>Ga0247808_10000002_pt1 | contig 1753876 bp, 1631 predicted proteins | sample UWRJL089202R1_FD_179914 | JGI IMG/M metagenome (GOLD analysis project Ga0247808, IMG submission 179914) | Plant litter microbial communities from Arlington Agricultural Research Station in Wisconsin, United States - UWRJ-L089-202R-1 | ecosystem: Environmental > Terrestrial > Plant litter >...
GAGAGGGTTGCAACTATGCCAGTGCCATTGGCGATGACACCGGTGGCATGCTCGTAACTGGCCGTGTCATTACCGGTTCCACCGTCCAGCGAATCTGCACCCGCCAGGCCTTCCAGGATATCGTTACCTAAGCCACCGGTGATGGAGTTATTGCCGGTATCGCCAATGAGCACATCGGCAAAGGCAGAACCTAATAGATTCTGGATATTGATGTAGGTATCACCGATTGCATCGCCCGCTGTAGTGACTCCGGATAGGCCATTGGTCAATGTCGCTACCACAGCGCCGGCTGCATTCTCGTAACTAGCGGTGTTGCTGCCGTTGCCACCATTCAGCACATCGGCACCATCCAAACCTTCCAATGTATCGTTGCCGTCACCGCCGATGAGTATGTTCGCTACCGCACTGCCGACCAGCTTATCGTCGTAATTGGAGCCAGTGAGGTTTTCGATGCTGATGTACGTGTCGCTCGTGGCATCTGCACCAACTGTGCTCACCAGGCCTGTAGTCAGGGAAGTAACTATAGCAGTGGTGGAGTGCGCATAGCTGGCGGTGTCATTACCGTTTCCGCCATCCAATGTGTCATTACCGCCCAGGCCTTCTAGCGTGTCATCGCCTTCATTACCCAAGAGCCGATTGGCGGTTGAATCACCAATCAGCATGTCGTCGAAAGTAGAGCCTTCTAGGACTTGGATGTTGGAATAAACATCCAGCGCAGCATCTCCTAAGGTAGTTATTGCTGGACCGACAGCAAATGCTGTTGTTGTCATGTTGGCAATGACACCAGTAGTCGCGTGGATGTAGGTTGCAGTATTACTTCCAGCGCCACCGTCCAGTGAGTCGGCACCTGCCATGCCTTCTAGCGTATCGTTGCCATCGCCGCCCAGCAACGTATCCGCCGTATTGCTACCGATCAAAATGTCGTTATATATGGAGCCTTCCAATACCTCTATGCTGTTGTAAGTATCTCCAGCTGCGTCGCCAGAAGTAATGACTGCAGGGCCTGCAGTAAAACTGGCAGTTATGCTGGCTACCACTGCGCCTGTAGCATTCTTATAGCTGGCTGTATCTTTACCATTACCACCATCCAGCAGGTCGGCACCTCCCAAACCCTCCAACTTGTCATCGGCATCACCGCCCGCGAGGATGTTGGCATTGTTATCACCAATGAGGATGTCGGCAAAGTTCGAACCGGTCAGGTTTTCTATGCTGTTGTAAACATCGCCTATGGCATCGCCTGTTCTCACAATCAAGCCGTTAGTTAATGAGGTAGCAATGGATCCAGTGGCATGTATATAAGTAGCAGTGTCATTGCCGTCGCCACCATTCAGGGTATCGGTGAGGCCGCCCATGCCCTCAAGTGTGTCATTGCCAATGCCACCATTCAGTGTGTTGGCATTCCCATCGCCTATCAGATAATCATTGAATGCGGAGCCTTCCAGCACTTCTATGCTGTTATAAACATCGCCCACCGCATCGCCCCTGGTGATCACTGCCGGCCCTACTGTAAAGCTGGATGTCAGGCTGGCGACAACACCAAGACTGCCACCGGTATTAGCAGCATTGGCATAGCTGGCCGTGTCGATACCGTCTCCGCCATTTAGAATGTCTGCACCCGCAAGACCTTCGAGTGTGTCGTTACCTGCGTCGCCTGTAAGGATGTTATTGGCGGAATTGCCGATCAATAGGTCTGCATAGATAGAGCCCTGCAAATTCTGTATATCGGTGTAAACGTCACCAGCCGCATCTCCTGATGCAGTAACCAAGCTAGCGGTAAGTGAAGCGGTCACACCGGTAGTTGCGTGGATGTAGCTAGCAGTATTGACACCTGACCCACCTTCCAGCGTATCTGCACCTCCGAGTCCCTCTAGCACATCATTACCATCACCTCCACTAAGTTTATTGGCGTTGACGTCTCCGATCAGTAAATCGTTAAAATTCGACCCTTCAAGATTTTCAATGCTGATATAGCTATCACCGCTTGAGTCCAATGAGGTACTAACGCCAGGAAGCCCTAAAGTCAGGCTTGCTACAATATTATTGCTGGCATGGATGTAGCTGGCCGTATCGATGCCATCCCCACCGTTAAGTGTGTCACTGCCCAAAAGGCCTTCCAGGATGTCGTCTCCATCACCGCCTGAGAGCAGGTTGGCATTATCGTCGCCAACAAGGGTGTCATTCAGGCTGGACCCCAGTAGATTGTCGATATTGATATATATATCACCAGCCGCATCATTAGTATTTGTGACCCCAATCGTTGTTTTTAATGAAGCCACTACGCCGAGGGAGGCGTGGGCATAACTTGCAGTATCCGTACCGGATATTCCGCCATCCAGAACGTCTGCTCCATCCATACCTTCTAGGGTGTCATTACCAACCCCACCAAGTAGGGTATTGGCTATCCCATTCCCTATCAGCAGGTCATTAAAATTAGAGCCTTGGAGATTCTGTATATCGGTATAAACATCCCCATTAGCATCACCCGCTGTAGTGACCAACCCTATGGTAAGGCTTGCCACCACAGCAGCGTTAGCGTGTTCGTAGCTGGCCGTATTGACACCTGTACCACCAACCAGGGAATCAGCACCATCCAAGCCTTCCAGGGTGTCATTACCAGCACCGCCGGAAAGCAGGTTGGCAGCGGAACTGCCGATGAGGATGTCGTTGTAAATGGAGCCCTGGAGGTTCTGGATATTGCTATAGGTATCGCCATTTGCATCGCCGGTCAGCAGCACGATTCCACTAGTCAGTGACGCGGTTACACCTACGCTGCCCCCTGTTGTTCCTGCATGTTCGTAGCTGGCGGTATTAGTCCCTGTGCCACCAATCAGGGAATCAGCACCGCCCAGGCCTTCCAGCGTGTCATTGCCATCACCGCCAATCAACGTATTGGCTAAGCCATCTCCTATCAACTGGTCGTTAAAGTTAGAGCCCTCCAGGATTTCAATGCTGCTATATGTATCGCCCGCAGCATCGCCCGTGGTGGTCACGCCAGAAAGCCCTGCCGTCATCGTAGCGACAACGCCAGCACCGCTACCGAGGTCGAGTGCACTAATATAGCTGGCAGTATCTGTACCTGCCCCGCCCACCAGTGAGTCAGCCCCTGCTCCGCCGTGTAATGTATCGTTGCCGTCTTCCCCATTCAGGGTGTCGTTTCCGGCCAGCCCATACAGGACATCATTGCCGACAGCGCCGGATAAGATGTTGCTCGCGATATCACCTTCAAGCGTATCGTTAAAATTCGTGCCTTGCAGATTTTCTATGCTGGTGTACGTGTCGCCGACTGCATCATTCGTATTTGGAGAAGGGTTGGAGGGTGTCAATGATGCATATACGTTGGATGTCGAGTGGATATAGCTTGCCGTGTCTGAGCCAATACCGCCATCAAGAGAGTCGGCTCCTGCCAGTCCTTCCAAGACATCGTCGCCATCGTTGCCGCTAAGGACATTGTTATTGGCGTCTCCGATCAAACGGTCATTGAAAGCCGAGCCCTGCAAATTTTGGATGTTGATATAGACATCGCCTGCAGCATCACCATAAACAGTTACACCTGACAGGCCAGATGTAAGGGTGGCAACCACACCTGTGCCGACATTGCTGATAATGCCAGCGTGGGCATAGCTGGCCGTATTGTTGCCGACTGCGTTGCCCAACGCGTCTACGCCACCGTTAAGCGTGTCGGCGCCGCCCATGCCTTCTAGCGTGTCGTTGCCTATACCGCCCGAGATAGAGTTATTTGCGCCATCACCAATCAGAATGTCATTGAATCTTGAACCTAACAGGTTCTCAATGCTTTCGAAACGGTCTCCATCGGCTTCCCCAGTTTGAATGACACCAAGAAAGTTAGTTTGAGTAGTACTGCCTGTCGTGGAATTATAAAGATTGTCGGTCATGTTGACCGTTACCCCGGCGGCTGCATTTGCATAAGTTGCCAGATCTACACCGGTGCCGCCTGCCAATGTATCAGCCCCGGTACTACCTTCCAGCGTGTCGTTTCCCAGCTGACCAAGTAGCCGGTCATCGCCACCCCTACCATTTACATAGTCACGGCCGGCGCCGGCGCTGATAGTGTCATTACCCACATTGCCGTAGATATCATAACCAACACCTCGGGCAGGTAGCACATACTGCGGCTGACCGTTCGTTCCAACGCCAACAAAGTCCTGAGCCGTAGCAGGATCATCATAGCTAAAATTAATTTCCTTAATCGGAGCCTGGAAATTGAACTGCCCCGATACGCCATCTACTTGAACGCCTAGCTTAAAGGTGGTTGCATTTACTGGCGTTCCATCTTGAGTTAGGGCATAGACAATATTGAGATCCGCTGTATAGGTACCATTAGACTGCAAAGTAAAAGCACTGTTACTAACAAGCCATTTGCCGGAAATGCTGTCATAGGTCACAGTTCCGGACGTCCCGCTAACATCTTTGATATCAAAGCCCGCAGGAACACCATTTGGGCCAACCTCAGTTATACCTAGGGCAACATTACTTAACGTGTCAAATCCTGCAATTTCCAAATGCAGAGTTTTACTCCATTGGCCGGCATTGGCAAAATCTGTATTGCGGTCAATGTTACTGCCAGCGGGGCTAGTAACATCAATGCGTTCACGATGTGCTTGGGCCTCAGAGGACGGATCAGTAGCTCCAGTAGGTAAGTCAGACCTAAATGACGGATCTACCTTGAACTCCTTCGAAACAAACACCTGCGCCTGGATATCCGGCACACCAATGGTGATCTCGCCAGGCGGGAGAATTTCAGGCACTTTCACACCCACTCGGTATTGCGTGGGCTGGTCGATACGCGGCGGGACAATGCTGTCCAGGGATTCGGTATCGAAACGTCCACTGCCGGCGCCCTTTGCTATGGGCGAAGCGGCGCTCAGGCTGGAGGCTTTGGGTAGCGGGGCAGGCGGCGCTGTCGATGCGGAGTGCTGGCTCAGCGAAAGCAGTATGGACGTGACATCGCTTTCTTCGTCGCTTTCACCGGCCGCGGCGAGTTTGGTATTGATGTTTTCGCTGATGATGCGCAGGCTGCCGGCATCGGCGGCTTCTACGTGGCCGACCAGTTTGAACAGGTCGCCCATATCCACGACATCGCCGTCGGCGAAGGCGACTTTGCCGGGCGTGCCGGCGATGGAATCCAGCGCGCCATTGGGGATGATGATGAAGGTGCCGTCGGCAAAGCCCAGGACAAGGTCAACGTCGGCGATATCCACCGTCTTCAGGGCGCCATGCGCTTCCTGCAGCTTGACCATGCCATCAGCACCCGGCGCCACACGCTGTACCTTATGTACCTGGATGTGTTCTTTTTCCGCTGTGGGGACGGCGTTTACGATAGGGTCATGCTGAACTTTAGCCATTTCCTTGCTCCTTCATTTAGCTTAACTATTTAAGCTATCCGTGCACTTATCATTAACCTGCAAATTTAATGCTACATATTTAAGACTGATCTATTGCTAGCTGGATAGCTTAGTAGCATTAAGCTTGCCAGCCTGCTCCAGCATGCCTTCCATCAAGGCCAGTTGCTGTGCGGGCGAGAAGCGTTCCATCACGTCGACGATATTGCTGCGCAGTTCGATGGAGTCGTCCGTCATGCGGTTCATCATGTCGCTCATCTTGGAGATATCCTGGCCTTGGCGTGCCACGGTCTGGATCAGTTCCGTGAAGTGTTCGCCCAGTTGCGTCAGCATATCCGCATTGCCACGTTCCATCACGCTGAGGATAGTCCCCAGCTGGCGGCCGACACGTTGCAGTTCGCCGCGGAACTGTGATACCGATTCGTTATGGTCGGCCATGGCGCGCATCATCTCGCCGCGCTGTTTGTTGAAGTTATCCAGTTCTGCCTGCAATGACCTGTCCTGCAAGCGCGAGGATTCGCTGAGGCGTTCCTCGATACGTCTTAAAATCCGCACTTCCTCCGTCGCCAGTTCGCGGCGGAATTTCGCTTCGGCCGGATCCACCAGTGCACCGCCTTCACCGCCGCCATTGCCCATCCCCAGTCGGCCTTCAGCCTCCAGAGTCTGGATCACCTCCAGCTTGGCCTGTTCGATGGCGGTCTTGCTGTAGGCGAATCCTTCCTGTGCCAGCGACTGCTCGATGTGCTGGGCGACTTCGGAGCTCAGCAGGGAGATGATCTCCTGCAAGCAACGGCGCACGGACACCATCATGAAGCCCAGGATGATCGAACCCATCAGGCCGTACATGGACGCGGAGAAGGCGATGCCCATGGAGCGCATCGGCGCTTTCATGCGCGCGACCATGTCGCGGAACACGTCAATCGGGTTATCTACCCCTATGTTAACGGTCGAAAAGCTGGAAATTAAAGAGGCGATGTCATCCAGTGTCGCCAACAGGCCGATAAAGGTACCGAGCAGACCCATACCGACCAGCAGGCTGGTTAAAAACTGCGGCAGGGCGTTGCGGTTGTTCAGACGGCCATTCGCCTTATTCAGTTCGTTTTCAAGCGCGATCTGTTCCTGGTGGCTGACGTTGCGGCCGGTGGAAGCGGCTACCATGCGCAATACATACGCGACATCGGCGTCATAGGCCAGCGCCCTGTCCTGTAACTGGGCTGCATTTTCGCCTTCCCGCACTGCGTTGGTGAAATCCGCGATTCGCGAACCTTCACGCATCAACCGGCGAATGTTGTTCAGGATCAGTATGCCGCCGACCAGGGTAATGACGAAAATCGCATAGTTGATCTGCGGATGTGGATTCTCCCGCAATGTATTCATGATCTGCTCGCGGAACAGGAATGCCCCCAGCAGCAGCAAAATGAATGGCAGCGCAGTATAAAAATAGTAAATTCGCAGACGCTTGAACATGGTATAGCCCTTAGTAGTTTGCTTTTATGCTGTGTTTCATCGTACTTGTTGAATCGTTATCCATTACTAGCGCGGATCGCGGAATGCACGGTCGCGGAAGCGCATCATCGGCGACAGCAGGAACGACAGGATGGTGCGCTTGCCCACCACAATATCCGCTGTCACTGTCATGCCGGGAAAAATCGGCCCGGCTTTCTTGTCCAGCTTGATTTCCTTTACGCTACCGGCGTCTATCCTCACCCGGTAGTAGCGGCCTTCGCGTTCATCCAGCAAGGTATCCGCACTCACTTCTGTGACCTTGGCGGGCAGTGCGCCGTATGTTGCATAATCGAAGGCGCCGATGCGCACCCTTGCCGGCAATCCGCTGCGCAGGTTGGCGCGGTCATCCGGCCTCGCCCGCGTTTCCACCACTACCGACTCGTCTTCCGGTGTAATCTCCATCAACGGTTCGCCGGGGCGTATCACACCGCCGATGGTGGCCACCATCAGCCTGTTCACAAAGCCGCCAACCGGGGCCCGCACGATATTGCGTTGCAGGCGATCGGCATTGGTCTCGAATTCCAGCATCGATTTCTGCAGTTCCGCCCTGACCTGCGTCAGGTCGGAACTGGCATCCGAGCGGAAGTGCGCCCACAGCTCGCCTATCTTCGAATCCGTTTCTGCCAGCTCTGCCCTGAGTCTCGGTAGCGAGGCTTCGGCTTCATTCAGTTGCGATTCAAGCCGCTGCATGCGGCTGGCGGTATCCAGCAATTCCAGCTTGGATGCCGCGCCATTCTTGTTCAGGCCTTCAATCACCCGGTATTGCTGCCTTGCCAGTTCCAGTTCGGTGGTGAGGTTGCTGCGGCGATTGCCTATCTCCACTACCTGCGCACGCTTCTGCGCACTCTGGTCGCGCAACACACGTGCTTCTTCGTTCACCCTCGAAAGCCGGGCACGCAATGCGGTGGATTCCGACTCTATTATGTCCTTGTCCCGCATGTCGTCCGGGAACGTAATACTGCTTTGCCCTTTCGATTCGGCCATCAGCCTGGCTTCCCGTCCCCTCAGCGCATCCCGCCTGGTCCTGTCCTGTCCAAGATCGGAACGCGCCTTGATGTCCGACAGCTCGATCAACGGCTGGCCGGCTTTCACGGTTTCACCTTCCTGCACCAGCAAGGTCCGTACGATGCCGCCTTCCAGGTGCTGCACTATCTGCGATTTCCCGGCCGGCACGACCCTGCCAGTAGTGCGCACGATCACGTCTACCTTGAACAGCGCAGACCAGGTCAGGAATGCCACCAGGCCCGCGCTGACCAGCAAGACAAAAATGCGCTGCGGCGTAAGGTTGCCAATATTCAATGGATTGGCCATTACCGGCTATTCACCATGTCCGCAATTACTCATCGTTGAGCTGGGCTGACCAGTACCAGCGATGCATCCGATGTCGGCTTGCCTTCACGCACCGAAACCTCGATGCGGTCGGCCGGCAACTTCATATCGATCAGCAGGTTGCGCACGGCCATGGCACGGTAAAAGCCTAGTCGCCGCGCCTCGGTAAAACCGGTCGGCACGTTGACCAGTAGCTGCGCGCCGCCGCTATTCACGATGCGCACCAATTGCTCGCGTACTTCCTGTGCTTCCTTGTCGGATAGCGTGATGGCATTGTCCACAAAGTCCACAACCAGGCCGCTGCTGAGTTTCTCCAGGGTGGAATCCGGCTGGATATCGCGTACGGTGGCTTTCACTATTTTGCTCTTGCCCTGCTTGCCGGGCGCGGCTTTTTCCAGTGCATCCAGCCTTGCCTGCAGATCCTGGGCATCCCGCTCCTTTACCTTCAGTGCGGCCACTTGCTGTTGCAAAGCTTCTACCTTTTTCTGTAGCTCTACGTTATCCGGGGTGACAGCGTTACTGCTGGTGCTGCCGATCTGGTCCGCATTCTGGGTGACTTCCGTCGGCGGCGAGGCATTCACGTGGCGCCGCCCCAGTTCCATGGCAAAAATAAATACCGCAACCGTCATGATGACCACCACGAACAGCAGGTTGAGCACCAGGTTGGTCACTGCATCGACGTATCCCGGCCAGAATACGTCCGCGCCGCCGCTTTCATCCGTATCAATATTCATGCTTGCGCCTCCTTATGCTCAAGGTCTCGGCGCAACCGGCGGTGCCGGATTGACCAGGGGAGTGGCGATGATCGGGTCTGACTCGTCCTGCAAAGGTTGTACCTGCACTGGCTCAGCAGCCGGCTGGAATACTTCCGGTAGTGCATTCGCCGGTTCTTTATTTGAGGGCGCGGCTGGCTGGGGCTTGGTCACAGGTGACAACTGGCCTGTGCGGGCTGGGTTGCTGGTGGCCGGCATGTCGGCTTCAGCTATTGTGCTTGAGGATGGACCTGCCTGGCCCAGCAGGCGGTCGATCTGGGATAGTGCATCGATTTCCTGGATATGCAGGGTGACGACACGCGTCCTGGCCTGGTATTGGCGGTCGTACACATCCAGCAGGTCGAGCAGGGACTGGTTGCCGGCGAACATTTTTTCCGACATGGAATTGGCGGCAGACGAGATGGCATTCAGTTCGCGATAACCGGACAGCAACTGGTTGCGTATCGCATCCAGCGATGCGTACTGCGAGATCATGGATTGCGTGATGCGGCGTTGCAGGTCGTCCAGGCGGTAGCGTGCCTCGTCCAGCCTGGCGCGCTTCTCTTTGGAAAGCTGCAGGTCGCCACCGCCAGCCAGCAGGTTCCAGTTCATGACCAGCATGGCACGGGTATCTTCCTGCAAACCAACCGGTCCGCCCGCATTGGTGGTGCTTAATTTAGAAAGCTCAAAGTCGAAGCGCGGCGAAAAGCGGGTGTAGGCGACATTGCGGTCGATATCGGCGGCTTTCATTTCCGCTTTTACGGAAGCCACGTCCGGGCTGTTGGCCATGGCGATCTTGATGGCTTCGCCCACGGTGTTGGGGATGGCGGCCAGGTCTTCCCTGTCCGGCAGCTTGATCTGCTCCGGCGCCAGGTTAGTCAGGCGGATGAACTCCACGCTGGCGGCTGCATGGGCAGATTCCTGCTGGCTGCGGCTGGCGCTGGCGGCAAGTGTACGCGCACGTACGCGTTCGCGGTCGGAGTTGCTGGATGCGCCAGCACTGGCGCGTTTGTTCACATAATCGAACAGGCCGTTCAGCTGGCTTTCATAGGACTGCGACAAGTCGGAAATCAATCGGCTGGAGGTCAGCGATAGATAGGCGCTGACGGTCGATAACCAGGCATCGCCCTGGCTGCCGCGACGCGATTCTTCCCTCGCGTTGATGACCTCTTTGCGGCGTTTCCAGTCGAAAATGCTCGGCAAGTCGAGCAATGGCTGGCGGAAGGTGATGGCACGGTCGGTGCGGGTATGGTCGGATTCGTTAGCTGCTACACCCGTCTGCGGATCGATCACCGAGGAGGGTGAGGAGTTTTCGCGACCGCGTGCATAGCGTACCGCCAGGCTGGGCAACAGCAATGCACGCGCCTGGTTGGACTGGAAATTGGCCTGGTTGACGCGTGAGTCTGCGATACGCACGTCGCGACTGAAATCCACGGCCGCTTTGGTCGCCGCCTTGATATCCAGTGTGGGCACTATATTGGCAGGCGACTCCACCAGGCTGTTGCCCAGGTCGTCCACGTTCAGGTATTCGTTATGTATTTCACGGCTCACCGATACCGGTAGCAAGCGTATGCCGAACAGTTTGGACAGGCTGAGCTCATTGACCGGCTCCAGCGATTCTGTCTGCGGCTCGAAGATGGAGTCATCTACTTTCAGGTTAAGCGGGGCCGTCGCGGACGGCGCCTTGGCAGTGGGTGCGCTCATGGCCACCACCGGCCTTGCTTCTTTTGTCGGTGCGGCATTGGCCGGCGCCGGCGCTGCAATCGCGACCGGTTGTGCAGCCCTGGCAGCGCGCTCGGCATTTTGCTGGTTGATGCTTTGTGCGGTGGCTTTTACTGCTTCACTGGCTGCCTGTGCTGCGGCAGAAGCGGCATTGGCAGCGGCGTTCGCGGCTGTAGCAGCGGCGTTTGCAGCAGCAACGGCGGCATTCGCCGCATTGGAAGCCGCTTCCAGTGAGCTGTTTTGGCTATTCGATTGTTCGCCGATGGTATTGGATACCGCATTTTCTGGCTTAGGTGCTTCAGCTGCCGTGGCGTTTGAACAAAGGATAAGCCACAGCAAATGCGATAACATTTTTTTATGCATATTCAATACACGGTCTCTAGTAGTTATAACTATTCTTAGTGATACATCATTAGTGTTACATCTTAGTAATACACTCAGGCATGTGCCTGCCCCGGCCAATGAATGCTGTAGCAAAACTTATACCGCAAATGCAAATCCTTGCAGAATTGGTACAACTGTCTGCATTTCCCTTGATAATTATATACATACAACCTTTTTATAATCCATTTTTTCAATAGCTTTATAGTATAAATTTGTTTATGTGTCACCGGATTGACGAACAAGTGGGTAATTTGCCATTAAATAGGGTTATGGCATTCATCGTTAACCGGCCGCCGCAGTCACTGACCTGGTGAATGTGGATCGATTCTGCAGCAAGTCGCTGTTGTCGAATAATGCCGCAATCCAGTCGATGAATACCCTTACTTTGGACGATAGGTGCCGGTTCTGCGGATATAGGGCGTACATCGGGAAGTTATCGGAAAGATACTCGCCCAGCACAATGACCAGTTCTCCCGACGCAACGTGGCTCTGCACCATGAAGGTTGGCAGGTGTGCGATCCCCAGGCCGGCCAGGCACCCCGCCAGGCAGGCATCGCCATCGTTCATGGCCAGTCGGTGCTTGCTGACGACGGTTGTTTTGACGCCGTCCTTTTCCAGTTCAAAATCATAGATCCTGCCGGTCTTCGATGAAAAGTAATTGACGCCTATGTGGCGTTCCAGGTCGGCCGGTTGTTGGGGTGTGCCGTATTCCTTGAGGTAGCCGGGGCTTGCGCAGGCAAGGAAGCGCATGGATCCGACCCGCCTGGCTACCAGCAGCTGGTCCACCGGTTCGCCGCCGCGGATGACGCAATCCACGCCTTCCTCCACTAGGTCGACCGGCCTGTCGGCGCAGCCCAGCTCCAGCTCGATGTCCGGATAGCGCCTGAAGAAGTCTGCCAGGGCCGGCACGATGATGCGCCTGCCGATGGATGCCGGCACATCCACCCTCAAACGCCCCTTGGGGGTGGTCGTCGCCTGGCTGACCGCTGCCTCGGTCTCTTCCAGTTCATGCAGTAAACGCACCGCGCGTTCGTAATAAGCAGCCCCGTCGGTGGTGACGCTGACCTGGCGGGTAGTGCGGTTCAGCAGCTTGACCCGCAACCTGGCCTCCAGCGCCAGCACCTGCGCAGAGATGGTTGTTTTCGGCATGTTGAGCGACATGGCCGCCTTGGTGAAGCTTGCAAGTTCAACGACGCGGGTAAACGCCAGCATGGTATCAAAACGGTCCATTCGAATACCTCTTGAGTCTATTGTGCGAAAATTATGTACAGTAATTCTTATTTTAGCCTATTTATCTATAAATATCGCACATATATAGTTCGTCCAACAGTTACAGAACGTTTCATTAAATGCAGCAAGGTTAATTCATCGAACTTACTAAATTGGAGAATCATCATGGCTAAGAAACTTGAAGGAAAAGTAGCAATCGTTACCGGCGCATCAAAAGGCATCGGTGCTTCCATCGCAAAACATTACGCAGCGGAAGGCGCTTCTGTCGTCGTCAATTACGCATCGAGCAAAGAAGGTGCAGATAAGGTGGTGGCAGAAATCGTCAGCGCAGGCGGCAAAGCAGTGGCTGTGCGCGGCGACGTAAGTAAATTAGCGGACGCCCAGGGCATCATCGATGCCGCGATCACTCACTACGGCAAGCTGGATGTGCTGGTCAATAACTCCGGCGTATACGAATTCGCCCCTATCGAAGCCATTACCGAAGAGCATTTCCACAAGATATTCAACATCAATGTACTAGGTTTGCTACTGACGACACAGGCCGCTGTACCGCACCTTAAAGAAGGTGCCAGCATTATCAATATCGGCTCTGTTGTCAGCCGCATTACTCCTCCCAACAGCGCGGTGTATACCGGCACTAAAGGTGCAGTGGATGCCATTACCGGTGTGTTGTCCAGGGAATTGGGGCCAAAACAGATTCGCGTGAATGCGTTGAATCCAGGCATGGTGGAGACGGAAGGTGTGCATAGCGCAGGCTTCATCGGCACTGATTTTGAATCAGCCACTGTGGCCCAGACACCGCTGGGCCGCTTGGGCCAGCCGGACGATATCGCTGCGGTCGCCGTGTTCCTGGCATCCGACGATTCGCGCTGGTTGACTGGCGAGCAGTTGCTTGCCGGCGGCGGATTGCGCTAACCGACTTCTTTCACGGACCAGTGTCAATGAAACCACTAACAAACGCCCATATCGAGCACCAGCCCCAAGTCAGTTCGTTCCCGCTTTCCTGCGGGAGCGAGGTGAGCGTGCGGGTGTTCGGCAAGGGCAAGAAGAATGCAGGCCTGCCGATGGTGGTGTATTTCCATGGCGGCCTGTTTAACTGTGGGAAAGTGGAAGATGCAGAAGCTATCGCGCGAGCCATTGCGGATGTCGCCGTGGTGGTGTGCGTGGATTATCCGCTGGCGCCCAAGCTGCATTTCCCGGCTACCGTGGAATTGGCATTCGATGCCGTGAAATGGGCCTGCACCAATTCCGCCAGATTGGGTGCGAATAACGACAAGATATTCGTTGCCGGCGACCAGGCTGGCGGTAATCTGGCGGCGGCCGTCAGCATGATGTCGCGCGACCGCAAGCTGGCGAAACTATGCGACGGCGACTTAAAAGGCCAGTTGCTGATCAATCCGATGCTCGACCCGCAACAGACCACAAAATCCATGCAGGCTGCCGAAGATTCGCCCTGCCGCAAAGCATGGGCGGATTACCTGCCATGCGTCAGCGACAGCATGCATCCGTACGCCGCGCCCATGCTGTCCCAGCGTTTGGGCGGGTTGGCACCGGCACTGATCATCAGCGCCGAGCGCGACCCCATGCGCGACGAAGCCGAACAGTACGCCAGCAAGCTCATCATCTCCGGCGTGCCGGTGCAGATGCGGCGTATCAAGGATGCCAAAGGTGGCCTGGTGAATCCGGATAATCCCGATTTCGCCGAGGTAGCGCAGATCGTCCGCCAGTTCATCACTGACAATTCTTAACTCTACTCCTGAATTTATTTTGAAAATGTAAGGGACTCATAATGACAACGACTACTCCATTTTTTTCGAAGAAACTCATCGCCATCGCGGTGAGCATCGCCGTGATCGGCACCGCAGCAGGGCTGTCGCTCACCAGCAAGGCTGAGAAGCCGCAGGCAGTGACCGCACCCGCGGCGACTCCTGTCACCGTGGCCGCCGTGCTGGAAAAATCCGTCACGGAATGGGATGACTTTTCAGGCCGGGTGGAGGCTATCGAATACGTGGAGATACGTCCGCGCGTGACCGGCACCATTGATGCCATCCATTTCAAGGAAGGCCAGCTGGTGAAGAGGGGCGATCTGCTGTTCAGCATCGACCCGCGCCCGTTCCAGGCCGAGCTGGCACGTGCCGAAGCGGACAAGGCCAAAGCCCAGGCCACGGTCGAATTCTCTAAAACGGAGCTGGAGCGCACACGCCGCCTGACCGATGAACATGCGGTAGCGCAGCGTGAACTGGACCAGCGCAATAATGCGCTGCTGGAAGCCGCAGCGCAGTTGAAGGCAGCGGAAGCCGCCGTGCTGACTGCCCGCCTGAACCTGCAATACAGCTCCATCACCGCACCGGTGAACGGTCGCGTGTCGCGCGCCGAGATCACCGTGGGTAACCTGGTGGGTGCTGGCGTCAGCGCACCTGCGCTCACCACCCTGGTCTCTGTTTCGCCGGTGTACGTCACCTTCGAAATCGATGAACAGACCTACCAGCAATATGCCGCACGCGGCGCTGCGGGTAATAGCAACATCGCCAATATTCCGGTTTCCATCGGCCTTGCCAATGAAGAGGGTTACCCGCATAAGGGCCATATCCAGGCCTTCGATAACCGCATGGATACTGCTTCCGGGACCATCCGTACCCGCGCCGTCTTTGATAACGCTTCCGGCCTGCTGACGCCCGGCATGTATGCCCGCGTGCGCACCGGCGGCGGTGGCGAGAAGACGGCCATCCTCATCGACGACAAAGCCATCGGCACCGACCAGGACAAGAAGTACGTGATGGTGGTAGGCAACGACAACAAGGCTGTATACAGGGAAATCAAGATCGGCCCCATGGTCGACGGCTTGCGCATCGTGCGTTCTGGCCTGCAGAAGGATGAGCGCATCATCGTCAACGGCCTGCAACGCGTGCGCCCCAATGACACAGTAGCGCCGACCATGGCGGATGCCCAGCCCAAGCCGGTGGCTCAAGCTCCCAGCCTGAAGACTCCAGAAATTAAAACTACGGAAATGAAAACTACGGAACTCATGATCAAGCCGCAGAAGAAGATCCTGATCTAGTCGCCTGGCGCTTCTTTAGAACTACAAAAATTTAAGCAATGTAGTCATCACTACAGGAATACTAATTATGAATATCTCCAAATTCTTTGTGGACAGGCCCATTTTTGCCGGCGTGCTGTCCATCATCATCCTGGTCGGCGGGCTCATCTCCATGCTCAACTTGCCTATCTCGGAATATCCAGAGGTAGTGCCGCCCTCGGTCATCGTCAAGGCGCAGTTCCCCGGTGCCAATCCGCAGACCATCGCCGAGACAGTGGCGACGCCGATAGAGGAGCAGATCAACGGTGTGGAAGGCATGCTGTATATGGCGTCGCAAGCCACGTCAGACGGCCTGATGACCCTGACCGTCACCTTCAAGCTGGGCACTCCGCCCGACTTGGCGCAACAACTGGTGCAGAACCGCGTCAACCAGGCTTTGCCGAGGCTGCCGGAAGAAGTGCAGCGCCTGGGCGTGACGACAGTGAAAAGCTCGCCCGACCTGACCATGGTGGTGCACTTGCTGTCTCCCAACCATCGCTACGACATGACCTACCTGCGTAACTATGCGCTGCTGAACGTGAAGGATAGGCTGGCGCGGCTGGAAGGCGTAGGCCAGGTACAACTGTTCGGTTCCGGCGACTATTCCATGCGCATCTGGCTGGATCCGCGCAAGGTGGCTGAACGTAAGCTGGCGGCTAGCGATGTGGTGAAAGCCATCCGCGAACAGAATGTGGACGTGGCTGCCGGTGTGATTGGCGCTTCGCCGTCATTGCCGGGGGTGGATTACCAGATTTCGGTCAATGCCAATGGCCGCCTGATCAACGAGGAAGAATTCCGCAATATCGTCATCCGCACCTCTCCAGAAGGTGTGGTGACGCGCTTGAGCGACGTCGCACGGGTGGAGATGGGTGCCAGCGAATATGCGCTGCGTTCATTACTCGACAATAAATCTGCAGTGGCCATTCCCATCTTCCAGTCGCCCGGTTCCAATGCGCTGCAGATCTCAGAAAACGTGCGCAAGACCATGGCCGAACTGCAGAAAGACATGCCGGAAGGCGTGGAATACCACATCGTCTACGACCCGACCCAGTTCGTACGTTCGTCCATCCACGCGGTGATCGAGACTCTGCTGATCGCGGTCGCGCTGGTAGTGCTTGTAGTGATCGTGTTCCTGCAGACCTGGCGCGCTTCCATCATCCCGTTGCTGGCAGTGCCGGTGTCCATCATCGGCACCTTCGCCATCATGATGGGCCTCGGTTTCTCCATTAATACCTTGAGTCTGTTCGGGCTGGTGCTCGCCATCGGTATCGTAGTGGATGACGCCATCGTGGTGGTGGAGAACGTGGAACGTAACATCGAAGACGGCTTGTCGCCGAAAGAGGCTACTTATAAGGCCATGCGCGAAGTATCGGGGCCTATCGTCGCCATCGCGCTGACATTGGCGGCGGTATTCGTGCCGCTGGCTTTCGTCAGCGGGTTGACCGGCCAGTTCTTCAAGCAGTTCGCACTGACCATCGCCATCTCCACCGTGATCTCTGCCTTTAACTCGCTGACCTTGTCGCCGGCCCTGGCCTCGCTGTTGCTGAAAAAACATGGCGCCAAGAAAGACGCGTTCCAGCGCGGAATCGATAGACTTTTCGGCTGGTTCTTCGTGCGCTTCAACCGCATGTTCAAGCGCGGCTCTACGTCTTACAGCAATGGCGTGACCGGCGTGCTGCAGCGCAAGAGCATCATGCTCGCGATCTACGCGGTGCTGATCGCCGGCACGCTGTTCCTGTTCCATAAGGTGCCGGCCGGCTTCATCCCAGCGCAGGACAAACAGTACCTGGTCAGTTTCGCCCAGTTGCCGGATGCTGCGTCGCTGGACCGTACCGAAGACGTCATCCGCCAGATGAGCGATATCGCGCTCAAGCATCCGGGTGTGGAATCGGCCGTGGCGTTTCCTGGTTTATCGATTAACGGGTTCACCAACAGCCCCAATTCCGGCATCGTGTTCGTCACGCTCAAGCCCTTTGACGAGCGCAAGACGGCGGAACTGAACGGCTTCACTATCGCGCAGCAATTGAACAAGGATTACGCCGCCATCCAGGGCGCGTTCATCGCCGTGTTCCCGCCGCCGCCTGTGCAGGGCCTGGGCACCATCGGCGGCTTCAAGCTGCAGATCCAGGACCGGGCGGCATTAGGCAACCAGGAACTCAACAGCGGTCTGCAGGCCTTCATGGCCAAGGCGCAGAAAACACCTGAACTGGCCGGCATGTTCTCCAGCTACCAGATCAATGTGCCGCAACTGTACGCCGACGTGGACCGTACCCATGCGCAGCAACTGGGCGTGTCGATCCCCGATGTATTCGAAACGCTGCAGATCTACCTGGGCTCGCTGTACGTCAACGACTTCAACAAGTTCGGGCGTACCTACCAAGTACGCGTCCAGGCCGACGCGCAGTTTCGTGCGCATGCCGAGGATATAGGCTTGCTGAAGGCGCGCAACGACAAGGGCGACATGGTGCCGCTGTCATCGCTGCTGAAGATGACGCAAAGCTACGGGCCTGATCGTGCCATGCGTTACAACGGCTACCCGGCTGCCGACATCAACGGCGGTGCGGCGCCCGGTTTCAGTACCGGCGAAGCGCAGGCTGCGGTAGAACGCATCGCGGCGGAAACCCTGCCGCGCGGCATGGGCTACGAATGGACCGAGCTCACCTATCAAGAAAAGATCGCCGGCAATACGCTGTTCGTGATCCTGCCGCTGTCCGTCATGCTGGTGTTCCTGGTACTGGCTGCGCAATACGAAAGCCTGACCCTGCCGCTGGCGGTGCTGCTGATCGTGCCGATGGGCCTACTGTCCGCCATCTTCGGTGTGTGGCTGACCGGTGGCGACAACAACATCTTTACGCAGATCAGCCTGGTGGTGCTGGTGGGGCTGGCGTGCAAGAACGCCATATTGATCGTGGAGTTTGCGCGTGAACTGGAACTGGATGGCAGGACGCCGTATGCCGCCGCGATCGAGGCCGCCCACCTGCGCTTGCGCCCTATCCTGATGACGTCCATCGCCTTTATCGCCGGTGTGATGCCGCTGGTGTTCTCGACCGGTGCTGGCTCCGAGATGCGCCATGCTATGGGGGTTGCGGTGTTCTCGGGGATGATAGGCGTGACCATGTTCGGCCTGTTCCTGACACCGATCTTCTACGTATTGCTGCGCACACTGGTCACCAAAGTGACCGGCGACAGCCACTTAAGAACGCATAACCAGCCGCATACGGCTGTGACTGAAGCACAAGGAGGTATCTGATCATGAATACTATTAACTGGAAATTCACGGCAATGGCGGCTGCGTTGGTGCTGGCGGGTTGCTCGACGGCAAAACCGCCGGAAAGCGTGCAACTGGACCTGCCTGCGGAATACCGCGAAGCGGCTAGCCTGGACGGCGCCTGGAAAGAAGCCGTGCCGGCAGACAATGCCGAGCGAGGCCAGTGGTGGCTGATCTACAACAATGCCGAACTGGATACATTGGTCGATGAGGCCACACGCTCCAGCCCGACTTTATCTATAGCTTTGTCGCGAGTGAAAGAAGCGCGCGCCAATGCCGGCATCGTCGATGCCAATCGTGGCTTCCAGCTCAATGGCGGCGTTGGCCCTACCCGCCAGCGCGACGCCAATACCTTTAACGGTGTGCCGGCAACGTCCACCGAATGGCGTGCGCAGGTGAATGCCAGCTACGAGGTCGACCTGATCGGCCGCCTGTCGGACGAAAGCCGTGCTGCAAAACTCGATGCCGAATCGCAGGAAGCGGCTTACCGCTCCATCCTGCTTGCATTGCAGGCCGATGTGGCGCAGCAGTATTTCTCCATCCGTGCACTCGATTCCGAGCTGGCGATCCTGCAGAAGAATATAGACCTGCGCAAGGAAGAACTGCGCCTGGTGCAGTACCGTTACGACGTGGGCGATACCAGCGAACTGGATGTCGCCAGGGCGCGTACTGAGTTATCTGTAGTGCAGGCCGAGGAAGAAAGCGTGAAGCGCCAGCGTGCATTGCAGGACCATGCTTTGGCGATATTATTAGGCAAGGCGCCGGCACAATTCACACTGGCGGTAGCACCGATACAGCCCAACACAGTGGTGGTGCCGGCTGGTTTGCCTTCCGACCTGCTGGAGCGCCGTCCAGATATTGCACAGGCACAGCGTCAGTTGGCGGCAGCCAGCGCACGGGTCGGCGCGGCCAAGGCTGCGTTTTTTCCGAAGCTTGTTTTAACGGGTACCGGCGGCTATGAATCCAGCGAACTGGGCGACCTGTTCAAATGGTCCAGCCGCAGCTGGCTGCTGGGCCCGCTGGTGGGCACGGCCCTTACCCTGCCCATCTTCGACGGCGGCCGTAACAAGGCCTACCTGGCCCGTGCCAATGCCACCTACGAATCGCAGGTAGGCAATTACCGGCAACAGGTGTTGGTGGGTTTCCAGGACGTGGAGAATAGCCTGAGTTCGCTACGCACCCTGGACAGGCAGATCGGCTACCAGGACCAGGCCATCGCCTCGGCCAGCCAGGCCGCACGCCTGGCGGATATCCGCTATAAGAACGGCTCGTATAGCTATTTTGAAGTGATCGACGCCCAGCGTACCAGCCTGGCGGCGGAACGCGCGCAAACCCAGAGCATGGGCCTGCGCTCGGTGGCATCTGTTAGCCTGATCCGTGCCCTGGGCGGCGGTTGGGGAACGCCGGCGACCAAGGTGGCAACCAGCAAGTAGTGTCCCGTCTTAAAGGGAAGGGCGGGCTGGGAGAAATACCTAGCCTTGCTCGTCCTTGAAACATTCCACCAGGAAATCCATCACCGCACGCACCGAAGGCGCTTGGCGCAAGTCGTGATGGATGACCATCCAGATGTCGCTGGTCACTGTTGGCTGTTCGGTCTCAAGCCTCTGCAACCCAGGTTCATTGGCAGCCACAAAATGGGGCAGCGCAGCAATTCCGACACCCACGACAGCCGCTATACGTTGCGTTTCGAGATCGTAAGTACGCAAAACGATAGGCCGACTATCGGCATACTGTTTTAACCATAATTCCTGGGGCAGGTTTTCCAGGCTCTTGTCGAATGCAATGAACTCGTAATTCTCAGGTGCTGTGGCGTTAAGATATGCAGGTGATGCATAAAGCGAAGTCGTGATCACACCAATCTTTCTCGCGACTAGATGATTCTCCGTTGGCCTCATAATGCGCACGGCGATATCCGTTTCGCGATGCAGTAATGAGGCGATCCGGGTTTCGCCAATAAGTCGGATATGGATGCCGGGAAACTTCTGGCGCAGCTTGCCGAGATGCGGCGCGATGAGCGTTCTGGCCATGGTGGGCGGGGCGCTGACCGACACTTCGCCGGTAAGGCCCATCTGTCCGGCCATGGCGGCGCGTCCCACGGCAAAGGCTTCGTCTTCCATCTTTGAGCCCAGCGCGGCGATGCGCTCGCCGTTGGCCGTCAGGTCGTAGGAACGCGGCCGCCTGTCCACCAGTTTTAAATTCAAAGCACTTTCCAATGCCGCGATGCGGCGTGCTACTGTGGCATGGTCGACCTTAAGGTGGCGTGCTGCGGCAGACAGCGATTTTTCGCGGGCGAATGTGGCAAAATAGCGCAGGTCTTCCCAGTCGAACATGGCGTTTTTCCTGAATTATCGAAGTGCTGGTTTGTGCATTTTTTCACCTCACAGGTGAATATATAAGGAATTGTACAGGATGCGCTTCTGGTAGAAGATGCCATCTTGCATAATTGACGCCCAAGGAAATGCTTTAGCCTGCGCAGTTGCAGCAATTTGCAACAGGCTGGTCACGGTGTACCTGTCATGCTTCCGTCACACAATATTGCTGGAATACCCTATGTTCAATGTAGTTAGCATAGCCCTTAAGCGGCCGTATACCTTTGTCGTGATGGCCTTACTGATGCTTATCGTGGGCGTACTCTCCGCGCTACGCACGCCGGTGGACATCTTCCCCGAAATCCGCATCCCGGTGATCGCCGTGGCCTGGCAATACGCCGGCCTGCCGCCTGACGACATGGCGGGGCGCATCACCACGCTCTACCAGCGTGTACTCAGTACCACGGTCAACGATATCGAGCATATCGAAGCCAATTCCTATACCGGCTTCGGCATCGTCAAAATCTTCTTCCAGCCCGGCGTTAACGTCGCCACCGCCAATGCCCAGGTAACGGCAGTTTCGCAAGTAGTCACGCGGCAGATGCCGGCCGGCACCACGCCGCCGCTGATCTTGAATTACAGCGCGTCGACCGTGCCTATCCTGCAGATCGCACTGTCCGGCAAAGGCCTTTCCGAGCAGAATCTGGCCGACCTCGGCCTCAACGTCATCCGCACCCGCCTGGTGACCGTGCCCGGTGCGGCCGTGCCGTTCCCGTTCGGCGGCAAGAGCCGGCAGGTACAGATCGACCTCGACCCGGCCGCTATCCAGGCGCGTGGGCTTTCCGCGCAGGACGTAGCCAATGCACTGGCAGCGCAGAACCTGATATTGCCCGTCGGCACGCAGAAGATCGGCAGTTTTGAATATACATTGCGCCTCAACAACGCCCCATCTGCCATCGACGACCTGAACAACCTGCCGATCAAGGTCGTCAACGGCGCTACCGTGTATATCCGCGATGTGGCCCATGTGCGTGACGGCAATCCTCCGCAGACCAATATCGTGCATGTCGACGGCGGCCGTTCGGTGCTGATGTCGGTACTCAAGAACGGTGCCACCTCTACGCTTACTATCGTGTCCGGCATACGTGCCAAGCTGGACGAGATCAAATCCAGCCTGCCGCCTAACCTGGAAGTGACTCCTATCAACGACCAGTCGTTGTTCGTGCGTGCCGCTATTTCCGGCGTTGCGTATGAAGGCGCACTTGCGGCCGTGCTCACCAGCCTGATGATCCTGCTGTTCCTTGGCAGCTGGCGCTCGACCATCATCATCGCCGTGTCGATTCCGCTATCTATCCTTGGCGCCATCATCGGCCTGTCGATGATAGGCGAGACGCTGAATATCATGACGCTGGGTGGCCTGGCGCTGGCGGTGGGTATCCTGGTGGATGATGCCACGGTCACTATCGAGAACATCAACTGGCACCTGGAACAGGGCAAGGAAGTGGAGCAATCCATCCTCGACGGCGCTGCACAGATCGTGACGCCGGCGTTTGTCTCGCTGTTGTGTATCTGTATCGTATTCGTGCCCATGTTCTTCCTGGAAGGCGTATCGCGCTACCTGTTCGTGCCGATGGCCGAAGCGGTGATGTTCGCCATGGTGAGTTCGTTCATCCTGTCGCGTACGCTGGTACCGACGATGGCCAATTACCTGCTGCTCAAGCACCAGCCGCATGGCGGCGAGCACGGTGAGCCGCCGCCGAGCCGCAATCCGCTAGTACATTTCCAGCGCGGCTTCGAGTCGCGCTTCGAGCGTTTCCGCGCCGGTTATAAAGGCATGCTGGAGTTGGCCGTCGAACACCGTGGCGTATTCGTCATCGGTTTCATGGTCGTCGTCATGCTGTCCTTCCTGCTGATCCCCTTCCTCGGCCGTAACTTTTTCCCGGCGGTCGATGGCGGACAGATACTCATGCATGCGCGCGTACCGGTCGGCACGCGGGTGGAAGAAACCGCTTCGCAGTTTGCAGACATACAGAAGGCGATACGCCGGATCATTCCTTCTGAAGAAATCACCACCATCGTGGATAACATCGGTATCCCGATCAGCAGTATCAACATGACGTACAACAACACCGGCCTCATCGGCTCGCAGGACGGCGATATCCAGGTCGCGCTGAAGGAAGGCCACAAGCCGACGGCAGATTACGTGCGGCAACTACGTGAAGAGATGCCGCGGCTGTTCCCGGGCACTGTGTTCTCTTTCCCGCCGGCCGATATCGTCAGCCAGATATTGAATTTCGGCTCGCCTGCGCCTATCGATCTGCAGATACGCGGCGGCAAGCTCGATGATAATTTCAATTACGCCAATAAACTGCTGGCGCAGATACGCCGCATTCCCGGCGTGGCCGATGCGCGTATCCAGCAATCGCGCAGCAGCCCGCGATTCAATATCGACGTGGACCGCACCCGCGCCCAGCAGGTGGGTATCACCACGCGTGACGTCACCAACAGCCTGGTGGTCAACCTGGCGGGCAGCTCGCAGGTAGCGCCGACATTCTGGCTCAATCCCGCCAATGGCGTGTCCTATCCTATCGTCATGCAGACGCCGCAGTACCGACTGGATAGCCTCAATGCGCTGGCGAATATGCCGATCAACAGCAGCGCCGGCGTGAATGCCGACAGCAATGCCCGCCAGACACTGGGCGGCCTGGCTACATTCAAGCGCGACACCAGCAATGCGGTGGTCAGCCAGTACGACATCCAGGCCATGGTGCAGATCAACGCCACCACACAGGATCGCGACCTGGGTGCAGTGGCCAAGGATATCCGCCGCATCATCGAGCAGACTGCCGACCAGGTGCCCAAGGGCGCAACAGTGGTCTTGCTCGGGCAGGTGCACACCATGGATAGCTCATTCTCCGGCCTGCTGTTCGGCCTGCTGGGCGCCATCGTGCTGATCTACCTGCTGATCGTGGTCAACTTCCAGTCGTGGAGTGATCCTTTCGTGATCGTCAGCGCCTTGCCGGCTGCGCTGGCCGGCATCGTGTGGATGCTGTTCATCACCTATACGCCACTTTCGGTGCCTGCGCTGACCGGCGCCATCATGTGCATGGGTGTGGCGACAGCCAACAGCGTGCTGGTAATCAGTTTTGCGCGTGAGCGCCTGGAAGAACTGGGCGATTCCGTGCTGGCCGCCCTCGATGCCGGCTTCGTGCGGTTCCGCCCTGTTTTGATGACCGCGCTGGCCATGATGATCGGCATGGCGCCGATGGCGCTGGGCCTGGGCGAAGGCGGCGAGCAGAACGCCCCGCTGGGCCGTGCAGTGATCGGCGGCCTGCTGTTCGCGACGATCGCTACTTTACTATTCGTGCCGGTGGTGTTCAGCATCGTGCATCGCAACTACAAGAAACCGACCAATAAACCGACAGCGCCTGATGTTGTCACACCCCACGATCCAAATGGAGAACCTCATGCCGCCTAATGACAACCTGGGCCCTCAAGCCTCACAGCAAAGCGGTTTGTCAAAATCCACCTTGCGCATCGGTGGCATCCTCCTAGTCATCATTGCCATCGTGCTGGTAGTGCTGGGCATCACCCGGCGCAACAGCAATGACGGCAACCTGAAAGAATGGACCGATAAGCAGGCGATCCCGACAGTGGCGGTCGATGTACCCGCAGGTGCCGGCGACGGTTCCAGCCTGGACCTGCCGGGCCGCTTCGAGGCCTACGCCCGTGCACCTATTTACGCCCGTGTCGGCGGCTACCTGAAAAGCTGGAAGTTCGATATCGGCGCACCGGTGAAAGCCGGCCAGCTACTGGGTGAGATCGAAACACCCGACCTCGACCAGCAACTGCTGCAAGCACGGGCAGACCTCGCCAGTGCACAGGCCAATGTCGGCCTGGCCAGTACCACTGCTAAACGCTGGCAGGCCATGCTGGCAACCGATTCCGTGTCTAAACAGGAAGTGGACGATCGCGCTGGCGACTTGCTGAGCAAGCAATCCATGGTAAAAGCAGCGCAGGCCAATGTGGATCGTATCGTCGCCACCAAGGGCTATACACGCCTGGTGGCGCCGTTCGACGGCGTCGTCACGGCGCGCAATACCGATACCGGCGCGCTGATCAATGCAGGCGGCGGTACCGGCCCGGCACTGTTCGAAGTATCCGACATCCGCAAATTGCGCCTCTACGTCAACGTACCGCAGAACTATGCCGGCAACATCAAGCGCGGCACCAAGGCCACCATCACCGTGCCCGAGCATGCCGATAAAACCTATACCGCCACGGTGGAATCCTCCTCCGGTTCCATCGATGTCGCGTCCGGCACTATCCTCATGCAGCTGGCGGTAGACAATGCCGCTGGCGAATTGCTGCCTGGTGGCTATGCTAATGTCAGCCTGGACCTGAAGGGCAGCGTCAAAGTGCTGAGCGTGCCTGCCAGTGCATTGATCTTCGGCCAGGACGGCTTGCGCGTAGCAACGGTAGGCGCCGACAATAAAGTCACGGTGAAGTCTGTGACCATTGCGCGCGACCTGGGTAAAGTGGTCGAGATCAGTGCTGGCATCGAGGCGGATGACCGTGTGATCCAGAGCCCACCTGACGGCATCGTCAATGGCGATGAAGTGCATGTCGCCGAGAATGCAGCACCTGATGCGCCGGCCACTCCTGCTGCCAGTGCGGCGCCAGCAGACAAGGCAGGCAATAAATAATGAAAGCTTTGAACGTTACGTTGAAGCTCGTCAGCACAGCCATGGGGATATCCATGCTGGCCCTGCAGGGTTGTTCGCTGATCCCGGATTTCCGCACGCCGGAAGTCCCGGTGGCGCCTGCCTATAAGGAAACTGCCCCGTGGATGCCGGCACAGCCTGCCGATGAACTGTCGCGTGGTCCGTGGTGGACGCTGTACGCCGATCCACAGCTGGATGCCCTGGAGCAGCAACTGATCGACAATAATCCCGACCTGGCGGCCGCCACCGCCAATTACGAGCAGGCGCAGGCGTATACACGGCAACTGCGATCCGGGCTCTTCCCGACATTGTCGGGCAATGCCGGTGCACAGCGTAACCGCCAGTCAGAGAACCGTCCCTTGCGCGGTACCTCCGGCGATAACGAATACAACAATTACACCATCGGCGTGCAGGCCGATTACGAGCTGGATTTATGGGGCAGGGTACGCAGCCTGGTAACGGCAGGCAGGGCCCAGGCTGCCGCGGCCCAGGCCGACCTGGAATCGGTACGCCTCAGCCTGCAATCCGACCTGGCGGATAATTACATGGTGCTGCGCGGACTCGATAAACAGGTCAGGCTGTTGCAGGATACGGTCGCCGCGTACCAGAAAAGCCTCGAGCTGACCAATGTGCGCCATGAAGGCGGCATCGCCTCCGGACTCGATGTGGCGCGGGCACAGACCCAGTTCGACAGTGCCCGTTCACAGGTGGAGCAGGCCCAGGCGCAACGTGCGCTGGCTGAGCATGCCATCGGCGCACTGGTGGGTGCTTCTGTATCCCAGTTCAGCCTGGCGGCCTCTACTGATGACATTGCCCTGCCGCAAGTACCGATGGGCGTACCGTCTACATTGCTGCAACGCCGTCCCGATATTGCCGCTGCGCAACGTCGCGTCGCCGCCAGCAACGCCAGCATCGGCGTTGCGCGTGCCGCCTTCTACCCGCGCCTGACATTGAGCGGCGCCATCGGCTTCCAGAGCGATAGCGCTGGCAACTGGATATCCGCCCCCAATACCTTCTGGGCCATCGGTCCCGGCTTGCTGATCGACCTGTTCGATGCCGGTAGGCGAAAAGCGGTCGTCGCGCAGGCGCAGGCGGCGCTGGACGAATCCGGCGCACGCTACCGCAGTGTGGTGTTGGGCGCGTTCCAGCAGGTGGAAGACAACCTGGCGCTGCTGAACCACTACAGCCTGGCTGCCGAATCGCAACAGTCGGCCGCCGATGCTGCGCAGAAATCGCTGGATTTCGCCAGCAGCCGTTACCGCGCCGGCGGCGCTAGTTATTTAGAAGTCACCGTCTCGCAGACGCAGGCCCTGCAGACCAAGCGCGACCTGCTTGACCTGAATACCCGCCAGCTGCGTGCCAGCGTTCAGCTGATCCGTGCCCTGGGCGGCGGTTGGGCCGATACGCAATCGGGTAGCTAAAGAAGTTATATTTTTCGAATGTGCGTTAAGGCTGTCCATCCCGTCGCATTGCCCGTAAACTATGCCGGTTGGTGCAGTGAATAAGGCAGTAAGCCGGGTGGGTATCCATTACAAACCCGGCCGATGAGTCATCATTGACCTAGTGTGATTCTGCCGAGATAGATTAGGCGCGCCAACACCTTACATGTCCTGCAATACGCAAAGCCCCGTCATGGGGCTTTGGCATTTACGAGTTTGATTCGCACCTGAAGCCATAGCCCTAAACACAATTGACTAAATTTTTACCGGGTGTTACTTTGGTAGCACCTGATAAGGAGGCGCGATGGTAACCACAAGCTTAAAACTCCCGGACGCGCTAAAAGAGCGCGTTGCAAAACTTGCCGATGCCACAGGCAAGACCCCGCATGCTTTTATGGTAGAAGCAATTACAGAACAGGCATTGCGCATAGAGGAGGATCGTGAATTCATGGCACGTGCCCTGGCAGCTAAACACCATTTTGAAGAAACGGGTGCAGGCTATCCGGCAGGCGAGGTGAACAACTACATCCGCGAGAAGCTCGCAGGTAACAACCCGCCAGCGTTAGCTCCTAAAACCTATAAATAATGGCCGAACTGGTTTTTTCGGAAAATGCCGTCCAGGACATTTACAGGCTCACTCATTTTTTATTAGAGGCGTATCCAGAAATAGCGCTTGATACGGGTGAAATTATCATCGATGGGTTACAAGTGCTTGTCACTCATCCCTTAGTAGGAGAAAAAAACGAGGGTGGTATACGTCGCTTGATTATTTCTCGTGGTCGCAGTGGGTATATGGCGCTTTATCACTTCGATTCACTTAATGATCGGGTGCTGGTACTTGCAATCAAACATCAGCGAGAACTCGACTTTAGTTAAATTTATTGAATTCATCCGCCCGGATTAAGTCATTCATACACGTTTCAATAAGCAGAAGGCATCTACATGCTCAAGTTTCATACCCGATATTCCTTATTAGTTAAGGCATTGCTGGTTCTCTCGTTGGCAGGATTTTCGCCTGTTTATGCCGCCGATACTGTCACCGAGACAGTGGCTGCCGCCGACACGCCCGCCGCACCCGAAGTGCCGGTGGCCATACCGATTGCGGACGTGGCTATCCAGGCCGAGGTGGTGACTTCACGGCTGGAGAAATTCGAATCGCAGGGCAATGTGCAGACCTTGATGGACTCCACCAAGGAAGACTTGCCCGATCTGGCCAAGGAGGTTTCGTTGCTGGTGGTGGAGACCCGGCAACTGATCAAGCTGAACACGCAATTGCAACGCATCCGGCCGATGGAGGAGGAGTGGGCGGACATCAAGAAGCGCTCCGATGCCATCACGAACAGCCTGACGACGGTGGCCGTGCAACTTGACGCGGACCTGAAAGAGCTGGACGACCTGACCGCGGCGTGGACGGCGACTGCCGATAGCGCCAAGGCCAGCTCGGCCCCGCCTGAAGTGACGGATCGCATAAAAGAAGTAATGGGCAATATCGCCAAATCCAGGAAATTGATGCTGGAACGGCGCAGCGATGTGCTTTCCCTGCAAAGCCAGTCTGCAGACATCGGCGCACAGACCAGCGAAGCGCAGCAGATACTGGCCGAGGCCAAGGAACGTGCGGTCAACCGCCTGCTGCATAAAGATAGCCCTGCCATCTGGAGTGCGGATTTCTGGACCGCATCCGCCCAAAGTTTCAGCCGCGAAACCGGGGATAGCCTGCTCGGCAAGATCGCCATCATCAAGGAGTATATCACCGAGCACCAGAACAACTTCATCAGCCATGCCATGATCTACATCCTGCTGGCCGGCATCCTGCTTGGCACACGCTCCAAGATACGCCAGCTCAGCAAGACCGATGAGGAACTGAACCGGCACCAGAAAGTGTTCCAGAAACCGCTGTTGACCGCATTGCTGATCGCATTGCTGGTGAGCACCTGGTTCTACCCGCGCGCGCCGCGCGAATTCTGGATCGTTATCGGCATCCTCAGCGTCATCCCCGTGATTACGCTGGCCCGGCATGTACTGGAAAAGCACCTGCACCCTATCTTGTACGTGGTGATCGGCCTGTACCTGATCGATAAGCTGCGCGCCATCCTCAGTACCATGCCCATGCTGTCGCGGCTGGTGTTCCTGGCGGAAGCGATCATGGCGATCCTGTTCGCGGTATGGATACTGAAAGTTTCCAGGCCGGGACCCAATGCGCCCTCCTGGGCCAAAGAGCCGATATGGCAGGTCATCCGCATCATCAGCTGGATAGGCCTGGTGGTCATCATCATTGCCTTCGGCGCCAATATCAGCGGCCATGTGCGCTTGTCCGACCTGATCGGTAATACGGCCTTATCCAGCGCCTATATCGCCATTTTCCTGTATGCGCTGACGCAGATCGGCGAAGGCCTGATCCAGGGGGCGTGCTACATGCAGCCGATCTCCAGGCTGGGCATGGTCAAGAAACACCGGCCGGTGATCACGCGGCATATCAATCACTGGCTTAAGTGGGCCGCGTTCCTATACTGGGTCTATGTCACGCTGAATTCACTCGGTGTGTTCCAGTCTGCGGTGACGCTGGCCACCGATGCATTCAACTCCTCGGTGCATGTCGGCTCGCTGGTGTTGTCGGTGGGCGATATCGTGGCCTTCTTCTTCATGATCTGGGCGGCCAGTACCGTATCCAGGTTCATCCGCTTCGTGCTGGAAGAGGAGATGTTCCCCAAGATGCGGCTGGCGCGCGGAATGCCTTATGCCGTGCTCACCATCGTGCATTACGTGATCATCGTCATCGGCATGGTGCTGGCGCTCAATGCGCTGGGTGTGGACATGACCAAGTTCACCATCCTGGCGGGCGCATTCAGTGTGGGCGTGGGTTTCGGTTTGCAGAACATCATCAATAACTTCGTGTCCGGCCTGATATTGCTGTTCGAGCGCCCGATCGAAGTGGGCGACACCATCGAGATGGAAGGCATCACCGGCCGCATCGTGCGCATCGGCATACGCGCCACCGTAGTGCTCAGCAATGCCGGCTCCGAGGTGATCATCCCGAACGGCAAGCTGATCTCCGACAAAGTCATCAACTGGACGCTTTCCGGCAACCTGCGCCAGGTGAGCGCCATCGTCACCGTCAAGGCCGGTGTGGATGCCGAGGCCACTAAGAAGATCATGCTGGATATCGCCGCCAGGAACGAACAGGTGCTGGATACGCCGCCGCCCATTGCACTCATCACCCGTCGCGGCTTCGATGCCTACGATTTCGAACTCAAGGTGTGGACAGACGCGTTGAATTCCTGGGGCAAGGTAAAGAGCGACCTGATTTCGGAAATCAACGATACCTTGCTGCGCAATGAACTGGCGGCCATATCGGCGGCTGCAGAAGCGGCCAAGTGAGCGCCAGCTCAGTGGACTCTGGCATGAGTAAACCGGTGCTGGTGTTCGATATCGGCGGCGTGCTGTATGAGAATGTAGGTTTCGATGTCCTGCAGGAGCTCACCGGGAAATCGGCGCAGGAAACGCGTGATCTCTGGCTGAACTGCAAGACGGTGGATTTGTTCGAGACCGGCAGAATAGGCCCGGAAGAATTCGGCAATGCGATTGTCAAAGACCTGCATTTCGACCTTAGCCCGCAACAGTTCCTGGATGAATTCGTCACCTGGCCCAAAGGCTTTTACCAGGGAGCGCAGGCGCTGATCGCCGAACTCAGGAAAACTCATACCGTAGGCTGTTTCAGCAATTCCAATGTATTGCACTGGCGGGAGGAATTCGATGCGATGTTCGATTTTGCCCTGGCTTCACACCGTATCGGCGTAGCCAAGCCCAAACAGGCAGCATTCCATTACCTTAAAAAATACCTGCAGGAAACGGTTGGCGAACCATCTGGGGATATCTGTTTCTTCGATGACTCCCAGACCAATATAGAGGCTGGCAGCGAGGCGGGATTGAACGCCATGCTGGCCTATGGATTCGATGAGTTAGTCGAGGTGCTTGATAGTGAAAATATCTATAAAAGCCAATAAAAGCTAACGAACAAAGCCAATAGCAAAAACTGGGGTGTGCTCTTAGCTCACCGCTTTAAGTTTTTTACCGATGACTTCCGAGAGGTAAAAAATTTCCTGTGCCTTGTCGAACAGGTTCGGGGTCGTCACGATGCCCAGTAATTCCATTTTTTCTGCTTCTGCCTGCATGAGCTTGGCGTATTCCAGCATATGTTTTGAAATCAGTGCATTCTCGTCTTCGGTCGTCATTTCCAACTCTTTCAGTGGTTGCAGTAACTGAAAAATATCAAATCCGCCTATCCCAAAAAATCAGAAGTTGTCCTACATTTAAGTCGGATTTGTCTTTCGCGGCCGCCGGGGCGTTGAATCTAGGTTTGCCTGGCGCCCTGCTGCGTTTTTCGCAAAGGCGGGCTATCGACGGCCTTCCCGGCAACGGCTTTTTTGGAAGCGGTTTTGCCGGAATTACCTGCTTGTTTCGCACCCACTTTCGCTGCTTGCGGAGCGTCTTGTGCAGTCTGGGCTACTTTACTGCTGGCTTCCAGTTCGTCCGCACCGTTTTCAGTCAATGCGCTGGCAAGGTCGTCCGGCGTGTCCTTATTCTTGCGCGAACCGAAGATATGCGAATACGCCCAGGTGAATTCAGCGCCCATCAGGAATATCTGTGCAGAGTAATACACCCATACCAATAGTGCGACCAGCGAACCTGCGGTGCCGTAACCGCTGGCGACGCCGCTCCTGCCGATGTACAGGCCGATAGCGAATTTGCCGATGGTAAACAGCACGGAGGTGATGGCAGCGCCTATCCACACTTCGTCCCAGCGGATGTGCACGCGCGGCATGATCTTGTAGATCAGCGCGAACATGCCGGTGGTGAGGATAAAGCTGAAGATGAAATTCACCACGTTCGCGACTATCTCCCAGCCTTCAAACACCGGCCCCCACCACTTGCTGATGGCGGAAAGGCCGGCGCTGAATACCAGGGACACCATGAGCAGGAAACCGATGCCCATGATCATGCCGAAGGACAGCAGGCGTGCGCGGATCAGGTTCCAAAGACCGCTGCCGACGCGTACCGGCGCGCGCCAGATCCTGTCCAGGGAATCCTGCAGTTCCCCGAAAACCGTGGTCGCGCCTACCAGCAACAGCACGACGCCGATCACCGTGGCGGTGATGCCCTGCGTCGGCTTGTTCACGCTTTCCACCAGCGACTGCACGGCTAACGCTCCCTGCTCGCCCATCAGGTTCTGCAACTGGCCGGCGATCTCGCCGCGTGCCGCCTCTTCGCCGAAGACGAAGCCGGTAATGGAGATCACGATCAGCAGCAAGGGAGCGATGGAAAATAAAGTGTAATAGGCGAGCGCCGCACCCATGCTCTGCGCATAGTCGTCGCTCCAGGAGGTAAAGGCGGTTTTGATCAGTATCCAGGTTTCTTTCATCGTCATCTCATGTCCTGTGCTCTTAAATAAAAGAAATGCGGAAAATACAATGAGCAAAATTACCTTGCACCCGTCAAAAATTCTGTAGTGATTTGTCCTATATTGGCGGCGGAATCAAGCTACGGTGACCGGCCACACACCGCTACCATCTGTTACATAGACCTTGCTAGTGCTCGTTTTTTCAACCGCATATCCGCCGGTAAAATCTCCAAAGGAGGGGAGCAGTGTAAGTGCTGGCTCATGGTGAAAGCAGGGCAAGCGCAGGCTTTGCCGTCCCTTGCCCTGCAGGCGGAAAGTGGGATGAACATGGCCTGCAACGACATGGTGAGTGGCATGGGGACTGGGGATGTGCTGCAGTGCGATATTGCCGAGGAGGTAAGGTTCGTTCACCATCTCTACTTCCAGGGATGGCGGTGGGTCGCCTGCCTTGATGTCATGGTTGCCGCGTACCAGCACTAGCCGGAGATCAAGATGTTTCTTCCGCCACTCATGCAATACCGCTAGCGTAGCCGGTGCATGCGATTTCGGCGCATGCAGAAAATCGCCGAGGAAAATGATTTGCTGCGGTCGGTATGCATCTACCAGGGCGTCCAGCCGCTTGAGGTTAGCTGTTGTGGTGCCCTGCGGCACTGGTTGGCCCAGTGCGCGGTAGGCTGCCGCCTTGCCGAAGTGCACATCGGCAATAAGCAAGGCTTGTTGCTCCGGCCAGAAAATGGCTTTGTCCGCCAGCAGCATTAAGGTCGTAGATCCGATTTTTAGTGCTAACTCCTGTTTCATACCATCCTATAAATACAACGCTTCTTTTTTTATTCTATAAATTCGTCAAGTTAATACTATTTCTCTAGAAGCCATGCCGAGGTTTCGGCTGGATAATGCGCGGCCTGCCATTCTTGCTGATGCGATCACGCTTCCGGCGCACAGGCTCCTGCGCATTGAACTGCGTCTGCGCCTGTACGCTTTCTTCAGGCTTGTATCCGTCACCACCGGCCGCTTTTTCCAGGTCCGCCACCATGCGCGATATGCGGTCGGCCAGTTTTTCCGAGCTGGAGCTTTCGCGGAAGCGTTCCACCAGCAGGGGAAACGCGAACGGCGTCGGCCGCTTTACCTGCATGAGGTGCAGGGTCTTTAGCTGCAGTTTACGGAGTGTTTCCGACAAGCGTTCAATGTCCAGCTCCTGCCGTAGTACTTCCTGCTGCGCCTGGCTTAGCAGGAGATTGCCGGGATCGTATTTGCGAAACACGTCGTAGAACAGGCTGGAAGAAGACTGCAGTTGCTTGGTGCTTTTCGGCGCGCCGGGAAAGCCCGCGAACACCAGGCCGGAGATGCGCGCGATCTCACGGAAACGGCGTTGCGCCAGTTCGCTGGCATTGAGGCTGCCGATGACGTCTTCCATCAAGTTGTCGGTGCTGAGCAAATCCCCCGCAAACGCCGCCGACCAGTCGGTATCCGTCGCAGACAGCAGTTCCAGGCCGTAATCGTTCACCGCTATGGAAAAGGTATTGGGCTGGTGCTGGCCGATGCGCCAGGCCAACAGGCTAGCCAGTCCCAGGTGCACATTACGCCCGGCATACGGGTACAGGAACAAGTGCCAGCCTTCGCGCGAATGCAGCGATTCCGCCAGCAGGGTGTCGTTGGTGGGCAATGCCGACCAGTCGCTTTGCACATCCAGCAGCGGTTTCACCAACTGCATTTCCGGCCCATCGAAATGCCCGTGTGCAGCCGCATCCATGCGAGCAACGATGGCATTGGAAAGCTCCGTGGAAAGCGGCATGCGTCCGCCGTTCCAGCGCGGCACGGCAGGTTTTTTGCCGGTGGCCTTGCTCACATAGGCCGTCATCTCGTGGACGCGTACCAGCGCCAGCAAGCGGCCGCCGAACAGGAAATGGTCGCCCGGTTTGAGGCGCGCGATAAAGCTCTCCTCCACCGAGCCTAAACTTTTGCCGCTGGCGCTTTTGCTCCAGAATTTCACCGCCATGGTGGAGTCGCTGACGATGGTGCCTATACTCATGCGATGGCGGCGGGCGAGGTGGGCATCCGGCACGTGCCATACGCCATGTTCATCCGGAATGGCGCGGCGGTAATCGGGGTAGGCCGTCAGTGAATCCCCGCCGTGCCGGACGAAGGCCAGCGCCCATGACCATTCCTCATCGCTCAGGTGGCGGTATGCATAACTGGTGCGCACCTCGGCCAGCAGTTCATCGGCCGTGAATCCGCCGCCCAGCGCGATCGTCACCAGGTGCTGCACCAGCACATCCAAGGGTTTATGCGGCGACTCGCGCGGCTCCACGTTGCGGGCGGCGATGGCATCCTGCGCGGCGATGGATTCGATGAGCTCCAAGCTGTGCGTGGGCACCATGGTCAGCCGCGACGGGCGGCCCGGTGCATGGCCGGAACGTCCTGCCCGCTGCATCAGGCGCGCCACGCCCTTGGGCGAACCGATCTGCAATACTCGCTCCACCGGCAGGAAATCCACGCCCAGGTCCAGGCTGGAGGTGCACACCACCGCTTTGAGGCGGCCTTCCTTCAGGCCCAGTTCTACCCATTCTCGGACGTTGCGGTCCAGTGAGCCATGGTGCAGTGCGATCAGGCCGGCCCAGTCCGGACGAGCCTCCAGCAGGGCCTGGTACCAGATCTCGCATTGCGACCGGGTGTTGGTGAAAATAAGCGAAGTTGCGCTGGAGTCGATCTGCTCGACCACCTGCGGCAGCATGCGCAAGCCGAGGTGGCCGGCCCAGGGAAAGCGCTCTATGCCGGGGGGCAGCAGCGTGTCGATGTACAGATCCTTGGCCAGCTTGCCTTGCACCAGTACTCCTTCTTTCTTGGGCAAGCCGTTTTCATGGGGCGGGATCAGTACCTCCATGGCATGTTCCAGGTTGCCCAGCGTGGCGGAAAGCCCCCAGGTGAGCAGTTGCGGTTGCCATGTTCGCAAACGTGCCAACGCCAGTTGCAGTTGCACGCCGCGTTTGTTGCCGATGAGCTCGTGCCACTCGTCCACCACCACCATCTCCAGGCTGGCAAATATCTCGGCGGCATCCGGCCGTGTCAGCAGCAGGCTCAGGCTTTCCGGCGTGGTGATCAGCGCCGTCGGCAGGCGCCTGGATTGCCTGGCACGTTCTGCGCTGCCGGTATCACCCGTGCGCAGGCCTATGCTCCAGTCCAGGCCAAGCGCACTGAGTGGTGCCTGTAATGCACGTTCGGTATCCGCCGCCAGGGCGCGCATGGGGGTGATCCACAACACCGTCAATGGCGGGGCGACCGGTTTACGTTTAGGCCTGGTCACGATAATGGCATCTGCGGCCGCCGGCAGAGGAGGATGTGCAAAGCGGTTGAGCGCACCCAGCCATACCGCATAGGTTTTGCCGGAACCGGTCGTCGCATGCAACAGGCCTGAGAGGCCCGTGGATATTGCCTCCCAGACCTGCTTCTGAAAAGGGAAAGGCTGCCAGCCGTTCTGCGCGAACCAGCTATTGCCTAAAGCTGGGCCTTTACGCTGCTTGCGGGCAGACGCTTTTTTCGTCGGTGATGTGATGGCCCCAGCAACAGGATTATCGATGAGCGCCTGGATGCTTTCATTGCCTCGCACAACTGAATCTGCCTTGCTCATGCCTGGGGCACATCTTCCAGCGGTTCGGCTTGCTTGGTGGATTCCTTGGCAGTCTTATGTTTCACATTGGATTTCTTTGCAGTCACTGCAGATGCTGATGAAGCGGGTAGCAGTTCGTGCAAGGTCTCCAGCGTATCCGCCTCCGCCAGCGGCTTGTCCTGCCGCCAGCGCAGCATGCGCGGGAAGCGCACGGCGATGCCGCTCTTATGGCGCGAGCTCAGGGCGATGCCTTCGAAACCGAGCTCGAATACCAGCGTCGGCGTGACGCTGCGCACCGGGCCGAACTTCTCCACCGTGGTCTTGCGGATGATGGCATCTACTTTATTCATTTCTGCATCGGTCAGGCCGGAATAGGCCTTGGCGAACGGCACCAGCTTGCGGTCCAGCACATGTTCCGGGGCATCCCACACTGCGAAGGTGAAGTCGGTATACAGGCTGGCGCGGCGGCCATGACCGCGCTGGGCGTAGATCAGCACGGCGTCGACGGTGTACGGGTCTATCTTCCACTTCCACCACACGCTGACATCTCCATCACTTTCTTTCGTTTTAGTACGGCCGACACCGTAGCGTGCGTTTTTATTTTTGAGCATCATGCCTTCCACACCCAGGCTGCGCGAGGCTTCGCGCTGGCGGTCCAGGTCTTGCCATGTCTTGCCATAAAGCAAAGGTGAAAGCTGCAATTGCCGTTGGTTGCAGGCGGCCACCGCGAATTCCAGTTGTTCGCGGCGCGCGGATTGCGGCTGCTCGCGCCAGTCCTCGCCCTGCCATTCCAGCAGGTCATACGCCAGCACCACAACGGGGATTTCTTCCAGTATCCTGGCCGTGAGTGTCTTGCGCCCGATACGCTGCTGCAATAGGGCGAAGACCTGGACTTGGCCTTTCAAGCCTTGTCCTTTCAGGCCTGGTTCTTTCATTTTGCCCTTTTCATTTTCGGTATCGCGCCACACCACGATCTCGCCGTCGATCACCGTGCCGTCGGGCAAGTGCTCCGCCAGCGCTGCCAGTTCAGGAAAGCGGTCGGTCACCAGCTCCTCGCCGCGCGACCACACCCAGAGCTGGCCGTCGCGTTTCACCAGCTGCGAGCGTATGCCGTCCCATTTCCATTCGATCTGCCACTGGCTGGGCTTGCCTAATTGCGCCTCGAAATCGGCGGTGGGAATCTGCAGCGGATGCGCCAGGAAGAACGGGTAGGGCTGGCCCTCCATGCGTTCGTCCTCGCCGCTTTCGGAGACTGCGGCGATCAGCCGTAAATAATGCTCGGCAGAAGGGCGCGCCGACAGGTCGGTGTAGCCTACCAGGCGCTGGGCGATACGCTTGGGGTCTATGCCCGCCACCACAGCCAATGCACGCGTCACCAGCAGGCGCGATACGCCGACGCGGAAACTGCCGGTGATGAGTTTGATGCAGACCAGCTGGCTGCGGCGATCCAGTTGCCTGAGCAAAGGCTGCAACCGTAGCATGAGTTCCTCGGGCGGCAGTCCGCGCAAAGGCAGCAACTTATACTGCACCCAGGTCGCCAGCCCGTCTTCCGAGGTATGGTCGGATTCCGGCAGCAGTAGCGTCATGGTTTCCGCCAGGTCGCCAACCGCCTGGTAGCTCTCCTCGAACAGCCATTCCGGGATATCTGCGACGTTCAAGGTCAACTCGCGCAATAACTTAGTCGGCACCAGCTGGCGCGGTCTGCCGCCTGAGAGGAAATACACCGCCCAGGCGGCGTCTTCCGGCAGTGCGGCGCGGAAATAATCCTGCAGCGCCGCCAGCTTGGCATTGCTGCTGGTGGTGGCGTCCAGCCGGGTGTACAGGTCGGCGAATGCCCTCAAGCCGGCTCCGCCTCTGGCGCTGTTTCCTGCGGCAATCCGGATTCAACTTCTGCCAGCTCTTCCGCCTCTTCTTCCCCATATTCCGTGCTGAAACCCTGCGCGTCCAAACCCTGCTCGCGCAGCCAGCGCACCATAACGTTGACCTGGCCGTGGGTGACGAATACACGTTCCGCACCGGTGGCGGTGATGGCACTCTGCAGGCCCGGCCAGTCGGCATGGTCGGACATGATGAAACCACGGTCGACGCCGCGCCGCCGACGTGTGCCGCGCAGCTGCATCCAGCCGCTGGCGAAGGCATCGGAATAATCGCCGAAGCGTTTCATCCAGCTGGTGCCCTGCGCCGAGGGCGGTGCCAGTACGATGCTTTTGCGTATCTGCGAGGTATCGGTCATCTCGCCCACGTATTGCGTATGCGGCAGCTTGACGCCGGCTTCCCGGTAGACGCGGTTCAGGGGCTCGACCGCGCCGTGTACCAGGATAGGCCCGATGGTCGGATCGAGGCCGGACAGCAAGCGCTGCGCTTTACCGAAGGCATAGCAGAACAGCACACTGCTGCGGTTGCTGTCGGCATTGGCCTGCCACCAGTTGTTAAGCTCGGCGAAGATCTCGGATTGCGGTTGCCATTTGTAAATCGGCAGGCCGAAGGTGGATTCGGTGATGAAGGTGTCGCAGCGCACATTCTCGAACGGTGCGCAGGTGCCGTCATCCTCGACTTTGTAATCGCCGGAGGCGACCCATACCTCGCCCTTGTATTCCAGCCGTACCTGCGCCGAACCCAGCACATGGCCGGCCGGGTGCAGGCTGAGTTTCACGCCATGATGGTTGACCGTTTCGCCGTAAGGCAGCGCCAGCAGATCGATGTCGGCCCCCAGGCGCTTGCGCAATATGCCTTCGCCCGGCGCTGCCGCCAGGTAATGCGTATGCCCCATGCGCGCATGATCGCTATGGCCGTGCGTGATGACCGCGCGCTCCACCGGCCGCCAGGGATCGATATAGAAATCGCCGGGCGGGCAGTACAGTCCTTCGGGACGGGCAATGATGAGGTCCATGGGATTAAATCGATGGAGCTTCGCAGGAAAAGGAAGCTGTGTGACAAGTCATCGCAGTGCCAAGTTCGATTGCTATGCATAGACAAGGATGCGGCACGAAAGCCTGCAGGCAGTGTTTAAGCGCTTGATATTCCGCTTGATTCCCCATGTGTACCAACGTTCGTTCGGGTATAATTTCGTTTTTTTAGGAGTTGTAATGCCTATTTACGATTATCAGTGCAGCAGTTGCGGTTTTAAAAAAGAAGTGATGCGCAAGATCAGCGAGCCGAACGTGACGGAATGCCCGGAATGCCATAAGGAAACCTTCACCAAGCAGTTGTCTGCACCAAGCTTCCAGTTGACCGGCAGCGGCTGGTACGTAACGGATTTCAAGAACAACGGCAGCAAGCCTGCCCCGACTGCCAGTAAGGAAAGAGCGACTGGCGATACGGCTGCCGACAGCAAGCCAGCGGATGCCAAAGCGCCTGCCGAAAGAAGTGGTAGCGAGAAGGCCGAAAGCAAGAAAACAGAAACACCTGCGGCCAAAGCGGCAGACGCGTAGCCAAGACATTTTCGCTTAGCCAAGCCGATTTACAGACACGATCATTGACTGATAAGACCTACATGAAACGATATTTTATAACTGGGCTGCTGGTACTCGTTCCCCTCTTTATCACCGCCTGGGTACTCGCCACGCTGATCAACATGATGGACCAGAGCCTCTTGCTATTGCCGGTGCAATGGCGTCCCGAAGCTCAGTTCGGCCGGTCCGTGCCTGGCTTCGGCGTGTTGCTGACCTTGGCGATCATCTTCGTCACGGGCCTAATCGCCACCAATTTCTTCGGCAAGCGCCTGCTGGCGATATGGGAGGGCATCCTCACCCGCGTGCCGGTGGTCAAGTCCATCTACTCCAGCGTCAAGCAGGTGTCGGATACTTTGTTCTCGGATTCCGGCAACGCCTTCCGCAAAGCGCTGTTGGTGCAGTTCCCGCGTGAAGGCAGCTGGACCATCGCCTTCCAGACCGGTCAGCCAGGCGGCGACGTGGCCAACCACTTGCGCGGCGATTTCGTCAGCGTGTATGTGCCGACCACGCCTAACCCTACCGGTGGGTATTTCCTCATGATGCCGCGCGCCGATGTGATCGAGCTCAACATGAGCGTGGACGAAGCGCTCAAGTACATCATTTCCATGGGCGTGGTCACGCCGCATACCGTTCCGCGCGACATCGCGCTGTCGGCTGAAGCGATCGATATTACCAAGCCATAACCGGCGAATTAGCACCCATTATTTAAACCATCACTGACAAGAAATCCTAATATGCGTACTCATTATTGCGGTCAACTGAACCGCGAACACATCGGCCAAACCGTTACCCTCTGCGGCTGGGCGCATCGCCGCCGTGACCATGGCGGGGTGATCTTCATTGACCTGCGTGACCGCGAAGGCATGGCGCAGATCGTCATTGACCCGGATACAAAAGAGGCGTTTTCCATCGCCGAATCCGTGCGTAATGAATTCGTGCTGAAGATCGTCTGTAAAGTACGCGCGCGACCTGAAGGCACAGTGAACGCTAACATTCCGACCGGCGAGGTGGAAATGCTGGCATCCGAAATCGAGATATTGAATGCGTCGCTCACGCCGCCGTTCATGCTGGACGACGAGAACTTGACCGAGACAGTCCGCCTGCAGCATCGCTACATCGACCTGCGCCGCCCGGCCATGCAGAAGAACCTGATGCTGCGCTACCGCGTGGCCAAGACCCTGCGCGACTACCTGGACACAAACGGTTTTATCGAGGTGGAAACGCCGATGCTCACCCGCAGCACGCCGGAAGGCGCACGCGATTACCTGGTGCCTTCACGTGTGCATGCCGGGCAGTTCTTCGCCTTGCCGCAATCGCCGCAGCTGTTCAAGCAACTATTGATGGTGTCCGGCTTCGACCGTTACTTCCAGATCACCAAATGCTTCCGCGACGAAGACCTGCGCGCCGACCGCCAACCTGAATTCACCCAGGTGGATATCGAGACTTCCTTCATGAACGAAGAGCAGATCATGAACATCGTCGAGGAGATGATCCGCCAGATGTTCAAGAGCGTGCAGGGCATCGAGCTGCCGGCGCAATTCCCGCGCATGACATTCGCTGAGGCGATGACCCGCTACGGTTCCGACAAACCGGACATGCGCGTGACGCTAGAAATCACCGAACTTTCCGACGTGATGAAGGATGTCGATTTCAAGGTGTTCTCCGGCGCGGCCAACTCCGCCGGCGGCCGCGTGGCTGCCCTTCGCGTGCCCAACGGCGCGGCCATCAGCCGTTCCGAGATCGACGCCTACACTGAGTTCGTCAAGATCTACGGCGCTAAGGGTCTGGCGTATATCAAGATCAACGACATCACCAAGCTGAACGAAGAAGGCCTGCAAAGCCCCATCGTCAAGAACATCCACGTGACTGCGCTGCAAGCCATTATTGATCGCACTGGCGCACAGAATGGCGACATTGTGTTCTTCGGCGCGGACAAAACCAAGGTGGTCAACGAAGCGCTGGGTGCATTGCGCCTCAAGGTCGGCCACGATAAGGGACACGTCGATGGCCGTGCCTGGGCACCTCTGTGGGTGGTCGATTTCCCCATGTTCGAACACGACGAGGAAAACAACCGCTGGGCTGCACTGCATCACCCATTCACTGCGCCGAAAGACGGCCACGAAGACCTGCTCACCAGCAATCCAGGCGCTGCACTTTCCAAAGCCTATGACATGGTGCTGAACGGCTGGGAAGTAGGCGGCGGCTCCGTGCGTATCCACAAGCAGGACGTGCAATCCAAGGTGTTCGACGCCCTCAATATCAGCAAGGAAGAAGCGCAGGAGAAGTTCGGCTTCCTGCTCGAAGCCCTGCAATACGGTGCGCCCCCGCATGGCGGCTTGGCGTTCGGTTTAGATCGCCTGGTGACGCTGATGGCCGGTGCCGAGTCCATCCGCGATGTGATCGCCTTCCCGAAAACCCAGCGTGCACAATGTTTACTGACGAATGCGCCGAATGAGGTGGATGAGAAGCAACTGCGTGAATTGCATATTCGCGTTCGCTCACAAAATCCAACTGCTTAAATAATTGGAAAAGTGGCGCATCTATATTCAAGAAGCGCTTTGCCAAATAGATTTTGCAAAGCGCTCTTATAGCGAGTTTGAAGAAGCATTGCGGGGAAGTGAAACACTTTCAGTGTTCTACAAACTTCATCATTTTATTATTCATGCAACAAACGTTGATAAGTTGTTAGATTGTAAGTCGAGCGAGCAAAGAGCTAGATTGCTAGATACGCATGTCGATTTACAACATATTGATCTGAAGTCGATACGCAGACTCAGAAATCACCTCGAGCATTTTGATGAACGGCTTGACGTGTGGGTTGAAGATCATGATGGCCATGCTTTCTTTGATATGAATATAGTGACTGGTACTAAAGGTTTTCCAGACAAAGCATTCCTGCGAGCCCTAGATGGAAATACGTTTAAATTTTATGGCGAAGACTTTCCACTCAAGCCAATACTGGAATCTTTAGAAGCATTAAATGCTCTTCTTGTTGCAGCGTTAGATGCCAAATAGTCGGAAATTGTATGTCGATAAAATCTTTAATCCGCACCGTCCCGCATTACCCCAAGCAAGGCATCCAGTTTCGCGATATCACGACCCTGCTGAAAGACCCAGCCGGTTTTCGCATGGTGATCGATGAGTTAGCTAAACAGTTTCAGAATGAGAAAATAGACAAGATCGCAGGCATCGAGGCTCGTGGTTTTATCATCGGTGCGGCCCTGGCGTATAAGCTAAACGTGGGTTTCGTGCCGGTCCGTAAGCAGGGCAAGCTACCTGCTGAAACCATAGGCCATGACTATCAGCTGGAATACGGCACGGATCGAGTGGAAATTCATACCGATGCCATTACCAAAGGTGAGCAGGTTATGCTGGTGGATGACCTGATCGCCACTGGAGGCACTGCGGAAGCATCGGCAGCGCTGATTAAGCAATTGGGCGGGGAAGTGATTGCGTGTGCTTTCGTGATCGACCTGCCTGATCTGGGCGGTAGCCGGCGTTTACGTGATCTCGGCTACCCGGTACATGCCTTGTGTGAATTCGAAAGCAATTGAGGTACATGTCCAATTTCAAGACACCGGTTTCCGCACTCGTATTGATCCATACCAAAGATCTGGAAGTGCTGATCATGGAGCGTGCCGATAAAGCGGGTTTCTGGCAGTCGGTGACCGGCAGCCTGGAACAGCAGGGCGATGCCCTGGAACGCCCTGTTGACGCGGCGATCCGCGAGGTGCTTGAAGAGACTGGAATCGACGCCACATTATATGCATTGAGCGACTGGGGTATTTCGCATGTGTACGAGATATACCCGCACTGGCGCCATCGCTATGCGCCTGGCGTGACGGAAAATACGGAACATATTTTCGGGCTGGAATTACCGGCGCCTGTGGCTGTCCAACTTGCTCCTGACGAGCATGTAAATTATGAATGGGTCGACTGGCGCGAAGCGGCCACGCGTGTTTTTTCATGGACGAATGTGGAAGCCTTGCGTAAGCTGGGCGAGCGCCACGATCTCACTTTGTAAACATGCAATTTGCGCTGCAATACGGCGTTGCTCGTAAAAAATTACTCCTGACAAAGCACATGTATGCGGCGTCGCAATTTTTTACTCGCGCCTTATCTTGTTTAGCAACTTGAATTTTTAGCGGTGCCCTTAAGGTATTTATATGCAAGAGACTTTAGAAAAACCGATTATCAAATCCGAGCCCATCAAGTTCGAGCGCTTCCAGGCCAGCCAGGAAGCAGACCTGCAGGCGCGCATCATCGCGGCCAAAGCAAAGCTGGGCAAGAAGCTGGTGATCCTCGGCCACCATTACCAGCAGGAAAGCGTGTACCGGCATGCCGATTACACCGGCGATTCGCTCAAGCTATCGCGGTTTGCGGCGGAAACGGATGCGCAATACATCGTCTTCCTGGGCGTGCATTTCATGGCCGAAGTCGCTGACATCCTGTCGCGTCCTGAACAGATCGCGATCCTGCCTGACCTTGCCGCCGGATGCTCCATGGCGGATATGGCGAACCTGGCCAAGGTCGAGCGTTCGCGCCGCGAGCTGTCTAAGGTGCTGGATTTCGATGCCACCATCACACCGATCACTTATATCAACTCCGCTGCCGACCTGAAAGCCTTCTGCGGCGAGCACGGCGGCATCGTATGTACCTCCACCAATGCCACCAAGATCATCGAATGGGGTTTCAAGCAGCGCGAAAAGGTGCTGTTCTTCCCCGACCAGAACCTGGGTCGCTGGTCTGGCTACAAGATGGGCATCCCGCTGGAGCAGATGCCGGTGTGGGATCCCGACCAGCCCATGGGCGGGCTGACTGAAGAGCAAATCAGCAACGCGAAAATCCTGCTGTGGAAAGGTCATTGTGCCGTGCACCAGATGTTCCGCGAGCAGAACATCATCAATTTCCGCCGTGAACATCCGGAGGGCCTGGTGATCTCGCATCCGGAAGCGCCGTTCGAAGTGTGTGTGCAGTCCGATTATGTCGGTTCGACCGAGTACATCCTCAAGACCGTCAGCGACGCACCTGCCGGTACGCGCTGGCTAGTGGGTACCGAGCTTAACCTGGTGAACCGCCTGGCCGAGAAGATGAAGCCGGAAGGCAAGATCGTGCAGTTCATGTCGCACGTGGTGTGCGAATGCTCCACCATGGCGCGCATCGATCCGCAGCATCTGGCGTGGACGCTGGAGAACTTGGCCGAGGGTAACGTGGTCAACCAGATCAAGGTGATGCCGCAGGAAGCTGCCCTGGCGAAACTGACGCTTGACCGCATGCTGGCTGCTTCCTGAGATGCTGTAAACCGTATTAATCCGTACTTTTCCTGTATTTAAAGGTAAAGCCAAGCTATGCGCGTTCAGACGTGTGCTGCCGTTAACAGGTTGTAAAGACACTCATGAACAGAATATTACGCATTGCCACTTACAACATCCATAAAGGGCTGAGCAGCTTCAATGCTCGCCTTGTGCTGGATAATCAACGCGACCTGATCCGCAAGCTGCATGCAGATATCGTGTTCCTGCAGGAAGTGCGGGGTGCGCATGGCCGCCACAGCAAGCTTTCCATGGCGGGGCAGTACGAGTTCCTGGCCGACAGCATATGGCCTGAATTCGCCTATGGTAAAAACGCTGTCCGCACAGACGGGCACCACGGCAATGCCATCCTTTCCAAATATCCAATCGTTAAATGGGAAAACGAAGACGTTTCCGCCCATGCCAGTGAACAGCGCGGCTTGCTGCATTGCGAAATTGCCGTTCCCGACTGGGACCAGAACCTGCATTGCATCTGCGTGCACTTGGGCCTCTTCGCGCGCTGGCGTACCCAGCAACTGGCGGCCATGCGCGCGCGCATCCATAGTATGGTGCCTCCCCATGCACCATTGATTATTGCGGGCGATTTTAACGACTGGCGGCAGAAAGTCGGCCAGAGCCTGGCGGGCGACCTCAACCTGACGGAGGTATTCGAGCATACCAGCGGCAAGCCAGCGCGCAGCTTTCCTTCCCTCATGCCCTTGTTCCGCCTGGATAGGATCTACACACGCGGCTTCCATGTGCAGCACAGCCAGGTGCATGGTGGCCTGAGCTTCGGCAATGCTTCCGACCATGCCGCGCTCAGCGCTTCGCTGATCCGTAATATCGAGACATAACGCTGTGAGCCGTTACGTAAAAGGTAACCAAGTCACCCTGCTGCGTAACGGTACCGATTATTTTCCTGCATTGCTGGCCGAGATCCATGCCGCGCGGCATGAAATCCATATCCAGACCTACATTTACGAAGCCGACAATATCGGTCGCCAGGTCGGCGATGCGCTGATCCTGGTCGCACAGCGCGGTGTCAATGTCTGCCTGCTGATGGACGGCTTCGGCAGCAAGGAGCTGCCACCCAGCTATGTGGAAGAACTGGAAAAAGGCGGCGTCCAGGTGCTGGTGTTCCGCCCCCAGATATCCCCATGGACATTCAAGAGCAACCGGCTGCGACGCCTGCACCGCAAAGTCTCGGTATTCGACGGAAGGGTGGCGTTCGTCGGCGGCATCAACATCATCGATGACCTCAACGTACCCGGCGATAACGGCCCGCGTATCGATTATGCGGTACGCATCGAAGGCGTGATGGTGCCTGATATCCTGACCAGGGTACAACGCCTGTGGAGGCATATTTCCTGGCGCCACCTGCAAAGCACCCAGCACCAATACCAGCCTGTGCCGATGCCGCCAGTGCCAGGCAACAGCATGCTGGCAAAGTATGTGGTCCGGGACAATATCCTGCACCGGCGCGACATCGAGCAGATGTATATGCAAGGCATCCGGCAGGCGAAAAAAGATATCCTCATCGCCAATGCCTATTTCATTCCCGGCGTGGCATTCCGTAATGCACTCATCGATGCAGCCATGCGTGGGGTCAGGGTGAGGCTGTTACTGCAGGGCAGGCGCGAGCACATGCTGATGATCGCGACACATGCGCTCTATAGCAATTTCCTGCGAAATGACATCGAGATTTACGAGTACCGTAAAAGCTTTATGCATAGCAAAGTAGCCGTGATCGACGGTAACTGGGCGACGGTGGGTTCATCCAATATCGATCCGTTCAGTCTGCTGCTATCCAGGGAAGCCAACGTATTCGTCAAAAACGGGAAATTCGCTGCGGAGTTGCGCAGCTGCATAGAACAGGATATCGAACACGGTGCCGTGCAGGTACTGGCGCGGGATTGGGAGAATGGGCATGTGCTGAAGCGCACGGTGTCCTGGCTGGTGTTTATACTGGTGCGCTTTGTATTGGGGCTGATCGGCTATCCCAACCGCCATTGATGATTAAGCCTCGTGCTTTGTAGCTAACCCAGGTTTTTTTAATGCACATCCTCAAGATCATGGAATCCGGCAAAGATGTCGGAAAGCTGGGCAAGGTCGCCTTTTGCCATGCGTAACCGTTCGAGATATCCCTGGTCTTCATCGGCGTGAATGTAGCCTAACTGCCAGCCCGGATACTCCGGCGGGTACTGCTCTACTTTCTCCAGGTAAAGCACATCCCAATCGTAAGCATTGACGGTGGTTTCCAGCCTGGTCTTCGCCCTTAATATACTGTCGCGGCTACCGGTGATGTAGTGCAGGAAATAGCGGCCGTCGTACATGAGCAGGCCGCGGATTTTATTGTCCTCATAGAATTTACGCGCCGAGCTGATGACCTTGCCGAATTGTTCTGCGTCCATGTCGATGGCGACGCAGGTATAACAGAACAACATCAATTCCTGGTTCATTGCTGGCTTTCGTTAAGTGTATGCATACACTTAAGGCATTTTGTATGCCACTTAGCGACATTCGGCTAAGCCGTTGTTTTTCATTAAATTCGCTTTTTCATTGCTTCAATCCATGATGGCGACATTACCGGGGTTTCAACAGGCCTGCCGATATCCCGACAAGACCAAGTTGGTCCTAACGCGGCAGTTTGGCCAGCTCGATGGAAGCGGTATGCGCAAAAATATGCAGGATGGAGCGGATGTGGTCGGTGTACTTCAGCGGTATGCGGAAGATAAGGTAGAGGAAGCCGATGACCTGTCCATCGGGTTTGTAAAGTTGCGTACCGATATAGGCTTCAGCGCCCAATGCATTTAGCTGGGTTGAAGCCGGATAGCGCGCAGCCACGTTTTCCGCAATCACGCAATCGTGCGCATTGAGCAGGTCACGGCACGGTGTATCGTCGAGCGGATACCTGAAATTCTCGATGAATTCGCCATCCAGCATGACAGCGACTGTCTGCGCAAATTCGCGGTCATCCGGGCAGATGCGGGCGATGATGCCGGCATCCGCGTCGAAGGTATTCACCACATTGGTGAGGAAGGTCTCGAAGAAATCCTTGCCGGCGCGGGTACTGATCGCCAGCGCAATCTTGAGTGTGGCCTCCTTGACTTGTTCGGCTTCGTTCAACTGGCGCAGGCGCACCATTTCGCCGACGATGCCCAGCGTGATTCTTTCCAGTACCGCTATCTGGTCGTCGGTGGCAGGCAATACGCCATTTGAATATAAGCCCAGGAAACCCAGCGCTGTGTCCTTGTCCATCAGCGGCAGGAAAATCACGCCACGATACCCCAGTTCCTGTGCTTCCGGCATCCACTGACCGACCTCCAGGTCGGTGCCGATGTCGGCAGACGCCATAGGCTTGCCTTCACGCAGGGTACGGCCGATCGGCCCATGGCCTACGTCGAACTCGTCAGACCAGCTACGCTGCTTGGTGACGAGATAGCGAATATCTTCACGACGGCCGCAATGGGCGACCGGGATGATGCTTTTATTGGGGTCGTTATTGGGAATGCCAACCCATGCCATGTCAAATCCACCGGCTTCAACTGCGGCGCGGCATGCACCATAGAGCAGCTCTGTTTCGTGCTGGGATGCCTGCGCTAAAGCGTTGCATGCCGCCTCGAAAGCGCCCAGGGAGCGTTCAGGATTCACTCGTGCGCTGGGTATGGATTTGGACATGCTGGATAGGATAGCCTGGTTACTATAGTGCAAAGTTTACAATAAGAATCTTGCGAATTGTAGTGCCGGAAATTGAAAAAGCCAGGCACTCTGACCTGGCTCTTTTGCCTGTGTCGCTACTAGGGTCTTGTCAGCCGTTGACGATGACGCCGCCGTTCACGTGGATGATCTGCCCGCTCATGTATGAGGAGTCATTCGCCGCAAGGAATACGTACGCCGGTGCGATCTCGCTGGGCTGGCCGACGCGTTTGAAGGGCACCTGGTTGCCAAACTTGCTGACCTTTTCCGCATCGAAGGTGGCGGGTATCAATGGCGTCCATACCGGGCCCGGTGCTACTGCATTCACCAGGATTTCGCGTTCGATCAATTGTTCAGACAGCGAGCGTGTATACGACACGATAGCGCCTTTAGTGGCGGAGTAATCCAGCAAGGTCTTGTTGCCTTTGTACGCAGTGACCGACGCGGTGTTGATGATACGCGCGCCTTTTTCCAAGTGCGGAAGGGCGGCCTTCACTGTGTAGAACATGGAGAATATATTGGTCCTGAAGGTCTGCTCCAGTTGCTGCTGGCTGATGTCCTCGATGCTGTCCTGCGGATATTGCTGTCCTGCATTGTTCACCAGGATATCCAGGCGGCCGAAGGTGTCGATGGTTTTCTGAATCAGCGACCGGCAAAACGCTTCATCGCCCACGTCGCCGGCAATGTTGAGGCATCTGCCGCCCGCGCCTTCTACCAGCGCTTGCGTAGCCTGCGCATCTTCATGCTCTTCCAGGTAATTGATCACCACATCGGCGCCTTCCATGGCGAAATGCACGGCGACGGCGCGGCCTATCCCGCTGTCACCGCCGGTGATGATGGCTACCTTGCCCTTCAGCTTCGCACTGCCCTGATATTCGGGGTGGATATACTGCGGTTGCGGATCCATTTCGGCTTCCGAGCCGGGTTGTGTGGATTGGTGTTGCGGAGGCTGGTTAATGTCGTCATCCATGGCGGTGTCCCTAATCAACGAAGTAGTGATCACGCATGGTAAACGCCAGGAAAATGCCTGGGCTATCAGGCATGGATGATAGTCATGTAGGAAAAATCAGCATTCGCATGCAAGATGCTCGATGCAACCGTCCCCGTGAATAATGTTTTTGTTAAAAAGAATTTCTCCGCTAACATTCTAGGCTTGCCGGGTTTCTTAAAATCCCTTCATTTCTAGCTTGTATCTATCTTTGGCCACTATGTTAAAACTCGCTTTCTGGCGCTTTCTCTCCCACTTCGGGCCTTACGCCCCCCTGATGGCACTTTTCCTGGTCGGCCTGCTGTTCCTGTCCTTGTCCCGCGTCGGCCTGATGCTGTGGCAGTGGCCGCGTGTACAGGCGACCGGTATATGGCCGCAGATGCTGGTGCAGGGCGTGCGGGTGGACATCATCCAGTTGTCGCTGCTGTGCCTGATTCCCTTGCTGTTGGCGCCGCTGGCGGCGTTCACCGGCCTGTGGCCTGCCTGGCAGAAGTTCACGTTTGTGTGGGTGGTCGCGTGCATCACCCTGCTGTTCTTCCTGGAAGCGGCCACGCCCGGCTTCATCGGCGAATACGACGTGCGGCCGAACAGATTATTTGTTGAATACCTCAAATACCCGAAAGAAGTGCTGCCCATGCTGTGGAACGGCTTCCGCGTGCACGTGTTTCTTGGCGTGATTGTCACGGTTGCCACGCTGTGGCTCATCAGCCGCTTCATGCAGCCTTGGCTGGCGATGCAGAATACCTGGAGCGTCGCCATGACACTGGTTGCGTGGCCAGCCATTTTCCTGTTGCTGGCATTTGCCATCCGCTCCACGACCGGCCACCGGCCTGCCAATCCGGCCATGTTCGCGCTCACGACCGACTCCATGGTCAACAGCCTGATACTGAATTCCGCGTGGTCGGTCACGCATGCCATCTACAACCTCAAGCACGAGGCGAAATCCAGCGAGATGTACGGCAAGATGCCAGGTGATGAGCTGATTGCCTTGCTTGCAAAAGATCGTTTGGATAACCCAGGAACTGCGCCATTTCTTGGCAATGTCGATTTGCCTACCTTGAATCACCTCATCCCCAGCCGCAAACGCGACAAGCCGCTCAACCTGGTTATCATCCTGGAGGAAAGCCTGGGCGCTACGTTTGTCGGTTCGCTGGGTGGTGTGCCGGTAACGCCCGAACTTGAAAAGCTCAAAGAAGAGGGCTGGTGGTTCGAGCAGTTGTATGCCACCGGCACGCGCTCTGTACGCGGTATCGAGGCCGTGGTCACCGGTTTCCCGCCAACACCTGCGCAGAGCGTGGTCAAGCTTTCGCTATCCCAGCAGCATTTCTTCTCGCTGGCCGACCTGCTGGGCAGGCGCGGCTACCACACCGAATTCATCTACGGGGGCGAATCGCACTTTGACAATATGAATGGCTTTTTCATGGGAAACGGTTTCCAGACAGTCACCGACCAGAAGGATTACAAAGACCCGGTATTCGTCGGCAGCTGGGGCGCCTCGGATGAGGATTTATTCAATAAGGCGCACGAGCAGATATTGGCGCAGCATGACCAGGGCAAACCTTTTTTCACCTTGGTGTTTTCATCGTCGAACCATTCGCCATTTGAATTCCCGGAAGGCCGCATCGAGCTCCACGACCCGGTGAAAGCCACCGAGAACAACGCAGTGAAGTATGCCGATTACGCGCTGGGCAAATTCTTCGACGAGGCAAAGCGCAGCGATTACTGGAAAGACACGGTGTTCATCGTGGTGGCCGATCACGATATCCGCGTGCGCGGCGACAGCCTGGTGCCGGTCAAGAATTTCCACATCCCGGCCCTGATCCTTGGCGCCGATATCGAACCGCGCAGGATCAAGACCGTCGCCAGCCAGATCGACCTGCCTGTGACAGCGTTGTCGTTGATGGGTGTCGAGGCCGACCAGCCCATGACGGGCCGAGACATCAGCAAGGAACCGGCTGACCTGCCGGGCCGCGCCATGATGCAGTTCGAGCAACATTACGCGTGGATGGAAGGCAATAAAGTGGTGGTGTTGCGCGCTGGCCAGCCGCCGGCGCACGCCAGTTACGATGTGGGCACCAAGTCGCTAAGCATGGCGGAACGGCCGGCCGGTGCGGAAGCAGTGGAGAAGCGCGCACTGGCGAATGTGTTGCTGCCGACAATGCTCTACCGCGAACAAAAATACCGCTTGCCGGAATCGCCAGAAGCGAAAAAATAAATGCCTGCAACCGATGCCCTGGGAGCCAATATCCATGCGGCTCCCAGGGCATCGCGTTTGATTGTTTTATATTCGTATATAGTTGATGCAATATAACGTTTACGCCTATCGAAAGGACATCCCATGAAAAGCTACCGCAAGGAACTCTGGTTCAACCCACCCACCCGCGTGGCCTTCATCAACATTACCCCGCAGGTGCGCGAATGCTTGCGCGACAGCGGCGTGCGCGAAGGGCTGATCCTGATCAACGCCATGCACATCACTGCCAGCGTGTTCATCAACGATGACGAATCCGGTCTGCACCACGACTACAAGGAATGGCTGGAACGCCTGGCTCCGCACGAGCCCATCCGCAATTACCGTCATAACGACACCGGCGAGGACAATGCGGATGCGCACATGAAGCGTCAGGTGATGGGCCGCGAGGTGGTGGTCGCCGTAACGGACGGCCAGCTGGATTTCGGCCCGTGGGAACAGATTTTCTACGGCGAATTCGACGGCAGGCGCAACAAGCGCGTGCTGGTGAAAGTGATCGGTGAATAACGGTTCGTTGTTCTAACTCACTAAGAAACTATAGGAATTACCTGGTATGCCGAATAAAGTCCTGGTCATTTTTGCCCATCCCAGCTTTGAAACCTCGCGCATCAACCGCGCGCTGGTCAATGCCATTCCCGAATCCGGCGTGACGTTTCACGACTTGTACGAGCATTACCCCGAGCAGATGATCGATATTCCCAGCGAGCAGGCACTGATCGAGGCACATGACGTGATCGTGTTCCAACATCCCCTGTACTGGTACTCGTGCCCGGCGCTGATGAAGAACTGGATAGACTCCGTGCTGACCTACAATTGGGCGTACGGCCCCGAGGGTGTAGCGCTCAAGGGGAAATTCTGGGTGCATGCCATCACCAGCGGCGGCGCGGCAGGGGTCTACCAGCGCATGGCGTATAACCAGTTCTCCATTGCCGAACTGCTGCGGCCGTTCGAACAGACGGCGGCGCTGTGCGCCATGGATTACCTGCAGCCATTGCTGGCGCAGGACGCCAACAACATGACCGAGCTGGAATTGATGGCCACCGTAAAGCGCTATAGCGCCTGGCTGCAGGATCTGGTGGTGGGCGAACTGCCGCCCAGGGTGCATACCTTCCATGCGCCGCAAACCGATTTCCTGGCAGAAAACCTGGCAGTTTAATTACGTATTCATTATTTAAGATAAAGATTCAATCATGGCCGAAGCGCATACCTCTGGACTGCTGATCGAAAGCGCGATTTACCTGGCGGCTGCGGTCATCGCCGTGCCTGTTTCCAAACGCATCGGCCTGGGCTCTGTGCTGGGCTACCTGATCGCGGGCATTATCATCGGCCCCTGGGGACTCGGGCTGATCGACGATACCGAGACCGTGCTGCAGTTCGCGGAGTTCGGTGTGGTGATGATGCTGTTCCTTATCGGGCTGGAGCTTGAGCTGGATAAGCTGCTGGAGCTGCGCATGCCGATTTTCGGCGTCGGTGGCCTGCAGGTGGCGGGTACCACGGCACTGGTGTTTGCGCTGGGGATGGCGCTACATTTCGATTGGCGCCTGTCGCTGGTCGCGGCCATGGGTGTAGCGATGTCATCTACCGCCATCGCCATGCAAACCTTGTCCGAACAGGGCGTGATGAATCAGCCTGCGGGCAAGTCTGCATTTGGCGTGCTGCTGTTCCAGGACCTGGCGGTGATCCCGTTGATGCTGATCCTGCTGTTGCTGGCACCAGGCAGCCAGGCAGATGGCGGCCTGCATATGAACTGGTGGGCGATAGCCAAGGCGGTGGGCCTGGTCGCCCTGATCGTGGTGGGCGGCAATTACGTGCTGCGCCCGGTGCTGCGCTATATCGCCAATACTGGCCTGCGCGAGATATTCATCGCGTTTTCGCTGTTGCTGGTGATCGGCGTGTCCATCCTCATGACCTCCGTCGGGCTTTCCATGGCATTGGGCGCGTTCATCGCGGGCCTGCTGCTGGCAGATTCCGAATACCGGCAGGAGCTTGAGCTGGATATCGAACCGTTCAAAGGCCTGCTGCTGGGGCTGTTCTTCATTGCGGTGGGCATGTCGGTCAACCTGAGCCTGATCCTGCAGCAGCCCTTGCTGGTCATCAGCCTGGCGCTGGGCTTTGTGCTGCTCAAGATCGTATTCCTGTATGGGCTGGGCAGGGCATTCAAGCAGAAGAATGCCGATGCATGGCTGTTCGCCGTCACCCTGTCGCAAGTGGGTGAGTTTGCATTCGTCATCTACAACGCCGCTGCGGCTTCCGCTATCCTGAGCCAGGAAACCACTAGTCTCCTCAACTCGGTGGTGGCGATCTCCATGCTCACCACGCCGCTGCTGATCCTGCTGTACAACATGTACCAGCGCCGCCGCATGCGCCTGAAAGACGATAGTCATGATGAATTCGAGGAGCAACGCAAAGTCATCATCGCCGGCTTCGGCCGCTTCGGCCAGGTGCTGACACGTTTGCTGAACGGCATCGGCAAGCCGCCAACGGTGATCGATTTCGACCCCAACCAGATCGAGCTGATGCGCCAGTTCGGGCATAAGGCCTATTACGGCGACATTACCCGGCCCGATGTGCTACAGGCCGCCGGCATCGCCAATGCCAGCCTGCTGGTGCTCGCCATCGACAATGCCGAGGATGCGCTGGCCACGGCGCGATACGTGCGCAAGCATTACCCGCATGTCAAAATTCTGGCGCGGGCGCGCAATCGTACGGTGGCATTCGAATACATGGACATGGAGATCGACAGCGTGCGCGAAACCTTCCATTCGTCGCTGCAACTGGGTGAAAAGGTACTGCGTGAATTAGGCTATTCCGCTTTCCAGGCGCACCGCTCAGCCTGGCGTTTCCGCCAACACGATGAGGGCTTGCTGCTTGAATCCCACCCCATCCGCAATGACATGCAGCAACTGGTGACCAATAGCGCCAAGGCCAGGAGCGACCTGATGAGCATACTTTCGCACGAGCTGGGGGAGACGGAGGTAGCGGCGCCCAACGAGAGCTGGTTCGCCAATGTGGCCAAGGCGAAACCCTGATTGCCTTGCGCCAGTCGCTAAGCTTAGCGGCTGGATGTTGCTTCACCCCTGGATATAACTTTAGCCCTGAATATAGCTTTAGCCCTGGATATAACTTTCCATCTGCTTGATCAGGAACTGTTGGTACTCGATGGTGGCCTGCACCAGGTCGCCGATGGACAAGACGCCTAGCACTTTCCCTTCGTGTATCACCGGCAGGTGGCGGATACGCTTGCCGGACATCAGGTTCATGCATTCTTCCATGGTTTTGTCGGGCTCAACGGTGATGACCGTGGTAGACATGACCTCGCTCACCGGCGTGGTTTTAGACGTCCTGCCCTTCAGCACGACTTCCCTCGCATAATCGCGTTCGGAAAATACACCGGCCAGTTTTTCTCCGTCCAGCACTAGCAGGGCACCTATGCGATGTTCCGACATGGATACCAGTGCATCGTAAACCAGGGTGGCGGGTGCCACCGAAAAGATCTTGTTGCCTTTCGCTTCCAGCAGTTGGCGTGCGGTTTTCATGATGTTCTCCTCATTGCCGTTTTTATTGGTCAAATCTTGTTGCTTTAATCGTATGGGTCAAGCTCGATATTTGCCTGGCTCATGCCTACCTAGTAAAAATATACACCTTTCGGTGGTATGTGGCTAAGTGAATTCCAGTGCGAATGCGATTGAGTCCTTGACATGATTAGGAGGCTAACTATAATTCTCCTAATCATGTTGCAGCTTAGAGACCTCCCTTCACCGGAAATCCTGGATAAATTCGCGTCGCGCTATCCGCAGGCGGATACCAGCGCCATCGCCACCTTCCTGCATTTGCTGCGCGTCGCGACCGACCTGTCGATTGCGCTGGACGAATGCCTAAGCCGTCATGGCCTGCTGCAGGGCCGCTGGTGGATACTCATCCTGCTGATGCGTGAGGACAGCCTGACCTCGACGCCTTCCGTCCTGGCGGAAAAAGCCGGTGTGACACGTGCCACCATGACCGGGCTGGTGGACGGGCTGGAACGCGAAGGCCTGGTAAGCAGGGTATTCGATCCCCAAGACCGGCGCAGTGTGTCCATCCGGCTTACAGATCTTGGCCAGGCCAAGCTGGATGTGGTGATGCCGGACTATTACAGCCGCCTGCACGATTGCATGGCAGGCCTGGATGAGCAGCAGCGCAGCCAGATGCAGCACATGCTGGAGTCGGTGAACGCCGGCATAGGTGCTTTGGGCGGATAGTCAGCATTCATCATCTATAACCAGTTTTTTCACATTTTTAACCATGAAGGAAATACCATGTCACAAGATATCAATACCGTAATCACCAGCCTGAATGCCGCTTGGAATGCAGATTTCAACGCAGGCAATGCCGCCTTAGTCGCCTCGCATTACGACCAGCAGGCCGCCCTGTTACCGCCTGGCGGTGCCCAGGTCACCGGCGCAGCCGAGATCGAGGCTTTCTGGCAAGGCCTGATCACCGGCGGCTTCCATAACCACACCATCGAATCCATCGAAGTGATCGCCGCAGAAGGCCTGGTATCCCAGCGTGCAAAATGGGGTGCCCAGGGCAAGAATGCCGATGGCACCGTGCAGGATTACAGCGGCAATTTGCTGGTCGTCTTCCGCCAGCAGGCCGATGGTAGCTGGAAAGCGCTGAATCACGTCTGGAACTGATCCCGACGTCCCCTAACTTGGCTTAATCACCATGCCTCTGCAATCCCAGACGTTCCGTGCATTTCTCGCTTTGCTGCTGCTCGCTGTTTTATGGGGCTACAACTGGGTGGTCATGAAGCATGCGCTGGAGTTTGCCGGGGCATTCCAGTTCGGTGCCTTGCGTACATCGCTGGGCGCCTTATGCCTGCTGGCCTTGCTGCTGGTGCTGCGCCGGCCTATGCGGCCGCGCGAGATACCGGCACTTATCGTATTGGGCCTGCTGCAGACCAGCGGTTTCACCGGCCTCATCATCTGGGCGCTGGTGGAGGGCGGTGCCGGCAAAACGGCCGTGCTCACTTACACCATGCCGTTCTGGGTGATGGTACTGGCATGGCCGCTGCTGGGTGAGAAACTGAAGGGATCGCAGTGGCTGGCCGCCGGATTATCCGTACTCGGCCTGCTGTTCATCCTCGACCCGTTACACCTGGGGTCGGACCTGTTCAGCATGGTGCTGGCATTGCTGGCTGGAGTGTTCTGGGCATTGTCCGTCATCGTCGCCAAGAAACTGCACCAGCGCGCGCCAGACCTGGATTTGTTATCGCTGACTGCGTGGCAGATGCTAGCAGGTTCATTACCCATCGTCGTGGCAGCATTCCTGATCCCGGCGCCGCCTATCGACTGGAGCATGGGCTTCATCGTGGATGTGTTCTATAACGCCGTGTTCTGCAATGCACTGGCGTGGATGCTCTGGCTATATGCATTGAAACGCTTGCCTGCGGGTATCGCCAGCATGACCTCCATGCTGGCGCCCGTGATCGGCGTGCTGGCCGCCTGGTGGCAACTCAATGAGGTACCGTCGCATGGCGAAGCGATCGGCATGGTGCTGATCGGTGTGGCGCTGGTGGTCATCTCCATACGCAGCATGCGCACGCGTGAGCAGATCGATCCGGCCATGGCCCAGGAATAGATTCCTCAATAAATCCTGGTAGTCGACTGCTTTCTGTATCCGCCCGCATGTTGAGGCAAAACCGCGTTGCACAACGTGGTAAAATCCTGCAATTTACTCGCTTCGATATAAGGATTCTCGGACATGGCAGGGCATTCCAAATGGGCCAATATTCAGCATCGCAAAGGCCGTCAAGACGCTAAACGCGGCAAGATATTCACACGCCTGATCAAGGAAATCACCGTGGCCGCACGCATGGGCGGCGCTGACGTTGCCACTAACCCGCGCCTGCGCATGGCGGTTGAGAAAGCCAAGGGCGAATCCATGCCTAAGGACAATATCGAGAACGCCATCAAGCGCGGCGCCGGCACACTGGAAGGCGTCAATTACGAAGAGATACGCTACGAAGGCTACGGCATCAACGGCGCAGCCGTCATCGTCGATTGCCTGACCGATAACCGCAACCGCGCCGTGGCCGATGTGCGCCATGCCTTTACCAAATTCGGCGGCAACCTGGGCACGGATGGCTCCGTCGCCTTCATGTTCAAGCATTGCGGCAGCCTGATATTCACTCCAGGTACCAGCGAAGACCAGGTGATGGAAGCCGCGCTTGACGCCGGTGCAGAAGACATCATCACCAATGACGACGGCAGCATCGAAGTGATCACTTCGCCGGGCGACTTCGAAGTAGTGAAGGAAGCGCTGGAAGCGGCCAAGCTGATCCCGGTATTTTCAGAAGTCACCATGAAGGCCAGCAACGAAGTGGTGTTTGTAGGCGACGATGCGGTGAAGATGCAGAAACTGCTGGATGCACTAGATGACCTGGACGATGTGCAGGAAGTGTATACATCAGCCGCCATTGAAGAATGAAAACCACCCATAAAACTTACTACGCGAGTCATCTGCGGCGTTGCGCGGTACTCAAACCCTCGCCTACCAAAAGGTATGTCTCGGGTGTTGCGTTCCGTGCGCCTTGCATATGAATCGCTCGCTACAGTTTATGGGGTCTTTCGCTAGTTAATGGTACGCATCCTCGGCATCGATCCCGGACTGCGTGTGACCGGGTTCGGCGTGATAGAGAAAGCCGGCGACAAGCTGACCTATATCGCCAGCGGGGTTATCAAGACCTCCAGTGCCAAGGTCAAAGGGGAGGATTCCGAAGGCAGGGAAGAGTTGCCCGCTCGCCTCAAGATTATCCTGGACGGCCTGTTCGAGGTGATCCAGACCTACGACCCGCAGGAAGTGGCCATCGAGAAGGTGTTCGTCAACGTAAACCCGCAATCTACGCTATTGCTTGGGCAGGCGCGTGGGGCGGCCATCAGTGCCGCCGTCATCCGGAATCTTTCTGTGGCAGAATACACGGCATTGCAGGTCAAACAATCGGTGGTGGGCAATGGCCACGCCGCCAAGGAACAAGTGCAGGAAATGGTCAAACGCTTACTCAAACTCCCCGCAACACCCAAGCCGGATTCTGCCGATGCACTGGCCTGCGCCATTTGCCATGCCCACGGCGGCCAGGGCATGGGCAAGCTGGCGACCGCCGGTTTCCGCGTCAAGGGCGGGCGGCTGATCGGATGAATATATTGTTACTGAATACTGAATTGCCAAACCCTGAACTGCTAAACCCTGGGATGCACGCATGATCGGTCGCCTGAAAGGCATCCTGCTGGAAAAAGTGCCGCCGCTGGTGATCGTGGATTGCCATGGCGTGGGGTACGAAGTGGAAGTGCCGATGAGCACCTTCTACAACCTGCCGGCACTGGGCGACAGCGTGACCCTGCTCACGCATTTTGTGGTGCGCGAGGACGCGCAACTGCTATACGGTTTCGGCAGCGACCGCGAGCGCGCTACCTTTAGACAATTGTTGAAAGTGAACGGTGTCGGCGCAAAATCTGCGCTGTCCATCCTGAGCGGCTTGTCGGTGGACGACCTCATCCAGGCCGTCGCACTGCAGGAAACCGGCATGCTGACGCGGGTGCCCGGCGTTGGTAAAAAAACCGCAGAACGCCTGCTGCTTGAATTGAAAGACAAATTCAGCGTAGAAGGGCTGACCAATGCCAGTGCGGGCGGCAGCAAATCCGCCAGCGGTGACGTGCTGAATGCGCTATTGGCGCTTGGCTACAATGAGCGCGAAGCGCTTGCCGCGGTGAAGCAGTTGCCTGCCGATATCGCATTGGCGGACGGCATCCGCCAGGCACTTAAATCACTGTCTAAAAGCTGATGTCGATGCGAGGAACTACCATGCGCCTATTCCCTGTTTCTCTTGTTGTGCTCTTGCTGTTGGTGGCCTGTGGCCAGACATCCGAAGCCCCTGCGCCTGCGCGCGCGGCCATGCCGCTTGCCGACATGGCGCAAGCAAAAGTAGGGAGCAGAGCCCAGGGCCTGACCGAAGCCGGCGAGCCAGCCCATGACGCACCTCGTCGCTACATCGCCATGCGCCATCAGCTATTGGTGGAGTTGTCCGTAGATCGCATACAGGCAGCATTCGATGCCACTGCACAGCAATGCGAACAACTGCACTGCCAGATGCTGAGTGCCGACTTTAACAAAGCGACCCAGTACGCGCCGCCTTCTGCCAGCCTGTCGCTTCGCATTCCGCCTGGTTCGCTGCAGGTGTTCCTTGAAGGCCTGGGCAAGAATGGCGAGGTATTGCAGCATCATCGCCAGAGCGAGGATAAGACCGACCAGGTGATCGATGCGGATGCGCGTATCAAGAACATGACCGAGCTACGTGACAGACTACGCAGCATGCTGGCCAGCGGCAAGGGCAGCCTGAAGGATATCGTTGAGGTAGAACGCGAATTGGCCAATATCCAGGCGCAGCTCGATAGCATTGCCGGGGTGCGCAAAGTACTTGCGCAGGAAACCGACCTGGTTGCGGTGACGATCGATTTCCAGGCAACGGCCAGCCTGCGCGAAACCGGCTTTTTTGCGCCAGTCGCCAGGGCGTGGGACGAATCCGGGCAGGTTATGATGTCCAGCGTGGCTGCCATTATCTCGTTCCTTGCGGCGGTATTGCCGTGGCTGGTCATCGTACTGCCGCTGTTTATTGGTGCACGTCGCCTGTGGCGAAAATTCCGGGCGCGCCGTACATGATAGAAACCGACCGCCTGATCGCCGCCGAACCCGTCAGCCCGCAAGAGGAGGCGCTGGAACGTGCCTTGCGCCCCAAGGTGCTGGATGAATATGTGGGCCAGGAAAAAGCGCGTGGACAGCTTGAGATCTTCATCAACGCGGCCCGCGGCCGCAGTGAAGCGCTGGACCACGTATTGCTGTTCGGTCCGCCCGGCCTGGGCAAGACCACACTGGCGCACATCATCGCCCGGGAGATGGGCGTCAACATGCGCCAGACTTCCGGCCCGGTGCTGGAGCGTGCAGGCGACCTGGCAGCGCTGCTGACCAACCTGGAACCTAATGATGTATTGTTCATCGATGAGATCCATCGCCTGTCGCCGGTGGTGGAGGAAATCCTCTACCCGGCCATGGAAGATTACCGGCTGGACATCATGATCGGCGAAGGCCCTGCAGCGCGTTCCGTGCGCCTGGACCTGCCGCCGTTTACGCTGGTGGGCGCTACCACACGGGCCGGCATGCTGACCAATCCGCTGCGCGACCGCTTCGGTATCGTGTCGCGACTGGAGTTCTATACGTCGGAAGAGCTCGCGCGCATCGTCGACCGTTCCGCCGGTTTGCTGGAGGTCGCCATGCAGGGCGACGGGGCGCTGGAGATCGCACGCCGTTCACGCGGCACGCCGCGTATCGCCAACCGCCTGCTGCGGCGTGTGCGCGATTACGCCCAAGTGAAAGCGGACGGCATCGTGACATCGGACATTGCCGATGCCGCCCTCAAGATGCTGGATGTGGACAAGCTGGGCTTCGACGTGATGGACAGGAAGTTGCTACAGGCGGTGCTTGAAAAATTCGACGGCGGCCCGGTCGGCCTGGATAACCTGGCGGCGGCCATCGGCGAAGAGCGCGATACCATCGAAGATGTGCTGGAGCCTTACCTTATCCAGCAGGGCTACCTGATGCGGACGCCGCGTGGTCGTGTGGCGACGCAACTGGCCTACCAGCATTTCGGGTTGCCGGTGCCGCGCAACCTGACAAGCGGGCAATTATGGGAAGAGTGATGCCTGGAAAAAACAAACGGTGGCAACGCTAAGAATGTGCAAGACTAATCCCGGTATCATCCCTAACTCATTCCCGAAGCAATGAAAGCAAAAAGCATATCCACATGGCCGGCATAAAAGACAAGATCCAGCATCCCGAATCGCAGTATTTCACCTGGCCCATCCGTGTCTATTACGAAGATACCGATGCCGGTGGTGTGGTCTACCACGCCAACTATTTGAACTTTATGGAACGTGCGCGCACAGAGTGTCTGCGTAGCCTCGGTTTTGAGCAGACCGATATCAAGGACAGGATGGGCATCCTGTTCGTGGTGCGCGGCCTGCATATCCAGTATAAATTACCGGCGAAATTCAATGACGAGGTGATGGTGTATAGCCGCCTGTTGTCCATAGGCCGCTGTTTGATAGAATTCGAGCAGATCATTGTGCGGGGTGACGAGATCATCACCGAAGGCAGGGTGGAGGTGGTGTGTATCGATGCCGAGAAATTCAAGCCTGCCAGTATCCCGCCTGAAATGCGCAGGCGCATGCCGAATATCAAGATCTGATAAAGAAGTTAAGATTACTTTGTAAGCATAGAATCCTGTAAGCCCTAACAATTGGAGAAACAATGGAAGCACCCATAGCTGCAACAGCCGATATGTCACTGATGACCCTGCTGACCGGTGCCAGCCTGCCAGTCCAGATGGTGATGGCCATCCTGCTGCTGACCTCGCTGGTGTCATGGTGGTATATCTTCATCAAGGTGGCGACCTTGCGGCGCACCGAACGAGAAACCAATGAATTCGAAGAGGCATTCTGGCGCGGTGGTGACCTCAACCAGCTGTATGAAGCCGTCAATGCCGGGCGCCGCAAACCGCAGGGCATGGCCAGCATCTTCGAAGCAGGCTTCAAGGAATACGCCAGGCTCAAGCGCCAGGGCGGTCTTGAGACCAGCGACATCATGGAAGGCTCGCGCCGTGCCATGCGGGCTGCCTTCAATCGCGAGATGGATGACCTGGATGCGCATCTGCCTTTCCTGGCTTCGGTCGGTTCGGTCAGCCCGTATATCGGCCTGTTCGGTACGGTATGGGGCATCATGAATGCCTTCCGCGGCCTGGCCAATATGGCGCAAGCCACGCTGGCGCATGTGGCCCCCGGCATCGCCGAGGCGCTGATCGCCACGGCGATCGGCCTGTTCGCCGCGATCCCTGCAGTAATCGCCTATAACCGATTCGCGTCTTCGGTAGATCGCATGGCGATCCGCTACGAAAGCTTCATTGAAGAATTCACCAACATCCTCCAGCGCAAGGCGTAAGTCATGAGTATGACCACTAGTCGCCGCAAATCCCGCCGTGTAATGAACCAGATCAACGTCGTGCCGTATATCGACGTGACCTTGGTGCTGCTGGTCATCTTCATGGTGACGGCCCCGATGACCAATCCCGGCGTGGTGGAGTTGCCCAAGGTCGGCCAGGCATTGAAACAGGCCAGTGCTCCGCTGGTACTGACGGTGAAAGCAAGCGGCACGACAGAAATCGAGGGTAAAGCCTTACGCCGCGATGAATTGCTGTTTGCGGTGCGCGAGCAGATGGAGAAAGATTCCGGCCGTGCCATCGTGATTGCGGCAGATAAAAACGTGAAGTACGACGACGTGATCGGCGTAATGGACATGCTCAAGCAGAACAAGGTCGAAAAAGTGGGCCTGTTACTGGCACCAGCAGGTAATTGATGGCGGAAGCCCAGGTTTTTGATTGAAATGATACGTAGAAGCGAAAATTCAATCGCAGTGAGGGCCGGCATCTACGCGGTGCTCGTGCATGCGCTGCTGTTCGGGGTGTTGCTGATTTCCGTCAACTGGAAATCGGTACAGCCCATGAGCGTTGCCGAAGTGGAGCTATGGGATAAGCTGCCGTCGCAACCACCCGTCAAACCGCAGGCTTTTACCAAGCCGGAGCCGGTCGTGGAGCCTAAGCCGGAACCCAAGCCTGCTCCTAAGCCTGACCCTGTCGAGGAACCGAAAGCGGATATCCAGGTAAAGAAGGAAAAGATAGTCCCGCCTAAAGTCGAAAAACCGTTGCCCCCGGAAAAACCGAAGGAGCTTCCCAAGCCTGACCTTGCCAAGAAAGAACTGGATAAGAAAAAGCAGGAGGAAGCATTGAAGAAGCTCCAGCAGGAAATGCTGGCCGAAGATAGCAAGCCTCAGCAGGAGGCGCACAAGCAGCAGGGAACTCCCGGTCCCACTACCAGTCAGGTGAGCCAGGGCGAGATTAATAAATACATCAGTGATATAAGTCGCGCAATTCGCCAGAATGTAAATAAAGAGCTATGCAGCAATGGCAACCCGGAGTTGCAGTTCTCAATTAGTCTGATGCTGACTGGCGAATTATCGGCTAGTCCAAAACTAGTCAAAAGCAGTGGTAGTGCCATTTGCGATGACGCTGTAGAGCGCGCTATTATTAAATCGCAGCCCTTGCCAGTACCTAAGGATCCTGGCCTATTCAGCCAGTTTCGCGATTTAAAGTTAAAATTTCGCCCGAATGACGTCAACTAGTGGTTAAAATGCTAAATCTCTGCATAAGGAACTTTGCATAAGATTAGTGTCCTATAAGTTTCTGATTCAAAATTCAATCCATGACTAAATTCCGTATATTCCTCAGCATATTGTTAGTAATTATGCCCCTGGCAAGCAAGGCCGAGCTCAGCATCGAGATTGTCGGCGGCGCGGCGCAGCAGATCCCCATCGCCATCGTGCCTTTTTCCCAGGCGGCCACGCCTAATTCTGCGCAGCAGGATAGTATCTCCACGATCATCGGTGCCGATTTGCGTCGTAGCGGTTTGTTCCGCGTACTGGAAACACGCGGTGTAGCGAATACTCCGCATGACATTAGCGAGGTTAAATATTCCGACTGGTCTGCCATCCAGGCGCAGGCACTGACGATCGGCAGCATAGAAACCCTCCCGGGCAATCGCCTGAAAGTTTCATTTCGCCTGCTGGATGTATTCAAGCAGAACCAGCTGGCCGGACTTGAATTCAACATCGCGCCTACCCAGCTAAGGACGACGGCGCATAAAATAGCCGACATCATTTACCAGAAACTGACCGGCGAGGCGGGCGTGTTCGCGACCCGCATCACCTATATTTCCAAGATCAACGGCCGTTACTCGCTTCAGGTGGCCGATGCCGATGGCTTCAATCCGCAAACGGTGGTTTCATCCAACGAGCCCATCATCTCGCCTAAATGGTCGCCGGATGGCACCAAGCTGGCGTACGTCTCCTTCGAGAAAAAGAAACCCATCATCTTCGTGCAGTCGCTGGTATCCGGGCAGCGTTATGTGCTGGCCAACTTCAAGGGCAACAACAGCGCGCCTTCCTGGGCGCCGGACGGTAAAAAGCTGGCTATCGTGCTGACGTATGGCGGCAATTCGCAGATTTACACCATCAATGCAGACGGCACCGGTTTGCAGCCCTTGGTGAAAGGCAGCACTATCGATACCGAGCCTGTTTTCTCCGCCGATGGCAATACCGTCTATTTCACCTCGGACCGCGGCGGCAGCCCCCAGATATACAAAGTGTCTTCCAGCGGCGGCGATGTCAAGCGCGTGACCTTTGAAGGCGGTTATATCGTGAGCCCGCGTGTTTCACCGGATGGCAAATCATTGGCCTACATTCGCCAGGACTCGGGTAAGTTCCGCGTGGCGCTGCAGGATATCGCCAGCGGGCAGGTGCAAATTCTTAGCGAAACATCGCGTGACGAAGCGCCGAGTTTCGCGCCTAACGGCCGCATGATTTTGTACGCCACGACAGTGGGCGGTAAAGGAACTTTGGCTGCTGTTTCCGCAGATGGACGTGTGAAGCAGCGGTTGAGTGAAGCTGGGGGAGATGTACGTGAGCCTGCCTGGGGTCCGGCATCCAATTAAGCACCTGCATGAATGCAGGGAAAATAATAATTAGTATTTGTGTTGGTTTAAATTCGGTACTACTTTTAATGTACTTTTTATGGTGTTTCAAGGAGAGAAAAATGAATAAACGTTTAGTAATGAGTGCTTTATTGGCAATGATGCTGGCTGCTTGCTCTAGCAAGGCTGTTAAAGATACGCCAAACGCAGCTGTTTCAGACAAAAGCCCTTCATCTACAGGTGCTACAGCTTCTGACGATTCAGCCAATACACAGGCAATGAGCGAGTCCGGTCTGTCTTCCAGTGAATTGAATGACCCGAACAACATCCTGTCCAAGCGCAGCGTGTATTTCGACTTCAACAAAGATGAAGTGAAAGCGGAATACCGTCCACTGGTCGATGCACATGCTAAATACCTGATCGCACATCCTGGTGCCAAGGTGATCCTGCAAGGCAATACCGATGAAGCAGGCAGCCGTGAATACAATCTGTCACTGGGTCAACGTCGTGCTGTAGCCGTCAAGAAGGTAATCAACCTGGCTGGCGTGCAGGACAAGCAGATCGAGACAGTCAGTTTCGGTGAAGAAAAGGTCACTGGCGATGCAGCCAAGGATCGCCGCACTGACATCGTTTACGACAAAGAGCAGTAATCAATGCGTAAGCTGATTCTGGTTGGGCTTTATTCGCTGACGTATCTGCTGGCTGCGGGGCAACCCGCGCATGCTGCCTTGTTTGATGACAAGGAAGCGCGCCAGCAGATACTGGAACTGCAGCAAAAATCGCAAAGCCAGAATCAGGCTACGCAAGCAACACTCGACGAACTCAGGAAGAGCCAGCAGTCCATCGAGCAGCGTGTTTCAGCGCTGGAGGCCGTCATCAAAGGCCAGGGATTTGCCGATATGCTGAACCAGATCGACCGGCTGAACCAGGAGCTGAGCAATGTAAAAGGCCAGCTGGAAATCGCCACACACAATATCGACACCGCACAACAACGCCAGAAAGATTTATACACCGATGCAGACAGCCGCTTACGCAGGCTGGAGGGCGGAACACCTAATGCTGTTTCTACCGTAGATTCCTCTGCAAGCACGACACAAACTACACCGACTGCAACTTCCGATAATTCAGCGGAACTCAAGGATTACGACGCAGCGCAGGCCTTAAGCCGCGCTGGCAAACATAAAGAAGCCTTCCAGGCGTTCGATAAATTCCTGCAGGCCTACCCAGGCAGCAGCAAGGCCGCCGAAGCCCAATACGCGCTGGGTTACTCGCAGTTCGCATTAAAGAATTACAAGGCGGCGATCGCTACGCAGCAGAAGCTGATCCGCCAGTTCCCGGACAGCCCTAAAGCTCCGGATGCTGCGTTCGCCATCGCCAATTCCCAGATACAGTTGGCGGACGTCGATGCTGCCAAGACCACGCTGAAAGACTTGCTCGCCAAATACCCCAACAGCGAAGTGGCACCAAATGCCAAACGCCGGCTGGCCGTATTGGATTCAATCAAGAAATAAGCCCGGGCCAGCCGCAATATCCTTTGTAATTCGGTAATTACCCATCCGCGTATATAATTACGCTTCTTTGCCCTCTCACTCCGCGCCATGACCTTACGTCTCCATGAGATTTTCTATTCCCTGCAGGGAGAGTCATCGCGCGTCGGCCTGCCTACCGTATTCGTACGCCTTACCGGTTGCCCAATGCGCTGCGTGTACTGCGACACCGCGTATGCTTTCAACGGCGGCCAGACTACGCCCATCAGCGAGATCATGGAGCGCGTCGCCAGTTATGGCGCACGTTACGTGACGGTCACCGGCGGCGAACCGCTGGCGCAGAAGAATTGCTTGGTATTGCTTAAGCAGCTTTGCGATGCAGGCTATGAAGTCTCGCTGGAAACAGGCGGTGCCATGGATACCAGTGAAGTCGATGCACGAGTTGCGGTGATCCTGGATGTGAAGACACCCGGCTCCGGCGAAATGGAAAAAAACCTGTGGGGCAACCTGGATAACCTGAAACCTGCCGATGAAGTGAAGTTCGTGCTGTGCAACCGTGCCGATTACGACTGGGCCAAGAATATCCTGTCCGAACATGCCATCAACCGGAAATGCAGCGTGCTGTTTTCCCCGGTGTACCAGGATGTGAACCCTACCGACCTGGCCGAATGGATATTGCAGGATAAGCTGCCGGTGAGGATGCAGATGCAACTGCATAAAATACTCTGGGGCGAGGTAGCAGGCAAATGATTGTGGCTGGGCTAATAATAAGTAGGCATAAAAATTTACTTTGTCAGCTTCGTCTTCACAATAGCATTCGGCAATTTATTGCCAACGATATTGGGGAAGACCCTAGCGGTCTTGCCGTGCCTAATGCACTGTCGTCGACTCGCTTTCGCGTCAATTTCGATTTGCAGCCACAATCCAGAGAGGCTAATGCATGAAGAAAGCAGTAGTACTTCTTTCAGGCGGCCTAGATTCAGCCACTGTCCTGGCCATCGCGCGTAGCCAGGGCTATGAATGCTATTGCTTGAGTCTTGATTACCACCAGCGGCATGTAGCCGAGCTTGTGGCGGCCCAGGAGGTGGCAAGTGCACTGGGCGCTGCCGCGCATCGTACTGCCAAGCTGGACCTGTCCATGTTCGGTGGTTCTGCACTGACGGATTCCAGTATCAATGTGCCGGAAAGCCCGACGGAAGGCATCCCGGTAACGTATGTTCCGGCACGCAACACCATCATGCTGTCACTGGCGTTGGCATGGGCCGAGGTGCTGGAGGCGCAGGATATTTTTATCGGTGTCAATGCGCTGGATTACTCTGGTTATCCGGATTGCCGGGGCGAATACGTGGAAGCCTTCCAGCGTATGGCCAACCTGGCCACCAAAAGCGCGGTGGAAGGCAGGACGATCATTGTGCATGCGCCCCTGATCGACATGACCAAAGGCGAGATCATCCGGCAGGGCAATGCGCTGGGCGTCGATTACGGCATCACGGTTTCCTGCTACCAGGCGGATGCGCAAGGCCATGCCTGCGGTCTTTGCGACTCCTGCCGTTTCCGCCGCGATGGGTTTAGTGCGGCTGGGATAAGTGATCCCACACCGTACCAGCAAGCTCCATAGAGCTAGTAATACAAGTTTGCAGCCAGCATTCCGTAATGTATTGCTCGTTGTGCATATTTACCTTGCCAAACCATTCAAAAATAACGTAAAATCCGCCCCTTTCCGTAAAATCGATTAGAGAACAACATTATGGTAATTATTCGACTGGCCCGTGGTGGCGCGAAGAAAAACCCTTTCTACAGCGTAGTGGTTGCAGATTCACGTAATCGTCGCGACGGCCGTTTCATCGAGCGCGTCGGCTTTTACAACCCGCTTGCTAAAGAAGGCCAGGAAGGCCTGCGTCTAGACAACGCACGCATCTCCCATTGGCGTAGCAACGGCGCGCAGTTTTCCGAAACTGTAGCTCGCCTGGTCAAGACAGAAGCGAAAGGCCCTGAAGCCGCTGCTAAAGCCAAGGCGAAAGATGCTGCCAAGGTAGCTAACGCTAAAGCCGCTGCAGAAGCCAAGATTGCCGCTGCCGCTAAAGAAGCCGCAGATGCTGCTGCCGCGAAGGAAGCTGAAGAAGCTGCCGCTGCCAAGCAAGCTGCCGCAGAAGCAGAAGCTGCTGCCAAGGCTGCCGAAGCAGAAGCTCCAGCAGTTGAAGCGCCTGCCGCTGAGGCCGAAGCCCCAGCTGCAGAAGCTGCACCTGAAGAACCAGCTGCTTAATTTCTTAACTGGCTCGTTCCCGTGTGGGTCAGAGCCGGTAATGGATATAGTGACTATGTCACACGGCAAACTAGGTGTTCAGGACAAGTTAAGCGGTCAGGACAGGTTGTGAGCAATATGGTGGTGATGGGGCGCATAGTCGCCCCATATGGCATTTTTGGCTGGCTGAAAATACAGCCCAGTACGGAAACCATCGATAGCCTGCTGGATTATCCTGAATGGTGGTTGGGTCGCGACGATAATTCCACCCAGCCCGGTATCCGCAATACGCCATGGCAGAAACACAAGGTGGAAACGGTGAAGGTGCATGCCGATAGTCTGCTGGTCAAACTGACGGGCATCGATGACCGGGATACGGCACTGGCATTCAAGAGCAAGCATATCGCCATCCCGCGTGAGCAGTTTCCAGAAGCCGGCAAGGACGAGTATTACTGGTCAGACCTGATAGGACTGAACGTAAAAAACCAGCAGGATATCGAGTTCGGCCTGATCACCGAAGTATTCGAAACCGGTGCTAACGATGTGATCGTGGTAAAAAATGCGGCAGATGGGCGCGAGCGCCTGATCCCGTTTATCGACCAGGCGGTGATTGACGTCAACCTGGCTGAGAAGAAAATGCTGGTGGATTGGGATGCGGAGTTTTGAGTATTGACTCAAATAAACCGGCCTTTAATTGCCAGATACAGTTTGATGTAGTAACGCTGTTCCCGCAGATGTTCGATGCGATTAGCCAGCACGGCATCACGGCGAGGGCGCTAAACAATAATATTTATGCATTGTCGTTGTGGAATCCGCGTGATTTCACTACCGACAATCATCGTACGGTCGACGACAGGCCCTACGGTGGCGGCCCCGGCATGGTCATGCTGGCGGAGCCGCTGGAAAAAGCCATACAAGCCGCGAAGATGCGGCAGGAATCGGCGGGATTGAAGGCAACGAAAGTGATACACCTTTCGCCCAGCGGTAAGCCATTGACGCATGAGATCGTGATGCAGCTGGCAGCCGAGCCCGGCCTGGTATTGCTGGCAAGCCGCTACGAAGGCGTAGACCAGCGGCTGCTGGACCGCATGGTGGATGAAGAGTACTCGGTCGGCGATTATGTGCTGTCGGGCGGTGAATTGCCCGCCATGGTGCTGATGGATGCGATCATCCGGCAATTACCCGGTGCGCTAGGCGATGCGGATTCCGCGGCTGAAGATTCCTTCGTGGATGGCCTGCTGGATTGCCCGCACTACACGCGGCCGGAAGAATATGCAGGAAGCAAGGTGCCGGAAGTATTGATGTCCGGCAACCACGCAAAGATTAAGCAATGGCGTCTGAAAATGTCGTTGCAACGAACTCGGGACAAGCGTCCCGATTTATTGGCCGCAAGGTCGTTGTCAAAAGAGGAATCTCGGCTGCTTAAAGAGCTCGATCAAGAGCATGATAAAAAGCAGGAACAAGATTCGTATAAAGGCTAATTTCAGAAACTGGAATCAGCCGTAACTAGAAGGAGCAACTAACGTGGCAAATATTATTGAAATGTTGGAAAAGGAAGAGATTGCCCGTCTAGGCAAGACCATCCCTAATTTCGCCCCAGGTGACACCGTAGTGGTTGGTGTGAACGTGGTTGAAGGTACACGTAAGCGTGTGCAGGCTTACGAAGGTGTAGTGATCGCAATCCGCAACCGCGGTTTGAATTCATCCTTCATCGTACGCAAGATTTCATCCGGTGAAGGCGTGGAACGTACATTCCAGACGCATTCACCCTTGATCGCCAGCATCGAAGTGAAGCGCCGTGGCGATGTACGCCGCAGCAAGCTTTACTACCTGCGTGAGCGTTCAGGTAAATCTGCACGTATCAAGGAAAAGCTGCAAGCGCGTGAGAAAGAAATCATGGCGCCTGAAGTTGCTGCCCCTGTGGAAGCAGCAGCAGAATAAAGGCACGATGCATTTGAAAAGCCCTGGATTTATCCGGGGCTTTTTTATTTGTGCTCTTTCATAGCTGGCGCGTATTCGTGTCACGTATTTAAAACGATGATGTATCGCGCCGATTTATCCGGTCCGTATTTAGGCTTATCATGTGGGCTCACCATTGCGAATCAGTCATCATGACCAACCATTACGATGCCGTGATCAAAGCCCCATTCGGCGCTATCGGGATTTCCAGCCAGGATGATTTCTTGGTCAAGGTCGAGCTCTTAGGCCAGCCCTTGCCGGAAAAATCTTCCTCAATACCATTCGTGCAGCAGACCGCCAGGCAGATCCTCGAGTACCTGGACAATCCGCAGGCGCCGTTGGATATCCCATTCGCCGTCAAGGGCACACCTTTCCAGAAGCGCGTGTGGCGCGCCATCGCGACTATCCCGCCCGGGGAAACCTGGACGTATGGCGAACTGGCCGACAAGGTCAGTTCCGGCCCGCGTGCAGTCGCCAATGTATGCGGCGCAAACCACGTACCGCTGGTGATTCCTTGCCACCGTGTGGTCGCTAAAAGCGGTCTCGGCGGTTTTATGCAGGGTAAGGAAAACGGGCTGGCGGTAAAGCAGTGGCTGCTGGATCATGAAAAAAAGACGACGGATCACGGTGTGGATAGTAAGGCGTGAATGCAGCCAGCCAGGGATTCCTCGACGACTTCATCGACCGTATCTGGCTGGAGGAAGGCCTTTCCCGCAACACCCTGGATAGCTATCGCCAGGACCTGACCCAGTTCGCGGGCTGGCTGGAGAAGTCAGGTGCCAGTGACTTGCTGCAAGTCGGGCAGGAAGATATCCAGCGCTACCTGGCCTTCAAGTTCCCAACCAGCAAGCCGCGCACCGTCAGCCGGCTGATTGCCAGCCTGCGCCGTCTTTACCGCTTTGCCCTGCGGGAAAATAAGATCAGCGTTGACCCCACATTGCAGATCGAGTCGCCCAAGCTGCCGCGTTCATTGCCTAAAAGCCTGAGCGAAGAAGACGTCGAATCCTTATTGAACGCCCCGAACCTGAACGAACCCATCGGCCTGCGCGACCGCGCCATGCTGGAAATACTGTACGCCAGCGGATTGCGCGTCTCCGAGCTGGTCGGCCTTAAGGTAACGGAAGTCAGCCTGACCGAAGGCGTAGTGCGCGTCACCGGCAAAGGCAGCAAGACGCGGCTGGTACCCATGGGCGAAGTGGCGGTGGACTGGATATCGCGCTACTTAAACGAAGGCCGCCCGCAGATTCTGGAGAAACGCCTGAGCGACAGCATGTTCGTCACCCAGCGCGGCAGCGCCATGACGCGCCAGGCATTCTGGTACCTCATCAAGCGCTATGCTCTATTGGCTGGCATCCACAAACCCATGTCGCCGCATGTGCTGCGCCACGCGTTTGCCACCCACCTGCTGAATCACGGAGCAGACTTGCGCGTGGTGCAGATGCTGCTCGGCCATTCGGATATTTCCACCACGCAGATCTACACACACGTGGCACGGGAGCGCCTGAAGCAACTGCATTCCATGCATCACCCGAGAGGGTAGTTTGATCTTAATCTAGCTACGTTGGAAATGCTTTGGCAAACGCAAGAATGACTTCACGCACAATCTTGCGCTGAGGCGCAGGCAGGTTCAAAAATGCCTCGAATACTTCCCTTTCCTTATAGCCTACCTCATCTGCCCAGCGCGTGTTTTCTTGCTGGATTTTCTGTTTGATCTCTAAACCAAAGGTCAGGTCTTCGGGCGGCACCTTCAACCACGCTGCGAGCGTGATGATTTTATCGTAAGGTGGAATAGACTCCCCGATCAGCCATTTCCTTACCCCATGCAAGCCTATGCGCTTTCCGTAATGCCTGAGATTAAATTCCCGCTCCAGTACTGCAGGCTCCGGTTTGTAGCCTTGCACCGTCATCGCTTCTATCAATCTCGCTGCAAATTTTGCTTTGTTATCCATGCAAGTAAATTACTTGATGTAACTATAAGTCACGTAATAAACGTAATAGTTAAGTTTTAAAGTAAACTATTAGTTACGTAACTAGAGTAACTAATCCCATGGCAGGTCGGCAGGTCATCTCTAAGCAACGTGTTGCAGAACACGGCGAGGTCTACACGCATGCGCGAGAAGTCAAGGCGATGCTGGATCTCGTCGTACAGGAAACTGAACGAATCGATGCACGATTCCTGGAGCCTGCTTGCGGCACAGGAAATTTCCTGGTGGAAATCCTGGCGCGCAAACTGGCCCTGGTAAAAGCCCGCTACAAAAAATCCCAACTGGAATATGAGCGGTATGCGGTGATTGCCATAGGCTCCCTTTATGGCATCGACATACTGGCCGACAACGTCACGGCTTGCCGGCAGCGCATGCTCGATATCTTCAGCCAGCACTACAGCAAACTCTACAAGACCGATTGCAGGCAGTCTTTGCTGGACGCCGTGCGTTACATCCTCAGCCGCAATATCGCGCATGGCGACGCACTGACGCTTAAGACGGTAGGCGAAGCACAACACTGCAGGCCGATCGTGTTTTCAGAATGGTCAGCGGTCAACGGCAGCCTGGTCAAGCGACGTGACTTCATCTATGCCCATCTTGTTGACACATCCAGTCATCGTGAAATGCCGCTGTTTTCGGATCTGGATGAATTAGCTTATATCCCGGAACCTGTTCACGAGTATCCGCTCACGCATTATCTCGAGGTGGGCAATGCAGGCTGAAATCAACATCCAATACAACCCCGATGTGCTCAGTTGCCTGGCGAACCTCAGTAATGATGAAGTGTTTACGCCGCCGGAATTAGTTAACCAGATGCTGGATTTATTGCCGGACGAATTGTGGCAGGACCGGGACATTAAATTTTTAGATCCGGTCACAAAATCCGGCGTGTTTTTACGCGAAATAGCCAAGCGCCTGATTGCCGGTCTTGGTGAACAGATTCCTGACCAGCAACAGCGCATCAACCATATTTTCACCACGCAGCTCTATGGCATCGCCATTACCGAACTTACCTCCCTGCTTGCTAGGCGCGGTGTCTACTGTTCAAAAAAGGCGAACGGCCGGCATTCGATTTGTGATGTATTCGAGACATCGCAGGGCAATATTTTATTCAGCCGCATACACCACAGTTGGGACAGGCAAGGTAAGTGTATGTATTGCGGTGCCAACCAGGATGGATACGAACGTGATGAAGGTCTGGAAACGCATGCCTACCAATTCATACATACCGACCAGCCGCAGCAGGCATTTGGAAAAGACATGAAATTCGATGTGATCATTGGAAATCCTCCTTACCAGCTGGGGGATGGCGGTGCTGGTACCAGTGCTACGCCGATCTACCAATTATTCGTTAAACAGGCGATCAAGCTGAATCCGCGATTTTTATTAATGATTACGCCCGCACGCTGGTTCTCCGGGGGTAAAGGCCTGGATGACTTCAGGAAAGAGATGCTGAACGACGACCGGATAAGGGAGATTCACGACTATCCCGATGCGTCGGCCATTTTCCCGGGCGTGCAAATCAAAGGAGGCATTTGTTATTTTCTTTGGGAACGCGACAAAAAAGGACTTTGCCGTGTTTCCTCTTACAACAGTGAAAAGCTGGTATCCGTGATGGAAAGACCGCTGCTTGAAAAAGGGGCAGATAGTTTCATACGGTACAACGAGGCAATATCGATAGTGGCGAAGGTGAAGGCGTTAAACGAACCATCGATCATGCATCAGATAAGTTCGCGAAAACCGTTCGGCCTGCCGACGACATACAAAGGCAAAGCGCACAGTTTCAAGGGGGCTATAACCCTGCACCAGAATGGCGGCATCGGCTACATAGCCAAGCATGACATACCCGTGAACCTGGACATTATTGATAAATACAAGGTGCTGATCCCCAGGGCGGGCAGCGGCAGCGATTCATTCCCCCATCCTATACTTGGGAAACCGTTTGTAGTTGAGCCAGGTAGCGCATGCACGGAAACCTACATCGTCGCCGGCAGTTACGATAATGAGGTCCATGCCAGTCACCTTGTCTCGTATATACAGACCCGGTTCTTCCGCTTCATGGTGTTGCTGACCAAGTCCACGCAGGACGCATCGTCGAAAGTCTATAAATACGTCCCGTCGCAGAACCTGGATAAACCCTGGACGGATGCCGGGCTATACAAGAAATATGGCCTCACTCAGCCGGAAATCGATTTTATCGAATCCATGATACGCCCTATGGAACTGGCGAATGAGTAGCGATCTTTTCCCACCGCTGAATCCGCCGAAGATCTATGCCTATGCAGATAACCGTTATCCGGGCTGCCTGAAAGTCGGCTATACCAGCAAAAGCGTGCAGGAGCGGGTTGCTGCCCAGTACCCCGTGTTGTTGCCTGAGCAATCCTACAAGATCGAGCTGGATGATTTCGCCACACGTGAGGACGGCAGTTTTTTCACTGATCATGACGTGCATGAGGTGCTCAGGCGCAGGCAGGTAAAACGTGTGCACGGGGAATGGTTCGAGTGCGACCTGGAAGCGGTGAAGTCGGCCGTTTATGAAGTAAAAACAGGCAAGCGAACGGAAGGCAAGCGCATCCTTGATTTTGCTATGCGGCCGGAACAGGTGGCTGCGGTTGAGAAAGCAATCGGTTATTTCAAAAGCTTCAAGGCAGAAAACACAGGCGCGCCTCCCCATTTCTTATGGAATGCCAAGATGCGCTTCGGCAAAACGTTTGCTGCCTACCAGCTCGCGAAGAAAATGGGCTGGTCAAAACTGCTTATCCTCACCTTCAAGCCTGCGGTACAAAACGCCTGGGAGGAGGACCTGGCTACGCATGTGGATTTTGCAGGCTGGCAGTTTATTGCACGTGACGGTTTGCAGTTTGAACAGGCTAGTAGTATTAAACCGATAGTGTGCTTCGGCTCATTCCAGGATTACTTGGGTAGAAACTCGGCAGGCGGTATCAAGGCGAGAAATGAATGGGTACACAGCACCAACTGGGATTGTGTGATCTTCGACGAATATCATTACGGCGCATGGCGCGACAATGCCAAGGAGTTATTCGGGGTAGACACAGACGCGTCCGAAGAATTGAGACAATCGGAGAGAATCGAGAAGGAAGGCGTCCTTGAAGAGAATAGGGCGGACTACTTGGAGCAAAACATCCCAATCAGCACGCATGCCTATTTATACCTATCCGGCACTCCATTCAGGGCAATGCAATCCGGTGAGTTTATCGAAGAGCAGATATTTAACTGGACGTATTCGGACGAGCAACGCGCTAAAGAAAACTGGCCCGGCGATAATAATCCCTATGCCGCTTTGCCGCGCATGGTGATGCTGACCTACCAATTGCCCGATGCAATTCGGGAGGTGGCGCTGAAAGGGGAGTACAACGAGTTCGATTTGAACGAGTTTTTTAAAGCGGATGGGGAGGGTGCATCAGCCAGGTTCAAATACGAAAACGAAGTACAGAAATGGCTGGACTTGATCCGTGGCGCGTTCGCGGAAAGTACAGTCGATAACCTGAAGCTGGGCGCTGAGAAACCGCCCATGCCATTTTCAGACATCCGTCTTTTGAATGTGCTATCGCATACCTTCTGGTTTCTTCCCAGTGTCGCTTCGTGCCATGCCGTCAGTGCCTTGCTGCAACAGAAACATAACAGGTTTTACCATGACTACACGGTAGTGATTGCGGCCGGTAACAATGCCGGCATCGGTATAGATGCACTGCCGCCGGTAAAGCACGCGATGGCCAATCCGCTGAAGACCAAAACCATCACCTTATCGTGCGGCAAGCTTACTACCGGTGTATCCATCCCGCCTTGGACGGGTATCCTGATGTTGCGTAATGCCTCCAGCCCTGAAACCTACTTTCAAGCGGCATTTCGCGTGCAGACACCCTGGGTATTGCGCGGGCATGATGCTAATTCGCCTAACAGTGAGTTGATCGTGAAAGCCGAATGCTATGTGTTCGACTTTGCACCGGATAGGGCATTGCGCCAGATTGCAGACTACAGCTGCCGCCTCAATATCAACGAAACCAACCCGGAAGCCAAGGTTGCGGAGTTCATCCACTTTTTACCTGTGCTTGCCTACGACGGAAGTTCGATGAAGGAGATCGATGCTGCAGGCATCCTGGATATGGCCATGAGCGGCACTACCGCAACGTTGCTGGCAAGGCGTTGGGAAAGCGCATTAATGGTGAATGTCGATAACAATACGCTGCAAAAGCTGATGGATAATGAAGCGGCCATGAATGCCTTAATGAGCATTGAAGGGTTCAGGAGCCTGAATCAGGATATCGAAACCATCATCAATAAATCGGATTCCGTTAGAAATACCAAGGCTGAAGCCAATGTGCGCGACTTGAGCCAGGCTGAGAAAAAACAACTCACGGAAGAGGAAAAGAAGTTCAAATCCCTGCGCAAGCAGATACAGGAAAAATTGATCAAATTTGCTACGCGTATCCCGGTCTTCATGTATCTGACCGACTACAGGGAGTACAGCCTCCAAGATGTCATTACACAACTGGAACCCGATCTATTCAGGAAAGTGACCGGACTCACCCAAAAGGATTTTGAATTGCTGGTCAGCCTGGGCGTATTCAATAGTGGGCTGATGAATGATGCGGTGTATAAGTTTAAGCGCTATGAAGATGCCAGCCTGGAGTACACGGGGATCAGCCGACATAAAAATCAGCCGGTGGGTCTCTACGATACCGTGCTGTCTGCGGAAGATTATTCAGCCATCGGCTAAGCGGTTTTGCCTCGTTCCAGCACTACGCCTAGCGCTTTTAAGCCGGGCAATATGCCAGGCTTGGCCACCTTGATCTTGACCCAGGGTGCCTTGAATTCGGTGAGTATCAATTGGCAGATATGTTCGGCCAATGCTTCCACCAGTTTGAAGCTGCGCTCGGATAAAACCTGACGGATGCGGTTTACGACCACGCCGTAATCAATGGTGTCGGCGATGTCGTCGGTGAAGCAGGAGCTGCTGCTGGGCATGGCGATCTCGATATCGAGGATGATGGTCTGCGCTACCATCCGCTCCCACTTTGGCACGCCGAGTTTGGTCTGCACTTTTACTTCGCTTAAGAAAATGATGTCCATTGCTAACCTTCTCACTCGTACTCTAGGCAGTTGCCGGATTAAGTTATTGTTGTATTAATTAGTTTAAAATTGCTGCTTCAAAGATTTTAGAGCATATGCAATGACATGGTTAGATTTTAATAGCGTCAATTTCTTCGGCATGCGGCTGTTCAGCTTGGTGTTCATCCTTGGCGCCTACCTGCTTGGCTCGATTTCTTTCGGTATCCTTGTTTGCAAGAGCTTCGGATTGCCCGATCCGCGTACGACCGGCTCCGGCAATCCCGGTGCGACCAATGTATTGCGCAGCGGCAAGAAGGTGGCAGCGGTGCTGACATTGCTGGGCGATGTGCTGAAAGGCTACGTGGCGGTATGGCTGGCCTTGCGGAGCGGGCTATTGATGTGGGAAGTGTGCGCGGTGGCGATTGCCGTATTTCTCGGCCATTTGTACCCGGTTTACTACCGCTTCAAGGGGGGCAAGGGGGTAGCGACTGCATTGGGCGTCATGCTGGCCGTTTCCGTCTGGCTGGGTGTTGCCGCGTTGTTGACCTGGGCGCTGGTGTTCTGGGCGACTCGTTATTCCTCGGCTGCGGCCATTGCGGCTTCAGCATTGGCGCCGATCTTCGGCTATTTCCTTATGCCTGGCTACGTGGATTATGTCTGGATGACGCTGGTGCTTTCCGTGTTCTTGATCTGGCGCCACCGTAGCAACATCAAAAAATTGCTGGCCGGTACGGAAGCCGGGTTCGGCAAAAAAACCTGATAGCAATATCCGATATTTAGCGGGTTCGAACTAAGGTAATTGCAGTTCGGCTAGGTCCCATCGTGGCTTTACCGTAAAGCCGTGGTCCCCTTCAACAGCATTGTGCATGCGCATCGCCCCGGCGAAGGCAATCATTGCACCGTTGTCGGTGCAGAATTCCAGCCGCGGGTAATGCACCTTGCATAACCTGCGTTTGGTGGCGCTGTCCAACTGCTGACGCAGACGTTTGTTAGCGCCTACTCCGCCGGAAACGATGAGGCTGTCAAGCCCGGTATTCCGTAATGCAGCCATGCATTTTGCCGTCAGTACTTCCGTTACCGCTTCCTGGAATTCATAGGCAATATCGGCCCTGGTCTGTTCGTCGGCGTCGTTGCCGTTGACCATGGTCAGCACGGCAGTCTTCAGGCCGCTGAAACTGAAGTTGAGATCACCGCTATTCAGCAATGGCCGTGGCAGCTTGAAGCGGCCTGGTTTGCCCTTAGTTGCAAGGGCCGACACGGCCGGTCCGCCCGGGTAACCCAGTCCCAGCAGTTTGGCCGTCTTGTCGAAAGCTTCGCCGGCTGCGTCATCCAGCGTGTCGCCCAGCAGTTCATATTCGCCGATGCCGGTGACTTTCATCAGCTGGGTATGGCCGCCTGACACCAATAGGGCCACGAAGGGGAATTGCGGCGGGTTTTCTTCCAGCAGCGGGGCAAGTAAATGGCCTTCCAGGTGATGCACACCGACAGTGGGGATGTTCAGCGTAAATGCCAGTGCTTCCGCGATGCTAGTGCCCACTAGCAATGCGCCCGACAAGCCAGGCCCTTGCGTGTAGGCGATGCCTTCTATGTCCTGCAGGGTAAGTTTTGCCTCGTCCAGCACATTCTGGATCAGCGGCAATGCACGGCGGATATGGTCGCGCGAAGCCAGTTCCGGCACGACGCCGCCGTATTCGGCATGCATCTCGACCTGCGAGTACAGCGCATGCGACAGCAGGCCATGTTCCGTATCGTAGATGGCGATGCCGGTTTCATCGCAGGAGGATTCAATGCCGAGAACTTTCATGGAGCGGGCGGTTTCTTAAATTGGGTGAATAAGGTCGGGATGGCAAGCCGGAAGGATTAACTTCTAGCAAAATTAATAACATAGTCGTTGATAAATTGCAAAGTAGCCGCTAGAATAGCAAACTTTTCTGCATTTTAAGACCTATTTAGAATCAGAATTTACCAGCAATCCCGCGCTAATTTAGATTCAATTTAGCCCAGAAAATTTAGTAAAGAGAGCCTTAATGTCTAGTGTACGTGTAAAAGAGAACGAGCCGTTTGACGTAGCCCTTCGCCGCTTCAAGCGCATGATCGAAAAGACAGGCCTGCTGACAGACCTGCGTGCCCGTGAATTCTACGAGAAGCCAACATGGGAGCGCAAGCGTAAAGCTGCCGCTGCCGTTAAGCGTCACTATCGCCGTATCCGCAATCAAACACTCGCTCCTAAACTTTACTAGTTTTAGTAGTTAGTTGGATTCAGTTGTGACCTTGAAAGCGCGCATTTCGGAAGATATGAAGAATGCAATGCGCGCGAAAGACAGTGCGCGGCTCGGTGCGATACGCTTGCTGCTTTCAGCGATCAAGCAGCGGGAAGTGGATGAACGTATCGAAGTGAACGACACGCAAGTGGTCGAAGCGATAGAAAAGATGCTCAAGCAGCGTCGCGATTCCATCTCCCAGTACGAAGCAGCCAGCCGCAATGATCTGGCCGATGTCGAAAAGTTTGAAGTAAGCGTGCTGCAGGAATATTTACCGCAGGCACTTACCGAAGCGGAAGTCGATGCCATTCTCCAGCAGGCCATTGCCGATACAGGTGCTGCGGGTATCAAGGATATGAGCAAGGTGATGGCTGCAGTAAAACCGAAGGTGGTGGGCAGGGCCGACATGGGCAAGATATCCGGCCTGATCAAGGCGAAGCTAGGGTAAGAGTTCGCTAGTCAGCACGCAGTAAAATATGAAAAGGAGCTTCAGCTCCTTTTTTGTTTTAATTGCTCCACTTTTGTTTAATTGTGGTGGCGCTCCATTGCTGCAGTGCTATTCATGTCTTAGTAACTTAAATACTATTCTCCTATTCTTACTGCTGTGGATGTTGAATGATTGATGTTAGCCATAGCCCAGTGTTCACTTCCGCCCCGGCATGATTCCCGATAGCTTCATCCAGGAACTCATCAATCGCGTCGATATCGTCGACGTGATCGACAAGAGCGTTCCGCTGAAGAAAGCAGGCGCCAACTATTCGGCCTGCTGCCCGTTCCATAACGAAAAATCGCCGTCGTTCACCGTAAGCCCCACCAAGCAGTTCTACCATTGCTTCGGTTGCGGTGCGCACGGCACAGCCATCAGTTTCCTGATGGAATACCAGGGCCTGAGTTTCGTCGAAGCGGTGCATGAGCTCGCCAAGATGACCGGCATGATCGTGCCGCAGGAAACGCGCGAGGCCGATACACCGCAGCAGAAAGCCATCCCCGGCATGCAGGAGGCACTGCAGCAGGCCCTCAATTACTACAAGGCTGAACTGAAAAAGTCGCCCTCCGCCATCGAGTATTTAAAAGGCCGCGGCCTCAGTGGCAAGATCGCGGCGCGCTTCCAGATCGGCTATGCACCCGCCGGCTGGCACAACCTGCAATCCGTGTTCCAGCAATACGACAGCGAGATACTGACCAGCATCGGCCTGGTGACGGTCAATGAACAGGGCAAACGTTACGACCGCTTCCGCGACCGCATCATGTTCCCCATCCATGACCAGAAAGGCCAGGTGATCGGCTTCGGCGGGCGGGTGATCAATCCGGCGGCCGCAGGGGCCGTCCCCAGCGGGACGGCTGCTGAAGCAGCTCGGCCCAATGTGAATGACACGCCCAAGTATTACAACTCGCCCGAAACTCCGCTGTTCCAGAAAGGTCATGAGTTATACGGCCTGTTTATGGCCAGGCGTGCCATCCGCGATGCCGGTCGTGTGCTGGTGGTGGAAGGGTATATGGACGTGGTGGCGCTGGCGCAATACGGCATCGATTATGCTGTCGCTGCATTGGGCACGGCTACGACGCCGTTCCATATCACTAAGTTAATGAGGCAAACCGACGACATCGTGTTCTGTTTCGATGGTGACAATGCCGGCAAGAAAGCCGCTTGGCGCGCCGCCATGAACGCATTACCAGCGCTCACGGACGGCCTGCGGCTGAGCTTCCTGTTCCTGCCAGACGAGCATGACCCGGATAGCTACGTGCGCGAATTCGGTAAGGAAAAACTGGAAGCCGAGATGAAGACGGCATTGCCGTTGTCGCAATACATCGTGCAGTACCTGACCACGGACAATCCGCTGCAGTCGCAGGAAGATAAGGTGCAGCTGATCAATGAAGTCGAGCCGATACTCAAGCAGATCCAGGCGCCTAGGCTTAGCCTTTTATTAAGTAAGCGCATTGCAGAGCTCGCCGGTGTTACACAGGACGAGATCAAGGGCATGATCAAGATGCCCACAATCCAGCGCCAGCAGAAGAGCCTGCCGCGCCAGGCACGCACCACAACCTCGCTTCAGCACCGTTTTGTGCTGATGATCGTGATGCAGCCCAAGCTGGTTAGCGCGTCCGATCTGGAGTGGATGCAGGGCAGCAATGAAGAGGATCAGCTAGTGAAAGCCGCGCTAGAAGCGGCCATCGCCTATCCCGATTCCAAGCCTGCCGGCATCCTGCACCAGATGCAGGGCGCAGTGGATGCCAGGCTGATGCGTGAAATCGAGCGCGAGGTGAATTTAATTGATGAAAAAGTGGATTATGCCCTTGAATTCGAAGGTGCCCGCAAGCATCTAAAGGACCTATATTCATCACGATCCGACAAGGCGATGCTGGAAAATATCCGGCATAAAAGCTTGTCTGAATTGACCGAGCAGGAACGTGTTTTGCTAAGGTCCATGGGCAAATAGTTCTAAAAAAAGCGTTGATTTTAAGATATAATATCGGGTTTTCCGTAACCACACCGTTCCGGTGTTTAGGGATCAGAGGGTAAGCATGGCAAAAAATAAAGACGTAGCTCAGCAAAACGAACACACGGATGAGAAGAGCGACATTCAGAGTGTTGACGGCCGTACGCGGCTCAAGCTGCTGATTGTCCTCGGCAAGGAGCGCGGCTACCTTACCTATGCGGAAATCAATGACCATTTACCGGACGATGTTCAGGATTCTGAACAGATAGACGGCATTATCGGCATGATCAACGACATGGGCATCCAGGTGTACGAAGAAGCGCCTGATGCCGAAGTTCTGCTGATGTCCGATGCACCTCCCCCTGTTACCGATGAAGATGCCGTGGAAGAAGCCGAACAGGCGCTGTCCACCGTCGATTCCGAATTTGGCCGCACCACCGACCCTGTGCGTATGTACATGCGCGAAATGGGCACGGTCGACCTGCTTACCCGCGAAGGCGAAATCGAGATCGCCAAGCGTATCGAAGATGGCCTCAAGCACATGGTGCAGGCCATCGCTGCCTGTCCCACCACCATCGCCGACCTGCTGGGCATGGTGGATAAGGTCGAGCGCGACGAACTGAGCGTCGATGACCTGGTCGACGGCTTGATCGATTCCGACGTCGGCATGGACCAGGCGATAGCCGTGGAAGCCGAAGCTGCCGAAGAAGAGGAGCTGGACGAAGAAGACGAAGAAGATGACGACGGCGCGAAAGCGGCTGCCATCTCTGCCGAAGCGCTCGCCAAGCTGAAAGAAGAAGTACTGACACGCTTTGCCGTGATCCGCGAATCCCACCAGAAGATGACCGTCATTCTCGAGAAAAAAGGTTCGCAGGACAAAGAATACCAAAAGCTGCAGGCGCTGATCCTGGAAGAGCTTACCGCCTTCCGTTTCTCCGCCAAGCAGGTGGAAGCCCTGTGTAGCGTAGTACGCGGCATGGTGGAAGAAGTGCGCGGCCATGAACGTAAAGTCATGGAGTTCTGTGTTGAGAAATCCAGCATGCCACGCCCGCATTTCATCAAGGTGTTCCCAGGCAATGAAACCAACCTGGACTGGCTAGCCGGCGAGCTGAATTCCGGTAAGCCGTATGTGGAAAAGCTGGAGCGCTTCAAGCACTCCATCGTCGACCAGCAGCAACGCCTGCTAGACCTGCAAGCCCGCGTCGGTATCCCGATCAAGGAGCTGAAAGACATCAACAAGCAGATGACCACGGGTGAAGCACGTGCCCGTCGTGCCAAGCGCGAAATGATCGAGGCCAACCTGCGTCTGGTGATTTCCATTGCTAAAAAGTACACCAACCGTGGCCTGCAGTTCCTGGATCTGATCCAGGAAGGCAACATCGGCCTGATGAAAGCCGTGGATAAATTCGAATATCGTCGCGGCTATAAATTCTCCACCTACGCTACATGGTGGATACGCCAGGCCATCACCCGCTCGATTGCCGACCAGGCGCGCACCATCCGTATCCCGGTGCACATGATCGAAACCATCAACAAGATGAACCGTATCAGCCGCCAGATCCTGCAAGAGACAGGTCTAGAGCCCGATCCCGCAACACTGGCTGAAAAGATGGAAATGCCGGAAGACAAGATCCGCAAAATCCTCAAGATCAGCAAAGAGCCGATCTCCATGGAAACGCCTATCGGTGACGACGACGACTCGCACCTCGGCGACTTCATCGAGGATAACGCCACGCTGGCCCCTGTGGATGCTGCCGTCTACGCCAGCCTGCGCGATGCGACGAAGGAAGTGCTGGAGTCACTGACGGCCCGCGAAGCGAAAGTGCTGCGCATGCGTTTCGGTATCGAAATGAATACCGACCACACGCTGGAAGAAGTCGGCAAACAGTTCGATGTCACGCGTGAGCGTATCCGTCAAATAGAAGCTAAAGCACTGCGTAAGCTGCGTCATCCAACACGCTCCGAACGTCTGCGCAGCTTCCTTGAGACAGGCCAAGACTAAAACTATAATACGTTTTTCGGCCCCTTAGCTCATGCTTGGTTAGAGCAGCGGACTCATAATCCGTTGGTACTGTGTTCGACTCACAGAGGGGCCACCAGAAGTGAAGCAAATGAAACGACTTAGGGAGAAATCTCTAGGTCGTTTTTCTGCCTAGTCAGGGCATGGCACTGTTAATCCGTGTGTCCCTGGTTCGAGCCTAGGTCCAGGAGCCAGAAGATTCTAAAGGCCAGCGTCTAAGCGTCGGCCTTTTCCAATTCTGGAAACGTGTTTATTTAAAAATTTAAGGAGCAACACTTTTGACCAACGCACAACGCAGAGCGCTTGCCCGCATGGCTGAAATCAATTCAGCAACTCATATTAATATGCCTGCACCAACCCTAAGCAGCGCGTTTAGTCCACATGCGCTAGGTGCGTATTACGTTGTAACAGTGGGGACTGTCGGGAAAATCATCAATCTATTAGCTAAAGAAATCGAGCGACCTACTTACACCTATGCAATCACTACCATTCATTTTGAACAGGATGCCGAAACGGGACAATGGTTTTGGTTTGATGGCAAAGAGAAACTATCCCCTCGCAAAAACCAGAACAACTGGCGCCTAGGCAGCAAGATACTGTATGACACACGCGAAGCCGCAGAGACTGAGCTTCAGCTCGCAATGGCCAAAAACGGTGATCGAGTGACTAAGGTGCATGACTTGCCAGAAGATTTGAAGCAATTGAAAAAGATCCTGAGTGCAAATCATCCAGATCGCAATAACCCAGATTCCGACCATGACCTCTATCAGGCAGTGATAGAGAAAATGGACAGAATGCGAGCAGTGAGTATCTGAAGAAAATAATGATTGTTTAATGAAATCTACATAAACCAGAATCCATTGGTACTGGATTTTACTCACAGAGGAATATTGCCTATTAATTCCATTTTAGAATTATCAAAAAATCCATAAAGATGGAGCAAGACTGATATTAATGAAACCAACCTTACACACCGAAATAGAATTCACCGGCCGCGACCACATCAAGGACTTCATCCGTAGTGAAGAGCCTGAGGATTTAGAGCTTCAGAAAGAACTTGTCCGCAGGATTAAAACTGGCGAATCGCTTCTGGCGGTGACTGAGTTTTATCAATGCCCGCTGATGTTGAAGTCATCCAGGAGGCCCGAGCTTATTGGCACAGAGGAAGGCGATAAACTGGTGATGGTGGAGAGGCTGAAGTGAATGTTTATTTAATAGCAAGTGAGGTAAATCCTACAAAACAATAGTCTTTACGGCTACATATGAAGTGCGGTTATTTTTGTATTCTGGATACCAATGTAGAAGCGAATGCGGCTTCGCATATTTAGGAGACTCGGAATATGAAAACAGCTAGCCAAAAATTATTTGTATGTAAAAAATGCGGAAGTATCCATGATGGGATTGATGGCGCAAGTGCGAAGGTAAAGGAATTGCAGTGCCCGTCTTGCGGCTCACAAAGCAAGGTGGCGTTGAAGACGAATGCCGGGCAGGAGTTGATTTCCAGGTTCCAGAAATTCACGTCTGATTTTGCTTACTTGAGTCGCGAGTCTAATTCTTACGAGTAAGTATTAATAGCAGCAATAAAAAAGGGCTAGATATCTAGCCCTTTTTGCTGGGTGGTTGCGGTATGGATAGCACGCAGTGATCAAGCCGATGTGGACACCTGGTTTTGCACGGTGGCGGCGTCATAGGCGTATGCCTGCATAGCCTGGGCGACATTGTAAGGGTTGGTCTGTTCCTCTTTGGCCGTGGCTGCTTTGGTCACTTCTGACTTGGCCTCTTGTGCGGCGGCGTAGGCGACCGCTTCTTTGACGGATACTTCGCCATCTTTGTTGGTGTCCGCCGCCTCGTAATTTTCGCTGGTTGCAGGTGCACCGGTGACAGGGCTTTCTTTCTTTCCAGGTGGAGGAGCGCTGGCTTCTTTCGGTGCAGCTTCGCTGGAAATCTCGCTGTCGGGAATCTGTACATCGTCTGTCGTGGAGGTCGTGCCTGTGCCACTCAAGCCGCTGAGCGCTGAGCTTTCCAATTGTGCGACAAGGTTTTCGGCACCTACCGTCATTTCGCTTTTGGTGATCTTGCCGTCTTTGTCACTGTCAATCGCCTCGACATCCACTTCCTTGACGCCGGCATCTTTAAATGCAGTCGTCAGTTCGGCCTTGTCTATAAAGCCCTGGCTTTTGGTATCCAGCTTGTCGAATACGCTGGATGCGATTGGTGCGCTGGTGCTTGCAATGGCTGTTGTCATGATGTCTCCGATACTAGGCGGTACTATCCGTTAACTTAATAACGTCACCGTTTCCCTTAACTTTAGGAAAATTTAAAAACAATTTTGCGGAGGAAAGTAACTTCCGGGCGGTAGGATAATTCTCACGCATAAACAGGCAATGGTCCGGCATGAGTATCCAAAGTGATTCGCTACTCTTCAATTTCAAACTGTCGGGAGAATTAAAATGCAAAATTCACATTCGTTTAAATCGTATGCTATCGATCCATCGCAAGTGGCCGGGTTTAAATCTACCTTGCAGGATTTGGATCTGGAGAGCGGCGTAGCCAAGCCTTCGGCCGATACTGGCTTTGATACATCTTCGCTTAATGACTATCGTAGCGAGTACCGCAAATCTGGTGACGAACCCAGGGTGCTGGAAAGCAAGATTTAAATAGTCATCCAAGTTGCTATAAATAACGGCCCGTAATCGGGCCGTTATCATGTCCAGCGTTCGCTTTATAAACTGAACACACTCAGCCCGCCGCCACCCGGTGAGGCGTTGTAATTCGCCAGCTCCCTGAAGGCGCCTGCGGTGCCGGCGCCATCTGAATCCTCGGTCAAGCCCTGGTTCAATGCGATACCCGCCCACCCTCCAATGCCGGACAATATGCCGATATACTGCCTGCCTTTGTGGCTATACGTCATGGCATTGCCCACCACGCCGGATCCCAGCTGGAATCTCCATAATAGTTTTCCGGTTTTGGCGTCCAGTGCCTTGAACCAGCGATCCAGTGTGCCGTAGAACACTAAATCAGACCCTGTCGTTAACACACCGCCCCAGACCGGGAATTTCTCTTTATTCCCCCACCGGCTTTTGCCTGTCAGTCCGTCCCACGCCATGAAGCCGCCCATCACGCCATCCGGGCCGGGAAACATGGTCAGGCTGGCGCCGGCCCACGGTTGCCCGGCGACGTACCTGGCTTCCACCGCCTCGTAGTTCATGCATAGATGGCTGAGCGGCACGTAGAAAAGATGCGTGCGCGGCGAATAGGCGGCGGGTTGCTGGTCCTTGGTGCCAAGCGCTGCGGGGCAGATGCCTTTCGCCGTGTAATCCTCGTGGGTGGAATAGCGCGGGTCTTTCTCCGGCACGCCGGTCGCCATGTCGATACGCGTAGCCCAGTTGACGAAAGGATGCATTTTTTCCGCGACCAGCAAGGTACCGTCGGTGCGGTCGAAGGTATAGCCGAAACCATTGCGGTCGAAATGCGTAGCCAGTTTAGTGTGCTGTTTCTTGTCTTGGCCATTTAATCTTGCATCCCATAAAATGACTTCATTGACACTGTCGTAATCCCACTCGTCGTGAGGCGTGAGCTGGTAGCCCCACCTGGCCATGCCGGTATCCAGGTCGCGGGCGAAGATGGTCATGGCCCATTTGTTGTCACCGGGGCGGATGTCAGCATTCCAGACCGAAGGGTTGCCTGTGCCGTAATACACCAGGTTAAGGGCGGGGTCGAACGAGAACCAGCCCCATACCGGGCCGCCGCCATGCTGCCAGCCATTGCCTGCCGCCTGCGGTTTCAGCCAGGTGCGTGTGCCTAGGTCTGTCTGCGGAAAATTGAGTTTGGCTTTATCGATGGCCCGGAAAGAGCCGTCTTCCTTATTGCCGCCATTGATATCCTCGTACACGGAAAGTGCGCTGTAATGCGGATTGGCACGATTGAAGCCATCGCCGATCAGCACCTCGCTGTCCGGCCCGGTGCTGTAGGCTTTCCATGCCAGTGAGCCGTCGCGCAGGTTGTAGGCGGCGATAAAGCAGCGTATGCCGAATTCGCCGCCGCTGCAGCCGGTGAGTACTTTGTCTTTGAACACATGCGGCGCATTAGTGTTGGTGGCACCGGTTTTGGGATCATTCACTTCTGCTTCCCACATCTTGAGCCCGGTTTTTGCGTCCAGCGCGACCAGCATGCCGTTGTTCTGCTGCAGCAATATCTTGCCGTCACCATACCCCAGCCCGCGACTGACGTTATCGCAGCACAGGATGGCCTGTACCGATGCATCCTGTTTGGGGAAATAGGACCACAGTATCTTCTGGTAGTGGTCGAGGTCGAGCGCATAGACATTGTTGGGGAATGCCGTATGCACATACAGGATGTTGCCGATCACCAACGGTGCCCCTTCGTGGCCGCGGGTGACGCCGGTGGAGAACTGCCAGGCCAGGTGCAAATCGTGGATATTGCGCCTATTGACCTGGCTGAGGGCGCTATAACCCTGGTTGGCATAGTCCTTACGCGGTGCAGCCCATTGTGCATCGTCGTGCATGATAGCCGCCAGAGGATCGTTATCGTGAATATGCCTGGCAAATGCCAGTGGTGAGAACAGCATGCCGAGGGCAAGACTGAGCGGGATTAAACGGTTGGGCATGTCGGTGCGGCAATAGTGGAGTGTATTTCAATGATACGGATAATGCGCATGAAGCCCAAATGGTATCGGGCTTCATGCGTATCGTTGCTGCTTAACTCAGGTTCTGGTGATGGACAGGCCGCCATCCACCAGCGACGCTGTGCCGGTGACGAAGGACGAGTCGTCGGAGGCCAGGTAAAGCACCGATTTTGCGATCTCTTCGGGTTTAGCCACGCGTTTAAGCGCATGCAGGTTGCTCATGAATGCCTGTGCCTCCGGCGTGTTGTTCTTTTCCTGGTACATGTCGGTATCCACGGCCCCCGGTAGCACTGCATTTACGCGCACGCCAAGCGGGCTGTATTCGCTGGCCAATGCCTGGGTCAGGCCGATGAGGCCGGACTTGCTGGCGGCATAGGCAGCCACACCGGGAAAAGCCACGGTATAACCGACGAATGTGGAGGTGAATATGATCGAGCCGCTGCCCTGTTTCACCATGACCGGGATCTGGTATTTTGCGCCGAGGAAAGCGCTGGTCAGGTTGATGGCCAGCGTATCGCTCCAGCCCTGTTCCGACACCTGGTCGATAGGCCCCATTTCGCCCAGGGTGCCGGCGTTATTGAACGCGATATCTAAGCGGCCGAAACTTTTGACGGTCAGGTCTACCAGTGACTTGGCGAACTCTTCCGATTTTACGTCGCCGGCGAAGGCAATCGCCTCACCGCCGTCGGCCACGATTTCGGCGACCAGTTTCGCCAGTTCGTTTTCGCGGCGGGCAGCGACCACTACCTTGGCGCCTTCCTGCGCAAAAAGCTTGGCGGTGGTGCGGCCTATGCCGGAACTGGCGCCGGTGACGATCGCGACTTTACCGGCAAGGCGTTTGTAGGTGCTGTTATTGGTATTCGACATGATGGAATCCTTTGTGTTGTATGTGTTAATCAAGACGACGAATGCAGTATGCGCGTGCAATTACATACAAAATAGCCTGTTATCGGTAGAATTACTTTATACCAATAGTAGAAGATAAATGCGCATGGAAACTCTCAGCAGCATCGAATCGTTTGTACGCAGCGCCGAACTAGGCAGTTTTTCCGCAGCTGCCAGGCGCCTGAGCATGACGCCCGGCGGCGTCAGCAAGAACGTGGCAAAGCTGGAGGCCGACCTGAACGTGCGCCTGTTTCATCGCAGTACGCGCAGCCTGACACTGACCGAGGCAGGCGAGTTGTTCCTGTCGCAGGTAAGCGGCGGGCTGGATGCCATCCAGTCCGCGATTGCCAATGCCGGGGATGTCGGCGGGCAGCCGGCAGGTACGCTCAAAGTCGGTATGGCGATGGCATTCGGGCGCGACCATATCCTGCCCTTACTCGGTGAATTCCTTACGCTATATCCTGCCATCAAACCGGACTGGCGCTTCGATAACCGCCAGGTGGATTTGATCGGGGAGAGCTTCGATGCCGCTATCGGCGGCGGTATCGACATTGCGCCCGGTGTGGTGGTACGTGAACTGGCAAAAGTGCACCAGGTGCTGGTGGCTTCGCCTGCGTATCTTGCCGCCCACTTTGTGCCGACACACCCAGATGAACTGTGCAGGCTGCATGCGCTTCTGCGATATTCGCAGACGACGCATCGCGTGACGCCATGGCAAATGAGAACGGCAGGCGGCGACCAAGTGACGCTGGAGCTTACGCCGCGTGCAACGCTGAACGACCCGGAAGCATTATGCCATGCGGCTATGGCCGGCCTGGGCGTGGCGCAGGTGCCTATTCCGCATGCGCTCCAGCATATTGAAAGCGGACGGCTGGTGCGGGTATTGCCGGAGTGGTACGTCGAAACCGGGGTGATCTCGCTGTATTTCGCTGCGAAGAAACTGATGCCGGCCAAGACGCGGGTCTTCGTCGACTTCATCGTGGATAGGTTCCAGAGCCAGCGCCTGTCGCAAAGATGGTCTGCTATCTGATTTTTATCTTTGGACTGGCAGCCATGGCGCAGGTAAGACAAATCCGACAGGGAAATCATCTTTCACCTTAATGTATTTTGCTTACTAAGTGCGTAGATTCATGGCATTAATGAGGAGAATGCGATGTTAAGGAATATAGTCAAAGGCGTGGTCGCCGCAGTACTGGTCACGAAAATAACCGAGCGGTATTTTAAAGACAAAAACGGTGTTGCTGCGCCTGCACAATCGAATGCACGGTCAAAACCGGATGTACCTGGCGAAGCCGTGCCATCCGCCACTATAGTGGCAAAGCCGCGCACGGTCAGAAAGCCTGCCGCAGTGAAATCACCCGTTAAACCTGCCGTGAAGCCAAAACCGAAGCCAATAGTTAAACCGCCAGTAGTTAAACAGGATATTAAAGACACCAAGCCATTGAACGATCCGTTGAATGCCACTGAGTCGACTATCTAGGCTGTAAATACTTACCTTTAATCTTAGCTAAAGCAGGAAACCAGATGATTAAAATTACGATAGACAAATCAGATGCAAGTGTAGAGGAAATTCAGGACCTGGATACGATGCCGAGCTACCAGGAATTCATCTTGAAGCTTGACCGCAACGGTAAGGAGCTGGGGATAGACCTGGAGATCATCGAATCCGAAAATACGGTGGTCAGTCCCGGCATTACGCATTCCATCGTCAGTTGACCAAACGGTAGTATTAATCCATTACAAAAACACCTTACCAGGCGTAGATTTACTATAATGGTTTAGATAACTGCATCGCGCTAGGAATACATGTTGAAGGCATTGGCCGGTAAATCTGAAGGTTGGCGGATATTCGCAACCAGCATGTCTTACAGCGTGCTTGGGGTTGCCTTTGCCGTCATGGTGCGTTTATGGCTATTACCTTCGCTCGACAACCGCCTCGCTTATATCACGTTCTATCCTGTTGTTATCCTCTGTGGCGTTTACGGGGGCGTATACGCCGGTATTCTCGCCACGCTTTTCTCTACACTCGTCGTGTTGCTGTGGTTGCCGAACGGCCAGCCTTTCATTACAGATGCGACCGACTGGATAGGCCTTTTCTTCTTCATTTTTAGTTGCATCCTCATCAGCCTTATCTGTTCGGCCCTGCATCGCTCGCTGTTGATGCGCAACAAAGCACAGGAAAGCGCAAGTGCTGCACAGCAGAATCAACTCAAGAGTGAAGAGCGCTTTCGCAAGGCCCTGGAAAACTCGCCTATCGGCATTGCCCTCACCAGCCCGATTGGGCAATTCCTCCAAGTGAATCCTTCGCTTTGTAAATTCCTGGGCTATAAGGAATCGGAGCTTAAAAAGCTGTTCACGGAAGACATCACCCATCCCGACGATATCGAGAAGGATCGCGACTTCGTCAACGACTTATTGTCGGAACGAAACACTACTCACGAACTTGAGAAACGGTTTGTGACTAAAAACGGCGAGATCGTTTGGGCGCTGGTCACCGGCTCGGTGCTGCGGGACGATAGCGGTACGCCTATCCAGATCATCAAGCAGGTGCAGAACATCAACGAGCGGAAAGAGATGCTCTCCAAGCTTCAATACCAGGCGCAGTACGATTTCCTGACGGGACTGGTCAACCGTGGCTATTTCCTGGAGCGGGCGGAACAGGAGTTTTTCCGCTCGGTGCGTTACAACCATAACATCTCAGTCGCCATGCTCGACATCGACCATTTCAAGCAGATCAATGATAAAAATGGCCATGCGGTTGGGGATGCGCTATTGAAGGAATTTGCCAGGACGTGTACCAAGACGCTACGCGAAGTAGACCTGGTCGGCCGGATGGGTGGCGATGAATTCGCCATATTGCTGCCTGAAACATCCATAGACGAAGCGTTTGATGTGCTGGAGCGGTTACGTGCATCATTGGCAAACCTTGAGCTCAATATTGTCGACGGTAGCCCATTGAAGATAACGACATCCATCGGCATTGCCACCTACGGCATCCATGACAAGACCTTGAGCCTGCTGATGAACAGGGCGGACGAAGCCCTGTACGATGCCAAGACCTCCGGTCGCAATAAAACCAACCGCGCCGTAGTACATTAGTAGTGCATTAGCGTGTAGTGAAGCAGGCAAATTGCTGAACATGCCGCCTTTAAAGCCAGCACTGTCAACGTTTTAGCATGCCAGCCGTTTAAGCATCACTGATGTGAATAGGGTGATTCTGTAAGCATCAAAACTGTGAACAGATTTACCCCCACAGCGGATAATGCGTATGATCAATAGCTGCATTATCCGTTTTGATATTTCCACTATTCTTATAATGTTCGCGCAATGGTATGCGGACGATGCAGGCTCGCGAAGGAGATTTTATGAAAGTATTATTTACGTTAATGATTGCGCTTGGTTCGCTGTTGCTGGCAGGCCAGGCGGCTGCAGTAGATGCAAAAGCAGCGGAAGCGCTGGCGCAGAAAAATGGTTGCCTGGCGTGCCATAGCATTGCCAATAAGGTGGTCGGGCCCGCTTATAAGGATGTCGCCGCTAAGTATAAAGGCGATAAAGGCGCTGAGGCTAAGCTGATTGCCAAGGTGAAAGCCGGCGGCAGTGGTGTCTGGGGGCCTATCCCGATGCCGGCAAACAGCCCGCAAGTAAAGGATGACGATATCAAGACCATCGTGCAGTGGGTGTTGTCACTGTAATCCCGGTCATGCGACGGACAACGTTCCGTTGATGTAAAAAATAGCCAGTCCAAAAGACTGGCTATTTTCATTCCTGCTGTTGATTCCCCGTTTTTACGGTAACGAGGCTTCGATGAGATGCCTTGGGATCGGCTCTGGTATTGCCTCCCAGGGCATGAGCCATTAGGGTTGCAGTGCGAGTGTTATTTTTCTTTTAGCCTGCTGTGGTGCATGGAATACGCAAAGTAAATCCCTACGCCTACCGCTATCCATATCAGGAAGCGGTGCCATGTTTCATTCGGCAGGAATACCATCAGGCCGGCGCAGGAGATGATCCCCAGCACCGGTATCAGCGGATTCCATGGATTCTTGAATGGTCTCGGCAGCTCCGGCTGGCGGATGCGCAGGACAATCACGCCGACGCACACCATGATGAAGCTGGCCAGCGTACCGATATTCACAGTCTCCGCCAACTCACCCAGCGGAATAAAGCCGGCGATGATGGAGATGACGAACCCGCACAGCAGGATGATGCGTACCGGCGTTTGCCTCTCCGGGTTGATGCGGGAGAAGAAGGGGGAGATCAGGCCATCGCGGCTCATGGCGTAAAGGATGCGCGTAAGGCCGTACAACAACACAAGCAATACCGTGATCAGCCCGGCCAGCACGCCAGTGGCTACCAGTGTGGAAGCCCAGGTGTAGCCGATCTTGGTCAGTGCGTAAGCGATAGGGGAAGGGGTATTAAGCTCGGTATAGGACACGATGCCGGTCAGGAAACCGGACACGATGATGTAGATGACGGTGCAGAAGGAGACGGCAGCGATCAGCCCGATGGGCAGGTCGCGCTGGGGATTCCTGGATTCATCTGCAGCGGTGGAGACCGCATCGAAGCCGAAATAGGCGAAAAACACCAGCGATGCGCCGGCCAGCACGCCGATGTTCTTGCCGTTATCCAGCGTTTCGAACCAGCCGAATGGCATGAACGGGTGCCAGTTATCCGCATTCAGGTTCATGGCGGCAATGGCCAGGAAAATGGCGATGGTACTGAGCTTGATCGTCACCATGATGTTGTTCACCTGCGCGCTCTGTTTGACGCCGGTAATCAGGACCAGCGTGAGTATCCAGATGATGGAGAATGCCGGCAGGTTGATGATGCCGCCCAGGCTGGGGGCCTTGGTATAGGCTTCGGGCATGGTAATGCCGAAATTGACCAGGGTACGCATGAAATAGCCGGCCCAGCCGTTGGCGACCGCTGCGGCGCCGACCCCGTATTCCAGCAACAATATCCAGCCAATTACCCACGCAAAGAATTCACCGAAGGCGACATAGCTATACCCGTATGCGCTGCCTGAGCCGCCAACCGAGGCGGCCAGTTCAGCATATGCAAGGGCCGCAAATGCCGATGCCACACCTGCGATGATGAAGGAAATGATAACGGCCGGGCCGGATTGCGTGGCGGCGGCCAGTCCAGTGAGTACGAAGATACCAGTGCCGATGGCGCCGCCAATGCCAAGCAGGGCAAGATCGAAAGCACTCAGGCACCGTTTCAGCCCGGCACTGTTATCAATGCCTACGGCGTCATTCACTATCGCTTTGGTGCGGAAAAGCTGCTTTAGCATCGGTATCCCTTAAATTTTTTGATGGTACTTTTTTCGGTGCTACTTCTTTTCGGTGCTACTTTTTTCTGTACTTGGTAAGGTGCTGCCTAGCATTAACGCTGCATCGCTCAGCTTCGGAACATGGCCTTAAGTGCTTCTATCATATACCCATGGTCCAGCACGCCTGCGCTCTCTCGAATACTGTGCATGGCCCACATCGGCGAACCCACATCCACGCTGGCGATACCGAGTTGTGAAGCAACAATCGGGCCGATGGTGCTGCCGCAACCGAGGTCACTGCGGTGCGCATACTGCTGGCAGGGCACGCCCGCCTGCTCGCATAACAGCATGAAGCGGGCGGCAGTATCAGCGCCTGTGCTATAACGCTGGCTGGCATTGGTCTTGATGACGGGTCCGGCATTGACCATGGCATGGTGGTGCGGCTCGTAGGCGGCGGGGAAGTTGGGGTGGTAGGCATGCGCCATGTCGGCGCTGATAAAGAAACTCCTGGCCAGCATGCGCAAATGGGCTTCGTTATCCAGTCCGGCACCGGCCGTGATCCTGCTCAATATATCGGCGATGAAGCTGCCGCCCGCACCCGCCGCGCTTTCGCTGCCGACTTCTTCATGGTCGAAAAAAGCGCACATGCTGGTGGCAGCGGTATGCTCGCTGGCAAGCAACGCCGTCAATGCGGCATGGCAGGAGGCGAGGTTATCCAGCTGGCTGTCGGCGATGAACTCCTGTTGTGCACCCCAGAAACTGCCTTTCTGCGTGTCGTACACATTCAGTTCCCAGGTCAGGATATCGTCTGGTGCAACCTGCAAGGTTGTCGCCAGATGGGTGACAAAAGGCTTGTCCAGTGCTACATTTTCCATGCCCAGCATCTCTATGCCTGATATCAAGGGCAGCTCGGTCTGTTTATTGAATTTCAGGCCTTTGTCGTTCACCTCGCGGTTCATATGGATGGCGAGGTTGGGCAGGCGCAGCAAAGAATCGTCGAATTTAAGCAACCGCGTCTCGAATCCATGGTCTTTGCGCACATTCACGCGCCCCGCCAGGCTCAGGTCACGGTCGGCAAACGTCGCCAGTATCGGGCCGCCATAGACTTCAACACCGAGGCGCAATACACCTTCGCTGGCATACGCGGCTTTGGGTTTCAGCCGCAGGCCGGGGGAGTCGGTGTGCGCGCCTACTATGCGCAGGCCGCTTTCTGCCAGTGGCTGCGTACCTAATCGGAAAGCAATGATGGACGAACCGCCGCGGCTGACGAAATAGCCTTTTCCTTGTTCAAGTTTCCACGATGCGTCCTCGTGTAATTCTGTAAATCCTTGTGCCAGCAATTGCGTTTCAACCGTAGCAACTGCATGCCACGGGCTGGGACTGGCATCGATGAAATCCAGTAACGCCTGTGCCTGGTTGTGGGATTTTTCGCTAGTGGCGCTTGATGTCGTCATTATTTCACCCAGTCCTTGTCGATCAGGAAATCGCTATAGAGTTTTGCTTCTGCGCTGCCGTCTGCCGGTTTCCAGTCATAACGCCATTTCACGACGGGCGGCATCGACAGCAGGATGGATTCTGTACGCCCATTGGACTGCAGGCCGAACAGCGTGCCGCGGTCGTAGACCAAGTTGAATTCAACATAGCGCCCACGGCGGTATGCCTGGAAATCGCGTTCGCGTTCTCCGTAGGCGGTGTCTTTACGGCGCTGCACGATGGGCAGGTAGGCCTGGGTGAACGCATCGCCGACGGCTTTCAGCATGTCGAAGCTGCGCTCGAAGCCCAACTGGTGGAAATCGTCGAAGAAGATGCCGCCAACCCCGCGCGGCTCCTTGCGGTGCTTGAGATGGAAATACTCGTCGCAGTGCTTCTTGAACTGCGGGAACAACGCTTCGCCGAACGGTTGCAATGCATCGCGGCAGGTACGGTGGAAGTGAACAGCATCATCTTCAAAACCGTAGTAGGGGGTCAGATCCATCCCTCCACCAAACCACCAAATATCTGAGTCAGCCTGTGCGCCTGCGACCGCGTTGTTTTCCTCAGCCGTCACTGGTCGTACTTTATGTACTGCCTGCGTGACGGCTTCGTCAACGCCTTGTCTCGGCTGCACATCCTGTTCAGATATTTCAGAACTTTGTTGCGATTTAGGCGCTTTCGCCACAAAAAAACGCACATTCATATGCACGGTCGGCGCATAGGGGTTACGCGGATGAAATACCAGGGATACGCCCATGGCTTCCCATGCGCGTCCGGCAGCTTCCGGGTGGGCGATGCTGGCGGACGGCGGTAGCTTGTTGCCGATGACGTGGGAGAAGCCGACGCCAGCACGTTCGAAGACGTTGCCTTCCTCCATGATGCACGAGGTGCCACCACCGCCTTCCGGACGTTGCCAGCTGTCGTGCAGGAAATTCTTGCCGTCCACCATCTCGACGGCTTCCACGATACGGTTTTGCAGTCCCTGCAGGTATTCGAATACGGCGTTTGTGTTCATGCGTTGTTCTTCACGGCTTAATGGGAGTGGTTCAATTGTAATGTCGCGAACGCGTTAAGGGCGAATAATCCTGCCGCTTGCCAAGTCCTGGATGGTGGACGGTTTTTTTGCGCCGCCTGTCCTGCCCGGTAGCACCCGTACCCGGCCGCCAAACAGCCGGTAGCACTCGCGTGTAGTCCGTGCCGGCTGGCAACCGCTGCGATTGGCGCTGGTGGAGACAATGGCCATGTGGGTATTTTTGCATAGCAGTGACGAAAATGGGTTCGCAGTGACACGGGCAGCAATGGTCTGGTGGCGGCCGGTCAGCCATTTAGGGCAATCTTTTGCGGTCGGGATGAGCCAGGTGTGAGGGCCGGGCCAGGTGGTTTGCAGCTGGTGTTGTTGCTTCTCTTCTATAGGGGCAATGTATGCGTTCAATGCAGGCAGCCGGTCAGCCAGTAAAATCAGCCCTTTGCGTTGCGGCCGGCCCTTGATCTGAAGGATGCGTTTTACCGCAGCGCGGTTAGCGGGATCGCAGCCGAGGCCGAACACCGATTCGGTGGGGTACGCGATGACACCGCCGTGTTTGAGGTAATGCCGCAAGCCGCGGGCATCGAACCTGAAGCGCCGGATACCGTGGTGTTTACTCGAATATGCAGCCGGCGTCGCAGACATGGAAGAGCCTATCCGCGGCCTGCTAACCCTTGACGGCGCGGTAACCGATGTCCTTGCGCATCTGCGAACCGTCGAAACTGATTTCCTCGGCCAGCTGGTAAGCGCGCGATTGCGCATACTTCACCGTTTCGCCCAGCGCGGTCACGCACAGCACGCGTCCGCCGCTGGTCAGCACTTTGCCGTCCTGCAGCGTGGTGCCGGCATGGAACACATACGTGTTGTGGATTTCGTTTTCGTCTGGATTGGTGCTGATCCTGGGCAGGCCGGTGATCTCGTCGCCGGTACGCGGGGTATCGGGGTAATTTGCCGATGCCACTACCACGCCCAGCGCCGTGCGCCTGTCCCACTCCACTTCGGCTTTGTCCAGCGTGCCATCGATAGCATGTTCTGTCAGCGTCACCAGGTCGCTCTTCAGGCGCAGCATGATGGGCTGCGTTTCCGGGTCGCCCATGCGGCAGTTGAATTCCAGTGTCTTGACCGTGCCGTCCGGGCTGATCATCAGGCCGGCGTAGAGGAAGCCGGTGTACGGAATGCCATCTTTGGCCATGCCGGCCACGGTCGGCGCGATGATTTCGCGGATGACTTTGGCATGGATATCCGGCGTAACCACCGGGGCCGGCGAATACGCGCCCATGCCGCCGGTATTCGGGCCTTCGTCGCCGTCCAGCAGGCGCTTATGGTCCTGGCTGGTGGCCAGCGCCAGTATGTTCTTGCCGTCCACCATCACGATGAAACTGGCTTCCTCGCCTGTCAGGAATTCCTCGATCACCACGCGCGCACCGGCGTCGCCCAGCTTGTTGTCGGACAGCATGGAATCGATGGCGGCATGCGCTTCCTCTTCTTGCATGGCGACGACTACCCCTTTGCCGGCGGCCAGGCCGTCTGCCTTAATGACGATAGGGGCGCCCTGCGTCTTCACATAGGCGTGTGCTGCTGCTGCATCCGTAAACGTGGCATAGGCTGCTGTCGGGATGTTATGGCGCAGCATGAAGGCTTTGGCGAAGTCTTTGGAGCTTTCCAGTTGTGCAGCTGCCTTGGTCGGGCCGAATATCTTAAGGCCGGCCAGGCGGAACGCATCCACGACGCCTTGTGATAATGCGGCTTCCGGGCCGACAACCGTCAGGCCGATCTGCTCACTCTCTGCGAACTCCACCAGGTCGCTTACCTTGGTGATGGGCACATTGACCATGTCCGGATCCAGCGCAGTGCCGGCATTGCCCGGCGCCACATACACGCGGCTGACATTCTTGTTCTGTGCCAGCTTCCAAGCCAATGCATGCTCGCGACCGCCCCCGCCTATCACCAGTATCTTCATGCCGATCTACCTTTAATGCCTGAAATGACGGAAGCCGGTCAACACCATGACCAGGCCGTGCTCATCTGCTGCTGCGATGACTTCATCGTCGCGTATGCTGCCGCCAGGCTGGATCACGCAGCTGGCACCGGCTTCTGCCAGTACGTCCACGCCATCGCGGAAGGGGAAGAATGCGTCGGAAGCCACAGCTGCATCTTTCAGCGACAGCCCGGCATTCTGCGCCTTGATGGCGGCGATCTTGGTGCTGTCCACGCGGCTCATCTGGCCAGCACCCACGCCTAGCGTCATGCCGTTATTGCAGAACACGATGGCGTTGGATTTGACGAACTTGGCTACGCGCCAGGCGAATAGCAGGTCTTCCAGCTGCTGCAGCGAGGGCTGCTTTTTCGTCACTATCTTGAACTGGCTCGGCAGCACGTTGAGGGCATCCGGCGTCTGCACCAACAGGCCGCCGCCGACACGTTTGTATTCCAGCGGATTGAGGCCGTAAGCGTCTTTGCTTGCAGGCAGGGCGACTGTCAGCACACGCACATTGGCCTTGGCCGAGAATACACGTTTGGCTTCATCGGATACGGCAGGCGCGATGATCACTTCCACGAATTGCTTGATCACAATCTCGGCAGTGGCCGCGTCGATCTCGCGATTGAAGGCGATGATGCCGCCGAATGCCGAAGTAGGGTCCGTGCTCAGCGCTTTCTGGTAGCTTTCCAGCAATGTGGTGGCTACCGCTACGCCGCATGGGTTGGCATGCTTGACTATGACACAGGCTGGCGCATCGAAGGTCTTGACGCATTCCCAGGCAGCATCGGCATCGCCGATATTGTTATAGGACAGTTCTTTGCCCTGTAATTGCACAAAGGCTGCCAGTGTGCCGGCAGGCACGATTGCGTCTTGATAGAACGCCGCATGCTGATGCGGGTTCTCGCCGTAGCGCAAGTCCATCACCTTGCTTAGCTGCGTGGTATAACGATCTGGGAAGGCCAGTTTCTCGCCCTTGTTATCCAGCGCGGTCAGGTAATTGCTGATGGCGCCGTCGTATTCTGCGGTATGCGAAAACGCTTTCTTGGCCAGCATCAATCGTGTTTCTGCACCGACAGCGCCCTGGCTGTTTCCCATCTCACTGACTATCTGGCCATAGTCAGCTGGGTCAGTGACGATGGCGACGTGGTGGTAATTCTTGGCGGCTGCGCGCACCATGGTAGGGCCGCCGATGTCGATATTCTCGATGGCGTCTTCCAGTGTGCAATCCAGCTTGGCGATGGTCTCGCGGAACGGGTACAGGTTAACCACGACCAGGTCGATATTGGGGATATCCGCTTTCGCCATCGCATCCACATGGTCAGGCAGGTCGCGGCGACCTAGAATGCCGCCATGCACTTTCGGGTGCAACGTCTTGACACGGCCATCCAGCATCTCGGGGAAGCCGGTGTAGTCGCTGACTTCAGTGACGGCGATGTTGTTGTCGCGGAATAGTTTGGCGGTACCGCCGGTGGACAGAATTTCTACGCCTAAGCCGCTCAGGCGCTGTGCGAATTCCAGGATGCCTTGCTTGTCGGAAACACTGATAAGAGCTCTTTTGATGACTGCCATAAAACCTACTTTGTAATAAAACGATCACTATGCTGGCAACAATCCCGGATGAATCCTGGATGTTTACCACCTGTTCTCCCTTGATTACAAAATAAATTAAGCTATGTGTGAGCCCTCTAAATATTGCCTCAAAGGAGCCTTAATTACTCGATTTTGTATTGCTGGAGTTTCTTGCGTAAGGTGTTGCGGTTCAGGCCCAGTATCTCGGCCGCCTTGCTCTGGTTGCCGCCGGCCCGGTTCATCACGTACTTGAGCATCGGCTGTTCCACGCATTGCAGCACCATGTCGTACACGGCATGCGGCGGCTGGCCGTCCAGGTCCTTGAAATACTCTTCCAGGTTCTTTTCTACGCTGTTTGCCAGTTCACATTGATTAGTCATGCCGCCAACGCCTCATTCTTCAGGTCTTGTGCTTGTTTTTGTTTAGCATGCTGATCACCTGCCAGCAGGTCGTCCCCTTGCTCTGCCGACTCCAGCGGTAATTCAGTTGCATATTGCAGCCTGGTATCTTGCTGCTCAAGATGATTGAAGAAATCGTTGATGGCATTCAGCTGCAGGTCTATGGTCTGCAACTGGTTCATGCCGTGGCGGAAATTTGCCGAGTCCTTCAGGCCCTTGGTGTACCAGGAGATGTGTTTCCTAGCAACGCGCATGCCAGTGAGCTCGCCGTAGAACGCATACAGGTCATGCAGGTGCTCCAGCATGACACTGCGGATCTCGGCCACTTCGGGCGGCGGCAGGTGTTCGCCGGTCGCCAGGTAGTGCTCGATCTCGCGGAATATCCAGGGACGGCCTTGCGCAGCGCGGCCTATCATCACGGCGTCGGCGCCTGTCATGTCGAGTACGTATTTGGCTTTTTCCGGGGTGGTGATGTCGCCGTTAGCGATCAGTGGAATGCGGATGGCCTGCTTGACGGCGGCAATCGTGTCGTACTCGGCATCGCCCATGTACAGGCAGGCGCGGGTGCGGCCGTGCATGGCCAACGCCTGCACGCCGATGTCTTCAGCCATCCTGGCGACGGCAATCGCATTGCGATTCTGCTTATCCCAACCGGTGCGTATCTTCAGCGTGACAGGCACATCCACGGCATTGACTACTGCGCGCAGGATCTGCGCTACCAGGGGCTCATCTTTAAGCAGGGCGGAGCCTGCCATGACATTGCAGATTTTCTTGGCCGGGCAACCCATGTTGATATCGATGATCTGTGCACCGTTATCCACGTTGTATTTCGCCGCTTCTGCCATCATTTTGGGGTCGGCACCCGCAATCTGCACCGAAATGGGGTCGACTTCGCCCTCATGGTTGGCACGCCGCAGTGTTTTTTCGCTGCCGTAAAGCAAGGAGTTGGAGGTCACCATCTCGGAGACAGCCAGGCCCGCCCCCAGCTTTTTGCAAAGCATGCGGAAAGGCCGGTCGGTCACGCCCGCCATGGGCGCGACAACCAGGTTGTTCTTTAATGTATGGGGACCGATTTGCACGTGTGTTCTTGACTGTGTTGCGAAAGGTTGCCTATTTTATACGCAATCGACCTGGCAGAAAACTTAATTATCGAGGTTCCCGCCATATTTGGGCAATGTGCGTTCTTTGGCATAAGAGATGCTATAGAGCATTAATCAATATCAGTTTTTTTGATATGGGTGTTTAATTATGCAGATCGTTCAAGAATATAAAATGAAATAAAAAAAGCTCTTGTGAGCAACCTGATCGGGGACTGCGTAATGAGTCGTTCTGCGAAAGCCGTTTTATGGACAACCCTGACAATCCTGCTGCTCATCGCGATTGTTTCGCAGTTCGTATCCTCCCTATGGATACCCCTGCTGGATAACCTGCATTGGACCTTGAGCTCTGGCGCTTCCACCGTCCTTGTATGGATCGGTTATCGCAACGGCAACCTTGAAGAAAAAATCCCCAGACGGTGGTTTTTATTCGGCATCGCTTCGTACTTTTTCGGCCAGTTGCTGTGGAATGTGCAGCAATACGTGCATTGGAACTTCTTTCCGGCGCCCGCCGACGTCTTTTATTTGTTGCTCGGCCCCTGTTGCCTCATCGGCTTACTTTCCGTCCTCAATGCGAAACTGACGGGCGCCAAGAAAACTGCGGCATGGATCGACCTGTCCACCATCAGCATTTCTGTTATCGGCCTGGTACTGGCGCTTTACCTCTCCAATGAGAACAGTCGCTATCTTCCTCAAATGCTCGCCGTTATTTCCTATCCGATTGGTTTATTAAGCGCTGCCAGTGTTGCACTGCTCATCAATGTTTTCCTGCGGTTAACACCGTGCTGGCCGAATTACATCTTCTTCCTGGCGTTGTTGGTCGAGGGCTCGATCTGGATGCAATGGAATGTACATATGCCGGGCACCCAAATAGACCATGGCCAGTTACTCAAGAATATGTTCTCTGTCGGCGATGTCCTGATTGGCCTCAGCGCAATGGGTTGGCGTGCTGTCGTATCAGAAAGCCCCAGGCAGATCGCGATCAGTCGTTTTATCCTGCGGATTATTCCCGTGGCATCCATGTTTATCAGCGTAATCACGATTGCCATAATTTTCTTTAGTACCTTGGTCCCTATCGCCAAATTTGTAGCATTGATCTCGGCATTGCTGATTATCGTACTTGCCATGATGCGACAGAGCCTGTTGCTGGTAGATAGCGAACGCTTGCTGGATGCGGACAGGCAGATTTATGAGGCCAATATACGGTACGAGTACCTGGCCAATCATGATGTGCTGACCGGCTTGCCCAACCGCAGGCTGTTCCAGGACAGGCTGGTGCATGCCATCGCCATGGCGAATCGGCATCGTTCCGAACTGGCCTTGCTGTTCATCGATATTGACCGCTTCAAAAATGTGAACGATAGCCTGGGGCATATCCAGGGCGACATGCTGCTGGTGGAGCTTGCCGTCCGCTTAAAGGGCAGGCTGCGTGAAGAAGATACCGTTGCCAGGATCGGGGGCGATGAGTTTGTGGTTTTGATCGAAAATATCGAGTCAAAAAACCAGGCGGCAGTCGTCGCGCAAAGCATTATCGAGCTATTGGAAACCCCCTTCACGCTGAAGCATAACCATCAAGTCGTCGTGGGGGCCAGCATCGGCATCAGCCTGTTCCCTTACGATGCGGAGAATGATGTGCAGCTGATCAGAAATGCCGATTCCGCCATGTATCGCGCCAAAGAAAGCGGCCGTAACAATCACCAGTTTTATACGCTTGAACTTACCCAGATCGCCCATGCGCGTTTCAAGCTGGATACCCAGCTACGCCAGGCGATAGAAAATAAACAGTTCGTATTGTTCTACCAGCCCATCGTGGAGTATGACAAAAACAGCGGGCGGGCAAAGGTGGTTGCCGTTGAAGCGCTCATACGCTGGTATCGCAACGGCATCGAACTGGTGATGCCGAATGATTTCATCCCGTTTGCAGAAGATACAGGGTTGATTGTGCCGATAGGGAAATGGGTGCTGGAGCAGGCTTGCCGGCAGCTGGTAGCATGGGATGCGCAGGCGATGAGCCCCATTAACCTGGCAGTCAATATATCGCCCAAGCAATTCCACGATGCCAATTTACTGATTGCTATTGAATCTGCACTCCGTAATTCCGGTCTTGCACCGAATCGGTTGACGCTGGAGATCACGGAAGGCGCCATTATGGAGCAGGAAGACCAGGCCGTAGAAATACTGCTAGCGCTCAAAGCGCTGGGTTTGCGCATTGCAATCGATGATTTTGGTACGGGGCATTCCTCGCTATCCAAGCTAAGGTTCCTGCCCCTGGACGAACTTAAGATCGACCGCGCCTTCGTGCAGAATATCCCGGATAATCTCGATGACATGCATATCGCCTCGACCATCCTCACCATGGCGAAAGGGTTGCGCTTGCATGTGGTCGCGGAAGGCATCGAAACTGAGGAGCAATTGGCGTTTTTTGCAGGGATCGGCTGCGAACAATACCAGGGGTATAAGTTCTCACTGCCTATCCCCGCTACGGACTTGCCCGCCCTGGTGCAGTCATTCTGACTGCGGTTGCCTGACGGGAATGTCTGACCACGGAAACCCGAGCGTGCTTACGCCCAGCTTGATGGCTGCCATGGCAGTTTCGACGTCATCGGCGGGGCCTTTAACGCCTAGCTCTATGGTGCGACGGGTGTCCAGTTTGGGCAGGCTGAATAGCTTGGCGGATGGATGCAAGCCGACGATCTGGTTCATCAGGTCAAGCAACTGGCTTTCGCCAGCGTCCATTACTAGGATGGCTGCTTCCACTAGGGGCCGCTGATGGAACAGGTGCGGGTAGTACGTATCCAGCACCCATTCCGTCATCGGCCATGCCATTTGTGGAAAGCCGGGCATGAAATAATGGGAAGCCAGCGAGAATCCTGCGACACGATTCACCGGGTTCGGGATAAGCGCGGCGCCATCGGGAAAATCCGCCATGAGCACGCGTTTAGGGTATGCCGCTTCACCGAACCTCGCTTCGATTTCCGCCACTGCGCCGGCATGGCGGACAATGGGCAGGTTAGCTGCTGCAGCCGCTGCTTGCCTGGTAAAGTCGTCGGGTGTCGCCCCTATGCCGCCGAATGAAAACACGATATCGTCGGTGGCCATCGAGCGTTTTAGCGAAGCAGTTATGCGCGCTGGATCATCCCCCAGGTATTCTGCCCAGGCCAGGCTCAATCCACGCACTTCTAGCATTTTGATCAGCCGGCCCAAGTGAGTATCCTGGCGTTTACCGGAAAGGATCTCATCGCCGATGATGTACGCGCCGAATAGTTGCATAGTTAATACACCCTGTCGTGGTCACCCACATTGACCGGGATAATCTCCTGGTCCTGGATTAGTAATTCCAGCGTAATGCGATACGAAATGTTGATCGATACCGAATGCAGATCCGCCAGTTTCCCACTCAGCGGATGTAAACGTAGTGAAGGGTGGGCTGGGTTTGCAGCCAGCAACTGAAATGTCTTCAGGTATTGAGTGCGTAAATCCGGATGGCGTTTTAGAAAACGAGCGGCTCGTTTAATATATTGTTCAGTAAATACAAGGGTGTAAGGCATGGCAACTATGTGTTAGTTTGCTTGTTTTTGGCCTGGATTTATTTGGCCAGGTTAATTTTATCAAGCCTTGCCATATGTTCTTCCGGGGTCTCCTTTACGGATTGCCCGGTTTTCAGATTTGCCCTTGTTTCAGCCAGTGCCGCCTCAAGTTCGCATTCACGCAGATAGTGGTAATGTGCTAAATCCATCACGACATAGCTATCTTTGCCGCGCACGGAAACGATCGCCTCGGGATGGTTAGCGAGCGACGCTTCAATCGCTGCAATCCCTTTGGTTTTTAAATCGTTGGCTGTGATGTGGGCCATGATGCGCACTCCTGATAACATCAAAAACAGTATTGTATATCGTACGATTATAAGTGTGTTAAACAATGTGCTGATGAGCATGGAAATTTATGCATTTGTTTAACCAGTCAACTAGAATCTGAAAAGCTTAGCTAAATATCCTGTCATGAACACCAACAACGACGATCCCGACAATGAAGTGATGTGCTACTGCAGTGGCACCCGCCGAAAACAAATCCGCGAACTGTTTCTGCAGGGCAACGATATGGATGCGATTTCCCGCCGCACCGGTGCACTTACTGGTTGCGGTGGATGTGAGTGGGATATCGAGGTCTACCTGGAAGAGCTTGTTGAACAAAATAACCAGCAGGAAAAATAAGCATCCTGACTATATAAATCCAAACTTCGTCATTGCGTGAAAACGGGAATGACTAAATAAATAGCAGTCCTCATTCCCGCGCGAACCGAATCCAGCTTAATGCGCCGCTTCCCAGTTACTTCCCACGCCCACTTCAGCCAATAACGGCACATCCAGTTTTGCCACGTTCTGCATCAGGATAGGGAGCTGTTCTTTAATCAACTCTAGTTCACTCTCCGGCACTTCAAGCACTAGTTCATCGTGTACCTGCATGATGAGTTTCGTGCCCAGTTTTTCGCTGACCAGCCAGCCTTGCACGGCGATCATGGCCAGTTTGATCAGGTCGGCTGCGGTGCCTTGCATGGGAGCGTTGATGGCGGCGCGTTCGGCACCGGCCCGGCGCTGGCCATTGGGACTATTGATTTCGGGCACCCACAGGCGGCGGCCGAAGAAGGTTTCCACATAGCCGTTTGCCTTGGCGAGTTCGCGCGTGTTCTGCATGTATTCGCGCACACCCGGGTAGCGTGCGAAGTAGCGTTCGATATAGGTTGCGGCGGCGCTGCGTTCGATGCCCAAATTCTGCGCCAGGCCGAATGCACTCATGCCGTAGATCAGGCCGAAGTTGATCACCTTGGCGTAGCGGCGCTGTTCGCTGCTCACCGCTTCGCGCTCGACGCCGAATATCTCGGCGGCGGTGGCGCGGTGGATGTCTTCATTGTTGGCGAAGGCCTGCAGCATGCCGTTATCCTGGGACAAGTGTGCCATGATGCGCAGTTCGATCTGCGAGTAATCTGCGGAGATGATGACGCTGCCGGCCGGCGCGATAAAGGCTTCGCGTATGCGGCGGCCTTCGGCGGTACGCACCGGGATATTCTGCAGGTTGGGGTCTGAGCTGGCGAGGCGGCCGGTGATGGCCACTGCCTGGTTGTAGCTGGTGTGCACGCGGCCGGTGTGCGGGTTGATCATTTTCGGCAATTTATCGGTATAGGTCGATTTCAGCTTGGCCAGGCCGCGGTATTCCAGCAGCACTTTGGGTAGCGGGTGATCCAGCGCCAGTTCCTGCAGCACATCCTCGTCGGTCGATGGCACGCCGGACGGCGTTTTTTTCAGCGGCTTGATGCCCAGCTTGCCGAACAGTATTTCCTGCAGCTGCTTGGGCGACCCCAGGTTGAAGGGCTGGCCGGCCAGTTCGAACGCCTGGCTTTCCAGCGCCATCAGTTTCAGGCCGATCTCGTTGCTTTGCCTGTTCAGCATGTCGCTGTCGATCAGCACGCCGGTGCGTTCGATGGTGAACAGGATTTCCATCGAGGGCATTTCGATATGGCTGTAGATGAACGGCAGCCTGGCCTCTTTTACCAGTTGCGGGTAGAGCGCTTCGTGCAGTTGCAGCGTGATGTCGGCATCTTCCGCCGCGTAATCGCTGGCCTGCTCGATGGCCACTTGGCTGAAGCCGACCGACTTGGCGCCCTTGCCCGCCACTTCTGCGTAGGTGATGGTCTGCACGCCCAGGTGACGCATGGCAAGGTCGTCCATGCCATGCGTACGGTGGCTTTCTAGCACATAGGATTGCAGCAGCGTGTCGTGCGCGATACCGTTGAGCTGGATACCGTGGTTGGCCAGCACATGCTTGTCGTACTTGAGGTTCTGCCCCACTTTCTTGATGGCAGGGTTTTCTAATATGGGCTTTAACCGCGCCAGTGTCGCCTCGAACGGCAGTTGATCCGGTGCGCCGGCGTAATCGTGCATCAGCGGCAGGTAAGCCGCTTCGCCTGCCTGCACCGAGAATGACATGCCGACCAGCTTGGCTGCCATCGGGTCGAGCGAAGTGGTTTCGGTGTCGAAGCAGACGAGGTGGGCGGCGTTCAATTTATCCAGCCAGTGTTGCAAGGCGGCTTCGCTAAGGATGGTATCGAATTTGCGTGTGGTCACGGCAGCCGCCGCAAACAGGTCTGCCGGCATGCTGTCGGAGGCCGTGACCGGTTTTGCCGCAGCATTGACAGAACCGCCTGCCGGCGACTGTGCATCCAGTTCACGGCGCCAACTCTTGAAGTCGAAACGGTCGAACAGCTCCGCCAGTTTCGCCTTGTCCTGCGGTTGCGGCGCCAGGTCGCCCAGATTCTCCTGTATGCCGACATCGCAGCGTATGGTGATGAGCTCGCGCGCTGTCGGCAGCCAGGGCAATGCCTTGCGCAGATTCTCGCCTACCACGCCGGTGATCTCGTCCGCATGCGCCACGATATTATCCAGCGAGCCGTATTGCTTCAGCCATTTGACGGCGGTTTTCGGGCCTACCTTTTCCACGCCGGGCACATTGTCCGAAGTGTCGCCGATCAGGCTCAGGTAGTCCACCATCAGGCCGGGCGGGATGCCGAACTTATTCTCCACACCGGCAACGTCCAGCACTTCGTCGACCTTGCGGAACGCATCGCGCATGGTATTCACGACAGTGACGTGTTCATTCACCAGTTGCGAGATGTCCTTATCGCCGGTGGAGATGACGACGCGTACGCCTTCGCGCCCGGCCTGCTTGCAAAGGGCGCCTATCACGTCGTCGGCCTCTACGCCGTCTTCCACGATCAGCGGCCAACCCATGGCCTTGATGGCATCAAACAGCGGCTCTATCTGTGGGCGCAGGTCATCCGGCATGGCGGCGCGGTTGGCTTTGTACTGGGGGTAGATGTCATCGCGGAAGGTTTTGCCCTTGGCATCGAAGATACAGGCGCTATAATCGGACGGGTAATCCTTATGCAGGCGGCGCAGCATGTTGAGAACGCCCTGTATGGCGCCGGTCGGCTCGTTCCGGTGGTTACGCAGGTCGGGCATGGCGTGGAATGCACGGTAAAGATAGGAAGAGCCGTCAACCAGTAACAATGTTTTCATGCGTAGAATTTCATCCTCATTATTTTAATTCCCGTTTTGCTATATTTTAAGCGTATTGCTATATGGCTTTATTGCTATAGCTCATTTCTTACAGGAACCCCGCTATGTCGCTAGCCAACAAAATCCCCAAGCTGATGGACCCGGACCTGATCGAGCGCACGCACTCGGCGAACGAGTCGTGGCATGCATTCGAGATTATGGCAGAATTCGTGGACGCGACCGAACGGCTCAAGCAAATCACCCCTGCGGTTTCCATCTTCGGCAGTGCGCGCACCAGGCCGGATCACCCGTACTACCTGCTCACCGAGGAGATCGCCAGGCAGTTGTCGGACGCCGGTTTCAGCGTTATTTCCGGCGGCGGGCCGGGTATTATGGAGGCGGCCAATAAAGGTGCTTTCCAGGGAAAATCGCCCAGCATAGGCCTCAACATCGAGCTGCCGCATGAGCAGAACAGCAATCCCTACCAGGACATCGGCCACAATTTCAAGCACTTCTACATGCGCAAGGTGATGTTCGTGAAATATGCGTCTGCGTTCGTCGTCATGCCCGGCGGATTCGGCACGCTGGATGAAGTGATGGAGGCATTGACGCTTATCCAGACCGGTAAAGTACCGCGCATTCCTATTATCCTGGTCGGCTCGGCATTCTGGGGCGGCATGATGGAATGGTTCCGTGTCACCCTGGTGAACGAGGGCATGGTGTCGCCGGAGGACATGCACCTGATCCAGGTGATCGACGAGCCTGAAGTGATTATCGAGGCCATATTCAAGCATTACGCAACGCGCGGATTCGACATCACCACCAAGGAACGCGAGATGCTGCTCACCCTGTAATGCATCCATGGAATACTCGGCAGTTTGCGCACTAGGCAGCTGACTGGAATGCGACCTTTATATTGCGGTTTTTATGCCCAGGCCAGCCAACAGACCGGCGCATCTGCTAGAATCTGGACTGAATTGATGTTGCATTCAGCATCGGGATAACGTCATTGAGGCTACCATGAAGAAAATCAGAACTATCGCCTGGCTACTGTTTAGCCTGCCTTTGCTGGGCACGCCCTTGATGGCCCTTGCCGCCGACATTCCGCCCAACCTGGAACCCTTGCCCGAAGTGCCTCCTCCGCCTGCCGGGATTGAGGATGATGCCCCGGGCCAGCCGGATATCACCATCACCAAGAAAGGCGAGGACAAGGTGGAGGAATACCGCATCAATGGCGAGCTTTACATGATGAAAGTGACGCCGCCGCACGGTACATCGTATTACCTGATGAAAGAAGACCAGGAGAGCGGCTGGTCGCGTATGGAAGGGCCGACCCAGCCATTGATCATCCCCAAATGGGTGTTATTCAGGTTCTGATTCCAAAGAGGGCTCTGCCCTCTTTACTATTTATATGATGCTTGCCTAATTTACTCCTGAAGCGTTTATGTCCGTATTCACTACCGTTACCTTTGAGCAGTTGAAACAATGGCTGCAGGCCTATCCGCTAGGCGAGCTGCTTGACCTGCAAGGCATCTCTGCCGGCATCAGCAATACCAATTATTTCGTCACCACCAGCAGCGGCCGTTATGTGCTGACCCTGTTTGAAGAGCATACCGCAGAAGAATTGCCGTATTTCCTGAACCTGATGTCGCACCTGGCGATGCGAGGCGTGCCTTGTCCGCATCCGGTGGAAAGCGTCAATGGTACGTTCCTCGATGAATTGAACGGCAAGCCGGCCGCGCTGGTGAGTTGCCTGCGCGGCAGCGACCTGGAAACCCCGAGTGCGGAGAATTGTGCGGAAGTCGGGCGCGTGCTGGCGGGTATGCACATTGCCGGCCTGTCGTTCGAAGGGGTGACGCGCAACCCTCGCGGCGCAGGGTGGCGCCAGGCGACAGCCGAAAAAGTATTGCCGTTTTTGAATTCGGAAGACAAGGCTTTACTCGAGAAGGCACTGGCGCTGGATATCGATACGGCCGAATTGCCGACCGGTGTGATCCACGCCGATCTTTTCCGCGATAACGTGTTATTCGACAGCGAACACCTGGGCGGTGTGATCGACTTTTATTATGCGTGCAACGATGTACTGCTGTACGACGTTGCCATTGCCGTCAATGACTGGTGCAGCGCGGAAGGCCATGGCCTGGATAAACCGCGCACTATGGCCTTTTTGCAGGCCTACCATGCGGTAAGGCCGTTCATCGCAGAAGAGCAAAGAGCCTGGCCATTTTTATTGCAGCTCGCGGCATTGCGCTTCTGGCTGTCTCGCCTGCATGACAAGCATTTCCCGCATGCCGGTGAATTGACCCACGCCAAGGATCCCGCCCATTTCCGGCATATCCTGCATTCACGGCTACATGATGATGTAGTCGCATTGCCGTAAGTAATGCCGGTGCAAATCTTAATGTTGAGAAACAAGCTACAACCTTACCGCTAACCCTTTGAGGACTACCATGCAAGCTCGCACTACCCCCGCCAGGCACGGTTTGGCCTGGATCATCCAGGCCTATACGCTCTACCGGAAAAAGCCTTCACTCTGGGCATTGGTCGTGCTGTTCTATTTCATGTCGGCGGCCACGCTGTCCGCTAGCTGGCTGCAGCCCATCGGCTCCGTCGCCCTGTCCTTGCTTGGACCGATATTCGTCGCCGGATTCTTGACGATCAGCCAGAAGATCACCTATCGCAAGGATGTTGAATTCAAGGATCTGTTCATCGGCTTCAAGGTCAAGACGTCGCAACTCGTGACGCTGGGCGGGGTAATGCTGCTGGGTTTTATCCTGATCACGCTGTTGATGGCGTTGATAGGCGGGCTGGAGCAAATGGAATCGCTATACGCCGCCATGCAGAGCAAGGATGAGGCCCTGCTGAAAGTGCTGCTGGCAACGCCATCCGTCCAGTTTGCGGTATTCATGGGCATCCTGCTGAATGCGGTGCTGGCGGCGGCTTACTGGTTTGCAACGGCCCTGGTGTTTTTCCAGGATGTCAAACCCTTGCAGGCCATGTACCTCAGCCTGGTTGCCAGCATGCGCAACATGCTCGCCATGCTGGTCTACTTCGTGGTGGGGCTGGGGGCGTTTTTGCTGCTGATGGTGGTGATCGCGCTGGTGCTAAGCCTGCTCGGCACCCTGCTGCAGGGTGTGAAAGTGCTGTTCGTGCTGGTGAGTGCACTGGTCGGTATCGGCTTCCTGGTGCTGAGCCTGGCGGTGCTGTTCCCCATCCTGCTGAATACGTTATTCGTCAGTTACGAGGATATTTTCAGCATCACCACGCCAGTGTCCGAGGTAATCGACGCTTAGGCTAAACCCTGGAATAGGGTCTTATATCTTATCCAGCTTGGCATATTCCAGTGCCAGCCACTTGAGGCCTTCACGGCCGAAGTTCACCTGCACGCGCATGTCATCCTGGTTGCCCTCGTAGCTCACCACCACGCCGTTGCCGAATTTGGCGTGATTCACTGCCTGGCCAATTTTCCACGGCATGGCATTTTTCTGGCCGCTGCTCTGGCTGCCCATTACCGATGGCATCGCGTTGTAATCCATGCTGGGCCTTGATGTACCCCTCGCATTGAGACGCTTGAGCAACTCTTCCGGTATCTCGTCTAGGAAGCGCGAAGCAATGCCGTAGCGCACCTGCCCATGCAGCATGCGGCTCTGCGCATGGCTTAAATACAGGCGCTGGCGCGCGCGCGTCACCGCCACGTACATCAGCCGGCGTTCCTCTTCCAACCCATTGGCTTCGTACAAACTGTTCTCGTGCGGGCACAAGCCCTCTTCCAGGCCGCTGATGAATACGGCCTTGAACTCCAGGCCCTTGGCAGCATGCACTGTCATGAGCTGCAAGGCATCGCTGCCCTGGATGGCCTGGTGTTCGCCTGCTTCCAGGCTGGCATGGGTGAGGAATTCGGTCAGCCCGGTCTTGTTGTCTTCCAGCGCTTCCGAGTTGCCGTTCATGAAGCTGACGGCGGCATTGATCAATTCGTCCAGGTTGGCGATGCGGTCTTCGCCCTCTTTCTCGTTCTGGTAGAACTGCTTGAGGCCGGACATGGTGGTGGCCAGCTCTGCCATTTCGGACAACTTCAGTCCTAACGACTCCTCCTGCATCTGCTTGATGAGCGCGACGAAACCTTCCATGCCTTTGCCCGGCCTGCCATTGCCCACCTTGTTGATGGCGGCTTGCCACAGGCTGCCGCCTTGCTGGCGTGCGGATTCCTGGAGTTGCTCCAGGCTACGTGCACCGATGCCGCGTGTGGGGAAGTTGATCACGCGCAACAAGGCGACGTCATCTTCCGGGTTGGCGATCAGGCGCAGGTAGGCCATGGCATGCTTGATTTCGGCACGGTCGAAGAAGCGCAGGCCGCCGTAGACGCGGTATGGGATATTGGCAGCGAACAGGGCGTGCTCGAGGATCCGCGATTGCGCATTGGAGCGGTAGAGCAGGGCGATATTGTTGAGTTCCCAGCCCTCGGCGTGCAGCATTTTCACTTCGTCTACGATGAAGCTGGCCTCATCATTATCGTTGTAGGCCTCGTACACACGCACCGGCTCGCCGGCACCTGCCGAGGTCCACAGGTTCTTGCCCAGGCGGTTGCGGTTATGCGTGATGATGGCATTGGCCGCGTCCAGGATGTTGCTGTGCGAACGGTAATTCTGTTCCAGCTTCACTACATTCTGCACATTGAAGTCTTTTTCGAAATCCTGCATATTGCCGACGCGGGCACCGCGGAAGGCATAGATCGACTGGTCGTCATCGCCAACCGCAAACATGCAATTCTCCTTACCCGCCAACAGCTTCAGCCACATGTACTGCAGCTTGTTGGTGTCCTGGAACTCATCCACCAAGATGTACTTGAAACGGCTCTGGTAATGATGGCGGATACTGGTATCGCGGCTAAGCAGTTCATAACAGCGCAACAGCAATTCGGCGAAGTCCACCACACCCTCGCGCTGGCACTGCTTATCGTACTCCTCGAATACCTCGCGCATGCGTTGCGAATGCGGGTCGTAGGCATCCACGCTATGCGCGCGCAGGCCTTCTTCCTTACAACTATTGATATAGCCCATGATCTGCTTGGGCGGGTATTTCTCGTCATCCACGTTCATCTGTTTCATCAAGCGCTTGATGGAAGACAACTGGTCAGCATTGTCGAGGATCTGGAATGTAGACGGCAGCAGGGCTTCCCGGTGATGTGCCCTTAGCAGCCGGTTGCACAGTCCGTGGAACGTGCCTACCCACATGCCGCGGGTATTGATGGGCAGCATGCCGGTCAGCCGTGTCAGCATTTCCCTGGCGGCCTTATTGGTGAAGGTCACCGCCAACAAGCCGGTAGGCGATACCTGGCCGGTCTGGATCAACCAGGCGATGCGTGTCGTGAGTACGCGTGTCTTGCCGCTACCTGCGCCTGCCAGGATGAGGGCGGACTGGTGCGGCAAAGTCACTGCTTCGAGCTGTTTGTCGTTTAAACCGGAGAGCAGGGAATCTGGAACTGGGTGGACAGGAAAAGAGCTGTCTGGAATTGAGTGCGTCGTCATGACGTGATTATCGCAGGTCATGCACGCTTCGAGAACCGGAACTTCAAGACCCGAGATTCAAATCACTGGAAAAGTGGGGCGCAATTAATTGGGGATTTACGGAAATAATTCGGGAACTAAAAAAATAGGGCTGTGTCATATTTGCACGACGATTTACATCGTCCCACGCTTCTCCTCCCTGAGCGTGGAGCCTTATCTGATGAGGCTGCTTCGACCCCGATTTTATTCCCCTTTAATCGGGGTTTTTTTTGCCTGTGTTCTGTGACAACGCGTTTAAGCCAGTGCATGTATCGGGTTACAAGAAGCAGTATAAACAAACTTTCTTAAATGTAAACAAATTGTAAATAGATTTTTGCGGTGTGTATCGTATTGGAGACAGCAGGCTGGAAACGTCAGGATTGCAGGCAATAAAAAGCCCCGATGAATCGGGGCTTTTTATTTTGTTCGTTAATACTAATCTGGCTTCATTTCGAGAGTGAGACTAGGCGAATGTGAAGCTTGCGACGCTGACAGTACAAATAGTACGGCAAGGAGCAAGCTTCAAATTTAACGACGTATCACCGCTGAAATGAAGCGCAGATTACATCATGCCGCCCATGCCACCCATACCGCCCATATCACCGCCACCCATAGCAGGTGCGTCATCCTTAGGCAGTTCAGCGATCATGCAATCGGTAGTCAGCATCAGGCCGGCCACAGAAGCGGCATTCTGCAGTGCAGAGCGTGTTACCTTGGTTGGATCCAGTACGCCCATTTCCACCATGTCGCCGTAGGTTTCATTGGCGGCGTTATAACCGTAGTTACCTGTACCGGCAGCCACGTTATTGACGACCACTGAAGGCTCAGCACCGGCGTTAGCAACGATCTGGCGCAATGGCTCTTCAACTGCGCGCAGTACGATCTTCACGCCAGCATCTTGATCCAGGTTGTCGCCCTTGATCTTGGAAATAGCCGCCATCGCACGGATCAGCGCAACTCCGCCGCCAGCCACGATACCTTCTTCGACCGCAGCACGTGTGGCATGCAATGCATCTTCCACGCGGGCTTTCTTTTCCTTCATTTCGATTTCAGTAGTGGCACCTACCTTGATCACGGCAACGCCGCCAGCCAGTTTGGCTACGCGCTCTTGTAGCTTTTCCTTGTCGTAGTCGCTGGTGGAGTCTTCAGCCTGCTTCTTGATCTGGTCGATACGTGTCTTGATGTTATCTTCAACACCGGCACCGTCGATGATGATGGTGTTTTCCTTGCCCACTTCGATACGCTTGGCCTGGCCCAGGTCTTCCAGCTTGATGTTCTCAAGTTTCAGGCCCAGTTCTTCAGCAATCACGGTACCGCCGGTCAGGATGGCGATATCTTCCAGCATGGCTTTACGACGGTCGCCGAAGCCAGGCGCCTTAACTGCACATGTCTTCAGGATGCCGCGGATGTTGTTGACCACCAGGGTAGCCAGTGCTTCGCCGTCGATATCTTCTGCGATGATCAGCAGTGGACGACCGGCTTTAGCGACTTGTTCAAGTGCTGGCAGCAGGTCACGGATGTTGGAGATTTTCTTGTCGTAGAGAAGTACGAATGGATTATCAAGCAGTGCGATCTGGCGATCAGGATTGTTGATGAAATACGGGGACAGGTAACCGCGGTCGAACTGCATGCCTTCTACCACATCCAATTCGCTTTCCAGGCCGGAACCGTCTTCCACGGTAATGACGCCTTCTTTACCAACCTTATCCATCGCATCGGCAATGATCTGGCCGATAGAGGCATCGGAGTTTGCAGAGATAGAGCCTACCTGTGCGATTTCCTTGCTGGTGGTACATGGCTTGCTCATGGCTTTCAATTCAGCAACAGCGGCAGCCACTGCCTTGTCGATACCACGCTTCAGGTCCATCGGGTTCATACCGGCAGCAACAGACTTCATGCCTTCACGGATGATGGCTTGAGCCAGAACGGTAGCAGTAGTCGTACCGTCACCGGCGATATCGGAAGTCTTGGAAGCGACTTCCTTCACCATTTGTGCGCCCATGTTCTCGAACTTGTCTTTCAGTTCGATTTCCTTGGCAACTGAAACGCCGTCCTTAGTAATGGTTGGGGCGCCGTATGAGCGCTCCAGCACTACATTGCGGCCTTTAGGGCCCAAGGTTACTTTTACTGCGTTGGCGAGAATGTTCACGCCATTGGTCATCTTTTGGCGAACTTCATCGCCGAAACGTACGTCTTTAGCAGCCATCTTTAAATCTCCTAATTACTTTTTAAAGTACTTAAATTCTAATGAATGAGTCGAGGGTCAAAAGCGATTAGGCTTCTACAACGCCCATCAGGTCTTCTTCGCGCATGACCAATAACTCGTCGCCGTCTACTTTTACAGTCTGGCCAGCGTATTTGCCGAACAATACTTTTTCGCCGACTTTAACGTCTAAAGGAATCAGCTTGCCGCTGTCATCTTTCTTACCTGGACCAACAGCGACAACTTCGCCCTGGTCCGGTTTTTCTGCAGCAGTATCCGGGATGACGATGCCAGAGGCGGTAGTACGTACTTCTTCTAAACGCTTAACGATGACGCGGTCATGCAAAGGACGAATCTTCATGAGTTGCTCTCCAAATTTAATTCAAGAATTGTTTTATTTACTACGAATTCTATCGAGTGAAATTACCGGTGGGCGGGCACAGTTAGCACTCAAACCCACAGAGTGCTAATAATAGGGGCGAAAGGGCTTTTTTTCAAGAGGCAATTGGAATTGGGCGTGATGGCATTACTCGTAATTTCGCACATTGATATCGAGCCGGAGTGCACATCCTTATGCAAGCAGGTTCCTACGGTAATTTCAGTGTATGCCTACATGATTGAATATTCATTGCTTTATGCTGGAACCATACAATTTGGAGCATAAGGAGCAACACATGAAAAAGTTCGAGTACACATTTACCGTGGGTGAATACGACAGGTTCCTGAACCAGAGTCTGGATAACAACCTGCACATCGCCATGTCCGGCACTGTCGATATCATGAACGAACTGCTGGTATCTGAAGACGTAAAGTTTGTACTCGGGGCAAATAACAACATATGCCTGATGGATGTGGCTTCGGAAGAAATCCTCAAAGATATTCCCCAGGAAGAGATATTGCACTTGGCAAAAGAGATCGGCGTGTTGCAGAGCCTGTCTGTGCATTAAGGGAAGCTAAAATCTAAGTAGTCGAAATCGAAATCTTAAAAAATTGAATCTAAGTAATCGTTAAAGCACAAATAAAAAGGGCAGCTAAGCTGCCCTTTTTATTACCAGCTACTTATTACTCGTTGCCGGTCACTGTGCCATGACTGCGTATCCATGCAATCACCTGCAGCAATTCATCCGGCGTAATGCCATTGGCGGGATCTGTCGGATCCATCAGGCCTTTGCCTTTGGCTCCCATGCCGCCATTAGTGCCGTGCCAGACGGTTTCGAACATCCCTTTATTGGTGGCATCTTTAGGGTAACGGAAATCCGGGCCATGCAGGGAAGGGCCTACCTGGCCGCCGCCATCAGGACCATGGCATTGTGCACATGAATACAGTTGGTAGACTTTTTTGCCCTTGGCAACAGCATCCGCATTGCCTACGTAAGAATTTTTACCGGTCGTCATGAATTCCTTGGCAGCAGGAGTATCGAACATCTCGGCCTTGATCGGCATCGGCGAGCTATCCTGCGTGGTCACGAACTTGATCATTTCTCCGCCACCGCCAGCCGCCTTGGTGGATGCAGCGCCATCGCCTCCTTTATCACAGGCTGCCAGGCCGGCAACCAGTGAAACCATCAATAAACTTATACTGATTTTTTTATGCATGTTAAGTATCCCTATTTTGTTTCCAGAAGAGTCATGTACCAGACCAGATGGAGCGTTGATATGGGTTTGTTAACAAGATAATAAAGACCCATATGCCCATCAATAAGCATACGTCTGAGCCGCTTGTAGGAGAGAGCTTACTTGCTGGATACGTCCGCCAACTAGGGCTCACGAGGTTCGATATGGTGGATACTGCATCAAACCGGTTTGGGATAGAATTGCGGAATGACATACAATTTACTTATTATTTATTTCGTTTCACTGGGCATATGCTCGTTCTCTACCATCTATAAAACCAGTTGCATGAACAATATGCGTTGCCGGCAGATCATCGGCAACCTGTTCTGGAGCCTGATCCCGGTGATGAATACCTTCAAGGCTATCCTGTGGATTCTGTCTTTGGTAGTGGACCTTGTAAAGAAAATGCAGCAGAAAAAGCCATAATCAAGCCAGGTTTAACGAAAGAAACTTACTCCTGGTTGCTTGATAGCAGGAAATCCTGGATGAGCTCCAGCCTCACCAGTGGGCTGTCCAGCGCCAGTAAACGCTGCTTCTGGATCAATGGCAAGTCCAGCAGTTCAACCCAGCGGTTGGCCACCCATGCACAGTCTTCCAATTGGTAAGGTTTGATCAGCGGTATCTCTGCCTCGGCTATGCCTTGCTCATCGAACGAATCGATCACGTTCTGCAGGCCGGTCCTGGCGATGCTCAGGTCATCGGGTATCTGCATGGCAAGGTCATTGGGAATGTCCTCGACCTGGCCTATCCAGAGCCCATCCTTTTGCTGCAAGGCTGAGTCCACTTGAAACCGGTGCTGGCCGCAGCAGCGTATCATCATCAGGCCGGGGGAGGGTACGTCGGCATCCATGATGGTAAATGCAGTACCGATCCGGGCGAACGGCAGGTGCGAGAGTTGTTCGTCCGGCAAGGCCGCTACCAGGCCGAACATGGTTGAATTCCTCATGCAATCCTTCACCATGTCCAGGTATCTCGCTTCGAAAATACGCAAGGGCAAGAGTCCACCGGGACAGACGACGATATTGAGGGGGAACAGCGGCAATGAGTAAGCGGGCATGCATCGCAGTATATTGGAAAGAAGTACGCCATGCAGCTTTACATAGATTTACACCGGCGTAAGCTACGCCTGCTGAACCGCCGCTTGAATTCACCTGTCTTAGCAACAATCCATCAGTATTGTAAGCAATGCATCTTTAAACTGAACCACCTAACGATTAACGGACATCAACATGAGCGCGATTAAACGATACACCACATTCGCCCTGGCAATCGGCATGCTGGGCATCAGCAGCATGGCCCTCGCAGACCGGGGGCACGGCCACTCCCACAGCAGTATCGGTGTGTATGTAGGCGGAGGATTCGGGCCAGGATACGGCCCTGGTTTTGGTCCCGGCTACGGGCCGTATTACCGTCCTTACTACGGGCCGACCTTTTACGGCGAGCCGTATTATTACGGTTATCCGCCGCCTGTCATTATCCGGCAGGCACCGCAACCGCCTGTCTATATCGAACAAGCGCCCCAGCCCCAAGTCCAGGTGGTTCCGGCACCGCAGCCGACAGCCCCTGTGGCTGCGGCACCGGCTTCAACGCCTCCGCAGGATTATTACTGGTACCACTGCGACAAACCTGAGGGCTATTATCCCTATGTAAAGGAATGTCCGCAGGGATGGCAGAAAGTAACCCCCGAACCGCCCAAGAAATAATTAAGAATAATCGGCTAAGCACACAATGATGAAAAAACTAGTTTGGCTACCGGTAGCCGTCGTGTTGGTGTCGGCGTGTACAACTATTCCCGATGGTCCCAGCATGATGGCGTTGCCCGGCACGGGCAAGAGTTTCGACCAGTTCAATATGGACGACCGGAGTTGCCAGCAATACGGGTTGCAGCAAAGCGGCGGTGTTTCCGCCAATAAGGCCGGCAATGACAGCATGGCCAAAAGCGCGGTTGTCGGTACGGTCGTAGGCACCGCACTGGGCGCTGCCATTGGCGGTCAGGGTGGGGCCGCAATCGGCGCCGGTACAGGCCTGCTGGTAGGCACGGCAGCAGGCTCCGATGCTGCTTCCGTCTCCTCGTATAACGCGCAGGAGCGTTACGATAATGCCTATATCCAGTGCATGTATTCAAAGGGCCACAAAGTGCCGGTGAGCGGTAACTTTGTGCCGACCCCGGCACCTGCCGTAGCGCCGCCGCCGGTCAATACTGCCCCGCAACCGTCGCGTATCTATTATCCGCCGCCACCGCCTCCCGGCTATGTTAAATAGCAACGTTGACTAGGTAGTTAACTGGTGAATCCGGGTTTACATATCTTTACCAGAAGCTCGTAGGCCTTTGTTTAATTGATACGTTATCTGCTTGTAGTCTGGATTTTTACATTGGTTAATTTAATTGAATGAAGAACTAGGAGCACCAAATGAAAAGCTTGAAGTCACTCGTAATAATCGCAGCAATTCCGCTTGTTGTTATCTCCGCTGCAAGTTTTGCCAATGAAAGCAAAGACGGCCATGCGTGTCACGGTAAGCGCACTCAGCTAAACCTGGATACGGACGGCGACGGCAAGATCACGCAGAAGGAATTTCTCGAGAGCAATGCAAAGCGTGCGGAATCGAAATTCGCCAAGCTCGACACCAATAAGGACGGTGTGATTGATGCTGCTGAACAGCAATCATGGAAAGATAGCGCCGGCAAGCATCGCGGCGACTGGAAAAACAAGGACAGTAAAACCGCGCCGGCAGCCCCAGCTACTAAAGGTTAATGGCTTGCCAGCAAGAGGTTGAGCTGATGTATAGTTGAGTCGATGGTATGCCTGACACTAAGCCCCTCACGGGGCTTTTTGTTTGGCCTCAGGACCCTGGTCGGCATCTCGGCCAACCTGCGCCAGTCGTTTCCTGTCTTCAGCAAGCTGGGCAGCGCGTATCTCGCGCATGACGGACGATACATCGGCCGTTTGGCGGGATGTGCGGAATTTACCGCTGAGGCTGGATTCCGGCGTCAATAAGCCATGCTCGTAAAGGTCCCATATTTCCAGGCCGTATTGTGTAGTCAGCAACTGTGGGGCGAACCTGCCGAAATAGCTGGCCATGTTGGCGACGTCCCGCTCCAGCATGGCTTTCGCGCTATTGTTGGCCGCCGCATCCACCGCTTGCGGCAGGTCGATGATGACCGGGCCGTGCTCACTCAGCAGGATATTGAATTCGGAAAGATCGCCATGGATCACGCCTGCGCACAGCATCTTGACCACCTGGTCGATCAGCAATGCATGGTATTCCAGCGCCTGGGCTTCGCTTAGTTCCACGTCATTCAGACGCGGCGCTGCATTACCGTCCTCGCCGGTCACCAATTCCATCAGCAACACGCCCTCGTAGAAGTTATACGGCTTGGGTACGCTGATGCCGACTGCTGCCAGCCGATGCAAGGTATCCACTTCATGGCTTTGCCAGGCCTGCTCCTGCTGCTGGCGGCCGTACTTGCTGCCTTTTGCCATGGCACGGGCCTGGCGGCTGTTCTTGGTGCGGCGGCCTTCCTGGTACGCGGCGTTGTTCTGAAAGCTGCGCTGGTCGGCCTCTTTGTATACCTTGGCGCAACGCACTTCGTCGCCGCAACGCACGACGAATACCACGGCTTCCTTGCCGCTCATGAGCTGGCGGACGACTTCATCAATCAAGCCGTCTTCTACCAGCGGCTGCAGGCGTTTAGGGATTTTCATAGATTACAATTGATCTTCATCGATTACAGCTTCAGCTTCGCCTTGATGCGGCGAAACGCCTGGCCAAGCGCGGAACCTTCAAGCTTGTAGTGTTTGTGCAGCGGCTGTATGACTTCCCAGCTGGCATGGACGCCGGCCGGAAACGTCACCAGGTCGCCCTTGCTGAATTTCACCGGCGAACCGCCATCAGGGGTGATAACGCATTCGCCTTCCAGGATGTAGGCGATTTCCTGTTCATGGAACGTCCATGGGAATACAGAAACTTCCTTGGTCCAGGTCGGCCATTTGGCGACACCCAGGCTTTCCAGCGTGCTGGCGGGTGGATTGTGTTCAACGATGATCTTGCTCATATAGTCTTTTCTAATTTAATTGCTATGGGTTTAATTGCTATGGGAAATCGGGTCGGTTGTATCGATCAGCTAGTTCAGCCGGGCACGCTATGGTATCAGTTGCAGGGTGAGATTGCATTGGTCTCTGGCGACGAGTTGTAAATACGGAACCAGGCAGTTGAATGCTTATATCTCAATCTATATATTCACTATAGGACTGCGCCTACAGATTAGGGAAAATAAGCCATATATCATGCTATATAGCATGGGTTATTTGCGCAGGAATAATAAAGTAAATAGCAGGGTTGTCGTTATAGCTTGGTAGTCGGCGTATCAGTATACATACGGTCTGAAGACAACTAGCCTGCCTATAACCTTCCATTCTTTCCAGGGATGGTATGTTGCGGGGCAGGGATAATTATATAAATGCAGAACAAAGGCATCGCAGGTATGGAGGAGAAACCAAACGTCGTAGTGGCAGGAAACGCTACGCCTGAAGCGGACAGTGTTTTGCTTCTACTGCATGAAAAGGCCTATTCAGCCACACTAATCGACATTCAATCAGTGCCCGAGTCTTTCTCCTGGCAGGCTGTCGATCTATTCATCATCGCGCTTGACCATCATACGACCACCTTCATTGCCGGGTTACGCCGGGCATACAGCAAGGCAGACCTGCCGATACTATTGCTATGCAACCCCGAACGTTTTAACGACTACGCCCAAATTCGCGACCAGGCGATCCTGGCGGGTGCAAACGACGTTCTTGAATTTCCGTATGACGATATCCCCGCGCTGGCGAGGATCGACAGTTTGCTGGTCGCTAAAGCGGCTTCCCTGCTGAACAGTGTCGATCAGCAATATCTGCAGCAGGAGGTTCGTAGCCGTACCGCTAAACTCGACATGCTGATTGAGAACGGCCTGATGATGTCCGCAGAGCGCGATCGCAACAAGCTGCTCAAGCACCTGCTGGTAAAAGGCCAGCGCCTGCTGAACTGCGATGCCGGTACCATGTACCTGGTCACCGATCACAATACCCTGCGCTTTGCATTGCGTACCAAGGAAGACGAACTGCCTACGCATGAAATCCCCTTGTACGATCCGGTGACCGGGGCAGCCAATGAAGCGTATGTGTCGACCTACACGGCATTGCATAACGAGCCGGTATTGATCGACGATGTCTACCAGGAAACCCGCTTCGACCTGAGCGGGACGCGTGCCTTCGATGCCGCCACTAATTACCGTACCTTGTCGATGCTGACGGTGCCGATGGCGCCGCGGAACGGCGAGGTGATCGGCGTGCTGCAGTTCATGAACGTGATCGATCCGCAGTCCGGGGCTATCGTGCCGTTTTCGCCTGAGATCGTCGGGCTGGTGGTGGCTCTGGCATCGCAGGCCGCCATGGCGCTGGATAATCTGCAGTTGGTGGAAGCACAGGCCAAACTGATGGAAAGCATGATACGGGTCATCGCCACTGCCATCGATGCCAAAAGCCCCTACACCGGCCGTCACTGCGAGCGCGTGCCCGAATTGGCGTTCATGCTGGCAGAGGCCGCCTGTGAAACCAACACCGGCTCGCTTGCAGAGTTTAATTTCAGCACGGAAGACGAATGGCAGGAATTCCGCATCGGTGCCTGGCTGCACGACTGCGGCAAGGTCACCACGCCGGAATACGTGATCGATAAATCCACCAAGCTGGAAACGATCCATAATCGCCTCCATGAGATACGCATGCGGTTTGAAGTGCTATTGAGGGATGCGGACATCGCCCGCCTGCAATCCCTACTTGAAGGAAACTCCATACACGATGCCGATGCTGTTTTTGCCGGGCGAGCAGCGGAACTGCAAGGCGATTTTGCTTTTATCGCCGAGTGCAACCTGGGCAGCGAAACCATGGATGCTTCGCGGGTTGAGCGTGTAAAAGAAATTGCCGCCCGCACATGGCTACGGCATTTCGATGACAGGATAGGCATATCATTCGATGAACATGCCCGTTATGAAGGGATACCTTCCGCCAGCCTGCCGGTAGTGGAACCCTTGCTGGCCGACAAGCTGCAGCATATCGTGCAACGACCGCCAGGACAGGTGCTGGATCCCGATTTCGGCTTCCAGATCGATGTGCCGGAGCATCTGTACAACTACGGCGAAATATATAACCTGTGCATACGACGCGGTACGCTCACCCAGGAAGAGCGCTACAAGATCAATGAACATATGATCCAGGGCATCATGATGCTGGAACGCATGAACTTCCCCAAATCGTTGCGCCGTGTTCCCGAGTATGCCGGCACGCATCACGAGACCCTGGATGGAACCGGCTACCCACGGCGATTGACGGCGGACCAGTTATCCATTCCGGCACGCATCATGGCGATAGTCGATATTTTCGAAGCGCTTACTGCCGCCGACCGGCCTTACAAGAAACCCAAGCGCCTGTCGGAAGCGCTTTCCATCCTGCATGCCATGAAAACTGGCGGCCGTATCGATGCCGACCTGTTCGACCTGTTCCTGACCTCTGGCGTCTACATGCGGTATGCACAGCAATACCTGCAGCCGGAGCAGATCGACGAGGTAGATATCCGGGAGTTCCTGGGCAGCCGCCCAGATAGCCTGCAATCGCCGGTCAAAGCTGCCTAGCAGGCAGCTGCAACCCGACAACTGATGCTCGGCAGGCTTCTTAAATTCAAGTACGGCATGCTGATGGTGATGGTGAGCATCGCCGCCAGCGTGCTTGTGTATTTGTGGAATCCGCCCGTAGTGCAATCGGTGCGCAATGCAAGCTTCGACCAGTACCAGCGCTGGCAGCCGCGCGCTTATCTACCGGCACCTGTGCACATCATCGATATCGACGAGGAAAGCCTGCGACGCCTCGGGCAATGGCCATGGCCGCGCACCCGCATGGCTGAACTGGTGACGCGACTGCAGCAGGCAGGTGCCTCCGCCATCGCCTTCGACATCATCTTCTCCGAAGCGGACCGGACCTCACCGCAATCCATGCTGGCTCTCTGGCATCCGCCGGCAGGCGTGGTGCGCGACCTCTCAGCCTTGCCGGATCACGACAGCCTGTTTGCTACCGCCATCGGCCGCGCTAATGTCGTGCTCGGCTTTGCGCTGGATCAAGGTGCATCGGGCGAAGGGAAGTCTCCCCAGGCGCTGCCGGATACCAAAGCGAATTACATTGCGCTGGGACCGCCGGCGCAGCCCTACCTGCATTCGTTCAATAGCGCACTTACTTCATTGCCTGGCTTGCAGTCTTCCGCCAGCGGCAACGGTGCGATTACGTTTATACCGGATAGCGACGGTATCGTCCGCAAGGTGCCCATACTGGTCCGCCAGGATAATCACATATTGCCATCACTCGCTGCTGAAGCCTTGCGGGTAGCCCAGCATGCCAAACACTATATCGTCCATACCGAGGCCCATCAGGGCATGGGGCTATCTGACGTGCGCATCGGGCAGTTGGTCATTCCTACCACGCCGCAGGGCGAGACCTGGGTGCATTACACCAGGCCTGTAGCCAGCCGTTATATTCCCGCGTGGAAGGTGCTGGCAGGGCAGGTGCCTGCCGACATGCTCAAGGACAATATCCTCTTGGTCGGCACCTCGGCGCATGGCTTGATGGATCTGCGTTTCAGCCCGGTGAGCGGCGCCATTCCCGGGGTGGAGATACATGCGCAGATGCTGGAGCAAGTGCTGACCGGTTTCGGCCTCAGCCGCCCAGGTTGGGCAAAAGCGGTAGAGGTGATCGCCATCGTCGCAGGCGGTGTATTGATCGGCATCGTCACATTGGCGAGCGGGGGTTTATTGCCGCTGTGCACCTTGCTGGTGGTGCTATTGCTGATGGGCGCAGGCGGCCTGGCGGCATACTGGGGACAGCTGCTGCTAGACCCGATTATTCCCGCATTGTCGTTGATGCTGGTGTTCGTGGTGGCCGGCATCAGCCGCCACACCGTGGTTGAAAACCACCAGCGCTGGGTCAGGCGGGCATTTTCGCGCTACATTTCCCCTAACCTGCTCAACTACCTGATCGACCATCCCGATGCGCTGGTGCTTAGCGCACGCCGTACGCAGTGCAGTTTCATTTTCACCGACCTGGCCGGGTTCACGTCGCTGATGGAGAAGCTCGATCCCGGCGAGGCGACCAAGCGCCTGAATACCTACCTGGATAGCATGATCGCCATTGCATTCGCACACCAGGGCACGCTGGACCGCATTGTCGGCGACGCCGTCGCCATCATGTTTTCCGCCCCTGTACGGCAGGCCGACCACCAGCAACGGGCGCTCGAATGTGCGCTGGCCATGCATGCCTTTGCCCAGGATTACCTGGCAGAACTAAACCGCCAGGGGCACGAATTCTGTGCCACCCGCATCGGCGTGCACAGTGGTAAAGTGGTGGTCGGCAACTTCGGCGGCGCAGCCATTTTCGATTACCGTGCGCTGGGCGACCCGGTCAATACCGCGTCGCGCCTGGAGCAGGCGAACAAACAGCTGGGCACCCTGATCTGCGTGTCGGAAGCGACCCTGTCTGGCTGCCGTAATATCCCGGCACGACCTGTCGGGCAATTGCAGGTAAAGGGGAAATCGGGCCTGCTCAAAATATTCGAGCCATCGCTCAGGCCGCCCGAAAATCATGACGAATACCTGGCAGCATTCAGCCTGATGTGCGCCAACGACGCGGATGCGTTTCCCGCATTCCAGCGTTTGCTGGAGAGGTACCCTGCAGATCCATTGGTAATCCTGCATGTCGACCGCCTGCAACGGGGTCAGCGGGGGGATGTGATATCAGGGCGTGAATGATGTGCAAAAGTGACCAGCGGAAATCGGCAGGAGATCGCCCGCCATGATTGCTCTAACTGTTAATAATTAGCCTGGCAATCACTAGCGGACGGTGACTTCAACCCTGCGGTTGCGCGCGTCAGCCGTGTTGTCCGGGGTGAGGATGAGCAAGCGCTTCTCGCCATGCGCCTCGATCGATAGCCGGCCAGCCCCGAGTTTGGATTGCAGGTTGAGCAGGGCGGCAACCGCACGTGCGCGCTCCATGGATAGCTTGTTGTTGTAGTTGTCGTCGCCCATGGTATCGGTATGGCCGATGATGGAGACGTCAGGCGCGGGATGCTTGCCGATGGCCTCTGAAATTTCCGGGATCAGACGGACGGATTCCAGCGTCAGCTTCGTGTTGCTGTAGTCGAAGTACAGCAGGAAGCTCACCGGCAACACCGGCATCGCGGCGAGGGCAGGGCCGAAGTCGCTGCTCAGTTGCTTTTCCGGCACCATGAACGTCTTGCCGGCATCGTTGCCGATAAACGTGGCTTGTTGTTGCTGGTCCAGCACCGTGGAGCCGCCATTACGGTTTGTTACGGTGACTTTGCCCAGATGGCCGTCGTCGTTCTTCAATAACACTACATAGGATTTATTGCTGGCGCATCCGCTGATGCCGGCAGCCAGAAAGGCGGCCAGCGTAAGTCGTGAGAGCAACGCCTGGCAGGATATACGTCTGGATCTAGTCTGGAATGATGCCGGCATTATTTCTTTTCTTCATCCACCTTGACCAGGAAACGTGTGCCGCGCACACCGATATTGCCGGTAGGTGTTTTAACCGTCACGGATTCCGGCTTGAGTTTAGCGATGATGCCGGATACATACTGGAGCGTGCCTTTGCTCATGGAAGCGCTCAGTTTCAGGTCGCCTTTGCTGGGCGCGTACAGGTACTCGTCTATGGTCAGTTCCGTATCCGGCCCGAATGACATCACGGTATTGTCCTTGAACGTTACGCCCATGCTGCCGTTCTTCGCCGTCCTTAGCGTGTCCCCTGTCAGCAGCGCACTGCCGGGGACGGCCTTACTGGTTTTGCCGGCAGAGGTCACGGTGGCATCCCCCTGCACGGTCTTTACATAGCCAATGGTGGCGTCATCCGCTACTGCCGGGCCTATGACCAGGCAGTATGAAAATACTATCGATAGTAATGTCTTGAGCATGATGATTCCTTAGGATTCCAGGGTGAGCCGATAATGTAATGGCTGGTAATCATCAATGTTCCGTGCCGATGCGGCAATGACTATTTTAAGGAGGTGACATTATTCGACACAACAGATTCATTCGACACTATTCACTCCTACGTCATTCGACATTGCGCACATCGGTCACGAAATATTGCGTGTCGCCATAGCATGTGCTCGGTATGCCGATGTGCTGTTCATAGACCAGTGCGACTTTCTTGCCCAGGGTCTGGTTGATCTTTTTGGCGGTTTCTTCATTGCGTACAGTGAAATAAAACTTCTCGCTCATGGTGCCCGGCATGGAGACGATGGCGAGTTCGCCTTCCCAGGTTTTGCATATCCAGCCCTTGCTGGAGAATTTTTGCACATAGCCGGCACGGTCGCCGGTGGAGTACGACCAGGACAGCATGGCCCACAAGTACACGCTGAATAGTGCTGCCATGCCGATCAGGGCGACACCGATAATCAGCACGAAGCCACCCTGATTAAACAACTTCCCTTGCTTAACTGCTTTCATAAATACTCGTTTTCGTTCGTTTGGGGGACATGCTTTAAGGCATCATGAATAGCGCTCATTCAGCCTGTCACTTGCGACTGCAGCGGCAAGGCAGTTCAATCAGCAGCTTTAGATGGCATAAATCCTGCTGGCAACTATTACCTCGCATGCTAAGCAATCACTGCAATCACAATCGTTAAATCCACCCAATATGACATATCATCATGCTATGGCTGGCTTATGGCTGGCATTCAGCGTTTAGCATCATGCAGTACGTCAAGTTTGAACGTTGCCTGAGATATTAGGTGAAGTCAGCAATTTAAGGAAGCCAGATGGCCATACGCGTAGCATTGCACCACAAAACCAGTTACCAGTTCGACCGCCTGGTCAGCCTCTCGCCGCATGAAGTCAGGCTGCGGCCGGCCGCCCATGCCCGTACGCCAGTGCTGGCGTATTCACTGACCGTCAATCCCGAGAAGCATTTCGTCAACTGGCAGCAGGATCCGTACGGCAATTACATCGCCCGCTTCGTATTCCCTGAAAAGGTGCGCGCGCTGGATTTCACGGTCGATTTGGTGGCGGATATGACCGTCATCAACCCTTTCGATTTCTTCGTGGAAAAATACGCGGAGAACTTTCCGTTTGAATATACCGAGCAGCTGAAATACGAACTCGGTGCCTACCTCATCCCGGAACCCGCATGCCAGTCGCTGCAGGACTGGGTCGCCGCCGCCAGGAACGACCTGCTGCAGGGCGAGATCACCATCGGCAATTTCCTGGTGGCAGTGAACCAGCGCCTGCAGCATGATATCGCCTACCTGCTGCGCATGGAACCCGGCGTGCAGACGCCGGAAGAGACTTTGGCCAACCGTAGCGGTTCCTGTCGTGATACCTCGTGGTTGCTGGTGCAGATCATGCGCAACCTGGGGCTGGCGTCGCGTTTCGTGTCCGGATACCTGATCCAGCTGACGGCGGATATCAAGGCGCTGGACGGGCCTAGCGGTACCACGGTGGATTTCACCGACCTGCATGCCTGGACCGAAGTGTATGTGCCGGGCGCCGGCTGGATAGGGCTGGATCCGACCTCCGGCCTGATGGCAGGCGAAGGCCATATCCCGCTGGCCTGCACCGCCGTGCCGTCTTCGGCCGCCCCCGTCACCGGCTTTACCGACGTGGCGGAAGTCACCTTCCAGCACGAGATGACCATCACCCGCATCCATGAGGATCCACGGGTTACCAAGCCCTACACCGAAGAAGACTGGCTGAAGATAGACAAGCTGGGCAACAAGGTCGATGCCGACCTGAAAAAACACGACGTGCGCCTGACCCAGGGCGGAGAACCGACATTCGTCTCCATCGACGACATGGACGGCCCGGAATGGAATACGCTGGCCCACGGCGAGAAAAAGCGTGAGCTGGCCGGCAACCTGGCCATCCGCCTGAAGGAGTATTTCGCCAAGGGCGGTTTCCTGCATTACGGCCAGGGCAAGTGGTATCCCGGCGAACCGCTGCCGCGCTGGGCCATCAATATGTACTGGCGTGTCGACGGCAAACCTGTATGGAACGATGCCAGCCTGTTTTCGAGCGAGGCCGCCCCTGAAAAATACACCGCAAAAGAGGCGGAAGTATTCGTGGCAAGGCTGGCCGATGAGCTCGTGTTCCCCAAAGAGTACCTGATCCCCGCCTATGAGGATGTGCTGGTGCAGGCGCACCTTGAGCAGCGCCTGCCGGAGAATGTCGACCCGCTGAATGCCAGCCTGAAAGACAGCGAAGACCGCCGCCGCCTTGCCAACCTGCTGGCCAAGGGCCTGGGCGAAGTGGTCGGCTATGTGATGCCGATCAAGCCCAAGCAGGTCAAAAAAGTGACTACCTGGCTTACTAGCCAGTGGCCGCTCAAGCGTGAGCATCTCTACCTGTTGCCCGGCGATTCCCCCTTAGGGCTGCGCCTGCCACTGGCATCGCTGCCGGAAGTATTGCCGGAGGACGTGGAAGCAGATTTCCCCAAGGATCCGTTTGCCGAGCATGACGATCTGTCGCTGGCGGATGCTACCGCCAAAGCCACCGTAAAAGCGCCTGAAAAAGGCAAAAAACCCAAACCGAAAGAAGTGGTCCAGACGGCGCTGTGCGTGCAGGTGCGCAACGGCCGCCTGCATGTGTTCATGCCGCCGGTGGTGCGCCTGGAAGACTACCTGGCCCTGGTTACCGCCGTGGAGAATACGGCCGCTGCTCTCAACATGAAGTTATGGCTGGAAGGCTACACGCCGCCGCGCGACCCGCGCATGCAGGTGCTGAGCGTGACGCCGGATCCCGGTGTCATCGAAGTCAATATCCATCCCTCCAAAAACTGGCAGGACCTGGTCAGCAAGATGACCCTCCTCTATGAAGAAGCCCGCCTGACGCGGCTGGGCACCGAGAAATTCATGCTGGACGGCCGCCATACCGGCACCGGCGGCGGCAATCACGCCACGCTGGGCGGTGCCACGGCGGCCGATAGCCCCATGCTGCGGCGGCCGGATGTGCTGAAAAGCCTGATCACTTACTGGCAGAACCATCCAGCGTTGTCCTACCTGTTCTCCGGCACGTTTATCGGCCCGACCAGCCAGGCGCCGCGTGTGGACGAGGCGCGCGACGACAACCTGTACGAGCTGGCGATCGCCTTCCAGCAGATGGACAAGGTATTGCCGGAAACTGCCGAGAGTGAACGCCCCTGGCTGGTGGACAGGCTGTTGCGCAACCTGCTGGTGGACTTGACCGGCAATACCCACCGATCCGAATTCTCTATCGATAAGCTGTATTCCCCGGACGGCCCCACTGGGCGCCTGGGCCTGGTCGAGTTCCGTGCGTTCGAGATGCCGCCGCATGCGCGCATGAGCCTGCTGCAGATGCTGCTGCTGCGTGCGCTGGTCGCCCGTTTCTGGCGCGAACCCTACCAGGGAAAACTGATCCACTGGGGTACCGAGTTGCATGACCGCTGGATGCTGCCGCATTTCGTAGCCCAGGACATGGCCGACGTAGTAGCGGATTTGCGTGCATTCGGCTACAAGTTCGAGAAGCACTGGTTCGATCCCTTCGTGGAATTCCGTTTCCCACGCTACGGCACGGTGGCCTACCACGGCGTCGAGCTGGAACTGCGCCAGGCCATCGAGCCCTGGAACGTATTGGGCGAGGAGGTCAGTACCGGAGGCACATCGCGCTACGTGGATTCATCGGTGGAGCGAATGCAGTTGCGCGTGCGCGGCCTCACCAGCGGCCGTCACATCGTCACCTGCAACGGCCGTGCGTTGCCCTTGCAGCCGACCGGCAATGCGGGCGAATATGTCGCAGGCGTGCGCTTTCGTGCTTGGAGCCCATGGTCGGCCCTGCATCCCACTATCGGCGTGCATGCCCCGCTGGTGTTCGACCTGGTCGACAAATGGAGTGGGCGTTCCATCGGTGGTTGCACCTACCACGTATCGCATCCTGGCGGCCGCAATTACGCCACCTTCCCGGTCAATGCCAACGAAGCGGAAGCGCGGCGCTTTGCGCGCTTCTGGGATCACGGCCACACGCCGGGCAAAGTAACGGTGGAAGACGAGCCGCTGAATCCCAGTTTCCCCTTTACGCTGGATCTCAGGTGGCAGGCAAGCTGACGGCTGCAGGCGATATTCTCTCGGGAATGCCATCGTCACGAAGCTATCGATAAATAAGCGCGATTAAGCCGCGCTTATTTATCGCTTTACTTTAAGGGTTACCGCCTAATATCCTGTCACCATGTTGAGTTCAATCCTAAGCCATTACCCACACGCGAAAACCCGGCACGACGAGTTGCTGGAATCATCCGGAGAGCCGCGCCAGCACTGGCGTGCGCTACTGGAGACGCTGGCGCAGGAAGAGCCTGCCGAAATGCGCCAGCGGGTTGAGGCTATCCGCCGCCAGGTTCGCGAAAACGGGGTAACGTATAACGTATACGCCGATACCAACGGCCTGCAACGCCCGTGGGGGCTGGATGCGGTGCCGTTCATATTGCCGCATGACGAATGGGCGCAGATCGAAGCCGGCGTCATCCAGCGCGCCAACCTGCTTAACTCGATACTCAACGATGTCTACGGCCCGCAGGTACTGCTGAATGAAGGCCTGTTGCCGCCTTCGTTGATCCACGGCCATGCCGGATTCCTGCGGCCCTGCCACGGCATCCAGTACCCGGACAATATTTCGCTGCATATGTACGCCGTGGATATCGCACGTGCGCCCAACGGCCGCTGGTGGGTGGTGTCCGACCGCACCCAGGCGCCTTCCGGCGCCGGTTATACGCTGGAGAACAGGCAGGTCATCGCCAGCGCATTCCCTGAGCTGTTCCGCGACCTCAACATCCAGCGACTGAGCGGTTTTTTTGCGGCCATGCGCGACAGCCTGAACAATTGGGGCCGGCAATGTGCCAATAAACAGTCCTTAAGCAATCCGCAGATTCCGCTGCTGAGCTACGGCGAGCAACCGCTTACCGTCATCCTCACTCCCGGCCCCTACAACGAAACCTACCATGAGCAGTCCTACCTGGCCGGTTACCTGGGTTTCCCGCTGGTCCAGGGCAGCGACCTCACCGTGCGCAACGGCGTGGTATGGCTCAAGACCTTGTCCGGCCTTAAGCCGGTGCACGTGATCCTGCGCCGGGTGGATGATGATTTCTGTGATCCGCTGGAACTGAGGTCAGACTCCATACTCGGCATCGCAGGCCTGACCGATGCTGCCCGCCGTGGTCATGTGCTGGTGGCGAATAGCCTGGGCTCCAACCTGCTGCAATCCGGCGCGTTGCTTGGGTTCCTGCCTAACCTGTGCCGCCGCCTGTTGGGCGAATCCCTGCTGATGCCTTCCGTGGCAACTTGGTGGTGCGGCGAGAAGGGCGCACTGGAAACGGTGATCAAGCACTTGGATCAACTCGTCATCAAGCCGGCATTCCCGCAGATACGCGACACCCCTATCTTCGGCGAAGACTTAAGCTTCGCCCAGCGTGAAGCGCTAATACAGAAGCTGCGCGCCAATCCGCAAAACTATGTAGCACAGGAACAGGTACGCATTTCGCAGGCCCCGGTGTGGAGCTCGCAGGAAGGCCACGGCCTCAATGCCCTTGCGGTCGGTTTGCGTGTGTATGTCTGCGCCACGCCGCAAGGCTATGTGGTGATGCCTGGCGGCCTCACGCGGGTGGCCAGCGGCCAGGATGCACGCGTGATCACCATGCAGCGCGGCGGTACCAGCAAGGATACGTGGGTGACCACACCCAGCGCCGTCAGCAACATGAGCCTGGTGCGCCGCACCACCTCCAGCAAAGACCTGGTACGCGGCAATACCTACCTCTCCAGCCGCATGGTGGAAAACCTGTTCTGGTTCGGGCGCTATACCGTGCGCAATAACCACACGGCACGCCTGCTGAGGACGGCCATCCATTACCTGCTGGAATTCTCTCCGGAACACCGCGCTATCGAGTGGCCCACTGTGCATGCCATGTGCATCTGGTACGGCCTGATGCCGCCTGCTGAAGATGATGAAAGTGAGGGCGGAAAAGGCAATTACTCCCTGTCGCCGCCGGTGCTGAGCGATGAACAGATCGAGACCCTGCTGATAGCGGCGGTGTTTTCAGACGATGCCGGCAGCCTTGCCGGCAATGTGCATAACTTGTTCCAGCTGGCATTCAAGCTGCGTGAGCGCCTGTCCAACGACAATTGGCGCATCATCAACCAGATGTCGCAAAGCTTTAGCCATGCCTCCGATGACCCGACACTGGCCGATGCGCTATCCCAGCTGGATGACACCACTACTTCACTGGTGACGCTGGCCGGGTTTACGCTGGACGGCATGACGCGCGACCAGGGCTGGCGCTTCCTGTCGCTTGGTCGGCGTATCGAGCGGCTGCAATTCCTCTGTACCTTGCTGCTGCGCGCGCTGACCATGCCGCCGCAAAGCAACCTGGACTGGTTGCTGGAGTTGACCGACAGCATCGTCACCTACCGTGCCCGCTACAGTGCGCAACCGGAATGGCTGCCGGTGCTGGACCTGCTGCTGATGGATGAGAACAACCCCAATGCCATGGTGTTCCAGCTGAAGGGCCTGGTGAAATACCTTGCACAAGTGTCTGCCACCTATAATGGCGGCGGCGGGGAAGAGCGTTTCATCGACAAGCTGGAAAGCCTGCGGGCATTCGATATCGACCTGGCATTTACCCATAACAGTCCGCAACTGATCAAATGGCTTAACGAAACCTACCAGGCCAGCGTGCTGGTGTCCGACCATTTGAGCCTGCGCTTTTTCAGCTACTCCGGCATGCAACAGGAATTCAGTTACTCTTAACCATGCTTTATCACATTTCCCACAAAACCCTGTACGAGTACGAGTACCCGGCCACCCTGTCGCAGCAGTTGCTGCACATGACGCCGCGTAATTTCAGCCACCAGGCTTGCCTGTATCACCAGATACATGCATCGCCCATGGCGAACGAACTGGTCAGCAATACCGATTATTTCGGCAATACGGCACACCACCTTTCCATATTCACGCCCCACGATACCTTGCTGGTGGAGTCGGAATCCAAAGTCCAGCTGTATGCCCGCCCGGAGTGGGTGACGCTGCAGAACAGCCCGCCGTGGGACCTGGTCAAGCATAACCTGAAGCAGCAGACGGCCCTCAATGCCGAGGCCATGCCGTATTTGTTCGAGTCACCGAACATCATTTTCAGCGAGGCACTGGCAAGCTACGCAAGCAGCAGTTTCATCGCCGGGCGTACCCTGCTGGATGCGGCGCTAGACCTGACGCAGCGTATTTACCGTGAATTCGAGTTCGATCCGGAAGCGACGGACATTGCCACCCCGCTGGCGGAAGTGCTGGAAGGCAGGCGCGGCGTCTGCCAGGATTTCGCCCACCTGATGATAGGCTGCATGCGCAGCCTCGGCCTGGCCTGCCGCTATGTCAGCGGCTATATACTGACAACGCCGCCTGCCGGGCGGGAGCGGCTGATAGGAGCGGATGCCTCGCATGCCTGGGCATCGGTGTACTGCCCCAACCACGGCTGGGTGGATTTCGACCCGACCAATAATTGCCTGGTGCAGAGTGAACATATCACTGTGGCATGGGGCCGGGATTTCAGTGACGTCTCGCCCATGCATGGCATCGTGCTGGGCGGCGGTGTGCAAGAGTTGGACGTCAGCGTGACGGTGACGCCGGTATTGAACCAGCTCCAGCTGGCCGGGACCTGAAAGCTGTACCTAACTCCAGTCGGGGCTAGGCAATTCGCTGAACACCTTCTTCAAGCCTTCCGACCAGCCTTTGCGGACAGTGGCGTAATACGGGTCGCTTTCGGTAATCCGCTGCTGGAAATCCGCATGCAGCATATCGGTGCGGTACAGCATCAAGTCGATGGGTGCCGCCACCGACACATTGCTGCGGATGGTCGAATCGAATGAAATCAGCACGCATTTCACTGCATCCATGATGTCGCTATTGTATTTCACCACGCGGTCGACAATCGGTTTGCCGTACTTGGTTTCGCCGATCTGGAAATAGGGCGTTTCTGCGCATGCTTCAATGAAGTTGCCGGCAGAATATACATGGAACAGCCGCGGCTCTTCACCCTTGATCTGGCCGCCGATGAGGATATTGGCGTGGAAGTCGGTGTCGTGGTTTTTCAGGTGCTCGGCATCGTATTCGAACACACTGCGCAGTGCTTCGCCTGTGAGTTTAGCCGCCTCGAACATACTTTCGACATTGAGCAGGTGCGGCCCGTCGTCATTCTTGATCAATTGTTTCAAGCTGTTGATGGCGGACTGCGTAATGGCAAGATTGCCGGAAGTGAGCATGACGATGACGCGGTCGCCGGGAATATCGAACACGGTCATTTTCGGGAAAATGGCAACCTGGTCGACACCAGCATTGGTGCGGGTGTCAGAGGCAAACACCAGGCCCTGTTCCAGTCGGATGGCAATACAATAAGTCATGGTTTTAATCGCTGAGGCTAGAATACAAGGAATCCATGATACGCACGCACCACTGGCAGGACAACCTTAACCGCAAATAACTTTGCCTATTGCAGCCTGATCTTCCAGAATGCCTGTAAGCGCCCATTTCAACAGACGACGTATTCCACTTATGAAACTCAGTACTTTATGAACCTCCGCACCCTAGCACACACCGAACTCAAGATATCCCCTGTCTGCCTGGGCACCATGACCTATGGCGACCAGAACACCGAAAAAGAGGCGCATGCGCAATTGGACTATGCGATGGCGCACGGCATCAACTTTATCGATACCGCCGAGATGTACCCGGTGCCGCCCAAGGCGGAAACCTGCACGCGCACTGAAACTATCGTGGGTAACTGGCTGAAAAACCAGGTGCGCGACACCATCATCCTTAGCGGCAAAGTCGCTGGGCCTCGCCGCAAGATCGACTGGATCCGCGGCGGTCCCTCTTCACTGGATCGGGGCAATATCCGCACTGCCATCGAGGATTCGCTCAAGCGGCTCAAGACCGATTACATCGATCTTTTCCAATTGCACTGGCCGGAGCGCAACGTGCCGATGTTCGGGCAATACCAGTTCGACCCAGCCCAGGAAATGGAGGATGGCGAGCCCAAGCAGTGGGTGACGATACGAGCCCAGCTGGAGACGCTGGCCGAGCTGGTACAGGAGGGGAAAATCCGCTATATCGGCGTTTCCAATGAGCAGCCGTGGGGCGTAATGGAGTTTTTGCGTATAGCCGGAGAGTACGGCCTGCCGCGCATCGCCAGCATCCAGAACGGCTATAACCTGATCAACCGCACCTTCGAGTTCGGGATGGCGGAAATTGCCTACCGTGAAAATGTCGGCCTGCTGGCATATTCACCGCTGGCATTCGGGCATTTGTCAGGCAAGTACATCGATGATCCTGCGGCATCGGGGCGGGTTAATTTGTTTACCGGGTATGCGCAGCGGTATACCAAGCCTGGCGTAACGGAAGCAACGCTGGAGTATGCCGCCTTGGCCAGGCGATACGGCATGACCCCGACGCAGATGGCGTTGTCATTCGTATTCCACCGCTGGTTTGTCGCCAGCACCATCATCGGCGCTACCAGCATGGAGCAACTGGCAGAAAATATCGCTGCATGGAATCGCCCGTTATCTGCCGAAATGCTGGCTGAAATTGATGTTTTGCAGTTGAAATACATGAATCCCGCACCATAAGCTGCGTTATCGGGCTCAACACCTATACAATCGGCCTTGTGGATGTCAAAATTAGCCGTGCCATTAACCCGTGCCTTAGTAGTGTTATATATTGATATGTGACACAAATAACATGCACAAAGGACTATTAAATATCCACATTCATTGGAATTCCAGAGTAGTTCAACCGGGGATGTTCAGTACATGAGATCGATGCGTATTGCCTGCCAGTCAATCGCGGCAATCGTTTTTGCCTGGCCGATGCTATTCTGCCAGGCAGCGCCTATTGATCCAGCAGGGCAATGGTTTTCAGTGCCTGGCGAACTTCAACAGGCCGGAAGACAGGCCGGAAACTTCGATCTGGCCGGTGTGGATGTCAGCACACTTACCCCCCTGGCAACGCCTACTATAACCGGCGGTCATTTCCTCTTTCGCGGAAGTTTCGATATCCCACGCGATGATGATTACGTCATCGATTTCAAGAATTCCAGTACGCTCGGCAAGTTCAGGCACGTGGTGCTGGATAGTGCCGGCCATGAAGTTGCCTCTTTCCAGGGCGGCATCATGAGCCCCGAGGTCAATCCATTCTTCCTGCGGCATGGCCGTGCGCTTGCATTAAAAGCAGGCCATTACCAACTGGTGACCGAGCTGGTTTCCCCCTATTTCATTGCCCCGCCGCAACCCTATCTCGATGGCCTGGACGACTATCGGCAATCCATTAAACTGACCAATGCGCTTACCCTGGTGTGCCTGGGCATATTCATTGCGCTGGGCATTTATTATGCCGCCCTGGCAGGGGTGCGATTGCATATTGCGGAAGGCATGTATGCCGTGTTTATCCTGGGTAACCTGATCTTCAATTCCGCTGGCTTGCTGGTGCTTTCCGACCTGTTCGGCATCCATGAGTTTTATTTGAGCAGCGCGCCCATCCTTATTTCAAACCTGGCTTATGTCGTGTTTGTCATTCACCTGCTCGGCATATCGCCGGTCTCTAACCGCAAGCTGTTCTACACCGGAATTGCACTGCTGGCCGTGATGGTGTTCTTTATCGGGCTGGCGTACCTAAACCCAGGCTGGACACTCGAATTTGCGAGATACGGTGTCGGCCTGTTTTTATGTTATGGACTGGTGGCCGGGGTTACGACCGGATACCAGGGGAATACTTCAGGGCGCCTGTACGTGGTGGCAATATTGGTTTTTTTCGCTTTGGGCGGAGTTGCCATTACCAGCCAGGGCCTTGTCGGCAGCTATAGCTTTTATATTGAGCATCTCGGCCTGCTTTCGGTAGCCACCGAGGCGATATTGCTTGCATTGGTATTGTCTTACCAGTTCGCCCAGTTGCATCGCGATAAGGAGCATGCGTTATCCCGGTTACAGAAAAGCGAGCACATCGCCATGACGGACGCATTGACCGGTTTACCTAACCGCTATGCGCTGGAATTTGAAATCATCAAGTTGCCGCCATCGGGCAGTCTTACCTTCCTTGACCTTGACGGCCTTAAATACTACAACGATAAATTCGGCCATGAACGTGGCGACCAGCTGCTGACGCGGTTTGGCCACACCCTGCGCAGGAAGCTGCATGGTAAATCTATCTTGCATCGCCTGGGCGGCGACGAATTCGCCATAACTTCGCTCGGCGGCCACCAGGAATTCATCGCGCAGATGCTGACTGAGACAGTCAGCGAATTGAAGGCAGGCGGTTTTGAATTCGCGGGGTTCAGTTCCGGTACCGTATTTGTCCATGAAAGTGGGGATATCACCAGCCTGATGCATTTGGCAGATACCCGCATGTATGCCAATAAGCGCCAGCGCAAAGAGGCGGCAGGAACGATGACGTTGCCTAAGATCGCAGGAAGTTAAACGTGGTTTAAATCAAGCTGTCAGTCAACATAAGGGGATGTTATGAATAAAAACAAAATAAATCTTGTCTGGCCCGTACTACTCTCACTCATATTGCCGTTGGTGGCATCCTGGTTTATGTACCCGGAAACCCATTTGCCGCCGGGGTTCGGTGTTTTCCCGCCCCTCTTCGTCGAAATTCCACCCGGTTTCAACCTGACGCTATTCGTAGTCCTCGCCATCGTTGAGGTCGGCATACTTGCATTTCTATTCTTTCCGCAATGGTTTGGCTTTAAAGTCCCTGCGCCGCAGCCCAGTCCGGCGCCTGGGCGTTTCCCGGTATGGTTCTGGATAGGGGCTGCCGTCACTTTATTTTTCTGGTGGCTGATGTGGAAGCGCGTCACCCCCTTCGGCGATCTCGTGTATTACGCATTCACGCCATTATGGTGGGGCTTTATTATCACGCTGGATGGCCTCGTGTACCGGCGTACAGGTGGCTATTCATTGCTTGCCTCGCGCCCCAAGACCCTGCTGATCAGCGCAATAGTCTCGCTGGTAGGCTGGACCCTATTCGAGTATTTCGACTACTTTGCGCTGGGTAACTGGTTCTATCCGAACAGTTATGAAATACCCGCACTCAGCCATGCAACGGTGGTCGCGCTGTTTCTGGTGGCGTACACCACGGTGTGGCCTGCGGTGTTCGAGTGGTATACCTTGCTCAACAGTTGCCCGAAACTGGCTAACCGCTATAGCCAGGGCCCCAAGCTGGCGTTGCCGGGCAATCTCTTGCTATGGGCTGGCATCCTGTTGCTGGGTGCGATGGTGTTTTTCCCCTACCCCCTGTTCTGGGTCATGTGGATAGGCCCGCTGGCGGTATTTGCCGGCGTGCTGATCAGCCTGAAGATATGGACGCCGTTCTCCGATGTTGCTGTCGGCAATTGGAACCCCATGATCCTGATGGCGGTAAGTACCCTGCTAAACGGATTTTTTTGGGAGGTGTGGAACTGGGGCAGTATGCACCCGGATGCCACGCCGATCACCAACCCCAATTACTGGGTGTACGACATCCCGTACGTGAATGTGATCCATATCTTTGCCGAAATGCCGCTGCTGGGATACATGGGATACATGCCGTTCGGCATCCTGGCATGGCTGATCTTTATCTGGCTTGGCCAGCTTTTCGGCTTCAGCACCGAGCTCTTGCAGGATGCACCTAAGAAATAAGCGCTGGCGTTCCGATGACGAGCATCGGAACGCTCCGGCTACCAGCGCCGGCTGAGCATGAAGTGCAGGAACAAGGCTTCGTTCCTCACTTCAGCATTGCCGAATAGAGGGCTCGTGTAATCGACTTTGGCATTTGCGACGTATTCCATGCCGCCTGTCAGTTTCCATTCCGGGGTGATCTGCCTTGCAGCGCCCAACGTGAAATGGTGCTCCAGAATCGCCGCAAGCAGGGAGCTGGAGTTTTCTTTAGGTACCGGGTTGCGGCCATAGTTGTAGCCTGCATACAGCGTGGTTTTTTCATTCAATGTATACGCTGCCCCTGTGGCAAACACTAATTGGTTTTTCCAGTCGCCTGCAGTTGTCAATTGAATCGGCTGCGCCAGTGCATTATTCGGGCCCGATGCCTCCGTAGTGACATCCTTAATCGCGCCTGACCAGTCGATCCAGTTCAATTTGAACGATAACAGCCAGTCATCGGTAGGTTTGAGGGCAATCCCTAATGCAATCTCCTGCGGTAGTGCCAGGCCTTTGACGCTAGCGTGCCGATATTTCACCTTGCCAAGTACATTGTCATTGACGGTCATTTCCCCGCCTGTCAAAGGCAGTTCTGTTTTGCTGGTATAGCTGGCACCCAAAGTGACTTCAGGTGTGAGCTGGTACATCATCCCCAGCTTGAATCCCGTCTTTAAGGACTGCGTATCCTCTAGTTTATAACTGGCGAGGCCATCTTGAGTTGGGGTGTTGGGAAACACTTCCTGATCAAGTGATGCATAGATCAGTGCCACACTCGCTCCTATCGATAGCTTGTCAGTGATTTGGCAGCCCATGCCTGGGATTATCTTGGCGATACCGAATAAAGATGAAAGCCTGTCGCGCGTGCCGAATACATTGTCGACATGCTTGAATACGCCGCCCGCGCCGCCCTGGGCAAACAGGCCTACGCCCGCTGTACAAGGCAGGCTATCCAGCGAGTTGGCATAGCCGCCGCCGCCAAGAAATGTGTAGCGGTTGGAAGCGTGCACATCGTTATCGAAACTGTCCTTGTGCGCAAGATCGATGGTGCGCAACATGGTACCGAAGCCGTCGAATGCCTGGCCCTTGATCTGCGTTAACCCTGCAGGGTTGGTGTTGAGTGCGCTGGTATCCCTGGCGACGGCGGTGTCGGCTCCCGCCATGAGCGTGGATTCCGCACCGAAACCTATCAGGTTGATGCCGTTGGTGGCCATGGCGTTTCCACACCATGACATCAATATCAAGGCGAAAAAATGAGCGCGTGCCAGATTAGCCGATAAAAGAAAGTTTGGTGTCCGTAGCAGCAGCATGCAAATTCCATTGTTGTTGTAGTACCTGTTGTAACGGCTGATTTGCACCGAACTGGAGCATTTTTTAACTTTTACGCAATAACCTTGCCACTTTTTGATTTAAGGCTAATCACCAGTACACCGAGCATTACCAGGCCGGTGCCAGCCAGCTGCAGCCAGGTGATATTCTCTCCAAGGAATATATACGCCAGGAAAATGGTGGATACCGGCCCCACGGAACTCACCAACGAGGCATGGTTACTGCCGAGCCGCTGTATGCCGGCATTCAGCAAAATTGCCGGCAATACCGTGGCGACCACTGCCATCAACAGGCTCAATGCATAGACCTCCACGGGCAAGCGCAAGATGGAAACCTCATGCTGGCTGAGTGCGAAATGCACAACGCTGGCGAGGGTGGCAGCGAGCATGGTGTAGGCCGTGAACGAAGCTGCCCCTACGCGCGGGATGATACGGCCGCTGTAAACCAGGTATGCGGCATACACAAAGGCACTGCCGAGGACCAGGCTGGCACCCAGCATGGTCTGTCCGGCACCTGTCTTGAACATGGTGAGGTCATGGCCAACCACCAAGCCTACGCCGGCATAGCTGGCGATCAGGGCAACTATCTCCCGTTTACCTATGCGCTGTTTGAAGAGCAGGGCAGTGATGACGATGACCATGGTGGGATAGAGGAACAGGATGATGCGTTCCAGTCCCGCACTGACATAGACCAGGCCTTCAAAATCCAGCCACATCGGCCCATACCCGCCCAGGACGCCGACGATGGCAATGGTCCAGCCATCCTTGCGCGAAATGACGGGGCTTGATGCAGACGCCCTGGCCCATATTGCGAGCGCGATAAAAAACGGCGCAGCGAACATCATCCTCAGGGCGATAAGGGTGGCGGCATCTACCGGATATGCGTAAGCCAGCTTGACGATAATGGCTTTGGACGACACGGTAATGGCCGCGACCAGCACCATCAGAGAGCCGATGAGCAGGTTACGGGAATGTTCGATGGTATGGGTGTGCATTAGGGTGCCCTGTGTTTGGGCTCTGGCGGTGGACTTTCAGGACATGCATCAACCGCGGGAGCCCGCGGTTGCAAAATTACGACAAGCAGCAACCGCAGCACAAAATCGCACCTAGCCATAGTGGCTGAGGCGCAATAATGGCGGCTGCGGAAATGTGGTTGCTGATTGTCATGCTGTTAATTCATCAAGGTGTTATTCATAAGCGATGCGAACTTTAACTGTGCATGCCGAGGAGGTCAAGCTGCGCAGTCGGCCGATGGTTAGGCCGTTTGCGCAACTAATACAGCTTAGATTACTTTCTTAGATCATTTCGCGCGCCGCTTCTTCAACGCCGGCGGCCGCAGTGAGCGCGGCTACATTCTCCTTGGTGAAGAAGCCGTCGAAATCGCCGAAGCGCTGGACGTATTCGACAATCAGCGAGGAGTGCTCGGACGCGTTGGAAAAGATCTGTTTCAGGCCTTGCTCCTTGGAGCCGATGACGTCCAGCAGGAAACCCTTGCCCTGCTCGGCGATGGAGTTGACCACGTAATCGATATTCTCCATACCGTCGCGTTCGCCGTCTTTTACTGCCACGGCCACGTGGTGCAGGCGCGGGCCATAGTTACGCACGAAGGTCTCGGTTGGCGAGGGCAGGTTTTCCAGGTGGTTGACGAAATAGGGCGTGTTATTTGCGGTGAATACTTTGGCCGGACTCTTGGATTCGGGGATCGGGTGCACGCTTTTGGTGACGTTGGTCGATGAGTTCTGGTCCCAGATATTGTAGGCGCCCCAGAAGTGGTAACTGGACAACGACAGGTACTCGAGGATGGCGACTTCCCGATTCTGGCTATAAACGCGGGTAGCCAGGTGATCAACCGGCAGTAGCAGTTCGTCTATGCCCAATTTCTTCTGCACAGTCTTGGCGACGTCGTAGGCTTCTTGCACATCCGAACGAATCGAGCTTACGCCGAGCGCATACACACGCAGGTCGGCCGGTTTGCGTTCCAGGTAGCCCACGATATTGTGGGTATAAGGCGACGGTTTGCTGATGGCGAGGTTGCCCGGCAACTCCAGCTTGCGTACGTCATCCTGGGTGAAGAAGCGGAATTCGCGCTCTTCCTGTAGTTTGACCACATCATGCAGGTTGGTGACGCGCAAGATCTCGCCCATATAACGGCTATTGGGTTTCCGTGCACCGACCGGATATACCTCGTTAAGGGCACGGAAGATGCCGCGCATATTCGGGTCTTTTACTTCGCGTACCAGGAGATCGGGAGAATTTAGGTCGATGCGCAGGATATGCGTCCAATGCTGTTCGCTCTCCAGGCTGACCATGTAATGGTAGGCCGTCATCAGCGCCAGTTCGCCGATATATTGCACAGAATGGCCGGGGTCTACCGTGATCATCATGGCGTCTATCTCATGGATCATGTCGGTCAGGCCCATCTGGTCGCGTTCCTCCAGCAGGCGTTGCAGGTACTCTTCAAAAAAAGGGGAGTTTTCCTTGTCGCCGTGGCGGCGAAAATCGGTAGATATCATGTCGGTGCTCTATATGGCTTGAATAATATGGATGGAGTTTAAAGTAGATAGTTCGTCGCAAATGCCGTATTTATTGCTGCGTTTGCTGCATCTGCGGTACGCGGACACTGACGGTCATGGTTTCCTTGCCGCCGCCGATACGTGCGCCGCTGACCGGGCAGGCATCGCGGTAATCCAGGCCGACGGCAAGCCTGACATGGTTGCCGTTGATCAGGCAGCTATTGGACACGTCGATGCTCAGCCAGCCGGTGGCATCCAGCCAGATATCCACGCAGGCATGGTTTTCCATGAGGCTGGTGTCAGTATTGAACAGGTAACCGCTGACATAGCGCGCCGGCAGACCCAGCACACGGCAACATGCGATAAAGATATGCGCATGGTCCTGCCATACCCCGGCGCCCAGTTCGAATGCCTTGGCCGCCGTGGTTTCCACTTCCGTGCTGCCTTTCACGTAAGGTACCCGCGTGATGATGGCCTTGGTCATCTCGATGAGCGTATCCGCCGTCACCTTCTTGCCGGAGAATGTTTCCGCAAAGGCTTTGAGCGGCTCGTCGGCCATGGTGAGCGGTGTGCTGCGCAGGTAGATGATGGTGGGTAGCAGGTTCTCTATCGGCGGGATGAACAGTCCGGTTTCCACTTCGCCGGAGGCGATGATGTTGATTTCGCTATGTTCGCCATCTACCACTAGCATATGCGTCGAGTTGCCGTGGGTGTCCTTCATGGCATGCAGGTTACCGTTCACGCGTATGCCCCATTTCCCCACACGCTGGCCAAAGCCTTCCAGCGGCGTGAGGCGTAACTGCTGTATGGTGTAATTGACCGGCTCGCTGTAGGTGTAATGTGTGCGGTGTTCTATCGTCAGAAGCATATATAACCTGTGGTAACGGCGTGCTAAAGGCTAATCATACCTTTAATGCCCGGCGGGATGGAATCGGCACAATTAATCAAAATCGTTAATTAGTACTGCTCCAGCCGGATGAACCAGTGCTAACCGCCATGCGCATTGAGGAATGTGCGCTGTATTTCCAGGCTCAGGTTGTTATTACTGGCAATGAAGTCGGTGAGAAATTCATGCAGGCCGTCCTGGAAGATATCGTCCATTTTCCCGTAGCGCAGCCTGGAATGCAGTTCGCCAGCCAGCCGCTTGCACTCGATATTGCGACGCCCTGCAAGCTGCTCAAGGATAGGCGTGATCTCTGCAAAGCATGCATGCAGCGAGCGCGGCATGTCTTCACGCAAGACCAGCAATTCGGCCACACGCCAGGGCTCGATCGCATCGCTGAATACCTTCTGGTAGGCCTGGAATGCCGACACCGAGCGCAACACTGCGCTCCATTCGTAATAGTCCACCGAGCCGCCTACTTCTTCTTCATCGGGCAGCAACAGATGGTATTTGACGTCCAGCAAGCGTGCAGTATTGTCGGCACGTTCCATGAAGGTGCCCAGGCGCACGAAGCGGAAGGCATCGTCACGCAGCATCGTGCCGAAACTGACGCCACGGAACAGGTGGGAGCGCGACTTTACCCAGTCGCAGAACTCATGCAATCCGCCTTTGGCCAGGTCGACGCCGATGAACTGGCTGAACTCCAGCCACAAGGCATTGATGTTCTCCCAGGTCTCCGAGGTGAGTGCAACCCGCACCGCACGGGCATTCTCACGGGCGTTGCGCAGGCAATTGTAGATACTGGATGCATTCTTCTCATCCATGGAAAGGTAGCGGATGACATTACTGGCGGTGTATTCCTTGTATTCCGCCTCATACGCCTCGATGTTGCCGGAAATCTCCAGCGCCGGCGTCCACAATGCCGCTTCGCTTTCTGCTGCATTGGGCACCAGGGACATATTGTGGGTGACATCCAGCACGCGTGCCATGTTCTCCGCACGCTCGATATAGCGGGCCATCCAGTACAGGTGATCAGCGGTGCGACTTAGCAAAAACGACTCCTCTTAATAGCCAGTAGCGCGCTTGGTGATATGACTAACGATATTGACGCTCTTTATTCTTCAAGTACCCATGTGTCCTTGGTGCCGCCGCCTTGTGACGAATTGACGACCAGCGACCCTTCGCGCAAGGCTACCCGGCACAGCGCGCCCGGCACTAATGTGACGGTCTTGCCTGAAAGCACGAATGGACGCAGATCGACATGGCGTGGCGCGATGCCTTTTTCCACCAGCGTCGGGCATGTCGATAACGATAATGTGGGCTGCGCGATGTAGTTGGCCGGGTTGTCCAGGATACGCAGGCGGAATTCCGCGATTTCCTTCTTGGTGGCGGCCGGGCCGACCAGCATGCCGTAGCCGCCCGAGCCCTGTACTTCCTTCACGACCAGTTCGGACAGGTTATCCAGCACGTATTTCAAATCGTCCGGCTTGCTCAGTTCGTAAGTCGGCACGTTGGACAGGATAGGTTCTTCCCCCAGGTAGAAGCGGATCATCTCCGGCACGCGGATGTAGGTGGCCTTATCGTCTGCCACACCGGTGCCGACGGCGTTGGCCAGTGTCACTCCGCCATTACGGTATACCGACAGCAGGCCGGGTACGCCCAGCATGGAATCTGCCTTGAATACCAGCGGATCGATAAAATCGTCGTCGATACGACGGTAGATCACGTCCACCTTTTTCGGGCCTTCGGTGGTGCGCATGTAGACGCTGTTGTTGCGCACGAACAGATCCTGGCCTTCGACCAGCTCTATGCCCATCTGCTGGGCGATGAAGGCGTGTTCAAAGTAGGCGCTGTTATAGGCGCCCGGCGTCATCAGCACGACTGTCGGATCCTGCACGCCAGGTTGCGCTACAGCACGCAGGTTATTCAGCAATACTTGCGGATAATGTTCAACCGGGGCAATCGGGTAGCGACGGAACAGTTCAGGGAAGAGCCGCATCATCATCTTGCGGTCTTCAAGCATGTAGGAAACGCCGGAAGGTGTGCGCAAGTTATCTTCGAGTACGTAGAACTCGCTTTCGCTGGTTCGTACGATATCGATGCCGGCGATGTGAGCATATATACCGCCGGGCACATCCACCCCGAACATTTCAGGGCGGTATTGCGCGTTGGTCAGTATTTGCGGGGAAATCTTGCCGGCGTGGATAATTTCCTGTTTGTGGTAAATATCATGCAGGAACATATTGAGCGCACGCGTGCGCTGGATGGCACCGGCAGATAGTTTTTCCCATTCCTTGGCTGCTAGCAGGCGGGGGATCACATCGAAAGGAATAAGCCGCTCTGCGCCCGCCGTTTCGCCGTAGACATTAAAGGTAATGCCGACCCTGCGGAACAGCAACTCCGCTTCCTGGCGTTTACTTTCAAGCTGGGAAAGGGGAACGTCTTTCAGCCAGTCGGCGTATGCGCTGTAAATTTCACGCACCGCATTGGGGTCAATCTGCATTTCATCAAAGTGCGTTTTAATGGCTGTATCCATGCTTAAGCAGTACGCAAAGCGCATGCCAGATTGTGAAAATCATAAAAACCTAAAAAAATCATACTGCTAGATTATTTCCCTGTTGCTAACAGCATAAAATGCACTGGAGTAGAGCGTACCTTCAAAGTCAGCGCCCTGCAATGGCCCATGCGTCTTTATCGCTTGCTATCACGCTGCCGGTTAATGGTCTGCTGTAGATTTTAGTCGCCGCCGGAACGCCAGATGGAAATCATAAGCAACAGGCCGATAAAAAAGGCGAGTGAAAAGCCGATGAAGCCAAATGCAGGCAAGCCGAAGAGTGTTGGCCCGCCTTTTACCGTCATGACGATGGAGGAGCCAACGATCAACGCAGCGGTAATCAAGGCGATGGTCAGGCGGTTGGTGCTGTGATCCAGCTGGTGGCCGAAATGATCCAGGCGTTTCAAATCAAGGTTGATTTTCAGGCGGCCACGTGCTGCCTCCTTCAGTACTTGCGAGATATCGTTGGGCAGGTGGGTGACGGCTGTGGTCAGGTTGCCGATGCGGCTACGGCTGCGCTTTAGCAAGGCGCGCGGCATGTAGCGGTCCAGGATGATCTTTTTAACGAAGGGTGTTAAATGCGCGACGATCTGGAAGTCAGGATCCAGCTGCCGTCCTAATCCCTCCAGCGTGATCAGCGCCTTGAACAGCATGGTGAGGTCGGGCGGCACTGCCAGGTGGTTTTCCCGCATGATGCTGGTCAAGTCGTTTAGCAATGCGCTGAAGCGTATCTGCTTGAGCGAGGCATTATCGTAATTGCAGATGAACTCGTCCAGGTCTGCGCTCAGTTTCGCTTCGTTCACCGGCGCATCGCCGGCCCAGATGATGAGTATGTCGCGCAATACATCGATATCACGCGATACCAGCGCCGCCAGCAGGTCGGCAATCTCTTCGCGCCGCTCCAGCGTGATCCGGCCCACCATGCCGCAATCGATGATCGCTAAGCGATTATCCGGCAAGTAGAACAGGTTGCCTGGATGCGGGTCGGCATGGAAGAAGCCGTCGATCAGCACCATCTTGAGGATGGCGTTGGCGCCGCGCTCCGCCAGCAATTTAAGGTCCAGCCCTGAACTGGTCGCGACTGCCAGGGCATTGCCGGGAATGCCTTTAATCTCTTCCATCACGAGCACGCCGTCGCTGGTGTAGTCCCAATATATCTGGGCGAACTTGATATTCTCGTCATCCGCAAAATTGCGGGCGAAGCGCTCGGTGTTCCTGCCTTCCAGCGCGAGGTCGAGTTCGCACTTCAGGGATTTCGAGAACTGTCCGATGATCTTGCCTAGCTGGAAGCGCTTGACCTGGTCTACCTCTGACTCGACAAGACGGCCGAGGTGCGACAGCAGGCGCAGGTCGGCATCTATATTCTCCTCCACATTCGGGCGGCGTATCTTGACGACAACGGGCGTACCGTCCTGTAGCTTGGCAAGGTGCACCTGGGCGATAGAGGCCGCTGCGATGGGTTCGCGCTGGAAATCGAGGAATACGTCGAATGGGGATTTTCCCAGCGCCAGTTCCAGGTCCGGCAACAGGTCTTCAAACGGCACAGGCGGAACCTGGTCCTGGAGCTTGGAGAATTCTGTAATCCATTCGGGTGGGAAGATATCGGGACGGGTTGCCAGTACCTGCCCGAGTTTTACGAATGTCGGGCCGAGTTGCTGCATGGCCAGGCGTGCACGCACTTCAGCCGGCAATTTCATGATTTCACGCGTGGCTTCGGAATTCATGGCATTGCCCGCCCAGCCGATGATGCTGCGCTTGCCCAGGCGTTTGGCTATGTCACTCCAGCCGTACTGCATCAAGGTACCGGCAATTTCGCGTATACGGCTGAAATCTCGGATAACGGATATGGTTTGACGGATCATGGGATTTTTATTGGTTGCCAGTTAATGTTGCTCAGCATAGTACTCGGCGCTTTAATACATCCGCATTCCTGCCGGGTTAATAAGCGTTGCTCGATTCGATTCTACACCAACCATCCGGGTTTTTGAGTGGACAACTATGGGCACTCTCTAACGCCCCTGGTTTGCAATGCCGCTTAAAGCACTCTAGAATGCATTGAATGACTTCTTCCCTACGTCTCGCTTTAAGCACGTTTTTTTGCGCCCTTTCTTGTGGTGTCGCAGGTTGCGCCTCCGCTGCTCCAGTCCCCGATAAAGCCCCTGAAAAACTGAGTCCAGCTGCTAATTATTCAGCCGCAACTTCAGCCACAGTGCAGGACGCTTCCCTGGATGCCAATGCTGACAAGTCATGGTCCAGCAGTGCCCAGGAAGTGCTGATGAATGCACTCAGCCTGACCGGCGTGCGCTATAAGTTCGGCGGCAACTCACCTGAGACCGGCTTCGATTGCAGTGGTTTCGTGCGTTACGTATTCCAGCAGGCGATGAACCTCACCTTGCCGCACGGCGCCCGGGCCATCAGCCAGCTAGGCGAGTCTGTGGCCATCGGCGACCTGAAGCCGGGCGACCTGGTGTTTTTCAATACCCTGCGTTCCACCTTTTCCCACGTGGGGATTTACCTGGGCAATAACCGTTTCATCCATGCCCCCAGTTCCGGCGGCGGTATCCACGTAGTCGATATGAAGGAAAGTTACTGGGCTAAGCGCTTTAATGGCGCGCGGCGTATCGATACCGCCAATATCACTGCCGTTAAGGCCTCTATCCGTACCGAGTAACTAATCCGATTAATAAAAAAGCGCCAGGTATTGCCTGGCGCTTTTTTATTTGTGGTTTGAAACCCGAAGGTTTGATGCTCGCTTCTTATTTATGGAAAGTGGCGATATCGCCAGGCTTGCGCAACATCTTGTCGACTTCGCCCAAATGCAGTTCTTCCGTGTAGATCAGTTCACGCGCATATTCTTCCAGCATGACAGACTGGCCTTCTACCAGCGCCAGCAGGCTGCGATAGCAATTCAATGAGGCCGTTTCATGGTCCAGCGATTCGCGCAGGATATCGCCGACGTCATGGTTATGTGTTTCCAGCAATGGGCCTATGGATAAGGAAGGGTGGCCGCCCAGGTGGGTAATCAATTCACCGGCCTTGTTCGCGTGATCCAGCGATTCCGTTGCCTGGCCGCGCAGCCAGGAAACAATGGGAATGCGGTTGTAGCCAAAAATCATCAATGCGTAATGCGTGTAGCGCACTACACCGGCAAGTTCCATTTCCAGCACGGTATTCAGTGCCTTGATGATCGGGTCCAGCTTGTCTGCGTCTATGTGGGTAATCGCCATGTAAGTCTCCATTCAGTAGTCGGTGCGGTTAATCGGTTCGGGCATTGTTCACTCGAATGGACGGAGTCTAACGCAGGTAAAAAATCATTGCAGAATTGCAAATACTTCGCATTGCCAGTCGCAATTCCTATTGATATCAATTACCTGCAGTGGCGAATTTTCACCTCGTGTTTGCTGAACAGCTGGCCCTGCACTCTGTCTATCCCCATGCGTTTGGCCCATTCGAACTCTTCGCAAGTATCGACACCGCTCATGAGCACGCTAACCCCTATGCGCCTGGCGGCACTGACCAGCCAGTCCACCATGGTATTGGCTGCATTGTCGTCGATGGCGCGCAAAGCGTTGCCATTGAACTTGATGATGCTGGCATCCATGAAAGCGCTCAGGGAGAACATGCCCCAGCGGACGCCGACATCTTCCAGCGCAATCGCCGTGCCGCTGGCCTGCAGCATTTCAATGGCGCGTTGCGAGCGGTAGGCATCCGCTAGGTTATGGTTTTCCACGATGTTGATCACCAGTTCGCGCTCCGACCAGGCATGCTGCTTGAACAGTTGCAGCAAGGCATTGTCTTCATTGTCGCCACCCTCGAACAGGCTGTCTATATCGAGGTCCAGCACCAGCAAGCCTTCATCCGGCGCATGGGCGACTTGCAGTTTCTTCATTTCCAGTTCGGTATGGAAAAGCAGCAGGGGGTTTTTATGCAGGTGCGCGAACATGTCGCCCGCACTGACTGCCACCTGTTTACTGGTATGGAAGGAAGCTGAGGCCTGGTGCCCGCTTACCTCGCCTGTTTGCACGTCTATGATGGGGTAGTAATTCACGCCGAAACGGCGTGACATGATGATGTCCAGCACCTCGCCCGTCGGCAAGGGAATGGTGGCAGGCTTGCTTTGTAGCAATGATGCAATTTCCAGGCGATTAAAGGCATTCATTTCAGCACTCCTCAATAGAACAATATTCATTGTAAATGAGAATCATTTCTATTTAAAGTGGTATTGCTTTAATTTAGCAAATTAAAATTCATAGTGAATGGGTTAGGCTTTTCCTGAATGGCCGTCGCTGTGACCGAGCGGCCTGCTTGGGTCGATGCGGTCGCGTATGAGCTGTTTCAATTCCTTGGATTCCGGAAAGCGAGCCTGTTCTTTGCGTGAGAAGATGGTCTCCTTGTCGAGGCGCACCTCAAAAATTCCGCCTGTTCCCGGTATTAGGCTGATACGTTCCAGATCCTGGTCGAACGTGGTCAGCAGTTCCTGCATCATCCATGCGGCGCGTAACAGCCAGCGGCATTGGGTGCAATATTCGATCTCGACTTCATGTTTATTCATTTGAATTCCCTGGTTTTTAAGAAACCTGGTTTGTAAGAAACTTTAGTTGGACTACAATTTACCTCATAACTATAGGTAGTGCTTTGCAACTGCTAGCCAAATAGCGGAAAATGAAACTATTAATTAATTGCCTGTCTTAATACTGGCTTCAAGTGCACCGCTTGGTAATATCGGAACATCCCATTGAATGAATAATTATTAATGCAGTGATCAGTGCCAGCGCGCAATCGAATCCAGCTTCCAGCTATCAATCCCAGCCAGCCATCATACGAAACGGAATTACATGCACTCAAAATTTGAAAAGATCGGCTTAATCACCATCAGTGCCGTCATGGGTGTCATGCTCAGCCTGACATACTCCGCCATCGCTGAAAAAGACATCAAGCCGACATTGCCGCTGGAAGAGTTGCGCAGTTTCGCTGAAGTGTTCGGCAAGGTAAAAAGCGATTATGTCGAGCCGGTAGAAGATAAGAAGCTGCTGAATGAAGCCATCAGCGGCATGCTTTCCGGCCTCGATCCGCATTCCTCATTCCTTGATGTGGATGCATTCAAGGACCTGCAGGCCGGTACTCAGGGCGAGTTCGGCGGCCTCGGTATCGAGGTCGGCATGGAAGACGGCTTCGTCAAGGTGGTTTCGCCTATAGAAGATACGCCTGCCTATAAAGCCGGCCTGAAACCGGGTGACCTGATCATGAAGCTGGATGATACGCTGGTGAAAGGCATGACCTTGAATGATGCCGTCAAGCGCATGCGCGGCAAGCCGGACACTCCCATTACATTGACCGTGTTGCGCAAAGGCGAAGTGAAGCCTTTGGTGTTCACGCTGGTTCGCGCTGTCATCAAAACGCAAAGCGTCAAATACAAACTGACGGAATCCGGCTACCCCTATATACGTATAACGCAGTTCCAGGAACATACCGGCGAGGACCTGGCGAAAGCTATCAAGGCATTGCGTGAGCAGAATAAAGAGCCGTTCAAGGGCTTGATCCTCGATCTGCGCAATAATCCCGGCGGCTTGCTGAACGCAGCCGTTGGCGTGACTGCTGCATTCATCCCTAAGGACAAGCTGGTGGTATACACCGAAGGGCGTACTGCCGATGCCAAAATGCAGCTGACGGCCAACCCGGAGAATTACGTGAAAGGCGGCGCAAGTGCAGATTACCTGCGTGGATTGCCGGATGAAATGAAAACCGTGCCGATGGCGGTGATCGTCAACGGCGGTTCTGCATCTGCTTCCGAAATCGTGGCCGGTGCGCTGCAGGATCATAAGCGTGCCGTTATCATGGGCACGCAAAGTTTTGGTAAGGGTTCCGTACAGACCATATTGCCGATGAACAACGGCACGGCGATCAAGCTGACCACGGCGCGCTATTTCACACCGAATGGCCGTTCTATCCAGGCCAAGGGCATCGTGCCCGACATCGTCGTGGAAGACGGTACGGTGAACTCCTCGGATAACGGCGGCAATCTGCACGAGGCTGACCTAGTCGGGCATCTTAGCAATCCTAAGGATCCGCAATCGCCTACCATCGTCATCGTGCCAGCTAAGGTATTGCCGGCTAAAGATGACAAGGTAAAAGACGATGCCAAGGGCAAGAAGCCGGCAATCCCGGAAGACAATACCGTGGATAAGGCACCGCCAGAACCAGGTACCAAGAGCGATTACCAGTTCACGCAAGCGCTCAACCTGCTAAAAGGCCTGCAGATCCTGCAGAAGAAATAAGCAGTTTATTGCATGCTTGACCGCCTCATCATCGAGTTCGACAAAGGCTTGCGTACACTGGCGGCGGAAGCCCACAGCGTGCGCAAGCATCCTGCAGCCAGTGTGGACAAAACTCGCGCAAATGAGGAAGAGGGCGCAGTCCTGGATGGCGCGGACAAAAAACTTGCTGCAGCGCTGATGCGGGTCAACCATTGCGGCGAAGTATGCGCCCAGGCGCTATATAACGGCCAGTCGTTGACCTCTCGTAACCCGGAGACGGTGGCCGCATTGCGCCAGGCTTCCCTGGAAGAAACTGAGCACCTGGCATGGTGCGAACGGCGTATTAGTGAGCTCGGCGGTCGCAAAAGCCTGTTGAATCCGCTGTGGTACGCCGGCTCGTATACTTTAGGTGCGGTAGCCGGCGCATTGGGCGATAAATGGAATCTCGGGTTCCTGGCTGAAACCGAACGCCAGGTAGCGAAACACCTTGAACGCCACTTGCAGAAATTGCCGGACGGCGATAGTAAAAGCCGGGCCATACTTGAGCAGATGCATGCGGACGAAACGCATCATGCGGACACTGCGGAAAAGAACGGCGGCGCAGAATTGCCGCAGCCGGTCAAATCGGCCATGCAACTGGTGTCCAAGGTGATGACCGGCACTTCTTTTTACCTCTAGTTATTACCTCTAGATTTTCTCCAATTACATCATCACTATAGTAGTTAACCATGAAAAAATTCGCAGATAATCTTGCCGAACTTGAAGGCGCTGAGCATTTACAGGCACTAGAACTTTATAGTGATGACGGCAGTATCGCCGGCATTGTGGAGAATAAGGCAGGTAGTGAAGGTTCGTTCAAGCTGTACCATGCCCTGTGGAAAAAATGGGGCGCCATCACGGTCGAGGCGGCGAATGAAGGGTTGGAGCTGTATGCGGAGCATACGCAGGACGCAAAAGACCATCCCGGAAAACACCCAAATATTGACCGCTTGCTGGAAGTGGTGGCCTTGAATAAGCCGTTGACGCTTGAAACCATCCCCGTCGGGGATGCCTAGATTTAAGCAGCTAGCGTGTCGGAAATAGGCGGGTGGTAGATCATTTGCACCGTATTTCCTGCAGGATCGGCACAGTAAAAACTTCTGGCGCCATCCCGGTGAGTTTTGGGGGCCTGCAGAATTTTCACGCTATTCTTCACGAAATGGGCATGCCAGTCATCCACGGCATCCGCTGTCCTGATAATAAAACCGATATGGTCTAGGCGTTGCGGTCCATTGGGTGTCTTGTCTTTATTAGCGCGATGTAGAGCCAGGTTGTCGGTGCCGGACGTCAGGTAGTAATTGTCGGCGTCGGGTTGCCACTCCAGTTTCATTCCCAGAATATCGATATAGAAATGCATGCAGGCATCCATATCCTGCACGAATAGCGCCACATGACGCATGCCCAGCATGCCGCCCGGAATTGCATCCGTCATTAAACCGCCGCCTCCACGATCTCGAAATCGTGCGTTATTTCCACCGACTTACTGAGCATGATGGAGGCCGAGCAGTACTTTTCCGCCGATAATTTGACGGCCCGTTCAACTTGCCCGGCATTCAGATCCTTACCCGTTACTACAAAATGCACGTGAATTTTGGTGAATACCTTGGGTATCTCGTCCGCCCGGTCGGCAGAAATCTCCGCCACGCAATCGCTGATATTCTGTCGCGATTTTTTGAGGATGGTCACCACGTCGAACGAAGTGCATGCGCCCATGCCGATCAGCAGCATCTCCATGGGACGCATGCCGAGGTTGCGCCCACCTGCTTCAGGGGCGCCATCCAGCACGACGGCGTGACCGGTCTCGGATTCGCCCATGAAGCAGACATTCTCTACCCACTTGATTCTTGCTTTCATGTGGCAGGCCTTATTTGATCCCGAGTAGTTCAACGTCGAATATCAGTGTGGCATTCGGCGGGATCACGCCGCCGGCACCGCGTGCTCCGTAGCCGTAGTCAGGCGGGATGATCAATGTGCGTTTGCCACCTACTTTCATGCCGGCGAAGCCTTCGTCCCAGCCGCGGATAACCTGGCCGCCGCCGAGGTAGAACACGAACGGGTCCTGGCGATCTACTGAGCTATCGAATTTCTTGCCTTTGCCGTCCGGTTTGCTTGGGTCGTAGAGCCAGCCTGTGTAATGCACGGTGACGTTAAAGCCAGACTCGGCTTCACGGCCTTCGCCCACCACGGTGTCGTTTTTTACAAGCTCGGTAATCGGATTGCTCATTGCGGTTTTTTCCTGTTTTGAGGGTTGGGAGTCGGCGCTGCAGCCGCTGGTGGCAAATATCGCCATCACCAGTGCGCTTGCGAATATGGTTGCGTATTTCATTGGCATGTATCTCACGGGTTTAGTCAGGTTCGGCCGGTGTCAGCAATCATTCCGGGCACTAAAATTCCAGCCACTTATGATACCCGAAATCATCATTGGTTTAATCGCGGCAATACTTTATAGCGGCTGGGATGTCTATCTGGGTTGGGAATACATCCACTCCAGCAATGCATCCTGCGCAGCGCGTGTTGCAGGAGCATTAGCCCCATTGGCTATGAACACGATAGCCCAACGATGGCCGTTCTGGTCCAGCATATAACCCGCGATGGAGCGTACACCGTCCAGAGAACCGGTTTTGAGATGGGCATGGCCCCTGGCTGCACTGTCTTTTAGGCGCGCGCCGGTGGTGCCGTCGACCGAGAGGATGGGCAGCGATGACATCAGTTCCGGCATGACTGTGCTCGCATAGGCTGCGGTCAGCAGATCGTTCAGGTGCTTTGCGCTGATGCGCTCGATGCGGGAAAGGCCTGCGCCGTTTTCCAATACCAGTTCGGGAAAGTCCATGCCTTTGCCGGCCAGCCAGGCATGGACGGCCATGTCGCCGTCGGTCTCGCTGGCGGGCACCGCACCGCTTTCTGCGCCCAGCGTCAATAACAGCTGCCGCGCCATGAAGTTGTTGCTGTATTTATTGATGCGCCTGACCACGTCCGCCAGCGGCAGCGAATCCTGTTGCAGCAGTTTGGTAGCGGCAGCCGGGGTGGCCTGCTGCCGCAGTTTGCCGATGAAGCTCCCACCTCCCTGTCGCCATAGTTTGCGGAACAGGTCGAAAGCATAGTCCTGGCTAGTGAGCAGGCTCATGTCCAGGTATTTCTCGCCGCACAGCGCGGAGAATTGGCCGGTTAACAGCAGTTGCGCTGCGTTAGCTTGCTGCCGCACTTCATAACGCAACTGGCTTTTCCAGTCGCCGCAGTCTTTCTGTGTCGGCTTTAGCTGGTTGACGACGGTGATCTCGGGCAAATCGGGGTCGGCGGTTACCGTTACCTGCTGTGCGTCAGAGCTAAGTTTAATGCTGGTGGATTTGAGGCTGACCGCCAATGCATCCGGCATGGCGTTGTAGGCACGGTAGGGCTCGCTATCGAAAGCGCCCGGGTCGTTACGCAGCGGCGCGAACCAAGTATTGTCGAGCACCAGGTCGCCACGGATATCCTTGATGCCGGCCTGGCGCAAGCTATTCACCATGCGCCACAGGTCTTCCGCCATGAAGCTGGGGTCGCCATGTCCTTTGATGATGAGATTGCCGTTCAGTACGCCATTCTGCAACCGTCCGTCCGTATAGACCTCCGTACGCCAGCGGTACGCCGGTCCTAGAATTTCCAGCCCGGCGTAGGTAGTCAATAGCTTCATTGTGGAGGCAGGGTTGAGCGGCCGATCGGCATTGTGGCTGACTAACGGTTTCGTAGCGGCGTTGTCCGCATCCACGCGCCTCACGACGACCGCGACGCTCTCCGGTGAAACGCCTTGTTGCGCCAGTGCGCTGGCGACTGGCCCCGGTAATTCGGCATGTGCTCCAGAAGCCAATAGGCATGCGGCTGCCAGGGCATGCCTTATATAGGGTTTCAAGTGCAGTTTGGGCTCGCGGAGATTCAGCATGTCATGCCAGCCCGGCAAGGATATGCGCGGTTTCCTGCACCAGCATATCCATTTCCTGTTCGCTGATGACATAAGGCGGCATGAAATACACGGTATTGCCGATGGGGCGCAGAATCAATCCACGTTGCAGTGCTGCCTGGTAGAAACGCTGCTGGAAGTTTGGGGTGCTGGATACCGCTTCGAACGCCCAGATCATGCCGGTGTTACGCACATTCTTTGCAGGCAAATCGCCTAGCAACTCTAACTTTTTATTCATGTACGCTGCTTTCTGCCGGTTTCCCTGCAATACGTCATCTTGCTCAAAGATGGCCAGCGTCGCCAGCGCCGCGCTGCAGGCCAGGGCATTGCCGGTGTAACTGTGCGAATGCAGGAATCCGCGCGCCGTGCTGTCGTCGTAAAACGCCTGGTAGATGGTATCGGTGGTCAGCGTGACGGATAGCGGCAAATAGCCGCCGGTGATGCCTTTGGACAGGCAGATGAAGTCCGGCGTGATGCCGGCCTGCTGCGTGGCGAACATGCTGCCGGTGCGGCCGAAACCGACGGCGATCTCGTCCGCGATCAGGTGAACGTGGTAGCGACTGCAGATTTCACGCGCCCGTTTGAGGTAAACAGCGTCGTACATGCCCATGCCAGCCGCGCACTGTACTAGCGGTTCGACAATGAAAGCGGCGATGTGCTGGTGGTGGATTTCCAGATGGGTTTCCAGCGCATCGGCGCAGCGCAGGGCGTAGTCATATGCAGATTCGCCAGGCGCTGCTAGCCGCCAGTCGGGCGACGGCATCTGCGCACTCTGCTGCAAAAGCGGAGCATAGGTATCGCGGAAGATGGCGACATCGGTCACCGCAAGCGCGCCCAGCGTCTCGCCGTGGTAGCTATTCTGCAGGCTGATGAAGCTTGTTTTCTTGCTACCTTCGGAACTCGTATCCGTATTGCGCCAGTAGTGGAAGCTCATCTTGAGCGCAATCTCCACAGCGGATGCACCGTCTGAGGCATAAAACGCATGGCCCAATCCGGTCAGGGCAGATAGCTTCTCGGATAACTGCACGACTGGTTCGTGAGTGAACCCGGCCAGGATCACGTGTTCCAGCTGGTCGAGCTGGGTTTTTATTGCGTCCTTGATGCGCGGGTTATTGTGGCCGAACAGGTTGACCCACCAGGAGCTGACGCCGTCCAGGTAGCGCTTGCCATCCATGTCATACAGCCAGACGCCTTCGCCGCGCTGAATAGGCACTAGCGGCAGGGTCTCGTGGCTTTTCATTTGCGTGCAGGGGTGCCATACGGCATGCAGGCTGCGCCGTAGCAGGTCGTCGTTATTCATGGAAAACTAGTGCAGCACGGGTCGTGTGCTGGTCTCTTTCATGACGATGCGGCTGGTGGCGAAGCCGATATCCCATGCGGCTTCCTTAGTGGCAAGCTGCAGCATGTGGCCGAGGGCCTGGGTCAATTCGGCGGACAGCACGATCTTCATCAGGGCGCCGCTCTTGGATTTCAACTCCAGGCTAGCCGGCGCATCCGGAGAAGTGACCAGGTTGCAGTCATGTGCCAGCATCGGCTCGTTCAGGCGAGCGATATGACGCGACTGGTAGGCATCGCTGTAATTCACTTGTGGACTGGTTTGCGTGCCGGATTTTTTGGCACCGCTTTCTGACGGAAGCTGGTCACCGAAGGCTTCGGTCATGGCAATCGACGGTACACCCGCCTGTTGCAGCAGGTTCCAAAGGGATTTCACCACACGGCGCGTCAGCCAGACCGTGATTTCCGAATCGTCGGACAAGCCGATCTTAAGTAGCAGCCTGTCCTGCTCTGCATCGTAGCCAAGATTCAATTGCTGGATAGCCGCATCGGCCAGTAGATCGTTCCCCACGCTCGCACTCCATGTTGGTGGCGCTGTAGTTGGTAGCACTACAGCTAGGACACTTCAAAGCCAGGTCACTTCGGTTACCCTTTTTGTTTGAATTATTCGGGTTTAGGTGTCAAAGTTGAGAAGTTTTAAGCTTTGCAGCTGCCAAGTTAATATAATACAACCAAGTGACACATTAGCACCCAAATTCCTCCGCATCTCGCCAAGTTTTTACACTGGCGGTTTGAGTATTCCGTTAAGGCTTTTGAGCAATCTTCATTGAATAATCCAAGTGAGTAATCTACCCCAGGTTTTTTCCGCAGAGGGTCCGCTGGCAGAGACGATCCCTGGCTACCGCATGCGCACGCAGCAGCTGGAAATGGCGCTGGCGATCGAGGATGCCATCAAGCACGGCAAACAGCTGATCGCCGAGGCGGGCACGGGCACCGGCAAGACCTTCGCCTACCTGATCCCGGCGCTGCTATCAGGGGGCAAAGTCATCGTCTCCACCGGTACCAAGACCCTCCAGGACCAGCTCTATAATCGCGACCTGCCCGCTGTGCGCGATGCACTCAAGGTGCCGGTCACCGTGTCCATGCTCAAGGGGCGCTCCAATTACGTGTGCCATTTTCACTTGGAGCGCTCATCGAATGAAGGCCGGTTTATCTCGCGTGAAGACGCCAAGTACGTGCACATCATCCGCAATTTCGCCGAGAACAGCAGCACCGGCGACAAGAGCGAGCTGGTGGAAGTGCCGGAGAACGCCACCATCTGGCCGGCGGTGACTTCCACCCGCGATAACTGCATGGGTCAGGAATGCGCATATTACAAAGACTGCTTCGTGATGGAAGCGCGCAAGCGTGCGCTGGCCGCCGACGTAGTGGTAGTCAACCACCACCTGTTTTTTGCCGACGTCATGCTGCGCGACGAAGGCGTGACCGAGCTATTGCCCAGCGCCAATACCGTCATCTTCGACGAGGCGCACCAGTTGCCGGAGGTGGCCGGCCTGTTCTTCGGCGAAGATGTCTCCACCAGCCAGCTGCTGGAGCTGGCACGCGATTCCGAGGCGGAATACCTGACCACGGCACGCGATTGCCCGGCCCTGCAGGAGGCCGCCAACAAGCTGGAAAAAGCGGCGCGTGATTTCCGCCTGGTGTTCGCTTACGAAGGCTCGCGCATGCCGGTGCAGAAGGCGCTGGCGCTGAAGAATTTCAGCCCTGCATTTGCAGAGATGCAGGAAAAATTGCAGGAATTGAGCGCCATCCTGGAAACACAAGCGCCGCGCGACCCGGCTATCGAGAACTGCTGGCAGCGTTCCACCGCGCTGGAAGTCCAGCTCAAGCGCTGGGACAAAGCCGAAAACGAGAACCTGGTGCGCTGGGTGGAAGTATTCACCCAGTCCGTGCAATTGCATGCCACGCCCTTATCCGTGGCAGAGGGCTTCGGCAAGCAACTCAATGCCCAGCCGCGTTCCTGGATATTCACCTCCGCCACGCTGGCGGTCAAAAGCGATTTCAGCCACTACATCGGCCAGATGGGCCTGGCGGCCGCCACCACCGGCCATTGGGAAAGCCCCTTCGATTACGCACAGCAGGCATTGTTCTATGTGCCCAAGGACATGCCCGAACCGAACAGCCCGGGTTATGCGGCATCCGTCGCCGCAGTGGCATTGCCGGTAATCCAGGCCAGCGGCGGCCGTGCCTTTGTGCTGTGTACCTCGCTGCGCGCCATGCGCGAGATTCATGCATTGCTGAAAGAAGCTTTTATCCAGAACGGCATCGAATATCCGCTGATGATGCAGGGCGAAAGCTCGCGCAGTGAACTGCTTGAGCGTTTCCGCAAGCGCGGTAATGCCGTGCTGGTGGGTTCGCAAAGTTTCTGGGAAGGTGTGGACGTGCGCGGCGAGGCCCTATCCTGCGTCATCATCGATAAGTTGCCGTTCGCCCCGCCGGACGACCCGGTGCTGGCCGCCCGCATCGACAAGATGAATGCCGAAGGCAAGAATGCCTTTATGGAACATCAGTTACCTTACGCCGTCATCACGCTCAAACAGGGCGCCGGGCGCCTGATTCGCGACGAAGCCGACCGCGGCGTGCTCATGATCTGCGATCCGCGCCTTATCACCAAACCCTATGGAAAGCGCATCTGGCAGAGCCTTCCGCCCTTCAGGCGCACGCGGGAGTTGGCAGATGTGCAGGCCTTCTTTGATGTGAAGGAGTCAAATTTAGTTTGACGGGGGCAGCTTTTAAGAAGATAGTTATACTTTGTAAAACTTCTTAATGGAGTCGATTATGGAAACCACTTTGCGTCAATTCGGCAATAGTTTAGGTGTTGTAATCCCCAAGGTGCTGCGCGAATCCCTTGCGCTCTACGCTGGGCAAACAGTGCAACTCGAACAGACCGAGCAGGGTTTGCTGTTGAAATCTGCACCCAAAAAATACCATCTTAAAGACCTCATTGCGCAGTGCAATGAAGATGCGCCCATGCCTGCAGATTTGCAAGCATGGGAGTCAGCGAGCAGGGCGGGCAATGAAGTATGGTAAAGCCGCAAGTATTCAACCGCGGCGATATTGTGTATGTCGATTTGAACCCCGTAGTCGGGTGTGAACTGCAAGGGGAGGGTCGCCCGGCGCTGGTGCTCTCCACCAAAGAATTCAATGCGCTGGGCACCGCGATGGTGGCGCCCATCACCCAAGGCGGCAATACAGCGCGCTTTGCCGGTTTTGCGGTCAGCCTGAGCGGTGCCGGCACGCAAACCCAGGGAGTTGTGCTGGTTAATGCGCTGCGCGCACTGGATCTAGCGAGCAGAAAAGCGGCAAAAAAAGAAGTCGCCCCTGACTTTATTGTGCAGGATTGCCTGATGCGGCTACAGGCGATTTTTGAGTAACTGATTCAGGCTCTAATGAGTAGCCTCATCATCAGGCTAGCATTTCCAGCAGTACGGGATGCCATACTTCCAGGTCGATGCTCCCTAATTTCCCGCCCAACCGTAGCTTATCAATCGATCTTATCTGATCCAGCAGAATACGCGCTGGCTTCCCGTCAAATACCAGCTCGGGCCTGCAGCCTAGTGGCTGGCCTTTGCTTGTTAACGGCGCGATGATGACACGTGGCAGGGCGGCGTTCATGTCATCTGCAGATACCACAAGGGCAGGCCGGGTTTTGCGGATTTCTGTCCCTATAGTGGGGTCTAGGTTTACCCAATAGACTTCGCCGCGTTTTATCTCGATTATCTCGGCTGGCTTTACCATTCCCACTCGTCCGTCTCAATGGCGGTTTCAGCTATGCCTTCAAAAACGCCGATGTCTTTTTCTGGTTTGTAGCCATCAAACCAGCCTTGCCGATGACGTGGTGTAATCGATTCGATAATGATGCGGTTTTCCTCGACACGCATTTCCACTATGTCGCCAATTTCGCATGCCGCAAGTAAAGCTGCCGGGATTAATACCCCACGAGAATTCCCGATTTTTCGTAATGACGTACGCATGTTGGTCTCCAAGTATGTTGGTACAATGTTATAACTCCAGCTTGAAAATTGCAATCTCGCAATTTCATTCACGCGGCACTCGCCATAGATACCATGCGGCAATGGTGCGATACGGGCTCCAAGCTTCACCAATCCTCTCTAATGTTTTCGGTTTGGGCGCCACCTCCAGCGATTTCAAGCGCCGGTAGCCTTCCCTTACCGCAAAGTCGTCCACAGGTAGTATGTCCATACGCTCCAGCGTGTAAATCAGGAACATCTCCACTGTCCACTGGCCGATGCCTTTCAGCGATACCAGTTGCCGGATCAGCTCTTCATTTGTCATGCCTTCGGCTATCTTACGGGTTGGCACCAGGCCATCCAGTGCGCCTTGCGCGATGCCCCGCAGTGTGGCGATCTTGCGACCGGAAAACCCGCATGCGCGCAAGGTGTCGAAATCGGTGGCGATTACTTGACCGGGTGAGGGAAATTCGCCGCCATACACCGAGAGTAGTTTGGCGATCATGGCATCGGCCGCGCGGCCGTTTAGCTGCTGGTTAGCTACCGCGCGCATGAGCGCTTCGTAGGGTTCACGTGTGGGCTGCGGGGTATGCGTGCATGGGCCGACCGTATCTATGAGGCGCGACCAGTCGCCGTCTACATTCGCCAGGAATTCGCTGGCATTTTGATAGTCATGCATGGATATAGTCAGAAAAGTTTTCAGATGGTTGGCGCAAGCCCAGCTTGCATATGCCAACATTACCTACCTCTATGATTTGATACAACAAGTGCATCGAATTAAATAGACATGCCCTGGGAGCCAATACCCGTAAAGGGCATCCCCACTCCACTTACTTTAACTTACTTCACTTGGCGCTAAGCCAGCTTGTGGCTTGCCCGTAGAATATATCTGCTAAAGCAGATTATTCACACGTCAAGCGCCAAGTGGAAGTGCGATATCCATGCGGCTTCCAGGGCATGCTTATTTTGACTGACTGACTGACTGTCTTTGATTAATTGTTTTGATTAAATCCAATAAATAGATATTAGCGATTAATGACTAGTTGAATTCCCTATCGCATCGATTTCCTGCTTGATCTTCATGTTGTCTAGCTTGCTTAATGGCAAGGCGGCAAACATCTTGATGCGGTTCTCCAGGTAGCCGCATATCCTGCGGAAAGCCGCCCGCTTTTCTTCATCGGAGCCTTCAACAGCGGCAGGATCTTCCACTCCCCAGTGGGCGGTCATCGGCTGGCCCGGCCAGAACGGGCACACTTCACCCGCGGCGTTATCGCAGACCGTAAAGACAAAATCCAGGTGTGTTGCTCCATCGACAGCGAATTCATCCCAACTTTTACTGCGCAGGCCTTCCGTCGCCAGGCCTCGTGCTTTAAGCGTTTCGATGGCGAACGGATTGACCTGTCCATTGGGGAAACTGCCGGCGCTGTAGGCCTTGAAGTGGCCTTTGCCCCAATGCTCCATGAGTTTTTCCGCCATGATGCTGCGCGCCGAGTTGCCGGTACATAGGAAAAGGATGTTGTATATTTTTTGTTCCATTTGGGTACTCCTGATGGTTGTAATCGTGGTTTGAGGATTTCGACTATCTTGGGATTTAAGTTTCCGCTTTTCGGATTTTGCTTACCCTGGATGCCTAATTTCCAAGAGCTTCTAATTTTCCAGGGCATCTGCAGCGCAGCACAAAGGCTGCGGTGCGCATTCTGCCGGACCGGATCCCTGGCAGCAGTTTTTGGTGAGGTAGCCGATCAAGCCGTTCATGGCGCCATAGTCGGCTTTGCAGTTAATGGTGGTGCCTTTGCGCATGGACACCACCAGCCCCGCATGTTTCAGCTGTTGCAAGTGAAACGACAGGGTGGCATTCGGCACTTGCAGCGTTTCCGCGATCAGACCGACCGGCATGCCGGCGTCGCCTGCCTGCACCAGAAGCCGAAATATATCCAGGCGGGTTCCCTGTGCCAGTGCGCCTAGCGCCGTAATTGCGATTACTCTTTGCATATTTCTATATTTATGGAAATATACGCCAGTGTCAAATGAATTTTCTGCGAACTTAGCCTTGGATCCTATGAGAAGTACATGAATAAAACCACACCACCAATCGGATTTTTTGAACGCTACCTGACGCTTTGGGTGGGCTTATGCATCGCCGCAGGTGTCGGCCTTGGGCAGTTGTTGCCCCACGCATTCAGGGCCCTGGGCGAGATGAAAGTCGCTGAGGTCAATATGCCGGTCGCCGTACTTATCTGGCTGATGATCATTCCCATGCTGCTCAAGATCGACTTCCGCTCGCTTGCTGGGGTGAAGCAGCACTGGAAGGGCATCGGCGTCACGTTGTTCGTCAACTGGGCGGTAAAGCCGTTCTCCATGGCGCTGCTGGCATGGCTGTTCATCCGCATCCTGTTTGCGGATTACCTGCCGGCGGAGCAAATCGATTCCTACATTGCGGGCTTGATTCTGCTGGCGGCTGCCCCTTGCACCGCCATGGTGTTTGTGTGGAGCAATCTGTGCGAGGGCGAACCGCATTTCACGCTGAGCCAGGTGGCGCTGAACGACGCCATCATGCTGGTTGCGTTCGCCCCCATTGTTGCATTGCTGCTCGGCCTGGCGTCGATCGCCATCCCCTGGGCAACACTCCTACTTTCGGTGGTGCTCTACATTGTGCTTCCCGTTGTAGTTAGCCAGGTTATCCGCAAGCTAGTGCTCACAAGTGCCCGCAAACCAGGGCTGGATAATTTGCTGGCAATTCTGCAACCCATTTCCATGCTGGCATTGCTCGTTACGCTGGTGCTGCTCTTCGGCTTCCAGGGCCCGCAAATACTTGCCCAGCCTCTGGTCATCGCTTTGCTGGCTGTGCCTAACCTGATCCAGGTGTACTTCAACTCCGGCCTAGCTTACCTGCTGAGTCGCAAGTTGGGGGTAGCGCATTGCGTGGCCGGGCCCTCTGCACTCATCGGCGCCAGTAATTTCTTTGAGCTGGCGGTTGCCACCGCCATCGGCATTTTCGGGCTGGATTCCGGTGCGGCACTGGCAACAGTGGTAGGTGTGCTGATCGAGGTGCCGGTCATGCTATCGGTGGTCAGCATCGTCAACCGCAGCAAAGGATGGTACCAGCATGGATAGCCACATCGTTACGGCTGCAAGCCTGGAAAACCTTCCGAATATTGAACCGGATTTATTCCGGCGTACGGATCATGCTGCATTGGTCAATGCCGTGCCATCCGCCCACGCACCGAGGTTTTTGCTGCTATACGGTTCGGTGCGCGAACGTTCTTACAGCCGCCTGCTGACAATGGAAGCGGCCAGATTACTGGAGGCGCTGGGTGGCGAGGCCCGCATTTTCGATCCGCATGGCTTGCCCCTGCCTGATGATGCCCCTGAAACGCATTCCAAAGTAACGGAGTTGCGTGAACTGGTGCTATGGTCGGAAGGCATGGTGTGGTGCTCGCCGGAACGCCATGGCGCGATGACCGGCATCATGAAAGCGCAGATCGACTGGATACCCCTGAGCATGGGCGCTGTCCGGCCAACGCAAGGAAAAACGCTAGCGGTGATGGAAGTGTCCGGCGGCTCGCAATCGTTCAACGCGGTCAACCAGATGCGGATACTGGGGCGCTGGATGCGCATGATCACCATTCCCAACCAGTCCTCGGTGGCAAAAGCCTTCCAGGAGTTCGACGAGGCTGGGCGGATGAAACCTTCGGCGTATTACGACCGGGTGGTGGATGTCATGGAAGAGCTGGTCAAATTTACCCTGCTCACCCGCGATTGCTCAAGCCAACTGGTAGACCGCTACAGCGAGCGTAAGGAAACTGCGGATGCGCTGAGCCGGCGCGTTAATCAGCAGGAAATCTGAGGCTGGCGTAACGCCTCTGGCGCAGCCGTTTCAACTCTGCTCTAATTGCTCTTTAGCATTCAAGGGCAATATTCATGAGCACAATCGCATTTATCGGCCTGGGCGCCATGGGTGTAGGCATGGCGGGCAACCTGCTGGCAGCGGGGCATGCCGTAAAGGTCTATAACCGCAGTGCGGAAAAAATCGCGCCGTTGGTAGGCAAAGGGGCGATAGCCTGTGATTCGCCCCGTGCGGCGGCAGAGGGCGCGGAATTCGTCATCACCATGCTCTCCAACGATGCCGTGCTGGAAGAAGTCATCCTGGCTGGGAACGGCGTCCTTATTGGCTTGCAGGCCGGTGCCATCCACCTTTCCATGAGCACGGTATCGCCCGATACCTCACGCAGGCTGGCTGAGTTGCATGCCGAAAAGGGCGCACATTATATCGCTGCCCCGGTATTCGGCCGGCCGGAGATGGCGGCCTCGAAAAAGTTGTGGATATGCACATCCGGCAATCATGCCGCGATCGAGACAGCAAGACCGGTGCTGGAAGCCATGAGCCAGGGCCTGTTCAATTTCGGTGAGGATGCGGGCGCTGCCAACATCGTCAAGCTGAGCGGAAACTTCATGATCGCCTCCTGCGTGGAAGTGATGGCCGAAGTCGCCGCACTGGCCGAGAAGAATGCAATCGCGCCTGATGCCGTGCTGAACATGCTCACCAGCACCATTTTCGCCTGCCCGATGTACCAGCGCTATGCCGACCTTATCCTGAAGCAGGACTACGAGGCCGGTTTCAAACTGTCGCTGGGGTTTAAGGACATGAACCTGATCCAGGGCGTGGCGCTGAAAAGCGAGACGCCCATGCCATTCCTGGGTGTGATACAACAGCGTTTCCTGGGGGCGATGGCAGAAGGCCGTGCCGAGCAGGACTGGAGCGCCATCGCCTTGAATGCAAGGCGCGACGCCGGCCTGCCGCTATCTATCTATGCATGAGGGTGCCATGAAACATCTAAACACGTTGTGCCTGGCCTTATTGCTTGCCCTGCTTTCCGGCTGTGCCACCAACGCCATGACCGGGCGCAGCCAGCTGATGCTGGTCTCCGAAAAATCCGCGATTGCGCAGAGCTCGCAGCTGTATTCCACCATGATCGACGGCTACGGCAAAAAAGGAAAAGTCAGTACCGACGCCGCCATCAACGAGCGCGTGCAGAAGATCACCAATAGATTAGTGGAACAGGCCATCCTTTACCGTCCGGATTCGCAGAACTGGCAGTGGCAGGTCAACGTGGTGGAGGATGACGCCATCAATGCCTCGTGCATGCCGGGTGGCAAGATAGTGGTGTTCACCGGCCTGCTCAATAAGATCGAACCGACGGACGACGAACTGGCGCAGGTCATGGGCCACGAGATCGCCCATGCGCTGGCCAATCACGGCGCGGAAAAGATGTCCATGCAGATGGTCTCCAACGCCGCCATCGCGCTGGTGGCGGTAGCCGCATCCAGCCGCAATAACGGCCAGAACCAGGGTATCGTCAATACCGCTGCGGGCGCCGGCGCTGCCGCCTTCATCACCTTGCCCAACAGTCGCGGCGCGGAAGAAGAGGCCGATAAGCTGGGTATCGAGCTGGCTGCACGTGCGGGTTACGATCCTGCAGCGGCTGTCTCGCTGTGGAAGAAGATGATGGAGCAGAGCAAGCAGACCTCGCGCTTCGACTTCCTCAGCACCCATCCCTCGCCGCCCAACCGTATCGATGCCCTGCAAGAACTCCAGGTGCCGATGGCCGCTATTTACCAGGAGCGAAAACTGGCGTATGTCGATTACAAACCCACGCGCCAGTTCGTCAAAGGCAGCAATGCCGATGCGATCCTTAATTCAAGCAATGTCAGGGTAGTGGATCCCATCCTGGAAGCATCGAATGTGCGTGTCATCAGCGACCCGGCCTTCCCGGACAGGCCTCCTGCCCCGGAAAAACCGGTATCGCTGGCGCCCGATCCCGGCAAGGCGCTGATGTTCTACTCGCCGCAGTTCGAACAATTCAAGCAGGGCAAGCTGGAGCTTGCGTGCACCGATTGCGGCTTCAAGTTTTACCGCAACCAGGGCGATTTCAAGAAATATTATGAAGCCGGTGATTGGCGCATGCTGGCCCAGAGCGTCATCAAGGTCGGCTACAAACTGGACCTGTCCTATCATTACCTCGCCGCTGCGGCCAACGGCATGGGATTTACACAAGCTGCCGGTGTCTATTCCGCCAAGGCGATCGAGCTGGCCGCCACTGAAAATTTCGCCTGTGCAAAAGGGGCCATGATCAAGTGTGAAGGCATACAGATCGGTTCTATCGCGCCATGATTGATTATTCAATGCGAGTATCTGCCAATGCCGACAGCCGTATAGCTGCAATTTTTCCCTGCCAGGATTATCATATCCAGCGCAGTTCAATAAATGCAGAAGCATAAAACCAGGTCGTCAAACTAGGTTGTTTACTGATAATTAATGGGAGGGTAATTATGTATTTTCTCGGCTGGCAAGGCATTTATACGCTGGTAGGCATCGTCATCGTGGTTGCCGTGATCCTGTACGGGTTTACCAAAATCGTTAAATAGCACAGCGCTTCGATTAAGTTTCATCAGCACCGCCCATGCTGGTTAGCAGTAAAGCTAATCAGCATGGGCGTTACATCTTCTTATTAGATCGCTCAATTGGCGTTGTTATTTTGCGCAATGACGATATCTGCTAACTCTTTGGGCCTGTCGATGAACGCAAAATGGCCTGTGTCCTTAAGTGTAATCGTGTTCGTCACGCCCAGTGCATTGGCGGTGCGTTGGCGCTCGGCAATGGTCGACCAGTCATGATCGCCATACACCAGGGTGACGGGTGCTTTCACGCCTGCATACAGCTCCCTGGCTTTTCCCCACGAACGCCACATGGCCAGCACATTGCGTTCTACATAACGATAGCTTTTACGCCGCCCTGCGGTATTCAACTCACTTAGCAATCCATCTGGAATTGCTCGCTTCGCACGCAATCCGCCTTTCATGATGAGGCCGAGCAGAAGTTTATTTTCCAGCGCTGCGAAGATGGCGCCATGCACAGGAATGGCGAAATTGCCGAGAATGAAATTGGCGATAACGTTGCCGCGCCGCACACCATCTGCATAGCGCGTGTCGTAATCGTAGGTGTTGGACGAAACCACCGCTTTAACTCGCTCCGGTACCTGGCTGGCAACGGTGAGGGCCAATACCGCGCCTATCGATTCACCCACCAGTGTCAGGTCCGTCAGGTCAAGTTTCTCAATAAATGAGATTACACCGTTCCGCAGATAGGGTTCGTCGTAGTTTGCCTGGGTATCGATAGACGAGTAGCCGTGCCCGGGTAAATCGATGGCATACACGGTGAAGTGTTTCGCTAGTAGCGGGATCGCTTCCTGGAAATAATCCAGTTGGGTGCGAATAGTATGCATGAGCAGCAAGGGCTTGCCGCTGCCTGCTTTCAGGTATCGGATGATTGTATTGTTATTCAGCGTCAACTCTGAAACGACGCCTAGTTTGGTTAAATCCTGCATGTTCATTACTCCCTGATTAACTGTTTTATTTTTGATAATTGTTTACCAAGGCAAAGCTTCACCCACATGGAAAAATCCGCCATTCGCGCCGTTCGCATCCAGGGTGGCTAGCTGCACGCTGGTTTTGCCGCTTTCTGCTACTTCCATCGGTGCGTGCTCGCCGCCCAGTTCTGTTTTTACCCAGCCAGGATGCGCAGAATTGACCTTGATGCTGGTGTCTTTTAATTCATGTGCGAGATGCACGGTATAGGCATTCAACGCCGTCTTGGATGCGTTGTACGCAAATGCCTTGGCGGGATCGATAGGGGAATTGGGCATGCTGTGCAAAGTGAGCGATGCGAGGATGCTGGACAGGTTGACGATACGGCCGGCCGGCGATTTCTTGATCAGCGGCAATAATGTTTGCGTGAGTTCGATCACGGAAAACAGGTTGGTCTGGAAGGTTTTCTTTAAAACGTCGGTAGTGACACTGCTGCTGTTATTGCCGCCTACCAACGGTTCCACCAGGATGCCGGCATTGTTCACCAGGATATCCAGTTTGCCGTATTTAGTATTGAGGTAATCGTAAGCGGCAGATGCGGATGTTGCGCTGTCTGCATCGTAGGCGATGGCTTCAGCCTGGATGCCTTTAGCAATGAGTTCACTGGCGGCTTGCTGGCCTTTTTTCAGATCGCGAGAACCGATCACGACGGTGATGCCGAGTTCGCCCAATCCCTTTGCGGTTTCAAAGCCGATGCCACGATTTGCGCCGGTGATAAATGCTACTTTTGCTGTTGACTGACTCATGATGTAGTTCCTTGATTAAAGTGCTGTTGAGATTATTTATGTACCTAGTGGTAAATAAATATTAGAAGGGTTAAAATAAATTGTCAACAATTAATTTACCGATTGGTATAATTGTCTTCAACTTAGTAATATTAGGTGGACTAATAGATATGGATACAGATGTAATGCATGCGCCGGAACCAGGCGTGGAAGCGGCTTCGTCGATAAAAAGCAGGGGACGTCCTCGTCTGTTCGATCATGACCAGGCGCTGGACAAGGCGTTAGACGTGTTTTGGAAACGCGGCTATGAAGGTGCCTCCCTGTCGGAGCTGACCGATGCACTGGGCATCAATCGCCCCAGCCTGTATGCGGCATTCGGCAATAAAGAGGAGCTGTTTCGCAAAGCGCTGGATCGCTACATAGCCGGCCCGGTGGCGTATGCATCAGCCGCCCTCCAGCAACCGACAGCACGTAAGGTGGTGGAAACATTCCTGACCGATTCTGCGTTGTTGCTGACTGATCCGAAAACGCCGCATGGCTGCATGCTCGTACAGGGCGCGCTTACCTGCGGCGAGGGTGCGCAAGCGATAAGCAAGCTCCTGGCGGACTGCCGCAATAGTTTCCAGGACGCGTTGCGATTGCGCCTGGAGCGGGCCAAGCTGGATGGCGACCTGCCTGTGTCTGCCGATGCTGCCGGGCTGGCGCGGTATGTCGCAACCATACACCAAGGCATGTCGGTGCAGGGCACAAGCGGAGCGACACACGATGAATTGCTGGGGGTGATCGCAACGGTGATGGCGAACTGGCCTGGCGTCTAAATTACTTTTTCAACTTACCTGATATTTAAAGTACGGTTTGCAGTACTTTAAGTGAATTTATCATCCATATTTCTATATAATGAATGATATGAAAACCTTTAATGTCAATTCAACTATCACTTCCCCAGTCCGTAAAAGCAGGATTGCTAGTGGCATTACACAGGCTGAACTGGCAATGCTTTCCGGGGTTAGCCGGCAAAACATCATCGACCTTGAGGCAGGTAAAAATGTAGGTTTGCATATCATTGCCAAAGTGCTCAATACCTTAAAGATTAATCTGGTATCAAATTCTGAGGGCAGTGATCGAGCCGATTTGGGAAGAAAAAGGGTCAGGAAGGGCAGTAATACTTCAACGGCAAGCCCCGGAATGCAGCGCAAGCTCGACCTATTACGTGCTCGGCCACGATTTGCAAATGCAGCCAGCGTTTGGTCATCCCCTAGCCAAAAAAACAGCCTGAAGCTCCTGCCAGCACGTTTAAGCAACGCCTCTTTTCTCGACCTTATGGAGCTATTACGCATCCACGGTATTGATGAGGTTGAGAAATCACTTGATGCTATTGCCCCCGAGTTAAATAAAAAACAGTACCTTATGCAAAAACAGATGTTAGGCAATATTGGTGTGGCGATGGGCAGGTAACAGATGAGGCAGGACACGAAGGCGTTACTGACTGAGATTTCACAAATCGAGTCAATAAGTGCATTTACTCTGGTAGGTGGAACCGCCATTTCACTGCACACCAATCACCGTGTTTCGGAGGATCTTGATTTTGCGATGTTGGAAACAACCATAAGTCGTATTGCCATAGATACTGTGCTAAATCGACTTCGCCAGTCACACACTGTGACGTTGGCGTTGAAACCTTTCGATATCGACAATGCTACGAATGAAGGTGTCGATCTGCTTGATCATCATCAGGACTGGCTAGTGGATGCTGTAAAAATCACATTCTTCACCATGGGCGAAAATGCCAGGGAAAGGGATGCGCTAAAAGTGTTTCATACGACGAAGATGGGATACGTCAACGTCATGGAACTGGATGGATTGTTTGTCAGCAAATGCCTGGTCTTGACTGAACGAATCAAATCCAGGGACATCTTCGATTTATGGTGGATGGTTAAGCACAATGACAAGCCCATTGAAAGCATATTCGGGGTCATTCAGGAACTCAAGCCGCATATCCCATACGAGACCATTCGGGCGCGTCTTTTATCCTACAACATACCGGCTTCTGATGAAGGCCTTGAGTCATTGATCGATATTACAATCGAGCAGGTCAGGGCGGAGCTCACGGAGGAAGTGAATGCGATGGAGATTCGTGAAGCATCCGCTATGTTGAATAAGTCTTCTGAATAAGCAGTCCTCATCAAGCAGGTTTACCCGTTATTCTTCCTGAGCGGCTTCAATAAATCCGAAAGCCCGTTATGGTCGATTTCCTGCATGAGCGCCAGCAGGCGACCTACCTCGCCGGGAGGAAAGCCTTTCCGCGCGAACCAGTTCAGGTAATTGCCCGGCAAGTCTGCCATCAAGGTGCCTTTGTATTTGCCGTAGGGCATTTCGCGCGTGACTAATAGTTGCAAATCTTCCGGTTTCACTCTCGTTACCTGTTCACGCTGTAAGCTAATTGCAAGCTTGCGCTGGTTGAATGGGACATCTGCTTAACGGCAACAAGTTTACATCACGCAACCACCACGCATGGAGTTCCCCAATTGATCACCTTGAAACGATTTACACTGGCCGCCTGCTTGCTACTCGCTGCAACCACTGTGCTGGCGGATACGAAGATCGGCTATGTGCAGGCCGACAAGGTGATGCAGAGCGCACCGCAGACAGCGGAAGTTGGAAAGAAGCTGGAAAAGGAATTCGGTGCGCGCAGTACCGAACTGCAACGCCTGCAAAAACAGGTGGAGACGCAGGAAGTCGCGCTCGAAAAAGACAGCCTTACGCTGACGGAAAGCGAGCGTAACAAGAAGATGCGCGATATCTCTGATTTCAAGATGGCACTGGAGCGCAAACAGCAAGAATTCAACGAAGACATCAATATCCGCAAGAATGAAGAGTTGGCCGCCCTGCAGGACAAGATCAAGGCTGCCGTGGCATCGGTGGCGCAAAGCTCAGGTTTCGATATCGTGCTGTTCAGCGGGGTCGCTTATGCCAGTAAGCAGGCGGACATCACCGATAGCGTGTTGAAGGCTATGAGCAAGTAATCCTAATACCATCGCATAGGATGGCGTGATGGAAGGTGTCCATGCCTTGCGCTAGACTGGCGAGATATTTCCAACGTATCCTTGCCCACCATGCATGACATCCTTATCCCTGAAAGCGAGTACGAGCTAACCGCCATGCGTGCCCAGGGCGCCGGCGGCCAGAACGTCAATAAGGTGTCGAGCGCGATCCACCTGCGCTATGACGTCATGGCGTCTTCGCTCAGTGAGTCGCACAAAGCCAGGTTGCTGGCATTGCGGGATAGCCGCCTGACGCAAGAAGGCGTGCTCGTGATCAAGGCCCAGCAATACCGCAGCCAGGAAATGAACCGGCAGGATGCCATTACCCGCCTGCACGCGCTGGTGAATAGCGTAGCGAAAACGCCGTTGTTGCGACGTGCGACGCGCCCCACATGGGGTTCGCAACGCAGGCGGGTGGAAAGCAAATTGAAACGCGGTGCCATCAAGGCCAGCCGGGGCAAACCTGCCGGACACGACTAGTCTCTCGGCTCAGTTATTTGTTTTTTTTACTTTGCGGCAGCAAGGTGTTTTATTCAGTGCACGCACGGGATGTGGCAAAATAGCGCATGCCATTTTTCACCCGCCCATGAACATCCTCGCCCTGGACACCTCCACCGAATACCTCTCGCTTTGCCTGTCGCTGGCAGGGGAAGTCTATGCGCACGACAGCCACGCCGGGCAAAGCCATTCCAGGGAGATATTGCCTGCATTGCAGGCTCTGCTGGATAAAGCCGGCGTCGAAATCCAGGACCTGGACGGCATTGCCTTCGGCGCAGGGCCCGGATCGTTTACCGGCCTGCGCATCGGTTGCGGTGTGGCGCAGGGCCTGGCATTCGGCGCTGGCCTGCCGGTCATCGGCATCAGCACGCTGATGGCGCTTGCCCAAAATACCCAATCCCAGAATACCCAAGCCGAGCATACGAAATCTGCGAATACCGTCACTGAACGCGTGATCGCCTGCCTGGATGCGCGCATGGGCGAGGTCTACCATGCGGCATATGCAAAAAATGGCGATACATGGGATGAAGTCAGCGCCCCCGGCTTGTATAAACCCGACCAGGTGCCTCCTCTGGACGGCGATCACTGGACAGGCGTAGGCACAGGCTGGGCAGCCTATCCCGAGCTATTGAAAGCGGCCTACGATGGGCAGGTATCGACCGTGTTGCTGGAGGCGCTGGTATATGACCACCCGACTGCGGTATCCATCGCTGAACTTGCGCTTCCCTTATTCCAGGCCAGCCTGGGACGCCCTGCAGCCGAAGCCGCGCCAGTGTACATCCGCAATAAAGTGGCACTCAAGACCAGCGAACGGCTGGCCATCAGCAATGCAAAAGTCAATTCCAATATCAATACCCAGATCAACAACAAGACCGGTACGGTACCTGCCTGATGAATGCAGTGCTTAAACCCAGCATACAGATGCGGCCCATGCAGATGACGGACCTCGACGCCATCATGCAAATCGAGCCGACCATCTTTCCTTTCCCGTGGTCGCGCGGCAATTTCAACGATTCGCTCAATTCCGGCTATAGCTGCTGGGTGATGGAACTGGACGGTGAAATCATGGGTTACGGCGTCCTGATGATGATTCTGGACGAAGCCCACCTGCTCAATATCAGCATCGCCAGCAACCAGCAGGGGCGCGGCTTCGGGCGCACCCTGCTGGAGCATATGATGCAGCTTGGCCGACACCACGGCGGCTTGAATATGTTCCTGGAGGTGCGGCCATCGAATGTTGCCGCGATTGCCTTATACGAAAGCATGGGCTTCAATGAAATGGCAGTGCGCCGCAACTATTACCCGGCCAAGCATGGACGTGAAGATGCCGTGCTGATGGGAATGGCACTTTGAAGATATGGGCGAAAATGCAATGAGCTTGAGTCGCGAGCAGATGCTGAAGGAGCTGGAGCTGCTGCCGGTGTGGCAGTCGAATGGCGAGCGGCCGGCAGTCACTGCAAAGCTTGCTGATGTGGCAGCAGCACCTGCAGAGATCGAAACTCCGCCAGGGATCAAGGCGGAAATGCCTGCACAATCACTCCCAGTAATAGAGCCTGCCCCAGACCTGCCGCTGGAGGCTCAGCCTGCAATGTTTGAGCCGCTGGTAGCTGAAGCCCCTACAGCGCCATCGTTCGACGCGCGGGCGGAGACCATTCGCAGCCTGGACTGGCTGGCCTTGCAGGAAGATGTGCCCGGTTGCGTCGCCTGCAACCTATCGCAGACAAGGACGCAGACGGTGTTCGGCGTGGGCGACCCGGATGCAGACTGGCTGATCATCGGCGAGGCGCCCGGCGCCGAGGAGGATCGCAAGGGCGAGCCCTTCGTCGGCATGGCCGGCCAGCTACTGGACAACATGCTGGCGGCGATCCAGTTGCAGCGCGGCAAGAATGTCTACATCGCCAACGTGCTGAAATGCCGGCCGCCGGAGAACCGCGACCCGCATGGCGAAGAGGTCAGGCAATGCGATCCTTACCTGAAACGCCAGGTCGAGTTGATCAAACCTAAACTCATCCTTGCACTCGGTAAATTCGCAGCGCAGTCGCTGCTGGAATCCACGGATACCATCGCTTCCATGCGCGGCAGGCAGCATAGCTTCCAGGGCGTGCCGGTGATCGTCACCTACCATCCTGCTTATTTATTGCGCAACCTGCCGGACAAGGCCAAGGCATGGGAAGACCTGTGTTTTGCGCGCAGTACCATGCTGGCATTGCAAACCGCCGAATCGCCCCAATAATGCCTGTAACATTCAACAATTCGCTGTTCCGTCAACAAACCAACTAACATTCAGGAGTGGAAATGAAGAATATCGGGTTAAAAATCGCTGCCGTGCTACTGGTACTCAACTTGTCAGGTTGCGGCTACAACAGCTTCCAGACGCTGGACGAGGAAGTGAAATCGAACTGGGCCGAGGTGCTTAACCAGTACCAGCGCCGTGCCGACCTGGTGCCTAACCTGGTGAATACCGTCAAGGGCTATGCCGACCACGAAGAAAAAGTGCTGACCGAAGTGACGGAAGCACGCGCGAAAGTCAGCAGCATCCAGGCCACGCCGGAGCTGATCAACGACGAAGCGGCCTTTGCCAAATTCCAGCAGGCGCAAAGCCAGATGACATCTGCCCTGTCCCGCTTGCTGGTGGTCGCCGAGAACTATCCGCAATTGAAGGCCGATGCCGGCTTCCGCGACCTGCAGGCGCAGCTGGAAGGTACGGAGAATCGCGTGACCGTGGCGCGTAACCGCTATATACAGGCGGTGAAGGACTACAACATCGCCGTGCGTACGTTCCCTAATAACCTGACCGCCTCCATGTTCGGCTACAAGCCAAAACCATCGTTCACGGTAGAGAACGAAAAAGAAATCTCCAAGGCGCCTACGGTCGATTTCGGTAACGGCAAGTAACTTGCGCGACGTAACGCGAGCGACTAGGGCAATTCCTTGACCGCATCACGCCTGGCTAGCCGCCTTTTGCATCCTCTATGCCTTTGCCTGGCGCTGCTGGGCGCAGGCAGCGGACTGGTAGCAAAAGCAGAAGAGGTCGCCGTGCCGACGCTGCAACATCGCGTTACCGACCTCACCGCTACGCTCAGTGCCGACCAGAATGCGGCGCTGGAAGCCAAACTTACCCAGTTCGAACAGCAGAAAGGCAGCCAGATCGCCGTACTGATCGTGCCGACCACGCAGCCGGAAGCCATCGAGCAGTACTCCATGCGCGTGGTCGAAGCCTGGAAACTGGGGCGCGAAAAAGAGGACGACGGCGTGCTGGTGCTGGTGGTCAAGGATGATCGCAAGATGCGCATCGAAGTCGGCTATGGCTTGGAAGGCGCGATCCCGGATGCCTACGCCAAGCGCATCGTCAGCGATATCATGGCGCCGCATTTCCGCGAGGGCGATTTCTACGGTGGTATCGACGCTGCCATCGACAGCATCATCAAACTGGTGGATGGCGAGCAATTACCCGCACCGCCGCCACGTGCCAGCAGGCAGCAGCACGATTGGGGCGACCTGTTCCCGGTATTGCTGATCGGCGGCCTTGTGATCGGTGGCATATTGCGCGCGGTCCTCGGGCGTTTCCTGGGCGGCATTGCCAGCGGCGGCTTGATTGGTGCCCTGGTGTGGATACTGGGTGGCGGATTGATCATGGCGTTGGTACTGGCGGTCATTGGATTCTTCCTCACCCTGCTCGGCTTATCCAACCTGGGCGGCTTAAGCAGCTTCGGCGGTGGGGGCGGCAGCGGCTGGAGCAGCGGTGGCGACAGCCCATTTTCCGGCGGCGGCGGTGGGTTCGGCGGCGGCGGGGCATCGGGGGATTGGTAAATGAAGCATAAGGGTATCCGCAGGTTTTTCAGTCACCTGCTACACACGCCGTTGCACACCAGGAAGTATTTTTCCCCGGCTGTATTGGCAAGGATAGAAGCTGCCATCAAGGTGAGCGAGCGCTCGCATCTGGGCGAGATACGCTTTGTGGTGGAGGGCGACCTGCATCCGCTGCACATCCTCCAGGCCATTACACCCCGGCAACGTGCCATCGCGCTATTCTCGCAATTGCGTATTTGGGATACCGAGCAAAATAACGGTGTGCTGATCTATTTGTTACTGGCCGACCGCGACGTGGAGATCGTCGCCGACCGCGGTATCCACCAGCATGTGGGCGCCGAAGCGTGGGAAGTCATCTGCAAGGCAATGGAAGGGGAGTTCCGTCACGGTGCATTCGAAAAGGGCGTGCTTCTTGGCCTGGACAGGATTTCAGCGTTACTGCAACAGCATTACCCGGCAAGCGCCGATGCCGGCTCGCCGAACGTGAACGAATTGCCGGATGCGCCCATCGTTTTTTAAGCCAATGCTAATTGCCGTATGCCTGGCGGGAGTTATGCCAGCGGCAGTTTGCGGGCCGGCCTTTGCGGATGAAACGGTGATGACCGCAGTGCTGCACCAGCAGGCAACCCCTGCAAGTTTTGACATGTGCCATAGCGGCGGTTGCGCCGAGGTCAGCCATGTCGCGCTTAGCGACGAAGAGTGGCAACAGGTCACGGCGATATTCCAGCCGCTCCCGCAAGCGGCAGGGCAGGAGCGCGATGCCATTGCGAACGCCATCGGCGCCATGGAAACGTTAGTCGGTGCTAAGACCGGCACCAGCACCGACCGCGGCGGCACCTTCGGCAATTCGGCCTATCCCGGCCAGCTCGATTGCAACGACGAGGCGATCAATACCACCAACTACATGAAGATGTTGGCCGCAGCAGGGCTGATCCGGTTTCACGACTTGATGGACATCCATCGACGCGGATTTTTCCTCACCGGCTGGCCGCACAGCACGGCCGCCATCCGCGACAGGCAGACCGGCCAGCGCTATGCTGTCGATGCCTGGTTTTACGACAACGGGCACCCGGCAGAAGTGCTGACCATGGAGCTGTGGAAATCCGGCTGGAAACCGGCGGACAGCGGGGCACGTTAGTCCAGTATCCGTCTGCCCCATATCCCGTAATTGCTGACTTGGCGGTACTTTGCCTATAAAATCCACGTCTGTAAAATCCACACCGGTTTTTAAAATCACTTAAATCACGATGTATTAGGAAAGCCAACATGCGCGCCTCGCAATTTTTTATCGCCACCCAGAAAGAAGCACCACAGGAAGCCGAAATCCCCAGTCATCGCCTCATGCTGCGCGCCGGGCTGATCAAGCGCCTGGGTTCGGGTCTGTATAGCTGGATGCCGCTGGGCCTGCGCGTGTTGCGCAAGGTGGAAGCCATCGTGCGCGACGAGATGAACAAGGCCGGCGCACTGGAAATATTGATGCCGGCTGTGCAGCCCAGGGAGTTGTGGGAAGAGACCGGGCGCTGGGCGGTATTCGGCCCGCAGATGCTGAAGATACGCGATCGCCACGAGCGCGACTTCTGTTTCGGGCCGACGCATGAAGAGGTGATCACGGATATCGCACGCAAGGAGATCCGCAGCTACAAGCAACTGCCGCTGAATTTCTACCAGATCCAGACCAAGTTCCGCGACGAGATACGCCCGCGTTTCGGCGTGATGCGCGCCCGCGAATTCGTGATGAAGGATGCCTATTCTTTCCACGCCGACCTTGCCTCCCTGGAAAGCACATATGCCGTCATGTACCAGGGCTATAGCAATGTATTCGACCGCCTTGGCCTGAAATTCCGCGCCGTGCGTGCCGATACCGGCGCCATCGGCGGCGACGGCTCGCATGAGTTCCATGTATTGGCCGATTCTGGCGAGGATGCACTGGCGTATTGCGAAAACTCTGACTATGCAGCTAATGTGGAGCTGGCAGAGGCCGTGGCGCCTTCCGTTGCCAGGACATCTGCCAGCGAAGCCATGCGCGAAGTCGAGACGCCCAAACAGACTGCCTGTGCCGATGTGGCAGCCTTGCTGGGTATCGGCATCGAGCGCACGGTCAAGGCCATTGCATTGATGGCGAACGATGGCGAACAGTCAAAATTCCATCTTATGTTGTTGCGCGGCGACCACATCCTGAACGAAATCAAGGTAAGCAAGATTGAAGGACTGGGCGATTTCCGCTTTGCGTCAGAAGAGGAAATCCGCGCCAACCTGAACTGCCCTCCCGGCTTCATCGGGCCGGTGGGTGTGGGCCCGCACGTCACCGTGATTGCCGACAGGACAGTGGCCGCCATGAGCGATTTCGTCTGCGGCGCCAATAAGCCCAAGTATCACCTCGCAGGCGTCAATTTCGGCAGGGATTTACCTGAGCCTGTGTTAGTGGCGGATATCCGCAACGTGATAGACGGCGATCCCAGTCCGGACGGCAAAGGCAGCTTGTCCCTGTGCCGCGGCATCGAAGTCGGTCATATTTTCCAGTTGCGGACCAAGTATGCGCAGGCCATGAATGCCACCTATCTGGATGAAACCGGACAGAGCAAAGTGCTTGAAATGGGCTGCTACGGCATCGGTGTGTCGCGCATCGTCGGCGCTGCCATCGAGCAGAATTTCGACGAACGGGGCATCATCTTCCCGACCGCCATGGCGCCCTTCCAGGTGGCGATTGCGCCCATCGGCATGGACAAGAGCGACGCCGTGAAAGAAGCGGCAACCCGGCTGTACGATCAGCTGCAGGCGGCCGGTATCGATGTATTGCTGGATGACCGTGGCGAACGGCCCGGCGTGATGTTCGCTGAAATGGAACTCGTCGGCATCCCGCACCGTATCGTGATCGGCGACCGTGGACTGAAGGAAAATAACGTGGAGTACCAGGCACGCACCGATAAGGAAGCCCAGCCGGTAGCGCTGGATGCGATCGTCGGCCTGGTGCTTGAGCGGGTACAGAAAGCACTGTGCTAACCAATCTCAAAGCCATGGTGTTTTGCGGTTTGCTGTTGTCTGCGGCGACCGCAATGGCTGGCGGCCAGCTTGAAGAGCCGCTATCCAACAGCGTCAAGGCCATGATGCAGAAATCCATCAGCGACAGCGCCGCGCCGCGCCTGTTCTTCGCTACGGAGATCGAAGGCCGGGTGTGGATGGATGAGATGTCGGAACGCCTGAAATCGCGTATGCCGACCAAGAGCGTACGCGAGGATTTCCTGCGTACCGTGCATTACGAGGCCAGCCGTGCCGGTCTGGATCCGCAGCTCATACTTGGCCTGATCCAGGTCGAAAGCGGGTTTAAAAAATACGCCGTGTCTTCAGTTGGCGCCAAGGGCTTCATGCAGGTCATGCCGTTTTGGGTGCGCAGCATTGGGGCGCCGGACCATAATCTATTCCATCTCCGGCTTAATTTGCGCTATGGCTGCACCATCCTGAGACACTACCTGGATATCGAGCGTGGCGACCTGTATCGTGCACTGGGGCGATATAACGGCAGTCTCGGCCAGCCGCAATACCCCAACCTGGTGGTGGGCGCCTGGCGTAAAAATTGGACCTACGTACCTTTTTCGGGCAAATAATCCCTCCAGCATTCTCTCGCACCTGTATGGTGCAAAATTGTTTACTTCCCTGTCTTTTTCGTACTAGTATCTGCATCAGCGGTTTTGCCGTGTGCCGGGTTTCACAACAATTTCATTCGCCCGCATGCCTGCCGTTGTTATTCCATCAACCTGTTAGGGAGGAATGTATGTCTAAATTAACTGCACTATCGTTGAGTATTGCGTTACTGGGTGGCTTATGGGCGTATCTGGCACTGGGGCCGCTGGCTGGGTATGTCCTGGTCTGGGCCGGATTTATTGCATGGGGATGTTACTTTCATAGCGGCGCGGACAATGCCGCCTTGCAGAAAACCATTGCCGGTATGATCTACGGCGCTGTCATTGCCGGTATCGCACTATGGCTGGTGGGCAGCAATCCGCTCGGCTTGCCGGGAGCAGTCGGCCCTGCAGTCTACGTCGGCGTGACGGTGTTCTTCCTGGTTATCGTGGCGGGTATTAACCTGCTGTCAGTGGTGCCTGCCAACGTATACGGGTATGCCGCGACGGCTGCCTATGCATTGCAGACAGCCAATGTCGGCAGCGTAACCGCTACCAACTTGACTAACCCGGTGCTGATCATTGCCCTGTCCGTCATATTCGGCGCGGTGTTCGGCCTGGTGTCCAGCAAGTTGGCGAACGCCATCAGCAAGTAGGATTGCCGATATAAAAAAACCGCCCTCGGGCGGTTTTTTTATGTCTACTACAGATATCACTTGGCTACATCGAAGCTTTACTGAGCAAGTTCCAGCACCTTAAAACCGTAATACGTCCCGAACTCGCCTTCCGGTTCATGCAGCAGGAACAGCATGCCGTGTGTGTAGCCGGTGCCTGTGTAATGGTTCTGGGCACGTAGTTTCAATGATTTCGGCAATGCGCTTTTGCCTGCGAATCTTCCTTCCAGGTCAAATACCAGCACCGCCTTATGGTCGATATCGAGGATGGCAAGCTCTTCTCCCTTGATGCCGGTGTAGGCGATGTAATGCTCGTGGATATCGTCCGTGTTTGCACCGGCGGCTTTCAGGTCCAGTGCGATTTCGCCTACTTTTTCGCGTTTGCTTAGATCCACCACGAAGACTTTATTGCTGTGCTCCTGCTTGGCGTAATACACCTTGGCATCGTAGTTGTAGCTGGGCATGGTCGCGGCGTCGCCGAAAGCCGGGTTATAGCCGGAAATGTCTTTCGACGTTGTTTTCAGGTCGCCGTTGTCCTCCAGTTCAAGTGCGAAGATGCCTGTATCCGGTGCAAATCCGGCATCGCTGGAGACATTGTAGGTAACCGTTTCCAGCCGGTAGGTAATGGGGTTGTAGTACATGGAGCGGTTGTTGTAACCAGGCAGTGCGGACTGCAGGTAGTGGCCTTCGCTGTCGTAGGCGTGTAGCTGTGATTTCGACGTCATGTTCTCCATGTCACCAGGCACCGGACCCAGGCCGCCATCGGCGATGTAGTAGCGCTGGTGCTCGGGCACATACGCCACGGTCATGGGGCGTGTAGACGGTTTTACCGCCAGCGGGATCCTGATGCCTTGCTCCGCTTCAGGCAGGACGGCTGCCCCGGCCTGCATGCTGCCCAATAGCGCAGCCAATGCCAGTGATATGCCGATTGATTTCATCGTGGTTCTTTCCTAGTTTGTCTGACGGTTTATTGGTGAGTGACGGGCTATTTTGATCTTTGTCTGACGTCCGGCTGGGCTATTCTGCACATTAGGATACCTGTTGCATCGATTTGGTTTCCATTTAAACAGAATCATCCATTGCTGTCTGAGTCTTGTCGGCGCGCTCGATCAGCATGGCATCGCCATAGCTGAAAAAGCGGTAGCGCTGGTCTATGGCGTGCTGGTAAGCAGTGCGGATATTCTCCATCCCGGCAAACGCGGACACCAGCATCAGCAGCGTGCTTTTCGGCAGGTGGAAGTTGGTCAGCAGGCGTTCGGCTACCCGGAAACGATAGCCGGGGGAAATGAATATATCGGTATCGCCGTTGCCGGCCGCCAGCTCTCCGCTGCGCGCAGCGCTTTCCAATGCGCGTAGCGAAGTCGTGCCGACACAGGTGACTTTGCCGCCGGATCGCTTCGCCTGCCGGATCATCTCCACGGTTTCTTCAGGCACTGAATACAGTTCGCTGTGCATCTTATGCTCAGCGATATCCTCGACGCGTACGGGCTGGAATGTGCCGGCACCCACGTGCAGGGTAACGTAGGCAATGTGGATGCCCTGTTGCGTCAATGCCTGCAGCATGGCATCGTCGAAATGCAGGCCGGCAGTTGGCGCGGCCACTGCGCCTGGCGCTTTCGCATACACGGTCTGGTAGCGCTCGGCGTCGACCGCATCGGCGGAATGCGTGATGTAAGGCGGTAGCGGCAACTCGCCATGCTGCTCCAGCACTTGCAATACCGTCTTGTCGCCGTCGAACTCAAGCAGGAACAAATCGTCCTGGCGGGAGATTACGGTCGCGTTTACCGTATTGTCGATGATGAGCTGGCTGCCGGGTTTGGGCGACCTGGATGCGCGGATCAGCGCCAGCGCGCGACGGTCGTCGATCACACGCTCGATCATCACCTCTATATTGCCGCCGCTGCTCTTGCGGCCGGTGAGGCGGGCTTTGATGACGCGCGTGTCATTGAATACCAGCACATCGCCCGCAGATAGAAAATCCGGCAACTGGCTGAACAAGGCATCGTTCAGGCTGCCGCTTTCTCCATCGAGCCTTAACAGGCGGCTGGCGTTACGCTGTGTAGCGGGAAACTGCGCGATCAGTTCATCGGGAAGGGCAAAGTCAAAATCAGTGGTTCGCATAAATCTCAGTGTTTGTTATAATGCCGCTCCTGCGCCGGGGTGGCGGAATTGGTAGACGCACTGGACTCAAAATCCAGCGAGGGCAACTTCATGGGGGTTCGATTCCCCCCCCCGGCACCAGTCAGGCATCAATGTAATTTTCAGTGTTAATTCTTTTCCTACGCATTTTTTTGTTCTGCACATTTTTCCTGCGCATTTTTTGCCGCGTTTCTGCTTCCAATATCTTGCTGGCATCTTAGGCAGTAATTTTTCGCCCAACATTTTTCGCAAAACCAGCGGCCGTAACTCAATCGCGTCATCACCTTCTTAAATCCGGCCGCATTATTATTTGACGTCATTATACGTTAACTAATCTTTTCTTATCTCTCATGTACTTACGTGGCATCTCGTTCGTGAAGCGCAATTTTATTGGCTCGCCTGCATGACGACGCTTGAACTTGGCAATTACTTATGCTAGTTTGCTACTTGTAACTAGAATGTTACAACATGTTCCATTTAGTAAACTTTTAAGTGCTTCAAGTGCTAATCGGACGTGTAAAAAAAGATCGGCGACCAGAAGAATAGGCGCCAGGTCTCGCAACCATCATTTTAAATGCTTGGGCGAATTAAGGAGTTTTGATGCTATCTGTTCAGGATGCTCAGATTGTTGCGCGGCCGAATAAATCATTGTCTGCAACAGGCATGGTTAAGGTCGTGGCTGTCATCGCTTCAATTTCCCTCATCATTGCAATAGGTTTCGGTCTGTTAGGCGCTTGGCTGGTACTGCCATTCGCTGGACTGGAAGTACTGGCGCTGGCGTATGCCTTTTATTACATCAATTGCCATGCAAGCGATTATGAAAGCATCACCATCGACGGCGATAGACTGGCTGTAGAAAAGCGGAACTACAAAAATACCAGCCAGGTTGTATTCAATCGTTATTGGGCGCGTGTTTCACTGCGCGAGTTACCCAGTGGCGATCAGTCATTATTGCTACGTTCACACGGCAAGGAAGTCGAGTTCGGCCGACATTTCTTGAATAATGAGCAGCGCCTGGCGCTCGCTCAACAATTAAAAACCCGTGTGGGTGTTGTTCTATAACCTGATTTGGGAGTGAGTATGCTATTGAAGTGGCTAAGACTAAAAATTGCGCAGCATAAAATGACTGCGTTACTGCAAACAATAATCGGCACCTGTACGGCACTTGCTTCGTTCTCTGCAAGTGCAGAATATTCCTGGAATTTCCCTCACCCCGTCACCCCGATGGCCTTGGACACCTTGCACGTGCACAACAAGTTCATGGTCATCGTCATGGTCATCTTTGTCGTGGTGCTGGGGATCATGATCTATTCGATTTTCACCCACCGTAAAAGTAAGGAATTCCAGCCTGCGAATTTCACCGGTCCCAGCACCAAGGCACAGATATTCTGGACCCTGGTGCCGTTCGCCATCCTGCTCTATATCGACTTCATCCTGATGGGCATTCCTGCTTACCACAGCGTGGTAATGATGGAAGACACCAAGAACGGCGCTGAAATGGTGGTGAAAATCACCGGTTCACAATGGCGCTGGCAGTACGAATATATGGATGGCGATGCCAAGGGCATCAAGTTCGTCAGCAACCTGGTGACTCCGCAGGAGCAGATGGAGAACAAGGCTGAAAAAGACAAGAATTACCTGTTGGAAGTCGATAACCAGCTGGTGCTGCCGGTCGGCAAGAAAGTCCGCATCTTGCTGACATCGACCGACGTGATCCATAACTGGTGGGTGCCGGCGTTCGGTTCTGCACGTGATGCCATTCCCGGTTTCCTGCGCGAAACCTGGGTGCAGGTGAATGAGGCCGGGATCTACAGGGGGCAATGCAAGGAGTTGTGCGGCAAAGGCCATGGTTACATGCCTGCCGTGGTGGAAGCCGTTCCTGAGGCTGATTTCAAAAAATGGGCGCTAGCCAGGAATGAGGAGATGAAAACTGCGTCTGCAGGGGCCGATAAGGAATGGACCAAGGAAGACCTAGTGGCCAACGGCAAGGGAGTGTATGAGAAAAACTGCGCGGTATGCCACCAGGTGACTGGCGCCGGCTTGCCCCCTGCGTTCCCTGCCTTGACCGGCAGCAAGATCGCTACCGGGCCTATTTTCGACGGTGCTGGAAAGCTAGTCAAAGACGGCCACCTGGATCGCGTATTCAACGGCAAAGGCATCATGCCGGCCTGGAAAGGCACGCTGAACGATACGGAAATCGCCTCGGTGATCACCTATGAGAGAAATGCGCTGGGCAACAATACCGGCGATCTGTTGCAGCCCTCGCAAGTGAAGGCGATGCGCTGATACATCCCAAGACCAACGAATTCGCTATGCAAACCATTAAGCAAGCCGTCATACGCAATCTTTAGGAGATGCAAATGAGTACAACCACAGTAGCACACGACGAAGGCCACGATCACGGCCATGCGGACTACCAGCCAGGCATCATGCGCTGGCTGACCACCACCAACCACAAGGACATCGGGACCATGTACCTGACGTTCTCGCTGATCATGTTCCTGGTCGGCGGTTCCATGATCATGGCGGTGCGCATGGAGTTGTTCCAGCCCGGCCTGCAATTGATGAAGCCGGAATTTTTCAACCAGCTGATCGGCGTGCATGCGCTGGTGATGATCTTTGCAGCATTGATGCCGGCGGCCACAGGCTTTGCCAACTGGATGCTGCCGTTGCAGATAGGTGCACCCGATATGGCGTTGCCGCGGCTTAATAACTGGGGTTTCTGGTTACTGCCGCCAGCGGCCATCCTGCTTACGCTGCCATTCACGCTGGCGTTGTTCGGCATCGGCGACGGCGCCGTAGCGACTGGCTGGACCTTGTATGCACCGCTTTCGGTGCAAGGGGGCATAGGCGTCGATTTCGCTATTTTCGCTATCCACTTGCTGGGGATATCTTCAGTACTCGGTTCCATCAACGTCATCGTCACCATCTTCAATATGCGCGCACCCGGCATGACGCTCATGAAAATGCCGATGTTCGCATGGGGCTGGCTGATCACTGCCTTCCTGCTGATCGCCACCATCCCGGTGCTGGCTGGTGCCGTGACCATGTTGCTCACCGACCGTCATTTCGGCACCCATTTCTTCGATGCAGCCGGCGGCGGCGACCCTATCCTGTTCCAGCACCTGTTCTGGTTCTTCGGCCATCCTGAGGTGTATATCCTGCTGCTGCCGGTATGGGGTTTCATGCCGCAGATTCTTTCTACGTTCTCACGCAAGCCTATGTACGGCTATAAAGCGCAGGTGTATTCGCTGTGGGCGATCGGCGCGCTGTCTGTCGTGGTGTGGGCGCACCATTTCTTCACGGTAGGCATGCCGGTGCCGGCGTTGCTTTACTTCATGTACAGCACGATGGCCATCTCGCTGCCCTTGGCGGTGCTGTTCTACTGCTGGATCGCCACTATCTGGAAGGGTTCGATGTCATTTGAAACGCCCATGCTGTTCGCGGTGGGCTGGATCATCCTGTTCGGCATCGGCGGGCTGACCGGTTTGGTGCTGGCCGACGTGGCGGCGGATGCGCAGTACCACCATAGCTATTTCGTGGTGGCGCATTTCCATTACACGCTGTTTGCAGGCGGCATCATGGGCATCATGGCAGGCGTGTACTACTGGCTGCCGAAGATGACCGGCCATATGTATAACGAGAAACTGGGCAAACTGCATTTCTGGTTGACCGCCATTTCGTTCAACCTGACCTTCATCCCGCAGTTCTTCCTCGGCCTGGCCGGCATGCCGCGCCGCATTCCCGATTACGCACTGCAGTTTGCGGAATTCAATATGATTTCCTCGATTGCGGCATTCGCCCTTGGCTTATCGCAACTGCTGTTCGTCTACAACATCGTCAGCTGCGCACGCGGCAAAGGGCAGAAAGCGACCGACCAGGTATGGGAAGGCGCACAAGGGCTGGAATGGACATTGCCCTCGCCACCGCCTTACCACAGCTTTGCTGAACAGCCGACAGTCAGGTAATAACGAGCAAGGTAAACACTGGCGTGATAACAGCTGGATAACGTAAGCAATGCAATCCCGGCCTGGTTCTTTGGACCGGGCCGGATATCAGTAATACCGGTAAACGCCGGCTTAGGAAACGCTGGAACAATGGAAAAGCCTGATCGGCAGGATGTGCAGGAAAAACGCAGCAGGAATTTCAAGCTTGCAGTGATCTTTGGCGTGATTGCAGCTGGCTGGTACCTGTTGGCCATGCTGGTCATCTGGAAACAATAGAGTGGACCCGATAGACCAAGCTGCGCGGCAAAAAGCGAATAGCAAGCTGGGATTCAAGTTGTTGTGGATAGTGGGGGCGGCCCTGTTGTTCGGGTTTGCACTGGTGCCGCTTTACGATGTGCTGTGCAGTGTCACCGGCTTGAATGGCAAGACCAGCAATACCGCAGACCTGGGCAGCACGAAAGTAGACGAATCGAGGCTGGTGACGGTTGAGTTCACCTCGACGGTGATGCCGGGCCTGGGATGGAATTTTCATCCCAAGCAATCCAGTATCAAGGTGCATCCGGGCAAGATCGAAACGGTATTGTTTGAAGCCAGGAACAATACCAATGAAGTCGTGACAGGGCAGGCCATACCGAGTATCAGCCCTGGCTTGGCTTCACCGTATTTCAAGAAGATCGAGTGTTTTTGTTTTGTCAGGCAGAGCCTGAATGCAGGAGAATCGAAAGACATGCCCCTGCGGTTTTACGTAAGCCCTGACCTGCCTGCGGATGTGCAGGCAATCACGCTGTCGTATGCCTTTTTTAAGGCAGCCGATAAAGGTAAGTCAGCGGGAGTGGCTGAATGAGTGGTTTTAGAACGATACATATAATTCAAATAAAGACTTTGAACAGGGAGTGAATAGATGGCGACGCATTCTGAACATCATTATTTCGTACCGAACCCGGTAGCGTATCCGGTCATATTGTCGGCAGGGCTGCTGACGCTGGCATCGGGATTCATATTGAGCATTGCCAAGGACAAAAGCCTAGAGTATCTCCACGCGCCAGGCCGGTGGATGATGCTGATAGGGGCGGCTGTGATCATCGCCATGATCTTCCGCTGGATGGGGGCCGTCATATCCGAAGGGCAGATCGGTAAGTTCAAAGCCTGGGAAGACAAGTCCTTCCGTATCGGCATGATCACCTTCATCGCCTCGGAAGTCGCGTTCTTCGCGGCATTCTTCGGTGCCCTGTTCTTTATGCGGGTGTTGTCGATCCCGGAACTGGCAGGATTCGATCCGCAATTTACTCCGTACAAGGACTTCATCGATGCCTGGCCATCGGGCGGCCCCGGCGGCCACGGCATCCTGTACGACGTACCGGCGCAAGTGGGTGCCAAGCTGAACTTTACTCCGATGGGAGCCTGGGGCATTCCCGCGATCAATACCTTATTGCTGCTGTCTTCAGGCGTTACCGTCACCTGGGCGCACTGGGGCCTGCTGAAGAATAACCGCAAGCAGCTGGTCACCGGCTTGTTCATGACCGTGGCCCTGGGCATCTCATTCATGGCATTGCAGGCATTCGAATACCACCATGCCTATAGCGAGCTTGGGCTCACGCTGGGTTCAGGGGCTTACGGCGCTACCTTCTTCATGCTGACCGGTTTCCATGGCTTCCATGTCACCATCGGTACCATCATGCTGATCGTGATCCTGATCCGCTCCATGAAAGGCCATTTCACCCCGGAGAATCATTTCGGCTTTGAAGGCGTTGCCTGGTACTGGCACTTTGTGGACGTGGTGTGGCTGGGCTTGTTCGTATTCGTGTATTGGCTATAAGACGCCAGCTCCAGGAGATGCGCTGCGCATCTCCTGGAGCTGGCAGTAGGGAATCAGGGGTGCGGTTGGGCTATGCGCCCGGCTTATGACGGATGCCCTATCACACCGGTGTAGTAACCCAGCATGAGCAACAGGAAGAGGACCAGCGACAACGAGACCCGCACGGTTAACGCCCGCGCCGTGCGTTCACCTGCACCTTTGTCTTTTGCCAGGTAAAACAGGGCTGAAAACAGGCTGCCTACTATTAGTAACATCATGACAACGATTGCAATTTTGATCAGCATGGCCATCTCCGGAAACAGGTTGAATTTGATTATGCGGCGCACATGAGTAATTTGCAATTTCGATTTTCCAGCTATCTGCATGGTTACCGCTTTCGACCCAGCTGGCTCGGCACACTGGTCACCATCTGCTGTATCCCCCTATTCATCAAGCTGGGATTTTGGCAATACAACAAGGCGGAACAGAAGAAAGGATTGCAGGCGACCTACGAGAAATATGGGCAGTCGCGTCCCTTGAAACTCCCCGCAGTCATAGATAAGCCCGAGGAGTGGCGATACCGTCCAGTCGCTGTGAGCGGGGTATACCTGCCGCAATACCAGTTCTTCCTGGATAACCAGGTCGAGGGCGAGGCAGTCGGGTATCACGTGATCACGCCGTTGCAGATAGAAGGCACGGAAACAGTGGTCTTGATCGACCGCGGCTGGATAACGGCCCGGGACGATCATAGCGAAGTGCCGCATGTGGAAACGCCGTCAGGGAAGCAGGAAGTGATCGGCAAGGTTTGGTTGCCATCAGCCAGATTTTATACGCTGGCGAAGGTAGACGCCGTGGCGGATCCCAAGCATGCGCAGGAGTGGCAGGCGGTTTGGCAGAATATGGATATGTCGCGGTATTCGAAGTCGGTGCCGTTCAAGACATTGCCTGTGGCTATCCGCCTGGATGCAGTAAGCAAGGCCGGCGGTTTTGTCCGCAACTGGGTATTGCCCGATGACAGGGTCGCCACCAATGTCAGCTACGCCTACCAGTGGTTCGGCTTTGCGGTCGCAGCCGTCATTATCTACATCGTGGTCAGTTTCAAGAAGGCCGTACCGAATGCCGCTTAACAAAATTATTGGTTCATATGCAGATACAAATCACTAGCCAGGATGATGACGTGGCTTCACCGGAAACCAGGTCTCGCGGCCGCTGGATACTGCTATTGCTGCTGGTGTTCTTTGCCGTGCCCTTATTGCTGGTGGTGGTCATGCACCAGTATGACTGGCACCCCCAGGGCAGCAGTCATGGTGAGCTGATTGCGCCGGCCAGGCAGGTAGCCATGCCGGCTGGCTTGTTGAGTGCCAGCGGCCAGCCCATAAATCCTGAGATGTGGCGTGATAAATGGAGCATGGTCTATATCGCTGACGAATGCACTGCGGTTTGCCTGCAGCGCATACATAGCATGCGGCAGCTGCACGTCTCCTTTGCCAAGGATATCGAGCGCATGCAGCGCGTGCTCATCACCAACAGCCGGGAGACGGCGGCATTGCAGCAGCAATATCCCGACCTGGTGATTCTCAACCAGCCGGATTCGGCCATAGCCGACCTGGTGCGGCAGTTTTCTGCTCCTGCCTCTTCCGAACTTTCATCTGGAAATACATCCAGCGATGCGCAACCCCACTTGCCTGGTAATCAGCTGTACCTGGTAGATCCCCTGGGCAACCTGATGATGCGTTTTCCGGCATCCGTTCCTGATGCGGATGTACGCAAAGACATCAGTAAGTTACTCAGGTTTTCGTGGGCCGGCTAAAGGATGAAACGACCGGCATGAAATCCTTCGGACTGTTCAAGGCCATCACCCTGGTCGCGACCATGCTTGCACTGTGCGTAGTCGTATTGGGCGCGTACGTGCGCTTGTCCGACGCAGGCCTGGGTTGCCCCGACTGGCCAGGCTGCTATGGGGCGATGAGCGTTCCGCAAAGCGAAGCTGCCATCCTGCATGCGCAAAACGCTTACCCGGATAAACCGATAGTGGAACATAAAGCCTGGAAAGAAATGGCACACCGTTATGCGGCAGGCACGCTGGGGCTGCTGGTGCTGGCATTGGCAATACTGGCGTGGCGCGCAAAACGGTTTATCAAATGTTCGCCGTGGGTGCCGACTTTCCTCCTCTTGCTGATCATGGGGCAGGCGTTGCTTGGTATGTGGACGGTGACCCTGTTGCTCAAACCGGTGATCGTCACGGCTCACCTGCTGGGGGGCATGACCACGCTGGGTCTGCTGGCATGGCTAGCGCACAGGCATTGGGGCGTCGTCGCTTCCAGCTTTGTAAAGCCTTCAGGCCTGCGCTTTTTAATTCGTGCAAGCCTGTTGGTGGTATCGCTGCAGGTGTTCCTGGGCGGTTGGACCAGCTCGAATTATGCGGCACTGGCCTGTACCGATTTCCCCACGTGCCATGGCGCCTGGATGCCGGATATGGATTTCCAGGGCGCGTTCCACGTGTTACGGGACTTAGGACAGGGTGCCGATGGCAAGCCGCTTGAGCTTGCTGCGTATACAGCCATTCAGTGGTCGCATCGAATCGGCGCACTGGTGACGTTTGCCTATGTCGGCCTGCTTGGGCTGCTGCTGGCGCGCTACAAATCCATGCAAGCTGTGGCGACTGCCATGCTCGTGGTTTTGCTGGCGCAAGTCGGCATGGGCATCGCCAACCTGGTGTTGCACCTGCCGTTGCCGCTGGCTGTCGGCCATAACCTGGGAGCCGCCTTGCTGGTGATTAGTTTGGTCATCGCCAACTCGAAAGTGACGGGTTTGCCAAAAAGAAACTTTATTAACGGGAGATTTTCATGAATATGATTGCCACCAAGGCCTCCATCGCGCAGTTACACAAGGTGGGTGCAAGTTTCCACAGCTTCCTGGCACTGTGCAAGCCGCGGGTCACGGCGCTCATTGTATTTACCGCCATGATCGGCATGTTCCTGGCGACGCCCGGATTCGTGCCGTTGGGTATCCTGCTGGCTGCTACCCTGGGGATCGCCATGGCATCGGGTGCCGCCGCTGCCTTTAACTGCCTGATCGAGCAGAAGATCGACGCGCGCATGGCCCGTACCCGCGGCCGGCCCCTGCCGACCGGGCAGGTCACCTCGAATGAGACCTTAATTTTCGCCAGCATGATGGGCAGTCTTGGCCTGGCGATCCTGTACCTGTTCGTGAACCCGCTCACGATGTGGCTGACGCTGGCCACATTCGTCGGCTATGCAGTGATCTACACGGTGTTCCTCAAACCGGCCACGCCGCTTAATATCGTCATCGGCGGCGCCTCGGGTGCCATGCCGCCGATCCTGGGCTGGGCCGCCGTGACCAACACGGTGGCGCCGGAAGCGCTGATCCTGTTCCTCATCATCTTCGCCTGGACGCCACCGCATTTCTGGGCACTGGCGCTTTACCGCAGGGAAGAGTATGCCAAGGTCGGCATGCCCATGCTGCCGGTTACCCACGGCGAACGCTTCACGCGCCAGCACATCCTGCTCTACACCATCATCCTGTTCGCCGTTGCGCTGATGCCATACGGTCACGGTAGCAGCGGCGTCATCTACCTGGTCGCTTCGCTCATCCTCAATATCGGTTTCATGGGGTATGCGATCGCGCTGTATCGCAAGTATTCGGATGCGCTCGCCATGCGCACGTTCCGTTATTCCATCATTTACCTGATGGCATTATTTGCAGCTCTACTGGTAGACCATTACTGGCTGATCACCCTGTAACCTGCAGATACAGTCAATAAAAAAGGTAGCCATATCGGCTACCTTTTTTTGGTCATTACGTTTTGCCATGCTCTGGATTTTGTCACTGGCATGGAGACTTGGGGTTTTGCCCCGGATTATCTGCTGTGTGTGCTTGTACGCTACTTAGCGCTACTTACAATCGCCTTACTTCTTTGGCATCAATACCGTATCCACGATATGGATCACGCCATTGTCTGCATCGATTTCCTGGCCTTTTACTGCAACATTGTTGACTTTCACGCCATCGGTGATGGATAAGGTGAGGTCGCTGCCTTCAGCGGTCTTTACCTTGCCGGCATCCACGTCAGCCTTGGTGATCTTGCCGTTCACCACATGGTATGCGAGCAGTTTGTTCAGCTTTTCCTTATCCGCCAGCAATGCCTTTAATTTCGCCTTGGGGATTTTTGCAAACGCGGCATCGTTAGGCACAAACAAGGTGAATGGGCCGGGACCCTTCAATGTCTCTGCCAGAGAAGAGGATTGCACGGCTGTCTGGAATGTCTTGAATGAACTGTCGGCAGCGATGGTCGCCAGTAAGTCATCGGCAAAAACAGGGGAGGATATGCTGAGTGTGGAGAACCCCAGTGCGAGGAGTGGAAGCGCTAATAATTTCTTCATCTATATTCCTAACTATTCAGATCTAACGTTTAAATGATGACTGTTGCAAGCACGCTTCAATACGGCCAAATTAAAGCTAAAGACACAATCGGATGGATTGCAATACACGGCAGGGGCAAACTGCATGCCCTTGCCAGGCGTATTGCATAGATGAATGGTAGGAAAAGTTGCTTACAGTAAACTTACATAGTTCTTGGGCTTGCACTCTGGATATGGGGCTTGGTATGGCACTTGGGTATGTTTCGTCTGCCCATGAAAAACAGGGCCAACCGAATCTACCGGTTAGCCCTGTTTGGTAGTGAACTGCCTGGTAACAAGGCAGCTGTCACGGCATTATTTTTTACACGCGATTGACATCGAGCGGCCTTGTGCGATCAAGCTTTCTTGACGGTCGCTTACGTCATAGCCACCTGGGCAAAACTTGGCCGCTTTTTCATTGCATTTTGTCCAGTCGGCAAATCCATTGCAGCTGACTTCTATCCATTCGCGGCCATCGCCCGGTTTGGTGTTGGGTATGCTACAGGCGCTTAAGATAAGTACAGTCGCCACTAATGCAATTTTAAACATATGTTTTCCTGAAAATGATTGTTGGTTGATCGGCCGGCCAACGCATAGCTGAAAGGTGATCGAATAACAGCTTACATGCTGATATTGAATAACCCAATCAAACCGATGATGATGAGGTAAAGCGCCACAATGAAATTAAGCAGGCGTGGCATTACCAGGATCAGTATGCCGGCAATGAGTGAGACTAATGGTGTAAGAGCTAGGTGGATATTCATGAATTTTCCTTTGTGAGGTTAATAAAATTGGATTGAAAATTGGTTATATATGTTTCTACTATTGGCATTCATTTATTCATCATGCTGACTTGCTATTACCAGGCTATTTCGTTTCCATCATAGGCGATAAACCTCCCGGAGTTCGCCAACGTAAGGTTTTCGATGACCTCGCGCATGCCGGATACGCTCTGCCGGGCATTGATCAGGGCATTGGAGCCGCCCATGTCGGTCTGTACCCAGCCGGGGTGCAGGGTCACGGCAGAGATTCCTGTTAACTGCAGGTCGATGGCCAGGCTTTTCATTGCCATGTTGACGGCAGTTTTGCTGCTGCGGTAGAGATAGCTGCCGCCGCTGGTATTGTCGTCTATGCTGCCCATTTTACTGGTGATCGTGGCGATTTTTTTCAACTGGCCGGCGGCGATATGCCCGGCAAAGGCTTCCGCCATTTTCAGGGGCGCCATGGAGTTGACCTTGAACGATTCTGCCCATGCTGAGTAGTCGAGTGCACCGAAAGCGCTTCCGCGATAGATGCCGGCATTATTGATCAGCACATCGAGCGCCTGGCCTTTCAGTTTTCCTGCAAGCCTGTCGATCTGTGCAAAGTCTGCGACATCCAGTGCTTCGATGATCAACCCACCATTGGATCCTGCAAGCGCCGCCAGTTCGTGTGCACCACTCGGGTCGCGAGTGCAGGCAATGACCTGCCAGCCATCGGCCAGGTATTGCCGCGTGAACTCCAGCCCGATGCCGCGATTGGCACCTGTGATCAAAACATTCATGAATTTCCTTATGTTCTTATCTTAATTGTTGCGTGAAATCCGTTTTAGCATGAATTCCAGTTTTAGACAGTCTACTGGAGTCCTGCAGAATTGCTGTCAATGTAGCGATATTCTGCTGTAAGAATACGCTGACAGTCGATGGCAAGGAAGCCTATAGTACACATCCGGGAAAGCTTATTTAATGAGGCCTACCGTAGTTCAACCGTGATTCGAACCTGAAAGGCATTCCATGCGAGTTTTGAAAGAAGGCAATCCATACCCCAGAGGTGCTTATTTTGATGGAAAGGGAACCAACTTTGCTCTTTTTTCAGACAACGCCACCAGCGTGACGCTTTGCCTGTTCGATAACGACGGGAAATCCGAGCTCGAGCGCATCAGGCTGATGGAATGTACCAACGGTGTCTGGCATGGCTACCTGGACGACATCAAGCCCGGCCAGCGCTACGGCTATCGCGTAGACGGTCCATGGGATCCCATGGAAGGCCAGCGCTTCAACACTAACAAGCTGCTGCTGGACCCCTACACCAGGAAGCTGGCGGGCAGCATCAACTGGGACGATGCCCTGTACGGCTATACCATCAGCGATGCGGCAGATGCCGATCTGGTGATGGATGAACGCGACAGTGCCGAATTCATGCCCAAGGCCATCGTCATCGATCCAGCTACGCTGGTGAAGTCGCAAAAACCGAATATACGCTGGCCTAAAACCATCATCTACGAGGCGCACGTAAAAGGCCTCACCATGAAACATCCGCTGGTGCCGGACGATATCCGCGGCACGTTTGCTGCCCTGAGCGATCCTGCCATCATCGCGCATTTGCAAAAAGTCGGCGTCACCGCCATTGAGTTATTGCCTATCCATGCCTTTGCGCAAGACAGGCACCTGCTTGAGCGCGACCTGCGGAATTACTGGGGCTACAACACACTGGCGTTCTTTGCCCCCGAGCCCGGCTATATGGGTTCCGGCGAGCTGGAGGAAATAGCCGCCACCGTCGATAGCCTGCACCAGGCCGGTATCGAAGTCATCCTGGATGTGGTCTATAACCATACCTGTGAGGGCAACCACCTTGGGCCAACGCTTTCACTGAAGGGCGTGGATAACCTGAGCTACTACAAGATATTGCCCGGCGAGCCGCGCTATTACGACAACCTTACCGGTTGCGGCAATGCCTTGAATACTTCGCATCCCAAAGTGCTGCAGTTGATCCTGGATAGCCTGCGCCTGTGGGCGACGGTGTACGGTATCGATGGGTTCCGTTTTGACCTGGCGCTGACATTGGGCCGCGATGAAAACGGCTTCAATCGTGACCATGCCTTATTCCATGCCATGTTGCAGGACCCTGTGCTGACCAAGTGCAAACTGATCGCTGAGCCTTGGGACGTCGGCCCTGGCGGCTTCCAGCTTGGTTCGTTCCCACCCGGTTTCTCGGAATGGAACGGCGATTACCGCGATGTGGCCCGCGAATTCTGGACAGGCAAGGAAGGCATGCTCTCAAGCTTCGCCAGCCGGTTCGCCGCATCCAGCGATCTGTTTAACGAGATGCACCGCCGGCCATGGTCCAGCGTCAACTTCATCACGGCACACGACGGGTTCACCTTGCATGACTTGGTGTCTTACCACGATAAGCGCAACGAAGCGAACGGCGAGGACAATAACGACGGCGCCAATGATAACCGCAGCTGGAATTGCGGCGCTGAAGGCGAGACGGACGATGCGGAAGTGAACGCCATCAGGACGCAGCAGAAGCGCAATTTCCTGGCGACGCTGTTCCTTTCACAGGGTGTGCCCATGCTGTTGTCGGGCGATGAGCTTAACAATTCGCAAGGCGGCAACAATAACGTGTATTGCCAGGACAACGAAATCGGCTGGGTGAACTGGGATGGGGCGGACGACGAGCTGATCGGTTTCGTCGGTAAGCTGGCTGCATTGCGTAAGAAATACAATGCCATTTCACGTGCGGAATTCGTCACCGGCAAGCTGAACCAGCATGGCAATTCCGACGTCACCTGGTTCAACGTCAACGGTGACATCATGAGCGACGAGCAGTGGAACGATCCCTTTAATAAATCCATGTCGGTCAAGTTCGTGTCGCCCAATAAAAACGAATCTGCCATCTTGGTATTCCTGAATGCTTCGCACGTAGCCGTGACGGCTAAAAAACCCTACTGTGAAACGCATGTGTGGAAGCCGCTGGTGTGGAGTACCACCCAGCAGGCTGAAGACGGCGAAGAGCAAGATACCATCGTGCTGGAACCGCGTTCCGTGTACGTATTCGAAGGGCATCTGAAAGAGGATAGTCACTAATCAATATGCCGGGCGCATGCCTTGGAGGGATGGTTTTTTTATAATACTTGCCTGCGTTCATCGCTTGCCTGATACTTCACCGCTTGCATTGTTTTATAATTTTGCTATCGGTCATTACAAGTGATTTAAGGCTGCCATGAACAACCGCCGTACACCCAAGCGAAATTTCCTCCTGCATGCGCTTAGCCCCGAGATCTATGCCCGGCTGGAAGAGCATCTGCAGATCATTTCCCTGCCCAGGGACTGCGATATCTACCAGCACAGCGGGAAGATAGACTATGTGTATTTTCCTATCAGCAGCATCGTTTCGGTGGTTAAGATCATGGAGGATGGTTCGTCCCCCGAGGTGGCCGTTATCGGCAGGGATGGCCTGGTCGGCATCGACCTCTTCCTGGGTTCCGCTTCGGTCAATAGCAAGGTATTCGTGCAAAGTGCCGGCTACGGTTTCCGTATCAAGGCCGCGCTTATCAAGAAAGAATTCGATAACAGCCAGGAATTGCGCAACCTGATACTGGGTTATATGCAGTCCCTGTTTATACAATCCTCGCAAATCGCCGCGTGTTATCGTTTTCATTCCATCGAGCACCAGGTATGCCGTTTTCTGCTGGGCTGCCTGGATCGCTGGGACTCCAACCGCATCAGCCTTACCCACGAGCGTATCGCTAACCTGCTGGGCGTAAGGCGCGGAAGCGTTACTGAAGTTTCCGGCCACCTGGCCAAGGCCGGCTATATCGAATACCGTCGCGGCTGCGTCACGGTGCTGGACCGGGCAGGCCTGGAATCCATCGTATGCGAATGCTACGAAGTGATGAAGAAGGAAATGGTCCCGAAAACGGCGCCAGTGCGTGCAAGCGCTAATGGGGCAAGATCCTCTTAACTGCTTATTGGCCTGCCCGGGCAATCTTCTAGCACACCTGCGCTTCCCGCTTAACCTATCCTTTAGTTGTACTTTAGTACGATACCGTACTGATGAATCATTGCGCCTGTGGCATCCTCATGCATTGTCGCGGTGACGCGGCCAATATCATCTAGTCAATTAGATAATGGAGTACGGTAAGCATCGATGACAACCGACCGGAAAGACACGATCAAGGGACGCAGAGTAGCCGTTTTGGTTGCTGACGGCGTAGACGCGGATGCTTTATATGCAGTGCGAAAAATCCTCGAAGACGGCGGGGCGGAGATCGAGATAGTCGCTTCCAGCATGCAGGATGTAAAAAGCACAGGCAACCGCATGATAAAAGTGCATCATCGACTACCTGTGCCCAGCCTGGAGCTTTACGATGCAGTCTTTATTCCAGGCGGCGGTCGAAGCATTGAGTTGCTGTGCGAGGATGACCATGCATTGATGTTCGTTGCGGATGCACACAGGCGTAGCAAAGTCATCGCCACTTCCGGCGAAGCTGCGCGCGTGGTTTACCAGGCAACGCAAGATACAATTTCGACAGACGCTTCCATGTCATCCGACTTGCCGCTCAAAGGCGGCAGGATGATCCACTACATCGAAGGCGATGGTCGCCAGTTTTTCAGAAGGCTGGTTGAAGCCATCGCAGGCTAGTTCGACCCAGCACCACCCAATATTCGCGATTCCAATCAGGCAAGGATTCGACTAAGTTACTTACTTTTATCGGTAGTGGCAGTTACTCTCCACACCACGTTACCCACGTCATCCGCGACCAATAACGCACCTGACTTATTGACGGCGACACCGACTGGCCTGCCCTGGGCATCGCCATTGGCGTTCAGGAAACCTGTCAGTATGTCTTCAGGCTGGCCTTCCGGTTTGCCTTTTACGAACGGCACAAAAATGACTTTATAGCCGCTTTGCGGTTTACGGTTCCATGAGCCGTGCTGGCCGACAAATGCACCGCCCACGTAACGCTGCGGGAATGCCTTGCCCTCATAAAAAGCGAGTCCGAGTGAGGCGGTGTGCGCACCCAGCGCATAGTCGGGTATTTTTGCCTTGGTTACCAGTTCGGGTTTCTGCGGTTTTACCCTGTCGTCCACATGTTGTCCGTAATAGCTGTAAGGCCAGCCATAAAATCCCCCCTCTTCTACCGAGGTGATGTAATCCGGCACCAGGTCGTTGCCTAGTTCGTCGCGCTCATTGACTGCGGTCCATAGCTTGCCGCTGTCTGGCTGCCATGCCAGGCCATTCGGGTTGCGCAAGCCGGATGCGAACAAGCGGGTTTTTCCGGTCGCTACATCGATCTGCAGGATAGCGGCACGGTCCACCTCGTTTTCCATGCCGTTTTCCGCCACGTTGCTATTCGATCCGCTGGTGGCATATACATACTTACCATCCTTGCTGGCAATAATATTCTTGGTCCAATGGTGGTTGATGGGGCCGGCCGGCAAGCTTGCCACCTTGGTAGCGGCTTCCGTGATCTGCGTATCGCCCGCCTTGTAAGGGAAGCGTACCACCGCATCCGAATTCGCCACATACAGCATATCGCCGATCAGTGCCATGCCGAAAGGGGAGTTCAAGCCGCTCAGGAATACGGATTTGGTTTCCGCGGCGCCATCGCCATCCGTATCGCGCAGCAGGATTATCCGGTTCGGGCTCTTAACCCCAGCCCCCGCGCGTTTCATGACCATTTTCATGACCTTGCCCTTAATGCCGTTACTATCCTCAGGCTTGGGAGGGGAATTGGTTTCAGCCACCAGCAGGTCACCATTCGGTAACACGTATAGCCAGCGCGGATGGGTAAGGCCTGTTGCGTATGCGTTCACTGCGAATCCGGTGGCAGCGAGCGGCTTGCCACCTGCAGGCCAGCCTTTAGCAGGCGCGATATTCACAGTGGGAACCATTGAGCTTTGGGGGGCAGGCAGGTCGGGATTGTAGCCGTAGCCAATTGGGGCGGTGCTGGCTGCAAATGCAGCAACGCCGAACGCGCTGAAGGCCAGACTGGAGATCGCCGTTGCGATCCGTTTTTTCGGGGTGGTGCGGGATAGTGCAATACGCAGTATCGTCATGACAAATTCCTTTGTATTCGGTAGGGCTAAGTAGAGAAACGAGTATGTAGAACGAGTAAGTTGAGTAACGATAGTAAAGAACAATCGCAAAGGGCAATATAGGCATTTTCCGATGCGTTTGTAGGACATGGCGGAAGCGTCGATCGTTTAACCTTCACTAATAATCCATACTAGAAATCCAACAGTAGTTTATCCGTCACTACGTTTTCAACGTCACTTTCAGCAGGACGGCCGCGATCCTGTCGGTATTCGCATAACAGGGGTTGAGCAGTTCCTCACCAAAGATATCCGGGTCTATTTCAAGGTAGCTCACCGTCAAGGATGCCGAGAGGCCGCTTGCTGCAATGCGTTCTTCTGCGGCAATTTTAAAAAGGTCCGTGCCGTCCACGATGGCGACGCCTGTATAAAGCAGCAGCGTGCCGCCTGGCGACAGTCTGGGAATGGCTGCATCGATGATGGCCAGCGACAGGTCCGCGCCTAGTGCGCCGCCGCCATGCCGGTAAGCGCGTTGGTCCTTATCGACCAGGTAAGGCGGATTCGCCGTAATCAAGTCGAATTTCCCCGGCACGCCGGAGAGCAGGTCGCTATAGAGCGGCACTACATTGTCGGTGCCCGCCGTCGCGGCATTCGCAGCTGTTAATTCAAGCGCAGCGGTATTGATGTCCAGCGCAAACACTTCCGCCGAAGGGTGGTGCCGGGCGATGGTGATGGCACCGGGACCTGCGCCGCTGCCGATATCGGCAGCACGGTTGACCCCGGCAACACGGACTGAAAGCGTCTGCTGGATGTGGTGCACATAGCGATAGGTATCCGGCCCGAAAAACACCGAGTGCTCATCGGTGGTCGGGTAGGGGGAGTGCAGGTATAGCACCTCGTCCAGGCTGGATATCCGTACTTTGCTACGCCATCCGTCCTGGAACTTCTCCAGGATATTGGCGCGTTTCATCAGGTAAAAAATCTCGGCTGGGACTGCATCCTGCCGGAATGGCCGACTCCAGCCGAATATATCGCGCAGGGCTTGATCGCCTCCAGCTGCCTGGGTTTGTGGCCTTGCCCATTCATTGCCGGGGCGTGCATTGACATAAGAATGACTGAGGGGGGTGATGCTTGTAAAGCGATAGCCTGTATGAGCGACAGCCCGCAGCAGTGCCAGCAGTGCATCCATTTCGATTACTTCCATTTTTTTATCCCTGTTCTATTCAGTATTTAGTATTCGCCATTCAGTATTTGCATTCATCCTTAGTATTGTAACCATGGATATGCGAAGTAAGCATGTGCTTACACTGTAGGCTTTTTCTTACCGCATTCTCAGTACATTGCCGATTCGTGGAAGCAGCGCACCTGCCATAATTCCCCACCACTAACGATGACGACTGATGCCCACATTATGTTGAATGAAGCTACCCCGTTTGCCTGGCAGGAATTCGATTCTGCAAGCTCTGAGTCCTCTGCTAGAACGGCAGAAGATGCACAACTGAGCCTACAGCATTCGTCTCTCGCCTATCTGGTTGAGGATGGTGCCGGGATAACGTTCAATGCCTCCAAAACCAGGAAGCAGGGATTAAATCCCCAGGACACCCATTTGACGGCTAAAGGGCTCTATTCCAATTTGGTAGACGGCAAACTGACACGTCAAAACAAGCTGCTTTCCCAGCAATACCTGATCGGAAAGCTACAGGCTGTACAGCAGATGGAATCCGACCTGCCGACTGGCATCGATAGCATATCCGCATGGATAGAACACAATAACGAGCAGGTTGGCCAGCAATACCGCCAATACCTAGATGCACGTAAATCTGGCGCTGCACGCCGCTTTTTCACCACCAAGGCACATGCGCTGAATTTCCTGCGATGCGTCGCACCAACCAAGCTGGTGGACGGTGCCTGGCTGTACGGGTTCACCAGGCAATGGGACGACGCCAGGTTTTCAGCCCTGACCAGGATTTACCTGGAAGAGCTTGGCGAAGGCATGCCGGATAAGAATCATGTGACATTGTATAAAAAGCTGCTGTCCGATAACCAGTGCGGCCAGTGGGAGGTACTGCCGGAGCAGTATTTTATCCAGGGGGCGATCCAGCTGGCGCTAGGCTATAACACTGAAGAGTTCATGCCGGAGGCGATAGGGTTCAACCTTGGGTATGAGCAATTGCCCTTGCATCTGCTTATTACCGCGTATGAACTGAACGAGCTCGGGATAGACCCTTACTATTTCACCCTGCACGTCACCGTGGACAACGCCTCCACCGGGCATGCCCGACAATCGTTGCAGGCATTGATGGATAGCATGCCGATGGCCGCAGACAGGCAGGCGTTCATGCAACGTGTTGTCGATGGCTATAAGCTTAACCAGTTGGGACTGTGCACCACCGATATTATTTCCTCGTTCGATCTGCAACAGGAATTCATCGACATATTGGCCACAAAAAGCACGTACGGAAAGAATATGCACTCCGACTATTGCCGCATCAATGGGCGTACCGTCAACGAATGGCTATCGGACAAGGCGCTGATTCCCCAATTCATCGATAGCCTAGTGGACAAGCAATGGATCGTTCGCCACCAGGATCCGCAGGAAAGCAGGTTCTGGAAGCTGCTGCAAAGCGAGAAGGCAGAGATGTTCGGCGTGTTCAATGCCTATGAATTGCAGGTTATTTATGACTGGATCGCTGGCGATGCATTAGATCATGGCGAAAGGCGCGACGATGAAAAGGACGCTGCGAATGCCAGCACGTTCCCGCCCAGGCAGTATTCTTTCCGCATGAATCAGCAACGGGCGACATTAAATAACCAAACTGGTAAGAACCGCGCAAGCGATACGAAATCCCCGGTTGAGAATAAGCTGCGCGAACGTCGGCTTTCCGCCCGTACCACTGCTTACAGTACAAATGACGATCATTACCAGCCGTTTGACCCGGACGTAAGCAAGCTGCAGGAAACTATCGCGACGATGCAAGACAGGGACGATATCCTGCATCTGCTGGTCGGCTTCTTGTCACCCGCGATGCATCACACGCCCGTCGGCCTTCTGGCCACACGGCTTTATATTGCGATGCTGGATGGAAGTGCGCGTTTCTCCCCCAGCCAGAAGTCGCTTATCTCAATGTCAGATGCACATTAAGATGAGGGTTGGCCGCTACAGGACAATGCTTCAGTATTGTCCTGATATCGCTTATTCAAAGGTTAAGTTTCAAGCCTGGCTGAATCCAGCCATCCACAGTTCCCCACTTTGAGATTCCTCGGCATAGGCGATACCTGTGACCTGGGCGATATGTACTATCGCCTGGGGAAAGCCGGTCACGATGTCCAGGTCTATATCGATACCCCACAAGCCAGGGACGTGTTCGGTGGCATGATCAACCTGGTCGAAGACTGGCGGCAAGCGCTGCCCTGGATACGCGAGGCAGGTGCCGAAGGCATCATCATCTTTGAATCTGCAGGCATGGGGGAGACACAGGATGCACTGCGTGCCGATGGCTACCAGGTCATAGGCGGGAGTGCCTATGGCGACCGGCTGGAAAGTGACCGCGAGTTCGGCCAGGCCGCATTCCGCAAAATGGGTTTGCAGACTGCGGCATCGCACAGTTTTACCAGTTATGCATTGGCCATCGCCTTTATCGAATCCCACCCGGCACGCTATGTATTCAAGGCGAATGGCGCAGCTGCATTACGTACACGCAATTATGTGGGCGAACTGGATAACGGCGCCGATGTGCTGGCCTTGCTCAAACTGCACCAGAAACAATGGAAATCGGCGGCGCCGCCGGATTTTGTGCTGATGGAGCATATCTCCGGCATCGAGGTCGGCGTGGGTGCGTATTTCAACGGCGAGGCATTCTTGCTACCCGCCTGCCTGGATTGGGAACATAAACGCTTATTTCCGGGATCGCAGGGAGAATTGACGGGGGAGATGGGTACAGTCGTGACCTTTCGCGGGGCGGAACGCATATTCGACCTGACGCTTGCCAGGCTACAGGATGCATTGCGGCAAAACGGTTATTGCGGATACATCAACATCAACCTGATCGCCAATGAGGATGGCTTATGGCCGCTGGAATTCACCAGCCGTTTCGGCTATCCCGGGTTTGCGATCTGTGAAAGTCTGCAACTGGACAGCTGGCCGGATATCTTCACCAGGATTTTGAACAGGCAAGGCAAGCTATTGGCAACACGAGGAGGCTTCGCCACCGGCGTAGTGCTTACCGTCCCGCCGTTTCCGTATACGCATGGCTATGAGGAGTTATCGAAAGGCGCGCCGGTGTTGTTCCGTGATTCCATGACACCTGAAGACCTGAAAAATTTGCATATGGCGGAAGTGGCAACTATCGGTAATCAACTGGTGGCAAGCGGCATGACAGGATATATCGGGGTGGCTAACGGCATCGGCGACAGCGTTGAAGAATCATGCGCCCGAGCATACGCGCTAGCCGGCAAAGTGATCGCACCCAATATCCGCTACCGCAATGACATCGGCGACCGGGTGATCAATGGCGATCTAGCAGGGCTGAAAGCCCTTGGCTATATCGCTTGAGTCTCGGTAAGAAGTTTGACCGTCTTATCCCATATTAGTCTAATTACTTTGACTTATTAATTGCCGGTCTGGGTTTTCCAGTCATTTTCCACTTCCCGAATTAATTCGGTGACTTCAATCTCAAGGGATTTTGCAAGACTGAATACTGTCTGCAGGCTCGGCTTTCTCAAGCCGCGTTCCAGCATCGATATATAGGTGCGATCCAGTTCCGAGCGCATGGCCAGTGCATCTTGCGTGATGCCAAGTGCTTCACGTTTCCTTTTCAGCACGGACGCAAAGAATTTATCTATATCAACTTTCATATCACCTCCTTGTTATTATTATCCAGCGCATATGTGACTAAATTTCTACATACGCCTGCGGTAAGCTTGCCTGCCAGCTTCCCGTTCTTATAAACGCAAAAGCCTACTGTATAAACAATAGGCTTTAATGAATCGCGTCAGTGACGTTAGTGTTTAGCACTAATGACTGGCCGCCGCGCTATCACGCATTAATTTCACTTCATCGTGGTTGGCCCGTACCCCGGCAAATTGCCTTTCCACGATAATCCGCACGTACTCGGGCAGATTTTTTTCCAAGGCATTCTTGTAGCTTCGTATCGCTACATCTTCGCCCCGCTCACATTCATTCAATACGGCTTCTTCATCCTGGCCTGTTATTGCAGACTTGATATCTACCCAGCGCCGATGCAATGTACCTGCCAGGCTGGATTGCGTTTCAGGATTGCCTCCGAGCGATAGCACCAGTTCCTGCAATTCATCTGCAGCTTCACCGCAATTCAGCGAACGCTCCGTGAAAGAAGCCTTCAGCATGGGATCCTTGATCCCCTCCGAACATGCCAGGAATCCTTCCTCGCCATCCTTGCAGGTTTTGATAAGGTCATTCAGTGTCGATATCAACTCAGACTTTTCCATGTCCAGATCCCTTAAATGTAAGAAGGTGAAAAGTGTAGCTGACTTCACATTATCTATTATTCTAGGAATTGTCTGTAGGAAACCACCTATTCCGATGTCGATATCCGGCTGACATCGGGAAGGTGATTACATCAGGAGTTCATGTTTGATGGAGTAAAGGGTAAGGTCGGAATTGGACTTCATGCCCATTTTTTCGAGGATGCGGGAACGGTATGTACCGACAGTTTTGACACTGATGAACATTTCTTCAGCGATATCGGTCAATTTTTCGCCGCTGGCGAGTTTATAGAATACCTGGAACTCGCGTTCGGACAAGGTTTCATGGGGCATGCTATCGCTGGGCCCGGTGAGTTTGTCGATCATCAGTTCTTTCAGGGTGGCAGAGACATAATGATTGCCGGCGCAAATGGTGCGGATGGCGGTGACGATCTCTTCGGGATTGGAATCTTTCGAGATATAGCCGCGGCACCCGCTACGTATCATGGGCAGGGCATATTTTTCTTCACTATGTCCGCTAAGGATGAGTACCGGCAATTCCGGTGCGAAATGCCTGAGTTCGTGGAGCGTGTCCACCCCGTTTTTCCTGGGCATGGAAATATCCATGATGACAATATCAAAGTGACCATGCCGGATTTTTTGCAGGGCCTCTACGCCGTCTTCCGCTTCGTCGGCGACCATCATGTCGTCCTCGAGGCTCAGCAGGTTTTTCAGCCCAGTCCGCACAACACTGTGGTCATCTACTAATAGAATTTTTTTCATAGATTAACTACCTCGTTAATATATAAATAGATTCGTTGTTGCGCGTTGAACATTATTTTCTAGGCAATTTAAAGTGTTTTCAAGGATTTAGTATGCTTACTATAGTCCCGATAAATAATAAGCATTCTCTGAAAATTCTGTAGGAGGGAGCTTACCGATTCCTACAAAATAATCGGGCATTTCCTATTTAAGCCACATGGGCCAGCGCTAAAATTAGACCATCGAGTCGCGATGGGGTGCGCTATGCCTTCCTATGCTGATAATAAGCTTCCAGTCGAACTGCAACCCCAGGACCACCATGACACGGGCTCGCGGATAGTCGGCCGCATATTTCGAAAGTACCCCCAATTTTCACCGCACTCCATGGCAGTCCTATTATGGAGCGGCCAGCATTTGGTGTTCGGCCGGCAACCTCCCGACTTCACGCTTAACATCAAAAGCCCGAAGGTGCTTTGCGATCTCGTCCTGTTCCGTGACCCGGTGCGCATGGCTGAAGCGTATTTCGACGGGCATGTGGATGTGAGTGGGGATTTCAATGCCGCCGTAAAATTGCGTTATTACATCGAAGGCCTTGATTTCACCCTGGCAGAAAAAGCGGCGATGTTATGGGATGCGCTCTCATTGTTGACCCTCAATAGCCAGGCGCATGCCCAGCCTGTTGCACCTTTGTATGTTGCATCCATGCATGTTGCACCCTCGCATGAGAATGGGCGCGACTCCATTGCGTTTCACTACGATGTATCCAATGAATTCTACAAGCTGTGGCTGGACAGCAATATGGTGTATTCGTGCGCATATTTTGCGGATCCGTCTCAACCCTTGGAGGATGCACAGGCGGCCAAACTTGACCACATCTGCCGCAAATTACGCCTTAAACCCGGCGATACGCTGCTCGACATAGGCTGCGGCTGGGGTGCCCTGGTGTGCTGGGCGGCCAGATACTACGGCGTACAGGCGCATGGCATCACCTTAAGCCAGAAACAGTTCGAATACGCGAGTGAAAGGGTAGAGCGGGAAGGCCTGCGCCACCAGGTAAGAATCGAACTGATGGACTACCGCGATCTACCCGCCGATGCTCGCTACGACAAGGTAGCAAGCATCGGCATGTTCGAGCACGTCGGCCTGAAAAACCTGCCGGTGTATTTCGATACCGTGAAACGGGTGCTGAAGCCGGGCGGTGTATTCCTCAATCATGGCATCACCACCGGCGAGCCCGGCTGGAATGAAAGCGTCGCCACACGACTGATCAACCGCAATGTGTTCCCTGACGGCGAGCTCGACACGGTCAGCAATATACAGCGTCATATGGAAGATGCCGGCCTGGAAATATTCGACGTGGAAGGCTTGCGCCCCCATTACGCGCTGACATTGCGGGAATGGGTACGCAGGCTGGAAAGCAATGCTGCACAGGCGGTCGGCTATGTCGGGGAACGCACCTACCGGGTCTGGCGCCTGTACATGACAGGTTGCGCCCTGCAGTTCGAGGACGGTTCCACCGGCATTTACCAGATACTAGCGGTCCGCAAGGATGGCAGCCTGCCGCAACTGCCGCTGACCAGGCGCGACATTTATCAATCCAGCTGAGCCGGTTCACCCCGCTTCCCCTATCGCTGCCCTGGGAGGCGATACCCGTGAGTGCATCACCACTGCTGTAAGCCACTAAAGTGGCAACATCAGTGCGATATCCATGCGCTTCCCAGGGCAGCGGTTTAAATGCTTGTTGCGCTGGTGAAATAAACTCCGGCACTGGTCGAAGTTTCTCTACAATTATCCACTTCCATTCCAGAGATTTTTCGATGGCATCCACACCGCTAGGACAAGGCCCACGTTTAAAGTCGGTCAGCACTAAGCTGGCTAACCCCGCGATGTATTTCGGGCGACCCCAGCCCGGCCTGCGCGAACGGCTGTTCGTCATTATTTTCGAGGCGGACACGAACGCCGGACGGCTATTCGATTTCAGCCTCATCGTCGCTATCCTGCTCAGTGTGAGCGTGGTGATGCTGGACAGCATCGCCTCCATCAATGCGCAGTACGGTCGCCTGTTGCATGGGATAGAGTGGTTTTTTACCATCCTGTTTACGGTTGAATATATAGCGCGCCTTTCCTGTGTCAGGCACCCGGCCCGGTATGCCCGGAGCTTCTTCGGCATCGTCGACTTCCTCTCCGTCATCCCCACCTATGCCGCATTCCTCGTCCCGGGCCTGCACGTACTGGTGGATTTCAGGCTGCTGCGCCTGCTGCGCATGTTCCGCCTGCTCAAGCTCACGACCTATATCCAGGAATACGTCATCCTGGCCGATGCCATCGCCGCCAGCCGCCGCAAGATACTTATCTTTCTCTCGGTAGTCGGCATCCTGGTGGTGATCAACGGTTCCCTGCTGTACGTGATAGAAGGCGGTCCTGGAACCGCATTCAGCAGCATCCCGACCTCGGTGTATTGGGCTATCAGTACCGTCAGCACAGTCGGCTTCGGCGATATCACGCCGAAAACCGACCTGGGGCGTGCCATCGCATCGTTCACCATGCTGATAGGCTGGGGCATCCTCGCAGTGCCCACCGGCATCGTCACCTCCGAATTGACGGCCCGGCGTTTCAACGCAACCATCACCACGCGTACCTGCCCGGCCTGCCTGACGACAGGGCTGGAGGCGGATTCCAATTTTTGCAGGCATTGCGGAGAGCGTTTGCCGCAATACCAGAAAGAGTAATGACAGAAAACTCATTTTCACACCTGACGCCAAAAAGCCGGATGGGCATACGTTACTTCTGGCAAACTAGGCGTCTATCCCTTACACACCATCCAGGCCGATACTGCCTTTGCCATGACCAATAACCTGCTGTTAATCGTATTCGCCTTCCTGCTGGTACTCCTGAACGGTTTTTTCGTCGCTTCTGAATTCGGCATGGTCAAACTGCGGCCGACGCGCGTACGTGCTATCTCCAAAGCCTTTGGCTGGCGTGGCCGCCTGCTGGCAAAAGTACATAATGACCTGGATGCCTACCTTTCCGCCTGCCAGCTCGGCATCACGCTGGCATCGCTGGGGCTCGGGTGGATAGGCGAACCTGCGTTTGCCGAATTGCTGGCACCACTCCTGCGTTCTGCCGGGGTCGATAGCGACGAGCTAGTGCACGGCATCGCCTTCATCGTTGCCTTCTTTACCATCTCCTATCTGCATATCGTGGTGGGGGAGCTGGTGCCGAAGACCATCGCCATCCGCACCGCAGAGACTGTCGGCCTATGGACCGCGCCCGGCCTGTATGGATTCTACTGGGCCATGTACCCGGCCATCTGGGTGCTCAATAAAAGCTCCAATATGGTCATCCGCCTGCTCAAGCTGGATTCCATGCCCAGGCATGAAAGCCATTATTCCAAGGACGAGCTGAAGCTTATCCTGCGCAGCTCGCGCACCAGCGACCAGTTCAGCAAGTCGGAGTGGCGTGTGCTGGCGCAGGCCATCGATTTCCGCGACCTGGATGTCTCCGACCTGATGCGGCCTTTCACCGAAGCTGCCGTGCTGTACGACGATGACAGCATAGCCACCAACCTGCAGAAAATGGCGCAGCACCGTTATACCCGCTATCCCTACCTCACCAGGAAGGGCAAGGTGATCGGTATCATCCATATCAAGGATGTGTTCCTGGACCAGAATAAAACGCATCCGCAGAATGATCTTGCCAAGCTGGCCCGGCCTGTCGAGACGGTAGCGCCGGATAGTCCTGCGACCGAGCTCCTGCGCGACTTCCAGCAGGGTGCTTCACACATGGCGATTGTCGGCTACCCGAAAGGCGAACTGGTCGGATTCGTCACCCTGGATAACCTGCTGGGCTCGCTGGTGGGGGAAATCAAGGACGAGTTCAGGCCGTCGCAGAATGAATGGACGCGACTGGACGACGGGTCGCTGCTAGGCAAGGGCAGTTTGCCTATCCCCACGCTGGAACGTACGCTGGGCATAGACATCAACTCCGAGGACGCGGATACGGTCGGCGGCATGCTGCTCTGGAAACTGGGGGACTTGCCGACCGAAGGCCAGAAGATTGCCTTCGAGAAATTCGATGTGGTGGTCAAGAAGATGATAGGGCCGAAGATCGTGCTGCTGAGGGTGTACCCTAAAGCGGAGGCCATGAATCCGTAGTCCCTTTTTGTATACGCGGACGTGTCCGCTTTGATGTATTGATTCAATTCCTGATCAATCCAGGAAAGTATCCTGCGGCGTAATTATTGCATTCATCGCAATAGTGTATTGCTGTCTGCACCAGTTCTCATTCATCCCCTTATAAGCAACACTTAGTCATCCGCTCATTGCCGGATGCGACCTTAGCGTCGGCCTGTTTACTTATATCAAAGGATAGATCATGAGACTCTCAACATTCAGCATCGCCTGCCGGACCCCACTAATGCTTTGCATGCTGCTCGCCTCGATGGCCATGCCGCTTTATGCATCTGCAGCTGAAGCGACCCCAACCCCCGATTCACAGACTGCGACGGCTGTCTCGTGTCACACGGTCAATATCGATGGCGTCAAGGTATTCTATCGTGAGGCCGGCCCTAAAAATGCGCCGACCGTATTGCTGCTGCACGGCTTTCCCACATCGTCGCATATGTTCCGCAACCTGATACCGAAGCTGGCGGATCGTTACCATGTCATCGCCCCGGACTATCCAGGCTACGGCCAAAGCGACCAGCCGGCGATGGATGCTTTTGCGTATACGTTTGATAATCTTGCCGCGGTCATCGATAAACTGACGACCCGGCTTGCTTTAGGCAAGTACTCGATCTACGTGCAGGATTACGGCGCTCCGATCGGGTACCGCCTGGCATCCGCCCATCCCGAAAGGATCAGCGCTATCGTTGTGCAGAATGGCAATGCCTATACCGAAGGGATCGACAATCCATTTTGGGAGCCTGTCAAAGAGTATTGGAAGAACAAATCCGAAGCCAATGCTGCGAAGCTCCGCCCGGTTCTGGAGTTGGATGCAACCAAATGGCAGTACACCGAAGGGTTTCGCGATCCGGCCGCCCATGTCAGCCCCGATACCTGGATCATAGACCAGGCATACATGGATCGTGCCGGCAACAAGGCAATTCAACTTGAGATGTTTTACAGCTATGGCAGCAATCCACCCCGCTATCCCGAATGGCAGGCGTACTTTCGCAAGTACCAGCCTCCCATGCTGATCGTGTGGGGAAAGAACGATAAGATATTCCCTGCTGCAGGCGCAACACCCTACTTGCGAGACTTGCCGAAAGCGGAGCTGCACCTACTCGATACCGGCCATTTTGCGCTGGAAGAAGACGGTGAAATAATCGCCGGGCTGATGCACAACTTCCTCGACCGAAAGGTTAAACAATAAACCTTAAAAACCATCCAGTTCGCCGGAAGGTCTGATGTCTTTCCGGCGATATTTACGGTGCATTTAATTGCGAAGATGGGGATGTTCGCGCAAGTGCTCGATCACGTAGTCGATGAAAGCGCGTACTTTGGAAGAGCCATATTTGTCCTCCCGATGCACCACATGCACAGGCAATGGCGCTTCTTCAAAGTCCTCCAGCAGCAACTGCAGCGATCCCTGTTCAAGTTCATTTTTTATCTGGTAGGAAAGCAGCCGGGTGATGCCTACACCCTTTAAAGCAGCCGCCAATGCCGCATCGTTGGCTGTCACGGTCAGGCGGGGGGAGATGCGCACCGATAGCTGGTTGTCGCTATGGCCGAAATGCCATTCGATGCGCGGTGTGATGGCATTGGACGAGATGATGGAATGCTGCAGAAGTTGCATCGGATGTTGCGGCGATCCATGCGCTTCAAGGTATACAGGAGACGCGCACAGTACCCTCCTGACTTGGCCGACTTTGATGGCTCGCAGCGAAGAATCGGGCAAATGACCGATACGGATCGCGACGTCCATGCCTTCCTCGACCAGGTTGGTGACCCGGTCGACAAAATGCGCAATCACTTTAACCTTGGGATAGCGTTGCATGTAGTCGATGATGCAGGGCATGACATACATACGGCCGAAAAGTACGGAAGCCGTGACGGTCAATGTTCCCTGCGGATCTTTATTGATGCCGGAAACCGCCTCGTTTGCATCGGCAATGCTTGTCAGGATGGCCCGCGCATCATCGAAATACTGGCGGCCCGCTTCTGTGAAACGGACATTGCGCGTGGTTCTCAATAATAGTTTTACACCGAGCATTTCCTCCAGTGCAACAATGGCACGGGTAACCGCTGCCGGTGAAACATCCAGCTTCCTGGAAGCGGCCGCAAAGCCGCCTTCCTCGCCAACGGATACAAACACGCGCATAAGGTGGATCTGGTCGATGATCGTTACTCCCAGCGAAATAGTAAATTGCGGTCTGTGCCGATTCTGTTATTGGCATTATTTCGTAGAATGAAACTATCCACAACGAGCAGCCAATGATTGTTAACCGACTTCTGGAGACTACCATGCCGACCCATTTAAAATTCCACCCTGGCGAACGTAGCGTACAAAGAAAGGCTGGCGAAGCGGGCATTGCCGACCGGAATAGCGCCATGATTTCCGACAGCATTGTGGGTGGTGCTATCCGCTTTATAAAGGATCAGCATATGGTCGTGGTAGCCAGCATAGACGGCATGGGGGCCGTGTGGTCTTCTGTACTCTACGGCGATGCTGGTTTTGCAAGCGCTGAAAGTACGCAGTCGGTCACGATCAGGATCCCCCGAAGCCATCGTGATGCTAGCGATCCGCTGTGGCAAAACCTTGATTCACAGTCATCTGTCGGCCTGTTATTCATCGAGCTTGGTTCCAGGAGGCGCTATCGCATCAATGGTCAACTGATCCGGAATGATGACGAGGAGATCGAGATTTCGGTGACCGAAGCCTACCCTAACTGTCCCAAGTATATCCAGAGACGGCAGTTGAAAAAATTCGAGGATGGTTTTGCCGGGCGGGAAGTTTTAACTGGAACGGCACTAGATAACAATATCGACACCATCGTTCAGCAAGCCGACACCATGTTCGTCGCCAGCAATAATGCCGCAACTGGAGCGGATGCATCGCATAGGGGCGGTAATCCAGGCTTCATGAGAATCGTCGATGCACATACGCTGCTGGTGCCGGATTACAACGGCAACGGCATGTTCAATACCCTGGGGAACATCGAGCTCGACCCTCGCACCGGCTTATGCATTCCCGACTTTGCTGGACAACGCTTGCTGCAGCTTACCGGTCGGGCATCCCTGCTCTGGGACCAGCCTGACCCTCAAAACCACACTGGCGGAACTAGTCGTTTTTTGAGATTCGACATTGATCGCTGGATTCTCCGGCCTGTAAGCCAGCATCTTGAATGGGAATACATCGATGCATCTCCTTACAATCTACCTGCATAGTTATATTGATGAGAAACCGAATCCTGGTGGCCGCTTCAGGCAGTAAGCAGATATTGCAGCACTGATGCTCATTAAGAATCAAAGTACAGAGTTGCTGATAATAAAATCAGCTAAGTTCATGATTGGGCTTGAGTCAAATGACCGATATCGGCCACTAGCTTCACTCAACTAGATATCCTCGGGCCAAACAAGGCGTAATAAATAATGCTTGACTTATTTAATAGATACTATAATAATATCCTTTATGGCATCAGTAAATACTCAGTTTTCTATTGCGGTTCATGTGTTGGCGGCAATTGCCCACTATGAAAGATCGTTTACGTCTGAGGTTCTAGCCGGCAGCGTGAATGCGAACCCGATTTTTGTTAAGAGAATCCTGGCGAAGCTCTCAAAAGCGAAGTTGGTCAAAGCCACAGTTGGAGCAGCAGGGGGTTATGCCCTTACTAAAAATCCAACAGATATTTCGCTGTCAGATATCTCTCATGCAATAAACCCTCCAGGTGCGTTTGCCATCCACGCTTACGCTAAAAGCGAGGGGTGTGTGGTGAGTTGCAACATAAAGGAAGTAATGAACGAGGTTCTGGTCGGTACGCAAAAGGCTGTTGAAAATGATTTGAAGCAGACCACATTAGCAGATGTGGTTTCAAAAATCAGGAACGGATCCAAGTAGCGTTTTTTTTAATCTAAATAGATACTTTAATAATATCTATATATCCTTGAAAAGGAGAATCTTATGAGATTCGGATTTATAGGAGCAGGAAACGTAGCGCAAACATACGCCAGATACTTTGTTCAGTATGGGCATGAGGTTGTGCTAAGTAACAGCAAGGGCCCGGACTCGCTGGTCGAGATTGTTCGCAATATAGGCCCGAATGCCAAAGCGGGCACCGTGAAAGAAGCAGCAAAGCAAGATATCGTAATTTTGGCTGTGCGCTGGGAACAAGCAGAGCAAGCGCTCGCTGAAGTTTCTGATTGGCACGAGCGAATTCTAATCGATGCGACGAATAGACCTCCTGGTGAGGATGCCAATGGCAAGACTTCCAGCGAGATCATCGCAAGTTATGCCCCTGGAGCGAGTGTGATTAAGGCACTTAACACGCTCGTCGTTGATTGGATTCCTGACCATTTAGAAAACAAGCATAAATTAGTTTTATTTATGTCAGGAGACGATAAAGCCGCGAAGCAGAAACTCGCAAGCATTCTCGATGAAACCGGCTTTGTTCCGGTGGACCTTGGCGGCCTGATTGAGTTTGGAGTACTCCAGGAATTCGGCGCCCCCTTAAGCGGACTTCACATGGATCTGATCAAGCGCATGAAGTCCTGAATTCAGTAATGCAATGACTAACTTTAAAAGGATAGAGAAATGAACATCAACGCAAAAAGACTAGAAGGAAAAATCGCGGTTATCACAGGCGGAAGTAGCGGGATAGGCTTGGCCACCGCCAAGCGCTTCGTGGAAGAAGGGGCGCACGTCGTGATCACTGGCCGCCGAGAAAAGGACCTCAAAGAAGCAGCAACCATTATCGGGAGTAACGTGACTACTGTTGCCGGCGACGTCTCGAACTTGGAAGATCTAGATCGACTCTTTGCCATTGTGAAAGAAAAACACGGCCACATTGACGTCCTCTTTGCAAATGCTGGCTGGGGTGAAGTTGCAGCGCTCGAATCGGCTACCGAGGGTCATTTCGACCTAACCTTTGACTTAAACGTAAAGGGCACTTTCTTTACGACGCAGAAGGCTCTTCCGCTTCTCAAAGATGGCGCATCCATCATTTTGAACTCTTCAGTCTCGAACGTGATGGGACTGCCATCGTTTACCGTGTATGCCGCGAGTAAAGCGGCCTTGCGCAGCTTCGCGCGTGGCTGGACGATGGAGTTGAAAGACCGAAATATCCGGGTGAATACGGTGAGCCCTGGACCAACCGATACTCCTGCGCTTGAAAAAGCAGGCCTTACACCCGAGCAGGTCAAGCAGGTGGCGGCACAGTGGGCATCAGAGATTCCACTCGGTCGCAGAGGCAATCCTGAGGAAATTGCTGCCACCGTCGTGTTCCTCGCTTCCGATGAAAGTTCATACATTACCGGCGTGGATCTCGCCGTTGATGGAGGCATGGCGCAGGTATAACTCGAAGTTCAAAGGCCCTTATCCTGAAGTACAAATACTACGACCGACATTAAATGGAGAATGTAATGAACACCAATGCAAAAACATTAGAGGGAAAAATCGCAGTCATCACAGGCGGCAATAGCGGAATGGGCTTGGCTACAGCCAAACGCTTTGTAGAAGAGGGCGCGCATGTAGTGATCACTGGGCGAAGAGAGAAAGACCTAGCGAATGCTGCAGCTTTCATTGGAAGAAACGTAACGACCGTCGCAGGTGATGTTTCAAACTTAGAAGACCTTGACCGGCTTTATGCCGTTGTGAAAGAGAAGCATGGTCACATCGACATCCTCTTTGCGAACGCAGGCGGAGGGACAATCGCACCACTCGCAACTTCGACTGAGGCTCAATTCGACCAGACCTTCGATATTAACGTTAAGGGATTATTCTTTACCGTGCAAAAAGCGCTTCCCCTCTTTAAAGATGGCGGTTCCATCATCTTAACCTCTTCAAACGCAAATGAATTAGGAGTGCCCGGTTTGACAGCCTACGCTGCGAGTAAGGCGGCCGTGCGCAGCTTCGCGCGTGGCTGGACGGTGGAGTTGAAAGATCTCAAGATTCGTGTGAATTCAATGAGCCCTGGCCCAATCGAAACGCCGGCTTTGAACAAGGTGGGCCTGCCTCCTGAACAGGTCGAACAGGTAGTAGCCCAGTTCACCTCACAGGTTCCACTTGGCCGCAGAGGCAAGCCTGAGGAAATCGCATCTGTCGTCGTGTTCTTGGCTTCCGATGAAAGCTCCTATATCACTGGTGTCGATCTCGCAGTCGACGGGGGCATGGCACAGGTCTAGGAGGAACGCCTTTAGTCGATCTCTGCTGACTTACCGACAACTACGGCGATCGGGTATAAAACTGGAGAAATTTCAATGAGCATCCAAGAGAATGTCAAAATTGTGAAGGCTTTTTTTACCGCAATAAGCGAAGGTGACAGGCAAGGCCTACTGGCGCTGTGTGCCGAAGATATTGAGTGGGTCATCCCTGGCACAAATTGGCCATTGGCTGGCACACACGAGGGACACGCTGGATTAGTTGATTTGCTTCAGAAGGCATCGGAAACGGTAGAAACTTCATACCCGGAGCCCCCCGAGTACCTAGCGCAGGGAGAGCGGGTTCTGGTCGTCGGCTTTGCTAAGGGAAAAATAAAATCCACGAACAAGGTCTTCGAGGATCATTTTATCTTCGCCATTACAGTTCGAAATGGAAAATTGACGAAGATCCGGGAGTATATCGACACGCAAGCACTGGCGCGTGCCTCAATCCCTGCTTAGCCATATCGTACGTAACAACTGCCATAAGGACAAATGATGCTTAACAATGAAGAAATCATTAGGGAACTCTATACTGCCGCAGAAGGGAAAAGCTTGGATGTAGGGAAGTTTGTGTCCATGTTCTCAGCCGAAGGTTACATGTTGGATATGGCGTCAGGCACGAAGTTTCGTGGTGAGGCCATTAGTGACTCCATTGCTAAATTAGCAAGTGCATTCCCAGACGTCCACCGCGAGTTGCTTAGCCTGTACTCCAAGGAGGACGTCGTCATTGTTGAAATCGCTATTCGCGGAACGCATACTGGTGAGTTGTCCCTTGCTTCTGGAAGTCTAGCGCCAACGGGCAATACAATAGATGTTCCGGGGTGCGATGTGTATCACCTTGAGGATGGGAAGATCATATCTTTTCATTGCTACAATCAGGCATCCATAATGCAGCAACAACTTGAAGTTGTTGGCAGCTGAAGGTCATTATAAATGACCGAGTTTTTTTGTTATTCTGTTTGAATCGATCTCTCTTTTGGGTGAAAGTGGTTGCCGCCCTACATTCAATGACTAACAGACTCGAAGTATAATCTTGCCGCGGGTATGACCGCCTTCGGATAGCTCGAACGCTCTCGCAACTTCAACAAATGGAACGATTTCCGCTACGTGAGCTTTTAACTTTCCAGTTCTAACCAATTCGCTGATTAATTCCAGCTCCACAGCATTAGGTTTACATTGCACTCGCGCCACACCGACATGATGTTGCTCAGCTTCGTTACCAGGAAAGACGACTGATGTAACCAGAAAGCCTCCGGTCTTGAGCGTTTGAAATGCTCTGTGAAACGTGTCGCCGCCAACAGTATCAAAGACGACATCCATATCATGGACGACTTCTTCAAAAGGCTTCAGAGTGTAATCGACGAACTCGTCCACGCCCAAGCTTCTGACATACTCTTCATTGCGTCCTGATGCCATTGCGGTAACATGCACACCCTTGGCTTTGGCGATCTGAACTGCCATTGAACCGACGCCGCCTGAACCGTTCGTAATAAAAAGGCGTTGGCCGCTAGTCAGTTTGGCTATATCGAACATAGCCTGCCATGCAGTCAGTGATCCAAGCGCAATTGCAGCCGCATTTATGAAGTCAATATTGGCAGGCTTATGTGCGATATCGGCCACTTGGGCTATTGCATAGTCAGAGAATCCACCGGATTTGATGATGCCATAGACGCCGTCACCCACATTGAATTCGCTGACGTCGTCACCGAGTTTTTCTACGGTCCCACTAATTTCCCCGCCTAGGTGGATTGGTAAAGTCAAACCCATGCGCTGCCCGGCGCCACTGCGTATCTTCCAATCAATCGGGTTTATACCTGCAGCATGAACTTTCACTAATACCTCACGACCTTTCGGTTCAGGTCGATCAATATCCTTGAATTCCAGCACGCTATTGTCACCATATTGATTGATTTGGATTGCTCTCATTTTCTCGCTCATATTTGCCTTAATTAATCTGGTCACAACGACGAATTGCCATCATAGATGAATGGCTTTACGATGTGACGCCAACCGGCATTGCCAAGAAGCCAATTTATGTCCCGGAAATCCTTCACTCTTCATAGTGGATTAAAACGCCAGGGTGGTGGCGAAGCCATTCATTCCCATAGTGAAGCGCAGCTCACATATGCCTCATCGGGAATAGTGCAGGTCCACACGACTGAAGGACGCTGGCTGGTCCCTTCCCAGCTTGGCGTATGGATTCCAGCAGGCGTTTTACATTGGGTTGAAGTGCTAACGGATGCCGAGCTATGGATGGTGCATTGGGAGCCGTCGGTAGCACGGGCTTGGGGGCCTTCAGTCCAGCTAGACCAGACATTTGCATTCCGGGTGACGCCGCTGATGCATTCTTTACTGAATACGGCATTTATGGCCGATTCCACGCCTGACAAGAACGAACTTGTGGTAAGGCTGATGCTTCACGAACTTAGTGAAACAAGCCATGCGTCCACGTTCCTTCCAATGCCCAATAGCCCCGCTGGTAAACGCATTGCAGATGTCGCACTAGACGATCACCGAAACCAGCTAAGCGTTGAACAAGTTGCCACACGGGCCGCAACTTCTGTGCGCACATTGAGTAGATTGATTCATGCCGAAACCGGTTTGACGTTCAAATTCTGGAGGCAGCGAGCGCGGATCGTTCGGGCGATGGATATGCTTTCCCGGGGGAAAGCGATCGCACAGGTATCGGCTGAGCTCGGGTTTGCTAGTACAGCCTCTTTTTCATGTGCATTTCGACAAGTCACAAATATGACGCCAACTACCTTTATTGGTTATCCAGGATAGGGCTACCTTATTAATTTTCGAAACATTTCGGCATTTAATAACAACACCGATACTCTTGCAGTGAACGCTTTCGGACATTAGCGACCGCTAAGATTTGTCCTTTTTGAGCTGTTCGAGCAGGAAATTCACAAACGACGTCAGCTTTGGTGCCAACTGCCTTTCTTTTGGGTATACCGCATGGATCGGTCTTGCCGGTGGGACATGATCGTTCATTAACTCCACTAATCTTCCTGCCTCTATGTCTTGTCTCAGTAACTCCTTGGGCATCATGATGATCCCGATCCCTTTTACGGCGGCTGCGAGCAAAGCCTGTCCATTGTCCGATTCAAATCTGGGGATTTGTTGAGCCGTCGAATCAAGACCGCGCTGCATTAACTTCCAGCCGCCCTGGCTGTGCCAGTTGGTAAAACCAAGGCATTGATGCTGTGCCAGATCGCCTGGCTTCCTGGGAATGCCGGCTTTTGCCAGATAGTTGGGAGAGGCACAGATAGCCACTTCAAACATGGCGAGCTTTCGTGCGATCAGGGAGGAGTCCTTGAGGTCGCCGATGCGGATAGCCACGTCATAGCCTTCGTCCACAATATCGATATAGCGGTCCGCCAATGACAGTTCTATATTCACTTCCGGATATAGTTGCAGGTAATCGCATATCAAGGGAGCCAACGTTAACGAGCCAAACCACATGGAGGCATTCACGCGTAAATGACCCTTGGGTTTACTTCCCATCGACTCGGCACCTGCATCCGCTTCCGCTATCTGGTTGAGGATCAATTTGCAGTTTTCATAGTATTTCCTGCCTATTTCGGTCAGGTTTTGCGTACGTGTGGTTCTCGCCAGCAATGTGGCACCTAAGCGCTTTTCCAATGCGTTGATGTGCTTACTGACCATGGGTGGGGTTATCTTAAATGCATTGGCTGCAGCGGTGAAACTGCCTAAATCCACACTTGTCACAAACACTTCCATGCTTAAGAGGCGATCCATATTAAATACTCATGGTTAATTATGTTATTCACATTATGCTATTTATCTGGGTAAATAAAACGCCCAAACTGACTTCTGTAATTTAATAATTCATTAGGAGGCATCATGAAAGTTTTAATCGTAGGCGCATCTGGAACCATCGGGCAGGCAGTGAAGAAAGAACTGGCACCACGTCATGACATTATTGAAGTCGGCAAAAGCAACGGTCAGTATCAAGTCGATATTACAAGCGAGGAAAGTGTTCGTCAGCTGTTCACCAAGGTGGGTAAAGTGGATGCTATTGTTTCAGCGGCTGGTAACGTGCATTTTGGACCACTTAAGGAAATGACCTCAGACCAGTTCAAGATCGGCCTGCATGACAAACTGCTTGGGCAAGTAAATCTTGCCCTGATCGGCCAGCAATACCTGAATGATGGTGGCTCAATTACGTTGACTAGCGGTAGCTTAAGTGATGACCCGGTCGTGTATGGTGCTAATGCTTCTACTGTGAATGCTGCAATCGATGGTTTTATACGCTCTGCAGCCATCGAATTGGAACGCGGTATTCGCATTAACTCCATTAGTCCTACTGTTCTAAAAGAATCATGGGACGTTTACGGTCCTTATTTCGCAGGCCACGACCCGGCACCTGGTGAAAAGGTCGCACTTGCATTCCGCAAGAGCGTAGAAGGTCGCCAGACTGGTCAGACATATCGCATTTGGTAATTAGGTGAACCTGATATCGGGCGTATAGGTCGATCCTATATGTCCGTATTGGTAGGGCTGCAGCCAATCAATGTCTGCTAGGCCAAGCAGACATTCAGGTATTTGGGGGGTATTACTTTGTATTACATACTCGCATCAAGCAGAACCGGCCTCTCACTATATTGATTAGGCAGTATGCGCTTCAGGTTGGCGATCTTGGGCTTATCGTTAAATACGATATAGGTGTCATTGGGGTTATGGACCAGGTAGTCCTGGTGATACCCCTCAGCGGCGTAGAATGCTTTTAATGGATCGATCCTAGTGACAATGCTACGCTTGAAGGCATGCGCTGCATTGAGTTGACTGACGTAAGCCTCTGCTATCTTCTTCTGTGTGTCATCGACATAAAAGATGGCAGACCGATACTGGGTTCCGCTGTCCGGCCCTTGCCGATTCAATGTGGTCGGGTCATGTGCGACTGAAAAGAACACCTGCAGCAGTTCCCCATAGCTGACAATGGCAGGATCAAAGGTGACCTGTACCGATTCCGCATGCCCCGTAGTGCCGGTACTCACGGCTTCATAACTAGCACCGGACTTCGGCCCGCCGGAGTAGCCGGAAACTACCTTGCGCACACCTCTGACATGTTCGAACACGCCTTGCACTCCCCAGAAACATCCGCCTGACAATACCGCAGTCTGCAATTGCCCTGCTGCTTTTTGATTGTCCATAGCCGCTTGCGGAATGATGGTGGCTCCTTCAGCCGCACTCGAAAATTGTTGCCATGCAAGCACGGCAGTAAGTGCAAGCACGAAGGCGATTAACTTTGTGTTCCAGCCTGTAGTCGGGAATGCCATGACGCTCTCCTGTTTCTGATGGTTAGGGTTCAAGCCAGGGGTGTAAATGCCATGGCGACTGAATTCATGCAGTAGCGTAAGCCCGTGGGCTTAGGGCCATCGTCAAAGACATGGCCCAAATGGGCATCACAACGTCGGCAGGAAACGGCATCGCGTTGCATGCCGAAACTGGCGTCACTGCTCTTGACGACATTCAGTTTGGAAATAGCCTGGTAAAAACTAGGCCAGCCGGTGCCGGATTCGAACTTGGTTTGCGAATCGAATAATGCGGTATCGCAGCAGATGCAGCGGTAGATGCCTTTTGCATGGTTGTCCCAGTACTTGCCGGTATACGGCGCCTCCGTATCGGAATGGCGTGCTACCTGAAACGATTCGAAGGGTAACTGTTTGCGCCACTCGGCGTCGGTTTTGACTATCTTGGTGGCCTTGATGATCCCAATGCTTTTACCAGATGCCGCAAAATTTTCGATGGATACCTCGCTAGAGGATTTCGTATTGTTTATCGTCTCGGCCATGACCTTACCTATTCCTGACGTTAATACCAAAACACCCAAGCCTTGCTGAAGAAAAGCCCGGCGGCTAGGTGGAATTTCGGATTCGGTACTTTTAGCTGGGTAAGTGATCATTGCTACTCCTGAAATGCATATGGCTCTGGTGTCGGACCCATTTCGAATAAATGGGTCCGGTCGTGATTACTTCATTTCTTCCTTTTTCATATCATCCTTTTTCATGCCGTCTTTAGCCATGTCATCTTTTTTCATCATCTTGTCGTGCTTCATGCCTTCTTTTTTCATCCCATCCTTCGACATGGAATCTTTTGACATTGAGTCCTTAGACATGGAATCTTTCGACATCGAATCCTTTGCCATATCCTCTTTTTTCATGTCATCGGCATACGCGCCGCCAAGACAGAAGGTAAAGCTTGCTGCAAGTAAAACGCTTAGTAATTTAGTCATGTCGCTTCTCCAAAGTTAAACCAGGCAAGATTGCCAACAAACAAGTTCAGGCGCCGCTGAACCAGTTGTACCCCTGATCCTCCCAATACCCACCGGGATAATCATTTGTTACGTAAATTTCTGAGATGTATTTTGGATTCTTGAACCCCAGCTTAGTGGGGATACGTAGTTTCAAGGGATAGCCGTATTCCTTCGGCAAAAGCTTGTCCCCGAAAGTAAGTGTCAACAGGGTTTGGGAGTGCATGGCGGTCGCCATATCGATGCTGGTGTAATAATCGTCCGCACACTTGAATCCAACATACTTTGCTGTGGTATCTGCCCCCACCATTTTCAGGAAATCGCCAAACCGTACACCTCCCCATTTGCCGATGGCACTCCAGCCTTCGACGCAAATATGGCGGGTTACCTGGCTGGTCTGGGGGAGCATGCCCAACTGGTTCAACGTCCAGGGTTTGCGTTCTCGTATCAAGCCACCCAGTTGCAACTTGAACGTTTCGCCATCGACCAGAGGGATCTCGTCCACACCATAAAACGCATTGAATGGGAATGGATGGGTGATCATGCTTTCAGGGTAGATCGGCGCAAGCTTGTCAGGGTCGTACAGAAACGCTTGTACCCGGTCATTCCAATGGGATACGGACATCAGCATTTTTTCGGCAGAATCGTTATCCGTAAGCGCGCAGCCTGATAACAACGATAATGTGCCCAAGCTCAATATCTGTTTGCCAAAGGCCCTGCGGCTCGAATTTTCTAATCGGCTTTCTACCTGTTTGATCAGGTATTTCGCGTCCAGTGATTGGATTTTTCCACGATTGCTCATGCTTTCGCTCCTCCAGCAGTGTGTTTTGTTTTGATGAGCATGGTCAGAAGCGTTTTGGGAACCAGGGCAACCATGACTATGTGGATAAACACGAAAGCAACGATGAAGGCCATGGAGAAGAAATGCACGATACGAGCATTGTCGTACCCCCCCATCATGTCGCGAAGAAGAGGGAACTGCACTGATTTCCAGATAGCCAAGCCGGACAAAATAGCGACGAAGATGCCGGCCATGACCGACAGGTAAGCTGCCTTTTGCACGGCGTTATACTGCGACAGGTCCGCATGCTGCAACTTGAGTAGCAGGGCATCCCTGAAATCATTCCAAATATCAATGGGCCTGAGTGGGAAAAACTTCGACCGCAAACGACCAGAAATCAGATTGATTGATAAGTAGATGAGTGCATTAACGGCCAATATCCACATGGCAGCGAAATGCCACAGCAAGCCCCCGCCAAGCCAGCCGCCTATAGTCAGGGATTTAGGGAAGAGGAAATCAAAAATAGGGGAAGCGTTGTAAATACGCCAACCGCTGGTCACCATCAATAGTATGGCGAGTGCATTGACCCAATGACAGATTCTTACATACAACGGATGCAGGAATAGCTTCATGGCTGAGGCCTGTTCATGTTCTAGCAAACCCTGGGGACACCCCCATTGATTGCTAATCTTGAAACTTAGTCGGCGGCCAAATGAAGTACTTACAAATTTTTTTAAATTTATTTCAAAACTGTCTTCAGGGTTATCGTCCTGATTTGCTGAACCTGTATAACCAGTTGCAGATCGGAATACTCACCCCAATGGCGACACCGCACAACACAATAAAATTAAGGTGTGTGCGTATCAACGGAATATTGCCAAAGAAATAGCCAAACGTCGTTAAGCTAACTATCCATAACGCTGCACCAATAAGACTGTATAGCTGGAATTTTCGATACGTCATGCCTGTGAAACCGGCTATGAAAGGAGCAAAGGTTCTACAGACAGGGATGAATAGCGACACGAGAAAGGTGGCAGCACCGTGTTTTTCGTAAAAAGCATGCGTTTTTTCCAGCGCTTGTCGATTCAACCATTTGTGTTGTTGCAGCATGAGGTTGGAGCCAAGTGCATTTCCTATCCAATAATTGACGCTACTTCCAATAGTGGCTGCGCAAATTAGAAGTGCTACCACAACCCAATAATTGATTTCGCCGGTTGCTGCAAGAGCACCACTGACGAAAATCAAGGGGTCGCCTGGAAGAAAAAACAAAAAAAGGAGCGCAGTTTCACAGATGACAATAGCAAAGAGAATTGGGTAAATAGCATTGCCATGCTGTAACGCCATGGCATTCAGAAGCTGATCGAAGTGCAAAATAGAGTCTAGAAATGGCATAGATAGCATCCAAACATTCTTAGAAGCGACCACTCTACAGTGCATTCCGAATGCCAAGAAATTTTATCTGATCCTATTAAACACAATCTCTTACAACCTTTGTAAGGAACTTAATATTCACCCGACAAATAAAAGGTATTGCTTGTTAGTTAAAAGCGATAAGGGGTTCAGACTTTAATTCATGGAATCAAGATGAAATTGTTAAGTTGTAAGCGAGCTAGTTATTTAATGTCCAAATCTCTCGATATCCATTTGTCCTGGCAAGATCGCGTGGAATTGCGTTTTCATTTGATGGTGTGTGACCCTTGCAGCCATTTCATAAAACAACTGAAGGTGATGAAACAAGCTTTTGGGTTGATGGAACCTAGGATAGATAACAATCAAAAATTGGCATTATCTAATGTTGCAAAAAACGTATTGCGGAAGCATAAGATACTAGTCAAAGATGTCTGCTATCGGCCAAAAGCGGACACTCACATCAAGTTAAAACCCAATCATATAATTCACATAGGCAGTACTTGATCCCGTACTCTGAAACGCAAGCTGCTGGTAATAGACCTCACCTGCGATTCGTTGGCTTTTAGAGACTGCATAATAAGCCCCAAGTGAAGCTACCGGACGTGTACGTTTGATGTTGTCGGTGAAATTTTCAGAAGTAAGTCCACTAATGCCTGAGGCCGAATATCGGTCAACGCTATGTTCTAAATCCTGCTCGATACCCAGGCTTGAGGTAAGCGTGGTTTTAGGCGTTATCCTGTAATTCAACTTTAATCCAAGCAATGCTGACGTCGTACGATCCTCCAAGGATGCGTAAGTCAATGGAGTCGATACATTTCTCTCAGAATAGCCGTCTTGCTTGATGCTGGTATGCCGCAATGCAATGTAGGGGCGGAGGATGGTATCGTCATGATAATTGTACGCATAACTAAGCTCACCCAGATAACTTTGTATATTTAAAGTGGTATCACCATGCCCCGCCTCTGAAGTGCCGATTACTTCCCGCGTAGTGCTGACATCCTTATCTTGATATGCATTGGCAATTTTGAACTGATACCCTAAACCATCAGCGTTCTGGTTCCAAACGGCAAAAGCTCCCATCAATGGATTTTTATTGGATATATCGATGCCGGCAGGAGCGGAGTTATTCAGATTTTGGTCTAGAAACCCACCGATACGAATATTAGATGTTGCTTTATAGCCCAAGACTAGAACAGCACTTGTGCTACTTGAGTCTGAGCTATCTGTATTGGTATACCGCCCACCCGCTGAAACACATAGGCCTTTCGAGTCGAACAAATTGCAGTCATACGTATTCATGTTGGCAAAGTTAGACGATATGGTGGCCAAATTGAACACACTGCGTAGCTTTCTTGCCATACCCTGTAGCGAGTACTGGGTATCCGTAACCGATGGGCCAGAGGCGAGGAAGTCCGATGCCAGAATATATAAATCCCAAACGGTTAAAGACGTACCCTGAATGGGGCCGGTGCTTTTAATCGGTACTCAAGCGTACAAACGAATGTCAGCAATTTCCCTCATAATTTCCATACAAATTCCTACTGAAAACGTAAGGATACCTGTGGAATTATTTTACAAACCTTCGTAATTGGTTCAACCAGGCAGTCACCGAATGTGACTTTGATAACTCCTTAACTAGAGGCTCTATCATGGCGTTGAAAGACAAGTGGACTAAAATGGGACGTGCAGTAAAAAACACCCGTTCACAAATAACGGTAGTCCATTTAACACAGGAAGAAAAAGCCGTTGGCAAGATGAATGAGGTAAATGCGTTTTTTACTGCTCATGGACGAGAGCCCACTATGGATCGTTCTAATTTGAGGGAGTATGAACTTTCAATCAAACTTCAGGATTTACGGCACCATAAACAAAAATTTCCTTCATTAATTGAACTGGATCCGCACCAGCTCCTGGATTCCAAGTCATTGAGCCCATTCTGTAAAGAGCAACTGACTCAACGGGAAAAAGAACAGTTGCATGGAATGAATCCTGATTAGTGTTCTCTATAGGTTGAGCATATCGGCATCAATTGGATGGTGTTTCCAAGATCCAATTCTTGATTCCCGGCCATTAAAAAAGCTATCCATTTTTGGGTAGCTTTTTTAATGGTGGGCCGGCAGTCCAACTATCGTAAATCCAGCCTGTAAAGCCAGGCGAAAGGAATTGCACAGCGTAAGAATTCGAGGCTTGTAGGACGATTTATTTTTTTACCAAACTTGCTTTCATGGTCTGCAGCCAGGAATGCTCATGCGGCTGTGCCATGGTTTCGTGAATGCGCTGGGTATCCTCAATCAGCGCCTTGAATTGCCAGATGGCTTCGTTAAGTAAGGGAGCTAAGTCAGCCATGCTTTCATCGTCTTCACCGAGTAGTTTTAGCAGTTCCGCCGGGTTGCGTAGATCGATCCCTGCATCGTAAAAATCCACCATCATGCGGGTCAAGCGCTGTTTGGCAAATTCAAATACCTTGTCGTTTTCGCTGCTCTGACCATGTTGGTTGAAGTTGTCGATAAGCGCAGCGATTTGCACCACCTTGTCGGTAATCTGGTCGACAGTGCTTGTATGTTCCTGTTCGTATTCCATGCTTTTGATAAACGGCAGGAGATAGCCGATTAACAGGTTGCCATATTGCTTGGAATTTAGCTTAAGCATGACTTCCAGCCGTTTCCATTGCGCAACGCCAGGATTTTCCTTGAATAACTTTGCCGTCACTTCAGCCACCGCCAGCATTTGCCCATAGCGGCTGATCTTATCGCCGGTGATACCGCGTGGATAACCTCGACCATCCATGCGCTCATGATGTTCAAGCACAGCGGATGCAATTTTCGGTGAAATCTCCTGGATGTCCTTAAGGATGATGTAGCCCGTCAGCGGATGTGCATAGAGATGCCGTCGCTCCTTAATCGTCATCACGTGCTCCACGGCCAGTAAATCGGGATTAATGTGTAACAACCCCAGATTGTGGAAAAGTGCTGCGATTGCTAACGAGGTAGCTTCTTGCGGCTTCAGCCCATCGCGATAAGCCATATAAACGCAGAGAATCAGGCTGCAGAGACTACGCTGGTAGATATCGTTATATTTTTCACGAGCAATGGTCAATCGAAAGGTGAGCGGAGAGGGTAGCTTCATGGGCAGGATGATTTTCTGCAGATGAAAATCCGTCCCCAGGGCTTCTACGACATTCTGTAATTTTGCACTTGCCGAGATAATCTGATCCAGATCGATCATGATGGTTGAGGGATCCAACACCCCATCAATCTGCAAGGCAGTTTCCAATCCAACCACCTGATGCTCAATCAACCGGTCGTATATCTTGCTGGAGATGTGGAATCCCTCAGCAACAAGTTTTTGACCTTTATCAGAATAGATATCGCGAGCCGCGACAATGTTACGCGTGTCGCCTAAGTCAGTAACGGCTTTAAGGAAGTAATCCGGATTAGACATATGATGTTTTTTGAATAAAAATTAGGATGCCTGTGCCCAGTATGGATTGCGAGGTAGTTGCCTGCACCAGGGGCTTCTCAATTCAATGCGTTTTTGTCTACGTTCTAATAGCAGGAGCGGCTTCATAGAGCTCATTTCCAAATGAAGATCACTTTCTAATTATGATTATCTTATGTGTACTTAGTAGTGCAGGATGTGCAGTGCAAAAGATATGCCAGAAAAATTCTTAAAAAAAAGGATCAGCAAGAAAAGAGATTGTTAATTCAAGGAATTGATTGGCAGGCAGTTTCAGCAAGATGTAAATCAATATATAAGTTGAACATGGAAAGTTGCTGCCATCCATCTTCGTACATTTTCATTCAACTTTCCCACATTGGTGCATTTTCGACGAGATGTTAATTTAAACTTGGTACCGTGATGTTGATTCGGCACCTGCTAACTGTCTGGGGATAGCTAAAGCACCAGCTTCCTTGAATGAGTGGATGCAGTCAGTGATGAGAGTGCAGTGCTAAGCTGAATGAATCCCATCGTTCGCAATTATTCAGATCGTTAAAGGTAGGCATTATGAAGAATCAAACGCTTGCACAGTTCCTGCATGGCCAGCAGCGGCAAGATGGTCAATTGAATCCTGATATTGCCCAGCTCATGACGGATATCGCAAACGCGTGCAAGCATATTGCTGTTGCGGTCAGGACAGGTGCCCTGAAGGGGAATATGGGCAGTCTTGATTCTGAAAACGTGCAGGGGGAAACGCAAAAACAATTAGACGTCATTACAAACGATATCTTTTTGCAGATGAACGTGTCCTCCGGCCATTATGCAGGGATGGCCTCCGAGGAGCTGGAGAATCCGTATGCGATACCGGAAGCTTACATAAGACAGGGCAAGTACCTGTTATTGTTTGACCCCCTGGACGGTTCGTCTAACGTGGATGTGAATATTTCTGTCGGGACGATCTTTTCAATTCTAAAGTGCGATGCAGATATTAAAAATCCTGCACCCAAGGATTTTCTTCAGCCGGGAACGGCACAGATCTGTGCCGGTTATGCCTGTTACGGCTCATCCACTATGTTGGTGTTTACCACTGGGCAGGGGGTTAATGGCTTTACGCTGGATACCGAAGCTGACGAATTTATATTGACGCATCCCCGCATGCAGATTCCGGCGGATACGAATGAGTTTGCTATCAATATGTCGAACTGCAAAAGTTGGGACGGTGTCGTCACACGCTATATCGAAGAGTGTCTATGCGGCGCGAATGGGGTGCGCGGTAAGCAGTTCAATATGCGATGGGTAGGCTCGATGGTGGCGGAAGTACATAGGATACTGGTGAGGGGCGGCATTTTTTTATATCCCCTCGATAGTAAAAATAAACGGAAGGGCGGCAGGCTGCGCTTGATGTATGAGGCCAACCCCATGAGTTTTATTATCGAACAGGCCGGCGGCATGTCGGTTTCGGGCGCCGACCGTATCATGGCATTAATCCCCGATGCCCTTCATCAGCGCATTCCAGTCATCATGGGGTCCCGCAATGAAGTGGACAGGATCCATCGTTATTACCTGGAATAAGTAATGCCTTTCCAGGCCGGATAATCAGCCATTCAGGCTCTTACTCACCACCTCGAATACGTCGCTGGAAAGATTGCCTGATTCAAGAATGGATTGAAGCGCGGCTTTCATCTGCGATTGGAGAACAGGCGTATAGCGCTTCCACTCACGGAATGGGCTGACCTGGCGGGAAGCGATCTGCGGGTTGATCGCATTCAATTCGATGATCGCATCCCTCAGGATGGCGTAACCTTTACCGCTCGGATCGTGGAACTTCACCGGGTTATTGATGGCAAATGCCGAATACAGCGAGCGTACACGGTTGGGATTCTTGATATTGAATTCCGCATGGTTGCGCAGCCTGGCGAAGTCGTCGAAGATCGCTTCGCGGTTGGCGATGGCCTGCAGCGAGAACCATTTATCCACCACCAGCTGGTAGCCCTTGAAGCGTTCGAAGAAGTCGGCGAATACCTCATCACGTTGCGGCTGCGTGCTGTCTGCCAGGCAGGATAAGGCTGCGACGCGATCCGTCATATTATCGGCCTGGTCGTAATGCGCTTTGGCGCGTGCCGCACAACCGCTGCCGTTGGTCACGGTCAGCAATTCCAGCACGGTGTTCTGCAGTGCCCTGCGCCCCATGGCGTCTGGCGAAATGGAGAAATTGCCATCGCTGCCATTCGCTTCATAGAGGCGGGCCAGGGCATCTTTATGCGCGCGCTTGATGGCCGTGAGGATATGGGTGCGGGCGCTATCGATGGCTGCGGGATCGATTACCTCTAATGTCTGGCCGATGACTGCAATGGCCGGCAAGGAGAGGGCGCGGGCCAGTAAGGCTTGGTCGCCTTGTCCGGCGATGCCCTGGTCTATGATGATGCCGAAATCCTCGATGAACTGCGAAATATCAGCGTCGCGGTCCGCCATCACACGGGCGATGGTGCGCAGCGCGATGGTCTGGCCGGCCTCCCATTTGTTGAATCCGTCGGTATCCATGAGCTGTAACAGTCGCAGGTCGTCATCGCTCAAATCCGTCGTCAGTTTCACAGGCGCAGAAAAACCGCGCAGGATGGAAGGTACCGGGCGGCTAGCCACATTATCGAACACAAACTGTTGTTCGCGAGTTGTCATTTCAAGCACTTGCGTGGCATGCGTTTCATTGCCTTGCCCATCCAGCAATCCAACGGCGACTGGAATATGCAAAGGTTTTTTATCTGTCTGCCCGGGGGTATCGGGTTGCGATTGCCGAATGGTCAGCGTATACCGGCTTTGTGCCTGGTCGTAATGGCCGGAGGCAGCCAGCGACGGCGTGCCAGCCTGTTTGTACCAGAGGAAGAATTGCGACATGTCGCGCCCGGATGCATCTGCCATGCATTGCACGAAATCATTGCAGGTGACGGCATGGCCGTCATAACGATCGAAGTAAAGATCGGTGGCCTTGCGGTAGGTGTCTTCCCCCAGCAGGATGTATTGCATACGGATCAGTTCCGAGCCTTTTTCGTACACGGTCGAGGTGTAGAAATTGCTGATCTCGATGAAGCTGTCCGGTTGCACGGAATGGGCAAGCGGACTGGCATCTTCCGAAAACTGCAGGCGGCGCAATTGATCGACATCGTCTATGCGCTGCACGGAGCGGGAGTTCATGTCTGAACTGAATTCGTGATCCCTGAATACCGTCAGGCCTTCCTTGAGCGAAAGCTGGAACCAGTCGCGGCAGGTCACGCGGTTGCCTGTCCAGTTATGGAAATACTCATGCGCGATCACGCCTTCAACACTCATGAAGTCTGTATCGGTGGCGGTTTCCTGGTGTGCGAGCACTAACTTGGTGTTGAAGATGTTCAGCGAAGTATTTTCCATCGCACCCATGTTGAAGTCGCTGACGGCGACGATATTGAACAGGTCGAGCTCATACTCGCGGCCGTATTTCTCCTCGTCCCACTTCATGGATTTTTTAAGGGATTCCATGGCATGGGAGCATTGCCCCTCGTCGCCCGTGCGCACGTAGATATGCAGGTCGACCTTGCGTCCCGACATGGTGCGGAACGTATCTTCTATACGCACCAGGTCGCCGGCAACCAGCGCGAACAGGTAACAGGGCTTGGGGAATGGGTCGTGCCATGCGGTGAAGTGGCGTCCTGCTTCCAGATCGCCGGTGCCGACTAAATTGCCGTTGGAGAGTAGCACTGGATAGCGGCGTTTATCGCCCTCGATACGGACCGAAAATGTGCTCAGCACATCGGGCCTGTCCTGGAAATAGGTAATGCGGCGGAATCCCTCGGCTTCGCACTGGGTGCAGAATGTACCTTGCGATTTATACAGGCCTTCGAGGGCCGTGTTCGATTCCGGGTGGATCTCAGAGGTGATGGTGAGCGTGAACTTCTCGGGTGCATCTTCGATGGTCATGCTGCTTTCAGTGACCGCATACCCGGTATAGGGTGAACCATCGATCTCGACAGAAAGGATGGCCTGGTCCTGCCCATTCAGGATCAACCGGTTCGCCCTGCCATCCGACTTGCCGGATGGATTTCTTATGTAGGTAACCTCGGATTTTACGATGGTCCTGTCTTCGAACAGTTCGAACGTCAGGTGTACATTCGCGGCATGGTAAGCAGCCGGCGTGTAGTCTTTAAGGTATATGGTTTGCGGCGCGATGGCGGTATCTGGGTGCATGGTAGGAAAGCGCTTCTTTATAATAGGTTGCTGACAGTATAAAAGAGAATTGCATACGCTGACTTCTCATCGCCGCGGCAGGTGCGATAATCGCACTGCAATCCCGTCTAAAAAAGATCGTTTATGAATATCGTTTATGAATATCGTTTATGAATATCGTTTATGAATAACGTCCAGATCGAGAACAGTTTCCAGCTTGAATTCGTCGCCTGCTATTCCATGCACCTGGAAAATCTGCACCTCCAAGCGACAGGCAGCAAGGATAGCCGGCAGCGCGACCGTTACACGCAGCTGATCGCTTTTATCAAGGAAAGCCCGTTCGAGCTGGCGTATGAGAAGTATCTGCAGATAGCGCTGGCGGATACCGAAAGTGAATGGTTCACGGATTCGATGCTGAGAAAGGCCCGCCGCCTGGCGAGCCTGGACATGGATCTGCCCCTGCCGGATTAACTGTTGCTATTCAAGGCCTGGGTTCAGGCCTTGAAGCGGGGCATTTTCAAATGCCTAAATTTTTCCGTCCAGCCCCATCTGGAAATACTTATGGGTGATTTTTTCCTGGTTTTCCAGTAGCCAGTCGATGCTGGGCTCGTTGTTCATCGCTTTCCTGATGGCTTTTGCGGTGGCTTCACGGTGGATATTGAACAGGATCTGGTGGTCCAGGTCGACGATATCCACGACGGTAGGCGCCAGCCAGACCGATACGATGATGCCGATGTCGTTCGCTTTTTCCTTGGGGATATCGCCGGAGCGCACGGCATCCAGCACGCCGTGGGCAATCGCCGCCTGCACGGTACCCATCAGGATATTGGTGTATTTCGGGTCTTTCACCGTCACCTTGCTCACCATGATGGTCGCTGGCCGCACCATGATGTCGGTATTCAGCAGCGCCAGTACCCGGGTATGGCCCTTCACCTGGTCGCCCAGCAGGTTGGCGAATGCCACGCCCATCGGGCCGTCCATCTCGCCGATGGCCACTTCCGGCTCCGCGGCCGTGCCGGGAGGCCCGCCGGCTACCAGTGCTTCCGCTACACGCATTACGATTTTGTCGCTCATGATCTACTCCAGTGGTGTATGTTCAATAAGGCATTGTAATGCCTTCATCCGGCATCAAGCGTTTTCCTGGTGGATGAATGAATGCCGGTTTCGTAATCGATCTCGATGATCAGCGGCAAGTGGTCTGAAAGATGGCGTATGCCTTTTGCCGGCACACGGTGTGCCGTGATCTTGAGTTGGGGTGCGTCATACCAGACGCGATCCAGTTTCAGCACCGGCAGGAAGGACGGGAACGTGCCTTTGCAGGGTATCGGTGTCATATGGCTATCCAGGAAGTTCAGCAGGCGCGATGGCACCTGCCATTCGTTGATGTCGCCCATTAAAAGAATCGGATTCTTTTCGGTCTCTTCCACCGCTTTTATCAGGCGTAACAGGTTGCGCGCTTCCGACCTGCGCTCGAATATGGAAAGCGAAAGATGCGTGCCGATCACCCGGATATTGCCGTATGGGGTGTTGACCACGGCATCCACCGCGTTGCGCGGCTCGCGATGGGCTGCCGTCTCCAGGTTGTGCACCATGCCGCGCGTCAATGGATAGCGGCTCACCATCAGGTTTCCGAACCAGCCGCGGTCTTCTTCTATACCCGAAAATTCTTCCGCCGTATCGAACATGCTGGGGCCGAAAAAATGATGCGGCCGGTCGGGTCCTGCCAGCAGGTTAATATCGGCGGGGCCGCCGCCGCGCGAGCGCCGGGTATCCATCTCCTGGAATATGCCGACGTCGATGTCCAGCCTGTCCATCAGTTCGCGTACGCGGCCCAGGTCGCGTTTGCCGTCCAGGCTGCGGCCGCCGTGGATATTGAAGGACAGTACCCTTAAACGTTTCATTTTATTATTCTTGATGACCTGTTATTTTGATGCCAGATATTAATGACGACGTTTTAATGACGTCGTTTTGATCCTCAGGCTTTTTTTCCTTTGGTATGGTGCTGCCAGCGTTTGCCCAGGTAATGGGACAGGGCAATGACGCCTATCCAGGCCAGCAGGCCGGCACCCAGGAATGCCAGGTTTTTGCCGTCAGGGTGCTGCCATAGCTCCACCACCGAATGCCCAAGGTAGGCGGAAACGACAGTGCCGGGCAGCATGCCCAGGAACGTGGCGATCATGTAGGTGGTGAACGGCACCAGCATCATGCCAAGCGCCAGGTTGGCCACCGTGTAAGGGGCGATGGGCAGCATGCGCAACAGGGTGAGACCCACCACGCCTCCCTGGTTGGCATATTTGGCGATCTTGCCCGCGAAATTCCCGATCAGCGCGTGCAGCGTCTTGGCCCCCAGCCTGCGTCCAACGTAGTAGCTGATGGCGCCGCTGATCAGCGAAGCCGCCATGGCTACGCAGAATGCCTCCACTGGCGGAAACAGGATAACGATAGTGCCTGTCATCAGCACGTGCGGGAAAAACACCAGGGTGCCGATGACGTAGATGGCGATGGCGGCAGGGATCGCCCACGGCGTATTGCGTACCGCCTCCAGCATGGGCATGATTTTTTCGGGGCTGGCATATTCCGCCAGCGGCGTCACTTTCCAGGCCAGCGCCACGGCGGCGATCAGTAGTAAAGCGAAAATCAGGCGTGTCGGCATGGAACTTTCCTCTCCAATATTTTTGCCCTTGTTGCGGATGCGCCTCCGCGAGGTGACGATAGGCGGCAGGATAGGTTTTTCAGGGTCTGCAAAACGCATGGCGAACGCGGTGAAACGTTCATGGCGGTAACGTTCGTCATTGATGCGGCGCAAATGCTGGGTGCTGTTGGGCGTTTCGCGGAGAAACACCTGCACATCGCCGCTGTCGATGATCTTTTCAATGTCGCGGATTTCGCGCCCGGTATGTTCGCGTATCAGGTCGTCGCGCACGGATTTGATTTTGGCGCGGGTCGCCTCGTCAGAGGCCTCGATCACCAGGTCGCATTCGCTATCCAGCGCCATGGAGCGGTTGTTGATGTTGCTGGAACCTACCCGCAGGTATTTATCATCGACCACCATCAGCTTGGAGTGGATGCGCACCGGTTTCTGCAAGCCCTTCTCGCGGCAGATAGGGTAGGCCAGCACGATGCGGTCGGCCACACCGCCTGCCTCGACGATGTCGCGAAACAGCACGCGCCCGTACCACATGGATTTGCGCTCCATGATGCCTTCCGGCTCCCAGCAACTTAATAGCAATACGCGCAGCTGCGGATTTTCCTTCAGCCGTTTGTTGAGCGCCCTGGCGATTTTCTCTTGCGAGAAGAACTGGTTTTCCATGTAGATGAAATGCTCGGCGCTGGCAATCATGTCCAGGTAAAGCTTTTCGATCTGGCGCGTCTGCTTCTGGTCCTTGAACGCAGGCAATGTCAGCGCTATGCCGATGTCCACATTCCTGAAATCCACGTGCGTGCCCTGCGGCCAGCTATCAGGCACCTTTGATGCGGCCGGTGTTTTTTTCGCTGATTCTTCCTTTGCCCGCAAGGGGATCGCCTCCTCGTCGCTGGCAGTCAGCCAGCGCTCACGTGCAATGGTAGCCAACGCCCTGGCGGCCGGCCCGGAGACGATCATCTGCACATCGTGGTAAGGGCCGAATTTCTTGGTATCGGCCGTCTTTAGCGTGCCGATAGGGTCTACACGGTGTTTGTTGCGCGTATGGTGGGCGCGGTGATCCCAGCGGCCGATGGCGATGTCCATGCCGCCGCAGAAGGCGATTTCATCATCCACCACGACGATCTTCTGGTGATGGCTGGCCCCCAGCGGCAGTTGGTCATCGAAGCGGAAGAAGACGTTCTGCGGCGATTTCCACTTCCATTTGAATTCGGAGAAATTCTCGCGGTCTGTCGCCATGAACACCGAGTAATCCCAGCGATTCATGTAGATCATGACCTCGGGTTGCTGGCGTGCCTTCCACTGGATAAGGTCGAACAGGCGGTTGGGGCATTTGGTTTTTTTTGCCTCTTCGCCGCGCAACAACTCGATCCGGCTGTCGATGTCCCATCCGAGTATGAAGACGGAGTGTTTTGCCTTACAGATCGCTTCGTGCACTGCGCGGTAATAATTGGCGCAATCCACCAGCATGGACGCATGGGTCGCCTGTTCAACCTGCCTGCAATTGCGGCCGGGTTTAAAGAGTGTGCTCGACGTCTCTTTTAAGGCGGCAGTCGAAGCGCTACTGGCATTGCCAGCAGGTTTTCCTGCCGTTTTTTTTACCGGTTTCGCCTTTGGTTTTTCTGAAATGGCTGCTTGCATGGGTAGCTCATCAATATGTGGTTAGCGATAGAATTCGCCATCACTATAAATGCGATGATTGCGCCTGCAGAAGCAGGGTGGGGACTACAAACGGGTAGGAAGATACTGACAATAATTTATGCGATAAGGTTAAGGTCCTTCAGGCGGGCACGCAGGATATTACGGCTAATGCCGAGAAGCTTGGCTGTATGCACTTGGTTGTTATTGCAATAGTCGTAGGCTTTGCGCACGGTTAGCGAATTCACGAACTCATACAAATCCGGGATATTTTGATCAAACAGTGAAGACAGGACAGATTCTATGGTGTGGCTGCCAAGTTCGTGTGAACTCCGCCCGCTTAGTCCTGTTGGCTCGGTAAGCGGCGCCTCGGCCTTTACCGGGATGTAGGCAAGATGCAAATCCTTGGGGTGGATAACGCTACCGGTTGAGACCAGCAGCGCCCGGTGGATGGTATTTTCAAGCTCACGGATATTGCCAGGCCAGGGGTAACTCAATAGCGCGTTAATGGCAGCCTGCGTCAATTGCGGCGCATTGGTATGCAAACGGTCTCGGTAGACACGCAGGAAATACTCTACCAGCGGCAGGATATCGCCTGGGCGCTCACGCAAGGGTGGCAGGTCAATAGGCACCACTTTTATGCGGTAATACAAATCTTCTCGGAAATGGCCTGCACGTACTGCATCCTCCAGATTGACGTTAGTTGCTGCAATCAGGCGCACATCGATCTTGGTCGGCTTGCGGGAGCCGATGCGCACAATCTCACGCTCCTGCAACACGCGTAGCAGCTTTACCTGTGTGGATAAAGGCAAATCGCCTACTTCATCCAGAAACAGGGTGCCTCCGTTCGCGCTTTCAAACCAACCTTCTTTTGAAGTGACCGCTCCGGTGAAGGAGCCTTTTTCATGGCCGAACAACTCGCTTTCCACCAGCGTTTCCGAAAAGGCCCCGCAATTGATGGCAGCGAAGGGCCCGTTTTTACGTGGTCCCAAGTCGTGCAGTTGGCGCGCGATCAACTCTTTACCGGTGCCGGTTTCACCAATGATCATGGCCGTGGCGTCGCTTTGTGCCACTTTTTCTATCAGCGCAAGCAGTGCCTGCGATTTGGGGTCGCTGAACACCAGTGCACTTGCTCGTATCGAAAGGCTGACGGCATTGGGGTTTGGATGGGTGATGCCATGATCAGGAGTCCGCCTGGACTCCGTTTCGTATATCCACGGTTTAACTTGCATAGGATTTCTGAAGCTGTCTGAAATTAACATGACGAGCAATATACTAATATTCCATTAAAGTTACTAACTATATTGAATTATTAAAATATAACCGCAGGTAATATTGAATTTAAGTAGTTTAATGAAGCTGGCTACGACCAATCTAATTTGTGGTGAAGATTTAAGTAGCTACAACAGCAAAATTGATGCCTATGGAAACTATGCCGTGATGGCGGCATTAACTATAAAAATCCACAGTTTACTGTTGCATACCAAGCATTGATACATGCGAATAACTGTTGTTTTACAAACAGCTGTAAAACAGGGATATGACTGTCAATATTGTTAAGTTATTGATTTTTATTTTAAATAAAAAATAAATGATGGATGGCATGCAAGTTGCACTTACTACCCGACTATTTGTTTATGCAGGGTCAGATATGGATTTTGAAAAGGAGAAACCAAATGCCTAGTGCTTTAAATCCCGCATTTGGTTTGTCGGATAACGTGACAGGTGAGCAGATAGCCAATGCTGTGGCAGGTGTTCCTTATGCCCGCCATGCCTTATATCGCGACGTAACGGAAAAGCAACCCGGGGTACGCCGGCGTGATTATTTGATCCTGGGCGTTTTGGTAATAGCCTTGCATATCGCCGGCCTGGAAGCGTATATCCACATGGATAAATCACCATCGCTGCTGCAGCCTCAAAAGAATGAAGTGCTGGTGGAGTTCGTGAAGCCGGAAGTCATTCCGCCGCCGGAGCCTCCTAACCCTTTGCCGCCACCTCCGAAAATTCAACCGAAGATACAGCAGCCGCCCAAGCCGGCGCCGGCATTAAGAACCCCGCCCGCAGAGCAGAATATTGCAGCGGATGACATGACGGTAAAGGAAAACACACAAGGACCACGTAGTAGCGAGCCCGTTGTTGCAGAGCCACCTGCGCCGCCAGCACCTCCGGCACCGCCACCTAAGGAGGAGCCGATCACTGAGGCAAAAGGCTATGCGGGGTACCTGAAAAATCCTGCACCTGAGTACCCTGCGATTGCAGAGCGGCAAGGCTGGGAAGGCAAGGTAATCCTGAAGGTGAAGGTGTTGGCAAACGGTACTGCCAGTAGCGTGGAAGTAAAACAATCCAGTGGGCGTAAAGCCCTGGATGAGGCTGCAATAGCGGCAGTAAAAGGTTGGCAGTTTTCGCCATCCAAGCGGGGCAACACGCCGATTGATGGTTGGGCCACCGTGCCCATCGAATTCAAGCTGGCGCAGTAATTTTAGGTATGCCAGCAGTTTAGTCAGCGCGGTAATTCAGCAAAGTATTTTTAATTAACGAAGGATTCATATTATGTTTGAAATTTCATCCAATACATCGCCTGTCGTTCAGGGTGTTCTCTGGGCGCTAGTCCTGTTCTCTGTACTGACTTGGACGCTGATCCTTGTCAAAAGCATACAGGTATGGCGTATGCGTAAGCAGAATGTGGCATTCCGCAAGAGTTTCTGGGCCGCCAAGGATTTCCAGGCAGCGGCAAATCTCACAGGATATACCGGCCCTGCCGCGCGGTTGGTCAATGCCGGCTTTGATGCGCTTAAGGATGTCGATGCTGAAGATGCCCAAGATCTTGAACATTTCGGTGACCGGCAGGATGTCTTGGAGCGTGCATTGCGCCAGCAGATCCAGCGTGAACGCGTTACCCGCGAAAGCGGATTAGCCGTGCTGGCAAGTATCGGCAGCACTGCACCTTTCGTCGGCCTGTTCGGCACGGTATGGGGCATCATGCATGCGCTTACCGATATCAGTAAGCTGGGTTCAGCCAGCCTGGAAGTAGTAGCAGGCCCGATTGGCGAGGCACTGGTTGCCACCGGATTCGGCATTGCCGTCGCGGTGCCGGCAGTACTGGCTTATAACTTCTTCCTGCGTCGCCTGAAGACTAGCAGCAATAACCTGGACGACCTGGCCGCCGACCTGATTACGCTTTCCCGCAGGGCTTCCTTCCGCAAGCCGGCAGAAGTTGCCAGCATCAACGAAAGCAATACTGGCAGCTTGCGCAGCCTGAAAGGAGCGGTTGCATAATGGCTTTCTCCAGTTCAAGTGATGGTGATGATGTATTGAGTGAAATCAATATCACGCCGCTAGTGGATGTGATGCTGGTGTTGCTAGTGGCGTTTATCGTGACGGCACCGCTATTGAATAATGCAATTCACGTCAACCTGCCGAAAACAGCGGTGACACAGCCGCCGGAACCTAAAAAACCGATCACGGTAAGTGTGGATGCGCAGGGCAAGGTGTATCTGGACAAGCAGGAGTTTTCAATCGCTGCTCTGGAGCCGGAACTGAAGGCGAGGGAGAAAGCGGACCCTAATCTAGCACTGCATCTCAGTTCCGACGAGGCAGTGAATTATGGCCAGGTAGCTAAAGTGATGGCAGTGATCGAACGTGCAGGCATTACTAAACTGGCGGTGCTGACACAAGGCCAGTAACTGCACGCCTGATAACTTCAGTCCTAATACGTTTGGCAAAATCGAATAACAATCAATTTAATTAGATCAGGAAAATGAATTACATGAAACTACTCACAAACAAGCATGTTAAATCTTTCGGCTTAACCGCTTTGGTGGCGGCGCTTACATTGACACTGTCTGCCGGCTCTGCATTTGCAAAGGACATTACGTTACTCAATGTCAGTTATGACCCTACCCGCGAGCTTTACCAGGACTATAACGCTGCATTCGGCAAGTACTGGCAAGCAAAAACAGGCGACAAGGTCGATGTAAAACAATCCCACGGCGGTTCCGGCAAGCAGGCACGCTCCGTGGTGGACGGCCTGGATGCGGATGTCGTGACACTGGCGCTTTCCTACGACATCGATGCTATTGCTGAAAAAGCCAAACTGCTGCCTGTCGATTGGCAGAAGCGCCTCAAAAATAATAGCTCACCTTATACCTCTACTTATATCTTCCTGGTGCGCAAAGGCAACCCGAAAAACATCAAGGACTGGAATGACCTGATCAAACCTACCGTTTCCGTCATTACGGCAAATCCTAAGACATCCGGCGGCGCGCGTTGGGGCTACCTGGCAGCTTATGGCTATGCGCTGAAGCAGCCTGGCGGCAATGAAGCCAAGGCGAAAGAATTCATTACGGAAGTATATAAGCATGTCCCCGTACTGGATTCCGGTGCACGCGGATCCACGGTTACCTTTTCTGAGCGCGGCGTAGGCGATGTATTGCTGGCTTGGGAGAATGAAGCACATCTTGCCTTGAAGGAATTCGGCGCAGATAAGTTTGAAATCGTCTACCCATCCGTCAGCATCCTAGCCGAGCCGCCAGTGGCACTGGTCGATACTGTAGTGGATAAGCATGGCACGCGCGAAGTGGCACAGGCCTACCTGGATTACCTGTACTCACCAGAAGGGCAGGATATCGCAGCACGTAATTTCTATCGTCCTACCGATGCCAAAGTGGCTGCCAAATACAGCAAGCAGTTCCCAAAGATAAAGCTGTTTACCATCGATGATACGTTTGGCGGCTGGACCAATGCGCAGAAAACGCATTTTGCGGATGGCGGCGTGTTTGACCAGATTTATACGGTCAAGTAACCAGTGAAATGACTAGAGCGAAATAACAAGCATCGAATTACCGGCAATCCCATCAGGGAAGTTGTGTAATGGCGACCCCTCAGCTTCCCCGGTGCCCCTGCCGAATTGCTGAGGGTTTGTGTTGTGCCGAACGTTATATTCTTTGCGTGGTATTTTTAATGGATTTAATGCAGCACTTCTAATATGAGTTTAATGATAACCACGGAGCAGAGAATGGCGAATACCAAAGCGAACACTACAACATCGGGTCTCCTGCCTAAGCAGGCGGCCAGCGAATTCCAGCCGGAAATCTTGAGCCTGTTCGATAAGTATGTCCATGGAGATATCGACCGTCGCGGCTTTCTCACAGGCGCGGCCAAATTTGCCGTCGGTGGTCTCACGGCTGCAGGTATCCTGAATGCACTCAGCCCGCAGTTTGCCTATGCACAGCAGGTGGAGCCGTCAGACAAGCGCATCAAGGCGGACTACATCGAGTTCGACTCTCCATTGGGTTATGGCAAGGCGAGAGGCTACCTGGTGCGTCCTGCCAACATTACCGGCAAGTTGCCTGCAGTACTCGTCGTGCATGAGAATCGCGGATTGAATCCCCATATTGAAGACATTGCCCGGCGCGTTGCGCTAGAGAATTTCATCGCCTTTGCCCCCGATGCATTATTCCCGTTGGGAGGTTATCCTGGCGACGAAGACAAGGCGCGTGAACTATTTCCCAAGCTCGAACAGGCCAAGACGCAAGAGGACTTTATTGCAGCGGTCAACCTGCTCAAGAAGTATCCTGATACCAATGGCAAGGTAGGTGTGGTGGGGTTTTGCTATGGCGGCGGCATCTCCAATCTACTGGCAACACGTTTGCCCGACCTTAACGCAGCAGTACCGTTTTATGGCGGCGCCCCGGCACTGGAAAAAGTAGCGGATATAAAAGCACCGCTGCAGTTGCATTTTGCCGGTAAAGACGACCGTATCAATGCTACATGGCCAGCCTATGAAGCGGCGCTTAAGTCCGCCGGTGGTCACTATGAAGCATTCCAGTATGCGGATGTGCAGCATGGCTTTAACAACGACACTACACCGCGTTATGATCAAGCTGCGGCCAGGCTTGCGTGGCAGCGGACTATTCAGTTTTTCAATACTAATTTGCGCGGGTAATCCGGTTCAGTTTTTTAGTAATGCCTCAGTGTGAGTAACTGATTAACAATGACTATACATATTAAAGTCTGGGATTTGCCTTTGCGAGTTTTCCACTGGGCTCTTGCATTCAGCTTTCTGGGGGCATTCGCAACAGGCGAGCTCGGCGGTAACCTCATGTATTGGCACGGCGTAATCGGCACATTTATCCTAGGCCTGATTATTTTTCGGGTCATATGGGGAATCATCGGCTCGCAGCATTCCCGATTCCTCAGTTTCTTCCCCACGCCCCGCAAAGTGATCTCATATTTTAAAGGTGAGTGGCAAGCGCATGGCCACAACCCTTTGGGAGCCATTTCCGTTCTCCTGCTATTGAGTCTGGTAGCGGCACAGGTCGGGACGGGATTGTTCGCAAACGATGATATTGCGTTTGAAGCTCCTTTATTCAGGCTGGTCGATAAAGAAGTCAGCGATAGCCTGAGCGCACTCCATTCCACCTTGTTCTACGTCCTGGCCGGGCTTGTGGTCTTGCATATGGTTGCCGTCGGTTTTTATTTCTTATTCAAGAAAACAAACCTGGTCACTCCGATGATTACGGGGAAAAAGCGGGTAGAGAAGGGGTTTGAAGTACCTGTTGCTAAACCTGGGAACCAGGCTAAGCCGAGGCATTTTATTTTTGCGCTGGTTTTATCGACAGTGCTCACTTGGGCAATCCATACAGGTTTGCAATATCTGCAGGAGCCAACTAAGCCCCCGCCGCAAGTTGCTACACCGGGATGGTAATTTTTCTTTTAATGATTGGAGATAGATGTATGGGAAGTAAACTTTTAGTAGCACTGCTTTTAACTATGGCGATAAGCCCGGCATTTGCCGGGAAAGAGGAAGATCAGCAAATTAAATTTCGCCAATCGGCGTATTCATTTTTAGGATGGAATACCGGCCGCATCAAAGCCCAGGTGATCGATCACCCGGAAACATTCAGCAAGGAAGACGTGCTAACTGCTGCAAATACCATTGCAGCCATTGCGAATTCCGGGCTCGGCAAGCTTTACGGGCCTGGCACTGACGATGGTACCGGCTGGAAAAAGAGTCGGCTTAAACCCGAATTTTTCCAAAAGCCAGACGAGGCAAAAAAGATTGCCACTACCTTCAATGTGGAGGCAAACGAACTGGCTAAAGTAGCAGCAACAGGCGATATCGCAGCCATCAAAACGCAGTTCGGCAAAGTAAGCGAAAGCTGCAAAGCGTGTCATGACAATTTCCGCATTCGCGATAACTAGTCTTTAATCTACCCAGTGACTGATTCCAGTCACTGTCACAGCAGTGTGTCTATGACACACTGTTTCCCACGCAACACTCCACCTCGCTTCTTGTGATTAATACCAAGCAGTATTGTAAAAATATTTCTTTGACTAAGAAAAATTACAGGCATTGGTTAATTTTAAGTCGTTGATAATTAATTAATAAATAATATTTATTGCCCTATTTTAACAAACCCTTAACGTTGGCACGCGCATTGCAAATTGCTTGGGATTATTAAAACGGGGAAATTTAGCATGAGCAATGCGGGTGTATTAATTTTTAAAAAAACTAAAAATAGTCAGTCAAACCCCCCACCTTTCAGGTTGAGTCCGATAGCAGCAGGAATTTTAAGTCTCGCACTTATTACCACTGGAACTGCCTATGCGGCAGACGACCAAAAGGTCAGCGCACTGGAGCAGGAAGTCGCACGCCTTAAGGCCGAGCTTGAAAAAAGCCAGCGTGAATTAGCTGCACAAAAAGGCTCACAATCCTCCGTACAGACTGAGAGCGCCGCGCAAGGTGCTGAGCCACAGGTAGCTACTGGAAACGAGGTGGTTTCCGAAGAGTCGGCGAACCTGGATTCGGTGGTAGTAAAAGGCCGTAAAAAAACAGTGCTGGAAAAGGTAAAGGACGTGCCAGCTTCTGTATCCATTGTCGGCGGTGAGGAACTGGAAAACCTTCAGGCTACTAATATAACGGAAGTACTGCGTCGAGTTGGTAATGTGAATTTTAATTATGGAAATTCACGGACGGGAAGCTTGACCTTACGCGGTATCACAACTGGTAGTAGTGACCAGATTGACCCATCAATTGGCACTCTGCTGGATGGTGTGAGCATAGCTTACACCCCCCTGGTCAATGGATATATATTCACCGATATTGATACGGTGGATGTCACGCGCGGTCCTCAAGGTACCACTGGCGGTAAAGCATCCAATATTGGCCGTATTACTTTTAAGACCCGTGCGCCAACATTTATCCCCGAGGCCCAGGTTTCTCAGACATTCGGTGACTGGAATACCCTCAAGACATCGGGTGCCGTTGGCGGGCCGGTAGTCGATGGCTTGCTGGCCTGGCGTGGATCATTTGTGCGAGAGCAGGCCGATGGGCCATTCAAGAATAAATTTCCTGATCTCGAAGGCAGGACTTCCTACCAGAATGTCGACCGGACATTCGGGCGCGTCCAATTCCTGCTGACGCCGACCGATACTTTCAACGCCAAACTCAGCCTGGAGCTACAACCAAGAGGGGACGAGTTCGTCAACGGTAATACTGTCAGGCACCCAGAGCCTACTAGATTTAGCGACGGAGTCTTACGCCCGGCAGCAGCTGTCGATGTTGCATACAAGAAATATGCGAATCGCGATTGGTTCAACCGTAGCCCAACAACCTGGAATCCTTCCACCGATTATTACAGGTATATGACTAATACCGACAATAACGGCGCTATACGTACTGGCTCCAAAGGTGCCACCATAAACTTGGACTGGACGGTTGCCGGGCATTTGCTTGAATCGATCACCGGTTATCGCGGCCACTGGTTCAGTGCGGCGAATGACGAGGGCACACCCTACGATATTACAAAAAGTGGTGGGTACATTACTGACTACAGCCAGCTCAGCCAGGAGTTCCGGATTTCATCTGAGAAAGGTGGTTTCGTTGATTATACGGCTGGCGTCTATTTGCTGAAAACGGACAACGATTCGAATAGCCGGACACGTTATGGCAATGATGCAGGTGCCTTCCAGGCCAGTGATGCGCAATATAATCTGCTTAATGCCACAGGCACTGGGCAATCCCTGCTTAGGGATTCATTAAACCTTGCTTATAAAAACACGCGTACCTATGTGGAAAATACCAGTACCGCAATTTATGGACAGGCAGACTGGCACTTAAGCGAGCCGCTAACGCTTACTACCGGGTATCGGATATCAAGAGAGGATCGCCAGACCGCGCAAGGGATTTACCTAGCGGATAAAGGGGTCGGCGCGGATTTCAATGAGGCATTTGGTAATAGTGCAACCACAGCTGGTCCGACCGCTGCGGGAACTGCTGCAGCTGATCGGTTAGCGGCTAAGTATTTTGGAGCAGGTTCTACGTATGCCAGTATTGGCGTTCCTAATCAGAACCTGTTGCTTAATGCAGCAAGAATTCGTAACTCTACTTTACAGCCCGCCAGCTTTTATTTGACCAAGAATGCTGACAAAGCCTGGAAAGGCGATATCAGTAGCGCAAACGTGAGTCTTGCCAACAAATTCAATGAAAACTTCACTGTCTACGGCACCTTACAGTATGGCGAAAAAGCAGGTATTTCACAGATAGACACTGCAGGTAAGTCTTCTTTAATTGATAAGGAACGCACTACCGGGTATGAGCTCGGATTTCGTTCATGGCTGCTGAATAAAACCCTGATTCTAAATGCTGACGTTTTTCTCAACGACATCAAGGATTTCCAAACGACGGTGGCACTGGAGGATCCAGTGGCTACAGCGGCATTCCGTCTGGCAAATCCGGCTATTTCAGCTGCGGATAGCGTTCAGTACCAGAGCGTGGTAGGCAATCTGCCGGGTGTTCGTGTAAAAGGTATCGAGTTGGATGCCGCTTATACCGGCTTTAGCAACCTCTCATTAAGAATCGCGGCTTCCTATAACGATGCCCGCTATTCCGATGATGCCTTTCTGGCAAAACCCAGTGAAATCAATAGCACTGCGCCATTCCAGCGATACTACAACGCCAAGGGTGACACGCTTAACAATGCACCTAAGATCAGCTATAACCTGAGTGCTGATTACCGCTTGCCTGTATTCGGCAATAAAGTATTCCATGCTGGTGGCAATTACAATTACAGAAGCAGCTACCAGGTCAGCCCTTCTTCCTACGATGAAATCGACGCTTACGGATTGCTTGATCTTGCTGTCGGCCTGGGGCGAAAAGATGGTCTTTTTGATGCGAACTTTATCGTCAAAAACGCATTTAACCAGAGCTACCATGTCGATGGTTTCGCCAGCTATACACCCAGCCTGCCGCGCTGGGTTGGGGTAGTGTTTAGTACAAGGTTGTAAATCACAAAGCCAGTCTGTCGCATGCAGACTGGCTTTTGTGTTTCGGCCACTGTTTACCAGGCAACACTTAATTCAATGACTGTTGCTTTAAACAAAACAGCTGCTACTGACACCACAGCTATGCTCCGATGGGGAAAAACATCGAGTTGAATATTTTCCAATAAAAATCATATAGTTATTATTCCCTACCGGAATTTTTCATCTTTTATGGATAACTTTTACTTTAGGCATGATCGTTGCGAATTGTATTGGCTGAAGCCATGCAGCACAAAATTGGCATATATAAACATCAGATTCATTCAATATTTTAGGAGTCCACCATGAACAATTTAAAGGCACTGTTAGCACTAGTATTAATGGGTAGTACCGCATTTGCGGCAGCAGCAGAAGGCGACGTGCCTGCCAAGCCGGCAGTAGCAGCGCAGGCTCCAACGTTTAAGGCGCATGTGCTGACACGCGCCGAACTGGATGCCCTGCTGGCTAAGCCGGATCAGTTGCTCATCATCGATGTGCGTCGCCCCGGTGAGCTGGCTGATAAGGGTCAGTTTCCGGTGTTCCTGAGTATCCAGGCAAAGGACCTGGAAAAGAGCCTGGCGTATATCCCCAAGGATAGAACGATCGTCACCGTATCCAATCATGCCGGTCGTGCCGGTAAGTCAGCGGATTTGTTAGCTGATCATGGATTCAAGGTGGCAGGTGCTGCCGGCTCGGAAACGTATGAGGCAGAAGGTGGAACGGTGCTCAGGTTATTGCCTCCCCCACCCAAAACGGCTGATGCGTCACCCGCTACCAAGTAGATTTAATACCACTCATGCCCTGAGTGGTTGTCTTTTTAAAGCAACGTTTAGCACCAATACAGGAGAATTTAATGGAATCCCGAAAACAATTAGTCGGCAGTCTGGCACTTCTTGCCTTGCTTACTGCTTCACTGCCTGCTGGTGCGCACCACGCATTTTCGGCTGAGTTTGATAACAAGCAGCCCCTCTCCGTGAAAGGGGTAGTCACCAAGATGGAGCTGGTCAATCCCCATAGCTGGTTATATCTGGATGTGACCAATGCTGATGGCACAGTCACGAATTGGGGGTTTGAATTCGGAGCCCCGTTCAGCCTGCGTGAAAAAGGACTGACCAAGGCGACGTTGAAGGCCGGAACGGAGGTGTCGATTTCCGGCTTCCGTTCAAAAAGCGGCAAGCCATTTGGTTATGCGGTAACGACTACGCTTGCCGACGGCCGTAGCTTCCAGACCGGTGGTGCACAGGATGCGCCGACGGCTCCTGCACCGGCCGCACCCTGATTAATGCTGCGAGTGATCGATTCAGTTTTATAGCCATGCACCTACAAGGGAACGTCTTTTGAAAACATTACGAATTAAACAACTGCCACACTGGCGTGGCCTTAGCCTGATGTTGATACTGGTAGCCGGCGTTGCAACATTTGCAGGCAATAGTTATGCGGCTGAAAAACTGCCTCGCCTAGTCAACGGCAAGCCGGATTTCTCTGGTATCTGGCAGACGACAAGTGCTGCAGATTACGATCTGGAACCGCATTCGAATCGCAAGGATGCACCGCCGGGCCCTGGTATTGTGGAAGGCAATGTAATCCCTTATTTGCCCGAAGCGCTAGAGCAAAAAAAGAAGAATTTTGAGGCCAGGGAGACGGAAGATCCACGACTCAAGGGTTACACACTGGGAATTCCTCGCGGCATTTACTACCCTGAGCCTTTCCAGATTTTCCAGCGTGCAAAAGACCTGCAACTCGTGTTCCAGTTCGGCCATTCGGTGCGCACAATCCGGACCAATGGTACAGATCATCCCCTCGATCCTAACGATCTATGGTTAGGAGATTCACGTGGTCACTGGGAAGGCGATACGCTGGTAGTCGATGCCAGGCATTTCCTCGACAGGACATGGTTTGACCGGGCGGGCAATTACCATAGCGATGAACTGCACGTAATCGAATACTGGAAATTCCTGGATACCAATACCATTGAGTACAAGGCCACGATAGAGGACCCCAAAGTCTTCAGTCGCCCATGGAACATCAGCGTGATCCTCAACCGGCACCGCGAGAAAAACTTCCAGCTAATCGAAGATTATCGCTACACGCTGGAGTACGACCAGTATTACCCACCAAAACCTGACAATAAATAAACCGGGTCAGCGACTTGATTCATACATGGGTATCAAAAGGACATGAAGAAATGATGAGAAACAGAAAAAACCAGGGAGTAAGTGATGGAGCGACATTGCACGTACTGATGCTGTCGATATTATCGCTGATCGCGGCCAGTGCTTTTGCCGCAGATGAAAAAAAACCAGCAGCAGTACAGCCCCAAGCTGCACAGCAGCAGCCGGCAGGGTCGGGGATTACGCAGGAAAAGTCGTTTCCCAAGATAACTTCGGGTAAATGGACTGGACCAAAATTGCCTGACGGTCAGCCGGATGTGCATGGCGACTGGTCGAATACGATTGCTAACCACAATAACTTTACCGACCCGCAAGGCGGTATCCCTAATGATCCGGCCCCTCGACGTACTCCATTGGGCCCAAGGGATGATCGGGCTCCTAGCCGTGTCAGCGATCCGGCAGACGGTCAGGTGCCATTCCAGCCCTGGGCGCTGGCGAAAGTAAAGTTATTCCAAGTGGGATTCCATAATCCTACTGAACCGCAATATACCGAACCATTGGCGAGATGCTCTCCTGGAGGCATACCCAAGTCGTTTTACTGGCATGGCTATGAGATTGCGCAATACCCAGGATATGTCGTGTTTTTCTTCAATTCAGGTACGCGCATTATCCACCTGGATGGAAAACCGCATTTACCCGATAACGTTAAGTTATGGAACGGCGATTCACGCGGGCATTGGGAAGGTAATACCCTAGTCGTCGATGTGACCAACCATAACGGCAAAGCCCTGTTTGGGCGCTCTGGTGAATTCATCAGTGAAAACGGCCATATCCAGGAAAAGTATATTTTTTCCAATGACGGCAAGCGTTATAACTATGAAGCTTTATTCACCGATCCGACTGTCTACACCCGGCCCTTCACCGTGACCATTCCAGCGCGTAAATGGACAGAAAAAGACAAACCTAACGGCTGGCATTATGAGATGTCGGCAGCGGTGCGCGATGGTAAGGAAACAAGTGGGAAAAACCTTGAGTACGAACGTGATGAACGTATCTGCGTAGAAAACAACGGCGGCTTCGGGCTTGGTGCTGTTGGAGCAAGAAAGTAATGAGCACGGCTTAAACTTTCATTGAAGCTTAGTACTCAACAACGGGCCTGGTTACTCAACCAGGCCCGTTGCTTTTTAGGTATTGCTGTATTGCAACACTTTGTTAAAACTGCTGCTGTTTGCGTGGCAACATTCGTAACCGCCAAAATGTTTGCACGGCAACATCAGTTTTTATATCTGGCACTCAACGGACTGGCATTGCTTCATTGCTATCATTTAATTTTATATATATATCAATATATTAAGCGCGTAATTAAGATAACTTCAAGTCTTCTCCATCACTGGCATACAAGTTGCCAATATACCCCGGATGACGTTGGCGCTTGATCATTCCAAGTGCGTGTCCCATGCAATTCAAACCCTAAACAATTCAATTATAAATAATGGAGAAAATCCTGATGTCACTCATCGAAATTGCCCAGGTGATAAACGACTCCGAGCTGGGTACGGGGATACGGGAATCGGTGTTTGTCTACCCGATCCTCGAAGCCTTGCATCTTATCGGGCTTGCTTTCTCAGTCGGCATGATCCTGTTCGTGGATTTACGTCTTGTCGGCGTATTTTTACGCAGTGTCCCTGTCACCGATATTTTACGGCCGCTAAGACCGTGGCTGCTCACCGGCTTTGTGGTCACCATCAGCACCGGCGTACTGCTGTTTGCTGCGGACGCAGCCAAGATCATCCACATCTGGATATTCCCGCTAAAGATCCTGTTCATCGTCCTGGCCGGTATTAATGCCATCTGGTTCGAGCGTCGCTGGGGGCGGAACGTCACTGAGTGGGAAAGTCGCCCTGTCATCCCCAGGCAAGTGAGGGTCGCAGGCTGGACATCGCTCGCGCTGTGGAGTGGGGTGGTTATCGCCGGGCGGCTGATTCCCTACCTTAGCTATAAATAAAACGACTAAAACTAATACCGGTATAACCAGGAAGTAAGGAAGACAGTATGAATTCTGAGCAGTTGTTTCACGATATACAAAACAATCCGGTCAGCGTGCTGATCGGTAAGCAGAGTCATGCGCTGGGCGCGGTGGCAGAGCTGTTCCACATTGCGGGGCTAATATTACTGCTGGCATCTATCCTCCTGATGAGCCTGCGTTTGCTTGGGCTTGGATTGCGCAAGCAAAGCCTGCCGCAACTGGCCGCTGCTACGTCACGCCTGATATGGATAGGCCTGGCATTCCTGGTGGTATCCGGCTTAATACTGTTTTTACCAGCAGCAGACCTGTATTACCCCAATCCAGTTTTCTGGTTCAAATTCAAGGTATTTGCTGTAGCGCTTATCGTGCAGATTACCTTGTACCGCAAAGTAACGCGCCTGGAATCACCCAAGCCTATCGTGGCAAAGGCAACAGCAGTGACGGTTTTGGGTCTGTGGTTTGCTGTGGCGTTCTCTGGTCGTTTCATCGGATTTTTCTGATGGATTCAATACTGGAAAAAAGCCCGAAGGTCAGATTGCGCCTGCAAACTAAAGACAGATGGTTTTTTGCGTTGGCTTTTGCCAGCCTGCTATTGGCGTTGGCTGCGTGCAGTGACAGTTCGAACAATCCGTCAAAACAGGCGACCCTATTCAAGCCGGCAGCCACCCTCCAGGAAATCATGACGTCCATCATTGACCCCAATGCTGATGAAGTCTGGAACTCTGTCGCCACGATTATTACAGCAACGGGTATCGAAGAACGCTCACCGCAGACAGATGAAGAGTGGCAGGCAGTGCGCCGGCATGCCGTGACATTGGCAGAAACCTCTAACTTGCTCATTATCGAAGGACGGCAGATAGCAGCGCCAGGTGCAAGCACATCATCCGTACCTGCCGAAGCCAGTGCAGAAGAAATACAGGCCAATATTGCAGCTCATCGACAGGAGTTTGTTGCGCGTGCGCATGCCTTGCAAGCCGCAACCCAGCAGGCCATTGCTGCCATTGATGCGAAAAATACGGAAGAACTGGTGCGTGTCGGTGGCGTGATCGACCAGGCATGTGAAGGTTGCCATGTTCAATTCTGGTATCCGGGCGATAAGCGTCCCTAAGTTATATCTATTTTTAATCTCTATTCTTTACTCTGATCTTCTACTCCAAGGAAATTCTCATGAAATCGACCATCATCCAGGCATCATTCATAGGCGCGCTGGCAGCAGTATCATTCGCCCAGCTTGGTCACGCGGCAGAAGCTGTCGCTCCAACACCTGCCCCTGCGCAAACTCCACCGCCACCGCCTGCGCGTGGACCAAGCCTGGCACTGGCTCTGGAAGCCGCCCAAACAGCCCTCGATACCTGCACGGCCAATGGGTATAAAGCGGCCGTCAGCGTGGTGGATTCTGCCGGTATTCTCAAGGTCTTGCTGGCAGCTGACGGTGCCAGTGCGCGCGGTGTGGGTTCCGGCCAGGCCAAGGCCTATACGACCATTTCCTTCCATCTGCCCTCGGGGGAAGTGGCTAAGCAGGCGGAAGCGGATCCTGTTTTACTCGAGCGCTTGAATGCAGACCCCAAGCACCGTGCCCGTGCGGGTGCCTTGCCTTTATTCGTTGGTTCTGAACTAGTGGGCGCCATTGGCGTTGGCGGCGCACCCGGTGGTGAAAAGGACGAGGCGTGTGCTCTGGCCGGCGTGGAAAAAATCAAGAGTCGCCTGAAGTAGGGGTTCAATGAAAGTAAGTATAGTGACTATGCCGAACTATCTTAGTAAGCTTTTCTGCGGGGTGGTGCTGCTAGTTGGTTTCGCTTTTGTAGAGGCGCATGCCGAATCTGCCAATCCAGCGGAAACCAGCGCTAATGCTGTCACTGAGCATGTCGATGCCAGTCTGGTAGCTTCAGTCGATGCGGTATATCCCGGCGCAGAGATCACCCTCGGCATATACCAGCGCATCATTCCGCATTGGCATACCTACTGGCGAAACTCGGGGGATTCCGGTATCCCCACCACGGTCGAATGGAAGCTGCCACAAGCCGCAAGTGCGGGCGAAATACAGTGGCCTATCCCCAGCCGTTTTCATATCGGCCCGGTCACCAACTATGGGTATGAACACGAAGTCACGCTGCTATCCACCATCAAGGTACCTAGCAGCATGGTCCCCGGTAGCCGTTTCGCTGTCCATGCCACCGTCAACTGGCTGGTGTGCCAGGAAAGCTGTGTGCCGGAAGAAGTGGTGCTCCAACTTGATTTGCCCGTTGTAGCCAATGCGAATTTGGCAGGTAGCGGTAGCGGCCTGATCAAGAAAGCGCTCGCCAGCCTGCCGCTAGCCAGCCCATGGTCAGCCAGCGCCGGGTACAAGGGAGATACAATTCGCTTGCGAATAGCGACTGGCGAATTGAGCTCGCCGGCGATTCGCGATGTGTATTTTTACCCGAATGAGTGGGGCAAAGTGATTCACCATGCGGAACAGATGCGCGATAGCGACAGCAATACATTGCAACTCACCCTAACTCCTGGCGAATCTCCGGCAAAAGCGGGTGAAGATTTATCAGGCGTGCTCGTCGTGACGGAAGGCGAAGGCGATAAGCAAATCACTCGCGGTTTTAGCATTAATACAGTGGTGACTGGCGCGCCGCAATCAAAAACCAACTCCAGCATCAATTCCGCTACCCCAGCGAATACACAACCTTTGCCGGCAACAGAGGAGGTGCCCATCGGCCTGCCATCCGCTCTGCTACTGGCTCTGTTTGGAGGGCTGATGCTGAACCTCATGCCGTGCGTATTCCCTGTGCTATCCATCAAGGCCATCTCGCTGTTAAACCATGCCAATCAGGGGCAACTGGTGACTCGCCTGCATGGCTTGGCCTACACATTCGGCATATTGCTCAGTTTTGCTTTACTCGGCGGCCTGCTGATCTTGTTAAAGGCTGGTGGCGCGCAGATAGGCTGGGGTTTCCAGTTCCAGTCGCCACTCTTCGTGCTGGCGGTGGCCTACCTGATGTTTGCGGTCGGACTTAGCCTGTCCGGCGTATTCACCATCGGCGGTTCCGTCGCAGGCATCGGCTCATCGCTGGCAGAAAAGCCGGGATACCTAGGCAGCTTTTTCACCGGTGTACTAGCCACGGTCGTCGCCACGCCCTGCACGGCGCCATTCATGGGAGCTGCACTTGGCTTTGCACTGGCGCAACCTGCCTGGGTACTGCTGTCCGTATTTATTAGCTTGGGACTTGGGCTTGCGCTGCCTTACCTTCTGCTGAGTACATGGCCTTTGCTCCAGCGCTGGTTGCCACGGCCAGGCATCTGGATGGAACGGGTGAAACAGGTTCTGGCATTCCCCATGTATTTGGCGGCCGTTTGGCTTGTGTGGGTACTGGCGCAGCAGGCGAGTGCCAATGCTGTGGCTGTTGCTCTGGGTGGCATGGTTGCCATTGCATTCGCTGCCTGGGTGTATGACAGCACGCGGGCAAGTCAATCGCGAACCAGATATGGCGGTGCCGTTATTGCCATCATCGCCCTGGTTGGCGCACTGGCTGGCGGCTATGCCGGCATACAGGCTAGTCCAGCTGGGACAAGCGGCGCTGTTGCGGATGTACAAGACCGCGATTGGCAGCCCTATAGTGCCGCTACGTTGCAATCTTTGCTTAGCGAAGGCAAACCGGTGTTCCTTAACTTAACCGCTGCCTGGTGCATTACCTGCCTGGCGAATGAGCGGGTCGCGTTGAGCGACAGCAAGGTGAAAGCGGCGTTTAAGGATTCAGGTATCACCTACCTGAAAGGCGACTGGACCAACCAGGATAGCCAGATCACTGCCCTCCTGAAAGAGTTCGGGCGCGGCGGCGTACCCCTTTACGTAGCCTATCCGGTAAGCAGGCCAGGTGCGCAGGCTACAAAGCCGGTGATATTGCCGCAGATATTGACCCCGGAAATTGTTTTAGAGGTAGTTAGCCAGATTGTTCATCCACCGTTGTTCATTACCAAGGAGTAAAAAAATGCTATTACGTTCACTATCTACGACCAGTCTTTTCATTGCAGGCATGGCATTCGCGGCAAGCCCGCTGATTGCATCTGCAGAAGCCGTGATCGGAAAACCGGCACCTGCATTGTCTGGCGCCGCTGCAGATGGCAGCACGATTAACCTGAGTAGCTATAAAGGTAAAACCGTGGTGCTGGAGTGGACTAATAACGAATGCCCGTTCGTGAAAAAGCATTATGAAAGCGGCAATATCCCTAGCCTGCAAAAAGACGCAGCAGCGAATGGCATCGTATGGCTGCAGGTGATTTCCTCCGCACCGGGCAAGCAGGGCTATGTGGATGGTAAAACCGCCATCAGGCTGAATGCGGAACGCAAAGCAGTGCCGACCAATACCATCCTCGATCCGGAAGGCAAGATCGGTAAAGAGTATGACGCGCAAACCACGCCGCATATCTTTATTATCAACCCCGAAGGTTTGCTTGTATACAAAGGCGGCATCGATAGCATCGCCTCTAATAAACAGGAGGATATTGCAAAAGCCGAAAACTACGTGAGTAGTGCACTAAGCGCATTGGTGAGCCGCAAAGCGGTATCCAACTCAAGTACAAAACCGTATGGGTGCTCTATTAAATATGCCAGTTAAAAAACTTGATGTTAGGTGAATTAAATTGGGCCGGTTAGCGGCCCAAATTTTTGAATAGGAAGGATCGGCGATGGCTCACATAAATCACAGCAAGAAAAATATCCTTGCACGTATACACCGTATTAAAGGCCAGGCAGACGCTATGGAAAACTCACTCAACCAGGGAATTGATTGCGGTGCGTTTCTGCACCAGATAGCTTCAATGCGTGGCGCGATGGATGGGCTAATGTCAGGAGTGCTGGAAGGGCATATTCGTGAGCACCTTGGAGAGGCCAGCATCGAGAACGGGCAACGTAAGCAGGATATGGAAGAGGTGATTAACGTATTAAAAACGTACCTTAAGTAATCGTCACAATGGTCCTCATCAAGTCGGCTACCAATCAGTCAATGTTGCTAACGCAGCAGCCTGCATCAAGAAATATGGAAATTGCAACACATGCAATAGTAGAAATTCCATAAGCATCTGAATTAAAAAGATAAATATCCTGGTACGATCTTTGCATTTATAGGGTACCCCCCTATTCTTTATTTTTCTTGTAAAGATGTAGGCTTCAATATCTATATGAAAGAGCGTAATGGCAACAAAACAAACAATCCAAAGTGCGATTCCGAACTACTTTTTTATTACCGCAACCCTGCTTTTACTCCTGATCTCAAGCATTACCGCTTACTCTGCAGGCCTGCCTACTACGGATGAAGTCTCCCTGGATAGTGTGATCGTTACCTCTAATGCAAAAGACATGACCGGTGTGGCAGACACCGCCAGCGAGGGAACCGTGACTGCAAAGCAGCTGGCTGCCAGGCCTCTATTGCGGCCTGCAGAAGTTATGGAAACCATCCCCGGCATGGTGGTCACTCAGCATTCCGGCGACGGCAAGGCCAACCAGTATTTCCTGCGAGGATTCAATCTGGATCATGGAAGTGATTTCGCTACTTATGTGAATGGCATGCCCATCAATAATGTCACCCACGCCCATGGCCAGGGCTATATGGATCTTAATTTCCTGATTCCCGAACTGATCGGCACCATGCGCTATCGCAAAGGGGTCTACGCTGCAGAAGATGGCGATCTTGCAGTGACAGGCTCGGCCCGTATCGATTATGCCAGGACCCTGGCCTCTCCCTTTATGGACATCAGCATCGGCGAGCATGGCTACAGACGTGGCCTGGTTGCAGGCAGCCAGAAGATCGGGGATATGAATCTGCTGGGTGCATTGGAACTGGTCGGTAACGACGGGCCCTGGGATCAACCGGAAGGGCTGGTAAAGCGAAATGGGGTGGTGCGCTTATCCTCCGGCAGCGCGTTTGATGGATTTGCATTGACTGCAATGGCTTATGAAGCCAACTGGACTGCTACCGAACAGATACCCAGGCGCGCCATTGATTTGGGCGAAATCGGGCGGTATGGAACACTAGCGCCAACCGATGGTGGCAAGACGCATCGCTACAGTGTCACTGGCGAATGGGGCCAAACCGATGAGAAAGGAAACTGGCGTGCAAATGCCTATGCCATCAACTATGGCTTGAACCTGTTTTCAACGCCATCTGCTGCACTCGACGGGCAGCATGAGCAGGCAGATGACCGTACGACCTGGGGTGGCCAATTGACCCGAAGCCATAACCTGGATTGGGGCGGCAAACAAACCGTCGCCACTGTCGGGGCACAGTTTCGCCAGGACAGGATTGACGGCCTGGCACTATACAAGACAGTGAACCGGATTCGAACAACGACCGTGCTCGATGACAAGGTCGTTCAAAGTTCGCTAGGATTATTCGCAGATGCCCATACGCAATGGCTGGATTGGCTGCGCAGTTCTGCAGGCCTGCGCTGGGATACCTTCCGAGCCAAGGTGGATGCCAATGAAGGTGCATTCAATGCAGACAACGGCGGCAACAGCAGCGAACACCAGGTCAGTCCAAAGCTGGGGCTGGTACTTGGCCCCTTCGGCAAGACGGAATATTACGCCAATTGGGGACAGGGGTTTCACAGCAACGATGCTCGGGGAACTACTGCCAAAACAAACGTGAATGACGGTACACCTGTCGATGGCATTCCTTTCATCGCCAAAGCTACAGGCAGTGAAATCGGTGTTAGGACTCAACCATTACCAGGTTGGTATAGCAGCGCGACCTTATGGCAGGTGGCTCTCGATTCGGAACTGGTGTACATCGGGGATGAAGGCGTTACCGAACCCAAAGGTGGGTCCAGGCGCCATGGGCTGGAACTGGCCAATTACTACAGTAGAGATGGTTTTATCCTGGATGCCGATGTCTCTCTTTCCCATGCCAGGTTCACTGAACGCAGCAATGGTGGAAACCATGTGCCGAACGCAATTCCTCTAACGGCATCGCTGGCTGCGACTTTAGATCAGGGAGGTGCTTGGTTCGGTGGCGTCCGCATGCGTTACCTCGGTGCCTACCCTCTCGAAGAAACGGGCAGTGAAAAATCGACCCCATTCTGGACAACCAATCTAAAGCTTGGGTATCGCTATGACAAATCACTGCAGTTCAGCCTGGACGTTCTGAATCTATTTGATCGGAAAGCCAATGACATCGAATATTTTGGTTCTTCATGCACGAATGCCGAAGGGTCTGGTTGCGGCGGTGGCAACGGTATTGATGGTCGTTTAATCCATCCGCTTGAACCGCGCACTGTAAGATTGGCAATGCGTGTCAACTTCTAGGGATGACGCCAAAAATTAAGCAGTCGGCTTTAATTTTTCGCAAGGTGTTGCCATATAAACAGTAGCTGTTGCAGCCTTGCTAATAATCAAACAATACTCTTTTTTTTAATAAAGCATGTCTCTGAAACTCATGTGGATTATGCTGGTGATGTCTTATATATTTTATGTTAATCAATGAGTTAAATAATTTATTAAATTAACTTATGTAATTGCTACATGCTGGCATAGCGATTGCGAACGTAGTTCCCGTCTTTACAAAAATTAACATCTGGGAAATACAATGCGTATCGTTTCAACCAACCAACATCTTCAGCGTAAAAAGTTATCTTATTTGCTGGAGTCTATCGGTGTACATAGTAAAAACGGAAATCAGTACCCTAAGCACAAACGGCTACTACTATTATCTGCGGTTTTAACGTTAGGATTCACGGTTGCGGTACCCGGATATACTTTTGCCGCAGAAACTACTCAATCAGTCAGTGATTTGCAGGCTGAAAATGCCAAGTTGCGGCAGGAGCTTGACGCTGCGAAACAGCAACTAAACCTAAATGTGCCTAGTAGCGACAAAGCATCATCAAACAATACTGCAGAGCCCGCAACTGCAGATAGCAGCAAGCCTGAACAGCTGCAAGCAAAACCTGAGGATTCCAATGTCCTCGGCAGCGTGGTGGTGACTTCACGTAATCGCGAGGAAATCGCGCAGGATGTGCCGATTCCAATTTCGATCATTGGCGGTAAACAAATTGATAGAGACCGATTATTGACTGTTGATGACTTGACCAGAAAAGCGCCAGGATTAACAGCAACTACACCAAACGCACGTCGTTCCGGAATTTCAATACGGGGTATTGGCAAGTCTACAGGCAATGAAAATGCAGAAGCTGCGGTAGGTATAGTGGTGGATGATGTGTATCTAAGCCAAAGCGGAATGTCTTATCAGGACTATACCGATCTAGATCGCATTGAAGTTTTACGTGGACCGCAGGGAACCCTTAAAGGGAAAAACACTACTCTAGGTTTGATTAATTATGTAAGCCGTGCTCCCAGTTTCACCCCGCAAGGCTCCATCGAATTGGAGGTTGGAGGTAGCCAGGGTAGCTACTCATCTCCGGGTGGTGCCAAGGCTAAAGCTTCCTATACCAATGCCATTATTGATGATGTCCTAGCGTGGAGAGGTTCATTCTTTGTAGACAAGCAGGATGGGGATATTGAAAATATCAATGCTGAGGGTGGCAGATGGCACGAAAAAAACCGGTATGGCGGCCGGGTACAGTTTTTATGGAAAGCTGCTGAAAATATCACTGCTAAATTAAATCTGGATGCTGCATTTGCCAGAGAGAACAGCAACACAAAGCCTAATATTTTCGACCCCGCCACCTTTGCGAATGGGACTGCTCGCACCACTACATTTACTACAAGAATTTCGCGGCCTTATTTTGATGGCGGAAACTACCAGCAAATCATTGGAAAAGGCAATTTGGATAAGCTGGACCTCAACGCTGCAAAACCTCTTGAAACCAATAATCGAGGAATATCAGCCATTGTCGACTGGAATTTAGGGCCTGTTACTTTAACGTCCATCTCCGCAGCAAGACGTTATCACTTCGATGCCAAAAATGACGCAGAGCAGACGAGATTTGATATTGCACGTGGTGGTACTTTGGTAGATGCGAAGCAGATATCACAGGAATTTCGCCTGACCTCTGAAATAGGGGATTTCTACGATTACCAAACTGGCTTGTATTTCTTAAAAGCAGAGGCTGACACGACCTCCAGGAACCTGTATGGAGAGGATGCTGGTGCTTTCTATGCAAGCAATTCACAATTCGGTACTTTATTTGCCAGTGCCCCAGGCAGGGAACTGTTAAGGCAATCATTGAATAATGTATATGCCACCAACACTCAATACTCAAAGACGGACAGCAAGGCCTGGTTTGGCCAGATTAATTGGCATTTAACTGAACAGGCGACATTGACCACGGGCTTACGATATACCCATGAAAAACGAGAAAACAGCATCATCAAGCAAAACACTCTAGTCGATGGCAGCGCTTTAACCGCTTTAGGCGATGCCAGCGTATTGCCTCCGGCAGCGACAGCAGGAGATTTGGCTCAAGCGATCAGGGAAGGCCAAATTGGGTCCTCTTACGGCCTGAGGGATGGTGAGCTTACAGAAAACTCGATTTCGTGGTTGTTAAGTCCCAGCTATAAATTAAATGAAAATGTATTGCTTTATGCATCTGCTGGCGGCGGCGAGAAATCTAGCGCTGTTGCATTCAGGACGAACAATGGCCAGCCGCTGACGGTTAACCCTGAAAAGTCGCTGGATTTTGAATTGGGCTTTAAAAGCTTGTTATTGAATCGTAGGTTATTGCTGAATGTAAATCTGTATAACACTATCGTGAAAGACTATCAGGCTACGACAAGTACATTTGTCGGGATTTCTGCCGGTAATCCAACAGGTTATCAATCTAACTTTGGAAATATTCCTGAGATCACCGCTCGGGGCCTAGAGCTTGAAGGTGCATTTACGGCTACTTCAAATCTGACACTTAATTTTGGCGGGGCATACAACCATGCGGTTTATTCGGATTGGAAGAACGCGACTTGCCCGACTGAAATTGTCCCCAGTATTGCAAATCCGACATGCGATAACACAGGTAAGCAAATCGTTGGGGCTCCAAAGTTAACCGGTATTTTCGGAGCTGACTATAGGTATCCGTTAGCGAATGGATTCACAGCCCATGCATTCTTTAGCACGGTAGTACGTTCTAAACAGAACCTGGAGGCTCAGCTTTCCGAGTACGGTGAGGTTAGTGGTTATTCTGTCACTGATGGTGGTATTGGTATTATCAGTGGCAAAAAGGACAAGTTTGAAATCAATCTTGTCGGCAAGAACATTTTCGATAAACGGTATACCACTAGCGTGAATAACTTCAGTAATAGTGCACCTGTAGGTTGGGATGGTCTTGGTGCGTTCCGCTATGTAGGCTTGGTATTTCGTACGAATTACTAGTTTTTTACGGATGTTCGACATAAAAAAGCACTGGTATTTACCAGTGCTTTTTTAATAATTAATCGATTAGCTATAATCGTATTTGTGCAGGTTTACTTGGTTTGAATACGTAAAATAAGTTAGGCTCGCTGATGATATAGATGTTTTTCTCGTCGTCGATGGCGACACCTTCAGCTTGCGGTACATTCATCTTTAAACCGTGATTGCCGCGCCACAAGCTCAGGTGGCCGGCACGACGGCCATGCTGGTCGTAATCTACCAGCAGCCTGGACTCATCGCTCAGCAAGAAGGTATGGCCGCTGGCCTCGTGATAGGTAATGGAGGACAGGTCGCGTATGCCGTCGAGCTTGCCGAGTTTGAAATCCAGGTCCTCAATGCGCAATGGCTGGCTGGCGTCGTCGCTGTCCTCGATAAAACCGTGCAGGGCAATCACCTTCATGGGGTTGCGCTCCTTTACCAGTAGCAGGCGGTTCCCTACGTCATCCCAGGAAACGCCTTCGAAATTCTTGTTGCCCTTTTTGTTGAAGCCCAGCGTGATGCTTTTGCCCTTGCTGGCGTCTATAGTATTGATTGTGCCCGGCATCTCATCGCCGATCTCGACCAAGATGGCTCTCTGGTCCGGCTCGTTCACCAGCACATACAAATTCCCCGTGACGTGTGTAATGCCTTCGATATCGTCGACCCCGGAGACGGTGACCTGCCGTATCACGTCGCCCGCCAGGCTGAGCTCGATAATACGGGCCGGCCGGTTGCCCACTGTGAACAGCGTTTTGCGTTGCCGGTTGTAGGTCAGCCCCGACAATTCCACTAGCCCAGGTATGGCCAGCCGGTCTATGTAAACCGCATAGTCGTCCAGGCTGAATGCGGGTATTGCCGCATCCGTCTTTTTCTGCGGACCTTGCAGGCTCTGCAGGAGAAGTGCGTCGAATCGACACACTTTAACCAGGCAGGCGGTAATGACTACTAGAAGTAGTACGGTAAGGCCGATACGGTATTTTTTTGGCATGGGACTTTAAGAGTAATGTAGGCGGAAATGAAAGCATGTTCAATGCCACGCATTCCACAGTAATTCAGCTGTTAGTTACCAGCTGAGAGGTCGATGCTTCTAAGATGTAAGCATCAGCGCAATGCGTTGATGCTTTGGGCTCTGGCGAGAAGTGCTTTCGCGACGATATTGGCCAGGCCTTCCAAGGTGTCCTTCTGGTAATCGTTAAGCCTGCTGGTCTTGCGGTCGATGACGCACAGCGTGCCGATTTTCTCGCCCCGCTCGAGTGCAATCGGTGCGCCCGCGTAAAACCGGATATCAGGCTGGCCGGTCACCAGCGGATTATTGGCGAAGCGGGCATCGAGGGTGGCATCGACCACCTCCATGATATCGTTCGAGTGGATGGCATGGGCGCAGAACGCATGCTCCCTGGGCGTTTCGGTGGCGCCCGGCAGGCCGACGTTGGCCTTGAACCATTGCCGGTCGGCATCGATCAAGGAAATGAGCGCAATCGGTGTGCCGCACACCTTGCTGGCCAGTTGCACAATCGCATCGAACAGGTCTTCGTAAGGCGTGTCGAGGACATGCAGGTCAACCAGCGCCTTCAGGCGCTCCGGTTCATTTTCAGGAAGTTTGGCTTTATACAGCGGATTCTTTGCAAACTGCTTTTGCGCGCGAGTGAGCTCGAGCAGCTTGTCCTTCAGTACGGTCAATTCTGCCAGCCGTATCGCACGCTTTTCAGCGGGAGCAGCATCGTATGCTTGCCTGGCCTTCTGCAGTTGCAATACTACCGACTCGAACTGGCTTTCATATTCAGATTGATTCATGCGCAACAGTCTCTTGAAGCTGCCTGGCTGGCTTTAATTATTATTCGTTAACGATAATATTGAGTATTGGCGCGCCCGACAGGAGTCGAACCTGTGACCTTTGGCTTCGGAAACCAACACTCTATCCATCTGAGCTACGGGCGCATATGCAATGACAGCGTGAATTATAGCAAATAGGGGGGTCTTTGTCCTTTTGCGCGGTGTGGCTTAACAGTATAATCACCCCACTTTGCCCATCTTCCAATTTGCATATTTAGAATAAGGATCAATTTTCATGAGTGAACATGGCCACGCTTTGCCGCCCACCCCCGTTAGCCAGGTCATCCTTGCTATTCTCGGGGCGCTGGTTGCGCCTACCCTCATCCTGGTATTGATAGCCAAGCTGTTCATGAGCATCAATGCTACACACCTGGAGGATGCTGATCCTGTCGCGGCTGCAGATTCCAGCATTGAGGAGCGCATCAAGCCGGTTGCCATGGTGGAAGTAGCTGCCGTTGAATCCGGCCCGCATGTGGACAAGGGCGGTGAGGAAGTGGTTACTGGGGTATGCGCTGCCTGCCATAGCTCCGGCGCGCTCGGTTCGCCAAAGATCGGCGATAAATCGGCCTGGGGTCCGCGCATTGCACAAGGCTATGAAACGCTTATCAAGCATGCCATTGCCGGTCTTCGTTCCATGCCGCCGCGCGGCGGCAATCCTGACCTGACCGACGGCGAGATCGCCAACGCTATTGCGTATATGGCGAATCAATCCGGCGCCAACTTTACGCCTCCGGCTGCGGGCGCTGCTGCGCCTGAAGCTGCGCCCGTAGAGGCAGCTCCCGCCGCTACTCCGGCACCGACAGCTGCAGCCGTGCCTGCAGCTACCCCTGCTAAAGCGGCACCGGCAGTGGCTGCTGCACCTGCCGCAAAAGCGGACGAAGAGGCCAAGCCGGCAGCCGTGGCGGAAGCTGAAAAGCCGGCCGCAGCCGCAGGCAAGAGCGGTGAACAGGTCGTAAAAAGCGTATGCATCATGTGCCACGGCACCGGCCTGATGGGTGCTCCCAAGATCGGCGATACAGCCGGCTGGGCGCCGCGCATTGAGCAGGGTTACGACACCCTGGTACAGCATGCAAACAACGGCGTGCGCATGATGCCGGCCAAGGGTGGTAACTCTGCCCTCAGCGACCAGGAAGTGGCGCGTGCAGTGGCATACATGGCTAACCAGAGCGGTGCAAAGTTCACCGAACCCAAATAAATCCCCCTAGCCTGAACACGGAACGGTTGCCGGCCAGGCAACCGTCCTCCTTGTCATGAGCACCTACGCTATCGGCGACCTGCAGGGTTGCTACCATTCCTTCCAGCATTTGCTGGAGCATATCAAATTTGACCCGCAGAACGACAAACTCTGGCTAGTCGGCGACCTGGTAAACCGGGGGACCGGATCGCTGGAGGTGCTGCGCTGGCTATACCGGCACCGCGCATCCATCGTCACCGTACTGGGCAACCACGACCTGCATGCGCTGGTGGTGGCAGAAGGCATCGCCAGGCCTCATCGCAGCGATACCTTGCAGGCATTGCTGGCAGCACCCGACCGCGACGAACTCCTGGACTGGCTGCGTCGCCAGCCGCTGATCCATGCAGAACGAGGCTATGTACTCGTGCATGCCGGCTTGCTGCCGCAATGGACGGTACAGCAGGCGCTGGAGCTGGGTGCCGAGGTCGAGCAGGCATTGCGCAGCGATGACTATCGTGAATTTCTACAGCAGATGTACGGTAACGAGCCATCCCGCTGGAAGAATAGCCTGCGCGGTGTCGACAGGCTCAGGGTTATCACCAATGCCTTGACGCGTCTGCGGCTATGTACCGATGAAGGCGAAATGGAGTTCAAGTTCAAGGGTGAACTAGCGGACGTGCCGGATGGCTACCTTCCCTGGTTCGATGTGCCTGACCGCCAATCGCTCGATAGCACTATCCTGTTCGGCCACTGGTCTGCACTGGGCCTGATACAGAGGCCTGACATGTACGCGCTAGACACGGGTTGTCTGTGGGGGAGGGCGCTCACGGCGCTGCGCCTGGAAGACCGGCAGGTATTCCAGGTGCCGTGCAGCCCTGAAGATATCCCCACAAAATAATTCCCAAAAAGTAATCCTGGGTTCCCTAATGCAGGTTTAGATTGTCTGCGATGACCTGCCGGGCAGCCAGTGTCAGCTGGCGCCGTTCCTGCCCCTGGGAGGGAATCGGCTGCAAAAACTCCAGTTCTACCACCGGCGATTTTTGCGACAGCACCAGCAGTATCGAATCCAGCAGGCTCATGTCGCCGTAATACGCCATCTCCGTATTGGCGCTGCCATCGGCATTCGGATAACGCACGGTGAACGGCCACACAGGTGCGCCGGTGTTAATGGCGGCCTGCATGATGCTGCCCTTGAAGACTTTCAGCTCGGTACCGTCCGTGGTGGTGCCTTCCGGGAAGTAGCACAGGCAATCGCCCGCCGCCAGGCTTTGCGTGGCGATTTCGACGATGCGCCCCGCCTCCTGCTTTTTCGAACGGTCGATGAACAGCGTATTGGACTTCTTGGCGAACCAGCCGAACACCGGCCAGTTCGCTACCTCGGATTTCGCAATGAAGCGTACGGCACGCACCGTGTTGAGTGCATGGATATCGGCCCATGAAATATGGTTCGCCACAAACATCGTGCCGGTGACATCGCGGCTGGGCAATTCACCGCGCGTCACCACACGTACATTCAGGACTTCCAGCAAACTGGCCGACCACTGGCTGATCAGCGATTCCCGTTGCCTGGCATTGGCGGCAGGCAAGATGAAGGTGGCGATGAAGATGCCGTAGAGCGTATGCAATATCATACGTGCCAGGCGGAAGGCACGTATGAATGCAGGGCTATGGGGATGGAGAGATGGGCTGGCGTGCTGTTGGGTTTGCAAGGTTAAGCGGCTTTTAAGATTCCGGACTTACTGTTATACAAAAAGACTGCGTTAAAGTAAATTTAAAGTAGCTACCCGCCGCTTAACTTCCCGCTTTCGACCCCATTATTTTCGCAAACTCTATTTAAAGAAATGGGCGGAATAACGCTTGTTCATCCTCGACAGCGGCAGCATCACCAGCATGTCGGCGCTATTGAAGTCGGGATCCCAGGCCGGCTCGCCGCAGATATAGGCACCCAGGCGCAGGTAGCCCTTGATCAGTGGCGGGCAGGTGACTTCCATGTCGGTAGCCAGCGCTTCCAGGGGCAATGGGCAGCGTGGGAACACGCGGTATTCCGGCGGAGCCAGGTATTTCTCCTGCAGGCGATTGTAAAGGCTGGCGGCCATGTGCCCGCCATCGGCCATCGCGATGCTGCCGCAGCCGATCATGAATTCGTAGCGGTTGGCCTGCATGTATTTCGCCAAGCCTGCCCACAGCAGGGTGATCGTTCCGCCGCTGCGGTAATCGCGGTGTACGCAGGCACGGCCCACTTCCACAGTGCGGTCGAACAGGTGGGTCAAACGGCTCAGGTCGAATTCGCCCGCTGAGTAGTAGCCGCCGGCCTCGTTGGCCATGGCCGGATTGAGTATGCGGTAGGTGCCGATCACCTGGCTGGTGGCGGTGTCGCGGATCAGCAGGTGGTCGCAGTATTCATCGAATCCGTCGCGATCCAGGCCGTCGTCGTTACGGATGTTGGCACCCATTTCCTCGGCGAATACCTTGTAGCGCAAGCGCTGCGCTTCGGCGATTTCGGACGGGTTACGGGCAAAGCTGAGTACAAGTTTTGCGGAGTCGTGCGGTGAACGGGCAAGTGCCTGATTCTCAAATTGAGAAAAGTGCTCGAGTTGCGAGGAGCGATGCTGCATGTGTTTCCCCTGACGTTAAAGACAGGGGAAACTTTACGAATATTCTATGAAGGATTTGTGACTGGTGTTTGAAGCTTCGGTGAATCAGGATGCCTGATTCACCGAATGTTGCGATACACGCTAATGCGTTAGTTGCTGATACGATTAATGGCTGACGCGGGTAGTGCCGCCGCTTTCCAGCAGGCGCACTTTTTCGCCAGGCTGGAATACTTCAGTCGCTTCCTGCACTACCGCCACGATCGGGCCGCTGTCCAGTTTCACCGTGATCTCAACGCCATTCTTGCGGGTAATGCCTTCTTCCGCTGCCGAACCTGCCAGGCCGCCTGCTACCGCGCCTACGATGGCGGCAATGGTGCTGCCTGCGCCGTGGCCTATGGTGCTACCGGCTACGCCGCCGACCACTGCGCCGGCACCTGCGCCTATTGGCGTTTTCGTGCCTTCCAACTTAACTGCGCGTACGCTTTCGACGACGCCCATTTTTACCGTCTGTACCTTGCGTGCCTCATCGCGGCTATATACGTCGCCGGCGTTGGAACTGGCACATGCATTCAACAATGCAGCCAGGGACAGGACCAAAATCAGTTGTGTGGTACGCATATAAACTCCTATTATTCATTAGTTAATTAACGTTGAATCCGGTAAAGCTTCTTCCAGTGCCGTTTCGTTCACCAGTGCCTGTGTATAGATATGCTCGATTTCTTCACGGGTCGGCTTGTGGTTCTGTCCGCCCCGGCTTTCTATCTTGATGGCCCCCATCACCGAGGCCAGCCTGCCGCAGGTCGGCCAGTCCCATCCGCGTGCTATGCCGTACAACAGGCCTGCACGATAGGCATCGCCGCAACCTGTCGGGTCGACCACTGCCATGGCTTTAACGCTGGGGATGTCAAAGCGTTTACCGTCGGCATAAATCTGCGAACCGCTGGCGCCCAGTGTGACGATCAATGCTTTCACCTTGCTCGCCAGGGCTTCAAGGCTATGACCCGTTTTTTCCTGTAAAAGTTGCGCTTCGTAATCGTTTACCGCCAGGTAGTCGGCCAGTTCGATGAAGTGCATCAGCTCTTCGCCGTTGAACATGGGCAAGCCCTGGCCAGGGTCGAACAGGAAAGGGATGCCTGCTTCATGGCACTCACGCGCATGCTGGAACATGCCATCGCGGCCATCCGGGGCGATGATGGCGAGTGCCACGTCCGTCGTGTCTTTCACGCTGTTCTGGTGCGATTCGTTCATGGCGCCGGGGTGGAAGGCAGTGATCTGGTTATCATCGAGGTCGGTCGTGATAAAGGCCTGGGCAGTGAAGTTGCCGGGGATGCTTTTGATATGTGTGCTGGGGATACCGTTGCTATCCAGCCAACTCGTGTAAGGAGCGAAATCTTCCCCCACCGTCGCCATGATCAACGGTTTATCCTGCAATAGATTCATGTTGTAAGCGATGTTACCGGCCGTGCCGCCGAACTCACGGCGCATTTCCGGCACCAGGAACGCGACGTTCAGCATGTGGATTTTTTCCGGCAGGATATGGTGTTTGAACTTGTCCTGGAACACCATGATGGTATCGAATGCGAGCGAGCCGCAGATAAGGGTTTGCATGTCTATTTGATCTATTCGTGGGTAGGGAGGTACTCATTATCCCGAGCAACTGCGCTGTAGGCAAGTTTGCGAAGGCCATCGCTGCGAAGATGGCGGATACAGCCGGGGGTGAGGTTAATGCTTGGGTGCGGTGTCGATGAGGATCTTAGCGGCTTTTTTGGCGTACTTGATGGCGCCGGAACCGCGTTTCATCTGTTCGGCCTGCATGGCGCCCTCGATCAGCAGCGATAATTGGAGGGCAAGGCCTTCCGTGTCTTTAATGCCGGCATCTGCCGCTAACGTGGCAATGTAGTGCTTGAATTGGCGCGACTGGTCGGACGATAGGCGATGCACGGCATTTTCTTCATTGGGGAATTCTGCAGCTGCCTTGATGAACGCCATGCCGCGAAAATCCGGCGCGGTGATCCACTCTTCAATCGAGTCGAACAGCTTCTGCAGTTTTTCGGCAGGCTGCCTTGTGTTCTGCGCCAGCTTGTCATTCAGCCAGGTTTCAAACTCATGGTGGCCTTTCTGCAGTACTTCCAGGATCAATTGTTCCTTGCTGTGGAAATATTTGTACAAGGTCATCTTGGTGGTGCCGGCGACGGCGACGATGGTATCGACACCCGTAGAATTGATGCCCCGGGTCTGGAACAGATCGGTAGCCACATTCAGGATTTTGTCGCGCAGGATAGACATTCGGCATGTCTCGATAACAATAGTAGGTTTACTGTAGCACTAAAACTAGCTGTAAGCCATGTTTACAGGTAAGTAAAGCTGGTATTCCCATTGGCTTGGAAAATGTTGATGCAATACGATTAAATCCGGGTGGCATCGAAAAATATATACCTTGCGGTATAGGATTAGTTGATTGAATTCTTCATCAGCATAGGCGTGTAGCTGCAGCGTATCTTTTGCATATAGCTTAGCGCCAGCGCCATGTCCTTGGTATTATCCGGCACCTTGCCGCCGACCACATTTTCGATGTACACGCGTTTGTCTGCATCCGGTATCTGCAGGGCCTCCACATATTGGCAATCGCCGTGGCGCATCTGTTCCACCGAGGCATACATGTCCGCGGCATGTTTTGGGCTGGGTGTCGTGTCGGGTTCAAGCTGGGTCTGGGGCGTAGGCGATACCACTGCGGCTACCTGCTGGTTATTGACATAGGGGGCATGCTGATAGAGGAATAATCCGCTGGCTACAATGATCGCCATCATGCAGGCTGCCATGCCGTAAACAACCGGTTTGGACTTGAAGACATCACGCTCCGTCTGGGCTTTGATCAATGCGTTTGCGGCCAGTTTTGCATGGGTGAAGTTGGTATGGTCGCCAGCTTTCAGGCTTTCCTGCAACGCACCCAGCGCAATGAAGTACAGCTGTTGCGCCAATGCTTCCGGCAGTTGCGCACCGCAGGCCTGTGCCTCTTCGGTGAGGTGGGAAATGAGGTGATCCGGTGCATCGGGGTTTGCAGGCAAGTGGTTTGTGGCACCCTGGGGCTGCTGGATGGAGGCGCGGATATTCGGCGCATCTGCCCAGTCGGACAGGATATCGAACAGGCTCAACAGCCTTTCCTGTGGCGAGGCGCCTGATTTCCTTAGCATCCTGATCAGCCAGGCAGAGTTGAGTATATCCATATCCTGTAGCTAGAAAGGCTTTGCTATCAAAATGGCTTTACCACCACCAGGATGACGATGGCCACCAACACCAGTACTGGAGCCTCGTTCAGCCAGCGGTAAAACACGTGGCCGTGCCGGTTGCGGTCATGCTTGAAGTCGAGCAACAGCTTGCCGCAATAGACGTGGTAGATCACCAGCAACAGTACAAGCGCCAGCTTGGCATGCAGCCAGCCGCCGCTGAACCCGTAGCCTCGCCATAGCCACACGCCAAACCCAATCGTGAATATCGCGCCTGGCGTCATGATGCCGAAAAAGAGCTTGCGTTCCATGATCTTGAACCGGGCAATGCTGGGCGCGTCCTCCGACATGGCGTGGTAGACGAACAGGCGCGGCAGGTAAAACAGGCCGGCGAACCACGTCACCATGAATATGATGTGGAAGGCTTTAATCCAGAGCATACGAAACCCCGCGCATCAGGCTTTACCCGCCAGCTGGCTATCTAACAGCGCATGCAGCGATGCGAAATCCAGTTCGCCGATCACCTTGCGGATGATCTTGCCGTCTTTATCGATGACGAACGTTGTAGGTGTCAGGTTGACCTCGTCAAAGCTGGTGGAGACCTCGCTCAGGCCGTCATGCATGACCAGGAACGGCAACGCATTCTTTTTGACGTAATTCAGCACCTGGCTGGGCGGGTCGTAAGGCATGGCGACCGCCACGATCTCCAGGCCTTTAGCATGGTAATCATGATAGGTCTGGATCAATGCGGGCATTTCCGCGATGCAGCCGGGGCAATCGGTGGCCCAGAAATTCACCAGCACTATCTTGCCCTTGAGCTCATCCAGCCTGATATTTTTGCCTTCTATCGTGGTGAACGTCACTGGCGGGGCTGCAGTCTTATGATTCAGGCTGAACACCAGGAAAGCCAGCAGACCCAGTATGGCAACGGGGATGATGAGCTTGCGTGCTGAACGGAATGGGGAGGTGAGTAATTGCTTCATGATGTTCTAAACCTTGGGGTTGCTATTGTGGTGTCTTTTGCCGACTTTGTCATCCGCATGTCATGCATGCAAGTTGTTGCGAACCGTTATCATTTAAGCCTTTGCGAGCAATACCCATACTCAAGCCGCGCTTAATTTGTAGCCTTGCCGATGATATAATTGAATCTTTGCTTCACGTGAAAAACCATGTCTACCCGCTTACGCGAAATCCCCTATAACTACACCTCATTCTCTGACCGCGAAATCGTCATTCGATTCCTTGGTGAAGAAATCTGGGACGTGCTCAATACCCTCCGTGGCGAACGCAAGACCGGCCGTTCCGCACGCATGCTGTTCGAGGTGCTGGGCGACCTGTGGGTGATAACGCGTAACCCCTACATCCAGGATGACCTGGTCGAGAATAAAAAGCGCCGGTTGTCGCTGATCGCTGCACTACATCATCGCATCAAGGCGATCGATGACCGCAGCCAGGATAATCCGCTGGTGCTGAAGCTGATCGAAGCCGCCAAGGGCGCAGTCAATGCGTTCGAAAAGGAATTCCGCGAGATCTACGACCTGCGCAAGAAAGCGCTGGCCAAGCTCGGCAAGATCACCCGCAAGGACAATATCCAGTTCGATGGCCTGGCGCGCGTCTCGCACGTGACCGATGCTACCGACTGGCGCGTGGAATACCCCTTCGTCGTCATCAACCCAGACACCGAGATCGAGATCGCTGCACTGGTAAAGGCGTGTATCGAGTTAGGGCTTACTATCATCCCACGCGGGGGTGGTACTGGTTATACCGGCGGCGCGATCCCGCTGACCAAGATGTCTGCGGTCATCAATACCGAAAAGCTGGATTTCCTCGCCAATATCGAAATGAGCACCTTGCCGGGCGTCAGCCGCCAGGTACCCACCATCAAATGCGGGGCCGGTGTAGTGACACGCCGCGCCATGGAAGCCGCCAGCAGCGCCGGACTGGAATTCGCCTGCGACCCGACCTCGGCCGATGCCTCGTGCATAGGCGGCAATGTCGCCATGAACGCCGGCGGCAAGAAAGCCGTGCTGTGGGGCACCGCGCTCGACAACCTCGCTTCTTGGAGGATGGTGACGCCGGATGCGGAATGGCTGGAAGTGGAGCGCCTGGACCACAACCTGGGCAAGATCCATGATATCGAAACCGCACGCTTCAAGGTCACGCGCTATGAAATCGATCTCAAGACGCAGATAGGCGAACCGGAAATACTGGAAATCGCCGGCCCAAGCTTTCGTAAAGTCGGGTTGGGGAAGGACGTGACCGATAAATTCTTGTCCGGCCTGCCCGGCATCCAGAAGGAAGGCTGCGACGGGCTGATCACTTCGGCTACCTTCATCCTGCACCGCATGCCCAAGCATGTGCGCACCGTGTGCCTGGAATTCTTCGGCCACGTCGGCATGGCCGTGCCCGCCATCGTGGAGATCAAGGACTATCTTGATGCGCATGCCACTACGCTGCTGGCCGGCCTGGAACATATGGACGAGCGTTATCTGAAAGCTGTCGGCTATGCCACCAAGGCCAACCGCAGCGAACGCCCGAAGATGGTATTGATCGCCGATATCGCCAGCGATGTGGAAGACGACGTCGGCGAAGCCGCGTCGCACATCGTGCGCCTGGCCAATGCCCGCGGCGGCGAAGGTTTTACTGCCGCTTCTGCCGAAGCGCGCAAGAAATTCTGGCTGGACCGTGCGCGCACCGCTGCCATCGCCAAGCATACCAATGCATTCAAGATCAACGAGGACGTGGTGATCCCGTTACCACGCCTGGGCGATTATTCCGACGGCATCGAGCGCATCAATATCGAGCTGTCGATCACCAATAAGTTAAAACTGGTCGATGCGCTGGAAGTGTTCCTGCAAAGCGATTTGCCCCTGCTGGAAGACGACGAAACGCAAGCCGACTCCGACATGCTGGTCGCCAAGCGCGAGCAATCGCTGAAGCTGATCGACGATGTGCGCACGCACTGGAAGCTGGTGTTGGATAAACTTGACGAGGCTGTATCTGCCATCGGCGACGAGTATGCCGACCTGGCCGTGGATAATGTGTTCCACGCCGTGCAGGAGCACCAGGTGCGCATCTCCTGGAAGCGCGAGCTGAAGAAGCCGCTGCAGCTGATATTCAGCGGCCGCGAGTATTCGAAGATCCTCGAGCGTTGTGACGAGATCCATAAGGAAGTGCTGAAGTCGCGCGTGTTCGTGGCGCTGCACATGCACGCCGGCGACGGCAACGTGCACACCAATATCCCGGTCAATTCCGACGATTACGAAATGATGCAGGCCGCGCATACAGCCGTGGCGCGCATCATGAAGCTGGCTGGCGACCTAGACGGCGTGATCTCCGGCGAGCACGGCATCGGCATTACCAAGATGGAGTTCCTGGACGAAAAGACCATCTCCACCTTTGCCGCGTATAAACAGAAAGTCGACCCGGAAGGGCGTTTCAACAAGGGCAAGCTGATGGCCGGCTCCGGCCTGGAAGGCGCCTACACACCTAGCTTCGGCCTGATGGAGCAGGAATCCATCATCATGGAGCAGTCCGCCATCGGCGAGATCGCCGATTCCATCAGCGACTGCCTGCGTTGCGGCAAGTGCAAACCGGTGTGCACCACCCACGTACCGCGTGCCAACCTGCTGTACAGCCCGCGCAACAAGATCCTCGGCACCTCGCTGCTGATCGAGGCGTTTCTCTATGAAGAGCAGACGCGGCGCGGAATCTCGCTCAAGCACTTCGACGAGTTCAACGACGTTGCCGACCATTGCACGGTATGCCACAAATGCCTCAACCCCTGCCCGGTCGATATCGATTTCGGCGACGTGTCCATCGCCATGCGCAATTTCCTGCGCGAGCAGGGCAAGAAGAATTTCAACCCCGGCACCACACTGGCGATGACCTTCCTCAATATCAAGGATCCGACCACCATTAAGTTGATGCGCACCGCCATGGTGGGCGTAGGTTACCGCATGCAGCGCCTGGGTCACTGGGCCGCCAAGAAGGTCGGCCTGCTAACCAGCTTCAAGAAACGGCCGCCGGCGACCAATAACGCCAAGCCGGAGATCAAGGCGCAGGTCATCCATTTCCTCAACCGGCCTATGCCCAAGAACATGCCGACTAAAACATCGCGCGCGCTGCTGGGTATCGAGGACGACACCATGGTGCCGGTCATCCGCAATCCGCAGAAGACCAATGAGGATTCCGATGCCGTGTTCTACTTTCCTGGCTGCGGCTCGGAGCGCCTGTTCTCGACGGTGGGCCTAGCCACGCAGGCCATGTTGTATGAAGTCGGCGCGGTAACGGTATTGCCGCCTGGCTACCTGTGCTGCGGTTACCCGCAGACGGCTGCGGGCAACCACGACAAGGGCCAGCAGATCACGGCGGATAACCGCGTGCAGTTCCACCGCATCGCCAACACGCTCAATTACCTGGATATCAAGACGGTGATCGTGTCATGCGGTACCTGCATGGATCAGCTGCAGAAATACCAGTTCGAGAAGATATTCCCCGGATGCCGCCTGCTGGACATCCACGAATACCTGATGGAAAAGAACATGAAGCTGGAAGGCGTGAAGGGTACACGCTATATGTACCACGATCCCTGCCACAGTCCGATGAAGACCTATGCGCCGTTAAAAGTGACCAACGCACTGATGGGCCAGGATGTCGCGCTGAACGACCGTTGCTGCGGCGAATCCGGCACCTTCGCCGTGAGCCGCCCGGATATTGCCACCCAGGTCAAGATGCGTAAGCAGGAGGAACTGGAAAAAGGCATGCTCAAGCTAGGCCTCACACCCGGCGCGCCGGAGCAGGAAGTGAAGATACTGACTTCATGCCCGTCTTGCCTACAAGGCTTGGCGCGCTATGGCGAGGATACTGGCGTGACGGCGGATTATATTGTGGTGGAGATGGCGAAGCATATCCTGGGGGAGAACTGGATGCAGGATTATGTGGAGAAGGCGAATAATGGAGGGATAGAGAAGGTGTTGTTGTAGTTGTATATGACGTAATCTAATAAAGGGAAAATGATGTCATATCAATGGCCGAAAAAACCACATTTAGGATATTTAGCAACTCTACCATTTGTAATTGCGGGAAGTTTTATTTCAGAAAGTGCAACTGCAACTACATGGTGGACAACACTTCCTTTTCTATATATCGCAGGTATTTTTATTGCCTATGGTGTAGGTGTTTGGATAAATGATATTTTCGATTCAAACTCTTGGATACACAATAATTGGCGAGAATTTAAAAAGACTTTTGATGTATCAACAATTAACTCGATTCATATTCAAGGGCCTCCTGAAAGGGTCGATATTAATTGTGTTATAAAATTTAAGAAAAATATTGCTGATGAATATTTAACTGTACGTGTTGTTTTACCGCTTCCCGCTCGAAAGTCGAGAGTGCAAGTCATTCATCATCAGAAAATAATTAGTGCAGCAAAGGATTCAATAAAGCATTTACGACTGGGGAGTATTTCTATCACTCGCCCTCATGACCCGTTTGCCCGCCATTCCATTTGGGGTGAAATACTAGGCGAGCAAGATTTGAAGAATGGTGAGGTCCCTATAATTCAAGCTAAGCAAATGCTCGAAATTCAGTTGGGAGCATATATTTATCGAGTATATGTAGACGTTCTTCAATCTAGTCGCGAGGAGAATGCATACATTCATTTGCTCAGCGAAGAAGATTTTCCATTTCGCCAGTAGGCGAGGTACTTTATTTTGCTTGTCCAAAATAAAGTACCCAAACAAAAAGACACCCCCTCCCACGTTCCTTCGGAATTCCCTGTGCTGCTCGCCAATCTAGGCGGCAATCGAACTCGCCCTAGCAAGCCACAAACTTCGTGGCTTGCCGCGGAACTCAAACAGGCGATTGCCGAAATCCCCTAGCTTGTCTGTGCTGCTCGGCGTGGCAGCAGGGGAATAGGTAAGTCAAGAGCCAAACCCAAACCCAAACCCAAACCCAAACCCATTTGTTATCGGAAATGACGAGACAAGGTTGTTTGGATAGATATAGACACTAAATTTGCTTCAATACCGTGTTTACCATCCCCTTATGACGCGCCGAATATTGAGTATTAAAGCTGGAGGGGTCGGCAATCGCCTGTTTGAACTCCGCGACAAGCGATGGTGTTTGTCGCTTGTTAGGGTGAGTTTGATTGACGCCAGGTTTAATACTCAATATTCGGAAACAAGCGGAATCGGGGTGCCGTTTTCTTTGGTTACTTTCTTTTCAGGCAGTTAAAAGAAAGTAACTAGCTGTCGGGCTACCCCCGACCCATAACAATCCTCAACAATGTCTCAACAAATCATTGCCCTGCGAACCAATACCCGTACGAGCATCACCACTGATGTAAGCCACTAAAGTGGCAACATCAGTGCGATATCCACGCACTTTCCAGACCACCCAATCCCAACTATTGCCCCATCCGCAATTTAGGCGCACTATTTAATTACCCCTTGCTAAGGAGATCTTGCGATGAGATGGCAATGTGCAAATGAAGATTGTTTGTTTCTGACCGATGCGGAACCTGCGGATGTGTTTGAAGAAGACGACCGCATGTTTTATAGCTGCCCGCATTGTGATGAAAAGACGGAGTTGTTCATGATCAACCTGGACAGGGGCAATCCCAGTTATAAGACAAATACCAGGCGTATGGCCAGGGCCTGACGTAAAGCCTCCATTACTTTTTCTGCAATAGCCGTCGATTCACGAATAGAGCTACAAACTCATAATGTATCCAAGGCTGGGGATATAGGGATTTGAAGCGTGTATGCCTTTTTATTGTATAGATGCAGTGGGATGGATAGCGGTATAGTGTCCTTCACCATGAGCGTTCATTCATCGATAGTTTCCCTGTTGCGTCTGTCGGCTTCTGCTGCCTGCCTGCTTGGCGCATTGAATGCCATGGCCGCTGACGGCGATACGGGGCTTGGCTCTGCTTCAGGGTTGAACGGCGATGTCGATAATGGCGCCGTGGCATTGCCTTCCGGCGGCGGTGTGAATATCCCGCGAGGTGTGCGGCCGGTGATCGTATTGCCGCCCGAGAGCTTGCAACCGCATACGCTAGTGGTGCCTTTACCCAGCGAAAACTCGCCGCCCGTTATCCTGCGCAGGAACTCAATCGAGGCTGTGCCAGGTTTGCATCCTGTCCTGCCGCAATCCACCACAGGCACCAAGCCCGTCAACAAGTACCCACCGCCACCGCCGCCTAAAAATACCAGCAGCGAAGAAAAAAGCAACGGCAGTACCATCAGGACCACGCCGCTCGACCCTATCGTATATTAGGCCTGCATCCAGTCCTCCCTCCACCTGTAGTGACAGCCTAATTCACACACGAATGATGTGGTAATGCAGCGGTGCGGGTAGAATGCGGCCTTGAATAGATTCCCTATATAGATTGTTGGTACCCAAGCATGTTGCGACTCACCGAAATAAAACTTCCCCTCGACCACACAGAAGCCGCGCTGAAAGAAGCGATCCTCAGGCGCCTAGGCATTGCTGAAGCCGACCTGCTCGAATTCACGGTCATCAAGCGCAGCCACGACGCGCGCAAACGGTCGGCCATCATCTTCATCTACAGCGTGGATTTCGAGATCAGCGGCGGTGAGCCAGCCGAACAGGCGCTGCTCGACAAGCTGAAAGACGAGAAGCATTTGTCGGTTGCACCCGATGTCAGCTACCACACCGTGGCGGCAGCGCCAGCCGACTTCGCCGTGACCGGCAAGGCTGCGAGGCCCGTGGTAATTGGTACCGGGCCATGCGGCCTGTTCGCAGGCCTGATGCTGGCCAAGATGGGATACAACCCCATCATCGTCGAGCGCGGTAAATCCGTGCGCGAACGCACCAAGGATACCTGGGGCATGTGGCGCGGCGCCAAGCTGAACCCGGAATCCAATACGCAATTCGGCGAAGGCGGAGCGGGCACGTTTTCAGACGGCAAGCTGTACAGCCAGATCAAGGATCCCAAGCATTACGGCAAACACGTCATCCGTGAGTTGGTGAAAGCCGGGGCGCCGGAAGAGATCTTATACGTGGCCAAGCCGCATATCGGTACCTTTAAACTGGTCGCCATCGTCGAGCACATGCGCGAGCAGATCGAGGCACTGGGCGGCGAGATACGTTTCGAGACCAAGGTGCATGATATCGATATCGACAAACGTTCGGGCGAGCAGACGGGTAAAGTACGCGGCGTGATTCTGGCGGATGGCAGTTATATCGCCAGCGAGCACGTGGTGCTGGCTGTGGGTCACAGTGCACGCGACACCTTTGCCATGCTGCACAGCAAAGGCGTGTTTATGGAAGCCAAACCGTTCTCCATCGGTTTCCGCATCGAGCATCCCCAATCCATGATCGACATGGCCCGCTTCGGCAGTGCCGAGCCCAATCCATATCTCGGCGCAGCCGATTACAGCCTGGTGCACCACGCCAAGAACGGCCGCTCGGTCTACAGTTTCTGCATGTGCCCAGGCGGGACTGTGGTAGCAGCGACGTCGGAAGAAGGCTGCGTGGTCACCAACGGTATGAGCCAGTACTCACGTAACGAACGCAATGCCAACGCCGGCATCGTGGTCGGCATCACGCCGGCCGATTTTACCGGGAGTCGCGAGCAGCAGACGCATCCGCTGGCAGGCATCGAGTTCCAGCGCAGGCTGGAGTCGCACGCGTTCGAACTGGGCGGCAGCAATTACAACGCACCAGTGCAGATGGTAGGCGATTTCCTTAACAAGAAAGCCTCCGGCATGCTGGGTAATGTCGAGCCATCGTACACGCCAGGCGTGTTACCGACCGACTTGCGCACCGCATTACCGGATTACGCTATCAGCGCCATCCGCGAGGCATTGCCGATGTTCGACCGGCAACTGAAGGGCTTTGCCAAATACGATGCGGTACTGACGGGTGTGGAAACGCGAACCTCATCGCCGCTGCGCATCACGCGCGACGACGACAGCTTTGAAAGCCTGAATGTGAGCGGTTTGTATCCTGCGGGTGAGGGTGCCGGCTATGCAGGCGGCATTCTGTCTGCGGCTATCGACGGTATCAAGGTCGCTGAAGCCGTGGCCTTAAGCCTGAACGGCCTAAAGGCTTAACAACTAGTCTTACTTAAACAGTGCGGTCTGCTTATGTACGATGCGCGCTTTAGGGAAGACCACGCTGAAGGTGCTGCCTTTGCCGTATTCGCTTTCGATCTCCAGCCGCGCCTGGTGACGGTGCAGGATATGCTTGACGATGGAAAGACCCAGGCCCGTGCCGCCAGTCTCGCGTGAGCGGCTGCGGTCCACACGGTAGAAGCGCTCGGTCAGGCGGTCGATGTGCTTCTGTTCAATGCCGATGCCGGTATCCTGCACGCTGTAGATGGCTTCCTGCCCACGCATACCCCAGCTGATGGTGATCTCGCCGCCCTCCGGTGTGTAGCGAATGGCGTTGCTGACCAGATTGCCGAAGGCGCTGTGCAACTCCTGCAGGGAGCCGTTGATGGCGAGCGTCGGGTCGACTTCCAGTTTGAGGATATGCCGGCCGTTGCTCAGGCTCCTGGATTCGTTCAGCACGGTATTCAGCAGGGCAGTCACGTCGATCTCGGCGTCCTGCGGAACGGTGGCGCCGCTTTCCAGTTGCGATAAGGTCAACAGGTCTTCAATCAACAGGCGCATGCGGTTGGTCTGGTCCTGCATCAGCACGAAATAGCCGCGTGAGCCTTCTGTCACGGCACCTTCCATGTCGGCCAGGGTTTCCAGGAAACCGCCTACCACCGTCAGCGGCGTGCGCAATTCGTGGGAGACGTTGGCGATAAAGTCGCGGCGCATATGCTCCAGTTTTTCCATCTGGCTGATGTCGCGGCAGATCAATAATTTTTGATTATCGCCGAACGACACCAGCTGTATTTCCAGCGTGATTTCCGGATCTATCCACGAGTGCAGCTTGATGGGCTCAGCCTCGTGGTAATCCTTCAGGTACTCCCCAAATTCGGTATTACGCACCAGGTAGAGGATAGGTTGCCCGGCATCGTGCTTCATGGAAAGGCCGAGCTTGATCTCCGCCGGCAGGTTACACCACTCGATGAGGTTGTTGTTATCCAGCAATACCACGCCGTCCGGCAGGGCGCTGGCAGCATGGCGGAAACGATCCAGCGCCGATGTCAGCTGCGTCTGGCTGCGGCTGTGGCGGCGCTGCTCATGGTAGATGGCGGCAAATACGTCTTCCCAGATGCCGGAACCCAACGGCATGGTCGCCAGGTCGGGTTTCTTGAACCAGACGGTGAGCTTGTGCAGCCAGTAAAGGTGGCCGAACAGGTAAAGCAGGATGCCGGCACTGAACACCAGTAGCGCCGTGCTTGCATCTTGCGCTGCCCATACGATCAGGCAGACGAATACTAAGGGAAGCGCGAGCCAGAAGGCCCGCCAACGAATGTCGTGCATTCGATGCCTGTCAGGTGAGGAATGAGGTGGCTATTATAAAGGCAAGCTGATTAAACACCACTTCGTTGCCATACGTTGTTACTCATAAAAAATTACTCCTTACATATTCCATATATGCTGCGTCGAAATTTTTTAATCGCGGACTATCTCACTTCCACTTTGCGCTTTAGCGCTTAGAGGGCTGGTGATGCTCTTTACGAGTGGAAGTTGCATCTAATCAGAGTTTCGCAAGCTACTGCGCGGAGAAACGGTAGCCGACGCCGCGCACGGTCTGGATTAGATCCTCATGGCCGGAATTAGCCAGTGCCAGGCGCAGGCGGCGGATATGTACGTCCACCGTGCGGTCTTCCACGAATACGCGGTCGCCCCATACGCGATCCAGCACCTGGCTGCGTGAATGCACGCGCTCTGGGTTGGACATTAAATAATGCAGCAGGCGGAACTCGGTGGGGCCCAAGTCTAGGGAGGCGCCGTTGCCGGTGACGCGATGCGTCGTCGGGTCGAGGCGTAAACCGCTGGATTCGATCGGGTCATCCGTCATCTGCGGTGAGCGGCGGCGCAATACGGCCTTGATTCTGGCGTTCAGTTCGCGTGGGCTGAATGGCTTGGTGACGTAATCGTCGGCACCTACTTCCAGGCCGCGTACCTTATCCACTTCTTCGCCGCGTGCGGTAAGCATGATGATAGGGATGGTCTTGGTGAATTCATCGGATTTCAATTTACGTGCAAATTCGATACCGCTCATGCCCGGCAACATCCAGTCCAGGATGATCAGGTCTGGCAGCGCTTCGCGTATCAGCATCTGCGCCTGCTCTACACTCAAGGCACGTATGGCATTGTGGCCGGCTTGCGTCAGGTTCAGCGCAAGCAGTTCCTGGATAGCGGGTTCATCTTCAACGACTAATATATTGGCGGGCATATAGGTTCCTCTGTTTCATCTCATTGGCTTTTATTGATTGCAGCCACTATATGACGCTAATGTGACAGATTAATGACAACGTGAAAAACATTTTTGATCGATTCCAGCATGGATATAGTCATTGAGGGATCGAATGAGTGGATTGAAAAAATTTCCTGACATATGATTCTGCTGGCTTAAAATTGAGCATTCACAATAAAAATACCTATAAAGTTTCAGGAGACACCATGTCAGCATTTTTATCCGGGATCCTATCCAAGGAACGCATCACCGCAGGCCAGCATTTCAACCGCTGGCTGATTCCCCCAGCCGCACTGGCAGTGCACTTATGTATCGGTATGGCTTATGGGTTCTCTGTGTTCTGGAAGCCGCTGGGCAATGCGATCCTGGGTGCGGATGGCAAACCTGCGGCGGCCTGTGCCGCCGGCGCAGCCACTTTTGCCGATAAGCTAGCAGGCACCGCCCGTGCGCTGTTTGCCACGGATTGCAACTGGACGCAATTCGACCTGGGCTGGATGTATACCCTGTTTTTCGTATTGCTGGGCTGCTCGGCCGCCTTATGGGGTGGATGGCTAGAGCGCGCAGGCCCGCGCAAGGCCGGCCTGGTCGCTACGCTTTGCTGGTGCGGCGGCTTGCTGATCTCGGCCTATGGCATATATGCCCACCAGTTGTGGATGATGTGGCTGGGCTCTGGCGGCATCGGCGGCATTGGCTTGGGACTCGGTTATATCTCGCCAGTTTCCACCTTGATCAAGTGGTTCCCGGATAAACGCGGCATGGCCACGGGGATGGCCATTATGGGCTTCGGCGGCGGCGCTATGATAGGGTCGCCGCTGGCAACCAAGCTGATGACGGTATTTACTGAACATACTGCTGCTGGCACGCCGTTACCTGGTATCTGGCAGACCTTCGTAGTGCTGGCGCTGATTTATGCGGCATTCATGCTGTTGGGCTCGCTGAGCTACCGTGTACCGCCATCTGGCTGGCGTCCTGCCGGATGGACGCCGCCGGCGGGCAAAGCCAACAGTATGATCGCCCAGCATCATGTGCATCTCAATAACGCCCACCGCACACCGCAATTCTGGTTGCTGTGGCTGGTGCTCTGCATGAACGTATCGGCCAGTATCGGCATCATCGGCGCTGCTGCCCCGATGCTGCAGGAAACCTTCGGCGGTGCCTTGATCGGCCAGCCGGATATCGGGTTTGCCGATATCAAGAAGGACGAGGCCCTCACGGCGGCAGCGGCTGCCGTCGGTGCCGGCTTTGTCGGACTGATCTCCCTGTTCAATATTTTCGGCCGCATTGCCTGGGCGTCGTCTTCCGACAAGCTGGGCCGTAAGCAGACCTACTTTATTTTCTTCGTGCTGGGCGCCTTGCTGTATGCGGCATTGGCGGTGTTCTCCGGCTGGAAATCGCTGGCACTCTTTGCCGCAGCGCTGTGCATCATCGCTTCCATGTACGGCGGCGGTTTCGCCACGATCCCGGCCTACCTGGCCGATATGTTCGGCACCCAGTTCGTCGGCGCCATCCATGGGCGGCTGCTTACCGCATGGTCCACTGCCGGCATCCTCGGCCCGGTAGTGGTGAATTACATGCACGATGTGCGCCTGGAAGCCGGCGTACCCTTCGACCAGGTATATGCCTCCATTTTCTACGTGCTGGCGGGCATGCTGGTGATCGGCTTTATCGCCAACCTGCTGGTGCGGCCGGTGGCTGAAAAGTATTTCATGACACCTGCGGAGCTGGCAGAGGAAAAGCGGATCGCGCATGAAAAGGTCATGCCCGCAGGCAAGAACAGCGCGGTCACGGCGACCGCAGGCGGCAAGCTTCTAGCCGTCATTGCCTGGCTGCTGGTGCTGGTGCCGATTGCCTACGGCATCTGGAGCACGGTGCAAAAAGCCTGGATACTTTTTCATTGATGCGCGTGCATGATCGAAGCCCATCATGAGTGAAACCGCTGCCAGTGACACCGCCGAGAGAGTGGGCGTCGTACGCTGCGCCTGGGCAAAGCGGCCGCTGGACATTGCCTATCATGACGCCGAGTGGGGCGTGCCGGTGCATGACGACCGCACCCTGTTTGAATACCTGACGCTGGAAGGTGCGCAGGCCGGGCTCAGCTGGAGCACGGTACTCAACAAGCGTGAGCATTACCGCCAGGTGTTCGACCATTTCGATGTGGTTAAGATAGCGGGATACGATGCCTGCAAAGTTGCCAGCCTGCTGGCGGATCCGGGCATCATCCGTAACCGTCTGAAGATCGCGGCGACCATCAATAATGCCAGCCGTTTCATGGAGGTGCAGCAGGAATTCGGCAGTTTCGACGCCTATCTCTGGCGCTTCGTGAACGGCAAGCCGATGCTGAACCATCGTAAAGACCTTAGCCAGGTTCCGCCAAGAAGCGCCGAATCGGATGCGCTGTCCAAAGACCTGAAGCGCAGGGGATTCAAATTCGTCGGCACTACCATCTGCTATGCCATGATGCAGGCCATCGGCATGGTGAACGACCACACGCAGGATTGCTTCCGTTATAAGAAATAGCTAGCCTCCAGTTCCGCAGCCGGAACCGGCCTGAGTTGATAGTGACCATAATTGCCTGCGTACAATTTAAAGCCTGCTAGCGGCTTGATTCTTTTATAATCACGCTATTCCGGTGAATCCCGCAATACTTGGGTTTCACCAGGCGGGCTTTACAATAATCAATAGAATTAACCGGCAACAAGCCACTTCAGGAGTATCTGCGTGAACGAGTTAACCACCAACCTGCAAGGCAGCGGCATGCGTATAGGCATCGTGCTGTCTCGCTTCAATAACGATATAGGCGACGGATTGCTGTCTGCCTGCAAGGCTGAACTACTTAAGCTGGGCGTGGCCGACGATGCCATTACCATTGCCACCGTACCCGGTGCGCTGGAAACGCCGCTGGTGCTGTTGCACATGGCCAATACCGAAAAATTCGATGCCTTGATTGCGCTGGGCGCCATCATCCGCGGCGAAACATACCACTTTGAAGTGGTATCCAATGAATCCGCACGCGGCATCTCCGAAGTGCAACTGGCAACCGGCATCCCCGTGGCCAATGCCGTGCTGACGACGGAAGACGATGACCAGGCGCTGGCACGCATGTCGGTCAAAGGGGCGGAAGCCGCCGCCGTCGCCATCGAGATGGTTAACCTGTTGAAGCAGCTATGACTACCCCGGACAACGCACCTGCCAAACCAGCCAAGGTAAGTAAGAACCGCCGCAAATCGCGGGAATTGGTGTTGAAAGGCATCTACCAGCTTTTCCTCAACCAGAAGGAATTGCGCCTGATCATCCGCGAACTGGCAGACGAGCCTGAATTCGATAATGCCGATGAGGATTATTTCCGCCAGTTGATAGAAGGTGTCTACGCACAATTGCCGGAGCTGGATCGCCGCCTGGTGACCTATCTTGACAGGCCCATTAATGAGCTAAGCCCGATTGAACATGCAGTGCTGTGCATTTCTGCGTACGAGCTTATCTTCGATGCCAGCATTCCTTATCGTGTTGCCATCAACGAAGGCGTCGAGCTGGCCAAGAGCTATGGTGGCACTGACGGGCATAAGTACGTAAACGGGGTGCTGGATAAACTGGCAGCGGAAGTCAGGCCGAACGAAGCGAGGCGTCCGGCTCGGTAAACCTAGCCTGGAATAAGAATTACCATAAAAAATAGTGCTTAAGCATAAATATTTATGCAAACACGTGAAGATTTGCTACCCAGCCACTTCTGTTTAAAAAAAATCGCGTGTACTATCTTGGTAAGTTGCTTATTCAGCTGGTTTGCTGTATCTAACTTATTGAATTGCCTATTCATTGACCGGTGTCAGCGCCATCAATGCCATGGCGGCAAGAATAATTAAAATTAAAAGTAATTCATACATTAAGCGATCCATAAAAAAGGGGTAAGGGTTTGAAAAAGACCTTCTGGAAATCCGACTGGTTTGCCGGCCTGGCAATATCCTTATTTTTTCTGTTTGCTGCCGGCACTGCATTCCTGCAAAGCCTGGAACGCAAAGCCTACGATCTTGGCGTACAGTCGTCTTCCCGCAATGCAGGCGATAAAATCGCCGTCATCGCCATCGACGACCGCAGTATCGAAAACATCGGCCGCTGGCCCTGGTCGCGCGAAATCCACGCCAAGATGATCGACATGCTGTCGGCAGCGAATGCCAAAGTGATCGGCAACACCGTATTTTTCATCGAACCGCAGATCGATCCGGGCCTCGCCTACATCAACAAGCTGGCAGCATTCGTCGGCACATCCGCTATTCCCACCCTGGCGCCCGACGATACGGTGCAGCTGGATAAAATTATCAAGGACGCCCAGGGCGACCTTGATCGTGATGCAAAACTTTCCGAGAGCCTGAAAAAAGCAGGCAATGTGATTCTCGCCATGCCATTTGTCGTGGGTGAGCCGCGCGGTAATCCGGATAAAGACCTGCCTGGATATGTCACTCGCAATAGCCTGAGCAATGTCGTGGATCGCGTAGGTGCAGAGGAGAATGGCTTGCTGCCTATCCCTACCATCGCCGCCTTGCCGCCTATCCCCAAGATTGGGGAGAGTTCGGCCGCCATCGGCCACCTCAATGCCAACCCGGACGTGGATGGAGCGATCCGTGTCGAGCCGCTGATCCTGGCGTATTACGACAAATACTACCCATCGCTTTCGCTGCAGATCGCGGCGAAATACCTGAACCTGCAGGTCAAGGATATCCAGGCCAAGCTGGGTGAAGGGGTGAAGCTTGGCAAGCTGAATATCGCCACCGACGGCTTCCTGCAGATGAACACCTTCTTCTACGCCAGCCATGACGGCCACGCCGCGTTCCCGGTGGATTCCTTCTATGACGTCTACAGCGGCAAGATACCGGTAGATAAATACCGTGACCGTATCGTGCTTATCGGCGGTACTGCCGTCGGTGTGGGCGATAGCCAGGTCACGCCGATTTCATCGAATATGGCGCCCATCGAAACCCTTGCGCACTCCGTGGCCAGTATCCTGAATGAGGATTTCTTCGTGGCGCCGTCCTGGGCGTTCTGGGTGGAAAAGGCTGTACTCATCCTGGTGGCTTTATACCTGATACTCCTGTTGCCCCGCCTCAATGCCGGCATGGGCGCGGGCGTCACGGGCGTGCTGTTCGTCGTGTTGATTGCAACGCACTTTGTGCTGATGACCCAGAAAGGCATGTGGCTGCAACTGATGGTGCCTGCCGCGTTGCTGATCGTCGGCCATGCATTGCTGACCACCAAGCGTTTCCTGCTCACCGAAAAAGGCAAGGAAAAGTCCGATGCGGATTCAGCGGAAAGCAACCGCAACCTGGCGCTGATGTTCCAGAGCCAGGGCCAGCTCGACATGGCATTCGACCGCCTGCGCAAATGCCCGATGGAAGACAGCATCATGGATGTGCTGTACAACCTGGCGCTGGATTTCGAGCGCAAGCGCCAGTTTAATAAAGCGGAATCCGTCTTCGCCTACATGGCCGAATACAACCCGAAATACAAGGATCTGGAACAGCGTATCGCGCGTTCCCGGGCCATGGCTGAAACCGTTATCCTGGGCGGTGGCGGCGGAAGTCGCACCAACACCAGCATGCTCAACGATGGTACGGTTGAGAAGCCGATGCTGGGCCGTTACCAGATCGAGAAGGAACTGGGCAAGGGTGCCATGGGTGTGGTTTACCTGGGTAAAGACCCCAAGATCGGCCGTACTGTCGCCATCAAGACCATGGCGCTGGCGCAGGAATTCGAAGCCGATGAGCTGGAAGAGGTCAAAGAGCGCTTCTTCCGCGAAGCGGAAACCGCCGGCCGCCTGAACCACCCCAATATTGTCACCATGTACGACGCCGGCGAAGAGCATGACCTGGCATTTATCGCCATGGAATTCCTCAAAGGCAAGGATCTTGCCCCCTATACCAAGGCAGACAATCTATTGCCCTTGCTGAAAGTGATGGATATCGTGGCGAAGACCGCCGATGCCCTGGATTATGCGCATAGCCAGAACGTGGTGCATCGTGATATCAAGCCGGCCAATATCATGTACGAGCTGGATACCGGCAGTGTAAAGGTCACCGATTTCGGTATCGCCCGCATCACGGATTCTTCCAAGACCAAGACTGGCATGGTGCTGGGTACGCCTAGCTATATGTCGCCTGAACAGTTGTCCGGCAAAAAGGTGGATGGGCGTTCCGACCTCTTCTCGCTGGGCGTGATGCTGTACCAGATGGCGACCGGCAAGCTGCCGTTTACCGGCGACTCGATGGCGACACTTATGTTCATGATCGCCAATGAGCCGCATGCCGGCGTGCGTACGGTGAATCCGGAGTTATCCCAGTGCCTGTCGGATATTATCGACCGCATGCTGGAAAAGGACATGGAAAAGCGCTACGCACGCGGTGGTGAAATTGCGGCTGATATTCGCCGCTGTATAGAGCAAGGCGCCTGATATGAACCTCAGCAACGCATTGGAAGTAGTGCGCCTGACGGATGTAGGCCAGCGTCGCGATCATAATGAAGACAGCGTTGCCAGCGATATCGAGATGGGCTTGCTGGTCCTGGCAGACGGCATGGGCGGTTACAAGGCGGGCGAGGTGGCCAGTGAGATCGCGGTATTGACCATCGTGGCCGACTTGAAGGAAGCCCTGCTTGATCTTGAGCCAGGGCAAGTCGATGCCGTGACCGGTATGCAGGCAGAAAGCCAGTTGGTGCTGGATGCAGTCGCCAATGCGAACGAATCTATTTTTACCGTATCGCAGACCCAGCCGCAATGTGCCGGGATGGGCACTACGCTAGTGGTAGCGATGTTCACCAACAATAAGCTGCTGGCCGGCCATATCGGCGACTCGCGTATGTATCGCTTTCGCGGCGAGGTGCTCACGCAAATCACGGAAGATCATTCCCTGTTGCAGGAGCAGTTGAAATCCGGGCTGATCACACCGGAGCAGGCCAAGGTGTCGAACAACAAGAACCTAGTGACACGTGCATTGGGAATAGACCCGGCAGTTGAACTTGAACTGCATGAGCATGATGTGGAAACAGGGGATATCTACCTTCTTTGTTCGGACGGGCTGACAGACCTGGTTGAGGACGACGAGATCAGTGCAGTGCTTGGCACGCTACATGCTAACTCGAATGGTAGTGGCAGTGTTGCAACGCTGGAATCGGTTGCAACCCAACTGATAAAAATGGCAAATGACAATGGCGGCAAGGATAATATTTCCGTCATCCTGGCCAAGGTCACCAGTTCATTTGCTGTGGAACAGGGCTGGTACGATAAATTTCTTCATTGGTTAAGATAGCAAGGTAAAACATGGCAAAGCTAATTTACTCCCTAGATGGCGCTTTTCTTGGCGAATATCCCATTGAAAAGGAACGGATGACCATTGGCCGGCGAGCCACCAATGATATCCATATCGATAACCTCGGGGTGAGCGGGGAGCATGCCAGCATCCTGACCATTGGCAACGATTCGTTCCTCGAAGACCTGGATAGCACCAACGGCACACTGGTGAACGGCAAGCCGATCAAAAAGCATGTGTTGCAGAACGCCGATGTCATTGAGTTCGGGAAATTCCAGCTCAAGTATGTGAATGAACAACATGCTGCTAGTGGCATGGGCGGGGGCACGGAGGATTTCGAAAAGACCATGATCTTGCGGCCCTCTTACATGAAGGCGGTTACGCCGCCTCCTGTAGCACCTGTCACCCCGCCCGAGGCGCCTGTGCCATCCCCGTCATTTGCATCCCCTCCCCATGTACCTGCGGCACCTCCGTCGATACCGGTGAGCGAGGTGGCGGCCAAGCCGGCAACAGCTGAAGGCGTCGTAGTGGGCAGTATCCAGGTGTTGAATGGGCCCAGTGCAGGCAAAGAGCTTATCTTGAACAAGGCATTGACGACACTGGGTAAACCGGGGGTCCAGGTGGCTGTGATCACCAAGCGTCCGCAGGGCTATTTCATTACCCACGTGGAAGGCCAGAGCTTCCCCCTGGTGAATGGGGAATCGGTGGGCGCGCAGGCGCATGCGCTGAGTGACCACGATGTGTTGGAGTTGGCCGGCGTAAAAATGGAGTTTTATTTAAGCAAGCAATAGCATTAACTGCATGGTGCATTTGCGGTATCCGGATAATTGCCTATGTCCTGGTGAATATTGTCCCTTAAATTAGTTACCGTAAGCCTTGTTTATTTACCGTAATCCTAGGGAACAACTGCCAGCATGGCTAAACAGCAAGAACTACTCAAACGCCTGGAACGCTTGAATGCCATCGGCGTTGCGCTGTCGGCAGAGCATGATAACCAGCGTTTGATGGAAATGATCCTGCTGGGTGCCAAGGAAATCACCAATGCGGACGGCGGCACCCTGTATACCGTGACCGACGACCATTGCCTGAAGTTCGAGATTATGTATACGCAAACCCTTGGCATTGCCATGGGCGGCTCCACCGGCAAGGAAATTCCCTTCCCCCCCCTCCCTCTTTATTCCACCGACGGCAGCCCCAATCTCAACATGGTGGCGGCTTATGCCGTGATCAATGACGCCAAGGTCAACATCGACGATGCGTACGAGGCAGAAGGTTTCGATTTTTCCGGTACGCGTAAATTCGATGCCAGTACTGGATACCGCTCAAAATCCTTCCTGACCGTGCCGATGAAGAATCACGAAAATGAGGTCATCGGTGTACTGCAGTTGATCAATGCAATCGATACGGACACCGGCGAAATCATCGTATTCTCCAAGGAAAACCAGCAACTGGTGGAATCGCTGGCGTCGCAAGCGGCGGTTGCACTCACCAACCATAACCTGATCCAGGGTTTAAAAAGCCTGTTCGAGTCATTCATCGAAATGATCGCCGATGCCATCGATGAGAAATCCCCTTATACCGGAGGCCATTGCCAGCGTGTACCGGAACTGACCATGCTGCTCGCCGATGCCGTCATCCGCAATGAGCAGGGCCCGCTCAAGGATTTCACCATGAGCGAAAAGGAAATCTACGAATTGCGGGTGGCCGCTTGGCTGCACGATTGCGGCAAGGTGACCACGCCGGAAGCGGTGATGGATAAGCCGACCAAGCTTTCTACCATATTCGACCGTATCCACCTGATCGACCACCGGTTCGAGTTGCTGAAAAAGCAGGCCGAATGCGACATGCTTACTAGGCAGCTTGCTGCTTTGCGTGCTGGCAATAGCCTGGATGCCACCAGCATAGAAGCGGAGTTTGAGATGTATAAGCAGAAGCTGGATGGCGACCAGCAATTTCTTCGCACGGCTAATATAGGCGGCGAATTCATGACGCCGGAACACCAGCAGCGGGTATGCGATATCGCCAAATACGAATTAATCGATGCCAGCGGCCAGGCATCGGATTTCCTTAGTGCGGATGAAATCTACAACCTGAACATCGCCCGCGGTACGCTGACGACGGAAGAGCGCAATATCATCAATAACCACATCGTGGTGACCATCAACATGCTGGAATCACTGCCTTACCCCAAGGGCCTCAAGCGTGTGCCGGAGTATGCCGGCGGCCACCATGAGCGCATGGATGGCAAAGGCTACCCGCGTGGGCTTACCCGAGAGCAGATGTCGGTACCGGCACGCATTATGGGCATCGCCGATATATTCGAAGCACTTACCTCGAAGGACAGGCCGTATAAGAAAGCGAAGACACTCACTGAATCGCTGTTTATCTTGGGCAAGATGAAATTGGATAACCACATCGACCCGGACCTCTTCGACATCTTTATCCGGGAAAAAATATACCTGCGCTACGCCGAGCAATTCCTGGAGCCTGAGCAGATCGACGACGTGGATGAATCCAAGATTCCCGGCTATGCCTTAAATTAGGCTTTGATTACCGGTCATTATGGATAGTGTGGGCAGGTATGATACGTCCCTGATACGTCCCACAACGATTGCTTTCTAAATTACTTCTCAAGCTCTGTTATGACTTGCTTAAGCATGTCTTCGGTGACCCCGTAAAAGAAGCGGCCATCCGGCGCGATCCGTAAATTGGGCCCCTTGTCGCAATGGCCAAGGCATTTAAAGCGCTTCAGCACGACAGGCAGGTTCGCCGCAGTGATCTGTTGCTGCAGCGACGCTGCGATTTTTTCACTGCCGCGGGCGCCACAGGATGGATTGTTCGGATTGGCGCGGTGGTTGATGCAGATGATGACGGTTTTCATAGTTGGCCCGGATCGCAAGCGCCGCTAGCCACTCAATTCACCGGTATAGGCGTAACGCCATTACAGTCAAGGCGCAGGCAGCTGCCCTGTTCGTACCAGTCACCCAATACCCAGCGTTCGCAGGCATGGCCGTCAATCTCCAGCAGGTGATGGCCTGGACGGTGAGTATGGCCATGGATGAGCAGTTCCGGGTAATCGAATGCGCGCAACATGTCTGCAACCGCGCCTGCATTCACATCCATGATGCTTTCCGTTTTATACGATTTTTCCTGCTCGCTACGCTGGCGCAAGCCTTCGATATAGTCCTTGCGCGCCTGTAGTGGCTGGCCCAGGAATTCCCGTTGCCATGCCGGTGCCCGGACCTGTTGGCGAAACGCCTGGTATGCGGTGTCATCGGTACAGAGTGTATCGCCATGGCTAAGCAGGACACGCTTTCCGTATAGGGCCAGCAGCGTGGGTTCTTCCAACAGGCGAATACCGGCAGCATGCGCAAAGCCATCGCCCAGCAGGAAGTCGCGGTTGCCATGCATGAAGTAGATCGGGGTGCCTGCATTTGCTAATGCCTTGAAACTGCTGACAACTTGCGCATGGTGCGCATCGCCGATGTCGTCGTCGCCGGCCCAGTATTCAAACAGGTCGCCGAGTACATACAGGCCTTGCGATTGCGTAGCGGAAGTCTGGAGGAACTGGATGAATTGCGCTGTAATTGCCGGACGCGTATGGCAAAGATGCAGGTCGGAAATGAACAGGCTGTGTTCCAGCCTGGCTTCATTTCCGGGATAGGTCATGGTGGTGATTTAAAACAGACCAGGGTTAAACTACTTCTGCACGTTCAATGATCACGTTTTCGACGGGCACATCCTGATGGCCTGCACGGCTACCGGTCTTTACTTTCAGGATTTTATCGATCACTTCCGTTCCTGCCGTGACTTTACCGAACACACAATATCCCCAGCCTTGTGAAGTGGGTGCAGTAAAGTTGAGGAACTCATTGTCGGCACCGTTGATGAAGAACTGGCTGCTGGCAGAGTCCGGGCTAGGCGTACGTGCCATGGCAATGGTGTATTTGTCGTTCTTGAGGCCGTTGTCCGCTTCGTTCTTGATGACCGGGTTGGTAGACTTCTGTTTCATGTCCGTGTCGAAGCCGCCGCCCTGGATCATGAAGCCATCGATGACGCGGTGGAAGATCAGGTTGCTATAGAAGTCGCTTTCCACGTATTGAAGAAAATTGGCAACGGTGATCGGTGCTTTTTCAGCATCCAGTTCAAGAGTGATTTCGCCGAAATTGGTGTGAAGTTTAACCATGGATATTCCTTAAAATTAAGTGATGAATGAAGGGATGACTGCAAAGACAACTGCCCCGGCCTAAGCGCTCAGGCAGCGCCTTCGTAAATGATTTTCCAGCGCTGGTTTTCGTATATCCAGTACTGGCGCTTACGCATCTGGCTATCCAGGTAAGGGCTCTTGAATGACTGGTCGAATGTCACGACCGCCATCGGCGATGCACTGCCCGGATAGCGGAACACGCTGATATTGGACAGGTTGATGTCCACTTTAGGTTTGCTCGCCTGGATACGGCGTTTTTCGCTTGCCCAGTCTGCATAGTTCAGCGATTCGCTGGCAAACTGCTGAGAGTAGTTTGACAGGTAGGTGTCCGTATCTTGTGACTGCCAATCCTTGCGCCAGTTCTCGACAGCCTTTATCAACCGCTCTTTTTGAAGAGGGGCGCTCAGTGCTTTTTGCGGGTCGGCCTTTTGCTGGGCATCCAGCCACTGCAAGTTGTTGGCGATAATGACCGGCACATTGCCGCTTTGCAGGATAGGCTCCAGCGTTTTCAGGTCCGGGTTGGAGATGACCACGCAGCCGTCGCTTGCCCTGGGTGGGCGGCTGTATGTGTTGCTAGGAGTACCGTGCAGCCAAATGCCGCTGCCGCTCTTGCCCTGGCGTTTGTCCCATTCATTGGGATAGCTGAGTGGGTAAGCGGCACTGCCGTAAAAGTCATCCAGCTTACGGTTGAGTTTGCTGCCGGCGAAGTACACGCCGACAGGTGTGCGCTTATCGCCCGCAGCCTGCTTTTCACTGCCGTTCTTGCCGATGGTGACATAATAATCCGCCACATATTTAGGGATGCCGCCTTCATTCCGGTAAAGATAGAGGCGCGACTTATCGGTATCCACCACGATGACATGGCGCTGGTTAGGATCCAACTGCCATAAGGGTTCAGGCAGGTTGTCCGGTTTGGACTCGGTGAGGTGGCGCTCTATACGCTTTCTTGCTTCTTCGCGAAAGTCGGAAACCGTTTGCGCATCATACGAGCTAGGATTGCCGAATGCCTGGAACTGCTGGGCACGCGTCATCAGCAGGTCGCCGCGCACCAACTGTGCCAGCTTGAAGTTAGGCGTCATTTTCAGCAGTTCGTCGATGGTATCGGCCGCTTGCTGCAGCTGACCCTGGCCCACCTGCAGCAAGCTCTTGACCAGCATCTCTTCCGGCTGGCTGCTGTCGAATTTGCCCAGCCCCAGCGTGCTGCTGAAAAAATGCGCGAAGCCGTGGTCATTGCGGTCGATAGCCGTGGCATTCCACGGCAACAGCATGCCGATGACGGCTGTCGTGGTAAGCAATGTCCTGAATATGCGCATCTTTAAATGATTTACCTGCGATCCTGATTACCGACGGTCGGTGCTTTCCTGTTCGATCTGCCACTTACCGTTATTCTTTACCATGCTCAGCGTCTTGTTGGTGCGCTGGGCAATGCTGCCAGCCTTGTAACTCTGCTTGAAGCTGGCTTTAGCACGATCCGTGCCTTCCAGCTTGACGCGCAGGTTGGAGATGTCGACATGGATAGGCGCCGGTTTGTCTATGCGCTGGCGGCGACTCTGCTCCCATGCCTTGCGACTCAGCCCGTCCGGCACCTGGAAACTGCCTGCATAACTATCGAGGTAGCGGCTGACATCCTTGGACGACCAGGCTTTCGCCCACTGCATGACTGCATTACTCACATCCCTGTTGTCGTCGGTTGGTGAGGATTTGGTGTCGATAACCGGTTTGCTATCAGGCGTTCTGCTGACGGTCGCCGGGGCTACCGGCGTGACGGTCGAAGATGGCGTCGGCACTACTGCGGGGGCGGCAGGGGGCGTGGTCCTCGCTGCATCTTTGCTGATCTCGGCCACCTTGGCACTTGCCATGGGCGGTTTGCTGCCGGCAATGAATATATCCTTGATCAGCGATAATTTGCCTTGCGCGCGGGTATTGCTGGTGTCCAGCTGCAATGCCTTGTCGTAGGCCTCGGATGCCATCTTGGCGTAGATGTCCCCCAGGTTTTCATGCGCGGTAGCGTAGCTGGGATGCGTCTTGATCGCGCTTTCCAGTGCCTGGCGCGCCTTGTCGTACTGACCCTGGTCTGCATACAGGACCGCCAGGTTGTTGAACGGCTCCGGCAGGTTGGGGTATTTCTGCGTGATCTCGGTAAATGCCTTGATCGCTTCATCACGACGGTTCTGTTCGGCTAGCATCACGGCGCGGATAAACATCGCCTGCAGATCCTTGGGGTTGGAATTCAGGTGCGCATTGATGCGGTCCAGCGCTGTGGCCGGTTGTACCTGCGTTGCTGCGGGTGCGGGATCTGCCGCACGCACACTGGCCGTGAATGTCGTGGAAAGTGCGAAAAGTAGTACGGGGAGTATCAGGTCAGGCAGTGTGGGGAGGCATGGAGCGCGCGATACGGGCATTATGATATACTTTTCAGCTATGTGTCTTAAGTCCTTGATTCTATCAAAAACAGCATTCAACCACCAATAGCTCAATGTTCTTTCCCCATATTTATTTACCCTCCTTGTTCTTGCAATTACAGGTCTTGCCATTGCAGGTCTTTGCGATTGCAGGCCAATGCGGCAAGTTGTGCGATCGCTTGAGCAATAATGCCGTTTTGCCTCAAAATAGCGCATTCTCCTGAGCCGGTTTATCGGTAAAAATTAATTCAATCCCCTAAATCCAGTCCTATTACCATCCCTATGCTGAAAATCTATAACACGCTGGCCCGAGAAAAACAGGAATTTGTGCCGATCGTCGCCGGCAAAGCCAGCATGTACGTTTGCGGGATGACGGTCTACGATTTCTGCCACCTGGGCCATGCACGCGTGATGGTGGTGTTCGACATGGTAAGCCGCTGGTTGCGCGCTTCCGGCCTGGAGGTGACGTATGTGCGCAACATCACCGATATCGACGATAAGATCATCAAGCGCGCCAATGACAATAACGAATCCATCGGCGCGCTGACAGCCCGTTTCATCACCGCCATGGATGAGGATTCCGCCAAGCTGGGCGTGTTACGGCCGGATATCGAACCGCGTGCCACCACGCACATCGCTGGCATGGTGGACATGATTGCAGCGCTGGTGGCCAAAGGCTTTGCCTACCCGGCCGACAACGGCGACGTGTTTTATTCCGTGAATAGTTTCAACGGGTACGGCAAGCTTTCCGGCAAATCGCTGGAAGACTTGCGTGCAGGCGAACGTGTTGAAGTGGATAACCACAAGCGCGATCCCATGGACTTCGTGCTGTGGAAAGCGGCTAAACCGAACGAGCCTAGCTGGGATTCTCCCTGGGGCAAGGGCCGGCCTGGCTGGCATATCGAATGTTCGGCCATGAGCGCAGATCACCTGGGTGAACATTTCGACATCCATGGCGGAGGGCAGGACCTGCAGTTTCCCCACCATGAAAACGAAATCGCCCAGTCGGAAGCCGCCCACGACTGCACGTTCGTGAATTACTGGATGCATAACGGTTTTGTGCGTGTGGTCAGCGACAAGGACGGCCAGGAGGAGAAAATGTCCAAGTCCCTGGGCAATTTCTTTACCATTCGCGATGTGCTGAAGAAATACGATGCGGAAGTGATCCGTTTCTTCATCCTGCGTGCGCATTACCGCAGCCCGCTCAATTATTCCGATACTCACCTGGAAGATGCCAGGCAAGCGCTGTCACGCCTGTATACCGCCATGCGCGGCCTGGCTATTCCTGCTGTCGAACTGGACTGGCAACAGCCGCAAGTTGCCCGCTTCAAGGCGGCCATGGACGACGATTTCAATACACCGGAAGCGTTTGCGGTGCTGTTCGAATTGGCCAATGAAGTGAACAAGACCGGCTCGCTGGAAACAGCCGCTATATTGAAGTCGTTGTCCGGCATGCTGGGATTGCTTGAGCGCTCCCCGGAAACTTTCTTGCAGGGTGTAGTGTCTGCTGACGGGTACACCTCGGAAAAAATAGAAGCGCTGATCGCTTCCCGGCTGGAAGCTCGCCGTGCCAAGAACTTCGCAGAATCCGACCGTGTACGCCAGGAGTTGCTGCAGAACGGCGTCGTGCTGGAAGACACGCCGCAAGGCACGACATGGCGCCGGGCTTGATTTATGCTTGAAAGACCGTGCCAGGCATTTAAGAATTACATTTACATACAAGTATAACCAAGGTTTTTGATTACAATCATTTCGATGCTATTGCGTAAATCCATCATTGCCGTATTAAGCCTGCTATTGTGTTTTTGCCTCCTGTCCAAGCAGGCAAGCGCAAACAGCGCATGGGATTACGACCTTGCTACCCAGGTCGACGTGCAGCAAACCGAATCCTGTACGAATGACGAAGCCAGCCAGCCGCTTACGCTGGCGAAGGATTACCTGTATTCGTTCGTCGTCGCCATCATCGAACTGCCCCTGGCTGAAATATTCTACCGCCAGCCCGATATTCCCCTCTATCTAAGACCTCCCGCCGTTTAGTTTGCACTGGCCGCCCAGTTGGCGTGACCTTTGCTATCATTAATCGATTCATGATCATTGATCGGCATCTCGGGTTACGCCTGCTCCAGGCGGCGCTTTGATTAACCTTCTTGCCTGAACCGCTTGTTAATGGGACAGTTGGCAGGAATGCAAAACAACTAAGCTGGATGATATGAAATTACCTAAAACTACAAATGCGCCTCAAATTGGTGCGAGTCCCCGGGGAATGTTGCTGCCTTGGGGGTTGAGCCCAGTGCAGAATATCCGCATCGTACAGGCCTTATTCTTTCTTACTTTATTAATCGTGGGTTTTCGCGCCTATGCCGCGCCCACTTATACCCTGCAGCAAGTCATCGATAATGCCAACCTGCTGAACCCCTCTATCAATATTTCACGCGCCGACCAGGATAGGGCGGTCGCTGGGCTGACGGTAGCAAGGTCGTTCATCAACCCCGAAATCGAGGCAGGTGCAGGCCCCAGCCGCTATCGCAGCGGCACCAACGAAGTGAAAAACAACTGGGGCGTCGGTATCTCCCAGCCGCTGGAATATCCTGGCGTACGCAGTGCACGCCGGGAACTGGCGGAGTCCAATATCAAGGTCGCCGAAGTTGGCGTGGAACTGACGATTATCGAGTTGCGTGCCCGGGTCAAGGACACCTTCTACGATGTCCTGCAACGCCAGGCTATCTTGAAACTGGTAGACGAAGACCGTAATTTGCTGCAGCAGATTCGCGACCGCATAAAACTTAGGGTGGACGTAGGCGAGTCGCCACGCTACGAGCTGATCCGGTCCGATACGGAATTGCTGGCAGCGGAACGCGATTACCAGGCGGCGCTGGTGCGGGTGGTTGAGGCTAAAGCATATCTGCGTGGCCTCGTCGGCGCGACCATGCCCATGGAATACGACGTTGCTGGCGAGTTGCCGCTCGGCAGTACCTTGCCAGGGATCGAAGACTTACGGGCGCGCATCGATCAAACGCCGCAACTGCAACAAATGCGCCTGGCTGCAGAAGCTGCAGAAAACCGGGTAAGGCTGGAAGAGCGCCTGCGTAATCCCGGCCTGACATTAAAAGCCGGCGTGGAGCAGGATCCTGACCTGACCAGCCTGCGCCTGGGTGTTGCCATTCCCATTCCGTTGTGGAACCAGCGCCAGGGCCAGATCGCTGAAGCTGCGGCTGGAGTCAGGCAGATGCAAGCCATGCTGAGCGATCGCCAGCTTGGCATCAACCGGGATCTCGAGGCTGCCTACCAACGCTACCTGATCGCCCAACAGCAGGTGTATTCCTTCGAGAATGGCTTGCTGGGCCAGTCCGAGGCCGTGTTGAAGACAGCGGAAGCCGCCTACCGCTTCGGTGAGCGCGGCATACTCGAATACCTGGATGCACAACGCACCTTCCGCATAGTGCGTAGAGATTACCTGACGTCACGCTATGACTACGTCATCGCGATGCTGCAAATCGAGCGCCTGCTTGGCACAGAATTGCTGCCAACCAAATAATTTATAAGGAAACCCCGATGGCTGTTCATGCTATGTTTGATGCAAGTTCTAAAGCAAGTTCCGAGACATACAATTCCGCTGCAATCCCTGCTTCTTCTGCAAGGCAGAAGATCAACGCGGTGAAGGCGATTGCCCTGACCCTGGTGTTGGCGGCCGCACTCGCCGGCTGTAAGGCGAAAGAAGAAACAGCAGCTGCCCCGGCAGAAGCGGTAGACCCGAATATCGTCGAAGTCACCCCGCAATTGCAGGAGCAGGTGAAAGTGACGACGGTCGGCATGCAGGATATTCGCGAGATATTGCGCGTCCCCGGTAGCATCCAGGTCGATGAGCAGCGTGTGGCACGCCTTGGCGCTTCCGTGACGGGCCGCATCCACGATATCGACGCGGTGCTCGGCCAGCATGTCAAGCAGGGCCAGGTACTGGCTACATTGAATAGCACGGAGCTCGCCACTAACCAGCTTTCCTATATCAAGGCATTGCAGCAGATCGGCCTGCAGACCAAGGCGGTAGAGCGTGCCAGGCTGCTGCTCGAGTCCGATGTGATCAGCACCGCTGAGCTCCAGCGCCGTGAGGCAGAGCTGGCGGCAGCACGTGCCGACCTGTTTGCTGCACGCGATCAGCTGCTGGTGCTGGGCATGTCCGACAGCGCTATCAAGCAACTGACGAACTCAGGACAGATGCGCTCCTTCAGCAGTGTGGTCGCACGCGTTTCCGGCACTGTCATCAGCCGTAAGGTGAACCTGGGCCAAGTAGTGCAGCCGGCAGAGGAGTTGTTTATCGTCGCCGATCTTTCGCATGTATGGGCCGTGGCTGAAGTGCCGGAGCAGCAGATCGAGCTGATCCAAGAAGGCGAAGAGGTGAATATTGAAATCCCGGCGCTGGGCGACCGTGAAATCACCGGCAAGCTGATCTATGTGGGAAGCGTGGTGAATCCACAGACGCGTACCGTGACCGTGCGTACCGACATTGAAAACTCACAGGGCACCATCAAGCCGGACATGCTGGTTTCCATGCTGGTTCAATCCAAGCCTACGCCCAGGATCGCGATCCCGGTGCAGGGCATCGTGCGTGAAAATGACAAAGACCATGTGTTTGTCCAGATAGCCCCCAATAAATACCGGCTGCGTGAAGTGGTTCTCGGTACGCAGTTCGATAGCATGGTGGCGGTGACCAGCGGCGTTGAGGCGGGAGAGGTCGTGGTAAGCGAAGGCGCTTTTCACCTGAACAACGAGCGCAAGCGCAAAGAACTGGAGTAAACCATGATTGAATCACTGATACGTGGGGCGCTCCAGCAGCGCCTCATCGTGATGGTATTGGCCATCGCATTGCTAATCTCTGGTGTGTTTGCCGTCAAGAAACTGTCGGTCGATGCATTCCCCGACGTCACTAATATCCAGGTCCAGATCGCTGCACAGGCTACCGGCAAGTCGCCGGAAGAAGTAGAACGCTTCATTACGGTACCGCTGGAAATGGCCATGACCGGCTTGCCCGGCCTGACCGAGATGCGTTCGCTGAACAAAAACGGTTTATCCATCATTACCTTGGTATTTACCGACACTACCGACGTCTATTTTGCGCGGCAACTGGTGATGGAGCGCCTGATGGAAGTCATGGAGCGCATGCCCGATGGCGTGACGCCTATCCTCGGCCCGGTCTCCACCGGCCTGGGCGAGATCTACCAGTACACGCTGGAACGCGACGACGACGGCAAGCGCGAGCTTTCCGTCAACGAACTGAAGGAGCGACGCGCGGTGCAGGACTGGGTGGTGCGTCCCCTATTGCGCGGCATTCCCGGTGTGGCGGAGATCAACTCCCAGGGCGGCTATGTCAAGCAATACCAGGCACTGGTCAATCCAGACCGCATGAATCATTACGGGCTGAAACTGCAGGATATCTATACTGCGCTGGAACGTAATAACGCCAATAGCGGCGGCGGTATCCTGCGCCATTACTCCGAGCAGTACCTGATACGCGGAGTCGGCCTGGTAAAAAGCGTGGCCGATATCCGCAATATCGTATTGAAAGAGCAGGATGGCGTGCCGGTCTACATGCGCGACGTGGCCGAAGTCAATATCGGGCATGAAGTGAGGGTGGGCGCCGTGATTAAGAACGGCGACACGGAATCTGTCGGCGGTATCGTCATGATGATCCGTGGTGGCAACGCTAAAGAGGTGGTGGGCCGTATCAAGGAGCGGGTCAAGGAAGTGAACGACGAAGGCATGTTGCCTGGCGGCCTCAAGATCGTGCCGTTCTATGACCGTAGCGAACTGGTGGATGCCGCCCTCAGCACTGTAGTTAAGGTGCTGATCGAAGGTATTATCCTGGTGATCATCATCCTGTTCCTGTTCCTGGGCGATGTACGTTCCAGCCTTATCGTGGTGGGTACGCTAGTGCTTACCCCCGCCATTACCTTTATGGCCATGAACTATTACGGTATCTCCGCCAATCTGATGTCGCTGGGCGGTCTCGCCATCGCCATCGGCCTGATGGTCGACGGTTCCGTGGTCGTGGTGGAAAATGCGTTCCACCACTTGGGGCACCGTAAAGGCGAGAGCAAGATCCGCGTGGTGTTCGAAGCGGCTTCCGAAGTGGCGACGCCGGTGCTGTTCGGTGTGGGCATCATCATCCTGGTGTTCCTGCCCCTGATGACGATGGAGGGCATGGAAGGGAAGATGTTCGCGCCGATGGCGTACACCATCGCCATCGCGCTGTTTGTCTCGCTGGTACTGTCGCTCACCTTGACCCCCGCGCTAAGTTCCTATTTGCTGAAGGGTGGCACTGGCGAGGATACCCGGTTTATCCGCATGATGAAAACACCGTATATCAAATTGCTCAATGCGGCGGTGGGAAATCCTAAGAAGACAGTCGGCATTGCCGGACTGGTGTTTCTCGGCACGTTGATGCTCTTCCCTTTCCTGGGCACAGCGTTTATCCCCGAAATGCGTGAAGGCTCCATCGTGCCGAGTATTGTGCGATTGCCTAACATTTCCCTGGAGGAGTCGGTCAGTCTCGAAAACCAGGCCATGAAGGCGATATCACAAGTGCCAGGTGTTAAGAGTGTGGTGTCTGGTATTGGCCGTGGCGAAAGTCCGGCCGATCCGCAGGGGCAGAACGAATCCACGCCTATCGTCAGCCTACTGCCGCGCGATCAGTGGCCGGAAGGCTGGAACCAGGACTCCATTGCCGATGCCATCCGTGAAAAGATCAAGGGCATTCCCGGCATCCAGGTGGTCATGTCGCAGCCTATCGCTGCGCGGGTAGCCGAGCTGGTGACCGGTGTGAAGTCGGACGTGGCGGTCAAGATATTCGGCTCCGATATTGCAGTGCTGAAAGCGAAGGCAGATGAGATCGCACGTGTCGCTGGCAGTATCCAGGGCGCCACCGACATGCGTGTGGATAAGGTGACCGGGCAGCAATACCTGGTGATCGATATCGACCGTGAAGCCATCGCCCGCCATGGCATCAACGTGGCCGATGTGCATGATGTGATCGAAACGGCCATCGGCGGAAAAGTGGCTACCGAGATTTTCGAAGGTGAGCGGCGTTTCCAGGCCGCGGTGCGGTTCCCGGAAGAGTTCCGGGATAACGCGGAAGCCATCAAGAATATCTTCATGACTTCGTCACGCGGCTCGAAGATCGCGCTGGCCGACCTGGCGGACATTCGTGTGCTGGACGGCCCGGCACAGATCAATCGTGAATCCGCAAAGCGGCGTATAGTGGTTGGTGTCAATGTGCGTGATCGCGACCTGGGCGGTTTCGTGACCGAGTTGCAGCAAAAGGTGCAGAGCAAGGTCAAGCTGCCGGAGGGTTATTACCTGGTTTGGGGCGGGCAGTTCCAGAACATGGAACGTGCTATGGCGCATTTGATGGTCATCGTGCCGATCACGGTCGCAGCCATCTTCTTCCTGCTGTTCCTGCTGTTCAAGTCGGTCAGGTTCGCAGGCTTGATTATCCTGGTGCTGCCGTTCGCTTCGATAGGCGGGGTGATCGCGTTGTTCGTGACGGGCGAATACCTGTCGGTGCCGGCCTCGGTGGGCTTTATCGCACTATGGGGGATCGCGGTGCTGAACGGCGTGGTGCTGGTGTCGTACATCCGTAGCCTGCGGGATGAAGGTAAGTCCCAGCTCGATGCGATTGCCCAGGGTTGCGCGCAACGCTTTCGCCCGGTGATGATGACAGCGACGGTAGCCATGCTGGGACTGGTGCCGTTCCTGTTCGCTACCGGTCCTGGTTCGGAAGTGCAACGGCCGCTGGCCATTGTGGTGATCGGCGGCTTGATTACGTCGACCATACTGACGCTGGTGGTTCTGCCTACTCTCTACAGATGGTTCGAGGAAGAGCGGGTCGAGGCTTAAGAGGAGAACAACATGAAAGAAATCAAAGCGATAATCCAACCGCACCGCCTGGCAAAAATCCGGTCTGCGCTGCGCAACATCAAGGGCTTTCCAGGCATGACGGTAAGCAAGGTAGAAGGCTGCGGCCATCATATGGCCAAGCCCAATATCGGGGTGCGTGAGGAGTTAACGGACTACAGCCCGAAAGTGCGTATAGAAATCGTGGCGCCTGAGGAAATGCTGGAGGGCTTGCTGCAGATACTGGTGGAAGTCGGGCATACCGGCCAGGCCGGTGACGGCATCGTTTGGGTAACGCAGGTAGACCGCATGATACGGTTGTCGGAGCAGATTACCGTTATCAAGTAGTCCAATACTCCGTTACGTTCGTGAAGTAATGGTAAAGGGCTCGTGAATCGAGCCCTTTTTTCTTACGCTGATGAACCGACGCTGCTGAACCAGTGATATGTGCAGCATAGTCTGGAAATATCTTGTTACAATTTAAGCGCATGGTATGGTGCGTTTGTTATCATGGGTGCCTTGTGATTACGCACCTGTTGCAGTCTTACCCTGATCACGGCACTAACCACACGGCAGCGAACACTTATGATTGAATCCCTTATCCGCAGTGCCTTGCGCCAACGCCTAGTCGTGGTGGTCATTGCCCTTTCCCTGATGGTAGCCGGTTTGTTTGCCGTGCAAAAACTGTCTGTGGATGCCTTTCCCGATGTGACCAACGTGCAGGTGCTGATTGCGACTGAAGCCACCGGCCGCTCGCCGGAGGAAGTGGAGCGGTTTGTCACGGTGCCGCTGGAAATCTCCATGACCGGGCTGCCCGGCCTTACCGAGATGCGTTCGCTTAATAAGAACGGCCTCTCCCTGATCACCCTGGTATTCACCGAAAGTACCGACGTCTACTTCGCCCGCCAACTGGTGATGGAGCGCCTGATGGAGGTCGCGGAGCGCATGCCCGACGGCGTAACGCCTATCCTGGGCCCGGTTTCTACCGGCCTGGGCGAGGTGTACCAATTCACCCTGGACAAGGCCACCGATGGCGACAAAAAACTCAGCGTGGAAGACCTCACGGAGCGTCGCTCCATCCAGGACTGGATAGTCAGGCCTATGCTGCGTGGCATTCCCGGCGTGGCAGAGATCAATTCGCAAGGCGGTTATGTCAAGCAATACCAGGCGCTGGTCAATCCTGACCGCATGAACCATTACGGCTTGAAGCTGCAGGACATCTACAGTGCGTTGGCGCGCAATAACGCCAATAGCGGCGGCGGTATCCTGCCGCAATTCGCCGAACAGTATCTGGTGCGCGGTGTCAGCCTCATCCAGAGCCTGGATGATATCCGCAGCATTGTCCTGAAAGAGCAGAGTGGCACGCCGGTATACATGCGCGACGTGGCGGAAGTGCAGATGGGCTACGAGGTACGCGTGGGTTCATTGATCAAGAATGGCGATACCGAATCGGTGGGCGGCATCGTCATGATGATGCGCGGCGGCAATGCCAAGGAAGTGGTAAGCCGCATCAAGACGCGTGTGCAGGAGATCAACGATAAGGGCATGCTGCCGGGCGGGCTCAAGATCGTGCCGTTCTACGACCGTAGCGAACTGGTGGACGCTGCGCTGTACACCGTGGTCAAGGTGCTGATAGAGGGCATATTGCTGGTGATCGTCATCCTGTTCCTGTTCCTGGGCGATGTACGCTCCAGCTTGATCGTAGTCGGCACCCTTATCCTCACACCGCTGATCACCTTCATGGCCATGAATTATTACGGCATATCCGCCAACCTGATGTCGCTGGGCGGGCTGGCGATCGCCATCGGCTTAATGGTCGATGGTTCCGTGGTGGTGGTGGAGAACACCTTCCACCAGCTGGGCCATCGCAAAAGCGAAAGCAAGATCCGCGTGGTGTTCGAGGCGGCCTCCGAGGTGGCTACACCGGTGCTGTTCGGCGTGGGCATCATCATCCTGGTGTTCCTGCCGCTGATGACGCTGGAAGGCATGGAAGGCAAGATGTTTGCCCCGCTGGCGCTCACCATCGCCATCGCGTTGTTCGTTTCGCTGATCCTGTCGCTCACGCTTTCGCCGGTGATGTGCTCCTACATGCTGAAAGGCGGCAGCGGTGACGACACGCGCCTGATCCAGGCCATCAAACGGCCTTACGTATCCATGCTCAACTGGGCGCTCATCAACGAGAAGAAGACCATCCTCACGGCGGTGGTGGTGTTCGTGCTATCCATCCTCACCGTGCCGTTGCTGGGCACGTCGTTCATTCCCGAGATGAAGGAGGGCTCTATAGTTCCCAACATAATCCGTGTGCCCAATATCTCGCTGGAGGAATCCATCAAGATGGAAATGCAGGCGATGAAGATCATCTCCAAGATTCCAGGTGTGAAGTCTGCCATTTCCGGCCTGGGACGCGGCGAAAGCCCGGCGGATCCGCAAAGCCAGAATGAGTCCTCGCCCATCGTCAGCCTGAAACCGCGCAGCGAATGGCCCGCCGGCTGGACCCAAGACACCATAGCTGCCGAAATACAGGAGAAATTGAAAGTGCTGCCTGGTGCACAGGTGGTCATGGCGCAGCCTATTTCAGACCGCGTGGATGAGTTGCTGACCGGTGTGCGTTCCGACGTGGCCGTGAAGATATTCGGCGACGACATGGCGACATTGAAATCCAAGGCCGAGGAAATCGCAAAACTGGCCGGTGAAATCCGTGGCGCCGTTGATATGCGTGTGGAAAAAGTGTCCGGCCAGCAATACCTTAATATGGTGGTGGACAGGCAGGCCATCGCGCGCCAGGGCATCAATGCGTCGGATGTGCATGACGTCATCGAAACCGCGATAGGCGGCAAGGTGGCGACCGAGATTTTTGAAGGGCAGCGCCGTTTCAGCGCCGCCATCCGCTATCCCGAGCGGTTCCGCAATAACATAGAAGCCATCAGCAATATCCTGATCACCTCGCCCAATGGAGCCCGGGTGGCGTTACGCGACCTGGGGCGGATAGAAGTCCGTGACGGGCCTGCGCAGATCAGCCGTGAACTCGCCAAACGCCGCATCGTGGTAGGCGTTAACGTCCGCGATCGCGACCTGGGCGGCTTTGTGGCGGAACTGCAGCAGGTGCTGGACAGCAAGCTGAAACTGCCGGATGGCTATTACCTGGAGTACGGCGGGCAGTTCCAGAACATGGAGCGTGCGCTCGGCCACCTCGCCGTGATCATCCCGATCACCATCGGTGCCATTTTCTTCCTGCTGTTCCTGCTGTTTAATTCGGTGCGATATGCCACCATGATCATCATGGTGCTGCCGTTTGCCTCCATCGGCGGTATTTTTGCGCTGTTCCTCACGGGTGAATATTTGTCTGTCCCGGCTTCGGTGGGGTTTATCGCGCTGTGGGGTATCGCGGTGCTGAACGGGGTGGTGCTGGTGTCGTATATCCGCAGCCTACGCGACGACGGCATGGGCCAGATGGAAGCCATCGTACAGGGCTGTACCCAGCGCTTCCGGCCGGTCATGATGACGGCAACGGTGGCCATGCTGGCGCTGGTGCCGTTCCTGTTCGCCACCGGCCCGGGTTCGGAGATACAGCGGCCGCTGGCCATCGTGGTGATCGGCGGCCTGATCACCTCTACCTTACTCACGCTGGTCGTCGTACCGACCCTGTACCGTAAATTTGAAGAATCAAGAATAGAAGCCTGAGCCTGCGATAGGGTCAAGAGTAAAAAGGAAAAACCATGCAGGAAATAAAGGCCATCATCCAGCCGCAGCGGCTGGCGAGAATACGTTCCGCGTTACGTAATGTGCGCGGATTCCCCGGTATGACGGTCAGCAAGGTAGACGGTTGCGGCCACCATATTGCAAAACCTGGGATTGGGATACGCGAGGAGTTGACCGATTACACGCCCAAAGTGCGCATCGAGATGGTGGCGCCCGATGACCTGGTGGAAGGCATCCTGCAGATCCTGGTGGAGGTGGGGCATACCGGCCAGGTGGGCGACGGTATCGTCTGGGTGACGCCGGTCGAACGCATGATACGGCTATCAGAAAAGATCACCGTGATGGATTGCTGACACTCAGGCAGCGCCCGGGTATCTGGATATCAATCCGGCACCTGGCATCCCATACTTCAAATCAAAGAGGCTTCAAACGGAGCCTCTTTTTTTGTTTCAAATATCCGTACAAATTGTTACATATTTGGTATACACCCATTCTCAGGCTAAAAAAATAGGCATATACTGCCCTGTATACAAGTTGGGATGTACCCGGGGCCGCACACTATATTCATAAATAACAGGCCAGTTATGTAGAGATACGCATCTAGAGGAGAAGCAAGATGAATAACGTCGTCGATGCAGCAAAAACCTTCCATGGCGGTTGTCCCCACGATTGCCCCGATACCTGTGCTATGACCTACACTGTGCAGGATGGCCTGCTGATCAGTGCCAAAGGCAAGCCCGAGCATCCCATGACGCGTGGCGGCCTGTGCGTCAAGCTGAAAGACTTCGAAGCCCACCATTACAATCCCGAACGCATCCTTTACCCCATGAGGCGCAGCGGCCCGAAAGGCACTCGACAATACACTCGCATCACTTGGGATGAAGCGCTGAATGAGATCAAGACCCGCTGGAGCGGCATCATGGATGAATTCGGTGCGCAGGCCATCATGCCCTACAGCTACCTGGGCAACCAGGGCATCGTGCAGGGCCTGAACGTGGGTGACCCGTTCTTCAATAAATTAGGCGCCACCGTCACCGAGCGTACCTTCTGCGGCTCGGCATCCTCCACTGCCTGGCTGATGACCTATGGGCCCACAGGCGGCGTCGATCCGGAAAGTTTCAAGCATTCCAGCTACATCGTCATCTGGGGTTGTAATTCGGTCAGCACCAACCTGCACCACTGGCACATCATCCACGACGCACAAAAGAAAGGCGCCAAGGTGGTGGTGATTGATACCTTTAAGTCGAGGACGGCGAAAGAGGCCGACTGGCACCTGATGCCGAAACCGGGAACGGACGGTGCCCTGGCCATGGCGCTGATCAATACGCTGATCGCGCAGAACCTGCTCGACCACGATTACATCGCCAATTACACCGTCGGTTTCGATGAACTGAAAGAGCGCGCCGCAAAGTGCACGCCAGAATGGGCGGAAGCCATCACCGGTATCGCGGCGGCCGATATCCGCAAGCTGGCGCAGGAATTCGCTACGGCAGAAACTGCAGTCCTGCGCCCAGGCGTGGCAGTGGAGCGGCATTACGGTGGCGGCCAGACCTTGCGTGCGATCTTCTGTATCCCTGCACTGACGGGTGCCTGGCGCAAGGTCGGCGGCGGGGTGATGCAGATGCCTTTGTGGGAATTCCCCATCAAGTTCGGCACCGTTTGCCGCCCGGATTTCATCAAGGAGGGCACGCGTGTGGTCAGCGCGCTCAAGCTCGGCCAGGCACTCAACGGCGAGATGAAACTGGATCCGCCCATCAAGTCGGTGATGTTCTACAACGCCAATCCCGTCAGCCAGGCACCGGAATCCAACAAGATCGTGGAAGGCCTCAAGCGCGACGACATGTTTGTGGTGGCGGCCGAGCATTTCATCACCGATACCGCTTCGTATGCCGATATCCTGCTGCCGGCCACCATGGCCGCCGAGATGGACGACATGATCCTGTCGTGGGGCCATTTTTACCTGACGTATAACCAGAAGGCAATCGAGGCGCCTGGGGAAACCGCCTCCAACGCCGAGATATTCCGCCGCCTGGCCGCGACGTTCGGGTTCGACGATCCGCAATTCCAGCGCAGCGACGCGCAGATGGTCGAAGACACGCTGGATTGGGATTCGCCTGCCCTGCAAGGCGTCACCATGGAAGACTTCAAGCGCGACGGCTATGTGCACCTCAAGGTGGGTACGCCGGATGATCGCTGCCCGCATAAGGAAGGCAATTTCCCCACGCCGTCCGGCAAGGTCGAGCTGAAAGCATCCGCTGCCGCCGGCGGCAACTTCGTCGCGCCGCCGTTCCGGCAGTGTTACGAGGCATTCCAGGGCGGCGAAGCAGTCGATCCTTTGCCCAGCTATGTGTTATCTCACGAGCGGCCAGAAACCAATCCCGGCCTGGCGCTAAGATACCCGCTCAACATCGTCAGCCCGAAAAGCCACGGCTTCCTCAACTCCTGCTATGCCAACGAGCCGCACAAGGTAAAAGGGCAGGGCGAACAATTCGTGCTGGTAAACCCGCAGGATGCAGAAGCGCGCGGCATCAGCAATGGCCAGTTCATCCGCGTATTCAACGACAGGGGAGAATTCCACGGCGATGCCCGCGTCACGGAAGACACCATGCCCGGCGTGGTAGTCGCTACTCTGGGCTACTGGCGTAGCCGCAATCGTGGAGGCGGTTCGGTCAATGCCATCAGTGCGGATACCTTCATCAACCTGGGGCACGGACCGACGTTGAGCGACAATCTGGTAGAAGTAGAGTTAGGATAAAGACTGGGGATGTACTGCCCTGCGAGACGCATGGATATTGGCTCGCAGGGCAGGTGATAATGCTAAAACAATCTGGTGTTGATCTGTGGTTGCGCCTGTATTGAGACGGCATGACTGGTATGGACTTAGTATGAAGTGACTACTTTCGACCCAAAGCGGCCATCCATAAGCTGTTATTCGATATGTGAAGTTACATCTTCGAGAATTTTCATAAGTTCTGCGTAGTCCACCGGCTTGACTAGATGGTGATCAAAGCCCGATTCAATGGCAGTCTGGCGGTCGTTTTCCTGACCGTAACCTGTCACTGCAATCAAAGTCACATTATGCATTGAAGGTTTGGATTTGATACGACGGGCAAGCTCGTTTCCATCCATTCTAGGCAATCCAATATCTAATATACAAATTGCGGGCAATTCTTTATCAACGATATCCAGTGCGCTCCAAGAATCATGTTCTACCAGCACTTCATGTCCACTTAGCTCCAGCAAGCTTGCCAAAGTTGTCGCAGCATCCACATTGTCATCAACGACTAGCACAGAGAGCCTTTTTTGCTGCTTCAGTTGAACAGTTTCTGGATTGCGTTGCATTAACCGTTGTTCAGTCCAAAGCGGTAAAGTAATGGTGAAGTGAGAGCCGAAGCCTATCCCCTCACTTGCGCATCCAACAGTGCCATCGTGCAGCTCTACCATGCTTTTAACCAGGGCCAGGCCGATACCTAGCCCACCTTGCGAACGATCCGAACTGCGTTTTGCTTGGGCAAACAACTCGAATATCTCTTTTTGGTCTTCTTTCGATATGCCAATGCCATTATCGGAAATGTCGATAACAACCGTATTGGCTTGAATTTTCAAGGACAGCGTTATTTCCCCACGCTCCTGAGTGTATTTCGCGGCATTATTAAGCACATTGGTGATTATCTGAACCAGCCGTTTATGATCGCCCAGAACCAGGATGGGACCCGAGTCCATTTCTAATGATAGATGGTGATGTTTTGATTCCAGCAGCGGCCTGACCTGTTCAACAGAACTGGATATCACCGAAGTTATGTCTTGAGGTGACTTTTCAATAACCACTAGGCCTCTGGTTACTCTGGAGACATCTAATAAATCGTCGATTAGGCCTACCATATGCTTGAGTTGGCGATCGATAATCTGGCTGGATTTACGAACCCGGCGTTCATCAAATTCGCTCAACGTCATAATCTGATTCGCGGCACTTATCGGGGCTAGAGGGTTCCTAAGCTCATGCGCAAGCATAGCCAGAAACTCATCTTTCCTGCGAGCCGCCGCTGACATGGCTTCTTCATTCTTTCTTAATACTTCTTCTGTTTCGTGACGGTCTGTGACGTCTCGCGTAATTCCCGCCACCGCTTCGACTTCGCCATTCGCATCGAACACCGGCGCGAAAATGTAATCATAAATGCGTCTTCCGTATGCTCCATTGAAAGGTACTTCTCCTCGCAATGGTTCTTTGGTAGCCCTGACAGTATCGATTTCCCGGTTATGCAATTCTGCATGCCAGGGCTCATAGCCTATTTCCAAAAATGTCTTACCTACAGTTTCCTCATAGGATCTGCCAAACATTTTTAACAATCGCTCATTTGCATAGGCAAACCGATGGCTATCTTCACCAAATTCAAAGATATAAATAAAATCCGGGGTGGCAGACAAGATGGTTTCATGAAGACGTCTTCGTGTTTCAGATTCCTGAATCGTTGAACGCAGTTGTTGATTAGAACGCATCAATTCTTCGGATTTGTTCGTTACCTCAATTTCAAGCTCTTTTCGATCTTGAATATCGGTGCAACTCCCAATAAATCCAGCAAAAGTGCCATCGGACAGATACCTTGGAGCGCCATTTCCTAATATCCACCTGTAAACACCATCGTGACGGAGTAATCTGAAATCAACCGAAAACGGTTGTCGGGCCTCAAAGGCCTTGAAATAAACTTCATAGCATCGGTCAATATCTTCAGGATGCACACCCTTTGCCCACCCCTCCCCACGCTCTTCTTCAAAGGAACGACCGGTGAAATCGTGCCAAGGCTTGCTGAACCAGTCATTGAGTTTATCAATCCCAGTCGTCCACATCATGACTGGCGCGTAGTCTGCTATAACACGGAATCTACTTACAAAATCATCCCCGCCGGGTTGAATAGTTTGGGACTGATGAGTAGACATAATTCCTCATTGCACTTAAGGCTATTTTGAAATCTCAGTTTATCTGGCTTAGATATGTCTAGACAAGGTCGGCAGTGTTTTTAATCCAACATTTGGAATAGGGAGTGGCAGCTATTGGCCGAAATGAGGCGTTGGAAATGCAATTGCTAAAGTGTAGATAGTTTGTTCACGCAGTGATCTATGAATTGACGGACCCTGAATGGGATCTGTGTTCTTTCGGTGTAATAAATATAGATACCTAATCTTGCTACTTTTCCCTCTGGTAGTAGACTTACCAACTCTCCGGAATCAAGCTCTTTTCTAATGAGATATTCACTCAATTGACCCACACCTAATCCCCGCTTAACAGCGTCAATCTCGGCCTCGATATTATTGAATCTGACCACTGCAGGAACATGTACATACTCAACTTCGCCGTTACGATTGATTTCCCAAGGCAACTCTTTGCCAGTCTGGGGATGAAGGAAGCCGGTGCACCGATGATTCTGCAGATCACTTATCGTTGAAGGTACTTTGTACTTCTCTATATAGGATGGAGCAGCACAGATAACAGAAACGATGTCGCCTAATTTACGCGAAATAATATTGCGTTCAGGTGATTGTCCTGTCCTGAAACCAATGTCGATCCGCTGACTTACTGTATCTACAAAGTCATCGCTTAACATCAGATCAAAATGGATGTCCGGGTATGCTTGTTGAAAATCGTCCATCAAGGGCAACAATATTCGGTTCCCAAACGCCAATGGGGCGGCTAACCGTATCCTTCCCGCCATCCCCCGTTTATTTCCTTCCAATCCACTCAACGCATCGTTTAGCATTTGCATGCCTGGATTGGCATTTTGATAGAGGTATTCCCCTTCTTCGGTGAGACTGAGATGACGGGTAGTCCGGTGCAATAGTTTTACTTCGAGGTGCTTTTCTAGGTGCTTAACCGCTTTACTAACGGCCTGTGGAGATACTCCTTCTTCAATCGCAGCTTTTCTGAAACTCATGGCATTCGCCACAGCAAGAAACATGGTGAGGGATCTGGTCAATTCCATACGACAACCTTAGGTTGATAATAAAACAATTATATTGTGGATTTTATTATGAATGGAGCTTAACTAATATGCTCTCCACGTACTGCATTTCGCAGTACATAAAAAGGAGAACATCATGAGCACAACATCGAAGGTATGGTTCATCACTGGCGCATCAAGAGGGTTTGGTGCATTGATAGCGAAAGATGCGCTTGAGCGTGGCGATAAGGTGATCGCCACTGCACGTAATCCGCAGACTGTCATTGATGCATTGGGCAGCCATGTGAATCTGCTTGCGTTGAAATTAGACGTAACAGATGAACAGGCTGCCATTGAAGCTGCTAGACAATCCATCGAACGGTTTTCACGCATTGACATATTAGTGAACAATGCCGGTTATGGACTGCTGGGTGCGGTTGAGGAGTCAGGCGATCAAGAAGTAAAAGACCTCTTCAACACTAACGTGTTCGGACTGCTGAATGTTATCCGTGCAGTCGTCCCATATATGCGTAAACAAGCTAGTGGACACATCCTTAATATCTCGTCGATTGGCGGCTATGCGTCTTATCCCGGCTGGGGTGCCTATTGCGCCACCAAGTTCGCTGTCGAGGCGCTGACCGAGTCGCTGGCATATGAGCTCAAACCGCTAGGTGTAATTGCAACTACAGTGGAGCCAGGCTTTTTCCGTACCGACTTTCTGGATAGCACTTCACTGGTTTCCACCCAGAAAAGCTTTGCTGAGTATGCTGAGACTGTTGGCGCAATGCGTGATTTTGCGGCATCTGCCAACCACGCTCAACCTGGCGATCCAGCTAAATTGTCCCAGGCGATCCTGAAATTAGTGGATAGCAAGAATCCGCCATTACGGTTGCCATTAGGTTCAGACACTGTGCATAAAATAAGGGAGAAAAATGCCTTTGTAGAAGGAGAGCTGAATGCATGGGCAGATGTCGCCATTTCTACCGATTTCGTGTGATGAACCTTCATCCCCACATATTTGGTTGAGTGGGGATTTTGGTATAACAATAGATAGAATACTGTTGATAGTCTCAACGTTCACAGGAGATAAAAATAGAGACATTTTAAGCATGGGTTCTAAACCCGGCATTGGGTTTGCAACGGCTTAACGTTTTGCGAGGGAAGGAGATCAGATTGTCCTTGCAAGCAGAAATCTTGAAAGTATCCAGGCACTGGATTAAACATTGCCCCAGCCACGTTCAAAGCTGATGCGCGATCCAATCATTGGGCGAGCGCCAAGTCATTTTGCGATATCCAAGTGATGTTGCGATATCAATGAGCCTCTTTATCTATTGCCTTCCATTGCGATCTCCTCCGTGATTCCCTCTGTTGCCTCCACCATCCCCGGTTGAGCGTTGGCCTTCCATGCGGCCAGGTGAGCCTGATTCACGGTTCATCGGCGACGGGCCAGCGGATGGGCGGGGTTGAGGGTTGGCTTGTATCGGCTGGTTTAAAGGCGCGGATTGTATGCTGCGGATTTGCGGTTCAGGGGGCGCTTGATTCTGGGAATCCCTCCTGTTTTCCCCAGGCTGGCGATTGAACTGCTGCTGATTTATTGGACGCTCACGGTTTTCAATGCTCCCTGCGTTGGCGGGGTTTAGCTGGTTTAGCTGATTAGGCTGATTAGGCCTTTCCTGATGCTGGTTGCCATTACCGATCCGCGATTCTGGATTACTGTTGCGCCTTTCCGGTGATGTGGGAGAAGCATTCGGTTTTCCGGCATCACGGTTTCTTCTCGTGTCCGATGGGTTGGCATTAGGCCAGTTCCTCGATTCGCTATTCCGCTCTGCACGGCGGTTATCGGCGGGCGAATCCCCTCGCGTAAATTGTTGCTGCACGGCAGGGTTGGAGTAGGTGACGCCGTGCCTGTGTTCGGGATTATGTTGCCAGGGGCGCCCTGCACCACCATCCGGGCGATTGCCCGGTCTGCTATCGGGTTGGCCGCCGCGGTCCGGCCGGCCGTCATTGCGGCCATGGTCATGGCTGTCCCGGTCATGGCGGTCATGATAATAGTAGTTGTTGACGTTGACGATATTGACGTGGCGGCGGCGCCAATCGACATTGCTGTAGAAGAAGCCTGCACTGACGGAGATGCCGCTACCGAAATAGAAACCGCTGCGCACGCTTGAATACGCATAGCCAGGCCATGGATCCCAATACACAGGCGGATAGGCATCCCACCACCACGGCCCATAAACGACAGTAGGGTTGTAATAAGGCACATACACCACCTGCGGCGCAGCTTGCTGGATGACGATGGTTTGCGCTTGTGCTCCAAGCGCAGGCTGGGTCGCCACGCTGATCTGCTGGTTGGATTGCAGGTTGCCGGCTGCACTGGCTTTTTGCCGCAGGTTTTGCACGGTATCCATTACTTGCGGCTGCTGGGCAAGGAATGCATCGCCCAGTTGCTCGGTCCAGCCGAGTTTCTCGTCCATCTGTTCCAATATCTGCGGGAAGGCGGTCAGCGAGACCACGCTGGGATCCCAGTTATTCTGCCTGGCCTGCTGCACTGCTGCATCGCCGTTCAAGTCGGGGTGGGCACGCGACCAACGGGCCGCCTGCACGACTTCCAGCGGATACGTGGCGGCCTGCAGCACCTGCGAAAGCAGGGCGTCAGGATAGAGCGCAATGGGGGCCAGCATCTGGTCCAGCTGCTGCTGGCTGAACTGGGGAGGCGGTGGCGTCTGGATGCTGGTAGCAGGACTATCGTCTGCGTACACCAATGGCGACAGTAAAAGCAACAAAGTAAACAGGCTCAGCAGTCGGTATTTCATAGAATCTCCAGGTCGGCTTGCATACGCGTGTGTCGGGACATCGCCAACGCCATGCTTCGCAAGTCATGTATGCTTGGGCAGCGTATCGTGCGGCGAGTTGCATTTTTCACGGTGCCGGGTATTTGCGATTTCGCGTAAAATCGTGTCATGACTCCTTACTCGCTACTAAAACCCCTGTTGTTCCAGCTCGACGCCGAGCATGCCCATGACCTGACATTGAAAAGCCTGAAGGTGGCAAGCCTGGCAGGCGCTCTGCTATTGCCTCGCAGGCCACCTGCCTGTGTGCCCCGCACGGTGATGGGCCTGACATTTCCTAACGCTGTCGGCCTGGCCGCAGGGCTGGATAAAAACGGCGCATACATCGACGGGTTGGCCGCACTCGGCTTCGGCTTCATCGAGGTCGGCACCGTGACACCGCGCCCGCAACCCGGCAATCCCAAGCCGCGGCTATTCCGGGTAAAAGAGGCGGAAGGCATCATCAACCGTTTCGGTTTCAATAACCTGGGCGTGGATCAGCTGATCGAGAATGTCGGCAATGCCGGTTTCAAGGGCGTGCTGGGTATCAATATCGGCAAGAACTTCGATACGCCGAACGAGCGTGCTGTGGACGATTACCTGGCTTGCATGCGCAAGGTATACGCGCATGCCAGCTACATCACGGTCAATATTTCGTCCCCGAACACCAAGAACCTGCGCCAGTTGCAGGAGAAAGACGCGTTGGCAGCGTTGCTGGAAACCCTTAAGGCCGAACAAGCCACCTTGTCGGATCGGCATGGTCGGTATGTGCCCATCGCCCTGAAGATCGCACCCGACCTTGAAGAATCGCAGGTGGTCGAGATCGCCGATTTGCTTCGACAATACCGATTCGATGCGGTGATCGCCACCAATACGACACTGGCGCGCGACAGTGTAAAAGGATTGCCGAACGCGGATGAAACCGGCGGATTGTCTGGTGCCCCGGTGCGCGATAAATCGACCGTGGTCATCCAGCAACTGTCGAAACAGCTGGCCGGCGAATTGCCCATCATCGGCGTGGGCGGCATTTTGAACGGCGCCGATGCAGTGGAGAAAATCGCTGCCGGAGCGAGTCTGGTACAGGTTTACAGCGGATTGATCTACCGCGGGCCGGCACTGGTCGGTGATATATGCCGAGTGCTGGGATGATTGTTACAAGGCCCTGAATAATAATGATTTTGTTGCCTGATGGCAGGCTTCTAATCGAATTCACCGAGTAGTGCTAGACGCGTAAAAAAAGCCCATCGATGAGGCCTTTTCCATAGTCCATATGGACTATTGTTGGGTTGTAACAAAATGTAGATAATTCCCCTCGGCTTCACTAATTGATTTGATTCAAAGTTGATTTGATTCGAAAGAAATCATGCTTGCAGAGTTAGATCAATAGCCAATAAAAACACCTAATTGATCGTCAAAACTTTGAGGGGAAATACAATGAAAAAAACCATTAGTACTCTTGCCATGGCTTTAGTCTTAAGCAGCTTCGTAATATCAGCACATGCTGCATTGTCTGCATCTGTAACAAGTGGAGCGACGACACAGCAGGCTCTCGCTACCACTCAAACATTCTCTGATGGCTCGCGCCCAAGCGGTTACACAGGTGGTGGTTTCTTCAATACCACAACTGGTGAGTACGCAACACCAGTGGGCTCTACCGACTATTACTTCTCAGTTGGCACATCAGGAGGTCAACCAGGCCCAGCCGTTGTAACGTTTGCTGCGCCTGTCAGCTATTTCGGTTTCCTGTGGGGATCTCCAGATTCTTACAATACCGTTAGCTTCTACAGTGGTAGCAGTTTATTAGGTTCGTATACGGACGGTGCTCTGTGGACTCCTGCAAACGGTAACCAAGGCATGGCTGTTTATTTCAACGTGTTTACGAACGGCGGCCCTTACATTACTAGTGTGCAGTTCACTTCAACCAGCAATGCATTTGAAACAGATAACCACTCCTTCATTACAGCGGTTCCTGAGCCTGAAACCTATGCCATGATGCTGGCAGGTCTGGGCTTGATGGGTTTCATTGCTCGTCGTCGCAGCTAAAACTTTGATGCATGCAGTGTTTAAAAAACCCGCTCCGGCGGGTTTTTTTATGGGTGCTGCTGGTGTGACTGATGACTTAGATGCACGCAGTACATTACTTCAGCTACTCGGTGATCAAAATATTCACATCTTCCAAGTCGGATTCAGGGTGTTCCTTCATGTACTTAAGGCAGGCCAGCGACCAGGCTTCGTGCTGGTGCTTGGCTTCGATGGTGAAGAATTCCAACTCTTTGCCGGCTTTTACCACCCTGGCCTTGAATGATGAAATTACTTTGACGGCTTTGGTTTGCGTGCCGTAGATCTTTGTCGAGCGCAGTACCATCAATACACCTGCTTTGCAGGCAATTCAATCGTCAGGCTCTCAGCATATCGTAGCCATTGTACTGCAGAGAATTCGGCTTTAGGCCCACCCACCTGGCCATTGACCAGGCCAGCTGCAATCGAATGCAATTGTTTGAGCTCCACGAAACTGATGTCGGTAATCTGCGGTGAGGCACGCCGGATATTGGTGTATTGGACAACGGTCCTATCGTCATTGGCGATCAGCGCCTGACCACGTAACACGTTCCTGTCGTATGTTTTTGTCGGCAATAGAGGCTCCTTGATGAAGCGTCAGTGTGCCTGCGGGAAAGAAATTGCGATGTCAGGGACTGTCGTCGATACGCGTAGTCCGTTTCCCACGCTATATGCGTATCGGCCCAATATGCCAATGCTGATTTACCTGGCATGGTGCTGGGCCATTGCAAATTTAGCGCACAATGCTCCAGCTTAGCGGATCGAACGGCTTGCTCTGTTTGCGCAATTCATAATACAGGCCGTTGGTTTCATTGCCGCCGGTATTGCCCACGGCGGCAATCGTATCGCCGCCTTTGACCGTATCGCCTGCCTGTTTGAGTAAAGCCTGGTTGCTGCCGTACAGGCTCATGTAACCATCGCCGTGATCGATGATGAGCAGGTTGCCGAATCCGCGCATCCAGTCTGCAAACACCACCCGGCCGGCGGCCACGGCCTTCACTTCGTTGCCTTCTGCCGCTTTGATGAACAGGCCTTTCCATGAGATTCCTGTTTCCTCGCGGGTGGCCCCAAAGCGGTTGGTGACTTCGCCGCGCACAGGCAGGTTCAGCTTGCCCCGCAGGCCGGCGAAGTTGCTGCCGTCATAGGCATTGCTGGGCAGGGTGTCATTGCGTGCCAGCGGCTGGCCGGCTGTGTTGCTTTCGGGGATTGCCTGGTTATTCTGGCGCGATGTCGATTTCGCCGGTTTAGGCGGCTTGGGTTTTGCCAATGCCAGTTTGGCCAGCTTCTCCACCAGTTGCGACAAGCTTTTTTCATCGCGCTTCAGCTTGTCGATTTCGCCGCGCTGGGCGTTGATTTTGCTGGAAAGCTGTTTAAGCACTTTGCCGCGTTCGGCTTTCTGCTTCTGCAGCTCGCGTCGTTCCTGCTCCTGCGCGACCTTGAGTTCTGTAATCTGCTTCAGTGCCTGCGAGGTTGCATCGTTAAGACGTGTAATCTTGCCCAGGTTGGCTTGCATGGAATTGATTAATTCGGCGCGTGCCTTGGATACATACGAGAAATACTGCAGTTGCCGTGCCATGGCACCGGGATCCTGCTGTTGCAGCAGCACCTGGATATAGCTCTGCTGCCCATGCAGATATTGCTCATAAAGCTGGGCGCCCAGCAGTTGTTTCTGCTGCTGCACGGTGGTTTGCAGGCTTGCCTTCTGGTCTTGAAGACTCTCTAACTTTGCCCGGTTTTCCTTATGCTGCTGGTTCAGCTCATACAGTTTGCGATTGGTCTCGCTGATGTTCTTTTCACTGTCCTTGAGGGCGTCGGCAGCATCGCCATGCGCTTCCTGCGCAATATTCAATTCTTTCTTGAGGGATTCTATGCGCTCATGGATATCGCTTAATGCCTCCTTGGATTTTTCGATCTTGGTGGCCGCCAGACTCGAAGCAGGCCATAGCGATGAACCTGCGCAGAGGCAGCAAAACGTGGCGACAGCAATAAACGGAGCTAGGCTGGTCGATGCAAGTCTTTTCGACACCAGTCTGATCACAGCTAGTTTCAGGCTGCTGCAGTCGATTCAAATTGCAGCAGCGGCGTGCCGGTCATTTCCGGTGGTTGCGGTACACCCATCATCTTAAGCAGGCTGGGGGCCAGGTCGGACAATGCGCCATCGCCCGCCACTAGCGCAGGCCGGCCGATATAAAGCATCGGCACCAGGTTGGTCGTGTGCTGCGTATGCGGCTGGTCGTTAGCGACGTCCTGCATCATTTCCACGTTGCCGTGGTCGGCGGTGATGATCACTTCGCCGCCTATGCGCTGCATGGCTTCCACCACGCGGCCGACACAGATGTCGATGGCCTCTACCGCCTTGATCGCTGCGGAAAGTATGCCGCTATGGCCTACCATGTCGCAGTTGGCGTAATTGCAGATGATGGCGTCGTACTTCCTGCTTTCGATGGCTTCAACCAGTTTATCGGTAAGCTCGAATGCACTCATTTCGGGTTTCAGGTCGTAGGTGGCGACTTTTGGCGACGGCACCATGATGCGGTCTTCCCCGTCGAATACTTTCTCTTCGCCGCCGTTGAAAAAGAAGGTCACGTGAGGGTACTTCTCGGTCTCGGCGATGCGCAGTTGTTTCAGTCCCAGGCTGGACACGTATTCGCCGAAGGTGTTGGTGACATCCGAAGGCGGGAATACGGCCTTGGCATTGACCTCGTTCTTGTCGTACATGGTCAGTGTGTAATAGCCGCCGAGCTTCGGCAGGTAGTCGCGCTTGAATCCATTGAAGCCAGGCTCCAGGAAGCAGCTAGTGAGCTGGCGTGCACGGTCGGAGCGGAAGTTCATGAACACGATGACATCGCCGTCCTGCATATGCACGGGTGCTTCGCCCGGCTTGACGATGGCCGTCGCCTTGACGAACTCATCGTTCTCGCCGCGTGCATAGGCTGCCTCCAGTCCGGCCAGTGCGCTCGTTGCCGTAAATTCCCCAACGCCCTCCGTGACCAGCTTGTAGGCTGGAGCCACGCGTTCCCAGCGCTTGTCGCGGTCCATGGCGTAATAGCGCCCGCAGATGGAAGCGATCTTGCCGGCGCCCAGTGACGCGCATTTATCTTCCAGCGCCTGTAGGTAAGGTTTTGCACTGATGGGCGGAGTATCGCGTCCATCCAGGAAGGCATGCACGTAAATGTTCGAAAGTCCGGCTTTGGCCGCCATTTCCACCATGGCATAGATATGTTCCTGGTGGCTATGCACGCCGCCGTCGGAGAGCAGGCCGAAAATGTGGACGGCCTTGTCGGCGTGTTTAGCCGTTTGCACCGCCTCGACCAGTGCCGGGTTCTCGAAGAACGACCCGGTTTCAATGGCATTGTTGATGCGCTCGAAATCCTGGAACACCACCCGTCCGGCGCCCATGTTCAGGTGGCCCACTTCCGAATTCCCCATCTGGCCTGAAGGCAAGCCTACAAAGCCTTCCGAAGCATTGATGAGCGCATGCGGATATGTGCTCCATAACCTGTCCCAATTCGGTTTGTAGGCCTGCGCGATGGCGTTATCGGTGATGTCTTCGCGATAGCCGAAGCCATCGAGGATCAGCAATATGACGGGTGTTACGCTCATGGGTTTGATTCCAGGTTAATTAGCACGGTAAGGTGGCGTTGACTATAAAAGGGGCATAGCTGGGTGACTGAGTTTGTCTATATTTTAGAGATTTTTGCGTAATAAATCTCCATTATTTGGCGGCAAGCGGGATTCACGGCCTTGTATTTCCAAAGCGTGTACGCATATATAGCCAATAGGCTGTTTACCTTGTGCGCTCATGTTTGATTCATGGACGTCGCCAGGTTTTAATTGATTACAAGGTACAATCCTATTCTTTAAACTGGCTTTAATATTGCGCCGTATATTGCGAAAGGCATGCTGTGAAATTTCTGACGGATAATGTGTTATTGATAGGCTTGGCGCTCGGTTCGGCGTTTATGTTATTGCTCCCCATGATCAAGAAGACATCGGGCGGTGCGGCCAATGTCAGCCCTGCGGATGCTGTCATGCTGATCAACCGCAGCAATGCAGTTGTCCTCGATGTACGTAACGATACCGAATTTGCTGCCGGCCATATTACCGATGCAAAGCATATCCCCGTCGAGCAACTGGCTGACCGGCTAGCCGAGCTCAAAAAGTACAAGGATAAGCCGGTACTGGTGAATTGCCAGGCGGGGATACGTTCCAGCAAGGCATGCAGCATCCTGCTCAAAAACGAATTTACCAAGGTGTATAACCTGGAAGGCGGCCTTAATGCCTGGGAGAAAGCCAATTTGCCAGTAATTAAGGCGGCCTGAATTCAGCTTGTTTCATCTGGTCTTGCATAACTGCAAGCAAGGATGAAACAAAGGTTCATGAACTAAACCTGGGATACAACCGGGGAATAATGCAGGAATGAAGATGGCGAATATCGTGATGTACACCACAGCAAGTTGCCCGTATTGCATCAATGCAGAGCGGTTGCTGGTGAGCAAAGGGGTGAAAGAGATCAACAAGATCCGAGTTGATCTGCAACCGGAACTGCGCATCGAGATGATGCAGAAAACCGGGCGCCGTACAGTGCCGCAAATCTATATCGACGAACGCCATATTGGCGGTTTCGATGAGTTGCGCCAGCTCGACCTGGCCGGTGGGCTTGATCCCTTGTTGAAACTGTAATGGGAGAGCCACCGGCGCGTAGTTAAAACGTCAGGCGGAATATGTTTTTGAAGTGTTTAAGTTTAGAATGTCGTTTTTGTAAATTGCCTGGTTGGTATCAATAGCAAATTGTTTATTAATCAGGCCCGTAATTAATCAGAACTGGTTGTTAGTTAAACCTAGTCCACATCATAAAATCCAGGTGTATGAAACACCGGCAACTAAAACAGGAATAATCATGGCAGAGTCACAATCAAACCAGGCAGCATCAGCGGAAGAGTTGCAACCATCATTCGGCATCGAAAAAATCTACGTGAAGGATCTGTCGCTTGAGATCCCCAATGCACCGCAAATTTTTATCGAGCGCACCGCGCCGCAAGTTGGTATCGAGTTGAGCAATGCCTCCAACAAGCTGGATGAGGGCGTGTACGAAGTGGTCACCACAGTGACCGTGACTTCCAAGATCGAAGACAAAACCGTATTCCTGGTTGAAGTGGCGCAAGCCGGTATTTTCCAGGTACGTAATATTCCGGATGAAAACCTGGAAGTCATCCTGAACGTGACGTGCCCGAACATCATTTTCCCTTACCTGCGTGAAGTGGTGTCCGACATCGTCGTACGCGCCGGTTTCCCGCCGGTGCTGCTCAACCCGATCAATTTCGAAGCGCTGTATGCGCAACAGAAGCAACAGCCTGACGCTACTATCCAGTAATTCAAGGTGATATCCCTGGTCGTCAAGGTCCGGCGTACCGCAGGACGCATCCAACTGTTCCTTCTGCTAGGCCTGGCCTTCATGCTGATGCCCGGAATGGCCTCGGCGCTGGACTTCAAGACGGTCGCCGTGTCGAAAGCCGTGTTGTACGATGCGCCTTCTGCCCAAGGCAAAAAGCTGTACGTGATCGGCCAGGGCTATCCGCTGGAAGTGATCGTCAACCTGGGGGAGTGGACCAAGGTACGCGATAACCAGGGCGGCCTGAACTGGATAGAAACAAAAAACCTGGGCACTACGCGCACTCTGCTTGTGACGCAGAATGCTGCCGAGCTGCGGCAGTCCGCCGATACGAATGCGAGCCTAGTCGCTAAGCTCGATAAAGACGTCGTGCTCGACCTGGTAGAGGCAGCAAAAGGCGGGTGGGTAAAAGTGAAGCATCGCGATGGCCTCAGCGGCTATGTACTCAGTACTGCGGTGTGGGGGATTTAAGTCATGAATGTAATCCTGCTGAAAAAGATGAAGCTGGCTCTATGAAGATAGCTGTTTTAGGCGCCGGGGCATGGGGCACTGCGCTTGCCATGCAGATCAGCAACCGGCATAAAGTCACCCTGTGGGCGCGCAATACCGCCCATGTTTCGGGCATGCGCAATGTGCGCGCCAATCCGCTTTACCTGGGCGATTTCAAGTTCAACGATAACCTCGAAGTGGAATCCGATCTTGCTACGGCAATCGACGGGGCGGATTCTATTCTTTCTGTCGTGCCTACCTCCGGCTTCCGGCCTATATTGCAGGACATCAAAAAACTGGGCTTTAAAAACCCCGTGATCTGGGCGAATAAAGGCCTGGAGCAGGGCTCTGCGAAAATGCCGCACGAAGTCGCCCTGGAAGAATTGGGCGCCGACCATTGCTGGGGTGCCTTGTCCGGGCCAAGCTTTGCAGCGGAGTTGGTGCGCGGCTTGCCTACTGCAGTAACACTGGCCGCCAACGATGAAGCGTTTGCTGCCAAAGCCGCTGCCGTGCTGCATGGCGGCAGTTTCCGCGTCTACACCAGCAAGGATGTCGCCGGCGTTGCGGTGGGCGGCGCACTGAAAAACGTGATGGCGATCGCCGCCGGTATCAGCGATGGCATGCAGTTCGGCAACAATGCACGCGCTGCACTCATCACACGCGGCCTCGCTGAGATGACGCGGTTCGGCCTGGCCTTGGGCGGCCAGAAGGAAACGTTCATGGGCCTGACTGGCGCCGGTGACCTGATACTGACCTGTACCGGCCAGTATTCAAGAAACCGCGAAGTCGGCCTGCAGCTTGCCAGCGGCAAGGCTCTCGAGGAAATATTGAAGAATCTCGGCCATGTGGCCGAGGGCGTGCATACCGCGCGTGAAGTCATCAAACGTGCGCGTGAATTAGGCGTCGATATGCCCATCACCTGCGAAGTCGACCAGGTGCTGTCGCATGGCAAAGCGCCTCGCGAAGCCGTGCTGGATCTGCTGAGCCGCGAACAGAAACCGGAAGCTATCTAAAGCCTGGTTGTTGCACTTTGGTTCTAAAAGGACGGGGTGACGCCTGCTTTAAATAGCATCGGCAAAGTTGTTTTGCCGCCAGGCCTCATACAGCAAAATCGCAGTCGAGTTTGATAAGTTCAGGCTGCGACTGCTTTCCAGCATCGGCAATCTCACCCGGCGTTCCGGCGTAAACTCATTGCGTATCTCTTCCGGCAGGCCGCGTGTTTCAGGCCCGAACACAAAGACATCGTCAGGCTGGAAGCTGATATCCGTATGGCGTGTACTGCCTTTTGTCGTGAGTGCGAACATGCGCTTGCCAGCCAATGCAAGTTTGCATTCTGCCCAGCCTTCATGCACATTCAGCGTGGCGAACTCGTGGTAATCCAACCCGGCACGCTTCAATTGCTTGTCCTCCAGGGTAAATCCCAGCGGTTTCACAAGATGCAGTTGTGCGCCTGTATTTGCGCAAAGACGAATGATATTGCCGGTATTGGGCGGGATTTCTGGTTCGAAAAGGACGATGTGGAACATGGATGGTTACCTGGGTAGCGTGCGTGCCAAGACCCAGCATTCTACATGAGCAGCGCCTGCCGACTTTACCGTTTTTGCGAGTGCATTGAGGCTGGCGCCGGTGGTCATGACATCGTCCAATAAGGCGACGCGTAAGCCTTGCAGCGACTCGCTGCACCGGAATGCCCCTTTCATGCTTTTGACGCGTTCTTTTAGGGGCAGGCTGGCTTGCGGCGGCGACAATTTAATCCTCGTGCAGCTTTTAGTGTCCAGGCGGATATCCAGTCGCCCGGCCAGGATGCGGGCAATTTCCAGGGACTGGTTGAAGCCGCGCTCCTTCAGGCGTTGCGGGTGCAATGGCATGGGAATGATGATGTCGGGCCGGGGAGTGTCCGGCATATGCTCGAACGACTCGATCAATAGATTGGCAAACGTATCTGCCATGGCCAGGTTGTGCCCGTATTTATAACGTTGCAACATGCGGTCGAGCGGGTATTCGTACTTCAACGGGGCATGTGTGCTGTCAAAATCCGGTGATGCAGCCAGGCAATGGCCGCAAATGGCATTGCCGAAACTGGGCAGAGCGCATTGCGGGCAGCGATTGGCGTGGTGCCATGGGAGGTCACTGAAGCAGTGTTGGCATATTCCCCAATGCCCTCCATCAGTCGCCATACATAGCATGCAGGACTGGGGAAACAACAAATGATTAAATTTTAACCATTTGTTAATCAATTGTGGGCTTTCTGCTCGACAGGCTATAATCCATGTACATAATGTGTTTTAAAGGTTTTTGTGGCGACTAAAATCATTACGGTAAAACAGCAGATGCGCGCAGCGCAGGGCTTTGCATTCTTCTCCTGCATCGCTGTCGTGCTGATGCCGCTGGTCATCCCTATGCTGTTATGGATCGCTGCTTCCATTTTCGTCTATGCCGCTGCAGCCTGTCATCCCAATCCCCGAGTGTGCGATTTTATCAAATATGCAGGCTATCGCTTTTATGGGCTGGTCGGGTTGCTCGTTATCGTATTGAATTTTAGCCCGCAAATGGCGAAAGCCGTGGGCGGGAGTTATATATTAATCGCCATTATATGGGTAACCAGTATGTTGGTCGTTGTGCCATTGGGCGTACGCGATATCCTGCGTGCCAAACATGAACCCTGGCAGGAATTTACGGTGGAGACAGAGAATGAATAAAACGGCAATGCGCGAATCAGGCGCTAACGACATGATGGACGCTATCCTGGTCGATGCAGGCAGTATTAAGCGCAACGCCTTAAGTATGGTGAGGCCGCTAGAAACCGAGCGATGGACGGTGGCAGAGATCGAGGCTTTATTCGACCTGCCGTTCAGCGACTTGATCCACCGCGCACAAACCATTCATCGCGAGAATTTCGACCCCAATAAGGTACAGGTTAGCACTTTGCTATCAATCAAAACCGGCGGCTGTTCGGAAGATTGCGGTTATTGTCCGCAGGCAGCGCGTTACCACACGGACGTCGAGGCGCAGGACCTGATGGCGCTGGAAGACGTGGTCTCTGCCGCGCAGGCCGCAAAAGACAGCGGTGCTACAAGGTTCTGTATGGGTGCCGCCTGGCGCGGCCCCAAGCAGCGTGACCTCGAGCCGGTATTGAAAATGGTGGCTGCCGTGAAGGCCTTAGGCCTTGAAAGTTGCGCAACACTGGGCATGCTGAAAGACGGCCAGGCCGAGCAATTGAAGGAAGCCGGGCTGGATTATTACAACCACAATCTGGACACGGCGCCGGAATACTATGGCGACGTCATCACCACACGTACTTACCAGGACCGCCTGGATACGCTGGATCGTGTGCGCGATGCCGATATCCATGTATGTAGCGGCGGCATCATCGGCATGGGCGAAACGCGTACCCAGCGTGCCGGCCTGCTGGCGCAACTCGCCAATATGGAGCGTCCGCCGGAAAGCGTGCCGATCAATATGCTGACCCAGGTGGAAGGCACGCCGCTGCATGGTACAGACGTGCTGGATCCGCTGGAGTTCGTGCGCACCATTGCCGCAGCACGCATCGCCATGCCGACCAGCTATGTGCGCCTTTCCGCCGGTCGCCAGAGCATGCATGAAGGCATACAGGCCTTGTGTTTTATTGCCGGTGCGAACTCGATTTTTTACGGTGAAAAATTACTGACCACCGGCAATCCTGAAGCGGAAACGGATAAAAACCTGTTCGCCAAACTGGGCATCAATCAGGCCTGATGCCTGGCTTGCCGTACTTACACGTATGCCTGAATCCTTGCTCGACAGCCTGCAGGCTGAACTCGATGAGCATGCCGCCAGCGGCCTGAAGCGCCGCCGCAGACTGCTGCAATCGGCGCAGTCTGCCAATATCAGCGTCGATGGCGATGCTGTGCTTTCCTTCTGCAGTAACGACTATCTCGGCCTTGCCAACGACCCTGCACTGATAAACGCCATGCAACAAGCCGCAAGCCGCTCCGGCGTCGGCAGTGGGGCGTCGCACCTCGTCACCGGACACCACCAATTCCACCAGGATTTAGAGGATCGGCTTGCTGCATTTACAGGCTTGCCAGCGGCACTCATGTTTTCCACCGGCTACATGGCCAACCTCGGGGTGGTCACTGCACTCATGAGCCGCAGCGATGCGATTTTTGCCGACAGGCTGAATCATGCTTCGCTCAATGATGCGGCAGTGCTGTCGCGGGCAACGCTGCATCGCTATGCCCATAATGACATGGTGTCGTTGGAAAAACTGCTGGCAGCAAGCCAGGCCAGGCGTAAGCTGGTTGTCGTCGATGCCGTGTTCAGCATGGATGGTGATATGGCACCGGTGCCGGATTTACTGGCATTGTGTGAACGATACGACGCGTATCTGTTATTGGACGATGCCCATGGATTCGGCGTGCTGGGTCAACACGGCCGCGGGACACTTAGCCATTTCGGTGTGCAGTCGCTGCGCATCATCTACATGGCGACACTCGGCAAGGCAGCCGGTGTGTTCGGCGCGTTTGTAGCAGCCGAGCCCGTGATTATCGATTACCTGGTGCAGCAGGCACGCCCCTATATTTACACCACGGCCACGCCGCCCGTACTGTCCGCCACTTTGCTGGCGGCTGTCGATATTATCGAACACGATCATGGAAAACGTCAGCAACTCCAGCGCAATATCCAGCATCTGAAATCGTCCCTCAGCTTAAGCAGGTGGTTACTTGCACCATCCTCAACTGCGATACAGCCTTTAATGGTCGGCAGTAACCATGCTGCATTGCAGCTCAGTGAGTATTTGCTGACATTGGGCATCCTGGTTCCGGCCATTCGTCCGCCTACCGTACCGAAGGGCACTGCCAGATTGCGGATATCGCTATCTGCGGCGCACACAGAGGCTGATATCGATCGCCTCGTTAACGCCTTGCGCATGGCAGAAAGCCAGACTCCTGTATGAGCCTGCACGTTGAACGATACGGCAACCCGGAAGTCGAGAATCTGGTGTTGATCCACGGCTGGGGCATGCATGGCGGCGTATGGCAGCCCATCGTCGCCAGGCTGGAGCGATACTTCCACCTGTATATCATCGACCTGCCGGGCATGGGCTTCAGCCCGCCACTAACCTCCCGATTCGACCATCAACAAACTGGCGCATCGCCGGATTCCCAGTCAAATGACATCGTCGACGAAGTCGCCAGCGTCTTGCCTCCGCAAGCCAATGTCTGCGGCTGGTCGTTCGGCGGCCAAATCGCCATGCAGCTTGCTTTACAGTATCCGCAACGAATCAAGAAGCTGGTACTGATCGGCAGTACGCCAAAGTTTGTTAATGCCACACCTATTAATACCCAGCCGAATGAGCAGGATGCCTGGTCGCATGGCATGGATGCCAATATATTCATGCAATTTGCCGCCAGTGTCCGCCAGGATTACCAGGCGACCCTGCTCAAATTCCTTACCCTGCAATGCATGCGTTCCAGCGATGCCAAAACGACTATACGCTTGCTGCGCGAGAGTTTTACGTCGCGCCCGGCACCGGATGCTGGCTCCCTGCAGCAGGGGCTGGATCAATTGCTTGGCAATGACTTTCGCCAGGCCATACATGACATCGCCCAGCCGTTGCTGATCGTGCATGGCGACAGGGATACGCTGGCACCGGTTGCTACAGCTAACTGGGTGGCCAGCCAGCGCCAGGATGCCGAGCTACTGCTTATCCCTGGCGCTTCCCATGCACCATTCTTATCCCACCCCGATGAGGTCATCAATGCGCTTCGTCGATTTATAACGCCTGGATTGAATTCATGACACAGTTGCCGGACCAGAATCCAGACCCGTACCACATGGACAAGGCCAGGGTGCGTGCATCCTTTGATCGTGCTGCTGTCAGTTACGACGCCGCGGCCGTGTTGCAAGCAGAGGTACGTGCGCGCATGTTCAGCCGCCTCGATCTGATCAAGATCGCCCCTGGCGCCATATTGGACGCGGGTTGCGGCACCGGCCATGCCAGTACTGAACTAGCCAGGCGCTATGCTGACTCTGCTGTCGTTTCCCTCGACCTGGCGCCGGGCATGCTGAAACGGGCGCAGGCACAACAGGGCTTCGCAACGAAAGTGAAAACCATTCTGGGGCTGGGCCGCCAACAGTTCGTGTGCGGCGATATCGAACATCTGCCTTTGGCGGATGCCAGCCTGGGCATGATGTGGTCTAACCTGGCTGTGCAATGGTGCAATGACCTCGACCTGGCATTCCAGGAGGCGTACAGGGTGCTGCAGCCGGAAGGCCTGCTGATGTTCAGCACCTTTGGGCCGGACACGCTCCGGGAGCTGCGCCAGGCGAGTACCATTTCCACAAGCCAGGCAGATGCAGAGCCGGTACATGTCAGCCGATTCATCGATATGCACGACATCGGCGATGCGTTGGTGCGCGCGGGCTTTACTGCCCCGGTGCTGGACGTGGAGCGCTTCGTGCTCACCTACGACGAGGTCCTGGACGTGATGCGCGACCTTAAATCCATCGGCGCGCATAACGCAGCGGCCGGGCGCAGTCGCGGTTTACAGGGCAGGGGTTTCCTCAGGCAGCTCGCCGATAATTACGAACAGTTCCGCCAGGGTAAAAAAGAGGATGGGGGCAAACTGCCTGCCACGTTCGAGGTGGTCTACGCCCATGCCTGGAAGCCGCAACCCAAGCCCTATTTTGAAGATGGCGCGGTGCCGATGACCTTCCAGCCGAGAAAACTTGCATGAGTAATGACATGAGTGCTGACATAGGCGAGGGTTATTTCATCGCCGGCACAGATACCGGGGTAGGCAAGACCTTTATCGCCAGTGCCCTGGTGCGGCATTTTGCGCAACGCGGCTTAAAATCTGTTGGCATGAAGCCAGTAGCCGCCGGCTGTGAACTTGTAGCGGGTCAGCTTGTGTCGGAGGATGTGGTGCAGCTTATGTCTGCCGGCAATATAACGGCGCCGTTACGTACCATCAATCCGTATGCGTTTGCCCCGGCGATTGCCCCGCATATCGCAGCACATGCAGAAGGTACTGATATCGAGCTGGCGGTCATCCACCAGGCGTACACCCGGCTTTGCAGCATGGCGGAGATGGTCATCGTGGAAGGAGTAGGCGGCTTCCGCGTGCCGCTAGGCGATAGCATCGATACGGCCGACCTGGCGCAACAACTGGCTTTGCCGGTCATCCTGGTGGTGGGTATGCGGCTGGGTTGCATCAGCCATGCTTTATTGACGGTCGATGCCATCCAGGCACGGGGACTGACACTTGCCGGTTGGGTGGCTAATACACTGGAGCCCAGGATGGATGCGCTTGAGGATAATATTCGCGCCTTAAAGCAGCGCATCCCCGCACCTTGCCTGGCCGTCGTCGGCTGGGATGGAACGCCCGATTTCAGCGCACTGAATAGTTAGCTGGCTGGCTTCCGTAAGCGGCGTTTTTGCCGATAACGGTAAATGAGCAGCACGGCAAGCCCGGCGATATTGGGATACCAGATGTACCAGTGCGACCAGGGGATGCCATCTATCCTGAAGTCGGATAAGGGCCATAACACCGGCGTCGCGAAATACGATAAAGCATGGAACGGGAAATCCAGCACGATGTGGAACGGCCATGCCAGCATGGCAAAGGCGATATCCCTGCGCCAGAGGCTGACCAGCCCGATCACGCCGAGGCTGACGACGAAACTGTGGCCGAAGGAATAAGCCGGGTATATCCACGATGGCAGCGTATCCAGTGGCGGAGCCCCAGGCTGCCAGGTGCCGTTCGCAAGCTGCAGTACGGTAAACGCACCGAATGAAATCAGGTCGGGCATGGCGCCGAATAGGATGGCCAGCGCTGCATAGCGCTTGTAGCCGAAAAGTCCGTAGCCCCATAACGCATGACTGAAAATATCCATCTCTACTCCTGTTGAGGGTTTCCTGGTGGCGGGTTTTGCTGTTCGCCAGGCAGGTAAAGGCCATGCTTGCGTATGTAATCCAGCACTGCATCCGGTAACAGGTAGCGCGGATTTGTGCCCTGTTCGATGGCTGTACGTATATAAGTGGCGGAAATATCCAGCGCTGTAATCTGCTGCATCAAGATATGGCCGTGGGATGTCTGGTGTAATGCAGAGGCATGTTCTACCTGGTGGCTGCTAAGCAGTGCGCGTAATGCTTCCGGCGTATCCTGTGGCGTGGAAGCTGGTCGGTCTGCTACCACGATGTGGCAGTAATCCAGCAATTCCTGCCAGCGGTGCCAGCCGGTGAGGCCAAGAAAAGCATCCTTTCCCAGCAACAGGCATAAAGCAACGTCGCTGCCTATTTCCTGCCGCAAGGAGACCAGCGTATCGATAGTGTAGGAATAGCCCTCGCGCTTCAGCTCCCGGTCATCCAGCGTGAATAAAGGATTGTCATGGATGGCCAGGTTTACCATCGCTGTGCGATGGACCCTGCTGATCCCGGGGTCCGGCCGGTGCGGGGGGTGTGCGGAGGGAATGAAGCGCACTTCGTCCAGTGACAGGGCATTAGCCACTTCCTGTGCCAGGCGCAGGTGGCCGAAGTGGATGGGGTTGAACGTGCCACCCAGCAGGCCCACCATTTTCATGGGGCTATCTTTAAATTTCGATTTTTTAAGTTGCCAGGCGTGGATGCCGCCAGTCCCTGGTTTTTAACGGGGGCCTGGGGAACAGATGTCCGGCAATCAGGCGCGTATTTCACCGTTGCCCAGGACGATGTATTTAAGTGAAGTCAGTCCTTCTAAACCAACAGGGCCGCGTGCGTGCAGCTTGTCGGTGGAGATGCCGATTTCAGCGCCCAGCCCGTATTCGAAGCCATCCGCAAAACGGGTGGATGCATTGACGATCACGCTGCTGGAGTCTACCTCACGCAAGAATTGGCGGGCATGCGTGTAATTCTCCGTGACGATGGCATCGGTATGCTGCGATGAATACTGGTTAATGTGCGCAATCGCCTCGTCCACATCGGCCACCACCTTGCATGAGATGACGGCGGCCAGGTATTCGGTGTAGAAATCCTCTTCGCTTGCGGGTTTGGCGTCGGGCAATATCGCCTGGGTTTCCGCACAGCCGCGGATTTCAATGCCATTGCGGGATAGCATCTGGGCAAGCGCAGGCAACGCCTGTGCCGCGATAGGGCGAGCGACCAGCAGCGATTCCGCCGTGTTGCAGGTGCCCAGCCGCTGGGCTTTGGAGTTTTCCAGGATGGGCAGGGCTTTCCCCAGGTCGGCTTCCGTATCTATATACACATGGCAATTGCCGTCGAGGTGCTTGATGACCGGGATGCGCGCATCGTTGGAGATGCGCTCGATCAATCCTTTACCGCCGCGTGGCACGATGACATCGACGTATTGCTTCATGGTAATCAGTTCGCCGACGGCAGCGCGATCCGTGGTTTCCACTACCTGGATGGCGGTCGCGGGCAGGCCGGCTGCTGCCAGGCCTTCCTGCACAATAGCAGCCAATGCTTGGTTGCAGTGGATGGCTTCGGAACCGCCGCGCAGGATAGCCGCATTACCGGATTTGATGCAAAGCCCGGCTGCATCGACCGTGACGTTAGGCCTGGCTTCGTAAATGATGCCGATCACGCCCAGCGGCACGCGCATCTTGCCGATCTGGATGCCGGAGGGGCGGAATTTCATGTCGCTGATTTCACCGATGGGGTCAGCCAGTGAGGCGATCTGCTCTAATCCTTCCGCCATGGTAGCGATGGATTTCTCGGTGATGGCCAGCCTGTCCAGCATCGCGGCGTCCAGCCCGCTGGCTTTTGCCGCCGCCATGTCGAGCTGGTTGGCGGCCAGCAATGCAGCCTGGTCGCGACGTATGGCCTTGGCGATGGTAATGATGGCCAGGTTCTTGGTGTTGGTGTCGGCCTTTACCATCGCGCGCGAAGCCGCCCTGGCCTTGATGCCCAGGTCTGTCATGTAATGTTTTATATCCAGTTTCATGTCCATATTTTTACGTCCGTCATTATTCCTGCGTATTCAGGATGCCCGTCTAGCATGGCCCGGCTTATTGCCCACTTTTGCCAGCCCGAAGCATAACCTCGAAATCTCCAGCCAGGCATCGCCGTGCATCATGCCCTTGGCGGTGCGGTCGATATCCGCCAGTTTTTGTAATGCAGCCTGCAACTGGCGCAGGCTCAAGCGTGAAATAGCGCGTTTCGCCAGGGCCTGCCTGTCGCCGAATAGCTTAGCCTGCTGCATGGCCGATGCCATATTCTCGCCTTGTGCTTCGGCCTTCTTGAGCCTTACCAGCGGGCGTATCGCCCACAGCAGCGGGTTCATCACGGCCACCGGTTGTGCGCCCTCGTCCTGCAGGCCCTGCAGGATACGCACAGTACGTTCGGTATCGCCTGCCAGCACCGCTTCGCCGAGTTGGAACGCATCATAGCGCGATACGTTCAATACCGCTTCGCGTACATCCTTGCTGGCGATGGTGCCTGCCGGGTATAGCAGGCCCAGCTTCATGATTTCCTGGTGCGCTGCCAACAGGTTGCCTTCCACCTGGTGGGCGATGAATTCCAGTGTCTCCATGTCTGTCTGCTGGTTCTGCAACGCCATGCGTTTGGCGATCCATTGCGGCAATTGGGCAGCTTCCACTTCCTGCAGGCTCAAAAACACGGACGCTTGTTCAAGCGCCATATACCACGCGCTTTTCTGGTCGCGCCACTCGATCTTGGGCAGGATGACCACGACGATGGTGTCTTCCAGTGGCTTGCCTGCCAGGGCCTGCAATGCCTTGCTGCCATCCACGCCCGGCTTGCCGGAAGGGATCGTCAGTTCCAGCAGGCGTGTGCTGGCGAACAGGGAGATCGACTGGCCGTAAGCAGCAATCTGCTGCCAGTTGAAATTGCGCTCCACGATCAGGCTGGCGCGCTCATCCACTCCTTGCCTGCGGGCTGCAGCACGAATGGCATCCATGCATTCCCGCTGCGCCAGCGGCTCATCACCTGTCAATACATACAGCGGTTTCAAGCCCTGTTCAAGATGCTGGCCAAGCTGGTGGGGCTGCAGGCGCATGGCGGCTATTCGGCTTTTGTAGCGGCTTTTTTAGGTTTCTGCACGATCAGCCGCCGCATCACTTCGCGCACAGCATCGTCGCGCATATCCTGGTATAGCCGTTGCTCTTCGAAGGATTTGGCGAGAATCTCACTATCGTCGTACGAGAAATCGCGGCGGCCAGTGACGGTCTGTACTTCCCCCCAAAGCTCGCTGGAAGGATCACGCAGGCGAAAATTGACCTTGTAAATCAATTCAAACTCACGCACCACACCGACCCGGCCGCTCAATGAAAGAATCTTCTTTTCGGTCGATTCACTTATCAGTTCCAGCATGAGATCGGCCTTTTCCTGGTCGTTGACGATAGTGACGCCATTCACCTTGAGCGACTTCTTCAAATCCTTGGTGATGCTGAGGTTGCCACCCTGGATATAGAGGGTCTTGAATGCCAAATCGGCAATGCCGCGCAAACCGAACCCGCACGCGGCTAGCGAGAGCGCTAACAGCAAGACGACTAGCCTGTTAAAACCGGTTTTTGTCATGTCGTTGAACATCGTTATCCCACCACTAGGTTGATCAATTTATTCGGTACCACGATGATTTTACGCACACTGACGCCGTCTTCCAGATATTTCTGGACGCTGGGATGCTCCAGCGCCATCTTTTCCAGGTCGGCTTTTTCCGTGGTGCGTGCTACCGTCATGCTGCCGCGCAGTTTCCCGTTGACCTGCAGTACCAGTTCCACGTCGTCCTGCACCATGGCACTTGCCTCTGCCTGCGGCCAGCCGACATCCAGCAGGCTGCTTTGCGGGCGCAGTTCGGACCACAGCGACTCGCAGATATGCGGCACTATCGGCGATAGCAGCAAGGTCGCCGCCTCAAGGATTTCCTGCCGTACCGAACGCGATACATCGTCGGTGCCTTCCAGTTTGGCGAGCGCGTTCATCAGTTCCATCACGGAGGCGATGGCAGTGTTGAAGGTGTGGCGGCGACCGTAATCGTCGGTCACTTTTTCGATGGTCTGGTGCAACTGGCGGCGCAGGGTTTTCAGGTCGGCAGGCAAGTCGCCGTCTTTATACGTCTGTATATTTCCCAGTTCGACATGTTCGAATACTGCTTTCCATACACGTCGCAGGAAGCGGTGCGCACCTTCAACGCCGCTGTCGGCCCATTCCAGGCTTTGTTCCGGTGGTGCGGCAAACATCATGAACAGGCGTGCGGTATCCGCGCCATAGGTGTCGATGAGTGCTTGCGGGTCTACTGTATTGCCCTTGGATTTGGACATCTTGCTGCCGTCTTTCAACACCATGCCCTGCGTCAGCAGCTTGGTGAAGGGCTCATCGTTCGTGATCAACCCGGCATCGCGCATCAGCTTGTTGAAGAAGCGCGCGTAGAGCAGGTGCAGGATCGCATGTTCGATGCCGCCGATGTACTGGTCTACCGGCAGCCAGTAATTGGCGCGCTCGTCCACCATGGCGGTATCGCAGTCGTGGCTGGCGTAACGGGCGAAATACCAGGAGGACTCGAAAAAGGTATCCAGCGTATCGGTCTCGCGCGTGGCTTTACCGCCGCAGGTGGGGCAGGTGGTTTCGTAGAACGCCGGGTCTTTCTTGATGGGGGAGCCCACGCCATCCATTACCACGTCCTCAGGCAATACTACCGGCAGTTGTTCGGCAGGCACGGTCACTTCGCCGCATTTGGCGCAATGGATGATAGGGATCGGGCAGCCCCAGTAGCGCTGGCGGGAGATGCCCCAGTCGCGCAGGCGGTATTGGGTGCGGCGCTTGCCAAGATTTTTTGCATTGAGCGCCTCTGCAATCGCTGCGGATGCTGCATCGAAATCCATGCCATCGAATTCGCGCGAATTGAAGAGGATGCCATGCTCGGTATAGGCATCCGTCAGCGGCAGGCTGATAGCCGCATCAGCAGGCTTGATAACGGCCTTTACCGGTAAATCGTATCTATGTGCAAATTCAAAATCTCGCTCATCGTGCGCAGGCACTGCCATCACGGCACCCTCGCCATAACTGATCAGCACATAGTTGGCAATCCATACTGGCAGCCGCTCTCCTGTAAGCGGATGTTCGACGAACAAGCCGGTGGCCATTCCCTTCTTTTCGGCGGTCGCTACGTCGGCTTCTGCCACGCTGCCCATCTTGCATTCCTGGATGAAGGCTTGCAGGGCCGGGTTGTTTTCTGCTGCCTGGGTCGCTAGGGCATGTTCTGCCGCAACCGCAACATACGTAGCGCCCATCAGGGTATCCGGGCGGGTGGTATAGACTTTTAGCGTGCCTTCCTGGCCGACGATCGGGAACTCCACTTCACAGCCGAAGCTTTTGCCTATCCAGTTGCGCTGCATGGTCTTGACCTGCTCCGGCCAGCCATCTAGTTTGTCGAGATCTTGCAGTAATTCGTCGGCATATGCCGTGATCTTCATGAAATACTGGGGAATGTCGCGTTTTTCGACTACGGCGCCTGATCGCCATCCGCGGCCGTCGATGACCTGCTCGTTTGCCAGCACGGTCTGGTCGACGGGATCCCAGTTCACTGTCGCGGTCTTTTTGTAGATCAGGCCTTTCTTGAACAGCTCCGTGAACAGCCATTGTTCCCAGCGGTAATATTCCGGTTTGCAGGTGGCGATCTCGCGCTGCCAGTCGATGGCCAAGCCCAGCTGTTTTAGCTGTGTCTTCATGTGTTCGATATTGCTATACGTCCATGCGGCAGGTGCCGTCTCATTCTTGATCGCGGCGTTTTCCGCAGGCAAGCCGAAGGCATCCCAGCCCATAGGCTGCATCACGTTATAGCCGCGCATACGGTGGAAACGGCTCAGTACATCGCCTATGGTGTAATTGCGGACATGGCCCATGTGCAGGCGCCCGCTGGGGTAGGGGAACATCGATAGGCAATAATATTTAGGCTTGTCGGATGTTTCGCTGGCAGCGAATGTCTTGTTGGTTTCCCAGGCCTGCTGGACCTGTTGTTCTATTTCACGGAATGGATACTGCTGGTGCATGAGAGGGGAGCTTAGTCTTTGTTTTAGGATGCAAAATTATACATTGAAGCCATGCCAATTACTTTAAAACTAATGGATAGTGCGGCTTCGTTTCGTATCGATCATTCGCGTCGATGTTCACAACATACGTAATTCTTACAAGGTGTAGGAGAAGTGCCGATTTTGCAAAATCTTTGGGCTTGGTATTGTTCAGCCATAAGATTTTTGAAAGGACGGATCATGACAGGTGTAGCGAAGGAATTATACGTTTGCGGTAGTTGCGGCAGTATCAATGACCGAACTACCAAAAGACGCGGTATGTTCAGCAAGGCTGAAAAATGCAACGCATGCGGCTCTCAGCATAAGGTCGCATTGAAAACCTCGGCTGGCCAGGAGTTGATCAGTCGTTTCCAAAGCTTTACCTCGGACTTTCCTTACCAGTCCAGGCGCGCTGAACCTAACTGAATTAGTGTCAGTTTAATTCCTGATTTAGTGACAAAAACTAACGATATAAAAAAGCCTGCGTCAGCAGGCTTTTTTATATCGTATTATTACTAGTTGGCACGAGGCTTATCTATATTTACTCTAGATTTTATTTTTATTCATAATTTTTATTTAAGCGCAGTGAAAATTTCTTCGCGTATCTTATCCATTTCACCCAGACCATTCACCCGTACGTATTTGGGCGCGCCGCCTATACCGGATTTTGCCCAGTCTGAGTAATAGCCGACCAGCTTTTCCGTCTGCTCATGGTACACGCGAAGGCGGGTCATGACAGTTTCAGGCCTGTCGTCTTCACGCTGTACCAGGTCTTCGCCAGTTACATCGTCCTTGCCCTCTACCTTGGGCGGGTTGAATTTAATGTGGTAGGTACGGCCGCTGGGCAAATGCGCGCGCCGGCCGCTCATACGCTCGACAATGGCTTCATCCGGCACGTCGATCTCAACGACATAATCGATATCCACACCGGCCTGCTTCATGGCCTCGGCTTGCGGGATGGTGCGTGGAAACCCGTCGAACAGGAAGCCTGCCTGGCAGTCGGCATCCTTGATGCGCTCCTTTACTAGACCGATGATCACCTCATCCGGCACCAAGCCGCCACTATCCATAAAGCGTTTTGCTTCCAGCCCAAGCTGGGTGCCGGCCTTGACCGCTGAGCGAAGCATATCGCCGGTGGATATCTGCGGGATATTGAATTTTTCCTTGATGAACGTGGCCTGGGTGCCTTTGCCGGCGCCAGGGGCACCTAATAATATGATACGCATCTTAAGCACTCTCTCCCTTGAGTTATTTAGTACAGTATTTTTTCGGAATTATATCAGGCTAGGTAATTGGCGATGCGCACGAATTCAGACATGGCAAGATTCTCCGCACGCAGTTGCGAATCGATGTTCAGCGCAGCAAAGCCGGCATCGTCCAGCAAGCCTTTTAGTGTGTTGCGCAAAGTTTTGCGGCGCTGGCCGAAGGCATTCAGGACAACTTTGGCGAACAGGGCTTCATCGTTCGCCGGGTGGGGCAGGCTGGCATGCGGTACGCAGCGCACGAAGGCAGATTCCACTTTCGGGGCGGGTTCAAACGCTTCGGGCGGAACCGTGATCAGGTACTCCATCTGCAGGCGGTATTGCAGCATGACGGAAAGCCGCCCGTATGCCGGCGTCGAAGGCATCGCCACCATGCGCTCGACGACTTCTTTCTGCAGCATGAAATGCATGTCGACGATATTCGCCACGTTATCCAGCAGATGGAACAGGATGGGCGTGGAGATGTTGTAGGGCAGATTACCTACTACGCGTAACTGGCTACCCAGTGAAGAAAAATCGAACTTCAGGGCATCGCTGTTATGGATGGTGATGCTGTTGCGGGCGTACTGGTTCTGCATCCAGCTGATGATGTCGCGATCCAGTTCCACCACATGCAGGTGATCAAGCTTCGTCAGTAACGGTTGCGTAAGTGCCCCCAGACCGGGGCCGATCTCCACCATGAGGTCGGCAGGTAAAGGCTGTATTGCCTCTACCAGGCTGCGGATAACATCACTGTCGGAGAGGAAGTTCTGCCCAAAACGCTTTTTCGGGATATGCCTCATGTTGCTGCGTGTTTGTGTTGCGCCAGCTCGATGGCCAGATGAATGGCTGCCAGCAGACTGCCAATCTCGACATTGCCTTTGCCAGCCAGGCTAAGTGCAGTGCCGTGATCGACCGATGTGCGGATGATGGGCAATCCCAGTGTGACGTTGACGCCGCCGCCGAAGCTGGCATGCTTCAATACGGGCAAGCCCTGGTCGTGGTACATGGCCAGCACGCAATCGCCGTTTGCCAGGTTGTGGGGAGTGAACAGGGTATCTGCTGGCAATGGGCCCAACAACTGCATGCCTTGTGCCCTGAGCTTTTCCAACACGGGGGCGATGGTCGTGATTTCCTCGGTGCCAAGGTAGCCGCCTTCGCCGGCATGGGGGTTAAGCCCAGTCACCAGGATACGCGGATGTTCCAGGCCGAAATGGCTGGCGAGGTCCTTGTGCAGGATGGTGATGGTGGTTTCCAGGCTTTCTTGCGTAATGGCGCTGCTGACATCTTTCAATGGCAGGTGGCGTGTGGCCAGGGCAACGCGCATGCCTCCGCCCACCAGCATCATGACCACATGTTCGGTATGCGTATGGTCGGCGATGAACTCGGTATGGCCGGTAAAGGCGATGCCGGCATCGTTGATGATGCCCTTGTGCACAGGTGCGGTGACCATCGCATGGAACTGGCCGGTGATACAGCCATCGATGGCAGTTTCTAGCGTCTTCAATACATAAGCGCTGTTGGCGGCATCCAGCTTGCCGGCCACGACAGGTGCTGCAATATCCTGGTGCAGGACGGTAATCTCGCCGTTGCCCAAGTGACGCCTGGGCTTAGTGTTGCTGTCGTAATGCCGGATGGCAATAGGCAAGCCAAGCGCCTCGGCACGATCCGCCAGTGCGTGTTCATCGGCCAGGATGGTGATGTCGGCATCCAGTGCATGGCTTGCCAGCATGGCGCACAGATCCAGCCCGATGCCGGCGGGTTCGCCGGCAGTGATCACGATAGAAGGGAGAAAGGCGCTCAAGGCAGTAGGCAATGCTTGGATGTTGTATGCGTTGTTAATACTTGGGCTTGTTAGTATTTGTCTTCGAGCCGCAATTCCACATAGGCACGGTCACGCAGTTCGCGTACCCAGTCCTGGTAAGCCTCGTCGGATTTACGTGCACGGATTTCCTGGCGTGCCTTAAGGCGTGCGGCTTCCTTCGCCATGTCCTGCTTGCGGCGCTCCAGCACCTGGATGATATGGAAGCCGAAAGAGGTGCGCACCTGTTCGCTGATGGCCATAGGCTGTAACTCATTCATGACTTTTTCAAACTGGGGGACGGTGTCGCCGGGGTTTACCCATCCCAGGTCGCCGCCCGCCGATGCGGAACCGTCTTCCGAATACTGCTTGGCCAGTTCCGCGAAATCGCCGCCGTTATCCAGCCGCTCTTTTACGGTATCCAGTTTGTGCCTGGCCTGGCTTTCCGACATGACTTCGCTCAGTTTCACGAGGATGTGGCGTACATGCGTCTGCTCGATCACCAAAGGTGAAGACCCGCCGCGGCGGTTGGTGAGTTTGAGTATATGGAAACCATTCGCGCTGCGCAGGACAGGGGATATCTCGCCCACCTGCATGGGTTTAAGCGCGTCGGCGAACAGGGATGGGATCTGCGTGGATGTCTTCCAGCCCAGGCTGCCGCCTTCCAGGGCATTGGGTGCATCGGAGATGGCGGCGGAAACCTGCGCAAAATCGCTGCCGGACTTTAATTGCTTAAGTGCATTCTCAGCCTTTTCCTTCAACTTCTGCAGCACGTCAGGCGAGCTATCGTCCGGTGCGCGTATCAGGATATGCGAGATTTCATACTCATCCTGCGCTTCGTTGCGCGAGGATTGGGTTGTCAGGAAGTTATCAATCTCGGACTCGGTGACATTGATGCGGTTGTCCACTTCGCGTTCACGTAAACGTGCCAGCAAGATTTCATTGCGGATATCTTCGCGGAATTTGCGGTAACTGATGCCATCCCCAGCCAGTGCTTCACGGAATTGCGGCATGTCCATCTTGTTCTGGTCGGCGATGCGCTCTATGGTTTTATCCAGCTGGTTGTCGTCTACACGCAAGCCGGTCTGAGCTGCCAGTTGAAGCTGCAGACGATCATTGATCAGGCGTTCGAGGATTTGTTTCTGCAGGATATCGGCCGGTGGCAATTGCGCGCCCTGTTTTTCCAGCTGCGCGGTCACCGTGCGGACACGGTCGTTCAATTCGTTCTCGGTGACGACTAACTGGTCCACCACCGCCACGATACGGTCCATCTTGACGATGTCGCTGCTGTCCTTACTCGCCGCATGCGCCATGCCCATTGCAACGCAAAGTAATATCAGGAAAGTGGCTAGTTTGCACCGGGTAGATATAGAAAATACGTTACTCATAATTTTGTTGCCTGTAATTGTCTGGTAGCAGCCCGCTGCTGCTATATCCGGGTATCGCACGGTTAAGCAACCGCATCGGGTTGGCACCGATAGAGGCCAAGCCGCCTAGTTCGAGCTGGAAAAAGAATGCATAGTTCGCATTGGCCGTCGCCGTGGCCACACGTTGTAACACAGCACGGGCCTGCCAGCAACCCGCGTCATACTCGACACCGGCGAGGCCTTCGATCGGCTGCGCTTCCGCGATGGAATAGTTCCAGCGGCCCAGGCCATACCAGCCTTTACCGAATGGCCATTGTCCGGAAATGTTGTATTGTTCCAACCGATCTATGGTGTAACGATAGCTCAGGTTCAATACTTTGCCGGGCTGCGGGTTGTAGCGGGCACCAATATTGGCCTTCACGGTTTCCGAAGTGTCGGTGTTGTATTGCCAGGCGGTGTCTACGTTCCATTTGTTTGCCAACTTTGCGGTGGCGGCTGCGACGAAGTCAGACGTATCGCCGGTACGCAAACTCTGCCCTGGCAATCCTACCTTCTGGTCGGCGAAGTAAAAGCGCTGCCCCACCGTTACGGCCAGGCGCTGCTCGCCGGTTTTCGCATTGATCATGCGGCTGGTCACTGCCAGGCTCAACTGGTTGGCGTTATTGATGCGGTCATTGCCGGTGAACTGGTTTTCAAGAAATAATGTACCGAGGTTTAAATCCGCATCCGAACTATCGAATATAGGAAATTGTGACTGATCCTGGTACGGAATATAGACATAGTAAGCCCTGGGTTCCAGGGTTTGCGTATAGTTGTTCTTGACCACCTTCACATTGCGGTCAAAGAAAAGCCCGCTGTCCACGCTGAAGACTGGAACGTTCACACTGCCTGATTCATATTGCCCGCTGACGCCATCCTGAGTGAATCCGGGATTGTTCAGGTTGTAACTGGTATGTTTCACGCCGAGTTTCGGGGTGACATAACCATACGGCTGGGCCATCGGCAGGCTGATGCTGGGGTAGCTAGTCAACCGGTTACCGGTTACCCCGGTGGTAAACAACCCTCCTGAGGCTGTCGTCGTGAATCTTGGATTTTTAGGGTCACGATCGAAACTCACCCATTCGTTATAGATGTTGGCATTTAACATGCCATAATCCTTATTGCCGCTTAATGTGAGTTGCGGCAAGCGTTCGTAGGGGTAGGTCAGGCTTGGATTATTGGTGCTATTCAGGGTCTGGAATTTCTGGGCTAGCGCAGAAAAGCTCCAAACATCATCGCTGTAAGCCACATTGGCCTGCTGCGCCAAATTGACGCGGCTGGTGCTGACGATCCTGGTCGACATGTCGGAGAAGTATTGGTCGTCCGATACTTTCTCGATGTTATAGCCTGCCGACCAGCCATTGCCGAAGGTCTGCTGGTGTTTCAGGTTGGCGTAATAACGCGTTTCATTGGAGTTGATGTCGCTAGGCAGGTATTCCAGACTGTTGATGCCGGAATAGGTTTCGCCCATATAACGGAACTCACCTTGTAGCTGCAGGCCGCGTTTGGTGAGCAGTCGCGTTGCAAATGTCGCGTCCATATCGGGGGAAATGTTCAAGTAGAAGGGCGTCAACACTTCGAAACCGCTACGGCTGGTCGTGCCCCAGGTGGGGGAAAGAAAACCCGATTTACGCTGGTTGAGGAAAGAAAAGCTGATCCAGGGCGTGTAGAGGATGGGAACGCCTTTAAAGTCCACTCGCGCGTTTTTTGCGGTGGCGGTCTTGGAGTAATCGTCCAGTTGCAGTTCGCTAGCCTTGATGTACCAATCATCCGAATCTGCGGCACAGGTTGTGTAACGTGCACCCTTCAGGCGCTTCTTGCCTTCGCCTTCGAAAAATACTGCATCGGCATCTCCCCGCGACATACCACTTTTTTTGCTCACTACCGGTTCGTACGCTGAAGTGTCTTCAATATTCTGCTGGCTCAACGGTTGCTGAGAACTGCCTACCATCACTTCATTCGGGTCGTTATAGGTTCGGTTAAGTACAGCGGTTGCCTGGGCAGCCCCTATCTGCGGCAGGTTGGCAAACTGCTGTTTCATCAGGAAGGAGGCCTGCATCATCTCCCCTATGCTCTCGCCCATCCTCATGCGCAATGAAGGGCCGGTGATCGTTGCATCGCCGGCTTCTACACGCGTATTGCCTTCTACGTGTACTTCTTCATTCTGTACATCGTATTCGATGGTGTCCCCGTAGATTTTCTGGCTATCCTGGAATAGCGAAGCATTGCCGATCGCGCTCATTTTGCGGTCGAGGTAGACCTGCATACGGTCGCCTTCAATAATGGTAGCGCCGGGCGCTTCTGTAGAGCTGTTGACCGGGCTTGAAGTGTCGACAGCCAGGTCGTCGCTCGCCTGGCTAGCCGGGTCGAAATTGTCCAGGCGGTTGCTCATCCTTAACCGGATGCGCTGTTGGGTAGTCGGGTTTTGAGGAGGAGGAGCAGCCGGTTTAGTGGAAATCTGTGTGTTGTTGGCCGCAGTATTCTCTGCAAGTAGCTGCGTTGATCCTAACAATGTGGATTCAAAATGCAGGTGAACCTGTTCAGTCGTCGTGCTTTCCTGGGCACGTAATTGACCCATACCAAAAGTAACAAATGGACTTAAAGTGACAAATGCGATCGTTGAAGTGATGAGGCGAATTTTCAAAGTATATTTTTACGATTTTGGTATAACGAACGCGCGTTCTTTGTAGGGGTGATAAAATCGCATAAATTCACCTTTTAGGCAATGTATAAATTGCCGTGCTTTATGCTTTGTTGTTGAATTTTAAGTATTTTATTTTTACATCCAATATGTAAATATTTTGTTTAAGGTGTTATCCAGTGTTAAGACAGCAGCAGTTAAATGATTGGCTGGTTCGTGTTCTTGAAGGCCAGTCCTTTTCCCTTACCCCCGCATCTGCCGATGCCAGTTTTCGCCGATACTTTCGGGTCGACCTGGGCGACAAGACATTGATCGCCATGGATGCACCCCCGCCGCAAGAGGATTGCACGCCGTTTGTACACGTGTCGGGAGTGCTTGCAGATGCCGGTCTCAATGTGCCGCATGTACTGCATCAGGACATCGCAAATGGTTTCCTGCTGCTGACTGATCTCGGTAATGACACTTACCTGAGCCGCCTTAACCATGAAACTGCAGCAGCCCTTTACCGCGATGCGACTGATGCGCTCGTCACCATGCAGTTGTCCAGCCGACCCGACGTGTTGCCGCCCTATGATGAAGCCCTGTTGACACGTGAGATGCAGCTTTTCCCGGACTGGTATGTGGCTAAACACCTCAATAAAACGTTAACGCATGAACAGCAGGTAGTCTTGGATAAAAGCTTTGCGATCCTCAACCAAAACATCCTGGCGCAGGGGCGTGTCTATGTGCACAGGGATTACCATTCGCGCAATTTGATGGTGTGTGATGGGATATACGGCGAGAATCCCGGTGTGCTGGACTTCCAGGACGCCGTCTATGGTCCCGTGACGTATGACCTGGTGTCGCTGCTAAAGGATGCGTATATCCGCTGGGAAGAGGACGAGGTGCTGGATTGGGCGGTACGCTACTGGCAATCCGCCAAGAAAGCCTGCCTGCCGGTGCCGCAGGACGTCGCCGATTTTTACCGCGATTTCGAATGGATGGGCGCACAGCGCCATATCAAGGTGCTGGGCATCTTTGCGCGCCTTTACCATCGTGACGGCAAGGACGGGTACTTGAAGGATATGCCGCTGGTGATGGATTACCTGCGTCGCGTCTGCGCACGCTACATCGAGCTGCGTCCCCTGCTGAGGTTGCTGGACGAACTTGAGGGCAATCCACACAGGCCCGGATATACCTTCTGATGAAGGCCATGATACTGGCGGCAGGCCGCGGCGAACGCATGCGACCCCTTACCGACCATACTCCCAAGCCCTTACTTCAGGTTGGCGGCAAGCCGCTTATCGTATGGCATATAGAACGCCTGGCCGATGCCGGCATCATCGAAGTGGTCATCAATCATGCCTACCTCGGCGACCAGATAGAGCGGGCCTTGGGCGATGGTTCGCAATGGGGCGTATCCATTCAGTATTCCCGCGAACAGGAAGCGCTGGAAACGGCTGGCGGTGTGACAGCAGCGATACCCCTGCTGGGTGATGCCCCTTTTTTACTGATTAGTGCTGACATTTATGCGCAATGCAATTATTCCCATTTGCTCGATAAAGTAAAGTTGCTGGAGTCGAAGGATTGGGCCTATCTCTGGATGGTGGACAATCCACCTTGGCATGCTCGCGGCGATTTCGCCTTGCATGGCCAATACATTGATCTGCAGGGAGAGCCGCGCATGACGTATGCTAACCTTGGCATTTATCGCCCCCAATTTTTTGCGACGATAGAGCCGGGAACTAAAATGCCGATGCTGCCTCTGTTTCAGAGTGCTATCTCGCAAAATAAAGTGAAAGGCGGGCGCTATGTCGGCCTGTGGGAAAATGTTGGCAATCCGCAACAATTGGCTGCCCTGGATGCCTTGCTAAGGAAGAACGAATGATCGCTAGTAGCGAATTTCTGCAACGGCGTAGCCGCCTGATGGCTGGCATGGGGGAGGGGGTCGCCTTTATCCCCACGGCCCCAGAACTCATCCGCAATCGGGATAGCCATTACCCTTTCCGCTTCGACAGCTACTTTTATTACCTGACTGGCTTCAAGGAGCCGGAATCGGTGCTGATGTTGATCGCCGGAGCCCAGCCTAAAAGCATCCTGTTCTGCCGCGATAAGGACATGGAGCGAGAGATCTGGGACGGGTTTCGGTATGGTCCCGGTGCTGCCGTCACTGAGTTCGGCGTGGACGAGGCGTATTCCATCAGCCAACTGGATGAGGTAGCCCCCAAGTTATTGGCTGGTCAGCCAAAACTCTTTTACAGCCTGGGAGCGGATGCCGGCTGGGATGCACGTGTCACCGGTTGGCTCAACCAGTTGCGGGCACAGGGTCGTAGCGGGATCTCTGCGCCGGCTGAGATTGCCGATGTGCGAGGCCTGCTGGATGAAATGCGCTTGTATAAGTCGGCCTACGAGGCAGATACCATGCGCCTCTCAGGGCAGATCGCTGCAGGCGCGCATCGCCGCGCCATGCAGATGACACGCCCCGGCAAGATGGAATACGAGATAGAAGCGGAATTCCTGCATGAGTTTTATAGTCACGGTGCGCAGGCGCCGGCCTATACCTCAATCGTCGCAGGCGGCCCCAATGCCTGCACCCTCCATTACAACGCCAATAATGCAAAATTGAACGACGGTGATCTGCTACTGATCGACGCCGGTTGCGAACTCGATGGGTATGCCTCCGACATTACCCGTACATTTCCCGTAAACGGTAAATTCACCGGTCCCCAGAAAGACCTGTATGAGCTGGTACTGGCGGCGCAATCCGCTGCTATTAGCAAGGTACGCCCTGGTTGCCACTGGAACGAACCCCATGAAGCCGCGCTGGCGGTGTTGATTCGCGGTTTTATCGATGTCGGCCTGTGCAAAGGCAGCCAGGATTCCGTGCTGGAATCCGGCGACTATCGCCGGTTTTACATGCACCGTACCGGGCACTGGCTCGGCCTGGATGTGCACGATGCTGGCGAATACAAAGCCGGGCAGGGCGTGGATGGAGCGCAGCCATGGCGCATGCTGGAACCCGGCATGGCGCTAACGGTAGAGCCTGGATGTTACGTGCGACCGTCAGGCGATGTTCCCGAACATTTCTGGAATATCGGCATACGTATCGAGGACGATGCCCTGGTGACTGCAGATGGCTGTGAAATCCTCACGGATGCCGCCCCTAAGACGGTGACGGAGATCGAGTCGCTGATGGCCCAGGCATGACCAGTTCGCCAAGCGGCATTGTAGTCATAGGCGGCGGGCCAGTGGGCGCGACGCTGGTGCTGGCATTACGCCAGAAAGGCATCAAAGCAACACTGCTGGAAGCGCGTTCACGCGGCGCGGCCAATGAAGACAAGAGGGCACTGGCGCTTTCCTACGGCAGTCGTATGATATTGCAACGCCTTGGTTTGTGGCAGCAGCTCGAAGCCAAGGCGACGCCCATCAATACCATCCATATATCCCAGCGCGGCAGCCTGGGCAGGAGCAAGCTGAAAGCACAGGATCACGATTTGTCCGCATTGGGCTATGTGGTCGCGTACGGTGACCTCAATGCAATCCTGGATAGCCATTTGCATGCCCCTGGCAAGGAGAGTACTGCTGCAAGCGACGATACGCATTTAATCTATAACGCCGAAGTGACTGCGATCATACCTTCTGAATCTGAGGCCCGTGTCGAGTATCTGCATGGTGGGGAGTCATGCTCTATGGAGGCTGCTGTGGCCATCCTTGCCGATGGCGGACGTAGCCTGGGCGACATTCCTGGGCTTAAGCGTGAGTCTAAGCATTATGGGCACGATGCCCTAGTGACCAAGGTGCAATGCGAGCTTGCGCACGCCAATACGGCGTATGAACGGTTTACGCCGATGGGACCGATCGCGCTGTTACCTAACGGGGCACGCGATTTTTCCCTGGTCTGGACAGGTGCGGAGGAAGATATTAAGCCCCTACTTGAACTGGGCGATACCGAATTCCTCCAGCAGTTGCATGTGCATTTTGGCGACCGTGTGGGTAAATTCCTGGGTGTGGAAAAGAGGCTGAGTTTTCCGTTAAAGCTATCTTATCTGAATCCAGTCACCGCGCCGCACCTCGCCGTCATCGGCAATGCTGCACAAACCATGCATCCTGTTGCCGGCCAGGGTTTCAATGTCGGTTTGCGCGATGCCTGGGAGCTGGCAGGACAAATAGCTGCAAGCCCTGTTGCTGATTGGGGAAACCCTGCAATGATGGCGAATTACCAGGGCAGCCGTCGCGCCGATGCCAAACGCAACCTCATCTTTACCGATTTCCTGGTGAATATTTTCTCCAATGATATTGCCGGGCTGTCGGTACTGCGTGGCATGGGATTAGGGCTGCTGGATATCGTCAAGCCGGCAAAAAATAGATTGATCAGTAAAATGAGTTTCGGTAGCCATGGCTGATACTGCCAAGACTGCAAAAGGGCCATATTCTTCACAACTCGATTTCGACATTATCGTGGTGGGCGGCGGACTGGTGGGGGCATCTGCAGCCGTCGAATTAAGCACGCAAGGTTTTCGTGTGGCGTTAGTGGATAAAGAAAGCCTGCAGTTCAACCAGGACCATAACTTGGCGAATGACTGGGATAACAGGATTTATGCGATTAGCCCAGGCAATGCTGCATGGCTGGAAACCCTTGGTGTTTGGGGTGGGCTTGACCCTGCGCGCTTGTGCCCAATAGAGCGCATGGAGGTATTCGGCGATGCGCATGCTGAACCGCTCGTATTCGATGCTTATGAAGTAAATGCACTTAACCTGGGTGTTATTCTGGAGAACAGGACATTGCTCCAGACCTTGTGGAGCAAACTTGCTGCGTTGGGTGTCCATGTCGAAACAAGTGCGCAGGTTGAGTCGCTAGTGGTTAGGGAAGATAACGCGTCCATATCTTTGGAAAATGGGGTTTTACTTAATGCCAAGTTGATTATAGGGGCAGATGGCGGTAACTCCTGGGTGCGCAGGCAAAGCGGCGTCAGTGTAAAAATGCACGATTATCAGCAGATGGGCGTAGTGGCCAATTTCGAGACTGAATTGCCGCATGGCAATATAGCTCGGCAATGGTTTGCTGAAAATGGCGTGCTGGCATGGTTGCCGCTGCCTGAAAATCGAATATCCATGGTCTGGTCGACAGAAAATGCAGCAGGGCTAATGGAACTCAGTCCAGACGAATTGACGGATAGAGTGTCGGAAGCTGGCGGGCATGCGTTAGGCATATTGCGGATAATCTCTGAGGCAGCGGCTTTTAAGTTGGTAAAGCAAACTGCAAATCAGCTGGTACGCCCAAGAATTGTATTGGTGGGGGATGCGGCGCACCAGATACATCCCCTTGCCGGCCAGGGGGTCAATCTTGGTTTTCGTGATGTAATTGCGCTGAGCGAGGTTTTAAAAAAAGCGTCTAAACATGAAGATATCGGGGATATCTATGTCCTCCGCAGATACGAACGCGCCAGGCAAGCCGATATACTGGCATTAGGTAGCGTTACACACGGTTTGCACTGGCTGTTTGAACTTCAGTCACCCATGGTAAAGAAGATACGAAACTTCGGCCTGGGGTTAACTGGTCAGCAACAAGTATTAAAAAATTACTTAATCAAGCAAGCAATTGCTTAATACATCTATAAGGTTTGAATAGTTAATGAAAATTTCAAAAATACTCGTATGTTTACTTGCTGCCTTGTTTGTTGCCCAAGCCCATGCCGATGAGGCAAGCCTGAGGAAAGCATTTGAGACTACCTACCCTAAAATGCAGGTCGGCAGCATTGTCAAAACACCGTATGCAGGATTGTATGAGGTGTTCGTGAACGGCCAGATTATCTACGCTGACGACAAGCTGAGCTTCCTGATCACGGAAGGTCACCTCGTCGACCCGAAAACCAAGCGCGACATCACCGGAGACCGGCTTGAAGAGCTGAATAAAATAGATTTTTCTTTGCTGCCTCTCGATCAGGCGATCAAGGTGGTAAAGGGAAACGGCAGCAGGAAATTGGTGGTGTTTTCTGATCCGGATTGCCCGTTCTGCAAACGCCTCGAACAGAAAGAATTGGCAAACATTACCGATGTGACCATCTACACCTTATTGTTCCCCATCGAGCAATTACACCCGGATGCCGCCAATAAATCCAAGGCAATCTGGTGTGCTCCGGATCGCGCGAAAGCCTGGCAGGACTGGGCAGTAAATAGCCAATTGCCTAAATCAACCGGTAACTGCGAAACCCCATTGGCCAAAATAGCAGACTTGGCAAGAAAGTTAGGGGTATCCAGCACGCCCACATTATTCTTTTCAGATGGCAAACGCATGTTAGGCGCCTATCCAGCCCAGGAGATCGAGAAAGCCATGAATATTAAAAAATAAAAATTACTTAATTTCAGTTAATTAATAAAACTTTTTAATTTTTGTTACGTATTGAACGAATTTAATATATTAAAATTTATGATCATTTAGGTAGGGTCAACTCTTTTAAGCCTGAACTAAAATATGGGTCTTAGCATAAAATTTTTTTGATGCTAAGACCCATATTTTAAATTAGTCGTCTAGGCCTGTTTTCATATAAGGCGTATTAAACGGCTGCCCCCATTTTAAATATTGGTAAATACATTGCAATAACTAAGCCGCCAATCAAAACGCCCAAAACCACCATAATCACTGGCTCCATAAGACTAGATAGTGCCTCTACTGCATCATCTACCTCGCCTTCAAAAAAATCGGCCACTTTTGATAGCATGGAATCTAAAGCCCCAGACTCTTCACCAATTGCAACCATTTGTAATACCATATTTGGAAATACATTCGAATTTTGCATAGCCACAGTCAGGCTGGTGCCTGTACTAATTTCGCTTTGAATCTTTTTGGTGGCATCGTAATAGACGCGATTTCCAGAAGCGCCAGCTACTGAATCTAATGCTTCTACAAGTGGGACGCCTGCTGCAAACATGGTTGCAAGTGTACGAGCAAATCTTGCAATGGTTGCAATTCTAATTAAATGACCAAATATTGGTAATTTCAACATTAATCTGTCCATTGTTGACTGCATTTTTTCTGAACGCTTCCATGTATAAAAGAAAAACCATAATCCACCGCCGATTGATCCAAAAATTGCCCACCAGTAAGAAACAAAAATGTCGGAAATATTCATTACAATAAGTGTTGGTGCTGGCAACTCCGCACCGAAACCTGCAAAAAGTTCTTTGAATGCAGGAATCACAAATATCATAATTACGGCGGTAATGATGAATGCCACCACAATGATGGATACTGGGTAAAATAATGCAGATTTAATTTTACTTTTTATTTTCTGTATCTTTTCTTTATAGGATGCAAGTCTGTCCAATAGCGAGTCCAAGATACCTGCTTGCTCGCCCGCGCCAATCAGATTGCAGAAAAGCGCATCAAAATACAAAGGGTATTTCCGGAATGCTTGGCTCAGGCTACTACCGGTTTCGACATCGGATTTAATATCACTCAGTAATTTGGCCACCGCTGGATTGCTATGGCCTTTGCCGACAATATCAAAAGACTGCAGCAAAGGAACGCCGGCTTTCATCATGGTGGCAAGCTGACGGGTAAATAATGTAACGTCTTTATCGGTGACTTTGCCGGATTTGGCAAAACCGCTTTGTTTCTTTATTTTTATGATCGTAATGCCTTGGCGGCGTAGGGTAGCACTCACGAACGCTTCCCCACTGGCTTTCATTTCGCCCTTGATGCGCTTACCTTTTTTATCAGTACCTTCCCATTGGTAAACGACCTCTTTTGTTGCTTTAGGTGCAGCCATGACGATCCCTTGGGTGTTTTTTGAGGTTCTTATTCATTGGTGACAGCTTCAATCTCGGTGATCGAGGTATGGCCCTGTTTGACCTTTAATAATCCTGATTGCCGTAAATCCTTTACACCTTCGCGTTTTGCCTGGTCGGCAATATCATGCGCCGTGCCATTTTTCATGATGATCCTGCTCATCGCTTCGCTGACCGGCATGACTTGGTAGACACCCACGCGCCCCTTATAGCCGGCAGTGCACATTTCGCAACCATCATCATTGGGCCCATACAGCTGCCAACTGCCGTCCAGATCGGCCTCTGCGAAGCCTACGCTCAATAAAGCCTCGCGCGGCACATCAATCGGTTTTTTGCAGTTTTTACATAGTCGCCTAGCCAGGCGCTGTGCAGTGATCAGCGATACGGCAGAAGCAATGTTGAAGGGCGCAACGCCCATGTTCATTAGGCGGGTCAGGGTGGATGGCGCATCGTTGGTATGCAGCGTTGAAAGTACCATGTGGCCGGTAGACGCCGCCTTGATGGCCATGTCTGCCGTCTCCAGGTCGCGGATTTCCCCGATCATAATAATATCGGGATCCTGACGCAGGAACGATTTCAAGGCTGCAGCAAAGGTGAGTCCCTGTTTGTCATTGACGTTCACCTGGTTGATGCCGGGTAACGGTATTTCCGCTGGATCTTCCGCAGTTGAAATGTTGACGCCCGGGTCATTCAGGATATTGAGGCAAGTATAAAGGGAAACGGTCTTCCCTGAACCGGTTGGCCCGGTGACCAGCACTAAGCCATAAGGCCGGCTCACGGCGGAAAGCAGGGCTTCTTTTTGTTCCGGTTCATAACCTAGTGCTTCAATGCCCAATGTGGCGCTACTTGGATCCAGGATCCGCATGACGATCTTTTCGCCATTGATCATCGGCAGCGTGCTGACACGGAAATCAATGCTGCGTGTCTTCGACAGTACCAGTTTCATACGGCCATCCTGCGGTATACGTTTTTCGGCAATGTCGAGACTGGAGATCACCTTGATGCGCGAAGCCAATTTATCTTTAATCGCCAGCGGCGGTTGCGCTATCTCCCTTAGCATGCCATCCACGCGGTAGCGAATACGGAAAAATTTTTCGTAAGGCTCAAAATGAATGTCTGAAGCACCCATATTGATGGCGTCCAGCAATATTTTCTGGATATATTTGACGATAGGTGCATCGTCGACTTCCAATGTCTGCGCTTCGGCTTCTTTTGTTTTTTCATCGTCAGGCTCGATATCCAGGTCGAAGTCATCGCCGGTATTCAATGAGCCTAAACTTGTGTCTGACGCTTCCGCAATCCTGTCTATCCATTTGCCCAGTTTGTCATCTTCAACCACCACGGCAGACAGTGCCATGCCCACCTGGAACTGCACGTCATCCAGGGCATGCATGTTGGTAGGATCTGAAATTGCGACGAAGAGGGTGTTGTTACGGCTCTGCAGGGCCATCACCCGGCTACTTTGCATCAGCTTGATGTCGATAGTTTTAGCGGGAATGTAATCCTGGTTCAGGGAGTTCAGGTCGAATAGAGGAAGCCCGAACGCTTTTGAGGAGGTCTCCGCTATTTTTAATGCCGGAAGTTTCTTACTGGCGATCAGCTGCGCAAGAAATGAGTTTTTCTGGGTGTTTGCAGCGCTTTGAATGGCGTGCGCTTCTTCTTCAGACAATAATTTGTCTTGTACCAGCAGACGGGCAAGTCCGCCAAGCTTGCTAGGTAAGGTTGTCGTCGCCATTATTTGATGATTCTAGAGATTGCTTTCGGTTGGTTGCAGGCTATATGCAAAGTATAAGCAAATAATGCACGTTAGCCTTTTTTTTGTAAAGCCCATTAAGAATCATAAATTTGGCTTACTTTATTGATTTAAAAGGTAATCAATATTTAATCTACTTGAAGCTATCATGAACCGTAATTATTCAATGCAAGACTCTTGAGTTTAGTAGACTCTTTGGTTGTTGACACCGAATACTATTCCCATCATTTGTTTACATGTTGTTCACAATCTCATCGCCGAATTGTGAGCTTCCAACTTGCGTAGCGCCTTCCATCTGTGAAGAAAAATCGATGGTGACTCGTTTGGACGCTATGGCCTTGGCAACCCCTTGTAATATCAAATCTGCAGCTTCTGTCCAGCCCAGATGGCGCAACATCATTTCTGCCGACAGTATCAGTGAACTCGGATTCGCCAGGTCTTTCCCGGCGATTTTAGGGGCTGTGCCGTGTGTCGCCTCAAACATGGCCGTGGTGTCCGACAAGTTGGCGCCAGGGGCGATACCGATGCCGCCTACCTGGGCAGCCAGTGCATCCGACATATAGTCGCCGTTCAGGTTGAGCGCGGTGACGACATCGAAGTCTTCTGGGTGCAATAATATTTCCTGCAGGAAGGCATCGGCGATACAGTCTTTGATCACGATGCCATTCGGCAATTTGCACCATGGGCCGCCGTCGATCTCAACCGCACCAAACTCTTCTTTTGCAAGCTCATACCCCCAGGTTTTGAAGCCGCCTTCAGTGAACTTCATGATATTGCCCTTGTGGGTAATCGTCACGGATTTACGGTTATTGTCGATGGCATACTGGATTGCCTTGCGGATAAGGCGTTTGCTGCCGTCGATGGACACCGGCTTGATGCCGATGGCAGACGACTCGGGGAAGCGGATTTTCTTGCGCATGCCCATGTCGCTCAGGAACGCGATCACTTTCTTTACTTCATCGGTGCCGGCAGCCCATTCGATGCCGGCATAGATGTCTTCCGTGTTCTCACGGAAAATCACCATATCGGTTTTCTCGGGCGCTTTTACTGGGCTGGGGACGCCGGTGAAATACTGGATCGGGCGCAGGCATACGTATAGATCCAGTTCCTGGCGCAGGGTAACGTTCAACGAGCGGATACCTCCGCCGACGGGCGTAGTGAGTGGACCTTTGATTGAGATCACGTAATCCTTAACCGCCTGCATCGTCTCTTCCGGCAGCCAGGTATTCTCGTCGTAAATCTTGGTGGCTTTTTCGCCGGCATAAATCTCCATCCAGGAGATTGCACGCTCGCCGCCATAGGCCTTTTTAACGGCCGCATCCACCACTTTAATCATGGGTGGGGTAATATCGATACCGATCCCATCGCCTTCAATAAATGGGATAATCGGGTGGTTCGGCACATTCAGGGAATTGTCTGCATTAATGGTGATTTTTTCTCCCGACTGCGGAATGACCAGCTTGGACCCAACATTTTTCGTAGACGTCATATTCTTTCCAGTTAGATAAATTGCTAATACTTTTCAACAAGCCTTATGGCGTAGTGTGCCAGTTCAGCAAGCATGATACATGCCCGACCCTGAAGGATTTTATTGCCATTCCCGATGTCTATCCGGCAGGGCGGCTGGATACAGACAGTGAAGGCCTGGTTATTTTAACCGATGATGGCAGGCTGCAACACCAGATTACCGACCCCAGGCATAAAGAAATAAAAACCTATTGGGCGCAAGTGGAAGGTGCCGTAGAGGATGCAGACTTGATGCCGCTGAGACAGGGCGTGGATTTAGGGGATTTTAAAACCCAACCGGCGCAAGTCCGTGTCATTGACGAGCCAAAACTGCTTTGGCCGCGGAACCCGCCCATACGCGAACGTAAAGCGATTCCGACCAGTTGGCTGGAAATCAAGATCAGCGAAGGCAAAAATCGGCAAGTACGTAGAATGACCGCTAAAATAGGTTTCCCCACATTGCGCCTGATACGGTATGCGATTGGCCAGCGCACTATTGAAAGTTTGCTGCCTGGAACTTGGCAGAAGCTGGACTAAGCGGATCTAGACTAACGTTTTATGAAGCAGTAATTGTATGGAGTTTACGTAATGAAACCTGTAGCGATTTTCAGGCATGCGCTTACCGAAGGTGCCGGCTATTTCTCTGCGATACTCAGTGAACATAATATTCCGTGGCAGCTGGTCAAGATAGACCAGGGCGATGCCATGCCTGCCACCGCTAAAGATTTCAGCGGGCTGGTGCTGATGGGCGGCCCCATGAGCGTCAACGACGATCTGCCGTGGATTCCTACCGTGCTCGACCTCATACGTGAAGCGGTGGATGCCGATATCCCGGTGCTGGGACACTGCCTGGGCGGTCAGCTTATCAGCAAGGCCCTCGGTGCGAAAGTGAGTAAAAACCCGGTGAAGGAAATAGGCTGGGGACAAGTTGCCGTGTCTGACAATGAGCAGGCTAAATATTGGTTCGGTGAGACGAAAGACTTCCAGAGTTTCCATTGGCATGGTGAAACATTTGCCCTGCCTGAGGGCGCTACCCACCTGCTTTCCAGCCCGTATTGCCAGAACCAGGCTTACTCCATCGGTAAGCATTTGGCATTTCAGTGCCATATCGAAATGACCTCCAGCATGGTAAAGAAGTGGTGCGAAGTTGGCGCCGCAGAAGTCGCCGAATCCATCGCCAGTGTGGCCGTGCAGCCGACAGATGAAATGCAGCGTGACCTGGATGCACGTATTGCCACGCTCAACAGCTTAGCCACTAGCGTTTATACAAACTGGATAACAGGCCTCAAGGCATAATCGTGCATATGGTAAAATTTTGCATAATTCGTTGAGTATCAGCTCATAACTGCCAACTAACTTAACCTAACCTAACCTAACACTAAGAGACTCCCATGTCCGGCAATACCATCGGTACTTTATTCACGCTGACCACGTTTGGCGAATCGCACGGCCCTGCCATCGGCGGCGTAGTGGATGGCTGTCCACCCGGCATGGAGTTGACGGCAGCCGACCTGCAGATCGACCTGGACAGGCGTAAGCCGGGCACTTCGCGGCATGTGACCCAGCGTAAGGAATCCGATACCGTAGAAATATTGTCCGGCGTGTTTGAAGGAAAAACCACAGGCGCACCCATCGGTCTGCTGATCCGCAATGAGGACCAGCGTAGCCAGGATTACAGCGCTATCGCCGAGACCTTCCGTCCCGGCCATGCCGATTACACCTACTGGCAGAAATACGGCATACGCGATTATCGCGGCGGTGGGCGTTCAAGCGCTCGCGAAACAGCAGTGCGCGTGGCGGCGGGCGGCATTGCCAAGAAGTGGCTTAAGGAACGCTATAGCGTCACTGTGCGCGGCTACATGAGCCAGATGGGCGAGATTGATATCCCCTTCGAAACTTGGGATGCCGTGAATGAGAATGCATTTTTCTCACCTAATCTTGCCATCGTGCCTGAACTGGAAGCCTACCTCGATAAAATTCGCAGTGAGCGTGATTCTGTCGGCGCGCGTATCTCTGTAGTTGCGCAGGGCGTACCTGTAGGTTGGGGTGAGCCGATATTCGACCGTCTGGACGCTGAGATCGGTTATGCCATGATGGGCATCAACGCCGTCAAAGGGGTGGAGATCGGCGCCGGCTTTGCCAGCGTTGCGCAGCGCGGTTCGGTGCATAGCGATGAATTAACGCCACAAGGTTTTGCTACTAATAATGCCGGCGGCGTGCTTGGCGGCATTTCTTCCGGCCAGGATATCATTGCACATGTCGCCCTCAAGCCCACCTCCAGCATTCCGCAGGCACGTCACTCCATCGATAAAAATGGTAACGCCCTGGACATGCAGACCACTGGCCGGCACGACCCCTGTGTAGGTATACGTGCTACGCCGATTGTCGAGGCGATGATGGCGCTGGTGTTGATCGACCATGCCTTACGTCACCGTGCGCAATGCGGCGATGTTGTGTCCGATACCCCAAAACTTAGGTAGTCGTCACTAATCTTTGATTTCCGACTCCTGATCTCTTACTAGACCTTCAAGCCGCCCATATGCACGCGATTCCTTATTGGCGGCTTTCCAGTTTTTACTTTGCGTACTTCGCATTCGTGGGTGCATTTACCCCATTCTGGAGTCTTTACCTAAAAGAGCTGACCTTCAGTCCCTTCCAGATCGCGGTGCTGATGTCGCTGTTCCAGATCGCGCGCATTTTCTCGCCTAGCCTGTGGGGTTGGTTTGCCGATCATATCGGGCGGCGTGTCCCCATCATCCAATGGCTGGCCGGCCTGAGTGTCGTCTCCTATATCGGCGTCTTTTTCGGCGAAAGTTTCTGGTGGCTGTTTGCCGTGATGCTGCTGCTCAGTTTTTTCTGGAGCGCATCTCTGCCCCTGATCGAGACGGTAACGCTGGGCCATCTTGGTGACCGCTTCGACCGCTACGGCCGTATTCGCATGTGGGGGTCTGTCGGTTTTATCGGCGCTGTCATCGGCTTGGGGTATTTGCTGGATTACACCAGTATCCAGGCGCTGTTGTGGGTGGTGTTCGGGCTATTGATTGCAGTGTCGCTCTTTTCCCGCAGCATCCCGGAACCAGCGGTGATAGCGAACCGCGACGATCTCCGCTCTATCTGGCAGATCATTCGCCAGCGTGAAGTCGTCGCACTCATGATGGCGTGTTTTACCATGTCGGCGGCACACGGTGCTTATTACACGTTTTATTCTATCTACCTGGTAGAACATGGCTACAGCAAATCGCAGGTGGGCTGGCTATGGGCGGTGGGGGTCATCTGCGAAATATTGATTTTCCTGTGGATGCCGGCGCTGACCAAGCGATTCGGCTTGAAGCGCATACTGTTTGCCAGCCTGTTGCTGGCCGTCGCGCGCTTCTCCATCATCGGCTGGGCGATAGATTTCTGGTGGCTGATTCTGTTCGCGCAGATGCTGCACGCCGCCACCTTCGGCTCCTATCATGCTTCTGCGGTTGCGCTCACTTATCGTTACTTCAAGGGCAAACACCAGTCCAAGGGACAGGGTCTGTACACCAGCATGTCCTATGGCGTGGGCGGCACATTCGGCGCAGTGATCAGCGGTTTTGCCTGGGAATCGCTAGGGCCGCACTGGACGTTTACCCTGGCGGCATGTTGCGCTATGCTGGGGTGCGTGTTATTTGCCTATATGATGCGTATATCATTATTCGATAAGGCAATAAACTAGATAGCAATCTAGTAGAAGGCAATAACTGGTGTAGCTTTTTACGGGGAGCTGGTGATGAGTCGATTACGCATGGCGGCATGCATGCTGGGGATGTTAAGTATTGCCGGCCTAGCATGGGCGGATGAGAGCACCCAGGTCAACGTGGTGGCGTTATTCAGTAACAAGGCCGTTATTATCGTCAATAAAGGCAAGCCACAAACCTTGTCCACAGGCGAGAAATCGCGGGAAGGCGTCAAGCTGATTGCTGCCAATAGCAGCAAGGCAGTGCTGGAGATCGAGGGCAAGCGCAAAGAATTGGCGATGGGACAAGCGGCGACTGTCGCCGGTTCTTTCCTGCCGGATGGCGGCAGTGCCATCTTTTATTCCAACGACGCAGGTCACCACATGGGTAAGGGCATGATCAACAACGCCGGGGTGACCTTCCTGGTGGATACCGGCGCATCGACCATCGCCATGAATTCAGGGGATGCAAAACGTGCCGGCATCAATTATAGGGCGGGAGAGCGTACGGTAGTACAGACGGCAAACGGCAATGTTTCCGCCTACGAGGTTATTATTGACCGGGTGACTTTAGGCAGCCTGACCCTGAACCAGGTGCGTGGCATGGTACTGGAAGGCGACTCACCATCGGTCGTGCTACTGGGGATGACGGCGTTGAACCGGCTGGACATGAAACGTGAGGGCATTGCGCTTACCCTCACCAAAAAATACTAGGATCTAAAACTGCGCAGTGTTGGACTTAAATAGAGAGCAGGCGTTTGTCACGCTCGATCAATGCATAGGCCGAATGATTGTGGATGGATTCGAAATTTTCAGACTCCACAACATAGGAGTCAATACGTGTTTCTTCATTCAGTTGCGCCGCTACATCGCGCACCATGTCTTCCACGAATTTAGGATTGTCATAAGCACGCTCGGTGACGTATTTCTCGTCGGGGCGTTTCAGCAGGCCGTATAACTCGCATGAAGCCTGTTCTTCCACCATGCGGATGATGTCTTCAACCCAGATGAAATCGTTGATCAGCGCGGTCACAGTAACGTGTGAACGCTGGTTATGCGCCCCGTAGTTGGATATCTTCTTTGAGCATGGGCACAGGCTGGTGACGGGCACCAGCACTTTTACCGTGATGTTGAATTTGTCCTGCTTGATCTCGCCGATGAAGGTCACTTCGTAATCCAGCAGGCTTTGTACGCCGGAAATGGGCGCAGCCTTGTTGATGAAATACGGGAAGGTCATTTCGACATAACCGGATTCCGCTTCCAGGCGCTTTACCATTTCGCGCAGGATGGTCTCGAATGATTCGATCGATATCTCACGTTCGTTCATATTGAGGATCTCAACGAAACGCGACATATGCGTGCCCTTGAAATTGTGCGGCAAGTGCACATACATATTGAACATGGCAACGGTATGTTGCACGCCGCCAGTTTTGTCCTTCACCTTTACTGGATGGCGTATGGACTTGATGCCGACCTTGTCGATGGCCAGGTGCCTGACATCAGGCGTGTTCTGTACATCTTCAATGGGTAATTTGATAGGCTGGTTCATGGGATTCTCAATGATTTAATGCTGCAAAATAATAGTTGAGTATACTACTAGGTTAATTTTTTCTCAATGGCCGCCACAATGCCATCAGCGTTCAGACCGCAATCAGCGAGCATGGTTTCATGGTCGCCATGCTCGATGAATGTATCCGGCAATCCCAGGCATAGCGTGGCTCCATGCGGGCTGACAGCCTGTAAAGCCTCCATGACGGCAGCCCCGGCGCCGCCCATGACGGCATTCTCCTCCACTGTGACCAGCAGGTCATGTTCCACAGCCAGTTTGGTTAGCAGGTCGATATCTAGCGGCTTGACGAAACGCATATTGGCAACTGTAGCATCCAGCCTGTCACCAGCCTCTAACGCTGGCGTCAGCATACTGCCGAACGCAAGTATGGCGATTTTCTTCGTCTCGTTACTGCTCTTTCGGCGAATTTCGCCCTTGCCAATAGGCAATGCCTGCATGGATTTTTCAATCGGTGTGCCAGGGCCGCCGCCGCGCGGGTAGCGAACAGCGGTCGGGCCATCGTGCTTGAATGCGGTATAGAGCATTTGCCGGCATTCGTTTTCATCGCTCGGCGTCATCAGGACGATATTCGGGATACAGCGCAGGTAGCTGATATCGAAACTGCCGGCATGGGTGGGTCCGTCAGCCCCGACCAGGCCTGCGCGGTCAATGGCAAACATCACAGGGAGGTTTTGCAGTGCGATGTCATGGATCAGCTGGTCATAGGCACGCTGTAAAAACGTGGAGTAGATGGCGACAACAGGCTTCAGGCCGTCGCAGGCCATGCCGGCCGCAAACGTCAACGCATGCTGCTCGGCAATGCCGACGTCGAAAAAACGTTCGGGGTATTTTTCCGAAAACGCATTCAGGCCGGATCCGTCGCACATGGCGGGCGTCACGCCGACCAGTCGTTCGTCCTGGTCCGCCATGTCCACCAGCCATTCGCTGAATACCTGCGTATAGGTCTTTTTCGTACTGGTGCCTAATGAACAGCCATCGTCACGGTTGAACTTGCCTACCCCATGGTATTTGCCGGGATTATCTTCTGCAGGTGCGTACCCATGGCCTTTCTGCGTGACGATATGCAGGAACTGCGGGCCTTTCAAATGCTTGATGTTGCTGAGCGTGGATAGTAGTGAGTCCATATTGTGGCCATCGATAGGCCCGATATAGTTGAACCCGAACTCCTCGAATAGCGTGCTAGGCGTCATCATGCCTTTGACGTGCTCTTCAGCCCGCTTGGCGAATTCGAGCACGGGCGGCATTACGCCGAGTACCTTTTCGCCGGAGCGGCGAACGCTGTCGTAAAAACGCCCGGAAAGCAGCTTGGCCAGATAGTGCTGCAATGCGCCGACGTTCGGCGAGATCGACATGTCATTGTCATTGAGAATCACCAGCAGGTTAGCATCCATAGCGCCCGCATTGTTGAGCGCTTCGAAGGCCATGCCTGCCGTCATGGCGCCATCGCCAATGACCGCTACGGCACGCCGTTCGGACTTCTGCTGCTGGGCCGCCACCGCCATGCCCAGCGCGGCGGAGATGGATGTGCTGGAATGGCCTGTGCCGAACGTGTCGTATTCACTCTCCGTGCGGCGCGGGAAACCGGCTATGCCATTCGGCTTGCGAAGTCCGCCCATGGCCGATCTGCGACCGGTCAGTATCTTGTGGGGATAGGTCTGGTGGCCGACATCCCACACCACACGGTCATCCGGCGTGTTGAATATATAATGCAGTGCGATCGTCAACTCGACCACACCCAGGTTGGAAGATAAATGGCCGCCCGTCTGCGAAACGCTATCGATCAGGAAGGTGCGAAGCTGTGCTGCCAACTCGGGCAACTGCTTGCGGTCCAGCGCGCGCAGTTCTTCCGGGGAGTTGATGGTGTCAAGCAAAGGGTACATATTAAAAGCCACGCTGGGTGATAAATTGGGCAAGTTGTTGCAGGCGGATGGCATCGTCGCCATAGCGTGAAAGCGGCTCGAGGGCATTGTCATACAGTTCCTGTGCCAGTTGCTTGGCACGTGCCAGCCCTAGGATAGTAACGTACGTCGGCTTATTGCTATCGGCATCCTTGCCGGCAGTTTTGCCCAGTGTCGCCGTATCGGCTTCCGCATCCAGGATGTCGTCCACTACCTGGAAAGCCAGGCCGATAAACCTGGCGTACTGGTCGATGGCGTGTATGCGATCCCTGTCGATAGCATCTGCACTGTATGCGCCCAATAATGCGGCGGCACGTATCAATGCACCGGTCTTATGGATATGCATGTGTTCCAGCTCGGTTTGTGTCAGGCTCTGGCCAACACTGGTCAAATCGATGGCCTGCCCACCCGCCATGCCGCGTGAGCCGCTGGCGATGGCCAGTAGATGCACCATGGCCAGTTGCTGTGTTTCATTGATGGAGTACGCTGCTCCAGATAAATCCACCGGGAACGTATGCGTGTGGTCAGGCTCGGCGATCACCTGGAATGCAAGGCTTTGCAATGCGTCGCCTACCAGCAGGGCGGTCGCATCATCGAATTGTTTATGGCAGGAAGGTTTGCCGCGCCGCAAGTCGTCATCGTCCATGCAGGGCATATCGTCGTGCACCAACGAATAGGCGTGGATCAGCTCAACAGCGGCCGCTGCCGTTTCTACTTTCCTGATATTGGCCTGGCATAACTCGCCGGCAGCATGGGCTAGCAGGGCGCGCACCCGCTTGCCTCCGCCAAGCACGGTGTAGCGCATGGCTTCGTGTAAGCGGTGCGGGATAATATCAGCGCCAGGCAGGATATTACCTAGCACTAATTCCATACGGTTCTGTATGGAAAGGGACCAGCTCGTAAAATCAGTCATTAGTATTGGAATACGTTTGCAGTTGGCTGGATTCGTTAAGGATTTGGACCTCTTGCTCGACATCGGCAAGGGTTTTCTGGCAAAACTGTAATAATTCGGTACCGCGTTTATACGAAGATAGCGACTGCTCGAGCGGCAACTGGTCTGTTTCCATGATGCCCACTATCGATTCGAGCTCTGTCAGCGCTGCTTCAAACGTCAATGTTTTTTCAAACAATGGAAGATTTTCCGGATCGCTATCTCCGCTTACTGCTGTGCTTTTTGTCGTTTTCACCATCTCGGCATTTTAACCTATTCAACCCAATGCATCCATGCGCCGCGTGAGTTTAGCTGGCTGTCAGGCTTGAAGTGCCAGCACAGTCACGAGGAATTGGCGGATATCGTGGATTTCCTCATGGCTGACCGAATGTGCCATCGGGTATTCATGCCAATCCAATGCATAGCCTTGTTTATTGAGGACTTCCGCAGAAAGCTGGGCGACTTGCATGGTAATGACGGTGTCGAATGTACCGTGCGCCATGAAGATAGGTAATGTGCGGTTCGCCGGACTGGATTCTTTTTCCAGTAACGGCTTGAGCGGCAGGTACGTGGATAGCGCCAATACACCGGCCAGTGGTTGCGGATAACGTAAAGCGGTGTGCAAGGCCATTGCGCCGCCTTGGGAGAATCCAGCCAGTACAATATTTCCAGGCGCGATACCGCGGGCGATTTCCTTGGCTATGAGCGCTTGTATCTTGAGTTCGCTGTCACGTATTCCGGCTTCATCCTGCTGGCTTTCAATACCCAGGCCATATAAGTCGTACCATGCCGGCATTTCATAGCCGTTGTTCAGCGTCACCGGCATGACAGGTGCATGAGGCAGGATAAAGCGTACGCCCGCAAGGTTCAGTTCCTCTACGATAGGCGCAAAATCATGTCCATCCGCGCCTAGCCCATGCAGCCATATAACAGACGAAGTGACATTAGTGGTGTCGCTGGATACAAGCTCCAGCGCCTCAAGTGCTTGCATATGAATCCTTATAAAAAGCGCATTCAAGTTCGCAAATTTTCTTACGTTAAATATGAAGAATATTCGCTAACTATAGGACGCTGTTAAATCATTAGATTTTACGATATGCTTCAAATAAATCAGAGCATTACATAACCATAATAAATACAACTCTATGCGCATAGTCGAACTTTTTACCCGTCATGGCATTCGTGCCGGCCTCAGCATCGCTGTCATGGTGCTCCTATTATTGAATGCCAGCGAGGTGGTCCACTTCAGTTTTGTGAAGAAGCTGGAGAATTTCACCTACGATGCCAGGCTCAATCTGATGATGCCGTCCACTACGGATGACAGGATCGTCATTGTCGATATTGATGAAAAAAGCCTGCATGCAGAAGGTCGCTGGCCCTGGGGCCGCAACAAGCTGGCGGCATTGGTCGATAAGCTGTTTGACGATTACAAGATCAAGGTTATGGGCTTCGACGTTGTGTTTGCTGAAAAAGACGAGAGTTCCGGCCTCAAAAGCCTGGAAGATATCGGCAATACCTACCTCAAAGGCGACGGCAATTTTCAGCAGGCTATCACGGAACTGAAACCGAGGTTGGATTACGACCAGCTGTTTGCCAATAGCCTGAAGAACCGCAATGTGGTGATGGGTTACTATTTTACGCAGGGTGAAAAAGACAGCGGGGTAGGCAGCTTGCCGCCGGCTTCCTTTGTGGAAGGCAGCTTTAAAGGCAAAAACATTACATTCAAGCAAGTGACAGGGTTTGGCGCAAACCTGTCCGTGATCCAGGGCAGTGCCATGGCTGCCGGCCACTTCAATCCCGACACGGACCAGGACGGCATTACCCGCAAAGTGCCTATGTTGATGGGCTACAAAGGCGGCTTGTACGAATCCTTATCCGTCGCTATGGCAAGAATCGCATTGGGCGTGCCGAAATTGCAAGCCGGTTTTGCTGAAGGCATCGGCGTTGGGAAGAAATATTCCGGGCTGGAATGGCTCAGGCTTGGCGATAGGCGTATCCCGGTGGATGGCGAAATCGCGGCTTTAATCCCCTATCGTGGCCAGCAAGGCAGCTTTCCCTATGTGTCTGCAACGGATGTCCTGAATGGCAAAGTTTCGCCAGAGGTGTTGCAGGATCGGATAGTGCTGCTGGGCACCACTGCCCCAGGCCTCATGGACTTGCGTGCAACACCGGTGCAGAACATCTATGCCGGGGTGGAAGTTCACGCCAATATGATTGCCGGCATACTCGACCAGAATATCAAGGAGCGCCCCGCATATACCATGGGCGCCGAGTTCATGATGATCCTGCTGGTCGGCCTGTTCCTGGCGGTGCTACTGCCTATCCTTAACCCCTTGCTTGCCACGGTACTGACGCTAACCACCTTTGTTTTCATGATTGTATTTAACCTGGCTGTGTGGCAGTTCGCCAATCTTGTATTGCCGTTGGCCTCGATATTGCTGATGGTGTCATTGATGTATGTGCTCAATATGTCGTATGGTTTCTTTGTAGAATCTCGCGGCAAGCGCCAGTTGGCCGGATTGTTCGGCCAGTATGTGCCACCAGAGCTGGTGGATGAAATGTCCAAGGATCCGGAGGCATTCAGCCTGGAAGGTGAAAGCCGGGAGTTGACGGTGCTATTTTCCGATGTGCGCGGATTTACGACGATTTCCGAAGGGCTAGACCCTAAACAGTTAACACAACTCATGAACGAGTTTTTGACGCCCATGACGCATGTGATCCACCACAATCGCGGCACTATCGATAAGTACATGGGCGACGCTATCATGGCATTCTGGGGCGCGCCTTTGCATGATGATCACCATGCCAGGAATGCGTTGAAAGCCGGCATGGAGATGCTGCAAAGCCTTGAGGAGTTGCAAAAGCAATTTGCGGCAAAAGGCTGGCCGCCTATCAATATCGGGGTCGGCCTGAATACCGGCATGATGACGGTCGGTAACATGGGATCCGAGTTCCGGATGGCTTATACGGTAATGGGCGATGCGGTGAACCTAGGTTCGCGTCTGGAGAGCCTGACCAAGAACTACGGTGTCAGCATTATTGTGAGCGAATTTACCAAGAATGAAGTGCCTGAATTTATTTATCGTGAATTGGATATCGTTAAAGTCAAAGGCAAAGACAAACCGGTGGCTATTTTCGAACCAGTATGCGAGGCGGGCTCGGAAGATAAAGCGACCAAGGATGAGCTTAAACTCTATCGCGAAACGCTTAAATTGTACCGCGCGCAGAATTGGGACATTGCCGAAATGCAGTTCATTAACCTGAAAAAACTGAGCCCAGGCCGGCTGTTGTATGATATTTACACTAAGCGTATCGAGTTTTTCAGGCAAAACCCTCCTGGGTCTGACTGGGATGGTGTCTTCACCTTCGATACGAAATAGCGGACATGAAAATTGATCAGAAAATGAGTATGGGAAAAATTTCATGCAAGTAAAAATACTCGGGTGCAGCGGCGGTATCGGCGGCAATCTCCGTACCACCTCCATGCTGGTGGATGACGATATCCTCATAGACGCGGGTACTGGCGTCGGTGACCTGTCGATCGCCCAGCTATTAAAGATCGACCATATATTCCTCACGCATTCGCATCTCGATCATATCGCGCTGATGCCCTTACTGCTGGATACGGTGATGGGCATGCGCAATGAACCGGTTAAGGTGCACGCCACGGCTGAAACGACCAAGATATTAAAAGAGCATATTTTTAACTGGAAAGTATGGCCGGACTTTAATGTCATCCCCGATGCTGAGAATCCACTGCTTGTGTATAACGAAGTGGCCATCGGCAGTGCCGTGACCATTAAAGACCGTCACATAACCCCATTGCCAGCAAATCACGTGGTACCTGCTGTCGGCTACTGTATCGACAGCGGAAAAGGTAGCCTGGTCTTCACTGGAGACACCACCGTATGCGACGAACTCTGGCCGCTGGTAAATGCTATCCAGAACCTCAAATACCTAATCATTGAAACTGCGTTCAGTAATATAGAGCTGGAGTTGGCTAAAGTTTCCAAGCACCTTTGCCCATCCCTGTTAATTTCGGAGCTATCGAATTTACAGCGGGATGCAAAAATTTACATCACACATCTCAAGCCTGGAGAGGGGGAGCTCATCATGAACGAGATAGAGCAAAGCCCGCTCAGCTTCAGGCTTAGGGCATTACAGAATATGCAGGTGTTCGTGCTTTAAACTGTTGTACCCATCAATCTCAATTAAGTACTAAACACTCCCATGGCAATCGATTTATCCATACTTGCAAAACTAGAGCCTATCTCCACGCTGTCGCCAAGCCGCCTTAGTGAGTTGGCGTCGCTATGCTTCGTCGAAAAAGTCAGTAAGGATATCGACCCCTTTCGCATGAATGTCGTGAAAAGTGCCCAGGCCATGTACCTGATTAGCGGGGAACTAGGGCTGAAACTGGCAAATGGCAGTAACCACATTTTAAAGGGTGGCAGTGAAGAAGCACGTCATCCTGTCGACATTACCAAGTTAGGATTGCAAGCAGCCATCGCGTTATCTGAAATTGATATAGTCCGAATTGACCTTGACCTGCTGGATATCATGATGACATGGGATCAGTTAGCTACTATTGAAGGTTCAGAGCAACACCAGGCCTTAAGTCATTCAAATCTTCAGCAGACGCGTGATTTGACTAACTGGATGAACGATACCAGTGCCTTTGGCGTAGAAAAGCTCCAGAGCGGTGTTTTTAGCCGATTGCCTTCTGCCAATATCGAAGAAATGTTTCGGCGGATGGCAGTTTTAGAAGTTAAAGCCGGGCAAGTGATTATCCGCCAGGGAAGCGATGGCGATTATTATTACCTGATTGAAAAAGGCATCGCATTGGTAACAAGGGATGCCGGTCAGGGAGGGCCGCCAGCGGTGCTTGCAGAATTACTTCCAGGTGATGCATTCGGTGAGGAGGCACTGGTTTCGGATAATAAACGCAATGCGACCGTAACCATGAAAACCGATGGTTCTTTATTGCGTTTAAATAAAACTGATTTTGTTGAGTTGCTAAAAGCACCACTGATCAGACAGATTTCCATGGCTGATGCTAAAGCAAGGGTAGATACGGGTTCAACTTGGCTCGATGTGCGATTGCCTTCAGAATATAAATTCGATCACTTAAAGGATGCTGTGAATATCCCGCTTAATCAACTCAGAAATTCAACGGTGGAGTTGAACATAGACAAAGAATATATTGTTTACTGCCAGACAGGGCGAAGAAGTCTAGCTGGAGCTTTTATTCTGATAGAGAGTGGATTTGATGTCTTGGTATTAGAAAGGGGGACGCGAGGGTAATTAATTATTAATTTAAGAAAAAAGGCCATGCATTATTTAATCTACATTACCGAGCAAGTATTTGGAGCAAATTTCGCCTCAACATTTGTGCTACACAACCAAGCCCCAGTCGTTGCTTCCCTCACCCATTTTATGATACTTCCATTTACTTTGACTGGCCCTTTTAGCGTGCATATTATAGACTTTCCTGTCACGGTAAGTGTGCAACTGCCTGTTTCCGCATCAGGTATTCCAATATCACTTACTGTTGATACTATACCTCCCTCTCCAACTACTAATTCAAACGCAGTTTTGTAACCAGATACATCTGAGAACCCTGCCGCTACTTTGGCTTTTGATTGATAATCTGAATAAATCGGAATGGCGGTTGCAGCTAGAATTCCTATAATGGCCACTGTAATCATCAATTCTATAAGTGTGAAGCCGTTATGAAGTTTGTCTATGGTCATTTAAGATTAATATTTATCTAATAGCCCCTAAAGAGGGGCTATTAGATTGCAAAATTTAGTCAGAGATTAATTAGCCACCACAAGTCTTGGGATTGTACTTGGTTGGGGCAGTAGAAGAGCATACCCAAGCACCTGTTGATGCAGTCCGTGTCCAAGTTACAACTTTATTAAGGACTTGAGTAGGAGCATTAAGGATGGTGCATGAAATTGTAGTTCCTGTAACTGCTAAAGTGCAGTTTCCTGTAGTTGCAACAGGAATTCCAATGTCGGTTGTTGCTGCTACAGTTCCGCCATCATTAACAAATAGCTCAAATGCTGTTTTATAACCAGAAATTTCTGCTAAGCCTGCTGTAACTTTAGCTTTTGATTGATAGTCGGAGTATGCTGGAATTGCTACCGCAGCCAAAATGCCGATAATCGCAACCACGATCATCAGTTCGATCAGGGTAAAACCTTTTTGTGCTTGTTTTAACATGGTGTATTTCCTCTAATTAAAAATTTAAAGTCGTGAGCAAACTGGAAGTTCAATTAAGCAAATTTGCTAGCCCGAAATAACTTCAAGTTGTTTCTTTGCTTAGTGGGTTCACTATAGCGCAAGCAAAAAAAAAGCGGATTATTCATCCGCTTTTTAATTTAACCAATGACAAAATTTGTCAGCTGCCTGTTATTTGCTGCTTTCAGCCAGCTTTTTAAGACCTGCCAGACCGGAGTCGTAAACGCCAGTGATTGCCTTGACTGCTGTTTCATCATCTTGACCAGCCGGGATTGGGGGGTTCAGTTTATAGAGGCGGTAGAAGCGACCTACCCAGGTTACTGTGCTTTCACCTGCGCCGGGGCCGGCTTTGACGGTAATGAAGGCGTTGTAGTCAGTCAGCGGCAATACGCTTTCCACGATTTCGTATTTTACTTTCATCAGGCCGTCGTCTGAACTGCGCAGTTTTTCGTAGACGGTTCCACCAGCTTTCAGGGTCAACAGGCGGTAACTTACCACTTCGCCGCTCTCATCTTTCTTTGTTTCCACTTTAGTTGTGGCAACAAGCGGTAGCCATTTATGAATGCCGCCCCAATCTTTCACTATCGCCCAAACTTTAGCCGGCTCTGCCTTGATCACGATTTCCTTTTCTACTTTTTGCGGGCTCGGGCCGTGTGCAGCTGCCGTCAGTGGCAGTGCGGCGACTGTAAATAAGGTTAATGCAACTGCTAGTGCTTTTTTCATTCAATTTCTCCAAAGATAACAAAATGTAGACTGCAAAAATCCGACCCGCAACTTTACCTAAAAATAGGATCTTCTAGGATTATTTTTACTTACTATATGCTTACATCGCTAACTCGCTTTCAACTAGATTTATAAGGCTCAACAATTACTGGATTATTTAGTTTCAGGGCGTGGTTGCAGTATGAAATTGCCGAAAGCCCTGCTTTGCTTGCCTGTTGCTATATTTTCTGGCTGGGTACCCAAGCCATTGATGATCGAAACCGAGTCGCTTCCCCAGTTGGCAACAATGATGTTTCCGCTCGCTATGTCATAACTGATGCCCTCAGGCACTTCCCCGACATTAATGCGGTTAATGACTTTTCTTAACCGGGTATCGATGACTGAAACGTTGTCGCCTTGTGTATTGGTCACATATGCAAACTTCCCATCATCACTCACCGTAACGCAGTAGGGATGATCCCCCACTTTAACCGTTGCGATTTCTGAGGTGGCTGTCGTGATCACGGAAAGCGAGTTGGATTGGACATTGACGACATAAAGTTCACTTCCTTCCCGGTTCAATGCCAGTCCAAACGGATGCGTACCTACTGGTATGCGGTCACGTATGCTCAGGGTAGCAATATCAATTGCAGCAACGTCATTGCTATCCCGGTTTGCGACATAGAGGATTTTACCGTCCGGGCTGACAACCATTCCTGCAGGTGCTTTGCCAACGGAGATAGGTTTTACATTCTTAAAATCGGAAGTATCTATCGCCAGTAACTGATCGTCATACCAGTCGGCTACAAACAGGATGCTGCTGTCAGGTGTGAGTGTTATGCCTACTGGCGAGCCTTTGATCGCTATTTCTGCAATGACCTGGTTGCTTATGCTATCGATGACGGAAATGGATTGCCCTTCCACATTGGAGATATAGACCCGGTTCAGTTTTGAAGAAACGGCAACACCTACCGGCGCTTTGCCAACCGGGATGGTTTTAATGAGGCTGCTTTTGTCGATGTCAATGACAGAAACGGTGTTACTTCCCTGGTTGGTGATGTAGGCGATGCTTGCTGCATTTGCAATCAGAGGTATGGCCGTCGCTATGGATAGAAGCGCTGCAAGATACGTATTCAAGGTGTGTTTTCTTTTCAAGGTAGTATGGAAACGTCTCTCCAGGTTTTAGGTTGACGGCCCATTCTATGTATAAGCTTTATTCTATTGCTAGCAGTATTGCTGCCTGGCTCGCCAATATAAATGACGATAAAAATACATCGCTTTCAATCCATGCCGAAGTATGGAAAAATTGCATTAAATTATTAAGGCTTTTTTGATGATAGATCGCGATGGGTATCGCCCGAATGTCGGCATTATTTTGTGCAATGCCAATAATCAGGTGTTTTGGGGTAAACGCATCCGTGAGCATTCCTGGCAGTTCCCGCAGGGTGGCATAAAGCAAGGCGAAAGCCCTGAAGAGGCCATGTACCGGGAGTTGATGGAAGAAGTGGGCCTGCGCCCCGAGCATGTGAAAATCCTTGGCCGTACCCGCGACTGGTTGCGTTATGACGTGCCCAATAACTGGATCAAGCGCGAGTGGCGCGGTAGCTACAAAGGCCAGAAGCAGATCTGGTTCCTGTTACGGATGGTAGGACGGGATTGCGATGTGTCGCTACGAGCAAGCACGCACCCGGAATTCGATGCCTGGCGCTGGAGTGAGTACTGGGTGCCGATGGATAACGTGATCGAGTTCAAGCGTGAAGTGTATCGCATGGCGCTGAATGAGCTGGCTAACCATCTTTCCGGCGATCGCCAGCATGGCGGCCGCCGCAATCTCGACAAGCTGGAAGCCGTTCCGCACTCGTCCAATTAAACGGCTGGACTATTTGCCATCAATTCGCCGAGCTGGATTGCACGTTGCGGCGACCAGCCCGCATTGAATTCAAGCGTGTCCTGTGGGAAAAGCATGACCACCGTCGACCCCAGTAAGAACCTGCCCATTTCCTCGCCTTGTTTCAGGCGGATGGTTTGCTCTGCATAAGTCCATGACCTGGTCTTGTTGGTGCGGGGCGGATTCACAACCCCATGCCATACAGTCGCCATGCTGCCTACTATCGTTGCCCCGACTAATACCATGACAAACTTATATCCAGCATCAGATTGGAATTCACAGATAACTCGCTCATTCCGCGCAAACAAGCCAGGCACGCCTAATGCAGTGACTGGATTCACCGAAAACAGGGTGCCGGGTACATAGGTCATCGAGACCAGTCGTCCATCGCATGGCATGTGAATCCGATGATAGTCCTTAGGGCTAAGATACAAGGTGGCAAAGCTGCCGTGCCTGAACTGGTCAGCTAGCTCTGTGTTTCCTGCCAGTAAGGCGGAGATAGAATAGAAGTGTCCTTTTGCCTGGAAAATCTGGGTATCTTCAATATTTCCAAACTGGCTGATTGCGCCATCGACTGGACATATAAAGTCTGCCTGTGCAATCGGACGCGCATCCGGTTTCAGAGGGCGTGTAAAAAACTCGTTAAAGGTTTTGTAATGCTCAATATCGGAATTTAAAGCCTCCTGCATATTGACACCGTAATGACGTACAAACCTGCGGATGACCGCTGTGGTGAGCTTGCCGCTCTGAGAGGTGGCAAACTTTCCTGCCAGCATAGTAATAGCCAATTTAGGCATTAAATATTGTATATAGACGGCAACTTGATTCAACATATACCCTTAAGTTTTATTGGGAATTAATTATTTGCTATCGGCAACTGTAAGCGCCATTCTTTTTTTAGCGCCATGGATACCTTCAAAATGAGATTGTGATTTTCATTAGGATCTGCAGTTAGATTAAATGCAAATTCTTCATCAGTTCGAATGTTTCTCCAATATTTCCATAGAGCTCTACTATCCCTATGATCATATAAGCCGTAATTTGGACTTAATTGAAAAAAAGAAAAGTCTGGTGTTTTTATATTATCAATGGAAGCACCACTCCAGGTTTTGGGGACCTCCATTCTTAAATCGTGCAAGATTGTAGGAGCTATATCTATTTGAGAGATAAATTCACGTTTTTGAGAGGGTGTCTTGTTTTTTTGATTATATGAAATGAGTAGCAAAGGGACATTCAATAATTCCTCTTGTACGCTATTCGCATGAGCATAAAGATTATGTTCTCCCAGGCTTTCCCCGTGATCAGCAGTAATCACGACCAATGCATTTTGCAGATAATTTTTATTTTTTAAGATTGTTAACAGCTCTTTAATAATCCCGTCTGCCTGTAAAACTCCATTGTCATAATAATTTATATATTCTTCATCAGGAGTACCTTGAGCACGGCCGGCATAACTTTTAGATGGAAGGTATGCCGAATACTCTGGTAGCCTTTTCCCTAAGGTGTGTGCAGACATTAGGTGGAATTGGATCATTGTTGGAACATTATTCCAAATGGGAAGTGTCTTCGTTTTATCAATTACTAGCATGTCGTCATTCATATAGCGACTCTTTGCCATAGAGCCATCGTAATAATTGTCAACATCCCCATACATATCTTTTAAACTATAAAAATTAGTATGGTCCCCTCCCAATATCATAGTAATTTCGTAACCATATTTTTTCAGCAGTTGCTGGATAATAAAAGGGTTAGCGGGAAGCTGATGTATATATCTGGAACTGGCTATACTTGCAAGCCCGCATGCCGACTCTCCACACGATGCGTGCACATTTCTTACTTTGCTCAAGACACCCAGTTTTTCCAAAGTATTTAGGTAGGGGGTAGTGTTGCGCTTATAGCCATATATGCCCATATTGCTTGGCCTTAGTGCATCTACAACGATGAGAATAAGATTTTTGCTATCGGCATCAGCATTAAGTTGATAGGTGGATCGCATCTCTATTTCACGGTAATCAGTAACGGTATCTCTTGACCTTCCTTGAAAGATATTATGATTAGCGGCTTTTGATTTTCCTGCAAATAAAGTCAAACTCACTGGTTCCATTGAGTCTAAAGGGGGAGACCTTATATAATCTGATATATTGAATATCGCTAGAGTGAGAATAGAAATTAAAAGTAAGTTAAATAGAACAGGCGAGAAATTTACTTGGATAGCATTTGCACTGTATCTTCTAATGAGTCTGTATGAAATGAGATATAACGCTACGTAGGTTAAAAATAATACTGTTAGTACCAGTAAGTATGGATAACCAATCGCCTCGCATAATTGGGGGCCTTGATGATAATAACTAATCATCAATTCTTCTGTTATAACCTTTCCCCAGGATTTAAGGCCGATAATTACAAGAGTGTAATAGCCAAGTAAGCAAAAAAGCGATATTGCATATATGCCGGCTGACAGGGCTGTCGCGGTTTGCTTTAGTTTGATATTCTGGAAAATAATTGCTTTCAGCAACATCGTTATTGCGATAACCAATGAAATTACATATAGATGATGAAAAGCAGATTCACCAAATCCTGTGTAATTAAAGCTATAAAAAATAATAAAAGAAATCGGAGCTATGAACCAAATTCCAATTTCAATAAATAATTTTTTAGAAGGCATTGGAATATTTACGATTAGTTTGCAATTACAACTATTTTCGACAAGCCAAATATATTGACCGATTGAACTCTGAGGATAGTCCAATCATGACTTAAAACATTTTCTGCATAAGAAAAATCAGAGCGAAATCCTATTTTTTGGGATATGTTTTTAACGGCCTTTTCTAAAAACCACCAAAATCCATTTCCACTAAAATGGTTAACTATAATAATAGTGCTATTTTTCTTACAGACGCGTCTAGCTTCAGCTATTAGTTTATCTGGATTGGGTGTTACAGACAGTACATAAGGCAGAACCACGCAATCAAAACTGTTATCTGGAAACTCTAAATTTTCAGCATCCATAACAACTAAATTTATTGATGATCGTTTTAGCCTCTCGACTTCCCTGTAAGCGACCTTCAGCATATCTTCGGATACATCGATTCCCGTAACCATACTGGCCGCAGGATACTCTTTTAATAGTAAGCCTGTACCCACGCCTATCTCAAGAATATGGGTTGGCTTTAGCATGCTCACTTCTTTGGATAACGCTCTTCTCCCTGGCGCTAGAACTGCTCCAAAAAGAAAGTTATAAATTGGCGCATAGAACTGGTACGTTGTTTTTACATTATCTGACGTAATGTCTGTTGTTTCATTCATGGCGGCCTTTAATGTAAATAAGGGCATGCTGTTGCATGCCCTTAAAGGTTATTAACAATAACGGAATTTTAATTTTTGGATTGGTCAACCAGCTTGTTCTTTGCAATCCACGGCATCATAGAGCGTAGTTTACTGCCAACCTGTTCGATTGGATGCGCTGCGTTCAAACGACGACGGGCAGTCATTTCCGGATAGTTGGTACGGCCTTCCAAGATGAATTTCTTGGCGTATTCACCGTTCTGGATGTTAGCCAATGCTTCCTTCATCGCCCAGCGTGATTCGTCATTAATGACTTTTGGGCCAGTGACGTACTCGCCATACTCGGCATTGTTGGAGATGGAGTAGTTCATGTTAGCGATGCCGCCTTCATACATCAGGTCGACGATCAGCTTGAGTTCGTGCAGGCACTCGAAGTACGCCATTTCCGGTGCATAACCGGCTTCTACCAATGTTTCAAAACCAGCCTTAACCAGTTCTACCGCGCCGCCACAGAGTACGGCTTGCTCACCGAACAAGTCGGTTTCAGTTTCTTCACGGAAGTCAGTTTCGATCACGCCGCCCTTGGTGCCGCCGTTGGCAGCAGCGTAGGAAAGTGCGATGTCCTTGGCCTTGCCTGACTTGTCTTGATATACAGCGATCAATGAAGGTACGCCGCCGCCCTTGAGGTACTCGGAACGTACTGTGTGGCCAGGGCCTTTAGGGGCGATCATGATCACGTCCAGGTCGGCGCGCGGCAGGATCTGGTTGTAGTGGATGTTGAAGCCGTGGGCAAAAGCTACTGCGGCACCCTTCTTAAGGTTAGGCGCTACTTCGGCGGCATAGATTTCAGCCATGGTCTCGTCCGGCAACAGGATCATCACCAGGTCGGCACCCTTGACGGCTTTGCTGATCTCTTCCACGTTGTGGCCGGCTTTCTCTGCCTTGGCATATGAGCTACCGTCTTTGCGGGCGCCAACAGTGACTTTAACGCCTGAGTCTTTCAGGTTTTGCGCATGGGCATGGCCTTGTGAGCCGTAACCGATGATGGTGACCTTCAGTTTCTTGATGATGGAAAGGTCAGCGTCTTTATCGTAATAAACTTTCATAATTTTTCCTTAACTCTTTCTTTGGGACTATCTGATTAATTAAATGCAATGAATGTGGGACTAGACTTTCAGGATGCGGTCGCCGCGCCCGATGCCGGAAGCGCCTGTACGTACGGTTTCCAGGATGGCAGTCTTGTCCATGGCTTCCAGGAAGGCATCCAGCTTGGAACCGGCGCCGGTCAGCTCGATGGTATAGCTGCCATCCGCCACATCGATGATGCGGCCGCGGAAGATATCGCACATGCGCTTCATCTCATCGCGGAATGCGCCAGTGGCTTTCACCTTGACCAACATCAGCTCGCGTTCGATATAGCGGCCGTCGTTAAGATCCAGTACTTTGACTACATCAATTAGCTTGTTGAGCTGCTTGATGATCTGCTCGATCACTTCATCCGATCCGGAGGTGACGATGGTCATGCGTGACAAGGTGGCATCCTCGGTAGGGGCCACTGTCAGGGATTCAATATTGTAGGCACGGGCAGAAAACAGGCCTGCTACGCGAGACAGTGCGCCTGCCTCGTTTTCCATGAGTAAAGAGATAATGTGCTTCATCTTATAATTCGACTTTCTTTTTTACAGAGCTACTCATAGCTCTTCCGCCAAAATCATCTCGGACAGGCCTTTGCCGTTCGGTATCATGGGGAACACGTTTTCCTTTTGGTCTGTCAGGAAATCCATGAATACGAAACGCTCTTTCAGTTCTGGACTAAACGCTTCTTTCAACGCGGCTTCGACATCCGATGATTTGGAAATTTGCATGCCGATATGGCCATAGGCTTCAGCAAGCTTCACAAAGTCCGGCAGGCTTTCCATGTAGGATTCCGAATAGCGGTTGCCGTAGAAGAATTCCTGCCATTGGCGAACCATGCCGAGGTAGCGGTTATTTAACAATATCACTTTGATGGGCAGGTGAAACTGTTTACAGGTGGAAAGCTCCTGTATGTTCATCTGAATGCTGCCTTCGCCGGTGATACAGGCAACTTGCGCATCGGGGAATGCCAATTGTGCGCCCATGGCATATGGCAAGCCGACGCCCATGGTACCTAAGCCGCCCGAGTTGAGCCAGCGACGTGGCTTGTCGAATTTGTAGTATTGCGCAGCCCACATCTGGTGCTGGCCAACGTCAGACGTGACGAAAGCATCGCCCTTGGTCACTTCCCATAACTTTTCAACGACATATTGCGGCTTGATGATATCGCTGCTGCGGTCATAACCCAGGCAGTTCTTGCCTCGCCAGGCTTCGATCTGTGTCCACCACGCCTTGAGTGCGGTAGCATCCGGTTTGGTCGTTTCAGCATCGAGCAATTCATTCATCTCTGCCAATACGGATTGGACATGGCCGACTATAGGCACATCTACCTTAACGCGCTTGGAGATGGACGAAGGATCCACGTCGATATGGATGATGGTGCGGTTTTTACTGAAAAAGTGGTCGGGGTTGCCGATGACGCGGTCGTCGAAACGTGCGCCAACTGCAATCAGCACGTCGCAATCCTGCATGGCCATATTGGCTTCATAGGTGCCGTGCATCCCCAGCATGCCAAGGTGCTGTTTGTCCGTGGCGGGGTAGCCGCCCAGGCCCATCAGCGTATTGGTGATTGGGTATCCCAACTTGCGTGTCAGTTTGACCAGCGCATCGGAGGCGTCGCCCAGGACAACGCCGCCGCCCGTGTAGAACATGGGGCGTTTGGCGCCAAGGATAAGGTTGACCGCTTTTTTGATCTGGCCGCTATGGCCTTTCAGGATCGGGTTGTACGAACGCATCTCGACCGTTTTCGGGTAGATGTATTCTGCAGTCTGCGCAGTGATGTCCTTGGGGATATCGACCACGACAGGGCCTGGACGGCCGGTTGCCGCAATATAAAAGGCCTTCTTGATGGTCGCGGCGATATCTTTAACGTCCTTGATCAGGAAGTTATGTTTAACGCAGGGGCGTGTGATGCCGACCATGTCGACTTCCTGGAACGCATCCATGCCGATGGCCGGTGTCGGTACCTGCCCGCTGATGACTACCATGGGGATGGAATCCATATACGCAGTCGCAATGCCGGTGACCGCATTGGTGGCGCCCGGGCCGGAGGTGACCAGCGCTACGCCGACGGTGCCGGTTGAGCGCGAATAGGCATCTGCCGCATGCACGGCAGCCTGTTCGTGGCGCACAAGCACATGCTTGAAGTGATCCTGGTTGAAGATCGCGTCATAGATGTTCAGTACCGCACCGCCCGGATAGCCGAAAACGAACTTGACGTTTTCTTCCTGTAAACAGCGGATCAGTATCTCCGCGCCGGTGATTTGCGCGGCGGGTGTATCGTTTGCTGGCAGCGTACTGGCAGGTAATTGGATGGAATCTTCCATAGATATTGCTTGTTATTACTGGTAATTAGGGAACCCGGTACAGTAACTGTTTGGGCTGTTTTGGTCAAGAATCAAAATCGGGAAAAACCTATATTGATTAAAATATTAGGTAGGCTGGAGTAGCAAACGAACGCCGTATTGCTTGGAAATTTATTTAAATATCATCCTGCTCAAGTGGGGGAGCCACTTTCAGCAGCTCCTCGATCGTGGTCAATCCCGCAGCGATCTTTTCAGCGCCATTGATGATGAGCGGCTGCATGCCGTCTTTATAAGCCTGTGCACGTAGTTCGGCCAGGTCGGTATTGGGCAGTATGCGCTTCTTCAGATCATTGCTGACCGCCAGCATCTCGTAGATGCCGCTACGGCCACGGTAGCCCGTGTGCCGGCATTCCTGGCAACCGACCGCTATGTATTTCTGCTTGGGTTTTGCCATTTTCCACGATCCCACCAGGCCATCCCACTCTTCCTGGCTGATAGGCGCAGGTTCTTTGCAAAGGGTGCACAGCGTGCGCACCAGGCGTTGTGCCATCACGCCCAGGACTGTGGACTGGATAAGGTAGGAAGGCACCCCGAGATCCAATAAGCGCGTAATGGCCGAGGGTGCATCGTTGGTATGCAGCGTGGAAAGCACCAGGTGGCCGGTGAGCGCCGCCTGTATCGCCATGTCGGCAATTTCGATGTCGCGGATTTCGCCCACCATGATGATGTCCGGATCCTGCCGTAGCAGGGTGCGGATACCGTCGGCGAAGGTCAGGCCGATATTCTGCTGGACCTGCATCTGGTTGAAGGCAGGCTCGATCATTTCGATCGGTTCTTCCACCGTGCACACATTCACCTCGGAGGTGGCCAGCAGCTTCAGGGTGGAATAAAGCGTGGTGGTTTTGCCCGAACCGGTAGGCCCGGTCACTAAAATAATGCCGTTGGGATGGCCGGTCCATTTATTCCACAGCGCGGCCTGTTCGGCAGAAAAGCCAAGCTCGATAAAATTCTTGACCAGGATGTCGGGGGTGAACACCCGCATCACCAGTTTCTCGCCGAAGGCGGTCGGCATGGTGGAGAGCCGTAATTCCACCTCGGATCCTTCCGTGGTCAATGTCTTGATGCGTCCATCCTGCGGGCGTCGCTTCTCCACCATGTCCATGCGGCCAAGCAGTTTGATGCGGCTGGTGATGGCATTCATGATGTTGGAAGGCAGTTGGTACACCTGGTGCAGCACGCCATCGATGCGGAAGCGCATCACGCCGAAGCCGCGGCGTGGCTCCAGGTGGATATCGCTGGCACGCTGTTCGAAAGCATATTTGAATATCCAGTCGACAATGTTGACCACGTGCTGTTCGTTAGCGTCGAGGTTCTTGTCCTTGCCTAGTTCGACGAGCTGCTCAAGATTCTGCACCCCGACGATCTGGCCTGCCTTGGCGGTGTTCGCCAGGTTCATGGAGTTGGCCAGATTATAGATTTCCGGCGTGTAACGGCTGATCTCCAGCGGGTTGGTCATCACCAGCTTGATCTTCATCTTGAGGATGCGCTCAAGATCCGGCACCCAGTCGGTGTAATAGGGCTCGGCGGTGGCGATGGTCGCCTCGTTATTGCCCACTTTCACCGGCATGATCTTCAGCCGTTCGGCGTAGCCCTTGGAGACCACCTGCGTGATGGAGCCGAAATCCATCTTGAGCGGATCCACATGGTAATACTCCAGACCGGTGCGGGTGGCAAGCCACATGGTCAGGCTTTCGACGGTCAGCGGCTTGTGCGGTGGCTTGAGGTTTTTCCATTTTTGCTCGCCGATAACGACCAGCGGATGCAGGTTGGACGTGTCCATCTTGCGGTCTTTATACAGCTGCTCCGCTGCTTTCTTATCCACCAACTCGTCGCTGACCAGCATACGCAATACATCCCCCAGGTTAAGGCGGCCTTGTAGCGCTGTCGGTGCTGCTTGCGTCTTGATCATGAGTTTCCCTGGGGCTCAGCTAATTATGTTTAGCTGTGTATATTTATAAGTGTATTCGCAGATAAGGCTTAAACATAGTGTTTGCTATGCCATTGCTTCAATCTGCCTCAATGCCAGTTTATTCTGCCGTAAAGCGCATGGAAAGGTCGATGGCCTGGACGTGTTTGGTGAGCCCGCCTATCGAGATACGGTCTACGCCTGTCAGGGCGATCTCTCGCACATTTTCAAGCGTGATACCGCCGGAAGCTTCCAGCTGGGCACGCCCGGCATTCAGTTTGACGGCTTCCCGCAAGGCAGGCACGGTAAAATTATCCAGCAGGATCAGCCTGGCACCCGCATGGATGGCCGATGCCAGCTGTTCAAGCGATTCGACCTCTATCTGCTTGCTGATTTGAGCGCTGGCTCCCTGGCCACTGCTCGCCTGTTCTATAACATCCGCCGAAGCGAGCACCGCCTCGATACTGCCCGCAGCGGCGATATGGTTTTCCTTGATCAGTATGCCGTCGTAAAGTCCCATGCGCTGGTTGTACCCGCCGCCGATGGTAACTGCGTATTTCTGAGCAACGCGCAATCCGGGAATGGTCTTGCGGGTATCCATGATGCGGGCAGCAGTGCCTGCAATCGCATCGACATATTGCCGGGTCGCCGTCGCTGTCGCCGACAGCGTCTGCAGGAAATTAAGTGCGCAGCGTTCTGCCGTAAGCAGTCCGCGGGCCTTGCCGCTGATCTGGCATAACACCTGGCCCGGCAATACCGATGCGCCTTCCTCCACTTTCCAGTCAATGGCGCTGTCCGGCGCTGATGCTTTAAAGCATGCTTCCACCCAAGGTATGCCGCATATCACTGCACGTTCACGGCTGATGATGGTAGCGTTAGCCGTTTGACCTGCGGGCACCAGTTGCGCTGTCCGGTCGCCATCGCGAATATCCTCCGCAATGGCGGCAGCGACGTTCAATTGAATGGCTTCTTGCAGACTGGACAACAATTGGCTGGGTAGTGGGCTGAATCTGGATAGTGCGCTGAGCAAAGATGAGGTCATGATTTGCATTATAATGCAGCTAAGTTTTGAATCCACCTTACTGCATCCCTCATCCAGATACCGACCATGAAACTTGTATATTCGATTAATAGCCCATACGCCCGTAAAATCAGGGTAGTTGCCGCTGAAAAGCGCATTGATATCGAGATGGTACTGGTCGATCTCAGCCTGCTGGACCATCTTGCGCCGGATCATCCAGTCAACCTGCACAACCCCCTGGGCAAGATCCCGGTACTGGTGCTGGACGATGGCGAAAGCCTGTTCGATTCGCGGGTGATTGCCGAATTCCTGGATCACCGCACGCCGGTGGCGAATCTCATCCCTCACGACCACACCTTGAAAATCCGGGTCAAACGCTGGGAAGCCCTGGCTGACGGTGTATGCGATGCCGCCATTATGGCGCTCAATGAATCACGCCGCCCGGCGGACACGCAAGATGCAGGTGTCATTGCCAAGCAGATGGGTAAAGTGGAGCGCGGACTACGCGCATTAAGCGATGAGCTTGCAGACGGCAAGTGGTGCGTGAACGATACGTTCAGCCTGGCCGATATTGCACTGGGCTGCCTGCTTGGCTACCTGGAGTTGCGTTATAGCACGATCAAATGGCGCGAACTTTACCCCAACCTGGACCGGCATTATGCGGCGTTGATGAAACGTGCATCCTTCCACGATACTGCGCCCGTTCAGGCATAAGGTGCATCAGGATTAAAAAAAGCCCGGCATTGCTGCCGGGCTTTTTTATTGTGGTTTTTTGATATGCTTTAAACCATCCGGAATGGTGTTTAAAGCGCGGCCGTGATAATCCCGCCGCCCAAACATACCTTGCTTTCGTACACCACGGCAGACTGGCCAGGCGTGATCGCCCACTGTTTCTGGCCGAAGCGCACTTCTGTCATGTCGCCTTCCAGCCGGTCGATCTCGCAGGGGGCATCCGGCTGGCGGTAGCGTGTCTTGGCGGCGTATACCCAATGCGTTTCCGGCTCGTGGTCGGCTATCCAGTGCAATTGGCCTGCGACCAGGCCGTCATTCAATAGCAGCGGATGCTCGTGACCCTGCACCACGGTGAGGATGTTGTTTTGCATATCCTTGGCCGCAACGAACCACGGCTCGCCGTTGCTCTCGCGTGAACCGCCTATCTTCAGGCCCTGGCGCTGTCCCAGGGTGTAGTACATCAGGCCTTCGTGCCGTCCGACCACTTTGCCTTCCGGCGTCTGCATGTCGCCGGGTTCGCGCGGCAGGTAACGGCTTAAAAACTCCTGGAACGGGCGTTCGCCGATGAAGCAGATACCGGTGGAATCCTTTTTCTCGCTATTGGCCAGGCCGGCCTGGCGTGCTATTTCGCGCACCTCGCGTTTCAGTAGATGACCCAGCGGGAATAGCGTCTTGGAAAGCTGCGCCTGGTTGAGGCGGTACAGGAAATAGCTCTGGTCCTTGCTGCCGTCCTCGGCTTTCAATAACTGGAACAGGCCCGGTTTCAATGGGTTTTCGCGTACCTGGGCATAATGGCCGGTGGCAATCAGGTCGGCGCCCAGGCCCATGGCATGGTCGAGGAACGCCTTGAACTTGATCTCCGCATTGCACAGGATGTCCGGGTTGGGCGTACGCCCGGCCTTATATTCCTGCAGGAAGTTGCTGAACACGCGATCTTTATATTCCGTGCTGAAATTGACCGCCTCGATATCTATGCCTATCTTGTCTGCCACGGAAACCGCGTCTATCAAGTCCTGCTTGGAGGAGCAGTACTCATCGGTGTCGTCGTCTTCCCAGTTCTTCATGAACAGGCCGACCACGTCGTAACCTTGCTCTTTCAGCAACAGGGCAGTGACGGATGAATCCACGCCGCCTGATAAACCTACCACCACTTTTTTCTTCATGACTTCATGTCTTTGTCAGTATTGCGCTTATAAAGGATTCAGAACAAATAACTCAGCTTAAATGCGTCAGTACTTGCAGCGGGAATGATTTTTCCGCCAGGTAATCATCGATGCAGGTGAGCACCTGCGGGCTGCGCAGTTCATGCTCACGCGCGGCCACTTCATCGCGTCCCAGCCATACGGCGCGGATGATGCCATCGTCCAGTTTTTGTTGCGGCCTGTGATTGCTTACCGAGCCGATGAAGGCGAACCGCACATAGGTGATGTCTTTTTTTGGATGCTGCCAATGGTATACACCCAGCAGTGCATCCGGTACGAACTGGTAGGCCGTCTCTTCGCTGGTTTCGCGCACCACGGCCTGCAGCAGGGTTTCCCCTTTTTCCAGGTGCCCGGCGGGCTGGTTCAGGCGTATGCCGTCATCGGTCTCTTCCTCCACCAATAGAAAGCGGCCGTCCTGCTCGACGATGGCAGCCACCGTGGTGTTGGGTTTCCAGATCATGGGGTATTCCAGGGTTGAGCCGGCGGGTAACCAGCAGGCAATCAGCAAGGTAAGGCGTCATTTTACAGGCTAGGCGTTCCGCTAGCTATCAGTTAGTATCTGCCGATTATCTTTTTGTAACATGTCATGATCTTACCGCAGCCAACCATCTACCTCGCTTCCCGCTCGCCGCGTCGGGCTGAACTGCTCCAGCAGATCGGTATCGGCTTTGTGGTTATTCCGTCCGACATCGATGAGAGCGTAGTGCCAGGCGAAGCAGCAACGGATTATGTGTTGAGATTGGCGCGTGAAAAAGCAGCCGTCGGTTACGCCAGCTTGCGTGAGCAAAACCTGGCTGCGCAGCCGGTACTGGCGGCGGATACTACCGTGGCGATAGGCGGCGACATACTGGGAAAACCGGAAGAAGACCCCGATGGGTACGAGGCAGGCGTGCACCGCATGCTGGGCATGATGGCCGGAGAGTGGCATGAAGTGCATACCGGCATCGCGCTGGCGACTGCAGACGGTGTGCAAACGGCGATATCCACCACACGTGTGCAGATGGGTGACATCTCGAGGAAGACGATTGAAGCGTACATCGCCAGCGGCGAGCCCAGGGGCAAGGCCGGTGCTTACGGCATCCAGGGCCTGGCCAGCGTACTGATCCAGCGCATAGAAGGCAGTTATTCCGGCGTGATGGGCCTGCCCATTTTTGAAACGGCAGCCTTACTCAAGACGGCAGGCATACATGCGTTATAAAACCCGCTTTTATAAATCTTGGCTATCAATCCTTCCTGGTCGATACAAGCGGTTTGGGCAGTAATCATGACTGAAGATATCCTCATCAATGTCACCCCGCAGGAAACCCGCGTCGCCATCCTGGAGCAGGGCGTAGTACAGGAGCTGCATATCGAGCGCAGCACTTCGCTGGGCCTGGTAGGCAATATCTACCGCGGTGCGGTGTGCCGTGTGCTGCCCGGCATGCAGTCTGCCTTTATCGAAATAGGCCTGCAGCGTGCAGCCTTCCTGCATGTGGCCGATGTGCTCGAATGCACGGTCGGCGAGTCTGAACGGCCCATACAGGAGGTTCTGCACGAAGGCCAGGCGGTGATGGTGCAGGTGATCAAGGAGCCTATCGGCACCAAGGGTGCACGCCTGACTACCCAGATCAGCATCGCGGGGCGCTTCCTGGTCTACCTGCCCGAGCAGGACCATATCGGCGTATCGCAGCGTATCGAGGATGAATCGGAGCGTGAGTTGCTGCGTGACCGCCTGATCGGCCTGCTGCCTGCAAACCGCAAGGGCGGCTACATTATCCGTACCATGGCCGAGACGGCGACGGACGAAGAGTTGCTGGCTGACCTCGAGTACCTGCAGAAAGTATGGAGCAATGTACAGGCCGCCAGCGTCGGTGCCGCCGACCGCACCCTGGTGTTCCAGGACCTGAGCCTGCCCATGCGCATATTGCGCGACATCGTCAATGCAGACACTTGCCGCATCCTGGTCGATTCGCGTGAAACCTACCAAAAGCTGCTGGAGTTTTCCGGTCTGTATGCGTCGCGTGCGCATAAATTGCTGGAGCATTACCAAGGTGAACGCCCGCTATTCGATATGTACAACGTCGAACCTGAAATCGGCAAAGCGATGTCGCGCAAAGTGGAACTGAAATCCGGCGGCTACCTTATTTTCGACCAGACCGAAGCCCTCACCACTATCGATGTCAACACCGGCGGCTTCGTCTCCGGGCGCAGTTTGTCCGACACCATCTTCAAGACCAACCTGGAAGCGGCGCAATGCATCTCGCGCCAGTTGCGCATGCGCAACCTGGGGGGCATCATCATCATCGACTTCATCGACATGGACGAAGACGAGCAGCGCACCGCCGTGCTGGAAGAAATGAAACGCGGCGTGGAGAAGGATCGCTCACGTATCGGCATCAACGGTTTCTCGCCCCTAGGCCTGCTGGAGATGACCCGCAAACGCACCCGCGAAAGCCTCGCGCACATCCTCTGTGAGCCATGCCCATCATGCAAGGGACGAGGCGAACTGAAAACGGCACAGACGGTGTGTTACGAGATACTGCGTGAATTGCTGCGGCATGCCCGCCAGTTCAGTGCTAAGGAGTTCCGTGTGCTGGCATCGCAGAAGGTGATCGACCTGATGATGGATGAAGAATCGCAAAGCTTGGCGAATCTGTCTGACTTCATCGGTAAGCCGGTTTCGCTACAGATCGAGACACAGTATTCGCAGGAGACGTTTGATATTGTGTTGATGTGATACTAGTATCAATTACAAATCAGAATTTGAGCCAGTTTAGAAATCTTAGAGTATTGCTCAAATTGAATGATCGTCTTTCGCCTATAGGCGAGTTACTTTCCTTTGCTTGCCCAAAGGAAAGTAACCAAAGGAAAAGGCACCCCCAACCACGTTCCTCCGGAATTCCCTGTGCTGCTCGCCAATCTAGGCGGCCATCGAACTCGCCCTGACAAGCCACAAACTTCGTGGCCTGTTGCGGAGCTCAAACAGGCGATAGCCGAAAGCCCCTAACTTGTCTGCGCTGCTCGGCGTGGTAGCAGGGGATTGAAGTTCAACATCGAACTTCAACAGCAGTTCCAAGGCTTAAGTCAAAAACAAACCCAACTCCGTCATTCCCGCCTACGCGGGAATGACGTGGGGAAGCGGGGCGGCATTTTCTTGGATTACTTTCTTTTGACACCAAGGTCGCTGTGTAACAGCGGGCCCTTTGGTGGGCATGCCCCTTGCGGGTATGGCAGAGCAAAAGAAAGTGATTAGCTGTCGGGCTACCCCCGACGGTGTTGTCTTTGTTTTTAAGTTCTTATCTGGCAATGCCCTGCGAGCCAACATCCATACGCCTCCCAGAGCCCGCCCTCGAGGGATTTTGTCGAGGGGCATTGCTTTTACACCATCCGCAAAAACTGCACTTCCAGCGGGGTGATGACCAGCATGATCAGCAACTGGGCGACGATAAACACGATGATGGGTGAAAAATCGAAGCCGCCTGCAGTGGGGATGACACGGCGCAGCGGAGTGAGCACTGGCCTGGTCAGCGCATCCAGCAGGGGTGTCAGCTGGTTGTAGGGGTTGATCCAGCTCAGTATGGCTTGCGCAATCACTGCATAGAGGAAGATGTAGATGCTGAGTTTCAGTATCTCGACCAGCGCCAGGCCGAATAGTGAGATCCAGATGCCGCTGCCGGCTACCAGGAAGGGAAAATCGCCGAGCCAGCGCAGCAGCAACAGCAGGATGAACTGGCTGAGGTAAGCCAGCAGCAGGGTGGTCAGGTCGATGCCGCGAAAGCCGGGAATGATGCGCCGTACTGGCTTTACAATGAAATTGGTGACGGCGACCACGGCCTGCGATACTGGGTTCTGGAAGGGCGCACGGGTCAGCTGCAGGTAGAAGCGCAGTAACAGTACCAGTGTGAATAGGCCAAAGATGGTTTGCAGGATAAAGGCGAGTGCGCTGGCGATCATTAATTCAAGGTTCCCTGGTTTGCGTTTTTAATCGTACTTAAATATGGATGCAGCCATCAATAACATGGCTAGTCTTTGCCTAACTGGTCGCCAAGCTCCTGCGAGCGTGCGGCGGCGGCCTTGGCGGCCTTGATGATGGCGGATTTCACCGCTGCCATCTCCAGCGCCATGATGCCGCTTTCCGTTGTGCCGCCTTTGGAGGTGACCTGGCTGCGCAGGGTAGCGGGGGTCTCCACGCTTTGCGCGGCCAACTGGCTGGCGCCGGTGAAAGTATGCAGGCTGAGCAGCCTGGCCTGCTCTTCATCCAGGCCCAGTTCCAGCGCGGCTTGCTGCAGTGCCTCCATGAAATAGAACACATAGGCCGGGCCGCTGCCGGAAATGGCGGTGACCGCGTCCATTTTCTCTTCCTCGTCCAGCCATAACGTTTTGCCGACTGCTGACAGGATGGTTTCCGCCTGCTCGTGTTGTTTGGCGGTGACTTCCGGCATGGCATACAGGGCGGAAACGCCGGCTTGTATCTGGGCTGGCGTATTAGGCATGACGCGGATGATGGCCTGGTAACCGCCCAGCCAGCGTGCCAAGTCGCGGCTGCGAATGCCGGCGGCGATGGAGATCAATAACTGGTTCTGCAACAGGCTGCCGAGGAAGATGGAGAGGTCGCGCAGCTGCTGCGGCTTGACGGCAAGTACGATGACGTCGGCATGGCTGACGCTGGGCAATTGCTCGGTGACGTGTACGCCGAACTCCGCACTGAGGCTGGCGCGCTTTTCCGCATCCGATTCCAGCACGGTGATGGCCGCCATGGAAAATCCGTTGGTCTTCAGGCCGCCGATCAAGGCGCGTGCCATATTGCCGCCGCCTATAAAACTTATTCTCATGCTGTTGTTGCTTTCGATTGCTGTGGTTGATCAGGGAGTGTCGAGCCGGTTGCAGGCTTGCTGCGCGCACCGAAGATGGCGGAGCCGATGCGTACAATCGTAGCACCTTCTGCGATGGCAATGGCAAAGTCATCCGACATTCCCATGGATAAGGTGTCCAGCGCAAATCCTTGCGCATTCAGCTTTCCGTAAACCTCACGTACGCCAGCGAATTGACTGTGCAGAAATGCATTATCGCTGCTGGGCGCGGGAATCGCCATCAGGCCGCGCAGTCTGAGGCGGGGTAACGCCTGCACGGCCCTGGCCAACTCGGCCACTTCATCGGGAAGGATGCCGCTCTTACTGTGCTCCCCGCTGATATTGACCTGGATGCATACCTGCAGCGGCGGCATGCCCGCATCCCTGGCGTCGTTCAGCCGCTGGGCGATCTTCAGCCGGTCGATGCCATGTACCCAGCTGAAGTGTTGCGCGATCTGCTGCGTCTTGTTGCTTTGTATGGGGCCGATGAAATGCCATTCGATATCCAGGTCGGCCAGTTCTCCCTGCTTTTCAATGGCTTCCTGCACGTAATTCTCGCCGAACACTTTCTGTCCCGCTGCAAATGCACTACGGATGACGGCGGCCGGTTGGGTTTTACTGACGGCCACCAGTGAAATGCGGTCTTCCATCCTGCCTGCTTTTGTCATGGCGGCCTGAATAGCGGCCTGTGTCGCTTGCAAGCGTGCGGCAATTGTGGTCATATTCTCTAGAATTTGCATTTGTGAAAAGCGCAGGTTGGCATACAAAAATTATAGCGTTAAAAAATTGCATTTCTAAACTACCCCTCATTTAAAATTTACATCAGGAGCGCTTCGTGGATATTTCGGATTTACTGGCTTTTTCGGTTAAAAACAAAGCATCCGATTTGCATCTTTCCGCCGGATTGCCGCCGATGATCCGCGTGCACGGCGATGTGCGCAAGATCAACCTGCCGTCCATGGACCACAGCCAGGTGCACGACATGGTGTACGACATCATGAACGACGGCCAGCGCAAGGTGTACGAAGAAACGCTGGAATGCGATTTTTCCTTTGAAATCCCCAACCTGGCGCGTTTCCGTGTCAATGCCTTCAACCAGAACCGCGGCGCCGGTGCGGTGTTCCGTACCATTCCTTCCAAAGTGCTGAGCCTGGAACAGTTGAGCGCACCTGCCATCTTCAAGGATATCGCTAACAATCCGCGCGGCCTGGTGTTGGTGACCGGGCCTACCGGCTCGGGTAAATCCACCACGCTGGCGGCCATGGTGGATTACGTCAACGAAAATGAATTCGGCCACATCCTGACGGTGGAAGACCCCATCGAGTTCGTGCATGAGTCCAAGAAGTGCCTGATCAACCAGCGCGAGGTCGGGCCGCACACCCTGTCGTTCGCCAATGCATTGCGCGCCGCACTGCGGGAAGACCCGGACGTGATCCTGGTCGGTGAAATGCGCGACCTGGAGACGATTCGCCTCGCATTAAGCGCTGCCGAAACAGGCCACCTGGTGTTCGGCACCCTGCATACCAGCTCTGCCGCCAAGACCATCGACCGTATCGTCGACGTGTTCCCGGCGGCGGAAAAAGAAATGGTGCGTTCTATGCTGTCGGAATCCTTGCGTGCGGTCATCTCGCAAACGCTGTGTAAAACCAAGGACGAGCAGGGCCGTGTAGCCGCCCACGAGATCATGATCGGTACGCCGGCGATCCGTAACCTCATCCGCGAAGGCAAGATCGCGCAGATGTATTCCGCGATCCAGACCGGGCAGAATGTCGGCATGCAGACGCTGGACCAGAACCTGCAGGACTTGGTGAAGCGCAACCTGATATCGTTGCCGGAAGCGCGTGCCAAGGCTGCGAACAAGGAAATGTTCCCGTAACAGTCCGGCAAAAATCAACCCAATACACTAATTTCCAGCACACTAATTTAAGGTCACATCATGGATCAAGGCCAGGCAGAAAAATTCGTATTCGACCTATTGCGGATGATGCTTACCAAAAAGGCGTCCGACTTGTTCATCACCGCAGGTTTTCCGCCCGCCATGAAGATAGACGGCAAGCTGACCCCGGTCACTGCGCAACCCCTTACTGCCCAGCATGCTAAGGAGATCGCCCGCTCCATCATGAACGATAAGCAGGCCTCGGAATTCGATGCCCACAAGGAATGCAATTTTGCCATTGGGTTACCTAATGTAGCGCGCTTTCGCGTCAATGCCTTCATCCAGCGCGGCGCCACCGGCCTGGTGTTTCGTACCATCACCTCGCATATACCGAAGTTCGAAGACCTGGGATTGCCGGAAGTACTCAAGGACATCGCCATGACCAAACGCGGCCTGGTGATTTTCGTCGGCGGTACCGGTTCGGGTAAATCGACTTCGCTGGCTGCCATGGTGGGATACCGCAACGAGAACAGCTACGGGCACATCATCACCATCGAAGACCCGGTGGAATTCGTGCACGAGCACAAGAACTGCATCATCACGCAGCGTGAGGTCGGGGTGGATACCGACAACTGGTTCGCCGCGCTGAAAAACACCCTGCGCCAGGCGCCGGATGTGATTCTGATCGGCGAGATCCGCGACCGCGAGACCATGGATTACGCCATCGCCTTTGCCGAGACCGGCCACCTGTGCATGGCCACGCTGCACGCCAACAGCACCAACCAGGCGCTGGACCGTATCATCAACTTCTTCCCCGAAGAACGCCGCCACCAGTTGCTGATGGACTTGTCGCTCAACGTCAAAGCCTTCGTCTCTCAACGGCTGATCCCCAAGAAAGACGATAAAGGCCGTGTGGCCGCCATGGAAGTGATGCTGAATTCTCCTCTGATCTCCGACCTGATCTTCAAGGGGGATGTGCACGAGATCAAGGAGATCATTGCCAAATCGCGCGAACTGGGCATGCAGACCTTCGACCAGGCCTTGTTCGAACTGCACGAGACCGGCCAGATCACCTACGAAGATGCATTGCGTAATGCCGACTCGGTAAACGACATCCGCCTCAAGATCAAGCTGGAGGGGCAGGGCGCCAAGGATAAAGACCTGGCATCCGGCCTGGGCGGCCTGGGCATAGTATAACCGCCTGGGCTGCTAGGATTTAGCCGGCGTTTCCTGCAATGCGGCATGCAGTGCGGATTCGTCCGTCAGGTCCAGCCGTAATGGGGTGATGCTGGTATACCCGTCTTCCACCGCGCGTCTGTCGGTACCTTCTTCCGCCGCCTCCATGGGCATCACCGTCAGCCAGTAAATATCCCGGTCCATGGGGTCTTTCAATGACATCACCTTACTGTCGTAATGCCGGACGGACTGCCTGGTCCACAAGGTTCCCAGCGGCGCTTGCATGGGGAAATTGACGTTGTATAACTCGATGCCCGGCCTGGGCAGCAATTCCTCCAGCACTTCCGCCACATAGGGCTCCAGCATGGCGAAGTCCGGTTCGCCGTTTCCGGTGGGCGTGCTCAGCGCAATGCCCTTGATCCCCAATAATACTGCCTGCTTTGCCCCGGCCAGCGTCCCCGAGTGCCACATCGAGTTGCCGAGGTTGGGGCCCATATTGATGCCGGAGAGCACCACGTCGGGCGTTCCCCACAAGTGGCTGCCCAGCGTCACGCAGTCAGCCGGCGTGCCGTTGACGCGAAACGCCTCGATACCTTCGAACTGGATAGGCGATGTCTTATAGGTAATCGGCCTGGAATGCGTGATGGCATGCCCCATGGAGGATTGCTCCACGTCAGGGGCGACGATGCGTACCACACCGAATTTGCTGGCGATACGCGCCAGGGAGGCGATGCCTGGGCTATAGATCCCATCGTCGTTCGTAATCAATATTCTCATCTTGTTTATCCCTGAATAAGCTGACAATAGTAGACTACCAGATCCATGGATTGTGCCCGGACCGAGCAAATTATATGAAAACCGCTTTTTTACTGCATAACCCCAATGCCGGCGAAGGCTGCGACAGCGACGATCTGCAACAGGTCATCGAAGAGGCGGGATTCGATTGCAGGCAGTGCGAACTGGATGAGTCGGTATGGAAAGAACAAGCCCACACAGCCGGTTTCACCGTAGTCGCCGGCGGCGACGGCACGGTGCGCAAGGTGGCGAAGGAGTTGCTGAAGCAGGCCGAGGTCTACCAGCCGCTGCTGGCCCTGTTGCCCATGGGCACCGCCAACAATATCAGTAAGTCGCTGCGCAAAGCCATGGCGCCCCAAGATACTTACCAGGACACCGGATTAGCTGACATTGCTGTCGGGTGGCATAAGGACAGCCAGGTTAGCTTCGATACGGGATGGGTGCATGGGCTGAGCGTACCGAGGTTTTTTATCGAGAGCACGGGCTTCGGCATTTTTCCCGCGCTGGTGCAAAGCATGCAGAAGGTGGATGACTCACTTTCGGACCAGCCGGAAGACAGGATAGAGACGGCACTGCAGATGCTGCTGGAACTGACAGGCAGTTATTTACCCCAGCAATATACGGTCGAGATAGACGGCAAGGTGGTCAAGGGCATGTTCCTCAGTGTGGAAGTCATGAATATACGTGCCTTGGGACCTAACCTGGAGCTGGCGCCAGAGGCTGACCCTGGCGATGGGCTGTTCGATGTGGTGTTGATCGGCGAGGCCGACCGTGAGCGCCTGGCCGCTTATGTGCAGAACAAGCTGGACCGTAAACATGAGCCCTTCCCGTTCACGGCAATAAGAGGCGCCAGCATAAGCCTGCAGACCCCGGAAGGTGCGTTTCATATCGATGATGAACTGACGGAGATAGGCGCTTCCACCTTGCTTCAAATCAACGTGGAGGCCGGCAGGTTCACATTCCTGGTTTGATACGTCCGGTAACATGACATTGCCGGCACAATGGCAGGGATAGACTACGGCTGGTCGAACCTGGGCGTACGCCCGACATAGCCCTCAAGCGTGCGCAATTCGTCGTCGGTATGACCCACTACCTCCATGGCTTTCATCGCGCTTCTAGCGGCACCGGATGCATCGATCAGGTAGGCGCTGTGATGGGTGGCATTCACATTCTCGGTATGGCGTCCGAAACGCAGGTCTGTGCTGCCGTAGCAGGTACAGGCATATAACCTGGCCGGATCTGCGTTGAGGTAGATGGCCGTTCCGCGTATGCCGATGGTGGCGATGTGCGTATGTACCTGCAGGGTGGTGTCACGGTGGCCGAAGACCGCCAGCAGTTCGCCGGTCAGCAGCCTCAGGCCGGATACCAGGCCTTTCCTGGCGGCGATCTCAAGTGCCGTGCCTGCGCGTAATAAATAGGCATCGCCGCCTATGCTGACGGCCAGTTTGCCGTCGTGCGCCACCACGATCTTATCGCCTGCGCGGATTTTACTGTCCTTGCTGGCCAGCACATTGTTAATGAAGACCGAGCCTTCCAGTTCATGGATAGTGGTTGTCGCCTGCGCATGGCTGGGTAGCCACGCCAATAGCGGCAGGCAGCCTGCTGTGGTGAGCAGGCGGCGGCGGGAAATGTCGGGCTGTAACGGCAGGCGCGAGCGGGTCATGCTCAGGCCTGGTAAACGATCTGGCCTTTTACCAGCGTGTACCGCACCTTGCCTGCCAGCTCATAGCCTGCCAGCGGCGTGTTCTTGCCCTGGCTGATCAGGGCACCGGCTTCAACTTTCCAATACTGTTCCGGATCGAAGATGCACACATCGGCAGACGCATCCAGCGCCAGGTCGCCGGCATGGATGCCCAGTATGCGTGCCGGCTCGCTGGTGATGCGCGCGATGGCATCGACCAGGCTGACGCGGTTATCGCCGGCCCACTTCAATGTCAGCGGCAAGAGCAATTCCAGTCCGGTCGCACCTGCCTCCGCCTCGGCGAACGGCAGCAGTTTGGCGTCGTCGTCCACCGGTGTGTGGTCGGAGCAGATGGCATCGATGCTGCCGTCTTTCACCGCAGCGATCAGCGCCGCCTTGTCGCGCTGGCTGCGTAGCGGCGGCTTGAGGTGGCAGTTGGCATCGAAGAAACCGATGTCGTGTTCGGTGAGGTGCAGGTGGTTGGCGCTGACGTCGCAGCTCACCTGCAAGCCCTGCTTCTTGGCTAGCCTGACCATTTCCACGCCTTCTGCTGTCGACAGCCTGCACAGGTGGACCCGGGCACCGGTTTCACGCGCGATGTGCAGGATGCTGGCGATGGCGAGCGTCTCCGCAGCGCTGGGGATGCCTTTGAGACCCAGCCTGGCGGCCACTTCGCCGTCATGTGCGACGCCGTTCCTGGCAAGGTAGGGCTCTTCTGGGCGCAGCCACACGGTAAACCCGAACGTGGCGGCATACTGCATGGCGCGCCACAATACCTGCGTATCGTGGATGGCAAGGTCCGCCTGGGCAAAACCGACGCAACCTGCTTCGGTGAGCTGGCACATCTCGGTGAGTTCCTTGCCGGCCAGTTGTGTGGTCAATGCACCCAGGGGGTATACGTTGGCCAGGTTCAGTTGCTTGGCGCGGTGCTTCAGCATTTCCACCAGGCCGGGTTCGTCCAGCACCGGGTCGGTATCGGGAGGGCATGCCAGGCTGGTGATGCCGCCGGCCACCGCCGCCTGCATCTCGCTTTCCAGCGTGGCTTTGTGCTCGAATCCCGGTTCGCGCAGGCGGGCGGACAGGTCCACCAGGCCGGGACAGACGATCATGCCGGCGGCATCGACTGTATGGTTGGCAACGAAACCGTCCGGGGCCTGGCCGATGCCGACGATCTTGCCGGCGGCGATATAGACGTCCTGGATGGCATCGATACCGTTTTTAGGGTCGATCAGCCTGCCATTTTTAATATGTTTCTTCATCTATAGTGCTTCATCTATAGTTTTCATTCGGAATTCCCGGCCAATATCGCCATCACTGCCATGCGTACCGCGATGCCGTAGGTGACCTGCGGCAGTATCACCGACTGGCTGCCGTCCGCCACCGCCGAGTCTATCTCCACGCCGCGGTTCATCGGACCAGGGTGCAGTACGATGGCATCCGGCTTGGCCAGCGCCAGTTTTTCCTGGGTGAGGCCGTAACGCTTGAAATATTCCTGGGTACTGGGCAGCATGGCGCCGCTCATGCGCTCGTTCTGCAGGCGCAGCATCATCACGACATCCACATCCTTGAGGCCTTCACGCATGTCGTGGAACACGCGGACCCCCAGTTTTTCCACATGCTCAGGCAGCAGGGTTTTGGGGGCTATCACCCGCACTTCGGGTACGCCCAATGTAGTCAGGGCATGGATCTCCGAGCGGGCGACACGTGAATGGAGTACATCTCCCACCAGTGCCACGCGCAGGTTATGCATGTCCGGCTTATAGCGACGCACGGTGAACACGTCCAGCAGGCCTTGCGTCGGGTGCGCGTGGCGTCCGTCGCCGGCGTTGATGACATGGATGTGCGGTGCCACGTGTTTGGCGATGAGGTGCGCCGCGCCTGACTGCGAATGGCGGATCACGAACATGTCCGCGTGCATGGCGGTCAGGTTGTTGACGGTGTCGATGATGGTCTCGCCCTTGGACTGGGAAGACGTATTGACGTTGAGGTTGATGACGTCGGCAGACAGGCGCTTGGCGGCGATCTCGAACGTGGTGCGCGTACGGGTGCTGTTCTCGAAGAAGATATTGCACACTGTCTTGCCGCGCAGCAGGGGCACTTTCTTGACTTCGCGCTCGGCTACTCCGACAAACGATTCGGCGGTGTCCAGTATCTGGTCGAGTATGCGGCGCGGCAGGCCCTCGATGCTAAGTAAATGTTTAAGCTTGCCGTCTTTGGTGAGTTGCGGGTTGAGCACTACTTGGTGTCCTCAAGCTTGAGATAAAAACTGCCGTCGTCTTTGCGCAGCAGCTGCAGGTTCTGTGCTGCGGTCAGTTCGCAGTCGTAGGCCGAAATCTGCGGGGCGATCGGCAACTCGCGCCCGCCGCGGTTGACCAGCACGGCCAGCGTGATACTGGCCGGCCGGCCGTAATCGAACAACTCATTCATGGCGGCGCGGATAGTGCGCCCGGTATAGAACACGTCGTCGATGAGGATGATATGCCTGTCCTGCACCTCGAACGGGATATGGCTGGGTTTTGGTTCGGCATGCAGGCCGCGCTTATTGAAGTCGTCGCGATAGAACGAGCTGTCGAGCACGCCGTGATCCAGGCTGCTGGCATCCAGATCCCTGGCCAGCATCGGGATCAGGCGCTCCACCAGCCAGGCGCCGCCGCTGTATAGGCCGACCAGGGCGGTATCCGGCCTGATGATCTTTTTCAGGCTGGCGGCAAGGTCGTTGAGCAGGACTTCTGCTTCAGGAAGATTCATGGCGCGATGGTTCCTGAGAGTGGTTATTGGCGTCCTGTATGGCCTGCTGGCCGACGCTATCGAAATACGACTGCAGTATATGTTGCGCCGCTACCTGGTCCAGCATGGGTTTCTGCCTGCGGCCGCCTATGCCCATCTCCTTCAGCGTCTGGCTGGCTTCGGCGGAGGTCAGCCGCTCGTCTATCATCACGACCGGGATACCAAAGCGGCCATCCAGGCGCCGGGCGAACTTTTTGCTGAGCAGCGTCATGGCATGCTCTTCGCCGTCCATGCTGAGCGGCAAGCCTACCACCAGCACGCTGGGCTGCCATTCTTTCACCAGTGCGCTGATCGCAGCGAATTTATCGTCATTGGATTCCGCTTCTATCGTCGTCAGGGGATGGGCGATGGCCAGCATGTGTTCGCCCATGGCGACGCCGATGCGCATTTCGCCGAAATCGAAGCACAGCGCCGTGCCCTGTGTGACCAGTTGCTTGGTTTTGTCGTTGTTGATGGCCTGGAGCCTGGTGGCAGTCATTGACGGATCTGTGCTCAACATGCGGTTCTTTTAATTTTTAGTATGTGGCTGGGAGATGCGATAAGGAGCGTTATTATTGGGCATTCAAGCATGCCCCACCTCATCCGATAGCTTGGCGAAATCCAGGCCCAGCAGGTTCATGGCGGCACTCAGCCTGCCGCTGCTGGGAGTGTCGAAAATGACGGAATCCTGCGCCTGCACCGACAGCCAGGCATTCTGCCCCATCTCCTGCTCCAGTTGTCCGGGCGACCAGCCTGCATAGCCCAGTGTCAGCAACATTTTCTGCGGCCCTGTGCCGTTGGCGACGGCTTCGAGTATATCCCTGGAGGTGGTCAGGGCGGTTTCACCGGTGATGGAGATGGTGGAATCCCAATCGCCTGGCGGCTGGTGCAGGATGAACCCCCGATCCGGCTGTACCGGCCCGCCGAAGTGCACATGCTCACCGGCGATGGGGTTATTGCTGAGGTCGAGGTCGATCTGCCCGAACAGGGCATCGAAGGTCATGGACATGGGCCGGTTGATCACCAGGCCGATAGCGCCATCGCTATTATGCTCACAGATATAGGTAACGGATTTTGCGAAACGAGGGTCGGTCATCGCAGGCATCGCAATGAGAAAATGACCGGTAAGATTGACGTTTTCCACGAAATTCATTATCTCATAAGTTGGGGTCAAAAAAAGCCTAAAAACCAGTAAAGCCTAAAACCAGCCAGGCCAACTTATCGAATCTACAGCCTGTCCTGCTTCAGCTATTGTCCAGGTAGCTGGAGACTTCAAGGCCGAAACCCGCCATGCTAGGCATCTTGCGCGGTGTCGCCATCAGCTTCATCTTGCGCACGCCCAGGTCCAGCAGGATCTGCGAGCCGATGCCGTAGTTCCGCAGGTCCTGCCTGGGGCGGATGGCTTCATCCGCCTGCTGGATGCGCGTGAGCAGTTCCGTGCCGTCTTCGATGCGGTGCAGCATGACGATGACGCCGCAGCCTGCATCGTTGATGGCCTGCATGGCCTGCAGCGTGTTCCACGAGTGCGAGGTGCTGGAGGCATCCAGCAGGTCGAACACGGAAAGCGGCTCGTGCACGCGTACCAGCACCTCCTTGTCGCCGGTGACATCGCCTTTTACCAGTGCCAGGTGCGTTTCATTGGCGATGCGGTCGGCGTAGGCGATCAGGCGCATTTCGCCGTAGGGTGTCTGTATGGTGCGCTCGGCGGCGCGCTCTACCAGCCGCTCGGTCTCGCTGCGGTAGTGGATCAGGTCGGCAATAGTGCCTATCTTGATATTGTGCTTGGCCGCGAATTCGATCAGGTCGGGCAGGCGCGCCATGCTGCCGTCGTCTTTCAGTATCTCGCAGATGACGGAGGCAGGCTCGACCCCGGCCAGCGCAGCCAGGTCGCAACCCGCCTCTGTGTGGCCGGCGCGTACCAGCACGCCGCCATTCTCGGCGGCCAGCGGAAAGATGTGGCCGGGGCTGACGATGTCTTTTGCAGTTGCATTCCTGCCCACTGCCGCCTGTATGGTGCGGGCACGGTCCGCTGCAGAGATGCCGGTGGTGACGCCGGTGGCCGCTTCGATGGAAACGGTGAAGTTGGTGCGCATGCTGGAACCGTTCTTTTCCACCATAGACGGCAGGTTAAGCTGCTGGCAGCGGGCCTCCGTCAATGTCAGGCAGATCAGGCCGCGGCCGTATTTGGCCATGAAATTGATGTGCTCGGGCGTAGCGAACTGCGCCGCCAGTACCAGGTCGCCTTCGTTTTCGCGGTCCTCTTCGTCGACCAGGATGACCATGCGGCCCTGCCGGATTTCTTCGATGATCTCCAGTGTCGGGCTCACGCAGCAATCGGTCTTTACGCTAGCTAATCTCACGCTTTCTCTCCATTCGTATCTTGCTGCCATTGCGCCATGCGCTCCACATAACGGGCGATCAGGTCTATTTCCAGGTTGACGCGGCTGCCCACGCCAAGTTCCTTCAGGGTAGTCATTTCCAGCGTATGCGGGATCAGGTTGACGCTGAAGGTGTCTTTCTCAACCGAGTTCACGGTCAGGCTGACGCCGTCTATGCTGATGGATCCCTTGACGGCGATGTACATGCCCAGGTTGCCGGGCGCACGGACTACCAGTTGCCAGCAGTCGCCCACCTGTTCGAAGCGGAGTGCCTGGCCGACGCCGTCGACATGGCCGCTCACCAGGTGTCCGCCCAGGCGGTCGGAATAACGCAGCGCTTTTTCCAGGTTGACCAGGCGCGGGCTGTCCAGCCCGATGGTGCACGATAGCGTTTCTTTCGACACATGCGCATCGAAATGCGATGCATCGAAGCTGACCACAGTGAGGCACACGCCGCCAACCGCAATACTGTCGCCGAGCTGGACGTCGCTCATGTCCAGCGGGCCAACGTTAATGCTGAGTTTGGCATCTTCGCCGGCTGGCGTGACACTTTCGATCTGGCCCACGGCCTGTATTATTCCTGTAAACATAAGAGCAATTTTAACAGATTCACCATGCAAACCTGTGTAATCTGCTGACACATTCTTTATGATGCGGCTGGCTATCGAAATTGCGCCAATGTTACAATCGCCGCCTATGTCCCTATTCAAGCAATTACCCTTTGAGCTGTTCGTTGGCCTGCGCTATACCCGCGCTAAACGCCGCAACCACTTCATCTCCTTCATTTCACTGACGTCCATGATCGGCATCGGCCTCGGCGTGGCCGCGCTGATCGTCGTATTGTCGGTGATGAATGGTTTCCAGGAGGAGTTACGCGCGCGCATCCTCGGCGTGGCCTCGCACCTGCAGATTACGGGTCAGGATAATGCGCTGTCGGATTGGCAGAACGTACAGGCCAGCGTGCAGAATGAGCCGCACGTGCAGGCGGCGGCGCCTTACATCATGGCGCAAGGCATGCTGTCTTACGGGCAGGCGGTGCAGGGCGCGATCATTCGCGGCGTGCTGCCGGCCGATGAGGATAAAGTGGCCGACCTGGGCAGCCACATGAAAGCGGGAAAACTCGACGACCTGAAGCCGGGCGAATTCGGCATCGTACTCGGCGCCGAACTGGCGCAGTCATTAGGCGTAGTGCTGGGCGACAAAGTGGTGGTGATGGCACCGCAGGGCCAGTTCACGCCGACCGGAGTGGTGCCGCGCATCAAGCAGTTCAGGCTGGTAGGGTTGTTCCAGATCGGTATGTTCGAATACGACTCCGGCCTGGCGCTGATCCACATGGACGATGCTGCCAAGCTGTACCGCATGAACGATACGGTGTCCGGCGTGAGGCTAAAACTGGATGACCTGTTCCTGGCCCCGGCGGTGTCACGCGCACTATCGTCAAAGTTAAGTAGGGGTAACGGCGCGTATTACATCAGCGACTGGACCGAACAGCACGCCAATTTCTTCCGCGCCGTGCAGATGGAGAAACGCGTGATGTTCATCATCCTGGCGCTGATCGTCGCGGTGGCGGCATTCAACATCGTCTCCACCCTGGTGATGGCCGTGACCGACAAGCGCGCCGATATCGCCATCATGCGCACCTTTGGCGCCAGCCCGGGCAGCATCATGACCATCTTCATCGTACAGGGCGCACTGATCGGTGTCATCGGCACGGTCGTCGGCGCGGCAGTGGGTATCGTCGTGGCGCTGAATATCGGCACCATCGTGCCGTTTATCGAGCAGCTGTTCCATGTACAGTTCCTGGCCAAGGATATCTATTACATCAGCGAGTTGCCGTCGCACCTGGTGTGGGCAGATGTCGTCACCATCACCGTCATGTCCTTCATGCTGAGCCTGCTGGCGACGCTGTACCCCAGTTGGCGCGCAGGCAAGATCAACCCGGCGGAGGCGCTGCGTTATGAGTAAGCCTGTAGATAGCAGCATGCCAGCAAATAGCAGTATCCTTTCCTGCCGCAACCTGCAGAAGACCTACGCCGGCCTGGATGTCGCCGTGCTTGGCGGCATCGACCTGAATGTCGGGCCTAGCCAGCAGGTGTCCATCATGGGCACATCCGGTTCAGGCAAAAGCACACTGTTGCACCTGCTGGGCGGCCTCGATGCGCCATCCGCCGGCGAAGTCAGCATCCAGGGCCAGCCGCTAGCCACTATGAACGAGGCCAAACGTGGAAAGGTGCGCAATGAATTCCTGGGCTTCGTTTACCAGTTCCACCACTTGCTGCCCGAATTCACGGCGCTGGAAAATGTGGCCATGCCCCTGTTGATACGCCGCACACCGCGCGAGCAAGCACTGACTGCTGCGGCGCAAGTGCTGGGCAAAGTCGGCCTTGGCCATCGCCTGGAGCATATGCCCGGCGAACTGTCCGGCGGTGAGCGCCAGCGTGCGGCAGTGGCGCGTGCACTGGTGACCAATCCGCAATGCATACTGGCCGATGAGCCGACCGGCAACCTCGACAGGGCGACTGCGCACAACGTATTCGACCTGCTGCTGGAGTTGAACCAGGACCAGGGCGTCAGCCTGGTCGTGGTGACGCATGACATGGAACTAGCCGCCAAGATGCAGCGCCAGTACAGGCTGCAGGATGGCAAACTGCTCAACCTCCTTTAATATTTAATCTGTCATGATCCCCTTCGCACTGGCTTTTGTTTTCGGTGCATGGGTCTTGCAGCATATGCCTGTCCTGCCCAGTTCTTACTGGGCATTCCTGCTTATCCCCGCCGTGCTGCCAGCACTTGCACTGGCCTATTTCCGATGCCGTTTGGCCTTTGCTCGCATCCTGTCCTGGATATTGCTGGGAGCGCTGGCCGGGTTTTGCTGGGCGGCCCTCATGGCGCAGCATCGCCTGTCCGATGAATTGCCGGAGGCGTGGGAAGGCGAGGATGTCCAACTGATCGGCGTGATTGCCGGCATGCCGCAGCAGCTCGAGCGCGGAGAGCGCTTCGAGTTCGATGTGGAGCAGGTGCTGACGCCGAATGCTGTCATCCCCATGCATATTTCGCTGTCCCAATACACTGAATTTGCCAAGTCGTTCGAGCGCGACCCTGCCTTAAAAACTGCGAATCCCCGTCCCGATGTTAACGCTGGATTTCATGCCGGCGAACGCTGGCAACTGACCGTCCGACTCAAGCGCCCGCACGGCACGGCCAATCCGCACGGGTTCGATTTCGAGGCGTGGGCGCTGGAGCGGAATATCCGGGCCAGCGGTTATATACGCAAAGATGCGGGCAACAGGCTGATAGCGCCTGCCGTATTCAGGCCGTCCTACCTAGTAGAAATGGTGCGCGAGAAAATACATGCGCGCATGACCACGGTATTGGCGGGCAAGCCCTACGGCGGCATATTGCAGGCACTGGCCATCGGCGACGATAGCGGCGTTTCGCAGGAGGACTGGCAGATATTCCTGAAAACAGGGACAAATCATCTTGTGAGTATTTCCGGCCTGCATATCACCATGCTATCTGGCTTCGCGTTCGCCCTGGTGTACGCCCTGTGGCGCAGGAGCGAAACGCTGACGCTCAGGCTGCCGGCGCGCAAGGCAGCCGTGATCGTCGGCGCGGTAGTCGCCTTGCTGTATGCGCTGATCGCTGGCTTTTCCGTGCCTACGCAACGCACCTTGTATATGCTGAGCGTATTCGCCTGGGCCTTATGGTCGGGACGTAACATCGCCATGACACGGGTGCTGGCGTATGCACTGTTGCTGGTGGTGGTACTCGATCCCTGGGCGGTACTGGCCCCCGGTTTCTGGCTGTCGTTCGGCGCGGTCGCGTTCATCAGCTATGCCGTCGGCGGCAGGTTGCAGCCACCCCACTGGTTGCGCGCGGCCATCCATACGCAATGGGCGGTCACCCTGGGCCTGATGCCTTTGCTGCTGGTATTGTTCCAGCAGGTATCGCTGCTTTCGCCGGTGGCCAACGCTGTGGCGATTCCCGTCATCAGCCTGGTCGTGGTGCCGCTCACTTTGCTGGGGAGCCTGCTGCCGCTGGATAGTGCGCTGTTTCTTGCGCATTGGGTGATGGCGCAATGCATGCTGTTCCTGGCATGGATATCCGCATTCCCCCTCAGCACATGGCAACAGCAGGCGCCGCCGCTATGGACATTGCCCATCGCCGTCGCAGGCGTCCTGGTCATGTTGCTGCCACGGGGGATTCCCATGCGCTGGCTGGGGGCGGTTGGCTTGCTGCCCATGTTGCTGATCCTGCCGGAACGCCCCGGTATCGGCGCCATGAAGGTCACGGTGCTGGACGTGGGCCAAGGCCTGGCGGTCGTCGTGCAGACCAGGCACCACAACCTGCTATACGATGCCGGGCCGCGATACTCTTCGCAAAGCGACAGCGGCGGCCGTATCGTGGTGCCCTACCTGCGGGGTGAGGGCATCCGCCAGCTGAATGGCATGGTGATCAGCCATAACGACAACGACCACAGCGGCGGCATGCAGTCTGTGCTGTCGCAGGTCAAGACCAAGTGGCTGGCAAGTTCGCTGCCTGAGCATGCTGTGCCGAACGATGCGCACGGAATGCCCTGGAAGCCGCATCTGCATTGCCTCGCAGGGCAGCGCTGGCAATGGGATGAGGTGCAGTTCGAGATGCTGTATCCCACTGCTGCCGGCTATGCCGACAACGATGTCAAGGATAATGACCGCAGTTGCGTACTGCGCATCAGCAGTCGGTACGGCAGCCTTCTGCTGGTGGGCGATATCGAGAAAAAAGCCGAGGCGGAGCTGCTGGCAGACCTGCCGCACGCATTGTCATCCGATGTGATCGTGGCGCCTCATCACGGCAGCAAGACATCCTCGACCACTGCATTCATCGAGGCTGTAAAACCGGCTGCCGCCATTTTCACGGTCGGTTACCGCAACCGTTTCCGCCATCCCAACAAAGACGTCGTCGACCGTTATGCTGCATCCGGTGCCAACCTGTATCGATCGGATGCGGACGGTGCCATCCTGCTGGACTTCTCCGCCCATGCCGCCGGAGCTGCTAGCGGTCAAGGCGTGAAACACGGCGCCATCAGCATCAAGCGCTGGCGCCAGCAGTCGCCGCACTATTGGCAATATTAATGGTGGCAATAGCTTAATGGTGGCAATAAGTTCAATGGCAATAGCGGCAACGGCTGCTTATCCCATGTAATCCCATGACGTCCAATGAGGTGCGCATGGCCCTGGCATTTCTGACATTCGAATCAGGGTATCTCTTACATATCCGGATGCCGTCGCTGATTAACCTGTACTCACGTTGCTGGTAATTCTAGCCGGCCCGGAAACCAGTCAGGCGACGTGAAAAAAGTTTCAGGACGGCATTTCTTGAAAAGGAGTATCACATGAGTACGAATAACCAAGGTTCAAAGAATAGCCAGGCTTCAAATAAGCAGGCGTCGAAAAGCGGTTCCACTGCGCAACATTCGCAAACTGGTCAAGGCCAGAAGAGCTCACCAGGATCTACCAGTGCCAGCAATAAATCTGGCGGTACCCGCGGCGGTTCCAGCGAACAGCACGCCCAGGCCGGCAGCCAGAGCCACAAGAACTCCCCCGGTTCAAGCAGTGCAGAGAACAAGGGTAGCTCCTCTAGAAGCAGTGCCGGCAGTTCAAGCGCGAAGGGCATAAGCCAAAGCCGCAAGAACGACTAGTGCATTTCTATGAGTCGTTGTAATAACGGGAAGCCCAGGCTTCCCGTTATTTCGCGTATGAATAACGAGCGTTAGCTCGTATATTCTACGGGGAAGACCTTCACGGTTTTCGCGTATGAATGACGAGTTCGGAAGTGGTAAGCCGACTTAATTCGAAATAAATTCAGAAATAAGCCTATTTGAAAATCTTGATCATCTTCGCTGTTACCCGCTGCCTGGTAGTGAAGTAATCTGCCCAGGGGTCTGCTTCCAGTGAATGTAAGCGCTCCAGTATGTTGTCGAGCTTGAAGGTGTCCGCATGCAGGTGTTCGGAGAGTTCGTCCCAGCGTATCGGGGCGGAGATAGGGCCATCGGGTTTGGAACGGGTGGAGTAGGCGGCCACGGCCGTGGCATCCACGCCGTTGCGCAGGTAATCCACGAATATCTTGTTGATACGCTTGCTCTTGCTCATCACGGCAACAAAATGATCCGGCAGCGTATTGGTTAGGTGCTCGGCGATGGATTTTGAAAATGCCTTGATCTCGGTAAAGTCGAGTTCCGGCTTGATCGGCGCGACGATGTGCAGGCCCTTGCCGCCGGTGGTTTTAACGAAGCTGGCCAGGCCGATCTCTTCCAGCAGGAATTTCACCAGCTGTGCCGCCTCTATCACCTTCGCCCAGGGCACCGCCGGGTCTGGGTCAAGGTCGAGCGTGATGCGGTCAGGCTTCATCAGGTGGCTCTTTTTCGATCCCCAGGTATGCAATTCCAGCACGCCCATCTGCACCATGGCGATGACGGCAGTCAGGTTGTTCGCCATCATGTAGGTGCCGTTGCCGGGGATCTCGACCTGCTGTATCTGCTCGGCACTTGTTTCGTTGTAATGTTTCTGGAAAAAACATTTGTTTTCGCCGCCTTGCGGGCATCTAACCAGCGACAAGGGACGGTCTTCAAGGTGTGGCATCAGCCATTCCTCAATCGCCTGGTAATACTGCGCCAGGTCGAGTTTGGTGTGCTGGCTTGCGGAAAACAATATCTTGTCGGGATGCGTCAGTGTCACGCCGGCAATGGTGGGTGCTGAACCCTCTGTCGACTTGACTGGTTTCTTTTGGGATCTATGCGATCCATCTGCGGTGTTCGATGCCATCTTCCTGGTCTCCGCTAATTCCGCACCGGGTAGTTCCGATGCCTCATGCACGGACTGTTCGCGGGTTATTTCCTGTGCTGCCTTGTCCTCGCGCAAGGCGATAAACGAAGCATGCCGGATCACGCCGGAATCCGTCCATTGCGCAAACTTCACTTCCGCTACCAGCACAGGCTTCACCCAGTGCACACCGCGTAAGTCCTGGCCGGTCGGCGGCTTGTCGAATGCCGTCCTGGTCACCGCCAGCGTCTTGAGTTTCCTCGTCACGCGACTTATCGTTTCGCCATCAAACCCGGTACCGACACGGCCTGTATAGATGAATTTGCCAGATGCATCGTATACGCCTAGCACCAGCGCGCCGAAGCCATTGCGACTACCTTCCGGATCGGTGTAACCGCCGATCACGAACTCCTGCTGCAGTATGCACTTCACTTTTTGCCAGTCTGCAGAGCGACCATGAAAATACGGGGCATCCGCCTGTTTCACGACGATGCCTTCCAGCCCGTGTTTGCAGGCATCCTTGAATACGGCAGGGGCGTTACCGACGATATGGTCGCTGTACAGAATCGGGGAATCGGCGGGCAAGCCGGACAGTAGTTCTTTCAGCAACGACTTTCGCTCCAGTAGCGAGAATGCGCTGATATCGTGGCCGTTGAGGTACAGCAAGTCGAACGCATAATAGGCCAGCCTGGTCGCATCCTCGCCTTGCTTGCCGGCATCATGATTCTGCAAGGCCTGGAAGCTGATGTTGCCATCTTTATCCAGGGCCACCACTTCGCCATCCAGCCATGCCTGCTCTGCAGGCACATCCTCCAGTGCGCGCGTTATCGACGGCCATTTACGCGTCCAGTCATTGCCGGCCCGGGTATATATATTGATCTTGGGATGGTCGATGCGGCACATTGCGCGGTAACCGTCGTACTTCACCTCGCACAGCCATTGATCCCCATTCGGCGCATGCTGCACCAGCGTGGCAAGTTGCGGGCTGATCATCCCGGGCATGGCATCTGTGCCTGTATCTGGAGTAGGCATCGCTGGAGAAGCGGATGTCTTTTTTTGCTTTATTCCATTTTTAGTGCCGGCCTGCCTGGTTTTCGAATCCTCGATACCGGCTACGCTCTCAGGCCGAAGCTCGGTGACATTCGCCGCCGCACCGGATTTGGCTTCGTCGTCTTTTTCCTTGATGAGCAGCCAGTTATCCCGGTCTTCCTCCTTGCTGGCTTTCTGCATGCGCACCAGGGCCCACTTGCCGTGCAGTTTATGGCCGTCCAGCATGAATTTCAGGTTGCCCTGCTTATATCCCTGTTCCGGGTCGCCTATCGGCGTCCAACTGCCTTTGTCCCACTGCACGACATGACCCGCCCCGTATTGATGGGCGGGTATGTCGCCTTCAAAAGTACCGTATGACAGGGGATGGTCTTCGACATGCACCGCCAGGCGTTTATCCGCCGGATTAAAGCTGGGCCCTTTCGGCACCGCCCAGCTTTTCAGCGTGCCGTTCAGTTCCAGCCTGAAGTCGTAATGCAGGCGGCGGGCATGGTGGCGCTGGATGAAATAGGAAAGTTTGTTACTGGACTGCACTTCCTCGCCGCGCGGCTCAGGCGTGATCTTAAAGTCCCGCTTTTCCCAGTATTTGTCTAGACTCATGCCTGGTTACGGTTCATGCGCGTTTTGCCGTTTTCGCCGGGCTTGCTGGCTTCGCGGTCTTTACCTTCGGTGCAGGCTTAGCTTTGGTTGTTTTTGTCTGGGCTATCTTTGCCGGGGTAGCCTGTACGGTGTTCTCTACGGAAGCTTTGCTTCCAGCCGGTTTTTTACCCTTAGCTTCCAGGCTCTGCTTCAACAATGCCATGATGTCGACCACGTTCGAGCTGCTGGAAGGTGCAGGTGCCTCCTCATCGTTGATTTCATGGATCTGTTTCGATGCGACTTTTTTCTTGATCATGGTCATCAGGTCATCGCGATACGTATCTTTATAATCGGCAGGATTCCATCGTTCGGTCATGCCCTCCACAAGCGACATGGCCATCTTGATCTCCTTGTCCGATACCGCTGTCTTGGCCGAACCTTTTTCCGGCAGGTCGTAATCCTCCAACGATTTGATCTCGTCTTTGTAGCGCAGCAGGTTGAGCACGATCATGTCGCCCATGGGCATGAGTGCTGCAAGGTGTTGCTTGACGCGGATGATGACTTGGGCGATGGCGATCTTGCCTGACTTCGTCAGCGTTTCCCTTAAAAGTGCATACACCTTGTCGCCGCCTTTTCCGGGTGTCAGGTAATACGGCTGTTCAAAGTAAATCGGTGCCACTTCCCTGGCTTCTATAAACGCCAGGATATCGATGGTCTGGGTCGCTTCCGGGTTGGCGCGTTTCAGGTCTTCCGGGGTGAGCACGACGTATTTATTGTCTTCATACTCATAGCCTTTGACGATGTCCTCCCATTTCACGTCCTTACCGGTGGTCTTGTTATAGCGCTTGAAACCGATGGGGGCGAAATCGCGCTTATCCAGCATGTCGAGGTCCAGTTCGTGCGCATTCTCGGCCGAGAACAGGTTGACCGGGATATGGATAAGCCCGAAGCTGATAGCGCCTTTCCATAAAGCTCTTAACATAATGATGCTCCTGGCATGGTCGCGCGCCTAATATCGTGTCTTTACTGAATCCGGGATTGGACGCTCATTCTGCGACTGGTAAGGGCATCCCCGCTATAGGCTGCAGGCTATCCGCCATGTCGGGAGTTTTCTTACATGGATATCAGTTCCAGCCCTATGCGTGTTTCGATGGCCGATCCCTACTATTCATTAAAGATTATTTAAGGCAATAAAGATGTTCAGCGACGCATTAAGCGCGCATGCTTGCCGATAGTACGAAACTCTCAATAGCTCGATCCGGATCATTGCTTCGATCTGGATTAAAAGCTCACCATCAAACCAGCGTAAAGGAAACATCATGTCAGCAAGCCAATACGAGGAATGCATCGATTTATGCAACAAATGTGCGGAAGCCTGCGATACCTGCGCAGTGGCCTGCCTGGGTGAAGAGAATGCAGCCTATATGCGGGACTGTATCTTGATGGACATCGACTGTGCCGCCTTCTGCCGGCTTGCGGCAGGTTTCATGGCACGCGACAGCCAGATGCTGCAACTGATCTGCCAGGACTGTGCCGAGATATGCAATGCCTGCGCGGAAGAGTGCAGCCAGCACCCTGCAGAGCATTGCCAGGCCTGTGCCCGCGCTTGTCGGGCATGTGCGGAGGCCTGCCTGAAAATGGGCACGGCCCACCTGGATGTGGCGGAATTGGTATGAATTTTTAAATTGAATCGACGATCTACGCTAAAAGCGAGGAGTGATACATGCAAGCAGACGCACCCAATACCAAGTCCGCCAATACTGCAGCACAGGACAGCGATAAGCTGCCGATAAAGAAGCCCGCAGCAATCAAGCCAGTCGGGCCGAATGATAAAAGTCCAGGCAACAACAAGGCGGATGCAGAGAATACGACGGAAGCCGACCTGGTATTTAATGAGGATTTAAATAGCGCTAACGACGGTTAATCACCAGGTTTTCATTCTCTGTATTTCAGCGTTTCTGCATTTATTGCTACAGAATACAACGGCCCGCCGTTTAAGCTAGTGGCTTGCCGGCAAAGCGAGCTGGAGTTGCTGCACATGGCCCCACAGCATCAGGGTGGAGATGAGCAGTACGCCGAAAGCAAGTGAGGCGACAGCAACCACTGCGATCGTCAGCATGATCCTCGCACCGCGTCGTTCCAGCCGGAACACGTTTTTAATCCCCAGATACACCAGCAATGCGGCGAGAACGCCTGCCACGGAGTGCATGGCGATATTGAAGGCGAAACTGGGTACCAGGTAACACAGGGAAACCAGCCAGAAAGGGGTCGCGGCGACCGCAGTGACTACAAAGGATTCCTTATAGGTAGGGATGATGCCTACCATCTCCGACAGGTGCTTCACTATCAACGCCATCAGCGGCACCGCCACTATCTGCAGCAGGAACAAGGCGAATGCGACGATGTATAGACGGTCTCCCGGCAGCAGGTCCGTGAACAGTTTGGGGTATTGGCGCACCACTATGGATAGCATCGCGGGAGTGACGAGGGAAAGCGGAACCACGTAACCGAGCATCATGCCCGTGACACCAGCTTCGCTATTGCCGACAGCGTTTTTCGATTCGGCATTGGTATTGCCGCCGACCACTGCCTGCCAGTAGTTAAGTATATTCATGGCATATTCTCCTGCACAAGGCATCACAAAATAAACCACAGGGTAATCCACTTGCACATGGCTTTCTATCGGTGCGACTCCTACATATCATGCATTGAAACCATGGACAGGCGATTGTGGCAAGGCAGGTTCTGACACGATTTTCAGGGTAAGCCTACATTCGGCCATAACCCGGTTGATAAGCTGGATGGCTTATTGATTGGAGATCTATCATGGCACTGACCAGCGGCTATTTAGTGATGTACACCAAAGGTGACGAACCGGTCGCCACGCTTTACGACGAATACCTGAACTACATATCGGACATCGATCCAGAATCGCAGGAGGCACTGGACCACATTGAGAATGCCGAGGAAGTGACCGGCCTGGAAGACGAGATGTGGGAGGAGGTGCTCGGCGAGCTCACGGTAGAAGAGCGCGGCGATGCAGTCGCGTATCGGCTGGAGAATGAAGTGCTGACCAATGCCGAGAGCGGCATCGAGCAGGTCATGGAACATAATGACGATGAAGCCAGCCCCGGCTACAACGGCTGATCTGCAGGTCTCTCGATGCTTAATGTATCGGTGCTTAACGTATCGGAAGGTGCCAACGGAGCATCTGGTCATGAAAGCCGTCGTGACTTCCTCAAGTATGCCGGAGGCAGCATAGGCGGGGCTGTCCACAGCGTGGCGCAAGCGGCACCCTCAACTTTTGCGGCACCGTCCAAGGGTTTGCAATCCCAGTCCGGCAAGCTCGATGTCAAGCTGCCGGAGATCCACGGCAAGACGGATCCGAAATCCAAGGAAATGAAAGTGGAGCCGCCATCGACCAGGGTTGGATTCGCCATTGTCGGCTTAGGCCACCTGACGCTGGAAGAGATCCTGCCGGCATTCGGCCGGTCCAAATATGCCAAACCCGTCGCGCTGGTAAGCGGTGACCGTGCCAAGGCGCTCAAGGTGGCCAGTCAATATGGCATCGCCGAAAGTGCTATCTACGATTACCAGAATTACGACGATATCCGGCTCAATCCGGAGATCGAGGTGGTATTCATCGTCTTGCCCAACAGCTTCCATCGCGAGTTCACTGTGCGCGGTGCCAAGGCCGGCAAGCACATCCTTTGCGAGAAACCCATGGCGACCAGTGCTAAAGATTGCCGCGCCATGATTGCAGCCTGCAAGCAGGCCGACTGCAAATTGATGATCGCATACCGCCAGCAGTACGAGCCCATGAACCGGCATATCGTGAAACAGGTCAGGGAGAACAAGCTCGGCAAACTGCACCACTTTTCCGCCAGCAATATCCAGAGCACGGGCGACCCTGCGCAGTGGCGGCTCGATAAGGAATTGTCAGGCGGCGGTGCATTGCCGGATATCGGCATCTATTGCCTGAATGCTGCCAGGTTCCTGTCTGGCGAGGAGCCGTCCGAGGTGTTGGCCACCACGTACTCGACACCGGGCGATGCGCGTTTTGTCGAAGTGGAGGAATCCGTGGACTTTATCGTGAAATTCCCCAGCGGATTCACGGCAAGCTGTACCTCGGGTTATTCCAGCCACTCCTCCAAGTTTTTGCGCCTGACCGGCAGTGAGGGATGGGCTAGGATAGATCCAGGATTCGGCTACTATGGATCGCGCTTGTCGTATGGCATGTTGCAGGACGGGCGTAATGCGGTGCTTGAGCCGGGAGTGGAAGATGCAGACCAGTTCGCGCTGGAGATCGACCATATGGCGCATTGCGTGCGCAACGATGTACAGCCGCATACGCCTGGGGAGGAAGGGTTGCAGGATCAACTCGTGATGGAAGCGATATACGAATCTGCCATTAAGGGTAAAGCCGTCCGTATCGCCCAGCCTGCAGGGCCGACACGCGGGCCCGAGCCGGACGATCCGGGTTAAGCGATCACTCGCCTGCTGTAACCGTTAGGGTTCTAACTATCTAACTAATGGTAAGTCGGTTTGTTGCCGACCACTTCCTTCATGCCGGGCTTCTTGGCAAAGTTTCCTGCTACGTCAGACGTGATCGAATCGATGCCATTGCCTTTTTCGATATCGCCGTCGCCATGCTTTCCGTTATTGATGCCATCCGGCTGCTCATCCTTGCCAGTGATGGATTGCGGAGCGTCAGGCGTTTTATCCTCAGGTTTAACTTTAAGGTGCATGGAATTCTTTTCCAGGGTTTCATTGCCGCCGTTCGAATATTCGGTCTTCAAGACACTCCCGGATTGCGCACTTCGTTCAATGCCCTGCGCCGTGATCGGTTCCTGCACATCCGGTTCATCGGGCTTGGTGGGCTGGTAAGGCACGTCCGGCTCTACCGGGTGATTGGGTTGTTCCGGATCGCTTACGCCTGGTCTGCTGGTAGTCATGATCGCTCTCCTTGATTAATGGCATTCGGTGGGATTAATAGGCATTCGGTGTATTCATAGTAGAAACCTGCTTAGGTGGCCGCTATCGGTATAACGCCTACTCCTTGTAGGAACGGGAATAGCAAACCCGACCTAGACGACTGCCAGGTCGGGTTGCCAGATATCAATTACCGATTCCACTTACGGGGATCGCCAGTTTACTTGACGGAAGCGAAAGCCTTCTTCAATTCGGCAGAGGCGAAATCCTGCGCATCCTTGGCTTTGGCTACCACAGCGGCCATGCCGAAGAACTCATGCGTTACGCCGTCGTAATGCTTGTAAGCGACTGGCACGCCGTCATCCTGCAAACGCTCGGCAAAGCCCTTGCCCTCAGACAATAGCGGGTCGATCTCCGCAGTGATCAATGTGGTAGGCGGCAGGCCTTTCAGCGATTCAGCCTTGTTCGGCAGGGCATAGGCATTCTTTGCATCGCTCTTCTTGCTCACGTAATGCTTGAAGAACCACGTCATCATGGCCGGGTTGAGGGGTTTGGCGTTGGCATTCTTGATGTAGGAAGCATTCAGCATGTTGTTGTCCACGACCGGATAGACCAGTAACTGGTGCACAGGCAAAGTCTCCTTTTTGTCGCGCGCCATCAGCGACACTACGGCAGCGAGGTTGCCGCCAGCACTTTCACCGGCGACGGCCACACGCTTAGCGTCGCCGTTGATCTCGGCCGCATTCTTCAGTATCCAGGTATAAGCCGCATACGCTTCGTTAGGCTGGCTCGGGAACTTGTATTCCGGGGCGCGATGGTAATCCACCGACACCACCACAGCGCCGGCGCCGTTCGCCAATCCACGCACAGAGGCTTCATACACCTTGGTGTCTGCGATCACGAATCCGCCGCCGTGGTAATACACGATGACAGGGAAAGGCCCTTTGCCTTTTGGGGTGTAGACGTGCAGCGGGATCTCGCCTTTCGGGCCCGGAATATTGATGTCCTTCACGCTGGCCACCGGCATAGGCTCAGTCGACTTTCCCTGGTCTTTCAGCACTTTCATCACCGCATCCGTGGGTGTCGGCTGCAGGCGGGCTTCGGCAGGGGAGAGCTTGGCGATAGGTTTGCCTTTTAGCGAGGCCAGTGCATCCAGCACAGCCTGCATATCGGGGTCTGCTTTTGCGGGTTCGCCCACCAGCTTGGTAGTGACGGCATCGATGGGGCCTGCATGAGCAATGGCCGCCAGCCCCAATGCGCTGACGATGGCTAAAGGTAAAACGAGTTTATTGAATTTCATATGGTGTCCTGTGTGATTGATGGCGTGGTAAGACGGCAGTGCAAAGATCAATAGACGCTTATGGAAGTGACTAACTTTATGAGTGGAATATACGGCGCAACGGAAACCTGGGTTGTCGGGTTTAGGATTATTTGGCTGTAGGAGAGTGGATAGGCTGGTTTACCGCGGCCGGGTCGGTTTGAACTGAATCCGTTGAAATCTCCGCTATCGTGATGAAAGAATAACAGGCATGACAAAACAATAGCTGGCCTGCGAGGCAATATCCACGCCGCTCACAGGCTAAGTGTTTGAAAGGTATGTGTTTCCTCCAAGGCGTTAAGCCATGGCAATGCGGCATTGAATTTGCTCAATGACTAGCAGGGATATATTAGAAATCTATTAAAGGAAACACATGCAATCCGGATTCAAGAAAGGTTTTTTGGCAGGTTTATTTTTTATTGCAAGTTCATCTACATTCGCAGCAACGCTGGATCTAGGCATCGCCGGCGATTTCAACGTATTCGCATTTAACAATTTCACAAGCCATGGCAGTGATGTGGAAGGCGCTGTGGCAGCCGGTAATAATGTTACCGCTTCGTCTTACAGCGTAAATGCCAATAACAAATCCTATAACGGGTATTCCTTGGTCGTCGGTAACAACTTGAGCTATAACAACGCTTCCATCAGCAATGGCAATGTTTATGCTGGCGGTACGGTAAGTACTTCCAGCTTCGGTTTTTCCGGCAGCTTTGACAGCGGCGCATCGCCCGTTTCATTCGGCAGTGTGAAAAACAGCATGACCAGCCTTTCCAATGCGCTTTCCGATCTAACGGCCAGTGGCAATACGGCGATCCAATACGGCGGCATTACATTCACCGGCACCGGCACATCCGATGTGCAGATATTCAATGTTTCCGGCGCTGACCTTGCCAGCGTGAATAACGCAAATTTTGCAAACCTGTCGACTGGACAATCCATCATCGTCAATGTGAGTGGACTCACGGGTAGCTTACAGGGCGGAACGCCTCTAGGCTTCGCCAACTACAACACACTGTTCAATTTCTACGAGGCAAGCACGCTGTCGTTCAATAACGTGGGCATTTTCGGTTCCATCCTCGCGCCTAATGCCACTGTGGTGGGCGGTAGTGCGCAAATCAACGGCAACGTGATCGTCAATAATTGGGATTCATCGATCCAGGTAAATTCCAACCATTACTTCGCTGACGTAAATGTGCCCGGCCTGGTGATCGCCGTGCCTGAGCCGCAGACATACGCCATGATGCTTTCAGGGTTAGGTCTGCTTGCCTTCGCTTCTTATCGCCGCAGGGCCAGCCAGGTTTAGGGAGTTAACCAATAGACATAAGCCACCAAGCGGATGCTGAAATTTCATCTGCTGGTGGCACCAGGTGTCGAAGTATTAACGCCGCATGCCGGGTTTCAATATTGAATTAGTAAATATATACATATTAATCAATGGCTTAATCTTTATTCGGATGTTGGCACAAGCCGTGCAATGTATATCTTAAGAAATACAACCACATGATCAACGAAGGATTTATGAATACAACACTTAAAGCAGGTTTGGCCGCAGCAGCGTTACTTTTCATCGGCAGTGCCCATGCGAGCACGATCAAGATCGAAACTGCCAGCACCACATTCGGCGGCACTTTCGCCGATGCTGCAAGTTACAAGGCCGCTGTGGATAGCGTCCTCACTGCATCCGACTCAGTAGGCTATGGTTCTGCCACGGTCGACTCTTACAACGCCATTTCCAATCACTCCCTGTTCGGTGCTTTCGGTGACATGGCATTCAAGTCGACCGTCAGTTTCGGCGCAACTGAATCAGGCACTTGGCAGTTCCGTTCCGGGGTGGATTTCAGCCAGGGCGGCGCGATATTCGTTGACGGCACAGCACTGGATTTCAATTCCCACGACATGTGGTGGGCAGGCAGCTACGACAACACGACGCAGATCTTCGATGTCAGCCTGAATCTTGCAGCAGGTAATCATGTATTGAATATCTACGGCTTCGAGCGTTGCTGCGATGGCGACCAGCAAGCGCAGTTCAAGGCACCATCCTCAAGCGCATTCACCACATTCAGTTCCACAGACGGGTTGAATGCCGTGGCGGCCGTGCCTGAGCCGGAAACTTACGCCATGCTGCTGGCAGGCCTTGGCTTGATCGGTTTTACAGCCAGCCGCCGCAAGCTTGTGAATAAGTAATTTGTAAAGTAACTCAAGACAACAGCATGACCTATTGACGCTAATGGGATTGCTTCGGGGACTAAAATAGCGTCGCTCAACAACAAAAAAGCTCAAGGCCAAACTTTTCAGTTTGGCCTTTTTTCTTGCCACTGGTCTCTTGCTATCAAGCGCGCTAACTGACAACCTAGTCGTCGTTATCGACCTTGTCATCCAGCGCTTTTGCCAGTTCCAGGTGATGTTTCAACGTCGGCAGGGTATCGGCTGCAAATTTCTTGATATCCGCATCGGTCGCATCTTCAGCGGCATCCTCAAACAGCTTGATGGTAGCTTCGTGCGCTGCAACGCCTACGCCTTCCGCATACTTGTCATCGAACTTCGCGCCGTCTTTGGTGCCAAGGTATTTAAGTTTGCCTTGCTGGATCAGGCTGGGCTCGGCGGATACTTCAACGCCTTTCTTGGCAGCCAAGGCTTTCAGTTTGGCGCCAGCCTTGGTGTGGTCTTCAACCATCATCTTTGCGAACTTCTGCACATCGGCCGATTTAGATTTCTTGAGTGCCAAGTTGCTGCCTTCAACTTCAAAATTGCCGGACTCGGCCGCATTTTTGAGGAAACGCTTGTCTGATAGGGAAACGTCAGCAGCATTAGCCAGTGAGCTGGCACCTGCGAACCCTAATGCCGTCAGCAGGACTGCATTGCGGAATAGATTGTTTTTCATTGTTGTAACTCCTGATGAATGGTGTGAGAGTAGTCAAGATAGCGATTCCTCCCGCCTGTATTCATAGGCATTGGATGATTTGATTGTAAGATAAGGCTTACTGCTGGGACTTACGTTGAGTAATGGCGGCGCGATTGTTTGCGCATTGGGAACACATTCCGGAGATAAGATGGGCATTGCCGACTGGTGGTCGAATTCAGGTAAAAGCAAATATGCGTGGGGCGATACGGAAAAGTACATCCGCCAGTCGTTCAAGCACATCATCGAGATCGATGCCTACTGCCAGCAGTTGTATGAAACCCTGCCGTCCGTCATGGCGGAAGATTTGAAAGCGGTCAGCACCTTCATAGAGCAAGCGCTGAACAACAGGGCCGGGCTCGATGTGCCGGCATCGTTCATCCCGGAGCTCCGGAAACGCATCGAGGAATATTCGCTATCCCGCTGGTACCTGCAGCTGGAAGACAAGGATAAAGAGCACTTTGCATTGCACACCCTGCAATCGCCGCTCAAGACCGTCAATTCATCGATGCTGCGCCTGGCCGGCCTGAGTACGGCGTTCTCGCATATTCTGCGGGATATGCTGATCGAGCATTACCAGCGTGCGATGGGGCCAGAATTCGTGAAGTCGGTGAATAACCGCATCCAGCAATACACGGTAGCATGCATGATGACCAACAATTACAAGCTGGTGCTGATGCATGCCGAGCAAACGGGCATACCGCCTACCGAAGAGCAGACGGAAGAGGCGAAGAAAGTGATCGTGCAGAAAAAAGAATATGCCCGTAAATTGGTGACCGGCGATTTTTCATAGCGAGGAATCTCATAGCGCAGGCGATTTTTTATAGTGACTTCAGGCGCTGATTCCTGGCGGACACTTCATGGAGTACTATGGCCGCTCAGGGGCACCTGTTCCTGTTTAGCCTGTTCCTGTTTAATAGAGGAGAAAACCAAATGAGAAAATTACTGATCGCACTCGCTGTCATTGCCTGCTCAGCCACTGCACATGCCGGCACGCAGCAAGAAAAAATGAAGACCTGTAATGACGATGCAGCGACCAAAGCCCTTACAGGCGATGCGCGTAAGGCCTTTATGAGCAACTGCCTGAAAGCCAAACCTGTCTCTAGCCAACAGGAAAAGATGAAGACCTGCAATGCGGATGCCAGCACCAAAGCGCTTAAGGGTGACGAACGTAAAGCGTTCATGAGCGATTGCCTGAAAGCGGACGCTGTCCTCACCCAGCAAGATAAGATGAAAGCCTGTAATGCCGATACCCAAGCCAAGACCCTTAAAGGCGACGAGCGTAAGGCATTCATGAAATCCTGCTTGTCCAATTAAGTTATTGGGTTAATTGAGCTGCCTGGATAACTGAAATGGTTAATTGAAATAACCGGCAAGCAACGAAAAAAATAAAGCCACTGCCAAATTAAAAGGCAGTGGCTTTATTGTTGGTGCTTCGCTGTGCGGTAGCTGTTGACCAATATTGATAATGAGACTAAAACGTTTGCTTTGGTTTATCCCAGTTTGATGGCGTGATAGGCGAAGCAGCATTCCAGATAAACTCAAATTGCTTAGCCACCTCAACATTTTTCATCGATTTGATACCCCCTGCAATAAATGTGTGCAAACTATCCCCGCGAGTCCGTGCTGCATCCGAAGCTAACATCAACGCCCCAGGATTTTCTACAAGATAATATTCAATTAGCGCAGTCGCCTGGCTGATATCTTTAGCGCGTTTCTCTGTATTTCCAGGCTGCCTGAGCTGTGAAACAGCAAGCTTGTGTATGGCGAAACGCGCCGGATTTGGCACATTAACCAATACCCCAGAACCGTATAGCACTGCTGCCTCAGTCTGCTCCTCAATCAGGTAGTCGAGATATTCTAAGGGTTGAGCATTTATCTCGAAACGCTCAATGCGCACTGGCGCCTTATCACCAGGATTAGTTCGTGCCGTAAGAAATTCTATCTTAAAGCCATCTGGGGCAATCATTTCATAGGGCGGAACCCAGGGGTTTATCTGTTTAGGCTCGGCCATCCCTGGGTAAGCTTCTTCAATATCCTCTTTTATGTTTGCAACAAAACCAATTTCTATGGAGCTGTCATAAGCCATGTCCATATCTTCAGTTCTACGCATACTCTCGTCAAACACGACGCCCAGCAAATTCCCATAGGTGGAGAATGCATAAGATCCTATTAGAATTCCGCCATTATCGAACACTCCGGCATCTGAAAGTTTCTGGATGATCTTCGCTGGCTGCCCTTTTTCCATATTGGCTCCACCAGCCGAGACCATGGCGACCATCCTGGAACGCTCATTCAAGATTTCCTGGCAAGAGTGCTGATTTTCAATAATCTGTGCTTTAAGCGCATTGGTTGCAGGTGATTCTGGTCCGATAAAACGCTGCTTACGCTTGCCTGATATATCGGTGTACTGACAGTACCAATTCGTAATTCCATTCTTTTCTTTTTTGCTGAATCCAACATTGTTTAATAAAGCAAAACGACTATCCTGCAGTTTTTGCAAAAGGGAGGAATAAATAGTCTGTGTTGACTGTGGCAAATATTTCATTTGGTATACTCGCTAAATTTTAAAATGAGTATACCAGTACAAGTGAAAATTGGTATACTCAATATTATATAATTTGAGTATACCAATGAAAACCTTTACTTCCACCATTAAGAATATCTGCTGATCTTCGAGGCAACAGCTACCACATAACCAGATGCTTATTCAGTATCACCACTCAGGCTGGGTATCGCCTACAACATCATTGCCTTGCAGTTTGGCGATCACCGCCGAATCGCCGCGCACGCTGAAATAAGCGCCATCGTCTTCCGAACGTTCCCCCAGCACTTGGCATTTTTCATAGATTTCCCCACGCAACTGCTGTTCGGTCCACGGCACGAAAATGTCTGCCTCGATCAAATCCTGCTGGAAGAATGTGACGATCACCTGGTGCAATGCCGCGACCTCTTCCGGCCGGCGTGCGCTCATCACGATGCAATCCGGGTACTTTGCGCGTAATGCCTCGGTGCGCAACGCTTGTTCGGCTGCGTCGCCGACATAATCGATCTTGTTGAATACGCGGATACGCGGTATCTCATGCGCGCCGATCTCTTCCAGCACGTCATCGGTCACTTCCAGCTGGCGCTCGAATCCGGGGTCGCTAGCGTCGATCACATGCAGCAGCAATGCAGCGTCCAGCGCTTCGTCCAGTGTAGATTTGAACGAAGCCACCAGGCCGTGCGGCAGGTTCTTGATGAACCCGACCGTGTCGCTGACCAGCACACGAGGCAGGCTTTCCGGGTATAAGGCACGCACGGTGGTATCGAGCGTGGCGAACAGCTTGTTGGCCACCAGCACTTCGCTCCCGGTCAGTGCGCGCATCAGGGTCGATTTACCCGCATTGGTATAGCCGACCAGCGCAACGCTGGCTTGCCCCTGGCGCTCAAGCCGCCGTGCACGCTGCGTTTTGCGTTCGGCTTCCATCGCCACGATCTCCTGCTGCAGCTCGGCGATACGGTCGCGTATCTTGCGTCTATCCAGTTCGGTATGCGATTCACCGCCGCCACGTCCGCCGGCACCGCTACGCTGGCGACCCTGCGGCCCGGCCAGTTTCGCGGCCTCACGTAAACGTGGCGCCATGTAGCCTAACCGTGCAATCTCCACCTGGGCTCGTGCAGCCCGTGACCGCGCATTGCGGTGGAAGATCTCCAGGATCACCATAGTGCGGTCCATCACTTCGCAACCCACTTCTTTTTCCAGGTTACGCGCCTGCGACGGCGATATCTCATGATCGACCAGCAACGCGACGATCTCGTCACCACCCGTATCCGCCACCTGTTGCACGAAGCTGCGCAGTTCTTCACGCTTACCTTCGCCCAAATAGGCCGTCATGTCGAAGCTGGTGCGATTCTGCATGAAGGTGTGAACGATGTGGTAACCCAATGTTTTTGCGAGTTCACGCAGCTCATTCAGAGAGGCTTCAAATTCCAGATCGGTGACGTTGGGTAGTTGTACGGCAGCTACGATGGCAGGGAGGAAGGGAGTGTTTGATTCGGTTTGCATTTGGCCTGTGGTGTGATAAAAGCAAATAACTCAATGTTATGTTGTGGTAATTAGCAGATGATGATTTGGTTGATTCTGTTGCGGCAGCATATTTATCGAAAGTGACTAATACACCTGTATTTTACGCACTTGCTAGGTGAGCCAAGTTTTTTATCTTGCCACTTATGTTTCAATGTTTATGCAACTACTTCAATTGAAGGTTCTGGAACTTCAATGCCCATCATCATTATGTAATGTGCCAAATGACCTGATTTTTCAAAAATACCTTTAAAGACATTTAAGTGAACTTGGACAGCAGTGTGGTCAATTGTTGTGTATAGATCATCTTGCGCATAATGAGAGCCATCATTAACCCAAGACAATAAGCTGTTACACACGAGTTTGTCTTGTCCCGTGAATTTGTTACATACGTCTTTAGGGTCTATGCCTCCGAAGAATTTGAAGTAGTTTTCCAGAATACGTCTGAGTGTATTTTGAATGGTTAAGTTGGAGCTGTTTGGGTTTTTCACTTCTTGCCATAACAAATCGTAAGACGTTCTGATTGGGTTAGTAAGATGCCTTTCGAGTCGTGATTCTAATCCGGCCTTCCTTACTACCCAGAAGGTCTCTTCTGTCATAGCGCCATTGCTGCGTTTAGTATTGAAGGTTACTTCTTTATGAAAGTAGACATTGTGAGTAAGAACGAATATCTGCTTGATATAGCTATTGCCTAATCGCACTTCATCCATTAAACCTTTGATGAGATTACCCACTATAAAGAGTATATCGCTATCGAGACTTGAAACAGGATCGTCGAAAACCACTATCCGGTCATTGGTAGTTCCGCTTTCTGAATCACTTCCTTTGAGTAAATAGTAAAAGTACAGAAAAGTAATGAATGTCTTCTCACCTTCGCTAAGGGTTGCTTTAGCATCGGTGCCATCAGGTCTTATGAGCTTATACTGATTACCGTTGGCTGCTGGTGCAAGCAGAAAACCTCTAAATCCGAAAGAGTTGAGTAGGTAATTGATGCCGTCTATCGTAGGTTGGATACTTGTAATTTGTTTTTCTAGGCTCCTCAGGTGAGTGTTTTTTGTTGTTTTATCTGAAGTTGTGGTCGCAATTTTTTCATTAATGGATTCTATTGCTTTAATTAGACCTTGGTTTTTCGTTGTATAAGCTGTTATATCCAGCTTTAGCTCCTCAAGAACAAATCGCCAAATCATTGTTGTTAATTTGCTTTTCTCTTCAGCAAGATTCTCTATTAACTTGTTGTGGTTTGCTATGAGAGTATTGGCAGTTTCTAACAGATCATTGATGGTTTTTAGGACGTTACTGAGGGGTTCTAATGCTATGGCCTGGCTAGGCTCTTTCTTCTTATCAGCAAGCCGCTGTAGATTAATTAATACTCTGGCATCAAAGAGTTCTTTTTCTATCCTCAGCTTATCACCATCCAAGAACTTGGAATTAGAACTGATTATGGCTACGAGTTGCTGCTGTCGCCGTTCCGTCTCAGTCTTATAGTTAACTAACAGCTGGTCTATGGCTGAAATGTCAGCAGCATAAGTCTCATCAAAATACTCGTTAAGACTTTCAGCAAAGGCTTCATTTGTTGCTTGTTGGCAAAAGGGACACACATTGTCATTAGCATCATAAAATACACGGCCTTGACGAACCCAGTCACTGTTGCCTAACTTAGAAATTATGGCGGCAATATCAACATTGTTTTTACCAATAACTACTTTTTTTAATATTGTCGAAGCCTCATAATTTAGTAGTAAAACTGTATCAATCAGGGTGAATTCTATTTCTGCAGTAGGCTTTATCCCGAATAAGGATTCAGCCTTTTTCTCTAAATCAATCAAGGGCATTAACTGAGTATTATTTGAAGCAAGCTCAGAAATGACTCTGGCTTTAAATTTCTCCGAATCACCTCTCAATCCCTCAAAAGCGCCTTGAAGCTTTGCATCGTGTTTTTGCTTTTGCGCCCAGCACTTCTGTTTAAATTCTGAATTTAAAGCGCTCAATTCCTCCAATTTTCCCGATACACCATCTTCACCTTTTAATGTATTGGTTAGGGTTTCTAGTTGTTTTGATAGCTCGGTTATCTCAGACTTAGTAGTTGCTATTTGTTGGAGTGTGTCGCCATGCTGCTCACCTATTGTGAATACACCTTTCAAATCTGTTGATAATGAAAAGTTGCTTTCAACAAAGTCACGGTTATATACCATGGCTTCGAGCTGGGTTCCATTTTTCCAACCAATACTACATTTTGGATGACTGAGGTAATCAGCAATTACTCGGCTAATAGTTGTTTTTCCAGTTCCGTTGGAACCGTAGATGTAATTAAAGTTTGAGAGCCCGCTCAAAACTTCCGGCGTAGTGCCGTAAGTGGCTACCTCAGCAATGGAAATTGTTTCAATCATTAGGCATTTTTCTTTTAAATTCTTATGGTTATCAAGTGACCTTTGCTTATATTAAGTATTTAGTGTGCTGTTAGCAATCAACTCATAAAAGCTTGATTCGTAATTACTTTGATGGATTTCAAATAAATAAAAAATTATTCAAGATTGGGTTGTGGTTAAGTGGTTTTCTGAGATGAATCGACGCAATAAAAAAAGCCCCGCAGGTATTAACCGCGGGGCTTTTGAATCTTCACACTATTCAGTGAAGTTTTTTTGGTGGTGATGGGGGGACTTGAACCCTCGACCCCAGGATTATGAATCCTGTGCTCTAACCAGCTGAGCTACATCACCGGGAAAACTGGTTTAATTAATCTGGTGAACACCGGATTTAATCAAGCCCGCCATTCTATTGTTTTGAGGGGGTAATGTCAAAACCAACGATGGTTATATCGGCAGGAATGTAGCGGTTTTCAAATAAGCGGGCGGGACGGATGCAAAATGCCCGCAAGGGGTATGTCCGTCATTACGGCTGCTAAAGCACCTCGGCTTGACGTCAAAGGCGCACGGAGCGCAAAACCTGAGACAGTACATATAGTACGGCGATGGTTTGAGCACCGCGCAACGCAGTAATGCGCCGACGCAGCCGCTTATTTATACGTTGAACAGGAAATGCACCACATCGCCGTCTTGCATGATGTAAGCCTTGCCTTCCAGCCGCATTTTGCCGGCTTCTTTTGAGCCTTGCTCGCCTTTGTTTGCCACGTAGTCAGTAAAGCCGACCACTTCGGCGCGGATGAAGCCGCGTTCGAAATCGGTGTGGATGACGCCGGCGGCTTGCGGGGCGGTTGAGCCTTTCTTGACTGTCCAGGCGCGTACTTCTTTTACGCCGGCGGTGAAGTAGGTTTGCAGGCCCAGCAGGTCATACGCGGCACGGATGACGCGGTTGAGGCCGGGCTCTTCCAGGCCCATTTCATCCAGGAACAACGATTTGTCTTCTTCTTCCAGGTCGGCGATCTCGGATTCTATCTTTGCGCAGATGGCGACGACGGGTGCTTTCTCCTTGGCGCCAAGGGCGATGACTTTATCCAGCAGGGCGTTATTCTCAAAGCCGCCTTCGTCCACGTTGGCCAGGTACATCACCGGTTTTACCGTGATCAGGCATAGCGGCTTGAGCAGGGCGAGTTCGTCTTCGTCCAGGCCGAGGATGCGCACCATGTTGCCCTGGTCCAGGCATTTCTGTACTTTTTCCAGCACGGCGCATAACGCAATCGCCTCTTTGTCGCCGGACTTGGCTTTCTTGCCTTCGCGCTGCAGCGTTTTTTCCACGGTTTCCATGTCTGCCAGCGCCAGCTCGGTGTTGATGGTCTCGATGTCGGCGATGGGGTCTACCTTGCCTGCCACGTGCACGACGTTGCCGTCATCGAAGCAGCGCACCACGTGGGCGATGGCATCGGTTTCGCGGATGTTGGCGAGGAACTTGTTGCCCAGGCCTTCGCCCTTGGAGGCGCCCGCTACCAGGCCGGCGATATCGACGAACTCGACGATGGCAGGCTGTACCTTCTGCGGTTTTACCAGATCGATCAGCGGCTGCATGCGCGGATCGGGTACTTCCACGATGCCGACATTGGGCTCGATGGTACAGAAGGGGTAATTCTCCGCAGCGATGCCCGCATTGGTGATGGCATTGAACAGGGTGGATTTACCTACATTCGGCAGGCCGACGATTCCGCATTTCATGAGTTGTATAGCCTTTAAAAAAACAATGCCTAGTTTGGACTAGGCTTGAATTGGGGACCTGGCCGGCACTCGGTGGAGAATTTCCAGCCGTTGGCGTTGTGGCCCCGTAAAGTCGATATTGTATCTCTCAGGCCGTTTTCCGCCAAAGACTATTGCGCGTGAAATGCTTGTTTTTTAGGAGGAAAGCGGCAAACAAGGCCTGGGTTTGAGGTTTGCAGAAATACCGCTTGGAAGATGAATTTCAGTTAGCTAGATTTGTAGCCGTTAGTAATTTTACAAATTATTACAATTGCCTGGATTCGGTGTAATCTAGGTTCGGGCCAACGAATTAGAGTGCTGCAATATCATGATGATGCGCGTGAAATTCCATATCGGGAAAGGATTTGTCAGTGTCGATCTAGACAGGGTATTACCATGGCTGGTTTTTGTGATCGCGCTGCTGGTAACGCACCAGATATACCTTCAGGAGCACAGTGCCGAGAAGAGGGCGCAGAAAACCAGCTTTGATTTTCGTTTTAAGGATGCCGTTAGCCAGATCGAGCAAAAGATACTGATCTATGAACAGGCTTTAGTCGGCCTGCAGAGTTTCTTTGAGGCCTCTGAAGCGGTCGAGCGTAATGAATTCCACAATTACGTGTATAAGCTGCTGGAAGACCAGCAACATCAAGGCATCGTGGCGATAGGGTATGCAGAGTACGTCAAGGATAGTGAGAAGCAGCGGTACCAGAGGTCGATCAGGCGGAAGGGCCTGACGGATTTTTCGATCTTCCCTGAGTTGGAAAGCGATCATTACGCACCGATTGTATACATGGAGCCAGGTACGCCGGTTAACCTCCGGAGTTTAGGCTACGACGCATACTCGGATGAAGTTCGTCGCGTTTCGATGGACAAGGCCAGGGATGTTGACCGGGCTACATTGAGTGCCAAGGTGTTATTTCTAACGGAAAGCGAAAGCGCCCGTCGCCCAGGTTTCGTGATGTACCTGCCCATCTATCGTAATGGCGCGCTGCATGAAAGCGTATCGGAAAAGCGCGCTGCGCTGGCTGGTTGGGTGTTCCTCAGGCTGGATTCCGAGCAACTGATCGATAGTGCTTTTGCACATAAGCCCCTGGATATCGATATCCAGGTATTTGACGGCAACGAAACCAAACAGGAAGCGCTGCTTTTTTCCCGCACCTCAGCCATCAAGGGTGGTGGGAGCGACGCAACGTCCGCATTGCATAAAGTGGAGCATCTTGATCTGCTAGGGCATGAGTGGGTTCTGGCTGCTAAATCGCTCCATGCGTTCGATGCAGCAATCAATCACCAGAAGTCCCGCCTGATCGCTGTCATGGGCTTGCTGGCAAGTCTGGCATTGATGGCCCTGGTGCAGTCCCTGGTTACCCGCGCAAGGGCGCGTGAAGCCATAGAGGCCATCGATACCAAGTTGCGCGATAGCGAGCAGAGATGGCAATTTGCGTTAGAGGGCTCTGGCGATGGTGTATGGGACTGGAATCTGCAAACCCGTGAGATCGTGTTTTCCAGGCGCTGGAAAGAGATGCTCGGCTACCATGAAGCCGAGATTGTGGATGGCTATGAGGCCTGGAAAGTGCTGTTGCACCCCGATGACATCATGGTCGCTACTGATGCACTGCAACTCGCCTTATCCGATTACACCAAGTCTTATTCACAAGAGTACCGCATGAAGTGCAAAGATGGCTCATGGAAATGGGTGCTGGATAGGGGCATGGTGGTGAGTGTCGATCCGGCCGGTAAACCCTTGCGCATGGTGGGCACACTTGCCGATATTACGTTCCTGAAGAAATCGGAAGAAACGATCTGGCGGCAGGCTAATTTCGATTCGCTGACAGGGTTGCCGAATCGACGCATGTTCTATGACAGGCTGGAACAGGAGCTCAAGAAAGCGCACCGGGCGGACCTGCAGCTGGCGTTGATTTTTCTCGACCTGGATCGTTTTAAAGAGGTGAATGATACCCTCGGGCATTACCAGGGAGATACTTTGCTGCAAGAGGCGGCCAGGCGTTTGAGCGCTTGTGTGCGTGAAGCCGATACCGTGGCGCGGCTTGGAGGTGACGAGTTCATCATCATCCTGGGGGAGCTGGAGGATGCCGGGGTAGTGGAGCGTATTGCGCAGAAAATACTGATGCAACTGGCCGAACCTTTCCGCCTCGATGATGAGGTGGCCTATTTGGCTGGAAGTTTAGGGATCACGTTGTATCCCAGCGATGCAGTCCGCATTGGGGATCTGGTTAAAAATGTGGACCAGGCGATGTATGCCGCTAAAAACATGGGCGGCAATCGCTATAGCTACTTTACGCCTTCCATGCAGGCCCGTGCCAATGCCAGGATGCAGATGGCCAATGATTTGCGGGTGGCGGTCTCAGAGCAGCAATTCTGGCTGGCGTATCAGCCTATCGTCGACTTACGTTCCGGTGCGATCCACAAAGCGGAGGCTTTGCTCCGCTGGCAACACCCGACGCGTGGCCTGGTCAGCCCTACAGAATTTATCCCGGTTGCAGAAGATACGGGCATGATCATCGACATAGGGGAATGGGTGTTCCACGAGGCAGTGAAGCAGGCCAGCCAGTGGAGGAAAGTCCTGTGCCCTGATTTCCAGATCAGTATCAATAAATCCCCTGCGCAGTTTTATAAGGAGAGCAAGAGCCATACTTTCTGGTTCGATTATATTAAGGCGCTAGGCTTGCCCGGTAGCGCTGTCGTGGTGGAAATCACGGAAGGTTTGATCCTGGATGCCAGTGAGAATGTGACCAATATACTGCTGGAATTCCTTGATGCAGGCATACAGGTGTCGCTGGATGATTTCGGAACCGGGTATTCATCACTTTCCTACCTGAAGAAATTCGATATCGATTACCTGAAGATCGATCGATCGTTCGTTGCCAACCTGGAGCCGGATTCGGATGACCTGGCACTATGTGAGGCCATGATCGTCATGGCGCACAAGCTCGGGATCCGGGTCATTGCTGAGGGAGTGGAAACTGAAGTGCAGCGCGATTTACTGCAAGCGGCAGGCTGCGATTTTGCGCAAGGCTATCTATTCTCGCCTGGAGTGAGCGCCGAACATTTCGAGAAAATACTCAGGCGGTAGTATTCGGTTTGCCTGCGGCTGGTTTGGTGTGCAGCTTGAGCATGGCATCTTCAAACTTGCCTGCCAGCAGCAACGGCAGCAGGGAAGTCGTCGCATCGATATTCTGTTCGATCAATTTCATTTCATCACGGCCAGGCGCATGCAGCACGTAGTTGATCACGGCCGCGCCTTTATCTGCCATGCCCGTTCCCGGATGGCCGACGCCGAGGCGTAAGCGCCAGAAGTCGGGCGTGCCTAACTGTGCAGCGATGTCCTTGAGCCCGTTATGCCCGCCGTGGCCGCCGCCTTTTTTCATCTTCACGGTGCCTGGCGGCAGGTCCAGCTCATCGTGGATCACCAGCACCGATTCCGGTGCGATCTTGTAAAACTTGGCCAGCGCGCCGACGGAGCGCCCGCTGGCATTCATGAAGGTGGTTGGTTTAAGTAGCCAGGCTTGCTCACCTTCCATTTTCGGCCTAGACATCTTCAATTTACCCGCCAGCCCGAAAAACTTGGCTTCAAGATTCAGCTTGCTGGAAGTTTCGGCGCATACCTGGTCTATCCACCAGAAGCCGGCATTGTGCCGTGTGGATTCGTATTCCGCGCCTGGGTTACCCAGGCCGACCAGTAGCTTGATTCCGTCCAATCTTGAACTCTCTTTTTAACTTTGTTCAGGGCTTGTGCCTGATTGTATCAGTCGGGCGCCGTACTAAATAAAAACGCGCGTCCCGGTATACCGAAACGCGCGTAGTTTGCTTAAGTCAGCGTAGCCTGGTGCGGCTATCCGACGCTAGCGGTATTACTCAGCAGCTGGAGTAGCGGATGCGTTGGCAGCCGCTTCAGCAACAGCAGCATCAGCTTCTACGTCAGCAGCAGATGGGCCGCGTGGCTTGGTGATGTTGGCTACTGCAGCGTCATCGCCGTGGGCCAGTTGTACGAACTCAACGCCGGCTGGCAGCTTGATTTCGGACAAGTGGATAGCGGTGCCGATTTCGGACTTGCCGAGATCGACTTCGATGAATTCCGGCAGGTCTTTTGCCAGGCAGCTGATTTCCACTTCAGTGAAGATGTGGGTAACGATACCGCCGCCGGTCTTAACGCCTGGGCAGGTTTCCTGGTTAAGGAAGTGCAATGGCACCTTCACGTGGATCTTCTCGGTTGCACTTACGCGCTGGAAGTCGATGTGCTGGATGGTGTTGCGGACTGGGTGCATCTGGTAATCGCGCAATAATACGGATTCCTTCTTGCCATCCAGGTCCAGTGTCAGGATCGAAGCGTGGAATGCTTCGTGACGGAATTCCAGGAACAGGGCCTTATGGTCGAATTCCAAAGGCACAGCCTCTGCATTCGCGCCATACACCACGCCTGGTACTTTACCTGCGCGACGTAGACGGCGGCTCGCACCCGTACCTTTTAAGTCACGCTTGGTTGCTGCAATGATAATTTCCATTTTACTACTCCTAAAAACCTGCCGTCCGCGACCAGATGGCAGAAGGAGACGCTTTACAAATGACTGCCTTGTAGAGCTTCTCGGTTGTGGCTGGTATTTAAACTATTCGTTGAAATACCAGCCGAAACTTGTACTGCGATTACTTAAATTACGTCTTTATTCTTTATCTCTTACTTCTTGATCGAGTATCTATTAATCCAGGAACAATGTACTGACAGAGTCTTCATTGCTGATGCGGCGTATGGTTTCAGCCAGCAGTTCAGCGGCGCTCAACTGGCGTATCTTGCTGCAGGCCAGCGCTTCAGCGCGCAACGGGATGGTGTTGGTGACGACCAGCTCATCCAGGTTGGAATTGGTGATGCGTTCCGCTGCCGTGCCAGACAATACCGGGTGCGTACAGTAGGCCACCACCTTGGTCGCGCCTTGTTCTTTCAGTGCCGTTGCCGCTTCGCACAGCGTGTTGGCGGTATCCACCATGTCATCCATGATCACGCAGATACGGCCGGCCACGTCGCCGATAATGTTCATCACCTTGGCCACGTTAGGCTTGGGGCGGCGTTTATCGATGATCGCCAGGTCGCAATCGATCTGTTTCGCCGCAGCACGGGCACGTACTACACCGCCGACATCCGGTGAAACCACCACCAGGTTTTCATAATTGCAGCGCCACAGGTCGCTCAACAGCAAGGGCGTGGCGTAAATATTGTCTACCGGGATATCGAAGAATCCCTGTATCTGGTCGGAGTGCAGATCCATGGTCAGCACGCGGTTGACGCCGACACTGGTCAGCATATTGGCGACCACTTTTGCCGTGATGGCAACGCGGGCAGAGCGCGGGCGCCTGTCCTGGCGTGAATAACCTAAATAGGGGATCGCTGCGGTGATGCGGCCGGCAGAGGCACGGCGCAGCGCATCGACCATCACCATGACTTCCATCAGGTTGTCATTGGTGGGCATGCAGGTGGACTGCAGCACGAATACATCCTTGCCGCGCACATTGTCCAGCAACTCGATCATCACTTCGCCGTCGCTGAAGCGATCAACCGTTGCGCGACCGAGTTCCATCCCGAGATGGCCTACGACTTCTTCGGCCAGCCTGGGATTGGCTGTGCCGGTAAATACCATCATGTCGCCTTTGGCCACAGTCGGAATCCTATGTTTAATAGCTTATAAAAATAAAAAGCGTGTATTGGCTACACGCTCTTCTAAAAATTCTGGCTGGGGAAGAAGGATTCGAACCTTCGCATGCCGGAATCAAAATCCGGTGCCTTAACCAGCTTGGCGACTCCCCAATTGATTTACTACGCTTGAAACGCTTACTTAACTACAAGACTTCAAAACTACAACACATGCAAATCTCACTCTGCCGAGATCGAATTATACAGCGGATGATGCTCTAAACTGCGTGCTTCGCAGGCAAATACCGGTATGCCGTTGATCTGCACCGGCACCTGGAAAACAATCTCCTGTGCCTTTTCCCTGCTGTCCACTTCCAGGAAGACCGAAGCGCCTGATCCGCTCATCCTTGCTTTGCTGGAGCCTGTTTGAAATGACCCTGCCTGGAACTGGCTAAGCCATTCAAGACATGAGGCAACAGCAGGATTACGTTGGCAAACTATGGATTCAAGGTCGTTCTTGAACAAATCGTTTCCAGGCAACACCCCGGAAAAGGCCGCTATTGTCGTGGGAATCGTGTTCCTTGTCAATTCCTCCGCGCTAAAAACTTCAGCCGTGGAGACATGGATTCTGGGGGTAAGAACGACGTAATGGGCCGGTTTCAGGGCGATAGGCTGGATTTGCTCGCCTATGCCTTCTACCCAGGCATTTTCGCCGAAAATAAAAAATGGCACATCGGCGCCCAGTTTGAGGCCGAGATCCATCAGTTCCTGGCGGCCGAGATTGAGGCCCCATAAGGTATTCAACGCTAGCAGCACCGTGGCCGCGTCCGAACTGCCGCCGCCCAGTCCGCCGCCCATCGGGATGCGCTTGTCAGCAGCAATGTCTGCACCCAGTACGCAACCGGTGTGCTGTTTGAGCAATAAGGCGGCGCGGATGCAGAGGTCGGATTGTTCGGGCACGCCGGCAATCACCTTCGCGCGCGACACCACCCCGTCCTTGCGCACTTTTATGTGGATCACGTCATAGAGATCCAGCAGGCGGAATGCGCTTTGCAACAGGTGGTAGCCATCGGCACGGCGGCCGGTGATATGCAGGAACAGGTTGACTTTGGCAGGTGCCAGGAACGACTGGAACCCCTGCATTATGGGGCCGGGGCAGGCTGGACTGCGTCTGGTTGGATGGCCACCGGCTGGGCGTTCAAGGTATCCCATCGTTCCACGATGAATTTCATGTACAGCTTGGGATTACGCAAAGCCAGCTTGCTCGGCAGTTGCACGCTGCCGGCCTGGCGGTATTCCAGGTACTGTATCTCCCAGCCATCCTGGGTCAGCTTGGTCAGCTTGCCGGTATCGTCCCAGGTGATTTGCTCAATAGCGTCATTTGTCGGCCTGCCTACTACCCAATCCGCCAGGTTGCTCACCGGCAGGCGCCAGCCCAGCGTCTGTTGCGTGAGGGTTTCTGCATCTGCGGCGGTATAGGTCTTGCCGTCGTTAGCGGTCAGCGTGACATTGCCGTCAGTGCTTTTTACATCCGCCATCTTGCCGCCCATGGGCGAGAACAGGGCGATGTCGTCCTTATTGTCGACATGCTTCCAGTGTATCGTTCCCGATACGCCGCGGCCGTCCGTCTGTACGCCGATACGGCCTTCGATATTGAAATCCTGGATGTGCTCGATGCTGGCGAGATGTCGCTGGTTAAGTCCTGCATCGGTTTGCGTGGCACTCTGCTCTATTCCGCCAGGCTGTGTTTTTGAGGGCAGGGAGCTACAGCCGGAAACCAGCAGGGCAGCGGCCAGCAAGAGGCAGGCGGATGGCTGGCGACGCAGCGGTGCGCGGGAAATTGCAGGCATGGCGATTAGTGCTTGAATTTTTTGAAGGTGCTGACCAGCACTTCGTTATCCGGGTATTCCTGCAGGGCGGTATTCCATGTTTCCAGGGCTTCGTCATGCTTGCCTTGTTGCCATAACACTTCGCCCAGGTGCGCGGCAATTTCAGGATCGGTCTGTGTGGAGTACGCGCGGCGCAGGTAATCCGCCGCCTGGTCCAGTTTGCCCATGCGGTACTTCACCCAGCCCATGCTGTCTAGGATGTAATGGTCGTCAGGGCTAAGTATTAAGGCCTTTTCGATCAACGTTTGCGCCTCATCCAGCTTCTGATTGCGGTCAGCCAGCGAATAGCCCAGGGCATTGTAGGCCTGCGCAAAGTCCGGTTTCAGCAAGATGAGTTTGCGTAATTCGCGCTCGGAAACATCTATCTTGCCGACACGCTCTGCCGCCATGGCATAGTCGTAGACGATTTCAGGCGTATTAGGCAGGGTGTTCACGGCCTTATCCAGCAGGTTATAGGCTTCCTGGTAGCGCTTAGCCTGGTTGAGCAGGTTGGCCTGGGCTTGTATGACCAGCGCTTCTTGATCGTTGGTGATGTCCTGCAGTTTACCCAGCATGCTCACGGCTGCATCGGTGCCCTGCGTGCGCGCAATCAATGCTGCATTGTTGATCTTGGCTTCCAGGTAACGCTCGCCGGGCTGTACCTTGTTGTAATAGGCCTGCGCCTGGGTATCGTTCTTCTGTTTTTCGGCTACCTGGGCCAAGTATAGGTAGATCTGGTCTGAGTCACGGTAGCCCGCTTTCAGCGCATCCTGGAAGTACTTCTCGGCATCTGCCAGGTCGCCGCTCTGGAAGGACAGCAAGCCTACGACAACCAGTATCTCCGGGTTGCTGTTGCTGGTGTTTACCAGCTTGATGAATTCTGGCTTGGCCTCTGCAAAGCGTTTCTGGTTGACCAGCAGGCGTGCCATGTTCAGGCGCACTTCGCTGGCATCGGGATTTTTCTTCAGGAAGTCACGGTAGAAACTGACGGCAGCCTCGGGCGACTGGTTGTACAGGATCTGCCCGCGCAAGATCGCATTCATTTCCCACCCTGGACGCAGCTTGTCGGCAATCGCCAACTCGCCCAGCGCCAGGTAGTTATTGCCGGCCGACCAGGCGGCATGGCCTATCGTAAAGTGAGACTCCGCCAGGTCAGGGTAGGGCTGCGCCAGTTCCTGCACCAGGGTGAGGACGGCGTTTTTATCCTGCTGGCGTGCCAGTAGTGTGTTCAGATAGATAAAGCCATTGGCGCGCGTGTCTTCCTTGGCCAACAGTTTTTTCAGAAAAGGCTTGGCCTCTTCCAGGCGGCCCTCTGCGACCAGCATCTGCATGCTGGCCTGTTGCGCTTCCAGTGAATCCGTGTCGAGCTCTGACCACAGGCTGACCGATTGCTTAGCCAGTTGCGGGTTGTTGGCAAGCACGGCTACCTTGGCAGCGCGCTCCGCCATGCGCGGGTCGCGACTGGATTTCGCCAGGTCGAGGAATACCGTACTGGCCAGGTTAAGATCGCCGCGCTGGCCGGCGATTTCACCCACCAGGTACTTGAATACGAACTCGCTGGTCACCTCGGTCTGCATGGCGGGTGCTGCAGGCGGAGTAAGTACCACTTCCGGTAGTTTCGTCTCGGGTAGAGGGGTGGTCACCGCATCCGCCGCCATGGCGGCTGGCATCATTGCTGCAAAGGGGGCTATCGTAACGGCCATAACGGCGGCTACGAAATGACGGTGAAATGATGGACGATGATCGGTAGGCATAGGGAATGGCATTCTCGTTACTGGATTAATGTAGGGGCCATCATTTTGTATCTGGATTTTAATCTGAATCCCCGGCAGGCGTCATGAGCGGTATGTTACAGAATCAAGAGCCTGCACCTAGTGTCTCAAGCTTGGAGCCAGCTGTTAAAGCTTAGTCAGTGACAGCCAATGCAAGTTCATCCATAATGAAGTCTGACTATAGCTTTTTAAGCAGAACTTTCCAATAGCTTAAGGCTCCTACGGTCAGACTAAAATGCTGGCAGGATTAATTGGATGCCTAAAAATTAATGCGCTTGACAATTGTCAGGCGTTTTTTTACTTTAGCGCAGCTAATTTTCCGGTTGACCGATGCCAAGCCTGGAAAACAGGTGTGAAAAGCCAGGTCTCAACAGCAAGGCAAGCAGCTATATGAGTCGAATATGAATAAAAAGAATAAATCGGCTTCTAAAAATTACTCGGAGTTCAATAATCTATGACTACTGTAACCGTTGAGGCAGTCGACCTGACGCGCATATACGGCGGCCGCGAAGCCGTGAGTGACGTGAGTTTCACGCTGACCAAGGGCGAAGTTCTTGGCTTCCTGGGCCCGAACGGCGCCGGCAAATCCACCACCATGAAAATGCTGACCGGCAACCTGGCCCCGAGCAAGGGCAACGTCAAGATCTGCGGTATCGACATGGTGGAAAACCCGAAAGCGGCCAAGGCGCTGATCGGCTACCTGCCCGAGCAACCGCCACTCTATCGCGAACTGACCGTGGATGAGTTCCTGCAGGTGGCTGCCAGGCTCCACGGCGTGAAAAGCGCACATATCAAGAAAGCGGTTGAGAGCGCCAAACAGCGATGTGGCCTGACCGAGATGAGCAAGCGCCTGATCGAGAATCTCTCCAAAGGCTACCAGCAGCGCGTGGGCATCGCCCAGGCCATCATCCATAACCCCATGGTTGTTATCCTGGACGAGCCTACCGTCGGTCTTGACCCTATCCAGATACGCGACATCCGTACCCTCATCAAAGACCTGGGCAAAGAGCATAGCGTGATCCTTTCCACGCATATCCTGCCTGAGGTGGAGATGGTGTGCGACCACGTACAGATCATCTACCAGGGCAAGCTGGTATTCAACGGCGCCATCGACGTGCTGGAGAAGCAGCGCCAGGGCAATAAGCTGGTGATCGGCCTGAACAAGCCGCCCGCCCATGACGAATTGCTCAAGATCCCGGGTGTGGAAAGTATCGAAACGGCAGCGAACGGCCTGTTACGCGTGAACTACGCCGATGGCCAGTCGCCCGCGCAGGCGCTGGTGCAAGCCGCTGTCAGCCAGGGCTGGGAACTGCACCAGATCAATCCCGACCAGACCAGCCTGGAAGACGTGTTTGTGCAACTGACCTACCAGGAAGCTGCATAGCCTCGGCATCGCTACGTCACTCACTCAACGACTCAATCAAATCCGCAACAAGGTGATTCATTCATGATTATCAATATCGCCAGAAAAGAACTCAAAAGCCTGTTCGCCTCGCCCATGGGCTGGATCATCCTGGCCCTGCTGCAGTTCGTATTCGGTACTTTCTTCCTGATGGGCATCGACCAGTATTTCCAGACCATGTCCGGCATCATCCGGCCTGAGGAGCGGTTAGGCGTCACTGAGTTTATCGGCCGCAACGTGTTCACCATCGCTTCCATGGTGATGCTGTTTGCCGTGCCGTTGCTTTCCATGCGCCTGATCAGCGAAGAGCGCCGCCAGCAGACGCTGACATTCCTGTTCAGCGCGCCGTTGTCGCTGACGGAGATCGTGCTCGGCAAGTTCTTCGGCCTGGTGTCCTTCCTCACCATCACCATTGTCTTCATCACGGCCATGATGAGCACGCTTAATTTGTGGTCGGACATCGATTTCGGTTACCTGGTGGCTAATGTGATCGGCCTGTGGTTCCTGGTGGCGAGCTTTTCCGCACTTGGCATCTATGTTTCCAGCCTGACGCAGCAGCCTGTGGTGGCGGGCATCATCACGTTCATCGCGCTATTCGGCCTGCTTATCCTGGATTATTTCTTTGCGAATGACCCCACCAGCGGCTTCGCCTATCTTTCACTGATGCGCCATTTCGAGCCGTTTTCGCGTGGCTTGCTGGATACACGTGATTTCGCCTATTTCCTGCTGTTCATCATCACGTTCCTGACATTGACAGTGCGTCGCCTTGATGCAGATCGCTTACGCGGTTAATCGCGCTTTTCATCGCATAAAAGACAATTAGAAAACGCCCATTATGAAAAAATCCAGCAGACCATCCTCTAATTTGCCCAATAAGTTGCCCAGCAAATTACGCTTCCAGCTCTTCGTGCAAAACAGCTTTTTCGTATTGCTGTTCCTGGTGCTGATCGCCATGCTAGGTTACCTGTCGCGTGAGTATCATGTCTCCAAGGACATTACCCAGAGCGCACGCAATACCCTGACGCAAGGCAGTATCAATGTACTCAAGGCGATGAAATCGCCCGTCACCATCACTGTCTATGCCTCGAAGGATGACGAGTACCGCAAAACCATCAATGCATTCATTGCCCGTTACCAGCGTTCGAAATCCGATATCCACGCGGTATTCATCAATCCGGCAGAAGAGCCGAAGCTGGCACAGGATGCCGGCATCAAGGCCGAGGGCGAATTGGTCGTGAGCTACGAGCAGCGTGAAGAGCACCTCTCCCCGCCATATGCCGAACAGGATCTGACCAACGTGCTGGTGCGTCTGTCGCGTTCGGATAAGCGGGTAGTGATGTACTTGGACGGCCACGGCGAACGTAACCTGATCGGCGTCAAGAATCATGACCTGGGTGAGTTTGGCGCCCAGCTGCAGAAAAAGGGCTTCAAGCTGGCGAACCCTGACCTGACCATCGCGCAGCAGGTGCCGAGCAATGGCGCCATGCTGGTGATCGCCAGTCCGCAGGTGGACCTCACCGAGATCGAAGTGAAGAAGATCAAAGAGTACTTGGAGTCCGGCGGTAACCTGCTGTGGCTGCTCGACGATGAGAAACTGCACGGCCTGCAGCCGATCGCAGAATATCTCGGCATACAGCTGACGCCAGGCATGGTGATCGACTTGTCGTCCGCCAAATACGGTGCGGATTCCAAGATCGCGTTTGCCAACCAGTACGGTGAGCATGCCATTACCAAGAACTTCATGCTGCGTACGCTGTTCCCCGAAGCCCGTATGGTGGAAGCCCAGGGCAACGACGCCACCGGCTGGGAAGTCAGCCGCCTGATCGAGGTGGCGCCTAACGGCTGGCTGGAGACCGGCAAGATCGACGATAAGGTCAGCTACGACGAAAAGAAAGACCTGCGCGGACCTATCAATGTGGCGGTCGCGCTTGAGCGTAAATACGGCAAGAAAGGCCAGCGCGTGGTCGTGGTCGGTAACGGCAATTTCCTCGCCAATACCTTTATCGGTAACGGCGGCAATAACGACCTGGGCATCAACATGGTCAACTGGCTGGCCGGCGACGATAGCCTGATCACCATCCAGCCCAAGCCGCTGAAGGACGTTAACGTGATGATCCCTAACGATGCCTGGGGCCGCCTGGTTGCCATGGTGGTGTTCTTCGGCTTCCGCCTGGCACTGCCGATTGGGCTGCTGGTCGCCGGCGTGGTGATCTGGTGGAAACGCAGGAAAGCATGATGCATTCACCAGAAAACACCGGAGCGATCCTATGAAAGCACGCTGGCTGCTCAACCTGCTGTTGCTGGCGCTGATCGCAGGAATCGCTGCCTTTATCTACCTGCGCCCGACCGTCGAAGTGGCGAACAATACCGCCCACGAACTTTCCGCCCTCAAGCTGGCCGATTTCAACAGGATCAGCATAGAGTCGCCGACCAAGGCGGCAACGGTGTTCGAGAAAACTGACGGTTACTGGCACCTGACCCAGCCGTATAAGGCACGCGCCGACCAGCGCCTGGTGCAACGTATCCTGACTATCGTGGCAGCCAAAAGCCAGGAAAAATTTGCGGCAGACGACCTGGCGCGTTTCGGCCTGGATAAACCCAGGCTGAAACTCAAGCTGGATAATGAGGAGTTCCTGTTCGGCACGCACAACCCGGTGACGGAAGAGCAGTACATCCTGTACAAGGATGCGGTGTACATGCTGCCAGCCAGCTATGAGGAGAATGCCCAGATCCAGCTGGTGGAGTTCCTGGATAAAAGCCCGATCAAGCCCAGTGAAGTGATTGTCGGTTTTGACTTTTCCCATCTTGAGCAATGGGAAGAGACCCGCCTTAACGTCGACATGGTGAATGGCAAATGGACGGCTTCCGCGCCTGAGGCAAAAATCACCCAGAACGAAATGAATGAATGGTTCGATGCATACTGGACCCACATGAGTGTGCAGTCTGTAGAACCTTACACGCCGGACCGCAAGCAGACACCGCCTTCGTTCGAAGTGAAAATGAAGGATGGCAGCAAGGTGCATTTCGATAAACTGCAGGAGTCGCCTGAACTGATCCTGGGCCGGCCGGACGAAGGCATGCAGTACCACATTACCCAGGATATCGGCTTTACCCTGCTGAACCCGCCGGTCGGCATTATCCCCAAGTAATTGCCGCACTGATCATCAAAGTAACTGCCCATGCCTGAATTACCCGAAGTCGAGACGACCAGGCGCGGCCTGCTTCCCTTGCTGGGACTGACGGTTGAGAGCGTCATCATCCGTAACGCCTCCATGCGCTGGCCGATCCCGGCACATCTCGTTGCCACCCTCCCAGGCCATAAATTGCTAGACCTCACGCGACGGGCTAAATATATCCTGGCGCGTTTCGAAACCGGTACGCTGATACTGCATCTCGGCATGTCCGGCCGCATCTGCCTGCTGGCGGAAGACGAGCCGCCCGGCAAGCACGACCACTTCGATATCCATTTCAGCGGCGGCCAGGTCCTGCGCCTGCGCGATCCCCGCCGCTTCGGTGCGGTGCTCTGGGCCGGGGTTAATGAATTCGACGAACTTGACGTGTTGAATTTCGATCCGGATTCTACAGCCGCTTCCAACCATGACCTGCACGTGAGCCGTCATGCGCTGATTGCATCGCTCGGCCCCGAACCGCTGGAAGACGCATTCAACGGCGAATACCTGTATAAAAACATCCGCACGCGCAGCGCACCCATCAAAACCACCATCATGGATAGCCATCTGGTGGTGGGCGTGGGCAATATCTATGCGAGCGAATCCCTGTTCCGTTCCCGCATTGATCCTAAAACGCCGGCGAATAAACTCAGCAAGCCACGTTGCCAGCGCCTGGCGGCTGAGATCAAGCTGACGCTGGAAGATGCGATAGAAGCCGGCGGCAGTAGCCTGCGCGACTTCTTCGGCGCGGACGGCAATCCGGGGTATTTCCAGCAAAGCTATTTTGTATACGGGCGTACCGGCCAGCCCTGCCGGGTCTGCGGCACACCCATCAGGTTGATCAAGCAAGGCCAGCGCTCGACGTTCTATTGCCCGGTCTGCCAGAAGTAGCGCAAATCCTGCTACTCAACGCACTGAGCTTGTTGCCGCGTGCAAGGTGTTCAGCTGTCTAATCCCCGTTTGGCAGGGCTTTATCTCGTTGTATACTTGGGCTGACTACGCTAACTGGCGTTAAGAGCATGAGGTAAGTGCGATGGCTGAACAAGACGAAGCAAACAATCACCCGGCGACTCATCCCTCAAGCCGGGGGCTCGAGTACTGGGTGAATTTCCTCAGCAATGCCAGCATCCCCGTGCTCAAGCATACCTCACGCGAAATGATCAAGCTGCAGCACGAGGAAGATAGTGTCAGCGCACGCGAGATCACCATGATGGTCATCCCCGACCCGATGATGACGTTACGCCTGTTGCGCTATTCGCAGACCCACAAGCATAAAAGCCAACTGCAGGACATGGTGCTGGTCGAGCAGGCCATCATGATGATGGGCATGACCACATTCTTCAGCAAACTCGCCCCGCAAGTGCTGGTGGAAGACATGCTGAAAGGCAATATCACTGCACTGACACGCCTGCTCAAGCATGTGCACCGTTCGCACCGTGCAGCTCGCTATGCGGCCGAATGGGCCGCGCTGATGTACGATTTCCATGCGGAAGAGGTGATGGTGGCGACGTTGCTGCATGACCTGGCTGAAATGCTGATGTGGTGTTTTGCGCCGGTGGAAATGAACCGCATCCACGACATGCAGGCGGCTGATAAAGCGCTACGCAGCAGCAGTGCCCAGGAGCAGGTGCTTGGATTCAAGCTGCAGGATCTGCAGAAGGAACTGGTTGTCCGCTGGGAGCTCCCGCCTTTGCTTGCCAGGCTGATACATGAAGGTGCTTCAAGCGACCGGCGTATCAAGAATGTGACTTTGGCGGTGAATTTCGCACGGCATTCTGCAAACGGCTGGGATGACGCTGCCCTGCCGGACGACTACCGGGATATCGCCGAATTATTGAGGGTCGACACGGTGAAGGTCATGCGCCTGGTGGGCGCACCCACCGCCGAGTAAAACCTAAGCTACAAGAACGTCACAGTACAAAATTGAAGTAACGCGCGCACTCAAGCGCCAGCAGGGCAATAAAGGCAATGGCCATGATGCGCAGGATGGCATTCTGGTAGCGTTGCTGCTGGCGTATCTTGTCCAGTTCAAGCACGATTAGGCTGCCATTATCCCGGCGCAGGAAAGCATCGATGGCGCGTGGCAGGGTTGGCAGGATAGCACCCCACACTGGCGCTTCAGTCTTGATCCTATTGAGCACACTGCGCCATCCTATCTGCTCTGACATCCAGCGTTCAAGGAAGGGCTGCGCGGTTTTCCATAGATCCAGGTTGGGGTCCAGATCGCGACCCAGGCCTTCCACATTCAACAGCGTTTTCTGCAGCATGGTGAGTTGCGGCTGGATCTCGACACCAAAGCGGCGCGACGTCTGGAATAATCTCAGCAATACGCGGCCGAACGAGATCTCATGCAACGGTTTGTCGAAGATCGGCTCGCAGACGGCGCGGATAGCGGTTTCAAATTCGTCCACCGGCGTATCGATAGGCGCCCAGCCCGATTCGATATGCGCACGTGCTACCTCACGGTAATCGCGGCGGAAAAATGCCAGGAAATTGCGCGCTAGGTATTGCTTGTCGACATCGGTAAGCGTACCCATGATGCCGAAATCCAGTGCCACATAACGCCCGTCATCCGCCACCTGGATGTTGCCGGGGTGCATATCGGCATGAAAGAAGCCGTCGCGGAAGACCTGGGTGAAAAATATCTCCACGCCGTCGCGTGCAAGCTTGGGAATGTCCACGCCTATGCTGCGCAGGTGCGCCACCTGGTTGATCGGTGTGCCGCCCATGCGCTGCATCACCATCACCTGCTCGCGGCAGAAATCCCAGTAGACCGTCGGCACCAGCAACAGGCGGCCATCGGCAAAATTACGCCCGAGCTGGCTGCAATTGGCGGCCTCCAGCATCAGGTCGAGTTCGCTGTGGATGTGCCGCGCGAACTGGGCTACCACCTCGCGCGGCTTCAAGCGTTTGCCGTCCGCCCATAGTTTTTGCATCAGCCAGGCGGCGCTGTCCAGCAACAGCAGGTCTTTTTCGATGACGATGCTGATGTTCGGCCGCAGTACTTTTACGGCGACGGGCGTATCGTCTGGCAGGTGCGCAAAATGGACTTGCGCCACGGATGCGCTGGCGACGGGAATCACATCGAACTGCTTGAATACCTGTTCGATAGTCGCGCCGAACGATTGCTGGACGATGACCGCGACTGATTCATAGGAAAATGGCGGTACGCGATCCTGCAGTTTCGCCAGTTCATCGGCGATGTCGAGCGGGATGAGGTCGCGGCGTGTAGACAGCATCTGGCCGAATTTGACGAATATCGGGCCTAGCGCTTCAAGGGCGAGGCGCAGCCGCTCACCGCGCGGCTCGTGCGTGCGGTGCCAGAACAAGGCTACATTCACCGCGTTTTGCAGTGGGCGCAATCGCGTATGGCCGAGAATAAATTCATCCAGTCTGAAGCGCAGGATGATAAAGATGATTTTAATGAATCGGAAAAAGCGCATCAGGGTAGTTTCTTTTCAGGAGCTGTCTGCAACTGGCCTTACATGCGGCCATTCGGGTTATGCTTAATTTGCTTGTTTTATTTATTTAGTATTCAGGATTCGGACGGTATATTTGCTGGGTTAGCGGTCGATGCTTTCGCATCCACTGCAGCCTTCAGTTTTTCAAATCGCTTCTGCAGGCGTTCAGTGTCTTCGCGTAAGGTGTCCACTTCCTGGATGAAATTCTCCACGTGGCGTTTCTTTGCGAGCAGCGGCATTTCTTCCTGCCAGTACTCTGTCACCATTTCTGCCAGGTTGATGGTCTGGCGTTTTATTCCTGCCCCGGCTTTCGTGCCGAATTTTGCCGCCTGGTGCGCGGCCACATTGCCTATGACACGGCTGAGGTCTTCTTCAAAATCCCACGACATCTCATGCAGCACTTTTGCTATCGCTGTGGCCAGCTCGGTATCGCCTTCTATCTCGATGAGCGTATTGGCAGCCTCGTCGCCGGCGATCAGCCGAAGTGCCACCCCCGGCGTGATATTCACGCTCGCATCGGGGGGCAACGCTTCGCCAGCCATCGCCAGGCCGCCATCTTCAAGCACAGTCAGCATCGCATTGACTGGGAACACATTGAAGCGGACGCTTTTTCCGCTATAAGGCTGGAGTTGCGCTTTGGCCCAACTGTTCTGCGTAATGATATGGTTGAGTAAACGGGTAAGTAACTGTTTCAGCATAAGATATCCAGCATTGAATCTTCAATAAGCGCCTAGATTTTCCAGCCTTTGTGCAAGGCGACAACGCCTGCAGCCAGGTTGTAGTAATCCACTTTTGCAAGGCCGGCATCCACCATCAACTGGCGCAATGTTTCCTGGTCGGGATGCATGCGGATCGACTCTGCAAGATACTGGTAGCTCTCTGCATCCTTGGCGAAGAGCTTACCCATCAACGGCAATAGCTTGAATGAATAGGCATCGTAGAGGGGGGCAAGCGGTTTCCATACCTGAGAAAACTCCAGTACCAGGAGCCTGCCGCCTCGTTTGAGTACCCGCTGCATCTCTGCCAGGGCTTTGTCTTTGTGGGTCATGTTGCGCAGTCCGAAGGCGACGATGACGCAATCGAAATATTCGTCCGGGAATGGCAGTTTCTCTGCATCGCATTGCAGTGCTGGAACGGCGATGCCATCATCCATCAGGCGGTCGCGGCCGACAGCCAGCATGGAGGCATTGATGTCCGTCAATATGACCTGGCCGCTGGCGCCTGCCTTTTTCGCGAATAAACGCGATAAATCGCCGCTGCCGCCGGCGACATCGAGTACGCGGTCGCCTTTTTTAACGCCGCTGACTTCGACCGCAAAACGTTTCCAGGTGCGGTGCAAGCCGGCGGACATGACGTCATTCATCAAGTCGTACTTGCGTGCGACGGAATGGAACACTTCGCCGACCTTGCCTGCCTTTTCGTTCTCGCCGACGGTTTTGAAGCCGAAATGCGTCTGCTGGTTTTCGCTCATTGAACGTCCTTACTGTTTGACTTAACTGTTTGTTTTAGCTTGTTCGTGACTCTGGATTATTGCTGGCTGGATTGTTTACGCTGTATGCCGGCTATTTCCAGGCGGCTGATGTATTCCATCCACAGGGTCTCGTAATTCCTGGCGATGTCGTATAAGTAATCCCATGAATACAGGCCGGTATCATGGCCATCCGAGAAACTCAGTTTGACGGCGTAATGGCCGACAGGTTCGATACCCACTATATTCACGTCTTCCTTACCTATCTGCAATACCTCCTGGCCGGCGCCATGCCCACGCACTTCCGCCGAAGGCGAATACACCCTCAGGAACTCGCAGGACAACATGCAGTTGGTATCGTCATCGAACGATATCTCCAGCAGGCGCGATGCCTGGTGCAGGCGGATATCGGTAGGGCGCGGAGAAGTAGGGGTCAAGCCACTCATGATCGTCAATGTTTTTAAAAGAAAGATGATAGCAGAATAGGTAAGGGCATTAGCCTTATGCGGCGTTTTTCTTGGGATTTTGAAAGCCGATTCTTCATGCAGGATTGTTGGGAAGATTTGTTTTGCATCGGGCATGACAAATTACGTCAGATTTATCATCCACGTTCTACCATAATGGCCTGATTGTTTTGAGTATTTATGTAAGCATGCTAGAGTCATATCTAATAAAAAATCCTGTCTGGACATCATCATGGCTGAAAATAAGCTAGCCCATCAGTTTGCTGCATATACCGAATGGCGCAAATCACTGGTCGACACCATTTCTGATTACCATAGCTGGCTGAACGAGCAGGAGCTTAACGATGCGCAAATCGACCAGCGCATCGAGCATTTGCTGGAACGCCTGCACGAAGATAAGCTCCATGTGGCCTTTGTCGCGGAGTTCTCCAGAGGCAAGTCTGAGCTGATCAACGCGATTTTCTTTGCCGATTACGGTAAACGCCTGTTGCCATCCAGCGCTGGCCGCACCACGATGTGCCCGACCGAGCTGATGTACGACTCCAGCAAGCCATCCTCGCTGCAGTTGCTCCCGATTGAAACACGCGCTTCCGATGCCACGACCACCGAATACAAGCGCTATCCGGAAGAGTGGCGCACATTCGAATTCGATGTGGATTCCAGCGAAAGCATGGTCCAGGCCTTTAATGAGGTCAGCCAGACCAAGCGTGTCTCGGTGCAGGATGCAGAACGCTACGGCCTGTATGACTCCAGCAGTGCGGACGATGTCATGACCCTCAATGCCGATGGCACCGTGGATGTTCCCTGTTGGCGCTATGCTGTGATCAATTTCCCGCATCCGCTGCTGGAGCAGGGCCTGGTGATCCTTGATACCCCGGGTCTTAATGCGATCGGTACCGAGCCGGAATTGACGCTCAACATGCTGCCGAATGCGCATGCAGTGTTGTTCATCCTGGGTGCGGATACCGGCGTAACCAAGTCGGAGAGCGATGTATGGCGTAAATACATCAGCGGCGCACGTTGGAAACAGAAAGGCCGCCTGGCTGTCCTCAATAAAATTGACGGACTGTGGGATGAACTGAAAGACGACGAACAGATCGAGAAGGAAATCGTCAAGCAGGTTAACAGTAGTGCTGCCTTGCTTGGCCTCGATGCCAGCCAGATATTCCCTATCTCGGCACAAAAAGGCTTGCTGGCGAAAGTGAATGACGACGCCGAACTGCTCGTGAAAAGCCGTTTGCCTGAACTCGAAAAGGCGCTTTCCGAAGAGCTGGTCAATTCCAAAAAAGAAATTGTGCGTGACAACACCCACGGTGAAATCGCCGACCTGATCAACAATACCTTGCTGATACTGGAAGCGCGTGCCAGCGGCTTAACGGAGCAGCTCGAGGAATTAAAAGGCCTTCGCGGCAAGAATGAAGACGTTGTCGAACACATGATGAACAAGGTGAAGCTCGACAAGGAGAATTTTGAAAAGGGCCTGCAGCGTTTCCAGGCACTGCGCAGTATTTTTTCACAGCAGACCAACCAGCTATTCACCTTGTTGGGCATGGAATCGCTGAAAGCGGAAGTGGTCAGCACCCGTGAAAAAATGATTTCTGCAAAATTCACCAAGAGCATACGCGGTGCGATGGACAGCTTCTTTGCCGATCTCAAGGGCAGCCTGCTGAAAGCAGATGAGCAGATCGAAGAGATCAAGCAGATGATGGACGCGATGTACGAGAAATTTGCCGACGAGCATGGCCTGCGTGAAGTCACTCCGCCGGTGTTCTCCACCCTGCGGTACCAGAAGGAGCTGGCAAAACTGGAGCGGGCTTACAAAGAGCAGTTCAATACAGCCCTCAATATGCTCACCAACGAAAAAATGACGCTGACCTCAAAGTTTTTTGAGACGCTGGCGAGTCGCGTCATCCATGTATTTGAAGTGGCTAACCGCGATGTGGAGACCTGGCTAAAAGCGGTGATCGCGCCGATGGAATCTCAGGTACGTGAGCACCAGCTGCAGTTGCGCAGGCGCCTTGAAAGTATTAAGCGTATCTACAAGGCGACCGGCACACTGGAAGACCGCATCAGCGAACTGGAAAGCATAGAGAAAAGCATCCAGAGCCAGGTGGACGACGTCAAGATATTGCGGCAGCACATGTATAACGCACTTGCGCTCGACGTTGAAGAGGTGCAAGAACAAGCGGCATGAGCCTGACCGGCCTCTTCTTCCAGCTCGCACTGACGGTGGTGTTCGTAGGGTTGGCAGCGGCCGGTATCTTCTGGGCAATCAAAAGCGGGCAGTACGACGATATGGAAGGGCCGGCGCAGCGGATATTAATGGACGACGACGACCCCATGATCCCGTTCAACCAGTTGAAACAAACGCCTAATCAGACTAAAATTGACGAATAATTTGTTAGGGCATTTGTTATTAAAGCAATTGTTTATCAAGGCACAGCACAATGAAATCCTATTTTACGTTTGAAAATGCTCCACTCACCATCGTGGTTCTACTCATTACCTGGTCATGGTTGAGTGCACTTTCCGTGATTTTCTTTTCATAGCCATACCTGAAGCGCGTTACGAAAAGAAAGACTGAAAGAGATTCCAGGCAATAAAAAAGGCTGCAAATGCAGCCTTTTTTATTGCCTGGAGCATATGCTCGCTCAATACCGCTTAACGCACGTCAGCCAGCAGGCCTTTCATTTTTTCCATGGCTTTTTGTTCAATCTGGCGGATGCGCTCCGCTGAAACGCCGAACTCATCAGCGAGATCATGCAGGGTAGAGCCGCTGCCATCCTGCAACCAGCGCGCCTGCACGATGCGACGGCTGCGTTCATCCAGGCTTTCAAGCGCATTTGCCAGGCCAACTGTCTGCAGATGCTCACTTTCCAGGTCGGCCAGTTGCGTGGACGGTTCAGAATGCTGGTCCTGCAGGTAGGCAATCGGGCTGAAGGCATCATCGCCATCTTCATCGCTATTGCCCTCCAGCGCTATCTCATGGCCGCCCATGCGCGATTCCATTTCCAGCACTTCTTCCGGCTTCACCTTCAGCTCGCGGGCAATATGCGCCACTTCGTCCGGCTGCAGGCTGCCGATGCCTTGCTTCATGCTGCGCAGGTTGAAGAACAGCTTGCGCTGCGCTTTGGTCGTGGCGATCTTTACCAGGCGCCAGTTACGCACGATGTATTCGTGGATTTCTGCCTTGATCCAGTGCATGGCGAACGATACCAGGCGCACGCCGCGATCCGGGTCAAAACGTTTTACTGCCTTCATCAGGCCGATGTTGCCTTCCTGTATCAGGTCGTTTTGCGGCAAGCCATATCCTGCATAGCCGCGCGCGATGCTGGCAACCAGGCGCAGGTGTGAAACGATCAGCCCTTTAGCCGCCTCAAGGTCGTTGTCCTTCCTCAGGCGCGTAGCCAGGCTGTGTTCCTCTTCCGCGCTGAGCACGGGAAAGGCCTTGATCGTACGCATGTACTGGTCAAGACTATCCAGTGAGGACAGGGTAGGTAAAGTTAATGCATTCGCCATTGTTGAATTCTCGCTCATGAAAATTATTTTAGCACTCAAGCTTGGAGAGTGCTAGTCTTTGGAAGTTCAATATCACTTGTCCCAATTGTAGTTACAATTTATGCAGTAACTAATTGATTCGCAGATTTCATTAATACAGATACTTTGATTAGGACTAATGATGCGTTTCCAGGGAAAAATCATGCAATGGCAAGACGATAAAGGATATGGGTTTGTCATGCCGCATGGAGGAGGTGATCGTGCATTTGTTTACATCAAGGCCTTCATTCGCAAGAGTCGTCGCCCGGTTGATGGAGATATTGTCACGTATGAATTACTTACTGATGTAAAAGGTAGGCACACTGCCGGGAGTGTGCAGTTTGCAACCAGGCCTGGGCGCCAACGTAATAACGATACCCCATGGTATTGGGCAGTGTTTGGGGCGCTATTCTATGGGCTGGTATGCATTCTTGGCCTGACAGGCAGGATGCCCATTGAAATTTTATGGTTGTACACAGGGGCAAGCTTGATTCTATTTATCTTATATGGAAGCGATAAACATGCAGCTCGTTCATTATCCCAGCGCACCCCTGAAAAAAATCTTCAAATTATTGCGTTAATCGGTGGGTGGCCTGGTGCTGTCGTAGCTCAGAAAATATTCCGACACAAAAATAAGAAAACGGCGTTCCAGAGAGTGTTCTGGTTAGCAGTTTTTATCAACATCATTGTATTCGGAAGCCTTTTTACACAAGCCGGGCAGTCATTACTTCATTAATCGCCAAGCTGAATTCCAGCCTGACCGAGTCCAGAAATTACCTGGCAGAAATCCCTGCCACGCCGAAAAATTCCTTGATCAGGAAATCTTCCAGTCCGGCATTGTCTTCCTGCCGGGCGGATAGGATGACAGTGCGGCCCAGTCGTTGCGATTCCCAGTTGAAGTCGCCGTTATAGTCGCGGCGGATGATGGCGATCATCTTCTTGACGATGGCACGATTGATATCGCCATCCGGTCCTGCTTCCACGTCGACCAGTTCCTGTCGAGCACTGGTGTAATCGTTCTTCCATCCCTTGAAACTGAATTGCGCACTTCGGGCGCGCAATTCACGTAACTGGAATATGCCGTTGCCACCTTCTTGCTTGAGGTTACGCTTGATGATGGCATCGCGTTTATCGTCTTCGCTCATCGGATTATCACGTGCGGCGATCTCTGCCGAATCGCGCGGCGTATAGCCTTGTTCGGCCTGTCGTTTAGCTTTGCTGGCAGCAATATAGGACTGCATATCGGTCGGTGCATCGGGCGCAGGCGGTGTCGGCGCAGGAATACGCTGGTTCAAGGGAGGGCGTACCGTATTTTGACTTGGCTTTTCCAGCGCGATGATTTTATTGGTGCTGGAATCCGGCTTGGGGGTAGCAGGCACGACTTTCGGCCTGCTTGGTTTGGGTGGTTTTGCCGGCTGGGGCTCGGCTACCTGTTCTGCCGGGGCAGGTGCCGGTTCGACCATGGCCGTCTTCCTGGAAGGCGGCGGGGCAAGATTGACGGTGATTTCATTTTGCTCTTCGCTGTGCTTTTCGCCATCAGGCAGCAATTGCGGTGCCAGCGTAATCAGTAGCAACAGGTGCACCAGTAAGGAGAAAATGATGGCGATGCTGGTATTGCGACTGATGCGGATCTGCAGGTAGCGGTCGCCGCGTGCGGGCATCTCCCACCCGGGCGTTAGGAATGGATCGACAGCGGCCTTGTTTACGGCGGATTCGGATGTGGTTGAAGTTTGCTGCTGCGTGGCTTCAACGTCTTGATTACTGCTCAATCGGGTACCCTTAATATTATTGCATGCGTGCTATACGATCAGGCTAGAGGCCGAGGATGTCAGGCCTATGCCGGACTTACGATCATAACAACCCGATCTAGCGTATAGGGTAGACAAAAAATAGCAGGAAAATTCATACCGCTAACTCTTTCGATGAAATGTAGCTTTATGCGGCTGTACATTCAGTCATTATTTATCTCATAACGCAGTACAGGAATGCAGGCGCAAACCTGGCATTCCTCAAGCATGGCTACGGTTTGCCAGGGAGCGGCCGACAGCAATGTATGAGCCTATCCATCCTACCAGCACGGCACTGGCGATCATGACTATATCGCTGAGTATGCCTGGCAATGCCAGGCTGAAGTTACTGGCGTACAGTTCTGCAATATCCGATACCGAATAATTGAATACATGCACAACGGCCAGCAGCATCAGCCAGGCGGCGATGCCGCCCCCCAGCCCGTAAAATGCGCCGGCATACAGGAATGGCCTGCGGATAAAACGGTCGGTCGCGCCGATGAGTTTGCTGACTTCGATTTCTTCGCGCTGGGTCAATATCTGCAAGCGTATCGTGTTGCCTATAATCGCCACCAGGGCAAACCCCAACAATGCGACAAGTACCCATATGGCATTCTTGCTGAGCTTGAGTATCGAATCCAGGCGTTTGATCCAGTTGGCATCTGCCTGTGCCAGTTCGACACCATCCCATTGCTGCAATTCTTTTTGCAGCCTGTCGACGCTTTCCGGGTCTATGGCCTTGGGGTAGATGAAGAATGCGTCCGGCAAGGGGTTTTTCTCCAGGCTTTCGGCAACGCCTGCCGTACCGGCATTCAGTTGCAACTGCTGCCATGCATGGTTCTTGTCTTCGAACCGGTAGCTTTTGACGGCCGCGTGGGCTTTTAATTTGCTATCGATGGCGGCTATCGCATCTTTAGTGATATCCAGTTTCAGGAACAGGCTTAGTTGCGGCTCGTTCTGGATATTCATGGAAAGCCGGCTGAGGTTGTCCACCACGACATACAACATGCCCGGCAGGCAGATCGTCACCCCCATCACGCACCACATCAGCAGGGTGGCAAGCAGGTTGCGGCGCATGCGGTGCACCACTAATCGCCAAGCCTGGCGATGCTGGTTAAGCCACTGTTTCATGCTGCTATCTCCGTATAGCTCATTTCGCCATGCCTCAACTCCAGCAGCTGGTGCCGGGCAGGTGCGTGCTGGGGCGGTTCGTGCGTGGCGATAATGACGGTCACGCCCACTTGCTGGAACGCGTAGAGGAAGGACATGATCTCCGCGGCATAGCCTTCGTCCAGGTTACCCGTGGGTTCATCGGCGATGAGAATGGAGGGTCTGCTGACAACCGCGCGGGCAATGGCCAGCCGCTGCTGCTCACCGCCGGAAAGGGTGATGGGCATGGCTTTTTCCTTGCCCAGCAGGCCCACTTTATCCAGTGCAGCCCGTATGCGCTTGCCGGCTTCGTTGCCGGTGATGCCGTTGATGTACAAGGGCAGGGCGACGTTCTCGAAGCAGTTACGGTCATACAGCAGCTTGTGGTCCTGGAAGATCAGGCCGAATTTCCGTCGCAGGTAGGGAATGGCCGCACTGCGCAATTTGCTTACATTCTGGTTGCCGATCAATACCGTGCCGCTGGTGGGACGTTCGATGGCGGCAATGAGCTTGAGCAAGGTGCTCTTACCGGCACCGGAATGGCCGATGACAAACGCCAGGCTGCCCTGGTCGATCTCAAACGAAATATTCTTCAGTACCTGGTCGCTGCCTGGGTAACGCTTGTTCACCTGGTCAAAGCGGATCATAGCTTGCTTTCATGAACGACCCTCATCAGTGGCTACTATCGGCATGGTTAGACTGGTCATTCAAACAGCGCTTCCACGAATTCGCTGGCCTTGAAAGGTCGCAGGTCCTCTATCGATTCACCTACCCCGATAAAGCGTATCGGTATCGGTCGCGACTGGGCAATCGCGGCTATCACGCCGCCTTTAGCGGTGCCGTCCAGCTTGCTCAGCACCAGCCCGGTCACACCTAAGGCATCGTCAAACGCCCTCACCTGGGTGACCGCATTCTGCCCGGTATTGGCATCCAGCACTAACAGCACTTCGTGCGGTGCACCGGGCAGGGCTTTGTCGATGACGCGCTGTACCTTGCGTATCTCTTCCATGAGGTTCAGCTGGGTCGGCAGGCGCCCCGCAGTATCCGCCAGCACGATATCGATGCCTTTGGCCCTGGCGGAATTCACTGCGTCGAAGATGACGGCTGCCGGGTCGCCGCCTTCGCTGGCGACGACATGCACATTGTTGCGTTCGCCCCATGCCTGCAACTGCTCACGCGCAGCGGCCCGGAAGGTATCGCCGGCAGCGATCAGCACCGATTTTCCTTGTGCCTGGAACAGGTTGGCAAGCTTGCCGATGGTGGTGGTTTTACCTGCCCCGTTCACCCCCGTCATCATGATGATGTATGGCTTGCTAGTGATCTCCAGCGGTTTTTCCAGGGGTGCCAGCATTTCCAGCAGGGATAACTTCAGTGCTTCTTTCAGCTGGGTGGTGTCGCTCAAGTTGTGGCGTTTTACCCGGCCGCGGATCTGTTCCAGCAATGCCTGGGTGGCGGCTACGCCGACATCCGAGGTGATCAGGATGGTCTCCAGTTCTTCGTAGACGTCCTCGTCGATCTTGCCGCCATTGAATAAGGCGGTGAGCTGGCCGCCAAGCTGGCTGCGGGTTCTCGCAAGGCCTTGCTTGAGACGCTCGGTCCAGCTTGGGGCAGGGCTGGTTGCAAGAGCATCATCATGGGAAGGCACATTTGCCTGCACTGGAGTGACCGGTTCAGTACCTGGAGTTGGTTTGTCTTTTTTGAAAAAATCGAACATGGCAGCTAACTTGTAGAGTCCCTTTATTTTAGTCGCAATTACCCCGGCGTGCCACGAACTAACATAGATTTACCTTTGTCAGACTGACGCATCGCAGAATGCGCCGGGATTTGAATGCTCGGCTTTTATTTTGGCGCAGTTATAATGTCCCTCATCGTTTTTCAGCAATGCTATATATCGCAAGGAGAATCACAAGGTGTCGATAAAAAAGATAAGCATGCTGCTCATGCTGGTGCCCCTGTTTGGCAATACCATTGCCAATGGCGAAGTGGTGCAGGGCAATGCAGACCCGCAAAGCTCCCCCCAGGCGCATATCGAGGAATTCAAGTTAAGTAACGGCTTGCGCATCATCGTGCAGGAGGACCACCGTTCGCCGGTCGTGGTTTCCCAGGTCTGGTACCGCGCGGGCAGCCTGGACGAGGTCAATGGCAAGACCGGCGTGGCGCATTTGCTGGAACACATGATGTTCAAGGGCACGAAGAAAGTGAAGGCCGGCCAGTTCTCCAGGCTCATCGCAGCGGCAGGCGGGCGCGAGAATGCATTTACCGGCGCGGATTACACCTGCTATTTCCAGCAACTGGAAAAATCGCAGTTACCGCTTTCCATGAAGCTGGAAGCGGATCGCATGGCAAACCTGCAACTGACTAAAGACGAGTTCTCCAAGGAAATCAAGGTGGTGATGGAGGAGCGCCGCTGGCGCACGGAAGACAAGCCGCAATCCAAGGTCAATGAACAGTTCCAGGCGGTGGCCTACAACGCGCATCCTTATGGCAGGCCCGTCGTCGGCTGGATGAATGACCTGGAAAATATGACGGTCGAAGATGCACGTGAATGGTACAACGACTGGTATGCACCGAATAACGCCATCCTGGTGGTGGTAGGCGATGTGAAGACGCAGGACGTGGTCGCACTGGCCAAACAGTATTTCGGCCCGCTGAAATCGCGTGCACTGCCTGAACGCAAACCGCAGAAGGAGCCTGCGCAGGTGGGCGAGCGTCGCCTCATCGTGAAGGCGCCCGCCAAACTGCCTTACGTGATGATGGGCTACCATGTGCCCGCCCTCAAAGACCCGGCGACTGACTGGGAGCCCTATGCACTGGAGATACTGGCCGGCGTGCTGGATGGTAATCCATCTGCACGGCTCAACCAGAACCTGGTGCGCCAGTCGCAGATCGCCGTGGATGTGGGCGCGGGATACGACCTGGTCGCACGCGGGCATGAATCGCTATTTGAAGTGGAAGGTACGCCGAGCGAAGGCAAATCTGCCGCAGAAATCGAAGCCGCGCTACTGGAGCAGATCGAGTTGATCAAGGAGAAAGGCGTCACCACCGGCGAACTGGACCGTGTCAAGGCGCAGGTGATCGCGGCAGATGTCTACCAGCGCGATTCCATGTTCTACCAGGGCATGCAGATCGGCCAGCTGGAGACGTCCGGATTCTCATGGAAGATATTGAAAGACTATCCCGCACGTCTAAAGGCGGTGACGCCCGAGCAAGTGCAATCCGTCGCTAAAAAATACCTGGTCAGGGATAACCTCACAGTCGGCACGCTGGATCCGCAACCCATAGACCCGAATGCCAAGCCGCAAGGAAAACCGCATGTACATTGATTCCCCAAAAAGCCAAACCATAAAGCTCAGCCTGAATATGAAGCTGATCCCTAGCATGAAACATGTATTCCTGACTGCCGTCATCGGCCTGTTCAGCCTGCAGGCGCAGGCTGGCCTCAAAATCCAGCAATGGCAAACTTCGGAAGGCAGTGAAGTCTATTTCGTCGAGAACCATGATCTGCCTATCATCGACCTGAGTGTCAATTTCGCCGCAGGCAATGCCCGCGACACTGCGCCTAAAGCAGGTGTAGCGAACCTGACACGTTACCTGATGACATTGGGTGCAGCTGGCATGACCGATGAGGACATCTCCCAGAAACTGGCGGATGTCGGCGCCGTGATGGGTGGTGAACTGGATGCGGATCGTGCCAGCTTCAAGCTGCGCACGCTGAGCAGTAGCCGTGAACGCGAACAGGCGCTGGATGTATATACGAAGATACTGCAGAAACCGGACTTTCCCGATGCCGTATTGACCCGCGAAAAAGCCCGTGTCATTGCCGGTTTGCAGGAAGCGGAAACTCAGCCCGAGAGCATTTCCAGTAAAGCGTTCATGGCAGCCTTGTATGGCAGCCATCCCTACGCACTGGATGATGACCCGGCCACCGTAGCCAGCATCCAGCGTGAAGACCTGCGGAAGTTTTATGCGACGTATTATGGCGCCAGGGGTGCAGTCATCGCGCTGATCGGCGATATGAGCCGCAGCGATGCGGAGCAATTGGCCGAACGTATCTCCAGCGGATTACCGCAAGCAACGGCAGCGTCGGCGCTGCCGGCGGTCAGCTATCCTGCCGCAGCCAAAGAGCAGAAGATCCAGCATCCTGCCTCGCAGTCGCACATCCTGCTGGGGTATCCGGGTGTGAAACGCGGCGATGCGGATTATTTCCCGCTCTATGTCGGCAACTACATCCTGGGCGGCGGCGGTTTTGTGTCGCGGCTGACGGAAGAGGTACGCGAGAAACGCGGCCTGGTGTACAGCGTGTACAGCTATTTCATGCCGATGGCCGAGCTCGGCCCATTCCAGATCGGCCTGCAGACCAAGCGCGACCAGGCGGACGAAGCATTGAAACTGGTGCGTGAGACCCTGGCCAAGTTCATCGCCGGCGGCGTGACGGAAGCAGAACTAAACGCCGCCAAGCAGAACATCACAGGCGGTTTCCCGCTACGCCTGGACAGCAATGCAAAGATACTGGATTACCTGGCAGTGATCGGTTTCTACAAGTTGCCGTTGACCTATCTGGACGATTTCAACGCCAATGTCAAAAAAGTGACCACTGCACAGATAAAGGGTGCCTTCGCCCGCCGAATCGACCCCAATAAAATGGTCACGGTCGTCGTCGGCGGTGATTGATTTACCGCTGATGGTATCGTGGCGGGACGACGCCAGACCTGCACATGTCAATGCAAGGCAGGCCTGGGAGGCAATACCGGCGCGGCTTCCAGGGCACATGGTTTCTGCTATTCTTTCCGCTATTGTTTTTATTATGGCTTCTAGGCGGCATGGCTGCTAATAATCGCGTGCGCATAGGCGGCGGCGAGTGGCGCAGCCGTCTGCTGTCGTTTCCGGATATCCCTGGTTTACGGCCCACACCGGACCGGGTACGCCAGACACTTTTCAACTGGCTGGGTCAGGAGTTGCATGGGCTGCATTGCCTGGATCTTTTCTCCGGCACCGGTGTGCTCGGGTTTGAAGCTTTGTCGCGTGGAGCCGCGTCTGTGGTGATGGTAGAGAAGTCGTTATCTGCCTATAAGGCCCTGCTGGAAAACAAAGCCTTGCTCAAGACCGATGCTGCACAGGTGTTCCATATGGATGCGGCCCAGTATCTTTCCCGCCGGCCCAGCCTGTCTAGTCATCCCGGTCATCTCGAAATTCCATTCGATATCGTTTTCCTGGATCCTCCTTACAATCAGGGCCTGCTTGCCGGCACATTGCCTGTGCTTAAGCCGCACTTGCATGCGGAGAGCCTGGTGTATGCCGAAGCTGAATACGCGCTTGCGAGCGATGAGGAATGGCAGGTGCTGAAACAGGGCAAAGCGGGTAACGTGTTCTACCACCTGCTGCGCCCTGTACTTTCCTCCCAGCAATAATAAAGCGCACTGTCACAAGCACTTACGTATTGATCAAGAGTATTGGGCCAAGCGTATTTGACCAAGGCCTGTTAAAATCATGGCCTGTCAAATCATTGCTAATTATTTGTGCTGTTTAACCTTCATGCAAACACCGCTTAAAGTCGTCTATCCAGGAACTTTTGACCCCATGACCCTGGGCCATGAGGATGTCGTGCGTCGTGCCGCCGGCATGTTTTCTGAAGTGATCGTGGCGGTGGCGCAAAACCCCGGCAAGAAGCCTTTTTTCGACCTGGACGAACGCGTGGAACTGGCTGCGGGTGTGCTTAAGGATTGTGCCAATGTCAGCGTGGTCGGGTTTTCCGGCTTGCTGATGCAGTTTGTGCAGGACCAGGATGCACGCGTGGTGATACGCGGCCTGCGAGCCGCATCCGACTTCGAATACGAGTTCCAGCTGGCAGGCATGAACCGCAAGCTGTTCCCGGAAGTGGAGTCGCTGTTCCTGACGCCTTCCGAACAGTTCATGTTCATCTCCGCCAGCCTGGTACGCGAAGTCGCCGTGTTGGGCGGCGATGTGACGAGCTTTGTCTCGCCGCTGGTCAAACAGCGGATTGCAGATAAAATCCTCGCACAAAACCAGGTAAGGTGACCCGATGGCACTGATGATTACCAATGAATGCATCAATTGCGATGTATGCGAGCCGGAATGTCCCAATGGCGCGATTTCCCAGGGCGAAGAGATCTATGTGATCGATCCCGGCTTATGCACGGAATGCGTAGGGCATTTCGACACGCCGCAGTGCCAGGAGGTCTGCCCGATCAATTGCATCCCCTTCAATCCCGACGTGGTCGAGAATAATACCCAGTTGATGGAAAAGTATTACAGAATCTCAGCAGTCAAATAGCTGCAAAGTCGGTAAAAAGCATCAGGAGAATATATGCGCATACTTCACACCATGCTCAGGGTGGGCAACCTTGACCGTTCTATTGATTTCTATACCAGTGTGCTTGGCATGGAGGTCCTGCGCAGGCATGACTATCCGGAAGGAAAGTTCACGCTGGCGTTCATCGGCTACGGTGCAGAAAAAGACCACACCGTGATCGAGTTGACGCATAACTGGGATACCGAAAGCTACGATAAGGGCAACGGCTACGGCCATATCGCCATTGAAGTGGAGGATGCGTATGCGGCCTGTGAACAGGTAAAGCAGGCCGGCGGCAAAGTATTGCGTGAAGCCGGGCCGATGATGCATGGCACCACGGTCATTGCGTTCATCGAGGATCCTGACGGCTATAAAGTTGAATTCATCCAGGCAGGCACTTTTTAGTTTATTCAAACAGCATTGGTTTATTCAAGCAAACCAAATGGTGAGAGTTAAAGATGTGAGTTAAATGACGTGAGTTAAAGATAAGCCCAATAAAAAAGCCTGCAATCGCAGGCTTTTTTATTGTTGCAAGGTAACTTTATTAACTAGATCTTTACCTGCACGCGAACCGCTTCTGGCCAGTCTACGTGGAAGAAATTGCCGCGCGGCTGGTCGGTACGCTCGTAGGTGTGGGCACCGAAGTAATCGCGCTGGCCTTGTAACAGGTTGGCCGGCAATACGGCACTGCGGTAACCATCGTAGTATGCCAGCGCTGCAGCAAAGCCTTGTGCAGGGATACCGTTGGTCACTGCCAGGGCAATGACTTTACGCCATCCCGCCTGGCCTTCGTTCATTGCATTGGTGAAGTAAGGGTCCAGCATCAGGTTCTTGAGGCCGGAGTTCAGTGCGTAGGCGTCGGTAATTTTTTGCAGGAAGCGTGCGCGGATGATGCAACCGCCGCGCCAGATTTGCGCGAGTTCGCCGAAATTTAGTTTCCAGTTGTACGCCACTTGCGCCTTGTCGATCAGCTGGAAGCCTTGTGCGTAAGCGCAGATCTTTGAGCAATACAGCGCATTCTTGATGGCTTCGATGATGGCTTTCTTGTCGGTCTCGTGTTGGATCACAGGGCCTTGCAGGATCTTGCTGGCTTCAACACGTTCTTCCTTCAGGCTTGAAAGGGCACGGGCGTACACGGCAGCAGCAATCGCATTCGCCGGGGCACCCAGTTCAAGCGCATTGGCCGCTGTCCATTGGCCAGTGCCTTTCTGGCCAGCGGTATCCAGGATCTTGTCGACCAGGAAGCCGTCGCCGGCAGGGTCTTTCTGCTGCAGGATGTCGCCGGTGATCTCGATCAGGAAACTGGACAGCTCGCCGTTGTTCCATTCCTTGAATACCGCACCGATTTCGTCGGCCTGCATTCCCAGCAGATTCTTCATCAGCCAGTAGGCTTCGCAGATCAGCTGCATATCGATGTACTCGATACCGTTATGCACCATCTTCACGTAATGGCCGGCACCGTCAGGCCCTACATATTCAGTACAAGAGAAACCGCCGACAATCGGTTTGCCTGGCGCTGCGCCTTCAAGCGGCTCGCCTGTCTTCGAATCGACCTTGGCAGCGATGTCGCGCCAGATAGGCTCCAGCGATGCCCAGGCCTTGCGTGTGCCGCCCGGCATGAGCGAGGGGCCGAAACGTGCGCCGGTCTCACCGCCGGAAACGCCCGAACCGATGAACTCCAGGCCTTTGGCGCTAAGTTCTTTTTCGCGGCGGATAGTATCTGTCCATAAGGCATTGCCGCCATCGATGATGATGTCGCCTTCTTCAAGAAACGGCACCAGCGCATTGATGGTCACGTCGGTGGCGCTGCCGGCTTTAACCAGCAATACGATCTTGCGCGGGCGTTTGATGCTCAATACGAAGCTGGCCAAATCTTCAAAGCCGACCAGGTTCTTGGCGGAAGGCTCGTTGGCCTTGCACTGCTCGATGAAGTCGCGGGTCTTTTCGGGATTGCGGTTGTATACAGATATGTTGTAGCCATGATCTGCAATGTTCAATGCAAGGTTCTGCCCCATTACTGCCAGGCCGACTAGGCCGATATCTGTATTTGTTGTGCTCATGATCCCATTTTCTTTAGTTGTGGAGGTTGAGGAAAGTCGATGGTTGCCATCATTTATTCTGACGTAATATTAACAGTTTTAGAACGTTTGTGTGGCGGCGGTAGTCGCACTCCAGAGCATGCCAAAACCGCATGTGCCGATGCATTCGCTGCCCTTTAGATTCTAGGTGGAAATATGGGATTCTAGGTAGAAAATATGAATAAATAAAGATGAAATGGCATTCATATCCTCATCTGTTAACATTTTTCTGTTATTAATAAAGCTGTATTAATTTGCCTGGGCAATTTATCCAACTTTTCCATTCATCCGCTATAGAGATCCGTACGCATGCCCCATGATATAAACCTGATCACCACCATCGCCGCCGCACTGGGCGTCGGCCTCATCTTCGGCTTTATCGCCTCCAAACTCCGCATGCCGCCACTGGTTGGCTACTTGTTCGCCGGCATCATCATCGGCCCTGCTACGCCGGGATTTGTAGCAGACGTCGCACTCTCAAGCCAGTTGGCTGAGATCGGCGTGATGTTGTTGATGTTCGGTGTCGGCCTCCATTTCTCATTGAAGGACTTGCTGGCCGTGCGCAAGATCGCCATTCCAGGCGCCCTGGTACAGATACTGGTAGCGACCGCCATGGGCATGGGAACCGCCATGTACTGGGGATGGGACATGGGCGGTGCGCTTGTCTTCGGCCTGGCACTGTCAGTCGCCAGTACCGTCGTGCTGCTGCGGGCACTGGAGGCCAGGGGCGTACTCGACTCCATCAACGGCCAGATCGCAGTGGGCTGGTTGATCGTGGAAGATCTGATCATGGTACTGGTGCTGGTATTGCTGCCGGTGATGGCCGGCCTGCTCGGTGCCAAGCCTGACGGAGCAGACGCCCACGCCGCGGCGAGCATGACCGATAGCAACGTATGGACGACCATCGCTATCACGCTGGCCAAAGTGATTGCCTTCATCGCATTGATGCTGGTGGTGGGGCGGCGTGCATTCCCGAAACTGTTGTGGCTGGTAGCGCGTACCGGTTCGCGTGAGCTGTTTACCCTGTGCGTGCTGGCAGCGGCGGTAGGTGTCGCTTACGGCTCGGCAAAGATGTTCGACGTATCGTTTGCGCTGGGTGCTTTCTTCGCCGGCATGATGATGCGCGAATCCGAGTTCAGCCATCGTGCTGCCGAGGAATCGTTGCCGTTGCGCGATGCCTTTTCGGTATTGTTCTTTGTTTCAGTGGGCATGCTGTTCGACCCGAGCATCCTGCTCAGCGAGCCGGTCAAGGTGCTGATGGTGGCTGCCATCATCATGGTGGGCAAGACCCTGGCGGCGGTCGGGCTGGTGCTGGCGTTCCGCTACCCGCTCAACACAGCCCTCACCGTTGGCGCCAGCCTGGCGCAGATAGGCGAGTTTTCATTTATCCTGGCCGGCATGGGGGTGGGTCTCGGGCTGCTGTCTGCCGAAGGGCAAAGCCTTATCCTGGCAGGTGCACTGATTTCCATTGCCCTTAACTCCTTGCTGTTTACCGCCATCAAGCCGGTACAGAATATGCTGCTGCAGCGTTCCTCCATGGCGCGCAAGCTGGCGACGCGTGACGATCCGCTTGCACAGTTGCCGATGACGGTGGAAGAGCAGTACCTTGCAGGTCAAGTGGTGCTGGTCGGTTACGGCCGGGTGGGCAGGCGTATTGCCGATGCTCTGGCGGAGCGCAATATCCCCTTCGTGGTGGCCGAGCAGAACCGCGAGATCGTGCAGAAACTGCGCGCCAACAATATCGCCGCAGTGTCTGGCGACGCTTCAGACCCGGTGGTGCTGGTGCAGGCCCATATCGCCAAGGCCGGCATGCTGGTGATTGCTACACCGGATACCATAGGCGTGCGTAAGATGGTGAATACCGCGCGCATGCTCAATCCCGCCATAGAAGTACTGTTGCGGACGCATAGCGATGAAGAGTCGCGCATGCTCGAAAAAGAGAACATGGGCAAGATATTCAATGGCGAGCACGAGCTGGCGATCGGCATGACACGCCATATCCTGCAGCGCATGGGGCATAAAGATTAGCAGGGAGTGTCCCACGTTGCCCGTGAAAGCTGCCTGTAAGCAATAGGGTTTAAGGTGGGTGGCATCATGGGTAGGCGGATGACGGGGGTGGGTGTATGCGTATTTTGCTGGTTGAAGATGATGAAATGCTGGGCGATGCCCTGAACAGCTCGCTGATCAAGTCGGCGTATGCGGTCGACTGGGCCAAGGACGGCAAGGCCGCCGACCTGGCTCTGCATGACCAGGTCTACGAAGCGGTCGTGCTCGACCTGGGCCTGCCCAAGATGGACGGCTTCGAAGTATTACGCCGCTTGCGGTCACGCAAGATCAACACGCCGGTCATCATATTGACCGCCCATGACAGTCTCGACGATCGGGTAAAAGGGCTGGATCTAGGGGCCGACGATTACCTGGCCAAGCCGTTCAAATTGCCCGAGCTGGAAGCAAGGCTCCGGGCGCATATCCGACGCAACCACACGGTAAGCTCTTCCAGCATCCATTACGGCCAGTTGACCTACGATACCAAGGACAGGCTGGTGATGGCGGACGGCAAGGCGCTGAATTTTTCGCCACGCGAGCTCAGCGTACTGGAGACGCTGCTGCTACGCGTGGGCCGCGTCGTGAGCAAGGAAAGCATGGTGGAAAACCTGTGCAACTGGAATGAAGAGGTCGGCAATAACGCCATCGAAGTCTATGTGCATCGCCTGCGCAAGAAGCTGGAGCCCTATGGCATCAATATCGCGACGGTACGCGGCCTGGGCTACCTGCTCAATAAACAGCCCCAGCCTTGATGCCGGTGGGTTTCGCCGCAAATCCAGAAAGTAATCATGGCTAACCACTCGTTACGTAAGAAACTGTTGCTGTGGCTGGTCGTCCCGCTACTTATCCTCATCACGATCGACTCGACCTTTCTTTACCGAATCGCCACGCACCTGCAGCGGGAGGCATTCGACCACACGCTATACGATGCGGCGATCAATATATCCGAACTGGTTATCGAGTCTCAGGGCTCACAGCCGGGCAAGCAGCCCTACAAAAAATTCCATTTGCGTGAAGAGGTCCGCCAGGCCATTCTTTCCAACACCTTCGACCAGATGTATTACAGCATCATCGATACCGATGGCCGTGTCATCGGCGGCGATGCCGATTTCAAGCTTTTGCCGCTCATCAAAAATCCACGCATGAAAAACCATGACAAACCGCGCTATGCCGATGGCGTGATCAACGGCCAGGCTGTGCGCATGGTGTCCATTTACCTGGCCGTGAATACGCAAACCGGGTTTAGCCCGGTGTATGTGCAGGTGGCCGAAACACTCAACCGGCGCAACCTGCTCGCCAGGGAAATACTGATCGGCATCGTGGTGCCGCAACTGGTGCTGGTGCTGGTGGCATTCGGCTTGCTATGGATGGGGATAGGGCGGGGTCTGCAACCCTTATGGGTGCTGCACGATGCACTGGCTAGGCGCTCCTACCGTGACTTCAGCCCGGTAGTGTTGACCGACACGCCTGCCGAGGTAAAGGTACTGGTGGATTCCGTCAACCTGCTCATGCAGCAGCTGAAGAACGTGCTGGAATCGCAGAACCGTTTTATTGCCGATGCTGCGCACCAGCTAAGGACGCCGCTGGCGGGCATGCAGGCGCAATTGGAGCTGGCCCAGGATGAAAACGACCCGCAGGAGCTGCAGAAGAGCCTGGCCAAGACGGGGCGCAGCATCGAGCGGCTATCCCATTTGGTGAACCAGTTGCTCATGCTGGCGCGTAACCAGCCTGAAGTGATGCGCACGCTTGAAATGCACGCCGTCAATCTCGACCAGCTCGCGCAGGAGGTCACCATGGACATGGTACCCACCGCCCTGTTGAAAAGCATCGATCTCGGCTTCGACAGCCAGCATCAAGCCTTATGGGTCAATGGCGATGCCCTGCGCCTCAAGGAGATGCTGTACAACCTGATCGACAATGCCATCCGCTATAGCCAGCAGGGCGCCAAAGTGACGGTGGCGGTGACTTCTGCCAATAACCAGGTGATATTGAAGGTCATCGACAACGGCCCCGGCATACCGGTCGATGAGCGTGAAAAAGTGTTCGAACGCTTTCACCGTGTCATCGGTAGCCAACAGGAAGGTAGCGGGCTAGGATTGGCGATTGTCATGGAGATTGCGCATATACACCAGGCCATAGTCAGTCTTGAAGAAACCAAGCCAGGTTGTGGTGCACGATTCAAGGTATTGTTTAATCGCGTAAATCTGGATACCAGTCAAGATTCAAGCCTGCTGCCTGCCATTGCAGAAGGCATGTAAAACTTACTCCAGCTCATCATGACACAAGCCTGCATCAGCAGGCTTGTGTCATGATGTCTACTACTCGCCTTTACTTATCAGGACAGTTTATTGGGCAGGTTGATCTGGTACCAGTCCACTTTGCGCGTGGCGATCATGCTCAATGCTAATAGGCCGAAGACCAGCAGGGATCCCATCATCAATGCATTATCTTCCGAAGATAATATCCCGTAGAGCGCTCCGTATAATGCCGTCAGCATAATCGAGAACCCCATACCACGCGCCTTGCTGTGTAATATATGGCTCAGATAATAACCTAGCAATCCTACACAGGCTGCGCTGGCTACCAGGTAGGCAAGGCCAAAGCCGATGTGTTCCGACAACGAAACCAGCAATAGGTAGAACATGGCCATTGCCAGGCCTACCATGGTGTATTGCGCAGGATGGATGGGCAGGTTTTTCAATATCTCGAACAGGAAAAAACCTGCAAAAGTAAGGCCAATAAACAAAAGCCCATACTTGGTTGCCCGGTCAGCCTGGGAGTAGATATTGATGGGTTCTACGAAACTGACCGAAAGCGCATCGTAACAAGTGGTGTTGCAATTTGTGTTGGTCTTCAAATGCGCCAGCAGAGTCTCTTGCATATTGCTGGCAAGGGAGGATATTTCCCAGCGGGCAGTAAACCCCTCGGCATTTATTTTCTGCGTGTCGGATTCAGGAAGAAAACTGCCGTTGAAATGCGGATGAGGCCATTTTGAAGATAATTTCACTTGGTTGATGTTGGCGATAGGCACAACATTGAAAGACTCCATGCCTTTCAAGTCCAGCTCGAAAGAGAAATCAACGGTTTGCGAGTCCCCATCCATTTCTACCAGATTTATTTTGCCGATATCGGCATGCATGCCTTTCCCCAGCGTATTGCTTTTTGTGCCTTGCGAGAACGCATACCGGTTACCGTTCCATTGCAAGTGCGGATTACTGCCTATGCCTCTGGGATCGGCAATGCCGATACTGAGATAGGCTTCATGCCATGTGACGACGGCACCTGGCTTTAATTCTGTTACAGCCAGGTTTTTTGGAATCGTGAACCTGCCTTCCACTTTACTGCCGAGCGTATACAGCAAGGCTTTATAGATACCCAAGAATTTGAATTGCGTCGCAAAGTTGCCTTGCACGGCAAGCTGCTCCGGCAGGATATAGGCCGTATCTTCAAGGCTATACCTCACTATTTTCGGTATGCCGTTTTCAGAAATTGTTTCGTTATAGATTTGGGTATAAGGGATCGCCAGTACCGGCCCTAGTATCGTTTGCTGGGTGGCCGAGCTTTTTGAAATGCTGGCAATGACGTCTGACTGGCGATTTTGCCGCTCGAGAATGATGCTGTTGATAAACGAGACGGCAATAGACATCAGCATTACAAGCAGGCATATGCCTGTTATTTTAATCAGCAGGTTGCGGTTCATCTATTACTCCTTGATTGTTGGAAGTAATAGCCTACTTGCTACTCATGAAGCCATGATGCGGTTGTGTGAAGCCAGGATGAAGTAATAGCAAAAAGCTTGAAGGAAATCGGCGGTTAAAGCCTCAATTTCCTTGCGAAAGAGACAATTTTATTGTGGCGATTACGCCGCCGGCTGGACCATTATTAGGGTAAGTAGTAGTTTCAATATGACGGTTTTCAAGATGAATAGTGCCGCCATGCAGGGCGACAATCTCACGTACCAGGCTCAGGCCTAAACCGGTGCTCTTGCGGCCGGCAGCAATGCGGTGCCCGGACGGAAAAGCCGGGCGCGGCAATGAGTAAAATTTATCAAATACTTTATCAATCGCGTAGTCGGGAATTCCGTTCCCTGTATCCGTTACGGATATTATTGCGGAGTGTTGATCGGATTCTACGCTAACTGTTATAAGGCCTTCAGGCGCAGTAAAATCCAGGGCATTTTCCAGCAGGTTGCTGATTGCCTGGCTTAATAAAAAACGGTCACCGTTAATCATAATGGCGTGTAATGGTGGTTGCCGGAATTGTATCGGGGGTCTGCTTTCTGCCATCGGAGGTGTAGCCAGTAGCGCTTGTACTAATTCAGTGATATCGAGCACCTGCACGTGTTGCAGATGCTGCCGGTGTTCCAGCGATGCCAGTTCCAGCATGTTGTCTACGATCAGGCGCAGACGGTCTGCCTGTTGCCTGATGTGCAACATGAAATGGCTGCGGTTTTCCTCGCTCATGCCCTCGTCGATGATCTCGGCTGCACCATGGATGCCGGCCAGCGGACTTTTAAGCTCGTGCGCAAGGTGATGGATGGTATCTTCGATGTACTGCTTGCCATCGAGCTGCTCACGCATATTGGCCATGGCGGCGGCCAGTTCTGCCAGTTCGTCGTTGCTGGATGTGGGCTTGTCGGCTTTGCCGCCGGCAGCGACAACATTGGCATAATCGCGTAAACGATGAATCGCACGGGTCAGTCGCCATGTGAAGATCGCGCCCACAGCAAGCGAAAGAATTACTAGCAGGATGCCCCAATACATGATCTTGGTTTGTGCCCGGTCAATGAACGGCTGTACTGTGCGATTGGGCTTGGCAACCGTTAATACTCCGATTAAGTTGTTGCCGTCCTTGATCGGGGCGGCAACATGCATGACGGAACCGCTGTTTTTGTCATTACGGTCCACCAGGCTGGAGCGCACGCCATATTGACCCTTCAAGGTAAGATACACGTCGTTCCATCGCGAGAAGTCCTGTCCGACTACCTGTCGCTGCGAGTCGAAAATGACTTTGCCGCTAAGGTCGGTGATGTAAATACGGTAATCCGAATAATTCTTATGCATGCCCCATACATCGGCACGCGGATGACGTAGACGATAACGTTCCACGCTGGTAGCGAAATTACCATGTTCGATGCTGCCATGCTTTATGTCATTTACGGCAAGTTCTGCCAGTACGTTTGCAGTGTCCACCAGGGAGTCTTCCATGGATTGGCGAACGCCGGGTTTCACTTCATCCATGAAGACATCCAGTACAAACCACGCGGCTAACCCTACGATCAGGAAATAACCTAGAAATATCCTGAGGCTGATTTTCATGGCATTTGCAAGCTGTAACCCATCCCTCGATGGGTAAGTATCGGGTTGCCTTCCGCGCTGACTGCATGCAGTTTTGCGCGTAAGGTTTTAATGTGCGCATCCACTGTCCGTTCAAGCGTTTCTTCTGCGTCGATCCAGATCAGGTCCATCAGTTGCACCCTGGAGAAAATGCGGTGCGGCTGGCTGATAAGCGTTTTCAATAGCAGGTACTCGTAACGTGTCAGGCTAAGCCAGGTGTTGTAATACTGGATGCGTGCCTGGTTGCTATCGAGTTTAAAAGGGTTGCTAGCGGGTTGAGTAGGCTGCTTGTGCTGGGTGCGCCTCAATATGCCACGGACGCGTGCCACGATTTCGCGTGGGCTGAATGGCTTGGTGATGTAGTCGTCAGCACCGATTTCTATGCCTACAATCCGGTCGATTTCATGGTTTTTTGCAGACAGGAACAGGATAGGCACGCTTGAGGTTTCCCGAATTTTGCGGCATACCTCCAATCCCGAAATATCCGGAAGGCCGATATCCAGGATAATAAAGTCCACGGGATTTGTTCGCAGAAAGGCCAAAGCCTCGCTACCCAGCATTACGTGGCTCGCCGCGAACTGTTCGGCTTCCAGTGCATACAGCAATGTATCTGCGATAGAGACTTCATCTTCAACAATCAGGATATGCATGGCCATATATGTGATTGTAGCGGCACATGGCGGAAACTAATAAAAAAGCCTGCTAGGGGCAGGCTTTTTCACGGTACCGACAATGTCTCTTACTGGAAGAAGTCTTTCACTTTGTCCATCCAGCCTTTTGCCCTTGGGCTGTGCTTGTCGGAATCCTGTTGGTTGATGACTTCCAGTTCGCGCAACAGCTCTCGCTGGCGCTCGGTCAGCTTGACCGGGGTTTCCACCACCACATGGCACATCAGGTCGCCATTGTCGCTGCTGCGGAGCGGTTTGATGCCTTTGCCGCGCAGGCGGAAGGTCGCGCCGGTCTGCGTTTCGGCAGGAATCTTCATCTTGGCGTGACCGTCGAGGGTCGGGATTTCGATCTCACCGCCGAGTGCCGCCGTACTGAAGCTGATAGGCATTTCGCAGTGCAGGTTGCCGCCTTCGCGCTGGAATATATTGTGCGCTTTGAGGTGCACGACGACATACAAATCACCAGGTGGGCCACCATTGACGCCGGCTTCGCCTTCACCGGTCAGGCGGATACGATCGCCTTCATCCACACCGGCCGGGATCTTCACCGACAATGTTTTATGTTGTTTGACACGGCCTGCACCGGAACAGGTCGAGCATGGCTCTTTCACCATCTTGCCGCTGCCATGGCATTTGGGGCAGGTCTGCTGTACCGAAAAGAAACCTTGCTGCATACGCACTTGGCCGTGGCCGCCGCAGGTGGTGCATGTCACGGGCTGGGTGCCGGGACGTGCGCCCGAGCCGTGGCAGGTGTCGCATTCGGACATGACCGGGATGCGGATCTTGGTCTCGGTACCGCGTGCGGCTTCTTCCAGCGATATTTCCATGTTGTAGCGCAGGTCGGCGCCACGGTAGACGTTGGAGCGGCGGCCGCCACCGCCTGCGGCGCCACCGAAGATATCACCGAAGATATCACCGAAGGCATCGGAGAAATTACCGAAGCCCTGTCCGCCAGGGCCGGGACCTGAACTTGGGTCTACGCCTGCATGCCCGTACTGGTCGTAGGCACCGCGCTTCTGGTCGTCCGACAGCATTTCGTACGCTTCCTTGGCTTCCTTGAAGCTCTCTTCGGCTTTAGGATTGTCAGGATTGCGGTCGGGGTGATGTTTCATCGCCAGCTTGCGATATGCCTTCTTGATTTCATCCGCATCGGCGTCGCGGTTGACGCCCAGGATCTCGTAATAATCACGTTTTGCCATAATCAGGTCAGCAACTTATAGTCAGTAGTTAATATGTAAGTGGTAGTGGCAGCGAGCAGACATTGAATAGCGAAAAGTCGCTAGCATCCCTGGGACGCTAACGACTGCTCGCACAATGCCGACTAACTGGCGTTAGTCTTTCTTCACTTCTTCGAATTCCGCATCGACTATATCACCGTCTACGGTCTTCTCAGTGGGTTCGCCATTTGCACCCGCATTATTACCGGCTTCTGCGGCACCTGCTTCTGCCTGTTGCTGGGCATAGACTTTCTCACCCAGCTTTTGCGAAGCTTCCATCAGGGCATTGCTCTTGGCCTCGATGGTTTCCTTGTCGTCCGACTTGATCGCTTCTTCCGCTTCCTTGATGGCAGTTTCGATCTTTTCTTTCTCGCCGGCATCCAGCTTGTCGCCATGTTCAGCCAGCGACTTCTTCACGCTGTGTATCATGCCGTCAGCCGAATTGCGGGCATCGACCAGTTCACGTAGCTTGAGGTCTTCATCCGCATGCGATGCTGCATCTTCTTCCATGCGCTTGATTTCCTCTTCCGACAAGCCGGAATTCGCCTTGATGGTGATCTTGTTTTCCTTGCCGGTCGCCTTGTCCTTGGCGGACACATGCAGGATACCGTTGGCGTCGATGTCGAATGTCACTTCGATCTGCGGCATACCGCGTGGTGCAGGCGGGATATCGGAGAGATTGAACTGGCCCAGGCTCTTATTGCCGGATGCCATTTCGCGCTCGCCCTGCAGCACCTGGATGGTCACCGCATTCTGGTTGTCTTCGGCTGTGGAGAATACCTGCGATGCCTTGGTCGGGATCGTGGTGTTCTTCTTGATCAGCTTCGTCATCACGCCGCCCAGTGTCTCGATACCCAGTGACAATGGGGAAACGTCCAGCAACAGCACGTCTTTCACGTCGCCTTGCAGCACGCCGCCCTGGATGGCTGCGCCAACGGCAACAGCTTCGTCCGGGTTCACGTCCTTGCGCGGTTCCTTGCCGAAGATTTCCTTCACTTTTTCCTGCACCTTGGGCATACGGCTCTGGCCGCCGACCAGGATCACGTCAGTGATGTCTTCGATCTTGACGTTGGCATCCTTCAATGCGGTACGGCAAGGCGCAATGGTGCGTTCAATTAAGTCTTCCACCAGGGATTCGAACTTGGTGCGGGTGATTTTCACAACCAAATGCTTAGGCCCGGTCGCGTCTGCCGTGATATACGGCAGGTTCACTTCAGTCTGCTGTGAGGACGACAACTCGATCTTGGCTTTTTCAGCGGCTTCCTTCAGGCGCTGCTTGGCCAGCAGGTCGTTGCGCAGGTCCAGGCCGTTTTCTTTCTTGAACTCGTCGGCCAGGAAATCGATCAGGCGGTTATCGAAGTCTTCGCCGCCAAGGAAAGTATCGCCGTTGGTGGACAATACTTCGAACTGGTGTTCGCCGTCGATTTCGGAGATTTCGATGATAGATACGTCGAACGTACCGCCACCCAAGTCGTAGACGGCAATCTTGCGGTCGCCTTCCTGCTTGTCCAGGCCGAATGCCAGTGCAGCAGCAGTCGGTTCGTTGATGATGCGCTTCACATCCAGGCCGGCGATACGGCCGGCGTCTTTCGTGGCCTGGCGCTGGCTATCATTGAAGTAAGCGGGCACGGTGATCACGGCCTCGGTCACTTCTTCGCCCAGGTAGTCTTCTGCCGTCTTCTTCATCTTGCGCAATACTTCGGCAGAGATCTGCGGTGGTGCCATCTTTTCGCCGCGCACTTCCACCCATGCATCGCCGTTATCGGCTTTGGCAATGGTGTACGGCATCAGGCCGATGTCCTTCTGCACTTCTTTTTCGTCGAAACGACGGCCGATGAGGCGCTTTACCGCATACAGCGTGTTCTTCGGGTTGGTCACGGCCTGGCGCTTGGCTGGTGCGCCGGCCAGGATCTCGCCATCATCCTGGTAGGCGATGATGGAGGGGGTTGTGCGGGTACCTTCTGCATTCTCGATGACGCGCGGCTTGCCGCCTTCCATCACGGCCACGCAGGAGTTCGTGGTGCCCAGGTCAATACCGATAATTTTTCCCATAATATTCCTCTTAAATCTGATTAGTTATTTGATTGAATGTAATGAATAGCAATGTTCTTAAAGTGGAGATAGCACGTCATATTTCAAGTGCAAAGACTCCCCGGCCATCAAAAAATATTATTCCTTGGCCTTCACCACCATCACCAGCGCAGGACGTAATACACGCTCGTTCAGCGTATAGCCTTTTTGCAGGACGCTAAGCACGGTATTCGGTTCGGCACCTGCTTCGATAGCGCTGATGGCCTGGTGCTTATTGGGGTCGAATTTCTCGCCGACAGGATTGATTTCGGCGATGTTGAATTTTTCAAACACGGAACCCAGTTGCTTGGACGTCAATTCCACGCCGCTCTTGTAGCTTTCCAGCGTGGCCGTTTCCACATTCAGCGCGGCATCCAGGCTATCTTTCACAGCCAGTAGTTCATTGGAGAACTTTTCCAGCGCGTATTTGCGCGCCTTGTCGATATCATCGGTTGCACGGCGGCGTATATTTTCACCTTCGGCCTTCACATACAGCACGGCAGCCTGCTGCTCGGCGAGCTTTTCTTCCTGCTTTGCCAGCGCTTCTTCCAGTTCGGCAATGCGTTGGGCTGATTGCTGCTCAGGTGAGGCTGCGGTTTCCGCAGCCTCATGTTCGAATGCTGCTTCCTGGTTCTGATCTTCTTCTTGCATAACTAATCCCTTAAATGATCCGGCCTATAACGATCCGTTTTTCATAAAATAAATGACAACCCAATCTACTGCTCGACAATACACACACAGTGGGGATGGAATTTCGCATTTCAAGCTTGGCTAATAAAAAATTAGCGAAGAAAAACTACTCGACAAACGATCGATGAAGCCCTTTTTTCCGCTGCTTGTTAAGCGGCAATGATTGATGCCAGGCTTTGTATGACGTGCTGTGGAGAAGGCGGCATCGCTTTGCCTCCGAGATTGAAGGCGAAGGTATCGCTACCAGGGTAGATGCCGGTGAGCGATGGATCCGTATCCGTATAAATAGCAACGGTGGGGCACTTGAGGGCGACGGCCAGATGCGCCAGTCCAGTATCGACACCCACCGCAGCCCTGGCGCCGGCAATAATACCGGCCAGTTGGGCAAGCCCTAGCTTGGGCAATACGATGGCACCAGCGGTATTTTGGGCAATGCTTGCCGCTCTTGCATGCTCGCTCTCGCTGGCCCAGGGCAGCAACAGGGCATACCCTTGTTCATACAGGTCCCGACCCAGTGTCATCCAGTGCTCGACTGCCCAAAGTTTGGAGTCGCGGCTAGTCGCGTGCAAGCCCACAATATAATGTTCAGGCAAAGCAAGCTGGGGGTCATTTACCAAGGGTGAAGAGCCGGCCAGGCCGTAATCCGGCAATGTGGTCGGTACTGTATAACCCAGTGCCAGAGCTGCCAGTTCGCGGTTCCTGGCAACGGCGTGCTGGTTGCGTGCGCTAGCATAGTGATGCTCGTAGAGGCAAGCTGCAAGCGGCTCCCGGGCCGATTGCCTGTCCTGGCCGTAACTTGGCCCATTCGCCATTCTGCTGATCACGGCACTCTTGATCAGCCCCTGCGTATCCAGTACATGGTCATAACGCTGGCTTGTCAGCCGTTTCCTGAAATCGGCGATCTCCGCCCAGGTTTTCCCTTGCAGCAAGTGCTTGCGCCAGCGGCGGATCGCCACCGGGATGACATCGCGGACATGCGGATGCAGTCTTGCGATCTCGGCAAATCCTTCCTCTACTACCCAGTCGAATGTGGCATGCGGATGGTGCTTGCGAATGTCGGCAATAACGGGAAAGTTGTGGATGACATCGCCCATGGACGATGTTTTTACAAGGAGGATGCGAGGCATAAGCCGTATTTTCGCATACAATTGCGACTTTATTTAATTCACACTTTCGCCAGAAAACTTCTTGGTTTCTCAAAAACTCGATTGAAATTCGCCTTCCTCATCTTTAAGTATTTCCCATTCGGCGGGATGCAGCGCGATATGCTGCGCATTGCCAACGAACTGGTGAAACGCGGACATACGGTGGATATCTTCACCATGTCATGGGAGGGCGAGTTGCCGCAGGAGGGCATCCGTACGCACATGCTGCCGGTGACAGGATGGCTTAATTACAAGCGCTACCAGCGATTCATCGAACAGGCGCATAGACAGATCGCGGCCGCCAACAACTCCGGCGACGGCTATGACTATATTGTCGGCTTTAACCGCATGCACGGCCTGGATGCCTATTTTGCGGCCGACCCCTGTTTCAAGACGCGTGCCTTTACGCAGCGTAACTTTCTATACAGGCTTACTCCTCGTAATAAGTGGTTTGCGGAGTGCGAACGCGCGATATTCGAGGACAGTGCCAGTGAAATCCTGCTGCTATCGAACGATGAAAAGGTCGAGTTCCAGCGCTGGTACCACACGCCGGACCGCCAGTTCCATTTCATCCCGCCATTCCTTTCTGCTGCACGCTTGGCGTTGCAGGATAAAGCCGAGATGCGAGCGCATATACGCAAGGCGTTCGGGTTTGGCGAAAGCGATTTCATCTTTTTGCTGGTCGGTTCCGGTTTCTACATGAAGGGGCTGGACCGAGCGATCAAGGCGCTGGCAGCATTACCGCCGACCCAGTTGGCGAATACCCGGCTTGTAGCTGTCGGGCAGGATAATCCGAAGCCATTCATAAAGCTGGCGGCCGGATTGGGCGTGCAAAAAAACCTGCATATCTCCAAGGGCCGGCCGGATATTCCCCAGCTGATGCAGGGAGCGGATAGCTATGTGCATCCCGCATACCGTGAGAATACCGGCCTGGTCCTGCTGGAGGCGCTCGCCAGCGGTTTGCCGGTACTGGCCACGGCCAGTTGCGGTTATGCCCACCATATCGGGCAGGCAGATGCCGGGCTGGTGGCCGCGATGCCCTTCGACCAGGCCGCGTTCAACCGATTATTCGAAGCGATGGTGACCTCCAGCAGGAAGGCAAACTGGAGCGAAAATGGCATTGCCTACGCCCAAACCCTGATGCGCGCAAACGACGGCAGTGCGGAGGCGCGTATTCTCAATGAGCTAGCGATGAATAAAAGTGAGCTTGCTGCGCATGACAAGGCCCCGAATGATGAAGCCTAAATCGGTGCTGCACATGCCCGAACACTTGGTGGATATGCTAAGGAACGACCAGGCATTCGACCAGGTGATGCAGCTGGACGGTGAAGTATTCCGCGACGTGCCGGGCCGCCGCACCATCAAGGTGGAGTTGGCCGGTAAATCCTACTTTATCAAGCAGCATTTCGGCGCGGGCTGGAACGAGATATTCAAGAACCTGGCGACATTGCGCTGGCCTATCCTCAGCGCAAAGACGGAATGGCGTGCGATCCAGAAACTGGATAAGGTCGGTATTCCAACTACGCCGGGTGTAGCGCTCGGCTGCCGCGGCAGCAACCCTGCGCATTTGCAATCCTTCCTTATTACCGAAGACCTGGGCGACATCATTTCGCTGGAAACCCTGTGCGCCGGCTGGCCGCAGAATCCGCCCGATGCGCGCTTCAAGCGCAGGCTGATACTGGAAGTCGCGCGCATCGCACGCACGCTGCATGGCAACGGCATGAACCACCGCGATTTTTACATCTGCCACTTCTGCCTGGATAACAAGCGCCTGGCGCTCGGTGAAATTTATATTTACCTGATCGACCTGCACCGGGTGGGCATCCGCAACGTGATCGAGCCGACTGCCCGCATGAAAGACATGGCGGCACTCTATTTCTCGGCCATGAGCATAGGCCTTACCCGGCGCGACTTCCTGCGTTTCCTGCGGGCGTACACGGGCAACTTGCGCCATAGCCTCAAGGAAGAACGCGGTTTCTGGGGGAAAGTGGAACAGCGCGCGCAAAAACTCTATTTCAAATTCCATGGCATGAAGCCTAGCCAGATCGCCAGCGAAGTGAACCATGAGTAAAGTGGGCTATGAAACTGAGTCATGAATATAGTAAACGGGGAGCTTAATGCCGGACAGGTGCCATGAGCGATAAGTTGAAAGTATTCCTGGTGTTGGCAGCCTTGCTATTGCCGGCCCTTTATGCGGGGCTGGATAGCCGCCCCTTGTATAAAATCCAGGAAGTGCGTATCGCGGAAACCGCACGTGAAATGCTGATAAGCGGCGACTACGTTGTACCGCGTCTTAACGGCGAACTGCGCCTGCAGAAGCCGCCCTTGCCTTATTGGACGACGGCAGCGAGCTATACCCTGCTGGGCGTGAATGAGCGTGCGGCGCGCATCCCCTCCATTATTTTCAGCGCATTGACCGCATGGCTTTTATTCAGCTGGCTAAGCCGTAGCGCATCGATGAATGCTGCGGCCAATACCGCACTGATACTGGTGACCAGTTACATCGCCTTGCGCTATTCGCGTAGCGGCGAGGCCGATGCCACGCTCATGTTCTTCATCACGGCCGCTTGCTATCTTGGCTACCGGATACTGGAAGGGTCGGCATCGCGCCTGCATGCGCTGCTGTTCTATGCAGCATTAGGACTGGGCTTCCTGACCAAGGGGCCGGCCGGTATTGCCATTCCCCTGGTCACGGTGGTGGTTGCCGGCCTGACTGCCAGGCGGCTTGCCTATTTCAAGGGCAGTGTCAGCATCGCCGGGCTAGCTTTGTTAGTGATGATCGCATTCGGCTGGTACGCGTGGATATTCTGGCAATTACCGGATATCGCACAGCAGTTCTTCTCGAAACAGGTCGATGAAACCTTTATTTCCGGTACGCATGCCAAGCCGGTGTGGTGGTACATCGTGCATATTTTCGACTTCTACCTGCCATGGGGGCTACTGATTATTCCTGCCGCGATCTGGCTTTATAAAGGGCGGAGATCGACACCCGCTTTGCCGGAGATCGTCAGGTTCGCACTGCTGTGGCTGGCGGTGGTGTTCGTCCTGCTCACCTTTACCGTCAACAAGCAGGTGCAGTACGCCATGCTGTTTGCTCCGCCGTTGGCGATATTGCTCGGCCATTATCTATATCTTGCGCAGGGCGGGTTTGCGCGCTGCAACCGTATCCTGTTCTACCTGGCCTGCGTGGCCGCCATCGGCGCAATCGCCTATTTTGCCCGTCGGCATGCAACGCTTGAATGGCAAAGCCTGCTCTTGGCCGGCATTGTGCTGCTGCCCTTACTGTTAAGGAAATGGCTGGCCGCCAGTGCCGTATCTGTACCTGTCTTGTTAGTTGCCGGCATGACGGCCATGTTCTATGTGCTCGGCGAGGTGAACCTTGCCAGCGACCCTGAAAAGACGGACGCGCCCTTGCTTATGGCCAAAATCAGGCATCTCGAAAACCTGCATCAGGCATGGCCCGGCGATGGCGCGGTTTCCTATTACGCCGGCAGGCCGATACCACCTTTAAAGACAAAAGCAATTGTCGACATGGTGCAGGCACAGCATGAAGCGCTGGTGATCGCCAGCGAAAAGCCCAACATTGAAGGGCTTACCGCCCAGGCGGTCATGTCCGAGGGTCGCCTTACCTTGTGGAAGTTGCAGCCGTAATAATGACGGAGACCCTATTCAATCTGTCGCAAGGCGTGAACATCGGCCAGCATGCAGAGTACTTCACCCTCGAGCTGGCGGATGGCAGCCTGCTGGAGTGCCAGGAGATAGTCAGGCGGGTGCCTGGCAAACGCCTGGTATGCCGTGGCCTGTGGGATGGCCGCATGGTGTTTGCAAAGGTATTCATAGGCGATAGCGCTCCACGTTACGCCGGCCGTGATGCCAAAGGGGTAGAGGCGATAGCACATGCTGGATTGCTGACACCGGCATTGCTTTACACCGGCAATACCCTGGATGGGACTGCGCAAGTACTGCTGTTCCAGGCTATTGAAGACGGCGTCAATGCAGAAGAGATATGGCAAGCCATGCCGGCGCATTCCCCGGAACGGCATTCACTGGCCCTGGCCCTGGTGGGAGTCGTTGCAAGCCACCACCAGGCGGGCCTGTTGCAGACGGATCTTTACCTGAAGAATTTCCTGGTGCTGAAAAATACGTTGGCTGAAAAAACCATCTACACCTTAGATGGGGATGGCATCCGCAACCCAAGTAACGGGCTATCAAGAAAAACCGCGCTGAATAACCTTGCCCAGCTGTTTTCTAAGTTCGATGCATTAGACGATGGATGGATTCCCGAGCTTGCCTTGCATTACGCCCAGCAGAGTAAGCAGAGTCTGAGCGTGTCCGATATAGCACGCTTAAGCAGTAATGCTATGCGGATACGCAGGCATGCAGCCCTTCGATACACAAATAAGGTCTTCAGGAGCTGCACCGATGTAGACGTACAGCAAGACAGCCACCGCTTTGTGGCAGTGGCACGGCCTTATTTCGATAGTGCTACCTTGATGCTGCAACATCCTGAGCAATTATTCGATGAACATACGGTGCGCCTGAAAAGTGGCAATACCTGTACGGTAAGCCTGGTTACGGCAAATTACGGCAAGGTGAGCCACGGCACGGCAAGCTATGGTGTCTTAACTCAAGGCACGGAAAACCATAGTGCCGTAACTCACGGCACGAAAAACCAAGTCGAGCCAGATGACTTAAATGTAGTGGTCAAGCGGTATAATATTAAAAGTTTCTGGCACGGATTGAAGCGCATGATCCGGCGTTCGCGTGCAGCTATTTCCTGGTCGAATGCACACCTGCTTGCAATCTACGGCATCGCAACGGCAGCACCCATTGCGCTATATGAGAAGCGCATAGGGCCTTTGCGCCGGGAGTCGTATTTCCTGGCGGAGTATGTGTATGCCCCGGATGTTGCTGCGTATTTTGCAGATGCGAAGTACGACCAGGTAAGCAAAGAAATCGCTGCAGGCAATATTGCGCAGGTATTTTTCAAGTTGCAGCTCCTGATGATCGCCCATGGGGATTTCAAGGCCAGTAACATGAAGATTGTGGCGGATAGCACCGATATGCATAGCCCGGTGCTGATCGACCTGGACAGCCTGAAGCAATACCGATGCAAGATCCTGTTTGAGCGCCGCCATGTGCGCGATATCAAGCGATTTTTCAGGAATTGGCAGGATGACGCCGCAATACAGGCACTGCTGAAAAAAGCGTTTCAACAGGTTTACCTGGAATCCGCTGGTAATGAACACGAGGCAAATACACCGAATGCCCGCCTGCTCCAGTCTGCAGGGCTAATTGACTGAATAATGGAATAGATATGATTATTTTAGGTTTATCCGGCGCACTAGGCCACGATGCTTCAGCTGCCATCATCGTAGACGGCAAGATCATTGCGGCAGCAGAAGAAGAGCGTTTCATCCGCGACAAGCACGCCAAGAACAAATTTCCCTACGAGGCCACCAGGTATTGCCTGCGCGAAGCCGGCATCAAGCCGGAAGACGTGGATGTCGTGACGTTTCCTTATGGTGAAATCCCGCTTATTGGTAGTAAAGCGCGCTGGCATTATGCCAAGCGTTACTGGTATGCGCCGGATCGCGCGCTGGATGCGCTGTTCAACGGCAATCGTCGTTTCCGCCGCAACCGTGATAAATCCCTCAAGCTGATGGCCGACCTGGGCATCAGCAATGCTAAATTCATGCCGGTTGAGCATCACCTGGCGCATGCCAGCAGTGCCTACCACCTGAGCGGGTTCAAGCAAAAAACCGCCATCGTCGGTATCGACGGCAAGGGCGAGTATGCGACCACTTTCTTCGGCTACGGTGAGAACGGCAAGATCCACAAGATCAAGGAATTCTATGATCCGGACTCCCTGGGTGGGTTGTATGGCGCGATTACCGAATACCTGGGCTTTGAGATGCTGGACGGCGAATTCAAGGTGATGGGGATGGCGCCGTATGGCGACGCCAGCCGCTACGACCTATCGGACCTGGCGAAGTTTGAGGATGGCGAACTGGTCATCAATACCAAGTACGTCAATGTGGTCGGCCTGCGACGCTACAAGGAAAAAGGCAAAGGCTTCTATTTCACGCCGGCCCTCATCGAGCGCCTGGGACCCAAGCGCGAGGGCGACGAGATCGACGACCCTTACATCCATTACGCAGCCTCCATCCAGAAACTGCTGGAAGACATCGCGCTGAAGATGATCGACTATTACCTCGGCGACATCATCCGTGAAACCGGCCTGATCTGCATGGCCGGCGGCGTCGCGCTCAATGTGAAACTGAACCAGCGCATCATCGCCATGCCGCATGTCAAAGAGTTATTCGTACAGCCTGCCGCCGGCGATGCAGGCACGTCACTGGGTGCAGCGAGTTATATCGTCCAGCAGTTGGGCGAGCAGGTCGAGCCTATGCCCCATGCCTACCTTGGGCCTTCGTTTACCACTGAAGAGTGTATTGCAGCTTGCGAGCAACATCCGGCCAAACCAAAATTCCAGCGTGTGGAAAATGCCTCATTGAAAGGCGCAGAGCTGCTGGCTGCAGGGAATCCCTTAGCCTGGCTGCAGGGCCGCATGGAATTCGGCCCGCGTTCTTTAGGGTGCCGAAGCATCCTGGGCGATCCAAGTTTCCCTGGTGTAGCGGACCGCATCAATGCGCAGATCAAGTACCGCGAGCGCTGGCGCCCATTCTGCCCGAGCATGCTGGACAGGGCGGCGGAAGATATCCTGCAGACGAGTCATCCTGCGCCCTACATGACGTTCACTTTCAATGTGGCGGAACACTGGAAATCGCGCATCCCGGAAGTCGTGCATGAAGATGGCACCGCACGGGCACAAGTGGTCACTAAGGCCACCAACCCGCGTTACTACGCATTGATAGAGGAGTTGGAACGCCTGCGCGGGATACCGGTGGTCCTGAACACATCCCTCAATCGTCGCGGCGAACCGATGATATGCAGCCCGACAGATGCCCTCAACATGTTTTACGGCTGCGATCTCGAGTATCTTTTAATGGAAGATGTACTGGTGACCAAAACTTGAGTTCCATGATCTTTTTGTAGTTGAGATTCATTCAATAAGCAATTGGATTTCTTGAAAATTCTCGTTTGACGATACTCCTGCCTTTGACGGATAATCGAAGGTCAAACCCATTCTTGTAGTGTGCACATGAAACAGATTTTAAATGAAGTAACCGAGCGCATCCGCGAACGCAGTACCCCTACACGCAAAGCCTATCTGCAGCGTATCGAGCAGATCATCAAACGGCCGCGAGGCAGCGACCGTATGGGCTGTGCCAACGTGGCGCATGCGTTTGCCGCCATGCCCGAGAACGATAAATTCCGCATCGTGGCAGAGAAAGCGCCGCATATCGGCATTGTCACCGCGTACAACGATATGCTGTCCGCGCACCAGCCATACCAGACTTATCCCGACATCATCAAGGATGAGGCGCATAAACTGGGTGCCACCGCACAGGTTGCTGGCGGCGTGCCCGCGATGTGCGACGGTATTACGCAGGGCGAACCCGGCATGGAACTTAGCCTGTTCTCGCGCGATACCATTGCCATGAGTACCGCCATTGCGCTGTCGCATGATGTATTCGACGCCGCATTATTGCTCGGCGTGTGCGACAAGATCGTACCGGGCATGCTGATCGGTGCCTTGCAGTTCGGTCATTTACCTTGTGTATTCGTGCCCGCCGGCCCGATGAGCACCGGTCTGGATAACACCTCCAAGTCCAAAGTGCGTGAAAAGTATGCCCAGGGCCAGGTTGGCCGCGAAGAGCTGCTGGCCTCTGAATCGGCCGCCTATCACGGCCCCGGCACCTGTACTTTCTACGGTACGGCCAACAGCAACCAGATGTTGCTGGAAGCCATGGGCCTGCATGTACCTGGTTCCGCCTTCGTGCACCCGCACGACGGCATGCGCGAGATGCTGACGCGCGAAGCCGTGCGCACCGTATTGTCCAATACACAAGGCCAGCGGTTCACGCCTATCGGCCAGCTGGTGGATGAGCGTGTCATCGTCAATGCGATCGTAGCGCTACTGGCCACCGGCGGCAGTACCAACCACTGTATCCACTGGGTGGCGGTGGCACGTGCCGCCGGCATCCTGATCGACTGGTCGGATTTCTCCAAGTTGTCGCAAGCAACGCCATTGCTGGCACGCGTCTATCCTAACGGCTCCGCCGACGTCAACCAGTTCCAGGAGGCAGGTGGCCCTGGTTTCGTGATCCGCGAACTGATCAACGGTGGTTATATGCACGACGACGTTTCTTCCGTCGTCATCGGCGGCCTGCGTGACTTCTGCAAAAAACCGGCCAGGGAGAATGAGAACCTGGTCTGGCTGGATATGCCGGCCGAATCCCCGGATGAAACGATATTGCGTACGACCAGCAAGCCGTTCAGTGCTTCGGGCGGTTTGCAGCTGATGATAGGCAATATGGGGCGCTCCGTTATCAAGAGCTCTTCTGTACCAGAGGACCGCCAGATCATTGAAGCGCCAGCCATCGTGTTCAACGCGCAGGAAGAACTGCTGGCGGCATTCGAGCGCGGCGAGCTGGAAAAAGACTTCGTTGCCGTCGTGCGTTTCCAGGGGCCTCGTGCCAACGGCATGCCGGAGCTGCATAAACTCACGCCACCGCTTTCCGTGTTGCAGAACATGGGCTATAAAGTGGCGATCGTTACCGACGGCCGCATGAGCGGCGCATCCGGCAAGGTGCCGGCTGCCATCCATCTGAGCCCGGAGGCATTGGCCGGAGGCTTCATCGGCAAGGTGCGGGATGGCGATATTATCCGGCTGAATGCCAAAGTCGGTACGCTGAACGCGTTGGTGGATGAAGACGAATGGCAGGCGCGCCCTATTGCCACAATCACGGAAGCGCAACGCAACATCAATAGCCATGGTATCGGGCGTGAGCTGTTTGGCGGGATGCGCAGGAATGTGCATAGCGCCGAAGAAGGCGCGGTCACCTGGTTGTAAATTCCATGGTCGAACGATAACGGCGTTGCGCTTCACTTGCCGCACACAACAAGTACTGTCTGCGTTCGCGCGTCTTGTTCTCCTTCGACCATGAAATTTACATGCCGCAGAAATTTGAACATTACTAAAATCTTGAGAGACTTATGAATACATTAGAACTAGCAACCCACGGCCCAGTGATCCCGGTGATCGTGATCAATCGCGTGGAAGACGCCGTTCCTATGGCCGAGGCTTTGTTGGAAGGCGGCATCAAGGTGCTGGAAGTCACATTGCGGACTTCCTGTGCATTGCAGGCCATGGAAGCGATAGCCAAGGCAGTGCCGGACGCTATCCTGGGTGCCGGTACTGTGCGCAGTGTGGCCGATGCAAAAGCGGCGAAGGATGCCGGATGTACATTTGCCGTGAGTCCCGGTTATACCAGCCAGGTCGGGCTGGCATGCCGTGATATCGGCTTGTCCTTGTTGCCCGGCGTATCCACCGGTTCGGAAATCATGATGGCGAATGCCGATGATTACTACTTCCTTAAGCTGTTCCCTGCAGTGGCGGTAGGCGGCATCAACCTGCTTAAAGGCTTTGCCGGACCGTTCACGGACGTGAAGTTCTGCCCCACAGGCGGCGTTACCGTGGAATCTGCACCGCAATTCCTTGCCTTGCCGAATGTGATCGTATGCGGCGGCACCTGGCTGACGCCTGCAGATGCAGTGGCTTCCGGTAACTGGGCGCACATTACCAAGCTGGCGCGCGAAGCAAGCGCAATTAAAGCCTAAGCTGCCATCTTATGGCGAAATGAAACCTATATCCGGCGTTGCCGGGTATAGGTTTTTTTAAATATCCATGCATACACATACCTCACTCGACATTTCCCCCTATAAAACAATTATTTTCGATTGCGATGGGGTGGTGCTGAATTCCAACCAGCTCAAAATCCAGGCGTATCACCAGGTGGCCATCCAGTACGGGGCAAGTGAAACCCAGGCGAAGGCACTGGTTGATTACCATATTCTGCTCGGCGGTATTTCCCGCTACACTAAATTCGAGTATTTTTTGCGGGAAATACTCAAGCGGCCAGTGACGGACGATGCGATGCAGCAGTTGTTCGATGCCTTCGGTAGTGAGGTGGAGCGTTTGTTGAGCGACTGCGAAATCGCCCCCGGTCTGCAGGCATTGCGTGAGGCCACGCCAGGTGTGCGTTGGCTAGTGGTTTCCGGCGGCGACCAGCTTGAACTGGGTAAAATATTCAGTCAACGCCAGATTGCACAATATTTCGATGCCGGCATATTTGGCAGTCCGGACGACAAGGATGCAATCATCACGCGGGAACTGGCAAACGGGAATATTATTACCCCTGCCCTGTACCTAGGGGACAGTAAATACGATCACATCGCCTCGACCAATGCCGGCCTGGATTTCATATTCCTCAACGGGTGGACGGATTTCGATGGCTGGCAGGATTATTGCTCATCTAATGGTATTAAAGTGCTGAATAGCATCGACGATTTATTAAAACAATAAAGATAAAGGCGTGTACTAATGTCTTCCAGATTTATCCAACCCACCCAACTGTCCGTCGTGGTGCCTGTGCGCAATGAACAGGATAATGTGGCGGGACTTATTGCTGAAATCGATAACGCACTAAAATCCCTTACGTATGAAATTATTTATGTGGATGATGGCAGCACCGACGAAACGTTGGCACGGCTTAAGGCCCTGCAAAATACGTATGAATTACGCATAGTTCGTCATGCAAAAAGTTGCGGTCAAAGTACCGCCGTCAGAAGCGGTGTCAAGGCTGCCCGTTATGAGTGGATCGTGACGCTGGACGGCGATGGACAAAATGATCCTGCCGATATCCCGAAACTAGTGGCCGCCATGGCAGAAGGCGTCGAACTGATAGGCGGCAACAGACGCCAAAGTCGTCGCGATACCTTCATCAAGCGCCTGTCTTCTGTCATAGCGAATGGCGTCAGATCGAAAATGCTGCATGACGACACGCCAGACACCGGCTGCGGCTTAAAGCTGTTTTCACGAACCACGTTCCTCGAGTTGCCTTACTTCGATCATATGCACCGGTTTTTGCCGGCGCTGGTGAAACGCAGCGGCGGCAAAATACTGTCGGTGCCGGTGAGTCATCGCAACCGAGAACATGGCAAATCCAACTACGGCACGCTGGATCGCCTGATGGTCGGCATAGTCGACCTGTTCGGCGTAGCCTGGCTGCAGCGACGGGCCAAGCAGCCTGTCGTAACTGAAGAGTAAATCTACATGGATCATGGCGTCAGTTATTTCTTTGAGCATTTAATCGATGCCTTGCTGCATTACGTTAATGATATGCCGCTGGGGGATTTGGTCTGGCTGGGCATCGGATTAGTTGGGCAGTGCCTGTTCATGATGCGCTTCATCGTGCAGTGGATACACAGCGAGCGACATCAGCAGAGCCTTATCCCTGTCAGTTTCTGGTACCTGAGCCTGTCTGGTGGATTGATCGTACTGGCGTATGGGGTACACCGTGTCGACCCGGTAATTATCCTCGGACAGCTGCCAGGTACGATTGTTTATACCAGAAACCTCATGCTGCTCCGACGTTCCGTCAGGCAGAAAAACTCCCTTAACACTTAAACTTTCTTATCAGCATAACTTTTCCCTCCAGTGGATACTTCGAACAAGTTTTACACGCCACTTTTGCTAGTGACGATGGTGCTGGGCATAGTCATCATCTTCTATGGCCTTGGCACACTCGAGCTTATGTCTTTGAACGAAGGCCGCAGGGCTCTAGCAGTCAAAGAGATGTTCTTGGGAGGAAATTGGTTGCTGCCTCATCTAAATGGCGAGCTATATCTTTCGAAGCCACCCCTGCTGTACTGGATAGCCACTACGTTTGCATGTATCTCCGGTGGCGTTAATGAATGGATATTGAGGCTTCCTTCTGCATTGGCAGCAGTGGCGATTTTATGCATGATATACAAGTATGCTGCCAGAAATTTTGGCGTTTGGCCGGCATTGTTCAGTGTTCAGCTTTTATTGGTAAATGCCAGTTTTGCCATGCTGGCGAGGCGAGCAGAGATAGAGATGCTGTTAACGGGCCTATGTGTTGGATCCCTGTTTGCAGCGTTGATCTATATCCAGGAGCAGGGCGGCAAGCGCTGGATTTACCTCAGTTATTTTTTGCTGGCACTGGCAGTGTTGACAAAAGGACCAGTCGCACTTTTGTTTGTTACGTTGCCGCTGATCGCTTCAGCGGCTTGGCTTAGAGACACGCGGATAAAGGATGTATTAACCAGTATCCCTGGCTGGGCAATACTATTCCTGTTTGGTATGTCTTGGTATGCTGTTGTCACGTGGCAATTAGGCCCGGATATCTGGGCACAAATCGCAAGAAAGGACATGCTGGGGAAAATGCAAGCAGAAGAGATGGCCAAGCCCGTGCTTAGCTATCTAGGATGGATTGCTGTCGATTTTTTATTGCTGGTAGCCTTGTTGTTAGTAAAGCCAAAATCCTGGTTTCTTTCAATAAAAAATCGTAAGGAATGCATCATTCTTGCAATGGCTGTTATTGTGCCATTGGTGGTTTTCTCCCTGTTTAGTAATAAACATACTAAATACTTATTGCCTATCTATCCATTTATTGCAGTGCTCTTGTCCATCCAAATAGCGCTTTTATATAAAGAGTGCGGCAGGAAAGTAAAATCAATCATAATCATGGCGGGTATTTTTTTGTCTATGCTATATGCGGTTTATTATGCTTTCATTGAGAAAGAATATTTTGACTACCGAGTATCAGCATTTTCTTTGTTTCATGTCTGGGCGAGTGGGAGTTCAGAAAATGAACTTTATGCTTATAAAAATATCGACAGCCGTTTAATTTTTTACTCTGTCAAGCCAGTCCACGAGTTGGACGGAAATCAGCTTGTCGAGTTAAAAGCCAAACATTCATCAGCACTTATTCTTGCAGAAGATAAAGCTGATATAGGCAATATCGTTGATTGTAAAATCAAAGAATTTAAACCTTACTTAAAAAAACATAAATCTCTCTTTGTATACGGTATTGGAAAGGCTTGTCATGGATAACTTTTTTGAGTTTTCATGGAGAAGAAAGCAAGAAAAATTGTATTGTGTTTCTTCGGTGTGTGGGGATGAAGTTTCGGTATTGATAGCGTGAGTGGACTTATACAACGTGAATCTAAAAAGGCTCATTGATTCTGAAAGTTGCTTTCACGGTTATTTAAAGATGTAAGTTTAGATTAATTACCGAACTATAAAGCTATAACTAATTACTTGAGGAGTGGGCTGATATTTAGTCTTGTCGACTACAGCTCAAAAATGAATATAACCAGCTTTAAAAAATTCTTAACTGAAAAAACTCACTTTTTAATTATATGGATATGCCTGCTGTTTCAAATGTTTAATTGGGGACAGCAATATCGTACTTTTGCTTACCTAAATGTTGTAGTTGTATTGATGTGTGGGTTTTATGAGGTTTAAGGAAGCGTCCACTTAATAAAGTAAATTCTTATTTATATTTTCTTTTAATCCCAGCGGGATTTATTTGTATCCACTACATTGCAGTAAATGAGTTCGCCTTCAATAAAGAAATACGAAGCCTACTTTTGGCATCTTTTTTGTTTGTAGGGATCACTCTGCTTGGTAAAACTAATAAAGAGCATCTGGAACGTAATATTTATGCTTATCTTGTAGCCTTAATTCTTATATATGTAATTGGCCAGGCCATAGCGATAGCCTTATTTCATCAGCCCTATGGAACTACAAAAAACCCGCATTACTTAGCCATGTACAGTGCAATAGCGCTCATCATTTCAATATTTTGTTTTATATATTCTTCAAGTATCCAGAAAATTTTAATTGGTACATGCATCCTAATACTAGGAGCATTTCTATTACAATCATCGTCAAGGCCTACATGGATAGGCTTGATCCTTTCCAGCATCCTAGTTTTGTTTTTTATACAAAAAAAATCAAGAAATCTAGCTAGCATCATTTTTATTTCAGTGTTGCTTTTTCTGACATTGACCAATGTAGGAAATTTTTCTAATAGATTCCAAGAACTAATTATTAATATTGGAACGGAAGAGCGAGTGGTGATATGGCAAGATTCTTGGGATATGCAGCGCACTAGCACTTCCCAACAGTGGCTATTCGGCCATGGTTTAAATAGCTTTAAAGAAAATTTTAAATCATATTCACATTATCATCAGCAACAAGTGGATTTCAATAGTCCGCATAACTTTCTATTAGAGTTACTCTATATATCCGGTGTAATAGGACTGACTCTAGTTGCTACAACAGTAACCTTAATTTATAAAAATTTGATTGATGGTTTGAATAACACTGTCCGTTATAGAAAAATTTATTTGATGCTTTTGGCATTGATTACTTCGAATTTCATTATGGTTGCCATTACACTTCCTTTTTTCACCAGCTTCAATTTAAACATTATTGCTATTGTGGCTGGTGTTGATATATATCTAAAGCAACGCGCTAAAAATGAATAAACCACTTACTGTTGTTATACCAAATTATAACGGCGCACATTTACTACGTAAAAATCTACCTTCAGTGATCGAAGCAGGAAAATTCTATGGAGATCAATTCTTTATAGTGGTTGTTGATGATGGTTCGGTCGATAACAGTGTAGAGGTATTGAGACAAGAATTCCCTTCAGTTCATCTGGTAATTCATGAGGAAAATAAAGGGTTTGCAGAGGCTGTTCATTCAGGTGTAAAAGCTGCAACGTCAGAACTGCTTTTTTTATTAAACTCTGACGTTGAAGTTGAAAAAAACATTTTCCCTGTACTGGTGGGTTACTTTGATGATCCAACTACTTTTTCGGTCAACCCACTTATCTATGATGAAGAGTCAAATGTTAAAAGACACTCTTGGAATTTGAGGCAGTTTCAGAATGGACGATTGAAGCTTTTGAGCTGGAATTTGTCGGAAGCATTACGCAGAAAGGCTGGAGGTGAAAAATTACCAACAGCGTATGCCCATGGTGGATCATTTCTTGTAAGAAAATCCATGTTTATGGAATTAGGTGGATTCCACCCTATTTACAAGCCTTTTTACAGTGAAGATTATGACTTGGGTTTACGCGCCTGGCGCCGGGGATGGGCCAGCTATTTCGAACCCAACGTTAGTATTGTCCATGCCCGCATGGGGTCAATTAGGACAAACGTAAAATTTAAATACATTAAAACTATCAGACGTCGGAATCGTTATTTTTTAGAATGGACACACCTATCACCGAAGCAACTTTGGCTGTCTGCAATCCCGCTTTCAATATTGCAGTTAATAGGCGAATTTTTATTGATAGACATCGTGAATTTGAAGGGATTTTATTTGGCCCTGGGAAAAATACCTGAAGTAATACAAGCGCGTAACGCTTTAAAAGCGAGAGAAAAGCTATCTATTGAAGACGTTCTAAAAATAATAAATTGATTTTTTGTATGTGTCACACAGCGTTTTTATTATGTCTCTCATGTACATATCTTAAAAACCCATCTACATCATCGCTACACAAGAGATCTATCAGTCGATGAACTTCATCAGTAGGCCACTCCCACCAAGCTGATGTTAATAGTGCTGACCTAAGATGCTCATCAAATCTCCATCTAACATGCCGTGCAGGAACACCAGCTACTATTGAGTATGGCTCAACGTCTTTAGTAACTACCGAGCCATTTGCGATAACTGCGCCGTGCCCGATATGAATGCCCGATAAGATCGTAGAGTCCTGGCAAATCCATACATCACTGCCAATCACAACATCACCACGGCCTACTGAATAATCCAGGATATGATTTTTTTCAGGATAAAATTCTGGAAATGGATATGTGGTGATCCAGTCGGTTCTATGATTCCCACCCAAAAAAATCTGAACATTCTTAGCGATAGAGCAATAGGCACCAATGCGTAATTGAGATTTTTTATCCCATTGCCTTACTATTGGAACTCCGTAAGTATTTGCCCCAATCTGGAATTCCGGATATAGCTTATGAAACTTGATCTGATTTCGCTCAAAACGAAGCATTTTTTTGCGATTGAAAAAACGATCCCAGATTTTCTGCAAGAAGCCGGTTATTTTTTTCATGGCATTAGTCGCCAATATTTTCAAGTGAGTTTATTACTTGCTGGGGCTGGATTCCTTTTAAGCAGTTCAAATGACCTAATGGACAAACCCTGGCAAAACAGGGGCTGCAACTCAGATTTAAATAAAATACTTTTGCATTACTGTCCATAGGAGGCGTGTGCGCAGGATCTGAAGACCCATAGACTGCCATCAAGGGTTTGCCAAGAGCTGCGCCTATATGCATTAGTCCGGAGTCGTTACTTACTATGGCACTTGTCAACGACATCAAATCTATGACCTCTGCCAATGTTGTTTGGCCGGAAAAATTTTCGCATTTATTGTCCGTGAGCACATTGATTTCGTTCGTTACAATCGCGTCTTTTTGGGATCCAAATAACCAAACTTGCCATCCTCGCTCCAAGGCATAATTAGCTACTTGGGCATAATAACTTGTAGGCCAGCGCTTCGCTTCTCCATACTCTGCTCCTGGGCAAAGTCCGAGGATACGGCTTGATCGGACTGCTATCCCTAGTTTCTTCAAAATGTCGTGTGCACTGTCGGGATTTGACAATAATTTGGGTTGGGGCACATGCTCCGGAAGATGCGATTCTTTATGTAAGCCCAACATTACAAATCTATCTACGGTGCGTGGCAACTCTGTTTTATTTAAGTTTCGAATGTCGTTAATTAATCCATACCGCATTTCACCTATAAAACTTGTGCGTTTAGGAATGCACGCAGTAAAGGGAAGAATTGCAGATTTAAACGAGTTGGTGAGAATGATTGCCTGATCATAACTATTTTTTTTGAGCCTTAGGCCCAAGCGAATACGTTGCCAGAATGCTAATTTCCCATGTTTGAAAGGGAGTGCAATAGCATTATTGATTTCTGGCATGCGTTCAACAAGGGGCAGGGTCCAGGCGGGGGCTGCAACATCGATGGTGCAATCGGGATCGTTGATCTTGAGGGTTTTGAACAGGCTCTGTGCCAGCACCATGTCGCCTACCCATGCTGGGCCAAGCACCAGGATTTTAGCGCCGGATTTGCCGGCAGGCATTGCATTATCGACGGGATACATGCGGCCCTGTTCCTGGTATTTCGTTAAAACAGGTCACGACGCCAGTTTTTCGATGATTTTACTGGTGCTGCGTCCCGGGACAATGTCGATCAAGGCTACCTTGCCTCCCCAGGATTTGACCTCGGCACCGCCGACTACCTGTGCTTCCGTGTAATCACTGCCTTTGACGATGACATCCGGACGCAATGCAGAAATCAGTTTGAGTGGCGTATCCTCATCGAACAAGATGACCGCATCGACAGCCTCAAGGGCAGCAAGCACACGTGCCCTGTCCTGCTCGTGGATGACCGGCCTGGAAGGCCCTTTTAATGCGCTTACCGACCTATCGGTATTCAAGCCCAGGATCAGGCGGTCGCCGGTTTTACGGGCGGCTTCGAGATAGGTCACATGGCCTGCATGCAGCAGGTCGAAACAACCGTTGGTGAACACGATACGCTCGCCGTTTTTCCGCCACACATCGACCTTGTGTTCCAGGCTTTCCAGCGTGCAGACTTTGCCTGCCTGCCCGGATGAGTCCTGCGACACCAGTTCCTGCAGGAGATTCTCACGGGTAATCGCGACCGTACCCACTTTCCCGACCACATAGCCGGCGGCGATATTGGCAAGCTGGAAGGAAGGCAAGGGCGCCAAGCCGTGCATCAGGCCGGCAGCCAGTGTGGCGATGACCGTGTCGCCGGCACCTGACACATCGAATACCTGTTTTGCCGTCGCAGGCAGGTGCGACGTTCCGGTTGCATCGATAAAGGTGATGCCTTCCTCTCCCCGCGTAATGGCCATGAACTGCAGCGATAGTTGCTCGCGTAAACGGCTGGCGGCCTCGATCAACGCTTCGGTGTCATGGCTATCCACGTTGCAGGCTTCGGCGGTTTCACGCTTGTTCGGCGTTAGCGCAGTGGCGCCCTGGTATTTGCTGTAGTCGCGTCCTTTGGGATCCACCAGTACGGGAATCCCCAGCGCCCTGGATTTTTCAATGACGGCCTGGCAAAGCGCCGGGCTGAGTACGCCTTTGGCATAATCGGAGAGGATTACAATCGCAGGCTTACCGGCCAGCAGGCTGGTCACGCTGGCCAGCAATTGATTTATTTCCGCAATATTAAAACTAGCCGCACTTTCCTGGTCCAGGCGCAACATTTGCTGGTGGCCGCCCAGGATGCGGGTCTTGGTCACGGTAGGGCGGGCAGCGGATCTGAACACGCCGCTGGTGTCTATGCCTGAAGCATTGATGATATCGAGCAACGTGGTTGCATCAGCGTCCTCACCCACGCAGCCGGCAATCTTCGTCTTAATGCCAAGTAATGCAAGGTTGGCGGCGACATTGGCCGCACCGCCGGCCCGTTCGCTCTGATCTTTCAGCAATACGATCGGGATAGGAGCTTCGGGCGAAATCCGCTGCACATCGCCGATCAGGTAACGGTCCAGCATCAGGTCGCCGATGACCAGCGCCCAGGCTGGGGAATTGCCGAACTGGTTGCGGACTACATCCAGCAACTGGGGGTTGGTATCGAGTGCCATTGCTTAATCCGCCTCGAGCATTTCGCACAGGCTATGGCCGATCAGGATGTGTGCCTCCTGGATGCGGGGTGTATCGTCAGACGGCATCGTCAGGTTGTAATCGCACATAGTGGCCAGCTTGCCGCCTGTACCTCCTGCCAGCGCCACTGTCTTGGCCCCGATCTCCCTGGCGGTTTCTATCGCTTTCACCACGTTTTTGCTGTTACCCGATGTTGATATGCCGATCACCACGTCCAGCGGCGTGCATAGCGCTTCTACCTGGCGCGAGAAGATAAAATCGAAGCCATAGTCGTTGCCTACCGAAGTTAAGATTGACGTATCCGTGGTCAGGGCGATGGCCGGCCAGCCTTTGCGTTCTTTCTTGAAGCGCCCGACGATCTCCGCGGCAATGTGCTGGCTGTCGGCTGCACTGCCGCCGTTGCCCATGATGAGTATCTTGCCGCCGCGTGCCAGGCAGGCACGCATCTCGTTGGCTACATCGCTAATCACCGGCAATAGGGGTTCAAGCCTGGCGATAACCGCCTGGTGCTCGGCGATGGCGCCGCGTAAGTATTCGATATGGTTCAATATAATCGCCTCAACAATAGGGATCAAGTTTCGTCAGGTAATTCTGCACATAATCCCGTACGCCTTCTTCCAGGGTATGGAAAGGTGTGGCATAACCGGTAGCGGCGAGTTTGCCCATATCGGCCTCGGTAAAGTACTGGTACTTGCCATGCAGGTCCTGGGGCATGTCGATATAGGTGATGGCAGGCTCGTGGCCCTGGCTGGACATGACAGCGCTTGCTAGGTCCTTGAATGCACGCGCTTTGCCGGTACCTATATTGTAGATGCCCGAATGTTCGGGTTTGGCCAGGAAGTGGGCCATGACGGCAGCGGCGTCTTTCACGTAGATGAAATCGCGTAACTGCATGCCGTCTTCATAGCCGGCCTTATGGCTTTTGAACAGTTTTACCGTGCCGGTCTCCTTGAACTGGTTGAAGCTGTGCAATGCTACGCTCGCCATGCGCTCCTTATGGTACTCATTAGGGCCGTACACGTTAAAAAACTTGAATCCGCACCATTGCGGCGGTGTCGGCAATCCCTGTTTTACCTGACGCAATGCCCACTGGTCGAAAAACTGCTTGGAGTAGCCATAGCCGTTCAGTGGGCGCAATGTATCCGTCTTCCCTTCATCATCTTCGTAACCTGCATCGCCTGCGCCATAGGTGGCGGCCGAACTGGCATACAGGAACGGGACCTTATGTTTTGCACACCATGCCCATAGGCGCTGGCTGTAGCGTATGTTCTCCTGGACCAGTTTGTTGAAATCACGTTCCGTCGTGGCGCTGATAGCCCCCATGTGCACAACTGCTTCTATAGGTATGGCGTCTTTCCCAGCATTTTCAAGCCATGCAAACAATTCGTCCTTATCCAGGTAGTTGGCATAGCGGCGATGACACAGGTTCTGCCACTGGTCGGGATGGTCTATACGGTCGACGATGACGATGTCGTCGCGGTTCAGCACGGTATTCAAATGCCAGGCAAATACGCTGCCTATCATGCCCGCTCCCCCAGTGATGATGATCATGCAGGAGTGTCCGTGAATGTGTCGTTTAGCAAATGCGTTGAGTTAAGTGTATGCATATGTGGTGGGCATGGCTGTTAAGCAAGTCTGCGAGTATACCAAAGATTAAGGTGATTTCGAACGCGAAGCGGGCTACTTGGCTAGCGCTCAGCGGCTAACGCCTTCGCCCGCAGTGATCTCAACTCGGCTTCCTTGGCCGCTTCGCTTGGGCTCCACTCTTTGCCCACCCAACCGCCAAGGTTTTCCAGTGCAATATCGCACATAGCGTGTATCCATTGTTCACGCTCGTTGAGTGCAGGGATATACAGGTACTCACCGCCACCGTTGTGCTGGAATATATGTTTACCTTCCATGGCGATTTCCTCCAAGGTTTCCAGGCAGTCACTGGAAAAGCCGGGGCAGATCACGTCTATGCGCTTTAATTTTTGTTTGCCGAGAGCCTCAAGCGTGCTCGCAAGGTAAGGTTGCAGCCATTCCGCCTTGCCGAAGCGCGACTGAAATGCCAGCACGTATTGGTCCTTGGTCAGTTCAAGGGCTTCCGCCAGCAGCCTGCCGGTCTTATGGCATTCGCAATGGTAAGGGTCGCCTTTATCCAGGGTGTAGCGCGGCACGCCGTGAAAGCTCATGACCAGCTTATCCGGCCGGCCGTTGACCATCCAATGGTCGCGTACGCTTTGCGCCAGTGCCGCGATATAAGCCGGGTGGTCATGATAATTGCGGATAGTGCGGATCGCAGGCATGTTGCGTGTTTTCAGCAGCACCCGCCATACCGCATCCAGCGCGGAAGCGGTGCTGCTAGCCGCATACTGCGGATACAGGGGAAAGACCAGGATTTTTGTACAGTCTTGGGCGATCAGCTTGTCGATGGCCGATGCCATGGAAGGGTTGCCGTAACTCATTCCCAACTCAACCGCGTAAGGTGTGGCAATGCGCTGGCTAAGGTAACCCTGCAGTAGCTTGGCCTGTCTTTGTGCATGCACCAGCAGGGGCGAGCCTTCCTTCATCCAGACCAACTCGTATTTCTGTGCGGATTTTTTTGGGCGGATATTGAGGATGATGACATTGAGGATGAACCACCACACCAGCCTGGGGATCTCCACGACACGGCGGTCGCTCAGGAATTGCTTGAGGTAAGGCCGCAGTGCAGCGGCAGTGGGGGCATCCGGTGTACCGAGATTGGCCAGCAGGATGCCGACTTTGGGTTGGTATGCGTGGTCGAATTGTACGGCGGTTTTCATTGGTGAGTACTTTAAAAGGGGCTGGAAATTAGGTGCTGGAATAGGTGCTGATCATTGGCACAATATGTGGCATGCATTGCCTTAATTACAAATCATCCATTTTCTCGCCGGTGAGCACCTGGAATATATAGTTCTGCAGCATGATTTTTTCCTGGAAGGCGATTTCACCGAATTGAATGCCATGCTGGAATTCAAGTTTGCCGTCTTCCTGCTTACTTTCTGTGATATTGCGCAGGATGCCGGGAATCACGAATAGTGCCTCGCCGCCTTTCATGCTGATCTTGAATGAGCACTCAATGCTGTCGCCTGCTTTTCCGCCTGTCGACGGTGCGGCCAGCATGATGCCGCCCAGGCTAAGGTCGATGATGCGCCCGGAAATCCGGTTGTTTTCGCTTGCGCTCGATTTATTGAGCATGGTGGCGATGATGTTCACGCTGACACGCTGGTTATGGCGCAGCTTGTTGGTATAGACCTCGCGTGGGTATTTCAGGTGCATGTGCGGATAGGGCCGCGTGAATACTACGTCCACCATGGTATTGAAGGTATATACATGCTTGCCGCTGAACATGCGCACCGAGTATGCGGTATTTTCCTTGATGAACATGACCTTGTCATCGACGATAGGGAGGCTGCAGATCAGGCTTTTTTTCTCCATTCCGCCGATGTATTTCACGAAATACTGTGAATTCCCGCTTACATCCGCCAGCGGTTTTATCTGCAGGGTTTCGCCTACCCTCAGGTTTTTGATGGCTAACTGGGTCAGGCTTTCCGTGGCTAGTGCCCTGTCATTCTCGACTTTTGCTTCTTTATTGCTTGCTGACTTACCAGCGATTTCGGCATTGCTGTCCAGGTATAAACCTCTTTCATAGAGATGGTCGAGTTGCGACTGGCTTTCCAGCACCAACCCCTCCTGCATAAGTAAATGGCCTTGCGCATCGTAGATGGAATTCTGCAAAGGCACGCCCAGGCGCAGGAAGTCTTTTGGTAACGGCCTTACATCCCTAGGTTTGGACATGTGAGTTCAAAATTTGTGGTTTATCAATCGATTTCACGGTTAACGTGCCGAAAGTGCACTAGACAGCAATTTCGCCGTGACATCCACAATCGGTATGACGCGTTCGTACGCCATGCGGGTAGGCCCGATTACGCCCAGGGTGCCCACGACCTCGCCCTCCGCTTCATAGGGGGCGGTGACCATGCTGCACTCGTCCAGCGGTAAATAGCCGGATTCGCCGCCGATGAATATCTGGATGCCTTCGGCACGCTGGCTGTTATCCAGCAATTGCATCAGCGAAGTGCGGCGCTCGAAAATCTCGAATAGTTTACGCAGCGAGGTGACGTTGGCAGACAGGTCATCCACCTGCAGCAGGTTGCGCTCGCCGGAGATCACCACATTATCTTCTTCGTGCATGCCCTTGCTACTGGCCTCCAGCGCGGCCGACATCAGCCGCATCATGTCCGATTGAATCTGCTTCAACTCTTCATGCAGCTTTTTCTGCACCTGTTCAAAGGTGCTGCCGGCGTAGTGATGGTTGAAGAAATTGGTGGCCTGCGTGAGCTCGGCGGCCGAATAGGGTTTTTCCGCCACGATGATACGGTTCTGCACATTGCCGTCGCTGGTGACGATGATCACCAGGATACGCTTTTCCGACAGGGGTAAGAATTCCAGGTGCTTGAAGGCGATGCTTCTGCGTTTCGGGATCATCACCACGCCGGCAAACTGGCTGAGGCTGGAAAGCAGGCCGGCAGCCGATGAAATCAGTTCCTGCGGGTCCGGCGAGGAAAGCTCGAATTCCAGCCGTTGTATCTCCTGCGACTGCAGGGGTTTCACTGTCAACAGTGTGTCCACGAAAAAGCGGTAACCGCGGTGCGTCGGGATACGCCCGGCTGAGGTGTGCGGGCTGGTGATGAAGCCCAGGCCCTCCAGGTCCGACATCACATTGCGGATGGTGGCCGGGCTGAGGTCCAGGCCGGAACATTTGGACAGGGTGCGCGAGCCCACCGGCTGGCCGTCACTGATGTAGTGCTCGACCAGGGTTTTAAGCAGTATCTGCGCACGTTTATCCAGCATAGTGCCTATCATGGTGTGGATTTTTTGACATGAGAAAATTATCGGGCACAAGCCGACATAGCGCAATAACTATCTGCCCATATCGATATCAGGATATTTGCCATGCCCTTTCCTTTGGAAGACGGTTGTCCGCATTAAAGTTCGGTACTCTAGATAGGAGTCTGTCTTCTACATGCCTTCTATATGTGATTAAATGCCAACCATGAAAAGCACATTCCAGACCGTTGCCATTATCGGCAAATACAATAACCCGGAAATACGGGACCAGATCCTGGCGATGGCAGCATTTCTGGATGAAAAGAAGATCGCCGTATTCATTGAAGAGAATACGGCCAGGCATTGCGAATTAAACAGCTATAAAACCCTGCATATCGATTCCATCGCAGCCAATGCGGACCTTGTCATCGTGTTAGGCGGCGACGGCACCATGCTGTCTGCAGCGCGAGCCCTGCTGGATTCCAAGATACCCCTGGTGGGCGTCAACCGCGGGCGTTTCGGCTTCCTTACCGACGTCAATTCGGAGAGCATGCTGGAAGCCATGGACGGCATCCTGCAGGGCGAATTCAATATCGAGCAGCGTATCCTGCTGACTGCCAGCATCCTGCGCGACGGAAAAATCATCAGTGAAGGCTGTGCGCTGAACGATGTGGTGGTCACCAAAACGGGCATGTCGCGCTTGATCGAGCTGGAAGTATTCATAGACGGGCAATTCGTGCACAAGCAGCGTTCGGACGGCCTGATTTTGTCGACGCCTACCGGCACCACCGCCTATTCGCTTTCCGCCGGCGGCCCTATCCTGCATCCCACGCTGGATGCCATTGCGCTGGTGCCGATCTGCCCGCACACCCTCAGCAACCGACCCATCGCCATCAACAGTGCCAGCAAGGTGGAGATTACGCTGGTGTATGCAGAGGACGCCGGCGTGCATTTCGACGGGCAATTGCAGGTGGCGATCAAGCAGGGCGATAAGGTCATCGTCCAGCGGGCAGAAAAGACGGTATCGCTGCTGCACCCGCTTGGGCATAGTCATTACGATATGCTGCGCGAGAAATTGAACTGGGGCTAGACCGTGCTGCAAACCCTTTCCATCCGTGATTTTGTCATCGTCGACAAGCTCGACCTTGAGTTCGATCGCGGTTTTACCGTGCTGACCGGCGAAACCGGTGCCGGCAAATCCATCCTCATCGATGCGCTATCCCTGGCGCTGGGCGCGCGGGGCGAGGGCGGCATCACCCGTGCCGAATGCGACAAGGCAGAGATCGTCGCCAGCTTCGACATTGCCAACCTCAAGGAATTGCAATCCTGGCTGGCGACCAATGAAATTCCCAATGATGACAACCAGCTGATATTGCGCCGTGTCATCCATGCCGACGGACGCTCGCGCGCGTTCATCAACGGGCTTCCGTCCGCTATCCAGCAATTGCGCGATGCCGGCGAATTCCTGGTCGATATCTATAGCCAGCATGCCCATCATTCCCTGCTTAAAGCCAGTTACCAGCGGCAGATCCTGGATGATTATGCCGGCCTGTCGGCGCTGAGCCTGCAGGTGGCGGAGCAATACCGCAGCTGGCATGAACTGCATATGCGCCGGATTGAGGTGGAGCGTAATTCTGCTGCGTATGCCGATGAGCTGGCAGAGTTGCGCGACCAGGTGCGCGAACTTGCACCATTGGCCATCCCGCCTGAAGACTGGGAGCAGTTGCAGCAAGAGCATGTGAGGCTTGCGCATGGAGCCAGCCTGCTATCCGGCAGCGAAGAGTGCCGCGACTTGCTTGGCGAAAGCGAATTCTCTGCCTTGCGGCAGCTCAATAGCGTCCAGCATAAATTGCAGGCATTGTGTGAATACGATACCAGTCTGCAGGAAGCGCTCAGTACCCTGGACTCCGCCATTATCCAGCTGGATGAAACCGAGCGTTTCCTTAATCGTTACGTGCAGCGTACCGAGTTGGATCCTGCCCGCCTGGCCGAGGTTGAGGCCAGGATGCAAGCCCTGCATGCTATATCCCGCAAGCACCGCGTCCGCCCGGAGGAGTTGCCGGAGTTACTGGCCGGTTGGCAAGCGCGCATGATGGAACTTGAGGGCTTTGCTGGGGAAGGCGAACTGAAACAAAAGGAGGCCGACGCTTATGCCGCCTACGATAGACTGGCGCAGCAGCTCAGTGACGGTCGTCGACACTATGCTGTATTACTAGGCGAGAAAATCACCGCTGAAATGCAGCGGCTTGCTCTAGCCGGAGGCAGTTTTTCGGTCGCACTTACCACTCAGGATGCAGCGGCAACCGGGCTTGAAAACGTGGAGTTCCTGGTAGCCGGCCATGCCGGCGTCGCTGCCCGGCCCTTGGCGAAAGTTGCCTCAGGCGGTGAGCTTTCCAGGATCAGTCTTGCCATCCGCGTGACCACTGCCCAGCAAGGCGACATCCCCAGCATGATATTCGATGAAGTGGATGTGGGTATTGGGGGCGGAGTGGCAGAGGTCGTCGGCCAGTTGCTGAAGCAGTTAGGCGCCAAGCGCCAGGTGCTGGTCATTACGCACCTTCCGCAGGTCGCGGCGCAGGGGGCGCATCACCTCAAGGTAAGCAAGACGCAGCATGGCGGCCATACCTTGAGCCACATCCATGCGCTGGAGAGCGGCGAACGGGTGGAGGAAATATCGCGCATGCTGGGCGGGGTGGAGATCACCGACACGACCCGTAACCATGCCCGGGAAATGCTCAGCCTCACCGATAAGTAGCGCGTGTCAGAACCTGATGAAATAGGGAGCGGCGCTAAGCAGGCCGCCGATAGCGACCAGGGCGATCGTGTTGGCAATAAAGTAAGGGTAAATCATCAGGGATAATCCACAGAAAAGCGGCACCAGGCGCTGCTGCTTTTTGCCGTAAATAAAATAACCCAGGCCGACCGAGCCGAACAGCATCCCCCAGAAAAGTTGTGCGGGATTGTCCAAGGCGCTTATATGTCAGTCAGCCGTCGGCAGGCTAGGGCTTATTTTTGACAGGGCTGTTTGGAGCAAAGCCCGTAGATGGTCAGTGCGTGATCCTGCATGGTGAATCCGCGGTCCGTCGCTGCCATTTTCTGGCGTTTCTCGATTTCTTCATCGTAAAACTCTTCCACACGTCCGCATTTAACGCACACGATATGGTCGTGATGGCCGCCCTGGTTGAGTTCGAATACCGCTTTGCCGCTTTCGAAATGATGGCGTACCAGCAGGCCGGCTTGCTCAAACTGGGTTAGCACGCGGTATACCGTTGCCAGGCCCACGTCTTCACCGGTGCTTAGTAGTATTTTGTAAACGTCTTCTGCCGACAGGTGGCGCTCTGCACTGTGTTCGAACAGGCTTAACACCTTCAGTCGCGGCAATGTGGCCTTAAGGCCGGCATTCTTTAATTCGTCATCATGCATGGTAGTGATCGCTATATGGGAGTGCTGTTAGTGGGTGCTGTTTTGGTGGTGCAGTGCATGGTATATTAGCGTTATTTTTTATTAAAGTCATGATAATGCGCCGTGCAATCATCTTACTCGCACTATTCTCCGTGTCCTGCTCTTCCGTACCTGGACTGAAGCCATATCGCATGGATGTACAGCAGGGCAACGTGGTCAATTCCAAAATGATGGCCCAACTGCGGCCTGGCATGACCAAATCGCAAGTACGTTTTATCCTGGGCACGCCATTGATACAGGATAGCTTCCACAAAGACCGCTGGGATTATTTTTACCAGATGCGCAAAGGCGGCGCGGTGGTGGAGCAGCGCCGTGTGATCCTCGATTTTGAAAATGACGTATTGAAAGGTGTGCGTGGTGACGTAATCCCGGCCACTCCTGATACTGAAGCAAAGGACAAGGATGCAACAGTAGCCCCCAAAGCCGAGGAGAAAAAGGGCCTGGCGGATAAGCTCAAGTTTTGGGAGAGCGACAAAAGCGGTGAACAGTCGGCTGCTTCAAACGTGGATGCAGGTAAGCATGCGGTAGTGGCTGTGCCTGCCGACTTGCTGCCTGCAACGGCATCCGCCTCTACTGCCACCTTGGTTGCGCCTGCGGAGGAAAGCGCTGTTGCGCAGGTGCCTGTAGCCTCTGAGCCTGCAGTTTCGCAGCCACCTGCCGAAACCCTGATCGCGTCCCCAGTCACTGCAGATGAATCAGCCAAAGCGGATGACAGCCAGATGATTGAAGTCACTCTTAACGCATGGGCGCAGGCTTGGCGTAATAAGGATGTAAACACCTACCTGGAGTTTTACTCCGACAAATTCGTACCGGAAGGCCTGCCCAGCAAGAAAGCCTGGGTTGCACAACGCAAGCAGCGTTTATCCAAGCCAGGCAAGATAAGCCTTGCTTTGGACGACCTAGACGTGAAGGTCGCAGGAGATAAAGCGACAGCACAATTCATGCAGCATTACAGCAGCAACGGCTACAAAGACAATGTGAATAAGGTTTTGCAGCTTGAGCGCGCAGGTGATGCATGGCTCATCACGCGTGAAAGTACTGCGGCTGAAGCTGCTCTCAACCGTCCGGCGAATGTCACGGTCAAGCCGATCGTCCAGGACGAGGTTGCTCCTATCCAGGTGAGCAAGGTTGAAGCCACATCTGCTGGGAATGCAGACGCAGATGCGACTAGTACTGACGAGGCCATCATCAGCCGTGTAAACGCTTGGGCAGATGCCTGGCGTAGCAAGGATATCAATGGATACCTGAGCTTTTACGGCGAGAAGTTTGTGCCGGATTCGGCAGGCAGCAAAAAAGCCTGGGCTGCGCAACGGAAACAGCGCTTATCCAAACCAGGTGAAATTTCTCTGCAACTTGACGGCATTAAGGTGAATTCTCAAGGCGGCAAGGCAACAGTCGACTTCGTACAGCGCTATAGTTCCAGCGGCTTTAGCGACAATGTCACCAAGATCCTCCAAATGCAATTAGTGGATGGCCATTGGGTGATCGTCCGGGAATCGGTCGGCAGTACCCTCAAGAAAATCCCGTCTGGCGCTGTGAATGAGGACGCTGCTGCAACCCCTAAACTCACGCCTGAACAAAAGTCTGAATTTATGCCGGAGCCTGTCCAGCCTGCAGTGCAGGCCTATCCTGAGCCGGTTACCGCGCCTGTCGAACCGGAGCCTGCGCAGGTGCAGCCAATAAGCCAAGCTGCGCCTGCCGCTGCTACAAGCCAGCAAAAGTTGAAAGAAACCGAAGGAAAGACAAGTGCAGACAACCCTGAGGCCGAAGAAAAGCCTGGGTTGTTTGAGCGCATGCTGGAAAAGATAGGGTTTTAACTACCGGCTGGTTTTCGACTTACTTAATTTAGCTTAAAAGATATAACAAATGATGAATGTGGTGATAGCCGGCTGTTCCGGCCGTATGGGCCATGCCCTGCTCGAAGGCGTATTTGCCGACCCTGAATTGAGCTTGTCGGCCGCGCTGGATCGGGCGGATAGCCCTCAGATCGGTCGTGATGCAGGCGAGCAGTTCGGTCGCGTCAGCGGAGTCAAGATCAGCCATGATATTTCTGCTGCATTGCATGGGGCGGATGTATTGGTCGATTTTACACGGCCGGAACCTAGCCTGGAGTACCTGGCAGCCTGCCAGCGGGCGAACGTCAAGCTGGTGATAGGCACCACCGGTTTCAATGCCGAGCAAAAGAAACGCATCGAATCGGTAGCGCAGGATGTCGCTATCGTGTTCGCCCCCAATATGAGTGTGGGCGTGACGTTGTTGATAAACCTCGTCAATTCTGCCGCCAAGGTGCTGGCTGAGGGTTACGACATCGAGGTGGTCGAGATGCATCACCGCCATAAAGTCGATGCACCGTCGGGTACCGCCCTGCGCCTGGGTGAGGCTGCTGCCAGTGCATTGGGGCGAACCCTTGACGAATGTGCGGTGTACGGACGCGAAGGCGTCACCGGTGAGCGTGATCCTTCCACCATCGGCTTTGCCACCATGCGCGGCGGCGATGTGGTGGGGGACCACACCGTTGTATTCGCCGGCATCGGCGAACGTGTCGAGCTCACGCATAAGGCCAGCAGTCGCGCCACGTTTGCGCTTGGGGCATTACGTGCAGCCAAATTCCTTGCCAATAAGCAGCGCGGTTTATATGACATGCAGGACGTGCTCGGCCTGAAATAACACGCCTGACTCTGTTTAATCTGCCAGTTCGGGTTTGATGAAGTGGCCAGCTTAGGCTATAATTGCACAAATTAAAAAGCGGGAAGAGTGCTCACTCCTCCCGCTTTCCACATCCGCTTTTATTCCGCTACAAGCTAAGCGTAAACATCGTAACTAAATATCGTAAAACAAGGGGTTAGAACGTGCCACAACACACACCAGCCATGTTGGTTCTTGCTGATGGAACAGTGTTTCGTGGTATTTCAATTGGCGCTCCCGGCCATACTGTAGGCGAAGTCGTCTTCAATACCTCGATGACCGGCTATCAGGAAATTCTCACCGATCCATCCTATAACAAGCAGATCGTTACCCTCACGTATCCCCATATCGGCAACACCGGTGTCAATTCCGAAGACGTTGAAGCAGGTGCGGTATTGGCCAGCGGCCTGATCATCCGCGATTTACCGTTGACGCATAGCAACTGGCGCAGTGAGCAAAGCCTGGGCGATTACTTGGTGGCGAATAATGTCGTGGCGATTTCCGACATCGATACCCGTAAGCTGACCCGTATCCTCCGGGAGAAAGGTGCGCAGGCGGGGTGTATCGTGGCCGGCGAAGCGGATGAGGGAAAAGCGTTGCAACTGGCGCAATCCCTTATTGGCGATTTCCCTGGGATGTCCGGCCTGGATCTGGCGAAAGTCGTGAGTTGCAAGCAATCGTACGGTTTCGAGCAGGGTGAATGGGCGCTTAAAGACGGCTATACCACTGCCGGCGAATCACAGTTTAATGTCATCGCATTCGACTACGGCGTTAAACGCAACATCCTGCGTATGCTGGTCACACGCGGCTGTAAAGTCACTATCCTCCCGGCGCAGTCGACTGCGGAACAGGTGCTGGCATTGAAGCCGGACGGCATTTTCCTGGCCAACGGCCCCGGCGATCCGGAGCCATGCGATTACGCCATATCGGCAATCAGGACATTGGTGGATACCGGTGTCCCGGTATTCGGCATCTGCCTCGGCCACCAGCTGCTGGCGCTGGCTTCCGGCGCGAAGACGCTGAAGATGAAATTCGGCCACCATGGCGCCAACCACCCGGTGCAGGATACGGACGACAAGCGTGTCTTCATCACCAGCCAGAACCATGGGTTTGCGGTGGATTCAAGCACATTGCCGGCAAATTTGCGCACTACCCACATCTCATTGTTCGACGGCAGCCTGCAAGGCATCGCCCGTACCGATAAGCCCGCGTTCAGCTTCCAGGGGCACCCGGAAGCGAGCCCAGGCCCCACGGAAATGAGTTATCTGTTCGACCGGTTTATCGGTCTCATGCAACAGCAGCCGAAGTATAAAGACAGCAAGTAGAAGACAGCGCTAAACAATTATGGCTAAACGCACAGACATCAAATCCATCCTCATCATCGGCGCCGGCCCTATCGTTATCGGCCAGGCCTGTGAGTTCGACTATTCCGGCGCACAGGCATGCAAGGCGCTGCGTGAAGAAGGCTACCGCGTCATCCTGGTGAACTCCAACCCGGCGACCATCATGACCGACCCGGAAATGGCGGACGCGACCTACATCGAGCCGGTGACCTGGCAGGTGGTCGAGCAGATCATCGCCAAGGAGCGTCCCGATGCACTGCTGCCCACCATGGGCGGTCAGACTGCGCTGAACTGCGCGTTGGACCTGGATAAACACGGCGTACTGAAAAAATACAATGTCGAACTGATCGGGGCCAGCAAAGAGGCCATCGACAAGGCGGAAGACCGCCAGAAATTCAAGGAGGCCATGACCAAGATCGGTCTGGGCTCCGCACGTTCCTCCATGGCGCATAGCCTGGAAGAGGCTTTGCAGGTACAGGCGTCTATCGGCTATCCCGCCATTATCCGCCCATCGTTCACCATGGGCGGCAGCGGCGGCGGCATCGCCTACAACCGTGAAGAGTTCGTCACCATCTGCGAACGCGGGCTGGATGCCTCGCCCACCAGCGAATTGCTGATCGAGGAATCGCTGCTGGGCTGGAAAGAGTACGAGATGGAAGTGGTGCGTGACACCAAGGATAACTGCATCATCATCTGCTCCATCGAAAACCTGGACCCGATGGGCGTGCATACCGGCGACTCCATCACGGTAGCACCAGCGCAGACGCTGACCGACAAGGAATACCAGATCATGCGCAACGCTTCGCTGGCGGTGCTGCGTGAGATCGGCGTGGATACCGGCGGTTCCAATGTGCAGTTCGCCATCAATCCTGACGACGGTCGCATGATCGTCATCGAGATGAACCCGCGCGTGTCGCGTTCTTCTGCGCTGGCTTCCAAGGCGACCGGTTTTCCCATCGCCAAAGTGGCGGCCAAGCTGGCCGTAGGTTTCACGCTGGATGAGTTGCGCAACGAGATCACCGGCGGCGCGACACCTGCATCGTTCGAGCCCTCCATCGATTACGTGGTTACAAAAATACCGAGGTTCGCCTTCGAGAAGTTCCCGCAGGCCGATTCGCGCCTGACGACGCAGATGAAGTCGGTCGGCGAAGTGATGGCCATCGGCCGCACCTTCCAGGAATCGTTCCAGAAAGCCCTGCGCGGGCTGGAAGTCGGCGTATATGGCCTGGACGAAAAAACAGACGACCTGGACCTGATCCAGAAAGAGCTGGGCGAGCCTGGTCCTGAACGAATCTGGTACGTAGGCGACGCTTTCCGCCTTGGACTTACGGTCGAACAGGTGCACCAGCATTCCAAGATAGACCCGTGGTTCCTTGTACAGATCGAGGACATCGTCAAACGCGAGCAGGTGCTGAAAGGCAAGCACCTGGCCGACCTGGACAAGGATACCCTTTACCAGCTCAAGCGTCGCGGCTTCTCCGACAGGCGTCTGGCCAAGCTGCTGGGCACGGATCAGCATGCCGTACGTGCGTACCGCCAGGCATTGAATGTACGTCCCGTCTACAAGCGCGTGGATACCTGCGCGGCGGAGTTTGCCACCAGCACGGCCTATATGTATTCGACGTACGAAGAAGAATGCGAAGCGCAACCCACCAACCGCAAGAAGATCATGGTGTTGGGCGGCGGTCCTAACCGCATCGGCCAGGGCATCGAGTTCGATTACTGCTGTGTGCATGCGGCATTTGCCATGCGTGAAGACGGTTATGAAACCATCATGGTCAACTGTAACCCGGAAACCGTTTCTACCGACTACGATACCTCGGACCGCCTGTATTTCGAGCCGGTGACCTTGGAAGACGTACTGGAAATCGTAGCGCTGGAAAAACCGGTCGGCGTCATTGTGCAGTACGGCGGCCAGACCCCATTGAAGCTCGCACGTGACCTGGAGCGTGCCGGCGTGCCGATTATCGGTACTACGCCGGATGCTATCGACCGTGCCGAAGACCGCGAGCGTTTCCAGCAGATGCTGCAGGACATCGGCCTGAAGCAACCACCTAACCGTACCGCCCGTACGCCGGAAGAAGCATTGCGTCTGGCGCTGGAAATCGGTTATCCGCTGGTGGTACGCCCATCCTATGTGCTGGGCGGCCGTGCCATGGAGATCGTGCACGAGCAGGCACAGCTTGAGCGCTATATGCGCGAAGCGGTGAAAGTCTCCAACGAATCCCCTGTATTGCTGGATCGCTTCCTCAACGATGCATTGGAAGTGGATGTGGATGCCTTGTGCGACGGGGATGACGTGATCATCGGCGGCATCATGGAGCACGTGGAGCAAGCTGGGGTGCATTCCGGCGACTCGGCATGTTCATTGCCTCCCTACAGTCTTTCCGCTGAAATACAGGACGAACTGCGCAGGCAAACCGTGCAGATGGCCAATGCCCTCGGCGTGGTCGGCCTGATGAATGTGCAGTTCGCTATTCAGGGCGATACCGTATTCGTACTGGAAGTGAATCCGCGCGCATCGCGCACCGTGCCGTTTGTATCCAAGGCCTGCGGCCTGCAGTTGGCGAAGATCGCTGCACGCTGCATGATAGGCACCAAACTGAAAGCCCAGGGCGTGACCAAGGAAATCGTACCGCCGTATTATTCGGTGAAGGAAGCGGTATTCCCCTTCATCAAGTTCCCGGGTGTAGACACCATCCTCGGCCCGGAAATGAAATCCACGGGTGAGGTTATGGGCATAGGCCGTACTTTTGCCGAAGCCTTCGTCAAGTCGCAACTCGGCTCCGGCGACAAGCTGCCGCGCGGAGGCAAGGCGTTTATCAGCGTGCGTCGCGAAGATCGCGAAAAGGTCATCGAGATCGCCCAGGCTTTATCCGATCTTGGCTTCCAGTTGGTGGCGACCAAAGGATCTGCATCCGCCCTGGCGGCTGCCGGCCTCAAGGTAACACCGGTGAACAAAGTGGCTGAAGGCCGCCCGCATATCGTCGACATGATCAAGAATGGCGAGATCAGCTTTATCGTCAATGTCACCGAAGATAAACGTGCCGTGGCGGACTCGTATGAAATACGTCGCAGTGCATTGCAACAGAAGGTGACATATTACACAACGCTGGCTGGCGCCAAAGCTGCGTGCATCGGCATGGGCCATATGCAGGAACTGGAAGTACAGCCATTACAAGCCTTGCATCTGCTGCTCACTAAGTAATAATATAGAACCAATCGTACTAATATATAACTGATCCGATCGAAATTCCCTAAAACCACGCCTAGTGCCAGGTGTGGTTTTTGTTTTGTAAATAGCGCCGTATGTGATGGTTATCCTGGCGATAGCCATCTGACTGGCGAGTAAATGTAGAGGTAGAATTGAATGAACCAGATTCCCGTAACAGTTAAAGGTGCAGAACTGTTAAAAGCAGAATTGCAGAAATTGCGTAGCGAAGATAGGCCTAATGTCATCCAGGCCATTGCAGAGGCACGTGCGCAAGGCGATTTGTCGGAAAATGCCGAATATGAGGCTGCCAAGGAAAAGCAGAGTTTTATCGAAGGCCGTATTGCTGAAATCGAAGCCAAGCTCTCCAATGCCATGATCATCGATCCCCGCACCCTCAATGCCGAAGGCCGTTGCGTATTCGGTGCCACTGTCGAGGTGGAAGACATGGACAGTGGCAATGTCACCACTTACCAGATCGTCGGCGACGATGAAGCCGACATCAAGAGCGGCAAGATTTCCGTGAGTTCACCTATCTCCCGCGCCCTTATTGGCAAGGTAGAAGGCGATGTGGCGGAAGTCATGGCACCGTCCGGTATCCGTTCGTATGAAGTATTGAATGTGCAGTACATCTAAGCCATAACATGAATGCCTGGTCAGACAAACTTGCTTTAATCGTGATCACCCTCTGGGTCGGCGCACTGTGGGCCATCGGTTACCTGGCGGCTCCTACTTTGTTTTATACGCTGGATGATAAGCAGACAGCCGGCATGCTTGCTGGCAAGATGTTCCAGCTGGTGGCCTATGTCGGCATTGCCAGCGCATTTTACCTATTGCTTCACAGGCTTATACGCTTTGGTACGCCGGCTTTAAAACAGGGTTTCTTCTGGTCGGTATTGATCATGTTACTGCTGGTACTGGCCGGCCATTTCGGCATACAGCCGATGATGGCCGAACTTAAGGCAGAAGCCATGCCTGCGGATGTGATGCAGAGTGTTTTTGCCGACCGTTTCAAAACATGGCACGGCGTCGCCAGCATTGCCTACTTGATTGAAAGCCTGCTTGGCCTGGTATTGGTGATCAAGGCACGGCAATAGGCCTTTTTGAAACCTGCGTAGTTAGCAGGTATAGCGACGCTATTTAGCCGGAATTACTATTTTTGGCTTGTCTGCTGCGCGGTATACCACGAGCTGTTTGCCTATATGATGCACTGCGAGTGCACCCGTTTTACCGCAAATCTCTTCAAGAATTTGTATACGTTGCGCGCGGTCGTCGCCAAACACCTTGATTTTAATCAGTTCATGCGCTTTCAGGCTGACTTCGATTTCCTGTAAAACATTTTCAGTCAGGCCATTATTGCCTATCATCACGACCGGACTCAGTTTGTGGCCAAGTGAGCGCAAATAGCTAATTTGTTTGGAGTTCATTAAAGGTATCTTGTTGATTCAAAAAGGCGTGCATTTTATCACACTGGTTTATCCTGCTGTTTTATCTCGCAGCGATATCTCTTCCTTAAAGTTTTTCCATGAAAACGACTGAATGAAAAAAAGCAAAACCAGTAAAGGGTGGATGCAGGAGCACGTCAACGACGAGTTCGTGAAGCGAGCGCAGCGAGACGGTTATCGCGCGCGCGCTGCTTATAAGCTTACCGAGGTGGACGATAAAGACAGGCTCATTAAGCCGGGCATGACCATCGTCGACCTGGGCTCAACACCGGGCAGCTGGTCGCAGGTGGCGGTGCAGAGGCTAAAGGGGCAGGGCCGTATCATCGGCCTGGATTTGTTGGAGATGATGCCTATCCCCGGTGTTGATTTTATCCAGGGCGATTTCCGCGAAGCTTCGGTGCTGGAGCAACTGGAAAATATGCTGGGCGGTAAGCAGATTGACCTTGTAATTGCCGATATGGCCCCCAATATAACGGGTATTAGTTCGGTTGATCAGGCGAATGTGGCCTATCTGGCTGAGCTAGCATTGGAATTTAGCCTGAAATGGTTGAAACCGGGCGGGAACTTTCTGGTCAAAGTTTTCGTTGGTTCCGGCTTCGAGGAAATAATGAAAAGCATGCGGGACGGTTTCGAGAAAGTGGCCACGCGAAAACCCAAAGCATCGCGTGACCGTAGTAGTGAGGTGTATCTGCTGGGTCTGAAGAGAAAGCATTAGTGTTTTTTCAAGAAGCACGCAGGGTATGTGCATTGAAATATGTTCCATTCAGCTCAAAAGTGGACCAAAATAAGGCTAGAATTAAATTTGGCTAGTATTGAATTTGAAATGCTAACTTCAAATTTCCTTTTTTAAATAAGGATGTGATTTTGAACAATCTAGTAAAGAATATCGCTATCTGGCTTATCGTTGTACTGGTGCTTGTCACCGTATTCAATCAATTCGCCGTCAAGAATACGGCGGATGGCCAGGTGGTCTACTCCCAGTTCATCGATGAAGTCAAACATGGCCGTATCGCCAAAGTGACCATCGATGGGCGCGTGCTGCGCGGCGTCAGCAATGACGGCAAAAAATTCAATACGTATGCGCCATCCGATCCATGGCTGGTGTCAGACCTGCTCAAGAATAATGTCATTGTCGAGGCCAAGCCTGAAGAAGAGCAGTCCCTGTTGATGAGCATCTTCGTTTCCTGGTTCCCGATGATCCTGCTGATCGGCGTGTGGATATTCTTCATGCGCCAGATGCAGGGCGGCGGCAAGGGCGGGGCGTTCTCGTTCGGCAAAAGTAAAGCTCGCCAGCTTGATGAAAACAGCAACCAGACCACATTCGCAGACGTGGCCGGTTGTGACGAAGCGAAAGAAGAAGTGGCCGAGCTCGTGGAATTCCTGCGCGATCCGACCAAATTCCAGAAACTTGGCGGCCGTATCCCTACCGGCATCCTGATGGTAGGCCCTCCAGGGACCGGTAAGACGTTGCTGGCAAAAGCCATTGCCGGCGAAGCCAAAGTACCGTTCTTCACTATTTCCGGTTCCGATTTTGTGGAAATGTTCGTCGGCGTGGGTGCAGCCCGCGTACGCGACATGTTCGACCAAGCCAAGAAAGCGGCACCTTGCATCATCTTCATCGATGAAATCGATGCGGTAGGCCGTCATCGCGGTGCAGGCACCGGCGGCGGCAACGATGAGCGCGAGCAGACACTTAACCAGATGCTGGTAGAGATGGACGGTTTCGAACCGAATTCCGGCGTGATCGTCATCGCTGCGACTAACCGTGCCGACGTGCTGGATAAAGCATTGCTGCGTCCAGGCCGTTTCGACCGCCAGGTGATGGTCGGTTTGCCGGATATCCGCGGTCGCGAGCAGATTTTGCTGGTTCATATGCGCAAGGTGCCTATCGATGCTGACGTCAAGGCCGATATCATCGCCCGCGGTACGCCTGGCTTCTCAGGTGCCGACCTGGCCAACCTGGTGAACGAGGCTGCATTGTTTGCCGCACGTCGCAGCAAGCGCACCGTGGACATGGCCGACTTCGAGGATGCCAAGGACAAGATCTACATGGGTCCTGAACGCAAATCCATGGTCATGCGTGAGGACGAGCGTCGCAATACTGCCTTCCATGAATCGGGCCATGCCGTGGTAGCCAAGTTGCTGCCTAAGGCCGACCCTGTGCATAAAGTGACCATCATGCCGCGAGGCTGGGCTCTGGGCCTGACATGGCAGTTGCCTGAGCATGACCGCATCAGCAATTACCGCGACAAGATGCTGGAAGAAATCTCCATCCTGTTCGGCGGCCGTATTGCCGAAGAGATCTTCATGAACCAGATGTCCACCGGCGCTTCGAATGACTTCGAGCGTGCCACCAAACTGGCGCGTGACATGGTCACCAAATACGGTATGTCCGACAGCATGGGCATCATGGTATATGCCGGTAGCGATCAGGACTCATTCTTCGGCAATATGTCGTCAAAGACCGTGTCGGAAGCGACGCAACAGAAAGTGGACATGGAAATACGACGCATCCTGGACGAGCAGTACGGGGTTGCACGTAAGTTGCTGGAAGATAACCGCGATAAGGTGGAAGCGATGACGGCTGCGCTGCTGGAATGGGAAACCATCGATGCCGAGCAGATCAACGACATCATGGCGGGATTGGCGCCACGCCAGCCTAAGCCGACGCAGTCAACCACCAAGACGCCGCGCGATAGCGGCACTACCGGCCCGACTGCAACCCCTACGCCGGCACCTGCGGCTAAGTCTACTGACATTAGTTGATATAATTAAAACAGTGTAGTAATAGTTAAAATAGTGTATTAGTTAAGCCATATCTGGCCGGTATTCAAAGCCGTGCAGATATGGCTTACTAGTTTATAAATCCCGTTCACAACTCATCAATTACTCTTCTGCCCATGATTTTCTCCTGCGGTAAATTCCAGTTAGACCTTTCCCGCCCCCATGTAATGGGCATCGTGAATATCACACCCGATTCCTTTTCAGATGGCGGTCGCTACGCTTCTACCGAAAAAGCCATCGCACATGCCATGCAGCTTGTCGCAGACGGCGCCGACATCCTGGACATCGGTGGTGAATCCACGCGTCCGGGTGCTACTCCCGTCAGTCTTGAAGAAGAGTTGAGCCGGGTGATTCCAGTAATCGAGGAGCTAATCGGCAAGACTGGCATCGCGATTTCTATCGATACATACAAACCTGAAGTCATGCGCCAAGCCATATCGGCCGGTGCGGATATCGTCAACGATGTGCGTGCCTTACAGGAACCGGGTGCGCTGGAAATCGTCGCGCGAAGTAATGCGGGTTTGTGCATTATGCACATGAAGGGTACTCCGCAGACGATGCAGATCGAGCCTGTCTACGACGATGTCGTCGCCGAGGTTACTGACTTCCTGCAGGAGCGATTGCTGGCGGCAGAGTCGGCAGGTATTGCGGCAGATCGCATAGTGCTGGATCCCGGATTTGGCTTTGGCAAGCGTACCGCGCATAATCTTGCTTTATTGCAAGATCTCGCCGCCATAAAGGCGCTTGGCCGGCCCCTGCTGGTCGGGCTATCGCGCAAGTCGGTACTGGGGCAACTGCTCGGTAATAATGTGGATGAACGTCTGCATGCCAGCATCGCGGCTTCCGTGATCTCGGTGATGAAAGGTGCAAGCATCGTGCGTGTGCATGACGTAAAAGCCACGGCAGATGCATTGAAAGTGGTTGCCGCTGTGATCTAACAGCGATATAGCAGCAAGAATATTAAAAAGCCTACACAATTAAAAAGACAGATAAAGCATGAGCAGAAAATATTTCGGTACCGATGGCATACGTGGACGTGTCGGCAAAGCACCTATTACACCGGACTTTGTGATGCGCCTGGGCTACGCGGCAGGGCGTGTGCTGGCGGGCATGGACAGCCATCTTGCTCCCGGCGCGCATCCCACAGTGCTGATCGGCAAGGACACGCGCATCTCCGGCTATATGCTGGAATCCGCATTGCAGGCGGGTTTGTGCGCTGCCGGCGTGAACGTGCTGCTAACCGGCCCGCTACCGACGCCTGCCATCGCCTATCTCACGCGGGCTTTGCGTGCGCAGGCCGGCATCGTGATCTCCGCCTCGCATAACCCGTTCGAGGATAACGGCATCAAGTTCTTCTCCGCGGAGGGCACCAAGCTGGACGATGCCATTGAAACTGCCATCGAGGCGGAACTGGAGCAGCCCATGCAGGTGATGGAATCGGCCAAGCTGGGCAAAGTAAAACGTATCAGCGATGCAGCCGGGCGCTACATCGAATTCTGCAAAAGTACATTCCCCACTGCACTGGACTTGCGCGGCCTCAAGATCGTGCTGGATTGCGCACATGGCGCGACCTACCATGTGGCGCCGCCGGTATTCCATGAGCTTGGCGCAGAAATCATCACCATCGGCGACCAGCCTAACGGCCTCAATATCAATGACCAGGCCGGCTCGACACATCCCGAAGCCTTATGCAAAGCGGTAGTTGAGCACCAGGCCGACCTGGGCATCGCCTTCGACGGCGACGGCGACCGTGTGGTGATGGTGGATGCCAACGGCACGCTGCTCGATGGCGATCAACTGCTGTACATCATTGCCATGCACAATCGGCAGGCCGGCAAACTGGGCGGAGGTGTTGTCGGTACGCTGATGACTAATCTTGCGCTGGAGCACGCGCTGGGCAAGGCAGATATCCCGTTCCTGCGCGCCAAAGTAGGCGACCGCTATGTGCTGGAACTGTTGAACGAGCATGACTGGCAACTGGGCGGCGAGAATTCCGGCCACATCCTTTGCCTGGATAAGCACAGCAGCGGTGACGGCATTATTGCTTCGCTGCAAGTCTTGCACGCGGTAATCGCCGGCAGGCAAAGCTTGGCCGAACTCGGGGCCAGCCTGGTGCTGTATCCGCAAGTGCTGATCAATGTGACAGTGGCCGAGCGCATCAACCTGGACACTAATCCGGTCATCCAGGCTTCGGTAAAGCATGCTGAGCAACAATTGAATGGAAACGGACGCGTATTATTACGCGCTTCCGGCACCGAGCCGAAAATCCGTGTCATGGTAGAAGGCAGTGACCGCCGGCAGGTGCAGCAATTGGCGGAAAGTATTGCCGACGTGGTCAGGCAGGCAGCCGTCTAGCGCTTCAGCATCAACGTCATTTTTTATAAGGCCTGCATGATAGTTATCTTGCAGGCCTTTGTCTTTATAGTGCCTTGGATCATTCCTCGGATCTTTATCAGTCGAATCACGTCATTGCATATTCATTGTTCCGTCATCAATCTGTCATGCGCACATGGGATTCTGCGCAGGTAAAGCAGATGAATAAATTAAACTTAGACGAGATTGAACTCAGCCTAAATTGAACTCAGTCTAAATTGAACTCAGTATAGTGGAGGTCATATGACACAACGAATGGCATTGTATTTAAACCGATTCAACAAATTCGACAGCGCATTGTGCGTGCGGGTCAACCGTACCAGCCAGTATCGGCTGGTGCGCTATTTCTTCCGGCTCGTCTCCCGCCTGGGCGATGGCATCTTCTGGTATGCGGTGATGGCGGGTATTCTCGCTACGCAGGGCCATTCCGGCGTGCAGCCTGTTATCCACATGTTGCTGGCCGGTATCAGCGGCACGCTGCTTTATAAATGGCTCAAAGGTAAAACCCTGCGCCCGCGCCCCTATGAAGTGCACCAGGACATCTGGCTGACAGGCCGGCCGCTGGACCGCTTCAGCTTTCCTTCCGGCCATACGCTGCACGCCGTGGCATTCTGTTCCGTTGCGCTCGTGTATTACCCGATGCTGGCCTGGTTGCTGCTGCCGTTCTCCTTCCTGGTGGCGATGTCGCGGGTAATTCTCGGCCTGCATTACCCTAGCGACGTATTGGCAGGTGCCTGCATAGGGGCTGCAATTGCAGCGCTGTCTTTCCTGATCTAGTCCTAATTCCCTTGGAGGCGTCTTGCCTCCTGAACAAGCTTGTTTCTTGAGTTCGTGTTAATAAAGTAGCGCAGGCGCCTCGCCTGCATAACTCCTTAAAAGTTGAGACAAATGCAGGCGAGGCGCCTGCGCTACAAGTGAGCGGCATTACCTAGGTGCTGGAGAGGCCTGCGCTGGGGACCAATATCTATGCGCTTCCCAGGGCATGCTATTTGTGACTTACGTTGCTAAATCTGGGTAAAGTAGTTAATAGGCGCGGGGTGCTGCAAATCCAGGTGGTTCAGGCATTCGCGCCGCCAGATGGCCAGTTCGGTGATGCTGAGATGGTTCAGCTCGGGTTCCCAGTTCGGTTCACGACCCTCCAGCACGATGCCGATGTGGGCAATCGCCGTCTGTGTTTTAGCGATGTAATACACGAAGTGCTTGAAGATGCGTTTATCCATCGCACGCGCTGTACCGTAGATAAGGTGCGGTATCCTGAAAGCACGCAGCACGTTGTCCCAGAAGGCAAGCCTCTGCAAGCCTTTATTGGTGCGGCTCACAGAGCACCTGAAATAAGGCGATATAAACTCGCTCAACGCGGTTCTGTGCCAGGTTAGCAATTCACCCGGCGAAGTATCGACCAGCGGTGCCAGGTGTGCATCCATCGCCCATTCCGAGGCGATATGCGTACACAACGTGTTCTCCATCCACATAGCCTCGTGTGCTGGTACGAAATGGTTATGCGCAATCACATCCACATACAGGTGGCTGGCGTAGCCGATGGCGATCGCCAGTTGCTCTTCATTCTTGGCGCTGGACATCAGCCGATGCGCGTTTTCCCACTGGTGGGTATGGCGGAATTCCGGGGCAACGATCGCCAGGTCCGGCAGGCAGGCGCCCGCCATCACCAATTCGGGAAAATTCTTGATGGCGTTCTGCAGGCGCGGATCCAGCAGGGGCATGGCCCAAAGCAGCGAATGCGCGAAGTAAAGATGGGTCATCAGGCCCCATGCATTGGCGTCGGCAGACTGCAGGGCCAGCGGCAGCAGCCAGTACATTGTTTGCAGGTGCTTACTTCTTCTCATGCCATGCACATTGAGGGCGCGGCATGAATGCATTGTGACGGGCGTGTGATTTTTTTATGACAGCACATCCCGGCATGTGGAGTTTGTTATACTCGACGCTAATTTTTTGCGCCAGTTTTCCAAACGCCAGTATCCAAACAGTTAAGGTAAGCACATGCTAGAGCACAGCGAAGGCGAAAGCCCCTTCAAAGGTAAAACAGGTCTCAGGCGGTTATTCAATGCATTCGGCTACTCCATGGCCGGACTGAAAGCCGCCTACGTCAACGAAGATGCATTCAGGCAAGAGGTGCGCCTGGCCGTCTTGTTGATCCCCCTGGGTATTTACCTGGGCAATACCGGCATCGAGCGTGCCGTGATGGTCGCCAGCGTTATCCTGGTCATCATCGTCGAGCTGCTGAACTCGTCCATCGAAGCCACGGTAGACCGCATTTCGCTGGAGAATCATTCGCTGGCAAAACGTGCCAAGGATATCGGCAGCGCCGCCGTGCTGATCAGCCTGGTGAATATGGCGATCGTCTGGGCGCTGGTGCTGTTCAGCTGAAAAACGTCTGTTAACGGCTCAGTGCAAGCTCAGGGTAAAAAGGGCATTGAGAGGAAACGCAGCCCGAACGTCATCCACTGTTCATCGCCGCTATTGGCGAAGCGGTTGCCGTAAGTGGTATCGAACTGCACGCGATTGGGGATTATCCAGTAACGCAGGCCCACCTGGTGGAACGCGCGCGATCCGCTTTCGCCGTACATTTCCGCAATCAGGTAGGTGCTTTCACTGAGCTGTGCCTCGGCGCCTACGCCCCATGTGGCGCGGTTGACCTGGTCCGCCTTGCTGTGGATGGCGCCCAGATTGGTGTGCAGCAGGAATTTGTCATCCCGCATTGAGAATGTCACCGGGACATAAAAATAGGCATCCCCTATAAGATCGTCACGCGTACTTTCCCTTGGTTGCTGCACGTGGCCCACCACCAGCCCGATGCCATAACCGTTGGTTTCCAGTTTGCGTAGCAGTGTCTTGGCTTGCAATAGCGTATCTGTCTTATGCGTTTCGCTGTTGTCACGCGTGACCGCTCCACCGTAAGTGATCTCGAAATTCTCGCCGAAATTGCAACCTGGCAATGCCCAGAATTCGCTGGAACCCCTGTTTACCTTGGTCCACGATTCCAGCTGGCAGCTTTTCGGGTCGACGATGCGTGCGTCGTCGGTCACCATGGGGCGGGCGCAATACCCTTGCAGCGGCAGCGCGATTAGAATCAGTATGGAAATCAGTCGTATCAGTTTCATGGGGAGTGTCTTCAGGGAGTCGGGTGATGATAATGTATTTTTATGACGGTAACGTTGCATTCATATAACCGTCACATAGCGCCTGTATCTTGAGCCGGAATTGCTCGCGGCAGCATAAAGCCAGCTTAAAGAACCAGCTCAAAGAAAGGGTGCTGTAATGAAAATCCTGTTCATCTCCGACGTCTATTTCCCGCGTATCAATGGCGTGTCCACTTCCATACGCACCTTCGTCAAACAGTTGCAGGAGCTTGGTCATACGGTTCACCTGATCGCACCGGACTACGGCATCGCAACGGAAGACGAATCCTGGATACGCCGCATCCCGGCACGCAGCATTTATTTCGACCCGGAAGACAAGCTGATGAAGTACGGTGCCGCGCTGGACACGCTGGGCGAACTGCGCCGCGAAGGTTACGACCTGGTGCACATCAATACGCCATTCGTGGCCCATTACCTGGGCCTGAAATTAGCCCATCTGCTGAATGTACCCTGCATCGAGACCTACCACACCTTTTTCGAGGATTACCTGCACCATTACCTGCCGTGGCTGCCGGTGTCGTTTGCCAAATGGTATGCGCGCTGGCTATCCCGCCGCCAGTGCAATGCCGTCAATGCCATCGTCGCACCATCGCAGCCCATGCTGGATGTGCTACGGCAGTACGGCGTGAAAACGCCAGCAGAGGTAATCGCCACCGGCTTGCAACAGCACAGCTTTGCACCTGCTGACGGCACCGCATTCCGTGCCAAGTACGGCATTGGAGCCAGTCGCCCGGTGGCTTTGTTCGTTGGACGCGTGGCGTTCGAGAAAAATATTGCGTTCCTGTTGCGTATGGCGGTCGAACTGCGCCGCAAGCAAACTGACGTGCTGCTGGTGGTTGCCGGGGAAGGCCCGGCGGAAGCCAGCCTCAAAGCCTTGGCAAAACAATTGAACCTGCAGGACAACATCCAGTTCATCGGCTACCTGGATCGCAATACCGAACTCAATGCGTGTTACCAGATGGCGGATGTGTTTGTTTTCGCGTCCACTACCGAAACGCAGGGGCTGGTATTACTGGAAGCCATGGCGCAAGGTACGCCGGTGGTGGCGATCGCTGAACTAGGCACCAAATCGATACTGATAGAAGGTGAGGGTGCCTTGATCGCGCCGGAGAATGAAGCGGCATTTGCACAGAAGGTGTATAGCGTTTTAAGCAATGCCGACCTGCGCATCCAGCTGGGCGAAGCCGGCAGGAACTACGCCATGAAGCGCTGGACATCGCGCACCCAGGCCGAGCGCATGGTTCAGTTCTACAAGCAGGTTGCCGTCAGCCAGCCGGGAGCAAGCCTGTTACCAGCCGTAGCCCACGGTAAACATTAAGATCGCGTCTTCTTTCTTGCGATTCTGCGAGGGCGAGCTATCGCGATTGTAGTTCAACTGGGCAGAGGCATTCATGTTGAACACCAGCGGGAAGCGCAAGCCGGTCTTGGAATAGAACAGGAAATGGTTCTCTTCCTGGAAACCGACCAAGGTTTCATTTTCATGGAAAAACTTGACCTTGCCGCTGAACAGCGTCTGGTCGTATTTCACCGCCCAGCGTGCACCTGGGTATTCGTCATCCGTGTCCACGTAAAAGTCCTCACGTATATAGTTGAAACCGCCTTCCAGTGCCAGGTTGCGATTGGGCGTTTCAAAAATCTGGTAACCGGTACCCACACCGAACACGCTACGCAGGCGGATATCGCGGAACCTGTCCATTTCATGCGTGGTGTTTACGTATGAATACCATTTAGGCGTAAAAAAGTGATCGTACTTGCCATAGCCGCGGCTATTGAATTGGGTTGTATTATCGCGATCTTCCGTGCGCCTGAATGCACCGCCCAGCGTGAACCGATTCTTGAGGGTACGCGCGATGGTTTCACCATCAAAGTACATGTATTTGTTATCGTTATTGCCCTTCGTCAAAGTGCCGCCGGCATTGATGTTCCCTGTCCAGCGTATGCCTTCGCCAGTTAGGTCCGGAGTCGGGTTGATATAGCGGGTCTGCCGCAGGTCGAACTCTTTTTCACCTTCCTGCAACTGCTCTTCTTCACCTTTTTTGTTTTCCTGCAATACGATAGTGGCCACGCCAGGCTCGTATTCCTTCACAGGGCCGCGCATGTTGGAGCCGTCCGACAATACGATATGCACCGGTTTCTCCGACTGCAGGCTCTCCACTTCCGACCACTGGATATTCAGGTCGCCCGCATACGAAGTGCGGAATACGATGGTGGTCGTTTCTTTTTTGACGATAGTGCCGCTGATCACGTCCCCATTCTTCAGGTGGATGACATCGGCGACAGCGGCTTGAAATGCACTGCCAGCGAATAAAATAACGATAGCTGTTATTTTTTTTACAGCATTAAGCATTGTGTAAATCTCCAAGCGAATTACCCCGATATTAATTATTGGTTGTTGGTTTAATTTTGATTTTTGATTCGACGATTTTGATTCGACCAAGTATGCATCCAGGTACTTAAGTTGATAGCCGTTTTGTTGATTCGTTCCAGTTAATTCTACCGGAAGTTATGTGAAACCTTAGCGAATAGTTATGCTTTCGCCCGGCATAAAGAAATGGCCGCCAGCCACGTGGTGTATGGTGCGCAGGTCATCGTGCCCTTCGAAATGCCAATGCCCGTCGGAGAATACGCGTTCATCCGCCCATGCAGCTACCACTTCAGCAAGGTATAAATCATACGTGTCCTGGTTATGCGGCTCGGGGATTAGCTTGCACTCCAGCCATGCCACGCAGCCTTCCAGCAGCGGCGCTGCAATCTTGCTGGCGGAAAATGTCGGCAGCTTGAATGCGGCGAATTTGTTATCCGGTTCCTTATCCAGCAACTCGCGTCCGGAACTTGAGCCCACTTTCACCACCATCTCTGCCTGCGCACGGCAGGGTACATTGATGGCGAAAGTGCCGGAGGCTAATACCTGCTCGCGGGTGTACGTATTTTTATCGATGACGATCGCCACTTTGGGCGGGTCGAAATCTAGCGGCATATTCCAGGCGGCGGCCATGATGTTCTGCCGCTCGCTATGTGCGGTGGTGACCAGTACCGTAGGGCCGTGGTTTAGGAGGCGGTATGCATTTGAGAGCTCAACCGATTTACGCATTCTGGAAAACTTCATTTCTATGGAAGGCCAGAAATGGAAAGTGTTGCTGACATAATTTGGAAATCTTCATGTCTGGGTTTATGCCCAGTGCATCAGTATTATTGGCAATCAAAGGCGAAACCATAATTTCGCCATCGTTATTAAAAGATATGTAGCCTTGGTCAAATAATGCATCTAAATTTGGAGATAAAAGCAGTCCATTAAATTTATCTAATCTCTCTTGATTAGTGCTTACAGCCCAAGGTTTTATATGTGAGGCTTTAAGAATACTAAGTAGCGAGACATTTGTAACAGCGCAACATTTCCAATATTCAATTAGCTTTGAACGAAACTTTCCTTGACCAATTCGTGCATCAATTAACTCTTTTTTAGTTGTTTCACTTTCACTTGAGTTATCTATTTCTTTTATGTCGTCGGCTAGAGTCGCGTTATAAAAAACCTTATATTTACCTGTATCAATTCTGTCGAATAATCTGTTGTCAGTTCGAGCACACCAGCAATCACCATTGTTACCAACATCTGAGTGATCATTTGGGAGGTTGCTTCCCAGATTGAATATAGGGAATATATTTTGAGTGATTTCCCCAATCTCATGAGTAGTCAGAATATGTCCGCGATATGCTTCCATTGCTTTTAAGTACATATCATGATTAGTTAATCTGGGTTCGAACATATATTAAATGCCCAGAGTAGGTGCTATTCAGAGCTACTAGAGTTTTTCTTTGTAGGTAATTTGGTATCGGTGGTTTTGTAGACTACATAAGGAGTGCCTTGCTGTTCAGCAAGTTTTTTTGCGTTTACTGCGGCTCGACGTAAAGCTGCATCAGCTCCTTTTAATTCCTTGTCCGCTAAGTTGTTAGACTTTTGCATTATGTTGATCCTTTTCGACCAAAATGGGTTGCTCACCAGAATTGTCGTACAAAGCCCACGAGTCTGCTAGTGCTTTGTATAAGCTATGGAAGTTCTCTATCCCTGCTTTAAATCTACGCCGGATTGTTGGTTCTGGGATATTGTGACCTCCACCAGCAACTCTTGCCGCTACACGAGCTACGGCAATTTCGGCATCGGGTAGTGCCAGAAAAATTAACGTGATATGGTAGCCAAGCCTTTTCCATTCAATGATATGGTTTGCATAAGCTTTACCTGAAAGCGTAGTTTCAAAAGCAAAGCTGTTGCCAGCTTTTACATGGCCTTCAATCTCTTTCAGCATTAGCCGGGCGGCCTTGATAGCGGCTGTTTCGGGTGCAAATGGCGCTAAGCCCGCAGCAATTAAATCTGCATTTACAAAGACCGGGCAATTTGCTTCATTAGGCAAATACTCACGGGCAAATGTTGTTTTGCCCGCGCCATTGGGGCCAGCGATGATGATAATTTTCTTATCGCTAGTCATGTTATTACTTCTGCCAGGCATCCCGCAACGTCACCGTTCTATTGAACACCGGCCTACCCGGCTGGCTATCCTTGCTATCCGCCACAAAGTAACCATGGCGCTCAAACTGGAAGCGCTCTTCCGGTTTTGCATTTTTCAGTGCCAACTCCAATTGTGCGGTGATGGTGTGTACTGAGTTAGGGTTAAGGTCATCCAGGTAGTCGCGGTCGGAACCATCTTCTTTTTTCCCTTGGCCAGGATGCGCTTCCTTGAACAGGCGGTCATACAACCGTACCTCAGCTTCGTAGGCATGAGCGGCGGATACCCAGTGGATATTGCCTTTGACCTTGATGCTGTCAGCACCCAGTGTGCCGGATTTGGTGTCCGGCAGGTATTCGCAATGCACGGTGGTGACCTTGCCATCGGCGTCTTTCTCGAAGCCGGTGCATTTCACCACGTAGCCGTAGCGCAGGCGTACCAGGCCATCCGGGAACAGGCGGAAATAGCCTTTGCTCGGTACTTCCATGAAGTCTTCACGCTCTATCCATAACTCTTTGGTGAGTTGCACGGTGCGCTTGCCAAGCTCCGGTTTCAGCGGATGGTTGGGCGCAAAGCAATCCTCTGATTGACCTTCCGCATAGTTGTCGATCACCAGCTTGATCGGGTCAAGCACGGCGATGCGGCGTTCGGCGGATTCGTTGAGGGTTTCACGCATGCAGTCTTCGAGGATGGTGTATTCGATCCAGGAATCCGCTTTGGACACGCCGATGCGGTCCGCAAACAGCCGGAAGCCTTCCGGCGTATAGCCGCGCCGGCGCGCACCGGCCAGTGTGGGCAGGCGCGGGTCGTCCCAGCCGTTGACATGCTTGCCTTCTACCAGGTCGATCAGCTTGCGCTTGGAGAGCACGACATAGGTGAGGTTGAGGCGCGCGAATTCGTACTGCTTAGGCAGCGGATTCGCCAATAGCCCTGCTTCTGCGAGGCGCTCCAATACCCAGTCGTAGAAAGGACGCTGGTCTTCGAATTCCAGCGTGCAGATGGAATGGGTGATGCCTTCCAGCGCGTCTTCCAGCGGGTGGGCGTAGGTGTACATGGGGTAGATACACCACTTGTCGCCGGTGTTGTGGTGGGTGGCGCGCTTGATGCGGTAGATGGCAGGGTCGCGCAGGTTGATGTTGGGCGAGGCCATGTCGATCTTTGCGCGCAGGATCATGCTGCCGTCGGCATGTTTGCCGTCGCGCATTTCGCGGAATAGTGCTAGCGATTCCTCTGCAGGGCGGTTGCGCCATGGCGAATCCTTGCCGGGTTCGGTCAGCGTGCCGCGATTGGCGCGCATCTCATCAGCGGTCTGCTGGTCGATATAGGCGTGGCCGGCGCTAATCAGTGCTTCTGCCGCGCGGTACATGAAATCGAAGTAGTTGCTGGCGTAATACAAGTGCGATTTATTGAAGGCATCCCAGCCGAAACCCAGCCATTGCACCGCATCGGTGATGTTGTCGACGTATTCCTGCTCTTCTTTTTCCGGGTTGGTGTCGTCAAAACGCATATGGCATACGCCGCCATAATCGCGCGCCAGGCCGAAGTTGAGGCAAATGGATTTGGCATGGCCGATGTGCAGGTAGCCATTCGGCTCGGGCGGGAAGCGTGTGCGTATCTTGGCCGGATCCGGCGCACCGGTTGCCTGGTATTCCGCATCGCCCGGCGAACCTGCCCAGTGTCGGCTTGCGTAGGTGCCTTGCTCGATATCGCGCTCGACGATATGGCGGATGAAATTGGATGCGGGGACAGGGGGTGTTTTGTGATCTGACATGGCTCTGGCTATAAGAATGATTGCCTCTATTTTACACGCTGGAAGCGCTGCGGGTGTGCTTGGCCGCTATGTTAATATACCCGTAAAAATCATGAATATACTCACATTCCCCATACTGCACATGCTGGCGGATGGCCGCTTCCATTCCGGTGAAGCCATGGCCGCACATTTCAAGGTGACGCGCTCGACTATCTGGAATGCCCTGCAGGATGCAGAAGCGCTTGGCGTGCAGGTGTTTTCCGTCCCCGGGCGCGGCTACAAGTTGCCGAAGCCGCTGGTTCTAATGGACAAGACCGAAGTGCTATCGGCCATAGGCGAGCAGCGTGCCTGGTTCAATTTGGAAATTCATGACCAGCTCGAATCCACCAATACCTACCTCATGAAACAGGCTAGTTCAAATGCCAGTGCCGGCTACAGTGCCGGCTATAGTGCGGCTACAGCGCATGCCACATGCGTCGTAGCGGAATTGCAGACCAGGGGGCGCGGCCGCCGTGGCCGCAGCTGGCAAGCGGCACTGGGCGCAAGCCTGACGTTTTCCCTGCTATGGCGATTCCAGTGCGGGGCTTCCGCACTATCCGGCTTAAGCCTGGCAGTGGGCGTTGCCATGATCCGCGCCCTGCGCGAAACCGGGCTGGCCGAAGCAAAACTCAAATGGCCGAATGACGTGGTGGTAACCGTCAACGGCCAGGCCGGTGCTTACCATAAGCTGGCCGGTATCCTCATCGAACTGCAGGGCGATATGGAAGGCCCCAGCGCTGCTGTGATCGGCATAGGCGTGAACCTGAAGCTGCCTGAACAGGTGCGCCGCCATATCGACCAGCCGGTCACCGACATGGCAACGCTGATGCAGAAAACGATGAACCCGAACACTCTGCTTGGCGTATTGCTCAAGCACCTTGCGGTAGTGCTGAGCGAGTTTGAGCGCAACGGTTTCGATAACCTGCGTGCCGAGTGGCTGCAGTATCATGCCTACCAGAATGAACCTATAAGGCTGATCATGCCGGATGGTCGGGAATTGCAGGGGATTGCGTGTGGCGTTGCCGCAGACGGTGTACTGCTGGTGAAGACGCCGCAAGGCGAGCAGCGCTTTTCATCCGGTGAAATCAGTTTGCGCGGGGCGGCAGGCAATGACTGACGCGCATCTCGTGCTCACGGTGGATGCTGGCAATACGCGCACCAAATGGGGCGTGTTCGACGATGCCGGCATCTTGGTCGCGCATGGCGTACTGGCGAATGCTGATCTAGGGCAGTCCCTGCTAAATCCCCCACAGGCATGGAAAAAATGTCGATGTGCCGTTGTCTCGAATGTGGCGGGGGATGAAATCCAGCATGCCCTGGCGGCTGCATTGCATCTTGCTGGAATCCCTGCCGAGTTTATTACGTCGACAGCATCCGCCTGCGGGGTGATCAACGGATACGAACCGCCGGAAGCGCTTGGGACAGATCGCTGGGCGGCCCTGGTCGCTGCTTGGGGTTTATATAATCAACCATGCGTAGTAGTGAATGCAGGAACGGCACTCACGGTAGATGCCCTGGCGTCACATCCCTCCGGCCTTGCTATCTTTCTCGGCGGTTTGATTACACCTGGCTTACGCTTGATGCAGGATACGCTCGTAAACAATACGGCCGGGATCTCGGTATATGACGGTATCTTGCACGACTTCCCCATCGGGACGGCGGATGCTGTCTACAACGGCGCGCTAAGTGCCATGACAGGTGCCGTGAAATCGATGCTGGCGAAGCTGCAGATGCATCAGCCTGGTCCGCTTCATTGTATTATTGCGGGCGGTGATGCTGCCGTTATGGCACAAGTGTTGCGTGCCGATATGGGCGATGGTGCATCGATTACGGTGCAGGAGCATCTGGTGCTGCAAGGTTTATACGTGATGGCAAAGGATAGTATGCACAAAGGTGGAATTGCATGAAATGGGTGATCGTTTTCTTGATACTGCTTAATGTGGGCATACTGGCCTGCTTTAAAATATCCCAGGCCAGCCAGGGTATCCTGCATGCCAGGCCGCCGTCATTGCAGCCTGAGAAGATCAAGCTGCTTACGCCCCAGGAGGTTGAGGCGCTGCCTAAAAAGGCATCAACGGATACCCCTGCTAATGCCATCCAGCCCATGGCAATGTCACTGCCTGTGACGGGAGCCTGTTACGAGTGGGGCAATTTTTCGGCGCGGAACTTGCCAAGAGCACGCGCCATTCTTGCCAAATTTTCCCTGGATACGCAATCCGCGATTAATGTAATAGCCCAGCAGCAAACGCCCCAGGCATCCACCCGTTATTGGGTATATATCCCACGCCGTCCATCGTTGCAGGCGGCAAATGCCAAGATGGACGAATTGCGCAGGCTGGGCATAGACGATATCTTTGTTGTGCAAGAGCCGCAGTGGCGTTATGCTATTTCCCTGGGTGTGTTCAAGGACGAACAACTAGCAAGCAAGCGGCTTGAAGATGTAAAAAGTCGTGGTGTGGTATCTGCAGTAAAAGCCGTGCGTAACCAGGAGCAGGATCAGTCCAGTTTAATCATCAATAACATGGCTGCTGACACTGCTGCTGAAATTGAAAAACTGAAACCGGATTTCCCGGGTAGTGAAATTAAACAAGTAACTTGCCAATAGGAGCGTTAAATGGGGATATTTTCAAACGCAGTAAAATCTGTGCTTAAGAAAGCGGCAATCGCAGCAGCAATCGTGACCGGCAAGAAAATAGTGACGAAAGCCATGGCCGACATTTCCGACAAAATCAATGCCGGCGATACCCCTAAAAAACCTGCTGCACCCAAAACCAAACCTGCTGCTAAACCTGCAAAGCCAGCCGCTAAGACCGCTGCAAAATCCGCGACTGCCAAGACTGCTACTGCGAAACCCAAGGCTGCAGCAAAACCTAAACCTGCCGCCAAAACTGCAAAGCCAGCCGCCAAAACGGCCCCTGCCGCCGCTAAAAAACCTGCCGCTGCAGCAAAACCAAAAGCAGCACCTAAAAAAGTTGCAGCTAAGCCTAAAGCCGCTGCAAAACCTGTTGTGAAGAGTGCACCTGCCACAACCCCTGCACCAGCGACTACAACAGAGCCTGAAAAAACAGAAACCCCAAGCGCTTCCTAGCAGCTTGGGGTTTAAATGCCGGTGTGAAAAATGGTGCTTACCAACCGGTAAGCACTGCTAATTATTTTTTAGCGCTTACCACTTCCTGTGCAATGGCAGTTTTTCCAGTCATCGGGGAGTTTTCCACTTCATCCCTGCGGTCGTAAATGAGGTTTTCGCCCATGATGACCCTGACCCAGGATGGGTAAGTATAAGCAGTACCTTTATTGTGATCGATGATTGCCCCGATCCCGCCTCCAAATACGATATTGCCGAACATGCCGCCATTGGCGCGTGATATGGCAGTGCCATGACCGGTTTGTTCCCCGTCCTTATCGCATGTAATGACCAGATTCTGCCCGGAACGGTGTACATATACAGAGCCTGATGAAAGAGTTGTCCATTGACCGCGCTCATTCTGAGCGGTGCATTTCGCTCCTGTTATGGGCTGGTTATCTTTCGAATAGGTTTCCAGCTGAACGGTCTGGCTTGCATCTTTAGTAATGGTTGCGCACCCGCTAAGGACGACCGGCGCAAGCAGCAGCAAAGAAAGTGATGTTGTTATTTTCATTATTATTCCCCGAGTATGAAACATAAAAAAACCGGCCAAAGCCGGTTAATCAATCTACTAAACTTTGTAGACTATCTTTTTTTAATATAAAGATCAGTTATCGTACCTTCTTTCACCTCTGCCGCGAAGCAAATAGTTTCGGACAGTGTGGGATGCGCATGGATGGTTAATCCCAGGTCATGCGCATCTGCCCCCATCTCGATAGCCAGCACGGCTTCCGCCAGTAATTCACCTGCGTTAACGCCAACTATGCCGGCACCGATCAGACGATGCGTTTCCTTGTCGAATATCAGCTTGGTGGCGCCTTCAGTGCGCGCAATAGACAGGGCTCTACCGCTTGCCGCCCAAGGGAATGAGGCTTTTTCGATCTCGATGCCTTTGGCTTTGGCTTCGATTTCGGTTACACCTGCCCATGCCACTTCAGGATCGGTATAGGCGACGGAAGGGATGGCCATGGCCTGGAATTCCACCTTATGGCCGGCAATCACCTCGGCGGCCACTTTACCTTCATGCGTCGCCTTATGTGCCAGCATGGGCTGGCCGACGATATCGCCGATAGCGAAGATATGCGGCACATTGGTGCGCATCTGTTTATCCACGGCGATGAAACCGCGTTCATCCACCGCGACACCTGCCTGTTCAGCACCGATGTTCTTGCCGTTAGGGCGGCGGCCGATGGCGACCAGGACGCGGTCGTAAACCTCGGCAGCCACAGGTGCATTCTCGCCTTCGAAGCTGACATGGATGCCGTCTTTCTTGGCATCGATCTTGGCGACCTTGGTGCTGAGCATGATCTTCTCGAAGCGTTTTTCCATGCGCTTCTGCAGTGGCCGCACTAGGTCGCGGTCGCAACCCTGGATCAGTCCATCCGCGAACTCGACGACGCTTACTTTACTGCCTAGCGCATCGTAAACCGTGCCCATTTCCAGGCCGATGATGCCGCCGCCAATCACCAGCAGGCGTTTCGGTATGTCAGCCAGGTCGAGTGCACCGGTCGAATCCATGATACGGTCGTCTTCTGCCGCGCCGGGGAATTTAATGGCCTGTGAGCCGGCAGCGATGATGGCATTATCGAACGAGATAGTCGTCACTTTGCCGTCCGTAGCAGTGACGGCCAGATGGTTAGGGCCAGTGAACTTGCCAACGCCTTGCACTGTTGTCACTTCACGTTGTTTGGCCATCTGCGCCAGGCCACCGGTCAGCTTGGCCACCACGTCAGTGGCCTTCCAGTTACGCAGTTGCGCGAGGTCGATCTTGGGTGCGCCGAAGCTTACGCCATGATGCGAGGTTTCTTCGGCTTCCGTGATTACTTTGGCGGTATGCAGCAAGGCCTTGGACGGGATGCAGCCTACATTGAGGCATACGCCGCCCAGCGTGGAATAGCGTTCGACCAGCACGACTTTCTTGTCCAGGTCGGCAGCACGGAATGCGGCGGTGTATCCGCCAGGTCCGGAACCTAGTACCAATACTTCGGCGTGAAGGTCGGCAGAGCCAGCATTGGATATAGTAGTAGCTGCAGGAGCAGGGGCCGCAGGTGCTGGTGCAGCCGCTGGTGCGGCAACTACAGCCGTCGGTTCTGGCTTGGCTGCTTCTGTGTTAGTCGGCGCAGCGGCGGATGCTTCGGTTTCAAGCAACAGGATCAGGGAGTCTTTGGCGATCTTGTCGCCGACCTTGACCTTGAGTTCCTTGACGGTGCCTGCGTATGGCGAAGGAATGTCCATGGACGCCTTGTCGGATTCCAGCGTGATCAGCGAGTCTTCCTTGGCGATCACGTCGCCTGCCTTGACCAGTATTTCGATGACATCCACGCTATCGAAACTGCCGATATCGGGCACTACCACTTTAACTATTTGACTCATTCCTCATCCTTATTTTGCAGCCTGGCTTGCGGCCTTGCACGCAGGCCAGGCTTGCGCTATATCATTGGTTTAAAGCAGGAGACGGCGCACATCCGACAGCATCATGCGCATGTGGCTGGTAAAGCGGGCCCCATCGGCACCATCCACTACGCGGTGATCGTATGACAATGACATCGGCAGCATCAGGCGCGGTTCAAAGCCCTTGGTGGCCTTGTTGTACACCGGCTGCATGGACGAGCGCGATACGCCGAGGATGGCCACTTCCGGGCAATTGATGATAGGCGTAAACATGGTGCCGCCTATGCCGCCCAGGCTGGAGATGGTGAAGCAACCGCCCTGCATTTCCTCTACTTTCAGTTTCCGTTCGCGTGCACGTGTCGACAAGTCGCCCAGGTCGCGGGCGATATCCAGCACGTCTTTCTGGTTTACGTCGCGCACTACCGGCACCACCAGTCCATCCGGCGTTTCGCAGGCAAAGCCGATGTGGTAATAGCTCTTCAGGATCAGGCTATCGCCATCTGGCGACAGCGACGAATTGAAATTCGGGTATGTCTTCAATGCATTGACCGACGCCTTGATCAGGAAGGCCAGCATGGTCAGCTTGACACCGCGTTTCTCGGCATCGCCCTGCATCGATTTACGGAAATCTTCCAGGTCGGTGATGTCGGCCTCGTCGAACTGGGTGACGTGGGGCGCGGTGACCCAGTTGCGGTGCAGGTTGGCACCGGAGATTTTCTTGATACGCGACAACGGCTTGGTTTCGATAGCACCGAACTGCGTGAAGTCGATGACCGGCATAGGCAATGCCGCCAGGCTGCTCAAGCCGGCGCCCATATTTTCTGTGCGCGGCTTGCCCAGTTCGCCCTTTACGAAGGCTTGCACGTCAGCCTGCAGTACGCGATTTTTCGGGCCGCTGCCTGTCACCAATGCCAGGTTCACGCCGAGTTCACGGGCGAATTTGCGTACGGATGGGCTGGCGTGGGAAAGCTTGCCGGGCGCGGTTGCCGCGTTGCTGCCGACTGGGTTAGGCAGTTCTTTCGGCGGGATGGTTTTAGGTGGTTCAGGCGCTGGACGGCTGGCCGGAGGCGGCTCTGCCGCCTGGGTTTCAGCAACGATGGCGGTTTTTGCTGCAGGCTCGATAGCCGGCTTTTCGGCGGGGGCTGCTGCTTTTGCTTCACCTTCGGAGGCTTCGACTTTTAGGATCAGTTTACCCTTAGCTGTCTTATCGCCCACCTTGACCAGCACTTCTTTCACCACACCGGCGAACGGGGCAGGGATGTCCATGGAGGCCTTGTCGGTTTCCAGCGTGATCAGTGAATCGTCCAGCGCAATGGTGTCGCCGACCTTGACCAGCACCTCAATGATATCCACGCTTTCGAAGTCACCGATATCGGGGACGATTACATCTTTAATTGCCATGTTTTCTAATTCCTAAAGTATCGTCTCTCAAAGACAGGCAGCGAACAACCCCTAAACCAGTCACTAAACCGTAGTAGGGTTAGGTTTGTTGGCGTCCAGCTTGTATTTCTTGATGGCTTCCGCCACCTTGGCAGCCGGTATCTTGCCGTCGTCTGCCAGCGCCTTCAATGCGGCGACTACCACGTAATAGCGGTCTACCTCGAAGAAGCTGCGCAGGGCCTCGCGTGAATCGGAGCGGCCGTAGCCGTCGGTACCCAGTGCGACGAACCGGTTGCTGACAAAGCCGCGGATCTGCTCGGCGAATGATTTCATGTAATCGGTAGAGGCGATCACCGGGCCTTCTGCTTTCGCGAAGCATTTTGCTACATAGCTCAGGCGCTGTGGCTTGTCTGGGTTGAGCATGTTCCAGCGCTCGGCATCCAGGCCTTCGCGGCGCAGCTCGTTAAAGCTGGTCGCACTCCAGATATCGGCCGATACGCCCCAGTCTTTTTCCAGCAGTTCGGCGGCGAAAATCACTTCGCGCAGGATGACGCCGCTGCCCATCAACTGGACCTTGGCTCCTTTAGCTTTTGACTTGCTGAACAGGTACAGGCCCTTGAGGATGCCCTCGGCCGAACCTTCTGGCATGGCAGGATGGCTGTAATTCTCGTTCATCAGCGTGATGTAGTAGTACACGTCTTCCTGGTTCTGCACCATACGGCGCAGGCCTTCCTGGATGATCACGGCCAGCTCGTAGGCAAAGGTCGGGTCGTAAGAGATGCAGTTCGGGATGGTCGCAGACATGAGGTGACTATGGCCATCCTCATGCTGCAGGCCTTCGCCGTTCAGCGTGGTGCGGCCGGCAGTAGCTCCCAGCAGGAAGCCGCGTGCGCGCGAGTCGCCCGCTGCCCATGCCAAATCGCCGATACGCTGGAAGCCGAACATGGAATAGAAGATATAGAACGGGATCATCTGCACACCGGTGACGCTGTACGACGTTGCCGCCGCGATCCACGACGAGAATGAACCGGCTTCGTTGATGCCTTCTTCCAGGATCTGGCCGTCCTTCTGCTCCTTGTAGAACATCACCTGGTCGGAGTCCATAGGCTCGTACAACTGGCCAACGGACGAATAGATACCAAGCTGGCGGAACATGCCTTCCATGCCGAAGGTGCGGGCTTCATCGGGTACGATAGGCACGACGAACTTGCCAAGTGTCTTGTCGCGGACTAATGTCGAAAGTATGCGCACGAAGGCCATAGTCGTGGAGATTTCGCGTTCACCGGTGGCGCCCAGCATGTTTTCGAATGCGGACAGGGCTGGTACGGTCAGTTCATTACCCTTGCGGCGGCGCGCAGGCACATAGCCGCCCATCGCTTCGCGGCGCTGCTGCAGGTATTGCATTTCCGGGCTGTCAGGCGCCGGGCGGTAGAAGGAAAGCTTCTCGACTTCTTCGTCGGTCACCGGGATTTCGAAACGATCGCGGAAAGCCTTGAGCGATGCGATGTCCATGCTCTTCTGCTGGTGCGTGGTGTTATGCCCTTCGCCGGCGTCGCCCATGCCGTAGCCCTTGACCGTCTTGGCCAGGATCACGGTAGGCTGGCCCTTGTGCTGCGTGGCAGCTGCGTAGGCAGCGTATACCTTGTGCGGGTCGTGGCCGCCGCGGTTGAGGCGCCAGATATCCATGTCGGACATGGCAGCGACCATTTCCTTCAGTTCAGGATACTTGCCGAAGAAATTCTCGCGCGTGTAAGCGCCGCCCTTGGCCTTGAAGTTCTGGTACTCACCGTCCACGGCTTCTTCCATGCGCTTCTTAAGGAAACCGTCCTTGTCCATGGCCAGCAAGGGATCCCAATAGGAACCCCAGATGACTTTCAGCACATTCCAGCCGGCGCCGCGGAAGCTCGCCTCGAATTCCTGGATGATCTTGCCGTTGCCGCGTACCGGGCCGTCCAGGCGTTGAAGGTTACAGTTGATCACGAAAATCAGGTTATCCAGGTTCTCGCGCGATGCCAGCGAGATCGCACCCAGGGATTCCGGTTCGTCCATCTCGCCGTCGCCGCAAAATACCCAGACCTTGCGATCCGAAGTATCGGCAATGCCACGGTCGTGCATGTACTTGAGGAAGCGTGCCTGGTAGATGCCCTGCAGCGGCCCCAGGCCCATGGACACGGTGGGGAACTGCCAGAAATCCGGCATCAGCCATGGGTGCGGGTAAGAGGAGAGGCCATTGCCGCCGGTCTCCATACGGAAATTGGAGAGCTGCTCTTCGTCGATGCGGCCTTCCAGGAAAGCACGTGCGTACACACCGGGAGATGAATGGCCCTGGAAATAGATACAGTCGCCACCGAAATTCTCATTGGCAGCGCGGAAGAAATGGTTGAAACCGGTGTCATACAGTGTAGCCGCTGACTGGAAGCTGGCGATATGGCCGCCGACGCCGGGCGATTTCTCGTTGGCGCGCAGCACGGTCATGATGGCGTTCCACCGAATCAGCGCGCGTATCTTGCGCTCCATGGTGGTGTCGCCGGGATGGCGCTGCTGCAAGTGCGTCGGGATGGTATTCACGTACGCGGTCGTGGCGTTGTAGGGCAGGTAAGCGCCCGAACGGCGGGCCTTGTCGATCAGCGTTTCCAGCAGGAAATGCGCGCGCTCGGTTCCCTCGTTCTCTAGAACCGCAGCAATGGCCTCAAGCCATTCTTGGGTTTCTTGCGGGTCTGTATCGGGGGTTAATGCCATTGTGGGTATCTCCGGGAAAACGTAGGGGTTCTCTGTAGGTATATCTTTATGTAGATATAATTTAACGTGCAAGCGATACCGCTTCCAAACGCTAAATCACATGCAGCAAATTACTCGTATGGCTGACTGGTTATAATTGCCTGCAAAAACGATCTGGTTGCCGTGGCCTTTTCCCTGGATATCGTTAAGTGAAATCTCAAGGCAGGCGCTTTTTGGCGAAGGCTGTATATTGGCTTTTTTGGCTGTTCAGGTCAAGTTCTGGCGTAAATCTTGAGGTAAGCTGGTGCATGGTTTTCAAGCCTGAAATTAATTAAGTGAGAGTACAGATGTCGATACAATTAAAGCAATTCGCAGCGCCTGCAGATGAAAAAACCCTCGCTGCGGCAAGCCATCTATTGATGGTGCTTCCCGGTAATCCCGGCAGTAAACCTATTGGCAGTAAACTTAGCAATAAACCTGCCAGCATCCCGTATTGGGACGCGCTAGAAAGCAGGCTCAAGCGCAGCCGCAGCAAATACAGTGACCTGGCCAAAACGCCGTTGACGTCCGACCTGCCCAATGGCGGCCTGGTCAGTTGGCTGGTGCTGGATGCCAAATTGAATACCTACCAGCGCCATACCCTATTGCGCCGCGCCATCAAATTACTGCTGGATGAAAAGCCGCAATCGCTGGCGATTGCCGTGTATGGCAGCGACAAAATGCGCCAGCAAAGTGCGCACGATGCCTTTTATGTGGCGTCGGTCAATGCGGCAGAATTGCCGGACCGTAAAGGAGCTGAATCCAAGGCGAAGAACAAATCGCGTCCACTCAAGGCCATCACGGTTTACGGCTGGAAAGAGGACGATGCTTTTGCCGGTATTCGTGCGGTAGCGGCAGGCAATGCATTGACGCGGCAGCTCACCATGTTGCCGCCGAATGACCTGACGCCTGCCCTGTATCGCGAAGAGATAGCGAAACTGGCGAAGCAGGAAAGCTGGAAGCATGAAGAATTCGACATGAAAAAGCTGAAGAAGATGGGTGCCGGCGCATTCGTTGCCGTCGGCCAGGGCTCCGAGCCGCTTGATGCCGCGATTGTCCACCTGAGCTATTCCCCCAAACACGCTGTCAATACTGTCGCCATCATCGGCAAGGGCATCTGTTTCGATACCGGCGGGCATAACCTCAAACCAGCAAAATACATGAACGGCATGCACGAGGACATGAATGGGTCAGCGGTGGCGCTGGGTATCCTGCTGGCGGCGAGCCGATCCAATCTCCCCGTCAACATCGACTGTTGGCTGGCCATCGCACAGAACCATATCGGCCCGTTGGCGTATAAACAGAATGACGTGGTGACCGCGTTGAACGGCACCACGATAGAGATCGTGCATACCGATGCCGAAGGACGCATGGTGCTGGCAGATACGCTGACCATGGCATCCCGCGCCAAACCTGCCTTCATGCTGGATTTCGCCACCCTGACAGGCACCATGATGGCTGCCCTGGGCGACCGTTACAGCGGCGTGCTGGGCAACCGGCCGCAATTACTTGCCTCAGCAGTCGCTGCGGGTGTGGCCAGCGGCGAGCGCGTCTGCAGCTTTCCCTTCGACGACGATTACGATGAAGAACTGGACAGCAGCATCGCCGATATCAAGCAATGCACGCTGGAAGGCGGTGCCGACCATGTGCTGGCGACGCGATTCCTGAGCAAATTCATCGAGGGCGATGTACCGTGGGTGCATGTGGACCTGTCATCCGCCAACCGCAAGGGCGGCCTGGGGGCGGTGGGCAGCGATGTCACCGGGTTTGGCGTGGCATTCGGTATGGAATTGCTGAAACATTATCTTTAATGCAATGCGGTAATTAAGGGGGTAGGGCATGAGCGTGGCGACGGATAACCTGGACTGGCTGGAACTTTTCCCTGGATTGATGGCGCTGGAACCGCCTGCACGTGAAGCGCTGGTGAAAAACGCCCGTATCGTCGAAGCGCCCATCGGGACGATCGGCTATTCTGAAGGCATGCCCTGCAAGGCTTATGTATTAAGGCTCGCAGGGCAGTCGCGGGTATACAAGATTTCATCCGGCGGCCGCGAGATATTGTTATATCGCGTAGGGGCCGGTGAAACCTGCGTGCTCACCACCACCTGCCTGCTTGGCCATAGCGATTATCCCGCCTCCACTATCGTCGAGCAGCCCATCCGCGACGTGATCATCCCGGCGGCTGCATTCCACGAACTGATGATCACGTCCGACGTGTTCCGCCGTTTCGTCATGGAAAACTACGGCGCGCTGATCAGTGACCTTATCGTGCTGCTGGATGAAGTGGCCTTCCACAATGTGGACGCGCGCCTGGCCAAGCTGCTGCTGGATTCGACATCACCCGCGCTGGCCAGGACGCATCAGCAAATTGCCGCAGAACTCGGCACCGCGCGCGAGGTAGTGAGCCGCCAGTTGAAACGGTTCGAACAAAAAGGCTGGGTGGCACTGGGTCGCGGCCAGGTGGATATCCTGGACCGCGATGCGCTGGCCAGGATATCCGGCTAACCCTGAATTTTGATAAAACTGCTATTTAACTGCCCGCTTTGACTGCAGCCACACAGCGTGCAGCTTCTGCGGCAGCAAATGGTTTAAGGGCCGCCGCGCTTTCTTCCTCATGTGGTGATGCCTGGCTGGATGGCGCAGGTGCCGATTTGCCAGTGTTAATGGCAGGCGCTGCGCAGTCCACACACTTTCCCTTCGCAATATCATAGCCTGCAGTCGCTTCCAGGCCTTTCACGTTGGTCATGATGGTCCCGTCCAGGATGGACTCCTTCATGTTGGCACCAGTGATGTCGGCGCCTGTCAGGTCGGCTTTGCTGAGGTCGGCGCGGAACAGGTCGGTGTTGCGCAGGTTGGCATTGGTGAAATCGGCAAACTTGAAGTTGGAACGATTGATGTCGGCGCCTTCGAAATTGCTGTTAGCGAATTTGCCGCCGATGGCATCGAAGCGCATCGCGCCCATGGGCTGGTTGCCGATGTCCAGGCCGAAACGGCCTTTCACGATATTGGCGTTGCTCATGTCGACACTGCCTAGCGTGCCTATCATGCGGGCATTTCTGAGATTCGCACCTTTGAAATTGGTCTTATCGAAGATCGCCTGGAAGATGGTGGCGTCTTTCAGGTTGGCACCGCTGAGGTTGGCGTCTTCAAGTCGTGCCAGGTTCAGGTAAGCGCCTTGCATATCGGCACCGCTCAGGTCTGCTCCGCGCAGGTAAGCGCCGAAGAAGCTGGTGTTCACCATCTTGCAATGGCGCAGATCCATTTTGTCGAACTCCAGGTACCCCAGGTCTTTATTGGACAGGTCGCAGTTGCTGCTATTGATCTGCTGCATTGCCTGTTCCTGCGTGATTTTCTCGCGTTCCGGTTCTGCAGTCTTGTTGGCCGCATAAAAGGCGGAAGCCTTGCCGATGATCTCCGATTTATTCTTTGCATTATCGAACGCGGCCTTGGATTCGGCGCTGCCGAAGCAATAGGTTTTTCCGTCCACGAGCGAGTTGTGGGTGCAATCGCTCGGCACGACAACGCCGGCTGCCAGGCTGGTGGTGCAGTTGTTGCCTAATTCAGCCGCAGTGGCGGCCGATGAACCCAATGACAACGCCGTGAATGCCGACAGCGCCAATGCTGTCGTTACGATGGCTGCCAGACTTTTTCTGCTGAATCCCGTTGCATGCTCCATGGTCAATCTCCTGAATGTACTTATGATTTTATTGTATGGGCGTTTCATGACTCGATGCAGTATGTTCCTGAGTCGTGCTTAATTCAGTAACTCAGGTCACACAAGGAAAAATGATTATTTAAGGGGGAATGATTATTGAAGTGAAGGTGTGGGAGAACGTTTGCATGCGTAGCAAGCGTCGAGTGGATCGCAGAGTGGGAATCCGCGAGCTACTCGCTGTAAAGCAGGGCGCCGATATTGAGTAGCAGGCGCTGGTAACGCTGGTCATTAAACGCATCCTGCAGTTTCTGGTAATGCGCCGCATCGCACGGCGTAACCAGGTAAGTATCCAGCCAGTCCAGTTCACTGAGCAATGCATGGTGGCCGGCAGGTAGTAATTCAATGACCTCGACCAGGCGGAATATTGCAAACCGCATCTGGCTGATCGAGGCGACATGGTTCACTTTCTGCAGGATTTCCTGGTTAGCCTGAATCTGCATCAGGCAGTCGGCCATCAATTGTTTGGGCGTCTGGTTCTTGACCGGGAGCTTGTTTGCCTGGGAATGCGTCTTGATGGTAGGTTGCTGGCGTATGCAGCCGTAGCCGCGATCTGCCTTGCTCTGGTTCTCGATGATGAACGGGATGTCCTGCTGCAAGGCCAGCGCCAGTTCGAACAGATGCAGAGTATTGCCGTGCTTAAGTTCTATTTCCAGTTCATTGAGCGGCTCGATACGCTCCCATACGCGCGGTTCGCAGACCTTGATTTCACCCAGATCCAGCGATACTTCAATCTCTGTCCCATCCTCGTATTTGAGATGCCAGTCAGTGCGCATCACGTCAACTACAAAGATCGGTTTGAGTTCGTCCCGCAAATCCTGGCTGGCGAAAATGTTGGCCAGATGCGGATCCAATACTTTGTTCAAGTCGGGCTCGTTCTTGGTCAAAAGGTCTTCCCATTCCATGCGCTTATGCAGGCCGCCGATGGAGTATCCCGCACTTTTGATGGCCTGGAACCAGCCGCCGGACATGCTCCTAACGCGCAGGCTGAGCCGCGTATCCAGCAGTTTCAGATCCGGGGTGTCGTAGTAGATGCTGATGAGCGCACGCTTGGGTGTCTCCCTCACCAGACGGCTTTGTATGGCGGGGTGGTTGGCTATTTTGTGTTCATCTGCAGGAGAAATCCGCAGTTTGAGTTCAACTTCATTAGGCATGCGGACTACGATCTGGGACTGGGTTACTGGAACAGGGATTTTACTGCAACAACGGCTGTCGGCTTAAGTAAAGATTTCGGCCAGGCCAGCACTCAGGAAATAAGCCAGGAAGCAAGCGTGGGGATGCCCTGCTTAAATCGAGTTGCGGTCTGCGTTCACCAGCCAGTGCAGCAACGGCGCCCATTGCTGGACATCGCGCGCGGCCAGTGACGGCCGCATGTCGAACAGGCTGGCGCCTTGCTCGGCTGCCTGCACGTAGATTTGCGCGTTGCGGAGATGCCCCATCACGGGGAAATCGCTTTCTTCCAGGTAGGCTTGGAGGTTGGCGGCGGCCTTGGTGCGGCTGTCGATGCGCATGCCGACCATGGCCACGAAAGTGCGTTCTTTACGCACGGCCTTTTCTTCGCGCAGTACCTGTAAAAAATCCTGGGTGGCCCCGATGTCGAAGGTGGACGATTGCATAGGCACGACCACCCAGTCGGCGCGCTTCACTGCTTCGCTCAATTTCTCGCCGTGCAGGCCGGCAGGGGAGTCGATGATGGTCCAGTCCGCACTCAGGCTGTCGCTGTTCTTGCCGCGCCCGTTAAGGCCATGGATCAGCGGCAGGTTGTCCGGGCGACGCTCCAGCCAGCCCAGGGAAGACTGTTGCCTGTCCATGTCGGACAGCACCACATGGCGATTGCGATTGGCAAAATAGCCTGCGAGGTTGGTCGCCAGTGTGGTCTTGCCGCTGCCGCCCTTGGGGTTTGCCACCAGTACTGTTCTCATGTCTTCTCCTGCCTACCTTATCTAACTATTATTATGGTTGATTTGCTATTCGGTCCAAGGGTTATATGAAATCCGGTGAAATGACCGCCCGTAAAATAGCCTGTTCCTCATGCCCGCGGATGCGGCTGGCGATCCACCACAGGCTGGCTTTCTTGATGCACCAGTAATGCGGCTTATGCGTCATCGCCAGTGCTGCCGCAATGCCGAGTGTCGGCTGGTGGCCGATGATAAGCGCAGTGTCGTTGGCAGTGGCCCATTGTGCGGCATCCAGTATTTGCTGGGCAGACGCGCCGGGCGCCAGCGCTTCGACGGTGGTAAACGGCAGGCCGATCGCTTCTGCGGTTTGCTGGGTGCGTTTGGCAGGGCTCACCAGTATGCGCGTATTGGCCGGCAGGTGCTGCCTGAGCCAGGCGCCCATCTTTTTCGCCTGCTGCTGGCCCTTGCCCGAGAGTGCGCGGCTCATGTCCGGATATGTATCTTCAGCTTCGGCGTGGCGCCATAAAATCAGTTCCATAGCGTATCATTCATGTCTGTTGTCGTGATTTCTTGCGTGGTATTTAGGATGGCTAATTGCTTCTTGCGTTATGTATGACGTAGGAATCCGGCGCATGTTCAATCGGCAGCGGATTTTACGGCACTGCGTTACTTTAAGGGCCGCAGTTCAGGCGCTGCAGTTTCCGACTAGCCATTTTAACGCCGTACCCCACCATAACAAAGTGACATCTCTGTGAATTTGACTCTCTTTATAGATCAGCCGACCCAGGCCGTGTGGGCGAATACGCCGATGCCCAGCCTGCAGCGCTTGCTGGGCATTGGTACGCAAAGCCGCGTGGACGATGCGCCGGATGCTTTGCTATGCCATGCGGTTTCGATTGAAAAGCAGGCTGACTGGCCCGTGGCTGCAATCTCCAGCCTTGCTGAAAACATCCATCCTGAAGCGGGTGCTGATTACTGGCTCAACGTGGATTTCGTGCACTTTATATTGCAGCGCGACTACTTTACGCTGGCCGGTACATTGCCGTTGGCCGCTGGTGAGGCGGCAGAGTTAGTGGCGTCGCTCAACCGGCATTTTGCCGAGGACGGGCTTGAATTCATCTGGGGCGAGACGTCAGGCCGATGCTACCTGCGTTTGCCATCCGATCCCGAGATAAGCACAACCCAGCCGCAACAGATCATCGGCCTGGAAACCACGTCCTATATGCCTCGTGGCGCAGGCGCTGTTAAGTGGAACCGCCTGCTCAATGAAATGCAGATGCTGATGTTCGAGCACCCGGTTAACCAGGCACGCGAACAGCGTGGCGAACTCGCGGCGAATAGTATCTGGCTGTCGGGCGGTGGCGTGTTGCCGCAAATGGTTGGCTTGCAAGTCGCGGAGCGTGTATGCATGCTGGGTGAAACTCCACTGATCAAGGGTTTAAACCTTTTCAGGCAAGTGCCGTCGCATGGAATACCGCAAAATGCGCAGCAGCTATTGAGCTACGACGCAGATAGCACCTGGTTGGCTATAAATAAGGATAGCGGGTTGGAAAATGAAGGTGCTTGGTTCGCGCCTTTGTTGCACGCCTTAAAGCAGGGGAGGCTGATGCAATTAACCTTGCTGTTCGAACAGCCGGGGCATCTGGTCAAACTGCAGGTCAGCCCGCGCGACACCTGGAAATTCTGGCGGAAATCACTGTCGCTGCCTGGTTTACTGCCGCAGCTTTACGTTTACAACCAATAATAAGTATCCCGCATTCACCCATCAGGACTCTATGGTCACTATCGTTCACCGCCCCTATGACACAGCCATCGCCGCCTCGCTAGCGGCCGGCGGTTTGTCGCCCACGTTATCCAGGGTGCTGGCCGCGCGGGGCATACGGCAGATATCCCAGCTGGAGGCCTCGCTATCCAGGCTGATCCCGCCTGAAAAGCTTAGCAATAACCTGCAGATGGCCAGGCTGCTGGCTGATGCCATCGCCTCGAATAAACGCATGCTGGTGATCGGCGATTACGATGCGGATGGCGCCACCGCCACCGCCGTCGCCATACGCGGCCTGCGCAGCATGGGTGCTAACGTGGATTACCTGGTGCCGAATCGCTTCGAGTACGGCTATGGCCTAACGCCGGAAATCGTCGATCTGGCAGCAGCCGACCTCACTGCAAATAACTTGATCAAGCCCGACATCATCATCACCGTGGATAACGGCATTGCCAGTGTCGAAGGTGTTGAACGCGCGAATGCGCTTGGCATCCAGGTGTTGGTGACGGACCATCACCTGCCGGGTGATGACACGCCGCAGGCTGCCTGCATCGTGAACCCCAACCAGCGCGGTTGCGAGTTTCCCAGTAAGCACCTGGCGGGTGTGGGTGTCATGTTCTATGTGCTGCTTGCACTCAGGGCGGAATTGCGGTCACGGGGGGCTTATGAAAACAAAGTTGCGCCTAACCTGACGGAGTTGCTCGACCTGGTGGCTCTGGGTACCGTGGCCGACCTGGTGAAGCTGGACGACAATAACCGCATCCTGGTGGAGCAGGGGCTGCGCCGTATCCGTGCCGGCAAGTGCTGCCCCGGCATATCGGCCCTGTTCAAACTGGCCGGCCGCGATATGTCCAACGCCGGGGCACAGGATATGGGATTCAGTATCGGCCCGCGCCTCAACGCCGCAGGGCGCCTGGATGACATGTCGCTGGGCATTGCCTGCCTGCTTACCGATGATGAGACCGCAGCCCAGCAGATGGCGCAGCGCCTGCATGAGTTGAACCAGGAACGGCGCAGCATCGAGGCCGACATGCAGGACGCAGCCAATATTGCGCTGGACGATTTCGATGTGGACGGCTGTTACAGCATGAGCATCTACGACGAAAGCTGGCACCAGGGTGTCATCGGCATCCTGGCATCGCGCATCAAGGAGCGGTATCACCGACCGGTGATCGCTTTCGCCCGTGCGGGCGACAGCCAGCCCGGTATGCTCAAGGGCTCCGGCCGCTCCATCAAGTGCCTGCATTTACGCGATGCACTGGACCTGTTATCCAAGCGCCATCCCGACCTGCTCATCAAGTTCGGCGGACATGCCATGGCAGCGGGCCTGAGCATACAAGAGGCCAACTTCGAGCGTTTCCATACTGAATTCGAGGCGGTGGTAGGCAGCTTGCTCACTAGCGCCGAACTGGAATCCAGCCTGGAGGTGGACGGCGGGCTCGAGACGCAGGACATGGGCTGGGACACTGCAGCGGCCATCGAGCGCCAGGTGTGGGGGCAAGGGTTCCCGCAGCCGACATTTTTTGACGAGTTTTCGGTGAGGGAGCAGCGTATCGTCGGTGAACGCCATTTAAAGCTGACGCTGGAAAAGAACGGCCGCCCGGTCAGCGCCATTTATTTCCAGCAGCAAGAGCTATTGCCTAAGCGCATCTGGGCCGCATACCAGCTGGAGACCAACCGGTATAAAGACGTGGAAAGCATACAGTTGAACATAAAGCACTGGCAGGCCGAGCCTTAATTACCCTTAAATACTATAGTGAAGCGATCAGGTTTTCCCAATGCAACTGCTCCCTACTCCATTGCGATTAGGTTCGCCAGACTATTCATTGCCTTCACCCACTCAGCAGAGTAAAATCCGCCGAAATTATTCAGGTCACACTATGCGTCGCAAGCTGGTAGTAGCAAATTGGAAGATGCATGGCACCCTAGCGCAGAACAAGCAATTGTTCGATGCCTTCAAGCATAAATTAGCGGATATCCGCAATGTCGATGTTGCCGTATGTGTGTCGTACCCGTATCTATTCCAGGCGCAAACCGAACTGGCCGGCAGTAATATCGGCTGGGGGGCGCAAAACATCTCCAAGCATGAAAAAGGCCCGCATACCGGCGAAGTGAGCGCTGCCATGCTGGGCGATTTCGGTGCCGGCTACGTGATCATCGGCCATTCCGAACGCAGCCTGGCGTATTGCGAAAGCGAGGCCAATGTCGCCACCAAGTTCGTGATCGCCAAGCAGTCGGGCATCACACCGGTGCTGTGCGTAGGCGAGACATTATTGGAACGCGAGGCCGGTGTCATGGAGCGGGTGATCGGCGCGCGCATCGACGCGGTGCTGGCAGAAGGCGGGGTGCATGCATTTGCCGATGCAGTCGTTTCCTACGAGCCTGTATGGGCTATAGGCACGGGCCTGAGCGCCACGCCAGAGCAGGCGCAGTCCATGCATGAGTTCATCCGCAACAAGATTGCGGAGCTGGATAAAGACGCTGCAAATAGCCTAAGAATCCTATATGGGGGTAGCGTAAAACCCACAAATGCGGCACAATTGCTCGCTATGCCGGATATTGACGGCGGGTTGATTGGCAGGTGTTCCCTGAATGCCGAGGATTTTGAGAAAATTTGTCGTGCTGCCGCTAATTAGCTGGGTTTGTAAGGGGTTTTAATTAAAATTTTTTAATTAAAGCTTTTTAATTAAATTCACCCGGTTAAATCCGCGACAGCATGGTTTTAGAACATAAAGTAAGCAATCTGAATTCCGGTTGAGCCGGAATGGAAACGAAAAAAATGGAAACAATCGTTACAGTAATTCATGTGCTGGCAGCAGCCGGTGTCATCGGTTTAGTGCTCTTGCAGCACGGCAAGGGTGCCGACATGGGCGCGGCATTCGGTAGCGGCGCGTCAGGCAGCCTGTTCGGGGTGAGCGGTTCGTCTAATTTCATGAGCCGTGCTACTGCCGTGTTCGTGGCCATCTTCTTCACTACCAGCATGTCCCTGGCTTATCTCTCAAGCCATCGCGCCGAACGTTCCAGCGTAATCAAGGCGCCGACCATGCAGATTAAAGACAGCAAGAGTGCTGAAAAGCCAGTAGTGCCGCCAACGGGCAAGGATGTGCCGCAATAAGTTTTTGTTAGCAGGGTTTTGCTGCCCTGAATGAATGCCGTCGTGGTGGAATTGGTAGACACGCTATCTTGAGGGGGTAGTGGCGAAAGCCGTGAGAGTTCGAGTCTCTCCGTCGGCACCATAAAATCAGCAAAAAGAAATCAGCAAAACAAGAAGTCAGCAAATAAGAAATTAGCACTAAAAATCAGCGCTAAATTTAGTAATACAGCATAGTAATAATAAAAGCATTGAATGCAGTACAGGCAGTAATCAAGTGTGTCATTCAGCCATGTAATAATTCAGCAACTACGCTGGGTAAAATTGGAGTGCGGTCTTTGCTGGAAAATTATTTTCCTATTTTACTGTTCATTATCGTTGGCCTGGCCGTCGGTGTTGCACCTATTGTTCTCGGTAAAGTAGTGTCCCCGCATCGTCCCGATGCAGAAAAAAATTCCCCCTATGAATGCGGTTTCGAAGCATTCGAAGATGCCCGCATGAAGTTCGATGTGCGCTATTACCTGGTCGCTATCCTGTTCATCCTGTTCGATCTCGAGATCGCATTTCTTTTCCCCTGGGCTGTCGTCCTCAAGGAGATCGGCCTGTTCGGCTTTCTCGCCATGATGGTATTCCTGGGCATCCTCGTCGTCGGCTTCGTCTACGAATGGATGAAAGGGGCGCTGGAATGGGAGTAAACATCGGTAGCAGTGAGCAGGTTCACACGCAACGCGTGGGATGCGAACGTCCGCGGACGATGTTTGGACGCCGACTAGCCGAGCTTTCAATATCCGAAGATCATTATGAGGCGTCGCATCAAAGCATTCCCCAAGACACTGCAAACGCATATTTGATTGCAAGAACTGAAGCTTCAGCAAATTCCCGTCCGCGCCAAATTGCCAAGAGGTATCCAACATGAGCATTGAAGGCATCATGGAAAAAGGCTTCGTCACCACGAGCCTGGACACCGTCATCAACTACACCCGTACCGGATCCTTATGGCCGATGACGTTCGGCCTGGCCTGCTGTGCCGTGGAGATGATGCATGCAGGCGCTTCGCGGTATGACCTGGACCGCTTCGGCATCGTGTTCCGCCCCAGCCCGCGCCAGTCCGACGTGATGATCGTGGCCGGCACTTTAGTGAACAAGATGGCGCCTGCGCTGCGCAAGGTATACGACCAGATGGCCGAGCCGCGCTGGGTGATCTCCATGGGTTCCTGCGCCAATGGTGGTGGTTACTATCATTATTCCTACGCAGTAGTACGCGGTTGCGACCGCATCGTGCCGGTCGATGTCTACGTGCCTGGCTGTCCGCCCACTGCGGAGGCGCTGCTCTACGGCATCATCCAGTTGCAGACCAAAATCAAACGTACCAATACGATCGCACGGTAGACGGGCAGACCACATACTATGTCCACACGATTAAACAAGCTTGCCGATAGCCTCAAGTCCGCCCTGGGTGAGCAGGTCACCAGGCTCACGCTGGATGTGGGCGAGCTGACGATCGAATGCAAGGCGGCCGACCTGCTGGCGGTATGCCGGCAGTTACGCGACGATCCGCTGTTCAAGTTCGAGCAGTTGATCGACCTGTGCGGCGTGGATTATGCCGAGTATGGCGAAGGTACATGGGAAGGCCTGCGCTTTGCCACCGTGTATCATTTCCTGTCGATCAGCCTGAATCATCGCCTGCGCTTGCGTGTCTTTTCCGCGGATGACGACTTTCCCGTGCTGCCTACGCTGGTTGATTTATGGTCGGTCGCCAACTGGTTCGAGCGCGAATCGTTCGACCTTTACGGCATCATGTACGAAGGCCATCCCGACCTGCGCCGCCTGCTGACCGATTACGGCTTCGTCGGCCATCCGTTCCGCAAGGATTTCCCGATGATCGGCAATGTCGAAATGCGATACGATCCTGAACAGCAACGCGTGATCTACCAGCCGGTGACGATTGAGCCGCGTAACAATGTGCCTCGCGTAATTCGCGACGAAGGCTTCCACAATGGCTGATTTCGCATTGCATTCACGTGAATACGTCGTTGTCGGCGCTCGCCGTACCATTTGTACTGTCTTCGCGTCTCCGCCTTGTCTTCACGTGAATGCGATGCGAAATAAGGAAGTAAGCCGTGGCTGAAATTAGAAACTACACCATGAATTTCGGTCCGCAGCATCCTGCCGCACACGGTGTGCTGCGCCTGGTGCTGGAGCTGGATGGCGAAGTGATCCAGCGTGCCGACCCGCATATTGGGCTGCTGCACCGTGCTACCGAGAAACTGGCGGAAAACCGTACTTACCTGCAATCCGTGCCGTATATGGACAGGCTGGATTACGTATCCATGATGGCCAATGAGCATGCCTATGTCATGGCCATCGAGAAGCTCATGGGCATCGACGTGCCCATCCGGGCGCAGTACATCCGTGTGATGTTCGACGAGATCACGCGCATCCTCAACCATCTGCTGTGGCTGGGTGCCCATGCGCTGGATGTGGGTGCGATGACCGTGTTCCTGTATGCGTTCCGCGAGCGCGAAGATTTATTTGATTGCTACGAGGCGGTATCCGGTGCCCGCATGCACGCTGCCTATTACCGTCCGGGCGGCGTATACCGTGACCTGCCGGGCAGCATGCCGCAGCACCAGAACAGTTCGTTCCGCGGCAAGGACCAGATCAAGAAGCTCAACGAAAACCGCCAGGGCTCCCTGCTGGATTTCATCGAGGATTTCACTAACCGTTTCCCCGGTTACGTTGACGAATACGAAACACTGCTGACCGATAACCGCATCTGGAAGCAGCGTACCGTCGGCATCGGCGTGGTCTCGCCTGAGCGTGCCTTATCGCTGGGCATGACAGGCCCGATGCTGCGCGGCTCCGGCTTTGCCTGGGACTTGCGCAAGAAACAGCCCTACGAAGTCTATGACAAACTGGATTTCGATATCCCGGTCGGCGTGAACGGCGATTGTTACGACCGTTACCTTGTGCGCATGGAAGAGTTTCGCCAGTCCAACCACATCGTCAAGCAATGCATAGACTGGCTACGCAAGAATCCCGGCCCGGTCATCACTAATAACAACAAGGTGGCGCCGCCGCCGCGTACCGGCATGAAGCACGACATGGAAGCGCTGATCCACCACTTCAAGCTGTTCACCGAAGGGTTCCATGTGCCGGCCGGCGAAGCTTACGCTGCGGTTGAGCATCCTAAGGGCGAGTTCGGTATCTACCTGATTTCCGATGGCGCCAATAAGCCCTACCGCCTTAAGATTCGTGCACCCGGATTCCCGCACCTGGCTGCGCTGGATGAGATGACGCGCGGCCACATGATCGCCGACCTGGTGGCGATCATAGGCACACAGGATATTGTATTCGGGGAGATAGACAGATGAGCCTCGTCCCAGAATTGGAGAAGCCTGTGCTGAGCCAGGAATCCATCGCAAAAATCGACTACGAGTTGACCAAATATCCTGCCGAAAACCGCCAGGCTGCCGTGATGTCGGCCTTGCGCATCGCGCAGGTGGAGAAGGGATGGCTTTCCAAGGACACCATCGCCTTTGTGGCGGAGTATCTTGGCATCCCCGCGATTGCGGCGCTTGAAGTGGCCAGCTTTTACAACATGTACGAGCTGCAGCCGATGGGAAAGTACAAGATCACGGTGTGTACCAATATCTCCTGCATGTTGCGCGACTCCGACACCATCGTTGAACACCTGAATACGCGCCTCGGCATCGGCTTTAACGAAACGACGCCGGACGGGAAATTTACGCTGAAAGAAGGCGAGTGCATGGGTGCCTGCAGCGGCGCGCCGTTGTTCCACATCAACAACCACAAGATGTGCGAATTCCTCACCACCGAAAAAGTCGACCAGATACTCGAAGGATTGGAATAATGGCGACGATGGATCTTTCAAGCGGCATTATTACGCCACATCCCAAGGAGACGCTGGTTACCCTGCGCACCCTGGGACAGGAAAACCAGCACACGCTGGATACTTACCATAAGCTCGGCGGCTATGCGCAGTTCAAGCGCATCGTCACCGACCAGGTAAAAGCGACTGACATTATCAGCCAAGTCAAGCTGTCCGGGCTGCGAGGCCGTGGTGGTGCGGGGTTCCCGACCGGCCTCAAGTGGAGTTTCATGCCGCGCTATTACGATGGCACCAAATACCTGGTCTGTAACACCGACGAAGGCGAACCCGGTACCTTCAAGGACAGGGATATCATTCGTTACAACCCGCACCAGTTGATTGAAGGCATGGCGATTGCCGCCTATACGCTGGGCGCCAGGGTCGGCTATAACTACATCCACGGTGAAATCTGGGAAGATTACGAAATCTTCGAAGCCGCCCTTGACGAGGCGCGCGCTGCAGGCTACCTGGGCGAAAACCTGTTCGGTACCGAGTTCAGTTTCGACCTGTACGCCGTGCATGGCTACGGTGCCTATATTTGCGGTGAAGAAACCGCACTGATTGAATCTATCGAAGGCAAGAAAGGGCAGCCGCGTTTCAAGCCGCCGTTCCCAGCTAGCTACGGCGTGTTCGGCAAGCCGACCAATGTGAACAATACTGAATCCTATGCCTCCATCCCCTGGATATTGCAGCACGGCGGGCAGGCATTCCAGGACCTGGGCGTGCCGAATTCGGGCGGCAGCAAGCTGTTCTCGATCTCCGGGCACGTGGTCAATCCCGGCAATTACGAAGTGAATATGGGCATCCCGTTCACCGAGCTGCTGGAAATGGCAGGCGGCATCTGGAAAGGCCGTAAGCTCAAGGCTGTCATTCCCGGCGGGCCTTCTACGGCGGTGATGCCGGCTTCGGCCATACTGGGCGCCACCATGGATTACGACGGCTTGTCCAAAGCAGGCTCCAGCCTGGGTGCGGGCTCCATGATCGTGATGGACGAAACCACCTGCATGGTGAAAACGCTCAAGCGCTTGTCCTATTTCTTCTTTGAAGAATCCTGCGGCCAGTGCACGCCCTGCCGCGAAGGTACCGGCTGGCTGTACCGTGTGATTAAACGCATCGTTGACGGCCAGGGCAAGATGGAAGACCTGGATTTGCTCACGGATGTCAGCAACAACATATCCGGGCGCACTATCTGCGCGCTGGGAGATGCGGCCGCTACGCCGGTCTTGAGCTTCATCAAGCATTTCCGCCCGGAATTCGAGTATTACATCCAGCATGGCAAAAGCATGGTGGAAAATGATACATTGCAGGCCAGCGGCATCAGCAGCACCATGCAGGAACCGGATCTAGGTAACGGCGGGCCGCCTTCCGAGCTCATTTATACCAAAGACGGTAGCGACAAATACGGAGCAGAACCGAATGCTTAATGTAGAAATAGACGGCAAGCAGGTCGAAGTCGACCACGGCACCACCATCATCGATGCTGCCGACAAGCTTGGCATTCCCATCCCGCGTTTCTGCTACCACAAGAAATTATCCGTGGCCGCCAACTGCCGTATGTGCCTGGTGCAGGTCGAGAAATTCAACAAGCCTTTGCCTGCCTGCGCCACACCGGTCGCCGACGGCATGAAGATATTCACACGCTCCAAATTCGCGGTCGAAGCACAGAAGAGCGTGATGGAGTTCCTGCTGATCAACCACCCACTGGACTGCCCGATCTGCGACCAGGGCGGTGAGTGCGACCTGCAGGATATCGCCGTGGCGTATGGGGCCAGCGGCACGCGCTATACCGAAGAAAAGCGCGTGGTGCTCAACAAGAACATCGGCCCGCTCATTTCGACTGACATGACGCGCTGCATCCAGTGCACCCGTTGCGTACGTTTCCTCAAGGAAGTCGGCGGCATGATGGAATTGGGCCTGATCAACCGCGGCGAGCACGCGGAGATCACCGCCTACGTGGATAAATCGGTGAACTCCGAGTTGTCCGGCAACATCATCGACCTTTGCCCAGTCGGCGCACTGACCAGCAAGCCGTTCCGATATTCCGCCCGCAGCTGGGAACTGACACGCCGGCCATCGGTAGCGGCGCACGACGGCCTGGGTTCGCAGATCGAAGTGCATATTAAAGATAATAAAGTGATGCGCGTACTGCCGCGCGAAAAAGAAAGCATCAACGAGTGCTGGCTTTCCGACCGCGACCGTTTTTCGTACGAAGGCCTGAACAGCGCAGACCGCTTGACCGTGCCCATGATCAAGCATCATGGCGAATGGCATGAGACCGACTGGAAGACCGCGCTGGAATTCGCCGCCAGCCACCTCAAGGAAATCGTCGAGAAAGACGGCAGCGAGCAACTGGGCGTGCTGGTTTCGCCGAACAGCACCATGGAAGAAATTTACCTCGCTAAAAAGGTCGCGCACGGCCTCGGCAGCGACAACGTGGATTACCGCCTGCGCCAGACCGATTTCCGTATGGACGGCAAGCGCATGGGCACGCCGTGGATGGGTTGCAACATCCCCGACCTGGAAGAGATGGACCGCATCCTCATCATCGGCAGCAACCTGCGCAATGAACATCCGTTGCTGGCACAGCGCATCCGCAAGGCGGTCGCCAACGGCGCAGAGTTATCCTTCGTCAATCCGCTGGGCGACGACCCGCTGATGACGGTGACGCATAAAGCCATCACTTCGCCGAACAATATGGTGAATGTGCTGGCGCAGATACTCAAGGCCATGTCCGGTTTGCAGCGTTTGTCGCTGTGCCTGCCTAAGTCGTTGAATGACCTGCTCGAAACCGTCAGCGTCTGGGATAACACCCAGGCCATGGCGGAAAGCCTGGCCGGCCATGGCAAGGATTACGACCTGATCAGCCCGCGCACCGGCATCTTCCTTGGCAATATCGCGCAGCATAACCCGCGCTTTACCGAACTGTTCAGCCTGGCGGAAGCCATTTCGTCGTTGTGCGGTGCTACCTTCGGCCTGCTGGCGTCGCACGCCAACAGCACGGGTGCCCACCTGGTCGGTGCAATGCCTAATGCCATCGGCCTCAATGCCAAGGAAATGCTGGCAACGCCACGTAAAGCTTATATTCTGTTGAATATCGAACCGGAACTGGATTGCCACAACCCTGCGATCGCCCGTCAGGCAATGGCCCAGGCGGAATGTGTGGTGGCACTTACTGCGTATAAGTCGGAAGCGCTCAAAGATGCGCATGTATTGCTGCCGATTGCCCCGTTCACTGAAACATCCGGCACCTTCATGAGCATGGAAGGGCGCGTGCAGAGCTTCAAGGCGGTCACCAAGCCGCTGGCAGAATGCCGTCCGGCATGGAAAGTATTGCGTGTATTGGGCAACACATTAGGCCTGCAGGGCTTTGAATTCGACAGCAGCGAAGAAGTGAAAGACGAACTGTTCGGCGGCGAAAAACCCTCGCAAGTGGTATGGCGTAGCCTGAACAACAACCTGCGTGAACTCATCGACATTACCGTCATTATCAAGTCTGACAAGTTACAGCGCATCGGCGAAGTCTCGCAGTACCATGCCGATCCTATCGTGCGCCGCTCACCGCCATTGCAGAAGACCAAGTACATGGCGGAGCCGGTGGCCGCCATGAATGCGGAGCAACTGGCGAAGCTGGGCCTGCAGGAAAACGACGAAGTGATCGTCAAGCAGGGCAACGGCACTGCAAGACTAAAAGCCAGGCTGGATAACTTCGTGGCTCGTGGCTGCGTAAGGATTGCCGGCGCGCACGCGGCAACGGCGGAGCTGGGCGAACTGATGGGCGATGTTGAGGTAATGGCTGCATGATGGAAAGTTTGCAAACTCTGTTCGGCCCAACTTGGCCCATGGTATGGACGCTGGTCAAGATAGTGGCCATCGTGGTGCCGCTGATGGGTGCTGTGGCCTACCTTACCCTGGCAGAGCGTAAAGTCATCGGTTTCATGCAGGTGCGCATCGGCCCTAACCGAGTCGGATATTTCGGCCTGCTGCAGCCGCTGGCCGATGGGCTGAAATTGCTGATGAAGGAAATCATTATCCCGTCGGCTTCGAGCAAGGCGCTATTCCTCATCGGGCCGGTGCTCGCCATTGCACCGGCGCTGGCTGCCTGGGCGGTCGTGCCCTTTAACATGGAGCTGGTGCTGGCCGATGTAGATGCCGGCTTGTTGTATATCCTGGCCATGACCTCTGTGGCAGTCTACGGCGTCATCATTGCCGGCTGGGCCTCCAACTCGAAATACGCGTTCCTGGGCGCATTACGCTCGGCCGCGCAGATCGTCTCCTATGAAATCGCCATGGGTTTCGCGCTGGTAGGCGTGCTGATGTGCGCCAACAGCCTCAATCTGGGCAAGATCGTCATGGCGCAGGCCGGCGGTTTCTGGCAATGGTACTGGCTGCCACTGTTCCCATTGTTTATCGTCTATTTCATCAGCGCCGTGGCGGAGACCAACCGCGCGCCTTTCGACGTGGCCGAAGGCGAATCCGAGATCGTCGCGGGCTTCCACGTGGAATATTCCGGCATGGCATTCGCCGTATTCTTCCTGGCGGAATACGCCAATATGTACCTGGTGTGCATGCTGGCAGCATTGATGTTCCTCGGTGGCTGGCTGTCGCCAGTCCCGTTCCTGCCGGACAGCATTTTCTGGTTGTTCGCCAAGGTGGGGTTCCTGCTGTTTATCTTCCTGTGGTTCCGCGCTACGTTCCCGCGTTACCGTTACGACCAGATCATGCGTCTGGGCTGGAAAGTGTTTATACCGATTACGCTGGTCTGGATCATCGTGGTCGGCGCATTGATGCAGACTTCCCTGGCGCATCTGTTCCATTAGATAACAGTGATGGATTAACAAGAGCCAAATTATGTTTACCAAAATCAAAGACGTAGTATCCAGCCTGATGCTGATCGAATTGCTCAAGGGCATGGCGCTGACCGGGCGTTATTTCTTCGCGCGCAAGATCACCATCCAGTTTCCGGAAGAACGCACGCCCATGAGCCCGCGTTTCCGCGGCCTGCATGCATTGCGCCGTTACCCCAACGGTGAGGAACGTTGCATCGCCTGCAAACTATGCGAAGCCGTTTGCCCGGCGCTGGCGATCACCATCGAATCCGAACAGCGCGAAGACAATACGCGCCGTACCACCCGCTACGATATCGACCTGACCAAGTGCATTTTCTGCGGCATGTGCGAAGAATCCTGCCCGGTGGACTCCATCGTGGAAACGCGCATATTCGATTACCACGGCGAGCGCCGCGGCGACCTGGTCTACACCAAGGAAATGCTGCTGGCCGTAGGCGACAAGCATGAAGTACAGATCGCGGCAGACCGCGCAGCAGATGCGCCTTACCGATAAGCAGGCATACCGATAACCATGATATTCCAAGACTACATATTCTATGCACTGGCAGCCATCCTGCTGTTTGCCGGCCTGCGCGTGATCACGGCGCGGAACCCGGTGCATGCCGCGCTGTTCCTGGTGCTGGCATTCTTCACTGCGGCCGGTATCTGGCTGCTGCTGGAGGCGGAATTCCTGGCCATCGCGCTGGTGCTGGTGTATGTCGGAGCCGTCATGGTGCTGTTCCTGTTCGTGGTGATGATGCTGGACATTAACCTCGACAAACTGCGCGAAGGTTTCTGGGAAGCATTGCCCATCGCCCTACCGGTAGGCGTGTTGATGGCGATTGAAATGGTGATGATCCTGGGTAGCAAGCACTTCGGCGCGGAGCGTATTTCCGAGCCTGCCAAGCACCTGGCCGGCTATAGCAATACGGCTGAATTGGGCCGCCAGATATACACCGATTACCTGCTGCCGTTCGAACTGGCATCCGTCATCCTGCTGGTGGCCATAGTAGCAGCCATCGCGCTTACCCTGCGCGACCGCAAGGATTCCAAATCCATGAACCCTGCGGACCAAGTGAAGGTAAAGCGGGCCGACCGCATCCGCATGGTCAGCATGCCGAGCTACCGTGAAGATGCGGAAATCCTCGAAGGGCCGGATACGACCGGCAACGATGCACCTAAAAAAGAACCGGCGGATTCCAGCAGCGGCGGGCCGGTCAAGCCTTACCCAAAAACCGCTGATGCGACTACGCCTGAGAAAACTCCGCCACAGTCTGGTGACGACACCACCACTTCAAGGCAGGAAAAATCAAACCAGAAGAATAAAGCGGAGCCTACCTGATGGCCGTTACCCTGTCGCACTACCTTATACTGGGCTCATTGCTGTTTGCCATCAGCGTGGTCGGTATCTTCCTCAACCGTAAAAACGTCATCGTGCTGTTGATGGCCATCGAATTGATGCTGTTGGCCGTCAACCTTAACTTCATCGCCTTTTCGCACTACCTGAACGATACGGCAGGCCAGATATTCGTCTTCTTCATCCTGACGGTGGCCGCAGCGGAATCCGCCATCGGCCTGGCGATCCTGGTGGTGCTGTTCCGCAACCTGAATACCATTAACGTGGATGACCTCAACAGCCTGAAGGGCTAATGAGCAATTTAAGCAATTTGGATAAGAAGCTCAATAAAAGCGCATAAGAACCTGACATGACCCACATGCAAAAAATCTACCTGTTGATCCCCTTGCTGCCGATGTTCGCAGCAATCGTGGTGGGCCTGTTCGGGCGCCTGATGCCGCGTTCGGCGGCACACATCCTGACGATAGCCGGGGTCGCCGGTGCATTCGCGTTGTCGGTGTACGTGTTCATGGATGCCTTGAACGGCCATGTGTATAACGGAACCGTCTATACCTGGCTGGTAAGCGGCGGCATCAGCTTCGAAGTCGGTTTCCTCATCGACAAGCTCACCGCCGTGATGATGGTCGTGGTGACCTTTGTGTCCCTGATGGTGCATATCTACACCATAGGCTACATGGCTGAAGACCCCGGCTATAGTCGTTTTTTTAGCTATATTTCCTTATTTACTTTCGCCATGCTGATGCTGGTGATGGCGAATAATTTCATGCAGCTGTTTTTCGGCTGGGAAGCGGTCGGCCTGGTGTCCTACCTGCTGATCGGTTTCTGGTACACGCGGCCGACGGCGATCTACGCCAACCTGAAAGCATTCCTGGTCAATCGGGTGGGCGATTTCGGTTTCCTGCTGGGCATCGGCATGGTGCTGTTTTTCTTCGGCAGCCTAGATTACGCAGCGGTGTTCTCCATTGCGCCGCAGTTCGCCGATGTAAAAGTACAGATCATCCCGGGCTTCGAATGGTCGCTGATGACGGTGACCTGTTTGCTGCTATTCGTGGGCGCCATGGGTAAATCGGCGCAGGTGCCGCTGCATGTGTGGCTGCCGGATTCCATGGAAGGCCCGACACCGATTTCCGCCCTGATCCACGCCGCGACTATGGTTACCGCCGGTATCTTCATGGTGGCCCGCATGTCGCCGCTGTTCGAGCTGTCGACCACAGCACTTTCCACAGTCATGGTCATCGGCGCCATCACCGCGTTGTTTATGGGTTTCCTCGGCATCATCCAGAACGACATCAAGCGTGTGGTTGCGTACTCAACGTTGTCGCAACTCGGCTACATGACGGTGGCGCTCGGCGCATCGGCGTACTCCGTGGCGATCTTTCACCTGATGACCCATGCATTCTTCAAGGCCTTGCTGTTCCTCGGTGCCGGTTCGGTGATCATGGGCATGCACCACGACCAGGACATCCGCAATATGGGCGGCCTGCGTAAATACATGCCGATTACCTGGATCACTTCACTTATCGGCTCATTGGCCTTGATCGGCACGCCCTTGTTCTCCGGTTTCTATTCCAAGGACACCATCATCGAAGCGGTCGAAATGTCGCATATCCCCGGCAGCGGCTTTGCCTATTTTGCCGTGCTCACCGGCGTGTTCGTGACTGCGTTCTATTCCTTCCGAATGTATTTCCTGGTGTTCCACGGTAAGGAAAGGTGGATGGAGAAGGCGCACGAAGAAGCACACGGCGCCCATGCGGCAGCGCACGACAGCCACGCCCATGATGATCAAGTACATGATGCGCATGCTCATGAGGCTGACCATAATTCACACGACCAGGCCTCACATGACCACGATGAGCATCATCATGGCCTGGGCCCTGACGACAAACCCCATGAATCGCCATGGGTGGTTACCTTGCCCTTGATTGCGTTGGCCATTCCCTCGGTCATCATCGGTTATCTTGCCATTGGCCCTATGGTGTACGGCAATTTCTTCGACGGCGTCATCTTTGTCGACGGCCATGCGCATCCGGTGATGCATGAGTTGGCGCACCATTTCCACGGTGCATGGGCCATGGCTTTGCACGGCTTGACCACACCGGTATTTGCGCTGGCGGTTTCCGGCGTTGCGCTGTCCTGGTTCTTCTACATGAAACGCCCGGATATCCCGGCTGCCATCAAGCAGCGCTTTAGCATGGTGAATTGGGTGCTGGAAAACAAATACGGCTTCGATGCCTTCAATGAAAAAGTGTTCGCCGGCGGCTCACGCTTGATCGGCAGCAAGCTGTGGCTTATCGGCGACGTCAAGCTGATCGACGGCGCACTGGTGAACGGTACGGCCAGATTGTTTGGGCGCATCGCCGGCAAGCTGCGCCACCTGCAGTCCGGCCTGATCTACCATTACGCCTTTGCCATGATCATCGGCGCCTTCCTGTTCCTTACCCTCTTCATGAAAGTCTAGTACGTGGATATGCCTATCTTAAGTTTATCCATCTGGGTGCCCATCTTCGCCGGCGTCCTGGTGCTGCTCACAGGCAGCGACAAGAATGCCGCTATAGCGCGCTGGATCGCTCTTGCCGGCAGTATCGCCGGCTTTGCCGTGACCATTCCCCTTTATACCGGATTCGATTTTGCCGACGGCGGCTTCCAGTTCCAGGAAGGCTATCGGTGGATTCCCGCATTCAACATCAATTACCACCTGGGTGTGGATGGCATCTCGGTACCGCTGATATTGCTGACCAGCTTTACCACAATTATCGTAGTACTGGCCGGCTGGGAAGTGATACAGAAGCGCGTGGCGCAGTACATGGCGTCCTTCCTCATCATGTCCGGCCTGATGGTGGGTGTGTTCAGCGCGCTGGACGCGATTTTCTACTACATGTTCTGGGAAGCCATGCTGATCCCCATGTTCCTGGTGATCGGTATATGGGGCGGGCCTAACCGTGTATACGCGACGGTCAAGTTCTTCCTCTATACATTGCTCGGTTCGCTGCTGATGCTGGTGGCATTCATCTACCTTTACCACCAGACCAATAGCTTCGAGCTGGTGGACTATTACGTCATGCCGCTGCCGATGAATGTCCAGATATTCTTGTTCCTGGCTTTCTTTGCCGCGTTTGCGGTCAAGGTGCCGATGTGGCCGGTGCATACCTGGCTGCCGGACGCCCACGTGGAAGCGCCTACCGGCGGTTCTGTGGTCTTGGCAGCCATTGCCCTTAAGCTGGGCGGCTACAGCTTCCTGCGCTTCGCCATGCCGATTGCGCCGGATGCCTCCATCTATCTGTCCGGTTTCATGATCACGCTGTCGCTGATCGCCGTGGTGTATATCGCGTTAGTTGCGTTAGTGCAGCAGGACATGAAAAAGCTGATCGCCTATTCCTCCATTTCGCACATGGGTTTCGTCACACTTGGTTTCTTTATCTTCAATCCCCTCGGTATGGAGGGGGCCATGGTGCAGATGATCTCGCACGGTTTCATTTCCGGTGCCATGTTCCTGTGCGTCGGGGTGCTGTATGACCGCATGCATTCCCGCCAGATCGCCGATTACGGCGGCGTGGCTAACACCATGCCTAAGTTCGCCGCGTTTGCGGTGCTGTTTGCCATGGCCAATTCCGGCTTGCCCGGCACGTCCGGTTTTGTCGGCGAGTTCATGGTTATCCTGGGTGCGTTGCAGGCCAACTTCTGGTTCGCCTTCCTGGCGTCTACTACCCTGATATTCGGCGCCGCTTACACCTTGTGGATGGTGAAGCGCGTGTTCTACGGCGAGATCGCCAATCACCATGTGGCGGAACTGCTGGACCTGAACAAGCGCGAGTTTCTCATACTGGGAATTCTTGCTGCACTGGTGCTGGGCTTCGGTCTGTACCCGGCACCCATCACCGAGTTGACGCACGCCACAGTGAGCCAGTTGCTGGCGCACATGGCGCAGAGTAAGTTGCCTGCGGGATTATAAACATGGCAAGTATAGACATGACGAGCATAGAAATGACATGCACTGAAACAATGGAAAAACTGGACACATGAACGGTATTCAAAGCGACTTATTCGCAGCACTGCCCGAGATATTCGTACTCTCGATGGCTATGTTCATCCTGCTGCTGGACTTGTTCATCAAGCCACGTAATCGCATCGTCATTTATATCCTGTCGCAGATCACCTTGCTGGGCGCCGCGACCATTACCATCAGCACGCATAGTCCCGGCGTCGGCTACTCGTTCAGCGGCATGTTCGTCGATGACCCGATGGCGGATGTGCTCAAGCTGATGATCTACCTCAGTACATCCATCATGCTGATCTATACCCGCTCCTACATTTCCCTGCGCGGCATGTTCCGCGGCGAGTTCTATGCGCTGGTGCTGTTCGCGGTGCTTGGCATGATGATCATGGTGTCGGGCCAGCATTTCCTCACGCTGTACATGGGCCTGGAACTGCTTTCCCTATGTTTATATGCCTTGGTGGCGCTGGACCGGGATAACGCCCAGGCCACGGAAGCCGCCATGAAGTACTTCGTGCTGGGTGCACTCGCGTCCGGCATGCTGTTGTACGGCATGTCCATGATCTACGGCGCCACCGGCAGCCTCAATATTTCGGAAGTGGCCAGTGCGCTGGCAAGCGGGGCACAGGACAGGCCGGTGCTGGTACTGGGCCTGGTTTTCATCGTCGCCGGTATCGCCTTCAAGCTGGGCGCCGTGCCGTTCCAGATGTGGGTGCCGGATGTGTACCAGGGCTCGCCGACGGCGGTCACCATCTTCATCGGCTCCGTCACCGAGCTGGCGGCTTTTGCCTTCGTCATGCGCCTCCTGATCCAGGGCCTGTATGTGCTGGCCATCGACTGGCAGGGCATGCTGGTGATCATGGCGGTGCTGTCCATCGTCATCGGCAATATCACCGCCATCGCCCAGACCAACCTTAAGCGCATGCTGGCGTATTCGACCATCTCGCACATGGGCTACCTGCTCTACGGATTCATGAGCGTAAGCGCCAACGGCTATGCCTCCGCCATGTTCTATATCTCGTCCTACGTCATCATGTCCTTGTGCAGTTTCGGCATCATCCTGTTGCTGTCGCGCAAGGGCTTCGAGGCGGAAAACCTGGATGACCTGAAAGGCCTGAACCAGCGCAGTCCGTGGTTCGCCTTCCTGATGATGATCACCATGTTCTCCATGGCCGGCATTCCGCCCACGCTGGGCTTCTATGCCAAATTCACCGTACTGCAAGCGGCGTTGCAGGCAGGCTATCTGTGGCTGGTGGTATTTGCGGTGCTCATGGCGGTCGTCGGTGCTTTTTATTATCTGCGCATTGTCAAACTCATGTATTTCGACGAACCGCTGGATAACAGCCCGATCGTCAATCATGTCGAGATGAATATGGTGCTGAGCGTGAATGCTCTCGGGCTGTTGGCGCTCGGCATGATGCCGCAACGGCTGATGGAAATCTGTGCCTATGCCATCACGCGCAGTCTGCAGTAAACCCACTTTAATCCGCCAGATCATTAACCGAATTCATTCATGACCAACATTATCCTGTTGCTGCTGGCATTGCTGGCAGCCAATGCTCCCTGGTTTTCAGACCGCCTGTTTTACGTGATCCGCGTAAATCAGCCAAAATCCGTGGGTTGGTGTCTGCTTGAATTGATTGTGTTCTACTTCATTATGGGCGGCGTGGCGTTTTATGCGGAAAGCGCCACCATGGGCCAGGCGACCCCGCAGAAATGGGAATTTTATGCGGTGACTGCGTGTCTCTTCCTGGTGTTTTCCTTTCCGGGATTCGTGTACCGTTTTTTCTGGAAAAAGTAACAAGGCCAGTTTCGGCCTTTCAGTTTGTCCTACATATTTGCCGCTGGTTTAATTGCTATATTCTTTATCCATATAGAGTCCTAACCGAAAGAAGGCGTGCATGATCCTTACATACGACATCAACACAACCAAAGGCATCGCCCTAGTCGCAGAACAGGACGGTACCAACCCTCATTACGTCAACCTCGATCAGGCAAGCAAGCAGGTGGCACCATCTTCGCACTTTCAGCTCAGGCAGATGCATAGTTCATCCAGCGGCATCATTGACGGCTCAGTGGCAAACCAGGAGCCTGGTTTTGTGGCGGACGAGTGGGAAGTATACGGTCAGCTACAGTCTTCGTGAGTCTGTAGCCCGAATCTGAAGATAGATCATCTAGATATGGATAAAAATTCCGAGTTTAACGATTACGAGCTGATCGAAACCTGTATCTCTTCTGAAGTCATGGCGTCCGGCGGCATGCTGACTGCCAGGCGCGACCAGGTAAAATTGCCAAACGGTGCAACCAGCCAGCGTGAATACGTCATCCATCCCGGCGCAGTCGTTGTTATCGCCATCCTGGAGAGCGGCAACCTAGTGCTCGAGCGCCAGTTCCGCTATCCCCTGAAACGCGTATTCATCGAATTGCCTGCCGGCAAGATCGACCATGGCGAAGCGCCATTACTGACGGGCCAGCGCGAGTTGCTGGAAGAGACTGGTTATAGCGCCAGTGAGTGGGTATACCTTGGATTGCAGCATCCCTGTATCGGCTATTCCAATGAGGTCATCCATATGTACCTGGCGCGTGGCCTTACCTCAGGCGAGCATAAGCGCGATGAGGATGAAGCCTTACAGCTTTTCGATGCCAGTCTTGAAGAGTGCCTGGCGATGATACAGCGCGGCGAAATTACCGATGGCAAGACCATCGTTGCCCTGATGTGGGCAGAAAAATTCCTGCAGGACAATTGGCAAGCACCTGCACCGAATCAGTAGGCAGAAAATAGTTAAGAGTACTAGTGTCAGCGAACTAGTGCAGCGGACTAGTTATGTAAGTACAACCAGGAGCACGCCATGAGGCTGGACGACGGACGGGAAAGCAGTAATGTGGAAGACAGGCGCGGATTCGGTGCAGTAAGCGGTGGTGCCGGCAAGATCGGGATAGGCACGATCGTGATCGCACTGGTGGCGATGTACTTCGGTGTCGACCCATCCGTGATTCTCAACGGCGCGGGAACAGCAGTCGACCCTACTGCTCAACAAACTCAGCAACCGACAGACCCGGCGGAAGACAGCAAGGTCAAGTTCGTCTCCACGATCCTGGCTGACACCGAAGATACCTGGAAGATGCTGTTCCAGCAGATAGGCAAGCAGTACGAGGAGCCGAAACTGGTGCTATTCACCGGCGCTACGCCGACAGCATGCGGCACCGGCCAATCTGCCATGGGCCCTTTCTACTGTCCGATGGACCGCAAAGTCTATATCGACCTGGCGTTCTATAAGGATTTGCAGGATAGATTCCACGCGCCCGGCGAGTTCGCACAGGCATACGTCATTGCGCATGAGGTCGGCCACCATGTGCAGAACCTGCTGGGCATTTCGAATAAGGTACAACAGTTACGTCAATCGAGCCGGTCGGAAGCCAAATCCAATGCGCTTTCCGTGAAACTGGAGTTGCAGGCCGATTGCTTTGCTGGCGTTTGGGCATTCCATGCCAACCAGGCACGATCCATACTGGAAAGCGGCGATATCGAGGCGGGGCTTAACGCCGCTTCCGCCATCGGCGACGACAGGTTGCAGACGCAGGCCCAAGGCTATGCCGTGCCGGAAAGCTTTACCCATGGCAGCTCAGCCCAGCGCGTGGAGTGGTTCAAGCGGGGTTTGGCCGAGGGCGACATGCAGCAATGTGACACGTTTGCCTCGCAATGACGATGAACGTACTTCTTGCCGGGTGCGGCGACCTCGGGTGTGAAGTTGCCAGGCAACTGGTGAGTGCCGGGCATGGGGTGACCGGCTTGCGTCGCAGCGAAGCCGCGTTGCCGGATGGCGTAAACCGCTTGCAGGCAGACGTCACCAGGGCGGAAACATTGGCAGACCTTGCTCAAGTCCATCCCGATATCCTGGTTTACTGCGTCGCAGCGGATGCCCATACCGATGAAAGCTACCGATTGCATTACGTAGATGGATTGCGCAATGTGCTGGCTGCATTAGCGGGCTCGGAATCGCTGCGCCATGTGTTTTTTGTATCGAGCACCGGCATCTACGGCCAGCAGAGCGATGACATCCTGGATGAAACGGTGGCACCTGTCCCTGCCGACTTCAGCGGTATCCGCATGCAGCAGGCGGAAGACCTGTTGAAAACACTCGCATTTCCGGCTACGGCCTTAAGGTTGTCAGGCATCTATGGACCTGGACGCAACCGCATGATCCGCACGGCGCGCGAACCGCAAACCTGGCCGGCCCACAACCGCTGGACCAACCGCATCCACCGCGACGATGCCGCCCGTTTCATTACCTTCCTGATCGCCAATCTGGAAAAGGGCACTGCCCTGGAGGATTGCTACCTCGTCACGGATAGCCGCCCGGTCCCCTATTATGAAGTGCTGCAATGGTTGGCGGCGCAAATGGGCGTGAATACCGATCAGGTGGAAACGCCCGCAGCCGGGGGTGCGAAACGCCTGAGCAATGCCCGCATGCTCAATACAGGGTTCACTTTGCGCTATCCCGATTATGTAAGCGGTTATAGCCGTCTGCTGGCAACCGAATCCCTCTAGTTTTTCTGGTATTTACCTACCTATCATTTTGCCGGTAATAAGTTGATGGTAGATGCACTTTATCGATGCGCAACGTATTGATATTAATGCTAATGCCGGTTTTTCCTTGTGTATAATCACTTAGAAAATAAAGGGATGGCATGGCGGCTGCTAGCTTCAACATTGACCAGGATAGCCAGGGGCGGAAGTCGATTCTGCTTGCCGGCCAGTGGTCGCTGCGCGCTGAAGAAAACGATTTTGCCGAACTCGGCGATGCCCTTAGTCCATTCTTTTCCGATCCCTTTGCGCACTGGGATCTCCAGCAGGTAGAGCAGCTGGATGCTGCTGGCGCCACCATCCTGCTCAATGGCTGGGGCAATAAGATAGCCCAGCATGCCGTAGTGAAGCCCGACCAGGCCGAACTCTTCAATCTGCTGGTCAGCCTTTCGACACCGCCTGCCAGGAAAACTGCTTACGATATATTTAGCCCGCTGGAAACGCTGGGGCGAAAAATGGTGGGCTTCGCCCGGCATCTCCGCGACTTTATCCAGCTGGTCGGGCTGCTATTGCTGGAGTTCGCTTACCTGGCGCGCCGCCCCCAGGATTTCCCCTGGCGGGAATTCAGTGCCAACGTCTATAAAAGCGGGGTAACCGCCTTGCCTGTCACAGCGCTGCTGGGTTTCATGATCGGCGTCGCCATGGGCTACCTGATGGCCAGGCAATTGCGCGTGTTCGGAGCCGATATCTTCATCGTCAATATCCTGGGGCTGGCGGTAATCCGCGAGCTCGGACCCATCCTCATGGCGGTGCTGGTGGCGGGGCGCTCGGGTTCGGCCATGACCGCGCAGATCGGCGTGATGCGGGTCACGGAAGAAATCGATGCGTTGACCACCATGGGTATTTCTAAAGTGTTACGTGTCATCCTGCCCAAGGTGCTGGGGTTGACCTTTATCGCGCCATTCCTGGTGTTATGGACATCGTTCTGGGCAGTCTCCGGCGGCGCATTGTCCGCCAACCTGGAGCTGGGCATCAGCTTCCGCTTTTTCTTCGATTACCTGCCTACCGTAGTGATGCCGGTCAACCTGACATTAAGCCTGTTCAAAGGCCTGTTGTTCGGGTTCGTGGTGACGCTGGTGGCCTGCCACTTCGGCCTGCGCATCAAACCCAATACCGAAAGCCTGAGCACCAGTACCACCAGTTCGGTCGTGACGTCCATCGTCAGCGTGATCCTGGTGGACGCCTGGTTTGCGATCGGAACCAGGAGTATAGGCGTATGACGGCAAGCATTCACGAGCAGACTGTTGGCAGCCAGGCGTCTCAGGAGGCGGAGGGCGATATCGTGTGCGAAGTGCGCAACGTGTCGACCGTGTATGGCGATCTTGTCATCCATAAAGACCTCAACCTGAAGATACGCCGCGGTGAAGTGATGGCGCTGGTCGGCGGATCCGGCAGCGGCAAGACGACGCTGCTGCGCCATATCGTCGGCCTGACCGAACCGAGCGACGGCTCCATCCTGCTGTTCGGTAAAGACCTGCACAGGCTGGAGCGGCTGGAGAAGCAGCGCCTGATGAACCGCTTCGGCATGCTGTTCCAGCAGGGCGCTTTATTCTCGGCGCTTTCCGTATTCGATAACATTGCCTTCCTGCTGCGTGAACTGAAGCAGTTCGACGAACCGACTATCCGTAAATTAGTGATGCACAAGCTTGCCCTGGTCGAACTGGAGCCGCGTCACGGTGAACTGCTGCCGGCGCAACTTTCAGGCGGCATGATCAAGCGGGTAGGCCTAGCGCGGGCCCTGGCGCTGGAACCTGAACTGCTGATGCTGGACGAGCCGACCGCCGGGCTGGATCCTGACCGCAGCAATAAATTCGTCGAGCTGATCAAGAAGTTAAAACAGACACTCGGCCTCACGGTGCTGTTCGTGACGCATGACCTGGATACCCTGGTGTCGCTGGCCGACCGCGTGGCGGTGCTGGCAGACAAGAAAATCATCGCTGCCTGTTCGCTGCATGCACTGGCCGATATCGAGCATCCTTTCGTGGTCAATTTCTTTCATGGTGTCAGCAACCGATTGGAGCGTAATGTGAAAAAAACAGATGTAAAAACCAATGAGCCTGGTGTAAAAATCAATGAACCAGAGATAGAGAACATCCGCTGATGGAAAACCGGGCACACGCTATCGCAGTTGGTCTATTCACGCTGCTGTTGACCCTGGCATCCATCTTCTCGTTCTGGTGGCTGAGCGGGTCGCGGGTTGAGGTGAACGAATACACTGTCATTTCGCAATCGCCGGTGACCGGCCTCAGTGCTGAATCCAGCGTGAAATTCCGGGGAGTGGATGTCGGCAAGGTGACCCAGATAGTGCTCGATCCAAATGCCAAAACCTCCATACTCATCAGCATCCAGGTGCCGGCCAATCTTCAGTTGAGCAAGGAAACCTATGCCGAACTGCGCATGCAGGGTATCACCGGGTTATCGTATATCGACCTGAATGACGAAAGCAAAACGGCACCCCCGCTGGAAGAGGGCAGCAGCATCCAGCTCAAGCCTTCATTTATCGACCACTTGCTCGATCAGGGGCCGCAGCTTGTCTCGCAGCTTGAAGTGCTGATCGCCAACACCAGCAAGCTGTCGGAAACGGCTAACCGCCTGGTAAGCGACCTGGATGTGAACAAGTTGAATGCCACCCTTGATAACCTGGAAAAAGCCTCGGCGAAGCTGCAGCCTGTGCTGAATTCCGCCTCTGTCATGTTCACCAATGTCGGCCAGCTTGCCTCCGACCAGAATCGCAAGCAACTGCTGCAGACATTGGCCAGCCTGCAGGAGACGTCGGATTCAGCACGGCCTCTCATGGGCGAACTGAACGAGACGGCGAAGGTATTCAAATCTGCTGCTGTCAGCTTGGAGGCGAATAGCAGCCAGGTGCTCGATACCATGAATAGCCAGACCTTGCCGCAACTCAATGCGCTGACGAATACCATGGACCACAGCCTGAAACATTTCGACCACTTTGTCGATACACTGGATGACCAGCCGCAAAGCCTGATTTTCGGCAAGCCGGTATTGCAGCCGGGGCCGGGTGAAACGGGGTTTAAGCCATGAAGCCATCCATAAAAAATAAACGAGTACCTACCTCAAACACTCGTTGGAACCGGAGTTCATCCATGAAGATCTTAATGCCTGTCTTAATGGCGATTTGCCTGGTTGCGTGTGTAGGCTCCAGCTCAGTTAAGCGGCCGATTGCGGTATATGATTTTGGCCTGGCTAACACAGGCGATGCTAAAGCCGGTCAACGTATTATCGCCAGGGTCGACGTTGAATCTGTCACCGCTGCAGAAGCGCTGAATTACCAGCAGATGCGTTACCGCCTGGCATATGAAAACCCTGCGCGTGTATTTTTCTATACCGAGAACCGTTGGGCATCGCCTCCTGCTGAGCTGGTTACAAATAAACTGAATGGCCTGCTGGAAACCGATAAAGGTGCGCTCAATTGCAGTTTGAAGTTACGGCTGGATATATTCGACCAGGTATTTTCCAGTCCAGTGGCTAGCGAAGGCGTGGTGCAGATGAATGCGGTGCTGGTCGATAAGAAAACCCGCCGGGCATTGGCAACGCATCTTGCCTCGGCGCGTACCACGGCAAATACGCAAAATGCCCAGGGGGGCGCAGATGCCTTGGCCAGGGCCAGCAGTGCGGCTTTGTTAAATGCAATCAATTGGGCGAATGACGAGGCCGCAAAGAATCAAGCCTGCCAATACACCGGTCTTTAAAGCTAAGTGCTTAACAGGCTGGAGTATTTGCCAATGCTGTAATCAATGCGATCAACTCGTCCAGGTCATCGGCCGTGGTGAATGGATTCATCAGTGTAGTGCGCAGCCAAATTTCACCGTGCAACTCCACCTGCGTGAGGTGGAATGCGCCGCTTTGCACGATCTGCAAGCGGATACTAACCTGATGATCGTTCAGGGCGGTTGTATCCAGCCTTGGCTGCAGATGACGGAAGCACACGATATTGGTCTGCGGCTGCATCATCAATTCAAATTCGGCATGTGCGGCCAGTTTGCCTGCGAATATCCTGGCGGTGCCGAAAGCCTGCTCTACCAGCATGCCCAAGCCTTGTACGCCATACAGTGAAAACGCAGCCCATAGCTTGAGTGCCATCATGCGCTTGGTGCATTCAAGCGTACGGTAACTGACGTTGAAGCTTTCCGCCTGGTCGCTATCGCCCTGGAAGAGATACGAGGCATCCTGGGCAAAGGCGGCATAGCTGTTTTTCGCTTCCCTAAACAGCACTGCAGACACAGTCGCCGGCATATACAGCAGCTTGTGCCCGTCCCACACTACGGAATCGGCCAGCGCTATGCCCTGCAACTGGCTGCTGTATTCAGAAGAGAGCAATGCCGAAGCGCCATGGGCGCCGTCCACGTGAAGCCATAACTTCTCTGCGTTGCAATGGCGGCCGATCTCCTGCAAGGGGTCTATGCTGCCGGTAGGCGTACATCCCGCAGTTGCCACCACGGCGATCACGCAATGGCCGCTGTTGACACTGGCCTGATGGGCTGCGACCAGTGCGTGCATGTCCATGCGGCCCTGAGAGTCGGTCGCGATTCTGATCACCGCATCCGTACCCAGTCCCATGATGCCGGCCGCACGCGACACGGAATAGTGCGAGTGCTCGGAGGCCAGGATATGCAAGGGCTTTCCTGCCGCACCGGTTTTCCATATGTTCCAGTCGACACTGCGCTGGCGCGCTGCCAGCAGCGCGGTCAAATTGGCCTGCGCACCCCCTGAAGTGAGGACGCCATCGGCGTGATCCCAGCCGATAAGTGCCGTCAGCCAGCGTATCACCTGGCGCTCCAGCATGGTGGCGCTTGGCCCGGTTTCATACACGGCCATGGCCTGGTTGGTAAGGGATGCCACCAGGTCGCACAGCGCGGCTAGCGGTAAAGGCGTAGCGACCTGGTGGCCGAGATTGTGCGGGTGATGGATAGCCAGGCTGTTCGGCAGGATGTCGCTTTTAAGTTTTGCCAGCAGTGCATCGGCATCCAGTGTGGGCGCTTGCGGCAGGGCCTGTTGCCAGCGTGTATCTTCAATCGCGGGATTGCGCCAGCCGATCACGTCGCCTTTGCCCGCCAGGCTGGTTTTGAGCTGCTCTGCCAGCAGGTCAATCAGCGCATGCCCGGACTGGCGGAATTGCTCCGGGTCGAACATGGCGGCTATGGCCGCTGCATTCTCTTGCGGCAGGTTCATTGCGGGGCCTGGCCTCTTGTGTTCCTGGTGCTGAACCAGCCAGCGATGCTTAGCCGTTCCCGCGAAGCAGGCAATACCTCGTGGTAAAAGCGGCTGGAAAGGAATGCCACCAGCGTGCCGCCTTCAGGTTCGATATCCACGTGGGGATTGTCTGCCGTGCCATCCAGGTACATACGCAATTGTCCACCGAATTCAGGCTGCCACTCCTCATTCAGGTACAGGATAGTGCTGACCTGGCGTTGCGTATTGCCCTGGAACTGGTCTAGATGCTGTCCGTAGCTGGCTCCCGGCGAGTAGATGGTAAAATGGCTTTCCAAGTCGTACAAGCCGAGATAGAGCTGTTGATTCAACGACCCGCGCAATGTTTCCATACGATGCAGGTACTGCCGCTGGTTTTGGCTGCCGATGCTTTCCTCAAGCCAGTGTATGGTATCGCCGCGTATGCTGCTTTCCCCATGCCCGGTGTCCTTGCCGGTGCCGGCCCGCCGCATGGCTCCCTCCTCTTGCAATTGCCGGGCCTCTGCTGCGAGTTCTGTAATCTGTTGCGAAGGCAGGAAGTGCGGAGTCACTGCATAGCCATGGTGCATGATGTCGTTGATGAACTGGTCCATAATTAGGTTCGTACTTGTAGCATCGGCGTTCGCTGGAGGCTCCTGGCCTATAGCTGGAGTTTCCTGAGTTAACGCTGTCTGGCTTAATGTATCCTGAATTGCTTCCATGAAGGATTCTGCGATCGACGGGTGACCCGCATTATAGCGCTTGCGATGCCTGTGGATTTACGCTGCATTGCAGTCAATACCATGCCCGAGAAACTAGTCCGCTGATTAGGATTGTCCAAAATGGACAAATCATCTATACTTCCGCACCTTATTTGACACTACCGTATTTGACGCTACCGTCACATTGGTGGCATGAATAAATATAGAGGGATAGCTCAGTTGGTTAGAGCACTTGGTCGACATCCAAGGGGTCGCCAGTTCGAATCTGGCTCTCTCTACCAGTTCCATTAAGCACAAAAGCCGTTATGCGGCTTTTGTCATTATGTGTCAGGCAATTATCGCAGCCAGATAATTATCCAGACCCTATAATTCACAAAAATCCGGTGGGTATCATGCCAGTTATTCGTTTACCAGACGGTTCAGAGCGCAATTTCGATGCCGCCGTCACTGTTGCCGAAGTCGCCGCCAGCATTGGTGCCGGCTTGGCACGTGCTGCCCTGGCAGGCAAGGTAAACGGCGCGCTGGTGGATACCTCGTATTCCATCAGCGAGAATGCAGACCTGGCCATCATTACCGACCGCGATGTCGATGGCCTGGACACGATACGCCACTCCACCGCCCACTTGCTGGCACATGCCGTCAAGGAGCTGTTTCCCGATGCACAGGTAACGATAGGTCCTGTGATCGAAAACGGTTTCTACTACGACTTTTCCTACAAGCGCCCGTTTACCCCGGAAGACTTGGCCGCGATAGAAGCGCGCATGACCGAAATCGCCAAGCGCGACCTGCCGGTCACGCGGCGGGTCTTGCCGCGCGACGAAGCGGTGGCTTACTTCAAGTCCATCAACGAGCATTACAAAGCGGAAATTATCGCCTCCATTCCTGCCGACCAGGAAGTCTCGCTCTATAGCGAGGGCGAATTTACCGACCTGTGCCGCGGTCCGCATGTGCCCTCCACAGGCAAGCTTAAGGCATTCAAGTTGATGAAGCTGGCTGGCGCATACTGGCGTGGCGATTCCAATAACGAGATGCTGCAGCGCGTATACGGCACGGCTTGGGCCAAGAAAGAAGACCTGGAAGCCTACTTGCATATGCTGGAGGAGGCCGAGAAGCGCGACCACCGCAAGCTGGGAAAGCAGCTGGATTATTTCCACATGCAGGACGAAGCGCCCGGCATGGTGTTCTGGCATCCGCGCGGCTGGAGCCTGTGGCAGGAGGTCGAGCAGTACATGCGCGCCATGTTCGTGCAGTACGGCTACCAGGAAGTACGCACACCGACCATCATGGACCGCACCCTATGGGAAAAATCCGGGCACTGGCAGAACTACCGTGACAACATGTTCACCACATCCTCGGAAAATCGCGATTACGCGGTCAAGCCCATGAACTGCCCAGGCCACGTACAGATATTCAACAGCAGCCTGCACAGCTACCGCGACCTGCCGTTGCGCCTGGCTGAATTCGGTTCCTGTCACCGTAACGAGCCCTCGGGCGCACTGCACGGCCTGATGCGCGTGCGCGGGTTCACGCAGGACGATGCCCACATTTTCTGTACCGAAGACCAGGTCAAGGACGAAGTGGCTGCATTCATCGTCATGCTATACAAGGCCTATAACGATTTCGGCTTCAATGATGTTTTAGTCAAGCTGTCTACCCGCCCCGAGAAGCGCGTGGGTTCGGATGAAGCATGGGATAAGGCCGAAGAATCGCTGGCCGCTGCCTTGCGTGCTAACAACCTGGAGTATGAGTTGCAACCAGGCGAAGGTGCGTTCTATGGCCCGAAAATCGAATTCACGCTGAAAGACAGCCTGGGTCGACTGTGGCAGTGCGGCACCATACAGCTGGATCCCAACCTGCCCGAGCGTTTAGGCGCAGAGTATGTGGACGAAGACAATACGCGCAAGCACCCCATCATGCTGCATCGTGCCATCGTCGGCTCCATGGAGCGTTTCATCGGCATCCTCATCGAACATTATGCCGGCGCCATGCCGGTATGGCTGGCTCCGGTGCAGGCCATGGTGCTGAATATCTCCGATAGCCAGGCCGGATATGTGTCAGAAGTGGTCGCAGAACTCAAGAGAAATGGCTTCCGTGTAGCATCGGACTTGAGGAATGAGAAAATAACCTATAAAATACGCGAACATAGCTTACAAAGATTGCCTTACCTGCTGGTAGCAGGTGAGCGAGAAATGCAAAGCGGACAAGTGGCCGTGCGTACCAGAAAAGGTGAAGACCTGGGTTCCATGCCGTTGCGGGAGTTTATAAAGCTCCTCAACGACGAGGTTGAAGCGAAAGGTAGCGCGGCCTAACTGTTTTCTGGCGGTGCTGTTATACAAGTTTAAGGTCAGAAGGTTTGACGAAGTTTTATTAATTATTTGGAGAATTTGCGATAGCTCAAGACAAAGAAGTAAGAATCAACGGTGACATTACAGCGCCTCAGGTTCGGTTGGTTGGTGTGGAAGGTGAGCCGCTCGGCATCGTTAGCTTGAGCGAAGCGCTGGCAAAGGCGGAAGAGATCGATATCGATCTGGTCGAGATAGCCCCGCAGGCCGCGCCACCCGTATGTCGCTTGATGGATTACGGCAAATTCAAGTATGCCGAAAGCAAGCGCCAGCATGAAGCCCGTCTTAAGCAGAAGCAGGTTCAGGTAAAAGAAGTGAAGTTTCGCCCGGGAACGGACGATGCGGATTACAACATGAAGGTGCGTAACCTTATCCGTTTCCTGCAGGAAGGGGACAAGGCCAAGGTTACATTGCGCTTCCGTGGACGGGAAATCACCCACCAGGAATTCGGTCTTGCACTATTGAAGCGTGTTGAAGCCGATCTGCAGGAATACGCCGTGGTCGAGCAGTTCCCGAAAATGGAAGGCCGCCAGATGGTGATGGTGTTAGGGCCGCACAAGAAGCCCAAGTAATCAGAATTAAAGTAACAAGAATTAAGTAACAAAAATAAAATGTTGTAGTTTGAGTAGTAGCAGTAAAGGTAGTACCCCGTTGTAGCGACGTGGCCTAAAGGCATGCCCGATCGCTCATTTCAATATTCCATTAGGAGAAAAAAATGCCAAAAATGAAGACTAAGAGCGGCGCTAAAAAGCGTTTCAAGTTCTTGGGTAATGGCAAGGTTAAGCGTACCCATTCGCACCTGCGCCACATCCTGACCAAGAAGACCACCAAGCAAAAGCGTAAACTGCGCGGCACGGCGATCGTTTCCCCAACTGATGTCAAGCGCGTACGCGCTATGATGCCGACACAATAAGGAGATAGATCATGCCTAGAGTCAAACGTGGTGTCACAGCTCGTGCCCGTCATAAAAAAGTATTAGATGCTGCCAAGGGTTACCGTGGCCGTCGTAAGAACGTCTACCGTGTAGCCAAGCAGGCGGTGATGAAGGCAGGCCAATACGCCTACCGCGATCGTCGCCAAAAGAAACGTCAATTCCGTGCTTTGTGGATTGCGCGTATCAACGCCGGTGCACGTGAATGCGGCCTGACATACAGCCGTTTCATCAACGGCCTGAAGAAAGCCGCGATCGAAGTGGATCGTAAAGTACTGGCTGACCTTGCTGTATTCGACAAACCGGCATTTGCCCAGTTTGCTGAACTCGCGAAGTCCGGCCTTTCTGCTGCTTAATTAACAGCATATGAAAAAGGAGGCTTCTTGCCTCCTTTTTTTACGGCGCTACATTGGCGCAACGTCTTTATAAAGTAATCCAGCCAGCATGCAAACGACCGAACAAATATCAGGAAATTCATTGCAGACGCTTATTCCTGAAGCCGAAATGGAATTTTCTGCGTGCACTACGGTGAATGACCTAGAGCAGGCAAAAGCACGTTTCCTGGGCAAAAGCGGCTTGCTGACAGAGGCATTGAAAGGCCTGGGTAAACTGACTGCCGAGGAGCGCCCGGCAGCGGGGGCTGCTATCAATGTGGTCAAGCAGGCGGTAGAGGCGGCACTTAAAGCCAGGCGCGATGCCATCCTGCTGGCCGAACAGGAAGTACAGCTGGCGAGCGAAGCGCTGGATGTCACCTTGCCCGCCCGCAGCAGGGGCATGGGAGGGTTGCATCCTGTATCGCTGACACTGGCACGCATCGAGGAGCTGTTCCACTCTATCGGATTCGAAGTGGCCGAGGGCCCTGAAATCGAAACCGATTTCTATAACTTCACCGCATTGAATATTCCGGAGAACCATCCCGCCCGTGCCATGCACGACACGTTCTACGTCGATGACAATAATGTGCTGCGTACACACACTTCGCCTGTGCAGGTGCATTACATGCAGGAGGCCATGAAAGACAAAAGTGGCCCCCCTTTGAAAATCATTGCGCCTGGCCGCGTCTACCGTGTGGATTCGGATGCTACCCACTCCCCCATGTTCCACCAGGTGGAAGGGCTATGGGTGGATGAGGACATCAGTTTCGCCAATCTTAAAGGAGTGGTGCAGGATTTCCTCCAGCGCTTCTTCGAGAAGGATGACCTGCAGGTGCGTTTCCGCCCTTCGTTCTTCCCGTTTACCGAGCCTTCCGCAGAAATGGACATGAGCTGGAACGGCGGCTGGCTGGAAATAGGCGGTTGCGGCATGGTGCACCCGGAAGTCTTCAAGCATGTGGGCATAGACAGCGAGAAGTACCGTGGTTTTGCATTCGGCTTAGGTGTGGAACGCCTGACCATGCTGCGTTACGGCGTCAATGATTTGCGCCTGTTTTTTGAGAATGATCTCCGCTTTTTAAAGCAGTTTGGTAAATAACATGCAGTTTTCAGAACAGTGGTTACGCCAGTATGTAAATCCTTCGCTCGATAGTGCGGAGCTCAGCCATGCACTCACCATGTCAGGCCTCGAAGTGGAAGCACTGGAACCTGTGGCTGTGAGCTTCAGCAAGGTCGTCGTTGCCGAGATCGTCAGCGTCGAAAAACATCCTGATGCAGATAGACTGCAAATCTGCAAAGTGGACGTCGGTGGTGTCGAGCCATTGCAGATCGTATGCGGCGCCAGTAATGCGCGTGCCGGGCTAAAGGCACCCTGCGCGCTGGTTGGGGCCGAACTGCCCGGATTTTCCATCAAGCAGGCCAAGGTGCGCGGCATAGAGTCGTTCGGCATGATGTGCTCTGCCAAGGAGATCGGATTGGCAGAAGAAGCCACCGGCTTGCTTGAATTGCCGGCAAGTGCACTTGTCGGCCAGGACATCCGCGAATATTTTGGGCTGGATGACAATCTATTCACGCTGAAACTCACCCCTAACCGCAGCGACTGCCTCAGTATCACAGGTATAGCGCGTGAAGTGGCCGCGTTGACGGGCGCAGCATTGAATCTGCCGGACATTGCGCCCATACAAGCGACCACGGCCGCAAGCAAGCAGGTCAGCGTACACGCAGCAGAGAACTGTCCGCGCTATGCCGGGCGCATGATCACAGGCGTCAATGCAAACAGTGTAACGCCGGAGTGGATGGTGCGCCGCCTGGAGCGCAGCGGCTTGCGCAGCATCAGTGCTATCGTCGACGTAACCAATTACGTGCTGCTAGAATCCGGGCAACCACTGCATGCATTCGATGCCGAAAAACTTCAGGGCGAGATCAGCGTGCGCCTCGCCAATGCCGATGAATCGATCATCCTGCTCAACCAGCAGGTCGTCAAGCTTCATCCCGACATGCTGGTCATCGCAGATGATAGCGGCGCCATTGCGCTTGCCGGCATTATGGGCGGCGAATCCACTGCGGTGTCGGATCAAACGTCCGACATCTTCCTGGAAAGCGCTTTCTTCACGCCGGATACCATTGCCGGAAAAGCCCGCCGCCTGGGCCTGAGCACGGATTCTTCCTACCGCTTCGAGCGGGGGGTCGACTTCGGTAATACCGTGCATGCACTCCAACGTGCTACTGCATTGATCCAGGAGATTTGCGGTGGCGAAGCCGGTCCGGTGACCGAGATAGTCGGGGAGCTCCCCATACGCAAGCCCGTATTGCTGCGCATGGACAGACTGCTTTCCGTATTGGGAATCGTACTGGATGAGACCCAGGTTTCCACATTATTCAATCAGTTAGGATTCGCCTATAAGCGCGTTGCCGGGGGCTTTGAAGTGACGCCACCCAGCTACCGCTTCGACATCGGTATTGAAGAAGACCTGATCGAGGAAATCGCCAGGTTGCACGGCTACGACAATATTCCGGCGACTCCACCGCAAGCCCAGCTGAACATGTTGCCCAGCAATGAAAGCATCCTGAGTCGCGCCTATCTTCGTGACATATTGGTCACGAATGATTACCAGGAAATCGTCAGCTACAGCTTTGTCGACGAGCGATGGGAAAAAGAACTATTGGGCAACCAAGCGCCTATCCAGCTCAAAAACCCTATCGCCAGCAATATGAGTGTCATGCGGTCAGGCCTATGGGGCGGGCTTCTGGATACTTTGGTCTATAACCTCAATCGTAAGCATGACAGGGTACGCCTCTTCGAAATCGGCGCTACCTATAAAAAAGAGGCCGATGTGTACGGTGAGACCCTGCATATCTCCGGTCTTGCATACGGAGATGCAGTCCCTGAACAGTGGGCAGTGGAATCGCGAAGTGTCGATTTTTTCGATATCAAGGCCGATGTCGATAATTTAACCGGCGGATCGGCGAGTTATGTTGCTGCAGTGCATCCGGCATTGCACCCCGGCCAGTCTGCCCAGGTGCTTCTGGAGGGAAAGCCGGTAGGCTGGGTTGGCAAGTTGCATCCTAAATGGCAACAGCATTACCAGTTGCCGCGCGATACCGTATTGTTCGAGTTGGAAGTCGAGCCATTACTAACGCGAAATTTAGCCCGCTATATCGAAGTGCCGAAATTTCCGCCGATACGTCGCGATCTGGCAGTTGTGGTGGACGAGAATGTCGATGTCGCCTCTATTCTTAAAACGATAAACGACGGCAATATTGAGCACTTTAGTCATGCCGCTTTGTTCGATATTTACCGTGGCAAAGGCATTGCTGAAAACAAAAAAAGCCTTGCATTTCTGGTGCTTATGCAAGATACTCAAAAAACTTTAACGGATTCAGAAGCCGATGCAGTGATGGCGAAAATACTGGATTTAGTTATGCATCAGCATGGCGCCATACTAAGATAAAACAAATCCAAAGATTAATAAGCGCGTTGTAATGACGCAGTGTAAAGATAAATAAGTTGCAGTAGAGAGGGTGGCATGACACTAACAAAAGCAGATTTGGCCGAATTGCTGTTTGATCAGGTAGGGTTAAATAAACGCGAAGCCAAAGACATGGTGGAAGCATTTTTCGAAGAGATCCGCACGGCACTGGAAACGGGTGACACGGTCAAACTTTCAGGATTCGGTAACTTTGAATTACGTAAAAAATCTGAACGACCAGGCCGCAATCCTAAAACAGGTGAAGAAATTCCTATCACGGCACGTCGTGTCGTTACATTCCATGCAAGCCAGAAACTTAAGAGTAAGGTAGAGGAAGCATACGGTGGGGCAAGCGCTTAAAACTCAGCTTCCATCCATCCCCGCCAAGCGCTATTTCACTATCGGTGAAGTCAGCGAGCTTTGCGGGGTAAAGCCACATGTGCTGCGCTACTGGGAACAGGAGTTCACGCAGCTCAAGCCGGTAAAGCGGCGTGGCAATCGTCGTTATTACCAGCACCATGAAGTATTGCTCATTCGCCGCATCCGCGAACTGCTTTATGAGCAGGGGTTCACCATCAGTGGCGCCCGTAACCGCCTTGAAGATCATGCAATGCAGGAAGGCTTGGATGGAAATTCCGCTGTAGCTCTGGATATTCCTGCGGTATTGCAAACGCAAGCACTATTAGATGACGCTGTCGACATGCCCGCATTGCGCCGCGAATTGAGTGAAGTGTTGATTCTCTTGAATACAAGTAGCCAGAATCCAGCCTGAGCGGTTATATCCAGTTCTGTTTGTTTCACCTCTCCCTTTTCCGATATAATGCACGCCTTGCTAAAGCTTTCACCGGCTCTGGCAACGGTTCGGGGCGTAGCGCAGCCTGGTAGCGTACTTGTCTGGGGGACAAGGGGTCGCAGGTTCAAATCCTGCCGTTCCGACCAATCAATCAATGTAAACTTAAAAGCCGATTCGTTCGGCTTTTTTTGTTTTACTATCAAGTTTCAGATCACGCATCGTCGCTGTCCTTGTCTCTGCATAACAAACAATGAAGCCTGCTTTTAACCTTCTTATCCAGCGTCCATACGCCGTGATTTCATTTGATAATCATGAAATTACTGTAAGTGGATTCAGGATGCTAAGGTGAATAATGGTTGCCCCGGAAAGTGACAAGGAAAATAGCATTGAAGTAAGCACCAGTGGCAATGAGCCTGGCATTGAAATGCTGCAGGACTTGCTGTTGCAGGCTATCGGCTTGCAGCAGGCCGGGCGCTTTGTCGATGCATCACTTCTATACCGGGATGTTCTGGAAGCAATCCCCGCACAGCCCAATGCCAATCATAATCTCGCGGTTATCCTGCTCGAATCGCGGGACTTTGATGCCTGCCTGCCGTTGTTCAAAGCTGCCCTAGAGGCCGCGCCTGAGGAACAGCAATACTGGATGAGTTATATCGAGGCGTTGATCCAGGCTGGCGAGCATGAAATGGCTTCGCAAGTATTAAAGTATGGGATAGAAGGCGGCCTGCATGGCGATGAGGTCGAATCTTATAAAGCCAGGCTGGCGGAGGCATTTTCTGCCGCACCGGTGCTTGCAACAACTCGGCAGCCCGCTACTGGTTCTGGGGATACTCCCGCCACCGATACATCCAGTGCTAAAGCAACTCCCCGCAAATCTACTCATTCGGCCAAAAGCACCAAGGAAGCGCCTAGCCATGCCGAGATGAGTGCACTGGTGGATCTGTATAGCCAAGGAAAATACCAGGAAAGCGAGGAGGAGGCATTAGTGCTTACCCGCCGTTATCCTGCACATGGATTCGGCTGGAAAGTGCTCGGTGCTTTACTGCAGCGAAAAGGCCGCCTGCAAGATGCTTTCACGGCATTGAAAAAGGCGGCGGATTTATTGCCGCAGGATGCTGAAGCGCAATACAACCTGGCCAATGCCTATTACGATGAGCACCAACTAAGCGAAGCGGGACACCATTACCGAAAGTCCCTGAAACTCGATGCGAAGTTTGCCAAGGCCCATTACAACCTGGGGAGTGTTTACAAAGACCAGGGCGAGTCCGCCAGCGCAGAGGCCAGTTACAGGAAAGCACTCGCGCTTATCCCAACCAACGCGCATCTCTATTTCAACCTGGGCCAGGTTTTGAGCGAGCAGGGGAAGGTTGCAGAGGCGGAGACCAGTTTCCTGGATGCCCTGGAAATAGACCAGGGCTATGTGGATGCTTATTACCAGCTTAGCCAGGTCTACCAGGAGCTTGATGAGCCTGCCAAAGCCGAAATATGCCTGCGCAAGGTCATTGAATTAAAACCCGATTTCGCCGATGCCTATTTTAACCTGGCCAATCGGCTGCTGAGCCGGCAGCAATGGGATGAAGTCGTCAGCCTGTACACAACCTCCATCGCATTAAACCCCAACTTCCTGGCTGCCCATAATAACCTGGGGAAAACCTACCGGGATATGGGGCGCTTTACCGAAGCGGAGGCTTGCTTCCGAGCGGCTATCGCGATCGATGCAGAGTACGCCTCTGCCTACAACAACCTGGGAATCACACTGCGGGATCTGGGGCGACTGGAAGAAGCAAAAGCCTGGTTGCTACAGGGCACGGCGTTGAATCCCGAATCCAGTAAAGCATTCAATAATTTGGGGCTGGTACTCAAAGAGCTGGGACAAACCCAAGAAGCGGAGTCCGCCTACAGGCGTTCCCTGTCGATCGCGCCGGATTATGCGCCGGCTTATTGCAATCTCGGTATATTGCTGAAGTCCCAGATGCGGTTTGAGGAGGCGGAAGCAAGCATGCGCGCCGCCATACAACTCCAGCCGGATTTTGCCGAGGCGTATAACAACCTGAGCCTGGTATTCAAGGAGCAAGGCCGCCTGACTGAAGCCAGGGATAGTGTGCTTTCAGCCTTGGAAATAAACCCCGGATATCTGGATGCCCTAAGCAATATGGGGACTATTTTCATGGACCAGGGCAGGGTGCAGGAGGCTGAATCCTATTTCCGCAAAGCCCTCGAGGTGAATCCCGATTACGACCGCGCCTACAGCAACCTGCTTTTTTGCATGACGCATAATGAAGAGGTGGATGCGCAAACCCTCGCGGTGCAGCATGCATTGTATGGGCAACGTTTCGAGACACCGCTTAAACCCGATTGGGCGTTGCACACCAATAGCAAGGATCCGGAACGTGTCCTGCAAATAGGGTTCGTATCGGCCGATTTCCGCAATCATCCGGTGGCCTATTTCATTGAGCCGGTGCTAGAGCACCTGACCAAAAATACGCGACTTGTTTTGCACGCATTCGCCAATAGCATGACAGAGGACGATGTAACGCAGCGCCTTCGCAGCCATTTCCATTACTGGCACCAGGTCACGCCCATGCTGGATCCGGGGCTGGACGAGTATATCCGTGCATGCGGCATCGATATCCTCATCGATTTATCCGGCCACACTTCCGGTCATCGCCTGTTGGCATTCGCACGCAAGCCTGCACCCATCCAGGCAAGCTGGCTCGGCTATCTTGGCAGCACTGGGTTGACGGCCATGGATTATTACCTGACCGACCGCTGGTGGATGCCGCCGGGCCAACTGGATGACCAATTCACGGAGAAACTGTTGCGGCTTCCCGCCTATGCGTCTTTCCTGCCGGCTGAGACCTCGCCGCCAGTGCATGCATTGCCAGCGCAAAAAAACGGTTACCTCACTTTCGGCAGTTTCAACCGCATCAGCAAGCTGAGCAGGAACGTCATACAGGTATGGTCGACGTTGTTACGTGAATTGCCGGATTCGAAATTGATCATTGCGGCCATGCCTGTAAACGGCGATAGGGGGCAACTGGCGAGCTGGTTTGCTGAGGAAGGTATAGACGCAGAACGCATTATGTTTCATGCGCGTAGCACCATGGAAGATTACCTGGCGTTGCATGGCCAAGTGGATATCGCCTTGGATACCTTTCCCTACAACGGCGGTACCACCACCTGGCATGCAGTATGGATGGGGGTGCCGACGCTGACGATAGCGGGCGACATGCCGCAGGGACGTATTTCCACTTCTATCCTGGAGCAGGTCGGCCTGCATGGATTTGTTGCCAGTGATAAGCAGGATTTGGTGCAAAAAGCCTTGTTCTGGGCAGGCCATCTGGATGAACTTGCACAAATAAGAGTATCCCTGCGCGAACGCTTTACTTGCTCCCCGGCAGGTCAGCCGCCAGTCCTGGCGGATGCTTTGAGTCGGGCGTTCCACCAAATGTGGCGACGGTGGATAAAAAATGAAGATGCTATTTCAATGGAAGTTTTTAACTGACTCTCTTTGGAGTGAAGATATCAATAGCATACTAATAGAAATACAGGCAGGTATCCCAGCGATCTTCAGTATGGTGCCGCAAGCCGATACGATAATCGCTATTGAGTGACTGAATGAATTTAACGATATCAATCAAATCCGTTGAGCGATGATATGCGGAGATTGCTAATTTCGGGTGGGCGGATTTAATCGTATTTTCTGCTCCACGCAAAGCGGACATCTCAGCACCTTCAATATCCATTTTGATGAAAGTTGGTGAATCATCAATGAGGTTGTCTATGCTATTTACATGGACTTTTCCGCTCTCACCAAGACTGGCTCCAGCCGGGGCTATCATTCCTCCATGTCCTCCCTGGTGAATAAACTCCACCTCTGCTTCTGATTCGCCTACGGCGTAAGGCAGTAATGATAGCTTTTGCTCAATCGGTGTGTTTTTGTATTTGCGCATCAATTTCTGCAAGGTTTCAATATTGAATTTATCAGGTTCGATCATCCATGAGTGTGCGAATTGTCCCTGGGTCGTTCCAATGAGTGCAGATGTTGATTCGCCAATCGACGCACCACAGTCCACCAGTTTTTCTTTGTCTGAAAAAGTAAAAAGGCCTGTCCTGAAATAAAGAGTGGAATAGGGGCGGGATATATTGGCGTGCCATTCATGATTGCACGTGAGATGAAAAAGCAGAACTGAGTAAAGGGTTTGCTTGGAGTACTCATCTGACAGGAGATTGCCAAGTTGCAGAAACTCATCAAATCTATTCGAGATATCCGGTCCCCAGTCTGCGACACGGTGATCTGCATGCTTAGGGTTCTCAAATAAGCGCATTGCCTCTTCAAAATTAATGCATGGGATATTCGCATGCCGGGTTAAGTCCGCGAAGTAACGATTAGAGTAATCGACACGGCAGCAGTTCACTGTGATGAGTTGAGGGTGCAGTGTCTTTAGCGCGATCAACTGTTCAGAAGTAATGATATCCAAGCCATTAAACTGGTCTCCTCTACGTGCACGAAAGTCATCCACTACTGCTAAGAATTCAGCATGTGCTTCTAGCTCTGTGATCAATAGCGTTGCAAAGAAACTGGTGCCCAATAAAATTAATTTAGGTTTGCCCGTCGAAGCAGAGAAGCTTTGCAATGTATCCACTGGTATGGAGAAATTAGGCATACGACGATATTCATCCATTGTTCTTTTTAGCGTATTTAAGAGGTTCTCTGAAGAGAATGGATATGTATGAAGCTCTTGACTGAAGTGCGGTGAAAACATATTGATTCCTTAAGATTTACCTATGACTTTTCAGAGGATGAGTTTAATGTTTCGAACACAACGATGGGGCCATCGAATTCACTATGGATAAAAGTTTTGGCAGGTATTGCCTGTGAAATCCTGCCTGGCTCATCAATAATGCAAAGCTTGCCAACCTCAATATCGTTTCCGATTATCACGCCCAAGCCTATCGTGGTATTCGCGCCTATTTTTACGTTTTGACCAATGACGACCCCAGCTTCTATCCATGCCGAGTGGGCTATCTTTGTTCCGTTTCCGATATTTGCACCTGCGCCGATGACGGTATTGAAACCTATCTTGCAGTGTTGACCAATGACGGCGGAGGTGCCGATCATCGCATTTTCAGCAACCACTGCAGTATTGGCTATGAATGCGCCTTTGCAGATAAGAGGCGGCATTTTGAACCCGCGTGATTTAAGTTCGCCCATCAATTCATACCGGCGAAAGTTCAGAAATTGCGTATCGAATATGGAGAAGGCTGTTACGTTTTCTAACGGAATATTGTCTAGTACAGAAAAATCGAATTGATATGCACTGTTTTGTTCTAATTGTAGAATGCGCATTTCAGTATCAGGCTCTACTTCGCGCCATGCCGCTGCTGCATGATCGACAAGAGCGCCTGAGCCGACGATAAACTTGACGTTAGAGGGCAACTTTCCCCTCCATGATATCCAGATACCATTTTTCTATGCTGGCATTTGTATGCTCATAGTCCCCAAGATTTGCCAACGGTGCACTGACATGTAAATTGGCCTGGATATTTTCCATGACAGCGATATCCTCGCGGAGAACTTTCTCAGAACCTGTCATGTGAGTATGTAGCACAGCTGTTGATGTAGCATAATGCCGTTTTTTCTTTGCAGTGACAAAGTAGACCATGAGGTCCGTACGGTTCGCCGCTATCGGGATATGGTGTTCGATGATAAAGGAATATCCACCTGTGCCGGAGGCGATGTGCAGGTTGGGAAACACCAGCCAATTGTAGTACCAGTCTTTGTCTCCGTACCGTTCGACATTGGCTTGCCAAGGGTATGCGGTTGCATTTTCCATCGCTTCATTCAAGCCGCCATTGCTAAAGCTTTTCATTAAGAAAATGGCTTCATTCCTATTTTGGATGCCGGTTTTACGTAAAGATTTTGCCTCATTGACCGCATTATCATCCACAAGCACCTGAAATTTGACTGCTTGATAAAGCGAGCGCGCATGCAGATAGCGCGGATGATGGCTGTCGCGCAAGTTCTCGTAAGCCAGTTTCCAGTTAAAACGGCCCTTGAATGTTGTGATCATCACTTCGCTATCAAAAGCTTCTGAAACTTCTTCTAGCGATTGGATAAGACTTTCATTGAACTGGTCACTCAGCGGTATCGCGTTTTCTGAGAGGTTTATGAAGACCAAGTTGCCTATGACCGTCAGTGCAAAACGTCTTAAATGCAGACATTCACGCTCTTCTTTAGAGAAGCGGAAAACCTCTGCTTCAAACGGAATATGTTTAGGTTTGCCATCTTCAGCATAGCCCCATCCATGATAGCTGCACACCAATGAGCGTACACCGTGAGCTTTTGTTTGTAGCGGATTTTGTCGGTGTGCACACAAATTTTCGAAGGCGCGAATTTCACCATTAAAATTCTGTACCACTATAGGAATGCCACTAATTGTTCGCGTGATAAATGCATTGTGCTGAGCGACCATCATCTTTAACCCGACGAATTGCCACAGAGGGTTGAAGAGAAGCGAGCGCTCTCGTTCAAACCATGCTTGGTCTATATATGCATTCGGGGGCATATTAGATATCACTGGTCACCAGCTCCGATGATGGAAGATGTTTTGCGAGAGGATTTGCTGGTATATATGTGAGCCGCAGATGGAAAGAGCGGGTCAATGCATGTGCCTTCTGGCAACGATTCAAGGTAGGCGCCAGGGATATCAATGACACAATGATGCCCGATGGTTACGCATGGACTAATACTGATATCTGCCCCTATAGTGACATGCTGAGCGATATTGCTGGCAGTGCCTATCGAGCTGCCTGGACCTACCCAGCAATTGGCAGAAATATTCACGCCATAATCCATCCGCGCTTGCGCGCCTATGAATGTGTTATTGCCGATCTTGACGCCAGAGGACACCACTGCACCAGCACCTATCCAACAGTTTTCGCCGATTTTGCTATCTGCAGCAATGATCGCGCTTGGGTGTATCAGTGCTTTGGATTTGAAGCCGAGTATGCGTGCACGACCATATATTTCAAGCCTTGCGTAGTTCATCGCGTTTTGATCTATTGCAGCAAAAACTGCTGTTTTTAATGGGTCGAATAATGAAAGCTGCTCATTCGCAACAGTAGCCGCACCGTCCGTAGAGTCCAGGCGGATAAGCTGCAGATCGTCTAAGCTGGATGCTGGTTGCGACCAGATGGAGGCTATCGTTTCAAACACAGTGCCGCAACCTATCACCAAGAGCGTGTGTCTTTGCGTCATGCTGGTATATCCATTAGGCGCGAATAGACTTCAGCCACACGTTGTAATTGGGTCTCGTAAGCGCCATGATAAGCGCGCTGACTACCAGAATGCAGGCTCTTTTGGAGGGCTTCCAGTAGTACGATATCTTCATCCAGTACTCGTTTTTCACCTTTCAAATGCCCCCATAAAATAGCGGGTATCGCGGGAATTCTCTGCTTTTCGCGAGCTGTCATCAGCGAAAATATGACATTGGTCCGTGCGGGTGAAACTGGTTCGTATTGCTGTATTAGAAACACTAAACCACCAAGAGAAATAAAGTTGACGTTGGGATAAATGAAGAAGTTGTAGTAAGTATCAGAGTCATTGTAACGATCAACCTGAATATGCCAAGGCTGTGAATCTATTTTAATGGAGGATTCAGTTGCAAAGCTCAGGCTGGATAAGGTAGTGGCGTCAATTGGGGGAAGCGCCTCCGCCGCAACCGGGATCACTTCCGTTGACAATAGGGGCTTGAAGCTGCGAGGGTGTACAAACGCCACGTGGTTGTAATCTAGCACGTTCTCAAAATTCAACTTCCAGTTATAAGCAGTGGGTATATCGCTATGTATCATCTGATCGGAAAAGTGGGTTGATACCTCTGCCAGTTTGTCACGGAATACATCCGTGAATTGCTGATGAATCGGCATGGGATCTTTGTCAAGATTGATAAATATCAAGTTGCCGATAATCTCAAGTGCAAACTCCCGAAGACAAAGCGTATGTTGCGCCTCTGGCGAAAATTGATAGAGTGCCTGCTGGTGCGGGATATTCCTGATATGCCCCGAATCGTCATAACTCCAGCCATGATAGCGACAGGCGAGTGGGCGTTTCCCATAGGTATCCTGCTGCAAAGGCGCCTGTCTGTGCAGGCACTGGTTTTCGAACGCTTTTATCTTTCCGGAAAAATTCTGGATGACGATCGGAATGCCGGCAATGGTCCGCGTCAGGAACGCATCGTGCTGGTTTAACAGATTGGCTAATCCGGCAAATATCCATAGCGAGGAAAAAATCTTCTTTTGTTCCTGGTCGAAAATTCCTGCATCGGTGTAATGCTGTGCGGAAAGTGCGGAGTACATTATTTGAACTCGAAGCGTTTGGCAGGGTTGCCAAACACCGTGATGCCGGCTGGTACATTGCCGATCACGACACTGCCTGCACCGATGACGGCCCCGTCACCGATTTTAACATGGGGGAGAATGGTGGCATGCGGGTGGATAACGACATCATTACCGACGGATGCGTTGCCGCCAATGAATACGAAGTTGCCTATCTGGCAATAATCGCCGATCTTTACGTCATGCCCGATGATAGTCGTGCTGAGCACGGTAACAAATTCACCGATCTGGCTATCCACACTTATCGATACATTGTCATCGAATATGCATCCGCGGCCAAGGGTAGTGCGGTCGCCCAGCAGCAAGTTTTTACGCGCAATGAAAAAATCGGCCTCCTGCGCCAGCAAGGGTGCAGTGTACTGGCGCCTTGCTGCTGGCGATCCCAAGGCATTGATAAAAATATCGCCGGTTTGTACTTGGTAGCTTAGTGGGTCGCCCAATAAAGGCACGTCAGGCAAGCCTTCTGCGCTAGTGCGGTTGTCCAGGAAGCCTTTGATGTCCCAGTCTTTGTTGTAGGCCGCATCGTTGCGCAACATCCACAAAATATTGCGTCCAAAACCGCCTGCGCCAATGATCAACACATGATTAGGAACTGCCATTACGCGTACTCCAGGCCACCATCCATGGCGAATACCGTCCCTGTTACTACTCGGCTGGCATCGGATAAAAAGTACAGGCAGGCTTGGGCGACATCTTCAGGTTGGCCGACACCTAATGGATAGCGTTTGCTGATCTCGTCGAACCATGGGCGATCTAATGTGGTTAAAGGAGTTTCTACTAATGCGGGGCATAAAGCATTTATCCGTATTTTACGACGCGCCAGTTCTAATGCTAGTGGCCGCATAACGCCAATGAGTGCTGCTTTAGAGCCGGCATACGGTCCGACACCTACTGTTCCGCTAAGGGCGGCCAAGGATGAAAGCAAGACGATAGATCCACCGCTACGGATTAACTGTTTCGCTAGCAAATGACGGGTCAGCATAATGGGTGATAAATAATTTGTTGTCATGACCTCAGTCAAAAACGAATCGCTCACCATTTTCATCGGTGATAAACCGCGGATACCGGCACAATGCACAACACCGTCGACTGCACCGCATTCCGTTGCGAAGCTCTCTAAAGCACGCATATCTGATAAATCTGCAATAATCGCGCGATGCCCTTCGCCTGCGAGCGATTTGAAAGTTTCGTTTAGCCTTTGTTCATCACGCCCGGTGATAATGAGTTTGGCACCACTGGCGGCAAAAAATCTGGATGCTATCTGTCCTAATCCTTTTGATGCCCCAGTCACTAAAATCGTTTTCCCAGATAGGCCAAATAACTGTGCAGCGGCCATAGCAGACGTGATGGGGTCTAACTCTTTAACGTCGTTGATCACAATCGCATTCCAAGTGAGAGGCCGCCATCTATCGTCAATACACTGCGTGTGACCCACCGACTTGCCGGTGAAAGCAGGTAAATAATGCCATTCGCAATATCCGCGCTCACAAGTTTTCCAAGTGGTGTAAGCGCTGCTTGCTTGTCCATGTCAATCATTGTGCCAAGCCCTTGCAACATAGGAGTGTCGACATAGCCTGGCGCTACATAAGTCGCGCGAATGTTTTGCTTGCCATGCTCCAAACCTACTGTACGTATGTAAGCTTCCAATGCTGCTTTTGAAGCAGCATACCCCGCGCTGGCAGAAGGACAGGCCCGTGCTGATACTGCCGTGACGTAAACCAATGATGCGCCAGTATTGAGCTTTTTTTTGTACAACAATCGTTGTGTCAGGCTGGCTGGGGCAAGGTAGTTGACCGATAGCATTTGTTGCAGATGTTTTTCATTGGCCATACGCACAGGAGCTAATGCGGCAGCACCTGCACAATACGCAAGACCGTCATACAGTGGCGCAGCTTCTATTAATGCTTCACGTGTATCAGGCTCTGTCAGGTCACCGACGATCATCTGGTGACCAATGCCAGATAGATGATTAAATGCTTCCTGCAAACGCTCTGCTGAACGACCATTGATGACTAGTTTGGCTCCCAGACTTGCGCATAATATGGCAACTGCCTTGCCTATGCCTGATGATGCGCCTGTGATAATTATTGTTCGACCTGTGAGAACGAAATTCTCTGTGCCGTTAAAGACCGGAGAGCTTACTGAACTTCTGTCTGTCATGCTTCAATCAATTCGGGGAATTTAGCGCCTTCTAGTTCGATCACGCAGCTACCCCATGACAGGCCGATCCCAAAGCCTGAGAGCAGCAACGTTTTATGCCCGGATTCCAATGCTTCCCGGATACGCGCGGTCATCGTCACCGGAATGGATGCGCCGCTGGTATTGCCAAAGTCATGCAGCGTCATCGGCACTTTTTCGGTAGCCAGGCCCAGTTTTTTGCGGATGGTCTCATTGATCATGCGGTTTGCCTGGTGGAACAGGAAATAATCGATCTTGTCTTTATCGTAGCCTGAGTATTCCAGCAGGCTATTCACCGCTGGCGGTATCTGCTGGGTCGAAAAGCTCAATACGGCCGGGCCATCCAAGATCAGCCCCGCCTCTGTACGCCAATTGCCGCTCTCGTCTTTGTGCGGCACTAGATGATGCACTGCCGTCGGCTGCCTGTGCCCGCCAACCGGCAGCATGATGGCTTGGTAGCCGCTACCGTCGCTATTCAGGTCAAAATACATGGGCGGGGCAGATGGGTCGTGCTCTAGGGCGGTCGCAGTGCCGGCATCGGAGAACAAAGGGTCAATAACGGTCGCGCATTTATCGCCAACCAGCACCAGCCCTTTCTTGATGGTGCCCGCTGAGATCATGCAGCCAAGGATATACAGTGCGAATGGGTAACCCGAACAGCCCAGGTTGACGTCAAATGCAATCGTCGTCTTGGTGAGCTTTAATCTATCCTGCAGGATAATCGCGGTGGCGGGAATCAGGTAATCCGGCGATTGAGTCACCACGATCAGCGCTTCAACTTCTTCTTTCTGCCAGCCGATCTCCTCGAGCAGTTTTTCTGTCGCTACGAATGCCAGATCAGAAAAACATTGCCATTCAGAACATATGCGCCGATGCGATATACCGATATTACGCACCAAGCGTTCGCGCTCAGATTGCATGTGCGGCGGGCAGTCATCGATATTTGAAAGAATACGTTTAGGCACGCAAGTCGTCATGCCGACATATTTGACATTCTTTAATGTGGATTGCGACATCGCGGTTTAATTTACCAGCTTATAAATATCATTGAGTACCACACACTTGACCAAATCATTGCCTGTAATGGTCTTGCTGTATTCCATGTCACACATCACGATCACGCCAAGCGCAGCCAGGGAATCCCATTCCGGAAGGCTTGCCAGTTCCGTGTCGGCCGTCACTTCCACCGGCTCCTGGAAGTCCACTGCAGAATTGAATTTTTCAATAAACTCGCTAATCGTATCCATAAAATTCTATAAACCTATCTGTGTAAAATTGAGGGATCGTTCATTATTGTTATCGTCAGCATCGTGACTAACTTGAAACTATACGCTTGAAACTACGCGTTTAACGGCATCGACTACCACGGCCATTTGCTCCTCGGACATCATAGCAAAAAAAGGCAGGCCTATCAGGTCAGCCGCTATTTTATTGGCTGTGGGCGTTGCCATGCTGATGATGGGGCCGACTTTGGCTGCATGCTGGTGCAGTAGCGGCTGGTACCAGCGACGGGTGGCAATGCCTGCTTCAGCGCAGATTGTTTCAAGCCGGTTGCGCCGCTCATTGCTGCCGACACGCACCGAGAACGTCATCGGGCTGGTCGATAGTCCTTTTTGCCATGTGAGCGATGATCCGCATGCACTCTCCAGCCTTTCGCGGTAACGCGTGTAGAGAGTGTCGCGTACATCCGCCCATTTGTCCCATGCGTCCAGGCTTGCCAGGGCCACTGCGGCATTGAACTCCGATAGCTTGGCATTGGTGCCTGCCGAAGAAAGATAACCCACAGGCAGCGATTTTTTAACGTCAAGATTGATGCCGAAGTTGCTCATCTCCCTGACCAGGTCGGTGGTCGCCTGGTTAGCACAGACCACGAAACCGCCTTCGCCCGCAGTCAGCGATTTGGTGGCATGCATGCTGAACACGACCGGGATGTCGCCGGCATCCACCCATTGGTTGCCGAATGCGCCGGCTGCGTCGATAACGATGCGCACGCCGGTTTTCTGCTGGAATTCACCCCAGGCTTTGCTGTCCTGCGCCTGGCTGAATGTTGCAACCACCAGGGCCGCCTTGGCGCCGGTCTCCCGGATGGCGGCCTCTACGATGCCAGGCGTGAGCAGCCAGCTCTCCAGGTCGATATCCGCCACGACCGGGGTGTGGCCGGCACGGATGACGGCAGTCAATGTGGCGACGAAGGTCAGTGCAGGCACCAGTATGGCGGACCCTGGCGGCAGGTCCAGCGTGGCCAGTGCCAGTTCTATGCCTAACGTGGCGCTGCTGACCGTGGCGACATGCATGTCGAGCGCGGTATGCGATTTGAAGCGTTGCGCCAGTCGCGACTCGAGTTCCCTGACCAACGGCCCGAAATTGGAATAATGGCGTGCCTGGTCTATGCGGCCAAGATACGGCCACAAGGCTTCACGGTCAGGCACGACGGGAAGTAGCAGGGGTATTTTCATGGCAGCGGCTTTGACGTTATTTTAGTTGGCTCGATCATGATGGTCTGTACGCTTAGCGGCATTCAGTTAGTTTGCAGTTCCTCGTTCACGGCCAGTAGTTCATGGTCGCTGTCGAAACCGACATCCAGGTACCTTGGTTCATCCAGCAGGTAATTAAACCACATCAGCCGGTAAGCGCGCTCCAGTTCCTTGCAGCGTGCCGGATAATCCATCAGCACACCCGCTTCCATTTTTCCCCTGATCGTGGCGCGGTGCGATTTAAGTGCTTGTGGGTCATCCATCAGGGCAAGTACTTTTGCGATATACGACGGTGCATCATAGGCGATCCAGTCGTCCAGGCCCAGGCTCTTCAAAGTGTTGGCGGTAGCGCTCGATACCGCCACATCCGCCTCGAAAGCTACCACCGGCAGGCCCATCCACAATGCATGCAAGGTGGTGGTGCCGCCCGATAACGGTGTGGTGTCCAATGCAATATCGGCTATGTGGCCGCGTTGCATGAATTCCTGCAAAGGCACGTGCGGCGAAATGAGTATCCTGTCCAGCGGGAACTCCAGCCGTTCCAGCCGGGGCTGCATGGCGGCAACCGCATCTTCAAGCGACGACTCGTTCACATGCAGCAACAGGCTGCAATCCGGCCGTAGCAGCAGTATCTGCCGCCACAGCAGCAGCATCTCATCGGTCAGCTTGCGGGAATGGTTGAGTGAAACCAGCATGGGGCCGTCGTTGGCCAGCATGGGCGGGTCTTCTGCCATTTCGGTATCCGGTGGCGGCGAATAACTGGCCATGCAATGCATGCGGAATAATTTCTCTATGTACCAGTTTTCATTGCCGGGCGGATCCATCGCAAAATCCGTCAGCCTGTAGTCCATGGCTTTCAAGCCAAGGGTGAACATGAATCCCAGCCAAGTGACCTGCACAGGGGCTACGCGTCGGGCGAATACCTGCAGACGCTGGCCTTCGGTATGCCCGGATAGGTCGACCAGCACGTCGATCTTTTGTTTGCGGATTAACGTGAACAGGGCATCGTCGTTCAGTGACGCCACGTTGAACCATGCAGGCACCAGGCCTTTCAAATGTGCAGTCATGGCATCCTTTTGGGCGCCGGTTGAGAAAACACTGACATGTACAGACTGTGGATTGTGGTGGGCAAAAACAGGTGCCAGGAAGAAGGCAACCGAGTGTTCACGCATGTCGCCGGAGATATACCCAATGTTTAATGGCCGCCCGGGTGTGCGGTCTATTTTTAGCGGGATGGTTGTTTTAATGAGCGGATCGGCGAAGCGCTCTCCCCAATGCCTGAACAGCCGCAGCGTGTTTGCCTGGTCGGTATCGGCACCGGCATGGATGCAGGCATGCAGCAAGGCGGTCGACGAACTGTCAGGCCGCAACTGGATGGCTTTGTCGATGTGGATACAGGCCTGTGCGGCCTGGCCCATCTGCTGGTATGCCATGGCCAGGCCGTGGTAAGCCTCGCCATTGTCGGGCTCCAGTTTCAATATGAATTCGAAGGTGTCTACCGCGTGCTGCCATTTTCCGAGGCGTATGAAGATGCTGCCGATGCGCGCCCACGTCTTGTTCTGGTTACCGTCCATTTCCAGTGAGCTGCTGAACTTGGCCAGTGCAAGCAGGTAGTCTTCGGCGGCTTCCGCCTGTGCGCCTTCCTGGAATAACTGTGCCGAGCGTGTTAACGGAACGTTCAATGCTGTCCATCCATGTATATATGCTTAAAGAAGCCTGAGTTCATTGCAGTTTATTAGCACTTTGATTTAGCACTTTATTTAACTTTACATTTAATTCTATTTAAATTTCTGCCCTCAGATTCCGCAAGGGTAATATCCAGCCACTGATGGCGATTCCAGAAGAATCGCCATGATTATCACTTAAATCCCGGATTTGATTTTACATCGTTCTTTTCGCCAGCTTATACGCAGACAGCGCGGATCTGGATGATATCCGTATTGCCCTGCAACACCTTGGCGATACCATCCTGCTTCAAGGTGCGCATGCCGCTATCCAGCGCTTCGCGGAATAATTCGGTCACGGGCGCACGGGTCTGGATCAGGTGCTTAAGGGCGGGGTTGATGGTCATCAGCTCATATAGGCCCAGGCGACCTTTGTAGCCGGTCTTGCTGCAATGTTCGCAACCCTTGCTGCGGCACAGCGTGAACTTGCCGTCTTTCGCATGTACGGTTTTCCATTCGGCGATGATGTCCTTGCTGTCCCATGCCGTTCCTTCGCAATATGGTATTCTTCTTTTCCGGGTAGGTTTCGATGTGGATGTCGGACACGCCGTCGCGGTAGGCATCCAGTATCATCTTGTTGACGAGCTGGACTAGCGTATTGTCGGACTCCGTGACGGCTTTTTCATCGATGTTGTCGTCCTGGATGTCTTCGCTGAACAAGCGTGTCGCCAGGTCGTCGATGCCGACTTCGGCACCGCTGCCGCCGAAATTGTCGCTACCTTGAGTCATTCCCTGCTCGCCATAGCAGGCGCTTATGGCAGCCTGTATATCCTCGCGGGGTGCCATGGCAGGCAATATCTTCATCTGCGTACTGAAGCGCAGCGCTTCGATGGCCCGGGTGTTCATCGGGTTTTCCAGGGCAACGACTAATGCACCTCCGTACAAGCAGAGCGGTACCAGCATCTCCTTGCGGGCGATGGCGGCACCCACCAGGGTGGTGGCATTGGGGTCGAAATTGAAGTTCGCCAGGCTGACATACGGGATGCCCAACTTGCTGGCCATGGCGCCCTTGAGCGTGCGCTCGTCAATGACGCCCATCTGGATCAGTATCTGGCCCAGGGGCAACAGGCGATTCTCTTTCTGCTTTTCCAGCGCCGCATCCAGTTGCGCTTTTGTCAGCAATTGCAATTGCTGCAAAGCTTCGCCGAGTTTGAGGATGGGCTGTTTCTCCTGGTACTGGATGGCTTGCCTCAGCTGCTCGGCGGAAATGATCTGGTGTTCAGATAAGTAGTCGCCGATACGCTGCACCCGCAACTCGGATTGCCGTTTAAGCGCATCTTCAATGTTGTCCTTGCTTGCGACTTTTTCCTCCAGCAGCTTCTCGCCGATGAGCAAGCCTATCTTGTAGCTTTTGATGGCATGCCGCGAGATAAAGCAGGGCAGTATCTTTTCATTCTTGGTGATGGGGTAGACGTACAGACCGTATTCGGTATTGAGGTAGCCCAGCGTATAGCCGATCACCAGCTCATTGTCGACAAACTCCACCGTGTAGGTTTGCCGTTCGACTTCCGGCAACGACTCCTGTGCGCGCGATTCCAGGAATTCCGTTTCATGCTGAAGCTCATGCGGCTGTAGTAGCTGGATACTTTTGACCTGCACCAGGTTAATGGTGACAGGTTCTGCCTTGTCGGTAGGTTGTATAACGACCATCGACTGTTCTGGTGAAAACTGGCTAAGCGTGCCGGCCAGCTTATTGCCGTTTGTATAATAGATGACGCAGCTTTCCGGGCCCGCATTGCCATCCGTGGCCACAAAGCTGAAATAGGGGGGCGCAGGCCAGGCAAACAGCGGCTTATGCATGAACTGCTCCAATGTGGAGTTTGTAGGGGTTAGCCAATCGGCGGGTCGCTAAGTGCATGGAATGCATTAAATTAAAAATCACATAGAAAAAACTATTATAGTATCGCTAAGCATCTGGCAGGATTCGAACACCGCGGTGTTTAGCCCTTAACTCAATGATATTGACACACTCTTGAATTTGCATATATACCTTCAAAGCCGGTACAAATGGAATGCACATACGTTGATGCCAATATCGCCACTCCAATCTGAATCGCAGCAGGAACTTACCTTTGTCGCAGCCTGATCTTTCAGCACTCATCAATACGCCAGCCAATACCCCGGCCTTGCTGGAAGCACTGCTGCTTGGAGTGTCGGATGAGGTATTCCTGCTGGATGCCGCCACCCTCGATATCGTCAATGCAAGCCAGAGCGTATTCCGTAATGTTGGCTGTGACATAGAAGGTCTGCGACAGTTGAGCCTGGATGCGTTGCTGGGTGTAAGCAAGCAAACGCTGAAAGTACACCTCAGCTGCCACCGTGACCACACGCATTTTGTCGAGCTCATGCAGGACCAGGCACCGCTGGCCGGTATCATCAGCAATGACCAGTTACGAGTGATGCAGCTGCAATCTGGAAACCAGTCGCTGGTGCTGGTCATCAAAAATGACTTTTCCTCCAAGGAGGATGCGATGCAGGCGCTGCGTGACAGCGAGTCGCGCTTCCAGGCCATCGTGTCCAACACCCCCGGCCTGGTATTCCAGTTCCAGCTGGACAAGGACGGCGAGATTGCTTTCGTGTACCTGAGCGATGGCTGTAAGGCTTTGCTGGGCCTTAGTTCGGATGAACTCAAGAACAACCCCAAGCTTTTTTACACCATGATCAACGCCCGCGACCGCACCTCATTGCGTCGCCGCATCGAGCGTTCCACCATCGAGCTACGGCTGCTGAACTGGGAGGGCAGGGTGTGGATCGACGACTGGCAGGATACCAAGTGGATTAACCTGCGTTCGATACCCCGCGTGGTGAATAATGGTCCTAATAATGGCGTAGTGCAGTGGGAGGGCATCATGACCAATATTACCCAGAGCAAACTGGAAAAGCAGGAGATCGAACAGTCGCGGCGCAGCGTGATCGAACTTTCTGCGCACATGGATCAAATCAAGGAGCAGGAGCGCAGCAGGATTGCGCGCGAGATACACGATGACCTGGGCGGGAACCTGACGGCCATCAAGATCGGGCTATCCTCCATCATCAACCGTATCTCCACCGACCAGAAAATAACCGTAGAGCAGGCGCAGAACCTGGAGTCCATCGTCGACAGCACGTTCGAGGCTGTGCATCGCATATCCAGCGATCTCCGGCCGAATATACTGGAGTTAGGTATCGTCGCGGCGCTGGAGTGGCAAGCTAAGGAATTCGAGAAGCAGATCGCCATCGCCTGCACGTTCTCCAGCAATGAGCCGGAAATCGCGGTCAGCAATGCGCAGGCCATTACCTTATTCCGTATCTGCCAGGAATCTATGTCCAACATCGCCAAGCATGCCAAGGCAAAACATGCCAGTGTAGAATTAAGCACGACGGCGGATGAAATCGTCCTTAAAATAAGCGATGATGGCGTGGGCATCCATTCCGGCGATGTGTTGAAAGCCAATTCATTCGGGCTGCGCGGGATGCATGAGCGGGTTGCCGCACTGAACGGCAGCCTGGCGATAAGCAAGCCATCCGCAGACAAGCCGGGGACCGTGCTTACCTTCAAGCTTCCTGTGCAGGCTTGAAAGGATTACCATGGTTTGCAGGCATCTTCTTTAGCAAGCGACCTAATTTAGCAAGTGCGTTAACAGGCAACTGATGGCAATGCAACCAGAATGCAACCCGCCAGATACTATATAAGGTGAATGAGCAGTCCATGATCAATATCATCATCGCCGACGACCATGCCATATTACGGGCGGGCCTGAAGCAGATACTGGCAGAAACCCAGGATATCAAGGTTATCGCAGAAGCGCAGAACGCCACCGAAGCTATCCGCCTGGCATGCATGCCCGATTCAAAAGCCGATGTGTTGCTGCTGGATATTTCGCTACCCGACCGTAGCGGTATCGAAGCCCTCAAGTACATCAAGCGTGAGAATCACCACATAGCGGTGCTCATGCTCTCGATGCATAAAGAGGACCAATATGCAGTGAGGGCACTCAAAGCCGGTGCTGCAGGTTACCTGTGCAAGCAAAGTGCATCGAACGAGCTGGTGAATGCCATCCATACCGTCGCCAAGGGTAAAAAATACATCACGCCTGAAGTAGCGGAGATATTGGCCAACCAGGTAGGCATGGAAACGGAAAAAGCGTTACACCAGTCGCTGTCAGACCGTGAGTTCCAGACATTGACCATGATTGCATCCGGATTGTCTGTGGGCGAGATCGCGGAGAAGCTATCGCTTTCGGTAAAAACCATCAGCATGTACCGCTCGCGCCTGCTGGAGAAAATGCAGTTAAGGCATAACGCTGAACTCACCCACTATGCCATCAAGAACAACCTGGTGGATTAATTGCCAGCAGTTGAGTGATATCGCCAGCAGGAAATACTTCAAGGCATACTGAGTTAATAAGTTAGCCGGTTGATAAAGCCGCCGCATTAAACGCCTTGATTCTGGTTCGTCATAAAACCAGCACAATATCTGCTGGCTTATCTTTACTTTCCTCCCAGATGTTTCCTTAAGTAATGTTCGCTTCTATACATTAGGTAATAAAGCGAACATACATCGACCGATGTTAGTCTCATTTATCTGGATTGGCCATATCTGGATTTAGCATGCTTTCCCCTCTTTATTAATTAGTTTGTAAATTCCACTCCCTCACTACCATGGTGCATACGCTTAACAGTGAATCCGCACAGGGCGATTGCAGGTGTTGAGTGCGGTTTATACCTATATTACGGGTGACGATTAAGACCAATCATCTGGTGGTAGTCATAGTGAAGTGCTGAAATATATTTTCATGATATTGATTTATAAAGGATTAAAGATTTGGTAATTGCAGCCGTCATCATTTACACAAGCTTGCCCACTTCGGCGTAGCGAGAAAATAAAAAAGGTCACTACCCTAAATTTTCTCAAAACATAACCGATAAAAGATTCATACAGCGGCGCAGATGAAACAAGCAAAGCTGAGGCAAACCGAGATGTATTTGAAGTTAAACTTAAAGGAGATTTATCATGGCTGCTGTAATTAATACCAACGTTGCATCACTTAACTCACAACGCGCACTGAACACTTCACAAGCGTCCCTTAACACTTCACTGGCACGTTTATCTTCCGGTCTTCGTGTTAATAGCTCCAAAGACGACGCAGCTGGCCTGGCCATCGCTACTCGTATGGATGCTCAAGTTCGCGGCATGACTGTTGCGATCCGTAACTCTAACGATGCCATCTCTTTCGCACAAATTGCTGAAGGCGGCTTGTCAAAACAAACAGATTCACTGCAACGTATGCGTGAACTGGCAGTGCAATCTGCCAACGGTACTAACACAACAACCGACCGTGCCAACCTGGATGCTGAATTCCAACAACTGAAGGCTGAAATTGCACGTGTAGGTACATCGACTACCTTTAACGGCACTAACGTATTCGGTACTGCAAACACATTCCAGGTAGGTGCCAATACTACTGACGTAATTAGCGTTGCTTCAGTGACTGCATCGGCCGCTATCACCGGCGCATTGACCAGCGATACTGCTGCTACTGCAGCGATCACTGAAATCGACGGCCAACTGACTGCAGTCAATACAACACGCGCTACATTGGGTGCTGTACAGAACCGTTTCGAAGCTGTTATCGGCCAACTGCAAGTGAATATCGAGTCGCAGACAGCTGCTAAGTCCCGCATCATGGATGCTGACTTCGCCACTGAAACTGCTAACCTGACACGCGGCCAGATCCTGCAACAAGCCGGTACCGCCATGTTAGCCCAGGCGAATTCCCTGCCTAACAGTGTGTTGACACTGCTAAGAGGTTAATTCGTAAGCAAGTAAAGCTGAACCCCACAGGATAAACGTAATCCTGTGGGTTTTTGTAAAGGAGTTGAATCATGTTGAATCCCTCTTTGGATGCTTATGGTAGTAAGCCGCTGGCTGCTGTGCAAAAAATTGCCAGCGGCCAAAAGCCGTTAGTAGCACCTGCGAATTTGCCTGGTACTTCAGGTGCTGCCAGTGCTGCGGATAAACCTGCACAGCCGATCAGCAAGGAAGCGCTGGATGCTGCGGTAGAGAAGTTGAATAAGTTTATCGCGCCCACCATGCAGACGATCGAGTTCTCCATGGATAGCGAACTGGACAGGATGGTAGTGAAAGTAGTGGACACTGCAACGCGCCAGGTATTACGGCAGATCCCGAATGAGGAGGTGCTGGCGATCTCCAGGACACTGGACAAGTTACAGGGTCTGGTGATCAGGCAGACAGCATAATTAAATAGCTGGTTTAACTAGATGTAAGTTCAGCTAAATCGCAGCAGATGTTTTAAAAGGATATTCACATGGGCATTTCAACTTCTGTAGGTCTCGCATCCGGGCTCGACGTGGACGCTATCGTCACGAGCTTGATGAATGTTGAAAAGAAACCATTGACTGCATTGGCGACGCAAAAAACGACGTACCAGTCAAAAATTTCTGCTTATGGCACCCTGAAAAGTGCATTATCCACGTTCCAAACCGCCGTCAATAATCTCTCTACTGCATCTAAATTCAATGCCCAGACCGTCAAATCCGGCGATCCATCCGTGTTTACGGCCACTGCCAGCGGCAGTGCCACTGTGGGCAATTATGCGGTGACGGTGAGCCAGCTTGCCCAAGCACAAAAGATTGCAACGGCAGGCTTCGGCAGTGCATACGACGTGGTCGGCACAGGCACCATGACGATCGCCTTCGGCACCTATGATTCGACCGGGAATACATTCACGGCGAATGCAGATAAGACGCCGACCAATATCACCATTTCCAGTGCAAACAATACGCTGGCAGGTGTGCGGGATGCCATCAATGCTTCAGGTGCGGGCGTCACAGCGGCCATCGTGAACGATGGTACGACTAACCGCCTGGTGATCACATCCAAAGACACCGGCGAAGTGAACAGCCTGAAGATTACAACGACCGACAGCGACGGCAACAACCTGGATGCCGCAGGGCTGTCGCAACTCGCATACGACCCAACGGCTACTGCTGGCGCAGGCAACAACATGACGCAAAAGCAGGTGGCCAAGAATGCCAAGCTCAATATTGACGGCATCGATATAGTCAAGTCCAGCAATACGGTAAGCGATGCCATCGATGGCGTCACGTTCAACCTGCTTAAGGACAGCGGCGGTAGCGCAGTCAGCTTGGACGTTGCACGCGATGAGGCTTCCGTGAAAGCTTCCGTTACGGCATTTGTCGATGCATACAATACCCTGAACACCAAATTACGCAGCCTCACTAATTACAGTGCCCCTAATTCAGCCGCCAATGGCCCGTTGCTGGGCGATGCGACCGCACGTTCTGTCACCAGCCAGATCAAATCGGTGCTGACATCGGTGATCGGAACTACGGGATCCATCACCTCGCTGAGCCAGATCGGTGTCGGATTCAAGGCAGACGGAACCTTGGGACTGGATGCCACCAAGCTGGATAAAAGCATTGCCGATAATTTCGGTGATATCGCGAAATTGTTTACCAGCAGTGCCACTACTACCGACCCGCAAATCAGTTTTTCCGGCAGCACCTCCAGCACACAGGCCGGGACTTACGCTATTAATATCAGCCAGATCGGTTCGGATTCGACGAATACCGCAGGTACGATCAATGGCGTAGCGGGCACGGGCGCCAACACCACCCTGACAGGTGCCATCGGCGATGCCAGCGCCGGCTTGCGGATAGAAGTGAATGGCGGTGCTACGGGCAACCGCGGCACTATCACGTACAGCGTTGGATATGCATCCAAGCTCAATACATTGTTGACCAGCCTGTTGAGTGATGACGGCATACTGGCCGCCCGTACTGACGGCATCAACACCTCCATCAAGAATATAGACAAGCAGTCGGACGCTATATCAACAAGGCTGACGGCGGTAGAGGCACGCTACCGTGCGCAGTTCAACAAGTTAGAGACACTCATCTCGAGCATGTCGTCGACAAGTACGTATCTGACGCAGCAAATAGCGGCTATCAACGCCAATAAATAGGTAATGCCCACAGTTAATATGAAAGGTAGCGGATATGTTTGGATTCAGTCATAGCGGTGTTAACGAATACTCCAGAGTGGGACTGGAGACCGGCGTCGTAGCGGCGAATCCGCACACGCTGATCATCATGCTGTACGAGGGTGCCATTTCTTCCTGCAATATGGCCATTAGCTATATGAATAACCAGGATATCGGGAACAAAAGCGCATCGATATCCAAAGCCATCACCATCATTGAAAGCGGGCTTCGCCTTAGCCTCGATAAAAAAAGCGGTGGAGAGATCGCCTTAAGCCTGGATGCCTTGTATGCGTACATGAGCGACAGGCTTTATATCGCCAATATCAAGAATCAGACGGAACCCATCCGTGAGGTAATCAAGCTGTTGCAGGACCTCAAGGGGGCATGGGAGGCAATAGGTAGCAAACCGATGGCAGCCAGCATCCGCCAGTAATGCAACTGATTGAAAGAGCTTAAGTTTCCATTATCCAGTATCAACAACCAATAAGGCCAGGCATGGAACACCATAATACAATCGCACTGTACGAAGAGGTCGCCAAGGTAACCAAGCAAATGCTCGCGGCTGCCAGGCAGCAGGAATGGGACAGGCTTGCCGACCTTGAAAGCAGTTGTGCAGAGTACGTAGAGCAGTTGAAGGTGCTGGAAGTCTCAGTGACATTGAATAGCGATGCACGTGAGCGCAAAGTGGCCAGCATCAAGCAGATACTGGCGGACGATAAGGAAATCCGCACGCTGGTGTCGCCCTGGATGGCCAAGCTGAGTTCCATGATGAACAGTAACCAGACGGAAAAGAAACTGAACCGCACGTACGGGCAATAAATAGGTAAGAGCCAGTCATGTGCTGCCCACGCATGGCATCAGGCTCGGGATGGCATTTTCAGCCATGTCTGGGCATATGCGCGAACCTGCACTAACTGGCGAATCAGTACTTAGCATGAATTTTTAAAGAGGATATTCACCAGCATTGAGGACTTAAGGCGTCATGATATTCAGAACCCCCGACACCACAGGCATTAACCCGGTAGGCAAGATCATGCCGGTACTGGCTGTGGCAGCCATAGGCGATGCGGCGCAGGAGCTGGATTTCAGGGCGGTGCAGTTCACCAGGGGGCAGGAATATTTTGCCCGCGTCATGTCGAGGGTGGACGACACCTCGTTCAATGTGAAAGTCGACGGTGCCTTGCTCAAGATGAACCTGGGCAACGCCGCTCAGGTCGGCCAAACCCTGGTGTTGAAGTACATACAAGATAGTCCGGTCCCCACCTTCCTGCTCTCCCAGAATGCAACTTCATCTGAAAGCACCCTCAGTCTGAGTGTCGGTGCGAACTTGCTGGGTAAATACCTGCAACAGGCAGAGCTTGCAGGTGTGCCGAGCCGGTTCGAAGCCACTTCGATAGTCAGCATGACGCCCCAGAATCCCCAAGTGCTTGCGCAGGATCTCAAGCATGCAATCAGCAGCAGCGGCTTATTCTACGAATCGCACCTCGGCGATATGGTAAAAGGTCAGCGCTCCATCTCAGCCATTATGCAGGAGCCGCAGAATCAGGCCCAATCCATAAACCAGGCAACCAGCCAAAACCAAGCCATGAGCCAGGCAGTGAGCCAGAACATGCCCCAGGCTAACGCCTCTGTGCCCTTACTGCTTGCCCAGCAACTGAATATCCTGGAAAACCAGCGCATGTCATGGCATGGCGAAGTATGGCCTGGCCAGCATATGGACTGGGATGTTTCCCGCCAGCAGGATTCCAGCCGCCAGCAGGCATCCTTGTTTTCGGATGCGCAGTCTGGCGAACAGCCTTTGCTCAGTGAGCTTACCCTGCATATGCCCAACCTGGGCAAGGTGACGGCTAAACTGCACTTTGCCGATGGGCGCCTGCGCATCAATATCCTTGCGCACGAACCACAGGCGGTGAATACGCTCAGGCAGCAAAGTCCGGCACTGGTGAATGCCATGGAGAAGAACGGCCAGGTGCTCGATGGACTGACGGTGGCCAGGGATGATTAGGCAGGCGGCGTTTATTGGGCAGGTTAACGGTGGCTGGCATGAGTAAGCTATATTCTCGGCCGGACCCGGTCACTATCGATGCCGAAACCATATCCCCCAGGCCGAATCCGAATAAGGAAGCCATCGCACTGGCGTATGAAACCGGCGACTATGCGCCAAGGGTAGTGGCGAAAGGCCGCGGCATGATCGCCGAGCAGATCATCGCGCGTGCTAAAGAGCACAATGTATTCGTGCATGAGTCGAAAGACCTGGTGGCATTGCTGATGCAGGTCGACCTGGACGATCATATTCCGCCTGCCCTCTATCAGGCGATAGCGGAAATACTGGCGTGGTTGTATAGGCTGGAAGAACAGAAGGCCGGTGAGAAGGCCGTAAACGAAGAATTGCAGCAGGTGCTTTAAGGCCGCTGCGTAAGGCGTGGCAGTTGCTATACCTGCATGTTCATGATGTCCTGGTAGGCGGAAACCAGTTTATTGCGTACCTGCACCGTGGCCTGGAATGAGATGCTGGCTTTCTGGCCGGCGATCATCACGTCAGACAGGCTGACGCTGTCATCGCCCAGTGCGAAATTCTTGCCCAGTGTCTGTGCTTCCGACTGTGCCTTATTGACACTGTCGAGGGAAGCTTTCAGTGCATCGGAGAAATCCACCTTGGCCGCGCCCTGGCTTTTCTCTACCCCCATGTTTCTCTGCAACCCTACGGCATTGCCCAGTCCGGCGACTGAACCTGCGCCGGAGTTCTCTGTGCCAGGCCGTTGCGCAGCCGCTTTCAGCTGCGCCAGCATGGACTCTATCCTGTCTGCACCAATTCCGCCTGTAATCACGTTTTGCCTCCTGTCATGCGTATATTCATTTGTCTTGCACTAGCCGGCCCATGCCAACTTGGCTTGGTCAACTTCCTGCTTGCAGGTTCACTGCACGCTACCAATTTATCATTCCGCCGGATTTGCGAGCATTGAAATAAGGCGATGAAAATTGCTCTATTCCTAACTTTGAAAATGACGGGCATCCGCATAATGGTATCCAATAAGTGATTTGTAGTACCTGAACGATTTGGCCGATCACGGCCAGCAACCGGGACTGCACGCATAACTGGAGATGGATATGGCAGCAGACGTATTGAATGGTAGTGCAGTCGGCGGTAACGGCATGATGGCGCAGCTCGGCAACAAGCTATTGCTGGTGGCCGGCCTGGCCGCAGTGATCGCCATCATGGTGGTGTTCTGGCTGTGGAGCCAGCGCCCCGATTATCGCGTGCTGTTCTCCAATTACTCTGACAAAGACGGCGGTTCCATCGTCGCCGCGCTGGAAAAGATGAATGTGCCCTATAAATTCTCCGATAGCGGCACCGCCATCCTGGTGCCTGCGGCACAAGTGCATGAAGCACGCCTGAAACTGGCTTCCGACGGGCTTCCTAAAGGCGGCAATATCGGTTTCGAGTTACTGGAGAACCAGAAATTCGGCGTATCCCAGTTTGTCGAACAGGTCAATTTCCAGCGCGCCCTGGAAGGTGAACTGGAGCGTACCATCCAGTCTATCGGTGCGGTCGAAGTCGCACGTATCCACCTGGCCATGCCGAAAGCGTCCGTATTCGTGCGTGACCAGCAAAAGCCCACGGCCTCGGTATTGCTCAACCTTCGCGCAGGCCGTACGCTCGACCAGCAGCAGGTCAGCGCGGTTGTGCATTTAGTGGCGAGCAGCATCCCCGACCTGCCGGTAGGCAATGTCACCGTGGTCGACCAGAACGGCAACCTGTTGTCGGACACCAGCAAGAAGAATGGGGCCAATAACCTGGATCCTAGCCAGCTCAAATACATTGAAGAGATGCAGATGAGCATCGTCAAGCGCGTCGAATCCATCATCACGCCTATCGTCGGCGCCAAGAACGTGCGTGCCGAAGCCAGTGCCGAAATCGATTTCTCGACACTGGAGCAGGCCGCGGAAACCTACAAGCCTAACCAGAAACCGGAAGACATCACGATCCGCAGCCTGCAGAATAATGAGTCCAAGACCTTCGCAGACGCCAACGGTGGTGTGCCGGGCGCACTCTCCAACCAGCCTCCTGCCGGCGCCACTGCCCCACTCAATACCCCGCCACCGGCCAATGCCGCTGCCGGCGCCAATGGTGCTGCACCCGGGGCCAATGGCGCTACAGCGGCCACAACGCCACCAGTGCCTGCAGAGCCGATCAACTCACAGAAAAATACCACCACCAATTACGAAGTGGATAAAACCATACGCTACGTGCAGCAATCGATGGGCGGCATCAAGCGCCTGAATGTGGCTGTGGTGGTAAACAATATGCAGGTGGTGGACAAGAAGGGTAATATTACTTATCGCCCCCTGACCGATGCCGAGAAAACACAGATCAACGATCTGGCGATGCAGGCCATGGGATTCAATAAGGAACGCGGCGATTCGCTGACTGTGGTGAACAGTTCGTTTGCAGTCGGGCCCACTGAAGTACTACCGGAGCTGCCATTTTGGAAGAACCCGGAAATAATCGAATATGCAAAGGATGCCTTGCGTTTTGCCGTAGGCCTGGTCGTGCTGTTCATGCTGTATTCCAAACTGGTGAAGCCGATGTTCCGGAAACTGGTGAACCCGGAAGTGCCGGCACAGTTACCGCCACCAGGCGATACGGTGGTCAACCTGAGCGGGGAATCGAATGCCGTGCTGCTGGAAGGCCCCAAGATGGGTACCAGCGCGTATGACCAGAGCCTGGATGCTGCCAAGCAGATCGCCAAAGACAACCCCAGGATGGTGGCAAGTATTGTCACTAACTGGACTAATGGGAACGGGTAGATAGTATGAGCGATGCCGGTGTGATGAGAAGTGCCATCCTGATGCTTGCGCTGGGGGAAGACGAAGCGGCGGAAGTGATGAAGTTTCTCAATCCTAAAGAAGTGCAGAAGCTAGGTACGGCCATGGCCGGCATGAAATCGGTGGGACGCGAGCAGGTGGATGTCGTGCTCAGTGAGTTCCTCACTGAAGCCGCCCAGAGCAGTTCGCTGGGCCTGGATTCCGACGAATACATCCGTTCCGTGCTGACCAAGGCGCTGGGCGATGACAAGGCTTCCAGCTTGCTCAACCGTATCCTGCAGACGCGCGATGCCAGCGGCATCGAAAGCCTCAAGTGGATGGATGCCGGCACCGTCGCGGAATTCATCAAGAATGAACACCCGCAGATCATCGCCACCATACTGGTGCACCTGGAGCCTGAACAGGCCTCCGAGATCATCGGCCATTTTACCGATCGCCTGCGCCAGGACGTGATGCTGCGCATCGCCACGCTGGATGGCGTCAAGCCCATCGCCCTGCGCGAGCTGAATGAAGTAATGACCAAGTTGCTGACCGGCAATGAGAATATCAAGAAACAGAACATGGGTGGCATCAAGGTGGCGGCCAATATCATGAACTACATGAGCGGCGACAACGAAGCGGCCGTGATGGAAGGCCTGAAGAGTTACGACGACGACATGGCGCAGCAGATCATGGATGAAATGTTCGTGTTCGACAACATCATGGACATCGACGATAAGGGTATCCAGGTGATGTTGCGCGAAGTGCAATCCGAAACCCTCATCATCGCGCTCAAGGGCACTACTGAAGAGATGCGCGAGAAGATATTCAAGAACATGTCCACGCGTGCAGCGGAAATGATGAAGGAAGACCTGGAAAGCAAGGGCCCGGTCAAGTTGTCCGATGTGGAAACGCAACAGAAACAGATCCTGCAGATCGTGCGGCGTCTTGCCGACGAAGGCCAGATCATGCTCAGCGGTAAGGGCGGGGATGACCAATATGTGTAATGCCATAAATACCAACGCTGCTATAGTTACCAGCAATGCCATAGCTACCAGTTACCGGGGAACTGTAACGCATGTCTGAAATGCCGAAAGAACAGCAGACCGCTTACGAGCGCTGGGAAATGTCATCGTTTGCCGATGGCGGCCAGAGCATGGCCAATACCCGTGCCAAGAAAAAAGAAGACGCGATTGTTTCGGAGAAGATAGCGCAGATCTTTGAAACCGTACGCAAAGAAGGTTATACGAAGGGCATGCAGGAGGGCTTTGCGGTCGGCATGGCCAAGGCCCGTGAATTTGCAGAAGAAGACCGGCAGCGATTCGTCACCCTGATGGGATCTTTTCGTGAAGCCCTGGAAAAGTCCGACGAGAAAATAGCCGATGACCTGCTGAGCCTGGCCCTGGATATAGCCAAATCCATGCTAAAACAAAAACTGAATGTAGATGCTGCTGTCGTGTTGCCGGTGGTACGCGATGCGATCCATTACTTGCCGCATGTGCAGCAACCCGCGCGCATACTGGTCAATCATGACGATGCCCAGTTGCTGCGCGAATACCTGGGCGAAGAGCTTTCCACCCAGAAATGGCTGGTACAGGAGGACAACAATATCGAGCGCGGCGGTTGCCTGGTGGAAACCGGTGCCAACCAGATCGACGCGAGCAATGAAGTGCGCTGGAAACGCCTCTCGGATTCGCTGGCGCAAACCAATGACTGGCTGCTGCCATGAGTGAGGCCGTCCTGGATACTGCCGAGCTGGACGCAACAACGCTGCCGGATGCAGAAACAGCGAATACCCATAGTGAGCGCTGGCAGGATCATATGCGCGACTGCAGGGAGATATTGCGTATTGTGGAACCGCTGGAAATCGCCGGCCGCATCACCAAGCTAACTGGGCTGATCATGGAAGCAGTCGGCATCACCTTGCCGATAGGCAGTGCCTGTTTTGTGCCGATGGCAGAAGGCCGCCGCGTGGAGGCCGAGGTGGTGGGCTTCGACGGCGACCGTCTATTACTGATGCCGCAAAGCAGTGTCGACGGCATCGTGCCGGGCGCCAAGGTATTCGCACTGGAAGTCTCCGAAGCCTTACCGAAACCGCGCCATGGCAACCCGCCGCGGCGCAGGGTGACAGACCGTGCCCGCCATCTGCCGGTCGGCGAGGGCCTGCTTGGCCGTGTCGTCGATGGCGCAGGTAACCCGCTCGACGAATTGGGTCCCATCGATTCTAGCCAGAGCGCACCACTGAGCGCCAGGCCGCTAAACCCGCTGATGCGTGCCCCTATAGAAGAAGTGCTGGATGTCGGCATACGTGCCATCAACAGTATGCTGACGGTCGGCCGCGGCCAGCGTATGGGCCTGTTCGCAGGTTCCGGCGTCGGTAAGAGCGTATTGCTCGGCATGATGGCGCGCTATACCACGGCCGATGTCATCGTGGTCGGCCTCATCGGCGAACGCGGTCGTGAAGTGAAGGAGTTCATCGAGAATATCCTGGGGCCTGAAGGGCTTGCACGGTCGGTGGTGGTGGCGGCACCTGCCGATGCTCCCGCGCTGATGCGGTTGCAGGGCGCGAGCTATGCCACAACCATTGCCGAAAGTTTCCGCAACCAGGGCAAGAATGTACTGCTGATCATGGATTCGCTTACACGGTATGCCATGGCGCAACGCGAGATCGCGCTGGCCATCGGCGAACCGCCGGCTACCAAGGGCTATCCGCCTTCGGTATTCGCCAAGTTGCCGGCGCTGGTGGAACGTACCGGAAACGGCAAACGCGGCGAAGGCTCCATTACCGCCTTTTATACTGTACTGACCGAGGGCGATGACCAGCAGGACCCCATCGCCGATGCTGCCCGTGCCATCCTCGACGGCCATATCGTTTTAAGCCGTAGCCTGGCCGAAAGCGGGCACTACCCGGCCATCGATATCGAGCAATCCATCAGCCGGGCCATGCACACCATTACCTTGCCCGAGCACCAGAAGCTGGCGCGCAAGCTCAAGCAATTGAATTCGCGCTATATGCGCAGCGTCGACCTGATCAATGTCGGTGCCTACGAGTCAGGCAGCGACCCGGTGCTGGATGAAGCGATCCGCCGCCATGAGGGAATGGAGGCATTCTTGCAGCAGGACATCGCCGAGCGCTCCAGCGTGGAGGAAAGCCTGCAGCAGCTGGCCGGGGTGCTGGGTGGCCAGGTTGTGTAATGCAGGCGCTTTAATTGAAGCATAAGTTAAAGCCAAATTTAAAGCCAAGTCAGAGGGGAGAACGGGATGGCTGAACAATCCATGCAGGTAATCAACATGTTGAAAGACATGGCCGCCAAGGAAGTGGAGATGGCGACCGAAGCCCTGGCCAAGGCCATGAAGGGGGTCACCGAGGCGGAAGGTAAATACACCATGCTGCATGAATACCGCCAGGGGTATGCCGACAACCTGGCCAAGTCGATGGAAATCGGCATCAGCGCGGAGTCTTACCTGAATTTCCAGAACTTCCTGCGCAAGCTGGACCAGGCCATGACAGGCCAGCTCGAAGTGGTGGAGTTCGCCAAACGGCAAGTCGTCATCCAGAAAGAGCTGTGGCAGGAAAGCCAGCGCAAAAAACTTTCCTACGAGGTGTTGCTGCAGCGCGCTGATAAGAAAGCACAAAAAATCGAGCAGAAACAGGACCAGAAAATGATGGACGAATACGCCACCCGCATGACGCGTGTGGTAAGGAAGTAACGCCGTTTTTAAGCCGTTTAATTAATAAGCCGTTTAATTAAATAGTGGCGCAGCAGAAATACTACGCAACACACTTACTATTACCTGATGAGTTAACTGGAGTCAGTACCATGCAGAACCTGCCTATACAATTTACGCAAACACCGCCCGTGAAGAATGGCGGGGCGGATGCAGTCAGCAAGATTGATCCGGTATCGCCCGCATCTAACCAGTCATTCCAGAACATGTTGTCGAAACAGGTGCAGCTCAAGCAGGCAAACACCAAGCAGCCTGTCCAGCCTGCTGCGCAGCAAAAGCCAGCCGTACAGTCGAAACCGGTCCCGCAGCAGGCTGCGCCTTCCAATACCGACGCGGCTGCGCAAAAGAAGGCCGAAAGCAAAGCGGCAGAGCAGGCAAAGGATGCCGAGGGCAAGCCGGCGGTTGCTGATACTGTAGAGATCAGGAGCAAGATCGCGAGCGATGTCGATGCCTTGTCTGCCAAGGCATTGGGCAAAGAGAAGGAAAGCGAATTGAACCCTGAAGGCGCGGCAAATGCAGCAAGTGCAGTGGTAGACCCTGCACTGGCCGGACAGCTGGGCGTGCCCGTGCCGGTCGTGAATACCGCTGTCGGCGGTTCCTCGGTGCAGACGGATGCCGATGCCGCCACCCAGAAAGTGGCCTCACCGCTGGATACCGCATTGAATAATGCCTTATCGCAGGGCAAGGGCACTGCTGCCGATGGCGCAGCCAAGCTTGAAGATGCCTCCCCGGACATTAAAAATGCCAAAGACAACACTAAGGCGGAGAACTCCAAACTAGGCGCCGATAATTCGCGCTGGCTGGATTCGGTGATGGCAAATGCCGCAAAATCCGCCAATGCCGATGAATCGGCGAATACCAAGCTTGCTGCCGCTACGGCCAAGGATTTTGCAGTTAAGGACATCGCCCCGGTGCCTGCTTACCAGCCTGTTGCTGCAGCGAATGCCATGCAGGCCGCCCAACAGATCGGCAGCGCCAATGTGATTAATGCTACGCCCGGTAAAACCGGCTGGGACGAGGCCATCAGCCAGAAAGTGATATGGATGGCGGGCTCCGGCGAGCAATCGGCATCACTGACACTCAACCCGCCTGACATGGGACCATTGCAGGTCGTCATCCACGTGCATAACGACCAGGCCGATACCACATTCATCTCGGATAACCCGGAAGTAAGGCAGGCGCTGGAAAACGGCCTGTCGACCTTGCGCGAGAAAATGGGGGAGGCCGGCATCCAGCTTGGCCAGGCTAACATCAGCTCGGGCGGGCAAGCGCAGCAGGAGTTCCAGCGTGCCACCCAGAACCGCACGGGCGCACAACCCGGCCAGGCAGGCGATGGCAACCAGGATCAGCCTGCTGGCACCGTGGGCAGTTCGAGTACAACCATGCGCGTGGCCAATGGCCTGGTAGATACATTCGCCTGATCGGCTGGCATCCGCCTGCTGTTTGGGTGCCAAGGCATTTCCCTGCTCAACATGGGCAGGGGAGTGCTTAGTCAAAAACATTCCTTTTTTATATTGGCGTTTCGGTTTAATCTTGCTGGACGTGATGCGTGAGCACATCCAGCAGTGAAGCGGAAACTGCCAATTTAACGCCTTTTTCCCCTTCTTATCTGTGCATGTTGCCACGCCTCTTTTCCCGATAATAAAGTCATTAATTTGCAGCAAAGGAACGTGGTACATGGCACAAGATCCAAAACCGGACGAAGCAGGCAGTCCCGAACCGAAATCAAAGAAAAAGCTGATCATGATCATCGTCATCGTGCTGATCCTGGCAGCCGGCGGTGGAGGTGCAGCATGGTTTTTCCTGGGCCATAAAGAACCGGCCGGCGCTAAAAAAGAAGCCAAGCATGAGGAGCCGGCGAAAGCGCCTGTATTCCTTACACTTGAAACGTTCACGGTCAACCTGCAACCCGATCCTGACGAGAAGTTTCTACAGTTGGATATGAGCCTCCAAGTAGCTTCGGCTGAGGTCGGTGAAGAGCTTAAGCTGCAGATGCCGGCAGTGCGCAACCGCCTGCTCTTCCTGCTGAGCAGTAAAAAAGCTTCGGAAGTCAGCAACATGGAAGGCAAGAAAACGCTCAGCGATGAGATCCTTGCCGAACTTAAAAAACCATTCACCCCTCACGGCAAGCCGCTGGAAATCCTGGGCGTGTTTTTCACCTCTTTCGTCGTTCAATAGGGTCAACAGGGTAATCACTTAACATGGCCGACAATTTTCTATCCCAGGATGAAGTCGATGCGCTGCTGAAGGGCGTAGGCGGTGACCAGGACGAAGACCAGCCCGCTGTAGATAATGGCAGTGTCCGCGACTACAACCTGGCAACGCAGGAGCGCATCGTGCGTGGGCGCATGCCTACGCTGGAAATCATCAACGAGCGATTTGCACGCCTGGTGCGCATAGAACTGTTCAACTTCCTGCGCCGCGGTGTGGAAGTCTCCGTCGGCCCGGTGCGTATCACTAAGTACAGCGATTTCATCCGCAATCTTGAAGTCCCTACCAACCTCAACCTGGTGCAGATGAACCCGCTACGCGGCACGGCACTGATGGTGTTCGACCCGACCCTGGTCTTCCTGGTGGTGGATAACCTGTTCGGCGGCGATGGCCGGTTCCATACCCGTGTCGAAGGCCGCGACTTTACGGCGACCGAACAGCGCATCATCCAGCGCATCCTCAATATCGTCTTTGAAACCTATTCCAAGTCGTGGGAGCCCGTATACCCGGTCAAGTTCGAGTACATCCGCTCCGAAATGAATACCCAGTTCGCCAATATCGCCACGCCGAATGAAGTGGTGGTGGCGACCACGTTCAATGTGGAACTCGGTCCATCCAGCGGGGAGATCCATTTTTGCTTCCCCTATTCCATGGTCGAGCCTATCCGCGACGTGCTGACTTCGCCGCTACAGGGCGAGGTGCTGGGAACAGACAAGCGCTGGGTGAAACTGATGACCCAACAGGTGCAGGCTGCCGAGATCGAGATCATCGCCAACCTTGCCAAAACCAATATGCAGCTCGGTGATGTGCTGAACATGAAGGTGGGTGACGTTATCCCGCTGAACATCCCCGAATCGATAGAAGGGCAGGTCGACGGTATCCCGGTCATGCTGTGTAAATACGGGATGTTCAACGGCCAGTATGCATTACGCGTAGAAAAGCTTTTACGGTCTAACTCGACCGAATATATCAAAGGAGAGCCAAATGGCGATTGAAGAGAGTGAAGTTGAGACGATAGTGGAAGACGACTGGGGTGCCGCGATGGCCGAACAAACGTCGTCCGAATCCACGGTGTTCCAGAATAGTGCCACTGAGCAGGCACAGGTATTCACCGAATTCTCGCCGAAAAGCAAGCTGACCGAGACGCAGAACGACATCGATTTCATCCTGGATATTCCTGTCCAGCTGACGGTGGAACTCGGTCGTACCAAGATCGCCATCAAGAACCTGCTGCAATTGGCGCAGGGTTCCGTGGTCGAGCTGGATGGCCTGGCAGGCGAGCCCATGGACGTGCTGGTCAACGGCTGCCTGATCGCCCAGGGCGAAGTGGTGGTGGTCAATGATAAGTTCGGCATCCGCCTGACGGATATCATCACGCCGGCCGAACGTATCCGCAAAATCAATAAATAAGCTGTTTACTCTAAGCAGATCGCTGGAATTTCAATGATTACACGCAAGCATTCCAGTCCTATAGTCTCGTCGGTCATGGTGCTGGCAAGCATTGGTTTCCAATGCACCGCCATTGCTGCGGAAACTGCGCCGATTTCGCCTACCGGCAGTATTTTCAAGATGCTGATGGGTTTGGCCGTCGTGCTGGCCGTCATGGCATTGATCACCTGGCTGTTGAAGCGCATGCTGCCTGGCGCAAACGGCCAGCAATCGGTGATACGTGTGGTCGGCGGCGTCAGTGTCGGTTCGCGCGAACGCGTGGTGGTGGTGGAAGTGGCCGACCGCTGGCTGGTGGTCGGTGTGGCGCCTGGACAGGTCAACAGCATTGCCAACCTGGAAGCCGGCGACGAGCAAACTTTGCAGTTGATGGCTGCATCTGGCGCTCACCCTGTCAATTCCGGATTGCCCGCATTCACGCAACCCATGGTGAATTCATTCGCAGGCTGGCTGCAGAAATCTTCAGCGAAATTCAAAAATAAACCTTGCGAATAAACTTTACGAATAAACCAGGCTATCCCATGCTAAACCGCAGACTCCCTTACTTTCGCTTACCTGACATTATCCTGGTTGCCATGTCCTGGCTGGGCGTATTGTCCGTATTGGTGATGTTGCCGTTCAATGCCCATGCTGCCGATGCGCTGGCCCTGATCAACTCGGCACCCGCTGCCGGCGGTGGCCAGAATTACAGCCTGAGCCTGCAAACCCTCATCCTGCTGACCTCGCTGACATTCCTGCCAGCGGCATTGCTGATGATGACAGGGTTCACCCGCATCATCATTGTGCTCTCCCTGTTGCGCCAGGCGCTGGGCACGCAGTCCGCACCGCCTAACCAGGTGATGGTGGGCCTCGCCCTGTTCCTGACATTCTTCGTGATGAGTCCGGTGCTGGACAAGATCTATACCGAGGCCTACCAGCCGCTTTCCGAAGACAAGATCACCATGCAGGTGGCCATGGAGAAAGGCTCGCAACCGCTGAAGGAATTCATGCTCAAGCAGACACGCGAAGGCGACCTTGCGCTGTTCGTCAAGATGGCACAGGTCGAAAAAATCGACACGCCCGCCGATGTGCCATTGCGCGTGCTGGTGCCGGCGTTCATGACCAGCGAGCTTAAAACGGCATTCCAGATCGGCTTCGCCATTTTCATCCCGTTCCTGATCATCGATATGGTGGTGGCCAGCGTACTGATGGCGATGGGGATGATGATGGTGTCGCCCTCTATCGTGGCCCTGCCTTTCAAGCTGATGCTGTTTGTGCTGGTGGATGGCTGGCAGTTGCTGCTTGGCTCCCTGGTGCAAAGTTTTTATTAAGCTGCGTTATTAAAAGTTTACCGATTTATCTTGAATGGCCAGGCATACATTGCCAAAAGTAATTACCAAGCATAGAAGGATAAGGACATGTCACCAGAAAGCGTAATGACTCTCGGCCGCGATGCCATGGAAATAACCCTGCTGGTGGCAGCCCCCATGCTGGTGGTGGTGCTGGCCATCGGCCTGCTGGTCAGTATCTTCCAGGCAGCGACCCAGATCAATGAGGCGACCTTGTCGTTCATCCCCAAATTACTCGGCGTCTTCGCAGTGCTGATCGTGGCCGGCCCATGGATGCTGACGACGATGGTGGATTACATGCACCTGGTATTCACCAGCATCCCCAACATGGCGAACTAGCCAGTCTTAAGCCTGGCTTCCTAGCACACATTACCTGGCATACATTCCTAGCACTTAATGGTTTCCTTCAGTAACGAGCTTTTGCAGACCTGGGTCATCAGCCTGCTGTGGCCGCTGACGCGCATACTCGCCGTTATCGCCACAGCGCCCATATTGAGCCATGCTTCCATCCCGGTAAGGGCCAAGTTAGGCATCGGTATCTGCATCACCCTGGTGGTGGTGCCGACCTTGCCGCCACTGCCGCAGTTTGAGATTTTTTCCTTCCAGGGCTTGCTCCTGCTGGCGCAACAGCTGGTCATCGGCGTGGCCATCGGCTTCAGTATGCGGCTGGTGTTTGCTGCGGTGGACCTGGCCGGACAGCTGATCGGCATGACCATGGGCCTGGGGTTTGCCTCTTTTTTCGACCCGCAGACGCAGGGCCAGAGTACCGCGGTCAACCAGTTCCTGGTGCTACTGACGATGCTGATCTTCCTCAGCCTGGATGGTCACCTGATGATCATCAGTGCCATGGTGGAAAGCTTTACTACACTGCCCATTTCGCTGGAGGGCGGTGGCATAGACCCGTTGAAAGTGGCGATGTGGGGTGCCACTATCTTCAGTTCCGGGCTGTTGCTGGCACTGCCGGCCGTGGCTGCACTACTGGTGACCAATATGGCGCTCGGCATACTGACCCGCACCGCGCCCCAGCTGAACCTGTTCGGGATCGGCTTCCCCATTACCTTGAGCATCGGGTTTGTGGTGCTGGCACTGGCGCTGCCCGGCATGCTGAAACCTATCGAGAATTTTATCGAGCAAGGTGCCAGCAATATGCGGCAGATCGCCCGTCCCGCCCGACCTTCCACCGCGCCTGCAACTCCTTCTGTACCTTCACCCGTACTAGCACCAGCCAGTCCCTGACCAGGGCCTGGCTAATAAAGATTCAATGGTGGAATAGAGGGCGGCGAGCCGGGAAACGGCTCGTACTCGTGGAATTGGCTAGATGAACTGGAACAGCGACAGGCTGGTGGTGCTGACGAATGATTTTTGTGCAGCTTCCAGGATGATCTGGTTCTTTGCCAGGTCAGAAAGTGCGCTGGCATAATCAAGATCCTGTAGATCCGACAATGTCGCTTTGTATTGCAGGTCGCGGCTGGCCCCGGCAGTTTCAAGCGATTCCAGTTCGTTCAGCTTGGTACCTACGCCTGCCCTGGCATTCAGCACGTTATCCAGCGAGCCCTGCAGGCCGCCAATCGCGGTAGCGATGCCGGCGCTGAGTGCGGTTTTGGAGGCATCATCGGTCACCGGGGTATTCAATAAATTCACCAGGTCATTCAAGGTGGCGAATACATCCTGGCCATTCGCCAGGAAAACCGTATCACCGCTGACATTCACTGCCATCTGGCGGGAAGAGTCTACCTGCAGCAATTGCTGGTTACTGTCGCCTGCATATGTTGCACCGCTGGCATTGGCCACGAACGGCTGGGTGTCGGTCTTGAAGCCTGCATACAGGTAATTGCCGGCTTCATCCTTGGTGTTGGCCAGCGCAACCAGGGAGTCGAGACTGTTCTTCAGCTCCATCGCGATATAGCCCCTGTCCTGGTTCGAGTAGCCGGCATTGCCTGCAGCGACCACGGAAGACTGCGCGGCAACGATCAGGTCGGTGACGCTGGTCAGGTTGGATTCAATCGTATTCAGCCTGGATGCAGCCGTGTTGCGGTTATCCGCATATTTCAGGTTCATGCTTTCTGCTGCCGATACCTGCAGTGCACGTGCCGAGGCAGTCGGGTCGTCTGAGGGCGACAGGATGCGCTTGCTGGTCGAAATCTGCTGTTGCAGCCTGCTCTGGTCGGCCTGCAGGCTATTCAATTTGGAAATGCCTGTCTGGAAGATAGTATTGGTGCTGATGCGCATGATGATTTCCTTATGTACCTAATTGCAGCAATACATCGAATAGCTGGCCGGCGATCTGCATCATTTTGCCCGCCGCCTGGTAAGCCTGCTGGTAGCGCAAGAGGTTGGCTGCTTCTTCATCCAGGTTAACCCCGGACTGCGATTGCACCGCTGCGGTCGTCTGTTCAAGCAATGCGGTTTCCGCCTTGGCGCTGATCTGCAGCTCGCGGGTCTTATTACCCACCGCGCTGACCAGCTGCCCAAAGGCATCGGCGTAACTGATCTTGCCGTTATTCACCGTTTTTGCAGTCTGCAGGCCAGCCAGCAGCAAGCCATTCCGGTTATCCCCGGGCGTCACGTCGCTATTCGGCGTAATGCTGAACTGGTCACCGTTGGCCGGTGTGCCGTTGACCACAAAACTCAGGTTACCTACTTTTATGGTAGCGCCCGGTGTATACGTTATCGGCGTACCGGCAGGGAAGGTAGTGACGGTGGAGCCTGAAGTAACGGTCACAGCCTGGGTCGCAGGAAAGCCGCTGAGCGTGTTGCTGCCGCTGTTGTATGTCAGGTTGAAAGCGCTGGCTAAAGGGCTGCCTGCATACGCACTGCTCGCAACTGGCGCTGTGATGGCGCCGCTGCCGGTATTGGCGGCATTCGCGGCGCCGGTGAGGGCAGGTCCGCCGATGGCCAGCTTGCCGACGTCGCTAATCGTGATGCTGATGGCAGACGCTGCATTCTTGGTAGGCTGGATCAGGAAGTTATCGCCTGCTGCGATCGTGCCGGACGCTGTGGTAAATGAAATGCCGTCTACCGTTTGCGGAAGGCTGGTGAATGTCTGCACCTGGTTATCGTTCAGGCGGGTGATCTTGTAGCTGGTGCCGTCGTATTGCATGCGGTAGTCGCTGCTGGTCACTGCTTTGGGGTCAAGTATCTGGCTGGTGATGATGGCAGAGCCCGTGTTCAGGGAACTGGCCGTGACTTCCGGATCGGGCACGCTGAATAAGGCGCTGCCTGGATTGCCGTTGCTATCGAGGCCCTGGGCAAGCTGGCTATTGAATGTGCCGGCCAGGACTACGGCTATCTGGCCGAGCTGGTTCTGGATACCGTCCAGGGAGCTCTTGCGGAAGTCCAGCAGGCCGCCCAGTGAGCCGCCTGTGAGGCTGTCCGTCCCCAGGATGGTGCTTTTGGTCTTGCTCTGGTAAGCCACTTCCAGCCGCCCGGGATCGGTAAGCGATTGTGACGCAGACAGGGTGAACGTGTCTTTTCCAACGACCAGCGGCAAGCCGTTGCCGATGAAAATATTGTAGGTGCCGGCGCCTTGTTGCACGACGGTCGTCTTGATTTTGCTGCTGAGCTCGTTTACCAGCTGGTCGCGCTGGTCCATCAGGTCGTTCGGCGGGCCGCTGTTTGTGCTGAGCGCCTTTTCGATCACATCGTTCAGCCTGGCAATCTGCGTGGCGTAGGTATTGACCTCGGCCACATTGGTCGTTATCTGGGCATTCACGCCCTGCTGCATTTCATTCAGGCTGCCGCTAAGACTTTGAAAGCGTGTGGCAAGGGATTGTGCAGTGGATAGCAGGGATTGCCTGCTGGCATTGTCGCTGGGATTGGACGCCAGGCTCTGCATGCTGGAGAAGAAATCCTGCAGTGCAGGGGAAAGGCCTGCCGTCGCGTTCGACAGCAAGTTGTCTATGTTGGACATCTCGGCGCTATAGGCATTGACACTGGCGCTGGTGGACTGGCTGTTGACCATCTGCCGTGCCAGCAGCTCGTTATAGACGCGATTAATGGAGGTGACTTCAGCGCCTTGCCCCAGGAAGCCGTAACCGAAATTTTGCGCATTGGCAGAAGCCTGCACGATAACTTGGCGCGTATATCCGGGTGTGGAGGCGTTGGCAATGTTATGCCCGGTGGTGCTAATACCGATCTGCGCAGCGTTTAGCGCACTCTTGCCGATATTTAATATGTTGCTTCCCATGATGTTTTACTCTTTTGATCCCATATGTAGCATGTCGGCAGATAAACCCGGAACTTTAATGCTTATCTATTTTTCCGGATGAACGGTCATGATGAATGGCTCTAGGCAGACGTCACTTTCTGGATCACTTTTGCCAGTTTTTCAGCATAGGCCGGGTCTGTCGCATAGCCTGAGCTCTGCATGGCCTTGGCGTAATCATTCACGTTCTGCAGATTGGACATCACGTTTTCATAGCGCGGATTGTTGCGCATCATGTTGGCGAAATCCTTGAATGAGTCTGCATAGCTGTCGTAGGCACGGAATTTCTCCATGCGCATTTGCTTCACGCCATGTACATACTCAGTGGTTGCCGCGGTGACGGTTTTGCCGGTCCAGTTGCCGGTCGCCTTGATGCCGAACAGGTTGTTACTCGGCGTGCCGTCTGCACCTTTAAGCTCGCGCTTGCCCCAGCCGCTTTCCAGCGCAGCCTGTCCCAGCATGAAGTTGGCAGGGACGCCGGTAGCGCGGCTCGCAGCCTCAGCGTGCTGTGCCATGCGGTTCTGGAATTCGCCGGCAGCGTCACTCAGCGGCTTCATCGCTGCTGGCTTTTGGTCCAGCGGCATCATGGGCGATGCGCCCTTGCCATTGTTCAACAGGTCGTTCTGGTAAGGGTCGGGCAGGTCGGCATCCTTGGTCTGCCTGGGTTTGTCGTCAGACACTGCCATCGGGTCGCTGGCTGCATTGATATTGGCGGTTTTGCTGAGCTGCCTCACCAGCACATCGGCCAGGCCCATGCCTTTTGCCGACAGGCTGCTGCTCAGTTGCTGGTCGAGCATGGCGGTAAACTGGCGGCTTTGCTCACTATCGAACGGGCTGTCCTGCGGTGTGGCGTCGCGCATGCTTTTCAGCATCATGTTCATGAAGATCGCTTCGAACTGCTTGGCAACGCCCTTGATGGCTTCGGGGGAATCTTCCTTGGCGGATAGCTTCAAGTCATTCAGGCCGCTGGAATCGATGGCCAGCTTGTTGGAGACCCCGGCGGCGACGCTGTTGATATTGCTGGCCATGGCCTAGATGATCTCCAGGTCGGCGCGCAGTGAGCCGGAAGCCTTCATGGCCTGCAGGATCGCCAGCAGGTCCTGGGGTGTGGCACCGATGGCATTCAATGCCTTGACTACATCGGACAGCGTGGCGCCGGCACCCAGCTGCATCACTTTTCCCGGTTCCTTGGTGATCTCGATCTGCGAACGGGCGGCCACGACTGTTTGGCCGCCAGACAGGGCGCCTGGCTGGCTGATGACAGGGGCGGTATTGATCACGACGGAAAGATTGCCGTGCGACACGGCGCAGTCTTCCAGGGTGACGGACTGGTTCATCACCACTGAGCCGGTACGTGCATTCAGTATTACCTTGGCGGAACCGGCCGATGGTGCCACGTTGATGGTTTCAAGCGCTGCCAGGAACGCCACACGGCTGGTATCGGCAGGCACTTGCACGATGATCACCCGGCCGTCCTGCGCCATGGCGGTGCTCGAGCCGAAACGGCGATTCACTGCATCCACTACCAGCGATGCATTGGAGAAGCTGGATTCCTTGAGCTCCAGGTTGATCGTGCTGGTCTGCGCAATCAGGCTGGGAATGGTGCGTTCTACGGTGGCACCGTCTGAGATACGGCCTACACCCAAGTGGTTGATCTGGGTCTGGCTGCCATTGGCAGAAGCGCCCACGCCGCCCACCACCAGGTTACCCTGAGCCATGGCGTATACCTGGCCGTCAGCACCTTTGAGCGGTGTCATCACCAGCGTGCCGCCGCGCAGGCTCTTGGCATTGCCCATGGAAGATACTGTGATGTCCAGCGTCTGGCCGGGCTGAGCGAAAGCAGGCAGTGCAGTGGTCACCATCACGGCAGCCACGTTCTTGAGTTGCAGGTTGGTACCCTGGGGCAGGCTCACCCCCATGGATTGCAGCATGCTGATGATGCTTTGTACGGTGAACGGCGTTTGCGTGGTCTGGTCGCCTGTGCCGTCCAGGCCGACCACCAGGCCGTAACCCACCAACTGGTTGGTACGCACACCCTGGATGGTGACCAGGTCTTTCAGGCGCTCTGCGTGTGCTACCGGGCTGGCGAAGCTCAAGCAAGCCAGGCTCAGCGCAAGCAATACGGCCTGTGCTTGTTTCACCTTTGCTTGTTTCATAAGCAGGAACTGTTTCATGACGATATCCATTAGAGAGGTGCCAGGCTCAGGAAGAAGCGTGCCAGGATGGACGCCACCTGGGCGCCATCGATCTTGCTGTTAGTGCGGTATTCGACACGTGCATCGGCGACCCTGGTTGATGGCACGAAGTTACCCAGGGTGATGGTGTCCGGATTCACGACACCGGAGAAGCGTACGAACTCCGTCCCTTTATCCAGCGAGATCTGTTTCTCGCCGCTGACTACCAGGTAGCCGTTCGGCAGCACTTCGATCACGGTAGTGGTGATCGAGCCGCTGAATACATTGCTGGAAGTGCCTGCAGCCTTGTCGTCATAGGAAATGGCAGAGGCGGCATTGAAATCGGTTTTCTTCACGACTTTACTGAATGCTGTGCCGATACCTGCAACCACGGAACCGTCCTTGCTGGCGGAGCTGGCGCCTGCCTTGGTAGCCGAGGTGTTCTCGGCGATGGTGATGGTCACGATATCGCCGATCAGGCGTGGGCGCCTGTCTTCGAATAATGGCCGGTAGGCGGCATTGTTGTAGATGGCGCCATTGGTGGCGACCGGTATCTGTCCAGGGGTCCTGGCAGTATTAGGTTGCTTGGTGATGGTCTCGGGCGTGACGGAACAACCGGCCAGCAGCAGGGCGCTGCCCATAATGACGGCGGCGCAACGTTTTGCCTGGCGTAGGAATATGCGGCGAAGGCCTGGAAAATGATTAGACATGGTCATCTCGGTACCCCGCTTACATCTGTGTCAGTTTTTGCAGCATCTGGTCGGACGTGGTGATTGCCTTGCTGTTGATCTCGTAGGCACGTTGCGTCTGGATCATGTTTACCAGCTCTTCCACCACGTTCACATTGGAAGTTTCCACGTAGCCTTGTGACACGAGGCCTGCGCCGTTGGTGCCCGGGGTATTGGTATTGGCATTGCCGGAGGCTGCTGATTCCACATACAGGTTTTCGCCCTTGGAAAGCAAACCGGCCGGATTGATGAACGTCGCCAACTGGATGGAGCCGATCTGTGAGGCGGCAGCTGTGCCGGGCAGCGTAATGCTGATGACACCGTCGCGGCCGACAGACAGGCTTTGTGCGTTGATCGGGATATTGATGGCGGGCTGCACGGGATAACCGCTGGAGGTCACCAGCTGGCCCTGGCTGTCCGTCTGGAATGAGCCGTCACGGGTATAGGCCGTGGTGCCGTCCGGCAGCAGTACCTGGAAGAAGCCGTCGCCCTGGATGGCGACATCCTTGCTGTTGCCGGTTTGTTGCAGGTTGCCCTGCGTATGCACACGTTCTGTGGCCACTGGACGCACACCGGTGCCCAGCTGCAGGCCGGATGGCAGTTGCGTCTGTTGCGAGGATTGCGCGCCGGGCTGGCGTATATTCTGGTAGAGCAGGTCTTCGAATACGGCGCGCGAGCGCTTGAAACCGGTGGTGCTGACGTTGGCCAGATTGTTGGAAATGACGTCCATCTGCGTCTGTTGCGCATCCAGGCCGGTTTTTGAAATCCATAATGAGCGTATCATTTTATTTCCTTTCGTAGACCTGCTGCTGGCCTGGGTTGTTGCGTTCTGTTATTACGTTTTTAACTGGGATTCGGTTTAGCTAGCCTTCATAATACTGCAGCACCCATCAACCCAAACTGAGGAGTTGACTGGCTTTACTGGCGTTATTCTCGGCTGTCTGCATTAACTTCATCTGCATTTCGAACTGGCGTGCCAGGCTGATCATGTTGACCATGGCGTCCACCACGTTGACATTGCTGCCCTCCAGCGCGCCGCTGATGACAGCCACATTGGCATCGGGCAGGGCGGGAACGCCGTTGGCAGTGCCGAACAGTCCATCTTCCTTGCGTACCAGCGTGCTCTCGTCCGGGTTGACCAGTTTCAACCGGCCTACCATATTGGCAGGGCCCGGCAGGGTGAGGTTGTTCACGGTGGAGACCGTGCCGTCCTTGCCGATAGTGACCGTGGTGTCGGGCGGAATGGTGATGGGCCCGGTATCGCCCATGATGGTCTGGCCGGTATTGGTTTGCAGGATGCCGTTCTCGTTGACCTTCAGTGCGCCGTTGCGGGTATAGCCTTCGGAGCCGTCTGCGCGTTGCACGACCAGCCAGCCTTTGCCCTGGATCGCGACATCCAGGTTGCGATTGGTGGCCTGGATGGGACCGGCCTGGAAATCCGCACCTACCGTGGCATCCACCACGAAGGCACGTGTCGGCAGGCCGGGACCGATCACCGGCACCGCGCGGAACGAATCTACCTGGGCGCGAAAGCCGGTCGAGTTGACGTTGGCCAGGTTGTGCGCATTGGTCGACTGCTGCTCGAGTATGTGCTTGGCGCCGGTCATGGCGGTATAAATCATGCGATCCATAACAGTCCTCCTTAAACGGCCCTGGTCGATACTTTACGCATTAACGCAGGTTCACCAGGGTCTGCAGGACCTGATCCTGCGTCTTGATGGTCTGTGCATTGGCCTGGTAATAACGCTGGGCGGTGATCATGTTGACCAGCTCCGCTGTCAGGTCGACGTTGGAGTCTTCCAGCGAGTTGGATTGCAGTACGCCCAGGCTGCCGGAATTCGGCGTGCCGTTGACCGGTACGCCGGAGGCGGAGGTTTCAGCCCATACGTTGTTGCCCAGGTTCTGCAAGCCGTTCGGGTTGGCAAAGTTAGCCAGCAATACCTGCCCCAGCGTTGCTGACTGGCCATTGGTGTAATTGCCCTTAATGGTGCCGTCAGCAGAGGTGCTGAAGCCTGCAAGCCGACCGGATGTAAAGCCATCCTGTGCCAGACTGTTGATGCTGAAGGCCGAGCTGAACTGCGTACTGCCTGCAAAATCAAGGGTAACTGACAGCGTGTTCGAGCCGGGTGGCGTAAAAGTGATGGCTTGTGTAGTTGTGCCGGTTGCTTGACCAGAGGTGTTGAATTGTAATGTGGACGTTGTGGCTGGTGTCGTTGGAGCACCATCCACCGTGGTATTAACTGTCCAGTTATTAGCTGAGGTCTTGATAAAAAAATTCTGCACCAGGTGTGAGTTGCCCAGGCTGTCAAATACGTTCACAGTCGTGGAGTTGGTGTAACTGGTCGGGTCATCAGGATCAAATGTTCCAGTGACCGGCACGCCCTTGCTGGCATCCAGGTTAATCAGTGAATCTATAGTAGTGGTCTGCCTAGCTCCTAAGTCAGCAGCATTTATTTTCAAGTCCGTCGGCGCGCCGGTCAGCAATGTGGCTGGATTATTGGGGTTAGGCAAGTAACCGGTGAGGCGGTTGCCAGCTGCAGTGACGATAAAGCCTTCCTTATCCATCTGGAACTGGCCATTACGGCTGTAGACGATGCTGCCGTTATCGCTAAGACGGAAAAAACCGCCGCCATTGATGGAGATATCCAAGGGGTTGTCAGTATTGGTGATATTGCCCTGGGTGAACTGCTGCTGCACATTGGAAATCTTGGTGCCGATGCCGATCTGCGAAGTGCCGCCGCCGGAAAGCGAGTTGGCGAACACGTCGGCAAATTCAGCGCGGGATTGCTTGAATCCGACCGTATTGGCATTCGCTACGTTATTGCCGATGGTATCCAGGCTTTTGGACGCTGCATTTAAACCGCTCAAACCTTGTTGAAAACTCATGTTGCTCTCCTGATCGTTAGATGGAATTAGTGCAGGCCGTCAGGCCGGGATGATGCGTTAGAAAATTTCCTTCACGTCGCTGGTATTCACCGTGTCCAGGTTGCTCAGGTTAAGCTTGATGCCGGTCGTACTGTTGGAAATACTTAATACCTGGGCGTAACTCAATGGCGTCGAGGTCACTGCACCGGAGCCGGTGGTGGCGGATACCTCAAATTTGTACGTGCCGGCAGGGGCTTTTTCGCCTGCACTGTTCAGGCCGTCCCACACGAACGGCGTCACGCCGGAATCCTGTTCGCCTAAGCTCAGTGTACGTATGGTGGCACCTTTATCATCCTTGATGGTGACCGTCATCTTATCCGCGCCTGTGGGCAGGTCTACACCGAAGTAGCCGCCTGCTTCTGCGCTGGTGGTGATGGTATTGCCGCTGACCAGCACGTTATGGCCGATCATGCTGGAAGCCTGGTAGGACTGGCCGGTCTGCACATTGCTGATGAGCGACTCCAGCGTCGTGTTCAGCTTATCGATGCCGGTGACGGTCGACAGCTGTGCAAGCTGGCTGGTGACCTGGGCATTGTCCAGCGGGTTTAGCGGATCCTGGTTTTTCATCTGCGTGACCAGCAGCGTCATGAAGCGATCCTGCGCTTCGGCAGCAGTGGATTTAGTGCTGTCCTTGGTGCCGTTGATCGAATCCAGGAAAGCCTGCGTCGGTGTGCTGTTGCTTACGGGAGTAGTCATCTTGGTTTCCTTATTAAGCTTTTAATAATCGTTACTGGCCGATGCTCAGTGTCTTAAGCAACAGTGTCTTGGCGGTATTCATGGTTTCCACGTTATTCTGGTAGGCACGCGAGGCCGAGATCATGTTGACCATTTCTTCGGTGACATTCACGTTAGGCATGGTGACGTAGCCTTTGCTGTCCGCCATCGGGCTTTTCGGGTCGTAGACCACCTTGGCGGGCGACTTGTCCTCGATGATTTTCTGTACCTTGACGCCGCTCACATCCGGCGATTTGGTCGGTATCGCATTGAATACCACCTGCTTGGCCTTGTACGGTGTGCCGTTGGCGCTGGTGGCGCTGTCGGCATTGGCCAGGTTGCTGGCGACAGCATTTAGCCGCTGCGACTGTGCGCTCATCGCGGAGCCGGATATATTGAATACGTTAAATAAGGACATAGTGGTCTCCTTTACTGCTGTTTAACTGCTTGTACTGTATTGATTACTGGCCGTTGATCGCTGTCAGCATCGATTTGAGCTGGCCGTTGATCATGATCAGGCTTGCTTCGTAGCGGATCGCGTTATCGGCAAACTGGTTGCGCTCAACGTCCATGTCCACCGTATTGCCATCCACGCTGCCCTGGATCACCGGCCTGAACAAAGGCTCACCGGGTCCGCCGGTGCTTGAAGGCGTTCCATTCATGTGGCCGGCAGACGTGGTGGTGGTGTTGAATGCCTTGCTGGCATTGCCGGCCAGGGCATTCTTCATGGCAGTGCCGAAGTCGACGTCGCGAGCCTTGAAATTAGGGGTATCCGCATTGGCGATATTGGCGGCAATCAGCTCCTGGCGCTGGCCGCGTACCCGCAGCGCGCTCTGGTGGAAATTTAAGGCATCGTCCAGTTTATTCATAAGTGCTCTCCACTTTCTTCAATTACGTGGCTTCAACTTCAATTACATGGCTTCAATCAGGCGATCCTCAATTACTTGTGCCATCGCCAGCAGTTCCGGTTGTCCTAAAGATAGCCCAACATGCACCGATAACATTGATGGAGCCAATAACATTCATGGAGCCCAATAACATTCATGGAGCAAAGTTTAGAAGTAAAGCCTGCACTTCAATTGCAGAAGAAGAAGGGTGATTTATGCCCTTTTCCGAGTTTTACTATGCGGTCGCCTGCGTAGAATGCATGTTGAATAGTCAGCTAACGGATCGCATTGGACTGTTACCTGATTACCAGAATCAATGTGCACAAGGCGAATGATATGAATACCAGCATCCATACATCGAATAGGCCCTCGCAAACTACGGTATATGCGGCCGAATTTTCTACCGTGTCCTATATCGTACGGATAGGGGTGCTGTTTATGGCGGCGTCCATACTGATGTTCGGGCTGGTCAAGCTAAGCTATGCCGAACCGATGCCAGCACCCATCGCCCGGCAGGAGATCCTGAAGCAGGATACCAAGGCCCTTAAAGCCAGCATCACTGAATTCCTCACCACACAAACGATGGGCTATCCCGGAAAAGTCACGGTGTCCGCTGGTAGCATCGACCCCAATCTAAGGCTTGCGCAGTGTGATGCTGTGCAGGTGTTTCTGCCGCCCGGCAGCCGTGCATGGGGCCGGACCAGTGTAGGCGTTCGCTGTAATGCGCCGGTCAACTGGACGATCTACGTGCAGGCGATGGTCAGCATTACATCGAAGTACCTGGTAGCCGCAGGCCCGCTTGCACAAGGCCATATCATGTCGGGCGACGATCTCATGTTTGAGAGCGGTGAACTGACGCAGTTACCTGCCGGCGTATTCACGGATCCAGCCCAGGCGATCGGCCGTTCGGTGAATATCTCCATGGGCGCTGGTACTGTATTGCGGCAGGAAATGCTGAAAGTCTCGCCCGTGGTGCAGCAGGGACAAACCGTGATGCTGACCTCCGCAGGCAATGGGTTTAGCGTGTCGGCAGAGGGCAGGGCACTGGCCAACGCCAATGAAGGGCAGGTGGTGCAGGTGAAAGTGGCAAGCGGGCAGGTGGTCAGCGGTATTGCACGCGTAGGGGGGCAAATCCAGGTCGGCTACTAAGGCAGGGGAGTGCGCGGCCATTGTTGCCGGCAGACGAAAATTGAATCTTCTTAAAGTATTAAAGTTCGCTTAAACTATGTCGTTATGTACCTTATGGATGCGTGTAAGCATGTGGTAAAGACGCATAGTATTCACTAGCGAAAGGAAAAAATCTCATGAAAATCAATGACTCAATCAAAGGCCCTTTAGGCATCAGTGCTGATAAGGTCGATACGAGCGCAAGCAAAAAAACAGAAAAAGCACCAGAAGCCAAGACTGGCGGTGACGTGACCCTGTCGCCATTGTCTGCCCAACTGCAATCGATCGAAGCCAGCGTATCTGCCGACAGCGTATTCGATGCGCAAAAAGTGGATGCTATCAAATCAGCGATCTCCAGCGGCCAGTTCAAGGTGAACTCGGAAAAAGTGGCAGATGGCCTGATCGAAAGCGTAAAAGATTTATTAATGAGCAAGAAGACTTCACAAGCCTGATCACTTCTGGACCTGAGCACCGTTTACTGGTCGACCTTGAATGTGATCAACTTAATTTAGGCGATGACGACGATGACTAAACCCGGCATGACAACCGCTACTTCGATTTCTTTCGAGCAAGACATGGTCCTGGTGAATAAATTGCTGGGTGTCTTGTCGCACGAACAAGCTAGCCTGGTGGCTGGCGATATCGATGCCCTTGAAGGCTTGCTGGATGAGAAGTCCGCCTTGTTGCAAAGCATTAACGGGGCAGTCACCAGCCGCTATGAATTGCTGGCTAAAAACGGGTTCGAAGCAAACGAAACCGGTATGAGTGCCTGGCTGGCCAAGCAGGGTAAGCCTGTACTGGATGGCGACTGGACGAACTTCCAGAAAGCGCTCGCACAGGCCAAGGAAATGAACCGGCTGAATGGCATGCTCATCACCCGCCATTCTACCCGTAACCAGCAGATGCTGAGCCAGTTACAGGGCACTACCAGCGATACCGGTGTGTACGGCCGAAATGGCCAGGCCGCGTCGGCGACATTGTCGCGCGGTACGCTTATCGCATGAGTCATCCTCACCGTCACTGATAAAAAACCAAGATATAAAAAAACAGGTCACGATCTTCGTGGCCTGTTTTTTTATAATCGCAGTTATTCTGTCGCTAGTTATTTCTCGACGAATGCTTTCTCGATCACGTAATCGCCTGGAATGCCGATCTTGGGCGATTCCTTGAATCCCAGCTTGTCGAGCAATGCACTGGTGTCTTTAAGCATCTGGTTGCTGCCGCAAATCATCGCACGGTCATGCTCCGGATTCATGGGCGGCAGGCCGATGTCGGCAGTTAATTTCCCGGATTCTATCAGGTCGGTGATGCGGCCCTGATTGCGGAAAGCCTCGCGGGTTACAGTCGGGTAGTAGATCAGCTTCTCTTTCACTTCATCGCCGAAGAATTCATTTTCCGGCAGTTCCTTGGTGATGAAGTCGGCGTACGCTAGTTCATTCACGTTACGTACGCCATGCACGACGATCACCTTCTCAAATTTTTCATACGCTTCCGGGTCCTGGATCACGCTGATGAAAGGGGCGAGACCCGTACCTGTAGAGAGTAAGTACAGATTCTTGCCCGGCGATAAATCATGGATGACCAGCGTACCTGTCGGTTTGCGGCTGACCAGGACCTCATCACCCACCTGCAAGTGCTGCAGGCGCGAAGTCAACGGGCCGTTCGGCACTTTGATACTGAAGAACTCAAGATGCTCTTCGTAATTGGGGCTGGCGATACTGTAGGCGCGCGTCAGCGGCTTGTCATCCACCATCAGGCCGATCATCACGAACTGGCCGTTCTCGAAGCGCAGGCCGGGGTCGCGCGTGGTCCTGAAGCTGAATAGTGTGTCGTTCCAGTGGTGTACGCTTAATACGCGTTCGGTTGCAAGCTTGCTCATAGATGCCTTTAAAAGTTCTTATTAGATGAAATTGATGTCTAAGTTAACGCTGCAGTCAGCGCCGGCACCGCCTCAAACAGGTCGGCCACCAGGCCGTAATCCGCGACCTGGAAGATGGGCGCGTCCGGATCCTGGTTGATGGCGACGATCACTTTGCTTTCTTTCATGCCGTAGGTGTGCTGCACGGCGCCGGATATGCCAACCGCTATATACAATTCGGGCGCTACTACTACACCGCTCTGGCCTACCTGGATTTCGTTGGGCGCAAAGCCGGCATCGACAGCGGCGCGGGTCGCACCCAATGCGCCGCCCAGTTTATGCGCAAGCGGTGACAGCACCGCCTCGAATTTCTCCGCACTGCCAAGCGACCGGCCCCCGGAAACCACCACTTTCGCGGTACCCAGTGCTGGGCGATCCGACTCGACATGGCTTGCGCTGATCCAGCGCGATGTCTCGCTCGCGGCCGGGACATCCATGCCCACCACTTCCGCATTGCCGCCCGTTGCCGCCAGCGCGAAATTACTGCCGTGCACGGTCAGCACCTGGATGGCGTCGGCACTTTGCACGGTGGAATAGAGGCTGCCTGCGTAAATGGAGCGTGTGTAGGTGTTGCCAGCCTTGATCTCCAGCACATCGGAAATCATGGCCACATCCAGCAGGGCTGCTGCACGCGGCAGGATATTCCGGCTGAACGCGCTGTGCGTCGCCAGGATAACCTGGTAACTCTTGCCGATGGCGGTGATGATGCCGGCCGCGTCTTCTGCCAGGAGATGTTCCAGGTGTTCTGCTTCTGCCTTGATCACCTGCGCGACGCCTTGAATTGCCGCTGCCTGGTTTGCGATGCTAGCTACATTGTCGCCGGCCACCAGTACGTGTACCGGCAGGTTCCATGTTTGTGCTGCACTCACTGCGTGGTATACCGCAGGGCTTAGCTGGGTGCCTTCGTATTCGGCCAGTACCAGTATGCTCATTATTGATCCCCTTTCAAATCCATGCCGTGTTCCGTGCGGAGTTTCTCCAGCAACTCCTGTACGCTGCCGACTTTGATGCCTGGCTTGCGCACCGGTGGTTCGCTGACCTGCACTTGCTTCAGCCTGGGGGAAGCATCCACGCCCAGGTCGTTCGCACTGATGGTCTCGATGGGTTTTTTGCGTGCCATCATCAGGTTGGGCAGTTTCACAAAGCGTGGCTCGTTCAGGCGCAGGTCGGCGGTCAGCACGGCGGGCAGGGTGACGGCGATTTGTTCGCTGCCGCCATCTATCTCGCGCGTCACCACCGCCTCGTTATTTTGGATGGCAAGCGTAGAGGCAAACGTTCCCTGGCCATACCCTAGCAGGCCCGCCAGCATCTGCCCGGTCTGGCCGGCGTCGTCGTCGATCGCCTGCTTGCCGAGGATCACCAGGCTAGGCTGCTCGCGCTCCACCACGGCTTTCAGCAACTTGGCTACGCCCAGGGGCTGCAACACTGCGTCGCTTTCCACCAGTACGGCGCGATCCACGCCCATCGCCAGGGCATGCCTGAGCACATCCTGGTTGATGCTGCCGCCAAGCGTGACTGCAACAATCTCGGTGGCGATGCCTTTTTCCTTAAGGCGCAATGCTTCCTCGATGGCATTCTCATCGAACGGGTTTACTCCCATCTTTACATTGTCGATGTCGACATCGGAGTCGTCCGGCTTGATGCGCACCTTGATGTTGTAATCCACTACACGCTTGATTGCGACCAGTACTTTCATGCAAATCCCTTGAACAGACTTATAAAATCAAGATTTAAAAGAATAGCGTTTAATTGCCTTAATGACTTAATAATTTTTTGTAATAAGTATAAAGGAAAGCCGGTTAATAACTAAAACGGCTAACTGGGTCGTCTGAACCCAGCTAAACCAGCATTTTACCGTGATGCCGAATTGCGCGCTATTGTACAGAACGTTATAATATTTATTTAATGGATTATTTAGATAATATATATCTGTTTAATAGATAAATGATAATCCATATCCTTCAGCGCAAGTCCTGCCTGCCATGAAATTCAGCCTTCGCCAGCTTGAGGTGTTCGTCGCCATCGGGCGCACGGATAGCGTATCGCGTGCAGCAGAAGAGTTGCCCTTATCGCAATCGGCGACCAGCACGGCGCTGGGCGAGCTTGAACGCCAATTCAACCTGCAACTGTTCGATCGCGTAGGCAAGTCGCTGCGCCTGAATGAAACCGGCCGGCAATTGCTGCCGCATGCCATAGAACTGATTAACCGAGCCAGGGAAGTCGAGGATTTGCTGGAAGGGCGCTCAGGATTCGGCCCCTTGAATATCGGCGCTACGCTCACGGTGGGTAATTACCTGGCGACGCTGATCGTAGCTAATTTCCTGCAGAAGTACCCGCAGAGCAAAGTCAGGCTGCAAGTGCATAATACCAGCGCCATCGTGCAGAAAGTCGCCAACTATGAACTCGACCTCGGCCTGGTTGAAGGCGATTGCCAGCATCCCGACATCGAGGTGCTGCCGTGGATAGAGGATGAACTGGTGGCGTTCTGCGCACCGGAACATCCACTGGCGGGAGCAGCGCAAGTCAGCACGAAGCAGCTATTGGGAGAAGCCTGGATATTGCGCGAACAGGGCTCGGGTACCCGTGAAACCTTCGAACGGGCTTTCGGTCATCATGCCGCGCTGGATATCAGGCTTGAACTCGAACATACGGAAGCCATCAAACGTGCCGTTGAATCGGGCCTGGGCATAGGCTGCATCTCGCGCCTGGCACTCAAGGATGCGTTCCGCCGCGGCAGCCTGGTGCCCTTGAATACCCCCCAGCTTGAACTGGTCCGCCATTTTTATTTCCTGTGGCACAAACAGAAATACCAGAGTGCCGGCATGCGGGAATTCCTGGCCTTGTGCAAATCCATGACGGCAGGCGTTACCCGCAGCGATGAAGTGAATATCCCCTTCATTACCGCATAAGAGGTGCATGCTTGGCCTACACATTGGTAAAATAGCGGGATTACTACTGGGCTGGATAATGTGGGCAAGATAATGGTCAGGGACAGCGATGCAACGTGATGTGATGAACTACGATATTTTGATAGTCGGTGCCGGCCCCGCCGGGCTGTCCGCTGCTATTCGCCTTAAGCAGCTGGCCATGGCCGGCGAACGTGAACTGAGCGTATGCGTACTGGAAAAAGGGGCGGAAGTCGGTGCCCATATTTTTTCCGGCGCTGTGATCGACCCCATCGCGCTGGATGAACTGATCCCCGACTGGCGTGAGCAAGGTGCGCCGCTGCATACCCCGGTCACGACCGATGATTTCCTGCTGCTCAGCGAGGAGAAATCATGGTCTGTCCCGCATGCACTCATGCCGCCGCTGATGAACAACGCCGGCAATTATATCGTCAGCCTTGGCGATGTCTGTCGCTGGCTCGGCCAGCAGGCGGAAAACCTGGGGGTAGAGATCTACGCAGGGTTTGCCGCCCAGGAAATGCTATACAACGAACAGCAACAGGTCATCGGCGTCATCACCGGCGATATGGGAAGGAATCCGCAAGGCGAACCCACCGCACAATTTACCCAGGGTATCGAGATCCAGGCACGCTATACCTTTATTGCGGAAGGCACGCGCGGCTCACTGACGCGCCAGCTGGAAAGCAAATACGACCTGGGTCGTAACGCTTCCCCGCAAAAGTACGGCCTCGGTTTCAAGGAAGTGTGGCGCGTCAAGCCTGAACAGCACAAGCCTGGTGCCGTGCAGCACACCCTAGGCTGGCCGCTCAAGGCCGATACCGGTGGCGGCTCCTTTATCTATCATTACGGCGACCGCCTGGTGTCCGTCGGTTTCGTCATCCACCTGGATTACCAGAACCCGCATTTATCCCTGTTCGATGAATTCCAGCGTTTCAAGACCCATCCTGAGATACGCGACCTGCTGGAGGGAGCGCAACGCCTCAGTTATGGCGCACGCGCCATCAGCGAAGGCGGGCTGCAGTCGTTGCCGGAACTGGTCTTCCCGGGCGGTGCTCTCATCGGGTGCAGTGCCGGCATGGTGAATGTGCCGCGCATCAAGGGCTCCCATAACGCCATGAAGTCCGGCATGCTGGCAGCCGAGGCTGCATTTGCCGAGATACAGGCTAATCCGGAGGGTGCGGCGGGCGAGTTGCTGAAAAGCTATCCGCAGGCGCTGCGCAATTCCTGGGTCTGGCGCGACCTGCATGCGATCCGCAATGTAAAGCCGATGCTGTCGCGATTCGGTTCCTGGGTGGGCATGCTGCTGGCGGGGATGGAGATGTGGCTGTCTGCCGCGAATATACGCCTGCCATGGACGCTGTCACATAAGAAAAGCGATCATGCCTGCACGCGCCCTGCAGCGGACATGCCGAAGATCGCCTATGCCAAGCCCGACGGCGTATTGAGTTTCGATAAGCTGAGCTCGATCAACCTGAGCAATATTGCGCACGATGCCGACCAGCCATGCCACTTGAGGCTGCTGGACAGTACCGTGCCGATTCGCATCAACCTGCCGTTCTTCGATGCGCCTGAGCAACGCTATTGCCCTGCCGGCGTGTATGAGATTGTGGGGGAGGATGCGGACAAACGCCTGCAGATCAATGCGCAGAACTGCATCCATTGCAAGACCTGCGATATCAAGGACCCGACACAGAATATCGTGTGGGTGCCGCCGGAGGGCGGCAGCGGGCCGGTTTACGTCGGCATGTGATTGCCTGGCTAGTATTTACTCTGCCAGTAACAGCGCTTCGAATTGGTCTTCCGGCAGGGGTTTGCTGAAGAAGTAGCCCTGCAACTCATCGCAGCCTATGCGGTGCAGGTATTCATGCTGGTATGCCGTCTCTACGCCTTCTGCAATCACTTTCAGGCCCAGGCTCTGGCCCAGCACGACGATGGCTTTCAATATGGCGGCATTGGCGGCATCGGTTTCCAGGTTGCTGACGAAGGCTTTGTCTATCTTCAGCCTGTCGATCGGAAAATCCTTAAGGTAAGCCAGGCTGGAATAGCCGGTACCGAAATCATCAATGGCTAGTTTTACGCCTATCTTCTTCAGCGCATGCAGCGTCTCGATGAACTTGGCTGCATCGTCTATCAAGGTGCTTTCGGTAATTTCAAGCTCCAGGCAATCCGGCGCCAGGCCGGTCGTCTTCAATGCATTCTCGACGATTTTAGCCAGGCCTACCTGACGGAACTGCCGTGCGGATACATTCACCGCGATTGGGATAGAACGTCCCATCTTCTTCTTAAGCTCGCAAGCTTTCTTGCAGGCAGCGAGTAACACCCATTCGCCTATCTTTTCAATCAGGCCGGTCTCTTCCGCTATCTGGATAAAGCTATTCGGCGGTACCAGCGCCAGGCCCGGCGGTTGCCATCGTATCAGCGCTTCTGCGCCGCTGATCAGGCCGCTGGCAAAATCCACCTTCGGCTGGTAATGCAGCAGGAACTCGCCGCGCTCGACCGCCAGGCGCAGGCGGTACTCGATTTTTACGCGCTCCGTCAGGCTTTTATTCAGTTCCTGTGTATAGATCTGGAAATTATTACGCCCGGCATGCTTGGCTTTATAGAGTGCGGAATCTGCATTCCTGAGCAGGGTATTGGGATCCCTGCCGTCATCCGGGTAGAGGCTGATGCCGATGCTGCAAGAGACGACGAAATCCAGGCCGTTGATGATGCAGGGTTTGCCAATTGCGCTCAATATGCGCTGCATGCTGTGCGTGATGTCGTCGATCTTATGCAGGTTGGTCAGCAGGACCACGAACTCGTCGCCGCCCAGGCGCACGACGGTATCGATTTCGCGGATACAGCTGGAAAGGCGTTCCGACATGATCACCAGTAGCTGGTCGCCCACCTCGTGGCCCATGCTGTCGTTGATCAGCTTGAACTGGTCGAGATCAAGGAAGGCCACGGCAAATTTGTTGTTATAACGATCCGCGAAGTTCATGCACTGCTGCAGGCGGTCATTCAGCATGTGGCGATTGGGCAAGCCCGTCAATCCGTCATGGGTGGCCTGGTGCTCGATCTTCTGCTCGTAGCTTTTGCGTTCGGTAATATCCTCTACCGTACCTTCGTAATACTGCAGGTTGCCGACTTCGTCGTATACCGTGCGGGCATTCTCCGATATCCAGATGGTCGTCCTGTCCTTGCGGTAGACCAGCGATTCGAAATTATGCACATTGCCATGGGCGGCCATGGCATCCACGAATTCCTGCCGGCGTTCCGGCGCGACGTAAAGCTGTTCCTGGATATTATTCAGCGCATAAATCAGCTCCTCTGGGGAGTTGTAACCGTAGATGCGTGCCAGGGCCGGGTTGACCACCAGGTACTGGCCTGTGGAGTTGGTCTGGAAGATGCCTTCGATGGCGTTTTCGAATATCGAGCGATAGCGCTCTTCAGTATGGCGCAATGCCTGCTCGACCTTTACCCGCTTGGTAATGTCTTCAACAAAGCCTTCCAGTGCCTCTATCTTGCCTAGTTCGTTATAGACAGGATTTCCCCGTTCCAGCACCCATAGGATCCTGCCATCTGCGTGGCGTATGCAATATTCGATTTCAAAACGCTGGTTGTTGTCGATAGCGCTCTCGATAGAGGAGCGCACAAATTCTCGGTAATCTTCATGAATGATGGTTTCAAATGCAATGCGCTTGTTCAGTAGAATGTCCTGCGGCGAATAGCCGGTCAGTCCTTTACAGCCTTCACTAACGAACACCATTGTCCAATATTCGTCATACCTGCAGCGATATACCATCCCTTCCAGATTGTCGAGCAGCGTATCGAGCATACGCAGCCTGTCCTTCATCAGGGAGTCGGATTGCTTGTCGGGCTGGGGTTGCGGGAGGGACAGACTCATGATGTGGGATTGATTGCAGTCGATTTTCGTAGATGATTCATCGAAATACATAAGCACCTTTCATGCCGATGAACTGTAATTTCCCTTGCTACGACTTTAGTCTTCGTTGAATTTTAAGACTTTTTAGGTGGCTGCAATTCAGCATCTATTGGCATAAAAGACCGTGGCGCAAATTTTGCTTTACGTATATTGGCTAATGGTATTACCAGATAGCGTTCTTGCGATATCCAGAGTACGCACAGCCCGCATGTCAACCTCCCATTAAATTATTGGAAATCGATTATGAGTAGGCCTGTGGTAACCCAGATTGATACTTTCCTGCCTTATATGCGCGATGTCATCCGCTGCGAGCAGTCGTTGCACGAGCTCAACCTGATGTGGCGCATCATCGAGTCTTCGGCAAAAATGAATTGTCCGGTGGAAGCCAAGGCTATCCTGCCTACCATGGCGGCAACCCGTACCGGCTTTAACCGCCTGGAAGGCGAACTGGTGTTAAGCCTGGTGCAGGAAAAGGTCGCCACCATACTCGATGAAATAGGCACCAAGGCCCAATACGTCATCGATATCCTGGTGCGTAACCTGTTCGAACGCACGGCTGACGTGGGTTTCCTGGCGACGGATAAAGAGCTCTGTTCCTTTGTCGCAGGCCTGCACCAGAATGAAGCTGATATCCGCTATCGCTTGCGTGCATACCGCGACAAATACACCGTATATGACGAAATCATCCTGCTGGACACGGCGGGTAACGTATTGATGCAGATCGATGAGGAAACGCCGCTGGAAGGCAGCCTGGATCCCCTCATCGAGGAAACGCAGAAATCCGATAACTACGTAGAAACCTATCGCTACAGCGACCTGCGCCCGGGTAAACCCAATGCGCTTATCTATTCCAAACGCATGGTGCATCCGGAAAGCGGTGCAATCATTGGCGTATTGTGCCTGTGCTTCAATTTTGTACAGGAAATGGCAGGGATATTCGAGTCGCATGGGGATGTCACGGGACGTTCTAACATGCTACTGCTGGACGGCGATAATCGCGTGATAGAAACGGCCGATCATCTTTGGATCCCGGTGGGCACTATTGTGCCGGTAAACCGCGAGGCTGATCCCAAGCTGATGATGTATGCCGGGCGCGAATACCTGATACGCACCTTCACTGCGGAAGGATACCAGGGCTATATGGGTCCCAAGGGCTGGCAGGGGCAGGTGATGATGCCGGTTGAAGTGGCATTTACCGGCAGGAATACCACGGCCTTGAAAGATCTGGATACCACAGTGGCCGATGGCCTTCTTTCGCATGCCCAGAGTTTTTGTCCGCCGCTGTTCGAGATCATGTCCGCCGCAGAAACCATACGCCGTGTGGTATGGAATGGCCAGGTGATGACAGCAGGGCAGGGTGGCGAGTTGATGAAGCTGAAAACCATACTGGACCAGATCAGCGAGACTGGTACCCGCAGTAACGAGCTGTTCTCACAGTCCATCAACGACTTGTACGAGACGGTGCTTGCATCGCGCCTGCAGGACTCAGAATTCCTCTCCCATTTATTGGTGGATTTGCTGGACCGCAACCTGTACGAGCGTTCAGACGATTGCCGCTGGTGGGCGCTGACCCCTGAGTTGAGGGTGGCCTTTGCCGCACCCGAACTGGGTGCCGGTACGGTGGAGCGGATCACGAAAATCCTCGAATACATCAACGAGCTATACACCGTGTACACCCGCATCTTCGTATACGACAAGGACGGCAGGATCGTTTCCTGCACCAATGCGGAAGACGAAAACGGGACGGTGGTGGGCAATATGGTCGATAGCGTGACGCTGGCCGAGGTATTCGCCCTGCAGACCGAGCAGGATTATTACGTCAGTCCGTTCGTACCCAGCCCGCTCTACAAGCAAGAACCCACCTATATTTACCATGCCGCGATCCGTGCGCCAGATAGCAATGCCGTCGTTGGTGGTATCGGCATCGTGTTCGATTCCGGCCCGGAATTCCTGGCCATGCTGAAGGGCGGCATTGCGGAAAAAGAATCCATCAAAGCGCTCTATGTTGACCGGCAGGGCAAGATCATCGCCAGTACCGATGCGACGCGCCCGGTCGGCGATATGCTGGAAATCGATAGCGAGCTCTTGGCATTGCCGAATGGCGCTAGTGCTTCGCGCATCATTACCCACGACGGGCATTACACCATCATGGGCTGTTCGGTATCCAACGGCTATCGCGAATTCAAGGTATCGGACGGCTATAAGGAAGATGTCATTTCCATCGTCTTCGATTCCTTCGGCGAAGTCAGGGAGCGACTGGGCGTAGGCAACCAGGCTGCCTTTATGCTGGATGCCGGCACCACCAATAACGGGGGTATCGAATTTGCGACCTTCTTTATCGAAGGATCCCTGTTCGCGCTGGAGGCGGCTTATGTGATGGAGGCACTGGCGGCATCCGACATTTCCCCTGTGTCCATGGGCGGGCGTACCGAGCGGGTAGGGATACTGGCGATCCAGAACGAGGGCGAAAAAGCCTATGCCTGGGTGTTCGATCTAGGCTACCTGTTAAGCGGCGTGCCGTCGTTACGCGACAGCAGCAGCCAGGTTGTCGTGGTGCAACATGGCAGCCATAACATCGGCCTGCTGGTCGGTGCGCTGCACTCTGTAGCGGAATTCAATGAAGACGACATCATCAGCACGCCGATCGCTGCCGACAGCAAGGGCCGGCTGATCAAGCAGATCATCAAGGCCAATCACGGCAAGTTGCTTATTCAGGGCATCGATATTGAGTACCTGACCAACATGCTGACGAATCCTTTTGCCCAGGTGGATTTTGCAAAAACGCTGGAAACGGCGAAGGATGCAGAACAGGAAAATGCGGTAGAGCGGGAAAGGCAAGTCGCCTGATTGCAGTATCGATTCACAAGCGAAGAATAGATAGCTCCTGCACTAGTATTAAAGTGCAATAGTATTAAGGCTTAAGCTATCAATTTGGCTGGGCTGGCTTTGCCGGCGTGATTTCCTGGGAAGACGTGTCCTGCGCTGCAGTCTCGTACAGGATCATGATTGATACCCGGCGATTCTTTGCGCGACCCAGCGGTGTGTCGTTCTCACTGATGGGCTGTGCCGATCCAAATCCTAACGCACTCAGGCGATTCTCAGGGATCCCGTCTGCGTTAATCATCCGCACTACGCTGCTGGCACGCACGGCGGACAACTCCCAGTTGGAGAAAAAGGCGGCATTGTGGATGGGGATGTTGTCGGTGTGCCCTTCTACCTGGATCAACCGTTCATTGCCTTTCAACTGTTCGGAAATCTCACCCATGATGCCAGCTGCAGCATCGGAAAGCTCGGCTGAGCCTGGGGTGAACAGCAGGCTGTCATGAATGTCGATGCGTATGCCCCTGTTATTCTGCACGATGCGTACCTTCCCCTGGTCGATCAGTGGCGCCAGCGTCCTGGATAAGTCCACACCCATACGGGTCATGGATTCGCGCTCCTTGCGTATTTTTTCATAGTACTTATGGCTCAGCGGCAAGGGCTTGATGAAGGAACTCTGCTGTCCTTTGAACGGGCTGTCGGAGCCTGTGCTGTTGACGCTTTGCGGGTTGGATTTATCACTGCTGAATGCGGTGCCGATCGAATTGGTCAGCTGCGTGTATTTGCCCTGGTTGACCGAGGAGATGGCGTACATCACCACAAAGAAGGCGAACAGCAGGGTGATGAAGTCCGCATAGGACACCAGCCAGCGGTCGGGATTGTCGGATTCGTCGTCAAAGGGTCTTCTTCGTATCATCGCAGTGGCCTTGTCCCGTTTATTTCAGGTAGGAAAACAGGCGCTCTTCGACGATGCGCGGATGATCGCCGCTGGCGATGGACACCCATGCATTCAGCAACATTTCCCGGCGCATGATCTCATGCTGGATATTGGTTTTCAGCTTGTTGGCAATCGGCAGGAAGATCAGGTTAGCCAAGCCTACCCCGTAAATGGTGGCGACGAAAGCCACGGCGATCCCGCTGCCCAGTTTGCCCGGATCCGACAGGTTTTCCATCACGTGTATCAGCCCGAGCACCGCGCCCAAGATGCCGACGGTAGGCGCATAACCGCCTGCTGCATCCCAGATCTTGGCGCCGTTACGCTGTTCCATTTCGTAGAAATACAGGTCGATGGCGCATATTTCACGTATTTTCTCTGGCGGTGTGCCATCTATCATCAGCCGCAAGCCCTTGCGTATAAAGACGTCTTTCTCTTTGTCCATATAGGGTTCCAGCATGAATATGCCGTCTTTGCGCGATTTCAGGCACCACATATTGATGCGTTTCGCCAGGTCATTCCTGTCGTCGGGTGGAGGGGAGAATATTTGCTTGAGCATGGAGATGCCCAACAGGAAGTTCTTGCCCCGGGTCTGTAGTAGCACAGCACCGACCGTGCCGCTCAATACAATGATAAATGCCGCAGGCTGGATTAATGAGCTTGCATGACCACCTTCGATTGCCTGCCCCAGCAAGATGCCGAGTATTGCAATGCCTATCCCCGCTAAACTGCCCCAGTCCATGTTTTCTCTTTTAGATTCGTTCGCAAACGTGCCACAGCCTGGCTATGTAATTGACAGACGCGCGATTCCGAGACATTCATCACCGCGCCGATCTCTTTTAAATTCAGTTCCTGCTCGTAATACAAGCCCATGAGGATACGTTCGCGCTCCGGTAGCGATTCGATGGCATGGATCAGCGCATCGCGGAAATCGCTTTCCAGCAGGCCTTTTAGCGGATCGTCGGCATCGCTGTTGAGGAAGCGGTCGAGGAAATGCTCACCGCTGTCGGATTCATGGAAATCTTCGTAATACAGCAGCTGGTGGCCGCTGCAATCGCCCAGCATGTCGTAGTACTCATCCAGCGGCAACTGCAGTTTGCGGGCGACTTCGCCTTCGGTCGGCGGGCGGCCGAGTTGTTGTTCCAGCTTGCTGATGGCGGATTCCACATCGCGCATGTTCTTGCGTATGCTGCGCGGCAGCCAGTCGGCATTGCGCAGTTCATCCAGCATGGAACCGCGGATGCGCTGCGCCGCATACGTTTCAAACTGGGCACCGTGCGTGTCCTCGTAGCGGTTCACCGCGTCCAGCAGGCCCATCATGCCGGCCTGCACCAAGTCGTCCAGCTCCACGCTGGGCGGCAGCTTGGCCTTGAGCTGGTAAGCCAGCTTCTTGACCAGCGTTGCATGCATGGCCAGCAGCTCATCCTTTTTATTGGTCTTGCCTTGAGCGGTATACATAAGTGTTCCTATTAAGCTTCGCTATACATCTGGTGACTGTACATCCCAGCGCAGTATGTCTCAGCTGTACGCATATCTTAGCTATACGACAGCTGCTGTGCATCAGCAGTGTAATCGTATCTGTAGTCCAGCCTTTGTGCGAGTTCTTTAAACGCAAGGGATGCGGTTGCCATCGGGAAAGCATCGATGACGGCCCTTCCCAGGCGCTCCGCACGTTCAATATGCGTGTCCGTCGGGATGGCGCCGAAGAATTCCAGCTCGACCTGCATAAAGCGGCGCGCTACCTGCGCTATATTGCGGAATACCGCCTCGGCCTGTGCCTCCGTGGCATCCGATACGATAATGCCGAATGGGCGCCTGCCCAGCTGGCTGCATATCTTCTTGATCAACACGTATGCCTGCTTGATGGATTCAGGTTGTATGTCCAGCTGGATCAATATCTCACCCTCGTTCAATGCTTTCAGTGCGAGCACGTCATTGCGGTTAAGCACAGTATCAACCAACACTATCTCATACTTGCCGGCAATCTCATTGAATAAGCGGTTCAATTGTATGGCGCTAGTGCCCTCCAGCGGCATATGGATGTTATTCCGCCGTAACAGCCTGGCGACATAACAACCGTGGCTGGAGCCCCTGATGGCATTGTTGAGGGTGGTCTTGCTATTCGCCACATCGGCCAATGCAGGCACTGCTTCAAGCTCGTAGACCGTAGTCGCTTCATCCGACTCCTGTGCGGCATGCACGATCAGCACATCGCTGCCGTGGCAACGGATGGAGGCTGCCAGGTTGGTCAATAGACGCGGCTGTGTGTTAACGGCATTCGCGCGCATGTTCAGGCTGGCACTCAGGATGGAGACTATCCTGGGCTTGGGTTCCGCCATCAGCCTTCGCAGGCCGGCGGCCTGGTCGTCCATGTAATCAGACATGACTAGCCTCCATCAGCTTGACGGTAGGTGCGTTGGCGCTATTGCCCATCACGAAGGGCAGCTCCTCATTCAGGAACTGGAACGGCTTGCTGCCGGCCGCATTCAGCTTCATGGCATGGCGGATCAGCTGCTGCTTATTCGCCATGTGGATATCTTCCGGCACGCGCTGGCCATTCGCCACGTAATATAACTTGAGTTTCTCGCGGATGATCACGTCCAGTGCATTGCCGATGGTGGCGGCTTCGTCTATCTTGGTGATGATGCAGCCATCCAGGCCTTTGCCTTTGTACGCACGCACGACATCGGTCAATGTTTCTCCGGTATTGGTGGCATTCAGGCACAACAGTTTCTTGATGACGCTGCCGGTGTTGGACAACATGGAGATTTGCTCGGCTACCATACGGTCGCGTTGGCTGACACCGACGGTATCGATCAGGATGGTATGTTTGCCCTTGAGTTCGTTCAGCGCGATCTTCAGGTCGGCTTCGTCTTTTACCGCATGCACCATGACGCCCAGGATTTTGCCGTAGATGCGCAACTGCTCATGGCCGCCGACGCGGTAGGCGTCCGTGGTGATCAGGCCCAGGCTTTGCGTGCCGTGTTTCATCACGTAACGTGCCGCCAGTTTGGCGGTGGTGGTGGTCTTGCCTACGCCGGTAGGGCCGATCAGGGCAAAGATGCCGCCCTTGTCCAGCACTTCATTTTCATTCTCTATCGTTTTCATATTGCGGCTGATGATGGATTGGGTCCATACCAGTGCGCGCTCGTAGCTGATGCCTGCAGGTACTTTCTCCGCCAGTTGCCTGGAGAGGGCGGCGCTGAAGCCAGCTGCCAGCAATGTGCTCAATATCCTGGACTTGATCGGTTCGCGTTGCTGGATATTGCCCCATGACATGGCAGTCAGTTGCGATTCGATGGCATTGCGCATCACCCGCATCTCGTTCAGCATTTCCGTCATCTGCTGGTTAGCTTGGGCAACCGGCATAGCAGGCGTCTGCGCTTTGATTGGCTGAGCTTTGTTTGGTTGTGTATGGATTGGTTGTGCATTGGCTGGCTGCGCAGCGGGCAGCGCTGCGCGGGCAGGGCGGGCCAGCTGGTTTGACGGCTCGCTGGCAAGTGCACTTCTGCGTTCAGTGCCTACCTGGGCATTGCTTTTTTTGGTCAGCATGGACAGCAGGCTGGGTGGCTCATCGCTGGCGAATTTTTCAGCCATCGTGTTTTCATTGGCGAATTCTTTTTCGTGTATCAATGGCCTGGCTTGCGGACGGGTGGGTTCTTCGCGGCTGGCTTGTCTTGGTTGCTCGCGCCGCGTTTCTTCACGCCTGAAATCATCACGTTTAGATTCCTCGCGCCTGGATTGGAAGTGCACTTCGTCATCCCTGTCATGGTCCAGCCTGCGCTGGCTGGTGATGCCGGCAACGGACACGCCGCTGACGCGGGGTTCGGCCGATAGCAGTGAGTTCATCTCCTCTTCGCGGAACGCCATGATTTCGTTACCGCCATTCACCGCACGGTTTGACAGGATAACGGCATCGTCGCCCAGCTCCTTGCGAACCTGGCTTAATGCATCACGTGAGTTTTTTCCGAAAAAGCGTTTGATGTTCATGCTTGACCTCCAATAAGGCTAGTGACGCGGATAGTTTTTGAATCAGGTAGTTCTTCGTGCGAAAGTACACGCAGGTGGGGGATCGCCCTGCGCAGGAATTTAGAAAGGGCGGCCCGCAAGGGACCGGCGACCAGCAGCACAGGCGTCATGCCCATTTGCTCCTGTTGCTTGGAAGCGGCTTCCGCCTGGCGGGAAAGTGTTTCGGCCAGCCCCGGCTCGATGGCGGAACCATTAGCGTTGTTGGTCTGCAGGGCCTGCATCAGGATGCGTTCCAGGTTATTGTCCAGCGTCATCACCGTCACTTCGTTGCCGATAGGGAACAGTTGCTGCACGATGGCACGCCCCAGTTGCACGCGTACCAGGGCAGTGAGGTCGCTGGTGTCCTGCGTATGGCCGCCGTGTTCGGAAAGTGTTTCGACGATGGTGCGCATGTCGCGGATATGCACGCCTTCGGTCAGCAGGTTCTGCAGCACTTTCTGGATGACCGAAAGCGGCAGCAGCTTGGGCACCAGATCTTCCACCAGCTTGGGCGATTCCTTGCTGATATGATCCAGCAGTTGCTGCACTTCCTGGCGGCCCAGCAATTCGGCAGCATGCAGCGAAATGATGTGGTTCAGGTGCGTGGCGATGACCGTGCCGGCATCGACCACGGTGTAGCCCATGGTCTGTGCCTGGTCGCGTACGGTAGGGTCGATCCAAACTGCAGGCAAGCCGAAAGCCGGGTCACTGGTGACTGGGCCGGGTAGCGCACCTGTCACCATGCCGGGGTCGATCGCCAGGAACTGGCCGAAGTTCGATTCGCCGGTGGCGATTTCCACGCCTTTGAGCGTGATACGGTAGCTGGATGGCTTGAGTTCCAGGTTGTCGCGGATATGCACGGTCGGTGCCAGGAAGCCTACTTCCTGCGCGAACTTCTTGCGCAAGCCCTTGATGCGTTTGAGCAGGTCGCCGCCCTGTGCTTTATCCACCAGCGGAATCAGGCGATAACCGACTTCCAGGCCGACGATGTCTACCGGCAATACATCGTCCCAGCTCGCTTCTTCGGTTTCGGACATAACTTCCGGCATTTCTTCTATGACAGGCGCATCGCCTTCCTTCTTTTTCTCGCTCACGACGTAGGCCATCCCGGCCAGCACGCCACCCAATACCAGGAATGCAAAATGCGGCATGCCTGGGATCGCACCCATGCCGCCGATGATGCCGGCGGTGACGTACAGCACTTTAGGGTTGGAGAACAACTGGGTGATCAGCTGGCCGCCGATGTCTTCGGTATTGGCCACACGCGATACCACCACGCCTGCTGCGACCGAGATCACCAGTGAAGGGATCTGGGCCACCAGCCCGTCGCCGATGGCCAGCATGGTGTAGTTCTTGACGGCATCGGCAAACGCCATATCGTGTTGCACCATGCCGACGATGAGGCCGCCTACCACGTTGATGATGATGACCAGGATGCCGGCGATGGCATCGCCCCGTACATATTTGCTGGCACCGTCCATGGCGCCGTAGAACTCGGATTCCTGGCCGATCTCGGTGCGACGTTTACGTGCCTGGTCCTCGCCGATCAGGCCTGCATTCAGGTCGGCGTCGATGGCCATCTGCTTGCCTGGCATGGCATCCAGGGTGAATCGTGCGCCGACTTCGGCGATACGGCCGGCACCCTTGGTGACGACCGTGAAGTTGATGATGGTGAGGATGACGAACACGACTATACCGACAGTGTAGTTACCGCCGATCAGGAAATGGCCGAATGCCTCGATCACCTTACCGGCGGCGTCCGGGCCGGAGTGACCTTCAGTCAGTACTACGCGGGTAGAAGCCACGTTGAGCGACAGGCGCAGCATTGTGGTCACCAGCAGGACGGTAGGGAACGCGATGAAATCGAGTGCCTTGGTCGTTTGCAGGCCGATCAGCAGTACCAGGATAGACAGTGCGATGTTGAAGCTGAACAGCACATCCAGCATGATGGCCGGCAGCGGCAATATCATCATGCCCAGCAGCATGACGATGATGACAGGGGCGGCCACGGTACGGCTGCCGAAATTGGTTAACCACGCGGGAAGGTTGAGCGAGTTCATGAGGCGAGTACCCCGGTTAGGTTATCGTTTTGGCTATCGGCGTTCATTTTGTTCGGTGCAGGCAACAGGCTGTGCGGATCAAGCTCTTCCGGCACAGGCAGCGCTTTCGGCATGTCTGGACGGAAGCCGCCTTCCTTATCGAAGATGCGCATCTGGAATACATAGGCCAGCACTTCGGCGACGGCGTTGTACAAGGCCTCGGGGATTTCATGGCCAAGATCGGTATGCGCAAACAGGGCGCGTGCCAGCTTGGGGGACTCGATCGTCAGCACTTTGTGTTCGGCGGCGATTTCGCGGATTTTCAGGGCCAGCATGTCGGAACCTTTCGCCACGACCACTGGCGCACGCATGTTGTCATCCTTGTACTTGATCGCTACCGCATAGTGGGTAGGGTTGGTGATGACGACATCGGCGGTCGGGATTTCCGACATCATGCGGCGCCGGGCCATTTCACGCTGTTGTTGGCGCACACGCGCCTTGATCTCGGGATTGCCTTCGGATTCCTTAGACTCCTGCTTGACCTCTTCCTTGGTCATCTTCAGCTTTTCGGCATAGTGGTAGAGCTGGTAGGGCACATCGATGGCGGCAATGAATACCAGCGCGCTGACGATGGAGAGAAACGCCATCAGCAGGATGTCGCTGACGTTGGCGATGCCCGATTTCAGTGGTTGCAGGGAAAGCGAAAGGATGGGTTCCATGTCATGCGAGATGACGAAATAGGAGACGGAGGCCACTACGATGGTTTTGCCGATGGCCTTGACCAGTTCCACGGCAGAATTCTTGGACACCATATTGCCCAACCCTTTGAGGGGATTCAGGCGATTGAATTTCGGGGCCAGCGATTTCCCGCTGAATATCCATCCGCCGATCAGTACGGGGGAGGCGATGGCCACCAGCATGAGCAAACCTGCCAGCGGGGCGAATGCTAGCAGTAGCGTGTAAATGGAGTCGGCAATCTTGATCATCAGCAGCATAGGGTCGTACGCGGTTGCACGTTCAAAACGCAAGCCGTCGGCCAGTGCGGTTTTCAACGCAGCGCTCATGTGGCTGCCGAACATCATGATACCCAGGCCGGCGGCGAACAGCACCGAGCAGGTCGCCAGCTCGCGTGAACGCGGAACATCGCCTTCCTCGCGCGACTTTTCAAGTCGCTTCGGCGTCGCCTGTTCTGTTTTCTCTAGATCGCTATCTTCAGCCATGTCGATTCCCGGGTTTTAGATGTGGGACATGTGGTAAAGCCTGTTCAACCAGGCAGCCAAACATGCCCCGCTCTTTTCACTGCATGGAAGCAATTATTTACCTGGTCGATGCGATTGCATCTGCGGAATAAAAGGGTGAAAACCGTGCTTTCTTCTAGCGGACTCAGCTAAATTTGGTTGGGTTTACGTTGGATTCAGGGAGGATTTTGCATTTTTTATAGTTATTTTTACACATTAAAACAATGGCTTATAAAATAATTTAAATTATTTTAAAAAAATCCTAAAGTTTCCTAAAGTGCTGTCGATAAACATTCAAGAGATGTAATCAATGACTGTTTTTGTGGTGACCGGAAAATGCCTGTGCAATATCGGCGGAATCACAAAAAACTTTAACGAATAATTTAGGATGATTGTTTATTAGACGATGACGAAGAACATTTAAAAGCGCGATTAACGATTTAAGCGCTAATTACATATATAAGTATCCCCTAGCCCTGTGTGAGAGTTTGTAAGACAAACTCCTACACAGGCGCGCCTGCTTGTCTGTCCAAAAATACCGACAAACCCCAATTGGTTGTTCCCCATTAAAAGCTCAAAGTACGTTTCATCAACAGAACGTATCTAACGAACTGTTTTGACGAATGCTTTTAACCGGAACTGATTGGAGAATTAAAATGAGCGAAAACGAAATGATGTCGGAAATCAAGGACGCCAATTTGAATTACCTGATGTTGGCTCAACAAATGATCCGTTCAGATAAAGCCACTGCAATCTTCCGTCTGGGCGTAAGCAAGGACATCGCCGATTTGCTGGAAGGCCTCAGCAACCTGCAACTGCTCAAACTGAGCAGCACCAACATGATGCTGTCACGTTTCCGCTTCGACGACAGCTCCATCCTCGGCATGCTGACCAACTACACTAAAGACCGTTCACAGGCGCATGTGCACACCGCCATCCTGATGGCTGGCCAGACTGCCGAAGCGATCGCCTAGTTCTAAAGTTGACGCAAAAAGTTTTAGCAAAAACCTCGTACTGTAGTGATTAAGGAAAAGATCATGGATAAGAAAAGCGTAGTGAACGAATCAGAACAAATTCAACTCGCCATGCAAATGATTAAGCTGGGTGCGCGCCTGCAACTGCTGGAATCGCAAACCACCTTATCCCGTGAACGCCTGATCAAACTGTACAAGGAATTGAAAGGTGTATCGCCACCAAAAGGAATGCTGCCGTTTTCCACGGACTGGTTCCTGACATGGCAGCCGAATATCCATTCCTCCATTTTCTATAACATCTACAAATTCATGGTGGACTACGCGGATGTACAAGGCATACATGCCATCATCAAGGCTTATAGCCTGTACCTGCAACAAGTACAGACCGATGAAAACGAAGAGCCGGTACTTTCCATGACCCGTGCCTGGACGCTGGTGCGCTTCGTAGAAAGCAAAATGCTCAAGATGCAAGCCTGCAGCTGCTGCAGCGGGAAATTCGTGGTGAATTCCTACGACCTGAACCAGGATTATGTGTGCAACCTGTGCCACGTGCCTTCCCGTGCCGGCAAGACTAAAAAGGCAAAAGAATTGAGCTATAAAGTCGTCTCGATGACTGCATAAATCGACTTCAAGCCGGCTTTACGCTTACACTGAACAACGTGCGTAAAGCTGGTGAATGTCATTGATACAAAAATTCCTAAAGAGTATTTTGCCCTCCCAGGCTTCTTATCTGCATTCGGCCGCCAAGGCCAGTTTAAACGCTGTGTACGCCTGGTTTTCGATCCTGTCTTTGTACCCTAAATCCCTCAAATCCCATTTCAAGCCCGCCACCCTTGCCATCCTTGTGCAGGCCATGGCTTTGCTACTGGTATTGGCGCTGAGCTATTGCGTGCAAGCATTTAGCCTGCGTTATTTCAATGCCACCATCAGCCTCACCCTTTTTCATCTGGTGGTGGCCCAGTCCATCATCGCCATGCTGCTCGCCGTGATCACCGGCATGGACAATTGGTGGCGCTGGATACACGCAGTATTCCCGCTGGCTGGCTGGGCTATGGCGCAATGGCATATACCCAATGAAGTTTACCTCGCCGCTTTCCTCATTTCGCTTAGCCTTTACTGGACAACTTTCCGCACACAAGTGCCTTTTTTCCCGTCACGGCCGATCGCCTGGCAGCACGTTGTGCAGTTCATGCCCACCGATCGGCCGGTGCACTTAATCGACATCGGCAGCGGCATCGGCGACATGGTGATGCATGTTGCGCAGCATGGTCAGAAAATCAGCGAAAAAAGCAGCTTCACCGGTATCGAGATAGCGGTACTGCCCTGGCTGATCAGTTTTATTCGCGCCTATCTCAGGCGCTCAAGCGCCATCTTCCGCCTAGGTAATTACCATCAACTCACGTTCGCGCAATACGATATTGTGTTCGCCTATCTTTCGCCTGCCGCCATGGAGGCATTATGGGAGAAAGCCAGCCGGGAGATGCGGCCAGGCAGCCTGTTGATCAGTTACGAATTCGAGATCCCCGGGATAGCACCCGACGTATTCATTCCCGGTACAAAGGGATTGCCCGCCCTGTATGCCTGGAACATGCCTGCCGGCAATCGTTAGCCAGCCGTCATCCGTCCTGTATTCCTGCCTGATGATGTGCCCGGCTCTGGCACCGTCTTTGCTTTTCATCCATCGCGTTATTGATGGCAGGCGTTAGTTGTATATACTTTATAAAATAGAAAATATCCCTTTGTTCCGCTGATTGATTTGCTTCGGGCATTGATACTCTTAAACTATCTTAAACATGAAGTGAAAAACTTCTTAATTCTGGGGCGAACAAAGTGACAGTGATCATTGGGTACATAGTGGTGCTAGGCGCGGTATTCGGGGGATACGCGATGGCAGGCGGGCATTTGGGTGCGCTGTGGCAGCCGCTTGAACTGGTCATGATCTTCGGCGGGGCGCTCGGTGCATTTATCGTAGGGAATGACGGCAAGGCGATCAAGGCTACCCTGAAAGCGTTGCCGACGCTGTTGAAAGGTTCCAAGGTCAACAAAGCGCTGTATATGGATCTGCTGGCACTGTTGTTTGAAATCCTGACCAAAATCCGTAAAGACGGCATGATGGCGATTGAAAACGATGTCGAGAATCCAGAATCCAGCGCCATCTTCAGCAAGTACCCCAAACTATTGCACGACCACCACCTGATCGAGTTCATTACCGATTACCTGCGCCTGATGATCTCCGGCAATATGGATGCATTCCAGTTGGAAAACCTGATGGACAATGAGATCGAAACGCACCATATGGAAGGCCATGTGCCGGCCCACTGTATCGCCAAGCTGGGCGATGGCCTGCCTGCATTCGGTATCGTGGCAGCGGTGATGGGCGTGGTACACACCATGGAGAACGTGGCCCTGCCGCCAGCCGAACTCGGCATCCTGATTGCCCATGCACTGGTCGGTACCTTTCTGGGTATCCTGCTGGCGTATGGCTTCGTCGGCCCTTTATCCGGATTGCTTGAGCAAAAGCTGGAAGAGGGCACCAAAATGTTCCAGACCGTGAAGGTGACCTTGCTTGCCAGCCTGAACGGCTATGCGCCTGCGATTGCCGTTGAATTCGGCCGCAAGATACTTTACTCCACTGAACGCCCAGGCTTTACCGAACTGGAGACACACGTCAAGCAAGCCAAGGCGGGCAAATGATGCAGTTGAATCAAAAAAGTCTTTACCAGCAATTAACCGGGGATAGTCATGGCTGAGGAACTAGTCAGGCCTATCATTGTAAAGAAGATAAAGAAAAGCGCCGGCGGCCATCACGGCGGTGCCTGGAAGATTGCCTATGCCGACTTCGTGACGGCGATGATGGCCTTCTTCCTGCTGATGTGGCTGCTGGGGTCGACGTCCAAGTCCCAGCTTGAAGGCATTTCCGAATATTTCAAGACGCCTTTAAAGGTCGCGATGCAAGGCGGTACAACAATAGGCGCCAGCGATTCCGTGATTAAAGGCGGTGGCGGCAAAGACCTGACCAAAAAGCAGGGGCAGGTAAAACCTGTGGACGGCCCTAAAGGAAAGCAAAAAGCGGTCGATATCAATGATGCGAAAGCTGCCGTAGAAAAGGCCGAAGCCATCCGGCTGGAAGAGTTGAAGCAAAAGATCGAAAAGGCGATCGAAGAAAGTCCGACGCTCAGTAAATTCAAGCAGCAGTTGCTGCTGGATATTACGACGGAAGGATTGCGCATACAGATCGTGGACGAACAGAACCGGCCGATGTTTGCTTCCTCCAAGGCGGAATTGCAGCCCTATGCCAAGCAGATATTGCAGGAAATCGGGCAGATGCTGAACGGTGTGCCGAATAAGATCAGCCTGTCGGGCCATACCGATGCAGTGCCTTACCCGAATGGCGTAAAGTCATACAGTAATTGGGAGCTTTCTTCGGATCGTGCTAATGCGTCCCGCCGTGAGTTGACGGCAGGTGGAATGAATGAAGAGAAATTGATGCGTGTGGTCGGGTTGGCGTCTGCATCGCTCTTCAATAAAGACGATCCGCTGGATCCGGTCAACCGCCGGATCAGCATCATCATTATGAATAAGAAGGCCGAGGAAGATGCATTGAAAGATGATGCGGCTGTGAATGTACCTGCAGCTGCTACCGAATCGGAAATTAGCAAAGCCGTCGCTGCGCCTTAGCGATAACCTGACTCACCTTACGTTGCTGGATACTAATCCAGCTATTGATTGGATAAAAAGATGGAAAGATTTGTATGCCACTGAAATCGATACCGGTTGGTGAATTAAGGCGATTGCTGGACGCGGTTTCCAGCCATAGCAGCCAGCACCTGATTGAGGTTGAAGCCGACCTTGTGCAGACGACCCTGCTGTTATCCGAAGCGATAGAAAAGCTTGGGGTCAGTTTCATGGCCGTCCATGCCGCAGTTACTACCCAGCAGCAAGTGCTGGAGGCCTGGATTAGTCGGCATGGTGATCATGTCGGGGACAGCGATGCTGAAGAGCTTAATATGCTTAAGCAGAAAATTGGGGATGAGGTGAGTGCTGTCGTCACTGGCCTGCAGTTCCAGGACATGACCAGCCAGCTTATCGCCAGGACAATCAAGCGCGTCAACGGCCTGAAGGGCTTGCTGGAAGAGCTGGCCAGTCATGGCGATGAAATCGATCCGCAGCAAGGCGAGGAGCGTAAGGAAATCGCCAAGTTCCTGGAAGAGATGAACAAAAGCCTGAATGCACGCAGCGATGCGCTTTCGGGTGGTTTGCGCCGTTCCGTGAGCCAGGACAACATGGGGAGCGGGGAAATAGAGTTATTTTAATAAACTCTTTGCGTAACGGCCTACATTTTTGGATTTGCCGGCCGTTAAGTGTAAGAGTTTAGCCGTAAGAGATGTTCCGAGCTAATCGAAATATAACGTAGAGTGAGTGATGAGACCATGGCAAAAACAATTCTAGCAGTTGACGATTCAGGCTCCTTGCGCCAGATGGTAGCGTTCAGCCTGAAGGCTGCTGGCTATGATGTAGTGCAGGCTGTGGACGGCCAGGATGGCCTGAATAAAGCAAAAGAAAAAACCGTGGACCTGGTGTTGACCGACCAGAACATGCCCATCATGGATGGCCTTACCCTGATCAAGAACCTGCGCGATTTAAGTAGCTACCAGAAGGTGCCTATTCTGATGCTGACGACGGAATCCAGTGATGAAATGAAAGCAAAAGGCAAGGCTGCAGGAGCAAACGGCTGGCTGGTGAAGCCATTCGATCCCAAGCGCCTGATTGAAGTTGTGCAAAAAGTGATCGGCTAGCATAAGCCGACATACATCCAGCAATATCTGAATAGCAGGTAGGAGCAAGCAATGACAATTGACATGAGCCAGTTTTATGAGGTTTTCTTCGATGAATCCGAAGAGCTTCTGGCGGAGGCTGAACGTCTGCTACTCAGCCTGGACATAGAAAATCCCGATTCGGAAGAACTGAATGCCATTTTCCGTGCAGCGCACTCCATAAAAGGAGGCGCTGCTACCTTTGGTTTTATGGACATGACGGAAATTACGCATGTGCTGGAAAACCTGCTTGATAAAATTCGCAAGAATGAGATGGCACTCACCGGTGAGCATGTGGATGCATTCCTGTCGGCCAAGGATGTCCTCAAAATGGAACTGGATGGGCATCGCCTAGGCAGTGAAGTCGACCAGGACCAGGTTGCCGAAGTGAAAGCCGTGCTTAAGTCGCTTTCGGATGCCGGCGGCATCGTGCTGAAAGATGCCCCTGTTGCAGTTGCAGCCCCTATCGTTGAAGCGCCACCCCCTGTGGTGGAAGCCGCACCTGTGCCTGAACCTGTCATGGAGGCAGCAGCAGACGGCCTTAGTCATTTCAATATTGCCCTGCCTGAAATCCCCGAAAAAGATGTAAACAACCTGCAGGAAGAACTGGGCTTGCTTGGCGATGTGGTGTCGACCAAACAGGAAAATGGCCGCTACGTATTCAGCCTGACCACCGATTCAAGCCAGGCAGACATTATCTCTATCTGTTCCTTCGTGCTGGATCCTGATGACCTTGTGATTACCCTGGCACCGGCCGTTTCTGCAAGCCCTGCTCCTGTAGCCGAAGCTCCAGCCACCAAAGCCGCCGATGTCAAAGCCGAGCCCGTCAAGGCCGAGCCCGCCAAACCAGGTGTGGACATCGCAGAGGAAGTCGGCTGGGGCCTGTTTGCCATGCCCGGTGAAGACACGGTTGAGGAAGGCTACGGGTTTTTTGCCCCGTTTACCCCCAATGCATCCGCTCCTGTTACCACCCTGATCAGCGATGATACGCCAGTGTCCGCTGAGGCTGCGGCGGCTTCAGGCACATCAGCCACCACGCCTGCCGTAGCGGTGGAGAGGCGGTCGCCAGGCCGGCGTGAAACCGATAAGGCTCCAGCAACTGCCGAAACCAGTTCCATACGCGTGGGTATTGAAAAAGTCGATCAGTTGATCAACCTGGTCGGCGAGCTGGTGATCACCCAGGCCATGATAGAACAACGCATCAGTGCACTGGATCCGGTGCTGAACGAGCCGCTGATCAATAGCGTCAGCCAGTTGACCCGCAATACCAGGGATCTACAGGAATCGGTGATGTCCATCCGCATGATGCCCATGGATTTCGTATTTTCCCGCTTTCCGCGCATGGTGCGCGACCTGGCCACCAAGCTCAACAAGAAAGTGGAATTCATTACGGAAGGCGCCACTACCGAATTGGACAAAGGCCTGATCGAGCGTATTGTCGATCCGCTGACCCATTTGGTACGTAACAGCGTGGATCACGGCATCGAAACACCGGAAAATCGCCTGGCTGCCGGCAAGGCTGAGCTGGGCCGCCTGACATTGTCCGCTGCGCACAAGGGCGGCAGCATCGTGATCGAAGTGACCGATGACGGCGCCGGCCTCAATCGCGACAAGTTACTGGCGAAGGCAGCCAAAAACGGCTTGCCGGTGAGCGAGAACATGTCGGATACCGATGTATTCCAGCTTATATTCGCCCCGGGCTTCTCGACTGCTGAAGTGGTGACCGACGTATCGGGGCGCGGCGTCGGCATGGATGTCGTCAAGCGTAATATTACGTCCATGGGCGGTGCGGTTGAAATCCGTTCGGCCCTTGGTTACGGCACAACGATCTCTATTTCGCTGCCGCTTACATTGGCGATACTGGATGGCATGTCCGTGTCCCTGGGCAATAGCGTGTACGTCATCCCGCTCAACCTGATTGTGGAAACGCTACAGCCGCGTGCGGAAGACATCAAGACGGTCACTGGCGAAGGCCGGATGGTCCATGTGCGTGGCGAATACCTGCCCATTATCGCCCTGCATAAACTGTTTAATCACGAGACCGATATCACCGACCCTACGCAAGGCGTATTGGTGCTGCTGGAAGCCGACGGTAAAAAATCTGCGCTCTTCGTGGACAGGTTGGTCGGACAACAGCAGGTGGTGATCAAGAGCCTTGAAACCAATTTCAGGAAAGTGCAAGGCGTATCCGGAGCCACCATCATGGGCGATGGATCCGTGGCATTGATCCTGGATGTGCCCATGATCATCCAGATGGGCCAATCGCATAACTACCTGACGGGCGCCATGACCTTTGCCAATAAGGGTAATCCATTAGTTAACAAGGAGTTGCAATGAATACCAATACTGAATCGAATGTCAGTAATAACACCATGTCCGCTAACTCATTCGCCGGCGAATACCTAACGTTTGTCCTGGGCAGCGAAGAGTACGGGCTGGAAATCCTCAAAGTGCAGGAAATCCGCGGTTTTGATGCGGTCACCCAGATCGCCAATACGCCTAGTTTCATCAAGGGAGTAGTCAACCTGCGTGGCAAGATCGTGCCTATCGTCGACCTACGCATCAAGTTCAACCTGGGCAAGGTGGAATACAACGAATTCACCGTAGTGATTATCCTGAACCTGCGCGGTCGTGTCGTCGGCATCGTTGTGGATGGCGTATCCGATGTGATGGACCTGAACGAAAGCCATATTCGCGAAGTGCCCGACCTTGTTTCCAATATCGATACCCAATACATTCTTGGGCTTGCATCGATAGATGAGCGCATGTTGATACTTGTAGATATCGAGCGCCTGATGAATAGCCAGGAAATGGAACTGATGGACAGTATGGCGATAAATTAAACCTGGAGTTAAACAAGTGTCGCCTGGCAGGGATATTTGTACATTTCTTACAAAAAAATTAAAGATTCAGCGACAGCTTCCGTAGTTAGTAGTGAAAGCCGTCTTTGTGCAGATTTCTGGTGCAAGCGGCTCAATCGCTAGTGAAAGATTGAACGGGATGGATGGGTTGGCTGGATCGGCATTCGATTTCAAGAAAAGCGCTGCTTTTCTGCCGTTCAGTCATCAATCCAAACTATCTGATTAACCAATAATGGTAATGAATCTTAAGGTTTTGAATTGGAGAAGAAATGTCTGATCAGTCGATAAATAAGGGCTCCCTGTTGTTTACGATAGGCGGGTTAAAACTCAAGACACAAGTCTTCCTGCTAATGGCTTTCTGGCTTGCGGGATTCTCGGCAATTGAATTCTTCTCCAACAGCGCCTGGGTCTCCGGCGTACTGGTTTCAATACTCACACTTATCTGCTTCGGTGTGCTTGCAACAGCAATAAAAGCGACCATCGGCGGCGAAACGAGTGATGTACAGCTCCTCGCGCAAGAGCTGGCAAACGGGCAGTTCACATTAACATCCAATACTACAGCCGGGGTATTAGGGTCTATCAGTGAAACTGCAACCATCATCAGCGCACTCCAGAAAGAAGTGGCTCGCATTGATACGGAGCATGCGTCCGGCAGTGCGGACACCAGTATCGATGTAGCCAAATTCAAGGGTGCATACCTTGATATTGCCGTTAGCATAAATAGCCTGCTCAAAGGCCAGGCAGCCGTAATGAACCAAACCGCATTGAAACTTGGTGAGTTCGCCAGCGGTAATTTCGGTGCGGCTACTGAAACGATGCCGGGAACGTATGCAGTCGTCAGCGATAGCGTTGAAAGCTTGCGCGGTAATGTCATCGCCTTGATTAACGACATCGAGCATCTATCGAAAGAGCATGAGGCTGGGGAAATCGATGCTGTCCTGGATGAAACCAAGTTCAAGGGCGCTTATGCCGAGCTTGCCAGGGTAGTGAACAGCATAGTGGCCGGTTACGCCAAGGAAAATGTCCAGGTTGTCGGGTTGCTGCGTGCCCTGGGCGATGGCGATTTTGCTGTAGAGGTAGAGCAACTCCCTGGTAAGAAAGCCGAAATCAACAAGAATCTTGACCGCCTTAAATCCAAACTCAAAGGGATCGTGGATTCCGTTAAGTGGGTCACCGATGAGCATGCGAAGGGCAATATCGACATGACATTGCATGCGCACCTGTTTAAAGGCGGCTTCAATGACCTGGCAGAATCCGTCAATGCCATCGTCGCAGGCCAAATCGAATTAACCGAAAAAGCCCTCGCCTGTATCCAGCAATTTGGAGAAGGTAACTTTGATGCTGAACTCGAACAGTTCTCCGGTAAGAAAGCTTTTATCAATGAAACCATTGAGCAGGTACGTACTAACCTTAAAGCGCTGAATGAAGATGCACAAATGCTGGCAAAAGCCGCCCATGAGGGCATGGTGTCGGTACGCGCCGATGCAAGCCGCCATTCCGGCGATTTCCGCAAGATCGTAGAAGGCGTGAATGAAACGCTGGAAATGATCGTGGGCCCGATTGCCATCGTCAAGATGTCTGCTGAAACCATCAATACCGCTGCCTCTGAAATCGCCCAGGGCAATGCCGACCTTTCACGCCGTACAGAAGAGCAGGCAGCTTCACTGGAAAAGACAGCCAGCAGCATGGAAGAGCTTTCCTCTACCGTTAAACAGAATGCCGACAACGCCAAGCAAGCTAACCAGCTTGCACTGGCTGCCTCCGGTGTGGCCGTAAAAGGTGGGGAAGTAGTGTCTGAAGTGGTATCGACGATGTCCGATATCAACCAGAGTGCCCGCAAGATCGAAGATATTATTTCCGTTATCGACGGCATTGCCTTCCAGACCAATATCCTGGCGCTGAATGCTGCAGTCGAGGCCGCGCGTGCAGGTGAGCAGGGGCGCGGATTCGCAGTGGTGGCGGGTGAAGTGCGCAACCTGGCACAACGTTCAGCCAGTGCTGCCAAGGAAATCAAGGAGTTGATCAATGACTCGGTGGCGAAGACCACTGAAGGTACCAACCTGGTAGAAAACGCCGGTAAGACCATGCAGGAAGTCGTGGTGGCAGTGAAGCGCGTATCCGACATCATCGGTGAAATCGCTGCAGCCTCTATGGAGCAGAGTTCCGGTATCGCTCAGGTAAACGATGCCATCATCAAGATGGACGATGTCACCCAGCAGAATACCGCGCTGGTAGAGGAAGCCGCTGCTGCTGCCGAATCCTTGATGGAGCAGGCATCTGAGCTCTTGAATTCGGTAAGCGTATTCACGATCGAAGGAACTGCTAGCATTGCAAAGCCTAAAAGCCAGCCATCTTTAGCTAGCCGTAAGCTGGCAGCCAGGCCTGCACCAAAAGCTAAAGTACATGAGGCAGCGCCCGCATCCGATTTTTCACGGAAAACAGGTACCGACGACAACGAATGGGAAGAGTTTTAATCTGGCCTAACCGCAATAGGGGAATCAATCCACGTTAAACGAACGCACTAAGCGTATGTACTAGCCGGCAATACCATAAAAATATAAGAACATGCAGCACATCAGATTTTGGAGAAGACGATGAGAACAGTTGGCAATGGGATGACAGTGGCGCAGCAGATGGGCTTGCTGGTATTTGTAGTGTTAATCGGCATGGTAAGCCTCGCGGGCTTTGGCCATTACCAGATGCAGAATATTTACCAGAGCGCCAATTATGCGCATGTAAATACCTTGCCCAGCGTCAATGCCCTTAACGATGCGCGTTATGCATTCAGCAGTCTCCGCATCCAGCTGGCAAGGTATGTACTGAATACCAATCCTGCCAAAACCGATGAAATCACCGTAAATATCCAAAAAGCCAAGACAGACCTGGAAGCCGCGCTAAGCCGGTTCGAAGGTCTTGCCACCAACGACAGTAAAAACATAGAGTTGCTGAAGCATGATCGCGAAATGCTGGCGGAATACTACCCCATCATGGGCCAGGTATTCGCGCAGTACATCCAGAACAAGCGCGATAAGGCGAGCGAAGTTTACCTGACGCTTGCACCGGTCGCATTGAATGCCAACAACGCGATCTCCGAACACCTGCGTTATAACGCCGATCTTTCCGACCAGAGTGTGGCAAATGCCGGGCAGTTCTACCAGCAAGCCAAGCGTACCTCTGTCATTGTGGCATTGCTCAGCCTGATCCTGATTGCTGCCATGGCATTCTTCATCGTGCGCAGCATCATGCGCCAGTTTGGCGGAAACCCTGGTTTAGCTTCGGAAGTGGCAAAGAAAATCGCCGTGGGCGACCTGACTACTTCCATCCAGTTAAGATCCGGCGATTCATCCAGCCTGCTGGCTTCCATGCATAGGATGCAGGAAACCCTCAAGGCCGTACTGGATAAACAAAGCGAAATGTCCAGTGAGAATAAAGCGGGCAATATCGATGCCGTCATCGACACATCCGAGTTCCAGGGCAGCTACAAGACCATGGCGGACAACGTCAACCTGATGGCCTCTAACCAGGCAGACGTCATGCGCAAGGTGACCCAGTGCATTGCCGAATTCTCCAAAGGCAATTTCGATGCAGAACTGGAGCGTTTCCCAGGCAAGCGTGCATTCATCAACGAGGGCGTGGAACTGCTCAGGAGCAATATCAAGGCCCTGATTGAAGACATGGATCATATGTCCAAAGAGCATGATGCCGGCGACGTCGATGTGCTGATCGACACCGCAAAATACCAGGGGGCTTATGCGGATGTTGCAAAAGGCATCAATAGCATGGTGAGCGGCCATGTCTCTGAAAAAGCGCAAATGATCCAACTGATGCGCGCACTGGGCGATGGTGAGTTCGATGTACAGATCCAGGAGTTTCCAGGCAAGAAGGCGGAGATCAATAAAAACCTGGATCGCCTGAAGGCCAAGCTGAAAGGTATTGTGGATTCCGTGAACTGGGTGACAGCGGAGCACGAGCAGGGCAACATCGACATGACATTGCATGCGCACCTGTTCAAAGGCGGATTCAATGAAATGGCAGTCGCCATCAACACCATCGTGGCGGGCCAGATAAAGCTGACCGAGCAAGCCATGAACTGCGTCAAGGAGTTCGGCGAGGGTAATTTCGATGCGAAGCTCGAGCAGTTCCCCGGCAAGAAGGCCTTCATCAACGAAACCATCGAACATGTCCGTAGAAACCTGAAAGCACTCAATAGTGATGCGCAGATGCTTGCCAATGCAGCACGGGAAGGACGCATTTCAGTACGCGCCGATGCCAGCCTGCACCATGGCGACTTCCGCAAGATCGTGGAAGGGGTCAATGAAACGCTGGAAATGATCGTCGGCCCGATCGTCACCGTGAAGATATCGGCCGAAACCATCAATACGGCTTCGAAGGAGATCGCGCAGGGCAATGCGGATCTTTCCCGCCGTACGGAAGAGCAGGCTTCATCCCTGGAAAGAACCGCTTCCAGCATGGAAGAGCTTGCTTCTACTGTGAAACAGAATGCCGACAATGCGAAACAGGCTAACCAGCTTGCCTTGGCGGCTTCAGGCGTGGCGGTGAAGGGTGGTCATGCAGTATCGAATGTCGTAGCTACCATGACCTCCATTAACGAAAGCGCCCGCAAGATCGAGGATATCATCAGTGTGATCGATGGCATTGCATTCCAGACCAATATCCTGGCCTTAAACGCAGCAGTGGAAGCTGCACGTGCCGGCGAGCAGGGCCGTGGCTTTGCCGTGGTGGCCGGTGAAGTGCGGAGCCTGGCACAGCGCTCCGCTTCTGCTGCCAAGGAGATCAAGGAACTGATCACCAACTCCGTGGATAAGACCAAGGAAGGTAGCGCACAGGTCGAAGAGGCCGGCAAGACCATGGAGGAGATCGTGAATTCAGTGAAACGCGTATCCGATATCATCGGTGAAATTGCGGCCGCTTCCAGTGAGCAAAGTGCCGGCATTGCCCAGGTCAATGAAGCCGTGATGAAGATGGATGACGTTACCCAGCAAAATACAGCCCTTGTTGAAGAAGCTGCAGCAGCAGCCGAATCGCTGATGGAGCAGTCGGAACAGTTATTCGCAGCCGTGAGCGTGTTCGTCCTGGACGATCAGGATGTGGCCCATGTAAATCAGCGTCTGGTCAGCAACGGTTATTAATATGTAATCAGTCAGCATCGTTTTACCACCTGACGATCTCAAGCGTTATGGAATAGTAGGTAGCTGATCAACTGAGATTTATGGAAAACGCATGATGCTAAAAGAAAAAAACCAGGACGACCGTGAATTTGAATTCACCGGCCATGATTTTGATCGAGTCCGTAAGCTAATCTACCAGCATGCAGGCATCTCACTGTCCGAAGCAAAAACCGATATGGTGTACAGTCGGATCGGCAGGCGTTTACGTGTGCTGGGTCATGTGTCCTTCAAAGAGTACCTGGATAAGCTGGAGAGCAAGAATGATGCGGATGAGTGGGAGGCATTTACCAATGCATTGACCACTAACCTCACTTCCTTCTTCCGTGAAGAGCATCACTTCCCCATCCTGGCAGAACATCTATCGCAACTGAGCAGGCCCATCCGTATATGGTGCTCTGCCGCCTCCACCGGCGAAGAGCCGTATACCATCGCCATGACCGCGTGTGAAGCGTTCGGCACCTTGCAGCCGCCTGTGGAGATTATTGCCACCGATATCGATACCAACGTACTGGCGACTGCTTCCCATGGTGTATATCCCTATGAACGGGTAAGCAAATTATCGGATAAGCGCCGTAAAAGTTTTTTCCAGAAAGGCACCGGGAAGCATGAGGGGTCGGTGCGGGTCCGTAATGAATTGCGCAACCTGATTACATTTCGCCAGCTCAATTTACTGGATGAACGTTGGGACCTTAAAGAAACATTCGACGTCATTTTTTGCAGGAATGTCATGATCTACTTCGACAAACCCACCCAGTCCAAAATTCTTAGCCGTTTTGTACCATTGATGAAGCCGAATGCATTGCTGTTTGCTGGCCACTCAGAGAACTTCCTGTATGTTTCGAATGCCTTTAGACTACGTGGTAAGACTGTATATGAATTAAGCAAAGGGCAAGACACCAACATGGCAGCATCGAAACTCAGAGAAAAGCTATGAGCATAGTAGAAGAGGCGGTATCTTCTACGCTGTATTTTGATCGTACTTTCGATTGCGAAGCGGCAAAAATCTCACCCGGTGAGTATTACTACACCAATAAGGACATGGTGATCGTCACTGTACTGGGCTCCTGCGTATCGGCATGCATACGCGATACGGTGGCCGGCATCGGTGGCATGAATCATTTCATGCTGCCTGAAAACGGTAGCGCCGATAAAGATAGCCCGGTCTCGGAATCCATGCGCTACGGCACCTATGCCATGGAAGTGCTGATCAACCAGCTATTGAAGAATGGCGCGAGACGTGAAAACCTGGAAGCCAAGATATTTGGCGGGGGCAATGTATTGCGCAGTTTTACCACCATGAATGTCGGTGACCGCAATGCCGAGTTTGTGCGTAAATTCCTTAAAGAAGAAAAAATACGGGTTACCGGGGAAGACCTGAACGACATTTATCCCCGCAAGGTGTATTTTTTCCCCAAGACGGGAAAAGTACTGGTCAAGAAACTCAAGCAGTTGAACAACTACACCCTGGTGAAGCGCGAGGAAGCCTACGCCAGCAAGCTCAAGGTCAACGATGTGGGCGGTGCTGTGGAGTTGTTCTAACATGGTTAATAACGTGGCTGACATTTATGAAAATTAAGGTATTGATCGTAGACGACTCTGCGCTGATACGCAGCCTGCTGACGGAAATCATCAACAGTCAGCCGGATATGGAAGTTGTAGGGGCAGCCCCGGATCCCCTGGTTGCCCGTGACATGATTAAGCAGAAAAACCCCGACGTCCTCACGCTGGATGTCGAAATGCCGAAAATGGACGGCCTGGAATTCCTGGAAAAGCTCATGCGCCTGCGGCCTATGCCGGTGGTCATGGTGTCTACACTGACCGAGCGTGGCTCGGAAATCACCATGCGCGCGCTGGAACTGGGCGCGACCGACTTTGTGACCAAGCCCAAGATATCCATCACCGACGGCATGCTGGAATACACCGACCTGATCGCGGATAAGATACGCGCCGCCTCGCAAGCGAAAGTCGCCTCGCTGTCGCGTAATGCCCCACAGTCAAGCAGTGCCAAGGGCATACTGCAATCGATCCGCAACCCGTTGATCAGCAGTGAAAAGCTTATTATTGTAGGGGCCTCCACCGGCGGTACCGAAGCGATAAAGGCGTTCCTGCTGGATATGCCCTCGGACTGCCCTGGCATCCTGATCACGCAGCACATGCCCGCCGGTTTTACCCGCTCATTCGCCAATCGCCTTAACTCCTTATGCCAGATTTCGGTATCCGAAGCGGAAGATGGCGAACGCATCCTGCCCGGCCATGCCTACATCGCTCCCGGCGATAAGCACTTGATGCTTGCCAGGAGCGGCGCTAACTATGTGGTTCGGCTTAGCGATGAACCGCCGGTCAACCGCCACAAACCGTCCGTAGACGTGCTGTTCGATTCTGCAGCCGCGTCTGCAGGCAAGAATGCCATCGGCGTGATATTGACCGGTATGGGCAAAGACGGTGCAGTAGGCATGCTGAATATGAAAAAGTCGGGTGCATATAACTTTGCACAGAACGAAGTGAGCTGCGTAGTCTACGGCATGCCGAAAGAGGCTGTGGCGCATGGCGGCGTGGATGAAGTCGCGCATCTCAATGATCTGCCTGGGATGGTGCTGAATTACCTGATGGCCAATAGCGCTCGCGCGTTACGGGTATAGTGATTGATGCCTGTTGTCAGGCAGGTATCGAGATTCAGATCCAGGGCATCGTTTCCTGAAGTTGCTATGAGGATGCCTAGATTGTGTAGGGACTGAAGATTTTATGAATAGTTAAATGAGAAGGTTTAATATTGAGCAGTTCAGCACTTAAGCTTACGTAAAAGCAGCCGATAATAGCTTAACTATGGCTGCTCATAAGGCGGCTTAAGTAAAGTTTAGATAGCGTGTCATTCGATAATATATTGGATGATGCGGATGTGTACCGTTAATGGAGTGAAGAATGGCAAACCCAAATACCAAATTTCTTGTTGTGGATGATTTCTCCACCATGCGCAGGATAGTCCGCAACCTGCTTAAAGAGCTTGGTTATGTGAATGTGGATGAAGCGGAAGATGGCGCAGTTGGCCTGAGCATGCTCAAAGGCGGCGGGTACGAGTTCGTGGTATCTGACTGGAACATGCCGAATATGGATGGCCTGACCATGTTGCAGCACATTCGTGCCGACCCGGCGTTGAAATCGCTCCCTGTGCTGATGGTGACGGCGGAAGCCAAAAAGGAAAATATCATTGCCGCTGCCCAGGCTGGTGCCAGCGGCTATGTTGTCAAGCCATTCACAGCTGCCACCCTGGATGAAAAATTAGCGAAAATTTTTGAAAAGCTTGAGAAAGCTGGAGCTTGATATGAACCCTGAGCTTTCCCCAACCCAGTTAGCAGGCACAGCTGAGATTTTGCCGGCGATCAACCAAAGCGATGAAATGTTGAATCGTATTGGCCAGGTCACTCGAGCGCTACATGACAACCTCAGCGGTCTGGGTTTAGACAAGCTGATGGAGAAGGTCGCCGTCGACATCCCGGATGCGCGCGATCGCCTCAATTATGTGGCACGCATGACCGAGCAGGCGGCTGAAAAAGTGCTTAACGCTACTGATGCCGCTATTCCGCTGCAAACGGAGCTGGCAACGGAGGCCGGCAGGCTGGAAGTCCGCTGGAACCAGGTGATGTCCGTCCCTTCGCTAAAGTCCGATTACACGAGTGTCGCTAATGAAACAGTGGCATTTTTAAGCATGACATCCAAAAATACGACCGATACCAAGGCGTTACTGATGGATATCATGATGGCACAGGATTTTCAGGACCTGACGGGCCAGGTCATCAAGAAAATCACATCGCTGGCACAGGATTTGGAACAGCAGCTTGTGCAATTATTGATCGATTACTCACCGGCTGTTGCCAAGAAAGAAGCAACCCCAGGGTTGATGAATGGCCCGCAGATTGACCCGGATGCAGTGGATGTCGTCGCAAGCCAGGAGCAGGTCGATGATCTACTGGATAGCCTGGGCTTCTAATTCTGCATTTGCAGATATGTACCCAGATACGGATTTCCAGATTACGGATTACAGATTAGCTTGAGTTAAATCCACATTAATCGAATTAAACTTCAGTGTTGTAAGTTCAGTTTCAAACCTTCAGTATCAAAATCAATTGTTAACGACGACTGTCAACCGCAGCGTTGAACCGGTTCCAGCACTTCAAGCTCTTCATCGCTATACAAACGCGAACGTATGATAAAGCGCAGCCCGGTCGGGCGCTCAAGCGAAAATTGCCCTCCGGTGCCGGTAATGGCATCCAGCGTCAAATGGGTATGTTGCCAGTACTCGAACTGGCTGGCGCTCATATAGAACGGCACACCGTGTACATCTCCCAGTTTCACATCGGCATTCCCGAGATAAAACTCCCCTTCAGGAAAGCACATAGGCGCACTGCCGTCGCAACAGCCGCCTGACTGGTGGAACATCAGTTTCCCATGTTGCGCCTGTAACGCATCAATCAGCGCAATCGCCGCTTCTGTGGCGTCTACTCTTGATGCTGCATTGCCTGCAATACTGTTGATATCGGTACCCATGAAAAAATTCAGGCGAGATTTTCACCTCGCCTGCCTTTAATTACATCGTATAAATATTCACACTCAAGGCTGGTTAAAAGAAACCCAGTTTATTTTCGTTATAACTGACCAGCAGGTTCTTGGTCTGCTGGTAATGGTCCAGCATCATCTTGTGGTTTTCGCGACCGATGCCGGATTGCTTGTAACCGCCGAACGCCGCATGTGCCGGATAGAGATGGTAGCAGTTGGTCCAGACACGCCCGGCCTTGATGCCACGGCCCATGCGGAATGCCGTATTGCCGTTGCGCGACCATACCCCTGCGCCCAGTCCGTACAACGTGTCATTGGCGATTTCCAGGGCTTCGGCTTCGTCCTTGAAAGTAGTCACTGACAGCACTGGCCCGAAAATCTCTTCCTGGAAAATACGCATCTTGTTATGACCCTTGAATACGGTAGGCTCGATATAGAAACCTTCTGACAGGTCACCCGATTGCGCCTTGCGCTGCCCGCCTGTCAGGAGTTGTGCGCCTTCTTCCTGTCCCAGCTTGATATAGCTCATGATCTTCTCGACCTGTTCGCTTGAGGCCTGTGCGCCGATCATGGTGTTGGCATCCAGCGGGCTGCCCTGGGTAATGGCTTTGACGCGCTCGATGGCGCGCGCTATGAATTCCTCGTAGATGGATTCCTGTATCAATGCGCGTGAAGGGCAGGTACAGACTTCACCCTGGTTCAGCGCGAATAGGGCAAAACCCTCCAATGCTTTATCGAAATAGGCATCGTCAGCATCCATCACATCGGCAAAGAAGATATTAGGCGATTTCCCACCGAGTTCCAGCGTGACGGGAATGATGTTTTGCGACGCATACTGCATGATCAGGCGGCCGGTGGTGGTCTCGCCCGTGAAGGCGATCTTGGCGATGCGGCTTGAGCTTGCCAGTGGCTTGCCGGCTTCCAGGCCGAAGCCGTTGATGATATTCAGCGTGCCGGGCGGTAGCAGGTGCCCGATCAGCTCCATCAATACCATGATGGAGGCGGGCGTTTGTTCCGCTGGCTTCATCACGATGCAGTTGCCGGCGGCCAGTGCCGGTGCCAGCTTCCATACCGCCATCAGGATGGGGAAATTCCACGGGATGATCTGGCCCACGACACCTAGCGGCTCGTGGTAATGGTAGGCCATGGTGAGGTGATCGATCTCGCTGATCGAACCTTCCTGGGCACGGATACAGCCCGCGAAATAACGGAAATGATCGATGGCGAGCGGGATATCGGCATGTGTGGTTTCGCGCAGGGGTTTGCCGTTGTCGATGGTCTCGGCGATGGCGATCGTCTCCAGGTTGGCTTCCATCACGTCGGCGATCTTGTTCAGTATATTGGCACGGGCGGTAGTGGAGGTCTGCCCCCATGCATCCTTGGCGGCATGAGCCGCATCCAGTGCCAAGTTGACGTCTTTTTCAGTGGAGCGTGCGATCTGGCAGAACACTTTGCCCGTGACCGGGCTCACATTGTCGAAGTATTGCCCGTCGGCCGGTGCTATCCATTTTCCGCCGATGTAATTGTCGTACTTAGCTTTAAACGGGATTTTAACCCCAAGATTTTTTAAGGAATCAAGACTCATGCAATATCTCCTCAGATAATGGATAGCAATGCAGGGATGGCCCCGCTGGATGCTGACTGAATTAGCGGATTATTATTTATGTGGCAGACTGTTATTAATAAAAAAATAGCTTGTGATGCTATGTGAACCCGATATGAATCGATGTTAAGTGATGTAGTACAGATGAGATTGCACAGGCAGGGTCACCGTATTTACAATTGCTTACACTTTGTAAGAATAAATCCATCTGCCACGATAATCAATGACTAAGATGCGTGAATAAGATCTAAATGAGGGTTGCATAACTATTGGGCGTGTTAAAGGCACATTCCAAGCAAAGAATTCCAAGCAAAGTTGAGCTGGATTCGATCAGCCTTACTTCTTCAATGCACTCGATTTATGCGCTGCCTTGGCACCGGTTTTATCGCTCACTACCAGGTATTCGGGGTTCTCCGGGCTGGCTGCAACGTGATGTCCCTTGATATCACAATCGCTGGTCAGCTTTTTATTCACTGTGCCTTTCACTTCGCCTTGGGACGAGTTCCAGCTTACCTTATCCCCTTTGTTCAGTTGCTTGGCCATGATGATCTCCTTTCAAAAAGCGTGTAGTGCATCGGTTCTTATGTATGGCTATGTCGATCAATATAGTAGTAGCCAACTAAAAGAGATGTAGGGCAATTGACTGCGTTAATGTAGGGGTAGCGGTTGCAGGTTTTTACAGGCAGCGTTGGTTGTGAATGAAATACGCTCCTACGCAATTTTCAGGGTAGGCCTACAGAAAATATGGCCGTGCCCTTTAGACTTCTAGTATCGATACTAATTAATTCAATCGCATAAACTAAGGAGATATCATGAAGATTTCACCGGAACGTATCAAACTTGCAGAACTTATCGAAGATATCCCTACCGCCATGCTTACATTCATTGATGCAAGCGGTGCTTTGATCAGCCAACCCATGGGGCCGATCGAAATGGATAGTGAAGGCGTTATCTGGTTCTTCACCGATAGTACGTCTGAAAAAGTGAAACATCTCGATGAACTCAACCTGACGTTTAACGATACGTCGGATGGTATTTACGTATCGCTTTCAGGTTCAGGAGAAATGGAGTTCGACGAAGCGCGTAAACAGGCGCTATGGACTCCGTTTGTAAAGCCGTGGTTTCCCGATGGTCCGGAGTCGCCAACGCTCGGCTTGCTCAAGTTCATTCCGCACACGGCCGAATACTGGGATACGCCGCATAGCAAGGTGGTAAGACTATTCGCAATGGCCGCTTCTATTGCTGCCGCCAGGCCGATAGGCCTGGGGGATCATCAACGGCTTAACAACCTATAAGGGATGAGTGTTTGAATCCGGAAGCATTACCTGCCTGCGGGAATGATGCCGGATTTAGTACTCTTCTGTTTCTTGCTTTTGAAGGTCTTTCCGTCTGCCTTCACATAGGCCTGTGCACCGCTCGATGCAAGCCTCTCCACCGATAGCCTATCCAGCCTGAGATTCATGCGGCTGTGGGAGCGTATACGCGATTCGCTTTCCGGCCCATAGCTCAAACGGCTATGGCGTACTGCAGATTCGGCACCGTTGTATATGGTGCCGAATTCCAGGATGCTGATATCGAAATTGCTGCGGTTAGTCACTTTTATCTCGTACTTCACCATGTCTACTTGCAGCAATAGCCTGGCATTGGTATCCAGGTAATAGCGAACGGCATTGTATATACCGAGTAGGGTGCCGATACTGGCCACCAGGGTAATTGCAATATCTTTGGTTTCCCACATGCTGATACATCTCCAGGATTACTTTTTAGTTGTTTCTGCGTTGATTTTAGGCCATGTTGCGCATTCCTTCCAAGGATTTATGCAAACCCGCGACTAATGCCCTGTATGCGAGGTCGGTTTCCGAACCGACATCTCAATGCCGGAACCTGGGCTGTCAGGTGCTAGACCCTGTCGCGTCAGCGGCGGCATATCATTGCTTACTTCCCTGGCCACTGTTCCAGCGGGATGCCGGTAGGGGCCCGGATCCTGGTAGTCATTACGCGCAAGTCCATCGCGTACCTTCAACGTAGTGAACATGCCGCCCATGTCGATAGGCCCGAACTGGCCTGTACCGGCTGCCATAGGCAAGGTGTTTTCAGGTAAAGGCATACCCATCATGGCGGTCGTTTCACCCATGCTCGCCATGCCCGTTTCTCCCATCGCCATATACTCCGGCACCAGCCTGGTGATCTTGCTCACCAGGTCGCGCTGGTCTACCCCGATCATGGTTGGCACCTGGTGGCCCATGGGATTCATGGTGTGATGACTTTTGTGGCAATGCAAAGCCCAGTCGCCCGGCTCGTTCGCCACAAATTCAATCGCGCGCATCTGCCCCACCGCCACATCTGTCGTGACTTCCGGCCAGCGTGCAGAGGGCGGCACCCAGCCGCCGTCCGTGCCCGTCACCTGGAACTCATGGCCGTGCAAATGGATAGGGTGGTTGGTCATGGTGAGGTTGCCGACGCGTATGCGTACCCGGTCGTTCCTGCGCACAACCAGCGGGTCGATACCGGGGAATGCACGGCTGTTCCAGGTCCATAGATTGAAGTCCAGCATGGTATTGATCTTGGGCGTATAGCTGCCGGGATCGATATCGTAGGCATTGAGCAAGAATATGAAATCCCTGTCTACTGGCATGAATTTGGGGTTTTTGGGGTGCGTCACCCAGCTCCCCATCATGCCCATCGCCATCTGCGTCATTTCGTCTGCGTGCGGGTGGTACATAAACGTCCCGGCGCGCTTCGCCTCAAACTCGTACATGAATGTTTTACCAGGCGGAATAGGCGGCTGGGTCAAGCCGCTGATCCCATCCATGCCATTCGGCAATCGCTGGCCATGCCAGTGCATGCTGGTCACCTCGGGCAAGCGGTTGGTGACGAACATGCGTACCCTGTCGCCTTCGACAACCTCTATGGTCGGCCCTGGGCTTTGCCCGTTATACCCCCACAAATGCGCTTTCATGCCGGGTGCTATTTCGCGTGTTACAGGTTCCGCCACCAGGTGGAATTCCTTGATGCCGTTGTTCATGCGCCAGGGTAGGCTCCAGCCGTTGACTGTAACAACCGGGTTGTACGGCCTGCCGTTAGTGGGGTGCAGCGGCGCCTGGGTAGCGGTGGCATCTGCCGATACCAGTTCCGGCAGGGCGGCCATGGCGACCTTGCTGACAGTCGATGCGGCAATGCCGGCACCTGCAAACCTGAAGAAATCGCGACGGCTGATGCCTCGTGTGAATCTCGAAAAATCCATGCTTATTTTCCTTCCATCATGGTGGTGCTGCCAAGTAACGTCATGTCCAGCGCACTGTCCGCCAGCCAGAAATCGCGCAGGGAATCGATATAACTTTTTACGCTGCCCACTTGCGCGCGCGCATCTGCCAGCAATTCAAACGGGCTTACCAACATGCCGTTGTAGCGCAGTTGGTTTTCATCCAGGATCTTCTTACGCAGCGGCACTACCTCATCGCGGTAATGCCTTGCGAGGTCGTAACTGGCGCGATAATTGGCGTATGCCTCGCGTATTTCGGACTGGGCATTGATCGCCACCTGCGCGGTGCGGTTCACCGATTGCATGTAGATGGCTTCAGCCCTTGCTACACGCGCTTCGCCCCAGTCGAACAGGGGGAGTTCGAATGCGATATCCACGCCTTTTTTATAGGCATCGCCACGGCGACCTTCCAGTACCCTCGCCGGGCCGATCTCCAGCACATTGATGAAGCGTGTCTTCCGGGTCAGGCCGAGCTGTTTGGCAAGGGTTTCTGTTTCCGAGCGCATGGTGAGCAGGTCCAGTCGTTGCTCCAGCCCCTGCTTTTCGAACGGCTTCAATGCCTCGACGCTGCTGGGCAGGTCAGGCAGGCGCTCAGCCAGCTGTATCTTTTCCGCTTCCACGCCCAGCAGGCGAGACAGCGCTTCATACGCAGCATTCTGCTTGTTGCGTGCGTTAGCATATTCCAGTGCCGCATCCGCATAGAAGCTTTGCTCCCTTGCCTGCTGAAGCGTATTGAAGTTGCCGGCTTTCACCATGCGCCGTGCCAGCTCGGCACTGGCTTCCGCCGATTCCTTCACCAGTTCGCTGTAATGTACTTGCTCATTCGCCGCTACCGCATCGAAATAGGACAGCCGGGTACGATGCGCAAGGCGCAAAACATCGAGCGCGATGGCCTGTTTGGTCTGCTCGAAACGCCGGCCTTCGATCTCCCGGATTATGGGCATGGTCAGCAATGAAAAGATGTTGAAGGTGAATGCCTGCTCGATCTTGTAATCGCCGTCGTTCCTCGCGTACAGCATGGAAAACCTGGGATTAGGCAACCGTCCGGCCTGTACCACGTCCGCTTCTGCAATGCCCAGCTCGCTGAATGTGGCTTGCAAACCCCGGTTGTTGAGCAATGCGATCTGCACGGCACCCTCGACATCCATCCGTTGTTGAAGAAGCTCATCGACACGGCTTGCCAGCTGGGCACGTTCAGGCTCCGTTTTCGGCCAGGCAATTTCCTGCTTGATGTGGCGTTGGGTGGCTGTTTTTACGCCCTCAAAACCGCCATCTTTTGAGAATGCGGCGCACCCCGCCAGGATGCTGCTGAAACCGATGGCCACGGCCCGCATCTTGATTCGGCTGATTCGCGTATCAGTGGGCATGGGATACCTCGCTTTTATCATTGTGCTCCATCGCCGGCATGGGCGGCATCGTGTGGTCATGATGCATTTGCTCATGGTGTATTTGCTCAGAAGGCATTTGGTCAGCGTGCATTGAGGTGTGGTCTGTTTGCTCCATTTTCCCGTGATCCATTCCGGCCGTGTCATCGCCCGGTTCTGCTGTTGGGGACGGCATCGAGTGTTGCGAATGATCCGTGGAATCGCTGCGGTGGTCGCCTGCCATTACCCGTTGATTGGTGGCAGTCCAGTCTTCCGCACTATCTGCAGTCATGGACTTATATCCATTGAAGGACGATTGATACTTGCCTGCGCCCGCTTCCGCAGCGATGGCAGGGTGAATTGCGAGCATACACAGCAGGCTTACGCTGTATACCGCTATGTGATGAATGACAGCGTGTAAAGCGGGTTGTACGGCATTCGGCAGATAGCCGGCAAGCAGGCGCTTGCCCATTAGGGTGGTATTCATAAAAACTCCTTTAGCACTGAAAAAGACGGAACGAGGCTGATAAGCCCCGGCTACGCCGACTCAGGCAGGAGGTTTTATGGGTGGGGTCAGGTCTGCAGATGCTCCAAAGATATTGGAGCGGGATAGGGTCGATGTGAATACATCGACGAGAAATATTTGAGCGGTTGAAGCGGTCGCCGCTGACTGAGCGGAATGGCAGCCGCTCATGTCACATGATTTGGCAGATTGCTGATTGCCGGGTTGATGCTGGTCTTGCGGATGCTGTTGATCCGTTTGCTGGTTTTGGGCGGCATGCTGGACCGCCATATCTGCATCTGGCTTGGCCTGCTGGCAATGTTGCATGTCCATGGCTTCGGTATGCATGCCGCTATGCTCATGGAACTCTGCATGCATGCTGTCAGAATGCTCTTGTGCTGAATGTGCCTCTAAATGTGCATTAGTTGACTCTTTCATCGGCAGTGCGCAGGCAACCGTGCATGCAGAGGCCAGGGCCGGGCCTATGGCCAAGGTCAGCATCAATACCAGGGAAATGGCGCGCATCGTTTTCATCACCGCCTGACTTTATCATTCACAATCGATTCGTACAACCGCGCTAATACCGGGCGATTTGAATGCAGGGCTTTGCGCCGATGTTTTATTGCCCGGCAACGATGCAGTTGCGGCCTTTCTGCTTGGCCTGGTATAGCCGCTGGTCGACCATGTCCACGAACTTGAGCGCATCGTCCTTGTGGGTCGGGATCACAGTCCCGGTACCAATGCTCAAGGTCAGCATCTGGCTAACCGCCGATTTTGCATGCGGTATCTGTTCCTTGAAGATCAGTTGCCGGCAGCGCTCGGCGATCTTCTGTGCCGACGCCGCATCTGTTTCCGGCAGGACCAGCACGAACTCTTCCCCTCCGAAGCGCGCCAGGGCATCCCGAGCGCGTGTGCCGGCGGCAGTTAATGCCTGGCCGACACGTTTCAGCGACTCATCGCCCTGGATATGGCCGTAATGGTCGTTGTACTGCTTGAAATAATCGATATCTATCATGATGAGCGAAAGCGGCTGGTTGTTGCGTCGTGCATTCTCCCACTCCAGTTCCAGGATAGAGTCGAACATGCGCCGGTTTGCTATGCCGGTCAGGCCGTCTTTGTACGAAAAGTCTTCCAACTCTTTTTGCAGGGCCGCCATTTTTTCTTCACTCTTCTTGCGTTCGCTGATGTCGAACATGAAGCCGATCAACGCTTCCACTTCCCCGCTCTCCGTACGCACTACATGCACCACATCGCGTATCCACACATACCCGCCGTCCCTGGTCAGTGCACGGTAATCCGCCTCATGGTCGATCCCTGCCTTGGATTGCGATACGCAGTAATCCACCACCCATTGCCTGTCATCGGGGTGCATGCGATCTATCCAGTCCTGTGCGCTTGCCCAGCTTTCCGGCGTCCAGCCCAGCAGCGTCTCGATCTGCGGGCCGATATAGGCGAAAGTCATCGTGGCCCAGTCTATCTTCCAGGGGATGGCCTTGGTCGATTCCAGCAAGGTCTTGTAGACGGCCTGGTCGTCGGTCAGTTTGTCAGTATTGTTCATGGCGGATATTCAAAGTGTTGGGCATTTTATCATCCGGGCTCGTCATGCCAGACTGAAACGGTTGCCATGCAGCAATCTTTAATCTATTGTACGAACGTATAGTAACTGCAAAATGCGTCCTCTATGAACTGGTTACCAGATTTGGTCTTTCTCGATATCGAAACCACCGGTGGCGCCCACCTCTACGACCGCATTACCGAAGTTGCGCTGATCAAGATCGAGAACGGCGAGATAAGCACGATATGGGAATCTCTGGTCAATCCGGAAATCCCCATCCCGCGCCAGATCACCGGGCTCACCGGTATCAGCGACGCCATGGTGAAAGACGCGCCTAAATTCCAGGACATTGCCGCCGACCTCTACGGTCATCTGCAAGGCGCCGTGATGGCAGCGCACAATGCCAGGTTCGATTACGGCTTCCTCAAAGCCGAATACAGGCGTATGGGCGCTACCCTGAGGCAACGCACGCTATGCACGGTAAAGCTGTCGCGCCGCTTGTACCCCGATGCCAGCGGCCATGGCCTGGATGCCATCATGAAACGCCACGGCCTTAGCACCAATGCCCGGCATCGCGGCATGGGCGATGTGCAGCTCATGCTGGATTTCCTGGAATCGGCCCGGCAAGAGCTCGGTACTGCCGCCGTATTGGAGGCCATCAATCACCAATTACAAGGCCCCAGCCTGCCGCCGGGGCTGGATGCTGCATTCCTCGAAACCCTCCAGGATACGCCCGGCGTGTATATCTTTTATGACGATAGCGACCTGCCGCTGTATGTCGGTAAAAGCATCAAGCTGCGTACGCGCGTGCTGAATCATTTCGCCAGCGACCATACCTCGCATACCGAGATGGAAATGGCGCTCAAGGTCAGGCGGGTGGAATGCCGGGAGACCGCCGGCGAGCTGGGTGCGTTGCTGCTGGAGTCTAAATTGATCAAGCAATTGCAGCCCGCCTACAACCGCCTGCTGCGCTCGACCAAAAAACTGTATGCCATCCGCATGTCGGACCGCATGAATCAATTGCCGTGGTTGAAGATCATCACCACCAAGGACATCGACCCGCAGGATTTCGAATTCCTGTACGGCATCTGGCGCACCAAGAAAGCTGCAAATGAGGTGATACGCCAACTGGCCGCCGAGTTCCAGCTATGCAACAAGCTGCTGGGGATGGAGTCTGGCAAAGGCGCATGCTTCGGCCACCAGGTGGAGCAATGCACAGGCGTGTGCGTGGGCAAGGAGAAGCATGAACTCCACCATCTGCGTCTCCGCATGGCAATGATGGCCTATAAATTAAGCGGATGGCCGTATGAGGGCCGGGTGGGAATACGGGAGCTCAACCCGGATTCCGGCAAGACGGAGATCCACCTGTTCGAACACTGGTGCCACCTGGATACTGCGGAGAGCCAACAGGAACTGGAAGATGCGCTCAATACTAACTACGAACTGGCGTTCGACCTGGATGCCTTCCGGCTTATTACCAGGGCACTGGAAACCAACCAGGCCATTATCCAATACGGCAAACGGTAGGGAGAAGCCACGATCCAGTAATCGGTAGGGCAATGATTTCTTACAGGTAAATCAGAATTTTACTTACAAAAGGCAGTTCACATGCATGGCTTAATATTCCAAATTAAGTCCATATAAAAACCATGCTAAAAACTGTTTTGAAGCGATTGCGAGGGGCGAACGAAGAGGGTCTGCCCATGCCTGAAAATCAGTTGAAATCCAGTTCATCCAGCACAAAAATCCCCAATTACGGTGTGGAAGTTGAAGAGGTGCCGTTCACCGAATTCGACAGACGCAACCAATCCCAGGTGAAGCTGCCGATCGGGTACGAGCGCCGCAACTGCCGGCATAAATACCAGCTTACTCGCAAGTGATGTAAATTCTGCAGTGATGTAAATCATGGTTGTATAAATTCTGGAGGTACATAAATCCTGGTGATGCAAGCCCCACCTTGATAGGGCTTTGCTTACCCTGCCTTGCACCTGTAAATCCGGAATGCTTTAAATCACCGACATGCAGCCTAGGCATTTGCACTATAATTTAAAAAAATAACGATGCCGTCCGCTTTATGCAAACCATGCTCCGCCATGTACTCGCTTTCATGTTCCTCATGGGAGTGCTCGCCTCCAACGCCCACGCTGACATCCACCAGGAATGTGCATTGCACGAACCCAGAATCCAGGCAGTTTGCGAGAAGGAGCAGGATAAGCAGGCAGCCGTTAATTTAAACAAACTGATGCTGTACTCCCTATCGCAACCCAGATCACCGGAAGAATTTGAATCGGCCGTGAAATGGAAGAACAGCTGGCGAGGTATCGTGAATCAGTGCCTGCAGTTTAAAAGCCAAACGGAATACGGCAATTGTATGACCGTGAACATGCAGCGTTTTACCCGCATCTTCATGTCCCAATACCCCAAGGCCGATCTCCAGGTGGATAGCGAGAAACTGCGCATCCAGGCATTGGACAGGATCAAGCTACTGATAACGGAATCCAAGAAACGGTCTGATGAGTGCCTGGAGGAGGCCATCCGTAAGGCGGATAACCGCAACTCGGCGCCCATAGAGGCTGGACGCCTTGCCTTTACTAACTGCCGCGCTAAAATCCATACCTACATGCGCCTGGCGAGCGATACTTATGTGATCGATGACTTCCTGTTACCAAGCTCCCTGACCACGGAGGAATCGCTGGCCGACACCGAAGAACATATCTACAGCAACGATATGTTGTCGCAGTTAGTGATCGATGCCCGCGCAAAGAGTCCCAGGAATACAAAAGCGGACACGACTAAATCCAATACCAAGCCGACAAAAACCAAGCCGGTGAAAGACAAACCTCCTGTCCAGTAGTCATTCGGTTCGATAAACCAAACAAAATGGAGCTACGGCTCCCTTTTGTTTGGTCTGCTACTTACCGCCTGAGGCGCTGCTCCCGCCTGCCGCGCCGGTTCCGCTGGATGTCATAAAGCTACTGTTTGTGCGGTTTGTCCTGCTGGCGGGCGGTATTAATCTTACGTAATTATCTACTTCTGCTTACAGCGTGCGTTTCGGCCTGGCGTATATTCGAATCAGGCTATCTATCCACATTAATGGATAGTTGGCGGATTAGATGGTGATATCACCCAGGCATCGGATCTATCAGGGAGGACGTACGATGGAAAAACATTCAACAGAATCAGGCAGCGTTTTTTCACATTTGAAGCAGGAATTAAAAGACGAGATTTCCCCGGTAGACCTCCATAAGCCTGCCGCCGCCACGGAGTCGATGAAGCCCACCCCGGCCGACTATGTGCGTGCCTATATTGCAGAAGCAGTCGATGCATTCATCCCGTAATTTAAGCCATAGCCTTTAACCATAGATCAAGCCATAGATTCTAGCCTCACCACGAAAACTACCCGCGCATTTGTCGCTCGGATAATGGCGGATGCTGGGGAAGGCAGGCTGGTTCCCATCAATGCTGTCGTTGTTAAAGCCGATAGCTTCGACGAGGCCAGGGTGCTAGCCAGCATCGATTATGGCAAGACTCATCCGCAGGCAAACCTATCGAACGCAAACCTGGGCGATCTTGTCATTGAGATTTCAGAAGTTTCGGGCAAGTAGTTCAAGTGGTTAGCTAGCAGCTGATAATCTATCTGTCGTCATATTCCTACCTGCTATTCAGTTATTACTCCCTGCCGTATTCGGCGTATTGGCCCCACACTGGGAGCGCATAAAGAAATAATCCAATGTGAAGTCAGTAGACCTTCTCATGCCTACAAAAAAATAAGCCTCAATGAATCCAACCAATGGCAAATCCTAAGAAATTCATACAACCGCAAGAGCGCGCAGACATGCTATCCAGCGTGCAGGCAAGCAAGATGGCGGCATCAGCGCATGCCTTCATGCGCGGCAGCACCACCAGGTTCTATGAGTGGCTGGAAACGACACCCTCTATCGAATTGCCGCAAGGCCCACCTGTGTGGATCTGCGGCGATTGCCATGTCGGCAACCTTGGCCCTATCGCGAATGCAGACGGCGAGATCGAAATCCAGATCCGCGACCTGGACCAGACCGTCATCGGCAATCCGGTCCATGATATTTTGCGCCTGGGCTTATCGCTTGCCACTGCCGCAAGGGGTTCAGACCTGCCCGGGCTGGTGACCGTGCGCCTGATAGAGAACTTGATGGAAGGCTATCGATCAGCATTCCTTCCACCTTCGGAGCAGGGCATCAAGATCCCGTTGCCCGCGCCCATCAAAGTCGTCATGAAGCGTTCAGCCGCCCGTTCGTGGAAAGAACTGGCTGAAGACAGGCTGGAGAATGCAGATCCCACCATCCCGTTAGGCAGGCGATTCTGGCCCATCACGAAAGATGAAAAAAAGAGCATCGAATCCCTGTTCCAGATCAAGGCCATCAGCAGTTTAGCCACTCGCCTGAAACGCCGGAATGACGATGAAGAGGTGGACGTCATCGATTCGGCGTATTGGCTGAAAGGCTGCAGCTCGCTTGGGTTCCTGCGCTACGCGGTCTTGCTGGATGTGGGCCGGGCATCGCGGAAGGGGCAGGATTATTGCCTGGTGGATATCAAGGAAGCCACCAAATCGGTCGCTCACCGGAATAAGGACTATGAGTTGCCAAAAGACGATGCCGAGCGTGTGCTGATGGGCGCCAAGAATCTCTCCCCTTACCTGGGCGAGCGCATGGTGGCCACCCAGTTGATGGGCAAAAGCGTTTTCATACGCGAGCTATTGCCGCAGGACCTGAAGATCGAGCTGGATCAACTGAGTCCAGAAACGGCGATGAATGTCGCCAGGTTCCTGGCGAATGTGGTGGGCGAAGCTCATGCCAGGCAGATGGATGCCGAAACGAAACGTGCCTGGCTTAAAGAACTGAACAAAGGCCGCAGCAAAACACTGGAAGCGCCATCCTGGTTGTGGAACAGCCTGGTGGCGTTGATGGGGCTGCATGAACAGGCGTACCTGGAGCATTGCCGCAAATACTCCACCGCGCTATGACAACTGCAATTCAAATGACCATAATGCAATGTGGAACATCAGCGGAATCGAACGGTCACACCGCATATTTAAGAGTTTATTGAGGGATTTTTTATGGCTGAATACAACAAACGCCCAGCAACGCCGAACTTTGGCATAGAGGTACAGGAAGTGCCGTTCCAGGAATTCGACAGGCGGGCAGAGCGGGCAGGGGAGCCGCCTACGCCGTACGAGCGGCGGGGCTTTCTTGGCGAGGTGGATAGCATGATCAAGGCGCTATATCCACGCCGCCGATCTAAAAAATAACCAGTTACAAGAAATAGATAGTCCTAAAAAAATAAAACCGTCTTAAATCAGACGGTCCGCATTACGGCTAAGCCCAAATGGAATAAGGCTTAAATAGAAACAGGCTTGTTTCATCCCAACAGGTGAGAGGAAACAAGCCTGTCATTCCAACTACTTACTTTTCTTGGCACTCTTTGTATCCTTGCTCTTTGTATCTTTCGCAGAAGACTTTTTATCTGCTGTCTTGCTATCTGCCTTCGTGCTTGATTTCTTCTCTTCCTTAGCCATGATCATCATCCTTAAGTAATAACTAACGAAGTGTTAGTGAGATGAATCATAGGTGAGCGCTGAACGCTATATCATTGGCGGATGCTGAACTCTGCGTAAGAAATTAGCACTATGCTGTAGGCCTTTAGCCGCGCTACCCAATACTTGTACTACATGACTTGCCGGCATTGCTACCCAGCAATCAATATGGATTCTTGCGATTCGCCTGCATCCACCCATTGTCTGTCCTCACAAACGTAAATTCTCCCGGTATATCCTTCATCACAAAGCCCTTGATAAAAGGCTCCTCGTCCGTGATCACCGCCCGTACGGATTCAGAGGCCATCAGCACCGTATCATTCAAGGCAGGGTTGGCGTAACAATCCTTGGCAAACGCCTGGTAAGGCTCAGCTTCAAACTGCTTCAGCGCCGTCGCCGCATCAAAGTATTGTTTCTGCAATTGCTTGTAATTCGATTCGGCATCCTGGAATTCGGCACTCGAATTCACGGTTTGGTTATCCGAATGCATCAGCTCAAATGCCGTATATGCCTGGTCGAACTTGATCTTGGCCTGCTTGAGGCTTTCCGACAATTCCAGCGCTTTTTGCTGCCTCTCCTTCTTAGTCTTCGCGATAGTCGGCTCCGGGTTCACCTTTAACGAATAGGTCACCGCCATGGTGTAGTTCCTGTCGTCGTTAAAAATCCCATTCACCTTCGTCACGTTCTTTACCTCCACCAGGCTGCAATCCGCGATGGAGGCCTCGATGATCTTCTCTACATCGGAGGTCGAAGGTTTGCTGGTGCAGCCGGAAAGAAAAAGGCCGCCAAGTAACATCATGGGGATTAATTTATTCATGGGTACCTGCTATTGATTGATACGGAAGAGGTGTTGCGAGTAATGCTTGGGTTTATTAACTATACGGATTTAGAAGGGAAATTGACACTATTAATTGGCTAAGCGAATTAATGGAAGTTGGCATTTATAGCTGGATAAGTAATCTCGCGAAGTTTGATCTATGGATAGTGAGTTTACAAGTTTTGGAATAGCCAATTAGTTAAACTACTTATCAAGAATTGCCGCAAGAATCTTTCTAATATCTTTATGCTTTGACCAAGAAAAATCGCACTAACGGCAAGCTGTTCCCAACACATTTCACAGCCAGAACAAAACGATCAGGCTCGACTTCAAAAAACATACTCCAAAAGATCACATTCAGCGCATCGCTCGTGTCTATATGAAATATTTCATCATTGTCATGTATGTAATCCAGCCAGTCATCGTTCATGTAGCTTCCTTTCCAGGCTGATTACTCAGCAGATTATTCAATAAAGTGGTGGCGAAAGGAATTGTTGCTGACGATACGAAGGCGGCAAATGAGCAGGCAATTGCTCACTAATTTCTACAGGTTGATGTCTGGCATAACTCAACAAGTTAATGGCATGGTGCATCAATGCCGCAATTTCCATCACGTTCAATGCTTCACCCGATTGACCGCGCTTCATAATCAGATCGATATCCATGCTATGCCTCCATTTCCTGGTTAGTCGTATCACTTAAAGTAATGCTGAGTAGCGTTGCTTAAGTTGATAACGACATAGCAGGGAATTTCTGAACATTGATCACTTCTAAATTGGAAATAATCTATTTTTAATCGAGTTGTTACTGCCTTAAACAACACGAAGCTTGGATGCTCGCATCTATTGAGTATAAAAAAACCAACCCACTTTCGAACATGGATTTTCAGTATTGCTGTAACTTACTGAAAATAAAGAAGAAGGTGATGGGGGAACGGGGGGCGCACCCCGGACAAACGTATTAAGAGTTGTTGAAATTACTAACTATGTAATCATTAACGCTCGCCATACCTCGCTCATGATCGTACTAACCTCAAATCATTCTTACGTTATATATTTATACGGCTTAATTCATTAACCGAATTCGCGTTTAATGGCCCCTAAATCATTGTTTTCCATTAAGATCAATGTAAGGGATCAACTAATTCCGAAGACTAAAAAGATTGTCTTAAATGAAATATTTTCATTTTACAACTCCGTAATTGATCAATATTTATTGTTTAATTATCAATGTTGTAAAAATAAGGGATTATCGGAATAGTCTGACAATCTTGTAAGAAAAGTTGTTTACAAGTCTAAAGTGAGCAATCTTCTTAGTAAAAGTACCATTCATAATAATTAAAAGGAATGTGATGACATCTCAGATTAGTCGAAATTCTAAAATTTCACCGATAACTTATTGTCGTAATTTTCCCAAAAACCAAAAAAACAAAATAGGAAGAGATAATCTCTATGAGGTTGTGGACAAGACTTTTGAAAAGACAAGCATAGTTTTTATCGACGGAGACTCTCTTACTGGGAAAACAGAATTTTTAGCTGAATACATGCGAAATCACTCCAGTACTTCAATCGGAGTCTTTTTAAATACTGACGGAGGTATATTTTACTCAGCTGACTATGTAAGACTGGCCCTCGGAGAACAAATTCTTTGCCTCAACGATACAATACCTAATGAATTAGACTTCGTTGATGAGAACGATTTTAAAAAATTAATCTTCAGGCTTCAAAAACTTGGGAACAAGGGGAAGATTACTTTTGTCATTGATGGCTTAGTTATTAATGATTCAATTGATTTCCGGTTGACTGAAGAAATATCAGCTCTTTTGCCAATAGGCCAACGCGAATTCCAATTTCTGATAAGCGGTAATAATGAACTATTAACAAATTTGAATCTTGGAAAGTGGAAGCCTTTACCCGTCTCATTAATTCCAATAAGTTTCGACGAAGTTAAGTCTTATTTGAAAGATTTAGAACTTACAGATATTCAGATAAGTGCAATTCGACAATTCACTGGCGGGGTAATTGGGCAGGTTCAAAAGATTAAGCAATTTATTAATGATGGTATCGAAATAAATGATCTTCTTTCTGGAAAAAAAGGGACATTAGATAACCTTTTTGAATTTGAGTGGGTTCATAGCTCGTTAAATGAAAATATTAAGCTTATTCTGGCATATGTGGTTTTCACAACACGTCTTTTAGACCTCAAGCTGATCTCCCAGCTAACCAATTTATCGTTTGAGGAAGTAGAGGCTCTTGTTAAAAGCTGCAAAATGCTAGTACACGAAGACAACGGATTTGTTACAGCAAGATCAGAAGCGCAACGGAAGTTTATTTCCAATAAACTCATAGCAAAAAAACAAGCAATTCATGATAGGTTTATTAGCCATTTACTTGAATCTCCTTTAAGCAAAGAAACAACGCTATATTTGCCATCCCAACTAGTTAATGCAAATAAGTATCAGGAAGTCATTAATCATTTAGATTCTGCGCATTTTGTAAAGTTGTTAGAGACCGAACAATCTCTTCAATCTTTGAAAAAACATGCGGAATACGGTTTAAGTGCTGCAAGAAATACTAATAATGACTCTGCAGAAATTCGGTTTTCTTTAATAAACTCAACTCTTACAGGATTGACTTTTACTTCTGGACTACAACAGGAGGTAGAAACTTTATTCAAACTAGGAATGGAAGAAAAGGCTTATCAATTAGCCTTAATTATCCCAACTTGCGAAGAGCGTTTAAAACTTCTTGCTTCAATTGGAAAAAGTTACGCAAATAATAATTTGCCTATCCCAGATCGTCTAAAAGATGAAATCAATAATTTAGTAGAAATTGAAGAGTGTCGTTTATTTGGACCGCTTGCGGTGGAGATAGCTTCTGACTTATTAACAGTGAATTTCCAGATGGGAATTAAAATTTTTCAAAGCGCTCTGGATTTCAATCCTAAGCAACTACTGCAAGATGAGAAAGAAATTGGGAAATTAGACGATGATAAGTTGCCGGAACTGGAGACACAGAATAGCTTAAACGATAATAAATCTTCAACTAATTTGGCGGCTACAGACCTTATTAATTTTTCTAATGCTGTGGCAGAACGCTTAGAAGATATGGATTACGAAGAGTTTTTACAATTCTCTGAGTCTATAAGTGAAGAGTACAAGCTATATGTTTATAAAAGATGGTTGGAAAAACATAAGCGTGATAAAAACGCATGGATAATAGTAGATAAGGCACTCGATTTAATAGTAAAAGGCGGAGAAAATTCTCCTAAAATTCGCGACTTAAGAGAAATCTCAGTAATACTTCCGCATGTTCAAGACCAAGCGCAATTAGAAAAGCTATTAGTACGAATTCAAACACAAAAGAATTTACTTAAGCTCCATGGAACTTCAGAAGAATCAGTTCGATTGGAAATGCTCTTATTGTTGGGTAAAAACACTTTCGATTCTGAACAAGTAAAACTTGACCTAATTGATCTATATATTTCAGTTAATGACATTGAAGATATTAGTGTCAGAGCAACGTGTTTGGCTTGGATGTTAAATTACTTAAAGAGATTTCCAAATTCTCTAGAACTGGATGAATCGACTACTCTCGTCACAGAAGTGAAAGTCAAACTTATTGAAGGTATAGAAGAATTATTAGAGTCAACAGCAGATCACTATGTAACAGCTAAAGACGCGATTATTGCCCTTGCTAAAGCTGACCCCATATTATCGCTAGAGTTAATTAATAAACTTAATAATCAGACAAGACGAGATCAGGGTCTTAATAATTTAGTAATGAGTTTGATTGCCACTAAAGACTTCTATATAAAGCCCGATGTTTTACTTCAATCGATTGATCTTATTGAAAACGAATTTGATCGTGATAGACGAATTTTGTTCTGCTTGCATTCTTTAGAAAAGATTGCATCAGTTACAGTTGATTTTAAATGTGATCATAGATTATTGGAGTTGTGGGAAAAGATACGCATGGCTCCCAATCGCCTCAAAGGTAAGATATATGTTCATAAGATTAAGCATTACAGCGGAATTCCTACCGATCAATTTCCTGAAACATATATCACCTTACTAGACAATGTAACAACTGATTGGGTAAAGACAGATGTTGGATATTGGGCTGCTAACCAGATTGCAGATATAGATAAAAATAAAGCTGAAATATGGATGGAAGAGGTAAGGAAGGATGCAATAAAAAGAAAATCGTTGTCCCAAGCTATCGAAGAAACACTTATTTCATCAATAAAGTTAGCCATTAGAACTTTTGCTGCTTTGACTATAGAGTCAGATTTAAAAAGTAATCCTTCATTTGCTAGGTTAACTACTTTAATTCAGAAAGTAAGTACTTTAGAAAATAGGATCGTTCTTTGGACTGACTTGGCAATCAAACTTTTTTATATGAATAAAAAGGGTAGTTGTGATTACATTGTTAAAACATTCATTCAACAGTTACTTAATGAAGACTTTACAGATAATGGATCATTATGGGAAAACCTTATACTAAGATCGGCCCCGGCTATTTACCTTTGCCATCCGGCAACTTTTGATAATTATATTGGCAAGCTTACTTCAATTATTGCTAAAGACACTGCGCTTATTAATACTTGCAAAGTGATATTTAGGAAAATCTCCATTTTTGATCCGTATCAAGTTCCTGTAGTACCTGAATATTCTTTAAGCAGTGATGAATGTAATGACATATTGCATCTGCTTCGATTAATCACCACTGACTCTGCGATTTATGATGTTGTTGATGATTTTTCTCAAAGTGTTTCAAGTAAAAACAATCATTCTTCATTTCGACGCAATGCAGCCATAGATTTTTTGGATACTCTGATACAGATAGCACTTTCCAAATTGCCAGATAACATTAACATCAAGCATGATGGCTATAGAATTGCTTGCATGGCTTGTGTTTACAAAGCTAAACAAAAAATTGATAAGAAACTCGTCAAGCCTGAAAACTGGAATGACTTAGCTGCTCAAGTGGACCTCATTCCTAATGTTTCTGATAAAGCAATTGTGTTAGCTATTGTGGGGGTATGTTCGGGCAATAGGGGGGTTTTTGCCACAAATAACTGGGCTATAACTACCCACAATTTAATAGTAACTATTCCATCTATACCCGACAGAATTGAAAGGTTCGGGGCCATTGCACGAATAGTGGCACCTCAAAATAAAATTGAATGCAAAAAACTCCTTTCAGATGCAATGTTACTTTCAAAGAAAATTGATAACGAAATTGATGCTGAGCAAAAAAGAAAGAAAATTTTAGATTTCGCACATAATTTTGATCCTAAATTGGCCGATATACTCATAGACTTGCTGGATGAAGATGAAGCTAAGTCCCCAACCAAAAAATCTTTGAAGGAGCGGGTCGATTTCCTACAAATGGGAAAAGACGTTGCTGCTAACCCTTCTTCTATTGAAAATATTGATGCGGACTATGAGCAAATAGCCGACATTTCTCGAAAGAATTTGGCTTTGCTTAATTCCTCCCGAATTCCTGCTTTGCAATTAAGCGACTTTAAGAAGTTGGCTTACTTGGCTTCTAATATGCCAGTTAATGAAGCGTTTCACGTCTGGAGTTATATTCTCCAAAATCAAATAAAAAAAGCCGATAAGAATCATTTATCAAAAAACATGCAACCTATGTTTGATTCGATATGTTTAACTGCTGAATTAGTTTTATCTCTAGCAGGTAGAACAGAAAAAACTGTGAATATTGAATTTTCCGATGACGTAATGTTAGGCCCTGGTGATAGGAAACTTGCTTTTGAGAGAATTCAGAAATGGGTTTTATCACTGAGTCCAGATTCATTGATTAGAATTTCCGATCCGTACTTTGGTCCTAGTGAAGTTGAACTAATCAAATCGATCGCTGAAATAGCACCAAATGCAAAAATTGAAATATTAACCAGCAAAGAAAATATCAAGAAACAATGCAATGGGGAGTTACCCGAGGAGGCTTTTAATGATGCATGGGTAGCAAAATATGATGTACCTCCTCCCAACACCGTTATTCACGTAATTGGATTTGCTCCTTATGGGAAGCATCCTGTTCATGACAGATGGATTCTTTCTGAAAATACTGGAATTCGGCTGGGTTCTTCGATGAATTCATTAGGGCTTCTACGAGTATCTGAAATTTCAGATATGAATCCTTCTTTAGCTAATTCTGCTTGGTTAGAGTTTGACCATCTTGTAAATGAAACCCCCAGGTATTGGGAAGGGGAGAGACTTACTTTAAGTACCTTCTCAATGTGAATTTGCTTATGAAGGAGTTTGGAAAATTCACCGAGCAGCAAATACGCGAGTTCATTGGAAAGCTGCCTGATCTTTTTGAGTCTCGATCTGCATATCACGCCATCCTTCAACAAACACCCTCGAAACTTCGGGATAAGATGCCTGAGCCCATCAATTGGTCTTGGGCTTATGAGCTATCAATGGATGACCACGTGGCAGAAGCCACTATTGCATGTGGACTAGCTGAAAGTCTCTTTGCAATGGCAAATTCTAACGATCCTCAACAAGCAGTGCTTGATGATTTGGATACGGAACTCCCGGCCGATCATCAGCCCGAATCAGATAACGGATTTGCGATTTCACGATCTCAGGCACACATGGGCTTCATGGCACGGGCAGGCAGGTACTAGTTGTGACGAGCTGAAAGACTTAGGCGGATGGAAGTCACGGTCAATGGTGGATCGTTACGCGAAGTTTGCAACCGAGCAACTGACTGTAGCAGCATCAAGGATTAAATCTAGGCTTGATAACCTTAATGTTGTCACATTTGTGTCACACCAAGAGAAGAAAAAGACTGGTGTAAGCAGGTAAGTTTTTGATTTTTTGGTGGGGGAACGGGGGATCGAACCCCGGACAAACGGATTAAGAGTCCGCTGCTCTACCAGCTGAGCTATTCCCCCAATTTGGGACGACCAGAGTCGCTTTTGAGCCGCGCATTATGGTGATAAAGCGGGTTTGTGTCAACCTGACCGATTGATTTTCCTGCATTCTTCTTGCCCTGCCTTCGCTACCATCCAATACCTGAGCCATTGCCAGGGCTGTAGGCCAATTCACTATTGGTTGGCGCGCCGTTACATCGTAAACTGTGGTTTATCCTTTGTAACATGGCAACTTCATAATCTGCCGGCATGATTGTTGAGCTTGCTTCAGAGTTATGTGCCTCCATGTTTAACCTCGCCTGAAAGCCTATCGATGTCTACACAGCTAGTTACAACCTACCCCTTTAACGACCAGAAGCCGGGTACCTCCGGCCTGCGCAAACGCGTGCCGATCTTTAAACAGCAGCATTACCTGGAAAATTTCGTGCAGAGCATCTTCGATAGTATCGACGTGCCGAAGGGTGCGACGCTGACATTGGGGGGCGATGGGCGCTATTACAACCGTGAGGCGATCCAGATTATTTTAAGAATGGCATCGGCCAACGGCTTCGGCCGCGTACTGGTGGGGCAGGGCGGCATACTTTCCACTCCGGCGGCCTCTGCTGTGATCCGCAAGTACAAAACCTATGGCGGCATCATTCTTTCCGCCAGCCATAACCCGGGCGGGCCGGATGGCGATTTCGGCATCAAGTACAACACGCCCAATGGCGGGCCCGCGCCGGAGAAGGTGACCGAGGCGATATTCGCCATCAGCAAGCAGATCAGCCAGTACCAGATCGTGGAGCATGAGGATATTCCGCTGGACGTGATCGGCGAATACCCGCTGGGCGAAATGACGGTGGAGGTGATCAATGCGGTGACGGATTACGCCGAGTTGATGGCGACGCTATTCGATTTCAACGCGATCCGCGACCTGTTCGCCAGCGGCTTCCGCATGAAGTTCGACGGCATGCATGCCGTGACCGGGCCGTATGCCACCGAGATTTTCATCAGCCGCCTGGGTGCGCCCGCCGATAGCGTGATGAACGTGATACCGCTGGAAGACTTCGGCGGCGGCCACCCCGACCCTAACCTGACCTATGCGCATGACCTGGTGGAGATCATGTACGGAGACAATGCGCCTGAATTCGGCGCGGCCTCGGACGGCGACGGCGATCGCAACATGATATTGGGCAACCACTTCTTCGTGACGCCATCGGACAGCCTGGCCATCATCGCCGCTAACGTAAAGCTGGCGCCGGGCTACGGTAAGGGCATTGCAGGCGTGGCGCGCTCCATGCCGACCAGTGCGGCGGTAGACCGTGTGGCGGCCGAGCTGGATATCCCCTGTTACGAAACGCCGACCGGCTGGAAATTCTTCGGCAACCTGATGGATGCCGGCAAAGTGGCGCTGTGCGGCGAAGAGAGCTTCGGCACCGGCTCCGACCATGTGCGCGAGAAAGACGGCCTGTGGGCAGTGCTGTTCTGGCTCAACATTCTCGCCATCAAGCGCCAGTCGGTGCAGCAGCTGGTGACGCGCCACTGGGTGCGCTTCGGCCGTAATGTGTATTCACGCCACGATTACGAGGCGATCCCCACCGAGGCGGCGAATAGCGTGATGGATTACATCCATGGCCGTTTCACCGAATTACCCGGTACGCAGTTCGGCCGTTACACCGTGGAAAGCTGCGACGATTTCAGCTATACCGATTCGGTGGACGGCAGCATAAGCCTGAACCAGGGCGTGCGTATTTTGTTCACCGACGGTTCGCGCATCGTGTTCCGCTTATCCGGTACCGGCACGGAGGGGGCGACGATACGTATCTACCTGGAAGCGTACGAGCCGAATGCCGAGAATCATCACCTGGATGCGCAGGTGGCATTGGCGGAGATGATCGCGATAGCGCTGGAAGTCTCCAAGCTCAAGGAAAGTACAGGCCGCGAAGCGCCGACAGTGATTACCTGATCAGGTCAGTCAACATCGCCAGCATGTTCAGCGCTTGTTGTCGTTGGCTGCGTGTATAAACGAAGCATCGAGATACACCGCCGTGTTGGTTTTACCCAGCATGGTCGCCGCATTCACCAGGATCGCCGCTGCATCCAGCTTGTTGGCGGCATCACGCAATATCTGCAGCATTAAGATTCCCAGCAGGGCGATCGCCAGCAGGCCGGCAATGAGGGTGGATGCCGAAAATGCAGTGATGGTGGTCTTGAGCGACTTTGCCTGTATCGCTGCCTGGTCGGCAAGCGATACATTGTACTGGCGGTGCTGCTCAAGGGCCGAGATCGCGCCATTCACCGCACGCTGGTTGGCGATCACCAGGTCGCGGGCATGCCTGTTCATGCCGGTCATGGACAGGCTGATGGCTTTTTGCTGGAGATCCCTGTATTCCTGAAGGTTTCTGCGGTCGGTCTCCAGCAACTGGCGGTCGGTTGCATCCGTCAGGTAGTGCGTTTCGTATTTGTTGAGCGACATGTCGATGCTGGCGTTCTCCTGGTCGATTATCTGTACGATCTCAGCCATCCTGGCCGTGTTGTCTTCCGTGATGATGTGCCACACCTGTGCGCGTACCGCCACCAGGTTGGAATATGCGGCATCCAGCGTCGTGATGCTCGGGATAGTGACCGCATTGGTGGCATGGCTGATGCGGTAGATGCTGTCGGATTTGTAATATTCAAATGCGGCTAGGCTGATGAGCACCGCCATGGCGGTCACGATCAGCAGCAGGAATTTTTTAGCTATGGTCATCAGGTGTGCCCTTCTAAACAGAGGCGTTTGCGCTTAGGCATGTGCAAACGTATCGGTATAGTGTGGGCCTCATGGCCGGCAAAAGATAGCATGTCCAGTAAATAAAAAAGGCCGGCAAGCCGACCTTTTTATTACTGATATAACCGGCAAACCGCTTTCGCCGGGGGATTAGTTACCGGTCTGTTTCGCTAGCCATTCCTGCCCGTCCAGCTGGCTATCGCCCGATTTATCCATCGCCATGAACAAGGTGTCCTGGTATTTGATGAATTCGTCCTTGCTGACTTTGTGGTCGCCATTCTTGTCGACCATGCCCATCATCTTCATAGAGCGCAGTTCACGACTGTAGCCGCCGGTGGCGATGCTGATCTTTTCGTCTGTTTTGGTGCCGGCCCATTCGGTGGCGTCTATGGTGCCGTCCTTGTTCTTATCCAGTTCGTCGAACACGCTGCCGTAGTAAGTATCGAATTCCATCATGGTCACCATGTGGTTGCCGTCGCTATCCAGCATCTTCATCATTTCCATCTTGTGCATTTCCGTGGCATACCCGCCCGTGCTCAGCATGGCATCGGCTGAAAATGCGGGTGTACAGAGGGCGGCTGACAATAAGGCGCCGGTCAGTATTGCGATGCTCTTCAATGGCTTGTTCATTTGATTCTCCTGGATTAACGTACATAAAAGGTTATCTGTGCTCAGCAATTACGCTGGCAAACCTTAGTCTTGGCAGGATGGAATTACTTACATTTAATTTGGATTTGAATTAAAACTGAATATTAAGGCGCCCTGGAAGCCAATAACGACGGGCTTCCCAGGGCATGTCTTTGAATGGTATAGGCGAGCGGGGATGTGAGGCTTATTCTTCAACCTGCTTGATGGTCATGCTGCCTTTGTACAGGCGCACATCCATACGGCCGAGGAAGGACATGCCGAGCAGTACGTCGCCGCCCAGGCCGGGGGCGATCACGGCGGATACATCTTTGGCTTCCACACCGCCCAGTTTTACCGTCGCCAGCCGTGTCATGTATGCAACCGTATCGCCGTTGGCGGTGCTGGTGCGGATGGCGGTGCGTGATGACAACCCCAGTTCATCCGCCACGCGTTGCGAGATCGCCACGCCGGTGGCGCCGGTATCCACCAGCACGTCTACCTTGGTGCCGTTGATCAGCGCCTCGGCGCGGTAGTGGCCGTCCACGCCGCGTTGCAGCACCACGGTGTGGTCGTTGCCCAGCACGGCAACCTTATTGGGGTTGAGGATGCCGTCGGCCAAGTAATAGATGACGCCTGCAAGCGCCAGCCAGATGATGCTCACTACGATGGTGTTCCTGGACATGCTTACGCCTTTATGATTTTCTAGAGATTAGAAGGGCAATTGCAAATGGGGCGCCGCTGCAAGCAGGATGGCCTTGAACGCCGCCTGGATGCGCGCAAGCGCAGCCTGGTTTTCCGCCTCGAAACGCAAGACGATCACCGGTGTGGTGTTGGAAGGGCGCATCAGCCCGAAGCCGTCCGGGTACTCCACACGCAGGCCGTCGATGGCGATGATGTCTATCGCACCGTCAAAACTGGCAGTCCGCTGCAGCTGGGCAATGAGTAAGTGCGGCTCGCCTTCGGCCATGCCGATGTGCAGCTCCGGCGTGCTGATGCTATCAGGCAAGGCATTCAGCACCGCAGACGGGTCGTCGAAATGGCTGAGTATCTCCAGCAGGCGGGCGCCTGCGTAAAGGCCATCGTCGAAGCCGTACCAGCGCGGTCCCCGGCGGGTGTCATTGCTGGCACCAGTAGGATTATAGGCATCGTTGAAAAACACATGACCGGTCATCTCGCCGGCCAGTGCTGCGCCGGTTTCCTTTATCTTGGCTTTCACCAGCGAGTGTCCGGTCTTCCACATCAGCGGCACGCCGCCGCGCGCCTTGATCCAGGGCGCCAGCCTGCCGGTGGATTTCACGTCGAAGATGATGGTGGCACCGGGCTGGCGTTTCAGCACGTCTTCCGCGAACAGCAGCAACTGGCGATCGGGATAGATGATATTGCCTTCCCTGGTCACCACGCCCAGGCGATCGCCGTCGCCGTCGAACGCCAGGCCCAGTTCTGCATTGCATTGCTGTAATTTGCTGATCAGGTCCGCCAGGTTTTCCGGCACGGAGGGGTCGGGATGGTGGTTGGGGAAATGGCCGTCCACCTCGCAGAAAAGCTCCTCCACCTCGCACCCCAGTGCGCGATACAGCGGTGCGGCAAAAGCACCCGGCACACCGTTGCCGCAGTCCACGGCGATCTTCATGCAGCGCGCCAGTGTTACGTCCGAGGTGATGCGTGCGATGTAGTCGTGCGTGATCTCGTGATTGCTTTCCTTGCCCAGCCCGTGGGTGAAGTCACCCTGTTCGATGCGCTGGCGCAGGCCCTGGATGCTCGTGCCCGACAATGTCTCGTCCGCCAGCACCATCTTCAGCCCGTTGTAATCCGGCGGGTTATGGCTGCCGGTGACCATTACGCCGCAGCCGGTATTGAGGTGGTAAGCGGCGAAATAAAGCATGGGCGTGGCGACCAGACCCAGGTTGATCACGTCGATACCCGCTTTGCGTATGCCGTGCGACACCGCAGCGGCCAGCTCCGGCCCCGACAGCCTGCCGTCGTAGCCCACGCAGACGGTCCTCTGTCCGCGAGCCGCCGCTTCGCTGCCCAGCGCATGGCCGATGGCTTCGACGATGTCGGCGTTCAGTGTCTTGCCGACAATGCCGCGGATGTCATATGTCTTGAATATTTCGTTGGGGATGTGCATGGAGTCCGGGTGCTGGTTAAGTGTTAGGCGCCGTCTTTCAGGAAACATACCACACGTTCTGCCAGCCAGTCACCGTGCTTAACTTTACCATCGGCATGCCTGCCTTTGCCGACAAAGCCGGCGTGCCCGCCCTTGCTGGGGAAGTCGCATATGACAATGGTTGATACTTCGTCTGCTGTTGGCAAATCCTTGGCGGGCAGGAATGGGTCGTTTTGCGCATTGATCAGCAAGGTCGGTACCTGGATGCTTTTCAGGTAAGGCCGGCTGTTGGATTTTTCCCAGTAATCGTCCGCATCGCGGAAACCATGCAATGGTGCGGTAAACAGGTCGTCATACTGCCACAGGTTGCTGACGCGCCGGATAGCGGCACTATCGAAGGCAAGGCCATGCCGCTCTATCATGGCAAGCGCCTTGGGGCGCAGGGTCTTCAGGAAAAGCCAAGCGTATAGCCGGTTGAAGCCGGTGCCCAGGACATGCCCGGTGGTCGGCAGGGCCAGCGGGGCGGAGATGGCGACGGCTTTATCGACGATATGCCCGGCCGCCTGCTGTTGTTCTCCCAGCCATTTGAGCAAGGCATTGCCGCCCAGCGAGACCCCGACTGCATACAGTCGGCAGTGACTATCGCCGGGATTGGCGCTTTTAAGCCGCCCTAATATCCAGTCTATCTCGGCAGAATCGCCGCAGTGGTAACCGCGCGGCAATCTATTGGCTTTGCCGCTGCAACCACGGAAATGCACGACCACACCGCGCCAGCCTTGCCGCTTCACTTCTGCCATCAGGCGCAAGGCGTAATGCGAGCGGGAGTTGCCTTCCAGTCCATGGAACAGTACCAGTAAAGGCGTTTGCGGATTGGTTGTTTCGGCGCCGGGCAGCCAGTCCAGTTCGATAAAATCGCCGTCTGGCGTTTCCCATTCCTCGCGGCGGTATTCAATATCGGGAAGGCGCAGCCAGGCGGCGGGGTAGATGGTCTGCAAGTGCCGCCCTATGAGCCAGCGCGGCGGTCGATACCTGGAGAGCATGAAGACCTTACTGGTTCTGGGTAACCGTGGCGAGATAGACGCTGGCCATGGCATTCACCACGGCGCCCATCATGACGTGGTCGTTGACGCCGTAGTAGCCGCATTCACGGGCGATTTCGGAAGCCACTTTCACCATTTCCAGCGTCAATGCACGTGCGGTTTTCAAATGTGCTGCTTCTTGCGGGCTGATCTGGTCCATTGCTGTATTCCTGAGGGCTCCGAAAATTTCGGTCTCGCTGAGTGTATGAGAAAGTACCGCGCCCAACAATGGAATACTGAATGAATAAGGCCTGCTTATTCGGCTTCGTCTATCCAGGCCAGCTGGATCGCTTCCAGTATCTTTTCGCCGGACTTGTGCGGTTCGTCGTTGAAACCGTCCAGGCCGAGCACCCAGGCGTGCAGGTCGGTAAAGCGGATGGTCTTGGGATCTATTTCAGGATATTTATCGTAAAGTTCTTCGGCGATCTGCTGGCTATCTGTCCATTTCATTTTGTTTCCTTAACAGTTAGATATAAAAATAATAGTGCCTATGGTAGGCAAGGCGTGCGTAAAAAATTATGACGCAGCATATAGTGAATATGTAAGGAGTAATTTTTTACGCGCAACGCAGCATGGTAACGGCACTATTATTTTTTGTTATTTGGCGCGGGCGTACTGGTCCGGCCATTTTAGATCCACATGCAGTTCCTTGGCGGCATGCAGCGGCCAATAGGGGTCGCGCAACAGTTCGCGCGCCAGTAGCACGGCATCCGCCTGGCCGGTGACGATGATGGTTTCGGCCTGGAACGCGGTAGTGATCATGCCCACCGCGCCGGTGGCTATGCCGGCTTCCGCACGGATGGTTTCTGCGAATTTGGTCTGGTAGCCTGGGCCGGCAGGAATCTTGGCATCTGCCGCATTACCGCCGCTGGAGCAATCGATCAGGTCGATTCCCAGTTCTTTCAGCCACTTCGATAGTTGCACGGATTGCTCCAGATCCCAGCCGCCGTCTACCCAGTCGGTCGCCGAGATACGCGCGAATACGGGTTTGCCCTGCGGCCAGAACTCGCGTACCCGTTTCGCGATGTTGAGCGGGAGCCTGCAGCGATTCTCCAGGCTGCCGCCGTATTCGTCTGTGCGTTTGTTGGTGTTGGGCGACAGGAATTCATTGACCAGGTAACCGTGCGCGAAATGCAGCTCGATCACCTCGAACCCGGCTTCCAGCGCGCGCTTCGCGGCATCCAGGAACTGCTGGGCAGTCTGTTCGATCTCGGAGACCGTCAACTCACGTGGCGCACCGTGTTCCGGCGAGAATGGGATCGCTGAAGGTGCTACCGTCTGCCAGCCGCCGTCGGCCTGGCTGACGAACTTGCCACCTTTCCAGGGTAAATCGGTCGATGCTTTACGGCCTGCATGGGCGATCTGTATGCCTGGCACTGCACCATGTTGCCTGATGAATGCGGTGATCGGCTTGAAGGCTTCGGTATGAGCATCCGACCAGATGCCAAGGCAGCCTGCAGTGATGCGGCCTTCCGCTACCACTGCAGTGGCTTCCGCGATCACCAGCCCGGCGCCGCCCACGGCACGCGTGCCTAAATGCACCAGGTGCCAATTATTCGGAATGCCATCCACGGCCGAGTACTGGCACATGGGGGAAACGAAAATACGGTTCTTGATGACGGTTTCGCGGAGCTGGATGGGGCTGAATAATTTGGAGGACATGGCGGGCTCTTTCCGGATGAAGTTACGCTGTTGAAATTACGCTATAGAAAATTGTTGAAGGGAATTCAGCACGAATATTTTTAACTATGAAATCATTCAACTTCTTTCTCGTCATTCCGGCGCACCCGTAAAGAGTATGTCCATCCTCGCTACGCTGCTTCGCAGCTAGTCGGATGCCAAAGGCCGGAATCCAGGCAGGCTACCAATATTCAAGAATGTTGGTCAAGTATACGGAGATTGCACGCTGCCTGGATTCCCGGCAGACCGTAAAGGTCTTCGCCGTGGAATATACCGACTAAAGCCGATTATTCACACGCGATACGCGGGAATGACGGCGTTATATATCGATGATTCATCAATCCAGGACGATAGGAATGCTGGATAGTTTGGCAGCGGCGTTGCCGGCCACGCTATTTTCGATGCGGGCCTGCCATTCTGCCGGGCCGCTCTTGTGCACCGAATGTCCGCTGCTATCGACGGCGACCGTCACCGGCATGTTTTCGACGGTGAATTCGTAAATGGCCTCCATGCCGAGTTCGGGGAAAGCGACCACACGCGCCGACTGGATGGCCTGCGAGATGAGGTAAGCAGCCCCGCCGATGGCGATGAGGTAGACCGACTGCTGCTGGCGGATGATGGCTATGGTTTCATCGCCGCGTTCAGCCTTGCCTATCATGCCGAGCAGGCCGGTTTGCGTCAGCATGGTATGCGTGAACCTGTCCATGCGCGTGGCCGTGGTGGGGCCGGCCGGGCCGACTGCCTCGTCGCGCACCGCATCCACCGGGCCCACGTAGTAGATGAACTTGTCGGTGAAATCCACGCCATCCGGCAAGGGCTTGCCCTGGCTGATCAGGTCGACGATCTTTTTATGCGCGGCATCGCGTCCCGTCAGTAGCTTGCCGGAGAGCAGCAGCTTTTCGCCGGTCTTCCATTGCGCGATGTCCGTTTTTTTTAGGGTGTCCAGGTCGATATGGCGTAGCGGCGTGCTGGCATCCAGTGCGATCTGCGGCCAGTCGGCCAGTTGCGGCACCGGCAGTTTTGCTATTCCGCTTCCATTCAGGCCGCTGCCGTCCAGCGTGAAATGCACATGGCGCGTGGCGGCGCAGTTGGGGATCATGGCCACAGGCAGCGAGGTGGCATGCGTAGCGGTATCCAGTATCTTCACGTCCAATACCGTCGTCAGCCCACCCAAGCCCTGCGCGCCGATGCCTAGGCGGTTCACTTTTTCGTACAGTTCCAGCCGCAGCTCTTCCGCCCTGGTAGCCGGGCCGCGATGCCTCAATTCCTGGATGTCGATGGGGGCGAATAGCGATTGCTTGGCCAGCAGCACGGCTTTTTCCGCCGTGCCGCCGATGCCGATGCCCAGCACGCCGGGCGGGCACCAGCCGGCGCCCATGGTGGGCACGGTCTCCAGCACCCAGTCGACGATGCTGTCGCTGGGTTCCAGCATGGCCAGCTTGGCCTTGTTCTCGGAGCCGCCGCCCTTGGCGGAAATGTTGATGTCCACCGTGTCTCCCGGCACCAGTTCCACGTGCACCACGGACGGTGTGTTGTCGCGGCTGTTGATACGCTTGCCGGCCGGGTCGCTGACGATGGACGCCCGCAGAGGGTTATCCGCGTCTTTGTAAGCCCTGCGCACGCCTTCGTCCACCATCTCTTGCAGGCTCAGCATGGGCATGCCCGCACTGGGTTCCCACCGGACATCCATGCCGACACGGATGAAGGACACCACGATGCCGGTGTCCTGGCATAACGGCCGCTGGCCCTGCGCGCAGAGGTAAGAGTTGATCAGTATCTGGCCGATGGCATCTTTGGCTGCAGGCGATTCCTCATGCTGCCAGGCGCTGTGCATGGCAGCCAGGAAATCCGGCGCGTGGTAGCAGGCGATATATTGCAGCGCATCCTGCACGCTGCGGATGAAATCTTCCTGCTTGATGATGTTGGTTTCGATCTTGTTGGGTTCAATCATAGTGTTGATGGTTGCCATCGGCAGACAGATACCGGAGACGGGTGAAGTGTGGATTATAACGCGTGAATGGTAGCGCGTAGAGCACCGCCATCAATGACGATTGCGCGCAAGAAGGTTCCCATCCTTATGCCGGTGACAGTAATCTTCGGCCGGCAATACGGCACTTATCGCGGTAAGCAGAGTCTGCATATCCATGCATGCCGACTATGTTAAAATCACGGATTACTGCATGACCCATTCTTTAATTTAAGCCTTTGGAAAGTTCACTATGTTTAGCACGGCAAAAACCCTGAGCGTTGCGGATCCCGATCTATGGAAATACGTGGAGGCCGAGCGCCATCGCCAGGATGAGCACATCGAGCTTATCGCCTCTGAAAACTATACCAGCCCGGCAGTGATGCAGGCGCAGGGTTCGCAGCTGACCAACAAGTATGCGGAAGGGTATCCAGGCAAACGTTTTTACGGCGGTTGTGAATTCGTCGACCAGGTCGAGCAGCTGGCGATAGACCGTGTGAAAGCCCTGTACGGTGCGGAATACGCCAACGTGCAGCCGCATTCCGGCTCGCAGGCCAACCAGGCCGTGTATTTCTCCATCCTCAAGCCGGGCGATACCGTGATGGGCATGAACCTCGGCCATGGCGGCCACCTGACGCACGGTTCGCCGGCCAACCTGTCCGGCAAGCTGTTCAATATCGTGGCTTACGGTTTAAATGACAAAGAAGAGATCGATTACGACGAGATGGAGCGCATCGCCGTCGAATCCAAGCCCAAGCTGTTGATCGGCGGTGCATCTGCTTACGCGCTGCGTTTCGACTGGGCGCGCATGGCCGAGATCGCCAAGAAGGTCGGCGCCTATTTCATGGTGGACATGGCGCACTATTCCGGCCTTATCGCCGCAGGCGTCTACCCTAACCCGGTACCGCATGCAGATTTCGTGACCTCCACCACGCACAAGACATTGCGCGGCCCACGCGGCGGTATCATCCTGGCCAAGGCGGAATTCGAGAAATCCATCAATTCCAACGTGTTCCCCAGTTTGCAGGGCGGCCCGCTGATGCACGTCATCGCTGGTAAAGCCACGGCGTTCCTGGAAGCGGCACAGCCCGATTTCAAGGTGTACCAGGAGCAGGTGCTGAAGAATGCAGTTGTGCTGGCAAATACATTGGCTGCACGCGGACTGCGCATCATCTCCGGCCGCACCGAATCGCACATGTTCATGGTCGACCTGCGCCCTAAGGGCCTGACAGGGAAAGCGGCGGATGCCGCACTGGGCCTGGCGCATATCACGGTCAACAAGAACGCGATCCCCAACGATCCGGAAAGCCCGTTCGTGACGTCCGGCATCCGTATCGGTTCGCCGGCCATCACCACCCGCGGCTTCAAGGAAGCGGAAGCGCAGGAAGTGGCCAACCTGATTGCGGATGTGCTGGATAACCCAACAGACGAAGCGGTGATTGCAGCCACCAAAGCCAAGGTGCATGCACTGACCAGCCGTTTCCCGGTCTACGGCGCCTGATGATCTGCACTTGGTTTTCCACTAGGCTCTGCAATAGGCGCGGTTGGCTATGATCTGCACCGGAAGCGGTTGCTTATGATCTGCCCAGGATGCGGTGGCGAGCACGCTGCATTGACTGACGATGCAGGTATCGAACACATACCACACCTGGGTGCCAGCGGCATTGCCTGGATGCAGCACGCCGGCATCGACACCATCGGCCAGTTATCGGCCATGGGTGCGGTGACCGCGTATTTGCAAGTTGAAGCGCTCGGGGTCAACCCCGGCATCAACATGCTGTACGCACTGCAGGCTGCCATCGACGGTACGCACTGGCTGGAAGTGAAACGGCAACACGGCGGCGAACTGATAAAGTCGCTGGCCCTAATTAAAGAGAGTTTGGTTAAAGAAAGCTTAGCCAAAGAAAGCTTGGCAAGAGAGCAGGTGAGCGTATGAAATGCCCGTTCTGCGGCGAGTTCGACACGCAGGTGATCGATTCGCGCGTCAACGACGAGGGCGACAGCATACGCCGGCGGCGCCGTTGCACTGTCTGCGACAAACGGTTCACTACGTACGAGACTGCCGAGCTGCAGATGCCGCAAGTGGTGAAGCAAAACGGCAATCGCGAGGAGTTCAACCGCGATAAGCTGCGGCTTTCCTTTACCCGTGCGCTGCACAAGCGGCCGGTGCCGACTGAGTACGTCGACCGCGCACTAGACCACATCGTGCAGAAGATACTCGGCCAGGGCGAACGCGAGATCAATGCGCGTGACCTGGGTGAGATCGTCATGCAGGAATTGCGGGTGATGGACAAGGTGGCCTATATCCGGTTTGCTTCCGTTTACCGCAGTTTCCAGGATGTGGACGATTTCAATAATGTCATCCGCGACCTGGATTGATCCGAAGGCTTTTTAATGAAAGCGCTTACATGAAAGTAAAAGCAGCTAAATGAAGGCCATCACCATCGCATGCTGGGCAGCTTTTGCCGTCGCAGTGGTGGTGACGGTGGTGTTTTTCAGCTGGTACGGCCTAAAAGACAGGCTGGTGTTCGGTGACCAGAAGTTCGACCAGGTGCAGTGGATCACCGCCAGGGAAACGCCGGAGCAGCGCTGCTACCGCGGCGCCATGGCATTCGACCTGCAGCAGCACTACCTGCTCAAAGGCATGCCGAAACAGGCGGTGATGGCGCTGCTGGGCCGCCCAAGCTGGGAAGACGCCACGACCCCGCAAACCAATATCGAGTATGACTTGGGGTATTGTTTGTGGGATGTGCACGGCCTGCGTGTGTTTTTCGATGACCAGGACAAACTGGTGCACAGCAAGATTTCCCAACACTGATCCTCCCAATACCAGACGAATGTTCACTGCCCAAGACCACCTCTTCATGACACAGGCACTGCGGCTGGCGGAGCAGGGTTTGTACACCGCGACGCCGAACCCGCGTGTCGGTTGCGTCATCGTCAGCCACGGCACGGTGATCGGCACGGGCGCCCACCTCAAGGCCGGCGAGCCGCATGCCGAAGTGCTGGCCCTGCGCCAGGCTGCGCAGGATTTCCCCGAAAAAATCAAGGGCGCCGATGTCTACGTGACACTGGAGCCATGCAGCCATTTCGGCCGTACGCCGCCATGTGCCGATGCCCTGGTCGAAGCCGGCGTTGGCAGGGTGGTCGCTGCCATGCAGGACCCGAATCCGCAGGTGGCCGGCAGCGGCCTGGCCCGCCTCTCACAGCATGGCATTACCGTGGCGTATGGCCTCATGGAAACGCAGGCGCGCGAGTTGAATGCCGGCTTTATCTCGCGCATGATGCGCAACCGGCCATTCGTGCGCAGCAAGATAGCGGCTAGCCTGGACGGGCGTACCGCGCTGGCCAATGGCCAAAGCAAGTGGATTACCGGCGATGCCGCGCGCCAGGATGTGCATCACTGGCGGGCACGTGCGTGTGCCATCCTTACCGGTTCAGGCACGGTGCTGGCGGATGATCCGCAGATGAACGTACGCGAGGTGGAAACCAGCCGCCAGCCATTGCGCATCGTGGTGGATAGCCGGCTCGCCACTCCGCTGACGGCAAAGATACTACAGGGCGGCAATACATTGATTGCCTATTCGATTGACGCTGATGGCAAGGCGCCTGCATTGCGCGATGCCGGTGCCGAGTTGCTGCAGCTGGACAGTGATGGCAGAACGGGGAAAGTCGCTTTGGCGGGCCTGCTGGCTGCACTGGCACAGCGCGGCATCAACGAACTGATGGTGGAAGCAGGGCAGGGCCTGAACGGCGCCTTGCTGCAGCATAGCCTGGTGGATGAGTTCCTGTTTTATTATGCACCGGTGCTGTTTGGCGGCGAAGCCAGGGGCATGTTCGACATGCCTGCGCTGGTGGATATGCAGCAACGCACGCAACTGGAAATACTGGATACGCGGCAAACCGGGCGCGATATCCGCCTGAGGGCCAGGCCGTACCAGTCCGGCATACAGGATTAACAAGGCCTTATCGATGCTCATCGATACCCATTGCCACCTAGATGCCCCCGAATTCAATGCCGACAGGGCGCTTGTCGCACAAAATGCACACGATGCCGGCATCTCCCATATCGTGGTGCCTGCCGTGGATCGGACTAATTTCGGCCTGGTGACGGAACTTGCCGATACCCATGCACACTGCGCCTATGCCCTGGGCATCCATCCGCTGTTCGTGCCAGGGTCGCACCCGGAAGATATCCAGGTGCTTTCCGATGCCCTGGAGCGGCAGTTGCAAAGCGGTAAGCCGCCTGTCGCCATCGGCGAGATCGGGCTGGATTTTTTCGTCGAAGGCTATGACCGCGAGCGGCAGGAATTTTTTTTCGTCGAGCAACTCAAGCTGGCGCAGAAATTCGAGCTTCCCGTGATTCTTCATGTGCGCCGTTCGGTCGATATCATCCTCAAGCATTTGCGTCGTTTCAAGCTCAAAAATGCCGGCATTGCCCATGCCTATAACGGCAGTCATCAACAGGCGCAGGTATTCATCGACCTGGGTTTCAAGCTCGGGTTTGGCGGGGCGATGACCTACAGCCGCGCGCTGCATATACGGGAACTGGCTTCTGTATTGCCTCTTGAGTCCATGGTTCTGGAGACGGATGCCCCCGATATCCCGCCGGAATGGCTGGGTCACCGTGGCCGGAACACGCCGGACCAGTTAACCGGAATAGCGCAGGCATTAGCAGAGTTACGCGGCGTGGAAACTGCCGAAATAGCCCATGCCACCACGGTTAATGCGCTGCAGATATTGCCAGGATTGGCGGCGTAAATTGCTCAGTTATGCACACCACCTCATGTGCTACATTAACTAATGTTAAAAAATGTTAATAATCCAATGACATACAGTAAGTAACTGATTTTTAATGGATAAATAACAGATTAAAAATTGAGCGATTTTAAAAAAGCGTTACAGAATGCCAAGTTACATTTTTAAGTCACAGCTATCCACAATTTTATCCACAGATTTTGTGGATAGGAATTCTTCCTATTCAAGATATAAAAAAATGCAAGCGAAAAAATGCTTTTTAATGAACATTTTTAATAGGGAAATGCTTTAAAACTGATTAAAAACTATTGTTATTGCCGAGTATTTATGCAGTCAAACAGGCCCATAGCTTGAAATTTTATGCAAACCACACATGAAAAGACATTGTGAACAATAGATCATGAAAAAAGACGGGCTGCATTACACCAGTATCTGGCCGCTTGCGGACAGGCAGGCGGTAGAAGTGATAGACCAGACCAGGCTGCCGCACGAGTTCAGCATTGCCAGCATCGGCAGCGTAGATGCCATGGTGGTTGCAATCAAGACCATGCAGGTACGCGGTGCACCGTTGATCGGCGCTGCCGCTGCCTACGGAATAGCCCTGGCCACCTTGGAGGCCGGCAAGCAGACCGACGGCGATGCGCACATCAGGAGTAGCGCACAGAAACTGCTGGATAGCCGGCCTACGGCAGTCAATTTACGCTGGGCTGTAGACCGCATGCTGCTTGCCTTGCAGGGCATAGCCCCTGCAGACCGTGTAGACACTGCCTGGCACGAGGCGGCTGCCATCTGCGCCGAAGACGTGGAGACTAACCATAGCATCGCGCAGCACGGACTTGGCGTGATACGGCTATTGGTCGAAAGCAGGTCGGCAGCTGGCAATCCCGTCAGCACGCAGCATCCCTTGAATATCCTCACCCATTGCAATGCAGGCTGGCTGGCGGCCGTCGATTGGGGCACGGCCCTGGCGCCGATATATGCAGCGCACGATGCCGGCATCGCAGTGCACGTGTGGGTCGATGAAACCCGGCCGCGCAACCAGGGCGCGAGCCTGACTGCATGGGAGCTGGCCCAGCACGGCGTGCCGTATACCGTGATCAGCGATAACGCAGGCGGCCACCTGATGCAACATGGCCAGGTGGATATGGTGATCGTGGGGGCCGACCGGGTCACCGCCAGGGGGGATGTGTGCAATAAGATCGGAACCTACCTCAAGGCGCTGGCTGCCTACGACAACGGCGTGCCATTTTATGCGGCGGTGCCTTCCCCCACCATCGACTGGGGCATGCAGGACGGCATCGCCGAGATCCACATCGAAGAACGCCATGGCGATGAAGTGCGGCTGGTAACGGGCAAGCTGGTTACCGATCAAGCGGAAAGCGGCAGGATAGCCACCGTTAATATATTGCCGGATGGCAGCCCGGTGGCAAACCCAGCGTTTGACGTAACGCCGGCGCGCCTGGTGACCGGCATCATCACCGAGCGCGGGCTATGTGGGCCCGCCCGCCTGGAGGCGCTGTTCCATGCTCCTGCGTGAATCCCTGTTGCAGACCACCCGCAAGCTTGCCGAGCTCGGCTTGAATCGCGGGACGTCCGGCAATGCCAGCGTGCGCGACGGCAGCGGGCTGCTGGTCACCCCTTCCGGCATGGACATCGAGGCGATGACGCCGCATCACATGGTTGCCTTGGATATGGATGGCGTAGTTCTGGATAACGCCGGCATAGTGAAGCCTACCTCCGAGTGGCGTTTCCACCGCGATATCCTGAGGGCCAGGCCCGAGGCCGGCGCCTTGATCCATACGCACTCCGTGTTCGCGACGACGATGGCCTGCCTGCGCCGGGACATCCCGTCTTTTCATTACATGATCGCGGTGGGCGGTGGCGATAGCATCCGTTGCGCCCCTTATGCACTGTTCGGTTCGCAGGATTTGTCCGATAAAGCCTTGCTTGCATTACAAGGCAGGCGCGCATGCCTGCTGGCCAACCACGGCATGCTTGCTATCGGCGAAACGCTGAAAGAGGCGCTGGATGTGGCGGTGGAGGTGGAAACACTGTGCGAGCTTTACCTGCGCGCCTTGCAGGTGGGGGAGCCGGCATTGTTGAACGAGCAGGAAATGGCCGATGTGGTTGCGCAATTCAAGGGTTACAGCAAGTGGGCTAAGCCGGCCTGAGCAGGCCGCTGCCGGGGATTACTCCTGCAATAAGCCGCCTGCAGCACGCACCTGGTTGCGGCCGTTGGCTTTGGCCAGGTAGAGGGCGTCGTCGGCAAGGCGTATTAATATATCCTGGTCGTTGGCGTGCACCGGGAATGCCGATACGCCACACGACATCGTGGTCTTGATGATTTTTCCCTTGTATTCGAAATCGATGCTGGCAAACGTCTGGCGCCAGTTTTCCGCGCGCTCGATGGCATGCTCCAGCGAGGCGCCTGGCAACACTGCCAGGAACTCCTCCCCGCCGTAGCGGCATACGATATCTTCGCTCCTGGTCAGCTCCTGGAGCAGAAGGGCAGTGGATTGCAGCACCATGTCGCCCGCTTCATGCCCATGGTTGTCGTTGATCTTCTTGAAGAAATCGATGTCCATGATGACGATGGCGATCGGCATGCTTTCCCGGTTGCAGCGAGCCAGTTCACGGTCGAAGGTATCGTCCAGGTAACGCCTGTTAAACAGGTTGGTGAGCGGGTCGCGCGTGACCTGCTCCTGCAGTTGCGCCTGCAGTTCGTGGATTTCCGCATACTGTGTCTGCAGTTGCTGGTGGGCCGCTTCCAGGCTTTCCCGTGCATTGCGCTGCTCGGTCACATCGGTACCTACACTGCAGACTTCCACCAGCCTGCCTTCAGCATCGAAAATGGCGCCGTTGGACCAGGCGATCCAGACGCGCTCGCCATTCTTTCGTATATTCTCGTTGATGTTGATGCGGTAATTTTTAATGTCATGGAAGATGTCTTCTATCATCTGCCGCAGGTCGCGGTTGGTCATGCTTTCCACTTCCGGCACGATGGTACCTACCACATGCTGGCCGATCAGTTCCCCCGGTGCGAACCCGAAAAAATCTTCTGCATAGGTGTTCATGAACAGGATATGGCCATCCGGGCTCATGTGCAGAATAGGGCTGCGTGCACTTTCTATGAGCGTTCTATAGTGCGTTTCACTTTTTTTGAGCGCGAATTCGGTTTTCTTGCGGTTGGTGATATCTCGGCATGCCATGAAAACTGCCTGCGGTTCCTCCTGGAGATGCCGGATCACCATGCCGTTTATCTCAAGCCAGAAAACACCCTCTTTCTTGTGGTAGGCAGCATATTCCTGGCTGCCTAGGAATTTCCCTTCCAGTATCTGCGAGAAATGTTCGCGCGCACGCAAGGCATCGTCAGGCACCAGCAGGTCGAACAGGCTGCTGCCGAGCAGGCTGTCACGGCTGGTGTAGCCCAGCAGGGGCAGGCTATGCTCGGAGACATCCAGCACTTTGCCGACCAGGTCGACGATCAGCGAAGGGTCGGGCGTAAACGCCAGCACTTGCCGATAGAAGGCGATAGCATCTATTGGCAGGGTTTCAGGTTGCGTGTTCATAGGTAGGCTTTACAGCTATTGTTTATTTTTTTACCAGCAAGACTTCACACGTGATTGAAGATAGATTGATTACGGCATATATCGACAATTTATGAATACAGTTTTCAATTGCAATTTTTCAATCTGCTAACCATGCAGTATTTGTGCCACAGACGCTATAATCGGGCGTCCAGTTGAAATTCCAGCCTGGCCGATATAGTACTATAGTATTCATAAAGTCGTAATGATGCCTCACCATAATAACCGTCCAATGACGGAAAGAGCCTGCATGAAACGTAATTTCCACGCACTGATTGCCTGCATAACTGCGCTATCCATGTGTCTGGCCATCTGCCTGGCAGCGTCGCATGCCTGGGCGACTCCAGCGCCTGCACCGGATGAAAAGATCCTGCCTATCCCGTCCTCCCGCGCGCAAACCCTGTATTCGAAAGCCCAGGATGACTTGTTGCAGATACGCGTACTTTTGAAGAACGGCCGTACCCAGTCGTCGGTAGGCTCCGGCTTCCTGGTCGGCAGCACCAACCTGGTGGTGACTAATTACCACGTGGTGTCGCAGTTCGCGCTGGAGCCGGAAACCTATTTTGGCGAGTACGTGGACACGCACGGGCAGCGTGGCAGCGTAAAACTACTGGCAGTGGATGCGTTGCACGACCTGGCCGTGGTGCAGGTCGGGCGCCAGGGTAAAGGCTATTTCAACATCCCGGATGCATTACCAACCCTGACCCAGGGACAATATTTGTATTCCCTGGGAAATCCGCTGGACCTGGGATTCGCCATCTCGGAAGGGTCGTACAACGGTGTCATCGGGCGCGGATTCTATGACCAGTTGATGTTTACCGGCCCGATCAATGCGGGCATGAGCGGCGGGCCCAATGTCACCGAAGACGGGCGGGTGGCAGGTGTCAACGTATCCAAACGGCTGGATGGGGAGTTGGTGAGTTTCCTTGTGCCGGTGCAATACGTGCGCGACCTGCTTAAAAAAGTGTCGGCCGATGCATCGCTGGCCGGCATCCCCGGCACCCCGGTGAATGCGAAGAAGCCGCCCGAGGATTTCAGGAAAATCATTACCCAGCAATTGCTGGCGCACCAGAACGTCATGATAGACCAGATACTCGCCACGCCCTTGTCGCTGAAAAGCCTGGGTCCGTACCAGGTGCCGGTGCGCGAATCCGACCAGATGCGCTGCTGGGGCCGCTCCAATACCCGCCAGGAAAATCCTTTCGTGCTCAATAATATCGACTGCGCGATGGAGTCTGCCGTGTACATCTCCGACCAACTGCAGATCGGCCATGTGGCGATACGCCACGAATTCACCAGGTCGACCGACCTGGACGCGATCCGTTTCTCCGCGCTGATGAGTGCCTCGTTCAAGAACGAAAGTTTCGGCAGCTATAAAGACATCAACCTCACAGGCCCGATTTGCAACGAGCGATTCGTCAGCAACCAGGGACTGCCGTTGCGTGCGGTGCTATGCGTGCGGGCATACCGTAAATTCGAAGGCTTGTACGATTTTGCGCTGCTGACATCCACCACCGACGAGAGCCTGGTCAACCTGCAAAGCCGTATCGATGCAAAAGGCGTGTCGTTCGAGAATGGCCAGCGCATAACGCGTACGTTCATCGAGGCGATACAGCGTAAACCGGCCATGCTGAAACCTGCCAGTGCTCCTCCTCCTGCCACAAAACCGGTGCCTGCCACTGGAGGCAAGCCATGAGCGCCGCGTATTACGTGGAAGTGCTCAACGATGCCGGCGAAGTGCAGGATCGCCACGGCTTCGATGCCCTGCCCGTCAGCATCGGGCGTGGGTATGGCAATGACCTGGTGCTGGACGATGCCTATGTTGCTGCGCGGCACGCCGTCATTGCGCTATCCGACAGCGGCGAGGTCGTCGTGCGCGACCTGGGCAGCAGGAACGGCCTGCTCCAGGAAGGCCGACGGCATGTCGAACTGGCCATCGACGGCGATAGCAGCGTCAGGCTGGGCCGTACCATTCTACGCGTCCGCAGAGCGACGTATCCCGTGGCGGAAGAGTTGCTGCTGGATGTAGCCGTGCCGGCCACCGCGGGTAATAAGGCGCCTGCCTATACCGAAGGTTGGCAGGGGGCGTTGGCAGGGCTTGCCATCATTATCCTGTTAAGCGTTTCCAGCGTGTGGATCTCGGACACCGAGCAGTTTTCAGCCATCCGCTATTTCATGGCGACCGCCCTGATCCTGGGCATCGTACTCATCTGGTGCGGGGGATGGGCGTTTGCCGGCCGGGTATTCGGCAGCCATGCCAGTCACAATACGACACGCTTCAGTCGCCACCTGTTCATCGTGGCATGCGGGCTCTTGGCGATGGATGTATGGGATATTTTCAGCGTCACCGCAGCCTACGCCTTCTCTGTCGAGTCGCTGACACGCTATAGCGAACATGTGGTGGTGATCCTTTCAGCCGCCATCATCTTCTTCCATCTGCGCACGATCAACCGGGAACGCTCCAGGCGCTTTGCGGTACTGTGCGGCCTGCTGGTGGTACTGGGTTCGGGGCTGATCCTGATGAACAACTACCAGCGGTATGGCCGTTTGTCTGGCGATCTTTACATGACCTACATATTGCCGCCGCAGGTACGCCTGAGCCCGGACCAGCCGGTTGCCAGATTCATGGAAGATGCCGGCAACCTCAAGGCAAGAGTGGACGAAGAGCGCCTGAAGCCGGTCAAGGGCAGGCTGATGCTGATCGAGGATGAGGAAACCCCTGCTGCCGAGGCTTACAGGCAATAAAGTAAAAAAGAAACTTGCTATGCCGAAACGAACAAAAGGACCTCGAAGGTCCTTTTGTTTTGTTGTTTTAAAGCATGGTTTAATCCGCGCTAGCTGATGCCCGGATAATCAAACGTTCTTGCCATCAGCCGCAATGAACGAAAGCCTGTATGCGTCAGAAACCCTGTATCAGGAAACCGGCCGCATGGACGTTGGTGGCGATGAAAAGCCCGGCGATCACTAGGGGGATCAGGGAGGTCTTCAGTATTAGGTTGGTCATGATGGGGATATCCTGTTCGACAGTCGAATAATGGGGGCATCATAAGGTCCTGAAATGACAGTAATGTGAAACATGCCGCTTAAACCACTTATAAACCGGCTTAAATTTTTATTGTTAAATCGGCAGAAAGCGACACCTTTGATTTGTGGCGGTAGAGGGTTTCCAGTAAAATCTGGCCTGTAATACCAAAGCCCTCGTCCGCAATGTCCAAAAAGTGTTCTCAATGACTAAATATGTGTTCGTCACCGGCGGTGTAGTTTCTTCCCTGGGTAAAGGCATCGCAGCCGCTTCCTTGGGCGCAATCCTGGAATCGCGTGGCATCAAGGTGACCATGCTCAAGCTGGATCCGTATATCAACGTCGATCCCGGTACCATGAGTCCGTTCCAGCACGGCGAGGTATTCGTCACCGACGACGGCGCGGAGACCGACCTGGATCTCGGCCATTACGAGCGTTTCATCAGTTCCCGCATGGGCAAGCGCAACAATTTCACTACCGGCCAGATCTACGAAACCGTGATCAAGAAAGAGCGTCGCGGTGAATACCTGGGTAAAACCGTGCAGGTCATCCCGCACATCACCGACGAGATCAAGACCCATATAGAGCGTGGTGCCGAAGGTGCCGATGTGGCCATCGTGGAAGTGGGCGGCACTGTGGGCGATATCGAATCGTTACCGTTCCTCGAAGCCATCCGCCAGATGGGCTTTGAAAAAGGCCGCGACCATGCCTGTTATATCCACCTGACGCTGCTGCCGTGGATACCCACCGCAGGCGAACTGAAAACCAAGCCTACCCAGCACTCGGTAAAAGAACTGCGCGAAATCGGCATACAGCCAGACATCCTTTTATGCCGGGCCGACCGTAGCATCCCGGACGACGAGCGCAGGAAGATCGCGCTGTTCACCAATGTATCGCCGGAGGCGGTGATCTCGGCGGTGGATGCCAGCTCCATCTATGAGATCCCCGGTCTGCTGCACGACCAGATGCTGGACGAGATCGTCTGCCATAAACTGAAAATACTGGCCAAGGCGGCCGATCTTTCCGAATGGAAAAAGATCGTGCATGCGCTGGCTAATCCGCAGCATGAAGTGAATATCGCCTTCGTCGGCAAATACGTCGACCTCACCGAATCCTACAAATCGCTGACCGAAGCGCTGATCCATGCCGGTATCCATACCGAGTCCAAAGTACGTATCCACTACATGGATTCCGAGGATATCGAGCGTGACGGAACGGCTGCGCTGAGTGACATGGATGCCATCCTGGTGCCTGGCGGGTTCGGCAAGCGCGGTACCGAGGGCAAGATCGCGGCGATCCAGTTTGCACGTGAAAGCAAGAAACCCTACCTTGGCATCTGCCTGGGTATGCAGCTGGCGGTGATCGAGTTCGCCCGCAACGTGGCGCACCTCGAGAATGCCAACAGCACCGAATTCAACCCGGACGGCCCGCATCCGCTGGTCGGCCTGATCACCGAGTGGCAGGATGCCGACGGCAAGGTGGAAGTGCGCAGTGAAGATTCCGACCTGGGCGGTACCATGCGCCTGGGCGCGCAGCGTTGCCCTACCGTGGCCGATACCATGGCGGCCATGATCTACGGCCCCGAAGTGAATGAGCGCCACCGCCATCGCTATGAAGTGAACAACCATTACGTGGAGCAGTTGAAGTCTGCTGGCCTGGTCATTTCGGCACGTACCCCGACCGAGAACCTGTGTGAGATGATCGAGTTGCCGCAGAGCCTGCACCCCTGGTTTGTCGGTTGCCAGTTCCACCCGGAATTTACGTCCAATCCCCGCAAGGGCCATCCGCTGTTCAAGTCGTATATCCAGGCTGCTCTTGATAACAAGACACGCGGCAACAAGCAGTCATAACAATCAGTCCCTGATAAACGCCATAAGGAAAGCCTGACGAATGAATTTATGCGGTTTTGAAGTTGGCCTGGAGCATCCGCTTTTCCTGATCGCCGGCCCGTGCGTGATCGAATCGCAGCAGATGGCCATCGATACGGCCGGCCAGCTCAAGGAAATCTGTGCGGCTGTCGGCATTCCCTTCATTTACAAGTCTTCCTACGACAAGGCCAACCGCAGTTCTAACAAGACATTCCGCGGCTTCGGCATTACGGAAGGCTTGAAGATATTGGACGAGGTACGACGCCAGATCGGCGTGCCCATCCTGACCGATGTGCATACAGAGGAGCAGGTGGCCGAAGTGGCTTCCGTAGTGGATGTGCTGCAGACGCCGGCTTTCCTCTGCCGCCAGACGGATTTCATCACGGCGGTCGCCACCTGCGGCAAGCCGGTGAACATCAAGAAAGGCCAGTTCCTCGCGCCTGGCGACATGAAGCAGGTCGTGCAGAAAGCCAAGGAAGCCAATGGCGGCGCGGACACCATCATGGTGTGCGAGCGCGGCGCTTCCTTTGGTTACAATACCCTGGTGTCCGATATGCGCGGCCTCGCTATCATGCGCGAGACCAATTGCCCGGTGGTGTTCGATGCCACCCATTCGGTGCAGCAGCCCGGCGGGCAGGGCGACAAGAGCGGCGGACAGCGCGAACACGTGCCCGTGCTGTCGCGTGCAGCAGTCGCCAGCGGCATCGCCGGCATATTCATGGAAACGCATCCGGATCCTGCCAAGGCGTTATCAGACGGCCCCAATGCATGGCCTTTGGATAAAATGAAAGCCTTGCTGGAAGTCCTTGTGGAACTGGACAGGGCGGTGAAAAAAGCCGGTTTTATCGAACAGACTCTTTAGGCTTATCCGGCGAATACAGCTTGAGTTTATGCATGAACTTGGATTTATGCTTGGAACTTTATGCCTGGAATTAGGCACGTTACAACTGAATTTAGCAGTACCAAAAATTTTAGCGACACCAAAAATTAATGAAATAACATGAGGAAATACCATGAGTGCAATTGTTGACATCATCGCCCGTGAAATTCTTGATTCGCGCGGTAACCCCACCATCGAAGCCGATGTATTGCTGGAATCCGGCATCATCGGCCGCGCTGCCGTGCCCTCCGGTGCCTCTACCGGCACCAAGGAAGCCGTAGAGCTACGGGATGGCGATTCCGGCCGTTACCTGGGTAAGGGCGTGTTGCAGGCAGTTGAAAACGTGAATACCGAAATCGCCGAGGCGATTGCAGGTGTGGATGCGGAAGAGCAGAGCTTTATCGACAGCACCCTGATCGAACTGGACGGTACGGAAAACAAGGAACGCCTCGGTGCCAATGCCATCCTGGCAGTGTCCATGGCCTGCGCGCGTGCTGCAGCCGAAGAGTCCGGCTTGCCTTTGTATCGTTACCTGGGCGGTTCTGGTTTTATGCAGTTGCCGACACCCATGATGAACATCATCAACGGCGGTGCGCATGCGGAAAACAGCGTGGACATGCAGGAATTCATGATCATTCCCGCTGGCCTCCCTAGCTTCCGCGAAGCGCTGCGTGCCGGTGCCGAAGTGTTCCATGCCCTGAAGAAAATCCTGCATAAACAAGGCCTGGCCACGACAGTCGGCGACGAAGGCGGCTTTGCGCCGGATTTACCTTCCAACGAATCGGCTATCCAGTACATCCTGGAAGCTATTTCCAATGCCGGTTATGAACCGGGCCGCGACATCCTGCTAGGCCTGGATTGCGCAAGCTCCGAATTCTACAAGGACGGCAAATACCATCTTGAATCGGAAGGCGTGCAGCTGACCTCCGCCCAGTTCACCGATTACCTGGCCGCCTGGGTGGATAAATACCCCATCATCAGCATTGAAGACGGCATGAGCGAACATGACTGGGACGGCTGGAAAGTGCTGACCGAACGCATGGGCAAGAATGTGCAGCTGGTGGGCGATGACTTGTTCGTCACCAATGCCAAGATCCTGCGTGAAGGCATCAAGCGCGGTGTGGCCAACTCCGTGCTGATCAAGGTCAACCAGATCGGTACGCTGACAGAGACCTTCCAGACGATCGAAACTGCCAAGCGCGCAGGTTATACCTCGGTGGTATCGCACCGTTCCGGCGAAACCGAAGACACCACCATTGCCGATATCTCGGTCGCGACCAACGCCCTGCAGATCAAGACCGGTTCGCTGTCGCGTTCCGAGCGCATCGCCAAGTACAACCAGTTGCTGCGCATCGAAGAAGAGCTGGGCGATGCAACCAGCTATGCCGGTTTAGGCGCGTTCTACAATATCGCTATTTAACTTTTCTAGTTAACTAACGGCAGGTGCTTGAAAGCCCTTACCCTCATCTTCGTCATCCTCATCGCCTCGTTACAGTACCCGCTGTGGCTAGGCAAGGGGAGCTGGCTGAGGGTATGGGACCTGAATCGGCAGATTGCTGAACAGAAAGACAAGAACACTACCCTGAAGGCACGCAACGATACACTGGATGCCGAAGTGCGGGACCTCAAGCAGGGGTTCGCTGCGATTGAGGAACGCGCGCGTAGCGAACTGGGCATGATCAATCAGGACGAGGTGTTCTATCAAGTGATAGACCAACAGGTGACTGACAAGCAGGTGACAGGGCAGCCTAGCCTGGACAGCACGACGCTACCGGGCAAAAAAGCCGAGCCTAACTAAAACAAGCTAAGAATAATTGGCCCAAAGAATCACTGGCCCAAAATAATAAGCAGGTTCTTCAGGAACGCATTCCCGATGAATAGACACAAACTGATCCTGTTGCTGACGCTGGTACTTTCCATCGGGTTCATGGCGACCTCGTTGGTCAGTTATAACGTCTCGAAAAACTCCATCCACAATGCCATCGCCGACGACGAGTTACCGCTCACGGCGGATAATATCTATTCCGAAATACAGAAAGACCTGGTGCGGACCGTCTTTATCGCCTCCATGATGGCATCGGATACCTTCCTGCGCGACTGGGTCATCGACGGCGAAAAGAACAATGATCGCATCACCCGTTACCTGAAGGAAGTACAGGCCCGGTACGGGACATTCGTGAGCTTCCTGGTCTCCGAGAAGACGCGCAATTATTACTACAACCAGGGCATATTGAAACAGGTCAAGTCGAGCGAACCCAGGGATGCATGGTATTTCCGTGTACGCACTATCCAGCAGCCGTACGAACTCAACGTAGACAAAGACATGGCGCATGAAGATGCCCTGACCATCTTCGTCAACTACCGGGTGTTCGATTACCAGAACCGCTATATTGGTGCCGCCGGCGTGGGCTTAACGGTTGACTCCGTGCAAGGCATGATCAACAGCTACCAGAACCGCTACCACCGCAATGTGTACTTCGTCGACCCCAAAGGCACGGTCATCCTGGCCAGCAATAAACAGCACCTCCCCGGCAGCAATATCCGCGATATCAAGGGCATGGCAAAGATAATCCCGGACATGCTGAGCAAGGATAGCGGCTCCTACCAATACCAGGAAAACAATGCCAGCTACCTGCTCAATAGCCGCTATATCCCCGAGTTAAAGTGGTATCTGCTGGTCGAGAAGAATGAAAGCGAGGCCACCGCCAGCATCCGCTATGCGCTCTACCTCAACCTGCTTTTTTGCCTGACCATCACGGCCGGCGTGATACTGATCACGCACATGGTGCTCAAGCGTTACCAGTTGCAGGCGGAGATGATGGCGACGACCGACGCGCTTACCGGCCTGCCCAATAGGCGGGCATTCGATGTGGTGATCGAGGTGTTGTTCAACGACAGCATGCGCAACAGGACGCCGGTGGCTATCATCATGATGGATGTCGACCACTTCAAGAGCATTAACGACCGCTATGGCCATCTGGGGGGGGGATTACGTGCTTTCGGAAGTGGCGATGATCATCAAGTCGTGCCTGCGCGGATCTGATTTTGTTTGCCGCTGGGGCGGCGAAGAGTTCCTGGTCATCGTCAAGGATTGTGACGCTGCAGGCGTCATGGCCCTGGCGGAAAAAATCCGCCTGGCAGTGCAGCAGAACAGCATCGAATACAAAGGCAAGCTGGTGAAGATTACCGTCAGCCTGGGGGCTAGCATGCGGGAAGACGGGCAGAGCCTCGAGCAGGTGATCGAGCATGCAGACAAGGCCATGTACCAGGCAAAGTCGGCAGGCCGTAATAAAGCGTTACTTGGTACGTAGCGCTTAGTGTGTAGATTAGCTATCGATAGGACCAGTCGGTACTGACGCTGGATCTGCCCATACTCGCCTTGGCGATCCGTACTGAATAGAGGCACCACTATCTCTTGTACCGGCCCTTCGTCTTAGCCCTTCGTCTTAGCCCTTCGTATTGACACCGCGTTACGCATTAACCGGCCAGGCTGTAGGGCATTTCGCGTATCTCCAGCGCTAAACCCTGCCATTGCAGGCCGCCGGCTTCCAGGCTTTCCAGACGTATTTCCGCCAGCACGTCGTAACCGCCGCCGGCCGACGGTGCGCTACGCACTATCTGGCCCACCGCGTCCTGCGAGTTAACGGTGGATATTATTTCCCCTGCCTGGGGCGCGATGCCTGATGCCGGTATATGCGCCAGTTGTGTGCGACGCTTAACCTTGCCCAGGTAATGCGTGCGCGCCACGATCTCCTGCCCGGTATAGCATCCCTTCTTGAAATTGATGCCGCCCAGCACGTCCAGGTTGATCATCTGCGGCACGAACGCCTCCTGTGTTGCAGTGACGATTTCGGGAATGCCTGCGTTTATCTCCAGATAATCCCATACCGGTTTACCCACGGCAGTGAACTGTGCGTTCAGCTGCGCCCATAATGTTTCTGCGTTAGCGGCTGGCGTAAATATCTCGTAGCGAGGCAACGTGCCGGGCAGGCGGATCAGGGTTGCGTTTTCCAGCGATGCGATTTCATGCTGGTCTTGCGGAACCTGGGGAAATACCTCTTGCAGCATGGCAACGCTATCGGCGCCGGCCACGCCAAAGCGGCTGATATCCAGCGAGACATCGGTGATGACCACTTTGGAGCGCATGACGTACATTTTCAAGCGTTTAGCAATCGCTTCCAGCAGTGCAGCGTCTAACTGCAGGTGGATATGCCCCTGGTGCGCGAACGCCAGGAACAACGCTAGCAGGCGCCCTTTGGGGTTGCAGTAGCCGGTGAAGTGGCTGTTAATGCCATCGAGCAGTTTGATGTCATTGGTGACTTGGCCCTGCAGGAAGTTCACGGCATCGTCGCCCTCCACCTGCAGCAGGCCCACGTGGGATAGATCCGCCAGTACATGACCACCGCTTGCAGCCTGCAGCTCTGCCTCAGGATTGCCGTAATGCGCTACGTACGCACTGGCCGTCGATACCGAGTCTATAGTTGCACCCTGCGATGCCAAAAAGTCCTGCCACTGTGTCATCATTGCCATGGTTGCGCCTTCGTGATTACTTTGAAATAGTACTTTTGAAAATTGGTATCTTGAGAATTATCGAGCAAACATTATGCAATACCTGCCATGCCGGATTAAGGAAAGCATGCGTGTATACATGGCGACATAACGGGGAATCGCAAGTTGGCCCATTATAACGTGAAGCCGCTGCACATGGTTTTGAAGTCGTCCCGGCAGCTATTTGCCGTATTGGTATTGGCCGGTGTTTCCGCCACCCTTATTGTGATGAGCATGCCGCTTGTTCTATGGATCAAGCTAATTGGCTGCTTAGTGATTGTGACCGGCACTGCATATTTCGTTGCGAGGGATGCATTACTGGTGCTGCCGTGGTCGTGGCAGGGCATGGAGCTGAATGCTAAAGGCGAGTTGTTCTTTTTTACTCAGGACGGTGCCAAACGAAAAGCATGCGTAGAAAGCACCAGCTTTGTGGCAGCCTATATGACGTTATTGAATATTACGCTTGAGGCCAGCCGCTGGGGCCGTCATGCGGTGATATTGACGGATAGTGCCGACAGCGAGGAGTTCCGCAAATTCCGGGTATGGCTGCGCTGGGGCATGCCGCTGGAGCTTGAACAACCGGTAGCAGATGATACTTAAACGCCTGCGCTTGCTTGTAGTCTAGTTACACTTCTTCTTGTAATGTGTTGCGCTTAGGTTGTAATTGGCTTGCATTTGGCTTGTAAAGGGCGTCGTTCGGTTTCAGCCGGTTTTGCTGCCTGCAAGCGGCTTGCGGCGACCTGCCAGGTTTTTCCATAGCAAATTCAAGGCCTTGCCCGGATGGCTCGGTATATAAGCCGCAATCAATAAGACACCTGCCAGTGCGGCAAACACCCAATGCAAGTCGAATGGGGCGGTGTCCCGTCGTGCAGGTTTTTGCGCTTTCATGGCTGCCAGGAAATTCTGCACATTGTCGCCGCGTACATACGTGGCGCTGATCTCCTTAGTCACCGATTTCAGGTATTCCTCGTCCACTTTTGACAGGTAACGGTCGCTTTCGCCGCCCGCTACGTTGTCATCGCGCACGCCGATGTTCGCTTCCGAAATCTGCGCGATCCCGGGCTGCAGGGCAAAGCTTTCCCCCGACCAGAATCCGATGAGCTGGTTCTTGTCGTCCAGTTTGGGGATGGGGGTGCCTTTGTCGCTGCCCACGCCCACCAGCAGCCAGCCGTCGCCGCCTTGGAAGTTGGTCAGGTCGCGGGTATTGAATACGTGCAGCCTGGGCGCTTCTTCGCCGTCGGTGAAAAACACTACCTGTGCCGGTTCGGGGAATGAGCGCAGCAGCCGTGCCAGGTTGTACATGCTCTCGCGGATACGGCTGTTGCCGGACCAGGCGCTGCGCCAGTCCAGGTGGTCTATGGTGTCGAGTATGGCGGAGTAATTACTGCAGACTTCTATCGGTGTGTACATGGCGGCTACGCTCACCCCGGCGAACAGCCCTACGCTGACCTTGCTGCCGCATGGCATGGTGGCGATGGCCCGTTTCATCAGGTATTGCGTGTACGCGATGCGTGTGGCGGGTTTGCCGTTCACCGTGGCATCGATCACGTTCATGCTCTGTGATATGTCGGCCACCAGGATATAGCTGTAGATGTTGCGCTGCAGCGGGACAGTAGGTTTGAACAGCGCGATCAGCAACAGCAGCAATGCCGCAGACAGCAATGCCGCGTCACGGTGATGGCTTAAATAAGCGATGAGTTTTTTCATGGGTTATCCGCCAATTTATGGCAGGCCTACCGGGATGTTACCCATGATCAGCCCTGGGGTATCGGACTCGCCGGCACCGGGAGTCGGCGTGGCAGGCAGCATGGTCAGCACACGATCCAGGTTGTGGCGCGTACCCCAGTGTCCATTATCCAGCCGCAAGGCAAGCTGGTAAGCATTCTTGGCCTGCCGCAACAGGTACTCGGTCTCGTCGCGCACCGTCATGTTGCTGCCGTTGATGGCCAGGCCGCGCAGGAAAAAGATATTGCCGATATTATGCTGGATGGCGGCTTTCTGTGCGGTATTGGCCTGCTCCAGCAGGTGCACGAACAACAGCGACGATTCCTTATAGCGTGTCTTCCTTGCCAGCCAGTAGGCCGTATCGAATTTGGCCTCGAAGCTCTGCACATCGGTCTTGGGCGGTTTTCCGCTGGAGACTGCGGCATTGAAGGCATCGACCTGGCGTATGCGATTGAAGTCATGCGCGATGCCCAGGAGGCAGGCAATGGCGATAGCGGCCAGTAGCCACGTGAGTTTGTTCACGGTCAGCAAGCGTAAGCCCAATACTTTTTTACCGCCTACCGGTATGGTGTTTAATTGTGATGCACTTATTGTTGTCGTCTTCAGCGCCATGCCCTGACCTCCAGATATTTAACGCCCAGCAATACGGCGATCATGATGGCCGCAAGCAGGTAACAAAGTTGTGTGAAATCGTGGCCTGGAATCTGCTCCAGGTAGCGTATCGGTTTCTTCTCTTTCTGGTTGATGTCGTCGATGGCAGCAGCCAGCGATTTCGGGTCTTCTGCCTCGTACGCGTGGAACGATGTCTTCAAGGTCTTGAAGTAATCATTCAACTCGATCTGCGGCGGCAAGGGGCCGTCTTCGGGCGGTTTATACGTTTCATCAAAAATACTCAGGCCGCCGGGCTTGCGCAGCACGATCCAGTAAAGGCCGATGTTCAGTTTATCCGTCCAGTCACGGAATTTCTGCTGCACTTCAGCGCTCACACGTCCGGCACCGTCGGATAGCAGGATGATGGCGCGCGAGCCTGAATCCGGCACGTTTTCAAACAGCCCGACCCCGCTGGTGAGGCCGCTGCCTATATTGGTCTGGAACAGGGCATTGCCGGCCGTAGCCTGGATCGCACCCAGCACGGCTTCGCGGTTTTCGGTCAGCGGCAGCACGTACATGGCGGAGTTACTGAAACTGACCATGCCGATCATGTCGTTTTTGCGCGATTGCACAAACTGGGTCATCAGGCGGCTGGCCGCCACCGATTTGGTCTCGCCTACGGTACCGTTGGCGCCGCCGGAAAACGGGTCGTCCATGCTGGCGCTGCGGTCCAGTACCAGTGCGATCTGCGCGCCTACGCCTATCTTCTCGACATGCTGCTCCGCGCTATGCGGCCCGGCGATGCCGATGAGTATGAATGCCAGTGCCAGCAGTGCCAGTATCTTCAGCAGCAGGCCGATGAGGTCGGATAGTGTATCCCTGGGCAACATGGCCACCCAGGAATAGGCCCGGCTATGGGTGCGGGTCAGCAGCAGCGGCAGGAATGCCAGCGGCAGCAGCCATAGAACCCAGGGGGTGGTGAAACTCAGTGAGGTAATAAAACTCATGCAGCCACGCCCATCAGTTCGTTCTGGCTACATGGCCGTCGCTACCTGCCGAGCCTGCATTGACCAAGGTATCCGGTACCAGGCCACGCTCGCAGTCGCGGCAATGACGGCAGAATTTGTGCAGCCAGGCGATGGAATCAGGCTGGTGTCGTACTCCGGATCCGTCATGGGCATCGGAATTGAAAAACACCTGGTGCGACAAGGCGAAGAAGCGGTCGATTTCGTCTTTGATGGCCAGGAACTTCGGTTTTTTACTGAAGAACGCGTCCAGGTTGTCGCTGAATACACTGTAGCCGGCGGTCAGGTTAAACGCTTGGTGTACCTTGCTGACCGCGTGTTGCAATCCCTCCGGACTTTGCGGCGCTTTACGTATTGCACGGTAAGCCTTTGCAAATGGCCGCCCCATCAACGGCAGCCAGGCATGCAAGCCTAATATGTAAAGCAGGCCCAGTAAGCTGGCTGCCAAAATCCCGGCCAATATTTTCAGGCGCAGCTTTTCTCGGTCGGCAACCAGCAACAATGGCCCACGCAAGGGGCTCATGTCGTTTTCGATCTTTACCGCGCCGAAGGTGGCGATGGGTGAAATGCGAAATCCCCAGCTGGGAATGCGGTATTGCACGATTTTGGTTTTACCGGTTTTGCTGTCGGCAATGCTGAACTTGATACGCTCCGCCGGCAATATGGCAGGCTTAGCGACGACGCTATTGGTGAACACCTGGTAGGCCAGGTATAACGTGTAGATGGTGCTGTCGCCGTTATCCAGCGCTTCATGACGTATCCTGCGCAACTCGATGCCGGATACCTGGCCTTTGTAACGGTGTTCATAGCCGATAATGGGTAATGAGGTCAGCTGCATCGCATACGGTTTTTTTACTTCCAGCGTGACTGTGCGGTCGAGTATGTCGCCCACTGTGTAACCGACATCACGCTTCGGCTCGATGATGCTCATCCTCACCGCAGCATCGTCTATGGCCGGGGCAGCACCGTCGTCGTTGGCGAACGACGGGGATGATGCCAGCATGATCGATGTGGCCGCAAGTGCAAAAAGGTAAAGGAAAAGGCGAATGCTAGGGTTCATGCTCAGGCTGCCACAAATTGGTGAAAATAATCGGTCAGGTCATCCGCATCGAACTCGTCTTCGACAAAGAACGGCGGCATGTCGTAATGCATAAATAAGGCGTGGATGGCTGCACGGCGGTCTTCAAAGCTCTGCACGATGCGCTCGCGCAAATGCTTGCGCAGGAACAGGGTGCGCTTTTCGCCGGATTCGGCATCGGTCACGCTGGCAATGCCGAACTCCGGCAGGTTTTTATATTCCGACGAATCCCACAGCACCATGGGCACGATGTGGTGGCGCATCATCAGCGCAAGCGCATCCTTCAGCTCGTCCAGCGGCATATGGAAATCGGATATCAGGAAAATCAGCGAGCGTTCGCGCGGCAGGTAACGGTTCACTTCGCGCAGGCCGTTACCGCCTACGTGATCGGGATGGAAACTTTTGAGCTGTTCGATGACGTCCAGCGCATGGTGTGGGCGGTACGAACTCGTCGCCAGCCAGTCCTCGCGCACCTTCTCGTCAAAACCGATAAAGCCGAAAGGGTCACTATTGTGCGTGGCCGACATGGCGATGGATTCGGCGATGCGCGCGGCCAACTCTATCTTGCGGTGGCTGCCTCCGAAATTCATGGAGCCGGATAAGTCGGTAATGGCGAATACCGGCGTCGCGCTCTTCTGGTTGAAGATGCGCACATACACCTGCTCTAGCGGGTCGCGTATCGTTTGGCGGATATCGATGCGGCGCGGGTCCGGGTAGGAGAGCAGGGTGGTATGCCCGCGAAACTCCATGCCCATGCCGCGCTGCGTACTGGCGTGCCGGCCCGAGTGGCGGCCGCGCGAGCGCCAGCCGATGGTGTAGCCAAACTCCTTGATGTCGGTCTGCATTGTTACTCAGCCATTAGTGGGCTATGGCGCGGAAATGGCATTGGTGATGCCGGAGAGCAGTTCACGCGCGATTTCCGTACGGCGCATCTCATACACCGGGCTGAATACCAGCCTGTGTGCGACGGTCTGGTGGAATACCGCATGCACGTCTTCCGGCAATACCGCATTGCGGTTGTTCAGCCAGGCATTCACCTTGGCGGCCCGCAACATCATGCTCATGCCGCGCGGACTGGCGCCGGACAGTACCAGGCGCTGCATGTCCACACCGCTTACCTTGACGCCGAACGCAGTCGGGGTCTTGGTGGCACGCCATAGATCGAGTGCGTACTGGCGCAGCCTGGGGCTGGCTTCCACACTGGATTGGAGCAGGGCGGAGAATGCATTCAGTTGGTCGAACTGCAAAATATCGGGTTGCAAGGTATCGATCAGGGCATCCACGTCATGGAACTTGGTATCGAATACCAGCGACTCCATGATGGCTGCGTCATCCGGCACCACGATAGGAATCTCCATCATGAAGCGGTCGCGTGCGGCCGAGGGGATCTCGAAGGTTTCCTCTTTTTCCACCTGGTTGCGGTCGGCGAACACCAGCATGTGCGGGAAATAATGTTCCTTGTTGAACGCCGTCAGTGTGCGCTCCGCCATGACGCGCAACAGCAGCGAGTGCACTTGCGGACGGGCACGATTGATTTCGTTAAAAAAGAACACCGACAAATTTTCACCCGACATCAGCAAAGGCCCTGGGCTGACATGCGGCTTGCCGTCTTCGCCCAGGTAGGTGTGGTACACCAGGTCGTTGGGCATGAGGTCGATGGTGCCTTCGATACGCTGGTAACCGCCGCCTATGCAGCGCGTAAATGCGCGTAGCAGCGTGGTTTTGCCGACGCCGACATCGCCCTCGAGCAGCACATGGCCGCGAGAGAAAATCGCTGTCGTGATCGCGCGTATCGGCGATTGCTGGCCGACCACGACTTTATTGATTTCAGATTCCAGCGTTTGTGCATGTTGACGCCAGTCGGCCAGTTGATGGTCGCTCATTGTCTAATCCTGTAAGTAATTAGTGGTTATGGATAGCGTGATTCGTTGAAGTCGGGCGATAGGAAAGAAAAATGTTAATAATTTGTAAGTAATGCGCATTGCTAGCGATAGTAACGATATTTTGGGCGGGTGTAAACAGATCTGTATACCCCAGTTGGTTATCCATGGAATTCATCATAAGGCAGGCCTTTTCCATGCGATTAATCAATTTAGGCTTTCGCTTGCGGCCGTTTCCGGCGAAAATAGCGGTTAATTCACTTAAGATCGATGGCAGTAATGCAAAAACAAACAAGTTTTACCTACGAAGAACTGCTGGCATGTGGAAGGGGAGAGATGTTCGGCGCAGGCAATGCCCAGTTGCCATTGCCGCCGATGCTGATGTTCGACCGTATCGTGTCGATTACCGAGGACGGCGGAAAATACGGCCATGGCCAGATCATTGCCGAACTCGATATCAAACTCGATCTCTGGTTCTTCGCCTGTCATTTCACCGGCGATCCGGTCATGCCAGGCTGTCTCGGCCTGGATGCCATGTGGCAACTGGTGGGGTTCTTCCTCGGCTGGATGGGCGGTCCTGGCCGCGGCCGTGCGCTGGGTTCGGGCGAGGTGAAGTTCAGCGGGCAGGTGTTGCCCACTGGCAAAAAAGTCACGTATTACATTGATCTTAAACGGGTAATGATGCGTAAGCTGGTGATGGGAATCGCCGACGCACGCATGGAACTGGATGGCCGCGAAATTTATGTTGCCAATGACCTGCGTGTAGGTTTATTTACACGTACCGATAATTTTTAATACATAAACAGCCGCCATAATTGCGTGTGCATGCTGTTGAAAAATAAAAAACCAAAGCCATATATAGCTGTCATGAGAATAATTGATAGGAGAACACGATGCGTCGTGTAGTCGTCACCGGCATGGGCATTGTTTCCAGCCTGGGCAACAATAAGTCTGAAGTCCTGGATAGCTTGCAGGCCGGTCGTTCCGGCATTACGTTCCAGCAGGAATATGCAGATCACGGCATGCGCTCGCACGTGGCGGGTTCTATCAAGAACCTTAACATCCCCGAATTGATAGACCGCAAACTGCTGCGTTTCATGGCCGATGGCCATGCCTATGCCTGGATCGCCCTGCAGGAAGCCATTGCCGATGCCAAACTGCCCGAGGAGCTAGTCTCTAATGTGCGCACCGGCATCATTGTCGGCGGCGGCGGCCCTTCGACCGAAAGCATCGAAGAAAGTAATGCAACGCTTGCCGAGAAAGGCATACGCCGCGTCGGGCCTTACATGGTCACCAAGGCGATGTGCAGCGGGATTGTGGCGACGTTGGCCACCGGCGCCAAGATCAAGGGCGTCAATTACGGCATCAGCTCTGCATGCTCTACCAGCGCACATTGCATAGGGGCTGGAGTAGAGCAGATCCAGCTAGGCAAGCAGGATATCGTCTTTGCCGGCGGTGGCGAAGAAGAGCATTGGAGCCTGTCCTACCTGTTCGATGCCATGGGCGCCATGTCCAGCAAGTACAACGATACCCCCGATAAAGCATCGCGTACCTATGATGCGAACCGTGACGGATTCGTGATCTCGGGCGGCGGCGGCATTGTAGTGCTGGAAGAGTATGAACACGCCAAGGCGCGCGGTGCAAAGATCTATGCAGAAGTCGTCGGTTACGGTGCGACTTCGGATGGTTACGACATGGTCGCACCTTCAGGGGAAGGTGCTGTACGTTGCATGAAGCTGGCGCTGGAAGGCGTTGAAGGTGGCATCGACTACATCAATACGCACGGTACCAGCACACCCGTGGGCGACACCAAGGAACTGGAAGCGATACGTGAGGTGTTCGGCGAGAAGGTATACGGCGAGATTCCGGCGATTGCGTCCACCAAGTCGTTATCTGGACATGCATTGGGTGCGGCGGGCGTAAACGAGGCTATCTATACCTTGCTGATGATGGAGAACAATTTCATCGCGGCATCGGCCAATATCGAGGAGCTCGATCCTGCTGCCGATGGCCTGCCCATCGTGACTAAGCGCATCGATAACGCCAACATCCAGACCGCTCTATCCAATAGCTTCGGTTTCGGCGGCACTAACGCGACACTGACGTTTTCCCGCAGGCGCCTTTAACCATAGCCGTTGCTGCTTGCCGGTGGTGAGCGCAGCCGTTTATAACATCAACGCAGCGGCCACATGGCGGCCTTCCGCCATCAGGATATTGTAGGTTCTGCAGGCCGCTGCGGTGTCCATGCACTCCACACCCACCCCGATATCGGTAAGCGCCCTGGTGAGGCGGGGATGCACGAACTGGTGCTTGTTCCCTGTCCCAAGGAGCACCACCTCCGGTTTCAACTCCGCAATCCTTTCGAAATGCAGTGCAGCCAGATCCGCCATGCTGGATGCCTCCCAGTCGCTCACGATCAAGTTGGGCAATACGATCAGGCTATGCAGGTAGCGTTCATTGTTGATGCTGATCCATGCGGAATTTTCCAGCATCGCATCCGCGATTTCATAGCCGGTAATGAGGTTGTTGCCGGAGGCAGTGGTCAAATGCAGTTTCATGCGTAAACGCCTAGCTTTAATTGCCTGTAGAGGCCTTGACAGGGTAAGATATCACACTTTTTGCAGGGCCCTGAACGCCTGCTGCGCCACTTGTTTCTGTATATGATGTTTTTATATATGTCATGTGTATATATTCTAAAGTTTAACATTTACGCATTGCCTAACCTGACCTACTGCCGACTATGGAACCGATACTCAAATCATTAAAGCTCAATAACGTGTGCTACGACATTCGCGGCCCGGTATTGGCGCGAGCGCGGCAGATGGAAGAGGAAGGGCACCGTATCATCAAGCTGAATATCGGTAACCCCGCCCCGTTCGGCTTTGAAGCACCGGAAGAGATATTGCAGGATGTCATCCTCAATATGGGTGCGGCATCCGGCTACACTGACAGTAAAGGCCTGTTCGCTGCTCGCAAAGCCATCATGCATTACACGCAGCAGAAGAAGATCGCCAATGTGCATATCGATGACATCATCATCGGCAACGGCGTTTCCGAGCTGATCGTAATGGCTATGCAGGCCTTGCTCAACAATGGCGACCAGGTACTGATCCCTATGCCGGATTATCCTTTGTGGACAGCCGCGGTTACCCTGGCTGGCGGCAGCCCCAGGCATTACCGCTGTAATGAGGAAACCGGCTGGCTGCCTGACCTGGAAGACATGGAAGCAAAGATCACCGCCAATACGCGCGGTATAGTGCTGATCAACCCCAACAATCCGACAGGCGCGTTATACCCGGCCGAATTCCTGCTCAAGGTCATCGAGATCGCGCGCCATCATAGCCTGATTATTTTTGCCGACGAGATTTACGACAAGGTGTTGTACGACGGCAATACGCATACATCAGTAGCCTCACTGGCAGATGATGTGCTGTTCGTCACCTTCAACGGGCTATCCAAGAACTACCGCACCTGTGGCTACCGTGCCGGCTGGCTGGTCGTCTCCGGCGAAAAACGGCATGCCACGGATTATATCGAAGGCCTCAATATGCTGGCCTCCATGCGGCTGTGCGCCAATGTGCCGGGCCAGTTGGCGATACAGACCGCGCTGGGTGGTTACCAGAGCATCAATGACCTGGTCGCGCCAAGCGGCAGGCTTTGCAAGCAACGCGACCTGGCCTACGACATGCTGACGGCGATACCCGGCGTCACCTGTTACAAGCCGGCGGCGGCCATGTACCTGTTCCCCAAGCTGGATCCTGCGATTTATCCCATCGAAGACGACCAGCAGTTCATCCTCGACTTGCTGCTGGAAGAAAAAGTGTTATTGGTGCAGGGCAGTGGATTCAACTGGAAGGCGACCGATCATTTCCGCGTGGTATTCCTGCCGAATATCGACGACCTCACCGAGGCGATTACACGTATTGCACGTTTCCTGGAAAGCTACCGCAAGCGGCACGGCTATAAAGCCCCGCCGGAAGCGATCGCAAGCACCACGCCTGCCTTGCCAAAATTAGTCAAAGTCTAAATCAGTTAAAGTTTACGGAAGTCACAAATCACATGAAATCATTGAAAGTAGGCCTGCTCGGCATAGGCACGGTAGGCGGCGGCACCTACAGCGTACTGGAACGGAATCAGCAGGAAATCACGCGACGTGTCGGCTACGAGATCCGCATTGTGAAAGTGGCCGATCGCGATGTCGCGCGTGCCAGGGAAATCACCCAGGGCAAAGTCGAGGTCACCGACGATGCCTGGTCGGTTGTGAATGACCCGGCTATCGATGTGGTGGTGGAACTGATCGGCGGTTACACGCTTTCTAAAGAGCTGGTGCTCAAAGCCATCGCTAACGGCAAGCATGTCGTGACCGCCAACAAGGCCTTGATCGCCCTGCACGGCAACGAGATTTTTGCGGCAGCCCAGGCGAAAGGCGTGATCGTCGCGTTCGAGGCAGCCGTCGCCGGCGGCATCCCCATCATCAAGGCCATGCGGGAAGGCCTGTCGGCTAATCGTATCGAATGGCTCGCCGGCATCATCAACGGCACCACCAATTTCATCCTCACCGAAATGCGCGAAAAAGGACTGGCGTTTGCCGATGTACTGGGCGAAGCGCAGCGTTTAGGCTATGCCGAAGCTGACCCCACCTTCGACGTGGAAGGCATCGATGCTGCCCATAAGCTGACGATACTTTCGGCGATTGCCTTCGGCAGTACCATGCAGTTCGACAAAGCCTATACAGAGGGCATCACCAAATTAGCCAGCAAGGACATCCGTTATGCCGAGGAACTGGGCTACCGCGTCAAGTTGCTGGGCATCACCAAGCGCACGGACAAAGGGCTGGAACTGCGCGTGCACCCGACGCTGATCCCGGAAAAACGCCTGATCGCCAATGTTAACGGTGCCATGAATGCGGTGGTCGTGAAGGGCGACGCAGTCGGCCCTACGCTCTATTACGGCGCCGGTGCCGGTGCAGAACCTACCGCCAGTGCCGTGGTGGCAGACCTCATCGACGTGGCCCGTATGCACTCTGCCACGGTCGAGCAACGCGTGCCATATCTGGCGTTCCTGCCTGACCAGGTGAGCAACCTGCCCGTGCTGGCGATTGAGGAGATCAGCAGTGCCTATTACCTGCGCATGCGTGCGCTGGATAAACCCGGTGTGCTGGCCGATGTCACCAAGATCCTGGGCGACCGTGAAATCTCGATCGATGCCATGATGCAGAAAGAGCCGGCGGAAAACGAAACGGAAGCCGACATCATCATCCTTACGCACATCACCGTAGAAAAGAACATGAATGCGGCTATCGCTGCAATAGAAGGTTTACCGGCCATCGCGGGCAGCATCACACGCCTGCGCATGGAAGAACTCGGTAAATAAAACAGGTAGATATCATGAAGTACATCAGCACCCGCGGCAATTCGCCCGCGCTCAATTTCAGTGAAATATTGCTAGGTGGCCTGGCGCCGGATGGCGGCCTGTACCTGCCTGAGCAATATCCGCAGTTCAGCGATAGCGAATTGACAGCGATGCGCGGCATGAATTACCGCGACCTGGCGTTTGCCGTGCTCTCCCGTTTGATCGACGATATCCCGCAGGCAGACCTGAAGGCCATCATCGACAAGACTTACCGTGCGGATGTCTACGCTTACACCCGCCATGGCCAGGATGCGGATGACATCACACCGACGTTGAAGCTGGAAGACGACCTGTATCTATTGTCGCTTTCCAACGGCCCCACGCTGGCGTTCAAGGACATGGCCATGCAGCTGCTGGGTAACCTGTTCGAGTACGTGCTGGACAAGGTCGGGCAGACCACCAACATACTGGGCGCTACTTCTGGCGATACCGGCTCCGCTGCCGAATATGCCATGCGCGGCAAGCAGGGTGTACGCGTATTCATGCTGTCGCCGCACAAGAAGATGAGCCGTTTCCAGACCGCGCAGATGTTCAGCCTGCAGGACGACAATATCTTCAATATTGCGGTAGATGGCGTGTTCGACGATTGCCAGGACATGGTCAAGGCCGTGTCCAATGATGCCGAATTCAAGGCCAAAAACAAGATAGGTGCCGTCAATTCCATCAACTGGGCGCGTGTTGCCGCACAGGTCGTGTATTACTTCAAAGGCTATTTCGCGGTAACCCGGCAGAACAGCGAGCAGGTGAGTTTCTCCGTACCTTCCGGCAATTTCGGCAATGTATGCGCAGGCCATATCGCGCGCATGATGGGATTGCCGATCAGGAAGCTGGTGGTCGCCACCAATGAAAACGACGTGCTGGACGAATTCTTCAAGACCGGCGTCTACCGCCCACGTGGCTCCGCCAACACTTACCATACTTCCAGTCCCTCCATGGATATCTCGAAAGCGTCTAATTTCGAGCGTTTCGTATTCGACCTGGTCGGCCGTGATAGTGCAAGGATGCGCGAGCTATGGGCCAAGGTAGATAGCGGCGGGGCATTCGACCTGAATGGCAGTGATGAAAACCCGGATAATTATTTCGCCAGAGTAGCCGAATACGGCATGGTCTCCGGCAGCAGCAGCCACGCTGCGCGCATGCAGATCATCCGCGAAACCTTTGACCAGTACGGCGTCACTATCGATACGCACACCGCAGACGGACTAAAGGTTGCTATGCAATATCGCGAGGCCGGTGTGCCTATGGTCGTGCTGGAGACCGCACTGGCCGCCAAGTTTGAAGATGCCATCGTTGAGGCGCTGGGTAGCCGGCCGGAGCGGCCAGCAGCCCTGGATGGACTGGAAGACTTGCCGCAACGATTCGATGTAATGAAGTTCGACGTGAGTGCCATCAAGCAATACATGGTGGATCGCATCTAGTCTCTGACGCCAGCTCGTAATGGCAGCTAACTGCTGCATAAAGGAAAAGCATGCAACAGTATCACGACCTCTTGCGCCACGTACTTGCAAACGGCGCCCGAAAAACAGACCGCACCGGCACCGGCACCATCTCGGTATTCGGCTACCAGATGCGCTTCGACCTGGCGCAAGGCTTTCCCCTGCTTACCACCAAGAAAGTCCACCTGAAATCCATCATCCACGAACTGCTATGGTTTTTGCAGGGCAGCACCAATATCGCTTACCTCAAGGAAAACGGCGTCAGGATATGGGACGAATGGGCCGACGAGAATGGCAACCTGGGCCCTGTCTACGGCTACCAGTGGCGTAACTGGCCGAAACCGGACGGCGGATCCATCGACCAGATCGCGCAGCTCATCCATGGTATCAAGAAAACACCGGACTCGCGGCGCCTGATCGTCTCGGCGTGGAACGTGGCCGATGTCGACCAGATGAAATTACCACCCTGCCATGCGTTCTTCCAGTTCTACGTGGCACCTGCATCAGAGAAGGATGCGGATCAACGGCCGAAGTTGTCCTGCCAGTTGTACCAGCGCAGTGCGGATATCTTCCTGGGCGTGCCTTTCAATATCGCGTCTTATGCCTTGCTGACCATGATGGTGGCGCAGGTATGCGACCTCCAGCTGGGTGACTTTGTGCACACACTGGGCGATGCGCATATCTACCTGAACCATCTCGACCAGGTCAATGAACAACTGGCACGCGATATCCGTCCCTTACCCAGCATGCGCATCAATCCAGCGGTCAACGATATCTTCTCGTTTGAATTCGAGGATTTCGAACTGGAAGGCTATGACCCCCATCCCCCGATCAAGGCGCAGGTGGCGGTATAGTTTAATCTGCGGGTATTCCAATATCCATGGGTATTGCAATATGGGTATTCCAAGATCTGCAGGTGTCAAACGCAAGCCGGAACCTCTCTACTTGCTGGCTCAGCTCACTCAACCGCGCTGAATTGTATTGAACAGGACGCAACGATGAGCCTCAAGCTGCTACTTAACCTCATCATCAGTGCCTTGATGCTGGTACTGATGATGCTCGGTGCCGTGCTGACGATCATCAACTCGCAGGAAGACATACGGGCGGAGCTGGAATCGACCGCTGCGTTGACCCTGCACCTCATCGACAAGGAGCTGATCTATTTTGCCGATAGCCAAAAAGCCGGTGACCAGGGCATAGATAAACCGGCTACCCCGTTCAGTCTTAACAGCCTTGGCCACGTACGCCACCTGAAGGTCGAGTATTACGACAATACGGGTAAATTGCGCGACAGCAATAAAGTGGAGTTCCCTCCCGCACAGGCACACCCTGCACCTGCCTGGTTCGCTAAACTGCTGACGATGGTGTCTGCCGACATTGAGCCCAAGCGCCGTAAAATTTATAGCAGTAACCAGGGCCTGGGCGAAATACAGACCGGCGAGATTGTGGTAACCCCTGACCCATCGTATGAGATCAGCGAAGTATGGAATGACTCGCTGGGATTATTGTCGCTGACCGCCATTTTTTTCTTCTCGGTGAATATCATGGTGTACTGGGCCGTGAGCAAGGCTTTGCGCCCCATAGCCCGTATCCTCGATGCCATCAATGAACTGGAACGCGGCAACCTGAATGCGCGCCTGCCTGCATTCAAATTACCGGAGCTGCGTCGTATCGGCGACAAATTCAATAATATGGCCTACACCCTGCAGCACAGCATACAGCGCAACCAGAGCCTGACCCAGAAGCTGATGCAGTTGCAGGAGGAAGAGCGCCGCAGTCTTTCGCAAGACCTGCACGATGAGATAGGGCAGTCACTGACCGCTATTTATGCCGAGGCATCGGTGATCGCCAATGGCAGCAAGCCTGGCGAACCGGTGCGGGTCAGTGCCGAAGCCATCGTAGTGGTGGCGAAACAGGTGATCGCCATGGTGCGCAACATGCTGCACAAGCTGCGCCCGGAAACACTGGATAAGCTGGGCCTGAAGAGCGCCTTGCAGGAGCTGGTCACTGAGTGGCAACAACGATACCAGCTTAAAGTGTGCGAGCTGGATATTGCGGATGACCTGGCGGTGGTGCCTGAGATGCAGGCGATAGGCATGTACCGTGTCGTGCAGGAATGCCTGACCAATGTGGCACGCCACGCGCAAGCGAGCCTGGTGACGATCCGACTGTGGGCAGAAGACCGCCAACTGATCCTGATGGTCGAAGATAACGGCGCTGGTTTCGACCCAGGCCGTTCGCATGGGTTCGGCCTGGTCAGTATGCGTGAGCGCATCATCGGGCTGGGCGGCGAGTTCGAATTGAATAGCATGCCGGGAAGCGGCACTACGGTGATTTCAAGGCTGCCGATGGCGAAGGATACGGTATGACGCAAAGAGTGCGGGTGATGCTGGCAGATGACCATGCGGTGGTGCGTTCAGGCTTGCGCCGTATGCTTGAGCAGCAGTCCCGGTTTGAAGTGGTGGCGGAAGCGGAAAGCGGTGAGCAGGCCTATCATCTTTATTCGGAATTCATGCCCGATGTACTGGTCATGGACCTGTCCATGCCAGGTATCGGCGGCCTGGAATCCTTGCGACGTATCATGATGCGCCATGCGCAGGCCAGGGTAATCATCTTCTCCATGCACGAAAACGCATCGTTTGCTTTCCAGGCACTCAACCTGGGGGCACTGGGCTATATCGCCAAATCCACCCTGGCGGAAGACCTGTTGACTGCGGTTTCCAGCACGGCCCGCGGCGAGACCTATATCAGTCCTGTGGTGTCGCATAAGATCGCATTGCGCAGCATCTATGGCGAGGATGAACTGTCGAACAAGCTGACCGCCCGTGAATTCTCGATATTCAAGTTGCTGGCCGAAGGCTCGAGCATCGAAGATATAAGCAGGGTGCTGAACATCAGCCAGAAAACAGTGGCCAACTACCAGGCCATCATCAAGCAGAAACTGGGGGTAAGCAGCAGCATCGAATTGCTGCGCCTGGCCATCCGCTATGGCCTGGTTGACGGCTGATCACCTGGAACTCTTCCATCTTCCTGTTTGTACTTCCCCGTTTCTAGTTTGTCGTTCCGGCAGGATTCGGGAATAAATCCCGAAGTTATTCGGGAGTATCCTCCTAATCACTTGTAGCCTGGCCCCCTAGAATTAGCCACCGTTTGGATTCGCCGCCGCCGTTTGTATGGCGATAGTGGCGAAAGCGGGCTCTATTCTTACAAATGCCAGGGAGTTACCATGAAGTTCAAGCTTAGATTGACGGCCGCCGCCGTTATGTCGCTATTCGTATTTTTACCGGATGTGGTGGTCGCAGAAGAAAAGCCGTCAGTAGCCGGCACAGCCCAGTCGCCAGAAACCATTGGAGTAAAACCTGAAGCGAAAACCGATACGTTAGTCGCCAAGCCGGTCGTGGTGACCAGCATCCTGCCGGACAGGCTGGAATCCGTACCCGGTTCATTCAATGTCGTCGATGAAAAAGACATCAAGTCGCGCCAGCCATTCACCATGCGCGAAGCTCTCAACAGTGTGCCGGGCATCAACGTAGTGGGGGAAGACGCGTTCGTGCTCTCACCTAATATCGGCGTGCGTGGGCTGGATCCGCGGCGTACTTCCCGTACCCTATTGCTGGAAGACGGCATGCCGCTTTTCCTGGCACCCTACGGCGATCCTTCTGCACATTACTCCACGCCGCTGGAGCGCATCAGCCGAATCGAAGTAGTCAAGGGGTCCGGCCAGGTGCTGTACGGCCCGCAGACCGTAGGCGGCATGATCAACTTCGTGACCAAACCGGTGCCGCGCAATGGTTTTGCCGGCAGTGTCACTGCGCTGGCAGGCAATAATGATTTCCACGGCGCGCATGTCAACCTGGGGTTCGGCGGCGAATGGGGCGGCATCATGGTGGATGCCTTGCAGAAAAAAGGCGATGGCATACGCAAGCATCACCAGTTCGATATCCAGGAATACACGATAAAAGGCCAGTTTAATATCACGGAGCGCCAGACCGTCATCGCCAAAGCCGGCTATTACGAAGAAGACTCCAGTGTCTCCGAAACCGGGCTGGGCACTGTGGAGTATAAGCAAGACAAATTCCAGGCGGGATCGGGCAAGAATGACTTCTTCCGCCAGGAGCGCAAGACCGTGCAATTGCAGCATATTTTCAAAATCGACGATAAGCTGAAGCTCTCTACACAAGCCTACTATGCAGATACCTTCCGCAACTCCTATCGCCAGGTGGATGCGCCGGGCCGGTATGACGACGATAACCCAGGTAGCTCCACCGGCATTTCGGAGCTGGACCGTTGCGGCGGCGATGTGACGGAAGCGAATGCTGCAGCCTGTGGTGGCCGCCAGCGTCCAAGAAGTTACAAATACTTCGGCTTTGAACCCAGGCTGGATATCAAGCATAGCCTGTTCGGCATAGAAAGCGATGCGGTGATCGGTTTCCGTTATCACGAAGAAGATATCCTGCGCCAGCAGTTCCGCAGCGATGACCCACGCTCCAGCAGCCTGGGCTTCCTGAAGCAGTTTGGCGATTTCAGGGAACGGATAGGCATCAAGGTCGAGGCTAAATCCTATTACACGCAGAACACGTTTTACCTAGGCAACTGGTCGCTTACTCCCGGCGTGCGCATCGAGGACATGCGCTTCCGCACAACAGTCGACCAGGCCGATGGCGATCCGCAGAATGCCAGGTTGAATAACAGCCAGACCAAGGTGCTGCCGGGATTTGGCATAGCCTGGAACGGCATTGCCAATACCACGGTGTTCGCCGGTATCCATAAGGGGTTTGCGCCGCCGCGCCCGGATCGTGACCTGCGCGCTAACGGGCCTAATAGCGCTATCGTGGATAAAACCCAGGCAGAAGAAAGCACCAATACTGAGTTTGGGGTTCGTTCCAAATTCTATAAAGGCATTGCATTCGAGACCACGCTTTTCCATACCGACTTCAAAGACATTGTGCTGAACAATGGCGCAGGTACCTTCGTGAATGGCGGAAAATCGACGCAGGCCGGGATTGAATTCGGGGGGCGTGTCGATTTCGGCACACTTTACAACACCCCGCATAATGTCTATGTCAGCGGTTCCTATACCAACTTATTCACGGCAAAGTTCAAAAATGACGGTGTAGAAGGAAGCGGGATCGTGAACGGTAGCCGCTTGCCGTATGCACCGCGCAAACTGGCATCAGTCAATCTTGGCTACCAGCATCCCATCGGCATTGAAACGCGTATCGGAGTTGACTATGTCGGTCGCCAGGAGCCGGATGCGTTCGCCAGGGCCCTTGACGTGGCGGATCCAAGCGGTACGGACACTGCCTTATCCGGTCTTGCAGGCGATATTCCGTCGTATACCTTGTTGAATGCCAGCATCAACTTTCGTCCGGTCGGCTCCAAGGTCTCTTATTTTGCCAGCGGCTACAACCTGACTGATAAAGAGTATCTGGCAAGCCGTGTAGACGGCATGGCGGTCGGCAGGTCTAGGCAGGTATTTGGCGGCGTCAGGTTCGATTTTTAAGCGATAATCCAGCGGTGGTAGCAGCAATCGGAACGGGCTTCATCTTATGGATGAAGCCCGTTTTTCTTACTGAATAAAAAAGCGAACCTTCTCGGGGAGATGAAGGCCCGCTGTGAGACCGGGAATTCGAACTATGTTAGTTGGTGGCTGTAACTTGCTCGCTTAGCTTGTGGATGCAATGCCATATCAGCATGTAATGCTTATCCAAGCACTAATGGCCTGTCAGCCCTGAACTTTACAAACTCTTTACTCTGGATCGGCGTTGCTGACTCGGAAGTCCTTTCATAGCTGGACTCATGTGAGCCAGTCTGGCTACCAGACTGGGTAGTGCCTGCCCGGCTCATTTCAGGGCTGGGTAAAGGCAATATCACGGCCCGCTCCGACAATATGCCGCTAAGCTCGCCCTGGCTTTGCTTAACCGGCAATAACCCTGTAATGGCGGCGCTGCCGAGTATGCTGAATATGGTCAAGCCTGTAGCTGCTATCAGCACGATAGGGTGTGTCCTGCCATGGGTTGGATTGAATCGATGCTGCTGGACGTTTTTGTATTCAATGCTCATGTACCTTCTAGCCCCTTATGATTTGATGACCAGGCCGTTGATTACAAGGCCGTTGCCGACAGAATCTTTGCTGCGCATCCCGGAGGATATCTGCAGGGCACTCTTGAAGTTCAGGTACTCCGATAACTCCAATACGCCATCGCCATTGAAATCCGCTTTATTGAATTTGGGGCTTATTTCCCAATCGCGTGAAGATTCGTCGTACGACAACATACGGTCATGATTGCTATCAAGCTCCATGAACTGGGCTTCCATACCTGCCTTGGAAGTTTGTCCCGAGCTACTGAACGCCATCACGTTGAAATGCGAAAAGATAGACGCGGAAGCCATGACTGCCCCAAAAGCATATTTGTGTAAAAGCGAATTGCCGGGCCGGAATTTTTGCATGGTAGTCCTTAGCATGTGCGTTGTTCGGTAACGTTATTGCAAAGGCTGTGCCAACTATAAATTTTTATAAATAACAGTGACTTAGAGTTTTATGCAGAGAATGGACATGAGATGAGACGTCGCTATTCGGCGACATGTTGGAGAAGGTTTCTTATAACTATATGAATAATAAGGATATTAATCGTCTCAAATTGCAGACGATCGCTATAAGGGATTTTCCTTGAAAAGGGCAGGCGTCAACTGGTGCCTGTCCAACAGCTTGTAGAATTCGGTGCGGTTACGTTGAGCCAGGCGCGCGGCCTGGGTGACGCTTCCATTGGTGGCTTTTAGCAGCTTGACCAAGTATTCACGCTCGAAATTCTTGCGTGCCACCTCGAAAGGTACGATCCCACCTATGTCATCGTGCAGTGCTTTCTGTACCTGGGAGACAGACACCAGGGGCGTGGTGGAAAGCACCACCGTCTGCTCCACGATATTCTGCAGTTGGCGTACATTCCCCGGCCAAGGCGCTGCAATCAGCAGTTCCATGGCATCCGGAGCGAACCCGTTGAGCGTCCTATTGTATTTTTCGCATAGCTGGTGGAGAAAATTGTTGGCCAGCAGGGGAATATCTTCACGCCGCTCTGCCAGTGAAGGCAATGCGAGACCAACCACGTTGATGCGGTAATACAGGTCTTCCCGGAAACGGCCTGACTTCATTTCCTCTGCCAGGTTACGATGCGTGGCAGAGATGACGCGTACATCGATGTTGATACTGACATTGGAGCCGACCGGGCGGATTGCCCGCTCCTGCAGGGCACGCAGCAGCTTGACCTGCAGTGCCAGCGGCATGTCGCCGATTTCATCCAGCAGTAAGGTGCCGCCATGTGCGCTCTGGAACAAGCCCTTATGGTCGCGGATAGCGCCCGTAAATGCCCCTTTGTTATGGCCGAACAGTTCAGATTCGAGCAGCGCTTCCGGGATGGCACCGCAATTGATGGCGATAAACGGCTTGTCCTTACGCGGGCTTGCCTGGTGTATGGCCCGCGCCAGTAGTTCCTTGCCTGACCCGCTTTCCCCCTGGATGAATACGCTGGCATCCGACACGGCCATCAGTTTGGCCTGGCCGAGTAGGTTTTCCATCTGCGGACTTCGCGTGATGATTTCGGAACGCCATGACTCATCCTCCACCGTATTGCTGGGCGAATGCATGCTGCCCATGCGTATGGCCGCTTCGACTTGCTGCAACAGCGATTTGCTGTCGAATGGCTTGGTCAGGAAACCGAACACCCCGCGTTGTGTCGCTTCTACCGCTTCCGGTATCGAGCCATGCGCCGTGAGCATGATCACCGGCAATGCCGGGTCGTTTTTATGGATAGCATCGAACAGGGCCATGCCGTCCATGCCAGGCATGCGTAAATCGCTGATGACCAGGGCAGGGCGGTTGATGGCGATCTGGGTCAGCGCTTTTTCGCCGCTGGATGCCGAGGTGACCTGGTAACCCGCGGCATTCAGGCGCATCTCCAACAGCCGCAGGATATCCGCATCGTCATCCACTGCTAATATGCGGTGGCTACCGGGAGTGCTGACGGCAGCGGCGCTCATCGGTATGCTCATTTTGGCGAGCCCTGCCCACGGTCGATCATGGTTTTTTCTATGTTCTTCAGTTCGTCCAGTTTCCGCTGCAGGTTATCCGCACGCTGTTGTGCGCTATCGGTTTTCGACTGCAGATTGTCCAGCCTGGATTGCAGGGTGTCCGCACGTTTTTGCTCGTCACGCACTTTCGCATTGAGCTTCGTCGTATCCGCTACATAATCTTTCAATAAACCGGCCAGTACGCGATGGTCATTTTCCAATGCGGGTTCCCGTAGCAACTGGTCGAGCAGGGCTTGCGCTTTTACCGGGTCACGCACACGGCTATTCGGCAGGCCATACAAGGCTGCCAGTTTCATGCGTACCAGCAAGGTTGAATCATCCGCTTTAGTGTTGGCCAGTGCTTGATTCAACTGCATTACTTCTTTTTTCTGCAGTTCCTGTGTGGACGCCATGGTGGCGGCGATATAGGCATAGATAGACTCGGCCGGGGCAGGTGCAGTTATCACAGGCTCCGCCGGCTTGACAGGCTTCCTGGCCTGCATGGCGCAACCCGCCAGGCTGCTTATCAGCCAGGCAATCATGAAGAGGTGCAATCGTTTAAGCATGGGCATTGAATTGTTCTGTCGATACGAAAGGCAGGCGTACCCGGAAGTGCGCGCCTAATTTAGAGGGAATCAATGATATCTCACCGCCGTGGGCATCGACATATTCTTTCGCGATGGATAAGCCCAGTCCGCTGCCGCTGACCAGGCTGTCATAGACGGCACTGCCGCGATAGAAGGGATCGAATAGCCTTGCCTTGTCTGAATCCATGACGCCCGGCCCGCTGTCGTACACTTCCATGATGGCATATTCTTTTTCACGGAACAGCCGCAAATTGATCACCCCGGATGGCGGCGTGTACTTGATGGCATTCGAGATCAGGTTATCGATAACGGTATGGATCTTTTCCTGGTCGCAAGCCAGGTAGATAGGTTGCAGGTCGGATTCTACCTCGATGTGCTTGCTGTTCAGCATCAGGGTATATCCCGCCAGGATATGCTGCATGCACTCTGCCAGTGACACCGTGCTGATGTTCAGCGGAGGCTTCTTGAACTGTGCCGCGGTGTAGTGCAGCAGGTTTTCTATCATCTCCTGCAGGCGCAGGCTATTTTCACGCAGTATGCCTGCAATCTCCTTCTGCTGCTCACTGAGCGTTCCACCTACTTCATCGCTGAGCAATTCACTGCCCTGGCGAATGGCGGTCAACGGTGTCTTGAGTTCGTGCGAAACATGCCGCAGGAAACGCTGTTTCTCTTCTTCCACCAGGCGTAATTGGCTCCGCAGCCAATCCAGCCGCTCTCCCAGCACCCGCATATCGCCCGGGCCGTCGATATTGATCGGGTCTTCGTAATGGCCTTCACCCAGGTGGCGGATCGCCTCATCCATGTGGCGGATAGGACGCGCCACCAGGTAAGTAATGGCCAGCGCAACCAGGAATGCGACGGGGACAAGAGTGAGCGTCTGCCAGAATAATAACTTCTGGAGATGCTCTGCATTCTCTGCAAGCGAGGCCGACTCGCGGTCTATCAGGCGGTTATTCTCGGCCAGGATGTCCTGTGCCTGTCGCGACAGATCCCTGAACTGTTCGATGGACGTTTCCGAAAGCCGGATGGGTTCGGCGTCGTCCTTACCCGTAATTTGCCTGTTGCCAGGCTGAAGTTGGACTGCTGCAGATTGCGCTTCCGCTTCCGCATTCTGCTGTCCTATGCTTGCGAGTTCTTCGAAGAGTGCAGTTTCCTGGCCGCCGATAGCCGCTAATGCAGCCAATTGCTGCTGGCTGAGGGGCAACTTCCCAAGCTGCTGCAGGTTGGCGGTGAACTTCTGGTGAGCGAGCTTGTAGTGATCCAGCAGTTGCTCGTCGTTCAGCACGCTGTACTGGCGGGCACTGCGCTCCATCAGGTTTAACTGCTCCACGAGCACGCGGCTGGCCCGTGTCGCCTGTACTGCCTGCGCAACCGTGCTTCGACTCTGCGTGGCAAGCCTGTCCACATACAAGGCAGCATTACCGAAGGCAAATAGCAGAGGGAGTAACGCCAGGGCAAACCCCAGCAACAGCAGTTTCAGGAAGGATTTCGGATACATCATGCAGGGATAACCTTGATAACGCTGTCTTGCCGGCAGGCAATAGATAAGCGCATTACAGCCGTATTAGCGCAGTTCTCATAATAATGCCGGGTATAATAATGCATGACTTCTTTATCGCTTATTGTCGCCGTGGCACATCACGGAGTGATCGGTGTAAACAACACCTTGCCCTGGCATCTGCCGGAAGATTTAAAACGATTTCGTGCCCTGACCATTGGGCATCATATCATTATGGGCAGGAAAACCCATGAATCGCTTAATCGCCTGCTGCCTGGCAGAACCCATGTAATAGTCACGCGAAATCCCGATTATAAAGTGGAAGGTGCGCTGGTTGCACACTCGTTGCAAGAGGCTATTACGCTCTGCGCTGATGATCCGGAGGTCTTTGTCATCGGCGGTGCAGAGCTTTTTAAAGATGCCTTGGAGCACGCTGACACGCTGTACCTTACCGAGATCGATGCGGAGTATGCCGGGGATGTCTTTTTCCCGACATTCGATGCCAGCGCCTGGAAAGAGGCATCGCGGGAGCAGAACGTGAGCGTGAACGGGCTGGGGTTTACCTACGTCACCTACAACAAGCTTTAGAAGAGCTTTAGGTCTAGAGCAATATCAAGGCCACGCAATAATTCGCATGTTGCTGATGAGGAAGCCTCACCAGCAACGCACTGGTCTACTGGGCAACGCAATCCACGTAGTAAGCCGACTTTCCGTCTACCATCGTCTTCACGAGACCATGCACATCGGTTTCAAATCCCGGGAAACGTTCATTGAAGTCGCGTGCAAACTTCAGGTAATTCACGATGATGCGGTTGAACTGCTCGCCGGGGATCAGCAGGGGAATGCCCGGCGGATAGGGCGTCAGCAATACCGCAGTGATGCGGCCTTCCAGTTCGTCGATCAGTACACGGTCTATCTTGCGATGCGCCATTTTGGCAAATGCGTCGGTCGGCTTCATGGCAGGGATCATGTCCGACAGATACATTTCAGTCGTCAAGCGTGCCACGTCGTTGGCTTTGTACACTTCATGTATCTGCGTGCATAGCTCGCGCAGGCCGATGCGCTCGTAGCGCGGGAACTTGGCCGAGAATTCCGGCAATACCTTCCATAAGGGCTGATTCTTGTCATAGTCGTCCTTGAACTGCTGCAGCGCTGCGACCATGGTGTTCCAGCGGCCTTTGGTAATGCCTATGGTGAACATGATGAAGAAGGAATACAGGCCGGTCTTCTCCACGATGACGCCATGTTCGGCCAGGTATTTAGTGACGATGGCGGCGGGTATGCCGAACTCGTTGGAGAAATCGCCGTGGATATCCAGGCCCGGCGTTATGATGGTGGCCTTGATCGGATCCAGCATATTGAATCCTTCGGCCAGGTTGCCGAAACCATGCCAGCTCTCGCCGGCTTTCAGCATCCAGGCATCGCGGTCCTCTATGCCTTCCTCAGACAAGTCGTCCGGGCCCCATACCTTGAACCACCAGTCAGCGCCCCATTCCTCGTCCACCTTGCGCATGGCACGGCGGAAATCCAGCGCTTCCATGATGGACTCTTCCACTAGCGCGGTACCACCCGGCGCTTCCATCATGGCCGCAGCCACGTCGCAGCTGGCGATGATGGAATATTGCGGGCTGGTCGAGGTGTGCATCAGGTAGGCCTCGTTGAACACGTCGCGGTCGAGCTGGATGCCTTCGGCATTCTGTACCAGTATCTGCGACGCCTGGCTCAGGCCGGCCAGCAGTTTGTGCGTGGATTGCGTGGAGAAGATCATGGACTCCTTGCAGCGCGGGCGATCAGCACCGATGGCATGGTAGTCGCCGTAGAAATCATGGAAGGTGGCATGCGGCAGCCAGGCTTCATCGAAATGCAGGGTGTCGATCTTGCCGTCCAGCATCTCCTTGATCTCTTCCACATTGTAGAGCACGCCGTCGTAGGTTGACTGCGTAATCGTCAATACGCGCGGCTTGGCGTTCTTGTCGGTGGCAAACGGGTTGCGTTCGATCTTCTTCTTGATGTTTTCCCACTCGAACTCGGCTTTCGGTATCGGCCCGATAATGCCGAAATGGTTACGCGTCGGCATCAGGAAGACGGGGATGGCGCCGGTCATGATGATGGAATGCAGCACCGATTTATGGCAGTTGCGGTCTACGACGACGATGTCGCCCGGCGCTACGGTGGAGTTCCATACGATCTTGTTGGACGTTGAAGTGCCGTTGGTCACGAAATATAAATGGTCGCAGTTGTAGATGCGGGCGGCATTGCGCTCAGACGCGGCGACCGGGCCGGTGTGGTCCAGCAGCTGGCCGAGCTCATCGACCGCATTGCAGACGTCGGCGCGCAGCATATTCTCGCCGAAGAACTGGTGGAACATCTGGCCGACCGGGGATTTCAGGAACGCTACGCCGCCGGAGTGGCCGGGACAGTGCCAGGAGTAGGAGCCGTCGGCAGCGTAATGCACCAGCGCGCGGAAGAACGGCGGCGGCAGGCTGTCCAGGTAGGTGCGCGCTTCACGCAGGATATAACGTGCCACGAATTCCGGCGTGTCTTCATACATATGGATGAACCCGTTGAGTTCTCGCAGGATCTCGTTGGGAATATGGCGCGAAGTGCGGGTTTCACCGTGCAGGAAGATGGGGATTTCCTCATTGCGGTAGCGTATCTCATCGACGAACTTGCGCAGGTTATCCAGCGCTTCCGGTTTTTCCTCGATGAATTCTTCATCATCGATGGACAGGATAAATGCCGATGCACGGCTTTGCTGCTGGGCGAACGAGGTAAGGTCGCCGTAACTGGTGACACCTAGAACCTCAACGCCTTCTTCCTCAATGGCTTTGGCGAGCACACGGATGCCAAGGCCGGAAGAGTTTTCGGAGCGGAAGTCTTCATCGATGATGACGACGGGGAAGCGGAATTTCATTGCATGCTCCTAAAGGAGTAAATCAATAGCATCGGAACATCCATCACTTGCAAAGTTCGGGTGATAGTTGCGTATTGAGGATGACGGGAGGATTGGATACTTGTTAAAGGGTTTGGCTAAATCTTGGGCAGGGTAACGCCGACCTGACCCTGGTATTTTCCGCCACGGTCTTTGTATGAGGTTTCGCATACGTCGTCTTCATCGGCCTCGAAGAACAGTACCTGGGCACAGCCCTCGTTGGCGTAGATCTTGGCAGGCAGGGGAGTGGTGTTGCTGAATTCCAGTGTCACATAGCCTTCCCATTCCGGCTCGAACGGCGTGACATTGACGATGATGCCGCAACGCGCATAGGTGGATTTGCCCAGGCAGATGGTCAGCACGTTGCGCGGGATGCGGAAGTACTCGACAGTGCGCGCCAATGCGAAGGAGTTCGGCGGGATGATGCAGTAGTCAGCATCCACCTCCACAAAGGAATTCGGGTCGAAATTCTTGGGGTCGACGATGGTGCTGTTGATGTTGGTGAACAGCTTGAATTCGCTGGAGCAACGGATATCGTAACCGTAACTGGATGTGCCGTAGGACACTAGTTTCTGGCCATTGGCGTGCTTGACCTGATTGGGTTCGAACGGCTCTATCATGCCGTGGTTTTCCGCCATGCGGCGTATCCATTTATCCGATTTTATGCTCATAGATTAGTCGTTCAATATAGTGGTGCGATTGTTAAAAATTATTGCTATCTGAGCTGACGTCATGCAGCCCGAAGAGAACGCATTATAAGGCGCTTATATTACCTTTGTGAGTAAAGTTTTGATTAATAATCACGTAATTCCTGATAAAAAATCCTCATCCCGCAAAGCGGGATGAGGATTTCAAATGGCTTATCAGAGGGCTAACTAATCAAGTAAATTAAGCGTCGCCGCCAAGCTCAATGCTGTAACGCCAGAACTGGTCTTCATGCTCAAAGATCACCTTGGATGCCTGCGGATCCTGGCTGCCTGCCGGGTACTGGTGCACCGGCTTACGGTCCTTGGCCCAGGCTTCGATGACGGGGTCTACCAGGCGCCACTGCGCTTCCACTTCGCTGATGTGCAGGTACAGCGAATTGTCGCCTTCCATCAGGTTTAGCAGTAGCGTTTCGTACGCGTCGATGGACTCGTCACCGGGCAAGCGGTTCGCGGAATCCAGCTGGATGGTGCGTGTATTGATGTCCAGGCCGGGAATCTTAGACTGGATCTCAAGCTTGATGCATTCGCGTGGCTGTATGCCCAGCATCAGCCAATTCTGTTGCTGGCCGCTGCCGATCTGCAAAGGCGCTTTCTTGAAACGGATGGAGATGCGGGTATCAGCCTCGTGCAGGCGCTTTGCCGTGCGGATATAGAACGGCACACCTTGCCAGCGCGGGTTGTCGATGAACAGCTTGAGCGCTGCATAGGTTTCCACCACGCTGCCGGTGTCACCCAGTTCCTCCAGGTAGCCCGGCACTTTTTCACCATTAATCTCGCCGGCCGAGTACTGTGCACGGAAGGCGTATTTATCCAGTTTATCGATGGGGATAGGACGCATGGCTTCCAGCACCTTGATCTTCTCGGCACGGATGGCATCCGGCGACAGCTCCTTCGGCATTTCCATGGCGGTCAGCGCCAGGGTCTGCAGGATGTGGCTCTGGATCATGTCCCTTAATGCACCCGTTGAATCGTAGAACTGGGTACGTTCGCCCACGCCCAGCATCTCGGTGTTGGTGATCTGCACATGGTCGATGTATTCGCTGTTCCAGATTGGTTCCAGCACTGCATTGGCAAAGCGTTGCAGCATGATGTTCTGCAATGCGGATTTGCCCAGGTAGTGGTCGATACGGTAGATCTGGCTTTCCTTCAGGTGCTTGGAAAGCGAAGCCTGCAGCGCCTGGGCCGATTTCAGGTCGGTACCGAACGGTTTTTCGATGACGACACGGCGTGAATATTTTGAGTCATCCACCAGGCCTACGTTGTATAGCTGCTCGACTATCGTGGCAAAATCGGAAGGGCGTACCGACAGGAAGTAGGCCAGGTTCTGCGGGAACACAGCTTCGTTGGAAAGCGTTGCCTTCAGGCGGTCGAATGCAGTGGTATCTTCCGGCGGGTTGCTATGGTAATGGTTCCGTGCGATGAAACGCTTGAACACTTCCTGGTCGTAGCCGTTCTTGAACTTGGCGTCCAGCATGCCCTTGATATCGGCCTGCCAGGCTTCGCGCGATACTTCGCCGCGGCCTACAGAGAGGATCGCCATCTTGGCCGGCAAGCGGCCCAGCGAATCTAGCCGGAACAGGCCGGGCATGAGTTTTACGCGGGAAAGGTTGCCGCTGGCGCCGAACAGGACAAGCGTAGATTCATCGATTTGTTTAGTCATTTCCATGCTTTCTGATGAGTGAGCTTATTAGTTGGATTTGCTGCAAACATCGCCATGCGATATTTGCGGCGTGGGTACTTATCGTTTTAATCGATCTATTTATCGCTGACAGACTTGACGAAGTGGCCGCCAAAGCCGTTACGCATCATCGATAGTAGCTTATAGCTGAAGCCGTTGGCATCCTGGCTGCGGAAACGCGCCTGCAGCGCCAGTGTCAGCACGGGTGCTGCCACGCCTTGCTCCACCGATTCCATCACGGTCCAGCGGCCTTCGCCTGAATCGGCAACATACGGTGCAACAGCCGTCAACTCCTGGTCTTCCTTCAGTGCATCTGCAGTGAGATCCAGCAGCCAGCTGCGTACTACAGAACCATGACGCCAAAGTTCGGTGATCTGCGCCAGGTCGAGGTTGAACGACTCCTTACCCTTGATCAGGTCCAAGCCTTCGGCCATCGCCTGCATCATGCCGTATTCGATACCGTTGTGTATCATCTTGGTGAAATGGCCCGAGCCGATGGGACCCACGTGCGCCCAGCCATTTTCCTTGGATGGCGCCAGTGCGATCAGGATGGACTCAACATCTTTAGCCACTTCAGGCGTTGCCCCTACCATCAGGCAGTAACCGTTTTCCAATCCCCAGATGCCGCCTGACGTGCCTGCATCCATAAAGCCGATGCCGCGTTCCGCCAGCCATGCGCCGCGGCGCTGGCTATCTTTGTAATTGGAGTTGCCGCCGTCGATGATGATATCGCCCTTGGTCAGCATGGGGGCCAGGTCCTGGATCTGGATCTCGGTGGGTGCGCCGCTCGGCAGCATCAACCAGATCACGCGCTTGGCTTCCGGTGAATTCTCCGTCAGTTTGGAAACGGCATCGGGTACTGAGGTAGCACCTATCATGCCTTCCTTTTCCACTAGCTGGTTTACTACGTCCACGCTCCTGTCATACCCCACGACTTCGATGCCGCTGCGTAACAGGCGGGTGGTCATATTGCCGCCCATTTTTCCCAGGCCAACCATTGCTAATTTCATATTTTTTCCTTGATGAGGCGTGATGAGGATAGTGTGCCATCTTCCTTTTGGGTAAGATAGCAGGTCAAATTCTTAGGTACTAATCTCAGATACTTAGTCCCGCAATTATAACGTGAAGGCTTTACATCATGCAAAAGACTAACCCGCAATCCGGCATAAAAAAACAGGTCAGCCGATGGCATGCATTTGATAGCCAGGATGCGATTAACCAGGCAACGTTATCGCAGGTTTTAACCCTTGCGGCGAAGGCGATCAAGCAGAATGGGAGTTTTTCAATCGTGCTTGCGGGCGGCACTACACCGAAAAGCGTGTATGAACTGTTGCGCAATGCGGACACCGACTGGTCGAAATGGCATGTCTACTACAACGACGACCGTTGCCTGCCTGCCGATCATCCAGATCGCAACAGTTTGATGGCAGCAGAAGTGTGGCTGAACCATGTCAGTATTCCTGCCAACCAGATTTACCCTATCCCCACCGAACTTGGCCCGGAACCCGCTGCAGAAGCGTACCGTGAGATTCTATCTACATTGGATAATGACTTCGACCTGGTGTTGCTTGGCCTGGGTGAGGACGGCCATACCGCCAGCCTGTTCCCCGGCCAAACCTGGAATGACAGCCTGGATGCCTTTGCAGTCTACGAAGCGCCCAAGCCGCCGCCTGAGCGTGTCTCCATCAGCGCCAGCAGGTTAAGCAGGGCGAAAGAGGTGATCTTCCTGGTGACCGGTGCCGGCAAGCAGGACGCCGTGGATAACTGGCGTAAAGGCGTGGCAATCCCTGCTAGCGTGATCACGCCTGAAAATGGCGTGGATGTTTATTACTTTGGCGTGAAGGTCGCTGAGTAAGCAGCGGGCCCTTCACGGACAAGACCTTCATTGTATGGCGTCAAGACCGGATGGCGTTCTCAAATTTCTGACTGCTGTTGCAGTTGATATTTTGTGAAAATTATTAGCTTCATTCCCCTAAAGGCATTCTGTTTGGAGAGTGTAGGGTGGATGAGCGTAAGCGTTATCCACCGAAAGAAAGTTGTGAAATGGCGGATGACGCTTACGCTCATCCACCCTACCTTAACTCTTGAAGCGTTCAACAACTTTTCTAAATGCAATGTCCTGGAAGGCGCATGGATATTGCTTTCCAGGACAGCGTGTTTTGCCGTTATATCAGGTGTTCTGGATTACGATATTCGGGAATTTACTGCTGTGGTCCAGCGCCAAGTCTGCCAGTTTTACCGCAGCCGTTCTCGCGATCTGCTTATAGATGGCAGCGACTTTACCGTCCGGGTCGGCAACCACGGTAGGCGTCCCGCTATCGGCCTGCTCACGAATATGGATGTCCAGCGGCAGGCTGCCAAGTAGATCCACATTGTAATCCTTGCACATGGCCGCGCCGCCGCCGGCACCGAAGATATGCTCTTCATGCCCGCAGTTGCTGCATATGTGCGTGCTCATGTTCTCCACGATGCCCAGGATGGGGATACCGACTTTTTCGAACATCTTCAATCCCTTGCGTGCATCCAACAGGGCAATGTCCTGCGGTGTCGTGACGATGACGGCACCTGTCACTGGTACTTTCTGCGATAGCGTCAACTGGATGTCGCCGGTGCCCGGCGGCAAGTCAATCACCAGGTAATCCAGGTCGCGCCAGCGCGTGTCGCGCAATAGCTGCTCCAGCGCACCTACTACCATGGGGCCGCGCCAGACCATGGGCGTATCGATGTCCACCAGGAAACCGATGGACATGGCCTGTATGCCATGGCTTTCCATGGGTTCGATGCTTTTGCCGTCGGCACTGTCAGGGCGGCCGGAAATGCCGAGCATCTGGGGTTGCGAAGGGCCGTAGATGTCTGCATCCAGTATGCCCACGGATGCGCCTTCTTCGGACAACGCCAGCGCCAGGTTCACCGCGGTAGTGGATTTGCCGACACCGCCCTTGCCCGAGGCGACCGCGATGATGTTCTTTACGTTGGGCAACAACGGGACGCCGCGCTGCACACTGTGTGAAACGATGCGGCTGCCGATGTTGATGAAAATGCTGCCTATGCCGGGAATGGCTTTAAGTGCCGTTTCCACCATGGCCTGGATAGGCGCGAACTGGCTTTTTGCCGGGTAACCCAGCACGATGTCCAATGAGATGTTATTGCCGTCTATCTTGATGTTCTTGGCCGACTTGCTGCTGACGAAATCCTTCCCTGTATTCGGATCCAGCACTTCTCTTAGTGCGTTCTGGATGTCGATTTCTGCAATGGCCATATGGGTGAATCCTGAGTAAACGTGGGGTGAATTAAGCCATTCGATTTTAACCGATGTGCCTGCTTGATTTTAACCGATGTGAAAGTAGGCGTCATTTGCTAAAATGCACGTCTAACTATTCAGAATGTCAGCAGATTCGATTCATGACCAGCCCAGCCGCACAGACATCCCTTAACGAAACGTCCGTAAAACCGCCCAGGAAAATGCTGGTCACGTCTGCCTTGCCTTACGCCAATGGCAGCATCCACCTCGGCCACCTAGTGGAATATATCCAGACCGACATCTGGGTGCGTTTCCAGAAGATGCAGGGCAATACCATCCACTATGTCTGTGCCGACGATACGCACGGCACGCCTATCATGCTGCGTGCCGAGAAAGAGGGCATCACGCCAGAGGAATTAATTGCGCGCGTGCACACCGAGCACAGCAATGATTTTGCCGATTTCCTGGTGGAGTTCGACAATTATTACTCCACTAATTCCGAGGAGAACCGCGAGCTGGCGAGCAGTATCTATACCTCGCTAAAAGCGAACGGCAAGATCGCCACCAAGACCATCGAGCAGTTTTACGACCCGGTCAAAAGCATGTTCCTGCCGGATCGCTTCATTAAGGGCGAATGCCCAAAATGCCATGCCAAAGACCAGTATGGGGATTCCTGCGAGGTTTGCGGCTCGACCTATAACCCGACGGAACTCATCAATCCGTACTCTGCAGTCTCCGGCGCTGTGCCGGTACGCAAGGAAACCGAGCATTACTTCTTCAAGTTGTCGGAGTGTGCTGACTTCCTGAAAGCCTGGACGCGTTCCGGCACCCTGCAACCCGAGGCCGCTAATAAGATGAACGAGTGGCTGGGTGATGACAGCGACAACAAACTCTCGGACTGGGATATCTCGCGCGACGCTCCGTATTTCGGCTTCGAAATCCCCGATGCGCCCGGCAAGTACTTCTATGTCTGGCTGGATGCCCCTATCGGCTACATGGCCAGTTTCAAGAACCTGTGCGCAAAAAGCCAGCAGGCCGGCAATCAGAAGCCGGCGCTGGATTTCGACGAGTACTGGAAGGCGGATTCCACCACTGAGCTTTACCATTTCATCGGCAAGGACATCCTCTACTTCCATGCCTTGTTCTGGCCCGCCACGCTTGAGTATTCCGGCTACCGCAAGCCCACCCAGATCTTCGCGCATGGCTTCCTGACCGTGAACGGCGAGAAGATGTCCAAGTCGCGGGGCACGTTCGTCACTGCACGCAGCTTCCTGGAGCATGTGAAAAATCCAGAATACCTGCGCTATTACTATGCGGCCAAGATCAACGGCACCATGGAGGATATCGACCTCAACCTGGAAGATTTCGTCGCGCGCGTCAATAGCGACTTGATCGGCAAGTACATCAATATCGCCAGTCGCTGTGCCGGATTCGTCAGCAAGCGTTTTGCAGGCAGGCTGACCGATATCGCCATCAGCAATGAAAAGCTGGATGCCTACCTGGCGCTGATCTCTCAGAACAATAAAGCGCATCATGGCCAGGAGTATGAAACCTCGAAGGAGATCCTTTCGCAGGTGCTGTTGCTGATACGTAATTATTCTGAAGCCATCCGCACCGACTACGAAGCCTTGAATTACGGCAAAGCCATCCGCCAGATCATGGCCGCCGCCGATGCAGCGAATATCTTCGTCAACGAGTGCAAGCCCTGGGAACTGTCCAAGCTGGATAACCCGCTGGCCAGTGAAGTATTGCAGTGGGTCTGCAGCCTTAGCCTGGAAATATTCAGGTTGCTGACCCTGTATCTCAAGCCGGTATTGCCGGAACTGGCGAAGAATGTCGAAAGCTTCCTCAATGTTGCACCGCTGCAATGGAACGATGTGGCTGCCTCGTTATCCGGCAGCAGCGTTATTTCCACGTATCAGCACCTGATGACCCGCATAGATCCCAAACTGATTGAAGCCATGACAGACGCAAATAAAGAAAACCTGCAAGCGACCACCCAGGCTGCACCTGCTCCTGCAGTTGCAGTGGAGAAGCCTGAAACCGATGCCAGCTATATCGGTATAGACGATTTCACAAAGATCGACTTGCGCATCGCGCGCATCGTCACTGCCGAGCACGTGGAAGGTGCGGAGAAATTGCTCAAGCTTATGCTGGATATCGGTGAGCCTGCCCCGAGGCAGGTGTTCGCCGGCATCAAGTCCGCCTACGACCCTGCTACTTTGGTAGGGCGCCTGACGGTCATGGTCGCCAACCTTGCCCCGCGCAAGATGAAGTTCGGCATGAGCGAAGGCATGGTCTTGGCAGCCAGTGATGAAAGCGGCGGCCCGTTCATTATGTCGCCTGATGCCGGCGCACAGCCTGGTATGCGCGTAAAGTAAACAAGCTTCGATTCCAATTTCCACATAAACAAAAAGCGCCACAGGCGCTTTTTGTTTATGTGGCTTTTAATAAGGATCAAACAGTAAGTCAGTCGATCTTTTACTGATCCTTACTTCAACCTTAATTGGCTTTTTTGGCTGGGGTGGATGCAGTTTTTGTTTTCTCTGCCGTGGCAGTTTCAGCAATGGTTTTTCCAGAAACACTGACGCTGGACTTGAGTTTTGCCGTGCTTTTGTCGCCGAATCCAGGCACGTTGTTTAAATCGTCTGCCGTCTTGAACGGCCCGTTCTTGGTCCGATAGTCGATGATCGCTTTTGCTTTCGATGGACCTACACCCTTCAATGACTGTAGCTCTTCCTTCGTGGCGGTGTTGATATTGACCGCAGCGAACGTGTTAAAGGAAAGTGTAATTAAAGCGAGTAAAACGAAAAGTAACTTCTTCATTTGTTTCCCCTTGAGTAAATAAAGTGATACGCCTTGGGCGTCATCAAATAATATCAAAGGTTTTAAATGAATACTATAGTCTTCATCCGTAATTCAATACGATATAAATATCGATTGATGAATGCTTATGAAATTTCCCTGTGTATGTTCTCCAGGGCAACAAGCGGGTCTGCTGCCTGGGTGATGGGTCGGCCGATCACCAGGTAATTCGCACCAAAACTCAAGGCAAGGGCAGGGGTGATAACGCGGCTCTGGTCGTTTGAATCCACATTCGCCGGGCGAATCCCAGGCGTAACCAGTAAAAACTCCTGGCCCAATGCATTGCGCAGTTCTATGGCTTCCATTGCAGAGCATACTAGGCCATCCAACCCTGACTGCTGGGCGAGCCTGGCAAGATTAATCACCTGGTCCTGCAATTTTCCAGGAACGCCTATCTCATTCAGTGCCAACTGGTCCATGCTGGTCAATACGCTCACCGCGATGAGCAATGGGGTATGGCCGGATTTATCCACACCGGTTTTTGCCGCTTCCATCATGGCTCTCCCGCCGGATGCATGCACGTTGAGCATCCATACCCCAAGGCGGCTGGCGGCTTCACACGCTTTCGCCACGGTAGTGGGAATGTCGTGGAATTTAAGGTCGAGGAATACCCCGAAGCCTTTCTTGATCAGTGTTTCTACGATGGCCGGACCAGTTGCTGTAAACAATTCTTTGCCTACTTTGACCCGGCATATGGCCGGATTCAATTGCTCAGCCAGCCTCAATGCACTTGCAGCATCCGCGTAATCAAGTGCGACAATGATTTTTGGATCATGTGGATTTGGCTGTAGTGGGCTGGTATTCACTGCGGTACTCATTATGCTGTTGCCTCTTTAGGCTCGGGCGAGATGGATTCCCACGCATTGCAGGCAGGGCATTGCCAGTGGAAGTTGCGCGCCTTGAAGCCGCATTGGCTGCACACATGGGCATTGCGATTGCCGATAGCATTGCGCACAGTCACCTGCATCAGTGTGTTGTCTGTGGCATTTTCATCTGCAGCATTGGTGCGTGCCTTGAGCAGATGTTCCAGCGTCTGCAGGCTGGGTTTTCTTTCAAGCTCATTGCGGGCCAGTCTGGCAGCGCTTTCGGGGCCTTCTTCACTGAGTGTGATTTCATAGACTACACTTAGCAGGGAAGACAGTTTATACGTCTGGAAATAGTAATTAACCAGCTCTATGCCCTCCGGCATTTTTTCAAGGGCACGATAGGCCGTCAGTAGCTTATTCGCCACTAGGCCAAGATATTCCGGTTGCTGGAATTCGACACGCTTCCAGAAGGAGATGGCCATCTTGTGCGCACCGGTGCTGGTTTCCATGTCGCCCAGCATGATATTGGCACGTACGCAGTTTTTGTTGGCATCCAGTGCCGTTTCCAGCTCATGACGCGCAGTGTGCGTGTCATTTTCCAGGATGGATTTCATTGCCATCTCGCAGTAGAACTGCGCAATCTCTTTACGGAAGGTAACGCCGGAAATGCGTTCCAGTTCGGTTGCACTCTTGATGGCACGTTCCCATTCGCGCTCACGTATGTAGATTTCAAGCAGGGCGCGTAATGCCGGTTGCTGGTAGCGGCTATCGTCCAGCGAACTGAACAGCTCTTCCGCCCGGTCGAATAGGCCGGCCTTCAGGTAGTCCTGTGCCAATTCGGCTTTTACTGCTTGTCGTTGTGCCGTGGGTAGTTCCTTACGATCCAGCAGGCTTAAATGCAGGTTGATAGCCCGGTCCACTTCGCCGCTGCGGCGGAACAGGCTGCCCAGGGCAAAATGCAGTTCCAACGATTCGGCGTTGGCCTGCACGGCTTCTATAAACGCTTCGATGGCCTTGTCGTGCTGGTCGGTGATTAAGAAGTTGAGGCCTTTGAAATACGCTGCAGGCAGGTTGCTGGATTCCGATAGTAGCTGGTTGATATCGACCCGTGCCGCCACCCAACCCAGCGTAAAGAAGAGCGGGAGGGCCAGTAGCCACCAGTATTCAAATTCCATCATGCCGTGAAATTCTTATGTTGTTCTGTCATATAGTTCATGGTCATGGCAATACAGCCTTACTCATTCGGTTTAAGTGTTTTTATTTCGCGCTTTACCGCCAGCAATTCACGTCGTTGCTTGATGACCCAGGGCAGGCATACGACCAGGCCGGTAATGATGCCCAGCAATAGTGTAATCAGCAGCATCAGCGACAATGGCGCCTGCCAGGCGTATCCCAGATAGTAATGCAGGACGACGAGCGATGTATTTTTTAAGGCCAAGCCGAGCAAGAGGATGAACAGGGAAGCGCCTAATAATATATAAATAAATCGCATGCTGTATTTTACCTAAGCGCCCGTTTTTTACCTAGCGGGCATGCGCTCTCAGGCGGCGTATAAAAAAACGGCAGCATCGTTAGGATGCTGCCGTTTCGTATCAATCATCAACTATTACCTGATCGTTATCGTTAGCCTATTAATGGCTATTTAATAAGATCAACTCGTTCGCGCAATTCTTTACCTGCCTTGAAGTGCGGTACGTGCTTTTCAGGCACTTGCACTTTGGAGCCTGTCTTCGGGTTACGGCCGAGACGAGGAGGACGGTAGTTAAGACTGAAACTCCCGAATCCGCGGATCTCGATACGTTCACCTGTCGACAGGTTATCCGACATGGAGTCCAGGATAGCCTTCACTGAAAGCTCGGCATCCTTGACTACCAATTGCGGAAAACGCGCAGCGAGGTTAGCGATTAGCTCTGATTTTGTCATGCCGAATCGCCTTATTCGTTGTTTTTGCTGTCAAGTTTTGCTTTAAGCAGTGCGCCCAGGCTGGTAGTACCGGCAGTTCCGGAGTTGTCAATGCTCAGCTTCTGCATGGCATCCGCTTCTTCGGCAATGTCCTTGGCCTTGATGGACAGGGTGATTGCACGCGTCTTGCGGTCAACGTTCGTGATGCGAGCTTCGATTTCCTGGCCTTCTTTCAGGACTGAAGCAACGTCGGTCACTTTTTCCTTGGAGATGTCAGAAGCACGCAGGTAGCCTTCAACTTCGCCGTCCAGGGTAATCACTGCACCCTTTTCTTCGATGGTCTTCACGATACCCTTAACGATTGCACCCTTGTCGTTCACTGTGGTGTAAGCGCCGAATGGATCGTTATCCATTTGCTTAACGCCCAGGGAGATCCGTTCTTTCTCGACATCGATGCTGAGTACCAGCGCAGAGATCTCGTCACCCTTCTTGAAGTTGCGGATCGCTTCTTCGCCAGTCTGGTTCCATGACAGGTCAGACAGGTGGACCAGGCCGTCGATACCGCCTGGCAAACCGATGAATACGCCGAAGTCAGTGATGGACTTGATCTGGCCGCTAACTTTGTCGCCCTTCTTGTGGCTGGCAGCGAAATCATCCCAGGGATTAGCCTGGCATTGCTTCATGCCCAGTGACAGGCGACGACGGTCTTCGTCGATTTCCAGGATCATGACTTCTACTTCGTCACCCAGTTGGGCGATCTTGGCAGGGTGTACGTTCTTGTTGGTCCAATCCATTTCGGAAACGTGCACCAGGCCTTCAATGCCCGGCTCGATTTCAACGAATGCGCCGTAGTCGGTCAGGTTGGACACCTTGCCGAACAGGCGTGTGCTGACTGGATAGCGGCGTGTCAAGGCAACCCATGGGTCGTCGCCCAGTTGCTTGATACCAAGTGAAACACGGTTCTTTTCTTGATCGAACTTCAGGATCTTGGCTTCAACTTCTTCACCAACAGTCAACACCTCGGAGGGGTGCTTGACGCGGCGCCATGCCAGGTCGGTGATGTGCAGCAGGCCGTCGATACCGCCCAGGTCCACGAACGCGCCGTAGTCGGTAATGTTCTTGACGATACCCTTGACGACTGCGCCTTCTTTCAGTGAGCCCATCAATGCTTCGCGGTCAGCACCCATGCTCTCTTCGAGCACTGCACGGCGTGAGACCACGACGTTGTTACGCTTGCGATCCAGCTTGATAACCTTGAAATCCCATTCCTTGTTTTCGAATGGTGTCGTGTCTTTTACAGGACGCAGGTCAACCAGCGAACCTGGCAGGAAGGCACGGATGCCGTTAACCATAACGGTCAGGCCACCCTTAACGCGGCCATTGACCTGGCCCTTGATGATGCGGGCTTCGTTCATTGCCTCTTCCAGGTCCAGCCATGCGGCCAGGCGTTTCGCTTTTTCACGGGACAGCTTGGTAGAACCGTAGCCATCTTCCAGTGATTCGATGCAGACTTTTACGAAGTCGCCGACGGCAACTTCCATTTCGCCGCGGTCGTTCAGGAATTCGGCAGCATCGATAATGCTCTCGGACTTCAGTCCGGCGTTTACGATCACGTGGTCGGAATCGATGAAGATGACTTCTGCGGTGATTACTTCACCGGAGCGCATTTCCTGGCGTGCCAGGCTTTCCTCGAATAAAGCGGCAAAGCTTTCGTCAAAGGATGAAGGAGTTGAGGTTGAAACGTTAGCCATTAAAAAAGTTACCTAATATAATCCTGCCGTGCAGCAGGGAAATTAAAAAAGCCATGAACCGGTGTAGTTCACGGCGCCTAATCATTACTAAAAAGTACTACGCGGATAAAACGGGTTGATGCTTAACTATTGCTGATACTGTAGTGCTAGTGTTGTTGCTGTAATGCTGGTGCTGTAGTCCGGATTTGCAGCGCCAATCACTGAGTCTGTGCCACCATTTCCAAGGCTTTAGCGATGCTCTGCTCTATAGATAGCTGGCTGGTCTCAAGCAATTTGGCGTCCTGGGCTTGTTGCAATGGGGCAGCTGAACGCTGCTGGTCCCGTGCATCACGCGCTTGCAAATCTTTCAGGATGTCGTGCAGATTAGCATGGATTCCTTTTGACATCAACTGCTTATATCGGCGTTCCGCACGAATCTCGACACTCGCGGTCAGGTAGATTTTAGTGCCTGCGTCCGGGAAAATCACGGTTGCCATATCCCGTCCATCCGCAACCAGCCCTGGTGCCCGGCGGAAGCTATGTTGCAGGCCAAGCAGTGCGCGCCTCACGGCAGGATGCACTGCCACTTCGGAAGCGCCGCGGCTCATTTCTTCAGTGCGCACACCTTCGCTGACATCGTTGCCATTGAGCAATATCCTGTCCTGCCGGAATTTGATGATTAACTGTTCGGCCATTGCAGCCAGCGCATCTTCATCGTTCCAGGCAATGCCGTGTTGCTTTGCAGCCAATGCCACGATGCGGTACAGCGCGCCGGAGTCAAGATAGTGGAATCCCAATGTCTCGGCCACCCGTTGGGCAACCGTGCCCTTGCCGGAAGCGGAGGGGCCGTCAATCGCGATGACCGGGATGAAGGAAATGTTTGCCTGTGTAGTCATGCTGCTATCCGTACGATGCCCTGAAACTGCTTGAAATAATCCGGGAACGTCTTGGCGACGCAGCCGGGGTCATTGATCGTCACCGGGACACCGCCCAGGCTTGCCAGTGAAAAACACATGGCCATGCGGTGATCGTCGTAGGTGTCGATGGCTACGCCTGACGTCAACACAGCAGGCGGCGTGATACTTATATAGTCCGCCCCTTCTTCCACCGTGGCTCCCAGCTTGCGCAGTTCATTACTCATGGCGCTCAGCCGGTCGGTTTCCTTCACGCGCCAGCTGGCGATGTTGCGTAATGTCGTCGTGCCGTCCGTGAATAAAGCAGCCACCGCCAGCGTCATGGCGGCGTCGGGAATATGGTTGCAATCCATGTCCACTGCCATCAGCTTCCTGTCGGCAGGGCGGCTCGCCTCGATCCAGTTATCGCCCCAGCTGATCGTTGCGCCCATCCGGCTAAGTGCTTCTGAGAACAGGATATCGCCCTGGATGCTGTCTTTGCTTACGCCTTCTACGCGCACCGGTCCGCTGCCGATAGCGCCCGCCGCCAGGAAATAAGAGGCAGAAGATGCATCGCCTTCCACAAAAATACTGGGTGGGCTCTGGTAAGCGCTATTGGCGGGGATGGTGAAACGCTGCCATCCATCGCGAGCTACCGTAACGCCGAAGCGTTGCATCAGCTTCAGGGTGATTTCGATATAGGGTTTGGAGATCAGCTCGCCGACCACTTCAATGTGGAATTCCTGGCCGGTTAGCGGCAATGCCATCAGCAGGGCCGTAAGGAACTGGCTGGAAACATCGCCGCGTATCTTGATTGCCTCGCTATTGCGGATGGCGGCCGGCGATAACGTTAAAGGCGGATACCCTTCGTTCGCCAGATATTCGATCTCGGCACCTGCCTGCCTAAGTGCGTCCACCAGGTCGCCTATGGGCCGTTCGTGCATGCGGGCTATGCCGCTGAGCGTATAACTGCCTTGCGATAGTGCAAGTGCCGCTGTCAGCGGGCGGAAAGCGGTACCGGCATTGCCGAGGAACAAGTCAGCACTTTTCACGGGGAATACGCCGTTTGTGCCAGTCACATGCCAATCATGCGTGCCGGTTTTTTGCAGGTCTACCCCCAGCGTCTGCAATGCCTCCAGCATGCGGTCGGTATCGTCGGACTCCAGCACGTCGCGGATCTCGGTAGTGCCGTGCGATAGTGCGGCCAGCAGCAACACGCGGTTTGAAATGCTCTTGGAGCCTGGCAGCTTGATGCTGCCGCTGGCGTTCAGCGCTGCCGGTAAGGTGAGGGTTTCCATCTGGATTGATTCTGTCAAAGTTATACGGTTGTGATCGGGGCTTAGGGTCAAGGTTGTTCTAGCTTAGGCACCGCAACCTGGCCATGCGCCCAGTTATTACGTGCCTGGCGTGCTCGTTCGAACAGGGCCTGAAGACTGTCGCCGTTCTTAGTCTCCAGCAATTGACGCAAATGGCCGAGCTCTGCCTGGTAAGCATCCAGTTCCTGCAGCAGGGCCGGGCGATTCGCCAGGCTGATGTCCCGCCACATTTCTGGTGAACTGCCCGCGATCCGCGTGAAATCGCGAAAGCCACTGGCGGCAAAATCGAATAGCTGGGCTGCATTCGGGCGGCGGGCCAAGTCGTCCACCAGTGCAAATGCCAGCAAGTGGGGCAAATGACTGACCGCTGCGAATATGCCGTCATGCTGCTCGCCGCTCATGGTATTGATGCGTGCACCGGTGCGTTCCCATAACTCGCTGACAGTGCTCAGGGCTTGCGGGCTGGTGATGTCCAAAGGGGTCAGTACCACATTCTTGCCATCGAACAGGTCTGCCCTGGCAGCGCTAACCCCGCTTTTCTCCGCGCCTGCAATCGGGTGGCCGGGCACGAACTGGCGGGCGTTTTCGCCCAGCAATGTGCGCGCATGTTCAATCACGTCGCACTTGGTGCTGCCGACATCCGTGACTACGGTCTCTGCTTCAAGATGGGGTGCAACGGAAGTAAGCAGGGAAGCGGTCTGGGCAACGGGAGCAGCCAGCAATACGATATCGGCATGCCGCAGCGCGGCAGCCGCGCTGGTTTCAGCCTGGTCGATAACACCCATGTCCACTGCGGCCTGCAGGCTTTCGCCAGCACGTCCGACGCCCACGATCTTAACCGCAGGGTGATTGCGTTTCAGCGCAAGGGCAACGGAGCCCCCGATGAGGCCAACGCCGAAGATGACAATTTTATTCAAGGCAGGAGAGTCAGGGTAAGCAAAAGCAGGATTGTAGCATGCGCAAAACGCCAGTTTGCCTTCGCTATCGTTGGCTAACTTGCTTTAGGATTTCTAGCTTTAGGATATCTAGTTCGGGACTTGCCAGGTTGTGTGCTGGAGTGAGGGAATGCAAGAGCGGCATTTTAATGCAGGGCTCAATCCACATTAAAACGCCGGTTGCATGGAGATGACATTGAATAAGAATGAACGTTATGCAATTAGTTCAAATTTTATTCTACTATTCGCAGGGCTTGCCACTCGCCGTCGATGAGCGCCTCTTGCGGCATGAAGTTCTGTTTATAGGTCATCTTCCTGCTTTCCCGGATCCAGTAACCAAGATACAGGTAGGGAAGGTTCAGGCTGTGGCAATGCTCTGCCAGCCACAGGATGTTGTAGGTACCGTAACTGCTGGATTTGTCTTTCGTGTCGTAGAAGGTATAGACCGCCGAAACGCCGTCCTGCACCACATCAATGACGCTGACCATTTTCAGTACGCCCTGCAGGCGGAACTCCACCAGCATGCTTTCCACATTGCTCTGCACGAGGAAATTACGGTATTGTTCGGCGGTTTCCTTATCTGCGGCGCTATTGTCGGCACCCTTTTCTGTGCTCTTGTCTGTACTTTGGTGGCGTGCGGCCTGGTAGGCGGTGTAAAGCTTGAAGTGCTCTTCGGAAAACCCAAGCGGGATGATGGTGGTCACTAGTTCCTTATGGCGTTTGTATGCGCGTTTCTGGCTACGGCTGGGGATGAATGTCGCGATAGGCAATCGCACCGGGATGCATGCATTGCAATTCTCGCAATGCGGCCGGTAGGTGAACTTGCCGCTACGACGGAAGCCAAGTTGGATAAGGCCGCTGTAGGTATCTGTCGTGATGAGGTGGTGCGGAGCCGCAATCAGCGACTGTGCCATGCGGCCGTCTATATAGCCGCAGGCGTATGCCGTGGTGGCATAGAACTGCAGTTTATGTAGCGACGGGTCACTTGGCAGTGTCATAACGTACTCTTCATCTTCCCAAATACATCATTTGTTAACGTTTATTCTTGATCCAAGTTTACCAATTCCGACAGGCGTAAGGCGAATTCCCTGCGCGGAATCTCACGCGCGCCGAAGGAGGCAAGGTGGCTGGTTCTCATCTGGCAGTCGATCAGCCCGAAACCCTGCGCCTGAAGATGCTGTACGCAATGCACGAAGGCAATCTTGGAGGCGTCGGTCACGTGGTGGAACATGGATTCCCCGTAGAACATCTTACCGATCGCCACGCCATACAGTCCACCGACCAGCTCGCCATTCATCCAGGTCTCAACACTATGAGCGTAACCCAGGCGATGGAGTTCAGTGTAACCCTGCACGATTTCATCGCTAATCCATGTGTCGTTGCTGCTAGTCCCGTCCGGCTTGGCGCGCAGGGTCTGGCCGCATTCCCGTATCACTTGCCCGAATGCCGTATCCATGCGCACTTCATAATCGTCTTTCTTTAAACGCTTGGCGAGGGACCTGGATATTTTCAACTCCTGTGGAAACAGCACCATGCGGGGATCCGGACTCCACCACAAGACAGGTTCGCCTTCGCTGAACCACGGGAATATACCCAGGCGATAGGCTTGCAGAAGTCGTTGGGGCGACAGTGCATCGCCTATCGCCAGCAGGCCATTCGGCTCTTGCAGTGCATGCTCCAGCGGAGGGAAGGGTGTTCCAGCATCCAGTGCCAATACCGGTCCGCCGGGCAGATGGTAATAACTATCGGTCATCTGCGCTGGGAACGACTATGCCTATGGAAAATCGCGTCGAAATCATGACTGGAATTTAACGTAGCCATGGACTTTTAGCCAATTTTTGTTGCTTTGCCTCTTGGCACACTCACAAACGGTAACAATTTGAATGCCATATTCTGCTTCGGAATCAAGCATTTCCATGCAAATACCGGTAGGTGGATACATAGGAAATATGCTAAAATGCCCGGCTAGCGGAGCACGTAATGGATCTCGCAGTGGAAATAGCAAAACCCATCAACTTATACCGCCCGTACTGGGCAAAGCGTTTCGGCACCTCCTCGATGTTACCCATGAGCCGTGCCGAAATGGACGCACTCGGCTGGGATAGCTGCGACATTATCCTGGTCACCGGCGATGCGTATATCGACCATCCCAGCTTCGGCATGGCCCTGGTCGGCCGCCTGCTGGAAGCGCAGGGCTTTCGCGTGGGCATCCTCAGCCAGCCCGACTGGCATTCGGCCGAGGCCTTCAGGGCGCTGGGCAAACCCAACCTGTATTTCGGCGTGACCGCCGGCAACATGGATTCGCTGGTCAACCGCTACACCGCAGACCGCAAAATACGCTCCGACGATGCCTACACCCCCAATGCCGAAGCCGGCAAGCGCCCTGACCGGGCGGTGCTGGTGTATTCGCAACGCTGCCGCGAGGCCTTCCCTGACGTGCCGCTGGTCATCGGCAGTATTGAAGCCAGCCTGCGCCGTATCGCGCATTACGATTACTGGTCGGACAAGGTGCGCCGCTCGGTGCTGGTGGATTCCAAAGCCGACATCCTGCTGTATGGCAATGCCGAACGTGCGCTGATCGAGCTCAGCCATCGCCTCGGCCGCGGAGAAAAAGTCGCCGACATCACCGACATCCGCGGCACGGCCTATCTGCGTAAAAACCTGCCGGAAGGCTGGCAGGAGGTGGCGTCTACTAATCTCGACAGGCCGGGCAAAGTGGAAGCGCCGGTGGATCCTTATGAAATGAAGATGGGCGCCGGCACCAGTTGTGAAACCGACGCCAAGGCGACAGAAGCCAAGCTGAATGCTGCTGGTGTAGATGCCGCCACAATGGGCGTGCCGCAGTTACCGGAAGGCGTGCAAGCCATCCAGATCGTGCGCAAGCCTAAAGCGGATCGTGCCATGCAGGTAGTGCGACTGCCAGCCTATGAAGACGTCGCGCGAGACCCTGTGCTCTATGCGCATGCCTCGCGCGTGTTGCACCTGGAAGCCAATCCCGGCAATGCCCGCGCCCTGGTCCAGCGCCACGGCGACCGCGAAGTATGGCTGAACCCGCCTCCGATCCCGCTCACCACCAAGGAAATGGATTACGTGTACGACTTGCCGTATGCCCGCAAGCCGCATCCTGTATACAAGGATGCCAAGATCCCGGCGTGGGAGATGATCCGTTTCTCGGTCAACATCATGCGCGGCTGCTTCGGCGGTTGTACCTTCTGCTCTATCACGGAACACGAGGGGCGCATCATCCAGAGCCGCTCGGAAGAATCCATACTGAATGAAATAGTTGAAATCCGCGACAAAGTGGAGGGCTTCACCGGCGTCATCTCCGACCTCGGCGGCCCCACCGCCAATATGTACCGCATGGCGTGCAAATCCGAAAAGATCGAGAAGAGCTGCCGCAAGCTTTCCTGCGTGTACCCCGGCATCTGCGAGAACCTGAATACCGACCATTCCGACCTGATCCAACTCTACCGCAAGGCGCGCAATATCAAGGGCGTGAAGAAGATACTGGTCAGTTCAGGCCTGCGTTACGACCTGGCCGTGACCTCGCCGGAATACGTGAAGGAATTGGTACAACACCACGTAGGCGGCTACCTGAAGATCGCGCCGGAACACAGTGAAGAGAACGTGCTGTCCAAGATGATGAAGCCGGGCATGGGCGCTTACGACAAATTCAAGGAAATGTTCGAACGCTTCTCCAAGGAAGCCGGCAAGGAGCAGTACCTGATTCCGTACTTCATTGCGGCGCATCCAGGCACCACGGATGAGGACATGCTGAATCTTGCCCTTTGGCTCAAGAAGAACGACTTCCGCCTGGACCAGGTACAGACCTTCACCCCCACACCGATGGCGATGGCTACTGCCATGTACCATTCCGGCAAAAACCCGTTACGCAAGGTGACCGCCGACAGCGACGAAGTGCCTATCCCCAAGGCGGGCGGCGTGCGGCGTTTGCATAAAGCGTTCATCCGCTACCACGACCCCAACAACTGGCCCATGCTGCGCGAAGCCCTCAAGAAAATGGGGCGCGAGGACTTGATCGGCAGCAGCAAGAAGCACCTGATCCCGGCGTGGCAGCCATTGCCCAAGCCGGCGGAAGTGCGGCCAGCGGTGGTGCCAGCCAAACCCCGTTTTGCGCGTGCTGCCCAGGGCAACAATGCTGCGGGCAATAGCCGTTCAGGTCGTAGCGGCAAGACGGTTGCCAAGGTAAAAAGAAGCTTCAGCTAGATAACGCCAGTAATTCCAGGCGTTACATCGATGCCCTGGGAGCCTTATTTCATGAGCCTCCCAGGGCATATCATTTCTTATGTTTTTATCAATCAGCTAATCCCTCAGTTAATTCTTGGATCACCCGGCAGGTATGCGCCCCACGCCAGCTTGCAGGCATCCGAGCTTTTCTGGCCCAGTTTGCCGTCTTCCTTGAGGTAAGTGCTTGGCAGCGTGTTGAGGAATTTCTGCAACTCCACACCGGCAGCATTGTAGGTATTAGGCGCATAACTGAATATCGGGGAGGTTGCTTGTATGGCTGTATTTGCTGGTACCGTCGCTAACCGCGTCTCCATCGCCCCTTTTTCCGCCAGCCGCCGCAATAGCGTTGCACAGCCCAGTTGTGCCGAAACGGCCGTGTTCGACCAGGTGCCGTCGGCCACGTACTTGCCCGACGTGTACTGGTTGGAGCCGCTCCAGAGGTAGGGACTCTTTGTCGCCGGGTGGTACAGCCGGTATCCCCAGCCGTTGTAACCCTCCAGGCTGTACAGCAGCCCTGGCACCGACCAGTCCTGCCATTTGTCCATGCCGCGCAGCAGCAATGCATCGGTGGCGCTGGCTTCCCAGGTGAATGGCGGGCTACCGGTCTTGGGCCGATTGGCCGGTACCTGCCGTGTGCGAGCAGTCAGCGGATCCCCATTGTGCAGGTGCTTGCTGAAATTCTGCGAACACTCCATGTTGTGGATGACCGCAACGAAGAACCAGGGAATATCGAGGGGTGTGGCAACCGATTCATAGCGGGAGCGGTTGCTGATCAGCCTGTCCACCAGCGTTTCCACTTCCGCCGCTTTTGCTGGCCTGACCTGGCAACCATCGAAAAGGCGCTGGTACTCTTCACGTAACGCACTGGTAAAGCTGACTTTGGCCATGAAACGCTCCTTGCTTCGGTTATTTAAGGTGGTAGTGTATTGGCATGACTGCACCCATAATGCATAGCGAATGCAAGCCAGTTTAAAAACTATAACGTAGCAAGGAGGCGGTGTGAATTCCTTAATGAAATCAATGATGGCGAGCCGGTCAAGGTTAGCGCTCCATGTATTTTTTCCTCTGTGCCTGTTGTTCGGCGGGCTGGCGCAGGCTGCAGACCAGGGCTTGTTATGGAAGCTGGAAGCGCCCAGCGGCAAAGTCAGCTACCTGTTCGGCACCATGCACTCGGATGACAAGCGCATCAATGCTTTCTCGCCGGTGCTGGAACAGGCATTGGCCGAATCCGACGTATTCTTTATGGAAACATTGCCGCCCAACGATCCGTCCATTTTCATGATGCCGGAGGGGTTCGTGCTCTCCGAAATGCTGACGGAAAAAGAATTCGACAAGGTCAGGGCGCTGGCGGATTTCCACTCCATGCATATCGAGGCGGCCATGCGCATGAAACCGTGGCTGCTGGCCGTTATATTCGACCTGCCTAAGCCGCAGACGCCATACGCACAGGACGTACAGCTGATGGCCAAGGCGCAGGACAGCGCGAAAGACGTGCAGGGTCTGGAAACCACAACCGAGCATTTTGCTTCGCTGGATAGCCTGACCATGGAAGAGCAGTTGTTGATGCTGCGTGCTGTGCTGAAGCGCACGCAAAAGCAGAAAGAGCGCGATTTCGAAGCATTGCTGAAGGCCTATATCCAGGGCGATACCGCAAAAATATCCGAGCTGGATAACAGGATCACCGGCGGCATACTGCCCAAAGCGCTATGGGAAAAGATGCGAGTGATGCTGCTGGATGAACGCAACATCAATATGGCTGGCCGCCTGGCCAGCGCGGCCAGTGAGCGCCCGGTATTTGCTGCAGTGGGGGCTTCGCACCTGGCAGGTAAAGGTGGGCTGGTCAGCCGCATGCGCGATGCCGGCTTTAAGGTGACTCCTGTCAGCCATGCGTTGAAGTAACACTGCGCATTGCCGCAATGCAAGATACTGCTTAATCAGGCCTTTGCTGAGAGTGCGGCGGCTGGGTTGAATACCAGAGTATCCATAGCAGCAATGCCTGCACAGGCAACCTTGCCAGCAGAGCCCACTCGGGGATATTTGGGAAATCGGCTGCATGCTGCCACATATAGATATTGGCAGGCGTGACGCAGATGGTCAGCAGGATGAGGCCGTAGCCGGCCAATTTCCGCAAGGATGGAATCCATAACGCAGCGGCGCCCAATAGCTCGAATGCACCGCTGATGTACACGACTTCAAGCGGGTAGGGCACGGCCGGCGGCATGATGCGCAGGAACGATTGCGGAATGGTGAAGTGCGCAATGCCGCCAAGCAGGAACCATGCGAACACAAACAACCTGCCGGCCAGTCGCCAGCGCTGAGGGTGGAATGGCATGCCGGTTATTGCGCGGTCTGCTGGCGCTGGTATTCCTTGTATTTCATGTCGATGTATTCATTGCGTTCTACTTCATGCAGTTGCAGCGCATATTGCTCGGTTCCGGAGAACCAGTTCTGCAGCCGTTTCTCCAGTTGGTTGGATGGATGTACGCCCACCGCGCTCAAATACGCATCGATCGCCAGGTAATACCGCATGGTGTTGCGCTCCACCACGCCGCGCACGCCGCCGATGTATTTGGGCGGATTAGCGTTGCCGGTCACCGTAAACCCCACCTTATCGCGGGCGATGGTGGCGAGATAGGTCTTCATCGCCAGGCGCCCAGCCATGCCGTAGGAGTAGGAATAGGTCAGGTGCAGGAAGGTATGGCCGGCATCGATGGCGACTGCCTCAACTAGGATGCTGTAGTCGCTGGTGCTTAGCGGCCCTTTCTCCGAATACAGCTCCACCTGGAAATAGTCCGGCGTCGTCGCCACTGCGCGGTAATCGAATTCCACGCGATAGGCATCGTTCAACGACTGTTCCACTTTTTTGCCGATGTTGACTTTGAGCACAGCAGGTTTGCCTGCCTGCTGGTCTCCTGTTTGCTGCGCAGTGGCATAGCAATACTTGGTGTTGAGGTGCAGTATCAATACATTGCACCAGTTGGCAGGCGCTTTGGCCGGGTCGTTCAGCGCTGCATTGACGGTGGCGAACGGGTAATCCAGTTTGGCATAGATATCGCCTTCCAGGGTGGAGGACGATTCGGTGGATTCCATATACAGCGGGCGCTTGAACTGGTTATTGGCCAATTGCTCGCTCAGCTCGCTGTACTTGGTACGCAACGCGGCCGCGCTTGTTTTTTCACTGGCATTTGTTTTCTCAGCGGCAATTGCCGTTGCCAATGAACCGGCAAGCAAGATACCCAGGATTGCGGGCAAACAACGCTTGCCCATCACGTTCGATATCGTCATAGCCAATACGCCCAAAGTTTAGACAGCTTCTCTTTCACGCGGGAAAGCATAGGGCGCTTGCGCCATTCCTCCAGCGTGATCTGGTGCGATGACTCGATATCCGCCTTGAACATGGCTTCCATCTGCCCGCCAAAATCCTGCCCAAGTACGATCGCGTCGATCTCCTGGTTATGCAGGAAGCTGCGCCAGTCCAGGTTGGTCGAGCCTATGGTCGACCATACGCCGTCGATCAGGGCCGTCTTGGCATGCAGCATCGAGTCCTTGCGCTCGTAAAGCTTGATACCGTTGCTTAGCAGGTCGTCATAGAAGGAGCGCGAGGCATTGAACACCAGGTTGGAATCGGTCTTGCCGGGCAATATCAGTTTGACGTCCACACCGCGCTGCACGGCTTCCTTCAACGCGGTCACCATTTGCTGGTCGGGGATGAAATAAGCGTTCGTCAGGTAGATTTCGCTTTCCGCACTGTTGATGGCGGATAACAAGACCAGGTAATTCAGGTTGAATGGGTCGTCCGGCGAGCTACCGATAGCACGTACTACATTGCTGCCTTGGCGTGTCGCTTGCGGATAATAGTTACGTTCGGCCAGCGGCTTGCCTTTCTGCTTTTCCCAGGTTTCCACAAACAGTTTCTGGAATTCGCCGACGACCGGACCATCCAGGCGCAGGTGGGTATCGCGCCAATGCAGGCCTTCTATGCCTTTACCCTGCGCCACTGCGGTTTCCGTATTCTTTGCATCGCTGCGTTTCTGCTCTTCGCTTTGCTTTTCCTGTTTCCTTGCCGGCTTGCCGCCAGAGCCGCTGCTACTGAACAACGAACTGCCTGAAGAGCCGTTTGAGTAGACGCTGCTGATATTGATGCCGCCCACGTATGCCGTCTTCCCATCGATCACCAGCAGCTTACGGTGATCGCGATTATTCAGGCTCCATTCGCCGCGTGCATTGAGTGGGTTGACCGGGTTGAATTCCAGCACATTGATGCCGCTGTCTATCATGGGCTGGAAAAACTCTTTGGGCGTTCCCAGCGAGCCTATGCTGTCATACAGCAGGTTGACCTGGACGCCGCTGGTTTGCTTGGCAATCAACGCTTCGGAAAATCGCCTGCCGATCTCATCATCTTCGAAAATATAGGTTTCCATATTGATGTGGTCGGTTGCATCGTTAATGGCATTGAACATGGATGCATAGGTGGGTGGCCCGTCGATCAGCAGTTCCACCTTGTTGCCGACGGTAAGCGGACTGCCGCCGATCTCTTCTTCCAACGCCAGGTGGCGATCGAAGATATCGGTGTTATCCGCACCTTTTTTCAGTCTGGCCAGCACGGCCTTGCTTTGCGCAGGGGTCAGCGGGCCTTTCGAACCCTCCATCTGTACTGGGCGATGAGGCTTCATCGCCATGTCGGGGTTGAGCTTGGGCAGGCTGCTGCAGGCGCTCAGCACCGCTGGCAGCAACAAAGCCAATAGAAGGGATTTGCCGGAGAACAGGCAGTATCTTGGAGTGGTCTGGGTGAAGGTGGTCATCGATAAGCCATTGTTATATAAATTATTCAGACGATAAGATGCAGGACATTACTCCAGTCGTTCAAGCTTGTCTGTCAGCAAGCTCCTACGGCAATTACGGCTGCATGTAGATCAGCTTGTCTGTGGCAAATCCCAGTTTTCCGGCTTTTGAAATAAGGCGTTGCTTGATCGGCTCGGCAAGATCAGGCGTGCGTGACAATATCCAGAAATACGACTTATCCGGGCCGCACACCATGACATAGTTATAGTCCGGCTTGTCCAGCTCGATGATGTTGTAACCGCCGTAAAACGGGCCGAAGAACGAGACTTTCAATTTTCCGGGATACGTACCGTCAGCATGCGGCTCGTCAATAAAATACGCTTTGCCGACTGCCTGTTCCCACTTCTGCTCTTTGGTATTGAAGCCGCCGTTGATCACCTGTATGCCGCCATCATCCCGTAGGCTGTAATTCGCCGTCACTTTTTCCAGCCCACGCTCGAAGCGGTGATCCAGGCGGGCGATCTCGTACCACGTGCCCAGGTATTTGGCTGGCTCAACTTTGTCCACCACGGAGATGCCGTCGGGTATGCCCATGCAGGCGGATAGCATGCATGATAAAAAGAGTAGGTAAGCGGCTTTCATTCGAGTCCTGTCATTTCTTGCTACGTTGTACTGGTCGCAAAGTGTAGCGGATGCCGCTTAAATTTTTACACTTTTTTTATATGGCTTGGGTGACAATCCATCGCATGTCATTCATTCAATCCACCACGGTTTCCCAGTCTACATGGCGCGGCTATGCGTTGAGCTCGGGCATCTGCATAGCGCTGGCATTCGTGGCCATGGCCTTGCTGCCTTATGTGGACCTGGCGAATATCGTCATGCTGTTCCTGCTGGCGGTATTCCTTATCGCCGTCTATCTTGGGCGTGGTGCCGCCGTCCTGTCTGCGTTCCTAAGCGTGGCACTGTTCGATTACTGCTGCGTGCCTCCGCAATTCTCCTTTGCGGTGAGCCATGTGCAATACCTCATTACATTCGCCGTCATGCTGGTGGTGGCCTTAATCACCGGGCAGCTTGCCGCAAGCCTGCGCTCCCAGGCCGCACTGGCGCGCCAGCGCGAAGCGCGCACACAGGCCCTGTACGAAATGGCGCGGCAATTGGCGGGATCGGTCAGGCCCAGCCAGGTGGGCGAACTCACGTCGGGCTTCCTCCTGGGCACCACCGGGATGGACAGTGTGCTCCTGCTTCCGCAAGGAGATGCGCTTGATCCGGTGGCCAGCCACACGGTGTGGTACGAGCCGCATATGGCATGGGCGGCATACGAGGGTGAGCAACAGGGCATGCTCGCCGAGCCGGATGGCCTGTATTACCTCGCGCTGCAAGGCGCGACCCGCACACGCGGCGTGCTCGTTGTGGCCTTGCCGCAGCAGGTGCCGGTGCTCACCGATGAGAACCGTGAACTGCTGGCGACCGTGGCATCGCTGGCGGCCATTGCCGTCGAGCGCCTGCATTATGTCGAGATCGCCTACCAGCATGAAACGCAGGTCGCCACGGAGCGGTTGCGTAGCTCTATCCTGTCTGCGTTGTCGCATGACCTGCGCACGCCGCTGACCGTGCTGGTCGGCCAGGCGGATGCCCTGGCGATAAGCAAGCCGCCCTTGTCCGCACGCCAGCAGGAGACAGCCGAAACCTTACGCGACCAGTCGCTGCGGCTGAGCGGCATGGTGGTCAACCTGCTCGACATGGCGCGCCTGCAAAGCGGCGAGGTGATCCTGCGCAAGGAGTGGCAGCCCATCGAGGAAGTGATAGGCGCCAGTATCCAGATGCTGGGCAAGGCCCTGGAGCCATACCAGCTGAGAGTGCATCTTGCCCCGGATATGCCCATACTGGAATTCGACGCGGTATTGATGGAACGGGTGTTCTGCAACCTGCTGGAGAACGCTGCCAAGTATTCGCCGGCCGGTACCGTGATCGATATCGAGGCGACAGTGCTGGACAGTATTGCGCAGGTATCCATCAGCGACCAGGGTTGCGGTATTCCTCCGGATCGCCTGCGGGATATTTTCAACATGTTCGTACGCGGCCATGCGGCGGAAACATCCAATCGTATCCCCGGTACCGGCATAGGCCTAGCCGTGTGCGAAGCCATCCTGGCAGCGCACCAGGGCACTATTGCCGCCGAAAATCGGGTGACGGGCGGTACCTGCATCCGCTTTACCTTGCCGCTGGGCAACCCGCCTGAATTCGATGCAGCACTGCTGGATGACTCGGTATGAGCACACTGGCACCTGTGGTTATCGTGATCGAAGACGAGATCGAGATCAGCCGTTTCGTCCGTACCGCGCTAGAGGATGAAGGCTGCCAAGTCAGCGAAGCGGCAACCTCGGCGCAGGGGCTGGTGGCTGCAGGCAGCCGCAAGCCCGACCTGGTATTGCTCGATCTCGGTCTGCCGGATGGTGACGGCATCGACGTGGTGAAGAGCCTGCGCACATGGTCTACTGTTCCCATATTGGTACTTTCCGCCCGTTCGGACGAGCATGACAAGATCGCGGCGCTGGATGCCGGTGCCGACGATTACCTGACCAAGCCTTTCGGAGTGGGCGAACTGCTGGCTAGGGTGCGTGCATTGCTGCGCCGCCGTATGCAGGCGGCAGAGCAGGCGTCGCTGGCGACCGTGGGCGACCTCGAACTGGATTTTTCACGGCGCACGGTCAGTCGTGCCGGCGAGCCTATCCACCTTACCCCCATCGAATACCGCCTGCTGTGCGCGCTGTATGCCAGCGCCGGTCGCGTGCTTACCCATCGGCAGCTGCTACGCGAGGTGTGGGGGCCGGGGCACGCCGAAAGCAATCATTACCTGCGTATTTTTGTCGGCCACCTCCGGCAAAAGATCGAGGCCGACCCTGCACAGCCCAAACACATCCTCACCGAAACCGGTGTGGGTTACCGGTTCAACCTCTAACCTGGCAACGTCGAACCTCCCGCTTTCCAGAAATCACCCCATTCATTCTTAACCATAACGGATAAATCCTATGCAAGCAGAATCAGTCTTAAGCAGGCCTGCCGTCGTCAAAAGCTCCACCAGCATGCTGGCGCTGGCGGCGCTAGGCGTGGTGTACGGCGACATCGGCACCAGCCCTCTATACACGCTCCATGAAGTATTCGCCGGCGCGCATCATCCCGTGCCGCTGACCCATGGCAATATCCTGGGCATTCTTTCCCTCATGTTCTGGTCGCTGATCATGGTGGTGTCGGTGAAGTATGTGCTGTTCATCATGCGCGCAGATAACCGTGGCGAAGGCGGCATCATGGCACTCATGGCACTGGTACGGAATATTGCCGGCAAGCGCCAGGCGGGGTGGCTGATGTTGCTCGGCCTGCTCGGCGCAGCCCTGTTCTATGGCGACGCCGTGATTACGCCCGCCATCTCCGTGCTGTCTGCTGTCGAAGGTCTGCAGATCGCCGCACCAGGCCTGAAAGCCTATGTGCTGCCTGTCACTGTCGTCGTCCTGTTCATGCTGTTCCTGTTCCAGAAATACGGCACGGCCCGCATAGGCAAGCTGTTCGGGCCTATCGTGGTGGTGTGGTTCGGCGCGCTGGCAGCGCTGGGGATAAGCGGCATAGCGAGGGCTCCCGAAGTATTGCAGGCCATCAACCCGCTGTATGCGCTTGAATTCGTCTCGTCGCATGGCGCACTGGGATTCTTTGCGCTGGCGGCTGTTGTGCTGACCGTGACAGGGACCGAGGCGCTGTATGCGGACATGGGCCATTTCGGCCGCAAGCCGGTGCAACTTGCCTGGTTCGGGCTGGTGTTGCCGGCGCTGGTGCTGAATTATTTCGGGCAGGGTGCTTTGCTGCTGTCGAATCCTGCTGCCATCGAGAACCCGTTTTACCTGCTGGCTCCTGCCTGGGCGTTATACCCGATGGTGGCGTTGGCCACGGCTGCTACGGTGATCGCCTCGCAGGCGGTGATCTCAGGCGCCTATTCGCTGACCCAACAGGCGATCCAGCTCGGTTACTGTCCGCGCATGGAAATCCGGTACACTTCATCAAGCGAGAAAGGGCAGATCTACATGCCCGCCGTTAACTGGATGTTGATGATCGCCGTGATATTGCTGGTCGTCGGTTTCGGTTCGTCTTCCAGCCTGGCTGCCGCCTACGGCATTGCAGTGACCGGTACCATGATCATTACCACGATCCTGGCGTATGTCGTGGCTTCGAAGTCATGGGGCTGGAATCGCTGGCTGGTGAGGACGATGGTGGGTGTATTCCTGGTCATCGACCTGGCGTTCTTCAGCGCGAACCTGACCAAGATCCCCGATGGCGGCTGGTTCCCGCTGGCATTCGGCCTGCTCCTGTTCGTGGTCATGACGACCTGGAAACGCGGCCGCCAACTGCTGGCAGCACGCCTGGTCAGTGAGTCTATGCACCTGTTGCCCTTCGTACAAAGCATGAAGACTGGTTCCGGCAACGCGCATTCAACTACCGGCCAAATACAGCGGGTGAAAGGCACGGCCGTGTTCCTCACGCAAAACCTGGACGTGGTGCCCCATGCGCTGCTGCACAGCCTCAAGCATTACAAGGCGCTGCATGAACGTATCGTGCTGATGAGCATGAATACGCTGGATACACCGTTGGCAGAACCTGCCGAGCACATACGGGTTGAACCGCTAGGCGGCGAGTTTTTCAGGGTGACGGTGAATTACGGGTTTACGGAAAAGCCGGACATTCCGGAGGCATTGAGCCAGTGCAGCCGTTTCGGCCTGCACCTGGATGCCATGGACACATCCTATTTCCTGGGTCGTGAGACGTTGATTCCCAAAGTAGGCTCGGAGATGTCGTTATGGCGTGAAAAGCTGTTCATCAGCATGTTCCGCAACGCCGGAAGCGCGGCCAGCTATTTCAAGCTGCCGCACAACCGGGTGGTCGAACTGGGTGCACAGGTCGTGCTTTAGGTATTAGCGGTTGCGGTTGCCGCCGCCGTTGTTGCCACCGCGGAAATTGCCTTTCGGGGCGAACAGGGCGGGTTGCGGCATGGCCTGGTGGCGTGCCGCTTCTGACATGTTCTTGTCTATTTTTGTGCTGACATTGCCTTCGACCGGCGTCCTTTCGCTGGCAGTCCTGACATGCACATGGGCGCTGGGTGCCTGACCATGTGCCGGCGAACGATGGCGCTGGCCCGGATTAGCCGCCTGGCCGCCCGGCCTGCCGTTGCGCTGGCCGTTTGAATTTGCACCGTTGGCATTGGCTGTTCGGCCATTTGGCTGCGCTGCACGGCCATCCTGGTTTCTGCCGCCGTTGACGTTACGGTCGGCATTAGGATTGCCGGCACGGCTATCCAGGTTAACGCGGCCGTTATTGTCGCTGCTGCTGCGCTGGCCTTGCGACCTGCGGGCATTCGCTTCTTTCGTCTTTTCTGAACGGTTTTGGCGGTGCGCATTGTTGGTCGGGCGAGGCGGGCGCGGTGCTTCCGGCTCGATCTTGGTCGGTGGAACGAAGCCTTCGACCGCGACCCTGGGGATCTCGCGCTTGATCAGTTTTTCGATGTCGCGCAGGTACTTGGCTTCTTCGCTGTCCACCAGTGAGATGGCAGCGCCGCTGGCACCGGCACGGCCGGTACGGCCGATACGGTGGACGTAATCTTCCGGGATATTCGGTAATTCAAAATTCACCACTTGCGGCAATTGGTCGATGTCCAGGCCGCGTGCGGCGATGTCGGTGGCCACCAGCACGCGCATGGTGCCGTCCTTGAACTGGGCCAGCGCCTTGGTGCGGGCTCCCTGGCTCTTGTTGCCGTGGATGGCAGCGGCTTCGATGCCGTCCTTGATCAGTTTTTCCGTCAGGCGGTTAGCACCGTGCTTGGTGCGTGTGAATACCAATACCTGTTTCCAGTCGTGGTGCTTGATCAGGTGGCTCATCAGGTCGCGTTTATGCGCCTGGTTCACCATGTGCACGGTCTGTTCCACCATCTCGGACGCCGTATTGCGGCGTGCCACCTCGACAAAGCCGGGGTTGTGCAGCAGGCCGTCGGCCAGGATCTTGATCTCGTCAGAGAACGTGGCCGAGAACAGCAGGTTCTGGCGTTGCTTGGGCAACATGGCCAGTATCTTCTTGATATCGCGGATGAAACCCATGTCCAGCATGCGGTCGGCTTCGTCCAGCACCAGGATTTCGACAGCGGACAAATCGACGGCTTTCTGTTCGGCCAGGTCCAGCAAACGGCCGGGCGTGGCGACCAGGATATCGATGCCGCGGCTAAGGCGGTTGATCTGCGGGTTGATGCTGACGCCGCCGAATACCACCATGGATTTCAATGGCAGATATTTACCGTAGGTTTTGACGGATTCTTCAATCTGCGCAGCCAGTTCGCGTGTCGGCGTCAGCATCAGGCAGCGTGGGCGGCCTTTGCCCGGATTGGCGGCGGGCTTCTCGCTCAGTATCTGCAAAATCGGCAGGGTAAAGCCGGCAGTCTTGCCGGTACCGGTCTGCGCACCAGCCAATAAATCGCCGCCACTCAATACCTGGGGGATCGCTTTAGATTGAATCGGGGTGGGTGTTGTGTAACCCGCGTCGCTAATGGCGCGCATGATGGGTTCGGAAAGACCTAACTCGTTAAAGTTAAGGGTTGTTGTTTGTTCTATGGACAAGGTAATACTCCAGCTTGGAATTTAGCGAAGCCTGAAAAGTAAGGGGGAGTGCGGAGCACGCCAGAAATCACGATTCAAAGACTTCTTGAGACCAGCCAATTACTTTTGAGGCAACACCAATCGAGGCGGGCGAATGTTTAATCATTCATGATAGATTTGAGAAAATCAGGAAGATCGGGTAATTAATGACCGCTGCGCTGATTGGTTGGCGCAGGGAAACTGGATTATACGTAAGAATGGGATTAAAGCTAGGAATAGATTGAGTATTAGAAAGACTAAATATTGGCACTATGTTCGCCAACTACATCATAGATAAATATCTCCCAAAACTTATGAGAGGGTATTGAGTTTCTTACAAATGTAATAAGGCTTTCCCACTCTCCTAGACTATAAATTGTGTTCAAAGAGCATTGAATGATTAAAGAGGTATTAGCCGGATATCTAATTTTAGATTTTTTTAAAATACGATCTACGATTAGTCTGCTATAACTCTCGATAAACTCTAAATTTGTATAACCTACTGCCTTGGAGGAAATGGTTCGGTCACTCTCCCTTTTGATACCTTCTAATCCAAATGCAAAGCCAACGGTATTCATAAGTTCTCTACTTAAATATTCGTTTTGATGCATTACACAGGTAACCTCAATGTAAGCCTTATCTGGAAAGTAGCCTTGATCAACATAACTTCCAACTTGGATTAGTTCAGCGTCAAATTGTTGGCAACCGTTTAGCCATCGAACTCTGATATATCTACCAGCACGGTACTTAGATTGAACGTATTTGCAAATAGGGAGCAATTCTTCTAATAGTTTCTTCTCCAAATTACTAGACCTCATTCGAAGCCGTTCTCGTCCACCTTCAGATTCCCGAATTTGCTCAAACAAATGATAGGCCTTTGAACAAAAAGACAAACCATCTAAGAAGACATCGTCAAATTCTAGTAACGATAAAGTGTTGTCCATATATTTTATTAATTCGACTTATGCTATTGATTTATAACGGCAATCCTACTGATTTAATAAACATTTCCACCGCTTCAGTATATTCGCTCTCTAATCCCAACTCTCCATTAATCTCCCCATGCGACATAGCCTCCGGCAAGGTGCTGGCCTGCGAGCCAAGCAGGACGGCCTTGTCGACGAAGGCCTGTGCCTGGATACAAGGTTTATCTTTTCTCTCAGTTGAGCAGACTGCCAGCATGGGCACGGTTTTCTGCTTCAGGTGGTAACTGGGCGAGGCATTTTTCCATAGCTCTTTGTCGGTGCCGAAGGCATTGTCGTACAGACGCATGTGGCGCGAGGCCATCACTTTTTCAATGTCGTAACCGGCGCTGTCGAGCATCACCGCCCCCAGCCATGGCTGCACGCCTTGTTGTTGGGAGATGGCTGAATCTGCTGTAATCAAGGTGACCAGGTGCGCACCGGCGGAATGGCCCATGATGACGAAGCATTTGCTGTCGCCGCCCCATGAAGACGCCAGAGCCTGTGCTTTAGCCAGGGCAAGCGCCACGTCATTGGCCTGCACAAGCGGATCGGCTTTGGGCAGCATACGGTAATTGGTGGAGACGACGATAATGCCTTTGGGCAGCCAGCGCTTGACCTTGTTTTCCACCACCCGATTCATGGCTTTGTCGCCATGCTTCCAGCCGCCGCCATGCACCATGAAAATCACTGGGGCATTTTGCGCGTTGGCCGGGATATAGGCATCCATGCGCTGGGCTTCGTCGCTGCCGTAAACGATGTCGCTTTTCAGGACTGCTCCGGCGGGCAGTTCAAATTTCTGGCGAGTGCCCATGCCGGCTTCTTCCATATCATCGCCTTCATTCGCCTGCTGGCGTTCTGCAATGCGCTCCTTGATGCGGTCGCGCAAAGGGCCGGCATTAGCTTGCAAAGAAACGGCGTGGGAGAAAGCAAGGATCAGGAAGGCACAGAAAATTCGCAGCAATTTGAAGTCCCATTCAATGAGTGATTAACAATTAAACGTAGTCATTGCAGGACTTCCGTCGTTCATCCGGCGACTTATTCCAAATTATTTTGTCAGGTACGTTCGGCAGAAGTGAGCTTGGTCATTTCGCTGTCGGTCAGCCATCGCCACTGGCCGACTGCCAGTTCGGGCGGCAAATCAAGCTCGCCGATGCGGATGCGTTTCAGGCCTTCCACACGGTTACTAGATGCTGCCACCATGCGTTTCACCTGATGGTACTTGCCTTCCGCCAGGGTCATGTGGATGACGTTATCGCTGATTTTCTTAACGGCCAGTGCCGCAATCGGTGCGGGTTCGTCGACCAGTTGCACGCCCTCCATGAGCGCGGCGACCTGTTCGGCGTCGACGGCATGTTTGGTGGTGACTTCATACACTTTGGGGACTTTCCACTTGGGTGAGCTCATCTTGTGGATGAACTGGCCGTTGTCGGAGAGCAGCATCAGCCCGGTGGTATCTTCATCCAGCCGGCCTATGCACTGCACACCGCGCTCCAGCAATTGCGGCGGTAGCAGGCTGAAGATACTCGGGTGATGCTGCGGCTTGTGCGAGCATTCGTAATTAGCCGGCTTGTGCAGCATCAGGTATGCCTGCTCGCGATATTCCCAGGCTTCGTTGCGCCAGTTTAATTTCAGGTTGGCAGTATCGAAATCGGCAAACGGGTCTTCGCAAGGCTCGCCGTTCACGGTGATTTCGCCGTGGCGCACCATGATGCGGCAAGTCTTGCGCGAGCCGAAGCCCTGGGAGTGCAGTACACGTTCAAGTTGCATAAGGAAGGACCGGGCTTTCTAGTTGTTATGGATGGAACCAGCTTGCTGGTGAGGTAGGAATCAATCTGCGCTGGCAGGTGCAGTGAGGGTGTTGGGGTCGCAATTCGCTTTCAGCCATTTGCCGGTGATCTCGAATGTCTGGTCGACGACACCGACCTGTTTGCTGGTGCCCTTGATGGAGGATGTCGCTTTATATGCGCTGTCGCCGTAGGTGGTCATGGCAAACTTGCCGGCAGCTTTCATGTCGCCGGTGCAAACGATGTCACCGCTGACCTTGTTGCCCACATGCTTGTAATTGTTGACCTTACAGTCTTTATCTTCCTGCGGTGTAAAGGGTTTATCCAGCTTGGCCTGTTCAGGCGTGATGCACTGCTGCACTGTCATGGGTTTGTCGGCGGTGGGCAGCTCGATTCCCATCTGTTTCATCTGGGCGGCCTGCTCGGGCGATATCTTGGGCATATTCGCCATGTTGGTCTTCACGGACGTTTCCCACTGGCCGGGTTTAATCCCGTCTGCCTGTGCAGCGCTGATGAAGGTCATGCTCATCGCCGCCATGGCAATAATAGCGGAGTGGCGAATAGTAGGACGTTGGCTTTGCATAAGGTTTCTCCTGTGAGTATTAAGGGGATTACTGATGTTGGGATTCGCGCCGGCGGATTTCGTTTCAGCAGTTTTTTAGTTTCACGGCTTTCTTCACCCGTTTTTACGTCCACCCGCTGTGGACTCTTTCACTTGGATGGTACCGTTGTCTGCGATGAGGATCTTATCTGCAAGACCGAGAAAAATGCCATGCTCGACGACGCCCGGCGTATTGCTTAGCAGGTCGTGCAGTGTCTTTTCATCCAGTGCGGGCGGGAAGCGCATGTCCAGCACATAGCTGCCATAGGTGCTGACAGCCACATTGTCCTTTGCCGCATTCAAACGGATATCGCCCTCGCCGCCGAGTTGCTGCAGGCTGTATTTTACCATCTGCCACGCGGCGGGCATGACTTCGATGGGAATGACGAATTTCTCGCCGATACGGCTGACTAGCTTGCTGCTATCGGCCACCACGATGAATTGGTCTGCGGCATTGGCAAGCAGCTTTTCCATCACCAGGTCCTGGCCGCGGCCTTTCAGCAATGTGAGGTTGGGCGTGATCTCGTCAGCACCGTCTACATACAGGTCGATCCTGCTGAGCTGCGCGATGGATTGCACCGCCAGCCCGCTGGCTTGCGCCTTGATGGCGCTGATGGCGGAGCTTGCTACCGTGCTTACCTTCAGGCCTTCTTCTGCCTGGCGACGGGCCAGCGCTTCGATGAAGTAATTGGCGGTCGAGCCGGTACCCAGGCCGACGATCATGCCGTGCTCGACCATTTTCGAGGCGTGGATGGCGATCAGTTCTTTGTCATTCATTGGCTTTCTCCATTATGAGCCTTTCCATTATCGCTCCTTTTATCTTCCCCACCGTAAGGCGGCAGTATGCACCGGGCTATCCCAGTGCTGCTTGATCTCGTCATCCAGCAGGCAGGCCGTGATGGAGGCGCCTGCCATGTCCAGTGCGGTGATGTAATTGCCGACCAGCGAACGGCCGATGGTGATGCCTTCGGCTGCAAACAGCCGGGCTGCGGTGTTGTATATGAGGTATAGCTCCATCAGCGGCGTGGCGCCGAAGCCATTGACGAACAGCAGTATCTCGCTGCCTTTCAACAGTTTCATGTCCCTGGCAGTGAAGTCCTCGAGCACGGCTTTGACCATATCGGCGACGATACTGTCGGCAGCGCGCATGGGTTCGCGGCGGCGACCCGGTTCGCCATGGATGCCTACGCCCATTTCCAACTCCGTGTCGCCGATATCGAACGTAGGGCGGCCGTTGGCTGGCACCGTGCAACTGGTGAGCGCAACGCCTATGCTTGCACAATGGCTGTTTACCTTGTCGCCAAGTGCTTTGCAGGCTGCGAGGTCAGCGCCGGCTTCCGCCAGGCTGCCGACTATCTTCTCGACGATGACCGTGCCTGCTACGCCCCTGCGGCCGGTGGTGAAGGTGGAGTTGATGACGGCCACGTCGTCATTGGTCAACACCGTGGCATTCTCACAGGTCGCCATTTCGGCGGCCATTTCAAAGTTCATGACGTCGCCTGCATAATTCTTGACGATGAACAGCACCCCCTTGCCGCTATCCACGACCTCGGCCGCTGCCAGCATCTGGTCCGGCGAAGGCGAGGTGAATACATAGCCGGAGCAGGCGGCATCCAGCATGCCGTAGCCGATAAACCCGCTATGCAGCGGCTCATGACCAGAACCTCCGCCTGATATGATGGCGACTTTGTTGCTGGCTTTGTCCGTCCGCGTCAGGAAATTAGGTTCGAGATGAAGCTGCACCAGATCCTGGTGCGCCGCTGCGAAGCCGGACAGGCTTTCCACCAGCATATCGTCCACATCGTTGATGAATTTTTTCATGTGCTCTCCTCGATGATTCTGTGTTTTTATTGTGCTTGTCCAGGGTTACGCCTGTTTTAATGCCAGCTCACAGACGGCGTCTATCATGATCTGGCAGCTTTTGGCGCCTGGATCCAAGTGGCCGATGGCGCGCTCGCCGAGGAACGAAGCACGCCCCTTGGTGGCGATCATGTCGCGGGTCGCCAGTACGCCGTTTTCCGCTTCGGCCTTTAGTGCTTCCACCAGTTTCGGCAATGGCGTTTCCTGCACACTGAGGGTGGTGAACGCGTGCGAAACCGGCATCAGCACGTCCACCATGGTTTTCTCGCCGACATCCGCCTTGCCACGCATGCTGACGGCTTGCACTCCCGCAGCAAACGCGGCTGCGATATGCGGGATAGTCTCCTGACCGTTTTCCTTGAGCGTTTTCGACATGGTCATGAAGAAGCTGGCGAACAGCGGGCCGGAAGCCCCGCCTATGGTGGATAGGAGCTTCATGCCGATTTTCTGCAATACCACGTCCAGCGGCAGGGGCGCTAGCTTATCCTGCATGGCGACGATGCTGGCACAGCCGCGTTTCATGTTGATGAAATGATCGCCGTCGCCGATGTCTCGATCCAGCGACTCTAGCGTCGATTCATTGGCAAGGATAGCCGTATGGATGGCCTGCGCGGCTAATAAAATAAATTCGGTTTTCATACTGGGTTAAACTCTGCCTTATAGAATATGCACCATAGAGTATGCACCGTGCCCGGCTCATGAATAGCAGTCCCACCGATAGCGATGTTATTCATGGAAAAGGCTGGCAACCGGCATGATGGTTATTAAAATGCTGGCGCCATTAAAATACCGGCGTAACTAAACTACTAGTGAATCTGTAGATGACATTCAAACACATTACCTCGCGTGACAATAGCCTTTTCAAGCAGCTCAAAAAGCTGGCGGATTCTTCGCGTGAACGCCGTAAATCAGGCCAGACCCTGCTGGACGGCGCCCATCTGCTGAATGCCTACGTAGACACATTCGGCATGCCGGAACTGCTGGTCATTGCGGAAGGCGAGAGCACCGCCGAAGTCGCGCACCTGATACAGCAACTGGCGGATGTGCCTACCGTGATGTTCACCACGCTGATGTTTGCCGAGCTGGTGCCCGTGGCTAGCCCCACCGGCATACTGGCGCTGGTGAAAACCCCGTTGATCGATCCGCCGACCGCATTGGAATTCGTACTTCTGCTGGAGGATATCCAGGATCCCGGCAACCTGGGCAGCATGCTGCGCACGGCTGCCGCTGCCGGCGTGGATGCCGTCTATCTGTCGGCGGGCTGTACCGAGGCATGGTCGCCCAAGGCCTTGCGCGGCGGGCAGGGCGCGCAGTTCGTATTGCCGATCGTTGAGAATGCCGACCTGCAGCAATTCACGTCTGAATTCGCCGGTGTGACACTGGCGACTAGCTTGCATGGGGAGCCGTTGTATTCCATGGACCTGACTAAGCTCGTGGCGTTTGTGATCGGCAATGAAGGAGCCGGCCTCAGCGATGCGATGCTCAACGCCGCTACCCATCGTGTGACCATACCGATCAGTGCGCAGGTGGAATCGCTGAATGCCGCTGCCGCAACGGCGATATGCCTGTTCGAGCGCCAGCGCCAGGCGACGCTGGCAAGGTCCAGTTGAATAAATTCGGTGCAATCAATCCAATTTGAAATTTGGGCGAAGGAAGCGCATGAAACATCTGCAGGCAGGCTTTAGTGCGATAGAGATGATGGTCGTGGTGGCGATCATCGCTATCCTGGCGATGATCGCCATTCCCTCCAGCATGGATAAGATCATCAAGGAGCAGGTGAATGCGGCCATGCCGTTGGCCGATATCGCCAAAACGCCCATCGCTGCCTCGTGGTCTGCCCTGAAAATTTTGCCGCCAGGCAATAAGGAAGCCGGATTGCCCGAGCCGGAAAAAGTGGTGAGCAACTTCATCAGCGCGCTTGAGGTCAAGGATGGCGTGATCAACATGACCTTCGGCAACAAAGCGCATGCGAATCTCAAAGGAAAAGTGCTGTCGCTCAGGCCTGCCGTGATCGAAGAATCTCAGATAGTGCCGGTAGCCTGGGTATGCGGAAGCGCGAAGGCGCCTGAAAAAATGGTACTCAAAGGCGAAAATAAAACCACGGTATCGGAGAACTACCTGCCATTTCTATGCAGGTAGTTCTCCGTTGCCATTTAAGCGTAATTAATGCTTGGCCTTGCTGCCAGGGACCACGATCTCGCTGGTGAACAGCTGTTCCGCATCTATCTGGTCGAACACATATTCTTTATTGCAAAAGTCGCAGTGCACGTCGATCTTGCCTTGCTCTTCAATGATGCTGTTCACCTCTTCGACACCCAGCATCTTCAGCATACTGCCGACACTCTTGCGCGAGCAGCTGCAATGGAACTTTACCGCCTGCGGTTCGAACAGCCGCACGTCCTCCTGGTTGAATAGCCGCAGCAACAGGTCTTGTGCCGTCAACCCGAGCAATTCCTCTTCGCGCACCGTTCCTGCCAGGAAACCGGCCCTGGCCCAGGCGTCTGTATCCTGTTCGGGCGCGGCTTCTGGATCGGCCTCAGCTTGCTTATAGGGTTGAGCTTGCTGGTCTGCTTGATCCGGCAGCTTCTGTAACAGCAGGCCGCCCGCCGAGTTTCCATCGCAAGCAAGCCAGATGCGGGTCTCGATCTGCTCCGACCGCTCCATGTAGTTCTGCAGGATCTCACTGATGGTATCCCCCTCCAGCGGCACGATGCCCTGGTAGGTCTGCTCACCGTTTTTGGGGTCCAGCGTGATCACGAAATGGCCGTCGCCGACCATGTTGATGAAGTTATCTTCCACCAGTTCGCCTTTCCATTTGGCCGTGGCGCGTAGCTCCAGGCTGGCGGAACATTCCACCACCAGCAAGGTGACTGGTCCCTTGCCCTGGATCTGCAGGACGATGGCACCGTCTTCCAGTTTCAGCGTAGCCGCGAGTAACGCACTGGCCGCCATCAGTTCGCCTAAGGCGTTGCGCAATACCGGCGGGCAATCCTGGTGTTGCAGAGCAAGATTGAACGTGCTTTCCAACTGCACGGTGTTGCCGCGGATGGGGGTGTTATCGAAAATGAAACGGTGTAGTTTGTCTGCTGGCATGGGTTCTAACTTTGCTTAATTGGGTTAAATACAATTGGGTTGAATACTAGAGTGCATTAACTTAAGTGGATGCGAGCTTAAAGCTTAAATGGATACCGCGCTGGCTAAGGCCTCGATATGAGGCTGTCCGTGCTGATTATCAAGCAGGCTGTAATAATTTGAGGGTTCAAGCACTGTTGGTACAGCAATATCCAGCATGTCGGGATAGTCCTTGCTGTAATGCAGGCCGCGGCTTTCGTGGCGTTCCATCGCGCTCCTGACGATTAGCTCAGCGACCTGCAGCAGGTTCCGCAGTTCGATCAGGTCGTTGCTGATACGGAAATTGCTGTAGAACTCGTGGACTTCGTTTTTCAGCAGGTTGATGCGGTGCATGGCACGGGTCAGTCGCTTGTTGGTACGCACGATGCCGACGTAGTTCCACATGAAGCGCCGCAATTCATTCCAGTTGTGGGTGATGATGACCTCCTCATCTGCGTCGGTGACGCGGCTTTCATCCCAGTAGGGCAGTTGCACGGCTGGCGTCGGTGCCTGCTGTAGCATGTCGTCTGCGGCCGCTTTGCCGAACACCATGCATTCCAGTAAGGAGTTGCTGGCCAGGCGGTTGGCGCCATGCAGCCCGGTACATGCCGTCTCGCCGATGGCGTAAAGCCCCGGCAGGTCGGTGCGCCCCATATGGTCGGTCATGATGCCGCCGCAGCTGTAGTGCGCTGCCGGTACCACCGGTATGGGCTCGCTGGTGATGTCGATGCCCAGTTCCATGCAGCGTTGGTAGATCGTGGGGAAATGCGACAGGATGAAATCCGCCGGCTGGTGGGAGATGTCCAGGTAGACGCAATCGATCCCACGCTTCTTCATCTCGAAGTCGATGGCACGCGCCACGACATCCCTGGGGGCCAGTTCACCTCGTACGTCATGTTCCGCCATGAAGGCAGTACCGTCCGGCAATTTCAATATCCCGCCTTCGCCGCGCACCGCTTCGGATATCAGGAAAGATTTCGCCAGCGGATGGTACAGGCACGTGGGGTGGAACTGGATGAATTCCATGTTGGCGACGCGGCAGCCCGCACGCCATGCCATGGATACGCCGTCGCCGGTCGCAACGTCGGGGTTGGTGGTGTACAGGTACACTTTGCCTGCGCCGCCGGTGGCAAGTGCAGTATGCTGCGCGCCTATGGTCAGGACTTTGCCTGTCGTATTGTCAAGCACGTAGGCGCCAAGGCATCGTGCCTTGCTCCTTGCAGCCTGCTTTGCGCTGATCCCAGCCTTGCGGGTAGTGATCAGGTCGACGGCGATATGGTTTTCCAGCAGGGTGATATTGGCATGCTCGCGCACTTTTTCGGCGAGCGTTTTCTGCACGGCCTGGCCGGTGGCATCGGCGGCATGGATGATGCGGCGGTGGCTGTGGCCGCCTTCGCGCGTTAAATGGTAACCGCTGTCATCTTCCTCGCGTGTGAACGGTACGCCTTGTTCGATCAGCCATTCCACGGTTTCACGCGCATGGCTCGCTACCTGCCGCGTCACTTCGGCATCGCACAAGCCTGCGCCGGCGATGAGCGTGTCCTGGATATGCGCTTCGATGGAATCCCCGTCGGTGAGCACCGCTGCGATGCCGCCTTGCGCCCAGTTGCTTGAGCCGTCGTTTATACCGCGTTTGCTGACCAGGCAGACTTTCTTATCGGCAGCGATTTTGAGGGCAAGCGTGAGGCCCGCCAGGCCGCTGCCGATAATCAATACATCAAATTGCTGCATACGTATCCATGTGCGTGAACTTTAGCCAGTTTAGCGCTGTCTTCTACACTAAGCTAGGGCATGACCATATGCCCGAGATCGAGCAACGCTAGATAATGCGCCAAGTAATGCAGGGAGATGCGTAATGATTAATGCTAAAAAAATCGGTGAATTTTCACGCCTGACCTTCGTTGACACTGCGATGCAGGGGTATACTCCGGTAACAAATAATGTGCAGACAGGGAGCAAAGCCTCTATGGGTGGCAAGGCTGTAGATGGCAGTTCCGGCGGTGGCAATGCCGTGCCGGGAAATCGTGAGATTGACCAGGAATTAGTCGAGCGTGCACAGCGCGGCGATAAAAAAGCCTTCAGCATGCTGGTGGAGAAATACCAGCGCAAGCTGGGCAGGCTTTTGTCCAGGCTCATTCGCGACCAGGCAGAGGTTGAGGACGTAGTGCAGGAATCGTTTATCAAGGCGTATCGTGCATTGCCCAACTTCCGGGGCGATAGCGCGTTCTACACATGGCTATACCGTATCGGTATAAACACTGCCAAAAATTACCTGGTGGCCATGGGTCGCAGGCCGCAAGCCAATAATGACATCGAGATCGAGGATGCTGAAAATTTCGAAGACGGCAATGAATTGCGCACCATGGATACGCCGGAAACCGAACTGATGACCAAGGAGATTGCACGTACGGTGAACGATACCGTTGCAGCCCTGCCCGAAGAATTGCGCACGGCGATTACATTGCGCGAGATCGAAGGTCTCAGTTACGAAGAAATAGCAACGTTGATGAATTGCCCGATTGGTACTGTACGTTCACGTATCTTCAGGGCGCGTGAAACAATCGCTTTAAAATTACGCCCATTGCTGGATACACCTAGCGATAAGCGTTGGTAAGCAAACGCGTAATTAAAACCGGTAGCAAAGAGTTATAGCAGTAAACGACACAGGGATGAATTAACGCCAACGCTGACCAGGTCAGCCTGGTATGTATTAGGAGAGCATGATGAAAGACCAAATTTCAGCGCTGGTGGATGGCGAAATCTCCCCGGAAAACGCCGAGCATATTTTTACCGCAATATCCTCTGGTAGCGAGCTAGGGCAATCCTGGGCGACCTATCATTTAATCGGGGATGCCATGCGCAGCAGCCCGATGTTTAAAGCTGACTTTACTGCGCGCCTTATGCAAAAACTGGAGGCGGAACCTACAGTCCTTGCACCCAAACTTAAAAAAACGTCACGCATCTCTTCTGCCTGGTCAGTCGCTGCCTCGGTGGCTGCGGTGATGTTTGTCGGCTGGATGGTGATGCAGCAACAGGTACAAAATAATTCCGGGTTGAATGGCGTAGAGATCGCTAAAGCCGATATCGATAAAAATATCGACAAAAGTATTTCTTCTGAATATCTCCTGGCGCATCAATCCTATGTACCCAGTAATTCAGCCTATATCCAGCCAGCCGCCTATGCTGAAAGCGCCAAGTAATGCCCCGTCTTTTGCTGGTGTACCTGCTGGCAGCCTTCGCGTTAACCATTCCCTATAGCACTACATTCGCCGCTGACGACGAAGCTTGGCTGATCCTGCAGAAGGCATCCCAGGCCGCCCGGGAGTTGAGCTACCAGGGCGTCTTCATGTACCAGTCGGAAGGCAATGCCAAGTCGGTCCAGATCACCCACATGAACTACGGCCAGGGCGAGTATGCCCGCATGGTGGTGCTGGATGGTACGCCCCGGGAAGTCTTGAGCCAGGGCAATGATGTCGTGATATTCAGCCCGAAAAACGAGAAAGTCGTGATAGAGAAGCGGCGCGGGCAGAATATGTTCCCTGCCTTATTGCCAGCCAATATGACCGTGATTAAGCTGAGCTACCAGGCTCGTTTGGGCGATGTCGAGCGTATAGGCGGCCGGGAAGGCCAGGTTGTGTATCTGGAGCCGCGGGATAATTTGCGCTACGGGTATAAATTCTGGGCCGATAAGCAATATGGTCTATTGCTCAAGGCGATGACGGCAAATGAGCGCAAGGAGCCGATGGAGCAAATGGCGTTCAGCCAGCTTACATTGATGAGCGGCCAGAATATGGACTGGTTCCAGCCTAATGTCGACCTGCACAAAACCTATGTGATGGAAGAAACGAATGCTGCTATCACACCGGCGGATACCGTGCGCTGGACGGTGTCGAAAATACCCACTGGCTATCGCAAGACCGATGAGGTTCAGCGTACCGTGCCGGGAAAATCATCTCCGCTAACGCATATATTGTTTTCCGACGGCCTCGCTTCGGTTTCGCTTTTCATCGAGATGCTGCCAAAAAATGCCCAGCCTAAGAAAGGCCATAGCACCATGGGCGCCACTAACCTGTATGCGAATACCATCGACGGTTACCAGATAGTGGTAGTAGGCGAAGTGCCGGAAGCTACCGTAGCGCAGTTCGCTACCGCCGTAACTTTTAAAAAATAGGCAGTGCCAAGAGAACCTGCTATCGGTGCCAATGTCGATAGCGATGTAGCAATACATTTGTGTCGTACGTACCTTTCTGAACTGATCAATAAGCATTGCCAATGCCTTCAAATTTAAGCATGGATGGTTCGTAAGGTATTGGTAAGCGGCATGTTTTATAGTTTATATCTGTGATTAACTAAGATGGATGGGGAAATTTACATGTTTAAAAGAATGTTCGCTATTTCAGTGATGATGCTCGCATTCGCTGGAAATGCATTTTCCAAAGATTTGCCTGACTTTACCGAGCTTGCAGAAAAACAGGGTGCATCCGTTGTCAATATTAGTGTCACCCAGGTAGTGCAAGGCAATGCCGGCGGATCGCCGTTTCAAGGCATGCCGGACGACGAGGCTCTTGGTGAGCTATTCCGCCGCTTCGGCATTCCCAATATGCCTGGCATGCCGGGCGGAGGCCAGGCGCCGCAGCAGGATTACAAGTCGCAGTCCCTGGGGTCCGGTTTCATCATAAGTGCCGACGGTTATATTATGACCAATGCCCACGTAGTGAAGGACGCGGATGAAGTCATCGTCAAGCTTTTCGACAAGCGTGAATTCAAGGCCAAGATCATCGGCTTCGACCGTCGTACCGACGTGGCGCTCATCAAGATCGACGCCAGCGGTTTGCCTAAGGTAACCATTGGTGATCCAACCGCCCTGAAAGTAGGCGAATGGGTAGCCGCCATCGGTTCGCCGTTCGGCCTTGAAAACACCATGACCGCCGGCATAGTCAGCGCCAAAGGGCGTGCGTTGCCGATGGAGAATTTTGTGCCATTTATCCAGACCGATGTGGCCATCAATCCCGGGAATTCAGGCGGTCCATTGTTCAACCTGAAAGGCGAAGTAGTCGGCATCAATTCGCAAATATATAGCCGTAGCGGCGGGTACATGGGGCTTTCATTCGCCATCCCGATCGATGTTGCGCTTGAGATATCGAACCAGCTTAAATCGTCCGGCAAGATCACGCGCGGCTGGCTCGGTATCGGAATCCAGGAGATTACCAAGGAACTGGCGGATTCGTTCGGCATGAAAAACACCAATGGCGCCCTGGTGGCCGGCGTGGAGAAAGGCAGTCCGGCAGAGAAGGGCGGGCTGGAGGTCGGGGATGTGATCGTCAAGTTCGATAACAAACCTATTGTGGTGTCTTCCGACCTGCCGCGGATTGTGGCGGCAACCAGGCCCAATAAGGAAGTGCCGGTGGATGTCCTGCGTAAAGGTGCAATGCGTACTTTGAATGTCTCTATCGGTGAAATGCCTGCAGACAAGGACGAAGCCGCGCCTGCTAAAAACCAGCCTAAGCCGGAGGTAAACCGCATCGGCCTGCTGTTGAAAGACCTGACGCCCCAGCAAAAGCGGAAGCTGAACGGTAAAAATGGCTTGCTGGTGCTTGATGCCCAAGGCGTGGCAGCGCAAGCCGGGCTTCGTCGTGGCGACATCGTATTAGGCGTTAATAACACCGAGGCACTGAGTGTGGATCAGTTCAACAAGCTGATTGCGGCAACGCCCGGTGGAAAAACGGTCGCCCTGCTGGTATTACGCGGGGAAAGCACGCTGTACGTGCCTGTGAAGATCGCGAATAAATAACGGCAAATAATGCGAACAGTGCCTATTTGCTGTAAAATTAGGCACTGTTAACAAGTTTAAAGGGCGCTTCGGCGCCCTTAATGCTGGCTGCGCTCCGGCGCCTATATTGCTGGCTGGAGTAGGCTCTTTATCGGTTGCGCTTTGACGACAATCTTGATACCTAGCGCTTCTTTCATTTGAAGGCGCACCCCAGTTTGCTAATCACTGAATGTATATGAAAAATATCCGTAACTTCTCCATTATCGCCCACATCGATCACGGTAAATCAACACTGGCGGACCGCATCATCCAGTTGTGCGGCGGCCTGTCGGACAGGGAAATGGAATCTCAGGTACTGGATTCCATGGATATCGAGCGTGAGCGCGGTATCACCATCAAGGCGCAAACCGCTGCCCTGCAATATAAGGCCGTAGATGGCCAGTTATACCAATTGAACCTGATCGACACGCCCGGCCACGTCGATTTCTCTTATGAAGTCAGCCGCTCGCTGTCCGCCTGTGAAGGCGCGTTGCTGGTGGTAGATGCCAGCCAGGGCGTAGAGGCACAAAGCGTGGCTAACTGTTACACCGCGCTGGACCTGGGTGTTGAAGTGACTGCGGTACTTAATAAAATCGATTTGCCCTCTGCCGACCCGGATCGTGTGATCCAGGAAATCGAGGATGTGATCGGTATAGAAGCAACGGATGCTGTGCGCTGCTCTGCCAAGACCGGTGAAGGTGTTCGTGATGTGCTGGAAGCTGTTGTGGCTCGGGTGCCCGCGCCCAAAGGCGACGCGACCAAGCCGCTTAAAGCGTTGATCATCGACTCCTGGTTCGATAATTACGTCGGTGTGGTCATGCTGGTGCGGGTTGTGGACGGATCCTTAAAACCCAAGGACAAGATACGCTTGATGGCGACCGGTGCCGTGCATCTGTGCGAGCAGGTCGGCGTATTCACGCCTAAGTCCCTGCAGAAGACATCCTTATCCGCAGGCGAGGTGGGTTTCATCATTGCCGGCATTAAGGAGTTGGCCAATGCCAAGGTGGGCGATACCGTCACGCTGTTCGACAAGCCTGCATCGGAAGCATTGCCTGGTTTCAAGGAAGTGAAGCCGCAGGTGTTCGCCGGTCTTTACCCGGTCGAGTCCAACCAGTTCGATGCCATGCGCAGTGCGCTGGAGAAATTGCAGCTCAACGATGCGTCGCTGATGTTCGAGCCGGAGAACTCCACCGCATTGGGCTTCGGCTTCCGCTGCGGTTTCCTGGGTTTGCTGCACATGGAGATCGTGCAGGAGCGCCTGGAACGCGAATACGACATGGACCTGATCACCACTGCGCCAACCGTGGTATACGAACTATTGCTCAAGTCAGGCGATGTGGTGCAGATCGAGAACCCGTCGCGCTTGCCAGAGCCATCGCGCGTCGAGGAGATACGCGAGCCCGTGATCACCATCAATTTGTTGATGCCGCAGGATTATGTGGGTCCGGTCATGACCCTGTGTAACACCAAGCGGGGCATACAGAAAAACATGCAGTACATGGGGCGGCAGGTCATGCTCAGCTACGAGATGCCACTTAATGAAGTGGTGCTGGATTTCTTCGATAAACTGAAGTCGGTGTCGCGCGGCTACGCTTCCATGGATTACGAATTCCTCGAATTCCGTGCCGCCGACCTGGTAAAGCTGGACATCATGGTCAACGGCGACCGTGTGGATGCACTGTCCATGATTGTGCACCGAGACAATAGTGTATATCGTGGGCGCGAAGTCGCTGCCAAGATGCGTGAGCTTATTCCCCGCCAGATGTTCGATGTGGCTATCCAGGCATCCATCGGCGCCAATATCATCGCCCGCGAAACCGTGAAAGCAATGCGTAAGAATGTGCTGGCAAAGTGTTATGGTGGCGATATCTCGCGTAAACGCAAGCTGCTTGAAAAGCAAAAAGAAGGCAAAAAACGCATGAAACAGGTGGGCAATGTGGAGATTCCACAAGAAGCATTCCTGGCTATTTTGAGAGTCGAAGACAAGTAATTTAACTCGTATCACGCTAAATAATTCGAAGCGAAACGGACGGCCAATCGTAAACTGGTCAATCAATCGTAAGCTTAATCAAGGTTCAACCAAAAAGGTAAGCCATATGGATAAAGGTGTATGTAAATGATGTTCGCATTGTTCATGATCATCGTGCTGGCGATCACTGGCGCCATCTGGCTGCTGGATATTGCCGTGCTTCGCAGAAGGCGCGCGGCAGGTGTCCCCGATCCAATACTGGTGGAATATTCCAAAAGTTTCTTCCCTGTCATCCTAGTGGTGTTCCTGATACGTTCGTTTGTCGTCGAGCCGTTCAAGATTCCTTCCGGCTCCATGATGCCGACGTTGCTGGCAGGCGATTTTATCCTGGTGAATAAATTTACCTATGGACTGCGTGTGCCTATCCTCAATAAAACCTTCATAGAAGTCAGTGCGCCAAAACGTGGTGATGTCTTTGTGTTCCATTATCCACCTGACCCGTCTATCGATTACATCAAGCGTGTGGTGGGTGTGCCGGGCGACAAGCTGGTGTACAGGAATAAGGAATTGTTCATCAATGGACAAAAAGTGGATGAAGCATTCCAGGCAGATTACGAGTACCCGGTCTCTGGCTTGAATATGGTGTATGCCAAGCGTTACCAGGAGCAGCTTGGTGATGTGAAGCACGATATCCTGATTGACGACAACAGCGGTACCAAGGATGTGGAGCTTGAAGTGCCGCCAGGCCAGTACTTCGCCATGGGCGACAATCGCGACAATAGCAAGGACAGCCGCTATTGGGGGTTTGTGCCGGAAGCCAACCTGGTGGGTAAAGCGTTTTTTATCTGGTTTAATTTCGACCAGCCCGGCAGGATTGGTACTAAAATCAAATAGCGTGAATGGTTAACTTAAAGGGGATGAGCATGCGTAAACAACAGGGAATGAGCTTTCTTGGTTTAGTGATTATTCTTGCTGCAGTGCTGTCGGTAGTGCTTGCGGGCATTAAGGTTGTCCCGGCATACATCGAATTCATGTCCGTTAAAAAGGTGATGAAAAAAATCGCCAACGAGCCTAATTTAAACGACATGACCAAAAAAGAAATTGCGGATGAGTTCGACAGGGGCGCCAATATCGACTACATCACGGTGGTGACTGGCAAGGACATTGAGTTTTCCGCGGATGCTAATGGAAAAACAGTAGCGACTATCGAGTACCAGGTGGTGAAACCGCTAGCTGGCAACCTGAGCGCCTTGATGGACTTCAAGGCCACTACGGCCAAGTAGCAGCTTCTTAGATACGGATGTCACAGACTGGACTTGCCCGGCTACTAGGCCATGATTTCAAGAATGAATCTTTGCTGGTTCAGGCCCTCACGCATCGCAGCCATGGCAGCCTGAATAACGAACGACTCGAATTCCTGGGCGATGGGGTGCTGAATTTCATCATCGCCAGCCAGCTTTACCATCGTTTTCCCAAGTTGCCTGAAGGGGATTTGAGCCGACTGCGTGCGCACCTGGTCAAGGAGCCTACCCTGAGTTCAATTTCACTTAGCCTGAATATCGGCGATGCGCTCAGGCTAGGGGAAGGGGAGCTTAAAAGCGGCGGATGGCGCCGGCCATCTGTATTGGCAGATGCCCTGGAAGCCATTGTAGGTGCGGTGTTCCTGGATGCCGGATTCGATGCTGCAGAAACACTGGTAGCCCGTTTATTCAACGGTCTCTTAAACCAGATAGACCCCAAATCCATAGGCAAGGATCCAAAATCATTGTTGCAGGAATACCTGCAAAGTAAAAAACTAGATATTCCCCAGTATAAGGTGCTCGCCATAGAAGGCGAGGCGCATTGCCAAAGCTTCCAGGTGGAGTGCACTATCCAAAAATTAAACATTACCACGCAGGGTGAAGGCACCAGCCGCCGTGTGGCAGAGCAACAGGCTGCCGAAGCTGCTTATCAACTTATCCTGGGCAGCAGCAGGGATAAACCGCAGGATCAGCATCCAGCTAAATAAATCGAGTAAATAATGAGTAATACATCCAGTATGAACAGCGATTTTCGCTGTGGCACCATCGCCATAGTCGGGCGCCCGAATGTAGGTAAATCTACATTGCTCAACCATATCCTGGGCCAGAAACTCAGCATAACTTCACGCAAGGCGCAAACGACGCGGCACCGCCTGCTGGGGATACACACAACGGACGATACCCAGTTCCTGTTCGTGGATACGCCCGGCTTCCAGCAGAAGCACGTGAATGCGCTTAACCGCAGCTTGAACAAGACGGTGACCCAAGTGCTGAGCGAAGTCGACGTCGTCCTGTTCGTTATCGAGCCTATGCATCTTGGTGAAGCCGACAGGCTGGTACTCAAGATGTTGCCGCAGAATAAACCGGTGTTGCTGGTAGTGAATAAAGCCGACCTGATGGGCGATAAGGGTAACCTGTTGCCGCTGATCCAGGATTTCGATACTGAATTCCCGTTCTCCGCCATCGTGCCGGTGAGTGCAAAGAAAAACCTCTATCTCGACGAACTTCTGCTGGCCATCCGCGAGCGTCTTCCCTTACAAGCCGCCATCTATGGCGAAGATGAGCTGACCGATAAAAACGAACGCTTCCTGGCAGCAGAGTTGCTGCGCGAGAAAGCCTTCCGTTTCCTTGGCGATGAAGTGCCGTACGGCATTGCCGTGGAAATCGAGAAATTCGAGATCGAGGGCAAACTGCGTCGAATACATGCTGCCTTTATCGTCGATAAGGAAAGCCAGAAGCCCATGCTGATCGGCAAGGGCGGCGAAAAGCTCAAGCAGATATCCACAGAAGCACGCCAGGACATGGAAAAGCTGTTTGGTGGCAAGGTATGGCTGGAGACCTGGGTCAAAGTCAAAGGCGGGTGGGCCGACGACGAGCGTGCCCTCAAAAGCCTCGGCTATTAAGCGGCAAGTTGCATTGCGGCGAATACCGCGTTGTCATGCCTTGCCGTACTAAATGTACTGTCTACGACATTCCGCCTTGTCTTCACCACAATGCAACATGCCTGGGCGCGATAAAGTAATTATTTGATTTCATAATGGCTATCTCAACCATCAATCGCCAGGACAACCAGCCCGTCTACGTGCTGCATACCTATGCGTTCAAGGAAACCAGCCTGGTGGTCGAGTTGTTTACCCGCGATTTCGGGCGGGTGGCAGCTGTGGCGAAAGGCGCCAGGCGGCCGCGTTCGGCCATGCGTGGCATGCTGCAGGCCTTCCAGCCTTTGCTGGGCGCCTGGTCGGGCAAGCTGGAATTGAAGACGCTACATAGCCTGGACTGGGGGTCCGGCTTGCTGGTCCTGCAAGGCGAAGCCCTGATGTGCGGGTTTTACCTCAATGAATTGCTGTTGCGCCTATTGCCACGCGAGGATGGGCACGAATCGTTATTCGATTACTATGCGCAAACACTGCGCACGCTTTCCAAGTCAACCGAGTATGCCAGCACATTGCGGCGTTTTGAACTCAAGATGCTGCAGGAGATGGGTTACGCGGTTCCGCTGGAACAGGATCAGCACCAGTCGCAGATCGTGGCGGATGCTATCTACACCTACATTCCGGAGCTTGGCGCTGTAGCCCGTGCCCAGGCTAAAAACTTCACGCAAAGCGGCGTACAATTATCAGGGAAAACCTTGCTGGACATGAGCAATGACGACTACGCCGATGTGCAGACGCAGCAGCAGAGCAAGCAGCTCATGCGCAGTCTGCTGGCCCATTACCTGGGGGATAAACCCCTGCACACACGCCAGCTTTTAATCGATCTACAAGGGCTTTAACCAGCAATGATCAAACTAGGCATCAATATCGACCACGTCGCCACGCTCAGGCAGGCACGCGGTACGCTCTATCCAAGCCCGATCCAGGCCGCCTTGCGGGCAGAAGAGGCGGGGGCAGATAGCATTACCCTGCATTTGCGTGAAGATCGCCGCCATATCCAGGATGCTGACGTCTATGCACTGCGCCCCTTGCTGCAGACCAAGATGAATTTTGAAATGGCCGTCACCGATGAGATGGTCGCCATCGCCCTGAAAGTGAAACCGCAGGATGTTTGCCTGGTGCCGGAGCGCCGCGAGGAACGTACTACTGAAGGCGGCCTCGATGTTGTAGGCAATCAGCAACGAATTGCGGATGTGTGCGATCAGTTAGCCGACGCCGGTATCCGGGTTTCCCTGTTCATCGCGCCTGACATCGCCCAGGTAGATGCAGCAAAGGCTGCGGGCGCCCCGGTCATCGAGCTGCATACCGGCAGGTTTGCAGATGCCGAAGGCGCCATTCAGCGTCATGAGCTGGACCGCATAACACGCGCAACTGAACACGCTTTACAGCTTGGGCTGGTCGTAAATGCGGGTCATGGCCTCAATATCCATAATGTGCATCATATTGCCGCTATTCCTGGTATCGAAGAACTGAATATTGGCCATGCAATTGTGGCGCACGCCGTGTTCGTGGGCTGGGAATATGCCATTCGCGAGATGAAGGTGCTGATGATGCAGGCAGCTAAGAATGAGTAATGGAATCTGCCCGAAATGCAGTTCAGAAACATTCATTAGTAGAAAAATGTTTCTGTCGTGGATTGATGTATTAGGGGCTCTGGTTGTAAGCAGCATTTTGTTCTCGATTTTAATTGTTTTTATTCCTACAGCACATGGAAAGGCCGGCGGTTACCTAATTTTGGGAGTTGTTGGACTGGTTGGGTTGATATTTAGTAAATTTGTCAAAAAAGAAATTTTTCGTATTGAAACTTGTAATAAATGCGAATTTAGTTCAAAGATAAAGATTGAACCAGTGAAGGATGCAAGATGATCTTCGGCATCGGCACCGATATCGTTGAAGTTTCGCGTATCGAAGATTCCCTGGCTCGCTTCGGTAATGCGTTCGCCATGCGCTTGCTGAATGAGCGAGAGATGCAGGAGTTCATGCTTACCAATACCCAGGCACGCTTCCTCGCGAAGCGTTTTGCCGCGAAAGAAGCCTTTGCCAAAGCATTAGGTACGGGCATCCGCACACCCGCCAGTTTCGAGAATATCGGCGTGACCCATGACGATCTTGGCAAGCCCTTCCTGGATTTGGCTCCTGAATTACAAGCCTACCTGGATGGAAAATCCATACGCTTCCAGCATCTTTCCATCAGCGACGAAAAAATGCTGGCGGCTGCATTTGTGGTGCTAGAGACCTGAGTTGGAAATGGACGAAGTTACTGACGTGGCACGTCGTTTCGGCGGCGTCAGCCGCCTGTATGGCGAGGCTGGCCTTGCAAGGTTTAAAGCGGCGCACGTCTGTGTCATCGGTATCGGCGGCGTAGGCTCCTGGGCCGCAGAGGCTTTAGCGCGTAATGCAGTTGGCCGTATCACCTTGATCGACCTGGACAACATCGCTGAGTCCAATGTCAACCGGCAGTTACACGCGGTCGAGGGCGCCTTCGGCAAAGCCAAGGTCACCGCCATGGCGGAGCGTATCCGTGCGATCAATCCGGAATGCGATGTCGTGGAAATCGAAGATTTCGTTACCCTGGAAAATGCGGTACCGATGCTGGACCGGGGATACGATGCCGTGCTGGATGCCATCGACGATGCCCGTGCCAAGGTTGCGATAGCAGCCTACTGCCGGCAACACAAGATTCCCTTGATTATCACCGGGGCGGCCGGCGGCCGGCTTGATCCCACCAGGATCCGCACGGCAGATATGGCCCAGGTCACTGGCGATCGCCTGCTTGCAAAAGTGCGCAACCAGTTGCGGCGCGATCACCAGTTCCCGAAGGGTGAAAAGACTAAATTCGGCATCCAGGCAGTCTATTCTGATGAACAGGTGCAAAAGCCTGTCGCCATGTGCGATACCGATACTGTTGAAAATACCGCTATCACCGGCCTGAATTGCGCAGGCTATGGCTCGACTGTATGCGTGACGGCACCATTCGGTATGGCGGCGGCTGCCCTGGTGCTCAATCTGCTACGCAAGCCCTGATTTTTCTAATTTCACCGGATGGATACCGATCTTTTCAGCGATTTGCCGGCGCCTGAAATCTTGCTTGGCGAGGGGGCAGTCCTGTTACCCGGATTTGCCGCTGATGTTGCTGCAGAACTCATTGCCGGAGTTGAGCAGGTAGTGGCGCAATCGCCGTTCCGGCATATGGAAACGCCGGGCGGATTTCGCATGTCGGTAGCAATGACCAATTGCGGGCAATTTGGCTGGGTCACAGACCGGAAAGGCTATCGCTATGACAGTATCGATCCATTAACTTCAGAGTCATGGCCGGCAATGCCTGTAACATTCCAGACGCTGGCCGTACAAGCTGCAGCAAGCGCAGGCTATCCGGGCTTTTTCCCTGATGCGTGCCTTGTCAATTGTTATCAACCTGGTGCACGCATGTCCCTGCACCAGGATAAAAATGAAAAAGATGGTACCGCCCCTATCGTTTCTGTTTCATTAGGATTGCCTGCGATTTTTATGTTTGGCGGCTTGCAAAGGGGCGACCGTGTAAGACGTTATCCCTTAAACCATGGCGACGTTGCTGTGTGGGGAGGGCCAAGCAGGTTCCATTTTCATGGTGTAGCACCGCTTAAAGCCGGGTTGCATCCTCTAGCAGGTTTACAGCGTATCAATCTTACGTTTCGTAAGGTCTTGTGATTGCGTTAGCACTTAATATATTGCCGTTGATGTCATCCAGTGTTTTACACCCGACGAGTGCCATGGAGATTTCAAGCTCTTCGCGCAGCAGGCGAATTAAATGTGCGACACCTAATGCGCCCGCTGTGGCAAGTGCATGGGCATATGGGCGACCGATCATGACGGCAGTTGCGCCCAGTGCGCGTGCCTTGACGATGTCGGTACCGCGCCGTATCCCGCCATCCACCAATATCGGTATTACTCCGTTTACCGCGATTGCGACACCAGAAAGCGCACTCAGTGTCGATGGAGCACTGTCCAATACCCGCCCTCCGTGGTTAGACACCACAATGCCGGACGCGCCAACGTCGATGGACTTGATCGCGTCATCGGGATGCACGATACCTTTGAGCAGGATCGGCAAGCTGGTCTGATTCACCAGCCAGTGGATATCATCCCACACCGGGGCGACCGCCATAAAGCCATCAAATACGGCGCTCATGTTTTCGTGCAGAACGGGAAGGGCCACCGGCAAAACATTGGCGGGGGCCGCAGCCGCCGGAACGGCAAACCCGGCTCGCTGCTCACGATTGCGTACCCCTGATATAGGCGCATCCACCGTGAAAACCAGTGCACGGTACCCGGCCTGTTCTGCACGTCTCACCAAGTCCAATGTGGCTTCACGATTGCCTTGCCAGTAAAGCTGGAACCATAGTGGTCCCTGTGCACTTTTTGCAATGTCCTCTAATGTTATCGAGGCATGCGCTGAAACAACGGCTAAGCCGCCCATCACGCCTGCAGCAAGTACACTCGCCGACTCCCCATCTGCATGGAATAATCGCTGGGTAGCCACTGGAGCAAGAATAATGGGATGGGAAAAGGTGTCGCCGAAAAGCGTGCACCGTGTATGTCCGCCACGGACATCGGCCAGTACGCGCGGCCATAGTTCCAGCGTACGCCAGGCCTGGCTATTGGCGGCCAGGGTCTCTTCATCTGCTGCACCGCCTTGCAGGTAAGCCCAGGCCGCATCGTCGATATGTCCGCGTGCATAACGCTCATAATCGGCAGCGCACACGATGTCTGCCGGAATTGTCTTTAGTGGCAGGGCAGGCATCAGTTGCCCCATTGCCTTAACAGGTTATGGTAATGCCCGGTTAACTCGACAATTTCATCCGTGTTGCCAATCTGGCTGCGTAACTTGATTAAGGTCATGTCCAGGTTAAATAACATGCTGCGCTGCCAAGCGTCTCGTACCAGGCTTTGTACCCAGCAGAACGAGGCAACCCGTTCACCTGCAGTGACAGGCTCAACCCTATGCAGGCTGGAAGACGGGTAAATAATGGCATCGCCTGCAGGCAGCTTGACCTCGTGGCTGCCATAGGTGTCTTCTATGATTAAATCCCCGCCTTCATAGCTTTCCGGTTCCGATAGAAACACAGTGACTGAGATGTCGGTGCGCAGGCGTTGGCCATTGCGTCTATCCGCCTGGATGGCATTGTCGACGTGATTTTTATATAGGCCACCGCTTGTATAACGATTGAACATGGGAGGCAATATATTCTGCGGCAACGCGGCAGAGATAAATAAAGGATGGCGCTCTAATGCTGAAATAATGGTTTGCGAGAGTGTAGGAAAATCGGTTGATTCAGTAGAAAACTGCATATTACGTTTAGCTTCAGCAGCCAATGGACCTGCCGTGGTGGCACCATCGACCCACGGCCCGGAATCAAGTGTATGGCGTAAGGTTGCGACCTGTGCCTTGGTCAGCACATCAGGCAGGTGTAAAAGCATAGATACCTCGCACACAATAAAAAGCCCGCCATAAACTGGCGGGCATGTTTCACTAACTCGTTGGAGCCTAGAACATAAATTCAGCTGTCATCATTGCTGAACGAGGCATACCCAAACGTAAACGAGCACCACTGTTATTCAATGTTTCAATATATTCTTTATCAAATATATTGTACACATTGAGGCGCAGGTTTAGATTTTTATTCACGGCGTATGCAACCATCGCATCGGCTACGAAATGTGACGGGATCTCAGGCAGGTTGTTAACTGCTGGATCGGATGCTGTCACGAGACGTTTTTGCTCAGACATATAACGCGCACCACCGCCAATACTTAATTTACCAAAGCTGTATTGTGACCATGCAGTTGCACTGTAATCAGGCGTCCAACGAACTCCAGTAGTGTCAAGCCCTGTATCACTTTGCTGATCAAGTGCTTTAGCATTCAATTTTGTAACGCCTGCTGAAACCTGCCAAAATCTTGTTAACTGGCCAACAGCAAGTAATTCAATACCTGTGACACGCGTTTTACCAATTTGCTGAGCTTGCGCCAGATCATTAAACGAAGCTTGCTTGTCGTTTTCTGTGCGGAAAATTGCACCGGTAACGTTCAATTGATTATTCAATAAATTCCATTTACTGCCGATTTCAAAGTTCTCGGTTTTTTGCGGATCAAGCGCACCGTTGTTCTGGTTGTTGGCAGTAGCAGACAGAGCAAAGTTTGCACTGCCTGGTGGAGTATATGACGTCGCATATGCTGTATAGATAGTGCCGTTAGGCGCAAGCTTATAAAGCGTGCCCACTTTCCAGCTCAGTAAGTTATCAGAAACGCTTCCGCCAGTCGGCGCAACTGAGCCGGCTGCGTAGCCTGGGAATTGTGCTATGTTCCCAGGAGTAGTTGCAGGTGTCCCTAGCGGACCAGTAACAATCGTACCAGCGTTGGTTCTGGTGTTGTAGTGCTCATAACGGAAACCAGCATTAGCTTGCCATTTATCGGTTAAGTCCACTGTATCGAATGCATAGATGGCAGCTGTTGTTGTTCTGCCATCTACATCTGTAGCGCCTATTTGATATGGCGTTCCTAGGAATGTGCTTGAATTAGGGTTATACAAGTTCGCAGCTGGATTGGTTACCGCTGTATAAGTAACACCATTAACGATTTGTGCAGCAGTGGCAAACCCTTTGCTTTTTTGGCTTTCGTAAATAAATTCAAGGCCACCTACAAGCGAGTTTTTAAATCCAGCGATATCAAAAATGCTGTTCATGCTAGTTTGATTGATTAGGATCTCATCATCGCGATCAATACGTTGACGCGATCTGGCTAGAGTAAACGCATTGGGGTCCGCACTTGTTGTAGCTATGCCGTTAATACCTGTGGTAAGACGGTCAATGTTTGTTTTACCGTAGCGAGTAATATTGCGGATTGTTGTATCGGCAGTTAAGTCATGTTCAAACTTAGCAGTGATCATGTCGGCATCTACTTTTTCGTAGTCATTCTTGCTGCCGTAGAAATTTTCCCGGTCAACCTTGTTTCCGCCCTGTGCATTGATACGGGAGGCTTCTAAAAGCTGTGCAGCTGTGGGCGGGTTTCCGTTAGATGTGGATGGAACTCTAAAGAAACCGCTATATCCAATGGAAGGAATGCCGCCATCAGGAATGTTATCCTGGCGTACGTGTTGTGAGAATAAATTGAAACGCGTGGATGTGCCTATGCCGAATGCAATAGATGGCGCGAAAGAAAAGTTGCGGTTTTCAACTACATCGCGTTTATCTACATCACCATCAAAACCTAAAGCGTTCAGGCGTATGGCTGTTGTTTCGCCCAGCACGTGGTTTATATCAATCGTCGCACGCTTTTTATCTGCCGTACCATAACCCACCGTAGCAATGTTCTTGTTCACTAAAGTTGGTTGTTTACTGATTAAATTGATATAGCCGGATGCTGCACCACGCCCGATGTCGGCGCCTGCAGGGCCTTTCACTACTTCAATTTGTTGCAGGTTATATACATCACGCGTCACTGCACCCAGGTCCCGGATGCCGTCTACAAACAACTGGTTTGATGCATTGAAACCGCGCATGGAAAACGTGTCACCTGCCGATGTGTTGCCGTTTTCACCGAGCTGGATGGTGATGCCTGGTGTATTGCGAAGTGCATCCGTCAACGAGAAAACGCCTTGTTCGCGCAATAGCTCTTCTTTAATTATCTGCACGGTTTGCGTTGTTTCAAGCAGTGGCTTGGTAAATTTAGGATTGGCCGATACATCTGTTTTAAACGGCACTTCTTTTGCTGATTGAACCTTTACTTCAGGTAACTGTGGAACTTCATCCGCTGCCATTACAGAGATTGAAAAGCTGGCAGCAACCATCGCAGCAATGCGAGTGGGTTTGTGTTTGCGACTACGTATGTAACTCATTATGGAACTTCCCCTGTTTTGATTATCTGGATTGCTATGGAATTTACTATTTGACTGGTGGGTAGAAATGACCTCTGCGAGGTGAATTCTTTACACAGTTTTACAAATTCACCGCAATGATAATTATTATCATTCGCAAATGCAAATATTTACTAGGCTGGTTGTTGCGTATTTGCAACATGCTTGCCTAAGCAAGCTGAATAAAGTAGAGGACGGCACACTTGAAATTATGTTGATCAACCCCAAATTAAGGCGAAGTTTTAGTTCATCAACGTTAATTAATATGGAGCAAGTGTCATGTCCACAGAGACGATCCAAAAAGAGACCCTAGGGTTTCAAGCCGAAGTAAAACAGCTTTTACAACTGATGATCCATTCGCTGTATAGCAATAAGGAGATTGTACTAAGGGAGCTCATCTCCAACGCCTCAGATGCTGCGGACAAACTGCGTTTTGAAGCGCTGGCTAACAACAGCCTGTATGAAAATGAAAGCGAACTGAAAATACGGGTGGGTTTCGATAAAGCCGCCCGTACAGTGACCATCTCCGATAACGGCATTGGCATGACCCGCGATGAAGTGATTGCCAATATCGGCACGATTGCCAAATCCGGCACCAAGGAATTCTTCAGTGCGCTGACCGGCGACCAGGCCAAGGATGCCAACCTCATCGGCCAGTTCGGCGTGGGATTTTATTCGGCCTTCATCATTGCCGATAAAGTCACCCTGATTACGCGGCGCGCGGGCACCACAGAGGCGGTGCGCTGGGAATCAGCAGGCGAGGGCGATTACACCCTAGAAGCGGCCGAAAAATCGACACGAGGCACAGAGGTGACGCTGAACCTGCGTGAAGGCGAGGATGAGTTCCTAAGCGACTGGAAACTCAAGTCCATCATCCGTAAATATTCCGACCACATCACATTGCCCATCGTGATGAAGAAGTCGGAATGGAAAGACGGCGAAGAAGTGCCTACCGATGAAGAAGAGTCCGTCAATAAGGCTTCTGCCTTATGGGCACGCGCCAAAAACGATATTACTGAAGATGAATACAAGGAATTCTACAAGCACGTCTCGCATGATTTCGAAGATCCGCTGACGTGGAGTCATAACCGGGTTGAAGGTAAGCAGGAGTATATCTCGCTGTTATACGTTCCAGCCAAGGCCCCATTCGACCTGTACGACCGTGAACGTCGCCATGGCATCAAGCTATACGTTAAGCGCGTGTTTATCATGGAAGATGCGGAGAAACTGATGCCGCAATACCTGCGGTTTGTGCGCGGCGTGATTGATACTTCAGACCTACCGCTCAATGTATCGCGTGAGATCCTGCAACACTCCAAGGATATCGATGCCATTAAGGCGGGCTCCGTTAAGAAAGTATTAGGCTTGCTGGAAGACATGGCCGCCAATAAACCCGAGGATTACAGCAAGTTCTGGAACGAATTCGGGCGTGTGCTGAAAGAAGGACCAGGCGAGGATTTTGCCAACAAGGAAAAAATTGCCTCTCTGTTGAGATTTGCCAGCACGCTGGCTGACAACGACGACCAGGTGGTTTCATTAAAAGATTATATCGGCCGCATGAAGGAAGGCCAGGCTAAGGTTTACTACATCACTGCCGATAGTTTTGCTGCTGCGCAGCATAGCCCACACCTGGAAATCTTCCGTAAGAAGGGCATTGAAGTGCTCCTGCTCTCTGATCGCGTGGACGAGTGGATGCTGAGTAGCCTGACCGAATTCGAAGGCAAGAAACTGCAGTCGGTAGCGAAAGGCGACCTAGATCTGGGTGCACTCGAAGACGAAGCTGAAAAAGAACAGCAGAAGAAAGTGGAGGATGAGTTCAAGTCGCTGATAGAACGCATCCAGTCTTCGCTTGGCGATAGCGTAAAAGAAGTACGTGTAACGCATAGGTTGACAGATTCGCCTGCATGCCTGGTCAGCGGCGAGAACGACCTTTCGGCAAATCTGGAGCGTATGTTGAAGGCAGCCGGACAGAAAACACCGGAAAGCAAACCCGTGCTGGAAATCAATCCGCAACATGCCATCGTTGTGCGCTTGAATAAAGAGGCGGATGAGGCGCGCTTTACGGACTGGTCGCACGTACTATTCGATCAGGCATTATTGGCGGAAGGGGGCCAACTGGAAGACCCGGCTAGTTTCGTACGTCGTATGAATTCATTGCTTGCAATTTAATCGTTGCTTAGAAATTCGAAGCCCGCTGCCGCGCAGTGGGCTTTTTTATATGTTATTTTATTTATGGATAGCGGACGATGCCGTTCGTGCATAATCTCTTTTTAACTGATTTATTTTCATCATGCTGATCACGATTCCCAATGTATTGTCCAGAGAGCAAGTCATCCAGTGCCGCCAGCTAATGGACCAGGCGGAGTGGATAGATGGCAATGTAACATCCGGTACTCAAGCGGCATTAGCCAAGAACAATATGCAGTTGCCTGAGGGTTCCCCTGTGGCACGCCAGGTCGGCGATTTGATCCAGGATGCACTTGGCTTGAATCCTCTATTCATCTCTGCCGCATTGCCGTTGAAAGTGTTCCCGCCTTTATTCAACCGCTACCAGGGTGGCCAGGAGTTTGCTACCCATGTCGATAATGCCATCCGTCATCTGCGCGGCACTAATTTCCGTATCCGCAGCGATCTTTCCGTCACCTTGTTTTTATCGGAACCGGAGGATTATGACGGGGGGGAATTGACGATAGAGGATGTGTACGGTGAGCAGAAAGTGAAATTGCCGGCCGGGCATATGGTGCTGTATCCTTCCTCCAGCCTGCACCATGTGACTCCGGTGACTCGCGGTTCACGTGTGTGTTCTTTTTTCTGGCTGCAGAGCATGGTGCGCGATGACGGACAGAGAACTCTGTTATATCAACTGGATAATGCAATCCAGAAAATCGGCCTGGACCGGGGACTGAAAGATGCTGAAGTCATCAGCCTGACCGGCGTTTATCATAACTTGTTGAGACGATGGGCTGACAGCTAGGCCCTATTGGTCAACGCCGCAGCGTATTCAGTATGGTTGGTCATGCACTTGCCAACATCGCTTTCGCTTCGTCATGTCCCTGGGCAGCCGCCCTCATGAGCCATGTGTGTGCGAGCACGTTGTTGGCATGTAGACCTTCTTTTTGCAATGCCACACCATAGCGGTAGTAGTCGTCAGCGTTGCCAAGCTCACAGCATTTTTGATGCGCGAGCATGCCGATACGCTGGAATTCCGGATTGGCAAATGTGGTCAGGCTTTCTGCCATCGTGCGCGTGAATTTTAGGTGGGCAAGCTGCAATGCACGCTCCATCCACGGAATGGCGGCGTCAAGCTGGCCATGCTCTGCCAGCAGTAGCGCATAGTTATATTGCCCGCGAAAATCGTCGCCTTCGGCAGCTTTACGATAAAGCTCCGCCGCTTTGGTAATGTCAGCTTCGACCAGCCAACCCTCTTCGTAGAACCTGCCCACTACATTCAGTGATTTGGCATTGCCCAGTGCTGCGGCTTTACGGTACCAATCCAGTGCCTGTGCTTCATCCTTAGGTACGCCATTGCCATGCAATAACAGATTGGCGTAGTTATACATGCCCCATTCAAAGCCGAGTTCGGCAGCCCGTTTAAAAAGTTGCGCGGCTGCCGGCAGGTCCACATCGCCGCCCCAGCCAAGCTCATAGCAACGCCCCAACATGTTCATGCCCATCAGGTGATCCTGCTCGGCTGCCTTGGCGAACCAATCGCGGGCCAGGGCCATGTCCAGCCTTATACCCCTGCCATCCAGCAATATCTGCCCGAGCAATGCCTGGGCATCCGGCAACCCTTGCTCTGCGGCAGCCTTGATCCATATGGCTGCTTCTGCAGGTTCACCAGCAAGGTGTCGGGAAAATTCTTGGGCACTGGTATTTTTAAGCTGTTCAGCAGTAATGGCGGCGGTGTTGATAATTGACATATTAGGTGCTCTAAAAAATCATGTTGCTGGCATATATCAATGATATTTAGGTACCAGCCTTAACAAATTACTGCATCGAGAATCTTTTTTCAGCATTCGTATTTCGATTTGCTATAATGCGATTAATTCTCATTATCTCATAAATACAGCCAGAATTTTTGCCGTAAACATCCATGCAAACACCTAAGAATCAGCAAAAGCGGGCATTCTGGCTGCGTCAGCTTTATTTATGGCACTGGATAAGTTCTGCTGCCTGCCTGGTCGGTATGCTGTTATTCGCAATCACCGGCCTGACGCTGAATAATTCGGATCATATCGAAGCGAAACCTGTCGTCAGTAAGCAGATGGTTACCCTGCCTGCTACTGTAATGAAAGATTTGCACGTGGAGCCTGCCACCAGTAAAGCACCATTGCCGTCGGCAGTATCGGCCTGGATAGCCGATACGATGGATGTGAATACCGCGAATAAACCGGCCGAATGGTCGGATGGCGAAGTGTATGTCTCCTTGCCGCGTCCGGGTGGCGATGCCTGGCTGACCATCGATACGGAAAGCGGTGAACTGAATTACGAATTGACCAAGCGCGGCTTGGTTTCCTACCTGAACGACCTGCACAAGGGGCGCAATACTGGCACTGCGTGGAGCTGGTTCCTGGATGTGTTTTCAGTGGCAGCCCTGGTATTTAGCCTAAGCGGCTTGTGCCTGCTTTACATGCATTCCTCCAACAGGCCCTCTACCTGGCCGCTGGTAGGCCTGGGCATTGTAGTGCCGCTGGTGCTGGCTATCCTCTTTATTCATTAGATGGGTATTTACTGACTGAAATTTTGCAATTAATTATCACTTAACGGAGTTGATCTATGCGTAATTGGGTTCCTGTATTACTGCCTTCCCTTGTGGCCGGCCTGTTCGCTCATCAAAGTATTGCAGGTGAGCTTAGTGTCAAGATTAACGTGCCGCAGATCAACGCGTCGGAATACCACCGCCCGTATGTCGCGGTGTGGATCGAACGTGCCGACCAGAGCATCGCCCAGAATCTGGCCCTTTGGTACAGCCAGAAATCAACCGCTGAAGGCGCGGGCAACAAGTGGATGAAGGATTTGCGCCAGTGGTGGCGCAAAGGCGGCCGCGATGTGCAATTGCCGGTGGATGGTGTCACCGGTGCAACGCGTCCTGTGGGCGAACACACCCTTAATTTCAATGACAAAGTGCTGGCTTCGCTGGAAAAAGGCGAATACCGCGTAGTCGTTGAAGCCGCGCGTGAAAAGGGCGGCCACGAACTGGTGCGCGTTCCGTTCAACTGGCCTGCTGCCAAAGCGGAAACGCAGAAGGCTGCCGGAACAGAGGAACTGGGTGCTGTCAGCATAGACATTAAGCCCTAGCTTGATGTCAGTGTCAGCTATCGAGCCTTAAATTTTATATTGCGGAGAATCTTCATGTACCCAACTATCAAACGTACTTTATTATCCATCAGCCTGGCCGCTACTGCATCTGCCTTCACCATCGGTTCAGCGCAGGCACATAGCGTTTGGCTGCTGCCATCCAGCACCGTGCTGTCCGCTGCGCAGTTCGTGACATTCGACGCTGCTGTCTCGAATGATGTTTTCTTCTTCACCCATCGTCCCCTGGCCATCGATACGCTGGTTATCACTGCGCCGGACGGCAGTCATCCTGAAGCTGCCAATGTGTCGAAAGGCGAGTTGCGCACCACATTCGACCTGAAGCTTGAAAAAAAAGGCACCTACACATTCGATATAGCACGTAGCGGTCTGCGCGCCAATTGGAAAGAGGATGGCAAGCCCAAGCGTTTCATGGGTACGGCCGAAGCATTTGCCAAGGAAGTGCCCGCTAACGCCCAGGAACTGCAGGTAGGCGAATCGGTGGCGCATGTCATGACCTTTGTCACCATGGGCTCCCCTACACCGGTCAAGCCAACGGGTGTGGGCCTGGAAGTCATGTCGGTCACGCATCCTAATGATCTAGTCACAGGCGAGCCTGCGGAATTCCAGGTGCTGGTGGATGGTAAGCCAGCTGCAGACGTTGAAGTTGAAGTGGTGAGCGGGCAGAGCCGTTACCGCAATGCCCTGGGCGAAACACGTTACAAATCCGACAAGCAGGGCAAGGTGAAGGTGAACTGGTCGCAGCCCGGCATGTATTACCTGGATGCCGAACTGAAAGACAAGAATGTCAGCTCCAAGCAGGCCAAGGAACGCAGCCTTTCCTACAGCGTGACGCTGGAAGTACAGCCGCAGTAAGTACATTGCAACGTCGTATCCTTATACCGCCCCAGCTGGCGGGGCTTCCACCTCGCCTGCCTGAGGGCGAGGTGCTTGATATAAGTGGCCATGCCATGGGCACTAGCTGGAATATCAAGTGGGTGCAGGAGCGCAAGTTTGCCGCTGAAGGCAAGGCCGGGCGTGATGAGGTCTCTGCATTGGCAGAGGAGGCGCTTGACCTAGTCATCGACGAAATGAGTACCTGGCAGGCGGATTCCTGGTTAAGCCGGTTCAATGCCGCACCAGCCGGAAGCCGTCATGCGCTCCCGCAACATGCCGCACGTGTGCTCGATTGCGCCCTGGCTACTGCCGCCGACTCGAAAGGAGCATTCGATCCTACCGTAGGTCCGCTGGTCAATCTTTGGGGTTTCGGTCCGGCGCAAGCGCGCAGCTCTCCACCGCCAACGGCCGATATCGCTGAGAGCAAGGCGCTATGCGGATGGTGGCGCATCGCGTTGCATGACGGCATTGTCGAGCAGCCGGGTGGTTTATACATGGATTTTTCCGGTATCGCTAAGGGGTATAGCGCTGACCTGATAGCGGGCAGCCTGCAGAACAGCGGTATCGGGAATTTCCTGGTAGAAGTCGGTGGCGAGCTTTACGGCTTCGGCATCAAGCCGGACGGGCAACCGTGGTGGGTCGCACTGGAAACCCCCGTCGACATAGATAACGCTGTGCAGACGATTGCTGCCTTGCATGGCATGGCGGTTGCCACCTCCGGCGATTACCGCCGTTTTTTCGACTACGATGGAGTGCGCTACTCGCATACCATCGATCCACGCAAGGGCTATCCGGTCAGCCATGCGCCGGCTGGGGTGACTGTCCTGCATGCGTCCTGCATGCAGGCGGATGCTTATGCCACCGTGCTCACTGTTTTAGGGGCGCAGGCAGGAATGGAATATGCGACGCGTCGCAACCTGGCAGCAGTGTTTACCGTTCTGGAGGCAGGTTTGCCCGTTGAATATCACTCCCCGGCTTTGCTGGCGATGGTGGAAGAGGAGACGGCTTGAACCGCCCATTGCTTGCATTCATCATTGTTGCCGTCTATGTACTTTTTTCGGCATGGTGTTTTCGCCGCAACCGTCAGTCGGCGTTAATCGATATAACTTCTGGTTCCAGGGAAAATGCAGATGTCCTGATCGCATTCGCCAGCCAGACTGGCCATGCACAGCAGCTTGCCCAGCAGACTGCCGATCTAATCCGTGATGCCGGCCAGGCTGTTACGGTAAGCCCGCTTAATGCAGTAAGCGCATCTGTATTAATGTCACACAAGCGGGTGCTGTTTATTACCAGTACTACGGGCGAAGGCGATCCGCCTGATACGGCGACCGACTTTGTACTGAATGTCATGGCTGAGAATGTCGATCTGCAATCGCTTGAATATGGCCTGCTGGCATTGGGCGACAGGCAATATGCGTATTTCTGCGGATTCGGCCATACGCTGGATGCCTGGCTGCAGCAATGCCATGCCTTACCGCTTTTCGACATGGTCGAGGTAGATAACAGCGATGCCGGCGCGTTACGCCACTGGCAATCGCAATTGACCTTGCTCACCGGCGCTACAGAAACTGCAGATTGGACATCACCCGATTACCAGCCATGGCGATTGGTAAGTAGAACATTATTAAATCCCGGCAGTGCCGGCGGGCCGGTTTACCACCTTGGGCTTGAACCTATGCAAGCGCATGAAGGCTGGTTGGCAGGCGATATTGCCGAGATCGGTCCGCGTAACGATCCATCTGTAATCAGGACCTTTTTGTCCAGCCTTGGCATTGATCACTCCGTGATCGATGAGCAGGGTGCATCGTGGATGGAATACCTGGCAGACAAACTAATCCCGCATACCGTTGAAGACGTCGATGCACTGCGTGCGTTGCAGCCGGCCGAGCTTCTTTCAAGCTTGAAACGATTGCCGCATCGCGAGTATTCCATCGCGTCCATACCCGCTAGCGGCTCGGGGAATATCGAGTTGGTCGTCCGCCAAGTGAGTAATGACGATGGGCGACTTGGCCATGGCTCAGGCTGGCTGACGCAGTTTGCCGGCATCGGCGGTGAAATTGCGCTGCGTGTGCGTCCTAACGCCATGTTTCATCCCCCGGCGCAGTCTGTCCCGCTGATCCTAATCGGTAACGGTACCGGTATTGCCGGATTGCGTGCACACCTGCACGCTAGCATCCAGCGTGGGCAACAGTGCAACTGGCTGCTCTTCGGCGAGCGCAATGCTGCGTACGATGGCTATTTCACGGATGAATTGCAGGCCATGAAAGAACAGAAGAGCTTAGCCAGGCTGGACATTGCCTATTCACGCGACCAGGCTACGCCAGTGTATGTGCAGGATATCCTCGCCGGTCAGGCAGTAGCAGTAAAAGAATGGGTCGAAGCGGGCGCGGCCATCCTGGTGTGCGGGAGTGCGACCGGCATGGCGCCGGCTGTACACCATGTGTTGGGTAGCATCCTCGGCGAATCTGAGCTGGCTGCACTAGCCGTGAGCGGCAGATATAGAAGAGATATCTATTAACTGATTGCAACATGCAGGTTCGAGTGCAACGTGCAGGTTCTAACCACAGTTATCGAATGCACCCCCTTAATCCACGAAGTAATTGACAGTGTTAATGAGAATAAGTATCATTTAGTCATAGTAACGAAAGGATTAACAGTGAATCAATCGTACGCAGCAAAATACCCGTCAGAATTTGATCCCGATTTGCCAGACGCAAATTCGGTGCTGGCATCCCTTTGCTGCGTCGCTGTTCAATATGCTAGCAAGCCTTCGCTGGAGCTGGCGGAGCTTGCAACCAGCCTGGCATATAAGCTTACTGCACCGCAATATGCGGAATCCAGGCTGGTGACTGAAGTGGCCAAGCGATTGGTCAACCAGTGGGAGTCGATACTGCAGGGTCAGGACAATATGCTCGCCAAGGTAGTCCCTGGCAGCGCATCCATGCATTAGCTTCAAAGCCTTCATCCATTTGTACCAACCATCATAAAAATTAAATTGCAGGAGTAAGTTATGTCACGTTTTACCGGACCAAGATTAAAGATTATGCGTGCCCTGGGATTGGACCTTCCTGGCCTGTCACGTAAAAGCATTGAAAGCCGCCCGAATCCTCCCGGCCAGCATGGTGGCCGCGGCATGCGTCGCAAGAAGTCGGATTTCGGCGTGAAGTTGATGGAAAAACAAAAGCTGCGTTTCAATTACGGCCTCACCGAAACCCAATTGCGTCGCCTGATGATCGATGCGCGTCGTGGCACTGCGCCTACCGGCGAAACCTTGCTGCAGCTGCTGGAACGTCGCCTGGATAACGTGGTGTTCCGTGCCGGTTTCGCCCCTACCATTGCTGCGGCGCGTCAGTTGGTCAACCACAAGCACCTGCTGCTCAATGGCAAGGCTGTCAATATTCCCTCAATCAGGGTGAGGGTGGGCGATGTGATTACCGTCAAACCTGCAAGCATCAAGATGCCCATGGTAGTGGAAACTTTGAAAGACCTGCCGCTGATCCGCCCGGAATGGCTGTCCTGGGATGAACAGGCGCACGTTGCACAAATCGCCCACCTGCCTTCACCCGAGGATGTACCGTTCCCGGTCAATGTGCAGCAGGTCGTTGAATATTACGCAAACCGCCTGTAAGCGGTTGCGTTTTTAGAAAGAACTCCTCCTCATAGGTGGCTGCAATAGTCACCTTTTTTTAATTTATGGGGAAAGTAATTACGCCATAAACTTGACTAATTAATGCGAATCATTATTATTAATCGTTATTTCCAGAAAATACGATGTATTGATGAGGGCATGCTCGATTTGCTGTTGCTCGAATTGTTAATCGATGGGAATTTGAAATGAAAACACAAGCAGGCTGTACACGTGTGGTGCTGGCAGGTAGCGACGGTTGTAAAGTCTCCTACTGCGAAGATTGTAAAGTCACCGAACTTGAAATCGGCGCACTCAGCTTGCGTTTGGAAATGCAGGCATTCAATTCGCTCGGCGAAATGATGCAGGAAGCAATGGCAAGGCTGGCTGTATTCAATGCCGCCACGACCGATCATGAATTTTACTCCAGGGCTGGCAATGTCCACTGATTCAAGGGTTCAACTGCGTATGGTGCATACGCAAACTAACACGGCGACGGACGATATCCTCGCGCTGAAGCCTGCTGTGCCGGGTATGCCAGAGCAGTACAAAACAAACCAGCATTCAAATGTATCCCTGGCGATCGTAGTGTTGCTGCATGCGCTCGGCTTCTGGGCTATCCTTAATGCTCCAAAGATCACCCCTGTCATCATTGAGCAGAAGCCGATGATGGTAAGCCTGCTGAATGCGCCGGCGCCTGAACCCGAAGTCGTACCCCTGTTGCCCACGCCCCCAACACCCGAACCAATCGTCAAGAAAATCACCCCCAAGGTTAAGCCTGTCGATGTAAAACCGACGCCACAACCCGTTGAGAAAGCGTCCGTCGTCGAGCAGGAGGCAGTGCCTACACCGCCCACACCTTCCGCGCCCGTTGAAGTTGCGAAGGCCCCGGAAGTGAAACCGGAACCTGAAAAGCCGCAGGTCAAGCAGGACATTATCGAAGAGCCGAAATTCGGCGTGGCATACCTGAATAACCCTGCACCTAATTACCCTGCGATTTCACGCCGTATCGGTGAAGAGGGGAGAGTGATCATGCGGGTGCTGGTATCGGTAAACGGTGAGGCTGAATCTGTGAAGGTAGAGAACGGCAGTGGCTCTAGCCGCCTAGACGAAGCTGCCGTGGATGCTGTCAAGAAATGGAAATTCGTGCCTGCCAAAAAGAATAAGCAGCCTATCAGCGCCTACGTCCTGGTGCCTATCAAGTTTTCCCTGGACGACGCCTGATTTCGTCCTAAGGGTAAGTATTCATTCAAAGAATCTCCAATTAATTGAAGTAACGTCATTTTATAAATAACGGTTTAACGAAAGCGAGCAGCAATATGCAAGGTGGTTACGAGTTTGATGGTTTAGGGTTTATCACGAATGGTGGTGTCGTTTCGATGGCGGTCGCTGCATTGCTGCTGGCCATGTCGATTGCAAGCTGGTACCTGATTATCACCAAGTTTTACCAAAGCCTGCGTTTACGCACTGCGTCCAATGCATTCAATGCCAAGTTCTGGCAAGCCTCCAGCCTGGAATCCGCCATGCGCGGTGAAGACCAATCCACGCCATTAGCGCGCCTTGCCGCGCAAGCCATCGAGGCAGCCCAGCATCACCAGAAACACGCCACAAAGCAACTGGCCGATGCCTGCAGCCAGGATGAGTTCATTGCCCGCAGTATGCGCCGCAGCATAAGCCAGGAAGGTGCGCAGATCGAGCATGGCCTGACAGTGCTGGCTTCGGTCGGCAGCGTTTCCCCATTCGTCGGATTATTCGGTACGGTATGGGGCATTTACCACGCGCTGGCCAGCATCAGTATGAGTGGCCAAGCTACTCTTGATAAGGTGGCTGGCCCTGTCGGCGAAGCGCTCATCATGACGGCGTTAGGCCTGGCGGTGGCGATACCTGCCGTGCTCGCTTATAACTCCCTTGTGCGCAATAACCGTGTGCTGATGAACCTGCTGGAAAACTTTGCACATGACCTGCATACGCTGCTGACCACAGGCGAGGCATTGCCGACTAACCCAGGCAGCAAGCGTACCACCAAGGCAAATATCAAAAGCCAGGCCCACCTGAAAGAGGTTACGGCATGATAGGTTCAGGCAATGGCTTCAGTTCCGGCAGCCACAGTGCACCCATGGCGGAGATCAATACCACGCCGCTGGTGGACGTGATGCTGGTGTTGCTGGTGATCTTTATCATCACCGCGCCTTTGTTGACACATGCCGTCAAGATCGATCTGCCGCAGGCAAGCAGCCAGCCGCTGCCAGAAAAGCCGGAAGTCATCACCATTTCCATTGACGGCACAGGCAAAACCTACTGGAACGATGGCCCGATTGTGCCCGGTGAACTGAAAGCGCGACTGGATACAGCGGCCGCAACCAAACCGCAACCTGAACTGCAGATTCGCGCAGACAAGGAAACGCGCTACCAGGTGCTGGCAGAAATAATGGCAGATGCACAAAATGCTGGCATCCAGAAACTGGGATTCATCAGCACGCCTAAATGATCCAAAGTACGTCCGTAAAAAATGCATCATAAAAAAAGCCCGTTAATGCGGGCTTTTTTTATGATGCGCGGGGCTTCCATTAAAAACACTGATGTAATTGAATTTATTCAACTAATTTGGTGGATATTTTACCTGGTTATAGGTTTTTTGAACCCGATTGTATAGGCACGGTCAGGATAATCGGCTGTACTATTTCATCCGCTTTCAATAAAGTAGTGCTTAACTGTTGCATTAAAAACAATACGCCCACAAGGCAATGCATCAGGTCTGCTTATTGCTTCAATTAAGTCAGTAATTCTTAACGCATGCAGTGATAGATTTCCCAGCAAACATTCCTGCCGTATCCATGTAATTGACATTGAAAGAAGCTTCCATGACCAAACCTAAATCAGCAAAAGCAACTGTATCCTCTGTCATTTCCGAAAAAATGCCGATTACCAAGGCATTGAACAACCACCTGGTGTTCTCCCAGTTCAAGACGCCGGTTGTCGCGACTCCCCGCGATTGGTATGCCAGCACTGCACATACCGTACGCGACCATGTCATTGAGCGCTGGATCAATACGGTAGAGGCTTACCTTGAGCAGGATCCCAAACGCGTTTACTACCTCTCGCTGGAATTCCTGATAGGGCGCATGTTATCGAATGCAGCACTTAACCTGGGCATTGAGAAGGAGTTGAGCGACGGCTTGTCCGAGTTAGGCCATGAGTTGGAAAATGTGGTGGAAATGGAAACGGATGCAGCGTTGGGAAACGGCGGGCTTGGACGGCTTGCAGCGTGCTTCCTGGACTCCATGGCAACGATGGATATTCCGGGCACCGGCTACGGCATACGCTATGAATACGGCATGTTCCGCCAGGCCATCGTCAAAGGTCAGCAGATCGAAAATCCGGATAACTGGTTGCGCTACGGCAATATCTGGGAGTTCCAGCGCCCCGAAACGACCTACAACATCGGTTTTTTCGGCAGCGTGGTCGAGTTCCCCACCGAACATGGCATCGAGTACCACTGGGTAGATGCCGAACAGGTAGTAGCCATGGCCTACGATGTGCCTATCCCCGGCTATGGCACCGATACCGTCAATAACCTGCGCCTGTGGTCGGCGAAGGCTACCAAGGAATTCGACCTGCGCCACTTCAATGACGGCAATTATGAAAAAGCAGTGGAAGAGCGCAACGGTACGGAAAGCATCTCCAAAGTGCTGTACCCGAACGATACCTCGGCATCCGGCCGCGAGCTGCGACTCAAGCAACAGTATTTCTTCGTCTCTGCCTCCATCCAGGATATTTTGCGGCGCTTCCTGATGAAGCACGATGACTGGAACAAGATCTCCGACATGATCGCTATCCAGCTCAATGACACACATCCGTCGATCGCGGTCGCCGAGATGATGTTCCAGCTGGTGGATGTACACAGGCTTAAATGGGAATTTGCCTGGGAACAGGTGGTCAAGATTTTCGCCTACACCAACCATACCCTCATGCCCGAGGCGCTGGAAACCTGGAGCGTCGAGTTGTTCGAACGCCTCTTGCCGCGCCACTTGGGCATTATTTACAAGATCAATTTCGAATTCCTGGAGATGGTCAACCACCGCTTCCCAGGCGATACCGATTTACTGAGTCGTGTATCCATCATCGACGAAACGCACGGTCGCCGTGTACGTATGGCGCATCTTGCGGTGGTCGGTAGCCATACGGTCAACGGCGTGGCTGCATTGCATAGCGAATTGTTGAAAACCACGCTGTTTGCGGATTTCAACCGCATCTATCCCGGCAAATTCATCAATGTCACCAATGGCATCACTCCCCGCCGCTGGCTCAACCAGTGCAATCCCGGTCTGACCAGCCTGATCTCCAAAGTCATCGGCGATGAGTTCCATAAAGACCTGGGCAAGCTCATCAAGCTGACGCCATTGGCAGACGATGCAGATTTCCGTAAGGCTTTCCGCGACGTGAAGCGCGCCAATAAAGTTCGTCTGGCCACCCGCATTCATAAGTTGACCGGCGTGACACTGAATCCAGACAGCCTGTTCGACGTACAGATCAAACGCATCCACGAATACAAGCGGCAGTTGCTTAACCTGTTGCACGTGATCACCTTGTACAACCGTATCCGCCATGGCCAGGCTCCGGATGTGACGCCGCGGACCGTTATATTCGGCGGCAAGGCAGCGCCAGGCTACTGGATGGCGAAACTGATCATCCGCCTGATCAACGACGTGGCCGCGATCGTGAATAACGACCCCGCTGTCGGCGATAAGTTGAAAGTGGTGTTCTACCCGAATTACGAAGTGTCTGCGGCTGAACTGTTATTTCCGGGCAGCGATCTTTCCGAGCAGATCTCGACAGCGGGTACCGAAGCTTCTGGCACCGGCAACATGAAAATGGCATTGAACGGGGCGCTTACCATCGGCACGCTGGATGGTGCGAATGTGGAGATCAAGGAAGAAGTCGGCGACGACAATATCTTTATCTTCGGCCTGACAACGCCCGAAGTCGCCGAACTCAAGACCAGCGGCTATAACCCGTGGGATTTCTACCATGGCAATGCCGAGTTGCGCGAAGTATTGGACATGATCGCAAACGGCTATTTCTCCGCCGGCGATCCCGGGCGGTACAGCGCTATTTTCGACACTCTCCTGCATAAGGGCGATAACTACCTGCTGCTGGCGGACTATGCCAGCTACATAGAGACGCAAGATGCAGTGGGCAAGCTTTACCAGAACCAGGAGGAATGGACTCGCCATGCCGTCCTGAATGTGGCCCGCGTCGGCAAATTCTCCAGCGACCGTACCATCGGCGAATATGCGAAAAATATCTGGCATGTGAAGTCTGCCAATCGCTAGAGCTTAAGTGTCGGTATTACATGAAGTGGCCTGTATTGGGCATGATATGCTGTCCAATATAGGTCACATTCATTTTGGGAGATGCACATGCGCAGCGTATTCACAGCAGTCTTATTTACCTTATCTGCAAGCCTGGCGCTACAAAGCCATGCCGCCGACATCAGCGATATCAGCAATTCGGAAGCGACCAGCGGGCTTAAGGAGGCGTTGATCGTCGGCGCAGGCAAGGCCATCAACAATCTCGGTTCCACCGATGGTTTCTTTGGAAACCCGCTGGTCAAGATTCCGTTGCCAGACGGCATGCAAAAAGCCGAGAAAGCCATGCGCATGTTCGGCATGGGCAAGCAGGCGGATGACCTGGTATTGAAAATGAACCGCGCCGCTGAGCTGGCGGTGCCAGAAGCCAAAACCCTGCTGGTCAATGCCGTCAAGAAAATGAGTGTGAAGGACGCAAAAGACATTCTCACCGGCGGTGAGGATGCCGCCACCCAGTATTTCAAGACAGCTACTTCCGGCCCCATGGCCGAGAAGTTTTTACCCATCGTCAAGAAAGCCACTGAAAACGTCCAGCTGGCGCAGCAGTACAACAAATATGCCGAGATGGGCAGCAAGTATGGTCTCGTGAAAAAAGAGCAGGCCAATGTCGAGCAGTATGTCACCCAAAAAACGCTGGATGGTGTTTACCTGATGATGGCGGAAGAAGAAAAAGGCATCCGTCGCGATCCTATGGGCCAAGCCAGCAGCATTTTGAAAAAGGTTTTCGGTTCTCTATAAGCCGGGTGTGGATACAGCTCGCCTGGCTTTAAGGCGGCGAATGGCCATGCAGACGACATCTGGTTCCGAGAAGCCTGGCACAGTATTTTTCTAAAAGATGGACTGGTTTTCGGGTAAAATTGCAGGCTTCCAGTCCAGCCATCCAAGTCCATTATGCTTCGTATCCGCGGCAGTGCAGCGCTTTCCCCGTTTCGCCTTGATAAAATCCTCGCCTCGCTAAAAACAGCGGCGCCCCGCATCTCGCATGTGTATGCGGAATTCTGGCACTTTGTATGGGCAGAGCCTGAGCTGGTATCAGCGCAAAAAGAAGTACTGGAACAGATACTTACCTACGGCCCCAGGATGCTGGAGGAAATCCCGAACGGCGAATTGTTTGTGGTCATTCCGCGTCCGGGCACCATATCGCCGTGGTCTTCACGCGCTACCGATATTGCCAATAACTGCGGCCTGGAAAACATCAAACGCATCGAACGTGGCGTGGCATATTACGTGAAGACGATGGACGGCAGCCCGCTAACAGATGATGAAAAGCAGGCCATCAATGCGCTGGTGCATGACCGCATGACGGAGGCTGTGTTTGCCTCGCTGGACGATGCGGAAAAGCTGTATCACCATGCCACGCCAGCGCCGCTAAGCACAATCGATATCCTTGCCGGCGGCCAGTCTGCGCTGGACAAGGCCAATAGCGACATGGGCCTGGCACTCTCCCCGGATGAGGTGGACTACCTGCTGGAAAACTTCACACGTATCGGACGCAACCCCACCGACGTCGAACTGATGATGTTCGCGCAGGCGAATTCCGAGCATTGCCGCCACAAGATATTCAATGCCAATTGGGTGATCGACGGCGTGCTGCAGGACGAGTCGCTCTTCAGCATGATACGCAACACGCACAAACTGAATCCGGGCAATACCATCGTTGCGTATTCCGACAATGCCTCCATCGTGGCCAGCGGCAGTGCGCGCGAAAAAGAGCTGATCCCTACCAGGCGTTTCTATCCCCAGGCCGATGGCAGCTACAGTTTTGTAGAAGAAGAAATGCATTACCTCATGAAGGTGGAAACGCATAACCACCCGACCGCCATTTCCCCGTTTGCCGGTGCGGCAACCGGCGCAGGCGGCGAGATACGGGATGAAGGCGCTACCGGTAGCGGCTCCAAACCCAAGGCTGGTCTGACCGGGTTTTCCGTCTCCAACTTGAACATCCCCGGCTTCACCCATCAATGGGAGCAGTCCTTCGACAAGCCGGCGTACGGCAAGCCGTCTCGCATCGCGTCTGCCCTGCAGATCATGATAGACGGGCCTCTTGGCGGTGCGGCCTACAATAACGAATTCGGCCGGCCGAATATCGCGGGTTATTTCCGTACGCTTGAGATTGAAGTGCCGGTGATTCAAGAATCTGCTGCCAGTAATGGCGAGGGAAGTGCGACGAAGACGGAGATGCGCGGCTACCACAAGCCCATCATGCTGGCGGGCGGTGTGGGCAATATTTCCGCCAAACACTCCAGGAAGAATCCTATTCCGGCCGGTGCCTGTCTTATTCAATTAGGTGGGCCTGCCATGCTGATCGGTCTTGGCGGCGGGGCGGCATCCAGCATGGATACTGGCGCCAATACCGAACACCTGGATTTCGATTCCGTACAGCGCGGCAACCCTGAACTGCAACGCCGGGCACAGGAAGTCATCGACCGCTGCTGGCAGTTGGGCGATGCGAACCCTATTCTGAGCATCCATGACGTAGGTGCCGGCGGCATCTCCAATGCCTTCCCCGAGCTGGTGAACGATGCCGGCGTAGGTGCCTTGTTCCAGTTGCGCAAGGTGAACAATGAAGAACCCGGCATGGCACCGCGTGAATTGTGGAGCAACGAAGCGCAGGAGCGTTACGTGATGGCAGTCGCCAGGGAAGACCTGGCCCGCTTCGCCGAGATCTGCGAGCGCGAGCGCTGTCCGTTTGCCGTCATCGGCGAAGCGACGGAAGAGCGCCACCTGACTGTCGAAGACAGCCATTTCAGCAACAAGCCGGTGGACATGGATCTTTCCGTACTGCTGGGAAAACCGCCGAAAATGACGCGCGAAGTGATGCATGCAGAGCGCACGCTGGCCAGTTTCAATACCAATACCATCAGCCTGAAAGAGGCGGCGGAGCGCGTATTGCGCCTGCCAGGTGTGGCCGATAAAACCTTCCTCATCACCATCGGCGACCGCAGCGTCACCGGACTGGTAGCGCGCGACCAGATGGTGGGTCCATGGCAGGTACCGGTGGCTGACGTGGCCGTGACGCTGGCAGGCTACGAGACCTACCGTGGTGAAGCCTTTGCCATCGGCGAGAAAGCGCCGCTAGCCCTGATCAATGCGCCAGCCTCGGGCCGCATGGCCATCGGCGAAGCACTGACCAATATCGCTGCCAGCCAGATCGACGACATCCACGACATCAAGCTATCCGCCAACTGGATGGCACCGGCCGGGCATGAGGGTGAAGACGCCGCCTTGTTCGATACTGTCGCAGCTGTGGGCATGCAGCTGTGCCCTGAATTGGGCATCAGTATCCCCGTCGGTAAGGATTCGATGTCCATGAAGACGGTGTGGGAAGATTTTTCGACCAATCCTGCCGGTGAAAAGAAAGCAGTTACATCGCCTATTTCCCTGGTGGTCACCGCCTTTGCGGCCACGCCGGATGCGCGCAAGACAATGACACCGCAATTGCGTACCGACAAGGGCGATACCAGGCTGATCCTGGTCGACCTCGGCGCCGGCAAGAACCGCATGGGCGGTTCGGCACTGGCGCAGGTGTATGGCGAGACCGATAACGTGGCGCCGGATGTAGACGATGCTGCCAGCCTGAAAGCATTTTTCACGGCCATCCAGGACTTGAACAAGGAAGAGCGACTGCTGGCCTATCATGACCGTTCGGATGGCGGACTGTTCGCCACTCTCGCCGAGATGGCATTTGCAGGCCGTTGCGGGCTGGATATCGATATCAGTCGCCTGCCGGGCGATGCCATTGGCGTGCTCTATAACGAAGAGCTAGGTGCGGTCATCCAGGTGGCGGCCGACGATGCACAACCGGTGTGGGCTCAACTGGAAGAAACCCTGCCGGGCTGTTCGCATATCATCGGCTCCCCGACGACCGACAATCATGGCTTCATCATCCGCCAGCATGGCGATGTGATCTTTGCAGAACTGCGCACCGATCTGCACCGTATGTGGTCCGAAACCACCTACCATATGCAGAAACTGCGCGATAACCCGGTATGCGCCCAGCAGGAATACGACCGCCTCCTGGATATCAACGATCCTGGCCTGCACCAGTACCTGACCTTCGACCTTGCTAATCATGTTTCGGCTGTGCAGATTGCCAGCGGCGTGCGGCCGAAGATAGCCGTGCTGCGTGAGCAGGGCGTGAACGGTCAAGTGGAAATGGCGGCTGCGTTCGACCGTGCCGGCTTCCAGGCGCATGACGTGCACATGAGTGACATCATCAGCGGGCGTGTCAGCTTGAGCGATTTCGCCGGGGTCGTGGCGTGCGGCGGCTTCTCTTACGGCGACGTGCTGGGGGCCGGTGAAGGCTGGGCGAAATCCATCCTGTTCAATGCCCGCGCGCGCGATGAGTTTTCCGCATTTTTCGAACGCGGCGATTCCTTTGCGCTCGGTGTTTGCAACGGTTGCCAGATGATGAGCAACCTGAGCAGCATTATCCCCGGGGCTGAGCACTGGCCGCATTTTGTGCGCAACCGATCCGAGCAGTTCGAGGCACGTTTTGCCATGGTGGAGATACTTGAATCGCCATCCCTGTTCTACAGCAGCATGGCGGGCAGCCGCATGCCGATCGCCGTTGCGCATGGCGAAGGTTTTGCGGAATTTTCTTCGGCAAACGCTGTCAACGATGTGCTGGAACAAAAGCTGGTGACCATGCGGTTTGTGGACAATGCCGGTAGTGCCACCGAAGTGTATCCATTCAACCCGAACGGATCGCCGCAGGGCATCACCGGTTTAACCACAGCGGATGGTCGTTTTAGCATTATGATGCCGCATGCCGAGCGTGTTTTCCGCACAGTCCAGCACTCCTGGCATCCGGATGGTTGGGGTGAAGATAGTCCCTGGATACGCATGTTCCGGAATGCAAGGAAAGCGGTAGGCTAGACAGTGGTAAGACCAGATGGCGATTGTGTAATTGATACGAGTGGTATGTCATAGCAAGGTAAGTCATGGCAAGTTCAACTAAATAAGCAGATAACTATAAAAGAAAAGAGACCAGGATGAAGATAAGCATGAAAGCAACAGTAATGGCGATGCTGATGGCAGCGACGATGGCATTATCATTCTCGACGTACGCCACGACCGATGACGAAGACGTGACCTACACCGCAGCATTGCGCGAAGGCAACGTCAAGCTGGTGAAGAAGATGCTGGATAACGGGCTGGACATCAACCGCAAGTTCTTCGCATGGTCTGCTTTGCAGGTCGCAGCCAACAAGAATCAGTTCAAGGTGGTGAAGTTGCTTGTGGAACGCGGTGTGGACATCAATTACCAGCACCCGATGACCAAGATGACCGCCCTGCATTTCGCTGCTTATGACAATAACAAGGAAATGGTGAAATACCTGATCGACAAAGGTGCCGACAAGAACCTGAAGATGCGCGGCGGCGTATCCATCGTGCGTGCCATGCTGGATGACGGCAATAAGGACATGGCGGATTACCTGTTATCCGAAGGTGTGCTGGATGACGGCTGCCAGGAAGAGAAGTGCCTGTAAGCAGATCCTGTCACTAATGTAAGCAAGCATTCAGCTTAGCGCATTGAATCAAGCTGGCACTATGCAAGCTAATAGACTTTTTACCCGGCTATGTTTCAGCATGCTCATGCTGGCTTCGTGGTCGGGCGCAGTCGCCGGTAATTCCCTAGATACTTCCACCACTTCGGCCGTCGCTGCTGCCGGGACCGAAACAAGCTCTCCCGTTCCATCCCATATCCAGGTGCTTGCCGGTTCCTGTGCTGCCTGCCATGGAACTAACGGTAATAGTATTGGTGGCAATAGTATCGGCGGCAATAGCGTCAGCGGAACGCCGGTGCTAGCTGGGCTGGAACATGACTATTTCGTATTGCAGATGCAGGCCTTCCGTTCCGGCGAGCGCAGCGCCACCGTCATGCAGCGCCACGCCAAAGGCCTCACTGCAGAAGAGATCGAGCAACTGGCCACGTATTTCTCGCAGCAGAAACGCATCCCCGGTAGTTTGCCACCAGCACAACTTATGGATATACAACATGACGATTGACCGTCGCCAGCTGCTGAAACTCGCAGCGACTTCTGCGGCCGGCATGGTCATGCCAGGCTTCGCGATGGCAGCCGGTAGCCAATTGTCCATACCCGCTTCGAAACCGCTTGGATCTTCAAAATCATTAGGCCGAGTGGTCATCATCGGCGCCGGCTATGCCGGGGCAGATGCCGCGAAATACCTGCGTACCTGGAGCCAAGGCAATATAGAAGTGGTGCTGGTGGAGCAGAATTCGCAGTTCATATCCTGTCCGGTCAGCAACTTGGTGCTGGGCGGCAGCAAGAGCATCAACGACCTGACATTCGGATACGACCTGCTCAAGCAGAATCATGGCATCCAGTGGGTGCATGACCGGGTGACGGCCATCGATCCTGCAACGCGCAGCATCACCATGACACGCGGGCAGTTGAACTACGACAGGCTGGTTATCGCTCCCGGCATCGACTTCATCTACGACCAGTTGCCTATGCTCAAGGACGATGCAGCGCAGCAGCAGGTGCCGCATGCCTGGAAAGCCGGCCGGCAGACGGTCAACTTGCGCAATCAGCTCGAAGCCATGCCGGACGGCGGTGTGTTTGTAATGAGCATCCCCAAAGCCGCATACCGTTGCCCGCCTGGACCCTATGAACGAGCATGCCAGGTGGCGTTTTACCTCAAGAACAACAAGCCGAAATCCAAGATCATCGTACTGGATGCCAACCCGGAGATCGTCTCGAAGAAAGGCCTGTTCACCAAGGCATGGGCAGAGTTGTATCCGAACATGATCGATTACCGGCCCAATAGCACGTTGATGAGTGTCGATGTCAAAACACGCACCGTGCAGACGGAATTCGAAACCGTGCATGCCGATGTGTTGAATGTGATCCCGCCGCAACTTGCGGGCAAGCCCGCGCAAATGGCCGCGGCCGTGAACATCGATAAACGCTGGTGCGAGGTGGATTTCCTTACCTATGAATCGAAGGTGGTGCCGAATGTGCATATCATCGGCGATGCCGTATCTGCCGCCTTGCCCAAATCCGCGCATATGGCGACATCGCAGGCGAGGGTGTGCGCAGCCGCGATCGTCGCGCTGATGAATGAGCAGCAACCTGATAGCGCCCCGGTATTCGCCAACACCTGCTACAGCTACGTCACCGATACGATGGCCATGCATGTCGCCAATGTATACCGCTACGATGCTGCTAAAAAAGCCATGCTGCCGGCCGAAGGCGGGGGAGTGTCGGATCATCCGTCTGAGCTAGAGGGCCGCTATGCGCAAGCCTGGGCGCGTAATATCTGGTCGGATGTCCTGACCTGATCATCCAATTGAGGGTATTGTCTGCATATGTTGAATAGAGTTAACCAATTGGCATTGTCGAGTGTTTTGACCGCAGCAATGGCTGCGCTGTCCATGCTCGGCCTCTCCTGCCCATCCCATGCGGACACTGCAGCAATAGCACCGGTGCCAGGCGATCCAGCCAGTGTTATACAGTTGCCGCCTGGCTTCAGGCTCAATGTATTTGCCAGGTTAAGTGGTTCCGGTAGCGCTCGATTTATGACGATCGGGCCGGATGGCTACCTATACCTGTCCCTGGCTTCGGAAAACAAAGTTCTGATGCTGCCCGACCGCAATCACGATGGCGTGGCCGATGAAGCGGTCCTGGTATCGGATAAGCTCAATGCGCCGCAAGGCCTGGCCTTCGTTAAGGATGCACTGCTGGTGGCGAACCAGGACGGCGTGGTCAGGCTCAGCCAGCAGGATGGCCGCTGGCCTAACGCTGATCCGCAGCCGTTCATTACCGGCCTTGCAACGGGCGGCCATACCTTAAAGTCCATCAAGCTGGGGCCGGATGGCTATCTTTACCTGAATATAGGTTCCAGCTGCAATGTGTGCGTGGAAAACGACGCGACGCGTGCCACTATGCTGCGCTATACCGTGGATGGCAAGCCGGCAGGGTCGGTTACCACCCTGGGCCGCCATGCACCCAATGCCGTATGGGCGACCGGCCTGCGCAATTCCCAGGGGTTTGCCTGGCATCCGCAGACCGGCGCCATGTATGCCACCAATAACGGGCAGGACATGCGGTCGGATGTGAAGGGTGGTGCTGCCAATGACGAGCTGCCGCCGGAACACCTGAACCGCATCGAGCCCGGCAAGAGTTACGGCTGGCCCTATTGCTGGGGAATCCCGGGTAAAGATACTATGTTTGCCGACCCCAACTTCACCGGTCCGGAGGGCTACTGTACTGCAGCGCAAGCGCCGGAGATCACCTTTCCGGCGCATTCCACCCCGCTGGGAATCAGCTTCCTCAATACCAGTCGCTTTCCTGCCGGCTATAAAAGCGATGCTATCGTGGCCCTGCATGGTTCCTGGAATCGCAAACAGCCTTCCGGCTATAAGCTGGTGCGCGTGCAATTTAAAGACAATAAACCTGTCCAAGTTTCAGACTTCGCGACCGGCTGGCTGGATAAGGGAAAAGCGTGGGGGCGGCCTGTCGACGTCATCGTTGCGCCAGACGGTGCGCTGTATGTATCCGATGACAGGGCAGGCATGGTCTACCGCATCGGTTATACTGAAAAATAAGGTGGCCAGTTTTACCTGCATGGTCGAGCGCAGGATAAGGAAGGATCTAAGTATGGATATTCGAAATATTGCATGTATTGCATTTGCAGCCAGCAGCCTGGGTGCCATTGCTCCGGTCAACGCCCTGGAAGCCGATGCCGCCAAAATGCTGGTGTATATCCAGCCGCAGGAATACACCAACTCGGTCAAGCTGTGGCAGTATTACCGAGATTACTGGTACCAGCAGGGGCCGCCGGTAGAGGCTGCCGCTACGCAGGTACTTGGCAAGGAATTTGGCAGTGTCGGCATGTGCGACAGCAACCAGGTGCCGACCAATACCCTGGTGTGGTTGCGTCCGCGCATGTTCTACAATCCGCAGATGCAGGTCTACCACGGCAAGATCACCGCAGTGGCCTATACCGCCAGCGGCAAACCGATTGCCACCTACGTGGGCGAATCCAGCAAGCCCGGTTTCCTCGATGTTGGGCCGGAGCAGAAGGTGAAGGAGGTCTACCAGCAGGCCATGCAGATCGTGGCGGATAAAATGAAAGCGGATAAAACTCTGCAGTCCGCGTTGGCCGATACCTCCGCTGCTGAGAATAAAACGCCTTGCGCCCTGGTGACTTTGTTGCCTGAGCCCAAAGCGCAAATCATGTCATTTTAAAAAAGGTAAATCATGAGCTATCCCAAGAAAAGAATTTCGAACAGAATTTCCAGACTCACCCTGTGGTTGCTTGCCGGCCTAGTGACCCTGGGCATGCAAAGCGCGCAGGCGCATGAAACCAAGACCATCACCGGCTTTAAGATGCCCGAATCCGTGGTGGAAGCCAAGGATGGCCGGCTGTTTGTTTCAGAAATAGGCGAGTTCGGCAAAGACGGCGACGGGCAGGTCAGCGTCGTCGAAAAAGACGGCACGGTGAAGCCGTTTGCCACCGGCATGAACGACCCCAAAGGCCTCGCCTTTATCGGCAAGCATCTGTATGTGGCGGATAAAACACAGGTGCTGAAAGTAAGCCCCGATGGTAAATGGACTGTTTATGCGGATGCCAGCGCATTCGACGCTACGCCGCAGTTCCTCAATGACCTGGTGGCCGATCCATTGGGCAATCTGTACGTCAGCGATACCGGCGACATGAAGGGGACTGGCGGCAACATCTACCGCATCACCAAGGACGGCAAAGCTCAACTGGTGATCGACAGCAAGAAAGATGCACGTATCCTGGGGCCTAATGGCCTGCTGGTCGATAAAACCGGCCACGTGCTGTTGGAGGTGGATTTCATCTCCGGCATCCTGTACAGCTATGACATGAAAACAGGTACGCTGACCCAACTGGCTGAAGGTTTCGGCGGGGGCGATGGCTTGGTACAAGGCGCGAAAGATACCTTGTACGTGAGCGACTGGGCTAACGGCAAGGTCTTCAGCGTGAAAAAGGGGGAAGTAACCCTAATCAAGGACGGCTTCAAGGCATCGGCGGATATTGCGTTGAGCAAAGACGGCAAGTACCTGCTTGTCCCCGATATGAAAGCCGGCGAACTGGTCTACCTGCCTATCCACTAATGGGTGGTGATGCGTCTTAGGCGCTGAGCAATAAAAAAGCCACGCTTCTGCGTGGCTTTTTTATTGCTGGCATGTGGCTATTTAGGAACCAGCGTGACCTGCAGGCTATTGCCGACCACCTTGAATTCCTTAGGGATATATTGCCTGGAGCCTGGTTGCAGGTCTTCCGCCTTCAGGGTATACAGTGGCGTATTGTTCAGCATTTCAGCACCTATCTTGCTGGCCAGTGCATTCAACACATTGTTGTAACGGCTATCGATGCCATCGATATGGATATCCTCCACCCGGGCATCGGACAGCATGATGGCATTGTAGGCCGCATCAAACCTCAGCTTGCCGGAGATGTTGAGTTTGCCTGCAAGCTTCTGGCCGGTGATGGGGTTGTCCATGCCGGTATCCATCTGTGCATATAGCCGCTCCTTACCGCCATCCAATTTGATGACGGGATTGGTGAGGCTGATATTGAAGATCTGCAATACGGAAACCGGAAGGACGAATTGCTCCGATATCCGCTTCTGCAATTCGCTTTCGCTCACTGTGACGGTACGCTGCTGCAGCGCACTGCAGGATGCCAGCGCAAGCAGGCTAAATGCAACGATGCTTGTTGAATGTATGAGCCTGGTTATGCGTGGCATGGCTGAATACGTCGAGGTTATTTGGCCGGCGCGGGCAACAGCGTGACCGATTCGATGGTGATGGTCTGGAATGGCACATCGCCGCCATCGGTAGGGGTGCGGGCGATACGCTGCACTACATCCATGCCTTTTATCACTTTGCCGAATACCGTATATCCCCAGCCGCGTTCGGATTTCTCGGTGTAGTTTAAGAATGCATTGTTAGCGACGTTGATGAAGAATTGCCCGGTCGCCGAGTGCGGATCACCGGTGCGCGCCATGGCGATAGTGCCCAGTGAGTTGGTCAGGCCGTTGTCGGCCTCGTTCCTGATTGGGTCACGGGTCTTCTTCTCGTTCAGGTCTTTGTCCATGCCGCCGCCCTGGATCATGAAGTTCGAGATCACGCGGTGGAAGATGGTGCCGGAGTAAAAACCATCCTTGGTGTACTGCAGGAAATTCGCCACCGTATTCGGTGCTTTCTCCGGATTCAGTTCTACCTGGAACGCCCCCTGGCTGGTCTTGATCTCAACCACCGGTCCGGCCCAGGCGGAAGAGGATAGCAGCAATATAAGGGCGGCAGAGGCATGAAGCAGTTTATTGATTTGCATATGAGATTCCTGACTTGGTTATTGATTAGTTAGTGGCCGGTATTAAAGAGATTGAGTACACCGTCCAGCCCCGTGTGGTTCAATGCATAGGTCGCCTGTTGCTGCACGATGGGCTTGGCGTGGTAGGCAACACCTGCAGCTGCTACCGCCATCATCTTCAGGTCATTGGCACCGTCGCCTATGGCTATTACTTGGTCAACAGCCAGGCCTAATTGTTCACGCGTTTCTACCAGGTAATCCGCCTTCGCCTGGGCATCCACGATATTGCCCAGCAGATCGCCGGTCAGCTTGCCGCTGGTTATCTCCAGCGTATTGGCATGCGCATAATCCAGCCCAAGCATGGCTTTGACATGGTTGGCAAAGAAATCGAAACCGCCGGAAACCAGCATGGTCTTGATACCATGCTGCCGGCAATGGTCGATCAGCGCCTGGGCGCCGGGGTTCAGGCGCAGGCGCTCATCGACGACTCGCTGCAACGCCGACTCGTCTAGGTCTTTCAGTAAGGCAACGCGGCTGCGCAGGCTTTGCGTAAAATCGATCTCACCGCGCATCGATAGTTCGGTGATGGCGGCGACCTCTGGTTTGAGTCCGCACATGTCGGCGATCTCGTCGATGCATTCAATGTTGATCAGTGTGGAATCCATGTCCATCACTACCAGGCGAATAGTGCTCCAGGTCTGCCTGTCCGGTACAAAGGCGCAATCCAGGCCTTGCTCGGCGCAGAATGCCAGTGCTTCCGGGGAGGGTTCTTGTTGTCCTGGCAGGTAGTAGGCATGTTCGGCGACCTGCATGAATTGCTGGCCCTGGTCCGCATGGCAGAGCTGGTGCAGGTGCATCAGGTGGTGCAGGGTAATGGTGGGGGATTGAACGACAAAACGCATGGTAAGTATCTTGAAAGTATCGAATGCAATTATACATGTTCAAGACGGCTGGTCTGGATGGGCAAGCGGCTTTTATATCAGTGCTTTCTGACATAAGCCTGTGTAAACCCCCGACTTACAAAGCAATGTCTTTTATGTAGAGTATAGTCATTAGGCAAATCATAAAAAGGTGCCAACTCCATGCAGGTTCCAAATGATTTCTCCCCTGTGGGCTGCCAGGCCTGCAGGGATGGTAAAAACTATGGCATCGACTTCACGATGGCATTCCAGCCCATTGTCGACCTCGAGACCAAATCGATATTCGGGTATGAGGCGCTCGCACGAGGGCCGAATAACGAATCCGCGTATTCGGTTTTATCCCAGGTGAATGACACAAACCGCTACGGCTTCGACCAGGCTTGCCGGGTCAAAGCCATCGACCTTGCCGCCAAACTCGGCCTGGAAGGTATGCTCAGCATCAACTTCCTGCCCGGTGCCGTGTATAACCCACAGGCATGCATCAGGGCTACCCTTGAGGCATGCAAGGAGGCAGGATTTCCTACGGAACGACTCATGTTTGAGGTGACCGAGAATGAAGAGGTCAAGGATCGTCATTTACAGGGGATTTTCGAGGAATACAAACGCCAAGGGTTCATGACCGCATTTGACGATTTCGGTGCCGGGTATTCCAATCTCAACCTGCTCGCGGATTTCCAGCCAGACCTGATCAAACTGGACATGGCGTTGACGCGCAACATCAACAACGACCGCGTTCGCCGAACCATCGTATTTGCCATCCTTACCGTTTGCCGTGAATTGTCGATCAAGGTGCTGGCGGAAGGGGTGGAAACACGGGAAGAATGCGAAACCCTGCTGGATTTCGGCGTGCATTTGTTCCAAGGCTACTATTTTGCAAAGCCGGGATTCGAATCGCTACCGACAGTGGCAGACCACGGCTGGACGCTTGATGCCCCACGCAGGGACGTGGATCGGCGTATGCGGTAGGAAAGTACATAGATATATTGGCCTGGAAGACGCATAGATAATGGCTCCCAGGCCATCCAATTGGATGTGCGTCTAGCCGCTGTGTTCGTCGAATTTACTCCAGTCCAATTGCGCCAATCCCTCTTCCAATCCCAGGTCTTGCAACAGGCGGCGCGCGTTGAACGGTGCGTTGATCTTGGTCGTGTTGTCGAAATAGCAAAATACATCGCGCGACTTCCTGGACGGAGGTTCCGTCTTTGATATCAGTACAGCGTCACTGGATTGTGCACCTTCAGACCAATGCCTGATCCGCTTAGCCCAGCGGTCAATCGCATTTTCCATGTAATTGCTGAGGTACAGCTTTTCTTCGCCATGCAGGCGGATATAGACAAAGTCTGCGGTGATATCTTCCTTCTCCGGCCATCGCTTGCCAGTGTCGGCAATGACCAACGCCACTTTATATTTGCGTAACAGCGTGATAAAGCGCTCATCGATAAAACTATCGTTACGTATTTCCACCGCATGCCGCATGGGTCGCTTTGCGTCTATCACAAGGTATTCTTTGCCATGCATGCGATCTTCGCGACCATGCGCCATCTTCAATGCGCTCTCCGTATCGTGCGGCAATAGGGAGAGGAAATGTTCAAACAACCCAGCATCGAATTTAAAGCTAGGCGGAAACTGCCATAGGATAGGCCCCAGCTTTTCTTTTAAATGAAAGATACCGGATGCCAGGAAATTGGCGATGGGAGCTTCTACACCTTCCAGCCTCAGTATATGGGTAATGTAGCGCGGTGCTTTCATGCTGAATACGAAACCATCCGGGGTTTCCTCGTACCAGTTTTTATAACTGGAAGGACGCTGCAGCGAGTAGAAAGAACCGTTGATCTCGATGGTAGGCAATGCACGCGAGGCGAAATGCAGTTCCTTGGCTTGTGTCAGCTTTTCAGGGTAGAACTTCTTGCGCCAGGGTGGGTAACGCCAGCCGGAAATGCCGATGCGGATGTGTGCAGTCATGATGGAATCATGCGTGCTGCAATAAAGCAGGACAAGTAGGAATATGCTGATTTTAAAATGGATGAGGTTCGCTCGATATACAGTTTTGTAGGACAACTGTGTATTTATCGTAAAAGTTTATTTTGATATTTTCGCTATATTGATAGTAGAGAAAGTATTCATGAGTAAACATCCCGAAAAGCCATCGCATTCGCCGGGGGCCACCATCGAAGTGACAGAATCTGATTCCAATGCCATTGCAGAGCATCGCGATGACATATTCTTTGCGGCGATTGAAAGCACCCGTATGCCGATGCTGGTGACCGATCCACGGCACTACGATAACCCTATCGTGTTTGCCAATAAGGCCTTCCTCTCCATGAGCGGTTATTCAGCGGAGGAAATCATCGGGTCTAACTGTCGATTCCTCCAGGGCCCGGATACGGACCAGAACACGATAAACTCGATACGCGAGGCAATAGCGTCGCGCAATGAAGTGACGACGGAAATCCTTAATTACAGGAAAGATGGCTCCTCATTCTGGAATGCGCTGTTTATATCCCCGGTTTACAACAAACAGCAGGAACTAGTGTATTACTTTGCATCGCAGCTGGATGTGAGCCGCAGGCGGGACGCTGAGGATGCCTTGATACAGGCCCAGAAAATGGAGGCTTTAGGTCAGTTGACGGGCGGCATTTCCCATGACTTCAATAACTTCTTGCAAGTGATGCTGGGGCACCTCGATATCCTCTCGTTGAAAATAAACAAAAATACGGCTGATGAAGCCTCGCTGACCAGGGGGCTTGATAGCATACGTAATGCCGTGACCAAAGCCTCTGCGCTCACCCAGCAATTGCTGGCATTTGCCCGCAAACAGCGACTTGAAGGGCGCATCGTCAACCTGAATAGCGTTGCCCAGGGCATCAGCGACATGGTGCTAAAAACACTGGGACAGGAGATATCCCTGCAACGGCAACTTGAGCCGGATTTGGCGAATTGCCAGCTTGATCCTACCCAGCTTGAAGCCTGCCTGATCAATATCCTGGTGAATGCCAAGGATGCGATGCCACACGGTGGTAAGGTGACGATTATCACTGAGAATGTCACCGTCAACTCTGAAGACGTGAGTAGCTATGCCGGCCTTAGTGCCGGGCGTTACGTGTCGATTGCAATCACGGATACGGGGACTGGCATACAGCCGGAAATCCTGAAACGTGTGATGGAGCCGTTCTTTACTACCAAAGATGAAGGCAAGGGCACCGGCCTGGGTCTTTCGATGGTGTATGGCTTTGCGAAACAATCCGGCGGTACAGCCACGATATATTCAGAGCCCGGCTTAGGGACAACGGTGCGCTTGTATTTCAAGGCGTCTGATCAACTCAAGCATCTTGAGGTTGAAACTAAAAAGCCAGCGGACCGCGGCGGCAAGGAAACCATACTGGTGGTCGACGATCGCCAGGAAGTCGCCGAGCTTGCGATGGATATGTTGCTGACCCTGGGTTATGAGGTGGTGCTATCCACTACCGCGGTTGAAGCGCTGAATACGACCAAAAGGCTAATTGCGCAAGATAAAGCCCCCGATTTGCTATTTTCTGACATCATCATGCCAGGGGGAATGAACGGGGTACTGCTCGCAAGGGAAATACGAAAACTCATTCCCAACCTGCCCGTATTGCTAACTACAGGTTACGCCGGTTCACCGGATCGTGATCTGGATAAAGGCGTGGAATTTGAAGTGATCAATAAACCCTACAAGATGGCGGATCTCGCCAAAAAAGTCAGGTTTGTACTTGAAGGCCCTACAGTTCTCCAAAGGCGATAATCGCTTTTGTATTCATCCGGTACTTACATTTTGGGGTATACGCAATGAGCAGTGAAACCAGCGCAATGATTGTCTTTATCAGCGAGTCCGACGGTTACAGGGTCAGGAAAGAGGGGGAGGTGGTTGGGTTTCTGCGATGGGATATTGACCAGGATAGCTGGTTCTTTTCTCCCCAGGCAAGCAACGATGATCATAAATTCGACAGCAGCCTGGAACTTGCTAAAGAGCAGGTTAAACAATTTCTCCAGCAATGACCTGAACTGACCAGAATAATGAAGACTAAAAGTGCATATAAACCCGGGTTTGTTAGCCATCAGCCTATCCCGCACGACGTGGCTGAAATCAATGCTAATGTCACGGTAAAGTATCTTAAGGTATTGATCGTGGAAGATAATGTCGATGCCGCAGAAACGCTGGGTGCTTATGTTTCGGCACTTGGGCACATGATTTGTATCGAGCACAGTCCCTATAAAGCTATCCAGCGCGCACTGGAAGAGGCTCCCGATCTTTGCCTGCTGGATATTAACCTTCCTGATATGAACGGTAATGAGTTGGCGCGCCAGATACGAGAAAACAAAGGCGGAGAAAAGATCGTGCTGGCAGCGGTGACCGGATTCTCTCAGGAGGAAGACCGGATTAAGGCACTGGATGCAGGATTCCAGCATATCTTCGCAAAACCTGTTAACACTACCCGTTTAGCCCTACTATTGAACTCCTTGTCTGTCATTAGGCGACCTTGAACTAGTCTTTTAAATATTAACTATTTCAGGTTACAGCTACACCAGAATTTAGCTACTTAATGGCGGTGGTCAATATCACCATCTCCATGGCATACATTTCTTGCCATTTAATCCTTCAATAAATAAGCAGTAAAGACAATAAAAGGCTGGTTTTGTCATCGAATTTTCATTTTCGGATGGAACCATATATTTTCTTGTGAGTGAGGATGATGTGAACTTGGCAACCGACACAGCTGATGTTGGAATTCCAGTCGCACAATATGTGCGAATGTCTACCGAGCATCAACGCTACTCCATAGAAAATCAACAGTTAGCGATTGCTGATTATGCCCTACTGCACGGAATGCGGATTGTTAAAACATACGCAGATACGGGTAAGAGTGGTCTTAATATCGAAGGGAGGCTGAAGCTCCAGCAACTACTAGCGGATGTGCAAACGTCAGATGTTGGCTATCGGGCCATCCTCGTTTATGACGTAAGTCGTTGGGGGCGCTTTCCTGATCCCGATGAAGCTGCAATGTATGAGCAAACTTGTAAAAAACAAGGCGTTAAAGTTATTTATTGTGCTGAACAATTCAGCAATGATGGTTCGTTACAGTCAACTATCATCAAAAATATCAAACGTAGCATGGCAGCAGAGTATGCACGAGAGCTATCTGTCAAAGTTTTTGCGGGCCAGAGCGCTTTAATAAAAAAAGGTTACCGGCAGGGCGGAACTCCTGGATTAGGTCTTAGACGGCAGCTTGTGGATGAGCATGATAGGTTTAAAACTATTCTCGCCCGAGGTGAGCAAAAAAGCATTCAGACTGATCGAATATTGCTTGTGCCCGGACCCCCTCATGAAATCTCAACCGTTCACCTCATTTATAAACTTTTTCTCGAAGATTCTATGCCTGAAAGGGCTATCGCCTCTTTGCTAAATAGCAACAAAGTGGTTTCGGAAAATGGTAGGCCATGGACTCGAGCGGTCGTCCACCAGATACTTACTAACGAAAAATATATAGGAAATAACGTATTTAATCGTAAATCATTCAAGCTAAAAATAAAGCATACGACAAATAATCCTTCTGAATGGATACGGAAAGATGGAGCATTTGAAGCAATTGTTCCGATGGATAAGTTTCTAAAGGTGCGAGCTATTATTGAATGTAGATCCAAGCATTTAGACGAACAATCTATGCTAGGACATCTTAAGAAAATTCTGGAACGGCATGGGATCTTGTCAGGAATAATTATTGATGAGGAAGATGATGCTCCCTCTAGTTCCGCTTACCGTAGTCGCTTTGGCAGTTTGCTTCGAGCCTATAGCCTGATTGGATTTAATCCAAGACGAAACTATGCTTATTTGGAAATAAATCGAGCATTACGGCTGCAACATCCTCATCTTGTGGCTGATATCGCAAATAATATTGAACGTGTAGGTGGGTGGATAAATTCCAATCCAAACACTGACCTTTTGACAGTGAATGGCGAATTTACTTTGTCAGTTGTAATAGCCCGTTGCAACCCAAATTCTGCAGGTCTAAATCGATGGCATATTCGAATAGACAAGGGCCTCTATCCTGACATTACGATAGTTACACGCATGGATCCATCTAATAATAAAGCGTTTGATTACTACATTTTCCCATCGATAGATTTTTCCCCGAAAGTCTTACCTTTAAGTGAATCAAATCACTTTGCGCTGGATTTATACAGGGTAGATAACCTGGATTTATTTTATAAAGTTGTAGGTCGAGAACGATTGAAGGAGGTTGCATAGTGAGCAATTTAACTAAAATTGAAATGATCCCAATCGATGCAATTGAGGTGGTAAATCCGCGAATTCGAAATGTAAGAATTCACCAAACAATTACTGAAAATATTGAAATGGTGGGATTGAAAAGACCTATAACAGTTCGCCGTTTAGGCAATGCGGAAGACGGTCAATACGCTTTGGTATGCGGACAAGGCCGTCTTGAATCTTTGAAGATGCTTGGGCAAACAACAGTGCCTGCAATCATAGTTGATGTCGATAATGAGGCAGGATATGTAATGAGTGTGGTTGAGAATATTGCCCGAAGAGCACCGAGAGCCAGCGAATCTTTAGAACAAGTTAGTCTATTACGCAATCGTGGTTACACCGATACTGAAATCGGCAAGAAAATAGGCTATACAGCAACTTGGGTTAGCAATGTGGTGCATCTTTTGGAAAATGGTGAGCGACGTTTATTGGCGGCGGCGGAGTCGGGATTTATTCCCATGCACTTAGCTGTTGAAATATCTCGAGTAAGTGATGCAGATGCCCAGCTTATGTTGCTGGAAGCTTACGATAGGGGTGATTTGAAGGGCAAAAAAATCAGCGTGATCCGAAAAATTCTCGAACAACGAGCACGTAGCGGTAAAAACCATTCACCTCCTGCATTTGGTAAAAATTATTCTAATAAAAAACTAAATGCAGAGGACTTGGCGAAACTTTATCAAGAGGATACAGATAGGCACCGACTTATTCAAAAAAAAGCCCAGTATGCTCAAGTAACAATTTCCTTAGCGCAGCAAATTTTTAGTGAGTTGTATGCAAAGGAAGAATTTTGCAGACTATTAAAAGACGAGCACTTGGACAATGTACCTAAGCCATTACTGAATTTCGCGCATCAGGGAGGTTTTCTGTGAAGTCGACCACTAAATTAGTAAATCTAGCATTTGAGCAACATTGCATACAGATTCCTATTTCAAAACTTCTACTTTCCAAAAAGATGGCACCTACCATCACTCGTAGTGCCAAGTATCAACAGATTAAGATATCAATTAAAGCAATTGGACTTGTAGAACCGCTGGTAGTGATCCCGCATATTAAACTTGAAGGAAGCTATCTCGTCTTGGATGGTCATCTCAGAACCGAAGCACTGAGGGAATTAAATGTTGAAATGGCTTTATGCCTTATATCAACTGACGATGAGGGTTTTACCTATAATAAAAGCGTAAATCGACTTTCTTCAGTACAAGAACATAAGATGATTGTACGAGCCCATGAAAATGGAGTGGCGGCGGAAACATTGAGTGCGGCATTAGGTATTTCCGCATTAGCAATTCGAGAAAGATTTCGATTGTTGGATGGCATATGTAACGAAGCAATAAGTTTACTTGCTGATAAACCGATTCCACGGGGCGTATTTCCTGTGCTTAGAGGCATGAAAGCTTTTCGCCAAATTGATGTGGCAAATATAATGATCAACTTAAATAATTACTCGTTGAAATTTGCCAGGGCTATGTTACATGCTACTTCACCTGAAGAACTTACTAATCCCAAAAAACCCAAAATATTGAGCGGAAATGCTTTGGAAACATTGCAACGGCTTGAAAGAGAGTTGGCGCTCGTTCAAGCCGATACAAAACTTCTAGAAGAAAGTTACGGTCCTGCCAATCTGCAATTAACAATAATTAAGACTCATATCAAAAGCATCCTAGATAATGCACGGATAGTGAAATGGCTTTTAAAATCAAATCCAGAATATCTAGAGCAATTACAGTTAATCGCAGAGTCACAACAAACTTTCACTGGCTCGGAATTTATGGGTGTGGAATAGATTATCTTTAAATTATTTTTTATATTCAATGAAGTAATTGTTTGTGAAGTTCAGAATGCTGACTGCTTAAATATCAGCTCCACGGCCTGGCTTCAATACGCAGCTTACCTCGCAGTCCGGGCCGGGTCTTCTGTTCGATGGCGATCTCGAAGGTCAGCCCTGTCTTACCGTCCGCGTCTTTTAATTCGCTAGTCACCGCATCCACACCCGGCTTGCCCGGATTGATGTCCTGGAAACCGTATTTGATGCGCCAGCCGCCGATGGCAGTGGCGTCGGGGAAGGCCTCGATCAGGATCAGTTCGCGGTAGATGTAACCGCCTTCGTAATGGCGTTTCAGGAAAATGGCGCCGTCCACTTCGTAGTCGGGCACCAGTACTTTCAGGTCGAAGGCAAAGCTCACCGATTTGGATGCCTTCACGCTTTTGTTCGGGTCCAGGAATACGCTGAACAGGTGCGGGCTCTGGCTGCGGTCGGGCTTGCGTGTTGTGCCGTCCTTGCCTGGGAACAGGTTTTCATAGGTGCGGAAGATGGCGGAATTCTCGCGCACTTCGCGGCGCGTGAGTTGCCACTGGCAGCCACGCATGCTGGCGGCGATCTCGAACTGGTAGGAAGCGCGCACGGTCTTGCCGTCGGCAAAGGCTTTCTGCACTTCCAGCGGCAATGTGATGTCGTCGATATCCAGCGTGCCGTCCACGCGCAGGCCGCCAAACAGGAAGCGTGTCAGGTTCTGGTAACCTTCCTCCGAATTGACGATGCCGTAGGGGCCTGAATGGCTGCGATTGACGAAGGCACGCGGCGAACTGATGTCTTTGCCGTCTGCGCCGACTCCATGCGTTGTCGCGTTGTCGATGCGTACCAGGCCGTCGCTGGCGTCGCCTGCACCCCAGGCGGAAACGCCGCCGCCCACCGAGTAATCGCGCGGATTGGTGCCGACCAGGTTGAAGATGCGCTCGGGCGGGAAATTCTTCACCACCGATACATCGTCGCCTTTGGGCACGTCCAGGTATCCCGCCATCTTCTCGCGGTTGAAGTTATTGGCATCGCCGAAGGACAGCCAGCCCGGCACATTGCGCACGATACGCATGTCGATGCCGTTGTGCGGCGTGGCGTAGGTGAAGAGTTTGTCGACCGCATTGCGCGCTTCGTCGCTGCCGAGTTTCTTGTTCTGCAAGAACGCACGGCATACCAGCCCGCCCATGGAGTGCGCCACCAGGTGCACGCGAAAATCTGCCGGTGCCATGTTGTTCGCGGGGTTAGCGCATACCTTGTCGCGCAGGCGCAGGATCAGCTTGCCCAGGCCTTGGGCGAAATGCTCGATAGGCGGTGTGCCCTTGCCGTCGCCGAAATCATTCGAGGCCTCATCGTAATAGCGGTAGATGACGATGCTGCGGTAAGGCACAGCCTGGTCGGTGCGCTCAGCGGCCACCAGGTCGTCGCCATCGACGAACACGTCTTCGTACTTGTGGTCGCCCATTAGTCGCACCAATGGCGATTCGAAGTAGAAGCGTTTGACATCGCCTGTCCACGCCATGCGCGATTTGGTGGAACCGATGTTGAATCCCATATACGGGTCTGCCACCGTTTCCTCGATCTCACTCTGTGTCGCTGCGAAGCCGCGCACGTAAATGATGGGGTGGAAAGGATGCTGGGACGATCTGGCCATGACTATCTCCGGTTCATGATTCGGTTCACTAAAGACTTAAAAGACGGTGGGCTACAAGACTTTAATCGATCTTCCTGACGTTCACCCAGACAAACCAGCCGCCGCCAGCGGCATGTGAATAATCCACCTCATCGACCACCACGCTGCTGCCGACTTTGGCGACGGAAACGATGGCGGCGCTGGCGTGGCTGCCGGATCTGCTGGGAGCACGCAGGTAGGCGTCGTCGCGTATGGTGAGCTTGTCGCCTTGCTTCAAGGCCGCATCCACTTTGGCGATAGTGGCGGGTGAGCCCGTCATCCAAGCGCTTTTATCTTCGCTTACCTTGCCGAGGAACAGCCAGCCCTGGGCAGCGACGCTGGAGGGCGTGATTTTTTCGGCTATCTCCTGCTGGGTCGATAAGCTGCGTTTCACCGCCTGGTCGGCCACGGCCAGTTGCCCCTGCGATTCCTTGGCATCGGCACTGATGCTGGTAATGGATTTCTTCAATGCGGGGTCGTTGACGCTTTTTTCCAGTTGCGCCAAGCGGTCGATCAGCGCCTGGTAGTCGTCGTCCGCCTTGGATACCGCTTCGCCCACGGTCTTGGTCTGCTCGGTGGATTTCTTCAGCTGGCCCTCCCACTCAAGGCCGCCGATGTTGCCTTTGGTGAAGCCTGCGGAGACCAGGCGATTATTGACTGTAGACGGGGAGAAGAGCAGGAGGAGGAAAAGAACAAAAAGAAGGGTATCGCGCAGGGCGGCCACCAGGTTTTTCAGGATATTGGTGAAGCGTTCGAAAAAACTGGTTTCTTCTGCCACGGTGTACTCCTGGATGGGCGATTCTGGGGATTAAATCGTAAGGCGATAAATTACCATAAACCAAGCCGGTTAAATATCAGACGACAGAGCGCCTATTCGCCGAATTCCTTATTTATTCTTTCCGCCTGTGAAAGCTGCTCGTCCAGGGATTGGCGGTATTGAATGCAGCCGCGCATAAATTGAGACCATTCCGGAACCTGAACGCTGTGGCTGGTTTTTTCAGGAAGCAAGGACCAGAGTTGGGGATGATGCCAGCAGAGATCGTGGCCCGAGCAATCCCGGTGTTCGCGTATACCTGCCCGCAGCTTCAGGACTTCATCAATCAACTGCTCCCTGCTCATGGCTTCAATATCACTGTCCATAAAACCTCCTGATCCAAGGTGAAAGACCGGCTAGAGTAAATGACCCGGTATGCTCAATTAAAGATTCGCGCAGGGGTTACGGCTTAACGATTTTCTTGCTTCTTCGCTCCGCAAAAAAGCTTGAAAGCATCAGGCCGCATCTATCCGCCATGACCCCCCCCGCTACTTCCGCATGATGGTTCAGCCTGGGCTCCGCCATCAAGTCCACCACACTGCCGCAAGCCCCGGTTTTCGGGTCTTTCGCCCCATACACTAGCCGTGCAATGCGGGCATGCTGGATAGCGCCGCTGCACATGGCGCAGGGTTCCAGCGTGACGTACAGCGTGCAGCCCACCAGGCGGTAGTTGCCGATGCTGGACGCTGCATCGCGCAGGGCCAGTATCTCAGCATGGGCGCTTGGATCGTGGCGACTGATGGGGGCATTGCTGCCGCGGCCGATGATCACGCCGTCTTTCACCACCACGGCACCGACCGGTACCTCGCCTGCCAGCGCTGCTTCGGCAGCCAGTGCCAGTGCAGCCTGCATATACTGGATATCCAGCGCATTCTTGTCCATGGCTTGTTCAGGCAAAGGCTGGGTCGGCGGGTCGATATCCATCAAGGTTTAAATCTCTTCACTAATTGTTTGAATGCTGCCAGCGTGCTTTTATCGGGTGTGATTTTGCTGCCGTAACGCAATCTTGAGTATGCCTGCGTAATATCGTGGATCTCCGCCGCATTGGCCGGTGACTGCCTGGCAGCGCGTCGGCTGAAATCCACCGGGCCTTCATGCGGGTTTCGTTTTACACCCTTACGCTCAAGCTTGCGCAGGAATTCGACATACGCGCGCTGCAGCGGGTCTAGTTTAATGCGTGTGCCGCGCAACAGGAAATAGGTGACTACCAAGCCGATACTGCTTACCCCGACGATCATGGCGATGATCATGTCTTGCCAGGAGACTTTGCCGCCCGCCAGGCGCGATAGCAGGTCCATCTGTTTCTGCTGGTCGTAGCCTAGTACGTACTGGTTCCAGCGGTTGTTGACGGCATCCCAGTTCAGGTAGATCTTCCGCAATAAAGGAAAATCGCGGCGCGATAGCATCGGCAGTCCGGCGCTGTCCGGCAATGCCGACTCGATGCCGGATTCCACGCGTTCCGGCGCTACGGCAGCCGTCGGGTCTACGCGCACCCATCCGCGATCCTCTATCCAGACTTCGGCCCAGGCGTGGGCATCGGATTGCCGGACGATCAAATAGTTACCGACCGGGTTCAGTTCGCCGCCCTGGTAGCCGGTCACCACGCGCGCCGGCACGCCTGCGGCCCGCATCAGGAAGACGAAGCTGCTAGCGTAATGCTCGCAGAAACCGCGACGGGTGTTGAAGAGGAAATCGTCCATCGGATTGCTGCTGAGCAGGGGCGGGGAGAGGGTGTAAACGAAGGGTTGCTGGCGATACATGGTGAGCGCGCTATTGACGATCTGTGTTGGGCTTTTGCCGGAGGACGACCATTCCTTGGCCAGCGCAAAACTGCGTGGGTTCTCGTCGTCATTGAGCTGCAAAGCCAATTCGCGGTCGCGCTCGTCGAGCTCCTTCGCCAGCACGTAGTCCAGGCTGGATTTTCCGTCATATCGGATCCGCTGCCGCACCGGGTCGCGCGATAACACCTGCAGGTCGCTACTGACCAGCGCATCGGGCGGCAGCGTATTCGGCATGTCCAGCATCAGCAGCCAGTTGCGGTTATGCGGCTCCAGCGTCACCGTGTAGTCAATGGAGCTGCCTCGCACGTCCAACGATTCTTTTGATGCCTTGCCGTCCTTGCCTCTCAGCTCCCTGCTCTTCATGATCCAGCTGCGCCCGTCGTAGTGCCAAAGCACGGGGCCGCGCCAATACAGTTGGCTGTTCTTCGGTACTTTCCCCTTGAATTGCACGCGGAACGCCGGTGCCGAGGACAGGCTTAGCTGGCTGATATTGCCCGGCTGCATGGAGTCGGATAGGCCGCTCATGCTCTTGTAGGCATCCTGCGGCACGCCCCATAGCGGGCCGGGAATGCGCGGAAAGAGGAAGAACAGCACCAGCATGACGGGTACCGCCTGCAATAGCAGGCTGCCGGCCAGCTTTGCCGGGAACTGCCAGCCCAGGTCACCATTGGGATGGCTGACGCTGATGAGCGTGGCGGTGAGGCAAACCACGGGCAGCAGGATGAACGCGCCGACAAGGAGGGACTGGTTGAACAGGAAGGCCGTAATGGTCAGGAATAAGCCTGCAAACACCAGCAATATATAGTCGCGCGGCGTCTTCGTTTCCATCACCTTCAGCGACAGCATGATGGCCAGCAGCGACACGCTGGCATCGCGGCCGAACAGGCCTTTATAGGTGAGCATGATGCCCAGCCCGGCGAGGAGGGTGATCGGCAGCAGCACCAGGATTTTCGGTAGTTGCCAGCCGTTGCGTTCGATCAGGTAGCGCCAAACGCCGAATGCGCCGATGAATAGCGAAATCCACACCGCCAGGTGCGCGATATGCAGCGCCATGACCAGCGCCAGCGAGCCGAGCAGCCAGCGCAGGTCTGTCATGCCCGGCCCGGCCATGATGGACCCGCTTGTATTCGGCTGGATAGGGAATGGCCTGGCCACGCTATATCTCCAGCAATGCCAGTGCCTGCAGGCATTGGCGATAATGGCCTTCGCCGGTGTCTGGCGCAATCTCGATGCGCGGCAGGCGCAAGCCGTAGCTCTGCCGGTCGGTATGCGCATCGACTACCCAGCGCGTCAGCTGGCGGATGCGCTGCTCAGTGTCGTTTCCCGGCGTCAATGCCCAGTCGAGCCATATCGAGGTTTGCGACTCGCCCTGGAACTGCTTGGTCAGCAGGCCCTGTTCGCGTGACGAGGCTTTCCAGTCCACGCGTTTGGGTGAATCCCCATACTGGTACGTACGGTGACCGGCAAAATCGTCATCGCCGCTTTTTGAGTCTGCAGCCCCGGCTTCGCCCTGGTCGGCAGACAGCGGTAAGGGCAGGGCGGATGAAGCGGGATGCGGGTACACCAGGCAGCGCTGTTTGGCGTTATCCCCCAGGCTCACATACGCCCAGGCATGGAACAGGCTGAGTGGGAATTCGGTAAAAAAAGTGATGCGGCCGGGTTGCAGCCAGCCGCGCTTTTTGGTCGGCAACTTTAGCCGGAGCGTCAGCTCCTGCTGCAGTTCTATGTCCGCATACACGATTTCCGAAGGCGTTTTTTTTCTTGCATCAGGCAATTCAAAATGGGCAGCTACCGAATAGCGCGCTCGCGACTTGTTGTCCTTCACCTTGATTTCAAACACCGCATCCTCGCCGGCGAATACCGGCTCCGCGCGATGGCTTTCCACCGTCAGGTGTGCCAGGTTGCGCCAGGTGTGCAGCATGGCCATATTGCCCATGCCTGCCAGCAGGAAGGTCAGAACGAAACCGAGGCTGAGCGTGTAGTTGATGGAGCCGAACAGCATGGCCAGCAGCACCATAAGGAACAGCCAGCCGAAACGTGTCGGCAGGATGTAGATATGGCGGCGGCTCAGCACGGCGGGTGCCTGATCCGGCTTGGCGACACGGAGCCATTGTTTCCAGTCGAGCAGTTTGGCCGTGTTGATCATCTGCAGCACGGCTGGTAGCGGTTTTTGTATATGACCATGTCTATATGAATCTAGGGAACGGCGACCGCATTTAGCAAGTGCACACCGGTATCGCCGAAACTTTCCGTGCCGCTGACTGTTTGCAGGCGATGGCTGGCAACGCCGGGCAACACGGCCTGCACGTCTTCCGGCAGGGCGAAATCGCGGCCCTGCATCAATGCCCACGCCTGGGCGCATTGGCGGAGTGCGAGGCCAGCGCGCGGGGAAAGCCCTGCGGTATAGCGGGAAGACGTGCGGGTGTAGCTTAAGAGTGCCTGCAGGTAATCCAGCAGGGCATCCGATATATGGATATTGTCGACTTCACGCTGCAGTGCGATCAGCTCGGCACCGTTAACGGCAGGTTCCAGCGTGTTCATGGCGACACGGCCGCCGATGCTTTTCAGCAGGTCGCGCTCGGAACCTGCATCCGGGTAACCAAGCTGGATACGCATCAGGAAGCGATCCAGCTGCGATTCCGGCAATGGAAAGGTGCCGATGTGGTGGGTGGGGTTCTGCGTGGCGATCACGAAAAAGGGTTGCGGCAGCTTGCGCGTTTCGCCTTCCAGGGTGACCTGGCCTTCTTCCATCACTTCCAGGAGCGAGCTTTGCGTTTTCGGCGTGGCGCGGTTCACCTCGTCCGCCAGCAGTACATTGGTGAATACCGGGCCGGGATGGAACTTGAACGTGGCCGTGTTGCGGTCGTATACCGATACGCCCAGCACATCGGCCGGCAACAGGTCGCTGGTGAACTGCACGCGGCTGAATTGCAGGCCGAGCACCTGCGCCAGCGTATGCGCCATGGTGGTCTTGCCCATGCCCGGCAGATCCTCGATGAGCAAATGCCCACGAGCCAATATACAAGCCAGTGCCAGCCTGATCTGCTGGTCTTTTCCCAGGATGACCTGGCTGGTGGCGGTGATGATTTTTTGCGTTATCGGGTGCATGGTGGTTTCTTCATGTCAGGGTTTAATAATGGAAGCAATCGCAAAGCTAACGAATATCAGGCCAATACTCAAAGCATCAGTTCATCCAGCGTCAGTTTCTCAAACGCCTTGATCAGCCAGCTTTGCGCTTTTCCGCCACCGGTGCGCCATGCCATGTAGATAGGTGCTTCCGATTTTGCTTCGGCAACCTCCTTGATGACAAGTTCGCCGCTGGCGGCATGACGTTCGGCCAGGTGTTTCGGCAGGTAACCCACGCCCAGCCCGGCGATCTGCGCCTGCAGTTTATTGCGCATGGTAGGCACCGTGAGTACGTCCTGCCCGGTGAGGATGCCGGAGGTGCGCGGTTGCAGGTTGCGCGAAGTATCGGCGCCAGAGATGGAGCGGTATTGCTGGATATCGCAGTTATGCAAGGGTTCGGGCATGGCCGCCAGCGGGTGGTGCGGAGCCACGGCAAACTGGAATACGAGCGGACCCATGACTTTCGTCGAATACCCGCCGCCCGGCGGGCCGTCGCCTGGCGCACCCAGCGAGATGTCCGCGCGGCCGGATACTAGCGCATCCCAACTGCCGCCGAAGACTTCGTTGAGCAGGCGTATGCGCGTGCCGAAGCCCTGCTGGTAAAACTCCTGCAATATGGGGTAGATAGCCTCCAGCTTGAACAGGTCGCTGACGGCAATCGACAGATTGGTCTCGATACCGGTGGATACGCGCCTGACCCTGGATTGCAACTCATCTGCCGCACGCAGCATGAAGCGTCCTTCGCGCAACAGTTCCGAGCCGGCTTCGGTCAGTTCTGCACGGTGGCCGCTGCGGTCGAACAGGGCGATGCCCAGGTCATCCTCGAGCTTGCGCACGGTATAGGTAATGGCCGAAGGCACACGGTGCAGCGATTCCGCCGCGGCGGCAAAACTGCCTTTGGTGGCTATCGCGTCCAGCACTTGCAGGGCGTCCAGCGTTAAATGCATGTGCATTATTGACCTCGTTAGTTATCGCACTCGATACATTCTGCCATAGCTTCCGCACCTTGAATGCAACTTGGAAAATAAGGTTCAGGAAATTTGAATGATTGCAGCAGAATTCTTCGCTTTCATGGCATATGCATCCGGAATAGTATGCTTTCCAGATTCAGTCTTATTGAATAATGGAAGGAAGAAATCATGTTGAGAATACGCAAATCCAGCGAACGCGGCCATGCCCAGCACGGCTGGCTCGATAGCTACCATTCGTTTTCGTTTGCCCGCTATTACGACCCCGAGCACATGGGCTATTCGGTACTGCGCGTGATCAACGAAGACATCATCGACCCGGCGCAGGGCTTCGGCAAACATTCGCACCAGGACATGGAGATCGTCACCTACATGCTGCATGGCGCCATCCGCCATGAAGACAGCATGGGCAACGGTTCGGTGATCAAGGCGGGCGACGTACAGCGCATGACGGCCGGTTCAGGCATCACGCATAGCGAGTTCAACGCCTCCAGCGAAGATGCCGCCCACCTGCTGCAGATATGGCTGCTGCCTGAACGTAAAGGCATTACGCCCGGCTATGAGGAAAAGCATTTCGATGCTGCCGGCAAGAAGAACCAGTGGCGCCTGATCGCATCCCGCGATGCGCGGGAAGGGTCATTGCTGGTACACCAGGATGTCGATCTATCCGCCACCTTGCTGGAAGCGGGCAAGACCTTGCCCTACGGCACGAAACCCGGTCGCAGCCTGTATGTGCAGGTAGCAAGCGGCAGTGTGCTGGTGAACGGGCAGTTGCTGGAGCAGGGCGATGCGGTCGCTATTGACGATGAAAACGATATCGAGCTCACCGCACAATGCAACGCGGCCGGTACTGATGCTGAGATCCTGTTGTTCGACCTGCCGTCTGCTGCGGCTTACCTGCAGTAATTTTTTCGATAAACATCAACAATTAACCCAGATTAAGGAATATAAAATGACAAAAATAGCAGTGGTATATCACAGTGGCTACGGCCATACTGCGATGCAGGCAGAAGCAGTGGCACGCGGTGCACGCAAGGTGGCTGGCGCCGACGTCGCGCTAGTGACTACCGAGGATGCCCAACAGCAATGGGAACTTCTGGACGCTGCGGATGCCATCATATTCGGCACGCCGACCTATATGGGCAGTGCGTCCGCGCAGTTCAAGGCGTTTATGGATGCCAGTTCGAAAGCATGGTTCGTGGATGCATGGAAAGACAAGGTGGCCGCCGGTTTCACTACCTCCGGCAGCCAGAGTGGCGACAAGCTGAGTACACTGACCCAGCTTGCCGTATTTGCCGCGCAGCACGGTATGATCTGGGTGAGCCTGGGCTTGAAGCCCGGCAACAACAGCAGTACCGGCTCAGTGGAAGACTTGAATCGCCTGGGCAGTTTCCTTGGCGCGATGGCGCAGGCCAATAGCGACCAGGGACCTGAATTCGGGCCGATTGCCAGCGACCTCCTCACGGCGGAGCATCTCGGCGAACGCGTGGCCAGCATCACTGTGCGATTGCGCAAATAGCATTCACAAACAAAAGCATAAAGCAAAAGCATAAAGGGATCATATGAGAAAAATCATGACAGCGACGGCCCTGGTGGCCGCTTCACTGATGGCGGTTTCATTGACCGCCGCTGCAGAAGTAGAGACGTACGAGATAGACAATACCCACAGCTTTGCCAACTGGACCATACGCCATGTGGTATCGAGGACATCCGGTACATTTCCCGACATCAAGGGCAAGCTGGTCATCGACCGTGACAACCTGGCCAATTCCAGTGTGGATGCGGTGATCAACGTGCTAAGCGTCAACAGCAGCCATGCCAAGCGCGATGAGCATATCAAGAAGGAAGGCTACCTGGACGTAGGGCGTTTTGCCGAGATGCGGTTCGTCAGCAGCAAGATCGTCACCACCAGCGACAGTGAAGGCATCATCACCGGCAACCTGACCTTGCACGGCGTGACCAAGGAAATCACCTTTCCCTTCAAGGTGCTGGGCTTCGGCGCCGACCCGTTCGGTGGTTACCGCACCGGTGTTGAAGGCCATACGGTCATCAAGGCCAGCGACTACGGATTTGCCTGGACGGCGAAAGCCAATGCGCCGGTGGGCAACGACATCGAGATCACGCTGCTGATCGAAGGCGTCAGGAAATACGCGGAACCTGTTCCGTTGAAATAAGCCAGCAAGCCCAAGAATAAAGCCGCCCCAATATTTCAATACGCTACATAACCCACTATTCAATCCTGGAGATCGTATGTCCGCAAACCTGAATTTGTTCAGCCCGGTGAAAATCGGCAGCCTGCAACTCAAGAACCGTATCCTCATGGCACCGCTCACCCGCAACCGTGCCGGCGAGGGCAATGTACCGCAGGCGTTGAACGCTGAATATTACGCACAACGTGCATCGGCCGGTGCCATCATCACCGAAGCCACGCCGATCTCCGACATGGGGCATGGGTATCCTGCAACGCCTGGCATCCATACCGATGCACAGGTTGAGGGCTGGAAAAAAGTGGTGGGCGATGTACATGCCAACGGCGGCAAGATTATCCTGCAACTGTGGCACGTGGGCCGTATCTCGCATCCGTCGCTGTTGCCGGATAATGCCTTGCCAGTGGCGCCGTCCGCACTCAAACCGGACGGCCAGGCGTATACCTACCAGGGGCTGCAGGATTTCGTCACGCCGCGCGCATTGGCTGCCGATGAGTTGCCCGGCATCGTGAATGACTATATTGCAGCCACCAAGAATGCACTGGAAGCCGGCTTTGACGGCGTGGAGGTGCATGCCGCCAATGGTTACCTGATTGACCAGTTCCTGCGCGACAGCACCAATAAACGTACCGACAGCTACGGCGGCAGTATCGACAACCGCATCCGCTTCCTGCTGGAAGTGGTGGCCGCTGTTGTGAAGGTGGCAGGTGCAGATAAAGTCGGCGTGCGCATCTCGCCCTTGAACCCGTTCAACGATATCAGCGATTCCGATCCGCAAGCTTTGTTCAATGCGGTTGCCAGAGCATTAAGCCCGTTCGGCCTGGCCTACCTGCACGTGGTTGAGGGCAGCATGGCGGGTGAAGCAGCGCCGTTCGATTTCGTGGAATTGCGCAAATTATTCAAGGGTTCCTACATTGCCAACCTGGGCTACGACAAGGCACGCGGCGATGCGGTGATAGCATCGGGCGATGCTGATGCCGTTGCCTATGGCGTACCATTCCTGGCGAACCCTGATCTGCCTGCACGATTTGCTAAAGGTGCGCCGTTGAATACCCCTGACCAGGCCAGTTTTTACGGCGGCACTGCAAAAGGCTACACGGATTACCCAACGCTTTAAGAATATTCAATCAATTAATAAATCAAATAAGGAAGCATTATGCAAAAACCCGCCATCACCCAGGTAGCGATCGACGATACTCTGGCGCAACGCTGGAGCGGTCGTTCTTATGATGCCAGCAAGCCTGTCAGCCGCGACCAGCTGGTTGCTTTACTGGAAGCGGCCCGCTGGGCGCCGTCCTGCTTCGGTGACCAACCCTGGCGCTTTGTGGTCTGGGATAAGAACCAGGACGAAGCGCTTTGGCAAAAGGCTGTCGATTGCCTGGTGCCCGGCAACCAGGCATGGGCGAAAGATGCCCCCTTGTTGTTCCTGATCACCGCCGGCAGCCTGTTTGCACATAACGGCAAGGAAAACCGCTTCGGCCAGTACGATACCGGTGCCGCGGCGGAGAATCTCTGCCTGCAGGCGTCTGCATTAGGGCTGATGGCCCACCAGATGGGCGGTTATGACGCCGACAAGGCCAGGGCTATTTTTGGCATTCCGCCGGAATACACGCTGATGGCCATGGTGTCGGTGGGTTATCCTGCGGACATCTCTACCTTATCCGGCGAAGTATTGGAGCGCGAAACAGCGCCGCGTAAGCGCCTGGAGCTCGGCGAGTTGTTTTTCACAGGCAGTTGGGGCAAGCCGGTACTTTAAACCCGGAATCTCCTGGGCCTGGCTATCCACTACGTCGGGGCCCAGGTAACGTTTCCGGGTATGGGTTATTTGCTGCCATCTGCTAGAATGCCGGATTACTTTTTATACGCTGCAGGGAAAACATCATGGCCGTACTCGAATTAAATAAAGCCAATTTCAAAGAAACCATCGTCAATAATCATTTCGTGATCGTTGATTTCTGGGCACCCTGGTGCGATCCCTGCCTGACGTTCACCGAAGTCTTCAAGGCGGCCGCCGAAAAGAACCCGGACATCACCTTCGGCATGGTCAATACCGAAACGGATCCTGAGATCGGCGAGTATTTCGAAGTGGAAAAGATCCCCGGCATCCTGGTCATCCGCGAGCAGGCCGGCATCCATGCGCAGGTCGGTGAGATCGGTGCGCCAGCACTGGACAAGATCATCGAATGGGCACGCGACTTTGACATGACCCAGGTGCGTAACTATTACGCCGAACAGGAAGCGCAAAACGATTCCTGAACTGATTGAATATTGTAGTAAATAAAAAAGCACCTGCCATCAGGTGCTTTTTTTATCGGCTGGCTAAGCTTTCAGCCAGCTAAAGCAAGTGGCCTGATGCTGCCGTTTAGTGTTTTTGTGCATGGCTGTCTACCGGGCCCGCCATCAGTTTGTCGATGTAGGCGATGGAGATAGCGGATGCTACAAATGCCATGTGGATCAGCGTCTGCCACATCATGACGCGGTCATCCAGGTTGGGCGCATTGATGAAGGTCTTGAGCAGGTGGATGGAGGAGATGCCGATGATCGCAGTGGCAAGCTTGACCTTGAGCAGGTTGGCATTGACGTGCGATAGCCAATCCGGTTCGTCCGGATGGCCGGACAGGTTGAGGCGCGATACGAACGTCTCGTAGCCGCCGATGATCACCATGATTAGCAAGTTGGAGATCATCACCACGTCGATCAAACCCAGCACGATCAGCATGATGTCGGCTTCGCCGAGGTTAGGCACTTTCGCCACCAAGTGCCAAAGCTCTACCATGAAATGGAACACGTAGACACACTGGGCGACGATGAGGCCCAGGTAAAGCGGGAGTTGCAACCAGCGGCTGCCGAAAAGGATGGCACTCATGGGGCGCATGCGTGCAGGGGTGTCGCTAATATTCATTGGGGATTTCCGTGAAGTTGAAAACGGGCTGTTATCCAGCCGATTGCCGCCTATGATAACAAATGCGTTTATAGTGTAAAAATCAAATTTTCATTAAATAATCCTATAACTAATAAAACAGCGCTTCCAAAGTGACCCATCTATAGCAGATCCATCTAATTGAATAAGCTCATATGCTCCTGAAGTCCCCCAATATCATCACACTTCCTATCAACCGCTTGCGCACCTTGTTCCCGGCCATTGCGTTTTTCGGCGGCTTTATCTGGGATGCCCTTACCATCGGCCGTTCCGTGCAGTTCCTGGACTTGTGGTTACTGCTGGGGTATCTGCTGGCGGCAGCGGCCATCCTGTGGTGGCTGGGCTACAAAGTGTCGCGCCAGCCAGCCGAATCGCCGTCGCCTGTCGAACCCGGCAGGTTCGAGCGTGTGCCATACCTGCTGCTTCAGTTCCTGTTCGGCGGGCTTTTCAGTGCCTTATTCATTTTCTATATCAAGAGCGCCGATCACGCACTGGCCTTATTGCTGGCACTGGTGCCGGGCGTCCTGTTGGTCGCCAATGAATTCATCCACGACAAGTACCGCAAATTTACGCTGACCTGGGCGTTATTCGGGCTGTGCGCAATGTTGCTGTTCAATTTCCTGCTGCCGTTCATGGTCGGCAGTATCCACTTTATCTGGTTCTACCTCAGTACCCTCGCCGGGGCAGGGCTGGTCGTACTTTTGCGCAATATCACGCCTGGCCATCCTGGCAAGCTGGGTCCGGTGTGGCTGATCGCGGCGCTATTGGCGATTGCCTATCCGCTGGATGTCATCCCGCCTGTACCGCTGGTGAAGCGCGATATCGGCATGGGCATCGTCCTTGAGAAAAGCGCCGATCAATATTTGCTGACGCATGAAAAGCCGCCGATATGGGAGTTCTGGAAAGTGTTCGAGGACGACATTCACCTGGAGGCCGGACAGCGCCTGTACTGCGTTTCCATGATATTCGCCCCGCGCGGCCTGAGTGCACGGCTATACCACAGCTGGCAATACCACGATGCGCGTAAAGGCTGGGTCAGCACGGAGCGTATAGGCTTCAACCTGCAGGGCGGGCGCAATAACGGCTTTCGCGGCAGTACCTACAAACAGAATCTATGGCCGGGGAAGTGGCGGGTGAGTGTTGAAACCGAGAATGGCAGGACGGTGGCCGTGCATGGTTTTAATGTGCTTGCCGGCACTGTAGACCCTGACCGGCTTAGCGTCCGCCGATTCTAAATCCAGGTAAGACTAAATCCAAGTAAGACTAAATCCAGCTAAGAAAGACTAGCGTCCGCGTCGCTCTGAGCCGGACTGGTTCTTGCCCAGCAATGTCCTGCGGCGGTCGAACTCATCGAACTCGACTTCCTCGACCTGGATACCGAAATTCGTGCTGGCGATAAGTGGCGGCGGCGTGTATTGCTGATGTGAACTGCGTTTTAGAGGCGCAGGTTTTTTGACTGGCACCGGTTTTTTCTTGAATAGTAAGGATGTTATGTTCATGTTGCCCTCCCCTTAGTTATTCACTGCATTTTATGCCTGTTCCCAATTTTATTCGTTAGTCCGTTCAGACTAATGGCAATGGATATTTCGGGTGATTGGCGGTGTCTCTGGCCTACTTCATTTTGGCTTAGCTTATCTGGCTTAATTTATCTGACTCTCTAGCACAAAGCCCGCACCCGTATCCTGGCCCAGTTTACCGACCAGGCAGGGCAGGGCTTCTTTCAGCGTAGCAGGCAAAGTCCAGGGCGGGTTGACGATGAATAAACCGCTGCCGTGCATGCCGAACCCTTCCATTGCCGGCTCCTGCACTGTCAGGCTGACATTGAGCCAGTTCTCTGGGTTGAGTTGTTTCAGCTTGCCGACCATCTGTAGCGGCTCCGGCCGTTGCAGCAGGGGATACCAGACGATATAGGTGCCGGTGGCGAAACGCGCCATGCTGTCCTTGATCGATGCCACTACCTGCTGGTAGTCGGTTTTGTCTTCATAGGGCGGATCGATCAGCACGACGGCTCTCCGCGGTGGGGGCGGCAACAGCGCTTTGATGCCGCTGAAACCATCTTCAGTGGCGATCAAGACCTGCCGTCCCGCATGCGAGAACGTCTGCTTCAGCAACTTGCTGTCGGTCGGATGCAATTCGAACAGGCGCATGCGGTCGGTAGGCCTCAATAATGCCTCCGCCACTACAGGCGAACCGGGGTAATGCCTGAGCTGGTACTGGCTGGACTGGTTCTCGCGGTTCAGGCTTTTCACATAGGCTACGAACGAGGCCAGCGCCGCCGGCAAGTCCGCATCTTCCAGCAGGCGTGCGATGCCGCTTTCGAACTCGGCGTTCTGCAGGGCATAGCCGGTGTCGAGCAGGTACTTGCCGGCACCGGCATGCGTATCGATATACCAGAACGGTTTATCTTTCTGTGCCGTATAGGCCAACACCTGCATGAGTACGAAATGTTTCAGCACGTCGGCATGGTTGCCGGCGTGAAATGCGTGGCGATAACTTAACAAAGCGTAATGGTTTCTTGGTCTGGTTGGTTGGGTGGGTCAGCGCTAGTCTTCATGCCGGATGCTTAGTCAACGATGCCGCAGGCTACGCGTCCGCCGCCACCGCCCAGTGGCTTAGGTGTATCGCTGTAGTTATCGCCGCCTTCATGGATGATGACAGCGTGCCCGGCGATGTCAGATAGCTTCAGGTTGGGTGCCACCATGGGTTTTTCTGCGTGGTTGTCAGACGTCACTTCCAGGGCAGGAAGGTCGCCTTTATGGCCCATGCCCATCGGCCCTTCATGCTTGCTGCTCTTGGCCGGGTCGTAATGTCCGCCGGCTGCCTGGCCTGCCACTACTTTCCCGTCTTTTTGGGCTGCATCGCAACTGGGCTTTTCGTGGATATGGAAACCATGGGTGCCTGGCGTAAGTTCGCTGAGGTTCGGTTTGATGACCAGGCCTTCATTGCTGTCGCTGAATGTGACGGTGCCGATGCTCTTGCCTATCCCGGCTTCGCTGATGGCATGGACCGTGACGATTTTTTCTGCGGAAAGCGCGATGGAGCTGGCGAGTGAAGCGCCGGCGAATGCGAGGGTAGAGACGATCAATGAAATTCGCATGGGTTATACCTCCTGGTGGCGAGTGTTGCATTATAGAGTGGTAAAGCGGTATGTACGTAAATCTGACCAACTTAAACAACGCTAATTCCAGGGTTTGTTAAAATTCCAGTGTAATTCCAACTGCAGGTCAGTTCTGGTGAACGCCTGCCTGCCAATCTGGAGAGCGAACCTGGCCGATGCAACGCAAGTTCTGTTTAAAATACTGGTTTCGAGGTGGGCTTTACTCCACCAGCCTGCTAGCATTGCATCTATGGAAGAAAATCATTTGAATCACCACCACCCGGCAGAAGGCAATACCCATTCCGCCAGACAAGTATCTACAACGCCAGTCGCCGCAGGCCACCATGACCATGCATCGCATGATCATGAGCATGACCATAGCCACAAGCACGGCGGCGATACGACATTGTTGTGGCCGCTGCTGCTGACTGCGGTGTTTGCCGTGGTCGAAGTGGTTGGCGGCCTGTATACCGGTTCGCTGGCGTTGTTGGGTGATGCCGGGCATATGCTGTCCGATGTCGCTGCGCTCGGCCTGGCCTGGCTGGGTGCCTGGATAGCGCGCAGGCCGGCATCCAGCCGGCACAGTTTCGGCCTGATGCGGGCAGAGGTCATCGTGGCGCTGGTCAATGGCCTGGTCATGCTCGTGGTGGTCGCGGCCATCGTGTACGAAGCCATCCTGCGCCTGCAGAATCCGCAACCCGTCCATGGCGCAGCCGTTACGTTCATCGCGCTGGTGGGCCTGGCGGTCAATATCATCGTTGCCCGCCAGTTGCACCAGCATCAGCACAATATCAATAATCGTGCGGCCCTTTTGCATGTCATCGGCGACATGCTGGGCTCAATCGCAGCGGTGATCTCCGGCATCGTGATCTACTTCAGCGGGTGGATGCCCATCGACCCGATACTGTCGCTGGTGATTTCGGCACTGATCCTGTTTTCCACCGTCCAGCTACTGCGCGAAGTATTGCAGGTGCTGATGGAGGGCGTGCCCCAGCACCTGGATATCGATGCCGTCACGGCCAGCATGTCTGCATTGCCGGACGTGCATAGCATACACAGCGTGCATATTTGGGCACTCTCCTCGGAGATTACGGCCATTTCCGCCCATGTGACGCTGAACGAAATGGATGACTGGCAGCGGGTACTGGTCGCGTTGCGGGCCATGCTGCATGAGCGTTATGGCATAGACCACGTTACCCTGCAGCCGGAACTGCAGGGTTGTGCAGAGGCTGGCGCCACCGCGTGCTGGCTGACCTCGCATCCACATTGAGCAGGCATTTTTTTGCAATCTTGCATTAGGATACAACGCCTCAATATTCATTTGATACCACCAACAGGAGACCAAGATGCCGTATATCAATATCAAGCATGCAGGGCCATTGTCACGTGAGCAAAAAGCCGAGATCGCAAAAGAGGTGACCGACACCATGCAGCGCGTGGCACATAAACCGGCAAATTACACCTACATCACCTTCGATGAAGTCGAGTATGAAGACTGGGCGATCGCCGGCAAGTTACTGGACGGCAACTGACCCTCCAGATTGCGAATGCCGAATGACTGAACAAACTCCAGCCGTGTTTGACCCTAAACCCATACTGAAATCGCTGCCTAACCTGCCCGGCGTCTACCGCATGATCAACGAGGCGGACGAGGTGATTTACGTCGGCAAGGCAAAGGACCTGAAAAAGCGGGTGTCCTCGTATTTCCAGAAGAACCTGGTGGGGCCGCGCACGCGCATGATGGTCTCCGGCATCGTGCGCATCGAAACGACGGTTACGCACTCCGAAGGCGAAGCCTTGCTGCTGGAGAACAACCTCATCAAGAGCCTGATGCCGCGTTACAACGTGCTGTTTCGCGACGACAAGTCCTATCCCTACATCGCCATCACGTCCGATGAGTTCCCGCGCCTGGCGTTCCATCGCGGAACTCAGCGCAAAGGCACGCAGTATTTCGGCCCGTTCCCCAATACCGGCGCGGTGCGCGACAGTATCCAGCTGTTGCAGAAGGTGTTCATGCTGCGTACTTGCGAGAACACGGTATTCGCCAATCGCTCACGGCCCTGCCTGCTGTACCAGATCGAGCGCTGTACCGCGCCTTGCGTGGACCATATCTCGGAGGAAGATTACCGGCACGACGTCGGCCATGCCACCATGTTCCTGCAAGGGCGCGAAAAAGAGGTGATGGATGAAATAAGCGGGAAGATGATGGCGGCCGCCGAGAACCAGGAGTTCGAACTGGCCGCGCTGCTTCGCGACCGCATGCAAAGCTTGCGGCAGGTACAGGCCAAGCAGTTCGTCAGCGATTTCAATGTCAGCGATGCCGACGTGATCGCCTGTATAGAGCAGGATGGCCAGCACTGCGTGAACCTGGTGATGATACGCGGCGGCCGGCACCTGGGCGACAAAAGTTTTTTCCCGAAAAATGCAGAAGGCTATGACCTCACCACGACAGCCGAAGCCTTCCTGGAGCAGCATTACGTTGCCCAGAACACGCCGCCGCTGATCATCGTCGGCGTGCCGATAGAAACGGAAGCACTGGCCGAGATTTTCAGCGAGCAGGCCGGCCGCAAGGTGCGTATCAATACCAATGCCACCGGCGATAAGCGCGTGTGGCTCAAAATGGCGCAAACCAATGCTGAGCTCGCCTTACAACAACGCACCGCGCAGGCGGCCAACCAGCAGGATCGCCTGCTGGCCCTGCGCGAAGCGCTCAGCCTGAGCGATACCACCGAACGCATCGAATGCTTCGACATCAGCCATACCATGGGCGAGGCGACGGTGGCTTCCTGCGTGGTGTTCGACAAAGGCGCCATGCAGAATTCCGAATACCGCCGCTATAACATCACCGGCATCACGCCCGGTGACGATTATGCTGCGATGCGCGATGTATTGACACGCCGCTACCGGAAGATAGCGGCAGGCGAGGGCAAGCGCCCTGACCTGATATTCATCGACGGCGGCAAAGGCCAGCTGGGCGTGGCGGTTGAAGTCATGCATGAGGTAGGCTTACCTGATATCCTGCTGGTTGGTATCGCCAAGGGCGAGGAGCGTCGGCCAGGGCTTGAACAAATGTTCTTCGCTGACCGCGATACGCCGGTCGGCCTCAAGAAAGACGATCCCGGCCTGCACCTGCTGCAGCAGATTCGCGATGAAGCGCACCGCTTTGCTATAACGGGCCATCGCGCCAGGCGCGGCAAGGCGCGCATGCATTCGTCGCTGGAGGACATTGGCGGTATCGGCGCCAAACGCCGCAAAAGCCTGCTGGTACGTTTCGGCGGCCTGGACGGCGTCAAGAATGCAAGTGTGGATGAACTGAGCAAGGTAGAAGGCATCAGCCAGTCGTTGGCGGAGAAGATCTACCAGGAGCTTCATTAACGTTTTATGGATAGTTTACTGAATTGAAGGTTGATTGAATTGATCTGGAACATACCCAATGGCCTGACCATGCTGCGGATTCTATTGATCCCAGTATTCGTGGCTATCTTTTATGCGCAACCGGGACTGGTGACCGAACATACCGCCAACCAGCTGGCGACCTTTGTATTCGCACTGGCGGCGATTACCGACTGGCTGGATGGCTACCTGGCACGCGTGCTGAACCAGACATCGGCATTCGGCGCCTTCCTGGACCCTGTGGCAGACAAACTCATGGTGGCTGCGGCACTGGTCATGCTGATCGAGTTTGAACGCGTAGGCGCGCTTGTGGCGTTTATCATCATCGGCCGCGAGATCGCCATCAGTGCCTTGCGTGAATGGATGGCTGGGATCGGCGAAGGATCAAATGTTGCGGTTGCGTTTATCGGCAAGGTAAAGACAGCTGCACAGATGATCGCGATCCTGTTTTTGCTCTATAACGACCCGATAAACACACCATTCGGCATGGTCGATATAAAATATATTGGGCTGATCGCGATCATCATCGCGGCATTTTTAACATTGCTGTCAATGGCTTACTATCTTAAGGCTGCATGGCCTCGCATGCGCGCTAGATAATTCGCGCAAATCAGTATTGACAGTCCTCTGAAAATCGCTAAAATGCTGCCTTCTTCGCGGGAATAGCTCAGCTGGTAGAGCGATACCTTGCCAAGGTATAGGTCGCGAGTTCGAGTCTCGTTTCCCGCTCCAAACATAAAAAAGGAAAGCATAATTCAGTTTGCTTTCCTTTTTTAGCTTCTGCGCTCCGGCTATCTTTAATCGGCCACGAGTGCAAGATGGCGCGATAGCAAAATGGTTATGCCGCGGCCTGCAAAGCCGTTTACGCCGGTTCGATTCCGGCTCGCGCCTCCAATAAATTCTCACTGTTAAATCCTCATATCCCAATTACTATCCTATTTATGCTCAACCGTTTGATCGAGATAGAGAATTCAAGAAGGGGACGATATGTCTGTAAAAATAGATAAGAAGGTCCTGATCAAATACCTGCAGAACTATTCCAAGCTACTGGAAGCTGAAGCCGTGAAGCATGCAGGCCTTGAGACCGGCGATGAAGATGAGCTTTACGATAAAGCGCATGAGGTATTCGATTACGCCGAAGCGCTGAGGGAAAATAAGGAAATCATATTCAAGTGATGGGTTGGCATATGCACGTGCCATCCTTGCATATACTTTGCCACCACGCTGTCTTTACTGTTTTGGGATCGTCAGGTGGAATGTACTGCCTTTGCCCAATTCACTCTCCACGTACACCGTGCCGCCATGCCGTTGCATGACTGAATAGACAAACGCCAGGCCCAGCCCTGTACCTTCGAGCTCTGGATGACTTTGCGCATGCAGGCGATTGAAGGGCTGGAAGAGCAACGCGAGTTTATCTTCCGCAATCCCCGTGCCCTGGTCGGCGATGCTGATGTCCCATCCCTTCTCGTTATCTGATATCCCGCACTGGATTTTGGAATGTGCAGGGCTGAACTTGACGGCATTGTTCAGCAGGTTTGCCAGCGCCCGCTTGAAGAGTTGCCGATCCACCATGGCATAAGCTTGCTGGCTATCTCCTGCCACCTGGATTTCGACTCGGCGCGCATGGCTTTGCGTCCATACCTCGTCTGCAGCTTCGGAAAGCAGGTCGTATAAATTGCTATCCTCAATATGATATTCGCCGGATTTGGCGCGCGACAGGTTCACGAACCCGTCTGCCAGGTCGAGCGCGCTATCTGCGTGCCGCTCCAGGCGCTGCAGTAATTCCTCTTGCGAAGCAGGGGGCTGCAAACGGCGCAGTTCAAGCAGCGTAATGATGGAGGAAAGCGGGGCGCGGATATCATGCGTGATGAAACGGAATGCATCCTCCCGGTCACGCTCGGCCTGGCGCATCTCGCTGACATCCACCAGTGTCAGTATCCATCCCGTATGCATGTCCAGGCTATTCAGTATGGGGACGCATTTCACTATAAGCTCTCGTTGCTTACTGTCCTTGGCCTCACCTTCGATCGCTTGTGTGCCATGCAGGATGGCTTGATCCGTAATCAATGCTTGCCGGTATTCGTCCACAATGTCTGTGGTCATTTCCGTCACTCGCCTGGACAGCAGGATTTCCGGGGTAATCTCAAAATGACGTGCCGCTGCCATATTGGCGATACGGATGACGGCATCGCGGTCACAGACCAGCGTGGGGTAAGGCAGGTTGTCGATGCTGTCGGTAATGAAGCGGTGCAGGCTTTGCAACTGGCTGGTGGCACCCTCCAGCGCGGCAATGCGTTTGTCGAGGAAGTCACTGTTAAAGGACTGTTTGCCAGGTGAAAACAGGATGCCGTCTTGCCGTTGCAGGGATGCAAGTTGCGCTGCCAGGTAATCTGCCGCGGTACTAAGCCTGTGCCAGCTCCATAGCGGATATAGAAAAACAAGGCCCAGGATGCCCGCTGCCGGCGCGAACAATATGCCCGTAATGCCTGCCGAAAAATAAGTGGTAGCAAGTAATGCAAGCGCTGAGGCGACCGTGAGTATTAATGCCGGTAACGGATTCAGCAAGGCAAAACCCAATAGGGTGATGCAGACAAATGCCAGGTTCAGGGCAATATTCTGCCAATCAGTCGCCGGTTTTATATGCCGCTTATGCAACATGCCGTCTACCACGTTGGCCATGATCTCGACGCCGGGCATCAAGTGAGACTTACCCGTTGTCGGTGTGGCGTACTGGTCTGCAATGCCTGCAGCGGTGGCCCCGATGAGCACGTATTTCCCTGCAAACATCTCGGCAGGCACCGTCCCCTGTATTACATCGATGTATGGGATACGCCTGAAATGGCCGGCTCCGCCTGAGTAAGGCACCAGTACCTGGCGGTTATTCGAAGTTGATTGATTGGCAGGTGCTGTGCTGAACGCATTGCGGAATAGTGTGGGTTCATCCAGGGCGGAGCTATTGCCCGCCTTCAGCAGTGCAGTGCTGAAATGATCCCATGTTTTACTACCAGCCTGGTATTGCAGCGGTACGCTGCGCACGATGCCATCGTCATCGACATTTATATGGGCTTGGCCCATGTATGCATTGCCGGAGATGGCCGGCAATGGTAGCGATGCCCGGGTATCCTGGCCCTGGCCCTGGGTCTGGATAAACACCGGCAAGACCACTGGCGCGCTACGCTTGATGGCGGCGGCCAGCATGGCATCGTCGTGGGGGTAGGTTAACTCCGGCTCGGTGAAAATTACATCCAGCCCGATGGCGGCCGGCCGATTTGCACTGATCCTGTCCAGCAGCTCTGCATGCAGGGTACGACGCCATGGCCAGCGCCCCAGGGCGGCGATGCTTTTATCGTCGATGGCGACAATGACAATATCATCGTTTAGCGGTCGCTCATGGGCGGAGACGCTGAAATCCTGCACCAGCCGGTTCATGGCGGGTAGCCGGTTTTGTGCGGAGAGAACGGCCACGATGGCCAGCACGCATAGCGCAATGCATGCCCATAGCGTTTTGCGTTTTGCAAACAGCAAAAAGGGATCAAGCCAGTGAGGTATTCGGTCACTCATGTATCAGGCGTTTCGCCGGCTATGGCTAGGTGAAGGGTGGCAATCGCTGTTTGCGGGATAGCGTCGGCGACTTACTTGGCCTTGTCCGCCCACGTGCGCTCGATTGCCTGCTCAACGATCTTAATTTGTACCATACGCGCGGCGGAAAATGCCCCCGTATAGCCTTCGTTGTCTTTGGCTTGCACGCGAAGGTAGTAGGTGCCGGATGGCAGGCCATCCAGGTCAATCTGGCTGGATTCGAGTGCCTTCTCCTGGATAATGTTGGCGAACCCGGCATCGCTGGCTATTTGTGCAGTAAGCCCCAGCGGCCTGTTATCAATCCAGTACACAGTTGCAGGGCTTTCATTACTGCCGTTATGTGAGCCTTCTACCTCGAAGCGGCTGGGACCACTGAATGGGCCTTGCAAGGCAGCGCCTGTCGCATTGGATATGGAAGCAGCGCGCCAGTAATAACTGCCATTTTCAAGCTTGAAGGTATGGCTGCAGGTGCTTAAGCGGTCCGCTTCGATGACGGCTCCGGTAAATGTTTCATTCTTCGCGATTTGTATATGGTAAGCGGTGGCACCGTCTACTTCCGTGCATTCAATCAATACGCTGCTGCCGACGATTTGCTGATCGGCAGGTTGACGATGAAAAGGGAAGGCTGGGGTTGCTAAAATATTGAGTGCGCGCGTTGCTTCGTAACCGATCACCCCGTCGGCATCGACAGCGCGAATGCCAACTACGTAGGTGCCGTTAGGCAGTCCCTGCAGTTTTATGCTCGGTGCCGTAGAGTCCATGTTGTGCAGTACTGTACGCATCTCAGCATCGGACGCGATCCGGATTTGATAACTTGCGGCGCCGATAAGGTCGGCCCAGCCCAGCGCAATGTAATCAGCATCCTGGATGCTTTCTGGCATGGCAGACAGATCCGGTGCCGCCAGCAGGGGACGCACCTGGCCCAATTTACCGTCGCTGTTCACCAGAATGCCGGTCCCAGCATCCAGGGCGGCATGGTTTGCTTTGCCGGAAGTCATGTTCTGGCGTATGTCCACGCTGCCCCTGGTCACGCCGCTGGTGGTGCCGGCATCGCTTGCAGATACGTCAAAACGTGTGCCCCGCACAGCCGCAACCGCCATAGGCGTAACGATTTCAAACGTGTTCGGCCTGGTTTTGCCATGAGGCTTTACGCTTTTGGATGGCGTTACTGAAATATCCAGGTTGCCTTCACCAAGCTGCATAATGCGGCTCAGTTTCTGGGGTTTGATACTACTGCCGCTGGATTCGCGTAGTTTTCGTAATTGCACAACCGAGTCGGAAAGTACGCGTACGATGGAATCGTCGGAGAACTGCATGGAAAGGTAACTGTTGCTACCCACATTGATTGTGGCACCCTCTGTCAATGTGTCACCGACCTCCACAGGCTTGCCCAGTTGACTATCTGCGGTAAGCAATGAGACATTGCCATGCCTAAAAATAACCGTGGCATAAGCGGTTGATGGCGGAATGCGTAACTCGGATCCCGGTACCAGGTGACGTGGCTTGCTGACCTGGTTGTACCGCAAAAACTCCCGCCATTTAGAAGAGTCGTCCAGGTAGGTCCGCGCTAGCTTATAGAGGGTGTCGCCTGCGACGACCTGGTGGGTGGGGGTGAACTTTGCGGGCTCGGATTTTGCAGCTTCGGCCGGGATGTTTTCTGCAGCGTGCATGGTTAGAGGGCTGAGTAGTAAGAGATATACAACAACCGCTAACGTGAAAGGCCTGAGTGCTGCTGGGGAATCCCCATGATTAGATGCCATGCGCTTCATTTCTTACCCTCATTAACCGCTTCTGATGATTTTCCGTATATTGATTTTACTTCACTTAAATTAGCACAGACGCTAATTACTACAGACGTGAATTACCACAGACCTACTCCTATTGTTCCGCGCAGATCCACTTAGGGCCTACAGCGGGGCTTTTTCGCTCAAATGTTAACCCGCCTGGTCTTTCACGAATACTTCCAGCCGATAGCCGAACCCATACACCGAGATAAGCTGGTACCCATGCTCGGGGCGTAGGTTGAGTTTGTTGCGGATGGACGAAATATGCGTATCCAGTGAGCGTGAGTTGACCTCCGTGCTCTGCGTTCCCCATATCTGCTCTTGCAAATGCTGGCGTGAAAGCAGCCTTCCCTGGTTCTGGAAGAGGAACAGCGCCAGTTCGTATTCCTTGTTCTTGAGGCTGACCGACTTATCGCTTACTTCCACGATATTGCTGTCCGGTATGAAGCGGTAATCCCCCCAGACATAATTCTGCAGGCTGCTGCCAGGCCTGGACCGACGGATCAGCGCCTTGATACGGGCGATCAACTCGCCCACGCGGACCGGCTTGCACATGAAATCGTCTGCACCGACAGCCAGCCCATAGATGATGTCACGCTCATCGCGGCGATTGGTCACCAGCAGGATAGGAATCTGTTCTTTCACATTTTCCCTGACCCATTTCACGATATCCGGCCCTGTAATACCGGGCAATTCCCAGTCCAGCAATAAGAAATCGAAACTCTCGCGCCGCAAGCTTTTGATCAGGGCTTCACCGCTGCTGAATGTGTGGCACTCGTGTCCTAGGGAGGTAATGGATTTGTGTATCAATTCAAGCTCTGAAGAATTGTCATCCAAAGCGGCAAATCGCATTTCTTGACCTCTCAATAAATAACCAGGCATCACCCAAATGCCTATAAAAATAAGTGGGATGGGGGCTAATCTTATCGCTATACAGTTGGTTCAATTGTCAACAATTGTTAACTCTATAGACGTGGCCTTGTTAAAAATACAAAGTCCAGCCTGCAAAAGAAAAATGTTATGCAAGTTTGATGCTAGATAAGCAAAAAATCGTTAACTAAAAATAATAATTAAGTTGATTTGGAGTGAATTTTTAGTAGAAGTTTTGGTTGGCCAAGCTATTGGCTATTGCTTATTAAGGGGAGTTTTACCGGTATGTTTTTATTATTAAGCCGTATTGCGCATAACAAAAACAGCATTCTCAAGAACATCGTTTCAACATCAGGTCTGCACCGCAATATCCTGGGTGCGCTTTTTTCTGCTTTTATCCTGTTATCTCCCCTGCAAGCACAAGCGGCAGTCGATGTCCTGATCAGCACCTTCATGGATAATCCCGACCCTGCCCCGCGTGGCGGCGTGATTGCCTATACCATCATTGCCAGTAATAACGGTGCCGACCCTGCTGCTGGTGTGACCGTTACGATCCCTTTGCCGCTTACCACTACCTATGAAGGTGCCACCATGACTGGCGGCACATGCCCGGCAGCCGGGACGGTGACCGCCGGCAATAATATCGTATGTACATTGACTAGCAATCTTGCGGGCGGTGCCGATAGCACTATCTTGTTGAATATAGGTACTACCGGAACAACAGGTAACACCATCAATCTTTCTGCGACTGTGGCCACTTCTTCTACGCCAGAAAATGCTGGAAATAACACCGCGACCCAAAATACTACTATCAATAATGGTGCTGACCTGCGCCTGGATGTCGTAGTGGGTTCTCCTAACCCAGTAACAGCAGGTGGCAATATCAACTGGGCAATAAGCGGAAGCAATCAAGGACCTAACGATGCTACAAATTCCTCCATTGCGGTAACGCTACCTGCTTCATTAACGTTTGTTTCTGGTAGCGGGGGGGGATTCAACTGTTCGGCTGCCGGTCAGGTTGTCACCTGCAGTGGCCCGGCATTGGCGAATGGGGCCACATTCAGTGGGTTGAATCTGGTCACTAAAGTCAGTGGCGCGACTTCCGGTGATGTTGTTATTGCTCCAAGAATTTCCTCAACCGTTGCTGACCCTGATCCTAACAATAACACCTTGCCAACCCAAAACATAACTCCTGTCGACATTAACGATGGCGCAGATCTTCAAATTACCCAGAATACTCCAAATCCTTCCCCAGGCAGATCGGGTGAGGTTGTCGACTTCAGCTTGCAGGCTGCCAATCTTGGGCCTGGCAGTGCTACCAATGGCGTGACGGTTACCTACCAGTTGCCGACAGGGTTCACTTTCATCTCGGCGACCCCATCAGGTGCAAACTGGGGTACTTGCAGCGTTTCCGGCAGCAACCTGGTGACCTGCATCAATAGTGGCAACTACATACCAGGCAGGACAGACACTATAGCAATCCAAGCTACTGCACCTATCGTAACAAATGTAACGCCGTTTAATAACATCGTGGCGACTATCGCTCACAACGCAGGTAATTCGCCAGATCCGGTCTCTTCCAATAATACAGCTGCTGTTAACTTGAATGTGTCGCCGGATGGCGCAGGGTTAACCCTTAACAAAACCCGCAGTCCCAACCCTGTTGCGGAAGGGCAGAATATAACCAGCGTACTTCGTGTCTCCAACCAGGGACCGACTGATGCAACTGCAGGTACGATATCCGTTACAGACACTATCGATATAGCTAATGAGACCTTTGTAAGTTTTTCACCAACTGGCCCAGCTGGCTGGTCGTGCAATAACGTGACAAGTGGAACTAATCTCAATCCAGCCGTGCCGTCTGTTACGTGTACTTACAATGGTTTATTGGCAAATGGTGCTGCTACCAATTTAACAATTATCACGAAATCACAAGTACGCGGAGTGCTTTATACCGCGACCAATAATGCCGGAGTTGCTTGTGTGGCAACACAGGGTAATCCATCTCCAAAGTGCTGGTTCCCGAATGGCACTACCACCAGCGCCAACGCAACCGTTACACAAGCCACTAATTCAGTAGACCTGCACTTAACAAAAACAGCCAGTACAGCTGGTGGCGTCACTACTACGTTGGAATCCAATGAAACCACCATGACGTACACCCTAGTGCTTACGAACGAGACGCCAACGGTCGATGCGCAGAATATTGTAGTCCGTGACCCGATTCCTGGTTATCGCAACGATACTCCAGTGATCGTTCCTGTCGTTTCCACCAATTACACACAAGGCTCCACGGCAGTATTCGGATGCAACGTTGACGGTTCCGGCGTCGTGCTATGTACGCAAAGTTCGGGCGTGCTTAAATTTGGTGACACGGTGACGTTCACCATTCCTGTCAGTCGTAATCTGAATGCAACAAACCCTAGCGACCCAAGCTCCTTTTTCACGAATGAAGCAACCGTGTCCTCTACTTCGCAAGGGGATACCAATCCTGGAAATAATAAGGGTACAGTTCAGGTTAAGATCGACCCTATAGCCGATGTGGAGATGGTTTCAAAGATTTTGACACCATCCACCACGCAGGCCGGCACAGAAGTCACGTATGTGCTCACGTTCCGCAATAACGGCCCATCCCAGGCAGCCAATGTCTCCGTGTCCGATACCTTTACCGTGTCGGCATCCGATCCCGGATTTACCGTGATCTCTGTCACCCCGACCAATTGGTCCTCAGGAGCGCCCGCTTGTAGTGGGTTAACGCCAGGTGATAGCTACGGTGCGGGTACTACTACAACGCTGACTTGTACCGGCACTACGCTTAACAGCGGCGAACAGCGGACTGTACGAGTGGTGGTGCGGCCCAACTGGAAAAACGGGCAAAGTGGCGGAACCGACTGGACAATTCCTAACACAGCAAGCATAACGACTACCACAGCAGAAAATATTAACGGTACGGATGGCGGCAATAACAGTAAAAGCGCAGTGCTTACCGTGCAAGCTGCTGCTGTCGATCTGCTGATAAATAACAACGATAACGTTGATCCGCTGGGTTACGACAATAGTAGTGGCGGTAACAATGGGCAGAATGACGTTATTTATACGATCAACGTCGTCAATAACGGGCCATCACTGGCAACTGGGGTGCGTTTTACTTATGCCATCACGCCGCCGACAGGCAAGACCATTCGATTCCTTGGCGACAGTGCAGTATTCGGCCCACCAGCTGGCAGCATCTGTAACAATATAGGAAGCGAAGTTACCGGTCCCAATACGCTGACGGTGAATTGTGTTTATACAGGTGCGGCCGCCAATCTTGCCAATGGCGCTTCAATCAATCGTTACCTTTCAGTCCGCATGCTGTCCACCCCCGCAGCAACCGGTGATATCCACAATAGTATCGCCACCGTTTTTGCTAACGAAACGGATACTAACTCGGTCAACAACACAGAAACCGAAGCCACCAGTATTCGTTCGGATATAGCAGTAAATAATCTATCGCTTTCAGGTGCGGTCTTCCGTGATTCCAATAATAACGGCATAAAAAATGCCGGCGAAACAGGTATCCCAGGGGTCACTATCACATTGTCTGGTCAAACTTCCGGCGGCGTGGATATTTGTACGGTTATTCCCACCTGCAGCGTATTGACCGACCAGAACGGTATTTATATTTTCAGCGGCTTGCTTCCTTCAGGGCCCGGTGGTTACACCGTGGTCGAAACCCAGCCTGTAGGTCTTAATGATGGTAAGGACCAAGTAGGTAACCTTGGCAACATTGCACCTTCGAGCCCTGCAGGTACTGTTATCAATGCGGGAAGTGACACGTTCACTGTGCCGCTGACTGCTAGCGCAACAGGATATAACTTTGGTGAACCTGCTGCACCCACCGGTACTGCGGGTGTAAGCGGAAATGTCTGGTTCGATACTGACCATGATCGTGTCAATGATTCGAATGAGCCGCGCGTTAGTGGGTTTCTTGTCGAGTTGCTCGACTCAAATGGCAATGTGATTACATCCACTACCACCGACCCTGATGGAACCTACAGCTTTAACAATCTGGTTCCATACGATGGTACGCCTGCAACTGTTTATTCCATTCGTTTTCGTGAGCCGACCAATCGTAATATTTATGGCTTCCCCGTTTCGCAAGATAGCAATCCGGCTCGCAATGGCACAGTAAATAGTAATGCGGTGATAACAGGTTTACAGCTGGCTAACGGTATTAATACGGTTGAGCAAAATCTTCCGTTGGATCCCTCTGGTGTCGTATACGATGCAGTCTCGCGTCAGCCAGTACCAGGTGCAACGGTTACTTTGTTATCGGGTGGTGTCCCAGTATTGCCCTCATGTCTGGTAGGGAATCAAAATGCACAGGTGACGGGTCCGAGTGGTATTTATCAGTATTTACTTATAAATACTAATCCTTTGCCAGCGGGCTGCGCCCTTAACAATACTGAATTTACTATTCAAGTTGTTCAACCAGCAGGATATTTGCCGCCAGCTTCAGCACTGATTCCTCCAACAGCTGGCCCACATGTTCCACCTGTTGGAGGTGTGGACGCTATTCAGGCACAAGTTAGTGCACCAAGCGGTAACCAGCCAACCACGTATTTCTTTAGCTTTACCCTCAGTTCAAACAGTGCGAATGTCGTGAATAACCACATTCCACTTGACCCGATTCTAGGGGGTGCGCTGGTCATTACCAAAATCACTCCACTGGTCAACGTGACACGAGGCGATTTAGTGCCATACACCATTACAGCGACTAATACGCTAAGTGCCGCTCTTGCCGGGATTAATGTTGTCGACAGGCTGCCGGCCGGCTTCAAGTATCGTAGCGGCTCCGGCAATATCAATGGCGTGTCATTTGAGCCCAAGCAGTCGGGACGAGACCTTACATGGGAAAACCAGACCTTTGCTGCTGGTGAGCGTAAAACCTACAAACTGATCCTGGTCGTCGGTACCGGTGTTGGCGAAGGCGAATACACCAACCAGGCCTGGGGGATTAATGGCTCGTTCGGCACGCTCATTTCCAACATTGCCAATGCCAGCGTGCGCATCACACCGGATCCCACTTTCGATTGCTCCGACATAATCGGCAAGGTCTTCGACGACCGCAATGCCAATGGCTACCAGGACGAAGGCGAACCCGGCATCCCCAATGTGCGGGTGGTGACGGTGCGCGGCCTGTTGATTACCTCGGATGCGGAAGGCCGCTTCCACGTGACCTGCGCGGATGTGCCGGACAGCGATCACGGTGCCAACTTCGTCATGAAACTGGATGAGCGTACCTTGCCTTCCGGTTATCGCATGACCACCGAAAATCCGCGCGATGTCCGCGTGACGCGCGGCAAGATGGTCAAGCTTAACTTCGGTGCCACTGTGCACAGGGTTATCCGCCTTGACTTGAATGACGCTGCGTTCGCCAGCGGCCAGGCAAGCTTGCTTCCCGAATGGCTGGAAGCGTTGCCTAAATTACGTGAACGGCTTTCCGAGCGACCCTCAATTCTTCGCCTTGCCTACGATCCGGGAGGTGGCGACAAGAAACTTGCCCAGCAACGGCTGGATACCGTTGCAGATGCGATGCGTAAGCTATGGAAACAGGCGGAGAAAGACAATAACAATGCACCGGCTTACCCGCTGGTAATAGAAAAAGCGCTGGAGGGTCAGCCATGAGCACCGTGAAAATCAACACCATGAAAAGGCGTGCCATAGCGGTAGTCGTCGGCATGCTAATTGGCGGTGCACACGCGGCCAATATGGTGGACGGCATGCCACAGTCACGTCCAGTACCGGATTTTCCAAATGAAACCGGCAAACGCATCGACAATGCCAGGGTGGACCTGAATGGTTTGCCGCCGCCTGCCGAGTTGCAGGGCCCGGTGACATATCCTTTACCTTCCGGTATTACCAGCAGTGCGCTGGAAGCCATGAGGGCAGCAGCAAAAAGCGCTCCGGCCAGCAAACCGCAAGTATCTACTCAACTGGTGGAGCGCAACGGCGATGCGCAATTCGAATCCGGAAAGGCCCTGCTGACTGCCGTGTCGCAGGCAGAACTGGATGCGCTGGCACTTGAGTTGCAGGGCAAGCCCGGCATCCGTATCGATATTGCAGGACATACCGATAACCAACGGCTTTCACCCAATGCACGCGCGATTTTCAAAGACAATGCCGGTTTGTCCGAAGCACGGGCGCTTGCCGTTGCAGCCTACCTGAAAGACAGGCTGGGCATCAACGATGCGCAGATCGGCATCCGTGGATACGGCGAAAGTAAACCTGTCGACAGCAATAGCAACCCGACCGGCATGGCGCAGAATCGTCGCGTCGAAATCCGCGTATGGTTCAACGAGGTGACGGTCATCCCGGCTGCGCCTCTGCCGCCATTGCCACGTGCTGCCTGCGAGACCACAGCGGCTGCCCGTGCAGGATTGCCCTTCCGTATTTCGGTAGATGGCGAGCCGGTGGACCTCAACGATGCACCGCTGGAAGCCGATCGCCAGCGCTGCACCGATGTCGCACTGGAAAAAGCCGATATCCAGGTGCGCTACGATAACCTGTCGACCGTTCCGCAGATGAATGCCTGGGTGACGCCGAACGGCATCTTGCGCGGCGAGGAAGCGACTTTCAGGGCATGGGCGAATTACCTGCCATGGATCAAGAAAGCGGAAATCCGTTTATTCAAGCCCGGCCAGCAGGTGCAGGAAACACCGCTGGAAATACTGCCGGTGAACTGGAACGGTACTACCAAATGGAAAACACCGATTACCGGCGATGACCAGGTGATGTTCCTGTTACGTGTGTACGACGAGCAGGGCCGCTACGATGAAAGCGTGCTGAAACCCTTGCTGTTGCTGAGTCGCGCACCTGCCAACAATGACCTGCAGCCAGGCAAGGAAGAGCTCATCGGCTATGGCGAAAACAGCCTCAGCCTGCGCAATATCCCGGTCAAGGGCGGCACGGTCACGGTGAACGGCACACACTTGAAAGAAGGCCAGCATATCGAGGCATTCGGCCTCAATATCCCGGCGGATAGTACCGGCAAGTTTGCCATGAAGCAGATCATGCCTTCCGGCCCGAACACGGTTGAGGTCAAACTGGTCGAACCAAGCGGTGCATCCAGCACATTCCGCCGTAACCTCAATATCGCGCAGGACGACTGGTTCTACGTGGCGATGGGCGATATCACCGCCGGCAACAACAAAGTCAATGGGCCTGCCCAACTGGTCACCGGCGATAAGCAGCACTACGACAATTCCGGCTATGTGGACGGTCGCGGTGCGTTCTACGTCAAGGGCAAGATCAAGGGCGAATACCTGCTGACCGCCGCCGCCGATACTCGCGAGCAGCCGCTGGAGCATTTATTCTCCAACTTCTCGTCCAAGGATCCGCGCTACCTGCTGCGTAACATCAACCCTGACCTGTATTACCCGGTGTACGGCGATGACAGCACCACTGTGGACGATGCGCCGACGCAAGGCAAGTTCTACGTCAAGCTCGCTCGCGGCGATTCGCATGTGATGTGGGGTAACTTCAAGACCGCCTGGAACGGCACCGAACTGCTGCAGTATTCACGCGGACTCTACGGTGCCAATGCACGCTTCCGTTCTGAAGGCACGACAACGTATGGCGAAAAGACGACGACGGTAGATGCATTTGCTGCCGATCCCGGCACACTGGGTGCGCGTGACGAGTTCCGCGGCACCGGCGGTTCGCTCTACTACATGCGTCACCAGGACATCACCATGGGTTCTGAACGTATCTGGGTGGAAGTGCGCGACCGCGACTCCAACCTGGTGATCGAGCGCAAGCTGCTGTCCCCCGCGCAGGATTACGAAATCAATTACCTGCAGGGCCGCATTACCTTGCGTGAGCCGCTAAGCTCGACAGGCGCGGCTTCCAGCCTGATCAGCACAGGCAGCCTGAACGGCAATGCGTTGTACCTGGTTTCGACCTACGAATATGTGCCCGGCCTCACGTCGGTCGACAATATTTCCGTAGGCGGCCGTGCCAGCCAGTGGGTAAACGACAACTGGCAGGTCGGTGTGACCGGATTCAAGCAGGGTGAGGGCGCAACCGAGCAGAAGCTGCAGGGCATCGATACCACCCTGCGCTACAAACCGGGCACATTCATCAAGCTGGAAACCGCGAAGTCCGACGGTGCCGGCGAAGGCTCGCAATCGTCGCTGGATGGCGGTTTCGGCTTCAATTCGCTGACTACCACCGGCGATCCGGCGAAAGCCTACCGCGTGGAAGGTGCCGTCGACCTGGCGGATATCACGGACAGCACCAAGGGTAAGATCACCGCCTATGCGCAGGAGCGCGAAGCTGGTTTCTCGGCGCCTGGGCAGATCACTTACAACGGTGGCCGCCTGAGCCAGCAAGGCTTCAAGGCCAATGTGCAATTGACGGAAAAGACCCAGCTGGATGCCAAAGGCGATGCGCAGAATTCCACCGCCATCACCAGCCAGGCCATGGAAGTGGGCGTACGCCAGAAGCTGAGCCCGGTATGGCAGGCCGGCGTGGCGCTCCGCCAGGACAACCGCGATGTGAACATCGCCAATTCCAGTTCATTGCTGTCGCAGACGGGCGATCGCACCGATACACAGGTGCGCCTGGACTACACGCCGCTGAAAGAAGATGGCAAACCCGGCGAGAAGGAAAGCTGGGCAGCCTACGGCTATGCACAGGGCACCCTGGCGCATGACGGCACGCGCGATGCAAACAACCGCGGCGGTTTGGGCATGAGCTGGCAGGTGACCGACAAGATGAAGCTGCTGGCTGAAGGCTCGCATGGCAACATGGGTCCAGGCGTCAAGCTGGGTGCAGATTACCGCTTGTCGGACCGCAGCAATGCGTATTCCAACTACATTATCGAGAGCGAACGCCCGGATAGCCTGTATCGCGGCCGGCAGGGCACCTGGGTCAATGGCTCGTCCTATCGCGTTACCGACGAGATGCGAGTGTTCGGTGAAACCCGTGCCACTAACGGTGCAGGTCCGCAAAGCCTGATCAATGCATTCGGCCTGGATTTTGCGGCGAACGATTACTGGAACTTCGGCCTGAAAGGGGAAGTGGGCACAGTATCCGACCCGCTGGCAGGCGACCTGAAACGCAGGGCAGGCAGTGTATCGATGGGCTACAAGCGCGAAAAAACCAAGTACAGCGGCAATGTGGAGTTGCGCGACGAAGACAGCAGCCTGTACGGCGACCGCAAGACCTGGTTGTTCCGCAATACGCTGGGCTACCAGGCCTCGCCTGAATGGCGCTTGCTGGGTAAGGCCAATGTTTCCATGTCCGATAACAGCCGTGGCGCCTTCTACGATGGCGATTACCATGAGTTTGTGGCGGGTGCGGCGTTCCGGCCTGTGTCCAACGACCGCTGGAATACGCTGTTCAAGTACACCAACTTCTATAACCTGCCGTCGCCCGGCCAGTTGTCGCCTTCCGGCATCACGGCGGATTACGCACAGAAGAGCCAGGTACTGTCGGTCGATACCATTTATGACGTCAAGCCATGGCTGTCTATCGGCGGCAAGTATGCCTTCCGTGTAGGCGAACTGAAGGACAGGAAAGTCGACGGTGACTGGTTCTCGAGCCGTGCCGACCTGTGGATATTGCGTGCGGACTGGCACTTCATCAAGGAGTGGGATGCATTGGTCGAGTTCCGCAATCTGCGTGCCACCGAAGCGGACGATTCGAAAGCCGGCTTTCTGGCAGCTGTTTACCGTCATATGGGGAAAGGGGTTAAAGCCGGGGTAGGGTATAACTTTACCGACTACTCTGACGACCTGACTAATCTCTCTTACCGTAGCAAAGGCTTATTCGTGAACGTGCTGGGTACGCTTTAACCATGCAATAAAGTCTTGTTAACGTGCACTTCCTGAAAAATGCCGGGTCCATAGGGATCCGGCATTTTTCATTTCCGCACCGGGAACGAGAATGCCGGATAATGCCTGGACTTCAACGAAAGCAAACGCATGAGCAGACTCCCTACCTTCTTCATCTCCCATGGCGGCGGCCCATGGCCGTATATACCGGAAATGCGCATCCCGTATGCAAACACCTCGCTTGCGATCCGCAGTATCCCGGCTTCCCTCCCGGCAATCCCCAAGGCGATACTGGTTCTCACCGGGCATTGGGAATCGCCGGAGTTCACCGTCTCCACCGCCTTGCAGCCGGGCATGGAATACGACTACTCGGGTTTCCCGGAACATACCTACCATATCCGCTATCCGGCACCAGGTTCGCCAGCACTGGCTGCCAAGGTGCGCGAGCTGCTGGGCGAGGCTGGCATAATCACCAGCGAGGATGGGCATCGCGGGTTCGACCATGGCACCTTCGTACCGCTGGTCCTGATGTATCCCGACGCCGATATCCCGGTCGTGCTGCTGTCCTTGAAGTCGGGTTACGACCCTTCCGCACATATCCTGGCAGGGCAGGCCCTGCAGCCGCTGCGTGAAGAGGGCGTGCTGATCATCGGCAGCGGGCTGACCTACCATAATATGCGGGGCTTCGGCCGGAGCGAGTCGATGGAAGTGTCGGTGACGTTCGAGGATTACCTCAATGACGCTGTTACCGATAAAGACCCTGGCCGACGGCTGGATAAGCTGCTGCACTGGGATGCGGCACCGGCTGCCAGGGCGGCGCATCCGCGCGAAGACCACCTGCTGCCGTTGATGGTGGTGGCCGGGGCAGCCGGGGAGGATGAAGGCAGGCAGTTGTTCACGGACACCATAATGAACGTGCGGATGGCGTCGTACCGTTTCGGCTAGAACCCTCCGTTTCGGCTAAAACCCTTTGCCATATACAAGTTTGGATATTGCATTGTATCCTTATGCACCAAGACTACTCACCACACTACCTGCAGCATCAATGAACCCTGGAGCAAAAATGAACAAGTACACGCTGGTAATCGCATGCATATTGACCCTCGGGCTTACTGGCTGTGCAGGCGACTATCCCTATCGCGATGCCCGCAAAGACCAGTTCATCCCCACCAATTACAAGGCAGCCGATGCGCTGATCGCCTCGGCCAAATCCCTGCCCAAGGTGCCCAATGACGCGCCAATACTGGTGGCGGCACTGGTCAATATCGATACGCTCAACCAGTCCAGCAGTCTCGGCAGGATCATCTCCGAGCAGTTACAGGCGCGCCTTAGCCAGATGAATTACACGGTGGTGGAGCTGAAACTGCGCGGTGAAGTGTTCACCAGGAAACCGCAAGGGGAGTTGATGCTATCCCGCGAAATCAGCGAGATTACCGCCGCGCACAATGCCCAGGCCGTGGTGGTGGGAACGTATGCCGTCGGCTCCCAATTCATCTACGTGAACCTCAAGGTCGTCGGCAAAGAGAACCTGGTGCTGGGCGCTTACGATTACACATTGCCGAAAACAGCCAATACCAAGGCTTTGCTCAACGACCAGTAAGCTTAAGAAAAGAGCCGTAAATTAAGGTAATTGCACTGGGGGATGTTATTTTGCCCGTAAGCCTCGCCATCCTTTTCCATTCATGCAAACGAGCAGCCCTCTGGTTGCAATTTGGGTTTTATCATCCGGTCTATGCTTCTCTCCAAGTATGGAGACGCACTCGTTGATAGCAAGCTTGAGACTATCAGCCCCACTGCCTATTTTCCACCATGAACTCACCTTGAAGGTATCCATTGGGTCAGCCTGCTTCTTGATTGGCGTTTGAACTGGCAAGACATTTTTTTCATTTCCTGGAGCTGGTTCATGAGAAGTAGTTGATTTTTCCTCTAATGAGGATACGCGTAGTTTATTGGAGAGAGCGGCAGTATCAGGGCCGCGGTTATCAGTAGTCACTGATGGCTCCATGATGGGGTCGATTTCGGAATCCCCCTGGTTTAATTGCTGAACCAGCCAACCATTATCTTCCATGCATTTTTCAATGCTAGCCTGACTGCCACCCTTGGTAGCACACATGGTTTTCGCATTTTCGAGATCGTTTCTGTTTGCGCCCCGTTTATAGGCAAACTCGCCACAGGCGCTTAACAATAAACACATCATAAGTGCTGTATATATAGACTTTGGCATTCGTTTTTTCATGGTGTTCATCAAGCTCGCCGCTATTAAATTCAATTGGTTTGTGAATTTACAAACCAAATCAAGTTATCACAAATCTTCAGAAATGGCTGTTTCACTCTCTACGCAATATGACGTATTTAACCCTTGGCTATCTGTCGCTAATCTAGCGCCACGTTGTGCTGACTCCATTTTTTGTCAGTGCACGCCAAATTTAGTCGCTGGACTACTAACCAAGGGAGTGTTAATGATGTTCAAGCTAAAACAAAGCCTGCTGGCTACTACCGTGGCTGCTGCCGTGATGGTGCCGGCAATCAATGCCAATGCGGGCGGTACTATTACGTTCGGTGAGGATAAGTCTGTGACTGTAGGTCTGGGCATACGTACCAGTTTTACCAGTCAGGAAGATGCAGCGCCTAATGGCAGTTCCAGAGACAAAGATTTCAATCTGGATAGCGTTCGTTTGTACACAAGTGCATCACTCAATAAATACATCAAGGGTACGTTCAACACCGAGCGCAATGCCGACGACAGCGTAAGAGTGCTGGATGCATATGGTCAATTCGAATTCATGCCTGAATTCAATGTATGGGCTGGCCGCATGTTGCCACCAACAGACCGCGCCAACCTGGATGGTCCATATTACCTGAATGCATGGTCCTATCCTGGTGTGGTATCGCGTTATCAGTCCATTTTTGCAGGACGTGATAACGGTGTGACAGTCTGGGGTAAATTGCTTGACAAACACCTGGTTTACTCGGTCGGCGCGTTTGAAGGCAATAATGCGTCAACAGCAGGGAGTGGGGCGCTTTCACCTAATCGCAAAGATGATTTGATGTATAGCGCCCGTGTGCAATATGACTTCTGGGAAGCGAACCTTGACCCAGCCTATTACACAAGCAGTGTGTATTACGGTAAGGATGTTTTATCTATAGCTTTAGTAGGCATGTATCAGAAGGATGCTGTAGGCACGATAGGTACTAAGGATGATTACCTTGCATATAACATTGATGCAGTTCTGGAAAAAGTATTGCCGATGGGTGTCCTGAATTTAGAAGGCGCTGCCTATAAGTATGATTTTGATAATGCAGCCGTTGCTGCAGATGGTTCATTCACACAAGCAGGTAAAGCCTACCTGGGACTTGCCTCCTTTATGTTCCCGGACGTGATTGGGTGGGGCAAATTCCAACCTTACACACGCTATCAAAAATTTAGTGCTGATGGCACTGCAAGTCTTGATGTGAAAGAGTATGACCTGGGTCTGAATTACATCATCGACAACCACAATGCCCGGATCAGCACTGTTTATACACACAATAAAACTGAAAATGCGGATAGCTTCAATCGCGTAACGGTTGGCCTGCAATTACAGTTCTAAATAATGTCTTCTGTCGCATGCTTTGCTTGTGACCTTTAAAAATTCTTAGGAGCTAAACTAATGCAAAATCGTCGCACGTTCATTAAATCCATGACTGTCATCGCGGCCAGCATCGCCATGATCGGCAGCATGCAGCTGGCCAATGCGGCAGACACCATCAAGGTCGGTATCCTGCATTCATTGTCAGGCACCATGGCTATCTCCGAGACATCACTGAAAGATGTCGCCTTGATGACCATCGCCGAAATCAACAAAAACGGCGGCGTTCTGGGCAAGCAACTGGAGCCGGTGGTCGTCGACCCTGCCTCCGACTGGCCTTTGTTCGCTACTAAAGCGCGCCAATTGCTCAGCCAGGATAAAGTGGCCGTGACATTCGGCTGCTGGACCTCCGTTTCACGTAAATCGGTATTGCCGGTGTACAAGGAACTGAACGGCCTGCTGTTCTACCCGGTGCAGTACGAAGGTGAAGAGCTGGAAAAGAACGTGTTCTACACTGGTGCAGCGCCTAACCAGCAGGCTATTCCGGCCGTTGAGTACCTGCTGAGCAAAGAGGGCGGCGGTGCCAAGCGCTTCGTGCTGCTGGGTACCGACTATGTCTACCCGCGTACGACCAACAAGATCCTGCGCGCTTTCCTGAAGTCCAAGGGCATCAAGGACACGGACATCATGGAAGAGTACACACCGTTCGGTCATAGCGATTACCAGACCATCGTGGCGGATATCAAGAAATTCTCTACCGGCGGCAAGACAGCCGTGGTATCGACCATCAACGGCGACTCCAATGTTCCGTTCTATAAGGAACTGGGCAATGCCGGCCTGAAGGCGAAAGACGTTCCTGTCGTCGCATTCTCGGTAGGTGAAGAAGAGTTGCGCGGCGTGGACACCAAGCCGCTGGTAGGCCATTTGGCTGCTTGGAACTACTTCATGTCCATCAAGAACCCGACCAATACCGAGTTCAAGAAGAAATGGGCGGCCTATGCCAAGTCTGCGAAACTGCCGACAGCCGACAAGCCGTTGACCAACGATCCGATGGAGGCGACGTATATCGGCATCAATATGTGGGCTCAAGCGGTTGAGAAAGCCAAGAGCACGGATACTGATAAGGTGATTGCTGCTATGGGCGGCCAGACATTCCCGGCACCAGGCGGTTTCATGTCTACAATGGATGCCAAGAACCATCACTTGCATAAGCCGGTATTTATCGGCGAAATCAAGGCTGACGGCCAGTTCAAGGTGGTATGGAAGACACCTGGTCCTGTGAAAGCGCAACCATGGAGCCCGTACATCGCCGGCAACGACAAGAAGCCTGATGAGCCGGAAACCAAGTAATCGTTAAGTAGTTGATTCTGTTAAAGCGCCGCTATGGAGAGTATCCATAGCGGCATTATGTACAGCACCATCTCAACTGGATTTCACATCGTTAACTGAAAACGTTTGATGCGAAAGTTTCATGGGATAAAAGCTTGATGAGAAAAACCATGCCTCAACGTAATGACTCTACGCGCCGCGCCTTAGCCAATATTTGCGATAAGCATTCCATCTCTACAGCCGCATTGCTGCTAGCCATGACATGCTGGATGGGCAGTGCATGGGCACTGACAGGCGAAGAAAAGGCCGGGCTTGCCATGGGCGAGAACGAACAGCGTATCGAGGTGTTGAATAAAGTGGTCGCCCAGGGCGACATTGCAGCCGTCCCTTATCTGCAGCTATTGCTGGACGACGCCGTCAAGATCGACGGCAAAAACGTATTGATCGTACTGGACGATGGTTCTGCCACCGATGCAGTAACCGGAGAAACCGTTACACCCTCCGACGATGTCGAAGATGTCGTGAACAACAACCGCATGGGCTCCGAGCTGGATGCCTCGATCGCCGCGCTCAACCTGCTTTCCAAAGACGAGAAAGTCCGCCTGGAATCCGCCAAGGCACTCCAGGGTACAGAGGCCAATGCCAGTCGCCTCGGCCTGATCCAGAAAGTAGAACAAACCGAAACAGACGGTAAGATCAAGGACACGCTGGCCATGGTGCGGGCGAGCATCGAGCTGACAAGCGAAGACAAAACCATGCGCTTGGCCGCTGCGGAAGCCCTCTCCGAAAGCGCGAATTCCGGCATCAAGCAGATGCTGTCCAGCAGGCTGGCGGATGACGGCGAAAGCGACCCGGAAGTCAAAGCCGCTATCCAGAAAGCACTTAAGAATATAGACCGCAACCTGGCTATGTACGAGCGTGTCGGCCAGGTGTTCACGGGTGTGAGCCTGGGTAGCATACTGCTGCTGGCGGCGCTGGGCCTGGCGGTGACCTACGGCCTGATGGGCGTGATCAACATGGCCCACGGCGAAGTCATGATGATCGGCGCCTACGTCACCTTCCTGGTACAGAATATATTCATTCATTATTTCCCTAGTTACTTCCACTGGTATTTGCTGGCGGCGGTGCCGAGTGCGTTCCTGATCACGGCACTGGTCGGCATCGTACTGGAGAAGACCGTCATTCGCTTCCTGTATGGCCGTCCGCTGGAGACACTGCTGGCGACATGGGGTGTCAGCCTGATCCTGATGCAGGCCGTGCGCACCATCTTCGGCGCGCAGAATGTGTCGGTGGAGAATCCCGGCTGGATGTCCGGCGGCATCGAAGTCGCCTCCAATCTCGTGCTGCCGTATAACCGCATCTTCATCATCGCTTTTGCCGTCATGGTACTGGTGATGATCTGGCTGATGCTGACCAAAACCCGGCTGGGTTTGTTCATCCGCGCCGTCACGCAGAACCGCGGCATGGCGAGTTGCACCGGCGTCAATACCAGCAAGGTGGATGCGCTTGCATTCGGCCTCGGCTCCGGTATCGCCGGGTTGGCCGGGGTCGCCTTGTCGCAGATAGGTAACGTAGGGCCGGCGTTAGGGCAGAGCTATATCGTCGATTCCTTCATGGTCGTCGTCGTCGGCGGGGTAGGCCAGCTGGCAGGTGCCGTCTACGCTGCCATGGGTGTGGGTATCTTTAGCAAATTCCTGGAAGGCATGGCAGGTGCGGTGCTGGCGAAGATTTTCATCCTGGTGATGGTGATCATCTTCATCCAGAAACGTCCGCAGGGCCTGTTTGCCTTCAAGGGCAGGTCGATCGATTAGTCACGTTTTTTATGCGATGTACAGCGAACAATATTTGAAAGACTGGAAATTCGAATTATGAGCGGAGCAACCATGCATCAACAATTTCCCCAGCCGGGCCTGGTGCGCAGGGTCTACAGCCAGAAAGCCTGGGCCATGATCGCCGTGGCACTAGCGGTGATCTGTGTGCTTTTCCCCATCCTTAACCTGATGGTACCTGCCGGCAGCATCTTCCATATCTCCGATTACACGGTGGCACTCACCGGCAAGATACTGTGTTACGCCATCGTCGCGCTGGCGATCGACCTGGTATGGGGATTCACCGGCATCTTGAGCCTGGGCCATGGTGTCTTCTTCGCACTGGGCGGGTATGCCTTCGGTATGTATCTCATGCGGCAGATCGGCACGGATGGCAGCTACCATAGCAACCTGCCCGACTTCATGGTGTTCCTGGACTGGAAAACCTACCCATGGTACTGGCAGATGACGGATCATTTCTGGTTTGCCCTGCTGCTGGTCGTGCTGGTGCCTGGGCTGCTGGCCTTCGTCTTCGGCTACTTTGCGTTCCGTTCACGCATCAAGGGCGTGTACTTCTCCATCATCACCCAGGCCATGACCTATGCCTTCATGCTGCTGTTCTTCCGCAATGAGACCGGCTTCGGCGGCAATAACGGCTTTACCGATTTCAAGCGACTGCTGGATATCCCCATCACCACACCGCAGATGCGCATGGCGCTATTCGTGATTACCGGCACCACCATGCTGGTGCTGTTGCTGGTCTCACGTGCCATCGTCACCAGCAAGTTCGGCCGGGTGCTGACCGCGATACGCGATGCCGAGTCGCGCGTGATGTTCTCGGGCTATAACCCGCTGCATTACAAGCTCGCTATCTGGACATTCTCTGCGGTGATATGCGGCATTGCGGGCGCCTTGTACGTACCGCAGGTCGGCATCATCAACCCCAGCGAAATGTCGCCCGGCAACTCCATCGAGATCGCCATCTGGGCGGCAGTGGGTGGGCGAGGAACGCTCATCGGGCCATTATTGGGCGCAGGCATCGTCAATGGCGCCAAGAGCTACTTTACCGAGGCCTTCCCGGAATACTGGCTTTATTTCCTGGGCTTGCTGTTCGTCCTGGCAACGTTGTACCTGCCGCAGGGCGTGCTTGGGTTATTCAGTAAACTAAAAGCCGGCAGGATCAATGCACAAAAAGCCGCCAAGCTCAGTGCGGATGCTGAAGCCGGTGTAGCAAACGAAGCAGGGAAAGCATAATGGCCGACTCCACAAGTACCCATATAAGCCCAAATATAAGCTCGACGCTGCCTTCCAATATCGCCTTGGCCGATAGCCGTGTAAGCCAGCCGGGCAAGCTGGATACCACACATGGCGTCGTGCTTTACCTCGACGACATCACCGTCAGCTTCGACGGTTTTCGCGCGCTGAATAAGCTGTCGCTTTCCATCGATGTGGGTGAATTGCGCTGCATCATCGGCCCGAACGGCGCCGGCAAGACCACCATGATGGACGTGATCACCGGCAAGACCCGCCCCGACAGCGGCACGGTATTTTTCGGGCAGACGCTGGATTGCTCCAAAATGACCGAGCCGCAGATCGCACAGGCAGGCATCGGCCGTAAATTCCAGAAGCCGACGGTATTCGAGAACCACACCGTGTTCGAGAACCTGGAACTGGCCATCAAGACCGACAAGGGTATCTGGAATTCGCTATTCGGCAAGATGAGCGGCGAGCAACTGGACCGTATCGGCGAGATATTGCAGACCATCAACCTGCAGGACTCGCACAACCTGCGTTCTGGCCTGCTGTCGCACGGCCAGAAGCAATGGCTGGAGATCGGCATGCTGCTGGCACAGGAACCCAAGCTACTATTACTGGATGAACCTGTGGCCGGCATGACCGACCACGAGACCGAGCGCACGGCAGAGCTGCTGAACAGCTTGGCAGGCAAGCATTCCATCATGGTAGTGGAACATGACATGGATTTCGTCAACAGCATCGCGCGCAAGGTGACCGTACTGCACCAGGGCAGTGTGCTGGCGGAAGGCACCATGGACCAGGTGCAGAGCAACGAAGAAGTGATCGAAGTCTACCTGGGCCGTTAGCCCGAGCAATGCCAATAGTGTTTGTAATTACTGAATCAGTCGCTACCGAATCAATCAGCCAAAAGAGCCACTATGCTAGAAGTTAAGAACATCAACCAATTCTACGGCGGCAGCCAGATCCTGCGGGACGTGTCGTTCGCCGCCCCCATGGGTGCCTGCAGCGTGCTGCTGGGGCGTAACGGTGTCGGCAAGACGACTTTGCTGAAATGCCTGATGGGCGTGCTGCCGGTCAAGACCGGGCAGATATTCCTGGATGGCAAGGACATCACCACGCTCAAGCCGTATATGCGCTCCAAGCAGGGCATGGCCTATGTGCCGCAAGGCCGGGAGATATTCTCTCGGCTGACAGTGGAAGAAAACATACTGATGGGCATGGCCAACATCAAGGGCAAAGCCTCCAGCCAGATCCCGGAAGAAGTGTACGAGATGTTCCCGGTATTGAAGCAGATGCTGCAGCGGCGCGGCGGCGACCTGTCAGGCGGCCAGCAGCAGCAATTGGCGATCGCGCGTGCGCTGGTGTCGAAACCCAAGTTGCTGATCTTGGATGAGCCCACCGAAGGCATACAGCCTTCCATCATCAAGGACATCGAGCGCGTGATCAAAATGCTGTCCGAGCGAGGCGACATGGCCATCCTGCTGGTCGAACAGTATTACGATTTTGCGGAAGCGCTGGCAGACCACTACATGGTGATGTCGCGCGGACAGATCGTGAAAAGCGGTCTGGGCAGCGATATGCAGGCGGACAATATCCGCAATTTCGTGGCGCTTTGATATCGCGGCGATCATTTAAAACTTTGATTACGCTCCCTTGCCATGGCATACGCTTTCCATGGCAATATAGTCGCCATGGATGACGAATACCTGCCCCCCACCGTAGCGCTTGGCCGGCCTGCAGCAACGATACTTGCACATGCGGGCATGGCGCCGTGGCAGGCGAAACTTGAACTTGGGTTTGAGCGCAATGGCGACCGCACCTTCCTGGCGAAAAAGCAGCACAGCGGTCCGCTCGTCATACAGAAAACGCTGTACCCGGAAGGCGATGCGGTATGCCACGGCATCATCGTGCATCCTCCCGGCGGAGTGGCAGGTGGCGATGTGCTGCAACTGGATGTAAAGCTGGCCGATGGCGCGCATGCCTTGCTGACGACACCGGGCGCTGCCAAGTGGTACAAGGCGAATGGGCGCGAGGCCAGCCAGCAATTACGCTTCGACTTGTCAGCCGCGGCCAGCCTGGAATGGCTGCCGCAGGAAAACATCCTGTTTGACGGTGCGCAATTGAACCTGGACGCCGAAATCAACCTGGCGGGCGATGCCAGGTATGCCGGATGGGAGATCTTGTGCTTCGGGCGCCAGGCCAGCGACGAGCGCTGGCAGGCAGGGCTGCTGAAACAGAAGCTGGCGATACGCCGCGACGGGCGGCTGATCTGGAACGAACGTGCCTGCCTCGCTCCGCAAAGCAGGGCGATGACCTCCATCGCCGGACTGCGCGGCAATGTGGTGAGCGGCAGTTTTGCCATCGCAGCCGGTTTGCTGCCGCCGGAGTTGCTGGCCGATTGCAGGCAGGTCAGCCCGCAGGAAGGCAGCGTTGCCATCACGGCCTTGCCAGGCATTGTTTGCGCCCGTTATATCGGGCTATCATCGCAGTCCGCACGGCAGTATTTCGAGGCGTTGTGGCATATCCTGCGGCCGTGGTATGCGCAGCGGCAGGCCAGCCGCCCCCGCATCTGGAATACGTAAGCATAAGCAAACCATGGCTTTAAAACGCAAATGGATTAAGCCTTCAATGGAACTGAGCTATAAATGGAATTAAGCCACTTATGGAATTAAGCTACTTATGGAATTAACCCCAAGAGAAAAAGACAAGCTGCTGATTTTTACCGCGGCGCTGCTGGCAGAGCGCCGCAAGGCACGCGGTGTCAAGCTGAACTACCCGGAGGCGATCGCCTATATTTCCGCCGCCATCATGGAAGGCGCCCGCGACGGGCAGAGCGTCGCCTACCTGATGGGCTACGGCGCAACATTACTGACACGCGACGATGTGATGGAAGGCATCCCGGAGATGATCCCGGATATCCAAGTGGAAGCGACGTTTCCGGACGGGACCAAGCTCGTCACCGTCCACCAACCCATTCCGTGAGTAATTTAATAATGAAAATGGCGAATTGCTTCGTTGCGCGGTGCTCACAACCTCGCCGTACTGAGTGTACTGTCTCGGCTGTTGCGCTCCGGGCGCCTCACACTTCATCCATTTTGATTATTAACTTACTTCACGGAAGTCATGAAATGAGGAAGCCATGATCCCAGGTGAAATGAACATAGAGCCAGGCGAGATCACGCTGAACGAAGGCCGTAATACCGTAGTGCTGGACGTGGCCAATACCGGCGACCGGCCGATACAGGTGGGTTCGCATTATCATTTTTTCGAGACCAACGATGCCTTGTCGTTCCGTCGTGAAGCGGCCTACGGCTTCCGGCTGGATATTGCGGCGGGCACCGCAGTGCGTTTCGAGCCGGGGCAGACGCGCACGGTGCAGTTGGTGGCACTGGCCGGTGAGCGCAGGGTGTTCGGGTTCGCAGGACGTGTGATGGGAGCGCTGAAGTGAGTGTCAGGATAGCCAGGCAGGCGTATGCCGAAATGTTCGGGCCGACCGTCGGCGACCGTGTGCGTCTGGCGGATACCGAGTTGTGGATTGAAGTAGAAAAAGATTTCACGATGCTTGCTGGTTCATATGGCGAGGAGGTGAAGTTCGGCGGCGGCAAGGTCATCCGTGACGGCATGGGCCAGAGCCAGCGCCTGAGTGCAGACGTAGCAGATACCGTCATCACCAACGCGCTCATCGTCGACCACTGGGGCATCGTCAAGGCCGATATCGGCATCAAGGCCGGCCGCATCTCCGCGATTGGCAAGGCCGGCAATCCCGATATCCAGCCCGGCATCACCATCCCCATCGGCGCCGGCACCGAGATCATCGCAGGCGAGGGCATGATCGTCACCGCAGGCGGTATCGATACCCATATCCATTTCATCTGCCCGCAGCAGATCGAGGAGGCGCTGATGTCGGGCGTGACGACTATGATAGGCGGCGGTACCGGACCTGCGACAGGCACATTTGCCACTACCTGCACGCCAGGGCCGTGGCACATCCACCGCATGTTGCAGGCCGCCGACGCTTTCCCCATGAACCTGGGCTTCCTCGGCAAGGGCAACGTCAGCGTGCCGGATCCTTTGCGTGAGCAGGTCGAGGCCGGCGTGATCGGGCTCAAGCTGCACGAAGACTGGGGCACCACGCCAGCCGCCATCGACAACTGCCTGAACGTGGCGGAAGAGATGGACGTGCAGGTGGCCATCCATTCCGACACCCTGAATGAATCCGGCTTTGTCGAAACCACCATCGCGGCTTTCAAGGACCGCACCATCCATACTTTCCATACCGAAGGTGCGGGCGGCGGGCATGCGCCGGACATCATCAAGGCGGCCGGCTACGCCAATGTGCTGCCGTCCTCCACCAACCCGACGCGCCCCTTCACGGTCAACACCATCGACGAGCACCTGGACATGCTGATGGTGTGCCACCACCTGGATCCGGCCATCGCTGAGGATATCGCCTTTGCCGAGAGCCGCATCCGCCGCGAGACCATCGCTGCCGAAGATATCCTGCACGACCTGGGGGCGTTTTCCATGATGTCGTCCGATTCGCAGGCCATGGGCCGGGTAGGCGAAGTCATCATCCGCACATGGCAGGCCGCGCACAAAATGAAGGTCCAGCGCGGTTCGCTGGCGGAAGACAACGCGCGCAACGATAATTTCCGCGTCAAGCGCTACATCGCCAAGTACACCATCAACCCAGCGCTTACCCATGGGGTGGCGCATGAGGTCGGCTCCATCGAGGTTGGCAAGCTGGCCGACCTGGTGCTGTGGCGTCCAGCTTTCTTTGGCGTGAAGCCGTCGACTATCCTGAAGGGCGGCATGATTGCGGCCGCTGCCATGGGCGACCCGAATGCTTCTATTCCCACACCGCAGCCGGTGCATTACCGCCACATGTTCGGCGCGTACGGCGGCGGACTGAACACCTCGGTGACCTTCATCTCGCAGGCGGGCTTGCAGAATCCTGCCGTGGCGGCCCTCAACCTGAGCAAGCCGCTGGTAGGGGTACATGGCACACGTACCGTGAGGAAGGCCGACATGATCCATAACGGCTGGCTGCCGACCATTGATGTGGATCCGGAAACCTATGCAGTGCGTGCCGACGGCATGCTGCTGGTATGCGAGCCGGCGTCGGTATTGCCGATGGCGCAACGTTACTTCCTGTTCTGAATATTTCTTTTTGATCATGACCATGCTGAATATCACCGAACGTATTGCTGAGGCCTCCCGCATCGATGACTACCTGGAGCTGCCGTTCGACCTGCGGCAGAGAAGCCGTTTGCGCGTCATGTTGCGCACCGGCCTGGAAGCCGCACTGATGCTGGACCGTGGCACGATACTGCGCGGCGGCGACCTGCTGAAGGCCGATGACGGAAAGATCATCCAGGTCATCGCGGCAGAACAGCCTGTGCACGACGTCACCGCCGTCAGCCAGCAGGCATTGATGTGCGCCGCGTACCACCTCGGCAATCGTCACGTGCCGCTGCAGGTCGGCGACGGCTGGCTGCGCCTGGAGCAGGACCATGTGTTGAAGGAGATGCTGCTGGGCCTGGGCATGCACGTCATCGAAAAGAATTCCCCGTTCGAGCCGGAAGCCGGCGCATACGGCGGCGGACATCGCCATAGCCATGACGACGGCCCATCTATAAAACAGCCAGTGAGGGTACGCAAAATTGCCTGATGCTGCTGACCAGCGCCTGGCGTTAAGCCGCTTGTTGCAGCTTGCCAGCACCATGCTGCCGGTAGGTGCCTACAGTTATTCGCAGGGCCTGGAATGGGCGATCGAGTCCGGCGATGCGCACGATGCAGCGACCACCAACACCTGGATCGCCGATGTGCTGGACATCTACCAGGGCAATTTCGAACTGCCGTTACTGTATCGCCTTTATTTGGCCTGGCAGGCCGATGACATGGCTGCAGTCGACGAGTGGGATATGTTCTACAAAGCCGGGCGCGATACCTCGGAATCGCTGGCGGAGACCCGGCAGATGGGCTATTCGCTATGCAGGCTGCTGAATGACTTGCAAGAGTTGCCCGAAGCGTTCATGCACAAGCTCAATACCTTGACCGATCCCGCCTTCGTGACCGCCTACGCCGGTGTTGCCAACCTGTGGCACATCCGCGCACAGGACATGCTGCATGCCTTCGCCTGGTCGTGGATGGAGAACCAGGTATCCGCCGCCATGAAGACGGTACCACTCGGCCAGGTGGCCGGGCAGAAGATCATGTTCGCTTTAGGCCAGCAGATCCCTCAACTGGTTGAACATGCCATGCAGCTTGCAGACGACGAAATCAGTAATTTTGCCCCGGCGCTGACGATTGCCGGATGCAGGCATGAGACCCAGTACAGCCGATTGTTCCGCTCATGAAGAAAAAATATTTCTTGCGGCGAATTACGTCGTTGTACGGTGCTCACAACCTCGCCGTACTTGTTGTACTGTCTCGGCTGTTCCGCGCCGTACGCCTCGTACTTCATCCACAACAAATACTTTTTGGAAAATAGTAATGGCCCAACTACTGCAAGCAGCACTATCCACATACAGCGAACCACTGCGTGTCGGCATCGGGGGACCGGTCGGCTCAGGCAAGACAGCGCTTACCTTGTCACTGTGCAAGCGACTGCGCGACGTCTACAACATCGCCGTGGTGACCAATGACATCTATACCAAGGAAGACGCCGAATTCCTCACCCGCAACGAGGCGCTGGAACCGGATCGCATCATCGGCGTGGAAACCGGCGGCTGCCCACACACCGCCATCCGCGAAGACGCTTCCATGAACCTGGAAGCGGTCGCCCAGCTCAGCAAACGCTTTATGACGCTGGACATCGTGTTCGTGGAAAGCGGCGGCGACAACCTGGCGGCGACATTCAGCCCAGAGCTGTCCGACCTGACTATCTATGTGATCGACGTGGCGGCCGGCGAAAAGATCCCGCGCAAGGGCGGCCCCGGCATCACCAAGTCCGACCTGCTGATCATCAACAAGATCGACCTGGCGCCCATGGTCGGTGCCTCGCTGGAGGTGATGGACCGCGATGCCAAACGCATGCGCGGCGAGCGGCCGTTTATCTTCACCAACCTCAAGACCGGCCAGGGGCTGGAAGAGATCGTGAGCTTTATCGAAAAACAAGGGCTGATGCTGTAGAGCATCATCAATATTGAATAGAAAGAGGGGGTATGTAATGAAAAAGCAATTGGGTATCGGGATGGTATTGATGCTGCCTGCAATAGCGTTCGCGCATCCGGGCCATGGCATGGAAAGCGCGCAGGCAGGCTTCCTGCATCCCTTCACCGGCTGGGACCATCTGCTGGTGATGCTGGCAGTGGGGTTATGGGCGGGCAGACTGGGCGGCAACGCACGCTGGCAGTTGCCGCTGGCTTTTATGCTGGTCATGGCAATCGGCGCAGCATGCGGCCTGGCAGGCCTGGCTTTTGCTGGCGTTGAAACCGCCATCGCCGCGACCGTCATGGCGATGGGCCTGTTGCTGCTGATCAGCCTGCATATGCCGCCGGCTCTAAGGATCGCCATGGTGGCGCTGTTTGCCTTTATGCACGGGCTGGCGCATGGCACCGAGTTATCGCCACATTCCGGCGCATACGCGCTGGCAGGCATGCTACTGGCGACCGGGATATTGCATATGGCCGGTTTGGTGCTGGCTTCGCAGACATCCAGGATTGCAAGGTGGGCGCAGGCGGGAATTGCCTGGGGAATCCTGCTGGCGGGCGGCTACCTGCTGCTTGCTTGATAATGTTTGCAAAGTATTAACGCGGCAGCTTATGGCTGCCGTCTTTGTCTGCAGTACAGGATAATCAAGCAGGGGTTTAGCCTGATAATTGCTTGTAGTTCAATACGTAATTGGCGTTCGATTGCGTCTCACGGGGAATTAAGATTGACTGTAATCGCCACTGACCACCAGGTTGCCGAATCGGCCGAGCCGACCCAGCGTATCGTCAAGATACGCCGTGACTACAACACCTGGGTGGCCAACGAGACGCTGGAGGATTACGCCCTGCGCTTCACGCCGCTGTCCTTCCGCAAATGGTCGGTATTGCGCGTTTCCAATACCGCCTTCGGCGCCATCTCGTTCCTGGTGCTGGAAGCCATCGGCGGCACCATCGCCGTCAATTACGGGTTCATCAATGCCTTCTGGGCCATCCTGGCGGTCGGCGTGATCATCTTCATGACCGGCATCCCCATCAGTTACTATGCCGCGAAATACGGCGTGGACATGGACCTGCTTACACGCGGTGCCGGCTTCGGCTACATCGGGTCAACCATTTCGTCGTTCGTCTACGCCTCCTTCACGTTCATCCTCTTCGCGCTGGAGGCCGCCATCATGGCGTATGCGCTAGAGCTGGCATTCCACCTGCCGTTGTATATCGGCTACATGGTGAGTGCGCTGATCGTCATCCCATTGGTGACTCACGGCGTGACGCTCATAAGCCGCATCCAGATGCTGACGCAACCGATCTGGCTGGTGTTGCTGGCGTTGCCGTTCATGTTCGTCATCCATGAAGACCCGGCCATTGTTTCCAGGCTGATCGATTACGGCGGCAAGTCCGGCCAGAACGGCCATTTCGATTTCCTGCTGTTCGGCGCAGCGACCGCAGTAGGGGTAGCCCTCATCACCCAGATCGGCGAGCAGGTGGATTACCTGCGCTTCATGCCGCAAAAGACCAAACTAAATCGCTGGTCATGGCATCTTGGCGTGCTGGTTGCGGGACCGGGCTGGATACTGCTGGGCATCATCAAGATGCTGGGCGGGGCGCTGCTGGCCTACCTGGCGATCGAAGGCGCCATGTCGTACGAAAAAGCCGTGAATCCGACGCATATGTACCTGGTCGGCTTCGAGCACGTATTCGCCTCTCCGCAGATTGCGCTGGCAGTCACCGCATTCTTCGTCATCGTCTCGCAGATCAAGATCAACATGACCAATGCCTACGCCGGTTCGCTGGCCTGGTCCAATTTCTTCGCCCGCCTCACGCACAGCCATCCGGGCCGGGTAGTGTGGGCAGTATTCAATGCGCTGATCGCCGTGATGCTGATGGAGCTGGATGTATTCCAGGCGCTGGAACAGGTGCTGGGGCTGTACTCCAATATCGCCATCTCCTGGATCACCGCCGTGGTGGCCGACCTGGTGATCAATAAGCCGCTGGGCTTGAGTCCCAAAGGCATTGAATTCAGGCGTGCCTACCTCTACGATATCAATCCTGTCGGCGTGGGCGCGATGCTGCTGGCCTCGGCCTTGTCCATCTCCGCATTCGGCGGCGTCTTCGGGCAGGAACTGCAGGCATTCTCTGCATTCATCGCACTGGGGACGGCGTTGGTCGCCTCTCCCCTGATCGCCTGGCTGACTAAGGGCAAGTACTACATTGCGCGTGCACCGTATGTATTTTCCCCTGCCAGGCGCACCGCCAAATGCTCGATCTGCGAACGTGATTACGAAACCGAAGACATGGCGCAATGCCCGGCCTATCAGGGATTCATATGTTCATTGTGCTGCTGCCTGGATGCACGCTGTAACGACGTGTGCAAGCCGCATGCGCGCTTTTCGACACAGTGGGAGTCTGCACTCAAGCGTATCTTGCCGCAGACATTGTGGCCTTACCTCAAAAGCGGCCTGAGTACTTATCTCCTGCTCATGGGGGTGACGCTGGCATTCCTCGGCATGCTGCTGGGGCTGATCTATTTCCACGAAAGCCAGGTGCTAGGCAAGGATAGCGCCAGCCTGTTGCCGTTGTTGCGCCTGGGTTACCTCAAGGTGTTTGCAGCACTGGTGTTTGCCAGCGGGCTGATCGCCTGGTGGCTGGTGCTCACCGGCGAAAGCCGACGGGTGGCCCAGGAGGAATCCAACCGGCAGACAGGCTTGCTGCTGCGCGAAATTGAGCTTCACCGACAGACCGATGCCGAGCTGCAACAGGCGCGCCAGGTGGCGGAACAGGCCAACCAGGCCAAGAGCCGCTACATCACCGGCATCAGCCATGAATTGCGTACGCCGCTGAACAGCATCCTTGGCTACGCACAACTGCTGGATAACGACAGCGCCATCCCGGAAAGCCGCCAGCAGGCGATCCGCGTGATACGCCGCAGCGGCGAACACCTGCTGTCATTGATCGAAGGCACGCTGGATATCGCCCGCATCGAAGGCGGCAAGCTTACCTTCGACATCAAGTCACTCAAATTCCCTGAATTCATCCGCCAGATCGTCAGCATGTTCGAGCTGCAGGCACGCAACAAGGGCATCAGCTTCGCCTACGAAGCCACCGGCGACCTGCCGAAAGTGGTACGGGCCGACCAGAAGCGCCTTAGCCAGATACTCATCAATATCCTAGGCAATGCCGTCAAGTTCACCCAGTACGGCGGCGTGACCTTCCGCCTGCAATACGCGCGTGAACTGGCGATCATCGAAATCGAGGATACCGGGCCGGGCATTCCGCAAAACGAGATCGATGCCATCTTCGAGCCTTTTACCCGCGGCAGTGCCGCCAATAACGGCAGCATAGGCGGCACCGGACTGGGGCTGACCATCAGCAAGATGCTGACGCAGCTGATGGGCGGGCAGCTCACCGTGAAAAGCGCAGTGGGTGAGGGTACCGTCTTCCAAATACGGCTGTTCCTTTCCCAGGTGCGCATCGAGAACGAGGATGAAGCCGTTTCCACGGCCACCCGCATCGGCTATACGGGACAACGGCGTAAAGTGCTGGTGGTGGATAACGAAGCGGTGGATCGCGGCTTGCTGGTGCACATCCTGGAGCCGCTGGGGTTCGAGATGGCAGAAGCCGCCAACGGCAAGGAGTGCCTGGCGCTGTATACCGAATTCAAGCCGGATGTCATCCTGATGGACCTTGCCATGCCGGTGATGGACGGCTGGGAGGCAAGTTACGTTATCCGCAGGGTGCATGAGTCCACCGTGCCCATCGGCATCGTCTCGGCCAACGCGTTCGACAAGGGCCTGGAGAATACGGCCGGCATCGGTGCCGAAGATTTCATCCTCAAGCCGGTCAACCTGGAGGAACTGCTGGACTGGCTGGAGACGACGCTGGAACTGGAATGGATCACTGCGCCGGAACCTCTGTTATTGCAAGAATCGCCGTTGCAGGCGAACGACCTGGTGCTGCCACCGGAGAAGTACATCCAGGAGCTGTTGGCGCTCATCAAGGTCGGCTATGTGCGCGGCATTTCCAAGAAGCTGGATGAGATCGCGGCGCTGGACGAAGGCTACCCCATCTTTGTGGATGTGATGCGCAAGCTGGCCAAGCAGTTCCAGCTGGAAGCCATGAAGAAATTCGTTGAAGAACTCGGCAGCTCCAGTTATGTCTAGTGCTGAATTCAAGCCGGATCGCGGGCAGAATACGATCGTGCTGATCGTGGATGACGTGCCGGATAACCTGGCGGTGCTGCACGATGCGCTGGATGAGTCCGGCTACATGGTACTGGTGGCGAATAACGGCAAGGTCGCCCTAGAGCGCGCGGAAGAAGTCCAGCCCGATATCATTCTGCTGGACGCCATCATGCCCGGCATGGACGGCTTCGAAGTCTGCCGCAAGCTGAAGGCCAGCATGACCACCCGCAGCATCCCCGTGATCTTCATGACCGGACTGACGGAGGCGGAACACGTGGCTGCTGCCTTCGAAGCCGGCGGTACCGACTACGTCACCAAGCCCATACGGCCGATGGAGGTGCTGGCCCGTATTACCTCGCACCTGAACACCGCCAGGATGATGAACCAGGCGCGTGGCGCGCTGGATGCATTCGGCCAGGCCGCAATAGCTGTGACCCCTGCCGACGGCAAAATCGTCTGGCAGACGCCGCTTGCGCGCCAATGGATGCAGCGTTATTTCTCTTCCGAAAACCCCATGCTGGAATTGACCCCGCTGGCGCTGAGCAATTGGGTGATGCAGGCATACAACACCAGTCATTTCGGCAAGGTGCTGGATCCCATGACCATCATGCAGGGCACCAATCGCCTGATATTCACGCCGGCAGATTTAAGCAGTGCCGAGCAATGGATCATCTTTTTACGGGAGGAATCGGATGCTGCGCAGATAGAGGCACTGATGCTGACGTTCAAGCTCACTATGCGTGAATCCGAGGTGTTGTACTGGGCCACCAAGGGAAAAACCAATCGCGACATCGGCGATATCCTCGGTACCAGCCCACGCACCATCAACAAGCATCTCGAGCATGTCTACATCAAGCTCGGGGTAGAAACCAGGACCGCTGCGGCCTCGCTGGTCACCAGTAAAATACGTGCCATGAAGTAAGTTAAACACTAGAAGTAGAAAACGAAATCGGTGTAATTTTTTTTCGCGGTGTTGTGAAAAATAGCTGTCCGGAATGCAGGGTGTTATCACACTAAACGAGTCTTTTAAGGGTTACAATAATTGGCTCGAACTGGCTGGGTTTATGCAATAAGCAAAGGGAGATCGTTGATCATGTTATCTGAAGACAAGACGCAAACGAAATGGTATAGAAATATGCTGAAAACCCTGAAAAGGGCGTATGCAGCAGTACCGAAGGAAAGACCGAAAATGTTGTTCAACCGGTTGGTAAAGCGGAAAAAAACCCGTCACTGAACCAATACGTAAGCAATAATAAAATCCACTGTAGTTTTCTTACTGTAGTACTAAAGATACCGCCACCAGGCGGTTTTTTATTGTGTATTCCAGGCATTGAAGAGCTTTAACTATTCGATTTTTCCAGCAGGGTTGCGATTGCCCTAAGCTCATCATCCGCGTCGGCAAAGTCTTCGTAATTCTTGCCGGCACGTGCATACCAGTAGCGGCTATTTCCTGCATCGCCCTCGATCTTATGCAGCACCGCGTGCAGCCATTTGGAGGCGGGGTGTTCCGAATCCTGGGCAACCAGGTGTGCACCATGCCAGTCTTTCTCTAGCGCTGCGTTGACTGCCTTGAGCAGCTCCAGAGTTTGCTGTTTAGATTCCTGCCCGTTTCTCATGCGGATGGTTCCTTTAGCAAGGTATCCTTAAAGAATCCCAATTTCTCGCTGCGCGGTATGCGTTTCAGCTGGGCTTCTGCAATGGATGCCGCAGACCGGTCGGGATAAGTCTTCGATGCCAAGATGCGGATAGGTGGGTTTGCCCGGGTATATTTAGCCCCGCGCCCGCTTAAATGCGCCGCAAACCGTGCCTCAAGCCGATTGGTGATGCCGGCGTAATAGCTGCCGCCCTTGCATTCCAGTAGATATAAATGCCAGTCCATGCCCTATATTACGGATAATTCAACTGTCAGTGTGATGAGCGGTAGCGCCCATGATTTCGTTGTTCACCTCGCTACACTCCCAGCTCTCCATCCACGCAATGAAATTTTCCGCCGGGATCGGCCGGCTCATGTAAAAGCCCTGGCCAAGATCGCATCCCATTTCTTTCAGCAAGTCCCAGGTCATTTTGTTCTCGATACCTTCTGCCACCACCTTAAGCCCCAGGTTGTGGCCAAGGTCGATGGTGGATTTTACGATTTTAATGTCGTTGCTGTTCTCTTCCATTTTCAGCACGAACGATTTATCGATCTTGAGTTCGTCGACCGGCAGGCGTTTAAGGTAAGCCAGCGATGAATACCCGGTGCCGAAGTCGTCGATGGATAACGTGATCCCCATCCTGGATAAGCGGTCCAGCGTCTGTTCTGCGCGCAGGGGGTCGTCCATGATGCTGCTTTCCGTGATCTCGATGGAGATGGATTCGGTGCTGACATTATGGGCATTCAGGATGCTGGATATTTTATTCGGCAAATCCTGGTCGATCAGGTCGCGTGTCGACAGGTTGACCGACACCGGTATCTCAATGCTGTTGGCGATCCATAGCGCGCTGAAGCGTGCCGCTTCTGCCAGCATCCATAAACTGATGTCGCGGATATAGCCGGACTGCTCGGCGAACGGGATGAATTCGTCCGGGTATATAAAGCCTTTTTCCGGGTGCTCCCAGCGTATCAATGCCTCGACAGCGCATACCCTGCCGGTCGCCAGCTCCAGTTTTGGCTGTACATAAAACACAAACTGGTTCGTCGACATCGCGCTCTTCAGTTCGGAAGCGAACGACAGGTTGCCCTGGCTGCCGATATCCATGTCCAGGTCGAATACCACGGCACCGGAATGGCGGGTTTTCGAGGTATGCATGGCAATTTCGGCATGACTCAGCAACTGCCCTTCGTCTAGCGCATGGTCTGGATAGGTGGCAATCCCGGCTGCCGCGCTGATGTCAACAAACTGGTCCTTGATCTGTATCGGCGCCTCCAGCGTCTTTAGCAGGGTATGGGCTACATTCAGCCCGGTGGTGGAGTCGGCATGTGGCAGGAGAATGGCAAACTCATCGCCGCCGAATCTTGCGATCACATCGCTCGAGCGTCGTACCGAGGACGAGATGCGCGCTGCCACGCCCAGCAATACTTCGTCGGCGGCTTTTTGGCCAAGCACATTATTGATCTGCTTGAAGCGGTCGAGGTTCATCACGATGACGGACAGGGATTCTTTTTTTGCCTGCGCATGCGCCATGGCGGTCGAGAGCTTGGCCATGAAGGAAGCGCGGTTAGGCAACTGGGTCATTTCATCCCAGTACGCCAGCTTCAATATGCTTTTTTCACGACTGGCAATGGCGTCGCTCATGCTGTTGAATGCGCGACTCAGCCTGCCTAGTTCATCTTCCCGTTCTATGCTTTGCTGGATATGGATATTGTAGTTTCCTTCCTCCAGCATCTTGGCCGTTTCGGCAAGCTCGGTAATCGGCTGGGTGATGCGCTTGGAGATGTAGAAGATACCGGCGATGAATATCAGGGCCCCGATGATCGTCAGTATCAGTAAATTACGCTGCAGCGACTGGTAGGGAGCAGTGGCTTCGTTGATCGAACGCTGCAATACTGCGAAGAGCGCATGGTGTGCATCTTCGAAAATCTTCACATAACGCGTCCCCAACTCCATGTCGCTGATGCGCACTTCGCTTTTGTGGGTGCCGGGTGAGATCATGGCGGGGCTCAATGCCAGTAACTCCTTGGTGCTCGCCATGCTAAGCGTCGATGCCATGGATGACCAATTATTGTCGCCCGTTCTGCTGATGAAGGTGACTTCGAGATTGCTCAGCTTGTTGAGTTTTTGCGTAAGGGCATTGTTGATCTCGAAGCCCATCACGATCCAGCCTATCGTCAGCGGCGCTTTGATCGGCACGGCAACCAGCTGGTAAGGCTGGTTTTTGAAGATCGTGAATTCGCTGGCGGTATTGGCCTGATCCTGGTTGATGAGCTGCTCGACTTCCCGTTTTGCTTCCTCATTGGAGAGGTTGCCCGATATGGTCAGCTTTTGTGTACTTAGGGAGTAAAAGATTGCAATGTCGGCCCCAATACGGGATTGATGGTTGGAGAGGGCGGACAGTATGGTTTCATAGTCATTGCTGGCGATAGCCTGGCGGAATCCATAGTCGCTGGCCAGGATGCGTGCGCCCAGGCTCAAGTTCTCCCCGTTCTGTTCGAGCAGGCTTAAGAACACCTTTTCACCGACCAGCAGTTGCTCATCCACGGATGCACGCGCGTTCTTTTCAATGCTGAAGCGTATCGCGATGCTGCCTATGACCTGGATCAAGAGGATCATGGTCAGGAAAACGACCGCGATTCGGCTTTGTAAGCGTTTGAATTTCATGGATATATTGGCTTCTATCTCAGGTCGCTGCTCTTTATGTCAAGCTTCATAATGAACTGTTCGTTACCTTTAATGATAATGGCCTGCTCAAGCGGCACATTTTCCTTCACCAGCGCGTAATGCCAGACTTTAAGGGTGTACTGGCCATTGGGGATGTTGAGTATTTTTACTTTGCCTTCAGCGTCGGTCTTGCTGAAATAGGGCGTGTCCACGATCTGCACGAATGCCAGCATCTGGTCGTGGATATTGCAGCCGAGTACTACCGTTCCCGCTTTATCAAAAGTGACCGGGGTGCTGGGCACGCCGGAATATAATTTCAGTTCAAATGTCTTGGCAGGTGAAAACGAATAGACGTGATGCCTGACCGTATCGTGGTTAGGAAAGGTGATGCTGGCGCCAGTCTGGGCAACGGTGACGAGCGGGAGGAATTTCTTGTTCTTTTGCTCGATGGCGGCCGCATCCGGTGCTGGCATGCTGATTTTATTGACCGGTTCCGCATACACTACCGCGTTCTCCAGGGGCAACTCGGCCTGGCTGCTCACCAGTACCGAAAGTTGCCCGGCATATGCATGGCCGGCTATGCACGATAGGCCGACGAGTAAGCATATGAGTTTGGAATTGGCCGGTTTGAATTTGTCCATAGGATACCTATTTGGATGAGGCATTGCTGGAAACGATATCCCGTTTCATCGGTGCCAGGATCTTCAACAACTCGTTTTTCTCCCGTGTGGCGACATGACGGTTGAGCGCGTCGCGGAAGCTCTGGACGAACAACTCAAATTCCGCTGTCGTAATCTTGGCATCGGCGTGGGCATTTTTCATGGTCTCGCCGTCATAGGTGCACCCGCCGCCTGTCAGCATGCAAAGTTGGCTGACCACGCTTTCCTTCAGTTTCGGCAGTTTGATGCCTTCAAAGCTGCGTTTCGTCTTGGGGTTGCTGCTGACCTCGTCTACAGTTTCGGACACGACTACCGTTAATACGGGTAAGCCGCCGATTCTGTCGAACAGGCTTTTCTCAGGCAACTGCGTAGCGCATCCGCCCAGGGATAGTAATACCAGCATGAATGGGATAAACATACGTTTTGTCATTATTCTTAATCCTCCACTGTAGTTCTATATTGCATGGATTATTCGTTAAAACAGGCGTGCATAGGTATGGCTATTGATGGCATTGACCTTGCATAACCCAACTAAGCAATAACCATACTTCAAGCATATAACCATGAATATCATCATCTATATTAAATCCTTAAAGCGCCTTTTGTCAGTCGCCGCCGCTATGACGGCATTGATTTCCGTGAGCATTTCGTATGCGGGCGACAGGCTGCTAGCCACTGGCGGCGTGACCCAGATGGAAGGGGCGGGTGGGGGTGGCTTGACTCCCTGGGCCTTGATTGCGGGCTACGGCACGGAGCAGCAAATCGGTGGGTCGGCTTTTTATACCGAGGCCAGGACGCGGGGTGGATTTGAGCTGAGTAGCGGGGGAGTTAGCCTGGGTTTCAACAATCGTGTCGAGATTTCATTGGCGCAACAGAAATTCGGCTTGGGCAATACGGTGCGTGGCGAGTCCATCCGGCTCAATACCGTCGGCATGAAAGTCAGGGTAGCCGGTGATGCCGTATACGACCAGGACAAGTGGATGCCCCAAGTCGCCGTGGGCGTCCAGGTCAAGCATAACGAGGATTTCGATTTCGTCCCCCAATTGCTGGGTGCAAAAAAAGCGACCGGCGTCGACGTTTATGTTGCCGCCACCAAACTGTTCCTGGGAGCGGCTGGCGGGCGTAATGTGTTACTGAATGCCACGCTCCAGGCCACCAAGGCCAATCAATTCGGCTTGCTGGGATTCGGCGGCGACAGGCATGACCATTATCAATGGCAGCCGGCTGTATCTGCCGCCGTGATGCTCACCGATAATGTCCTGTTGGGGGCTGAATACAGGGCGAAACCGGATAACCTCGGTATTTACAAAGAGGACGATGCAAAAGATATCTTCCTCACCTGGTTTGCAGGTAAGAATATATCCATCACGTCCGCATTCCTCGACCTGGGCAACATTGCCAATAAAGATAACCAAACCGGCTGGTATATATCAGGACAGATATTGTACTAGGCTCCACAGGCGCTTTTTAAGTACTCCCGGCAGGATGTATTCTTTGCTTAATGCGCCTGCTAAGGTTAGAATACGCACCGCAAAACCAATGGCTAATCAGCCTGAATCTTGAGTATTTTCAGTAGTTCCATCAGCCCGGGTGGTGAAATTGGTAGACACAAGAGACTTAAAATCTCTCGACTGTAAGGTCGTGCCGGTTCGATTCCGGCCCCGGGCACCATACATATCAATGAGTTACGCCTCTTCATAATTTTCCCCCGTTTTCGCAGGTGTCAACAAAGCGTCAACGCGAGAAAAAAAGCCAACTTCGGTACCAACCTCCTACATCTATATCAATTGTCACCTGCTACCTTCGCTACTCAATTTATAGAGCGGTTGGCAATGTTCACAGACATATCTATCGAAAGCCATTTCCGGATTAGGCATCATTGCCAAAACTCAATCCTCTTGATTGATTGGGTAGGGCGCCAGACTAGAGAGACAATCGAGCTAGGCTGCATCAAACTCCTTCAAGCAATGACAGCTTTGAACTGCTTCAACATACTCAATGATCATCGGCATGTAATAGGGGATTGGAGTGAGTCGGCAGAGTGGGTTAGCAACGTTTGGTTGCCAATGATGGAGCGCTCAGGACTTTTAAAACTTGCATGCGTTAAAGGTCTACTTGATGAACCGAATGCTTGCTTAGATAAAGCCCATATCCAGGTAAATTTTAAGACAACTGAATTAAGGCTATTCTCTCACTACGACAATGCGTTCGACTGGATAACAAATAACGACCAATGAATTTGAAAGGTACGCTATAACTTGGCTAATGGGTTAGCGTTTAAGTTTCTTGCATCTGACCATTTGCACATTGCCCTGATAGCCTTCGTAGTACCAGATATTCCCTACATTGATAATGAAATTACTGCAAAGGTACTCCCCAAAACGTGCTTTTGGTGACTTCGGCAATACTATCAACATAGGCATGATTTCTAGACCCACCTATCATCCGCCTTATCGTAAATTCTGGCTTTCACGATATCCTCTTGCATCACTTCAATGGAGCGAATGCAGGACTCTCGATTTGTATGGGCTAAGGTTGATTATGCAATCTGAGTACTATTTCTTGCAGGCTACTTCCATCGTTCTGGTTTGTGATTCTCTCATTTCAACTCTCTTGCCGACAAAGTAGCCATTCGGACACATCTCTTTTGCTTGAGTATGGCAGTCGCCCCAGCTACGGATGCCACTACAGGAGAGCTCAGTATACGAACGGTGATCGTGTCCTGGCTGATGGCTACAAGAAGCTAGAGTAAATAATGCGAAAAGGCAGGCGGTAATTTTCATATATGGTCCAATAATTAACGAGCAATGCGAATACTAAAAATAAGAAAGCCCCGTACAGAGCATGAAACTGTACGAGGCTCAAGCCAACCTTTTGAGAGGACATTTGGCTGAATACAATTTATTCACTGGCGACTTCTTGCAGTATCGGAATTTGCTGAGTTAGATGTAAGAAGAACAAGCCCCGCATCCCATCCCTAAAATGCGGGGCTCTGGCCAAACAGAGATTGAGCAAAATGTTTGGTTGGAATGATTATGTTCTCACCCATTGAAGCTCATATAGGATGAAGCTTATTCGCTTGTAAGATACTACTGGTAGGGCTATTTCAAGGTATAAAAATCAACTCTGTTTAGCGCATTCTGTCTCTGCAAGTGTACGGGCATCCTCTATCTTTGAAGTGCTTGCACCGGCATCTACTGGCTTCTTCTCCAGCTCTGCAAGCGTATTTTTAGCCCCTTCACACAGCGCTGATTGTTTGTCAGGATTCACACTAGGGACCAAGCGCCCATAACCGTATAAAAGAAGCGTAATCAGCGCTATGGCTGCGAAGGTGATCCAAATCACCTTTATATGGTATCTAGTCATTACATTGAGTTGCATGATGGGCTCCAGCTTAAATGATAAAAATCATAGCCAGATCATTAGGGAGAATATGTAGGTAAAGCCTTACTTGGGCAATAAATTCATGGTTATTACTCATCGGTCTCCGCTTTATATTCTTGGGAGTTCAGCGAATTTTAAACGTTGGGATCTCAGTTTTTTCGTTCTTGCAAAAAAATCAGGATTTGTTACAGATGCCTATTGAGGTGATTCTCTCATGGCGACAATCAATATGGCTCAAGTTGTAATTTCCCATCTTTGCGCTTTACTAGATATCTGTGCTCGTTTTGCAACTTCAGTAGTTGATCATAAAGATCACATAGTATTTTGTCTTTATGAATACTGAATAAGTGCTTAGCTAATTCATAAGACGGTTCACCGATATAGTCGGCTATTTCGTGAATACATTCGTGGGTGATCGCGATAAGTGTTTTTTTACCAGCAATCGTAATTGTGATACCCAATAGACCTGCATTGGGCGAACCTACTGTAAATGGTTCTGAAACTTCGAATAACGAGAAATCCATGTAACTCCCCTTTGGTTACATGACTTTACTACGTTTTACTAAAGTAATCCCTAGCTGTGATTAAAATAATGTAAGAGTTGGAAACTCCTTTTGCGACTTTGACTTTTGCAATTTGAAACATGCGTATTTTGTATTGATCGAAGATTGTTTGATGGTCGATAGAAGATGCTGCCGGATACCTTACTAAATAAATTGATTCAAGTTCCTCTTTAGTAATTTTGAAGTGATATTGTTTTTCGTTTTCTAGCAAAACGAAATTTACGTCATTCGCGGTGAAGTTAATTTCCTCAATGGCCATAGTTATCCTTATTTGCTCAAATGAGTTTTTTTGATAACAAAAGCCTGCTGTTGTTCCAAGGTTCACAAAAGTTGACATTTCCAGCACACAAACTGGAAGAACGTCAATTTTGTGAAAAGGTTGCGGTATTTTTTATGAGCCTGCTGAAAACGCAGCATCATGTGAATGAAAGAATAATTATTTGTTTAAGAAGAAACATTTTGCAAGCTATGTTTCCGAATGATGCTCCGGCACCAATAAATCAAGGTCTTAAACTAATTCCAGCTTTCCGGGCAATTCTACAGTCAACAAAGCAAAGCAGTCATTTCGCATAGATTTACGCAATGCAAAACCAATGAAGTTTGGTAATTTCATTCCAATTCCCCTGTATAGTTAAATCTATAACGAACAGATATAACGGGGTAAATTATCATAAAGATACTTTTTCCTAATGCAGTCCTGGTTTCCGTACTTGCGTTTACGGCATGTGGGGCTGATTCCATCTACCCTAAAAAATCAGAAATACATGACCTCATAGTCGCCAAATACGAGAATGAAGCGAATGTTGGCTATTACAAGGACGGTGACGTTAAAAACCTGGAGTGCCAAACGGTTAAAGGCGAAGCCATTTGTTCCTTTGACTTTTGGTCGGTGAACCACAAGTACAAATTCACGAGAATTAATGGCAATTGGGCTATACAGGGCGAACACCTAGGAACCTGATTTACAGCTAGGTGAGTAGTTAAGTTACTTCCTGCATCTAAATTGGCGTTATTACTTGATTATTTCTCTGTGGAGATTCCCAGCTTTAACACATCTGCAAGATCCCTTATTTTGACGATTTCATCGTAAATATGGGCGGAGGGTATGCCGAGTATTTCGAGTTTTTCTGCTTCAGATTGCAGAATTACCGCGTGATCGAATAAATACTTCGAAGCTAGGTCTAGCTGTTCCCTGTGTGTTTTCGTTTTCAAAAATATACCTTTCGTTTGATTGGTGTTGTAGGACAGATTTTGGAAAATACATCCAACCTCCTACATTAAGGCTCCATTCAAAAGCCTATCGTAGCTTTTTACAAGGAGTTTCTACAATGACAACTATGCAAAATAATATTGTGGCTTACCTGAATGATTATATTTGTTTCGTCGGGCATAAAGCCCATATGTATGAAGTAGATGGGATGCTGGCAAGAAGCGATAGATTGAAAGAGAAGCTGGTGGAAATCAATATCACTATTGCAAATTACAAATACGACTGCCAACTAGGCCCTACAAAATAAAGTAATTTAATTTGGCGATGCTGCAATTTAAAGCGTCGCTGATATTTAATCGTCTAGGCTTGATCTACAGAAGTGTAAACTCCTATAGAAAAATTGAGTACTATCTTCTACTATAATTTTATGGATGTCCTATCATTCATATTACTTATAAATAATCAGACACTTGATTGCTAGTAGGGGGTGCTACGAATAATTTAAACCTGTCTTTTGGTAAAGTACTTAAAGCAAGACGTCTTGGTTGTGGACTTACCCAAGCACAACTAGCAACGGAAAGTTTACTGCACGTTAACCACATATCCAGGCTTGAAAAAGGTCTTGCTGAGCCTACACTTGAAGATCTTTTTCAATTGGCCACGGCAATGCACATCGATACGGGGGAATTTCTGGGCGACATGATTACCCTGCAAATCAAATTAATGACTAAGGTATCGTGATTTATTAGTACAGTTTTTGCATTTGCATCCTTAATCCTACATCTCCAATACAAAACAACTTATACTTGCCTTGCTGTAATCATGAACAGTAAGGAAGTTATGCCCCACAAAGTTAATCTCAGTTTTGCAGAGTCTTTGAAGCATTTCAGGAAGTTGAAGAGTTTCAGTCAGACTGAGCTTTCAGCGCGTGCTAATGTAGACAGGACATTTATATCCATGCTGGAGAGAGGCACCCGCAAGCCCAGCTTGCAAGTGGTCATATTTCTGGCTGAAGCTCTTGAAATGACAGCAAGTGATTTCGTAAGGCATGTTGAAAAATTGATCGATACACGCGAACAATTGGAAATCGAAGCTACTAACTCTACTAGTACACCTGTCAAGACCAATCACACAAACCATTAACCTGGATTCGGTAGTTGCCTGCTATCCAGAAACCGCTTAATCGCTTATTAGATACCGCTTGTTAGATAAAGTACAACTCACTTCCAGGGTTGCGTTGTCACGGCAGGATTTGCGCCTGGACTATTAGTAGATGAGTCGGTAGTTGTTGTCGAAAGCGGTGGCATATCCCTGTAGCCCGCACCTTTGGCTTGGGGGATTACGCTGACTGCCCCAGAAGAGCCTGATTCGCTGATGGGTTTAGGCAATGCGCCATTGTAAGCCTTGTTTTTCCGCATGCCGGAATGGTCGAGCGTATTATCTTTCAAGAGGATTTTCTTGGTTGGCGCTGCTTTACAAGGTGCATCGGAATAGGCGGTCAAGTCATCAGTAGGTTTGCATTTATAGATTGGATCTGCATAGATGAAGCCCGAAAAACATAACAATATGGCAAAAACAATTGTCTTCATAGTTCGCTCTCCTCATACCTTTTCTACTTATTAAAATCGTAGATTTCTTATAGTTCGGCCCAGATTACTCCCTGATCAAATAGAAAGCCACCCTTCGGTGGCTTTCTATAGAGGTCAATAAGGGGTAGAAAGAAATATTTACATTCCCCCGGAACCTGCGCCAGCTGCGCCGGCCCCTCCTGCACCTGCACCTGCACCTGCACCTGCACCTGCACCTGCACCTGCACCTGCACCAGTACCAGTACCAGTACCAGTACCAGTACCAGTACCAGTACCAGTACCAGTACCAGTACCAGTCGAGGTGCCATTGCCGACTGTCCCGTTTGTACTAGTACCAGAACCTGGTTGGGTACCTGCAGGTGTGGTTACACCACCGTTAACCGTCCCGTTAGTGCTGGTTGCATTGGTACCAGAGCCCGGCTGTGTGCCAGGTGGTGTTGTAACACCGCCATTGACGGTTCCATTAGCAGTTCCAGTGGTGCCATTACGTGTTGCTGAATTGCTGGTGGTGCCACTTGTAGGATTTACGGTGGTTGGGTCGGAGCCTGTGCTCAGTTGTTGGGTTGCTCTTGTCTCGGCTGGACTTAATGCATCCGGGCCTGGATCTCGTTCCGTACTGTTGGCATCAAGCCCGCTTCTAACCGTCGTTGTGGCCCCAAAAACGGTGCCAGATAGCGCTAATGACAGCGCGCTTAATATGATGATCTTTTTCATGGAATACTCCTCACTCGATTGAAAGTTAACGATAAATTGAGTGAAGAAAGTTTAATGTAGGTCACTAACCGAAATATTTGTAGGAGATTGCTCTTACTTGATTCGCTATTGCTACATGTAGTCGCTTGATGGATTTGAGGCCTCGGTAATTTACAAAACGGTAATTGCTTTAAAATAACGTTTTCCCTCTATGCCTCATCGCTGTCCTCTATGAAACTCACCTTTCCGCAACACCTGGCTTTAATCACGCTCATTGCTTTAAGTTATTTTTATATCGATATGCCAGTAGCCCTCTGGGTAGAGGCGAATATCAGGAGTGACTCCAGTTTCAAGTTGTATACCTCCAACATCCCAAGTATGTTACTGATGCTGGTCATCGTGGTATCCAGCATCAGTTGGGCCGCCTACATTTACTTGCGGTTACAGCGGGTGGCTAACCGCCACCGTGATTTCTTTCTTGTGCTGGGCACTGCCTTGCCGCTGTCTTACTTGGCAAAGTCATTTCTAAAATGGTGCTTCGGTCGTCTGGAGACACGTCTCTGGCTGATAGAACCTGATCAATACGGCATGCACTGGTTCAATGGCGTCAATGGTTACGATGCATTTCCCTCCGGCCATATGCTGGTGATCACGCAGCTGTTCCTCGCCATCTGGTTTTTCTATCCACGACTAAGGCTGGTTAACCTGTTGGTATGGATAGGGCTGGCATTCGCGCTGATCGCCACTAATTACCACTTTGTGGCCGATGTAATTGCTGGCGTCTATATCGCCATATTGCTATACAGGTTTTGTACCAGGGCATTAATCAAACATAGCCCAGTCAATACCAATTGAACTGATTGCTGGGCTATGTGTGGCACTGTCGTATTCCAGACGATATATCTACTTTTGTGTTGAGTCATCAACATAAGCTTTACCCAGCAAGCTAAATCTTTCCGCATTTGCATATCCCAGTACATAAAATTACTTATTTAAATCAATGATCTAAAAATTATTTTTATGCTGTATTAGATGGTATCTGGACGGCACACCATTTGCTGATATACAACTACCTAACAATTATGAAAGTGTCCCGATGAAATTACCCGCATTCGTACTCGCAATCGCTGCACTGGCGTACATAGGCTCTGCCAACGCTGCTTTGCCTTTAACCAATCAATACTCCGTGACTTCATCCGCCACTAACGTCAGCGGCAATCAATGGAAATTCGACTACACCATCACGAACCTGACAGAAGGCAGTGCTGGCAGTGAGCTTGGTCTGGACGGTTTTTCTATCGCGGTGCCTACCACAGCAACATTCGTCAGCGAGTCTTCTCCCGCATCGTTCAGTTCAGGTGGTAACTGGGCTTTGAGTGCGTCACCTTTTCTCGATCTACGTGGAAACAACACACAGAATTTTTCAGGCGCTGCTGGTACTGCGATCCTGACATGGTGGGGTTACAACACGCAGTCAGTTTACCAGGAAGGTTCTACCGCCAGCTTTAGCATCACGCTGGATAATGTTTCTGTAGGTAACAGTGCGGCTGCAATCACAACGTATTGGGGCTTTACCACACCAACAGCGTCCCAATTCACCACCAATGAATACGGTAACTACACAACGTATTTGACCAACGTCGTATCGCCGGTTGCCGCAGTGCCGGAACCGGAAACGTATGCAATGCTGTTAACAGGCCTGGGTTTAATCGGTTTCATTGCCCGCAGAAGGCAAAAAGCAGCTTAACTGTTCGCAGTTAAGTAAAACTAAGCCCGTCTCACGACGGGTTTTTTTTGCCCGTCGATCTGCTAAATGTTGAAAGCCACATTACATTGCAACATGTGTTGGGCACTATCGCCTTATCCCTTACAATTCAGGCTATCGAATCGCATCTAGCCACAGGAAATCAAATGGAACGTAAATTCAGGAATCCAGCATTACTCGCCATCGCCGTCATCACCTTGCAGCTAAGTGGGTGCGGTGGTTTTAGCTTATGGCCTTTCGGTAGCAGTGACGATAAAGCGTCAATCGATGTCACCAAACCAGCGAACTCCACAGAGTATCTATGCGAGGCCAACAAGAAGTTCTACGTGAGGAATATAGACAAAGGTGAGACCGCTTGGCTGATCCTCTCGGATCGTGAAGTAGGGCTGCCCAAAGTATCCGCAACCCGCTTCAGCAATAGCATTACCACCCTTGACCTGGCAGGCGATGCGACCACGCTGGAGATCAACGCCACCACCACCTATAAAGGCTGCAAGGCAACTAACCCAGGCAAGCCCTGATCGGCAGCAAGCCATATCCAGCATTCACCTGCCGGCATGCAAGTTGGCACTGATTATGCATTGGTAACTTTGCGTTGATATAGAAGTTGTATTACCTGGGATTTAATTAGTTAATGAAAGGGAATGACAATGAATACCACCAAAAAGCATGCATCGAGAAGTGCCAGCCAACCCGTCAAGGAACCTGTCGCATTTGCCGTCACCAGCCGCTATGCATCCGCCATCCCGGAAGACGACGATATAGAGATCAGCAGTGCCGAGGATGAAGACATCTATGCGGACATCGGCATGGGCGACTACCACGCGCTAGATGAATATTAAAATTTGAATATAAAAAAGCTAATTATTAGCGAAGATGAGTACGCCGAATATTAAATAGCCGCCCTAGCTTCCGTATTCGCGGATCGGCCTTAATCTTACTTCTGTTTCAGCAGCTTCAAATCGTCAATGATCTCCTGTGAATGCCGCGAGGTATCCACACTTAAATACGTTTTCGCGATCCTGCCTTTGGGGTCGATCAGAAAGGTATAGCGCTTCGCTATCTTGACGACAACCAGGTTGGTCAGTGCGCCATAGCTATCCGCCACCATGCCATCCTTATCCGCCAGCAGGGGGAATGGCAGTTTATACTTCTCTGCAAATTTCGCATGCGAGTCCGTATCGTCCACGCTGATCCCAACGACCTTTGCATCCAGTTTCTCAAGCTCAAACAAATCATCCCTGAAATGGCAAGCCTCCTTCGTGCATCCCGGCGTATCGTCCTTCGGGTAAAAGTACAACACTAGCCATTTGCCGGGATAATCCGCCAGCTTATGCGGCTTGCCCTGCGCATCCTGCAAATTGAAATCCGGTGCAGGCTGTCCGATCACAGGCAAATTCCCGGCGAGGCATACGGCCCGGTAGGTCAGTAAACCCATCCCCACCAGCAGCATTACGATGACAAGCTTCATATGAATCCTTGAATTGTTGTAGATAGTGAACAGACAGCCCAAACAGAATCAAATTCTAGTCGCTGAATAATTATGAATTATGAGAAAATAGCGGCTCTCATCAAAATGCCCCCGTAGCTCAGTGGATAGAGCATCCATACCTAGTTTCCCATTAAATAAGGCTTGCAGCCTGTTTTCCGCTCCGCAATTACTTGATTTATTATCACGATAGAATGCGGGTTACAGCGGTTTTGCGGAGCAAAAAACTACTTGTTAGGTGTGACTTTTTCACCGATGTGCTGGCGGACATATCTCTCTGTCATAGTCACGCTTGAATGGCCTAGAAGCTTTTGTGCAGCGCGCATATCGTTATCGTCATTCGCTTTGTCCGTGCCGCCCTTGGCGCGCAAATCACGTATTTGGTAGGCGTCGATTTCAGCCTTTAGGTTTGGATGTGCAATAGCAGCTGCGTCTCTTGCCTTATCAAAACGTTTCCATATGGCATGCTGTGAAAGCGGGTTTCCATGCTCATCAAGAATCAAGCGCAAGCTACGTACCTTGAATGGCTCTTTGCGCTTCAAGATGCGGTCGATCACTACTTTCAGTGTGCCGACGATTGCGATGCGGATTTTTGCGCCTCCCTTACCTTGGGTTACCAGTAGCCCGCCATTGCTTATATCTGTTTCGTACATCTTAATAACGTCACCTGGTCGCTGGGCTGTTAGATAACCCAAGTCTATCGCGTCGCGGGTTGGCTGGTCTGCCTGATCATAAACCGCCTTCGCAACGTTGTCCTCCACGTATATCGTGCGCTTATTTTCCTTGAATGGCTTCACCCCGGCGCATGGGTTCACTTGGTTGGTATAGCCCCAGCCACGTGCGTGATTCCAGAGTGTACTCATCAGCGAACGTTCGCGATTTGCCCTGGTAGGTGATTCTTTTCCTCGCCGATCCATGTACTGTTTTACATGTAGGGCCTCAATGGCCTCCAGGGGCGCGGGCGGATCGTTAAAGAATTTGAGCAACTGCTTGCTGGATTTGAGATAGTCTTTTTGTGTGCCAGCCGGCATATTGACCAGGACATCCTGAAGGTAACGATTCCAAACCATCTTGAAGGTAATTGTGGCTTGAGCCGGGATTGCCGTCTGCTGTAACTCTGACCATTTTTTTACAGCCAAAACATAGTCCGACCCGAGCGGGATTTCCTTTCTGGGCTTTTGGCCTGTGTCCAGGTAATAGTAAATCTTCCCGCTTTTTTGTCTGCGTGGTCTCATGCCCGGCGGGCAATTCGTATTGATGGTTGGTCGTCTACCCATAGGCGGCATAATGTATACCTTTTTTTACCTGTTGAGAATCGCGGGCTGCCAGGTGGCTTTTTTGCTGGACTCGGGTTTGCCACCCTCAATGAATGATTTGGCTACCTTGGGCTGGCCCGATGAGTTTGGAAAAAATGGAATCCCGTTTTCACTAAGGTGCTGACACTGAAGCTGGTTGCGCGACTTGCCATCCCGGCCACGCCTGATTCCGGTTAGCTCTGCGACGTCATCCTCGGAAAGAAAAATGCTCATTAGTTACCGCACTTTGTAACAGTGCAACTAATCGAGCCGCTGCCTGCCAAATGGTTTTTAGGAGATACATGATGGCGATTGAAATATCCGATATTCAGGTGCAAGGCAATCAGGTCGGTTTTGTCGGGACTAAAAATGACGTGCCGTTCCGGTTTTGTGTGACTGAAGAGGCCTTGAACGACCTCGCTCATTACCGTGCGGCGGATGCACACGAACCGCTTGATCGGCTGGCAGTCTTCGAAGACCATGAAGCGGCGATCATTCTGGCCGCTGAAAAAGTTATCGATTACCCCGACCGGAATAATTCGGGTTTGTATATCCTGTCGAGCCACCACGTCTGCCGGTAAATGGATTCCCGCACTCTGCTTCCACTTCATCCGCGCCTCATCCAGGTGCTTGTCAGCATCCATGAAAAAGCGGCTGAACCCATTACCAGGGCTGATATTACAAAGCTGCTGGAATTGGGGTACATCGCGCAACGACAACCCGGCTGGGCGCTTTCCAGTAAGGGGCGGGAATTGATCAAGAAACTGCAGCAGCGACCCGGTAAAAAGTCTATAACCGACATCGTCATTGACTAGGCTCATACTGTTGTCAGGACTGCTGGTTTTGGAGGTATGACCACATCGTCGTTGTCGCTGGCATTAACGTGGATAGCAATGCAGTATTCTTCCACCGCTTGGCACTCTGCATCACTCCAGCCTGCAATTCTCTCTAGGGTAATCTCACCGGTGAAATGTGCGACATCGTTGACTAGCAAGGTGCAAGTCTCCGTCCTCTCATCATCGCGAACCCAGACTTCAGGGACTTCTTCAGGCTCACTCTGGTCAATCGACATATGAAATACAGGGATGATTTGGCAATCATCAAACATTCCTTTCATTACTAGCGACTCGGCAAAATCTTCTACTTTTTGCCTTTCTGTGTGCCAATATCGAATGTTTCCATTGCTCGCCAGTTGCGCCCAGCCCACTGTATTCAATCCAATGGGCAAAGGGGCAGCTGCATCCAAAAATGCATTCACTGTCGGTAATAATGTTTCAAGCCGTTCAGCATAGTCATGAAAACCAAGGCTCTTTGCAGAATGCACCTCATCTTTAAACACATTTGAAACCACCTCTTGAGCAATGATCGCTGCCGGCATTACAGCTGCAGCATGGATGATCGCTTTTACTAGGCTCACAGCGTTATCCTCCGTGCTGTCATCAACCAGAGTGCGTATCGCTTCATCGATGTGCGGCATGTTGGAAATGTTTAATGCTTCTTGCCAGGGTAGATATTCACTCATATCAAATCTCCATTTTCACAAGCAGGGTGGGTGAATCGCGGTGCAGCCTGGCAGGGTTGAGCTTCGGCCCGAATGCCTGGTTGAGCAACTGGATGGTGTAATCGCTGATCACCATCGCTGGTTTGATTTTTGATCTACCGGGAGGGTTGATCAGATCTGCAACCGGGTTGACGCTGTAATAGTTTTTCGTCCGGTTTTTTAGCTCGACCTTTTCCACTTCAAGCACTTCATGCCCAACCAGCCAATTCAATGCGCTTGTTACCGTGTGCTTGGTGTAATCGGGCGGGGCAATTTTCTGCACGTCCTTAATATCGAAGGTGTCGGTGTAACCTTTAACCAGGTGGAATATTTGCACCTTTTTTAGGTATGCTTCTGCAAGTTGTTCTGCGCTAGGCCCGCCACTCATACTGCCACCTCATGTTCTATACATTGCGGTTCCTTGGCATCGGGTTGTGCCAAGCCTTCATGAGTATGTTTTTTCCAGTGCCACCACTCGGCACCATCAAAACCGCAATGGATGCATACGGCATCGTCATCGAATTCGTGCCTAATAGATTTCATGCTGGCACCTCCTCTTTCTGTCCAACCATTAAGCCGATATTGGCGGCCACTAAAGCCCTGGCTAATACAGGCGGGACGCTGTTGCCGCACATCTTTACCTGGTCGCTTTTGGTGAGTTTTATCCATTCCACCTTGCCATCCGGGTGAATGATCAGGCCACGGTCGATGATGTAATCCCTTGGGAAACTCTGTGCCAGGAAAAGCTCATGCGGCCATAGCATGCGCAGCCCGATGTCGGTGATCTCGTAAACGTCACCGTCGATGATCACCAGGGCGAAGCGGTCTTTTGTGGTGATGGTGTGTAGCGGTTCGCCCAGCTGCGGGTCTTGATCAGTACCGTAGTACTTGATCAGTAGCGCTCTGACTTCCGCATGGTGGGTGCCTCCAGCGCTGATGGTATGCAGTGGGGCGTCGGCTTTATCGCCGACGTTAGTGCCTCGGAGTTTGGAGAGAAAGGACGTCTCTAGTAGTGACTTGCCTCCACCTCCCGCCACGATGGTGCCGAGCGGTGCATCTATATCAGCGGCATCGCTGTTGCCGAATTGCCTGACAATATTGGCTGCCACCACGCCTTGCAATGTGGCGCTGGCGGTTATGGTGCTAAGTGGATCGGTCGCAGGGTGCCCGACATTCGGCTTGCCGTTTCCGGTGTTGTTGAATTGAGCCAGGAATGCAGTCACCAAGGCGTGTTTTTTAGTGCCTACTAGAGTGCCCAATGGTTTATCCAGCCCCGGCACCCTGGGTGATTGCCCTGGCCGTTCACCGTAACCCATCGATATGAGGGTCGGGGCGACTACAGAAAAATGCCCGCCTTTGACTTGGGCGCATTGAGTGCGGAGCGGTTCATCTGCATCAAAAACCCGTTGGCTGCTGGAGTTGGCATGCTCAGTCATAAAGGGAGCGCACACTGCCAGTTCGCCACGGTTGGCCCCGGTGATCGTCCGGAATGGCTCATCGATACTATTTACACGAACGCTGCCTTGATGGGTAACCGGCACTATGAATGGCTTCGGGTTATCGATCACGTACCGCATCATTCCCTTGGCGACGCGCCGCATTGTGGTCTCGGCCAGCGGTTTCTTGCGGTCGAATATGCTTGGGCAAGGAATGCTCCAGTCTATGCACTCGGCAGCGGTGCGCCAGGGCAGTAAATTGCCTGCCTTGAATGCCTTACCAGCAGGATCGCCGTGCGTGGGTTCGGGCCATACAATCGGCTGGCCGTCGCTACGTGCGATCATAAAGAAGCGTTTGCGGATGGTAGGTGCGCCGAAGTCAGAGGCGCGCAACTCCCGATGTTCAACCACAAAGCCGTGCGCAGCCAGGGCGTTTTTGAACGCCTGGAATTCCCGGCCCTTGTTCTTTTTGCAGGGCTTGCCGTCACTGGCTAATGGCCCCCAGGTGACAAACTCCTCAACATTTTCCAGCATGATCACGCGGGGCTTGCCTTCGTCTTTCGGCAGCGAAGCCCACTTCAATGCTACCCATGCCAGGCCGCGTATCTTCTTCTCGACGGGCTTGCCACCCTTGGCCTTGCTGAAATGCTTGCAATCGGGTGACAGCCAGACCAGGGCTACGCGCCTGCCTTTGATTACCTCCCGTGGGTTGACATCCCAGACCGACTCGCAGAAGTGTACAGTCTGCGGGTGGTTGGCGACGTGCATGGCAATGGCTTTGCGGTCGTGATTGATCGCAATATCAACGTGCCGGCCTGTTGCCTGTTCAATGCCGGTCGATGCACCGCCACCGCCTGCAAAATTGTCGATGATCAGTTCGCCGTTTAGATCGAGCTTGTATTGAGGGCTTAACATTATTTCATCGTCCCCATGATCTGGTGATAGCGGCGCAAGAATATGGTCTCGGCCATAAAGGAATTCAGCGCGTAGGTCTTTCTCAGGATGGGGGTGACCCCATCGAGTATTGACCACGCTACGTCTTGATCAAGCATCAGGTCGCGCCGCTCGGTTGCCAGCATCTGCAAGTCGGCCTGTTTAATTGAATCGGGTAAGGGGTAAGGTATTCCGAAGTGATTAAAAACAGCCGTAGCAACGCGCTTTTCAATGACTTTGTACTCAGGCAGCAATTGTTTAAGCGGGCTGGTCATGTCGCCCACGTATGCCTCGGCTGAATCATGCAACAAGGCGGCCAGGGCATCTTCGGGCGGCACCAGGTTGCTGACCGCTACCGAATGCTGGGCTACAGAGTAGAAGTATTGGCAGTGACCATTGAACCTGCAGATTTTGGAAAGTGCTGCAGCAATGTCACGAATGTCTATGTGGCATTCTTCGGGTGCATCAAAGTAAAAATCATGCCCCTGGAATGTTTGGATGAAGGGGCGCGGCCTGTTGGTGCGCGGCTGGAACCCGCCTGTTTCAATGCCCGTGCTGACTTTCTTAAACATTTTCCACCTCCGCTTTGTTACATACCCCTTCAAGAATGTAACCGGCCTCGATGCCATCAATGATGAACACCTGTCGGCTGCTCGCCATTGCAGCATCGAGTTGCTTAGTTACGTTTTCAATTTGGTCGCGTGAGAAAATTTTCCCGGTGGTCAAAACCAATTTGTCTGCTTGTGAAACGTTCTTCACAACAATCACACTTTCATGCGTCCTAAGTAGTGAATCGTTGATTTCGCGCAGTCGCTTAATCTCCTCTACTAATAAAATCTTGTCTTTTGCGTCCGGCCAGCAATCTGAAAACGCGCCATAAGCTTCGACTTCAACAAGTAGCCCATTCACCTTTTCAGGCCAGTCGTGCGGTAATTTTTTTTGTTCCACCTTTACACCTCCCATTTGATAAGGACGCCGTTCCAGGCGCGTTCACCATGCAGGCTCATCAGGTACAGCCTTAACTGGTGGTATGTATTGAACCCTTCTGCCCTGGCGAAACGCTCCAGCTGCTTGCGGTTCAAAGGTTCGCCGTCCAGGAATATCGGCTCCTGGTCATGCACGTCGATATGCACAGGTAGCACCTCGATCAGCGTGGCCTCGCGTACGATCTTCATGGAAACGGTGCTGGTTGATACCCAGGCGATGACCTGGTCATTGGTGACTGGCGCTATCTCGTAGTCTTCCACTGCGCGCAGCAAGGCTTGCAACTTGGTGCCTGCGCGGATGCCATGCTCGAAACCTGGCCGGAATTCCAAGGCTATGACCCTCGCAGCCTTGCCTTGGGAGAGGGCAGCATTACCCGGCACCGCAACTGGTTCGATTAGCTCAAGCATTGGCGGCCTCACTGGTTTGCGTGGCGGCAGCCGCGCCAGTTTGTACATCGGCGCTAGCCGATTCCTTTTGTTGTTGGGGTTTAGCGCGCCTCGCGCGCCTGGCGAGTTCCTTGTCCTTTATCGCCTGAAGTTTCGGCGGTAAGGTTTTTGCCGGCGCAGCCGGGAGGTCGTTTTGTGAAATTTCCGGTGTGTTATTTACCTGCGTAGCAGGCAGTGGGGTAGTGGGCGTTTCGAAGTCTTTTTTAGTTTGAACGGTTGCCTCACCAAACTCTGTGCCTTTATTCCGTCCGGCTGGATTTAGATTTTCTGCTTCTTCTTTAAGAATTTCTGAAGCTGTAAGACCGAGCGAATACATCAAAAACATCATGTCTTCGGGTTCATCAACCGTGTCTTCGCTGAAATTCCAATCAACATCCGTTCCCTGTGCAGCCATAATCAAAAACAGGAATTTAAGTAGGTTTGCGTTGGTGGTTGGCTGTGCAACCATGCCCTGCAGAAAGTCTGCGTCATCGATACCGTTGTAGCCGTAGGCTCCTTGCACCAGTTCCCGGCCTTCTGGGTACAGTTGCTCGAACTGCTTTTCTATCAACACTTCAAGCAGGCAGGTGATGGGGAATTCTTTTAGGCCGCCGTATTCGTTGATGCTGTCGCACATCACCCCGAAAATCTTCTCGCGGCTTTCGGTCTCTTCCTGCATCAGGGTGTGGCGACGTGATTTTTCCTGCTCATATTGGGGGGCGGTTTGGAACGTCGCGGGGGGTGTGCTTGCAGGTGTTTCAGCCTGAAGCATAGATGTCTCTGCCTGTGGAGTGCGGACGTCCGCATTCTCTTCGGGTACTTTTGCTATTTCAGATTTAGCCTTGTGCGCTTCACACTTGGCGGTATAGCAATCAGGGTCAGTGCAGACGTCCGCACTTTCTATATCGCTAAATAATTCAGGGGTATTGCCGCTACGCTTGGGGCATGTCTTGCAGCTGCCGGCATCGGGTATTAGATCAACCACCCAGGCAGCAAGCCTGAATGGGGCGGATTTTAATTTAAGCGTATACCGTGCGTGAATATGCTCTTTTGCCTTGCGAAAGCTCATCGGCTCGGCTTCTTCACTGCCGACGATCTCGCGGGTTGCAGACTCTTGCAGCTTGGTGCCGGGTATACGGGCAATCAAGATCGCGGTCTCGCGGCCAAATTTGCCAGCTAAGAATTTATCTTGAGCATAGGTGCACAACTCGGTAAGTTTGAGTGCGCCGTAAATGTGGGTTTTGCTGATTCCGAGCTTGGCGGCCATGTCTTCGACGGTGAATCCCACCAGGTCTTCGGTCTGGCTCTTGGCGAGAAGCTCTTTAAATCCCAGCGCTTCTTCCAGTGGATGCAGATCCACGCGATGCAGGTTTTCCATCACTTGGAGTTCCAGCGCCTCCAGATCAGTTAGTTCGCGGACAACGCCAGGGATTGTTTCCATGTTGGCAAGCTTGCTGGCCCGCCAGCGTGACTCGCCCGCGACAATCTCAAAATGCTCCAGGGGGTTCTCCGGGTGCGGCCTGACCACGATAGGCTGAATCACGCCCTTGATGCTGATGCTGGCGGCCATCTCCTCCAGCTTTTTTTCGTCAAACCGCTTGCGTGGGTTGGTGCGAGAAGGGAAAACGCTATCGATAGGCAAATTGCGGCCAAGGTTATTTTGAGAGTTGTCCATGGGGAAATCCTTAATTGATGTGATGAGCCGGTACGTCAGGCATGCCTGCTGCCCAAGCATCCAGCAGTTCTTGTATGCCCTTTACTACGTCCTCACGGGCGGAATTGCTGACGTAATTGGCACGTTCCGGTGTAAATACAATGAGTGTGAAACCTACCCGGTGACCTGCAGCCAATGTCGTGAGTTTTTCGATTACATCTGCTATTTCAGGTAAAGCTCTGCTTACTTTTTCTGCTGAACTGGACATGGAGAATCCTTAATCGATTGAAATATATGAGGGGGTGGCGCAGACGTAGTCGGACGGGCAATCGATGGTTGCCGGGCGCGGCAGTGGGTCGATGGTTAGCTTGGCTTCGGGAATGTCATCATTTACCAACCATAGGGCCAGGCAGATGACGATCAGGGCAATTGCCCCCCAGATATAATTCGGAGTCGGCGACTGGTGCTGCTCAATCTCGCCGGCATCGATCACCTGGTCGATATCGTCATCCGTTGCGTAATCGATATCGTCGATGGTGCGGCCCAGCAATTCTTCACCGCAACGCTGGCAGTAATGCAGCGTGTTGGCGTAGAAAGCCGGGGTTTCGAACCGGTGGCCTAGTGCCTGGCAGATGATATTAGTGCCGGAATTCATGCTGGCTCAAGGTCTGCCAAAGCTACACAGACAGGGCACTCGTTATCATGCCCATCGCCGCCGTGTTCAAGCAGGCAGGCATCCACCAGGCGGGCAAAGGTGGCGTTGTCGGTTTCAAGCTGAGAGATGCCGGCATGCAAGTCCGCGATCAGCTGCGATATGCCTACCTGCGATTCGTCGCCGTCAAAGCCTTCAATGAAGTCCAGCGCCTTTTTGAGCGTGATAGCAATCGATACCTTGGGTTCGCTGCCATCGGGGGCCGAGTAGTAACCCAGGCTGTGAGTGCCCATCATTTTGATGATCAGCGCATGGCAGGCTTCGATGTTTTGTAGGCTGGGCGGCATCTTGCGGTGATCACGATCGCAGATGAGGTCGGCCAAGTCGGACAGATCGGCCAGGTTCACATCGACCACCCTGAATTTTGCCCTGGCTGCGGACAGGAAAGCCTTTGTTTCGGCGTTGGGTGCCAGGGTGCCCAACTCTGCAATTTCATCTAATACATTACTTTGGGACATGCTGCTTAATCCTTGTATCGTGCCAGCGGCTGGGGTGCTGGTTTGCCCGGCTCCGCGTTCTTAGCGGTGCTTTCGGCGATACGGGTTAAGCGTTTAAGCCAGAATGGATCTGTGGTGGCCGTGAGGAAAGTTATCCCGAACCGGTCAAGTTTCGCCCGGTGGTAGGCTACATTCAGGTCATCAATATCCGGTTGCATCTGCTCATCCCGTACTGCTGATGATGCGGACATTAGCAAATGCTAAATATACATGTCAATAGCAAATGCTAATATTTATGATATTATTTTTTCGGATTTACTAAAACGTATTGACAGTTAACCAATAAAAAACCCGCTCATGGCGGGTTTGGTATGATGTTGAAAAAGGAGGATATATGAATGAAAAATTAGACTGGATTGAGGATCACGCAATTAAATCATTGTTGAGCAGGCATGAGAATGCTGATTACATTGCCCGAGAGACAAATTACGTTCTAACTCTTTTGCTGGCTGGAGGAGGTGCGTGTCTAGGCTTCAGTGCTGTGCATGCTGATGGGGAGAAAGCTTTATTGGCTGCTGCTTTAGTTACTGCTATTTGGTTATTTGCGTTGGGTGCAGCATTATTGATAAGGGTTAAAAATACTAAAGATTTCCCCTCGGTCTACAATAGCCCAAAAAATCTATTATCTAGAAAAGACCTGAGTTTTGATGATTTGAAATTGGCCGATATATTGCGAATTCAAGACAGCATTGATCAAGCAGCGGCAATTGTTTTCGACCGATCGCTTATTTTAAATAGCATTCAGCGATATTCATGCGCAACGCCAATTGTCAGTATAGTTTCCTACACAATTGCTTGGGCAATCACCGCTTTTGCTTAGGGTCGTCGTTTTTTCGCATCGGTTCTTGCTCTGGAAGTTTTTCATCTCCACCCATCTTTAACCCCTCGGATTTTTTCCTGGTGAATCTTTAACTGGAACCTGCTCCCGTCTAGCCGGCGGGGGTGGATTCAACGGTTGATCTGCAAAGTTCATGTATACCTCTACTTTTTGAGTGGTTCGCCAGCTAATGTTTTGCCGATCATCACCATTTGTTGTTTCTGGGTGTCCGACATTTGTTCCATAATCATAATCACTTCGTATTCCGGGGTGTCTTGCTTAGCCATAAGTTGCTCTTGCTCATCGAAATAAAACGGTGCCAATTTGCAGGCTAGTTCAATTTTTCGAGCGGATTTTTCACCAAATGGCCGATGCTTATTCAGTATTTGCGACAGATAAGAAGCATCTACGCCATATTGACGCTGTATTTCTGCGGCACTGCCGACCTTCTTCACAAATTCCTGAAGTTTAAGGATTCTGGTCTCTTGAATCTTCATCCGTAAATAATCCTCCATAATTAGCATTTGCGAAATTGACAAATGCTATTGACTTAATAATTAGCGTTTGCTAATGTTCGTCGCATGAAAACCGATTCTGAAATTATTGATGCCATTGGGGGCAACCGTGTTGTTGCAGAAATTTGTGCACCTACTTTGCCGGAAGTTGTATCTGGATGGCGAAGACGGGGTATCCCAAGAGGGTGGCGTCACGTTTTAAAACTCAAATTTCCTGAATATTTTTCAGAGCAAGATTCCATGAGTCAGGTTGCAGCTTGAATTCCGCGTCAGCACGGATGTTTTTGTTATTTGCTGAATATTCCGGTGAACCGGTTGCTTCGTCTCCTACCTCTGTGCCACCCACGATCCTCCCCGACGTGGGTGGCTTTTTTTTGGTTAAGAGAAGGGCACGTTGAAAGCTGGCGTGTACGCCAGTGATGAATGTGAAGTCAGGATTAACGCTATACCCGCAGCCGCTGCAATGGCTGATAAAGCTAAAAGGGCGCGGGTTTAGTGCTGGATTGACGGCCTCGCGCTTTTCGTGATTGCAGTGCCCGCACCGCAGCACGAATTGAAGGCCATCTCCAGATAGATTTACCGCATCAAACATAATAAGAAACCTTGAATATTTCGAAGAGACGAAACAATTATGTATTTGATTAAATACAATAAATACGGCTTTTTATGTCAGGAATAGCCGTGTTTAATATCCCCGATTTGGTGTATGACACCGCCCACGGATACCCAGGCGGTGTGCCGGCGCTGGCTACCAGGTACTGCACCCCCCATTACAAAATGTCGCCGAACGTACTTTCGAAGAAAGTAGACCCCGATGTGCATAGTCATTGGACGACGGTGGAGGAGCTTATCAAGATGATCCACTTCACTGGCGATCATCGAGTGGTGCATGGGTTTGCTGCGATGGTCGGTGCTGTGCTGGTCTATGTGGAAGACCTGGAACACGTCAACGATATGGAATTGCTTGAAACCTACACCGAGGTCATGAGTGTATTTGGTGAATTCAGCAAGCTATTCCACGTAAGCCTGGCCGACAGAAAAATAACCCGGCCAGAATACCTCCAGATGAAAGCAGCCTGGCATAAATTACAGTCAGCTGCCATGACACTGCTGGGCCGGATTGAAAGCCTGATCGATGAAGAATAGACGTCGCAGGCTTGCCAGGCAGCGGGCATGCAACCGGGCCGACCGCCTCCGAATAAGGTTTTTGGTGTCGAAATTCGTCAAAGAATGCTGCGACAAAGTGGTAGCTAGGATGGTGGCTGCCTTTTCTACCGCATTCGACCGGATGCTAGGCCTGTATCGCAGGGAGCCGGATTAATGGCCCGCTTTGTTCCATACGGGCGTGACATCTACAACAAGCGTAAAGCAGGTGAAAAAGTCGGTCTATTGATAGTCGGCACCGGCTGGAAGGCCGGGCAGCTGTTCCCCAATAACGAGCGCGTACAGCGTTGCGTGATCCTGGATGACATGCCGATCACTGGCGGCAACATCATGTTCATGGCCGGGCTGGATGTGCTGGTCTGTCCCTCTGAAGAAACCACCGATAAGCGCCTGCAGGAAGTGTTGGCCGCCTGCTTTGAGCATGGCAAGGCCAGCCAGGTGTGGTGCGTGTTCAATGAGGATATCGCCCACGAGGTGAAGTACTTCGAAAGCGCCAATGCTGAATTCGATAACGCAGTAACCACAGGCGTCTCAGTACCCCTCGACGGGCTTGCGCCAGCCATTAAAGAAGCCCAGCGGATGATGATGATCCGGCGACAGGGCATCTACGCAGATCCCGATACTCACGATGATTTTGTGCGCAAGCTATTCGAAAGCGCGGTGGCTTCATGAGCGCCAAAAAAGACGCTGCCCAGGAGGTGTTCGACAAGCTGGACGTAGACGCCATGCTCATCAAGAGCGAAAAAGGCAACCCGATGGCACTGCCGGCGAATATTGAATGCATCCTCCAGAACGACGCGGAATGGCAAGGCGTGTTGCGCCTGAATGAAATGTCGGGCGAGGTGGACAAGGTGAAGCAGCCGCCGATCTCGGGTGGTCTCGGCCAATGGCGTGATACCGACGACACGCGCTTATCGATCTGGTGCTCTCGTAAATACGGGCTGCATGCTTCAGTCAAGAATATGTACGAAGTGGTCAATGCGGTGGCGGATGAGCATAGCTATTCGCCAGTGCGTGATTACCTGGATAACCTGACCTGGGATAAAACGCCCCGGCTGGCAACCATGTTGCGAAAGTATTTCGGGGCGAGTGCCGAAGCGCCGGATAAGTACCTGGAACTGGTCGGCATCTATTGGATGATCTCTGCGGTCGCCAGAACCTACTGGCCGGGCTGCAAAGCTGATTGCGTGCTGATTCTGGAAGGCGAACAGGGCAAGAAAAAATCCACGGCGCTCAAGGTGCTGTGCGGTGATGACTGGTTCATGGATACGCCGATCAAGATAGGCTCGACGGATGCCTACCAGGCCATGCGCGGCATATGGATTGTCGAACTGGCCGAACTGGACAGCTTGAACAGGTCGGAGTCTTCCACTTCCAAAGCGTTTTTCTCCTCTACCAAAGACCGATACCGGGCCGCTTATGGCCGACGTGTCATTTCGGTGTTACGCCAGTGCGTGTTCGCGGGTTCGGTCAATCATCGGCAGTACATGCGAGATGAGACCGACAACCGGCGCTACCTGCCCGTGTGGTGCGATGAATTTTCCCTTGAAGAACTAAAGGCCGACCGTGACCAATTATGGGCCGAAGCGGTAGCGCTCTATAAAGACGGGCACCGTTGGTGGGCTGAAGACGATGACGAAAAGGCGTTGTTCAAAGAGGAACAGGCCAAGCGCTACATCGGCGATGCGTATGAGGAAAAGATTGAACGCTGGCTGCGGGATAACCCGGCCATCGAAGTGACGATGGAGAAGCTGATGGGCAACGCCCTGGGGCTTGATTCCAGCAAGTGGAGCAAGGCTGAACAGATGCGAGTCGGCACGATCATGACGTCGCGCCTGGGCTGGGTGAAGAAGCGGCCAGAGAGGTCGGGCACTCGCATATACGTGTATTTCCCGCCCAAGAACTGGCTGTCGGTTAATTATGAACCGGGCCAGGATGCCGGCAAGGAGATGGATGATGGAGAGGAGATTCTATTTTGATGGCTCTCTGTATTGATTCCGTCCTACCAAACGCAAGGCCGGACGGAGGCCGGACGCTGGAAAGCCGCACGGTTATTGGCTCCGTCCTACCGTCGCACCCGTCCTACCAGTCTTCCCATACGTGTACGCGCGCGTCATGTGTATTTTTTTTAAGTAGGACAGATAGGACAGTAGGACGCAATAAGCAACGGCGCGGGTTTCCAGCGTCCGGCCACGTCGCACCATCCATAAAAGAGGCGGGCAATGAATAAGCGTGAACAGACCCGGCAGGACTTCCCCGAAAACGCCAAGATCATTGATGCCTTCACTGAGGTGTTCGGTGCGGTGCGGATTGACTACGTGGCTGAAGGCGGTCGGGAACTCAAGACACGCAACCATACCGAGGAAAGCCAGTTCAAGGTGATCAAGGGCAAAGACCTGGTGACGAATCCCGATCCCGAGAAAATGAAACAGTTTTATGCAAAGCACAAGGTGAAACCATTATGAGTTGGGCATTTACTAAACCCGAATTGATTCAATCAGCCAGGAAAACACATCTTTGTTTCTGGTGTGGGCAGCTTGTTAACGTTGGGGAAAGCTATACCAGATACCGCGCTTTCTATAGTGGTGATGCCTCTACTATGCGCATGCATAACGAATGTCACTTGGCAATGACGGAAGCAGCAACCTTGGAGGGGGATGTAATTGAATTTGGTCTAGCAGATAACCCGCGAGGGGGAAATTGTGGGTATTGCGGTGACGAGAACTGTGTCCCGTGTGGAAAACATGCAGCTTATAGAGAAAGCCGCAAGCAGGAAAGGCAGTCTCTGGCATGAAAAGTACCGCACTCCCGCGTGATGCATATCAAGACCCGGAAACGTATGTAGCCAATAAAGAATTGAAGGAACTCGGCTGCCGGGCCTGCGACAGTAGCGTGCCGGTCGGCAGCCGTGTCGGATGCAGCGAACCGAGAAAGACCGATCAGAAGGGCATTCCGCACATAGGCAGTAGATGCAAGTTTTTTAAATTGAAGGGGTGATACATGTTTCAAACATACGTTGAAAGCAGGCTGGCATTGTGGGCAGCGCAGAAGGCCAGGCGCGAGGATGGCGGGCTGGGCATGCCGCGCAAGTCCGCTTTCGTTCGTGAGATATCGGGTGGCTTCTGGACGCCAGACATGGACTCGGCATGTTACGAGGTCGATCAGTGTGTGTGTGCCCTGATACCGGAAAGGCGTGAAGCCATCGAAGCCTGCTATGAAACCGACAAGCGATTCCGTTTCATGACGATTAAGCAGAAGGCCACGGCGATGGACGTGCATAAGAATACTTACTACAACCGCTTGGAACTGGCAATGAAAGACATCCTCGGTTTCCTCAACGACCTGGCTGCCGGCATACCTGTGACGCCATACACAGTGCGGACGTCCGCACTAAACGAAATTAAAGTTGCAGAATACGCTTGACAGCATTTGGACTAAACGTGTATAAATTCGCTAGGCTGTTAATCAGTCCGTCCAAAGCAACCCGCCCTGCATCGCTCGGCGGGTTTTTTGTTGCCTGTAGCATAGACGGGATTATCTATTCATGATGCGCGCCGCTTCACCATGTCGGGCTAGCGGTTGTCGCGCCTTGGTAAGTGATGGCTCTGGTCGATGCCCAAAGCACCAGGTAAAGCAGGTGACCGCACCACGTGAGTCATCGACCAAGCGCGGTTATGGATACGCTTGGCAGAAGGCACGTGCCGGTTACTTGATGTCGCACCCGCTGTGTGCTGGATGCGAAAAGAAAGACCCGCCGAGGCTGACGGCTGCGACCGAGGTTGACCACATCATTCCGCATGGTGGCGATCAATCGTTGTTCTGGAATCATGATAATTGGCAGGGATTGTGCAAGTCCTGCCATAGCGAGAAGACCGCACGCGAAGACGGCGGTTACGGAAATTCAAAATTTCAAAAACCTTACCTAGGGTAGGGGGTGGCTCAAAGTCTGGGGCTTTTTCGCTCTAGACCGTATGCTTAGTGTTACATCGTGCGAGTGTGAAATTTGAAGTGGGGGGGGGTCAAAATCCGCAAGGTTGGCTTTCTTTAGGACAGATTCTATGAACCAGAATACTGAATTGGTCGCAGTCGATAGCAGCGCCGTACAAAGTCCAAGCACCTCTTCCAGCCAATTCGTGTCTGCGATACCTGCGCCGCCTGAAAAGCTTTCTGCCAAGGATAAGAAGTTCTGGGATTACATAACAGCAGCGTTGCTCGAATACGGCCTGATCCACAAGACTGACGGCTTTGTGTTACTGATCATTGTTAAAACTTTCCAGCGCTGGGTGCAAACGGAGACCCTGCTGGAAGCGCACATGAAAGAAAACAACGGAAATTACTTCGTCAAAACCCCGAATGGCTATGACCAGCCGCACCAGTTGTATTTTGCTGCCCGTAACCTTAAAGGCGAATTGCTCAAGTGGCTGCCAGAAGCCGCGCTGACTATTCCAAGTTTCCATAAAATCGTCGGAGATCAGGCTGCGCCACTGCAGGGCGGACTGTTCGATGACCCCGTTGAGGCGCACCAGAAGCGCGGAAGGCTGCTTAAATTCCCTGGCGCTAACCCAGCAAAATGACCGCCGTGCAAGTTGAGGTCGGGTCTTTCGACTTCGACGCCTATGGCCGCGACGTTATTGCTGGCGCAATACCCGTTTGTAAGTGGACGCGACTCGGTGTCGAGCGGCATTACCGCGACTTGGAAAACGGACATGAACGGGGATTGTGGTTTTCTCCAGGGCATGCCCAGCACGCCCTGGAGGCTTTCCTGTTCCTTCGCCACTCCAAAGGTGAATGGGCAGGTAAAACTTTTGAGCTAGCGCCGTGGCAAATGTTCTGGCTGGCGCAGCAATTCGGCTGGATGCGCGACGACGGCACCAGGCGATTCCGTGAAGTGTGGGAAGAAGTCCCGCGTAAAAACGGGAAAAGCACCAAAGTTGCCGGCATTGGCCTGTACCTGTTTATCTTTGACGGCGAGGGCGGCGCAGAAGTTTATACCGCTGCCACCAAACTTGATCAGGCCAAGATTACGCACTCGGAAGCATTGCGGATGGTGGAGTCATCGCCGCATTTGTCACGGCATATTGCAGTCCGCAATAATGAGTTGTACAACCGCAAGCCAGGCCGCGCCGATAAGTTCGTGCCGCTGGGACGCGACTCCAAGAGCGTAGACGGGTTGAACCCGCACGGCGCATTGCTGGATGAGGTGCATGCACACCCCAGCCGCGAGATGTATGACGTCATCGAATCGGGCCTGGGTGCCAGGCTGCAGCCGATGATCTATCAGATCACGACAGCCGGGTTTGATTTAAGCAGCTTTGGGTACGATCAACACCTCTATGCCGAGCAGGTGCTGGAGGGTGTGATTGAAGACGATGAGTTTCTCGCCATCATCTATACGGTCGATGACCCGGAAAAATGGACAGATCCACTAGAGTGGCAGAAAGCCAATCCGAACCTTGGAATTTCAGTATACGAAAACAACCTGCGCGCCGCGTGCGAAGGTGCAATCCGGCAGGAAAGCCGGCAGCCAAACTTCAAAACCAAGCGGCTCAACATCTGGTTAACCGGGGGCGAGAAGTGGATACCGGTCACAGTGTGGCGGGAATGCGGTAACCGTGATTTAAAGCTTGAAGACTTCGATGGCGAGGAGTGCTTCATCGGTATTGACCTTGCGGAAAAGAATGACATTGCTGCGCTCTGCTTGATTTTCCAGCGCGGCGGTAAAGTATATGTGTTCTTCAGGTATTACTTTCATGAAGACGGGACAAAAAGTGACGGTTCCAAAAAGAAAAAAGGCGCATTGAATCTGGCCAAGTGGGGCCGCACCGGGGATATTAAATTAAATCCAGGCAATGCCACAGACTTTGATGTTATCAAGGCGGACTTGCTGGATTTCAATAGCCGATTCCTGGTTAAAGAAATTCCTTACGATCCAAAATTTTCTGCGTACTTCGCTAACAAATGTATCGACGCTGGCCTGCCAATGGTGGAGATCAGCCAAACCAGCGCGCACTTTACCTTGCCGATCATTGAAATCGACAACTTGGTGCTGGAGAAAAATCTTGAGCATGACGGCAACCCGGTTACCGAATGGATGATGAGCAACGTGGTTATGCGCATCAGCAAGTTCTCTAACCTGAAGCATCCGACAAAAGAAAAGCCAGAAAATAAAATCGATGGCCCGGTAGCCATGTTGCTTTCGGCAGGCCGTGCGCTACTGTTCCGTGAAGAAGATGAAGGCGGAGTTGGCATTGTCAGCTTTTAGCCGCTAGGAGTTACCAACGCATGCAATTCAAAATTCCAAAATTGTCATTCAGTTGGGGTAGAAAAAACGCAGTCACCACTGCGGACTTGTACAAAGAATTGTTATCTCGAGCCAGTACTAAAAGTGGCGTAGCGATAACGACTAAAACTGCGTTGCAGGCTTCTGTCGCCATTTGTTGCGCCAGGGTGATTGCTGAAGGTTTAGCCCAGGTTCCATTTAAGTTATATAAAACCCGGGCCGCAGGCGGTATGGACGTTGCAGGAGATCATGCGATTTCTGAACTGATCTCGCTTAAGCCCAATGATTTTCAGACATCCTTTGAGTTTCGGGAACAGATGGGTTTGCACCTGGCTTTCAAAGGCAGATTCTACGCTTACAAAGTGCGAGGCCTCCGTGGTGAAATTTTGGAGTTGTTGCCTTATGAACCTGATATGGTGCGCCTGGTGCGAGACGGCTGGGAAGTTAGCTATGAGGTGTTAACCACCAAGGGCGTCATTCTAAAAGTACCCGCTGAAGATATGTGGCACGTAAAAGGCATCTCCTGGGACGGCTTCAACGGCCTTGAAGGCATCAAACTGGCCCGCGAAGCCATCGGCCTTGCCTTGGCTACTGAAGAACACGGCAGCCGCATGTTTAGTAATGGAGCAAAGGTAGGCGGTGTTCTCTCTACAGAAAAGACGCTGGACGCCGAACAACTCAAACTTTTAAAAAGCAGCTGGGTTGAAACGCAGGAAGGAACGGAAAACGCTTATAAGACCGCTGTTATGTTCGGTGGTCTTACCTGGTCGCCTATGGCGATGACGGGAGTGGACTCCCAACACTTGGAGCAACGGCGATTCCAGGTGGAAGAAGTTTGCAGATTTTTCCGTGTATTGCCAATCATGGTCATGCAGTCCGACAAGGCTGCCACATATGCCAGTTCGGAACAGATGTTTTTAGCCCATGTAGTGCATACCCTTATGCCTTGGTATTCCAGGATAGAACAATCTGCAACTGTGAATTTACTTACCGCTGCAGAACGAAAACTAGGCTATTACACAAAATTTACAGTTCAAGCGCTACTGCGAGGTGCCTCTGCGGCGCGCGCAGAGTTTTACGCCAAGGCACTAGGGGCCGGGGGTACGCAACCGTATATGACGGTTGATGAAGTCCGTGAATTTGAAGAAATGAATCCTATGGGTGGTGAGTACTCCAAAATCGGCAAGGCCAATTACGGCACCGCACCTACTGAAAAACCAAAAGGGGAAGAAGATGAAATTGTCTAAGCTCAACGCAATGCCGGCCATGGCTCACCTGATCGAGCAAAAGGACAGCACCGAGCACTTCCAGCACATGGATATCGAGGCAGTTGAATTCAAGCTGTTGGACACCACTGAATCCACCGCAATGACCTTCTCTGGTTATGGTGCAGTGTTTGGCAATGTCGATTCTTATGGCGATGTGATCCAGAAGGGTGCATTCAAAGACACGCTACGCGATGCCAAGAAAGCCAATAACTGGCCGGCCATGCTGATGCAGCACGGCGGCTGGGGCATGGGTGCCGATGACATGACGCCAGTTGGCATTTGGACTTCTATGGAAGAGGACGATATCGGCCTCAAGCTGGAAGGTGCCCTGGCTGATACCGTGCGTGGCCGTGAAGCTTATGCCCTGATGAAGATGTCGCCTCGGCCAGCCATAACTGGCATGTCTATTGGCTACATTCCCAAAGAATTCACACTCGGCACCAAGCCAGATGAGCCGCGCCGCCTATTGAAAAAAGTCGAGCTGATGGAAATTTCCCTGGTGACGTTCCCAGCGAATCCAAAAGCCCGCGTGCAATCCGTCAAAAGCGGCGGTTTGCAAATACGAGATGCAGAACGAGCCTTACGGGATGTGGGCTTTTCGCAGCAGGAAGCCAAGGCCATCGTGGCCGGTGGTTTCAAGTCCATTGCTCATCGGGAAGATGATCTGGGCGCCTTAGAAGCATTGATCAAAAGCAACACAGCAATGCTGACGGCTTGAGTCAAGCGTCAGAACCCACATTTATTAACAGGAGCACGAAATGAACAAATATCGTAGTTTTCGCAGCAACTTCACCATCGGCCTGGTAGCTTTACTCAGTGTCATGGCGATCTTTACCTTGTGTGGCCACCCACTGGTTGACCCTCATGTTATCGCGGGTCTTGGTATGGCAGGAGGTTTTATCGGTGAGACCGATTTTGGCTCACTTCAAGAGTTGCTGAAAAAGCAGGGCGAAACATTCATGGAGTTCAAGACTGCGAATGATGCACGCTTGAAAGCACTGGAAGAAAAATCTCCAGTTGATCCGGCAGTGACTGCCGAAGTTACCCGGTTGAATGACGAGCTTACCCAGCTGCAGGCAGATATCACTACCTTAACCAAAAAAACAGCGCGTCCTATTGCTGCTGCAGTGGGTGAATTGACACCTGAACAGGCTGAATACAAAACTGCTTTCCAACGTTTTGTTCGCAAAGGCGATAAAGACGGCCTGGAAGAGTTGGAAAAGAAGGTATTCCAAGCTGGTTCTGATGTGGATGGCGGTTATTTCATTCATGCTGAAATGGATAGCAACATCGATCGCGTTGCTTCTGTGGTCTCCACAGTGCGTGAACTGGCTGATGTGCGTACCATTGGCAAGTCTAGCATTGAAATGCGCGTCAAGATTTCCGGCACAGCCGGTCGTTGGGTGGGTGAAGGTGAAGAGGGTGGTGAAACTACAAATCCTAAATACGCCAAGATCGAGATCACTGCAGAAGAGCTGGAAATCGAACCTTGGGTATACAACACCGCCATGGAAGATGCCGACTTTGATGTTGAAGCGGATCTGACTGACGAAGCCGGTATCGGCTTCGGTGAAGCTGAAGGCGTGGCCTTCGTTTCAGGCAATGGCGTCAAGAAGCCAAAGGGCTTCTTGACATATCCAGTGGTTGCAAACTCTGCTTACGCATGGGGCAGCATTGGCTACATCGCTTCCGGCGCCGCTGGCGCATTTGGAGCCTCAAACCCTGGCGATGCCATCATCAATTTGCTGCACTCGCTTAAAGCGGCGTACCGCAATGGTGCTGTGCTTTTGATGAATGAAACAACGCTGGGCATGATGCGCCAGATCAAGGATGGCAGCGGTAGCTTCTATCTGTTCAATCCTGATCCAACCGGCAAGTTCGGTGGCTACGTGTTAGGCGCCCCTGTTGTGATCGACGACAACATGCCTGACATCGCTGCAAACAGCTATTCCATTGCATACGGTAACTTCAAGCGTGCATACCGCATCGTGGACCGCAAGGGCATCACGCTGATCCGTGACAACATTACCAACAAGGGCACCACTAAATTCAACATGCGCAAGCGTGTTGGCGGCGGTGTAAAGAATTTCGAAGCCATCAAGCTGATGAAGTTCTCAGTCAACTAACCCACAATCCGCAGGACTTTCGCTTATATAACAGGCCGCCTCGTCGGCCTGTTTTCTATTAGGAGCATTGAATCATGAAAGATTTACACACTCGTATCTCACCTGTGCGTGTAATTAGTCCGGTAAGTGTGGCTGATAACACCGCGCAGGTTGGCCAGATCGTTGATATGGCCGGCTTTAAAGCACTTGAATTCCTTATTCTGCTTGGCTCCCTGGCCGATGCAGATGCGACTTTCGTTGTCCTGGTTGAAGATGGCGATGTATCTAACCTCTCCGATGCCGTGGCAGTTGATGACAAATACCTGCTTGGCACTGAGTTGCAAGCTGGCTTCACATTCGCAGCCGACGATACCATCAAGAAAATCGGCTACAAAGGCCACAAGCGCTACGTCCGCCTGACGATCACGCCTGCGAATAACGCATCAGCTGCTTTCCTGGCTGTGGTAGGGGTACGAGGCGGTGCGTACAACGCGCCGACGCCTACCCTGTAGGCTTTCACCTAATCCATTGAGAAAGGCAAACGCCGGCGCCAATAACGCCGTCGTTTTAAAGCATGCATAAAATTCTTGTAAGTTTTAAAGGCTCACCTGATGGCTTTACTGTGATCGAGTACACAGAAGGCGAAGAGGTAGAGTTGAGTGATGAACTAGCAGAAGTTGCTGAAGACGAAGGCTGGGCTGAGCCGGTGAAAGAAAAGCCAGTGAAACCTGAATTGTCTGCAGGAGGTGTTGCCCGCAAGAAAGTAATTCAGGGCGAATTGTCTGCATTAGGCAAAAAATTGAAGTCAGCTGCGGATGCTGATAAACCAGCGATTCAAGCGGAAATGGATAAACTCAAAACTGAGCTTTCAGAGCTTAAATAAATTCAAGCACCCAAATTAAAAATGCTCGGTTTCTCCGGGCCTTTTTTGTTTGTGACCTGAATCAATCAAAGGGTAGAACATGAGCACCTATAAAACCGCACGGCCTGGTCCATCAAGCGAATTCTGGATTATTGACAACGTCACTAGGCAGATCATCGGTATCGAAGCAGCTGATGGTACCCGTAACTTCTTCTCACCGATGCAGGTCACTGCTGCCGAACTGGCGACTCTACAGTCCGCTGGCGTTCCTGTAGATAAAACGCTGCAGTATCAGCTTGATGGTGGCGCAATTTATGGCTGGAATGGCACAGCTATTGTTGCACAGGGTAGTGGGAGTGGAACAACAGGAAAATCAAACGGCATCGCAAGTCTCAAATATAGCGTAGCTAATGCATTCTTTACGTCGGGGAATACTATCGCTGGCGTAATTCCGGTTTCAGGCCCATACGGTGGCGTTCGTTTTGTCTTCGAGAATTTTGATATTGCGAACCCTCTTACTTTGATCGCAAAATGTGCGCCTACACCTGTTCTGAACCAAAATGGCAACGGGTTGACTATGACCCGCATAACTTTTGATAAGATGATTGACGGGGCCACTGGCGCTGTGACTTCTTTAAATGGGGCAAACACGGTTACGCTCCCTGCGGCTGGGTCTTATACAAGCCCGAATGCTGTTACTGGAACGGCTAAAGTTAGCCCTTCCCTTGTCGTGTCTGATATTATTCCCATTCAATCGGTAGCTCGTTCTGATGACCCGGCAACATTCGGCAGTGACATACTGATTTACCTAAGAACTTACAGCGTTCAAACTCTTTACGTCCAGAGTATCACACCTTCAAATCTTCCTCTCAATGGCACTGGCTTATTCGCAGCCAGCGGCCAAGCCGGTACTGACCAGGTTACAGGTGTGGCGAATATCGGTGTGAGTGTTGATCAGTCAACCGCTAAGTCTCTGCCATGCTCCAGTGTGGATATTTTCACCGCAGGCAAGACTTGCATGATTGCAGCGATTGGCGACTCCTATGATGCAGGGGGCGGAGACGGTGGAGGTGGCGACACTAATCAAAACGCCTCATGGGTTAATCGCATGATCAGCAACTTTAGAACGGCATCCTCACCTCTTAGAGTCGCCATGTGGGCTGTAGGAGGTGAAGAGCGAGAAGTCACATCCTATAAGCTACAACTTCAGCAAGCGTTGAATAAACCCGATATTCTTATTAGCAATAGCGCTTCGGTGAATAGTTTTCTTACAACACAAGCGCAGCAAGACTTGCAGTTCCAGGCTGTATTAAGGGACAACGCTTGGTGTAGAGCAAATGGCATAAAACACGTTGTTATGTTGATTTGGGGAAGTAGCGCTGGAATTATGGCGCTGAACGCTAGAATCAAAGCATTTGCAACGGGGAATAATATTACGATCCTCGACGCAAATAGCGCGTTATCTCTTAGTGGAACTGGTGGCGCTGTTAATCCAATATACATGCAAAGCGGTTTGAACCACGCCAACGTGGTGGGAGCGTCAAGACTTGCCGATATATTCGCACCTATCATCTTGGCGTTGGCTTCTGCCTAACAACTTAGTATGAAGTGCCTTTAGGAGACATTGCGCATTACATCAGCTTGTCAGTAATATAGGCGAATGAAACTAATATTCATCGATGAAGCTGGAACGAGCGGTAGCCCGCACGAGGTGGTCACTATCGTAGCTGGGGTGATGGTAGATGAAGGTGAGCAACATTCTTTTTTGAAAGTGATTATTGCACGTGCATTTGATCAATTCGTGCCCGAAAGGTATCGAGAGAATTTCATTTTTCATGCATACGATGTTTTTGGCACAAAATATCGTGAAGGTTGGACAGTTGAGGCTAGGAAAAATCTGCTTTTAACAATGATGTTCTTGCCGCGAATGTTTGGCTTGCCGCTATGCATGGGTATGAGACGACGTACCGCGCCAGGGGTTTTTCCGGAGGAATTAGAAAATTTACTTAAATCAATAAAAGTTTCACTGGCTCAGTATGATCATTTACTTCCGTTTATGGATTGTATTGTCAAAGCGGATGCGCGACTGATTCACGAAGGACCGAATATTTTCGGTCGAGTGATTGCAGAGGACGTGCCCGACGTAAAAAAAATTCTTTTGAAAGCGGGACTATTTCTCAAAAATAGTACATTAGTCTTTGAAGCACAACATCAAGAACCTACACAAAAGCAAGTAAGTGAAAGCATTCAACCCGAACCTTTTGAATTTAAGATATCCAGAATTGATACTGCAATCAATTTTGAAAACAAGTCGGGTGACCCTGTTCTTCAAGTAGCAGATGCATGTGCTTTTGGTCTGCGTAGATTCTTCAGTAATCAACCAATGGGCGAAGAATTTGCACAACATATGCTTGGTGAGGTACCAAATTTAAAAGATTACGAATGCCCAGTCTCTAGTTCGTGTTGGTCACCATCTTGATTTAATTGAATTTACAAACCCGCTTCGGCGGGTTTTTTATTGCCTAAAGGTTGCATATGGGATTAAAGCTAATTACCGCGCCGACGCTATTCCCTGTCACCTTGCGGCAAGCCAAGGTTCATTTGAATGTCGACGGCAATGAAAGTGATGCAGTGATCGAAGAGAAGATCGGCGCGGCTACTGACCTCGCTGAAGGTGAACTCAACCGCCTCTTGCTTCCGCAAGTATGGGAACTCGCGCTGCCATGTTTCCCTGGGGGTGATATCGATCTTATGCAAGCCCCGGTGCTGGAAATCATCAGCATTAAATATATCGATACTGCTGGAGTGGAACAGACGCTTGACCCGATCGACTACAGTCTGGACAACTACGGCGTGCGGCATTGGGCTGTTACAAATTTCGGTCGGCTTTGGCCTATCGCCAGGCAAACGCCGAATGCCGTCAAGATTCAATACCGTGCCGGCTACGCAGATGTGGAAAGCGTGCCGCTCAGTATCAAGCAGTGGATTCTGATGGTAATCGCCACCTGGTTCCAGGTACGTGAGGGCGTAATCATCGGCACGATCATCCAGGAGTTGCCGGATAACTTTATGTCAGCGCTGCTGAACAGGTATCGCATTAGGAGGTTTTGATGGCTATACCTGGTGCGGGGACTTTGAACAAGCGAATCACTGTTGAATCTCTGGAGGTTGGTAAGGACAGCAAGGGCGGCATGGTGGATGCATGGACGGCCCTACCAGGTATGCCGGTATGGGCAGGGATAAAAAACCTTTCCGGGAACGAAAGGGCGATCACTTCCAGTGGCGGGGATACAAAAGAAGCCCGGTCTGAATTCACCATGCGGTATCGGGCAGACGTTACCGAGCAATGCCGCATTGTGTACAAAGGTAAATTTTTCAACATCAAGCACCTGAATAACTTCAATGAAGAAAATCGGATGCTGATCCTCACCTGCGATACCGGCAGCAACGATGGCCGCTAATCAAATACTCGGCCTGAGTGATTTAACCAAATCCTTTAAGTCGCTGGGCCAGGAGATGGAAAAAAAGACCGCCGCCCGTATGGTGGCTTCAGGCGGCGGCGTGCTGCGCAAAGAGGCAAGACGGCTGGCTGAAGCCCAGGGGTTGAGAAAGACCGGGGCGCTGATCAAGAACATCGCCATCAAGCGCGAGCGCAACGTGCCGCAAGGCACTGTGCAATACAACCTGGGTGTGCGGCACGGTAAGGACTTAGGGAAAAAATATAAGCAGCTTGGCGTCGGCAGGAATGGCCGGGTTAAGGTGTTCTATCGAGACAATCCGTATTACTGGTCATTCCTGGAATTCGGTCATCGCATCGTCGCCCGTAATTCCAGTCAGGCCGGCGGCGGTAAAACGACTTACAGCACCCGGCTGCGGAATGGAAAAATTAAACTCCGCACCAGGGTATTCAGGAATAGTTCATTAACAGTACGTAGGCGAAGCCCTACGGGATTTGTCCCTGCCAAGCCATACATTGGCCCGGCGCTGGTTAATAAACGCGAATCGGCCATCGAAGCCATGAGCAAAGTGTTGTTGAAAGATTTAGAGAAGGCGGGCAAATGAGCATCAAGGACACGTTGACCGCTGCACTCACTTCCGTACTTGAGAATTCCTGGGCGGTTGAATTGCCGCCCGATCCGCAATGGCCGGCCAGTGTCTTTGAAGTCGATACCGTTTCGGAAAAGAACTGGGTGCTGGGTGGCGGGTACGATCAGCACACGGTGATCATTACCGTCTTTGCCAAAACGATCACCGAAATGGAAACGCTGCAGCTTGCCATTGATGCCGCTGTCATGGCAATTGAAGGTTACCTGGATGACGGTGAAAGTGGTGATGCCACGTATGAGGGCGACGCCAGCGTCTATGGTTTTTTTGTAACACACACAATCCGCTTACCGCGATATTAAGGAGATCCACCATGAAGAATTCCGGCCAGTCATCCAGCAACCTTACAGCACCCTTGCCTGATTCACTGAAAGACGCGGGCACTATCGATAAAGAAGCCCAGGACAAGCAGGCAGCGGAAGTCAAAGCCGACCTGGTGAATGCGATGAAGACTGACGAATTTGCAGGGAAGGGCGGTTCGTACATTTTCGACCCGATCACTAAGACACGCACCCTCGCTCCCGCTGAAGAATAACAGCAGCAAGCCCCGACCCCAGGCCGCTTATGCGGCTTTTTTTATGCCTGAAAGGAATTGAGCGATGTCCAAATTAAGCCGTAATCTGTTGCTGCTGTTTAAAATCCAGCCGACGATTGATACTGACCCGATCCCCACTGCCGGTGCCAATGCAATCCTGGCCGGTAATTTCACCATCAACGCGATCCAGGCGCAATTTGCCGACCGCGAAAACCTGCAGCCTTACTTCGGAAATTCCGGCAAGGTGCAAATTTCGGCGTATTCCACTGTCAGCTTCGATGTCGAACTGGCGAGTTCTGGTGTTGCCGGTACGCCTCCAAAGTTTGGCCCGTTGCTGCGGTCATGCGCGATGGCGGAAACAATCGTGGCATCCACCAGTGTGGCTTACCACCCCGTCACCATTGGCGATGAGATGGCGACCTTGTATATGTACCTGGACGGCCTATTGTTCAAGATGCTGAATTCCAAGGGCACGGTGTCATTCTCGGTTGGTGCGGGTGGTATACCGAAGATGACCTACACCTTCACCGGTTCCTTCAGCAATCCTGCGGATGCCGCATTGCCTTCTGGTGTGGATTACAGCGGCTTTACAGCACCGCTCGGTATCAATAAAGTCAATACACCTTCACTGACTATCCACGGCGCTGCTGTGAAAGCCGACACACTGTCTATCGACTTGGCGAACAATGTGATCTACCGCAACCTGATCGCCACGGAAAGCATCAAGATCACCGACCGATCACCATCCGGCCAGACATCGTTCGAAACTGAATCGGTGGCTTTCAAAGACTGGACTGCCATTGTGCGCCTGGGCACGCTTGGCCCACTGGAACTTGTACATGGCACAGTCGCCGGCAGGATCGTGGAGATCGATGCCCCCAAGGTGCAGCTGACCGAACCGACACTGACGGACTCAGACGGCATCTCCATGTCCAACTACAACCTGACATTGCAGCCTGATACCGGCAACGATGAATTGGTCGTGACGTTCCGGTAGTCCTTCAGCACAGACAAGTTTAACTATGCTCGATAGCGAATAGCTGAAAGCGCAACCAGGCCCGCCCCATGCGGGCCTTTTTTATTGGGATCACATCATGGCGTTCAAACTCGCAAAAAAAAGAACCTTCAAGGAAACCGTCAAGGTACACCTGCCGCTCGGCGACGGTAAGTTCGAAACATCGGAATTGAAAATTGAGTACATCAGCCCGCCTACGGATGAGCTGGATGTCCTTCGCACCCAAGGGCAGATTGAAGTCCTGAAGAAAGTGATCGTGGGTTTCGAGGGTCTGGTCGACGATGCAGGTGCTGAAGTCGGCTTTGATGAAACCACCCTAAACGGATTCCTGGCTGTTCCCCAGGCCGCGCATGCAGCTGCAGAAAAGTTCTGGACATCTTTGTTCAAGGCTCCAGTAAAAAACTAGAGGAGGCAGCGCGACATTGGGCCGGTAAGCGCGCTGTCGATAAGCCTGACATACAAGTCGATGACAACGTCATTGATGGCCTGGTAAGGGCGAATGCACCGCAGGAAGTGATTGATGCTGCCAGGCAGGCGTCTCGCCCGGAAGTAGTAAAAGAACCCGCGTTCGAGGTCTGGCCGGAAAACATGGATGCAGTGTTGTTCTTCTGCAGTCTGGGTACTCAATGGGAAGTAGTGGCCGGTTTCTCCAGCCTTTATTACGTAGGTATCCCATCACCGCGTATCGAAGCCAGCATGAACCTGAACGGCATCGCTGCCCGCAAACGCAAACAGCTGTTCCATGCAGTCCAGGTGATGGAGCGCAGCGCGCTTAAAGCATTAAACGCACCCTCTGAAAAATAGGATATTTATGTCAGCTCTTGGAAAGCTTGTTGTCAGCCTTGCGCTGGAATACGCTCAGTACACCAAGGGCCTGGATAAGTCCGACCAAGCTTCCCTGCAGTTTGCCCGCAAGGCACAGAAGAATTTCGACCAGGCAACCAACTCGCTGGGCAACATGGCAAAGGGTGCCGTGGGTGTGGGTGCTGCGTTCCTGGGCGTCAACAACATCATGGAGGGATTGTCGCGATCAATCGATGACCTGGCGAACCTGGATGACTTGGCGCAGAAAACAGGCTCGTCGGTCGAGAACCTTTCCAAGATGCAGAAGGTAGCGAAGCAGTTCGGCGCTGACTTCGGCGCTGTCGATTCCTCCATCAGTAAACTGGCGAAAGGCCTGGGTGCTGTCGATGATGCATCAAACAAGACCACCTCGGCCCTGCGCGCGCTCGGTATCACCTCAGAATTCTATCGTACCCATGATGTATCGGATGTCTATATCGAGGCCGCCAAGCGCCTGCAAAACTACCGTGACGATGCCAGCAAGACCGCGCTTGTCATCGATATCATGGGCAAGGCCGGTGCCGAGAATATCCCGTACCTGAATGACCTGGCAGAAAACGTCGACAAGATGTCTGGTGTGTCTGCTGAAGCTGCCGCCCAGGCCGCCAAGTTCCAAGATCAAATGGGGTTCCTCAAACTCAAGACCGATGAGGCATTCCAGTCCATCAGCAATAATTTCCTGCCCGGCCTGAATGAAATCATTTCGAAATTCATTGATGGCACAAAAGAGGGTGGCCTGTTCGTCGGCATCCTGGAGGGCATTGGTAATTACACCAAAGTGTTCTGGTTAGGTAGCGAGGCAACGCAGCGCAAAGACCGCATGGAAATCTTGACGGAAAACATCAAGATCGCCGGCAAGGAACTGGAAGCCCTGGAAGCACAGATGAATTCCTTCGGTGCTGGCCGAAACTCCCTGGATTCCGGTGATGGTACGTTTGCCCGCAAGGACTCATCGGCATTCAACAAGAAGCGTGCCCAGGTGCTGGCAATGTCGCAGGAGTTGCAAAAACTCGCCATCGAGCAAAACAAGAACATGGCGAGTCCGTATGTCTCGCCCAATACAGGCAAGCCATCCGTTGCTTATACATCCGGGGAAGCATCTAACAGCGCAGCATCAGCAAAAGCGCTGGCGAACACTTACGATTCCTTGATCAGCAAGTCACGGGATTACGTCACGGCCATGCAATACGAAAGCGTGGAAGGCGAGAAGCTTTCTGCCGGGCAGAAGCTGGCTGCCGAGTTGCGCGAGTTCCTGACTAAAAACACCCTGGGCCTGACCAAGGCTGAAATCGAGGGTGTGAATGCCGCCATCTCCAGGGTGACCGCCGAGGATTCGCTGAATCGTGCGCAAACGGATCGCTTTGAGCGCGTGGGTGTTTGGGTTGAATACCAGATGCAACTCAATGAGGCGCAAAAAGCACACACCGATGGATTGATGCAGGCAACGCTTGCATACGACGGCCTGGTCACCAGTGAGCTTGATCAGCTGAAGTCGCTGGAGGAGCAGCTTAATATCCTCAAGTACGGCAAGGTCGCTACCCAACAGATGGAAAGCGCACGCCTGCTGGAGGCCGCTGCCGCCTTTGAACAGAATGCGGTGTATGCAGAACAAAACGGTGTATCTGCCGAAAACATCAAGTCCATGCGCGACCGTGCGCAGGCATTGCGCGACCTGGCATCCGCACGAGATCAGGTGGCAAATAAGCAGGTCGAAATCGATCAGCTCACCAAGATTCAGGATTTTGCCAACGACACCTGGCGCAGCTTGGGCGACGGTCTGACTAATGCATTATTCCGTGGGTTCGAGCGTGGCGAAACCTTCGGTAAAAATTTCTTCACTTCCATGAAGAACCTGGCGCAGACCACTGTACTGAAGTTCGCCACGGACTTTGTTTTCTCGCCGATCAAGGCGGGTGTAGCTGCAACTTCGATGGGGGCTGCCGGCACGGCCAGTGCATCCGGCAATGGCTATGGCACGCCGGGCATCATAGGGACTGGCAAGAGCATATTTTCTGCGATTACAGAAGGGTTCCAGTCTGCCAATGCCTCTTATTTTTCCGCCATTGCGAAATTCGGCAGCACTCTAAGTAGTGTAGGTCTTGACAAGCTGGGAAGTCTTGTCAGTGCAAATTCGGTGATCATTGGTAAAGCATTGCCCTATGCCGGCGCTGTTATCAGTTTGCTGAAAGGCGATATCAAGGGGGCGGCACTGCAAGGGATAGGCGTTGCAATTGGCACTTATTTCGGCGGGCCTATTGGTGGTGCCATCGGCGGGGCGATCGGCTCTATGGTGAGTGGTATGTTCGGAAGCCATGTGTCTCGTCCTAAATATTATGCCAATACCACGGTGTCTGACGCTGGCAGTTCGTTGCTAAATGCCTATACAAATAGTGACGGGAAAAAAAGCAACACCGTGGCCTCCGGGGCTGGCAATGGTATTGGTGACACGATTGCCCAATATGCTAGGGAGCTTGACGGGGCGGTAAAAGACTTTGTTTTAGGTATCAATTACCAGCAAAAGTACGATACGTACCTTTTATCTGTTGGCAATGCCATCAGCAAAAATGGAATGAATGCTGATGTCACTTTCAAATCGAGTGGTGCTGGAGATGGAGTTGCAAATGCTTTTCTGGTAGCGGTTCGTAAAGGTTTGGTGACTCTGCCTGAATACATCACCGAGCTTATCAATCGATCAGACAATGGTGGAACGGCTGCGCTGGATAATGTCATTGCGATTAAGAGTATTTACGAGTCGCTGGCTGATCTCCCTCCAGTCTTCAGATCCGTTAAATATGCAATCGATGAGTTCGCAAATTCCGATAGCCTGGATTTCCTAAATAAACGGATTACGGCTATATCCACATATACCGATTTATTTTATTCACAACAGGAAAAGCTTGACACTCTGCAGGCGCAACTAACTACACGCTTTACCGATCTGGGTAATGTATTACCTGCGACGCGTGAAGGATTGCGGGCTTTAATCGATGGGCTTGATACCACAACATTATCTGAATACGGCGTGTTTAATGCCTTGGTCGATCTTGCCCCTCAATTGGATGCGTACTACAAGGCGCTGGAGTCACAGGCTGATATTACTAAGCAAGCTGCCGCTGCAACGAATGAAATGATTGACAGTTTGCTAGGTACTGACAAGTTCTCAAGCCTGACAGACTACCTTCGGTATAAGGGGGTTGCTAAGAATTACGGTGCTGCTTTCGCTTCGGATTTCACCTCCAACCTTAGCGCCGGTTTGATTAGCAATGACGCATCGGGCAAGACAATAACAGCGACTGGTTTGAATGATCTTGTTGCAGAACTGCAGGCACTTAGAAGCGACGTTAAAGCAGCACTATTGCCAGTAGCTATCAATACCAGTGATGCAGCCAAGGTGCTGAAGCAATTCAATGGTGCAGGTATGCCACCAGTACGTGATTTTTAAAAGCGAGTAACTAAATGTCATTGCAAATTATTGCTCCCGTTTTAATTACGGATAGTCGGCTGGTCAGTTCAAACGTCCCTGAAAATGACTTGCCACTTTATAACCCAGCCGCTACTTACGATCTCAACGATTCCGTCATGTTTTTAGGTGCCGACACACACAATCTCTACAAGTCTCAAATGGTGGGGAACATCGGCAACCTGCCAACAAATGATATCCAGGGTGACGTAAACAATCCACCGACCCATTGGTTGCTGGTTGGTAAAACCAATCGTTGGCGAATGCTGGACAGGTCTATATCAACTCAAACACGCTATACAGATGAGCTGGTCTATGTGTTCAAAAACCTGGGGCCATTCGATTCGGTTTTCATGAATAACCTGGAAGGCCAGTTTGTCAATATCAGAATCATTGATGATTTTGCCGGCGTTGTATTTGACCAGGAGTTCGCTCTCGTTTCTGATCGCGGAGTTACTGATTGGTACGGTTTCTACTACACACCATATCAAGCTTACAACGAGTTTTACTTGCGGGATCTCCCAAAATATATCGATGCTTTGGTTGAAATTACGATCTCTAATCCGGGCGGTATGGCTGCATGTGGCGAATGCGTTCTTGGCCTGGGGCGTGAATTGGGAGACTTGCAGTTTGGGGTCAAGACCGGAATCAATGATTTTAGTCGAAAGACAAAAGACGATTTTGGCAATTGGCAGATTACTGAGAAGCCATATACCGATTATGCAAATGTATCTCTGTACGTGCCATCGGATAGTGCATTTGAAGTGAAGCGATTCCTGACTGAGCTGCGGGCAAAGCCCATCGTATTTATTGGGAATAAAGACCGCAGGACTACATGGATTTATGGCTTTTATACAGACTTCTCCGAAACCATTCAATACGCAACGGAATCGGTCTTTACTATGGAAATGGAGTCATTGACATGACAATCTCGCAGCACACCATGGATGTTTTAGCCAATGCCCCACAACCGAACCAGCCAAGGGAAATTTTTAATCCAAATGCCTTTGCACATGCGGCTATCCTTTACACACTTAGCCTGGAAATAAACCAGACGGTAGCTTCATTGAATAATGTGCCCACCTCTGCCGGATCGGTGACGAACAACACGGTCAGTGTCGGTACTAAAAACTTTGTGATAGACCCTGCTAAAGGTTATCAAAAGGGAATGACAGTAAAGATTGCTGCAGATATTGCACCGACTCACTGGATGCTTGGCGATGTGATTTCGTATAACGATGTAACAGGTGCTTTTCAGGTAGAGGTTAGCAATACACAGAATCCAGGCGCAACTGTCTACAGTGCATGGACTGTTAGCCTTGCCTTCGGCGGCTCCACCATAAGTGGCGGGGACGTACAGAACCAAGCCTTTACAGGAGCCAATGCAACGGGCACAGGCACGGCATATGTAATTACCCCCAGCCCGGCCATTACTGCTTATGCCGCAAACCAGTCGTTCTTCGTGACGTTCAATGTCGTGTCTGGTGTGGCCCCAACCTTACAAATTTCTGGGGTAGGAAGTCCGCCAAACCTGGTCAAGCAGCTGGTAGATGGCAGCTATGTGAACATCACCGCGAATGATATCCCGGCCAATCATCGCAGCCGGGTGACATTGCTTAGTGCTAATCAAGCGCTCGTGGAAGACTTACCTCCAGCCAAATCAGAAGACTATATCCTGATCAGAGAGGAGCAGCCAAACAATACTGCTGGTCAGAACTCGGTTGGGGGTACCTACTCAAAACGCGCTTTGAACACAATTGTTGCGGATACAGGCAGCAATGTATCGCTTGTAAGTGGGGTTATTACCCTAGCACCTGGTAGATATCGTTTCCGTGCACGCGCTCCAGCTATCGATTCAACCAAACATAAAGTGCGTTTAGCCAACACGGCAGACACGACCTATACCGTTGGTGTCAGCTCCTATAGTGGCAGCACAAACGTCAGTACCGATTCTGAGGTAAGCGGACGATTTACTATCGCTGCGCCAAAGACCTTTGAATTGCAGCACCGGACATCCACTTCAAATACAGGTGGTTTCGGTACACCATCCAATTTCGGGGATATCGAGGTGTACGCATCCATTGAATTATGGAAGGAAAAACAATAATGCCATTCGTCAAAGTTGAAAGTGGAGTAGTGGTACAGAAGCAGCTGCAGCGGCAGACCGGTTTCATTGAGGTCGGTGATGAAGTTTGCTGCGGCATGGTGAGTAAGCCAGGTGGTGTTTTCGTTGCTCCTGATCCGGATATCGAGACCGTAAGGGCGATTGTGCGTAATGATGTCAGGCAGGGTTATGAAACATCTTGTCTCTTGGCCGTCACTGCGTTAGGAATTTTCTGGGACGGTGGCTTTGAATCCGCAATCAAGCTGGACGCAGCACAGCGATTAAATCAAGCAGCCAATCTGCCCGATGTAACCTTTTTCGATTCTGAAAACCAACCGCACCAGTTGTCTTTTGAGGATGCGCTTGAAGTGATTATCACGGTGGCTGCAACCTTCCAATATAAGCTGGCAAAAAAACAGGCTTTGATGCGCACAATTGATAGTGCTAGTGCTGAAGACCTGCTAGATATTGCTTGGGTGGAAGAATGAAGCCGGGCTGGATTACCGAGGCGGAAAAGTACATCGGCCTCAAGGAAGTGCCCGGTGCCGGCAATAATTCCACCATCCTGAAGTGGTGGAAAATCATTAAACGGGGCGGCATTCAATCAGACGCGGTGCCGTGGTGCGCCGCCTTCGTCGGGGCCATGCTGGAAACTGCCGGCATCGCATCCAGCCGCTACGAATCTGCAAAATCATATCTGACATGGGGAGCCATGATTACCGTGCCGGTGTACGGATGCGTGGTGGTATTCACGCGCGATGGCGGTGGTCACGTGGGATTCGTGGTGGGCGTGGATGAAAAGGGACGACTGATGGTGCTGGGAGGCAACCAAGGCGATACGGTCTCAATAGCGCCGTTCGAGCGGTCAAGGGTGGCAGGTTATCGCTGGCCTGCCGGGGTTAACTTCATCCTGGAAGCGTTGCCGATTATGAACAGTGCTGCGGCCAGTTCAGCAAATGAAAAATAATTATGGGGATGCACTATGGCTGCAGCGCTTGTCTTGTATTTTGGTGCAAACCTCGGGCCTATCATATGGGGTTTGCTGAACGTTCTCTATGCCATGACAGCCGGCGCGCTGGGCTATCTATCACGCACCACATCACCTGAAGTAGACCTTGGCTTTAAACCACGTGTTTTCATTGTGCAAACTCTCGCTGCAGGCTTTGTTGGCTCTGTAGCGCTGATGCTTTGCATGTTGCTGGAGTGGAATGATTACGCCACCCTGGTGCTGGTCGGTTTTTTCGGTTGGATGGGCGCGCCGGCATCAATGGTGATCATTGAAAAATTCATCTACAACAAACTAGGGATTACAAAAGATGCTGACCTGCCTAAAACTGGTAATTAGTTCACCCAAGCTGCTATGGGGCTTCATCACTGGTAAGCCGCAATTGTTCCTGACTTACTTGATGCTCGGCGGGCTGATATGCCTCGGTGCTTTAGTGGCCGTCCAATGGGCTGACAACAAATTGCTGCAAGTCAAAGCCTCGGATACTGAAGTGAAAGCTGCAAAGCTGGAGACCTCATTGACCGGAGTTAAAGGCGACCTGCGCCAGCAGAAGGAAATCAACCAGGCGCAGGATGAGCAGATTAAGTCGCTCAAAGATCAACAAGAGTTGAACGAAAAGGCGTTAGAGAAAAATTCTGCCGATCTTGAAACCAACAAAACAAAGGTAAAAGTATATGAACAGCGACTTGAAAAGCTCGAAAAAACCGACCCGGCATTTAAAGCACTTAGTGATACTCCTCTGCCTCCTGAGTACAGCCGCATGCTCAACGCTGACAAGCCCAAAGCCAGAACCCGAAATAAAGGTGGTCACTAAATACGAAAAGCCGGTACCGCCTTTGCCATTGATCGAGCAATGCGTGTTCCCGGATATCTACTACCGGGTGGTAGGCGACGTGCTTAAAGCGCGCGATGCATACCAGCTGGCGCTGGAGCGTTGTTCCGATAAATTTAACAACCTGGTGGATTGGGCGCTGGGAAAGAAGTAGTAATAAAAGAGGGGCGACCTGGTGATGCGTCAACATCACCAAGCCCCTTTTCACACAGATCAAGCCTGTGAGCCAGGACTAGGCCCCTCACCACGTCGACGCGGCGGTGGGAGCCTAGCACAATAATCTCAACATGAGAAAGCTCACATCATTATGCAAGCACTTCCCGTAATTCCCTGGATCGGTGGCAAACGCCGCCTGGCCGCTCAACTCATTCCCTTGTTTCCTCCTCATAGCTGCTACGTAGAAGTATTCTGCGGTGGCGCTGCCCTGTACTTTCTCCGGCCTGTACCTGCCGAAACTGAAATCATCAACGACATTCATGGTGACCTGGTGCGCCTGTACCGGGTGCTTAAACATCACCTCCAGGAGTTCGTCCGCCAGTTTGAATTCGCGTTAAGCAGCCGCGAGATATTCGAATGGGAAAAGATGACTCGCCCCGAGACGCTTACCGACATCCAGCGTGCCGCACGCTTTTACTATATGCAGCACCACGCATTCGGCGCGAAGGTCACGGGCCAGAACTTCGGCACCGTCACGACAGGAGAGGCGGCAGGACTTAACATTTGCCGCATTGAGCAGAATTTGACGGCAGCCTGGATGCGGTTGGGTGGGACGTGCATAGAAAACCTCGCCTGGCGCGATTGTGTTGATCGTTATGATCGACCGCACACGTTCTTCTACATGGACCCGCCCCATTGGGAAACCGAGGGCTACGGCGTCCCGTTCGAATTCGACAACTACGTCGACATGGCCGCCCGGCTGCGCACCATGAAAGGCAAGGCCATGATCAGCATCAACGATCACCCGGCGATCCGGAATGTTTTCGCGGGCCTGCCTATGCTGGAGTTAGATATTAAATACAGCTTGCAGAATGGTGGCGAACAGCAGACGTCCGGAGAACTGGTTGTAACCAATTGGGATACGGCTGCGATGGGTGGTTTATTCGATGGTTTGTGATGCTGTATCGAGCATAGCTGGCAGTGACTATGTCTGCCGGCATTTCACTTGTCCAGAATAGATGAAACTGACTATGTGCGATCGACACGCTGCAGTATAGATAACCCCGGCTATGTTTCCGGCAGCATAGTCGGAAGCGACTGTGCTGCCAGGCCGTGCGTGTAGATCCTATAGATGTAATCAGCTATGCTTCAGGAGATGGGTTTCAAGTAAAGCTGCGAATACTGCCAGGCGTTCGGCAGGTGGTAGGTCTTTGTAGGCATCTGCCCAGCGCTTGGCTTTACGCTTGATACGTTGCCGATCAGTGAAGTCCTTACCGGCATACGTCGACCAAAACTTTGCGGCTGGTTCAAAGTTGAACCATAGCTTCTCTGTTCTTACCCCGCCGCGAGTCATTACCTGAAATTCGAATGACCGCCAGTCGCCCAGCAATTCATCGTACAAGGCAGATGGATATCCACTGATGATTACGGACGCCTGCACTTTTCGCAGGGTGGCAATAAGCTGCCGATGGTCTTCCTCGGTGTATTCGTGCTTGTATCGATGATTGCCAGTCCGGGTGCTTAATAGATAGGGTGGGTCGGCATAAATTAATACCTTGCCAGATCTACCATAGTCGAAACTGTCTAGCATCGATACTGCGTCATCGTTAAATAATTCGATATCGCGTCCACCACAGTCGAATTCAGCTATAGCCTGGGCGGATAGGTCGATGCCAATTGAGCGCTTGCAGGGTGGCTTGAGCTTCATTACTACGCCGCTGCCGAGGTGCGTTTCGATATAGGTATCGTGGGGTGGCATCAATCCGATGATGGCCTGAAACGCGCCGGATGCTGCTTTGCTGCCTAAGTAGCCCATCAAATTTCCACTGCCGGCATTACGACCAATTTGGTTATAATGTCGGACTGCAGCGGTTTTATATTTTCGGAATTGCGGAGCAACCTGTATTTTGCGGAGCGCCGATTTTTATAAAAACCGCTGAAACCCTTCTGCTTATTGCCTTGCAGAAGACCATGCCCCCGTAGCTCAGTGGATAGAGCATCCCCCTCCTAAGGGGAGGGTCACACGTTCGATTCGTGTCGGGGGCACCAAAAAACAGTCCATAGCAATTCACTTCAATTCACTTTTTATATAAAAAGCAACCTATTAGTAATTACAGCTATTCACTTCTATTCATAGTTGTCCATTGACATCCACAAAAAATACGTATAAAAAGTGTATAAATAGCATTTATACATATCAATTTTATACGTTTTGGATGTTACATGGCCGCAGAACTTCTTGATGACAAGAAAATCAGTTACGCAAAACCTGCTGAAAAGCAGTATACCCTCCGTGACGGAAAAGGCCTGTTTGTCCTCATTCATCCCAATGGTTCTAAGTACTTTCAATTTAGATCGACTGTGGCCGGCAAGCCTAAGCTTATTCAACTTGGTGTGTATGGAGTAATTTCACTAAGCCAGGCTAGGGAAATGGCCAGGCAAAACAAATCTCAAATCTCTAATGGCAAAGATCCTGTTGTAGAAAAGAAGATTGCAAAGGCAAATTCTATACTTGCTGCAAATGCTACTTTTAGCGCTGTATATACGGCTTGGCTAGCTGAGAAGTACATCTCACCGGCATATCACAAAAAGATCAGTTCAACGATTAAAGTTAATGTACTGCCGAGACTGGGGGAAATTCCTATAAGTCAAATTACTCCACCAGTTATTAAGTCTGCTCTGAAAATAATGGAGGCCAGAGGCAGCATTACCTTGGCGAAGAAAACCAAAGCCTGGCTGAAAGAGATATTCGATTATGCAACTGAGGATGGGCTGAGGATTGGGGATAATCCAGCCAATGTGGTAAAGATTAAAACACCGCACGAGAAAGAACATTACCCATCGCTCAAAAATAGAGTTGATGCAGGTGAGTTCATGCGAAGACTTGTTGAGTACGGCGGGAGGGTCGAGACTATTATTGCAATTCAAGTCCTTATGTTCACAGGAGTAAGGCCCGGGGAACTAAGACTGGCTGAATGGAACGAATTCGACCTAAACGTAGGAGTTTGGGAAATCCCATCTAGCCGGATGAAGATGCGCAAGCCTCATACTGTCATGCTATCAAGTCAAGCAATTGCTCTGCTGCAGCAGCTTAAGTCCCTTACTGGTTATCAAAGATATGTCCTACCTGATTTAACTGGCAGCAAACCCATATCTAACGCTACATTAATTATGGCATTGAGGCGTGTTTGGGTAGATTACAGAATTGTTCCTCATGGCTTCCGGCATTTCTTTAGCACCCAAGCCAATGAAAGCCGGCTATTCCATAAGGATGTGATCGAGTCAGCGCTATCTCATGGAGACGAAAACAAAATACGCGGTACTTACAACCAAGCTGAATATAGGACTGAGCGTGCCAAACTTGCGCAATGGTGGGCTGATGAATTGGATTTAATGCGGAATGGAGCAAAGGTACTGCAGATAAAGACTGCTTAAAATAAAGGCTATATCGAGAAAGGGGATAACCCGATATAGCCCTGTACCTACAAATGGAGATGAGTAGAGATATCTACTTTAGTGATTGACTGTAAAGGGCATATTTCCAAGAAGTAATTTTAAGTATATCTATGTAACAGAGTTTTACCGTCACTCATGCGGAACATGAGTAAAGCGGCAACGCTGGCTTACTTTGACGGGAATGCCAGCGAAGCCTAACCAAACGCAATACTGACTAGGAGTATTACATCATGGCTGTCAACAATTCTACAGCAACAGAAATTAAGCTTGTACCACATCCATATTTTTTAAATAAATCAGTCAGCCTTCCTTCAAAAGGAAAATTGAAGTGGCTGGGTGGTTCCCTTGGGCTTGCCGGCCCAGTGCATGAGGATGTTATAGATGATGAAGGCAATCACCTGACAATGGATCTTTCGTCATTATTGAATAGATTGAATGAATTTGAAGGGTTTCGTGATCGCGAAAAAAGAATTCCCATCCAAGATAATCTAATTAGCAACTGCATTGCAGCGCATAAATACAATTTGCTAACTCCTGATGAGCTCTTAATTTTTGAGAGAAGTCCCATTTTTGCGGAATACCTTCTGGCTATCTCATCAAATGAAATGGGGGGGGTGAGATGAATCCACTTACTAGAGAAGCCGCGCGCGCATTAGCTAGGGAAACTGCAACAGAAGCCGTTGGACTGCTAGCTAAATCAATAAATGCTTGTAATGTTTTAGGCCGCCCATATCAGTACTCGCAAGAGGCTATTGCCGATTTCACAAACGTGATCGCACAAATAATTTCAATTGTGGAAACCGGCGATATTTTATTGACACCTATTTCTGTGGCCAGGATGGATGAAGATTTCCAGGAGTTCAAAAATAAGTTATTAGGTCGAACGGGAGATTGATGATGCAAGAAGAGCGTTATGGCACCCGCGATATGACTTACTCCGCATGGCATCGGCGCATGTCTACTCGCCGTTTTGTTGGCATAGAAAAGGCGCAAACCCTATCCATGATCGATCTGGATGGTGCTTTATACGTCGAGTTTGATGATGGATCTAAAGAACCAATTGCATTAATTGAAACTGCTCAAGACGTTGGCCAGATGAATAAGCCAGTTACAGTGACTACTAAACTTGCTCAGAGGTCTGGGTTGCCTTGCTACTGTGTTTTATACAAATGTTCAAAAAAGGTTAATCCCGCAGATCCAACTTGGCCAGACATCGATTATTTTCGAATAAAGAGAGTATGGCCAAAGCCGGATAAAAATTGGCGGATTGTTCAACCAAACGAGTGGGCTGATGCATTAATAAAAATCAGAAGTTGGGCAAGTATCAAGATAGATGCAAAAGCAGCGAACGATGCTAATTATTGACCTCGTGAGTTATAGATATGAGTGAATCCCATTCTGAAAATGCTCCAAAAAGGGGTAGAGGCAGGCCTAAAAACAAGGATGATCCTGAAATAGCGCTAATGGATGAAGTCATTGCCAGGACGATGTTTCAATTGTTGTCTTGGGGTTTACCTCGTAGATCTAAGGGTACGAAGCTCGGAATTGCTGAAGCCATTGGTAATGCTGCTTTAACAATTCTCAAAAGAAGTGATTCATCTGGATTGGCCTTGGGTCCAGAAAGAATTGAGCAAATTTTTGAATTATGGTTTGCAAAAGAAACTTCAAGGAGGATTTCTTCTAAAGAATGGCCGATGCCTCAAAGATGGCGCTATGCAAAAGAAACATTGAAGCAACGAATTCCTAATAAGACCTTAGACCTCGAGCAGTTGGTTAACATTCTTCTGAATAACAATGGAGTATGGCCGGAAAAATTGACCGGCTTAATCCCCCATGGTGATCTTGAGTTAACACCTAGTGCATGGGAAAAGCTAGGTTCTATGCCAAAACTCAAATAATTCAAAAAAAGGGGGTAATTAAATACTGATCACAATTATCTAAAATTACTCTAGCACTGTCCTAATTAGTTCAAGGCTGTGCAAAATGTCTAACAATCTCATCCGAATCTCCGATTTACAGAAAAAGATCGGCTTATCAAGAAGTGCCATTTATTTAAAAATCAGCAAGAAATCTCCAAAGTACGATACTAATTTTCCACAGCCAGTAAAGTTTAGTAATGCAAAAAATTCTCCTGTTGTATGGGTGGAGGATGAAGTTGATGCCTGGATTGATTCGTTTATTCAATCCAAGCGTAAAGCTGCATAACTCAAATGGCTGCGCAATCCCAACACTCAAGAGTTGATCGCGAGATTTATTTTCGCGGTTATTTAACTTTGCAAAATATCAGAGGGGCTTGGCACGCATCTTCAAAAGAAGGCTCATTCATCGTTATATGGGGTGAAAAAGCTAAGTGCTGGGCTTATCTACATCAATTCGATCCTATATCCCAAGATACCTTGGTAAATGAATGTCGTCGTCGCATTGCTTACATTGAACACGATCATAGAAAAATGGACTGGATTAGGTAATGCATCGTGGATACGTCAAAGTCTGGCGAAAGATTGAGGACAGCGGATTGATGCAGATACCAAACACATTAGCGCTTTTCATGTTCATTCTGCTGAATGCAACACATACACCCCGAAGGCAAGGCAGTCCTCATGGCCTAATTGATCTTAAGCGTGGTCAGTATATGAGTGGCAGAAAAGTGTTGGCGATCAAACTAAATCAAACAGAACAACAAATAAGAACGGGTTTAGACCGCCTAGAAAAGCTTGAAATTTTAACCATCGAATCCACCAACAAATTTAGCATCTATACCATTGAAAATTATAACGTTTATCAAGCCCATGAGGAATCTGATAACCAAGAGGCAACCAACAAACAACCAGCGAATAACCAGCGAATAACCACTAAACAAGAATTAAATCATTTAAGCATTGAAGAAAATACAACACCCGCTTCTTCTCATAAAAATAAAAAAAGGAAGGAAACAGGCGTCACTTTGATCCAATTCTTAGACCAATGCAAAGCTAACAAAGTGAGACCTATTGAAGATGATGACCCCATTTTTTCTTATGCCGAGAAAGTTGGAATATCAGTTGAAATGCTTTCTGCATGCTGGAACGAATTCAAAATCGCTTATATGGGTAAACCAAAAAATTATTTAGATTGGAGAGCTGCATATCGAATGTCTGTAAGGAAGAATTATTACGACTTATGGTACATAAAAGATGGTGAGCTTGCTCAATGGACTTCAGCTGGTGAACAAGCGAGGAGGGCTGCCGCATGATTACTTCAGAGTTGCTATTACCTCCAAATTCCGCCGAAGCCGAGCAATCCGTTCTCGGTGGTTTATTAATCCAAAATGATGCAATGGATCGGATTACCGATGTTACGGTCGCATCTGATTTTTATCGGCACGACCATAAGCTAATATTTGAACAAATATCGAAACTTATAGAGATCAATCAGCCGGCAGACATCGTAACGGTAGCTGAGTCACTGGATTCAATTGGGAAGCTTAATGATGTTGGAGGTATTGCTTACCTTGGGGCTTTAGCTCAAAACACTCCAGGCGCAGCAAATATTCGCAGATACGCCGAAATCGTACGAGAGAAATCGATGCTCCGATCACTCTTAACCCTAGCGGCAGAACTTCAATCTGCGTGCCATGGTGTCGAAAGCGACGCTGAAAAACTTGCACTTGGTGCGGAAGAGTCAATTTTCCAACTTTTCCAAAAGCAGAATGGTTCTGAGCAGCAACTCGATCAAGCTGTCGACGCTGTCCTGCAAGATATAGACAACCGAGCTGATCAGGAAAATGGATTCTCAGGGCTTGCCACCGGTTTTGATAAGTTCGATTCATATACCGGCGGCCTTGAGCCAGGTCAACTTGTTATCGTTGCCGCGCGCCCAAGCGTCGGTAAATCTGTATTTGCTTGTAACGTTGCCGATCGGGTTGCAGGATCTGGTAAGTCCGTCCTTTTCCATACTCTGGAAATGTCATCTAAAGAAATTGGCATGCGTATCTTGGCGGCCAGGTCTGGTGTAAGCATGCATCAAATGCGCTCAGGTACACGTGAAAACAATCATTGGGACGCAATGACAAAAGCGAAACGAGAAATTTTCAAATCTAAACTTTTTATTGATGACCGGCCTGCTATTGCAGTGAATCAGATCCGGGCAAAGGCTAAGCGGATTCGTCGCCAGCATGGCTTGGATCTTGTGGTAATCGATTACTTGGGACTGATGACTGGAAAGGGCGATAACCGCACCCAGGAAATCGGATCCATTTCCCGCGGTCTCAAGAATCTTGCAAAAGAACTTAATGTTCCAATCATCGCTTTAGCCCAGCTAAATCGAGGTGTTGAAGCCCGTCAGGATAAGCGACCTCTAATGTCTGACCTCCGAGATAGCGGAGAAGTTGAGCAGGATGCAGACATTGTGCTGATGCTTCACCGCGAAGAACTTTACAACGACGCAGATGAGTTTATCGGCATGGTGGAAGCATTACTTCGTAAAAACAGGAATGGACCTACCGGTGATATGGACCTTAGATTCGAGAAGGAGATATCTAAGCTTACTGACTATACGGGCCCCAGGATCAGAAGTCGATCAACAAGCCCTTTACGTAAAAAACAATCTGGATTTGATAGTTAGGAATTGGAGAAATAATCATGGGATGGGCAGCCGTACCGTACGTATTAGCAGGAGCATCGACAGTAATGTCGGTGATGGGCCAACAATCTGGGGCAAGGAACGAACAGGCGCAGCTAAATTACCAAGCCGACCAGGCAACCGCCGACGCGGAAGCCGAACGCGGTGCCGCCCAAGTGCAGGCGCAGAAGATTCGCAAGGCAGGTAAGGCAACTGCCGGACAGGCCCGGGCGTCTCTTGCTGCTTCAGGTGTGGATGTGAATGAGGGCACGGCTAACACAATAAATGCAGAAATCATAAAAAACACTGAGACCGACGCGTTAACGGCCATTCTTAATGGAGATTACGGCGCCAAACGTAAGCTTGCGCAAGCACAGGGATTTGTTCAAGAGGGTAAATTAGCAAGAAATGCGGCTAACGTTAAGAGCGTAAGTAGCGTGTTATCTACTGGCGCCAAAGTGGCTAGCGGCTGGAAAACAGTTTCTCAAGGACCTAATTTAACCAATATCAATGACGGCAATTCTATGAGCTATGGGAACTACGCATGAAAATCCCAATGGGGGAATTTGGCTATTCCCTAATTAAGCCACAATCTGGAATTGTATCTGTAACTAATGCTGGTGCTACTGGTGAGGCTCTCGAGCAAGCAGGAAATGCTGGTAATGCCATAGCCGGTACTATGCTTGTAGAGCAGGCCGCTGAGGAAAAACGAACCGCTGCAGTAGCATTAAAGGCTAGAGAGGAAGCAGATAAAGCCACTGCTGCAGGTGTCCTGGTTTCCACAGAAAATAATCTTGCAGATCTCCAGCAACAATTTCAGCAAGATATATCGACTGGAAAAATATCTAAAGATGAAGCCATGGGTAAATGGCGTGAAGCATCCTCGAAAGTTACCACTGATAATTTGAGGTCAATGCCTGATAGCCACGCTGTAATTGCCAAAGCACAAATTGACAAGTTCAGCGGTTCATTCACTAGGGATATTGATAAAGCCGTTTTCACTAAAAACGTTGAAGACATAAAAAGTGGTCTGACAGTTACTATGGAAGGACTTGAACGCCAGGCCATGCGCGATTTGCCTGGTTCGATTGCCAAGCTTGATCAGGTATTAGATAGCGTTGGGCCTTCTGCCCAGTATTCCGCTGATGAGATTGCAAAGATGAAACAGGGCTTCCGTGAGAAAACCAGCTTTAATCTTGCTTACGATCACATACACTCAAATCGCGAAAACTCGAAAGCACTTTCCAAAATAGAAGGGTTACTCGGTACGGAAGCATTTTCCGCACTTGATCCACATAAAAAGTCCGAGCTCTTTAATACGATCGAGACATACAAATCGGCAAATCTTCAAAAAGCAGAAGCTGTCGCCAACAGGGCAGAGCGAGAAAATGAACGCCGGCTCAGAAGTGCAGAGGCATCATTTAACACCTTCCAGTCCCTATCGGATAAGGGTTCGGTCCTTGATCCTGCATACATTGATCGAGTCCTGAAAGATACTTCCGGTACCCCCTTCAACCAAGGGGTAAAGATCATAGCCCAGCAGGCTAAAGAAACCGGTGGTATCGCCATGCAGCCTATCCGGCAGCAGCAAGGCATGCTGGATGCGATTGATCAACAGATCGCAACAAATGGACGAAATCCCGGGCTTGATAAACGGCGTGAACAGGTTGCTAAAGTCCTGAATGCCTCTAAGCAGGATATTAATGAAGATCCTTTGCGTGCTGGGCTGGAGCGTGGTGTTATTTCACAGATTGCACCGCTGGACATGTCTAACCCTCAAAACATTGCAGCATCTATCACTAGCCGTCTACAACAAACGGACACAGTCAGCATGTGGGCCGGTAAAACAATTTCTCCTCTCGATGCCACCGAGGCATCGGGTTTGAGGGATATGCTCAATACATTACAGCCTAAGGCTAAATCCCAGGCCATCTCACAGATTGCAACCTCAATGCCTCCTAAATACGCTAGCGCCTTGGCTTTGCAGCTTGATAAAGATGATCGTGCTTTAGCATTGGCTTTTAATTTCGCTAATTCCAAAACAACCGGGGCAACTAATTTTTGGGGTAATCAGACAGTTCCGCCCAGGAATACATCAGAGCTGATTATTAAAGGCTCGCAGGCTATAAAAGACGGTACCGTGATGAAGGATGACACGAAAGTGACGGGGTGGAGAGCCACAATTGCGAATAAAGTCGAAGGACTATTCCCAAATGAAGAATTATCCAAAGCTACAAAAGACGCCACATACCTGATCCTTGCCGGCATTTCACTAGAAAATGGTGGGAAAGTTGGTTCAGATGATATCGATAAAGCTTTCAGATTGGCAATTAGCGGTGATGTGATTAAGCATAATGGCAAAAGGTTGCCTGCGCCGCCGGGTGTTGACGAAGAACAGCTGGACAAGAAGCTGCGCTCTGTAAGTCCGGAGGATATGAAAGCCCAGGTGCCTGATGGCAAAGTTAGAGCCGGTGGCATAGAAATACCTCTGGCAGACTTTCTACAAACACTGCCTGGCCAAGAGTTAGGTTTTGCAGGCAACGGCCGCTATTCGGTGATAGTGCGAGGGCGGCCCGTTGTGAACACTGCAGGCAAACCCATTTACATCGGAGTGCAATGATGGGGCTTGCCGATGCTTACCAGGATGAAACTGACCAAGCGATTCAAACTACTGCATCACTTCCGCTTGATCCAACAAAGCCGAAGCCAAAACATAGCGGGTGGACAACTATCCCACGAGCGTTAGGGGCGGCCGGCACAGAAATTTCTGCCAATGTACTAGATATCGCCGGTGCTTATGGAAAAACAGTAACGGCGTATGGGGCAGCATCATCTTCCCCTTTCGGTCAGACGGAAGAAGAGAAAGCCCAATCAGTAGCAATGCAAAACCGCTTGGCGGCCGGTGAAGACCTATTCAGAAATCCTCAATCTGAAAGCTTGTATACCTTCGCACGAAATCTAAGACCTGATCCAAGCACGGCATCTACTGCTGAAAATATTACATTCAGCCTTACCAAAGGCTTAAGCAAAGCGATCGGCTCTTCTGTGATTGCAGGCCCTGTCGCTGGTATTACTGCTTTCGGTACAAGCGAAGGCCTTGCCACTTCAGAAGATCTGGCTGTTGAAGGGGTGGATAAAACTACTCGTACTAAAGTTGGCACTTTGACAGGAGTATTGACGGGTGGCAGCGCTTTGATACCGGTCGCTGGGTCCACCATTGGAAAAACTATTGGGCTTGCAGTAGTGGGCGGTCCCGCTGCGTTTATCGCGCAGCAAGCAGCAACAAAGGAAATACTCTCCAATGCAAACTACGATGACTTGGCAAAACAATATGATCCTTTAGATCCAACTGGACTGGCCGTTGCAACATTACTTCCAGCTGGCTTTGGTGCTTGGGCAATGCGTGGCGCTAAAGCGCCTAAACCGATTAAATCATCTTCAAAGATAGATTCACCTCAATCCGATGTGGAAAGCTCATCCACGTTGGATGATAGTGGCCTGGTGCCCACAAATGAACAGATTGATGCAGTCATGACGCACCATTTGACATTGACCCGTGATATTCACGAAACAACCGATCCTAGGGAATTTGCACTAAAAAGCCTGCAGCAACTCCATGACGCTCACACAAACGAGATTGCCGAGCTGTTGCCAATTGCCGGTAACAGAGCGGAACCAGGTGCAGTTTCTACAATTAAGGCCGAGATAAGCCGTATTGATTACGATCTATCGCAGCTAGATCAATATTTTTCTTCTGAGGCCAAACGCCTGCAAGGTGATGGGCTATCGCGTAAGCAAGCGGAGTCGGCATCCAGAAAATTAATTGAGGACAAACGGCAGGACCTTCAAAGCCGCAGGAGTCTATTAGATGATCAAATAGGTTTGAATGCTGATGCAACCCAGGCAGAGCAACGGATCGCAGTATTGCAAAAATTGAGGTCGGAAACTACATCAAAGATAGAGCAGGCAACTAATGGACGCTTCGAGTCTGAACCTCCAATTTTTCTAAATTCTGATGAAATGAACGTCTCTGATTTAACGGCCGAAGAGCGCTCAGGGCCGCAAGAGTTAAGCCCAATACAAGCCATTGTCGAGAGAGTCCAGACTTTTTTAGGCGGTGATACAGAATCAAAAGAAAGAATCAAACATCTGGATCCGCGCATTGAGTCTGCTTTGAATCGAATTGAAGAATTAAGTGCTAAAGCTCCGGACATGCATGTAGCAGTTAATGATCAGGGTGAAAGAGTAGACCTTAAATCAGATCTTGATGCTGTAAAAAGGGAAGTAAGGGAAGGAACCGATGATCACTTGGGAACTATGGATGCTGATCTCTTGAAGGTAGCTGCAGAGTGTTTTCTTACAGTTGGTTCGGTATAAATAAATACATGACGAGGGCGAATAGAGATGCGGCAATGAGCATCCATGCAATTACTTTGATCCAGTCTCGAGTGTATTTCCAACCCTGTTTATAGCTGCCAGTAGTTAGCGTGCCGACAATCGGAATGATTGACAGCATAGCCAAAAGTATCAGAACGTATTTGAGGACTTGAATCATGCATAGCAAATGTATCACAGCAGTTAAAGCAGCAGCAAATGGCAGAGAAATAAACGATTACAAGTTGCAAAGGATTGAAGAAGCCATCAGTAACAGTATGCATAGTTTAGCCAGGCAGGATCGCCAACGTTGGGCTGGATTAACGCGGGAAGAACGTGTTACGGAAGCTACTCAGCATGCAATAAAGGCGGTAGAAGAGGCAGCTCAACGCAAAGAATTGCTGGCAACAAACCAAATTCTCAAAACCGAAGAAACCAACACTCGCATTAAACGCGCTGCGGACTTAGAAAAGCTGACTCGATCGCGCGCTCTTATCCGAGATATCGAGCACACCGATGCATATACCCACGCAGTCAGAGACGAATCAATTGCAGGACTGACAGACCTCATTGATGCCGCGGAGTCTAGTGATGGGACAGGACAATTGCGGAATCTGGCCATGAAGATTTGGGATTTGGATAATCCTACGATGACGGCTGATATCGTGCGTGAAGTATTCAGTAATGCAGCTGGTAGAACCGCAAATCTAGTTGCTAAAAAAGCCGCAGATGCCTGGTTGGCTACAATAGAAAATCTTAGGCTTAGATTTAATGCTGCCGGCGGAGATGTCAGAAAAGTATCGTATGGCTATTTAAGCCAGATCCATGATGCCGTAAAGGTGGGAGCTGAAACTGCAGAGACTTGGGCAATGAAGGTTTTGCCCTTGCTCAATCGTGAGCAGTATGTAAATGCCGATGGCTCACTTTTAAGTGATGCCGAGTTAGTTTCTATGCTTGAGGCCGCTCACGAAACCATATCTACCGGGGGTATGAATAAAAGCGAACCAGGAGCATTCAAAGGGCCCGGTGCTAAAGCAAATCAAGGTAGCGATGCTCGTGTCATCCATTTTAAGGATGGCGATGCCTGGTTAACTTACATGCAGGAATACGGCTCGGGCTCGCTTTACGATGCCATGCTTGGCCATGTGGGAGTCATGGCAAAAAATATTGCATTAGTTGAAAGGTACGGTCCCAATCCAGAAATGCAGTTTCGACTGCAAAATGATATCGCTGAGAGAGCAGACGGACGAGGTACATATCGTAATCGTTCTGCAGGGAATACTCCAAATGCCTATTGGGACATGCTCACCGGGGCGACCGGCACCCCTGAAAATCCAGTCATTGCGAAAGCTTTTCAGGATGCGAGAAACGTCCAAACAGCGGCCAAGCTTGGTGGTGCTGTAATTTCATCCCTGACTGACGTCAGCACCGTTGCAGCAACTCTTCATTACAACCGATTGCCATATTTCGAAATGCTGCGCAGCGTAGGCCGGCAGTTCGATAGTGAGCATCGAGACTTTCTAACATCACATGGCGTCATTGCTGAACACCTAACAACGAGTTTGAACCGTTGGACAGGTGATAACTTAACTCACAGTTTGACGGGGCGGGTGGCTTCCAGTGTCATGAAACTATCTTTCATGAATGCTTGGACGGATGCACTGCGAGGGGCCTTTGCAGACACGATGATGCAAGGATTTGCCAAGAAAGTAGGGACAGACTGGCAGGATCTCGATGAATGGGATAGGTATCTGATGCAGCGTAAGGGTATTGATGAGGTGGACTGGAGCGTCATCACCCAGGCGAAGCCTACAGATCGCAATGGTCTGCACTATTTGACCAAAGATAGCATTACAAGTACTGGCCACGAACAATCTAACCAGGTGGCCAACAAATGGATGGCATTCGTATCGGACGATGCACAATATGCAGTGCTTAATCCTGATATGGCCACCAGAGCGATCGTAACGGGTGGCGGAATGCCAGCCGGCACCATAAGCGGGGAAGCGGCGCGCACTCTTATGCAGTTCAAAAGCTTCCCGACAGCTATGATTACCAGGCATTGGCGTCGAATATTCGAAACCCCACAAGGATTAGAAGGAGCTCCACTTGGATATGGTGCCCGCAGCTCGGCTGGAGCTGCTGTTAATCGAGTGACGTTACTTGCTGGCTTAAGTGTTTCCGGCATGATGCTAGGTGCGGCTGTATTGCAGATCAAGTCAATGCTTGCGGGCAAAGATCCCTTGGATATGACCGAGGAAGGTTTCTGGGGGCGCGCATTAACCCAAGGTGGCGGACTAGGTTACTTCGGTGATCTTCTGCTGAAAGATCCGACCGAACAGCATGGAAACAATTACGAACAAGTTGCTGGATCCGTATTGGGGCCAGTTGCAGGATCGGTTGCCGGGTTAGGGGGTGATTTGCTGTTAATGAATGCATGGGAGGCCGCCAAAGGCAAAGAGACGCATATAGCTGGTGAGTCATTGAAATGGCTTAATTCGCAGCTTCCGTACGCTTCGTTGTGGCAAATCAGGGGTGTTTGGGAGCATTGGTTTCTGCATAACGCGCAAGAGGCTGTTAATCCGGGCTATCTTTCTCGGATGCAGCAGCGCGCAATGCGGGATTATGGCCAGGATTTTTTCTGGCAGCCTGGTGAAGTTGTACCTGATCGGGCTCCAGACTTAACAACATCAATAGGAGAATAATTGTGAGCGAATCGTTTGTTCCGGAAATCAGTGAAATTTCAGTACTAGATTATTTGAGGTTGCCGGTAGAAATCAGAAGGGAAGTTTTTATCAACTTGGCGCCAGTCCATAGGCTCGCTTACATCGATGCCTATTGTGAATTAAATGCCGCTGCATTGGCCCAGGGGGCAATCATGCAAAATATCGATACTGACCCCCTGACCGAGATACTCAATGCGGATAGTAATCGCAAGGAAAGAAATGCTAAGTTCATAAAACAAAAACTGGAACTTGTCCGCTCAGATACCCAGCCAACTGACGGCAAAATTGAGCCATTTAAAGATAATTCAGATGAGTGACACGCTTATAGGATCAGTACCAAAAAGCGAAACTGCTGAAATTCGAGTTATGAGAAATGAGTACAAAGGGCGGCAAATTCTCGATGTTCGTTTATGGTATATCCCCAAGTGCGGTGGAGAAATGGTGCCTAGCCAGAAAGGATTTTCATTTGATTTCAGCAAAGCCAAGCTGCTTGCGAAAGTGTTGAATGAAATCCAATAATCCCGAACCCACCAGCAAAGATAATCCACCAGTAAAGTTATCGCGCGCCCAATGCAAAACGATTAACAAGATGGCGCATCAGAGGGCCATTCACCTTTTCCCAGCTTATGAATACAAAAGAGGATTCAAGGCTAGCCAGGAAAGATATCGGGTGTTGTACGAAAAGCTGATGGCAGTAGGGAATCCATTTGAGGAGATAGCCGCATTGATCCAGGAACCTAGATTGGAAGCGGCTACAAACAGGCTTAACAGGTTGCAGGAAATGAAAAGCAAGCTGTTATCGATACCAGTAAGCCATCCTTTCGCCTCTCGATCAAAGTAAAGCCTCGCGCGTTTTATATATAAGTCGAATTTAAGGTAAATTGTTACTCAATATCTTAGGGAGTTAACAAATAATATGTACTTCGAAGTCGTTGGTACAAATATAAGAATTTTAGGTTCAATGCATGCATTTCCAGTAGGTGCCGTGGGAATTCCGCAATTCGTTAAGAGTGCTTACGAGTGGTCGGATGCTCTGATCTTAGAGCATGATGGATTAAAGCTTTTACCTCATTTCAAGATGGGCGAATCCGATACAGCCCCGCATGTCTTCGATCCAGACACAATAATGGCTATAAGATCATTTTGGCCAGATCATGAACTCTTCAATCCTTTAGATAGAATTCACCCTTGGGCCCTCTTTATACTAACCTCTGGTTTCAGTCTTGAGTTTGTTCCGGGTGTTGAAGCATATGTCAGCGAAATGGCTGTTCGAGATAATAAATCGATTACATATTTCGAAACTACTCAAGAGACGATTGCGAGCTTGCAGTGTGCACCTCTGGAAGAAATTAAGCCTGCAGTCGAATTTATAATCAAAGACCGCACATGGCAAAAGAATAATCTTCAAGAAATGTACGAAGCGTGGGCGTCGCGAAATTCCTTGGCTTTGTATAACGCAGCAGCGAAATCCCCATCATTTTCATATCCTGGGATGAAGAGCGCCTACTTCACCAATAGAAACTGGGATTGGGCCAAGAAGATAGACGACTTTGTGGAGGTCAAAGATAAAACTCTAATTGTGGTTGGAGCTCTGCACCTTTATGGGAAAGAGAGCCTTCTGGAATTTATAACACATGAAACAAAGCTAGTTTCTTGATGAAGAAAACTCCAACTACAATCCATACCACCGAATTAGATATTGAGAGTCTCACGGAATCCGTCCGCGGTATTTTTACTCTCAACTTTGCCCGTATGATCTATGCAGGAGAATTAGACCCTAACAAGTCCTTAAACTATGAGGAGTTCAGCGCTTTAATAAACAAGGTGGGAGTAGATGTTGATAGTGCATTGGAAATTCATATTGATGATGGCCCTAAGAAAATCACCTTAATAAAACATTGCCTGGATGTTAGCGATAAAGCATCTGCCGTAGTTATTCTTTGTACATTAATTGAGTCTGAAATCAATTCGATCATTCGCATAGTGATGCGGATTAAAGGATTTGACCACGGTGTTATATCTCAAGCGATTCAGGGTGCCGACATTACGACGAAGTTAAATGTCTTTTTGCCGCTACTTGGGCTTGATTTAAGGGACCGAATGAAGCAGATTGCTATGGAGGGCTTTAAAATTAGGAATCATATAGTGCATTTCAAAGGTAAGCCTGACATCAACTATAACGACAAATCAGTCCTCGGAGACCATAGAATTATTAAAGAAAAATGTGAAAAGTTTTTTAAAAATAATCCCTTTGACGTCATTGAAAAGCACCTCACTACTTTTTCTCAGGAAACACTGATACAAAATAAAGAAATACAACAAGCCCACCATCTTTATAGCTCATTAATAAAATAATGAGGTATTAGGCTAAGACCTATCTAATCCCTCACAAGGTTGCATCAAGTCAACGGCTCACCTGCTGCACTTATGCGTACAAGCGCATTTCGCGCCTCGCACACAGGACAGGTGAAGTAAAAACCATCCTCGTCGATTGCGGGTTCGGCTCGATCATATGTCCATTTAACTTTGCAGGTTTGGCAAGTCCACATGCAGGGATTGTCGCTGTGGAATGTTTCACTGCGATTGCAGCATGAGAATTGTCATGCTTACTGAAAAACAACACGAACAACAATACGAGTATATGATTACTTATTGATCAATATACTTGAGCGAAAAATGGAAACTGTTATTTATGCAGTTCTTGGTGGGGTGATTGCCTTTATTATTGGCCAAGTCTTTTTAAGATGGTTTATTGAACCTGTCCAGCACTTTAAGCAAACGAAATCAGAAATAGCTCATTTATCAGTAGCCTCTGCCCACCAAATCTACAATGCTGATGCTATCCCCATAGAAATAAAAGAGGATATTTATCAAAAATTAAGGTCGCTCTCAGGCCAATTGCATGCTGATTTGACTTCCATACCCTTATATCCAATCACAAGGTGTGTATTTCGACTTCCCAAAGCTGACAATGTTTATGAAGCGGCTACAAACCTCATAAGTACCGCCAACTGGATCCACAGCGTAAGTGAAAATAAGTATGATCACATCATACTCAACATGCAGAAGGCCTGCGACAACTTGGGAATTTACATTGAACCTAAGGATCGGGTTGATCGTTCTTTGTTAAATATCCCATGATCGATGCCATTCCAATGTCTGCTTTGGGTCGATAGCGGTCATTAGTTCTGAGAGTACGTACATTTTTCACTATTAGTGATTTATATTGTGCGATTAAGAACTGCCAGCACAAATGCTTATAAAATACAGACTATCTGTGGTTTTTAAGCAAGATCAAAATTTAATCTAATTACTTATAGGGTAGTAAGTGAATTTATATCTTTGGAGCAAACCTCTAAATTCTCATTCTTTAGCGTTACTAATTGAAGGCGCAAAAATAATTGAGCAATCTTGGTACGGGGCCAAGGTGTATAAATTGCGTGATGGCAATTTCCTAAAAATCTTTCGCCTGAAACGTATTTTTTCAAGCGCTCTTTTATTTTCTTATTCTCGTAGATTTTGCTTGAATGCCGAACGACTAAAGCGATTAGGAATACCAACTGTAAAAATTATTCAACTCTACAGCTTTCCCAAAACTAAATTTACGGCAGTTTTATACGAACCAGTCGAGGGTAAGTCTTTACGGGAAATAGGTGGGCTAGGGCCTGTATCCCTGGAAATTTGGAGACGATTGGGGTGCTTCCTTGTAGACCTTCACCAACGGGGTATTTATTTCCGGTCTTTGCATTTAGGTAACATCATTCTTATGGAGAATGGCTCTTTCGGGTTAATCGATATATCTGATATCAGCATTTATCCCTGGGCATTACATCACCACACTAGATTACGGAATTTTAAAAGGCTTTTTCGCTACGAAGAGGACCGACATATTTTTGGTGAAGAAGGAAAAAAATCCTTAATATCTGCTTATGCAGAAAGATTAATGCCGGCAAGTAAAGACTATGTCCATAGAGTTTTGGATTAACAGTAGGCCAACGCACCTATGAAATATGAGCTTAAAATCTGCCTCATCGCATTTATTGCATACTCGCTTCTATTTTTACTTACCATTTATTCTTACGACTGGTTCATACCGACACCGAGTTTTTTATTAATTGCAATTGTGATCTCGGTAATTACTTCAGTTAAGGCATTCTATAGTTGGTCCTTAAAGCTCCCGCGTTTGCTGAATACGCCCCTTTCTTTCATAGTAGGCATAATTACTTTGTATGTAATATTTTGCGTCTCAGGCATAACCACTAATTTTTTGGGTAAAACATTTCAGGAAAAATTATCTGTTATTTCATATCATAAAGATTATCCGGAGTGCGGTTATCGATTAAAACTTAATGGATTGAATCCACTTGGTGGGTTTTGCGTAGTAGAAAAATTCAAAAATCGCTTAAACAATGATGCCCATGTAAATCTAATAATAAAAGAAACAGTTTTAGGCAAATTAGTTGTAAGTATTAGACCAACTAGTTGTCGACAAGTGGCTGCTTTGGGTCGAAAGCGGACGCTGCCTAGTCTAACCTGGCAAAAATGAAATCGTTCATTACCGTACGGGCTTCTAATTCTTGATCCACTAAGCTTAGATAGTATCGCTTCATTTCTGTAGTCGGCTTCTCGCCGGCATTTGCCATATACAGGCGAAACATGTCATCTAGTGCCTCCCTGGTTTTCTCTAGCTGAGCATGTATGGCTTTCCAATGCTGTTCCCTGGTAAGCCATTCGGTAAGTTCATCAGCAGTATCTTCGACTTCACTCATTTCGTTTCCTGGATATCCTGAAGGTTAGATTTATACGCGGCCCCATAGCTAGGCGAGACTTAGCAATTCTATGCTGCCACTTGTCCTGAAACTCACCCTTCATTAGCAAGTAAGATCCGTCTTCAAGCAGTACTGAAAACGCTTTAGTCGGGTCATCCTTTTTACGTAAATCAAATAATCTCTCCTGACCAAAGCTGACAGACGCGACATACTTGTTGCGCCTCGGCACTCCATCTCGATCGCTATGCCACGCTACTGAATCGTTTTGATCTCTATAGTAGTTTAATAGCACGCTATTAAAAGTAATCCCTGAGATAGACTCTACCTTTGCCTTAATCTCTAATAGTTCAAGCGTCCATGGGAGAGTAGGGGAACCTTGACCTTCTACTGAGTGATCAGTATTCGGATCTCCGTACCAGGCCGTCAAACGTGGAGTAGTTACAGTCTTCCCATACATGAGCTGAGAAGTCTGCACCCAGGGAGTGTCGTTAAGAAGCACCTTGAGGTATCGCTCGCAGTCAGCTTTACAGATAATGCTTGGTCGGTAGTCGAATATATCGGTAGTTACATCTTGGTGTTCGCTTTGATCTGATAGAAAATTCAGCTGCTTCATCAGAACACCTTGCGCAATTCTTTCCAATCACCCGTGTAATTGGGGCTTTTAAGGGCGCGCTTCATTGACCAGCCATTTGCGACGCCCTCGGACGCAAGCTTTACAGTGCCCCGACCGTACTTGGTATTCACCCGGTCAAGCGCCGCCATAAGGTTGCTGGTCTTTTCCTCATCATCTGAATAGCCGAATATGTCCTGCTGCAGGCCACCTGCCGGCACCAGGTCCATCAGCATTACCCCCGCTTTTTGGTAATAAACGCCGTCCTTCCATAGCTGCTTGAGCAACCATAGTGCGGCATTGGCTATGTGAAAGCTGGAATCGGTAGGAGAGGGGAGGCCAACCGCCAAGCTGGCGCTGTAGTAATCCGCCTGGTCATGTGGGCTATTCATGATAAAAGCGTAGACAGCGCTGGCATATAGGCCTTTCTTGCGAAGTCTCTGACTAGCATTGGCCGCATGCATGCTGATGGCTTCCTGCATGTCTTTGATGTTATCGACGCGCACGCCAAACGAGCGGGACGACATTACCTGTTTAGCTTCTGGCAGGCCTTCTTCCAAATCGAGCCACACCTCGCCATTCAATTCCTTGACCGTGCGCTCAAGCACTACGCCAAACTCATCCCGGATGCGTTTGCAGTCGGCTCGCTTGAGGCGCAGCACGTTTTCAACGCCGAGCCGGTTAAGTTTTTCTTCTATCTTGCTGCCTACGCCCCATACCTTTGATACTGGTAGCTTCTCCAGGATGGCATTCAGTTCGGCTTCGCTCATTGAGGTAAGGTCGCAGACGCCATTCATGCCTGGCGCCTTCTTTGCGCAGTGGTTGGCAAGCTTTGCCAGCGTTTTGCTGTGACCGAAACCTACGCAGATAGGCAGCCCGGTATCTTGTTTCACGGTATTCTTGATCATCTGGCCGTATGCAGTCAGGTCACGGGTATATCCGGTCAATTCCAGGAATGACTCATCAATCGAATATACTTCCTGCTTAGGGGCGAACTGGCGAAGGGTGGTCATAAAGCGATTGCTCATGTTGGCGTATAGCTCATAGTTAGAAGAGAATGCAGTAACACCTAGCGCTTTGGCTTCCTTCTCCAACTCAAACCACGGGCGGCACATATAGATTTCAAGCAGGGCCTTGGCTTCCTTGCTCTGGGCTATCACGCAGCCGTCATTGTTAGAAAGCACTACGACAGGTTTGCCTACCAGCTCCGGCCGGAATACTTGCTCACACGATGCATAGAATGAATTGGCATCGCAGAGGGCAAACACCCGCTTATAGGTCGTTGACGACATGCTTGACCACACCCCATATAACTAGCTCTTGGCCTTCAGCAAATTCGATCGGGCCATAGTGCGGGTTCTCGGATAGCAACTTCACCACATTGCCACGTTTGTAGAAACGTTTGACCATCAGTTCACCCTCGACGACTGCAACTACAATGTTGGAGGATTTAGGCTTCGCAGACTTGTCGACAATCAAGGTTGAACCTGGATAGATGCCTATATCGACCATTGAATCCCCAATGACCTGCATCATAAAGGTAGCAGGCGGGTTAACTATGAATCGCTTATTAAGATCCAGTTCCGCCAGTTCATAGTCCTGTGCAGGTGAGGGGAACCGCGACTGGCCAGCTGATACCCTACCGCTATAAAGCGGCCGCGGGACTACAGAAGGATTCAGACTTGCCTTTAGAATGGTGGGTATGATATTTTGCATCGGGGTTCCTGTTGTACGTTCGTACAGTTATGAATCCTACCGATTAATTTTTGAGGTGTCCAGATGACTGAAAGCAGGTCGGAACTAATAGAGTGGGAATTATTGACGGCTGACTGGCTGACAACCACGACAGCGCTGTCTGAAGCTGAAAATGCGCTAGATGAAATTACTTTGAAATATTTAGAAGGGACGGGTGCCCGGCCTGGCCGGGAGCTAATCGAGCGAGTGGATGAATGCCGGCACCAGGAACATCAGGCAACAGGGCAGATGGATCACTTTATTGCGGAGCTGCCATAAAAGCAGGCCGTCTGATATCAGATTCTACAAAGTGCAATATGCCTTGGCTAGCGAATCATCATTTTTAATACAGTTCATACCCATATCAGTATTAGTGCAAAGCATTTCTGACCATCGCTTATGGCTTTCACAAGCATCCAAATCCTGGAAACGCGCTGCTACAAAGCATTGCTCTTCACCAGCCCCGCATATTACGTAACGTATGTTGGTTTCGTTATTGGCATGCTTAACGTCTCCTGTGGTAGATGTTGAGCACCCAGCAAGCATCAATATGCATAATGTTATTGTTTTCATGCTTCTCCCTTCAAAAACAACTCAATATTTTATCAATGGTATAAACCTGCCTGGAAAGGTTAACAGTGGGTGCCATTTACAGGGTCCCATTGGTAAGGGTCATCAAATGAGACGGATACTGCCTCAAATAAAAGCTGCTTTCTTCCGGCTTGGCATTAAGCCATCCTTCATAATCAATGTCCTGCAGTATCACCACCATGCGCTTCTCGTCTTGGGGTTTATGGTAATTCTTCATGAACTCATGATCGTCAGCATTGACTGTCAGCATGGTGAAGCTGTGGAGTATTTGGGCAGTTTGCGGGTTTTTCCAGCTGGACCATAAGCCTGCAATGCCCATAGGCTTGTCATCAGTCCTGACTATCCTTGTCGGTATAGCTTTCCCTGATTGCCAGTCTGGCTCATAAATGGCTTCAGCCGGAATGATGCAATGACGGCTCAACTTCCAGGAATCGCGGAAGCTTGGCTTTTCGTGGACTGTTTCTGACCTGGCGTTGTATGTCTTGCGCGCAATCTTGTCATCAGTTGACCAAAAGGGGATTAGGCCAAAACAGCCCGGCAGCACTTCTCGTCCTGGGACGGCCTCATCGCCAACGTCAGCAAATTCGTGCTTACGAATGAATGGGCCTATGTAGCCTGGCCAGAGATCATCCCTTAATTTCAGGTCGGAGATATCAACGCCGAAGTGATCCTTGAGTTTGACTTTGTTGATTACTGGTTCGTAATGAGAGCACATCTATTGGGATTTCCTTTTGTTTGCAGCTTCCTTCCGCTGTTTCCTATAATCCCAAGGCGCCAGGGTCGCTGTATCTGCCCATAACCCCCTGCCAGCCATCTGCGCTAGATACTCCTCTTGGGCATAGATCGATCGATCTTCCACTTCCTGCTCTTTTTCATACTTTTTATAGTGCCAGGCCATTCCTAGCTTGATCTGCCGAAGATTACAGTCGACGCCGGCCACAATCACTTTGCCCACGATCCGATCGTACCTATCCTTCTTATTGCCATCGATCGTAGCTGCTTTTCCTTCAGCACAATCGGATAGGGTCTTTTTTGATTCATTTCCAAAGGCCTGTTTCTTCTCAGGGGCATCTATGCCGGCTAGTCGTATCTTGTAGGTTTGGTTATCTGCAGTTAGCAGCTTTACTGTATCCCCATCTGCAACAGTAATGACTTTGCCACCCAAGTCATAAGCCCAAGCTGAGCTACATGAGATTAATGCGGTTATAGCAAAAAGTATTTGAGATTTCATTTTGATAATTGAATATTCTATCGATAAATCCATAAGGCTGCGGAAGCGGTGAGATTCGAACTCATGAAGCCTTAGAAGGCGGACTTTTAAAAGCTTGAGGTTCAATGTTTCTGCATCGTTGCTCAATACAAAAAGCAATTCGGTTAACCTGGATTTTACTTAGGGCTTGGCCATTAGCCCTAGTGAAAAAGGCGTTGCTGTTTTTGCCATTGATTACAGGAATGCCACCTTGTTTAGTTCTGGTAATAAACCATCCCGGTATAGCTAAAATGGGTTTTGTAATCACAGGTTCGCCAATTGATTTGGTAAGCCACGCTTGCAGCCATGCTGCCTGTCTTACAGCTTGATCTATAGGCTTACTCTCAGACCATCCAGGGAACGATAGCGTAGAGCCGTTATACATTACCTCACGTTTCAATACCTTGTCTTTACCAGGCTTAGACCTGCCTTTGGTCTCAACTGCAAATACTCCGTTAGGTCCAACTACAATGTGATCTATATTAAATTTTTCCGCTGGGAAGTCATGAAAAACCCAATAACCTTCTCGCATAAGAAGATTTAACTCTTGACCTACATACATTTCTGCATCTAGGCCAAGCATGTATTTGGCTCTTAATGAAGTGTCTTTATACGTTTTAGATAGGAAATAGATAATTGATCCCAAGCCTAAAGCCACATAGAAAAGCAGTATGAAAGAGCTGGGCGGCTTACCGAATACATATCCTGAGAGGGCCATGGAATAAATTAGAACCGGCAACATAAAAAGTACCATCATATAACCCATTACATCGCTAGTAAGCGTATCAATCTTATTTCTTACAGACTCTCCTGGAGGTCGCATAAGATTGTTTGTAAGTGGGTTCTGTCTTGATGCTTTTATAACTGCCCATTCACGATATTTAAATAAGATAGCAAAACCTAAAGCAGGTATTAAAAAAACTATCATGGGTATCAATTGTGCGATCGATGTAGACATTTAGATCCCGTGCGTCGAATATTTCACAAATCATCATAATATGTCAGGCCGACTCATAATCTGGTGATTTTCATTTAATACTTTCAAGCAATAAAAATGGGGAAAGAAGAATCATGACAACACCTGATACTGGCAACGATGATTCAAGCGGCTTCTGGAATCGGTTTGGGGTTCTGCTTCTGGAACGTTTCTCCAGCCCACTGATTTCAACATTTGTGATTAGCTGGTGTGTAACCAATTACAAGGTTTTATTAATCGTCTTGGGCAAGGGCGATCTAGACGACAAGCTAGGTAAGCTTGATTACTACTTCACTGGTCCGGTATTCCAATTTCCCGCTAACTGGTGGATTTATGGAATCCCTTTAGTTATGACCTTCTTCTACATTTTTGTCTATCCTGAAATTAACATTCGCGTAATGAGGATTGTGGACAACAACGACGCGAAGCTAAAAGCCCAACAAGAGATACATCGCTACAAGAAGGTTGTTGATCAACTACGGACGGAAAATGCAGGGTTGGCTAAATTGGTCCAGGATTCGGAAGGGGAGTTAACAGAGGCTAGATTGCTTCTGTCAGCGAGGGATCGTCAAATTGAAGAATTGGAAAAAGCTTATAGTGGGTTAATTAAGCCGAAGAAAAACGATCTTACAACTTTCGAGCAAGACATACTTACAACTTTATTCTCATACTATGATGATCACAGACCAATCCCTTTGAGGGACTTACAAACAATCATGTATGGCAGTGGAACGAAAGTATTGGAGTTCAATAAAGCATTAAAAAGCCTGAAAGATAAAGGCATGATTGACTTAACTGGTTCTGATGATGGATCAATGGTCGCAATACTCGTAGCAGGTACAGATGCTATGGGTCTTTTGAGTACTGTCAAAGTTTAGTTAGAACCGAAAAACCTGTCCTGTGCTTACTGATAAATGTATAAAAATACGTATAGAAATAATATGGAAATAAACACACCTTTATGGGTTGGGGCTTACAGAAGTGTATTCAATGCCTGTCGGGGGCACCAAAAAATATAATAAAATCAATATAATACAATTAGGAAATCTAATAAATCTTTAGATAAAACTAATTGTGCAACCATAGTGCAACCCAAAATCTCTTAACACTTGAAAAATCTTTTTTTCAAGAATCCGCCCTAATTTTAATTAATCATTGATAATTAATATTCCGCACCATAAGAATAATAGATAGGGCCCAAATGTCGATTGATGAGGATGATATTGATTTCGATGATTTAGATGAGGGTACTGACGAGCTACGGTCCCTTATTGATGAGATAAAAAAGCGATGCGATGAATGTGGAATATCTTATGAAGATAGCTCGTTTCCAAATGAATTCGACGTTGATTTAAGGATTAATTTTCCAAATGGTAGAGAGAACAGAATTGTCTGGCTGTTTGACCATGATGACCTATTAAAATTTAATTCAATCCGTTTTGAAGACTACTCTTTAATTGGCCCATATGCAGCAATATTAAATCCAGAAGAAAATGAAATTGAGGCAATAGTTACAGCACCACAACTACCTAAATATTCCTATAACAGGATAAAGAAAACGCTAGGCGCTGATAGTAAAAGAGATTTGATTCTAACTTCTGAAGTTGAGGAGAATACTTTACAAATAACGATTGGGACTATAAGTGAGGAAGTAAAAGCTATCAGCGGCATCAATGATGGTTTGGGTCTGAGTTTGAGAATTGTTGGGCCAGGTTTAGACACTCATGATAAAGCATTAAAAAAACTAAGAGATATTACGAATTCGCTATTTTTTGATATCGATATTCAAAAAGGTATTTTGTTGTCTCTCATTAGAACAAATCCTAAAAAAAGAAGATCTCAATTAAAAGATGATGGAATTCCGATTGAGTATCCTAAAAATGCTTATGACTCGGCACCCATGGATTTGTATTGGTATGCTAGATCTGCTGTGAATATGCCGCTTTTGCAATTTTTAGCCTATTACCAATCTATTGAATTTTATTACCCAAGTTTTTTCAACGCAGAACTTTCTAAGAAAATCCGTGGAATCCTTAAAAACCCCTCTTTTAGAGTTGGTAACGATTCAGACATCACAAAAATAGTTTCCACCATAAAGGTTAACTCTACAGGCTTCGCCTCAGAAAAAGAGCAACTGAAAACAACAATCAAAGAATGTATTACAAACGATGAGATTTTAGAATTTTTGAACTCCACTAAAGAGCGCGCTGAGTTTTTCAATTCTAAAGCCAAAGGAATCACAGCCAAAACTATCAATCAGCAAAACAAAAACCATGAGTTGTATGCTCAATTGGCCGACCGAATTTACGATATTCGATGCAAAATAGTTCACACCAAAGGGGAGGAAGCAGAAGGTGAGATCGAATTGCTACTCCCTTATTCTCAAGAGGCTGAAAAGCTCTATGATGATATTGAGTTGGTTAGATTTGTAGCCCAAAAAATCATTGTTTGTGCTAGTAAAGATTCGTTGTCTTGATAACTACAAATATATTCACGGCTAATTGGAGAGATGTATGAGCAATACCAAATTTGACGCGAACACCCAGGGAATTGGTGAGCTAATAACCCAAAGAAAATCTTTTGCAGTGCCACTACATCAGAGAAGCTATTCATGGGGAGTAGAGGAAGTGGAAGATTTTCTTAATGATATAGAAAATGCTTTTAACTCTGATGAACCAGAATATTTTATAGGTCTAATGGTATTACAAGGACCAATAAAAGGTACTTGGACTATATTGGATGGTCAACAAAGACTTACAACAGTAACAATGATCTACTCAGCTGTAAGGAATTGGCTTAGTGAAAGAGACTACAAGGCCGATTCCGAACAAATTCAGGCCGAATATCTGGGAGTAAGGCAATTAGGGGGAGAGGTTTCAGCTAGGGTAAGGTTGAATGCCATCAATCATGCTTTATTCGACAAACATATCGTAAAGAATTCACCCGCAACAGATTTAGATTCTGATATTTCAACTTTATCGAAGAAGACGTCAAATTTTTTTCTCCTAGATGCTGCTTTGAAATGTCGCTTATGGGTAGCCAGGTTCGCATCAAGTATTTCCACCGAAAGAGATCTCCAAGCTGTAAGACTGTTTCAACTTTCAGACTTTCTTGCTACAAAAGTAAACATTGTTAGCCTTGATGTTACAAACGAAACAGACGCTTTTATATTATTTGAGGCGCTAAATAATCGTGGTTCTGATCTATCAGCTCTGGATTTGGTGAAAAATCATATTTTCAGTCTTGCTCAAGAATCAGAGTTTCTTGAGCTGGAAAGCCGTTGGGAAATACTTACGCAGTTAATTCAAAACACGAATGCGGATGATTTTCTAAAATATTTCTGGACCTCTAGGTTCGGAATTGTGCAAAAAACTAATTTATTTGCAAAGATCCGGCTGGCATTCCAAAGTGCTGATGAAGCTCAAACTTTATTACCTGAGCTAATTCAAGCTGCTGATTTTGCTTCTGCAATAACGGACTCTTCAAATCAAGTGTGGTTAAATTTTAGTATGGATGTAAGGCGTGAGGTTAATCAGATTACAGTTATTGGCAGTAAACAAGCTAGACCCCTGCTATATTCTGCCTTTAAAAATCTAGCTGAACCAGAGTTAATAATATTACTAAAACTCTTAATAACTGCGTTAGTTAGATTTCAAATGATTGGTCATGGACGCACAGGTGTTATGGAAAAAGTTTTTGGAAAACTTAGTCCCATGATTTGGAGTGGTAATAGAGATCAAACAGATTATATAAGTACTTTAGATGAACTAATAACTAGTGACACGCAATTTAGAGCAGACTTTTTTGACCATTTTGAACCAAGATCTCAGCGTGCTTTTTATATTCTATCAAGCATTGAAAAGTTTCACGGAGTTAATCCTGAGGCTTTAATTGATGCGAAACCAATTTATTTAAACCCAATTCATTTGGGTGGCCTTATCGTAATTGAATATAAAAAAATAGGATCGTATTTCCTTCTAGAGAAAGACCTAGCATTAGAATTTACTAAAGCTACTAGAGGTAAGAATGACTTCGAGATTGCTGAAATTGCATACAAAATATTTTCAAGATCACAGTTTGACTCTACTCGATTTATAAGTCCTGAGTGGACCGTTGAGAATGTGGATCATCGAACTCTGAAGTTGGCTGATTCTGCAGTTTTGTGTTGGCCTAATATAAAGCCGTATTCTTAGTTTATGCCAACTACCGAATTGTTATCTGTAGGACAGCAAGTTTCTTCTGATTCAGAGACTTTCTATCGAGTAATTCAAAAATTGGGTGAAGGTGGTAACTCGACGGTTTATTTAGTTGAGTGCGTCACTAATGCAAACTTTGGTGTTTTATTTGCAATGAAAGTATTTACCAAACTAAGCGATACAACCAGACACCAAAGGTTTCTCCAAGAAATAAAAATTTTAGAAGGGTGTTCTCATCCTTCAGTAATGAAGATATATGACACTGGACTATTAAGTACAGGTGGTCGTGCAAGTCTCCAATATCCATTTCTCATAGCTGACTATCTTCCATATACTTTAAGGAAAGTTATGGATTCAGGAGTTTTTTCAATGGCAGATAAGCTTGCATTTTGCTTGCAAATGTTATCTGCATTAACCTACCTGTCCAAATTACCAACACCAATAATCCATCGTGACATCAAGCCTGAAAATATTTTTGTGAGAGGGAAATCATTTCTCTTAGGAGATTTTGGATTAATAAAAACGGTAGGCAGCACGGATGACAACGATGCTTCATTTATTATTGAAAGCGAAGGCCCAAGATTGCCTCGTTTTTATCGAACCCCTGATCTAGTCAATTATTGCAGGGGGGAAGCAGCCGCACTAACTACCAAGTCTGATGTTTTTCAATTAGGGTTGGTATTCGCTGAAGTTTTCACTGGCATAAATCCTTTACAACCCTCTAAAAATATTTTAGATCCTGTAATTCTCAATGAGATTAGTCGAATTCCTACTTCTCAAGGCGTATCAATACAATCTGTAATTATGAGAATGTTAGAAATGGATGCGCATAGAAGAGATGAAGCCTTTGCTTTTTTTGATCCTTGGGAAGGAATATTTATAACTGTCATGAAAGATTCTCATGACTTAGAAGGTAAGGTGTTCTGATTCAATGAAATTTAGACAGAAACATATAATTTCTGGAACAGTAATCGGAATTATCCTCTTACAAGGACTTATCGCCTTCGTTATATATAAGAGTTTTCCAGATTGGACAAGTCGCGGGCAATTTGGAGATGTTTTCGGTGCTGTAAACGCATTGTTTTCTGGGCTTGCTTTTGCAGGCCTTATTTACGCCATTTTACTTCAACGCGAAGACCTAGCTCTTCAAAGGAAGGAGTTGGAGTTAACGAGAATAGAATTGCAGAGATCTGCTTTAGCTCAAGAACAATCAGAAATAGCTTTAAAAGACCAAGCAATGTCTTCAGTTAAATCGGCAAAGTTAGCTACTATAAATTTTCTTCTTTCACACTATAAAGCTGAGATTCATAATTCCAGGCATTTATCATTTTTAAGTACAGATCCAAGGGCAGTTAGAGCTCAGCTACTCAAGCAACGTGAGATAGTTTTACTCGAAATGCTAGATAATCTTTTCGATGAAGTTTCTAAAGAAAGAAATTTATGACTACCTTCCAAATTGGTGATGTCGTTATTTTAAAAAGCGGTAGTCCTGCAATGACGGTTCATAACTTGGGTGATTACTCTCCAATGGGGCCTAACCCAGGGATTCTTTGTATTTGGTTTGATTCGGGTAAGAGATTAGAAGATGTTTTTCACCCTGATACATTAACTAAATATAGTTTAGACGCATGAGCGTACAGTTATTGACAGAACTCCAAGGGGGTCTATGGGCCCCTAAAGTTTAAATTCAAAATCGATGCTAGAGGGGTCCCATTGGGAGGGGTGCCAATGGGAGGGGTCCCATTAGAACCTTCTAGAGGGGTATCAATGGCAACCCCTCAAGTGCGTTTCTTATCAGGCAAATATTTAATAGCCCACTGATGAAGTTTAGTGGGTACTAGGACGTTGCCATATGTCACCCCTATGATTTCGTTACCTTGGGTTCTTGGTAGCGGTTCCGTTCATCATTCCATTGCTTGGCTAGAGAAATAGGAAAGTCTTTACGCCTTGCTAGGGGCCCTCCCATTAGCATGGTGTATTCATCCCATTTGCCGTCATTTGCGGCCTGCCATATCTCTTTTGCTAGACCGGTTAGACCATCCCCTGATATTTGCGTAATTCACCATCTCGTCACTGGCGGTTCTCCGATTTGTTAAAACTGGCGAGCTCGCCAGGTCACTTGCCAGGGATAGCTGATTCTCTTACGTGCATTAAGGCAATACCCCTACAGAAAGCCGTCTCCTTAATAACTAATGTGAATGTCTGCATTTTTTTACAATAATAGTTATCAGGAGATTTTCATGAATAGAACGACAGGTATCTTCACAGCAGCATTATTCACAATGACGATCAGCACTGCGTTTGCTGCTGGTCAATCTACAGGCGCCGCAGTCAATGCCGGCGTGGCCAGCCCTACACCGATCACCTCGCCGAATGCCGCAGGTCAGACTGGTACCGGAACTAGCACAACAGGTAATGGAAGCTCCTCTGTGGGTGCCGGGGTAAATGTGAATGGCAATACTGGAACCGGTGTTATTTCCAATCCAGGCACAGGCGCATCTGGAACTGTCAATGGCTCAGGTTCTACAGGCAATGGAGTTGGCGCAGGTAGTGGCACCGTCAATGGTAGCGGTTCCACTGGCGCTGGAACCGGCGCTGGCGCCCGATAATAATCATTTAATAATGAAGGAGCCTCGGCTCCTTTCTTTTTAAGGAGAGCATAATGAAACCATTAAAACCTGTATTGGCAATACTGCTGGCGATAAGCATGACTTCCGCTTTTGCGGATGCGACGACAGGAAGTCGTTCAAAAATGGACAACTCGGCAAGCGGTGCTAGAGGTGGGGATGCGGCCACAACTGCAGGTACAAGCCCAAGCACATCTAATGCGCCAGCTTCAACCGGTCAAACTGGAGATGGTACTCCGACCACCGCCTATGGCAATACGGATCCCAAGGCAATTGAAGGTACTACCAGTAATGGTAATACGAGCATAGGAACGGGAGTCGGAGCTACACCTAATGGCACCTCTCCTAAGAAAGGCACCACCCGCAGTAATGCAGAGAGTTCTGTAACTGGCGATAAGGAAAAGTAAAAAGGGATATTATTGCCTTGTAGTTGGAGTCACAAAGCGTGGAATGGGTAGTTCACTGCAAGAAAGCATCTTACGACGTTTACATTGGCCGGCCTTCGAAATGGGGCAATCCTTTTGTTATCGGCAAGCATGGGACGCGAGATGAGGTCATTCAAAGGTATCGTGAATGGCTTATGTCGCAGCCGGAGTTGCTTGCTGAAGTCAAAACTCTAAAGGAAAGGTGCTGGGTTGCTACTGTGCTCCCTCCTCATGCCATGGCGATGTGCTGTCGGAATTGGCCAATCTGGAGGCCTGATTATCTGGCGCGTTGTTTACGACTTTGAATCCGGTGATGGCTAGAATTGCATATGGCCTTATAGATGAGTACATTGTGTTTATGTTCAACGATAAAAGAAAACCATGAAAAAAACTTATTACATCGACTACCCCCAAGAGCATGTTGAAGGCCAGGCGCACACTTATCGATGTGTGTATTGCAAGGTTGTGACGACTAAAATCAACGGTAGCCTGGAAGGACACCTACCTTCATGCGAATACCGTATCAAGTTAGAGCAGGCAGGGTTTGAGAAGAACGAACGTTCAGCTAATCATTGTGAGTCGTTGTGTGATCAGATGGATTAGGTACAAACTTTAGTAAAACAGATTTAAGTAATCTATCCAAGAACTAGTCAATGCTTGTTGGGCTACGATTAGTAAGCCTCCCATCCAATTCACGGAACTTCCATTCGCGATGCGATTGACTATCCTTATGCCAATTTCATACCTCTAACTTTAGATACCAGTTAAGATTGCCCAAAATCTTAAAGGACTAAATTAGCATGGCTAAACCTGTCGCTGAATACCCAAGCAATTCCTGGATATCGCTCACCATTCTATGCCTTGGCGTATTGATGATCGTGTTGGATACCACCATCGTCAACGTCGCGCTGCCTTCCATCCGCAATGATCTCCGGTTCACGGAAACGTCGTTGGTGTGGGTGGTCAACGCCTACATGCTGACGTTTGGCGGATTCCTGCTGCTGGGCGGGCGTTTGGGTGACCTGTACGGGCATCGCAGGCTGTTTCTCGCCGGTATTGTCGTATTCACTATCGCCTCGCTGGCATGCGGTATTTCATCGACGCAGGAGCTTTTGATCATCGCCAGGGCTGTGCAGGGATTAGCCGGGGCGGTTGTTTCAGCGGTGTCGTTATCGCTCATCATGAATATGTTCACTGAGCCGGGAGAGCGTGCCAAGGCGATGGGCGTTTACGGGTTCGTCTGTGCAAGCGGTGGCAGCATCGGCGTGTTGCTGGGCGGGTTGCTCACCAGTGCATTCAGTTGGCACTGGATATTTCTGGTGAACCTGCCTATCGGCATTGCCGTATTCGCTTTATGCATAAATTTGATTCCCGAAAGTCGTGGGGAAGCACCTGTCGGCCGCCTGGATATCGCTGGGGCCACCACCATCACGCTGTCGTTGATGCTGGCGGTATATGCCATCGTGAATGGCAACGAGGCTGGCTGGCAGTCTGCTGAAACCTTGGGATTGCTGCTGATGGCCTTGCTGCTACTTGTTGGATTCATTCTGATTGAAAAGCACGTGGCCGCGCCGTTGGTGCCGCTGGGGCTTTTCCGCCAGCGCAACCTGTCTACTTCGAACGTGGTGGGAGTGCTATGGGCGGCGGCGATGTTCGCCTGGTTTTTTATCTCGGCGCTCTACATGCAGCTGGTGCTTGGTTTCAGCGCATTGCAGGTAGGGCTCGCTTTCCTGCCGGCTAACGTGATCATGGCCATTTTTTCGCTGGGCGTTTCGGCCAAGCTGGTGATGCGCTACGGCATCAAGCTTCCGCTCGTCGTCGGCTTGTCGATTGCCGCTGTGGGGCTAGTGCTATTCGCCATGGCACCGCTCGACGGCAGCTTTATCGCGAACGTATGCCCCGGCATGGTGTTGCTGGGCCTAGGTGCAGGTATCGCCTTCAATCCCATATTGCTTGCCGCCATGAGCGATGTCTCGCCGAGTGAGTCTGGCCTTGCTTCCGGCATCGTGAATACTTCGTTCATGATGGGTGGGGCGCTTGGACTGGCGGTTCTGGCCAGCCTGGCTGCCTGGCATACCCAGGGCTTGATGCGTAGTGGGATAGAGGCTGTTGCAGCGTTGAATGCAGGCTATCATTATGCGTTTGGCACGGGCGCCTTGTTCGCAGCACTGGGGGCGTTATTGGCGGCTGTAGGCTTGAAAACTACGAAGGCAGTGCCGCTAAGTCATTAAGCACTGAGCTATTAAGCCGGAGCCATTAAGCTGAAGGACTGTGTTATTTCGCCTCGCCCCTGCTGGAAGGCGCCGCTGGCCTGGGTGGTCTGTAGGCCTCGGGCACTTTTCTTTCCTTGTCCACACCCCTGTAAAGCGAATCGGAGTTCTGCAGAGGCTTGTTGCGCTGGATAGGTTCCGGGGTCATCTCACCAATCGGCGCCTGGGTTCGGGGGATGGGGTTTGCATACTCTTCGTAATTGCCGAACCGGTCGTAATTGTCGTAGGTGCCCGCCGCCGATACTTGCGGATATAGGCCGCCGATTATCAATGGAAGCATGGTCAGGCGAAGTCTGAGGTTGGAAGTTATTCCCACGCTTTTCATGTCCCAATCATCCAAGTCATCTGTAGCAATGGCCTAAAAACAATTCTCGTGCACAGCGCTGCCCGCTTTGTCCGACAGGCAATGGCTGGACGTGGGGGCGGGTGGCGGTGCTGGCGGTAGCGGTTTGGCGGTGGTGCCGGCGCCTGGCTTGACGACCGGTTTGGCCGGTTTCAAGGGCTTGCTGGTGCAGGCGCACATGAACGTGAGGAGTATCGCTACCCAGATGTAGCGGGAATTGCTTGTTGATGTAGTCATTTTCACCTGCATGCGAATTTCGATTATGTCCTGTGCGATGTGCCTGGTAATACCTCACCGCCGCAAGCTTTCACGGCTTCACTGGATAATGCGGTCAGTGCTTGTTTCTCGGCATCGTTGTGGATGCGCAAGATGCCGGTGGTATTTCCCTTGATGGACTCCAGCCGGATAGTGAATCCGGCGCGTAATGGGTACTTCTGGTCTACCGTCACTTCATTGATGAACGTGTAGCTTTGAATGCTCGATTGCCATTTAGTTGCCGTTTTATTGAACTGCCCAGACAGGCAATCGGTTGTTTGCTGCAGCGGTGCGGTGAATCGATAGTCTGCGTCCGACTGGTAAGTGATCAGCCCGATTTCGCCGATGGCGGTGGTACAGGCAGGTAATAATGCGATGGAGAGTAATGGCCAGTGAAGTTTCATCTTGTGTGCCTCTTATAGTTTTTATGAATGATAGGGCGCGGGGTAAAGTTTTTCTATCATTTTTACTTCAAATGAAGGCATCAGCCTTTGCACGCCACTTCCATTTTCCTGGTCTGCGAAGGCCGCAGTTCGATCTTGTTGGCGATATCGTAGCCGTTCGGGCATAAGGCCTTGGCTTCATTGAAACAGGTATCCCATTGCAGTATGCCGCTGCAGGAAAGCGGCACCCACGGCCGGCCGTCATTTTGCTTGGGGCTGGTCTTATTCGCGGTAACGCTGCTGCAGGCAACGAGAAGCAGGGCGGTAAGCAGGATGATGCAGGTTTTCATGGGTTTCTCGTCAGGTAATAGGCGTTGCGGGAAAATATAACACTTTTATATCCGCTGGAATCACTATAATCCCTTATCTCGAAATTCCGCCTCCGTGCTGGGCAACCTCAGCACACCATCAATAAGGAAACACCCTCAATGAAGAAATTACAGGTAACGATCAAGGCCGAGTTGCAGATACCGGATGACTGGCAGCTGGTCGACCACGAGGATGGCATCAAGGTGCTGGATACGGCAGATGGCAGCTACATCGATTTCGACCTGTTGCCGATGGTCTCCGCATCGCTGGAAGAAGGCGCTATCTGGAACAGTGCGCCGGAAGACATCGATAGCGAGGTGATGGACATGGTGCGCGCCATGGAGACCACCATGAAGCTGGTGCTGAATTAACTGATTCGACAGCGGCTTACCCTGCATTTTACAGTGCCAGGTTAAGCCGCCGATCCCCAGCTCGCCTAACGGCGGCTTTCCAGTTCTTCCCAGCGTGCCAGTAGTGTTTCCAGTTCTGTTTCTATCTTCACCAGTCGTGCTTGCAGGGTTTTCACTTCGTCCGGTTTGTCCTGGTAGATACCGGGATCCGCCAGTGCGAGGGTGATGCTGGCTTGTTCTGTTTCCAGCTTTTCAATCCCCGTAGTCGCCTCTTCCAGCTCTTTGTTTTCCTTAAAGCTCAGTTTGCTGGCTTGCGGTTTGGCAGTCTCTGCGACTGTTTTTGCCGCTGGCCTGGGAGCCGCGTCCCTGGCAGATCGCAGGCCAGCGGCTGCATCGGCGCTGCGCTGCTCGGTAAAGCGGCGCCAGTCGTCATAGCCGCCGCCGAATTCGGTCAACTGGCCATTGCCTTCAAACGCGATCACCTGCGTGACGGTATTCTCGAGGAAGGCGCGGTCATGGCTGACCAGGAACAGGGTGCCGGGGAAGTCCTGCAGTAGGCTTTCCAGCAGTTCCAGCGTATCGATATCCAGGTCGTTGGTCGGCTCGTCCAGCACCAGCACATTCGCCGGGCGCGCGAACAGGCGAGCCAACAGCAGGCGGTTACGTTCTCCGCCGGAGAGCGATTTGACCGGCGAACGTGAACGTTGCGGCGGGAAGAGGAAATCTTCCAAGTAGCTGATGACGTGCTTGCGCTCGTTGCCGATCTCCACGAAATCGGAGCCGGGGCTGATGGTGTCGGCCAGCGTGGCTTCTTCATCCAGTTGCTCGCGCATCTGGTCGAAATAGGCGATGTTCATATTGGTGCCGCGTTCAACAGTGCCGCTGTCCGGTTCCAGTTCACCCAGGATCAGTTTAAGCAGCGTGGTCTTGCCGACGCCGTTGGGGCCGAGCAGGCCGATGCGGTCGCCGCGCAGGATGCGTGTACTGAAGCCATTGATCAGTGTACGGTCGCCATAGGCTTTTACAACATTTTCAAGCTCTGCTACCAGCTTGCCCGAGCGTTCGCCAGTATCCAGCGTCAGTTTTACGTTGCCTTGGCGCTCGCGCCTGGCGGCACGTTCCAACCGTAGTTTCTCAAGCTGGCGCACACGGCCTTCGTTGCGGGTGCGGCGTGCCTTGATGCCCTGGCGTATCCAGGCTTCTTCCTGCGCCAGTACCTTGTCGAATTTGGCGGCGTGCGTGGCTTCTACCGCCAGCAGTTCCTCTTTCTTCACCTGGTAATTGGAATAGGTGCCAACAAAGTCGGTGAGTTTGCCGCGATCCAGCTCGACGATGCGCGTAGCAAGGCGGTCCAGGAAGCGCCGGTCATGGGTGATGAACAGCACGCCGCCGTTGAAATTGAGCAGTAACTCTTCCAGCCATTCGATGGCTTCCAGGTCCAAATGGTTGGTTGGCTCGTCCAGCAGCAACACCTCGGGATCGGCCACCAGGGCGCGTCCCAGGGCAACGCGTTTGCGCCAGCCTCCGGAAAGTTTGGATACCATAGTGTCCGCATCCAGGCTTAGGCGACTGAGCACGGCCTCTACTTTGGCTTGCATGTCCCAGCCCTGGTTCGCATCTAGTTCGTGCTGCAAAACCTCCATGCGTTCCATCAGAGCCTCGAAATCGGCGTCCGGCTCACCCATCTTGTGCGTCACGTCGTGGTATTCCACCAGCACCTTCTGCATGGCGCCCAGGCCTTCAGCAACTGCTTCGTACACCGTATGGGCCTGGTCCAGCGCCGGTTCCTGCGGCACATAGACGATGCGCACCGCAGGCGCCCGCCAGATGGTGCCGTCGTCCAGCTTGGTCTCGCCGGCGATGACCTTCAGCAGGCTGGATTTGCCGGCGCCGTTACGGCCGATGAGACCGACGCGTTCGCCAGGGTCTAGCTGGAAACTGGCGTGGTCGAGAAGGGGATGGTGTCCGTAAGCGAGAGAAGCATTGTCGAGTGTGATATGAGGCATAAGTACCAGTTATATTAAATAATTTTGAAAATGAGTGACCGCTATTGAGCGGAGTGTTGATTATGGTTTTCTGATAAAAATCACATGCGGCAATGCTTCAAAGTGGGCATCGCACGTCAGCAGGTCTGCGCCGTATGCGAGTGCGGTAGCGTATACGATAGCATCGGCTGTCGCCAATTTATATTGCCGGTGAAGCTCTGCAGCCTGCAATGCAATTTTGGTATCAAGCATCGCGACTATGCAATTTTGCGTATAGGCAATTACCTGATCGGCAACTGTTTCTCCAACTTCGCGGGTGATCCATTTATCTAGCTCCAGCTGCACAATAGTTGGCACAATGCAGGTTGCGGTGTCGGGAAATACCTCAGCGATTTTATTCTTAAGCGTACTTCCGGTTAGCCACTCAATCCAGATGGATGTGTCGACAACGCGCATTAGAACCGATCTCCACGGTCACGGTAATCGCCTGCATTTGCACCTTCCGCAACCCCTTGCAATTCATTGAAGCTAGGTACTGGCATCATTAGCATGCCTTTACCTTTGGGAATAAATACGAATTGCTGGCCGGATTGCCAGTGTTGCTCTTCACGCACCGATTTGGGGATGGAAATTTGATATTTGCTTGAAAGTGTAGCAATTGCTGGCATTTTCTTACTCCATTTATATCGTTGTTTATTTCGTAAGAATACCACAATTGTAGTGCCTTCACGCTAGCCACTTCCCGAGTTGCGCATGCTGTAAAGAGTGAGCAGGCAACCGGCAATGGCGACGATAGCGCCTGCAATCGGCACGGCTTGCAATCCAAAGTTAAAGTGGATGACCGCGCCGCCGAGGAATGCGCCGGCTGCATTGCCCAGGTTGAACGCGCTCTGGTTCATGGTGGAGGCCATCAGCGGTGCATCGCCGGCACGCAGCATGGCGTTGTTTTGCAGGGCAGGCCCGACCGCAAAGCTGACCATGCTCCAGACGAATGCGGTGATGATGGCGAGCACAGTGAACTGCATCGTCCAGGCGAACAGCAGGCTCAATAGCGCCATCCCCAGCAATGAGCCGACAATCGTGGGCAATAGCCTGATGTCAGCCAGTTTACCGCCGACATTAAGGCCTATAGTGGCGGCGACGCCCATCAATACCAGCACCACACTGACCCAGTGCGGACTAAGCAGGGAAATATCTTCCAGGATGGGGGTGATGTACGTGAATACGGTGAATACGCCGGCAAACCCCACCGCGGTAATCGCCATTGCCAGCAGGGTCTGCGGATGCAACATGGAGCGCATCTCTTCGCGGATATCAGGCCGCGACATGCCGCTGAGGTCGGGAATGAAACGCCAGATGGCGTACATGGCGACCAGTCCACAGGCGGAGACCGTCCAGAAGGGCAGGCGCCAGTTGGTCATTTGGCCCAGCAGTGTGCCGAGTGGAACCCCGAGTACATTGGCAAGCGTCAGTCCGGTGAACATGAGCGCGAGGGCTCGCGAGCTCTGGCCCGGCGGTGCCAGGTAGATCGCGACGACGGCGCCGATGCCGAAGAAGGAGCCATGGCTGAGCGCACTGAACACGCGTGCCGCCGCCAGGGTCTCGTAGTTGGGGGCAAGGGCGCACAAGGCGTTGCCGACGGTGAACAAGCCCATCAGCAGGAGCAAGGTAAGCTTGCGCGGCCAGTTGATCGTCAGCGCCACCATGATAGGCCCGCCTACTACCACACCCAGCGCATACACCGTCACCAAGTTGCCGGCAGCGGGGATGGATACATCCAGCCCATGCGCGATATCGGGCAGCAGCCCCATCGGCAGGAACTCGGTCATGCCGATACAGAATGCGCCGGCGGCCAGCGCCAGCATCCAGAGACCCATAAGTTACTTCCTGACTGTGAAGTTGTTAATTCGCCTGGTTCAGCATGGCGCGTATCTGGGCCATGCGTTCCTTGCCATGCTCCTTGCTGGCAGCGGGGTCGGCGCCTGGGCTGCCGAAGTGGCGTACATCCTCCTGCGGTAGTTCGGCGATAAAGCGGCTGGGCTCGCACACTTCCGTTTCGCCTGCGCGTTTGCGCTTTTTGCACCACGAGATATTCAGCGATTTCTGCGCTCGGGTGATGCCGACATACATCAGGCGGCGCTCCTCTTCGATCTTGCCGTTGTCGACGCTTTCGCGGTGCGGCAATATGCCTTCTTCCACGCCGATGAGGAATACATGGCCGAATTCCAGTCCCTTGGCGGCATGCAGGGTGGATAGCTTGACCGCATCCGGCTCACCGTCTTCGCGGCCTTCCAGCATGCTCATCAGGGCGACCATCTGCGTCAGTTGCAGCAGCGTGCGTTCTTCGCTATCGGTTTCGGGATTGCCTTCGCCTTTTTTGGTCAGCCAGCCGACGAAATCCAGCACGTTCTTCCATTTGCTCTCGGCAGCGCGCGGGTCTTCGGAATCGTATAAAAACGCTTCGTACTGGATGGCGGCCAGGATGTCATTCAGCACCTCACCGGCCGGGTCGCGCACCGCACGTTCCTGGATGCGGTTGATGAACTGGCAGAACGTCAGCAGGTCTTCCAGCTGTCGCGCACCGAGTTCGCCCTGGAAACCGCCTTCGAATGCGGCAGCGAACAGCGACATCTTGTGCAGGCTGGCGTATTCGCCCAGTCGCTCCAGCGTGGTGTTGCCGATGCCTTTCTTGGGCGTGGTCGCTGCGCGGATAAATGCCGGATCGTCGTCTTCATTGGCGATGAGCCTTAAATAGCTCACTAGGTCCTTGATCTCGGCCTTATCGAAGAAGGATTGGCCGCCGGATACCGTGTACGGGATCTTGTGGTTACGCAGGTGCTGCTCGAAGATGCGCGCCTGGTGGTTGCCGCGATAGAGGATGGCGTAATCGGCGTAGCGGGTGCGATGCTCGAACTTGTGCGCCATCAGCTTCATCACCACCGACTCGGCTTCGTGCTCTTCGTCGCGGGCGGCGCTGACCTGCAGCATCTCGCCCATGCCGAGTTCACTCCACAGTTTCTTCTCGAACAGCTTGGGGTTATTGGCGATCACCTGGTTGGCGGAGCGCAATATGCGCACCGTCGAGCGGTAATTCTGTTCCAGCTTGATCACTTTGAGGCGCGAGAAGTCCTGCGTGAGCTGGCGCAGGTTTTCCACATCGGCTCCGCGCCAGCCGTAGATCGCCTGGTCGTCATCGCCCACGGCGGTGAAGCGGCCTTCCACGCCGGTCAGCATCTTCACCAAGCGGTACTGGCAGGTGTTGGTGTCCTGGTATTCGTCAATCAGCAGGTATTTCAGTTTGCGCTGCCATTTCTCCAGCGCTTGCGGATGTTGCTCGAACAGCTCTACCGGCAGCTTGATCAGGTCGTCGAAATCGACTGCTTGGTAGGCTTTGAGCGTTTGCTGGTATATCTGGTACACCTTGGCGGCCGCATGCGTGAGTTCTTCATCGGCAGTGGCCTTGGCCTGGTCGGGGTTGATGAAAGCGTTCTTCCAGCCCGATATCTGCCATTGCGTCTTGCGTAATAGCTGCTTGTCCGTCGTCGCCAGCACATCGGCGAGGATCTTGAAACTATCGGAAGAATCGAGGATGGAGAATTGCGGCTTATAGCCCAGCAGTTCCGCTTCCTGGCGCAGCATCTGTAAGCCGAGGGAGTGGAACGTGGCAATGGTGAGGCCCTTGCTGGGCTTGCCTTGCAGGAGCTGGCCGACGCGCTCCTGCATCTCGCGGGCGGCTTTATTTGTGAAGGTGATCGCGGCGATCTCTTTCGGCTGGTAACCGCAATGTTCGATCAGGTGGACGATCTTTTGCGTGATCACGCGTGTCTTGCCGCTACCCGCGCCAGCCAGAACAAGAAGAGGTCCATCCAGGTATTTAACCGCTTCACGCTGCGGGGCATTAAGTGTGTTCAAGTCGAATCTTTTTGAGTCTTTGCGGGTTGTGCGGTGCCGCCCGGCGAGCAACGGCATGAGTGACCAATTTTAACGGCTGCCGCTTTTCGGCGCTACCGCAATTACACAAAAGCACAATTAGGCAACCACAATTAGGCAAAAGGCATAGACGTAAAAAAGCCCCAGTTCTTGCGAATGGGGCTCATGTCTTGCAGCTACTGTTATTTTTGTTGTTTACGGCGAGCCACAAACCCCATCAAGCCTAAACCGGCCAGCAGCATTGCATAAGTCTCTGGCTCTGGAACTGCAGAGATAGTCACTACCATGTCCTGGAAGTCATGATCGGTCCAGTCTTCGAAGCCTAATGCGTAGCTTGTGCCATTCGTCCAGATCTGGATAGTGGCAGTGCCCAGGTTAGAACCGTTGAACAGCACCGGGCTGTAGTTGCCGCTGAATATGGCATTGGTTAAACCTGAAGTGATGGTGTGGATGAAGGATGGTGAAGAGGCGGTATCACCGCCGGTGAATATAGACACAAAGCCGCCATCCACGATGCCAAAGGATTGTGTTGCAGCATTGGCAGTGTTTTCGGAGGTCAGGGTGAATTTAAGGGTAGTGCCGACAGTATTCCAGGAAGGCAAGGTGTTGAAGTCGGTAACGACATCCCAATCACTGCCCAATATTTGCTGGATCGTAGGTTCGCTCGCGAATGCAGAGCTTGAGAATAAAGCGGTCAATGCTAAGCCTGCGGCTATTGCGTGCTGTTTGAAATTCATGTGATTCCCCGATAAAAGTTGTTGCGTTATTATGGGTATGGAATTTACAGCATTTCCAGCATTCGGCAATAGTCCGTTCGGACTACATAACTGGTTGATTTAAAAACGCAGTAGCCAGTATTTTTGCGATACTAAAGAACAATTTCCCGCGTCAATCCTCAGGCTTGAAGGTATGCATGTCTTCCTGTGGTGTCTCTGCAGGCTTCTTCTGGAGAATGGCGTCGTTCGCCATCATTTCATTCCGGCTGTCAGGCGTCTCGAGACTGACCCGGCCGATAGCGCCTGAGCGGTAATCGACGAGGAAGGTGACGGCGGTTTTCTCCATGTCGAATTCGCCGCCTTTGAGGCGAAAGCCGCGACGTTTAGCCACTGCTTCCAGTAAGTCCACCGAGTCCATCCCGGCTACGTCGATCTTGTATCGCGCGTTCAGCAACTGCGGGTATTGTTTAAGCAATACGCTCCCAAGGAACAGCGCTACGTCTTCGTCGATGACCGCATTGCGGCCGATGGCATGGCTGGCGGCCAGCATATAGCCATCGGACTCGTATTTGATTTTCGGCCACATCATGCCGGGAGTGTCGGTGATGCTCATCAGCGGGCTGAGCTCGAAACGCTGCTGCGATTTGGTGACGGCAGGCTCATCGCCGACTTTTGCGATACGTCGGTTGAGCAGGGCGTTCATCAGCGTCGACTTGCCGACGTTGGGGATGCCCATGATCATCATGCGCAGGGGTTTGATCGGGGAGTCGCGGTGCGGTGCAAGGGCTTTGCATAAAGCAGCGATCTTGTTGGCATCCCCTGGTTTCTTGCAGGAAAGGGCGACCGCTTTCACCCCAGGCTGCTTGTTGAAGTAATTCAGCCACGCTTGTGTGACCGCAGGGTCGGCCAGGTCGGCCTTGTTGAGTATCTTGAGGTTCTGCCGCTGGCGGAACAGGCGCATGTCTTCTATCACGGGATTATGGCTGGCCTCCGGCACGCGTGCATCCAGCACTTCGATCACCACGTCGATGTATTCCATGGTTTCTTCCGCTTTTTTGCGGGCGGAGGTCATGTGACCCGGATACCACTGAATTGCCATTTTGCACCTTTTTATATTTAAACTTCGTCGTAATACTGCGTTGCCTCAAAATTTTCAGCGCTTACATATAACCCATATGCCGCGCGCTAAAAATTTTGTTGCGCCTTGTCTTACTTAGAAGTTTGAATCTAAAGGCGCAAAATATTAAGTTAACTCACGGCTTGCCTTCGCATCATTGTCGATTTGAAGCGGGACGTAGCCAGATGAGTTAGATAATTGATTAATTGCCGCATTTTAACATTGGTGGCATGCGTGGGCCGAATATTCCTGCAACCATGAAAGCCTGGACATTACTCGGGTAAAATAAGCCCATGTCGCTCATCCCCGAAATCAAGCCCAACCAGTCCATCGAACTGCTGAAAGAACTGCATATCCTGACGCGGGATGGCAAACTCAACCAGGACACCCGCCGCAAGCTCAAGCAGGTCTACCACCTGTATAACTTTATCGAGCCTTTGCTGAACGAGGTGCTGGCTGGCAAAGATGATCCGGTGCTGGTCGACCATGGTGCCGGCAAATCCTACCTAGGGTTTATCTTGTACGACCTGTTCATGAAACAGGAGGGAGCGGGGCGCGTTATCGGTATCGAGACGCGTGAAGAGTTGGTGCAGAAGTCGAAGGAACTGGCGCAAAAGCTGCAGTTCGCGCGCATGGAGTTCCTGCACCTGAGTGTGGACGATTCCATTACCTCTACCGCATTGCCGGAACAGGTCGATATCGTCACCGCGTTGCATGCCTGCAATACCGCGACCGACGATGCCATACGCTTCGGTTTGCAGAAACAAGCCAAATTCATGGTGCTGGTGCCCTGCTGCCAGGCCGAAGTCGCCGAAGTGCTGCGTAGGCATAAAAATGAATCGTTCGGCAAGACGCCACTGTCCGAGATCTGGCGACACCCCATCCATACCCGTGAATTCGGCAGCCAGATCACCAACGTGCTGCGCTGCCTGCAACTAGAAGCGCATGGCTACCAGGTGACGGTGACGGAACTGGTGGGTTGGGAGCATTCGATGAAGAATGAGCTCATCATCGCGCGCTACAAAAATACGCCGCGCAAGAATGCCCAGCTGCGCCTGCAGCAGATACTTGAAGAACTTAACCTGACGGAATTAAATGATAAATTCCTGGCCTAGGATAGCAGTAACTTAGCGAGTGTCATGCAATTGCAATCGCGGAGGTCTACGCTACATTTCCCTTAAATTAGCCCATCAATTAGCCATGCTCAAATCGTTCGTCTTTCTTTTCCTGCTAGCCAGCCTGCCCGCTCATGCTGAAGAGGCCTCTGACTGGTACCAGGCAGGCCAGCAGGCATTGAAGGATGCCAGGAATGTGGTCCCAAATACGCATCGTGCAAAAAACATTATCCTGTTTGTGGGCGACGGCATGGGAGTTTCGACGGTAACAGCTGCCCGCATATTACAGGGTCAGGCACGCGGAGAAAACGGCAGCGGCGACGGCGAGGGTAATCTGCTGGCATTCGAGAAACTGCCGTATGTCGCAATGTCCAAAACCTATTCCGCCAATCAGCAGACCCCGGATTCTGCGCCCACCATGACGGCGATGGTCACCGGCGTGAAAACCAATGACGGCGTGCTATCGGTCAACCAGGCAGTGGAAAGCGGCGATACGAAAAACAAAAACATCCAACGCAATCGCCTGACGACGATACTGGAACTGGCTGAACAGCATGGGCTGGCAACGGGAGTGGTCACGACGACGCGTATTACCCATGCAACGCCGGCTGCGACTTATGCGCATACTTCTATGCGCGATTGGGAGGCCGATAGTAATGTGCCGCCGGGCAGCGACGTGAAAGACATTGCGGCGCAGCTGATCGATAATTTTGACGGCGGCAAAACGGGTAGCGGGCCGGAAGTGGTATTAGGAGGCGGGCGCACAAAATTCCTGCCGCTCGGTATTAGCGACCCTGAATACCCGGAAAAACATGGCGAACGTAAAGACGGGCGCAACCTGGTTGAAGAGTTCTCGCAGAAATTCAATGCCAGTTACGTATGGAATCGGCAACAGTTCGATGCCATCGATCCGGTGAAGACGCATCGCCTGATCGGCCTTTTCGAGCCTTCGCACATGCAATACGACCATGACCGGCCGCAGGATAAAGGCGGCGAACCTTCGTTGGCCGACATGACAAGCAAGGCCATCGATATCCTGAAAAATAACCGCAAAGGCTATTTCCTCATGGTGGAGGGCGGGCGTATCGACCATGCCCACCATGCAGGCAATGCCTTTCGCGCACTTACGGATACCATTGCGTTTTCCGATGCTGTCCAGGCAGCGCTCGGAAAAGTCGATCTTAACGACACTTTAGTCATCGTAACGGCGGATCATAGCCACACATTCACCATCAGCGGCTATCCGCAGCGCGGCAATCCCATCCTGGGCAAAGTGGTGATCGCCGGCAAGCCGGGTTACGCGCTGGCAGACGATGGCAAACCTTACACTACGCTGTCCTATGCTAACGGCAAGGGCAATCATATTGGGTTGTCGAATGACGCAGTCGCTGCGCAACCAGCCAGCCCAGGCCGTGAGCGCGACGTAAGCGATGTAGATACGGAAGACCCCGATTACCACCAGCATGCACTGGTGCCGCTGGCGGCCGAAACCCATTCCGCCGAAGATGTGGAGATTTTCGCCGGCGGTCCGCGCGCTTATCTTTTTCATGGCGTACAGCAGCAGAACTACATATTCCATGTCATGAAAGATGCATTCGGCTTTTAATCCTATTCAAGTATAACCCTCATAAAACCGTAACAATCAGCATGCACACTAAGGCCTGCAAGATTGATTATTAAGGAGTTTATGATGGAATTGTTAGCAAAATTAGCTGATATGCTGGGCTTGGTCGCTTCAAGTTTCGATGAATCGGATATCGAAGCCTATGGCGTAGGCGCTGTCATGCCGTATGACCTGTCCAGCTTGGCATTGATCGAATCCATGACACGCCAGTAGTCGATTTTCACACCAACTGTTCTCGACTGGCATAGCCTATCGGCTGTGAAATAGTCGAAAACGCAAGCCATTTCCGCCAGGCCGGATCGGGTTATGCGCACATACAGTGTGCATATTCGACATGTTTCCAAAATTCTGACCCTGCCACCGATCGTTCACCATCTTTTTACGTCTCGTTACATTTCTTCATTAAAAACAATGTGCTATTGATGCAATGGCGATGCTACGTCATTTGCGGGCAACGAATCGTTTCTAATTTGTTACCTGCCGGCACCTGCCTGGCAGCCATCATGGGAAATCGTTATGAATTCAAGTGGGCTGGCATGTAAGTTGCTGATAAGTTAGGCGTAAGCGAAATTAAAATGGGTTCAAAACAATAGCAGGTGCGTTACCGGAGATGTGCAGTGAGGAGTCAGGTATTGAAGTGATCTGATGGAGACTATCATGACCAGGCTATTGGCTGTTTTACTTAACGTTACATTGACTACCACACTTGCACTGCCTGTCATGGCAGAAACGGCAGGCGAACCCACCGACCAACTGGTACAGAAAATCAACACGTATGTAGTGCGTGTGCATGTCATGCTGCAAAGCGGGGCTTACGGTGTCGGTTCCGGTGTCGTGGTCGCACAGGACCAGGTCGTGACGAATTGCCATGTGATAGCCGATGCCGGCAGTATCAGCGTTACCGTCAATGGCGAAGCCTATCCGGTGAGCGCCATCAAGCCCGACTGGCATCACGATGTTTGCATCCTCAAGACAGAGGGCCTCGATGCCCCGATAGCCGTGATGGGTTCCAGCAAAGCGCTTCAGTACGGGCAAGCAGTATTCGCCACCGGCCATCCCAGCTTCCAGACACACCCCTCAACGACCTACGGTATAGTCAAAGGCCTGTATGCCATGGACGACAGCGTGATCGTGCGGGCCTCCAGTTCCTTTATGCCGGGCGATAGCGGCGGCGGTTTGTTCGACAACACCGGCAAACTGGTGGGCGTCATCGCCCTCAAAAGTCCCGGACGTAACGCCTATTACTACAACCTCGCAGTGGAGTGGGTGCAAGCCTTGCTGAGCCAGCCCGAGCAGTCGATCCATACCAAAAGCAGTCTGCCATTCTGGGCGGAAAGTCTGGAGAACTGGCCTCATTTCATGCGCGTTGTACAGCCCTTCCTGACCGAGGACTGGCCAGCGCTGCACCAGGTGGCAGTGGAGTGGACCTTAAAAGAACCCGCCAGCAGCGAGGCCTGGTTCTACCTGGCTGCGGCTGAATATGGCCTGAGGCATATCGATACCGCAGAAGCGTTACTCACCAAGGTGGTGACCATGAACAGCCAGCATAGCCAGGCGCTATACTACCTTGGGCTGATCGAGGAAGATCACGGTAAGCGCATGGAGGCACTCAACAGAGTCGCCTTGCTAAGCGTGCTGGACGAAAGCATCGCCAATAAACTCAAGCTGGCGATGGGCATGCAGCTGGAAGCGCCCCAGTAATGGAATTATCAGGAGCATCATTTGCAAACAGGCATGACAGCACGTATGAAAAGCTGGGTGATCGTCATCTTGGTAGTGCTGGCAGCACTGTTTGCGGCCTATATTATCTGGCTTGAACCTGACACCATTTCTTCCCGTGATATCGAACAGGATTCAGCGTTGTCGCACGCGTTGAACGAATGCGATGGCATCACCGAAAAAGCAGCCCTGGCATTGCCACCCGCCACACTGGAATTCCAGAAACTAGAACACGCCGGGCGCAAAGCCCGCGTGTTCAGGCTGTGCATGGGGGATCGCGGCTACCAGGAGAATGCGAGATGGGAGGCATATGCCCAGCCGTTGGCAGTGCACGAGGCTGATAAGAACAAAGTGTCGGTAGACGAAGCCATGGAAAACCTGAGAAGGGCCGATATGGCGCGCGTCAAGCCGAATGCCAATGCGCCGGGCTATTGGATGAAGCTGCATTAGCACCTATTAGCAGTTGGATACTGTCTAGATTCAACGTCTAGATTCAACGCATATCGATAAGGCAATAACGGCCGGCCTTTCATGGCATGTTAAAATCGCAGCCTTGCAAATTTTTTGCGCTTTTCTCCTGCTGCCGCCTTGTCTAAATCACCTGTAACTCTGCCACCACCTAAACACACCATGGATGCTCCAAGGCTGATCGCACAGCTCGAGAAGCAATTGGCGCAGTGCATGCTGGCAGACCGCTTTCCGCTGCGCAGGCGCTTGCAGCAGGCGCGCGGCATGCACGAGCAAGGCAAACCAGCACTGCCTGGAAAAGAACCCGTAGGAAAAGCGTCGCTAGAAAACTTGCATGTAGAGAACTCGCCTGTGGAAAAAGCACTGGTCGAAATTGCCCGGAAGTTACAGGCTTCTATCGCGCGTTATCAAAGCCGCCTCGCCCTATTGCCTAAGCCGGAATATCCGCCGGAACTGCCGGTTTCCAGTAGGAAGGATGAGATCGCCGCTGCGATCAGCAAACACCAGGTCGTCATCGTCTGCGGCGAGACCGGGTCCGGCAAGACCACGCAATTACCCAAAATCTGCCTGGAACTGGGGCGCGGTGTCAGCGGACTGATCGGCCATACCCAGCCGCGCCGCATCGCCGCCCGTTCAGTCGCCTCTCGTATCGCGCAGGAGTTGCAATCGCCGCTGGGGCAGGTGGTCGGCTACAAAGTGCGGTTCAACGACAAGCTGTCCGAAGGCAGTTACGTCAAGCTGATGACGGACGGTATTTTGCTGGCGGAAACCCAGGGCGACCGTTTCCTCAATGCCTACGACACCATCATCATCGACGAGGCGCATGAACGCAGCCTGAATATCGATTTCCTGCTGGGCTACCTCAAGCAATTGTTACCTAAGCGTCCTGATCTCAAAGTCATCGTCACCTCGGCCACCATCGATGCAGACCGCTTCTCGCGGCATTTCAACGGCGCGCCGGTTATCGAGGTGTCGGGCCGGACCTACCCTGTGGAAATACGCTACAGGCCGCTAGGCAAGGCTGGTTACTCTTCGCAAACCGTAGAGGATATGGAAGAAGTGGATGAGGAAGCCACGCTTTACGGCATCAAGCGCAAGAGTAAAACGGAAGCGCGCTGGCTGGAAGAGGACAACGAAGAGGAAGCCATCGAAGAGGCCATCCTGGATGCGGCGGACGACTTGTTGCGGCAAGGGGATGGCGACATTCTTGTTTTCCTGCCCGGCGAACGTGAGATACGCGATACCGCCGATCATTTGCGTAAATACCAGGGGCGATCTGCCAAACTAAAGCATATCGAGGTGCTGCCGCTATTCGCGCGGCTTTCCATCGAAGACCAGCAGAAGATATTCCGCTCTTCCGGCAGCCGGCGCATCGTGCTGGCCACCAACGTCGCCGAGACATCGCTCACCGTGCCGGGCATCAAGTACGTCATCGATGCCGGGCTTGCGCGGGTCAACCGCTACAGTTCGCGTGCCAAGGTCGAGCAGCTGCACATCGAGAAGATATCGCAGGCCGCTGCCAGGCAGCGTGCAGGCCGTTGCGGGCGCGTATCCAACGGCATCTGCGTGCGGCTGTACGCCGAGGAGGATTTCAACGGCCGCCCGGAGTATACCGACCCCGAGATCCTGCGCTCGTCGCTGGCTTCGGTCATCCTGCGCATGGCGGCGCTCAAGCTGGGTGATGTCGACGATTTCCCTTTCATCGAGGCCCCCAGCTCCCGCCTGGTAGCCGACGGCTACCTGTTGCTGCAGGAACTGGGTGCGGTGGACGAGCAACGCCGTCTCACCGATGTAGGCGCGCAGCTGGCCAAGCTGCCGCTGGACCCGAAGATCGGCCGCATGATACTGGCCGCGAAGAAAGAGAACTGTATTCAAGAGATTTTGGTTATCGCCAGCGCACTTGCCATGCAGGATCCGCGCGAGCGGCCCATGGACAAGCGCGAAGCGGCCGACCAGGCGCATGCCAAGTTCGCCGACGAACGTTCCGATTTCATGGGTTTCCTGAAATTATGGGCGTTCTATGACGAAGCGCTGAAACAGAAAAAATCCAACCGCGAGCTGCTCAATAAATGCCACAGTAATTTCCTGTCGTTCCTGCGGCTGAAGGAATGGCGCGAACTGCATGGTCAGATCGCCTCCATTATCAATGAGATGGACTTCAAGCCCAATACCGACGAGGCTGGCTATGACCAGATCCACCGGGCATTATTATCCGGCCTGCTGGGCAATGTCGGTTTCAAGGACGGCGAGGCGGACAGCTACCTGGGTGCCCGCGGCATTCGTTTCAGCATCGCGCCGGGATCTGCGTTGAAGAAAACCCGGCCGAAATGGGTGATGGCGGCGGAGCTGATGGAAACCACCAAACTCTACGGACGTTGCGTCGCCAAGATAGACCCGGACTGGATAGAACCGCTGGCCAAAGGGCTGACGCAAAGCCATTACACCGACCCGCGCTGGGACCGGAAACCGGCACAGGTGGTAGCCTGGGAGCGCGTCAGTCTGTACGGGTTGACCGTCATCCCCAAGCGCCGCATGCACTATGGGCCCATCAATCCCCAGGAGTCGCGCGAAATCTTCATCCGCGAGGCGTTGGCGAATCGCGAGTTCGATACGCATGCGCCTTTCTTCGCGGCTAACCAGAAACTGATCGCCGAGATCGAGGAACTGGAACACAAAGCGCGCCGCCAGGACGTACTTGTGGATGAACACGCGTTGTTCGCGTTTTACGACGCGATCGTGCCGGCGGGCATCATCAACGGTGCGGGCTTTGAAAAGTGGCGTGAGACTGCCGAAAATACCAATCCCAAGCTGCTCTACCTGACCAGGGAGGCGCTGATGCGGCACGGCGCCGCAGGCGTCACCGAGGCGCAGTTCCCGGAAACCTTCATCATGGACGGCGTCAGCCTGGAGTTGAAGTACCGATTCGAGCCCGGGCATGTGCTGGATGGCGTGACGGCTACCGTACCGCTGGCATTGCTCAACCAGCTGGACGCCAGCGCGGCGGAATGGCTGGTGCCCGGCATGATACGCGAGAAGCTGACCACGCTGATCAAGGCGCTGCCCAAAACCTACCGCCGCGTCTGCGTACCGGTGCCGGATTTCGTGACGGCGTTCCTGCAGTATATGGCGTCGAATCCAGATGCCAATGCCGGATCGATATTGCCGGCGCTGGCCGCATTCATCCAGCGCGAGACCACGCTGGCCATTTCACCGTCAGACTGGCCGAGTGATGCCTTGCCCCCGCACCTGCTGATGAACTTCAGCGTCGTGGATGAGGGCAGTGAGAACCGGAAGCCTCGTGAGCTCGGCATGGGACGCGACTGGAATGGGCTCAAACAGCAGTTCGGGCAGGCGGCACAACTGACCTTCCGCAACGCGTCACCGGATATCGAGAAGAGCGGCATTCGCCAGTGGGATTTCGGCGATTTGCCGCCAACTTTGTCATTCAGCCGTGACGGCCTGCAGTTGACGGGATACCCGGCGCTGGAAGATGCCGGCGACAGCGTATCGGTCAAGCTGTTCGACACCGAATCGGCAGCATACAAGGCGCACCGCGCAGGCGTTTGCCGGCTGATCCGCTTCGAACTCAAGGAGCAGATGAAGCAACTCGAAAAAGGCCTGCCGGGGTTCAACCAATATGCATTGCAGTTGCGCAATATCATCAGTACCGATGACCTGCGCGAAGACTTGCTGGCGGCTATCACCGACCGTGCATTCATCGGTGAGGACGAGTTGCCGCGCACCAGCCAGGCCTTCATGACGCTCAAGCAGCGGGCGCGCACGCGCCTGCCGGCAGTCACCGAGGCACTGGCGCGCATGGCCCAGGCCATCGCCACCGAATACCAGTTGCTGGTGGCAAAACAGAGCCAGATGCCGGCGACGGTCAACCGCCTCAAGCGCGACGTCGATCAGCAGCTGAACAGATTGCTGTACAAGCACTGTTTCAGCCGCACGCCGTGGGAATACATGCAGCACTTGCCGCGTTACCTCAAGGCGTTGCGGCTGCGCATCGAAAAGCATCCGGCCAACCCGGATCGCGATGGCCGCAATGCCCAGGCAGTCGGTGTGCTTTGGCAGAACTGGGAAGCGGCGATGGAGAAGCGGAGTAAACTGAATGATGGCAACGCGGACACCCTGGATGCAGGGCTGCGGGACTTCCGCTGGCTGATCGAAGAGCTGCGCGTATCCTTGTTTGCACAGGAACTGAAAACGCCATTCCCGGTGTCGATCAAGCGCCTGGAGAAACTATGGGCAGAAGTGTCGCGATGAGCGAAGCGGTGATCCTGGTATCCGCTGTGCAGGCGGCCGACCGTCCCGCCTGGGAATTGAAGTACCTCAATGCCTACCCGGAAGCTACCCGCAAACAGGTGCGCCAGTTGGTGCAGGAAGGGCGCTTGACGGAGGTGTTGAGGCAGCGCTATCCCGATGCACACGGCATAAAAACCGACAGGGCGCTTTACGAGTTTGTGCTCGAACTCAAGAATGAATACCTGCACAATGCGCAGCCGCTGAATAAAGTGCTGTATGACAGCAAGATACAGGTCATCAAGCATGCACTCGGGTTGCACACCTCGATATCGCGGGTGCAGGGCAACAGGCTCAAGAGCAAGCGCGAGATACGTGTGGCGACTTTGTTTCGCGAGGCACCGGCGGAATTCCTGCGCATGATCGTCGTGCATGAGCTCGCGCATTTCAAGGAGCGCGACCATGACAAGGCCTTTTACCAGCTATGCACGAACATGGAGCCGGCTTACCACCAGTATGAGTTCGACCTCAGGCTTTATCTCACGCACCTGGATATTTTCAGGGTACCCTTGTGGCAAAGCACGGCGGCATAATGCGCTGAATTTACTTACCAGATTTACACTGGATTATTTGAACGGGATTTGTTTTGACCAATAACGACGTATTACGCAGTATTCGCTACATGCTCGACCTGAGCGAACCCTCCCTGGCTGATATATGCCGGCTGGCAGAGCTTGAGGTTGAGGCCGCCGCCATCAGTAGCTACCTTAAGGCTGAGGAAGAAGAGGGCTATTTGGAATGTCCCGACGAGGTCATGCTCCGTTTCCTGGATGGTTTGGTCATCCACAAGCGCGGCAAGAAAGAGAGTGCAGGCGCTGAGATCAAGCCAGAAAAACGCATGAACAATAACATCGTGCTCAAGAAGCTGAGGATAGCGTTCGAACTGAAGGAAGACGACATGCACGCCATCTTCGCCAGCGCCGAGCATGAGATATCCAAACCGGAACTCAGCGCACTATTCAGGAAAAAAGGCCACGGCAACTACCGGGCCTGCGGCGACCAGATACTGCGCTACTTCCTCAAAGGCCTGACCATGAGACTTCGCAAACACTGAGATTTGTGTTTTGTTCCAGGCTTAAGGGTTGTTCAAGCCTAGCGTATTTAGCGTTCTTTTGCGTACAGTACCGGCAAGCTCGGCGTTATCTATAAGCGAGTGCTTGTAGGAAGGGATCATCGCCTCCAGCTTGGCCTGCCATTCGCCTGAATCGATGCGTGCGGTAAAGCAGCGTTCAATTACCTCGATCATGGCCTGCACGGAGGTGGATGCACCCGGAGAGGCGCCCAGCAGGGCCGCCAGCGTACCGTCTTTCGCCGCTACGATTTCCGTACCGAATTCCAGTTTCCCGCCTTTTTTGCCGCAGGTCTTGATGATCTGTACGCGCTGGCCTGCTGCGGCCAGTGTCCAGTCTTTTGCATGTGCCTGCGGATAAAATTTACTCAATGCCGCTACACGTTCCTTATGCGACTGGAACACTTCACCGATGAGGTAGCGGGTTAGGTCCATATTGCCCAGGCCTGCCAGCATCATGGGCTTCAGATTATTGGATTTTACGGAAGCCACAAGATCGAAGAACGAGCCTTTCTTCTGGAATTTGGTGGTAAACCCGGCATACGGCCCGAACAGCAGGGTGGGTTTGCCGGCGATGATGCGCATGTCCAGGTGCGGGACCGACATCGGCGGAGCACCCAGTTCTGCCTTGCCGTAGACTTTTGAATCGTGCTGGTTCACGACTTCCGGGTTATTGCATACCAGCCACTGGCCGCTGACCGGGAAGCCGCCATAGCCCTTGCTCTCCGGGATGCCGGATTTTTGCAACAGAGGCAGTGCGCCGCCGCCTGCACCCAAGAATACGAATCCAGCCTCGAATTTCTTGAGCCTGCGTGTCGTGTGGTCAAGCGCGCGCGCATGCCAGCGCCCTGTTTTTGCCTGTTTAAGCGATTTCACCGTATAGCCCAAAAATAGCTCGAATTCCGGCTGGCGTTGCAGCGCGGATACCATGCTGCGGGTGAGGGTGCCGAAATCGACGTCGGCACCATATTCAACGCGTGTAGCGGCGATGGGCTGACTGGCGTCCCGCTCTTGCATCACCAGCGGCATCCATTTTGAGATCACCTGTGGGTCTTCCGAATACTGCATATCCGCAAATAAATGGTGGCCGCTCAGTTTTTTGTGGCGCTTGCGCAGGAAGGCCACGTCGGTTTCACCCCATACGAAACTCTGGTGCGGGGTTCGGTTGATGAATTCACTAGGCTTGGGAAGCCGTTGCTGTTCCGTGAGGTAAGACCAGAATTGCAGGGAGGTTTCAAACGATGCATTGATGGCAAGCGCACGGCTGATGTCCATGCTGCCGCTGGCTTGCAGCGGCGTGTAGTTGAGCTCGCAGTAGCCCGCGTGACCGGTGCCTGCATTATTCCAGCCGTCGGTGCTTTCATGTGCCACCTGGTCTAGCCGTTCAATCATGGCGATCTTCAACGATGGATCCAGCCGGTTAAGCAAGGTCGCCAGCGTCGCACTCATGATGCCGCTGCCTACTAACAGGATATCGACTTTGTTTTCTACCATACAGGGCTTTCAACCATTCTTAACCGTATTTTCATAAATGTGACCGCCCGGCATGATATGCGGCAAAGGCGAATCTGTAAATTGAAGCGCTTACATCATGAAGCTTTAGAGTAGGATGCTTGTAAATCGCAGGCAATAAAAAACGGCCCCCGAAGGAGCCGTTTTAATGAAGTCTGTCTAACTTATTCTAAAGGCTTAAGCCTTTTGAATGTTTGAAGCCTGCTTACCTTTTGGGCCGTCGGTGACATCAAAGCTTACGCGTTCATTTTCTTTTAAGCTTTTGTAACCACTATCAACGATTGCAGAAAAGTGAGCGAATAAGTCATCGCCGCCTTCATCAGGTGTAATGAAACCAAAACCTTTAGAATCATTAAACCACTTTACGGTACCAGTTGCCATTTCATACTTCCTTACTAAACAAAGGGGAGGCGTCCCAAAAGTTTGTATTTCTCAAACTAAAGTCGGCTGTGCCAGCTAAAATAAAATCAAAATCCAAACACCTACAGCGCTTTTTACGTTCTTAAGAAGCATGTGTCAAGTACTTATTACCCATAATCCCCAATAATTCGAAAAAAATGTAAAAAAATGTAACTTTTATCTCAAGCCCTTATGAATGATGAAGAAATCGGGCGATATATGCATGCCCCTAGATTTGCATCAACGCCTTGCGGATTTGCATTTCATCGAGCTGTTTGCCTATCAGAACCAGCCGCGAAACGGCACCTTCCTCCTCCCAGCCTTCCAGCATTGTAGGTGGATAGAGCGTGTGCTGCACCGCATGTACGGCTATCGGTGCCGGCTGGTCTTCTGCGTGGACGATACCCTTGAGCCGCAACAGCTTGTCGCCATGCATTGCGCATAGCCACTGCAATACCTGCTTCACTTTTTGCCAGCTGACTGGGATAGGCAGGGTCACCGTGAAACTCCCGATTTCGCCGTGATGGCTGGCGACAGGCAGTTTGCCCTTTACCATTCCCATCGATTGGGTGCTGCTGACTTCGCGCAACCAGCGCTGCGGCTGGGCTTTTTTATCCTTTGCATCGAATAAGCCGACGTTGATGATGGACTGCGGTTCTATTTCACCGTGGGTGACCTGGTATAGCGTGGCTCCAGGGTTCAGTGCGGTCAGGCGATCGGTCAATGCCAATATCTGCTCCTGGCTGGCCAGGTCGGCTTTCGTCAACAGCAGGACATCCGCGATGGCCGCCTGCTGGCGCGCCTCCGTATGTTCGTCCAGCTGTTTCAGGCCGTATACGCAGTCTACGGTGACGACTACGGCGTCCAGCCGGTAGGTGGAACTCACTACCGGCTGGATCAGCAAGTTGGACAGGATTGCACCAGGGTCTGCCATGCCCGTGGTTTCTATGACCATGCGCTGGAATTCAGGAATGGCCTGCAGTGCGCGCTTGAAGAACAAGTCGCGCAAGGTATCTGCCAGTTCATCACGTAAAGTGCAGCACAGGCAGCCGGATTCCAGCAGCACGGTATTGTCGGACACATGGTCGCCTTCGACCGTACGTGCCAGTATGTGGTCCAGGCCGGCCTCGCCCAGTTCGTTGATTACTACGGCCGTGTCCTTCATGCCCTCATGATTGAGCAGCTTACTGAGTAATGTAGTTTTGCCGCTGCCCAGGAATCCGGTAAGCAGGGTGATCGGTATGCGGTTGTCCATGGTTCGCTTTGCTAATGGGGTGTTGCCGGATTGTTGAATCAAGCTCTGGTTGAATTAGGTGTCGGCTGTAATAAGATCATTTTAACTGCCTCGGGCAGCCTTGCACACGCATAAGCTGGTGCGGCGGGTAAATCACCCGCGAATATGGGTCTATGCGAATTCCTCTTCAATGGCTTGTTCATGCGAGGCATGCCATGCCGGAAAAGGATCCGGCAATCGTTTCCATCCGGATACGCCAAGCTCCATTACACTGTCGGTTAACAGGCAATCGTCAAACGCGGCAGTCAGTGCTGCCTGGTCCATGTGGATGCCGATCAGCACCAGTTCCTGCTGGCGATCCCCATAGGGCTCAACCCAGCGTTGATTGATCATGGCAAGGCTTTCGGCATCGTCAGGCCAGTAATCTTTTGGCGTTGCCGCCCACCAGAAGCCCGCCAGCTCATTGCGGGAGATAGCGCCTGCCTGTGACCAGTTTCCGCAGTATTCCGGCCTGGATGCCACCCAGAAATGGCCTTTGGAGCGGACGACGCCTGGCCATTCATTGCCAAACCAACGCCATAGACGTTGCGGGTGGAAAGGGCGGCGTGCACGGTATACAAAGCTGGTGATGCCGTACTCTTCGCTTTCAGCCGTGTGCTCACCGCGCAATTCCTTGAGCCATCCAGGTGCGTCCTGCGCATCTTCGAAATCGAAACGTCCTGTATTCAGCAGGCGGTCCAGCGGTACTTTACCGAAGCTGCTATGCACGATATCCGCTCTTGGATTCAGTGCCCTCAATATGCCTTCCAGCCTGATCATCTCTTGCGGTTGCATGAGGTCGGTTTTATTGAGCACCAGCACATCGCAAAACTCGACCTGCTCGACCAGCAGGTCGACCACGGTGCGATTGTCTTCTTCGCCCATGGTCTTGCCGCGTTGCTGCAGGTAGTCCGGCGAACTGTAATCCTTGAGGAAGTTGAAGGCATCCACCACCGTGACCATGGTGTCCAGCGTGGCGATGTCAGAGAGGCTTTGCTCATGCTCGTCGCGGAAGGTGAAGGTTTCCGCAATAGGCAATGGCTCCGAGATGCCGGTCGATTCGATGAGCAGGTAGTCGAATCGATCCTCAATTGCCAGGCGCTTGATTTCAATCAGCAGGTCTTCACGCAGGGTGCAGCAAATACAGCCGTTGCTCATTTCCACGAATTTTTCTTCAGAGCGCGATAATCCTGCGCCGCCATCGCGCACGAGTTGCGCATCGATATTGACTTCCGACATGTCATTGACGATGACCGCCACGCGCAGTCCCTCGCGATTATTCAGTACATGGTTGAGCAGGGTCGTCTTGCCAGCACCCAGGTAACCGGAAAGCACGGTGACAGGGAGTTTTTTCATTGGATTTCCTTAAGAATATATGGGTAGGCTGAATAGTTTTTAGCCAGGGCAGATCTCCATGCTTGATGCTCGTTACGTATTCACGCTTTAGATAAAGCGATATTGCAACTAAGTTGCATATTAAGTCTGATTTATTCAAATTGCAACTTTGTTGCAAAATGTATGTGCGACAAAATTTAAGGCAGGGAGGGAGGTATCAACCGGGATTTAGGGGAACTGAGGGCAGGAAAAAGAACAGGAACTTCCGCAGCCTTTTAGGTTTCGCAGCTTGCGCACACACCTTTAATGTTCAACTCGATGGATTCGACTGTAAAATGCTCGGGTAGGCTGCTGGGTTTTAGTGCATGTACTTCCGCCAGGCAGTAGGTTTTATTGCAGCGGCTGCACTGGAAATGCGCATGACGGTGCAAGGTATTGCTGCGATTGATCTGGAAGCGCCATGCTCGATCCTGGCCTGTCACCTTGTGGATGATGCCGTTTGCGACCAGCCAATCCAGTACACGGTAAAGCGTCACCCTGTCGAAAGGTGAGCTGATGTCGGGCTTAGCCGCCAATTGGGTGAGTAATTCCTGGTGAGTCAGTGCATGGGCGGCATCCAGCAGCAAAGACAATACGGCAAGCCTGGGCGCAGTAGGGCGCAGGCCTAGATCTGTGATGAGTTGTTCCGGTGCATTCATGCCGGCTAAGGTAACGACAATTGCGCCTGGCAGTCAATAGCAATGCAAGCGGATGCTGCGGATTCCACCACTACAAGGCTGTACCCGCATATGAGGGAGACGCTGCGCTATGTTATCAAAGCCATGATAGCGAAAGCGTAATGCCAATCAGGCAACAGGATGTTGAGTACCATTTAATTAAGTTACTGAAAGAATAATGAACGTATTTTACGAAGAAGACAGTAGTTTCAAAGTCGCCACGGTGATGTCTGAAACCGGCGGCGCATTGCAGGTCGAATCCCAGAGCGGTAAGCGTTCCAAGATTAAAGCGGCGCATGTGCTGATGCGCTTTGAATTGCCGGTTGCAGGCTTTATGGAAGCCGCAACGGCAGAAGCCGACACGCTGGATGCCACGTTTCTCTGGGAGTGCTGCAGCGAGCCGGAGTTCGGCTTCGAAGAACTTGCAAAAGACTATTACGGTAAAACGCCTTCCCCCATAGAAGCGGCTGCTACGGCCATTCGCCTGCATAGTGCGCCGGTGTATTTCTACCGCAAAGGCAAGGGCCGTTACAAGGCAGCCCCGGAAGAGAATTTAAAGGCCGCACTGGCCTCGCTGGAAAAGAAACGTCTGCAGGCCGAAAAAGTCACGGTGTATGTAGAGCAACTGAAAGCCGGGCAGTTACCTGCCGATTTCAGGAGTCATCCTTCCATTCTCGACATGCTGTTTTACGAGCCGGACAAGAATACGCTGGAGTGGAAAGCCGTCGAGCAGGCGGCCACCGAACTCAATCTCAGCCACCTCAAGCTGCTGGAGCAGTGCGGCGCTGTCGCTTCAGCGCATGATTACCACCTCGGGGCATTCCTCCGCGAATATTTCCCGCATGGAACGGGGTTCAAAGAAGCCTTGGTGCCGGAACCCTTTGCCGAGCTGGAGCGTGCCGAGGTAGAAGCGTTCAGTATCGACGATAGTACGACTACGGAGATCGATGATGCATTTTCCATGCAGCTTCTGGCGGATGGCAGCATGCGTGTCGGTATCCACATCGCCGCCCCGGCACTGGGTATTGCACCAGGCAGTCCGCTGGATGAGATTGCATTATCTCGCTTGTCCACCGTCTACATGCCGGGCTATAAAATCACCATGCTGCCGGAATCTGCCATCACACCGTTCAGCCTGGACGAAGGGCAATGGAAGCCTGCGCTGTCCCTCTACCTGGATGTCGCTGCGGACTTTACCGTGACGCAACGCCACAGCAAGGTGGAACTGGTGAAGATGGCGCATAACCTGCGCCACGATGCGCTGGAACCGTTCTTCAATGAAGAAACGCTGGAACAGGACAGCGGCCACCCTTACTGGGAGAACCTGTCGTTCTTGTTCAAGCTCGCGGAATCCCTGGAAAAAGGGCGCGGCAAGTACGACCCGAACAAAGCCATCCAGATCGACTATAACTTTTATGTGGAGAATGGGGTCGTGCGCATCGTCGGCCGCCGTCGCGGATCGCCGATGGATAAGCTGGTAGCCGAGCTGATGATAGAGGCCAACAGCCATTGGGGCGGCATGCTGGCGGCGCACGAAGTGCCGGGCATCTACCGCGCGCAGAACGGCGGCAAGGTCTATATGACTACACAGGCGGAACCGCACCAGGGTCTGGGCGTACCGCAATATTCCTGGAGCACATCGCCCCTGCGCCGTGCAGTGGACCTGATCAACCAGCGCCAGATCATTTCAGTGGTGCAGGGCCACCAGCCCGCCTACCTGAAAAATAGCGAGCAATTGACGACGGCCATGCGTAATTTCGAACTTACCTACAGTGCCTACAATGAATTCCAGACGCGCATGGAACGTTACTGGTGCCTGCAATATTTGATGCAGGAAGATATCCGGGAAATCACGGCGACCGTGTGGCGGGAGAACCTGGTGCGTTTCGACGGCATGCCTTATATCACCAAGGTGCACAGCCTGCCGGAACTGGCCGTGGGTACGCGGGTAGTGCTTGAGATCAAGCGCATCGATTCCTTGCTGATGGAGATCGACACCCGCTTCAAAACGCTTGAGGCAAAGTCGACAGATGCAACTGCGGACATCGTGGTCGACGTGGCCGTGCCCATCGATCTCCCGCCGGGGGATTTGTCAGGCGATCTGGCGGCGGATGCCGGACTTGTCGAGGATGTCCTGGTAGAAGCGACTGTGCCTGTTACCGATAAAGGCCTGGAGGCCACGGCTTAAATGTTACGACTGGGCCGTACCATTTCCAGGGCGATCAATCGAGGTTTGGGTAATTCGGATAGTGTCGATGTGAGCGAAGTCGATGGCGTACGTTCGCTGTACCTGGGTTCGGAGACCGTGCAAAGCTCCATGCGTATCAAGGCACCTTATGACCTGGAGCTTACTTATTCCCGTGCCATGATGGTGTTCCTGTTGTTCTTGAATAAATCAGTCGCTAAAGCGCCCTCCGAGAACAAATCAGCCGCGAAAGCGCCTGTCGAGGTACTGATGATCGGCCTGGGCGGCGGTTCGGTCGCGAAATATGTCCATCACTACCTGCCGCAGATCAAGACCCGGGTGGTGGAGATCAATGAACAAATCATCCGCATCGCACGCAGCCATTTCTACCTGCCTGAAGATGATGAGCGACTGCAGGTGATCGTCGGAGACGGCGTGGCATATCTGCAGGAGCATGTGCAAACAGCCGACGTGTTGTTGCTCGATGTCTTCGACAGTAAAGGCGTGCCGACCGACATGTATAACCAGGCGTTTTTCGACAGCTGTGCCGAATCGTTGAAGCTGGATGGCATGATGGCGGTTAACCTGTGGGGCAGTGACCGCAATTTCGATATCTATTTGCAGCGCATCGAACAGAGCTTTAACCAGCGCGTATTGGTGCTGCGTACCGGAAAACCCGGCAATATCGTCATCTTCAGTTTTAAACGGGCACCTGCCGACTTGCGCTGGGCATCGTTGCGCCAGCGTGCCAAAGAGCTGGAAGCGCAGCATAAGATCGAGTTTCTCGAGTTTGTCGAAAAACTGCGCGAGCATAATCCCAATACCAGTAATCGTTTGTTGCTTGGCGAATAAACCAGGTTGTAAAAAAACTTGTTAGCAACAGCTATAAACAAAACGCAAGCCGAGTAGTTGCAGCCTGTAGCTACCGAACCAGAAGTATAAGGAAGTACAACGTAATGAGTAATCCGAACAGTAATGCCTACCAGTTTTTCGCTACCTGTCCGCGTGGGTTGGAAGCGTTACTGGCCGACGAATTGGCGGCAGTCGGCGCCGGCAATATCAAGCCTACCGACGGCGGCGTGGGGTTCAGCGGCGACATGCCGACCTGCTACAAGGCCAACCTGGAAAGCCGTATCGCCACCCGTATCCTATGGCAAGTGGGTCGCGGCAAATACCTGAATGAAGAAGACATCTACAATGCCGCCATGCAGCTTAACTGGCCGCAGTGGTTTGCCGTCGGCAGCGATTTCATGGTGAAGGTAACCGGGGTAAAGTGCCCGCTGAAAAGCCTGGAATTCGTCACGCTCAGGATTAAAGATGCGGTATGCGACCGCTTCCGCCAGGCCGTCAACAGCCGCCCGTATATCGATACCAAAGAGCCGGATGTGCGCATCCATGCCTACCTGACCACGGATGAATACCAGTTCTACCTGGATACGTCCGGCGACGCGCTTTACCAGCGCGGCCTGCGCCGGGCCAGCATCGAGGCACCGTTGCGCGAGAACTTGGCAGCAGGCATCCTGAAGCTGTCCGGCTGGCAACCCGGCACGCCTTTGCTCGACCCCATGTGCGGCAGCGGCACCTTCCTGCTTGAAGCAGCGATGATCGCACTGGATATCGCCCCCGGTAGCGGCCGCAGCTTCGGTTTCGAGAAGCTGAAGAATTTCGAGGAAAGCGCCTGGAAGAAGTTACGCCAGCAAGCGCTTGAGAAAGCCAAGCCGGTCACCTTCCAGAAGCTGTACGGTAGTGATATCGACCTGCGCGCCGTGCGTATTGCCAAGCAGAATCTGACAGAAGCGGGATTGATGGATGCCGTGCAGCTATCCAAGAACGATATCAACGATGTCGTCGCGCCGAATGGCGAAGGCGTGCTGATCGCCAACCCGCCCTATGGCGTGCGCATCGGCGAAGACGAAGAGTTGGCGGCGCTATACCCAAAGATGGGCGAAACGCTCAAACGCAAGTTCGCCGGCTGGAATGCCTATTTCCTCACCACCGACATGCGCCTGCCTAAGCTCATGCGGCTGGCGCCATCCAAGCGCACACCGTTGTTCAACGGCTCGCTGGAATGCCGCTTGTTTGAGATCAAGATGGTGTCCGGCAGCAACCGCAAGGAAAAACCTGAACATGCCGGATAGCCTGCAGGATCTTCGCGCCCGTATCGATACGTTTGTGAAGGAACGCGACTGGGAGCAATTCCACACGCCGAAGAACCTAGCCATGGCAATGATCGTGGAAGCGGCGGAAGTGGTCGAGCATTTCCAGTGGGATAGCGCGCAGGAAAGCGCAATGCTGAGTGAAGAACGCAAAACAGAAATCGGCCATGAACTTGCCGACACATTGGTCTATTTGTTGCGGATAGCGGAGGTCTGCGGCATCGACCTGATCGCAGCCGCCAATGCCAAGATAGAGCTGAATGCAAAGAAATACCCGGTGGAAAAAGCGAAAGGCAGTAATGCCAAATATACGGCTTACGAGGATAAGTGAGCTAAATCCTCAGCTTAAAACAGGTGCCCTGCGAGGCAATATCCATGCGCCTCGCAGGGCAGGTATGTTGGGCGTAAAAGCGAACGTCTTCGGATGTACATACTTTACAAGGGCATAGCGCTAAAGCTCACTCGCCCTACGCGCGCTTCTTAAGCATTCGACCCGCCAGAGGCCACCATCGAAAAACGGAATATGTCTCTCCGCAATTTCCAGCCGTTGTGCTGCCAGAATGTCTGCGCCAAGCTATTTTCAGCCAGGACATCAACATGAACTTTGGCAATACCAATGATTATTAGCCTATCTAAAGCTGACTCTACAAGACGGGTTGCAATACCTTGTCTGCGAAACTCTGGCAAAACTATAAGGTGGTTTAGATAGCCTCGGCGACCATCATGACCACTTAACAGAAAACCAGCGAGTTTCGCCCCTTGATATGCCATAACGCTTAGACCTGGATTGCGGTCAAGATAGCGTTCTAAAGCAGGGAGTGAATCTGCATCTCGATTCGTTACCCCAGGAACTGCAGCCAGTGCAGCCACAACAGAAGGTAAATGATGAAATTCCAATGAAGTAATCATAGTTTTATATGGATAATGAAATGAGCTTGAATATGACTATGTCCCTTTACTATCAGCATGTTTAGATGTTAAAAAATCGCATACCCTGCAAGGTGTTCATGCGTCTCACAGGGCGGGATGTTAGCCGTTACAGAACAGCCAACGCCGCATCATAGTTAGGCTCTTCTGCAATCTCACCTACCAACTCGCTGTGCAGCACTTTATTATTTTCATCCAGCACGACTACTGCACGCGCTGTCAGGCCGGCCAGGCTGCTGTCTTTGATCTGCACGCCGAAATCTTCCGAGAATTTAGCGGTGTTGCGGAAGGTGGAAAGAGTCACCACATTTTCCAGGCCTTCAGCGCCGCAAAAGCGTGACTGGGCGAAGGGCAGGTCGGCGGAGATGCACAGCACCACTGTATTGGTAAGCGCGCTGGCCTTGGCATTGAACTGGCGTACCGACATGGCGCAGGTCGGTGTGTCTACACTGGGGAAAATATTCAGGATCTTGCGTTTGCCGGCATAGGTCTCCAGGTGCACGTCGTTGCGTTTGCTGTCTGCCAGCGTGAAATCGGGAACGCTTGCGCCTTTAGCCGGAAAAGTGCCGCCGATGCTGACTGGATTGCCTTTGAGGGTAACTGTGCTAGCCATGTGAATATCCTTTGAGTAGTTGATTGAAGGTGGGTTGAATAGAGCAGGTAACTTACGGTGAATAGCCATTCTAACTGCAATTGATGTTGCATATCAAAACAAAACGCCCTCGAGTTTGAGGGCGTTTTGGCGTTAGGTCTGGCTGAAAAACACTGGTTAAGTTTACGCCAGCAGGTCTTCACTCAAGTAGCCGATGGTCATGGTCTGGTTGTGCAAGACATTGTCGGTGGTATTGGGACGCGGGGCGAATTCTCCGTAGGAGTAGAAGCCGGTGATCACGGTTTGCGATCCCATGATCTGCTGCACTTTGATGATTTCATCGCCGGTCAGCTCCGCCATCACGCCCTTGCGGCCGACGCAACTGACGCAGATGGCCAGGCCGGCATGCGGTGAATTGGTCGAGCTCAGTGCGTCCGCCACCAAGTGCGCAGCGCCGCCGGCACCTTCCACCAGTTTGTCGTGCGTGGTCTGGCATAAACGCACGGTCTGGCCTTCTTCCACATTGCCGGCGAAGGTCAGGCTGCCTTCGGCCACGTTCACCGCCAGCAAGGTGCGGATCTTCTCTACGTCCCGCTTGCCTTCCTCGATGATCGCCAGGGGGAACTTAAGCCCGGTGCCCGGCAGGCCTTTGGCATAGGCATCGCCGATGTACATCTTGTAGAGTGATAGTGCCGGCTTTCCATCCATTTCGTATACGACGTTCTTGATGGATTTGGTGATTTTTCGCGGCGGGCCGTATGGCTTCCAGCCGCCTAATGCACCGCTGGCCGTGATCAGGTTTTTACCGTACAGGCCGACGGCAATCACCATGTTATTGGCGATGGTGTCGTTGAACAACTGCAATGTTTTTATGAACGCGGCACTATCGCCGGCCATCCCGCCGACGATGGGTATATCGCCCAATACGCTCTGGAAGCCTTGCAGCAGTTCGGAACCATTGACGTTCAGGCCTTCCGATAACACCAGAACGGTGCGCAGGCTATCCGCTTTCAGTTGCTTGGCCAGTGCAGCGGCGGTCTCGAAGGAGTTCTGCATGCCGTCCATGCGCGTGTGGGCGACGCGTTGCGAGGTCTTTTCCCATTGGATGGCAGTGATCTGCACGCTGTCATCGAATACGCCGGCGGGATTGATCTCGCCGGAGGTGGTGCAGCCGATGATTTGCGCAGTGGGATAACGCTCCTTCAACTGGCCTGGCAGTTTAGTGTCGCTGAAACGTTTGAATGAGCCGAAAACCAGAACTAGGTTTGCGGATGGCAATGGCGATGCGGATGGTAGCTCCTTGAATCCCATCCTGGCAGTGAGTGATTCTTGTCTGATTAGCATTATTTCCAGTCCCTGAATGCGGTCTTGAGTGCCGCATTATGTGTATAAATTATTATGGTTCTATTTTGTGACGCGCTTTGGCAATCGCTTGGCAAGTGCTATGTTACAAATAGTAACAATATAGCGCATGTATTTAAACCTGATGAAAGAAAAATGACAACCCACGCGCTTTTAAATGGCATAATTTGTCATAAACAAAGCCGATGCCAAGTCAGGACGCGATAAAACTGGATTTATTTTCCGCACTGGTTAAAAATGCAGCTTGGGTAAGAAATGATATGGTCGTATCGATGGGGCGTGAATGCCGGTATCAGAACAATAACTCTAGATATCAATCAGAATTACTTACTTGAATCATTAAAGTAAATGGATTTAAGTTTGCTTGTGGAAACGACACTCAATAAGGGGATTTAAGAGTGCAGGAAAGTAATCTAACTGGCGTAAAAGTGATGGTCATTGACGATAGCAATACCATCCGTCGCAGTGCAGAGATATTCCTTAAGCAATCCGGCTGTGAAGTCATCCTTGCCGAAGACGGTTTCGATGCGCTCTCCAAGATTTCCAGCCACCTGCCCGACATCATCTTCGTCGACATCATGATGCCGCGCCTGGACGGGTACCAGACCTGTTCCCTCATCAAGCGCAACCCCCGTTATAAATCCACTCCCGTGATCATGCTGTCCAGTAAGGACGGCTTGTTTGACCGGGCCCGTGGCCGCATGGTCGGTTCAGACCAGTATCTAACAAAACCATTTACCCAAGAAACATTACTGGATGCCATCAATACTTATGTATCGGGTGCTCCAGGCAGTCTTGAGGAGGACTGACGATGCCGATTGAGAAAATACTCGTGGTGGATGATTCGGCGACAGACCGACTCTACCTGACCGAGATCCTGGAAAGTAACGGCTTTCTGGTAATGACTGCCAAGAGCGGTGACGAAAGCCTGCTGCTTGCAGAGTCCCATTCCCCTGACCTTATCCTGATGGATATCGTCATGCCCGGCCTGACGGGGTTTGAGGCAACACGTAAATTGACGCGCAATCCGGTGACCAAGCATATTCCGGTGGTGATCTGTTCCGGCAAGGCATCGGTCACGGACAGGCCGTGGGGATTGAGGATGGGAGCCAAGGAGTGCCTGGCCAAACCCATCGTGGAAGCCGAATTGCTGGCTTGTATCGCCACGCTGAATGCCGGCAACCTGCAGGTTAGCGAAGAATAAACAAGTGAGCGAAGAATAATCGACTAAATGGCAAAAGACCTTAACTTACGTCAGTACCAGGAAGATATCCTTGCCAAGCTCGAGGCGATTGCAGGCTCTACCAGCAATTCCGCCAATAGCCGGCTGGGCATCCTTGTCGGCGGAAGCCACGTGCTGGTAGACCTGGCGGAGATCAGCGAAGTGCTGGCATTGCCGGATATGTTTGCGGTACCGCTCACACAGCCATGGTTCATGGGCATGGCGAATATCCGAGGCAATCTTTACGGCGTCTGCGACCTTGGGCAGCTCATTGGGCATGCGCCGGTCGCCAGGACGTCGAGTAATCGTGTCTTGCTGGTCAACCAGGACATCACGCCGCAGGTCGGGCTGGTAGTTGACAGGCTGGTCGGTCTGCGCAGCCTGGACCAATTGAAGGCAAAAAAATCAAGGAAGGCGCAGGGGTTTTGTTTCAAGACGCAAACGTATGACGATAGTGAAGGCAATAACTGGCTGGAACTTGATTGCCACGCACTGATAGAGTCCAGGGGCTTCATGCAGCCAGGTATTTAGGTCAGGCATTTAAACTAGGGTAGTAATTCGGGGCTAGTTCAAATAGCGAATGTAAACGTTGTAAAGGAAATCGTATGGCATTGGATCTGCAGTTAATAAAAAAATCGATTCAGGACCTTCCTGACAAAATAAAAGACGCGTTGACACTCAAGGGGCGTGGCAGGGAGCGAAAAGCCAGCGGCTATAAACAGCTGTTCGGCCAGATCCTGGCATTCAGCGCGTTTGCCACCATCAGTTTCTGGGCTATCGACCACGTAAGGGTCAACGGGCCTATCTATAACTCGCTCGCGAGTTACCAGGATTTACGAGCCGATATCCATTCGCCCATCATGTACCCTGTGGATGCATTTGCCGCACTGAATGAAGCCTATGTGGCCGCGATCAATGCCGATACTGCAAAGCGCGACGAAAAGCTGGCGGAAGTTGACGCCGCCCAGGCCGAATTTACTAAACGTGCCACTTACTGGCGTGCCAACCTGAAAGAAAACAGGTTGCGTGGAGACCTGGAAGCCACGATTAAAGCCGGCGAAAGTTTCTTTACCCTTGCAAAAGAACGCTATGTACCGGCTTTAACGGCAGATCCTGTTTCTGCCCTGGTGCCGCTGGGCGAGGTAACTGCCAGCTTCGAGTCAGACAAAGCCATAGTCAGCCAGTTTGTGACGAAGCTTGAATCCGTAAACAAGACCCTGCTGGATTCGCAAACCAAATCCGTCAAATTCATCCTGATGGGCCTGGCCATGTTGGCCATGTTGATCGTACTCTTCATGATCGTTTTCGGCCGCAAGCAGGCCCAGGCTGTAGAAGAGGGTGTGGCAAGGCTGGAAGTGGAAAGCCAGCAGAACCAGGAGGCTGTGTTGCAGCTGCTGGATGAAATGGGCGACCTGGCCGACGGCGACCTGACCGTAAAAGCGGTAGTGTCCGAGAACATCACCGGCGCGATTGCCGACTCCATCAATTACACCATCGATAGCCTGCGTGACCTGGTCGAGGGGATTAACCGGGCGACGGAACAGGTGCACGAAGCAACCGCCCAGGCGCAGGATACTTCTACATCCCTCTTGCAAGCTGCTGAACAGCAATCCAGGCAGATTGTGGAAACCGGCGATGCGGTGAACAACATGACACGCTCCATCTTGCAAGTATCCAGCAATGCGGGCCAGGCGTCGCAAGTGGCGCAACGCTCGTTGCAGGCCGCTACCGAAGGAGCGCAGGCTGTACAGAACACGATTTCCGGCATGAACGAAATCCGTACGCAGATCCAGGAAACATCCAAGCGCATCAAACGGCTGGGTGAAAGCTCCCAGGAAATTAGTGAAATCGTGGAACTGATCTCCGATATTACCGAACAGACCAATATTCTGGCGCTGAATGCGGCGATCCAGGCGGCATCTGCCGGTGAAGCGGGCCGGGGTTTTACGGTGGTGGCGGAAGAGGTTCAGCGGCTGGCTGAACGGTCTTCCGAAGCGACCAAGCAGATCAGCGCGATTGTGAAGACGATCCAGACCGATACCAACAGCGCAGTAGCGGCGATGGAAAAGAGCACCGAAGGTGTGGTCGACGGAGCCCGGCTGTCGGATGCTGCGGGCCAGGCACTGAATGAAATCGAAACGGTGACCAACGACCTGGCACGCCTGATCGATGCGATTTCCCAGGCGACTACGGCACAGACGGAAGTAGCTGCTACCGTGAGCCGCAACATGCAGCAGATTCAAAGCATTACCTCGCAAACCACCGAGGGCACCAAACAGACAGCACAGTCGGTAGGCCAGCTGAGTAGCCTTGCGGAAGACTTGAGTGCTTCTGTGGCCGGTTTCAAGCTTTCCTGATATTGAGATTAGTGATGTTGAATAATTAGGCGCGCGGAGAAAACGTGGAAGATTTTGATATAGGGCCGCTCACCTGGGTGAAGGATGAGATAGACCTGGCACTGAAAAATGTGCTGGATAGCTTGTCTGCACTTGAGTCTAAGCCGGATGACGTGGCGAGCCTCAAGTTTTCCCAGACCCACCTCTACCAGGTAAGCGGTGCGCTGGACATGGTCGGCCTGGAAGGCTGCAAGCGCTACTGTGCCGCCATCGAAGGCCTGGCCAACAAGCTTGAGAAGCAGGTCATTCCCGTTACCCCCGAAGTAATTGCATTACTGCGTGTATCCGTCGCTCAACTCGATGAATACCTGAAAGAGCTTCTTAACGGTGCACCTGACCAGCCGCTGAAATTGTTTCCCGCACTGCAGTCCTTATTGGCCTTGCAAGGCGAGGCGGCCGATGAAAGCGAACTCTTTTTCCCCGACACATCTCTGCGGGCACCCAAAGGCGAAGCCGATGACATGCCGGAAGCAGACATTCCGGATTATGTTATCCAGCAACGTTCACTGTTCCAGAAGTCTTTATTAGGATGGCTGCGTACCAGGAGCGAAGAAGGCCTTCAAGGCATGCTGACCGCGCTGGACAATGTGCAGCAGGTGAAGCAGCAGGCGGCACAGAAAACGTTGTGGTGGAGTGCGGCCGCTTTTGTCGAGTCGCTATCACAGGAGAAGATCGCTGAAAAACGCAATGTAATGAAGCTATGCCGTCGCCTGGACCAGCAGCTCAGGGCATTCGGGCGCGGCACCAATCGTGCGAGCGGGACATTGTTGCGCGATATGCTGTTTTACGTGGCGATCAGCGACGCCTCTACGGATCGCATCGGCCAGGTTAAAGCGTTATTCGAGCTTGAGGACCTGCTGCCGGGACACGAACATACAGCGACTGCGGGTTTTGAAATCGAAGCCGGCGAACTGGAGACTGCCGGTCAACTGGCGGATGCCATGGATGCACTCAAGGATATGTGGAGTGCAGTATCCGAAGGCAAGGCCGACGCATTGTCCGAATTCCTCGCCAGGTCTGCCGAAATGACCACGGCTTCCCAGGCTTTGGCGAATACCGCTATCAGTTCCTTGTTTGCTTCGGTGCAGTCCCTGGCTGGTGCGCTGGTGGATGGCAGCCGGCAAGTGGATGAACATTCCATCATCGAGGTGGCTGCAGGACTGAATGTGCTGGAAGATGCCCTGCGCAGTTATCACGGCATTTCCAGGGAAACCGGCCAGCAACTGGTCAACCAGGCACAACGCATCAATAGCATCTTGCATGGTGCAGACGAGCATGCGCCGACCATCGCGGTGACCGATGAAGATCTGGGCCAGGATGTACTGGCCGCCATGATCCCGCAGATCAAGGATGCATTGAAGGTCACGGAACAGACGCTCGATACTTTCTTCCGCAATCCTGCGCAGCATGCAATTCTGGAATCGGTATTCAAGCCCTTGCAGCAGGTGGCGGCCGCATTTGACATGCTCAATATGCAATTGCCGACCGACATCGCCAAATCGAGCCTAAGCCTCGTGGAATATTTCCATGCCGGGAATGATGCGGCAGAGCAATCCCAGTTCGAACTGGTGGCGGAAAGTTTGAGTATGCTCGATCTTTTCGTCGACGAATTGCCGCGCACACGGCCTGAATCCGAAGCGGCACTGGCGTCAGCATTAAGTCGGTTGCAGGCACAGTTAAGCGCGTTGGCCGATCCGGCAGCGCCTGGTGAAGCCGCCATATCTGATGATGCACAAGAGATGGCAGCTGCAGCCCCTGCCGAGGCGGCGACCTTGACAGACAGTGCTGCCGATGCCGAGCTGCTGGATATCTATCTTACCGAGGCGGAGGAAGTGCTGGCGACGGTGGCGCAGAACCTGCAGGCGCTCCGTGTCAACGCTACCGATCCGGAAGCGCTGGTGGAAGTACGTCGCGGTTACCATACCCTCAAGGGCAGCGGACGGGCGGTTGGTCTCAATACCGTAGGCGAAGTGGCGTGGACGGTAGAAAAGCTGCTCAACGACGTGATGGAGCAGAAACTGACGCCGAGTGCCGACATGATAGGCTTCACTGAAGACGTCAGTGCAGCCTTTGCCGGCTGGGTGGCCCAGTTGCGGAATGGCGCTACAGTCGAGGTCGATTTGCCCAGCTGGCAGGAAAAAGCTGCTGCCCTGCAGGCTGGCATCAGCAAACGCAAGCCCAGGGCGGTAGAAGAAGTCGTTATCGGCGGTACGCATAAAATCAGCCGCGCGCTTTTCAATATCTTCATGGCCGAAGCGCAGGAGCACATGCAGGCGCTTAACCAGAGCGTTCCTCATGTAGTGGCTGCCGCAACTACAGGGGACAGCCTTAAACCGGACGATGCGAGTCGCCGGGCTGCCCATACCTTGGCAAGTAATGCCGGCACGGCCGGTTTCAAGGCCATCTGCAATCTTTCCCGTGCATTGGAGCATTGGCTGGATGTACACCAGGGCAACTGGACAGAACAAAGCGCTGCGCTCTATGAAAACGTAGTGAAAGCGCTCGGCAATATGCTGGAAAAAGCGGCGTTGCTCCGCCAGCCCAAACAAGTCACATCCTTGCTTACTGCACTCAAGGAGGCCACGCTTAATGCCCGCACGACGGGGGCTGTTGACGACGGCAACCTGGAACCTGAAGACTTGCCTCTGGCAGGTATTGAGGTGGATGCTGCAACCCTTGATGCGGCGACTACCGACACTGGAGTTTCCGAGCCTGCTCTACCTGAAGCAGAACTTCCGGATATTCCTGAAGCGGAACTTCTGGAATCGCAGCCTGCAGATGGCGAGCCGACGACAGACGAAGTGGGCCAGGATGCTGAACTTCCAGTAGAAGAGCCTGCTGTTGACGCAGACCTGCCTATCGAAGCCATCGTTATCAAGAAAGCCATCAAGCAGGCGGCTAAACCCGATACGGCGGACAACGAGCTACTGAACATGTTCATCGAAGAGGCGCGCGAACTGGTGCCGACGGTGGGCAATGAGTTGCGTGCCTGGCGACAGGATCCTTTTGAATCGGAACATCCCGACGAGCTGCAACGCGCCCTGCACACGCTTAAAGGCAGTGCCCGCATGGCTGGGCAATCTGCTTTGGCAGATACCGTGCACGACATGGAAGACCGCGTCATGCGCGGGCTTAAAACCAAAAGCAAGGAAATCGATTTTGACGGCCTGTTCCTGAACCTGGACGAGATCGGCGGCCAGCTGGAAGAGGCGGTCAACTTCGTATTAAAGGCCGGCCAGCCAGAGGTCGCCAAGCCTGGCCGCACAGTCGAGCGTACGCAGTACCTGCGGATGCGGGCTGAAGTTCTGGACAGGCTGATCAACGAAGCCGGTGAGATCAGTATTGCACGTTCGCGCATGGACCGGGAAATGCAGGGTTTCAAGCAGTTCTCGCTGGACTTGACCGAGAGCGTATTCCGCCTCCGCAACCAGCTGCGGGAAATGGAGATAGAGGCGGAAAGCCAGTTGCAATCACGCATGGCCTTCCTGCAGGAAACCAACGAAACGTTCGACCCACTGGAGTTCGACCGCTTTACCCGCCTGCAGGAACTGACCCGCATGATGGCGGAAAGCGTAAACGACGTTTCCACCATCCAGCATGGTTTGCTGATGAATTTGGACGAGACGGAATCCGCCCTGCAGCAGCAAAACCGCATGAATCGCGAATTGCAGCATGGCCTGATGAACGTACGCATGGTGCCGTTCTCGATGATTGCGGAACGCTTGCAGCGCATTATCCGGCAGACATCGCGCGAACTGAACAAGGCAGTGGAAATGTCGATAGACGGTGAACATGTCGACATCGACCGTAGCGTGCTGGATAAGATCGTGGCGCCGCTTGAGCATTTGTTACGTAACTCGGTCGCCCATGGCATGGAAACGCGTGCTGAGCGCAAGAAAGCCAAGAAGCCGGAAACCGGGGCTGTGTCACTGAAAGTACGTCGCGAAAACGATGAAATCATTATTACCGTGTCAGATGACGGAGCCGGTATCAACCTGGCAAAGGTAAAGAAAAAAGCCATCGAAAACGGACTGTTTGAAAAAGGCCAGAACATCAGCGACCAGGCGCTATTGCAAGTCATCTTCGAGTCCGGCTTTTCAACAGCCACCACGGTGACGCAGATTGCAGGTCGTGGCGTGGGCCTGGATTCAGTGCGTACCGACATCACGGCGCTGGGCGGCCGTATCGATGTGAGCAATTCCGCCGGCCAGGGTGCGGTGTTCAATATCTACCTGCCGGTCACGTTGTCCGTCGCGCAGGTGGTCGTAGTACGCGCCGGTTCCAATACGTTTGCACTGCCCTCGGTGATGGTCGAGCAAGTGCAGAACCTCAAGCCTGCTGAGCTGACGGCAGGGTACGAAACACAAAGCATTACTTGGAGCGGGCGTCAGTATCCCTTGCTTTACCTGAATAGGCTGGTCGGTAATGTCGAGCATGCCCCCGAGGCGCAGCTTTATTCGCCATTGCTGCTATTGCGCAGCGGTACTTACCAGATTGCCTTGCATGTGGATGAGATCCTGGGCAACCAGGAAGTGGTCATGAAGCCTATCGGGCCCCAACTGGCACACGTGCCCGGCATGATAGGGGCCACCGTGATGGGTGACGGCAATGTCGTACTGATCCTGAATGCGGTGCTACTGGCCAACCGCGAGGAACTGTCAGCAGGCACGGTCAAGGTCAGCAGTGCCCCAATTGCTGCCGTCGCTGAAGTCGAAGCCACGACGGTCCTGGTGGTCGACGATTCATTGACCATGCGCAAAGTGCTTGGGCGCCTGCTGGAGCGCGAAGGCTACCGCGTGGTGATCGCCAAGGACGGCATGGATGCCCTGCAAGTGCTGCAGGAACTCAGCCCCGATATCATCCTGACCGACATCGAGATGCCGCGTATGGACGGTTTCGAATTGTTGCGCAATATCCGCGGCGATGCGCGTATCGCCGGCATCCCGGTCATCATCATCAGTTCACGTACCGCTGAGAAACACCGCAGCCTGGCACAAGAACTGGGTGTGAATGCCTTCCTGGGTAAACCGGTGCAGGACGATGAATTGATTACACAGATATCGGTCTTGTTAGGCCGTGCCGAACCGATCGACACAATATCCGTTTGAACATGAAAGCTGCCTGAGAGAACTGTCAGAACAATAGAGTCTGAACCAGGTTAATCCACAGTAATTCACCACCTGTTTTTACCTGATTAGCATTTTTAGCTGACGCTAATCAGGTAAAATATTCCCATGTCCGCTCCCTCATTCATCAACCTGCGCTGCCACAGCGAATACTCCGTTGTGGACGGTACTGTGCGTATCGACGACTATGTCAAACGCGCCGCCGCAGATAGCATGCCGGCGCTGGCGTTGACGGATCTAAGCAACCTTTTCGGCGCAGTTAAATTCTACAAGGCAGCCCGTTCCAGCGGTATTAAGCCGTTATTAGGCTGCGATATCTGGCTGGAAAACGAGGTCAAGCGCGACCAGCCATACCGTTTCCTCCTGCTTTGCCAATCGCAGGCGGGCTATTTGCGCCTGTGCGAATTGCTAAGCCGCGCCTACCTTGAAAACCAGTACCGTGGACGGGCTGAACTCAAACGCCAATGGCTGGTTGAAGCCGGTACTGACGGGTTGATCATGCTGTCCGGTGCCATGGCAGGCGATATCGGCCAGGCACTGCTGCAGGGCAATATGGCATCGGCGCGGCAATTGGCACACGCATGGAATGACTTGTTCCCTCAACGTTTCTACATCGAAGTGCAACGTGCAGGCCATCCCCAAGAAGAGTCGTATATCGCTGCTGCCGTTGCCCTGGCTGGCGAGACTGTGCTGCCCGTGGTTGCGACGCATCCCGTGCAGTTTATGGAGGCAGATGACTTCAAGGCGCACGAAGCGCGCGTCTGCATTTCCGAAGGCTATATCCTGGCCGACAAACGCCGGCCCAAGCATTTCACCGCCGACCAGCATTTCAGGACACAAGCAGAGATGTCGGCGCTATTTGCCGATATGCCGGAGGCGTTGGCGAACAGCGTGGAGATCGCGAAACGCTGCAACCTCAGCCTGGTACTGGGCAAGAATTACCTGCCGCAGTTTCCAACACCCAATAACGAAAGCCTGGACGAATACCTGGTTGCGCAAGCCAGGCTTGGCTTGGCAAGGCGCCTGGACGTGTTGTACCCGAACCCGGAGCAACGCGAGGCAAAGCGCCCTGTGTATGAGGCCAGGCTGGATTTCGAGACCACCATCATTATCCAGATGGGCTTCCCCGGGTATTTCCTCATCGTGGCGGACTTCATCAACTGGGCCAAGCATAACGGCGTGCCGGTCGGCCCCGGACGGGGTTCCGGGGCTGGTTCCGTGGTCGCCTACAGCCTGGGTATCACCGACCTTGATCCATTGCAGTATGCGCTGCTGTTCGAGCGCTTCCTGAATCCCGAACGCGTTTCCATGCCCGACTTCGATATCGATTTCTGCCAGGAAGGGCGCGACCGCGTCATCGATTACGTCAAGCATAAATACGGCCTGGATGCGGTCTCGCAGATCGCCACCTTCGGTACCATGGCGGCCAAGGCGGTGATCCGCGATGTCGGCCGCGTGCTCGATTTGCCGTTCAATTTCGTGGACGGCATCGCCAAGCTGATCCCCATGGAGCTCGGCATTACGCTGGACGATGCCATCAAGAAAGAGCCGCAGTTCAACGAGCGGCGCGGGCAGGAAGAAGAGGTGAATGAGCTGCTTGAGCTGGCCTTGCGCCTAGAAGGCCTGACCCGTAACGTCGGTATGCATGCCGGCGGTGTGCTGATTTCGCCGGGCAAGATTTCGGATTTTTCCCCCATCTACTGCCAACCTAACGGCGATAGCCTAGTGAGCCAGTACGATAAAGACGACGTAGAGGCCGTGGGCCTGGTCAAGTTCGACTTTCTTGGTTTACGCACGCTGACCATACTGGATATGGCGATGGTGCATGCCAATGCCCAGCGCGCCGGGAAGGGCTTGCCGCCTTTGCAACTGGAAACCTTGCCGCTGGCGGATGCAGCCACCTATAACCTACTTAAATCTGCCAATACCACCGCGGTGTTCCAACTGGAATCACGCGGAATGAAGGACATGCTGAAACAGGCCAAGCCGGATTGCTTCGAGGACATCATCGCGCTGGTCGCGCTCTACCGGCCGGGCCCGATGGACCTGATCCCGGATTTCTGCCGGCGCAAGCACGGCATGCAGCGCGTGGAATATCCGCATCCGGCGACTGAGGCTATCCTCAAGGAAACCTACGGCATTATGATCTACCAGGAGCAGGTGATGCAGATCGCCCAGGTGGTCGCCGGTTTCAGCCTGGGCAGCGCCGACTTGCTACGCCGCGCCATGGGCAAGAAGAAAAAAGAGGAAATGGACGCGCAACGTGCCGGTTTCGTCGAAGGCGCCGTCAAGAACGGCACACTGGCGAAGCATGCCGAAGAGCTGTTCGACCTGATGGAGAAATTCGCCAGCTACGGCTTCAATAAGTCGCATGCGGCCGCGTATGCGCTGGTGGCATTCCAGACTGCTTACCTCAAGGCGCATTACCCGGCGGCTTTCCTCGCGGCCACCATGTCGGCCGACATGAACAATACGGACAGCGTGCATATTTTCTATGACGATTGCGCCGGCAATGGCGTCGAGGTGATGGCACCGGACATCAACCAGAGCGAATTCCGCTTCCGTCCTATCAACGAGAAGCAGGTGCTGTACGGCCTGGGCGCACTAAAAGGCTCCGGCGAATCGGCGATTGAGGTTATTTTGCAGGCCAGGGAGAAGGACGGGCCATTCAAGGACTTGTTCGATTTCTGTCGGCGCCTGGACCTGCGCAAGGTCAACCGTCGGGTGATCGAGTCGCTGATCCGTGCCGGTGCGTTCGATAAGCTGGAGCCTAACCGCAACGCTTTGCTGGCGGGCGTTAACCTCGCCATCAGCGCGGCCGAGCAGAGCGGGGCGGCGGCAGGCCAGGATAGCCTCTTCGGCGAAATGTCCGACAGCACTGCGCATACCCTGCCGCAGGTTGCAGCCTGGTCCGACCAGGAGCAACTGCAACAGGAAAAAGTGGCGCTGGGATTTTATTTCAGCGGGCATCCGTTCGTGGGCTACAAAAATGAACTGTCGTCGTTCGTACGCAATAGCCTCGGCTCATTAAAGCCCCAGGACCAGCCGCAAATGCTGGCGGGTGTCATCACCGGTATCCGTGTGCGCATGACGGCCCGCGGCAAGATGGCCATCGTTACGCTGGACGATGCGGTTTCGCGTATCGAGATCGTCGTGGGCAACGAGCTGCTCAACCAGAATTCGCAGTTAATTAAAGAAGACCAGTTGCTGATTGTCGAAGGGCGTGTCAGCAACGACGATTTTTCCGGTGGCTTGCGCGTCAATGCACGCAAGCTGTACGACCTGGCGGCCGCCCGCAGTGCCTATGCCAATATGCTCAAGATATCGTGCAATGGCCAAGCGGATGCAGTGAAACTGCGGGAAATGCTGGCGCCGTATTGCCGCAACGGTTCTGGTGGCGAAGAGCGGCGCGGTTGTGCCATAAAGGTGGAATACCACAATAAGGATGCCAGGGTGGAAGTGATGCTCGGTGAACAATGGCGGGTAGAGTTGCGCGACGAACTACTGAGCGGTTTAAAAACCTGGCTTTCAGAGGATAACGTAAAAATCCTCTATAATTGAGGCCGCTTAACTGGTAAAAACCTCCGGACGTAAAATCCTGTCTTTTAGAGCAGGATCGCCGGTGATAGAAGTACATAGATTCGGGGTGGATGAATATGAAGACAAGTTTTCTGGAATTTGAACAGCCGATAGCCGAGCTGGAAGCAAAGATCGATGAGTTGCGCTATGTGCAGGACGACTCTGCGCTGGATATATCCGAAGAGATAGACCGCCTGCAGAAGAAAAACCAGACCATGACCAAGGACATCTACAGCAAGCTAACAGCCTGGCAGATTTCCCAGGTGGCGCGTCATCCGCAACGTCCCTATACGCTGGATTATATCGCCGGCCTGTTCACCGATTTCGAAGAGCTGCATGGCGACCGCGCATACGCGGATGACCCGGCCATCGTCGGCGGCCTGGCACGGTTCGAAGGCCAGCCGGTGATGGTGATCGGCCACCAGAAAGGGCGCGATGTCAAAGAGCGTCAGTACCGCAATTTCGGCATGCCGCGTCCTGAAGGCTACCGCAAGGCACTTCGCCTGTACCGCATGGCGGAGAAGTTCGGTTTGCCCATCATCACCCTGATCGATACCCCAGGCGCCTATCCCGGCATCGGCGCCGAGGAGCGCGGCCAGTCGGAAGCGATTGCCCGTAACCTGTATGTCATGGCCGAACTGAAGACGCCGATCATCGGTGTGATCATCGGCGAAGGCGGCTCCGGCGGTGCGCTTGCACTGGGCGTGGTCGACCAGTTGCTCATGCTCCAGTATTCGACGTATTCCGTCATTTCGCCTGAAGGTTGCGCCTCGATTTTGTGGAAAAGCGCGGACAAAGCCTCGGAAGCGGCTGAAACGCTGGCGATCACGGCCAACCGCTTGAAAGCGATGGGCCTGATCGACCGCATCGTCACCGAACCGATGGGTGGCGCGCACCGCGACCCCGAGCTGATCATGCAGACCATGCGCCGTGTGCTGGCCGATGAGCTGGGCCGCTTGCAGCTTAAATCCACCGAGCACCTGCTGGAGCAGCGTTACGAGCGCCTGATGAGCTACGGCAAGTTCAAAGAAGTCACACTGAAATAAAAGCATCCCGTCCCACCAGCCAGGCAACAGCAAAACCCAGAGGTCGCCTTACAGCGGCTTCAGCGCGAACCGTGTATGTGGTTGACCGCCTGCGCCAGCACGTACTCGATTTTTTAGTCTCGCACCTTGGGTCCAGGCAAACGGCGGATCCGCAAACCCTGTTGCTGGCATTAAGCGGCGGCGTGGATTCTATGGTGCTGCTCGACCTACTCGTATACGCCCAGGCTCAGCCTCAAGTGCGCTTCATTTTGCATGCCCTGCATGTCCACCACGGCATAAGTCCCAATGCAGATACTTGGGCAGACGTCTGCAGTGCATGCTGCGACGCACTCAATGTCCCTATGCAGGTGACCCGCATTCAATTGCCGGCCGATAATGATTCTGGAATAGAAGCGGCAGCCCGCCAGGCCAGGTACCATGCGCTTTCCAGCCAGGATGCCGATCACGTGTTACTGGCACACCACCAGGATGACCAGGCGGAAACGTTGCTGCTGCAATTGCTGCGCGGCTCCGGCGTGAAGGGCCTTGCTGCCATGGGCCGACACGACGCGGAGCGCAAACTACTAAGGCCCCTGCTCGACGTCGCGCGTGCAGATATCCTGGAATACGCCGAAGCGCGCAAGCTGCAATGGGTGGAGGATGAAAGTAACAGCGATACGCATTTCGACCGCAATTTCTGTCGACACCAGGTGCTGCCGGTGCTGGAGCAACGCTTCCCTGCCGCTAAAGCGTCGTTTGCTCGCTCTGCATCGCACATGGCCGAGGCTGCAAGCTTGCTGGATGAGCTGGCGGCTATCGATGGTCAACGTTGCGCCATCGGGTTGCAACTCGACCTGGCGGCATTAACAACCCTTTCGATGCCGCGCGCCCGAAATCTGTTTCGGTGGTGGCTCTCCCAGCAAGGATATGCGATGCCCAGCACGGCAAAACTGGACGATATGTTGTCCCAATTGCTGGGTGCAAGACCGGATGCCATGCTCAAGGTGGCGGTGGATAGCAAGCGTGGCATATGGCTGCGGCGTTATAACGGCATGGGATACCTTGAAGAAGACAGGCCGGCGCCATTTTCCATGACCTGGCAGGGCGAGGCCGAACTCATGCTGTGGTATAACAGCCGCCTGGTTTTTGAAAAGAAAATGGGGGAGGGGTTGGCCTATTCCCGCCTTTGCATCGACAAGCTCCGAATTTCCCCGCGTATAGGCGGCGAGCGTTTCAAGCCAGATATGGCGAGGCCGACACGCACATTGAAACATCTGCTGCAGGAAGCCAATATGCCGCCCTGGCAACGCCAGCAATTGCCGCTGGTTTATTGCGATGATGCACTGGCCGTAGTGCCCGTCATCGGTGTGGCCAGCCATATGCAGGCGCAAGCGCATGAAGAGGGACTGGTGATTCGCTGGGAGTATGAGTAAAGGCGGGGGTAGGCCTGGCAGCTGCCTATCGCCGACTATGCTGCCTAAAGCAGTAATTATTTCACGCGTTTTCTTGTAAGTTCCGACTGCAACACCTTCCACACATTTTCCAGTACCAGCGGTTGTGCTTCGGCCGTTGGGTGCAACCGATCCTCCTGGTTGAGCTCGGCCTTGCCGGCCACATCCGCTAGCAGGAAGGGAACCAGCGCTAATTTATACTCTTTTGCCAGATTGCTGTATGTCTCATTGAACTCCCGCGTATAACGTGGGCCATAGTTAGGGGGAATCATCATGCCGATCAGTACGACGCGCGCTTTAGCGTGCTGGCTGGCTTCGATCATCTTCTTCAGGTTGTTTTGCATATCCGCCAGCGGCAGGCCCCTCAGCCCGTCATTGGCCCCTAGTTCGATCAATACCAGGTCAGGCTGATGCGATTTCAGTGCGGCGGAGATGCGGCTCAGGCCACCGCTAGTGGTTTCACCGCTGATGCTGGCGTTGGCCACCTGGTAATCCAGGTTTTCCTTCTGCAGGCGTTGCTGCATTAGATTGACCCAGCCTTTCTGCTGGGGGATGCCGTACGCCGCAGAGAGGCTGTCCCCGAATACCAGGATAGACTTGGTGGAAGCTGGGCTAGGCAAGGTGGTATTGGATGTAACTGCAACTTCAGGATAGGGGTTAGCAGCATAGGCATTACTGGAAAGTAGTGACATTGCCAGCAAACAAGTTAACAAAAAATTCAATATGAAAAAAAATCGGGACATAGTGATGCAAACGCCTTTCGCAAAAGAATTCGTGGTTCAAGCAGTACAACTGAATAAGCATGTTAGCAGCAGCGGCAATCTTCTAACTATTCTAAGCAATCTGGAACTCAGCGTAGGTGCCGGCGAGCGTGTCGCCATCGTCGGCAGTTCCGGTTCCGGCAAATCCACCTTGCTCAGCCTGCTCGCGGGTTTGGACAACCCAAGCAGCGGGAAAGTGCTGATCAATGGCGAAGACATCAGCCTGCTGGACGAAGACGGGCGCGCCTCGGTGCGCGGCAGGCATATGGGGTTTGTGTTCCAGTCGTTCCAGCTATTGCCTGCACTCACCGCACTGGAAAACGTCATGCTGCCCCTGCAGCTCGCGGGTCGCAAGGATGCCAAGCCGCTTGCGACTGCTGCGCTGGAGAGAGTGGGATTATCCGAGCGTACCGGCCATTATCCCAAACAGCTTTCAGGCGGGGAGCAGCAGCGCGTTGCGATCGCCCGGGCCTTTGCGCCGCAACCGGCCATCCTGTTTGCGGATGAGCCTACCGGCAACCTGGATGCGGCGACCGGTAAACACATCATCGACTTGCTGTTCAACCTGAATGCGCAAGCCGGTACCACGCTGATCCTGGTAACTCACGACATGGCGCTGGCCCAGCGCTGTGAACGTGTGTTGACGCTGCAGTCCGGCCGGCTGGTAAATGGACAGGCTCAACAAACGCAACCGGCGACCGGATTATGATGGCCTTCTCATTGGCCCTGCGCCAATTGCGCAGCCTGTGGGCTGCGGGAGAGGTGAGGGTATTGCTGGTCGCACTGGTTCTGGCAGTAGCGGCCACTACTTCCGTGGGTTTCTTTACCGACCGTATCCAGTCCAGCCTGCAGAGCCAGGGCAATATCCTGCTGGGCGCCGATCTCGTGATCAGCGCCGACCATGAGCTGCCTGCACGTTTTTCCGAGGAAGTGAAGACGAGAGGGCTCACCGCTATCCAGGCGATCGAGTTCGCGAGCATGGTGCTGAAAGCCGATACCAGCCAATTGGCCGAGATAAAGGCGGTTGAGGGTGGCTTCCCATTACGCGGCGACCTGACCATCAGCCAGCAGCAGCATGGCGGCGGCCGCGTGGCGAATAGCGTACCGGCGCCTGGTAAGGTCTGGATAGAGCCACGGCTTGCACAACTGCTGAACCTCAAGGTCGGCGATACCGTGGATGTCGGCGAGCGCACGTTCGGTATCGAAGCCATCCTGCAGCGAGAGCCTTCGCGCGGCGGCGATATGTTCAGCATCGCTCCCAGGCTACTGATGAATGTGGAGGATGTGCCTTCCACGAAACTGATCCAGTTCGGTAGCCGAGTGAAATACCAGCTGTTGGTTTCAGCCGGCAGCGATGCGGCTGATATTAATGAGGTAAGCGATTTTTCCGCCTGGGCGAAACCGCAATTGCAACGCGGGGAGAAGCTGGAAGATACCAGCTCCGCCCGTCCTGAAATGAAAAGCGCGCTGGAGAAAGCCCAGCAGTTCCTGGGCTTGTCGGCCATGGTGAGCGTCATCCTGGCCATGGTCGCCATGTTCCTGGCGAGCCTGCCTTACGTGCAGAAAAGCCTGGATACGTATGCGCTGATGCGCTGTTTCGGCGCATCCCGGCGTTTGATCACGCAGATATTGCTGTTCCAGACCCTGCTCATTGCCTTGGTGGGCAGCCTGGTCGGCTGCCTGCTGGGATTCGCGGCACAGCAAGGATTGGCCGTACTGGCAGGCCGGTTATTCCTGGAGACATTGCCCAGCCCTAGCTGGCTGCCTGCTATCGGTGGGTTGCTTGCAGGCTTCTCCACCATGCTGGCGGTGGTGTGGCCGCACCTGTTACGCTTGCGCGATGTGCCTGCTCTCCGCATATTGCGGCGCGACCTAGGCGACAAGCACACTGTGGACTGGAGCAGTTTCCTGCCTGCACTCCTGGTATTGGCTGCGCTTGTGTTCTGGCACGCCGGCAATCCCCGGCTTGCTGGTGCGGCACTGGCCGGATTGCTGGGCCTGGTGGTGGTGAACGGGCTGCTGGCGATGCTGGGCGCGAGACTGCTGCATAACATGCCGAACAACGGCATAGGCGCATGGAAGCTTGGCCTGGCCGGCCTGAAACGAAGGCCTCTGATCGCTGCTGCCCAGGTCATGGGGGTCAGCCTGGGATTGATGGCACTCATCCTGCTGGCGCTCGTGCGTGGCGACTTGCTGCAAAACTGGCAGGCGTCATTGCCCGCGGATGCACCCAATCGGTTTGTAATTAACATACAGCCGCAACAGGTCACTGGCGTCCGGGATTTCTTCAAGGGTGCCGCCATCGCCAACGCCGAGGTCTACCCGATGGTGCGGGGCCGGCTGGTGGAAATAAACCAGAAACCGCTGCAAGCAGGTCAGTTCAAGGAGGATCGTGCCCAGCGCCTGGCCGAACGTGAATTCAACCTCTCCTGGGCTGCGAACATGCAGTCTGACAACCAGCTGGTATCCGGTCGCTGGTGGCAGCCTCCCGAGCATGGCAAACCTTTGTTATCGCTCGAACAGGGCCTAGCTGACGCACTCAAATTAAAATTAGGGGACAAGCTCACATTCGATATCGCTGGCAGCAGGATCACGCTGGAAGTATCCAGCCTGCGCAAGGTGGAATGGGACAGCATGCGGGCGAATTTCTTCGCTGTCACACCGCCCGGCGTACTCAACGACTTCCCTGCGAATTACATCACCAGCTTCCACTTACCGTTGGGCGAAGACGAGCGGCTCAACCAGTTGAACAAGCAATTCCCCAACCTCACCGTGATCGATGTGGCAGCATTGATGGAACAGGTGCGCGGCATCATGCAGAAGATGACCTATGGCATCGAATATGTATTCGGCTTCAGCCTGCTGGCCGGCATGGCCGTGTTATATGCGGCGCTGGTGGCGACCAGGGAGGAACGTGTCCAGGAGACGACCTTGTTGCGCGTGTTAGGGGCTTCACGCTTGCAAGTCACGGTTGCCATGCTGGTAGAGTTCCTGTGCATCGGTTTATTGGCAGCCGTAGTGGCCAGCATAGCGGCCAATGCCCTCGCGTATTACATCAGCACGCATCTGCTGGATATTCCTTTCCGTTTCAATGCGAAGCTAAGCGTTTTCGCCTTGATTGGGTCTGTTTTGCTGGTCCCATTCATTGCCTGGATAGGAACCAGGAAATTCCTCAACATGCCGCCAAGATCGCTACTGCAAAGCGCTTAAATTCTAAAATTGGTTGCAATGTGGCTGTATACAACCAATTGGTTGGTTGTATACAGCCACATTTGGTTGTTATACTGGTTGCTATAATTGTAAATATTTGTAACAACATGATTTTTAACCATATTTATTTTCATCAATTTCAGGCATGAAACTTGAGTATAAGTTGGCAGATTCATTCAATTTGTACCAGGGGAGTTTTATGCAACATACACAAAAAAAACTGTTGTCGTTCGTATTGGCGGGGCTGTTTGTTGCCCCGGTAGTGAATGCAGCAGACACCGCAACCACGCCGGCAGATACCATCAGCATTAAAAAAGTGGATGTGATCAGCACGACACCTTTGCAGTCATTGGGACTGCCGCTGGCGAAAGTGCCTTACGGCATACAAACCGTAAAGGGAGTCGAATTGCAAAAACAAAAGAGTTTGAGCATTGCTGACTACATGAATCAGAATTTGACTGGTGTGAGTGTGAATGAAACACAAAATAACCCATTCCAGCCCGATATCCTTTTCCGCGGCTACACAGCATCGCCATTGTTGGGTACTCCACAAGGGCTGTCAGTCTTCGTTGATGGCGTTCGCGTGAATGAGCCCTTCGGCGATGCGGTGAACTGGGACCTGATCCCGGTCAATGCAATCAACAGCATTTCACTCATTCCCGGCTCAAATCCTTTATTCGGCTTGAATACATTAGGTGGCGCTCTTTCAGTGCAAACGAAAAGCGGCCGTACCAACCAGGGCGGTGCTCTGGAAGCGTATACAGGCTCATGGGGACGTAAAGCGGGATCAGCGGAATATGGCGGTGTCTCAAAAGACGGTTCAGTGGATTACTTCTTCTCGGCCAATGCCTTCTCAGAAGATGGCTGGCGCGATCATTCCCCTACGGATGTGCGTCAACTGTTCGGCAAGGTGGGTTGGCAAAACGAAACAACCAAAATCGACTTGAGCTATACCGGCGCCGATAACGACATGATCGGTAACGGCCTGATCCAGCGCGAATTAAAGCATAGCTTGGGTCGTGATGCGATCCACACACGTCCGGACCAGACTAAAAATACACTTGGTTTCCTGAATCTTTCAGGCAGCCACTGGTTCAATGACGATGTCATGCTGACAGCAAATACTTATTATCGCCAATCCAATCGGAAGACGTTAAACGGTGATATTAATGATGATTACGATGAAGCCGATGGCGACTTCGATCCAACCCAGTGTGCTGCAGGTGGCGATGCTGAAGCGGCTGAAGTTAGCTGCCCTGGCGCGAAGAACCGCAGTAAGACTAATCAGAAGGGGTATGGCTTTAATGCTCAGTTGGCCTTCAATCAGCCATTGATGCAAAAGAAGAACCAGTTCATCGTTGGCACTGGTTATGATTATTCCAGGATCACATTCAAGCAATCTACTGAGTTTGGTTTGCTGAATGCTTCCCGCGGCGTAGATGGTGTAGGGCTCGAGGGCGACGAAGGAATGGTTAACCTTCACGGTAAAACAAACACCTGGAGCCTGTTCGCGACAGATACGCTTTCTATGACCGACTACTGGCACTTAACATTGTCTGGTCGTTATAACCATACGAAAGTTGATAACACAGACAAGATCAATGCCCCCGGTACAAACTTTGCAATACCAGGTGACCCGGCTTCTGATACTACATTGACCGGCACGCATAATTTCAGTCGCTTTAATCCAGCCATTGGCCTGAATTTCACGCCTACAAAAGACCTGACTTTATACGGTACCTACAATGAAGGCACGCGTGCCCCTACTTCAATGGAACTGGGTTGTGCTAATCCTTTAGTGCCATGTAAGTTGCCTAATGCAATGGCGGGTGATCCACCGTTGAAACAAGTGGTTGCAAAGACATTTGAAGTCGGTGCCCGTGGAAACATCAGTAGCGATGTCAGGTGGTCGGCTGCCGTTTATCGTGCAGAGAACCATGACGATATTCAATTCATTACAACTTCAAGCACAGCTAATGGTGCAGGTTTCTTTGACAATATCGGCAAGACCAAACGCGTAGGTATCGATACCAGCTTAATGGGTGCACTCGGTAAGTTCAGCTGGGCTACTGGCTACAGTTACGTAAAAGCTACTTACGAGAGTGGTTTCTCATTGACGAATGAAGTGAATTCTACTTCTGATGGCGATGTCATCAATGTAAGCAAGGGAGATCGCCTTGCCAACATACCTGAGCACCAGTTCAAGCTTCGCCTGCAATACGAAGTCACTCCGAAATGGAGTGTGGGCAGTAACCTGACTATGTTCTCCAGCGTATATACACGTGGTAACGAAAATAATGACCATTCTGCCAATGATGGCGATCCTGATCATTACCAGGGAAGCGCCAAGCTGGGTGGCTATACCATCGTCAACCTAGATACCCGCTATAGCATTGGTAAGGGCTGGAGTGCATTTGCCAAGGCCATCAATATTTTTGACAAAGACTACAATACCGGTGGCTTGCTGGGCGAATCGTTCCTGAATACCAGCGGCCAATTTACTGGCAGTGAATCTCCATCAGCCTTTGTTATGGCTGGAGCTCCACGTGCCGGTTGGGTAGGCCTTCGCTATGAGTTCGGTGGAAAAACAGCTGGAGCCGGTTCTAATTAATTAACATCATGCAGGCACACGCACTTATGGCGAATTCGCCAATCGATAACAAGTCGGCATTTGATTCGGGTAAGCAACAGCAGCCTAATCAGAAGGTGCGTGTACTCTTGGTGGAAGATGAGGCATTGTTTGCGCGGGCAGTCGCCAAGCGCTTGCAAAAGGCCGGTTATGAATGTGAGCATGCAGAGAATCTTGCAGACGGGCGTGCACTATTGCGCCAGTTTATGCCGGAGCTCGTATTACTGGATATGCGTTTGCCCGACGGCAATGGACTGGACCTGCTTCCGGAATTCACTGCGAAGGGCGCTTCCGTCATCGTCATGACTGCATACGGCGAACTTTCCGATGCGGTCAATGCGATGAAGCTGGGGGCGATCGATTACCTCAAGAAACCTATCGACCTGGAGGAGTTGCTGCTTGTTGTTAAAAAAGCAGAAACATCTACCAAGCTGAAGCATCACCTGGATTATTCACGCCAGCGCAATGCGCATCTTAACGATGGCGTAGAAATGCTCGGCGAAAGCCCGGCTATGCAAGGGGTGCGTTCACAGATCAACCGTATCGCCCAGTTGGTGGCGATAGAGGAGGCGGTACCTCCGACCGTATTGATAAACGGGGAGACGGGCACCGGTAAGGATGTGGCAGCCCGTTTACTGCATCATTCCTGCAACAATAATGATAGGCCATTCGTGCATGTCGATTGCGCTTCTTTGCCTGGTGAGTTGATCGAAAGCGAATTGTTCGGTCACGAGAAGGGTGCTTTTACCAGTGCGCAGGCATCCCGGGCAGGGCTTATCGAGGCTGCGGAAGACGGTACGTTATTCCTGGATGAAATAGGAGAATTACCATTAACATTGCAGGCCAAGTTATTGAATGTTTTAGAAAGACGCATGGTAAGACGCGTCGGCTCTACGAAAGAACGGCCAGTGCTGGCGCGCTTTATTGCCGCGACTAACCGCGACTTGCACCAGATGGTGGTAGAAGGCCGATTTCGCTCCGACCTGTATTACCGGCTGAATGTGCTCACTATGATGATGCCGCCTTTATGCGAGCGCGATGATGACGTGCTATTGCTGGCCAGGCATTTTGCGGCACAGACGGAAAGGCGTTATGGTCTTATTAAACATGAATTCTCGACCGATGCCGTCGCTATGCTGCGCCAGTACATCTGGCCGGGCAATGTACGCGAATTGCGTCACCAGATCAGCCGCGCTGTCCTGTTAAGTAAATCCGAAAGCATCACCGCACTAGACCTGGCATTGCCAGTCCAGATCAATCAGCTGCAAGCCAGCTATTCTTTAGAAAGCCCCGTCCAAATCCCCGTAACTCAGTCTGAGGCCACGGATAGTGGTAGTGATGCCGCAGGCAATAGCAATGCAGCAATGCCTGAGCACTATGTGCCGCAGGTGACACTGGATTCTGCAGAAAAAATGATGATCGAAAATGCACTTAAATTTGCAAACCACAATGTCTCCGAGGCTGCACGCCAGTTGGGCATCACCCGTATGGCCATGCGTTATCGTATGGAAAAGCACGGCATCCACGCCTGATCCAGGTTTCTGATTAACTGTTGTTAATCTCTTCATAATTCTCACATCGCATTAAATTACGGATTGCCGCAGGCCGTCGCCTGAGTTCAGGTAGGCCTTCGTGGTATTATTTCGGTCTCATTAATAGCCGGATTGCGCTGGAGTTTTCATGAAGATTGGCACCCCTTTAAGCCCGAATGCTACCCGTGTCATGCTGCTGGGTAGTGGTGAGCTGGGCAAGGAAGTCATCATCGCGTTGCAACGGCTGGGTGTCGAAGTGATTGCCGTGGACCGCTATCCCAATGCGCCAGGACACCAGGTGGCCCATCGCAGCCATGTCATCGACATGACCGATGGGGAAGCCTTGAAAGCGCTTGTTAAACAGGAGCGTCCGCATTTCATCGTCCCCGAGATTGAGGCATTGGATACGCATGCCCTGGAAGAGATCGAGCAACAGCAGCTGGCCCAGGTCATACCCACCGTGCGTGCAGTGCAACTGACCATGAACCGTGAAGGCATACGCCGTTTGGCGGCAGAAGAACTGGCCCTGCCGACATCTCCCTATGCATTTGCGGCGAGTCTGCAAGCCTTACAGGACGCCATTGCCGGCGGCATCGGTTATCCATGTTTCATCAAGCCCACCATGTCGTCTTCCGGCAAGGGGCAATCGCGCATCACCAAACCGGAGGAGGTCGCCAAGGCCTGGGAGTACGCTGCCACGGGCGGGCGGGTAAACCAGGGCGTTGTTATCGTGGAAGGCCAGATCGATTTCGATTATGAAATCACCTTGCTGACGGTGCGTGCGCGTAATGCGCAGGGCGATATCGAGACGTCATTTTGTGACCCTATCGGCCATATCCAGAAACAAGGTGATTACGTCGAGAGCTGGCAACCGCAGGCGATGACTTCGGGTGCATTACTCGAAGCGCAGCGCATCGCCAGGGCGGTGACGGACAGCCTGGGAGGTTTAGGCCTCTTTGGTGTCGAGTTGTTCGTCAAAGGCGACAAGGTCTGGTTCTCGGAAGTCAGCCCACGCCCGCACGATACCGGCATGGTGACCATGGCCAGCCAGCGCTTCAATGAATTCGAGTTACATGCGCGTGCCATCCTCGGCTTGCCGGTGAACGTGGCGATGACCAGGCCCGGTGCCAGTGCCGTGATTTACGGCGGGTTAGACAGTACTTCCTTATCGTTTGACGGCATTGAACAAGCACTGTCCGTGCCCGAGTCGGATATTCGCCTGTTCGGCAAGCCTGAATCGTTTGTGCGCCGCCGTATGGGCGTGGCACTGGCTACAGGGGACACTGTCGAGCTGGCGCGTGAGCGGGCAGGCTTGGCTGCGAGCCTAGTCAAGACTGCTGAAACTTAATTTAGGGTAACTTTGAACAAGATAGGCGAAGTCGGTAGCAGCAAGAGCACTTTTTTCGAGTTGCTCGGCGGAATTGAACAGGTCCGAGCATTGGTCGAGCGCTTTTACGACGTGATGGATAGCGATCCGCAAGCGGCCAGCCTGCGAGCCATGCATCCGCAGGAGCTGGCAGGCTCGCGAGAGAAGCTATTCATGTTCCTTGCCGGCTGGACTGGCGGCCCGCAGTTATATATCGAACGTTACGGCCATCCCAAATTACGCGCACGGCATTTGCCGTTTGTCGTCGACGAAACCGCACGCGACCAATGGATGTACTGCATGGTGCGCGCCATGCACGATATCGGCGTGGAGGAACCCGTGATGATCAAGTTGGCCGAGGCCTTGTGGGGTGTGGCGGACTTCATGCGTAACCAGCCATAAAAAAACCAGCCGGTGGCTGGTTTTTTTACTTCAAACGTCCTGCTTTTTGCTGCTAATTCCTGGGCAATAATCCGCCCAGTAATGCCGCTACTTCTCCCTTGGGTTTTTTCGACCTGCTGGGAGTGGCCACGTTTGCCAGGTTGGCGCTTGCTGAAGGCTCATATGGTTTGTCGAACCATGGATCGTTTTTCCTGGATTCATTGCTTTTACGAGTCGGCGATGTACTGCGCGACGTACTGCCTTCGCTACGTGAAGAAGGGCGCGGCTCGCGTTCCCTGTATTCGGTAGCCGGCTTTTGGGCTGGCCTTTCTTGCTGGCGTGGGGCACGCTCAATGGCCATCTGCTCTTTCGGTATCTCGCGCTTGATCAGCTTCTCGATTTCCTTCAGGTATTTTTCTTCGTCCGGCGATACCAGTGAAATCGCAATACCTGAAGCGCCGGCGCGGCCGGTACGGCCGATGCGGTGCACGTAATCTTCAGGAGCACTCGGAATTTCATAGTTGATGACCATCGGCAGCTGGTCGATATCCAGGCCGCGTGCCGCGACGTCGGTGGCAATCAGCGCAGCGATCTTGCCTTGCTTGAACGCTTCCAGTGCCTGCATACGTTCCAACTGGCTTTTATCGCCGTGGATAGCATCGGCGGATATGCCTTCTTTCACCAATTGCTTGGCCAGACGGCTGGCGGTTAGCTTGGTTTTGGTAAATACGATGACTTGCTTGGCATCGCTGCCGCTCAGGAGTTTGGCAAGCAGGGCATGCTTGTCAGCCTGGTCGACGTGATAGACCTTTTGCGTGACATTTTCAGCAGCTGCATTGCTGCGCGCCACTTCGATCAGTAGTGGATCGGTGAGGAACTCTTCCGACAGTTTCTTGATTTCTTTTGAAAAAGTAGCAGAGAACATCAGGTTTTGCCGTTTTTTCGGCAACAGGGCGAGGATGCGCTTGAGATCCGGCATAAAGCCCATGTCCAGCATGCGGTCTGCTTCGTCCAGGATTAGCATCTGCACCTGGCCAAGCTGTACCGTACGTTGTTCCACATGATCCAACAGGCGCCCCGGTGTCGCCACCAAGATCTCCACGCCGCGCATCAGGCTAGGCGTCTGCGTGCGGATATCCACGCCGCCGAACACCACCAGCGAGCGTAACGGCGTATGTTTTGCATACACTTTTACGCTTTCTTCCACCTGGATCGCCAACTCGCGTGTCGGCGTCAAAATCAACGCCCTCACCGGGTGGCGTGCAGGAGAAGCACTGGTACTGGCCTGCGGCAACAGCTTATGCAGCAACGGCAGCGAAAAGGCCGCGGTTTTACCCGTGCCTGTTTGCGCCCCGGCCATCAAATCCCGCCCCTCAAGCACAACAGGGATAGCCTGTGCCTGGATGGGGGTAGGCGTGCTGTAACCAAATTCAGTCAGCGCCTTGAGAAGCTCGGGCGCTAACCCCAAATCGGAAAAACTGATGTTGTCTGTACTCAATTTACGTGGCTATCGCTTAAGCAAAGGTACGTGGGCGACGTGGAGCACTGTCGCTACGGGGACCTGAGCGGTTGCCTTCAGGACGTGTGCTGTCAGTCCTGCTTGGTGACGCACTGCGGTTACCATCGTTACGGCCGCCAGCATTGCTGTTATTGCCACGGTACCCACCTTCACCACGCGGCTTGAAGCCGGTGTTGTTGCCAGGGCGTTGTCCGGGACGGCTGTTGGATGGACGGCCAGCAGGGCCATCGGTACGCGGGGCGGGGCGCTTAGGCTCGAAACCTTCAACCACAGTAGCTTCCAGGCGTTGACCTGTGAATTGCTCGATCTTGCGAACCTGGTGCCTGTCCATGTGCGAAGCAAACGATACCGCAATGCCTGTCTTACCGGCACGACCAGTACGGCCGATACGGTGTACGTAGTCTTCAGCAAACTTGGGCAGGTCGTAGTTGATCACGTGGGTGATGCCTGCAACGTCGATACCGCGAGCAGCAACGTCTGTCGCTACCAGTACCTTGACATCGCCATGACGCAGTTTGGTCAAGGTGCGGTTACGTGCACCTTGTGTCATGTCGCCATGCAATGCTGCAGTCTTGTGACCGGCAGCGTACAAATCTTCAGCCAGCAGGTCGGCATGACGCTTGGTAGAAGTGAATACGATGACCTGGTTGACGTCCGGGGCGATCAATAGATGCTCAAGCAGTTTGTTCTTATGTGACATGTCGTCCACAAAGTGCAGGCGCTGTTCGATATTGGTGTGTTTTTCTTTCTGTGCAGCAACCTGGATAGTCTTAGGATTGCGCAGGATCTGCTGGGCGATACGGCCGATGTTGCCATCCAGCGTAGCGGAGAACAGCAGTGTCTGGCGTGACGCAGGCAATGCATTACAGATGCGTTCTACATCCGGCATGAAGCCCATGTCCAGCATACGGTCGGCTTCGTCCAGGATCAGCATTTGCAGGCGGGACATATCGATACGGCCGCGCTCCATGTGATCCAGCAAACGGCCAGGCGTCGCAACCAGGATATCCAGCGGTTGTGACAGCAGCTTGTTTTGCAGTGGGTAAGGCATGCCGCCAACGATACTGACAGTACGGGCGCGGATGAATTTACCGTATTTACGTGCAGCTTCGTTTACCTGGGCTGCCAGTTCACGTGTAGGCACCAATACCAGGATACGTGGGCCGCGGCTGTTCACTGGGTGTGGGGTGGCTAGCAGGTTCAATGCGGGCAATGTAAAGGCAGCGGTCTTGCCGGTGCCGGTTTGTGCAGAGGCCATCAGATCGTGGCCAGCCATGACTTCAGGAATCGCCTGAGCCTGGATAGGGGTTGCAGTGGTGTAACCTGATTCTTCAATAGCACGAAGGATGGCAGGATTTAAATTCAGATTTTCAAAAGACATGGTCTTCCCTTATAAAACAAGCTAAAAGGGCGCAGGCAGGCACTGTCGTTCACGATATTGTAGGCAACAACATAGGTTGCCGAATATGGTTGTAAACAGCGCGAAACACTAACTAAGAATTTTAGTATGCATTTTTACCGGCGCACGGGCATAGCCACTAACCGGTAACAAATACAAGAGAGCCGCAAAACTACATCGGGCTTCAGGGGGCTAGGGCAATGAACACTTCATATGAATCAGAGGATTGCTTGCTGACTCAACGAAGGCCGCAGTATATAGGTAGTTTTCAATATGTCAAAGCTTTATCTGCGAACTTTGCTAAGTTTTAAGGCCAGTCTATGTTAGAATCGCGCACTTTTTAGCAATTGAGAATTATATTCATGTCACGCAAACTCCGAAATGTCGCCATCATCGCCCACGTTGACCATGGCAAAACCACGATGGTGGATAAGCTATTGCAACAGGCGGGTATGTACGCCTCTCACCAACAAGTCACCGAGCGCGTCATGGACTCCGGCGATATCGAAAAAGAGCGTGGCATCACCATCCTGGCCAAGAACACGGCCGTTACTTATGAAGGCACCCACATCAACATCGTGGACACGCCAGGCCACGCCGACTTCGGTGGCGAGGTCGAGCGCGTACTGGGTATGGTGGATGGTGTTGTGCTGCTGGTCGATGCCGTTGAAGGCCCGATGCCGCAAACCCGTTTTGTGACCAAGAAAGCGTTGGCGCTGGGTCTTAAGCCTATCGTCGTGATCAATAAGGTTGACCGTCCAGGTGCGCGCACCGACTGGGTGATCAACCAGACGTTTGACCTGTTCGACAAGCTGGGTGCTACGGAAGAGCAGCTGGATTTCCCGGTGGTCTATGCCTCTGCATTGAACGGCTACGCCAAGCTGGACATGAAGACAGAGTCTGACAACATGCGTCCACTATTCGATACTATATTGAGCCACGTATCGCCGCCTGCCGGTGACAGCAACGCACCATTGCAATTGCAAATTTCCGCGCTTGATTACTCTACTTATACGGGTCGCCTGGGCGTTGGGCGTGTGGTGAATGGCCGTATCAAGCCTGGCCAGAGCGTGGTCGTGATGAGCGGCGATACGCAGACAGCAAAGGGCCGCATTAACCAAGTGCTAGGTTTTAACGGCCTGGACCGCGTGCCGGTCGAAGAGGCAGAAGCCGGCGATATCGTGATTATTTCCGGTATCGAGGAAATCGGTATCGGCGTGACCATTGCCGATATCGAAAACCCGGTAGGCCTGCCTATCCTGGGTGTGGATGAACCGACACTGACCATGGACTTTATGGTCAATTCCTCTCCATTGGCGGGTACTGAAGGCAAGTTCATCACCAGCCGCCAGATCCGTGACCGCCTGACGAAAGAATTGCTGGTTAACGTGGCATTGCGCGTCGAAGACACACAGGATGCCGACGTATTCCGCGTATCCGGTCGTGGCGAGTTGCACTTGACTATTCTCTTGGAAAATATGCGTCGCGAAGGTTTCGAGATCGCCGTGGGCAAACCGCGTGTGGTGTATCGCGAAATCGACGGCCACAGGTGTGAGCCGTATGAAATCCTGACTGTCGACCTGGAAGACGAAAGCCAAGGCGCCGTGATGGAAGAACTCGGTCGCCGCCGTGGTGAGCTGCAGAACATGGAGTCTGACGGCAATGGCCGCACACGTTTGGAATATAAGATCCCGGCACGCGGCTTGATCGGCTTCCAGACCGAATTCCTGACCATGACACGCGGTTCCGGCCTGATGGCACACATCTTTGACGAATACGCACCGGTCAAGCCTGATATGCCAGGTCGCCGCAACGGTGTGTTGATCTCCTCCGAAAAGGGCGAGGCAGTGGCTTACGCATTGTGGAAGCTGCAAGACCGCGGCCGTATGTTCTCGGTGCCTGGTGACAAGCTGTACGAAGGCATGGTCATCGGTATCCATAGCCGCGACAACGACCTGATCGTGAACCCGGTTAAGGGCAAGCAACTGACTAACGTGCGCGCCTCCGGTACGGACGAAGCGGTACGCCTAGTGCCTGCTGTATTGTTGACGCTGGAATCCGCCGTGGAATTCATCGATGATGACGAACTGGTGGAATTGACGCCTAAGTCTATCCGTATCCGCAAGCGCTTCTTGCTGGAGCATGAGCGTAAACGTGCATCAAAGGACTAATATCCTGATGTAGCACAATAAAAAACCCGGTATTGCTACCGGGTTTTTTATTGGCTGTTAAGAAAGCTTGGCAATAGGCAATTCATTTCGCCAACAAAATTCTGATCAAAATGACATGCCCTGGGAGCCAACATCCATGCGCCTTCCAGGGCATGTGATTTTTGCCCAGCCTTGATGCTGGCTATGCTGCCTTTAGCGTGCGCCCGAACAATTGCAAACTCATTTGCAAGCCCAATGCGGCCAATTGCGGATCGTAGCGTTCGCCTTCATCGCGCATAAAGGCGTGCTGGCCATTGAACTCGTGCCAGGTGAAGGTGATATCGGTGGCGCCCAGTTTTTCGCGTACCAACGTGCGGCCGGCTGCCGGAATATGCGGATCCTGTTTGCCCCAGATCATCATCAGCTCGCCCTTGATGTCGGCAAGACGTTCCATGCTGTGCTGGCCGGGTTTGTTCGGCATCACGTTGTTGTGCAGGTCGGTGGCGTAGAAACAGGCGGTGGCCTTCACTTCCGGTTGCAGGGCAGCGCGGAACGCCAGGTGGCCGCCGATGCAGACGCCCATGGCACCGATGTCGCCTGAACACCATGGCTGCTGTTTGGCATAGGCGATCATGGCGGCGTTGTCGGCATCGTAGCCTTGCACATCCTTGGCCGCCTTATCCGCATTGCCTTTGTCGCGGCCGGCATCGTCATACGCCAGCACGGTGCCGATGGGGTTCAATTCATGGAATACTTCAGGCACCAGCACAGCGTAGCCGTGACCGGCGATAAAGCGCGCGGTGCGCTCGATGGGGCCTGTCTGCTGGAATATTTCCGAGTAGAACAGCACCACGGGAAACTTGCCTTCGCCGGCGGGGCGGTGCACATAGGTCCGCATGACGCCGGTAGGCGTAGGTAAATCGACGAACTCGCTTTTAATGATCATGCTTGGCTCCTCACCAATAAATTTTATCGGGAATTCTGTGTCATTCCATTCGCATCACTGTGCAGGCATGCTTGAAATTCAATTAATGAAATTCAATGGAAATGGGTGTTCAATTAATGCGTTGGAAAATCCTTGGTGCTGGATTTTACAACGCTTCCCGATACTCTGCACCAGCTAATAGCGAATGTGCCTTTAAAGCCCAGCCCCGCAGATGCATGCCGTTGCTTCGGGTATAATTCCATGAATGATGACGTATCTTAATTTACTGCTCACATTGATCAGCCTGTTGCTCATCGTGTGGCTGATTTTGCGCAGCAAACGCCAGCCTGATGAGCTTGCAGGCCTGCTTGTCCATCTGGACGATAAGATGGAAGCCAAGCACAGGGCAATGTTGCTGGATCTCCATGACGGCTTGAATAAACTGGGTGACCGGCTTAACGCCATTTCCAACGAAGGCAACGAACGCTTGCGCCTGGTCGTGACGCAGGAGCTAAAGGAGACTCGCGATGCCATGCAGGCCCTCCAGCACCAGCAGACAGCCAGCCTGGCACAGACGCGGGAATCGGTGCTGGAAAAACTGCATACCACGCTGGCCGAGCAGGGCAAGGCTGAGCAGGCGCTGATCCATGACACCATGCTGAAAGCCACGGCCCAGCTCACTACCAGCATCGAAAGCCTGTCCAAGGTCGTGGATGGCCGCCTGGAACAGATCAGCGGCAAGGTGACCGAGCGCCTGGATGAAGGATTCAAGAAAACCAACGATACCTTTGTGCGTGTGATGGAGCGCCTGGCCACCATAGACGAGGCACAGAAGAAGATCGACGGCCTGACTGTGAACGTCGTCAGCCTACAGGAACTGCTTGGCGATAAGCGTTCGCGCGGGGCGTTTGGTGAGGTGCAGCTAGAAGGCCTGGTGCGCAATGTGCTGCCTGTGTCTTCTTTCTCCATGCAACATGTGTTACCGAACGGCACACGTGTCGATTGCGCTCTGTTCCTGCCCGAACCTACCGGCATGGTGGCTGTGGACTCCAAGTTTCCGCTGGAAAACTACCACCGCATGCTGGAGAAAACCTTGAACGACCTGGAGCGGGCCGCCGCCCAGCGCCAGTTCAAAACCGACGTCAAAAAGCACGTTGACGATATTGCCGCCAAGTACATCATTCCCGATGTCACGTCCGATGGTGCGGTGATGTTTATCCCGGCAGAAGCGGTATTTGCCGAGATTCACGCCTACCATCCCGATCTCATCGAATACGCCATGATCCGGCGCGTGTGGGTAGTGTCACCGACTACGCTCATGGCGGTGCTAAATACCGCGCGGGCTGTGTTGAAGGATGTGGAGACACGCAAGCAGGTGCATATCATCAAGGAAGAGCTGGGCAAGCTGGGCAAGGAATTCGGCCGCTTCGACACCCGCATGAAAAAGCTGGCCGACCATATCCGCCAGGCACACGAAGACGCGATGGACGTGCAGACCACCAGCCAGAAAATTTCACGCCGCTTTGCCCAGATAGAACGGGTTGAACTCGCAGCAGAGGCAGGACTTGCCTTGCCTGATATTGAGTTGCCCGACATTGATTTACTTGATAATGAAGAATTGCAATAGGAGCAGGACATGACCAATACCGATGCGGATGAAGACGAAACTGGCGTCATTATGCTGGTACAGCACTACGCCGGGAAATTCGGCATTACCTTTAGCTCCGGCCTGCTGAATAACCCGGACCATAAAGCCAAGCTGATGACGCTGATGATGGAAGCGATCAGCGGCAAGCGCGGCCCGGTGACGGATTCTGACGTGCTGCATTCCGATGACCAGATAGACTGAGCACCTAAACTGAGCCACCAAGAAGAATTAGATCCGAGAGTCATATCCATGATCAAAGTACTGTATTTTGCCCGGCTGAAAGAATCGCTCAGCTATTCCACTGAGGATATCGCCTTGCCGCCAGGCGTCACCACCATAGCCGGCCTGATGCAGCACCTGGCGGCCCGTGGTGATGCCTGGTCTGCTATTTTTACCGGTAAGCAGGTGCGTGCTGCCATTAACCATACCCTGGTCAAGAATGATGCGTTGATCAAGGACGGCGACGAAGTCGGCTTTTTCCCGCCGGTGACTGGCGGCTGATCGATGACCGTCCGTGTCCAACGCGAAGATTTCAATGCCGGTACCGAGATAGAATCACTGCGCCTGGCTGCAGCAGGCGTTGGCGCAGTGGTGTCGTTTGTCGGCCAGGTGCGCGACGTCAATGCTGGTGCCAGCATATCCACGCTGACGCTGGAGTATTACCCCGGCATGACGGAAAAATCGCTGGAAAGCATCGCTGAGCAGGCAAAGCGGCGCTGGAATATCCTGGATACCGTGATCATCCACCGTTACGGCGAACTGCTTCCGGTAGACCAGATCGTACTGGTGGCGGTGAGCAGCGCGCATCGTAAGGAAGCCTTTGCCGCATGCGAATTCATCATGGACTACCTGAAGACCGAAGCGCCGTTCTGGAAGAAGGAAAAAACAGCGCTCGGCGAGCACTGGGTAGAAGCAAGGGATAGTGATGACAAAGCGCGCGAGCGCTGGAACACTGACCAATAAAGAATATTCTTGAAGCAACAATACCTCTACACATCATCAATTAAACCTCGAATCGATACATGCTACATACCCTTACCGCGCAACAGTTAACGACAAAAATCCAGCCTGAATCACTCGGGTTTCACGATACTTCCGAGTTGGCTGGATTGGCGGGTGAGCACTCAAGTAAACAATGGATAGGCCAGGCCGAAGCGGAGCAAGCTGCCCGGTTCGGCCTGGGCATGAAGCAGCCCGGTTTCCACCTGCTTGTGCTTGGCGAGCACGGCAGCGGTCGTACTTCGTTGATGTTGAACCTGATGCAGGAACTGTCGCAAGCGCGTGCGAAATCTCCAGACTTGGTGCTCTTATACAACTTCGAGTCACCGGAGAAACCGTCGGCCTTGTATCTGGTCGCAGGAAAAGGCGCTGAACTGCGTACCCACATGGATGGCTATGTACGCCAACTGGCAAAAACGCTGATGCCTATGCTGAATGGTGGGGCGCCTGTTGAATCCAAAGCTAAAGCTGCAGCAAAGCCCAAACAGCCGGATACAGCAATGCCCGACAATACAATCAGCGATGCCATTAAGCAGGCAGCGCAGGATTGGATAACCGTTGAACTGGCGAAACTGGAAAATTTTTCAGCAGGCATCTTTACTGCCGATCAAGCCGATGCGCACCAAATATTCGCGGCTTACCTGAAGGGCCTGAAGCAGGATATTGGCGATAATCTTGAGCTTCTCGCGGCAGGCATGAATGCCGACAACGAGGGCTTGCTGGAAAGTTTCCTGGCGCGTTACCGCGTGAACCTGCTGGTCGATAATCGGGCAGGGATCGGCGCACCTGTGATCTACGACGATGACCCTTCTTTCCAATCTCTATTCGGAGGTTATGAAAGCAGTAATGACAATGCCGGCAGTTCAGCCGATTTCATGCGCTTGCGTGCGGGAAATCTGCTCAGGGCGCATGGCGGCATGCTCATGTTGCAACTGCGCGATATCCAGGCAGACCAGCAGAATGGCAGCCAGATCATGGAAAAACTGCACCGTGTCCTACGCAACAGACGTGTGCAGATCGAAGAGTCCGGGGCAGCGTCCGGCTCTGGGACTACTGGCCATTTTGCCCCTGAATCCTTGCCGCTGGATGTGAAGCTGGTGTTGATCGCATCGCGTGAGGAATATTACGAGCTGCACGATGAGCTACCCGATTTTGCCCAGTATTTCAGTATCAAAGTCGATTTTTCCGAGCGTTTCGTGGCGAATGGCGAAAGCTATTCCTACGTCGCCCACTACATTGCCCTGCAATGCGCCAAGCACAAGCTTATGCATTTCACCGCAGGAGCGGTAGCGCGCCTGATCCAGGTAATGCAGCGAAGGATCGACGACCAAGGGCGCATCAGCGCCAATTTCGGCTATTTGCAAGGCCTGATCTTCGAGAGTGCCGTACTCGCCGGCTTGCGGCAGGCGAGCCTGGTGGAGCTTAAGGATGTCGTCGATGCCATCAGCGCTCGCATCAAGCGCTACCAGCAGCCCGAACAGCAGCTGGCGGAGGCGATTGCCGATGGCGAGCTTACCATTTCCGTACACGGCAAAGCGGTTGGGCAGATCAACGGTCTCACGCATATCGATCTTGGCGATGCCTGTTTCGGCTCGCCGGTGCGTATCTCCGCCCGCTGCTATGCCGGGGACGAAGGGGTCATCAATATTGACCGCGAAGTTGAAATGACCGGGCCTAACCATGATAAGGGCTTGTTCATCCTGCGTAGCTGGCTGTCGTCCAGCTTCATGCACCTGACGCCGCTTTCGCTCAGCGCATCGCTCGTGTTCGAGCAGGAGTACCACGGCGTAGAAGGCGATTCTGCATCCTGTGCGGAGCTCTATTGCCTGCTTTCCGCGCTCTCCTCCCATCCTATCCTGCAGGGCCTTGCCGTGACGGGCGCCATGAATCAGCACGGGGAGGTGATGGCGATCGGCGGCGTGAATGAAAAGATCGAAGGCTATTTCCGTATCTGTAAACGCCTGGGCCTGGATGGCAACCAGGGCGTGTTGATACCAAGCCGCAATATATCGCATCTGCTGCTGGACGATGACGTCATTGAGGCGGTCGGGCAGGGGCAGTTCCACATCTATGCCGCCGACACAGTGCAGGACGGTATCGCCTTGCTGACAGGCGTAGCTGCTGGTGAAGTGGATGCGCAAGGAAAGTATGAAGCGTCGAGCCTGCTGGCGATGGTCGAGAAAAAATTAAAGCAGTTGCGGGATGCCTACGCTGTTAATCGTGTAACGCGGCTAACTAAGTAATTGGCTGGGCCAATTGCCTGATCAATTTATCTTCATCATTAGGTTTTATAACGATGAATACTGAAAAAGATACCGACAGTAAATGCCGCCTCGATAAATGGCTATGGGCGGCCCGTTTTTATAAAACCCGCAGCCTGGCGACCGATGCCATCGATAGCGGCAAGGTGCACTTTGACGGCGACCGCGTCAAACCGGCGAAAGAGGTAAGAGTAGGTTCAGTCATACGCATCCGCAACAAGGATTTTGAAATCGAAGTCACTGTCACCGGCCTGTCCATCCAGCGGCGCGGCGCACCAGAGGCCGCATTGCTGTATTCGGAAACTGCGGAAAGCCTGGCAAAAAGGCAGGAGACTGCGATTACCAGGCAGGCCGACCACGGCAAGCGCGAACGCGGTGCAGGCAGGCCTACTAAGCGCCAGCAGCGGGATATCAAGCGTTTCACCGGCATTGGTAATTAACAACAGTTCAGTTAACGATTGTTCGGTTAGGCAAACAAGTCGAACTGGTCGGGTGCTTTTCCTTTAGATTCAAATGCAGGGGCTGGCGGATGGAACAAGTCAGGCCTGAGCGGGTGACGTTCGCTGTTGTAGCCCAGTTTATGCGTAGCGTGTTTGAACCGGTGCGCGATCATGTCGGCAAACAAACCGGTGCCGCGCATGCGCTGGTGAAATGCAGCATCGTAAGCTTTGCCGCCGCGCGTCTGCTTGACGATGCTCATGACATGGCTGGCTTTCAACGGGAAATGCAACTCCAGCCACTCCACGAACAATGGCGCCACCTCATGCGGCAGCCTCAACATCACATATCCGGCAGAACCAGCACCAGCATGCCTGGCCGCCTCCAATATCGATTCCATCTCCGGGTCGGTCAATACCGGGATGATAGGAGCGGTCATGACACCGACGGGAACTCCGGCTGCATGCAGGCGCTGTATCGCCAGTATACGGCGCTCAGGCGCTGAAGTCCTGGGTTCCAGCGTCCGGCTGATATCCCGGTTAAGCGTGGTCACTGACATAAAGACACGCGCCAGGTTTTTGCTGGCCATTCCTGCCAGGATATCGATATCTCGCTCCACCAACGCCGACTTGGTCACGATGGTGACCGGATGGTCGTGTTCAGCCAACACCTCGAGTATCTGGCGTGTGATGCCGTATTTGCGCTCCAGCGGCTGGTAGGGATCGGTATTGGTCCCCATGGCGATGGGCGCACATTGGTAACTGGGTCTTGCAAGCTCTTTGCGCAACAACACCGCTGCATCAGGCTTGATCAGTATGCGGCTTTCAAAGTCCAGCCCGGCCGAATACCCCAGGTAGGTGTGGGTAGGGCGTGCAAAGCAATACGTGCATCCGTGCTCGCAACCGCGATACGGATTGATGGAGCGGTCGAATGCTATATCAGGCGAGTCATTGTAATTAATGATGCTCCTGGTGCTGTCGATGATGACTTCCGTGCGTAACGGCGGCAATTCCTCTTCCAGGTTGTCCCAACCGTCATCCAGGTCGACACGGTTGATCTTCTCAAAGCGCCCGACGGTATTGCTCGATGTGCCGCGGCCTTTGAATACCAGCGGTTTCAATGCTTCCGATGGCCGAATGGTGGGGTGTTTCCTATGGGTGAGTTCAGACAAGTTCATTACTCCTTTGTATTCAGTGATGCGATGTTTCGATTCATCTTCATCCCGGATATAGCGAAAGTGAACTACTCAATAGTGATAATCGGCGCGCTCTAAATTGGTTCTTGTTATGAGGAATTTAGATGTTAAGTAATGCAATGCATTTGTATTATCTGGATCATCCATCAGAATTGCGTAATTTTTCTGCTTAAGGCTGTGGTTTTCAGTAAAATGACCCCATTCAATTTTCGCGGCACATGATGCAGAGACTTCCAACTAGAATTCGCGAATACTTTTCACTGTATCAAAGACTGGCAAATGTGAGAATCGGGGCGGCTATCATTCACGATACCGTTTCGGTGGTATTGGCTTGGTATTTTGCATTTGCCTTACGATTCAATTTCCAGATTCCGCCCGCGTTCTCTGACACCATGCTGACTGCCCTGGCATGGCTGATTCCCCTCCAGGTACTTTTTTTCATTAATTTTGGCCTCTACCAGGGGGTGTGGCGGTTTGCCAGCCTGCCTGACCTTAAGCGCATAATATTTTCAGTATTTGCATCGACTGCTACGGTGGTGGCCATCATTTACATGTTTCAGCCGCAAGGCGTGGTCCCCAGGTCTGTCTTGATCCTGGACCCTCTGTTACTGATCCTGGCGATGGGCGGTAGCCGCTTTATCTACAGGTATTGGAAGGAACACAGGCTCTATGGGTCTTCACAGGTGAAAGGCGAACCGGTATTGCTGCTGGGTGCAGGTGAAGCAGCCATCAATCTTTTGAAAGACCTGACAAGAAGCGAAGAGTGGCGGGTGGTTGGTTTATTGGATGATGATCCGGCCATGCAGGGGCGTCATTTGCTGGGCATTCGTGTATTGGGCGGGCTTGATAAGATACCCGACTACGCTAGGTCGATGTCGATAAAACATGTGATTGTCGCTATCCCGCTTTCTACGAAGTCCGCCCGACGTAAAGCAATCGATCTCGCCAATATGCATGGGCTGACCGTCCTGACATTGCCTTCACTCGATGATTTGATCAGCGGTAAGGTAAGCGTTTCCCAAATCAGGCGCGTTGAGGTGGAAGATCTGCTTGGCCGCGAGCCTGTGGTACTCGACGGTGAGGGTTTGCATAAACTGATCGATAGTCATTCGATCATGGTCACAGGTGCGGGCGGGTCTATCGGTTCTGAGTTGTGCCGCCAGATTATCCGCTACAGGCCTGCGCATTTGATTTGTTTCGATATTTCCGAATTTTCTTTGTACAAGCTCGAGCAGGAATTCTCTGCATCGTTCCCTCACATGAACATAACCTATCTTGTCGGCGACATCCGGAATGAGGCGCGTATCACGGGCATCATCGGGGAATTCAAGCCCAATATGGTGTTTCATGCGGCAGCGTATAAGCATGTGCCCTTGATGGAGAAAAGTAATGTAGCCGAAGCATTGAATAACAACGTGGTGGGCACTTATACGCTGGCGAAGGTCTGCAAGGAGATGGATGTTCAAAAGTTTGTCATGGTCTCTACCGACAAAGCGGTCAATCCGACCAATGTCATGGGGGCCAGCAAACGTCTGGCAGAGATGGTGTGCCAGGGCATGCAGGAGAAATCAGGCACGCGTTTTGTGATAGTACGATTTGGTAATGTGCTGGGTAGCAGCGGCAGTGTTATTCCTAAATTCCGTGAGCAGATTGCTAGGGGAGGGCCGGTAACGGTTACCCATCCGGAAATCACCCGTTATTTCATGTCTATTCCTGAGGCTGCGCAACTGGTCATGCAGGCAGGGCTGATGGGAACGGGAGCGGAAATATTCGTGATGGACATGGGAGAGTCGGTAAAGATTGCCGACCTTGCCCGCGACATGATCAAGCTCTCAGGCCTGCATGTAGACGATATTGAGATCCACTTTACCGGTTTGCGGCCGGGAGAAAAGTTATATGAAGAATTGCTGGCGGATGATGAACATACCTTGCCTACTCCGCATGAGAAACTCAGGATTGCTATTGCCAGGACTGCAGACAAAGCTTGGGTGAAAGCCTTGCTTAAATGGATTGCATCTTCAAATAGCAACGACGAGGATACGATCAAGGATGAACTCAGTATGTGGGTAGAAGAGTATGTGGGGGACATTAATGCCGGCAAGCCGGAAGCGCATGCAACCTTGGCTCCCCGCTCTTCTACGATCCATTAAGTGCATATGGCAGATAGTGTTGACCCTCTAGCATTACTCAATCACTCAGAACTCATTCATGCGGAAGTTACTGTAAACGCGGCGATTGAAAAGTTATCACTGGATATCAGCCAGCGCCTGGCAGGGACGACGCCACTCGTCATGTGCGTAATGGGTGGTGCAGTGGTGTTTTCCGGTCAACTTTTACCCAAGCTCAACTTTCCCCTGGAATTCGATTATGTCCAGGCCAGCCGTTACCACAATCAGACGGAAGGGCAGAACCTGGTATGGAAGGTCGAGCCAAAAGACAACGTGCGCGGGCGTACGGTGTTATTGCTGGATGACATACTGGATGAAGGTCACACCCTGGCGGCGATCAAGGAAAAATGCCTGGCGCAGGGAGCTAAAGCGGTCGTGATCGCTGTACTGGTTGAAAAGCGCCTGGAGCATAGTAAACCCATAGCAGCAGACTTTGTAGGGCTGACCGTGCCGAATCGGTATGTATTCGGCTGCGGCATGGATGCCTACGGCTGGTGGCGCAACCTGCCGGCCATTTACGCGTTGAAAGATTAAGCAGTGTGGTCTTCAGGGCCGTGCAGTAGTATCGGTGTGATTTCAATGGCCGAGTGTTCGGTCGATAAGAACAATTGCCTGTCCTGGATGTTGCAGCTGATCTGAAAACTGCGTTCGGCCATCTTTGCTAATTCCTGCGTTTCAGGCAGGTTGATTATGCTGAGATTCTTCTGTTTCTGCAGTTGTTTGCTGTTCTGACTCCACCACATATCGGCAGTCCTGCCGCCGTAGATAGCCACTACCACCTGCTTGGCACGGCCGCACGCTTTGCGGATTTCGCGTTCGTCAGGCAACCCTACATCTATCCAGAGACTGATGGCACCGGTGAGGTCTTTCTGCCACAGATCAGGCTCTTCATCATCGCTCAAGCCCTTGCCGAAGGTAAGTGTTTCGCTAGCATAGAGAGCGAATGCGACCAGGCGCACCATCATGCGTTCATCGGTTTCTGACGGGTGTTTTGCGATGGTGAGGGCGTGTTGCTGGTAGTAATTTCTATCCATATCCGCTATCTGCAGATCGACTTTATGGATGGTGGATTTTAATGCCATGATGTCGTCGCAAGTTTTTCAGGAGTTGATGGAGTCAGACACTAGCGGCAGTTACATGGATGGTGATAATGCTTCTGTCGACTTTGCACTCCACCATTTGCCCATTGCGGATTTTTGCTGTCTTGCGATTTTCGGGATTGCCGTCGACACGCACCATGCCTTCGGCCACCATGGCTTTGCCGCGGCCACCGCTGTCTGCAAGGCCTGCTAATTTCAGCAAGTTACATAGCTCGACGAACTCTGTGGTTAACTTAAATTCAATCGTCTGCATGGGCTTAGCTGGGATGTAAGGTAGAATAGTCGCTGCAAAATCAGGACAGCGTAAATGAAATCTGCATAAAAATCCGCATGTGCTTGTCAGCATCATGCGGTTCGTTTGAGCGATTTATGACTGTATTGCAAATACGATACTGTAATCAAAGCTCTAAATTACAGGAAACAATCTGGTGCCCAGAAGAGGACTCGAACCTCCACACCCTAAGGCACATGGACCTGAACCATGCGCGTCTACCAATTCCGCCATCTGGGCAATGCATTGAAGCGATAAAACAAGAGCGCAAATTCTATAGGAAAGACACACTTTGTCAACGAGAAAAAAACAGCAAGTAACAAGTAGCAAGTCAGCAACCGCAAATTCGCAGAAAACCAATCCACGAAAAATCGATCCGCATGCCAGTCGGGAGGCGGCTAATTACGCCAATCCGTTACCGAGTCGCGAATTCATCCTGGACACCATGACGGAGCAGGGCGTACCGGTGAGTGTTGAAGAGTTGTACCAATTACTGGGCATAGGCGAGGACGAACAGGAGATATTCAACCGCCGCCTGAACGCCATGGAGCGTGAAGGCCAGGTCATGCGCAACCGCAAAGGCGCATTGTGCATCGCGGAGAAACTACACCTGATCGCCGGCAAGATACAAGGCCATGCCGACGGTTTCGGTTTCCTGGTTCCCGATCAAGGCGGCGACGACCTGTTCCTGTCACCGCGTGAAATGTCGCAGGTGATGCACGGCGACCGTGTGATGGTTCGCCAGTCCGGGTTTGACCGTCGCGGCCGTCCGGAAGGCAAGATAGTGGAAGTGCTGGAAAGGGCCACCAGCAAGCTTGTAGGCCGCATAGTGCGCGAGCAGGGCATGACCCTGGTCGCCGCAGAAGACAAGCGTATCAACCAGGATATATTGATTCCCTACCACCTGGACATGGACGCGAAAGAGGGCCAGGTGGTGATGGTCGAACTCACCATGCAGCCCAGCCCGAATGCCAAGCCGATGGGCAAAGTGGTTGAGATTCTGGGTAATTACGCGGATTCCGGCATGGAAATCGAGATCGCCCTGCGCAAACACCAGTTGCCGCATGAGTTTTCACCGGCCGCCGAAGCGCAGGCCGAAAAATACCCTCGCGAAGTTCAGGAAGTGGACTGGAAAGGGCGTATCGATCTCCGCTCCCTACCGCTGATCACGATCGATGGTGAAACTGCACGTGATTTCGATGACGCTGTGTATGCCGAGCCGCAAGGCAAGGGTTGGCGTGTCGTTGTCGCGATTGCGGACGTCAGTTTCTATGTGAAACCTGGCGATGCCCTGGATAAGGATGCCTTCGACCGGGGCAATTCGGTGTATTTCCCGCGCCGTGTCATCCCCATGCTGCCTGAGGCGCTGTCTAATGGCCTTTGCTCATTGAAGCCGGATGTGGAGCGCCTGTGCATGGTGTGCGACATGCAGGTGGACGGGAACGGTGCTGTAAAACGCTACCAGTTCTATCCATCCGTGATGCTTTCAAAAGCACGCATGACCTATACCAAAGTGTTCGAAATCTTGAGCAATCCCGAAGGCGAGCTGGCGAAGGAGTATGCATGGCTGGTACCGCACCTCAAGCACCTGTATGCGTTCTACCAGCTGTCATTAGGCGTGCGCGAAAAGCGTGGCGCTATCGAATTCGATAGCCAGGAAACGCTGATGGTGTTCAACGACAACGGCAAGATCGATCATATCGAAGCCACTACCCGCAACGATGCGCATAAACTGATTGAGGAATGCATGCTGGCGGCGAATGTCTGTGCGGCCGATTTCCTGAAAGAACATGAGCATCCTGCGCTATATCGCATCCACGAAGGCCCTACGCCTGAAAAGCTGGAAGCATTGCGTACCTTTATGGGCGAGTTCGGTTTCGGTGTAGGCGGCGGCGATACGCCGCATGCCAAGGATTACGGCAAACTGCTGGCCCGCATCAAAGGCCGGCCGGACGAGCAACTGCTGCAGACCGTGTTACTGCGGTCCATGCAGCAAGCGGTCTACAGCCCGGATAATGTCGGCCATTTCGGCCTGGCGTACGAGGCATACGCGCACTTTACCTCCCCAATACGCCGCTATCCTGATTTGCTCATACACCGCGCCATCAAGGCCGTGCTGAATGGTGAAAAATACAAAGCCGGTGACTGGGCGCAATTGGGACAGCACTGTTCCATGACCGAACGCCGTGCCGACGATGCCACGCGCGATGTGAACGCATGGCTCAAGTGCTTCTATATGCAGGACAAGATAGGCGAAGAGTTCGACGGTACGGTGGCGGGTGTGACCAGCTTCGGCCTGTTTGTTGCGCTCGATGGTATCTACGTAGAAGGGCTGTTGCATGTGACGGAACTGGGCAACGATTACTTCAACTACGACAAGGCCCGCCATGAGATGTCTGGGGAACGCACGGGTGTTCGCTATCGCCTGGGTGACCGGCTCAAGGTAAAAGTAAGCCGGGTGGACCTGGAAACCAGCAAGATCGATTTTGTGCTGGCGACGACCGAGGTCAAGCCTGTCAGCGACGATTCCTCTCCGGAATCGACTGGCCGGAAACCACAGGACAGGAAATCGCAGGCTAGGCCAGACAACACCCTCAGCGTCAGCAAGCCGAAGACAGGTAAGGCATTCAGCGAGAAAAGCACGCGGGCAAAAACGGCTGCATCCAAGAGTCGCGGACCGAGGACGCCTGGAAAAACAGCTGGAAAATCGACTGCCAAGCCTGCCGGCCCTGCTAAATCCGGTACAAGCAAGCCGTCGGGAAAACCAAGAAAAGCAAGGTAACTTGGGTGGGAATAGTGGTCCGCGAGGACTCGGATTTAGATTAATAATTTATAAAAGTTAAGTGAGTTAAGTATTATGAGCGATGCCCGTATTTTGTTTGGATTCCATGCCGTATTAAGCCGTTTGCGCCAGCACGCTGCCAGCGTGCAGGAGATTTTGATCGACCGTGACCGTATCGATGCGCGCATGAAAGATCTGTTAAGCCTGTCGGAGGCAGCAGGCGTGCGTACGATGGAAGTAGAGCGCTCACGCCTGGATGGTATGGCAGGTGCCAATGGCCGCCACCAGGGCGTGATCGCCAGGGTTATCGACACGCCGATACCGTATAAAGATATCCATGACGTGCTGGAATCCGGCCTGACCGAGCCGCCGTTCTTCCTGATCCTGGATGGCGTGGAGGATCCGCATAACCTCGGCGCCTGCCTGCGTGTGGCGGATGCCATGGGCGTGCATGCCGTCATCGCGCCAAAAGACAGGGCGGCCGGCCTGAATGCCACAGTGCGCAAAGTGGCGTGCGGCGCGGCAGAGACCGTTCCGTTCATTGCGGTCACCAATCTTGCACGTACCATGCGCGAGTTGAAAGACGCCGGAGTCTTTATTGTGGGCGCAGCTGCGGAAGCCGAGCATGACCTGTTTGCGACTAAGCTGGAAGGTCCATTGGCTCTGGTGTTAGGTGCGGAGGGGACTGGGCTTCGTCGCCTGACTGCAGAAAACTGCGATGCCCTGGTGAGTATTCCCATGTTCGGTACTGTGGAAAGCCTGAACGTATCGGTGGCCAGCGGTATTTGCCTGTACGAAGCCAGAAGGCAGCGCGGACTGAAGTAACTACACCAGACATCAAGATTCAGATATTGAAATTTGAATATGAATTCGTCATAGTTGATTGGCTTGATAAAATTGACGAAAAAAATCCCCAGGGCATTCGCATACCCTGGGGCAACTCGCAATTAACGCTATGGAGATTCTGGTGGGAAGGTAAAGGAACATGCAATATCCACATTCATGGAAACTGCATGGCCTAGGTCCCAGTACCTTCCCATTGCTATCCAGTCATGAATTGCAATATATGTACCAGCGCCTATGATTTTCTAAGACTATGATTCTTATAGTTAATGTTATTTTTTATAAAATTCGATATGGTTGTAAATCGGCTGAAATAAACCATATGGCTGTATACAGCCACCAGCAGCAATAAAAAAACGCCCTCGAAAGGGCGTTTTTTTATTGCTTACTACGACTAAATTTTACTCTTTGCCGATTTGGTAGAACTCTTGGTGATGCTCAGAGATTTTGCCGGTTGCAGCATCGACTTCCACCTTGATTTCAGCGCCATCCTTGGTTTTGATGTCGAACTCATACGTAGCTGAACCATCTGCCTCGATTTCGTATTCCGTTTCGGTCACTTCCCCCGGGTAGGCTTCCAGCGCAGTCTTCTTTGCATCCGCTTCGCTAATCTTAGCCTTGGCCTTGAATAACGGATCATCTGCATTCTTGACTTCCTGTTCTACTTCCTTGACCTTGCCGGTCAGGGCGTTGATTTCTACGTCCCAGGCTTTGCCGTCCGGTGTTTCGATATCGAATTCATACACGGGGATTTTCCCCTCGAGTTTGAATTCGACTTTCACGATGTCGCCGTTCTTCTCCTTGAGCGCGGCTTTCACAGCAGTTTCCATGCTGATCTTGGTCTTCGGATAAGCCGTCTCTGCGGCTTGTAAGCTGCTAGTCGCGACAAAGGCGCCAGCTATAATGGATAACATTGCGAGTTGTTTCATGGTGTTTCCTTTCTATGATGACTTATCGATTTAGGCAACCGAAGCGCCACCTACCTAGGCTTAGGTGATCCGATTATAGCATTTGGCACGGGAAAGATTCATGGGTGAAATATAAATGTGAGGAAATACAGGCTATTAGCCAATTATTTTGACGCACTGTTTTAAATTAAATACCCGGTTTCGCTTTATTTTAAGCCGTTAAAATGGTACTTTAGCCCTCTTTGCAATTGCTGGAATTATCAGTTTTTTCGTTGTTTTAACTTTTGGAGTAATCATGGCTGTTGAACGTACCTTATCAATTATCAAACCGGATGCTGTCGCTAAGAATGTCATCGGTAAAATCTACACACGTTTTGAATCCAACGGTCTCAAGATCGTGGCTGCCAAGATGGCGCAACTGAGCCAGGCAGAGGCAGAAGGTTTTTACGCTGTGCACAAGGAACGCCCATTCTTTGCCGACTTGGTGAAGTTCATGATCTCCGGCCCTGTCATGATCCAGGCGCTTGAAGGCGAAGGCGCTGTATTGAAGAATCGTGACCTGATGGGCGCGACTAATCCAAAAGATGCGGCTCCTGGCACTATCCGTGCCGATTTTGCTGAAAGCATCGATGCTAATGCAGTACACGGTAGCGACTCTGCGGAAAATGCCGCGATCGAAATCGCCTATTTCTTCGGCAAAATCTAACGTCAGGCAAGAGTACTTAAGTAATGTTGAATCTTCTCGACCTTAACCAGCCGCAGCTAGCAGCGTATTTCGCTGGGCTGGGCGAGAAGCCGTTCCGCGCCAAGCAAATGATGCGATGGATGCATCATTTCGGCGTGGATGATTTCGGCCAGATGACCGACATTGCCAAGGTGCTGCGTGAAAAACTGTCGCTGGAGGCGGAGATCAGCCCGCCTGCCGTGACGCTGGAACAGATATCGGAAGACGGTACACGCAAGTGGCTGGTGGATTCCGGCAATGGCAATGGCGTGGAAACCGTGTTTATCCCCGAAGCCGATCGCGGCACGCTGTGCGTATCGTCGCAAGTTGGCTGTGCTCTGGAATGCACCTTTTGCTCTACCGGGCGCCAGGGATTCAACCGCAACCTCAGCGTATCCGAAATCATCGGTCAGTTATGGATTGCCAATAAGTCGCTCAGGCAGGATGCCGATTACGGCTTGCTTTCCAAGGACGACCGCATCATCAGCAATGTGGTGATGATGGGCATGGGCGAACCGTTGGCCAACTATGACAACGTGGTCACTGCCATGCAGATCATGCTGGATGATTCCGCTTATGGCTTGAGCCGCAGGCGTGTCACGCTTTCTACAAGCGGCATGGTGAATGCCATGGACAAACTTAAAGAGGATTGTCCTGTGGCGCTGGCCGTTTCCCTGCATGCGCCCAACGACCAGTTGCGCGACGAGATCGTGCCAATCAACAAGAAGTATCCGCTAAAAGAACTGATGGCGGCATGCGGGCGTTACCTTGAAAAAGCGCCCCGCGATTTCGTCACGTTCGAATACGTGATGTTGGACGGCATCAATGACAGTCTCGAACATGCTAAACAATTGCTGGCCGTGGTGAAAGACGTGCCCTGTAAATTCAATCTCATCCCTTTCAATCCATTTCCCAATAGCGGCTACGGCACTTCTACACCGCACAATATCCGCGTATTCCGCGATGTGCTGATGCAGGCAGGCTATGTAGTGACGACCCGCAAGACACGCGGTGAAGATATTGATGCGGCATGTGGCCAGCTTGCTGGTAAAGTGCAGGATAAAACCAAGCGTACATTACGCAGGATCGCCGTCGAAAGGGTTGCATGAGAAAAGGTGGGATGAGCGAAGGTTGTATGAATAAGTCAAGCTGTATGGTCAAACCAGGTTTCATGGGGACGCAGGGCTCATTTGGTGTGTTAGGTATGGTCGTCTTGCTGGTGCTTGCCGGCTGCGCAAACCAGCAAAGCCAGAAGGCCTATTCCGGCAAGGAATCCAGCCAGCATGAAAGTGCCCGTGTGCATACTGAACTAGGCGCAGGATATTACGGCCAGAACCAGTTAGCGATTGCGCTGGAAGAGTTTACCGAGGCGACCCGCCTGGATCCCAATTATGCGCTGGCATACAACGGCCTGGGCCTTGTCTACAGTGCGCTGAAAGAGGACGCCAAGGCCGATGCCAATTTCAAAAAATCAGTGCAGATGGAGCCAAACAACTCCCAGTCCAGGAATAACTACGGCACCTTCCTGTGTTCGCGTAACCGTATCGACGATTCGATCACGCAGTTCATGGATGCGGTCAAGAATCCGCTCTACACGACACCGGCAGTCGCCTATATGAATGCTGGCATATGTTCCCTCCGCAAAAATGATACGGTAAACGCGGAGACGTATTTCCAAAAGGCCCTGATCGCCAATCCGGGGCTCAGTTCCGCGGCGTACCAGCTGGGTCTGATTTACTTCAATAAAGAGCAATATACGTTCGTTCGTGCAGCCTTGCAGAATGCCCTGAGCAACAATCCATCGCCTGAAGTATTGTGGCTGGCAATTCGTACAGAACGTATACTAGGCAATAAAGATGCGGTTTCCAGCTACACGCTGGAACTGAGAAGGCAATACCCGAAATCAGAGCAAACCAAGGCGCTATTGCAGGGGCAATGACCGCGCCGTAAATCGAGTATACGAAATGACGGTCTCCACTACGGACATAACTACTGAACCCACCCAGGAATCCCCGGCCGATACCTTGCCGAAAATGGGGGAGGTCCTGCGTGAAAAACGCGAAGAGAAGAATCTCACAGTCGAGGATGTTTCCAATCGCCTGCGCTTGAGTGTCCGGCAGATACAGGCGCTGGAAACCAATAATTTCGCTTCTTTCCCGGAAGCCATGATGACCCGCGGATTCATCCGCAACTACGCGCGTTTCCTCGAGATCGATCCCGAACCCTTGCTGCAGGCCTACCGTGAATACGTCCCCAGCGAATCCCCGCATTCGCTTAGTCTCCACTCTGCCAATGTACAGTTGCCCATTAATGGGCAGCGAAGCTGGGGGAAATATATTGTCCTGCTTGTGGTGATAGCCCTGCTGGTCGGCGGGTGGATTATTTATGAAGACTACCTGCCGCACCATAGCTTTTCTGGCACGTTGGCTGAAGCGCCTGCATCCTCCCTGCAAACTGCTGTAGAACCAGCCCCAAGCAATGAACCCATGCCGGAGGCTGCATTGCCGCTGGCAGAACGCGAGAATGAGCAAGGGGCTGCGGATGCTTCGGGGAATAGTGTCGAAACCACAGCACCCGTGGCAGTCCCGCCAGCAGGTACTGCGGATGCGGTTAATCCAGCACCGGGCCAGGCTGCAGCAAAACCTGCAGAACCCCTGAGCCAGCAAGTTAATCCTGAGCAAACTAAGCCCGAACAGGCTAAACCGCAGGAAGCCAGCCCGGTGGCAAGTATTAAGCTTAAACCGGACGCAGGCACCAACCTGCTGAAACTTAAATTCGCATTCACTGAAGAGTCGTGGGTGAGTGTGGTCGATACCGACGGTAACCAGGTGTTCAATAAAACCAAATCGGCCGGTAGCCAGGATGTGGTAGAAGCCAAGCCGCCGGTAAAGCTGGTGCTGGGCAACGCTGCGGGCAGCCAGGTGTCCTACCAGGGTAAGGCCATCGATCTGGTACCCTATACCCGCCTGAATGTGGCGCGCCTGACACTGGCTATAGAGTAAACATAGCGTCAGCGAACCAGGCTAGCAGCGTGCCATTGAGCTATTTTCGGAGTAATTCTTGAGTTCTCGTTCCAATATCATTCGTCGTAGCACACTCCAGGTAATGGTCGGCCATGTGGCCGTCGGCGGCAGCGCATCCGTCGTGGTTCAGTCCATGACCAATACCGATACCGCCGATGCGGAAGGCACGGTTCGCCAGATTATCGAATTGTGGCAGGCCGGTTCGGAGATCGTACGTATCACGGTGAACTCACCGGAAGCGGCGGCGCAGGTGGGCACTATCCGCCGGCAACTCGATGCACTCGGTTGCAATGTGCCGCTGGTCGGCGATTTCCACTACAACGGCCACAAATTACTGAGCGCCTATCCCGATTGCGCAGAAGCGCTTGCCAAGTACCGTATCAATCCTGGCAATGTAGGCAAGGGCTCAAGGCGCGACGAGCAGTTTTCCGCCATGATAGAAACCGCCATCCAGTACAACAAACCGGTACGCATCGGCGTGAACTGGGGCAGCCTGGACCAGGAAAAAATGGCGCGCATGATGGATGAAAATGCCCGTGCACCCGAGCCGCTTTCGTCCGACGCACTGATGCGCGAAGCACTCATACAATCGGCACTGGAAAGCGCAGACCAGGCCATTGCCCTTGGTTTGCCGAAAGACCACATCATCATTTCATGCAAGGTCAGCGATGTGCAGGATCTTGTCACGGTATATCGCGATCTTGCCAGCCGCTGCGAATTTCCGCTGCATCTCGGCCTCACCGAAGCGGGCATGGGTTCCAAAGGCATCGTGGCCTCTACCGCCGCCTTGTCGCTGCTGTTGCAGGAAGGCATAGGCGATACCATACGCATCAGCCTGACGCCGGAACCGGGCGAATCGCGTACCAAAGAAGTCGTGGTGGCGCAGGAGATACTGCAGGTGATGGGCATACGCTCGTTCACACCGCTGGTCACCGCATGCCCGGGCTGCGGCCGTACAACCTCTACCTATTTCCAGGAGCTGGCGCAGAATATCCAGCGCTACCTGCGAGAGCAGATGCCGGTCTGGCGCAAAGCCTATCCCGGTGTCGAATCCATGAGCGTGGCGGTGATGGGCTGCGTGGTGAACGGCCCCGGCGAGTCCAAGCTGGCAAATATCGGCATCAGCCTGCCCGGTACCGGTGAAACGCCGGTAGCGCCGGTATTTGTGGATGGTGAAAAGACGGTCACCTTGAAAGGCGATGCGATCGCCGAAGAATTCCAGAAGATCGTCGAAACCTATGTAGAGAAAAACTATGCGCAAGGCGGTAAGCTGCGCCAGCAATTACTGGCATTACCTGTAGCCGAGCAGAAACCAAGAACCATCCCTATCCAGGCAGTTTAACGCTATTCAACTTTTACATCGCCCGGCTAAACTAAAACATCATGGCTGACAAATTCCAGAGCATCAAAGGATTCTACGACATACTCCCTGAGCATACGCCGCTATGGCAGAAGCTCGAGGACACCGCACGGCGTGTGCTTGCCCAGTATGGCTATCGCAATATCCGCATGCCCATCGTCGAGTCGACCGACCTGTTCATCCGCAGTGTGGGTGAACATACCGATATCGTCGAGAAGGAAATGTATTCCTGGGAAGACCAGCTCAATGCCGACAGGCTGACCCTGCGGCCAGAGGGCACGGCAGGTTGCGTGCGTGCGGTAGTGGAGCACAGCCTCACCTATAACGGTCCTCAAAGGTTGTGGTATATGGGGCCGATGTTCCGCCACGAGAATGTGCAGAAAGGGCGCCAGCGCCAGTTCCACCAGATCGGCGCGGAGGCGTTCGGTTTTACCGGACCGGACGTCGACGCTGAACAGATCATCATGCTGGCCAGGCTATGGCGTGAGCTTGGCATTACCGATGTCGAGCTGCAGTTGAACAGCATAGGCGACGCCGCAGAACGTGCGGGTTTCCGGCAGGCACTTATCGCGTATTTCGAAAGCCATGCTGAATTGCTGGATGAGGACGCCAAACGCAGGTTGCACACCAATCCGTTGCGCATACTGGATAGCAAGAATCCGCGCATGCAGGCCATGATAGAAGCGGCACCGAGGCTCATGGATAGCCTGGGTGAAGAAACGCGCTCGCATTTCGCTGGGCTGTGCGGCGTGCTGGATGCTGCAGGCATCGCCTATACATTGAATCCACGCCTGGTGCGCGGCCTGGATTACTATAACCGTACCGTGTTCGAGTGGGTGACGACGAAGCTGGGCAGCCAGGGCACCATTGCCGGTGGCGGGCGCTATGACAGTTTAGTGGAGCGGCTGGGTGGCGACACCACGCCAGCATGTGGATTCGGTATCGGGCTGGAGCGTGTGTTCCTATTGATGCAGGAATACGGCATAGAAGCTGTCCATTCGCCGGATGCCTACCTGGTCAACGTAGGCGATGCTGCATCAGGGCAGGCCATGGGCGTAGCCGAAGCCATACGTGATGCGGGCTTCACTGTTGTGTTGCACGCCGGCGGCGGCAGTTTTAAATCGCAAATGAAGAAAGCCGACAGAAGCAATGCGCGTTATGCCATTATCATCGGGGATGACGAGGCGCAGGCCAATGAAGTGACATTGAAACCGATGCTGGCAGGTGGCGAGCAAGTGCGGGTTAACCTGCAGACCGCTATTTCAACGTTAAAAAGTTAATGGTTGAAGGCGAATCTTCAACCCTTGGGATGAATACATGACTGAACTGTTGCGGATAGAAAACCTGACGATAGTGCCGGCTGGTTCGCCTGACCTGAAGTTAGTCAAAAACGTCTCCTTCAGCCTGGAATCCGGCAAGACGACCTGCATCGTCGGTGAATCCGGCAGCGGCAAAAGCCTGACGGCATTATCGGTGATGGGCCTGCTGTCGACGCAACTCCGGCGGGCAAGCGGTAAAGTCATCTTCCAGGGCCGTGACCTGGCTAGCCTGGATAATGAACAGATGCGTAAAGTGCGTGGCGGGAAAATCGGCATGATATTCCAGGAGCCGATGACATCGCTCAATCCCGTGCTAACCGTTGGCTTCCAGATAGGCGAAACGCTCACTGAACACCAGGGCATGAAGGGCCATGCACTCAGGGCAAGGGTAGGCGAGTTGCTGGAACAGGTGGGGATCCCCGCAAGCCGGGCCAATAGCTATCCTGATGAGCTGTCCGGGGGGCAACGGCAACGTGTCATGATCGCCATGAGCATTGCCTGCGAACCTGCCATGTTGATCGCGGACGAGCCTACCACTGCGCTTGACGTGACGGTGCAGGCACAAATCCTGAAATTGCTCGATACGCTCAAGACACGCATGAACATGGGCATGTTATTCATTACGCACGATTTCGGCGTAGTGGCGGATATCGCCGATAACGTGGTCGTGATGTTCCGGGGTGAGATCGTCGAATCCGGCCCGGTCGAGCAAGTGCTGGAACACCCGCAGCACCCGTACACCCAGGCATTACTTGCATGTGTGCCGGATGCAGAAGGTGCTAAGCCCTTGAAGCCGATCGATTATGCATGGCTTACGCAGGAGGCTGCTCCGCTATGAATAGCATAAAGAATAACGCAGGATCCACATGGGACGATGCGGAAACCATTTTGGCTGCCAATCACCTTAACAAGTCCTACAGCCAGCGTAGCGGTCAATACGGGTTAGGGTCGACCAGGGTGAAAGCGCTGGATGACGTTAGTATCCGCCTCAAAACCGGGTCCACACTGGCTGTCGTGGGCGAATCCGGCAGTGGCAAATCCACGCTGGCACGATGTCTGTTACAATTGCTGCCGCTTGATAAAAGGGCAGGGGATAGCGGAGAAGTATTATTCCAGGGGCGTGACCTGTCCACGTTATCCAGCAGTGAGTTACGCGTACAGCGCCGCCACCTGCAAATGGTATTCCAGGATCCATTTGCCTCGCTCAACCCGCGTATGCGCATCGGTGAGATCGTGGGAGAGGGGTTGCTGGTTCACAAGCTGGGCAATGCGGCCGAGCAACGCCAGAAGGTCGTACAGATGCTTAAGCGTGTCGGCCTGGGCGAAAACGATATGCAGAAATATCCGCACGAATTTTCAGGCGGGCAACGCCAGCGTATCGGCATTGCCAGGGCGTTGGTGCTGGAGCCGCAGGTAGTCGTGTGCGATGAGCCGGTATCCGCGCTGGATGTATCGATACAGGCGCAAATCCTGTTGCTGTTGAAAGAGCTGCAGCAGGAAATGAAGCTGAGCTATATTTTTATCAGCCACGATTTGCGGGTGGTGCGGCATATAGCGGATGAAGTGGTTGTGATGCATCAGGGAAAAGTGGTTGAAACCGGCACGGTTTATGATATATATCATAGCCCTAAAGAAGAATACACACGTAATTTATTAAGATCGATTCCCGGGCGAAAACATAAGCCAGACGGTTTGGCGGCAGAGCCAGCGATGCTTTAGGTCGATCGGAATAATAAGATCGACCTGAACAAAAATGCTTTTTTAGCAAACATGGTTTTTTGCAAACGATAGAATTCGAGAAAGATTAAGGATAGTCATGGCACTGGATTTAGAAGAACAGGATCAATTAGACGCGTTGAAGACATGGTGGAAGGCTAACGGCGGAATGGTCAGCACTGCGGTATTGATCGTAGCCGTTTGTTTCTCGGCCTTTAAGGGTTGGGAGTTCTACCAGCGCCAGCAATCATTGCAGGCATCTGCCCGATACGATGAGATGACCCACTTGGCCGAGACCGATCTTAAGCCTATCAAGGCGATCTCCGGTGAGTTGATGGAGAAGTATGCTTCTACCCCTTATGCGGCGCGTGCGGCGATTGCTGCAGCCAAGGCCAATTACACCGCAAAGGACACCAAGAGCGCCAAGGCCCAACTACAGTGGGCGGCCGACCATGCAAAAGAGGATGCAGTCAGGTCGATTGCCTTATTGCAACTGGCAGCATTGCAGGTTGCGGACAAGGAGTTGGATGCAGCATTGAAGACTCTCGCCGAAAAGCATGATCCTGCATTCGACGGTTTGTTCGCCGACATGAAAGGCGATGTGTTGCTCGCGCAGGACAAGAAGCCCGAAGCCAAGTTGGCGTATGAGGATGCATTGAGCAAGCTCGATGCCGATGGGCGTTATCACCGTTACACCGAGTACAAACTGGAAGCCCTGTGAAATTGAAGTCAGCATGCCAGAAGTCAGCATGGAAGGCCGGGCTATCGGTATCTCTCGCTATCGCGATCTTCATCAGTGGCTGCAGTGCGATCACCGATGTTAAAACCGATATATCCGAGCGCATGTTCGGACGTGAACTGACCGATCCCCCGGGTGAGCTGGCTGAAATCAGCAAGCCATCCATCCAGCCGAAGATAGTCTGGAATATCAAGATAGGTGCATCCGAAGATAACGACTTTTCCCCGGCGATGGAAGAAGGGGCTGTATATGCTGCGAGTGCTGCCGGCGATATCGCCCGCATCGATGCCGCTAAAGGCACGCAGATGTGGCGCATCAATGCAGGTGAAAAACTATCCGGCGGTGTTGGGTTAGGACCTGACCTTGTGCTGGTAGGTACGCCGCGCGGCAGTGTGCTGGCCTTCGACCAGACCGGAAAACTGCTGTGGAAAGCCAAAGTCAGCAGTGAGGTCATCAGTGTGCCGCGCTATGAAGCCGGTGTCGTCGTCGTGCGTTGCGGCGATAGCCGGATTTTTGGCATCAATGCCGCTGATGGCGCCAGGAAATGGATATACGAACGTGCTACTCCTGCGTTAAGCCTGCGCAGCAGTGCAGGGGTGGCTGTGGACGGCGGTGCTGCCTATGCTGGGTTCGCCGGCGGCAAGCTGATCGCATTGCGCGTTGAAGACGGCAAAGTGATCTGGGAGACTTCCGTCGCGCAACCCAAAGGGGCGACCGAGATCGAGCGCATTGCCGACATCACCAGCCTGCCTGTAGTCGATGGCCCGCTGGTCTATGCCGTGGCATACCAGGGCAAGGTGGCTGCCATTGACCGCGCTACCGGCCGCGTGGCATGGGCGCGCGATATCTCCAGTTATAACGGCCTGAATGCTGAAGCGTCGCGGGTGTACGTGACGCATACCGGCGGTGCTATCTACTCCCTGGACTATTCTAGCGGCAAGACATTCTGGCGCCAGGGGGATCTCACCAATCGCCGCTTGACCGCGCCATTGCCCATGGGCGGCGTTATCGCGTTCGGCGACATCGAAGGTTATGTGCATTTCCTGGATCGCGAAGACGGCACGTTTTCCGGCCGCCTGCGTACCGAGAAAAGTCCGCTGTTGCCGCAGATGACTGCCCTGGGAACCAATGGCCTGTTGGCACAGACACGCAATGGCAATCTTTACGCCATTTCCATCAAATAGGCGAGCTAAGATAGGTGAAGCCTCAGCTTCGCCTGCCTTACGTTAGCCCAGCGAAGTAAACCACTCCCTATGTTACCCACCATCGTTCTCGTTGGCCGACCCAATGTCGGCAAATCCACCTTATTCAATAGACTGACCAAGAGCCGTGACGCCTTGGTGGCCGACCTGCCGGGCTTGACCCGTGACCGCCATTACGGGCGTGGCGTAGGCGGCAGCAAACCTTTCCTGGTGGTTGACACCGGCGGTTTCGAGCCGTCAGCCGATAGCGGCATCATGAAGGAAATGGCCAAGCAGACCTTGCTGGCCATCGATGAAGCCGATGTGATTATTTTCGTGGTCGACGGTCGGCAAGGGGTGAGCCCGCAGGATAAAGTGATCGCAGACCGTCTGCGCAAGAGCCAGCGCCCGGTATTGCTGGCCGTCAACAAGACCGAAGGCATGCAGCGCGCTATCGTCAGTGCCGAGTTCCACGAGCTTGGCCTGGGCGACCCCTTGTCCGTCTCGTCCGCACACGGTGAAGGCGTACGCGACCTGCTGGAACTGGCGCTTGAGCCTTTCCCCGAACCTGAACATGAAGAAGCGCACGAGCAGAATCGCGTACCGAAAGTCGCCATCGTCGGCCGTCCGAATGTAGGCAAATCGACCCTGGTCAATGCATTGCTGGGTGAAGACCGCGTCATTGCGTTCGACGAGCCCGGCACTACGCGCGACTCCATCCATATCGACTTGGAGCGCGACGGCAAGCATTACATCATCATCGACACCGCGGGCGTACGTAAGCGGGGCAAGGTGTTCGAGGCCATCGAGAAATTCTCGGTCATCAAGACCATCCAGGCGATTGAAGAGGCCAACGTGGCAATCCTGGTGGTCGACGCACAGGAAGGCATTACGGAACAGGATGCGCATGTGGCAGCTTATATCCTGGAAACCGGCCGTGCCCTGGTGGTCGCCATCAATAAGTGGGATGGCCTGGAGGACGACCGTCGCGACTGGATCAAGCGCGAGATCGACCGCAAATTGCAGTTCCTCGATTTTGCCAAGTTCCATTACATTTCGGCGCTCAGGAAAAAAGGCTTGCCGGAATTGTTCACTTCGGTAGATGGCGCCTACAAGGCCGCGTTTGCCAAGCTCTCCACGCCGCAGCTGACGCGTGTGCTGATCGACGCGACTATCCAGCACCAGCCGCCTATCAGCAAAGGTATACGCCCCAAGTTGCGCTACGCCCACCAGGGCGGCAGCAATCCGCCTATCGTGGTCATCCACGGCAACCATGTGGACGGCGTGAAGGATACCTATAAGCGTTTCCTGGAGGGCCTGTTCCGCAAGACATTCCAGCTCACAGGCACGCCGCTGCGCGTGCAGTTCAACCAGGGCGCAAACCCGTTTGCTGAAACCGATAAGCGGGTGAAAGGCGAAGGCATCGTCAGTATGCGCCGTCGCAAGACCGCACACCGTGCGGAGCTGAATGCCAAGAAGAATGAAGAGACGGGGAAAGTAAAGAAGACCAGGTCAGTCGTGCCGCCGAAAGCCACGGCGGTCGCCAGGAGAAGGGCGCCTAAGAAGTAGCCGGTAAATAGCGATATGTACTGAAGCGGCTGCAACTAGAATTGAAACTACGCGCCGCTTCTGCCAGATTAGCTGGCGTGAGCCGAGCTAACCTGCTATTTGTTATATAAGCTTTCCCAGAATTTCCACCATACGCGCTCATCGGGCGGCACCGCAGTTCCCAGCATGGGGCTGTTCGGGTAGTTGGCCTGCAAGACGCGTAATGTATCCTGTTTCAGGTCTTCCATTTCCAGCAGGTCGTAAGCGCTGATGCTGATGACCAGCGCCTCTTCAACAGCGGGTGTTTCGGAGTAGTTCTCCAGCACGTATTTACAACGGTTGACAGCTGCCACGTAGGCTTTACGCTTCATGTAATAACGCGCCACATGCAGTTCATGGCTGGCCAGGGTGTTGGCCAGGTAGGTCATGCGCAAGGTGGCATCCTTGATGTAACGGCTGTTCGGGTAACGTGTTACCAGTTCTTTCAGGGAGTAGAACGATTCACGCAGGGTCTTGGGGTCGCGGTCGTCGATTTGCTGCTTGGTGAGTTTTTCCACCACACCGCGTTCGTTGAAGGTGGCCAGGCCCTTGATGTAATAAGCGTAGTCTACGTTCGGGTGGTTGGGATGCAGCTTGATAAAGCGGTCAGCGGCTGCGATGCAAGAGGCCGGGTCGTTCTTCTTGTAATAGGCGTAGGCCGTTTCAAGTTGAGCCTGTGTGGCGTATTTGCCGTGCGGGTAACGAGAGCCGATGATATCGAAATACTTGACGGCCTTTTCGTAATCGCGCTTCTTCATCAACTCTTCGGCTTCAGCGTAGATACGGTCCGCCTGCCAGTTCTTGGTCTCGTCGAGCTCTGTCGGCGCACCGAAAATGGCGCAGCCGGAAAGCCAGGTTGCCAGCATAATGGCCGCAATAAACGCTAAACTATGTTTCATTTACTTAATCCATAACAATATACGCAGATTATAACCGATGACCGAAACCGTACCTATCAGTCTTACCATTCCCCAGAACCTGGGCGGCCTGCGGCTGGACCAGGCCTTGCAGAAGATGATGCCCGAACACTCGCGTTCGCGCCTGCAGAGCTGGATCAAGGAAGGCCTGGTCACCATGGCGACAGGCAATATCGCCAGCGACAGTGTGACGGCCAAAACCAAGGTATGGGGCGGCGAGAAGCTGCAGATCATCCCGCAGGTGTTGCCCGAACGTAACGCCTTCCAGGCGCAAGATATCGACATCGACATCGTGTACGAAGATGACCATATCCTGGTGGTGAACAAACCGGCCGGCATGGTGGTGCATCCCGCCGCCGGCAACTGGGAAGGCACCTTACTGAACGCATTGCTGCACCATGTGCCGCAGGTCAGCGAGGTTCCGCGTGCCGGCATCGTGCACCGGCTGGACAAGGACACCAGCGGCCTGCTGGTTGTAGCGAAAACATTAGAAGCACAGACCAGCCTGGTGCGCCAGCTGCAGGCAAGGACGGTGAAACGCGAATACCGCGCTATCGTCTGGGGGCAGATCTGGCGCAACGGCACGGTGGACCAGCCCATCGGCCGCGACCCGCGTTCACGGACCAAGATGGCGATCAACCGCATGGGCAAGCCAGCGATCACCCGCTATGAAGTGCTGGAGCGCTTTGCCGTGCATACCTACCTGCGCTGCGTGCTGGAAACCGGGCGTACCCACCAGATCCGCGTGCACATGCAGCATCTGAAGGCGCCCATGGTGGGCGACCCGGTCTACGGCATGCGCGGCATCGTGCCTATCCGCATGATGACCACCGAACTGCGTGGCGCGCTGGACGATTTCCAGCGGCAGGCACTGCATGCCATCAAGCTCGGCCTGATCCATCCGCACACCAACGAGCCGATGGAGTGGCAGATCGAACTGGCACAGGACATGAAGGATCTGCTGGAAGCCATGCGCACCGGCAATACCGAGCCGGAAGAAGTGTTTGAATTCAGTTCGGAGCCTTACTTGTCGGACGAGGACATGGAGGAAGGCGACGACGATATCTGGGAGGACGACGACGATGTTGAATAACGAAAGCTTAATAATCCCTGAATGGCCGGCGCCGGCTAACGTCAAATCCTTGCAGACGACACGCATTGGCGGCGTCAGTCAGGCACCCTACGATAGCCTGAATTTTGGCGACCACGTCGGCGACGATCCACTTAAAGTCGCGGCCAACCGCCAGTTGCTTAACTCGCTGGTGCCGACCGAACCGCTGTGGTTGCAGCAGGTTCATGGCTTGACAGTCGTGGATGCTGCAGTCGCCAGTTGCCTGCCAACTGCAGATGCTGCTTATACCAGCCAGAAGGGCGCCGTGTGTGCGGTGATGACGGCGGATTGCCTACCCATCCTGCTCTGCGATGCTGCAGGCACCGAGGTGGCTGCTGTACATGCCGGCTGGAAAGGTTTGCTGGACGGGGTGATCGAAGCATCGGTCAATACCATGAAATCGCCGCATGGCGAGCTGCTGGCCTGGTTCGGCCCAGCCATTGGTCCAAGTGCATTCGAAGTCGGCGACGATGTGCGCGATGCGTATATCCAGCATGAAGCAAAAGCTGCCGAAGCCTTCGTGGCGCATGGCGATGGCAAATGGCTGGGCGATATCTACCGGCTGGCGATGCAACGTTTGCATCGCCTAGGAGTGACGAATATCCACGGCGGCGGTTTATGCACCTATACCGATGCAGCGCGCTTTTTCTCGTTCCGGCGTGATGGCGCTACCGGGCGTATGGCGACGATTATCTGGCTGGAATAGAGTCTATCATCCACACAGTAGGGCGAAAAAGCGAAGCGCATTCCGCCGAACTTAACAATTCAAATTCGCAATTCAAGCGGCGGATAACGCTAAAGCTCATCCGCCCTACACACCTTGGGAAGGTTATAGATATTGGCTTCCTGGGCAGGTATATTCCATTCCATAGCACTGTTTAATGCTAAATATTCTGGCCTATCCTCCACAGCACGCCGGAGGGATCGTCAAACGTAAAGTCGCGCATTTGCCAGGGCTGCAGCAACACATCTGAAACCCGGCTGCCGTATTTTCCCGCGATATCCGCTTCGGTGATCTGGCGATGCCAGGCATCCGCATCGGCGACCAGCAGGTGCATCATGAAGTTGTCGGCGTAGGTTTTTACGTAGTAATCCTGCAATAAAAATGCACAGTGTTCAAAGCAAAAATAAGCCATGCCATCGCCTACCCATTTTTTCTCGAAGCCGATGTCCTGGTAGAACTGCTGGGATAAAACAAAGTCCCTGGCAGGGATAAAGGTTTTTAGTTCAAGAGTGGTGAGATTGGCGTTCATGGTAATTGCTCAGTTAGGCTGCTCAGTTGGTGATCTGGTGCATTTTATCCGTTTGCGGGATCGCGTCTAGCCACCATTACCGGCATCCCGCCATCCGGATGCGGCAGCATGACGCAGGGCAGGTCGAAACAGGCCTTCACTGCCTGCGGAGTGACCGCATTCTCCACACTGTCGATAAGCTGCAGCCTGCCGTCCCTGAGCAGGGCGATGCGGTCTGCATATTGCGCGGCCAAGTTCAGGTCGTGCACGATGGCGATGACCGCGACATCGTCTTTCTGCGCCCATTGCCGGGCGACGCTCAATATGCGGTGCTGCTGGCGAGGATCGAGTGCGGCGGTGGGTTCATCCAGCAACAACAGTCGCGGGATATCCGAGGCTTCCCATATCTGTGCCAGGACTCTCGCCATCTGCACGCGTGCCTGTTCGCCGCCGGAGAGTGTCGTGTAGATTTGTCCCTCCAGATGGCTGGCATCGACTTCCTGAAGCGCGGCTTCTGCCACCTGGATGTCCAGCGGCCTGGTAGCACCCCGGTGATGGGGATGGCGGCCCAGTAATATGACTTCAAGCGCGGTGTAATCAAAGCTGACTTCGCAGCGTTGCTGTAGCAGGGCGCGCTGGCGTGCCAGCGCAAGCAGGTTCCAGTCGGCCAGCGCGGTGCCATGCCAGCTGACATCTCCACCACTAGGCTTGAGTTCGCCGCTGAGCAATCTCATTAAACTGCTTTTGCCCGCGCCATTAGGGCCGCATATCGCCACCAATTCGCCCGGCTGCACGCTGAAACTGATGCTATCCACCAGGATTTTGCGACCGATATTCAGGCTGACATTGGAGATTTCCAGCATATCGACTCCTTAAATACCTATCTTGCTACGCATGCGGAAAAGCAGCGCAAGGAAAAACGGCACACCCAGCAGCGCGGTGATGATGCCTACCGGGATCTCAACGGGGACGGCGATGGTGCGGGCGAGCAAATCCGATAGCAGGACGAGGATGGCGCCGACCAGGGCGCTGGCGGGCATTAGGAGTCGCTGGTCGGGACCGATGGCCAGCCGAACCAGGTGCGGAGCCACCAGGCCCACAAAACCGATGATGCCGGTGACCGAGACGACTGCCCCTACTGCCAGGGCGATGCAGGTGATGCAGATGCGGTTGAGCCTGCGCATGGAAACGCCCAGAAGTTGCGCCTGTACCTCGCCTAAAGCCAATGTGTTGAGTGCGGCGGATTGCCTCAGTAGCACGATCACCGACAGCCCCGACAGGCACGCCACCATGCCGACCATCGGCCAGGTGGCGGCACCCAGGCTGCCGAGCGACCAGAAATTGAGCGAGCGCATCTGCACATCGGTAGCGACGAAGGTGAGCAGGCCGATAATGGCGATGCATAAGGAACCGATAGCGATACCGGCCAGCAGCATGAGGGCGACTGAGGTCTGGCCCTGGCGCGTGGCGATGGCAAAGATGAAGATTGTTACGACCAGGCTACCGATGAAGGCAAACGCGGGCAATGCAAACTCACCGATGATACCTTGCAGATCCGCCATCCATGCGCCTCCCAGCACGATGCCTATTGAGGCGAACACAGCTGCGCCGCCGGATACGCCGACCAGGCTGGGTTCTGCCAGTGGGTTACGCAGCAGCGCCTGCATAGCCGCCCCTGATACGGCGAGCGATGCGCCGGTCAGCACGCCCAGTCCCAACCTTGGCAACCGGATGTTCCAGAGCACCATTCCTTGTTGAAATATGGCCTGCTGACTGTCATCGGAGGCGATCGTATTCCACGTAGCAGACCACGGCGGAGTCGCCAGCAGCTCCAGCACCCGCATGGGTGCTATCTCTACCGCCCCTATGCCTGCGGACAGGATGAGGGTGGTGATCAGTGCCATGCCCAGGCCAAGCAATAGCCTGCTGCGCAAGCTGCCTAGTTTGTGGATTTTCAGCGCAAGCGGAATTGCATTAGACACATTCATGGCTGGCGCACGGCCTGCGACAGCTCGGTGATGGCATTGGGCAGGCGAGGGGTGAAGCCCAGCAACAACAGTGAATCCATGCTGATCACGCGTTTGGCCTTGCCTGCAGGGGTCATGCGCAAGCCAGGTTTATTCAGGAAGGCTTCCATGCCGCCGCTGGCCTCTATGCCTTCATGCGTGGTGATGATCACTGTCGGGGCCGCTGCCACCATGGCCTCTGCCGTCAAGGGTTTATAACCGCGAAACTGTGCGGCCATTACATTATCGGCATGCGCCAGCTTGATAACGGCATTGGCCGCCGTGTCGTCGCCTGCAGCCTGCGGGTTCTTACCGGTATGGTCTAGCACGAACAGCACGCGTGGGCTGTTCCTAAGCTCGCTGACTTTCGCCTGGGCAGCTTGCCAGGAAGTCTCGTACTGTGTCGCTATTTTCTCGGTATTTACGACCTGCAACTGCTTGCCGATGAGGCGGATATTGGTCGCCACTTGCTCGGGCGTAAAGCCTTCCTGCAGCTGGATCACCCTGACGCCCGCATTGGCTATCTGCTCCAGCACATTGCGTGGCCCGGCTCCGGCATCGGCAATGATCAGGGTAGGGCGCATGGAGAGCAGGCCTTCTGCCGACAGGGTGCGCATATAGCCTACCTTGGGTAGCTTGTTGGCAGCGTCCGGGTAGTAGCTGGTGATGTCGTTGGCGATGATCTCATCGCCTTTGCCCAGCGCATAGACGATCTCGGTGACCGCGCCTCCTATCGTCAGCAGGCGCTCGGCGGCTTGTGCCGTGAGACTGGTCAGTGCAAAGACGGCCAATAGCGCGGCATTTAGCAGTAACGGGTGTATGTTCATGCCCTGTCCTTAAGCGTCGGTCAATGGATGGTCGGCAGGCTGGAGTAACGCCAGGTGCGCCACGATATTGCGCCACGCCAGCAACTCCGGCTTGCCCGGCTTACGCTCACCGAAGAATTGCGCCATCATCTCGCCATCCGCATCGTAAATCTCGAGGGATGTCACCATGCCATCCAGCGTCGGTTTCTTCACTACCCAACTTTGCGCGATCATGTCCATGCGCAGATGCAGGTTGAAATCGTCATCCAGCACGTTGATCCAGGGCCCCATCTCTTTTACTGTCTGGATTGCACCGGTATGGATCTGGATATTGCCCGGGTTGCCGACAAAGCACATGATGCTGGTGCCGTCTGCTGCTGCCGTTTCAAGTACCTGTTTCACCGCATTGTTATCCACTTGGTAAGCATGGCCTGCGGGGGCCATGCGCATGGCCTGGATACGGTTGACACCGAATTTCCGCATGACGATGAAAAAGTCATGGGTATCTTTCATGGCCAACCATGCAGCGGCAAAGCCCTGCTGGTCGATCTCATACTCGGGCTTGGGTGTTGCGGGCAAGGCAACCGGCTCGACCGTCTGGCCTGGTGACTGGTCAGGATGCTCGAACGCTTCCACCAGCCATTGCCAGGCTTTCAGGTTGCTGAATTCCTTTAAATGGATCTTATGCACGGCAGTGCCGCTGGCGTCAAAGAACTGCAGGCTGTGCTGCGCGCCTTTGTCGGACTGCTCGGTGACGGCATAGCCGTGCTTCCAGTGCGAATAGAAGATGCGCATGTCGATGTCGCGGCCCAGCACCATGCCGACATGATCGTACGAGACATTTTCATACGTACCGATCTTTTCGTGCACGGTGCCCTCATTGCGCGTCAGCGCCATGACCCGGCCCAGCCTGGGTACCGCCGCGATAAGCTCGTGGAACGGCCCGCGCAGGCGGATAGTCTCGCGGCCGATGGCATTGGCGATCGCTTCGCCTTCGCTGATGCCTAATTCTTTGGCGGCTTCGCGATTGCGCAGTTTCTTCACCTGCTTGATATGGCGGAATTCATGGTATTGCACTTCATGCATGGCGGGCTGTGTCATGGTTGTCTCCTTTGTGTTCGTTTGTCGATTGATTAATACTGGTAAGCCAAGTTAATAAGTCAGGTTCAGTAAGTAAGCTCTGCCACAAAGCGTAAATTGCGGCCGGGCGCTGGCAGGCCGATGCTGCCGCCAAAACCGCCGTCCAGGTTGTATTGCTTGTTAGCCAGGTTTTCACCTATTAATCTCAAGCCAAGGTTTTCATTGACCCTGTAATGGATGCCGGCGTTGAATAATTCATAGCCATCCTGTTTGCCGAAAAGCAGGTTGCCCTGGGACAGGTCACCGGAAAGCACGACAGTGCGGCTGGATACCTTGCGGTAATTGATGTTGATATTTAGTGATTTAGTAAGCTCAGCCCCGATAGTCAGACTCAAGGCATTGCCTGGAACCGTGTAAAGGGGGAAGCGGCCTTGCTGGTTATATAAAAGCTGGGTAGGGAAAATTATGTTGGGATCAGGAATCCGCACATCCGTAGACGTGCTGCCTGCAGTCCGTGAGTAAGCCATTCGGCCATACGCCATGCCGTAACTCATGGTATTTTCAAACTCGATACCGTTACGCGATTCCTTGCCTCGCTGCACAATCTCTCCACTGGTGGTTTCACCCAATGAACTCAATAGATTTGTAGTGTTGATATGAAAGTAGGTGAGTTTGCTGGTAAGTTGCGCAGTGGTATCGAACAGGCGAGGGTTCTGGTAACTGATACCCACTTCGGTCGATTCCGATCGCTGCGGTTTATAGATATCACCGCAAATGCCTGAATTTGGTCCACTGGGCATATTAAAGCTTGTGCAGCGGCTGCCGAAGCCACCCTGGCTAAAGTACTCATCAATTAAAGGCGGACGAAAACCCTGGCCATAGTTACTGAATAAAATCAGCCTTTTGGGAATCAGGTCGTACGCCAGGCCCAGATTGTAGGTTCGTTGATCAAGTTCAACCTTGGTATCCTCCTTATTCTGCTTCAGGATGGTTTCAGTTCCGCCAGTGGCTTCTACCGCCACCCTATCCCAGCGGATGCCTGGTGTGATACTTAATGAACCGAGCTGGATCTGCGGCTGCAGGTAGATAGCATGTGTGGTTTTTGTGCCTGGTGGAGCAGAGGCGTTGAATCCGTTGGGATATCTAGCTTGATTGTAGAAAATATTATCGGACACCCTGGTTACATCGCGTTCGCTCTCGTTGTATTGGTAGCCTGCTAATAACGATGCCTTAAAATCATTCGCTTCAAAAATTATTGATTTGTTCGAAATATCAATTGTCTTCGTTTTATATTTATATACATCCATCAGGTTGCCGGCACAAAAGGCGCGGAAATTAGGGTTATTCGATGGATTGCCAAGCAAATAAAATGCAGTTCCGACGCATCCCGTTCCATTATTCAGTGGGGCAACAAAGTTTGGGGAGCCCGCATTGGTCTGGGGTGGGATGAAGTCCTCAAGATCGGTGTGTCCCTGGCCGTAAATCGCTTTCAAGTTTATCCACTTGTTATCCGGTGTGAATTGCAGGGTCTCAGACCATGTCAGGTCGTCTATGCTGCGGATCACGTAACCAAAGCTACCTGGCCCGATGCCGGTCGCATCATAGGGCTGCAGGCCTTTGTCATCAAACGAGACGATAGAGGTTGTGAGCCTGATGCTATCAATCGGGAACAGACTGACTTTAAGCAGCTTGGATATGGATTCGATAGCAGACGTGGAAAGTTTAGAACCGTCCGCCAATGTAATGTCGTTGGATTGGCGGTTGGAGTAATTGTAGAGGATGTCCACACGCTCATCTGGCCGGCCATACACCATGTACGAGCGTGAGTATTCATCGTTATTATTGGCGTAGCCGAATTTTGCGCGCATGCCGTATTTCTGGCCCGGTTTCAGCAGATCTGAAGCATCTTTGGTGGTGGCGATGATCGTGCCACCCAATGAACCTGCGCCGCTGGTGATTTGCGGACCACGCTGTACTTCTATGGATTTAAGCAGCTCTGGTTCGATAAAAGTGCCGCCCATGCGATACTTTTCAAACCCCTTGGACACGCCGTCTACCTTGACTGCTACGTCTTCATTGTCAGTATAGCCGCGCACATTGAATGTCATCCCGCTTGGGCGTGGACCTCCACTGACGGAAACGCCAGGCACGTCGCGTATCGCATCGAACACGGTGGCAGGCTGTAGACGTTCTAGATCTTTGGTTGTGATGGTGGTAATGGATTGCGTGGGGTCGATACTGTTGTCTTTGATTTTGCCGGCATTGACTCTTACCTCTGGCAATTCAGCGGCTTCAGGCTGGTGGGCAACATCATCTTTTTTTGCTTGTTGTTCACCTAGACCCCCATCTGCCGTCGCTGACTCTGCGGACATGGCGGCATTCGGGCTTAGCGTGAGCAATAGGGCAACCCAGCATAGTGATAGTGTCAGCAGGGCAAGTTGGTCTCGCGTTTTCATCTAGGGGTTTACTTGGGTTTGTTATTTATTCACGCTAGCGATACCGGCGCCATGTTTTAAATGACGCCGGCAATGCTAACTAGGCAGCAGCAAGCTTCTTGCTACGCTTGCGACTCATGAAACCAACCAGGCCAAGACCTGCCACCATCATGGCGTAGGTTTCCGGTTCGGGTACGGCCGTTACAGTTGCCAGGCTAAGTTGGTCCAGCAACACGTGTGGTGCCGAGCCGCTGAAATTGAAGGTATACAGGGAAGCGGCACTTACGTTGCTCCATTTCCAGAACACTTCCTGTTCCGCACCTTGCGAGGCTGCGCTGGCATATGCCAGTGTGCTGGTGGCGCTGACGCCATTCAGTGTCGCAGTGGAGCTAAGCAAGTTGCCTTGCGCGGCGGCGCGCAGATAGACGTCGAATACGCCGCTGGTTGCGCTAAGTGTGGCCTGGAAGTTTGCGACCGTGAAAAACGTATAGATATTGCCATGATCCAGGAAAGGGCCACCGAATCCGGCAGGTGCATTGGTAACTGCGAGGGTTGCACCTGCGCCCAATTCCGGACTTGTGTTGTTGACGGCACTCGCGAAGGTGTTCCATTCGGCGTATTGCGTTAATGTGGCGCTACCCCATGGATCTGCTGAGTCCCACACTTCGCCGGTGGCGGAAGCTGTGGTGCTGATAGTCAGGCCGGTTAAAGCAGCCAGTAATGATAGTTTTGATACAAACGACATGGTAATTCCCCAAAAAAGTAATCCACTACGTTGATTAACGTAGTGGAGATAGTGTCAAATGCTTAGTAAGATTTATTGGAACGACGACGTGCCACGAAACCCATCAGGCCAAGACCTGCAATCATCATTGCGTAGGTTTCTGGTTCTGGTACCGCAGCGATAGGACCTGTGGGAATAGAAGGAGTGGTCGGGACTGCTACTGTCGCCAGCGCCAGTTGATCCAGACTCATGCTGCTGCCGGATGCGCCGAACTGGAATGTATAAAGTGAAGCACCGCTGACGCCGCTCCATTTCCAGAACGATTCGATTTCATCGCCACCGAAGCCACCGAGGGCACCAACGTTGGTGCTGGTGATAGTGGCATTGACGCCATTGAGAATGGCAGTTCCTACCGGTGCAGTTCCTAGCGTTCCGATACGCAAGTAAACATCAAACAAGCCTGATGTGGTACCAGTCAGCGTTGCGGTAAAGTTGGTGGCAGCAGAAAAGCTGTAAATATTCCCGCCACCCGTAATGAAGGCTTGGCCGGTATTTTCCTTGACGCTACCTGCACCACTGCCGGCAACTTCCGGAGTCGTATCGGTTGTGCCACCAAAGACATTCCATGCAGCAAATTGACTAAGCGTGGAGGAGCCCCATGGGTTCGGGGTGTCCCAGATATCGCTTGCAGCAAATGAAGAGCCGCTGAAAGCAATGCCCACGGCCATGGTTAATGCAGATAATTTTGTAGATACATTCATAGATAAAAACCTCGTAGATAATGCCGTTGACCCTTCCCCATGAAGGCGCTTGCGGGCGATAAATTCAACAGTAGAATCCACGGTCTCACACCGTCGGACATTTCAATCGCAGCCAGTTGCTGGCTGTTAAACGGTTAGGTTTCTATTACTAGAACTTACTCTGTGGCTCTGTAATCTCGGGATTCTGCGGCTGGAAATCCACCACAAAACGGTATTGCTTACCGCAATCCACGATGACTTCTTTTTGACCCCTACGTAGCAAGCGCATCTCAATTTTCATGTTGCCGAAGCCGTCATGCTCAAGCAGTTCGTCGAACAGCTGAAGCAAGCGGACTTTGACGGGAGATTTAATTGGCAGCATAGGTGGCTTGGGTACAACTCGTTAAAGATTACGATCAGGTATTCACTAATGATAATCATTCTCATTTAAATAAGCAAGTGAATTAGTTAAAGGAGAGTTTATATGAGCAATGCTGAGAAATAGATTGAGGAAAACAAGAGGCGATATCCCGTATAATCGCGGGTTATGTCTACATTACTAGCAATTATCCTGACCAGCCTGGCCGGTGGTATCCTCAGCGTGCTATGTGCAGGCTTTGTTGCGCTCAATGCGCGCACTGCCTGGATCCCCATGCTGATCAGTTACGCGATAGGCGCCATGCTGGGCGCCGTGTTCCTCGAAATCCTGCCGCATGCATTCGAAGTGGCAAGTAATGTAGAAAGCATGACAGGGACAGTCCTGTTTGGCATCTTGCTGTTTTTTGTTCTTGAGAAGCTGGTGCTATGGCGGCATTGCCATGGCGAGCATTGCGAAGTGCATGCCGTGCACACCGAAGAAGAGTGCCTGGTCAAGACAGATTTGGATGGTGATGGTAAGCCTTCGAAATACAGGGCTGTACAGTCAAGCCCTTCCATGATCCGGCAGGCGGCATCGCATTCGCATGAACATGATCATGGCCGCAGCGGCATGATGATCATGATCGGCGATACCTTCCACAATTTTGTCGATGGTATATTGATAGCGGCGGCCTTCATGGTCGATATCAAGCTCGGTGCGGTGACGGCTTTGGCCATCATTGCCCACGAGATACCGCAGGAAGTAGGCGATTTCCTGATACTGCTGCACTCAGGCTACAGCAAGAAACAGGCGCTGTTTTTTAACTTGCTGTCCAGTTTCGCGACTGTGGTCGGGGCGTTGCTTGCTTATTTTGCCTTGCAATCCTTACAAAGCTTCATCCCCTATATTCTGGGGCTTGCTGCTGCCAGTATGTTGTATGTAGCGGTGGCCGACCTTATCCCTGGATTGCATAAACGCACCGAATTAAAAGCGACCGTTCAGCAAGTGTTACTCATCGCGCTCGGTATCGGCTCCATCTGGCTGACCAAGTTTGTGATCGAGTGAAACAGCGAGTTCGCTGGTTTTAGCGGCTAATCTTCGTTTTCGTTGCGGCGTGCCCAGCAACCATAACAAAAGACCGCATGGCAATAATCCGTAAAACACAAAAGTCAGCACCCCCGCGGTGATGGATGGCTCTGTGGCTGCCATGAGCAACGTGACGTATAGCCAGGCGATAGCGATAATGTACATATTAATGAACGCAATGAATTGAAGAGAGCAAGATGACCATTAGCAATTTAATTACGCCTGCCAAGACAAGTATTCCAAAAGTGGGGTTTGTTTCGCTGGGCTGTCCCAAAGCAGGTTCCGATGCTGAACGCATTCTTACTCAATTACGCGCAGAAGGCTATGAAATTTCGGGCAGCTACGAAGAGGCCGACCTGGTGGTAGTCAATACCTGCGGCTTTATCGACAGCGCAGTGGAGGAGTCACTGGATGCCATAGGCGAAGCGCTGAATAAAAACGGCAAGGTGATCGTTACGGGCTGCCTGGGTGCCAAGAGCGGCGTGGTGAAAGCTGCCCATCCGAATGTACTGGCTGTGACCGGGCCGCATGCGCTCGAAGAAGTCATGACGGCAGTGCATTTTAACCTGCCTAAGCCACACGATCCTTACACCGACCTGGTGCCCCCGCAGGGCATACGCCTCACGCCCAGCCATTATGCTTACTTAAAAATTTCCGAAGGTTGTAATCACCGTTGCAGCTTCTGCATAATCCCTTCTATGCGCGGCGACCTGGTCAGCAGGCCGATCGGCGATGTGTTGAACGAAGCGGAAAACCTGGTGAATGCCGGCGTTTCCGAAATCCTGGTGATTTCGCAAGATACGAGCGCTTACGGTGTAGACGTCAAGTACCGCAGCGGCTTCTGGAATGGCCGCCCGGTGAGGACGCGCATGACCGAGTTGGCGAAATCCCTGAGCGAGCTTGGCGTGTGGATACGCTTGCATTATGTATACCCATACCCGCATGTGGACGAAGTAATTCCTTTGATGGCGGAGGGCTTGATCCTGCCATACCTGGATGTGCCGTTCCAGCACGCCAGCCCACGTATCCTGAAAGCCATGAAGCGTCCTGCCAGTAGCGAGAATAACCTGGCCCGTATCAAGGCGTGGCGCGAGATCTGCCCGGACATCACGGTCAGAAGCACCTTCATCGCAGGTTTCCCCGGCGAAACCGAAGAGGATTTCCAGATGCTGCTGGATTTCCTGCAGGAAGCGCAATTAGACAGGGTAGGGTGCTTTGCTTACTCGGCAGTGGATGGTGCAGTGGCGAACAACCTGCCTGGCCAGGTGCCGGAAGAGGTAAAGCGTGAGCGTCTGGCGCGTTTTATGGAAGTGCAGGAAGCCATCAGTGCGGCCAAATTGCAGGACAAGATCGGTCGCATCGAGACGGTATTGGTGGATGAGGTGAACGGCGATGAAGCGATCGGCAGGACGAAAGCCGATGCGCCGGAAATCGACGGTGTGGTCTACCTTGCCGGCGCCGAAGGCTTAACACCGGGCGATTTTGTTGAAGTGGAGATTGTGGATGCTGACGGCCACGACCTGTGGGGTGCGCCGCCTGGCAGCAGGGATGACTAGACTGTAATTTCGCTGAACAAGTCGGGAATGATCGCGACCGGGCGTTGGTTATCTGCCCTGTGTTCAAGGAAATCCAGGGTGTACGGGCAACGGTTTGGTTTTTTTACCGCTTTACGGCGCTTAGGCGTTGCCGCATCGGTATCGATATACGGCGTCTGGCTTACGCGAATATAACCGGAAGTGAGAAGCTTGATTGCCGTGGTCTCGAACAGGCTGAGGGGATTGTCGATATTCTGCAGGGTAATGCTGGTCTTGGTGACTTTCAGCACGTTATACATGACGAATTTATTGCTGGTCTGTTTGCCGTAAATTTCGCCAGTATGAATATCCACGCCATCTCCCGCCTGATTTTCGTCCATATTAGCCGCAAGCCCCGACATTCACAAGCAGCCGGCGATTATCAGGGTTATTTACGGCGTAATTTAATGTGCGCTTTGATAAGGTCGTTCGCCTTGTAGCGGAATTTTGTGCCGTCCGTATCCTTCACCCACATATGCAGAAGGCCGCTGAAGAACATATTGGTATCCATGGCAAGTTCAGCCGGATCCAGGGTTTCATTTAAATGCCCGCTCAGCTTTGCGCGCTCATACGTAGCGCATATCTTTTCAGTAATGCTAGTGCAGGTGGACAGTATTTGCTGCATCACTAACTCAAATTCGCCCACATACTCGCATTTCATCATCATGATTTCATAAATCTGCCGCGTCTCCAGATTATCATTCAGGTGCTCAATAGTGCCCGCGAGAAAGTTCTCTACGCGTGTGATAGGGTCATGTGAACCTTCATTAAGAAACGTATCGTCCATTCTGTCGATAAGTGGCAGGAATACCCGTTCACGCATGGCGTGGAATAGATCGGTCTTATTCTCGAAATGCCAGTAGACGGCGCCCCTGGTAAGGCCGGCCTGGGCAGCGATATGCTCCATCGTCGTCTTGCTGACACCGCGCGATAGAAAAACCTCGCGTGCGGCGTCGATGATTTGTGCGCGCGTGAGTTCAGCGTCTTCTTTGGTTTTACGTACCATATCGCTCCATCAACATCCTGAAATTTAAAATACAGTTTTACATACATTCATGTTTGTATATAATATACATACAATAGCGTATGTAAGCAATCCAAAGATATGATAGTCACTCAGGCAATACTTAAAACTAAACTAAGCAAGTATCTGCATATTCCAGATAATCAGTCGACCCCAAGCAATGCAATTTTAGATACGGAGTTTTACATGGCATCCTTAAAAAACCCTAATAAAGCAAATAATCGCCAATCACCTTCAGTTCAGCGCTCGCTGAAATCGATAATGGGTATGATGGTTCCGGTTGCATTTGCTGCATTGCTTGTGACTGCCTGCGGCAAAGGTGACCAGGCGTCAGGTCCGCCTCCTGGCGGAATGCCCGTGACGGTCATTGAAGCATCTCCAACCAGTGTGCCCATCAGTGCTGAAGCCGTTGCACAGACGGAAGGTGCCAAGGAAGTGGAAATCAGGCCTCGCGTGGGGGGGATTCTATTAAAGCGTTTATACGAGGAAGGGTCGCAGATAAAAGCGGGTCAGCCGATGTTTTTGATTGATCCCGTGCCTTACCAAATTGCCCTTGCGCAATCACGTGCACAACTGGCGGCACAACGTGCCCGTATCGACCAGGCCAAGCGCGAAGAAAACCGCTTGAAAGGTTTGCTGGAAACACAATCCATCAGCCAGCGCGAATACGATAATGCGGTAACCGACACAGCAACCGCGCAGGCTACGTTGCAACAGGCAGAAGCCAATATACGTGAAGCTGAACTAAACCTTTCCTATACTACTGTTACCGCACCTGTCAGCGGCGTTTCCGGGCGTTTCCAGTTTTCTGAAGGGGCATTGATCTCTGCCAATACAAGCCTGCTTACCACGATAGTTCAGTTATCCCCTATCTGGGTGCGGTTCAGCTTCTCTGACAGTGAATTGGCCGCATTGGGCGGTCACCTCAATGAGCAGAACGTTAAGGATGTAACCCTGACACTGCCGGATGGCAGCGAGTACAAACAGAAAGGTAAGCTGAATTTCGCTGCCAGCCAGATCGACCCCGCACTGGGAACACAGCAATTGCGTGCGACCTTTGAAAATTCGGACAGGCGCCTCCTGCCTGGCCAGTTCGTCCGTGCGCGTGTCACTACCGGTGAACGTGATGGGGTGTTCCTGGTGCCGCAGGTCGCTGTTATGAACGGAGACCAAGGCAAATTCGTCTATGTCGTCGGCGAAAAAGGCGATGCCAGCGTGCGTCCTGTTGTGGCCGGTGGCTGGATGGGCACTAACTGGGTCATCCTGGAAGGCTTGAAAACGGGTGACAAGGTCATTATCGACAACCTGATCAAACTGCGTCCTGGCGCGCCTGTCACGCCGCATGCCGCTGGCGAGCAGCCCGCAGCACCTACTGCACAACCCGCTAAACAAGCGTAAGCGAGAATATCCATGAGCAGATTTTTCATTACAAGGCCGATTTTCGCCTCGGTATTGTCCATTATCATCGTGTTGGCAGGGCTGGCAGCCGCATTAAAGCTGCCTATTGCGCAATACCCGCAAATTGCACCGCCGACTGTGATCGTGACTGCTACCTATCCCGGTGCCAGTGCAGATACCTTATCTAAAACAGTTGCAGCGCCTATCGAAGAACAGTTGAGCGGGGTAGAGGGCCTTCTTTACTACCAGTCAAGTGCAGATTCCAGCGGCACACTGACGATCACTGCCACGTTTGAACAAGGCACGGATGTCGACCAGGCTACATTCAACGTCAGTAACCGCGTCAATATCGCCACACCGCGATTGCCGGATGACGTAAGGCGTACGGGCCTGATCGTGCAGAAGCGCTCGAACGATATCCTGATGGCAGCGATGCTGATATCGCCCAGCAAAAAATTTGATCCACTCTTCCTGAGCAACTACGCGACCTTGAATGTGGTGGATGAAATCAAGCGCATCAAGGGTGTGGGCGATGTCACCATCTTTGGCGGCCAGGACTATGCGATGCGTATCTGGCTGCGCCCGGATCGCATGGCGCAACTCGGTGTCAGTACTACGGACATCGCCACTGCCATCCAGGCACAAAATGCGCAGTATGCAGCCGGCAAGATAGGCCAGGACCCGGCACCTGCCGACCAGCAGATCGTCTATACCGTCACTGCCAAGGGTCGCCTGGTGGATCCGGCTGAGTTCGGCAATATTATTGTGCGGGCAGATGGACCTAACGGCGTATTGAGGCTCAAGGATGTTGCCCGAATCGAGTTGGGCGCCCAGACCTATAACGTCAGCAGTACTCTGGATGGCCAGCCCGGCATCGCCATGGCAGTTTTCCTGCAGACAGGCGCCAACGCGTTGGATACTGCCAGCGCGATTAAAGCCAAGCTGGACGAACTGAAGACGAAATTCCCGGAAGGCGTGGATTACCGTATTCCTTACGATACCAGCGATTTCGTTAAATCGTCCATCGAAGAAGTGGTGAAGACGCTGGGCGAAGCCATGGTGCTGGTGGTGCTGGTGGTATTCCTGTTCCTGCAAAGCTGGCGTGCGACGCTGATCCCATTGATTGCGGTACCAATCTCCCTGATCGGTACATTTGCCGGGCTATGGATATTCGGTTTCTCCATCAATACCCTGACGCTATTCGCCATGGTGCTTTCCATCGGTATCGTCGTGGATGATGCCATTGTGGTATTGGAGAACGTCGAGCGGTTGATGAGCGAGGAGAAACTGGATCCGCTCCATGCTGCTATCAAGTCCATGGAGCAGGTTTCCGGTGCTGTTATCGCGATCGTACTGGTGCTTTGTGCGGTTTTCGTGCCAGTCGCATTCCTGGGCGGTATCGCAGGTGAGTTGTATCGCCAGTTTGCCGTTACCGTTGCGGTAGCGGTCGTTATCTCGGGTCTTGTCGCATTGACATTAACGCCGGCACTGTGTGCCATCCTGCTAAAAAAAGTGCATGAAGAATCCAGTTTCTTCAAGCCCTTTAACCGCGGGTTCCTGCGCTTGACCAATGTGTATACCAAGGTCGTGGATACTACCTTGCATCATCGCGTCATCGGTGCCCTGATATTCCTCGGTTTTATTTTGATGGCAGGTTACCTGCTGAAAACGGTGCCGGGCAGTTTCGTGCCGCCCGAAGACCAGGGGTATATCGTCACCGCCGTCATCATGCCGGATGCTGCAACCCTGAGTCGCACCACCAAGACCATGGAAGCTGTGCGCTCGGCCATTGCCAAGGATGATGCGGTGCGTACCGAGTTTGTCATCAATGGTTTCGACCTGATCGGCGGCGGCAATAAAACCAGTGCGGCCACTATGTTCGTGCGCCTGAAGGACTGGGATGAACGTACCACGACGGCAGACCAGATCGTAGGCAAGGTGTTCGGTATCGGCATGCAGCAGCCTGACGGCCTGGCCATTGCCTTCAACCCACCGGCCATACGCGGCCTCGGTAACTCGGGTGGTTATGAACTGTATGTGCAGACCCATAATTCGGATCCGCTGGCTTTATCCAAAGTCGTCAACTCGTTTATGGATGACCTTAAGAAAGAACCAAAACTGGCGGGGATCAATACGTTCTTCAGGCCGACAGTACCGCAATTATTTGTGGAAGTGGATGAGGCGAAGGCTATTTCCCAGCAGGTAAGGGTGGCCGATATTTACGCGACACTGCAAAGCACCATGGGCCAGCTTTACGTCAACGACTTCAACAAGTCAGGCCGTACCTATCGGGTCCAGTTACAGGCGGAGCCGCAGTTCCGCATGAAGCCGGAAGACCTGGGTAAAGTCTATGTGCGCTCTACAACCGGTGCCATGGTGCCGATGTCCGCACTCAGCAAAGTGAGCAATATCGTGGGTGCCGAGCAGTTGGAACGCTACAATGGTTTGCTCGCTGCAAAGGTGTTGGGCGGCGGAGCTCCCGGCATCAGTTCGGGGGAGGCCATCAAGCTGACCGAGAACATCGCCAAGCAAAGCTTGCCCGAAGGTTACCAGCTTGCCTGGACAGGCCAGGCATACCAGGAAAAACGCACTGGATCGGCTGCGGTATTTGCGTTCAGCTTTGCCATCATCATGGTGTTCCTGATCCTGGCAGCGCAGTTTGAGACGTGGGCATTGCCGCTGGCGGTGATTATGGCAGTACCGTTTGCTCTGGCTGGCGCATTGCTCGCGGTCAAGTTCCGCGGCATGCCTAATGACATTTATTTCCAGATCGGCCTCATATCGCTTGTGGGCCTGGCAGCAAAAAATGCGATCCTGATCGTTGAATTTGCCAGCCAGATGATGGAGCAGGGAATGGCGCCGGCGAAAGCTGCACTGGAAGCGGCACGCCTGCGCTTCCGCCCGATTGTGATGACCTCCATGGCGTTCGTGCTCGGCATCGTGCCGCTGGTCATCGCGACGGGTGCAGGTTCTGCTGCACGGCGCTCAATGGGTACCGGCGTATTTGGCGGCATGCTCGTAGCGACCTTCGTAGCCACTATTTTCATTCCATTGTTCTTTACCTGGCTGACAGGCAAGCATGTCAGGCATCACGGCAAACTACCGGAAGAAACTGCAAAAGAGGAAACAGTATGATGGGGTTTTTAAACGTATCTCAACCGGCGCGTCCAGTAAGAAGTCTCGTCTATATAGCCGTTGTCACAAGCTTGATATCCGGTTGCGCCATGATGGGACCGGATTACTGGCGCCCTAAGGAAACGGTGCCGGCAAAATTCACTGAAGAGGTGGCAAGCTCCGATACGGCAACTGCGCCGGTATCGTCCACATGGTGGGAGTTGTATCAGGATCCCATCCTGAATGACCTTATCGTCAAGGCTCACCAGAACAATACCGATATCAAGCTAGCCGTCGCGCGAGTCGAAGAGTCGGATGCATTTCTGCGAGAAGTAGGAGCTGCGCTTTTCCCCCAAATAAACCTGGACTCGACAGCTACACGTTCGAAGATCACGCAACTTGGCGCTACACCTTTGTTTAATGGCATCCAGCCCATCCGTGAAAACTATAATATCCGTTTAGGCACTTCATTTGAGTTGGACTTCTGGGGCCGTCTGCGCCGGGCAAAGGAGTCTGCACGCGCCCAGGCCCTAGGTACCCGATTTGCAAAAGATACGGTAGAGCTTTCATTATCAGGCTTGGTTGCGAGCAACTACTTGTTGTTGCGTAGCCTGGATGCCCAGCTTGAATTAACGCGTGATAGTTTGCGTAGTCGCAGGGAAAGTCTCGACCTGACGCAACGCCGTCTTGACGGCGGTGTTGCATCGTCGCTAGATGTGAACCAGGCGCAGGTGGCCGCTTCCAATCTTGATGCCCAACTTGCCGACCTGCTGCGCCAGCGCGCCATTGTTTTGCACCAGCTTGCTGTGTTGACCGGGGATCTTGAGTTGCAATTAGCCGAGGGGCATATAGATAGTTTGCCGCTGCCGCCAATCCCTCCCGCTGGCCTGCCTTCCAGCTTGCTCGAAACACGCCCTGATGTAAGGCAGGCGGAGCAGGGCCTGATCTCGGCCAATGCCAATATCGGCGTTGCCAAAGCAGCCTTGTTCCCAACCATTACATTGACCGCTTATTACGGTGGTGAAAGTGCTCAGCTTGGCGATGTGCTGAAGTCGGCAGCGCGGATATGGTCAGGTGGCCTGGGCTTGAATCTGCCTATCTTCGATTCCGGTAGGTTGAATGCACGGCTGGACCAGGCAACTGCGGTACAGAAACAATCGCTCGCCAGCTATGAAGGCGCAGTACAGACCGCGTTCAGGGAAGTGAATGATGCCCTGGTCAACGTGCGCCAGAATACGGAACGGGAAGAGTCATTGCGTATCAGCAGGGATGCGGCGCAGAAAGCACTGGCGACGGCTGAAAATCGTTACAAGTCAGGCTATTCCGGCTACTTGGATGTTTTGGATTCACAACGTGTCTATAACGATAACTCGCTGGCATTCATCCAGAGCCGTCAGGCCAGGCTGGTGGCTACCGTGGACCTGTTCAAGGCACTGGGTGGCGGCTGGAACGCTGAAGACTCTAAAAGTAATACTGTGAAATAGTGCCAAGATGAAATAGTGCCAAGAACAGTGCTGGGTTTTTAAAAGCAGTACTTGGATTTAAAGTGAAGCTGGGCTGGAGTTGACTTCCACGGTCACTCTGGCCCAGTCGTCTTTCATGTCCTGTGCGCGGCCAAGGCGGACCAGTAGCTTGCTGTCTCTGTTGCTGATCTGGTAGACGGAGTTCTCGATAAAGTTCAGCCGCGGCATGATGATGGAGGCTTTTTCTGAAAGACCTTCTTCTACCGGCAGGAATAGGCAGGTGATGCCGAGGATGTTTTCTGCCATCAATGCCGCATCGTTTGCGATATCCACTTTCGTAGAGCCGATTTTCAACGCCTGGACCACAGTGGCGCGCCTCGAAATCACTTCTATCCCCACATGCATCTTGTTGTGCGGCATTTCGACTACATTGCGCACGATGCCGATGATGTTGCCGCTATTGATCTCGGGCATCACCACATTGGCGATCTTGTCCTGCCGGAGAGAACGCGACTGTTCCTTGTTGATTTCTGCACCGAATCCCTTATCGCTTTCATCGCTGATCACCCAGCGCTCGCCGGTTGCATAAAGCGTCAATGCGTTGGGGGAGTAACTGCTGAGGGAGTGCGTCGCGAGTCTCTCCTCGAAGGTCTTGGCCGCTGTCAGTTTCTTTTTGGAAGTGGCCCGGATCTGGTTGGTGACGGACTCTATGCCCCAGCTTACCGTAGCTAGGCGGTTGATGGTTTTTCGGTCTTCTTTGCGGCGCTGGCGCTGGTAACCGGACCACTCTGTCTTCATCGTGGAAAGCACATCCAGCAATAGTGGATGACTGGCCAGTCCATTCAGGTTAAACGATTCCAGCGATTTCTTTGCAGTAATGCTATGAACGATCAAATCGATTTTTATCAGGACATCGCTGATCTCCCAATAGCGGCAGGCAGGCGTCTGCGACAGGTGGCGTATTCGGCGCGGGCCTTTATCTTCATCCAGGTCGATAAAATACAGGTGCTTTTTCTCGTTGTACTCTTTCACCATGCTTGCTGCCGGCGCGAGCATCCTGATCAGGTCACCGGCCAGTTCGATTTGCTGACGATTCATATTGCACTGGTGGATGGAATCCTGCATGCAGGCATGCACCAATAAGGTGTCTATCGAAATGGAATCCAGGTCGTCATAAAGTTTTAATGGGATATCCAGCAAACCTTCCTGCTCCGCGATTTCATACAGCTGGTATATATCGATCCAGGCGGAATTAGGGCAGGTCTGGCGTGCCAGGTTGCGCAGCCGCACCATGGCGAATGTCGCATAAATGGCGCGCCCAAGCGCTAACGGAAAGTTATGGGAATGCAGCTTCAGCCTGTCGGTATGCTGTAGCAGCGCTTGCGTCTGTAAATGGTAGTTAAGCTTCAGCTGGCGAAAATAGTAATACGCGACTTCAAAAATACGTGAATCAAGCTCAGGCCTTAGGTTGCTGAATTTGATGTACTGCTGAAACACCTTCCTTATGCGCTGCCGGTTATACCGATCAACAATGAATAAGGTCTCCAGGCGCTTATTGTCCGGTATTGCCTGGTTCGTACTGAAATTCGACAGGAATTGCGTCGACTTTTCAAGCGCGCTCAGGTCGTCCATGCCATCCAGCTCGTTCAGCCAGTTCAGGTCGACGCTTTGGCGCCCACGGGCGTGCTTAGACTTTAGTTTCTCAAATAATGATTTCATTGATTCGAAAACCCCGAGTTGCCTTGCATATATTCTTACTTGGATTCATTCTTCTTATTGCTACTAAAAACATTAGTTATGCGAAAACCGTGCCCGTTTTATGATCTGCAAAATTATGTGGCTGCCTATTGGTTATGACTGGGAATGGTATCGATGATAATCAATCATAGAATACTATAGATGGAGGTGCCTGCATCCATATGTTTTATATATATAATCATTTATTAACAATAAGATAGATCAATTTATTGGCGTGACTGCATCCTTGAGTAATTCACCTGCGCAATTATCGTGATTATTTTATTGCTTAGATGCCTCATTCGTCTCGCGGCACACTTCTACAATTGCGGATGCGGTGACGACACTGTCAGAAATGCGCCATAATCTGTGCGCATGATTTGGCGAGTAATTTAAGAGTGACGTGGTAAAATTAAGCATTCCTCATCGATTTGAATCCCATGACCGTACGTACGCGTTTTGCCCCTAGCCCAACCGGCTTTCTCCATATTGGCGGTGCACGTACCGCCTTGTTCTCCTGGGCGTATGCCCGTAAAAACAAGGGCAGTTTTATATTGCGCATCGAGGATACCGATGTTGCCCGTTCTACCCCGGAAGCGGTCCAGGCCATCCTGGATGGTATGAACTGGCTAGGCCTGGATTGGGATGAGGGCCCGTTTTACCAGATGCAGCGCATGGATCGTTACAAGCAGGTACTGCAGCAGATGCTGGATGCGGGCAGTGCATACCATTGCTATTCCAGTAAGGAAGAGCTGGAGGCATTGCGCGAACAGCAAATGGCCCAGAACATCAAGCCCCGTTATGACGGCCGCTGGCGGCCTGAACCGGGAAAGACTTTACCCGCGATACCGCAAGGCATATCACCGGTTATCCGTTTCCGGAATCCGCAGGCTGGCGTGGTCAGCTGGAATGACCTGGTAAAGGGAACCATCAGTATTTCCAATGAAGAGCTGGACGACCTGATCATTTCGCGTGCAGACGGCACCCCAACCTACAATTTCTGTGTGGTTGTCGATGACTGGGAAATGGGTATCACACAGGTGATCCGGGGTGATGACCATGTCAACAACACACCGCGACAAATCAATATGCTGATGGCCCTGGGTGCGGCTATCCCCCAATATGCACACCTTTCCATGATCCTCGGTGACGATGGACAGAAGCTGTCTAAACGCCATGGTGCTGTCAGCGTCATGCAGTACGATGAAGACGGCTACCTGCCGGAGGCCGTATTGAATTACCTGGCAAGGCTGGGATGGTCGCATGGGGACGACGAAGTGTTCAGCATGGACCAGTTCTGTGCATGGTTCGACCTGGACCATATCACGCCTTCTGCCGCGCAGTTCAATACTGAAAAACTGAACTGGCTCAATGCGCACTACATCAAGCAGGCGGATGCAGGCTACTTGGCAGGTGAGGTGAAAAAGCGCCAGCCGGCCCTTGATTTTGAGAGCGGGCCGGAGTTGTTGAAAGTAGTCGAGTTATACCGGGAGCGTGCCAATACATTGAATGAGCTTGCGGCAGGCATTGTGTATTTCTACCAGTTGCCTGTCATTGATGAGGCGGCTGCGGCGAAGCATATCAGCCCGGAAATCCTGCCGGTCATTCATGCGCTGTCAGATGCTTTGGCTATGGTTGAGTGGACTGCTGCAGCCATTCATGAACTGATCCAGAAATCTGTTACCGATCATGCGCTCAAGTTCCCCAAGTTGGCTATGCCCTTGCGCGTGATGCTCACCGGAGCAGGGCAGTCACCGGCAATAGATGCTGTCATGGAGCTATTAGGGCGGGATGAGGTCATCCGGCGTATACGCGCGTTCTGATAGCCTATATTTCCTCGCAGCCGATTTGTTATTGGCATTTCTTCGCGATATTTCTTATGAGGGCAGAACAAAGCGGAAAAGCTGCAGTCTACGAATCAATGGCTGCAACATGAACGATTGTTAATGCTGATTACAGAGGGGTATTGTGATGCAAGAGATCGTCCCCAATATAAAGGCAGTAGGGAAACTCAAGGGTACAAACCCGTAATGGTTTTATTTAATGTAGAGTTGCTAACTCCAGATAGCAAAACAATAGTAATAGGAGCAAAAAAATGAATACAAAAGGGCAAATGCTACAAGATCCGTTCCTCAATATCCTGCGCAAGGAACATGTGCCGGTTTCCATTTATCTGGTCAATGGTATCAAGCTGCAAGGCCAAGTCGATTCATTCGACCAGTACGTGATACTTTTGAAGAATACCGTAACGCAAATGGTATATAAACACGCGATATCGACTATCGTGCCTGGCCGTGCGGTGTCTATCCCCCCTTCACACCAAGCTGCTGAGGCGAGTGAAAGTTAATTCAATGACGGATGAAGTTGCTGTAACTGGTCTTTGTAATGCCGTCTATGTAACTTACTGCTTCGCTACAGATAAGGATGATTGATCGTCCCAGCGGCGGTGACGCTGCAGTCCTGGTGAGTCTTGATTTCGGCGAGCAGGGGTACGAAGAAAGCCTGGATGAATTACGGCAACTCGCCCTCAGTGCCGGCATGCAGGTGACGGCAACTATCGAGGGCACACGCCTCAAGCCGGATGCGAAGTTTTTCATCGGTTCGGGTAAGGCAGACGAGCTTGCAGAAACCATCCGTGCAACTGAATCCAAAGTAGCCGTTTTTAATCACGACCTGAGCCCCTCCCAGCAGCGCAATCTTGAGCGCCTGCTGGAGTGCAGGGTGGCAGACCGCACCGGATTGATCCTGGATATTTTTGCCCAGCGTGCGCAAAGCCACGAAGGTAAATTACAAGTTGAGCTGGCGCAGCTTGAACATCTGTCCACGCGCCTGGTCAGGGGCTGGACCCACCTTGAAAGACAAAAAGGCGGTATCGGCGTACGCGGAGGACCAGGTGAGACACAGTTGGAGCTGGATCGGCGTATGCTTCGCCAGCGGGTCAAGCAGCTTCGTGAGAAGCTGGATAAGCTTAAGCAGCAGCGCGGCATGCAACGCCGTTCACGTAAACGCTCGCAAGTGATGTCGGTATCGCTGGTCGGCTATACCAATGCAGGCAAGTCGACGTTGTTCAATCGTTTGACCCACTCCGGCGTATATGCGGCCGATCAGTTGTTCGCAACCCTCGATACCACTTCACGCAAACTGTATCTGCCGGAAGGCGGCCAGGTGGTGATTGCGGATACCGTCGGTTTTATCAAGCACCTGCCGCATGCGTTGGTAGAGGCATTTGGTGCGACCCTGGAAGAGGCTGCTCAGGCCGATTTGCTATTGCATATAGTGGATACCGCCAGTACCAATCGCGATGAACAGATCAAGGAAGTGGATAAGGTGCTGGCGGAAATAGGCGCTGCGCATGTGCACCAGGTACTCGTTCTTAACCAGATTGACCGGATAGGCATGGAGTCGGGGCTAGAGCGCGATGAATATGGTAGAATTTCCAAAGTACGGATTTCAGCCAAATCCGGCGAAGGCATGGAACTGCTTCGGCAAGTGTTAGTGGAACATCAACAGCGTATGGCTGAGTTTGCAACATCAGCCAATGCATACGCATAGTTAGCATATACATAATTTTTAGTAATTTTCGGAGTAATTCATGGCAAATGATCCCGGCTGGGGCAACCGTAATAATGACGGGCCTCCCGATTTGGACGAAGTATTGCGCCAGTTCACACGCAAGTTGAACCGCTTGTTTGGCAGGACCGGTAACACAGGCAATCAGGCTCCCGACTCTGACAAAAACATTCCCATCCTGCCGATTGTCGGTCTGATCGTGGTGATCTGGTTTGCAACAGGCTTCTATATTGTCGACCAGGGCTCGCGTGGCGTTGTATTGCGCTTCGGCAAGCATATCGAAACGACCACCCCAGGACCGCGTTGGCATATGCCTTACCCGATCGAAAGCGTCACCGTCGTCAATATGGAACAGGTGCGCACCATAGAAGTGGGCTACCGTTCCGAAGGGGGTGCGGGCCGCAATAAGGAGCTGCGCGAATCCCTGATGCTGACCGACGATGAAAATATCATCGACCTCCAGTTTGCGGTGCAATACAACCTGAAAAACGTTGAGGAAAGCCTGTTTAACAACCGGTTCGGTGAAGACTCCGGGCGTAGTACCATCGGCACCGAAGATGCTGTACGCGGAATTGCGGAGAGTGCAATCCGTGAGGTAGTCGGTAAAAGCAAGCTTGATTTTGCACTGTATGAAGGGCGTGAGGAAATTGTCGCCAGCACGAAAAAGCTCATGCAGTCGATACTGGACAGGTATAAAACTGGCGTCAGCGTCGTAAGTGTCACCATGCAGAATTCGCAGCCACCCGAACAGGTGCAGGCTGCGTTCGACGACGCGGTACGTGCCAAGCAGGATCTGGATCGCCAGATCAATGAAGGGCAGGCGTATGCCAACGACGTCATACCGAAAGCCCGAGGAACCGCATCCCGCCTGCTTGCTGAGGCAGCAGGGTACAAGCTGAGGGTGGAGAATGAAGCACAAGGTAATGCCAGCCGCTTCGAGCAGGTGTTGACGCAATACCAGCGCGCGCCCGAAGTCACCAGGCAGCGTATGTATTTGGATAACCAGGAACAAGTGATGTCCAGCGTAAGCAAGGTGATCGTCGACCAGAAGGGCGGCAATAGCCTGCTTTACCTCCCGCTGGACAAATTGTTGAGTGCGGCAGGTGCTGGCAATACGACCGGTACTTCGGCAACGGCAACTGTGCCTGCTGCGGTTATACCTGAAGTAAGCGACAGCGTTGACCGTTCGCGTGACGCCTTCCGTAGCCGTGACCGTGAAGATAGATAGGCAAGCAAACATATGAAAAATATTGGAACCATATTACTGGGCATCATTGCGGCGTTATTGCTGTTGAGCCTGTCTGCCTTTACTGTAGACCAGCGTGAATATGCGCTGGTATTCAGGCTGGGTGAAATCGTCGCGGTTAAAAAGGACGCCGGTCTTTATTTCAAGATCCCCATGGTGGATAACGTGCGGTATTTCGACAACCGCATCCTGACACTGGATTCTGCCGAACCGGATCGTTTCCTCACCAGCGAGAAGAAGAACGTACTAGTGGATTCCTTCGTTAAATGGAAGATTATCGACCCGGCCAAGTACTACGTCTCGGTTAAGGGCGACGAGATCCAAGCGGAACGCCGTTTGTCGCAGACCGTTAACGATGGCCTGCGTGCCGAATTCGGCAAGCGCACTATTCATGACGTGGTATCGGGCGAACGTGGGCAGATCATGGAAATCCTGCGTCAGCGTGCGGATCGTGATTCCCGCCAGATGGGCATCCAGGTGCTGGATGTGCGGCTCAAACGGGTAGACCTGCCGGAAAAAGTAAGCGAATCCGTCTACCAGCGTATGGAAGCCGAGCGTAAAGGTGTAGCGAATCAGTTGCGTTCGGAAGGTTCTGCAGCATCTGAGAAGATCCGTGCCGACGCCGACAAGCAGCGTGAAGTGATTATCGCCGAAGCCTTCCGTGAAGCCCAGAACACCAAAGGTCAGGGCGATGCCAAGGCTGCAGAAGTGTACTCGCAGGCATACAGCAAAAATCCTGAGTTCTATGCGTTTTACCGCAGCTTGGAAGCCTACCGCAATAGCTTTAAGAACAAGAGCGACGTGATGGTGCTGGAGCCTAGTTCAGACTTCTTTAAATACATGCGCAACTCGGGTGGCGCAAAGAAATAATCGGCCGGAATCCAGGTTAAGTCAGTTCAATCTGGATTCAGAGCAAGTATAACGACAGCTAATTAATTTAGCGCTTATAAAACGGGTGGAAGTTCAATCTTGAATACAACATTGCTGATGGCGCTTGGGCTGATGCTGATACTTGAAGGCCTTCTGCCCTTGCTGGCGCCAGCCGCATGGCGGCAGACATTTCAACGCATGATTGCGCTGAAGGACGGCCAGCTCCGATTTGTCGGCCTTGTTTCCATGGTAATTGGCCTGGCGATATTGCTCATCGTAAGATGATCTTAAGCCATGCACATGCACACCTCAGTTAAAGAACGTTCATAAACCTTATGCGCAACTGGATACTCCCCGAATACATAGAAGACGTGCTGCCAGCCGAGGCTGCACGTATCGAAAAACTGCGCCGCGACTTGCTGGACTTGTTCGCAGTGCATGGTTACCAGTATGTGATCCCGCCCATGCTGGAATACCTTGAATCGCTGATCACCGGCGTTGGTCATGACCTTGACTTGGCTACATTTAAGGTGGTCGATCAATTGACCGGTCGCCTGATGGGCCTGCGTGCGGACACCACGCCGCAGGCTGCACGCATCGATGCCCACATGCTGAACCACCAGGGCGTAACACGCCTTTGCTACGCCGGCAGTGTGCTACGCACCAACCCGGATGGACTGGCGCAAACACGCGAACCTATCCAGCTGGGGGCCGAACTGTTCGGACATGCCAGTGTTGAAAGCGATATCGAAATCCAGCGACTGATGATCAAGGCCTTGCAAAAGGCAGGCGTCAGCTCGTTGCACATCGATTTCAGCCATGTCGGCATTTTCAGGAGCCTGGTGCAGATGGGGAATATCCCCAAGTCTGCCGAGCAATCGCTGTATGCCGCATTGCAAAGTAAAGATCAGACAGAAGTGCGTAGCCTGGCTGCCGGTTTAAATCGTGTGATCCTGGAAGCCTTGTGCAGCCTGACCGAACTGAATGGGGGTGTTGCCATCCTGGGTGACGCTGAACAACGCCTACCAAAAAGTCCTGCCATACAGCAGGCACTGAAAGATCTGCACCAGATCGGCAATGCACTGACTGACCTCAGCGTTGATGTTTGTTTCGATTTGGCCGAGTTGCGGGGTTACCACTATCATAGTGGCGTCGTCTTTGCCGCGTATGCGCAGGGCTATGCCGGGCCGCTGGCGCTGGGCGGGCGTTACGATGAAGTGGGGTCGGTATTCGGCCGTGCACGGCCTGCGACAGGATTTAGCCTGGATTTGCGTGGGGTAGTGACTGCACTGCCATTGGCAGAATTGCAGAAGGCTATCTTTGCGCCGTACGACAAAGATGCCAGCCTGGCGCAAGCGATAGAAGCGCTTCGCGGCCAAGGCCAAGTAGTGATACAAGAGCTGCCCGGTCATGAAGCGCACCGCCATGAATTGAATTGCGATCGTGAGCTGGTCAAGCAGGATAATGGCTGGCAGGTAATCTCTGCAGTTTGATACGCTTTTAAACTTAATTAATACAACACATCGATGAGTAAACATGAATAAGAACGTTGTCGTAATCGGCACCCAGTGGGGCGATGAAGGTAAAGGGAAAATCGTCGATTGGCTGACCGACCACGCCCAGGGCGTGGTGCGATTCCAGGGTGGGCATAATGCCGGGCATACCCTCGTGATCGGCCAGGGCGATGCACAACGTGAATACAAGCTTAACCTGGTGCCGTCCGGCATCGTACGCGCTGGCGTGAAATGCTATATCGGCAATGGCGTGGTATTGGATGCAGGCCATTTGCTGGAAGAGATCAGCGGGCTGGAAGCAGTCGGCATAGAGGTGCGCAACCGACTGATGGTCAGCCCTGGCTGTCCGCTTATCATGGGTTACCACGTCAAGCTGGATAAGGCGCGTGAAGCAGCGCGCGGTATCGACAAGAAGATCGGCACCACAGGCAAAGGCATAGGCCCCACCTACGAAGACAAAGTCGCGCGCCGTGCGTTGCGTGTATACGATTTGTTCCACCCGGAACGCTTTGCAGAAAAGTTGCGTGAGGTGATGGATTACCATAACTTCGTATTGACCAAATACCTGCACACCGAGGCCGTGGATTACCAGTCTGAACTGGATTCGGCCATGGGTCGCGTCGATTTGCTTAAGCCCATGGTGGGCGATGTATCGGCTGCCATCTACGAAGCCAGCAAAGCCGGCGACAAGCTGTTGTTCGAAGGTGCACAAGGCACCTTGCTGGATGTGGATCATGGCACTTATCCGTATGTCACTTCCTCGAATTGCGTGGCAGGCCAAGCGTCTGCAGGATCAGGCGTGGGGCCGGACATGCTGCATTACATACTCGGCATCACCAAGGCATACACTACGCGTGTCGGCGGCGGGCCATTCCCCAGCGAACTGGATATCGAGTCGGAAGCCTGTCCAGGCTACCAGATGTCGACCAAAGGCCGTGAGATCGGCACCGTCACCAAGCGCAAGCGCCGCTGCGGCTGGTTCGATGCGGCTGCATTACGCCGTTCTGCCCGTATCAACGGCCTGACAGGGCTTTGCATCACCAAGCTGGACGTGCTGGACGGCATCGCCGACCTGGAGATATGCACCGGTTACACGCTGGACGGTAAAACCATAGACCTGCTGCCGGTAGGGGCGGATGATCTGGCCCGTTGCGTGCCTATCTACGAAAGCATGCCTGGATGGTCGGAAAATACCTTTGGCATCAGCCATTGGGATGCGTTGCCCTTGAATGCACGTAATTACCTGAAGCGCCTGGAAGTCCTATGCGAAGTGCCTGTGGCCATCGTATCGACCGGCCCGGAGCGCGACCAGACCATCGTGCTTCGCCATCCTTTCGAGGCTTAGCATTGAAGCCCATTCATGAGCAGCGGTTGGCGTGGGCACTAACCGGTTCCGGGCATTACCTGCGTGAATGCATCGTCATCATCAATACGCTGGACAATGTGGATTTGTTCCTGAGCAAGGCTGCTGCTGAAATCCTCAAGCAGTACGGCTATGAGCATAACGTAGGTCGTGTCTACCAAGACAAGACGGCAAGCTCGGTTCCCGTTGAGCTGTTCTACCACGGTGCATACCACACGGTCGTCATCGCGCCAGCCACTTCCAACACGGTGGCCAAGATGGTGTGCGGCATTTCGGATAACCTGGTGACCAATATGTATGCCCAGGCTGGGAAGTGCCGTGTACCCAGTATCGTCTTTGCCTGCGATACCGAACCTGAGATAGAGTCGGAAGCGCCGCGCGAGCATATGGTCAAAGTCTATCCCCGCCGCATCGATCTCGATAACATGGAAAAACTCAAGACATTCGAGGAAACCATTGTCGCCGGCGACATGCAGCAATTAAACCAGGCAATTCAAACGAGGCTGGCATGTCTGAGAGCCTCCTCTTCTTAACCGGTAAGCTGGCGGAAAAAAGCCTGCATAAGGTGCTGCAAGGCATACAGTCTGCAGACTCCCATCTCCCGGATTTTAAATACCGCATTTCCCAGATCGGGGTGTCGGTTGCAGCCCTCATGACACCAGAATTGATCGTCAGGCGTTTACACGATGCAGGCGATGCAGACCGTATCGTATTGCCGGGTTTATGCCGCGGTGATTTACGCATGCTGGAAGAAAAATACGGCATACCTGTAGAGCGGGGGCCGGAAGATCTCAAGGATCTGCCGCAGTATTTCGGCAGGGGCGGCAAGGAACCGGATCTGTCAAAATACACAGTCAATATCTTCGCTGAAATCGTAGAGGCACCCCAGCTGACTGTCGATGGCATCGTGGCGAGGGCTAATTATTATCGCAGCCAGGGCGCGGATGTCATCGATCTCGGTTGTTTACCCAATACGCCATTCCCGCATCTTGCCGATGCCATCCATGCGTTGCATGAGCAAGGCTTCAAGGTGAGCGTGGATTCCCTTGAGTCGAAGGATTTGTTGCTTGCTGGGAAAGCCGGTGCAGACTACCTGCTCAGCCTGACTGAGAAAACATTGTGGATCGCTGACGAAGTCGCTTCAACGCCTATCCTTATCGCAGCCAAGACGGGTAGCCTGCCTTCCCTGTACCGGGCCATCGAGGGCATGCAGAAGAGAGGCAAGCCGTTTATCGCCGATGCCATCCTGGACCCGATTCCATTCGGCTTCACTGAATCCATCGTGCGTTACCAGAAATTGCGTAAGCGATATCCTGATATCCAGGTGATGATGGGTGTGGGCAACCTGACTGAACTGACGGATGCGGATACCACAGGCATCAATGCTATTCTCTTCGGCATCATCGCGGAGCTTGATATCAATGCCGTATTGGCTACATCTGTCAGTCCCCATGCCATCAATGCAGTAGCAGAAGCCGATATTGCCAGGCGCATCATGTTTGCTGCCTCCGAAGACAGGCGACTGCCGCGCGACTATAGCAATGGCCTGCTGGGGTTGCATGACCGGCGCCCGTTTACGTATTCCAGCGAAGAAATCGCAGAACTGGCTGCGCTGATCAAAGACCCGAGCTTCCGCATCCAGGTGAGTGCCGATGGCGTGCATATATTCAACCGCGACGGGCTGTTCACCAGCATAGATCCCTTCGAGCTGTATCCGCATTTAGGTGTAGAAAATGACGCATCGCATGCTTTTTACCTGGGGGTCGAACTGGCGCGCGCGCAGATCTCCTGGCAGCTGAAGAAACGCTACAGCCAGGATGAAGAGCTGGAGTGGGGGAGTAATACTGTCAGGAAAGAACCACAGGCAAGGGTTGCCCACCGCGATGCATCCATGAAGGAAAAACGCATGAAGCGTTCCGAGCCGTGAATCAGCAATGAATTTGACCGCTCGGATTTAACCCTATGGATTACCAAGAAGCACCGGACATGATTTTCGAAAGTATCGTCATCAGCACCGACCAGGCTGGGAATCCGCACATCGCCCCATTCGGCGTACGCAAGCAGCAAGGCCTCATCCTGATCGCCCCATTCCGTCCATCAGCAAGCCTGGACAACCTGCTGTCCCAGCGTACGGCCACGCTCAATATGACCGATGATGTGCGCGTGTTCGCCGGGGCGCTCACGGGACGTCGTGACTGGCCCGTGTTTGCAGCGTCGCACATTAAAGGCTATGTGCTTCAAAATGCGCTATCTCACCATGAGCTTGAATTAGTGAATGTGATTGAAGACGCTGTGCGCCCACAACTGTATTTCAAGGTGGTACATGAAGAAAATCACGCGCCATTTAAGGGATTCAACCGGGCACAGGCTGCGGTTGTTGAATTGGCGGTACTGGTAAGCCGGCTTAATATGCTGCCGCCTGAGAAGGTAAATGCGGAAATCGGCTATCTAGAAATAGCCATTAATAAGACAGCCGGGCCCCGCGAACTTGAGGCATGGGGTTGGTTAATGGAGGCTGTCGAGAATCATCGTGCCACCATGAATGGAGAAAACCTGGCGTGACAAAATTACTGGTCAGTGTCACGAATGTAGAAGAGGCTATCTGGGCGCTTGATGCAGGTGTGGAGATCGTCGACCTGAAAAATCCCGCACTGGGCGCACTGGGTGCATTGCCACTGGATACTGTGCGGGAGATCGTGCGCGTAATCGATGGCAGGAAAACAGTGAGTGCGACGATCGGTGACCTCGATATGCAGCCAGCGTTGCTTATACCCCATGTGAAAGAAATGGCGGCCACGGGTGTGGATATCGTCAAGGTGGGCTTCTTCCCGTCTAGTGCAAATGTAGAGTGCATCAATGCGCTGGAACCATTAATACGTAACGGCATAAAAATAGTCGCTGTTTTACCAGCCGACCTTGAACTCGACCTGAACCTGTTGCCGATCTTTATGAAGGCGGGCTTCTACGGCGTGATGCTGGATACTTTTCATAAAAAAGGAAAGAGCCTGGTCGATTACCTTTCAATCGAGCAACTAAGCCAGTTCGTCATTGAGACGAATGGCATGGGCATGCAATCCGGGCTCGCTGGATCTCTGCAAGTAATGCATATTCCTTCCTTGAAAGATTTAGGCGCTGCATATATGGGATTTCGCGGGGCGGCATGCGCTCAATACAATCGCCGCGCCGCTATTGAGCCGGATAAAATTGCCAAATTAAAATTCATGTTGCATAAATACAACGAATTTCCAAATTATGGTAATGTGGCAGGAGATTCACAAGCGCCTGATTGCAATGCCAATGCGGTTTCCGTATAGTCAAACCACTAAGTTTTAATCCACAGGAGTTCAAGCAATGAAGAAAAATATTATCGGTATGGCAGTTGCAGGTGTTTTAAGTGCTATTGCATTTAACGCAGTTGCTGATGACGCTTATCAGGGTTCATGGTACGCAGTTCCAGGCGTGAGCATCGTTCACCCGGACAAGGATCTGGAAACAGACAATACTGGCGGCGGCGGTTTCCTGCGTATCGGTAAAGAATTAAGCGAGCATTGGGATGTTCAAGTTGGTGGCGGTTACACACGTACCAACAATGATCTGGATGGTGTGAGCGGTAAATACAAGCAAACACTTCTGGGCGTAGATGCTCTATACCTGTTTAGTCGCGAAAAATTCCGCCCATTCTTGCTGGCTGGTGTTGGTGCAGCTCGTAACAATGTAGATTACAGTGCTGCTGGCCTTGATGTTGACGGCAAAAAGACTTCTTGGATGGGTAACGTAGGTGCTGGTTTCCAGTATCTGATTACCGATACATTTGGTTTGCAAGCTGATATCCGTGAAATCTGGAGTCGTGCGGAAGTTGCTGGTGATACCGACACTATCCACAACACTCAGTTGAACCTCGGTGCAATCTTCCGTTTTGGCGCACCTAAGCCTACTGTTGCTGCTGTAGAGCCTACTCCTGAGCCAACACCAGCTGTTGAACCAGCTCCAGTTGCTCCTGTATGCCAGGAAACTTTCAAGACCATCAAGATCCAGGAAGAGAAGTTATTCGGTTTCGACAAAGCGTCTATCAATGCAGATGGCAAGCACACATTGGACAATGCGGCTGAACAAATCAATGCAAACCCAGAAATCGACGTAGTGCTTGTCACTGGTTATACCGACAAGCTGGGTTCTGATAAATACAACCAGAAGCTGTCTGAGCGTCGCGCTACTCAAGTCAGGGATTACCTGGTGTCTAAGGGTGTTGATGCTAACCGCTTGACAGCAGCCGGTAAGGGTGAAAGCGATCCAGTAGTGGCTTGCGATGATGTTAAAGGCCGTAAGAAACTGATCGAGTGCCTGCAACCTAACCGTCGTGTAGAAATCACTGCTGAGAAACAAATCGTTGAAAATGCTTGTAAGTAACTAGTTTTATGTTTTAATAAAAGCCCCGCAATTGCGGGGCTTTTTTTGCGCAGAAAATTCATGGAAACCGTAAACTCGGAAACAGTGGCAACTAACCAGACTGACCACGCTATGCACTTATCAAAGCGCCCAACGTTAGTCATTGAAGCGCGATGGGTTATTCCTGTTATTCCAGAAGACTCCCTGCTTGAGCATCATAGTATCGTCTGTGATGGCGCAAGCATCCTCGACATACTGCCGACAGACATCGCCCGGCAGCGCTACCAGCCGCTACAGACAGTCAGCTTGACTGAACATGTAGTCATCCCGGGATTGATCAATCTGCATACCCATGCTGCCATGAGCCTGATGCGTGGTCTTGCCGATGACCTGCCATTGATGCCATGGTTGCAACAGCATATCTGGCCGGTCGAGCAAAAATTCGTATCCGAGCGTTTTGTGCGGGATGGTAGTTTACTGGCTTGCGCTGAAATGCTCAGTGGCGGTGTGACCTGTTTCAACGATATGTATTTTTTCCCCCAGGGTACTGCTGAAGCTGCAACGCAAGCCGGAATGCGCGCTAACCTGGGCCTGGTGGTAATGGATTTTGCATCCGCATATGCCAACGATGCCGATGACTATCTGCAAAAAGGCCTGGATGCACGCGACAACTGGCGCAACAACCCTCTTCTGAGCAGCAGCCTGGCGCCGCACGCCCCTTATACCATCTCTGACCAGACGTTTGCCAAGGTTATTACCTACGCTGAGCAGATCAGTGTCGGCATCCATACCCACCTGCATGAAACTCAGGAGGAGCTCAGGCAAAGCGTCGAGCAATTCGGCTTGCGTCCATTGCAGCGTTTATTAAACCTGGGCTTGCTTGGCCCCAATTTCGTGGCGGCGCATTGTGTGCACCTGACTCCGGAGGAAATGAGTATGCTGGCTGAGCATGGCTGCCATGTGGCGCATTGCCCGACCTCTAACCTGAAACTGGCAAGCGGGATTGCGCCAGTCGCCAGGCTACTGGAAGAAAATATCGGCGTGGGGCTGGGTACCGATGGCGCTGCCAGCAATAACCGCATGGATATGTTCTCTGAAATGCGCCTGGCCGCGTTACTGGCCAAAGGAGTCAGCGGAAACGCTTCGGTAGTGCCTGCGCATCAGGCCTTAGCCATGGCCACGATCAATGCAGCCCGTGCCATGTGCCTTGATAACAAGGTTGGCTCGATTGAAGTCGGCAAACTGGCCGACCTGGCTGCAGTGCGCATCGCCGACCCGGAAACGCTACCGTGTTTTGATCCGGTGTCCCATCTGGTCTATGTTGCAGGACGTGAGCACGTGAGCCATACCTGGGTGAACGGTGAACTCAGGTACCAAAAACTTAACGGGCAGGATGGCGTCTATGCCAATATCGAACCTGCAGAATTAAAGGAAATCACGACATCATGGCAATCCAGGCTGAACCCATACAAATGAACAGCAATAGCGACGTGAATGCAGACCCGGCCGAACTGGAGAAATTTGCAGCGCTGGCGCATCGCTGGTGGGACGCTACCAGTGAGTTCAAGCCCTTGCATGAAATCAATCCGCTCAGGCTTGGATTTATTGACGGGATAGCAAGCTTGCAGGGTAAACGCGTGCTGGATGTAGGATGTGGGGGGGGCATCCTGTCTGAATCCATGAGCCAACAGGGCGCGCAAGTCGTAGGCATCGATCTTGGAGAAAAGGCATTGAAAGTTGCACAGCTGCACTCTCTTGAGAGTGGTGTGCAGGTGGACTACAGACTGGTGGCTGTTGAGCGTCTTGCCGCAGAATCGCCGGAAAGTTTTGACGTGGTGACCTGCATGGAGATGCTGGAGCATGTACCGGATCCGGCTGCTATCGTGGCTGCCTGTTCCCGCTTGGTCAAGCCGGGCGGTACCGTTTTCTTCTCTACGATAAATCGCAATCCTAAGGCTTACCTATTCGCCGTGATAGGTGCCGAATATGTACTCAATATGCTGCCACGCGGCACGCATGAGTATGAGAAATTCATCAAGCCATCCGAGCTTGCTGCATGGGCCAGAAATGCAGGCCTGACGGTTAATGGCATGAAAGGCATGACGTATAACCCATTGACGAAACAATACTCGCTCGGTGACGACGTTTCCGTAAACTATATCCTGCATAGCAGTAAATAAGGGCGCATTTTGCCAGACCTGATTCTGTTCGACCTCGACGGTACATTACTGGACACCGCACCCGACCTCGGCCTGGCGCTGAATATGCAGCGTGAGCGCCATGGTTTGCAGGCGCTGCCGCAAAGCGAGATACGGCCTTATGCATCCCATGGCTCAAAGGGCTTACTGGCGCTTGGCTTCGACATTACGCCGGATGATGCCAGTTTTGAAACTATGCGCATTGAATACTTGGCGTTGTACGATGAAGTCTTCAAGCGCGCGCCTGTCTTGTTCGAAGGTATGGAACAATTGCTTGCCGCAATAGAGGCGAGAAATCTGGGGTGGGGCGTCGTGACCAATAAACCGCGCCGGTTCACCGAGCCTTTGCTACAGGCGATCGGCTTATACGACAGGGCGGCATGCGTAGTCTGCTGCGACGATGCCGAACGCGCAAAACCTTATCCCGATACGCTGTTTCTTGCATGTGACCAGGCCAGGATTCTACCTTCAAATGCTATTTATATCGGCGATGCTGAACGTGATATCCAGGCGGGCAGGGCGGCCGGTATGCCTACCGTGGTTGCGCTGTATGGATATATCGACGCTACTGACAGGCCCCGGGAATGGGGCGCAGATTACCTGGTAGAGCATGTAGGGGAGTTGCTTGAATTGATTTAAGGCTATGCCATAAGCCTGAGTTTCGTTATTCATCTCACTGATAATGCAAGCATCAGAATTTTTCTGATAGTGCATGGTGCAAGGTCTCAATGTCCTTGTCCTCCAGGCGTTTACCGTTTTTGGAGGAGATGAGGAATGTGTCTTCCGCTCTTTTTCCCAACGTGTTGATCTTAGCGGTTTGCAGGTGGATTCCCTGCTGCAGGAATGTCTGGGCCAATGTCGAAAGCAGGCCCGGCCTGTCGCCGGCGATGATTTCCAGCACATGGTTATTGCTGCCCTGGTCGGGCGTAATGACTATCGTAGCCTTGATCGGCATATGCTTCACTTGGCGACTCAGGCGACCGGATAACGGCAACTCGGCAGCCTCGTCCCTGAGCAGTTTCTGCGTAAGTTCATATTCAAAATAACTTAATAAATCACGATAACGTATTGTTCTATCACTTTGATCCAGAACAAGAAATGTATCAAGCGCATAACCGTGCTGTGACGTATGCACCTTGGCTTCCACAATCGTATAACCGGCGCGCTCAAAGAAACTACATATCTTGGCGAACAGGTCATCCTTGTCCCTCGTGTATATCATTACCTGGATACCATCCCCATCGGGGCTTAGCCGTGCCCTTACGATGGGATTATCCGTATTCACGTGGGTGAGCAGAAGCCGGCTATGCCAGGCTATTTCCTGGCTTTGATGCCGCACGAAGTACAGCTTGCCCAGTTTGCCCCAAAGCGATTCATAGTCTTTATGCATGACGCCGTAATGACTGAGTATTTTTTCTGCGTGGCCTTGCCGTATCTGCAGTTCATCTTCGATCGCGCCATCTGCGTTCCTCAGGAGCCGCCGGGTGGTAATGAACAGGTTTTCCAGAAGCCTGGCTTTCCACGCATTCCATACCTTCGGACTGGTACCGCGGATGTCGGCAACAGTAAGCAGGTATAGCGCAGTGAGCCGGTATTCATCCCTGACTATGCTGGAGAACCACTCAATGACGGCGGGATCCGATAAATCTGATTTCTGTGCCGTACTGGACATCACCAGGTGCGACTCCACCAGCCATGCCACAAGATTGCTATCGGCTTTGCTCAGGCCATGCGCCCTGCAGAATTTGCGTGCATCAATGGTGCCCAATGTGGAGTGGTCGCCACCGCGGCCCTTGGCGATGTCATGGAACAATGCCGCCAGGTAAAGCAGGTACGGGGCATCGAAATCCGAAAAGAGTTTGCTGCACAATGGAAATTCGTGTGCGTGCCGCTCTTCGGAAAAGCGGTGCAAATTATGCAGCACGTTGAGGATATGTTCATCTACGGTATAGACGTGGAAGAGGTCATGCTGCATCTGGCCGATGATGCGGCCGAATGCGGGGATATAGTTGCCGAGTATGCCGTAGCGGTTCATGCGTTTCAACGCCTCGGTCACCCCATGCGGCTGCTGCAGGATTTCCAGGAACAGGGCTTTGTTGACGGGATCATGGCGGAATTCACGATTCACCAGTTTTTTTACGCGATGCAGGGTGCGCAGCAGGTTGGCGCTCATCCCGGTTAGCTCGGGATGCTGTGCCAATATAAGGAAGAGTTCGAGAATGGAAGACGGATTGCGTTGCAGCAGGGTGGCCGACTTTACTTCCAGCAGGTCATTGCTGGCTTCGAAATGTTCATTGATGTGATGGATCCGGTGGCGCCTGGGATAAATCATCTCTTTCAATAATTGCAGCAGTATCTCATTCATCAGGCTGACGAATTTTGCGCTGCGGTAATAACCATGCATCAACTGTTCGCTGGCACGACGGCGCCCGCTGTTTATGTAGCCCAGCTGGCCGGCCAGCTCATTCTGGAAATCAAAAATCAGGCGGTCTTCCCGGCGATGCGCCAGGTAGTGCAACCGCACCCGCAGCATCTGCAGGTGATTTTCATGCCGCCGGATCTGGCGCATTTCGGTATTGCTGATCAGCTCATGCTTGACCAGCGAGTTCCAGCTTTCCCCCAGCCCCAGGCTGCGGGCTATCCACATCACATTCTGCAGGTCACGTAAACCGCCGGGGCTTTCTTTTATATTGGGTTCCAGGTTATAGGCGGTATCGTTAAAACGGGCATGTCGCTGATCCTGCTCGTGCATCTTGGCTTCAAAGAAGGCTTCGATGTCCATGCCATGCTTGATAGTTGACTTGAATATTTTATAGAGGGCCTGGTTGCCGATAAGGTGGCGTGCTTCCAGCATATTGGTTTGTACGGTGATGTCATTGGCGGCTTCAACTGTGCACTCTTTGAGCGTACGTACGCTGTGGCCTACTGCCAGGCCCACATCCCAGAAAATGCCCACCACGGCTTCTATTTGCTGGTTAAGTGAAGATTCAAAGCTGTCCGGCAGGAGGATAAGCAGGTCGACATCGGAGTACGGAAAAAGCTCGCCGCGACCATAACCGCCGACCGCGATGAGGCTGACTTGCGAAGAGAGTGCTGCCTGCTGCCATATTTCGCGTAGCAGGGCGTCGACCATCCGCGACTGCAATTGTAGTAAACGCCTGACGTCGCCCCCAGTCTCGAACTCCGCTTGCAATTCGACCTGCTCGGCTTTCAGGCGCTGACGCCACGCAGGCACCAGCTGCTGAAGCGGCGTTGTTGACTGGCGACCAGCCATGGTTAAACGATACTCGGTACCGCAGGCGTTCCTGCTGAAACCGTCAATACCTCATAGCCTGTTTCCGTCACCAGCACAGTATGTTCCCATTGCGCAGATAGGCTGTGGTCCTTGGTGACGATAGTCCAGCCGTCACCAAGCTGCTTGATGTCGCGCTTGCCGGCATTGATCATGGGTTCAATCGTGAATATCAGGCCAGCTTGCAGTTTAAGTCCTGTGCCGGGCCTGCCGTAATGCAGCACCTGCGGGTCTTCATGGAATTTCTTGCCTATGCCATGACCACAAAATTCACGTACTACACTAAACCCGTTCTTCTCTGCGTAGGTCTGGATGGCAAAGCCTATATCGCCCAGGGTTGCGCCTGGTTTCACTTTTGCGATTCCCAGCCACATGCATTCGTAGGTAATTTCGCACAGGCGTTTTGCCTGGATGGAGGGTTCGCCTACATAGAACATGCGGCTGGTATCACCATGGTAACCATCCTTGATTACCGTAATGTCGAGGTTCACCACATCGCCGTTCTTCAATATCTTTTCGCCGGGCACGCCATGGCATATCTGGTGATTGACCGAGGTGCAAATTGACTTGGGGTAGGGCACATGGCCGGGCGGGGCATAATTAAGCGGTGCGGGAATGGCTTTCTGTACATCGACTATATAGTCATGGCAGAGCTTGTCTAATTGGCCGGTTGTTATGCCGGGCTGTACATGCGGGGTGATAAAATCCAGTACTTCCGACGCCAGTTTGCCGGCGACCCGCATTTTTGCGATATCGAGTTCGTTTTTAATCGTAATTGCCATAATGCATGAAGCCAGTCGTCAATGCGGCATCTGGCTTAGGTTTTCCTTGAGTTCAAATAGGTGCTTATGTTAGCATACTGCACCCGTTTATTAGGAGCCACTCTTGAGAACGCGGGATTAGGTAACGCCTAAGTAATCCACTTTTAATTTAGCTTTAAAAATACATCATGTGCCCCGTACAGGGTGTCCAATAATATTGGATGTTTTTGGGTACATGTGAGCTATAACCCTTACTGGAGACTGTTATGTCTGTAACTATGCGTCAAATGCTGGAAGCCGGAGTTCACTTCGGCCATCAAACCCGTTACTGGAACCCAAAAATGGCACCGTACATTTTCGGTGACCGCAACAAGATTCATATCGTCAATCTTGAAAAAACCCTGCCTATGTTTGAAGATGCGCTGAAATATGTGCGTCAACTGGCATCCAACAAGGGCCGTATCATGTTTGTCGGTACCAAGCGCCAAGCGCGCGATATCGTGAAAGAAGAAGCACAGCGCGCAAATTGCGCATACGTGAACCATCGCTGGCTCGGCGGCATGCTGACCAACTTCAAGACGGTTAAGCAATCCATCAAGCGTCTTAACGACTATGAAGCGATGCTAATCGACGGCTCCATCGAAAAGTTCGGCAAGAAAGAAGCCCTGGGTTACAAGCGCGAAGTTGAGAAGCTCGAGCGCTCCATCGGCGGCATCAAGGAAATGGGCGGCCTGCCTGATGCATTGTTCATCATCGACGTCGGCCATGAAAGCGGTGCCGTGACGGAAGCAGCCAAGCTGGGTATCCCGGTCATCGGCGTAGTCGATACCAACAATCCACCAGACGGCATTGCCTACATCATTCCTGGCAATGATGACTCAAGCCGCGCTATCCGCCTGTATGCACGCGGTATTGCCGATGCTGTGCTGGAAGGCCGCAGCCAGACCATCAGCGAAATCGTGAAATCTGCAAGTGAAGAAGAGTTCGTTGAGGTTGAGGCAGTAGCAGAATAAGGAATTAGGGGTAAACCCTGGGAAAAGGGGCTTCATCGCCCCTTTTTTATATCTGTTAGTTGTATATCGATTAGACGGTGCACCGGTAGCAAGCATTGCGCCGGTTGCCCCCAAGTAAAATTCAAGGAGTTGGAAATGGCTGAAATTACTGCAAGCATGGTGAAAGAATTACGTGAGCGTACCGATGCGCCCATGATGGACTGTAAGAAAGCATTGACCGAAGCTGAAGGCGAAATGACTCGCGCTGAAGAAATCCTGCGCGTGCGTTTCGGCAAGAAAGCCAGCAATGCAGCCGGCCGTGTGGCCGCTGAAGGCACTGTCGGCATCAGCATCGCTGCCGATGGCAAGTCTGGCGCGATGATTGAAGTGAACTCGGAAACCGATTTCTGCGCAAAGAACGATGACTTCCTTAAATTCGTACGCGAACTGGCCGAAGTGGTCGCCGCTAACAATCCAGCCAATATCGAGGCGGTTGCCGCATTGAAGATGGGCAACTCCACAGTGGAAGATGTGCGTACCCAGCTGGTAGGTAAAATCGGTGAAAATATCACGCCGCGCCGCTTCTTGCGCCTGGATGCGCAAGGCAAGCTGGCCAGCTACGTGCATGGCAGCAAGATCGGCGTGCTGGTTGACGTAGTAGGCGGTGATGAGACGCTGGGCAAGGACATTGCCATGCATATCGCCGCAGCCAAGCCAAAGTCACTGGATGCAAGCGGTGTTTCCCCAGAACTGATTGAAGGCGAGCGTCGCGTTGCTATCGAAAAGGCGAAAGAAGCCGGCAAGCCTGATGCCATGCTGGAAAAGATCGCCGAAGGTACTGTGCAGAAATACCTTAAGGAAGTGACTTTGCTGAGCCAGCCTTTTGTCAAGGATGACAAACAAACCATTGAGCAGTTGCTGAAGGCTAAAGGTGCTTCTGTTGCCTCATTCAACATGTTCGTGGTCGGCGAAGGGATTGAAAAGGTTGTGACGGATTTTGCTGCTGAAGTGGCCGCTGCTGCTAAGGTATAAGCTGTATAAACGTCAGTAAGCAGTATTTTTGCAAGAAATTTGATTGCAAAGAAAATGGTAATATTATTGATGTAGTCCCCGAAAACGATGATGTCCAGTTATCATGGCATCATCGTTTTGCACAATGCGTTTGCACATTTAATCAGGAGCAATATGACCGCGCCATCCACTCTGTTATCCGATTCCTTGGCCAAATCAGGCTCGAATACACCGGCGTATAAGCGCATCTTATTAAAGCTCTCTGGTGAATCCCTGATGGGGGACGACAGTTATGGTATCAATCGCGAAACGATCAACCGCATCGTAGGCGAGATCAAGGAAGTCGTTGATCTTGGCGTGCAAGTGGCCATCGTCATCGGCGGCGGTAATATTTTCCGCGGCATAGCGCCTGCTGCTGCAGGTATGGACAGGGCAACTGCAGATTACATGGGCATGCTGGCGACCGTTATGAACGCGCTGGCTTTGCAGGATGCGATGAAGCACGCAGGCCTGGTAAGCCGTGTGCAGTCTGCATTGAATATTGAACAGGTCGCCGAGCCTTATATTCGCGGCAAGGCAATACGGTACCTGGAAGAGGGGCGTGTAGTCATTTTCGGTGCCGGCACCGGCAACCCCTTCTTTACTACCGATACGGCGGCGGCATTACGTGGCATGGAAATGAATGCCGAAATCGTGCTCAAGGCGACTAAAGTCGATGGTATCTACAACGACGACCCAAATAAAAACCCCAATGCGGTGCGCTACACCACCATCTCCTTCGATGAGGCCATCAATAAAAACCTCAAGGTGATGGATGCGACCGCCTTTACCCTTTGCCGCGACCAAAAGTTGCCTATTTCTGTATTCAGCATATTCAAACAAGGCGCACTCAAGCGCGTGGTGATGGGCGAAGACGAGGGCAGCAAAGTATTGCCTTGAATCACTAAGGCGGAATAACGAATGTTGGTAGAACGATTGCCGGGAGAGCAAAATGTTGGATGATGTAAAAAAAACCGCAGAGCAGCGCATGCAGAAGTCACTGGAAGCCTTGCGCAACGACCTGGGCAAAGTGCGTACGGGCCGTGCCCATACCGGCCTGCTCGACCACGTGATGGTGGAGTACTACGGTTCCATGGTAGCCGTTAACCAGGTGGCTAACGTAACGCTGGGCGATGCCCGTACCATCAATGTACAGCCTTATGAAAAAAGCATGATAGGCAAAGTGGAAAAAGCCATCCGCGACGGCGACCTCGGCCTCAATCCCGCTACCAATGGCGACCTGATTCGTGTACCCATGCCCATGCTGACGGAAGAGCGCCGCCGCGACCTCATAAAAGTAGTACGTGGCGAAGCCGAGAATGCAAAAGTATCCGTACGTAATGTCCGCCGCGATGCCAACGATAGCCTCAAGAAGCTCTTGAAAGACAAGGAGATCAGTGAGGACGACGAACGCCGTATGCAGGATGAAGTGCAGAAGCTGACGGATCGGAATGTGGCGGAGATCGACAAGATGCTGCAGACCAAAGAAACCGACCTGATGGCGGTTTAATCCTTCAATGATGCCTTCCTTATCGATAAATAGCAGCAATAGCCTGGAGCGTTGATTGGCACTCTTCTCCAGTTCCACTCAAGCCATTCCACAATCGGGTGAAATACCCCAGCATATTGCCGTCATTATGGACGGCAATGGCCGCTGGGCAAGAAAGCGCTTCCTGCCGCGTGTGGCAGGACATAAGCGTGGCGTTGAAACGGTGCGTGAGATGGTCACGCAGTGTGCCACGCTAGGTGTTGGCTACCTGACTATGTTTGCATTCAGCAGCGAAAACTGGCGGCGCCCTGAAGAGGAGGTCAGTTTCCTGATGGGGCTTTTCATGGAGGCCCTCAGGCGCGAGGTGGGCACACTCCACAAGAACAATATACGTCTTATCCTGATTGGTGACCGTTCACGTTTCGACGATGCCCTGTGTGCACAAATCCGGGATGCCGAAGACCTCACCGCGAAAAATACCGGCCTGACGCTCACCATTGCAGCTAATTACGGCGGCCGCTGGGATATCCTGCAAGCAATGAATGCGATGCATCTTGCTAAGCCGGAGCTTGCTGGGCGATATACCGAAGACGACCTTACCGGTTATCTTGCTATGCAGTACGCGCCGGAGCCGGATTTGTTCATCCGCACCGGCGGTGAAAAGCGCATCAGCAATTTCCTGCTATGGCAGTTAGCCTATAGCGAATTCTATTTTACTGATACGCTATGGCCTGATTTCGACCAGTCCGCTTTTCAACTGGCCATCCAATCGTATCAGCAGCGTGAGCGCCGGTTCGGCCGTACCAGCGAACAACTGGCCCAAACCTAGCAATGCCTACCTCTTTATACTGAACGATCCCATGCTTAAAACCCGCGCCATTACCGCTGCTGTTCTCGTGCCTGTGTTCCTGGCAGCATTATTTTTGTTGCCGGACATCGTTTGGGCCATTCTGTCGCTGGTGATCATGGTGATGGGAACATGGGAGTGGGCAGGCTTGATGGGGACTAGCGCGGTACGCAAGAAAAGTTACACAGCGTTAACCCTCTTCACAGGGATTGCCCTGCTGGCACTCCTAGAATTCGGCCAAACGCAGCCTATGGAGTATGCGCTATTCTGGGGGATGCTTGCTTCTGTCTTTTTCTGGCTGGCACTAGCGCCTATCTGGCTGACTACACGTTTCCCCATTAAAAATTTCTGGTTGATGGCCATCATCGGCTGGCTGGTATTGATGCCGACATGGTTTGCCCTGCTGGCGCTCAAGATCTCACCGTTGCTTGCCCTGGTTGATCTGCAAGGCACAGGTTCCTATCTGCTGCTGGGCATTATCGCAGTAGTATGGGTCGCTGACAGTGCGGCGTATTTCTTTGGGAAACGATTCGGGAAACATAAGCTGGCGCCACGCATCAGTCCTGGCAAGACCTGGGAAGGAGTGCTGGGCGCCTGGCTGGCAGTCAGTATCTACGGCGCGATCCTCTGCACCTTTTTGCACATGAATTACTGGCTGATCGTTGCATTATGGGGAGTCACCGTGCTCAGTATTATGGGCGACCTGCTGGAATCCATGATCAAGCGCCATGCCGGAGTTAAGGACAGCGGCCAGTTGCTGCCTGGCCATGGCGGAATCCTTGACCGGATTGACGGTTTAACCTCAAGCCTGCCATTGGCCGCTTTCTTTATATATTTCCCTATCTATTACAGGGTCTGGTCAGATTATGTCCCTGCTTGAAGCGCCGGTCCCTGACAGTCAGGGCAGCAGATCAATACAGAACATCACCATCCTGGGTGCAACCGGCACCATAGGGCTGCATACACTGGACGTCATCGACCGCCATCCTGACCGTTTCCACGCCTACGCCCTGACAGCCAACAGCAAGGCGGATGAACTGTTTTCCCTCTGTAAAAAATTTGAACCTGAGTTTGCCGTATTGCTGGATGCCGATGCGGCTGAAAAATTGCGCATTCAACTCAAGTCGGCAGGTAGCGCTACGCAAGTATTGTTCGGCATGGCGGCATTGGAGCAAGTGTCGTCCGACCCTGCAGTCGATGCGGTAATGGCCGCCATTGTTGGCGCTGCCGGGCTCAAGCCGGCCATGGCGGCGGCACATGCTGGCAAGAAGATATTGTTGGCGAACAAGGAAACGTTGGTCATGGCCGGCAGCCTCTTTATGCAGGCCGTGAAAGAGGGCGGGGCGACCTTGCTGCCTATCGACAGTGAGCACAATGCCATTTTCCAGGTAATGCCCATGCAAAAAACGCAAACGCTGGCGGGCAGTGGGATTCGCAAGATTCTCCTAACCGCGTCCGGCGGGCCTTTCCGTACATCAAGCAGTGCCGATCTGGAGATGGTCACTACAAAACAGGCGCTTAATCATCCGAAATGGGTGATGGGACCGAAAATAACCATCGATTCCGCCACGCTGATGAACAAGGGGCTTGAAGTCATAGAAGCACACTGGTTATTCAATGCTGCACCCGAGCAGATCGAGGTAGTGGTGCACCCGCAGAGTGTCATCCACTCCATGGTGGAGTACGTGGATGGTTCTGTGCTGGCCCAGCTGGGCAACCCCGATATGCGGACACCTATTGCCTATGCACTCGGTTATCCAGATCGCCTGGAAAGCGGCGTCAGTTCGCTGGACTTATTCAGCATCGCCAGGCTCGATTTCGAGAAGCCGGATATTGCACGATTCCCCTGCCTGCGCCTGGCGTTCGATGCCTTGCAACGTGGAGGTACAGCGCCAGCCGTCCTGAATGCCGCCAATGAGATTGCGGTACAGGCGTTCCTGGAGGAGAAAATCAGGTTCATGGAGATTCCGGCGTTGATTGAAAGTGTATTGGCCGATGTGACAGTGGAGCCTGTTACGGAATTACATAGCGTGATCGCAGCGGATGAAGCTGCACGCCATGCGGCTTCTGCCTGGCTGAACTCCCCAGAGTTGGTGGCTAACTGATGTTGACCATCGTTGCATTCCTGGTGACGCTGGGCGTACTGGTTACGGTGCATGAATACGGCCATTTCCAGATGGCGCGCTGGTGCGGCGTAAAGGTGTTGCGGTTTTCGGTCGGCTTCGGTAAGCCACTTTTCACCAGGAGATTCGGTAAGGACCAGACCGAGTTTGTACTGGCAGCCTTGCCGCTTGGCGGTTATGTCAAGATGCTGGATGAGCGGGAGCTTGAGGATGGCAAGGATTCGGCTTCGATAAAGCAGGAAGATTTGCCGCGCGCTTTTAACCGTCAACCGGTCTGGAAACGCATGGCAATCGTGATTGCAGGCCCCGCCTCCAATCTTATCCTGGCTATCTTTTTGTACTGGCTCCTGTTTATCAGCGGTGTCATGGGCATGCGGCCTATCCTGGGGACAGTAGAGCCAAACTCTCCGGCTGCCCACGCCAGCTTAAAAAGCGGTAGCAGCATCACCAGCGTTGCGGGTATCCCGGTGACCACCTGGCAAGACGTACGCTGGGAAGTGCTGCAGCAAACCATCAAGGCGTCATCCGTTGAAGTCGAGACTCTCAGTGACGCAAATGAAGTACATCTGCACCAACTGGAGCTTAGCAGCATAGGCAAGGACGATTTTGAAACGGATTTCCTGGCAAAACTCGGCTTAACGCCGTACCAGCCTGAAGTGCCGGCGAAAATAGGTGAAATCATCGCCTCCGGCGCGGCTGACAAAGCCGGCCTGAAAGCCGGGGACTCGATACTGTCCGTGAATGGGTCTCCGGTGACTACCTGGGAAGAGCTTGTAAGCACGGTACGCAAAAATCCAGGCAAACAGCTTGAGCTTAAAATCCAGCGCGGCGGTGCGACATCGAGTGTGGCCATTACACCAGACAGTGCAATAGAGAACGGAAAAGCTATCGGCCGTATAGGCGCTGCTTACCACATGGAGAAAAGTGAGCTTGACCGGATTTTGGTCGAAGTTAAATACTCGCCTTTATTGTCTATCGAAAAAGCCGCGAGGAAAACATGGGATACGTCTATTTTTAGCTTGAAAATGATGGGGAGCATGATTACCGGGCAGGTTTCATGGCGCGGCATGAGCGGGCCAGTCACCATCGCCAGTTATGCCGGGCAAACTGCCCATATCGGCTGGAAGGCGTTTATCGGCTTCCTGGCATTGGTGAGTATCAGTCTTGGGATACTCAATTTGCTGCCTATTCCGGTATTAGATGGCGGCCATTTGTTGTATTATGTCGTTGAAATTTTAAAGGGGAGCCCGGTTTCCGATAGGGTCATGGAAATTGGACAACGTGTCGGTATGGCATTGCTCGGGTTGCTGATGACCTGCGCCTTATACAACGATTTCAATCGATTAATAACAGGCTGAGCCTAATGATTTTTAAGATTAACCTGAGTGTCTATCTCAGGCGCACCGTGCTGATGTTAATCACCGTTTTCGCTGGTTCTTTCACAAGCTCGGTGATGGCAATGGAGCCGTTTGTCGTCAAGGATATCCGTGTAGAAGGCCTGCAGCGCACGGAAGCCGGCACCATATTCAATTACCTGCCAGTCAAAGTCGGCGATACCATGGACGATGAAAAGGCCACCCAGGCTATCAAATCCCTGTATGGCACCGGCTTTTTCAAGGATGTACGTATCGAGGCCGAGCAGAATGTGCTGGTCGTCACCTTGCAGGAACGTGCAGCCATCGCACAGATCAATTTCAGCGGCAATAAATCCTTTCCCAGCGACAAGATGAAAGAAGGCCTGAAACAGATAGGCCTGGCCGAAGGCCTTATTTTTGATAAATCCATGCTGGACAGGGCAGAGCAGGAAGTCAAACGCCAGTATTTATCCCAGGGTAAATACGGTGCCAGCGTTAAAACCTCGGTCAGCCCGCTGGAGCGTAATCGTGTCGCCATTCGCTTCGATATCGAAGAAGGGGCCATTTCCAAGATCCGCAATATCAATATCGTCGGCAACCAGGCCTATACATCGCAACAGCTGCGTGACCAGTTCAAGCTGACCACGCCTGACTGGATGACCTGGTGGAGCAAGAACGACCAGTACTCCAAACAGAAGCTGACGGCCGATCTCGAGGCATTGAAGTCTTTCTACATGAACCAGGGTTACCTGGAATTCAATATCGATTCGACCCAGGTCTCCATCACTCCGGATAAGCGCGATATCTACATCACCGTGAACATTACCGAGGGCGAGAAATACATGGTCACCGATGTCAAGGTGGCCGGCGATACGATTATCCCTGAGGACGAAGTGCGTAAACTGATCACCATGAATGCCGGCGAAGTATTCAGTCGCCAGAAGATCACGGAATCCAGCAAGGCGATCGGTGACAAGCTCGGCAATGACGGCTATGCATTCTCCAATGTAAACGCTGTGCCGGAGGTCGATAAGGACAAGCACACGGTCGCATTCACATTCATGGTGGATCCGGGCCGTCGTGTCTACATACGGCGTATCAACCTGACAGGCAATACCCGCACGCGCGACGAAGTACTGCGACGTGAAATGCGGCAGATGGAGTCTGCATGGTATGGCGCGGATAAGATCGCACGTTCCAAGCAGCGCCTAGAGCGCCTGCAATTCTTCTCCGACGTCAACGTAGAGACACCGGCTGTGCCTGGTACCACTGACCAGGTCGACCTGAATGTCAACGTAACGGAAAAATCCACCGGCAGTATTATGTTCGGTGCTGGCTTGTCCAGCGCGGAAGGCGTGGTATTGGGTGTGACGGTGAACCAGAACAACTTCCTGGGGACGGGTAACCGCGTGGCGGCACAAGTCAATACTGGCCGCATCAACACCATCTACTCGCTGTCCTATACCGATCCTTACTTCACGCCGGACGGCATCAGCCGAGGCTTTAACGTCTATCGCCGCGACGTGGACACATCGTATCTGAATACCGGCTCCTATAAGACGTCGTCCTATGGGGTCGGCGTGAACTTCGGTATGCCGCTGAACGAGCGGGATGCCGTCAACGCAGGTTTAACCTTCGATTACACCTCGGTGGACCTGCAGTCGGACAGTCCTGCCAGGTACAAACTCTACTGCGGAAGTGCGAATACCCTGGGCTGCGAGAACACGTCCCTGATGCTGAACCTGGGTTGGACGCATGATACCCGCGACAACGTGCTGTTCCCCAACAATGGCGTGTTGCAAAGAGCGACTGCAGAAATCGGCTTGCCGGGGCTGGATCTGCAGTATTACAAACTGGAGTTTAAGAACTCCTGGTACAAGGAGTTGAATAAGACCTTTACCTTCATGCTCAATGGTGAAATCGGCTACGGCGACACCTACGGAAGTAAAGATTACCCATTCTTCAAGAATTTCTATGTCGGTGGTGTAAACTCTGTTCGTGGCTATCAGACAAGTGCAATCGGTCCTCGTGACATCGACCCGACTTCGGGCAATGATTTCGCAGTCGGCGGTACTAAACGACTGCTCGGAAATGCGGAGTTGTACTTTCCTATACCTGGCCTGAAAGATAATAAACAATTGCGTCTGAGTACCTTCTTTGATGCCGGGTCTGTATACGCGGCCAATGACTCCATCAATGCGGAAGATTTACGCTATTCCACCGGCCTCGGTATTAGCTGGTATTCGCCGTTTGGGCCTATCAAGCTAGTGTTGGCCAAGGCACTGAATCCTAAAGACGAAGTCAGGAATGGAATACAGTATAAAGATAGGACACAAATACTGCAGTTCCAACTTGGGTCACAATTTTAATTTAGATGTTTGTCAGGAGATATGAATTGAATAAATTATTGAAAAGCTTATTTGTAGGTAGTCTGCTGGTCGGTGCTATGAGCGCAAATGCCGAGACCAAGATCGGTTATGTGGTCATGGACCGTATCCTGCAGGAAGCGCCACAGGTCATCGAGATCAACAAGAAGCTCGAAAAAGAGATCATCCCGCGCCGCCAGGAACTGGAAAGACTGGCCAAACAGATCAAGGATGCCGAAGCTTCGCTTGAGAAAGATGGCCTGACCATCGCCGAAGCGGACCGTCGCAATAAGGAACGTGATATCTCGAACTCGAAACTGGAATTCCAGCGCAAGCAACGTGAATTCAATGAAGACCTGAACCTGCGCAAGAATGATGAGTTCAAGGCGTTTGAAGACCGCATCAATAAAGCAGTGACATCGATTGCGGGTGCAGAAAGCTACGATCTCGTATTGTTCGGGCCAGTGGGTTTCTACAGCCCTAAGGTTGATATCACCGATAAGGTATTAAAAGCATTGGGTAAGAAATAAGTAAGCGGTTAAGCCTGAGCGATTTATAGACGGATGAGTGTACTATTTTCCTTACAGGAAATTGTATCCAGGCTAGGTGGTGAGCTCGTTCGCGGCAATGATACCGCCATTTCCAGGGTGTCATCCCTGGCCAATGCCCAAGCCGGACATATCAGCTTCATCACCGACTCCAAGTATTTGTCACTGCTAAGCGGTACGCGGGCGAGCGCCGTTATCCTTGCCGATGCTTACCGCGATAATACAGACCTGCCGAGCATCGTAACGGACAATCCCTATGCCTATTTTGCCAAGGTTTCGGAGTTGCTTAATCCAAGACCTGTAATCCTAAAGGGAATGGCGGATAGTGCGGTGATTGATCCATCGGCACACATCCCGGATTCCTGTACTGTGATGGCGAACAGCGTGATCGGCAAGAATGTCCACCTGGGTGAGAATGTTGTAATAGGCGCGGGCTGCATGCTGTTGGATGGAGTGGCGATTGGCGCAGATACGACCCTGGAAAGCAATGTCGTTGTTTATCATGACTGCGTAATAGGCAATCGATGCACGATAGCCGCTGGCACGGTGATCGGTGCGGACGGATTTGGATTTGCCAACGATAATGGCCGCTGGGTACGGATTCCCCAGGTCGGCCGTGTGCTGGTAGGTGACGATGTCTCCATCGGCGCCAACACCGCCATTGATCGAGGCGCGCTCGATGACACGATCATCGAGGAAGGCGTCAAGCTGGACAACCTGATACAGATCGGCCATAACTGCCGCATAGGCGCGCACACCGTGATTGCCGGATGTGTGGGCATTGCCGGCAGCGCAGTGGTCGGCAAGCACTGCAGGATTGGTGGCGCAGCCATGATACTGGGGCATCTTGAGATTGCAGACGGTGTCACCGTCTCACCGGGCACCATGATTACGCGCTCATTGAGTAAAGCGGATACCTATACAGCCCTGATGCCATTCCAGACACATGAAGACTGGCTTAAAACCGCAGTGAATGTGCGTCGTTTGACCGATTTATCCGAGCGTGTCAAAACCCTGGAAAAAATGTTGGAAAAAGCACTGGGCGCCTTGCCGTCAAAAGAACATAACAGACTAGAGAATTGAGACAAGCATGAGTGATGCATCGACCAGCATGGATATCCATGAAATACTGAACTACCTGCCGCACCGCTATCCATTCCTGCTGGTCGACCGGGTGCTCTCACTTGAACTCGGTAAAGAGATCGTGGCGGTGAAAAACGTCAGCATGAACGAACCTTATTTCCCCGGCCATTTTTCCTACCACCCCGTCATGCCGGGGGTATTGATCGTTGAGGCGATGGCGCAGGCAGCAGCCATCCTGTCATTCAAGACTATGGATACCAAACCCAATGATGAGTCGGTATATTATTTCGCCGGCATAGACAGCGCACGTTTCAAAAAGCCCGTATCGCCCGGCGACCAGCTGATTTTGAAAGTGAAGATAGACCGCATCCTGCGTGGCATCTGGAAATACTCCGGCCAGGCCCTGGTGGATGACGTAGTCGTGGCGGAAGCCGAAATGATGTGTATCCTTAAAGCGATCGATAAAGAATAAGTAATGACGCAACCTCGTATTCACCCGACTGCCATCGTCGATGCAAGAGCCCAGTTAGATTCCAGCGTTGAAATCGGTGCCTATTCCATTATCGGCGGTGACGTAAGCATCGCCGGCGGCACCCGGATCGGTTCGCATGTCGTCATTAACGGCCATACCGCCATCGGCAGGGATAACCAGATATTCCAGTTCTCATCCCTGGGTGAAGCGCCACAAGACAAGAAATACGCAGGGGAACCTACCCGCCTGGAGATCGGTAACAGCAATACCATCCGTGAATTCTGCACGTTCAACCGCGGTACCGTGCAGGACAAAGGCGTGACCAGCATAGGCGACAACAACTGGGTGATGGCATACGTGCACATCGCACACGACTGCAATGTCGGCAACCATACCATCCTGGCGAATAATTCGTCCCTGGCCGGGCATGTGGATATGCATGACCATGCAATCCTGGGCGGATTTACACTGGTGCACCAGTTCTGCAAAATCGGGGCGCATGTGATTACGGCGGTCAATACGGTAGTGTTCAAGGACATCCCGCCGTACGTGACTGCGGCAGGGTATGACGCCAAGCCGCACGGCATCAACTCCGAAGGCCTTAAACGCCGTGGGTTTTCAACAGACGCCATCCTCAACATCAAGCGCGCTTATAAGACCCTCTACCGTAAAAGCCTGACTCTGGATGAAGCCAAGCTCGAGCTTGGCAAGCAACTTGCTGACTGCCCTGAGCTATCTGTTTTACTGGAATTCCTGAATAATTCAACCCGCGGCATCGTTCGCTAGGATACTGAAAGCATGCCCACCATCGGCATCATAGCCGGAGAAGCGTCCGGCGATTTACTCGGCAGCCACCTTATCCGTGCCTTGAAAAAGCACAGGCCTGATCTCCAGTTCGTCGGCATCGCCGGCCCCAAAATGATAGGCGAGGGCGCCATATCGCTATTCCCCATGGAGCGCCTGTCGGTGCGCGGCTATGTCGAGGTGCTCAGGCACTTGCCAGGACTGCTCAGCATACGCAAGCAGCTCATCCGCCATTTCGTCGCCAACCCTCCTGATGTGTTTATCGGCATCGATGCGCCCGATTTCAATTTTGTGGTGGAGCGCAAACTGAAGTGCAAGGGCATCAAGACCATCCACTATGTCAGTCCCTCGATATGGGCGTGGCGTAAAGGCCGGATCGGTAAAATACGCCGCGCAGTTTCCCACATACTGGCCTTGTTTCCTTTCGAGCCTTCGATATACCAGCAGGCGAATGTCCCCGTTACCTACGTCGGCCATCCATTAGCCGATATATTGCCGTTGCAGCCGGATAGCGCTGCCGCGCGTGATAATTTAAAGCTGAAGTCGGACAAGTTGATCGTCGCCATGTTGCCGGGAAGCCGGCAGAGCGAAGTCAGGCAACTGGCCGATTTATTCGTTAAAACGGCCAAGAAGATAGTCGAGACCCAGCCTGAAGTGCAGTTCCTGGTGCCGTTGATTACGCGCGAAACACGCGATATTTTCGAGCAGGCAATTTATGCCAACCAGGATCACACGTTGAATGAGAACGGCGACAGCGAGGCACCACTGCCTATCCAGATATTATTCGGCCATGCCCATATGGCCATGGAAGCTGCCGATGTCGTGATAGTGGCGTCCGGTACTGCGACCCTGGAAGCAGCTTTGCTGAAAAAACCCATGGTGATAACCTACCGCATGCCATGGCTCAGCTGGCAGATATTGAAGCGCATGAATTACCTGCCGTACGTGGGGTTGCCGAATGTCCTAGCAAACCGTTTTGTCGTACCTGAGCTATTGCAAAAGGACGCCACGCCTGAGAAGCTGTCAGAAGCTACCCTGGCAATGGCGAGCGACAAGGCCTTGCTTGCAGACATCCGCCAGGAATTTACGCGTATCCATGAATCGCTGCGCCAGAATACCGATGAAAAAGCAGCCCAGGTCATATTGTCTTATCTGCCTGGGTAAACCTAACTTCAAGGATAAACTTATCTTCAAGGGTAAAAAATGGATGCTGACGATGCATTGCTAATCTGCGGGGTTGATGAGGCTGGACGTGGCCCCCTCGCCGGCGCCGTGTATGCCGCCGCAGTCATCCTGCACCCATCCAGGCAAATCAAGGGCCTGGCAGACTCCAAGACACTATCCGAAAAGAAACGCGACAGCCTGGCTTTGCAGATCAGGGAACATGCGCTTTCCTGGTGTGTGGCAAGCAGTAGCGTGGAGGAGATCGACGCCATCAATATCCTGCAGGCGAGCCTGCTTGCCATGAAGCGCGCGGTGGAAGGCCTGCATATCCTGCCGCACCAGGTGCTGGTCGATGGCCTGCATTGCCCAAAAATCAGTATTTTCTCGCAGGCCATCGTCAAGGGAGACAGCAAAGTCCAGTCGATTGCCGCAGCTTCCATACTTGCGAAAACAGCGCGCGATGCAGACCTATACCAACTGGATAAGTTGTACCCGCAATACGGGTTTGCCAGGCACAAAGGGTATCCCACGCAGGATCATCTCGAGAGGCTCAACGCACATGGCGTATCGCCTGTGCACAGGCTGAGTTACGCGCCGGTTAAACGCCTGATCGTCAAGGTTGACGCTTCCGGCAGCTCGCTGGATTAAACTAAAGCTAAGCCAGCAGCAAGAATACGCTGGGTTGTTTATGCAGGTCTGGCAATTCCGATTGTTTCCATTCCGCTACCGTCTTGCTGATCACCAGTTCGCTCGCCAGGCTAACATTCCTGGCCACACATAATCGGGTGGCAGGATTGCAATTGCTGAGGATGTCTTCCAGCAGGTGCTGGTTGCGGTATGGCGTTTCAATGAATATCTGCGTTTCGTTAAGGCGTTGTGAAGTCTTTTCCAGCTCTTTCAATGCCTGCACGCGTGCGGCTTTGTCGCTGGGAATGTAGCCAAGGAAGGTAAATCGCTGGCCGTTGAACCCGGAGGCCATGAGTCCAAGCAGGATGGAGGAGGGGCCGATAAGTGCGGCCACGCGTATGCCCTTGCGATGCGCCAGTGCCGCCAGCTTTGCGCCGGGGTCGGCTATGCCGGGGCAGCCTGCATCCGACATCAGGCCTACGTCCTTGCCTGCCAGCAGGGGTGCGAGCAGAGCCGGGATTTCTTTTTCCGTGGTGTGTTCGTTCAATACCAGGATGGTCAGTTCGCGTATCGGCTTGGCGGTTTTGACTGCACTCAGGAAATGCCGTGCCGTTTTTTCCGTCTCGACGATGAAAGTATCCAGGCCCTGTATCAGCCTGATAACATCGGCCGGCAAGGCCCTGGCGATATTGTCATCGCCAAGGGTGACCGGCACCATGTACAGCGTTGCCGCATGGCTTGCCACTAGTATTTGACCTGTACGCGATACGTGAGCACGGTCTTGCCATCAGCAGGGACTTCCACTTTCCACGCTGCAGTATTGCTGGCCGCTTTTGTGCTGGCCTGGCTTTCCTTGATGATTTTCCAGTCTGCGGGGATCGGTTCCAGCACGTTGACCGTCACGCGTTCTTTCTTCGCATTTTTGATCACGATCTCGTAGGCGCTCTCGAATACGCTATTGCCCTTGGCAGGATTGGGCAGCTTTTTGAAGTCCGTCTGCTTCTTGTCTGCCGTCACATCGAATGCCTCGCCTAGCTTGAGCCTGACGGTTTCATTCCTGGGGGTATGGTCGATGCTGTCCTCCCCGACAAACTGGGCGTTGCCTGCACTGTCTTTCTTATACACCCGCATGATGCCCTTCGGCAGCGGCATACCGAGTTTGGCGGCTTCCTTGTTATCGAATTCAACAAATACGCCGACTTTCATTTTTTGCCCGATATCGCCATAGCTGGACTGGTAGTAATAATCCGCGCCGCGTAACACCAGGTCTTTACGTGCCGGTACCCCGCTGGCGGACAACAGGGCTACCTGCTTGGTCTGGTTCTCAGCGATGGTGGTGGGGCGATCCAGCGTGTAAAGATGGTATTCCAACAAGCCTTCTTCGGCCATGGGGGCAGCAGCTTCTGCCATCATGCTTTTCCTGACCCGCATATCCTGCAACGCGTTCACCTGATCTTCACGCACACGGTTAACATCGCCGGCCACGAGCTGCAACCGGGCATTTCGGTAACTTGCACCGCTGGTATTCGACAGCGTCACCCAGCCGGACAGGTCGATTTTGTCTTCCGCAGCATTCAGTTCAGCTACGTAATCGGCTTTCCAGCCCAGGCCGCCGGTCAGGTAACTAAGCTCTACGGTTTGATCGGCAGTGGCCTTGCTCTGCAGCTGGACCACCAGGGTAGGCCGGTCACGCAGGTTTTCCGGCACATCGTCGTACACAATACGGCCGGGAATCCCGGTTTCAATGCGGTTGCCTATCTTCATCACGACGCCATTATTGGCCGATAGCACTACCGCCTGCTCCGAGCTTTCTGCACCGGTTGCCGGATTGGTCTTGACCACGGTAACCGTTTTGCCGACGTATTTTTCCAGCAGCTTTTCAGGGGTTAACAAATCGAAGTCGAAATTCTGTTCCAGCACTGACAGGCTGCCGGGTGCCGATAGACTGCGCAGCAACGCAGTCTCAGGGCGTATTTGTGCACTGACGTCGCGGATAGCCAGGCTGTTGATGCCGGATTTCAGCCGGATTTTGCGCTGGTCTTTCACCAGGGCCAGGTCGCCGTTGTAGATGGTGACGGCAACGTCCTGCTGGTCCTGCAGGGTACTGCGGGTTTCATCTAAGGTTTTATTCAGGTCGGCAGCAATGCTGGCGCTGGCGAATATGGAAAGCAGGATGGTAGCAAGGATGCGGCGTTTGAACATATGAGTAACTCCCTTTGTGGTGGCAGGTAATTCGATTGGCGATCAAGCAGGTGCTTGAGCGTAAAGGCACGAAACATGGCACTAAATAATGTGCACGCCTTCGTTTTGCAGCATGGTCACCAGGCGTATGAGTGGCAATCCTATCAATGCGTTCGGGTCGGAACCCGTCATCGAGGCGATCAGGGCGATGCCCAGGCCTTCTGATTTGGCGCTACCGGCGCAGTTATAGGGCTGTTCTATGCGCAGGTAATTCTCTATCTGGGCATCACTCACGTTGCGAAACTCTACCTGGTAAGGCACGTTATCCACCTGTATGGAACCTGAGGTGGCATTCAAAAGACACAATGCGCTATGGAAAGTGACGCTACGACCGCGCATTCTTTGCAACTGGGCCACTGCATTGTCGTGGCTCATCGGTTTCCCGAGTTGAACGCCATCAAGCGTAGCCACCTGGTCGCAGCCTATGATCAATGCATGGGGATGCAATGCCGCAACGGCTCGGGCTTTCAGTTGTGCAAGTCGTAATGCGGTTGCTTGGGGAGCTTCGCTTGGAAGTGCCGTTTCATCGATATCCGGGGATACTACCGTAAATGCGAGATTCAGCCGTGACAGCAATTCCCGCCGGTAAGGAGAAGAAGAGGCGAGGATGAGTTCATGTTGTGTCATAGGTTGCTGAGGTGGGTGCCTGGCTAAATTGAAAAAGCCGGCAGAGAGATATCCTACTGCCGGCTTCTGTTTCGGTTAACTGCACATGCGCAATTACTCCGGCTGGATTTCCAGTAACGATTCGTCCGGGGTAACCGTATCGCCCTTTTTCACGTGCACGGCAATGACAACGCCTGTAATCGGCGCCTGTATCTCATTTTCCATCTTCATTGCTTCGATCACCAGCACAGCGTCACCCGCAGTCACTTTGTCGCCGGCTTTTACCTTCACATCCACGATGCTACCCGGCATGGCAGTGGTGACGCAGCCTTCATGGGAAGGGCGTGGGCGGCCGCTGGCGGTATTGCCGCTGCTGCTGGATTTTTTCTTTTCCCCACCTTTGCCGCGTGATACTTCAATTTCGTTCAGGGTTTCCACCACGACTTCTTCAGCCACACCATCTACCGATACGTAGAATGGGCGTTGTTCCTCTCCGCGGTGACCGCTTCCGGTCAGCTTGATATGGAACGTCTCGCCGTGCAGGGTCACATTGAATTCATTGGCTGCATAACGTGGCGTGCTCGCCGTGACCGCTTCTTTTGCCAATAGCGGGTCTGGCTTGAGCGTGCCTGCGTTGCGCTCCTGCAGGAAGGTTTTTGCCAGGTCAGGGAACATGGCGAAGGTCAGGATATCCTCTTCCGATTTGGCTAAACCCTCGGAATCGAGCTTTAACTTCTCCATCTCGTCTTCCAGCAGGTCGGCTGGACGGCATTCGATCACTTCGGCATCCCCAACCGCCAGGTTCTTGATGTCGGCGTCCACAGGCGCCGGCGCCTGGCCGTACTGGCCGAGGAAGTAGTTCTTGACTTCATTGGTGATGGATTTGTAACGCGCACCCGTCATTACGTTAAGGACGGCTTGCGTACCGACGATTTGAGAGGTTGGTGTGACAAGTGGTGGGTATCCCAGGTCTTTGCGGACACGTGGAATTTCAGCCAGCACCTCATCCATGCGGTTAAGCGCACCTTGCTCTTTAAGCTGGTTGGACAGGTTGGAAATCATGCCGCCCGGCACCTGGTTGACCAAGACACGCGTATCGACCCCCGTGAAGTCGCTCTCGAACTGCCAGTATTTCTTGCGGACCTCGCGGAAATAGGCAGCCACTTCCTGCAGCTTGCCTAAATCCAGCCCGGTATCGAATTCCGTGCCTTGCAGCGATGCAACGATACTTTCCGTACTCGGCAGGCTGGCACCTTCGCCGAACGGCGAAATCACGCCATCGACGATGGCCACGCCATTGTCCACCGCACGCAATATGGACATGCTGGCCAATCCCGAAGTCGCGTGGGGATGCAGGTGGATAGGCAGGCTGGTTGCCTCGCGCAGGGCTTTAACTAAATCGCCCGCCACCTGGGGCGTTAACAGGCTTGCCATGTCTTTAATCGCAATGGTGTCGCAACCGAAGGACTCCAGTTCCTTGGCCAACGCTACAAAGTAGGGGATGCCATGTACCGGGCTGGTGGTGTAGCTGATGGTGCCTTCGGCATGCTTGCCCACTTTCTTGACGGATTCAATCGAAGTGCGCAGGTTACGCAGGTCGTTCATGGCATCGAAAATGCGGAACACATCCACGCCGTTGTCGGCAGATTTCTTGACAAACGCCCGTACGACATCGTCAGAGTAGTGGCGATACCCGAGCAGGTTCTGACCGCGTAGCAGCATCTGGATGCGGCTATTCGGTAATGCTTTACGCAGCTTTTTCAGGCGCTCCCAAGGGTCTTCTTTCAGGTAACGCACACAGGCATCGAATGTGGCGCCGCCCCATGCTTCCAGCGACCAGAAGTTGATATCGTCCAGCTTGCTGCAGATGGGCAGCATATCGTCTGTGCGCATGCGCGTAGCAATCACAGATTGGTGACCATCTCTTAAAACCATTTCAGAAACAAATACTTTTGCCATTTTTTTAATTTATCGCTTTAATGTTAATTAAAATTAAATGCCTTCGTGTGCTGCTATCGCCGCCGATATGGCAGCGGCGATCAGCTCACGTGGAAATTCAGTAGCATAGTTGATCAGTTCGGGATGCGATTCGACAAAACTGGTGTCGAACTCGCCGCTCCTGAAATCGGGGTGCTTAAGGATTTCCTGGTAATAGGGAATCGTCGTTTTCACGCCGTATACCACCATATCATTCAGGGCACGCCGGCCACGCTCGATAACGCTTTCCCAGGTCAATGCCCAAACCGTGAGCTTGGCGCACATGGAGTCATAATAAGGCGGGATCATATAGCCGCTGTACATCGCCGCATCCATGCGCACGCCAGGGCCGCCGGGCGCGTAGTAGCGTGTGATCTTGCCGAAGCTCGGCAGGAAATCGTTCTTTGGATCTTCTGCGTTGATGCGGAATTCCATGGCGAAACCGCGGTAGTGCACATCGGACTGCTTATATTGCAGCGGCTTGCCGTCGGCGATGCGTATCTGTTCCTGCACGATATCGATGCCGGTGATCTGTTCGGTGACCGTATGCTCGACCTGCAGGCGGGTATTCATTTCCATGAAGTAGAAGGTGTTATCGGAATCCAGCAGGAACTCGACAGTGCCGGCATTCTCATACCCGACCGCTTTGGCGGCCTTCACGGCCAACCCGCCGATATATTCACGCTGCGCTTTGCTCAACTGCGGCGAAGGGGCGATCTCGATCAGCTTCTGGTTGCGGCGCTGGATGGAACAATCGCGTTCAAACAGGTGGATGACATTGCCCTGGCTGTCGCCCAGTATCTGCACTTCGATATGGCGTGGATTGACCACGCATTTTTCCAGGAACACTTCCGGCTTGCCGAATGCCTTACTAGCTTCCGAAATGACGCGGTCGTAATTGCCCAGCAGGTCCTTTTCGTCGTTGCAGCGGCGTATGCCGCGTCCGCCGCCGCCATTAGTGGCCTTGAGCATGACCGGGTAGCCTATCTTTTTGGCAAGCGTTACGGCTTCTTCCAGGTTGGCAAGGTTGCCGTTGCTGCCAGGTGTACAGGGAATGCCGGCCTTCACCATGGCGTTACGCGCCTGGATCTTGTCGCCCATCTGACGGATTACTTTTGAATTTGGGCCGATAAACTTGATGCCGCGACGCGAGCAGATTTCGGCAAGTTCAGGATTTTCAGACAGGAAGCCATAGCCCGGGTGCAGTGCATCGCAACCTGAGGCGACTGCAAGGTTGACTATATTATGGGCATTCAGGTAACCAATAACGGGATCGGAGCCTATGTTATAAGCTTCGTCGGCTTTCTTTACATGTAAGGCATGACGGTCTGCATCCGAATAAATGGCGACTGACTTGATCCCCATTTCTGAGCAGGCACGTACGATACGCACTGCAATTTCACCACGATTGGCAATAAGAATTTTTTTAATCACACTCAACCTTATGCTGGACCCTGAATTGAAGGATTTGTGTGCCGGGGACGCTGCAAAGCGAAGCAAACGCCGCGAATAAAACCGTAGTTTTTTTGACACAAAACCGCACAAATTATATCATGCGGCCCTTATGGCTGAACAGAACATCATCAACAGCACTGAATTTGCGAGAAAAGGCCTTGAACTTCATGGTACAATCGCCGTCTCGCAATTTTCACGTTGTGCCGACTTAGTAGTGTCGCAAGATGGGAATGTTGTTTGGCAGCTATCAGGAAGTATGAATGCTGAAGCGAAGCCGGAGCTTGAATTAAAAGTAACTGGCATGCTGCAGTTGACCTGCCAGCGTTGTTTGGAACCGTATCCTTTTAAGTTGGATATTGATTCGAGCTTTGTTCTGGTGACTAATGAGGCGGGACTACCAGCTGAAGAGGATGATCTTGACGATAGTCATGATTACCTTGTTGCCGATGCCAATATGCCAGTTACAGAATTGATAGAAGACGAGGTGTTGTTGGCCTTACCGTTCGCACCCAAGCATGACACGCAAGTTTGCGGTGTGGCGGACAACAGCACTGAATTAAAGAAAGCTAATTTAGAGAAACCCAACCCATTTGCGGTTTTGCAGGGCTTCAAAGCCAGCAAAAAGCAGATTTAACAGTAGCCCAGCTTATTTTTATAGCGCTGGCTAGATACACTAGGAGTAGAACATGGCTGTTCAACAAAACAAGAAGTCACCATCAAAACGTGGCATGCATCGTTCCCACGATTTTTTGACCAACCCGCCATTGGCTGTTGAGCCGACTACAGGCGAAACGCATTTGCGTCACCACGTTAGCCCAAGCGGCTATTACCGTGGTCGTAAGGTACTCCCGGCAAAAGGTGAGTAATCAGTATTGAAACGGGGCGCCGGTTGCATCTGCGATCGGCGCCTTTGTTTTAGGCGCTAAATTCAGATGAGCATGGATATCACCGTTGCTATCGATGCCATGGGCGGCGATCATGGCCCCCACGTCACGGTACCCGCAGCACTCAAGATCCTCAAGCAGGATCCCGCAATCAACATCATCCTGGTCGGACTGGCAGAAGTCATTGCAGCAGAATTAACCGCGCATAAGGCTGCTGTAAGTCCGCGCCTGCGCATTCATCACGCCAGTGAAGTCGTGACCATGGATGAATCCCCGCAAAGCGCCATGAAGAATAAAAAAGATTCTTCCATGCGTGTCGCCATCAACTTGGTGAAAAGCGGCGAAGCCAATGCCTGCGTCAGTGCAGGCAATACCGGTGCGCTGATGGCCACTGCACGCTATGTATTAAAGACCTTGCCTGGTATCGACCGTCCCGCCATTGCCGGCGTACTGCCCAATAAAAAAGGCATGACCTATATGCTGGATCTGGGCGCAAATGCAGATTGCACAGCAGAGCACCTGCTGCAGTTCGCCATCATGGGCGCCATGCTGGTGTCGTGTGTCGAGCATAAGGAGCGTCCGAGTGTCGGATTGCTCAATATCGGCTCGGAAGACATGAAAGGCAATGAAGTGGTGAAGCAGGCAGGCGAACTGCTGCGTGCCAGCCATCTCAACTTCTATGGCAATGTGGAAGGTAATGACATCTACAAAGGCACCACTGACGTGGTGGTCTGCGATGGGTTCGTAGGCAACGTCGCGCTTAAGACATCAGAAGGCCTCGCCCGGATGATGAGCGGTTTTATCGGCCAGGAATTCAAACGCAATCTGTTCACCAGGCTGATGGCATTAATGGCTATGCCTGTACTCAAGGCATTCAAGCGCAGGATGGATCCGCGTCGTTATAATGGCGCCAGTTTTCTCGGCCTGCGCGGCATCGTGGTAAAAAGTCACGGTGGTGCAGATAGCTTCGCATTCCTGCACGCCATCAACACCGCTGTCGAAGAATCCAGAAGTGGTGTATTGCGTCGCATCAGCGAGCAATTGAATATAGAGCATATTCAATCAGTTAAAACTGAAATTAAAGAAAATGGGTTAGCTATGGAAGTTGCAACTTCATCCACGATTGACCAGGTGTCCGCATGACGTATTCGCGCATTGCAGGCACAGGCAGTTATCTGCCGGAAAAGATCCTGACCAATGCCGAACTGGAAAAAATGGTGGATACCACAGATGAGTGGATCGTCACGCGCACCGGCATCCACGAACGCCATATTGCCGCCGATGGCGAATTCACCAGCGACCTGGCACTCCACGCCTCAAAACAGGCTATTGACTCAGCAGGAATAGCAGCGGGCGATATCGACCTGATCATTGTCGCCACTACCACACCGGACCAGGTGTTTCCAAGCACCGCCTGTTTACTGCAATCCAAGCTGGGTGTTTCGCGTTGCCCGGCATTCGATATACAGGCCGTCTGTAGCGGATTTATCTACGCGCTGGCGACAGCGGATAACTTCATCAAGAGCGGTGCCGCCAAGTGTGTGTTGGTCGTGGGTGCAGAGACGATGTCCCGCATCACCGACTGGACGGACCGCGGCAATTGTATTTTATGGGGGGATGGTGCCGGTGCAGTTATCCTGCAAGCCAGTGAAGAGCAGGGCATTATTTCTACGCACCTGCACGCAGACGGTAACTATGCCAACTTGCTGAATGTGCCTTCCGGCGTTTCACACCAGGAAGGCAGCAAGACTATCTATATGGAAGGCAACCCGGTATTCAAGGTAGCGGTGAATACTTTGGATGCCATCGTCGATGAGACATTACTGGCCAATGGCCTGGAAAAATCCGACATCGACTGGCTGGTGCCGCACCAGGCCAATATCCGCATCCTGCAATCCACGGCCAAGAAACTGGGGATGAGCATGGACCGCGTCGTGGTGACTGTCGGCGGGCATGGCAACACTTCCGCTGCTTCCATTCCGCTGGCGCTTGATGTTGCTGTACGTGATGGCCGTATCAAGCGTGGCGAAACCATCCTGATGGAAGCCTTTGGCGGCGGCTTTACCTGGGGCTCGGCCCTGGTTAAGTATTAGAAGTCTTAATATTAGAAATCTTAGTATAAAAAATCGTCAAGATTTTGGTGAAACACCCTGGCTATCTGGCATTACTTATAATCGTCTTTAAAGCATACACATTATGAAATTTGCATTTTTCTTCCCCGGACAAGGTTCCCAGTCGGTCGGCATGATGCAGGGCCTGGCCGGTATGGCGGTTGTACGCGATACCTTCACCGAAGCTTCCGACATCCTGGGCTCGGATTTCTGGCATATGGCCACCGAACCGAATGAACTGCTCAACCTGACCACCAATACCCAGCCGCTGATGCTGATCGCCGGTGTTGCTACCTGGCGTGCATGGCAGCAGGAGGGCGGTGCGCAACCCACCATCCTGGCCGGCCATAGCCTGGGCGAATACACTGCACTCGTCGCAACGGGTGCGATCACCTACCAGGATGCCCTGCCGCTGGTACGTTACCGCGCGCAAGTCATGCAGGGTGCGGTGGCCGATGGTATCGGCGCCATGGCGGCGATACTGGGCCTGGACGACGATGTCGTGCGTAACGTCTGTAGCGAAGCCGCCCAGGGCCAGGTACTGGAGGCCGTGAACATCAACTCCCCGGGGCAGGTAGTGATTGCAGGTAACAGGGAAGCGGTAGAGCGCGGTATGGAAGTAGCGAAAGCCAAAGGCGCCAAGCGTGCGATATTGCTCCCGGTCAGTGTACCGTCCCATTGTGCGCTGATGAAGCCTGCAGCGGATGAGTTGCGCGAGTACCTGAAGGGTGTGCGGTTTGACGCCAGCCAGGTTCCTGTTCTGCACAATGCAGATGTGGCTGCTTATACCGAAGCAGAAAAAATCAAGGATGCCCTGGTGCGCCAGCTCTATAGCCCGGTGCGCTGGGTGGAGACCGTGCAGGCTATTCATGCGCAAGGCATCACGGCCAGTGCCGAATGCGGCCCCGGCAAAGTGTTGACCGGACTGGCAAAGCGTACCGTAGCGGAGCTTTCATGCATTGCGCTGGTCAGCCAGGAAGCTATCGCGGAAGCGCAGCAAATACTGGCACAGCAAACATTAAATTAAGTCTGTAACGACAGGTATTCGTTGAACAGTCAGCTTGAGGAGAAGCATATGTTGGAAAATCAGATCGCCCTGGTAACGGGCGCCAGCCGTGGTATCGGTGCTGCTATCCTGCAGGAACTGGGCAAGCAGGGCGCGACAGTCATAGGCACAGCGACCTCGGAACAGGGGGCAGAAAAAATCAGCAGTGCGTTGTCACAAGCCGGCGTTAAAGGCATTGGCTTGGCACTTGACGTCAATGACCCGGCGCAGATCGAAGCCATCCTCAAAACCATTGCAGAGCAGTTCGGCGACATCAGTATCCTGGTCAATAATGCAGGCATCACCCGCGATACTCTACTGATGCGCATGAAAGAAGAGGACTGGGATGATGTCGTATCCACCAACCTCAAGTCGGTATTCCGCATGTCGCAAGCGGTACTGCGCCCCATGATGAAAGCGCGTGCCGGCCGTATCATCAGCATCTCGTCCGTCGTCGGCCATATGGGCAACGCCGGTCAGACCAATTATGCGGCAGCCAAAGCCGGTATGTCGGGCTTCACCAAGTCGCTGGCCAGTGAAGTCGGCAGCCGCGGCATTACGGTGAATTGCGTCGCTCCCGGCTTTATCGACACTGACATGACCCGTGAACTGCAGGAAGAACACCGCAATAAATTGCTGGAACGCATCCCATTGGGCCGCCTGGGCAAGGTAGAGGATATTGCCGCTGCTGTGGCCTTCCTCGCATCACCTGCTGCGGGCTATATCAGTGGTGAAACGCTGCATATCAACGGCGGAATGTACATGGCATAAGCCTGTAAGCAACGCCAATTAGTATTCGGCATTACTCTAGTTTTTTTGATTTTAGTTTTTTGAATTCCTCGGGACTTTTGTTAGAATAGCCCGAGTTTGAAGTTAACCAATGTAGCGACTATATAAGCTACAACACTTGAAAGGGAATGAGATGTCTGACATCGAACAACGCGTTAAGAAGATTGTGACTGAGCAATTAGGAGCGAATGAAGCGGATGTAAAAAATGCATCTTCATTTGTAGATGACCTGGGTGCTGACTCACTCGATACAGTAGAGCTGGTAATGGCCTTGGAAGAAGAATTCGACTGTGAAATTCCAGACGAAGAAGCTGAAAAAATCACGACCGTACAACAAGCTATCGACTACGTATCTGCAAACCTGAAGTAATCTTTACTTCAATCTTTACCTTCCTTTATTTCTCTTGGGGTTGCCTTGTCCAAGCCGCATGACGCCGGTAAACGGCGTGTTGTTGTCACAGGGCTAGGCGTTGTATCACCGGTTGGTATCGGTGTGCAAGCGTCCTGGTCTGACCTGTTAGCCGGGAAATCCGGCATCACGAAAATCACCAAGTTCGATGCAAGCGGCTTCGCTTCGCAGATCGCAGGTGAGGTCAAAGGATTCGATGTGTCGCAATACCTTCCTGCCAAGGAAGCGCGACGTATGGACACCTTCATACAATACGGCATGGCGGCCGGCATCGAGGCATTCCGCGATTCCGGTATCGAAGTCACGGATGAGAACGCCGAGCGTATCGGCGTTTCCATCGGTTCCGGCATCGGCGGCCTGCGCCTGATCGAAGAGATGAACGACACCTACGATGAAGGCGGCGCTCGCAAGATATCGCCGTTCTTCATTCCCGGCACCATCATCAACATGATTTCCGGCAATCTTTCCATCATGTTCGGCCTGAAAGGCCCTAACGTGGCCATCGTCACGGCATGTACCACTGGCACCCATTCCATTGGCGACGCAGCGCGCATGATCGAGTACGGCGATGCCGACGTCATGGTGGCCGGCGGCTCGGAAGCGGCCATCACCGAGCTTTCCGTTGGCGGCTTTGCCTCAGCACGCGCTTTATCTACCCGCAATGACGACCCTGCGACCGCAAGTCGCCCATGGGACAGGGACAGGGACGGCTTTGTCATTGGCGAAGGTGCCGGTGTCATGGTGCTGGAAGAGTATGAAACTGCCAAGAAACGCGGCGCGAAGATATATGCTGAACTGATCGGGTATGGAATGAGTGCCGATGCCTATCATATGACGGCACCCAATATGGACGGTCCACGCCGTTCCATGCGCAATGCCCTGAACAATGCAGGCGTGAATCCTGAGCAAGTGCAATTCGTGAATGCCCATGGTACGTCCACCCCGCTGGGCGATTCCAACGAAACCAATGCCATCAAGGCAGCGTTCGGCGATCATGCCAAACAACTGGTGGTGAACTCGACCAAGTCGATGACTGGCCATTTACTCGGTGGTGCAGGCGGGCTGGAATCGGTGTTTACCGTGCTCTCCATCCATCACCAGGTATCGCCCCCCACCATCAATATTTTCAACCAGGATCCGGAATGCGACCTGGACTTCTGCGCCAACACGGCACGCGACATGAAAATCGATGTGGCGCTCAAGAATAACTTCGGCTTCGGCGGCACCAACGGCTCGCTGGTCTTCCGCAAGATCTGATTGTTATTTCCCGCACGTTAAGATCGTCCACCAGCCGCCCTGCAATTGGCTGGTGGGCGAATTGCATGTAATAACCCGGATAGAACGGAACATGCGTTTTAAGTCTTCCCGCCAGGCCCAACATGCTTTAGGATAACCCCATAAAGTTAGCCTAATAAAACTCCTTCCCTGCATGGCTGTATCTATGACTCACCCTACACCACAGTATCTGCTTAACGGCCATGGCGATGCAGGCATCTCGCCGCTGGATCGCGGGTTTGCCTATGGTGACGGGATATTCCGTACTCTGCAGGTCAAGGATGGGGCGCCTGTTAAATGGGCAAGGCATTACCGAAAACTGGTCGATGACTGCAATGTTTTGGGCATCGTCTGCCCCAGCACCGACACCTTGCTAGGCGATATCCGCCAGCTGTTTTCAGGTGTGCCGAATGGCACAGGGAGTGTGGCCAAGATCGTCATCACACGTGGTGAAGCCGCAAGAGGCTATGCGGTGCCGGCCCTGGCGCAACCGACACGTCTGGTGACCAGGTCCGATTACCCGGCATATCCACCACAGAATGCAGAAGAGGGGATCCAGCTACATCTCTGCAAATTGCAGCTTGGCCATCAGCCTGCTTATGCCGGCATCAAACACCTTAATAGGCTTGAGAATGTCCTGGCACGCATGGAGTGGAACGATGCGACGTATGCCGATGGCCTGTTGCTGGATATCGAAGGCAATGTGATCGAATGCACCATGAGTAATGTATTTGCCCGGTTCGGCAGCCAGCTAATCACCCCTGACCTGCACCGGTGCGGGGTGGCGGGCATTACACGCGACATTATCCTGGAGTCTGCCGATCAGCTTAAGCTGGATGTCAATGTGCAGGACATGACACTGGAAACCTTGCTGCAGGCCGATGAAGTCATCGTCTGCAACAGCCTCTTCGGTGCATGGCAGGTGCGGTCTCTAGCCGGCAAACATTGGCCAAAACAGCAGTTGGCTTCCACGCTGCGTTCGTTGTTACAGGAATAACATGCTGTTTATAAAACGCCTGATCACTCTCTTCGTCATCCTGGGCTTATTGCTGGCTGCATGGGTAGGCTATTTCGCCTTATCTCCGCTCAACAACCAGACTGAGTCCATCGAACTTACCATTAAGCCCGGCAGCATGCGCAGCGTCAGCCAGCAATTGGTGCAGCAGGGCGTGCTGGATAACCAGTGGATATTCGAGATCATGGCCAGGGTTTTAGGGCGTGCCGGCCAGGTGAAAACCGGCAATTACCTGGTTAAGCCTGGAACTACACCACTGGCATTGATGACCATGCTGACCAACGGCGACACCTCGCTTGCCAGCATAACGTTTATCGAAGGCTGGACCTTCGCGCAGATGCGGGCCGCCTTGAATGCCAACGATGACATCCGGCACATGACCATGGCATACACCGACGAAGAGATACTCACCGACATCGGCGTGCCGGAACTGGTACCGGAAGGACTGTTCTTCCCCGACACGTATTTCTTTAACCGCAATTCGAGCGACCGCGAAATACTGAAGCGCGCTTACCAGACCATGCAGGTCAAGCTCCACGCGGCATGGATGAACAGGGCGCCGGGATTGCCGTATGACACCCCCTACAAAGCATTGATCATGGCATCGATAGTGGAAAAAGAGACCGGCAAGGCTTCTGAACGCCCACAAATAGCGGGCGTGTTCCTCAATCGCCTGCGCATCGGCATGCGCCTGCAGACCGATCCTACTGTGATCTATGGCTTGGGCCTGGATTATGACGGTAACCTCCGCAAAAAGGACTTGCTGGCCGACACGCCTTACAACACCTACACCCGTAGCGGATTGCCGCCGACGCCGATCGCCATGCCTAGCCTAGCGGCCATCGAGGCGGCGCTGCATCCTGCCAAAACGCAGGCCATATATTTCGTAGGCAAAGGCGATGGCAGCCATGCCTTCTCTTCCACCCTGACCGAACATAACCGTGCCGTAGTCAAGTACCAGTTGAGGCGACAATAATGCACGGTAAGTTCATCACCTTGGAAGGCATGGACGGCGCCGGCAAAAGCACGCACATCCCCACCATCATACAAGCGCTTAAAGCCCGTGGCATCGAAGTGGTGTCCACCCGCGAACCCGGCGGAACCAGCCTGGGAGAACGTTTAAGGGAAATGGTGCTGCATGAGGCGATGACGCCTGAGACGGAAACCCTGCTCATGTTTGCTGCCCGCAATGAGCATATCGCCCAGGTCATCAAACCTGCGCTCGCCATGGGTGCCTACGTTCTGTCCGACCGTTTTACCGATGCCACGTTTGCCTACCAGTGTGGGGGCAGGGGAGTGCCGTCAGAGAAGATAGTCGCGCTCGAACACTGGGTACAGGGCGAATTGCAGCCTGACGTGACGCTGCTATTCGATGTGCCGGTAGAAGTGAGCGTGCAACGCCTTGCCAATGCACGCGCGCCGGATAAGTTCGAGGCGGAAAGCGTCGAATTCTTTACACGCATCCGCAATGCCTACCTCGAACGTGCGCGCCAGTTCCCCCAGCGTTTCCGCATCATCGACGCCAACCGGCCGCTGGACGCGGTAAAGCAAACCATCGAAGTGTTGCTGCAATCGATATGAGCAGGTATTCATGAGTGATCCGGCCATTAACAATACGCCGCCATCGATATATCCCTGGCAGGACGCGCTATGGGACAGGCTGATCGCGTCGCGCAAGCGCCTGCCGCATGCCCTGTTATTTCGCGGCAAAAGCGGAATCGGCAAGCAGGATTTCGCGCAGGCGTTTACCAATGCACTGCTCTGCGAAGCGCCATTGGCGCGCGGGTTCGCCTGCGGTTTTTGCGCCAGCTGCGGCTGGTTCGCGCAAGACAACCACCCCGATTTCCGGCAACTAAGCCCCGAGCAGGAATCGGCAGGCGAAGATGAGACACCTGCCCCCGCAAAAACCGGCAAAAAGACGCAGATATCCGTTGCACAAGTACGCGAGCTAGGAACTTTTTTCGAGCTATCCAGCCACCATGGCGACGGCTACCGCATTGCGCTGATATCGCCGGCCGAGGCACTCAACCAGACATCCGCCAATGCATTGTTGAAAATGCTGGAAGAGCCGCCGGCCGGCGTTATCTTCATCTTGGTCAGCCACCAGCCGCAACGCCTGCTGGCGACCATCACCAGTCGCTGCCATAAAGTGGACATGCCGATGCCGGAACGCGATGCGGCGGTTGCATGGTTAACGGCGCAGGGAGTTAAGGAGGCGGCAAAGCAGCTGGATTACGCTGGTGAATCGCCTTTGACGGTACTGGCTAATGCAGATATCGGCATTAGCCAGTTCATGCCGCTTTGGAAGCAGCTTTCGCTGGGTGCCAGGATGGATGTGTTCTCGCTGGCACCCTTGTGCGCCGCGCTTGGCATGGATGCCGCAATCCAGGTATTGCAGAAATGGTGTTACGACTTGCTCGGCAGCCGTTCCGGCATACATCCGCGCTACCATGCGGATCATGCCGCTCCTTTGCAAGCGCTGGCTGAAAGGGTAGACTTGGGGCTATTGCTGGATTTTGAGCGCAAACTGAATGAGGCCAGGAAATCGGCATCGCATCCGCTTAACAACGAGTTGCAGCTGGAGAATATCCTGTTGAATTACACGCAGCTTTTTAAGAAGCAATTATCGTCTACCACTACTCGATGACAGGGCATTTACGCACTATGTTACGTATCATGGATAAAGATCGAAGCGGTAAGGAATCATGAGCACAGAAGCCACTCCCGCCGAAGCCGCCCCAGCGTCCGCTCCCAAGCCAGGCGTATTATCGCTGGCCATCAAGGAGCGGGCGGCGCTGTATGCCGCCTACATGCCCTTCGTCAAAGGCGGCGGCCTGTTCATCCCCACCAACAAGCAATACAGCATAGGCGATGAAGTATTCATGCTGTTGAGCCTGGTGGATGATCCGGTAAAGCTGAAAGTGGTCGGCCATGTGGTCTGGATCACCTCGGTTGCCCAAAGTAACCGTCCCCAGGGGATAGGCGTCCAGTTCAGCGAGAAAGACGGCGGCCAGGAAGCGCGCAACAAGATCGAAAGCATACTGGGTGGCGCCTTGAAATCCACCCGCCCCACACACACCATGTAATTCAAGTAATTAATAGTCTTACGTCACGGAACGTCACTACCTCCAGCCATGCTTGTTGATTCACACTGCCACATTAACTTCCCCGAGCTTGCCAATAATATGGACGCTGTTCGCCAGTCCATGGCCGATCACGGGGTGGGCCATGCCATGTGCATATCGGTGACACTGAAAGATTTCCCTCAAGTGCTTGCCCTGGCAGAGGCATATCCCAACGTGTTCGCCTCGGTAGGCGTGCACCCGGATTACGAAGACGAGCCGGCATTCAGCGTAGAAGACCTGGTCAGGCTGGCGGATCATCCCAAAGTGGTGGCTATAGGGGAGACCGGGCTGGACTACTTCCGCCTGACCGGCGACCTGGAATGGCAGCGCGAACGCTTCCGCACGCACATCCGGGCGGGCATACAAGCTGGTAAGCCGCTGGTCATCCATACCCGATCATCGGCCGAAGACACCATACGCATCATGCGCGAAGAAAACGCGCAACGGATTGGCGGCGTGATGCACTGCTTTACGGAAACGCTGGAAGTCGCATTGCAGGCCATTGAACTGGGTTTCTATATCTCCTTTTCCGGCATCGTGACGTTCAAGAACGCACTGCAGTTAAAAGAAGTCGCCAAACACGTACCGCTTGACCGAGTATTGGTGGAAACCGATTCCCCCTATCTCGCGCCCATCCCTTTCCGCGGCAAAACCAACCAGCCCGCCTACGTGAAGTTCGTTGCGGAGGAGGTGGCCCGGCTGCGCGGGATATCGTTGGATGAATTGACTGAGGCCACGACGGCCAACTTCTTCAGGCTGTTCAAACAGGCCAAGCAATGCAACTAACCATGCTGGGTGTAGGCTCCAGTGCCGGCACGCCAGCGATAGGGTGCACCTGCGCAACATGCACGTCCACCAACCCGAAAAATAAGCGCACCCGCTGCTCATCGGCCATCACCATGCCCGGCGGTGAAATCGTGCTGATCGATACCGGCCCTGACCTGAGGCAGCAGGCTTTGCGGGAGGGGTTTACCCGTGTGGATGCCGTGCTGTACACGCATGCACATGCTGACCACATCCATGGCATCGATGACCTGCGGGCGTTCTGCCAGCTGCAACGCACCCAGATCCCGCTTTACGGAAAACCGGATACTGCTGAACATATCGCCAGCAAATTCGGCTACACCTTACGCGAGCCTACTGATTTCTGGGATTTGCCGGTGCTTAAAATGACTAGCGTCACCGAAGCGTTTGAGTTGTTCGGCGTTACCGTGACACCCATCCCGCTCAAGCACGGCCGTAGCGATATTTACGGCTACCGCATAGGCAATCTTGCCTACCTGACGGACGTATCGGAGATCCCTGAGGCATCGATGGCGCTGCTACAGGGCCTGGAGATACTCATGCTCGACTGCCTGCGCTATAAACCGCACTTTACCCACATCAATCTGGAACAAAGCCTGGAATATGCAGGTCTCATCAAAGCAGGCAACACCTACCTGATCCATATGACCCATGAAATGGAATACCAGGCGCTGACGGATGCCTTACCACCGAATGTTCATGTGGGGTTTGATGGCTTGAAGGTGTCGTTTAGTGCTGGCCAGGCTGTACATACCAACTAGAAATGCGATAATCGCTAAAACCTAAAATTAATTATGGAACCGTACTATGCAACTCACTAAGCAACTCACTAAAAAATTCACATGGTCGATCGCTCTACTGGCACTTATGGCCATTTCCATCGCGCCAGCCACTGCCGAGCCGGCAAAGAAAACCAAAACATTCACGGAAGACGAGTTCCTCGATACGTTCAGCGGCAAGTCGCGCAAAGTAGTCAGCGACAAGCTTGGCGCGCCAGCCCGTAAAGAGCAGTCAGTCAAGCCTACAGGTGCGGATAACGTGATAGCAGGGAAGGGCGAACAGTCCTCCAAGCCGGTCAATGTCGAGATGTGGTACTACAACGGCGTAGTCAGCTACGCCCCCAAGAAGGCCTATAAATACACCGAGCTCACATTCGTAAACGACCGATGCATGAATATCGCATTTTTCAATAACAAGTAATGAAGTGAAGTCGATGTGAGTTACAAGGCCAGCAGAAATGCTGGCTTTTTTATTGCCATTTTTACCCAAATAAAAATAAAAGGGTGGCTAGGGCTAGATATCAACCGGTTGATAATTTTTGCTAGGAATTTTGATGTATTTCGAGCTTGCTCGTATGGGATGTCCTAAATTTATATTACGGACAAGTTACAAACGGAAACCAGAAAAATAACGATGATTTACGGATTTAGACATCAAGGCGGATTTGAACAACCAGAATAGGCAGGGCGGCTCACTGGTTACTATTGGTTTATAAGAGTTGAAGGCAGGGATAAGGCCAAAAAGCGCCGTTACTATCGCTATGTAGCCAAGGAAAAGCTTCGTTTAGCTGAGCAGGGTATAGATCAAGAGTTGATTAAACGAGTATGTAGATACTTGTCAGGTTTGCATCCGAATGACGGGCAGCACATGCGCACCCTAATGACTAAACCACCCCAACAATTTACGTTTGATTTTAAGTAGATTTATATGAGGGACACAATACAACGAATGACAAATTGAATTACTCTATGGTTTTAATATTAAACAAAAAAATCATGGATACTATAGAGATAAATACTGTTGAAGAGTTTCACAAACAGATAATTACGACTCATACCTTCCACGCTATATTTAGAGGAGAAAATTCTGCCAATTATGAACTAAGGAGTAAATATGGCCGTGCTGCGGTAGCGAATACTAAAAACAATCGCTATAGAGAAGCGGCCTTGCTCGAAGACTTCAAACGCAAAGCAATTCCATACTTGAATAGACTTGCAGATAATGACTGGGATTGGCTATCTATAGCCCAGCATCATGGTTTGCCTACACGATTGCTGGATTGGACGAAAAACCCTTTGGTTGCGGCATATTTTGCTGTCTTAAGCCCAGTTAGAGGGGTCACTGATGCTGTCATATACGTTTGTGACGAATATTCACTTGGTCATGTGGATTATTCAGTTGGCCCTTTTGATATTAAGAAAGATTTAATATTTAGGCCGAAACATACGGTGGAACGAATTACTACACAGAAAGCATTATTTACAGTTCACCACGATACTACAGAAATCTTTGACAACCCCACATTGCAGCGCTGGTTGTTAAAAAAGGAAATGATCATAAACACCATGACGATGCTAAGGGTATATGGAATAGATGAAACTTTCATGTTTCCTGGTCTCGACTCAATATCCAAAGAAATTGCTTCATATAGCGTATGGGATGCTGAGTAACAATAATCAAACCCAAAGCTGTAAAACGCGTAAGGCAAATTGCTGCTAACCAACCAATGCAGATGACGCTGCATTTTAAATAAGTTGCAAACTACAGCTTCGCATCCCCCTTTAAGGTTCTGTTTATGATAATGTTTCTTAAAAGAATACCAATCACGGGGAAACAATGGCATCTGATAATCAAAAGCTAAGCTACGAAATCCTTTGCGTAGACGTTTTAGGCGATTGTGTAGCACAAAACGAGCGTGCCCTTTGTTACGCGTTGTTATCTCACAGTGATATGTTCCAGGATGCAAAACTCACAAATGACTACACCATTACAGATGAAAAGCAATCACTAGTCATTACTGTCAGTCATGTTGACCCTGATCAAGAAGTAAAAGATGCCTTACAAAGTGCATTTCTAATTAGAGCGAAAGGCAGTTTTTCAGTAATAGAACCACTCAGGCTTAAATTACTTTCACATCTTAAAGACCAAAAATTTGAACACCAATACGTCCTTATGGACGAAGTATCTTCAAATCTAGCAAATGAAATTTACCCGAAAATTAACAGTGTCGAAAATTCGCTCAGAAAATATCTCATTAAATTTCTTGTAACCAAACTTGGCCCAAATTGGTGGAGCGTTACTGCAGACGCAGAAATGCAAAAGAAAATAGTTAGCCGTAAAAACAATGAATCCAATTTTTCGCATAAAGCTGATGGCAAGGCTTACCTAATAGATTTTGGTGAGCTAGGAAAGATTGTTTATGCTCAATCTTCAGGTTTCATAAGCAGGGATGACATTTACAGCAAAGTTATGGCTATGGATGAATCGCCAGAGTCTGTACGTATGCTTAAACAAGAACTACAAAGTAACTACACCAAATTTTTTAAAGACACATTCAAGGATAAAAACTTCCAACAAAAATGGGAAGAACTAGAAAAAATTCGCCACAAAGTTGCTCACAATAGTCTCTTTGTTCAGAATGATTTAGTACAAGCAACTTCTTTATCAACAGAACTAATGTTGATCATAGATGAAGCAAACAGGAAAATTGACGAACTTAAGTTCTCGCCAGATGAGCGAGAAGCTTTAAGAGATAGCATTGTAAGTACATCTCATGCATTTAAAGTAATCACAAAAGATGAGCTTATCGCACGTTTAAAGGATAGTGAAAAATGGGCGGATACTGAAGCTAACGGCTTTGTTGGATTGGTCTCATTTGTAAAAAATCATTTAGGCAATCATCAGCTAAAGTTTGATTACAACGCTTCATTTGAGGTCATCCATCAAATGGAATCTGAGGGCGTCTTGCAAATTTATGACCACTCACAGCCCGGTTGGGAAAGAACTGTTAAGGCAGTAAAACTGGTGAATAAAAATGATTTTACAAATTCGCCATTTCAGAATCTGAAAACCGACATAATGCAGAAGGCAAAACCGGCTGGATAAGTTTCGCTTAGGGTTATGTAATAAACCTCGCAAGTATCATCGTTAGCAGCCTGCGGGCTGTTTTCTTTTACATTGTTTATTTTACATAATATACATTATGCGAAGTAATGAAGAATTATGTAGTATGGTAATTAAGCAGAAATTATGAAGCCACCTATGATTCAACTCCTCCTATTCATTGCCCTGATGCTATATAGCTCTTGCGCCCTATAACCAAAGTATCTTTGTAAGAAGCTAACTACCTAATCTCAAGAAGATATCCTACATACCGAAAATCGATCTCATGAGAGGATCAATCTTAAGTAAAAATGTATAAGGATTAAGATCATGCTTACTCAGACAGGAGTTACTAGAGAGAAAGAACAAGATGCCAGCTTGAATGAGATTGAAGATTTTTACACGCAACTGGCTATGGAGAATGACCTGATTGAGGCAGTATCCCTCTTGAATGAACTATGTGGCAGTAGCGCCAGGGTTGAAGAATACCGGGTAGGTAAAGTGTGCAACGAGGTATTACTGGTCAATACTGAGACCAATAGTGTGTTGAGGGTAATTCCCAAAACTGAGGTCATGGTAATAGCACGATCATTAAAGCGGCTACACGACTTGAGTATGCATTAGTAACAAAGATCTCTAGGGGGTCTTTTTTGCATATCGTTTATTCCAGCTGCGCCATACAATAAAAAAGCCAGCTTTTAGCTGGCTTTTTACTATAACAATCAACATCTAGCGAGACATTGAATCGACTTTTTCACCAAGGTATAGAATCGCTTCTGCTTTATCGTACAGGTCAATATACATAGGATTTCCGGCTACTTTCAGCTTTTTGGCTACGAGTTTAATGAGCTTTGCATACTCCATTAAGGAGCCGGAAATGATGGTGTTTTCTAATTGAGTCATAGTGGGTTCTTTAATATGTATGCGCCCATATTAAAGCTTAGGTCAGTTTGAGGATGTAGGTCATCCCTTATACTGGCGTCAACATGGTCCGACGTTACCTATCAAAGTAACTTGGCGAGGGTCTTGGTGCCTGCACCTAATAGCCTTGTCACACCGTCTGTCTGCAGCAATTTTTTCACCATGTCCTTGGCTTCACCATCATTGCCCATCGATACCCTTTCGATGAACTGTTGCAGGCTAATCGTGACGGGTGGTAACTCCTCTTCTTCAACAACTTCATCCACTGAAGCCGCCTGACTAGCAGCATCTGATTTAAGTTCGCCTGGAGCTTCCTCAGTGACTTCCACTTTCATTGTCAGCATGTGCGGGGTTTTGTTGGCGGAGGTAAATGTCCCTATTCGCCGGAATGAGGCTTCGAGGACTTTAAGCGACACTTCGGCAGCATCGGTTTTGTGGGAAATGACATCGCCCTGCTTTACCTTGGGTTCATCTTTATAAGGCAACAGGATGGTACCGGTTGAAGCGCTGCGCTGGGCTTTATATTCCTGCCCGGAGATGACGAGTAGATCAGGATAAAAGTCCATGAGGCCTCCCCCATATTCGAATGATAGAGATTGAGATTAACCCAGTTCAGCCATTATATGCATCGAATAATGGCTGTGCCGACATTCAAGTGACAAAAGTTGGCAGATTGCGGGCCAGCATGGTGGCTGTTGCCAAGGCACCAATCCTGTTTCGGCGCCCTCCTTCTTTCCTCATTCCGACGAGTATCGGAGAAGGCTTAATGGCAATCTAGCGTTTTTTGTCGCTGACATCCTGGATGATTTTGGCAGCCCACTCTTTACCGCCAAGACCGAAGGCGATCGCCAGTGCCAGGAAGATGGCGCCGAAGATGATGACGAATAACGATATCAGCAATTGGGTACCGATATCGAGTTGCTCCAGCGCTACGAACAGGGCAAATATCTGGATGCCATATTCTACGGATGTGCTGATGGCCAGCGCACCTTCAAAACGAATTCCCTGCAGCCATGCGAATACCAGGCGGTTGATGAATCGCGCTAGCAATGTACCGAAAATCATGACCAGGATAGCGACAATGATCTTAGGCAAGTAGTTGGCTAGCTGGTGCAGCATGCCGGCAACTTCTGTGAGGCCCAGTATATTGGCACCGGTAATGACGAACAGCAGGATGACCAGCCAATAGATGACCTGGCCGATGATGCCGCTCAGTGTCAGGTCGAATTCACTATGCTGCAGGAAAGCTTCAAGCCCAGACCTGTCTGCAAACTTATCGAAGTGGGTAAATTCCAGGATTCGCCTGACGCCTATGCAGGCTATTTTTGCGCAAACCCAGCCGAAAAACAGGATAACGATAACAGCCAGCAGCTTGGGGACAAAGATAGCCAGCTGGTTCCAGAATTCGTTAAGAGAAGATAAAAATATATCGATTTGATATTGCATTGCGTCCTCCAGGGAAATGACAAGGTCGAAAATTCCGGGCCGCGATTGACGTTACGGCCCCCGCCTTTTTAGGTATTGCCATTCTCGCCTAAATGGATAGATGGTGCAATTGGATTGACCTGGAAATCTAATCCTGAAAGTGAGGAGTATTATTTAAGCTTATATTAGTAAACAATATTTACTCTACAAAATTTATACTGCTGCGGCTTTTCTGCTGCGTTTGTGATAGAAATAAATACGTATTCCCAACAGCACCATCAGGATCACCGCATAGATCAACGGCTCGCGGATGTCTTTTTTTACCAGCCACCAGAAATGCAGCACGCCGAGGATGGCAATCGGGTAAACCAGGGTATGCAAAGTTTTCCAACGCCCACGCAGGCGCTTGATCATGGCCTGGTTGGAGGTAACGGCAAGCGGAATGGCCAGTATGAATGCAGTGAAACCCACCAATACGTAGGGGTGCTTGGCAATGTCCTTGACGATGTCGTCCCACGCGAACCATTGATCCAGCCAGATATACGTAATGAAATGCAGGCAGACATAAAAGAACATGAATAAGCCGGCCATGCGCCGCAACTGTATGGGCCAGGCGATACCGGTCAGCAGACGCAACGGGGTGAGGCTGAGTGTGATCAACAGGATGGCCAACGTCCAGGTACCGGTAGAGCGCTCCACGAACTCCACGGGGTTGGCCCCAAGATCGTCGTTGACACCTAGCCAGATCAGCCTTGCCAGGGGTAGTAAAGCGGCCAAAAAAAGCCCGGCCTTGATCCAGGATAATTGCTTCTTACTCGGTAGCATAAGTGAATACTTTAGAAATTCTTGCGCAGATCCATGCCGGCATACAACTGGCCGACCTGCTCTGTGTAACCGTTGAACATCTGTGTCTTGATGCGCGGTGAAAACAGTCCGCCGCCGATACGGCGCTCGGACGATTGCGTCCAGCGAGGATGTTCCACGGTCGGGTTGACGTTGGCGTAGAACCCATATTCGGAGGGCCCCGCCTTCATCCATGCGGTTTTCGGCATGGTGCTGGTAAAGCGGATCTTGACGATGGATTTGGCACCCTTGAAGCCATATTTCCATGGCACCACCAGGCGCATGGGAGCGCCATTCTGGTTAGGGAGGTATTCGCCGTACAAGCCTACCGCCATGATGGCCAGCGGGTTCATGGCTTCATCCAGGCGCAGTCCTTCCACATACGGCCAGTCCAGTACCGGCACGCGCGTGCCGGGCATGGTCATTTCGTCAGCGGCGGAGATGAATTCGATGTATTTGGCATTGCCGTTAGGTTCGGCAAACTTGATCAGTTGTGCCAGGGGAAACCCTACCCACGGAATGACCATGGACCATGCCTCAACACAGCGCATGCGGTAGATGCGCTCTTCCAGCGGCGCGATCTTTAATATGTCCTCGATGGAAACGGTCTTGGGCTTCTTGACTTCGCCTTCGATAGCGACAGTCCAGGGACGCGGCTTGAAGAATTTCGATTCGACGGCAGGGTCGCCCTTGCCAGTGCCGAACTCGTAGTAATTGTTATAGGTGGTGACATCCTCATACGAAGTCAGCTTTTCGTCGACCCCAAACGCCGTCTTGGTAATTCCCGCGATCTTCTGGCGCTGGACGGCTGCCTCTGCCCGGCCTGGTCGCAGGCCGGCAGCAAGTGCTGCCCCGGCAATCAACCCCATCCCTGCAGTTTTAATGAATTCGCGCCGTTGCTCGTATACTTCACGCGGCGTGATTTCAGAAGATCGTGTATCCGGCTTCTTAAGTATTAACATGACGGCTGACTCCGCTTTAAGGTTGGGTATTGCTTAGTCGAGGACTGCATGCCGGCCTTACAATCATTTCGGCAATTTTTCTATTTCGGCAGTTTTTCCTGGGCCTGTTCGATTTCCGCTTTCAACTCGTCAGCACCGATCTCTGCGGTAATCTGACGGGCATCTGCCAGCAGGGTTTTAGCCTGTGCCAAATCATTGCTTTTTGCTTTTGTCAGGCCCAGGTAGTAATAGGATTTTGCTTCCCAGTAAGCCCCGCCCTGCTCTTTTGCCAGCGTGATGATTTTATTAATCGCAATTTCGGCTTTGGGGTAATTGCCCGCAGCGGTATACAGACGGCCCATCTCCAGTCCGGCATTTGCCCGGTGGTCGAGATCGCCATAGGCCTCTTCCGTTACGACTGCCTTGATCTGGTATTCAACCGCCTTGTCGTGGTCATCCATGGCATCGTAGGTAGCGGCGATACGCTCGTAGCTATCTGCACGTTCATTGCCATTGCCACCAAGATCACTGGCTGCCTTGAAGCTGGTCAGCGCATCCTGGAACTTGCCGGTTGCCACGTAAACATCGCCGATCAGGTTATGCGCTATGCGGGTGAAATAGGCATGCTTTTCATCCTGCGCCAGTTTCAGGCTTTGCTGGTAAGAGCCGAGCGCTTCGGCAAACTGGCCATTGCTTTTCTGGACATTGCCGATCAGGTCAAGCGCCAGCATGCGTTCTTTCGGGGTGGTGGAAAGCTTTTCTGCCGCCTCGAATGCTGCCTGCGCCTCCTTGTTCTGGCCAATCAACCCATGTGCGCGACCCTTGCACAGCAAGGCATCCCGGTTATTCTTATCCTGTTTGAGAACCGGCTCAACATAGGCCAGGGCTTTTGAGGCGTCCCCTTCGCCGATAGCGCGGGCGCAGCTGTTGATCCTGCTGACGGTAGAAGGCTCCTCCGCATGGATGCTGGCTGAAAAGGTGATACATAGAGCGAGGGTTAAACAACGTAATTGCATGATTTCTCCGATGGTTTTTATGGTTTTAGTTTTATGGTTCTAGTTATTGGAAAAGCATAGATTTTATTCACAACTGAAAAGGCTACTACAAAAACAAAAAACACTACTGCTTTAAATACTGTCCCCAATCGTGCAGGGTTGCGCCGCATGCAAAAAACTCCGGGTTCAACAGGGAGTCCTTGGTGTTGTAGCGCAAAGGCACGCCATTGAGGTCCGTCAGCCTGCCGCCTGCCTCTTCCAGTACACATTGCGCGGCCGCCGTATCCCATTCCGAGGTCAGGCCCAAACGCGGGAAAAGATCGGCTTTCCCCTCCGCCACCCGGCATATCTTCAATGAGCTCCCTAGACTGATTAATTCCGGCATTGAAAGGTTCCCGGCTACCTGACTTAAAAAGCCCTGCAGTCGCGGGCTGCCGTGGGATCGGCTCACTGCGAAAACCAGTGCATCCACGTTCCACTGCCGCGCGTGTATGCTTTCAGGGGCTGCAGTGCCGACCTGTTTATAGGCGCCGGAATCGCAGCATGCATAGTAGAGCTCGTCGGCAACCGGGGCATAGACAATGCCAATGACCGGCCTGCCCTCTTCCACCAGGGCGATATTGACACTGAACTCGCCATTGCGCTTGATGAATTCGCGGGTACCGTCCAGTGGGTCTATCAGCCAATAACGACGCCACTCCTGGCGTATTGCATAGGGGATCGCGACGGACTCTTCCGACAGCTGGGGGATATGCGGGGTCAGCTGCTGCAATCCGGCTTCGATGATGTTGTGTGCGGCGATATCAGCCAGGGTCAGCGGCGAGTTATCCAGCTTGCGCTGTACGTCTATCTCGCTTTTGTACACGTGCAGGATTGCGTCCCCGGCCGTACGTGCAATGCGGATAAGCTCGGGCAGCCAGGCCTGGTAATCATCGCTAGTATTTACCTGGCTCAAGCGCTTGCCAGCAAGGCCAACAGGCCGGCTTCGTCAAGGATGGCAACGCCCAGTTCCTGTGCCTTGTCCAGCTTGCTACCTGCTTCACTGCCGGCCACCACGAAATCCGTTTTTTTGGAGACGCTGCCGCTGACTTTACCGCCGGCTGCCTCTATCTTGTCTTTCGCGTCTTCGCGGCTCATGGTCGGCAGCGTGCCCGTCAGTACGAAGGTCTTGCCGGCCAGCACGCCGACTGTCGTGCTTTTATCTGCACTCTCCTGCCAATGGATGCCGGCAAGGAGTAACGCAGCGATCACTTCCTGGTTATGCGGTTCGGCGAGGAACTGGAAGATGGAGGCGGCGACAATTGGGCCAACATCGGGGACATCCAGCAAGGTGTCTTCGCTGGCCGACTGCAATGCCGGCAAGCTACCGAAATGGCGCGCCAGGTCTTTGGCAGTCGCCTCGCCCACATTACGGATGCCGAGCGCATAAATGAAACGCGCCAGCGTGGTTTTCTTGCTTTGTTCGAGGGCATCGATGATGTTCTGTGAGGATTTCTCTGCCATGCGCTCCAGCGCGGATAAGGTGGCGAGGTCGAGTTTGTAGATATCGGCCAGCGTGTGCACCAGGCCGGCATCCACCAGTTGCTCGACCAGCTTGTCGCCCAGTCCCTCGATATCCATCGCCCGGCGTGAGGCAAAGTGGATGATGGCCTGTTTGCGTTGTGCCGGGCAGAACAGGCCGCCGCTGCAGCGGGCAATGGCTTCATCTTCCAGCCGCACGATATGCGATCCGCAAATGGGGCAGGCAGTGGGCATGGTGAAGGCGCGCGCATCTGCCGGGCGCTTTTCCAGGACCACCCCGACCACTTCCGGAATCACGTCGCCTGCCCTGCGCACGCTGACGGTGTCGCCGACATGCACATCCTTGCGGCGCACCTCATCTTCGTTATGCAGGGTGGCATTGGTGACGGTGACGCCGCCGACGAATACCGGCTTCAGCCTTGCCACCGGCGTGATGGCGCCGGTACGGCCGACCTGTACGTCGATCGCCTCGACAACCGTCAAGGCTTCCTGTGCGGGGAATTTATGGGCGATGGCCCAGCGTGGTGCGCGCGATACAAACCCAAGCTCTGCTTGCTGGGCCAGGCTATTGACCTTGTACACTACCCCGTCGATATCAAAAGGCAATCCATTCCGCCTGTCACCGATGGACTTGTAGTAATGAAGGATGCCCTGCAGGCCCTTGACGGTGGCCCGCTCTGAACATACCGGCAACCTGAGTTCGGCCAGGTAATCCATCGCAGCGCTGTGCGTCGCCAAGGTGGGAATGCCGTCCGCCGCACCAACACCGTAGGCGAAAAATGTCAACGGCCGTTTACGGGTAATGGCCGGGTCCAGCTGCCGCAAACTGCCGGCCGCTGCATTACGCGGATTGGCGAAGAGCTTCTCCCCACGCGCTTCCTGGTCGCGGTTAAGACGTTCGAAATCCTTCTTGAGTATCAGCACTTCGCCGCGCACTTCCAGCAGCTTTGGCGGATGGGCGGTATGCAGGCGAGTCGGGATGGCGCGTATGGTACGCAGGTTGGCAGTGACGTCTTCGCCCGTGTAGCCGTCGCCGCGCGTGGCACCCTGCACCAGCAGACCGTTTTCGTAGGTCAGCGTGATGGCAAGCCCGTCGAATTTGGGTTCTACCGCATACTCGATATCCAGCGTAGCTTTGTCGGCACTGAACAGCGTTTCGCGGATGCGCTTGTCGAATGCGATCAACTCTTCGTCTGCAAAGGCATTGTTAAGCGATAGCATGGCCTGCCTGTGGGTGATGCTGGCAAACGCTTTCAGTGCGGTGCCGCCTACGCGCTGCGTAGGGGAATCGGGAGTGATGAGGTCTGGGTGCTCCTGCTCAAGCGCCTGTAACTCGCGGAACACCTTGTCGTATTCGCTATCGGGGACGCTGGGGGCATCCAGCGCGTAATACTCGTAGTCGTACTGGCGGATCAGGCCGCGTAATGCGGCAAGTTGCTGGTCGGTATTCTGGGCGGGATTCAACGGGGCGGCTTCAAACAGGCCTGCCTGCTCGACCCGTGCTGGGCTGCCATGTGCCTCGCTTGCGGCATCCTGCTTGTTAGTCATGGCGCATACCGCTCGTGGACAGGCTTATGAAAACAGCCTTAATGCGGTGGGACTGCCGGGTACGACGCCGCGCGCCACCATTTGCGAATGGATGACTTTGAGCTGTTGCCGGATTTTGTCGATCTGGATTTCGCCCAGCGGACGCTGGTGGTCGTCGACCAATGCCGCGCTCAGGCTGCTCTCCATCTGTTTGGCGGCCAGCACCATCTGGTTGAATACTTCGGCGCAATTCTTTACACGCGGGATATCCAGCTGGAAGCTGATGCCGCGCAATACGATGGTCCTCAGCATATCGGGCGTGAAGGGAATGTTGTCCTGGTTGACCAGCGAATACAGCACGCCGTGTTCATTGACGTACTGGAAAGCGCCGTTATCACCCAGCACCAGGCCACTGGCCTCGGCCAGGCCGCGGAACTTGGTGCCGGTGAACGGCCCGTTGGCGCCCTGCACGATATGGAAACCCACCATCTTGTCGACGTCGATACAGAATTGGTCGAGCTCGACGGCGTAGTTCAATGGATCGGGATTTCCCTGCCACTCCACCTGGGCACCCAGCGTATACCCGATACTGTCGACCGCTTCCTGGAAACGGTTCAGCGTCTCACGCGACACCGGGCCTGAGCGGTCGGCCAGTTGCAGGCTGTAGGCGGCGCGCGTGAATTCCGTGGCTTCCTGTTCGCGCGTCAGCAAATGCCAGGTATTGCCTGCATCCAGTCCATGCGCATAAAACGGCTTATCCAGCCCGCTCAGCACCGGCACCAATTCGCGCAGGGCAGCACCGCTCGCAGGTTGCTGCAGATAAAGCACGGCTGTCAGGTCTATCTGGTGACTGATGCTTTCAGGCAGCCCGTCGAAACTGTCCGGAGCCGGTTCTGCCGCAGCGACATAACCATCGCCAATGCCGACATCCTCAATCTCATCTTGCTGGATGCCTATATCCTGCAAGACCGGTATGGGTTGTGTGGTAGCAAAACGGGTTTCCAGGTCGGGCTGGCCGTAATGCGTTACTTCTTCCGGCAAGGCGTACTCCTGGCGGTCGACAAGCGATTCCGTCTCCTCCTCTGGCGCATGCGTTGCTGTATCGCGCCATTCATGGCTTGATACATACGGCTCTGACTCGCCTTCGTAGTCGAGTGCATCCGGCGCACCCGGCTCTGGCTTTTCATCCCTCAACAGGGCATCGGTATCGATATGGAAATCATCCATCAACACATCGCGCCTGGCAGGCTCGTCATGATCGGCCGCCTCCTTGCGTAGGTTGCGCTCCTGCCACCAGTTGAACAGCACAACGCCGGCAATGATGAGTGCGCCCAGTGCGATAAGTGAAAGTTGTAAGTCAGTCATGCTTGGATGTGACCTTGAGCTAGTTTAGTTAGTGAGTTGAATTCGTGAGTTGTATGGCAAGGCATTACGCGACTGCCTCGTGCATCTGCATCGCCGCCTGGATATCAACCTCTACGATACGCGAAACGCCCGACTCCTGCATGGTAACGCCTATCAGCTGCTGCGCCATTTCCATGGTTATTTTATTATGACTGACGAATAAAAACTGGGTACGTTCCGACATTTTTTTCACCATGTTGCAGAAACGCTCGGTGTTGCTGTCGTCCAGCGGCGCATCCACCTCGTCCATCAGGCAGAACGGTGCCGGATTAAGCTTGAACAGCGCGAACACCAGCGCCAGTGCGGTCAGTGCTTTTTCCCCGCCGGAGAGAAGGTGTATGGTGCTGTTCTTCTTGCCAGGCGGCTGCGCGAATACCTGCATGCCGGTATCGAGGATTTCCTCTCCCAGCAGTTCCAGCCTGGCCTGCCCACCACCAAACAACGTGGTGAACAACTCGCCGAAATGGCGGTTGGCCTCGTCGAACGTCTGCTGAAGGCGGCTACGCGTTTCCTTATCAATGCGCTGTATGGCGTCTTCCAGTGTGGCAATCGCCTGCTCCAGGTCCAGTGCCTGGCTGTCCAGGTAGGATTTACGTTCGCGCTCGCTGGCGAGTTCCTGGATGGCTGCCAGGTTGACCGGTCCCAGCTCCTCTATCTGCACCGCCAGCGTTTCCGTGGTGCGTTCGACCTCGCCCGCCTTGGCCGAGTGGCTGAGGTTCTCGGACAACACCGCTTCATCCAGGCCGTTCGCCAGTAAGGCTTGCTGGCATTGCTCGAAATACAGCCTCGCCTGTTGCTCCTGTAGCCTGGCTTGTTCCAGCTTGTCACGCAGCGGATGCAGCATCTGCTCGTTCTGCATGCGGTTGCGTTCCTGCGTTTGCAATTCCTGCTCGGCCCCTGCCATGGCATCCCGTGCAGCTGCCAATTCCGCTTCGCGTTGCTGTTTGAGGCTGAGGGCCGCTTCCAGGTTGGCTTTCAGGCCGTCCATCCGGGCCGCATCCAGCATGGTTTCCGATTCTTTCTGGCGCACCAGCAAGCCCTGCTTTTCTTCAATCAATGCATTAATTTTATTATTTATCTCATTGATATTATTTGATATTAGTTTTTTATTGAATGTCTTTTCCTGGGCCAGCCGTTCTGCCTGCTGCAATTGGCTACGTACTGCATTGAGGGCGATTTCGGTACGCTGGCGTTCGTTATGTGCTTTTTCGCGGCTGGCCTGCAGCCCGGCAAGCGAGGTGCGCAGCTGTTCGAGCACGCCTGTTTTCTGTTCATATTCGGCTTGCACGCCCGATAGGCGCTGCTGCAACCCGGCTTGGTCCGCCTGCATCGATTGCTGGCGCTCCAGCACATGCTGGCGTTGCTGTTGCAAGCGCTGTATCTCGACATTCAGGGTGTGCTGGGACTGTGTGTTGGTACGCAGCGCGGCCTGCTGTTCCTGCAACGCCGACCTGGCCTGCTGGAGGCCTTGCTCGGATTCGTGCAGCGCGTGGGTATGCTGTTGCAGCCTGCGTTGCACTTCCGGCAATCGCGCTTGCAGTTCGGCAAGCTCACGTTCGCGCTCCAGCACGCCATGCAGCGCAGACTGTGCAGCATAAAACGACACGCTGTAGGGTGTATGGATATCGCCCTGCCTGGTCACCAGGAACTCACCTGCCGCGAGCTGCCAGACATGGTTGGCGGCATCTTCACCATCATGGAGCACATAGGCACCGGCAAGCCAGTTTTGCATCAAGTCTTGCAGTGCCTGGTCTTTAAGGTCAAGCAGTGCATACAGCGATTGCAGGCCGGGCCTGGCGGCTGGTAGCGCACCTGCTTCCTGTCCAGCATGGCAGATCACCAGGGCGGCAGGCGGGCGCTGCTTTACTGCACGAACGCCTTCGCCGGATTGCAGTAGCGCGTTGAGCCTTGCTCCAAGAACCGCTTCCAGCGCGGTTTCCCAGCCATCGGCAATGGCGATTTTTTGCCACAGGCGCTCACTGTCGGCCAGCCCTTCGCTGTTAAGCCAGCCATCGAGTTTCGATTCGTGCCCAAGTGACAGTTGAAGCTTATTGAGCGATGCGATTTGGGCGTTGATCTGCGCGGCCAGGCGCTCTTCTGCCAGCTGGGTTTCGCGCAAGCTTTTTATCTGTGCGGCCTGCCCCGTCTCCTGCTCGCGCAGGGCCGCGATGGCCGTCTCCAGGCGACTTGTTTCTGCCTGCGCCGCATGGTAATCGGCCTGCTTTGCCTCGAGCACGCGTTCATCCGGCAATTGCAATGCTGCCCGGTCGCTATCGAGGCGCTGCAGGCGATGCCTGACCTCGGTGCTCGTCCTGCCTAGGTGCTCCAGGTTGGTCGATTCCAGGCGGATGCCCTGCTCCGCCTCGGTCAGCGCCCGCTGCGCTTCGCCGAAACCGCGCTGCGCTGCCGAATAGGCGCGCTCGGCCTCTGGAAACGCCGACTTGGCCTGAGCCAGGGCAATACCCGCCTGCTGTTCATTCTCTTCCGCCGCCTGCTGTTCGGCATTCAGCGTTTGCAGGTTCTCCAGCAGCAGCTGGTGCTGGGTCTCCAGTTTTTGCGATTGGGCGGCGAGTTGCTGCAACTGGCTGTTCAGTCGCTCACGGGCTTCTTGCGTGTTCTTGACCTGGTTTTCCAGGTTGGAGACGTCGGCGTTGGTTTCGTAGTAATTAGTCTGCGCGACCTGCACCGCTTCCGTGCTGGCGTAATTCTGCTGGCGCAGCGTTTCCAGCAGGCTCTCTGTCTTGCGCAGGGCAGCCATCTGCGCCTCAAGGTCATTCACCAGCTTTTCTACCTGGCGCTGGGTTTTCTCCCAGCTGGCGCTGGCGTCGCGCTTCTTCAGCAGCCATAACTGGCCCTGGGCCAGTTTCAGTGCGGCCTGCAGGCGATGGTACTGCTCAGTCACCAGCGCCTGCGATTCCAGCCGCGTGATCTGCTTGTCCATCTCGCGGCGGATGTCCTCGATGCGCGTCAGGTTCTCGCGCGTATCGCGCAGGCGCAGCTCGGTTTCGCGCCGGCGTTCCTTGTACTTAGAGATGCCGGCGGCCTCTTCCAGGAAGATACGCAGTTCCTCTGGTTTCGCTTCCACGATACGCGAGATGGTGTTCTGGCCGATGATGGCGTAGGCGCGCCCACCCAGGCCGGTGCCCAGGAACAGGTCGGCCACGTCGCGACGGCGCACGGCGGTATTGTTGATGTAATAAGTAGAGCCTTTATCGCGCTCGATCACGCGCTTGACGGCGATCTCGGCGTATTGCGACCATTCGCCGCTGGCGCCGCCCAGGCTATTGTCGAAGATCAGTTCTACGCTTGCACGCGAGATCGGCTTGCGGTTGCCGGAGCCGTTGAAGATGACCGCGTCCATCGAGTCGCCGCGCATTTCCTTGGCGCTCGATTCGCCCAACACCCAGCGCACCGATTCCATCACATTGGATTTACCGCAGCCGTTCGGCCCCACGACGCCGACACGCTGGCCGTGGATATGCAAGGTGGTTGCATCGACAAACGATTTGAATCCGGCGAGTTTAAGGTGGGTAAGGCGCACGTTTTATTAGAATGTTTAAATAGTGGTGGCGATGGTTAAGTAAATGATTTGCTTGTTTTAATAAGACCGCAAGCGGTCTTATTAAATGGCCTTATTAAATGTAAGCCGCCTTATTAAAAGATGGAGTCACGTCGTATAATACCTTCTTTTTTAAGCAGCCAGCCTGATTACGCCATCATGACAGACGATACCGTTAAGAATACCGCCAGCCATTCTATCGGCAGCAAGCCAACCGCTCAACCGACCAAAGTGCTGGAAACCTTCGACAACCCGAAACCCGGCCGCGACTTCCACATCCACATGGAAATCCCGGAATTCACGTGTCTTTGTCCCATGACCGGCCAGCCTGACTTCGCCGTGCTTTACCTGGATTATATTCCAGACCAGAAATGTGTCGAACTGAAAAGCCTGAAGCTGTATACGTGGTCGTTCCGCGATGAAGGTTGCTTCCATGAGGCCGTCACCAACCGCATACTCGATGACCTGGTGGCAGCCCTGGCGCCGAAATTCATGCGGCTTACCGCCAAGTTCTATGTGCGTGGCGGCATTTTCACCAACGTGGTGGCCGAGCATCGTGCATCAGGCTGGCAGCCTGCACCACGCGTTGAGCTGACACAGTTCGATGCGCAATCCAATACACGCGGCTAGCACGGGCCTTGCAGGCTAAGTACGCCTGACTGAGTCACCGTCTCTTTAATTTAACCCAGGCTCTAATTTAAGCACCCCGATCTTGAGCAACCTTATTTTTTCCAGCGCCACCCGGCAATTCATCCGCGCCAACCTGGCATATATCCTCTCGGGCAAGCTGCGCTCGAAAAGGGGCTATCGCCCGCAAGGCGGCCATACTGTTCCCGACCGCTTTTCCGGGGTATGCGTGGCCGCCGGGCCGTATACCAGCCACGATGACTACCTGGTTGAGTTACTGCGCGAACTAGGCGTGCATCACGTGCGCCTGGATTTTACCTATGGCGATGAAACCGGCCATACCGGCCGCTTCCTTAAGCGCCTGATCGCGGAATCGTTCAGGGTCAACTTGCACCTAGTGCAGCCGCTGGCGGACGCCAGGGAAATGCATGCCACCGCGTGGCAGGATGACTGGCGCGAATTCGTGGCTGAAACCATGCAGCAGTATGCAGGTTCCATTGCCAGCATCGAGATCGGCACCACGGTGAACCGCAAACGCTGGTCCGGCTACAGCGTGGAGACATTCCTGATTGCCTGGGACATCGCTTATACCGAAATTCTGCCCTATGACGTACCCCTGGCCGGTCCTAACGTCACGGATTTCGAGCCGTTCTACAATATCGGCCTGTTATCCATTTTGCGATCACGGAAACAGTTGCCGGACATCCATACCGACAACCTGTTTTCCGAACGCTGCACCGAGCCGGAACGCAACGACCACAAGATACTGGGACGCAGGCTGGCTGCCTTGGGCGGTTTCCGGCTGGTCAAAAAAGCCTTTATGCTGCAGGAGATCGGCGCCCGCTTCGGCGTGCCTTTACTGCACTCCCCCTCCGCGTTCTGGACGTTGCCGCGCATCGAACGCCTGCTGCCCGACAGCGAACAGAAACAGGCGGACTACCTCGCACGCTACATGATCCTCTGCGCAGCCTCCGGCGCCCTTGGCAGCGCCGCCTGGGGACCGCTGGTATGTCACCGCGAGGGGCTGGTGGATGACGGCATAACGCAATACCCTGCGCTGGAACGCATCACCTGGTACGCCGGCATCGGCGAAGACCTTACCCACTACCGTGTACGGCCTGCATTTGCCGCCTACAAGGCGTTCATCGCGCATATTCCCGGCCTGCGTTACTTGGGTCAGCTAAGCCAATTAGCCCAACTGAATGGCGGCGACCACCTGGAAGTGCACGCATTCTCGGATAACGTATCCCAGCTGCACGTTGCCTGGACCACGAACGGCAAGGCTGCGGCGCTCATGGATATCTATACCGCTGCATCATTGAGCAAGGCCTTGTTCTACAGCCGCGATGGCGCGCAATTGGCTGCGCCGCCCGACCTAGTCACGGAAAGCCCCCTGTATATCCGGTTTGCCGGCAGCCAGCCGGTCAACATCCTGCCGACTGCTGCCGTATTGGATTCGCTGGCCTTGCATGCCCATGTGCAGGGCAAAACCTATTCCGTATTCCGTGATGACGGCTGGTCTGGCCTAGTCAGCGCAGCTAATGCGGAGGAGCATGACGCATTGCGGGCAGCCCTGCATCCATCGAACATAGGCGCGCCACCGAAAGATGCGCTTCTGCGTAAAGCGCGCAATGCCGTATGGAAAATACCGGACCCACGCGACGCCAACCGCAGCCTGGTGGTTAAACAGCCATTGAAAATGCACTTGCACAAGAAATTCCTGGATCGCCTCAAACCATCCAAGGCGAAAAAAAGCTGGAACGGCGCCAGCGAGCTGTCGCGCCGCGGCATCGGCACGGCACAACCTGTGGCGTTTTTCGAGAAGACCGGCGATACCACATTCACCCAGAATTACTTCATCTGCGAATACATTCCGGCGGACTTTTCCGCGCGCGACATGCTGTCGGCATTTGCTGCGGGCGCCAGCGAATTCAAGGGGATAAGCACGGGAAGCGCTTACCGCCAGCTGTGCGATTTCCTGCTGGTCATGCACGGGCGCGGCGTTTACTTCCGCGATTTATCCGGCGGCAATATCCTGATACGGCAATCGGAAGACAATACCCTGAGTTTTTCCCTGATCGATACCAACCGCGCCCATTTCTTCGACCATGGCACCGTAATTGCCAAGCGCATATCCGACCTGACCCGCGTCTGCAATAAACTGCACTGGGCCGGCAGGAAAGCATTCATGGGAATGTATTTGGGCGCGCTCGGCAAACAATTCACCTGGCGCTATCGCCTGCCCTTCCACCTCTACGATGCCAAAGTCGGCTTCAAGAGGAAATTCGGGCGTAAAGCGATCACCAGGTTGTTCAAGCAAAAAAAATGATCGGTCGTGATCCAATAATGAGCCAGATATAGCTTGTACAGCATCGCATGCTTCTAGTTGATAGGATTTTTCGAGTATCTTCACTCACCAATCCGCGCATCTTGGCTGAATTCATCGGTTGCCGCGAAATACGTTGACAATAAAGGCGCCCGTCATTAATATGGCGCCTCTTTTCGCAGGTGTAGTTGCAGTAGCAGAGTGAAGATTAAGTCGGGGGTATAGCTCAGCTGGGAGAGCGCTTGCATGGCATGCAAGAGGTCAGCGGTTCGATCCCGCTTACCTCCACCAACAGGATTGTGAAGTGTTAACAGCCCTGGGTTAATACGAAGTTTTTACTTCAAATTAACCGCAGTATTTAGTATAATTTTACCTCTATGTCCCCATCGTCTAGAGGCCTAGGACACCTCCCTTTCACGGAGGCGACCGGGGTTCGAATCCCCGTGGGGACGCCAATTCGATAAAGCTGTTGAGTACGACAGGTTTACAGAAAGCGTCAAAAAAAGCAGTGCCACTTCAGGTGGCACTGCTTTTTTTATGCGTGCTATTCATTCAGCCCGCATTCACGGTACTCCAGACCGGATTAATCCACGCTGACCAGCTCTTCCTGTTGAATCAGTTCCTCTTGATTAACCGGCTTTTCCTGCTCAATGGTGTTTTGCCGTTCTGCATTGGCAATATCAGCATCCACCGCTTTTATCGTCGCCATTAATGAGGGGATAGAGCCGCCGGCACGGTAGCTGAAACTCACTGTCAGCAGACTGCCAGCCTTTACGGCTGCTGGCTGAGCAAGCGGCAAGGTTAAGTAATCATTCAGCCAGTCGATAGTCGTGGATTGCTCCATATTGACGGCCAGGATATTTTTTGTAATGAAGCGCAGTGCATTGACTACGCCGTCGTGCTCAATAGCAAAGTCGCCCTGCCACACGATATCGTCACTGACCGTTTCCGTGAAATCGAGTACGGAATACACGCCCGGCTCCGCCAGCTCGAAGGCATCCGCATGAAGCACTGTGGGTTGCTTGAATTGCACGATGGGGGCATTGAATCCCTGGAAATTGTAATCCTGCTGCAGGGGTTGCACCGCCATGATCATCACTTCCGGAATGAACCGTGGCAGCGGGCCGCCGAATTTTTCCAGGTAACGCTGCTTGAATGACTCGATCACCTGCACCTGTTTTTCACGCAGCATGGCGGTATGGATCATCTCGCAGATCACCACATCCACCGGTTCCGGAGGCAGGTAATCGAACGCGTCGGCTTCGATGATTTCGACCTTATGGCCGTTTTCGTTATGCGCCAGGAAGCGCTTGGCTTCTTTAACCAGGTCGGGGTTGTATTCCACATACCAGACCTTATCCGCGTTGGCTGCGGCAAACCAGGACAACACGCCTGTTCCGCCGCCTAGTTCCAGGACCTTATCGCCCGGCTTGACGGCATATTGGATCGCCGCCTTGAAGCCGGACATGCGGCGTTCGTCCATCAGCATGTTGTGGTGGTAGTGTACGGGGATGAATTGACCTAGATAGCAACTTTCCACTTCTTTTTCGGAGAGCATAGATCACCTTTTAATGTCGATTTCCAGCAGTGAGTTTCGTCCATGTCGAAAGATGCATACCAGCATTGCATCGACGGCAAAGTCCATCATACTGAAGGGAAATCGACTTCTATCCTTCGATATCCCGAGCTTTATCGAGTCTCTTCCATGGATGGAGCTGCAGGCGATCCCTGACCTCGCTTTTCCTTGTATAGCAGCTGATACAGCACCGGCAATACCAGCAAGGTGAGCAGCGTGGAGGACAGGATGCCGCCGATGACGACCGTGGCCAGTGGCCGTTGTACTTCAGCGCCGGTGCCCATCGCTATCGCCATGGGGATAAATCCCAGGGAAGCGACCAATGCCGTCATGAGCACCGGCCGCAGGCGGGATACTGCACCTTCGTGTATTGCAGGCTCCAGCGCCAAGCCCTGTTCCCGTAACGAACGGATGAAGCTGATCATCACCAGGCCGTTCAGTACCGCCACGCCGGACAAGGCGATAAACCCGACGCCAGCCGAGATGGAAAGCGGTATATCGCGCAGCCACAGTGCGAGCAAGCCGCCTGTCATGGCGAATGGCACCCCGGTAAACACGATCAGCCCATCCTTCACGTTACCGAACATGGCGTACAGCAACATGAAAACCAGCAGGAAGGCGACGGGCACCACCAGTTCCAGGCGCTTGCCGGCGGATTCCAGTTGCTGGAACACCCCGCCCCAGGATATCCAGTAGCCGGAAGGCATGTGCACCTCCTGCTGCACGCGCTGCTGTGCTTCGGCTATGTAGGAGCCGATATCGCGCTGCCTGACATTGGCGGTAATGACCACCAGGCGCTTGCCGTTTTCACGGCTGAACTGGTTGGGTCCCGGTGCCAGTTCCAGGGTGGCGACCTCGCCCAGCAGCAGATAGCGTTTGGCGCTCCCCGTATTAAAGGCGGCCTGCATGGGCAGGCGTATCGGCAACTGACCGATCGCCCTGATATCCGACCGCAGGGTCTCCGGCAAGCGCACGACGATATCAAAGCGGCGATCCCCTTCAAATAGGGTGCCCGCTTCCCGACCGTTCAGGGCGATCGCGACCGCATCCTGCACATCGCTGACGTTAACCCCCAGCCGCGCCATTTTCTCACGGTCGATATGCACCGTCAGGATAGGCAGGCCGGAGGTCTGCTCCACCTTCACATCCTCGCCGCCCGGGATATTCGAAAGCACACCGGCGATCGACTTGGCAGTCTCTTCCATCACCGTCATGTCGTCGCCGAATACTTTCACCGCCACATCGCTGCGCACGCCGGAGATCAGCTCGTTGAAGCGCATCTGGATAGGTTGCGTGAATTCGTAGTTATTGCCGGGTACTTTGCTCACGGCGCGCTGCATCTGCGCGACCAGTTGCGGCTTGGTGAGTGCCGGGTCTGGCCAATCCTGCCGCGGTTTCAGCATGACGAAGGTGTCCGCGACACTCGGCGGCATGGGATCGGTCGCAATCTCTGCAGTACCGATCTTGGCAAACACGCGATCCACCTGAGGGAACGCCTTGATGGTGTGCTCCAGCTCCTGCTGCATCTGCACGGCCTGGGTGAGGCTCGTTCCCGGAATACGCAGCGCATGCAGCGCGATATCGCCTTCATCCAGGCTGGGCGCGAATTCGCTGCCCATGCGGGTCACCAGCAGGCCGCTTAACACCACGGAGACCAGTGCCAGAATGATCACCAGCGCTTTATTGAGCATGGCCCAGTCTAGCAGCGGCACGTAGGCCTTGTGTGCCCAGGCTGCCAACCTGCTTTCCCTTTCGCGGACGCGACCGGTCACGAACAATGCCACCGCTGCGGGAATAAAGGTCACGGAGAGGAGCATGGCGCCCACCAGGGCGGCCACGACGGTAAACGCCATGGGGTGGAACATCTTGCCCTCTACGCCACTTAGCGCAAAGATCGGCAGGTACACCACCATGATGATAAGCTGGCCGAATATCAGCGGCCTGCGCGCTTCCTGCGCCGCCTCGAAGACCGCATTGAAACGCTCCTCACGCGTCAGCATGCGCTTATGCTGTTGCTGGGCAAGTGCCAGCCGCCGGATGCAGTTCTCGACGATGACGACTGCGCCGTCGATGATGATGCCGAAATCGAGTGCGCCCAGGCTCATGAGGTTCGCGCTGACCTTGTTGGTGACCATGCCGGTAAAGGTGAACAGCATGGCCAGCGGGATCACCAGCATGGTGATAATGGCCGCCCGCAGGTTGCCCAGGAAGACGAACAGCACGGCGATGACCAGCAGGGCCCCTTCCAGCAGGTTGCGTTTCACCGTGCGGATGGCCTTATCGATGAGATCAGTGCGGTCGTACACCGTCTTCACGACTATGCCCTGCGGCAGCGTGCGGTTGATTTCGCTGATGCGTTGCTCCACGGCGCGCGATACGGTGCGGCTGTTCTCGCCCATCAGCATGAATACCGTGCCCAGCACCACCTCCTGCCCGTTCTCGGTCGCCGCCCCGCTGCGCAACTCCTTGCCGATATAGACCTCCGCTACATCGCGTACGCGAATGGGGATTTTCCCCCGGGTGTCGACCACGATATTGCGGATGTCCTCGGTATTGGCGACCTGGCCCGGCACGCGGATTAGGTATTGCTCGCCGGATTTCTCGATATAGCCTGCGCCCACATTGGCGTTATTGCGCTCAAGCGCCTCCACCAGGTCGGCCAGGGCCAGGCCGTGCGCCACCAGCTTTTCTGGATAGGGGGCGATCTGGTACTCCTTCGCGTAGCCGCCCACGGTATTGATCTCATTGACGCCGGGCACTGTGCGTAATTGCGGCTTGACTATCCAGTCCTGGATCTCGCGCAAATCCGTGGGCGTATATGGCGTGCCGTCCGCTTTGAGCGCGCCCTCATTCGCTTCCACCGTCCACATGTAGATTTCGCCCAGGCCGGTCGAGGTCGGCCCCATGGTCGGCACTACTCCTGCGGGTAGTTTTTCCCTAGCCTGGCCGATACGCTCGTTGACCAACTGGCGCGCAAAGTAGATGTCCGTACTTTCCTTGAACACCACGGTGATCTGCGACAGGCCGTAACGGGATACGGAGCGCGTTTGCTCCAGCCTGGGCAGCCCCGCCATCACCGTCTCCAGCGGATAGGTGATGCGCTGCTCGGATTCCAGCGGCGAATAGCCAGGGACCGAGGTATTGATCTGTACTTGGATATTGGTGATGTCAGGCACCGCATCGATAGGCAGTTTCTGGTAGCTGTAAAGACCCAACACGGCCATGGCGAACACCGCCATCAGCACTAGCCAGGCTTTTTCAATGGAAAAGCGTATGAGGTTCTCAAACATGGCAAATCCTTAATGTGGTGGCATGTTAATGGTCATGACTGGCGCCGGCTTTTCCCAGCTCGGCCTTGATCAGGAAACTGTTGCCGGCGGCGTACTTCTCGCCTGGCAGCAGGCCATCCAGCACTTCCACGTACTTGTCGTCACCACGGCCCAGCGTTAAAGGACGCGCTTCGAACGCATCGCCGTACTTCGCGAACACCACCTTCCAGTCGCGCAGGCTTTGTATGCCTTCTACCGACACCGCCAGCGGCACGTCCGCCTCTTCCGACACCAGTTCGGCATTCACGGGCACACCGGGGCGCCAGAGGCCTTTGGCGTTCGGCAATACCACGCGTGCGGTGGCCGTCCGCGATTGCTCGCCTACCACTGCGCCGACGTAACTGATGATGCCGACCTCCTGCGCGTCCAGCGCACTGGATTTGACCGTCACCTGCTGGCCTAGCCTGACGGCATTGAGGTCTTTGGCATAGATGGTCATTTCCGCCCATACCGAGCCAAGGTCGGCTACCGTAAAGATGCTGGCGTCCTCCTTCACCACCTGCCCGCTTGCGATCTGCTTGTCGGCGATCACGCCATCGATAGGCGAACGTATCTCGTAGTGCGTGAGATTGCCCGAGGTGTTGCCGCCGCCCAGTGCCTTCAGTTTCTGCTGTGCGCTTTGCACTGCAATCTCATCCTCCTGCATGGCATTTCGGGCTTGCAAATAATCCTGTTCAGCCGAGATTCTTTCTTCCCATAGCGTTTTCTCGCGCTGGTAGGTGATACGCGACAATGCCAGGCGCTTGCGCGCGGCCAGTAATTCGCTGCGCTGGTCGGCCAGCGACTGGCTGGAAATCACGGCCAGCACCTGGCCTTTGCGCACCCTGTCGCCGGCATTGGCGGATACCGATTCGACGATGCCGGCCAGTCGCGGCACGATATACACCGTCTTGTCCGCGTTCAGCCTGATTTCCCCAATGAGGTGCAGGGCGGTCTTGATCCTGGCAGGCGCCGCAGTCAGTATCTCGATGGCATTATTGGTGATCTGCCGCTCATTCATGTATACGCGCGCTTCCTGCTGCTCGTAGGAAAACGCATAGGCATTCCCCATATGCCCGGCCTCGATGCCGACCTTGAACGAGTGCGGCTCCTGCACCACGGCGTCGCCCTTCAGGTAATTTGCTTCAGGCGAGAAACGGACGGTCTCGACCGCCCTGCCCAAACGCTCCAGGGCAATCGTTAGCTGGGACTGTCCAGGGTCAAGCGGCTTGCCGTCCAGATAGGTATAGAGGCGGAATTGCGGTGCTATATTTTCCTCGAAGATCGTCACCTCGACGCTGTAGCTGCCCTTGCTGAACAATTTGCCTCCATGCGGCCCTTTCGCTTGTTCTTCCGCCATTTTTTCATGGACATGATCGTCCATCACTTCGCCGTGTTGGCTGGCAGCGTCCACCGCGTTGTCTTGCGGCTCGGGTTTGTCCAGGCCGAGTATCAGGCCGGCGAGGACGACACCGATCACTAGCGCAAGGATGATCAGGGTGGGTTGCCGGGAACCCGGCGCGTTTTTAAGTTTGTCGATCAGTGACATATTGCTTACTCCTGGTGCTGGGCAAGCGCTGATGCAGCGTTGCCGGAAGTGGATGCGTCGCCCACCAGGCGCTCGATGTCAGCGTTGGCCTGGTGTGCTTTCAATAATGCGTTGAGGTATTGCGACCTGGCCTGGAACAGCGTGCGCTGCGCGTCGAGCACATCGAGGAAGCCGAACTTGCCGAATTCGAAGCCCTTGACCGCGGCGTCATAGGCGCTTTGCGCGCCCGGTAGTACTTCCGCCTGCAGTGCCTCTGCTTCCTGCCTCGCAGCCAGGAAGCGCTCATTGGCTGCTGCCAGGAAATTCGCCTGTTGTACCTGCAGGGCAACAAGCTCGTCGCGCGCTTTATCCGTGCGACTCAGGGCCTCTTGTCGATTGCCCTGGTTACGGTCGAACAAGGGGATAGGTAAGGATAGCCCGAGCACGGCCTGGTTCAGGCCCAACTCCTCATTGCGCCTGGCACCGACGCTCACCGTCAGGTCCGGCGTACGCTTGCTGCCCTCAAGCTTCGCCAGCGCCTCACGCCGCTCAATCTCCAGCCTTGCGCGTTTAAGCGCAGGCGCATTGCCCATCCGCGCCGAGAGCTCCTCCATATCCGCCATCGCGGGCAATGCCTCCATCTGGCCCAGGACACGCTCGAACCTTGGTGCCGGATTACCCCAAAGTGCCGCCAGCCTTTTACGCGTCGTATTCAGCTGGCTGGCGGCCTGGTTCAATTCCACCTTGACCCCGGCTTCCGCCACCCTGGCTTTGGTTTCCTCTACCGGCGAGACTTTGCCGGCACGTACTCGCTTGTAAGCTGCATCCGTGGCGCGCTGGGCCAGGTCCAGCGTCGATCTGGAAAGCGCTAGCCTTTCCTGCGATGCCAGCACCTCATAGAACGCCGAGATGACGGCCGCGCGCGTCTCTGCCCTTACCTGGTCGATGTCGGCGGTGGCCGCGTCGTACAGCTTTTCTGCAGCTTCGATGCGTCTTGCACGCTTATCGCCGAGCTCAAAGGGTTGATTCAGTTGCAAGGTGGTTTGCCGCGTGGCATTGCGGGTATCTTCCATAAAGGTCGATACCGATGGATTCGGCCGGACTGCAGCCTGAACCTGCACGCCTTCAACGGCTTCCCGTTCGCGCATTGCTACCGAGATTTCAGGATTGGAAAGCAATGCCAGGCCGATGGCATTGTCCAGGGTAAGCCCGCCGGATGTTTCGATCGCAGCATGACTGTAGATGGGTGTTCGATACTCGGCGTGTAGCGGAAAACTGAATAGCCAAACGCTCAAAAATAGGTAAATCCTGCTCATTGCTTCCTCCTGGGTTGCTCGAAAGTAATCCAGCAAGAACAGCGCGGCCTGCTACCTAACTACAGGAAGTACTATCAGGAATAGTGGCGTTGATGGACTCGCTGGATCAAACAGCGAGTAGCCAGTTGGGGCGTTCGATACCGCTTGCTACCAGGGGGTATGGATGGAGGAGGAAGGTACTGCGGATACGGGCATTACCGGATACAGCATTGAAACCGGGGTTGGATCCCAGCAGTTTTGCACAACATAAATGGCAAACGCCGCAACCGTTATGCAGGCCATTTCCCTGCTGGTCATGGCTATGCTGGTTGCTGACGGTCGCCTGGACGGACGAGGCTGGACTTACCTTATGCTGCGTTGCGGCCTCATGCTGCGGGGCGATATCCAGGTCGAATTCGCAATAGGCACACATCGCTGCCTGTGCAAATTGCAGGGGCAGCAAAACTAGCAATAACAGGAGGAAGAGTTTTTTGATGTTCATATATGGCTTGGTACTGTAGCCAAGTCTACACGTTCACTTTCTAGCTGTCGATGTGCTGGCTGTCGACCTGAGTCCCGTCCCGGCGTAATTTCAGCTGGGCTTCCAGCTTGCGGATGCGCTCAAGAAAAACCAGGGTCAGGGCATAACTGTTGGGTTCCAGCTCAAAATCACGCTTCAGCCGCGTCAGGGTCTGGATGGAAGTGATCCAGTGACCCTGGAAGTACCAGGTTTGATCTTCCGGGTTCTCCGGCATCAATGCACCGCACTGAACCAGGTGCTCCAGTTCATGGGATGCCAGTCCCGTGAGTTCAAGCAACTCGTTGACCGATATCGCATGGTCTGCATCCATCCATAAGAACTCAGTATGCTCGGTGCTCATGTTGCCTGCTCCTCGAAATGCTGCCTGGGATTGAAGGTGGAGATGCCTGCCAGCTGCTCAAAAAGCGCACGCTCTTCTGCTGACGGGCTGGACGGTACGGTGATCTGTGCCAGTGCATACATGTCGCCATGTTCCCCGTTCTTTTTCGGCATGCCCCGTTTAGCGATGCGGAACTTCTGGCCGCTTGCGGTTCCGGGAGGTATCTTCAGATTCACTTCACCCTGCAGGGTCGGCGTCCTGATGCTGGCACCCAATGCCGCTTCCCATGGTGTTATCGGCAGGTCGATGAAAACGTCATGCCCTGTCGTCCTGAAAAATGGATGCGGATGGAAGTGAATGTTCAGGTAAAGGTTGCCGTCTGCCCCGCCCCGGCTGCCTTTACCACCCTTGCCGCGCAGCAACAGCCTCTGCCCGTTCGTTACGCCCTTCGGCAGGCGTGTCCTGAATGCATGCGGCACGCGCGTCGATTGGCCGCGGTCGTTGGCCTCCTGCACGGTGAAATTAAGATCTACGGTTACCCCTTCACAGGCTTCTTTCAGGGAAATGGTCGTAGATAGCTCATAGTCCTGGCCAGTGACAGGCATGGCATGTCCTTGTCGTGAACCGCCGGAGGAGTTGCCAAAGCTGGAAAAAAGATCGGATAGATCGAGGTCGTCGAATGCGTATCGCTGGGCATTGCCCTGCGCACCCCAATTCGGTGGAGGACTGAACTCCTCGCCACCGGAATGCTTGCCTAGCTGGTCGTAAGCCTCGCGTTTTTCCTTATCTTTCAACGTGGCATACGCTTCCGCCACTTCCTTGAATTTCGCTTCCCCATCGGGGTCCTTCGAAACGTCAGGATGGTATTGGTGCGCGAGTTTACGGTAGGATTTTTTTATTTCCTCGGGGCTTGCCGTGCGGCTCACACCCAGTACTTCATAGTAATCTTTGTATTTCATCATCAGCTACCACGCGTTCCATAGTGGGCAAGCTATAGTATGCGCCTGATGACCACTCTTCAACGACCTTGATGAGTCAACCACCTAATCCGTCACAAGGGTCACTGCCGGATCCATGCGCGTCATCTTGACGGAACCGAAGATAGTCGCGAAGGCGGTGTCTGCCGCGTCTTTGCCGGTGCCAATGCGCACGAGGTCGGTGATCGGGGCCAGTTCTGTTGCATCGAACAAAATCCAGCGACCGCTCAGGTAAACTTCGAAAATGGCATGGAAATCGGCCGGCGGATCCGCATACCAGGTATAGCCGGTCACGAACCTGGCCGGGATATTAAGCGCACGGCAGAACGTGATGGCAAGGTGGGCGAAATCGCGGCATACACCTGCCCTGTTCACCAGGACGTTCATGGCGGATGTGGTGCTGCTGGAGGTGCCGATCTGGTACACGATGTTGTCGCGTATCCACTGGCAGATCGCTTCTACACGCTGGTATCCTTTGGGCAGGGAGCCGAATGTGCGCGATGCCATCTGCAGGATGGCATCGGATTCACAGTAACGGCTGGACCAGATATAGGGAATGACTTCAACCGGGAGTTCGGCAATCGGCAGCTCCAGTTCATGGCCGGTAGGCATAGGGTAATCAACCACGACAAGCGCATCGTAGGTGATGCGCAATTCACGCGCGTTGCTTTTCATTTTCGCCAAGCGGTTCTGCCCGGTGGGGCCCATACCGAAGGTAAGCGGAGAGAACGGCTCTACCAGCAGGCTCTCATTGAATATTTGTTGCCAGGGATGGAATGCGGCCTGGATATTGAACAGGTAATCAGCATCGCTAGAAGCGATGTAATCGAGTTCGCAGTGAATCTTCAGTTTTTTCATTTATTGTTCATGAATGCTCTTCGCAAACTTGCCTAATCCAGATAGTCATATACATAACAAAGCTCCAAACTAAACATTACTCGCGTAGAGATGTCCAGTTTGAAGCACGGTACTTTGAAGCAAGTACGACGATTAATTTAGAGATTTAAATTAATCGAGCACTTTTAATGCCGAGTATTGCTGAAACTATCGATCTGCTTTTCAGCCTCTTCCTTACTCAGGCCGTATAACTGCTGGATCTTGCCAGACAGTATTTCACGGTTGCCCTTGATCTGTTCGAACTCGTCGTCAGTAAGCTTACCCCACTGCTGACGTACCTTGCCTTTAAGTTCAGTCCAGTTGCCTTCGATTTGATCCCAATTCATGCTTTTCTCCTAAACAAATTAAGAATAAAAATACTGTGTCAAACGACACAAGCATGGATACATCATATTTTTAATGGCGATTTTGGGTAGTCGGGCATTGCCTGAATCAACTGTCGGAAAGCTCCGACAGTTGATTCAGGCCGTTGATGAAACGGTTGATTAACGTGTCACGGAAAGGCCGATGCGGATTTGCGTATCGCGATGCTGGTTGTATTCAAGGAGTGTTTCGCCATAGCCGCTGAACATCTGCACATGCAGGAAAGTACCGGTGCCGGCAAAAATCCGGTCGCTCAGTGGATAGGAAAGGTCAACCTGGCCGGTGGCATAGCCGGCTGTACCCTGGCGGTAAAGTGCACCGACGATCAGGCCGTCTTCACGTCCGTAGCGCAGTTGCCAGTCTGCATATCCACGATAGCGGTCGATGTCGCTGTTCTGGTCTTTTTCAATGTAGCCGTAAATCTTGGGCAGGAAAGACAGGCGTCGGCCGTTAGGCAGGTCGAAATTCCAGGTGGGCCGCACATACGCCGTATTGATGGAGCGCGAATCGATACCGCCCTGGCCGTTGGATTCATGTTCCAGACCTGCGCGCCATTCCGCCGGGAATATGCTGCGGTCGCGCCCGGTCCAGCGATAGAACACGCCGGGACGGTAACTGGTGTCGCGGAATGGGCTGGAATTCTCGCCCAAGTCCCACAGGGTGGTTTGCGTGTAGGTGAAGTAAACGTTGCTCAGCAACGGCAAGAATTCTGCGACCGAGCCCTTGGGGTCGAAAGGACGATATTTAAAACTCAACTGGAAGCGGGAATCCGCCCCCCTGTCATCATTGCTGCCCACCACAAAATAGGTAGGCTCGTTCGCTGACAAGGATGGCTCGTCGCCAGGCTTGGCGATCACCACCACCGGCGGGCTTTTCCAGTCGTCCGTCGTTGCCGCATCCCTGACAGATGCTTTATCCGTATCGCCCACAGACTCTATGCCCACCACCTGCACCGGCCCTGTCTCTTCATTCGAGGCCAGCATGACCAATCGGTTTGAGGGTTGTCCCGTGAGCTCGGCACGGATGATGCCCACATACTTTTTAGTGGGCACGCCGGTATAGAGGCGATGGATATTGCCTTGCGCCTTTGCCTGGCTGAGCGGTATGTCTTCGGTTACGCCATTGCTGGAAAGCTTGACGGTGAGCGTCTCCGGCCATACGGCGATACCCTCTGGCTTGACAACCTCCAGCTTGATCTTCTGCCCGGTATTGACGGCTTCGTTCTGGGTGGAAATCAGCCATTTATCGGCGGCATGCGCGTTGAATGATGCGGCACCTGCGAGTAACAGGGTAAACGTAATCTGCTTATAGTTCATGTAAGGTCCGTACGGTGTCGAAGTCTACGCTGGCCAGGCAATATGGAAGCCAGCCTACAGACTAGCACACTGGCCGCCCTCTTCACTATACGCTGCAGTCCTACACAATAAGCCTGGCCGTCACTTAGGCAGTGCGTACACCGATACGGTATCTCCCTGCTTGTAGCCGAATATGGAATTACCGCCTGCCGCTACTGCAATGTATTGCACACCGTCTATCTGGTAGCTGATAGGTGGTGCATTGACACCGGAGTCGTTGGCTGCCTGCCACAACAACTCCCCAGTGCCGGCGTCATAGGCATTAAAGCTGCCATTTCCCTCGCCCAAGAACAGCAGGCCGCCGGCAGTGGCAAGTACGCCGCCGATCAGCGGTTGCTGGGTTTTTTTCTGCCAGCTGATCTTACCGGTGGACAGGTCGATTGCCGACAGCAATCCCCAGCGTGGCACGTCGGCAAGCTCTGAGGACGCGTACCGTATCGCCGACTTACCGTTTTTGGCGGGCGTTTCGTGCAGCGTATACCGGACGGGGGCATGGATGCCGGCGATATACACACGCTGGCCGGCTTCATCCAGCGCCGGCGGCGACCAGTTGGAGCCACCCAGTATGCCGGGATACAAGGTGACGCCTTCAAATGTGGCTTTTGCGAAGAGGTTGGATTGCGGTACGAAGGCGTCCGACTTCAGCAGCAGCTTGCCGGTTTTACGGTCATTGACGTAGAACCAGCCGGTTTTGCTGGCCTGGCCGACTGCGGCAACCAGTTTGCCATTTTGCTTCAGGTTGAACAGCACGGGCGGACTGGCCAGGTCATAGCCCCACACGTCGTGCGGCACCTGCTGGTAATACCAGCGCAGCTTGCCGGTTTCGACATCCAGGGCCACCAGCGATACCGTATACAGGTTGTCCCCGGGGCGCGAAACGTCATTCATCTGCGGCGAAGGATTGCCGGTGCCGAAATACAGCAAGCCGAGCTCGGGGTCAATGGCGGGCGTCGTCCATGCAGAGCCGCCGCCGAATCGGGCAGCATCCGGGAAATTGCGCAGGGCAGCCTTTTCGGCCGCGACATCACGGTTAAGTGAAACGCCATCGGCCGTAGTGGCGCGGAACTCGCCTTCCCAGCCTTGAGCCGGGATGGTGTCGAATTGCCACACGCGCTTGCCGGTCTGCACGTCGAATGCCGCCAGGAAGCCCGGCCGGCCGTAGCGCCCTGTCACGCCGATGACGGCGCCCAGCGGCGCATCCTCGCGCGGATTGTCGATATGCAGGCCATAGCCGACGCCGGTGATGCCGACGATCACTTTACCCTTGTAGACGACAGGCGCCATGGCGATACCGATGCCGGTGCCGCCGCTGATTTTGGCGGTGCTGTTGGGGTCATTGCTGTTCAGGGATTCCTGGCCTTCCGTGGTGACTGCTGCTTCTACCGCATCGATGTCCCAGGCGATTTTTCCGGTCGCTGCATCCAGCGCGATGAGTCGGGCATCGACGGTGCCGATGAACACCTTGCCATAGCCGACAGCCACACCCCTGTTGGCCGGGCCGCAGCACATCTTCCATTCCGGACGGCGCTTGTGCTCATAGCGCCACAACTCCCTGCCGGTGCGGGCATCCAGCGCAACCACGCCGTTGAACGGCAAGGAGACATACATCACGCCCTCCACCACCAGAGGGGTAGTTTGGAAACTGGCCTTCACCCCGCTTTTATATTGCCAGGCGACAGCCAGTTTTTTCACATTGCCGGCGTTGATCTGGGTGGCTGGCGAGAATCGCTGGTTGAAATAGTTACGGCCGAAACTAGGCCATTCATCCATCGATGCGCTATTGATTTTGGTAGAACTGCTATCCAGCGCATTGACATGCCGGGAAGAGGAATCCAGGCTGCTACAGCTGGCGAGGAAGAGGCAGGTTGAGGCGATTGCAATCAGCCAGGATTGTTTGCTGGAGTTGACCATAGCGTTCCATAATCTATCGATGCGATACAGCGCAGTATACAGGTAGGTATAGACATAGCAATCCAGGGCAGGAATATTTAACTTCATTTAATGAACTTGTATAGGCATATAGATTCTCATACGTATAGTGAATAAATATTGAATACAATCGTCACAATTAAATTGCATTTAAATCAATCAGTTAAAAATATGTTCAATGCTGAACAGGAAATGAATAAGTATTGATATATGATCGCATTTGCTCGAAATACAGCCATCTAACACTTAATAAATGGATATCTCTATCAACATCCAAAATGACGCATTCCCTATCCGCACGGTGTCGGCCCTGACAGGCATCAATGCGGTGACCCTGCGCACTTGGGAGCGCCGTTACCACCTGATCGATCCCATACGCACGCCTAAGGGCCATCGCCTGTATACGAAGGAACAGATTGCCATGCTGCATCGCGTGGTGACCTTGCTGGAAGGCGGCATGGCCATCAGCCAGATCAATTTTTCACATCTTGAAGGCAACAGCAATGCGTTAAACCAGGAGCAGGAATTCTGGTCACGGCTCATCTCCCGCATGGTGTCCGCTGTCAGCCAGTTCAACGAGGCAGTACTGGAAGCTACCTACAACGAAGCGCTTTCGCTTTACCCCATCGAGGTCGTGACCGGAAAACTACTGATGCCCATGCTGAAGATACTGGGCGAGCGCTGGGAAAGTGGCGCCGGCAGCATTGCAGAAGAACATTTTTTCGGCGTGTACCTGCGCAACAAACTGGGAGCGCGATTTCACCACCGTAAGCGGCTGGATCATGGCCCTACCCTCATCACTGCATGCCTGCCGGGCGAATACCATGAGGCCGGGATACTCATGTTTTCACTCAGCGCCTACGACCATGGATACCGCTGCATCCTGCTCGGCGCCGATATGCCGCTGGAGGAGTTGCCCAATGCTGTGAATGTCGCCCAGGCGCAAGCGATCGTGCTCTCCGGTTCAAATCCGCAGGATGTGGAGTTGCTGAAGAACAAACTTGCGAAATTGGTCCGCCAGGTGCGGACACCGGTATTCATCGGCGGGCAGGCTTCTATAAATAATACCGCCAGGATCCATGAGGTCGGCGCGTTTGCATTGGGACAGGAGATTGAGCAGAGCTTCCGCTTCATTGCCGCCACCTTGAAAGATCAGTTCGCAAACGGCATTAAACCGGTGTATAAGCACACGGCCAGCTAATACGATTTATCCAAGGGAATTTTCAATGCACGTTACCAACCTCGCCATTAACTGGTCCGAACGCGGACTGATTCCAGACTACGCCATACGGGCGGGCATCCGGCGCCTGGTCGAATCCCGGCTGGACGAGATATCTGCCGATGATTGCGAAATCGGCGCTAGCCTGCAGGCAGCATTCATCGCCACGATGGATGCCTCACCGATTGCACCGGTGCCCGAGCTTGCCAACCAGCAGCATTACGAAGTGCCCGCCGAATTTTTCCAGTACTGCCTGGGCAAGCACCGAAAGTACAGCAGCTGCTACTGGGGGAAAGACACCAAAACGCTGGATGAGGCAGAAAGCCTCGCTCTTGAGCTAACCTGCAAGCATGCGGGCATCGAAAATGGACAAGCCATACTCGAATTGGGCTGCGGCTGGGGTTCGTTGACCCTATGGATGGCAAAACACTATCCCGGCTCGCGTATCACCGCTGTTTCCAACTCCAATTCGCAACGTGAATACATCATGAACCAGGCCGTTGCCCTGGGTTTGCATAACGTGGAGGTGATCACCTGCGACATGAATCATTTCCAGCCTGCCGATTTCAAGATCACCGATGGGTTTGACCGCATAGTCTCGGTGGAAATGTTCGAACATATGCGCAACTACCGTGAGCTTTACGGGCGTGTGCATGACTGGCTGGTGCCGGGCGGGCGCTTTTTTAAGCATATCTTCGTGCACCGGCTTACGCCGTATGCATTTGAAGTGGCGGGCGACGACGACTGGATGAGCCAGTTCTTCTTTTCCGGCGGCATCATGCCCAGCGACGACCTGCCGCTGCATTTCCAGGAAAAGCTCAAGCTTGTCCAGCGCTGGCGCTGGGACGGCACACATTACGAGAGAACAGCCAATGCATGGTTGCAGAACATGGACGCTAACGCTGAAAAAGTATGGCCGATACTGGTGAGCACCTACGGCGCCAATAGTGCGGAAATGTGGCGTAACCGCTGGCGCATCTTTTATATGTCCTGCGCGGAGCTATTCGGCTTGAAGAATGGCCAGGAGTGGTGGGTGTCGCATTACCTGTTCGAGCGCCCCTTGACTGTCGACTCTGCGGCTATCAATTCCGCAAGTGTCGAATCGGCCACTTCGCTTTGAGCAAGCACCAATCCCGTACGCTGCTCAATATCGCCTGCTTCCAGCTTGGCTGGTTCGCCTGCGTGCTGGGCGCTGCCCAGAGCATGCCCTGGATCGGGCCGCTGGTAGCGGTTCCCGTGATAGCCCTGCACCTGTACCAGGCCGACAATAGCCGCCTTGAGATCGTGCTTATGCTGATCGCGGCGTTTGTCGGTAGCCTGTTCGACCAATCCCTGCTGAGCCTGGGGCTGATCAAGTTCACTTCCGGCAGCATGCATGGTTACCTCTTGCCCCTATGGATGGTGACGTTGTGGTTGCTGTTTGCCACGACGCTCAATGTCAGCCTGCGCTGGATGCGCGGCCGTCCAGTGGTTGCCGTCATATTCGGCGTGGTTGGTGGTCCGCTCGCTTATATGGGCGGTGTGAAGCTGGGAGCAATGCAGTTTTTGCAGCCACCGCCACTGCTTATTGCGCTGGCGATCGGCTGGGGCATCTTCATGCCTGCACTGCTGTGGTTATCGACCAGGCTGGATGGGTTTACAAACGGCACCCACCCAGACAAGGCAATATTCCATGTTTGACTGGCACATTTACCTGTCCGGCCTGGCGGTCATGGCGATATTCGCTGTGGCCGGCTGGCTGGTGAGCGTAGTAAGGCGCAACGTCACGCTGGTCGACAGCATGTGGAGCCTGTTCTTCCTGTTGGCGGCAATCGCCTATGCATACGCCGGGAATAGTCTGGCCAACCCCTTCGACAACCCCAGGGCTGCCTTAATGCTGGTGCTGGTCGGGGTTTGGGCTATCAGGCTGGCAGGCTACCTGAGCTGGCGTAACCAGCTGTTTAGCAAAAACACGCATGAGGATCATCGCTACCAGGCCATCCGCAAAAATAACGAGCCGCATTTCTGGTTGAAAAGCCTGTACATCGTCTTCGGCTTGCAGCTGTTGCTGGCATGGGTGGTCTCATTGCCCTTGCTGGGCGGGATCAACTCCACTGCCCCATTGCAGGCCCTGGATGTCGCAGGCGCCCTGCTCTGGCTGTTCGGGTTTGCCTGGGAAATTACTGGCGACTGGCAGCTGGCTAAATTCAAGGCAAGGCCTTCCAATAAAGGCAAGGTCATGGACAAAGGCCTGTGGGCTTATAGCCGCCATCCCAACTATTTCGGCGAGTTCTGCCTGTGGTGGGGGTATTTCCTCATCGCGCTGTCTGCAGGCGCATGGTGGAGCATCGCGTCGCCGCTACTGATGACGCTGCTGCTGCTTAAAGTCAGCGGCGTCTCACTGCTGGAGAAGGACATCGGCGAACGCCGGCCCGGCTACGCAGCTTATATCAAGCGTACCAACGCATTTTTTCCATGGAAACGGTCATGATGGCGACAATAAAAAGAGGCGTAAAAGTGCAATTGGCTGCAGGCCTGCTGGTGTGCTTCTCAGGCATGGCACAGGCGAAGGAGTGGCCGTTCAATGTCTACCTCGACGGTAAGGAGATAGGCCAGCATACCTTTACCCTGAGTGAAAACGAAGGCGAAAGAGAGCTGGTCAGCACCGCGAATTTCAAGGTGAAGATCCTGTTCATCAATGCCTATCGCTACACCCATGTCGCCAGGGAAAAATGGCGCGGCGACTGCCTCGCCAGCCTGGATGCCAGGACAGAAGAGAATAAGGAAATCACCGTCATTAAAGGCAAGCTTGAAGGCGACAATTTCAAGGTGGATGTACCGATAGCTAAGAAACCTAAAGCGCTGCAGTCGCTACCTGCCTGCATCATGACCTTCCCCTACTGGAACGCGAACATGCTGGCGCAGAACCACCTGCTGAATCCGCAGACAGGCGAGTGGCTGGATGTGAAGATCCGCTCGCTGGGGAATGAAAAGATCGAGGTGCGCGGGCAGGCTGTGCCTGCCGAACACTTCAAACTGGAAGCCACAAAGATGAAGATAGACCTATGGTATTCGCCCGACAAGGAATGGCTGGCCTTGACTTCGACAACCCCGGAAGGGTATGTCATCACCTATAAATTAAGGTAAATCATGCAGACTAATTTCATTTATAACTTCGTAAAACGCAGCGTCATGGGCCTGGCGATATGCACCCTGATCAACGGCTGTGCCAGCCAGGGCATGAAACCTGTAGCCCCGGTAGCCAAGGTCGACCTGCCGCGTTTCATGGGCGACTGGTATGTGATTGCCTCCATCCCGACATTCATCGAAAAAGAAGCCTATAACGCTATCGAATCCTACAAACTTCGCCCGGATGGCACTATCGACACCACATTCACCTTCAATAAAGGAGCACTGGACGGCCCTGCCAAGCGCTACAACCCACACGGTTTCGTAGTCGAAAACACCGATAATGCGGTATGGGGCATGCAGTTCGTGTGGCCGGTAAAGTCGGAATACATCATCGCCTACCTCGATGCTGACTACAGCACTACCGTCATTGCCCGCAATGCGCGCGACTATGTGTGGATCATGGCGCGCTCGCCCGTGATGAGCGACGCTCGATATGCCGAGTTGACCGGCATGGTGGCGGGCATGGGTTACGATGTTTCGAAGCTGCGCAAAGTGCCGCACAAGATTGGTCAGTGATGATAAACCAAACAGGATCAACCCCATTTCGACGCATGCTGGCGTGGCTGGACAATAGCGCAACAGCCAGCCAGGAGACCCATGCCGAAGAGACGCATACGGTCGACTGGCTGCGCGTGCTGCCCTTCGTCTTGTTGCACCTGGCATGCCTGACGGTGATATGGGTAGGCTGGAGCTGGTTTGCCGTGCTCTTTGCCGCTTGCATGTACGCATTGCGCATGTTTGCCATCACCGGCTTCTACCACCGTTATTTCTCGCATAAGGCATTCCGCACCTCGCGCGCCGTGCAATTCCTGTTCGCCTTATTCGGCTCCACTGCCGTCCAGCGCGGGCCGTTGTGGTGGGCCTCGCACCACCGCCACCATCATGCCAATTCGGACCGCCAGGAGGATGCGCACTCGCCGGTACAGCATGGCCTGCTCTGGAGCCATCTCGGCTGGTTCCTGTCCGACGCCCACTTTGCAACGCGCAATGACAGGGTGAAGGAACTGGCGGCATTCCCCGAACTGCGTTTCCTGGACCGCTTCGACGTGTTGGTCCCTGCCCTGTTCGCGGGAGCGATATACGGACTGGGCAACTGGCTGGAGCATGCGGCGCCGCAACTGGGCACCAGTGGCTGGCAATTGCTGGTGTGGGGCTTCGTCATCTCCACGGTCGTGCTCTACCACGCCACCTTCAGCGTGAATTCGCTGGCCCATACCTGGGGCAGCCGGCGCTACGAAACCACCGACCAGAGCCGCAATAATGCCTTGATTGCATTGATCACACTGGGCGAAGGATGGCACAACAACCACCACCACTTCCCGGGTTCGGCGCGCCAGGGTTTTTACTGGTGGGAGATCGACCTCACCTACTACGGCCTGCGCATGCTGGCAGCCTGCGGCCTGATCTGGGACCTGCGCATGGTGCCTGCCGGCATTCGCGATGCTCGCCACATCAATCAAGCCGTCACGGGGCAGTAGTCGATGCGATTTTCACCACTCATGCAAATTGCCATGCCATGAAAGCTATGCAATGAAAATAGCCATCGTAGGAGCCGGCATCGCGGGCAACACCCTTGCCTACCATCTGTCGAAACAGCATGACATCACCGTCTTCGAAGCCGGCGGGCATATCGGCGGGCATACGCATACACACGACATCGTCCATGAAGGTAAACGCTTTTCGGTAGATACCGGGTTTATCGTCTTCAACGACCGTACCTACCCCCATTTCAGCCATCTACTCGAGCAATTGAAAGTGCCGTGGCAGGCAAGCGACATGAGCTTTAGCGTGCGCTGCGAAAAAACCGGGCTGGAGTACAACGGCACCACGCTCAACTCCCTGTTCGCGCAGCGCAGCAACCTGTTGAAACCCTCGTTTTACCGCATGATCTCTGAGATTCTGCGGTTCAATAAACATTCGCTTGAGCTGCTTGAGCATGGCGACGAGATCGAGCTGGGCGATTACCTGGCGCAGCACCGTTACAGCCGGCAGTTCATCGATTACTACATCGTCCCCATGGGCGCTGCCGTGTGGTCTACCGAAGCGCGACAGATGATGCATTTCCCTGCCCGCTTTTTCGTCCGGTTCTTCCATCACCACGGCATGCTGTCCATCGATGACAGGCCGCAGTGGCGGGTGATACAAGGCGGCTCTGCAAGATATGCAGAGGCATTGACGGCAGGTTTCCGCGACCGCATACGATTGAATGCGCCGGTAGCAACCGTCAGGCGCCTGAAGCGTTCCGTCAGGGTGACACCGGTAAACGGCCCGGAAGAAAGCTTCGACTGGGTATTCTTTGCCTGCCATAGCGACCAGGCCTTGCATGTATTAAGCGATGCCAGCCCGCAGGAGAAGGATATACTGGGCGCCATCCCCTACCAGCAGAATGAAATCGTGCTGCATACGGATGCGACCATGATGCCCAAACGCAAGCTGGCATGGGCTGCCTGGAATTACCACGTGACGGCGGAGCCGTTGGCGCGGGTCGCCGTGACCTACAACATGAATATCCTGCAGGGGCTCAGCAGCCGCGAGCCTTTGCTGGTGACCCTCAACCATACCGCCCAGATCGACCCAGCGAAGATCATCAAGCGCCTGAGCTACGACCATCCCGTCTACACCACCGACGGTGCGGCGGCACAGTTGCGTCATCATGAGGTCAGCGGCGTAAACCGTACCGGCTATTGCGGTGCCTACTGGCGTAACGGCTTTCATGAAGACGGCGTGTGGAGCGCGCTGCAGGCCTTGAAGCATTTCCAAGCGGCCACTGCGGGCTAACCATGGAAAGCGCCGTCTTCATAGGCAACGTAGGTCATCGAAGGCTGCTGCCCGTGTTGCACCAGTTCCGTTACCGCATGTTCATGATGTACCTGGACCTGGACGAATTGCCAGGGCTCTTTAAGAACCAGTGGTTGTGGTCCTCCAGCAAACGCAACCTGGCCTGGTTCCGGCGTGACGACTATTACGGCGATCCCGCGCTGCCGCTCAAAACCGCCATCAGCAGGCTGGTGGAACGGGAGACGGGCCAGGCGCCTGTCGGCCCCGTGCGCATGCTCACGCATATTCGCTACTTCGGCTACTGCTTCAACCCCGTCAGCATCTATTACTGCTACGCGGCCGATGGGATGACCCTGCAGGCCATCGTCACCGACATCAACAACACGCCATGGGGCGAGCGGCATGCCTACGTGCTAGATTGTGGCATGAGTAATAAAAGTGATGATGCGGAGCCACAGCGATTCCAGTTCAGGAAAGACTTCCACGTATCGCCGTTCATGCCCATGGAGATCGACTACGACTGGGCGTTCTCGATCCCCTCTGAAACGCTAAATGTGCATATGCAGAACAACGTACACCCTACGACGCCCTTGGTGGATGGTGAGACGATCAGCGAAAACAGCCTGCAAACTGCGAAAATGACTGTGAAAATGTTCGAGGCCACCCTGGACCTTGAACGCAGGGAGATCTCCGGCAGCACGCTGGCCTGGGTATTGTTTTCCTATCCCTTCATGACGCTGACGGTCATCGCAGCTATCTACTGGCAGGCCTTGCGGCTCAGCATCAAGCGCGTTCCCTTCATCACCCACCCTGACAAACTCCATGCGGATAAGCCGCATACCGGATAGAACAGCCATGCCAATATGAACAATTCAACCCCCGCCATCAGCACCCTTACCCACCTTGCGCCTAAAAAGCACAGCGCATGGCTGCAGAACATCGCCCGTAAACTGGTGCTCACGCGATTGCAGTCGCTACAACGCGGCGGTTTGCAGGTCATCGAGGATGGCATCGCGCATCGCTTCGGCAGCACCATCGGCGTGCAGGCGACGATTCATGTGCATAATCCCCGCTTCTACGGGGAGATCGCGTTTGGCGGATCGATAGGTGCAGGCGAGGCCTATATGCTGGGATACTGGTCATGCGATGACCTGACCGGGCTGATCCGCCTCATGGTATTGAACCAGGATGTAATGGATAGCCTGGAGGGCGGTATGGCATGGCTGGTGAGGCCCTTGCTGAAAGTGCTGCACTGGATGAACCGCAATACGCAGGACGGCAGCCGCCGCAATATCGCCGCCCATTACGACCTCGGCAATGACATGTTCCAGCTGTTCCTCGACCCCACCATGATGTACTCGAGCGGCATCTTCGACCATGACGACTCGACGCTGGAGCAGGCGTCCATCCGCAAGCTGGACCATATCTGCCGCAAACTCGCGCTCAAACCTACCGATCACGTCGTCGAGATCGGTACCGGCTGGGGTGGTTTCGCCATCTATGCGGCGACGCATTACGGTTGCAGCGTGACCACCACCACCATTTCAAAAGCCCAGTACGAGCTGGCAGTCGAGTGTGTAAAGCAGGCCGGGCTGGAACATAAAATCACATTATTGCTGAGCGATTACAGGGACTTGCAGGGTAAATTTGACAAATTAGTTTCAATCGAGATGATAGAAGCTGTGGGGCATGCCTATTACGATACCTACTTCGCCAAATGCGCAGCATTGCTTAAACCGGACGGCATGATGCTGGTCCAGGCCATCACGATTGCCGACCAGCGTTATGAGTCGGCTAAACATTCGGTGGATTTCATACAGCGCTATATTTTCCCCGGCAGCTGCATCCCCTCGGTGACTGCCCTGGTTGACAGTGTCACCCGTGCAACCGACCTGCGCCTGTTCAACCTGGAAGACATCGGCCCGCACTATGCCAGGACGCTGGCTGAATGGCGCATCAACTTCTTCCGCAACATCGAGCAGGTGCGAGCCCTGGGGTACCCTGAGGAATTCATCCGCATGTGGGAGTTCTACCTGTGTTATTGCGAAGGCGGCTTCGAGGAGCGCGCACTGGGCGATGTGCATATGCTGCTGGTAAAGCCGGACAACCGCAGGGATGTCATCGCAGGCGAGATTCGGCGGCGGGCACGATAACATTCATGGCATTCGCCGGCCTGCAGCTGGCCATGCCTTCCATCCGATACACTGGCAGCCAATAGGCACGCCGTTGCCCGTCGGTTTGGCAATACGCCGTTTATGCTGCTTGTACTCCCTATTTGTGAAGTGTGCGAGATTGCCTTAGACTCTGGCTGTAACATTCTGGTTACTATGTTCATCAGGGCGTTGAAAATTAATCAAATTTAAGAATCGGGCATGACCATGTTCATATTTTTTCAGCGGCCATATTAAACAGCCATGCTGTTTACCCTCGGGGAAGACGCACCAATAAAAACCAGGTTGCTGGCGATCTACTTCGTCATCAACCTGCTGACCATGGCCGTCATTTTCGTCATCATCCTGGCTTACGACTACTATAGCTTCCGCAATAGCCTGGTGCAGAACATCAATATCCAGGCCAATATCATCGAAAGCAATATGGAGTCGGCACTGAGCTCCAACAACCGGCAAAAAGCGGAAGACATATTGTCGGCCCTGCAGTTCTCGTCGCAGATAGACCGGGCGGAGATACTGCTTGCCGATGGCAGCCACTTTGCCCAGTACAACAAAAATGCACCCCCTCCGGGCGACGGGGCGTATACCCGTAAAGACTGGCGCCACATGGTACTCAAGCATCCCATCATGCTGGGGGATAAGGAGATCGGCACCCTCTTCATCCATGCCAGCCTTAATCGCCTGTATATCAGCCTGGTATTGTTTGCCTTGATCACGGCCCTGGCCGGCCTGCTGGCGCTTACCGGTGCTTATATCCTGTCGCGCCGCATCAGCTTCGGCATATCCCAACCCCTGCAGGACCTGACACAGCTGATGCGCCAGATCATCCAGCACCAGGACTTCACGGTGCGCTCGAAAATCGTCTCCGACAATGAGATCGGCTTGCTGGCCGGCGGCCTGAACGACATGCTCAGCCATATCGAGAAGCGGGATGCGGCACTGGCCCGTGAGCTTGAACAGCGCAAAGCCGTGGAGGAAAGCCTGGACCAGCTGGCGCATTACGACAATGTTACGCAGCTCCCCAACCGCCATTTCTTCAATACCTACCTGCAGGCTGCTATCGACCAGGCCGAGGGCTCCAGTCTGGTCCTGGGCGTGATGTTCATCGATCTGGACAACTTCAAGATCGTCAACGATACCCTGGGTCACCAGTCCGGCGATTTGCTGCTCAAGGAAGCCTCCCAGCGTATCCAGCAGACGCTGAGCGATGATGAAAAGATATTCCGCATAGGCGGCGACGAGTTCGCCATCGTCATCAAGAATATCCATACTCTGGACCATGCGGTCGCGCAGGCCGAGGCAGTGGCCAAGGAAGTGATCCGCGTACTGCACCTGGCATTCGACCTGCACAATAACGAGATCTATGTCGGCGCCAGCATCGGCATCAGCTTCTTCCCGACCCAGGCAAGCGACCTGTCGTCGCTGCTGAGTAATGCCGATGCTGCCATGTACCACGCCAAATCGCTGGGCAAGAATAATTTCCAGCATTACCACGTCGACATGGAAGGCCGTATCCGCCGCCGCCTCAATATGGAAAACAGCCTGCGCCGTGCCATCGACGCCGATGAGCTTGAGCTCTACTACCAGCCGCAGGTCGAAGTGGACACCTTGCGCATCGTCGGTTTCGAAGCGCTACTGCGCTGGCACCATCCCAAGATGGGCACCATCACACCGTCGGAATTCATCCCGCTGGCAGAGGAGTCGGGCCTCATATTGCAGATAGGCGGATGGGTGATGGTGACTGCCTGTTACCAGATGCAGCGCTGGCAAAAGGTGCTGGGGCCCGATGTGCGCATCGCCGTCAACTTTACCGCACGCCAGCTCAAGGATGAGGCCATGGTGGAAAAAGTGCTGCATGCACTGGCGATCACCGGCCTGCCGGCGCATACACTGGATCTCGAGTTGACGGAAAGCAGCCTCATGGACAATAGCGACCTGTCGATAGGCAAGATGAATGAACTACGCAGTTCCGGCATCAATATCTCCATCGACGATTTCGGCACCGGTTTCTCTTCGCTCAGCTACCTGAAACGTTTCCCGCTCAATGCCCTTAAAATCGACCGCAGCTTCATCAGCGATATTCCGGGGGACGAGGACGACGTGGCCATCACCAATGCCATCATCGCCCTGGCCAATACACTCAAGATCGAGGTGATTGCCGAAGGAGTGGAAACGCGCGATCAGCTGAATTACCTCAGGGAAAACAACTGCAGGCTGGCCCAGGGCAATTTCCTCAGCGTGCCATTGCCCGCCAGGAAGATGGAGGATTTACTCTACTCCCTGGAAAAGCCGATGCACCTCAACCTGCCGGACTAAAGTTTAGTCGCCCCGGCAATTCAGTCATCCGGCGTTTTCATCCACGCTGCGCTGCCTTACTTTCCGCGTTAACGGCACAGATCCTCTGCAGCATGGCAGGCGGGTTTTGCTCCAGCATTCCCTGTTCGAACGCCAGTATCTTCAACTGCGGCATGTATATCTTCAGCAATTCATCTTCAGCCAGCAGGAAATCCGGATTATGCGGCCGGCCATGGGCCTGCTGCCCCTGCATGAAGGTTTCATAGATCAGGATACCGCCGGGCTTGAGCGTTGCAGCCAAGAGGTTCATTAATGGCCGGTGCAGGTAACGGCACACCACGATGCCATCGAATTGTTCATCTTGTTCATTGGCATATGGCCACGCAGCCTGCTCCAGGTCGGCCTGCCGCAGGCGGATGCCCGGCAGGTGCTGCAAGCTATCCAGCGCCGCTTGGTTGATGTCCACGGCCTCTACACGATAGCCCTGCTCCAGCAGCCAGCGCGCATTACGGCCATAGCCGGCAGCGACATCCAGCACCCGGCCGCCGGGCAGGATGTGGTGCGCATGGCGGCATATCCAGGCGGACGGCACAAAACCGGGAGCGCCGGCATGCACATGCGCCGGATCGTGATGGGCATCAGGGGTGGTGTCCTCGATTTTGCTCATGGCCTCAGTTCCGTGGCATCAATAAATACAGCGTATGCAGTATGATAGACGACATTCCAAACCTCCCCCCGACTATCCCTCCTACGGCTTCATGAAGCATCCTACTGCACGCATCCATTGGCAATCCGGCCAGCCCTATTCCGTCGATTACGAGGACATCTATTTCTCCACGGAAAACGGCCTGGAAGAGACCGCCCATGTTTTCCTGCAGGGCAACCGCCTTGCCGAGCGCTGGACACAACTCTTCGAAGATCAATATCAGAATCATTTTACGATCGCGGAAACAGGCTTCGGCACCGGCCTGAACTTCCTGTGCGCCTGGCAGTTATGGGATCGATTATCAGGGAAGGCACTGCCAGGTTTAAACGCCCCGACATTGCATTTCATCAGTACGGAAGCACACCCGCTGGCACATGCAGACCTGCAGGCAGCACTGGCGCTATGGCCCCAACTCGACCGTTACAGCGCGCAACTGTTGACACGCTACCGTTACATGGCACCGGGGTTCCACAGGCTGGAATTCGATCATGGGCGTGTGATCCTCACCCTGCTGATCGGCGACATCAAGGATACCCTGCCGCAACTCAAGGCCAATGTCGACGCCTGGTTCCTCGATGGATTCTCGCCTTCTAAAAATCCGGGCATGTGGCAAGCAGACCTGTTCCGCACTATGGCATCGCTTTCCACCCCTAGTACCGATGGAGGGCCGGGCACGACATTTTCCACGTTCACCAGTGCCGGCTTTGTTAAACGCGGCTTGCAGGATGCTGGGTTTAAGGTAAGGAAAGTGGCCGGTTTTGGCCGCAAACGCGAAATGCTGAGTGGCGAATTCGGGCCAGCCTCTCCCACAATCCTGGAAACCCCGCCTGTCAGGATCGGTATGGCGAAGGCCCGCCCGAAACGCGCCATCGTCATCGGCGGCGGCATCGCGGGTTGTGCCAGTGCTTATGCACTGGCGAGACGCGGCTGGCAGGTCACGCTGGTTGAACGTCATGCCGGATTGGCCCAGGAAGCATCAGGCAATCCCGTCGGGATCCTTTATCCCCGGCTGGCAGCCGCCAGCGCAGTGCTCGGCGACCTTGCCTTATCGGGTTACCTGCATACCTTGCGCCTGCTACAGGCTAGTGCGATTGAATATCACGCCTGCGGTGTGTTCCAGTCTGGCTACGACGACGCCGAACTGGCGCGCTGCAAGGCGATATCGAAACAAGGGCTGCCGCACGATGTGGTGCAGTACCTGGATGCAAACCAGGCAAGCGGGATTGCCGGCGTACCAATAAGCCGGGACGGCCTGTATTTCCCGGATGCCGGATGGATCAACCCTGCGGCATTTTGTACCAGGTTAGCCCAGCAGGAAGGCATAGAAATAAAGACATCGATGCAAGCCTTAAAGCTTGTGCAGGCAGGTGAAGGCTGGCAGGTGTGGGGAGCGGATGGCCTGATAGAAACAGCAGAAATCGCCATCATCGCCGGCGCCATGGAAAGCATGCAGTTTGAGCAAACAGCACATTGCCCGCTCGAGCCGGTACGTGGGCAGGTCAGCATGCTGCCGCAAACGGATGCCAGCTCGTGCCTGAAAACCGTGGTGTGCAGCGATGGCTATATCAGTCCGGCCCATCAAGGCCTGCACTGTGCAGGCGCCACCTTCTCGCCCGGTGAAACCGGCACCGAGTTACGCATGGAAGACCAGCAGCAGAATCTCGCCATGCTGGAGAGGATGCTGCCCGGCCTCTACCGAACCGGCCAGGAGAACGCCACGGACCCGGCACTGCAGGGCCGTGCCGCCATACGCTGCGCCACACCAGATTACCTGCCCATGGCCGGGCCTTTGCTGGATTCGAAGTTGCTGGTCGCCAACCCGCCCAGGCACAATGCAGATCCGGCCAGCCTGCCCTGGTTGGCGGGTTTGTATGTCAATACCGGCCACGGCTCCAAGGGCCTGGTCAATGCCCCGCTTTGCGCCGAACTATTGGCCAGCGCCATTTGCGGCGAGCCGATCCCGGCCGGGAAAAAGCTGCTGGCGGCACTGGATCCCAACCGTTTCCTGTTGCGCACTATGGGCTTAAAGCGTCTGGTGCTCGGCCTGTCTGCTTTTCCAGGCACATCCCCACGCTAACATGTCCAATAAATACCGCTAAAATAAGCACATGAATACGCCCTCTATCCACCAGCTATACCAGGCCGGGCTCAGCCACCACCAGGACGGCCGCTTTTCGCAGGCAGAGTCTTGCTACCAACAGTTGCTGGCTATTGCGGTTCTCAGCCATCAACAACGTGCCGATGTGCTGCATCTGCTGGGTGTGCTGTGCCACCAGACCGACCGCTCACAAGAAGCGATTAAGCGTATCGGCGCGGCGCTGGCCATAACCCCACTCAATGCAGACTTCCTGAACAACTACGGGTTGGCGTTACGGGCAGCGGGCGAGCATGAGCGCGCCATCGCCAGCTATCTGCAGGGCTTGCAGATCACCCCTGGTGATGTTGACCTGCTGACTAACCTGGGCAATATTTACCAGGAGCGCCAGGATTACGAGCAGGCGGCCCACTACTATCGCCAGGTCCTGCGGACGACGCCGGCAGATGCCGACATCAGGGAAGCGCTTTGCCAGGCCCTGCAGGCCCTGGGTAACCGCCAGCAACGTGAAGGCGCGTACGCCATGGCCGCACATTGCTACCAGGAGGCGATCCGTTACCAGCCGCAGATGGCCGCCCTGCATTACAACCTGGGGAATGCGCAGCGTGAACTGGGCCACGCAGCGCAGGCGGCGGAAAGTTATCGCAAGGCCCTATTGCTGGCGCCTCAGGATGCCGACATCCATAACAATCTCGGCAATGTATTGCGCGAACAGGGGCAACTCGAGGAGGCGATAGCCTGCTACCGGCAGGCGCTCAAGCTGGATCCCCGCCTTTATCATGCCCAGGTACACCTGACCCACCAGAAGCAGCATATATGCGACTGGCATAGCGAAACTGATATCCTGGGTAATGGCGACACTGGACAAGGGCTGAACGCCGATATCGACCGGATTCGTGATTGGGTAAATGCTCAACCGGATGCCCAGGTTTCGCCGTTTGCATTTCTTTCCATGCCGGGCACGACAGCTGCGGAGCAGCGCATCTCTGCCGATCACTGGCTGGAAAACCGCTACCGTGGCTTGTTCGAGAATGCTGGCATTACTAGCGCAGGCGATGCTACCCAGGCTGGAGACGCAGGCAGCCTACTGCGCATCGGCTACCTTTCTGCCGATTTCCGCCTGCATCCGTTGGCGTCCCTGATCTCGGAGCTAATCGAACTGCACGACCGCAGCGCTTTCCATGTTTCCGCCTACTCTTACGGGCAGGACGATGCAAGCCAGGCGCGCAAACGCCTGGAGCAGGCATTCGACCGTTTTGTGGATATCCGCGCGATGACAACGGCAGAAGCCGCGCACCGGATGCGCGCCGACGGCATCGACATCCTGGTAGACCTTACCGGATTTACCCAAGGCAGCCGCAGCAGCATTGCTGCCTTGCGCCCCGCTGCCCTTAATGTCAGCTGGCTGGGGTTTCCAGGCACCATGGGCAGTCTTTTTGGGGGCAGTCTTATGGGCAGCATTGATGAAAGCTTGACGGGCACAGCGGGGAACGAAAACAACATGGAAGCGAAGCAAGGTATCCGCCAGCCCCTGTTCGATTACCTGATTGGCGATGCCACGGTGACGCCCTTGCAATCTGCCGACGATTATGCCGAGAAACTCGCCCTGTTACCCGATTGCTACCAGCCCAATGACCGCCAACGACCGGTCGGCAGGACACCAACGCGTATCGAGTGCGGATTGCCGGAAGATGCGTTCGTTTTCTGCTGCTTTAACCAGACGTTCAAGCTGACGCCGGACGTGTTTGATGTATGGATGCGCCTGCTGCAGGCGGTACCCGGTAGTGTGTTATGGCTGCTGGAGTGCAACCCGCAGGCGAAGATCAACCTGCTGCATGAAGCGCAACAGCGCGGTATTCCGGCGGAGCGGCTGGTGTTTGCGCCGCGTACGCAAATGGCGGAACACCTGGCACGCCAGCCTTTAGCCGACCTGTTCCTGGATACCCTGCCGTACAACGCCCACACCACGGCAAGCGATGCCTTGTGGATGGGGCTGCCGGTGCTGACATGCTGCGGCGATACGTTCGCTTCCAGGGTGGCGGCGAGCCTGTTGCAGGCCGCCGGCATGCCCGAATTGATTACTTCCAGCCTGACGGACTATGAAGCGACGGCATTGCAACTGGCCACTAGGCCGGCCCTGCTGGATGGCTTGAGGCACCGCCTGCAATCGACCCGGGATACCATGCCGTTATTCGATACGCCGCGCTTTGCGCGCAATCTGGAAACAGCCTACCGCCAGATGTGGCAACGCCGGCAGGATGGCCTGCCGGCGGAGTCGTTCCAGCTTAGTTAAGGTTCGCGATGGTTACTTTGCAGCCAATCCATCCTCACCTCAGTAGATAATCCGTCAGCTTAGCCAGGTGCGCTGCTCAGCATCGCCATGGCGGCAATGTTGATGTCGGCCACCAGTATGCCCTCCAGGACATTCTCCGCATCCAGGATAGGGATGGACACCGTGAGGCAGAAATCCTCCGTGGCTGTAGACAGGTAGATACTGGATATGTACGGTGCCTGGGTTTCTGCCACTACCTGGTAATACACCTGCTGGCTCCTGTCCATGCCCGCCCCGCCTGCCTTGATCTTGCCGTACATATTAGGATTGATCCAGTTGGCATAGCGCTGTGTGCCGTCGGGCTCCAGCTCGAATACCACCTCGAAAAAGGGGTAGTCGTTAAAACAGCCGTCCAGGTCGTGCGAATCGGCTGTCCGCCGGTACTGCAGCAACGACTGCAATGCAGCTAAAGCCCGGTCCTGCCAGTTGGAGTAGAACTCCTTCTTCGGCAATATAAGCTGCGGCGGGGTGTCCTCCACCACGACGATACTGCCGATATTGGATTTGCCTATCTTCTTCAGGGTCGCTGCCCGCTCTGCTGCCGCAACGCTGTTGGATAGCTCGCCCTGGCTGCCGTTGACCACGGCAATGGAAACACTAGCCACCGGGTGGTCCTTGCCATCTTCGGTGGTGAAGAATCCGCGCTCCAGGTCGCTGCCGTCATACAGGTGCACCGCCAATGCCTGGAACTGGCTGATGACGTGCAACAAGGTAGGCACCAGAGTGGCATCGACATGATCGTAGATCAGCACGAAATCGTCGCCGCCGATATGGCCTACCATGATGCCGGACTTTTCCTGGAACTCCTGGCGGACTATCTCGGAAAGCAGGCGTATCATGGCGTCGCCGCGGATAAAGCCGTAGCGGTCGTTATAAGCCTTGAAATGATCCAGGTCGATATACACCAGTTGCGTGCTTGGATTATTGCGCAGGCTGACATCCAGCGTTTGACGCAGCGTCGGCCCGGTCGTCAGGTGGCTGAGCGGATGCAGGCTGCCGGAGCTGCTTTTACGGCTGATCAACTGCGCCATGATCTCCAGCGGCTGCAATATACCCAGGTAAACGCCCTCTTCACTGATCATCACCCAGGGCTCGGTACTCCCCCTTTCCAGGTAAAAACCGCGAGCCAGCAATGTAGACGGCGTGCGATGGTTTACAAGCTTAGGTAATGGTTCACAACATGCTCCCAAGCCTGTGATTTTTTTAGAAAATACCTTCCCCCTTCTAAGCAATGCAAGCGGCTTTTGGCCGTCCAGTACGATGGCAGTGGCAATGTCGGGACTGGCATCGAATATAGCGCGTGCCTCTTTTAAGGTGGTACTGATGTCCATCGTCAGGCCGCGGCTGACATACTCACTGATGCGGAAATCATCCGGCAGGTGCGAACGATGCGACTCATCCCGCACCGGCAGCGCTGTGACGGTTTTGATCGGCCGGCTTTGCGGCATCGCGAAATAATAGCCCTGGGCATAATTCAGGCCCAGATCCTGGCAGTAGGTAATGTCTTCCACCCGCTCCAGGCCTTCGGCGATGATGGTACAGCCAAGGCGTTGCGCCATGGAGATGATCGCTTCCAGCAATACCGTCCTGACGCGGCTGCCTTGCGCTTCATGCACGATGGCCCGGTCTATCTTGATGAAATCGGCACGCACTTCGGCCAAGGTACGAAGGCCGTTGAAGCCGGAGCCCATGTCGTCCAGCGCAATACGCAATCCCTGTGTGCGGATGGCGTCGCAATAGCGTGCCAGCAGTTCAGGGCTTACCTTTTCGCTCTCCACGATCTCGATCACCACATCCCGCTTGTTGATGGCGTGGGAACTGAGGATTTCGAGTATGGTGTCCAGCCAGTCTGCACGCATGATGGTCTGCGGCAATACATTAATGAAGATGGGGATATCAGCAGGAATGGCGCTGGACTTGCCTGCCAGTGCCAGGCGCTGGCATACCAGGTCCAGCTCCTGCATGCGTTTTACCTGGTGGGCAAGCGCAAATGCCTGCTCCCCGTTCAGCAGTTCGCCGTCCGGGCTCTGCAAGCGGCACAGGGCCTCGTAGCCGAATATCTTGCCGCTCTGCGCGAAATCCACAATAGGCTGGTAATGCATCTGCACATGCGGCTCAAAATCGGACAGTAGCCAGGGATGGCGCCTGCGGGCATAGAATGTATTGAATGGCATAGTGCATCCCAGCGCCGTGGCGGGGTCCATCGCCATGCCGTTTTCCGACAACAGCACCCAGGAATCCTTTAGCGCCTGCACCGAACGTTCCGAAACGATCTGGTCCAGCACCTTTAATAGTGCATTTTCCGAATCGCAATCGAATATGGAGGTGGTCGACTCGGGTTTATCGATGCCGCCTGTGTTTCCCCGGATGGCGCCAGCATTGAATGTATGAAGATATAGTTTCATTTCTAGGTCTTTTATAATTTTATGGAAGTATTGATCAGCAAACTTGTGCAAATATTGAGCAAAGCTTGTGCCAACATTTTCAGCCGTCACTCGATTCCACGGCATTATATGGCGAATCAGTCGAGACTATCGACATCGGCCATCGCCACGCCGCTAATTTTACATGTGCACGATCCATACTAGCCGCGGCAATGTTAAAACGCCGCGTAACATTGTGGTAAAGTTTTGAAAAATACCAATTAGTTACGGTCAAATACTCTTCAGGGGACGCACTTCATGGCAGCAATCGATATTTCACCCGTATTGAAATTCATGGTGGAAAAAAACGGCTCCGATCTTTTCTTCAGTACCGGCACTCCTATCCACATCGATATCGAGGGGAAAACCGTGCCGGTGAATAGCCAGGTGATGGTGCCCGGCATGGTGAAGGAGATCGCCTATGCACTCATGACACCCGAGCAGATCAAGGAATTCGAGACCAACCTGGAGATGAATTTTGCTTATGGGCGGCGCGATTTCGGGCGTTTCCGTATCAATGTCTATAAACAGCGCGGCGAGGTCGCCATGGTGGTGCGCTACATCAAGAGCGAGATCCCCTCGTTCGAGAGCCTGGGCCTGCCCGATGTAATGAAAGAGCTGATCACCCGGCAACGCGGGCTGATACTGGTGGTCGGTTCCACCGGCTCAGGGAAATCGACCAGCCTGGCGGCCATGATAGACCACCGCAATACCACCTGCTCTGGGCATATCCTGATGCTGGAAGACCCTATCGAATTCGTGCATAGCCACAAGAAATCGGTCGTCGACCAGCGTGAGGTCGGCATCGACACCCTGTCCTTCGATAACGGCCTGAAAAACGCCATGCGGCAGGCGCCGGACGTCGTCCTGATCGGTGAAATCCGTGACATGGAAACCATGAAGCACGCCATCGCCTACTCCGAGACCGGCCACCTGTGCCTGGCTACTTTACATGCAAACAATGCCAACCAGGCCATCGAGCGCATCCTGTCGTTCTACCCCAGCGAAGCCAAGGCCGGCGTACTGCTGGGCGTCTCGCTCAACCTGGCCGCCATCATTTCACAGCGCCTGGTGCCGGGCACCAAGACCAAACGCGTGGCAGCGATAGAGGTATTGATCAACACGCCGTACGTGTCGGACCTGATCAAGAAATCCAAGATCGAGGAGATCAAGGAAATCATGGGCGATAACCGAGACATCGGCATGTGCACGTTCGACCAGTCGCTGTTCGATCTCTACCGTGAAGGCCGTATCGATGAAGAAAACGCACTGGCCAGCGCAGATTCCCGCAACGATTTATCGCTCAAAATACGCTTCGCCGATGAAGGGGACAGCAGCGCAGGATTTTCCGCATAAGTAAATAAGACCGCTAACGTATTACCAACTACTACAATAAAGGGGAAATATCATGACATTCCAGGAATCCATCAAAACCTGTTTTTCTAAATATGCCGATTTCAATGGCCGCGCCGTGCGCTCCGAGTATTGGTGGTTTGCGCTATTCATCGTGCTGGTAAGCATGGGCCTGGGCATCATCAGCGAGATCGTAAGCGGCTTGTTCTCGCTTGCGGTACTGATCCCATCCATTGCCGCAGCCGCGCGCAGGCTGCATGATACCAACCGATCAGGATGGTGGCAGCTGATTGCCTTCATCCCTTTTATCGGCTGGATCATCATCATTATTTTCCTGGCGCAGGAAGGCAATTCAGACACGAATCAATACGGTGCTAATGATGGGTACCCCAAGCCATAGCAAAAGTCTAGTAAGGGCAGAACAATCACTTACGAGTGATTGTTCGACGAATACAGCGCGGCAGCGATGATCAGGCTGCCGCCTATCCACTCATGCAACTCCATCACCTCGTTCGCCAAATAATAGGAGGCGATAGCCGCCACCACCAGTTCGAACAGGAATAACACGGATGCCCGGGTAGCCGGGATATGTGTATTGCCGTATTGCACAAACAACGTTGCGGCCATCAGTAGCAAGGCGATCGTGCCCATCACCACCCAGTTGGCCATAGTGAAGAATGCAGGCGATGGCAACGGCTGCGCCTGAAACGGGATAAACACCAGGGCCATCATGATGACGCCCAGCCACACCGCCATGGACTTAGCCGGCACGCTGAGATGCGTGGACTTGCGCGTAATCACGTTGGTCAGGGCAAAGCCCATGCCGGCAGACACCGCCATCCACTCCGCCTCGTTCATCGGTATCGGCCATGCGCCTGGCTGCCAGAGCATGATGAAGGCCCCTGTCAGCGATACTGCGATGACCATCAGCCCTTTCGCGTTGGTACTTTCCTTAAGCCAGAAATGCGCCAGTATCAGTGTCCATAACGGCGACAGGTAAAACAGCAGCATCACCCGCATCACTTCCCCGTCGATCACCGCCAGCACATAGCTCAGGTTAGTCCAGCCGGCCACCAATGCCAGCCAGAAGATCGATTTTGGCAATTGCAGCACGCCGCGCCAGTGCCTGGCGAAAAGCAGCATGCCCGCCGCTACCGCTATGGTGTAGGTATAAAAACTGGAGGCGACACCGGATACGCCGGCCTCTTCCATGATGCGGTAGGGATACCAGATGATACCCCAGCAGACTGCGCCGAACAGTAAACCGATGGGCGCCAGGTACTGTGCCCGTGTATGTGCTTGAGTTTGCAAACTTAATGTCCTGCTGTGGTAATGCATTTATAGGAAATTTATTGAAAGCTAACCGGCGCCCGCAGGAAATACCGGCATGTCATTTATAATTGATGAAACCATCTACCGCGAACACTTGCAATGAACCAGAACCTTGAACTGCTCCAGCCTTATCCATTCCAGCGATTGCGCGATTTATTCCAGGGCATTACGCCCAACCATCAATATGCGCCCATCAACCTGTCTATCGGCGAGCCGAAGCATGCAACACCCTCGCTGATCAAGGATGCACTGGTCAACAACCTGGCCGGGCTGGCGAATTATCCCACGACTGCAGGTATCGCTGAGCTCCGAGTCGCAATTTCATCCTGGGCCACGCGCCGCTACGGCATCCCGGCCTTGCATATCGATAAGGAGATCGTGCCCGTCAATGGCAGCCGCGAGGCACTGTTCGCCTTTGCGCAGGCCGTCATCGATAAGAATGAAGTCGGTACGGTTCCTGCCAGGCCGGTAGTGATCTGCCCCAATCCGTTCTACCAGATCTACGAAGGAGCCGCGTTCCTGGCGGGTGCTGAACCCTACTTCCTCAATACGCTGCCCGAAAACCGGCACACCATGGATTTTTCGAGCGTGCCTGAGGATATCTGGCAGCGCACCCAGCTGGTGTATGTATGCTCGCCCGGCAACCCGTCCGGTAAGGTCATGAGCCTGGATGAATGGCAGGTGCTGTTTGCGCTCTCCGACCGTTACGGGTTCACCATCGCCGCCGACGAATGCTATTCGGAGATTTATTTCGATGAGGCGAGACCGCCGTTAGGCGCATTGCAGGCCGCACATCAACTGGGGCGGGATTACACCAGGCTGGTGATCTTCAGCTCGCTTTCCAAGCGCTCCAATGTGCCCGGCATGCGGTCGGGGTTCGTCGCTGGCGATGCCAGGATACTGGAGAAATTCCTGCTCTACCGTACCTACCACGGTTGCGCCATGAGCCCGACCGTGCAGGCCGCCAGCATCGCCGCCTGGAACGACGAAGCACATGTCGTCGAGAATCGCCGGCTGTATGACGAAAAATTCAAGGCGGTCACGCCATTGCTGCAAGGTGTGCTGGATGTGGAGATACCTGACGGTGCCTTCTACCTGTGGGGCCGTACTAATATAGGCTCTGGTATAGGCTCCGGCATCTCCGACACCGAATTCGCACAAAAGCTCTACCGCGATTTCAACGTCACGGTACTGCCCGGCAGCTTCCTGGCTAGGGACGCGCATGGCGTGAATCCAGGCAATAATTTCATCCGCATGGCGCTGGTTGCCTCGCTGGAAGAATGTATCGAGGCGGCACACCGCATACAGCTGATGAGCAAGCAGGCCTTGTAATGCAGGCCTGCCGTGCGGGAGTTGATGCAGGGCATCCACTAATTGAAAACCATCAATGAAAGTTCGGAAATGAGAGTACGGCTATGAGAGTACAGCCATGAAAAAGCTGCTGTTCGTCCTTGTCATCGCCGCAGGCTTCTGGCACTGGAAGACCGGGCGCGTTGGCACCATCCCGTCCATCGACAGTGCCGGCAACCCCGTCGTTGTCGCCTTCACCTTCTCTCAATGTGGCAGCCCCTGCGACGACATCATCGACAGCCTAAAACTCAGGGGCGTGCCGTTCAATGAAATCGTCGTGGACCATTCCGACCCAGGTAGCGACCAGTATAAATTTTGGCAAAAATACGGTACCCAGCAGTTCCCGTTGGTGGTAGCCGGCAAGGAAAAATCGGTCGGTAGCGGGCAATCCGAACTTGTGGGCTTGCTGGCCGCCAATTACCGGGATAAATACCTGACGGCCAGTGAAGCCAAATACTACCAGCGCCATTTCGACGCCAGCGGCAAGCCTCAAGTGGTTCTGTACGGCACCGACTGGTGCCCCTCGTGCGCTGCCTTGCGCAAGGAAATGCGCGAAGATGGCACGAGTTTCGTCGATATCGACGTAGAGAAATCAGAGGATTACCGCGACATGGTGCAAACCATGGAGATTCCAGGCTATCCCGCAGTATGGGTAGGCTATCGCCGGATTCGAGGGCATACGCTTGCTGCTGTCAAAGACGCAATGTAATCTACTTTTAGTTAATACCAACTATGAGGATCATCGCGTAATAAACTGGTTTATATAATTAAATACATCATCTTCAAATTGCGGATGAAGACAGTCCACCTCTTGCGTATCGTCCATCCCACGTAACCACGTCAGTTGGCGTTTGGCCAGTTGCCTTGTGGCAGCAATCCCCTTCTCACGCAACTCCGCTAAATCATATTCCCCGTCCAGGTGCTGCAGTGCCTGCCGATAACCTACGCAGCGCATGGCCGGCGTTTCAGGTCCGAGCTCGGGATACGCCGTCCGTAAACGACGCACTTCGTCCAGGAAACCTTGTTGCAACATGGTATCGAAACGCGTTGCAATGCGTTCGTGCAGTACTTTACGGTCACTGGGTACCAGGGCGATTTTGAGTAATCTGTACGGTAAATCGTCACCTACAGATTGCTTATGCAATGCCGACATGGTCTGGCCGCTCAACGCGTGCACCTCAAGCGCGCGCTGTATACGCTGCGAATCGCCTGGTTCCAGCCTTGCAGCAGTTTCAGGATCGATCTCCGCCAGCTTGGCATGCATAGCCGGCCAGCCTATCTCAAGCGCTTGCGCATCCAGCCTGGCTCGCACGTTAATATCGGCTTCCGGCAACTGGCTCAAACCGCCCTGCAAGGCCTTGAAATACAGCATGGTGCCGCCTACCAGCAACGGTATCTTGCCGCGGGCCGTGATATCTGCCATCAGGCGCAATGCATCGTTGCGGAAATGGGCGGCCGAATACACATGCGTGGGCTCGATCACGTCGACCAGATGATGCGGAGCAATAGCCAGCGTAGCGGCATCCGGCTTGGCCGTGCCGATATCCATGCCTTTGTAGACCAGGGCGGAATCGACACTGATGAGCTCAACCGGCAGGCGTTGCAGCAACTCGACTGCAAGGCCGGTCTTGCCGCTTGCAGTGGGACCCATCAGGAAAATGGCGGGGGGGAATGGGTTAATCTGCTGGTTCTGGCCGGTCAGTTTACTTGTTTGCGGACTATTCATAATGCGTCCACATCCGCAGTATCTTGACGATTTTTTCAGCCTCTATCACCTGGTAAACCAACCTGTGCTGGATATTGATGCGTCTGGAATAGGCGCCTGTCAGGTCGCCGACCAGTTTTTCGTAAGGCGGCGGGGTCTGGAAAGGATTTCCCGATACGATATCGAGCAAGCTAATGACTTTACTTTTTAAGCCTGCTGCCGCCAGGTGCCGGGCGTCTTTTTGTGCTGCTTTCGTGTAAAGCAGTTGCCATTGCGACATGAAAGCTACCAGTCGAGCGCTGGCAGGAGATCACTGGCGGGCGTCGCCATGCCCTTACGTATCGATTCGCGCATTCCAGGCACAGAAAGCAGGAATAAGGTTTCCTGGATGGCAGCCCAGTCTTCTTCCGAAACGAGCACAGCGTTATTGCGCTTGCCTGTGATGGTCAACGGCTGGTGCGATGTCGCCGCCTCATCGATGAGGCGGTAGAGGTTGGTGCGCGCTGTGCTGGCGGATAAGGTTTGCATGGTAGCCATATGAAATAGGATTTCTTCAATGGTACGTTTTTACGTACGATTAATCAACTATTTGCCCCGCATGAACATTTTATCCAACTCGCCCATCGTCACCTGGAACCAGGTCGGCCGGCCGTGATTGCACTGGCCTGAGCGTTCGGTGGCTTCCATATCGCGCAATAAGGCATTCATTTCGGGGATGGTGAGGATGCGGTTGGCGCGTACGGCGGCGTGGCAAGCCATGGTGCCGAGCATTTCATTGCGACGCTCGGTGAGTGCACGACTGGCACCGTATTCCCGCAGGTCGCGCAACACATCGCGTGCCAATGCCACCGCGTCCGCATCCTGCAGCATGACGGGCACCGCCCGCACTGCCAGCGTGGTCGGCGACAATACCGCAAGGTCGAAGCCGAGCTGGCGCAGGTTGACCTGTCCTGTTGCCAGTTCCGCTTCAACCGTCGCCACTTCCAGCCGGTCTGCCTGGAAGCTGACAGGCAATAGCAAGGGCTGCATGGGGACTTCATTGGAGTTTTCTGACCCTTCCAATGCATTCTTGAGCCGTTCATACATGATGCGCTCGTGCGCTGCATGCATGTCGATGACGACCAGGCCAAGATAGTTTTGCGCCAGTACATACACGCCGTGAATCTGCGCTACGGCAAAGCCGAGCGGGTAATCCTGCGTCGATGCATGCGCATTCGCACTAGACTCTATATTTTTGTTAAAACCGGCATCGCCAGCAAGCGCATGGATATTGGCTCCCAGGGCATCGTTATTCTGCGTTGCGATGCCGCCGAACAAGGCCTGGTAAAAATCAGGCGTCTGGTTGGCGCGTAAATCCATACGTGCCTGAAAAGTAGGATATGGCGAAGAAGCGTAGCCGCCATTGACTCCATCTGCGCTTGTCGCCGGAGGTGCAAATGGGTTGCTGCCGGCCTGGCTCGCGGTGACCAGGTTGGATGTGCCAGTCGGCGTCGCCAGCGCCTTATGCAGCGCGTGGAAGATAAAGCGATGGATAGCCTGGCCGTCACGGAAGCGCACTTCGGTCTTACTCGGGTGTACGTTGACGTCGACCAGCGCGGGATCCAGCTCCAGGAACAGCACGAACGCCGGGTGGCGGTCATGGTGCAGCACATCCTGGTAGGCCTGGCGGATGGCATGCGCAATCAGCTTGTCACGCACGAAACGGCCGTTGACGTAGACATACTGGGTATCCCTGGCGTGGCGTGAAAAGGTCGGCTTGGCGGCCATGCCCCACAAACGCAAGCCGGCGGCCGCTTCATCCACGCTGAGCGATTCTGCGGCAAAATCGTCTCCCAGTACTTCGCTGAAGCGTTTTTGCGGCTCGGCGATGCCCAGCCGTGAAAGTGCGCGGCCATTGTGTTGCAGCATAAAGGCGATGTCTGGCCGTGATAGCGCCACGCGACGGAATGCTTCTTCGCAATGCCCGAATTCTGTGCCTTCGGTCTTGAGGAACTTACGTCGCGCCGGCGTATTGAAATACAGGTCGTTGACTTCGACGATGGTGCCGGCATCAAGTGCGGCGGGTTCGACGGGAGATATCTCGCTGCCGTCCGACGCGATACGCCAGGCATGTTTGTCGGCCTGGTATCGGCTGATGAAACGGGTCCGCGACACCGAGGCGATACTTGCCAGCGCCTCGCCACGGAAGCCCAGGCTGGCGACGCTTTCCAGGTCGTCCAGCGTGGCGATCTTGCTGGTGGCATGGCGTGTGAGGGCAAGCGCCAGGTCTTCTTGCGCTACACCCTTCCCATTATCGGCCACACGAAGCTGCTTGACGCCGCCGTTAAGCAACGCCACGGTGATCTCCGTACTGCCGGCATCCAGGCTGTTTTCCAGCAATTCTTTTAACGCCGACGCGGGCCGCTCCACTACCTCGCCGGCGGCGATCTGGCTGATAAGCTGGTCATTGAGTAAGCGGATGGTCGGCATACGTTCGGTGGCTGGCGCCTTATTTATTATTTTAATGGGTGGGTATTACGCAAACAGGTTTTGCACTTCAGGGCTCTTATAACGCGCAGCCCATTGACACTCACAGGCCGTCGACAAACCTCAGGTTGTAGCGTTTGGCGCCGGGGATAGCAGAATGTGCGACCTCCACTTCATCGCCTATCTTGGAGGCCAGTAATTCTACCGGGATGACCACAGGCTGCCTGACCATCAATTCGTCTTCCATGGCAAAGATGGACTGGATCAAGTCGCCCTTGTGGTGGGCCTCCGCTGCGCTGGCATTGCTGAAGCTGGCGAAGATGCTCAGGCAGACATCGCTGAACTTCAGGATGTACCAACTCGGGATCCCAGGTTCTTTCTTCACCTGAGTGATTTTATTCTTCAGGAACTCTTCCAGCTCCTTGGCCTTTTCAGGTTTGGCTTCCATACGGATAACGACGGCTTCTTTACTCATGATCACTCCTGGCTTCGATGATGTTCGATGGGGTTGGCATGTGGTACACACCTTTTTCTGCGTTAGCAGGCTAGCATTCGATTCATTGGTATGAATCAATTCAACATTATTCGTTCCCTATTCGCTCCGTGGTTCAGCGTCATTATCGCCGCTACTTGCTGCCTTTTTACTCGCTGGCTCCCCTGGTTTTAGCCAGGGCAGGATTCTTGGCGAAGTATTTCTTGATGCCCAACAGGATCGAAGCCGCCAGTTTCTCCTGGTAGGCTTCATTGGTCAGCTTTCTTTCTTCTTCAGGATTGCTGATGAATGCAGTCTCCACCAGGATAGACGGGATATCCGGGGATTTCAGCACAGCAAAACCGGCCTGCTCCACCGAACCTTTGTGCAAGGTATTGATCTCGCCGATATGGCCCAGCACCGCCTTGCCCAGTTTCAGGCTGTCGCTGATGGTCGCAGTCTGCGACAGGTCCAGCAACGTGCGGGCAAGGTTGGGATCCTTATCGTCCAGGCTGACGCCGCCGATGAGGTCGGATTCATTTTCCTTTTTCGCCAAGTAACGCGCCGAAGCACTGGTGGCGCCGCGCTCAGACAGCGCGAATACCGAGGAACCGCGTGCGTCCGGCCGGGTGAAGGCATCGGCGTGGATAGACACGAACAGGTCGGCCTGCATATTGCGGGCTTTCACCACGCGGCCATGCAGGGGGATGAAGAAATCGCTGTCGCGTGTCAGGATGGCGCGCATATTGGGTTCGGCGTCTATCGCCGCCTTGAGTTTCTTGGAGACAGCCAGTGTAATGTCCTTTTCACGCGATCCATTGGCCCCGCGTGCACCCGGGTCTTCCCCGCCGTGACCGGGATCGATGGCAATGGTGATCAGGCGCTGGTTGGCTTTGAACTTCGGCTTATCCAGCAACTTTTCAGGGACTTTTTCAACCGGTACCTGGATGTTGGAAGACGGCTTAGCGGTTTCCGGCAGGCTGACGACAGGTGACGGCGTAGCAGGCTCTATAGGCGCTGTGACAGGCGGTGGATTCAACACCACTTCAGGCAATACCGGGGATGGTAGGCTGTTTTCGATGGAAGTGGATTCCGGTTTCGGTTTGTCTGCAAGGCCGATATTCTTTGCAGGCACATCCACCGGTTTATTTGCGGAACCTGTGCGTTCGCGCTGCTCCAGCATGCTGATCAGCGGATCTTTTAGCGGGTCTTGCAACGGGTAGATATCCAGCACCAGCCGGTGCTGGTACTCGCCGGCCGGTGGCAATGTGAGCAATTGCGGCTTGATTTCGGATTTAAGGTCGATCACCAGCCTCACCACGCCAGGCTTGAAATTGGCGATACGCAACTGGCGGATATAGGGATCGCCAGCCAGTATCTTGTCGGGCAGGCCTTTAAGCACGAGGCCCAACTCGATATTCTCCAGGTCCAGCACCAGGCGTTCAGGGTCCTTTAACGTGCCCATTTTATAGGCGATGGGTCTTGCGGATTCCAGCGTGATGCGGGTGTAATCCGGCGCCGGCCATACGCGGGCAGCAATTACCGTGTTGGCTTGCTCGACAGCTAATGATGACGATGCAAGCCAGAACAGCGCGAATGCGCCCACTAAAAAGCGTGGGAGGGACGAGATAGGGATTTTATGCATTGATTTAATAGTAATGTGGTCTTGTTTAGGCTTATTGAAGACTTATCTAACATCCAGATTTCATATCTTGTTACTGGTGAACATGCATACGGTTATCAATTGACTAAAACAGGCTTCCCAGGCTACGTTGGCCATGTTCGGTATTGGCGACAAAATGGACAGTCCTGCCCTCGCCCTTGATCGCTAAACTGACATCGATATCGGCCGCCGGTAGCATCTCTCCGGCCTTCTCAGGCCATTCAACGATGCAGATGGATTGCGGGTTGAAATAATCCCGGAAACCGGCGGATTCCCACTCTTCTTCTTCATAAAACCGATACAGATCAAAGTGGTAAATATAAGTCTTGATGTTCTTTATCAAAACAAAATAGGGCTCGACAAGGGTATACGTCGGGCTTTTCACCTTGCCCAGATGCCCTGCTTCATGCAATAGCCCCCTGACCAGTGTCGTCTTGCCCGCACCTAGGTCGCCATGCAGGTAGAGTGTCATTCCCGCGTGCAGCACCCCGGATAACCTGGCACCCAGGGCCAACGTAGCAGCCTCATCTTGCAGGTCATATGTAATATCATGTCGCATATGACTGAAACCTTACATCCACTTAATGCTATGCAAGACCCGCATCGGAACATGCATCAACTTAGTGCCGACATCAAGCGCTGGGGAATCGAGCTGGGCTTCAGCCAGGTGGGCATCGCCGATACCGATCTGTCGCTGGCAGAGCCGCAGCATGCGGCATGGATAGAGAAAGGCTTTCATGGTGCCATGGATTATATGGCAAAACATGGCAGCAAGCGCACCCGTCCCGAGGAATTGGTGCCGGGTACCATCCGCGTGATTTCCGCACGCATGGATTACCTACCGCCGCAAAGCCGCGATAGTGAAGAGGTGATGGCAGACGGCGAGATGGCGTTTATTTCACGTTATGCCCTGGGCCGCGATTACCACAAGGTATTGCGTAACCGGCTGCAGAAACTGTCCGAAAAAATCGCGGGCGAAATCCAGAGATTAGCGCCGATTGCGAGTCTGTCGGGCGGTAGTGAACCGCTTTTCGAATACCGCGTATTCACGGATAGCGCGCCGGTGCTCGAAGTGGCGCTGGCGGAGAAAGCCGGCCTGGGATGGCGCGGCAAGCACACATTATTGCTCTCGCGGGAAGCCGGCTCCTGGTTCTTCCTGGGGGAGATCTACACCAACCTGCCCTTGCCTGTCGATGCACCGCTGAAGAACCATTGCGGCACCTGCACCGCATGCATCGACGTCTGCCCGACCAACGCCATTGTGGCGCCTTACGAGGTGGATGCCCGGCGCTGCATTTCCTACCTGACCATCGAACTGAAGGAAAGCATCCCCGAACCCTTGCGCCCGCTAATTGGCAACCGTGTGTATGGATGCGACGATTGCCAGCTCACCTGCCCATGGAACAAATTCGCCAATATCACCGAGCAGCAGGACTTTCATGTGCGTCACGGGCTGGATAACGTCACCCTGGTGGAGTTGTTTGCATGGGACGAGGCGACATTCAGCCGCAATATGGCAGGCAGCGCGATTTACCGCATAGGGTATGAGCAATGGATGCGCAACCTGGCGGTCGGCCTGGGCAATGCGCCCAGTTCGTACGCAGTGGTCGCCGCGCTGAAAAGCCGCATCGACTACCCTTCTACACTGCTAAAGGAACATATCGAGTGGGCTTTGCGCCAGCATGAAACCAGGCAGCTTGGAGCATAAGGCCGGAAGGTTATCAGGGCATTGATTTATTCAGCGATTCTCCGGGATTATTTTAGGGTTTGGGATAGCCGTGAGGGGGATACAAGCTTCTCGTGTGTATAATCGCAATCAATATAAACCAGCCTGTTAAATCAGCTTATCCTCCAGCTTCTTCCTATAGAAAAGCCCATCTTGGTCCAGCCCACCCTTTCTTACTCACGGTTTCGTAAAGCCACCTTCATACTTTTGATTTTGCTGGGCGCTTTCATCTCCCTCAGCTTCCATCAATACGGCATCAGCAACGATGAAGAAGTGCAGCATGTATACGGGCGCCTGCTACTGGATTTCTACGGCTCCGGCTTCGCTGACCAGGCCGCCTTCCACTACAAAAACCTTTACCTGTACGGCGGCTTTTTCGACCTGATCGCCGCCGGCATGGAAAAACTGCTGCCGTTCTGGGTGTGGGACATGCGCCATCTGCTGTCGGCGCTGTTCGGCTTTGCCGGCATCGTGGGAGCCTATAAAATCGCGCGGGAGCTGGGCGGCGAACGCGCCGGCTTCATTGCGGTAGGACTGCTCTGCATTACCGGTGCATGGACCGGTGCCATGTTCACACATACCAAGGATGTCCCGTTCGCTACCTGCATGCTGTGGGCGCTGTATTACACCATGCGTCTCGCCCCCAGCCTGCCTAAACCGCCACTTTCACTGGTCGTGAAACTCGGCATCGCGGTGGGATGCGCGCTGGGATTGCGCATAGGCGGCGTGTTTGCCGTGCTCTACCTGCTGATATTGGTAGCGTTGGCGGCTTACCTGGACGCGAAGCAGTCGCAGCCTGGCATCGGCAAACTGCGTCCGGCCCTGGCATTCCTGCTCACCAGCGCAAAACACCTCATTCCTGCCGGCCTCATCGCATTCCTGCTGATGGCGCTGTTCTGGCCATGGGCGGTCATGTCGCCGTCGCATCCGCTGGAAGCTGCGCGCGCATTCTCGCATTTTGCATTCAATATGCTGACCATCGTGGACGGCAAGGTCATCAATATTGGCGATGCGCCCGGCACCTACCTGATCGATTACCTGCTGGTCAGGTTCCCGGAAGTGATCTTGCTGGGCCTCTTGAGCATTACCTTGCTTGGCATTGCCAACATCCGGAGCTTGCGTCCAGGCCGTGCCGCTCTGCTGTCATGGGCCGCTGTCGTGATAGCAGCGGTATTCCCGCTGCTGTTCGTGTTGTGGGATGATCCTGCGCTGTATAACGGCGTGCGCCATTTCACTTTCGTTATCCCGCCGCTGACCATCCTGTCCGCCCTGGGCATTCATTTCACGCTGGCGTATTTAGATGCCAGGCCGAAGCTGCAGGCGGCGTTTGGCCTATTGGTCATAGCGCTGGCGATCATGACCGCCATCACCCTGGTTCGCCTGCATCCTTATCAATACATCTATTACAACCACTTTGCCGGCAATACCGCCCAGGCAGAAAACGATTGGGAAGCCGATTACTGGTCCAGCAGCATACGTGAAGCTGCAGACATCCTGGAAGACAAGGTCACCGGCGATAAGGCCGGCAAACCTTACCTGGTGGCAGTTTGCGCGGAGTCGCTGCAGGGTTCGGCGTACCTGGACAAACGTTTCAAGGTCACCAAGAACTGGCCGGCTGCGGATTTCTACATCTCAACCACCAATATGAATTGCGACGAGGTGCTGCAGGGCGAGGTGATCGGCAACATTGCCCGGCTAGGCGCGACATTGGCAGTGATCAAGGACCGGCGCAAGCTGACAGGCGCTGCACGCCTGGCCCATCCTGCGCCGCAAAATGATGCGCCAGGCAACTAATGCGCGCTACAAACATCAATAGCCATACGTACTGGCAATCATGCCAGGCCGCAGCATAACAATTACTGCGCAATCATTTAAAGCCCATTATGGAAAACGACATTACCCCCACGATCAACCAGGACACCAGCCGCAACTCGATTGCCACGGCCGAGGTAGACCGCAGTCAGTTGGAACCGCATATTACGGTCATCGTGCCGGCATTCAATGAAGCGCTTGCCATACGCTCCACCCTCGATCACATCAGCCAGCGCCTGCAGACCCTGACCCCGCATTGGGATATAGTGGTAGTGGATGACGGCAGCCGCGATCCCACGGCATTCGTGGTGCGTGAAATCTCAGCCGAGTTCAGGACGACGCTGGTGCGTTTTTCACGTAATTTCGGCAAGGAATACGCCATCACTGCAGGCCTGGATTATGCGCAGGGCGATATCGTGGTGTGCATGGATGCCGACGGCCAGCACTCTTCCGACATGCTCAATACCATGCTGGCGAAATGGCGCGAGGGCTACGACATGGTGTACGCGGTGCGCGACGATCGCCATGTCGAATCGTCGTTCAAGCTGTGGGGCTCGCGCGTGTTCTACCGCATGATCAGTCTCGGCGGCCAGATCCACATCCCGCGCGATGCGGGCGATTTCCGCCTGATGGACCGTAAAGTGGTCAACGCCCTGCGTTCATTGCCTGAGCGCAACCGCTTCATGAAGGGCATCTATGCCTGGGTGGGCTATAAATCCATCGGCATTCCCTACACGCCCTTGCCGCGCAGTCACGGCACCAGTACATTCTCGCGCCTGCGCCTGATGGGATTGGCGTGGACAGGCATCACCAGCTTCTCGGTCATGCCCTTGCGCCTGGCGAGCGCTGTCGGCGTGGTGCTTGCACTGGTATCGTTCGGCTATGGCATTACCGTGGTCATCGACACGCTTTTCTTCCATGAGTCCATCCCCGGCTGGCCTACCGTGGTAGCCAGCATCATGTTCTTCTCGGGGGTCCAGCTCCTCTTTATCGGCATCCTGGGCGAATACCTGGCGCGCATCTATGACGAAGTAAAAGGCCGCCCGGCCTATATCGTGGCGGAAGTAGTGAAGCCTGAAATTGCAATCGCTACTGAACCCCGGTCGGGAAACGCCGTTGAGTGAACTGAAGCGTTCAGTCTCCTGGTTCACCGTGGTGGGTGCCGCCGCTGCACTTACCCATTACTGCATAGCGGTCGGTCTGGAAGCCGGCACCGAACTGGCACCGGCTTGGGCCAACCTGGCAGGCTTCCTGTTCGGATTTCCCGTCAGCTACTTCGGCCATAAGACATTCTCGTTTGCCCAGCACAATACGTCGCATAGCCAGGCGCTGCCGCGCTTCTTCATGGTGGCGCTGGGCGGGTTCATCGCCAACCAGGTCATGGTGCTGGCTGCACTCCACATCACCTTCCTGCCGTTCTGGCTGGTGCTCGGCATCGTCATGATGATCGTGGCGATCAGCAGCTATGTGTTGGGCCGGCGCTGGGCGTTCAAGTCGCGATGAAATCCGGCGTGCTCAAACCGCTGATCGTGACGGCCGATGACTTTGCGCAGAGTGCCGACATCGATGCCGGCATCATCGCACTCATATTGAAGAACCGCGTCAGCGCGACCTCCTGCCTGACCATGAGCCCACGCTGGCCTGAGGCATCCAGGCTGCTGACGAATGAAATACGCGGGCTGGCAGACATCGGGCTGCATCTCGACTTCACCCAATATGCCGGTTACCGGCACCGCTTACCCATCGTGATGGCGCTCGCATTTCTCCATGCCCTACCAAAAAAAGAGATCCTTGCTTCCATCAACCAGCAGCTGGACCGATTCGAAGCAAAGCTTGGCACCAGGCCGGATTACGTGGATGGCCACCAGCATGTACACCAGTTGCCGCAAGTACGCGAGGCTTTGCTCGGAGTGCTGGTGAAGCGCTATGGAAACGACATGCCCTGGTTGCGCATCGCCAGGCCATTGAAGCGGGATGGATTCAAAGGCAAGGTGATTGCAGCGCTGGGCGCAGACGCATTGGAACGCCAGGCAATGGATGTGGGGATCAAATGCACACGGCATTTACTGGGGGTGTACGGATTCGATACCAGCGCAGCCGGCTATCTTGCCCGCCTCGACGACTGGCTAAGCGTTGCCGCTGATCCAGGCAAATCAGGCTTGAATGGCATACATGCCCTTATGTGCCACCCTGCCACTGCTAACGACAGGTATGCGCTGCAAGAAGATGACCCGATTTATGCAGCCCGGGCATACGAGTACGAAGTCCTCGATGGCGACGGCTTTGGCGAACTGCTTGCAAGGCACCAGCTCAAAGTGAGTCGCGGGAACGTGCTCAATTGAAACAGGCAGGTATCAGCAAATAAAAAAGCCAGCAATGCTGGCTTTTTTAATAACGGCTTGAGTACAAAAGCATCCGTTACTCAGGCGTATTCGGGATGAAATCGGACGTGGACGGTTCTGAAGTCGGTGTCGGCTCAACGGCTTTAGGCACCACTTTCTTCTTGACGACCGGTTTTTTGACGGGCTTGGCTACGATGGAAGGTGTTTTCATCACGCAGAATTCATGGCCGTAATTGCCGCCGGTGTCGTCCGACTCGTAATAATAGTTATGGAAGGTCCACTGGCCCTGGGAGTTACGTTTCATCTCCGAGATGCCGGTGGTGAAATTGGTATTCTGCTTGTCGCTCAGGCGATAGGTCAGCGCCAGCCGGCTGCCATCCGCCACTGCCTGGCCGATATACACGACGGAATTGGCAGTTTCCGTGAGGAAGTCGTAAGTGCCGAACTTGGCATAACTGCTCAGGCGCTTCAATTTCAGGGTAGCCGTGACTTCGTAATCTCCGATCGATTCGTTGCTGCCCTTGCAGCTGTAGGCGCCGCTGTAATTCTGGCTGGTGAATGCGGGTTTGGCTGCACTGCTGGCGGTATTGGCAAATAGTCCTGCAAACAGCGATATCGATAGCACGGCTACTACTTTTTTCATTACGTTGTTCTGCCCAGATTGATTTAGCCGCTATTGTAACGCGATGCGCATGCGCGGGGTAAGCATATGGCAATCATTTTATACGCACGTATTTGCAGCCTTCGCCATTGGATGCAAGCGGCGGCGCATTTAACCTGCGCGATTACTTTACTTAATTGAAATGCCGGCCAGTATTCATTTTTGTTTTTGCGGTAGCTGCTTTATCATAGCTCTTGCATGCGTACATCTATATTGCAGTCACTCTGCAAGCTCAATACACCACACCAGGAATTTATGATTAGCTCCAGCCCCACTACTTTATGGCGTTACGGCTTTTTTAATCTTGCAATACTCCTTTTAATCAGCGCATGGTTCTGGCAGCAGAATAAACCGGTCAGTCTTGCCGAACCACAATTGCCCGCAGACGGCAAGTTGCAGTGCGTATCCTATGCTCCCTATTACGGCGAGGGCCAGACCCCGTTCATCGTCGGCACACGTATCAGCCAGCTGCAGATCGAAAGCGACTTGAAACTGCTGGCGGAACGTTCGCGCTGCGTGCGCATTTATTCGGTAGGCCAGGGCCTGGACTATGTGCCGGAAGCCGCATCGAAAATCGGCTTGAAAGTCCTGCTGGGCGCTTGGATAGGCTGGGTCAAGGCGGAGAATGAGATGGAACTCAACCTCGCCACCAAGCTTGCCAACGAGTATCCGCAAACCGTTATCGGACTGGTGGTCGGCAATGAAGTGCTGTTGCGCGGCGAACAGACTGAACAGGCGATGGCGGATTACCTGCACCGTGCCAAACTGGCCACCAAGGTACCGGTGACCTATGCGGATGTCTGGGAATTCTGGCTCAGGCACAAAGCGCTGGAGTCTTCGGTGGATTTTGTGACCGTGCATATCCTGCCCTACTGGGAGGACGATCCGCAGCCGGTCAGCAATGCCATGAACCACGTCAATATCGTGATGGATAAACTGGGACAGAACTTCCAGAAGAAGATACTGATAGGCGAAACCGGCTGGCCCTCCGCCGGGCGGCATCGCAATGCGTCGGTGCCCAGCGAAGTGAACCAGGCGCGCTATGTCCGCGAGTTCCTGTTGCGGGCGCATGATGCCAATTGGAACTACAATGTGATCGAGGCGGTAGACCAGCCATGGAAGCGCCTGCTGGAAGGGGCAGTGGGCGGCTACTGGGGACTGTACGATACCGATTTGAACCCGAAATTCCCGTTTAGCGGCGATATCGCAGAACGCCACGATGGCATCAAGCCCTTCATCTGGTCCATGGCTGGCCTCGCTGTTTGCCTGGTCATCGCACTATCCATCGGCGAACGCCGCAGCAGCGCCTTATTCAGCGCCGCAGCATTAGGCGCCTCCGCCGGGCTGATGGCGCTGCTGCAATTGCAGTACCTCATCATCGCCTGCCGAGACAGCACGGAATGGGTAGCGCTGGGCGCCTTGAACCTGGTAGGCATTGCTGCCGTGCTCTCCATGCCGGTCATCCTGGCACGCCACCAGTTATTCGGCCTGCAGGATGAATACAATACCAAGGTCACCCGTGCCAGCCTGCTGGTCTTGGCGCTATGCGCTGCGATTGCCGGCTTGCTGCTGATGCCAAAAGCACTGGTGCTGCAGCCCCTCTCCGTGGCGATGCCTTCGCTCTCCGGCTTTTTCTACAACCTAGATGGCCGCTATCGCGATTTTCCGCTGGCGATCTACCTGCTACCTGTCCTGCAGCTTACTATCGGACTGTACCTCGCCAGGTTGCAGGCGCTCAGCCATACAGGCTGGGGAATTTACCGTTACTTAACCATTATCGCGCTGGTGACCATGGCCATGTTCCTGGTATCCGAACCGCGAAATGTGCAAGCCTATGCGTGGCTGGTGCTGGTTGTGCTCATCGCTTTGACCACCTGGCCGCGCCGACAATACCGTATTGCCCCCTCCATCGAGAGTGCCTGATCCATCATGACCAAAATCCTCAAAACCTGTTTCGTCCCCCTTGTGTTTGCGCTGGTCATCGCGCTACTGCATTTCGGCATCTGGGCCGCGGCCAACCGCACCATCCAGTTGCTGGATGCGCCCCACATCGTCAACGGCTTTGCCTACAGCGGCTTCCGCGTAGACCAGAGCCCCTTCGACCGGAATTTCCCCAGCACTGCCGAACTGGTGGAAGACCTGAAATTGCTCAAGCCGTATACCAACCGTATCCGCACCTACGGCGCACTTGAAAATCCCGAGGTGCCGGCACTTGCATCCAACATGGGGCTGAAGGTGACCGCAGGCGGCTGGATAAGCGGCGATGCGATTGCCAATAACCGCGAACTGGATGCGCTGATCGCCAAGATAAAAAGCTACCCGCGCATCGAGCGCGCGATTGTGGGTAACGAGTCCCTGCTGCGGAATGACCTGCCGGTAGAAAACCTGATCATGTACTTGGACCGGGTACGCGACGAGGTCAACATCCCAGTGTCCACGGCGGAACCCTGGCACGTCTGGCTGAAGAATCCTGAACTGGTGAAGCATGTCGACTATATCGCCGTGCACTTGCTGCCCTACCACGAAGGCGTGCCTATCGAACAGGCCGTCAGCTATTCGATCGAACGCTATAAAGAACTGATGAACGCGTTCCCGCGCAAGAAAATCGTCATCACCGAGATCGGCTGGCCCAGCCGCGGGCCGACCATAGGCGCCTCGGTGGCGTCGCGCGTCAACCAGGCGCGTTTCGTACGGGAGTTCCTGGCGAAATCGGCCCATGAAAATTACGATTACTACCTGATGGAGGCGTTCGACCAGCCATGGAAAGTGAAGCTGGAAGGCTGGGCAGGCCCGTACTGGGGCATGTTCGATGCTAACCGCGAGCTCAAGTATTCGCTCAAAGGTGCCGTGCCCAAAGACATGCGCTGGGTTGAGAAAGCCATGTGGGGTTCGGTCATTGCATTCCTGCCCATCATGTTCATCGCCTGGCGCTTCCGCCACTGGGGCATCGGCGGCCGTGTGTCTCTGGCTCTTGTCCTGCAGGCCTGCATCACCACCCTGGTGGTGGCCTGGAACCTGCCTGGGGATTATTACTACACCCTGCGCGACTTTATAGTATTGATAGGCCTGATCATCGGCATGGGGCTCACCTCGGCCGTGCTCATGATCTATGGCGTCGAATTCAGCGAAGTGATGTTCAAGGGTCCGTGGCGTCGCGCCTATAAAAAAGCGACGCCGGTGCCCAGCGACCAGGAGATGTTCGTTTCCATCCATTTAGCCTGCTACAACGAACCGCCGGAAATGGTCATCACCACCATCGAGAGCCTGCTTAACCTCGACTACACCAATTTCGAAGTGATCGTCGTCGATAACAACACCAAGGACGAGGCCAAATGGAAACCGGTGGAAGCATACATCAACAGCCTCCCCGATAATTTCCGCTTCTTCCACCTGCCGCAATGGCCGGGCTTCAAGGCCGGCGCCCTCAATTTCGCATTGAAGGAAACGGATAAGCGCGCCCAGGTGATCGGCGTGGTGGATGCTGACTACGTAGTAACACCGGACTGGCTGGCCACCCTGGTGCCGCATTTTGCCGATGATAAGGTCGCCGTGGTGCAGGCGCCGCAGGCGCACCGCGATTGGGAGAACAATTTCTTCCGGCGCATGAGCAACTGGGAGTTCGAGGGCTTTTTCCGCATCGGCATGCACCACCGCCACGAGAGGAATGCGCTGATCCAGCACGGCACCATGACGCTGGTGCTGTACAAAGCGCTGACCTACAGCGGCGGCTGGTCTGAATGGTGCATCTGCGAAGATACCGAACTCGGGCTGCGCCTGCTGGAAGACGGCTACGAACTGCGCTATATAGATGACACCTTCGGCCGCGGCCTGACCCCCGCCAACTTCAATGCACTCAAGTCGCAGCGCTGGCGCTGGGCGTTCGGCGCCATGCAGATACTCAAGCACCACACGCCGAAACTGCTGGGTAAATCCACCCTCACCTTCGGCCAGCGCTACCATTTCATGACCGGCTGGTTCGGCTGGCTGGGCGATGCATTGCAGCTGATCTTCACGCTGGGTTCCATCGGCTGGACACTGGCCATGCTGGCCTTCCCCACCGCATTCAGCCTGCCGGTCGCCATCATGCTGACGCCGATACTGTGCTTCCTGCTGGTGAAAGGTGCCCTGGGGCCTATCCTCTACCGTAAAACCATGAGTTGCAGTTGGCTCGATATCCTGGGCGCATCGCTGGCGAGTCTTGGCTTGTCGCATGCCATCGCGCGCGGCGTCATGATGGGCCTGGTGAAGAAGCACGGTGAATTCAAGGTGACTGCCAAGGGTAAGGTGGCCGGTAGCAAACTTGACCTGATCAACCCGATACGTGAAGAGTTGCTGTTGCTGATGGCATTGATCCTGTGCAGCCTGTCCATGCTGCTGACACGCGGCTTCAACAACATCGATGCGCAACTATGGGTCGCCATGCTCAGCCTGCAATCCCTGCCGTATGCCAGCACACTGGCCTGCCAGATCATCGCCCAGTTGCCGGACAAGAAGCCTAAGGGAACACCAGGCCAGAGCGGGAACGAGAAAGACACTCCTGGTAAAGAAACGCTCGAAAAACCCATGGTTGTTTAGCTAGTCGTTGCTTAACTAATGGTTGCCTAACTACTGATCGCTTGACGATTGATTACTCAACTAGTCGCTTACTGAAGACTGGTTGCGATCAGCTTGTCGAGCTGCTCAAATCGTCTTGTTAAGGCCGGGATTATTGATCCGGCGCTCAAGAAACAGGCTGTTGCCGGTGAGTTTCTTAGCCTGTTTCTTGGCAAACGCAGTAGCGCTGGAAATCTCGTGATGACTGGGGAAACTGGCGGGATCTACCCTGACAGCGCCTATCGACATGCTGACATAGGGGTAGAACAACTTATTCCCCTGCCTGTCCTCACTCTCCAGGCCTCCCAGTGCCTGGTCTGACTTGTCATAGAAATCCGGGATGACTTTCTTCAACTCGGCCAGTATGGCTTCGCACCGCGTTTGCCAGTCTTCGCTCTGGAATAAGACGATAAAGTCATCGCCGCCTACATGGCCGACGAAATCAAGTTCGCTGTCGATGGCCTGGCTAAGCAGCTTGCCCACTAACTGTATCAGTTCATCGCCGCGGCGGAAGCCGTAAGCATCGTTGAAAGGCTTGAAGCTATCCAGGTCGCAGTAGCAGGCGTAGAACGTCACTTCGGCCTCCAGCAGCCTGTCCATATGTTCGCTAATGGGCACATTGCCCGGCAGCATGGTCAGCGGATTGGCATAACGTGCCGCATTGATCTGCATCTGCGTGATTTCGCGGAGCAGGTCATGCCCGCCGCCCATGCCCAGGTATTTACCGTTTTCGGTGATGATAAAGCCGTTAGAGAGATGGTGCGGCTCCATATTGGTAATGAGCCCGCTCAGCGCCTGCAGGGTCATGATTTTCTCGACGACCAGCGGCTGCTTGTCCATGAAGGTCGAGCAATGGCGCCTGCCGTAAAGCTCGTGCCGGTACGGCCTGGCGAACCCGTCTATCATGGAATAGCGGCTGATCAGCCCGACCGGCAGGCCGTCGTCCACCACCGGCAGTGAATATATCGTCGGGTTAGCCTGGAACAAGGCATATACATCCTGGTTCGTGGTAGTCGGTGTGACCGACGGCACATACTTGATCAACTTGCCGACGTTACTGCGGTTTTGCGCATTCATGGCGGCAGCCTGGTATACCCGTACAGCACTGCGATTCAACAGGGTGTGGATATCCGCACCTACTTCCCCCAATGGCCTGGGCGACGGGCGCCCCAGCAGGAATCCCTGGCCGTAGCCTATCTTCAGGTCCTTGATGACGAGGAGTTCCGCCTCAGTTTCTATGCCTTCTGCAATCACCGAAGTGCCCGAATTATGGGCAATCTGTTGGATCGAACGCACGAACTCGAACTTGACCTGGTCGGTATTGATGCCGCGGATGAAATGCTTGTCGATCTTGACGTAATCGGGCTGCAGTTCAGACCACAGGCGCAGGCTGGAAAACCCTTCGCCCAAGTCGTCCATGGCTATCTTGAAACCCATGTTGCGGTAATGCTCGGCCGCGCGGTAAATCTGCTTGTAATCCAGGCAGGGTGCACTTTCCGTGAGCTCGATGATGATATCGGTAGGATCAAGCCCCATTTTTTCGATATAGGAAAGCGTAGCGGACTTATCGAAATTCGGCTGCACCAGCGAGGCCGGGCTGACATTCAGGAATAGCTTATTGGTATTGTTCAAGCGCGCGAAAGACTCCAGCACTACCTGGCGGCTCAAATGCTCCACCTCGACTGCGACCTGGTTGATCTCGGCTTCTGCAAACAGGTCCAGCGGGGAGTGCAACAGACTGCTCTCCGGGCCGCGTATCAGGCCTTCATGCCCAAAAATGGAAACGCTGTTCAAATCAACGATGGGCTGGAATAGCGCACTCAACTGGCGCTGCCGGAGTATCTGCTGCAGCTCCTTAGACTGTTGGGACTGTTTCTGCAATTCCGTCGATTGCGAAGGAAGCAGCAGATTTGCTCCCCAGCCACCCTCCTGCTTGCCCAGTATTTCATTTTGATACGCTATATGCATGGTTATCACTCCCCTGCACATAGCCTACCCGGCGTTTATGACATTTTGTTTACACGTTCAAGACATCCTTGAATAACAAGGAAAATAAATCTTTAATCAGGATGCGCCCAGCACTTCCAGTTTGACCTCGATGCCATCGGCGCATACCTGGGCCGGCCATTCCAGTTCAAGTGTCAGCGCCTGCATGATCTTCTCGAAACCCGCTTCCGACTGGGAAACGCTGAAATGCGGATGTGCGCTTAATTTGCAGGGTACGCTGCTGAAGAGGTGCACCGCACCGCCCAGCACTTCATCTTCGAGTACCAGGTGTTTCAGTGCATCGATCGTCAACAACTCCCCAAAACCGCCAAGGATGCTATCACCCATGCGGAAACGGCCGGCAGGGCCGTCGCAACTCGGCATGGCCAGGTTGATCTCCACCTTGAATGTACCGGCCGGAAGCCTGGCAAAGTTATAACGCACCACCAGGTAATCGCCGGTCAGGTTAATCTTTTTATGGAATTCCGCATCGTATGCGCTGGAATGGAAAGCAAGCGTTTTACTAGCGGAGGTAGGCGGTTTGTATTGCAGCATCTCCATCTTGCCCTCAGCATCGGTGAAAAAGTCGCAGAACAGGTTTTTGCGATAGGCATCAACCGCCATGTCGGCTTCTGCGATTTCATGCTTGGATGCCATGCGTTCATGCGGATTGGCGATACCCTCCCCGCTATGATGATGATCTGCCTCAGCATGCACTTTGCGATGGTAGTGCTCCTGTTGCCGCGTGAGCGTGTCGCCAAAATTATGGTGCAGCTTATAGCTATCGAACTCGCATATGGAGGCCGTACCGTCCAGCCTGGTCACCGCCTGCAAGACGCCATTCTGCAGGAATACTTCATCGAAACCGTCCAGGTCAAGGTCTACGGTTGTTTTCACTGGTCGCTGGGTCACCTCATTCAGCATGGCCTCTAATTTTAGCAATGCGTTATAGATGGCGCGTCGCAAGTGCGGCAGGTAAAGCCCGCCAAATAAGCCATGCCAGTAGGCATCGTTGGCCTGCGCTTCGTAAAGGGCCACCTTCATTTCAGGGGTTTGCTTGTTTTCTGGCAGTTCGTGGTAGCTCGCCGAGAGCGCCAGCATGCGTTTATGCATCCAGTTCGACTCCGGGTAGCGCATGAAGAAATTGCGCCATATGCCGCCGCGCACATAGGGTTTTGTCACTTCGTAGCGGTTGTTGTGCTTCTCCTGGGCCACCAGGTTGGCGTAATGGTGCGAAGCTGGAACCGGCAATGTCCACTCGTTCATTTCGATATAGGAGGCGGTAGGCAAATACACCACGCCGCTGGTTTTACTCATGGCATGGTAGTCGCAATAGCGCAGCGGCTTAATGATATCGGATGCCAGCACGCCTTCGATAAAACTGCGTAGCCAGCCTTTCTCGTATACCCATTCATAGGTTTCGGGCCAGATGCCGAATTTTTCGATGTCGTCAAAATAGATGGCAGCCCCCTGCCGCTTGTCATCCGCCAGGCTCTCGAGGTAGGACACCACCTCATGTGCCTGGTAGAACGGCAGGCGGTAGCGCAAGGCCTCGGAGATGGGGAAAAGATCCACCTGCCGGCCATCCTCTTCCGTGGTAAAGAATCCGCCCAAGGTATTGCTTTCCTTGCCAGTACACATGAAGTGGTAATCATCGACCGTGACATACTTGATACCGGAATCTGCCAGTGCCGGCACTACGCTGGACTCCCAAACCCGTTCCGTCAGCCATGCACCGCGCGGCGCTTCGCCGAGCTTTTCCTGCAGGTACTGGGAAAGTTGCGTGATCTGGCCGATGCGGTCGCGGGTGGGGATGGAGGCAAGCACAGGCTCGGTGAATCCTGCACCGAACAGTTCCGCCTGGTCGCGTGCCACCATTTCCTTGAGTAAGGCCATGTCGTCTGGAAAGTGCTCCAGCATGTATTCCAGCAGCCATCCACTGATGTGGATCGCAAAACGAAAGTCCGGGTATTCATGCATTACCCGGATAAACGGCCCATAACAACGCGCATGAGCATCGTCCAGCACGCTTTCGAAATTGCCGACAGGCTGGTGGGCGTGCACGCCCAATAGTAATGCCACTGTTTTAGCCAAGCGTTTGCTCCCTGAAGCCTGATCGATATATGAAAGAATGTCTTGTGAAGATTGCCATATAGTCTAGATTACCTAAACCCACCTCTATACTTCCTGGCCCCTGCGCATCGTCCCGCCCACCGCAGGGTCGCCTGCGCCGATGCTGATGGCATGGCTGAGCTCCTCGGGTACGTCCAGTTTAAGCAATACATAGAGGTTGCTCAGGTTACGGCGATACAGGCGATCGAAACTATCGACGCTGACCGACGAATTGTAGTCGCCGAACCACCAGAACCAGTCCGAGCCTTCACATACGGCCAGTTGCCGCTCACAGGCCCGTTGCTCATCGTCACTCAGGCGACCCGTCGCAATTACGCGGTCGTAACTTTTCTTGGCATTGCATAACAGGTCCCAGCCCCGGTTCTTTTCACTGGAACCGATCCAGGTGCTGAAGCTGCCATACACCCAGCTACCCGCGGCGATCTGCGGCAAGGTAGTCAGTGCTTTGCCGCCTGCCTTCAGGCGTTCGACTGTTTCGCCGAAGGTCGTCATCTCAATATCGGGATGCTCTGCAAGCGCCGTATAGAGCTCGCTCAGGAAATAATAGGCATTGTAGGGATAGTATTCCCAGGCGTTTTCACCATCCAGGATCACGCTGACCACGGTGTCATTTTCAGGACCGGAAGCTGCAAGAATACCCTCAAGCGAGCGCACAAAATCGCCCACGGCGTCACTGGCATGCAGATTGGAATATTCAAAGCCTATCTTGTCGGATAAGCGGTCATCACGGAAAAAACACATGATCTCCTGCTTGCCGTTATCGACCAGGTAAGGCTGGTAGAGGTATTGGTCACGCGGCGGCAGGTCGGACCCGGCATTGGATTTCAGCAGGCTGTTGGCCAACACGCCCTCACCGGTCGCCGCCCACTGCACGCCGTGCTCCGCCATCAGCGACAATGCCGCATGGGAAACGCCGCCTTCGGCCGGCCACATGCCCACCGGCAACACGCCGAAGTTCCTGGCATGTGATGTATGGGCGGCCTCGATATGGGCGACTGCCCGTTCCTTACCGCCCGGATATTGAGCGCAATGAGGTAACGGGGCAAATGGCATGGCATCGCGCGTCGACTTGAAATCAAGCAGCAATGGCAATATGGGATGGTAATACGGCGTACTGGATATCTCGATCCGGCCTTCGTCCTGCAGCTTCTTGTAACGTGGGATCAGGCCGGCGATCAGTTCGCCGATGAGTGCTGACAGGGCTTGCCTGTCTTTCAGCGTGAACTGGCTACCCTTCTTCATCAGGCCCTGGATGAATGCGTTATTGCGGCGGATGCTCTCCCCTGTCCATGCCAGGTGGTACCACACCAGCAGGTCCGACATATACTGCCCGGAGAGGTAATTCGACGCAGTTGAGCCCTCTTCCTGCAGAGCCTGGTAAATGTGATGGAGGCGCTGGTATTGCACGAACGGCTCCAGCATTTTCTCGTGATGGCTTTTAAAGCAACTGTCGACGATCAGGCAACGCTCGCTTTTGGAGAGGTACTCTAAACTCTCCTTGCCGAGCATCGCTAACAGCGGGTCGCGGATATGGCCTGATTCGAACTGCTGTACATAGTCTTCGAGCTGGTCCAGCAGGATAGGCACGAAATTGAAGGTGACACGTGCCTTCGGGATGGCTTCCAGGTGGTACGCCATGTCCGTGTAGTCCTTGATCGCGTGCAGGTAGGTCCACGGCAGCACATACTCCCCCGTCAGGGTGTCCCGGTAATCGGGCTGGTGCATGTGCCAGTAAAGATTGAGGTAAAGCTTGCGGCGCGCCTGCGTCATAGGTAACCCTTGATAATTAAGACAGTAAAGCCTGCCACCGTTAAGTAAGTATAGTAAGTGCCGGATAAACGCGCACTCGTCTACTTCATTATCGTGCCGAGATTATCGCGCTGAGTGCAGCCCCTGCCCTAACATATCCGGTGTCACTAACGTAATACCGTTTTCCGACACGTAAAACCGTTTCTTGTCCTGCTCTGGGTTTACCCCGATCTCCATCCCATCCGGGATACGCGTGCCTTTATCGACCACGACTCGCTTCAATGTGACGTAGCGGCCGATATCCACTTTGGGCAATATTACCGAGTCTTCGATATGGCTGTAGCTATTCACCCTCACGTCTGAAAACAAAACTGACTGGACAACTTTTGCACCACTGATGATACACCCGCCCGAAACCAGTGAATCTGTCGCCATGCCGCAACGGTCTTCGTTATCGAATACAAACTTGGCCGGTGGCAGCTGTTCCTGGTAGGTCCAGATAGGCCACTGCCTATCGTATAGATTCAATTCGGGAACGACTTTCGTCAGTTCCATGTTGGCTTCCCAATAAGCATCAACCGTACCAACGTCACGCCAATAATAGTTGCCGTCGGTGGCCCCAACGCAACTATCGGTAAAGCGATGTGCGTATACGCGGTATTTCTTGATCAGGTAGGGAATGATGTCATGGCCGAAATCGTGGCTGGAATTATGCATGTCCGCATCGCGTATCAGTTGCTCGTACAAAAATGCAGCGTTGAACACGTAAATACCCATGCTGGCGAGTATCTGGTCGGGTTTGTCAGGCAATCCAGGCGCATTATCCGGCTTTTCGTCAAAGGCGATCACGCGGTCGCCTTCGTCCACGCCCATCACGCCGAACGCTTTGGATTCCGAAATCGGCACATTGACGCATGCCACCGTCATGTCGGCTTTATTACGCACATGCGACGCCAGCATCTGCCCGTAATCCATTTTGTAGATATGGTCGCCGGCCAGGATCAGCACATATTCGGCACCTGTGGTGCGCAATATGTCCAGATTCTGGAATACCGCATCCGCAGTGCCTTTGTACCATTCCTCCTGTATACGCTGCTGGGCCGGCAGCAGGTCGACGAATTCATTGAATTCACCGCGCAAAAAGCCCCAGCCACGCTGGATATGCTGCATCAGGCTGTGCGATTTATATTGCGTCACCACGCCGATACGGCGAACGCCTGAATTCATGCAATTGGATAAGGGGAAATCGATAATGCGGAACTTGCCGCCGAAGGGCACTGCCGGCTTGGCACGCCAGTCGGTCAGGTTTTTCAGGCGGCTGCCTTTACCACCGGCCAAGATCAAAGCGACTGTATTTTTGGTGAGCGCGCTGATAAAACGAGTTGAGTGTGGTTCTTGTTGCATGGAGCGCTCCTGATTAAAGTTGATTTTTAAGGATAAAATCAGCTTTAAGGTTATCTTGTAATACTTTGTTACATCTTCATTATAGGCAGGATGCAGCCTATTATCTAGTCGCATTTATCCTACAAAAACAAACTCACCGGGCAACGGATCGAATTAATTGAAATTCCCGGGCTATCCGTATTTAACAGTGCATCTGGAACTGGCTTTGTATTAGTATTTAGGACTGAAAATTAATAGTAAGGGTATAGCTCTAAATGCTGTTCGCAAATATACTGGCTAGATATCCCCATAGATACGGAATTAACCTCCCGTTTAATTATTTTGCAACTATGCGCAACCATCATTGAAAGCAGTTCGTTTAGCAAACTGCCTGACAACAACCTATTCAAATCCCGAAAATCACTTAAATAAAAAACATGACCAATCCAATTAAATCCGCCACTTGGCAGCAACTCAGCGCGCACTATCAAGAAGTATCCCCTTTATTAATGCGCGATTTATTCGCAGAGGATAGCCAGCGTTTTGAGAAGTTTTCGCTCTCCTTCGATGACATGCTGCTGGACTACTCCAAGAACAGGGTGACAGAAGACACCATGCAACTGCTGTTTCAACTGGCGCGCGATGCCGAGGTCGAGCAGTGGCGGGATAAGATGTTTGTCGGCGAAAAGATCAACTTCACTGAAAGTCGCGCCGTGCTGCATACCGCGTTGCGTAACCGCAGCAACTATCCGGTGCTTGTAGATGGCAAGGACGTAATGCCGGATGTGAACCGCGTGCTGGAGCAGATGCGCGTATTCACCGACCAGGTACGGTCCGGTGAGTGGACAGGCTATACAGGCGAGCGCATCACCAATATCGTGAATATCGGCATCGGCGGCTCCGACCTCGGCCCGGTCATGGCATGCACGGCGTTGAAGCCGTATGCCAGCGGCGACCTGGACGTGCATTTCGTTTCCAATATCGACGGCGCCCACCTTGCACAGGCGCTTGAGCACTGCACGCCGCAGAACACCCTCTTCATCGTGGCATCCAAGACCTTTACCACCCAGGAAACCATGACCAATGCGCATTCAGCGCGCACCTGGTTCCTCGAAGCAGCAAAAGATGAAGCGCATATCGCCAAACATTTCGTGGCGCTATCGACCAACGTTAAAGCTGTGCAGGATTTCGGTATCGATACCGCCAACATGTTCGAGTTCTGGGACTGGGTAGGCGGCCGTTATTCCCTGTGGTCCGCCATCGGCCTGTCCATCGCACTGTACATCGGCATGGACAATTACGAAGCCATGCTGGAGGGCGGCCATGAGATGGACATCCATTTCAGGACGGCGCCGCTGGAGCAGAATATGCCGGTCATCATGGCATTGATCGGCATCTGGCATAACAATTTCATGCGTGCGCAAACGCATGCAATCCTGCCCTACGATCAAGGACTGTCGCGCTTCACCGCCTATCTGCAGCAGGCCGACATGGAAAGCAACGGCAAGTTTATCGACCGCAGCGGCGATTGCGCCCAATACAGCACCGGCCCGATCATCTGGGGCGAGGCTGGTACCAATGGCCAGCATGCGTTCTACCAGTTGATCCACCAGGGCAATAAGATCGTGCCTGCCGATTTCCTGATACCGTTGCACAGCCATTACAAGATGGGCGCGAATGGCGACGAACACCACCGCATCCTGCTTTCCAACATTTTTGCACAGACCAAGGCACTGATGCAGGGCAAGACGCCTGAAGAAGTGAAAGCGGAAATGGAAGCGCAGAAAATACCGCCGGAGACCATCAAGCACCTGTCGCCGCACCGTGTATTCCTGGGAAACCGCCCGACCAATACCATCTTGTTCGACAAGGTCACACCCAAGACATTGGGTAAACTGATCGCGTTATACGAACATAAGATCTTTGTACAGGGCATCATCTGGCACATCAATTCCTTCGACCAGTGGGGCGTCGAGTTCGGCAAGCAGATCGCGCAGAAGATACTGCCGCAACTGGATAGCAAAGAGGCCGTGACTGAGCATGACAACTCAACGAATGGCCTGATCAACTACTACAAGCGGAAGATGAATATCATCTAGACAAATATTGATGATGTAATAACAAAGGGCTTGCCATCGAATGATGGCAAGCCCTTTGCATTTGAACTACTGGATAACTCTAACGTATCGTCGAAAACATCCTGGCCGAGAATGACTGGCTGATGGATGCCCCCAGGCGTTTGGCGAAGCGGTCGGCAAATCCCTGCTTGCTGGTGAAGTCGACGATCTTGTCTTCCTTGATGATTTCACGCGCCACGTAATCGGGGCTGCCGTAGGCATCGGCAAGGCCCATCTGGATGCTGCTCTCACCGCTCCAGAATAAGCCGCTGAATGTTTCCGGCGTTTCCTTCAGGCGATTGCCGCGCCCTTCCCTCACTACGGCGATGAACTGCTGGTGGATCTGGTTCAGCATCTGCTGCGCAAGCTCTTTATGCTTGGGATTCTCGGGTGAGAATGGATCCAGCATGGCCTTGTTCTCGCCAGCCGTCATCAGGCGACGCTCGACACCGAACTTCTGCATGGTGCCGGTAAAGCCGAAGCCGTCCATCAAGACGCCGATCGACCCCACGATGCTGGCCTTGTCCACGAATATCTTGTCCGCCGCTACCGCTATGTAATAGCCGCCAGACGCGCATACATCCTCCACCACGGCGTACACCGGCACCTTAGGATGCAGCTTGCGCTGGCGCTTGATCTCGTCATTGATGATGCCGGCCTGCACCGGGCTGCCACCCGGGCTATTGATGCGCAGGATGATGCCTTTGGTATGTTCATTATCGTAGGCATCCTGCAGGCTGGAGATGAATGAATCGGCATTCACTTCATCGCTGCTGCCGATGACGCCCTGGATATCGATCATGGCGGTGTGGTTGATGCTGCTCTTAGCGCTGGGCATCAAATCCAGTGCGTAGAACAACAGCACGAACAGATAGATAAAGGTCAGCGACTTGAAAAATATGCCCCAGCGCCGCGTGCGTTTCTGTTCGGCGATGGCAGAGAACGCCAGCTTTTCTATGGTCTTACGTTCCCAATCGGGGGTGTTCTGGTTGTCGGTCATGCTTGGCTCTCTAGAATATACAGGGGTGGATAGTTAGGATTACTAGTTCAAACGTTGATATAAATACCGCCATCGCGTTCAGTGACTTGGATTACTTTCAGGCTACGTCCCTTGCAGGGGCCCATCACGCAATAGCCGGTATCCGGCTGGTAATGTGCGCCATGCGTTGCGCAGATCAGGTAATGCCTGGTAAGGTCGAAAAAATCGCCCTCGTTCCAGTCCAGTTCGACCGGTACATGCGCACATTGGTTTACAAAAGCATACACGTTTCCGTTGTAGCGCACTGCAAAACCTGTCGTGCGTGCGCCAAGTTCAGGCAATTCGAAACGTATGCCATGCTGCCTTTCCAGCAGGGCATCGCTAGCACAGACTTTACGCGCTTCACTCACGCATTCTGCCGTAACCACAGGCGCACCTGTGAAAACTCGCTGAAATGCGCCAGCGGCGAATGCGGTAACAACCGTTCCAGCGGATGCGCGCCGTAAGTCACGCCCAGGCTGGCTACCTTGGCATTCTGCGCCATCTGCAGGTCGAAACTGGTATCGCCTACCATCAGGGTGCGTTCCGGCGTTGCCTCAAGTTCGTCCATCAGTTCCAGGATCATTTGCGGATGCGGTTTGGAATGGCACTCGTCCACGCAACGGGTTGCCCCCAGGTACGGCTTGATCCCGCTGCGGTCCAATGCGCGGTTGAGGCCGCCACGTCCTTTGCCGGTAGCGACTGCCAATTTAATGCCGCGCCCATGCAGCTCGGACACAGCTTCCGCGACGCCTGCAAACAGCGGGATATCGTGCTCTTCGCTGGTGTAGTAATGGCCGTAGCGTGCGATGAGCTGCTGTATCTGGTGTTCAGGCACTTCGCCGAACAATTCAAATAGCGCTTCCCTGAGGCCCAGGCCGATAATGCCGCTTGCCGCGAGCTCGGTAGGCTGGGAGAGCTCCACATCCAGGCTGGCCTGGCGGATGGCGTTGATGATCAACTGTGTCGAATCGGCGAGCGTGCCGTCCCAGTCGAATATGATCAGGTCGTAATTATTCATCATTATCTTGCTTGCAGGGGTTTGGCTGGGGTTTGTTCAGTGGCTGGCGATTGGGCGTCTAGTCGGGCAAGGAATTTATCCAGCTCCGGCGGCAAGGGGGCAACCAGTTTGAGTTTATCGCCGGTCAGCGGGTGGCGTATGCCGGTCTCCGCCGAGTGCAGGAACATGCGCTTGAGTCCACGCTTTTGCAGGGATTTGTTCAGCACAAAATCGCCGTACTTGTCGTCCCCTACAATGGGGAATCCCAGGTGCGCAAGCTGCACGCGCAACTGATGGGTGCGGCCGGTGATCAGCTGCGCTTCTAGCAGGGTGAATTCGCCGTAATTCTTGCGCAGGTGGAATATGGTTTCCGACTCCTGGCCTTCGCCGAGCGGGTTCTTCTGTACCGACACACGCCGCTCGCCATTGTCCAGCAGGTGTTTCTGCAAGGTCAGCACGACTTTCTTCTTCTTTTCCGTCCAGCTGCCGCTGACCAGTATCAGGTAACGCTTATCCATATGGTTAGCACGCATGGCGTCATGCAAGGCCACCAGCGCGCTGCGCTTCTTGGCGACCATCAACACGCCTGAAGTTTCGCGGTCCAGCCTGTGCACCAGTTCCAGGAACTTGGCCTGCGGTCTTTCCATGCGCAATTGCTCGATCACGCCCCTGCTCACGCCGCTACCGCCGTGAACGGCCATACCTGAAGGCTTGTCCAGTACCAGCATCGCATCATCCTCGAAGATCACGGAGTGCTCGAAGCGCGTGGTGACAAAAGTGCTGGGCTCCGCCAGCACGGCTGGCGACGTAGCCCGTATCGGGGGAATGCGCACCAGGTCGCCCATCGCCAATCGATAAGTAGCATCGATGCGTTTCTTGTTTACCCGTACCTCGCCGCTGCGCAATATGCGGTAAAGGTGGCTTTTCGGTACTCCCTTGAGGGTTTTGGTGAGGAAATTATCGATCCTTTGCCCGACACTGCCTTCGTCTATAGTCAGCATGGCGGAGCTTGATTCGCTAATTACGTTACTGTCTTTGCTTAAATTAGTCATCTCACCTATACTAGCAATTCCTGAAGTAAATGCGCTAAGCGCTTCTTCGGGAATGAATTAATAGCGTTTAAAAAATACCTTGGTTAACTCGCTCGCCAAATAAAATAAGTAGCGATTTTGTAATATTTATAATGCGCTCAAGCCGCTGCAGACAAATTGCCCACCTGTCCAACACAAAGCACAGGTGTGAAGCACGGTCCGGATATGCTGGAACAATAGAATTTTAGCCGATATGCGGCTAAACCGAGTTAGAAAACTGACAGAATCAAGGCACTGAGGTTTAAACCCAAACGGTTCACGAGAAATTCGTTAACAAATTCAATCTGCTACACTACTATTAACTGTACCCTTGTATTAACTATACCTTGGTATTAACAATAGTCTGGCTATCGACAACAGCCTGGTAACAGTTATCTTTTTTCATGTGGCGTTAAGCCCGGTTAACGAAAAAAGCGGCCAACGAATGGCCACATGTGTTTATGTAACTCTCCTGCCAAGTCATTTTCCTCGTGCGATACGCAGTGATGCCATTTGCTGGCAACTACATTGAATCCATCGTGTAGACCGGCTTACTACTGTAGAAGTCGCTGAATGAAGTCCAGCCAGTCCCACCCTGCCGCAAACCGGCAAGGCCTGCAACCCGCTCAGAGCGCGGGAGTCATCAAATGAAACGCATGCTATTTAATGCGACGCAGTCGGAAGAACTACGCGTCGCCATCGTCGATGGTCAGAAACTGATTGACCTGGATATCGAATCCGCTGGTAAAGAACAACGCAAGAGCAATATCTATAAAGGCATCATCACCCGCATAGAACCCTCCCTCGAAGCCGCATTCGTCAATTACGGCACCGACAGGCATGGCTTCCTGCCATTCAAGGAAGTAGCGAAAAGCTATTTCCTCAATGACGTCGAAGGCGGTCGTGCCCGCATTCAGGATGTATTGAAAGAAGGCCAGGAACTCATCGTCCAGGTCGACAAGGACGAGCGCGGCAACAAAGGCGCCGCACTCACCACCTTCATTTCGCTGGCCGGACGCTACCTTGTCCTGATGCCGAACAATCCGCGTGGCGGTGGCGTTTCACGCCGTATCGAAGGCGAAGACCGTAATGAGTTGCGCGATGTCATGGCGCAGCTGGAAGTACCAAGCGGCATGAGCATCATCGCCCGTACCGCCGGTATCGGCCGTAATTTCGAAGAACTGCAATGGGACCTGAGCTACCTACTGCAACTGTGGACCGCTGTTGAAGGTGCTTCCACCATGCAGAGCGGCCCGTTCCTGATCTACCAGGAAGGCAGCCTGGTCATACGCGCCATCCGCGATTATTTCCAGCCGGATATCGGCGAGATCCTGATCGACACACCGGATATCCATGAACAGGCCATCCAGTTCATGAACCACGTCATGCCCGGCAACGTTCCGCGCGTGAAGCTATACCAGGATGAAATCCCGCTGTTCTCGCGCTTCCAGATCGAGCACCAGATCGAGACTGCATTCTCGCGTGAAGTGCGCCTGCCTTCCGGCGGCGCCATCGTCATCGACCATACCGAAGCCCTGGTTTCGGTAGACGTCAACTCCGGCCGCTCCACCAAAGGCAGCGACATCGAGCACACCGCTTATAACACTAACCTGGAAGCCGCCGAAGAAGTGGCCCGCCAGTTACGCCTGCGCGACCTGGGCGGCCTTGTGGTCATCGACTTTATCGACATGGAAAGCCAGCGCAACCAGCGCGAAGTTGAAAACCGCCTGCGCGATGCCTTGCATTACGACCGTGCCCGCGTACAGACCGGCAAGATCTCACGCTTCGGCCTGCTGGAGCTGTCACGCCAGCGCCTGCGCCCTAGCCTGGGCGAGACCAACCATATCCCTTGCCCGCGCTGCCATGGCACCGGCCATATCCGCGGCATCGAATCGACCGCACTGCACATCCTGCGCATCACGCAGGAAGAAGCCATGAAGGAAAACAGCGCCATCATCCAGGTGCAGTTGCCTGTTGAAGCTGCCACATTCCTGCTCAACGAGAAGCGCGCCGACATCCACAAGATCGAAGAGCGCATGGGCGTACAGGTTGTGCTGATCCCGAACATCCATATGGAAACGCCGAATTACAGCATCCTGCGCGTACGCCATGATGACGTGACGGAAGAAACGACACGTGCCAGCTATGAAATGGTCGAGTTGCCATCCGAAACGGAAAGCATCGCCTCCAACGCACAGGAACCGAAACCCGTGCGCGTTGAAGCTGCGGTGAAGGGCATCACGCCTGCGACTTCTGCGCCTATCTCCGTCGAGAAAGTAGTGCCTGTGGTGGCTGTCTCCTTGTTCAGCCGCTTCAAGAACTGGCTGGGCATAGAAGAAGCCAAGCCGGAAGAAGAAACCAAGCCGGAACAGAATCCACGTCGCGACGGCAACCGTAACAATAACAACACGCGTGGCCGCAACCGCAACAACCGCAATGGCCGTGGGGATCGTCCTGAACGTGCTGCAGGGGACCGCCCGGCTATTGCCAGTGCAGACCGTCCTGCCAATGAGCGTGGAACCAATGACCGCAATGGCGGTGAGCGTAGTGAACGCGGCAACAGCGAACGTAACAATGAGCGCGCAGAACGCACTCCTAACGACAGGCAACAACGTCCGCAGGAAGCCCGTCCACCGCGCCAGCCGCAGCAACCACGTCCACCACGCCCTGAAAATGCAGATCGCAACCAACAGGCGCAACCCGCCCAGCAAGGTGTTGATGGCAATGTCGCGGAACAAGGCAACGAGCAGCGCGAACCACGCAATAATCGTCGCGGCCGCAATGGTCGCCGTGACCGTGGCCCGCGCAATGAAAACAGTCCGCGCCAGGCTGAATCCGGCTTTGAAGAAAACGGTCAATCGGCCCAGCCTGCAGAGCAAACCAATGTAGAATCGGTAACGAATCAACAAACCGCGGCACCGCAATTTGTCGAAACGCCAAGGGCTGATGCTCAAGCGCCTGCACCACAGGCCCCGATAGAGCAAGTTTCTACACAGCAGGTAAAACCGGTGGAAACACAATCTGCTGAAAGCAATGCGCCCGCAGTTGTGGAAACGGCTAAAGAAGCCCAGGGAACACTGCCGTTAGAGGCGAAAGAGAATGCTGCTGAAGATAGCGCTCCTGGAACAAAAGCGGACGCCGAGCCTGCTGAAAAAGCCGACAAAAAGCCGCGCGCCCCGCGCCGCCCGGCCAAAGCGGCCAAACCGGTCGACCTCGCCGCGAATGGCCTGCAACTGGTTGAAACCAAGCTGGATGCTGTCAAAGTAGAGACTCCATCCGCCCCGGTTGAGAAGAAACCGCGCCAGGTTGCGGCATGGCAGCAAAAAGAGGCCGACAAGCCCAAAGATGAGCCTCTGGTGATCGTGCAAACCCAGAAGTAAATTAATGAAGTAATTTCAAAAGCCCCGATTTTTCGGGGCTTTTGTTTTGTGAGTCTTTATAATGGCAAGCATGCAATTCCCGAACCAATCCCCCCATTATCAATGCAGTTGTGCTTGCTGTCGTCCTTGCCAATGAACGCACCCACTCCCCAGCACATCCTGCAAAGCATATTCGGTTACGGCGAGTTCCGCGGCAAGCAACAGGCAGTGGTCGAGCATGTAGCGGCTGGTGGCGATGCTTTGGTACTGATGCCGACCGGCGGCGGTAAATCGCTGTGTTACCAGATCCCTGCCCTGCTACGCCCCGGATTGGGCATCGTCATATCCCCGCTGATCGCCCTGATGCAGAACCAGGTAGAGGCATTGCAACAGCTGGGCGTCCAGGCCGAGTTCCTGAACTCCAGCCAGTCGGCAGAGGATAGCTATGCCATTACGGCGCGTATATTGAGCGGCGAGATCAGCATTCTATATATCGCGCCCGAGCGCCTGATGGCGCCCGGTTTTCTCGGCCTGCTGGATCAGGTCAACGATACGATCGGTCTGTCGCTGTTCGCCATCGACGAGGCACATTGCGTGTCGCAATGGGGACATGATTTCCGCCCGGAGTATCGCCAGCTCACTATCCTGCATGAACGCTTCCCCGATGTCCCGCGCATCGCGCTGACAGCCACGGCAGACGCACCCACGCGTGCAGAGATCATCGAGCGCCTGTCGCTACAGAGTGCAGAGCAGTTCATTTCCAGCTTCGACCGTCCCAACATCCGTTATCGCATCACCCAGAAGAACAACGCCAAACAGCAATTGCAGAACTTCCTGGAAAGCGAACATGCAGACGATGCCGGCATCGTCTATTGCCTGTCGCGCAAGAAAGTGGAAGAGACCGCTGCCTGGCTGCAGGAAAAAGGCTGGAATGCCCTGCCCTACCATGCCGGGCTGGATGCCAAGGTGCGCGAAGCCAACCAGCGCAAGTTCCTGCGCGAAGAAGGCATCATCATGGTGGCGACCATCGCCTTCGGCATGGGCATCGATAAACCCAACGTGCGTTTCGTGGTGCATCTCGACCTGCCCAAGAGCATGGAAAGTTATTACCAGGAAACCGGCCGCGCCGGGCGCGATGGGCTCCCTGCCAACGCCTGGATGACCTATGGCCTGGGCGACGTGGTGTCCATGCGCCAGATGCTGGATTCCGGCAATGCACCGGAGGAAAGAAAACGGGTAGAACGGCAGAAACTGGACGCCCTGTTGGGTTTCTGCGAGGCGACCGGTTGCCGCCACCAGGGCCTGTTGCGTTATTTCGGGGAGCAGCACGAAGGCAATTGCGCACAGTGCGACAATTGCCTCAGCCCTGTGGATACCTGGGATGCCACGCAAGCGGCGCAGATGGCACTATCGTGCGCCTACCGCACCGGCCAGCGATTCGGTGTCGGCCACCTGATCGATATACTGCTGGGCAAGAAAACAGCCCAGATCGAAAAATTCCAGCACCACAACATTAGCACTTACGGCATAGGCAAAGCGCTTAGCCAGTCGCAATGGAGCAGCGTATTCCGCCAACTCACCGCCGCCGGGCTGCTGGAGGCGGATATGGAAGCCTATGGCGGACTGAAGCTGACGGAGGCCGCACGGCCCATCCTCAAAGGCGAGCAGGAAGTCTGGCAGCGTCGTGATGAAGAGCCCGCCAAACGCAGCGGCGGCCGCAGCATGAGTGCCGCCGAGCGCAGTTCACGTGCGCGGGAAGCATTCGCCGGGGCGAATGAGGATCCGCTTTGGCAGGCGCTCAAGGACAAGCGCATGGAGCTGGCAAGGGAACAGGGCGTGCCGCCCTACCTGATTTTCCATGACAGTACCCTTCTGGAAATCCTCAACCAGCGGCCTGGCAACCTGACAGAACTGGGCAAAATCAGTGGTGTGGGCCAGGCCAAGCTGGCGAAATATGGGGATGCGTTTCTGCAGGTGCTGGAAGACGCTTAAAACAGGTTCGCATGCCCTGGGAGCCAATATCCATGCGGATCCCAGGGCAGTGATAAATACGAGCTCTTGCTATCAATTCGTAACTTCAATTTGCATGTTCAAGCCATTTTGTCCGGCACTTCTGCACCATGACCCTAAAGGTCATGTCCGCCGATGTAAGGAAAACGTGGCATAAACAACCAGTTGTTCATGAACAAATGTTAAGCCATTTCATCCGGAACATCGGCGCCATAAAACTTAGCTTTCATCTTCTTTAACTGGTCGCGGTAATCCGCCGCTTTCTCGAATTCCAGGTTCTTGGCGCTGTCGTGCATGGCCTTCTCGATGCGTTTGATCTCTTTCATGATCTGCTTCTCGCTTAGCGCCTCGTAGCTGGCCTGGTCCTGCGCGGCCTTGCGTTCGCGCTGGGCATCGTCCTTATCGTAGACACCGTCGATGATGTCCTTGATGCGCTTGACCACGCCGCGCGGCACGATACCGTTGGCCTCGTTGAACGCCATCTGTTTCTTGCGGCGCCGATCTGTCTCGTCCATCGCCAGCTTCATGGAACGCGTGATGCTGTTGGCATAGAAGATCACCTTGCCGTTGAGGTTACGGGCGGCGCGGCCGGAGGTCTGGATCAGTGAGCGCTCCGAACGCAGAAAGCCTTCCTTATCCGCATCCAGGATGGCCACTAAGGACACTTCAGGTATATCCAGGCCCTCGCGCAGCAGGTTGATGCCGACCAGCACGTCGAACTCGCCCAGGCGCAGGTCGCGGATGATCTCCACGCGTTCCACCGTATCGATATCCGAATGCAGGTAACGTACCTTTACACCATGTTCAGACAGGTAATCGGTCAGGTCTTCCGCCATGCGCTTGGTCAGGGTGGTCGCCAGCACGCGTTCGCCGACATCCACGCGCAGCTTGATCTCGGAGAGCAGGTCATCCACCTGCGTGTCGGCAGGTTTGACGATGATTTCCGGGTCGATGAGGCCGGTTGGCCGCGCGATCATTTCCACCACCTGTTCCTGGTGCGCGGCTTCGTAATCGGCAGGCGTGGCGGAGATGAATACGCACTGCCGCAATATCTTCTCGAACTCCTCGAATTTGAGCGGCCGGTTATCCAGCGCTGACGGCAGGCGCCAGCCGTAATCGACCAGGTTCTCCTTGCGTGAGCGGTCGCCCTTGTACATGCCGCCTACCTGCGGAATCGTCACGTGGCTTTCGTCGATGATCATCAGCGCATTGGCCGGCAGGTAGTCGATCAGCGTCGGCGGAGGATCGCCCGGATTACGGCCGGAAAGGTGCCGCGAATAGTTCTCGATGCCCTTGCAGAAGCCGATCTCGTTGAGCATTTCCAGGTCGAAACGCGTACGTTGCTCGATGCGCTGGGCTTCAACCAGCTTGCCGTCCTTGATGTATACCTGTACGCGGTCGTGCAGCTCGGACTTGATCTTCTCCATAGCCTTGATGGTGGTTTCGCGCGGCGTCACGTAATGGCTGGAGGGGTACACGGTATAGCGCTGTATCTTGTTGAAGACCTCGCCGGTCAGCGGGTCGAACATGGTGATGGATTCGATCTCGTCGTCGAACATGGAGATGCGCACTGCGGTCTCGTTATTCTCCGCCGGGAACACGTCGATCACATCGCCGCGCACACGGAATTTGCCGCGCGAGAAGTCGAATTCGTTACGGTCGTACTGCATGCCCACCAGGCGCTCGATCATCATGCGCTGGGCGATCTTCTCGCCGACGGTGATGTGCAGCACCATGTTGTGGTAATCCACCGGATCGCCGATGCCGTAGATGGCAGACACGGTAGCGACAATAATGCTGTCTTCCCGCTCTAGCAGCGCCTTGGTAGCGGACAGGCGCATCTGCTCGATGTGCTCGTTGATGCTGGAATCTTTTTCGATGAACAGATCGCGCGAAGGCACGTAGGCTTCCGGCTGGTAGTAGTCGTAATAGGAAACGAAATATTCCACCGCATTATTCGGGAAGAACTCGCGGAATTCGGAATACAGCTGTGCGGCCAGCGTCTTGTTTGGCGCCATGACGATGGCCGGCCGGCCGATGCGTGCGATGACGTTGGCCATGGTGTAGGTCTTGCCCGAGCCGGTAACACCCAGCAGCGTCTGGAATTTCATGCCGGCATTGATGCCTGCGGTAAGCTTGTCGATGGCCTGTGGCTGGTCCCCGGCCGGGGGGAATGTCTGGAACAGCTGGAATTTACTATTGGGGTACGAGACGAACAAATTTATGCACCTTAAACAAATACTTCATGAGGATTCAGCCATGTATTCTAGCAGGGCAAACTAAGAACTTTGCCCACTATTTCGGGTCTCTGGTTCAAGTCTATGGAGAGGCTGTAGCAAGAATGACTGTAGTAATAAAACACCGGCATGCAGCGCTATGCCCCTACTAATGGCTTTAACTAATTCAGCGACCGGGGTATGACATGCGGCATTCGATTTTATTCATCGCGTTCAGCACTTTTTTTCTACCGCTTTCTTTCCAGGGTGCCCTGGTGCATGCAGCCACTGCTGCCGAAGAAGAAAAGCTGATGGCCTCTTATAACGCCATCGTCATGGTGCGCGGTTACAACCCCGATGGCGGGATGGCCTACGGTTCCGGGGTAGTCGTTGCCAAGGACAAAGTGCTGACCAACTGCCATATCTTCCGGCAGACCAAGCTGCCGTGGGTATCGCGCGGCGAGGAAAGCTATCCCATCGTCTCGGTACAGGCCGACCGCTATCATGACCTTTGCCTGGTGGGCACCAATGCCCTGCCGCTGAAACCTATCCAGCTCGGCATCTCCACAGACCTTAAAAAGGGACAGGAAGTCGTTGCCATCGGCCACTCCAGCGGTTCGCCCGCACCGCTCACCTCAGGCGGCTCGCTTAAATCGCTGTACCCATACGAGCATGGAAACGTGCTTCGCAGTACGGCGCGCTTTGCCATGGGGGCCAGCGGCAGCGGCCTGTTCGACCTCGATGGACGGCTGATCGGCATCAACACATTCAAATCCCCAGGGCGTAACGCTTACTTCTATGCATTGCCTGTGGAATGGCTGGCCTCTATAGAAAAGTTGCCGGTTGAAACCAGGTTCCCCATCGACGGCAAGGCATTCTGGGAAGAAGAGGATCTGCAGAAACCGTTCTTCATGCAGATGGCCATACCGGAGTTGAAGAAAGACTGGGACAAGCTGGCAGAAGTGGCCGGACGCTGGGTGATTGCTGAACCATCCAGTACAGAAGCCTGGTACGAGCTGGGCTATGCAAACGAGCAACTGGATAAGCGCACTGAAGCTGAAACCGCGTACAGGCGCGCACTTTTACTTGATGCCTACAATACGGATGCCTTATTCCGACTGGGTGTTCTTGTGGCGAATAAAGGGGACAAATCCGAGTTGCATAGAATCAATGTTGCCCTGTCCACCCTGGATAAAGATTTATCCGACGAATTTGTGAAGGCAGTAGGTTGCGATACGCAGTGCTGATTGATTCGCTCATTATCTAGGATGGCCCCTTATTTAATTGGCATTTTCACGGTTTCGCACGTTTTTCAAGTTTCGTAAGCGCTGTTTTATGAGTAAAATCACGGTTTTATCATTTTCGCGCTTTCGTCATTTTTGCGTTTCTATCATTGTGGTTTGCATTGATGGCGCAATGGATGCTGTGCAATAACCTCCTAAGTTCAAGGACTCATTTTGGAATCTCAAGCAACACCCGCGCTGGAATTATCACAACGCGTACAAGCCATCAAGGAATCCCCTACCCTCGCCATCACCGCCCGTGCCGGCAAATTAAAGGCTGAAGGTAAAGACATCATCGGCCTGGCAGCCGGCGAGCCCGATTTCGATACGCCGCAGCACATCAAGGATGCAGCCAAGAAAGCCATTGATCGCGGTTTCACGAAATACACGCCGGTTGCCGGCATTCCCGGCCTGAAAAAAGCCATTGTCGCTAAATTCAAGCAGCAGAACGGCTTCGACTATACGGAAAAAGAAGTCATCGTCGGTGTCGGCGGCAAGCAGTGCATCTTCAACCTGGCGCTGGCGGTGCTGAACCCCGGCGACGAGATGATCGTGCCGGCCCCCTACTGGGTTTCGTATGCCGATATCGCACTGGTGGCAGGTGCCAAACCGGTCATCATCCAGTGTGGTATCGAGCAGGGCTTCAAGCTCCTGCCCGCACAGCTTGAAGCAGCCATTACGCCTAAGACCAAGCTATTCATGATCAACTCGCCTTCCAATCCAACAGGCTCTGTATACAGCCTGCAGGAACTGCAAGCGCTGGGCGAAGTACTCAAGAAACATCCGCATGTGCTGGTCGCGACCGATGACATGTACGAACACGTAAACCTTACCGGCGACAAGTTCTACAACATCCTCAATGCAGCACCAGAACTGAAGTCCCGTTGCATCGTGCTGAACGGCGTATCCAAAGCCTACTCGATGACAGGCTGGCGCATCGGCTATGCCGCCGGCCCTGCTTACATCATCAAGGCCATGGAGATACTGCAGTCGCAGTCCACCTCCAACCCTACGTCCATCTCGCAAGTGGCTGCCCAGGCAGCGCTTGAAGGGCCGCAGGATTGCATTACACCGATGGTAGAAGCTTTCATCAAGCGTCACGACTATGTAGTGAAGCGCTTTAACGAGATGCCAGGCCTGCACTGCATCAAGGCCGGCGGCGCTTTTTACGCCTTCCCCGATGCGCGCGAGGCTATCGACACCTTATACAAAGCCGGCAAGATCAGCGAGGCCACCGACATGGCATTATCCGAATACATCCTGGATAAAGTCGGTGTTGCAGTCGTACCTGGTTCTGCATTCGGCGCCGAAGGTTACTTCCGTATATCTTTCGCCACCTCCATGGAAAATCTGGAAGATGCACTGGACAGGATAGCGCAGGCTTTAAGCGCATAAACCAGCTGTAGATCGATAAAAAAAGACCTCACGCGAGGTCTTTTTTTATTTAATGCGTATTTATCGACTCGCTATTTTTTGTCGTAACCCTGCACGCTTACCTTGCCATTATTCTCCAGGATCGCCAGCTTCACATCCTTCAGGTCAAAGAATCCCGATTCACGCAAGGTAGACTCCACCTCAAGTTGCGTTATCTTGGCTTTACTGATCACGTCCTCAAACAACTTGCCTTCATGAATGATCACTTGCGGCCGCCCCTCCACGATGCCTTCCAGTTTTTTACTTTTGACCGTGGCGTATTCAATCAGGTAATTAAGGGCGACAAGTGTAGCGGCGGATATCAGGCCGCCTATGAGGGAGTTATCGCCGGCATTCATGGAGTTCTGCACTGCATTGGAAAGGATCAGCAACAGCACAAGATCAAGCGGCGACAACTGCCCTATCTGGCGCTTGCCCGTAATGCGCAACAAGGCAATCAGGAATACATACACCACAGCACCCCGGATCACCAGTTCCCACCACGGCACAGTCATATTAAACATGGCACACACCCTTCCGGAGATATTATTCACTACTGCTTTATACGTGCGACATTTGGTGCTACCAGTTGGTAGTCCAATAAAAACTTAAGCATGTCCTAGATTTACCAGCATAGCTTTACACGATCTTTAAGATATTAATCTTTAAAGTGCTAGTCCATATGGACTATATACATGGAATCCTCCGTATTAGAGAATCGCTTACCCAAAAAATACAACAATCCGGACCTTAAAAAAATGAACAAAATTCTTGCAGGACTCCTTTTCGCTTTCGTACTAAATAGTGCTGAAGCCCATACCACAAAGCCCCCCAAACAACCAAATCACAACGACAATTGTGATACCTGCCTTTTTATCCAAAATGAATCGACAAAGTCATTTAGCGGATATGACGGTCAACCTAAAGAAATCACAGGAAGCGAAAGTAAGGGTTCATTTGGAAGCTTAGCTACTAAAAGTGCAGGTACCGTTTTCGCGACCTATCTGGGCAATGAAAGCTCTTATAGCGATTCGTTTAAATTATCAAATGGCGCCACTCTGACTGAAAATAATAAAATCGGGGATACTATTTCAGCCACAGTAGAGGCAGGTCTTATCGGCTTCACGTTTTTTGACAACCATTCAGGCACATTCGCGAATGGCTCTACACAGGGTAAAGTACTTGGATTCATCATTTTGGATGGCGCAATCAAAGAAACCTACTCTAAAAAATACGGCACTTTTGAATATCTTCTAGGATTCAACGATAGTTCAAAGGGAGATGCGGATTACGATGATTTTGTTGTGGGTATAAATTTTGTATGTGCCCCTGTTACTGCAGTACCAGAACCAGAGAGCTACGCAATGATGCTTATTGGTTTGGGATTGATGGGATTTGTTGCAAAACGCCGCACGGCATAAACACACAGCAAGTCACCTAATATTAAAAGCAATATTCAACATTAAAATGCCTGCATCATTGCAGGCATTTTAATGTCTGGCTTACAAATCTTGGATATACCTCAAAATCCTTTTAGCTTGTAAATAATAAGCATGTTTACCTTGTGATTGGTGAGCTTGGACTTGAAGATTCCGGCCCTACCCCTGCTCCGTTACCTGTCAGCGTGCCGTTCTGAGTTCCTGCTTTAGGTGTGATTTGCGTACCAGGGCCTACATCGATGCCAGTGCTGGTATTCGTGCTTGAATTTCCATTTGAACGCCTGACTGGTAACTGATTAGAATTCGTAATATCGGAACCAGATCCAGCACCTTGTCTTTGATTTGTTGGTAAATTATTTTGAGGCAACACGGGATCATTTGGCATTACTTCTGCTGCTATAAGCAATGGAGTTGGCAATACAACCGAAAAGCTTGATGCCGCAATCACTATCATTAATTTGGTTTTCATAATTAATCTCTCATTAATACCTAAATGTATTGAAAGCCACCTTAAATTTTTTTGAAATTAGTTAATGTACGAATCCTGCTGATATGTTTGTAGGAACTAAAGGAACTAAAAAAACTAAGGACCAGCCCACAAGTTTTTATATCGAATTTAAATCAGACTTTCTTCCTTGGCTTTGTACTTAATTTTTCAAACAGCCAATTCGCATGCACGTAATTTAAGTATCTATCGCGTAACACTTTTTATGCTGGCGATTTTGCCTTCGCCTGGAGGCCAGGCATTGAAATCTGTATATTTGTCGCGGCTTATATTGACCAACCGGTGCGAAGCCATTATTATTGCGCCTTCTCCGATTCCTCGATAGCTCAGTCGGTAGAGCAACGGACTGTTAATCCGTGTGTCCCTGGTTCGAGCCCAGGTCGAGGAGCCAAATTCTAAAGGGCTGGCGCTCATGCGCTGGCCTTTTTCAATTCTGGAACGTAACAAACTCACCACGTTGCTCTATCTCCAATCTGCTTTACTAGAAAACCAGTTTTTGCCATTTGATTCTAGGTAAAAAAACTTGTGGGCTGGCTATGTCATTAATTCAAATATGGGTATCATTCAAGGCGTTAATTCGTTAACGCATACAATAATATTCAGATTTCAAGGAGCTGGTATGAAGGCATTAATCACGATAGTGGCAAGCGTTTTCACAATGTTCATGGCTGGGCAGGTATGTGCAGTGGATGGAAAAGCTGCTGAAGTACTCGCACAAAGCAATGGCTGCCTGGCATGTCATAGTATCCAGAATAAGATCCTGGGCCCGGCATATAAGGATGTTTCCGCAAAATATAAAGGGGACAAAGGTGCCGAAGCCAAACTGGTTGCCAAGGTGAAAGCCGGTGGCAGTGGAGTTTGGGGCACGATGCCCATGCCGCCAAATAGTCCCCGGGTGAAGGACGAGGACATTAAAACAATCGTGCAGTGGATTCTGACGCTGTAAGGAATACTAAAAGCCAGTTTCATGACTGGCTTTTTTATTTGCACGCTCTTTATAATGTGCTGAATAAGCAACAAATCAAAGCTATTCATCACGCAACACCAACCGGGAGAAATCATGAGATACGCACACAGCTCGATTGTATTAACGCTGGCCTTGGTATTCAGTGCCAGCTCGCATGCCGAAGACCAGGCGGAAAGCAGCAAACCGGTCACTGAGCAGCTGGTCAACACGCTGACTAAATTATCCGGCGGCCCCCATGCCGGTTACCGCGCCAACCATGCCAAAGGCATTGTACTCACTGGCGATTTCGTTCCGGCCAAGTCGGCTTCGGAGATCACAAAGGGCGTGCATCTGCAGGGCAAATCCAGCCCGGTGACCGTGCGTTTCTCAGACCCTACCGGCGTGCCGAATATTCCCGATGCCGATGGCAATAGTTTCCCCAAGGGCATGGCCATTCGCTTCCACCTGCCTGAAGACTCGTATACCGACATTGTCGTTATCTCGACCAACGGCTTCCCTGCTGCCACGCCTGAGGATTTTCTTGGTTTGCTGAATGCAGTGGCTGCCAGCGGTCCGGATGCTGCCAAGCCGACCCCGGTTGAGCAATTTCTGGGCTCGCACCCCGCCGCCCTTAAATTCGTCACTATGCCGAAACCTGCTCCCGTGAGCTTTGCCACAGAAGCGTTTTATGGAGTGAACGCCTTCAAATTCACCAATGCCAAAGGCAAGGTGAGCTATGGCCGTTACCGCATCGAGCCATTAGCCGGGCAACAGTTCCTGACGAAGGAAGAAACCGCAAAAGCGACACCGGATTACCTCATGGAAGAAATGCCCGCAAGGCTCAGCAAAGCCCCTGTGAAATTCCGCATTTCGCTGCAATTGGCTGAAGCTGGCGATGTAGTCAACGATGCTACCGTAGTATGGCCGGACAGCAGGAAAGTGGTTGAACTGGGCACATTGACCATACGCGGCGTCGACCCTGATGGTGTGCAATTCGCCAAGATCAATATGTTCAACCCCTTGATCCTGGTAGACGGTGTGGAGCCCAGCGATGACCCGATCCTGCTGGCGAGGCCAGGCGCTTATGCAGTGAGTTATGTCAGGCGCTTGAATAGTAAATAATCTTTGTAGCACACCACCATAAAGCCAGCATACCCTGCTGGCTTTTTTATTCATCGCAGTTCCTACCAGTCAGTATCTCGAGTGAAGCCAGTAAGTTAACTCCTACACCTGCACAGGCATATAGCCGATACTGGATATTGAATGGCTATAGCATTATTTCCTTTTAAAAATCATACGTTTGCCATACTCAATTATGCGAGACCCAATGCCAGTTCCCAAATTCTTCATTATGCTGAATGCTAAATCCGGCCATAACGACCAGGACGATACACGGCACAAAATCAAGACTGCCATGGAGGCGGCAGGCCGGGAATATGAGTTGATACTGGTGGACGATGCAGCCCAACTGCAAACGATTGCCAAGAAAACCCTGGCTATAGCACTGGCATGTGATGGCGTACTGGTCATTGCCGGGGGCGATGGCGCAATCAATGCGGTATCGCAATCGGTAGCAGGCAGCGGCTGCAAATTCGGTGTACTGCCGCACGGTACCTTCAATTATTTCAGCCGGACACATCATATCCCTAGTGAAACCGCCGAGGCATTGCAGGTGTTGCTGACCGGCGAACCTGAACTCGTGCAGACAGGCGTCGTGAATGACCGCGTATTCCTGGTGAATGCCAGTGTCGGGCTTTACCCTGAAATACTGGAGGAGCGGGAGACCAATAAGCGACGCTACGGACGCTCCCGCCTTGTGGCATTCATCTCCGGCATCGTCAGTATATTCAGCCGCCAGCGGTTGATGCGGCTAACGATAGAACACCAGGGGCAATCAAGTGAAATCGTGACCCAAACACTTTTTGTAGGAAATAATGCCCTGCAAATGGAACAGGTCGGTATCCCGCTGGTAAAAGCGATAGAAAAAGATCATCTCGCGGCCGTGATCCTGAAGCCGGTAAGTGCAATTAAAATGCTGGCGATCATGTTCAGGAGCATTGTCGGCAAACTGGGAGACGCCCATAGCGTCGATAGTTTCGGATTCCGTGCCATGACCATCAGGCCGACTTCAGCTCGGCGTTTGAAACGCATCAAGGTGGCCACCGATGGAGAGATCCTGTGGATGAATACCCCGCTTGAGTTCAAGGTCTGTCCGGATTCACTCTTATTGATCAAACCCAGGCCTGCCCCCCAGCCTGCCCCGGAAACGGCTTAGTGAATTCCGTCATCCAGTTATCGGATCCGCATTTCGGGACTGAACTGCCATTGGTGGCAACTGCACTTACCAGGCTTATCAAATCGATTTCGCCGGATGTCCTGGTCTTGTCAGGCGATATTACGCAACGTGCCCGCCCCTGCCAGTTCAGGGCGGCGCGCACGTTTCTTGATGGCCTTGGCATCAGCGAGCAATTGGTGATCCCAGGTAACCACGACATACCCTTGCTTAATCTAGCCTGCAGGATCTTTTCACCATACTCGCGCTTTCGGCGTGTCTTCGGGAAAGCGCTCGAACCCGTGCATTCCTCCGAGCACTTATTGATCATCGCCCTGAACACCACCCGCCGCTACCGCCATGTGGACGGCGAAGTATCATCTGCACAACTACATCGCGTGGAGACCCTGCTCAAGAATGCAACCAGCGCACAGCTACGCATCGTCGTCACCCACCAGCCTGTCAGCGTGCTCCAGGCGCAGGACAAGATAGACCTGTTGCACGGCCATGCCGAGGCTATCCGGCGCTGGTCCGATGCTGGGGCAGACCTTATCCTGGGTGGGCATATCCATTTGCCCTATATCAGCGAGCTGCATGTCCAATACCCTGGGTTATCGAGAAAGACTTGGGCGGTACAGGCCGGCACCTGCATCTCCAGCCGTTTGCGGCATGAAGCAGGCAACTCGGTGAACCTGATCCGCTATGAAGGCATGCGCGATGGCAAACGCCATTGCAATATCGAGCGTTGGGATTACCAGGTACTCAGCAATAGCTTCGAACAGGTGAGCGTACATAGCCTGGTATGCGATTCTTCCGCTTATGAGTGAATTTATGAGTGAATTTATGAGTGGGCTGACCAGCACCGACTCGGGACGTTGGATCGGCGAGCACGCTTGGGAGATTTACTTGGTGGGCATCGGTACATTATTGCCTATGTTGCTCGTGTGCTACTTCATGACTCGCCACATCCGGCAGGGTAATCAGAAGGACGTAATGCCGTTCGTTTTTTATCTATCTGCGGGCATTATTGCCTGCTGCATTACAGGGTTTACTGTCATCGCAACGGCGATAGCCCAGATGGAAACACTCAGCTTGTTCGATGCTGCATTATCCGGCGCTATCGCAATGCATACGTCACAGTCTGCAATGCAGTTTTTTGCATGGATAACGCATGCCGGTGACACCCTGACCTACACGGTGATCTGCATCGCCAGTGCATTCGTCATGTTGCTGCAAAAACGCTACTTGTTTGCGTCTGCCAGCATCGTTGCCATCGGCGGCAATGCCATCCTGAATCGCTCGCTTAAAGCCATATTCGAGCGAGTGCGGCCTGTGCATGAGCGTGGCTTAATTGAATACAGTTTTGGGAACCACGGCCTTCTTGAACGTAGCGTGGGTCAATACCATATGGTCGTGGCGGATGGCTGGAGCTTTCCTAGCGGCCATACCTCAGGCGCCGTGGTCACTTACGGCATACTCGCCTATATCCTGTTACGCCTGGCGCCAAGGGCATGGCATCCGGTTATCCTGCTGTCTGCCGCCGGCCTGGTGTTCACCATCGGCAGCAGCCGTATTTTCCTGCAGGTGCATTACCTGAGCGACGTCATTGCAGGCTTCTTTTCCGGCGTGTGCTGGCTGACCGTCTGCATAGTGGGCATACGGTTCGTTGATCGACATCAAAAAAAGAACGGGATGGTCACAGGATGATTTCGCCATGATCTCCAATCCGCAGTGGTTTTTACTTGTCGGCGTATTGATGCTGACCATGGGGCTCACTTCCACAAAGATACAGAGCCTGCCTTTCACGACTTCCATCGTATACCTCATGGCCGGCCTTCTCCTCGGGCCGACCTTCCTGGATGTGTTCCAGTTCCATCCCTTCAAGGAGTCCCAACTGCTTGAACTGCTCACCGAGGTCGCGGTACTGGTTTCGCTGTTTTCTGTCGGGGTGAAAATGCCCTACCCCATCCGGTTCGCGCAGTGGAAAGTTCCTGTCTTGCTAGCCACGGTGTCTATCATCATCACAGTCAGCCTGGTGGCGGCATTTGCGTATTTCGTGCTGGACTTGCCTCTCGGCGCAGGCGTACTTCTGGGTGCTATCGTCGCACCGACCGATCCCGTATTGGCAACGGATGTGCAGATAAGGGAACCCGGAGACCGTGACCAGCTACGTTTTACGCTGACCAGCGAAGGCGGCATGAACGATGGCACGGGATTCCCCTTCGTCATGCTGGGCCTGGGCCTGTTGGGGGTACACGACCTGGGCGATATGGGGATGAAATGGCTGTCGATCGATTTGGTCTGGGCGACGGCAGGCGGTATTGCCATCGGCATACTGGCAGGAAAAGGCCTCGCCCACCTGACCAAGCACTTGCGCATGCGTAATCCGGAAAGTACGTTCAAGCATGAATTTCTAAGCCTGGGCCTGATTGGCGTGGTGTATGGGCTGGCGGTGATGGCGCATACCTGGGGATTCCTTGCCGTCTTTTTCGCTGCCGTGTCGTTGCATCACTGGGAAATACGCCAGGACAACCTGGCCACACCGACGCCCGAGAACAAGGCGAAAGGCCTGAAGAGCGAAAACGACGCGGACCACCGTTCTACGGTCAGTGAAGAGTCCTTAGTGTTTAAGGAATACCTGGAAGGCCTTTCAGAAGTCATCATCATCTTACTGGTGGGCGGCATGATGACCAGTGCATTCTGGACCTGGCAAACAGTCACGTTCGCACTATTCCTTTTTGTGGTAGCGCGTCCTGTCAGCGTATTGGCCGTCACGATAGGCACGCGCACACCATGGCGCATGCGCAGCCTGGTTGGCTGGTTCGGTATTCGGGGAATAGGGTCTTTGTATTACCTGATGTACGCCATCGATCACGGCTTGCAGGTTGAAATCGCCCAGAAGCTGCTGCCGTTGACGCTGGTCGTAATCACGCTGTCCATATTCATGCACGGGATCAGTGTGAAGCCATTACTGGGATTGTTATGGCAAAAACGCAAAAACCTGACATAAGTTTTTACCGTAAGAGGTTTTTAAGTTTTACAGAACCTGTTTTACAGAACTTGGGTCGTTATATCCAAATCAAACAGGCTTCATTTTCAACCCGCTTGCAGCAAGACACGTTGTGTGAGCTTCGTTCAGCAGGGCGAAACTATTCTCCACTTGCGCCTCCGTCACACTTTGCGGGTCTTTCTCCAAGGCTTCAATCAAGCGCACATAATTAGCAATGGCATTTTTCAAGTCTGCAAAAGACTCGTCTTTGCTCTCATCCTGGCGTACCGGAGCAGCCAGGTCATTGATATTCAAAGCGGTTTCAGGCGCTGCTGTTTCCGGCTTTTCAGGCATATACACTCCTTCGCTGACTAACGTAACAACGTCCTAGTTATTTTCGTGTGGATTTCGGCTTCAGCAGGTATTGGGTGATTCTTTTCACCACAAAGCTGACGATGATTGTTTTCAGTATGCGACCTATCATTTTATTTTCCTTAATGTGTGCTGAAAATCAAGCTGGTTAATGTTGCTTCGAATGTACACCGCTGCACGATTAAATAAAGAATCCGGCGCTGATATTGCTGTAAGAGTAATCCGACTCTAATGCCGCCTAGTACGCTAACGCCCCAGGCGCTTCAGAGGCTTGCCTGCCATCAGCTTGTTTTCGATATGCTCCAGCGACACGCCTTTTGTTTCCGGCACAAACAGGAAAATCAATACGATAAAAAATACGTTAAGGCTGGCATATAGCCAGAAGGTCTGCGCATTGCCCAGTGTGTTCAGCAGGGTCAGGAATGTGGCACCCACCAGCATGTTCGCGATCCAGTTACTGAATGTGGAAGCCGCAATGCCGAAATCACGCCCTCTGAGCGGCTGTATCTCGGAACATACCACCCATATCAGCGGACCTGCCGACATGGCAAACCCCGCGATGAAAAGCAGCAGCATGGCCATGGCGAATACCTGTTCAGCCTGGCTATTCAAGCCCAGGTGCAATAAGGTGCCTAGCGTGCCCATGCCCAGCGCCATCACCAAAAACCCTATATACAGTATCGGCTTGCGTCCCCATCTATCCACAAAAGCGATAGCAATGAAGGTCGCCAGCACATTGGTAAGACCGACGATGACCGTGCCCCACATCTGCGCCACCGGGTCCGCATACCCCGCCATGCCGAAGATACGCGGCGCGTAATACATCACCACGTTCATGCCGGTGAATTGCTGCATCACCTGCAATAGCATGCCCAGGCCGACCGACCGCCGGAAATTGGCATTGGCCATGAATAATCCCCAGCTTTCCTGCGGCTGGCGCAACTGCTGGCGGATATCGTCCAGCTCTTTTTCCACCGCCTGGTCGGTATTCCGCAGTGTCAGCAGCACAGCGCGCGCCTCTGCAGTGCGCCCGCGCATCATCAGCCAGCGCGGGCTGCGCGGCAAGGCCAGCACGCCGAGCAGCAAGAGGAATGCGGGGATGCCGATGATGCCCAGCATCCAGCGCCATGAACCGCCATAACTGAACAGCGTGTTGGAGACAAAGGCGGCCAGGATGCCGATGGTGATCATCAGTTGGTACAGCGAGATCATGGCGCCACGCGACTCTTCGGGCGCGACTTCGGATAAATAAAGAGGTGCAGTGAACGATGCTATGCCTACTGCGAGACCAAGTACCAATCGTGCGATGATCAGAGGTGTCGCGCCCCAGGCAGTCGCCGATAAAATGGAACCCACGATGAACAGTACCGCACCCAGCATCAGCGAATAATTGCGGCCCAGGCGAAAAGACAGCCAGCCGGCAACTAGCGAGCCGATTGCCGCCCCGAACATCATGGAACTGACGATCCACTCCTGCACGTTGTCTGCCAATGCGTATTCCCTGGCGATAAAAGGAAGTGCACCGGAAATTACGCCGATATCCAAGCCGAACAGCAACCCGGCAAGTGCACCGAGCAAGCCTGTCAGGGCAACGCGTTGGCGGACGCGGCTTACTCTTGCAGCCTGCATAACGGCATTTTCGATCATGGTGAAAATCCTCTATTGAGGCCCGATAGTACCCGTTAAAGGGCATGGTTGAACATGTTCAATTTTCTTACAGCCGATTAGGATTTCGCCGACTTTCCGACCCAACCTTATACAGAACAATGTATTACGCATTATCGATGCAGAGCCTGACAATGCCTTGCGTGATAATGAAATCAATAAGCAACTAAAACACACTAGGAGAAATCATGAACAAGAAAACAACCACGATCGTTATCGCATCCCTGTTTGCCATGAGCAGCATGTCCCTGATGGCAGCGGACACTCCCAGCAACCCGCCGCCTGCGCAAAAGCAGATGAACAACGTGCCGGACTCCACGTCATCCGGCAACTACCTTGAAACCCAGCAAGATGAAAACGGCGCAACCAAGAACAACAGCGACAAGAACAGCAGTAACAAGAAAGGTGCGAAAGCCACCAATATCGAAAAAGGCAAAAGCCATAACGAGAAACCCGATAGTGGAGGTGTCAGCGTAGATTCCAAGTAACGTTCAATCCCGCTTCGGCGGGATTTTGTTTATTACCAAGGAGCATATATGAATCACGCCCACTTTTTGAATATCGGTTTTGCGATATTGTTGCAACTTACAGCGACGTTTGCGTTTGCCGTTGAGTTTGTGGATGCACAGGCAAGCAAACCGTTGAAGATTGATCCCGCCCTCTTCAATACCGAACAAGCCAAGAAATTCCAGTCCACCGGCCAGAATCCTTATATCGGCAACCAGGAAGCCATTGCGAGCGGCAAGAAGCTGTTCCAGCTTTATTCATGTACGCAATGCCATGGCGGCAATGCACAGGGACAGACGGCCGTCGGGCTAACCGGTCCTAACTATGTCCATCCTCGTAGCGCGAATGACAAGGGCATGTTTGAAATTATATGGAATGGCACTAACGGTGGCATGGGAGGCAAGGGCAAGGGAGTGATGGATCCGGGCAATCCCCAAAACGGCATGTCGCCTGACGACGTATTGAAAACCATCGCCTGGATTCGTGGCGGGGGCAAATAGCACAGGCAGCAAGAGTTAATTTCAAGTGAGCCATGCCTGTCGCCATGTCAGAAAGCGCCTACACACTCACGGGTTGCAAACTGATATTGCAGAGTCTGCGGATTGCACATAATTCTTGTCACAAAATCCAGTCACCATTATTGAGTCTAAATAATCAGGATCAGAAAAATGAAACTCCATGTCATCAGTGCAGTTGAATACGATGCTACCCAGATGAGATTGATGAAAGCACGATGGCATACGATAGATACTGCAAAAAAAGCAGAGAAAGTAGCGGCAGAGCCTGAAGAAGTCGTCGATGTAGAAGAGATCGTTGAGGCTATTAAAGCCGGAGAGAAAGTGACCACCATTTTCTTTGTCGAATCGAATACACTGAAAGGGCCGCTGGTAGAACTCGCCATGTATGGGCACGGCAACGAAAGTATCGTGATTTCCAATCCTGAGATTTACCAGGACAAGCGCATACGCAACCTTCCACGTCTTGATACACACTAAATCACTTATATAACCAACAAAGAGACCGTCATGATCACTCGCATCGCAATGCTTTCCGGTATGTTGTTATTCGCATTATCCTCATCCATGACCCATGCTGCGGAAGACACTTCAGCAAATCCTGCCAGCCTGGATGCTTCTGCGGAGAGCAATTACCTTAATGGCGGCATCGGCACCGAAGAAGCGGACGCGATTCGCCTTAAAGCTGCCAGCTTCCCACTCCGGATTACGTTTTCGCAGGGCAAGGACGGCAAGTCCATTGCCGGGGCCACCGTGAGTATTACCGACAGCAAAGGCAAGCCCGTATTCGACTTGCAGGATGCTGGCCCGATACTGTATGTGAAGTTACCGAACGGCAGTTATAAATTGAAGGCTGAGTACGAAGGCGTATCTGTCAGTAAGAATGTGGCGCTTGCCGGCAAGAAAGGCACGAATGTCTACTTGAACTGGAAAGGCTCGCCGGATGATGCGGCTAGCGATACCGGCAGGAATTCAGAACCGCCTATCCCCGCTACGCCAGCCACCGGCAACCTGCCCGCACCTGAATAAAGTATGCAGCCATTACAGGGCGCCTAAGGGCGCCTTTTTGTTTTAGCGTACACTGATGATGTTCGTTATCCTCAACTGTCGACCATCAAACTGTTGAACATCAAACATCAGCCTAACGAGATCGCTGTAAAACCAACGTAGACAGTATGCAAGCCACCAGATCCTTTCCAAGCAACCGCACCCTCGCATTAATACTGGCAGCCTTGGCCATGCTCGGCCCATTCTCGGTTGATACCTACCTGCCGGCATTCCCCTCCATTGAGGCGATACTGGGCGCAAGTCCCATCGAAGTCCAGCAGACGCTGACTGCCTATATGTTCGCCTTCGCCATCATGATCCTATGGCATGGCGCCCTCTCAGACACATTGGGCCGCCGTAATGTCATCCTAGTATCGCTGGCGGTATTTGCGATAGGCTCACTGGGCTGTGCCGCTTCCCATAGCGTGGAGTACCTGTGGGCCTTCCGTATCCTGCAGGGAGTATCTGCCGGTGCAGGCGTTGTGATCGGCCGTGCCATCATCCGCGATGTATACAATGGTGTGGAAGCCGTACGACTGCTCTCCCTGGTGACGATGATCTTCGCCATTGCACCGGCTATCGCCCCCGTGCTAGGCGGCTGGATAGTCAAACTGCTGGACTGGCGCTCGATCTTTCTTTTTCTCTTCGTGTACACCGTGCTTTTATTCTGGCTGTCTTCAAGGAAGCTTCCTGAGACCCTGCCACCTTCCCAACGCCAGCCGTTCAATGCAGCGTCGCTGTGGGACAACTACAAGCAGGTGTTCAAGTCGCCGCTGTTTCACCTGAAAGCTGGCACTGTCGCCTTTAATTTCGCCGGGCTGTTTTTGTATGTGGCCGCCGCGCCGGTGTTCATTACGCACCACCTGGGTCTGGGGCCGGACCAGTTCGGCTGGCAATTCATCCCCACGGTGGCCGGCATCTTCCTGGGTGCGCTGGCCGCCAACCGCATGGCAGGCAAGGTATCGGTGTCTTCACAGGTGTTTATCGGCTTCGCTTTCCTGATAGGCGCCGCATCGGCGAATGTTGTTTACCATGCATTTTTCCCACCTGCCCTGCCGTGGTCCGTCATGCCGCTGTTTTTCTACACCCTGGGTATGTCCATCGTAGCGCCCAGCGTTACCTTGATCGTGCTGGATATCTTTCCCGACATACGGGGCACCGTGGCTTCCTGCCAGTCTTTTACCCAGACCATGCTGGGTGCCGTGGTGGCGGGCCTGATAGCGCCCTTCCTGTCCCATTCCGTGCTATGGCTGGCCGCCGGCCAGCTTACGTTTACGTTAATAGGCCTGATGTTATGGCTGGGCGGCCGCTCTTACCACCAGGCCCATATCAAGGCCCATATCAAGGCCCATATCAAGGCCCAGAACAATGCAAAGATCAATGCATGGGAAGTGGTTGAAACATGAGCATGGCCGGCACCTATACTAGGAATTGCGGCGTTATGTAACTAATTGAAAAGTTTCGGGCGGATGACGTGACACAGCGCGATAGATTAGGCAAAATGTCATGCTTGGCAAAACAGGCAAATGTTCAGCCTCCGCAGTAAGCAAGTAGGTTCGTTTTCTTTACCATTCGAGTGAATGTTTAAGTCATCATCCTGAAAATTAATTAAATTACCCGGTTAAACTATCTAGCGGAAATTATTGAGTGGGGCGTTAAACCGCCCCTAAAATTTGGAGATTTACTATGTCGGAATATGTCATTTCTTTTGAAAAACTGCGCATCGACGATGTGCCTGCAGTCGGAGGGAAAAATGCCTCTCTTGGAGAAATGATCAGCCAGCTTGCCGCCAAAGGTGTACGCGTACCCGGCGGTTTTGCCACTACCGCAGATGCTTACCGTGAATTCCTGGCGCAGGATGGCCTGGATGACCGCATCAATGCCGAACTGGACGCGCTCAATGTAGACGACACGCAGGCACTGGCCGTCTGTGGTAACAAGATACGTGAATGGATCATCGCAGCGCCGTTTCCTAAAGCGTTGAACGATGCCATCGCCGAACATTACAAGGAATTGACTGCCAGCTCCGGCGAAGACATGACATTCGCAGTGCGCTCCTCTGCCACGGCAGAAGACTTGCCGGATGCTTCGTTCGCCGGCCAGCAGGAAAGCTTCCTGAATATCCGCGGCCTGGACAATATCCTGCACGCCATCAAGGAAGTGTTTGCTTCCCTGTATAACGATCGTGCGATCTCCTACCGCGTACACAAAAACTTCATCCACGCCGACGTGGCTCTTTCAGCCGGCGTGCAACGCATGGTGCGCAGCAACCTGGCAAGCTCCGGTGTGATGTTCACCATGGATACCGAATCCGGCTTTACCGACGTAGTGTTCATTACCTCGTCCTACGGTCTTGGTGAGACCGTGGTACAGGGCGCAGTCAATCCTGACGAGTTCTACGTGCATAAACCCCTGTTAGCTCAGGGCAAGCCTGCCATTGTGCGTCGCAGCCTGGGTTCCAAGCTGATCAAGATGGTATTCAGCAACACCAATGAGGCAGGCAAGAGCACAGACACCGTCAACAACAGCAAGGAAGACAGCTCACGCTACTCGCTGGAGGATGAAGGCATCCTCGAGTTGGCACGCTTCGCCATGATCATCGAGGAACATTACGGTCGCCCGATGGACATCGAATGGGGTCGCGATGGCGTGGACGGCAAACTGTACATATTGCAGGCGCGTCCAGAAACCGTTAAATCGCAATCGTCGAACATCACCGAAAAATTCCAGATCAAGCACAGCAGCAACGCCATTGTGACCGGCCGTGCCGTGACGCAAAAGATCGGCGTGGGCCCAGTGCGCATCGTCAAGCATGCATCCGAAATGCATACCGTACAGCCTGGCGATGTACTGGTGGCTGACATGACAGACCCGAACTGGGAGCCCGTCATGAAGCGTGCTTCTGCGCTGGTGACCAACCGCGGTGGCCGTACTTGCCATGCTGCGATCATCGCGCGTGAACTGGGTATTCCCGCCATCGTGGGCAGCGTCAACGCGACAGAACTATTGAAGGAAGGCCAGATCGTGACGGTATCCTGTGCCGAAGGCGAAACCGGCTATGTATACGATGGTGCGCTGGACTTCAAGGTCACGCAGGAAGCGGCTGCCACATTATCCAAAGCCCCGGTCAAGATGATGATGAACGTCGGCAATCCGGACATGGCCTTCAGCTTTTCACAGATCCCGAATGACGGCGTAGGCCTGGCCCGCCTGGAATTCGTGATCAATAACATGATCGGCATACACCCCAAAGCCATCCTCAATATCGATACCCTGCCTGCTGCCATGCAGGACGAGATAAAGGAACGCGCTAAGGGCTATGCCAGCCCGCGCCAATTCTATATCGATAAGCTGACGGAAGGCGTAGCGACCATCGGTGCGTCGTTCTGGCCGAAACCGGTGATCGCACGGATGTCGGACTTTAAATCCAATGAATACAAGAAGCTCATCGGTGGTGACATCTATGAGCCGGATGAAGAGAACCCGATGCTGGGCTTCCGCGGTGCTGCACGTTATATCGCCGAAGATTTCCGCGACTGTTTCGAGCTGGAATGCATCGCCATGCGCAAGGTGCGTGAAGAACTCGGCCTGACCAATATTGAATTGATGATCCCCTTCGTGCGTACTATAGACGAAGCCAAGAAAGTCATCGATATCCTGGCAAGCTTCGGCCTCAAGCGCGGCGAACACGGCCTGCGCATCATCATGATGTGCGAAGTGCCATCCAACGCCTTGCTGGCTGAACAGTTCCTCGAGTATTTCGATGGATTCTCCATCGGCTCCAACGACCTGACGCAGCTTTCCCTGGGCATGGATCGCGACTCCGGCCTGATGGCACACGGGTTCGACGAGCGCAACGATGCCGTCAAGGTATTGCTGAGCATGGCCATTAGCACGGCCAACCGCCTGAACAAGTATGTCGGCATCTGCGGCCAGGGGCCTTCCGACCATGCGGATTTTGCGGAATGGCTGGTAGCGGAAGGCATACAGTCGCTGTCGCTGAATCCCGATACGGTAGTCAGCACCTGGAAACGCCTGTCCAAGGGCTAGCAGTCTCGATAACGGCTCAATCGAGTCGTATCGACAATAGATCGACAACAATTAGTGCAATAACAATAACGACCTGGGGCCTTGCGCTCCGGGTCGATTGATTTAAGACACTGGGGAGCCCGCAATGCAACAACGCACCGTTTTTTTCGTTTCAGATGGTACCGGCATTACAGCGGAGTCTCTCGGGCAATTGTTAGCCCACTTCCCCAACGTGACATTTCGCCAGATACGCCTGCCGTTCACCGACACGGTAGAGAAAGTGCAAATCGCGCTAGACCGCATATCGCAAGCGGAAAACACTGACGGCGTGCGCCCTATCGTCGTCATGACCCTGGCCAAGCCTGACCTGGAGGCCATGCTCAAGACCGGCAATGCGCTATACTTGGACGTGTTCAGTTCATTCGTCGACCCGCTGGCGGTTGAGCTCAACGAAGAGCCCACCCAGACTTCAGGAGTGGCCCACAGCGTGCTGGGCAATAGCTACCATGAGCGTATCGATGCCATCAACTTCACGCTCAACCACGACGACGGCATGACCGACTACGGGCTAAGCGAAGCCGAAGTCATCCTGGTCGGCGTATCGCGATGCGGCAAAACCCCCACCAGCCTTTACCTCGCCATGCAGTTCGGCATCAAGGCCGCGAACTACCCGCTGATTCCGGAAGACCTGGAACGCAACGTACTGCCGGAAGCCCTGAAGAAGTACCCTGAAAAAATCTATGGCCTGAGCATCAACCCCGAACGCCTGCATGCGGTGCGCAGCGAGCGCCGTCCGGATAGTTTTTATGCATCACTGGCGAACTGCAAGGAAGAAGTAAAGCTGGCAGAAAGCCTGATGCAGCGCGAAGGCATCCACTGGGTGGATTCCACCAAGCGCTCGATCGAGGAAATCTCTGCCATCATCCTGCAGAAGATCGGCGTATCACGCCACTAGGCTAGTCACCCCGCTTTTCAACAGCAGGATTTGCCTTAATAATTGCCGTGTTGCTGCAGCAGCAAAGGCTCATCCATCAGCGCAATCTGTTCCCGTAACTCCAGTATCCTGTCCTGCCAGTAATGCTGGGTATTAAACCAGGGAAACGCCAGCGGAAACGCCGGATCGTGCCATCGGCGTGCTATCCATGCAGCGTAATGAATCAGCCGTAAGGTACGCAGGGCTTCCACCAGGTGCATTTCACGCGGATTGAACTCGTGAAAATCCTCGTAACCGGCAAGCAGGTCACTCATCTGCAGCTTCATTTCATCGCGCTCGCCTGACAACATCATCCATAAATCCTGTACGGCCGGTCCCATGCGGCTGTCGTCGAAATCCACGAAATGCGGCCCGTTGTCCGTCCACAGCAGGTTACCCATATGGCAGTCGCCGTGCAGGCGCAGCATCGCTACATCACCTGCCCTATCGAAACAACGCGACACGCCATCGAGCGCCTGGCTGACAACTCCCCGGTAGACGTTCTCAAGCTCGGCCGGGATAAAAGCATTGGTAAGCAAATACTGGGAAGGCTCGATGCCGAAGCTGGCGATATCGATGGTCGGACGTTCGGTGAAAGTAGTTAACGCACCTATCGCATGGATACGGCCTATGAAGCGCCCTATCCATTCACGTACGCCGGGTTGGTCGAGCTCCGGAGCCCGACCGCCATGCTTGGGAAACAGGGAAAAGCGGTGGCCGCCGAAATGATGCAAGGTCTGCTCGTTGATGATGTTCGCTGCGACTACGGGGATTTCAGCATCGGCCAGGTTTTGTACGAATGCATGCTCTTCGAGGATGGCTTCATCCGACCAGCGCTGTGGCCGGTAGAACTTGGCGACTAGGGGCGGCCCATCGTCCATGCCTACCTGGTACACGCGATTTTCATAACTATTCAGGGCTAGCAAGCGGCCATCGCCCGGCACGCCGATGCTGTCGAGCGCATCCAGCATCAGGTCTGGGCTTAATTCGGAGAAAGGCGAGGTATTGTTCATGCGCGTAGTTTACAGGTACGCGGCCTAAATACGGAGGTTGAAGAGTACGAAACTGGGAACGCCCGCTATGCCTGTCTTTAAATCAGGGGAATGCAATCAAAGGGGATAGCCAGGAAAGGAGGGCACCCTATTTCAGGAATGGTTTGATCTTATCCACGATCACCGCCGATTCCGGGTCGACATCGCTGCTGAAGGCATACACGCTGCCATTGGGCAGCAGCAAGTATTTATAGAAATTCCACATCGGCGGTTCGTGCGTGGCCGCAGCAAGCTGTTTGTGCAATGGGTTGGCATTCGGGCCGACTACCGAGGTTTTAGCCATCATGGGGAACAGCACGGAATAGGTTTTTTTGCAGAACTCGCCGATCTCCTTATTGCCGCCCGGCTCCTGGTGAAAATCGTTGGAAGGGAAACCGACGACCAGCAAACCTTTGCCTTTATGACGGCTATAAAGGGACTCAAGCTTTTCGAATTGCGGGGTAAAACCGCATTTACTAGCGGTGTTGACAATCAGTATGGGTTTATCCTGGTAATCGCAGAGGTTGAATTTATCGCCTTGCAGCGTTGTAAACTGGTGATTATGCAATTCATCGCAGGCCGCATACACGGTATTCGCTCCCAGTAGCATCAATAAGCCAAGCAGTGCTGTTTTCATCGTCCATATCCTCAATACTTCGTATACCGCTTTGTCTGACTCGGCGCGTGTTTATTCGTTCGCATGAACATCATGAAGGCCGCATATGCGGCCTTCATGATGTTCATGGTTGCAATGGACCTGCCTGTCTGGCTGTCATCCCAACTTGGATTTACACAGCCAGTTCAGCGATGGGGATTACCTTTTTGTGCGCATATTCAGCCATCTGGTCGAAATTGAGATACTTGTAGATGGATTCGGAGTTCTTAGTCAGCTTGTCGCCCACGGTATCCAGGTATTCCTGCGGGGTCGGCATGCGGCCCAACAAGGCACATACCGCAGCCAGCTCGGCCGATCCAAGGTATACGCGCGCATCTTTACCCATGCGGTTATCGAAATTGCGGGTACTGGTGGAGAACACGGTCGCCTTATCCGCCACGCGTGCCTGGTTGCCCATGCACAACGAACAGCCGGGGATCTCGGTACGCGCACCGGCCACACCGAATACATAATAGACGCCCTCGTCTTTCAACTGGTGTTCGTCCATCCGGGTGGGCGGAGCCACCCACAAGCGGGTAGGAATCGCCCCGGCGCCTTCCAGCACCTTGGCTGCGGCACGGTAATGGCCGATATTGGTCATGCAACTGCCGATGAATACCTCATCGATCTTGTCGCCGACCACAGCCGATAAGGGCTTGATATCGTCAGGATCGTTGGGGCATGCCACCAATGGCTCCTTGATCTCGTTGAGGTCGATCTCCAGCACATAGGCATACTCGGCATCGGCGTCCGGTTTCAGCAGGTTCGGTGCAGCGAGCCAGGCTTCCATGGCTTCGATACGGCGCTGCAGGGTGCGCGGATCTTCGTAGCCACTGTCGATCATGTTCTGCATTAGGACGATGTTGGAGCGCAGGAACTCGATGACAGGCGCTTCATTCAGCAGCACGGAACAACCATTGGCCGAGCGCTCGGCAGAGGCATCGGCGAATTCGAACGCCTGCTCCACCTTGAGATCGGGCAGGCCTTCTATTTCAAGCACACGGCCGTTGAATACATTTTTCTTGCCCTGTTTGCCGGTCGTCAGTTCACCCAGTTGGATAGCCGCATACGGAATGGCGTTAACCAGGTCGCGCAGTGTGATGCCAGGCTGCATTTCGCCCTTGAAACGCACCAACACCGATTCCGGCATATCCAGCGGCATCGCGCCCATGGCGGCACCGAATGCGACCAGGCCGGAGCCGGCAGGGAACGAGATGCCAATGGGGAAACGGGTATGCGAGTCACCGCCTGTGCCCACGGTATCGGGCAATATCAGGCGATTCAGCCAGGAGTGGATCACACCGTCGCCGGGACGCAAGCTAACGCCGCCGCGGCTGGACATGAATTCAGGCAGGGTGTGCTGCAGCTTGATGTCGACAGGCTTGGGATAGGCGGCGGTATGGCAGAAGCTCTGCATGACAAGGTCCGCACTGAAGCCCAGGCAGGCCAGTTCCTTGAGTTCATCGCGCGTCATGGCGCCGGTCGTGTCTTGCGAGCCGACCGTCGTGATCTTGGGCTCGCAATAGGTACCTGGGCGTACACCCACACCTTCCGGCAATCCGCACGCACGGCCGACCATCTTCTGCGCCAGGGTGTATCCCTTGCCGGTATCGGCAGGCGCGATGGGCATGATGAATAGATCGGAGGGCGGCAGGTTAAGTGTGGTTCTTGCATTGGTGGTCAGGCCGCGCCCGATGATCAATGGGATCCGCCCGCCCGCCCTCACCTCGTCCGGCATGGTCAGTGGTGCCAGTTCAAATGTAGCAATCACCTCACCGCTGGCATTGAACACCTTGCCTTCGTAAGGACGAATCACGATCTCGTCGCCCATATTCATCTGGCTGACATCGCACTGGATGGGCAAGGCGCCGGAATCTTCCGCCGTATTGAAGAAAATCGGCGCAATCTTGCCGCCCAGCACGATGCCGCCCGTGCGCTTATTGGGGATATTGGGAATATCGTCGCCCATCAGCCATTGCACCGAGTTGATGGCGGATTTACGCGAGGAACCAGTCCCCACCACATCGCCCACGTAGGCAATCGGCAGGCCCTTTTGTTTGAAGGTTTCTATGGTTTGCAGGCCGTCCGGCATTTTGCTGACCAGCATGGCTTTGGCATGCAAGGGGATATCGGGCCGCGACCAGGCCTCCTGCGCGGGAGAAAGATCGTCCGTGTTGGTCTCGCCGGGCACCTTGAATATGATGGCACGGATTTCGGAAGCCAGTGCCGGTTTATTGGTAAACCATTCGGCATTGGCCCAGGATTCAACCAGTTTCTTGGCATGCAGGTTACCGGCCTTCATTTTATCCACCACGTCATGGTAGGCGTCGAACATCAGGATAGTCCTGGATAGCGCCGCAACGGCGTCTTCCGCCATCGGAGTGTCGAGCAGGCTGACCAGCGCCTGTACGTTATAGCCGCCGAGCATGGTGCCCAATAGCTGCACTGCCTTTACCGGGGTAATCAGGCTGGATGTCGCGATGCCCTTGGCAATATCGGCCAGGAAAGCCGCCTTGACATAGGCGGCCTGGTCCACACCGGCAGGCACGCGGTTTTCGATCAAGTCGACCAGCGCCTGCGTTTCGCCTGCAGGAGGATTCTTTAGCAAGTCAACCAGCAAAGCGACTTGCTCTGCGGTCAATGGTAGCGGTGGCAAACCAAGCGCAGCGCGCTCGGCAACGTGTTCACGGTAGGCAATCAGCATAAGTAGTCAATCAATTCGTAGGATAAATTTAGGATGGGAATGTGTCGAATTATACTTAAATATCGAAAAGCAATATCCAAAAGCCATATACAGCATTAGATGCAAACCAGCCCTTAAACAGCATGCAATGACCGTGCCTGAAATGCAGCGCCGGCGCCGTCGTTTTCATTGAGGTCAATAAAGCGATTTGGCAAATGGCGTACTGCAGCTTTTACCGCTGGCGGAAGATTCCATGTCATCCAGCACATCCTGCTGGTAGCCCTTGCCATGGCTGGCCTCGATAAAACTGCGCACTTCATACACGGAAACGATGCCGTCGCTGTTTTTATCCATGTCGCGGAGGCGCTGGTCTACCGTGATGAACGCGGTATCGGCAAACCCCTTCTCCTGGACGGCAAGGTCTGTCCCAGCAAAAGCCTGCCCTGCAAACTGCATGCAAATAATCAGTACCAGGATTTTTTCAGCGTTCACCATCTACACAGCGCCTTATAAAATATACCTCATCACGACAGCATCACCGCATAAGCTTACTCCAGTTTATATTCCTGGGTGAACTGAAACGGGGGGCTATGCGCCAATTGGGTGCAGAGGTCTACATGATGAGACCGTGCAATCAGGATAAAGATCATTTTTGCTCATTGCCAGCATGGGCATTGAAGTAATTTTTGAGCACGAATTTTTGCGTATGTGCGTTGTAGGGTAAAATCACGGCTTCAGGCAAAACGATTAAAAGAAACCCTGAGTTTTGCTGAATTTCTATGATATGACTTAAAGGCTGTCCATGGCACTAACTTCTCCTGAAATCAACTCTCCGCAACTGACCACGCTGAATGCGCTTTCACCGCTCGACGGCCGCTATCAATCCAAGGTAGATCCACTCCGCGCCTGCTTCAGCGAATATGCACTGATCAAGCATCGTGCACTGGTCGAAGTGGAATGGCTGAAAGCATTGTCGGCAGAAATCGCACTGGCAGAAATCGCCCCGTTCAGTACGCAGACCCTGCAGGAGCTGGATAATGCGATCGCCGGTTTCGGCGAGGTAGAGGCAGCCCAGGTAAAAGCCATCGAATCGCGTACCAACCACGATGTGAAAGCCCTCGAATACTGGCTGAAGGAACGCTTCGACGGCAACCCTGAAATCCGCAAGGTCAGCGAATTCATCCATTTCGCCTGTACCTCCGAAGACATCAACAACCTGTCCCATGCGCTTATGCTCAAAGCTGCACGCGAAGACGTGATGCTACCGATGCTGGACAAGTTGATCGCCAGGCTGACTGAACTGGCGAAGGACCTGGCCGACACGCCCATGCTGTCGCACACCCACGGCCAGCCGGCATCTCCCACCACCCTGGGCAAGGAAATGGCGAACGTGGTCTATCGCCTGCAACGCCAGCGCAAGCAACTGGTGGCGGTCGAGATGCTCGGCAAGATCAATGGTGCGGTAGGCAACTTCAATGCGCATTTGTCCGCATATCCTGATTTCGACTGGGAAGCCTTTGCACAGAAATTCGTCACCGACCTTGGCTTGACCTACAACCCCTACACCATCCAGATAGAACCGCACGATTACATGGCTGAGCTGTACGATGCACTATCGCGCATCAACACCATCCTCATCGATATCAACCGCGATATCTGGGGCTACATATCCATGGGCTACTTCAAGCAGAAAGTGAAGGAAGGCGAAGTCGGCTCCTCGACCATGCCGCACAAGGTCAACCCGATCGACTTCGAAAACTCCGAGGGCAACCTGGGCATGGCCAATGCCTTGCTGCGCCACCTGGCAGAAAAGCTGCCGATCTCCCGCTGGCAACGCGACCTGACCGATTCCACCGTGCTGCGCAACATGGGCGTGGCATTCGGCTACACCCTGCTGGGCTACGACTCCTGCCTGAAAGGACTGAACAAGCTGGAAGCCAATTTCGCCAGGCTGGCCGATCATCTCGACCATAACTGGGAAGTACTGGCAGAGCCGATCCAGACCGTGATGCGCCGCTATGGCGTGGAAAACCCATACGAGCAATTGAAAGAGCTGACCAGGGGCAAGGGCGGCATCAATAAGGAATCGCTGCATAGCTTCATCAAGGCGTTGAAAATCCCTGAACCTGCAAAACAGTTGCTGCTGGAGATGACGCCTGCCAGTTATATCGGCAAGGCCGCTGAACTGGCGAAACGAATCTAGGCAGCATTATCATGATGACAGACAAAAATAATCCTCGATTGGCGGTACTGATCGATGCAGACAATACCTTCAAGGTTATCGAGATTATTGACGAACTGTTTGAGGAAATCTCCAAATTCGGTGATGCCAGCGTGCGGCGTATTTATGGCGACTGGACTGATAACCGGTTGAAGAACTGGAAAGAAGTGCTGCCCAAGCACGCAATCCAGCCTATACAGCAATACGCCAACACCAAAGGCAAGAATGCCACCGACAGTGCGCTTATTATCGATGCGATGGACTTGCTCTACACAGCGCCGCTAGACGGTTTTTGCATCGTGTCCAGTGATAGCGACTTCACCAGGCTGGCAATCCGCTTTCGCGAATCCGGCAAAATGGTCTATGGGTTCGGGGAAGAAAAAACGCCATCCTCCTTGATCGCTGCATGCAACAAGTTCATTTACATCGAAATACTGTCTCAAAATAAAGTTCAAGAAGGCCTTTCGGCGGAACCCGAGATCGTGGAGAAGTCGGTAAAAAAAGTTGAGGAAGCGATATCCCAGCCGTCCGCAAAATCATCCGCCGATGAAACGGTTAGCTCCCCAGGAATAAAGAAAAGCTCAAAAGAGCTCGCGCAAGATGCCAAGCTGGTAGCCCTGATCCGATCTGGGATCGAGGCGCTCTCGGATGAGGATGGCTATGCCCACATGGGAGAGGTTAAAAAACACATTGTGAAAAATTTCTCCGCGTTCGATTCACGTAACTACGGCTATCCAAAATTCAGCGATTTAATCAAGACCATAGGCTTGTTCGATCTGGACACACAGAAGCAACGCATAAAAGACAAGAGAAAAAAATGAGTGAAATCCTCGTCCTGTATTACTCACAAGGCGGCGCAGTGCGCGATATGGCACAACTCATTGCACGCGGCGTGGAAAGCGTGCAGGGCATCAAGGCGCGTATACGTACCGTGCCGAAAGTCTCGACCAATTGCGAAGCGACGGAACCTGAAATCCCGGCCAGCGGTGCCCCATATGTCGAGTTGAGCGACCTTGAAGAATGCATAGGTGTGGCGCTCGGCAGCCCTACCCGCTTCGGCAACATGGCAGCGCCCATGAAGTATTTCCTGGACGGTACTGCCAACCTATGGCTTAAAGGCTCGCTGATCGGCAAGCCGGCGGCCGTATTTACTTCCACAGGCTCCATGCACGGCGGCAACGAAGCCACCCTGCTGACCATGATGTTGCCGCTGATGCATCACGGCATGCTGATGGTGGGTCTGCCCTACTCTGAACCTTCTTTATCCAGCACGACTAGCGGCGGCACACCCTACGGTGCAAGCCACATCGGCGGCTCGAAGGATGACCACCCGATCAGTGAAGATGAGCGCAAGCTGTGTATCGCACTCGGCAAGCGCCTGGCTGAAACTGCCCTAAAGCTCGCAGCATGAGCCTTGCCACCGAAGCGCGGCAATTCTTGCGCAGCACGCATAGCGGCATACTGTCCACCCACTCCAGCAAGATGCCGGGCTATCCTTACGGTAGCGTGGCCCCTTTTGTACTGGATCACCAGGCAAGGCCCGTCATACTTATCAGCACGATTGCCGAGCACACCCAGAACATCATCACGGATCCCAGGCTGTCACTGCTGGTCATCGCAGAAAGCAGCGGTGGGCAAGACCTACAAGCGGGTGCCAGGCTGACACTGGTAGGCGAAGCAAAGAGAATAGACAAGGAAGATGCGGATTTAAAAGCCCGTTACCTGCGCTATATTCCGCAAGCCGTCGGCTATTTTGCCATGCATGACTTTTCGTTTTACCGTATTCAGGTACTACGTGCACGTTACATTGCGGGCTTCGGAAAGATGTCCTGGATGACTGGCCAAGAGCTTGGCGGTGAAGAGGTTAACGGTGAAGAGTTAGTCAGCGACGTCCCGCAAACTATGCCGAACAAGCTGGAAAGCCAGGAGACAGGCATCGTCGAGCATATGAATGCGGATCACCGGGATAGCCTGGTCGCCTATTGCGCGCATTTTCACCATGCAACAGCGCAGGATGCCGAGATGCTGGGGATAGACAGCGACGGCTTCGACGTGAAAGCCACGATGCCCGGCAACGACATCCGCATATTGCGCTTCAATTTCGACCAGCCTGTGTTCGATGCAATGTCAGCCAGGACAGCACTCGTCGCCATGTCAAAAGCCACACGGGCATAACGCCCTTACCTATGACCAGCACACCTTCGACAATTAAAGCCTTGCGTCTGGGTGCAGGCGCCAGCCTGGTTGCCCTCATCATGGTATGCCTGGCATGGGAAGGCTGGCTGGCACCCCTCAAGCCGCAGGGCTCACTGCTGATTCTCAAGGCATTGCCTTTGCTGCTGCCCCTTTTCGGCATCCTGTACGGCCGCCGCTACACTTACCAGTGGGCGTGCATGTTTATTCTGTTATATTTTACTGAGGGTGTAGTGAGGGCCTGGGCAGACCATGGCCTGTCAGCCCATCTGGCGATGGTAGAAGTTATCCTGACAACGCTGTTTTTCTTTTGCGCCATTTATTATGCGCGGCTTACCGGGGTGCATAAACCAGTCGCAAAATAGCGCGGGTAGCCATACGGCGGCCAGCAAATACCTTATAATTCAGCCAGACTATTCGATAGGACACGCAAGTCGACAGTACAAGCAAGCCGACAATAAAAACATGAGAATTCTACTATCCAATGACGACGGTTATTTTGCCCCCGGACTTAGCATTCTTGCCGAGCACCTTTCAAAACTGGCCGATATCGTTGTAGTAGCGCCCGAACGCGACCGTAGCGGCGCAAGCAACTCGCTGACACTGGACCGGCCGCTGACTGTACGCCAGGCCAGCAATGGTTTTTATTACGTGAACGGTACGCCTACCGACTGCGTGCACCTGGCCGTGACCGGTTTGCTCGACCAATTGCCCGACATGGTGATCTCCGGCATCAACGACGGCGCCAACATGGGCGACGACACCATATACTCAGGCACTGTCGCTGCCGCAACGGAAGGCCATTTGCTGGGAGTACCTTCCTTCGCGGTTTCCATGTCACGCCACAATGCGACTTATTTTGAGACCGCAGCCAGGGTTGTGGTCGACATGGTCAAACACTACGAGAAAAACAGTTTCGAAACGCCGATCCTCATGAATGTGAATGTGCCGGATATCCCCTATGACCAGCTGAAAGGCAGGACAGTCACCCGCCTGGGTAAACGCCATAAAGCCGAGCCTGTCATCAAATCCAAGACTCCCCGCGGCGAAACCGTGTATTGGGTAGGTGCTGCAGGCAGTGCGCAGGATGCCGGTGAAGGCACTGATTTCTATGCCGTCGCCAATCACCAGGTTTCGCTCACTCCCTTGCAGATCGATTTAACCAAATATTCACAGCTCGACCTGGTCAAGCAATGGCTGGCTTAAGCATGGCGATACAAACAGGTAGTACACCATTGGTAAGCAATGCAATTCATGAGTCAATCTGCCATGAGTAAAGTGATCAGCGGTATCGGCATGACCTCGCAGCGTACCCGTGAACGTATGCTGACGCGCCTGCGTGAACAAGGCGTCAAGGACGAAGTGGTATTGACCGCCATCGGTTCGATTGCCCGCCATATCTTCGTTGACGAGGCACTCTCCTCCCGGGCTTATGAAGATGTCTCATTGCCCATCGGCTTCGGCCAGACCATCTCCCAGCCGTATATCGTCGCCCGTATGACCGAGATCCTGCGCGCAGGAAAACCATTGGGCAAGGTACTCGAAATCGGCACCGGTTGCGGTTACCAGACATCCGTGTTGTCCAAGATCGCTAAAGAAGTCTATTCGGTCGAGCGCATCAGCCCCTTGCTGATGAAAGCGCGAGGCCATCTGCGCGAACTACGCATGAGCAATATCAAACTCAAACATGCCGATGGCATCATGGGTTTGCCTGACCTGGCACCTTTTGATGGCATCATGGTGACCGCTGCTGCCAGCCACATTCCCGACGACCTGTTACAGCAGCTTGAAGTAGGCGGTCGCATGGTGATTCCCGTGGGCACTGACGAGCAGATCCTGTATTTAATCGAACGTACACCCACGGACTACCTGAAAACCAAGCTGGAAGCAGTGAAATTCGTGCCTTTACTGGGTGGAACTAATTGATGCGGAAGCAGTGGATCGGACGTAATCTGTTGATTAGAAAAGTTGCTGTACTGGCATTCCCCCTGATTATGCTAGGCTGTGCCTCCAGCCAGCCGGCACCGGTGATCGATCGTGCACCTGCTGCTAAAAAAACCGCACCGCCGAAAGCTCCGGTTAAACTGGCAGGCGATAAAGACTGGCGTCCTGATACATACACTGTCAAGAAAGGCGACACCCTGTACAGCATAGGCCTGCAATACGGCTACGATTACAAGGAAATCGCCCAGAGCAACAACATTGCCCCACCCTACACTATCCGGCTCGGGCAGCAGCTAAAGCTAAAGGAAGCCAAGCCATTTGAAAGCAAGGTAGTGCCGGTCAACGCAACACGCGATGGCGACGTGATCATTGCCCCATTAAAAACAGACAACGTCAGCCCAGCCTCCTCAGTTGTGGCAGGATCGCAGAATACTTCCCAGCCAACTCCATCGCCAGCTACCCCGCAGATCAAGGAACCCAGGGCATTGCGTGAGCCTTACAGTGAAGAGGCTTTGACATCGAAACCTCCTGTAAGTAAGCCGGTAGCGATTTCAGTACCGCCTACCGCAGCAAAGCCTGCTGATCCAGCAGTGGTCACTGAAACTGCAAAAACAGATGCGCCCAAATTAGATGCGCAAGGCAAGGCAGGCGATGAAGACATAGACTGGGCATGGCCTACCACGGGGAAAGTAATTACCACGTTCAATGCGGACAGTAATGCCAAGGGGATCGATATAGCCGGCACCGCAGGCCAGGCCGTCACTGCCTCAGCCCCAGGGAAGGTGATCTACAGCGGTTCCGATTTGCGCGGCTATGGCAAACTGGTCATCATCAAGCACAATAAAACCTATCTTTCGGTATATGCCCACAACAGCAAGATCGTGGTAAAAGAAGGCGAAATGATAGCTAAAGGCCAGAAGATTGCGGAAATGGGCAACACCGATACGGATAGTGTTAAGCTTCATTTCGAGATTCGCCAGCAAGGCAAGTCGGTAGATCCTGCAAAATACCTGCCTGCCAACTAAGCCGGCCGCTTCGCAAGCTAAATTTTCTTTTTAGAAACATGATGGTATCGGGCAACTTTCTGAAACATTGAACGCCAAGGGAATGACGATGGAAAAATACGAGAAGAACCGGGACATAAAACCCGACACGCTATTCCAGACCCTGGTTTCTGTGGGCCGCCTTATCCTGGTGCTACTAGGCATCATTGGCATAGCCATCGAGTTTTTCAAGGATGACGGCTGGCTCAAGCAGACGCTCAATAAAATGCTGGATTCGGATATCGGCTTGTGGTGGTTCCCGATCATCTTCGCGATACTCTATCTATTCAACCGTTGGATGACGTCCGTCAACGTCGGCAAGGCCTCAAAACGCGGCGACCTGCCGCTGAACGCCATGATGCTGGTCGGCGCGTTCTTCCTTTACCGCATCATCACAACCGGCGGTTTTTAGACTGGCTCAAGTTCGTCTAAGCCTGGTCATAAGCAAGCACTTTCCGGCAAGCCAATTTACGGCTTGCCGCGAGTTAACCCGATCTACCCTGCGGCGAACTGCAGGTTCTGCACGCTGCCCCATACCATGAGGGTGCACACCATCAGGAAGCCCCAGGCGATTACCCCAGCCATCAATACGGCGCCGAACAGCAATAGCGCATGGCCTTTTTCCTCGATATCGAATACCACCGGGATACCAAAATAGATAAAGCCCGCAGATGCCATCATGGCCAGACAGGTGATGCCGATATTGACCAGGATATCGGGTACGAACAGGAAGATAGGCGCCATCCACAGGGGCGTCGGCGCCACTGCGGCCAGGATAAAGCCCTGCCGATACGTCGGGTGGATCTCCGCCACTTCCGATAGCTGGCGCACGATGGAGGCCATGACCGGCACCACGACCAGTTGCACTAGGAAAAACGCAATGGCGACTATCGCCAGCCGGCTTTCGGGGATGATATGGATAAGGTCGAACAATGCATCGCCATGATGCTTGCCCGAGAAGTAAATCATCAGGGGTGGGATAAGTGCAAACGGGATGACGTGAAGCATGTACAGGCGGTGGATGGATGGATTGCCTTGCAATAGTTGCTGCCATCCTTTGGTAGGCGAAAAAAACAGTTGGAACAAAGTACTAGGGCTCATGACTCCTCCAATGTAGATGTAATTTATTGTTCTAAAATTAGTATATGCCTTCTCGTAACATTTGGTTACATGTTTTTGATTCGGCCATTCTGATTAACGACTACATACCTCATTCATTGCGGGAATAAGCATGCATCGAATATCATACGGGTCTTCATCAAATGGCCGCCGCCAACGGAATTTAAAGCATGGAATTCAATCCATGGTTGATTCTCGAGTTCGGGACAGGCAGGAATCAGGATTGATCGTGTCAAATTACATTGTTGCTGCACTCTACAAATTCGCCAGTTTGCCTGACTACAAGGAACTGCAACCTGCCCTGCTGGACTTTTGCATAGGCTATGATTTAAAAGGCACCTTACTGCTGGCGGAAGAAGGCATCAACGGCACCGTGGCTGGCAGCCGTGAGGCTATCGATGCATTGATGGCCTACCTAAGGAGCGACCCGCGGCTCGCGGATATCGAGCATAAGGAATCATTTGCAGAAAAGACGCCTTTTTACCGCATGAAAGTCCGCCTCAAAAAGGAAATCGTGACGCTGGGCGTACCGGGAATCAACCCGAACAACAAGGTCGGCACCTATGTCGCCCCGGAAGACTGGAATGCGCTGATCTCCGACCCCGACGTGATCGTGATCGATACACGCAACGACTACGAATACGACATCGGCACTTTCAAAGGCGCCATCGATCCCCATACCACCACATTCAGGGAGTTTCCCGACTATGTGGAAAAGCATCTAGATCCCGCAAAACACAAGAAGGTTGCCATGTTCTGCACCGGCGGCATCCGCTGCGAAAAAGCCAGTTCATTCATGATGGAACAGGGATTTGAAGAGGTCTATCACCTGCAAGGCGGCATACTGAAATACCTGGAAAACGTGCCTGCCGAAGAAAGCCTGTGGCAAGGCGAGTGTTTCGTTTTCGACCAGCGTGTCGCGGTACGGCATGGACTGGAGCTGGGCGAATATGACCAGTGCCATGCCTGCCGCCATCCGCTTTCGCCTGAGGAAATGCAGTCGCCGCAGTACGTGGCGGGCATTTCATGCCCGTATTGCCACGATACGCTGACTGCTGAAAAACGTGCCAGCGTGGCCGAGCGCCAGAAGCAGATAGGATTGGCAAAACGGCGCGGCGAAGCGCACCTTGGCAGTAAAGCCCTGGGCAAAGCAATAAAGAAAGATTAGGTCCGGCCGGTACGCCGGGAATACTGGAACGTATAGATATTGGTAATGCTAGGGATATCTTCACTGCAGGAAAATCTAGATTGTTATTGCTAGTGGTTTACTACTAGACAGTACTGATGGCGGAGAGGGAGGGATTCGAACCCTCGATAGAGATAACCCTATGCTACCTTTCCAGGGTAGTGACTTAAACCGCTCATCCACCTCTCCGGATACTTCGTATTGCGGAGGCGGATTATATACCAACTCCCGCCCTATCCCCAAGCAAAATGCTTATCAGACATGCTAATCCTGGCGCCTGCCCTTGAGCAGATACGCCAGCACTTTGCCCTTGCCCTTCACTGTCACCAATCCCCTTTCCTCCAGCACGTAGTGGTCTCGAAGCAGCAGGTAAGTCGATTCGGTGACTTGGATCTCCCCCGGCACCCCATACTGCTCCATGCGGCTTGCCAGGTTGACGGCGTCGCCCCACAGGTCGTAACTGAATTTAGTACTGCCTATCACGCCCGCAATCACGGGACCGGTATTGATACCAATGCGCATGGACAGCTTTTCCCCTACGGCTGGCGACAGCTCCGCCAGTACCTGCTTGATATCCAGCGCCATGTTGGCGATGGCATTCGCATGGTCGGGGCGTGTGGTAGGCACACCGCCCACCACCATGTAGGCATCGCCTATGGTCTTGATTTTTTCCAGTCCGTATTTTTCAGTCAGCGCATCGAACTGTGAAAACACCTGGTTGAGCAGGTCGACCAGGTCTTTAGGCATCATGTTTTCAGTGGTGCCGGTAAAGTCGACCAAGTCGGCGAACATGATAGTGGCCGATGCGTAACTGTCGGCAATGTTCAGGTCATCCGCTTTCAGCCGCTCGACCACGGATTTAGGCAGGATATTCAACAACAGCTTTTCAGAACGCTCCTGTTCTGCTTCCAGCGCCTGCATCACCCTCGCCTTTTGATCCTGGAAGTAGCGCATGACCACGTAAAGGATACTGGCCACGCCGATCAGGTTCACCACGAAGAAGATGCTCTTGATCTGGTGGGGAATCTTCAGGGCATTGGAGGCAAATACCGAATTCATCTGCCAGGACACGGCGGCGAGGCCGAGGAACAGTAAAAACCAGGGGGTAGACTGGCGCACACCCAGGATCATCAAGGCACCGACTGGCGACAAGATGGCCCATATCGCCAGCCCGCTGGATGCTTCAAAACCGCCGACTACCCACTGCATGAAAAACGGCATCACCAGCAACATGATGAGCTGGGTGAAGATGAAATAATCGAAACGCTTGAGGCGGAAAAATATCAACAACGTGGTATAGGAAATGATGAGGTAGAAATACGGCACTGCGGCCATAAAGGCATAGGCATCGCCCAGGCCGGAAAGAATGTAAATCCAGAAGATGCAGACCAGCGTCTCGGTAAGCACGAGGATATAGAGGATGCTCCTGCCGATGACACCGGCGCTCTCCCCGATCGCATTGGCCATGATCCGTTTCGAGATCACGCCCAGCGGATTTTGAATTTTAGATAAGACATTCATGCTTAATTACTTATTCTTTTTAGCCAGCAGACAATCTGCATTATTAACCAGCAGGGTAACACGCACTATAGCGGATGATGTCCACTATAGCTACTTGAGAGCTACTTGCTGGGTCAGTTGCCAAAGCAACTATCGAACATACGAAAATGCATACTTTAGTAGGCAGTGATGATGTTATCAAGCCGGCCTATATCCGGCCCGATATTTAGCATAGCGGCGATGCGTTGATCTGGGGTAAAATTATGTCTGGCGGGCCTCCCCGCATTGCAAAATAGCCAACCTGGTCAGGTCCGGAAGGAAGCAGCCACAACTGTTGAAGCAAGTGCCGGGGGCAAGGCTCGCCTCTTCCAGTATTCAGCACCTTGTTTGTCCGGATGTCATTCTGGGCTAAAGTAAACCCGTTATTTTATCGAGTCGCAAAATCTCATGAGCTATCAGGTGCTTGCCCGTAAATGGCGACCCAAGTCGTTTGAAACGCTGGTCGGCCAGGAGCACGTAGTGCGTGCATTGACCAACGCGCTGGACCAGCAGCGCCTGCATCATGCCTACCTGTTTACCGGCACGCGCGGCGTCGGTAAAACCACGATAGCCCGCATACTTGCCAAATCCCTCAATTGCGAAACCGGCATCACCGCACACCCCTGCGGCGTTTGCGCAGCCTGTGTCGGCATCGATAGCGACCGCTTCATCGATTATATCGAGATGAACGCCGCCTCCACGCGCGGTATCGACGACGTCCGCTCCCTGCTGGAACAAGCGACCTACGCTCCCAACCAGGGGCGCTTTAAAGTGTTCATGCTGGATGAAGTACACCAGCTCACCAAAGAGGCTTTCAATGCCTTGCTGAAGACGCTGGAAGAGCCGCCTGCGCACGTCAAATTCATCCTCGGCACAACAGACCCGCAGAAAGTCCCTGTCACCGTTTTATCCCGTTGCCTGCAATTCAACCTGCGCCAGATGTCGACCGGCACCATCACAAGCCACCTGCATGCAGTATTGACGCAAGAGGCTATCGTGTTCGAAGCGCCAGCCCTGCACCTTATTGCGCGCGCTGCAGCCGGCAGTATGCGGGATGCCCTCTCCCTGCTCGACCAGGCCATTGCATACGGCGGCAATGCGGTCCAGGAAAAAGAAGTGCGCGCCATGCTGGGTGCTGTTGACCAGAGCTACCTGTTCGAGCTGTTGAATGCCCTGGTCAGGCAGGATGGCCCGGCCCTGATTACACAGGCGCATGCCATGGAGCAGCGCAGCCTGTCATTCGATACCGCCCTGAACGACCTGGCCAATCTGTTACAGCAAATCGCCGTCGCGCAGACCGTCCCCGAGACGGTTGCAGCAGATCTGCCGGAGCGCGCAATGCTGCTCGACCTAGCACAGAAGTTGAGCGCTGAAGAAGTACAGCTTTACTACCAGATTGCGCTGCTGGGACGGCGTGACCTGAGCCTGGCACCGGACGAGTTCGCAGGGTTCACCATGAGCCTGCTGCGCATGCTTGCGTTCCGTCCCGGTGACGGCAGCCAGCAGAAAACGGCGCCGCCTGCCAGGCAAGCCGCAGCACCTGCATCTCCCTACTCTGCAGCACCCTCATCTGTTGTTGCCGAGCCTGTTATTACCGAGCCTTCGGCAAGTGCACCTGGTGCCTACACAGAGAAGCCTGCGCCAGCAGTGACCATAAACGAGCCATCCGCACCGGCACCTGGATCTATATCATCATCCAGCGAACAGCCGCCTGCCGACGCTATGCGTGAATCCGCGATCGCCTCCATGCCAGCCAGCCAGCAATCTTCCAGTTTCGACGGCAATTGGCGCGGGCTTGTCGACCAGTTGAAACTAGGCCTCGCACGAGCGCTAGCGCAGAATTGCGAACTGGCCAGCTTTGATGAGAACCATATTTTCCTGACGGTGCAGGAATCGCAAAAGCACCTGATAGACCCCAATTACCAGGAAAAACTGCGTTCCGCCATCCAGCAGCATTTCGGCAGGAAGATACAACTGAGTTTCGAGGTCGGCGGCAGCGGCAACACGCCCGCCCAGCAGATCAGCCAGGAAAAAGCGGCGGTGCAGTCGCAGGCGGTATCCGCCATCCAGGAAGATGATTTCGTACAGGCACTGGTGCGCGATTTCGGCGCACAGATCATCCCGTCCAGTATTAAACCAATCCAGTAATTAAACGCCCAACTTTAAACCAAGGAGAAGATCATGATGAAAGGTGGCATGGGTAACCTGATGAAACAGGCCCAGCAGATGCAGGAGAACATGAAACGTGCGCAGGAAGAGCTTGCCAACGTCGATGTAGAAGGCGTTGCCAGCAATGGACTGGTGAAGATCGTCATGTCCTGTCGTAATGAAGTGAAGCGCGTGACGATAGACGATAGCGCCATGGACGATAAAGAAACGCTGGAAGACTTGATCGTCATCGCGTTGAAGGATGCCGTACAGAAGGTAGAAGCCACCTCCAGTGCCCGCATGAGCGGCTTGATGCCTGCCGGCATGAAGTTGCCGTTCTAAAAGACCGGATGCAAAATCCCCCTGCCCTGGAAAGCCTGGTGGAAGCGCTACGCTGCCTGCCTGGCGTAGGCCCGAAGTCGGCATTGCGCATGGCCTACCACCTGCTGCAGCGTGACCGCAAAGGGGCTAACGGCCTGGCGATAGCGCTGGACAGTGCTTTGCAGGTAGTGGGCCATTGCCAGTTATGCAATACCTTCAGCGAGCAGCCGGTGTGCCCGCTCTGCAGTTCCGGCAAGCGCGACGGCACCCTGCTGTGCGTGGTCGAGATGCCGACCGACCTGATGATGCTGGAGCAGACGCACGCGTTCGACGGCATGTATTTCGTGTTGATGGGAAGGTTGTCCCCCCTGGATGGTGTCGGGCCCAAGGAAATCCACCTGGATAAACTGCTAAAACGCGCGCAGGACGGCGTAGTACAGGAAGTGATCCTCGCCACCAATTACACGGTAGAAGGCGAAGCGACGGCCCATTACGTCAGCGAATTGCTGCGCGCGCGCGGCCTCAAGGTGACCCGCATCGCGCGCGGTCTACCGATGGGCGGCGAAATCGAACATGTGGACAGCGGCACGCTGGCACAGGCCATGATGGAACGCCGGAGTGTCGGCTAACCTGCAGAAACTGGCATGCCGTTTCGGCTTGCACAGGTGGAAAATCGAAACACGCGGAATCCAGCTTAAGGGCGTCGTCTATCCTTTGCGATTCAGGACATGTCAATTTTGTGGCTTAAGCCAGAGAGAATTGTTTGACGAACATAACGAGGTAGCAGGCTGGGTCAGGCAAACTTCCAATACTGGCCATCCTGAAGACAGTAAAAACCAAATATAGTAATAAAAAACATAGCAATAAAAAAACCCGCCAAAGCGGGTTTTTTTATGTTAATTAATAGGTTAAGTTTTGAAGTTAACCTACATTATTAACTATGCTTATAATGCTTACGCAGTGGCTTGACCACTTCCCAGCTTGTCTTCAAGCCTTTAGGGAATACAACATAATCGCCAGCAACGATGACGACTTTTTCGCCGCCTTGTGGTGTAACATGGATTTCACCTTCAAGCACGTAAGCGCTTTCTGTCATGCCGAAATCCAGCGGGAATTTAGACACTTCTTTTTCCCAGATGGACCAGCTTGATACGCCCAGTTGCTTCAGCTTTTCTTCGCTAGGGTTATGTTCGATAGTAATTTGACTCATTGTTAAATCCTTTAAACCGATAGTTAAATCGAATGATGTGAAAACTACGCAAGTCAGCAATAGCGAAACTCTGTATGCCAACTTGATACGACTAATTTTATTAGCAAGTCATTTTAACTTAATTCAGCAAGCATTTAAAAACGTATTATTCAAGATTGAGATTGCGCCATCATCCTGCGAACCCGAACTCCATGAGAACACGGAGATAGTTAATAGTGACAAACCCCGAATCTGACGCCATGAAACCTGAGCTATTAATAGAACTATTGCTGGAAATAGAGCAGGAAGACCCGCTGGATTACACAGGCCTGCCATTCGATGCAGACGACTTGAGGCAGTTGGCCTGCCTGAATGTGGCCGACATCATGAATAAATTGCCTGCGGACTCATCCCAGGAAGATAACGCACTACTGATGGCGGCCACAGTGGCAAGACTGGTGTTGGAAAACATGGTACTGCAGGCAAGGCTGGCTATTTTATTGCAGGAATGATGAGAGGCGAAGGATGTCGTCAGTTAGTCATTAGGCCGTTGAAACGGATCCAGTCGTCAAGACTACTCTTAATCTTCTACAGTTTATAAAAATCCTAAACATTAACTTTCATAGATAGATACTGGTTTTAGGGTTGAATAGTGACAGTAATTGGTGAATAAATAAACATCCAATCACTGTAGGCCTCTTTGTTCTCAAAATCTTTATTGATTAATCGGGACTGCTTTATCTTAAATGGTTTTCCTCCAGCCAAACTAAAAATACCCATGACGGTATTTTCAGGGGACATCAGCATCCCCCAATTTTGTCTGCCTGTCAGTGGATCAACATAAATGTCTCGCAGATAGCGCTTTGGTATTGGATATCGATCATCTCTGAGTAAGTCTTGTAATGTCGCTGGATACTGCTTAACGTTACCTGGAGTACCGTTGTAATACTGCCCAATAGCAATACGAAATTTATCACCAATTCTGAGCAACTCCTGCTCCCTGTCGCGCTTGCGAGCGTCACTCCAAATTGCCCCTGCTTCCGCAAGAAAGAAACCTATGATCATGATTAATACCAATACACCAAGAAAGGTATAGCCACGCTCCCTCAAACCAGGCCTACCAATCTGCATAATTGCTTCCATCAGATGCTATGCCCTCCGCTCCACTACGAATATCATAAATTGATCCACTAATATTAATATCAATGGGCGGACTTACTAACCATGTGTCTGAGCGACCTGAAATAGGGTCATCGGGAATAGTCCTCAGATATTTACGTTGAACTAAATCTTCTAATTGGTCAGGATAAACACCTTTGTCACTATAGTATTTGTCGATAGCCTCGCGCATGATGATCAGGTCATGTTTCAGGGTCGCCTCCTTGGAGCGCGTCACCGTTTCGAAGTACTTGGGCGCGACTAGGCTGAGCAAGGTGGCGATAATGACCATCACCACCAGTATCTCGATCAGCGTGAATGCTTTACTGAAATATCGCCTCATCACCACTCGCTCTCATCACCACTCGTTATAGGGGCGGCCATCCAGGCCGGTTATGCTGGATGCGGAATGCACGTCGTACACATCGTCGCCTTCGGCCGGCTCCTCGAACGAGCTGGCATAACTGCGCTTCACCCAGGTGGCCTCCGGACTTAACATCGGGTCTGTTGTAAACGGGTCGCGCGGGATCTGGCGCAGGAAATATATCTTCTTCTTTTTCAGGTCCTTGCTGTTTTCCACACCGGCAACCAATATCTTCAGGTTAGGCGGATAACCGCTTGCATCCAGGTTGCGCTTGATCAGGCCGTCATCGCTGGCCTGCTTATAGGCGTCGATGGCATCGCGTATCTGCCACAGCGCGCGTTTCAGTTCCTGCTCCTTATTGCGCTGCACCGTCAGCTGCATGACAGGCGCCGCCGCCGTGAGGATCAATGCCAGCAATACCAGCGTGACCAGCAATTCAATCAGGGTAAATCCTGCAACTTTCATCTGGGGCATCGTCATATCGTTATGGTCGTGCCGGTACATTGGCCGGGTTCGCGACGTCGTCGATGGGCTGCATCCTGACCGAATCGGCGAACGATTTATCATTTTGCGCCTGCTCCCGCTGTGTATCCTCAGGCGTCCGGGCTGGCGCTGTGGCGACAGGCGCCGTATCCTGCTGCCGGCTGTTTTTACCGGAACTGCCCTGGGTAGCGTCGATGCCCGCCGGGAACGAGGTATACACGGAATCCGGCGGCCGTATATTACTCAGGATACGCGGCGTAATCAGCAACACGATTTCCTTCTTGCGCCTGTCGTTGGTCCTGTCATTGAACAGCTTGCCGATGAATGGCAGGCTGGAGAGGCCCGGCACCTTATTCGTGGTGTTTTGCGTATCGTCGCGGAACAGCCCTGCCAGCACCTGCGTCTCACCGTCTTTCAGGCGAAGAACCGTTTCCGCATTGCGGGTGCCGATGGTATAGGTCAATGTGCCGGTGCTCGATCTTATCTGATCAGTCTGGTTACTCACTTCCAGCGCCACCTTGATCGATACCTGGTCATGCAGCAGGATGGTCGGCTCCACATTGAGCTTGATGCCCACCTCGATGTAGCTCACCGACTGTGAGACGAAACCGGTGGCATTGGCGATACTGGTGAGTATGGGGATACGGTCGCCGATATGCACCTTGGCCTTTTCACGGTTCTTCACGCGGATGTGCGGATTCGCCAGCAGGTTGGTGTCGGTGTCCTGGTGCAGCAGGTTGAGCGCAAGTACGGGATCGGTGATCGAGAAAACACCCAGGCCGGAATTGAAATTGCGCAACTCCGTCAGGCTCAACTGCCCCGGCGTATTCACGAAGGTACCATTACCGGTATCCTGCCGGCCCTGCACACCCACTGAAACCTGGGTGGGATAGCGTATGCCGATGGCTTCCAGGCTGCGGCGGTTGATCTCCATCACCTCCACTTCCAGCATCACTTCCGGTTCGGCCAGGTCCTGCGAGGCGATCATTTTCTCCACGGTATGGATAGCCTCGGGAGTATCGCGCATCACCAGCGTGTTCAGTTTCTCATCGATGTAGATGTCCTTGGTCTTCATGACCGTCTTCACCATGTTCATCATCTTCTTGGCGTCGGTATTGCCCAGGTAAAAACTGCGCACGAACTGCTCTTGGTATTCCTTGCTGCGGCTGCTGGCGTATATCAGCAACGTATTGTCGTTGAGGACTTTCTTTTCCAGCTGGTTGGTGGTCAGGATGATCTTGATCGCTTCCTCTATTGACGTATTCTTGACGAAGATGCTGACGCGTTTTTCCTGTGGAAACTCCTGGTCGAACACGAAGTTGATGTTGGAGATGCGGGTGATGAGCTCGAACAGGCTCTTGATCGGCACGTCGCGGAACTCCAGGGTGATCGGTTTCCTCAGCGCAGATTTGAGCTGCGGCGTTGCCGTATCGAGGTTCATGCGCTTGCGTTCGATATCTTCATACAGGGCCAGCGCCTGCGCATTGCCGCTGTCCTGCGCCAGCAAGTCGCGCGCGATATCCTGTGCGCCCTGCAGGTCATTCTTTGCCAGGCGGGAATTCGCCATGGCGATCATCGCGGTGTATTTTTGCGCCTGCGCCAGTTGTTCCAAGCCCTCTTGGGCGCGCGCATTCTGCGGGTTCTCCGCCAGGATGCTGCGGTACATCGTTTCCGCTTCCGGCCATTGCTTTTGCTGGCGCAATTGGTCGGCCTGGCGTAAACGGGCAGCCAACTGCAGATCCTGCTGGTATTTATAGAATGTGCGGTATTGCAGCTTATCCGGGTTTGCGGCGATCAACTGCTCGATAGCCGTCATGCCCTCTTTCACCTGCCCTGCCGTGATCATCGCTTTCGCATCGGCAAACTGACGATCCGCCTCCGGGCTTTTCTGCGGCTGGGTACTGCAGGAGGAAAGGCTCATGGCGCCCAAGATAATGATCGTGCGTAACTTGCTCAATTACTTTCTCCAATCGTTGTAGCACTGCCGATGTCCAGGGATGAATCCATGCGCAACGGCAGATAGGTGAATACCATGACAGGTGGCTTGATGGACTTGACCCGCCAGGCGTCTTCCACCACGTCGCCTTTACTGACCGCCAGGCTGCGTGCGCCGGACAGCAGGAATACGGTATACCTGCCATCCTCCGTCATCTTGCCGGCATAGGTGAACGGCAATGCCGGCACCTGCGGCGTTTCGACCGCCGATTCGGCAACCACTTCGGTTCGGCTGGAAAACAGCGGCAACGGCGCATGGCTGATACGCTGGCGCTGATAGCTTGCCTGCACCAGTTGGCTTTCTGCATCCTGTGAGTTTCCGGCATTTCCACCCCTGCGCATGGTCGCCGTATCCGAGCGTTGTGCAACAGCCGGTGACACGGCCTTGCGCTGTACTGGCACTGGCAACTCTGCTGGCTCATGGTCGTTGTATGCCATCCATGCAGTGGCAAGCAGTGTCATCGCCAGGGCGATCCATAGCGCCTTGTTTTTCGTTGGCCGGTTTGTCGGAACGTTAGCCATCAACCGGGCTGCCGCAAATAACTGTTGTTCTGCAAATAACCGGGGTTGCGCAAGTAAAAGCTAAAGCGCAGGCGAGCATTGACCATGCCTTCAGCCTGTTCATCGCGTGTGATGCTGACCTCAGTGATGGCGGCATTCGGCAGGGTATTCAGCACATCGATCATGAACCTGCGCACGGCCACGTATTCGGCATGCAATGGCAGGGTCACCTGGTAGCGGCTGATAGGCGCTGCACTCAATCTCGTCAGCTGGTATTCGGCTTTTTCCGGGGCGATGCCCTGCGTGGCAGCCGCATCCAGCAACTTGCCCACCAGCTTGTAGGTGTCCGATTCCGGGGGAAGGAAATCGTAGAAGGTATTGAGGGATGCCTGCGGTGAAGGCGCTATCCATTTGCCCGCATGGCGCGGCATATCCTTGCGCAATTCGGCTACGTCGCTTTCCAGCTGATCAAGCGTACGTACCTGGGGCAACACCACCAGTAGCAACGCCAGCAGGCTGAGCACCAGCAGACAACCGCCAGCGACGACCTGCCATGGCAACAGACGTATCCTGAACCGTATGGAGGCATACCTTGCTTCAAGCCGACCTGTGTGCGAAGTGCGCACCTGGCTAGTTTCAATTTGGCTCAATTCGGTTTTGATCAATTCAGCCATACCGCCTCGATCACAAAACTGAATGGCATGGCACGCCCATCGGCAGATTGTTGGTGATTCAATAGAAAGCTGTCTTTGAGGATAGGCTGGCTACCCAGTAGATTCGCATAGGCCAGCATGTCGGAAAAACTCACGGCTTCTGCCGTCAGCCTCAGCTTCTTCTGCCTGGCGTTCGGTTCGATCGCCATCACCCTCACCTGCGGTATCGCCACCGATTCCAGCATGCCGAACAGCGGCTCCCATGATAGTGCCAGCTCCGCCATGGCAGCTTGTACCGTCTTGATCTCTTCCTGTTTACTTGCCAGCTCGCTGGCCGGCAGCTTCACTGCCTTGATCGCGGCAGGATGTTGCAGCGAGTAACGGTCGGCCTGCAACGCATTCATCTGCGCCTGCAGATGGAAGATCGTATACAGCACGCACGCAGTCGTTAGCACGCCGAGTGCCAGCCACGCGGTAGCAGCCCTGCCATGCCGCTCCACTTGCGCATGGTTGAGCAGGACACGGCGCATGCTGCCGGTCTTACTCATGCCCACATGGCCGCATCATAGTCTTCGTCATGGCCCTGGTTTGCCGCATGGCTTGCGGAATAATTTTCCGAGTAGTTCACCGACAGGGTTCCCGTCCGCGATGCAGCATCGGCAGGTTTGACCCACACTACCTTGCGGCCGGCTGCATTCAGTGCCGGCATATCCATGCGGCCCGGCCAGTAGACGGCAAGCAGCCAGTCGGCAGTGTCGATGCCGCAGATGATGGCCTCGCGCTCGATAGCAGCGGCGATCTGCGCTTCAGGTTGCCGGCCTACTGCGAAGCTTTTCACCGACAGCCAAAGACCATCCTGAATCATGGCGATGCATGCGCGCCCCTGCTCCACCAACACAAACCAGTAGGTGGTTTGCGACAACTGCTGCTGCGCATGGTTGATACCGATCATCAAATGAGGATAGATGGCGGATACATTGAAACCCGCTGTGCCGAATGCAGTGTGTATATCCTGCAGCAAAGCGGGCTCAATGCCGCTGGCGACGGCGGCCTGGTTTACGCCATTATGGCTGAGGCGCAAATCCCACCCGCGGGCGGCATCCCCATAGACCAGGTGGAAGCTGTGCCGCAGGAATGCATCGCGCTCGGACTGGTTGGCAAGCCCGTCATTCCACGGGATAAGCGCGTAACGCACGAAATGGTTGGAGAGCACCAGCTGGGGATTGGCACCCTGCCAGCAACCGTCGCGCAAGGTCTTCGCCAAGGCAGCCACCGCCGGCGACCACAAAGCAACGCCGCTTTCAGCAGAAGCATCGCCGGCACAGGAAACAATCGTTTTGTCGATGACCTGCCTGGCGCTGTTGCGCTTGCTACGCACCACGACCACCTGTTGCGGATGCAGGAATATACGCATCTGGTCCTGGAATGCCGGCAGTTTTTGCAAACCTGGGAATTTCTGCAAACCCAGTGTTGAGGCCAGCTTTGGTCCAGTCTTTGATCCAGTCTTTGATCCAGTCTTGGACTGCATGGCAGGACTCAAGCCAGGCAGGATATCAAGTAAGCGACGTGACACGGTTGGCCTCCTGCAATGTGGTTTCGCCGCGCATCACCATCCCCAGCACGGCTTCACGCATGGTGCGTGTGCCGTTAGCGCGGGCCGCCTCTTTCACCTTGCGCACAGGCTCGCGCGTGACGATCAATTCGCGTATCTCGTCGTTGAAGCACAGCAGTTCTGCAATGGCTTTGCGGCCTTTATAGCCGGTGCCGCGGCATTGACCGCAACCCTGGCCGACGCGGAATCGATAATCCTTCAAGGCAGACTCATCCAGGCCGGATTTGCTGATCAAGACTTCATCAGGCCGGTCATCCATGGCGCAATGCGGGCAGATGATGCGCACCAGCCGCTGGGCCAGGATGCCGTTGATGGCGGACACAAAACTATAAGGATCGACATTCATGTTAGTGAAGCGGCCAATCACGTCGAACACGTTATTGGCATGCACCGTGGTCAATACCAGGTGGCCGGTCAGCGCGGACTGCACCGCGATCTGTGCCGTCTCCGAATCGCGTATCTCGCCCACCATGATCTTGTCCGGATCGTGGCGCAGGATGGAGCGCAGGCCGCGCGCAAATGTCAGGCCCTTTTTTTCATTGACCGGTATCTGCAACACACCCGGCAGCTGGTATTCCACCGGGTCTTCGATGGTGACGATCTTGTCCTGCCCATGGTTGATCTCGGAGATGATGCCGTACAGCGTCGTCGTCTTCCCCGAGCCGGTCGGCCCGGTGACCAACAGCATGCCGTAGGGCTCTTCGGCCAGCAGGCGGAAGCGCGCCATGATGCCTGCCTCGAATCCCAGCACATCCAGCGTCAGCCCCTTGGCTTCATCGGTCATGGATTTCCTGTCCAGGATACGCAGCACGGCATCTTCGCCGAACACGCTGGGCATGATGGACACGCGCAGGTCGATCTCCCTGCCCTGCGCCAGCACCTTGAAGCGGCCATCCTGCGGAACCCGCCGTTCGGCGATATCAAGCTCGGACATCACTTTTATGCGGGAGATAGCCTGTTCGGCCTGCAATACCGATTGCACGCTGGCAACGGTATTCAGCACGCCGTCGATGCGGTACTTGATGGTGAGGCCGCTGGGATCCGTTTCCATGTGGATATCGCTGGCACCGGCTTTTACTGCATCATATAACGTGGAACGCACCAGCTTGACCACCGGGCTGGTGTCTTCGGATATGGTCTTTAACGAGATGTCTTCTATGCCGTGGCTGGTACCGGAAGCCACTGCCGTGTCCGCCACCAGGCCATCCATCGCCCGCATGCTTTCCTCGTACTTGCCCAGGAACGCAGCGATGTCCTTGCGGTGTGCGATCAGCCAGATTGCGTCTTCGCCGCCTACGATCAATTCAAGCTTGCCCGCCAGATACGGATCGACGGGGTTTGCGCAGGCCAGGTAAAGCTGCGCTTCATCATCCCTCAGGGCTATGCATTCCAGGTGGGATGCCTGCTGGAACGACAGGCGGTCGAAATCCGGCGTCATCTGGTGCAGCGTCACGATGTCCGCCACCTGGTAATGCATGAGCGTCGCCAGTGCAGCGACGAAATCATCCGCAGACAGCCCCGACACATCTTCCATGACATCCAGCAGGTGCTTGCCGCTGGCAGCCGCCAGCTGGCGTGCAGATTCGATATGGTGCATCTGCAATGCAGGCTTGGTGACCGGTTCGGCGTAGTCGATATTTTCCACCGCAAGCATCATTGGATACTCCCTGCGAGTTCAAAGATGGGCATATACATCAGCACCACCACGATGCCCACCACCAGGCCGATGATGATCATCAGCAACGGCTCCAGCAGGCGCGTGAACCAGTCGACCGCCCGCGCAATCTCTTCGTCGTAGAAGATGCCGATGCGCTCCATCATCTCGCCCATCTCGCCTGTTCGTTCTCCAACGCGCAGCATGCGGATAGCAATCGATGTGGTCATGCCGTGCTGCTCCATGGCGGCAGACATCGGCTTGCCTTCACGCACATCCAGCATGACCTGCTGCAAGCTGCTTTTGAGCCCGGCCTGTAATAATGAGGCCACCATCTGCATGGCAGTCACCAGCGGAATGCCGCCCCGCAACAACATGCCCAGCGTGCGGTAGAACCGTGCCAGCTGGTAGATGCGCAACGTTTCGCCCAGCGTGGGGATCTTCCAGAGTTGTGCCATGAAGAAGCGGCGGAACGAGGCCAGGCTGATCACATAGGCCATGGCGCTGACAACGCAGATGAATGCGATCAACACTTCCTTGCCGTGCTCCTGCAGCAACCGGCCCCAGGCCAGCAATATCTGCGACATCCACGGCAGGTTGTCGCCGGCGCTTTCGTAGATGGTGCTGAAGCGCGGCACCACATAGCCCAACAGGAACAGCATCACCAGGCCGCCCACGATGATCAGCAATACCGGGTAGATGGAAGCGGTGACGATCTTCTTGCGCACCGCATCCAGTTGCGACTGGTAGACCACATGGCGACCGAGTGCCTGGGCCATATCGCCGGTGCGTTCTGAAGCACTGATCAGCGCCACATATAAGGGCGGGAACACCTGGGGAAAACGCTCCAGTGCCTTGGATAATGGCAGGCCTTCATACAGCCCGGCCATCACCTGGTCCAGCACCGTACGCGTCTCCAGGTTGGCCTCTTTCTCGGCCAGCGCTTCGATAGCCTCCACCAGGCTCAAGCCCGAATCCAGCAGGGATAGAAGCTCCTGGCTGAACAGCATGAGGTTGAAATTCGCGCGCTTGAATAATCGCTTGCCACCTAATTTGCCTGCCATACCGCCAAGCGCGCGCGTTGCCAGCACGCTGTAGCCCTGTGCCTCAGCCAGTATCTGCGCATGCAGCGCATCGTTCGCCTGCAGGGTCATCGAATGGATATCATGGCCGCGCGCCACTTTAAGCTCGAATTCCATTAGCTATGCCTGCCCTGAACAATCGAAAAAACCATCACCAGTTCACGATATCCGCAGACTCATCGCTACCGCCCTGCTGCTCGTCCTTGCCGAATGACCACAGGTCATAGTCGCCATGCTCACCCGGCATCTTGTATTGGTAGGGCTTGCCCCACGGGTCGTTGGGCACTGTCTTCTGCAGGTAAGGCCCCGCCCATTTACTCTCGCCGGAAGGCAGGCTGTTCAGCGCTGCCAAGCCCTGCTCTGTCGCCGGGTAATGGCCGGTATCCAGCCTGTACTGGTCTAGCGCCTTTCCTAATGCATCGATCTGCGCCTTTGCCGTCTTCACTTCCGATTTCCCGATCTGGGCAAAATATTTTGGCCCGACATACCCGGCCAGCAGGCCGATGATAACCATGACAACTAGCAACTCCAATAAGGTAAATCCACGAGCTGATCGATTTATAGCTTTATGCATTTTTAGCTTCTCCTAACATTTTGAGTTCGGCATTCACTTCATGGATTACACCAGGCCAATCATCTATAACTTTCTGCCTGAACAAACGAGCAGTTGGATACCATGGAGAATCACTACGATCCAGAAGCCAGCGCCATTCAGCTAAAAATGGCAGCAATACCCAGGTAGGAATGGCAAGTGCACCGGCAAGATGCGCCGGCGCTGAGTCAATGGTGATCATCAAATCAAGAGCACTCATCACTGCTGCAGATTCATCAAAATCTGTCAGCTTGGCATCCAACATGCTTACATTGGCATGCTCAGAGAGCAATTCTTGCTCTTTTGCTGTCAGGTCTTTTTGCAGGGTGACGAAATGGATGGCTGGATTAGCTGCAATCAGCGGCAGATACGTAAGGAGCTTGGCAGAGCGATTGTGGTCATTCCCGTGATTAGGATCACCTCGCCAGACTAACCCTACCTTCAATGGCGAAGATTTGAATTCACTTTTCCAGTATGACAAGCGTTCCGGATCAACTCTCAGGTAAGGTACTTTGTTGGGAATAGCTGATTCGGAAAACGTTTTCATTGCCGATGGAAGGCTCATCATAGGCAAATGATAGTCACATGGGACAGGGTAAGTATTGTTATCAATGACATGTACGTGAGGAAAACTCCTGGAAAATAGTTTAACCACGGGTTGTGCGCATTGAATCCAGCATTCGGCCCCTTGCTCAACGAGCAAATCTACATAGCGCACCATCTGGATGACATCACCAAATCCCTGCTCGGCTTGCAGAATCAATTTTTTTCCAAAAATTTCCTCATTGCCGAACCAACGCGGATATGGAGTTTGAGGGAGGGCGACCGTCTCTTCAAGCTTCCAGCGCTTCTCATAGTCAAGCCAACCTTGCTCAAAATTCCCTTGCAATAGATACATTAACCCCCTGTTCCAGGAAGCCTGTGTAAACTCAGGATTTATCGCAAGCGCTTGTTCGTACTTATCTATCGCCTCATCAATGCGGCCAAATTCTTTCAATGCATTGCCAAGCCCATTATGTGCCTCATGAAATTGAGGAAGAATATTCAAGGCCTGCTGGTAACAGGCAATTGCTTCCTCAGGCCTCTTTAATTTAATCAAAGCATTGCCAAGATTATTCAGTGCAGGACAATTATCCGGCTCGATTTCCAGTATTTTTTCAAACGTAGTAACGGCTTCGTCAAAGCGCAGCAGGTAGTCCAGAGCGATTCCTAGAGAAATCTGAGCATCTGAAAAATGAGGGTTTGCCGATAAGAAATGCTTGTAATAAGTAACGGCATCCTCAAACTGCTTTAGCTCATTCAGCATAAGCAGATTGGCCAGCTCATAGGCACATTCAGGATCGGGCCGAATAGAAAACGCATTCTTGTACGCAGCGGCGGCTTCATGCGGCTGCTTTAATGCTATAAATGACCTAGCCAGCCCGATATAGGCATCTATATAAGCCGGATTTAAGGCAACCGCTTTTTTGAAAGAGGCGATGGCCTCTTGATATTCCTCTAGCTCAAGATAAGAAAATCCAAGGTTATTATGTGCATCCGACAGTTGCGGATTTAGCGAGAGCGCTTGACTGTATAAAGAAACAGCCTCATCGAAACGTTTGAGGTCTCCATATACAACCCCCAAGCCAATATAGGCTTCTGCAAAGCTCGGATTTATGGTGATTGCACGCTTAAAACAAGCAATGGCTTCATCCATCCGCTTTTGTACATATAGCATATTCCCTAAATTGCAAGAAGCTTTCCAGTGATCAGGATTGATTAACAGCGTTTTCTCAAATGCGTCAATTGCCTCTTCAAAAAGCTGCATTTCACTATAGGCATTCCCTAAATTAAAATATGCCTCTGAGTATGTGGGTTTAATTGCTACAACCCGCTTGATTGCAACAATAGCTTTATCAAATTCGCGAGTTTGTATGTAAGTCAGCCCTATCAAATGCAGTGCTTCAATATGGGCAGGTATTTTCTTTAGTATCTTTTTAATGCTGGCCCTGGCTTCCAGTATTTTTCCAGCTTGGTGGAGCATTAAAGATTGATGAAAAAGGGTTTCCATAGATTGAGAAGCCATAATTAGTTCACCGAAAAATAACGATTTAAAGACTGCAACTGCGCTTCATTGAGCACCCCGGCGGTCTGCTTTATATTGACGATATCGTTGACCAGCATGTATTGCGCCTTGCTGAGGTTGAGCTTGCTGGAATACAGTTTTTGCTGCGCATTCAGTGCTTCGATATTGGTACGCAAGCCTGCGGTAAAGCCTTTCTGTGTACCTTCAAGCGCCATCTCGCCGGATCTCACCGCTTGCCGGTAAGCCTGGATGGACAACAGACCGCTGCGAATGCTGTTGAAATAACGGCGGATGTTTGCGCTGGTCGTCCTCGTCCTGAGGTTAAGCTGCTCTTCTGCAGCCTCCACACGGTCCCGCGCCTGTCTGACGCTGGCATTGGTGAAGCCGCCGGCATACAAGGGCATTTGGAACTGCAATGCGACCGTGGTCGTATCGAAACGCAGGCCGATGGTGTTGTTATTGTCGTTTTCGCTGTACGAACGCACCCCGACCAGGTCCAGCGTCGGGTAGTGGCCGGCCTGTTTGCGCAATACATCCTGGCGTGCGGCCTCGAGCGAATAGCGGGCGAAGGTGATATCCGGATTGCTTGCTTCCGCGTCTTTCAGCCAGTCTTCCAGCCGGTCGAAATCGGGCATGCTGGTGGGCAGGCTGTCCGGGTTGAGGGCGGCGACCTCGTCCACCGGTTGCCCGGCAATATCGCTCAGTACCTGCTTGTAAAGCTCCAGCGCATTTTCGGCATCGATCCGCTCCGCTTGCGCAAGGTCAAGGTTGGCCTGGCCTTCGCTGATCTCGGTCACCGTGCCCTCTCCCTGTTCATACCTGCGCTGTGCCTGGTTAAGCTGCTGTTGCACTGCATCGATCTTGTTATTGGTGACCGATATCCTTTCCTGCGCATACAGCACTTCAAAATAGGCATTGGCGATGCGGGTGATCAGCGTCGAATTCTCTTTCTCCAGCAGGGCCTCCTTGCTCCTGACCGTAGCCTCGGTGCCGCGATAGGTCGCCATGGATTCTTTATTGAATAAGGGCTGCTTGATGCTCAGTGCGTAATTCTTCAGGCTGTAGTCGTAATTGCTTTCAACCGGGCCGAACTGACTCTGCGCTGTGCGATCGGTGACACCCTTACCGACATTCGCGGAAAGCTGCACCTTGGGCAGGAATAGCGACCTGGCCTTGTTGATGTCTTCACGCTCGGCCTCGGTATTGGCTACCGCGCCACGGTACTGGGCATCGTACTGGAGCGCCTTCTGGTACAGGCTCAGCAGACTTTCGGCCGCCTGTGCCTGCGAGCCAGATACTGCCAGAGCCACGAGCAGGCTACTGCCGGCGATATAGACGAGGTTCTTTACTGCGAAATGATTCACTGCGCTTACTCTTCTTTCATCGAGGCTGAGATGCGCTTGACCAGCGGATGCATCAGGTAGGTGAGCAAGGTACGTTCGCCCGTGCGGATGACGATCTGCACCGGCATGCCCGGCTGGAGCGTACGGTGGCCCAGGCCTTCCATGCCCTTGTCGGTGATGACTACACGCGCCAGGTAGTAGCTGGAGGGCATTCCGCCCACGTTCTCGGTGAGCAGATCGCTGGAGACCGTTTTCACTTTGCCTTCCAGCAGCAATTGCGGCGAATTGGAGAAGGTAGAGAAACGCACGTCGGCGTCCTGCCCGGCATGGATCTTGTCGATCAGGTGGGGCGGGATCTTCGCATCCAGGATCAGCGGCTCACCCACCGGCACGATATCCATGATCTTCTGGCCAGGCTGGATCACCGCGCCCAGCGTGTGTACCTGCAAACCGACCACCTGGCCGGAAGCCGGGGACACGATATTGATGCGACGCAGCTCTTCCTTTACCGGCTTATAGCGTTCGGCATCGGATTGCACGGCCAGCGTCACCTGTGCCATCTCGGTATCGATGTCTTTCTTCTCGGTTTGCTGCCTGGAACTGATGCGCTGCATCAACTCCAGTATGGACTTTTTGCTGCGCAGCACATTGGACTCGGTGTTGGCGATCTCGCCGTAAACCTGTGCCACCTTCTGCTCCAGCTCATTCTGCTGGTTACGCGGCGCAAAGCCCTCTTTCACCAGCTGGCGGATGCCGCCTAGCTGCTCATTCAGCAGCGTCAGCTGGGAGCGATAGCTGGCCAACACGCCCTCATAGCCTTCTATCAGCGCCTTCTGCCCCTGGATGGACTCCTTCAGCCCGGATATATCGGCACTCAAGGCTTCCTGCCGCGCCTGCAGCAGCTGGGTCTGGTTCAGCATGTGCTGGCGCACGTAGGGATTGTCCTGGTTCTGCAGGACATCTGGATGAAAGGTGATATTCCTGAGACCCTTCTTTTCCGCCAGCAGCCTGCTTTCCTGGGCGCGCAAACCCATGTAGTGCTGGCTGATCTCGTCCGCGCGCGCCTGGATGGAGGTGTCATCCAGGTTGATCAGCACATCGCCCGCTTTTACCTCCTGCCCTTCCCGCACCAGTATTTTGCTGACGATGCCGCCGGTGAAATGCTGGATGACCTTATGGCTGCCTTCGATATTGACGACGCCCTCAGTCGGCACACCTTCATCCAGTGGAGCCAATGCAGCCCACAGCAGGAAGCCGCCAAGGCCGACCAGCAGCACCAGCATGCCCATGCGGCCGGACCGCTTGTTACTGGTATAGCCGTTGAGCGCCACAACCTGCGGGTTTTCATTCGAACCAAAATCGACTTGTTTAGCGACTGCACTCATGTTCACTCATATCCTTCAGCACATTAAAACTGTGTTCATTCAAGTACATCTTCATGCCGCCGCAGCATTAAGTTGCTGGCGCTCTTTATTCAACTCTGCCATCACGCTATCGCGCGGTCCGTAGTGCAGGGTTGCGCCGTCCTGCAGGATCAATAACTGGTCGGTTATTTTCAAAATGCTGGAACGGTGCGATACCAGCACGATGGTTTTCCCCTGCTGTTTCAGGCTCAGCAAACTGGCGAGCAGGCTAGCCTCGCCGTGCTCATCCAGGTGGGAGTTGGGTTCATCAAGCAACACCACAGCAGGTTGGCGGTAGATGGCACGGGCCAGGCCCAGCAGTTGCCGTTGCCCGCCGGATAGCACCGCAGAAGATTCCGTGATCGGGCTGTCGTAGCCTTGCGGCAGGCGCAGGATACTTTCGTGGATGCCTGCAGATTTGGCGGCAGCAATGACGTCCACTGGATCCGGCGCCGAAAAGCGGGCGATGTTGTCTGCGATGGTGCCTTCCACCAGGTCGATATCCTGCGGCAGGTAACCCAGGGCATCCGCCCTTTGCTGATGCGGTATATCGGCAACAGGCACATGATCGATCAGCATCTCACCCGCCTGCCATGGGCAAATACCCGCCAGGCAGCGCACCAGGGTGGTCTTGCCCGACCCGGAGGCCCCCATCACCGTGAGTATCTGGCCGGGAATGATTTCCAGGTTGATGTTCCTGAGCACGGGCCGCTCGCTGTTTTCAAGCTGCACATGCAGGTTTTTCAAGGTGATATGTCCCTTGATGCGATCTATCTCGAGCGCATGTTCGGCTTTCGTTTCAGTCGCCAATAGCCGGTTGAGCCGGGTAAACGACTGCTGCGCCTGCTTGAATTGCTTCCAGGTGCCCACAATGATGTCGAACGGTTGCAATGCTCTCGCAATCAGCACGTTGGAGGCGATCATGGCACCGATGGATATCTTGCCCTGTATCGCCAGCAAGGCCGCTGCACCCAGCATCAGCGACTGCATGGTGTAACGCACGAATTTATTGATGAGCTGGTTACGCGTCTGTATGCCGATAGCATCCCTGTCCAGCAGGTTCCAACTGCGCTGCATACGCTGCCAGCGCTGGTACAGATGCGGAATCATGCCCATGACATGCAGGGTTTCGATCATCCTGACCTTGCTATCCAGGAAGCGCTGGTTGGCCCGGCTGGCATTGCCTAATTCCTGAAGAGGCTTTTCGCTGCTGCGCTGGTTCCAGATACCGAGACCCAACTGGATCAGGCAGAACACGATGGCGATCATGCCCAGCATCGGGTTGAGGATGAACAGCACGGCGATATACAGCAGCGTCCACGGCATATCGAAGAAAGCGAACAAGCCGTTACCTGTCATGAACTGACGGATCGAGGTCAGGTCCTGCATGGCCTCGCCGGATTGCCTGCGTTGCGAAGACAAGGCACTGGTGAAGCCCAGCGTAAACACCTTGCTGCTCAGCAACTGGTCGAAACGCACGCCTGCCTTGATGACGATGATGGAACGCATCCACTCGCTGAAGGCCATTACCAGGAACAGCAGGCAGGTGATCAGCGTAACGGCATAGAGCGTCAGTTCATTCTTGCTGCTGAGCACACGGTCGTATAACTGCAGCATGTACAGCGTCGGTGACAGCAACAGCAGGTTGGTCACCAAGCTGAATACCGCCACGGACAACAACTCGCCCCTGAACATGGCCAGGTAGTGGCGAAGCGGGCTGGCGATGCTATCTCCAGCAGCACTAATTCCATCAGTACTAGATCCAGCAGAATTAAGCCCAGCAACCTCGTTAGCTACCATATTGCCCGGCATTGTCCCTGCTATCGCTTTCATGCGGCGCTCGCCATGGCATCAGGCAAAGGGGCGACGGACTTGCCTGGCTGGGCAACCGGCGCCTGCATGGAGGCAATCACGTCATCCGGTTTGCCGTATCGGTACACCTGCCCGTACATCAGTACCAACATGAGGTCGGCAATGGCCTTGATGCTTTGCAAATGGCTGATGATGATGAACGTCGTGCCTTGCAGCTTGAGTGTGCCCACCATGTTCTGCAACGCAAGCTCGCCGGCTGTGTCCAGGTTGGCATTCGGCTCATCGAGGATGACGATTTTCGGCGCGCCGTAGATCGCGCGCGCCAGCCCGATCAGCTGACGACGTCCGCCCGACATGAACTGGCCTTCACTGCCGATCTGCGTATTGAGCCCTTCCGGCAGGGAGGCGATGAAATCCTGCAGGTTAAGCAGTTCGATCACCGTAATCAGCTTGTCTTCATCGACAGGCCCGAATCGGGTGATGTTTTCGGCAATGGTGCCGTCCAGTAACTCGATGGATTGCGGCAGGTAGCCGATGTATTCGCCCAGTTCTTCCTTGTTCCACTGGTAAGCATCCACCCCATCGAAACGCACTTTGCCGCTGCTGGGTGCAAGCAGCCCGCATGCCAGCCTGGCGAGTGTGGATTTACCCGATGCGGAAGGCCCCGCCACTAGCAGTACTTCACCGGGATTAAGCTGGAACTGGATGTTCCTGAGAAACGGGCTCCTGTTGCTGGCGCTGGTACTTCCAGGCTCAGCCACTGCAAAACTCAGGTTATCCACCGACACCTGGCCGCTAGGTGCAGGCAGGGCCATGCTTTCTTCCTGCGCAGGGAAACTATCGAATAGTTTTTCCAGGCGGGCGTACGCGTCCTGTGCATTCACCAGTGTGCGCCACTGGCCGATGATCTGGATGAACGGCGACAACACTTTTGCCGCCAGGATAGAGGCGATGATCATGCCTACTGCACCGAACCCCATGCTGTTGTTGATCACCAGGTAACACCCCAGCCCGAGCACCAGCGATGCCTGCATGACCTGCAGCAGCTTGGACGCAGCAGCATTCTTGCCGGCGATCTCGGAGGCTTGTGCCTGGTGAAGGAGGAATGACTGCTGTTTCTTCAGCCAACGGGCATGCAGGCTATTCAGCATGCCCATGGCCTGCACCACTTCGGCTTTCTTGCCGGCACTGGTGAAATAGGTCTGCGCTTCCAGAGCAAACTGGTTGGCCTGCAGCATGCGCGGCTGCACGCGGTAGTGGTTGAATACGGCAATCATCACCTGCAACACCAGCCCGCCCAGTGTCAGGTAGCCCAGCGCAGGGTGGATCAGGAAGATAGCGACGACGAATATCAGCACATATGGGATATCGACCAGGCTCATGAAGGCGGACGATGCGAGGCTATCCTTCAGCATCTTGAAATCCGAGAAGACCTGCTGGATAGGAAAGCCGGCAGACTTCAGTCTGGCCTGGAACGCGGCATTGAACACCTTCTGGTGCAGCTCGTCCTCGAACTGCAGCGATGCCTGGTACATCATGCGGCGGCGCACCCACTCCAGCGATTCCATCACCAAGTACAGGAAAACGACGAAACAGGTCAGCATCACCAGTGTAGTGGTGTTGCGACTGAAGATCACGCGGTCATACACCTGCAGCATGTACCACGAAGGCGCAAGCACCATGAAATTGGTAAAAAAACCGAAGAAGAACACCTGGCGGCAATACGGCGCAAGGTCCAGCAGCGATTTTTTGAGAATAGATTGGTTCAACGGCATACTTACCATAAAGACATACGGATCAACAGGATGGGCAGGCATAACGCCTGCCCAACTCACTCACTTCACTTCATCTCACTTGCAATTAAACAATGTGGAAATCGGATGTTGTAAGTGTTGAAACGCCTGTCAATACAGCGATATTGACTGCCGCACCTGCACCGTTACCGTCTGCATCGTATTTCAGCATTTTGGTCGTGGTGTCGAAGATCAGGTAATCATTGCTGTCGCCAGCAACGGCACCTGCGCCTACTTTCAGGTTTGCAGAGGTGAAACCAAGTGCCAGTTTGGCGTACTGGTCTGTGTTCAGTTCCAGCTTATCGCTACCACGCGTGAAATCGGTGATGGTATCGTAACCTGTCAGGTTGAACGCAGTATCCACATAGGTTTGCACGGTGGTGGAAGACCCAGTCACCACTTCCTGGTGTACCTTGCCGAATACGAACGTATCCGCTCCGGCACCGCCAGTCAGCTTGTCATTACCGCCATTGCCTTCAAACCGGTCATTCTTCGTAGTACCGATGAACGTCTGGTTATTAGCATTGCCCTGGAACAGCAAACCGTTGGTGGTCACGCCGGAAGCATCGACGACTACGTTGTCGATAGTGCCGCCGTTATTGCCCAGTGTGTTGGACAGGTTAGCGACCGTGCCATTGGCTGCAAAGTAGTAATGGTCATTCAACAATTGCAGGTCTGCATTTTCTACATTCAGGCGACCAACAGTACCGCCAACTTGCACTACTTCCATGCTCTTGAAGTTGTCGTTGTTGAGTACGATCTTGCCGTTGGTCGTGTTATTAGCGCCGATGCCGGTAGTGATACGCAGTGTATCCACACCGTCGCCGCCGACAATCACGTCATGCTTGGCGCCGGTAGCGATCCACTCTTTATTGCCGTCATCCGCTTTGGAGGTAGTGCCTTGAACGCCGCTACCGAAACCGCCGATCAGGAAGATATCGTCGCCTTCGCCGCCGTCCAGGTAATCCGCACCGCCATGGCCAACCAGCAAGTCGTTACCGCCGTTGCCGTATGCTGTGTCGTCACCCAGGCGCATCGTTGCGTAATCCACACCTTCGCTACCGATCAACGTTTCGCTTGCACCGGCTGATTCATTAGCACCGTCAACGCGTGTAAAGCTACCTGCTTCGCCTTCGCTGGCATCGTAGATGATGTCGACGTTGTGGAACAGATTGGCAACCGAGTAATCGTCGAACTCAATGGCAGCTTTGTCATATTCCACTTCGCTGGCACCTACGATCGTGCTTGCTGGTTCGAACTCTTCTTCTTCGTACTCAAGTTCAATCGTGACAGTTTCAGCGGGGCCGCCGGCAACGCCGTAGATATGGGTTCCTGGGTTCAGAAAACCCAGACTCAGAGACGTACCATTTGCTTCCAGCTGTTCAGCCGATAATGTAATGCTGACCCCACTTGCGAGTTCAATACGCTCAATGCCGGTGAAAGCTAGAGACTCATCAAAATCACCACTCTCGGTGAATTCCAATGTGTCTACAGCATTGTATCCAGCGATAGTCGTAGCAAAAGTACTAATAGCACTTGAACCTGGACGTGTCACTAAATTCAGGCGGACATCCGTTTCAATCTCAAGCGATTGTTCAATATCTTCGACTTCGACATATTCGCCGGTAACAGTATCAAATACGGTGAGTTCACCGTCCTCGTCATCATCATCAGGAGCTGAGACATTAATATACCTTGCCTCTTCACCAGAATTATCTAGTCCCGAAGCACCACCCTGAATAATCGTAGTTCCTTCAAACTCTTCACCAACGCTGAATGTATCGTTACCCTTATCGCCAATCAGAATATCACCAGAAGACACAAGGTATAAATCTCCTACAACGGTTTCATCTCCAGCGGAGCTACCTTGCCCGGCAATAAAATCTGCACCATCGCCACCACTTAAAATGTCATTGCCGGCACCAGCGTAAATGGTGTCGTCACCTGCGTCTCCGGAAATAATGTCATTGCCACTTCCAGCATCAATGAAATCCATTCCATCTCCACCCGACACTATATTGCTGCCATCACCGGCAGAAATAATATCGTTACCGCCGCCTCCGGAAATGACATCATTTCCTGATCCAGCAATAACAAAGTCATCACCCGCACCACCATCCAATACATTATTACCTGTGTTGGTAACGCCATCGCCAGTGACAAGATAATCATCACCATCACCGCCAAAGATCACGTCATTACCGGCACCGCCCTGTAAAAAATCACTGCCGCCCAGGCCGAAAATAATATCGTTGCCGCCTGAACCATCAATCGTATTATCCAGGTCATTACCCACAATCAAGTCAGCACTAGAAGTGCCGGTATAACTGGTTTCTGTTGCGTTAAAAATTTTGATAGCCATTTTCTTTTCTCCTGAATTTCTCTAAAAAGGGGACAGGCAAGCCGCCCCCTTAAATAAATGAATTACGAATTTAAACTTCTAGAATGGATCAGTATGTGCTGGTGTTGCACTGCCACCTGAAGGCGCAAATCCGGGAAGGGAAATCTCGATAAACCGTTGGTCTACCGCAGGGTTTGCACCATCTGTACTTTGCTCTTGGAAGGTCTGACGCAAGCGAATGGCGCCAGCAGTATCAGCTGGTACACTACCTGATAGCGCGGGGCATCCATCCGCCTTTACAAACACCCATGATGATGCCGCTGTAGTACTACCATCATCATCTCTAGCATTTGCATCGGTAGTAAAGTCAACCCAATTATCATTCCAGTAGGCAGATTGCTGGGCACCTGTCGGAGTCGCTATAGGCGTAGACCATGCATCAACACCGACAATAGAAGCACCTGTTCCAACACCCAAATTTGTCGGTAATGCTAAATATCCCGTGCCCGGAGTTGAACCTGATCCTCTGTGCTGTACTGATTGAAAAGTTTGACCTGCACGAAACACTACCTCAGAAGGGCTGCCTGGATATGTGTATGCAACTTTTAGAGTTTTCCCTGCAAAACCGCCACGGGCTATATCGTTTACTTCGAAATACTGTGCACCTGTAGCTGCGTTGTAATCTGTAAGCGTCATGGTGACTTTTGTACCGTATATGCAACTGGTACCACCAGAATTTCTCCATACATAATCGGTCAGGCTACCGATTGTTTTATTGACACCGCCGGTGTAAGTATTATTCACCACAATAGTGCGCACCTTGGTTGATCCAAGGTAAGTGGTATACCCGGAACCTTCACCAGTAGGGTCCGGGGGGTTTGATGCAGACTGCGGTACATGGCACTCTGATGTACTGGTTGTCGCAGGCTTAGTAGAGTTACCAGAGCCAAAATTGCCTGTCGTATTACAATTGATATAAGGACTAGGGTCTCCAGAAGCTGGCAAACTCTGGAAGGCTGCTTGGGACTGTGCGGAAAGTAAGCTTAATGCACTGATTACTGCTAATTTCAGCTTAATGTTTTTCATGATTAACTCCTTGAGCTACAATTAGCAGGCATTTGTGGCTGCCTGCGACACCAATTCATCTAAATCTTGCTTAGCGCCTTGTAAGTACTAAATCAGATTTCGATTGAATGCTGTTGTAAGGCAGTCCACAGATGCCTCGTTTATTTCAAATTCGCCTGCCTGTTTCTTCCTCATTACCTCTCCTATATTTATTTGTCACAGGCAATTAAATACCTGCTGCCAATCAGGCTTTGCCTTAAAGTTGGCAAAGGCCAGATACTTCATATAGCATCTGTAATTGATGTTTGCATTACGACAATTGAAACCTCTGATTACTTTCCCACCTACCTCTTGTCCGGGCTGAACTCATAACGCAGGCTGACCCAAACGCCCCTTGGCGCTGCAGGTGCAATAAAGTTGGTACTGAGCCAGTCGCCCGAGTTATGGTTATAACCATCCGGCCCGATAGCACCATTGATGCTGGGGGAGAATGGGTTACGCCCTAAACGCCCTGCACTGAAATACTCTTTATCCAGAAGATTGTTCACAAGCAGCGTTGCCGTCCATTCGTCAGTCAACCGGTAACTTGTTTGGAAGTTAAACGTGGCATAGCCATCCAGCTTGCCCGGATTGTTTGAAGGCTGGCGATAGTTTTTCACAAAGGGATCATTGGGGTTAAACACTTCAATCGCTTTGCCTTGCTCATGCTCGTTATTTTCGTTACCTCGCAGGAAAGAACCCGAATGCGCTATCGCGGTAAGACCAACCCGCCATTTGGAAGTGAGATCGTAGCTCAGGGTAGCATTCAGGTTGTGCAGAGGTACGCCCGGCATGCGGTTGCCAGGCTTTACGCGGATCCGGCCGACATCATCGTCCGGATCGTTGAAAACACATGTGCCGGCACTATTACAGTAACTACCGTTGGAACGTACAGCACTGCTGTTGTCATCCGCTGCCATATCAAATGTGCTCTGAAAGGTAGCATCGGTAAGTGCATAGTTCAGGCGCAGGTTAGCCTTGCCAAAACTGGCGCCAATTCCGGCCTCTATGCCCTGGCGGCGGGTATTGCCTATGGTGTCGAAAAAGCTTTTGTTACCGGGGAAGGTAATCAGGTAAATATCGTCTTTCAGATCCGTGCGGTAGGCACCCAGGTTCCACTCGATATTCTCAGCACCCAGTATGTTGGCAAAGCTGCCGCGCATGCCGATATCATAGGTAGTGGCCTTGATCTGGGGCAAGTGCGGGTCACCCGACAAGGTATTTGGTAACGCACAATTGCGATTTTCAGCAATACTTTTTTCATAGGGTTTGCCATTGACATTTACTAGAGTATGGTCAAATGCACACCCCAACTCAATCACGCTGGGAGTACGGGTGCCTTGCGCCAGATTACCGAACAGATTCAAGTTTTCTCTGGCTTGCCAGCTCACTCCTAGAGATGGGTTAAGGGAATAATAGCTGTGGCTCTCTTTCTCGGCCGGGGCCAGCACTCCATCCAATTCAGGAATCTTGTAGCCAGTCGCGGGGCGAACGCCATTGATGGCCAAATTATAGCTATCTGGAGTGGCATAAAAATTGGAGATATCATCAAATTGGTCACCAAGCCTTCTGCTGGCGAGTTCAATGTTGGCTTTAGTGGCGTTATAGCGTACGGCGCTGGTGATATGCAGCGTTTCAATAGGGCTCCACGTCTCGCTAGCATAAATGCTTTTAGTGATGTTATTGCCGCTGAAGTCATTGTTGCGTACACCAATCGTCGCAGCGGCATACTCATCGCGAATCGCGTCCGGGTTTAATGATGCCTTACGGGTCGCATCCAATATGCCCAGCTTTTGCTCATTGGCATATTCTGCATGGGAGCTATCAATGGAAGCGCCCACCATGAACTTGTGCTTGGGGAAATTCCAGTTCAATTGCACCGAGGCGCCATCGGTGATCTGGTTAATCAGGCCATCATTGATAACGGCTGTAGGTGTGCCTTCAACTACGCCCGGCGCTTTGCCGCCACCGTTTTGGTAAAAACCATCTACAGTGATGGGTTGATTTGTTACTGGATCTAACTCCGTCAGAATGCCTCTGTTACTATTACCTGTCGCACTGCTTGCTTGCGTGGTAACGCAATTTTGGGCATTGTCTGGGTTTACAAATATCACTGCATGCTTGACGTAGTTACCATTACTGTCTTGGATGGCATTGCCTTGTGCATCGACATCGTAGTAGTAGTAATACAATGCCGCGTCAGGATTGATATTCGAATTGGGATTGGCTAATCCGCCCGATGCAAATATTTGATTGAACGTCTGTCCACTAAAGCTAAATACGGCATCTCCGTCTGGTGTGGTTGTACCGGCTTGAATGTCAGATAATGCCAAGCCGGCCTTACTATAATTAGTGACATCAAAATTTTTCCAGATATTGAAATTATGGGTGAATGCAGCTACGACTTCCGCCGGCAATTCCTGGTTAAACGAAGCACGAACAGTCTTTAGATCTCCCGCAAGAGGATTGGGATTACCTGTAAGTGGATCAACCAGATATCCATTTAACTTGTCGTAATCAGGCGCACCTGTCCCTCCCTTGGTTTGATAATAATCAATCAAAAATTCGTTAGAGTATTCACCTTTGGGATCTATCGAAGGAAGGGCCAAATTCAGTACATAGTAATCCGGCAAACCGTATTTCGCAGCTTGCCCTGTGCTCTTATACACGCAGGTAAACTCTTCGCCAGCCTTAAGATCACGATTCTTCTGCTTGTCGCCGAACTCGGTATACACATCCGCACCCTTTTGCTTACGCTGGCTATCCCTTCTGTACACCTGCCCGGTGACCGTAAAGGTATCGCTGACGAAATAACTGCTTGATAACTGGAATTGCGCGAGTCTGTTATTGGTCGTGTCTTCGGAGGTATAGGAGCCATCCCTGTTTTGTTTATACATTTCACTGGGTAACAGTCCATTGCCCACCAGGTCGGTCTGTACCAGTAGCGTGCTGATATTGAGGTCGAGCTTTTCGCCGCGGTAGCTGGCTTTACCGAATGCCTGATTGACCCGGCTAGGCGAGTTCTCACGCCAGCCATCTTCGAGGAAAAAGTTACCTGCACCAAATAGTGCAACCGTGCCGTTGTTCCAGCCGCCGGTGACTTGCAGCTGCTTACGGCCGTACGAGCCCGTGAGCACTTCAGCATTCACGCCTGCATTATTAAAGCCATCCTTGGTCTTCACCGTAAAGGCGCCACCTAAGGTATTCAACCCGAAGATGGGGTTAGAGCCAGGAAAGACATCCACACTAGCTAGGGCATTCATGGGGATCATGTCCCAGTTCACGACATCGCCAAACGGTTCGTTGACGCGTATGCCGTCGAAGAACACTGACAACCCCTGGGGTGTACCAATCTGTGGACCTGCGGTAAAGCCGCGATATGTCACGTCCATCTGGAAGGGGTTACCTTGATAGTCATTGACATTGACCGACTGCAGCTTTTTGTTCATGAGGTCGGTAAGGCTTAATGCATGAGACTCTTGTATTTCTTTTGCACTAATACTTTGGACATTGCCAGGAATCTGTTCTTTGGTAAGGCCAAGTCCGGGAAGCGGGCCGATTTCGTAGAAGCGCTTAGAACGGACGACCGTTTCTTTCAGGCTGATTTGCTCAGGGAGGTTTTTGCCCTCGTTCGCTTCTTTCGGGCTTCGTTTTAACGTGTACTCACCATTGCCATCTGCTACTACTTCCAACCCGCTGCCTTTGAGAACTGCAGCAAAACCTTCACCTAAACCATAATTACCTTGTAACCCGTCTGAAGTTTTACCGTCGGTGAGGATAGGATCGAACACCAGCACAACGCCGGCTTGCGCGGAATACGTAGCAAGGGCTTTACCCAAGTTGCTGGATGGGATGTTGTAGCTTTTGGCTGGAATGCTCGTATTGAGGCTCAGGCCAGCAGCGATGCCATCGGTAGTAAAAAACATAGTGATAACGCCAATAATGAGCGCGACTATCAGGAGGATGTTCAACTTATATAGCAACCCAACAGTAGCTTTATACGAAAAATTAAACTTAAACCGTTCCAACACCATTTCTTCCCCTGCCAATTTTTTGGTCTATATCTCTTACGCCGCACGAGATTGGAAAAGTGCTAATGTTTTTTGAAAATAAATTAAAAAGATTGATATTCGTTGCTTGCAGGGTAGAAATTGGCGCTGGATATAGTGGTTGACTTCTAAACTTGAACTTATTAATCTAGTTAAACTAACTTAACTTAGTTTAAAAAGGTATGGTATGCAGACTGTGAATATTCATGAAGCAAAAACGCAGTTATCAAGACTTCTGGAAGAGGCAGTAAAAGGCGATCCGTTTATTATTGCCAAGGCCGGCAAACCTTTGGTCATGGTTAGCCGCCTGGATACGCCAACTGCGGGAGAAATCAAGCGCATTGGATTTATGTCGGGAGAATTTACTATTCCTGATGACTTTGACCAATTGGGTAGCGATGAGATAACTACTATGTTCGGCGGTGTGTAATTGAAATTTTTACTCGATACACACTTACTATTGTGGGCGGCTAGTGGATCAGAAAAGCTTTCAGAGCCGGCACGCTTATTGTTAGAGGATCCGCAAAATATTCTGCTATTCAGCGCGGCCAGCATCTGGGAGATATCCATAAAGCGTACCATTGGGCGGGCTGATTTTACGGTGGATGCGAGACTGTTACGGCGCGGATTGCTTGACAATGGGTACGAGGAGTTAGCTATTAGCAGCGGGCATGCCGTGCATTTAGATAGCATGCCCCTGATTCATAAAGATCCTTTCGATAGAATATTAATTGCCCAGTCAACAGTGGAAGGTATAACCCTGCTCACATCAGATGCCACCGTTGCACAATATCCAGGCCCGATTCAAATCGTATAATGATGCAGTGCGGGTACATTCATTAGCGACACTACTGCGCTATACAGGGATTAACTTGATCCAGTAACGGGTGAATGTTTCTACGCGAATTGGGAATTTGCGTGCCAGTATATTGAGCGACTCTTCCGTATTGCTCGGGAAGGATCCAGACACCCGGAGATGTGCGATGCGGGTATCGCATTGCAACAGGCCTTTGCGGTAACGGCTCAGTTCAATAATCAATTCGCCCAGCGGCATCTGGTCGACGATGATGAACCCTTGCGCCCAGGAAACGGCTGCAGGATCGGCTACGCCTTTCTCCAGCGTGGCGAGCGCATTGAAGTTAAGCGATTCGCCGGCATTCAGGATTAGTGCATGTTGATCATATTTCGGCTGCACTTTCACCTTGCCTTCGAACAGGCTGACGCTGCTGAACTCGCTGCGATCACGCACGCTGAAACGCGTGCCCAATGCCGTCACTTCGCCGTGCTGGGTTTTAAGGATGAATGGCCGGTACGGTCCGTCTTTTTCATGCGCTGTTTCGATCAATACCTCGCCCTTCAGCAGGACAAGACGGCGCTGGGTTTCATCGAACTCGATATCCACCGCAGTGGCCGTGTTCATGAATAGCCGCGTGCCATCGACCAACGCGATCTCGCGGTACTCGCCGGTGCCCGTGGAGTAATCTGCGGTCAGCTCCTGCCATGGCTGTTTCTTGTAGACGAAATAACTGCTTGTACCGACCGTCATCAGCACCGCCATTTGCTTGAGCACATTGCGCCGGCTAGCCGACTGCGGCTCCTCATACAATCGGCGCAAGGTCTTGGTCAACCCTTTTTCGGAGGAAAACCCCTTGAACTGGCTGGTCAACTGTTCGACCTTTTGCCAGGCAGTTTCATTGTCCGGCGCGGCTTCGCGCCAGGATTGCCAGCGCTCGAAATCGGTTTCCTTGGCGTTGCCCGAATTCAGCTGCACAAACCATTTGGTTGCCTGCTCCGTGATGTGGTCTTTATTCGCCATACTCTATATATGCGTTGATTAATATGACTGCCTAGGCAGCCTGCTGGATCGCCAGGCAATGCATCAGGGCCTTGGCGATATAGAGGCGGACGGACGCAACGGAGACATTAAGCTCGGCGGCGATCTCTGCATATGTCAGACCTTCGAGCTGTGACAGCAGGAATGCGGTGCGTACCTTGAACGGCAAGCCATCCAGCATGGCGTCGATCTTGATCAGTATCTCAAGCGCGATGGCGCGTGTTTCTTCGGATTGCGCCTGGTATTCCGGCAATAAGGAGACTTCCTGCAGGTAGGCGGCTTCAAGCTCGCGCCGCCTGATGTGGCTGACCATAAGGCCGTGCGCGATCCTGGTGAGGTAGGCACGAGGCTCCAGGATGGAAACAAGGTCTGTTTTGAGCAACACGCGCAGGAATGTATCTTGCACAAGATCTGCAGCGTCGAATGTGGAACCAACTTTCTTGCATAACCAGGAGTACAGCCATGAGTTATGGCTGACATAAAAATCACTTGCTAGTGAATTACCCGAGGCGATGGCTACTTGCATAATATTGTACTCACACAAAATGTAACAAAATGTTTGCAACAACCGTGCCAGATGATTAACTAATTGTTTTATATAGTTATATTTCTATAGCCATGGCTTTAAAGTATAAAGTTGGTTGTATATAGCCACCATGTGGTTGTTGTCAGCCAATTTGCAGCCAACCACCTTCAGTATTGCTGTTATGCAAAACAAAAGACTTTGTTTTAATCGATTGTTTGGTTGCAGGAATTAGAGCCGTTTTAATTACAGGAAATATATGAATTCATGTTGGCATTACTGATGTTTGCAAGCACGGCTAGCGCTTACGAACCTGTTATCTACTTAGCGTCGATTGCAGGAAAAAACAAAGCGGATGTCGATGCCGCTATAGGCTCGCCCACCGCCTGCATAGCGGCAAAGCAAGGGAGGAAATGCTTCTACAAAAAAGCCGATACCTCGATCACCTACATCGAAAACAAGGCGGACTGGATTACGGTTGAAGCACCCGGCCAATTGCAAAGTGCCAGTGAAGTGCTGCCTGCGCTAGGGCTATCACCCACCCCGACAACGACCGAAACGCTGCAGGCCAGCAAATGGGCTCACGTGAACGGGATACTGGAAATCAAGGCGAGCCATGTCAATGGAAGCATCGATTATGTCGCCATCAAGGTCAAAACCCCGTGACGATAAACGCGTGGGATTGAGGGTAAACCTGCCAATCAGGGATGATCCAACACTTGAGACAAGGGCCTCAAAAAAGGAAGAATGGATTTAGATCTGGTGATTTAAAGCTTGGATATGACTTGGATGTAATGATCATTGGCGGAAGCGGTGAGATTCGAACTCACGAAGGGCTCGCACCCTCGCTAGTTTTCAAGACTAGTGCCTTCAACCACTCGGCCACACTTCCGTTATTTGAACAAACTGCACATCTCTTACATGTGTGTTTTAGTGCCTTTCGCGTTGATGTTGCAGATTTATCTGCTTACATCAACGGCGATGACCTTTACGGTCACAACCACTCGGCCACACTTCCGTTACTACTGACGAACTACAGTTGGCTGCAAGCTGATCAAGTTACTCACCCGCTTGCAAGGGCGGTATTCTAGCACAGGAAATTAATCGTCCGCTATTTCCATGTCGGGAAATAATACGTCCGTGAAACCGAACTGTGCCAGGTCGCGTATGCGCATTGGATACAGGATGCCGTCCAGGTGGTCGCACTCATGCTGGACCACGCGCGCATGAAAGCCGCTCACCAGCCTGTCTATGGGCTTGCCGTACTGGTCAAAGCCGGTGTAATGCAGTCGCGTGTAGCGCGGAACGACACCGCGCATTCCCGGTACTGACAGGCAGCCTTCCCAGCCGTCTTCCATTTCATCCTTTACAGGGTTCAGCACAGGGTTGATCAGCACCGTGTAAGGCACCTGCTCGGCATCCGGATACCTGGGGTTGGAACCTACCCCGAAGATCACGACACGCAGGCTGACGCCGATCTGCGGTGCCGCGATTCCCGCGCCGTTCATGTGCTGCATGGTGTCTTCCATGTCGCGGATCAACGCATGGAGTCCAGGCGTATCGAATTCGACGACGGGCTTGGCGACCTCAAGCAGAACCGGGTCGCCCATGCGTAAAACAGGTCTAATCGCCATGAAGAGTCACCACCCTTTCAATCACGTTACGCACGCGGTGCATGGTTTCCTGCAGCACTGCGCCAATATCTTCGAACCGTATGCCGTGCAGGCTGCTACCCCGCCCTGCGGCATGATTCACGATAGGACAGATATGCGCGTAATTAATTTCAAGTTCGCGTGCAAGGACGGCCTCCGGCATGCCGGTCATGCCGACGATGCTGGCGCCATCGCGCTCTAGCCGGGCGATCTCGGCAGCGGTTTCCAGCCGCGGGCCCTGCAACGCGGCATACGTACCGCCTTGGTCCACAGTTTCACCCACCTGGCTGGCGGCCTGCAGGCACAGCTCACGCAGCTTTGCGCAATACGGTTTGGTGAAATCGACATGCTTGACTTGCTGCATCTCATCCTGGCCCTGTCCATCGAAAAACGTATGTTTGCGGCCGTAGGTGTAGTCGATGATCTGGTCAGGCAATGCTATCTTGCCAGGCCCGAGATCGGCACGGATGCCGCCTACCGTAGCCACCGCCACGATATCGCTCACCCCTTCCGAATGCAGCGCCCACAGGTTGGCGCGGTAATTGATGCAATGCGGCGGGATAGTGTGACCGTTGCCGTGGCGCGGCAGGAATACAACGGTCTTGCCGCCCAGCTCGCCAAATGTCAGCGGCCCGGAAGGCTCGCCATACGGCGTGCGTATCAGCTGGCGGCGCTTGATTTCCAGGTTGGCCAGCTGGGTGAGGCCAGTACCGCCGATAATGCCTAACATGGGAGACCTGGCACGAAGTTGCTTGCCATGAGGTTTGCTGGCATTGAATGTGGCATGCGTTGCTGCATAGTATCCCTTACAATTTGCGCTGTTCTTAACAGCCGAATTGTAACGCAAAGCTGGTCTTGCGTTGGCGGCTTAGCAGCACGGACTGGGCGGCTGACCGCCATTTTATGGCATACTACGCCCCACATGAATACGCCTGCTAATCTTAGCCCAGCCGCCGGCATTGACGCCGTCACCCAGGAAAGCCTGGCACTCGCGACGACGCATTACGAGAATTTCCCGGTGGCTTCCATCATGCTGCCCAAGCGTTTGCGCGAACCGATAGGATTGATCTACTCATTCGCCAGGCAGGCCGACGATTTTGCCGATGAAGGCGACCTCGAACCCCAGCAGCGGCTTGACCTGCTGAACGGGTTCATCCGCGAGCTTGACCGCATCCAGGCCGGCGAACCACCGCAAACAGCGTTCTTTGTCACCTTGCAGGCAATGATACAAACCTACCGGCTGCCGCTGGATCCTTTCTACGATTTGCTGGATGCCTTTAGCCAGGACATCGTAAAAGCACGCTATGAAAACTTCGGTGAAGTCATCGATTACTGCCGGCGTTCGGCTAACCCGGTCGGCAGGCTGCTGCTGCATTTATACGGACAGGCGACGCCGCACAATATCGGCTTGTCCGATGCCATCTGCTCCGCATTACAGATCATCAATTTCCTGCAGGATGTCGAGATCGACTACCGCAAGAACCGCATTTATTTTCCCTTGGATGAAATGCGCAAATATAAGATCGACGAGTTGCAAATCGCCAACAAGGACCCGAGCGGTACATGGGGCATGTTCATGGAATTCGAGATCAACCGCGCCAGGCGACTGCTGCAGTCCGGCGCACCGCTGGGGCTGATATTGCCGGGCCGCATAGGCGTGGAAATGCGCATGATCATTGCGGGCGGCTCACGCATCTTGCAGAAACTGCACAAATCGCGCGGGGACATGTTCAACCAGCGACCGGTACTGGGCAAGCTGGATTGGCTTTATATCCTGGCAAGAGCACTGAGCAGGAAATAACGGGGCAGGAAAAAACCGGGCCAGGAAATAATCGGCCAAGTTAAACTTAAACGTTTAAAGCACTACTAACTAATCAAACGCCGCCGGGATCGACACTACAAGAATGACACCACAAGAATATTGCCAGGAAAAAGCCGCCGCCAGCGGTTCCAGTTTTTACTACAGTTTCATGTTCCTGCCCAAACCCCGGCGTGAAGCGATCACGGCGTTGTATGCGTTTTGCCGCGAAGTGGACGATGTGGCCGACGAATGCCATGAGCTGGATATCGCCCGTACCAAGCTGGCCTGGTGGCGCGTTGAGATCAATAACCTCTTTCACGGCACGCCGCAGCATCCCGTGACCAAGGCGTTGCTTGAACCGGTCAGCCAGTATGGCCTGCAGGAAGAACATTTCCTGGAGATCATCAACGGCATGGAAATGGACCTGGAACAAAACCGATATGCTGATTTTGAGCAACTGCAGCTATATTGCTATCGTGTCGCCAGCGTAGTGGGCCTGCTGTCGGTCGCGATATTCGGCTACACCAACCCCCGCACGCTGGATTACGCCAAAGACCTGGGGATGGCCTTCCAATTGACCAATATCACACGCGACGTCGGCGAGGATGCGCGGCGCGACCGCATCTACCTGCCGCTGGACGAGCTAGAGCAATTCGGCGTCACAGAGACCGACATCATCCACGGCCATGAATCCGGGAAGGTGCAGGAGTTGCTGGATTTCCAGATCGCACGCGCCGAGAGTTATTACGATCGCGCGTTAGCGGCACTCCCCGTCGAAGACCGCAAAGCACAACGTACCGGGCTTATCATGGCGGCCATCTATCGCACGCTACTGCAGGAAATTAAAGCGGACGGCGCACAGAAAGTGCTGAACACACGCACTTCGCTGACACCGTTGCGCAAATTATGGCTGGCGTGGATCACCTGGGTGCGCAATTAATACGGCAACCCGTCGTCATTAGCGACTCAACAACTGCATCAGTTGATGCTATTATTGATGCAAATACAAGGAGTACTTTATGCGGACAACAGTCAATTTGGATGAATCTTTATTGGACCGTGCGCAACAGTTATCCGGGCTGACTGAACGCAGTGCATTGTTGCGCGAGGCTTTGAATGCTTTGATCGCCCGCGAAAGCGCACAACGGCTAGCCATGCTTGGCGGCAGTGAACCTCTAATTGAGCCAGTTGCCAGAAGAAAAAGCCAAGAGTAGGCCTTAGCGATGGTACTGGTAGATACATCCGTATGGATTGATCATTTGCGCGCGAGCGACAGCCACCTGGTGAATTTACTTCACCGCGACGAGGTCTGCGTGCATCCGTTTATCATTGGGGAGTTAGCCTGCGGCAACCTGAAGAATCGGCAAACTATACTGAGCCTGCTCAACTCCTTGTCCAAGGCAGTTCATGCAGAACATGATGAGGTGATGCTGTTGATTGAACGTAATGCGCTGATGGGAAAAGGGATAGGCTATATCGACGCTCACCTGCTTGCTTCTGCAAAACTTGGTAGCAATACACGTCTATGGACTCGCGATCTCAGGCTTTCGGCCATCGCAAAATCCCTGAACATTGGATACCAGGAAAATGCCTGAACAAACACGTGTTGCCGTCATAGGCGGAGGCTGTGCTGGGCTGGCGGCGGCCGCCACGCTTGCAGAGCGCGGCATTGCCGTGACATTGTACGAATCGAGCCCGCAGCTTGGCGGCCGCGCCAGGGGTGTCAACTGGCAACAGCATGTGCTGGATAATGGCCAGCATATATTGCTGGGTGCCTACAGCGAAACCTTGCGCCTGCTCAAGCTTGCCGGCGTCAATGAATCCGATGCGCTATTACGCGTCCCCTTGCAGCTCACCATGCACGATGTCTTTGAGCTGAAAGCCGTTAACTGGCTGCCTGCCCCGCTGCATATATTAGCTGGATTGCTCACGGCCAAGGGGCTGTCTTGGCCCCAGCGCTTGTCTGCCATCCGCTTCATGATCTGGATGCGCAGTTGCAGTTTTAGCCTGCCTGCAGATGAGCCGCTTGGCAAGTTGCTGGATCGCAAAAACCAAGAACCTTCATTGGTTTCCTTACTATGGGAGCCTTTATGCCTGGCGGCATTGAATACTCCCCTGAAAACCGCCAGTGCGCAGGTGTTCCTCAATGTGTTGCGTGACAGCTTTGCCCGTTCCAAGCGAGACAGCGACATGCTGCTGCCCCGTTGCGATCTCTCCAGCCTGATCGCCGAACCGCTGGCAGCCTATGTCACTAACCACGGCGGTCAGGTAAAGCACCACACCACCGTATCCACGGTGACCAAGGCAAGAAACGGGTTTATGGTCGCGACGGATAACGCGCCGGAAACCTTGTACAGCCATGTCGTCATGGCGGTTTCACCATTCCGGCTTCCCGACATCACCGGCAACCTCAGCGCGACCATTGCGCCGCAAGTGGTCATGGCCGAGCATGTGGATTACCAGCCCATCTACACCGTCTACCTGCAATACCCAGCCCACGTGAAGTTGCCGCAGCCTATGCTAGGCTTTGCCGCGCAGCACGACCGCATCAGCCAGTGGGTATTCGACAGGGGGGCCATCTACGGTCAGGATGGTCTGCTGGCCCTGGTGATCAGTGCAGAGGGAGCACACCAGAAACTGACCCAGGAAGCGCTGGCAGTGAGGATAGAGCAGGAAATGAAGGCATCGTTCAGTGACCTGCCAGAACCGCTATGGCATAAGGTGATTGCCGAAAAACGCGCCACCTTTGCCTGCACGGTCGATTTGCAGCGCCCCACCCAGCGCACGCCTATCCAGCACCTGTACCTGGCTGGCGACTACACAGCCGGCGATTATCCGGCCACGATTGAAGGGGCGGTACGTAGCGGCGTACAATGCGCAGCTTATATTTCAGATTCGCTTACTGGATGATGTTGGCCGGGACTCGTTTCAATCCAGGCAAGCGTTTTATCACCAGCCCACTTCCACACCTTTAGGACTTATCAATGCACGCACACTTAAGCGATTTCCTCATCCACTGGCTCATCATGAGCTTCGCCTTATGGGTTGCCAGCTATGTGTTCAAGGGCCTGAAGTTCGAGACCAAGGCGTCGTTGCTGGTTTCCGCGCTGGTACTGGGATTCATGAATGCGGTGCTGCGCCCTATCCTGTTCTGGCTGACATTGCCGATCACGCTGGTCACCTTAGGATTTTTTGCGCTGGCACTGAATGCATTCATGATCATGCTTGTCGCCAAGCTGGTCAGCGGCTTCAAGCTCTCGGGATTCTGGACCGCGTTTTTTGCCAGCATCTTCATCGCTATCTTCAGTTTCATCATTGAGCTTTTCCTGCCCAGCCAGGGTGTCGCCCTTATGCAAAACGTCAATCCCAATACCATTTCCATCTAAGCCTATAGGATTTATGAAATAGAATATTGCATGAAAAATTATCAAGCCCCCTCGCAACACCTTAAAGACCGCGTCATCATCGTAACCGGCGCCGGCCAGGGCATAGGCCGCAGCGCCTCGCTAGTATTCGCCGGGCAAGGCGCGACCGTTATCCTGGTGGGTCGCGATATCGACAAGCTGGAAGCGGTGTACGACGAGATTGTAGCCCTGCAACGGCCGGAACCGCTGATCTTCGCGCTGGACATGGAAGTGGCCACCGAGCAGGAATTCGCCAATATGGCAGAGGGCATCTACCAGCAATTAGGACGCCTGGATGGCATCCTGCACAATGCCGCCCTGTTCGAAAGCCTGACGCCGATGGAAATGCAGACAGCAGAGCAGTTCGAAGCCATGATGTGGGTGAACGTGATTGCACCCTTTGCATTGACGAAAGCCTGCCTGGCCTTGCTCAAACGCTCTCAGGATGCCTCGATTGTGTTCACCTCGACCACCGCCGCGCAAGTCCCTAAAGCCTATTGGGGTAGCCACGCCATCAGCAAAGTCGCGGCAGACCACATGGTGAAGATGTGGGCACTGGAACTGGAAAAGACGCCGCAAGTGCGCATCAATTCTGTGGTACCTGGCGCGGTACAAAGCCCGCAGCGCAAGAAGACGCACCCGGGCGAGGTGCATGCCTCGCTGCCACAGGCTGAGTCCATCATGGCGACTTATCTCTACTTGATGGGGGCGGACAGCGTGGGGGTTAGCGGCCAGATAGTGGATGCTGGCAAATAACAAATTAGCCGGTCGAGATCCGACATAGTTAAATGGCCTGGGAGCTAATACCCGTAAAGGACATCACTACTGCTGTAAGCCTCTTAAAGAGGCACATCAGTGGATATCCATGGGTCTGTGAGGGCATCTCCCTCTCGTGTCTTAGCGAGAGAAAGCCATTGTTTTCGTAGCGCAGGCGCCTGCGCTACGGATGCACGTTGTTTCGCTAGAGCAATAAACGCTGGGCCAGGCTGGCCGGCGATTCATACTTCTGCCAGTGGGATGGAATGATGCCCATGCTGCCATCCAGGTAGCCCCAGATCACCAGGGCAAATTCCATGGCATTGTCGTCCGCGGCCACGCCGTCTTCGTAACGGTCGCCGATATACAACGCCGCCGCCGCCGGGATGCCCTCATCCGCCAGTATGCGGGTGATCATGAGCTTCTTGCTCGCCAGCGCCGGCGTGTAGAAATCCAGGGCGAACACCTTGGAAAAGTACTGTTGCCATCCCAAATGCTGCAGGATTTTGATCGTGGGATACAGGCGTTTATTCGTGGCGATGTAGAGGGTTAACCCCTGCCCTGCCAGGCTATCCAGCATTTCGGGCACACCGGGAAAGACCACCGTCTGCCTATAGCCTTCGTTGTCGTAATGCGCCTTGAATTCGGCTGCCAGCGCATTCAGCAACTTCGCATCCTCGCTGCCGGAGAGTGTGGATAGTGTATGCATCAACGGCGGGCCGATGATTTCTGCTGTCAGTGCGCGCTGCGGCTTGATCTTTAGCGTATCGAAGGCATGGGCGAAGCCAGCCAGTATGCTGGCGGATGAATCGATGAGCGTGCCGTCCAGGTCGAAGATGATGTACGGTTTTTGCACTGGCGTAGCGTTTACCAAGTGATTCAAAGCTCGCGCACTTTGCTGAGCGCCTGCTCCAGGCGCTCGACTGCAAACACCTGCATGCCTTTGATTGCCTGCTTGGGCGCGTTGGCCTTGGGCACGATAGCGTGGGTAAATCCCAACTTGGCCGCTTCTTTCAGGCGCTCCTGGCCACGCTGGACGGGACGTACCTCCCCTGCTAACCCAACCTCACCAAATACGATAAGTTTATTGTTCAATGCCTTGTTTTTTAAAGAGGATACGATTGCAAGAAGTACCGCCAAATCGACAGCAGGTTCACTGATCTTCACTCCTCCTACGGCATTGACAAAGACATCCTGGTCGAAACAGGCTACCCCGGCATGGCGATGCAATACGGCTAGCAGCATCGCCAGGCGGTTCTGTTCCAGGCCGACGCACAAGCGCTTGGGATTGGGTGCATGCGCCTCGTCCACCAGCGCCTGCACCTCGACCAGCAATGGACGCGTCCCTTCCTGGGTCACCGTGATGCAGGATCCCGCGACTTCTTCTGCGTGGTGCGACAAAAACAGGGCGGACGGATTGCTGACTTCGCGCAAGCCTTTCTCCGTCATGGCAAACACGCCGAGTTCGTTGACCGCGCCGAAACGGTTCTTGAATGCCCGTACCAGGCGGAAACTGGAATTGGGATCGCCCTCGAAATACAGCACGGTATCGACGATATGCTCCAGCACACGCGGCCCGGCCAGCGAGCCCTCCTTGGTAACGTGACCAACGAGGATGACGCTGATGCCCAACTGCTTAGCGGCCCGCGTCAGCTGCGCAGAACACTCGCGTACCTGGGCCACCGAGCCCGGCGCAGACTGCAAGGCTTCGGAGTACACGGTCTGTATGGAATCGATGACGGCCACGTCAGGCTTGTGCGCCTGCAACGTGGCGATGATCTTCTCCAGGTTGATCTCGGCCAGCAAGGCCAGCGGCGATGCATCCAGCCCCAGGCGCTTGGCACGCATGGCGATCTGCTGGGCGGACTCCTCACCGCTGATATAAAGGGTCTGGCAGCTATTCCCGAGGTGGCAGAGCGTTTGTAATAACAAGGTCGATTTACCGATGCCGGGGTCGCCGCCTATCAGTACCACGCCCCCCGGCACCAGGCCGCCGCCCAGTACGCGGTCGAACTCGGCAATTCCGGTGACACGGCGCGGCACTTCGGCCGCTTCCACGTCCTGCAGTTTCTGGATACTGCTGGCTTCCGCCAGCGGAGTGTAGCGATTGGCACCGGGAGTTTCGGCGATGGTTTCCACCAGGGTATTCCAGGCGAAACAGCTGGGGCACTGGCCCTGCCATTTGGGCGACTGGCCGCCGCACTCGGTGCAGGTGTAATTGGTTTTTACTTTTGCCATTATTTCGCCGCTATTCCTTTGCTGTCATTCATTCTGCCAGCCTGACCGGCACCCGTGGCGCCAGCGCGCATAACAACTCGTAACCGACGGTACCGGACGCCTCTGCGACCGTATCCACCGGCACCTGCGAGCCCCACAGCTCGACAGCACTGCCGATACCGGCTTCAGGCAGATCTGTCAGGTCGACGAACAGCATGTCCATGGAAACGCGGCCGAGTGTTTTAGTCAATTTTCCGGCAACACCTATCATCGTGCCGCCGGGGGCATGTCGTGGATAGCCATCCGCATAGCCGCACGCCACGATGCCTACCCGCGTAGGCTGCGCGGCGGTAAACCGCTGGCCGTAGCCCACGCTTTCCCCTGCCTGCATATCCTGCACCGCGATGATCTCGCTGGTGAGCTGCATGGCCGGCATAAGGCCGAACCGGGATGCAGGAGTGCCTGTAATCGGGCTCGCGCCATACAGGAGGATGCCGGGACGTACCCAGTCGTAGTGACTGGGCGGATAGCGCAGTATCGCCGCAGAGTTCGCCAGTGAGCGCGCAAACGTATAGTCCTGCGTGGCCTGCTGGAAAATCGCCAGCGGTGCGGCAATGCCTGCCTCATCATCCGCGGTGGCGAAATGCGTCATCATGGTGATGCCGTGCACATTGGCACAGGCCTGCAGCCGTATAACCGCTGCGGCATATGCACCCGGCTTGAAGCCAAGGCGGTTCATGCCGGTGTTCATCTTCAGGAATACGGGCACAGGCGGGATGCCATGCGCCTGTTCCAGCATGGCGATCTGCTGTTCACAATGCACTACCAGGCTGATGCTGTTTTGTGCAGCGATAGCCAGTTCTTCCGGCTTGAACAAGCCTTCCAGCAGCAATAGCGTTTGCTGGTAGCCGGCATTGCGCAATGCCACGGCCTCATCCAGGCCCAGCACAGCAAATCCATGCGCCTGCTTTAGCCCGGCGGCTGCCCTCAGCAAGCCATGGCCGTAGGCGTTGGCCTTGACCACCGCCATCACCTTGGACTGCGGAGCGTATTGCTGCACCACCTGCAGGTTATGGCGCAATGCATCCAGGTGTATGGTGGCAAGGATGGGACGCATGGCTAAATAAGCACTGGGGTAAGCTGGCTAGTAATCGTCAGCGGTGTGGCCGCCGCCGGCGAAGTTCTCGAAGCGGGTATGCTGGCCGAGGAAGGTCAGGCGCACACGGCCTATCGGGCCGTTCCGCTGCTTGGCGATGATGATCTCGGCCGTGCCTTTGTCCTGGGTGTCCGGGTTATAGACTTCGTCGCGGTAGATGAACAGGATCAAGTCGGCATCCTGCTCGATCGCGCCGGATTCGCGCAGGTCGGACATCACCGGACGCTTGTCGGGGCGCTGCTCCACGCTGCGGTTCAGCTGTGACAGGGCAACCACGGGCACATCCAGCTCCTTGGCCAGCGACTTGAGCGAGCGCGATATTTCGGAAATTTCGGTAGCGCGGTTCTCACCCTGCCTGCCGGATGGCGCCGACATCAACTGCAAGTAATCCACCACGATCAGACCGAGCTTACCGCATTGCCTGTGTAGACGTCGCGCCCTGGCGCGCACGTCGAAGGAGCTGAGGCCGGCACCTTCATCGATAAAGATGGGCGCGTCATTCAGCTTGCCGAGTGCCGTGGTCAGCCGCACCCAGTCTTCGTCCTCCAGGTTGCCGTTACGCATGCGGTGCTGGTCCAGGCGCCCGACCGAACCGATCATACGGGTTGCCAACTGCGTAGCGCCCATTTCCATGGAGAATACGGCCACCGGCAGCTTGGTATCCAGTGCCACGTTTTCGGCGATATTGAGCGAAAAAGCGGTCTTGCCCATGGAGGGCCGTCCGGCCACGATGATGAGGTCGCCCGGCTGGAAGCCGGACGTGCGTTCGTCGAGGTCGCTGAAACCTGTGGGAATCCCCGTCACATCGCCCTGGTTCTCGCGCTGGTACAGGTAATCGATACGATCGGCCACCTGCGGCAGCAATACCTTGATATCGACAAAGCCCTCCGTGCTGCGTTTGCCGCCTTCCGCGATCTGGAATATCTTGGCCTCGGCCTCATCCAGCAATTGCTGTGCATCGCGGCCCTGCGGGCTGTAGGCACTTTCGGCGATGGCAGAACCCACGGTGACCAGCTTGCGCATCACCGAACGCTCGCGCACGATTTCTGCGTAGCGGCGGATATTGGCAGCCGTCGGTGTGTTCTGCGCCAGCGCACCCAGGTAGGCGATGCCGCCTATGCCGGACAGTTCGGCTGAAATCTCCAACGATTCGGCGACAGTGACGATATCGGCCGGCTTGTTATGTTCGATCAGTTTGCTGATGTGCTCATAGATCAGCTTGTGGTCGTGCCGGTAAAAATCGACGGATCCGAGGATATCCGCGATCTTGTCCAGCGCTTCGTTTTCGAGGAGCAATCCACCCAGCACCGATTGTTCGGCCTCGACGGAATGCGGGGGAAGTTTGAGGGAATCTAAGGTGTCGTCAGCCATTCCGCATTATAACAAACAGCTAGTCTTTGGCTTGACGGCATAAACTCATATTTTGCGTAAGGTAAATACGTATACTTACCCGCTGAATTGCAATAATGGCTTGTTACTTTGGCATACAACGCTACTATCCTATGACTGTTAAACCATCCGCGGAACTGTGCGAACTAGCACTATGCAACTAGAATCTGCGAACTAGCAAGGTGTATACGATGTCAATCAACGCTATGCAATCAAGCCCCTTAATCGTTGGTACTGAATCCATCAGCCTGACACCACTTAGTTTGGCGCAGCGCTATGCATCTACACGCCAACAGACGTTGAAGCTGGCATCGCCGCTTTCCGAAGCGGACATGACTATACAGGCGGCCGATTTCGTCAGCCCCGGCAAATGGCACCTGGCGCACACCACCTGGTTCTTCGAGGAATTCGTTTTAAAGCAGCTTGATACTATCCAGCCATGGCAGCAATCTGCCGATTACCGCTTCCTGTTCAATTCCTATTACGAAACCATCGGCAGCAGGCAGGCCCAGGGCAAACGTGGCCTGATCACCCGTCCGGATTTGGCGGAAGTGCTGCGTTACCGCGCAAGCGTGGACGAAGCAGTGATCGCCGCCCTGGATGCCGGGGTCAGTGATGCGTTAGAAGAAATAGTCGAGCTGGGTTTGCACCATGAGCAGCAGCACCAGGAGCTGTTCCTTACCGACACTCTTTATAACTTGGCGCAAAATCCCATCAATCCTGCATACCAGCAGCTTTCCTGCCAGGCCTCAAAGCCTGGGGCCGACAGCACGGCAAAAAGCACAGCCCGCATGGTCGCGTTCGATGGCGGCCTGCATGCCCTAGGCCACGATGGCCATGGTTATGGCTTCGACAACGAATTCCCGCAACATAAGGTGTATCTCGAGCCCTACAGCCTGGCGAGTACACTCGTCACCAACCAGGACTGGATAGCATTCATCGAGGATGGCGGCTACCGCAATCCCCTGCTGTGGCTGTCCGATGGCTGGAAAACGCTACAGAACGAGGCATGGGACATGCCCTTGTACTGGTTCAAACCCGATGATGAGGATACACATTATCGATGTATGACGCTGGCGGGCCTCCAGCCCGTCAGCCTGCAAGCACCTGTTTGCCATATCAGCTATTTCGAGGCGGACGCATTTGCGCGCTGGGCAGGCAAACGGCTGCCTACTGAAAGCGAATGGGAACTGGCAGCGCGCGGGCAGGCGATTAAGGGAAACTTTGCAGAAAGCGGTCACTACATGCCGCAGCCACCTGGACTTGACCAAGTCGGCCCGCTGCTACAGCTTTATGGCGATGTCTGGGAGTGGACGGCCAGCCCCTACACGGCATATCCCGGATTCAAGACACGGCCGGGTGCTGTCGGTGAGTACAACGGCAAATTCATGAATGGCCAGTACGTACTGCGCGGCGGCTCCTGTGCGACTCCGATGGACCATATACGCGCCACCTACCGTAACTTTTTCTATCCGCACCAGCGTTGGCAATTCAGCGGCTTGCGGCTAGCCGAATAACCACCGGCTTTACATAAAATTTCGCTTTTACACCAAATTCAAACGGACCCTTATGACGACCAGTTCTGATTTATTGACTGAACTAGACTCCCCATTCGGCCAGGATGTGCTAGAGGGTTTATCGCAAGCCCAAAAGACGCTTCCCTGCAAATGGTTCTATGATGAACGTGGCTCTAACTTGTTCGAGGAGATCACCAGGACTCCCGAGTACTACCCGACACGTGTGGAGACAGGACTGCTTTACCGGCTTGTTCCGCAAGTGGCGCGATTAATCCCGGGACTGGAGACGGTGATCGAGCCGGGCAGCGGCTCCAGTATCAAAACCCGCATACTGCTGCAGGCACTGCCCGAGCTGAAACGCTATATCCCGCTCGATATTTCGGAAGAGTTTCTATTGCAGGCGGCAATCCAGCTCAGGCAGGATTTCCCCCGCCTGCAGATCACGCCCATGGTGAAGGACTTTACGGCGCCGATGCAGCCACTGGCACTGGACGCGGATAGCCAGCGCATGGTGTTCTTCCCTGGCTCGACCATCGGCAATTTCGCCCCGCACGAAGCTCACCAATTATTGCGTAATATCCGCACCTGGTCGGGGAATGATGCGTGGCTGCTGATAGGCGTCGATATGACGCAGGATGAGCACGTGCTGCTGTCTGCATACAACGATGCTGCGGGCATCACCGCACAGTTCAACAAAAACATATTGCTGCGCGCCAATCATGAACTGGATGCTGATTTCAGGCTGGACGGTTTCCACCACTCCGCCCGGTTCAACCGGCCCGAAAGCAGGATAGAGATGCACCTGGTGAGCGATTCCCGGCAGCAGGTTCGCATCGGCGAGAACACCTTCGGTTTTGAGCAGGGCGAAACCATCCACACCGAAAACTGCTACAAATACTCGCGGGAAAAGTTTGAAACCCTGGCGCTTGCGTGCGGGTGGCAAGTGCAGGCGGTGTGGCAGGAACAGGATCTACAGATGCAAGGCTTACCCATGCCTCAGCACGGGTCTAATTTCGGCGTCTTCCTGCTTAAAGCCGGCAATACACCCATTTAAACTTCTAGCATAGTCTAACTGACCTCCACGCCTTTCCAGAAAGCGACGTAGCCCTTGATATTCAATGCCGCCTGTTTCGGGTCGGCATAATACCAGGCCGCATTCTCGTTGAGCTTGCCGCCCACCTTGATATGCAGGTAGTTGGCCGTGCCCTTCCAGCCGCACACGGTTGTATGCTGGCTCTCCTCAAAAAACTCAGGTTTCAAGGCGCTGCGCGGGAAATATACATTCCCTTCAACCGTTTCAAATGCATCGCTTTCAGCAATGACCGTTCCGTTCCATTTAGCAGTGGGCATGGTATTTCCTTGATTAAATCATGGATGGATATGGATAAAAGCCTGCACGATATCGTCGATGAGGTCCTGCATTTCTTCCAGCCCCACATAAAATCGCACCAGCCTGCCTTCATAGGCATACCCGTTACGCATATGGTTCAATTCGTAAGGTACTACGAGGCTGACGGCGCCTCCCCAGCTATAGCCGAGCTTGAATAGCCTCAGCGCCTCAAGAAAGCGATCGATCTGATGCTGCGTGATATGGGCCTTGAAGATCAAGGAAAACAGGCTGGCCGCCCCCGTGAAATCGCGTTGCCAGACAGCATGCCCCGGCGACCCAGGCAAGGCGGGATGCAGCACCTGGGCAATGCCGGGCTGTTGCTCGAACCATCTCGCGATAGCACGCCCTGAAATATCCTGCGCCTGGTAACGCAGCCTGTAATGCGGCAGGCTGCGGAGCACGATGTTGCAGTCCTCCGGGCTGACACCCATGCCCATCCTGACATGCACTTCGAGCAGCCGGTCGTTGAGTGCCTGATCCTTTGTCACCAGGCTACCCATCATGACATCGCTGCCGCCGGACTGGTATTTGGTCAGCGCCTGCACGGAGATATCCGCACCCAGCTCGAATACCGGCAGCGAAATACCTGCCGACCAGGTGGCATCCACCGCAACCAGTGCATCGGCCTGGTGGGCAATGGCAACCAGGGCCGGGAGGTCGGCCACTTCCATGGTCACCGAGCCTGGCGTCTCGACCCATAGCAACCTGGTGGCCGGCGTCATGGTAATAGTTTCGGGCAATAGCGGATCGTACTGGTCGACGATGATCCCGTAACTACTTGCCATAAATTTAGCCATCTCACGGCCGGGCTCGTAGGCATTGATCGGCATCAGCACCCGATCACCGGATTTAAGCAATGCGATCAGCACCAGGCTGATGGCGGCCAGGCCCGAGGGCAGCAATATGCAATGCTCCCCACCTTCGATCAGCGCAAGTTTACGTTCCAGTCGCCGCGTGGTGGGCGTACCCAGCAGTCCGTAGGTATATTGTCGTTTATCCCGCCAGTCGCGGTTGCGCAGGTTGCTGACATCGCTGAACACTACCGTGGAGGCACGTTCTACGCTGCTGGCCAGGCTGTTGAAGTTTTCCGCTTTCAAATCGGAATTTGTCTCATTAGGCTCGGGCTGGACCACTTTGGTCCAAATGCTATCGGTAGTTAATTTCTTAGACATAGTAATCAGGAAGTTTCATGCGGAAAAATGATAGTAGGCGTAGTCGCTCAAAACCACAAATGTTGCCTGCAAATAAAAAGGGCTGCAAACGCAGCCCTTTAGATAACGCAGCAATGCTTAATGCTTAAGCTTCGCCAAGTACCGATACCGTGATATCGACAACAACGTCATGATGCAGCGCGATGCTGACAGGATGATCGCCGACTGTCTTCAGCGGGCCGTTAGGCAGGCGGATTTCAGACTTCGCTACTTCAAACTTCTGCGCAGTCAGTGCTTCGGCAATGTCGCCGTTGGTGACTGAACCGAACAGGCGGCCGTCAACACCGGCTTTCTGGGTGACTTGCAACAGGAAGCCAGCGAGCTTCTCGCCACGTGCCTGCGCAGCAGCCAGGATATCTGCCTGTTGCTTTTCCAGTACTGCACGGCGTGCTGCGAACTCGGCCTTGTTAGACTCTGTTGCGCGCTTGGCCTTGCCTTGCGGGATCAGGAAGTTACGGCCGTAACCGTCTTTCACCTTGACGATATCGCCCAGGTTGCCCAGGTTCACTACTTTTTCCAATAAGATAATTTGCATGGTCTTTTCCCTTAGTGCTTGTCAGTATATGGCAAGAGCGCAAGGAAACGAGCACGCTTCACTGCGGAGGTCAGCTGGCGCTGGTAGCGGGCTTTAGTACCGGTAATGCGGGCTGGAATAATCTTGCCGTTTTCGTTGATGAAATCCTTTAACAGATCCACATCCTTGTAATCCACTTCCTTGATGCCCTCTGCTGAAAAACGGCAGTAGCGGCGGCGTTTGAACATATCACGTGCCATGTTAGTAATCCTTTAATTTAGATAATGTCTAATGTTGTAATGTGCAATACCAGCTGTGTGCTTTTCAGGCTGCGTCTTGCGATAAATCCGGAAACCTTCACTACACTCCCGAGCTTTATGCCTAGTGATGGATCTGCAGTTTTTTCTGCAAGTCCGCCCATGATGACGGCATTCACATCACATTCAACCCTGCGTTGCATGCCCGCCTCTAACTGCTCGGACAGGTGCCGCAACACAACACTTAATACTGGTATTCCGGCCGGGGTGTAGCGAAGGGGTTCGATTGCAGCCACTTCGCCTTCAATCATCAATAAATTAGTAGTGATGAGTAAATCCCGGCGTATTGCGTTTTAATTCAAATGTACTAATTAAGATGCTGTTGCTTCGGCAGCTGGCGCAGCAGCAGCCGGTGCTGGTGCCGCATCATCACGACCCAGTACTGACCTGGATTTCTCTTCCTTCATCATGGGGGATGGTGCCAGCGCAGCTTCTTTAGTAGCCATGGTGAGGTGACGCAATACCGCATCATTGAACTTGAATGCATGCTCAAGCTCATCCAGTACGAACTGGTTACACTCGATATTCATCAGCACGTAATGCGCTTTGTGGATTTTCTGGATAGGGTAAGCCAGTTGACGACGGCCCCAGTCTTCCAGGCGGTGCATGGCGCCGCCGTTTGTTGTAACAAGCGTACGATAACGCTCGATCATCGCGGGCACTTGCTCGCTCTGGTCCGGATGGACGATAAAAACCACTTCATAATGTCGCATGTAAACTCCTTTTGGATTAAAGGCTCCTGCACAGCGAAACAGTGAGCCAAGGTTGGAAACTAATAAATAATTGGTGCTCTTGATTCCCAGATCTAAATCTGTAGCGCCGAATCCAGGAAAGCCCGCGATTATAGGTAAAAATCCCTGTTAAATCAAATCATTTATCAGCATGCGGCATAACCCTAACGTAGCATCCGCTTCAATACATCATTTCTTATGCTTGATTCAGGTATAACGCGCCAGTATGATTAACTGCGGTAACGGATTCTCCCTCATTTGCCACTGGCAAGACATACACAATATTGAAAGCCCATTCGTTGCGCATCCTATTTGTAAGTTCAGAAGCATTTCCTTTAATTAAAACCGGCGGGCTGGCAGATGTCAGCGGCTCGCTTCCCGCCGCATTGCGGGAAATAGGCGCCGATGTGCGCCTGCTCATACCAGGCTATCCTGCCGTACTGCAAAAACTGCTCAACCAGGTGGAAATCGCGACGGTAGATAACCTTCCGTCCATCGGCACGGTTTCGCTGGTGATGGGGGAGATAGCGGAGACCGGACTGCCGGTGATGGCCATTGTCTGCCCCAACCTTTACTCCCGCTCCGGCAATCCCTACCTAGATGCCAATGGCAATGACTGGCCAGATAATCCGTTGCGCTTCGGTATCCTTTCGCTGGTCGCGGCTATCCTCAGCGATGAATACGGCCCGTTGACGGACTGGATCCCGGATATCGTCCATTGCAACGACTGGCAAACCGGGCTTACTCCTGCGTATATGCGTTACAAGGCGGCCAGCCGCCCTATCCTGCACCAGGCCAAATCGGTGCTGAGCATCCATAACCTCGCGTTCCAGGGCAACTTCCATCCCGACTGGATACCTCAACTCGGCCTGCCCGCAGCGAGCTACCAGGTCAACGGCGTGGAGTATTACGGCCAGATGTCATTCCTGAAAGCCGGTGTGTTTTTTGCGGATTCGCTGTCCACTGTCAGCCCCACCTACGCACGTGAAATCCAGACGGCGGAATACGGGTTCGGCATGCAGGGCTTGCTGGCGCAACGCAGCCATGAAATTCACGGCATCCTGAATGGCATCGACCTCGAGGAATGGAACCCGGAAAAAGACCCGCATCTTGCCAGCACTTACAATAGCAGCCAACTGGACGCTAAGAAAAAGGTGAAAGCCGCATTGCAGAACAGGCTAGGCCTAAAACCAGACAGCACTGCACCGCTGCTCGGCGTGGTCAGCAGGCTGACCCACCAGAAAGGCCTGGACATGCTGCTGCAGGTCGCAGAACCGCTATTGCAGCAAGGGTGCCAGATAGCATTATTGGGCAATGGGGAAACCGAACTGGAAAACGGCTTCAACCAGCTGGCCAGAAACTACCGTTCACAGGTGAGCGTCAACATTGGCTATAACGAGCCGCTGTCGCACCAGATCATGGCGGGCAGCGACATTTTTGTCATGCCTTCGCGTTTTGAGCCGTGCGGCCTGAACCAGATGTACGGCCTGCGTTACGGCACACCACCAGTCGTCACCAACACCGGCGGACTGGCAGATTCAGTGGAGGACACGACCCCGCAAAGCCTGAAGAACAACACGGCGACCGGCTTTGTCATGTCTGGCGCGAATGCGGATGCATTGACAGCGAGCCTGCAAAAGGCATTGCAACATTATCGTGATGATAAAACCTGGCAAGCCATCCAGCGCAACGGCATGCAACGAGATCTGGGCTGGCATAAAAGCGCTAGCGAATACTTGAATCTTTACCAGCAACTTGTCGGATAGCCATCCACAACACCATTAAACAAAAAAGCCTGGGTTAAGCCAGGCTTTTTTGTTCAAACACCACCATTTGCGTTTCATCCTACCGTCACAATCATGCGTTACAGTAAGCACATTACGCTAGCAATTGGCATGCTAAATGCTTAATTACAAGCGAGCTTTCTCCAAAGCTTTACTTCTCCTCCCTGAGGGTGCGCTAGCCGCACCCATTTTTTTGTCTGGCGGATTTCAGCCATTCAGCTTAATCAGGGCAAAGCGAAATTTCTTCGCGTCAAGGCTCATTAAAAGCTCACGCGTTAGAACACTGTCAATATTAATCCAGCTTGATGAAATGCTCTCGGTAATACTTCAGTTCATCGATAGATTCATAGATGTCAGCCAGCGCTTCGTGGCGACTCGCCTTCTTGAAGCCAGAATAGACGGTGGGTTTCCAGCGGCGCGCCAATTCCTTGAATACGCTGACGTCCAGGTTGCGGTAGTGGAAGTATGCTTCCAGTTCCGGCATGTAGCGCGCCATGAATCGCCTGTCCTGGCAGATGGAGTTGCCGCACATGGGCGATTTTCCGGCCGGCACGAACTGTTTCAAAAACGCAATCATCTGTTCGGACGCTGCCTGCTCATCAACAGTCGAGGCCTTCACTTTCTCGATCAGGCCCGATCGGCCATGGGTACCCTTGTTCCAGGCATCCATTCCATCCAGAACCGCATCACTTTGGTGCACAACGAACACTGGGGATTCGCCCAGCACTTCCAAGTTAGCATCTGTCACGACAACTGCAAGTTCCAGGATACGATCGCTGTCCGGCAGTAAGCCGCTCATTTCCATATCCAGCCAGATTAGATTGTCAGGATTTTGCGCAGTCACTTGTGACATAATGATTTCCATTAAAAGATTGTAATGAAGTCGGCACGGGTGAACCTTCTAGCCCCATGCGCTTCTTAAAGCATATTAGTTTAACCGAAAACATTAAAATTATGGCTACCTCCCTCACCACTGTCTTCATCGCCCTGCTTGCATTAACCACGGCCACCCGGTACTGGCTGGGCAGGCGCCATGTCAGCTATATGCAGGCACACCGCAATAAGGTGCCTGTCGCCTTCGACCAGAACATCAGCCTGGAATCGCACCAGAAAGCGGCCGATTATTCCTCCGCAAAAACCAGGCTGATGCTGCTGGAAGGCCTGGCGCAGGCAGTCCTGCTGCTGGCACTGACGATAGGCGGCGGTCTGCAATATATCGACACTGCATGGCGCGGCATACTGCCAGAGCACGAGATCATACGCGGCGCACTGGTGATATTGAGCGCGTTGCTGCTAAGCAGCCTGATCGACATCCCCTTCGATTACTACAAGTCATTCGTGATTGATGCGCGCTTCGGCTTCAATAAGATGACCCCGAAGATGTTTTTCACCGACATGGTCAAACACAGTATCGTCGGCTTTGTGCTGGGCGCGCCCATCCTATTCGCCGCACTCTGGCTGATGCAGGGTGCCGGGGACTACTGGTGGCTGTATTTATGGATCGTCTGGAGCGCATTCAACTTGCTGATGCTGGCCGTCTACCCTACTTTCATTGCACCCATGTTCAATAAATTCTCCCCGCTCACAGATGAAAGCCTGAAAGCCCGTATAGAAGCCCTGCTCACAAAATGCGGCTTTAAATCGCAGGGCCTGTTCGTGATGGACGGTTCGACCCGCAGTAGCCATGGCAATGCCTATTTCACCGGTTTCGGCTCAAGCAAGCGCGTCGTGTTCTTCGACACACTGCTGGAGCGGCTGGACGAAGACGAGATCGAAGCAGTGCTGGCGCATGAACTGGGGCACTTCCGCCACCATCACGTTATCAAGCGCATCGTCATGCTGTTCGCCATCAGTTTCCTCGGGCTTGCATTGCTGGGCTGGCTCAAACAGCAAGGCTGGTTCTACGAGGGCCTGGGTGTCACCGAGGCCAGCAACTACATGGCACTCATGCTGTTCCTGCTGGTCAGCCCGGTATTCCTGTTCCTGCTGCGCCCTTTAATGGCGAGCTATTCGCGCAAGAACGAATTCGAGGCCGATAACTACGCTGCACGCCATGCAGATGCGCGCCACCTGGTCGAAGCGCTGGTCAAGCTCTACCGCGACAATGCGTCCACCTTGACGCCGGACCCCCTGCACTCGGCCTTTTACGACTCGCACCCGCCTGCCAGCATCCGCATCGCGAAACTGGCCGCGTTCACCGGCACGCGTTAGCAAACTGCATGAAAACCCGCCTGGAAAATCCATCCGCATTTTCAATAATCGCTCAAGGTATTTGCCTGGCAGGTTTATTTGCATGCAAGCTAGCCTGGGGTGCTCCCTTCAGCGAAGGCAACCCCGAACTCGGCAAAGCACTGGTAGAAAAAAACTGCGTAAGCTGCCATGTGTCACGATTAGGCGGAGATGGCTCTGCCATGTACACGCGCAGTCCTCGTAAGATCAATAACTCAGCTACCCTGCTGGCGCAAATCCGCACATGCAACACCATGATAGGTTCCAAACTGTTTGAAGACGAAGAACTGCACGTGGCAAGCTACCTGAATAATACCTACTACAAGTTCGACCACTAGGTTTGGCAGATAAAGCACTGTTGCAAGGCCTGGTGACGGCTGCTTACGGCAAGCGCTACGGCGTTGAAATTAGCGATGCAGATGTCGCCAGACAAATAAGCTGCGTCACCCGCGGCAAGAAAACAGACCTTGCCTGCGGCGACCGAGTCGAGATCAAGCTGACGGACACCAGCGAAGGCGTAGTAGAACGCAGCCTGCCGCGCTCCAGCCTGTTGTACCGAAGCAATGCCTACCGCAGCAAAATGCTTGCAGCCAACGTCACCAAAGTGATTATCGTTTTAGCTACCACCCCCAGTTTTTACGAAGCCCTGCTCAACCGGTGCCTGATTGCTGCAGAGGCTGCGGGGATTGAAGTGTTGATCGTGCTGAATAAATGCGATATCGCCGAGCGCAGCCCAGGCCAGCATAATGAAGCGATGGAGAAACTGGCGCTCTACTCAAGCCTGGGCTACCAGGTACAACCGCTATCCGCAAAACTGGATATCGCCCCCCTTAGGCAATGGCTGCGCGGGCATGTCAGTGTACTGGTCGGCCAGTCCGGCATGGGGAAATCCACCATCGTCAATGCCTTGTTGCCGGATTTGCAGGTCCGCACGCAGGAAGTGTCCGAGGTGCTGGATAGCGGCAAGCACACCACCACTGCAGCACACCTCTACCACCTGGATGCCGAAAGCGACCTGATCGACTCGCCGGGCCTGCAGGAATTCGGCCTGAACCACTTGGATATCGAGCAGCTTGAGCATGCATTTATCGAGTTTCGCCCTTACCTAGGCAAATGCCGTTTCAATAATTGCCGGCACATGAAGGAACCGGATTGCGCCATCATCGGCGCAGTCGAACAGGGCAGCGTCTCTGCCAAGCGCCTGGCATACTACCAGGAGCTGACCGGGGAAATTGGAAGGCAGCCCGACTAAGTAATTCTTGTTAGACTTCAGAGGCGGTTCCAACACCAGACACTCAGGTAGGAGATAAACGTGACGGCCTTCATTTCGCATCCCGACACCCTGTTGCACATCATGGACGGCACGCATCCTGAGTCTCCGGCGCGCATCAACGTCATCCGCAACAAGCTGGTGGCAGACGGTATCTACCAGAAGCTGCAAATCCATGAAGCACCGCCCGCGCAGGATATTCATTTACTGCGCGTACACAGCGCAGAATACATCCAGCATATCCGCAGCATCGCGCCGCAGTCTGGATTAGTGCGGCTGGATGCGGACACGGCAATGGGGCCGATGTCGCTGTCAGCATGCCTGCATGCCACCGGAGCCGCCATCCTCGCCACCGACCTGGTCATGCAGGGAAAATCGAACAATGCGTTTTGCTGCACCCGCCCACCTGGCCACCATGCCGGACGAAGCCATGCCGCCGGATTTTGCATATTCAACCATGTGGCCGCCGGCGTCGCCCATGCCATTGCAAAATACGGACTGGAAAGAGTGGCTATCGTGGATTTCGATGTGCACCACGGCGACGGCACCGAGGATATCTTCAAGGACAACCCGAATGTGATGTTGTGCTCCACCTTCCAGCACCCCTTCTATCCGCAGAAAGGCGCAGATAGCCGCACCCAGCGCATGGTCAATGTGCCGCTGAAAGCAGGGATCGGCAGCAAAGAGTACCGCACCATCGTGGAAAACGAATTCAGGCCGGCCCTGGAGAAATTCAAGCCGCAAATGCTCTTCGTCTCCGCCGGATTCGATGCACACCACAACGACCCCCTGGCTCAACTGGCGCTGGTCAACGAAGATTACGCATGGTTAACGGAATTCATCAAGGACATTGCTGGAAAAAGTGCGGATGGCCGCATCGTGTCGGTGCTTGAAGGCGGCTATCACCTCCCATCACTTGCGGAGAGTGCATCCGCCCATGTAAAAGCGCTGGCCGGAATTTAAGCGTGCAGACAGGCAAGCACTGCATACGCGTTGCGCTGGTATAATCCCGGCATGCAAATTACCACACGCCTAGAATTTGATGCCGGCCATCGCATTCCCTGCCATAAAAGCCAGTGCCGCAACCTGCACGGCCATCGCTATGCCATCGAGATCACGCTATCCGGCGATATCATCAAGAATGAGGGTACCTCGGAAAACGGCATGGTCATGGACTTCTCCGACGTCAAGGCGATTGCGCGCAAGAGTGTAGTGGACGTATGGGATCATGCATTCCTCGTCTACCAGGGCGATAGCGAAGTGCTTGCGTTCCTGAACTCACTGCCAGACCACAAGACGGTGGTGATGGGGACGGTACCGACAGCGGAGAACATGGCAGCGGAAGCATTTCGCATCCTGAATAACGAGTACCGGGATTTCTACGGCAACCACCTCAAGCTGGAACGCGTCAGGCTGTATGAAACCCCGAACAGCTGGGCGGATGCAGTCGATTAACTAGCTGCATAGTCCTTATGTACGGTTGGTGCTAATGAGCGGTAAGCGCCGTCCATACGCAATTACCGCCTTTCGACAGTCCTTTCAAATACTCCTCGTGCGCGCTTAGCTCTGCCTCACCTGCCATCAACACCACCAGCGGCCTGCTCGGCAACTGGGAATTGGCGGCATTCATGGCAACCGGCATTTCCAGCATGTCGATCATCAGGCTTTCCTGCCCGCGCGTCATGGCCATGTATACATCGGCCAGCAACTCCGCATCCAGCAACGCACCGTGCAGGGTACGGCGTGAATTGTCGATACCGAAATGACGGCATAGCGCATCGAGATTATTACGCTGGCCCGGGCGCATGTCCTTAGCCATCCTCAAAGTATCCACGATACCGGATGCCGATTGTTCTACCTGCGGCCGCCCTATCTTGCCCAGCTCCGCATTCAGGAAGCCGACATCGAACGGGGCGTTATGGATCACCAGTTCACCATCGGCAATGAAATCCAGGAACTCATCCACCACATCCGGGAAGCGCGGCTTATCCTGCAGGAATTCAAGGGTAATGCCGTGGACTTCCTGCGCCGCCGCATCGATCTCGCGGTCGGGGTTTAAGTACACGTGGAAATGGTTCTGCGTCACCCGGCGGTTTATCACCTCCACAGCCGCAATTTCAATGATCCTGTGGCCTTGCGCGGGGTAAAGCCCGGTGGTTTCGGTATCGAGGAAAATCTGTCTCATCTTGTCACTTTCAATCTGGCATTCTCAATCTGGTATTCCGATTAGTACACATAAACGCCTAAACGACGCTTTCCGCAAGCACCTGTGCAACGCCTTTATTCGCCAAGGCATCCGCGCGCTCGTTACCGACATCGCCGGCGTGCCCCTTGACCCATAGCCATTGTATCTGGTGCTGCTGCGCCAGCACATCCAGCGCCTTCCACAAGTCCGCATTTTTCACCGGTTTTTTATCGCTGGTGAGCCATCCGCGCTGTTTCCAGGATTTTACCCACTCGGTGATGCCTTTCTGCACATAGACGGAATCGGTATAGATTTTTACCTTGCAAGGGCGCTTCAGGGCTTCAATGGCGCGAATCACGGCGGTCAATTCCATGCGGTTGTTGGTGGTCAGCAGTTCCCCGCCAAAAAATTCCTTTTCCTTGCCGTGGAATGCCAGCCAGGCGCCCCAGCCACCCGGGCCTGGATTGCCCTTACAGGCGCCGTCAGCGTAAATAATAACGATTTGTTTATCACTGCTAATTTGGTCACTAATGTCACTGCTCATGCGGATCCCGGTCTTTCGTTAAATGATTGTTCTGTTGGCAATGACTGCCTTTATTCTTTTGTGTCGGGGTTACCACCAGGCCAGGCTTGAATTTGGCTTTATTCCAGTTGGGCCGTATCAGGCGCATGCCCACCACCCTCTTTTTAGCCACCACGAAATAGACGCCGCCCATCATGGGCCATAAACGCTCCCCGGCTCTGTCCATCCATTTGAAGCGCTGCAGGCTTTTAGGGCTGCTGAATGGCGGCGTGTAACAGGTCATATTGCCTTCCACCAGTTCGAATCCCAGGAGATCCAGCCAGTCCCTTACGCGCAGCAGACTGAGGAAGCTGCTGTTCCAGGGCGAGACCGGAAGTGGCGACACGGTTTGTGCTAAAGCCGATGCCCCACCAGTCTCCTGGAGATCACTCTTCACAAAATTATTCCGCCGGCGCAACATGCGTTTCAGGCCCCATAGACTGAATGGGTTGAATCCGGTCAGCATGATATGCCCTTCAGGCATCAGCACACGCTCGGCCTCTCGCAGTGTCTGCTGCGGATTGTGGCTGAAATCGAGGCCGTGCGGCAGTAGCAGCAGGTCTATGGTATTACTCTGGAACGGCAGCTGCATGGAATCGCACCGTACATCGCCGCCTTTGGTATCCGCCTGTATGGCATGCGGGATACGCGAGTTGCGCAGCAGATCCATCTTCAGCATGCCGACCTGCACGGCATTAAACCCGAATATGTCAATGACCGCTTCGTCGAACAATACCTGTTCCTTGGATTGCAGGTATTCGCCCAGGCAGGTAGTAAGCCAATCATCCGCTATCGGCTGGCAGCCTGCCTTCGGTGTCGGGGTATTTTCTATTGACATTCAAGTCCCTGAAACAAATCATCTGCCATATGAAGGAGTTGCAATGTCCGCATGTTCATACCATCCATATACAATGACACCTATGCTACAAATCACCCCTATCCCGGCCTTTAGCGATAATTACATCTGGCTGCTGAGCCAGGATTTCAAACCTGGCCTGCATGCTGCGGTGGTCGACCCTGGCGATGCGGGGCCAGTCATTGAACTACTGGAATCGAAATCGCTAACGCTTGATGCCATCCTCATCACCCATCACCACGCCGACCATATGGGCGGGGTGGCGGATTTACTCACCCATAGCCCCGATGCGGTCGTCTATGCCCCTAAAAAATGGGCCTACCCGTTCGCGCACATCGCTGTGGAGGAAAACGACTGCATACGTTTGGAGAACCTTAACCTGGACTTTACCGTCATGGAGATTCCCGGCCACACCCTGGACCACATTGCGTATTATGGCGCAGATTGCCTGTTCTGTGGCGACACCCTGTTCAGCGCAGGTTGCGGACGTCTGTTCGAGGGCACGCCGGAACAGATGTACCAATCATTGCAGCGTATAGCCTCACTGCCTGCGCAAACCATGGTGTACTGCGCCCATGAATATACCCAGCACAACCTCGATTTTGCGACGATGGTAGACCCGGACAATCGCGAGTTGCTGTCACGTAAACAGCAGGTAGCCGAATTAAGACGCCTGGGTAAACCCAGCCTGCCCAGCACCATCGCCACTGAACTTGCCAGCAATCCGTTTTTACGGTGCAGCGCACCGGCGATCCAAGCTAATTCCGGCAGCCAAGAGACCAGCCCAGTCGAGGTATTCGCAGCGATACGCGAGATGAGAAATCATTTTTAATCAGCGAGATAAAGGGGATTTGTAAGCCTGTTTTTTACTTGACGCCTACGCTGTTAATTGGCTACCATGCAGTGGCTGTATTCATGACGCAGCTGACTCATGATCCAAGCACTGTTGATTCAAGCGCCATTGACCCAAGTACCATATTTGAAGTGCTATACAACCATTGCCAATCCTAATTCGGCTTAAGTCCCACCGGATGTGTTTAAAGAGAAGCCCCGCATGCATGTGAAACTTGCTGTTATTTTTGTTGTTGTCGGATTAGCGCAACCTTTTACACTATTTGCAGAAACCAATGCAGCCGGGGATGAAATCCTCATTATGGGCGACATGCCGGGCGATAAGGCAGACCTGGCGCAAACGCGCCTGATATTCAGCCCCAGCCTGCAAAGCGACCCCGCATTAAACTACCTCCCCGATACACCATTAGCAATACCACCCTCCCCAGATTCGCAAGCAGTGGTCAGCAACGATTTGCGCGACCGTATCATCAGCGGATATGCCATGCCCGATCTGGACTCGCAATACACAGCCAGTCACGAATCCTGGTATGCAGCAAGGCCAGACTATGTAAAACGCATGGTGGCGCGCAGCCAGCGATATCTGTTCCACATCGTGGAAGAGGTGGAAAAACGCGGCATGCCGACCGAAATAGCATTGTTGCCCATGGTGGAAAGCGCATTCAATCCGCAAGCCTATTCACGCAGCCGTGCATCCGGCATCTGGCAGTTCATTCCGTCGACAGGCAAGGATTTCGGGCTTAAGCAGAACTGGTGGGTGGACAATCGCCGCGATGTCACTGCCGCCACCAATGCTGCACTTACCTACCTGCAAAAACTGCACGTGATGTTTGGCACATGGGACTTGGCCCTGGCCGCCTATAACGCAGGCGAAGGCACGGTAAAACGCGCCATCGAACGTAACCAGCGCGAGGGCCTGCCGACGGATTATGAAAGCCTGTCATTGCCGCCGGAAACCAGGAACTACGTACCGAAACTGCAGGCCGTCAAGAACATCATGACCCACCCGGAGCGTTACGGCATGGAGATCCAGGCCATCCCGAACCGCCCATATTTCACCAAGGTGGTTGCGCCAGAGCAGATCGACGTCAAGCTGGCAGCCAAGCTGGCGGAAATCAGCGATGAAGAGTTCGTATCGTTGAATCCAGGATACAACCGCCCTGTGCTGACCTCCAGCGGCAGCGTGCATGAGATCCTGCTGCCCGTGTCTGCCGCACAGACATTCACCACCAACCTGGCAAGTTATACCAAGCCACTGGTGAGCTGGCAGACCTACCATGCAAAACGCGGTGAACGCATGGATAACATTGCGCAGAAGTTCGGTATCAACATCGCCCAGCTACGCGATGTAAACGACTTATCCTCGCAAAACAGGATAGGGACATCGCGCGCATTGCTGGTGCCCAACTCCAAATCCGGCAGCGACACTATTTCCGCTGCCATGCTGTCTGCTAACTATTCCAGCGACAACACTGGCGCATCTTCCGGGAAAAACGAGGATGCAAGTGGCAGTCGCAACTTGACGCACAGTGTAAAAAACAAGGAGACAGTAGCCTCCATTGCCAAACAATACGGCTTAAGCGCTAAAACACTGATGGCCATGAACCAGCTGAAGACCAGCCATTTGAAACAAGGGCAGAAGCTCAATATCACCATGGCGAAAATGAGCATCACGCCCTCCTCCAAGGCATCGGCAACCAAGCTGGCAAATGCCAATTCATCGTATAAGACAGCCAAATTCACTGAAAAGAAAAGCACTTCCGCCAGGAAAAACGGCCATTACATTGTTAAACGTGGCGACACCCTGGAAAGCATCGCACGCAAATTCGACATAGAGCGCAATGAACTGCGTCGCTGGAATAACCTGGTAGGCTCCCGCATCGCCCCCGGCAATAAACTCATCGTACAGCGACCCAGCGAAGCCTGAGTTTTTCGTAGCTCACCATGTCGAACCGCAATTTAAGGAGACCAGCCGCATCCGCCTTATATTTGATCGCTGGTTGGCTTGCACTTTCCCTCCTGACCAGCTGCAGTGAGCCGCCCTCAGGCAATTCAGCCGATTACGACAAGCCTTACCCCTCCGAGCCAGGCGGCACCCTGGTGGATGCCATGACCGGCGAGCCAAGCGGGCTGATCGCCATGATCGCCGGTGAGTCTGCTGCTTCCACTATCGCATCCAATATCTTCAACAGCCTGCTCAAGTATGACAAGAACCTGGAATTGACAGGCGAACTTGCGGAGTCCTGGAAAGTATCTGCAGACCAGAGGACCATTACTTTCAAGCTGAAGCCCAACCTTAAATGGGCGGACGGCAAACCGCTGACAAGTGCAGATGTCCTGTTTACATGGCAACTGGTTACCGATGACAATACCCGCACACCCTATGGATCCGATTACAAGCTGGTGATCAAGGCCGAGGCGCCGGACCCGCAGACGTTCCAGGCGACCTATTCCGAGCCTTTTGCACCCGCACTGGAATCCTGGGCAGGCTTGCACATCTTGCCCAGGCATTTATTAAAGGGCCAGGATATCAACACCACCAGTTTTGCCCGCAAGCCCGTAGGCAGCCACTACTACAAATTGGAAAACTGGAGTAACGGCGAACGCATCACACTGGTTAAGAACCCCTACGCCACGCAAGGACAGCCCAAGATTGACCGTCTACTGTCGCGCTTTATCCCGGACTCGGCAGCACAATTCCTGGAGTTGCTGGCAGATAACATCGACGTGATGAATTTAGACCCCATCCAGTATGCAAGGGTGATCCCTGCCAGGTCGGATATCTCAAATAAAATTGCGCTGTATAAGGAGCTCGGTAGCCAATACACCTACCTGGGCTTTAACCTTAAACACAAACCCTTCGACGACCTTAAAGTGCGCCTGGCCATCAATTACGCCATTAACAAGCAGGAGTTGATCGATGGTGTTCTACTAGGCTTAGGCCTGCCCGTTTCATCGCCTTACAAGCCAGGCACGCGGTGGAGCAACCCGGCACTCACCCCTTACGCCTATGATCCCAATAAGGCCCTGGCACTGCTGAAAGAGGCGGGATATGAAGACCATGACCGCGATGGCATACTGGATAAGGATGGCAAGCCCCTGGCATTCGAGATACTCACCAACCAGAATCCGCAGCGCGTCATGAGTGCAGTACTGATACAACGGCGCCTTAAAGAGATAGGTATCGATGTCAAAATCCGCCAGCTGGAATGGGCAACCTTCATCAGCCGCTTCATTAAAACCGGCGACTTCGACGTGGTCGTGCTCGGCTGGAGCTTATCCCTGGATCCAGACCAGTTCAGCATCTGGCACTCCTCCCAGAACAAACCTGGCCAATTCAATTTCATCAACTACAATAATCCGAAAGTCGATAAGCTGCTCGAGCAGGGACGGCTTGAACTCAACCCGGATAAGCGCATGGTGATTTACCACGAATTCGCCAAAACACTGCTGGAAGATAGCCCTATCGTCTACCTGTATGCCAGCTATGGACTGCCCGCCATTAATAAGCGCGTAAAGGGGATAGACAACCCTGCACCCCCTGCCGGCATAGGCCATAACTCACATGAGTGGTATATCCCCAGTCAACTACGCCGTAATGAGATCAGTCCCTGACCGTATGCTTAATTACCTGCTCAAACGTGTGCTCTGGATGGTGCCCCTGCTGGTCGGCATCAGCCTGGTATCGTTCCTCATCATGCACCTGGCGCCCGGTGACATCACGGCGTCCGAGGCTAGCTTCAATCCCAAGGCCAGTGAAGAATCCCGCCAGAAACTACGTGAAATCTATAACCTGGATAAACCTGTAATGGTGCAATACGGCCTTTGGCTGAAACGCATCGCCACCCTCGATTTCGGCACTTCGTTTGCCTCCCATCAGCGCCCTGTATTCTGGGAGAAGAAAGACAAGGATGGCAATATTTCAGAAGGCATGATCCAGCAAGCCCTGCCTATAACCCTGCTCATCAATGTGCTCAGCCTGGGCTTGATCATTGCCATCGCCCTGCCATTGGGCGTCATCTCGGCCGTCACGCAAAACAGGCTGCCTGATCGCGCTATCACCCTCTTCGTATTCATCGGCTTCGCCATTCCCGGTTTCTGGCTTGCCCTGATGCTCATGTACTGGACAGGCGTGGTGCATGCATGGCTGCCGATCTCCGGCCTGCACAGCCTGGATTACGAAAAAATGCATTGGCTGGCAAAAATGGCGGATAGCCTGAAACACCTGGCGTTGCCGGTATTCATCTCTGCACTGAGCGGCCTTGCCGGTATCTCGCTGTTTGTACGCAACGGCATGCTGGATGTGCTGCACCAGGACTACATCACCACCGCACGCGCCAAAGGCCTGTCGGAAAATAACATCGTATACGGCCATGCCCTGCGCAATGCCTTACTACCGTTGATCACCATACTCGGGCTTTCCATTCCCGGCCTGATTGGCGGTTCTGTCATCGCCGAGTCCATTTTCGCTATCCCCGGCATGGGCAAGCTGTTCTACGATGCCGTACTCATGCGCGATTTCCCTGTCATCATGGGCATACTCACCATAGGCTCCGCACTCACGCTGATAGGCAACCTGCTGGCGGATCTGGCGTATGCCTGGGCGGATCCCAGGGTGAGGCGCGGAGTACTTCAATGACTGCCCCTATTGTCAGGCGCGGCCTGTTGTTCAAGGCATTGTCCAATCCGCTGGCACTGGCAGGCTTTATCATCATTGCCACTATCCTGCTGCTGGCACTGTTCGCGCCATTAATCGCCCCATACGACCCGGATGCCATTGACGTCAAGGCTATCCTGCTGGAGCCCTCCCTGCATCACCTGATGGGAACGGACGGATTAGGTCGGGACGTGCTCTCGCGCATGCTGTTCGGCGCACGCATCTCGCTGCTGGTCGGTATCGTCGCTGTAGGCATTGCGACCGCGATCGGCATTATCCTCGGCGCCATCTCGGGTTACTACCGCGGCTGGGTAGACATCGTCATCATGCGGCTGGTGGATGTCATGCTGTCCATCCCCACGTTCTTCCTGATCCTGGCGGTAATTGCTTTCCTGACGCCTTCCATCTGGAACATCATGATCGTCATTGGACTTACCTCCTGGATGGGCGTCACGCGCCTGGTACGGGCGGAATTCCTCAGCTTGCAGGGCCGTGAATTCGTATTGGCGGCCCAGACATTGGGTGCCCGGGATTTCAGGCTGATATTCACCCATTTATTGCCGAATAGCCTGACCCCCATCATCGTCAGCTCCGTGCTCGGCGTCGCAAGCGCAGTACTGGTCGAATCCGGCCTGAGCTTCCTGGGCCTGGGCGTCCAAGCACCGCAAGCCTCCTGGGGCAATATCCTGACCGATGGCAAGGTCTATATCCAGTTCGCATGGTGGCTGTCGCTGTTCCCTGGCGTTGCTATCCTGCTTACCGTGTTGGGGTATAATCTGCTCGGTGAAGGCTTACGCGATGCCCTGGACCCCAGGACATCAGCTAAAAGCTGAGATACGTTAGCTATCGTTGAAAAACAAAACGTAGAAACATAACAGCCTGGCATTGGCCATAAAGCCTCACAACTCACACCAAATTCAATCAGCAGCATAAGGAAATTACATGGGATTTTTAGCGGGAAAACGCGCACTTATCGTCGGCCTACTCAGCAATCGCTCCATCGCCTACGGCATCGCCGAAGCCATGAAGCGCGAAGGTGCCGAGCTTGCATTCACCTACCAGATCGACAAGTTCCAGGACCGCGTTACCAAACTGGCAGCGGATTTCGACTCCACCATCGTGTTGCCTTGTGATGTCTCCGAAGATGCACAGATCGATGCACTGTTCCCAGCCCTGGCAAAACATTGGGATGGCATAGATATCATTGTGCATTCGGTAGCCTTCGTACCTAAGGATGCATTGGATGGCGATTACCTGGAAAAAGTCACTCGCGAATATTTCCGCATCGCGCATGATGTCAGCTCATACAGCTTTGCCGCACTGGCGAAGGCCGCAATGCCGATGCTGACCAGCAATGCGAGCCTGCTGACGGTCAGTTACCTGGGCGCTGAGCGCACCCTGCCTAACTACAACGTCATGGGTGTGGCCAAGGCCAGCCTGGAAGCCAATGTACGCTACATGGCACAAAGCCTGGGGCCAAAAGGCATACGCGTTAATGCGGTATCCGCAGGCCCGATCAAGACGCTGGCCGCCTCCGGCATCGCCAATTTCGACAAGATGCAGGGATTTAACGAAAAGCACGCCCCCTTACGCCGTAACGTGACCATAGAAGAAGTCGGTAATGCGTCGGCATTTCTATGCAGTGACCTGGCATCCGGGATTACCGGTGAAATCACCTACGTAGACGGCGGCATGAACATCACAGCAGCAGGTACGGTGGATTAGGATGTTACGCTTAGGCATGGGCAACTAAACTGTCAGAAACTAAAGTTCCTGAATAGCGCAGGCAATAAAAAAGGGCGGAAAATCCGCCCTTTTTTATTGCCTTAAATACTATCGCCCGTAGCGGCTATTGATTTGCTGAGCCCGAATTCAGCAACTGCTGGTTCACGGTCACCTTGCTTTTGCTTTTAAGGGACTTGATATACGCTGCCTGGTATTCACTGGCCAAGGCACTCTGCAATTCCATCTGTGTGGCTTTCTGTGCGCCCTCATCTTCCTTCAAGGCATCGTCTACCTTAATCACTTTAACCAGCACATACCCTTTATTGTCATTTTCTATGCCGGTGTACGCAGGAAGATGGCTAGCATCGATCTTGAATACCTGGGACATCGTAAGTTCCGTTAGGCCTTGTGCATCCTTGCGCGTTACTGTCACGGAAGGGATCCACTCCAGGTTATCAGACTTTTTCCCTTGCTTCAGGTCTGCTAGCAGTGCGTTGCCTTTCTTGATGGCAAGCTTGGAGGCCTGTTCAATCTTGAGCACGCCTTCAATACCGGATTTTACTTCATCGAATGTGCGCGGTGCTGCCGGCTTGTAATCAACGACGCGCGCGGATACAAGGGTGTTATTGGCCAGTTCCACCGCCTCGGTATTGCGCTTGTCTTTCAGTACTTCATCGGTAAATACTGCATTCATCAGCTTGTCGTTCTTGAACAGCTTGGCACCTTCAGAACGACTGATCCAGTCGGTTTTCTGTACCTGCAGGCCAAATGCATCGGCAGCTGGTTTCAGGCTGCTGGATTGCTCATACACCATATTGCTGAAGTTCTCAGCCTGTTCTGAAAACTTGGCCAATGCTTTCTGGTATAACAGTTCAGCGCGAATTTGCCCCTTAACGCTGTCATAACTTTGTGATGCGCCAGTAATTTCGGTCAGTTTGATAATGTGGTAGCCAAATTCGGATTCCACCAGGTCCGTAATCGAGCCTGGCGTCATGGAGAATACAGCGTCTTCAAATGGCTTTACCATCGCGCCGCGGCCGAATGAACCGAGGTCGCCGTCTTTTTCAGCCGAGCCAGGATCCTGCGAATACTTTTTCGCCAGTTCGCCAAATTTCTCCGGATTTTTCTTGACCTGTGCCAGTATGTCCAGGGCCTTCTGTTTGGCTTCCTGCTTGGCTTGCGGCGTTGCGCTTACCCCAAACCCGATCAGGATATGGCTGGCACGACGCTGCTCATCCCCCTGGAATTTCGAGGCATTCTCCTGGTAGAACTTCTTAATTTCGTCTTCCGATACCTGCATCCCCATAATCAGGGAGTTTGCCGACATCAACACGAATTCAAGCTTAACCTGTTCAGGGACGCGAAACTTGTCCTTGTTTTTCTCATAGTACGCCTGCACTTCTGCCGGTTCGATTTTCACTTGCGGCAGGAACTCCGCAGTCTTGATCTCCGCTACGCTAACTTCGCGCTGCTGGCGCTCTGCCTTGATCGCTTTTTCAGCAACCAGCGATGGAAGGTAAGCCAATGCGGCAAGCCCATCCCTGGCTTGCTGAGCCAGCATGTCTGAGCGGATATTGCCCTCGAAACGTGAAGCCGACATCTGGTTCTGCTTTAGTACACTGTCATACTTATCTTGTGAAAACTGACCGTTTTCCTGAAATTCAGGAAGACTCCAGACATATTTTGAAAGCTGTTCATCGCTGATCTGGAAGTTGGCGCTCTTAACTTCCGAGTTAACCAGCCTTGTTGCAACCAAGCGATCGAGCACAGAGGCCTTTACTTCGGGATTCTCCAGCATGGAAAGATCCTTCTGGCCATCCGCTTGCAAGCGATTACGAAGGTTTTGCATGGCATTGCTGTATTCCTGCACAGAGATTGACTGACCGTCCACCTTCGCAATCGGCGCACTTGATCCGGCATCCCTGAAATACGAGTCGATCCCAAACAAAGCAAAGGGGATAGTAATCAGGGCAAGAATTAATTTTGCAATCCAGCCTTTTGAACGTTCACGAATTAAATCCAACATAAGATACGCTTTCTTGTTGCGGTAACAGTAAGGACTGCGCCCCGTCAATCGATGGGGCCAGGAATAAACAGCCCGTAAATATACCACACTCCCACCTGCCTATGGCAGGCTATGCAGCACATGGACATACGCGTTAGTTAGTAAATTGAAGACTGGGTTGGATAGTGGTAATGAGATTTAGAGTAACCACTGGAATAGGGAAACAGAAATGAAAAATCCCGTTTACCGAACCTGAATTTCAGGCCGATAAACGGGATTCTTTTGTCTTTGGCGGAGTGGACGGGACTCGAACCCGCGACCCCCGGCGTGACAGGCCGGTATTCTAACCAACTGAACTACCACTCCAAAAACTTTACCAGTTAGTTATCTAGTAAAACTAGCTTTTATAAACCGGGCTTGAATGATGACTGGTGGGTGCTGACGGGGTCGAACCGCCGACATTCGCCTTGTAAGGGCGACGCTCTACCAACTGAGCTAAGCACCCCGTATATCATCGAACTATCAAGCCTTGCCTAATCAAACAAGAACGCTAGTTTACAGCATCTTTCAATGCTTTGCCAGCCCTAAACTTAGGAGAATTTGCAGCCTTGATCTTAATAGTGGCGCCAGTGCGAGGATTGCGGCCGTTACGCGCGGCACGCTTGCCTACATAAAAAGTCCCAAAGCCGATCAGGGTAACGAGATCGCCCTTTTTCAGCGCTTTAGTTACAGCGGCAGTAGTTGCATCTAAAGAACGACCCGCAGCTGCTTTTGAGATTCCGGCGGCTTTTGCGATTTGATCTATCAGTTCAGATTTGTTCACGTGTATCCCCTTTCGATATTATTTATATAGACAGGTTCCAACCCTGTGCTAGCTTTATATCAAGCGGTAAAAGCACATGTCAAGCCTTTCAGTCAAATAAACGGCTAATGCTTGGTAATAGAAGCAGCATCCGGTTCTTTTGCATCTTTTGCCACTTCAGGCACTGGAATTTCAGGTTCCACAGCCTTCGGCATGCGCTCAAGTGCCAACTCCAGCACTTCATCTATCCATTTGACCGGGTGTATCTCCAGGCCATCCTTGATATTTTCAGGGATATCGACTAGATCCTTTACATTTTGCTCAGGAATTAATACCGTCTTGATACCACCGCGGTGTGCTGCCAGCAATTTCTCCTTAAGGCCGCCGATTGGCAGGACTTCACCACGCAGCGTAATCTCGCCAGTCATGGCAACATCCGCTCGCACCGGGATGTTCGTCAGCACCGACACGATCGCAGTGCATAAGCCTATGCCGGCACTCGGGCCATCCTTAGGTGTAGCACCTTCCGGCAAGTGGATGTGGATATCGCTTTTCTCGTAAAAATCCTCTGCCACTCCAAGTCGCTTGGCACGACTGCGGACTACGCTCATTGCCGCCTGTATCGATTCCTGCATCACTTCGCCCAGCTTACCGGTGGTGATCGCCTTGCCTTTACCCGGCAATAGCACGGATTCGATAGTGAGCAACTCGCCGCCCACTTCCGTCCAAGCCAGGCCTGTCACTTGCCCCACCTGGTTAGCCTTGGCGGCAACACCATAGTCATAACGCTGTACGCCTAGGTATTTATCCAGATTCTTGGGGGCCACGGCAATTTTGACTACAGCCTTGGCTGAAGTTTTTGCAGGTTTTGAGGTCAGCAACTCCTTCACCACTTTACGGCATATCTTGGAAATTTCGCGATCCAGGCTACGTACACCGGCTTCCCTGGTGTAATAGCGCACGATATCCCTGACTGCTTCTTCGGACACATCGATCTCTGCAGGCTTCAATCCATGTGTTTTCAATTGCTTAGGCAATAGATACCGCATCGCGATATTCACCTTCTCCGCCTCGGTGTAGCCCGCCAGGCGTATCACTTCCATACGGTCGAGCAATGGCGCAGGAATATTGAGCGAGTTGGCAGTGGCGACGAACATCACGTCCGACAAGTCATATTCAACTTCAACATAGTGATCGACAAAGGTATGGTTCTGCTCAGGATCCAGCACTTCAAGCAATGCAGATGATGGATCGCCACGGAAATCCTGGCCCATCTTGTCCACTTCATCCAGCAGGAACAGTGGATTTTTCACTGCCACCTTGGTCATGCTTTGCAGGACTTTCCCGGGCATGGATCCGATATAGGTGCGACGATGACCACGAATCTCGGATTCGTCACGAACGCCGCCCAGGGCCATGCGCACGAATTTGCGGTTGACCGCTTTGGCAATGCTTTGACCAAGCGAAGTTTTACCCACGCCAGGAGGACCGACCAGGCAAAGGATAGGTGCCTTCAACTTACCCACACGCTGCTGCACGGCAAGATACTCGACGATGCGCTCTTTCACTTTTTCCAGGCCGTAGTGATCCTGGTCCAGAACGCCTTCGGCAACGACCAGATCTTTGCTTATCTTGGTCTTTTTCTTCCAGGGCAGATTGACCAGCGTTTCAATGTAGTTACGCACGACGGTAGACTCAGCCGACATGGGCGACATCATCTTGAGTTTCTTCATTTCGGCATTGGCTTTTTTCAATGCTTCCTTAGGCAAGCCAGCCGCCTTGATCTTGTTTTCCAGCTCTTCTATGTCGGCATTTTCATCCTGCTCGCCAAGCTCTTTCTGGATAGCCTTTACCTGTTCATTGAGGTAATACTCGCGCTGGCTCTTCTCCATCTGGCGTTTTACACGGCCACGGATGCGCTTCTCCACCTGCAGAATATCGATTTCAGCCTCAAGCAGGCTCAACAAATGTTCCAACCGCTCGGACACGCTGAACATTTCCAGAATACTTTGTTTTTCATCCAGTTTAAGGGTCAGGTGCGCAGTAATGGTGTCAGCCAAACGGCCTGCATCGTCGATAGTCGCCAATGAGGTGAGGATTTCAGGCGGGATTTTCTTATTGAGCTTGACGTACTGATCAAACTGCGTGAAGACAGTACGCATCAACGCTTGCGTTTCGCTGTCTTCATCGGGCGTATTTTCGATTTTTTCGGCACGTGCAGCGAAGCACTCTTCGGTTTCGACAAACTCGATCACCTTGGCGCGATGCACGCCTTCCACCAGCACCTTCACGGTACCGTCAGGCAATTTGAGCATCTGCAGCACGGTGGCGATAGTACCGACCTCATACAGGTCGTCGGCGTCCGGCTCGTCTTTATTTGGGGATTTCTGGGCGACCAGCAGTATCTGCTTGTTGTGCTCGGAGGCTAGCTCCAGGGCTCTGACAGACTTGGCACGACCGACAAACAGGGGGATTACGAGATGGGGATACACCACCACATCGCGTAAAGGTAATAAGGGTAATAAACCGGATTCAGGGGAAAAAGCCGGTAAAGTCTGCTCTGTCATGAAAGAACCTTCAGTGTTATCGCACACAGCAACATACTGTGTGCGTATGTTTCAATTGGGGACGAACACTGGCGCTTCAAGAGCTAGCGCAAAAAAAGCACCAGCGCAAACTATACATACGGTTCAACACAAACAACTATAGCGAAACTTAAAATAAGCGGGCATGACGCCCGCCATTATTTAGCTGGCTGACTCTACCAGCCGTGGAGGCTCTTCAGAGTAAATCAGGATAGGTGGGTTAGTGCCATTGATCACGCCTTCATCCACCACCACCTTGCTCAGGTTGGGCATGGAAGGCAAGTCGAACATGATCTCCAGCAAAGAGTGCTCGATGATGGAACGCAACCCGCGCGCGCCTGTTTTACGTTCAAGCGCCTTCTTGGAAATGACGCGTAAAGCGGATTCGCGGAACTCGAGATCCACACCCTCCATCTTGAACAGCTTGGCGAATTGCTTGGTCAGCGCATTCTTAGGCTCGACCAGGATGGTCATCAGGGCTTCTTCGTCCAGCGATTCAAGTGTGGCAATGGCCGGGAGACGCCCAACGAACTCTGGGATCAGGCCGAATTTGATCAAGTCTTCAGGTTCGACACCGCGTAGCACTTCGCCGATCGCACGCGCGTCTTCCTTACTCTTCACTTCGGCGCCGAAGCCCATGCCGCCCTTTTCAGAACGGCGGCGGATGACCTTATCCAGGCCATCGAATGCACCACCGCAAATGAACAGGATGTTGGTGGTATCCAATTGCACGAATTCCTGGTTAGGGTGCTTGCGGCCGCCCTGCGGAGGAACGGAAGCAATCGTACCCTCGATGAGCTTAAGCAATGCCTGTTGCACTCCCTCGCCTGAAACATCGCGGGTAATGGAAGGATTGTCTGACTTGCGGGAAATCTTGTCGATCTCGTCGATATACACGATACCGCGCTGGGCTTTTTCAACGTCGTAATCGCATTTCTGCAAGAGTTTCTGCATGATGTTTTCGACATCTTCACCTACATAGCCGGCTTCAGTCAGTGTAGTGGCATCCGCCATGACGAACGGTACATCCAGCAGGCGCGCCAGGGTCTGGGCCAGCAATGTCTTGCCTGAACCTGTGGGACCGATCACCAGGATATTACTCTTGGCAATCTCGACGTCGTCCTTATCGGACGGCACAGCCTGGTCAAGACGTTTGTAATGATTGTATACAGCGACAGACAAGCTCTTCTTCGCCTGGGTCTGGCCGATGACATACTGGTCGAGGATAGCGCAGATTTCTTTAGGTGTCGGCAGGCTGCCATCGCGTGCCTTGATGGCGCCGTCGCCCTGTACTTCCTCGCGGATGATATCGTTGCAAAGGTCAACGCACTCATCGCAAATGAATACCGAAGGTCCTGCTATCAGCTTACGTACTTCGTGCTGACTTTTACCGCAAAACGAGCAATACAGTAATTTTTCGCCTTCGGCTTTGGTCGTCATTGAATCGTTCCTAATCTAAAACTAACAATGCCATATTAGGCGGCATCTGCACGGTTGGCAATAACCTTGTCTATCATCCCGTAAGCAACAGATTGCTCCGCGCTCATGAAGTTATCGCGTTCTGTATCGCGGTCGATCTCTTCCGCAGTCTTGCCGGTATGGCTGGCCAAAATGTCGTTAAGACGGCCACGCAGATACATGATTTCCTTGGCATGTATCTCGATATCGCTGGACTGACCCTGGAAACCACCGGACGGCTGGTGGATCATGACGCGTGAATTCGGCAGGCAGAAGCGTTTTTCCTTGGCGCCGGAAGCAAGCAGGAAAGCGCCCATGCTGGCGGCCTGGCCGATACATAATGTGCTGACATCAGGCTTGATGAACTGCATGGTGTCATAAATGGACATCCCTGCTGTCACCGAACCGCCTGGCGAGTTGATATACAGGGAAATATCCTTATCCGGATTTTCCGCTTCCAGGAATAGCAACTGGGCAACGATCAGGTTAGCCGACATATCATTCACAGGGCCAACCAGGAAGATCACGCGCTCTTTGAGCAAGCGCGAATAAATATCATAAGAACGTTCACCACGGCCACTTTGCTCCACCACCATAGGGATCAACCCAAGCCCTTGCGGCTCGCTATAGTTCTGGAACTCGTGACGGTTTTGCATATTCATTTAGGCATTTCCCATTAAGTCATCAAATTTTACGTTCACATCGGTCACTTTAGCCTGGCCCAGCACCCAGCTGACCACGTTCTCTTCGGTCGCCAGCGCTGCTGGCTCATCCAGGCGTTTTACGTCTTCATAATACCAGCGCACCACTTCGGTAGGACGCTCAAAACTTTGCGCGAACTGGTCTACCATTGCACGCACCTGCTCGGCATTCGCCTGCAGGGAATTCTTGTTCACCAGGTCGCCCAGGATCAGCCTTAAGCTGGCACTGCGCTTAGCCTGTTCTTCGAACATGCTCGGCTCCAGTTGCACATTACTCAGATCAACACCGCGCTGCTGCAGGTTTTGCTGCGTCATTTGCATAATGCGATTGATTTCCACGCCCACCAGGGTCTTAGGTAATTCCACATTGGCCGATTCAACCAGGGCATGAAACACTTGGTCTTTCACCTTCGCACGGACACGCTTGGAGACTTCCTGGTTCAGGCTCTCCTTAATCTCGCCGCGCATTTTTTCCACATCGCCATCTTCAACGCCCAATGTCTTCGCAAATTCCGCGTCGACCTCTGGTAATTTTGGCTGGGATACCGTGTTGACGGTCACTTGATAAGAGACCGTTTTCCCGGCCAATTGTTCAGGCTTGTGATCCGCAGGATAGCTAATCTCAAATGTTTTTTCAGCGCCGGCTTTATTGCCAACCAGGTTATCGTCGAACTCTTCGACACGCCCGCCTTCGCCGATGACCAGGTCTATGCCCTGGTCGCCAGTGCTTTCAACCTCTTCACCCTCTATGGAGGCACGCAAGGCAATATTCAACTGGTCGCCTTTTTTAGCGGCGCGCTTCACCGGCTCGAACGTAGCACGTTGCTTGATCAGCACGTCGATTGTCTTCTTGACGTCCGCCTCGCCGACTTCCAGCACAGGCCGCTCAATCGTCACCTTGCTTAGGTCACCTACCGTGATTTCCGGGAATATCTCAAAGGTAGCGACGTATTCAAACTCGCCTGCCGCTTCGACAAACGGCTTGTGTTCGATATCGGGGAAACCGGCAACACGCAGCTTGTTTTCCTGCACTGCTTCAGAGAACGAACGCTCAACCGCATTGGATAGCACTTCGTCGCGCACTTGCGCGCCGTATTGCTGCTGAACCAGCTTCAACGGCACTTTGCCTGGACGGAAACCGGCCACTTTGGCAGTCCTGGAAAGGCGGCTGATGCGCTGGTTAATTTCTTCTTCAAGGGGTTGCATCGGCACGGTCACCGTCATGCGGCGCTCAAGGTTGCTGATGGTTTCAACAGTAGCTGACATGCTGTATTCCTTAAACTTGATTCGATAGGTTGGTGCGAAAGGAGAGACTCGAACTCTCACGCCTTGCGGCGCTGGAACCTAAATCCAGTGCGTCTACCAATTCCGCCACTTTCGCAGGTTGCAATAAAAATCTGTGTCATTGAAGCCTGGCCGCATTGCTGCCAGAACTGCAGCCTCATGACATATTTTGAGGATTTTTAATTTAGTAATAATTAAAGAACGCCATTGTATCTCACTCTCTCATTCCAGAAAACCACTTAATCTTGCAAACTGCGTTGACGCATAGCTGCGCGCGATATTTGAAACAATTGCCTGAAACACGCCGCAGCATGAGGGATTGAAAATGAAATGCCAAATGAAGTATCAAGTACGGTTGACACCGTACCTGCACAGTAGGAAGATGCATTGAGCATTTTTACCTAATGTTCACTTCAAAATTAAGTCTGCCCAATACGAAAGCCATTATGCATAGCACCATCAATCAAGAAGAAATCAATATGTTGCGTTCAGAAGTCGAACTGCTGATGAAGGAACGCTTTGCCCTGCTGAAAGTGACAGGCGCTGCCGCAGGCCTGATCGCCGAGCTGGATAGCCACGACCTGCCGCAAGGCGCTGTGGAAGCTGCAGAGCTGCTGTCCTCAAGCGTTAACAGCCTGACCGAAGAAACCCTCCAGGACGCACTGAATTCAGTGCATGCCGCCATCATCCAGTCTTAGCGCCCTGCAGTAACACAAGCCGGCCCGGCCGCCGGCTTGGTCTCCCACCAATCCGAATTTAAGCACTTACGCGTATCGCATTGCCGCTATCCGCCCATGCAGGTAATATCGTGCTGGGTGGAGTGTATGCAAAAAAATACTATAACGAATATAACTTGGGCAGGCACAGGCAACGTGGCGAGCATCCTATTGCTTTCCACCGTGCTGAGCAGTTGCGCTTTCCAGGCATACCAGCCCAAACCTGTCGTCCCGGCACAAAGCGCTGCACGCTATCTGGCGCACGACCCCACTGGCGATGAGTTCGGGCAATACCTGGCGTCGACCGATTATCCGCAGAGCGAACTGCCGATTGCCCGATGGGGCCTGCGCGAGCTTACCCTCAGCGCGCTGTTTTTCCATCCGCAGCTCAATGTGGCACGCACCCAATGGCGTGCTGCGATGGCAGGCGAAATCACTGCATCGCAACGTCCGCTGCCCGGCATCTCGGGCGGCATCGAAAACCATAGCCAGCGCGATAACGGCGTGTCCCCGTGGACATACGGGCTGAGCATAGACCTGCCCATCGAGACCGCAGGTAAACGCCAGGCGCGTATCGACCGGGCAACCAGCCTCAGCAATGCTGCGCGTATCGATATTGCGCAGAATGCTTGGCAGGTACGCAGCCGCCTGGCGCTGAGCTTGATCGAATACGAATACGCCAGCGAACAGGCACGCATACTGCAAAATGAGGTGGCTACCCGCCAGGAAATTGTGGCCATGCTGGAAAAGCGCCTGGAAGCGGGCATGGTGTCCACTGTAGAGCTGAGCACTTCGCGACTGCTGTTGCAACGTGCACAACAAACCATGCTGGCGGAACAGGGCCGCATTCCCGAGTTGCGTGCCGCCGTCGCCAGCAATAGTGGTTTGCCGCTGGCCGCCTTCAGCAAGTTGCCGCTCGACGAAACGCCATTGCTGACGCTGGCGAGCGTTCCCGGCAAATTACCGCAGTCCGACACCAACAACCAGATGCAGCAGGCGGCCATGCTCAATCGCCTGGACCTGCGCTCTGCCTTGGCGCGTTATGATGCCGCCGAGGCAAAACTCCGGCTGGAAATCGCCAGGCAATACCCTGACATACTGCTCTCCCCCGGTTATACCTACGACCAGGGCGACCGCATCTGGTCGCTGGGATTCTCTACCCTGCTGACCATGCTGCACGGCAATCGCGGACTGATTGCGGAGGCTACCGCATTGCGCGAAGTGGAAGCCGCACAGTTTGAAGCACTACAGGCCCAGGTGATCGGTGACCTGGAGCAGGCCCAGCAACGTTATTGGGCGGCCCTCAACGAGCTCAGGCAGGCACGCGAACTGCAACAGGCGCAACAGGCGCGCATACAGCAAAGCGAGCGCCAGTTCGAAGCTGGCTTCACCGACCGTCTGGAGTTCACCAGCACACGGCTTGAGGCCCTGCTGGCAGAGCAAAACGTACTGACGGTCGCCTACAAGGTACAGCGCGCCAGCGCCAGCCTGGAAGATGTCATGCAGCTGCCCTTGCAGGACATTGCCAGCATGCCCGCACAACTCGACCAGGCAGTCAGCCGATAATGATTACTCCAGGCCGGCAAGATATCCAGGAAAGCAGATATGAATCGTAAAGTCGCCATTATCGTCGCCTTGCAGGCGTTCCTCATCATCGTCATGTTCTGGGTCATCATCTTCTACGGTAAAGATGAATACGAGGCATATACCCGCGACCAGGATGAAGAAATCGCCTCGCCGGAACGCGTCAGCTCCGAACTCGGTGCAACTGTCATTACCATCAGCGCAGAAGCGCAGGCGCAAAGCGACATCAAGACGACCGAACTTAAAACCGGATCACACCAGGAGACGTTAAGTGCGTTCGGCAGCGTGATCAGCATCGACCCCCTGATTGAGATGCGCACGCGCTACCTTACGGCCGTTGCCGACGCTAACGTGGCACGCGCCTCGCTGGCCAACAGCCGACAGGAATACCAGCGCCTGCTGCAATTGAACCAGGACAACCGCAATGTCTCCGACCGCGTGGTACTGGCCAGCGAGGCGTTATACAAGACCGACCAGGCCAAGCTGCAAGCGGCGCAGGTACAGGCCGGCAACGTACGCGACAACATGCGCCAGCTTTGGGGCGAAACGCTTGCCATGCAGGCAACACAGTCCAACAGCAGTGCCTTGCAGAACCTGCTGCAATATAAAGAGGTGTTGGTGCAGGTCACCCTGCCGTTCGATGCCGCCGCCCCACGCACCGGGGATACCATATGGGTCAGCCCTACCGGCAGTCAGGGAAAGGCGATCCGCGCCGTCTATGTTTCGCCTTCGCCCCAAACGGATGCCACATTGCAAGGCAAGACCTACTATTACCGCGCCCCTGCCGAAAATCTGCGGGCTGGCATGCGCACTTCCGTCAGCTCGTTAGTCAGTTCGTCGGCCAGCCCTTCAATCAGCGATCCGGTCGGCAGCACTGCAAATACGGCGTCAACGAAAAATACGGTGCAGCAGCAAGGTGTAATTGTGCCGGCAACTGCTGTCGTCTGGTATGGCGGTAAAGCCTGGGTCTACCGCAAGCAGGGTCAGGATAAATTCACGCGGCTGCCCATCCCTACCGGTCAACAGAACACAGACGGCTGGTTTAGCGACAGCGGCCTGCTGAAACCAGGCGACGAAGTGGTGACCAGCGGCGCACAATTATTGCTATCAGAGGAATTCAAGTACCAGATCAAGAACGAGAATGAAGATTAATGGATTATGATGCCTCTGGGAAGCGCATGGATATTGGCTCGCAGGCATGCGTAATAGTGTCGGGCTATTTAATGTTAACGACTTCTAATTTTCACTTGGCCTTTTTGCCATGATGGCCGCGATCGTCCGCTTCTCCATCCGCTTTAGCGGGGTGATCATCGGCCTGGCGAGCCTGATCGTCATGTATGGCTTGTATACCATGACACGCGGCAACCTCGATGTATTCCCGGAGTTCTCCCCTACCCAGCTGGTGATCCAGACAGAATCGCCAGGCCTGTCGGCCGAACTGGTCGAATCGCTGGTCACCCAGCCGCTGGAGACCGCCATCGCGGGCACGGTCGGCATCGACATGATGCGCTCGCAATCCATACCGGGCTTATCGGTCATCACCGTGATTTTCAACGAAGGAACCGACGTATACCGAAACCGCCAAGTGGTGGCCGAACGGCTGACCACGCTCACTACGCAACTGCCTCGCGGCATCGTCCCCAATATTACGCCGTTGACCTCGGCCGCCAGCACAGTGATGGGGATCGGGCTAACGTCGAATACGCGCACGCTAATGGAACTGCGTACCCTGGTAGACTGGACCATCAAACCGCATTTGATGTCAGTGCCCGGGGTGGCGGACGTCAACGTGTTCGGCGGCGATGTGCGCCAGTTCCAGGTACAGGTCGACCCCGATAAACTGATACGCTATGGCGTAACATTGCAGCAGGTGATGGAAGCCGCAGGCAAAGCGACCGGCGTGCGCGGTGCTGGGTATATCGAGAACAACAACCAGCGCATCATCATCAACACCGAAGGCCAGGCGCTAACGCCGCAACTGCTTGCGCAGACCACATTGCTGTATCGCAACGGCCAGGTGGTGCGACTGGGCGATGTCGGTGTTATCAAGGAAGGTGCTGCCCCTTCTATCAGCGCTTCGGCCATCAATGGCCAGTCCGGCGTATATCTTTCCATCCAGGGCCAGCTTGGCGCCAACACGCACGGGGTAACGCTGGCGCTGGAGAAAGCACTGGCAGAGATCAAGCCTTCACTGGAAGCCGAGCACGTCACCCTGCACCCCGGACTGTTCCGCCCCGCCAATTTCATTGAAACCGCCATCGATGGCGTACAGGCCGACATCCTCATCGGGTCGGTACTGGTGATTACCGTGCTGTTCCTGTTCCTGTTCAATGCCCGCACCGCCTTCATCTCCGCCACCGCCATCCCGCTTTCGCTGCTGACGGCCATTGTCGTGCTCGACCACTTTCACATCGGGCTGAATATCATGGTATTGGGCGGCCTGGCGATTGCACTGGGCGAAGTGGTGGACGATGCGATCATCGACACCGAGAACATCTTCCGGCGCCTGCGCGAGAACCGCATGCTGGATGCACCCCGCGCTATCTACAAAGTGGTATTCGAGGCCTCCATGGAGGTACGTAGTTCGGTGGTGTACGCCACTATCATCGTCGCATTGGTGTTCATGCCGCTGCTTACACTGGGCGGCGTGGCAGGCAAGCTGTTTGCCCCGCTAGGGCTGGCCTATATTTCGGCCATCATCGCGTCGCTGGTCATTGCACTGACCCTCACGCCTGCCCTGTGCTACCTCATGCTGGGCGAAGCCAGGCTGGATGCCGAAGATTCGCCGCTGATACGCTGGATCAAAAAACATTACGTAAAAGCGCTGTACCGCATAGAGCGTCACTACAAAGCGGTGATTGCCGTGTCGGTCATGCTGATCGCGCTTGGCCTTGGCGTACTGCCGTTGTTCAAGAGCCAGTTCATACCTGCATTGCATGAAGGCCATTTCATCATGCACATGACACTAGTGCCCGGCACATCGGAACAGGAGTCGTTACGTGTCGGCAAGAAAGTAGCGGAAGCGCTATTTCAAGTGAAAGGCGTGCGCACCATTGCGCAGTGGGTAGGCCGGGCACCCAATGCCGCCGATACCTTTGGCACGCATTACAGTGAATTCGAGATCGAGATCGGCACGCTGTCGGGAGAAGAGCAAAACCGTGTGCTGCAGGAAATCCGCGAACGCCTTTCCGGCATCGATGACGAAGACATAGACGATGACGAAGACGGCCCCAAACCGCCCGGTTTCGTGGGCGTGAATTTCGCCATCAATACCTTCCTCACCGAGCGTATCGAGGAAACCATCTCCGGCTATGCAGCGTCGCAGGTCATCAATATTTACGGTCGCGACCTGGATGCGCTGGATCGCGATGCACAGGCCATCGCCGGCGTGCTGGGCAGCATACAAGGGGCGAGCGACATACTGGTGCAATCGCCGCCCGGCACGCCGCAACTGGTAGTGCGCCTGCGCCAGGACAAAATGCTGCAATGGGGATTACAGCCAACCGATGTGCTGGACAATGTACGCGCCGCATATGAGAGCCTGCCGGTCGCGCAGGTCTACCAGAATGGCCGCGTGGTGGGCGTGAGCGTGGTGCTACAGGATGCGTCGCGCAACAACCTGCAGCAAGTGGGCAAGCTGCCGCTGATCAATAATGAAGGTAAGCTGGTGCGGCTAAGCGATGTTGCCGATATCAGCCAGGAAAATGGCCGTTCGAAAATCCTGCATGCCGGTGCCAAGCGTATCCAGACCGTGACTGCTAATGTGCGGGGACGTGATATCCAGAGTTTCACCGAGGAAATGAAGACGCGCATAGGCAAGGAAGTGCAACTGGCACCCGGCAGCTATCTTTCCTACACTGGCGAGGCGGAAGAACAGGCGCAATCCCGTGAAGACCTGGTGGTGCATTCCCTGCTGGCCACCATCGGTATCTTCATTATGCTTTATATTGCGTTCGGCAACCTGCGCAACCTGCTGCTGACCTTTGCTAACCTGCCCTTCGCGCTGATCGGCGGTGTGCTGGCAGTGATGTTCACCGGCGGCTGGATATCGCTGGGCTCGCTGGTCGGCTTCGTTACCTTGTTCGGCATCACTTTACGCAACTCCATCATGCTGGTTTCGCACTACCAGCACCTGATCGATGAAGAGAATAGGACATGGGGCCTGGAAACCGCCATTCGGGGAGCCTCCGAGCGCTTGCCTTCCATCCTGATGACAGCGCTTGTCACTGCGCTGGGTCTACTACCCCTGGCAGCCGGCAGCGGCCAGCCAGGCCGTGAGATCGAAGGCCCGATGGCGACCATCATCGTGGGCGGCCTGGTCACTTCGACCATACTCAACCTGCTGATATTGCCCACCATCATGTTGCACTTCGGCCGCTTTGAGAAAAAACCCGTTAACTAAGCTACTATATCCAGTAACTTAGCTACTACATTCAATAACTAACCCAGCAAGCTATGACATACCTACATGGAATTCCTACCCAAAACCAATAAATCCAGACACCGGCTCATGGTGGTGATCATCGGCTTATTTTTCTTACTGGATATATCCCTGCTGATCAATACCTTCATCATATCGGATGAAGTCAAGCAGGATGCCATTACCATCAATCTCTCAGGCCGGCAGCGCATGCTGAGCCAGCGCATGATGAAATGCCTGCTGATGCTCGACAGATTCAAAGACCCGCAGCAAAAGACCGATAACCTCAATGAACTGCGCCTGACTTTCGATCTGTTCGACAGTACCCTGACTGCGTTCAGGAAAGGCGGCACCGTCCACAACGCTGACGGCAAAGTGACCGACATTCCTGCATTGAGCGCACCGGATACCATGCAACTGGCTGAAGATAGCGAAAGCCGGTGGCAACCCTATCGTATCGCGGTCACCTCACTGCTGGACGCCGGCGCTGATGCTAACCAGGCACATTTTGACGCCTTGCTGGCACAGGCAGTGAACTTAGGCATTGAACGTAACCAGTCGATACTGACGCTCATGAATACGCTGACGGTTACTTTAGAAAAGAATGCCGTCAATAACACTAACCGGCTGCATTTGATCCAAAGCCTGATGATGGGATTAGCCATTGCCAGCTTCTCGCTGATGATGCTGCTCATGCGTCGTGAGCTCAACTATATAAATAAAAGCAAGAAAGCGCTTAACCAGGTCATCCACAAGATCAATGCCGGGCTGCTTATTTATGATGAGCGCGGCATCGTGGTGGCGGCCAATGAGACTGCAGGCACTATTTTCGGGTTCAAGGTATTCAATGAATTGATCGGCAAAGCGCATCATCATCTAGTGTTCAAGCGCGGCAACCAGATGCTGGGGCGGCATGAAGACGGCTCCGTGTTCCCGGTGTCCTCCCATTGCAGGGAATTATCCGCAGACGATAAGGACATGACCTTGGAGACCGTCGCCGATATATCGCTGCAACAATCGGTTGAAGAGTCGCTGAGCAAACTTGCGTATTACGATGCCCTGACAGGACTGCCTAATCGGCTACTGTTCGATGACCGATTATTGCAGGGCATACTTTCCACAAATCGCCAGGCCAGTAAACTGGCGCTACTGTTCGTCGACCTCAACGAATTCAAGTCGGTGAATGATACGCACGGGCATCATGTCGGGGATATGCTGCTTAAAGAGATCGCTAATCGCCTGCATCAGCAACTGCGGGAAGAAGATACCATCTCGCGGCTGGGTGGCGACGAGTTTATCGTGCTGCTCACTTCAATCAGTTCCAAGGAAGATTGCGAGATGATCATCCACAAGCTGCTGCAGGCATTACGCGCACCCTTTGAGATAGACACCATAGTGCTCCACCCGGATGCAAGCATAGGTGCCTGCATATACCCGGATGACGGTGAGCATGACCTCATGGTCAAAGCCGACCAGGCCATGTATATCGCCAAGCGCGATACCGCTAAGCACTATGCATTTTACTCAGCGCCAGACTAGCAAGCTGCTGGTAATGCATCCTTGTTAAGGGTATTCAGAGTTTGGGTATCAAGCGTGCTGTCGAATATCCGGATTTTTGTCCTGCCTGGCGAGTAGCCTGGCAAATCCTGCAACGATCAGCACAACCACCAACACTATACCGATTAAGGCATACACACCTTGCCATCCGAAAAAGAACATACGATCTCCTCCTTTGCTGCAATCAGTAATCGACAATAAGAAAGCTTAACAGAGCTAAAGTTAAGCCTAGAAATCAGGCATGATCGGGTTTATGTTTACGCTTGGTTGCAGCCAGATCGTGCAACTCTTTTTCCGACATTGAATCCACCATGGCCCGGGATGCCCCTTTAAGGTCACTTTTCTTAATTTCGCCACGTTTTGCCGATAACGCGGCACCTGCCGCCATTTGCTGGGCTTTAGATTTCGCTGGCATAGCCACCTCCAAAAGTTGACAAGCGGAACGCTTACCAAAATCTATGCGTTAGCGTGGCCTGAATATGTCGTCTTTTGGAGGAAATGCATGTAAGAAATGGCGTAGACCAGCCAATCGATGGTGCTAGTCGTATTTGATGTACTTGAACCTGGCGTCATCGTTCGGGGTGCCCTCAAGCGCCCCGCCTTCTTTGGCAGGTTGCCACTGGATCACATCCTCGATTTTCCTAGCCAGTGTCCAGTCTTTATCGGTAATGCCTTTTGCGCTGTGGGTGCACAACTTAACGATGACAAATGCGTAGGAAACAGTCAGGTCGGGATGGTGCCAGGCGGCTTCCGCGAGATGGCCGACCGTATTGACCACCATCAGCGTACCCTTCCAACTGCCGGTCTTGTACTTGCGGCGTATCCAACCGTCCTCGAAGAACCAGTGCGGCAATTCCGCAGCTATCCTGGCATTGATCTCCTGTTCGGTATACACGCGTTCGTCGGTCTTCGCTTCTTCAGTCATCGCATTCTCCTTGCCGATTTATCATAAGAAAATTCAAGCAATTAATTCCACGCACAGCGCACCTCGGCAGCATGTGCCGGCGGGGTCTGGTGGCTGATGCCTTCATTGAAACTGGTGTGATCCTGCCGCCCCATGACCCAGGTGCGGAAATTACAGCCGGAGATAAAGTCGCCGAAATGCGCGTCTATCATGCCTTCCTTGATCATGCGCTCGACCGAGACCTGCGGTGCCTGCGGCCGGTCGGTCTTGACCAGCAGCAAGTGGTCGGCATTCAGCTTGGTAGCCAGCCATGCGGCCAGGCTATCCGAGGTGACGTCCCAGTTGGCCGGGATGGTTTCATCCGCACATACCATCTGTGCCGGCAGCCAGACGATGGCGCGATGCTGCCAGCCGCGTTCGGCGATTTCCAGTTCAGAAGTGGCTGTCACTAATTCCGGGTTAAGCCCCGTCATCAGTACACCATATTGTTCCATGGCCATCACCGCCATCTGGTGGGCGACCCGGTCGCTCACTTTGGAGCGCGTCTGCGCTTCGCGTACTGCATCTGCAAAGATACCGCCGCCGGGCACGATGACCACTTTGCCATCGGCATGCTTGCTGAATACATCCAGCCATTCCTTTAGCTCGGGCGTACCGAGCAGGCTACCGCCCAGCTTAACGACCCACATCGCCGGCTCCTTCAAATTCGCCGCCGAAATGCTGCATCAGCTGCAACATGGAAGACGCCTTATCCAGCGTCTCACGGTATTCCTTGTGCATCTCAGAATCTGCCACTATGCCTCCTCCGGCCCAAAAACGTATCTCGTTGTTTGAATAAATCGCAGTGCGTATGGCAATGTTGGTGTCCATATTGCCATCGAAACCAATATACCCTATCGCCCCACAGTATAGCCCACGGCGGTTGGGTTCCAGCTCTTCGATGATCTGCATGGCCCGCAGTTTGGGTGCCCCGGTGATGGAACCGCCGGGAAAACATCCCCTGAGCATGTCGATGGCCGTTTTGCCCGGTGCCAGCTGGCCGGTCACCGTGCTAACCAGGTGGTGCACATTGGCAAAGCTTTCCAGCTTGAATAAATTATCTGCACGCACACTGCCGGTTTCGCAATTCTTGCCGATGTCGTTACGCAACAGGTCGACGATCATCAGGTTCTCCGCCCTGTCCTTGAGGCTAGTTTTGAGGTCGCCGGCATTGGCCTGGTCTTCCGATTCATTACTTGAACGGGGCCGCGTTCCCTTGATGGGCCTGGTTTCCACATGCTGCCCTACCACTTGCAAAAAGCGCTCGGGCGAGCCAGACAGCACCTGCAGGCCAGGGAAGTTCATAAAGGCCATGAAGGGTGCCGGGCTGATCTGGCGCAGTTGCAGATAGGCCTGCCAGGCATCCCCCTCGGCCTGCGCAACAAAGCGTTGCGCCAGATTCACCTGGTAACAGTCGCCTTCTACAATATAGCGCTTGATGCGTTCGAATGCCTGGCTGTATTGCGGCAAATCCATATTGGACGTGACAGTCGACGTTAATTTAAATGCAGTAACAGATGCCTGGAAAGGCGCGTCGAATAAGGCACACAGGGCATCCCATTTTTGTTTCGTATCGTGATGGAATGCATGCGAAACCAGGTAGCTACGCTGTTCGCGGTGATCGACAACCAATGCCCAGTCGTAGATGCCCACCATCATCTGCGGTATCGCTTCCGCGTCGAATGCCTGTTCCGGGAGGTGTTCAACACGGCGAGCCAAGTCATATCCGAAATAGCCGATAGCACCGCCCGCGAAAGGAAGGTCTGGCAGGCTGGACGACCCGACAGGCTTTTCATCTTTCGCAAACTTTTCTGTGGCCTCAACCAGGTAAGGTTGCATCGCCGCTTTTAGCACTTCGAAAGGATCCGCATCGCTGCGATGTACGCCGCTGGAATCCGTGATTTCAGTGTGCGAACCCTGCGTGCTTATGGTGATGAAAGGATCCGCTGCAATAATATCGTAACGTCCATATTGGCTGCCGGGCTGGCCGCTATCGAGGAATACGGCCCAATTCCGCTGTGCAATACGCGCAAACAGCGATGCACTGTCTGGCTGGTACGTGATTTCATGCCATCGCTTGATTTCAGGTTTCAGCACGTTAAACCCGGCTTTCATTAATAGTGCGTTCATCAGTAGACAATACTGCGACTGCATACGCAGGCAGGCACACTGCAGCAGCAATTCGTAAAGCATCGTCATCGCTATGGATAAGCGATGACGCATCGACATAAGGGCGTTGTAACTGGTTCGCCAGCTGGCGTACCAGGAAACTGCCAGCACCGGCACCCAACAGCGGGGCATCCGGCTTGAGCAGTTGCCGCGACAAGGCACGTGACACTGCCTGCAGCAACAGGTGCAGCTGCGATTGGCGCAAGGCTTGCGCCAAGGTGATCCATTGCAATATCCCCGCTTCGCCGGCATCGCGCCCGATCATGCGCGCCAGCCTGCGTGCGCTTTCTTCGATGGACTTGCCCTTGCCATCTGCAGTATCCGCCAGGTCGGCAGCATCTTCGAGCTCGCCTGTCAGGCGGTAAATATCGGCGGTCGTGGCGAAATGCTCAGCCGCCAGCGTCACCCATTCGCCGTCAAACGATATTCGCCTGGCGACGGCCATAAGCGGTGTACGGACGGCGCCGGTATATACCAGTTCTTCATAGCGCATGCGGTCTGCATCGCTGTAGCCCCTTACCTGCGGAACATGGTTTGCGAATAAGGCCAGGTCGGCAGTGGTACTGCCGATATCCACGAAGAGGCCCTGACCAGCTTCCCTTGCTACGAGGCTGGCGCTGGCATGCCAGTTGGCGGAGGCGATATGCGACGTATTGAATGCCACATCCGCAATCGTCACGAAACCAGATTTGCCGGCGTAGAACCTTACCCTTCCCGGGAGTAGCTGGCTCATTATGTCGGCTATTTCCAGCACGCCGCTGTTGCGGTCAGCAAAGATATCCGCAAGCTCGCCGGTCATCGTGACCGCATGGTGTTGCGGCTCGATGTGAAACTGGGCTTGTACCTGGACCAGGATATTCTGGACAGCCTCAAGCAGCGTATCCACGCCACGCCATAATGGGCATGGTAGCTGGATAACCTGCAGCACGTTTACGTGGCCGGCTTCGGATTCAATCAGCACAGCCTTGAGGTGGGCGCCGCCGACATCCCATCCCAAAATACAGCGTTGGGAGCCGAATTGCCGTGTCAGAGCGGATTGATTATTCAAGTCGGAATCCTGGGTGGGCGAATTAAGCATCAAGCACGGTTTCTATCACTGAATGTTGGAGGGTGGGCATTAGGAAGACATCATTATAGAGCAACAACTCCAGTATCAGCCTTGCGGGATTGCAGTTAATCGCAGCGTGCAGGCCGACGTAGGAAGTGGTCAGCCGCGGGTTGATCTCGAGCACATGCATGCAGCCTGCATCGTCAATAATCACATCCACGCCGACATACCCTGCCAGTCCCGGCAATGCGGCTGCCACTTGGCTGGCAAGTTGCTGCCCTGCCCGCCAGTGCGCATGCATGCCATTGATGACGCTTCCGGAATATTGGAATGCAGAGTCATGCAATTCCACACGCTGCGCATTGCAGCTGAGCAGCCAGGCACGACCGTCGCGGCAAAGCATGCTCAAGCTGGCCGCAGTGCCTGGAACATAAGGCTGGACGATGTGGCTGTGCCGGCGCGGTTGCATCCATTGCGCAAGTTCGGTCATCTCGCCGAACCAGGCCATGTCTTCACAACCTGCGCCATCATTGGGTTTTGCAACGAGGCCATGCGAATAATCGCCTGACGGCAAATTTTCCAGCCGGTATCCCGGCACTACTGCAATGCCTGCCTGACCCAATAGCCCAGTGCACTCCAGCTTATTCGTCGCAATGAAGACCGATGCTGCGTTACAACCGAGCAATCGTTTGCCGGCCGCTTGTACCATGTCCGTCAGCTTGAGCAATACGCCATCCGTTTCCGGCGCAATCAGCCATACGGCATCCGCTTGATCGATCAGGGTGTCCCAGCATTGCCAGACATCGTCTGCTTCATGAATGGGAACGGCCAGATGTGCATATGGCGGGACTTCAAGGCGACTGTCATAGCTTGTCAGCAGTTCAATGCCGTGAAATTTGGCAGTCCCGGCCAGTTCGGCGAGGTCTTGCAGCAAAGCTTCCCGCATCAACCTGCCCTCTCGCGCTAAAGCAGCGGATAAGGGCTGGCGGTATAATCCGCCGCCGGTGATAAACTCACACACGAATAGTTTCAAGCGCCGCAAATCCTGCTGATGGAATACCACAAAATGAACATTATCCCCGTAATCGATTTGCTGCACGGGCAGGTGGTGCACGCAAAACTAGGCAACCGTGAGCATTACCTGCCGATACAGTCCAGCCTATGCTCGGGCAGCGACCCGATCGCCATGGTAGGAGCACTGCTGCAATTATACCCGTTCACCAGACTGTATATTGCGGACCTGGATGCGATCCAGGCACAAGGAGGCCATCACATGGTGGTGGCTGATATCAGCGCGCGCTACCCGCAATTGGAGATATGGCTGGATGCCGGCTTTACCAGCAGCCAAGCGATTCAGGGCTGGCAAGGCAGCAGGATACGTCCCGTACTCGGTACGGAAAGCCTGTCCGACCTCTCGCACTATCAGCAGTTAGCGCAATCCTGCCATCAGCGGCATGTACTTTCACTCGACTTCAAGGCGAAGCAATACCACGGCCCCCGCGCATTGATCGAGAGCTGCGAGCACTGGCCTTCTGACGTCATCTGCATGACATTGACCCAGGTAGGCAGCCAGGCAGGACCGGATATTGCACAACTGGCAAAATTAAAAGCCTTGTCCAACACCCATGCTATCTATGCCGCTGGCGGGATACGTAACAAGGAGGATCTGCTGCATTTAACTCAAAATGGGATACATGGTGCACTGATAGCAAGTGCATTGCATACCGGTAGTATCGGCCATGCAGAACTCAGCGTTTAGTTGTTTGTTATCCCCATTTTGCTAATAAAATGGACAACCCAATAAAAAAGCCCAACCTAAGTTGGGCTTTTTTCAATTGCTGATCTGGCAAAGACTTATCAATAAATCCTGCGAGATCAATAAACCAATTTAGTTATTGGCAGCAAATGGGTGAGCAGTTTCTTTATACAGACGTACCACGTCAGCAACCTTAGGCTCACGAGCAACGGCGCTCTTGATAGCTTGCTTGGTTGCACGGTAGTTCCACTCTTGGATACGCTCGTCGATGTCAGCACGGCTGTCGATGAATACGCCAACGCAGATGAACACATTGTCAGCTTCGTCTTGTGGGATAGTACCGTCGGATACGCAATCCATAACCGCCATTGCAACGCCACGTTGGGCAGGGCCAAACATTTGCACAGCTTGACGACCGTTCTTGATGGTTACTTTATTGAACATAACAGTAGCCGGCTTAACCATCATGTTAGGCGCAACAATAGCCAACAGGCCATTCACACCGTACTTTTGGTCAGTCAATGTACGACAGAAAGCATCTTCTGCAGCGCTGCCACGTGGTCCCATGATCAAATCGATGTGGGCTACATTCAGTAAATCCAGTCCACTATGATCAGGACGCTCTTCAATTACGAGCGCTTCACCCACTAAAACGCGATCAATTACAGCCATTTTTAATTCTCCATTATTGAAGTTTCCGTAGAAACAAAATTAGCATTGCTTGGTTAGCGATGCTGAAACACGACACACGCCTGTTTAGCGATATACCCAAAAAATTTTGCAATTATTATTACATAAAATCTGGAATCTGACTAAGGTATATCGATAGCCATACCTCGTTACCCGCTCAGGAGCCCAGCAATAATACCCAATGAAAACAAGCACTCATCCATGGATAAGCGGGTTGAAAACAGGCCATATTACAAATTGTAAATCCAGTAAAACCGATACTGCATGCCAACTAATCCCATCGCGGCAGGCGAACATTCATACCTGCCTGTTTAGGTTTACTCAAGATTGGCGTGGATTGCGCGCATGCCTTCTTCGGTCAGGCCCTTGGCATGGATCAATTCTGAAATTGCACCTTCCAGGAAAATCAGGGTAGAAAGCTCGAACTGTGATCCCATTGGCATCTCTTTAGTGAGGGGGAAACTGTCATCCTGACCAATCTGGATGACCAGGTCAGCAACATCCGCCATCGCGGAAGATTTCTTCATCGAGATTACGGCCAGTTTAGCGCCTACAGATTTCACCTTTTTAACGAAAGGCAGCAGTGTTTCCGTACCGCCGGAACCTGATACCAGGATCAGCAGGTCGCCAGCTTTGATTGCAGGCGTCACGACTTCACCAACCATGCTCACATTGTAGCCGGCGTGCACTAAACGCATCGCGAAAAAACGGGAAACCAGCAATGAACGACCCGCACCACCAATAAACGTACGACCAGAGCTTTCTACAAGCTTAAGCAATTCACCGGCTTTGCTCTTGTCTGTTACGTTGAGGATGCCTTCTAGCCTATCCAGAATAAATTGTTGATGATCCATCATTAAACCCTTTTTAATATCTTGTTGTATGCCTGCCAACGCATGCACCGCATGGTCGGACGTACAAGTTGAATGCACAAAAACAAAATCCACCATGCCGGATCATGATTGAACCGGGATGGTGGATTTTTTAGTACTTTACTTGCCTGATAATTTAATTTTTACGTTAAATTTAGTGAGCCAGGCCAGTGATTTCAGCAGCAGATGCAGCAGGATCAGCAGCACCGTAGATAGCAGCGCCAGCTACAATGATAGAAGCGCCAGCATCTTTAACTTGCTTAACAGTTGCAGCCTTAACACCGCCAGCAACAGAGATCTTAACACCCAGGTTCAGACCGGCAACCAGTGCCAGGTCGGTGAATGGTGTTTGGCCAGCAGCTTGCTGATCTAAGCCGGTATGCACGCCAATGATGTGCGCGCCCAGCTTGGCAGCTTCTTTAGTACGAGTAGCTTTGTCAGTAACATTGATTAGATCAACTTGCGCTTCTTTACCGTACTTGTTAGCAACGTCGATTACGCCTTTGATCGTGCCCAGGTCAGCAGTACCCAGAACTGTACAGATGTCAGCACCAGCTTTGTAGAATGGCTCAGCTTCGTAGAAGCCAGCATCCATTGTCTTCAGGTCAACCAGGATCTTGTTGTTTGGGAACTTTGCGCGCAGAGTTTCCAGCAGCTTGATACCGTTGTGCTTGATGCAAGGTGTGCCGATTTCCAGGATGTCCACGTGTGGAGCAACTGCTGTAGCCAATGCTACGGTTGCGTCGAAATCTAATGAATCTAGTGCCATTTGAGTTAATGCCATGATATTTTTCTCCAAAGGTTTACAGGTTACAACTACTTCAAAAAGGACTGCTTATAAAAAATTGAGGGGCCATCTTATAGTGTTACTACAACAGATGTCAACGCTAGAAATGCCGATGCCCGAGATGCTGATGCTACAAGGCGAAACCTGGGTTTCGCCCGACTACATACTTAAAGCTTTTCAGCCAATGCCTTTTCCAGCTTGATCTGGTCAGCCACGAAACCGCGGATGCCTTCAGACAGCTTTTCAGTCGCCATTGCATCTTCGTTCAATGCAAAACGGAACTCTTCTTCTGTCAAACGTGCTGGAGGTGTTGCCTTCGCACCGCCATCGCTCAGAACGCGAGCCAGTGTGCCTTCAGTTGCTGCCAAATCCTGCAGCAGGTTAGGCGATACAGTCAGGCGGTCACAACCTGCCAGGGCGATCAATTCGCCGGTGTTACGGAAAGAGGCGCCCATAACGACTGTCTTGTAGCCATGGTCTTTATAGAACTCGTAGATCTTACGCACTGAAACTACACCAGGATCTGTTTCCTGTGTATATTCTGTGCCTGGGTTCTTGGCTTTGTACCAATCCAGGATACGGCCAACGAATGGGGAAATCAGGAATACGCCAGCTTCAGCGCATGCACGTGCCTGGCCGAAACCGAATAGCAGTGTCAGGTTACACTGGATGCCTTCTTTTTCCAGGATTTCGCCGGCCTTGATGCCTTCCCATGTAGATGCCAGCTTGATCAGCACGCGGTCTTTACCAACGCCCGCTTCTTGATACAGCTTGATCAGCTTACGACCCTTAGCGACCATCTTATCGATATTAAATGACAAGCGTGCGTCAACTTCTGTCGAGATACGGCCCGGCACAACCTTGGAGATTTCAATACCGATTAACACAGCCAGTTTGTCGGCTGCATTTTCAATCTGTTGATCTTTGTCGCCGCCTTGCGCTTTTGCATACGCAATGGATTCGTCGATCAGCGGTGCGTATTGCGGCAGTGTACTTGCCTTCAGCAGCAGTGACGGGTTGGTTGTCGCATCTACAGGCTTAACGCTCTTGATTGCCTCAACATCGCCGGTGTCGGCAACGATTGTAGTAATAGCTTTTAATTGATCTAACAGATTAGCCATATTTTTCCCTCGAGTATTTACTAAATGATGATGTGGGTCACAACCCTAAAACCGACTTGGTAATCGCTGCATGTTTGGATAGCAGGCCGATTACAAAACTAAGCTTTAACTGAGCCCAACAGTATAACGGAAAATGTCGTTTAGTTGAATTGATGTATTTATTCGCGCCAGTTCGGCAGATTGAATAGGATGTTGCAACATGGCTTAATTGAAATACAGGATGACGTGATTGGAATCAGCTCAACGAATAGGTCAGAAGCGTGGCAACCGTCAGGTCTGCCGATGTCCCAGGGTTCAATCCCCTCGTTTTAAGCACAGCATCCCAATCCATTAATTGACGCTGATACAACTTGGGGTTATCCAACTCCATCAGGGCATGCTCATGCAGCCTGGCTTCATCGCGCAATGCTGCAGATGTGCCGGCGCCGAATTTGCGTAGCACATGGCTATCTTCATAGTTCGCCAGAAATCCGAGGTATAAAGCAGTCACCGCCCATGCCGGTTTGTCCCATTTAACCAGCGCTTGGCGGTAACGGTCCAGACCAAACCCCAAAATATCCGCGTAGCCATTATCGTATTGCCGCGCGATCGTGTCGCGATTCGCCGCTGCCTGCATGGCAGCGAGTAGCGTGACTTCAGGGACGGCATGGACGTCATGCTTATCGCTTGCACCCAGGCCTGCCGGGGAGGCACGCTGTATGGCCTGGAAGCTGAGTATGGCATCTTCCACCGTCAAGCTGTTTAACACAGAGTGGAGCTTCGTTTGAAACGCGGCATTATCGTGTTGCAGGGCCGCCTGAATTATAGGTGCTGACAGCAATACGATGCCGAGATTGGTATTGCATCCAACTGCGTCCCAGGTTGCATTGACGGCGTTTAGAATACGTTGGCCGACGTTAAGCCCCGGTTGCGCAATCACGGCGGCAGTGACTTCGGCGCTTTTGATGAAATCCTGCACTACCATGCCATGACCGTCGGCAAAAATGTGGACATTGCCGGGTTTCAGCGCGGTGAGCTCTGCCATGCAGGCTTCTTTGAACAAAGATGCTAACTGCTGCTCTTTCACCTTTTTCTGTACTGGGACTTGGCTCAAACCTGGCTCAAACTAGTTCAGGCAGCTTTGCTGGCAAGCTGTTTTCCCAGGAAATCGTCGACCAGCGCCTGGGCAATGTCCAGTTCGACCACGGTCTGCAACCCTTTCCAGGCCGGGATGCTATTCACCTCCAGCACATACAGCTTGCCGTTCTGGCCGCGGATAATATCCACGCCGCAATAATCGATATCGACAGCGCGTGAAGCGGCTTCAGCAAGCTCTGCTATTTCGCCGGTGTGCGGCAGGCTTTCGCACTTGCCGCCCAGGGCGACGTTATTCACCCAGCTGCTGCCATGGCGCACCATGGCGCCGATGGCTTTACCGTTCACGACAAACACACGGTGGTCGTGCCAGGAGCCTTCGCCACTATCTATATATTGCTGCAGGTAATACAAGCCATCCACATGCTCTTCCATAGGGACAGGGAAAGGCTCGCCGTATCGGAGCATACGCACACCCTGCCCTTGCGAGCCGAACAGCGGCTTTATGACGATGGCATTGCCTGCCGAGGTTTCCTTCGTGATGATGTCATGCGCGTGGTTGCGCGATTCGCATACCCAGGTATTGGGGGTGGCAACACCATGGTGGTGCAGCAGGAAACTGGTCATGGCTTTGTCGACGGTACGTTCAATCGCCCTGCCGTCGTTATAGACATTGACGCCCAGCAGTTCCAGGGCATGCAGGATATCCAGCCTGGCGATCACTTGCTGCAGGGTGCCGCCGGGAACGCCGCGCACAAAGGCGGAACTGGGCAATGCCCCTTCAAAACCGGGAATGACCACGCCCGGCTGGCCGGGCGTCAGGTCAAGCAGGCAATCCTTGAGCGAGATGAACACGGCCTCCAGGCCCCTGGCAGCAAAGGCTTGTGACAAGCGCTTGCCATGCCAGCCTGGATCGTCGGTAAAGACAGGAATGCGCGAACGTTGCAGCATGCCGACAGTGCTATACGCCGTAGCCGAACGACAGATCGATCAGTTCCGCATTCAATTTACCACCGGTAAAGCTTTTTCCCGACTCCAGCGCAGTCACGGTCACGGCAGCAGGGCTGAATAACATCGGGTCTATCTTGTAGAAATCCATATTGACGCTCTTGAACACTTCCGCGAACGGACGGCCGTAATCGCGCGAGGAACTACTCGGCAACTCCTGCGCCAGTTTGGCGGCGGCCTCGTCTGTGCCTTTGACGAACAGGTGTGCATGACCGCCGTACAAAATAGCGTCATTGGTACGGCCCATTCCGATCAGGAAATCCGGTGCTGGTGGCGGCACCGGTGCACTGGCCATGCCATCGACAATATGATCCAGCGGGAAATGCAGCGTATGCACTTTATGCATGGCCACTTCCAGCACACGTGCGACGATCTGCACTGCACCCGCCAGGCTACGTGTCGGCGTCAGGATGAAGGTCAACTTTTCAGGCGCAATGCCGGTATCGCGCGACACTTTGTCGATGACTTCTACTGGCGGCACTTTGTCGCTTTCCAGCACTAGGCAGGCTTCGTCCGCCTGGTCTTTGTATCCAAGCTCTTTATAGAGTTCCTCACGCGCAGCGATGGCGCGACCCGGACCCGAACCCAGCGAGAAAAACTTTTCGTGGGCGAGACTCCAGCCTGCATACTGGCTTCCCAGGCATGACAATACGGGGTTATTGGCATGTACCGACAGAAGCCACGGCCAGTGCGGGAATGTATTCGAGCTTTGCAGGCTGACATGCCCAAGGCCGCCCATGCATATCTCAGCGATCAGGCGCCCTGCTTCCAGGCCGCCTGCATGCTTGATACCGGCATCCACTATCGTCGCGCCATTCGCCGATTTGCTGACTCCCAAGCGGAGGTTGCTGGCATTGTCGACTAGGGATTTCACCAGGGGATTGGTCAGTTGGTTAACGCTCGGCCAATTGCTGGTATCCAGCACATGACCGGCCTGGTTGGTTGCTTCACTCATTTACAGCTCCTCGGTATTGGATTTTTAATTGCTTATGGAAATCAATGTTACTTATAACTTGCTTGCCCGTTAGACAGCCTTCAGGGTCTTGATCAAATCGTCTATCTCCGCCTTCCTGCCCAGCACCATTGCCCTGGCAAGGCTAGCATCCGTCGCTTCCGCCAGGACGGTGCACACGGGATTATCTTTTGCAATCAAGCTGTGCGCCACCGGGATATCGGCCATCCATTCCGGCCATGCCACGTTATCCCCCATCGCCAGGTCGTGCGGTGCGTACACCACATGCCTGGCTTTGGAAACAGCCGGTATCGCCGAGCAATCCAGCAGTTTGCCGCCGCATGCCTGCACATGCAGGTCGAACAGGTTGCACAAACCTGACTGGTACAAGTCAAAGGTAGAGCTCAAGCGAGGGTTGATTTCCAGCACCCAAATCTTGCCATCTGCAATGATCGCATCCAGACTATTAAGGCCGCGCAAGCCGACCGCGCTCGTCAGTTTCTGCGCCGCCTGCATGAACTGCTGCTTGATATCGTCACTAAATTCGGCATGCCCGACGATGCCGCCATAGCGGTAGGGCATGCTGGTGCTTACAGCCACCCATTGCTGGTTAAAACCTATCCGCTTGATTCCCTGGCCATCGGCAAGAAACAGCATGGAAGCAGGTGTCCCTGGAATTTCACGCTGGAAATAATAACCTGTGGATAGCGACGTTTGCTTCTGCGCCTGCATGACATGGGTGCCACCTGAGCCACCAGCATGTTTTTGCAGCCAGCCTTCCGCGTTGTCAAGCGCATCGAACCTCACTTCCGGATGCGCAATATGCAGGGCATCCAGCAAGGTGAAAAACTGCAGCGCCCGTTTCAGGTTGCGCACTACGATCGGCCTGTTACCCAACAATGGCAGGCGTTTTTCTATATGCTCCAGCAACTCCGGCTGCGCTTCAAAGCCGCTGCCGTAGACGAAACCTGCGACGTCATGCAGGTCAAGGCTGTCCAGCGCAGCTACTAACTCTTCCGGTACAAACCCGCCATCCGCATACCCCAGTTTGAACACCTGGCTGGCATGACGCCTGGTATCTGCGTCCGCAAATACATCCATGGCGATTACCTCGTAGCCAGCCTGGGCCGCCGCCTTGACAAAAGGCCGCGCAGAGACAGCAGCGACGAGGATTTTTTTAATGATTAACTCTCGCTGGCTATACTGGTTCGAACGTCACTGTCGAATATATCCAGGCTAGCAGTCATGGTGGTTAGAGGCTGTTCCTGGCCATTTCAAAAGCAGATAAGAAATCCAGGTAGACGCGTTTTTCGCTATCCAGCATCTGTTTCAGGAGGTTATGCTGCGCCTTGTATTTCACGTTGCCGATCGCCAATGCGCCGATACCGAATGCGCCAGTCCCGGCAATCGCCACGCCGTCTGCGTGCACATCCACGCCCTCCGCTCCCGTCGGCGGCACAGCATTGACGTCTGCCACCACCTTCAATGTGGATGAAGCAGCCATCTGCTCCAGGGTAATGACTCGGATGCCTGCTGCAGCCGCACACAGGGCAATATCCGTGGTCTTGAGGATGGCAGTCTTCAATGCCTCGCTGCTGCCGTCTGCATAGTCGATATTCACGTTGTATTTTTTATTGTATGCCTCGGCTTTTTCCTGCACATCGGCAATGGCACGGTGGCCGACCATGCGCACCTTGGCGCCGTATTTGGCTGCGATAACGGCCGTGCAGCCGCCTACCGGGCCGGTTGCGCCGAAGATACTCACTTCACGCCCGCTCAGGTCACCGCCGAAATTCTTGGTTAGGTGCTGCTCCACTTTTGCCATCATGCCGGCCGCCGTCGTGAATGCGCCGGAAGGATCGGCAAATACGGACACTTCGAAAGGCGGCACCATGGACTGCCTTGCCCGCTCCAGCATGTCCATCGCGACATCGATATCGCGTCCGCCTATGAAGATATGCTCACGCTTGACGCCGCTGGAGCTGCGGGAAAATATGGCGTCCTGGACCAGGCCCATCACTTCGTCCAGTTGGACATTGGTATACGGCATGATTTTATCGAAGCCTGCGTCGTACGCCATATTGACGTCGAACGGGCTGGCATTCTTAGCCGCAGTTAGAAGATGCAGGATGGATACTTTTTGCATGAGGTGCCTTTGCTTGATCTTTCTTGAGTTTCTTAAAAATTAGAAGTGCTTAATTAACGTACAAATACAAATATACCGTGCATGAAGGAAATATGCCTGTCATTACAATCCTATTCCTCTTAACTTCATGCATAAAATTCATGTAGTTCCGCGCCCTGGTTGTGCCCCTTGCAGAACACGAACTCCAGTGCCGCCTCGTCCCTAAATCGCGCATTTAAACGCTGCTGCATAGCTTCTGCCTCACCGACGCTTGCAAACATGGCAAAACCTGTCGGCCCCCACGAGCTCTGGCCCAGGCATATAACACCTTGATCACCTAGCCATGCAAGCACGGCAGCAACGCGTTTACTGGCGTAACGCCCGCCTTGTACAGGAGCAAAATAATCGCCGGTTTGCGCCTGCAACTCGCGGATCGCAGCACCGAATACCGGTAAATCCTGTTCAGCCAGCGCAGGTAATGCCTGCATCAGTACATGCCGGCAGACATCAGCGGCGACGGCTTGCGGAAGCTTCTCCAGCGTACGGAACGCGTCGGACTCCTGCTGGCCATGCACACCTGTGTCGGCATGGTCGAAAATCAGCAGGATGCGCCATGCCTCCGGAAATTCTACACCTGCAATCAGGGGCGGTGTCACGGTCGCTGGACCGCGTCCGCCATCGACAATCACGCCGCCCTTGGCAAACGTCCCCAAGCCTATGCCGGAACGCGCACCGCGTTGCGTGATGACCGCCAATTGCTCAAGGCTGGACTCAAGCCCGTACAACCTGCTTATAGCCGACCCTACTGCCAGAGACAGTTGCGTGCCAGAGCCCAGGCCGGCATGCTCCGGTATTACCTGGTCCAGGCGGATATGCACGCCTTTATCGAGCTTTAGCGCATTAGCAATCCTGGTCGCGACGGATACGGCACGCTTAATGGCGGAGTCTGCAGTTTGCTTATCGATAGTATCGGCAGCTTCAGCCGTAAATTCACTAGAAGGATACACTTGCATGACAAACGCAGGATTATCGAGCGATACGCCGATACTGCCGAATTTGCGCCCGAGATCACCGTTTAAATCGAAGAATCCCATATGCAGGCGTGACATTGCCTTCACTTCGACACTACTCGGCCCGTTTTTGGCACTGGCCTGCTTTACGGCGCCAGGTGTTGTAGACCCGGAACCCTCCACTATGTCGTATTGATTATTGGCAAAACTTTCCGACATCGAATGGCGCCTGCAACTTGCTTTAAAGAGCATTATTGTAGCCCAGCCACTGCGTTTTTCCTATGTTGTCCCCACCCAAACTTTAGTCGTGTGCCATTTTTGGATAGCTTAGGATTAAGACGGATATACTGCCTCTTATTAAAAGTTCTTACGCAAACTGTTAAATTAAACTTTAAAATAGCGGTCTCTTAAGCAATCTCTGAAAATTGCATAAATTTGCATAAATTTAAGAGTTGCAGCAGATAATTCTGGGATACGTGAATAATAAAAAGTGCTTTGGTGGACAATCTGCCTGCAAGCCTAACACTCGATATAGCACATGGTGTGTTGTTCATTATTTAAAAGGTGAGGAATGGAGAATTCTATTCAATCAGTAAGCCTCGCAGGCCAGTCCGGCAACATAGAGGGCGTCGCCTGCCCAGGCTGCGGCCTGTTGTGCGACGACCTGGTGATCAACCGCGACAGCAACGGCGCATTGAAAGTCGTTGAAAACGGCTGCGGCCGCAGCATCGGCTTTTTCGAACGGGTTTTCAAGCCCAGCAGTCCGCGCGTTAATGGCCAGGAGGTCACGCTGGACGCAGCGATTGCGAAAGCTGCCGGCATCCTGCGCGATGCAAGGCATCCGCTGATCAGCGGCCTGAGCACTGACACCCAGGGCATGCGGGCGGTAATGAACCTGGCCGGGACGTCCGGCGCCACCATCGACCACATGAACTCCAAAAGCTCCATGCGCAACCTGCTGGTTCTGCAGAACTCCGGCTGGCACATCACCACCCTTACTGAAGTCCGTAACCGCGTCGACCTGCTGCTGGTCGTCGGCACCAATATCGTCAGCTACTTCCCGCGCTTCTTCGAACGCATGATCTGGGGCCACGATTCCATGTTCGACCAGGATACCAATTCCCGCGAGATCGTTTACCTGGGCGCCCGCGACTCGCATGGCCACGCCCTGGACACCAGTGCCGGCGTAGCGCCTGATGGCCGCCAGCCGACCGTACTGCCCTGCGATGCAGAAAAATTGCCCGAAGTGCTTGCCGTACTGCGTTCATTAGTTGCAGGCAAAACACTTGTCGCGGAATCCGTTGCCGGTATCGCCGTCAGCGACCTCGCCAACCTGGCACAACGCCTGAAAGACGCCAAATACAGCGTCGTCGCCTGGACCGGCAGCGCGCTGGATTTCCCGCATTCGGAACTCACCATTCATAACATCACGGGCATCGTGGAAAACCTGAACCTGACGACACGCTCCTCAGGACTCCCATTGGGCGGAAATGAGGGCGATGTGGGCGCGTATAACGCCAGCAGCTGGATCAGCGGCTATCCTTTCCGGACCTCATATAGAAAGGGCTTTCCCGATTACGAGCCCTACCACTACAGCACGGACCGGATGCTGGAGGAACAGGAAGCCGACGCGCTGTTCTGGATCAGTAGCTTCAGCGTCGACCGCCTGCCGCCGCCCAACCAGGCCGCCACGGTCGTCATCGGCCATCCCAACATGAAGCTGGACGTCGAGCCGGATGTCTTTATCCCCATTGCCATTCCCGGTCTCGACAGCAGGGGCATCCAGTTCCGCAGCGACAGTTCGGTGGCCTTGCCGCTGAAGAAACTGCGCGAAAGCGAATTCCCTACATTGACCAACGTGCTGTCATCCATCGAAGCGGCTTTATAAAGCCATGGATACCTCAAGATACGCAGTAAAAAACACAGGACAGGCAACATGCTAACCAAGTTAACCGGCGGCAAAGTCTACGATCCCGCCCACCAGATCGACGGCAAAGTCATGGACATCTATATACGCGACGGCCGTATCGTGGATAAGCCATACGCCAACGAGAACATCGGCAAGGAATACGACCTACGCGGCAAGGTCGTGATGGCAGGTGCCATCGACATGCACACCCACATCGGCGGCGGCAAGGTCAACATCGCCCGTATGATGCTGCCTGAAGATCACCGCGGCGACCCGGAAGCGCATAGCGAATTTTGCCGTGCCGGTTGCGGCCATGCCGTGCCGTCCACATTGACCACCGGCTATCGCTATGCGGAAATGGGCTATACAGCCGGTTTCGAGCCGGCCATGATGCCGGTCAATGCGCGCCAGACGCACCTGGAAATGGGCGACACCCCCATCATCGACAAGGGCGGCTACGCCATGATCGGCAGCGACGATTTCTTCCTGCGCATGCTGACAGCCAGGCAGGACCAGAATGCCATCAACGATTACGTCGCGTGGATCATGCACGCCAGCCAGGCCATCGGCATCAAGGTAGTCAACCCGGGCGGCATCAGCGCCTTCAAGTTCAACCAGCGCAAACTGGATCTGGACGAAGAGAATGTGTTTTACAAGATAACGCCGCGTGAAGTGCTCAAGACGTTGTCACGCGCCGTGCACGAACTGGGCGTGCCGCATCCGCTGCACGTGCATGGCAACAACCTGGGCGTACCAGGCAATGTGCAGACCACGCTGGATACCATGGGCGCGTCCGAAGGCTATCCTCTGCACCTGACGCACATCCAGTTCCACTCCTACGGCACCGAGGGCGATCGCAAATTCTCCTCCGGCGCCGCTGCGATCGCCGAAGCGCTGAACAAGAACAAGAACATCTCCGCCGACGTCGGCCAGATACTGTTCGGCCAGACCGTTACCTGCTCCGGCGACAACATGCGCCAGCATGCCAATGTCGGCTTCGGCAGCCCGCACAAATCGGTCATCATGGACATCGAATGCGACGGCGGCTGCGGCGTGGTACCGTTCAAGTACAAAGACCAGAATTTCGTCAATGCCCTGCAATGGGCCATCGGCCTGGAGATATTCCTGTTGGCGGACGATCCGTGGCGCATCTTCCTCACCACTGATCACCCGAATGGCGCTCCGTTCACCAGCTACCCACACCTGATCCGATTGCTGATGGACAAGACCTTCCGCAACGAGACGTTTGCCAAGCTCAACCTGGATGCCCAGGCCATGAGCACGCTAACTTCCATCGAGCGTGAATACAGCCTGTACGAGATCGCCATCATGACGCGCGCCGGTGCCGCCCGATTGGTCGGCCTGCATGACCGCGGCCACCTGGGCGCGGGTGCAGGTGCTGACATCACGGTATACACCGAAGATGCCGACCGTGAAAAGATGTTCACCACCCCGGATTACGTATTCAAGGACGGCGAACTGGTAGTCAAGAACGGCCAGGTGGTAAAAGTCACCTGGGGCAGCACCATGACAGTCAAGCCGGAATTCGACCGTGCCATCGAAAAAGACATCAAACAATACTTCGACAAGTACCACACCATGAACATGGAAAACTTCAAGATCGCCGACGACGAGATTGCGGAAGGCGGTCGCGGCAGGGTCGTCGTGCAGGAATGCAAGGGCCGCAGGGAGAAGACGGCATGATCATCAATGGCGTCACTATCGACGATACCTTCGCCGAGGCGTTCAATATGCGCGGCACCCGCGTCATCATTACCGCACAGAACCACAAATGGGCCTACAACGCCGCCAATGCCATGACCGGCTTCGCTACCTCCGTGATCGGTTGCGGGGTGGAAGCAGGCATAGAACGTGAACTCACACCGGACGAAACACCGGACGGTCGCCCCGGCGTCGCCATCCTCATGTTCGCCATGGGCAGTGCCGTGCTGATGAAGCAGCTGGAGACCCGCATGGGCCAGTGCATTCTGACCTGTCCGACCGCTGCGGCGTTTTCCGGTATCGACGGTAACGACCGGATAAATTTAGGTAAGAACCTGCGCTTCTTCGGCGACGGTTTCCAGATATCCAAGCAGTTCGGCGGCAAACGCTATTGGCGCGTGCCGGTGATGGACGGCGAATTCATCACGGAAGAATCGACCGGCATGGTACGTGCCGTCGGCGGCGGCAATTTCCTGGTGCTGGCGGAATCGCAGCCCCAGGCCCTTGCAGCCTGCGAAGCCGCCATCGAGGCGATGAAGAAGATACCCAATGTCATCATGCCTTTCCCGGGCGGTGTAGTGCGTTCCGGCTCCAAGGTGGGCTCGAAATACAAGGCACTATTCGCCTCGACCAACGATGCGTTCTGCCCTACCCTCAAAGGTATTACCAACACCCAGCTGTCGCCGGAAATCGAATCGGTGATGGAGATCGTCATCGACGGCCTGACGGATGCCGACATCCGCAAAGCCACGCATGTGGGCATCGCAGCAGCCTGCGCACTGGGTGCCGAGAACGGCATCAAGCGCATCTCGGCCGGTAATTACGGCGGCAAACTAGGCCAGTTCCAGTTCCACCTGCATGACATCATGAATGATAAAAGCTTAAGCGAGACCACAGCATGAGCGGCACCACACAAGCACTGACGTTTACCCTGAAAACTAAGCCGCAGCAGCGCATCGACCTGTCGCCACTGATACCGGACACCCTGGCTAGCAAATCACTGGAGGAGATCGGCGCTATCGAACTGCAGAGCGGACGCTTTAAACTGCGGGCTGATGCTGTATTCGATATTGGAGGTGAAGATGCCAGCGACATCGTTTTCAAGAATAGCGATACCAGGCTGGACAATATAGGCACCGGCATGAAAAGCGGCCGTATCACCGTGCATGGTAATGTCGGCTCCTACCTGGGGTTCCAGATGCGCAAAGGCGAACTCATTGTCCATGGCGACGCTACCGACTTTGCGGCAAGCGGTATGGCAGGCGGACTGCTGCATGTCCATGGCAATGTCGGCGACTTCCTGGCGGCGGCCATCGCCGGCGACAGGAAAGGCATGAAAGGCGGCACCGTCATCATCACCGGCAATGCCGGCGAACGTGCCGGCGACCAGATGCGGCGAGGCATCATCCTCATCGAAGGCAATGCCGGCAGCTACTGCGCAGCCCGTATGCTGGCAGGTACCATCGGCGTACTCGGCACACTGGGACAATACGCCGGTTACGGCATGCGTCGCGGCACACTGCTAGTAACGAAAACGCCTGCCTTGCATGCCACCATCCAGGATTGCGGTTCACACACCCTGCCCTACCTCAGCCTGATGTTCAAATCCTTCGCTGCACTGCCCAGCAAGTTTGCGGAGATCAAACAGAATCGTGTAAGACGTTACGCAGGCGATATCGCCAATGACGGTAAAGGCGAAATCCTGATCCTCTCCTTAGTAGTCTCTCTTAAGTAGCTCTTTTCTGCTCGGGCACTTTGTTTACTTTAAGATTGACTGCTGTACGTTTCCGCCGATCTGACGCATGAATTTGTTGCCCAGGCAGCAATAAATTGGTGCGTTCATAGCAGCTGACCATTCAACATATAACAACCAACATTCAACCAATTGATTTAAATGATTAAATTATTTAAATCAACGTGGCATTCATTTTGCTAACTGTAATTTCATAAGAATAATCTATGTAACTATTATTCGTATGGAGTACGCAATGAATACACTAAATGCAGTAGTTTTAACCACATCTGTTATGTTCTCTGCAACCGTCCATGCCGCGTTGGCGGATGAGGCCAGACCCGTAAAATCAGCATCGCCAGAATTCAATTTACCCGTTGAAAACTTCATTGAGGGAAGCGCAATGAAAGCGCCGGTGCTTAATGCCATCGAGATTTTCACAAGTGCGAATAACGCGCAGGGCGATCTGTCGATGCTGGACAAACACGGCATGTTCGACTTGGATTACGGCGTGATATCCGGCAATACTGAACAGGAAGCAAACTCGACAGGAACAACGTTCAATGCGCTGACAGTGCCGAACACCTTCGGCATGCTGCTGGCTGGAGCGGGAATGATAGGGTTCATGGTAGCGACACGGCGTAAATACTAGCGCATTGCGCCGCTTCATGACTGAGCTCATGACTGGGAGTTCATGAAGACCAACAGGGATGCTTAAGCGTCCCTGTTTCACTTAAACCCTTATTCCAAGCGCAGTACTAGCGTATGGAAAACTTCTTGGAGATCCCTTCTATCTGCGCAGCAGGCGCCACTACCGTCACTTTCACCTGCTCGGCAAATACCTTGCCCACTATCTCCCCGCCAAGCTTGCCCAATTCGCGAGCAAGGTAATCCAGCTGTTTGTAATCGATCAGCATCTCTATCTGCTTCATCTCCACGAAGGGCGCTGTCTTAGCCGCATCCAGGGCCATTCTCGCAGTACCACCATACGCACGGGCCAGTCCGCCTGTGCCTAAATTGACGCCACCGTAATACCGGATGACGCCGACACACACATTGATCAAGTCGCGGCCTTCGATGAGTTGCAGGACCGGCTTCCCTGCCGTCCCGGAAGGTTCGCCGGCATCGTGGAAGCGCTGCACGATGCCTTGTGCTGTTTTGATACGGAAAGCATAGGCCAGGTGGTTGGCACCCTGGTGCTGGGATGCTAAACCCCTTAGCAGGAATGCCGCACTGCGCTCATCCGCACAGTAATCTGCCAGCGCGACAAATCGCGATTTAGTGATGGTCTGCTCTGCATGACCTGCCTGAATGATGCGTTGCAATGTTCCAGCCTGATCGGTGTACCAAGAAAAATCCCCACGTAAAAAATCCCTACGCACAGGGCATGAAGCATGGTCGAATTATTATAGGGAATGCATGTCTGTACCATACACGCCAGACTTGCGTATCATACGGGAATGGCCAGGGAGTTTACATGCTTCGATATCCACACCTTGTTTTTTTACTTGCTGCATTATTGCCTGGATTCGCTGCCACAGCGCATGCCCAGGTGTACAAATGCACAGACTCCAGGAATAAAATAATCTATTCCGACAAGCCTTGTGCGACAGGCAACAGCCAGGTCATCCCTAATATTTCCCCCTCAGCCGATGTATTAGCGCCTGCAACGAATGCAGACGGAAAATCAAACCTCACCCTGCAGATGGACGATGCCGTTAAATCCGCCATCGCCAACGACGACCTGATCCGTGCACAGGCGCTGGCAACCAGCAAAGAGCAACGCGAATGGGTAGCAAAAGCCAGGAAAGAAGCAGCCCAGAAGCTGGCAAATGCCAGCAGTTCCAATCCGCAGGCGCAAAAATCAGGTTCGTATGAATGCCGCCAGGCCAGGGCGAACCTGGAACGGGCCGCCAGCGGCAACTCGGATGCCGGCCTGCTGAATGCAAAAACCAGCCTGATGCAGTCAGCATGCGGGGAGCAGTACCAGGTGTCCGGTTACGGCACAGCGCCATCCCCCTACCTGTCCTATCCTTACCCCAATCGCCAACCTTATCCAGGCCAGTTTCCCGGCCAATACCCAGGCCATTATCCAGGCAATCATCCTCCTGTGCATAACAACCCGCCCGGAATCACCACCCAGCCTTACGACCGTACGATAGAACCTAACTTCGGCAGCCGGTTTATCTATCCCCAGCGATAACCGTTGGCATTGTGGGCACAGGCGCATTGTCGGCAAGTATTCCTGCCATTTTTTTACTGTTTGAACGACGGGTGATCCCGCCGCCTGCGTTAAAGAGAATAAGAACACAGGGAACCATGAATGATTGAACACGATCCCGATATCGACCTGTTGGCGAGAATCGGGCAAGGGGATCAGCGCGCCGCCAGGCAGATGGTGGCCAGCAAACTGCCGCGACTGATGGCATTGGCTACGCGCATGCTCAATGACAGTAGCGAAGCGCAGGATGTGGCGCAGGAAACGTTTGTACGCATCTGGAAACAGGCCGCACACTGGCAACCTGATGGGGCCCGCTTTGATACCTGGGTGCACCGGGTCGCCATGAACCTTTGTTACGACAGGCTACGTGGGCGACCGCACCTGACGGAGGAAGAAGTGCCTGAACAGCAGGACCCTCACGGACATGCAGATGCCCGCATGATAAAAACGCAGCAGGACAAACAGGTGCTCGATGCCCTTGCCACGCTGCCGCCTCGCCAGCGTGAGGCGCTGATCCTGCAGTATTACCAGGAGTTCTCGAATGCAGAGTCAGCCGCCATGATGGACATCAGTATCGATGCATTGGAGAGCCTGCTGTGCCGTGCACGACGGGCATTGCGCAATGCCTTACTTGAACTAGGTTACACGAAGGAAACACCATGACACCCGAACGGTTTCGCTACCTCGCCGATGCGTACGGCGCAGACATCCATCGCTGGCCTCACCAGGAACAGCAAGCGGCCCAGCTTCTGGCGGCGCAGCATCTCCCCGCATTGGACGATGCATTGAGTCAGGCGACCCTGCTGGATACCGCATTATCAGCCCAGGCCCTGCCTTACATCGACCCAGCATTGGCAGAGCGTATCCTGGCTGCTGCCCCGCAACCAGCCAGCCAACCATCGATCCCGCTACGGGCATGGTGGCAGCGATTCCAGCTGGCAGGTGTCGGCCTGGCAGGCACTGCACTGGTGGGTGCAGGATTCGCCGGCGCCATGGTGGGTGCATTTTGTGTATCGATATGGACTTCCGGCATGCTGCCGGAAAGCAGCGCGGATGTGCAGACGCTGACGGCGGATTTCGTCGACCTTGAACAGGATTGGACAGCATCATGAATGGGGGGAAATGGAAATGGCTGTTGATCGGGTCATTGATCCTCAATATCTTCCTGATCGGCAGTATCGCCGGTGGCGCATACAAGTTATTCACTAGCGGCGCTACTACCATCAACGGGCCGCTGGCAGAGCGCGGCCTGCGCTTTGCGGCCGACAGCCTGAGCCCGGAACGCAAGCAGGCCTTCCGTAAGGCGCTACGCGAAACGCGCAGGGATGCAAGACCGCTGGTAGCGGCGGCACGCTCCGCACGCAGTGAAGTACGCGCCCTGGTGGCAGCGCCCGTGTTCGACCGGGAAGCCGTGAAGTCGGCACTTGACCGCACGCGCGAAGCCGATATGGCATTGCGTATGCGCATAGAACGCGGCCTGATCGACTTCACCGAGACCCTTAGCCCGGAAGAGCGCGTGAAACTGGCACAGGGCATGGCACGTAATGGGCCTTTAAGGCAACAGCTGACAGGCGCTTCCCAGGGCGGCAATGAGTAGCATGGGCCCTGCCGCCATCGCGGTAAACCGCTTTGGACTGGGAGCGCGCCCGGATGAGGCAGTCCCTGGTGACCCGAAGAAATGGTTGCTGGCGCAATTCGCGCAGTACCAGCCTGCGCCTGACGCCTGGGCCGGGCAGGAAAAAACCGGCGCTATTGTCACCGCCTATATGCAGCAACAGAGCGAGATGCGCAACGCCAGTGACGATGCAAAAATAGCTGCCAGGAAAACATTCCGCAAAGAGGTCAAAGACGACTACCAGTCGGCAGTGAAAGCCCGCGCAGTCTCGGCACTGCTTACCCCGGCCCCGTTCATCGAGCGGCTGGTGCATTTCTGGGCGAACCATTTTGCCATTTCCATCGAAAAACCAGTGGTGGCGGACCTTGCCGGTGCATTCGAGCTGGAAGCGATCCGTCCTTATGTGCTGGGCAATTTCCGGGACATGCTGCTAGCCGTGGAGCAGCATCCTGCCATGCTGATTTACCTGGACCAGGATAAATCCATAGGCCCCAACAGCATGGCGGCTGTACGCGGCGCCGAGCGCCAGCCGGACAAGAAGCGTGGGCTTAACGAGAACCTGGCCCGCGAGATCCTGGAACTGCATACCCTGGGGGTCCGCAGCGGCTACACGCAGGCCGATGTCACAGAATTTGCCCGTGCCCTCACCGGATGGAGCATTGCCGTAGCCAACATCGGCAATGCAAGTAAACCAATTAAACTAACTAAACCTGGGAAAAACAACACTGCACTGGTGGATGAAAACGGCTTTATGTACCGGCCGCAACTGCACGAACCAGGCAGTCGCAGCATCATGGGGCGCACCTATGGCCAGGACGGCCAGGCACAGGGGCAAGCCGTATTAAAAGACCTGGCCACGGCGCCCGCTACTGCTGCACATATCGCCACCAAGCTGGTACGGCATTTCGTGAACGACACACCGCCGCCTGCCCTGGTCGATCGCCTTGCCGCCATTTTCCTGCGTGATGGCGGCAATCTTGCCAGCGTCTACCGTGCGCTGGTGGACGCGCAGGAAGCATGGCAACCGACCCCGGTAAAATTCAAATCCCCCTGGGAATGGACGATTTCATCCCTGCGCGCAACGCAGCGCAAAACCACCGATGGCATCAACGTAGCGCAGATCCTCAACCAGCTTGGCCAGCCAATATGGAAACCGGGGTCGCCTGCGGGCTATGACGACTTCGCCGAAGCCTGGGCCGGCCCCAATGCCTTGCTGCGCCGCATTGAACTGGCGCAACGGCTGGCCGCGCCGCTTGGCGATAAGCTGGATGCCAGGAGGCTGTCGGATCAAGTACTGTTAGGCACTATCAGCGCAGAAACAAAAACGGCTATCGCACGTGCAGAGAGTGCTTCGACCGGCCTGGCGCTGCTGCTGGTTTCGCCTGAATTCCTGAGGAGATAGGGCCATGAATAGACCTATGAATATCCCTATGAATAGCACCATGCCGCGCCGCGATTTTTTAAAATTACTGTCGCTGGGCGCCGGTGCCATGCTGGCATCGCCGTACCTCAGTTTTGCCGGGGCTGGGACGGACACGGATCGCCGGTTTATCTTTATCATCCAGCGCGGTGCGGCAGACGGCCTCAATACCGTGATTCCGTACGGCGACCCGGCGTACGCCAGGCTGCGCGGCGCGCTGGCTATCGATGTTAGCCAGGCCAGCAAACTGGACGGCATGTTTGCCCTGCATCCTGCACTGGCAGAAATTGCCGCCATGTACAGCGCCGGCCAGGCGCTGTTTGTCCAGGCGGTCGCGTCCCCGTATCGCGACCGCTCGCATTTCGACGGGCAGAACGTACTGGAAACCGGCGGCGTTAGCCCCTACCATTTCAAGGATGGCTGGATGAACCGGCTGTTGACAATATTACCGCCCTCGCAGAATGAAGCCATCGCTTTTGCCTCGACCGTGCCCATGGCGTTGCGAGGCAAGATCGAAGTCAGTTCCTATGCGCCGTCCGCCTTACCGCAGGCCTCTGACGACCTGCTGGCACGCGTATCGCAGTTGTATGCACAGGATGCGCAACTGCATTCCATCTGGGAGTCAGCCATGGATGCCAGGAATATATCGGACGACCCCAGCAAACGGCAGGATCCTGCCAGTTTCGGCAAGCTGGCGGCCTCGTTTCTTGCGCGCCCGGATGGACCCCGTATCGCCATGATGGAAACCGGCGGCTGGGATACGCATACCGCCCAGGCCTCCAGGATGGACAGGCAGCTCAAATCATTGGACACCCTGCTTGCCGCCTTGCGTGACGGGCTTGGCAGCGAAGTCTGGCAAAAAACCACGGTCGTCGTGGCGACTGAATTCGGGCGCACCGCTGCCGCCAACGGCACCAATGGCACGGATCACGGCACCGGTGCCTGCGCCCTGGTACTCGGCGGCGGCATAAAGGGCAAACGTGTGCTGGCGGACTGGCCGGGGCTGGGCACGGGTGCCTTGTACGAAGGCCGCGACCTCAGGCCGACCATCGATCTGGACAACTTGTTAGCATCGCTGGTCGCGGAAACCTTCTCAATCGACCCGGGCCTGGTTTCCAGAACGCTTTTCTCGGAAAGTGCTAAGTCTAAACCCCTCACTGGGCTAATTCGCGCCTAGCCGGCTAGATCATAGCGAACACCCCAGCGAATTCTTGATATCCGCAGGCAATAAAAAACCAGCATTCGCTGGTTTTTTACGTATATGCGACAAACAAGCAACGCTTAATCCGCTTTGGGCCTTGCCTGGTCGTCATGTTTTTCCTGGTAGATTTCCTGGCTGGCTGCCTTCTGGTCCTGGTGCAGTTCCTGGCGCTCGTCCTTGGTCAGTTTCCCGTCGGATTTGAACTGGCGTTCTTCCTGGCGGATATCCCGCTGGTCGCCGCGCAGGTCCTTTACTTCAGACCGTGTCAGCTCTCCCGACTTGACGCCCTGCGCCATCCTCCCGTGCTGTTTGTGCTGGCGTTCGTTGACACGCGGATCGCGGGTACCTGCCGTTGCCGGGACCGCTAATGCCGCCGTGATTGCGATAGTAATGAGCGATGCTAGTAATTTGTGCATGGTGTTTCTCCTGTCGTTAGTGGATGTGGCAGCGTTACTGCCCGGTACACACCTGTTTATGATGTGGTTATCCTTTAAACGCAGCCAGACAAAAAAACCGTCGCAAGCATTCGGCATTTGCACTAACCGAATGTCCATTCAACGTTGAGGGCAACACTCAAGATAATGCCTCTAGCCTGGGAGCCAATACCAGTAAAGCGCATCGCCACTCCACTAAGCGCAAAGCCAGCGTTTGGCTTGCCCGTGGAATATATCTGCTAAGCAGATTATTCACACGCCAAAGCGCCAAGTGGAAGTGCGATATCCACGAGGTTACCAGGCATGTTATTTACGGCCTTCGCCTCTATCCATCCATTGCTATGCTCAATCCAACACGCAGAATCGGCATAGCGATTATGTGCACCTTATAACGATCCAGATTTTATAAACGATCCAGATTTTGCAGCAGCAGTTGCGCGGAATGCTGGATTGCAGCCTTGGCTTCTTCCGTCATCCTGTTAACGTGCGTGACCATCAACGCCGTGCGAGGGTTTTGCGCCAACGTGTGCTGGTGGTGGATCAGGAAATTCCAGTATAGCGTGGTGTAGGGACAGGCATGGGCACCGGTTTTCACTTCCGGCTTATACCGACAGTTAGAACAATAATTACTCATGCGTTTGATATAGGCACCACTCGCCACGTAAGGCTTGCTGGTAAAGCGCCCGCCACCGGCATGCAGCGCCATGCCGCCTGTATTTGGCAACTCCACCCACTCCACCGCATCCACGTACACGGCTAGATACCATGCCTCGACCTCGCGTGGGTTGATTTCGGCCAGCAGGCCGAACATGCCGGTGATCATCAGGCGCTGGATGTGGTGGGCATAGCCGTATTCAAGTGTTTGCAAAATGGTTTGCTCTTGGCAGTTCATCTGCGTATCACCGGTCCAGTACCAACCAGGCAGCCGCTGCTGATGCCGGTAATGATTGGCCTGTGCCATGGCGGGCATGTCCAGCCAGTAGACACCGTGGATAAATTCGCGCCAGCCGAGTATTTGCCTGATAAACCCTTCTACGCTTGCCAGCGATGCCGTTTTTCTGGCATAGGCCTGTTCTGCCGCCGTAATGACTTCGCGCGGATCCAGCAATTTAAGGTTGAGTGATGATGCTAGTAGCGAGTGCCAGAGAAATGCTGTGTTCGGGCCAGGTAGTAACGAATTGCCATCATTCGCCTGCCACATGGCATCCTGGTGCGGACCGAAGCCGGGTAATCGTTGCGCGATGAAATTCTGCAAAAAAACCAGGGCCTGCTCACGTGTCACCGGCCAGCAGAAATGGGTGAGCTCGCCAGGATGACGGGCAAAATGTTGTTGAACTTCCGCCAACACCTGCTGCGTGATGGTGTCATGCTTCAAAACAGGAATATCCGGGATATCGATCGGCCCTGTCTTTCCAAACGGTTGGCGGTTTTCCGTATCGAAATTCCACTCCCTGCCTGTTGGTTCATCTCCCTGCATCAATATCGCGTGCCGTTTACGCATCCAGCGGTAGAAGAACTCCATGCGGAGCGTTTTTGCGCCTTTACTCCAACTCTTGAAATCGGCCTGGCTGCACAGGAAATGCGTATCATCGCGCACGGCAAGCTGGGTATTGGTCTCAGCGGCACATCGTTTGATGTCCTGCAGGAGACGGTATTCACCTGGTTCGCACACGATGATTTTTTGCGGCTGCCATTCAACGATATTCGCATGCCAGGCCGATACCAGGCTGTCATGGCCATGTTTTCCCAGGGCCAGGTACTGCACCGGCATGCCCTGCTGTTCCAGCAACCGGGCGAAATGCCGCATGGCGGAGAGAAATAAGGCGATACGTGCTTTATGGCTCCATACATGATTGGCTTCGCCGCTTGCCTCTACCATCAAGATGCGGTCATGCGTGGCATCAAAATCGGCCAGTGCCGGATTTTCCAGCGTGAGCTGGTCGCCCAGGATAAGGATAAGGTTGCGTATACCCATGACTCAGGTCATTGCCTGGACGATTCTTTCGAGGCAGTCCGGCATTTATCCGAGCAGTATTTGATGTCTTCCCAGTTAGCTGCCCATGACTTGCGCCAGACCATGTCGCGCCCGCATTGCAGGCAGGATTTGCTGGGCAGGTAACGCTTATTGCCCCTGAATGATGTTGATGTGCTCACACCTCAAAGACTCAGACAGTAACGGCAAGTTCAGCGCCGCCAGAATTACTGTCGCGCGCTTGCCTGCACTACTTTTATTCTAGGAGTAGCTCGCTTATTTTCGCTTGCCAAGAATAGATCCAAGTACGCCGCGGATAACCTGGCGACCGATCTCCGAGCCGATAGTACGTGCAGCGGTCTTGGCCACGGTTTCCAGGATGGTGTCCGGCTGCCGTCCAACCGGCCGCTTGGCAGGCGTAGTGGATTCCGACTGGCTTTTACCGCCGAACAGGCCGCCCCAGTCGAAGCCTTTGTCCGGCTCGGCCACCTCGGCAGATTCCTTTGCACGCACCTGCAGTTTTTCATAGGCCGATTCGCGGTCGACGGCATTTTCATAATGGCCGTAGATGAGCGAGTTCTTGATGACCTGGCTGCGTTCGATATCGCTGGCAGGCCCGATGCGGCTACCTGGCGGGCAGACGAACGCGCGCTCCACCGGCAGCGGCCTGCCCTTTTCATCCAGGAAAGACACCAGCGCTTCACCAACGCCCATTTCGGTGATGACCTGGCTGACATTGACAGCGGGATTAGGCCGGAAGGTTTCAGCAGCGGATTTCACCGCTTTCTGGTCACGCGGGGTGAACGCCCGCAAGGCATGTTGCACGCGGTTACCCAGCTGGCCCAGCACGATATCGGGGATATCCAGCGGATTCTGGCTGACGAAATAAATACCGACGCCCTTGGAGCGGATCAGGCGCACCACCTGCTCTATCTTGTCCATCAGCGCCTGCGGGGTATCGTTGAACAGCAGGTGTGCCTCGTCGAAGAAGAACACCAGCTTGGGCTTGTCCAGGTCGCCCACTTCCGGCAGCTTCTCGAACAGCTCGGACAACAACCAAAGCAGCAGCGTGGCGTAGACGCGCGGCGAGTTGTACAGCGTATCGGCGGCCAGGATATTCACCATGCCGTGGCCCTTACTGTCGGTCTGCATCATGTCGTCCAGGTTGAGCGCAGGCTCACCGAACAGCTTGTCCGCACCCTCCGTCTCCAGTTGCAGTAAGGCGCGCTGGATGGCGCCGACGCTAGCGGTGGAGATATTGCCGTAGACAGCCCCGTATTCCGCCGCATTTTCCGAGGCATGCTGCAGCATGGAACGCAGGTCCTTGAGGTCCAGCAGCAACCAGCCTTTTTCATCGGCGATGCGGAAAATCGCATTGAGCACCCCGCCCTGCACCTCGTTCAGGTTCAACATGCGCGACAGCAGCAATGGACCCATCTCCGCGGCAGTCGTCCTGACCGGATGGCCCTTGATGCCGAACACATCCCAGAATGTAACGGGACAAGCGGCCAGCGTGAAATTCTCCAGTTGCAGTTCCACCACACGCTCGGCAATTTTGGCATTGCCGCCGCCGGCGTAGGCCATGCCGGACAGGTCGCCTTTGACATCCGCCATGAACACCGGCACGCCAGCTTTTGAGAAGGCTTCGGCCAGCGCCTGCAAGGTAACGGTCTTCCCGGTGCCGGTAGCGCCGGCGATCAATCCATGCCGGTTTGCCATGCGCGGCAGGATTGCCAGTTCCGTTTTGCCGGCTTTGGCGATTACCAATGGTTCAGTCATGGGGGAATACCTTTCTTGATTATTTTGCTTAGTTTGACGCTTCGATTAACTTGAGCTTGATGATTCCAGGCGCATCGTTCCTAGATATCGCCCCTGCGGGCTTTCTCCATAATATCGATCAATTCATCCTCCAGTTCCTGCGCCGCTCTCTGCGCCCGCTCGGTGGGGTGTTGGATGCTTTTCAGGTCGAACGTCGGCCGCGCCAGGCCAAGATACAGCCTGCCCTGCTTCTGGTAAATACCGATGCGGCAGGGAGCGAAGGCGATGAACTCGGGATGATCCAGCAGGATTTCGGCGCCCAGCCCCAGGTTGCAATACGCCCGTACTTCAAGCGGTCCATGCGGATCCTGGCCGCGTGCCTTCATGTGTTCGCCTATCGGCAGGTTTGCCGGGTTAACGAAATTCTTGCCCTCGGAAACCACTTTCAGGCTGAGTACCAGGTCGTCATACGTCACGCCCGGCTCTACCGGCACTTGGTACAGTCCGATGGATTTGTCTACGCCTGGCATTGCAGTAGCTGCCAGTGCGGGCTGGGTGCATGCGAGGATGCAAACCAGGGTAGCGTAAATTTTGGTCATCTCTTGCTCACTCGTTCAAGTAGTAAATTACGTGATGGTTGCAGAAAGTCATACATCAAAAATAAAACAACAAGTGGTTGAAATTAAATACATTTATATTCGACAGTACATTCAACTGTACTGCAAAAATATCCCTCCAACTGTATCTGCATTTATCCAAAAATACGCCGTACTATCAGATGGTAGCAATCCGTGATTCAGCAATTAAACAAGCACCCATATCGAGCCAGAAGAATTCATGTCAGATAGTAAACCAGTTGTCCGTCCATATACGCATCCCGCAGCTGGCTGGGGCGCGCTTAAAAATGTGGCGTACCACCTTGCACACCAGAAAATTCCCGCAAAAGGGATTATCACACTACTCGCCCAGAATCAGCCAGACGGTTTTGATTGCCCTGGGTGTGCCTGGCCGGATAAAGAGCATACCTCTACCTTCGAATTCTGCGAAAACGGCGTTAAAGCGGTAGCGGCGGAAGCCACTGCCAAGCGTGTAACCCCCGAGTTTTTCGCCAAGCATACCGTTACTGAACTGATGGCATGGTCCGATTTCCTGCTGGAGGACGAAGGCCGGCTGACCGATCCGATGATGTACGACGGCGCTACCGATAAATATATGCCCATCAGCTGGGACATGGCATTCAATACCATCGCCGATCACCTCAATGCATTAAACAGCCCGAACGAAGCGGTGTTTTACACTTCCGGACGCGCCAGCAATGAGGCCGCATTCCTGTACCAGTTGTTCGGCCGCGAGTTCGGTACCAATAACTTCCCCGATTGCTCCAATATGTGCCACGAGTCTACCAGCGTGGCGCTTCCGCCCATGGTCGGCATCGGCAAAGGCAGCGTGACACTGGAAGATTTCGAGCATACCGACACCCTGCTGCTGTTCGGCCACAATCCCGCCACCAACCATCCACGCATGCTGGGCGAATTGCGCGAAGCCTCCAAACGCGGCGCCAAGATCGTGTCCATCAACGCCCTTAAGGAACGTGGCCTGCAACGCTTCGCCGATCCTCAAAGCATCATCGAGATGGCGACCTTCAGCGGCACCAAAATCAGCGGCACCTTCATACAGCCCAAGCTGGGCGGCGACCTGGCCTTCGTCAAAGGCATGATGAAATTCCTGATCGAATGGGACGATGCCGCTATCGCAGCCAATGCCAAACGAATTGTAGACACAGATTTCATCGCCCAGCATACCGAAGGCTTTGAATCGCTGGCGGCGGACATACGGCTCGAGAGCTGGGAAACCATACAGGAAGAATCCGGCGTAGCACTGGAAGATATCAAGGCTGTCGCCGAAATATACGCGGCTGGCGAACGCGTCATCGCCACCTGGGGCATGGGCATCACCCAGCACAAGCATTCGGTCGCCACGATCCAGATGATCACCAACCTGATGCTACTGCGCGGCAATGTCGGTAAAGCCGGTGCAGGCCTGTGCCCGATGCGCGGCCACAGCAATGTGCAGGGCAACCGCACCGTCGGCATTTACGAAAAACCATCCAAGGTCCTGCTGGACAACCTGGGCAAGGTTTACGGCTTCGAACCGCCGCGCGAGGACGGCCACGACGTGGTTGATGCTATCAAGGCGATGCTGAAAGGCGAGGTCAAGGTGTTCTTCGCGCTGGGCGGCAACTTCTCCATCGCCACGCCCGATACCGACCAGACCTGGCAAGGCCTGCGTAACTGCGACCTGACCGTCAATGTGACCACCAAACTGAACCGCAGCCACCTGGTGCACGGCAAGCTATCCATCATCCTGCCCTGCCTGGGTCGTACCGAGGTCGACCAGCAGGCAAGCGGCCCGCAGGGCGTTACGGTAGAAGACTCCATGAGCATGGTGCATGCTTCGTATGGCATGAACAAGCCGGCCGGCCCCAACCTGCTGTCCGAACCGGCGATTGTGGCTGGTGTCGCCCATGCCACCCTGATGCACAAATCGAGGCCTCTCCCCAGCAGGACGCCATGGCTCTGGTATATAGAAGATTACGCCCGCATCCGCGACGACATGGAAAAAGTTTTGCCGGAATTTGCCGGCTATAACGCCCGCATCAAGGTGCCCGGCGGCTTCCGCTTGCCAGTGCCTTCCGGCGAACGCTTGTGGCGGACGGTAAGCGGCAAGGCTGAGTTCAAGCCGCATGCGATTCCTACCGACCTGCCTATCCACCAGGCGCGTGCCGTGCATGGCGATAACGTGTTCCAACTGATGACGACCCGCTCGCACGACCAGTACAACACCACCATCTATGGCCTGGACGACCGCTACCGCGGCGTCTTCGGCGAGCGTCGCGTGGTGTTCATCAACCGTGAAGACCTGGCTGCAAAAGGCCTCAAGGCCGGTGAATACGTGGACCTGGTCAGCACCTGGGACGACGGCGTGACACGTCGGGCGGATCGCTTCCTGCTAGTGGAATACGATATTCCCCAAGGTTGCCTGGGCGGTTATTACCCAGAGACCAACAACCTGGTGCCGCTGGACAGCAAGGCAGATTTCTCCCATACGCCTACCTCCAAATCGGTACCGGTATTGCTTGAGAAACACTATGCAACAAACTGATACCGCACAAATCGACCTGGTCACCATGTTGCTGGCACAGTTGCAGTCGGAAACGGCGAAAGGCCGCAGCATCATTCCCATGGCGGCGCTATGTAAACGGCTCGATATCCGCATGAGCACGCTGCAGCGCCAGCTGACTGCACTTGAGGAATACGGCATCGTACAAATCAACTGCGACGATGCCGGACGCTGGACCACCATGCTGACCCCCGCCGGCTTGGAGTTCCTGGCGACTGCACAGGCAGCTTGATCCAGGCATAAGCATTACCCTTGCTGGATACGACCGGATGGCAATCACATCCTGCAGCAGCCTGGCAATCAGGCATAGTGAATCCCCTCGACTTGGTTATAATCTGCTCTATCCTTTGACTAGCCTTCCGAGCCAAGCCCTCCCATGAACCTGTACACCGCCCTGGCTACCCGCATCCGCGCGATGATAGACGAAGGCGTATTGCGTCCTGGGGAAAAAGTGTTCTCGGTTCGCCAGGCCAGTAAAAAGTACAACGTCAGCGTCAGCACCGTCATCAAGGCGTATGAAATCCTGGAGCAGAACGGCGTCATCGAAAGCCATCCGCAGTCTGGCTATTTCGTCACCCACCGCCAGCACAAGACCCGCCAACTGGCGCCGTCAGCCGAGAACCTGAACCTGTCGCAGGTCGAGATCGTGCTGACCACCTTACGCTCTATCCGGGAGTTCGGGACGATACCCCTGGGATCGCCCTTCCCCGATGCGCAGCTATTCCCCATCAAGAAAATCCAGCAGTACGAAAAAGCCATTAGCGGTGACAATGCCGAATGGGGCGTATTGAACGACCTGCCGCCCGGCAATGAAAGCCTGCGTCAGCAGATCGCCCGGCGTTACCTGGACTACGGCATCGATATCTCGCCTGGCGAGATTGTGATTACACACGGCGCGACCGAGGCCATCAACCTGTGCCTGCAGGCCGTGGCGAAAGCCGGCGATACCATCGCCATCGAATCTCCGGGCTATTACGCCCTGGCGCATGCCATCGAGCGCATGGGCATGAAAGTGGCCGAGGTGCGTACGCACCCGACCGAAGGCATCGACCTGGATGCGCTGGCCGCGCTGATCCAGAATGTGCAGGTCAAGGCGGTACTGCTCACCACCACATTCCAGAACCCGCTGGGGGCACTGATGCCGGATGCCAAGAAAAAAGCGCTGGTCGAGTTTCTTGGCAAACAGCAAATACCGTTGATAGAAGACGATGTATACCAGGAACTGTATTTCGACGAGGTGCCGCCCAAGCCGGCAAAGTATTTCGATTCCCATGGCCTGGTGCTGCATTGCGGCTCGTTCTCCAAATCGCTGGCGCCGGGCTATCGCGTAGGCTGGACGACGGCCGGGCAATACCGTGCAGCGGTTGAAAAGCTGATGTTCCTCAACAGCCTGTCCATCCCTTCCGCACCGCAGATCGCCATCGCCAAATTCATGAAGCGCGCAAGTTTCAGCCAGCACCTGAGAAACCTGCGCCATACGCTGCGCTCCAACTACATACTGATGCGCAACTGTATAGAGGCCAGTTTTCCAGCCGGCACTACCGTATCTGCACCGCGCGGGGGGTATGTGGTGTGGGTCAGGCTACCGGACAGCATCGACGCATTGAAGCTCTATCATGCCTGCATACAGAAAGGCATCTCCATCGCGCCCGGCCCCATCTTCACACGCAAGATGGAGATGACGAATTACATGCGATTGAATTTCAGCCACCAGTGGACGCCGGCCATCGAGCAGGCAGTGAAGGATGTGGGGGCGACCGCCACATCCTTGATGAACCAGTGACGCTAGTCGTGTGACTTGAGCATCTCGCTCACCGCCTTCTGGTCGAAGTCGGGCGCCAGCAGCTTGATGAACCCATACACGTAGCCACGCAGGTAGGCATCCCGCCGTATCCCTAAATACGTCGTACTTTGCGGGAACAGGTGGCTGGCATCGATCATGGCAAGGTTGCTGTCGCGATCCGGGTCGTACGCCATATTCGCCAGCAATCCTATGCCCAATCCCAGCGTGACGTATGTCTTGATGACGTCAGCATCGATAGCCGTCAATACTACGTTCGGCTGCAGGTCGGCCTCTGCAAATACCTTGCTCACCAGCGAACCGCCGGTATAGGCAAAATCGTAGGTGATCAGCGGATACTGGGTGATCTTTTTCAGGGTCAGCGGGCTATCCGTCAATAGCGGATGGCCATGCGGCGTGACCACGCAACGGTTCCATTCGTAACTGGGGATGCAGATCAGTTTCTCGAAATCGCTGATGGTTTCGGTCGCGATGCCGATATCCGCCTCACCGCTGGCGACCTGCTCCGCCACCTGGGTGGGGTTGCCCTGGTGGATCGTCAGCTTTACCTTGGGGTACATGTCCATGAATGCCTTCACGGCAGGCGGCAAGCGGTAACGTGCCTGGGTATGCGTGGTGGCTATCGTCAGGGAGCCGGTATCTTCTTCGGTGAACTCGTTGCCGACGCGCTTGATGTTTTCCATCTCGCGCATCACGCGCTCTGCCAGGCCGAGGATGATCTTCCCCGGCTCGGTTACGCTGATCAGGCGCTTACCGTTACGCTGGAAAATCTGCAGGTTGAGCTCTTCTTCCAGCAGCTGGATCTGTTTACTGACACCGGGTTGCGAGGTATGCAGAACTTCGGCAGCAGTGGAAATATTCAGGCCTTGCCTGGCGACTTCGTGCACGTATCGTAGCTGGTGGAGTTTCATCGTTTCTTTATAACTAAAAAATAGGTGGGATACAATAACATATTCTAAAAACAGGTGTTGATCGCTGTTACTATAGCGGCCTTAAATTAGCCCATATTATTGAAGATACTCCACATGGAATTCGGATACGTTGTTGCGGGCTTTATCGTTGGGGCCTTGGTGGGCTTGACTGGCGTAGGTGGGGGTTCATTGATGACCCCAATTCTACTGCTTTTTTTCCATATCAAACCTGCAGTCGCCGTGGGCACTGATTTGCTGTACGCATCCATCACCAAGTCTGCCGGCATTCTAGCGCATCGCAAGTTAGGCAACATCGACTGGAATATGGTCAAGTTATTGGCATCGGGCAGCATACCCGCGTCTATCGCTACCATTTTCTTTTTGAAAACACTGAATGTGGAGTCTGAACATGCTGTCAGCACCATCAAATTCTGGTTGGGAATAGCACTGATCGTGACATCGGTAGCGGTATTGCTACGTGGCAAACTGATGCAACTGGTCAATACCGGCCGCTGGTTACCCACACACTACGTCGCCCCTGCAACCGTCTTACTCGGCCTGATATTGGGGGCACTGGTGACCATGACATCGGTCGGCGCCGGCGCACTGGGAGTGACCGCCCTGATTATGCTGTATCCGCGCGAGAAGATCACCACCATCATCGGCAGCGATATCGCCCATGCCGTGCCGCTGACACTGGTGGCCGGACTGGGCCATGCCACGCTGGGTACCATTAATTATGCACTACTGGGCACGCTGCTGATCGGCTCTATCCCCGGCATTTACCTGGGTAGCCACCTGAGTTCGAAAGTCGCCGAGCACTGGGTACGCATCGCGCTGGCGGCTATATTGGTTTTTGTTGGTTTTAAGCTGGTTTTGCAGTAAGCAGAACGCACTAAACGCTGTAAGACAGGCGGGTTTTCCTTTAAAATAGCACCTCTTTAAAAGTACCAGAATTCACCATGTATAAATACGATGCCATTGATCAACAGCTAGTCGACGAACGCGTGAAACAATACCGCGACCAGACCCGCCGCTACCTGGCCGGCGAGCTGACGGATGAAGAGTTCCGCCCGTTGCGGCTGCAGAACGGCCTGTATATCCAGCGCCACGCGCCCATGCTGCGTATCGCCGTACCGTACGGCATGCTGTCGTCCAGGCAATTGCACAAGCTGGCGGACCTGGCCCAGCGTTTCGACAAGGGCTACGGCCACTTCAGCACACGCCAGAACCTGCAACTCAACTGGCCCAAGCTGGAAGACGTGCCGGACATCCTGGCAGAGCTGGCAACCGTGGAGATGCACGCCATCCAGACGTCAGGCAATTGCATCCGCAACATCACCACCGACCAGTTTGCCGGCATCGCGCCGGATGAAGTGATCGATCCGCGCGCCATGGCCGAAGTGATGCGCCAGTGGAGCACCTTCCACCCCGAATTCGCCCTGCTGCCACGCAAGTTCAAGATTGCCGTTTCCGGTACCAAGCAGGACCGTGCCATCGTGCAGGCGCACGATATCGGCATGGAGTTTTACCGGGATGCGGATAACAAAGTTGCTATCAAGGTGTGGGTGGGCGGCGGTCTCGGCCGCACGCCTATCCTGGGCAGCGTCATCAATGAACACCTGGAATGGCAGCATGCGCTGACCTATTGCGAAGCCATCATCCGCGTCTACAACCTGCACGGCCGCCGCGACAATATTTATAAGGCGCGCATCAAGATACTGGTAAAAGCATTGGGCATCGACGAATTTCGCAAGCAGGTGGAAGCGGAATGGCTGCACCTGAAAGACAACCCCAATACCATCACGGAAGCCGAACTGGCTCGTGTTGCGCAGCATTTTGAAGCCATGCCGTTCGAGGATGTGCCCGTGCACGACGCCTCCTTCGATAGCGCCGTTGCCAGCAACCCGGCGTTTGCAGCTTGGGTAAAGCGCTGCGTGCATCCGCACAGGCAGGCTGGTTACCGTGCCGTGACGCTGTCTCTCAAACCGCACGGCCATGCACCTGGAGATGCCACGTCCGAGCAGATGCATGCCGTGGCCGACCTAGCTGAGGAATTCAGTTTCGGCGAGCTGCGTGTTTCGCACGAACAGAACCTGATTCTGGCGGACGTCAAACTAAGCGAACTGTTCGCACTTTGGGAAAAGGCGCGCACTCATGGCCTGGCAACACCGAACATCGGCCTGCTGACCGACATCATCTGCTGCCCCGGCGGCGACTTCTGCTCGCTGGCCAATGCTAAGAGCATCCCCATTGCCGAGGCGATCCAGCTGCAGTTCGATAACCTGGACTACCTGCACGACATCGGCGACCTGGAACTGAACATCTCCGGTTGCATGAATGCATGCGGACATCACCACGTGGGCCATATCGGCATCCTGGGTGTGGATAAGGACGGCTCCGAGTGGTACCAGGTTTCCATCGGGGGCAAACAGGGCAACGACGCCAGCATAGGTGCGGTGATCGGACCTTCTTTCGCGGCAGACGAGATGCCTGGTGTGGTGCAGCGCCTGATCGATGTGTATATCGAGCAGCGCACTCCCGAAGAGCATTTCATCGACACTGTACGCCGCATCGGCATGGCACCGTTCAAGGCGCATGTATATGATAAGGGCGAAAAGGCTGACATGGGCGAAAAGGAAGCAGCGAATGTCTAATCCTTCCGCTTCCAACCTGATCGTTAATGAAGCCATCGTCGATAACGAATGGGTGACCATTAGCCTGCCAGCCGGTGCTGAAGAAGCCGTGCGCAAGCAGGCGGGCAAGGTCGTGCTATTCAAGCTGACCGGCCAGGTGACTGTGACACCGGAACAGATCGCAGGCACGCTTGTACCCGCGCATGGCAAGGTGCTGGTGCCGCTCTCCGTATGGATCGCGCGCAAGGATGAACTTGCCGAACGGTTGGGCAAAAACGAGCTCGGCGTCTGGCTGGACACGCATGAAGTGTTGGAAACCTTAACGGATGCAGAACCCGACCTGAATATATTCCCTCTGATCGCGGTACACGTCGAACGCTTTGCCGATGGCCGCATATTCTCCATCGGCAACCTTCTACGCACCCGTTATGGCTACAAGAACGAACTGCGCGCCTTCGGCGATGTGCTGCGCGACCAGCTGTTTTTCCTCAAACGCTCCGGCTTCAACAGCTACCTGGTGCGTGCCGACCGCTCTGCGGAAGATGCGCTGGCCAGCCTCAAGGACTTCAGCCAGCCCTACCAGGGTGCGGTGGATACCAACCTGCCGGTCTGGCGCAGGCTGGACCGTAGTGGCGCTTAACTCCATGTACAGGACAACAAGGCGTGCACGATGAGCGGTGAAGTCTCCATGCTGCGTCCTGCCATCAGCAACCCGGCGACACGCCCGCAGTTGACGGATGCGCTACGCACTTCGGTCGCGGCTAAGCGTGCACAGGTGTTGGAGTGCCTGAAATCAGCTTCTGATGAATTCCATGCCATTACCTTTGCCAACAGCTTCGGCGCCGAGGACATGGTGCTGACCGACATCATCCTGCGAGAGCACCTGCCCGTAGAGATTTTCTCGCTGGATACCGGGCGCCTGCCTGGCGAGACCTACGACTTGATGGCCGAGGTGGAGTCTACCTACGGCACAAAGCTGAACGTCTATTTCCCGCGCAGCGATACCGTAGAAGCCTATGTCAGGAACAACGGTATCAATGCCTTTTACGAATCGATAGACCTGCGCAAGGCCTGCTGCCATATGCGCAAGGTCGAGCCGCTGAGCCGCGCCCTTTACGGCAAGCAGGCATGGGTGACGGGCATGCGCGCGCAACAGGCAGCGACACGCGCTGCCCTGCCCGTGCGCGAATACGATAGCGCCAATAAACTGGAAAAATTCAACCCCTTGTCCGACTGGACCGAACCCGAAGTATGGGCGTATATCCGCATGTACGATGTGCCGTACAACCGGTTGCACGACGCGTTCTATCCCAGCATCGGCTGCGCACCCTGCACGCGCGCCGTGGCCATGGGCGAAGACATACGCGCCGGCCGCTGGTGGTGGGAAGACCCTACCGGCAAGGAATGCGGCCTGCACGTCAAAACCTAATTTACGACCAACTACTTATGACCACATTGACTAAAAAAACCCTGACCCACCTGGATTGGCTGGAATCGGAAGCGATTTATATCCTGCGCGAAGTTGCCGGGCAATGCTCGAACCCCGTCCTGCTGTTTTCCGGCGGCAAGGATTCGCTATGCCTGTTGCGCTTGGCGGAAAAAGCCTTTCGACCCGGCCGCTTCCCTTTTCCGCTGATGCATATCGACACCGGCCACAATTACCAGGAAGTGATCGATTTCCGCGACCAGCGTGCCGCAGAACTCGGCGAACGCCTGATCGTACGCTCGGTGGAAGACTCCATGCGGCGCGGCACCGTCGTGCTGAAAACGCCGGACGAGTCCCGCAACAAGCACCAGTCGGTCACGCTGCTGGAAGCCATTGAGGAATTCGGTTTCGACTGCTGTATCGGCGGTGCCCGCCGTGACGAGGAAAAAGCGCGCGCCAAGGAACGCATCATGAGTTTCCGTGATGAGTTTGGCCAGTGGGACCCAAAGAACCAGCGGCCCGAGTTGTGGGACTTATACAACGCCCGCTCGCACAAAGGCGAAAATATCCGTGCATTTCCGATCTCTAACTGGACCGAGATGGACGTATGGCAATACATCGAACGCGAGAACCTGGGCCTGCCCAGCATCTACTTCGCGCATACCCGCCCTATCGTGCGCCGTAACGGCGGCATCATGCCGATCACCAGCGTGACACCGGCAAAGCCCGGCGAACAAGTGGAAGACCTACTGGTACGCTTCCGTACCGTGGGCGATATCACCTGCACCGCACCGGTAGAGAGCGATGCCGATACCGTCGCCAAGATCGTATTGGAGACGGCCACGACCACGATCACCGAACGCGGCGCCACACGCCTGGACGACCAGACATCCGATGCTTCCATGGAGCAACGCAAAAAAGAAGGTTACTTTTAGTATGTCCTTAATAGAAAATTTACCCGTGCAGAACGATAGCCTGCTGCGCTTCATGACCTGTGGCAGCGTAGACGACGGCAAGAGCACGCTGATCGGCCGCCTGCTGTTCGACACCAAGACCATACTGGCCGATACGCTGATGCAGATGGAGCGCACCTCCAGGAAGCGTGGCAATGAAGTGGTCGACCTCTCTTTGCTGACCGACGGCCTGCAGGCTGAACGCGAACAGGGCATCACCATCGACGTGGCCTACCGCTATTTCAGCACCGGCACACGCAAATACATCATCGCCGATGCGCCCGGGCACGAGCAGTACACCCGCAACATGGTGACCGCCGCCTCTACCGCCAACTTGGCCATCATCCTTATCGATGCGCGCAAGGGTGTGCTGACGCAAACGCGCCGCCACTCATTCCTGGCGCACCTGGTCGGCATCCCGCACATCGTGGTAGCGGTCAACAAGATGGATTTAGTGAATTACGACCAGGCGATCTACGACAAGATCTGCGCCGACTACCTGGAATTCGCCACCGAAATCGGCCTGCAACGCTCAGGACACGACATCAGCTTCCTGCCACTATCTGCATTGAATGGCGATATGCTGGTGGATCGCGGCGACGCCATGCCTTGGTATACCGGACCGACCCTGCTGGAAAAACTGGAAACCGCACCGAGCGCACATTGTGAGCATGATGCCGATGGCTCGATATTGATAAAAGCAGAGCCTTTCCGCTTCCCGGTGCAGTTCGTTTGCAGGCCGCATGCTTCGGACAACCCGGAGCTGCATGATTTCCGCGGCTTCATGGGCCGTATCGAGTCCGGTGAGATTGCGGTAGGTGACGATGTCACCGTATTACCCTCCGGCCAGAGCTCCAGGATCAAGGCGATCCAGATCGGCGATGAACACTTGCAGAGTGCCATCACGGAACAATCCGTGACCCTGCTGCTGGAAGACGAGATCGATACGTCCCGTGGCGACATGATCGTGAAGACCGGGCAATCGCCGGAGCCGGTCAAGCAGATCGACGCCATGGTGTGCTGGCTCTCGGAAACGCCGCTATCGCCTGCCCGTACTTACATCGTGCGGCATACCACACGCGAATCCAAGGCCAAGGTGGGCGAGATCGCCTACAAAGTCGATGTGAATACATTAGAGCAATTGCCCGCCCAGGGACTGGCCATGAACGACATCGCACGCATCAGCTTCCGGCTGGCACAACCGCTGATGGTGGACGACTATGCGACGAACCGTTCCACCGGCGCATTTATCCTGATCGACGAGTCGACCAACAACACGGTCGGCGCAGGTATGATCCAGGCTTAATTATTCAGCTCAGCAATAATTTAAGGCCGCTATTCTAATTACGCATCAATATCCATTAAAATAGCGACTTAGCACACACTGCCGTGCTTTATGCACGCACTATGCAACAAAGGAATAGAAATGACATACGTAGTAACTGAGAACTGCATACAATGCAAATTTACCGACTGCGTGGATGTGTGCCCGGTAGATTGCTTTGTGGAAGGCCCGAACTTCCTGGCGATCAATCCTGATGAATGCATCGATTGCACATTGTGCGTAGCCGAATGCCCTGCCGAAGCGATTTTTGCAGAAGACGACGTGCCTGCAGACCAGCAGGAATTCATCGCCCTGAATGCCCGCCTGGCCGAACTATGGCCGACCATTACGGCAAGGAAACCGCCTTTGCCGGATGCCGAAGCCAATAATGGAAAAACGGGGAAACTGGCATTGCTGGTCGAATAAACTGTGAACGAGTGACGGGTGCTTTAAAACCCCCGTTCCATTATAAAAAGGAGACCGCGGTCTCCTTTTTATTTGTCTCCAATTATGTATTTGCCTTCCCTAGCCAAAGCTGGCTTTTCCTGAATGCCAGCCAACCTGAAGCCAGGTAAGCAAACATCGCCAGGGCTAGCCCAAGTGGCCGATCCCAGACCAACGGTACAACAATCCCGGCCGATACTGTCGATATCAACATCTGCACAAAGGCCTGACCGGATGCGGCAGTTCCGCGTATCTTCGGGTGCCGGTCAAGCGCAGCGATCGATAGCACCGGCATGGCCAGTGCCATGCCGATGTTGAATAGTGCCACAGGCAGGATGTTATAAAACGGGTTGGGCGGCAAGCTATAGCAAATACCGATATTGAGCAGCGCCATGGCGGCCATCCAGATATAGGCATATTTCAACACGCGCTGATGCGTATACTTTCCAGCCGCGCGCTTTGCCAGGTAGGAGCCCAGTACCATGCCGCACACCGTGGGAATGAACAGGTAGCCGAACTGGTGCTCCGTCAGTCCAAGATGTTTAACGAGAAACACCGGGCTGGCCAGCACATAAAGAAAAAAACCGGCGAAATTGGCACCGACAGCAAGCACAGTGAGGTTGAATTCCTTGTCGCCGAATACTTTTTTATAGCTGGCAAATACGCTTTTAGACGACAGCGGCTGACGTTTCTCCACCGGCATGGTTTCCGGCAAGTAGCGCACTGCGGCCCACAATGCGGCGCCTGAATAAAGCGCCAGGAACACAAATATCGCCTGCCAGTGGATGCCGAGCAGCAAGCCGCCTATAACCGGCGCTATTGCGGGGGCAATGCCAAACAGCATCTGCACAGTCGCCATCACCCGTTGCGCCTGCGGGCCTTCAAACAGGTCGCGCACCATGGCGCGCGCCACCACATTGCCTGCGCCGCCTGACAGGCCCTGCAGGATGCGGAATACCCAAAGGGTTTCAACATTCGGTGCAAAGGCACAGCCGATGGAGGCAAGCACAAACACACCTAGGCCCCACTTGATGGTGGTGATACGCCCTATCGCATCCGAAATTGCGCCATGCCATAAAGTCATCAGGGCATATGGCAACAGGTAAAAGGTCAGGCTGTGCTGAAGCTGCAGGGTAGTGCCGTGCAAATCCAGTTCGATGCTGGGAAACGCGGGCAGGTAGGTATCGATAGCAAACGGCGCCAGCGCCGCCAAGCCGGCTAACACCAGTGAAAGAATGAATGGTGAGGATTTATGCATTATGTACTCTGGCAGTCGGCTTGTTTTCAATAAAGACACATTTGGCTGCTTGCCGCTAGCGCTGAATTAGCGCTAGTCATTATAGCCATGGAATAACGCCTCATTTGCACATATAGAGATGCCCTGGGAGGCAATACTGGCGCGCCTCCCAGGGCATAGGACTTACACAATACGCTAAACTAGGGCAGTGCGTGAAACTCCTGCACCAGTTCCGGCAATTCATTGTTAACGAATTTTTTGGAATTCTTGTCGGTACGGAACACGATGGGATGCGCCTGCAATTGCGGATTCTTGGAGTCCTCAATCGCTTTTTCAATGACATGATGATACGGTGACAGGTTGCAAACCGGGTCGGCAATTTCAGCATCGCCTGTCAGCAGGAATGCCTGGCAGCGGCAGCCGCCGATATCCTTGTCCTGCTCTGGGCAACTGCGGCATGGCTCTTTCATCCAGTCCTTGCCGCGGTATTTATTGAAAGCCGGTGAATCTTTCCACGCCCACTCCAGGCCGCGTTCCTTCACGTTGGGGAATTCCATGCCAGGCAATACGCGGGCGGAGTGGCATGGCAATACGTCGCCGTTGGCAGTGACGATCATGAACACTTCACCCCAGCCGTTCATGCATTTCTTGGGACGGTCGGAGAAATAATCCGGCACCACAAAGAAAATCTGCATTTTCTTGCCGACTTTCGCGCGGAATTCATTGGTGATCATTTCCGCGTGGTCGATCTGTTCCTTAGTCGGCATCAGCTGGCTGCGGTTAATGAGCGACCAGCCGTAATACTGGGTATTGGCAAGCTCCACATAGTCAGCACCCAGGGCTTCCGCCATTTCCAGGATTTCCTTGATATGGCCGATGTTGTAGCGGTGTATCACCACATTCAGCACCATGGGATAGCCGTGGTTCTTGATCATGGCCGCGACCTTCTTTTTTAGCTCAAAAGTCTTGGTATTGGTGATGAAGTTGTTGATCTCTTCGGTGATGTCGTGCATGGACAGCTGGATATGGTCCAGGCCGCCTTCCTTGAAGGCCTGGATGCGCTTCTCGGTGAGTCCGACGCCCGACGTAATGAGGTTACTGTAATAGCCCAGCTTGCGCGCCTCCACGACGATCTCTTCAATATCGTCACGCAGCAAAGGCTCGCCCCCGGAGATGCCCAACTGCAAGGCACCCAGCTTGCGCGCATCGCGCAGGGCATTGATCCACTGTTCCGTGGTCAGTTCGTTCTTGGTATGTTTATCGTAATCGGTAGGGTTGTAGCAAAAGGCACAGTGCAATGGACAGCGATAGGTGACCTCGGCCAGCAGCCACAGCGGCTGGGTATGCGTCTGCGATGCGGCCACACCGTTATTCTGGCTGGCTTGCACCACCTTTTGTACAACAGATTCACCTAGCGATGCTTGTGTCATTTGCTGCTCCTCATTACTGCCATCGGCTGACCTTTGTAAATGCCAGCTCTCGTCTATTGGTAATTTACCTAGCCAACTTTTTCAAGCCAGGCTTTATCGAATGCCAGTTTGAACATTGCCAGGATATCGCTTTGCAAATCGGGCACACCGGGAAACTCACTCTCTAATTCTTGGACAACATCCGCAACCGTTTTGTTACCGTCCACACGCTTGATCACTTCCCCCGCCCCGCCATTCAGCTTGATCATGCCTTCCGGGAACAGCAGTACATAGCATTGCTGGGCCTCTTCCCACTGGAAGCGGTAGTGCCGGGCTAGTTTGTAAACATCATCCTGCTGGATCTGATCATCGGGGTTGACGGAGATAGTCACGGTCTTCAACCTTTATTTTTGTTGAGGCAAGCATAATGGAATCGGCAATCACCCACAGCACGTCCAGCTTGAATTGCAGGATATCCAGTGCTTTTTCCTGCATTGCTCGGCTGGTGCTGAAATAGTCCAAGGTAACGCCCAGACCCTGCTCCACGTCACGCCTGGCTTCGGTCAGGCGCTTCTTGAAATACACCAGGCCTTCCTCTTTAATCCACGGGTACATAGTCGGCCAGGAACTGATGCGCTGCTGGTGGATATGCGGTGCAAACAATTCGGTCAGCGAAGAACAGACCGACTCCTGCCAGGAACGCTGGCGGGCGAAATTAATGTAGGCATCCACGGCAAAACGCACACCAGGACTCACCATCTTGAGCGATGTAATGTCTTCACTTGTCAAGCCGACTGCCTGGCCCAGCTTGATCCATGCCTCGATGCCGCCTTCGTTCACGCCGTCGCCGTCGTGGTCGGTGATGCGGACTATCCACTCCTTGCGGACTTCCTTGTCAGGACAGTTCGACAGAATGGCCGCATCCTTTTGCGGGATACCGATCTGGTAATAAAACCGATTAGCGACCCAGCTCTGCAGTTGTTCCTGGGTCAGCTTACCCTCGTACATCATCACGTGGAAAGGATGGTAGATATGGTAACCCTTGCCTTTTTCACGCAGCTTTTCTTCAAACTCTTCGCGCGTCCATGGCAATTCGCTGTTGGTCACTGCATTCATAATGGCTCCTAAAGAATGATATCCATGCCGTCGTAGGCCACTTCGATGCCATGACGGGTGAGCTCGGCACGCTCAGCGGAATCTTCCCTCAAAATCGGGTTGGTGTTATTGATATGGATCAGCACGCGGCGGGCTTGCGTATACTGGTCAAGCACTTCGATCATGCCGCCCTCGCCGGATTGCGGGTTATGCCCGATATCGCGCGCCTTCTTGGTCATCAGCCCCATGTCGATCATTTCGGTATTCGTCCAGAAGGTACCGTCTACCATGATGCAATCGGCCTGCTGCATCAAGGCCGGGATATGCGGCTCGATCTCACCCAGGCCTGGGGAATAAAAGCACTTCTTGCCACTGCTGGTGTCTTCGATCAGCACGCCTATGGTATCGCCGGGATGCGGATCGTTACGGTGCGGGGAATACGGGGGAGCGGCGCTCTTCAACGCCACGGCAGTGAATTTAAGATTGGCTGCACCCGGTACTTCAAACGAAGTATTGCCGTCTGTCGGCACATTATGGCGGTTGATCCCGCAATAATGACCGAGGATATTCAATAGCGGATTGCCGGTTGTCAGGTCCTGGTAGACCATATCCGTACAATAAATTTCACGCTTGACCTGGCCTTCACGCAGCATGAGCAAGCCGGTTGTATGGTCGATCTGGGCATCGATCAATACGATGCCTACTATGCCGCTATCGCGTATGGCGCGGCCCGGTTGCAAAGGTGCAAAATTCTGGATCTGCTGCAATACGTCCGGCGAGGTATTGAACAGCACCCAGTTGATACCGTCACCACTCACGCAGATCGAAGACTGGGTACGCTTAGTGGCTTTGATGGTGCCTTTGCGTAACCCGTCGCAATTCTGGCAATTGCAATTCCACTGCGGAAAACCGCCTCCTGCTGCTGCGCCTAGTACGTGAATATGCATTCAAACTCTCTGGTAATTATTGATAATCTTGATTCGTGAGTTGCTTCCAAGCATTACGCTAGAAACATAAGCAACTGTCAAACTATATAGTCCCGAAAAACAATCTGGGCTACATCAGGTAGCCCAGACCAAACCATCTACTACGTTGCAATCATTAAAGATTGCACTTTTGTTGACGCAATCTTAACGATTGCATACGTACATTGTTACTTCAAAACCGAAACGCATTTCTGTCACTGCTGGCTTGGTCCACATAATAAATCTCCTTAAAGTTGATTCGAACGTTGCACCACTTACATTTGGTTACAGCAGTGGTGTAAGTGCATTGTGGCCGTTCAACGGTGGTTATGACAGGGCAAAAACATGGAAATGCGGGTCATGATAATCATGAGCATCATGAGCAACTATCAGGCTGCCGCCTTTACGATCTCAGACAACACTTCCAAGAAACGGGCATTCTCAGAATACAGGCCGATACTGACACGCAGGTAATCCGCCATATCGTAGTTGGCAACGGGGCGCACGATGATGCCCTTTTCCAGCAGGCGCCTGTAGACGGTCATCGCGTCATCGATACGGAAACTGACGAAATTGCCGAACGAGGGAATATAACTCAATCCCAATTCCTGCAAGCCACGCGTCAGTTGCAGCATGCCCGCCTGGTTGAGCGCATAGGTGCGTGCCACAAAGTCATCGTCTTCCAGCGACGCCACGGCAGCGGCTTGGGCCAGGCTATTGACGTTGAAAGGCTGGCGCACGCGGTTCATCATGTCGGCCACTTCCCCCGATGCCACACCGAAGCCTATGCGCAATCCTGCCAGGCCATAGGCTTTGGAGAAGGTACGCGAAATGATCAAGTTATCGAATTCGCCCAGCCAGGTCATCGCCTCCGATTTGTAGTCCTCAGGCAGGTATTCATCGTACGCTTCATCCAGCACCACCAGGGTCTGCCTGGGGACTTTCTTGAGGAATGCATATACCGCATCCCTAGCCAGCAAAGTGCCGGTCGGGTTATTGGGGTTGGCGATAAAGATGATTTTAGTTTGCGGTGTAATGGCCGCAAGCATGGCGTCAAGGTCGTGGCCGAAATCCCTGGCGGGTACGACAACACCGGTAGCGCCCACTGCCTGGGTAACCAGGGGATAAACGGCGAATGCATGTTGCGAATAGATGGCCTCAAAGCCGGCACTCAAAAATGCGCGGGCCGAAAGCTCAAGGATATCGTTGGAACCGTTGCCGAATATCAGCTGCTCGGGCCTGACCGAGAATTTGCGGGAAACCGCATCACGCAAGGCAAAGCTGTTGCCATCAGGATAGAGGGCGATGTCCTGCAAGGCTTCCTGTATTGCATCTTGTGCCATCGGGCCGATCCCTAAGGGATTCTCATTGGAGGCGAGCTTGATGATCTGCTCGACTTCCAGGCCCATTTCACGGGCCAGTTCGCTGATGGGCTTGCCACCCTGGTAAGGGGCAATGGAGCGTATATAAGATGGTGCCAATTCGCACATGCTGTTCACAATAAAACCTCGATAGAAATATCAGTAAATAAAATGACTCAAAAAAACTAAGCGGCTGGCTGGGGATCGGGTGGCATGGGTGATAGCGAAATGCCCGCCCTTCCAGCATGCTTCACACTGTACATGGCATGGTCTGCACGCCTGACCACGTCGATAGCGGTGGCGCCGGGATACGGAAACATGCAAACCCCTATGCTGGCCGAAAGATGCTTGATGGGGGCAACATTCGCCAGCACTATAGGGGCATCGAACTGCTTCAGTAGCTTCTTGGCCAGACCAAGTGCGGCATCCTGCGGGATGTTCTTAGCCAGTACGAAAAACTCGTCGCCACCCAGGCGCGATAGCGTATCCGCCTCGCGGACGACCTGCTTGAAACGGGCGGTGACTTCCAGCAACACCAAGTCGCCTACGGCATGCCCGTAGGTATCGTTGATGGGCTTGAATTTATCGAGATCGATGAATAGCGCCGCATTGCTCTGTTTGCTGCGTATGCCATAGTTGATGGCCTGCTCAATGCGGTCGTACAGCAATTCGCGATTGGGCAGCCCGGTCAATCTGTCATGCAGCGCGCGCTCGTGCTGCAGGTGGCGTTCGGTGTCCAGCTCCTTTTCCCTGAGGAACAACATCCTGTTCTGCTTTTCGCCCACGTAACTGGCAAAGGCACCGAGGATATTGGCGGAGACGATAAAGAAGTCATAGCTGAACATCGTCCACAACGGCAGGTTGCGGAACATGAGGTTGAATATCAGCAATAGCAGGACACCGGCCAGCGTTGCGACGATGAAACGCATGCCGGAGAAATAATGCCCCCAGAAGGTGATTAATATTATGCCTGCATAGAACAGGCTGATGGCGGCCGGCGGCAAATATGTCATCTTGCCCAGCAGGCCGAATCCGGCAAAAAAACCGGCGACGAAGAGCAGGTGCTGGTTAAAGCGGGAAAAATTGGGGGCGTACGTCAGGGCAAATACGGAAAAGGCGATCATCAGTGCCATGACATGCAGGTACAAGGCCTTGATGAAATCGTGGCTGGGGATGAACAGGTAATCCATGACGCCGTATAGGCCATACAGCACCCCGCCCACCACCAGCGCTATCCTGGATTGACGCCGCACCCGCAGCAAATCGTACTGGTGGTAATGCTTTTCAAGCTGTGGGTTTTTAAAAGAGAGTGTCGCTGGATTCAACTCGGCAGATTCCAGTAGCTCCTGGGTTATAGGCATAGCGTTGGATGCGTTCAGCGCTGGAACTGGCTAGACGGAAACCATCATATAACGGCCACAGGATAGGAGCCGAGGACTTTCAGCATGGAGGCACGCTGTTCAAGCTCCGCCAGGGCAGCCGCGACGTGCGCATCCTGGTGATGACCTTCGATATCGACAAAAAACATGTATTCCCACATGCCCACCCTGGATGGCCGAGACTCCAGTTTGGTCATGCTCACCTTGTGTGCGGCCAGCGGCTCCAGCAAGGAAAGTATGGCGCCCGGCACATTCTTAGCTGCGATGACCAGTGACGTCTTGTCCTTGCCTGATGGTGCAACGTCGTGCGCGGCCAGCACCAGGAAGCGTGTGGTATTTTTGGGGTCGTCTTCTATATTCTCGGCGATGTTGTTCAGCTCAAACAGTTCTGCTGCGCGGCTGCTGGCGATGGCGGCAGCCCCTTGCTCGATAGCAGCCAGCTTGGCGGCTTCGGCATTGCTGGCGACGGCCTGGCGCTCGATATTCGGCAGGTTCTGGTTCAGCCATTCATGGCATTGCGACAAGGATTGCGCATGTGAATACAGCTTGCGTACCTGGCTTTTGTCGGATGCTTTGCTCAGCAGGTTATGGTGGACAGCCAATGCCACCTCGCCGCAAATGTGCAGGCTGGTCGACATCAGCATATCCAGCGTACGGCCGACCGCGCCTTCTGTGGAGTTCTCTACCGGCACCACGCCGTAATCTGCCTTGCCGGATTCCACCATGCGGAACACTTCATCGATGGATGCGCATTGCAGTGGCGAGGACAGACCGCCGAACTGCTTGTTGGCGGCCTCCTCGCTGAATGTTCCCAAGGGGCCCAGGAAGGCGACCGTCAGTTCTTTTTCAAGCGCGCGGCAGTTGGACATGACGGCACGGAAGATACCCGTTACCGCTTCATCCGAGAGCGGCCCCTGGTTTTGTTCCATCAGCCGGCGCAATACCTGCGCTTCGCGTTCCGGCCTGTAGATCGGGCCGCCGTTCTTGAGGTTGCCGATCTCCCTGGCGTGTTTGGCACGCTCGTTAGCCAGCTTGAGCAGTTGCTCGTCGATGGCGTCGATCTGGTCGCGGTGCTGTTTTAGCTGGTCACTCATATTAGCCACGCGCTTTCGCAAAATCCTGCATGAAGCTTACCAGTGCCTGTACGCCCTCGATGGGCATGGCGTTATAGATTGAGGCGCGCATGCCGCCAACCAGCTTATGCCCCTTGAGTTGCAGCAAGCCGGCCTTATGCGACAGCTCAAGAAAGGGCTGGTCCAGCGCACTGTCTTTCAAGGTGAACGGCACGTTCATGCGCGAGCGATTTTCAACGGCAATCGGCGAATGGTAAAAATCCGAGCTATCCAGGTAATCGTAGAGCAGCCGCGACTTGGCGATATTCGCTATTTCCATTTCCGCCAGGCCGCCTTTGGCTTTCAGAAGCTTGAATACCAGGCCAGCTATATACATGGCATAGGTTGGCGGCGTGTTGTACATGGAATCGTTATCGGCATGGATCTTGTAGTCGAACATGGTCGGCGTGCCGGGCAGCGCATGCCCGATCAGGTCATCGCGCACGATGACGATGGTCAGACCGGCAGGGCCGATGTTCTTTTGCGCACCGGCGTAGATGATGCCGTATTTTTTGATGTCCACCGGGCGTGACAGGATATGCGACGACATGTCGCAGACCAGGGGCACATCGCCTGTGTCCGGCGTCTCGAATATCTCGACGCCGCCTATGGTTTCGTTGGAAGTGAAATGCACATAGGCCGCGTCTTTATTCAGTTTCCACTCGCTGAAGGCAGGAGCGTAGGTGTAATTGCGGTCGGCCGAAGATGCGGCGATATTGACTGTGCAATAGCGACCGGCTTCGTCGATAGCTTTTTTCGACCAGATGCCGGTGTCCAGGTAATCGGCCGAAGTTTTAGCACCCAGCAGATTCATCGGCACCATGGAAAACTGGCTATGCGCCCCGCCCTGCAGAAACAGGACTTTGTAGTTATGCGGAATCGCCATCAACTCGCGCAGGTCGGCCTCCGCTTCAGCAGCTATGCCCATGAACTCCTTGCCGCGGTGCGACATTTCCATGATGGACATGCCGGAACCATGCCAGTCCAGCATCTCGTCGCGTGCCTGTTCCAGCACTTCCTTGGGCAATACCGCCGGTCCGGCAGAGAAATTATAGATTTGCGTCATGGCCGGATTACTCGCTGCTTACGTCGCCTTCGTCATCGTCGGTCTCGACCACTTTTTCCAGGCCGGACAATTTCTCGCCTTCGCCCAGATTGATCAGGGTGACGCCCTGTGTGGCGCGGCCAAGCTCACGGATTTCCTTGACGCGTGTCCGGATGAGCACGCCGCCGGTTGTGATCAGCATGATCTCGTCGTCGTCATTGACCAGGCGGGCAGCCACCACGATGCCATTGCGCTCGCTAGTGGCGATGGCCTTGACACCCTGGGTCGCGCGGCCGGAATGGCGGAAATCGGACAGCACGGTACGTTTCCCGTAGCCGTTTTCAGTCGCGACCAAGACTGTCTGCTTGTCGTCTGCAGCGATCAGCAGGGAGATCACCTGCTGCTTGGCCTGCAGTTTCATGCCGCGCACGCCGCGCGTATTGCGGCCCATAGGACGCACGTCTTCCTCGTCGAACCATACCGCCTTGCCGCCGTTGGAAACCAGCACGATATCGCTTTCGCCGTTGGTGATCTCGGCGCCGATCAGCACATCGCCATCGTCCAGGTTGATGGCGATAATGCCGGATTTACGCGGGTTGGAGAATTCGACCAGCGCGGTTTTCTTGACTGTGCCTTTGGCAGTTGCCATGAAGATGAAGTGATTCTCATCGAAGGTTTTCACCGGCAGGATGGCATTGATCTTCTCGCCTTCTTCCAGCGGGAAGAGGTTGACGATAGGCTTGCCGCGGCTGACGCGACTGCCCTGCGGCACTTCGTATACCTTCAGCCAATAGACACGACCACGGCTGGAGAAGCATAGGATGTAATCGTGCGTATTGGCCACGAACATCTTGTCGATGAAATCGTCTTCCTTAGTCGCAGTGGCCTGCTTGCCACGCCCGCCGCGCTTCTGCGCACGGTATTCTTCCAGCGGCTGCGACTTGACATAGCCGGTATGCGATAGAGTTACCACCACATCCTGCGGTGTGATCAGATCTTCCAGCGACAGGTCCTGCGCATTGTGCACGATCTCGCTCCGGCGCTTATCGCCGAACTGCTGGCGAATGGCGGCCAGTTCATCGATGATCATCTGCGTAACGCGCCCGGGGGTTGCCAGGATATCCAGCAAGTCGGTAATGACATCCATCACCTCTTTGTATTCATTGACGATCTTGTCCTGCTCAAGGCCGGTCAGGCGTTGCAGACGCATCTGCAGGATTTCCTGCGCCTGCACGTCGGACAGCCTGTAGCCTTCAGGTGTAAGGCCGAAATCGACAGACAGACCATCCGGGCGTGAGGCCTCCATGGCGGCACGCTTGAGCATTTCTTCTACGACAGGCGACGTCCAGGACTTTGCCATCAGGTCTTTCTTGGCCTCCGGCGGCGTCGGTGCGGCCTTGATCAGGGCGATCATTTCATCCACGTTGGCCAGTGCTACCGCCAGGCCTTCCAGCACATGGCCGCGCTCGCGTGCCTTGCGCAGTTCGAACACGGTACGGCGCGTGATGACTTCACGGCGATGACGCAGGAACGCTTCCAGCATCTGCTTCAGGTTCAGCAGTCTCGGCTGGCCGTCGAGCAGTGCCACCATGTTCATGCCGAAGGTGTCCTGAAGCTGCGTTTGCTTGTACAGGTTATTCAGCACCACTTCCGGCACTTCGCCGCGCTTGAGTTCGATCACTACGCGCATGCCGGATTTATCCGACTCGTCGCGCAGATCGGAAATGCCTTCTATCTTCTTCTCATTGACCAGTTCGGCGATCTTCTCGACGAAGGTCTTCTTATTCACCTGGTAAGGCAGTTCATCCACGATCAGCGCCTGGCGGCCGCCGCGCTCCAAATCTTCCACATGGGTACGCCCGCGCATTACGACACGACCACGGCCGGTGCGGTAGCCTTCCTTGACACCGATAGTGCCGTAGATGATACCGGCGGTCGGGAAATCAGGCGCAGGCACGATCTCGATCAATTCGTCTATCGTCATGTCCGGGTTTTTCAGCAGCGCCAGACAGGAATCCACCACTTCGTTCAGGTTGTGCGGCGGGATATTGGTCGCCATGCCCACCGCGATACCGGAGCTGCCGTTGATCAGCAGGTTGGGGATACGCGCCGGCATGATCAGCGGTTCGTGTTCGGAACCGTCATAGTTAGGGCCGAAATCGACCGTTTCCTTATCCAGGTCGGCCAGCAGTTCGTGCGCAATACGCGCCATGCGGATTTCGGTATACCGCATCGCCGCAGCATTATCGCCATCTACCGAACCGAAGTTACCCTGCCCGTCTACGAGCATGTAACGCAGCGAGAAATCCTGCGCCATACGCACGATGGTGTCGTACACCGCCGTGTCGCCGTGGGGGTGATACTTACCGATCACGTCGCCGACGATACGGGCAGATTTTTTATAGGCGCGATTCCAGTCGTTGCTGAGTTCGTGCATGGCAAACAACACACGCCTGTGCACCGGCTTCAGGCCGTCCCTTACATCAGGCAGGGCCCGGCCTACGATCACGCTCATGGCGTAATCGAGGTAGGAACGGCGCATTTCATCTTCAAGGCTAATCGGGAGTGTTTCTTTGGCGAATTGATCCATGTGTGCTGTTGATCCGTTGCGGCTAAAAGGCTGAAAAAATGGCTGAAAAAGACTTATTCTTAATGCCAAGATTTTAACATGATAAGTCTGTTAAATCATGCTTCGTGTAAGCAGTGCAACCAGGGCTAGCCCACCCTTTTTTAAGTCATAGCAAGAATGCATCAAACTCATTGTAAAATTTAATTAGAATTTAACTTTGGGTTGATTTAGGCTATCGTGTCTTTTAATCCATTCTGCACTTCGCAATTCAATAACTAACCAAAGGAGATTCAACATGGCTGTTTTAGTTGGCAGGGCTGCCCCCGATTTCACCGCAGCAGCGGTACTAGGCGACAATTCGATCAAAGAGGATTTCAATTTCTCCGCTTACATCAAAGGCAAAGCTGCGGTTATTTTCTTTTATCCGCTGGACTTCACGTTTGTCTGCCCATCCGAACTGATTGCATTCGATCACCGCTTGGAAGAATTCAAGAAACGCGGCGTAGAAGTGATCGGTGTTTCCATCGACTCGCACTTTACCCACCTCGCGTGGAAAAACACCCCAGTCAATAACGGCGGTATCGGCCAGGTAGGTTATCCACTGGTGGCGGACATCAAGCATGAAATCGCCAAAGCATACGACGTGGAGTCCGACGGCGGCGTTGCATTCCGTGGCTCCTTCCTGATCGACAAGGCTGGCGTCGTGCGCCACCAGATCGTGAATGACCTGCCGCTCGGTCGCGATATCGACGAAATGCTGCGCATGGTAGACGCCCTGCAATTCTTCGAAGAGCATGGCGAAGTTTGCCCAGCCGGCTGGAGTAAAGGCAAGGCAGGCATGAACGCTTCTACCGAAGGCGTTGCAAAATACCTGGCTGAGAATGCTGACAAGCTGTAATTTGATTTAGCTTTTTATCTTTTTGCGAGCAAATAAAAAACGGGGCGTTTGCCCCGTTTTTTATTGCACAATCATTACTGCTAACTCGTCCTCTTATTTCCTGGCACCGACGGCAATCACGCCCACGCCGATCACGATAGCCACAATGCTCAAGACTTCCGGGATAGGCACGTTCTTTTCGGTTTCGGCAGTCGCCTCGATCGGTCCGATCTTCGCCACTGTTTCCTTGCTCTCGTAACTGAAGCCTTTGTAGAAAAGACCCACTGCGCCCAGTACGATTAAAATCACGCCTACGATTACTGATGTTTTCATGGTATTCGCCTTTTAGCTTAAGCGCGTTTAATGACACGCAACAACAGGATAAGGATGATGGCACCGATAGTTGCTACAACGAGGCTGCCCAATAAACCGCCGCCTGCTGAAGCGCCTAGGCTACCGAACAGGAAACCACCGATCAGTGCACCGATGATGCCGACAATCAAATCGCCTACCACGCCGAAACCGCCGCCCTTCATGATCTGGCCTGCAAGCCAGCCGGCACAGATGCCTATCAAGATAAACCAGACTATATTCATTTTGTATCCCTCAAATTTAAATTTGTTATTAAGAACTTACGGGTCAAATGCTAACAGCGTCATTTAATAAAAAATGTCCGTATAACTCCTACAAATACAGGGTGCTATGAATAAAGATCGACAATAAAAAACGGGGCCGCAGCCCCGTTGAGAATCAAAAAATCATGTTTTATCTACTTAATAACGCAAGATCCGCCTTTAGATCCTCAATGTGCTCCAGGCCGACGGCGATGCGCACCAGGCCATCGCCTATGCCCGCATCAGCCCGTGCCTCTGGCGACACACGGCTATGCGTGGTGGTCGCCGGATGGGTAATGGTGCTTTTGGCATCGCCAAGGTTGGCGGTAATGGAGATCATGCGTGTAGCATCGATGAGTCGCCAGGCAGCTTCCTGCCCGCCCTTTACGTCGAACGACAGTATCGCACCGCCGCTCTTCTGCTGGCGCATGGCAAGCGCATGTTGCGGGTGCGACGCCAGCCCCGGGTAATACACCTTGGCGACGCCTGCCTGTTGTTCCAGCCATTCGGCTAGGGCAAGCGCATTCCTGGCATGTGCCTCCATACGCACATGCAGCGTTTCCAGTCCCTTGAGGAATACCCAGGCATTGAATGCACTCATGGTCGGGCCTGCAGTGCGCAGGAAACCATAGACCGGTTCCAGCACATCCTTTTTACCCAGCACCGCCCCGCCCAGGCAACGCCCCTGGCCGTCGATGTATTTGGTGGCAGAATGAATGATGATATCCGCACCCAGCTCCAGCGGCTTTTGCAGGGCCGGTGTGCAGAAGCAATTATCTACCGCCAACAAGGCACCGGAGCGATGCGCAATATCGGCCAGCACGGCAATGTCGCACACTTCGGTCAATGGGTTAGAAGGCGTTTCGACGAAAAACAGCTTGGTGTTAGGCTTAACCGCCGCTTTCCAGGCTTCCGGGTCGGTAAGCGAAACGAATGTGGTGTCTAGGCCCCAGCGCTTGAGGATATTGCTGAAAAGCTGCACCGAGGTGCCGAATATGCTGCGCGACGCGACGACATGATCACCTGCGGAGCATAAGCCCATCACGCACGCCAGGATCGCGGCCATGCCGCTGGAGGTCGCCACGCAGAATTCCGCGCCCTCAAGCGCCGCCAGCTTGTTCTGGAACATGGTGACCGTGGGGTTGGTGAAGCGCGAATAGATGTTGCCGGGCTCCTGGCCGCCGAAACGCGCCGCTGCCTGTGCCGCATTTTCAAACACGAAACTGGATGTCAGGAATATCGCTTCCGAATTCTCGCCGAAATGCGTATGTTCACTGCCTGCACGCACGCCTAAAGTCTCGGGGTGCCACCTGGTTTGATCGTTAGTCGTTTGATCGCTCATATGTTGTTACCTTTGCTAACCACAATAAAAATACGGGCGTAAAAAAACCCGCTTTCGCCATAAAGCCAAAACGGGTCCAGTTTCACCTAAATTCAGGTACACCTAACTCGCTTTAGCGGAATTTATTAAGCGCCCGCAAGCTGAGATTTGCCTCATGGCAACTCAAATCGGCGCAAATGCAATGGTAGCCCTGACGGTAACGCCGGTCAAGTTGACCGGCAATGCCCTGCTACAGATAAACAGCCCAGCTATACTTAGAAAAGCTCTTCGAATAGCAGCTCTTCTTAGACCAGCTCCTCTTCGTGCTCCTTGGTCTCTACCAGGTTCAAGTCCATTTGCGTAATGGAGTTGGCCGGGCGTTTTTTCATTTCGCCGTCCCCACGTGCGGATTCGATGGCATTCAAGTAGGCCTGGTCGATATCGCCAGTGACGTAATTGCCGTCGAAACAGGAGCAATCGAACACTTTGATATTTGGGTTGCTCAATTGCACGGCTTTGATAAGTGCATCCAAGTCTTGATAGATCAGCGCATCGGCACCAATCTCCTTGCAGATTTCTTCATCGGTACGGCCGGTGGCCAGCAACTCATCGCGAGTCGGCATATCGATGCCGTAGACGTTGGGATAACGCACAGGGGGCGCAGCAGAAGCGAAATACACTTTATTGGCGCCTGCATCGCGAGCCATCTGAACGATCTGCTGTGACGTAGTGCCGCGCACGATGGAGTCGTCGACCAGCAATACGTTCTTGCCCTTGAATTCCATGCCGATAGGGTTCAGCTTCTGGCGTACCGATTTCTTGCGCAAGGCCTGGCCAGGCATAATGAAGGTGCGGCCGATATAGCGATTCTTGATGAAGCCCTCACGGTAAGTAAGGTTCAGCGCATTCGCCAGTTGCAGCGCGCTTGGGCGGCTGGTATCCGGGATGGGGATCACCACATCGATCTGCAAATGCGACCATTCCCTGTGGATTTTCTCCGCCAGGCTCTCGCCCATGTGAAGCCGGGTCTGGTAGACCGATACGCCATCGATCAAGGAATCCGGCCTGGCCAGGTAGACATATTCGAATATGCAGGGAGTGAGCTTGGCATTTTCGGCGCACTGGCGTGAGAACAGGTTGCCGTCCATATCGATAAAGATGGCTTCGCCCGGCTCCACGTCGCGTACCAGCTTAAAGCCCAGCACGTCCAATGCCACGCTTTCGGAGGCCACGATGTACTCGGTGCCCTTTTCGCCGACCAATTTGCCAATAACCAATGGACGAATGCCGTGCGGATCACGGAATGCCAGCAGGCCGAAATTAGCCACCATCGCCACCACGGCGTAGGCGCCTTTGCAGCGCCTGTGGACGCCGGCGACAGCATCAAAGATAACGTCGGAATTCAATACTGCACTATGGGCGGTATGTTCGATCTCATGTGCTAGCACATTGAGCAATACTTCGGAATCGGAACTGGTGTTGATATGGCGCAGATCCTGGCGGAACATTTCGTGTTTGAGTTGCGCCGAATTGGTCAGGTTGCCGTTATGGCCAAGCACGATGCCGAATGGGGAGTTTACGTAGAATGGTTGCGCTTCAGCGGCGGAGGATGAGCCCGCTGTCGGGTAGCGCACATGGGCGATGCCGGCGTTGCCCTGCAGGCTGCGCATATGGCGGGTCTGGAACACATCCTGGACTAGGCCGTTGTTCTTGTGCATATAGAAGGTATTGCCGTCGCAGGTGACAATACCCGCAGCGTCCTGCCCTCTATGCTGCAAGACCAGCAGTCCATCGTACAGCAGCTGGTTAACTGGATTCTTACCGACAATACCGATGATTCCGCACATGACGAATCGCCTTAAAAAAACAAAATTCGGAGGCTTGTTCAGCCTGATCGACCAGCCCTTGGATTCGGGCGTCGATTAATTCATTAATCGTATTTCACATTCCTCGCAATGTCACTGGAAAACCAGGGCATTGCACTTAACACCATCGCCTCCAGCGGTGCGCTGAACATCGCGCTACGCCATCGCGTATCCTTGGGCAGACTGGTAAAGCCAGCCAGGAACACCAGAGTACCGACGATCACCATCCCACGCAATAAACCGAACAAGCCACCCAGCATCCTGTCCAGCCAAGTTAGCCCTATATTCTTGAATAGCTGGGAAAGCGCAATCGCCAGCAAACTGCAAATCAATAATGTCGCTAAAAATAAGATGATGAATGCTGCCAGGAAGCGTAGCGCCTCACTCGGTATTGCATTGGGCAGTAAGGGCGCCAGTTCCAGCGTGTAAATTTTTGCCACGAAAAACGCAGCTACCCAACTTACAAGTGCCAGTATCTCGCGAATAAACCCACGCATGATGCTGAGCAATACAGACAAGCCGATAATACCTAATACCGCGTAATCAAAACCGGTCATGCTGTTCCATGTATTCTGGATATACGTATTGCGTTAATACGATATCCACCTATTTACTTACCACCATGCCGCCAAGGCCACCGGCTTTTATTTTTTCCAGGGCCGCTTCGGCAGCAGGCCTGGTTGAAAATGGACCTGCACGTAAACGTGTTTTTTCGCCCTTACTGGTGTCAATTTTTTCGGTAAAGGACTTGAGACCCATACCGGACAGCTTTTGTTGCAATTGCTTGATATTTCCCGCATCGGAAAAAACACCGATCTGCACATAAACGGGAGCGATGGCTCCTGCTGTAGCCAGTTTTTTATCATCAGGCAGCCTGCCTGGACTATTACTAATATCGGCCGTTTGCACGGGAGCTTTAACAGGCTCTTTCTTGATTGGCTTTTCAACCGGGGTTTTTATTCTTACAACCGGCGCAGGCTTGATAGGAGCTACGTCCGTTACAGGCGCTTCATTTAATTCTGCAGGATTTTTTTGCTCTGGAGTGGGCTCCATGCTCTGCTCAGGAGTGGCATCGGTGTCCACATCCGGCGCCACAATCGCTGGAGCAGTCGGTACGATCTTTGAAGTGAATTCACCGCCATCCTGGCTTGGGATAGAAATGGCGATTTCCTGCGGGGGTGCTTTGTTGGTTCTGTCATCCAACACCATAGGCAAGATAGCAATCATCAACAGGACAAGCGCTACAGCGCCAACTAAACGCCGCCGTGCACGCTTCTTGAATTGTATTTCCTGGTCATTCAACTGAGATTGCGGGCTGTCTAGTGACATTCGTATCGTCCTGTTTTCCAGTTAAGGCTGATGCCTGCTGGCGGCTTCCGGTAAAGATTCAAACTGTTAGATGCTTTTCGGCAAGTAAGGCATTATTTCAGCCACCGTAAAAAAAGAACCCAGTACGACAATTCTATCATTTTCATGCGCTTCCAAACAGGCTTGATGATAGGCATCGGTCACACTATCGAATGCGGCGATCGTACTTTCAGGGTGTTCGAGCCGTATTGCGTCAGCAAGCTGGCCGGCCGGGGCACCGCGTACATTGGCGATATTGGCCACATACCAGCCATTTATTTCATTGCCGATAGCCTTGATCACACCTGCAATGTCTTTATCTGCCAGCATCGAAAATACCGCCAGCGTACGGCCGGCAATGCGAGAGCTATGCAGACTGGCGGCCAGTGCCTGGGCGGCATGCGGATTGTGGGCGACATCCAGGATGACTGGCGGCGTGGTGGCGAATGACTGGAAGCGGCCGGCAAGCTTTACGTTTTCCAGCCCAGCCACTATTGCGGCTTCATTGACCGGCAATCGACTTTGCAATTCATTGATCGCAGTGATTGCACATGCTGCATTACTTAGCTGGAAACTTCCGAACAAGGCTGGCAAAGGCAGGTCGGCGATCTTGAGTTGAGGGCCATGATAGACCCAGGAGTTTCCATTTAATTCCGCATTTAATTCCCCATTAAAATCCTTTGTGATGACTTTCAGGGGCGCCCCCACTTCTTTTGCATGCTGGAGCAAGGATACCGGCGGTGCCGTATCGCCATAGATAGCAGCAATATTGTTGCGGAATATGCCGGCTTTCTCGAAGCCTATGCTTTCACGGCTATTACCGAGAAATTCAATATGGTCCAGGTCGATACTGGTCACGATGGAGCAGCTCGGTTCAAATGCATTCACTGCATCCAGCCTGCCTCCAAGCCCGACTTCGAGTATGGCCAAATCCACATCGGCATCCATGAAATGACGTATGGCGGCCAGGGTGCCATATTCAAAATACGTGAGTTGCGTATCGTGGCGGGCCGCTTCCACCGTCTCAAAAGCAAGCACTAGATCTTCATCGGCGGCATTTTTGCAGTCGACACGGATACGTTCGTTGTAGTGAAGCAGATGCGGGGAACTATAGCAAGCTACCCGGTAGCCTGCCTCGAGGTAAATACGCTCCAGCATGGCGCAGGTAGAGCCTTTGCCATTGGTGCCGGCGACGGTGATGATAGGGAATAATGGAGTTAGTTTGAGTCGCTCTTTGACTTGGCTGACGCGCTCCAGGCCCATGGCGATGGATTTTGGGTGCAGGGCTTCAATATACTCCAGCCATCCAGCGAGACTTCGTTTAGGGATGGCTGTCTGTGGTGCAGGTTCAGGCACGCTTAGCTGTCAGGCGGCCACAGGCAAGCGCATCAGGTTAGTGAGCAATGCCGCTATCCTGTCGCGCATTTCACGCCTGTCGATAATGACATCCACAGCGCCATGCTCCACCAGGAACTCGGCACGCTGGAACCCATCCGGCAAGGTTTCGCGGACGGTCTGTTCGATCACACGGGGACCCGCAAAACCGATAAGGGCCTGTGGCTCCGCGATGATAATATCGCCCAGCATGGCAAAGCTGGCTGAAACCCCGCCCATGGTCGGGTCAGTCAATACTGAAATATACGGCAGTCCATTACGGCTCAAGGCAGTTAATGCCGCGCTGGTTTTCGCCATTTGCATCAGGGAAAACATGCCTTCCTGCATACGTGCACCACCACTGGCGCACACGCAGATAAATGCCGCCTTGTTGTCGATGGCAGCCTGCACACCACGGACAAAACGCTCGCCAACAACAGAGCCCATTGAACCGCCCATGAATTTGAATTCAAATGCTGCCACGACAGCCGGAACATTCTTGATACTCCCCTGCATGACGATAAGCGCATCCGTCTCGCCAACGTCAGCCTGCGATGACTTGATGCGGTCGGCATAACGTTTACTATCCCTGAATTTTAACGGGTCGACCGGCTGCACTTCGGCACCGATCTCGATGCGGCCCTCTTCGTCCAGCAGCAAAGCCAAACGCTCCCTGGCGGATATGCGGTTGTGGTAACCGCATTTCGGGCAGACTTCGGCGTTACTTTCCAGATCGGTGCGATACAGTACCGACTCGCAGGAAGTACATTTGCTCCACAAGCCTTCGGGCACGTTTTTCTTGCTGGGGCCGATGACGCGGTTGATCTTTGGGGGTAAAAGTTTCTGTAACCAGCTCATGTGTACTCCTCGTGCATCCGCTATTTGAATGCAGTTTCGTTAGATTTAGTTGATTGTATCCATGGCACTGCGCAACTCGGTGATCAAGGCTGCAGCATTCGCCAGCAAATCCTCTTCTGTCGATTGTTCGATAGCTTGCACCATGCGGCTACCGACGACCACCGCATCCGCAACGCCGGCGATGGCTTTCGCAGTAGCGGCATCGCGCACACCGAATCCCACCCCGATCGGCAAGACCGTTTTCAGGCGGATAGCAGCCACATGTTCCGTCACGTCCTGGATATCCAGGTTCTGTGCGCCGGTAACGCCTTTCAGGGAAACGTAATACACGAACCCACTGGCCTGGTTGACGATAAGCTCGACGCGGGATTGCTCAGTGGTGGGCGAAAGTAGGAAGATGGGATCTATGTCGCGAGATTGTAGAAGTGCAACGAACCCCTTGCTCTCTTCAGGCGGGTAGTCTACGGTCAGTATGCCGTCCACACCGGACTCCTGGGCTAGGTCAGCAAAAACCTCAACACCCATCGCCTCAATGGGGTTTGCATACCCCATGAGCACGACGGGCGTTTTATTATCTCGGCGGCGGAAGTCTTTCACCATATCGAGCACCATGCGCAAACTGACATGGTGAAGCAAGGCTCGCTCACTCGCCCGCTGGATAACAGGGCCATCCGCCATCGGATCTGAAAACGGCACGCCGAGCTCGATGATATCCGCCCCGCTGTTCACCAACGTATGCATCAATTCAACGGTAAAGCGGGGATGGGGATCACCTGCGGTGAAATAAGGAACAAGGGCTTTTTTGCCGGACTGTTTTAGTGCGGCGAACGTGGGTTGGATACGCGACATGGTTGAATGCTATTCTTTTTAAACTGCAGCTATAAAGTAATGCCGGAACGCTGGGCAATGGTGTTGATATCCTTATCGCCGCGGCCGGAAAGATTCACAAGCAGAATCTTGTCCGGTGTCATGGTGGCTGCCAGCTTTTCGGCATAGGCAAGGGCATGGCTGGACTCCAGCGCGGGGATAATGCCTTCGGTACGGCAAAGGCTGTGGAACCCCGTCATGGCTTCTTCATCGGTAATCGCTACATATTCGGCACGGTTACTGTCTTTCAGCCAGGCATGTTCAGGGCCGACACCAGGGTAATCAAGCCCGGCAGAAATCGAATGGGTCTCGACGATCTGGCCGTTTGCATCCTGCATCAGGTAAGTGCGGTTACCGTGCAACACGCCTACGGCACTATTCGTGGTGAGCGGAGCCGCATGCATGCCGGTCTCTATGCCGTGCCCGGCAGCTTCCACACCGATCAGGCGCACATTTCTTTCATCGATATAAGGATAGAAAATACCCATGGCATTCGAGCCGCCACCCACGCAGGCAATCACTGCGTCAGGCTGGCGCCCGACCATCTCCAGCATCTGCTCCTTGGATTCGATGCCGATGACGGCCTGGAAATCCCTCACCATCATCGGGTAAGGGTGCGGGCCTGCGACGGTGCCGATGATGTAGAAGGTATTTTCGACGTTGGTCACCCAGTCGCGCATGGCTTCGTTCAAGGCATCCTTGAGGGTTTTGGAACCGCTTTCAACGGGTACCACGGTAGCACCCAATAGCTTCATGCGGTAGACATTCGGCGCCTGGCGCTTGATGTCTTCAGAACCCATGTACACAACGCACTCCAGGCCAAGGCGTGCGGCGATCGTCGCTGTTGCAACGCCGTGCTGGCCTGCCCCGGTCTCAGCAATCACGCGCGGCTTGCCCATGCGTTTAGCGAGGAGCGCCTGGCCGATGGTATTGTTGATCTTATGCGCACCGGTGTGGTTAAGGTCTTCACGCTTCAAATAGATGCGGGCACCTCCCACTTTCTCCGACCAGCGCTTCGCATAATAAATCGGGCTTGGGCGACCGACAAAATGCTTCAGGTCATAGGCATATTCCGCCAGGAACTCCGGATCGTGCCTATATTTCTCGTACATCAGGCGCAACTCATCCAGCGCTTCTACCAGCGTCTCCGCTACGAATGTACCGCCGTAAACGCCAAAATGACCACGTGCATCCGGCATGTCATAGGCAGGCGCATCTACCGATGCCGTCAATAAATCGTTTTCAAACTGCATTGCTTACTCCTCGCATGAATGCGGCAATTTTTTCCGCATCCTTTATCCCTTTTGTACGTTCGACACCACCGCTCACATCCACAGCGTAAGGCCTTACTTGTTTAATCGCAGCAGCTACATTGCTTGCATTGAGGCCACCGGCCAATACTATCGGTAACGGCATGTTTTCGGGGATCAATGTCCAGTCGAATTGTTGGCCGGTACCGCCGACCAGGCCTTCTGTGTAAGTGTCCAGCAGCAAGGCTTTTGCGTCATGGTAATCCTGTGCGTATTGTACCAAATTTGTGTCTTCCCTGACCCGGATGGCCTTCATATACGGCAATCCGTATTGGCGGCATTCCTGCGGTGTTTCATCGCCATGGAATTGCAGCAGATCGAGCTTTACTGCAGATAAAATCGATTGAATTTGAGTAGGTTCGGCATCGACAAATAAGCCCACCACGTTGATGAATGGCGGCAGGTTCCTGACTATTTCGACTGCTTGAGTAACCATTACATAGCGCGGACTTTGTGCGTAAAACACCAAACCAATGGCATCTGCACCCTGCATAGCAGCTGCCACTGCATCTTCGACACGGGTAATCCCGCAAATTTTAACTCGGGTTCTCAAGGGTGATGATCGCAAATAAGGACAGTAACAAAGAGGTGCTAGGGTAACGCAAACGATGTCGCCTGTACACTTGAGTACAGACACGGCTTTACGCTTCGAACATCACTAGATGAAAAAATTCAGCGGGCGCTCTGTGGGCGGCAGACCCCATTTCTCGTCATATCCCACGCCGGTCAGGTATAGGCCATCCGGTGAAAATGTAGGGGGTGACTTGGTACGGTCGTGCCCCTGTAGCAGTTCGCCTATGTAAGCTGGAGGATGATTGCCCTTACCCACGTAGATAAGCGCACCGACCATATTGCGCACCTGGTGGTAAAGAAATGCGTTGGCACAGAAATCGAACAAAAGATAGTCCCCTGCCCGCTTCACTTCGGCACGATGCATTTGTTTTACAGGACTTTTGGCCTGGCATTCGGCCGCCCTGAACGCAGAGAAATCGTGCGTGCCTATTAAATACCGGATCGCGTCTGACATCAGCCCATCATCCAGTACCTGGTGGAACCAGCCAGCTTTCTTGGCCATCACGGCCGGGGCAACCGCGCTGTTATAAAGTAAATACTGGTAGCTGCGCTGGTAAGCATCGAAACGGGCGTGGAATGCATCATCGACTCTATGGGCCCATAGCACGCGCACCGCTGCGGGTAGATTGGCATTGATGCCTCGCACCCAGGCAGTCAATGGGCGCTCGGTACTGGTATCGAAATGCACCACCTGGCTTAATGCATGCACTCCGGTATCCGTCCGGCCTGCGGCTGTCACCCGCAGCGGATGGCCTGCCATCGATTGCAGCGCAGCCTCCAGCGTATCCTGGACCCCACACGCGGCCGGCTGGCTTTGCCATCCGCAAAAATACGAACCATCGTATTCCAGTCCGAGGGCTATCCTCATGCTTGAAGTGCAACTAAAAATAAATAATACGATGGGGTGTATGGCGGCATAGATGATCAAGTGGGTTTTAGGTTGTGCGCTTGCCTGATGCTGATGTGCTAGGAATGATACCAAATAAAAAGCCGGGTTAAACCCGGCTTTTTATTTGGTAAACGGCAATCTAGCCCAAGGTCTTCAGTATATCCTGTGCACGTAAGCGCTGGTTAGGGCCGCCTTCTTGCAGGATTTCATCCAGCAATTCCTTGGCACCTTCATTATCTCCCATGTCGATATAGGCTGTGACCAGATCCAGCTTGGTATCCACCTCGGAAGACTCTGCCAAAATCGCCTCCGGTTCAGACACAACGTCGTCGCTGCTTAACGCAGGGGCTTCATCAAGGTCGAAGCTGATGCCGGACAAATCGATTTCCGGAGCATCTGGCTGGGCAGTTGCTGCCAGCGGTTCATCTTCCGGCATCCCTAAGTCGAAGTCCAAGTCGAGTGCGTCCTCTTGTTCAGGTATCGAATCAAATACTATATCTTCTGTAGCTGGCGTTTCAGGGGAAATAGTAGGTTCGAAAGGCGCAGAGGGCTCAAATGAGGGCAGCTCAATGTCTGCAGGCGCATTGGCCTGTTCAGGTATCGTCTCCAGATTGCCATCTTCCACATCTGCAATTACCGGATCCGGAAGATCGAAACTGATTTCGGGTGCTGCAGATTCAAACGTTGGTTCAAATTCCGGAAGCTTATCCAGGTCAAACTGGTTTTCGTCAGTATCAATAGACGGAGCGGAAATATCGAAATCGGGCAGTGTTTCACTCGGGACTACAGCAGCGTACTGCTCTGTATCAGCAGCGGCCTCCCCAGTTTCAGGGCTGGCTTCCGGCAAGCGCAGTTCGGACATATCCATTTGCACGGTAGCCTCAGCAGCGTCCGCATCAAAGATCGGCGCTTCTAACGATTCAGCTTCCTTCAGATCAGGCTCTATTTCCGAATCAAACTGGCTGGCGAGATCGAATTCAATCTCATTTTTCGGCGCTTCGGTCGCACCCAAGTCCAACTGGAAATCCAGTTCAGATTCTTTGTCTGCCACATTGAATGCAGTGGTCGCTTCGTATGAAGGCTCGTCTGCCTGCGTGGCTTCGCCCAAATCGAAATCAACTACAGAGTCTTCGTTCTGCGGGGCATCCACAGCGCTGGTAAATGGCGCGTCGCCAGGAACTTCCTCAGGCCCGGCATCCAGAGAGAAGTCCAGGCTGGGCTTCTCCGATATTGGTTCTTCGGCAAAATCGGCGGCTTTCAGGTTGCTATTAGTCGCCGTGAACTCTTCCGGAACAGGTGCGCTTACGCCTTGGTAAAGCGGGTTTTCAGGCTCGATCTGGCGGCCCATTTCTGCAACCTTCGCCCATACCGGATCCTGGGCGCCAAGCGTTGTATAAAGCTCACCGGCTGTAGTTTCAAAAGCGGCGATATCATTGCGGCTTGCATATACTTCTAGCAACTTCATGTGCAGTTCGTAACGAGTATGCTCCTTGGATATGGCATCCCGCAATATTTCCTCTGCCTGCTTGTCGCGACCGTAGGCCATGTAGACCTCAGCTTCGGCAATCGGATCGACATCGTTGGTGTCTATCATGCCGCTACTGCTCTGGCTGAAGTCGGTAAGGAAAGATGTATCCCCAGTATTGACACTACCACCCAGCGTGTTACCAAACACGGTATTCGCTTTGAGGCCCCCTGAAGTCAATATCGACTTTTCAAATCCATCCAGCCCGCGCCTGCGCTTGTTGCGCAATACCAGCCAGCCAGCAAGAAGCGCTATCGCAGCTGCGCTGAGACCCAAAAGCAAAGGATTTTCAGTCAAGCCATCCAAGATGCTCGGCTCTTCAACAGGCACGGCAGGTGCTGCAACGGGAATGGCAGGCTTGACTACAGGTTTGGGTTTTTCAGTAACGACAGGGCTTGTTGTAGCTGGAGCTGGGGTTGGCTCTGTAGTGGCCGGTGGCGCAACTGCAGGTGCATCCTTAGGGGGTTCAACCTTTGGCGCCTCGGCTTTTGGTAATTCAGGACTGGTTTCAACTTTAGGAGACTCTGCAGCAGCAGCGTTCTTCTGGATATCCGCCATCGCCTGGCTTTTCATTGCCAGGAGCTTCTTCATGTCGTCGACTTGCTTTTCCAGAAGCGCAGTACGTTCATTGGCCTCTTTTATACTTTTTTCGCGTGCAACGGCTTCTTCCTGCAATGCAGAAAGCTTGTCCTGCAAGCCTTTGTTTTCTGCAGCCGGCTTGGACGAGGTTGCATCATTCTTGGACAATTTAACAACATCACGCGGACCAGTGACTTCGGGCAAGGACTTGTCCTGGACAGGGGTGGCTATCTTGCCTGCTGAGGATTGCTGGCTAGCTGCGCCTTCGTCGCGCGCAGCAGGCGTCTCAGCTACAGTGCCTGCAAGTTTGCTGCGATAAGCCTGCCAGTCAGTGCTATGAACACGCACTTCTTTTGCAGCCTCTCCTGCACTGATACTTTGCAACTCTTCATTGCCGGGAATACGGATAATCTGCCCGACTTTAAGACGGTTTATATTATTGTCGACAAACGCTGATTTATTGGCGCGATAAATGCCAATCAGCATCTGGTCGAGGTTCACACCTTCAACCTGGTTCTGCCTGGCTATCCTGGCCAGCGAATCCCCACGGGCGGTAGTGATATCTGAACTAGCGACAGGGGCAGCATCTGCAGTCGAGGATGGGGAAGGACTTGCCATTACAGGCGCAGCAGCAAGCCGGGCCGGGCGTCTTGCGTTATTTCTTGATGGCCTGGCAGTGGCGCTAACGGTTGAATCAGGTGATGCAGAAGCCCCATTGGAACTGGGCGCTGTAATTGAAGGTGAAGATTTTAGAGGTGGTGAAGCAGCATTGGTTACCGGACTTGCGATAGAAGGACTTGCGTAATCAGGAGGATCCAGCAGTAAAGTGAATTCACGTACCAGCCTGCCTGTTGGGAAATCCACCTGCACCAGCATATCCAGGAATGGATCGGTAACCGGCTGGTTACTGCTTAATTTAAGGAATGAGCTACCGCCTGGTTTCTTCCTGACTTCAACCTTGATCAGGCTGTGAAAACCTGGGCGGTCAAGGCCTTGCAACGTATAGGCTTCTTCCGGCGCGATGGCAGCGGTCAATCCAGCCAGTTCATCGGGAGTCGCAGAAAGGATTTCAATCTCAGCGCTTAGGGGTTCACCCAAACCTGACATGACATTTAGCTTGCCTAAACCTGCTGCATTAGCAACGAATGGCAAACATGCTAATAACACCCCGAGCGTAATACGCTTTAATTTGGATTGATGCACTATCCCACCCTTATCATACTTTTTAGTAGCTTTATTAAATTAACATCAAATAGTTAGAGTTGCAAGCTAAGACCGCACATTATATTTGCTGCGCAAACTCCAACTATTTTTTGACCAAAAAAACCTCCACCTCAAGCAGTTTCTTCAACCAGTATTTTCAGCATGCGCCTTAATGGTTCGGCTGCACCCCAAAGCAACTGATCGCCTACAGTGAATGCAGATAAGTACTGTGACCCCATATTAAGTTTACGCAACCGACCTACAGGTGTAATCAGTGTTCCAGTCACTTTTGCCGGTGTAAGCTCCTTTACGGTTATGTCCCGCTCATTCGGGATCACTTTTGCCCACTGGTTGGCGTTGGCAAGCATGTCATTAATATCAGCTAACGGCACATCCTGCCTAAGCTTGATAGTCAGCGCCTGTGAATGGCAGCGCATGGCACCGATACGCACGCACAAACCGTCGATAGGGATAGGGCTGGACTCACGCCCCAGTATCTTGTTGGTTTCGGCATGCCCCTTCCACTCTTCCTTGCTCTGCCCGTTTCCCAAATCTTTATCGATCCAGGGAATCAGGCTGCCAGCCAGCGGGACACCGAAATGGGCAGTAGGGAAACGCTCATCGCGCAATATTCCCGCTACTTCACGGTCTATGTCGAGAATGGCGGAAGCCGGGTCGGACAGCAGGCTGTGCGCCACGCGGTGGGCCTCGCCCATCTGCTTGAGCAATTCCCTCATGTTCTGGGCGCCTGCCCCGGAAGCGGCCTGGTAGGTCATGGAAGTCGCCCACTCGATCAAGTCTGCGCGGAACAAGCCATCCAGCGCCATGAGCATAAGGGAAACGGTACAGTTTCCGCCTATCCAGTTCTTGCCGCCCTTAGCCAATGCATCCTTGATGACATGCATATTGACCGGGTCCAGGATAATGGTGGCGTCAGCTTCCATGCGCAACTTGTTAGCGGCGTCTATCCAGTGGCCCTGCCATCCTTCAGCACGCAATTGCGGAAACACGGCCTCGGTATAATCGCTGCCCTGGCAGGAAATGATAACGTCCATCGCCTTTAATGAGGCGATGTCTTTGGCATCCTTGAGCGCAGGAATGTCCTTGCCGATATCCGGCCCTTTGCCACCCGCTTGCGAATTGGTAAAAAACACTGGTTCAATCTGTGCAAAGTCCTGCTCTTCGCGCATGCGCTGTAGCAGCACGGAGCCCACCATCCCACGCCATCCTATGAATCCAACTTGTAACATAATCGACCTATTCCTGACGCCATACTGGCGCATCTTTTACTGTGGCTAGAAATACTGTAGCTAGAAAAACTACCTGAAGCTTATTTAGAGCGCGGCAAGCACCGCATCCCCCATCGCATTGCAGCCAACCTTATTGGTACCGTCCGTGTAGATGTCGGCGGTACGGTAACCCTGGGCCAGCGCTTGTTTCACGGCCTCTTCAATGCGGACAGCGTTCGCTTCGTCATTGAAGGTATAACGCAGCATCATCGCTGCAGAAAGAATAGTCGCCAAGGGGTTAGCAATATCCTTGCCAGCGATATCCGGCGCAGAGCCATGGCTAGGCTCATACATGCCTTTGTTGTTGGCATCCAGCGACGCGGAGGGCAGCATGCCGATAGAACCGGTCAGCATGGACGCTTCGTCGGACAGGATATCGCCGAAAATATTGCCGGTCACCATCACGTCGAACTGCTTGGGCGCCCGAATCAGTTGCATGGCTGCATTATCCACGTACATGTGGCTCAGCTCGACTTCGGGATACTCTTTCGCCAGCTCTATCATCACCTGGCGCCATAATTCAGTCGTTTCCAGCACATTGGCCTTGTCCACCGAGCAGACCTTCTTATTGCGCTTCATGGCGATGCTGAATGCGACATGGCCGATACGGCGGATTTCCGATTCGGAATAGCGCATGGTGTTAATGCCTTCACGCTCGCCGTTAGGCAAGGTACTGATACCGCGCGGCTGGCCGAAATAAATATCGCCGGTGAGTTCACGCACGATCATGATATCCAGCCCGGCCACCACTTCCGGCTTCAATGTAGACGCTGAAGCCAGTTCCGGGTAAAGCAGTGCCGGACGCAGGTTGGCGAACAAATTTAGCTCTTTACGGATACGCAACAAGCCGCGTTCAGGACGCTGGTCGCGGGGTAAGGTGTCGTATTTCCAGTCGCCTACCGCACCCAGCAATACAGCATCCGACTCTTGGGCAAGCTTCAGCGTATCTGCAGGCAACGGATCACCTGCAGCTTCATAGCCTGCACCGCCGATAGGCGCTTCCTGCATCTGCAGGCCGATATCCAGCGCATTCAATACTTTTACGGCCTGCGCCACGATTTCCGGGCCTATGCCGTCACCCGGCAATACTGCGATTTTCATTTTCTTCTATTCCTGAATTGAGTGAATACGGGTAAAAATAGTTGAATAGCCAACTAGTTGAATAGCCAACTAGTTGAATAGCCAGGGCTGTGCCGCTTTATGCTTCACTTCGAACGCCTTGATCTTGTCCTGCTGCAGCATGGTCAGGCCGATATCATCCAGGCCGTTCAGCAGGTTATGCTTGCGCGACATATCGACATCAAATGCATATAAAGCGCCGCTTGGTGTTGCGACAGTTTGCGCAGCAAGATCGACAGTAAGCTGGTAGCCGGGGTTAGCCTCCACCTCTGCAAACAGGCCATCCACAGTCTCGGCAGGCAACACGATAGGCAACATGCCGTTCTTGAAGCAGTTGTTGTAAAAGATGTCGGCGTAGCTAGGTGCAATGATGGAGCGGAAACCGTAATCCTCCAGCGCCCAAGGCGCATGTTCCCGGCTGGAGCCGCAGCCGAAGTTCTCACGCGCGAGCAATATCGAACCGCCCTGGTAACGCTGCTGGTTCAGTACGAAATCCGGGTTCAGCTTGCGCTTGCTGTTGTCCATACCCGGCTCGCCATGGTCGAGATAGCGCCATTCATCGAACGCATTGGGGCCAAACCCTGAACGCTTGATGGATTTCAGGAATTGCTTGGGGATGATGGCGTCAGTATCCACGTTGGCACGATCCAGCGGAACCACTAACCCATTAAGTTTGGTAAATGGCTTCATCAGTTATTCGGCGACTTCTGGATTTTTTCGCCGACTTTTTCCACGTCCTTGCCCAGCCCATGCCATGTATTACAGCCCGCCAGCGATACTGCAAAAACCAATACCATCAATACCAATACCTTGTTCATTTCTGCTCCGTTGATTACTTAACTAGATTAATGAGTTAATTCAAATGCGCCTGGCGCACATCCACAAAATGCCCGGCCACCGCTGCTGCTGCGGCCATTTCAGGGCTGACCAGGTGGGTGCGGCCACCCTGCCCCTGGCGCCCTTCGAAGTTGCGGTTCGAGGTGGAAGCGCAACGTTCACCAGGCTCGAGGCGGTCCGCATTCATTGCCAGGCACATCGAACAGCCAGGCTCCCGCCACTCGAATCCGGCCTCGATGAATATCTTGTCCAGGCCTTCCGCTTCCGCCTGCGATTTCACCAGGCCGGAGCCCGGCACCACCATGGCCAGCATGACATTGCTGGCGACCTTGTTGCCTTTGGCAACGGTGGCTGCTGCACGCAGGTCCTCGATACGGGAATTAGTGCAGGAGCCGATAAAGACCTTATCGATCTTGATCTGGTTGATCGGCGTATTGGCCTCCAGCCCCATGTAGTGCAAGGCACGTTCCCAGTCGTGGCGCTTCACTTCATTCGGCGCATTCTTGGGATCCGGCACCGTGCCGTTGATATCGATCACCATCTCCGGCGAGGTGCCCCAGGTCACTTGCGGCAAGATCTCGCCCGCATCCAATTTCACGACGGTATCGAATCGTGCACCTTCATCGCTCGTCAACGTACGCCAGTAGCTCACAGCGGCGTCCCACTGGTCAGCCGTCGGTGCAAACGGACGCCCCTTGATGTAATCGATGGTGGTGTCATCCACCGCTACCATGCCAGCGCGTGCGCCTGCTTCGATGGCCATATTGCACAAGGTCATGCGGCCTTCCATGCTTAAGGCGCGGATGGCCGAACCGGCGAACTCGATGGCATAGCCGTTACCGCCTGCCGTGCCGATCTTGCCGATCACCGCCAACGCAATGTCCTTGGCGGTGACGCCGAACTGCAGGTCGCCTTCCACCAGCACTTGCATGGATTTGGATCGTTTCTGCACCAGGCATTGCGTGGCCATCACATGCTCCACTTCCGAGGTACCGATGCCGTGCGCCAATGCGGCAAAGGCACCGTGCGTGCTGGTGTGCGAATCGCCGCACACCACGGTCATGCCGGGCAGGGTCGCGCCCTGCTCAGGGCCGATCACGTGCACGATGCCCTGGCGGTGGTCGTTCATCTTGAATTCGGTGACGCCGAAATCGACGCAGTTTTCGTCCAGCGTCTGCACCTGCAGGCGCGAGATCGGGTCTGCGATGCCGGCAACGCCGCTGCTGCGGTCTGTGGTCGGCACGTTATGATCGGGCACGGCGAGGATGGAATTGACGCGCCACACCTTGCGGCCTGCCAGCTTGAGGCCTTCAAATGCCTGCGGGCTGGTCACTTCGTGCACCAGGTGGCGGTCGATATAGATCAGCGCAGTCCCGTTTTCCTCGGTGACCACATGCGAATCGAATAACTTGTCGTATAACGTTTTTGCGTTCATGGCTGCTTTAAATAATAGCTAACAATTAGTCCCTGAAATTTCCGAACTGCAAGGGGAAATCCGTAATCGATTTCTTGGTGAAGGCAATGGCATCCTGCAGCACGTCGCGCTTTGCACCGGCGACACGCACTGTATCGCCCTGTATGCTGGCCTGCACTTTCAGGCCACCGTCTTTCAATAGCTTGACGATCTTCTTGGCCAGTTCGGTATCGATGCCGTCCTTGATCTTCAGCACCTGCTTGACCTTGTTGCCTGAAATCTTCTGCAGGTCCTGGTGATCCAGGCGCTTGGCGCTGTCCGCCTCTTTCTTCTCCATGGCCGGCAACAGAATATCCTTGATCTGGTCCAGCTGGAAATCGGAGTCGCCGAACAGCGTGATCAGGCTATCCTTCTCGTTCAATTCAACATTCGCAGTCGTGCCCTTGAAATCATAACGATTCGTGATTTGGCGGCTAACGACATCGATCGCGTTCTTCAACGCGACCATATCGACTTCAGAACTGATATCAAATGACGGCATTTCCACTCCTAAACTTGTTACTCAAAATGGCAAACGTAATCCAATGTCTCGAGTGTTTCGATTTCAAAGCTGGAGTTACCAGGTACCGTGAATTTGTCGCCAGCACCGTAAGTTTTCCAGTTGCTTTCACCCGCCAGCTTTACCTTGCAAACGCCCAGGTTGATTTCCATCAACTCGGGGACTGCAGTGTTGAAGGTCAAGGAACTGGGGAAAATTACGCCGATGGTGCTGCGCGTGCCGTTGGGGAATAGCACCGTGTGGCTGACGCACTTGCCGTCGAAATACACATTTGCTTTTTTCTTGACGCTGACATTATCGAACTGGGCCATGATTTCATCCTCGGAATATAGTTATTAATAGTGGCGATAGCGCCTTATATCAACATTATCCCAGAAAAGTTATGCAAGGACTATTTTTAACCATTCCAAGCTCGCGCTTTTCAGGCAATAATCATCCAGAATTGCAACAAACCATAAAAACCAGGAAATCAGCATGCCGCCTCGCCCCCGATTGATCTTAAGCAAACTCGCCAGCATCGCTAAAGGCGCTTCCATCTTCGGCCTTGCCGCATTGCTTTGGATATCCCGGCAATTGTTTGGTTCTGTTTCCTGGCGTGCCCCGCATTGGCTGGCGTGGCTGCATGCGAAGCAATTGAGGTTGAATGCCTGGGTGTTTGCAAGCCGCACGCGCGCGCTCACCATCCTGCTCTCGATTGCCATCCTGATTGGTGGCGGCTATTTCGGCTGGCACTGGTACCAGCAATTGCCAAAACCGGTACTGACCGCTTACCAGGTGACACCTCCCAGCGTCACTGTGTATGACGAAAACGGCAAGCCGGTTGTGTTCCCATTCCAGATTAATTTCGCTGAATCGGTAGCGCCCGTCGCTCAGATCGGCAAAACCGTCATTGAAGGCATCAAGCTGTCGCCCAATATCAGCGGCACATGGACATGGGACGATGAAAAGACACTGAAATTCCAGCCCAGAGCGGATTGGCCGGTGGATGCCAAATTCGAGGCCAGCATGGATAAAAAGAAGCTGCTGGCGGAGCAGGTCAAGCTGGACGAATACGATGTAGAGTTCCGCACGGCACCGTTCAGCGTCGAATTCCAGCAAGCGGAGTTCTACCAGGACCCGATAGATCCTAACCTGAAGAAACTGGTCTCCACCGTGCATTTCAGCCATCCGGTAGACGCGGATGACCTGAAAGCTCGCATCAGCATCAAGCTGGGCGGGGGACTAGATTTCCTCGGACTTGGCGAAGCGCCAAAATTCAGCGTCACCTACGACAAACTCAAACTGAATGCCTATATCCATTCCGCCCCGCTCTCCATCCCCAAGGAAGACACCGAGCTGACCATCAAGCTGGACAAGGGCGTGCGCACGACACGCGGCGGCAATAAAACCGAAACCGAGACCAGTCGCGCCATCACCGTGCCAGGCCTGTATAGCCTGCATATGAACAGCATCAGCATGACCCTGGTGGATAACGAACGCTTTGAACCCGAGCAGATACTGTTGCTGGATAGCAGCGCCAATATCAGCGACAACGCACTGGCAGGCAAGGTACGCGCCTGGCTGTTGCCGGAATTCAACCCGAAGACGGAGGAAGACAAACGTACCGAGCCTTACCATTGGTATGAAACCGAAGTCACCAAGGAAATACTGGCAAACGCCACTCCTGTCGATTTGAAAGCAGTGCCGAGCGAAGATGAATATTCCCCACTGCACAGCTACAAATTCAAGGCGCCGGTAGGACGCCGTCTCTATGTAAAGGTGGATGCCGGCCTGCAGGCGTTTGGCGGCTATGTCTCCCGTAATCCCGCACTCGCTGTCATCGAGGTTCAACCCTATCCCAAAGCCGTAAAACTGCTGTCGCAGGGCGCCCTACTGTCTCTGAGCGGCGAACGCAAGCTGGGCTATATGACGCGCGGCCTCAATGGGGTAAAGATCGAGATCGGGCGCATGCTGCCCAACCAGTTGCATCATTTAGTAGATCAGAATTACAGCGGATTTGCGCAGCCCAATGTCTACGACGATGTGCTGGACACCCTGGTGGAACGCTTCGAGGAAAAGCGTCCGCTGGCGGAAAGCGAATTCGGCAAGCCCAGTTACGACAGCCTGGATTTTGGCAAGTATTTGCGTGAAAAATCCAGCCATAGCGGCGGCGTCTTCATGATCAAGCTGCAGGCATACGATCCCAAGAATCCGGACGAGAATGTCGATGCCACCCCCGACACGCGTTTCATCCTGGTCACCGACATCGGCATCATCGCCAAGCAGGCAGTGGACGGCAGCCAGGATGTGTTCGTGCAATCCATCGCCAGCGGCCAGCCTATCGCCAATGCCAGGGTCGACGTGATCGGCCGTAATGGGGAGCCCGCCATGTCGCAGGTGACGGATACTACCGGCCATGTGCGCTTCGAGCACCTGCGTGATCTGCGGCGCGAGAAGCAGGCCATCATGTATCTCGTCACAAAAGACAGCGACATGTCCTTCCTGCCCATCAACCGTTACGATCGCCAGCTCAACCTGTCGCGCTTCGATATCGGCGGTATCGACAATGCAGTCTCCGGCCAGCAGCTATCGGCTTACGCGTTCACCGACCGCGGCATCTACCGTCCCGGAGAAACCGCGCATATCGCCATGATCGCACGCACCGCCAACTGGAGCGGTGCGCTTGACGGCATCCCGCTGGAAGCGGAGATCACCGATCCGCGCGGTTTGCCGGTGTATAAGCAAGGCATCAAATTAAGTGCGAGCGGCTTCGAAAGTTTCGATTTCAACAGCCGCGAGACCTCCGCCACCGGCGATTACCAGGTTGGCATCTACCTGGTGACTAACGGCCAGCGCCAGCAGCAGATCGGCAGCGCCAGCTTCAAGGTGCGCGATTTCGAGCCGGACCGCATCAAGGTCACCGCCACGCTGGCCGACCATGCAGTGGAAGGCTGGATCAAGCCGGAAGAAGCTAGGGCGCGCATCAAGGCCATGCACCTGTTCGGCAGCCCAGCCAATAATCGACGCGTGGAAGCAGAGATGACGCTCACGCCATCGTTGCCCGCCTTTGCCAAATACAAGGATTACACCTTCCAGGACAGGTTCAAGCTGAAGGAGCCGTTCAACGAGAAACTACCTGTAGCGATTACCGACAACAACGGCGAAGCCGAGATCAACCTCAACCTGCAACGCTTTGCCCGTGCGACTTATCGCCTGTACTTATCGGCCAAGGTATTCGAAGCCGCCGGCGGCCGCAGCGTGGCTGCAGAAGCCGCCACGCTGGTCTCCGCTGCGCCTTACCTGGTCGGGGTGAAAACCGATGGCGCGCTGAACTACATCCCGCTCAAGACGCCACGCAACAGCAACTGGCTGGCCATCGACAGCGGCCTGAAAGCGGTAGCCGCCGACAAACTCACCCAGTTGTGGATAGAGCGCAAGTTCGTTTCCGTACTGGTCAAGCAAGCCAACGGCACCTACCACTACGAATCGCGCAAGAAGGAAACCGTGCGTGAAAGCACGCCCTACACCTTGCCTGCAGGCGGTGCCGAACTGGCACTGAATACCAGCGAACCGGGCGACTTTGCGCTGGTGCTGAAAAATGCTGAAGGTGCGGAGCTGAACCGCATCGAATACAGCGTGGCGGGTCAGGCCAACCTGTCACGTTCGCTGGAGCGCAATGCCGAGCTGCAACTGTCGCTCAACAAGGCAGACTACACCGCTGGCGATACCATGGAGATCAGCATCCGTGCGCCTTACGTGGGTTCCGGCCTGATCACCATCGAGCGCGACAAGGTGTACCAGCACGTCTGGTTCAAGACATCCACCACCAGCTCGGTACAGAAGATCACCGTGCCCAAGGATTTCGAGGGCAATGGCTACGTGTCTGTGCAGTTCGTGCGCGACCCGACCTCGGACGAGATATTCATGAGCCCGCTGTCCTATGGCGTGGTGCCGTTCGTGGTGAACATGGATGCACGTCGCGAACCCATCAAGGTCGTGACACCGGACATCGTCAAGCCGGGCCAGATACTGGACATGAAAGTCTCCACGCAGTCGCCTGCCCGCGTGGTGGTGTTCGCCGTGGATGAAGGGATTTTACAGGTCGCACGCTACAAGCAGCCCGACCCCATCGGCTTCTTCTTCCAGAAACGTGCGCTGCAAGTCGGCACCACGCAGATACTGGATTTGATACTGCCGGAGTTCCAACGCCTGCTGAATGCCGCTGCACCGGGCGGTGACGGCGATGCCGTGCTGGGCCGCCACCTCAACCCGTTCAAGAAGAAACGCCAGCCGCCGGTGGCCTACTGGTCCGGCATCATCGACGTCGACGCTAATGGAAAAACACTCCGGTATCAGGTGCCGGATAGCTTCAATGGCAAGCTGCACATCTACGCCGTGGCGGTCACCCCCGGCCGCATCGGGGTGTTCGACGGTGGTGTGGAGTCGCGCGGCGACCTGATCCTGTCGCCTAACGTGCCGGTCAGCGTATCGCCGGGCGACGAGTTCCTGGTCAGCGTCAGCGTATTCAATAACCTGCGTGGCACCAACAGCAAAGCGCCTGTCAGCCTGAGCATGACGCCAAGCAAGGCATTGAGCGTAGTCTCTGCACCGAAAGTGACGCTGGATATCGCGCCACAGCAGGAAGCGGTGGCCGAGTTCCGCATCCGTGCAAATGACGTACTGGGGTCCGCCGACCTCAAGTTTGTGGCGATGACTGGTGATAAGCAGGGCAAAGCCACCGACACCGTCGGCATACGCCCTGCCGTGCCGTTCAGGACATTATTGACCGCAGGCCAGTTCACCGGCGACAGCAAGACGCAGGACATCAACCGGACGCTATATGCAGAGAAACGCAAAGTGGAAGTCGGCATCTCCACCACGCCGCTGGTGTGGGCACAGGGCCTGAGCAGTTACCTGGGCAATTACCAGTACTCATGCACAGAGCAGTTGGTGAGCAAGGGCATCCCTGCCCTCATGCTCAATAGCCAGCAGGATGCTGCCGTCACCCGCAGCGATTTCCAGAAAGTGGTGCAAACCCTGCGCGAGCGCCAGAACGAGGACGGCAGCTTCGGCCTGTGGGCGGCCAATATGCAGGTTTCGCCGTTTGCCTCCATCTATGCGGTGCACTACCTGCTGGAAGCCAGGGAGCGCGGCATGCCCGTGCCTGCCGATTTGCTCAACAGCGCCAACCAATGGCTGCAGCAATATGCAGTGGGCGGAAGTGAAGGCCTGTCCGGCGTGCGCAACCGCGCCTATGCCATCTACCTGCTGACGCGCCAGGGCATCGTCACCAGCGGCATGCTGGTCACCCTGCAAAAAGAGCTGGATGAGCGTTACAGCAAGCAATGGCCGCAGGAGCTGACTGCCGGCTATCTCGCCGCCAGCTACAAGCTGATGCAGCAGGATGCCCTGGCCAACAAACTGCTCAAGCCGGTGGAATGGGCCTCGCTCAAGAAACGGAACCGTGACGATGCATACAGTTGGGATGACGCCTACTTCGACCCGACGGTGCAGGACGCGCAGATGATCTACCTGACCTCACGTCACTTTGCCGATAGGGTAAAAGCCATACCGGAAAAAGTATTGGTCAAACTGGGCGAAACGGTCTCAGAGACCGGCTACAACTCGCTTTCAGCGGCTTACCTCATCATGGGCTTCGACGCTTATGCCAAGGCAGGCGGTAACGATGCAGCCAAGCTGACCATCGCCGAGCTGGCGAAAGGCGGCGCCAGCACTACGCTGCCGCTTACCGGCGGCATCGTCAGGACAGGCAATGTCTCCATCAATGCGGCCAAACTGCAATACGGAAAACAAAGCCCCCTGCCTGCGTTCTATTTGTTGTCAGAAAACGGCTTTGATAAAACAGCGCCAGCCGGCGCCAAGTCAGACGGCCTGGAAATCTCGCGTGAATTCACCACGCTGGAAGGCAAACCCATGACAAGTGCCAAAGTAGGCGAGGAATTCCTGGTCAAACTCAACTTCCGCAGCACGGACAGGGACAACGCCTCGCAAATCGCCATCGTCGATATCCTGCCTGGCGGTATCGAGCCGGTGCTCAATGCCCGTGCCGAAAGCGCACCCGCAGAAACGCCGCAGTACGGCGAGGGCGAAGAAGGCTACAGCGAAGGTGAGGGCGAGGCCTCCAGCGTACCCAACTGGCAAGCGCCGCTGGGCGAAGCCAACTACACCACCTGGCAACCCGAGTATGCCGACATCCGTGAAGACCGCGTAGTGCTGTACGGCTCGCTGGGACGTAATGTCGGCAGCTTCGTCTACCGCGTGCGCGCCACCAATGCCGGCACATTCCAGATACCAGCACCGTTCGCGGAAGGCATGTACGACCGCAAGCTGCAGGGACGCGGGACTGGCGGCAAGCTGGAGATTTTGAAACCTTGAAATTATGGGAAACCCCATTTCAAATCACTCTTTAATACTGGCCTTATCCATTGTTGCGCCCCATGGCACCAATATCGCAAACCATTTAAAGACGCTTGAGATTAGGTCATGGCGCCCTGAGCGCTTGCCATTGCGGAATCTTCTTATAGTTGAAAATGATATTTTTCTTACTAAAGAAGATCAGATCGATTTGAATGGCAGAGGTGTAGCATTAATTGATATAGAAGAAGTTCATGCCTGGCATCCAAGTGAAGTCCAAGCAGCTTGCTCTACAAAGTGGCAACCAGGTTTCTGGGCTTGGAGCATTACCAATATCAGACCTATCCAACCTCCGATTAACATGATTGCCAAACGCAAAATTTATAAAATAGAACTTAGCAATGAAACTGTTGAATCATGGAACCCATAACAATCAAAGCAATCTATCCTTAACAAAACCATTGCTATATACTTATGCCATACACCCCATAAAGACATACCATGACAACGAGAACAGCCCGCGTAGGGCGGATGAGCTTTAGCGTTATCCGCCGTATTGTGCGGCTACATTCGGCGGAAGACGCTTCGCTTTTCCGCCCTACATGACCACCCTACTAAGCTCTCTGATATTGCTTCGCAGGGCATCTGTTTACTACCATTAAAGCTGTAAGTACAGGCGCCTCGCCTGCAAAGAACAACAACTCTGCCTAATTGCAGGTAGGGCACCCCGCTACTTATCCCGACAAGCTCGTGCTATTTCTTTAGTCAGAAAGTTGCTATATACTTATGCAATATACATCCCACCAGTATATTCATATGACCACCAGCACAGTATTCACCAACAATCGCACCCAGGCAGTTCGCTTGCCAGCTGAATTACGCCTTCCCGAGCATGTGAAGCATGTGGATATACGTGCACGAGGGAATGAGCGGATTATTGCGCCGTTGGGGCAAAGCTGGGATAGCTTCTTCCTGGATGGCGCGGTGGTATCCGATGACTTTTTGGTGGAACGGGCATCACAAGAGCAAGCCCCGCGTGAATCACTTTAGGCACTAAATTACTACGTCATGCTGCATTACTTGCTCGACACCAATATCGTCATTTACGTAATCAAGCGGCGGCCGCTCGAAGTATTAGGCATTTTCAACCAGCACGCTGGGCGAATGGCAATCTCTGCAATCACACTTGCAGAGTTATTGCATGGTGCAGAAAAAAGCAGCCAGATCAGTAGCAACCTTAATGTGGTAGAAGATTTCTGCAGCCGCCTGGAAGTCTTGCCTTATGGCGCAAAAGCAGCATGGCACTATGGCTCGATACGGGCAGCGCTAGAAAAAACCGGGCAACCCATCGGCGTGAACGATCTGCATATTGCAGCCCATGCCCGTAGTGAAGGCCTGACACTAGTCACCAATAATTTAAAAGAGTTTGAGCGGGTACCTGCCCTGCAAGTCGAGAACTGGGTTGACGCCAGTTAAACCGCCGGGATCAAACACACTGGGTTCATTTGTACGGCGTAATCCCTACGCACTCATCGCTCTCTGCATTCTCAGCAGTCTTGTTATCGGCCTTCGCCTCTTCCCCCATCCACCGCTGTCCTCTTACGCCCCCTCCTCTACCGCCGTATTGGCGGCAGATGGTTCGCTGCTCAGGCTGACACTGGCAGCGGATCAGCAATACCGGCTATGGGTGCCGCTTAAGGATATTTCGCCCACGCTTGTCGATGCCGTAAAGTTGCAGGAGGACCAATGGTTTTACTGGCATGCCGGCATCAACCCGCTGGCCTTGCTGCGCGGGGCGTGGCAGACCTACTCCGGCGGCAACCGCCAGGGCGGTTCGACATTGACCATGCAGCTGGCACGATTGGCGTATGGACTAAATACCCGTTCGCCGGGCGGCAAGTTCAGGCAGGTAGCGCTGGCGCTGTGGCTGGAAGCCCGCTACAGCAAGCACGACATCCTTGAGGCGTATTTGAACCTGGCGCCGTATGGCCGCAATATCCAGGGAGTGGGCGCAGCAAGCCTGATCTACTTCGGCAAGACGCCGGATAAACTGACTCTGCCGGAGGCGCTCACCCTGGCCGTCATTCCGCAACGCCCCAAACACCGGGCCAGCCAGACCGGATCGCTGGATGAAGCAAGATCGCGCTTATTCACGCGCTGGCAGGCTGGCCACGGCAGCAAGGTCGATACGCAGCTGGCCCATGTGGCCGTGCCTTTACGCAGCTTGGGCCAGCTGCCGTTCGCGGCACCGCATTTCGTCGACCAGGTGCTGGCGGACAATCCCGGCAACACGCAACTCCATTCCTCGTTAGAACCGCGCCTGCAGGCGCTATTACAAAGACAAGTCAGGCAATACGTTGCGCAGAATGGCGCGCGCGGCATACGCAATGCCGTCGCCATGCTGGTGGATACGCGCAACCAGAACGTGGTAGCACTGCAAGGCTCGGCCGATTTCGGCAATGCCTTGATCGACGGCCAGGTCAACGGCTCGCAGGGCAAGCGTTCGCCCGGCTCCACGCTCAAACCCTTCATCTACGGCATGGCGCTGGACCAGGGCCTGATCCACCCATTGTCCATCCTCAAGGACGCCCCCACCGCATTCGGCCCGTTCCAGCCCGAGAATTTCGACGGGCGATTCGTCGGGCCGGTCGCAGCTCGCGATGCATTGATCCGCAGCCGCAATATCCCGGCGGTCTATCTTGCCAGCAGGCTCAAGCAGCCCACGTTGTACGACTTCATGAAGAACGCGGGTGTTTCCAGATTGAAGTCGGAAGACCACTACGGCCTGGCGCTGGTGCTGGGCGGCGGCGAGGTGACGATGGAGGAGCTGGCGACGCTGTACACTATGCTAGCCAACCGGGGGCAACTCAAGCCCCTGCACTACCTGGCCGCTGGCAATACAGCCAGGAGCCAGCCCGGCATGCAGCTGCTCAGTCCGGAAGCGAGCTACCTCGTGCTCGACATGCTGGCCGCCAACCCGCGCCCGGATGGCATTCCTGCCGCTAACGGCCGCAGTTGGGCGACCATGTGGAAGACCGGTACGTCGTGGGGATTCCGCGATGCATGGACCGTCGGCGTGACTGGACCGTACGTGCTGGCGGTATGGATAGGCAATTTCGACGGCGCTTCCAACCCAGCGTTCGTCGGCATAGAAGCGGCCGCGCCGCTGTTCTTCCGTATTGCCGACGCTCTGCCCATCACCATGCCGGCAGAACGCGAGCCGGTGCGCCTCCCGCCGCGCAGCCTTAAGCATGTCAGCGTATGCGCCGCCAGCGGCGACCTGCCGAATGCATGGTGCCCGCAGCTGGAATCCACCTGGTTCATCCCCGGCAAATCGCCGATCAAGGTCAGCACGCTGCATCGGCCAGTCATGATTAATAACCTGACCGGCAAGGCCGCCTGCCCCCCATACGATGCCGGCACGCACCAGGAAATATTCGAATTCTGGCCCTCGGACATGATGCGGCTGTTCCGCGAAGCCGGCATGCCGCGACGTGCGCCGCCCACTGCGCATTGCGGCAACGACGGCCAAACCGTGGAAGGCGATGTGCCGCACATCACTTCGCCGCTGACCTCGGTGAGCTATACCCTGCGGCTTTCACGGCCGGAGGAAACCATCGCCCTCCAAGCCACCGCCGGCGGCGATGCGCGTCTGCTATACTGGTTTTCGGATAAAGACTACCTGGGCAACGTCGCCAGCAATAGCGGCGGCAAAGCCTGGCGCCCTGCAACTTCAGGATGGCACAGCTTGACGGTGGTGGATGACAAGGGACGTAGTGCGACTAGAGATATACAGGTGGAGATATTGCCATAAGAATTACCCTGTATCGTAGATACAGGGATGCAACCGTACCAACTAAAGCACCACAGATTGTTAGCCCGATGCTTGTTCGGTCCTGGCCATGCTGGAATAAGCAACGACCAGATTGCGCCCGTCCTTCTTGGCACGATACAAGGCCAAATCGGCCGCGTTGAGTAAATTGTCAAACTCCAGCCCATTCAATACAGAATCCGCCACGCCTATGCTGACTTGGATATGGATAGATAGATCATCAATCACCAGTGCCTGTGAAGCAAAGGATTTACGCAAGCGTTCTGCCAGCTCCCAAGCCTCGGCTTCTGAGGTTGATGGCAAGAGGATGCAGAATTCCTCTCCGCCATAGCGGGCAAAATAATCATCCCCACGGATGGCGGATTGCGCGATATCGGCAAAACGCCGCAGCACTTTATCACCTACCAGATGCCCATGCCGATCGTTGATTTTTTTAAAGAAATCCAGATCGATCATCATAATGGCAAGGTTATCGCCAGTACGCAGACAGCGCGCCTTCAGACGTATCGCCTCCTCTTCAAGCCGGCGCCGATTGAAGGCGCCTGTGAGTGCATCGCGGGAGGCTATTTTCTGCAAGTCGGCCAGGAGCCGGAAATTGATCATCAGCAGGAAACCAAACGCTATGCATAGCAAAAGCAAGCTTGCAATAAAGAATGACACTGGATTAATGGGGATATTCACATACAGGCCATAGCTACCCGGTGCCGTTTGCCAGATCGTGCTGGCGCGCACCAGCATCAATAGCATTAGCGCAACAAATGACAAACCGGTAAACCAGTAAGCAGTCCTGAGTGGCGACTCCACCTTGATCAGTAATGCCCTGGCACTGATGGCGGCGATAAGGGCGTACGTCAATGAATTGATAATGGCTCGAATGCGTATATCGGGATATATCACGCAAAACCAGACGTTTATAAAAAAGACCGCACCAACGAGCATGACCGGCCATTTCCATGCTAGCGGCTTGCCCATAAACGCTTGCAAACCGGTATAGAAGAGAGTCAGCCCGGCTGCCGACAAACTAGCCCCCAGCACCACTGCCCAGGCATGACCAGGCGCAGGGAAAGTATAAAAATAGGAGCTGCTCAAGCCTATGCTGATGCATAAATTGGCAATCGCCCATTGCCTGACACCGCGAATACGCCCCACATGCAAGCCTGCCAGCTCGAACAAGCCAAAAAACATAAACGTCATCATGGAGAAAACCACCATGAGCGTCCGCGTATCAAACCCCATACTTTCCCCTATATTTGTATTCTATTTTTTATTTGGGGCAGATTATGCACGAATTTAGGCACTCCTATTAATTTACCGTCAAGCTAACCTCCATGGCTTAAGTATCCGCATCACCACATCATTTTCCATACACTCGGCGATGGTTTTGATTTTCATGGCTTGCTGCCCTAATCCCATCCTGAAGCAATTCTTACAGCCGTATCAGCACGTTTCCTATACATAACGATGGCACTGAAAACTAAGCTGAGACCTTAATTAAATTCAGGAGGGCATCATGAACCAGGTGACTACGAACGGGAATCCCGAAAAAGGCGAAGAGTTGGACGCGTTTACCAATAAAGGCAATGGCGATGAAACACCGGTTGAGCATGACCCACTGGCTGATAATACGGTGGATGATGACGACAAGGACAATGCCCTGACGCCAAAACAGGATCCATTTAGGCCGGACCTGCCGTTCGAGCAGATGAAACAGAATATCGAGTAAGAGATACTCAGTAATTAAAGTACTTGGTCATCATGCAGCTGTGTCAAAGCGACTTTCAATGCATCGACGCTGCCAGGCCTGACCACCCTGGCTACTTCGACATGGTCCTTGATGAAGACAAGCGTGGGCCATAGCTTCACCTTGAACGACCTGCCCAGCCTGCGGCCTTTGCCATCCTCTATTTTCAAGTGCGTGACTGGCTCTATGCATCCTGCGAATGCTTCTTCGATAAGCGGCTGCGCAGCCTGGCAATAGCCACACCACCCCGCCCCGAACTCAAGCACCAGCGCGATTTCCAGGGCATCGACTTCTTCACGAGTCAATGCTCCATTGCCGTATTCTGTTTGCATATTCATTCGTTTTTCATCTATCAATTAGTTTGCCTATTTTCGCTGATTGCCACTCAATGTAAATCGGTAATGTTGTCCAGCAACTAAATACAGTTGCCGGTAGTTTGATTGAGCGTCCATTGATATCATGGCAGCTATCAATACATCATGTCGCCAGAATGCCTGGTCTCCCGCAATACAGCCTGGAACGCCTTCATCATCAAACTCGCCCAAAGCCTTATCGTTTCGGAAAATCTTGCGGATCCGTTTAAATACGTGATTTCAGTGCGCGCCATGTGCGACCTGACCGCACGTGCCGGCGACCTGGACCAGCGCTTTACGCCATCCCCCACTGCGCTAGAAGGCATGATGGGGCATAACGCGGTGACCTCGCGTCGCAACTCTAGCTACGAAACCGAGATCACGCTGACCGGCGAATACCGCAATATCTTCATCCGCGGACGTGCTGACGGATACGACCCCGAGCTCAACCAGCTGGAAGAGATCAAGACCTATAAAGGCCATCTGGACCGCATGCCTGAGAACCACCGCAACCTGCACTGGGCGCAGGCTAAAATCTACGCCTACCTGCTATGCCAGGAACGCGAACTGAGCGAAATCAATGTGGCGCTGGTGTACTACAACGTCTCCAGCAAAAACGAAGAAGTACTGAGCGAGCTGTATAGCGTAGAAATGCTGGAAGCCTACTTCGCCGGGCAATGCCAGAAACTGCAGACCTGGGCTGACGCTGAAGTAGCACACCGCCAGGCCAGGAATCTGCAGCTGGAACGGCTTGTGTTCCCGCACCCCACCTTCCGCACCGGCCAGCGCCAGCTATCGGAATCGGTCTACAAAACCGTCAAGCTTGGCAAGGCGCTGATGGCCCAGGCCACGACCGGCATCGGCAAAACGCTGGGCACGCTATTCCCTTTATTAAAAGCCATGCCGGACAAGAAACTGGATAAGGTGTTTTTCCTGACGGCCAAGACGTCCGGGCGCAAGTTGGCATTGGACGCCCTGACCGTGATCCACGACGCCAACCCAAAGCTTAGGCTGCGCAAGCTTGAGCTGGTGGCGCGTGAAAAAGCCTGTGAATACCCGGATCGTTCCTGCCATGGCGATTCATGCCCGCTTGCCAAGGGCTTCTACGACAGGCTGCCGGCCGCCAGGCTGGATGCGCTTTCCCAGGGCATGATGGATAAGGACACGCTGAAAGCCGTGGCACGTAGCCATCAGATCTGCCCCTATTACCTGGGACAGGACCTGGTGAGCTGGAGCGACGTGACGGTCGGCGATTACAACTATTATTTCGACCTGTATGCCGTGCTGTATGCCGGTACCGCCATCAACGAGTGGCGCGTGAGCATCCTGGTGGACGAAGCGCACAACATGATCGAACGCGGCCGCAAGATGTACAGCGCCGAGCTCGACCAGGTCGCCTTCGAGCATATGCGGCAGGCCGCGCCCAAAGCACTCAAATCCTCGCTGGACAAGCTGAGCATGCATTGGAGCCGGCTGGAGCAGGCGCAGGAAGCCTTGTACGAAGTGTATCCGGCCATCGACGAGGAGTTCCAGTTCGCACTCCAGCGCGTGGTGACGCGGATCACCGACTACCTGGCGGAACACCCGACCAACAACGACGCCACATTGCTGACCTTCTACTTCGATGCCCTGCAGTTCGCCACGCTGGCAGAATCGTTCGGGCCGCACTCCATGTTCGATATCACCCGCACTGAAAACCGCCACAGCCTGCTACAGCAGAATACGGCCCTGTGCATACGCAATATCGTGCCGGCCCCTTTTCTCAAGGGGCGCTTCGAGGCTGCGCAGTCATCTACCCTGTTCTCGGCCACGCTGAGCCCTTCCCATTTCTACAGCGACATGCTGGGCATGCCGGACAAGACGCCGTTCATCGACGTGCAATCGCCCTTCAGCGCAAATCAATTACAAGTCAATGTGGTCGACCACATCTCGACGCGTTTCCTCCGCCGCCGCTATTCCGTCATGCCGATTGCCCAGCTGATGGCGAGGCAATACCGTGCGCGGCCCGGCAATTACCTGCTGTTCATGAGCAGTTTCGATTACCTGCAACAGGTGTACGAGGTATTTAGTGAACGCTTCCCGGAAATCCCCGTGCGCCAGCAGACCAGGATCATGAACGAGGCCGAGCGCGAGGCATTCATCGGCAGCTTTACGGAGACCTCGGAAGGCATCGCCTTTGCCGTGCTCGGAGGCTCGTTCGGCGAGGCCATCGACTTGCCAGGCGACCGGCTGGTGGGCGCGTTCATCGCCACCATTGGTCTGCCGCAGATCAATGAAATCAATGAGCAGATGCGCGTCCGCATGGAAGCTATCTTCGGTTCAGGCTACGAATACACCTACCTTTATCCCGGGCTGCAGAAGGTCGTGCAGGCGGCAGGACGGGTGATCCGTACCCAGCAGGACACCGGCGTCATCCACCTCATAGATGATCGTTACACACAGGCTGACGTCATCGACCTGCTGCCCAAGTGGTGGAAGATCGGCTCCTGAAACCCGGTTTGTCTTGTTTCATCCGCATGGCCGGGTAGACGGTTTTGGTCATGCATTCCCTACCGCGGAAATTTTCTTCGCTATCCCCTCAAAAAAGGTATAAATTAACCGTTAGATACATTTAGTTACAAATATGCAAGACGAGCTGTCACAGCTGCATACTCCAGGCCGGTTACTTTGCGACCTGGTCAAACTATAAGAGAGTGGCAGGAAGAGAGTGGCAGGCTCGCAAAGCAATAAGCTGAAGGGGGTTATGCTTATGGAAAATCTATCGGTCGAGGAAGTTTTCTACAAAAAACTTCATAAGCTGACGTTTGCCTTCGAATTCATCGGCGATGCGGTATTGCTCATCAACCAGACCGGGCATCTGTGCTATGCCAACCCCTCTGCATGCTCGATGCTTGGGTATTCCCACGACGAACTGCTGAAGATGGATTACCGGAAGTTAAAGCCGTCGTTCACTACTGCCAGGTGGAATAAATACTGGCAAATGATGACCAGCTCCGTCACCTCGGATTTTGAAACCTTCCAGGCCACCAAGCATGGCGATATCCTCACGCTGGAAGTCGTCGCCAGCCATATTTCCCATGAAGGCCATGCCTACATCGTCGAAGTCATGCGCGATATCACCCAGCGCAAACTGCACGAGCAGGCACAACTCAACCGGGTGCTGGAGTTCAGGACCCTGGCTGAGAACTCCCCCGATATCGTGGTGCGCTACGACGAAAACTTGAACAGGCTATTCAGCAACCCGGCTTACGACAAGCTTCTCATCGGCAAAAAAAAGAAGCCCGGGCAAAATGAGATATGGTGCCCCACTAACATCAGCCAAACCGAATTCGGTACCAAGCTTGAGCATGTGATGGCAAGCGGTGATGATGAAACCATACAGCTGGAGTGGCTGGCGGATACGGGAGAACTGATCGCCTTGGTGGTAAAAGTGGTAGCGGAATACGACACCTTCGGCAAAATCATCAGTGCACTGGCGATAGGCCGCAATATCAGCGACCAGCGCAAAGCGGAGATGGAGTTGCGGCAGCGCGAAGGATACATGCGTACCCTGCTGGATAACTTCCCCTTCATGGTATGGCTGAAAGACACCGAGAGCAGGCTGCTGGCGGCGAATACGGCCTATGCCAAAGTGGCCGGCGTGAGTTCCACCCAGGAACTGGAAGGCATGACCGATTTCGATTTCTTCCCGCATTACCTGGCACAGCAGTATGTGGAGGAAGACAAGGAGACCATGCGCACCGGGAAACCCCTGGGTACTGTCGATGCGTTACGGGATTCCGAAGGCAATTACGTGTGGATCGAAACCTATAAATCCGCACTCATCGATGACGGCCACGTCCTCGGTACGCTGGGGTATGCCAGGGATGTGACGGATACCCTGCAACGCGAACGCGAATACCATTCCTTGATCGAGAATTCGCCGAATTCCATCGTGCGTTTCGACCAGGACTGCAAACGCATTTTCCTCAACTCGAAGGAAATCGAATACTACGGCGTCACCCAGGAATTCCTGATGGGGAAATCCCCCACCGACTTTCCCGGCGGGCCCTCTGCCGAAGAGTATGAAAAGCATATCCACGAAGTCTTCCTGCATGGAAAAAACAAGAGCGTCGACCTGTACTGGCATTCCGGCGACGGCCAGCACCGCATCCTGCATTCCCTGCTGGCGCCTGAGATCGATGCTGCCGGTCGCGTGATTTCAGTGATCGGCATGGGCCAGGACGTCACCGAAACGGTGGAGAACCAGGAGCGTATCCACCACCTGGCGTATTTCGACTCATTGACCGACCTGCCCAACCGCGCATTATTGCAGGACAGGCTGAACCAGCGAACTGCAGAAGCCAGCCGCCACGCCTACCCCTTCGGGCTCATGATGCTGGATCTCGACCGCTTCAAGGAAATCAACGATACCCTCGGCCATGCCATGGGCGACGCCCTGCTGTGCCAGGCAGCCAGGCGCCTTGAAACATGCGTCCGCAGCTACGATACCGTCTCGCGGCTCGGCGGCGACGAATTTGCCATCCTGCTGTCGGAAATACGCGAACCCGAAAATGCCAGGAATGTGGCCTACAAGATCATCAAGGCGTTTTCAGAGCCCTTCAATATCGCCAGCAGGGAGTTTTTCATCACCGCCAGCATCGGCATCGCGGTCTACCCCTCCGATGGGCAAAAGGTGGAAGACCTGCTGAAGTATGCGGATTCCGCCATGTACCAGGCCAAACGCCTGGGCCGCAATAATTTCCAGTTCTATTCGGCAAGCCTGACGGTGCGCGCTTCGGAACGGCTTATCCTGGAAACCGCATTGCGCACCGCGTTGCAGAAAGAGGAGTTCGAGCTGTATTACCAGCCCCAGGTCGACCTGCAGACCCGTGCCATCGTCGGCGTCGAGGCATTGATCCGCTGGCACCGCGGCAATAGCATGGTGATGCCGGATAAATTCATCGGCATCGCCGAGGACAGCGGACTGATTGTCGGCATCGGCGAATGGGTGATCCATACCGCCTGCCGGGCGGCCGTGGAATGCAACAACGGCAGGCATCAGGCGCTGGCCTTTGCCGTTAACCTGTCCACCCGGCAATTCGTGCAGAAGGACCTGGTGGCGATTATCCAGAGCATCCTCAAATATACCGGCTGCAAGCCGGAGTGGCTCAAGCTGGAGATCACCGAGAGCCTGTTGCTAGAGGACAGCGAAGCAATCCATACCATGCTGCAGACGCTGCATGACATGGGCTTATGCATTTCCATCGACGATTTCGGCACCGGGTATTCGGCATTGAGCTACCTCAACCGTTTCCCGGTAAGCCAACTCAAGATAGACCGTTCCTTCATTAAAGACATTACCGTCAACCCGGAACGCGGCCTCATCGTGCAGGCCATCATCTCCCTGGCGCATAACCTGAAAAAGAGCCTGGTGGCCGAAGGCGTCGAAACCATAGAGCAGGCAGATTACCTTGCGCGTATGGGTTGCCCGCAGGCGCAGGGCTACCTGTTCGGCAAACCCATGGCCTATGCCCAACTGCAGGATTTACTGAAGAGTCGGCTGTGATCCGTCGCGCTTACTAGGTTTAATGACCGCGAAGTATTCCCAAGAATAGGTAATCGCTGTTATCGTAAGTACTCTCCTGGATACAGTATCAACCCCGAAAAACAGCCGCCGCCTATGTCTAAGCAACCTGGATCCACACCCTCCGACCCGGCTCACCCTGCATTGCCGGTCAAACCGTTCAACTCCATTGCAGAAAGCCGTCGGCACCAGATATTCCCCACCCTTAACGTAACGCAGTACGAGTTGCTGAAGCAGTACGGCGACCATGTGGCATTCCGCAAGGGCGATATCCTGTTCAGCGAAGGCGAGCGCCATATCCCCATGTACGTGATCATTTCCGGCGCAGTCGACATCGTGCGCAACGGGGTGAATGGCCCGCACCTGGTCACCACCCATGGCCCCGGCGTATTCACCGGCGAAGTGAGTACATTGGCCGGCAGGGCCGCCATTGCGACTGCAAAGGTAGTGGAAGACTGCGAAGTCATCGTCATCAATGAAGCCTCGTTACGCACGCTGGTGATCGCGGAAGCGGAGCTCAGCGAAACCATCATGCGCGCATTCATCCTGCGGCGCGTCGCATTTATCGAGGAAGAGCACGGCGGCGTCACCGTCATCGGTGCGCAGTCGTCCGCTGAAACCACCCGCCTGCGCGAGTTCCTGTCGCGCAATGCCCACCCGGCGGCGTATTTCGATATCGACATCCATCCCGAAGCGGAAAAGCTATTGGCGCAGTTCGGGGCGACGAAAGCCGACATCCCGGTGGTCATCAATGCACAGTCCGAGATGCTGAAGAACCCGTCCAACCGGGCGCTTGCGGACCTGATCGGCATCAGCCCAGACCAGCTCAATGGGCGCGAGTTCGACCTGATCGTGGTAGGTGCCGGCCCAGCCGGACTGGCCTCTGCCGTGTACGCATCTTCGGAAGGCCTGAACGTGCTGGTGCTGGATTCCAAGGCACCGGGCGGACAGGCTGGCAGCAGTTCCAAGATAGAAAATTATTTCGGCTTTCCCACCGGCATCTCCGGCCAGGCACTGGCAGGCCGCGGCATCTCCCAGGCCCGCAAATTCGGGGCTGAGGTGGCAGTCCCGGTGGAGGTGACCAAGCTCACCTGCAGTGGTTTGCAGCACACCGGCAGTGCCAGGCAATTCAACATCCTGCTGGATAACGACGAGATGGTGTACGCAAAATCCATGGTCATTGCCACTGGGGCACGTTACCGCAAGCCCGACCTGGCAGGACTGGAGCAGTTCGAGGGCCGCGGCATCTATTACGGCGCATCGTTCATGGAGGCCACTTTCTGCACGCAGCAGGAAGTGATCGTTAACGGCGGTGGCAACTCCGCCGGGCAGGCGGCGGTTTTCCTGGCCCGGCACGCCAGGCATGTGCATATCGTGGTGCGCGGTCCTGGGCTGGCCGCCAGCATGTCGCGTTACCTGATCCAGCGCATCGAGGCATCCCCCAATATCGAATTGCATACCGATACCGAAATCGTCGGCCTGAACGGCACGACCAGCCTGCAGTCTGTCCAGCTCAGGAAAACAGGCCAGGCCGTGAAAGAATTGGCCATCGCCCATGTCTTCCTGTTCCTGGGGGCCGAACCCAATACCGGCTGGCTGAGCGACTGCGTCAAGCTGGATGACAAAGGCTTCGTGCTTACTGGTCAAGAGGCACAGGATAAGGATTGGCCGCTGGAACGGGCGGCGTATTTCCTGGAGACCAGCCGCCCCGGCATATTCGCCGTCGGCGATGTGCGCAGCGGTTCGGTAAAACGGGTGGCGGCGGCGGTCGGCGAAGGCTCGGCGGCCATCCAGACCCTGCACGCATATCTGGCTTCCTGAAAAAATCTTACCTGCGACTGCCATGCACACCATCGACATATACATTACCTCCGACTTCATTTGCCCGTGGTGCTGGATCGGCTACAAAAACCTCAGCATCGCCGTCCAGAAAGCAGGCTTGCAGGATGTGGTCAAACCTCACTTCCTGCCGTTCGAGCTCAATCCGGATATGCCGTCAGAGGGCATGGACAGGCGGGAATACCGTGTCCGCAAATTCGGCACATGGGAAAATGCCCATGAAAAAGACCGTACCCTGGTAAAAACGGGCCATCTGGTCGGGCTGGAATTTAATTACGAATCGATTGCCCGAACACCCAATACCAGGGCGGCTCACAGGCTGATGGGGTTTGTGGAGGAAAAGGAGGATGGGAACGCGGCCCTCTTATACGAACGTCTTTTTTCCGCTTACTTCAATGAAGGCAAAGATACCGGCAACATCGAAGTGCTGTCCCAGCTGGCTCATGCGGTCGGATATGACCGCCAGGAAGTGGAACGCTACCTTGCCGGCAATGACGGTGGGCAAGAACTCATCGCTGCACAACAGCTTGCGGTCAACAAAGGCATTGTTTCCGTGCCGTTTTATGAGATGGAAGGCCATGCACTGAGCGGGGCACAGCCGGTTTCCGCGTTTACGGAAATCCTGCTATCGCGCCTGCACACCGGGTTTTAGGCAAACACCAGCCAGCGAACCTGTGCATGTTCCTGGCCAATTCTATATTTTGTCCATCAAATATTCTGAACATGTCGTGCTGAATTTTCCGTTTTTATTTTAATTTACTAACGCGCATACTTTGCGCAGTCGATGTACTACTACTGCTTTGCAGATGAGCATGCGCATGAAAACATCCATAAATAAAGATATCGATACCGCCATCGATACAAAGGCGGAGCGTTACACACGAACAGCCATGGGCCTGCACTGGGCCATCGCCCTGCTGATTTTTATCGCGTTCCCATTGGGGCTGTACATGCACGACCTGCATCTTTCGCCCCTGAAACTGAAGCTATATAGCTGGCATAAATGGATAGGTATCACGGTGTTCCTGCTGGTCGTATTGCGCGTACTCTGGCGCACAACGCATCGCCCGCCTGCCTTACCCGATATTGCGCAATGGCAGAGAATCGCCAGCCACATCACCCACATGCTGCTGTATGCATTGATCATTGCGGTGCCGCTGTCCGGCTGGCTGATGAGCTCGGCCAAGGGATTCCAGACCGTGTGGTTCGGGGTGCTGCCGATACCCGACCTGATCGGCAAGGACCGGGAGTTAGGCAAGCAGCTGGCGACCGTGCATGCCTTATTGAATTACACCATGCTGGTGCTGGTCGCCACGCACATCGCTGCGGCGCTCAAACACCATTTTATCGACAGGGACAGCGTGCTGCGCCGCATGCTGCCTTTTCAAACGGAGAAGTAAGGACACCATGAAGAACCACTATTCGACCATCCACTGGACCAGGAAGGCTGCCATGCTGACGGGTTTACTGTTCGTTGCCGGCAATGCCGGGGCCGTTGAGTACAACCAGGTGTTGACTGATAAAAGCACGGTCAACTTCGCTTACAAACAAGTCGGCGTACCCCTGGAAGGCAAGTTCAAAAAATTTGCATCACAGATTAACTTCGACCCGGCAAAGCCTGAGGCTGCATCGGCGAAATTCGATATCGACGTCGCCAGTATCGATACCGGTTCGGATGAAGGCAACGAAGAGGTCGTGGATAAGGAATGGTTCAACGCCAAGACCTACCCAACTGCCAGATTCGTTTCCACCGCCGTCAAGCCGCTGGGCAATAACCGTTATGAGGTGCAGGGCAAGCTCACCATCAAGGGTAAAACCCTGCCGGTTTCCGCCCCCTTCACTTATAAAGCGGCCGCAGCAACTGCGGTATTCGACGGGGCATTTGCCATCAAGCGCCTGGATTACGCCATCGGCGAAGGCGAATGGAAGGATGTCAGCACCATCGCCAATGACATCCAGATCAAGTTCCACATCACAGCAGCTAGCAAGAATTAAAAACCTTAGTATTTTTATGCTTTAGCAATAAACCACCGAGCAATAACCACTGATGACCAACCAAGGAATTACCATGAAAAAACCTGTACTCGCTTCACTTGTTGCCGCACTCCTCTTTTCCGTAAGCGCGTTCGCTGCCACGGAAACCTACAACATCGACCCTAGCCATAGCATGCCGCGCTTTGAATACAGCCATCTGGGTTACTCCATCCAACTGAGCCGTTTCGATAAGACAACCGGCAAGATCGTACTGGATCGCGCAGCAAAAACAGGCAGTGTGGATGTGGTGATCGATGCCACGTCTGTCAATACCGGCTATCCGCTATTCAATAAGCATATCCAGGGAGAGGATCTTTTCGATACCGAGAAATACCCCACCATCACCTTTAAATCCACCAACGTGAAATTCGACGGAGATAAGGTTTCCTCCGTTGATGGCAACCTGACAGTGAAGGGCATCACCAAGCCCGTGACGCTGACCGTGTTGTCGTTCATGTGCATGCCCCACCCCATGCTGAAGAAAGAAGCCTGCGGCGCGACTGCCACCACCAAGATCAAGCGCAGCGAATTCAATGCAGGCAAACATGCCCCTTACGTCGGCGATGAAGTCACGCTGACCATACCGGTGGAAGCCGTTAAGGAATAAGTTTAAAGCGTCATCCGTTTCAAACATGCCAGGTGCGAATGCATCTGGCATTTTTTATTCCGCTAGTCCCAAATCCTCTAGTTGCCTTTTTTCTAGTTCGTTCCAGACTGGTTCGTCGTCGTCTGCAAATCCAGTGCTGCGAAATCTTCGTCCGATAATTCAATACCGGCGGCGGCCACATTCTCTTCCAGATGCCTGACCTTGCTGGTGCCGGCAATCGGCAGCATGACGGGGCTACGCTTCAGCAGCCATGCCAGCGCGACCTGGCCGGGCGTGTTGCCGTTGTTTTTGGCGATGCTGTCGAGCAGGGAACCGTGCTTGGCCAGGCTGCCCGACGCCAGCGGGAAGAACGGGATGAAGCCTATGCCCTGGGCTTCGCAAAAATCCAGCACTTCCTCCCCTTCCCTGTTCACCAGGTTATAGGGGTTTTGCACGGTCGCCACGGAGAAATATTTCTGGGCGGCGGTCACTTCCTCCACCGTCACTTTACTCAAGCCCACCTGCTTGATCAGGCCCTCCTCCTGCATCTGGCGGATCGCGTCGAACTGCTCGTCCCTTGGCACTTTGGCGTCGATACGATGCAACTGCCATAGATCGATACTATCGACACCCAGGCGGCGCAGGCTCATCAGCACGCATTGCCTCAGGTATTCCGGCCGCCCTAATGCCATCCATATATTCGGTCCGTGGCGGGTAAAGCCGCCCTTGGTCGCCACCAGTATTTCGCCGTAAGGATGCAGCGCTTCGCGTATCAGTTCTTCACTGATGTCCGGCCCGTAGCTGTCGGCAGTGTCGATGAAATTGATGCCCAGTTCGGGCAGCCTCCGCAATGTCCGCAGGCACTCCTCACGGTCTTCCGGTTCGCCCCAGATACCGGGGCCGGTGATGCGCATGGCGCCGTAACCAAGCCGGTTGATGGAGATGTCGCCGATGTTGAACTGGCCGGACAGGGATGCATTGGTCATGTTGGCTCCTTAAGGTTATTGATCGAATTTATAGAACCGGCAATGGATCCGGCCTGGAGCGGTGTATGTGTAACACTAGGAAGGCGGCCACGACACAGAGCAAGCCGGAGATCATGGTGGCTACGGTATAGGTACCGAGACTGCTGCGCAATATGCCTGCCATCAGGGCTGCGGAAGCCGCGCCCAGCTGGTGACCTGCGACCACCCAGCCGAAGACGATGGGGGCGTCCTGTGCACCGAACACCTCATTGGTCAGCCTGACGGTAGGCGGTACGGTCGCGATCCAGTCCAGGCCGTAGAACAGCGCAAAAATCGGCAGGCCGAAATAACTGAAGCCGAAGGCATACGGCAAGAAGATGAGTGCCAGGCCGCGCAATCCGTAATACCAGAACAGCAGGATGCGGTTATTGTAGCGATCCGACAACCAGCCGGAAGTGGTCGTCCCGATCAGATCCAGGGCACCCATGGCAGCCAGTATGCTGGCGCCTTTCACGGCATCCATGCCGTAGTCGCTGCACATGGCGATAAAATGCGTGCCTATATAACCGTTGGTGCTGGCGCCGCAGATAAAGAAACTGAAGAACAGCAACCAGAAATCGCGCACTTTCGCCGCACGTCGCAGCGCCTGGAAGGCAATGGCTACCGGGTTCTTGCGTGCTTCGACATACGTCAGCGCTGCATCAGCCGGCTCGCCATACAGCGGCAACCCTATACTGGAAGGTCGCTCCGGCAACAGCACTAAGGCAAGTGGCAATATGAGCGCAACGGCTATCGCCACAATCAACACAACCGGTTGCCAACCGTATTTACCGACGATGCCTGCCAGTAAAGGCAGGAATACCAGTTGCCCGGTAGCCGTGCTTGCCGTGAGTATACCCATCGCAAAACCGCGCTTCTCCTTGAACCAGCGGCTAACGATGGTTGCGCCCAATGTCATCGAGGTGACGCCGGTCGCCGTACCGACAATCACTCCCCAGATTGCCCACATCTGCCAGCTATGCCGCATCAGGCTGGATACCGCCACCGCACTTGCAAGCACGGCGAGCGCGGTCAATACCGTAGGCCGTATCCCGAAACGCTCCATGGCAGCTGCAGCAAAAGGCCCCATCAGACCGAACAGGGCCAGGTTGATGGAAAGTGCCAGTGAGATGGTCGTACGATCCCAGCCGAACGCCTGTTCCAGAGGGATCATCAAGATACTCGGTGTAGCGCGGGTGCCGGCCGTGACCAGCATGATGAGGAAAGCGATGCCCACTACCACCCAGGCATAGTGAAACCTGCCATTGATTGCATTCCTTAGTTTCATCGTGACTGCTAGCATGGGATTCTCTGGAGGATGATTGTTACCGGTCGGTAACAGTTGCTTGCAATGATATGTACCGAGCGGTAACATGTCAACCATTCATGGAAAAATACAATGCAACCAGATAAACCGAATCGCAGGAAAACCGTAGCCAGTGGCGATGCGCAGGCGTTGTTGCTTAAAGCGGTGGACGAACTGTTCTATCAGGAAGGTGCGCGCGCCGTCGGCGTTGAGGCGGTGATACGCAAGGCGGGCGTCAACAAGATGTCCCTGTACCGCCAGTTTGCGTCCAAGGATGCCTTGCTGATGGAATATCTCAAGCGCCGCGATGAACGTTACTGGCTTTACATAGAAGCCAGCCTGGCCAAGCATGACGGCCAACCCAGGAAACAGTTGCTGCAGGTATTCACCGACTTCGTTGAACGCGCCGCCAAAAGCGATTATCGCGGCTGCCCCTTCGTGAATATCGCAGTGGAATTCACCGATGCAAGCCACCCCGCCCGCATCCTGGTGGCAGGAAACAAACAGCGTCTGTTGGCACTGTTGAGCAGGCTTGCCGAAGCGTCCAAGGTCAAAGAGCCGCCATTACTGGCCGCAGGCCTGGCGCTGCTTCTGGAAGGCGCGTACACCGCCACCCAGACCTATGGTTTCGGCAATGACCTGATCCGGCAACTGCCGACACTTGCCGAGCAGATGATCGCGCACGCCTGACCTGTCGATCCAGGCAAATGTATGTTTGCGTGGACGCCAGCCAATAAAAAGCCCATCCGGCAAGCTGCGGGATGGGCTTTTAAAACCTTATCAGCTTACTTCTTTTTCTGGTGCAGGTTGGCTGCGATGCGCATGCGCAAGGCATTCAGCTTGATGAAGCCGCCGGCATCCTTTTGGTCGTATGCGCCCTGGTCGTCCTCGAAGGTGGCGATGGTCGAATCGAACAGCGAGTCGGTTTTGGAGTCGCGTCCCGCCACGATCACGTTGCCCTTATACAGCTTGAGCCGCACCCAGCCGTTGACTGACTTCTGCGTATGGTCGATCAGTTTCTGCAGTGCCAGGCGCTCCGGGCTCCACCAATAGCCGTTGTAGATCATGCTGGCGTAACGCGGCATGAGGTCATCCTTCAAATGCGCGACTTCGCGGTCTAGCGTGATGGATTCGATGGCCCGGTGCGCTTTCAGCAGGATGGTGCCGCCAGGCGTCTCGTAACAGCCGCGCGACTTCATGCCCACGTAGCGGTTTTCCACCAGGTCTAGCCGGCCGATACCATGCTTGCCGCCCAACGTGTTCAGGGTTGCCAGCAGTTTATGCGGCTTCATCTTCTTGCCGTTGAGCGAGACCGGATCGCCGTGCTTGTATTCGATATCCAGGTACTCGGCAGCATCCGGAGCTTTTTCCGGGGAAACCGTCCAGCGCCACATATCCTCTTCGGCTTCCGCCGCAGGATTCTCCAGGTGGCGGCCTTCGTAGGAGATGTGCAGCAGGTTGGCATCCATGCTGTACGGGCTACCGCCCTGCTTGTGCTTCATCTCGACAGGGATACCGTGCTTCTCGGCATAACCAAGTAATTTTTCACGGCTCAGCAGGTCCCATTCGCGCCACGGGGCGATGATCTGGATATTGGGGTTCAGTGCATACGCGCCGAGCTCGAAACGTACCTGGTCGTTACCCTTGCCGGTAGCCCCGTGGGAGATGGCGTCGGCATTGGTCTCGCGTGCGATCTCGATCAGGCGTTTGGCGATCAGCGGACGTGCGATGGAAGTACCCAGCAGGTATTCGCCTTCATACACCGTATTGGCGCGGAACATCGGGAACACGAAATCGCGGACGAATTCTTCGCGCAGGTCGTCGATGTAGATTTCCTTGACGCCGAACATCTTGGCTTTTTCGCGTGCCGGCTCAAGCTCTTCACCCTGGCCCAGATCCGCAGTGAATGTCACCACTTCACACTGGTATTCATCCTGCAGCCATTTGAGGATGACGGAAGTATCTAACCCGCCTGAATAGGCAAGCACGGCTTTTTTGATTTTACTCATGACTGATTACTCTCTTGTCTGACTACTAATTAACAGTTAACGCTATATCCGATTAGCCAGCAGGTGCTTAATCGGTGAATAATTCGAAGGCCACCAGGAAACTGACGAATACCATGATGACCATGCCGACCAGGAACAGGCGGTCGGCATACCGCTCCGTTTTCCATAACGCATCTTTATGGCGGATGGCCCAATACGACAGCATGGTGCTTGCCATAAACGCCAGGCCATCGATGGCCAGCAACTTGTCCGCCCAGGATGAAATCGCATTCTTGGGCGCGAGCTGGATCACCGAGATGACCGTCATGCACACGCCCACCATGGTCGCTGCGACAGGCAATATATGATTGGAAAGACTGCTGACCGGTTTTTCCAATCAGGCTTCCACTTTGCCGAGCATCAGGTACTCCATCAGCGCCTTCTGCACATGCAGCCTGTTCTCGGCCTCATCCCACACTACGCTGTGCGGCCCATCGATGACTTCCGCTGCCACCTCTTCCCCACGGTGCGCCGGCAGGCAGTGCATGAACAAGGCATCCTGGCGTGCCACCTTCATCATGTCGGCATCCACCTGCCAGTCGGCGAAATCGCGCATGCGCTCTTCGTTCTCGGCTTCGAACCCCATCGATGTCCATACGTCCGTGGTCACCAGGTCGGCGCCCCGCGCCGCTTCCATGGGATCGGCAAACTCTTCGTAATGCTCATGCCCGTACAAGCCGGCTCGCTCCGGTTCTACTTCATACCCGGGGGGCGTGGATACATGCACGTTGAAATCCAGCACTTCCGCCGCCTGCAGCCAGGTATTGCAGACGTTGTTGGAGTCGCCTATCCATGTAACGGTCTTGCCCTGGATAGGCCCTCGATGCTCGATAAAGGTGAAGATATCCGCCAGTATCTGGCAGGGGTGGTATTCATTGGTCAAGCCGTTGACGACAGGTACGCGCGAGTTGGCTGCAAAGCGCTCGATGATCTCCTGTTCAAACGTGCGGATCATGACGATATCGCTCATGCGTGAAATCACCTGGGCCGCATCTTCAACCGGCTCGCCGCGCCCTAGCTGGGAATCACGGGTATTCAGGTAAATGGCCGAACCGCCGAGCTGCTGTATGCCGGCCTCGAACGAAAGACGCGTGCGCGTGCTGGCCTTCTCGAAGATCATCACCAGGGTACGGTCGGATAAGGGCCAGTACTGCTGGTAAGACTTGAACTGCCTCTTGATCCAGGCTGCGCGCGTAAAGATATGATCCAGCTCGTCGCGGGTTAAATCCTTGAATTGCAGAAAATGTTTAATGGCCATAATTTTAAAATCGTCCAGCGTATATCTGCTGGACGATGTCCTGTGAGCTAAAAATCAGTTAGCTAAAAACCTCTTGATCAGGGAGCCCAGCGTATCCACCAGGTGCTGCGCCTCTTCCTGGTTGATCACCAGCGGCGGCAGCAAACGTACTACCTTATCCGCGGTCACGTTGATCAGCAGTCCGGCTTCCAGCGCTTGCTTCACGATATCGGAACACGGCCTGTCCAGTTCAATGCCGATCATCAAGCCGGCATTGCGGATTTTGACCACGCCCTTGATGCCTTCGAACTGCTTCCTGAAACTGTCGCAGATCCAGTTACCCATCCGCTCGGCATTTTCCCGCAAACCATCTTCTTCGATGGTGTTCAGTGTGGCGTACCCTGCCGCAGTCGCCAATGGATTGCCGCCGAAGGTAGATCCGTGTTTTCCGTAGGTAAAGGTATCGGCAGCCGCGCCACGTGCCACACAGGCACCGATAGGCACGCCGGATCCCAGGCCTTTGGCCAGTGTCATCACATCCGGCAGGATACCGCTATGCTGGAAGGCAAACCAGTTGCCGGTGCGGCCGATGCCGGTCTGCACTTCATCCAGCATCAACAGCCAGCCTTGTTTGTCGCAGATCTTGCGCAACTCCTGCAGGTAGGCGGTCGCGTCATGCGGGATATTGATCCCGCCCTCGCCTTGCACCGGCTCCACCAGGATGGCGACCACATTCGGGTTATGCTCCGCCACTAGCCTCACAGCCTCAAGGTCATCGAAAGGCACACGCACGAAACCGCTTACCAGGGGTTCGAAACCGGCCTGCGTCTTGCGGTTGCCGGTGGCCGACAATGTGGCAAGGGTGCGGCCATGGAACGCTTTCTCCATGACGATGATTTCAGGGTTTTCAATGCCCTTGTTATGGGCATACAGGCGTGCCAACTTAATGGCTGCCTCATTGGCTTCGCAACCGGAGTTGCAGAAAAATACGCGATCCATGCCGGCAATTTCGCATAACTTGTCGGCCAGGCGTTCCTGCTCGGCGATGTTGTATAGGTTGGAGACGTGGATCAGCCGGCCGGCCTGCTCGCTGATGGCGGCCACCAGTTTAGGATGGGCGTGGCCCAGCCCATTCACTGCAACGCCGGCCAGGGCATCCAGGTAACGCTTACCCTGGTCATCCCATAGCCATACGCCTTCGCCTTTTACGAAGGTTACGGCTTGCCTGGCATAGGTATTCATTAAATGTTGTGACATAAGTCCTTACTCGAAATCAAAACGGCAATTGGTAAACGTCGGCTGGACGATGAAGACTAGCCATACCCCTGCCCATAAAAATAAAAATGGCGGCTATGCCGCCATTGAGCATAACTATCCTCTGTTACAGGCCGATGGCAGCTTTATGCGTCAACCCGTTTGCCATAAAAAACAGCATGGGGATGGACAGCATGGCATTGGTTCGCGATGCCAGGAAGGCGACACGCCTGGCCCTGGCTTTGACATCGTCTGTCGCCGGCACTATGCCCAGTATTTTTTTCTGGTTAGGCCAGATCACTACCCATACATTGAACAGCATGATCGTGCCCAGCCATGCGCCTATGCCGATGCCTGCATACGCCGGTTGCAACGTGAACGCGGCAGGCAGGTTAGGACCCAGCAAGCCCGCACCTGCTACCCAGGTAGCAATGGCTGCCCAGCGGAACCATAACAAGGCTCGCGGCGCCACATGGCGGGAAATTCCCACAGCCGTGCCATCTGCCGTTGCGTCTTTCAGCGCGGGCACCTGCACAAAATTAAAGTAATACAGCAAACCGACCCAGGTCACCCCGGCGATGACATGGAACCAGCGCGCTACCCCCAAACCCAGCCCCGCGAAAACATCCATATGCTTAAACCCCCGCCACGATGAAGTTTTTGAGGAACACGTATAAAACGACAGTCAGCACAATACCGGAAATGATGGTGCCAACTATTGAATCCAATGGATTTTTCACTGATTACCCTTGCCAGAAAACGGTTTGCGTCAAGAGGGAGGAGCGTAGCGTAAAACAGGCCAATAAGCAAGAATAGCAGGCTTCCCCTTCACTTCCCAGGTCTCGCGCCAGGGCTCGTACATCGATAAAAATTTCCCGAAACCAGCCCTGCCAACCACAAAATTCACTTGAAAAAATTTTGTGTTCGGGCAAAATTCCATGCCCCCGATTCGCTTTTGTCCTGATTCAACCGATCTAATTGATCCAACCGACCTCACGACCGTACTCTTAGCGAACCGTACTCTTTGAACCATATTATTCACCCGATATGCTGATCTACTCGTCATGGCTTCAATAGCGAAACTTAACCCGATAACTAATCCGGCAAAAGCGCAAACCGCCCAGCTCCCGGTCGCCTGGTACACCGACCCGGCTATATACCTGCTGGAGCAGGAGCATATCTTTGCGTACGCCCCGCGCTATATCGGCCATGAACTGATGGTGCCCGAACAGGGGGATTTCCATACGCTGGACTGGATGAACCACGCAAAAGCACTGGTACGCAATGAACATGGGGTGCAACTGATCGGCAATGTATGCCGCCATCGCCAGGCCGTCATGCTGGATGGCCGTGGCAATACCCCCAACATCGTTTGTCCTTTGCACCGCTGGACATACAAGCTGGACGGCGAGTTGCTCGGTGCGCCGCATTTCCCCCAGAAGCCATGCCTGCACCTGGAAACCACTAGGCTACAGAACTGGAACGGCCTGCTGTTCGATTCAACCCGCAATGTCGCCAAAGACATCGGCGGGATACACGCGCTGAAAAAATTCGACTTCACCGGCTATATGCTGAACCGGGTGACGATCGAGGAATACGACTTCAACTGGAAGACCTTTATCGAGGTCTACCTTGAGGATTACCATGTGGGCCCGTTTCATCCCGGCCTTGCACAGTTCGTCGACTGCGACGACCTTCACTGGTCGTTCGGCCAGGAGTACAGCATCCAGACCGTAGGCGTCAAACATGCGTTGCAGACGTCAGGCTCGCCCGTTTACCAGCGCTGGCAGGAGCAGGTCATGGCCTACTCTGCGAATAAAGTACCTGAACACGGCGCGATCTGGATGCTGTACTACCCGTTCCTGATGGTCGAGTGGTATCCCAACGTGCTGGTCGTCTCCCATATCATCCCGCGTGGAGTAAACGCCTGCAGCAATGTAGTGGAGTTTTATTATCCGGAGGATATCGCCTTGTTCGAAAGCGAGTTCATGGCTGCGCACCAGGCGGCGTATGAGGAAACCGCGGTCGAGGACAAGGAAATATGCCGGCGCATGCAAATGGGCCGAAATGCATTGTTTGCTCTGGGCGCCGATGAACGCGGGCCCTACCAGCATCCGATGGAAACCGGGCTGGAGCAATTCCACCTGTGGATACGGAAACACCTGGACCAGCATATTCCCGAGCATCGATAGACCTGCCAGCTCCGGGCGCTTCTGTCCGATCATGCGCACGTTTACGTCATCGCATAAAATAAAGCATGAATCCATGTTTGTTCTTGCTAGACAATCACTTAAAGAAAGAATACTCTAACTTCCCGCGCTCGATACAAACACATGGCATAAGGCCACAAAAAAGTGGATGCGTGGCAAGACGATAAAAGATTCAATCCGGGGAATCTCCATTGGCATTACTAGCGCTACCTGCATGCAAGAGTATTTCAAGATGGACAGCACTGCTCGCCAGTAGCTGCCTGCTCAGCGCCTGCCTGGGCGGTTCCATCGCGCAGCAGATCGCCTCCTCCATCATCACCAATGCTGCCGACAAGGTCGCCGAACAGGCCTCTAACGCCTACGATGCTTACCAGCTCAAGGCCGAGCAGGAAAGCCGCAACATCAAGCTGGACGATAAGGCACCGGACGCCTACTGGAATTCCTTCGTGACTTCTGGCTTCAGTTCGTCTACGCAACTGTCGAATGAGCTGTCCGTCACCGCCGACCCCGCATTGGCAAACCGTGCCAAATGGCAATGGGCAACAGAGGAAAGCCTGCCTGCCAGCTATGCGGAAGAAGCGGAAGCGGATGCCAGGCCGGAAAGCTCGCATCTGGTGAAGGTCGAAGTATGGAACCTGCTGATCGGGACAGAAAAAATATCGGCATTGCAAAAAGCGCAGAAACTGGGGTCGACGCAACTACCTTCGGAAAGCGACTGGGCACGCTGGCAGGTCGCTACCGGCGCACTGGAAAGCGACCGCAAGACCGCCATCACCTTCCTGATCCCGCCGAGTTACGGCAAGCTCATCAGCGGTGAACAGGCCTATGTGGAAATTGCCGAAGTCGGCGGACTGCATATCGCACGCTACCCCGGCAATTAAGCCTTAACCCTCAATAAATTTTACCTAACGCGGCTTTCCTTAAGCGCTTTGCTATCCTCAAGGGTCGATCAGGCCTGCTCGCATCGCAATCAATGCAATTTCAGCCGAGTTATTGGCATTCAGCTTCTGCTTGATATTGTAGAGATGCGTGCCGACCGTGCGCGGCGACAGGCAGAGCGTATCGGCTATCTCATTGGTGGTTTTCCCCTTGGCCAATGAAATGAACACTTCAAATTCGCGATCCGACAATACGTCCACCGGGTTGGTCTCGCCGGACAATTGCTGTATCGCCATCTGCTGGGCGACGCTGGCTTCCAGGTACATCTTGCGGCCGGACACGGTACGTATGGCTTTGATCAACTCCTCGGCAGCACTGCGCTTGGTCAGGTAACCCAGCGCCCCCGCATTCAATACACGCTTGGGATGCACCGAATCCTCATGCGCCGACAAGACCAGTATGCGCGCATTGTTGTCCTTGGCCATGATGCGGTCTATGGCCTCGATACCGCCTATTCCCGGCATGGTGATGTCCATCACCACCACATCGGGCTGGTGCTCCATATATAGCTTTACTGCCTGTTCGCCGTTTTCAGCCTCGGCCACCACCTTGATGCCCGTGTCGGACTCGAGCAGCATCTTGAACCCCATGCGCACAACGGCATGGTCATCCACCAGCAACACCTTGATCGGCTCGCTCATATCGTTTCCTTAATTGTAGTCACAGGAATAATGACGGTAATAGTGGTGCCCTTCTCCAGCACCGAATCCACGTTGAACGTGCCATACAAGGCTTGCATGCGTTCGCGCATGCCCAGCAAACCGAAATGCTTGGTCTGGTCTACATTACAAATGGCCATGCCTACCCCGTTATCGTTGATCGTCAGTTGCAGCTCGTTTTCGTTTTTACGCAGGTCGATATCGATCGCCGTCGCCTGCGCATGGCGCAATGCGTTGGTGACCGATTCCTGGATGATGCGGTACAGGTTGATATTGATGGTCTCACCTAAGGCATTGAGGTCGCCCGACAAGTTCAGGTTAAATCGTACATTAGGATTCTGCGCCTGCCATCCGGCGATGGAATCGCGCACCGTCTCCGGCAAGCCCAGGTTATCCAGCGATCCGGGCCGCAACTGGCGGATGATATTGTGCATGCCGTCGTAGATATGGTTGGCGGCGGAAACGATGATCTGCGCATGGGCTTCGATATCCGGCATCTGTCCTTTCGCTTTATTGGCTATGCCGACGGCGAATGTCTTGATAGCCGTGACGTATTGCCCCAATTCATCGTGCAGCTCCCTGGCCAGCGACCTGCGCTCATCTTCGATATGGCTCTGGATCAATTGCGTCAGCTGCCTGTTTTCTTCCAGCTTCTGCTCTGCGATCTCCGCCTGCTTGCGTTCGGTGATATCACGCATGCTGCAAATCTCGCCGATGACCTCACCGGTGACGGGATCCACCATGGGCGCGGCGGACAGCGATATATCCTTTAGCTTGCCGTCGCGGGCGACCCGCTGCGTGTCGTAGTGGTCGATGTTCTGCATGTGGCGGATCGCCTCCATGCTGTCCTTTAGCTCGTTTTCCTGGTTGGGCGGCATGAGCAGGGTGGCGGACCTGCCGATGATGTCTTCCGGCGCATAGCCGAACATGCGCTGGGCGGCAGGATTCCAGAACGAGATGTTGCCGTCGAGGTCGTGGATCATCACCGCATCCGCCGTCTGCTTGACGATCAGCGCCAGACGGCGATTGTCTTCAGTACTGGACTGCAGCGACTCCCCCATGAGGTTGAAATTCTGCGATATGCGGGCGAATTCAGGCAGGGTGAAGCTCGGCATGCGGGCAGTCAGGTCGCCCTGCTCCACTTTATGGATAGTACTCACCACCGCTTTCAAGGGCTTGAGCCAGCGGCCAAGCATCCAGTACACGGCCACGTTGAACAACAGGAAGAACGACAGGCCTATCCAGATAAGATTGCTGATCCGGCTCCAGGCTTCGCGGATCGCCCCGGCAGGCTGCGATTCCACCACCAGCATGCCGTACTGGATGCGGCGGCTAAGCACCTCTTTTTTAGGCTCCACCAGGTGAACAAACCATAGCGGCGGGGTTTCGGTGGCACGGTATTTAGAGGGCGGGGATTTATACATTTCATGGCCGTTGATATCGTAAAGCGATATCTCGCTGCTGCGCACATGCCCCAGCTTAACCAGGAAACGCTTCATCACGTCATGCGTATAGCCCAATTCGGGATTCTGGTACGCGCTGACGATCACCGTATCCAGCAACTGGATCGTCACCCGGTTTGCCGATTCGACCCCCTCCTGGATGGAATCGCGCATGCCTTTCGTCAGCACGAAGCCCACCATGGCGATAAAGCCCAGCAACAGGATGGTGATTAAGAGGTTAAGTCGGAAACGTAAGCTCATCGCATTTTCTACTTGTGAGAGGCTGGATTGTGGGTCAGCGGCGCGGCATCGGCAAGCGTGAAAATCATGAATTTAATCATCCTGCCTAAACACGATGGCCCACAATCGTTTAACTGCCTTTACCTGCTGCTCTACTTTCTCAGTCGGCACCCTCGCCTTACTTTCACCTTGGAGGCGACTGGCATGCTGCAGGCTACGATAGTCGCGGTAGGCGTCGGCGACCGAAATTGCCAGCGCATCTTCAATAATTTCAAGCTTACCCATCCGGGTCAGCAATGCAATATTGCCGATATTCGCGGTTAATTCCGGGTGCAGTGTTGCATGTGCAAGCACGAGGTATTGCACGATGAATTCCACATCGATAATGCCGCCTTCTTCCTGCTTGAGGTCAAACAATCCGGCATGATGCCTATGGCTTGCGCGCATTTTCTGGCGCATGGCAATCACTTCATTACGCAATGTATCCACGTCACGATGCTGCATCAGGACATCCCGGCGGATGCCTTCAAATGCCGTGCCGATTGCTTTGTCGCCTGCACTGAAGGCAGCACGTGTCAGCGCCTGGTGCTCCCACGCCCAGGCCTTATTCGCCTGGTAATCGCGGAAGGCGTCCAGCGAGCTGACCAGCAGTCCGCTGGCACCATCCGGCCGCAACTGCAGGTCGGTTTCGTACAGGATACCGGCGGAAGTAATGCTATTCAGCCAATTGTTGATGCGCTGGCCGAAACGCGCATAGATATCGCCCGCCTCGGGAGCATCGTCGTCGTAAAGGAAAATGATGTCGAGATCGGAGGCATAGCCCAGCTCCTTACCGCCCAGCTTGCCGTAGCCGATTACAGCAAAGAGTGGAGTGTCACGATGCTTGCCGCGCAAGGTCGGCCAGATGGTTTCCATGGTGGTCTGCAGGACCAGGTTAGCCAGTGCACTGAGGTAATCTGACAGCGTTTGCAACGGCAACTCACCGACCACGTCCCTGGCTGCAAAGCGGAACACGGCGGCATGCTTGAAATGGCGCATGGTATCCATCTGGCGTTCGACATCGCCTTCCGCCTCTTGCAGGCGACGCTTCAGCTCCAGCTGCATGGCAGCGAAATCCGGTTCTGCATACAAGGTGCCGACATCGAGCAATTCATCCAGCAATATGGGGTGCTGGGACAGGTACTGCGTCAGCCAGGGACTGGCAGCAGCCAGCTTGATGATGATATTGAGCGTGCCGGGATACTCTGCCAGCAAGGCCAGGTAGCTGGCCCGGCGGCATATGCTTTCGAGCAGGTCGGATACGCGTATCAAGGTCGTTTCAGGCGCCGTTTCAGCGGCTGAGAGTTGAATGACCAGCGCCATCAGCGCATCGAAGCGCTGGCGGCTCAATTCCGGCAACTGGCGATAGCGTGCGCTTTCATGCAGGACGTTGAGACGGCGTTGCGTCTCCTCCGCATCGCCATACCCCAGCGCCTGCAGCCTGTTGACAGCCTCGTCTTCACTTACCCTCGCCTGCCATATTTCCGAGACATCCACACTGGCGGCATCCGGCACTGCATCGCTGAATACATCGTTAAAGTGGAATTCGACACGATTGCGATGCCGCTCCAGATCGAGCTTGAGCACGTCCCAGTTGGCGTAGTTCATGGCCAGTGCGATGCGCGCCTGGGCTTCAGCAGTTACCGGCAGGGTCTGGGTCTGGGCATCTTCCACATACTGCAGGCGGTGCTCCAGGTTGCGCAGGAAAACGTAGGCCTCGGTCAGCTCGTGCACTGTCGATCCCGGTAATAATTGCCTGGATCCAAGCAGCTTCAGCACGCCTAACGTTGGCCGTACTTGCAGAGCATTGTCCTGCCCGCCGCGTATCAGCTGGAACACCTGGGCGATGAACTCCACTTCGCGGATGCCGCCGCGGCCCAGTTTTATATTGTCGTGCAGCTGGTCCTTATCCAGGAAACGCCGGTTCACGTCACGCTGGATCTGCACCTTCAACTCGCGCATCGATGCGAACGCCCCGTAATCCAGGTATTTACGGAACACGAAAGGCCGCAACAGATTGGCCAGTTGCATGCCCGGCCCGGCGATGACACGCCCTTTGATCCAGGCGTAACGCTCCCATTCCCGGCCCTGGTTCTGGTAATACTCTTCCATCATGGCGAAACTGCAGGCTAAGGGCCCGTCCGAGCCGTAAGGCCGCAAGCGCATATCCACACGGAATACAAAACCGTCCTGGGTGATATCGTCTATGGCTGCGATCAGCTTCTTGCCTACCCGCGTGAAGAATTCATGATTGCTCAGCGAGCGTTCACCAGTCGTCGCCCCGTCCTCTTCAAAGGCGAATATCAGGTCGATGTCGGACGAGACATTGAGCTCACCGCCACCCAGTTTACCCATGCCGACCACGATCAATTCCTGCCGGTTGCCGCTTGTGCCTATGGGCTCACCATGCACTGCTTCCAGCCAGGGCGTAATGTGCTGCAAGGCGAACTGGACGGAGACTTCTGCCAGTGCACTGGTGACAAGCATCACTTCCTGCAAGTCGGCCAGCCCGTTCAAATCCCGCGTGATGAGCCTCAGCATGACGCGCTGGCGTAGCTTGCGCAGTTGTCTCTTCAACTCGGCGTCGTCAGCAATCGGCTGGGGCCCAGCTTGATTACCTGCTTGATTTGCCAGCCAGTCGCGCATGGACTGCTCCGTCCATGGCGTATGCAGGTTTTGCAGTAATTCAGGCAATAGCGTCGAGTCGCTATGCAATAGGCGCCGCAGGTAGGCGCTGCATTTGAGCATGTGGCGCACATACGCCTCATCCTGCGTCAGTGCCGGATGCGCGTTTGCATCGTCGCTTTGGGTATCGCCGCTTTTGGTAACGTCGTTTAGGATGTCTTCCAGGATCTGGTCTAAGGTGTGCATCTGCTATCGGTGGCCTTGATGTATTATTCTTATTTTAAAGCCATTTGAACCTTACCGACTGCCCGGCTTGCACCGGCAATGCGTATACGTGCAGGCCCCAACGCAACATACTGATTACGATACTAATTATAAGCAATTTTGGAGAACTGCAATGTCGTCGATAGAATCCATCCTCACTGAAAACCGGCTATTTACCCCGCCTGCCGCATTCGAACAAAAGGCGAATGTCCCCGGGTTGCGGGCTTACCAGGATTTATGCAAGCAGGCTGAGCAGGATTACGAGGGCTTCTGGGCAGGGCTGGCCCGTACGCACATCGACTGGCAGACACCCTTCACCGATGTGCTCGATGAGTCGCAAGCGCCTTTCTACCGCTGGTTTCACGATGGCCAACTGAATGCCTCCTACAATTGCCTGGATCGCCACCTGGCCCAAGACAGCGATAAGACTGCGCTGATTTTCGAGGCCGACGACGGCACCGTTACCCGCATTTCGTACCAAGCATTGCACCAGCGCGTATGCCGCTTTGCCAATGCCCTGAAAACACAAGGTATCGTCCAAGGCGACCGCGTCATCATCTACCTGCCGATGAGTGTAGAGGCGGTGATCGCCATGCAGGCCTGCGCACGTATCGGCGCTATCCACTCAGTGGTATTCGGCGGATTCTCTGCAAAAAGCCTTCACGAACGCATCACCGATGTAGGTGCCAGGCTGGTGATCACCGCCGACGAAGGCCAGCGCGGCGGCAAATCCGTGGCACTGAAGACGGCAGTGGATGAAGCGCTTGCACTGGGCGGCTGTGAGGCCGTAGGCAAGGTCATCGTCTATCGCCGCAATGCCAATAGTGCTCCCGGCTGGACTGCAGGCAAAGACCTCTGGTGGCACGAACTGGAAGCAGCCGAATCGGACATCTGCGAACCGACCTGGGTGAACGCAGAGCACCCGCTGTTCATCCTCTATACATCAGGCTCCACCGGCACGCCGAAAGGCGTACAGCATTCGACCGGCGGCTACCTGCTGGGCGCCATCATGAGCATGCAATGGGTGTTCGACCACCAGGCCAGCGACGTCTACTGGTGTACCGCCGATGTCGGCTGGATCACCGGCCATAGCTACGTGGCCTATGGACCACTGGCAGTCGGCGGCACGCAGGTCATTTTCGAAGGCATCCCCACCTACCCGGATGCCGGGCGTTTCTGGCAGATGATAGAGAAGCACAAGGTGTCGGTGTTTTACACCGCGCCTACCGCCATCCGCTCACTGATCAAGCTGGGTGGCGATCTGCCCAACCAATACGATCTTTCCAGCCTGCGCCTGCTCGGCACGGTGGGCGAACCGATCAACCCCGAGGCCTGGATGTGGTACCACAAGGTGGTCGGCAAGGAGCGCTGCCCGATTGCGGACACCTGGTGGCAGACCGAAACAGGTTCGCACATGATCGCCCCCCTGCCAGGCGCCATCGCGACCAAACCGGGTTCCTGCACGAAACCGCTGCCCGGCATCATGATGGATATCGTGCATGAAGACGGCACGCACATCGAAGGTACAGGCGGTGGCCTGCTGGTCGCCAGGAGGCCCTGGCCATCCATGATCCGCACCATCTGGAACAATCCGGAGCGCTTCATAAAATCCTATTTCCCGGAAGAGCTGAACGGCCTTTACCTGGCAGGCGATTCCGCGCATCGCGATGACGATGGCTATTACTGGATCATGGGCCGTATAGACGATGTGTTAAATGTGTCAGGCCATCGCCTCGGCACCATGGAAATAGAATCGGCACTGGTGGCCAATCCCCTGGTAGCAGAAGCCGCCATCGTCGGCAAGCCGCATGAGATCAAGGGCGAGTCTATCGTGGCCTACGTGGTGTTGAAGGGCCAGCGGCCGGAGGGCGAAGCCGCCAAAAAGATCGTGGCTGATTTGCGCGACTGGGTCGGCAAGGAGATCGGGCCGATTGCAAAACCGGACGAAATCCGTTTCGGCGACAACCTGCCGAAAACCCGTTCCGGCAAAATCATGCGCCGCCTGTTGCGCTCGCTGGCAAAGGGCGAGGAGATCACGTCGGACATCTCCACCCTGGACAACCCCGCCATACTCGAACAGCTCAAGCAGCCTGTTTTATGATGCATCGCATGCATTCACTATTCATCCATTAGGAGATTTTCATGCAATTTGAACTCGTATGCCTGGCGTGGACACTGGTACTGGCAATCGTATACATCATGGCGGCAGGCCAGGCGCGGACCAATCAATACGGTAAAGAATGGAACATGAGTGCCCGCGATTCGCAACAGCCGCCATTGAACCCGGTGGCCGCCAGGCTGGTGCGCGCGCAGGCCAACCTGTTCGAGACCTTGCCCTTATATGCTGCGGCTGTACTCATTGCCGTCGTCGCAGACAAGACCGGCATGCTGACCTATTGGGGCAGCCTCATCTACCTGGTGGCACGTATCATCTACCTGCCGCTTTACGCATTCGGCATCCCGGTCGTGCGCACTATCGTCTGGCTGATATCGATAGCCGGCCTGAGCATGATACTGGTCGCCATACTGCTGCCTAAATAGCGCGCACTGGTTTATATTGATATCTACATCACCAGGCATGCCTAGAATGTTAGATGGTGTAGACATGAACCCGGTCGAACAACACCTGACTCAACAGAACCTGGTTAATCGACACTTTGGCTAATCAACACTTGGCTGATCAACACCTGCCTTGCACTCCATGACGGATCCCACCATTGCAGCACAACCGCTGAACGAGCAATTGAAACAGCGGGTACCGGCTATCCCTGTTACCTACTTCCTTATCACGGCCAATTTGCTGGTGTTCCTGGCCATGCTGTTGAGCGGTGCGGGTTTCCTGCACTCCCCTAACGCGGTACAGCTGGCATGGGGCGCCAATTTCGGCCCGGCCACCCAGGATGGGCAATGGTGGCGGCTAGGCACCGCCATGTTCCTGCATTTCGGCGTTATCCACCTGCTGATGAACATGGGGGCATTGTGGGACGGCGGCAGGTTGGTCGAGCGTATGTACGGGCATGCCAGGTTCATTGTCATCTACATAAGCAGCGGCCTGACCGGCAATCTGCTTTCCCTGGTGATACAGGGCAACCAGGCCGTCTCCGGCGGTGCATCCGGCGCTATCTTCGGCGTGTACGGTGCACTCCTCGCATTCCTGTGGCTGGAACGTAGCTCGCTGGATGCGCAAGAATTCCGCTGGATGTTCTGGGGTGCCGCCGTGTTTTCCGGCGTGATCATCCTGCTGGGATTTGTAGTACCGGGCATCGATAACTCGGCGCATATAGGCGGGTTCGTTGCCGGCATACTAGCGGGCATCGTGTTCAATGGGCCGTTATCCAGTCCATTACGCCTGGGCTCGCGGCGCGTGATCGCACTTGCGGCATTCATAAGCGGCATTATCCTGCTAATCACCCACATTCCCTCGGCGCCCTACCGCTGGCGCGATGAAGTGCAGGTGCGCAAACAGATCAAGCAGTTTTTGCAGGAAGACCAGGCGGTGAACCGCAACTGGCTGGAAATACTGAATGAAGGCAAGCAGGGGGATGCCAGTTTTGATGAGCTGGCGGGCCGTATCGACACTGACGTTGCCGACCATTATGCAGAAAGCTTCGAAGAACTCTCCAACCTGCCGCTGAACCCGGCGATGCCTTCCGCCAAGACACTCGAAAACACCATGCAATACGCACAGAAGAAGCGCGATGCCTCACGTGCATTGGCGGAAAAGCTCCGGGCAAAGGCGGATACTGAGAAGGCAAAACCCTGATTTAGATACTCAGCCAGGCCAACCGGGTTTAAGCAACTGGGTGTACAGCGATTAAAAATCAGGCTTCGATGGAATGCCCGGCTGCCACCCACGCGCTCATGCCGCCCGTGAGCGGGCGAACTCTGGTATACCCCTTCTTGATCAACAGCTTGGCCACGCGTGCAGCCGATGCCTCATTCGGGCATTCGCAATACACGATCACTTCGCCATCCAGCGGTGCGTCGTCGATCAGTTGGTCGATCTCATGATCGTTGCCGGTAAAGATCACCGCGCCAGGGATACGGCCTGCCTGCTGCGAACTGGGAACGCGCACATCCACGATCAATGGCGCGTTACCGGACTGCAGCATGGTGCCGAGCTCATCCACCGAGATGCGCGACATACGCAACGAACGCATAAAACGGTAGCGTTGCCACCACTTGGACGCCACGTAGGCACCGAAGGCAAGCAGGATCAGGAACCCGCCCCATTGACCCAGCGTCAGCAATACATCCAGCAGGTCGTCGATCGTCGTGCTGAACAAGGAGCCGAGGTAGATCGCCAGGCCGGCCCAAAGCGCGGCACCAAGGGCGTCGAACAGGATGAATGGCATACGCTTGGTACCCAGCGTACCGGCCATGGCACTGGCGACGGATGCAAAGCCGGGAATGAACTTAGCGACCAGCAATGACGATGCGCCCCATCGCGTATAGATAGACGAGGTCTGCCTGACGCAGGAATCGGGTGACAGGGAGATACGGCACAGCGTGGACATGACCTTCTTACCGTAGCGCCTGCCCGCCGAATACCAGAACAGGTCGGCCATCAACGCCGCTACCACGGCTGTGAGCAACAGCAAACCTGCCGAGTAATTACCGTTTGCCAACAAGGCACCGGCAATCACCAGGGTCGGATAGGCCGGCACCGGCAGACCGATCTGCTCCAGGAACACATTGAAGAACACGATCAGCAGGCCGTAGTTTTCGATCAGGTGGAAGAGGTAACTCATTTAATATTTCCAGACTATTCTTTAAGTTTTGCCAAGCGCAAATGAAGGGACGTAAATACGCGATATACGTCGTAACAATGGAGTCAGTTCACGTTTTTTTCAAGCATTGAAGTAAACTCCTTGTTTGCCCTATTCCACAACTATACCCTGGAGTTCGAAATGTCATTATCCATGTACCAAGCATCCATCCCCGTCTTTATCAATGGCCTGAACAACATCGCCGCCATCCTGGCAAAAGCCGCTCCGTATGCCGAGAGCAAGAAGATCGATCCCAGCGTATTGTTGAATGCCAGGATCGCCCCCGACATGTTCGCGCTGACGCGGCAGATCCAGATCGCTACCGACGGTGCCAAAGGCTGTGCTGCACGCCTGGCCGGAATCGAGATCCCTAGTTATGAAGATAACGAAAGCAGCCTTGAGGATCTGCAGGCACGCATCGCAAAGACCATCGCATTTTTACAAAGTGTGACGGCTGCGCAAATCGACGGCAGCGAAGAGAAGCAGGTCACTATCCGCCTGCGCGGCAAGGAAGTCAGTTTTGCGGGGCAACCTTACTTGCTGAATTTTGTACTGCCGAATTTCTATTTCCACCTAACCACCACGTATAACATCCTGCGCCATAATGGCCTGGAGATCGGCAAGGGCGATTTCCTTGGACCGGTCGACATCATCATGGGGACAACACCTACAGCGGCAGGTTAATCGTCTCCAGCGGCAGGTGGCCAAGCTTGTCGCGCTTGGTCTGCAAGTAGCGGGTGTTTTCGCGATTGGGCTTCACTTCCAGCGGCACACGCTCGGTGACCTTCAGGCCCAATTGTTCCAGGCTGGCGATTTTTCTCGGGTTATTGGTCAGGATGCGGATGCTGGTCAAACCGAGATCCAGCAGGATCTCGGCGGCCACATCATAGCTGCGCGTGTCCACCGGCAATCCCAGTTCGATATTGGCTTCTACGGTATCCAGCCCCCTGTCCTGCAATTCATACGCGTGGATCTTATTCACCAGCCCGATGCCCCGTCCTTCATGGCCGCGCAGGTATAGCACAACGCCCTCGCCTGCCGCCGCAATCATGGCCTGTGCCATTTCAAGCTGCTCGCCGCAATCGCAGCGGCTCGACGAGAATATATCGCCGGTCAGGCATTCGGAATGCACCCTTACCAGCACGTCCTGCTTGCCGCTGACATCGCCTGCCACTAGCGCTACATTCTCCTCCAGCTCTTCATCGCTCTGGTAGACATGCGCAGTGAATTCGCCGTACTTGGTAGGCAGGCGCGAAGTGGCAATTTTCTTGACGGTATTTTTTGCTGGATTTTTCATATTCGGTTGATTCGATCATTACTTTTCGATAAACACTACAGGCAGAAGCTAATAATTGTTTAGCTGAATTTTATTATTGCTTGAATAGTATTATCCAACAAAGACCGCGAAGATTAGGAATAATTTCGTATGGAATTGTTAAACATTCGTGAGACGTAAAAAAGCCCGGCAAACGTCGGGCTTGAATTTTACAACCATATAAATTTCTAGCTGGCGGAATTTTTAAGCGTTCTCGGGAAGATTCTCCCTCCCCCATTTCAATGCTGAACTCATCCATACCAGCTCATCCAGGAAAGCAGATGACCGCTTTTCGTAGGCTTGATCGAGTAGATTCCCACTCTCATCGAACTTACTCTCCACCATAGGAAAATTAAGGTCAGTGAAGGTCACAGCCAGCCCCAGCTCGCGCACCATCGGTACCATGGATTCGATCACGCGAGTGCCTCCCCATGGACTGGCAGACACGCCTACCAACGCTACACTTTTATGAATGTATTCCTTCAACAATAAGTCCAGTACGCTTTTGAGCGTGCCTGGGTAACCATGGTTATATTCAGGGGTCACGATCACCAGGCCGTCGGCATTCACTATCGCATCCCGCCACTCGGGAAAGCTGTCCTTGATGTCGGTGCCGTAGTTGTCCTGCGGTAAAGCAAAATCGCGGACATCGAACAGTGTGCTTTCGATGTCGGGTCTTTTTTGCATCTGCTTATGCAACCACTGGGCGACATGAACGCTTCGCCTGTCACTGCGGTTGGTACCAAGTAATAAGGGAATATTCAGTTTTGTCGATTTGCTCATATATACCACCTTAATTCAGAGTCGTTCTGGTCCAGATAAAAATAGCGCCAATCAGCAGTAATGTTTCCAGTCCGGCAAGAGAAAGGGTGACATGCCCGACAGGCCAATACAGCCAAATGGTCGTGAGCCTGTAAAGCACGATAGCCAAGTATGTGCACAAGGAAAATACGATGCCTATTGCCTGGTACTGCGGGTTAAGCGCGGTGTAGGCATAGAACGCCGCCATACCGAGCTGCAGGCCGCCATAGATCACCAGGTACTCCGAACGCCCGGCATTGCTCAGGGCCTGGTATCCGGATGCTTGCGAGGTTTGCCCCCATTTGATGGTGCACCACACTGCAAAAGCGGCGTAGAGCACTGCGTTGAATACCAGATAAAATTTAGCCACGGATTTTCCTCTCAAGCGTTGAAGATGCTCAGGGTTAAAAACAGATCACTGTTAGTTTGAAGACTCAGATGGCATTGCCGCTAATCGGGCTCATGCAAAGGACAGCCATTGAAGCTCTTGCGGAAGTCCGCAGACATTTTATAGGCTGCCTTGCGCACGCGCATGATGGAACCCAGCGGCCTGTGGGCTGCCAACCCGTTCCAGGGGCTGAAGGAAAGCCTGTCCTCAATCGCCGGCGACACGGCATCGTTCCAGGTGACCTGCGGCTTGGCGGTGATCCTTGCGACTGCGATATAGGGGCTCTCACCTTCCGGCCAAATGACGGATGCATCCTCGATCGGCATGGCTTGCAGGTCGGTGCACAATTGCACACGCAGTTCCCATTCCGCCTCATCGCGCTCGACGGCGTTCCTGGCGAAGAACTCCAGGACCGCTTCACGCAAGGCATTGGGCGCTTTACTTTTCAGCGGGGCATCCTTGAGCGCGACAAGCCCGGGCGAGACCGGGGCAAGCGACAACTTGGCCATGTAGGCACCGTATAAGTGCGGCACCTGCGTAAAAAACGTTTCCCCGAGGATGTTGGTCTCAGGATGGCCGCCCAGGCTCTTGATCGTAGGGCTTTCGCCGCCAAGGCCTTCGATCAGCCGCTCGACGCCGCGCAAGCCTGCCGACAAGGCGATTTTGAGGCCTTCGGCTTTATCCGTGGTCTTCGCCAGCAGTTTCAGTGAAGAGAGGAAGCTCTTTGCATCGGCCTTGAGGAAGGCCGGCCCGTTCACCATCAGGAAATCCTGGGTCGTCGCGGTAAGCGAATCGGGAAGCCGTTCGCCAGGCACACCCAGTACTTTAATGCCCAGTCCACGCGGCGTGGAGACGCTGTCGTTGAGGATATCGCCGGGCGAGGTGGATAGCCGCATGACCACCTGGTAGGTGGCTGGCTGGGAAAACAGCCCTTGTGCGAGCGTCGGCGGCAAACCGTCCAGCACGCGCAACTCGCCACGGATAATGCCATGGCTCTTGGCATGCACGCTCCTCACCGCGTGCCCGTAATCTTTGGAAGTAATTTCGCTGATGCTATGCAATGTCTCCACTAGCTCAGCGGTGGTGTTTTCTTCCTGCTCTTCCGGTATCTCGAACGAGGGTTCATACGCGATCGGGTTTGCCATAGACGCTCCATTCATTATCATCATTTCGACGCCTGCAACAGGCGTGGGATGAATGGCAATCTAATCATTAAACGGCCGGATGAGTATCGGATGAAACGAATTTGCGTGTAGGACAATCCCTTGCGCATCGCAAGATGCCAACGTATTAATTAGAGGTGATCGGCATTCCTACTTTTGCGGAGACCAGCGTCTCAAAAGTAAGGCATTCGAGATCACGCTGATACTGCTAAGTGCCATGGCTGCGCCGGCGATCACCGGGCTTAGCAGGCCCATGGCCGCCAGCGGGATGCCGACTGCGTTGTACACAAAGGCCCAGAACAGGTTCTGGCGGATCTTGGCATAGGTGCGTCGCGAGATGTCGATGGCATCCGCCACCAGGGCAGGATCCCCGCGCATCAGGGTGATGCCCGCCGCGTGCATGGCGACATCGGTACCGGTAGACATGGCGATGCCGATATCCGCTGCAGCCAGCGCCGGCGCGTCGTTGATGCCGTCGCCCACCATGGCCACCAGGCTGCCTGCATGCTTAAGGCTAGCCACGATATCGGCTTTTTCCTCAGCCAGTACCATGGCATGCACTTCGTCTATCCCTAACTCACCGGCGACCAGTGACGCGCTGCCCTGGTTATCGCCGGAAATCAGCACTGTACGGATACCCTGGTTTTTTAACTTGGCGACTGCAGTGATCGCGCTTGCCTTGAGGCTATCGCCAAACGCCAGCAAGCCCAGTAACGTAGGCGTACCGCCATCGCCGCTGCAAAGCCATGAAATGCTGCGCCCTTCCTGCTCCAGTGCTTGGGCATGGGTTTGCAAGGCCGCGATATCGACACCCAGTTCCTGCATCAGGCGGGTGTTGCCAAGCTGCAAGGATTTCCCGTCCACCACCCCGGCCAGGCCTTTGCCCGGGATGGCGCGTACCTGCTGCGCAGGCAACAGCACCAGCCGCTTATCCAGCGCAGCATCGATCACTGCCCTGGCCAGCGGATGCTCGCTGCCCGACTGCAGACTGGCAGCCAGCGTAAGCAAATTGTCTTTATCCCCAACGGCAGGTTCCAGCGCCACCAGCCGAGGATGGCCTTCCGTCAGCGTGCCGGTCTTATCGAAAGCCACGGTTTTGACGGCATGCGCCAGTTCGAGCGCCTCGGCATCCTTGATCAATATACCGTGTCGCGCCGCCACGCCAGTACCTACCATGATGGAAGCCGGCGTCGCCAGCCCGAGGGCGCATGGGCAGGCAATCACCAGCACCGCGACTGCATTGAGTATCGCCCGCTGCCAGTCACCGTCCAGAAGTCCCCAACCTAGCAAAGTCACCAGTGCGATGACGATCACCACTGGCACAAAAACCGCACTCACTCTATCCACCAACCGCTGGATAGGCGCTTTCTTAGTCTGTGCCGATTCAACCAATCGTACGATACGAGCAAGTACCGATTCCGCACCTACGGCGCTAGTCGCCACGTGCAGCAAGCCTTCGCCATTAACGGCGCCGCCGGTGACGCCATCGCCTGCCTTTTTGGCGACAGGCAGGCTTTCCCCGGTGATCAACGATTCATCCACCTGGCTTTCGCCCTGGGTCACATGACCGTCCACCGGAATGCGTTCGCCGGGGCGCACCACCACAACATCGCCGACTTTAACTGCGGCGATTTCCAACTCAACTTCTTTGCCTTCGCGCAGCACATTAGCGCGCTCGGGGCGGAGTGAATTCAGCGCACGAATCGCCTCCGTGGTTTGTTTCTTGGCACGCGTTTCCAGCCATTTGCCAAGGAGCACCAGGGTGATGACGATGCTGGACGATTCGAAATACAGGTGCTGCATGCCGCCATGCGACGCAGTGAACAGCAGGTATACGCTCAGGCCGTAGGCTGCGGAAGTGCCCAGCGCGACCAGCAAGTCCATATTGCCGGTGCCTGCCTTGAGTGCACTCCAGCCGGCCTTGTAGAAACGCCATCCCAGCCAGAACTGTACCGGCGTCGCCAGTGCCAGTTGCAGCATGCCGGGCAACTGCACATGCCAACCCAGCCAATCCATGGCCATCGCCAGCACCAGCGGCAACGACAGCGCCGCAGATAGCGCCACGCGCCACCAGCTATAGGCTTGCAACTCTGCATTTAAACCATCTTCTGGACGCAAGCCAACTTCAGGCAACGCTTTCGCCTGGTAACCTGCCTTCGCCACTGCCTCCACCAGCTTTGCCAGGGTTACCTCTTTGGAAGCGCCCTCCACCGTAGCGGTTTCCATGGCCAGGTTGACTTCAGCCGAGGTAACGCCAGGCACTTTCTTCAGCGCCTTTTCCACACGGTTGGAGCACGAGGCGCACGTCATGCCGCCTATCGCCAACGTCCACTCGCTGTTTGCTTTGCCCGCCAATTGATTGCGCCCTTATGATGACAACTTGAAATTAATTGCTAATGCCCGATGTATAGATGGGTATCATAATCCCATTATCAATCAGGCCTGCATGCAAGTGAGCGATGCACCTGGCTCAACCGTACCAAAAGGAAGCTATGCTGACATTCAAAGTTCAAGACATGACCTGCGGCCATTGCGTAAGCGTAGTGACGGAGGCGATTAAATCGCAGGACGATACCGCAACGATTGAAATCGACCTGGAGACGAAAGCGGTGAACATCGATAGTACGAAGCCGCGCCAGCTATTCGTGGATGCGATCACAGAGGCGGGCTATACCCCGAGTTGAAAGCGGGACTTAACGCAAGGCAGATAGAGCGCGTTATGGCCTGCCAATATCGCTCACAAACTAGCGATTTAATCGGAATGCCAGATTTATTGGTAAAAATGTAAAATAGCGGTTTAACGCTTTTAAGACGTATCGAATGTCCACCCCACAAGAAGAGATCCACCGCCGGCGTACCTTTGCCATCATTTCTCACCCGGATGCGGGTAAGACGACGTTGACGGAGAAACTGCTGTGGTTCGGCGGCGCGATCCAGATGGCGGGCTCGGTGCGTGCCCGCAAGACCAATAAGCACGCCACTTCCGACTGGATGGAGCTTGAGAAACAGCGCGGCATTTCAGTCACCTCGTCGGTAATGCAGTTCCCCTATCGCGAGCACATCATCAATCTGCTTGATACACCGGGGCATGATGACTTCTCTGAAGATACCTACCGCACGCTGACTGCTGTCGACTCTGCAGTGATGGTGATCGACTCCGTCAACGGTGTAGAGGCGCAGACCATCAAGCTGCTCAACGTGTGCCGCATGCGCGATACGCCCATCATCACATTCATCAACAAGCTGGATCGTGAATCGCGCCCGCCGATTGAGTTGCTGGACGAGATCGAATCGACGCTGGGTATGCAATGCGCGCCCATCACCTGGCCTATCGGCATGGGCAAGAGTTTTCGCGGTGTTTATCATCTGTACAACGATGAGGTTTCTTTCTTCGACCCCAAAGCGGAAAAAGGGACGTCCGAAACTATCAAGGGACTGGATAACCCGCGACTGGATGCGCTGATCGGCAGCCAGGCAGAGGAACTGCGCGTGGACATTGAACTGGTGCGCGGCGCCTCCAACACCTTTGACGCTGGGCATTACTTGTCCGGCAAACAAACGCCGGTGTTCTTCGGCTCCGCTGTCAACAACTTCGGCGTGCAATCTTTATTGGACGCAGTCGTCGAGCTATCCCCTGCCCCGCTGGCACGCAATACCGCCTCGCGCAGCGTGGTGCCGGATGAAGCCAAATTCTCGGGCTTCGTGTTCAAGATCCAAGCCAATATGGATCCGAAGCACCGCGACCGTATCGCGTTCCTGCGGGTCTGCTCCGGCCGTTTCGAGCGCGGCATGAAAATCAAGCAGGTGTCGTCTGCCAAATTCCTGGCGGTCAACAATGCCATCACCTTCATGGCGCAAGACCGCAACACTACGGACGAAGCCTACGCCGGCGACATCATCGGCATACCGAATCACGGGACGGTCAAACTGGGCGATACGTTTACCGAGGGCGAAGACCTGAAATTCACCGGCATCCCCTCCTTCGCACCGGAATTCTTCCGCCGTGCGCGCCTGAAAAACCCACTGAAGATGAAGCAGCTGCAGAAAGGCTTGCTGCAGCTGGCAGAAGAAGGCGCTTCGCAGCTGTTCCGCCCGCTGCTCAGCAATGACATGATCCTGGGTGCGGTCGGTACTTTGCAGTTCGACGTGGTAGCCCACAGGCTGGAATTCGAATACGGCGTGGACATCGCGTTCGAGAATTACGACTGTTCCACGGCCCGCTGGCTGCGCGGGTCGGATGCCGACCTGAAAGCCATCTCGGATAAATACGGCTTTAACGTGGCACTGGATGGCGCCAACGAGTACGTCTACCTAGCGCCCAATCGCGTCAACCTGGCGATGGCACAGGAGCGGTATCCCGATATACAGTTCCTGGAAACGCGCGAAATCTTCTAGGTATTTAACATGGTTCCACCTTCCTGTAGTGAGTAAATGAGTCGATGACATGAGCTTCTCTTTTACTGAAACGCAGGAGGGTTTGCTTTACGAAGAACAAGGCAGCAACGTCGCCTTGCGCATCTCTGCTGCTATCGCCGGGGCAATTGCCTTGCTTTCATCGCTGATGTTTTTCGAGATCGTCAGGCAGATGGGCGCATTGGACACGCCAGCAAAACTGGGCGGCCTGCTAGCTTCGGTGATCGGTATCCTGGCATTCTGGGCTTTCGGCGCTTACTGCTTCAAGATCGCTTTCTTCATCCCGATGCAGGCTGTACGTTTCCACCGCGCCGGCCGCTATCTCATTTATGTGCGCCGCGCCCCACTGAAAACTCGCGAAACGCGCCATGACTTCAGCGAAATCACCAGTGTCGACATCGTCTCGCAAATTGATGAAGACCGCACCGAGACATTCACGATTGCCCTGACATTGAACAATAACCAAACGATTGAAATGGGCCTATACCAAAGCCGCGAGCCTGCCGCAGTTTGGCGGGATAAGCTACTTCAACTGGTGGAAAAAGCCTGACCCAGAACAAGCGGTTTTAAAAGCGCTTCATACTCACGCAATAATCAAGGATTAGTGTTGATGATCACAACAATAACAATCCATTGCCGTGATCTATCAAAAAACGCCCGTAGGGCTAGCCGAGATATCCGCCGCGCAAAAAACGCTTAATTTCCGCCACCGCCAAGTATTGATCATGGTAGACGGTAAGCGCGATGTGGACAGCCTTATCCAGCTACTGCGCCAGCCTGCCCTGCAACAGACCCTGGATGAATTGCAACACCTGGGCTATATCGCTGATATAGCGATGCCATCGGGCATCTCTGCAAGATTTCCCTTAGCAGCTATCGAGCTGACTTCACAACCGAAACAGGACAAGCTCAGCGACATCCAGATAAGCGAGATCAGGGCAATCCTGATAGCTAGCACCGAGCAATACTTAGGGATCATGGGTCGCGGCCTGAAAGTGAAGATCGATGCTGCGGCGGATGACAGCCAGATCACCACCTGTGCATCAGAATGGCATATGGCCATGCGGGAATCGAAATCCGGCCGCGACATGGCCGGCAAGCTGATGGATCAGGTGCAACAGATACTGGCTCGCTAGCTAAATCCCGGCTTGCACCTAATGGCTCTGCACAAAACTGGTGATGGTATTGAGCAACCTCTCGTTGCGTAAAGGCCGGGCCAGCCGTGCGGCCATGTCGATATGGCTATATCCCTCGAACTCCGCCACTTCAACCGGGCCGCCAGCCGCCTTGATCTTTGCTGCCAGGTTATAGGTGTTTTTAGGCCACACCGTATCGTCCTTTGTCCCGACCAGTAACAGCATGGGCGGGTTTTTGCCGGTGACGAAATTGATAGGCTGGGATTTATAACGCTGCTCTTCCGGGCCGAAAATAGTTTTCAGGCGCTCACTCTTCAGCGGCAGGAAATCGTACGGCCCTGCCAGGCCGATCATGCCGGCAAAGTCGCCAGGCTTACTGCCTTCCAACTTCAAGAATTCATCGTCCAGAATCAGCATCGCCGCAATGTGCGCACCGGCGGAATGTCCGGCAAGGAAGATGCGATCCGGGTCGCCGCCGAATTCAGCTGCATGCGTTTTTGCCCATTTCGCGGCTTTTGCCGAATCCTGCATAAAGCCGGGAAAAAGCACGTCCGGGTACACCCGGTAATCCGGAATGATGACAATAAACCCTTGCGACGTCATCGCCTCGCCGATGAATTTATAACTGCCTTTATTCCCAGAATCCCAACTGCCGCCGTAAAAGAACACGACAACAGGCAATGGCTTAGTCACCTCGCTCCCTGATTTTTTCGGCACATATACATCCAGCTTCTGCCTAGGCAAGCTGCCGTAGCCTATCCCGGCAGTCAGCTGGTATCCGCTGTCGGAGATCACAGCATTCAGCGCTTTGATGGGAGAGCAGGCAGTAGTCAGCACCAGCGCAGCAACAGAGAAAAGCAACGCGATGATCTTATGGATGGTCATGTGTGTAATTAATTTCGAGTGAATGGATGAAGTGTTATTAAACATGCTTAGGTACGAGTGCCAATACAGTAAAAGATTCGGGTAGCCACATTCGATTTAACATCCATTATCGCGCAGATATTCCCCAGGAATTATTCTCATCGAAATTGGCTTGGCGCAAAGCTTCACCCTACAATGGATATTTACCGCAACCAAGTATCCACTACGCCATGGCTAAACCAATCTCCACTGCATGCCCCTGCCAGAGCGGGCAACACTACTCTGCCTGCTGCCAATCCTATCATCAAGGCAAAGCTGCACCCACCGCAGAAGCCCTGATGCGTTCGCGCTACGCCGCTTACACATTACAGCTTGAAGATTACCTGCTGCAAACATGGCATCCTGACACCCGTCCAAGTGTTCTCAATCTCGCCGATGACACTTCGACAAAATGGCTGGGCTTGCAAGTAAACAGAGCGGAAATACAATCAGAAAATACTGCTACAGTTGAATTTACCGCCAGGTTTAAAGTGAATGGAAAAGCAGAGCGAATGCATGAAATCAGCCGGTTTGTCCAGATAGAAGGCCGCTGGTATTATCTGGATGGGGATGTGAGCTAACGACCCATTCAAGAGGAAACAGTAAAGATATCGAAGGTGTGTTTACTTGACCTAATATGCAAAAAATTGTCCTGATAAAATTTACCAACCTATTGTTTTATAAAAAATACTTACATTATATGAATGTATTATCCACCTGCCCCAATAAAACATTAAGTTGTTTTTTGGGGTCTACTTTACGTTAGGTATCTGCTTGCTCAATTTAATTCGTCAAATAATTAATCAGTTTAAACGACATAAGGCGGTGTTAATAACAACAACCACCATACTGGTAGGTGGAGTTGGTTTTTTTAACAACGGCTTCGAGTTGGCAAAAAACCATCTCGCGCAAAAACATGCCGAAGATAGCTTAGACCAAATAAATGCAGGGGTTTCCATAAAGCATGTAGAGGCAATTTTTGGCGCGCCTATAGTTGAAGGAAAAATCCCAGAAAAAGAACTTACCTCTTATCTATACTCCTTCAAAAAGTTTTACCTACAAGTGCTTTTCGATAAAGAAAACACCGTGCAATTCTTTGCCGTAACGGTTAAAGACCCAAGTTTCAAACCAAAGCTCCCTTATCTTGTTGATCTCAAGCTTGGAAGCTTTAAATTCAGCGAATTAGATGGTGGGCAAATGCTCTATAGCAATGTCTCTTCGAAATTCTATGAATATGCTGAGTTTCATTATCTAGGCAACCCAGGTAACTATCGTAATCTATATATTGCCTACAACCCTGCAGGTACGGAGTATGGAGCTGAGCCAAGCTGGCCAGAAATTTCAGAGCTTGAATCCCCAAGTGCTTTGGGAAAGTTCAAAAACAGTGCATTTCCTAATACCTTTGGTGTAGGAACAATTCTGGGCGATGAAGAGAAATGGGTTCCTAAAGCGGGAGTAGGCATTGATTTTTATACGGCACGAGATTTGCCTGAGCACAGCTACTAATGGCACATATACCTAACCCATCATTCAAGCGGGACACGCTAAAGCGTGCCCCTTAATTCAAACGTTAGAGCCCAAATATGAACACCGAAGAATTTGATTATCTCTGGAAACATTTTGCGTTCAACACCGAGCAGCGACTGAAAGCGTTTAACTTCTTCGTTGTCTTTTCGGTGTTCGCTAATGGTGGCGTATTTGCCGCCGTAGAGAAGTCTTCGCATGGTGCCGTATTCGCCCTCATCGGCGGCTTTGTTGTCGTACTCTCGGTAGTGTTCGCTGTAATCGATGTACGAAGCCAGAGTCTTCTTAAGCTTGCCGTACCAGGGCTCAAGGAATACGAAAAGCAATTTCCACAGCACTCCCGCCTCTTTGCGCTTGACGCCAAGCGCCACACGGGCGTCATCCGCTATACAGTGGCGTTCCGTGTTCTCTTTGGTATGCAGCTTGCCTTTGGCATAGGAACCATCGTCTATGGAATTGCCAAATGGGTCTAGACGGCGTGAGCTCTAACCCGTCCATCAAGCGGGACTTGCTATCGCAAGCCCCTTATGTCAAACGTTAGAACTATATGGGCATTGACACGACATCTCTTTGGCTAATTTGTGTTTCAGTCTGCGCCCCAATTGCCGCAGTTGTTGGGTTTGCAATTCAACTTCGAACCGTAAAGAAATTAAGGCTTGAAAATGAAAAACTATTTCTTGAAATTGAGAGCCTTCGGAAAAAGCAAAAAGAGTCCGGGAATAGACTGATTACCCCAACTACAGATGAGGTAATAAAGTACAACGATGCTCTCTTTAGTCGTAAATGGACGGGTGTAAATCCAGGCCCTGATGATGGGCCAATTGAAAATAACCGACCGTTTATTACAGCGGCCATACAATTCGCCTTTTATTTTTTGGTGGCCACATTTATCTTTTATGTGTTTTTTGATATTTACAGGTTAATGGTTTGGTTATGGTCGCTGTTCTAACCCATCATTCAAGCGGGACGCCTAACGGCACTCCTTATGTCAAACGTTCGACCTCATAGAAACACTTGTCGTGTCATCTGCCTCAAATAAAAACGTCTTCGTCGCCGGTGCAAGTGGAGCAATAGGCGCTGTGCTTTGCAAGCTCTTGCTTGCGGACGGCTGGCGTGTAGTCGGTACAACTCGGTCCTCTGCTAACGCCGCCGATCTCGAAGCCATTGGCGTAGAACCGGTTATTGTTGATGTTTTTGATCGCGACGCACTGGTTCAAGCTACCTGCGCGGCACAGCCAGCGGTTGTTGTTCATCAACTCACAGACCTGCCCAAGACATTCTACCCAGAAGATATGGTCGCCGCTCGTCAGCGCAACGCCCGCATTCGTGAGATTGGCACTTACAATCTTGTCGCCGCATCGATTGAGGCGAAGGCGAAACGCTTGGTGGCTCAGAGTATCGCCTTTGCATATGCTCCGGGCTTACCTCCATATTCTGAAGATGCCACACTCGATCTCACCAATGCGTCCGCCGTGGCGAAGCTCGAGGCACTGGTCACTGGCTGCAATCTAGAGGGGATAGTTCTTCGCTATGGTAGGCTTTACGGTCCGCGGACATGGTCAATGGTGCCTTCCGGCGAGGCGCCCGTTCACGTCGAGGCGGCAGCGGATGCTGCTCGACGGGCCGTGACACTCGGAAAACCTGGGATATACAACGTGGCAGAAGAAGATGGAACCGTTGACAGCGCCAAGGCGCAAAACGAGCTTGGGTGGCTTGCAGGCTTTCGAGCTTGAGCTTCGCATGAGGGCTAACCCATTATTCAAGCGGGACTTGCTAAAGCACGCCCCTTTAGCGTAATTCAGACGTTAGGCCTTACGAGAGCCTGTGTTACATGAAGAGAGCATGCCTATGACATCTAGTAACCTTCTATATCCGATGGCAGCTCACATTGGCCTCACGGCAATCCTCTATACGTTGCTAACAATTGCTCGTGCTCCGTCCGTCTGGGGAGTGGGCCGAGCACCTGACGGGAGCAATCCGTGGGCTAGGGTAGAAAAGCGCTTAAGCGCCAACCTGTCGAATCAGTTTGAGTGGCCTCTGTTCTTTTACGCGGTGTGCCTGGTGCTCCTTCAGCGGCCACTAGTCGGCCAACTGGAGCTTGCTCTAGCGTGGCTCTTCGTAGCAGGGCGGGTGGTGCACAGTTGCGTCCAAGTCTTCACAACAAATGTGCGTCTCCGCGGCATCGTCTTCACCATCAATTTTTTGGCCGTTTTGGCTATGTGGGCCTTGTTACTTGCGCAGCCAGGCGCACAGTAGCGTGAGGCCTAACCCTTCCAGCGAGAGGACGTCACAAGGGCTGCACCTTTGCGCCGCCTATCATGTCAAACGTTAGGGTTTATAGAGTGAATCGCCTTGTTATAGTCGCAAGCGTTTCAGTTGCCATCTTTTTATTAGCAGTATTCTCAGGGTGGTCTCATTACAAAGCACAGCCTGAAGGTGATCTCTTTTACACACCAATTACACACTGCCCCGCAATGACTCATAGTTTCTCCACCGGGTTTGTGCTCGTGCTTACAATATCGGGCTTAGTTCTTCTTGCTATCGCCGGGGTCTCAATGTTGGTCACTCTTATACCGCACTGGTCCCAGGAAAAAGCTCGCTTAAAGTGCATTACACGAACTTCAATATCCATCATCTTGGTATTATTTGCTTTTTCTTTCCTGAGCCCTGTTTTTGAGGATAGGCTGCCTCTTCGCATAAAGCCAGAGTGCCTGCAAAATGCACCCTAGCCCATATTTCAGTGAGACGCTTGATTTGCGTCCCTTTATTCAAATGCTAGTCATCACAAAACTATCAGGAGACACAACATGGCAGACCCACAAAAATCCGCAAGCTGGTGGCAAACGCTTCCGGGCATACTCACAGGTTTAGCCGCATTCATCACGGCCATCAGCGGCCTGATTGCCCTGCTCTACCAGAACGGATTCCTGGACAATAAAAAGGAGCAAACTCGCCCTGCTATCGCCACCACTAGTACCAGTGCAGCCGAGCAGGCTCCTGCAGTCTCTACCACCACTCCGAGTCGTAAGCCATGGTCGGACATGGAGGCCGTTATACTTGGCCAGGACGGATCAACAACAAAAGTCCGTGCGGATTCATTCAGCAACTGCATATCAGTGAATCACGAGTTGACCCTGGAAGCGGGACAGTCAGTTCCGTTTAATCGCATGTCGAGCTTTGAGGTGCTTCACGCAGACGATCACACCTCGACCAATGCCAAGGCAAAGATCAAGATCGAACTCTTGAATGGCTCTGCGGTATCGGGTACGGTGGAAGCGAACTGCGATTTATTCGGCAACAACGACCTTGGGCGGTTCACCACGTATTACGACCTGGTGCGTAGCGTTCACTTTGAGTAGCACCGTGGCTCGCAATCACTAAGGGTATTCAACATGAAATTCACGGTTCTCAATGCATTTGTACTTATTGGCATTAGCTTCACTTTTGCTGCTTGCTCGGATTCGGATAAAGCGGCCAAACCTGCGCGGGATATTGCCCCAACCTCTGCACCGGCTCAAGCCATACAAGACAACAACCCTGCCGCCGCCAGCAGCATCGACCAATGGCTAGGTCAATGGAACGGGCCTGAAGGCACATTCCTGCGGCTTGAGGCGGATGGAGGTAAATACACCGTCACGATCCAGAACCTGGATGGGCCGCGCAGTTTCGAGGGTATTTCATCCGGCGATACAATCCGGTTCGAGCGCGACGGCATTCAGGAATCGATACACGCCAGTAATGGCGCTGAAACAGGGATGAAATGGCTGAGCGAGAAATCGAACTGCCTGACGGTACGCACCGGTGAAGGGTATTGCCGCGATTAGGAAACAAATTGTCTTGGCAAGCTCCGTTCAACTGCGCTGAACTGTCTTCACCATCTGCTGACAAACCAATGCGTATCGCAGCAACCGGCATATCCCGTTAAGCCGGCATAGCTTCTCATCTTAAGGAAAATTCATGAAAATTTATTCGCTATCACTGTTGTTCATCCTTGCCCTGGTGGCCATTTTCACCGCGCTGAACTGGGGCACGTTCGTGACGCCGACGGAGGTGTCGCTGGGCGTTACGGTTGCAAGCGTACCGCTGGGATTGGTGCTGCTGGGGTTCCTGGTACTTATTACAGCGTTGTTTCTGGCATTTGTGGTGTACCTGCAGACTTCGGCATTGCTTGAAACGCGTCGCTATTCGAAAGAACTGCAGGCTAGCCGCGAACTTGCCGACAAGGCGGAAGCCTCGAGATTTACCGAATTACGCACTGCGCTGGAGGCTGAACGCTTGACTGTGATTACGAGGATAGATCAGGTACGAGCTGAATTGCAGACGTCGATAGAGCAATCGGGCAATACGCTCGCAGCGTATATCGGCGAACTGGAAGACAGGCTCGATGGAAGCAGGACGCCACCTAACGTTAGTTGATTCAACGTGTCTATTTGTTAGCTTATTAACTGGCAGAAATAATGTAAAAGGCACTGCCCTGGGAGCCATAATCCATAGGGTTTCCAGGGCAGTGCCTTTTAACCGCCTTAAGCCGGCAATACCGCCAGGTAAGGCAATTGTATTTCCAGCGCAAAGCCTTTTTTGGCAAGCTCGTCGTCACCAAGATTTTGCGCATTGCCAGTAAGATTCTTAGCGACGATAGTCCCACCATGCGCCTCCACCACTTGTTTGGCAATCGCCAGCCCAACACCGTGGCCGTCGGCATTAGTGACCATGCTGCCGCGTACGAAGGGCTGGAATATGCTTTGCAGTTCGCTCTCCGGCACACCCTCGCCCTGGTCTCGAATCACCAGGCGCATTACATCCTTTTTGGCCTGGCTGCTCTCAATGCTGCTGGTCTCAATAAAAATAGTACCGTCCGGCGGGCTGTATTTCAGCGCGTTGCGGATGATGTTCTCGATAGCGCGGTGCAGCAGCTCCGGCTGGCCGCGCAGGATGAAGCGGGCAGCTTCGTTCAACTGGATCACCGGCCGTGAAGATCCGCTGTCAGTAGATGAGCTTCCGAACATGGCTTCGGCTTCGAAACGCGCATCTTCGACGATGCTTTTCAGCAGTTCGCTGACGTCCACTTCTTCGCGGTCGATGCTGGTCACGCCGGATTCCAGCCGCGACAGTTCCAGCAACTCGCCTACCAGCTTATCCATACGTTCAGATTCGCGCTCGATACGATCCAGCGAAGACGCGATTTTCTCCGGGCTTTGCCGTGCCAGGCCGATGGCCATCTGCAGCCTGGCCAGTGGCGAACGCAACTCGTGCGAGACATGGTGCAGCAAGCGCGTCTGCCCGCGCATCAAGTTGCCCAGGCGACCCGCCATGGAATCGAAATCGCGACCCAGGTCTGCAAGCTCGTCGCGGCGACTGCCGATGGCATTGCCAACACGCGTATCCAGGTGACCGCGTGCCGCTTCTTCAAACGCGGCCCGCAAATGACGGATGGGCTTGGAGAAATACCATGCCAGCAAGGCCGCAAAAAAAAGGCTGGCGACAGCCCCTGCCATCAAGGGCTTGAACGGGAACAGGCGCAAGGGTCTGGAACGTTCGCCACGGCCTTCGGTTTCATGCGGCGGAGGTCCGTCCGCACTATTGCCAGCACTTTCGCCAGCATTACCGCCCGGCTTATCATCGGCCTCCAGCAAGGGCCGTGCATCGCGCTCAGGGATCCGGCCAAACCGGGGCACAAAAATCAGGTACTGATGGCCATCCTCTGCATTGACACGCTTGACGTAGCGCTCGTTGGACAGCGATTCCACGATCTCAGTCGCGGCTTGCAATGTGGTTTCAGAATATGGACGCTGCAGCATTTCGCGGCCGGTTTCATCCACGGCATACACCTGCGGCATGCGTCGTTTCTGCCAACCATCCAGCAGGGCTTGCATGCCTTTCACACCGCCGAACTTCAGCGTGGCCGATGCCGCCTCTACTGCCGAGCGAGCCGGCGGGCCGGCTTCAATACCAGCGGATTCATGGTTGCGCGTATCGATCCAGACCGTGAGCCCGACACCGATGACGGCGGTAAATTGCGCCAGGAAAAAGAAGAAGAAGAACTTCCAGAACAACCTGCCCATATTGAATCGCATGCTACTTGCTATCCTTCAATGCCGCATCTTTCAGCTGGCTGTCTTGCAACTCAGCATTTTTGACGAGCTGATAGCCCATGCGATACACCGTCTGTATGCAATGCTGGCCTTCGGCGAACCCGGTGAGCTTCTGGCGGATGCTGCTAAGGTGCACATCGATACTGCGGTCGAACCTGGCCAGCGGGCGGCCCAGTCCCTGCCTGGAAAGATCGTCCTTGCTGACCACATGGCCGGCATTGCGCACCAATACTTCGAGCAGGTTGAATTCGGTGCTGGTCAGTTCCAGCGGCTGGCCATGCCATTCGGCTCGGCGCTGTTCCGGCCACAGCGATAATGCGCCCACGCTGATCTGCAAGACTTCATTGCTGTTGGCCGTGACCTGGGTACGGCGCAGGATGGCACGGATACGGGCCACCAGTTCGCGCGGCGTACAGGGCTTGGGCACGTAATCGTCCGCACCCAGTTCCAGGCCGACGATGCGGTCTGCGTCGTCGCCCTTGGCGGTCAGCATGATCACCGGCATGGTGCTATGCGCGCGGATCAGCCGAAGCGTCTCGATGCCGCTCAGCTTGGGCATCATCACATCCAGCACCACGATATCGAAGGGGCTGGCAAGTGCCAGTTGGGCACCGCTTTCCCCGTCATGGGCGACCTGTGCATCGAAGCCTTCCTGCTCAAGATATTCCTTGAGCATGCCAACCAGCTCTACATCATCATCAATCAGTAATACGTTGCTCATGGCGTTTTTATCCATTCAATATGCAAGCATGATAGCCATTGTTAACGCGCGCACATAGCATTGATTAACCGCATTTACCCAACTTTACAAAGGCATAGCACATGCATACGGACACATGGCAGGGAGCCAGGAAGTGCTGCTTTACCCAACTTTACGTTTGCTTAACGCGGATTTACAAAACACGGGCCCACAATGCACTGGCGTTTCGGAACAAGCTTAATCAACCATTTGGAGAATCAACATGAAAACGATTTCACACCTGCCTAAAGCATTATCGCTGGCACTCATCACCATGGCATTGCCGCTGGCATTGCATGCAGAACCGCAACCCGGCAAAGACGGTCCACGCGACCATCGTGGTCCGGCATGCGAACAAGGCGATAAGCGCGGCGGACCAGGCCATGATGGCTTTGGCGAACGCGGCGCCAGACATGGCAAAGGGATGCATGGCGAGGGCTTCGCCCAAGGCGCTCAATTCACTCCGCCTTACCTGAGGGGCATCGACCTGACGGACGCACAGAAAGACAAGGTATTCGCCATTACCTACGCCCAGATCCCGGCGATGCGCGACCAGGGTAAGCAGCGTCACCAGGCGATGGATGAGTTACGTGCCTTGAGCAACGCTCCTGCATTCGACGATGCCAAGGCTCAGCAACTAGCTGACAAACTGGCAGGACTTGAGAAACAGCAAGTGCTGGCACGTGTCCGCAACGAGGCGAAGATACTCGCCATCCTGACACCTGAACAACGCCAGAAACTGCAGGACGACCGCAAGAAATGGGAAGATAGGAAGCTGGAAGACAGGCGCGGCGATGAAAAACCGGTGAACTTCCGTGGCCATCGCAGTGAAATGCCTGCTGCTAATCTACCTGTCGTTAACTCATAAGATCGATATGGACGTGATGAACTAGGTGATTCAAGGTAAGCAAGGTAAAAGAGGGATTTTCCAAAGAAAATCCCTCTTTTCATTTTTACCAATTACCAATTTAAAGTCTAGGAATCTGGAGGCGAGGTTAAGGGCATATTACCTTGTGATTTATTGTTGAGGGTTCTCCAGAACTCCTCCAGGTAAGGTATCGCTTCCAGGAAAATGAAGCCAAGAAATAACACCAATAGATAAGGTACCGGCAAGCTCGGTTGTTTCCATGCCAGCCCCCAGTCAGCGACATGCCCACCGATGTGGAGGAGCCCGAGGAATTGATCCCAATGCATGAGCGCCATCATGGACAACGCCATGATGGGGATGATTTCCAGGAAGCTATGGATGTGATGCTCGATGGTCGATATATGGCGATGCTGGACCGCGTATTTCGCATCCAGGTAGGCGGTAATGGCATGCGTCAGCCATCCGAAAAACATCACCAGCAATACCAGGGCATTCACCTTGCAAAACAGGCCCAGCAGGACCGGAATCCCGATCTCGCCCATCATCACCAAATGGTAAAACGATTCTTTTATCCCACTCGTCTCTTCTATCCTGCTGAGGCGATGGCAGTACCAGTCAGCAATCCCGGCAACAAGCCAAACCGGCATGATGAAGTAAAGCAGGTAATTCTGGGCCAGTTGCTGGGATATCAAGGCAATCCTTTACGTCACTCGTGTGCAGATGGCGGCATCTTCCTTATCTTGGCAACGGCACTGGCTTTTGTCGCCTCCAGGTTATGGTTCCAGCTGGCTTGCATAAAGGAAACAAGCTGCGCAACCTGCTCGTCGTTCAGCGAATGCCTGAATTTCGGCATATTGTAGGGAGCTGCCACGCCTTGCGGCCGCAATTGGGGCGATCCGTTCAAGATTACATTGATCAATGAAGAAGGATCCGGATCCATCAATGCGGGGTTGCCAGCCAGTGGCGACAGGTAAGGTGCAACGCCCTTGCCAGTTGCACCGTGGCACGCCAGGCAGTATTGCCCATACAGTTTAGCGCCGGCGTATTTGGTGGGCTGTTTGAGCTGGTCCAGTGTCGAATCTGCATTGAAGCTGTATGGCTTCTGGCCCTTGTCCCCGGTAGGTGCCAAGGATTTTACATACTTAGCGATGGCCGCCAGGTCCGGGATGCTCATCGCTTCCGTACTGTTGTTGATGACGGTGGTCATGGTGCCGAATGCAGAGCTATGCTGGTTCGCGCCGTATTTGAGGTAAGTGATGATATCGCCTTCCGACCATCTGCCCAGGCCGGTGTTATGATCGCCCGCCAGGTTGGTGGCAGACCAGCCTTCCAGCGTATTCCCCGTCATGAATTTCTTGCTTTTTTCATCAAGGCCTTTTTCCTGGAAGGCCAGGCCCCTGGGGGTATGGCATGCCCCGCAATGGCCAAGACCCTGAACCAGGTAGGCACCGCGATTCCAGCTCGCATCCTGCTTGGGATTGCTGGCATACGCGCCCTCTTTCAGGAATACGAAATTCCAGGCGGCCAACGGCCATCTCGCATTTAATGGCCATGGGATATCACTCGGCTTATTGGCCTGCCGGACGGGTTTCACTTCCTTCATGAAGTACTCGTAAAGGTCATGGATATCCGCATCGCTTACCTTGGCATAGGACGGGTATGGCATGGCGGGATACAGGTGATGGCCGTCTTTCGCAATGCCTTTCCTGAGCGCCTTTGCAAACTCCGCTTCTGAATATTTCCCGATGCCGGTAACAGGGTCCGGGGTGATATTGGTGGTATAGATAGTCCCGACAGGCGTGATCATCGGTAAGCCGCCGGCGTACTCCTTGCCATGGGGAGCGCTATGGCAAGACACGCAATCGCCGACCTTGGCCAGGTATGCACCTTTGGAAAGTACTGGCTCAGCGTCAGCCAGTACAGGTAAAGAACAACCCAAAAGGGCCACGCCCAGAAGCGAATTCAGGAGAACGCTAAAACGTCGTATCGTTTTTTTCATCACAGGCTCCTAAGCATTCTGCAGTTGATTGCCGATAGGAAGCTTTCGGATACGCTTGCCAGTTGCCGCAAAGACCGCATTGGCCAATGCCGCACCGATGGCTGCCGTACCGGGCTCGCCGATACCGCCCGGGGCCTCCGCGCTTTTTATCAGGTGTACATCGATAGCAGGTGCTTCATTGATGCGCATCATGCGGTAGTCGCTGAAGTTAGTTTGCTCGACACGCCCGTTCCTGATGGTGATCTCGTTATGCAATACTGCAGTCAGGCCGAAGATGGCCCCGCCTTCGATCTGCGCGATGACGGTATCGGGGTTCACGGTCATGCCGCAGTCGACTGCACACGTCACCTTGTTGACCTGGATTTCGCCCTTGTCATTGACGGTGACGTCCACCACCATGCCAAGGTAGCTGCCGAAAGCGAACATGGCAGAAACGCCACGCCCCTGGCCTTTGCCCAAGGGTTTACTCCAGTCGCTTTTTTCAACGGCCAACTCCAGCGCTTGCTTGAGCCTTGGCTGCTTGCCCAGTAATTCTGTGCGGTATTTCACTGGATCTGTCTTTGCCAGGTGCGCCAGCTCGTCGATGAAGCTTTCCACCACAAACGTACCGCGGGTGGGGCCCACGCCACGCCAGAATGCTGTCGGCACATCACGGGGTTCGACCCTGACGTAGTCGACATACAGGTTGGGTAAATCGTATGGAGGATCCGCCGACACCTCTACCGCATCCGGGTCAACGCCATCTTTGACTGCCGGGGGTGCAAACCTCGACATGATCGAGGACCCGACGATGCGGTGCGACCATGCAACAGGCTTGCCATTGGCATCCAGGCCGGCAGAGATACGGTCGTAATAATACGGACGGAACATGTCATGCTGGATGTCTTCTTCCCGCGTCCAGATCACTTTGACCGCACCTTTCACCTGCATGGCGATCTTGACGGCCTGCACTACACCATCGAACTCCAGGCGCCTGCCGAAGCCGCCGCCGATCAGGAAATTATGCAGCCGTACTTTTTCGACCGGGATGCCGGCCGTCTTCGCAGCCATGCCCTGGGCAAAGGTCGGGATCTGGGTACCAACCCAGATATCGCAGCCGTCCGGCCCTATCTTCACTGTGCAATTCATAGGCTCCATGGTGGCATGGGCCAAAAACGGCTGTTCGTACACAACGCTCAATGTCTTGCTTGCTTTTTCATAAGCCTTGGCGGAGTTACCGACCCGTTTGGCGACGGCACCAGGTTTCTGGGCCGCCTTCTTCAGGTCTTCGACTAAGTCCGCAGTAGTGACATTCGTGCTCTTGCCTTCGTCCCACTGAATAGTCAGTGCACCCAGTCCGCGCTTGGCGGCCCAGGTATGGATGCCGACCACGGCAACGGCGTTATCCACCTTGATCACCTGTAGCACGCCCGGCAGTTTCAGGGCGCGGCTGTCGTCGACGCTAACGAGTTTGCCGCCGAATACCGGACTGGTCGCAATCACGGCAAACTTCATCTCCGGCACCTGTGCATCGATACCGAACTTTGCCAGTCCATTCGCCTTGTCCGGTGTGTCCAGGCGCTTTGCCGGCGTACCGATGAGGGTAAAGTCTTTAGGATCCTTCAGCACTACCGTTTTCGGTACCGGCATTGTCGATGCGACTTTCACAAGTTCGCCATAGCCGGCTTTACGCCCGCTTGCTTCATGAATCACCTGGCCTGATTTTGCCTTGCACGTGGCAGGGTCCACTTTCCAGCCCTTTGCCGCAGCTGCGATGAGCATGGTGCGGCATGTGGCGCCGGCCTGCCGCATCGGTTGCCACAGGGTCCGGATCGAGGTGGATCCGCCTGTCACCTGTGCACCCAACATGGCGTCCGCATACAGCTTGTCATTCGGCGGGGCATGCTCCAGCTTTACCTTATCCAGGTCGACTTCCAGTTCCTCTGCAATCAACATCGGCACGGAGGTATACACGCCCTGGCCCATCTCTACTTTCGAAATGATCATGGTCACTTGGCCGGCCGTATCGATCTCGATGAACGCGTTAGGAGCGAATACCCCCTGGTTATCCAATTCACCATACGTTTGCGACGGCTTGCCTCCACTGGTCGCCGGAAAGCTGATGCCGAGCAACATACCGCCGCCAGCCGTTGCGCTTACGGTGGCTGCCAGCTTAAGGAAATGACGGCGAGGTGGGTTCTCTACCGTATGCGTACTTGAAAGCGCCTGTATTAATCCCTGTGACATCAGGCCACCTCTTTCGCAGCGTGCTTGATCGCAGCCCGTATACGGGGATAGGTACCGCATCGGCAGATATTGCCGGCCATCGCGGCATCGATCTGGGCATCATTGGGGTTCGGGGTTTGCGCCAGCAGTGCCGATGCCGACATGATCTGTCCGGATTGGCAGTACCCGCATTGCATGACTTCTAGCCCAAGCCAGGCTTCCTGGATTTTTTGGCCTGAAGGCGTGTTGCCCACCGCTTCGATGGTGGTGATCTTCTGCTCGCCCACTGCGGAAACCGGCAGCACGCAGGAACGCACCGCCTTACCGTCTAGGTGCACCGTGCAGGCCCCGCACTGGGCGATTCCGCAACCGAATTTGGTGCCGGTCAACCCGACGATGTCACGGATCACCCAGAGTAGCGGCATATCCGCAGGAGCATCGACTTCATGCGCTTGTCCATTGATGGTCAGGGTCGTCATTTGTATTTCCTTTTAGGTAACGGGCGTATGCATATATAGTCCCGACATTAATGCGGGAGCGGTAAATTAGCAACGAACAATCTGGCAACGCAGAATTCCAGTTTCTGGAATTCTTTTATTGTCTATTTTAAGGACTACCGCCTGTTTCACGCCCTTTAGAGTTAGCGGTTGCAGCAGCACTTCCATGCCCGTCGTTGCAAATTAGGAGTGTGAGGTACGGCATGCACGGTAATCAGGCTCGCAGGGTATAACCAGGAATACTAAAAAGCCCAAATACTGTCGAAACAGAATTTTGGCGATTATAAAAAACTAGAATTCAATTACCGCCAATGCACTCTCCTGAATCCAAAAAAACTCACTGCTGCACCCAGGAATATCCCCAGTGCCACAATCGCAAATGCTGTCTCCAAAGATGCATGGAAATGGAAGACAAAATAGGATGCAATAAGGCTTAAACCAAGTCGTATGAATCCGGCAGCTAACGGCCAACCAACCTTGCCTGCTCCCTGGCCCGCGAAGTAAAGCTCCAGTATGACGGCGATAAATGCATACATAGGCCCAACAAACAGTAAATATAAGCTGCCAACTGCAATCACATCCCTATCTGGCGTGAATATTCCAAGCCATGCTTCAGGAATTACTGCTGCTATCAACCCTACCAGTCCAACCAAGGCCCCAACGAATAATGCATTAATCATTGCCGCCTTCTTAGCACGTACAACATCGCCCGCACCCAAATTAGTCCCTACTACCGTAATGACTGCGGTTCCGAAGCCGAACATGATGGGGATCATGAGCAATTCAAGCCGGGAAGCGATGCCATATCCTGCTAGCGCTGCAACACCATAAGTGCCGGCTGCAGCCGTCAGTGCAGCCATCCCGAGCGTGGTCATTAACGCATTTAATGTAGATAACAATCCCACGCCGAGGATTTCCTTGAAATGAGCGTATTTCAAAGGATAAGGCTTAAGACGTAGATTGGACTTTTTTGATGTTACATAAAGCAATATCACGACCATGGACCCGATGTTGCAAATCACTTGTGCATATCCCGCCCCGGCTATGCCAAATGCCGGGAATCCAAGCCATCCGGTGATCATGATGGGAGACAGGATGAGCCCTGCAACAACGCTAAGTAACATGATAAGGGCCGGTACTTTGATATTCCCCGCACCACGTAACGAAGATTGCATCAACACCACCACCCAAAAAGCAATGGCGCCTGAAAACAAGACATTGGAGTAAACCAAAGCAAGCGTTAAAAATTCGCCGGAGCCCCCCAACAATCTGTAAATGAAGGGCCCTGCGATCCAGGCAACGCCGGAAAACAGGGCTCCGGCACAGATAGCGATGATCAAGGCATGCCACATCAGGCTCTGGGCATCTTCATGACGGTTGCCACCCCTTGCCCTCGCGATGGCGGAAGAAACTCCGCCGCCTATTCCACCATTCGAGATCATGGTCATGAGCATCATCACCGGCACCACCATGGAAGCTGCAGCAATGGCATGGATACCCAAGGTGCTGACAAAGTATGTTTCTGCCACGCTCAGGATAGTGGTCATAAACAGCACCGCTACAGTAGGCAGGGCAAGCTTTATAATCGTGGGGAGTAACGGTCCATGCAATAGGTGGTTAAGTGAGCCGATACTTTCAGCGGACTCGCCAACCGAATCTTTGCCTAAGCGCTTTTTACCTGCCATCTTGAGATCAACTTGCATTTGAATTCCAGCCGCCGCCTAATGCTTTAAATGAAGATATTGCGGCTCGCGTTGCATCTGACTTTGCCTGCACCCTTGCATCCTGAGTTCGTAGCAGCCGCTCATCAGCATCCAGCACTTCAATCAGGCTAAGCGCACCATTCTTGTAAGCGGACAGTGCTGAGGTACGCGCTTTGCCGTACGCTGTTTCACCCTCGCCCAGCTTGCGCTCCTGTGACTCTTTCTTTACAAGGGAAGAAAATGAATTTTCGACGTCAGCCGTAGCACGCAGTATTGATAACCTGTAATTTGCCATTGCTTCCGCATTTTTGCCTTTAGCAGCAGCGACGGCAGCATCTACTCGACCGAAGTCAAACAATCTCCAGCGAAGTCCCACAACACCCAGCGCACGTTCTGCACCGCTTGTGAATAAATTACCTGACTCCGTTGTAGAGGTACCGATTAACCCCATCAACGACAGTTTAGGATAATACTCCGACATCTCTGAACCGATGCGAGCGTTGGATGCGGCAAGTTTGCGCTCGGCCACAATGATGTCAGGGCGACGGCGTATCAATTCTGCAGGGCCATCGGCGGTATCGATGGCAGGTGCGTCAGGTATTGCAATATCATTACTGAGCTCAGTACGGTGCGTACCTGGAGCAGTCCCCAAAAGAACATCCAGCGCATTCATGGATATCTCAAGTCCATTTTCCAAAGCAGGGATAGACGCTGCGACTTCAGAAAGTGCACCTTGTGCCTGGCTTAAACGCAGCTCAGGAGTGATACCGCGCGAATACTGCAACTGAACCAGGTCCACCAGTTTCTGCTGTGTTTCGATGCGCTTTTGTGTGAGCTTGATCCGGGCCTGGAATGTCCGGATCAATACATAAGTGTCCGCGGTTTCAGCAGCTACACTCAATTGGACAGCAGCTTTCGAGGCCTTGGCCGCCTGGTATTCGGCCTGGGCCGCTTCACGGTTCCTTCGTAATCCGCCAAATATATCCAGATCCCAGCTGGCTGAAGCATTCACGTCGTATAACTCACCATCCCTGTCATACCCCGGAGTTGAATTCAACACTCGCCCCAAGGGATCTTCAAGGGATTGGCGACTGCGGGCAGCTTGGGCATTCGCCTGTCCAGAAGGAAGCAAAGCGGCCTTTGCACCCTGAACGGAAGCTCTTACTTGACTAACCCGTGCAATAGCTTGCTCGAGGTCAAGATTCTGGGAAAGTGCAGTATCGATATAGGAATTTAACAGGGGGTCGTTGAAACCAGTCCACCATGAAGACAAATCGGGTGCAGGCGTTTCAGCAGCCCGATTTTTAACGATCTCCGAATTATGGAAAGACAGCAATGTCTTAATATCTGGCGAGTGATAGTCGGGTCCAATCATGCAACCACTTAAGCCAGCCATAGCCACAATGCCCACTGCGGTCCTGATTTTAGTTTTCAAAAACATGGCAAATCTCTCAAAAGGGATAAAGTAAGTTACAATTATAGAAATTTGTAACCTGTTGTCAACACATTTCATATTCTGTAACCTGTAACTTGCAGAAAAAAGGAAGCAATTAAGATGAGCACTACGAAAGAAATCGAGAAAGAATTGAATGTCGGCCAGCGAGGGCCGGTTGAACATGAGCGCCGTGATCAGATCATTCAGTCAGCGGATGAACACTTCCGTAAATATGGTTATCAAAAAACAACCGTGTCCGATTTAAGCAAGGCAATCGGTGTTTCCAGTGCATATATATATAGATTCTTCGAGTCGAAGCAGGCGATTGGGGAAGCCATTTGCACGATGACATTAGGGCGTATCGGAGACACCATCCTGGAGATTGCGAATAGCGACCAGTCTGCATCGAACCGCCTTCGAAAACTCTACAAAGCTATGGTGGACAAGGGTTTTGAGCTATTTTTTAATGATCGTAAATTACATGACATCGTGATTGCCGCCATTAATGGGAAGTGGTCATCAGTCGTGGGTTACAGGGAAGTGAAGCTCAGTGCCATAAGGAAGATAGTGGTAGACGGTCGCGAATCGGGAGAGTTTGAGCGCAAGACGCCGCTGGATGAGACTTGCTTGGCAATCCTGGAAACCCTGGCGCCCTTTGCCCACCCTATCCTGCTTGAACAAAATGATCCTGAAGGGCTTTATGAAAGCGCGTCCGCCGTTTCAAGCCTGGTACTGAGAAGTTTGGCACCTTAATGATTTAGTAAAACTTTTTTAGGTTACAACTTGACAGTTTTGTAACTTGTAACCATAATGGCTTCAAATTATCTTTTGGAGCCATCATGAATAATTTATTTAAGTTAACAGCAGGTCTTGCAGCGCTTAGTCTTGTTTATGGATGCACCAAACCAGAAACACACGATGCGCGGGTTGATCCCCAGGCCGTCATCATTTTAAAAGCCCTTCCTGGAAGCGGTAACCAACAAGCGTTCACTGGTGTGGTTACAGCACGCGTTCAAAGTGATCTAGGTTTCCGCGTAGGCGGCAAAGTAACAGAGCGTCTAGTGGATGTCGGCCAGGTGGTAAGGAAAGGCCAGCCTCTAATGAAGATTGACCCGATCGACCTGAACCTTGCCACCACATCACAACGTGCAGCCGTGGCAGCCGCAAAAGCTAATCAGGTTCAAGCCGCAGCGGACTTAGCACGGTTGGACGGCCTAGTAGAACAGGGCGCAATTTCAGCCCAAGCTTTCGATCTGGCGAAAGCCACCGCTGACACAGCCAAAGCAAGACTGGCTGCAGCAGAAGCGGAAGCCAACGTAGCCTTGAACGCAGGCAACTATGCGGTACTGTTCGCCGATGTCGATGGGGTAGTCGTCACCACGCTTGCAGAGCCAGGCCAAGTCGTAACGGCTGGCCAGATAGTGGTCAAGCTGGCGAAAGAGGGGCCACGCGAAGCAGCCATCAACTTGCCAGAAGTCATACGGCCAACTATCGGTTCAGATGCTAAAGCAACCTTATATGGCACCAACAGCAATGCATCCCCTGCCAAGCTGCGTGAGTTGTCCGACTCTGCCGATCCATTAACACGCACCTTCTCTGCTCGCTATGTACTCCAAGGCCAGGCAGCAAAAGCGCCATTAGGCTCGACCATCACGGTCAGGCTGGAAGGGAAGGAGGATGGCAAGATAGTCGTCCCTCTAGGTGCCTTGTACGACTCAGGCCAGGGTACTGGTGTATGGGTATTTAATATCAAGACATCCGCAGTAAACTTCCGCAAAGTCGAAGTAGATAGCATTGCTGAGGAGTCGGCATCCATCTCAAACGGCCTGTCACAAGGTGAACAAATCATTGCTCTGGGAGCGCATCTACTGCACGAAGGTGAAGTGGTTCGTCCAGTTGAGAGCAGATTGGCTGCACGATGAGCGGCTTCAACTTATCGGCATTTGCTGTACGTGAACGTGCCATCACGCTATTCCTCATCATTGCATTAGCTTGCGCCGGCACTTTTGCATTTTTCAAGCTAGGCCGTGCAGAAGACCCTTCATTTACTGTGAAGGTGATGACTGTCTCCGCCGTCTGGCCCGGAGCAACTGCTCAGGAAATGCAGGACCTTGTAGCCGAACCCCTCGAAAAGCGCATGCAGGAATTGCGCTGGTATGACCGGGTAGAAACCATCTCTCGCCCTGGCATCGTCCTGATGACAGTACGGCTGCTGGATACAACTCCTCCCAAGGACGTACCGGAGCAGTTTTACCAAGCCAGGAAAAAACTCGGCGACGAAGCTCATAAGCTACCTTCAGGCGCTTACGGCCCATTTATCAACGATGAATATTCCGATGTCACATTCTCACTTTATGGACTGGAAGCCCACGGGCTAGCTCCGCGCCTATTAGCACGCGAGGCAGAATCCATTAAACAGCAATTGCTGCATGTGCCGGGGGTCAAGAAAGTTGACCTGCTGGGAGAACGTCCCGAACGTATCTTCGTAGAGTTCTCGTATCCTAAACTAGCAACACTAGGCATTAATCCCAAGGACATCTTCGATGCGTTGCAACGTCAAAACCTGGTGACCGCTGCGGGATCTGTAGATGCTAAAGGTCCACAAGTCTTTATACGGCTCGACGGGGCATACGACGACCTAGAAAAAGTTAAAAATACCCCCATCACGGCGGGCACTCTAAGCATCAAGCTCTCCGATATCGCCGAAGTGAAGCGTGGTTATGAGGATCCTGCAACGTTCCTGATCCGTCACAATGGCGAACCTTCACTAGTGCTCGGTGTAGTGATGAAGGATGGCTGGAATGGTCTTAGCCTGGGCCAGGCGCTGGAGGCAGAATCAGCCAAGATATCGGCCGAGCTTCCGCTAGGTGTGAAATTCACGAAGATCACCGACCAGGCAGTCAACATCAAAGAGTCTGTCGATGAATTCATGCTGAAGTTCTTCGTTGCCCTTGGCGTGGTTATGATCGTCGGCCTGGTTAGTCTTGGCTGGAGAGTGGGTCTGGTAGTGGCTGCAGCGGTGCCGCTTACACTTGCTTCAGTATTCATCATTATGATGATCACCGACCGCATGTTTGACCGGGTAACCCTCGGGGCATTGATCATCTCCCTCGGCCTGCTAGTAGACGATGCCATCATCGCCATTGAAATCATGATGGTGAAACTTGAGGAAGGGTACGATCGCTCGAAAGCGGCGGCCTACGCATGGAGCCATACCGCTGCACCTATGCTGGCAGGTACATTGATCACCATTATCGGATTCACTCCGGTAGGCTTTGCCAGATCAACAGCAGGTGAATATGCCGGCAATATCTTCTGGATCGTGGGTTTTGCACTCATCACGTCCTGGGTGGTAGCGGTTTACTTCACGCCGTATATCGGCATCAAGCTGTTGCCACACATCAAGCCTGTTGAAGGCGGTCATGATGCAATCTACTCCACACCTGGGTATAAAAAACTTCGTACCATAGTGACCTGGTCAGTGGACCATAAATTTACCGTCGCTGGCATTGTAGTGGGCTTATTCCTCTTAGCAGGAGTGGGGATGGGTAGCGTTAAACAGCAATTCTTCCCACAGTCAGACCGGACCGAAGTATTGATCGAAGTGCAAATGCCTGAAGGTACTAGCATCGAAGCGACGCAGAAGACCTCCATTAAGGTGGAAGACTGGATCAAGAAACAACCTGAAGCCAAGATCGTCACCACATATATTGGCCAAGGTGCCACCCGCTTCTTCCTGGCCTATAACCCAGAGCTACCAGATCCATCGTTCGCGAAAATCATCGTGCTGACAGATAGCCAGGAAGCCCGGGATAAACTCAAGATTCGCTTCAGGGAAGCAGTTGCCAACGGTTTAGCTCCAGAGGGTCGCCTAAGGGCTTCGCAACTGGTATTCGGGCCCTACTCCCCCTTCCCCGTCGCATTCCGTGTTATGGGCCCCGAGGGAAATGAAGTCAGGAAAATATCCGATCAGGTAGCAGTCATCATGCGCCAAAATAAGAGCATGCGTCAGGTAAACCAGGACTGGGGCATCCTTCAACCTACGCTGCACTTCACTATTGATCAGGAACGCCTGCGCTTGATCGGCTTATCCCCTAACGAAGCTGCTGAACAGTTGCAGTTCCTCTTGACTGGCGTACCAATTACGCAGGTTCGGGAAGATATCCGGACAGTGGAACTGGTGGCAAGAAGCGCCGGTGCAGAACGCTTTGATCCATCCCGCATTCAGGACTTCAATTTGACAAGTCGCACAGGCAAGCTAATCCCGTTAAGCCAGGTTGGCCATATTGAAATCCGCAATGAGCCGCCCATCCTCAAACGACGTGATCGCCTGCCGACAATTACTGTTCGCGGCGACATCGATGAAGCCCTGCAGCCTCCACAAGTTTCAATGCAGATATGGCAATCGTTACAGCCAGTGATCGAAAAGCTGCCAAATGGATACAAGATCGAAATGGACGGTTCGATAGAGGAAGCCAAGAAAGCCAATGATGCCCTGGCGCCAATCTTCCCGATCATGTTGATCCTGACCCTGATCGTGATCATCATCCAGGTAAGGTCGTTCTCCGGGATGGCCATGGTGTTCCTGACTGCACCTCTTGGCCTGGTGGGTGCTGTGCCGATCCTCCTGCTCTTTAATCAGCCATTCGGTTTCAATGCGATACTTGGTTTGATCGGCTTATCGGGGATTTTAATGCGCAACACCTTGATATTGATTGGCCAGATTCACACTAATGAAGCAGAAGGTTTACCGACCTATAAAGCGGTGATCGAAGCTACAGTCCAACGCGCAAGACCGGTGATATTGACGGCGTTGGCTGCGGTACTGGCCTTTATTCCATTAACCTCATCGGTATTCTGGGGTTCTATGGCGTATACATTGATCGGCGGTACGGCAGTAGGAACGGTGCTTACGCTTCTCTTCTTGCCGACTCTTTATTCGATCTGGTTCAAAGTCAATAAACCAGCATGACAGTTATCCCCACCAACGTATCTCCCTAAGGCTATTCCAGCTGAAACGCTTGTTCTCCTGGAATAGCCTTTAACCTGCTAGAGGTTGAAATAGATGGCACGTAATCCTTACCATACAGGACCTAAAAGTGATCATTTCGATGGTCTTCGCTTCTTTAATGCAGGCCACCCTACGACTAATCGCACATTAGGCGACTTTTGGCGATGGAAAAGTGCAGGCTTAGCAGAGAAATGGCCGGCACAAGTCGATGTCATTCCAGTGACTCCTGTTTCTTCTAGCCAGCCATTGCGTATAACCATGGTGGGGCATGTTTCCCTGTTGATCCAGGTTGAAGGGCTTAATATCCTGACCGACCCAGTATGGTCGGAACGGGCAAGTCCATTATCGTTTGCCGGCCCTAAACGGGTCACATCCCCAGGAATCATGCTAGAAGATTTACCTCCCATTCATGTCGTTCTGGTAAGCCATAGCCATTATGACCACATGGACTCGGCTACACTAAAACGTTTAGAGAATGCACATCGTCCGTTATTCATCACACCCCTTGGCAATGATGCCATCCTTCGTAAATTCATACCTGGTGCGAATGTACTAACGGGTGATTGGGGGAGCCGGTTCCCGCTCAGTTCAACATCCAGCATCATCATCACGAAAGCCCACCACTGGTCCAGCCGCACATTGAGCGACCGGCGCATGGCGCTCTGGGGAGGTTTCTTCATTGAGACTAACCGCGGAAGCGTCTGGTTTGCCGGCGATACCGGTTATGGGAATGGTGAAATATTTCGTGAAATAAGACGACTCTATGGACCTCCGGATGTGGCCTTGATCCCGATTGGCGCTTATGCCCCTCGCTGGTTTATGGCCTCACAGCATGCCGATCCTGTTGAAGCAGTTCAGATATTCAAGGACGTGGGAGCACTAAGCGCGTTGGGTATCCATTGGGGAACGTTTCAACTGACAGACGAAGCACGTGATGCACCCCGCGATGAACTAGGCCTGGCTCTTGAGCAGGCAGGGATTGCTAGCCGGGATTTCATTGCGGCTGAACCTGGTCAGCAATTCGACTTTCCCAAAGCCGGTAAGAACCACTCTCAGTGATGCCGGTTTTAAAGTTCACTACCAACGAATGAAAACAGCGACAACAATAGTAAAAACGCCATCGTGTAATTGTATATGCGGAGGTTAATGGGATAAGAAAGGAAACGTTTCAGACTTACCCCAAAATATAGCCAGACGATGATGCAAGGCAAGCAAATGATTGAGAATAAACCAGCGGTAAATAAGATGGCCTGGTAACTAGCATTTGGCGGCACATATAAACTGTAAGCCGAAATCGCCATAATCCAAGCCTTGGGATTCACCCATTGAAACATTACAGCACCAAAAAATGACATGGGCTTTTTGCCGGTGCTCTTATCAGCGTCCTGTACTTCACCTGACATCGCGATAGCCCAAGACAAGTAAACCAGGTAAACCGCACTGGCCGACTTCAGGATGGTGAACGCCAGCGGAGAGTTAGTCAGTATCTGTCCCAGGCCAAAGCCAACGCACGCGAGCAATATGAAAAACCCTATCGAAATGCCAAGGATGTGCGGCAGCGATTTTTTAAAACCGAAATTCACCCCGGAAGCCAATAGCATCAGGTTATTTGGACCTGGAGTAATGGATGAGATAAATGCAAATATGGAAAAGGCTATATAGATTGTCATGCTTCTGGGCAGGGTTGCAAGCTAGGGTGCATTCATCTTAATCGAGCGAACCTGACCAAAGCAAAGAAATGACTTAGGCTTCTATTTCTACGTCATAGCGTGACCATTAAAAAAGTCAGCGAAAGCCGGGGGTAATGATCACGCTGATACAGTTCAACTAAAACAGTTCAACTAGTTATCGGCAAACGCCTCGCATAACACGCTCAGCAAGGCGCCGAATAGCGGGAACAGGTCCTCTTTCTGGTAGGGGGAGTTTTCGTCGGTACCCGCCACCACGAATGCGATCACGGCTTTATCGAGGTCTTCGCGGTAATGCGCCCAGTGCTCGACATCCGCTTCGCCGATCAGGGTGAATTTACGCATGGCGGTTTCCATGATGTCGGCCAGTTCTTCCGGCGTCAGTTCCGGGAACAGCGATTTGGCGATGACGGCCGAATCCTGTTCCAGCGCAGGCGAGATGCTTTCCGTCGCCAGCGGCAATGCAAGGAAGGCATACACCATGAGGCCGAACGCCTGGTAGACACTCAACATCTCGAAATTATCGTAGCGTTCGTCCGCGGGCGAGCGGCCTGCTTCACGTATGGCCTGGAAGGTAACGAAACAGGCAAGGTAGGTCGCCGCCTCCAGCGGGTCGTAATCTTCCAGGTTACTGCTGGGCGGCGCCCCCTCTTCTTTTCGCATTTCGGTCAGGCAAAGGGCATGCAGCAAGCTCAGGCGTTTTGAGTAATCCATCTCGTTCGTCTCTACGTAAGGGTTGTTATGGCAAAGCCGGCAAGGCTTCGAGCTGTTCCAGCACCAGCATCCAGCGCTCTTCGGCGTCTTCTATGTTCTTGGTGAGTTCAGCTTGGCGTTTGATCAGTGCCTGCAACTCGATTTTGCCGGCCGCCTCATACAGGCTGGCATCGGTCATGCGCGCATCGATCTGGCTTTTCTCGTCCTGCCATTGTGCCATGCGGGCCTCCAGTTGCTCGGATTCCTTCACCAGCGGCCGGCGCTCAAGTATACGTGCCTGGCGATCCGCCTTGCTCTGGGCCCGATCGTTAGCTGGTCGGGTGGCCCCATCGGCACTTACCGATTCAACATGTTTGCCTGCGTTTTTTTCTCCGGTTTTCTTTTCCTGGCTGCGTTGCTCTGCCAACCACTCCTTGTAATCGTCCAGGTCGCCGTCGAACGCTTCCGCCTTGCCATCCGCCACCAGCACAAATTTATCGCAACTGGCACGCAGCATGGCACGGTCATGCGACACGATCACCACGCCGCCTTCATAATCCTGCAGGGCCAGTGTCAGCGCATGGCGCATTTCCAGGTCCAGGTGGTTGGTCGGCTCGTCCAGCAACAGCAAATTGGGCCGCGTCCAGATAAGCAGGGCCAGTGCCAGGCGCGATTTCTCGCCGCCGGAAAACGGCCCGCATGGGCTACTGGCCATGTCGCCGCGAAAATCGAAACCGCCCAGGTAGTTGCGGTGTTCCTGCTCGCGGGTGGAGGGGTCGAGGCGCATCATATGCTGCAATGGCGATTCATCCAGCCGCAGCTGTTCAAGCTGGTGCTGGGCAAAGTAGCCGATGTTGAGGTTCTTGCCTTCCACACGCTTGCCGGCTAATGGAGCCAATTCGCCGGCCAGCAACTTGATAAGCGTGGATTTGCCGGCACCGTTACGGCCGAGCAGGCCCAGCCGTTCGCCCGGACGCAAGGTCAGCACGATACTCTTGAGTACGGCCGTGGCGTTATAGCCGGCGTCCACTTCGTCCAGCACCAGCAATGGGTCGGGCGCACCCTGCATCTCGCGGAAGCCGAAGCTGAACGGGGTATCGGCATGGGCGGCGCTGATCATCTCCATGCGCTCCAACGCCTTGATGCGGCTCTGTGCCTGGCGCGCCTTGGTGGCCTGCACACGGAAGCGGTCGATATAGCTTTGCAGATGCGCCACATTGCGTTGCTGGCGTTCATACATGGCCTGTTGCTGCAACAGGCGCTCGGCACGCTGGCGTTCGAAGTCGGAATAGCCGCCGCGATACAGGGTAAGTTGCTGTTGCTCTATATGCGCCACGTGGTTGACGATGGCATCCAGGAAATCGCGGTCATGGGAGATCAGCACCAGCGTACCGCGATACTCCTTAAGCCAGCCTTCCAGCCAGATCACGGCATCCAGGTCCAGGTGGTTGGTCGGTTCATCCAGTAGCAACAGGTCGGAACGGCACATCAGCGCACGCGCCAGGTTCAGGCGCACACGCCAGCCGCCGGAAAAATCGGAAACCGGGCGGCTGAGGTCGGCATTGCTGAAACCCAGGCCGCTAAGCAATTCGGCAGCGCGTGCCTTGGCAGAGTATCCTTCGATCTCCCCCAGCCTGGCATGCAGTTCGGCCAGCCTTATGCCGACCTTCTCGTCCGGGTTCGGCCCGGACTGGTTGGCCTCGGCTTGCCGCAAGGCTGCTTCTACGTTACGCAGTTCGATATCGCCATCCAGCACAAACTCCACGGCACTATCCTGCAATGCCGGTGTCTCTTGTGCCACATGCGCTACAACCCAGGCAGGCGGAATGTCCAGGTCGCCGGATTCCACCTGCAGCTCGCCGCGCAACATGGCGAACAGGCTGGATTTCCCCGCACCATTGGCACCCGTCAGGCCGACCTTATGGCCGGGATGCAGTTGCAGGCTGGCGCCTTGTACCAGCACTTTGATGCCGCGCGTCAGCATGAGGTTCTTGAATTGGATCAAACTTGGACCTTGGATACAGTGGGGCTTTTCTGCTGCTGAGAGCAAAACAGGAAGCGTGATTATGAATTAAACCGGCGGACCAAATAAAGGCGACATTCTACCGCGTATGGACAGCAAACCGACACCAGAAAAGCTGGAGCCCGAAGCAAGACCAGCAAAGACAGACTGCAAATGATTGTAAATTCGTCGCAATCGCCCGAAGATGCGTAAGTTGCAGGCAATATATATGTGTAAAATGAAGCATCCTGAATGTTTACAAGTCACTAGCTAGGTCTCATCCGTACCCCACCCCGCGATACGGCAAAATTATGGTCAAAAAGTCATTGCTCTGGATCTACCGCTTTACGCTGGCTACGCTCTGGCTGATCATCATCGTCCTGGCCCTATCCGTACTGGCGATGCGCTATGTGGTATTGCCGCACATCGACGATTATAAAGACACTATTGCACAGCGCGTCAGCACCGCAGCCCACCAGAAAGTCACCATCGGCGAGATCCGTGCCAGCTGGCACGGCCTGTATCCCCACCTTTCATTATTCAAAGTCGATATCTACGACGCGCAGAACCGCCCTGCACTGACCTTCGATAATATCGAGGCCAGCCTGTCCTGGCTGAGCATCGCCATACTGGAACCCCGTTTTGCCTCCATTGCAGTATACAAACCCGCGCTCACCATACGCCGTGAAGCCAGCGGCGTGGTGTACCTGGCCGGCATAGCCATGAACGGGCCTGCGCGCCCGGCTTTCCCCAACTGGCTGCTGCAGCAGTCGCAGATCGATGTGGTCAATGCGCAGATACTCTGGCAGGACGATTTCCGCAAGGCGCCGCCGCTCACCCTGAACAACCTGAATCTGCAAATCATAAGCCCTGCCTGGGAAGGCCTGCTGGGCCACCATCGCTTCGGCCTCAACGCGACGCCTTCTGCCGGCTCGTCCTACCCCATCGATATTCGCGGCAGCGTCTACGGCAAGGATGTCGCCAGGATGGATAAATGGCACGGCACCGTCTATGCAAAAGTAGAAGGCACCGACATCGCCGCCTGGCGCAACTGGATCACCTACCCGTTCGACCTGCGTGAGGGATTCGGCGCCGCACGTCTGTGGATGGAGTTCGACCAGGGCAGGCCCATGACGGTGACCAGCGATGTCATCCTCAGCAACGTCAAGACGCGCATGTCCAAGACCACGCCGGAAGCTACCCTCAATCACCTCAGCGGCCGCCTGCAATGGAAGCAATACAGCGATGGCCAGGGCGCGAGTGCCGATAATATCAAGATCGCAACGCCCGATGGACTGGACATGCGTAACGGCAAACTCGCCCTGCGCGAACGCCTGGTCGACGGCAAACAATCGCTGGAAGGCAACGTGAAGCTGGACGAGATACAGCTTGAATCCGTCAATGCCTTCGCCAGCCTGTTTCCCATCCCCAAGCAGATACTGCAGAAATTCACCGGCCTTTCCCCTGTCGGGCGATTAAAGAACCTGGAATTGACATGGAATGGCAGCGAGGCGTTCCCCAAGGAATATTCGCTGCGTAGCCAGTTCATCGGCCTGGGCATCAAGGCCTACGAGCAGTTCCCCGGCTTCAGCAACCTGAGTGGCAATATAGACGCGGATGAAGACAACGGCACGCTGACCATCAACTCGCGGCAGGCATTTCTCGATTTCGAGAAGATCATGCGCTGGCCCATACCGGCAGACAGGCTGACCGGCCAGGTACGCTGGAACAACAGCAAGCGCGGCACCGAGATCACGGCAAGCAATGTATCGATTGCCAACCCGCATTTATCCGGCACCGTCAATGCTACCTACCTGCATAACGGCATCAAGGGCGGGCATCTCGACCTTAACGGCAAGTTCTCCAATGCGAACGCAAAATTCGCGCGTTATTACTACCCCAAGATACTGGGCGAACATACCCTTGCCTGGCTGGACACGGCCATCGTGGACGGCCGCGGCGAGGACGTGAATGTCACCGTGAAGGGCAACCTCAGCGAATTCCCCTACCCCGGCAACAAACTGGGCTTATTCCGGGTGACCGCGAAAGTGTACGACGGCGTGATCGACTACGCCCATGGCTGGCCGGCCATCGACGGCATCCGGTTGGACATGCTGTTCGAAGCCAACCATATGGAGCTTAACGCAACGGCGGGCAATATCTCCGGCAACAAGATCACCAAGGCCAGGGTGTCGATCCCGGAACTGCATGTCGCCCAACCTGTGCTCAACATCACGGGCGAAGCGCAGGGACCGGTAAACGAAGGCATCAAATACATCAATAACAGCCCGATATTGCACCTCACCCAGGGCTTTACGGAAGGCCTCAAGACCACCGGCAACGGCAAGCTTGACCTGGAACTGCATATCCCGCTGCACGCCACCGAGGCGACGAAGGTGAAAGGCAGTTACGTGGTGAGCAACGGCAGCATGGCGGCAGACAGCATACCCGAGCTGACCAAACTGAACGGCAAGCTGGAGTTCACCGAATCTTCCCTGCGGGCAAACAACATCACCACCTGGGCGTACGGCGGGCCGGCAGCGTTCAGCCTGGCCAGCGGCAAAGACCATGTCATGCGCATCAATGCGCGTGGACGTGTGGCGGATACCGGCTTGCGGCAGGCATTTGGCGCCGGCCTGGCCGACCACATCAGCGGTACTGCAGACTGGGCAGGCACGATCAGCATCTTCGAGAAGCAGCTGGACATCAGCATCAATTCCAACCTGGTCGGCATGGCCTCCAGGCTACCTGCACCGCTGAATAAGGCGGCCAACGACAGCATGCTGCTGAAATTCGACAAGAAGCAGCCTTCCGCAACGCAGGACAACTTAAGCCTCAGCCTGGGCAATGTGCTGGCAGCCAAGCTGCAACGCACAGGCCAGCCTGACCACCTGAAACTGGACCGCGGTGAGATCGGCCTCAATGTCGTCCCCGAACTTCCTGCGCAGCCCGGCCTGGCATTCCGCGGCACCATGGATTACCTGGATTTCGACGAATGGCAAAGCATCATCGAGAACACGCAGAAATCCATGAATGCCATGCCGAATGCCGCCGCGACCACTGGCAGCGCCAACAGCATAACCCTCAGCAAGATCGACATGGCGGTGAATACGCTGGACGTCATGGACAGGCGCATCAATGCACTCAAACTCGTGGCCAAGCCGGCCAGCGACGGCTGGCAGGTCACTATGCAGAGCCGTGAAATCACCGGCGATGTGCAGTGGCACAACAGCAAAGCCGGCGATAACGGCAAGCTCAGCGCTAAGCTGAAGACGCTCATCATCCCGTCTGCAGCACCCAATACTGCCGAACTACGCACGCAGGGCAACTTCAAGCAGCAGCAGGCAGACTCCTACCCTGCCCTGGACATCACGGCGGATAATTTCGAGTTCGGTAAGAAAAAACTGGGCCGCCTGGAACTGCAGGCCAGCGAACAGAACGAGGACTGGAGCATAGAAAAACTGCGCATCATCAACCCGGAAAGCACGCTCTCCGCTGAAGGCGAATGGCATAACTGGAAGCGCAACCCCAATACCCGCATGACCATCAGCTGGGATATCAATGACCTGGGCAAGACGCTGGAACGCTTCGGCTATCCCGATACCGTCAAGGGCGGCGACGCCGACCTCACCGGCCAGCTGAAATGGCCGGGCAGCCCGCATGAGTTCGACATACCCGGCCTGAGCGGCAACCTGCAGATCGATGCCCGTAAAGGCCAGATCCTCAAGATACGGCCAGGCGTGGGCCGCCTGTTCAGCGTACTGAGCCTGCAGAACCTGCCGCGCCGCCTTACCTTCGATTTCCGCGATGTGTTCAGCAGCGGTTTCACGTTCGACAAGGTCAGTGCCAGCGTGAGGATAGATCGCGGCGTGATGCGCAGCGACGACTTCAAGATGGAAGGCCCGGTCGCCCGTGTGGAGATGAGCGGCGAAACCGACCTGCAAAAAGAAACCCAGCACCTGTTCGTCAAGGTAACGCCTTATATCAGCGACAGCCTCTCGCTGGCGGCACTGGCCGGCGGCCCGGTAGTGGGCGCCGCTGCCTATATCGCGCAGAAACTGCTGAGGGATCCGCTCAATAAACTCGCGGCAGACGAATACGAGATCACCGGCACCTGGGATAACCCGCAGGAACTGAAATCCGACGGGCCTGGGAAACCGGTGGTACCCGCCACATCGCCGCTGGGCAAGTAAGCTGTGTCATGAACAGGTGAATACATAAAAATTAAGCTAACCTTTAGGATTAGCAGTGCTATTACCATAACTATCAATAAGAACAGGAACGCCGCCATGCCGATAAAGTCACGTGCCAAGCAGACCAAACCAAGTAAATCCTCCGCATCGACACCGGGCATCGCCAAGATCGCCGGCATCCAGATGGCCTCCGGGCCCTATGTCTCGGCCAACCTCAGCGAAGCCGAGCGCCTGATCGAGATTGCAGTGACCCAGGGTGCCAAGCTGGTGGCGCTACCCGAGTATTTCGCCATCATGGGCCTGAAAGAAAAGGACAAGGTGGCGGTCAGCGAAAAGGAAGGCAACGGCCCTATCCAGCGCTTCCTGTCCAAGATGGCGAAGAAGCACCAGATATGGATCATCGGCGGCTCCATTCCGCTGGAATCCAAGGTAAAAGACAAGGTGCGCAATGCCTGTGTGGTCTACGACGACAAAGGCAAACAGGTGGCGCGCTATGACAAGATCCACCTGTTCGGCCTGGATCTCGGTGCCGAGCATTACCGCGAGGAAAACACCATCGAGCCCGGCGATAAGGTGGTGGTCGTGGAGACTCCGTTCGGCAGGATCGGCCTCTCTATCTGTTACGACCTGCGCTTTCCGGAGCTGTACCGTGCAATGGGGGCAGTCGACCTCATCGTGGTGCCCTCCGCATTTACCGAAACCACCGGCAAGGCACATTGGGAGACGCTGATCCGCGCGCGCGCCATCGAGAACATGAGCTACGTGCTGGCCCCTGCGCAAGGCGGCTACCATCTATCCGGCCGTGAAACCCACGGCAACAGCATGATCGTCGACCCTTGGGGCGTGGTACTGGACAGGTTGCCGCGCGGTTCCGGCGTGGTCATTGCATCCATCAATGCCGGCTACCAGGCCAGCTTGCGCAATAGCCTGCCCGCCCTCAAGCATCGCACTATCTTTAAATATTGAGCCGTATCGATACGGAAACTATTGATGGCTTTCCAAGTCACAAAATGCATGGTGACGTAATGGATACGCCATCATCTCTGCTATATTGAATTACTCATGACAATGAATACTTGAAAAGAACACGATGAAAACAGACGTATTGCCCACCAGTTCCAGCCCTGCCAGCGGTTCGCATTTCAGCACCGCGACCGAAACCCTGCTCGATCCGTCCGGCTTGGATGTAGCGGCCTTGCAAGGTGTGCTGGGCAATATCATGACGCACAAGGTGGATTACGCGGACCTGTACTTCCAATACAGCCGCTCCGAAAGCTGGGGCCTGGAAGAAGGCCAGGTGAAATCCGGCAATTTCAGCATAGACCAGGGCGTGGGCGTACGTGCCGTCAGCGGCGAAAAAACCGCCTTCGCCTATTCCGACGATATCAACCTGCCGGCCCTGCAACAGGCGGCGGACGTTACCCGCGCCATCGCCGCATTGGGCGCAGAACAATCCACCCAGGCGGTGCGCAAGATCGAAGCGCCGCAACTCTATATCCCGAACGATCCGATTGCATCACTCAGCGCGGATGCCAAAGTGAAACTGCTGGAACGCCTGGAGATGTTTGCCCGTAAGGCCGACACGCGCATCACGCAGGTGATGGCCTCCATCGCAGGTGAATATGAGGTAGTCATGGTGGCACGCCACGACGGCGTGATGGCTGCCGATGTGCGGCCGCTGGTACGCCTTTCCATCCAGGTGATCGCCGAGCACGATGGCCGACGCGAGCAAGGCTCGGCAGGCGGCGGCGGGCGGTTCGATTACAGCTATTTCACCGATGACGTTTTACAGGATTACGCAAAGAAAGCCGTCCACCAGGCATTGACCAACCTGGATGCGCGGCCTGCGCCTGCCGGCAGTATGACGGTGGTATTGGGCGCCGGCTGGCCCGGCATTCTGCTGCACGAAGCGATAGGCCACGGCCTGGAAGGCGATTTCAACCGCAAAGGCAGTTCGGCATTTGCCGGCAAGATAGGCCAGCGCGTGGCGTCCGAAGGCGTAACCGTGGTAGATGACGGCACGATTGCCGACCGACGCGGCTCATTGAATGTGGACGATGAAGGCAATCCCACGCAGCGCACCGTCTTGATAGAAGACGGCATCCTGCGCGGGTATATCCAGGATAGTCTGAACTCGCGCCTGATGGGCATGCCGCTGACGGGCAATGCGCGTCGCGAATCCTACGCGCACATCCCCATGCCGCGCATGACCAACACGTATATGCTGAACGGCAACATGCCGCCGGAAGAGATCATCAAGTCAGTCAAGAAAGGCCTGTATGCCGCTAATTTCGGCGGCGGCCAAGTCGACATCACCAGCGGCAAATTCGTGTTCTCCGCTGCAGAAGCCTGGATGATAGAAGACGGCAAATTAACCTATCCCGTGAAGGGTGCAACACTCATCGGTAACGGGCCGGATGTACTCACCCGCGTATCGATGATAGGCAATGACATGGCGCTTGATAGCGGCGTCGGTACGTGCGGTAAGGAAGGCCAGAGTGTGCCGGTTGGCGTGGGACAGCCAACTTTACGCATAGATGGCTTGACGGTAGGCGGCACGGTTTAATATGATGTAGATAAACAGGCCGCACAGCCTGTTCTGACAGCATCATGGAAGTCCCTCTTAACTGAAAGGAACGGAAATGGCTACAACCAAAGCAGCATCAACAAAACCTGCGGCACCTAAGAAAACCGCTACTGCGACTCCGGCAACCTCAATCACTGCTGCCACACCCGCCTCCCCTGTAAAAGCAGCGGCAAAGCCTGCCGCTAAACCGGCAGCTGCCAAGAAAACAGCGGCGGTTGCCAAAAAAGCACCGGCCACTAAACCTGCTGCAAAACCGGTTGCCAAAACAGCCGCTAAAAAGCCTGCTGTTAAAAAAACCACGACAGCCAAAAAAGCGCCTGCTGCGAAGAAACCGAAATACAACCCAGAGGATCGCCACACCATGACTGAAATGGCGGCATATTATCTTGCAGAAAGCAAAGCCTTCATCGGCCATGCAGGTGATTACTGGGCAGCGGCAGAAGCCCAGATCGCAAAGCTGTTCAGCGGCAAGAAATAGCCACAGGCATTAAAGGCAGGCTATGTCGGCTGCCTTTCACCGCACTTAACTATCCTACTTCCAGCTATCCTGCTTATAGCCGGCAACGGCTATAATATTCGTTTATTCATAAGTAACTCATAATGCAGTCCAACAAGCAGTCCCTTTGGCCGATTCCGGCCAGCGGCCAGGTATTACGTGTAGATCCGCTGGCTTCCGGCATGGATAGCCAGAACCTGGCCGACCTGGCATTGCGTATACGCCGCGCAGGCAACAAGACACCGCTGGTGATCATCACCGCCAATGCTTTCGATGCACAACGTCTGCTGGAAGAGATCCCCTGGTTTGCCCCGAAGTTGAAGGTGAACTTGTTGCCCGACTGGGAAACCCTGCCTTACGATCATTTCTCTCCGCATCCCGACCTCATTTCCGAACGGCTCTCCACGCTTTACCAGATCAGCCAGAATAGCTGCGATGTGATCCTGGTCCCTGCCGGCACGGCCCTTTTACGGCTGCCTGCGCAATCGTATCTTGCAGCCAATACCTTCATGCTCAAGAAAGGCCAGAAGCTCGACCTGGATGCCCTGCGCAAGCAATGTGCGGATGCAGGTTACCACCATGTAAGCCAGGTGATGAGCCCAGGTGAGTTCAGCGTGCGCGGCGGCCTGGTGGACCTGTTCCCCATGGGCAGCGGCCTGCCGTTCCGCCTCGACCTGTTCGACGACGAGATCGAAACCATCCGCACCTTCGACGTGGATACCCAGCGCAGCGTGTACCCTGTCCCGGAAATCCGCCTGCTGCCTGCACGTGAATTCCCGCTGGACGATGCCGGTATCTCGCGCTTCCGCCAGAATTTCCGTGAGACCTTCGAAGGCGACCCCTCCCGCAGCCGCATCTACAAAGACGTCAGCAAAGGCATCGCCACCGGCGGCATAGAATGGTATCTGCCCCTGTTCTTCGAGCAGACGGCAACGCTGCTGGATTACCTGCCGGATAACGCCGTGCTTTGCCTGCACGGCAATCTCGACCTGGCGGCACAAAGTTTCTGGCACGAAGCACAATCGCGCTACCGCCTGCTGGCGCATGACCCCGAACGGCCCATCCTCAAGCCGGAAATGCTGTTGATCAAGACGGAAGATTTCTTTGGCCAGACGCATCGTTACGGCCGCCTGAGCGTGAGCACGGAAAACATGGCCACCGGGCTGCCGGAACTGGATATTGAACGCCGTTCCGAACATCCGCTGCATAAGCTGCAAAGCCTCATCACCCACTTTGACGGACGCATTCTGGTTGCCGCCGAGAGCCTGGGGCGTCGCGAAACCATCTTGCAGTTGCTGCAAGGCCAGAACATCAGCCCGGCACTTTGCGAAACCTGGCAGGAATTCCAGACCGGTAGCGATGCCTTGATGCTGGGCGTATCGCCATTGCATGCCGGCTTCATCTCCAGGCCGGAAGATGCCCAACCGATTGCGATTATCACCGAGGCCGAACTGTATGCGGCCACCGTGCGCCAGCAGCGCAGGCGTGAAAAAGATAAAGCCCGCAGTACGGAAGGCATGCTCAAGGATTTATCCGAACTGCGCGAAGACGACCCCGTGGTGCACGAACAGCACGGCGTGGGCCGGTATCGCGGCCTGGTCAACCTGGATTTCGGTGAGGGCGAAACCGAGTTCCTGCTGCTGGAATACGCTGGCGACGACAAACTGTATGTCCCGGTATCCCAACTGTTCCTGATTTCGCGCTACTCCGGCGGCCCGCCGGAATCCGCACCCCTGCATCGATTAGGCAGCGGTCATTGGGAAAAAGCCAAGAAAAAGGCGCTCAAGCAGATACGCGATACCGCAGCCGAACTGCTCAACCTATACGCGCAACGTGCCGCACGTAAGGGCCACGCCTTCAAGCTCAGCCTGCAGGATTACGAAACCTTTGCCGAGGGCTTCCCTTTCGAGGAGACGCCCGACCAGCTGTCTGCCATCGAAGCCGTTATCAGCGACATGCAGTCCGGCAGGCCTATGGACAGGCTGGTATGCGGCGATGTCGGTTTCGGTAAGACCGAAGTCGCCTTGCGTGCCGCGTTTGTCGCCGTCATGGGCGGGCGCCAGGTGGCAGTACTGGTGCCGACCACCTTATTAGCCGAACAGCATTTCCAGAATTTCTCCGACCGCTTTGCCGAGTGGCCGATCAAGATCGCCGAGATTTCGCGCTTCCGCACCGCCAAGGAACAAACGGAAGCGCTCAAAGGACTGGCCGAAGGCAAGATCGACATCATCATCGGTACGCACCGGCTGATACAGAAGGACGTGAAATTCAAGAACCTGGGGCTGGTCATCCTGGACGAAGAACACCGCTTCGGCGTGCGCCAGAAGGAACAACTCAAGGCCATGCGTGCCGAAGTCGACGTGCTGACGTTGACCGCCACGCCCATCCCGCGCACATTGTCGATGGCGATGGAAGGCCTGCGCGAGTTCTCCGTCATCACCACCCCGCCGCAGAAGCGCCTGGCAATCAAGACCTTTGCTACGGATTACTCGGAAGGCATCATCCGCGAAGCCGCCATGCGCGAATTCAAGCGCGGCGGCCAGATGTATTTCCTGCATAACGAGGTGGACACCATCCACTCCATGCGCGAGAAGCTGGAACGCATCCTGCCGGAAGCGCGCATCAGCATCGCGCACGGCCAGTTGCGCGAACGCGAACTGGAACACGTGATGCGCGATTTCTACCATCAGCGTTCCAACCTGCTGCTGTGCACCACCATCATCGAGACCGGCATCGACGTACCGACAGCCAATACCATCATCATGAACAAGGCCGACAAATTCGGCCTGGCGCAACTGCACCAGCTACGCGGCCGCGTCGGCCGTTCGCACCACCAGGCCTATGCCTACCTGCTGACCGACCCCGACCGCATGATCACGCCGCAAGCGCAGAAGCGACTGGACGCGATTCAATTGTTAGAAGACCTGGGTGCAGGCTTCCACCTGGCCATGCACGACCTGGAGATCCGCGGTGCCGGCGAATTGCTGGGCGATTCGCAAAGCGGCGAGATGCAGGAGATAGGTTTCCATTTGTATTCGGAAATGCTGTCGCATGCGGTCAAACAACTTAAGGCAGGGAAAGAGCCGGATGTCTCCGCACCGCTCGGCATCACTACCGAGATCAACCTGCACAGCCCGGCGTTGTTGACCAATGATTACTGTCCAGACGTGCACGAGCGCCTGGTGCTGTATAAACGCCTGGCCAACTGCAACGACGATGACGAACTGGATAATATCCAGGAAGAATTAATAGACCGCTTCGGCCTGCTACCCGAACAGGGCGAAGTGCTGGTGGCCAGCCATCGTTTGCGCGTAGCGGCCAAGCCGCTGGGCATCACCAAGATCGATGCCAGCGACAGTGCGATCCAGCTGCAATTCAGCCAGCAGACCGAACTGGATCCCACCAAGCTCATCGCGCTGTTGCAACGCGACCGCCGCTGCAGGATGAACGGGCCGGACAAGCTGAGGGTGACGGTAGAGATGGCCAGCCCGCTGGACAGGTCGGATTTCATTAAAATGCTGTTACGCGAATTTGTGTAGTTACCCTAATAACCAGGAATCCACATGCTAGAAAAACTCATCGCCGTACTCGCCACCTTCATCATCTCCGTCATCTCCACCATGGGGTATGGCGGCATCGTGCTGCTGATGGCGATTGAATCCGCCTGCATTCCCCTGCCCTCCGAGATCATCATGCCGTTCGCCGGTTACCTGGTCCACCAGGGCGAACTGCAGTTATGGGCGGTGGCGCTGGCTGGAGCTGTGGGATGCGTCATAGGTTCCATACCCGCGTACTACTTGGGCATGTACGGCGGCAGGCCGTTGGTGGAGAAGTACGGCAAGTGGGTGCTGATCTCTCATCATGACCTGGCGATGGCGGACCGCTGGTTTGCCAAACATGGCGAGATCATCATCTTCATCGGTCGACTGCTGCCGGCGGTACGTACATTCATCGCCTTTCCTGCAGGGATTGCGCGCATGCACATGGGCAAGTTCATCGGCTATACCTTTGTCGGCTCGCTGATCTGGTGCTGGTTGCTGGCGTATGCCGGCATGAAGACAGGCGAACACTGGGAAAGCCTGAAGGTGTATTTCCACGAATTCCACATCGTGCTGGCAGTGGTGGGCGTGGTATTTTTGGTGTGGTATGTACGCCGCCATTTCAAGGCGATGAAAACTCCGCCGAATCAATAAGAGCGTACGGAATTAAAGGTGCATTAGCTTGCTTTCTGCACCCATCAAGTCAGTATCGCTATACGCCCGATACTCAGGAAGTAGATGGCTTGCCGGATAGGTAAGCCATCGTCTGCGAACAGCAGTGAATACCGCGCCAACTGCTCGCGATAATTGCCAGTAATCGCCTGTAAATCAGTATCGACTATTGCTGGATCCAATTGCACCGATTTGTAATCGATGATCCAGCGTACGCCGTCTTCAATGAATGTACGGTCCACTACGTGCGTTGATACCAGCAGTTTGTCGGCACGCGATATCGCCAGTTCGACGTCGTCTTTATCCCGTTTTTCCAGTACCCACCGCCCGTCCTTGCTGGCCAGCGCCGTATCCAGCATGCCTGCTACACGCTGCGCACCCGATGCCGCCTGGTCTGCCGGCAAGCCTTGCGAAACCAGCCAGTGCCCCATGACAGGCGTAAGCGTCGCCAGCCTGGATAGCGGCCAATGTGTGATGCCATCCTTCACCATCAACTCCATATACCGATGCGCTAGGCTACCGATGAGCGCATCCGCAGTCCTGCCTGCAAGCGGCGCATCATCGGCCGGCTCTGCGGCTAGCTGGTAAGACTGGCCGCCGCTTAGGGATGTTGTAGCAGTGAACACGCCATGCACTGCAGGATGCGCCAGCCGGATCAGTTGCGGGATAAACTCTGTTTCGTCGGAGGTCGCAAGCGTAGACTGCTCTACCGGCAACGGATCGCTGGCCAGCAGGCGTTCGCCAGCCCTCAGGAATTCGCCTCCCACGTTATCCCATAACAATTCCAGGAAGGTGCCGTTGGGCGGTTTGATCTCCTCCTTGCTGCTGAGCTTGATGGCCGCCACCAGGTGCAGCTTGCGCACGGCACGCGTGGCCGCCACATACAGCACACGGGCCGTCTCGTTAGCGGACCGCTCGTTTTCCAGCCCTTGCAGGTAATCGTAGGTACTGGGCATTTCGTCGCGATGATGCTTAGGCCGCCAGGGAGCTGCGACCAGTTGCGAAGTTGCTTCTTCCAGCGCGACTTCTTCCCACAGGATCAGCGGCGCATCACCTTTCGCCGACTGGCGGTGCAGGCCCGGCAGGATGACGGTGTCGAATTCCAGCCCTTTGGAATTGTGGATGGTCATAAACTGCAGCGTGCCGTCGGCATGCACATCGGGTGCGGCGTACAGCTTGGTGATGCCCGCCTCCAGCCCGGCGATATCGAAGCGCCCGCTGCGCTCGAGTTTATCGATCAGGTCTAATAGCGCCTGTACATCGCGTACATCGCCGGCATCCCACAGGCATTGCGGGCCGCCCAGCTTGAGCCAGGTGGATTCCACCCAGCGCCGCATGGATTGCCGGCCCTGGTAGGCGAATGCCTCGCCGAATATGCTGCGTACATGCAGCAGGCGCTGCCGGCCGTCCGCAGTGAGCTTGGCCACCCGCGATTCATCCTGCATCAGTTGCCAGATATTGGAATAGTGATCGTCGGCCGCCAGCGCATGCAGGTCGGCCAAGGTCAGGCCGCACCAGGGCGCACGCAACACCGCAAGCCAGTTGACGCGGTCGGCACGGTGTATGAGTGCGCGCGCCAGCGCCAGCACATCCTGTACGCTTTGCCTGTCGGCCAGCGCCTCTACTTTCACTGCCTGGAATTTCAGGTGCGGCCGGTTGCGGCGTATCTCAGCCACCAGCGCCTGCAGATGGTCGCGTGCACGTACCAGCACGGCGATGCTGCGGCTGGGGTCTTCCGCCCGCTCCTGTTCGATGATGTCCGCCAGGCGCATTGCCTCTAATTGCGCCAATGCCCCAGCATCGGCTTCCTGCTTGGCTACCAGGGCATGCACCTGCACGCCTTCGCCGGGCAGGCTGTCGCGCGTGGCGGCGAATTCACGGTAGCGTATCGCCCCGCGCGTCACGCTGTCATGCTCAGGGAACACATTGGAAAATGCCTGGTTGACCCAGTCGATCACGGCCGGGCACGAACGGTTGTTGCGTGTCAGGTGCAGGCTCTCCAGCGGCAAGTGGCCGATGCCGTATTCCGCTACGCGCAGGAACAGGCCCACATCGGCCTTGCGGAAGCGGTAGATGGACTGCATGGGATCGCCCACGCAAAAGATGGTACGGCCGTCGCCCGGCTCCCAGCCGGACATCAGCTTGTGCAGCAAGTTGACCTGCATGGGGCTGGTATCCTGGAACTCGTCCACAAGCAGGTGCTGGATGCGGTAATCCAGGCGCAACGCCAGGTCGGTCGGCCCGGTCTGGTCTTCAAGCGCCTGCAGGGCGCGTTGCGACACCTCGCTGAAATCGACCTCGCCTGCCTCCTGGAATACCGTCACCAGATGCGCGGCCGCCAGCTTGAGCAGGTCCGCCAGCGCGCCGACGATACGGCGCTCCTCGTCGATATTGCGCAGATCCGGCAGTTTGCGCAGTTTTGCCAGTGGCGCTACGTCCGTGATCCCCGCGATGATATCCACCAGCTTCTGTTTCCAGGCCCGGCCTTCGTCGGTCGCAGGCAGCCCGTTCCTGGCGTTGATGCCTTTTTCCTTACGGAGCTCGTTGTCTTTCGTCAGCAGCAAATCGCACACCGACAGCCACATGCTGAGCGACTCGTGCCGCGGCAGCAACGGCGTTTCCCAATCCAGCAGCAGCGATACGCAGTGCTCGCACGGCAGGTTGCTGGCGGCATAGCGCGCCACCGGCATCAGTCGCTGCTGGAGATCGAGATCCAGCACACGTCCGGCCGCCACGATGTCATGGTGGATAAGCGCATGGAAGGCCTCGGCCGCCGCATCCTGTATCGATTCATTGCCGGCGCCATGCTGGTTGGCGTGGCTGTTCAAATTGGCATGCAACAGCCACTGGTCGCGTTTCGCCAGCATGTCGGCGAGCTGGCTGCCCAGGCGCGCCGTATCGTTATCGAAATACTGCAGGGCCAGCGTCGCCGCCGTATTCGATTCCGTCTCGAGCGAGCCCAGCGCACGCAATGCGGCGTCCTGGTAAAACACATCGGCATCTTCCACTACGGCCGGTTGCGCCCCGAAACGGCTCATCAGCGGCATCTGCCGCGCCAGCAGGCTGCTGAAGGAGTCGATGGTATTGATGCGCAGGCGCGCAGGTTGTGTGAGCAGTTGCCAGCCTTGCTCGGTCGAACGCTGCAGCGCTGCCAGTGCCAGTTTCCGCGTCATCTGCTTGTGCGGTTTATCGACCGCTATCCCATCGGCCGCATCCTGCAGGCTGGTAAGGATACGGCTGCGCATCTCGGCGGCGGCCTTATTGGTAAAGGTGATGGCGACGATCTCTTCCGGCTCACTGACGACATTCAGCAGCGCTAGGTAACGCTGGGTCAGCAGTTCGGTCTTGCCTGCCCCGGCAGGCGCCTCGACGATGAAGGAATCCGCATCGATAGCACGCTCGCGATTGTAGGCATCCAGCTCCAGCAGCTCGTCGCGAATCATGATGGCAAGCCTTTGCGTGTTGCGGCTTCCAGCTGCAGATAGCGTTCAGGCAAGCGAAGCAGAGGCAAGACTTCGCAATAGCCTAGCTGTTTTTCATCGCGGAACACCACCGCTGCCTCGCCCGCGATGAGTTCTGCGGCCAAGGCTTCTATGCTGGTTTTCCAATGGTTAACCAGCGCAATCCAGTCCGGGAAACTGTCAGGCGGGAAAATGCGTGTGGCCTCCTGCAGCGCCTTGATGCCGGGCAGCGTATCGCCGTCTGCCGCAATGCCGACAAAGCGTTGCTCATCGGCACGCACCTGGGCGAAACACACGGCGGCGATGTCCGCTTCGGACAATGCAAGTGCCGCGTATATGGGCAACTGAGGTTCGGAGATGCGGGTATCCGCCCAGCTATGGTGGCTCACCGCGCTGCCGGTCTTGTAATCGATGACAATCAACCGCCCATCCGGCAGCCTGTCGACACGATCCAGCGTGAGATTGACGGTGAGGCCGGCGATATCGACGCTCTCCCGTTTCTCGCATTGCTCCACCGTGAATGGCGGTCGCTCTTTTTCGTAAGCCAGCCATACCGCAAGCAGCAGTTGCAATCGCTGTTTTTCCAGCGCCAGGAAATTGACGGGCAGGGGTTCCTCGCGTTTTCGGGCGAACTCTGCCACGCCAGCCTCCACCGCCTGGATGATGGCAGCGCGCAGTTGCGCGTCGTCCATGGCATTGAGGTAATCGGAATCATAGCCCTGCCAGAAGGCTTGCAGCACGGCATGCACCAGGTTGCCGCGGTCCATGCTGTCCAAGCCCTCCACCGGTTCTTCCAACGGCCGGGCGCCGAGCCGGTAGCGGTAATATGCCCATGCCGGACAGATAGCCTGGGCACGGATCAGGCCTGCCCCGCCGCTTATTTTCTCGTCGGCATCGACAGCCGGCGCACGGTGGTCATCCAGCCATTGGCGGGTGTCAGTGGAGGAAGCAGGCGTCAGCTTTTCTGCCAGCGTCTCAGCCAGGGCAGTCGTTTGCGTATATTCCGCAATGCCCTGCATCAACGGGCTGACGCGAAGCTCGCTCTCACCGCTCTTGTGCGACCACGAAAATACGATGTCACCGGCGCTGCGCAACAATCGATGATGGATAGCCTGCGCAAATTCGGCCTGCACCGGGCCATCGGCATTGGGCGTGCGGGCAGCACGCTGCAGGCTGGCGGGCAGCAATGGGTTAGGACGTGCCGGCGGCGGCCACACGTGGTCGTTCATGCCCATCACCCAGATGGCATCCAGCGGCGTGGCGACCGCCTCCAGCATGCCCATCACCAGCAATTGCGGATCGTCCTGCGATTCCGGCTGGAAAATCTGCTCGGCACACACTTGGCCCAGGCGTTGCACCGCCTGCGAGAAACTTAACGGTCCCGACTTTCCATCAATGGACAGTGCATCGAAATCCGCCAGTGCCGCAAGCGCATGGCCGAATGCACGGCCGGCCTGGAACTCATGACTGGACAGGCTGCGGTCGCCCGGCCACTGCGCGGCAGTCAATAAAGCATCGATATGCTCAGCCCAAAGGGAGGGAAGCCGCCGCAGCGATGGCTGGGGAAGCGCATCCAGCAAGGCTTGCAGGGCATCGATCAAACGCGGGACAGGCAAGCCTTTTTCGACCTGTTTTTTAGCGAAGCGCAGCAGCCTGTCCAGGCTGGTATTCGCCGGCAGATGCGCACGCATGCGCGCATCCAGCTGGGCTCGTGCATCGGCCTCGTGCGGGCTGGACCAGTACGCACCAAGCAGCACACGTGAGAAATCCTGCTGGGTAACGTCGTGGCGGTTGGCGGCTAGGCGCAGTAGATCAAGCGCGGTGCCAACCAGTGGATGTTGCGATAAAGCCAACCCTAGCGAAAGGTCGTAGCTGCGATCCGTCTCGGCGTATGCCGGCGATACGGCGGCCGGATGCAGGTTATCGTCCAGCAGCGCCGTGATGCGCTGGCGCAGGTTAGCAAGCTCGGGCGCGACAATCCCCAGCCGCGCACCTGGATTGGCAATGAGCGTATCCCTTACCCACGCCACTGCGGCCCGGCACTCGGCTTCGCAATCGTCGAGGCTGACCTGGCTGGCGCTGGCGGGATTTTCCAGCAAATGCGGCCAGGGTGCGACAACCGTACCGCGCGCCGCCAAAGCATCGAACAGGCGCTGCTGCTGCGGGCTGATGCGATCAAAGCCGGCATGGAATAATGCGCCCGGCAGGCTACCCACATTTTTCTGGATTTGCGCTACCTGCCAGTCGAGATAGCGCGTGTTTTCGAGCCACCCTGCAGAATGGCACTGGCGACGGAATTCGCTACGCCATTGCAGGAACTGTACGACTTCTTCCGCATGGTCATGCGATGCGTCCTGCTGCGGCACGGCGAGATTCCACTCCTGCATCAGCTGGTTCGCTTCAAATGCGGCCCTGGCCAGCCCTGCCGTGTCGAACAGCGCCGCTGCATCGCCTACCAGGCTGCGTTCGATGATGCGCTCCCATAGCGAAAGTTCCTGCGCTTTGTTCAGCACCATGCGCGGCACTTCCTCCAGCAGGATATTGCCCTGCAAAATCGCCTGCTCGACAGTATTGCCCAGCCACTGGCTTAGCGTGAGCGCGGGCAGCGGTTGCCATTGCACATCGCCTGCCGCTTTGCGCGCACGGCCATGCGACAGGCGCAGGCTGCGTGCCAATCGGGCAGTGGAACAGACGATGACGGAATCTTGGGGTGGCTGCATGCTTACAGGTTATTGTTTAAAGGGTAGTCATTCACAAGATACGAAGGCCAAAATATGTAACGTTAGTATTCGGCATTCTAGCATTTCCATACCGCCTTCCCGGCTGCGCTGCTTGCAGAAATACCGCATTTTTGCTGAATATTGCACGGCATGGAAAAGCGCAACGCGCTACCATAGCGGCTTGCGAACGAAGGATTGCACGACCGCTATGGCGAACGACGAAAAGAATTACATCACGCCCGAAGGCCATGCCACGCTGGAAGCTGAATTCCACCAGTTGCTCAAGGTAGAACGGCCGGAAGTGGTGCGCGTGGTGTCGTGGGCGGCAGGCAATGGCGACCGCTCCGAGAATGGCGATTATATCTACGGCAAAAAACGCCTGCGCCAGATCGACGGCCGTTTGCGTTTCCTGATGCAGCGCATGGACCTGGCAGTGGTAGTCGACCCAGCCACGCAACAGGGCCTGGAGAAAGTGTTCTTCGGCGCCTGGGTCACGTTGTATTCGCTTGAGCGCGAAACAGAACATGTCTACCGCATCGTCGGCAAGGATGAACTCGACCCGAGCAAAGGTTATATCAGCTGGGTTTCCCCATTGGCCAAGGCCATGTTGGGCAAACAACCGGGCGATGTGGTGCGCGTGCAGGCACCTGGCGGCGATGAAAGTTATGAGATATCCGACGTCCGTTATGCCCCACCTGCGACGACATAACATTTTCCCATGAAAGAAACGCAAGTTCAGCAAAGATGGGATATATTTTGCAATATTGTCGATAACTTCGGCGATATCGGCGTGTGCTGGCGATTGGCACGGCAATTGGCGGCAGAGCATGTACTGTATGTACGGCTTTGGGTGAATGATCTCGATATTGCCGCCAGGCTTATTCCGCAGGTGAATGCTTCACTACCAACTACTCCCATCCGCGTTGAAGGTGTCGAACTCCGCCACTGGTCAGTAGCGCTTGATGCAAATTCCATCCCCGGCAATGCAGACGTGGTCATCGAGGCATTTGGCTGTGAACTGCCAGCAAGCTATATGCAGGCCATGAACCCTGCAAGCGTGTGGATAAACCTGGAGTACCTATCGGCAGAATCCTGGGTGGATGGATTCCACGGCAAGTGCTCTGTGCATCCGGCAACCGGTTTGAAGAAATATTTCTTCTTTCCGGGATTCAGTGCAGCCACTGGAGGATTGATACGCGAAAACGCCCTGCTCGCAGAGCGCGATGCGTTTAAGGATTCACCCGTAGCCCTTCAGCAATTCTGGCAGGTACTCTATCTTACGACCATCTTCGATCCCGCTGCCATCAAGCTTTCCCTATTCTGTTACCCGCATGCCCCGATTGGCGATCTATTCGATAGCCTGGCTGCCAATGCCCAGGTGATTCACTGCCTGGTGCCGGAAGGCAGTTTGCTGCCGCAAATTGCGGAGTATTTCCAGGCACCGCCATTAAAGCCCGGCGACACATTGTCGGCTGGGAACCTGGTGGTGACGATCATCCCCTTCCTGTCACAGCAACAATACGATCGCCTGCTATGGGCATGCGACTTGAATTTCGTACGTGGTGAAGATAGCTGGATACGCGCCATCTGGGCAGGCCGGCCTTTCATATGGCAGCCCTATCGGCAGGATGCAGGCACGCATATCACAAAATTACTGGCATTTATCGATCGCTATTGCGAAGGCTTGAGTCCAGCGGCAGCGCAAGTATGGCGCAAAGCACACCTTGCCTGGGCCGGATCCATAGACGACGAAAACAATTCGCCGGATCTATTCAGCGAAATGATGGCAGCCCTCGCAGAACTGACACCTCACAGCCGTACACGATCAAGCGATTATTCATTACAGGATGATCTTGCGACCAAGCTGGTGGATTTTGTAACGACTCACCCTATCGGGAGCTAACCGATGGCGGCATGAATACCCATCTTTACTGCAGGCCATCTAAAACCTGGCAATTATTTCTAATTTCTTATATAAAACAGCCATAAACTAAACAATAAAACCCGCCGTTCAAAATTGACTGAATCCCTTATCCACCATAAAAAGAAAGCACCCCATGTCCGCCAAACACATCCTCGCCATTGCCCTGATTTCACTATCCTTTGCACAGCCTTCCTTCGCCGGCCCGGCGCAGGATGAAATGTCAAAATGCCTGACCGATTCCACCACAGGTAAAGACCGTAAAGACCTGGCCCGCTGGATATTCACCGTGATGACGCTGCATCCTGAAGTGGCCAGCATTTCCTCGGTCACCCCTGAAATGCGCATGGCAACAGACAAAGCGGCAGGCACGCTGCTTTCCAGATTGATGACCAAGGACTGCAAGGCGCAATTTATTGCCCAGTATAAGGACGACCCGCAATCCGTCAAAGACAGCTTCGAGGCATTAGGCAGAATGGCGATGCAGGAACTGACGGCAAATCCCAATGTAACTGCCGGCATGTCGGGATTTATCAAATATATGGACATGAATGCCATGCAAACGATGATGCTGCAAAGTAAATAACTCCGCCCATACATTGCCCGCGGTTTACGGGCATCAGGCTTTTCAGCGCGCTGGCAGTGTTAATTGCGATAAGTCGATGGTTAAGCTGGCGATTTCATGCGGGATTCAGGTATAATCTCGCCCTTTTATGCCACCCTTAATCCCAACAATTCAGTCGCAGGACACACTATGAAAACAGCTCAGGAACTTCGCGTAGGTAACGTCATCATGATCGGCTCCGACCCGCTGGTCGTGCTTAAAGCCGAGTACAACAAATCAGGCCGCAGTTCGGCTGTGGTCAAGATGAAATTCAAGAACCTGCTGACTGAAGCGCCAAGCGAAAACATCTACAAGGCAGATGACAAATTCGAGCAAGTGGTGCTTGAGAAGAAGGAAGTGACCTACTCCTATTTCGCCGATCCGCTGTACGTGTTCATGGACAGCGAATACAACCAGTTCGAAGTAGAAGCCGAAAACATGACAGACGCCCTTAATTTCCTCGAGGACGGCATGGAATGTGAAGTCAAGTTCTACAATGGCAAAGCCATCTCGGTGGAGCTGCCCAACTCGGTGGTGCGCGAGATTACCTATACCGAACCCGCAGTCAAGGGCGACACGTCAGGCAAAGTGATGAAGCCTGCCAAGATTGCCACCGGCTTCGAACTACCGGTGCCACTGTTCTGTGCCACTGGCGACAAGATCGAAATCGATACGCGTACGCTGGAATACAGAAACCGCGTTAAGTAATTACCATCGGGAATTACATTGGCACTAACCTGCCTGGATTCACCAATAAAAAAGGAGTCGCTTGACTCCTTTTTTATTACATAGACTACCTTAAGACAGGCCTGCTACCGCACCCTCATGGTGCGTTTTGGAAAATTGCAGAATACGATCTCGATATATGTAGGAATATTGTCATAGCGCATCGATTTCTGACAATAATCCGCAGGGTAATCCGGATTGTTGCATCGCTATATAGCGCGTCAATGCTGCAATGAGGCCATGGTACAGCGATCATAAGTGGGTGGCACATGCTTTGCTTGTATGGTCTGCTTAGCAAAAATATAATCCTCAATTGTTACCGTCCGATTCAACACAACCGAGAAACCAACCTACACACATGTCAAAAAAGCTTGAAGAACTATCCCCGGAAGCACAACGGCAGCGCCAGGCGATCTATGTCGGCCTGACCAGCGTATTAAATCCAGACCAAGCCAATGCGGCCCTTGAGAGCTGGTCTATCTATTTCAATGAAACCGGTTCTGTCTTCAATGGCTTGAACACGTTTGCACGGGATGTATGTGAAAGTTTCGATATCGGCAGCCAGCAGCGCGACTTGGTGAAGGCGCTCAACCGTGCCCTGCTCAGCAAGGATACTAGTGCGCCCAGGACGGCGCCTGCGCCAAGAAAATCGCCCACCATGGAAGATACCGGCCAGGTTGAAACGTCAGAGTCTGACGCCTCATCCGTCGGATCCTCCATCATGACGCCTGAATTCCAGACCTTCCAATACCTGGTGACGGATTTACTGCAACTGGTAGAGAACAACCGGTCCGGCCTCAAGGGCCAGGCTGTAGATTTCCTCAAGGAGGTGGTCGAGAGCATGCCTTGGTCTGAAGCGCAACAACAGCAAATGACCACCCTGCTGACAACGGGCAATGCCACCCAAACCCGCGCCTACCGCGGCGACCAGCTGAAGTCGCTACTTAAGCATTTCCGCTCATGGATGACGGACGAGATAGGGGCCAATGTGGCCGGCAACTTATTAAAACAGGCATTGCAGGACACGGAAAAAACGTCATTCGGGATCCGTTACTCCCCAACTAATTTTGTATAGTGATTCGATGCAGCAGCTATCCAGATGCAATTGGCATATGTATTGCTTTTTTGATATTAACCAAAGAACGATTCACCTAACCGTTCTTGCCTAATTAGGATTAAAACAATAATGATGCACTTAACTATCAATAAATGGACAGCGGTTATCACCCTGGCATGCGGTCTATCGCTGATCGGTGTTTCAACCCTGAGCAATACCGCAATGGCTGAAACCGCTGCAATCGAGGCTGCTGCCCAGGCGCCGACTGAACAGGCGGTTCCTTCTGCGCCAGTATCCGAAAGCACCCCTGAAAAGGTCATCGAGCCCGCCCCTGTCGACGCCACTCCGGCGCCTGCGGCCGCGAGTGCCGCACCTGTTGTCGAGCCGGAAGCAGCCGCACCTACAGGCCCTTACATGGTAAAGGCTGAAGACATCAGTGCCGGCGATACCGCCTGGATGCTCGCCTCGACAGCACTGGTATTGTTGATGACCATCCCCGGCCTGGTACTGTTCTATGCTGGCATGGTACGCAAGAAAAACGTACTGTCGACCGCCCTGCAGAGTTTCGCTATCACCTGCCTGGTCACTGTCATCTGGGTGGTCATCGGTTACAGCCTGGCTTTCACTCCCGGCAGCACGCCGTTCCTGGGCAGCCTGGACAGGGTGATGCTGATGGGGGTCGATTACATCAAGGCTACCGGTGAGGTATCCGTCAGCCACCTCGCTACCACCATCCCAGAATCTGTCTTCGTCATGTTCCAGATGACGTTTGCCATCATTACGCCGGCGCTGATTGTGGGTGCATTTGCAGAGCGCATGCGTTTTACCGCCATGCTGGCCTTCATCGGCCTGTGGTCCATCTTCGTCTATGCCCCGATTGCGCACTGGGTTTGGGAGCCTTCAGGCTGGTTTGCCTCAAATGGCGTACTCGATTTCGCAGGCGGCACGGTCGTGCATATCAATGCCGGCGCCGCCGGCCTGGTTTGCGCCTATATGCTGGGGCCTAGAGCCGGTTACGGTAAAGTACCTTTCGTGCCCTACAACCTGGTGTACACGCTAGTAGGCGCTTCACTACTGTGGGTAGGCTGGTTCGGTTTCAACGCCGGTTCCGCAGTGGCTGCAGACGGCCGGGCCGGTATGGCCATGCTGGTCACGCAAACAGCGACTGCAGTAGCAGCAATGACCTGGATGACCATCGAATGGATAGTCAAATCCCGTATCACCCTGCTGGGCTGCGCTTCCGGCGCAGTAGCGGGCCTGGTGGCGATCACTCCTGCCTCCGGTTTCGTCGGCGTACCTGGCGCACTGGCCATCGGCCTGGCAGCAGGCGTGGGCTGTTACTGGGGAGCGACCGGGTTGAAGCGCCTGCTGGGTGCGGATGATGCCCTGGACGTATTCGGCATCCACGGCGTCGGCGGCCTCATCGGCGCGATATTGACCGGCGTCTTCGTAGACAAGACCATCAGCGGTGCAGATGGCGATGTGGTGATGCAATGCATCGCCGCATTCTCCACCCTGCTCTACAGTGCTATCGGCACCATGATCCTGCTGCTGATCGTGGATTACACCATAGGCTTGCGCGTCGATGCGGAAGAAGAGCACGACGGTCTTGATTTAACTCAACATGCAGAAAGAATCGTCTGATGAGCGAAACCGATAAAACCTCAGTTGCGGCCTTGATCAGTGTGATATTGCGGCGCAAAGCCAACCGCATCATCGATGTCAAATGGCTGGTGAAGAACCAGGAATATGCCCGTGAAATCATCAACCTGTCACGGGAACAAGGTCAGGATGACCTGAACGAGTATGCCAGCCACCTGGAAAGACTGATGTTCGGTGCCAGTAGCGCACCTCCTGCGCCGTCGGCAGCGGTTGCCCCAGCAGCACCTAAAGGCAAACCGTTCGTTGACAGCATGGATAAATCCTCCATCAGCAGCTGGGGAGAAGCGCCTAAATTCAGCGAACCGGACGATGGCAATGAAGATAACGATGGCGGTGAGGTTGACACCAGTAAGTATGTGGGCCATTTACGCTAGCATACCCAGCGATATTCCGACCCGGAGATAGTCATCCAAGCTAAATAAGTAAACCAGGCTGCCGATTTAAAATCCGCCAGCTAAAGAAAACGTGTCCTCTGCCCCTTCACCGGGGCATTTTTTTGCCCGGCATTTGCTAATGCTTACCCAGCCGCTTTGCTTATCTTTAGTATCACTTGCCTTTGGCTAAGCAGCTTGCACCTTACATTGCATACGAATTAAGAGGCGATTATGTTTTTCTCGATGCAGACAGGTATGGCTTTATCTTACGCTTCGGCCCTTCCGGCTCAGCCTCAATCATGGCCGATGTCCGTTTATCCGCATCGGCGATCAAGGATGCGATCAAGGCAGCCTCCGGCAGGTTGCGCCAGTATTTTTTCGGCATTTCCGCCTGCATGGCCTTTATCTTCAGGCGTGCAGGGTTGAAGATATGCCGGTAGTAAGTAAGCCATAAGGCTTCCCCGTCATCCTCATCAGGCGCATCTTCCCGCCGTGCACCTTCCGTGAAAAAAAGCTGGCCTTCATGCCAGTGCATACTGGATTGCGGGGTAAGGATAGACCAGTCCATATTGGTAAAGCGCCCGGTGAAAAAAGGCGACAGTGCTGCCACAATATGATGTTCAGGCTCGAACCAGGCGATGAAACGCGACTCCCCGGGCGAGACAACAAGCTCGCGGAAACGCACGAACGCTTTCATCTTGTGCATATCGCGCCGTACCGCTTTCACCATCATCTCGGCCTTGCGTATATCGGCATCGAACGATAATTGCAGCAGGCCCGGTTCCAGCTGCAAACGCCATAAGATTTTATAGAGCAGGCCGAAGCGACCGGGATCCTTATGCAAAATCACGGATTCGCAAAGCTCGATGAACTTGGCTGGCACTGTCGCCGTACGCTTAGCGATATCCGCCGGCAACGGCGGCAACTCGTCCGGGAATAACGTGGTGACCAGCGGACCCGCTTGCCAATCCAGCGAAGCTGGCGGCGCGTGGGCAGCCAGCAGGCGCCGGGCAGCCTCCCGCCAACCCTGGAAGTCAGTTTCATGTGCCAACTGGACGATGCGCATCTATTCCCCTTCCAGACAATCAGCCAGGCCTGAACAGGCCAAGTTGCGTCGACATTCCCCGCTTGAGGCTTAACTCCAGCCCGGCGGAATCCAGGCGTGCCCCCGGCTGGTGGTCGGGTAGCACGATGAAGGGCAGGATCTTTTTCAGCGATACCCGTAAGCCGGCAAGATCATGCAGGCGCACTGCCCGTACACTGCGTGCCGCGATGATCTTGGCCACGCTGGTCAGGCCGAGGCCAGGCACGCGTAGCAACATGGATTTAGCCGCCCGGTTGATATCCACCGGGAATTGCTCACGATGCTGCAGGGCCCACGCCGTTTTAGGGTCCACTTCCAGGTCCAGCATACCGCCGTTGCCGGTCACGATCTCCCTGGCTTCAAACCCATAAAAACGCATCAGCCAGTCGGCCTGGTACAACCGGTGCTCCCGTACTAAAGGCGCAGCCTTAAGCGGCAATGCCGCACTGGCATCCGGGATGGGGCTGAACGCGGAATAGTAAACGCGACGCAAACGGTAGTTGCCATACAGGTCGGCGCTGGTCGCCAGTATCGTACTGTCGTTGCTGGCGTCGGCACCTACGATCATTTGCGTACTCTGCCCGCCGGGCGCGAAACGCGGCGGCCGCTTGCCAGAAAGCGACGTATCCCTGGCGGATTCTATGCGCGTGCGTAGCTGGCCCATGGAGATACGGATGGCGCGCGCATCTTTTTCCGGCGCCAGCAGGCTCAACCCCTCGGCCGTCGGCAACTCGACATTGATGCTGAGGCGGTCGGCATAGCGCCCCGCCTTGGCCAGCAATTCATCGCTGGCATCCGGTATTGTCTTCAGGTGGATATACCCGCGAAAATCATGTTCCTCACGCAATATGCGGGCGACTTCCACAACCTGCTCCATGGTGTAGTCCGGGTTCTGGATAATGCCGGAGCTGAGGAATAATCCCTCGATGTAGTTGCGTTTGTAAAACCCCAGTGTCAGTTCCACCACTTCGGCCACGGTAAAGCGGGCGCGCGGTACATTGCTGCTGACGCGATTGACGCAATACACGCAGTCGTACACGCAAAAATTCGTCAACAGTATTTTCAGCAGGGAAATACAACGCCCGTCCGGGGCGTAGCTATGGCAGATGCCCATGCCCTCGGTAGAACCGATCCCTTTGCCTTTGCTTGAGTTGCGCGAATCTGTACCGCTGGACGCACATGAAGCATCGTATTTTGCGGCATCGGCCAGTATGCCCAGCTTGGTATTGATTTCCATAGTTTATTGTACGTTCGTACAGTAAATATAGCCAGCGCAATTTAGCTAGTTGCATATCATCGGCAGGAACACAGCCATTGCCCGACTATCGCTGGCCGCATAAACATGCTCCAATATCGCGATGGAACCTATCGAGATATTGACTACCCAGCAGATGGCGCAAGCCGACCAGTTAACAATAGATGCCGGAGATGCCAGCATTACGGCTATCGCACTCATGGAAAACGCAGGCCGCGCCGTGGCGGAGGCGATACAGCAGCGCTGGACGCCCTGCGCCGTCTGTGTATTGTGTGGGCCGGGCAATAATGGCGGCGATGGGTTTGTGGTGGCGCGCCTGCTGGCAGAGGATGGCTGGCCGGTGCGCGTGGCTGTGCTCGGCGAGAAAGCATCGCTGAAAAATGAGGCGCGGCATCACGCAGGGCGATGGCAGAGCCCTATCGACTCCCTGAACCCTGCCGTACTGGAAGGTGCAGAATTAGTAGTCGATGCCCTGTTCGGCGCGGGGCTCAGCCGGGCATTGCAAGGTCCGGCCCTGGAAACGCTGGTCGCCGCTGCAGCCATGCGGTTACCTATAGTCGCCATTGACGTGCCGAGTGGGCTGGAAGGCAATACCGGTGGGGCTCCCAGGGCAGCGTCTAGCGCAGTGCCCAGTGCATTGACGGTCACCTTTTTCCGCAAGAAACCAGCGCACCTACTATATCCGGGCCGCCAACTATGTGGTGAAGTGGTGGTAAGCGATATCGGCATCGCTTCCGGTGTGTTAACCGCCATCCACCCGCAGACCTTTGAAAATTTACCAGGGGTATGGTGGGCGCATTTTCCCAGGCCGGACGAAGCCAGCCACAAATACACACGCGGCCATGCCTTGGTATACGGCGGATACCCGGTTACCGGGGCATCGCGCCTGGCTGCCAGGGGAGCAGCACGGGCCGGTGCAGGATTGACCAGCATCGCGGTTCCGGAAACCGCATATTCTGTATACGCCGCTGCGCTGGAAAGCATCATGGTGCATCCCATCAGTTCTGCTGAAGGCTTTGACGCACTGCTCAGCGACAAGCGTGTCACCGCCCTGCTCATCGGCCCCGGCGCCGGTGCCAGTAATGCTGCCGCCCTGGACAAAACGCGAGCACGCGTATTGACCATGCTCGCCAAAGGCAAAGCCACCGTGCTGGATGCCGATGCGATCAGTGCGTTTCAGCACGAGTTGCCTGCATTAGTGAATGCGATTAAAGGCCCGTGCGTGCTGACACCGCACGAAGGCGAGTTCAGCCGCCTGTTCGGGAGCATCACCGATGCCGGTGCAGACAAGCTGTCACGCGCCCGGCAAGCTGCACTGCATTGCAATGCAGTCATCGTGCTCAAAGGGGCGGATACCGTGATCGCCGCACCGGACGGGCGTGCCGCCATCAACAGCAACGCACCTGCCAGCCTCGCCACAGGAGGTTCCGGCGACGTGCTCGGCGGCATCATCCTCGGGCTGCTGGCACAGGGGATGCCGGCGTTCGAAGCCGCTGCGGCAGGCGTATGGCTGCACAGCGAGGCCGCCAGCGAATTCGGGCCCGGCTTGATTGCGGAAGACTTACCGGAGATGGTGCCGCGCGTGCTGCAGCGTCTGTCAGTTTATAGCGCTGATTGAAAACACGTGCGCGCTGTAACCATCCAGCCGCACATATAAACCGTTATGCAGGAGATCGTCGTAGTCGCGCAGATACGATGCGTCGTTCAGCAGATCGTCAAGCGTGCATTGCCTGTCTTGCCCGCCCCCTCCAGTTTCCACCTGGTCGGCAATAAACAAACGCCCCTGAGCCGTCCATTCCGAGAGGTTGACCACCACTAAGCGATACTCGGCTGCATCACGCCAACTGTAGGCAATAAGCTGTTCATGCGTGGCATCGGAATCCGGCTGGGCTTGCAGCAGTGTCCAGACACCATCATGAAACACGTCTGCACTGGCGATATGCAGGATATTCGCGTAAGTGGCCTCAAGCTGGGTGTCTTTCTTTTCGGCTGCAGCGGCATTCAGCGGCATGGGCAGGTGGATAGTCCTACCCTCGAACTGCCCCTGGTGGAAGAAACGCAATCCCGGCAAGGTGGCGATCAAGGTGGCGAATGCCGTCAGCGTATGCGCGCCGAACACGGCCGCACTTCGTGGCTCGTCATGATTCTCCAGGAACCTTGCCATACGCCCCTGGTACTCGACATCCGCCTGCAGGTGCGAGCGGATGTCGCCGGCATGCGAATGGCAAAGACGGTCATACAGGCGCTTGTCATAGGTATAGTTGAAACCCATAGCCTGCAGCCTGTTTTCCATGTCCCAGTACACTTCGGCCATCCAGGTAAAATTGGCTGGCAAGGCTGCGATGGCGTCTTCCCAGAATTCGGTAGACATTGCGGGGCGGGCGGCCAGCAAATTCTGCCAGGTCTTGCCGAAAATATCGTTCAGCACCAGCATGGCCATATCGCAACGCAGCCCGTCGCAATGCCTGCTGATTTCCTGCAGGGTAGCAATTATCGCCAGGCGTGCCGGCGGACTGTAAAAATCGACCTGGGCAGTATCCGCCCACGGTGCAAAGTATGGATCCCGCCCGCGGGCGATATAGTAGTGTTTACTGCCGACAGGCTCTACCAGGTGATAGGCGCCGGGATCCCGGTGATAATCTTCCTCCGTGCCCTGCAGGAAATAGTCGGGATGGCTTAATATCCAGGGATGGTCAGGGCCGGTATGGTTGGGCACGAAATCCAGCATCAGGCGCATGCCCCTGGCATGCAGTTTGGCACGCACTTCATCGAGCTGCGCCCAGTTGCCGATGCGGGTATCCGGCTGGTAATCCTGGATGGAAAATGGCGACCCGACCACCGAATCCACCGTCCAGCCAGGCAAGGCATGGTCGAACACCTTGAAGGCTTTGGCATCGGTACGGAAGATATGCCGGCCGGCCGGGCTGCGTTGCCAGATGCCCATCAGGTAGACGATGTCGAAGCCCAGCGACTGGATGCTATCCCACTCGGAGTCCGGCACGTCTGCCAGTTGCAGTGCCTGACCGGCTTTTGCCGAGAGTTCGTCCAGCCATGCCCAGGTGTTGATCTGGTAGAGGTGGGGATGATGCCTGAGCGCCATCTTGCTATTGGAAACCTGTTTGCCTGATCCTGACGCGCTCATCCCCATCTCCCCGATCATTTCATTGTATTTTTATAATTGTATTTTTTATAATGGAATCATATACCTGACAGGCTTAAATAGCAGGAATAAATGGCACGGATAATCGATTGATTAACGCTTGTTAAAATGCCCCTTTCAACAGGCCGCCTTCCACACGCAATGCCGCGCCCGTGGTCGCGGAAGCCAGCGGGCTGGCGATATAGGCCACCAGCGAGGCCACCTCATCCGGGCTGGCGAAGCGCTTGATCAGTGACGTCGGTCTCACCTTCTCGAAAAACTCTTTCTCGAATGCCTCGAAACTTTGCCCATCCGTCGAAAGTGCATCCACGAAATCCACCACGCCGCGCGTCTTGGTCGGTCCCGGCAATATGCTATTCACGGTAATACCGGTGCCCGCCACGATTTCCGCCAGGCCGCGCGCCACGGATATCTGCGCCGTCTTGGTCATGCCGTAATGCACCATCTCTGCAGGGATCTGGATAGCGCTTTCGCTCGAAATGAAGATGATGCGGCCCCAGTTCTTTTCTTTCATGGCGGGCAAATAAAGACGGGATAGCCGTATACCGCTCAGTACGTTGACATCGAAGAACCGCAACCAGTCTTCATCGGGAATCTCCTCAAAAGGCTTAGGTTCGAAAATGCCGAGGTTATTGATGAGGATTTCAACGTCCGGATATTGACTGATGAGCGCTTCAGCGGCTTCTGCCTTGCTCAGGTCGCCTGCAAAACCGAACACCTTGCCGGCATTTGATTGCTTGGCGCTTGCCTGCAGTTCTGCCACCACTTTATCGACCGCATCCTGCTTGCGTCCATTCACGATCACATGCGCGCCCTCTTGCAGCAGAGCGGTAGCTATGGCGAATCCAATACCTGCAGTACTGCCTGTGACCAGTGCAAGTTTACCGTTCAGTTGAAGATCCATAGTTAATCCTTATTCGATAAAAAGTTATTCATTAAAGGGATACCTTAAGTAAAACAAAAAGTTGGCGTTATATGAGCATGATGTAAACAATTGTCATAATTTGGCAATGGTTCGGTGCTTGCTACTTTAAGTGCTCCAGCGAATTTATTAAGAAAGGAAATCAAATGTTTGACAAGTTAATCAAGATGCTAGGTTTCAGTGCTACAACGAAAGAGCTTATCCGAGCACGCGCTGAACTGGCAGCCATTAACAAATCGCTAGGCATGATTGAATTCACCCTGGATGGCAAAGTCATTACCGCGAATGAAAATTTCCTGCAGATACTGGGATACAGTTTAAGTGAAACGATAGGTCAGCACCACAGCATGTTCGTAAGCCCGGAACAGCGGAATAGTGCTGAATACAAAGCCTTCTGGGAGAAATTAGGCCGCGGCGAATATGACACTGGCCAGTATCGACGCCTCGGCAAGGACAATAAAGAAGTATGGTTACGTGCCACGTACAACCCGGTATTCGATGCGGATGGAAAAGCCTATAAAGTGGTTAAGTATGCCTCGGACATCACACGGGAAAAAACGCTTTCGGTGGATACTGCTGGTCAGCTGGCGGCAATACATAAGTCGCAGGGCGTGATCGAATTCACCATGGACGGCAAGGTGGTGGCTGCCAACGAGGCCTTCCTGGGGATCCTCGGCTACACCGCCGCAGAAGCCACCGGCCAGCACCATTCCCTGTTCGTCGAACCGTCATACCGTACCAGCCCTGAATACAAGGCGTTCTGGGAGAAACTGAACCGCGGCGAATACGATGCGGGTATCTACAAGCGCATCGGTAAAGGCGGCAAGGAAGCCTGGATACAGGCCAGCTACAACCCCATCCTCGACCTGAACGGCAAGCCGTTCAAGGTGGTGAAATACGCTACTGATGTGACAGCACAGCGCCTGAAGAATGCCGACTTCGAAGGCCAGATCGCCGCCATCAGCAAGTCGCAGGGCGTGATCGAATTCACCATGGATGGCAAGGTGGTGGCTGCCAACGAGGCCTTTCTGGGCATCCTCGGCTACACCGCAGCTGAAGCCACCGGGCAGCACCATTCCCTGTTCGTCGAGCCGTCATACCGTACCAGTCCTGAATACAAGGCGTTCTGGGAGAAACTGAACCGCGGCGAATACGATGCGGGTATCTACAAGCGCATCGGTAAAGGCGGCAAGGAAGCCTGGATACAGGCCAGCTACAACCCCATCCTCGACCTCAACGGCAAGCCGTTCAAGGTGGTGAAATACGCCACCGATGTGACAGCACAGCGCCTGAAGAATGCCGACTTCGAAGGCCAGATCGCCGCCATCAGCAAATCGCAGGGCGTGATCGAATTCACCATGGATGGCAAGGTGGTGGCTGCCAATGAGGCCTTCCTAGGTATCCTCGGCTATACCGCCGCTGAAGCCACCGGCCAGCACCATTCCCTGTTCGTCGAGCCGTCCTACCGCACCAGTCCGGAATATAAGGCATTCTGGGAGAAACTGAACCGCGGCGAATACGATGCGGGTATCTACAAGCGCATCGGTAAAGGCGGCAAGGAAGCCTGGATACAGGCTAGCTACAATCCCATCCTCGACCTCAACGGCAAGCCGTTCAAGGTGGTGAAATACGCCACCGATGTGACAGCACAGGTCGATGCATCCAAGGCACTGGCAGCCGCTGTAGAGGAAACACAGGTCGTGGTCAGCGCCGCCAAGGGCAATGACCTTACCCACCATATCCCCATGGCAGGCAAGACCGGCGAGATCGCCAGCCTGTGCGAAGGCGTAAACGCGCTGATAGAGAATATGGCAGAGATCATTACGCAGATCAAAGACTCCAGCGAAACCATCGGTACAGCGGCCAATGAAATTTCCTCCGGCAACAATGACCTGTCGCAACGCACCGAGGAACAGGCATCGTCACTGGAAGAAACCGCTTCCAGCATGGAAGAGCTGGCGTCTACCGTCAAACAGAATGCAGAGAATGCAAGGCAGGCCAATCAACTGGCATCGGATGCTTCCTCAGTTGCGCTAAAAGGCGGTACGGTCGTCAGCCAGGTGGTGACGACCATGTCGGAGATCAGCACCAGCTCGCGCAAGATCGAAGACATCATCAGCGTGATCGACGGCATCGCTTTCCAGACCAATATCCTGGCATTGAACGCGGCTGTGGAAGCGGCCCGCGCCGGCGAACAAGGACGCGGTTTTGCGGTAGTGGCGGCAGAAGTGCGCAACCTGGCGCAGCGTTCGGCCGCAGCAGCGAAAGAAATCAAGCAGCTCATTTCCGACTCGGTTGAAAAGGTGACGACCGGTACCAGCCTGGTGGAGGAAGCAGGCAATACCATGCATGAGATCGTCACTTCGGTTAAGCGCGTGACCGACATCATGGGCGAGATCGCTTCGGCCTCCTCCGAGCAGAGCGCGGGGATCGACCAGGTGAACAATGCCATTACGCAAATGGATGAAGTGACGCAGCAGAATGCCGCGCTGGTGGAGCAATCCGCCGCCGCAGCCGAGTCACTGGCAGAGCAGGCCGAATCGCTGATGACAGCCGTCAGCGTGTTCAAGCTGAATGGCAGGCAAGCATCTCATGAAAGCAGGTCGAGTAACGTTAAACCGCTGGTCGGAATTGCCAGCGGGCGCGGACAAACGAGGGCAGTCCGCTAAGCAATCAGGCCTTAGGGCACAACAGTAAATACATACTGGTTCTGGCCGAGCATTTTGCCATCCGCCGCGACGATCCTTACGCGGATGGCATACTCGCCGGTTTCCAGTTGCTCGATATTGAAGGCTTCAAGTTTGCGGCCGGAATCCTCGTCGATATCAAGCTTGATCGTTTTATTCGTGACCACCCTGCCGTTTTTCACGACGGACACCTGGTACTGCGACTGTGGGAAAGACTGCCACAGGTCGTTGATGACCCAAAGCCCCACAGTGGCGACCTCACCTGGCTTATACGATTCCCTGCTCCACTCGATGCTGGGCAGCACAGGCTGGTAAGCAGTCTTGAGCGCCTCGTAGCCTGCTTTCGGTTCCCGCCAGTAATCGACGATGCCCCAGTTCACCGAGGGCCAGTCCTCATTGAACATGAACTGGAATAATGCGGTCACGGGCGCATAGCGCTGCCTGCGATACGATTCTGCAGCGAATTGCGTAAGCTTCGCCTGGTAGGCCTGTGTATTGGCGATGAATTCCTGGATCGTACTGCCCTGCTGTACACGGGCAATATCGAATGTCTCGTGCCGCTGGAAGTTATGGAACTCCCAGAGCCTCCATTTTTCCTCATTATCCGGCCATAGCGCTTCCGGCTTGAATATCTTCTTCAATCCCGCCAGGCTGGGCAAGGCCTGTGCACCGAACTCCGTCACCCATGGCGCAGCTGCCGGGGCTGCAAAGTCCTGCCACTGGCCGAAATACCAGCCTATCCATGGATGTTCCTTGGTGGTGGAGACCTTCCTGACGATACGCGAAGTATCCAGTGCCGCAATGTCCTGGTACAGCATATCGTCCAGCACGCGGTTCTGATCCGGGTTGTACCCCTGGTATTTGTCCTTCATCCAGGGAGAATCCCATGGCGGCTCGTTGTGCAAGCTCCAGACCGCTATGGAAGGGTGGTTAGCCAGGGCATTGACCATATCGGCTGCCTGCCTGCGCGCTTCCCTGGTAAACGCTTCATCATCGCTGTAGCCCCACTGCAGCATGTAATCCTGCAGCACCAGCATGCCGTTGCGGTCGCACGCCTCATAGAATGCGGGTGCCTCGATATGGGCATGCACGCGTATGGCATTCATATTCGCATTCTTGATAAGCCCGATATCGCGCTCATAGCGCTGCGGCGTCATTTCTGCCAGCCACTGGCTAGAGATGTAGTTAGTGCCGCGTATGAATAAGCGGCGTCCGTTCACCAGCCACTGCTCGGTAGGCGCATCCATCTGCACCTGGCGAAACCCGAATACGCTGTCGCGCTGGTCGATCACTTTGCCGGCCTGGGTAATGGTGAGTTTCAACCGGTAAAGATTCGGTTTGCCATGCCCGGCCGGCCACCATAGCTGCGGCTGGCTGATAGGGATATCCAATACTAGCGTACCCTGCCCTGCTTCTATCTTTCGCTCCTGGCGAAATATCTGCGGCTTACCGTTGAAATTTTCCGGCGTCACCGTGGCCTCTACCTGGAACGCTGGAAGTTCTGGCTTAGACGCTACCGAACCTGGAATGGCAGAGTCTTTTCCGTGACGACTGTCCAGCGCGATTTCACTATGGACATTCCATGCATCGCCCTCTTGTTTTTGTGGTGTCACCTTGACCCGGCGTATGGCGATACCATCACTGATCTCAAGGCGTACCGGCGCCCATATCCCGCCAGTATTCTGTTCCTGGCCGCGCTCCGACCACGCACCCCCGGGTCGGGTATCGTGATGGCTGAAAATGCCTTTCAGCAAACGCTTGTGCAACGACCAATCCTGCGGCTTTTCGAGCGGGCTGTTAACCAGCACACGCAATTCGTTCTTACCTTTATGTACATGATCCGTCACGTCGAAATCGAACGACTGGAAATAGCCCTCGTGATGGCCCAGGTACTTACCGTTCAGCCACACGTCCGCCGTGTAATCGACTCCGTCGAATACCAGGCGTATCTGTTTACCTGCTAACGCAGGGTGGATATCAAACTGGCGCTGATACCAGGCATAGCCACTGATATCCTTGTCCTGGCGATACCAGTTGTCCGGCACATGGATCGCTTGCCAGGCATCCCCTTCCCTTGGCGTGCTATTAGGGTTGGCAGACGCCAATGTCGTGGGTTGAAATTGCCAGCTACCGGCCAGGTCTATGGTATTGAGCGCGGCCATCGAAATTACGGGGTTCGCCAACATGCCGATCGTGACGATGACCAGTTTGGTAAAAAGCGCACGGCAAAGGCCAAAATATTTAGTCATTCGCATTGGATGTCCGGTTAAATAAAAAGGTCGGCAAATGGAAAAAGGGCTATTGCAGCCCTTCACAGTGAGTCAATGTTAGTGACAAGCGCTTAACTAATTTGATCCACGGCCACGGTAAAATTTTAGTATGCGCGCTATCCTTGCCTTATCGGACTTGGCCAGTTTCTTGATGCCCCTGTAGTCAAGGTAGAACCGCAGGCGCTGGGTTTTCGATACGGTTTTCTTGGCGATTTTATCCAGGCCGGCCAGGTCTTTTACGATTCGGTATTGCAGGAAGGGGAACTCCCAGAATCGCCCGCACGGGCAATCGATGAAATAAAGCACCCCCGCATCGTCCACGATCAGGTTGCGCCACTGCAGGTCATTGTGGCCGAATTTATGCGCATGCATCGTCCTGGTATACGTCGCCAGGTTTTTCGATATGGCATGCACCCAGTTGGCATCCTGAAATCGCCCATCCTTGTTCTTGGCCATTTCCGCCAAGTCCTGGCTATTCCTGATCTCTGCCGTAATCAAGGCACCACGCTTGAAAATACCCCATTTCCGCTCGTATCCCCACGCCACCATCCTCGGCACAGGGATATCCCACCCGGAGAATCGCTGCAGGTTCAGGTACTCGGAAACGATTCGAGGCATGCCCAGCCATTTCCGCAGGCCTTTCCCGCCTTCATGATGCCGTTTGACGAAATATACGGTACCGCCAATCTCGATGCGCAGCACCTCCGTAAAGTAACTGCTGCTGATGGAGTTGCCAGGAATGGCGAACACAGCATCCAGTGACGAGAATTCCGGGATATCGGGCATGGCTGTATGCCATTGAGGAGAAGCGGGACTGGGGGAAAGCATGTAGTACACCGAATAATGGACAGTACGTAATTATAGTGGTTTATAAATGGACGTTACTCTAAAGTCACTGAATTCAGGAACGGCCTGCAATCGTTAGGGATATCGATAATGAAGGTTGTGCCTTTGAAAGCCGTACTTTCCGCCCCAATGCTACCGCCATGGCTTTCAGCAACGCTCCTGACATACGATAGGCCAATACCCCAGCCGCTAGGCAACCCCTCCTGCGCTGCCTTCGCCCGATAAAACACCTTATACACATTTTCCAAATCCCCGGCGGGGATAGGATCGCCCAAATTATGAACCGAAATAAAAATTCGTTCATTGAAGGTCGTGTACTTGATGCTAATCGTTGCTTCCGGATCACCGTATTTAACTGCATTCGTAATCAGATTTTCAACCGCCCGTTTTATCGGTTCTTCGCCCCACCAACCTGAAACCGATTCACCTTCGATGTTAAATCTCTCCCCATGCGCAAAAATCGCCTCATCGACGATTTCATGTATCAGTACTGACATGTCGAAATACGTCGGAGTGAACTGGAGACGCTCTCCCTTATGGAGCACAAGTGAATTCAACAGCTCCTGGATCATACTGTCAGTACGCAACAACTGCGTTTTGGCCTTATTCGCTAACGCGTGCATTTTCTCGACATCATCCACTTTGGTGATGATTTCTGCAGCGAGAAACGCCGTATGTAAAGGACCTCTTAGATCATGGATCAAAGCGTTGACGAATTTCTCGCGGAACGCAGCCTGGACAAGCACAAACGATGCAACGGACTCCTTTATCGTTCCATCGATGACATTCGTGATGATGTTGGCCTGATGATCGGTCAGCACAACGCCATTGGATTGAAATACCTTAAAGATATTTTTACGGAAAATCTGGTATTCGCTGATCAGGCTTTCCAAATCGTAGCTTGTTAGCCTAGCCCGTTCATTGCCATGTTCGGAAGCGCAGGTAGCAGACAACGTATCTGTAACGGATGAGGCGTCGCTGGATGTCAGGACGTCAATCAAGCTGTCGTACAAAGCAGGAAGGGTATTCGTAAGGATGGGGGTGGAGAGTTCTGAAGCGTTGCTTATGGATTTTCGGACATCCGCTTCCCACGAAGTAAATAGCGCATCTCGAAAGCTTTTTAGGAAATCTGCGGATTGGCTAAGTACTGAATTATTGGAATCAGACATGGACTACCCTGTTTTCAAAAAATCATCATAGGCGCATTAAGCCTATCAATCAAACCGTAGCGACAACTTCCAGCCCAAGTAAAGTTGGATCGCAGTTATTCTTTTAATCTAGCCATTGTATTTCTACAACGCTTATAGAACTGCCAAACCACAAATGAAAATGCCAGCGATAAGCCAGCGAAAAAAGCTGGTATAAAGCTGGCATTTAAAAAAACATAAAATCATGAGTTATTGATTTTATTGATACTAATTGGTGGAGCCGGGGGGAATCGAACCCCCGTCCGCAAGCCCTCCACAGACAGTTCTACATACTTAGCCTGGTTGTTTAATTTGATCTTGCATGCACCAACCGACAAGCGACTGCAAGACGAGTTACCTTGGATTTAATGAGGTGCTAAGTAACCCAACACTTCACGTATCCCGTGTATATGACGCTGCGATGGTTTTAAGGCCACCCACCCCACGGGAGAGATGGTGCAGCGTCCAGCCGGATTTAAGCGGCTAGAGCGTAAGTTTCGTCGTTTGCGACTATACTTTTTTCAGTTGTATTTACGAGGTAGCTGATCCTCGGTATGCCCTGCACTGCTTTGCAACCCACGTCGAAACCTGGTCGGCCCCTGATGGTTCTATTGCTTCTTTAAGACTCGGGCTAACTTGCGTAAGTTTCGCCCAAGCGTGAATTATACGCGCTATTTGTTGTGGGCACGCACCAAACGGCCTTTTTCGCGCTCCCAGTCACGCTCTTTCTCAGACTCGCGCTTGTCGTATTGTTTCTTGCCCTTGGCCAGACCGACTTCGATCTTGATGCGTCCGCCTTTGTAATGGATATCCAGCGGTACCAGGGTATAACCGGCGCGTTCGACCTTGCCGATGAGCTTGGCGATCTCTTCGTTATGCAGTAGCAGTTTACGGGTGCGTATCGAATCCGGACGGACATGGGTGGAGGCAGAGCCCAGCGGGGTGACATGGCAGCCGATGAGATATATTTCGCCGCGCTGGATGATGACATACGCTTCCTTGATATTGACCCGGTTATCGCGGATGGCTTTGACTTCCCAGCCTTCCAGCACGATACCGGCTTCATATTTCTCCTCGATGAAGTAGTCGTGAAACGCTTTCTTGTTTTGGGCGATACTCATGCTATGGCTTATGTTGAATGGTGTTATGGCTTAAAATCGCTATTTTACTCCAGTTCATATCAATCAATGGCACAGGTCAACAAAACAGTACTGGTGGGGTTTTCTGCACCGCAGATGTATGCGCTGGTGGACGCCGTAGAGCAGTACCCGCAATTCCTGCCATGGTGCGGCGGTGTCGACCTGATACAGCGCGACGAAGATATTACTACCGCCACCCTGCACATCGATTTTCACGGCATCAGGCAGCAGTTCACGACAGAGAACAAAAAAACGTATCCCAGCCTGATGGAGATACGCCTGAAAGATGGGCCCTTCAAGCACCTGGAAGGCGTGTGGCGCTTTATTGCATTGTCGGATAGCGCCTGCAAGATTGAGTTCCATCTTGGGTATGAATTCTCGAACGGCTTCCTGGAAAAATTGATTTCCCCAGTGTTCACCCATATTGCCAATACGTTTGTGGAAGGCTTTGTGACCAGGGCCGAGCAGGTTTATGCCGCAGGATGAAACCTCGCGTAAGGAACTGGCTCCAAACGAGCCCGACGCGTTAACTGTCGAGGTCGCCTATGCCTTGCCTGACCGGCAAATCATCATTCCCGTGAACGCATTGCCGGGCATTACCGCTAGGGAAGCCATCCTGGCATCCGGCATCCTGGATGTATTTCCGGAAATCGACCTGGACACGAGCAAAATAGGGGTATTCGGGAAACATATCCACCAGCATGCCAGGCTTGAAAACAATGACCGCGTCGAGATATACCGGTCGCTGATAGCCGACCCGAAAGAACTACGCAGGCAACGCGCCGCATCTGCCGCCCCCATAAAAAAAGGCAGCGATTAAGCTACCTTTTTAAGTCCCGCTCAATACTAGTTCAGTATCGTTGAAGGATAATCAACTCATCAATGTCTTTACTTGCAGGTGGCCGCCACTTCTTTTTCCGCCGCTGTAGTTTCAGCCTTCATACCCGCTTCATCCAGATACTCACGTTCACCTTGTGCGTTTTCCTTATACACGATGCCGCTCGTCTTCAACTTCTGCAGGTTTTCCTTAGCCATGACACAGGCTTTCTCCCTTACCTTCCGTTCAGACTGCTTTTGTTCGGCAGTCTTGCCTTCTCCATCCATCGGTTTCTTGGCATCTGGCTTGGCGGCATCGACGACTGTGCCGTTTCCGGGTTTTTTGGCTTTTAAAGGTTCGTATGCCTGGCCTTTTGGCGGCAGGTCGGAGTAGCGCCAGACGTTGCCGTCCTTCCACTTATATATCTCGGCATTTGCTATAGAGGGCAATGTAACCAGCGTAAATAATCCTGCGTATATCAACCTCAACATCGTATTCCCCTAATCAAACTGTTGTTGCATCGTCAAACCGTTATTGCATCTACATTAAGTGCATTAAAACACGCAGTCAACATCCTATCAATTCCTAACTTGCAGTTAGGTTGACGCAGGCAGTGAAGTTTATGTAGATCAATAAACTAGCGCGAAATCCGCATGGCGTCATTTGCCTGTATGGATTACCCGCATAGTTGCATTTACCGAAGCGATGCGAATCGGTATAATCCTGTTTTGGAAGCAAGGAAAATAACATGCGTTTGTTGCAAAATGCGCTTACCTTCGATGATGTACTGCTGGTTCCCGCACACTCTACCGTCCTGCCGCGCGAAGTAAGCCTCGCCACACAACTGACCCGCTCTATCCGCCTTAACATCCCGCTCGTATCGGCCGCGATGGATACCGTGACTGAAGCACCGCTCGCCATTGCACTGGCCCAGGAAGGCGGCATGGGCATCATCCACAAGAACATGACCCCGCAGATGCAGGCCGCCCACGTTTCGCGCGTCAAGCGTTTCGAATCCGGCGTGGTGAACGATCCCGTCACCATCCAGCCGCACATGACGGTACGCGATGTACTGGCGCTTACTCGCCAGCACAAGATTTCCGGCTTGCCTGTAGTGGATGGCAGCCGCGTGGTCGGCATTGTCACTAACCGCGACTTGCGATTTGAAACAAATCTTGATCTATCCATTGCCGAAATCATGACGCCGCAGAGCCGCCTGGTGACAGTGCGTGAAGGCGCCAGCCGCGAAGAAGTGATCACCTTGCTGCACCAGCACCGCCTGGAACGCGTATTGGTGATCGACGATGCCTTTAACCTTAAAGGCCTGATCACGGTGAAGGACATCCAGAAATCCACCGACCATCCGCTGGCCTGTAAAGACGAGAAAGGCCGCTTACGTGTAGGGGCTGCAGTCGGTGTGGGTGATGGCACGGAAGAGCGCGTTGCCGCGCTGGTTGAAGCCGGCGTCGATGCCATCGTGGTAGACACTGCCCACGGTCATTCGCAAGGCGTGCTGGACCGCGTGAACTGGGTGAAGAAGAATTTCCCGAACGTGCAGGTCATCGGCGGCAATATCGCCACGGCCTCCGCTGCAAAAGCACTGGTCGATGCCGGTGCTGATGGCGTCAAGGTCGGTATCGGCCCCGGCTCTATCTGCACTACCCGTATCGTCGCTGGCGTCGGCGTGCCGCAGATCAGCGCGGTGAGCAATGTAGAGGAAGCATTACGCGGCACAGGCGTCCCGTTCATTGCCGACGGCGGCATCCGCTATTCCGGTGACGTTTCAAAATCCATCGCTGCCGGCGCATATTCCGTCATGCTGGGCGGCATGTTCGCCGGTACAGAAGAAGCTCCAGGCGAGATCGAACTGTTCCAGGGCCGTTCGTATAAGTCCTATCGCGGCATGGGCTCCATCGGCGCCATGCAGAAGGGTTCCAGCGACCGTTACTTCCAGGACAACATCACCGACACGGAAGGCAATGCCGACAAACTGGTACCGGAAGGCGTCGAAGGTCGCGTACCGTACAAAGGCAGTGTGATTGCCGTGATCCACCAGTTGATGGGCGGCCTGCGTGCCTCCATGGGCTACGTGGGGTGCAGCACGATAGAAGAAATGCGCACCAAGGCGGAATTCGTGCAGATCACTTCGGCCGGTATGCGCGAATCGCATGTGCATGACGTGCAGATCACCAAAGAAGCACCTAACTACCATATAGATTAACCATTCTTCCGTTGGGTTTTGGCGCCGGTTGTGCGCTGGGTTAAGTCCCTTTGAAACCTTTGGGCAAACGCTTTGATACTTGATTAAAGCCGTTTGCCCTTCGTTATTTATTGGCTAGCAAACTATTAGCAAACACACATCGGTACTAGAGCAATGTCAGAGCACACAATGTCACATCAAAAAATACTGATCCTGGATTTCGGCTCTCAAGTCACGCAACTCATTGCAAGGCGCGTGCGCGAAGCCCATGTCTACTGTGAGATTCATCCTTGCGATGTGTCGGATGAGTTTGTGCGCGAGTTCGGCGCTCAGGGCATCATCCTGTCCGGCAGCCATGCCAGCGTGTACGAAGAAGAGACCGACAAGGCACCGCCTGCCGTGTTCGAACTGGGCGTGCCCGTGCTCGGCATCTGCTACGGCATGCAGGCAATGGCGCAACAGCTGGGCGGCAAGGTAGAAGCCGGCACCAAACGCGAATTCGGCTTTGCCGAGGTACGCGCGCGCGGCCATTCCGCCCTGTTCCAGGCGATACAGGACCGCAGCAACAGCGAGGGCCACGGCCTGCTGGAAGTATGGATGAGCCACGGCGATAAAGTGACAGAGCTGCCGCCGGGATTCAAGGTGATCGCCAGCAACGACACGACCCCCATCGCCGCCATGGCGGACGAGGATCGCAAATTCTACGCAGTGCAGTTCCACCCGGAAGTGACGCATACCCGCCAGGGCCAAGCCATGCTTAACCGCTTTGTCCTGGATATCTGCCAGACCCGGCCGGACTGGATCATGGGCGATTACATCACCGAAGCCGTCGCTAAAATCCGTGAACAAGTCGGCGACGAGGAAGTCATCCTGGGGCTTTCCGGCGGTGTCGATTCTAGTGTAGCCGCAGCGCTGATCCATCGCGCCATCGGCGACCAGCTCACCTGCGTATTCGTGGACCATGGCCTGTTGCGCCTGAATGAGGGCACCATGGTGATGGAGATGTTTGCCGGACGCCTGCATGCCAAGGTCATCCATGTGGACGCCACCAACCAGTTCATGGGCGAACTGGAAGGCGTGAGCGACCCGGAAGCCAAGCGCAAGATCATCGGCCGCGAGTTCGTGGAAGTATTCAAGGCGGAAGCCGCCAAATTGACTGCTGGCGGCAGCAAAGGCGCCAAATGGCTGGCCCAGGGCACGATCTATCCTGACGTCATCGAATCTGGCGGGGCGAAATCCAAAAAAGCCGTCACCATCAAGAGCCACCACAACGTAGGCGGCCTGCCTGAACAACTGGGCCTCAAATTGCTGGAACCCTTGCGCGACCTGTTCAAGGATGAAGTACGCGAACTGGGCGTGGCGTTGGGATTGCCGCCTGACATGGTGTACCGCCATCCCTTCCCGGGCCCCGGCCTGGGTGTTCGTATCCTGGGCGTGGTGAAGAAAGAATATGCGGATCTGCTGCGGCTGGCGGATGCGATTTTCATTGAAGAGTTGCGTAATACCATCGATGAGACCAGCGGCAAAAGCTGGCATCAGTTGACCAGCCAGGCGTTCGCCGTGTTCCTGCCGGTGAAGTCGGTAGGGGTGATGGGCGATGGCCGCACTTACGATTACGTGGTTGCCTTGCGCGCCGTGGTCACCAGCGACTTCATGACGGCGCACTGGGCAGAATTGCCTTATAGCCTGTTAGGACGCGTATCCAACCGCATCATCAACGAAGTGCGCGGCATCAACCGTGTGGTCTACGACATATCCGGCAAGCCGCCTGCCACGATCGAGTGGGAATAAAATTGCATTGCATCGGCATCAACAGTACCGCGTTGGCTGCGTCTTCAGCAACTCGCCGTGCTGCTAGCACTGCCTGCGTTGCTTCATCCTTGTCGCCTTGTCCTGTTTTCGCACATGCGTGCAATCGTAAATGGAATAAGGTGTGAGCCGGGGGTTCGTCAAGGAAGACGACCTTGAGCATGCCGGCACCGACCTGCCAGAGAGGCCGGTCAGTGAGCATCCCAACTATGTAACACCGCTGGGGTTGTCGCAGTTGCAGCAGCAGTTTGAAGCCCTGGAGCAGGAACGGCAGCAGCTGGCACCGCGCAAGGAAGACCCGACCGCAAGCCAGCGACTGGGCATGGTGGAACGCGACTTGCGCTATTTCCAGGCACGCCTGGAAAACGTGAACCTGGTTGAGCTGGCAGCACAGCCAGCAGACAAGGTACTGTTCGGCGCGACCGTCGATGCGGAAGACGAGGAAGGCAACCTGCATACGTTCACGATCGTAGGCGAAGATGAAGCCGATATCGCCGCCAACAAGGTCAGCTGGGTATCACCGCTGGCACGGGCGCTGATCGGGCATAGCCTGGGCGAAACTGTGCTGTGGAAACGACCTGCAGGCGATCTGCAACTTGAGATCACGCGCATTGAGTACAAATAACGTTATTGAAAAGTGAAGTGTTATGAATGTAAGTACTGCTGTTGAATCCCGTCGCTCCATCAAGGCGTACGACCCTGAGCACCGCCTGAGCGCGGAAGAAATCGACAGGCTGATGTCGCTGACGATCCTCTCCCCGACTGCCTTCAATATCCAGAACTGGCGCTTCGTGCTGGTGGAGGATCCCGTGCTGCGCCACCAGGTGCGTGCCGTTAGCTGGAACCAGTCGCAAGTAACCGATGCCTCGTTGCTGGTGGTACTGGTCGCCGACCTGAATGCATGGGCCCGTGAGCCCGAACGCTATTGGCAATACGCACCCCAGGCAGCGCAGGATATCCTGGTGCCCGCCATCGGCCAGTATTACAAGGGGCATGACCAGGCACAGCGCGATGAAGGCATGCGTTCCTGCGGCATGGCCGCCATGACGCTGATGCTGGCCGCTAAAGAGATGGGCTATGACACCTGCCCCATGGACGGTTTCGAATTCGATGCCGTCGCCAAGCTACTCAACCTGCCGGCCGACCATATACCCACCATGTTCGTCACCATAGGCAAAGGCATTAAAGACCCCTGGCCCCGAAGCGGCCAGCTACCGCTGAATGAAGTGGTCATCCGCGACAAGTTCGCCTGAACAACATCCAGTTTCAATCTTTTAGAATCAAGCAAAAATCTTAGGAATATTACAGTGCTCATCAGCAATAACATCACCATGCAGTTCGGCGCCAAGCCTTTGTTCGAGAACGTCTCCGTCAAGTTCGGCGACGGCAACCGCTACGGCCTGATCGGCGCCAACGGCTGCGGAAAATCGACATTCATGAAGATACTGGCGGGTGTACTGGAGCCCACAGCCGGCAATATCTCGCTGGATAACCACGAGCGCATGGCCTGGCTACGCCAGGACCAGTTCGGCTATGAAGACCAGCGAGTCATCGACGTGGTGATGATGGGCCACGACAAGATGTGGCAGGCCAATGTGGAAAAGAACGCCATCTACATGAACCCGGAAGCTACCGAAGACGATTACATGCACGCGGCTGAACTGGAAGCCGTATTCGCCGAATACGACGGCTACACTGCGGAAGCCCGCGCCGGCGAGTTGCTGCTGGGTGTCGGCATCCCCATCGACCAGCATGACGGCCTGATGAGCGCCGTGGCACCGGGCTGGAAGCTGCGTGTGCTGTTGGCACAGGCCTTGTTTGCCAATCCCGATATTTTGTTGCTGGATGAGCCGACCAATAACCTGGACATCAATACTATCCGCTGGCTGGAAGATATCCTCAATAACCGCAACTGCACCATGATCATCATTTCACATGATCGCCACTTCCTGAATCAAGTCTGCACACATACCGCAGACATGGATTACGCCAGGCTGACAGTGTATCCCGGCAATTACGATGATTTCATGGAAGCCTCCACCATGGCGCGTGCGCAACAGGCCAAGGACAACGCCAAGGCCAAACAGCAGATCGCCGACCTGCAAGACTTTGTCCGTCGTTTCTCGGCCAACGCCTCGAAGGCCAAGCAGGCCACCAGCCGCGCCAAGCAGATCGACAAGATCAAGGTGGAAGACATCAAGCCCTCCAGCCGCCAGTACCCGTTCATCCGCTTTGAATACGACGAGCGCGATAAACTGCATCGCAATGCGGTAGAAATACAGAAACTCAGCCACGGGTTCGATCACATGCTGTTCAACAATTTCGACCTGATGGTGGAAGCCGGCGAACGCATCGCCATCATCGGCGAGAACGGCATCGGCAAGACTACGCTGTTGCGTTGCCTTGCGCGCGACCTGGAACCAAAGCACGGCCTTGTTAAATGGGCGGAGAAAGCCAACCTGGGCTATTTCGCGCAGGATCATGCCGAGGATTTCGAGAAAGACCTCAACCTGTTCGACTGGATGAAGCAGTTCACCCAGGCCGGTGACGACGACCAAGTAGTGCGCAGCATGCTGGGCCGCCTGCTGTTCTCCGGCGACGATTTCCACAAGTCGGTGAAAGTGCTGTCCGGCGGCGAGAAAGGCCGCATGATGTTCGGCAAGCTGATGTTGGCCAAGACCAATGTCATGCTGATGGATGAGCCGACCAACCACATGGACATGGAATCCATCGAAGCGCTCAACACCGCGCTGGATAAATACAAAGGCACATTGCTCTTCGTCAGCCACGACCGCGAATTCGTCAGCTCGCTGGCGACACGTATCCTGGAAGTGCGTGCGGACGGGATCATCGACTTCTCGGGCAATTACGAAGATTACCTGGCAAGCCAGGCTGTCGTCAGCTAACCAGGGCTGCTTACCACCTGGCTTCTTATTCATTACCGGAACGGTTACATCGCTTCGCTAAGTGGATGAGTTGCCGGGTAAATTTATGTAAAATCAGCGCTGTCGCTATAGGCTTTTAACGCAATTCGCCTTAGCATGGCACGCATGATTCAATACAGCCGGAATATTGCATTTGGTCAAAGTGCAATATTCCGGCTGTATGCTTGTTAAGTTTTACAGCGCTACTTTTTTACAGCGCAATTTTTTATAGTGCAACATTTCGCCTGAGGCAATCCATGCCATGGCATGCAAGTCAAAATAAGCCAGGCAACAGGCCAGGCAGCAATAAACAAAAAATATAACCGAACATGGCCGGTCACTTACCGGCCGCCTAACCATATGTTAAGGCCCGAACATGGCAACAGATCTACAATCGACTCCCCTTCCAAACCCGGCCCCGAGGGCGCGCAAGAAATGGCCGTTGCTATTATTGCTATTGGCCTTCGTGCTGCTTACCGCCTTCGTTATCTACCGGCAGCACACCGCTGTGCCGAAGGAACAGGGCAAAGGCAGGTTCGGCAAGGACGGTATGCCGACGACCGTGTCAGTGGCCAAAGCCTATACACGTGACGTGAACGTCTACCTGGATGCACTCGGCACCATCACCCCGCGCAACAATGTCGTCGTACGCTCGCGCGTCGATGGGCAGTTGCTGCAGCTGTTTTTCAAGGAAGGCCAGATGGTCAAGGCCGGCGACCTGCTGGCGCAGGTAGACCCCAAGACCTATGAATCGCAGCTGGCGCAGGCTGCTGGCCAGTTGGCACGTGACAAGGCGCTGCTGGAAAATTCCATGATAGACGCGGCACGCTACAAAACCCTGCTGGGGCAGGATTCCATCTCCAAACAACAGGTCGATACACAGGAGTCGCTGGTACGCCAGTACCGCGGTGCTATCGAAGTGGACCAGGCGCTGGTGGATAACGCCAAGCTGCAACTCGGCTATTCGCGCATCACAGCGCCCATAAGCGGCCGCGTCGGACTGCGCCAGGTGGATCCCGGCAATATGATACGCACCTCCGATGCCAATGGCATCGTCACCATCACCCAGTTGCAGCCCATCACTGCCCTGTTCAATATCCCCGAGGACGACCTCACCACGGTATTGAAGCGCATGAGATCGGGTACGCCTTTACTGGTCGACGCGTATGACCGCAGCCAGCAGAACAAGCTGGCACAGGGCGCATTGCTCACCACCGACAACCAGATCGACACCACCACCGGCACTGTCAAGCTGCGCGCCGAGTTCGCCAACCGCGACGAGATGCTGTTCCCCAACCAGTTCGTCAATATCAAGGTACTGGTAAGCGTCGAGAAAAACGCCATCGTCGTCCCCTCTTCTGCATTGCAGCACGGCCGCAATGGCGATTTCGTCTACGTGATGCAGCGCGAGCCGGTGGCTGATGCCCCTGGCGATCCATCAGCAGCGGGCAATCCGTCGGATAAATCAGCGGACGCTCCTGCCAAGCCGGCCGCTGAAGCTGCAAAAGAATCACCGCCACCTGTCGATGCCAATGCGACTGCCGAAGCAGGCAAGGATCGTGCAGAAGAGGGCTCGAAGGGATTCGGCGCCAATGGGCCGGGCCAGGACAGATCCGGGAACGGAAGATCAGGACCACGAGGCCCAGGCAAGGTACACCTTGTTAAATTGACGACAGTGACCGTCGGCCATAGCGATGGCGAGGTTACCTCTATATTGTCCGGGATAAATCCAGGCGATATCGTCGTGACCGACGGCGCGGATAAATTGAAGGATGGGGCCAAGGTCAAGCCCTCCATGACAAAGCGCGGTAATAAAAAACCAGGCGAAGGGAAGGCCGACAGCAGTCAAGCCGGCGATAGCCAGGCAGCCGAATCCGGGGCTAACGACAGTGGCAATGGCAAACGTGGACATCGCCGCCGCAATGCCGAGTCCGATGCGCCTGCCGGCCAGAGTGAAGGAAAAAATGAAAGGCAAGGCACGAGGCAACCAAGAGATTCAAGCCAGATCGTAGGCGAAAGCGACAGCAATGCCGCCGACGCATCCAATCCGCCTGCATTCAAACGACGCGCGCGCGATGCAGGCCAGGACCAGGCGGCTGAGGGAGGCCAGGGGGAGCCGGGCATGCGCCGGCATGGAGGTCACCGCGAGCGGAGCCCGGAATGAACCCCTCCCGCCTCTTCATTCTAAGGCCGATAGCCACCACCCTGCTCATGGTGGCCATCCTGCTGTCCGGCATACTGGCCTATCGCCTGCTGCCCATTTCTGCATTGCCGCAGGTGGATTACCCCACCATACAAGTCGTCACGCTGTATCCCGGTGCCAGCCCCGACATCGTCACCTCCACCATCACCGCGCCGCTGGAACGGCAATTCGGCCAGATGCCTGGGTTGACGCAGATGTCGTCGAGCAGTTCCGGCGGCGCTTCCGTGATTACCCTGCAGTTCGCGTTATCGCTAAGCCTGGATATCGCCGAACAGCAGGTGCAGGCTGCCATCAACGCCAGCAGCAATTTCCTGCCGTCCGATTTGCCGATGCCGCCCATCTATAGCAAGGTCAATCCTGCCGATGCGCCCATCATGACCATCGGCCTCAGCTCGAAAAGCATGCCGCTGACCAAGGTGCGTGAACTGGGCGACACAAGATTAGTACAGAAGATTGCGCAATTGCCCGGCGTGGGCCTGGTCAGCGTCAGCGGCGGCCAGAAGCCGGCGGTTCGTATCAGGGCAAACCCCACTGCGCTCGCCTCCTATGGCATGACCATGGACGACCTGCGCACCGCCATCACCAATTCCAACGTCAACCAGGCCAAGGGTACCTTCGACGGCGGCACGCGTTCTTCCACCATCGACGCCAATGACCAGCTACGCTCTGCCGCAGAATACCTCGACCTGGTAATCGCCTACCGCAACGGCGGTGCGGTGCGCCTGTCCGATGTAGCGACGGTGGCTGAAGATGCCGAGAATACCCGCCTTGCTGCGTGGGCCAACCATGAGCAGGCCGTCATCGTCAATGTGCAGCGCCAGCCGGGCGCCAATGTCATCAAGGTGGCGGACAGCATCAAGGAGCTGCTGCCGCAACTCACGGCCACCATGCCTCAGGCACTGGAAGTCAGCGTGCTGACGGATCGGACGACGACGATCCGTGCCTCGGTGCACGACGTGCAGTTCGAACTGCTGCTGGCGATTGCGCTGGTGGTGATGGTGATCTTCCTCTTCCTGCGCAACATCCCTGCCACCATCATCCCCAGTGTCGCCGTGCCGCTTTCGCTGGTGGGCACTTTCGGCGTCATGTACCTGGCCGGTTTCAGCATCAATAACCTGACCCTGATGGCGCTGACCATCGCCACCGGTTTCGTGGTGGATGACGCAGTGGTCATGATCGAGAATATTTCGCGCTATATCGAGGAAGGCATGGAGCCGCTGGAAGCGGCGCTTAAAGGCTCCAAACAGATTGCGTTCACCATCATCTCACTGACTATTTCATTACTGGCGGTACTGATTCCGCTGGTGTTCATGGGCGATGTGGTCGGCCGCCTGTTCCGGGAATTCGCCATCACGCTGGCGGTCGCCATCCTGATCTCCGCCGTGGTGTCGCTGACGCTGACGCCCATGATGTGCGCCAAACTGCTACGGCATGTCCCGGATAACAAGCGCGGCTGGTTCTATATCCGCGCCGGCCAGGTGATCGACAACATGACTGCGCGCTACGGCAAAATGCTGACCGTGGTGCTGAATCACCAATGGATCATGCTGCTGGTGGCACTGGGCACGCTGGTGCTGACAATACTGTTGTACATCGCCATTCCCAAGGGTTTTTTCCCGGTGCAGGACACGGGACTGATACAGGGCATCTCCGAGGCACCGCAATCGGTGTCCTTCAGCGCCATGACCACCCGGCAACAGGCGCTGACGGACGAGATCATGAAGGACCCGGCGGTGGAAAGCCTGACCTCGTTCATCGGCATCGACGGCAATAACACCACCCTCAACAGCGGCAACCTGCTGATCAACCTCAAGCCGAAAAGCGAGCGCGATAACCAGCAGGTGGTGATCGACAGGCTGCAGGAACGCATACGCGGCATTTCAGGGATATCCCTTTACCTGCAACCGGTGCAGGACCTTACCATCGAGACGCGTGTCAGCCGCAGCCAGTACCAGTTCATCATGGAAGATGCCGATGCCGCCATGCTGTCTTCCGGCGTGCGTGACATGGTGGCTAACATGAAACAAAACCCCATCTTCCGCGACGTAGCGAGCGATGCCCTGAACAACGGCCTGCAGGCCTATGTGGAGATCGACCGCGACGCGGCCAGCCGCCTGGGAATCACCACCGCAGCCATCGACAATGCCTTGTACAACGCCTTCGGCCAGCGCCTGATCTCCAATATCTATACGCAGTCCAACCAGTATCGCGTGGTGCTGGAGGCCGGGGCGGATTTCAGGAAGGGCCTGGGGTCGCTGAGCGGCATCTATGTGTCGGCGACTTCGACCAACACCACAACAGCCAGCACATCCAGCAGCACGGCTACAGGCACGACCAGCAGCGTACCTTCGCAGGTGCCGCTGTCGGCCGTCGCCAAAATCATCGAGCGCCAGGCACCGCTGGTCATCAACCACCTCGGGCAGTTCCCGGCCAGCAATGTGTCGTTCAACCTGGCGCCCGGCATCTCGCTGAGCCAGGCCATCACCGCTATCGAGCAGGCGCAAAAGGATATCAATCTTTCCGCTGGCACACGCATCGTGTTCCAGGGAGCCACCACTGCATTCAAGGCCTCGCTGGCCAACCAGCTGGCGCTGATCCTGGCCGCCATCATTACCATGTACATCGTGCTGGGCATCCTGTACGAGAGCTACATCCACCCCATCACCATCCTGTCCACACTGCCGTCGGCCGGCATAGGCGCATTGCTGGCGCTGATGATCTCGGGCAACGACCTAGGGGTGATCGGCATCATCGGCATCATCCTGCTGATCGGCATCGTGAAAAAGAATGCCATCATGATGATCGACTTTGCGCTGGAGGCGCAACGCGACCAGGGGATGGCCCCGCGCGAGGCCATTTTCCAGGCTTGTTTGCTGAGGCTGCGCCCTATCCTGATGACCACGCTGGCCGCCTTGCTGGGGGCACTCCCGTTGATGCTGGGTACCGGGGTGGGCTCCGAATTACGCCATCCATTAGGCTTGACCATGGTAGGCGGCCTGATCGTCAGCCAGGCGCTGACCTTGTTCACGACGCCAGTGATCTACCTTGGCTTTGAAAGCCTGTCGCAACGCGCGGCACGCTGGCGCCAGCGCCGGGAACAACGCGCACAGCGTGACGAACTGGCTGCCGGGGAACTATAAACGTGGATTTCTCACGGATTTTCATCCATAGGCCAGTGGCCACCAGCCTGCTGACGCTGGCGGTGACGCTGGCGGGTGCTATCTCGTTTACGCTACTACCCGTCGCCCCGTTGCCGCAGGTCGATTTCCCCACTATCTCGGTGCAAGCCAGCCTACCCGGGGCCAGTCCGGAAACGGTCGCTTCGGCTGTCGCCACCCCGCTGGAACGCTCGCTGGGCAACATTGCCGGTATTACCGAGATGACGTCCTCCAGTTCGCCCGGCAACACGCGCATCAACCTGCAATTCGACCTGGATCGCGACATCAACGGCGCAGCGCGCGACGTACAGGGCGCAATCAATGCCGCCCGTACACTGCTGCCCACCGGCCTGCAGAGCAACCCTACCTACCGCAAAGTGAATCCAGCAGACGCGCCCATCATGACCATTGCGCTGACGTCCGACAGCGTCACCAAAGGCGGCTTGTACGATGCTGCATCCACTATCCTGGCGCAGAAGATCGCACAAGTGCAGGGGGTTGGGCAGGTATCGGTGGGCGGCAGCTCGCTGCCGGCAGTTCGCGTGTCGCTCAACCCGGATGCGCTGAATAAATACGGCATCAGCCTGAGCCAGGTGAGCAGCGCCATCACCAACACCAATGTCAACCGCCCCAAGGGCATGCTGGAAGAAGGCGACCGTTACTGGCAGATCCAGGCCAACGACCAGCTGCATACCGCCAAGGAATTCATGCCGCTGATCATCGCCTACCGTAACGGTGCGCCGGTGCGACTGTCCGATGTGGGCGAAGTCACCGACTCGGTACAGGATGTACGCAATGAAGGCATCGCCGACGGCAAACCGGCGGTATTGCTGCAGGTCAACCGCCAGCCCGGCGCCAATATCATCGCCACGGTAGACCGCATCCGTGCGGTATTGCCGACCATGCAGGCCTCCATTCCCAGTTCCATCAACGTCAAGATCGTAGGCGACCGTTCGCCGTCCATCCGCGCCTCGATCCACCACGTGGAATTCACCCTGGTGCTGTCCATCGGGCTGGTGATCATGGTGGTGTTCCTGTTCCTGCGCAATGCACGGGCCACGCTGATCCCCAGTGTGGCAGTGCCTGTATCGCTAATCGGCACGTTTGCGGCCATGTACCTGTGCGGCTACAGCCTGGATAACCTGTCGCTGATGGCGCTCACGGTGGCGACCGGCTTCGTGGTGGACGATGCCATCGTGGTGCTGGAGAACGTCACACGCCACCTGGAAAAAGGGCTGACGCCGCTGGAGGCCGCCATCAAGGGTTGCCGCGAGGTGACCTTCACCGTCATCTCCATGAGCATTTCGCTGATTGCGGTGTTCCTGCCACTATTGCTCATGGGCGGCATCGTCGGCCGTATCATGCGCGAATTTGCGGTGACGCTATCGGTGGCCGTCGTGATCTCGCTATTGGTATCGCTCACCACCACCCCCATGATGTGCGCCCTGCTGCTCAAGCGCGAAGCCACCAGTAAGAACACGGCTGACAATAACAAAGCAGCACCCAAACGGCAAAATCGCGTTTCCGCCATCGCGGAACGCGCGTTCGACAGCATGCTGAACGCTTACCGCAACACGCTGGACGTAGTGCTGGAACACAGCCGCATCACCATGCTGGTACTGCTGGCGACCGTTTGCCTGAATGTGTATTTGTACACCATCGTGCCTAAGGGCTTCTTCCCGCAGCAGGATACTGGCCGCCTGATGGGCAATATAGAGGCCGACCAGGGCACGTCGTTCGAGTCCATGCGCGGCAAGCTGGCTGCTTTTATCAAGATCGTCAGCGCCGATCCAGCCGTGGAGAACGTGGTCGGCTTCATAGGCGGCGGTGGGCGCAGCAATAGCGGCTTCATGTTCGTTGCACTGAAACCGCAGGCGGAACGCGATGTCTCCGCAGATGCAGTGATCGAACGGTTGCGACCAAAACTGGGCAGGGAGCCGGGTGCCAAGCTCTTCCTGCAATCGCAGCAGGATATACGTATCGGCGGCCGTGCCGGCAACGCCCAGTACCAGTACACTTTGCAATCCGACAGCCTGGCCGACCTGCGGCAATGGGAAAACCCCATCCGCAAGGCGCTGTCTGACCTGCCGGAACTGGAAGACGTCAGCTCGGATCGGCAGGACAAAGGTTACGCCACGATGATCACCATCGATCGCGATGCAGCAGCGAGGCTGGGCATTACAACGCGTGAGATCGACAGCACGCTCAACAGCGCATTCGGCCAGCGCCTGGTATCAGCGATTTACGGGCCGCTGAACCAGTATTACGTGGTGATGGAGGTGGCGCCTAAATACCGGCAGAATGCACAGGCGTTGAAGGATGTGTATGTCAGCAGCAGTTCGGGGGCATCGGTACCGCTGTCGGCTTTCACCCGCTATGCGCAGAGCACCAGCGCGCTGGGTATCAACCACCAGGGCCAGTTCCCGGCGACCACCATCACCTTCAATCTTGCCCCTGGTGCCACGCTGTCCCAGGCCACACTGGCCATCGAAACTGCATTCTCCGAGATCGGCGTGCCCAACACCATACGCGGCGGATTCCAGGGTACGGCCAAGGTATTCCAGGAGTCGCTCAAGAGCCAGCCATGGCTGATCCTGGCGGCCTTGCTGACGGTCTACATCGTGCTCGGTGTGCTCTATGAAAGCTACATCCATCCCATCACCATCCTGTCCACCCTGCCCTCTGCAGGCGTAGGCGCAGTACTGGCGCTCATGCTGTTCAATATCGAATTCAACCTCATGGCGATGATAGGCGTGATATTGCTCATCGGTATCGTGAAAAAGAACGCCATCATGATGATCGATTTCGCCATCGACGCAGAGCGTGAGCGCGGCATCAGCTCGCGCGACGCCATCTACGAAGCCTGCCTGCTGCGCTTCCGCCCCATCATGATGACCACGGTGGCTGCGCTATTGGGTGCCCTGCCGCTGGCGCTTGGCTTCGGCGAAGGCTTCGAACTGCGCCAGCCGCTGGGCGTGTCCATCGTCGGCGGGCTGATCGTGTCCCAGCTATTGACGCTGTATACCACGCCGGTGGTCTACCTGTACCTGGATCGTTTCGGCCTGTGGGTCAAACGCCGCGGCCGCCGTGAGCCATTGCCTGCTGCGGCGAGCATTTGATGCAGGATTTATTGACTATTTCATTGAACATAGGTGCTCCGGGAGGCAATGTTGGTGCGCCTTCCAGAGCAGTGCCTTTAAGCAGTTTTAGAATCATCGCGATATTCGAGGAAAACCATGAGTGACGTTTTTTCACCATCAGCAATTGCCAAGCGCATGTGCGTGGTAGTGGCTTCGCTGCTGCTGGGTGCTTGCATCTGGCCGGACTTCATCAAGCCGGAAATGCCGGTACCGGCAGCTTTCAAGGAAGCACCTGCCAGCAACACCGGCCCTTGGAAAAGTGCAGAGCCGGCAGACGGCATCCCCAACGGCAAATGGTGGGAGATCTTCGGCGACCCGGAACTGAACAAACTGGCGGAACAGGTGGAGATCTCCAACCAGAATATCCGTGTCAGCGAAGCACAATTCCGCCAGGCACAGGCGTTGACCCGGCAATACCGTTCCGAATATTTCCCCGTGATCACGGCCAATGCCTCGGCGGTACGCAGCAAGCCTGCCAGCAACAACGCCAACCTGGCCAACTACAACCCGCAGATCAACACGGCTTATAGAGCCACACTGGGCGCCAGCTGGGAGCCCGACTTGTGGGGTCGCGTGCGTCGCCTGGTGGAAGCCGGCAATGCCGGTGCGGATGCCAGCATCGGCGATCTTGAGGCGGTCAAGCTCAGCGCACAAGCCGAGGTGGCGCAATATTACTTCCAGTTGCGGGTCGCCGACGCCAGCCGTAAATTGCTGGATGAAACCGTGGCCGCGTATGAACGAACCGTGCAGCTCACGCGCAACCAGTACAACGTGGGTGTGGCGGCACGTGCAGATGTCGTCATCGCGGAAACCCAGCTAAAAAGCGTACGTGCGCAGGCCGTGGACATCGGCGTGACACGTTCCCAGCTGGAGCACGCCATCGCCGTACTGATCGGCAAAGCACCGGCCGATTTCTCCATTGCGCCATCCACTGCCCCGTTCACCACCTTACCGCCTGCCATTCCTGTCGGCGTGCCGTCGCAACTGCTGGAACGCCGCCCCGATATCGCGGCCGCCGAGCGGCGTACCCAGGCTGCCAATGCACAGATAGGCGTCGCCAAGACTGCGTACTTCCCGGCACTGACACTGGCGCCGACTGCCGGTTACCAGAATTACAGTTTCTCCAACCTGTTCGATACCCCCAGTTTCCTCTGGTCCATCGGGCCGGCGCTGGCGCAGACCTTGTTCGACGGCGGCTTGCGCAAGGCCCAGACGGCCCAGGCGATCGCTGTTTACGACCAGAATGCCGCGTTATACAAGCAGACCATCCTCGGTGCTTTCCAGGAAGTGGAGGATAACCTGGCCAGCCTGCGTATCCTGGAAGAAGAAGCCGCATTGCAGCAAGAAGCGGTGCTGTCATCGCGCGAGTCGGTGGAGATCACCACCAACCAGTACAAGTCGGGCATCATCACCTACCTCGACGTGGTGACGGTACAGACCAATGCGCTGAACAACGAGCGCACGGCGCTGACCATACAGGGCAACCGCCTGGTTGCCGCTGTCACCCTGGTCAAAGCCCTGGGCGGGGGCTGGAATATCAATCAACTGCCTGCAAAGTAAGCGAGCCAATTAAGATTACGCAGATGGGGATGCTGAAGCTATTCCCATCTGGACTGGCTTCTTCTCCTTGCCGGGATAAACGCAGAGTTATATTGCATCCTCTCTGGAGAACATCAGCACTACATTTTTTTCAAGTTACTCGCGAGCTGGCCGATGGTTTTCCTAGGCTGGCCGATGAATTGCTTAGTCCGTTTAGTCCATTGATTAAAGCCGGCAATCTACGCATAATTGGCAGCCGGCTATCCACATAGTCCATCAGGCACTACGATACTAATTTGAAAAGGTTTTCTGTTGCCCTCCTCCATCTCCAATGCCTTAAAAGACGTCACGCCTGACCTTGATAGACCGAAGGCAACTGATGCGCAGGAATTAAACCTTCAGGAATTAAATCTTAAAGAAGAGTTCAATCAGGCGATGCTGGAAAACCAGGTCGATGCCGTCATCGCCTGCGATGCAGACATGAAACTGGTGCTGTTCAATAACGTCGCCAGGGAATGGCATGAACTGGATGCGCTGAACATGCCGGCTTCTGAATGGGGTAGCTATTACAGCCTGTATGACAGCACCGGGAGCACGATACTCAGCACGGAACAGATCCCCCTGTTCCGCGCATTCCACGGCGAAAAAATCCAGAACGAGCGCATGGCGATCAAGTCGCTGAATCACCCCATGCGGTTTGTGTCGTGCAGCGGGTCTTCATTTTTCGACAAAAATGGCAGGAAAATGGGTGCCGTGGTCATCATCCGCGACATTACCGAAATCCTGGAACAGGAAAAAATCCTGCGGCAGAGCGAAGCGCTTTATCGCGACATCTTCGATTCCAACCCCAGCCCGATGTGCGTCATCGATGCAGAAACCCAGCAGTTCCTGGCCGTGAACGATGCGGCCGTCAGCCATTACGGCTGGTCGCGCGAAGAGTTTGCCAGCATGACCATGGACGACCTGCGCCCACCGGTGAATGAAGAGCTGCTGAAGTTCACGCATTCCGCTATCAAGAATACGGGCCTCATTTTCCCGCTTGATTCACAGCACTACAAAAAAAATGGCGACCTGATCGACGTCGAGATCACCTCGAACCCACTGAATTTTGCCGGGCGTAATGCACGGATGGTGCTGGTCACCGATGTCACGGAACGCCGGCTGGCCGAGATCGAGATCCGCACCGTCAACCGCCTGCTGCTGATGCTGACCAACATCAACCAGACCATCGTACGACGCCTGCCCACCATGGAGATGTTCAAGGAAGCCTGTACTGTCGCCGTGCGCGACGGCGGCTTCCGCATGGCATGGATAGGCCTGAAGGATCCGGAAGGCAGGTACGTGAAGACCATGGCCAGCGCGGGGAATGCCGGCGATTACATCGCACGGCTCAAGATCGACATGGCCGACACCGCCGATAACGGCCCGACCAAGCTGGCGCTGCGTTCCGGCAAGCATGCCGTGCTGCACGATGTCGTCGCCAATGAGGTGACGACCCCATGGCGCGAACTCGCCCTGGCCAATAATTACCGCAGCATGGTGGCCCTGCCGCTGATCGTCAACGGCATCACTGTCGGCAATTTCAGTTTGTACAATACCGACGTCGGCATCTTCAACCAGCGTGAGATGGATCTGCTGGACGAACTGGCCAGCGACATTTCCTTCGCATTGTCGGTGGCTGAAGTGGAGATCGAACGTGAGTTGGCCGAAAAAGCATTGCGTGAAAGCGAAACCCTGTTCCACACGCTGGCACGCTCATCCCCCGTCGGCGTCTTCCACACCAACCTGCAGGGCAATTTCCTCTACATCAACCAGAGCTGGTTCGAGATCACCGGCATCTCCTTCCACGATGCGATGAACGACGGCTGGTTCAGTGGACTCTATTCGCACGACCATGACATCGTCGTGAAGGAATGGAAAAACGCTATCCGGCAGAAACAGCCCTTCAACAGGGAATACCGTTTCCAGCGTCGTGACGGCAGCATAGTATGGGTGAAAGGCCAGGCAGCGGTAGAGCAGGATGCCACCGGGCATTTCCTCGGGTTTGTCGGCACCGTGACCGATATCACCGCGTTGAAGGTGAATGAAGAAAACCACCGTATGTCCAATGCAGTGTTCGAGAACACGCGGGAAGGCATCATGGTCACCGACGTGCATAACCGCATCGTCATGGTCAACCGCGCCTGTAGCGATATCACCCAGTACCAGGCAGAAGAGCTGATCGGCATGACGCCGGCAGTGATTTCCTCCGGCCGCCATGACCGCACCTTTTACACCGAAATGTGGGAATCGCTGAAAAGCACCGGCCATTGGCAGGGCGAATTATGGAACCGCAGGAAAAACGGCGACATTTACCCTGAGCTATTAAGCATCAGCGCGATCCGCAACGAGATGGGCGAAGTGGTGAATTATGTCGGCGTTTTCGCCGATATCTCGCACCTGAAATCCTCGGAAGAAAAACTGGAGTTCCTGGCCCACCACGATCCGCTCACCCAGTTGCCGAACAGGCTGATGCTGCTATCCAGGTTGGACCATGGAATTGAAGTAGCGCGGCGGGAGGATAGCCAGCTGGCACTGCTGATGCTGGACCTGGACCGGTTCAAGAACGTCAACGACAGCTTCGGCCACCTGGCCGGCGATGAACTATTGCAGCAGGTCGCCAAACGCCTGCTCAGCAAGGTACGTAGCGTGGACACGGTTACACGGCTCGGCGGCGACGAATTCACTATCCTGCTCGGTACCATCGCTTCGCAGGAAGATGCCGCCCGCGTCGCCGCCTCCATCATCAAGGCGCTGGAAGCACCGTGGAAGCTTTCCAACAATATCGAGGTGCGCATAGGCGCCAGCATCGGCATCAGCCTGTTCCCAGGACACGGTGAAAGTGCCTTGGAACTGTTGCAGCACGCCGATGCCGCCCTCTACCAGGCCAAGGCCGCAGGTCGCGGTTGCGCACGTTACTTCTCCGAGAAGCTGACCCAGGCCACGCGCGACCGCTTCACCATCGAGACCAAGTTGCGCCAGGCGTTGCAGAACAACGAGCTGCACGTCTATTTCCAGCCTAAGATCGACCTGCTGTCCGGCAAGATCATCGGCGCGGAATCGCTGATCCGCTGGCAGGACCCCATAGACGGGCTGGTACTCCCGGCCAAGTTCATCAGTGTGGCGGAAGACACCGGCCTGATCCGCTCACTCGGCGAATGGGTGATGCGGCAAACCTGCGAACAGGGGAAACGATGGCTGGATGCCGGTTTCACGCCGCTCAAGCTGGCAGTCAATATATCGGCGCACCAGCTGCACCATACCAATATCGTCAAAACCCTCACCGAGTTGCTGGATGAAACAGGCTATCCGCCGGAACACCTGGAGCTGGAACTAACAGAAAGCATCCTGATGAACCGCGAAGAAGAGCTGGTGGAAACCCTGAATACCATCCGTGCCAAGGGCATCACGCTGGCGATCGACGATTTCGGTACCGGGTACTCCTCACTGGCCTACCTGAAAAGTTTCCCCCTGGATGTACTCAAAATCGACAGGAGCTTTGTTGCCGATATCGAGAAAGACGAGGACGACCGCGCCATCACCTCCACCATTATCAAGATTGCCCATACATTAGGCATGCAGGTGGTGGCAGAAGGCGTAGAAACCGCACGGCAACTGGAGTTCCTGCGCCTGCATCAATGCGATATGTACCAGGGATTCCTGGTCAGCAAAGCACTGTCCAAAGACGAGTTCATGGAGTTTTTGCAAGTCCATAATGCCAAGGACACCTTATAAAATGGGGCTTAAACGCCTATTTCACGGCTGTTTAACGGCTGTTTAACGGCTGTTTAACGGTAAACTCTTCTACACAAGCTAATTTTTAGGTTAATATAATCCTTCCTAACAACCCTTCGAGATTGATTAACCTATGAACAAACAAGAATTGATTGAAAAAATCGCTGGTGAAGCTGGCATTACTAAAGCTGTAGCCGGTAAGGTAGTTGATGCATTCACAGCCAGCGTTACTGCTGCTCTTAAAAGTGGTGATACTGTAACTCTGATCGGCTTTGGCACTTTTGCAGTTAGCGCACGCGCTGCACGTATCGGCCGTAACCCGCAAACAGGTAAAGAATTGAAGATTGCTGCACGCAAGGCTCCAGCCTTCCGCGCAGGCAAAGCACTTAAAGATGCTTTGAACTAAATTCACTGGCTAGCACAGCTAGCACGCAGTAGATGCAAGTGAATTCCGAACGCCAGCCTAGTGCTGGCGTTTTTTATTGTACGGAACGAATTGCCGGTCCTGACGGATTATTCGCGACTGACATCTTGTGATTGCCTAAGCTGGCCGAAAGCACTATCTTGTAACATTCAATTACAACTGGCCTGCCCAATGTCGCTTTCCTCCAACTTCCTGGCTGCTAACTGGCCCGTTGCCGACTGGTTCGTCAAGCTGCCCCTGTACAGCCCGGTGGACATCGGCAGCAACTCCTCCAGTGCCGTCAAAGCCATCCTGACATCGACATTAAGCGTGGATTTCTATTGCCCCTCCTGTAAAAAAGACAGTACCTTCCAGGGCATATTATCGGCCGACACGCAAAACAGCGTGGCTAGCGAGATGATGGCCATCAAAAGCTTCGGTATCGCCTCCGGTTTCTGGAGCCAGACCATCTTCTCGAAACAGCTGGCATGCCCGCGCGCAGGCCATAAAGCGACGTTTTATTTCCAGGTGGAAGACGGCAAACTGGTCAAGGTTGGCCAGTATCCCTCCATTGCCGATATCCACTATGGCGAACGGCTTGATTTCTCAGTAGCCCTGGGCGAAACCAGGACGCGTGAAATCGATAAAGCGGTGGAGCTGGCCGCCCAGGGCAAAGGCCTCGGTGCCATTTTCTACCTGAAAAAACTGGTGGATTCGCTCGTACAGGATATCCATGCCGACCATGCGTTATCTACTGCGCCGGGAGATTCTTACCAGCATAGATTTGCCAGTTTGGCTACTCAGCAGGACGGGTCGATACCCGAGTTCCTGCTACAGCATCCGGAACTTTATGCTGTGCTGGATAGGGATTTACAGAGCTTGAGCGAAGAGGAATGCCTGCAACATGTCGATGGCGTGAAAGCGACGGTTTTCTTTCTTGCCGACCAGAAAGTGGCGCAGGCCAGGCTGGCAAAACGCCAGGTGGAAACGCAGGCATTGTTATCTGAAGCTGGCAACAGCTGAACTGGAAGCGCAAGGGAATCCGGCCAGGCGTCGATTCAGTTGGGGGTGAGGTTATGGAACACCCATACCAATAATGAACACATCAGGTAGCAGATCATCAGTCCAACAAAGAAAAAGTTGAAATTAACGACGATTCCCCGCCTGTTTTTCCTATCTCCCTTCGTAACTCCGGAATCAGGCCTGTCCATGATGCATCCCCCGCGATAATGTGCATTCATCTTATTCTCTGACGACTGGGTTCGATTTCAAGATAAGCATTAGAATACTTGGGTATTTGCGGTAATTAAAACGACTAACCATTGCATTGGCAGCAACAGCATGAACATCCTGTTTATCCACCAGAATTTCCCGGGGCAGTTTCGCCATATCGCGCAGGCGCTGGTCAATGCGGGCGGGCACCAAATCATGAGCCTGTGCAGCGAGACCGCACCCGGTTTGCCCGGCGTGCAGGGCATCGTGTATAAAACGGAGCGTAAGGGCACTCCCGGCATCCATGCCTACATGTCAGGCCCGGAAGCCCATGTCATTCGTGGCCAAAGCGTTGCGCGCGCCCTTCTGGCATTGAAACAGCAAGGGTATAAGCCTGATGCGATTGTGGCGCATATGGGTTGGGGAGAAGCATTATTTCCTAAGGATATTTTCCCTGAAGTGCCCTTGATCACCTTTTTCGAGTTTTTCTACCAGGTAAGCGGTGCAGACGTGGGGTTCGATCCCGAGTACCCCATTGGGCTGGACGACCACCTGCGTGTACGCATCAAGAACATCACCAACCTGGTTTCACTGGAAGCGGCCGACATCGGCATCAGCCCGACAGCCTGGCAACGCAGCCTGTATCCACAAGAATACCAGGCAAAAATACGATTGATACATGAGGGGATCAATACCGGCATCGCCATCCCTGATGCATCCGCAGTGGTTGAACTGGCATCCGGCCTCAAGCTGACGCGCGCTGATGAAGTGATCACCTACGTAGCGCGCAATCTTGAGCCCTACCGCGGGTTCCATATCTTCATGCGCGCTGCGGATATCATCCTCAAGCGCCGTCCCAACTGCCATATCCTGATTGTGGGAGGCGATGACGTCAGTTACGGTAAAAAATTACCTGAAGGCGAAACATACCGCGAACGTATGCTCAAAGAAGTGGACCTGGATCCTGCACGCGTGCACTTTGTGGGAAAACTGCCGTACCAGCTGTACTTGAACGTGCTGCAGATATCCAGTGTGCATATCTACCTCACTTACCCATTCGTATTGTCATGGTCCATGCTGGAAGCGATGTCGGCTGGCTGCGTAGTGATCGGTTCCGCCACCCCGCCGGTGCAGGAAGTCATCCAGCATGGCATCAATGGCTTGCTGGTGGATTTTTTCTCGCCCGTCCAGATCGCAGACAGCGTGGATAGCGTGTTAAACGATGCGGACCAAATGCAGGCAATACGTGTTGCTGCGAGAACGACCATCATTGAACGCTATCCGTTGCAGAAGGGTATCGATGCTTACCTGCAGGTATTCAAGCAAGCAATCGGCCAAAAATCCAATTGATCTGTCCTTGATGACGTTTTACTCGGTATAGCGGATGTGGAACAAGCTTAACGATGGGTCTCGCTAGCTTTTCCCTGGAGAACGGCGGTTTTACTGGCTTCAAGATCGGCCTTTTCACGCAAAGATATCATTTTCTCTACATGCAGCACCAGCTCACTGGCTTTCATATCCAGGGCTTCTGCAATAAATATCACCACCTGCAAGCTAGGCTTACGCGTGCCCCTCTCCAGCATAGATATAAACGTACGATCTACGTTAGCTCGTTTAGAAAGTTCAGTTTGACTAAATGCTTTCAACTTTCTGAAATGTTTTAGTGACTGCGCGAAGCAAAGGTCAACCAGACGGGGCATTACTATCCTAGGTATTCAATTATTCATTGAAGTGGGGAAAGTATATGTTGTTTTGCAGGGGTTATGCGAAGAATAGCCTGAAAGTGCAGACTATTTTTGAAATAAATTCAGGCCGAAGGCTTAGTGCAGCTTTTCTTTTGCAGACTCACGATATCCGTCACAAATTCCCCAATATCCAATTCAAGCGCCTTCGCCAACTTAAATGCCGCGTCCAAACTAGGTTCTTTTAATCCCCGCTCAAGCAAGGAGATATGGTGGACTTCCATTGAAGCGTGCTCAGCTAATTTTGCTTGTGATAGTCCGCATTCAACCCTGCGTGCTTTGAGTATTTGTGCAAAACATAAGTGCAAATTATTCGTGATCTTCTCTTTAATGTACTTTAGTCTTATGCTGTTTTAGTTATAGGCTTAAAATCAGGCATAAACAACTTATATCTTTAAATTCAAATAATTAATGCGGATTGATTTATTAATAATTTAAGTGCGCCAGCTAGAGTTAACATCAGGTGATTTAACATCGGCGCAAGCTGTAGACGATAGTAACCAATTTAATAAGTAATTACAAATATCTATCACCAGCTTTGAAAAATGGACGTGCTGGCCATTGCAGCCATGGCGAAGAACGGCATAAAAGCATATTTAACGTGCATCAAAAACAGTGAAAAATGGATGCTGTCTACTGGAGAAAAATTCATGGAATTCTGGCATGTTGTGAGCACCACCATCGGTTCTGAATTTAACGACATTCCCAGCCTGGAAGAAGCGACCCGCGATGCGGTTCGACTAATAGTTGCGGCCATATTCGGCGGCATACTTGGCATTGATCGCGAGATGAAACATAAAACCGCCGGGCTGCGCACCCACATGCTGGTAAGTTTAGGCTCAGCGTTATTTATACTCATCCCTCTGCAATCGCATGCCTCCATGCAGGACATGTCGAGGGTGCTGCAAGGGCTGATCGCCGGCGTCGGATTTTTAGGCGCGGGAGCGATCATAAAAGTGGTGGAAAACCATGAGGCGAAAGGGCTTACCACAGCAGCAAGCTTATGGATGGCCGCGGCTATCGGCATAGCGATGGGTATGGGCCATGGCATGACCGCCATGCTGGCCACATTGCTTGCACTCATTATCCTGTCCGCGATCCCAATGTTTGAAAAATGGATAGGGACTCGAAAAGAGACGCTGTACAAGTCGGATGTCTGAGTAGATGAACCTGCTGCTATCAGGATTGCATGCCCTACGCCTGAATCAAGACCGCATGGAATGCAGGCAGAAAGCGAACGATACGTTCGCAAGCTTCGGTAGTTTCATGCCTGAACTTTGCGTTTCACCTGGTAGTTAGCCAACAGGTTTGGGGTGTACGTGGCAAGTACCAGGATAAGGGCGAACACCAAGTACAGCCAGCGAATGGAGTACGCCGTCACAAAGTTGGCGGCTGGTTTCTGGCTCTGGATATAGCGGTAGAACTCAGGCGTGTCCTGGCCTTCTTTATACTGGCCTTTTATCTCCGTCGCTAACTCGCGCAGGTATTCAGCATCCAGCCTGGACAAGTAACGGTCGTACTCGGCATAGGCCACGATGGGATCCGGCTCGTCCTTGCTGGTATCGTTATAGGTGACACCGACAGCGCCCGCTGAATTCTCCTTGGCATCGCCCGGCCAATAGCCTACCCACTTGCCGTTGGAGTTAAAACGCGGCACAGGAACCGACTCATTCCCGCCGATCCCGACAAAGATGGTGTTTTCACCGATCTGTACATCGCTCAACTCAAGCTTGTTGATGGCATTGACCTTGGGCGCTTCATCGCCGTCGGTGAAGAATAGCAATTGAGCAGGCGTATTCAGCGAATCGAAGGCGGTCGCGGCGGCTTTCACGCCGAAGCTCAGGCGGCTATTACCGCGCCAGGCCATGCGCCATTCCAGGTGGTCTATGGTGTCCGTGATCACGTCGTAATTCGCGCATACCTCCAGCGGCATGAACAGCAATGCCACGTTTTCCGCCGCGAATACGCCGACGCTCACATAGGTGCCGCAAGGCGAGGTTTCAACCACCTTCTTCATCAGGTGGCGGGTGTAGGCCATTCGACTGACTACCTTGTTGTCCACCTTGACGTCTTCAGCATTCATGCTTTGCGAAACATCGGCCAGCATCAGGTAGTTATGCACTTCCTGCTTCAGTTGCACCTGGGGTTTGACCAGCGCCAGGACCAGCATCAGCACGGCTGCGCCCAGCAACAGGGTCTCGTAATTAGCCTTGAGGAAGCGGTTCATGGCAAGCCGATCGGCAGGTTGCTAAGTTCCATGCCCGACTGTTCCTTTTCTCCATGCTTCATGTCGGCAGGCAATACGGAGAGCAGCAGGCTCAGGTTGAATTTGGCCAGCATCGAATCGGGCGCGAGCCTTAAGGCCTGCTCGTACGCCAGCTTCGCCTGCGACAGGTCGTACCTGGTTTCATCCTTCATCTTGCCATCGTCGGTCAGCCTGCTCAATCCCGACAGAAACAGGTTATTGCCGATGTTGTACTGGATCTTGGCCTGCTCTTGCTCCGAGAGTTTCGTTTCCAGTAACTGGCTGTAGGACTGGATGGCATGCTTATAGTCCTTACTCCCGCTGTACTGGTAGGCGGCGGTGAATTTCTTCGCTGCCGGGTATGCCTCGTCGGTAACCAGCCCACCATGTCTGATCAACTGGTTGGTCATGTCGATCCGGTTCAGCTGGTAAGCCTCTACCGAAGTGCCGACCAGGCCGGCGATCACGAGCAAGATAAAGAACAGGTTCTTATGTTTTATGCGGTTTTCCATGAGTACACCCTTACGTTTTTTGCAATTAACAGCAACAAGGCCAATACCAGTGCCAGCACGATCAAGTCGCGCGAATAGTCATGACCCGGCACGGTGACCGTGTACTGGATGATCTTCTTCTCGCGGGAATCGATGTCCTGGATCGCTTTCTGCAGGGTGGTGGGGTTATCCGCCTCGTAGGCCTTGTACTTGATCTTGAGTGATTTAAAGAATCGGTCCAGCTCGATGGCGGGCGGCTCGGAGCCTTCGGCATATTCGTTCTTGGTAAAGATGCTCAGCCCATCCGGCTCACGCAGCACGATCCAGTAGAGGTTCAAGCCGCGCTTCGTCATTTCCTCCTGGATCCTGGCTTTCACGCGTGGGCTCAATTTACCGGCACCGTCAGACAGCAGGATGATGGCACGCGAACCGGAACTGGGGATGTCATCGAAAAGCGAGACGGCCTGGGTGATGCCTGCCCCGATATTGGTCTGGTTAACGCCGGCACTGGTGGCGGCATTGATGGCGGAATGGATAGCATCGCGGTTCGACGTGATCTTCACCCCGTACAGGGCGGAGTTGGTGAACGCGACTACGCCCATCATGTCATCCGGCCGCGAGTTGATGAACGCGGTGATCAACCGCCTGGCCGCAGCGGATTTGATCTCTGCCACGCGGCCGCTGGTGGTGTCGCCGGCAAAGGGATGGTCCATGCTGACGCTGCGGTCGATGACCATCACCGTCTGCGCTCCTTTGCCGATGCGCTGGATCTTGACGTCGGAACCCTGCGGGGATGCGATGGCCAGCACCAGGCTGGCCAGGATGATGGCGGTAATGATGCGGATCGCCAGTATCGCCATCTCCGAGAATTTGTCGTGGGGGACGATGTCGATCCAGGAATATAGTGTGCCCTGGGAAGATTTAAGCCAGAACGGCACGGCCACCAAAGGCAGTAACAGTAAGGCGTATGGATGGACCAGAGTCATCAGATTCCCCGTTCGCAGTCGCGCAGGCGGCGGCTGAGGGCCAGCAGATCCTGTGTGGCGCCAGCGCTTATGCCGTGCTGCCCGAACAGGGCATGGTTAGATTTAGCAAAGAACGTCTCTATCTCCAGTTTCATGCGACGGAAGCCGGGATGCTTTTCCACAAAGGTATCCACGTCTTTTGCAAACAGGTTTTCGCCGTTTACCGTATTGAAGGCGTGATGTAGGTAAGCGAATGCAAGCTTGGCGTTATCCTGCTTTTTATGCAGCTTGGACACGTTGCGGTGCGCCTGCGCAAATGCCCCGCCCATGAACGGCAGCCACTTGGCATCGGCATTGATATAGAGCAGGAATACGATGCCTGTCAGCAGCATAAACACGCTGGCGCTTAATAAAACCGTATGCAGCGTGTTGTCGATCAAGGCGGGCTTTTGCTGGGGTTGCAGATTGCGCATCGCCGTTTCGATCCTGCCGGTCACCAGGGGCGAAAACCGGAAGCGCCATGCCGGCACTTTCAATGCCAGCGCCTGCTGGCCTCCCGTCATCGCCAATTCTTCTTCGGGCAGTTCCATGACAGCCGGCGTGGCAGATGCACGAAACACCTGGTAATCCAGCTTCAGGGTATACAGGGTAGTGCCGGATTTTTCCTTGGACGTCAGCTGTATGTCTTTCAATTCGATCCCGTTGAAGTTGCTGCCCTTCACCGGCAAGGTACTTTTACTCAACTGGTACGGTGCTTCTACCGCGATCTGCACTTCGCGCTGCAGCACATCGCCGATGCGCACACCGATGCTATGCGCGGGATCGGTCAATTTCACGATATGCGCCTGTGGTGTTGCCGCTGCGGCATGAGGCGCAAAGACAAGGAAAGCGAAGGCGGCGGTGAGCTGGATAAGGGGGTTCATGAGGTCATCCATTGTTCGAAATAATTGCTGACGGTGAGTGGGTTGTACCGGCCATCCATGTATAAGGGCGGGCTTTCGAATGTGAGGAAGAGCTTTTCCAGCGCATGCTTACGCTCGTCGAACGCAGCCAGGAACTTGTCACGGATGTCCCTGCGGAAGAAGATGGTCCTGTTGCGGCCTGTTTCGGGATCTATCATGGTACCGAAGCCGAACGCAGGTAAGCGCCGGTACTCGTCGTCGTCCCAAAGCACGACCGGAACGATCTGGTGCTTCGACATCCTGTTCATGGCCTGCTCGATCTGAAGCAACGGCATATGGAAATCCGAAATCCAGAATACCAGACCGCGATTCTGGCTCAGGTATTGGGGTACTTCCGTGATCCCGTTCGAACCCACATTCATTTTGGTATGTGCGCCAAGGGTATCGATCACATCGAAGGCCTGGTGGATGTAATTGCTCAAGGGCACCGTCATGGCATCGAGCACGTGGTCGTCATAGCCGATGAAACTGAACACGTCGCCGGCTTCATAGGCGGAATAGGCGATGGAGGCGGCAACTTCTTTCGCCACATCCATCTTGCGCTGGCTGCCTGCGAACTGCATCGATGCGGAAAGATCGCAAACGGCAAAAATAGGCGTCGTGTTGTCCTGGTTGAACACCTTGACGTGTACCTGTTCGAAGGGGTCGCGTATGGTCTGGCGTATATCCATGCGCCTCGCATCGGGATAATCGACCAGCGGTACATTGCCGCGGAATTCGAAGCCCAGGCCGCGCTGTGTGCCTTTGTGCCCGCCGAAATGGACGCTGCTCGATTTCCACGGCACCGAATAGTTGAACGCGCGTGCGTATGCAGGAATCATCGTTGCCTAGACCCTGGCTGGAACCGCAACGGTGCTGAGTATCTGCGACGTCAATTCGCGGGCCAGTGCGGTACGCCTGTTTTCGTACATGGCATTGAAGACCAGGCGGTGGGCGATGATCTCATGGAAGACGGCATGGATATCTTCCGGGTACAGGTCTTCCCGGTTCATCAGCCAGGCATGCACACGTGCCGCTTTCAGCAACATGCCCATGCCGCGTGGGCTGGCACCGGCCTGGATCAGGCGGGCGACCTCCACCGAATCCAGCTTGATATTGAATTTCGCAGGATCCTGCGTCGCCTCCCACAGGTCCAGTGCGTACTCTTCGATGACATCGCTGGACTTGATATGGGATTGCAGTGTGTTGGAGAAGTCATTGAGCTGGTCGAATTGCAGGATGCCGGATGCGACGCCCTGGGTCAGGGCTTCCGCATGCTGGAACCTGGTATCGAACATCAGCGATTTACGCAACTCGCGATCTTTTGGGATATCGATGGGTATTTCCATCATGAAACGGTCCCGCGCGGCGGACGGTATTTCGAAGGTCTCGTTCTTCTCCACCTGGTTACGGTCGGCGAACACGACCATGTGCGGCAACCTGTATTCTTTCTTGAATGCGTACAGATGCCGCTCTGCCATGACACGCAGCATCAGCGCATGTACCTGGGGACGTGCACGGTTGATCTCGTTGAAAAAGAACACGGACAGGTTCTCCCCTGAACGCAATAATGGGCCCTCATCGATTTGCGGGCGTCCATCAGGACCAAGGTAGGTGTTGTAGACAAGGTCGTTCGGCATCAGGTCTACCGTGCCTTCAATGCGCTCGTAGGCGCCGCCTATGGCCCTGGCGATGGATTGCAGCAATGTCGTCTTACCGACACCGACACCGCCTTCAAGCAGCACATGGCCACGGGCGAAGATGGCGATATTCATCAGGCGGATGGCCTTATCCTGGCCGACGATGACGCTTTTTACCTCATTTTCAAGCGTCAATGCCTGGCTGCGTGCATCCGCTAAAAGAACGTCCTTCGCTGCTATGTCCATGTTAAATCCTCTTTATTTAAGTACTTGTATTAGAAATCCGCTGGCGATACAATGCAGACAGGTCTGTTCACTCGCAGTGTACTTTAAGCGGAAAACAAAGTGCAAGATAAATTTAACAATTTGTTACAAATGGCGGGAGACAGGCGATGAGCCTCGATAAGTTGAGCTCGCCTGGATTCAATATACGGCTGGAGGATCATGGCAGGTCGCCGCTTGCCCGCCTGTCAGGGCTTGCAAGACTGTTCCGGGACTGGGGCAATGCCACTGGTGCCGCCGGCACCCAAACCGGCGCAGGCATGTCGCAGCAGCTGGCCACTTTGTCGATAACGGATATCGACGCATTAAAATCCATCATCGTGTCGGAAGTGAAGAAAACCGCTGTACCTAATATTGACATCGTGTCGGACCAGATTTTATTTTTGCTGCTGGGTGCTATTCAATTGCACACACGTGGCAATGCAGATAAAGCATGGGATCTCGTGCAGGATTCCATCAGCGAATTGTTGAAGCCCAGGGCCAGTTTCAAACCCTTATTGTTTGCCGGCATGGCCCTGTTGCTACTTTCAGTAGCCAGCAGCGGATTTTTCTACCTAAAATCGATCTCGCCCCCGCCTACTGCCGTGGAGGCGACCGCTTCAATCCAGCCAGGACAATTGCCCGCCTCCATCACTGCCTTGCAGGATGTGTATACGCAAATGAAAGGCGGCAATTGCCAATTGCCGCAGGCAGGGATGCTGTCGGCAGACCAGCGTGAAGCCTATATCGCATTCATCAACGACGGCATCGTCGACCTGCATTCCGCGGATGCTCTGCAGAAAGCCCTGACCCACGTGAGCTGCGACTACCCGCAGAAACTGATGATGAGCCCAAAATGAAAACCGCCTCATCGCTCGCTAAATCACATCTGGATAAATTGCATCCGGAGGCAGCACGTGAAGAGCCGCTGACCATGCGTCAGCGAATTATGGCGACCACGACAAACCTGTTCGAAACGAATGGCATCAATGCGTCGGGCGTCGATACCATTATTGCCCAGGCAGGGATAGCGAAGGCAACGTTATACAAACACTTTCCCAGTAAGAACCTGTTGATTGTTGCGTACCTGCGCGAGAAATCAGACCGTTTTTATGCGTGGATGAACCAGCGCATAGGTGTAAAACAGGCGGGCTCGATGGATATCCTGGATGAGCTGTGCGACTCGGTCGAGCAATGGATAGTGAATCCCCAGTTCCATGGCCTGCCCTTCCACATCGCTTCCATCGAATTCCCGGATCCCGCTCATCCCGTCAACCTCTATTCCGTCCAGCTGGCATCCGAACTGCAAACCTATCTTTCCGGCATTGCGCGTCAGGCCGGGGCCAGGGAGCCGAACGTACTCGGCCAGCAGCTGACCATATTGTTCGAAGGCGCTGCCCTGGTGGAACGCCTCAGCCCAGGTGCCGGCGCGGCAAGCCGGGCCAAGACCGCCGCCCTTACATTAATCAGGGCAGCGATGCCCTAGTCAGAACTCTTCCCAATCCCCGCCGTCCGTCGTTCCGTTTTTGTTGTTGTAGTTCGGCTTTGCGATTTTAGCAACCGGTTTGGGCGTCACCACGTTCAGCTTACGGCCTGGGGCACTTGATCTCGGAGCTGGTGCTGGGGATGCACTGCCCGCAGCCTCATTGGCTGAAAGCTTGAACTGCCCGACCGATTTCACCAGGTTGTTGGCCTGCTCCATGAGGGATTCCGCAGCTGCGGCAGCTTCTTCCACCAGGGCGGCATTCTGCTGAGTCACTTCATCCATCTGCGTAATCGCGTTGTTGACCTGGTTAATGCCTGCGCTTTGCTCGGTGGATGCTGCAGATATCTCGCCCATGATGTCGGTGACGCGCTGGACGGATTGCACGATCTCATCCATGGTCTTTCCGGCCTCTTCCACCAGGTGGGTTCCATCGACCACTTTGGTGACCGAATCCGAAATAAGCCCTTTAATCTCCTTGGCGGCTGCAGCAGAGCGTTGTGCCAGGTTGCGCACTTCCGCCGCCACCACGGCGAATCCACGCCCCTGCTCGCCTGCACGGGCGGCCTCAACAGCGGCATTCAGCGCCAGGATATTGGTCTGGAAGGCGATACCATCAATCACGCTGATGATGTCCTCGATCTTTTGCGAACTGGTATTGATATCGGCCATCGTGCTGACGACATCCCGCACCACATCGCCGCCGCGCTGGGCTACGGTTGAAGCGGCAAATGCCAACTGGTTGGCCTGCTTGGCATTATCCGCATTCTGCTTAACGGCAGAGGCCAGCTGCTCCATGCTGGAAGCGGTTTCTTCCAGGGACGATGCCTGTTCTTCAGTCCGTTGCGACAGGTCGGTATTGCCTTTGGAAATCTCCCTGGCCGCCGTACTGATGGTCTCGGCGGATGATTTTACAGTGATGATGGGATTTGCAATCAACTCCAGGGTATTGTTAACCCCCAGGACAATCTTGCGAAAATCGCCCTGGTGCGCTTCAGCGTCCGCACGCACATAGATCTGGCCGTTACTGGCGGCTTCCGCCAGCATGTCGGCATCGGCCACCAGGGCATTCACTGCGGAAATGCATGTATTGAGGTTGCTCTTGATGGTATTGAAGTCGCCTTTGTATTGCTCAGTGAGCATAGGCGGGATATTGCCGATGGCGATGTTCTGCAGGCAATCCGCGGCCACGTTCAATGGGCCGATCACGGAATCCAGCGTGTTATTCACCCCCTGCACGATCTTCCTGAAGTCGCCCTGGTGTTTATCCGCATCCGCCCGGGTACTTAACAGGCCGTTCTCGGCGGCTTGCGCGAGCATACCTGCATCGGCCACTAACGCATTCACTGCGTCTATGCATTGATTCAGGTTTTGCTTAAGCGTATCGAAATCGCCATTGTAGGTATCGGTGATCCTGTCGGGAATATGGCCCTTGGATATCTCTTCAACGTATTTGGCAGCTACGTTCAATGGCCGGATGACCGCATCCAGCGTGCCGTTCACGCCTTCGATGATGCGCTTGAAATCACCGGCGTGTTTCGAGGCATCCGCACGGGTGGATAACTTACCTTGCACTGCAGCACCGGCCAGCATGCTGGCATCAGCGATCAGGTTATTAAGGTTGCCACGCACCTGCTCGATGGTGTCGTTGATAAAGGCTTTTTTACCCGGGAACTGTTCCAAGGGCGCACTGAAATTGCCCTCCCCGAATTCCCTGACCACTGCCATGGCCTTTTTGTTCATCTCGATATGCCCGGTGACCATGGTGTTGATACCGGATGCCATCTCTGCATAGCCGCCTTTGAAGCGGCTCGCATCGACCTGGCAATCAATATCGCCTTCATCATGCTGTGCACTGACGTATTTCAGCGATTGCACCAGGCCGTCCAGGGTCTTCTGCAGGGTAACGATGGAATAGGCCACACTGGATTTATCGTTTTCCGCCAGCATGATCTTCTGTTGCAGGTTGCCGTCGGCAAAATTGCCTGCCACCTGGGCGAGTTCCGCGGGTTCGGAGCCTAACTGTTTCCGAAGAATGCGGATGGTATAAACACCGGTCGCTATCGACACCAGCAAGGCAAGGATGCCGACGGCAATGGAAATATACATGGCCGAAGCCTTTGCCTCGGTGGCATAACCTGCCTGGATTTTCCCTATCTCCTGGTTGTATGCACTGTGTTCGCCGAGTACCTCAGTCAGTTTGAGTGCGATTTGGTCCGCGTTCTTCAATAGCTGCCTGATTTGCGGATCATTCTTTTTGGATGCGTCGAATACCGTATTCATGGCCTGGTAGTAGCTAGATAAAAGCGCTTTATCCTGGGCAAGAAATTCCCTGTCCTTGTCGTCCGATACCAGGTCGGCATACTTGGCAATAAGACTGTCAAGATCGACCACTTTCAAGCCCTGCTTCTTTTCTATCTCGTTTTTCTCAGTGGCATCGGAAGCAAGTACATAACGCTGGGCGTTGATACGCAAGCGCTGGAACGAGACATCGATGTCGGCCAGCACCGTGATACTGGGGACGCTGTTCTCGTTAGCATAATTCGCCTTGGCGAATACATTATTCAGCTGGTAGCCGAAGACTGCCGTTAACAAGGCGAATCCCAGGGCGGTGATCAAAATCAAATATGCAATTCGTGTGGAAACCTTCATGAAACGCTCCTCATCAACGTATGGCGCCAATAACGCCAATATAATAATTAGTATAGAGCTTAATAACGGCTCGAAATCATGAAACTAAATACCGCCGATTCCAGGATATCTGCAACGCTTGAAGCCTGGATTTCAATCCGACTCAACAGGCGTAGATGGCAGTCGGTCGCTATCTTCCAAAACAGTCGAATTCCGCAACAACAAGGTTTCAAAGTCGCCGATAGGCACCGGCCGGCTAAGCAGATATCCCTGATAAGAATGGCAGCCGACCTCGGCCAACAATCGCCTGTGCGCTTCGGTCTCCACGCCTTCGGCGATGACGTGTAAATCCATGGCGCGTCCCAGTGCGACGAGCGTACGCACGATGGCCACATCATCGTCATCGGTCAGCATATCGCGCACGAAGGACTGGTCGATCTTGAGCTGGTCGAGGGGCAGTTTTTTCAGGTAGCTTAACGATGAATAGCCGGTACCGAAATCATCGAGCGACAAGCCCACACCCTTCGCCTTGAGCAGGTTCATCTTGGAGATGATATCGTTGACGTCATTCACCAGCATGCTCTCCGTCAGTTCGAGTTTAAGCAGCGCAGGATTGGCACCGGAGCGATCCAGCACGGAGATCACCTGGCTGACGTAGTCGTCCTGTTTAAACTGCAGGGCACTCACATTCACCGCTACGCTTAAGTGCGCTGTTGCCGGATTCTTTGCCCAGGCCATCAGCTGCGCGCATGCGGTACCCAGCACCCAATGCCCGATGGCCAGGATCAACCCGGTCTGTTCAGCCAGGGGGATAAAATCAGCGGGCGGGATCATGCCTTTCACCGGATGCTTCCAGCGCACCAGCGCCTCTGCTCCCATTATCCGGCCATCATCGCCGGTCTGTGGCTGGTAATGCAGGACAAGCTGGTTGCCTAGCAGGGCTTTGCGCAAATCGGATTCGATAGCGCTCCGCTCTGAAAGATTTGCCTGCATGACCCACACCAGCGCATACAAAAGCCCGGTCACCAGGATGTTATGTATCCAGGTGCCCGCCATCCGCACATCATCCCCCAGTGCATACCCTGTCATAACGCCCCAGGTATTGCTGGCAAAGAAAATAAAAGCGATCAGCGCGGCCACAATCATGCCGTGCCGTAGCCAGGGCGTGTCGTCCTTGAACGCTAGTGAGGCAAACAGCGCCAGTACCATGAAGTAATTCTGGTTGGAGCGTGGCACTTCAGGCGTCGGCACGTCCATGAATGTGCAAAACACACTGAGAATGACGTAGACCGCACAAAAAATGAGGATGGCGGCAGCCCGGGTATTACCGCGCAATGTCAGGATAGCCGTGCCTATGGCGATCAATGCAGAGACAATGTCGATGGCACAAACAATCCAGTTCCGGTGGGCCGCAAAGTAAACCGCCCAAAACAGTGAAATGACGCCGAGTACAACGCAGCTCAACAGCAAAGCGCGCCGCCTGCGCAATGCCTGCCTACTGTTCAACGTTGCCTGTACGTCCATTGCCAAATCCTCCGCTGAGGGGAAGAACCAATTTATAGTTTTTATTCTGTAGCAAAGCGTATTGCCTAAACCGAGTCGCATGGAAAATCTTCACCAACTAGCTGCCATGCGATCATCAAATTCAGCATAGCAGAAGTCGTACTTGCATACTATTGACCGATACGTTCAACGGTACCCCTTTAGCAACATACCAAGATGCCCAAACCCAACCCTTAAACCTCTGTGTGGCCGGGCAGGGAGTTAGTCTCATTAGTTACTCACCTGAGTGGGTATTAAAAATGGCAATACAGGGTGCCTATCCTGTTGCGGATCGTGTAGGCGGATGCTGATTTCTCTGTAAGAAATAAGGAAGGACCCTTGGCATGCACGGCCTCCCAAATCATTAGTCCATTCGGACTATAGAGCAGACCTAACACCGAATTTACTATCGCGCCAACTCCTAGGGAAACAATAAAAGCGAGACGGGAAATGTGCAGTAACTATCTTCATTGAAACAATATTTAATTTAAGGATTTAAGGAAAATCATATGAACAAATTTAAACTTTCGGCACTGGCAATGGTGTTCAGTGCATCACTATTTACATTAAACGCTCAAGCGGCTGTACTGTCCCTGGGCCCTGACACTAACTTATCCCCAACTGCCGAACAGTTCCAGTTCACCAACAGTGGGATCGCATCGGCTTCATTCACCGATTATGTCCTGCTGGATGTAACGCCTTACCGTGACCTGACAGCTTCTTTGTCTTCCACCAGCACCGGCAACTTCACGTTTAATACTTTTGGCCTTTATACAGGCGATATCAATGGTGTGAACACCTTAGTAAAATCCGGTAGCGTACAGAACATCTTTGCGAACCTGTCTGTTGGCGGTTTGCAAGATGCTGGATTAGGCGGCAGTTACTTCCTGAAGATCACCGGCACTCAATCAGGTACAGGTTCTTACAATGGCAACATCACCCTGACTTCAGCCGTACCAGAGCCGGAAACATACGGCATGATGCTGGCAGGTCTAGGCTTGATGGGATTTGTTGCACGTCGTCGTAAGGCTTAATCGCTGTTTAAAATAAAAAAACCCGCTTAGGCGGGTTTTTTATTTTCGATTTCCAGACGTTTATAGTCCAAACAATTCATATCCAAGTGACGAGTATTTACCTGCTCTTGAGTGTTCATGTCCATATTCCTCTTCATATACCCATATAAGGGTCTTAACTAAACTGAAACCCCAGCAAAATCGCGTAGGAGAGTGCTGATTCCTTTGTAAGAAAAACGGAAGCGCTGACTTGCCAGCAGCCACTGTGCTAGAGGCCCATTTACGTTAGTCCATTCGGACTATATCCCCAGCATTTTGTCGACAATAGTATCGTGTCAACTCCTAGGTGAAACAATAAAAGCGAGACGGGCAACTTTGTGAAAACTTATTAAGGAAAAAACATGAATACCTTTAAACTTTCGGCCATTGCTTTAACCCTTAGCGCTTCTCTATTCACCATGAGCGCCCATGCAGCCGTACTTACTCTCGGGCCAGATACAAATGCTTCACCCATTGCTGAGCAATATCAATTCGGCAATCCTGAAATAAAGGCATCTTCCTTTATTGATTATGTTTTATTAGACGTTACGCCTTACCGTGATCTAACAGCATCCTTATCTTCAACAAGCACCGGCACCTTTACGTTCAAAACGTTTGGCCTGTACACCGGGGATATCTATGGCAGCAATACCTTGGTGGAGTCAGGAACAGTGAGCAACTTGTTCGCAAACCTATCGGTTGGCGGTCTGCAAGAAGCTGGTCTAGGCGGAAATTATTTCCTTAAGATCACCGGCACACAGTCTGGCACCGGCTCATACAATGGCAATATCACGCTGACATCAGCTGTCCCTGAGCCCGAAACCTATGGAATGATGCTGGCAGGTTTAGGCTTGATGGGATTTGTAGCACGCCGCCGCAGAGTTTAGGCTGTGAAAAAAACCCGCTGCGGCGGGTTTTTTCTTATTGACTATACCGCTATGGAATTCAAAGCTGTCGCGTACCAATTTTATTCAACTCATCATTTGCATCCAGCCGGTATCCCACGCTATAGACGGAATGCAGCTTAAATCCATTTTCGGGTTTTAATACCAGCTTATTGCGAATCTCGGAAATATGGGTATCCAGTGTCCTGGAGGTGACGACGGCCTCCAGTCCCCAAACCTTTTCGATCAGGTGCCGGCGGGAAAGCGTCCGTCCTATGTTCTGGAACAGAAAAACTGCCAGGTCGAACTCTTTGGCTTTAATGTCGAGCACCACACCGCTTATCTCGAGCGATTTATTGACCGTATTGAAATGAAATGGACCCCGCACTATGGTTTTAGCGCCATAGTCAGGACGAAAACGCCGAATAAGCGCTTTGATGCGGGCCACTAATTCGTTGATACGGATAGGCTTGCACATGAAGTCATCCGCACCTACCGCCAGTGCCTGCACGATAGCCTTTTCGTCGGTACGGCTCGTCAAAAGCAGGATGGGGATATGCGTTTCATAATGCTGCCTCACCCACAGGACGACGCTGGTACCTGATATGTCAGGTAAATGCCAATCGATAAGCAGGAAGTCGAAGCTTTCCCGTCGCAGGGCTTTAATGACTGACTTACCGGACTGGTAAATATGGCATTTATGGCCGATGGACAGGACGCATTTTTTGATGATCTCGGCATCTCTCGTACTGTCAACAACTGCAGCGATACGCATAGTATTTAATACCTAGTCATTCAGGACGCCGACAATACTTGGTGTCCCAGGCATTAATTGATGAGGGTTGCCAACCGCGTAGCAGTGATCTCTAACTGACCAGCCTAACTTTACTGGCATATTTCTGGTTGCCATATTCCTTGGGGTCACCCTGGCGTTCAAGATGGAACTTGCTTACCGATTCCAGCAGGTTCGCAGCCTGATCCACCAGGGACTCAGCCGCTGCCGCCGCTTGTTCGACCAGGGCCGAATTTTGCTGGGTCACTTGGTCCATCTGCGTAATGGCGTTGTTTATTTGCTCGATGCCCGCACTTTGCTCCGATGATGCGGCAGAAATCTCGCTCATGATGTCGGTCACGCGCTGAACTGAGCTTACGATTTCATTCATGGTCCTTCCGGCATCTTCGACCAGCTGGGTTCCTTCATGTACTTTTCCCACGGAGTCTGAAATCAGCAGCTTGATTTCCTTGGCAGCGCTTGCGGAGCGCTGCGCCAGATTCCGCACTTCGGCCGCGACCACAGCGAATCCTCGGCCCTGCTCACCTGCACGGGCTGCCTCGACCGCCGCATTCAAGGCCAGGATATTGGTCTGGAAAGCGATGCCGTCGATCACGCTGATGATGTCCTCAATCTTGCGGGAGCTGGTGTCGATGTCCGCCATCGTCACCACCACCTTGCCCACGACCTCACCGCCTTTCTGCGCCACTTCGGATGCTATCGCTGCCAGCCGATTAGCCTGTACGGCGTGTTCTGCGTTTTGCCTGACGGTAGATGAAAGCTCTTCCATGCTGGAAGCGGTTTCCTCAAGTGAGGACGCCTGCTCTTCCGTGCGCTGCGAAAGGTCATTGTTGCCGGAGGATATCTCGTTCGCAGCAGTGTTGATGGTATCGCCGGATTCCTGGATCTGGGAAACGATGCTGGCAATATTGTCGAGGAGTGCATTCACCCCCTCGCACAGGCCGCCGATATCACCGGTTTTATCTTCGAGGCCGATTCGGTTGCTCAGATCGCCGGCTTTGGCTGCGGCCACCACGGCTTGCGTTTCAGCGACGGCTTTTACCAAGGCTTGCGACACCTGCATGGCGGCAGTGACATCTGAGGCAAACTTGACGACCTTCACAACGTGGCCGTTCATGTCCAGTATAGGATTGTAGGAGGCCTGCAACCACACCTCACGCCCGCCTTTGGCGATGCGCTTGTATTGACCGGCATCAAATTTCCCTGACCGAAGTTGTTCCCAGAATGCCCGATACTCAGCGCTTGCCTTGTAGGTTGGATCCACAAACTTGCTGTGGTGCTGGCCGACCGCTTCCTCTTCGCTATACCCCATTACGCTGAGGAAATTGCTGTTCACTGCAGTGACTGTACCGTCGGGAGTGAACTCGATGACAGCCTGGTTGTTGCGGATCGCCGAAAGCTGGCCTTCAAAATCTGCCGCCCTGGTTTTATCAGCGGTGATATTGGTCGCAAATTTCACGACTTTTATCACCTCGCCATTGATGTTCTTGATCGGGTTATAGGAGGCCTGTATCCAGACCTCCCTGCCGCCTTTGCCCAGGCGCTTATAGACGCCCTGGTCGAATTCTCCTTTGTTCAGTCTTTCCCAGAAGGCGCGGTACTCATCGCTGGCTTTATACGCGGGTTCGACAAAAGTACTGTGGTGCGTACCGATTGCCTCGTCTTCTGTATAGCCTAGAAAATCCAGGAAATTCTGGTTAGCCTCGATCACCTTGCCATCCGGCGAAAAGGAAATAACGCCAAGGGATTGACCGATTGCGGACAGTTGCCCGTGCAAGAGCGCTTCCATCTCCTTTTGCGTGCTGATATCACTTGCATACTTGACGACCTTAACCGGCTGGCCATTCAAGTCGAATATCGGGTTATAAGAGGCTTGGAGCCATAGTTTCCTGCCCCCCTTCCCGATTCGCTGGTACTGGCCGGCATCGTACTCGCCGCGTGAAAGCTTTTCCCAGAATGCCTTGTATTCGCTGGAAGCCTTATAGGCCTTGTCCACAAACATGCTGTGGTGATGCCCGACTATTTCCGCAGCGGAATAACCCGTGACGTTTTCGAAGTTATCGTTCACAGCCAGGATATTGCCATCCAGGTCGAATTCGATCACGCCTTGTGATTTACTGATGGCAGCCAATTTACCTTCAAAATCGGCATGCTCTTGTTTATTTGCCGTCGTCTCAGTGGCGTACTTTACAACCTTGAATGGCTTGCCGTTAAGATCAAAGATAGGATTGTAGGAAGCCTGAAGCCAGATCTCCCTTCCACCCTTGGCGATACGCTTATATTGCCCGGCATCAAAATCCCCGTTTGCCAGCTTTTTCCAGAAATCCTTGTACTCCGCGCTATTGCGGTAAGCCGGCTCGACAAACATGCCATGATGCTGCCCAACCACTTCGGCGACACTATAGCCGGTCACCGTGGCGAAATTCTCGTTGATTTTCAGGATGACACCGTTGAGGTCGAATTCGATAACCCCCTGCGCCTTGCTGATGGCGGCCAATTGCCCCTCGAAATCCGCTTTTTGGAGCTTAGATTGCCGCGATTCAAACATTTTAAAAACGTTATTAAAGGCATTGGTTAACATTGACGATCTCCTGAATATCAATTGTTAACGTCCATCTTCCCCCAATATTTAAAAGAATAATATAAAAATATTGAATTTATTCAATAGCGTAGACAATAGTTATCATGCATTAACGAATCGTTTTCATCCCGGATCGAATAAGCACGTGCGTCCTGGCAGCAAAGAACTCCAGGTTACTATTGCAGATACCATTCGCCAGGAGATTACTTCTTCTTATTGGGTTATCGGCATGATCTATAATACGCCACCCAAAATGCACCCTACAGGATGCTCTAAGAAAAATATGAACCCCACTACTCCAATCCCAAGTCCAACCCCGAGTGTCAGTTTCTCACCCTATCAAAAACTCATTGTTGGACTGCTCGCATTTTTGCAATTTGGCATCATCCTGGACTTCATGATCATTGCGCCATTGGGTGCCTTAATAATGCCGGCCATGGCAATCACCACAAAACAGTTTGGTGTGATTGTGTCGGCGTATGCCTTTAGTGCAGGGCTAAGCGGCTTATTGGTGGCCGGCTTTGCAGATCGTTATGACCGCAAAAAGCTACTTCTCGTTTTCTATACAGGTTTTATTCTGAGCACGCTCTGGTGCGGCCTGGCAGATACCTTCCACATGCTCTTACTGGCGCGCATCGTCACAGGCATATTTGGAGGCGTAATAGGGTCAATCGTATTGGCGATAGCCACTGACTTGTTTTCAATCCAACTGCGTGGGCGGGTGATGGGCCTGATACAAACCGCATTCGGTGCGAGCCAGGTGTTAGGTTTGCCTATCGGTTTATACCTCTCCAGCCGGTGGGACTGGCATGCACCTTTCCTGGTGATGGTGATATTCGGAATTGTGGGAGGCTTGATCATTGCGTTTAAGATGCGTCCGGTTGTCGATCACCTTACGGTATCAACCGACCGAAATGCATTCCTTCACCTGGTAGATACAATACGGGATCCCCGTTACATTGCTGCGTTTGCCACTACCGCCCTGCTCACAACAGGCGGCTTTATGATTATGCCGTTTAGCACTGCATTCACGGTTAACAATATCGGCATCAAGATCGAAAGCTTATCGACCATTTATTTCGTCACAGGGATTTTCGCGATAATTGTCGGCCCGATGGTGGGCAAAGCTGCCGACGCATTGGGAAAGTTGCCGGTGTTTATTGCGGGCAGCATTGTGACTTGCGTAATGGTGCTGATTTATACCCATCTTACCGTTGTCCCGCTGACCACGGTGATTGTGGTCAACGTGTTATTGTTTGTTGGTATATTTTCCCGGTTGATTCCATTCCAGGCATTGGTGTCCGCCGTACCTGAGCAAAATAAGCGCGGAGCATTTAATGCAGTCGGCGCTTCCATTCAACAGTTTGCTGGAGGCTTCGCATCAGTGCTGGCGGGTAATATTGTGTCATTCGGCGCCGATGGCAAGCTACAACACTTCCCGGTCGTCGGGTATGTCGTTATTGCAACAGTCATTATTTCTGCAATATTGACTTGGCGCATCCAACAAGACTTGTCTAAAAGACAAGATTTTTCTAAAAAATAGTAAGGGAAGAAAATTAATCTCGAAAAATAGAGAGCACTTAATGCGAGGAGGCCATGCGGGAAGGATTTATCAAAATAATTATATTATAATCAATAACTTATGGCGGTGGATGGAGTCTGCTGCTAACCATTCTCAACAAAATTTCCCTATAACAGGGATATAAACAGCCTATTTAAGAAACTTTCTCGGATGAAATACCCCCTTATTGGCGTAAACCCGCTGTCAGCAGTATGTTCAAGAAGCTAGCATTTTTTTCAATGATTTCAGATCAGGGAATAGTTCAGTTATAGCAGGGAAATAATTCCTGACTATCAGAGGTAGAAATTCTGCTATCGACGCAAAGCGGGCATTGAGTCTTCGAATAAGATGTTTGACAGCGATGAAAACCTTACATTTGCCAAGTTGGATTAATCAGCTCCTGCTATAGAAGTGCAGCCCGTATCTTACAAGTAATTAAACGTCATCCTATATAAGTTCCAAAGAGTGAAAATATAACCATTCCAACCAAACATTTTGCTCAATCTCTGTTTGGCCAGAGTCCCGCATTTTAGGGATGGAATGCGGGGCTTGTTCTTCTTACAGTTAACTCAGCAAATTCCGATATTGCAAGAAGTCACCAGCGAATAAATTATCTCCAGCCAAACATCCTCTCAAAAGGTTGGCTTGAGCCTCGTACAGTTTCATGCTCTGTACGGGGCTCTCTATCTTTATTGCCCGCACCGCTTGTTAATTATTGGACTACATATGAAAATTTACTTCTGCCTTCTAGCCCTAATTATTCTAGCCTCCTGTAGCCATCAGCATAAGCACGATCACCGCACATACACCGAGGTGTCTTGTAGTGGTATCCGTAGCTGGGGTGATTGCCATACCCAAGCTAAGGAGATGTGCCCGCATGGCTACTTGGTTGGAAAGAGAGTAGAAATGCGAGAATCACAAACCAGAACAATGGAAGTAGCCTGCAAACGATGAGTCCCCGCTCTCAAGGGAAGGAAAAGTGGGATTAGTCTAATGAAATCACCAATCAATTTACGCAGCAGTTTTATTTACTCCGTAAATTCCTAATAATCTAGAAAACTGTAGTGCGGGCATTGGTTTGCCAAACAGATATCCCTGTCCTTCCTCACATTTTCTTTGCTGTAAATAATTTCGCTGGCTCTCCGTTTCTATCCCCTCTGCAATAGCTTCAAGGTCAAAATTCTTTGCCATGTCCAACGTAGCGCGGATCACAGATGCATCTTGCTTATGCTCTTGCATGCCGATAACAAAACTTCGATCAATTTTAATCCGAGTGAGCGGGTATGACTTAAGTAAACTCAAGGATGCATAGCCAGTCCCGAAATCATCGAAGGCAATGCCCACTCCAAAATTGCGTAATCGATGTAGTGTTTCCAGGACTACATCATCATTATTAAGTGCAATATTTTCAGTAATCTCAAGTTCAAGGGCTTCTGCCGGCAATCCATGCCTACCTAGTGTTTCAATGACTTCATTAGCTAGATTGCCTACCCGAAATTGAGCGCCGAATAAATTCACTCCCATTCGAATCTGTGGGGCACCATTGCGTCGCCAGTAGGCTAATTGGCCACAAGCTTCATCCAATACCCAGGAGCCGACTGTGGCTGCCAGTGTGCCGCCCTCAAGTGCAGGTAGGAATGCGATAGGAGACAATAACCCTCGCTTAGGATGATGCCAGCGAATCAGTGCTTCAGCCCCAGTAATCTCACCGCTCTGTAGATTTACTTGTGGCTGGTAAAAAAGCAGGAATTCACCTTCGGCAACTGCCCGGTGAAGTTCCATTGCATATAATCGACGTGCAATAGCCTCCATGCGCAGTGCCGTCGCGAAAAGAAATACCTGTCCACGGCCAATGCTTTTTGCTTTGTACAAGGCTAAATCCGCATCGCTGACCAATTCCAATGCCTCCTGTGCTTGGAGTGGCGCAAGGGCCACTCCACAGCTAGCCGCGACGTGCACTTCAATGCCATCAATAACGATAGGTTTTGCAATTGTGTCTATTAGAGTGGATGCCATTTGCATAGCAACATCGACATCCGTTACGTTCGGCAGTAACACAGCAAACTCATCCCCTCCTATTCGAGCCACCGTACTGTCGATTCCGGCCACTTTGCCAGCCCTTACACCTACCTCTTTCAGGATGCTGTCGCCTATGGAATGGCCCAAGGTATCGTTAACATCCTTAAAGCCGTCAAGGTCGATCATGAGCACCGCAGCAGGTGCTGGGGATATAAGGGCGTCCTCAACATTACGGTAAAACCTGGCACGGTTTACCAAACCGGTTAATGGGTCTATCGTTGCCTGATAGCGGAGTTCTGCTTCTTCATGGTGTCTTGCCGTAAGATCTTTCAGTACAGCTTCAAACTTCAAGCGCTCAGCTTCTTTCCAGGCAAATAATGATAAGCCCAATTGAAACTGGGACCCGTCTCGACGCAGTCCTCTAACTTCAGCGGGAATGGCGAGCTGATCCAGAGCACCTAACGTTATCGCCCTGGATATTGTTTCTCGGAAATTCTGTCGATCATGCTCAGGGATGAGTGCATCGATTGACATACCAATGCCTTCATGAAGCTCATACCCATGGGAGTGGGCGGCAGCGTCATTCCATGCGGTAATTTTGCAAGTTTCATTGAACCATACTACAGGGGTGGTGGAATTCCCGGCATACTCCTCAAAGTCTGGTCTTGAGCGTATGCTAGATATTTCAATGCGCCTTAATTCAAGCCGGTCGGATACCATCCTCGCAAGCTCATGTAGCCTTGTTCTGTCCTCTTCGGAAAAGTCATGGTGCGGCTGATTATCGATTATGCACAAAGCACCTAAAGCTAATCCATCAGGAGAGAAGAGCGGAGCGCCTGCATAGAAGCGTAGATTGGCAGGTCCTGTCACTAATGGATTGTCGTGAAAACGTTCGTCTAAGGTTGCATCCGACACGACCATGACATCGGACTGATTAATGGCATGAGCGCAAAAAGACACATCGCGGCTCATGTCGACTTCCCCTACACCCACACTGGCGGCAAAGAAGACGTGATCGCTACCGATCATATTCACTGCAGCAACCGGCATATTAAACATGCGAGCCGCGATGTTCACCACGGGATCCAGACTGGAGATTAATTTTTCATCATCGAGACCATGATCCGTCAATGCAACTAAACGCTGCGGTTCGCTAGAAAGTATTGCTGGGCATTTCATACAGCCTCCGGGCAAGACAGGACAAGCTTCTACGTTAAATAATATTAAATTAGGTATTCTACGGAATCAACATCAATAGGCATGCCATTGTGTGCAGCACAACTGTTACTTTGTTTAATGAATATGTGAATTTAAAAGCCTTTTTAAAGATGCATGAATGGCTAAGATTTCATCTATTAGAAGGATACGGACAACGCTATTGTCGCTGGTATCCACCAGTAAAACCTCATTGAATACTTCCCCCATTTTCAATTTCAGATATTTGTTTGCCCCTTTCATGACGGAGTTTAAAGTATCAATAGCTTCATACAAGTCACGTTGGGCTTTATGCTTCCTACAGTATTGTTCTATTTCATCGCAGGCACTGTCTAAGGTTGATTCTTCATATGCATGTTGATACATTTGCTTCCCCCCCTTTAATAAAGTCGACGATAGTCAAATGCTACATTTTGTAAAGACAATTTAAGTAGGAGCTAATCAATAATCGTTGTTAGTGTCTGTCTATTTTTTTTGTAGGCATTTTCTTACAAGCCTACCGAAGCTGGAGATATTCTTTCAAATATGGGGCAGTGCGGCTTCTATTCGAACTAATAATTTTTTCAGGCGAGCCTTCCACCACAATTTTTCCGCCTTCCTCTCCAGCATCAGGTCCGATATCAATCACCCAGTCCGAGCCTGCTACCACCCTCATGTTATGTTCTACCACGATGACAGTGTTTCCAGCCTCAACCAGCTCATTAAGCTGAAGCATGAGTTTATCAATGTCAGAGGAGTGAAGACCCGTTGTCGGCTCATCCAGAACATAAAGCGTACCACCGCGATGACCCCGCTGGATTTCCGTTGCCAATTTGATTCGTTGAGCTTCGCCCCCAGATAGTTCGGTGGCAGGTTGCCCTAACTTTAGATAGCCAAGTCCCACTTCTTTCAAAATATTGAGTGGTCGTGAGATCAATGCTTCTTGTGCAAAAAATGTTGAAGCAGCATCAACGGTCATTACCAGTACTTCTGCAATATTTTTACCTGAATACTTAATCTCTAGCGTCTGGTCGTTATAACGAGTGCCTTGGCAGACTGGACAGGGAGTATAGACACTAGGCAAGAATAATAGCTCGACCATCACAAATCCCTCACCTGAGCAGTTCTTACAACGGCCCTTTGCCACGTTGAAAGAGAAGCGACCGGCATCATAGCGCCTGGATCTAGATTCTGCAGTCCCGGCGAACAGCTTGCGGATGTTGTCAAAAAGACCTGTGTAAGTGGCGAGGTTAGAGCGCGGTGTCCGTCCTATGGGCTTCTGATCCACTTTTACTAAGCGCTTGATCGTATTTAACCCCTCGGTTATTTCACCACCCAAGGTGGCAGGCGCAGCCGTTTCCAATTCATCCAGTTCGTTATCTTCTTGCGTTTCATATAGCCCTAGCTGCTTTTCAACCAACTCAACCAACAGCTGGCTGACGAGGGTTGATTTACCAGAGCCTGATACGCCGGTGACACAAGTAAATAGTCTTAATGGGAACTGAACGTCCATCCCTACAATATTGTTGCGCTTCAACCCTTTCAACACTAAGCAGGATTGAGGTTTGCGCCGTTCTTTGAACTCCAGTCTTTGTTCACCAAAAAGATAGTCTTTCGTGCGCGAGTTCCGGATGGTTGCAAGGCCTGCAGGTGGTCCACTATAGAGAATTTCACCACCTTTCTCTCCTGCTTCAGGACCGACGTCCACTATCCAGTCAGCCTGTTTTATGACATCCAAGGAGTGCTCAACCACAAACAACGAATTCCCGGAATCTTTAAGTAATGACATTGCTTTTAACAGCGCTTGTGTATCGACCGGATGCAATCCAGCTGATGGCTCGTCCAGAACATACACCACGCCAAATAAATTGGATCTAACCTGAGTCGCAAGCCTTAACCGTTGTAGTTCACCGGGAGAAAGTGTTGGCGTGCTTCTTTCTAGAGTTAGATAGCCTAATCCCAGATCCAGCATGACTTGTATTCGCTCAACGATATCCTGGCAGATACGTTGCGCAACGATGATCTTCTCTGGAGCGGCCTCATTAGCATGGGATTCCAATTTGCCTTCCGCATAAGGTTTCAGTGCCGCACTTAACCTGATGAGCGAGAGGGAGGAAAGGTCAAAAATATCGAGACCGGCAAACTTCACTGACAAGGATGCCTGACGTAATCGTTTTCCCTTACATACAGGGCAATCATTGCTCACCATATATTTCTGCACGCGCTTCTTCTGGGAAGGACTTTCCGTGTTTGCAAAGGTATGCATCACATAGCGTTGAGCGCTGGAGAAAGTGCCCTGGTAGCTGGGTTCATATTTCCTGAGGATCGCTTCCTTTACTTCACTCAGCGACAATCCCGAATAGACTGGTACTACAGGCTGTTCATCCGTGAACAATATCCAATCGCGAAGCTTTTTAGGAAGATCTCGCCATGGCACGTCGACATCGTGACCGAGTGTCATCAAGATTTCGCGTAAGTTCTGGCCATACCATGCTGTAGGCCATGCTGCTACTGCCCGCTCTCGAATCGTCAAGGAGTCATCAGGCACCATAGACTGTTCCGTCACTTCATATACACGGCCTAATCCATGGCACTCCTCGCATGCACCCTCAGGTGTATTTGGTGAAAAAGACTCTGCATACAGTATAGATTGGCCATTTGGATAATCCCCTGCCCTGGAGTAAAGCATGCGCAGCAGATTAGACAGGGTTGTAACGCTGCCTACCGAGGATCGCGTGGTGGGTGAACCTCTTTGTTGCTGTAAAGCCACTGCTGGAGGTAAACCGGTGATTTCATCCACTTCTGGAACAGGCATTTGATTAAATAAGCGTCGGGCGTATGGCGACACAGACTCTAAATACCTTCTTTGGGCTTCCGCGTATAAAGTTCCAAATGCAAGGGAAGACTTGCCCGAGCCTGATACTCCTGTAAAAACGACCAAAGCGTTTCGGGGAATATCGACATTGATGTTTTTCAGGTTGTGTTCCCGCGCTCCCCTGACCTCAACAAGTCCATTATCATAAAATACCTTGGAATTGAGATCACTATTATCCGTGGAATTATTGGTCGATTTTTTCAAGCATTTCCCTAGTGTTTAATCAATACGTTCTAATGGCAATTTTCCAGCTTTGCTTTGTACTGACAGGTACTTTTTTTAACTGAAAATAGTACTTCGAATTGCAATCATTACCTTTAACCAAATCAAATAACTTATATTAAAAAAACCGCCTTAATGGCGGTTTTTTTAATAATGCTTCAATGTTTATGTGAGGCTTCCTCTACTGCAAGTGTTTTGAGTTTCTCGGGATCGATATTCCCTTGAGAATCCTGTACTTTTTCAAGAAGTTCTTCTTTTCTCTCTGTGAACTCAGCTCCCAAGGCTTTCAAATCAAGATCCGCCTCGCGAGCTTTTGGAAACATTTCTGATTCCTCTTCTTCAACGTGATGAGTAATGTATTCGTCCAAGACTTTCATTTTGGCATCATACATAGGATCTGTTGGACTCATAATTTGGATTTGCGCAATGAGATCTTTAGCAGTGTCATGCTCAACGTCCGCTTCATTTATTAAGTCATCATCATCGATTTTTTCTTTGGCAGCGGAATAAAAAATCTCCTCTTCTGCTGCAGCATGGGCTGTAAGTTCAGCACAAATTTCATTGGCTATGGCTGTCTTACCTGCAACATCCTCTTTTTCAGCAAGTTTTTCGTACTGTTTAAATAGCTGCTTTACCTTATCGTGATCTGCTTTCAATAAAGTTAATGCACTTTTTTGACGCTGTTTATTGAGTGTTTGTAGAGCATTCATGATCGATCCTTAAAAATAATTCAGAATATGCATTATGAAATTCTTATGGACGCAACGAAGTAGTCAGAATCTGTAAATGGGTGTAGTCCAACCCTTACACCCTTTTCCTACATTTACGACTTTAGTATAAGTGACTGAGAATCTAGCCTTCACATACCTGCACTTTGCATGGCTAATTAATTACGAAGGAAGTCACGAGGATATATTTATGGAAACTACTGTTAACACACTTCATCCCAGCACACACAGTGCTAATGCATTCAGAGTGTGGGGCCATGTATCATGGGGAGCCATCTTAGCTGGTGTCGCAACAGCTTTAACGGTTCAATTTGTATTGAGTCTTTTAGGGACAGGTATTGGCATTTCCACGATTGACCCGTTGCAAACGGGAGAAACTCCTTCTGCAAAGGCATTCAGTACCGGCGCTGCTTTATGGTGGGTTGTCTCATTCTTTTTTTCTTTGGCAATAGGCGGAGCAATAGCATCACATTTGGCAGGCTTTACGACACGTTTAGACGGTGTTCTTCATGGTTTAGCTACATGGGCTGTTGCTACCCTACTTGGCTTATATTTGGTCACAAGCGGTATTGGTAGCGTTATTTCAGGAGCAGTTAATGCAACCGGTTCGGTGTTTCAAGGCATAGCCACTGGAACGGTTGTTGCAGCTCCATCAGTGGCAGATAAAAGCAAAGAGGTCTTAAGTGACTCGGACATTTCGTGGGATTCAGTTAAAAACCAAGTTCAAGCTGCAATTACCCAGAAACCCGCAAATGGACAACTGCTTCCGCGTGAAGATGTGATGGGCAGTATCCGAAATCTATTCAATAAAAGCGATAGTGCAACCGTTGAAGATCGCCAGGCAGTCATAGATATCATGGTCCGCAATTCCAATCTCTCACCGGAGGAAGCAGATAAGAAACTCTCTGAGCTGGAAACAAACTATCAAGCGGCAGCTGAAATGGTGAAACAGAAAGCAGAGAAAGCAAAAGATGAGGCTAAGGTTGCAGCAGATAAAACTGCGAAAGTTGTATCTCAACTCGCCATTCTTGCCTTCTTCTCTTTTATCTTAAGTGCCGTAGCTGCAGCACTCGGTGGCGTTGCTGGCAGTGATTGTCGGTTAAGGCATGCTGCTGCTTACAAGCATGTAGAACCTGTTTAAATAGACAAAGCCCCGCAACGCGGGGCTTTTGCAATCTTAATTAATATTTATGATCCTGTAAGCCACTCATGCCCTTGCTGATAATTAAGGAAAACCTTTATTGGATAGATACTTAAATCAACAGTAGATAGTGTTTCATCAATCGATGCCGTTGGCAAATCTAAATGACCTTTGATCCACGCAAATTTTTTCAGACCTGCTTTTTCCATCAATGGAAACCACTCTGTGCCCACCCAGTTTGAAGCATCTCGCCAGTCGCCTATAACATGGCGGTTATCGTTAAGAATATCAAATCGATGAAGTGTCCTCATGAATTCATATATCTTCATACAGCCATCAATGACGGTCTCCTGGGTTTGCCTACCTGTCCAAATGACAATCAATATAGCATCAACAGAATCAGCTTTTATTCGAAGGTAGCTACTACTGAAAATATCGGTAATCATTTTTTTATGTAATCGGAAAGGTGGAATCAGAATGTACTAGTTATTATTGCTTATGGATGTAGGACGTTCCCAGCATGGAGATAAGATTTTATGAAATTCTAACTATTTTAGTCTTGATATCATTACTGCTTGAACCATGATTAATTAGTCTTCGAATATACATATCATTTGTAATTCATCAGCAAGTACCAAACTCCTCTGCACGATCATCGAATCCACTTTCAATATGAAGGTTCAGAATTTCTAATTTCTGAGATTCAAGAATTAATATTTGCAAATATTCAATAAGTGCTTTACAGCCTTATCAGGTTCACTGTGCCAAAGTTATTCTCAAATCAAATGAAACATAGATAAAACCACAGGAAAGCAGAAGATGTAGGACATCTTTTTTGTACGGTAACGTACAAAGTAAAACCTTTAACTTTCAGATAATCGCAAAAAGCACGAACTTCTATAGTTTGCGACCTATAAAGAGATATAGTGCTATGTGGGATTTAGTAACGCAATTCAAACAACTTGATTCGGAGAAAGAGATGAGTAACGAAGCCGGGGTACAACTAGCTTTAGTGATAAAAGGCAATGAAGCAACATTAGTTAATGACTTGATCGCCAGCATGAAAAACAAAATAATTCGTTTTGATAAAAACGCAGAAAGTGATATTCGGCAACAAGCAAGCCAGTTACTTCGCCATCTTGAAGAGGCCATTCCTAAGGGTTATTTAAGTGATCTTGAGAAAAGCAATTGGGACGATACTAGGCATCTCCTTACGGAATTTTCACAAGCAAGAGCAAAACAAGGTTTTTCTCCTGTAGATACAGCAAGTTTCATTTTTGCATTTAAAGATCCCATTTTTAATTTATTACGGTCTAATTTAGCGAACCAACCTGAAATTCTTGCTGAAGAAATAGCTACAACAAGCTCTCTCTTTGACAGCCTTGGTTTGCTGACGATCGAAATTTACCAGAAAACACGCGAACAGATAATTCTTCGCCAACAACAAGAATTGTTGGAGTTATCAACACCTGTAGTGCAACTTTGGCAAAATATTTTGGCATTACCTTTGATAGGTACTCTGGACAGTGCTCGAACTCAAGTGGTGATGGAAAACCTATTACAGAAAATCGTAGACACTGGAGCTCTAATTGCGATTATCGACATTACTGGAGTTCCTACAGTTGATACTCTGGTTGCCCAACATTTGCTCAAGACAATAGCTGCAGCCCGACTGATGGGCGCGGATTGCATAATTAGCGGTATTCGGCCACAAATCGCGCAGACCATTGTGCACCTTGGGGTTAACTTAGAAGACGTCATCACTAAAGCAACATTAGCAGATGCTTTTGTTATTGCGTTGAAAAAAACTGGTTCTTCCGTTTCAAATTCAATAGCAATTTAGAGGTCATCATGGAACGTATACCAATTTTAAGAATGGGAAAATTGTTGCTTGTGACGATTCAAGTTGATATGCACGATCGACTTGCAATGACATTACAAGATGACTTAACCGAAAGGATCGTGAAAGAAAAAGCATCTGGGGTTTTAATAGACATTTCAGCGCTGGATATCGTGGATTCTTTCATAGGCAGAATGATTAGCAATACTGCAGCCATGGCAAAAATCCTCGATGCAAAAACTGTTGTTGTCGGAATGCAACCCGCTGTTGCAATAACTCTTGTAGAGCTTGGTTTGGCATTAGAAGGTGTGATTACTGCACTGAATGTAGAACGTGGGATAGCTCTGCTCGAGCAAAACTCTTAAGCTTTTTCAATTTATTAATCTGATGAAGGCGTAATACTCAATTGAGAAAAGCATCTCCAACTGCAATAGTACTTCCACTTTTAAATGACGAAGATGTAGTGCGTTTACGAAAAGCCGTTAGGGAAGAATTGCTTTCACTCGGCTTTGGCCTTGTAGATCAGACTAAGATGATTACTGCTGCCAGCGAGTTGGCCAGGAACACTTTGAAATATGGGAAGGGTGGCGAAGGTCATATTCAAAAGATCCAAGAATCCTCCAAGCTAGGAATAGAGCTTCTATTCACCGATGATGGTCCTGGAATTGAAGATGTTGAATTAGCATTAACAGATGGCTATACAAGTGGAGGGGGCTTAGGTTTAGGCTTGAGTGGGGCAAAAAAATTATCAGATGACTTCGAACTTGATACTCAACCAGGTATCGGCACAACAGTCATTATAAGAAAATGGAAATTCCCATGATGAAATACGGGGTACAAAGCTGTCATAAAATCGGAGAATTAAGTGAAATTGCTGCTGCAAGGAGAGCTGGAAATGAACTTAGTCGAAAACTAGGTTTTAATGAAGTGAAATCCGGCCAGCTTGCTTTACTTATTACAGAAGCAGGGACCAATATTGGCAAGCATGCGGAGAGTGGCCACATCTACATTCGTTCAATATCCCATCTTGAGATGCGTGGGGTGGAAGTAATAGCCGTTGATTCCGGCCCGGGAATGGAAGATCCCACTAAAAATTTTGAAGATGGTCATTCCACTGCTGGAACCTATGGCGTGGGGCTAGGGGCAATAAAGCGCTTAGCGAATGAAGTCGATATCTTTTCTGAACGCGGGAAAGGTACTGTATTGGTCATGATCATTTGGAATACGACGGAGTTGGTTCCTGAATTTGAATGGCTGGTAGGAAGCATGTGTATTCCACTTGCTAGTGAAGAAATTTGTGGGGATTCGTGGGGAATCACTTCATTAGATACAAATGTACATTTATTAGTTGCAGATGGTTTAGGCCATGGACCCGAAGCCGCAACGGCCTCATTATTGGCAGTTGATGCCTTATTGGACAATGCTGACAAAACCCCCTCTCGAATCCTACAAGAGTGCCACTCTAAAATGAAAGGTTCGCGAGGCGCAGCCGTAGCAATTTCTAACATTGACACAGAATCCAATCTTTTGAACTTCATTGGAATCGGCAATATTGCAGGCTCAATTTACTCAAAGACCAAAAGACAACACTTATTGAGTCACAATGGAATTGTCGGAAGTAACATGCACAAAACAAAAGAGTTTGTTCATGACTGGTCCAGTGATTCAATACTTATCATGCATTCAGATGGAATAGGAACTAAATGGGATCTAGACCATTATGAAACACTTTCGGAGCGCCATCCTTCTGTAATTGCGGCTGTACTCCATAGAGATCATACAAGAGTTCGCGACGACTCAACCATCGTTGTATTGAAAAGGGCCTAGTCAATGTCTATACGGTTTCTATCGCTTGCAATAGAGTCTGAATTAGACGTAGTAGCGGCCAGACAACGAGCGCGAGAGATTGCTGGCATCTGTGGATTTGCATTGCAGGATCAGGCACGTATATCCACAGCCATTTCTGAACTAGCCAGAAATGTCTATAACTACGCTGGGAAAGGTCGTATTGAATTCTCTATAGAGGGAAGTACATCTCCTCAAGTTTTTAAAATGGTAATTGAAGACAAAGGGCCTGGCATACCTCATATTGATGTTGTGCTATCAGGTACCTATCAATCAACTACTGGCATGGGCATTGGACTGATAGGAGCAAAACGCCTCATGGATCAGTTTTCCATAGACACAGGTAAAACTGGCACTACAATCGTTTTGAATAAATTATTTCCAAGCGGCTCTCCAGTGCTGACTCCGCAAATGATTGGCGCCCTTTCATCCAAACTTTCTCAGCTTGCTCCTAATCTTTCATTATCAGAAATCCAGCATCAAAATCGGGAGCTGCTTAGAACATTAGATGAATTGAATGCTAGACAGAAGCAGTTGCTTCAACTAACTCAAGAGCTCGAAGATACAAATAGAGGTGTTGTTGCCCTTTACGCTGAGCTTGATGAAAAAGCGGATCATCTGCGAAGAGCAGATGAGTTAAAGTCAAGATTCTTATCTAACATGAGTCATGAATTCAGAACGCCATTAAGTTCTATCAGAGCGTTAGCCAAATTGCTTTTGGACAAAGTAGATGGTGAGTTAACCTCCGAACAAGAAAAACAAGTTGAATTCATCTTGAAAGGTGCTGTTTCTTTAAGCGAATTAGTAAATGATCTACTCGATATTGCAAAAATAGAAGCTGGAAAGTCGGAAGTTCGACCTATTACATTCGTGGTAAACGATATGTTCAGTGCGTTAAGAGGAATGCTGAAGCCCTTATTAATTTCAGACAAGTTAGCCTTGAACTTCCATGCTACTAATAAAGAATTAGAACTCTATCAGGATGAAGCAAAAGTTTCGCAGATTTTAAGGAATTTCATTTCAAATGCACTCAAATTCACTGAGTCAGGTAGCATTGATGTAAATGTAGATATTGATAAAGAATTTGTCACATTCTCTGTTAAGGACACTGGACTGGGTATTGAAGAGCAGCATTTAGGATTAATTTTTGAAGAATTTTCTCAAGTAGAAAATAGACTTCAAAAAGGTGTTAAAGGCACTGGCCTGGGATTACCCTTATGTAAAAACTTAGCTCTTTTACTTCAAGGGCAAGTCGCAGTAAAAAGCGAAATAGGAATTGGATCTACATTTTCAGTCTCACTTCCAATTCAATATCAAGAAAAATACGAAGTGGTAAACGCTGAAAGTGTCCTCATCACAGATGAACGCATACCTGTCATGATTATTGAGGATGAGGAATACGAACAACTGGTATATGAAAAATATTTAGTCGGAACTGAGTTCAAGCCAATTCCAGTAAAATCATTATGGGAAGCAGAAGCGAAATGGCATCAAGTCAAACCTGCGGCCGTATTGTTGGATATCATGCTTAAAGGAGAGGATTCTTGGAGGTGGCTCACAGATCTAAAAAGCGATGAAGAACGTAGAAAACTACCTGTGATCATTGCTTCGAGCGTTGAAGACAAACGTAAAGGCCTTGCATTAGGTGCAGATGCATATTTTCTTAAGCCACTCTCAAAAAGCGATTTGCTTACAACATTGAGGCGAGAGTTAGAAATAAATGAAAATCTCCCTTTAGATATGCTTTCTAATTCTCAATTAGAACGTGAAAAGCGTGCTTCAAATAATTACCCGTCATGAACAATCCTTTTATTACCTTAGCAGGTAACATTTCACTTCCTACCAGTGAGTTTTCAATACTCAATGCCGATGATACGGAAGCTGCACGATATGCAAAATCAAAGATATTAGTAAGAGCTGGTTTTAGAGTTATAGAGGCATCTAATGGTCATGACGCTTTGGCATTGGCATTGGCTGAACAACCAGACCTTATTCTTCTTGATACGAAGATGCCTGACATTAATGGTTTTGAGGTTTGTAGAAGACTGAAGGCAAATCCTGAAACTCAAGCTATTTCCATTCTTCAGACATCAGCATCTTTTGTCAGGACTACCGATAAAATTGCTGCCTTAGATGGCGGAGCAGATAATTATTTATTCGAACCCATCGAGCCAGAAGAGCTTATTGCAAACATAAAAGCCCTGATTCGATTAAGTCACGCTGAAAAAGAGATTCGTGAAATTAATCGACGCAAAGATGTTTTTCTAGCCACATTAGCTCATGAATTGCGCAATCCGTTAGGACCAATCAAAAATTCCATTAAATTACTTCAAAAATTAAATCCCTTTAATGATGATAAAAATGCCAATTTGCTGGACGTAATTTCTCGTCAAACCGATCAGATGACAAGGTTGGTTGATGACCTCCTAGATGTCTCAAGAATATCACAAGGCAAAATCTCTCTTCAAATTGCCAATGTATTGGCAAATGATTTTATAACTGCAGCCATTGAAAGTAGCGCTAAATTCATTGAAGATCGAGGGCACGTTATCGATATTGAGATAGCGGCTGAACCGCTGTGGATCGTCGGCGATAAAGTGAGACTTGTGCAAATCATTAGCAACCTGTTAAATAATGCTGCGAAATTCACGCCACGTGGAGGCGTAATTCGCCTCAGAGCCTACCAAAGCAATGATTTATTAATAATAGATATTGCCGACGATGGAATTGGTTTGACAGAAAGTCAACAGGGTTCCATATTTGAGCTCTTTGTTCAGCACGGCAAAACTGAAGATCGAGCACATGAAGGTCTAGGGATTGGATTATCACTGGTCAAAAACTTAACCCTCCTTCACGATGCTGATATTAAAGTATTCAGCTTAGGTCTTAATAAAGGCAGTACATTTACTGTTACTTTTAAAATAACGCAACCTCTTCCTGTGACCTTAAGTGAAGTAAATGAGATTCCTGTTGAGGCTCATCTATCCAAAATATTGGTCATTGATGACAATATAGACGCAGCTAATACTCTAGCTGAATTGCTCCTTCTCATTGGACATGAAGTAAAAACCGCTCACACCGGAAAACAAGGAATTGAGACTGCAATTGCCTTTGAACCTGATGTTATATTTTTAGATATCGGACTTCCAGATATGTATGGCTATGAAGTTGCCAAGCAAATTCGGTCAAATAATGGATCTAAAAAAATGTATCTGTTTGCATTAACAGGTTATGGGACAGAAGCTGATCAAAAAAGAGCTTTTGATTCCGGTTTTGATATGCACCTTACAAAACCTTTAGATTTTGAAAGATTGAGGTCCATTAACTTAGGTTTTTAAATTGCAGCAAAAACCCTTTAAATCATGTCGGGACTTCTTCATATCTTAAAGCCCTATCAGACTGGCCTACAGTCGTTTTGATATTCTTCCTTTATTGTCATTCACTAACCAATTGCCATTACGGTAGTTGTAGGAGGAATGATGAGTCAGATAGATGGTAAAAAAACAGATTCACCAGAACGCAAAATACAACATGATGTAAACCTAGTAGAAGGTGATAATTTAGGAAGCGAGGATGGGCTTATCCAATGCCAACGCAAGAGGGACTAGGGCTTCCAAGGGGATTTGTGCAGTTGGCGATGCAGAGATCTAGATCAGAAAAACAGCGGAAGGTTTATCAATATACTGACATCCATAACTTTACTAGATGAAAATTGTATGAATGCGGGGTTGCTGTCTGGTGATATGCAAGAAGTCATCGAGTGACTGACATTGGCCGAAGGGACCACTTTGTGAATATTTGTGAATCTAAGCAGCTCCTAAATTTTTCATCACACTTTTTGCTTTTACCATGATGTTGGCATACCCTCAATCAGATGATCCACAAATGCTCTGACCTTCTTGGTTATGGCGTGCTTATCACGAAAGCAAGCATAAAACTCCAATGGAACAGTGTCTGATTGGATGGATGGTTGTTTAGATGAATTCGGTTGAAACAACGCAATCAACGAACCCTTCTTGATTTCATCGTTGGCTATGAAAGCGGCAAGACGCGCAATGCCTGCGCCTTCGATGGCTAGTTCGCATAGTGAGTCTATATCGTTGCAAACAATGCTGGGTTTGATCTCAGGCTCATACCGCAAGCCATTCTGGAGAAATGCCCAAGTCAGTAGCCGGCCATCCACGGGGATCCGAAATGCAAGGCAGTCATGTTGCAGCAATTCTTTTGGTTCTCTAGGTACGCCCCGTTCTTTTAAGTATGCAGGAGATGCACAGAAGAGGACTGGTATCGTAGCTATCTTCCTTGCCACGAGCCCGGGCTCAAGTTGTTGCTTGAACCTGATGCTCACATCCACATCTTCTGACACATGGTCTACATTTCCATCCGAGAGAATAATCTCAACAGATACATTCGGATATTTGCGGGTAAATGCTGGTATGAGAGGCATCAGTACGTGCCGTCCAAACGCCACTGAACAGCCGATTTTGATCCGTCCTTGTGGCTGCCCCTGGAATTCGCTTATAGCTGATTGAGCTTTGGCAAGACTCTCTACTAGATCCTTCACCTGTGCGTAATAGACCTCCCCAATTTCAGTCAACGCTAGCTTACGCGTCGTTCTGATGAGCAAGCGGGTACCAAGCGATTTCTCCAGACGCTGAATGTTCTGGCTTGCAGCTGCAGGAGTAATGCCTTGCAACCTTGCTCCGGCGGCGATGCTTCCGCCCTGAACTGCTTTCACGAAGCTTTCGATACTTCTGAGTGTGTCCATTTTTCTATCGAATTATTGATTCAGTCGATAGTTTATCCATAGAGTCTCTCAAGAATCAATCCTCTACTTGTTCACGAGAGAATTACCTATAGTGGCATCCTGAATCGGAGGCATACATGAATAACTTGAATAAAATCCCACACCAATTCACGCCTTATGTTTTTGCCTTTTTTATGGCAGGAATCATGGCGTTCTTAATGTCTATGGCCATAGTCGCCTCAAGTACTGGAATCCATGACGGCTACCCAGTCAGGGTGATCCATTCTTACGCTTTAGCCATGCCTGTGGCATTCATTTGCGTGTTGATCGTCAGACCCATAGTAGTAAAACTGGTCAGCATACTGGTTAGAAAACCTGATTGAACATTAATCATTAAGTACAGTATTGAACGCTTTAGTAAGGAATTGACGACAATCAAATTTCCGCTATTCCCCGATAGCGGGCATTGTAGTTAACAACCAGCCAAGAAATCCTTGGCTGGATTCAGACTATTTACGCATACTGATACCAAGACGGTTCAAGGCATTCATGGTAATGATTGCGAAAGTCAGGTTCGAGATTTCCTTATCGTTAAAGTGTGGCTGTAAAGCTTCGAACAGATGGTCAAGGGTTGCCGTGTTCTCAAATCCACTACTACAGCTGACCTGATTTATCCAGATCCTCTCGGGCTGATGTCACTTCGCGTTGCATTAGCAAGTTATCTTCAGGTTTCACGGGGGATCCATTGCAAACCTTCTCAGGTTGTCATCACGGATGGCTATCGGAGTTCACTGGACTTAATCTGCCGATCTTTTCTTCAATCCGGCCAGCAAGTATGGATGGAAGATCCGGGATATCCAGCTGCCATGCAATTAATGAAGGCTGCCGGCGGCAGGATTGTACCGGTGCCTGTAGACCAGGAAGGCATGGTCATCCAAACAGGGATTAGCAAATCGCCTAACGCTCAAATTGCCGTCGTCACCCCATCGCACCAAAGCCCACTATGGGTAACTCTTTCATTAGAACGTCGGCTTGAACTGCTGGAATGGGCGACCCATAATGAGTCTTGGATTGTAGAGGATGACTATGACGGAGAGTATCGTTATGCATCGCGCCCTCTGCCTGCTCTCAAGAGTCTCGATGCCCATGACCGAGTGATTTACACGGGAGCACTAAGTAAGGTGATCTCGCCTTCCTTGCGGTTGGCATATTTAGTTATCCCCGAATCACAAGTTGAACATGTCGCGGAGGTTTGCCAGATATTTCAGAATGGTTGTCCTTGGGCCACGCAGGCAACAGTAACTGATTCATTAGCGAAGGACATTTTTCCAGATATTTGAAGCGCATGCGGACTTGTATAAACAAAGCCGTGCTATGTCCGTACAGGCATTAGAGGAGGCATTTGGGGATGAAGTCCGTATTGAGTTGCAGGCAGGCGGTATGCATCTGGTGGTGCGCTTCAATAAAGACTACAACGATCAGTACTTGGCCCAGCACATCAGCGAAACGGGACTGTCGGTACAGGCATTATCGAGTCGGGTTATGGAATATCCTTGCGGCCAGGGCTTGATCATGAGCTTCATCAATATCCACTCTTTGGAATATGCGAGAACGCTTGCACAACGTTTGAAGTCTGTTGTGCAACTGAATCCTAAGATTAATTGAATGAAGCACTTATTTAATGTTCATAAGCACAAAATACTTTGCGACCTTTTTTATCAACTGCTGCAGTTGCAAATGAGCGTAGATATCTTGTCAAGAGCAAGAATGGGAAATTACAACCAAAACCCTATTGATTTTCAAAATGAGAAATTCCCGCGATTAGTATTTGTAGGAAAATCCTGATTTTGTTGTAAGAACGAAAAAAATGAGATTCCAATGTTTAAAATTCGCTCAACTCCCAAGAACATAAAGCGGAGACCGAGGAGTATTACCCATGAATCTTTTAGGAGTTGACTATGAACAAGTTTAAATTATCTACACTAGCCTTGGCGCTTTCAGCGTCGCTGTTGACGTTGAACTCCCAGGCAGCGGTGCTTTCCCTTCAGCCTGACACAAATCCATCACCGTTTGCAGAGCAGTTTCAATTCACCGACCCAGAGATCCTTTCTGGTTCATTTACCGATTACATCCTGCTATCTGTAACGCCATACCGCAATTTGACGGCGTCACTGTCTTCAACCAGCGACAATGCGTTTACCTTTGATACATTTGGTTTGTACACCGGTGATATCAATGGAGTTAACACCCTAGTTAAAGCAGGTAATGTACAAAACTTGTTTGCTAATTTGTCGGTCGGTGGCCTTACTAGCACCGGATTAGCTGGTAACTACTTTCTGAAGGTAACCGGCACTCTTGGTGGCACTGGTTCTTATAACGGCAATATCACCCTGGCAACACCAGTACCAGAACCTGAAACCTATGGAATGATGCTTGCCGGCCTTGGATTGATGGGGTTTTTAGCTCGTCGTCGTCAAGGATAAGTTTTAACCTTCTCTCAAAAAACCCGCTCCAGGCGGGTTTTTTTATGTATTTTTAGTTCAGCTAAGCACGCGCTATTAGCCTTTATTTGCCGCCTGAATAATTTGAATATCTATCTTAGTCATTTCCATCATTGCTTCAAAAGCATATTTGGCTGCTGCTGGATGAGGATCGGTGATCGCGATTATGAGGGCACGCGGGATGATCTGCCAAGAAACTCCCCATTTGTCCTTACACCAGCCGCACGCACTTTCCTTCACGTCATTATTCACAATGGCATCACTTGATCGGCCATGGGCATGCAAATGCTATAGTCGCCTTTCAACTTACAAAAAAGTAAAAAGGAAAGCGCAACGACTGCACTGATATTCCCTATTCGTGATATTTAATAAGCAGATGCTTTGCTTTGGCAGTCAACTCATATTCCCCTGATTCAGTTTGATTCAGATATCCGGTGTGGATGAGGTCCTTAAGCTTATTTTCATCTATATTTGGCCTGCAATTAAATTCACAGCGACGCAAAATAGCCAATAAATCGATTGGCCATTGAGCTCGAATAATGTCGACAAAGTCTCGATCATTTCCAAATTGCTTTATGAATTCCCTGCCCTTGTTCGTTAATGCCCATCCAAACCTGCCCTGTGACAAAACATAACCCTCTCGGACAAGGTAATTCACAAGTTCACCATCGAGTAATTGATCCCCCCCTTCGTAAATATTATGAAGAGTGACGAAGTATCGAGAATGAAGAGGAAAAAGCGGTTGGCATAAGTCAGAGTAGATTAGATGATATATTGTACGTTCGTACAAGAAAAATACTATCAAAATTTGTGATACTTGTGTCCATGAAATTTTGATCAAACGCGTTTTCAGGAAAATTAAGAGGCAGTCATTAAGAGACCCCAAATATCCAACTGAGCCATTCAAGGATTAATGCTAGAGATACTCCACTTGTCTATTCAAGGGTCTGGATTAAGTGTTGTTGTATCTGCAAAGGTTTGAACTATTCGGGATTCTTTCCCATCGTCTGTTGTCACGTGGGGAACGTAATCAGCGTGGGCTAGCTGCGGCAGTTTTTGACTGAATTCAATCTGTGCCAAGCCCACCGCCTCATCTGAGCTGTTCGCTTCAATTCTGTATGTGTATTTTTGGAATGAAGGAGTCTCATCATCCAGAGAATTAGTGCTTGTAAAAACCACTTTAAATACAGCCATAATGCCTCCGCTCTATCGATTAAATGCCTCTGAGTCGATTGTATAAACTGGGTCAAAGGCCAGATTCAAGTCTATAAGTTTCTCCGCTAAGCCAGCGATCTCTTCCTTATGATCTTCAAAAACATGCAATCGGTCATAACCACCGCCTGACTCCTCATCATCGTGGTGCGCCTTGTGGTCGAGAGCTTCCCCATAGATAACGAAGCGGTGAATCCTACCGTCTAAACGTCCAGAGAAATGTACGTCACCGTCTATTACCACCTCTTCGATTATCTCCAGGTTACTCATTGTGCCAGCCTTGCATGAATGAAGAGGTCAAGGTCTCCCCTACTTTCCCCTTCAGCTTCCCATAGTTGATCTATAGCAGCCTGTTCCTCGATCGTAGGGGCTGGAGAGACACCGCCACTTGTTAGGTGCAGGTACATCTTGTAATCCAAATCCATTTGGGCATCAGTAGCCCTCTCCTTGGCTTCCTGCCAGTGCATATCCAGCAGGTTCCAACTCTCAATTTCTGTTAATGGCGCATTCAAGTAGACACCCTCCTCCAAAATATGTACGATTCGCTTTACTGTACGTTCGTACAACAGGACTCAAAATGGCTTCAGTTACTTCACATATTTTAGAGATGGGCAATGTACCGTCTGTAGTCCTATGTCCTATTTATAGCGGGAAAGTGTCTGCGGGCCAGTCACGTTTCCCTTCCCCTGCGCAAGATTATGAACAAAAGTCCTTGGATTTGAATCAGCGGTTCGTGGCGAATCCACCAGCCACATTCTTCTTTGAGGTTGCAGGTGATTCTATGGTGGGCGCGGGCATATATCCTGGAGCCACTCTGATAGTGAATCGCTCAGTCAAACCCAAGTCATCCAGCGTGGTCATCGTAGATGTCGATGGCGAGTGGATGGTAAAGCGCCTGTACAAACGCGGAGCAATTATCAGGTTGCTCTCAGAAAACCCTGCCTATGCCCCTATCGACTTTACAGAAGGTCAGGAGCTAACGATCTTTGGCGTAGTGACCTATGTCATCCATCAGCCCCAATAAGCTTGTATTCGCCCATTGTGACGCTAATACCTTTTATGCTGAATGCGAGAAGGTAATGCGGCCTGACCTGCGTAAACGCCCGGTGGTTGTCTTATCGAATAACGATGGTTGCGTTATAGCGCAAACCAAAGATGCTAAGGAAATGCTTGAGTTATACATGTGCCGTCCATGGTTCGAGGTGTACGAGGCAGCGCAAAGGTTTGGCATAGTCCATTTCTCCTCCAACTATGAACTCTATGCTGAAATGAGCAACCGCTTTGTAGCCACACTCCGGCACTTCGCCCCACGTGTAGAGGTGTACTCTATAGATGAATCCTTCCTCGACTTAACTGGGTTCAATATCGACCTGACCGCATATGGTCATGAGATCAAGGATACGGTAAAGCAATGGACAGGCCTTCCCATTTGTGTAGGGATGGGCCATACAAAGACGCTAGCTAAGCTAGCAAACCATTGTGCTAAGAAACTGGATGGCTTTAATGGGGTATGTGATCTCACCAGCATGTCGCCCTCTAATGTCGACAGAGTCATGGAGGCATTACCTGTATCGAAGATATGGGGAGTTGGCAGTGCTCTTGAGGCAAGCCTTAATGAACTCGGCGTACATAACGTACTAAGACTTAAAAATGCAAACCCGAAAAGAGTAAGGGATAAATTTGGGGTTGTCTTAGAGCGGACTGTACGAGAGCTTAATGGCGAGTCTTGGCTTGAGCTGGCTATGGAGTTACCTGAGGCTAAGCAGGTGATGGCTTCCCGTTCCTTTGGTGCAAGAGTAAGCGAGCTGGCAGACCTTGAGGAGGCGATCAGTTTCCACGCAGGAACGGCCGCTAGACGTATGCGAACTAAGGGACTATATGCGAATGCTGTGTATGCCTTTGCAATGAACAGCCCTCACGATCAAGCAGAGTACTACTCAGCTAGTCGGGTAGTTAACTTACCGAGCCCTACAGATTCAACCTTCCAGATCACCAAGGCCGCCCTGTGGCTTCTAAAGCAGATATACAAGCCTGGTGTGTATTACCAAAAGTGCGGTGTGATGTTGATGGACACCGTGCCTAAGGGTGGGCAGCAGCAAGATATCTTTGGCTATTCCAAGGATGACGAGAAGGCGGACAGATTAATGAAGACACTGGACAACCTGAACTTGAAATACGGTCGTGGGACGATCAAAGCAGCCTCAGAAGGGATAGACCAAGCCTGGAAAATGAACAGGGCTTTCAAGAGTCCAAACTACTTGGGCGACTGGAAGGAAATCCCACGGGTCTCTTAACGTGAAACAATTAAGCATTCTCGAAAGCATTAGTGAGTACCAGGAAGTCACTAGCGATATCTTTGACTACCGGCCTGGCATTTTCTCCAAGGCTGACTGTGAGCGGTATCTTAGAGTATTTCTTAACGATACTCCCTGGATGCAAACCTCTCAGCTCATGTATGGCAAGACTGTTACCACTCCTAGATTAACTGCATGGTACGGAGACCCCAATACGGATTACTCAGTAGAGGGTCAAGGTTCCCCTACTCTCGCTTGGACACCTGAGCTAATGGAGATCAAAGACAAGGTAATAGCCATCTCTGGGATTGAATTTAACAGTGTTCTATTAAACTACTACCGAGATCAAAATGATTCGGTCGCATGGCATAGCGATAGAGACGGTGTACCAGGCCGTAACAAATATGTTGCTTCAGTTAGCTTTGGGCAAGAACGGATGTTCGACCTTAGAAAGAAAGATGATCCGACCAAGGCATTCTCAGTATTACTTGAAGACGGGTCTTACCTGCTGATGAAGGGTGAATTTCAGGACAAGTGGCAGCACAGAATTGCCAAGTCTCGCCTAGCGATGGGGCCACGCATAAACTTAACGTATAGGATATCGAGTAAATAACATGAGTAACACAGAGAATACGGCAGATGACCTCACAGAATGGCTAACCAGGGAACAGCATTGGAAAGCTATACATGCTCAACTTGAGAAAACCAGGGCCGCGTTAGATGATATGTTCCGCTTGTATGTGGCAAATGCTGGTGACAAGCCGTCCACAGAAATGAAGCGATGCTATCTAAACCTTGTTGATCAGGAGCTTGAAGCCCGCACTGGCATGAACGATTTCATTCTCGCACGTGTTTAATCTTAAGCATATTCGTTAACAACTTGTTACAACATGCAGCATTCGATACACTATCTAGAACCACGCCTTTATAACCCTATTTGGCTTGGCCAGAGCCTGGTAGGTTCGTAGCGTACCTTCGCTGGGCTCGATTTCAAGATTACTTACTTAGCAGGTGTCCATTAGCATATACCAGTCCATTTTTTAGCACTGGCTAACAAATTTGAAGCCAATTGTCTGAACAGGCTTTTACTCTCTATAGAGGGGCGCCATGAATTTTGAGTTCTTCATAAATCACCAAGGTAAATGGACGTGGGAGCTTGTCAGTTTCGGCGGTCAGCCAATTGCACAATCAACCCTAACCTACCAAGATCGAGAATCCTGTATTCAATCCATTAAACTAATTCGTGAAGATATGGTGAAAACCAGAATATACGATAAGGCGGATGACAGGTGGATTTAGGACACTGTGCCGATTGGATATCACCACCTACTAGCTATAAGCAGCTAAGGCGTTAACTTGGCAATACTAGGGATTATATCGACGGGCAGATGAGAAGGGAGTGCAGTTATTTTCACCATGAAACTTTGTCACTAAATCGGAAAATTCCTGCCTAAGCATATTGTAACGTTCGAGCAATGCAGATTTTTCACTAGTAACACAGTTCAAATGCTTTCGATTGAGTTCTACTAATTCAACAACCATACGCTGACTTAACTTATTGTAGTCTTCCTTAATCATACCTTCTCCTATCACTAGCTATGAAGTTCTGAAGCTAAGATAGTGAACTTTAGTAAGTATGAATGTCGGCCATGCTCGTCAATTTGGGTAGTCTCTCTCCCACGTAGAGAGGACAGCGCATCATGGTAGAACTGAAATTACCGCCCTTTCGCCAACAATTTAAACTTGTCGTAATCATGTATGGTGAGGTACTTGGATTGCGTGTGCCTTATCAATTGAAGGTACATACTCAATTCATACTCATGCGGCTTTGAGCGATTCATAGTGGGCTCTTTGCGATGCTGCACGTAGTATTCATTGACCTTCTGCAATCGAGCAATTGCTTTTTCTTCTTCAGTAGGTATCTTTGGGGCCGCTTTGGAAAGCTTGGGCAGCTTAAGTAACTCAGGAATAGGAACGTTTCCATAAATATTCGCAAACATGATAAGTACCTTTCATTACTTGTTGTTGAGTAGAAACGCTAGGAATTCTCCGACTTCTCCGCTATTTCTATACGATGTTCAAGCTCCATTATTAACGCACTAGCAGGCACTTTGAGTTCTTTAGCAATAATCAAGAAACTCTCTAAACTTGGCTTTCTGACTCCACGTTCCAGCATCGATATAAAAGTACGGTCTAAGCCACATAATGTCCCGAGTCGGGTTTGGGTTAAATTCGCTTTCTTCCGGGCAATCTTTAGGGATTGTGCAAAGTGTTTCTCCAGACTCATTCCCATATGCATCCTCAGCATTCTTATTGATTCGGAACATATTAGATGGCAATTAATTTGTATGTAGGTATTAGTCTTACACCCCTTTTGAAAAGAAAGTCATAATTGTAGACAATCGTAATCATATATAATTTATTTAAATTAGCGACTTACAGGGGTTTCTTACAAATAAAAGAGTGTATTACCTACATGTTGCTCCTATGATCTATGACAGCATTAAGTATCTGTAAGGGAATCTTATGATAAACATCAATATTGACGGCCACTTTGGACAGGTTCTAAAAGTACAGAGAAAAGTTCAAAAGATCACCCAAGCAAAACTCGCTGAGAAGGTGAAACTTGATAAAACTTATATTTCTATGCTCGAACGTGGGCTGAGGAAACCCAGTTTGGAAGTAACAATAAACTTAGCCAAAGCGCTGGATATCCCGACAATTGAGATAGTTTCTGAAGTAGAAAGTCTTTCTGGATTAGAAAATTAAAGCTGATGTCTCTGATACTTGCAGCATTTTTTGATTGGATGTATTGAATTATTGATGATTCCGGGAACGCAATGAAGCACTAGAGTCTTTAAATAGTTTACGTTCTTTACATAACCCACCTTAAGGGCTAAGCCCTCATAACCCAGCTGTGTTAAACGCCCGGTAGCTTGCTGCTGTAGGCATAAACCGGAGGTGATAGATGTCAAAGACAAATAAGGAAATCTTAGAATTGGCGAATGGCTTCATTTCAAAGGGTAATATTGAAGGATTTCTGGGATTTTGTTCCGAGGACATTAAATGGAAAACTATAGGTGAGAGTACGATCATAGGGAAAGCAGCCGTCCGTCGATGGATGGTTGATGCCTATAAGGTACCGCCCAAGTTTAATGTCACTCAGCTGATATCCGATGCTGATTACGTCGTAGCATTAGGCGAACTAGATGCCAAAGATGAAGAGGGGAACAATGCTCCCCACGCATACTGCGACGTGTGGCGATTTTGCGAAGGCAAGATGACCGAACTGATGGCTTACGTAATCAAAGTTTGAAGGTAATATTTGGAGGCCTGCAGTTATCCAGGAAGAGACCGCTATAGAGCCAATCCGTGCTGGGGATCTAGGGTGAACCTGACCTTCAGGATATCGAGACGAATTTGAGGATCGAAAGCAAGGTACAAAACGTTTCATCATCATTCAGGGTTACTATGACGTCTTAGCATATAGCGGCTGGCGAATGGCATGTACTGCAATTGCAAGTGTTGCCAGTCCAATTGCCCAAAATACCGGGCTTTGTTTAAAGCCATGATAAGTATCCCGTGCAATTTCCCCGCCATGGGGCGCTACCAGCTTAATCCTTAATTTTGTCATCTCAGTGCCGAGCTCCCTTAGCTTCGGGATACCAAGGAGTTTTTCAGCAGCGGGTAGCAGGTTCGTTTCCTCATCCGCTACGTGATGTATCGTATGTCGCATGAGCTCCATTAAGGTTGGATCAAAACTTTTATCTTCCGGATGGCAATTGCGAAGTCGAGTTATCAGCTGCTTAACTTCATTGTGTTCAGGCACACTTTTGGCCAGCGTGTCGTCCTGGGGAATGACACTCCGCATTGCGGGATAGAAAACTTCCTCTTCCAGCTGAGCATGAATCTCCAGAGCCAGACAAATGGTATTGGCAAGCGCTTGTTTGGTATCGGGGCTTTTATCCTGCGAGTATTGGTGAAATGTAGCAAACACATGGGTATGATCCAACCGAATCATATTGGTAATGGTAGGAGACAAACGGGAGAGGGAAACCATGCAACGTGTCCTTTTCAAGCAAATGTTATCTAATAGCCTTTATTACTAATCTGAATTCCTGACGATAAGATAAGCGCCTAAACCAATCAGGAAAGCGGCTAGCGCCACTTTTCGAAGGGCGGAAGCCCTGTTGTATTTGAACTCGGAAGCAAGGCCCATTTCTGAATAAAAGTTAGGGATATGACCATGCATCAAGTCGCTGCCAATGCCCTCCACCACATTCACCCGATCTGCAAACAGTAGCATCAACCAATGGCGAAGATCATTTTCGCTGTACTTGAATGCGATTCTACGGATTGCGCCGCTCAAGCCGCGCGGTGGAACGCTTGTGCCGAAAACAGGCGTTATTCCAGAGCCAGGTCGCTCTGTTGAATGCAAAATTTCTACCGAGGACTCTTGTTGCGGCGGTGTCTCCAAATGCAAGCCTTCCAGCCTTGGCGGGGTGCGTTCTTTAGGGTACGCAGGGCGATTGGCAGTATCTAAATCCGCTCCCCACCCGATAATATGGGAGTACTTTTGGTTAACGCTATCGCTAGTTTGATCATCCATGGTGCAATCCTTTTAACTAACAGTTGCAATAGAGTCTGCATTGCCCGGTACAAGTACGGTCTTGATGCAGTTATCCAGCTTGCTTGAAAAAATATGGTAAGCATCCGCTACGTGCTCAAGGGGGATACGATGCGTAATGATTTTTCGGGGCTCGATGCGTCCGGCTTGTATGTGCTCTATCAGTCGCGGCAAATGCCGTTTTACACTGGCCTGGTTCATGCGGAGGGTAAGCCCCTTGTTCACGGCATTGCCAATTGGCACAGCATTGAATGTCGGTCCGTAAACGCCAACAATAGATACCGTGCCGCCTTTCCGCACTGAATTGATGGCCCAGTGCAATACGGTAGCCGCGCCGGCCTGCATCTTCATTTTTACGCCGGTCACAGTCTGGGCAAAATTACCGGCAGCTTCGCAACCCACGCAGTCGATACAGACATCCGCACCTAGCCAGTCCGTCATGCTTTTAATGTGGATAGCCATATCGCCAACTTCTTTGAAATTGACGACTTCGCACTGGGCGAAATTTTTGACGAATTCAAGACGGTATTCCACATGGTCGACCACGATGACGCGCCCAGCACCTAATATCCATGCCGACTTTGCAGCAAATATACCTACAGGCCCAGCACCAAATACCACTACTGTATCGCCTTCCTTGATACCGCCCATTTCGGCAGCCTGGTAACCTGTGGGATAGGCATCCGTTAACAGCACTGCGTCATCCAAATCCATGTCTTTAGGGATGATCGTCGGTCCTATATCGGCAAACGGCACTCGCACCCGCTCAGCTTGCCCCCCGTCGAAACCGCCGGCAGTATGGGAATAGCCGAATATGCCTCCCACTGCAGTGGCTTGGGGATTGGTGTTATGGCAGTTTCCATACAATTCACGCTGGCAGAAATAGCATGTGCCGCAGGCAATATTGAATGGCACTAGTACGTGGTCTCCCACCTTGAGCTTTTCAACAGAAGAGCCGACTTCTTCTACAATGCCCGTAAACTCATGGCCAAATGTCGATCCAATCCGGGTATCTGGGACTAGACCATGATAAAGATGCAAATCCGAACCGCAGATACAAGACCTAGTAACCCTGACAATGGCGTCATTCGGGTGTTCAATCACAGGGTCATCTTTTTCAACCGCCCTTACCCGATACGGACCTCTGTAATTCATGGCTAACATACAAACTCCTTAATGTTGGATTATTCAATAAGTGATGCATTGAAGATGTCCCACATTTCGAAGCATTTCTTAAAGAGGATATGTAAGGAATTACGGAAAATAATGTAGGAAGAAAATCCAAAGTACCCTATTTAAGTGCTCAAGTATTGATCTAATATCGAATATGAGCAAATTAACAAGGACAGGAACCACGATTTGCGTCATTAAGTAATATTGAAGCTTGCAGATTAGAAGTATGAGCCATAAAAGGAAGAGGAGGTTATTGATCCGCAATTGTAATGCGACGTGTGGCATTATTTAAGAGGCAACATAAGGGAAGGACTAAATGTCAAAAAACCATAAATTTTCCAACACCATTATACTGACAAAAACTAAAGCGCTTGTCATGGGTGGTATCTACGTTTGGCATTGTCCTCACAATTCCCCTTTGTTGTCGAACTTTGATTAGCACATTTCTTTATCGCTAGATCATAGCCGCTTTCATTCTTGGTTTTGTTTGCCTGATTGGTAGCCTCCAACGTTTTTTTATCCAGGTCAATATCAGCTTTCGCTTTATCTCGCTTGGTATCTGCTTGAGTCATACACAACGTTTTTCTTTCACCAGATTGATCCGCACAGCGTACTTTATCAACATCATATTGAGCATCAACTTTGGATTCGGAAGCATCAATATGGCTATTAACACTTCCTTTATGTTTGGCATCCAGTTCTTTTTGTGTAATACGAGCAGTCGCTTCAGCTTTTTCAACGCATAAGTCTTTCTTACTTCCTTTTAATTGTTTACAGCGTTCCTTATCACTGTTGAAGTTATGCTCGATGCTCAACTTTCTGCTTTCATAATCTGCATCAGTGATATCGGTAGAGTCAAGTTCCACTGCATATAGCGTTGTAGAGCCAGTTAAAGCAATGAGCAACATAAGATTTATGAAAAACACATGAATTAATCGCATGGCAATGACCTTTTAATTTTTCAATTTCTACTTTTTTGCACTGTGAGCAGGCTTACTTTTTCGGGATGTAGAAGCCAGTTCATGTAACTCTTTTTCACTCATTGATTTTTCCATAGATCGTGATGCCCCCTTAAGTTCGCTCTTATTAACTTCTCCACGTTTCGCTGCTAGTGCTGCGCCAGCAGCTTTTTGCTGGGCTTGGGATTTTGCTGGCATGTTTTTTTCCTCCGAATAATTGGATAATTAAATAATTAAGCAAAAAGTATATGCACTCTGTAAAAATACGTTTATGGGAAAAAGTAGAAATATTTGTAAGAGTAACCTGACAGTGTATATATATGAAAAAACCCGCCGAAGCGGGTTTTGTTAATTACTTGGAATCAACCCTAGCGCCGCCACTTTCAGGGCTATCGGTATGATTTTTTCCTTTTTCAATGTTGGTGGCCTTTGCATTCTTCTTGCCGGTTCCTTTGGTATTATTGCTTGAATTGCCAGTCGCTCCATTTTCATCAGGCTGATTTTCAAGGTAGTTGCCTTGATTAGTGGACTCAGGAGCTTTATGAGCCTCCTTATGTACTGGTGGGGCATTGTCTGGTGTGTCTGCAGCTATCGCTCCTACAGCAGTAAATGCAAACGCTGATGCGAGCAAAACTGTTATTAATTTATTCATGCTGTTCTCCTAAATCATTAGTAATAATTATTAAGCAGCCTGCAAACAATGTGCTGCTCTTAACTGAACTTTTATTATTTACAAGTGCACCTAATTCACAAGTCAGGTTTGTTCCTAAATATATGTAAGAAGATAAGAAGCCCCAAAAGATGGGATCCATTTACGGAGCGACTTGGTTACCAGGCTTGAATGCTGAGACTTCCTACATTCATTTAAGCGATCTCCTATAAATCGACACCAGCATGGAAATTAAGCTTGTTGCTCATTCATAAAGTTCGCAAGGAGTAAGCCATGGCTAATCACAAACAACTTAATGAACAAGTCGTCGTCATTACAGGTGCATCCAGTGGTATTGGCCTCTGTACGGCATTATTGGCCGCAGAAAGGGGTGCTAGCCTAGTACTGGCATCCAGGAGTGAAGGCACATTGGATGATTTAGTCGAAGAAATTCAGGGCATGGGTGCGGAAGCGATTGCGGTAGTGGTTGACGTTGGAGACCGTAACCAAGTGGAAGCAATCGCCGATGCAGCCATCAATCGCTTCGGCCGCATCGATACTTGGATCAATGATGCCGGCGTCGCCATTTATGGCCGTCTTGATGAAGTGGACGAAGAGCATAGCCGCAGGTTGTTCGATACCAATTTCTGGGGCGTAGTCAATGGTTCGCTAGCGGCTTTACCATTCTTGCGCGTAACGAAAGGCGCGCTCATCAACGTCGGTAGCGAAGTCTCCGATGCCGTAGTACCGCTACAGGGCATGTACAGCGCATCGAAACATGCAGTGAAAGGCTTCACGGATGCATTGCGTGTAGAGGTGGAAGAGGTCGACCAAGCAGAATTGACCATCACACTGATTCAGCCTACTGCGATTAATACCCCCTATCCGGAGCATGCCATGAACTACATGGACAAGGAGCCTAAACTGCCCGATCCGATGATAGATCCGCAACAAGTCGCAGAAGCAATCTTGAAGGCGGCTGAAGAAGGCGGTCGCGACATTCGTGTTGGCGGCATGGCAGTAATGAACACGATGTTATCGAAAGTGCTTCCCAGCCTTGCGGACAAGATGGCCGCCAAGCAGGTAGATCGTCAACAGCGTGATGAAGCCCCTTTCAATCCCTGGGGCACACTATATGATCCGAGCGAGTCCGGACGGATTCATGGGATGATAAGCCACTGATAATGCCAAAAGCCCACATCCTGTGGGCTTTTTATCACATCCGCACGATGGAGGAATAGACATGCTGAGATATGCATTGTTGTTTATAGCAGTCACAGGGATAGGCATCATGCCGACCGCTGTCCTTGGCGCAGAAGCACCAGAAGCGACAACAGAATTATCAAGTAAATACATCAGCATTCCCGCAGGCTTTTTGATGGTGTTGCGTAAAGGCGATGATGTCATGGCATATCTAAAGCAACTCGCCATTGAAGAGCGCATCGAAAGCGCAAGCATCAGCGGCTTGGGGTTTGTCAATGTCACGTTTGGCTATTGGGATGCCGCGCAGAAAACGTACCAGCCAAAATCATTCAATTCCATGGAGCTTGCATCATTGACCGGCTCCATCGCCTGGGAAAAGAATCAGCCGTCGATTCATGCCCATGGTGTAGCTGCTGATAAAGAATTCAACACGCATGGCGGACATATCCTGGAGTTGCAGGTGGATAACGGTTCCGTCGAGATTACTGTGATTGTCCATCCGCAACGATTAGAGCGGGCTAAAGATAAAACAATCGACGCGAATGTTCTAGTTTTATAGATAGCTGTGTACGGTCTAACACTATTTACTGACCATTGGTAATTGAATAGAAGTCCGAATTTTAAAAAGGAATGCATATGCAACTTTACAATGTGGCGGCATGGAAGAATGCGGAACATGATCGCGACGAGGTGCCGGAATGGGAGGCCGAAGTGGTAGCTGACAATGTAGAGGAAGCGTACAGGAAAGGCAGGGATTTATTCCTAACTGAATGCCCTACTGTTGATCATGAAGCATTCACTATAGAGGCATCGTATTAAGCACGGCGTTTTGCGAATTAAGCATGGAACCTTGCGAATAAGTCCTACAGACAGTCATTCGGTCCGCAATTAATATTTGCCTATTTCAATGGGAGCCATCATGCAACCGGAAGTAATGACTAAATATCATGAAAAAGTAATCTGGAAAACCTTTGCAGCCATAGGATTAATTGCTTTGCTTTTGTATGGCTATGGACGTTTAGTACCTTCTGTAAATCCTGAGAAGCAGTCAGCGCTGTGTGAAGGAGCTAAAAATGCGCTTACAGAGCTGGAGAAAAATCCGGCAGAAGCTGGTGCAAGCCCATCAAAGATTGAAGATGCTCGTCAACTTGCAGAGACAGAATGCGCAAAGCTTAACTGATTTGCATTTGATAGAAAAAGGTCTACATTTGCCTACATATAAATAAGAATTGTCTTACGCATGAATTTATTAACAATGTGTATATTAGTCTTCATGCGGTAATTGCATGTCTCCCCGGCATGTTCCGCTAACGCAGTCTCCCCGGCTGAGTTATTTTCAAGCGCCTATTGATAGGCGCTTTTTTTTGGAGCAAATATGGCCGGATCGTTGCAGGATTCCTTTCTGACACTTTTACGTGACGGAAATGCTAGTGTATTCATCTTTTTAGTCAATGGTATACGATTGAGTGGACAGATCGACTCGTTTGATAAGTATGTGGTCATGTTGAAAAACCCAGCGGTCCAGACTGTATACAAACATGCTATATCAACTATCCAGCCGACTTCAGGCATTAATGTGCCAAAACCGGTTGATTGATAAGTTAGAGTTTCTATAGCATTTCTCCTACAATTATTTCAGCGATTTCTCCCTCTTTCATACTACCCCGCTTACCTATACTGAGTTCTCTTATAAAAAAACATTAGGAGATCAACATGACTACAGTCACCGGATTATTCAAGGATCAACACAGCGCAGAACGTGCTTATCGTTCAGCTACAGAAGCTGGCTACAGCGCCAATGACATCGACGTAATTATGTCGGAAGAAACACGCGAACGTTATTATGGTAAAAACGCCACTCTTGAAACAGAAGTTGGCAGCAAAGCAGCTGAAGGTGCCGCTGTAGGTGGTGCATTGGGCGCTACAGCAGGTGCAATCGCAGCGGCTGTGGCAGCTGCGGGTACCGTATTAGCGCTTCCAGGCCTGGGTCTGGTGATCGCTGGTCCGTTAGCAGCCGGCGTTGCAGGTGCTGGGGCAGGTGGTGTTACAGCCGGATTGGTTGGCGCCCTTATAGGCTGGGGTATCCCAGAAGATACACTCAAGAAATATGAATCTGATGTAAAGGATGGCGGCATCTTGATTGGCCTGAAATCCAAAAATGATGATGATGCCCGTCGCTTTCAGAATGACTGGGCTACCCCTGAAGTAAATGGAATTTAAAGACGTCGATTGAAAAAACCACCTTCGGGTGGTTTTTTTATTGTTTGCGTATACGAAGTGATAGCAGAACAAATAGCCGGAAAGTTCATCCGTCTTATAGGATGGAAATAATTAGACATTATTTAATAGGTCTCCCATCCTTAAAAAACCTTTTTTTAATGACTCTTTTATTTTCAATCAGCCTGTTATGAAAATCTTGGTAAGAGACTGAAGACTCAGTAAATTCGTTGAACTCTTTGTATGCCAGTTTCCTACCTATGGTTACCACACAAAGAAAGGTGAGAGGGACTAGAGGAAGACTTATAAACTTTGGGATGTATATTGTATAAAAAGAGACTGTAAAAGAAGCTAATAAAAGCACCGTATTAGCGATTAAAAATACTTCTGGATACTTCGCAAATATATTCGGCGTTGCTGATTTGACCGCTAAAGTGCTTAACGCAGTCCATTGCTCTACTTTGATACCTAATAGGATATAACTTAGATAAAGTATTAAAAATATCGCATCAAACATTGGATATGCTTATTGAATAGTGATCTGCATAGAAAGTAATTATCTTTTTTCTATATGTTTTTTACCTGTTTGATCTACATCATGCAAATCTTCAGGATTCGACAATCCATCCTCGCTTCCTAAATTATCTCCTTCTACTAGTTCTACATCATCATGTATTTTGCGTGTGGGAGGATTTGCTTCTTTACCATCTATCTGGCTCATGACTTCTCCTAGAATAACTTCCGAATGCTATCGGTAAGGAACGACAATAAAGGAAGAATCATTGATCCGATGTAGGGCCAGCCTGATTAGTCTGTAAGATTAGGAAGAAGTGCCGCCCCCGGTATTTATAGGTGAGTCACTTAGGTAAAGATGACTGACACAAGGTTCAACATTATCCCTACATTCCTCTTTCCATCTGCAGACTAATATAGGCAAATGCTATTTTTCTTTTCAAACAAACTTGGTTGCTTGGGCTCCATCGCGATATCACTAATAGTATCGTTAATACTGCTATTTGCATTCAACCTGATTTAGATGCCTTCTATGAGTGAATCGGATACTTTTAATCTGAACCGTTTCGTCCTAGCGCAGGAAACAAGCTATAGCACTGCTATTGCAGAGCTGCGCGCAGGCAAAAAGCAGTCGCATTGGAGTTGGTTTGTTTTACCCCAAGTTAGTGGCTTGGGTACGAGTCCCATGTCCATTCGATATTCCATATCTAGCCTGGATGAGGCAAAAGAATACTTAATGCATCCTGTACTGGGCCCTAGACTCATTGAAACGGTTAATGCCCTACTATCCCATAGTGGAAAGGAAGCTGATCAGATTCTTGGGAATATAGATGCCAGAAAGCTTCATTCATGCATGACTCTGTTCAGCTTGGCAGCACCAGATAACAACCTATTCCAGCAAGCCTTGAATAAATATTTTAATGGTCTGCAGGATTCTTCGACATTAACGATCCTGTCCGCTTTTAATAATGAATCAGAAGCATCCATTCACCCAAATGTATTAACAGCTCCGCCATACTCATCAGAAAAACTCTTACATTACCTTACTGTTGAATTCCATTAAATTTCAACTCTCAAGATTCATGTCCCAGATAAACGAACTCAAAATGAATAACAATACTATTAGAAGTGACTTACAAAAAGCTTATGACAGAAAATTTTCTAGACTTTTGGCTAAATTCGACATCAAACAATTGCGATCAGGTCAACATGAGGTCATAACAAGCTTACTCAACGGCAATCACACGTTAGCAATAATGCCCACCGGAGCAGGAAAATCACTCTGTTATCAGATTCCATCTCAACTTTTTACTAGATCGACGCTTGTTGTTTCACCCTTAATATCACTCATGAAAGATCAGATTGAGCATTTAGATGAGGTGGGCGTAGCAGCTGAACAAATACATAGCAGCCTTTCCGCGCAAGAACTAAGTTCCGCAACCAATAGGATTGGAGATGCGAACAGCAAAATAATTTTTGCTACTCCAGAAAAGGTGACCGATCCTGACTTCCAACAATTGTTGAGGCAAACAGGCATTGATCTTTTTGTCATTGATGAAGCGCATTGTATCTCTCAATGGGGCCACGATTTCAGGCCTGCCTATTTAGAACTATCGAATGCGATAAAAGCTTTAGGTGATCCTATTGTGCTTGCATTGACAGCTACTGCGACTGAGGACGTCTGTGCTGATATCACGCAACAGTTAGGTCTAAAATCATTAAATGTAATCAACACGGGCATCTTTCGTCGGAATCTTCAATTCCGCGTGGTTCATGTAACCAATGACCAAGAGAAGCTGCAAGCGTTATTAGATATTATTGCCGCCACTCAAGGCAGTGCTATCGTGTATGCAGCCACAGTAGTAGCAGTTGAGAAAATTCATTTATTTCTTACTCAAAATGACGTGGTTGCCACCAAGTACCATGGCAAACTCAAATCCAGAGAACGTGCGACTAATCAGGAATTATTTATGCAGGATGGTTGCCGCATTATGGTGGCTACTAATGCCTTTGGCATGGGCATTGATAAAGAAGATGTACGATTAGTTATACATTATCAAATTCCGGGCAATCTTGAAGCTTACTATCAGGAATCAGGTAGAGCCGGACGGGATGGTCAAGAAGCACAATGCGTACTTCTTTACGACTTGAATGACAAAAGGATCCAACAGTTTTTCCTGGCTAGACATTACCCCGGACTGTTGGAATTAAGAAACGTATATAAAGCCATTCAATCTCATACTGCAGAAAGAACCTTAACTAGCAAAACCGTCGTTAACAAATTGTCGGATATTTCTAAAACCAACATAAAAGTAACTTTAAGGTTACTTAAAGATGCAAGGTTGGTTAAGCAGGACAAAAATGGGGTTCTCGAGACCATGCAATCCAAACTTGATGAAAATGAGTTGGGAAAAATGGCAGAAGCTTATTCACATAAACAGGAATATGACCGCGAGATGTTGGAGCAAATGGTCTCATACGCACAAGGAGGTGGATGTAGGTGGCGCACTATTCTCGAGTATTTCGGGGATGACGAGACCCAATTTACATATTGTGGCATTTGCGATAACTGCTTACAGCCACCCAAACCAATTCTAGAACCAGTAGTAGACCATAATCAGACAGCAGAAAAATCAAATATAAATGTTACGTTGCCACATTTTGAGATTGGCAATGCAGTCAAAATAAAAAGATTTGGTAAAGGATTTGTTACCGAAGTAATCGGAAATCAGGTAACCGTCAGGTTTAACAATCAAGAAACTCGTACTTTTATGAGCAATTATGTATCGTTATTCTGAGTGTGAACAAGCCCGACGAGGTACGCTACGAACCTGCCAGGCTTGGGTGATCCACTCATGTGTGGTGTCATGGATCAACATGTAAATTGTACTTTAAGTGCCCATATCCAGTAAGGGCTAACTGGGTCAGAAGCTATATTCAATTGATTACTCTTTGTAGCGTCTAAGGAGATCGCGGGCTTTCTCTGTGAGAAACCATGTGCCTACGTCGGTTTTTGAAATATATCCAGTATTGGAAAGAGACTGTAGAGCTTCATTTGATAAATCGGGGTGAACATTATGTTCAAATTGCCGTACGCATGCCAAGAGTTCATTTGGCCATGCTGCCCTGACTATTGAGAGATACTGCTGATCCTTTCCATACATCCGCAGAAATTCACGCGCTTTACTAGTAGTCGCCCATTCCGTACCGTGCAGCGTGACATAACCTTGCTGCATCAATTCCCCAGCCAGGCCGCTATCGATTACAGCATCGCCACGCTCGTGAATGTTATCCAGGGTAACGAAATATTTCGGATTGAGTGGAAATGGTGCCATTACGTTTCCAATCTATATTGCGCGTGCACTTGCCCTGCTGCTTCAACATAGATCAGGTATGTTGCCCGAGCATCCGGCCATATATATCCCATACCGCCATTCTGAGGCTGGAAGTCATGCATACTAGATTCGTATTGAGGATGCTGGCGGATCTGAGCATTCAATAGCTCGATGAACTTTGATTTTGTTAAACGAGGTTTTTCCATCCCCATATTCTAATGCGGATTTGTACTATAGTTAATTGAGTAAATTTGTAGTAGCGTGATTTTTTTTGGAGGAGATCATGGCCACACAACAAGAAGCTTTAACTCAATGGAATGACCTGGAAGACAAATGGGCTGAAGCTAATAAGATAGCTTCAGAAGCACAACTAAATTTAGACTATAAACTGCGCATGCATTTGATTGACGATGCGGCGCCGGCCCCAACATTGGCGGATCAAGAGTCCGTAGATAAACTATGGTTTTGCGAAGCTGAACGGCGGGGTGCCATGGACGAATTCATTGCGGAGCATCTTGGATGAATAACAATCCAGATTCATCGATGCCGGAAAAATTAGAGTGGCAGTTGCTGATGGAAAAATGGCACAGAAAGAAACTAGCCCATGATTGAAGCGGAAAATGAGCTAGATGCCCAAGTATTGTCTTATCTGGATAACAATGGCGCTAGACCGTCACAAACGCTGGTCGACCAAATTGAAGATTGCCGGCATCAGGCATATGAAGCGCGGGGCTAATGGACCGCTTTATTTCTGAGTTGCCATGAGATATTTGCTCTACTCGATGGATGATAGTATAAGGGGGCCCATGAAGCCTGACCTAATCAACAATGCCTTCGCTTTAGTACTCTTGAAGCAACGTAAAGTAGCTGGCATGAGCAGGTTGCCAGAATTTCTTAATATAAAAATGATTATATCCATTACTTACTATAGTTGTGCAAAAGAGTAGCGACCTTTGCCTGAGAGTTTTGATTCATACATTGCCTTGTCAGCCGCCTGTAGAATGTTATCAAGTGTTTTTCCATTAGCAGGATATCTGGCAATACCTATACTCACTCCAATGTGGCTATAGTTATGCTTATACTCAATGGGAGCAATAAACGAATTTAAGATGCGTTGTGAAAGTGTTGTGAGTTCTTTATCATCTTTATATCGGTGGACCACTAATACAAACTCGTCTCCACCCATCCTAGCTAGAAAATCAGTATCACGTAAAACCCTTGTGAATCGTTGCGATGCTTTTATCAATGCTAAGTCACCCGCGTCATGACCCAGTTTATCGTTCACCCCCTTAAAGCCATCCAGGTCCATATAAAAAACAGCATATAAATCTTCCATCCGACGCGAAAGGCTATGTATATTTTTTAAATGGGTATTTAATTTTCGACGATTAGGGAGTTTTGTCAATGGGTCATGATCTGCCTCAAAACCAAGAAGTTCGCTTTGTATTCTGTTCTCGATCGCATGCTCGAACAAATAAACAGTGCGCCGGTAGGAGAAAAGGAGTATGCCACTGATAATAATCACCAAGAAAATTGAGCATAAAATTACTTGAGAAAGAATTCGGTGAGAATTGTTAGAAATTGAGCTTTTGGCATTCACTAACCAACTATCCATGTCTTTTACGATGGCATCGATGTTTTCCATAACTAACCTGCCTTTATCCTTCGATAAGGTAAGGTGTGAGGCGTATGCCCCAGCATGTAACTGAACTTGGACTGACGCGTCAATGATTCTAAATTTTTCTTCTGAATACTCCTTTAATAGCTGAAGCTTAAGAGCTAAATCAGGGAGGTCCATTCTATAATTTTCAAGGTTAGCTAGAAGATATTTAGTTCTTAGGACATTATTTTCATAAGGGCTTAGAAAGGTAGGATTATTGGTGATGAGATACCCTCTTTGCCCGGTTTCCGCATCCACTATAGAGCGCTGAAATGATATAAGGTCAAAACGAAAGCTGTCTATCTTCGATAGTTCGGTTTGAGTTTCTAACAATTGATATGCTGATAAAAATAACCAGCCCATAGACAAAGTGAGAACAAATGTCGCTAATTGAAGAGGACGTGTGATTTCTTGTTGAAAGTTGATTGTTTTGGGATTAGATGAGAATTTTTGAAATGAGTTATGCGATACGAAATTCAGAGAATCCAAAATAAAAGCTTTATCCATTTTATACCCTTAACTAAATATGGGATTTATAAGCCGGTATAAACTTGCCTGACTTCAATCATTAATAATTGCACAAACTATTTAATGATTATGTAGGACTTGATAGTCATTTAATTCAAAGCTTGTAGATTATGAATATGTCAAATGAATCCAAATCATGCAAGGGGAACTGTGAATGTGACCTAAGCAATTGATTCTCGGCATATTTGGGGGCGTGTAAAAAAAAGGGAGTAGGATGCCAGCCACTAAATAGAAGCAAATGTCCTACATATGAAGTTGTAACAGAGTGTAATGATGATTTTTTAGTTAAGGATTAACTATGTACACTGCATCTGTTCAATCTAGTTCAATTTCAATGAATCCCGATTTAGAGAGGTATCAAGAAAGGCGTAAAGCCGAGCGCGAATTATACGGAGCCATTGATCTACTCAACACGCTTATGTCTGGCATCAATCTAATCCAAAAATTCAGGATGGTCGACGAGAATCAAGCAGTGCTTGTTGATATAAAAACCAACGATATCATTCGATCCATGAGTCGCGAAGAAGTGCTTGTCATTTCAAATTCATTAAAAAAATCCTACTTGATTGCCAAACGCCTTCAAGTCGGCAACTCTATTCGTTAGAGTTGAAATAACATCTCAACTCAAGATGCTTTCGATCTCTGTGTTATTGAAAGGTAAAAATTGCGATTCCAGGTAACTTTCCTCTCTAGATCCAAAGGGCTTTTTGCGAAATACCTCATTGATGCCGAGTCCGAGCATGATGCTTGGACGTTAGCACATATAAAGTTAAGTTCAGATCATCCTGATAAAGATCCAGGACAACTCATTTTCGAAATCGAAGCCCAATAATTTGTAAGTATGCGCTGGATTAAGTATGGAATACTGTTTCCCACCCTAAGGGAGTTCATGATATGAAACTAGCTGAAGAATTTCAAACCATTGGTTGCCAAGCATGTCGAGAAGGCAAAAGTTCTGGGATTGAATTCACAATGGCTTTCCAGCCTATCGTGGATATGCAAAACAAAAAAATATTCGGGTATGAGGCGCTGGCCCGGGGCCCCAATAACGAGTCTGCATACTCAGTGCTATCACAGGTTAATGAAACCAATCGGTATGCTTTTGACCAGACTTGCCGGGTTAAAGCCATTGATCTTGCCAGCAAACTTGGATTAAAAGGAATGCTTAGTATCAACTTCCTTCCTGGAGCTGTGTATAACCCGAAAACTTGCATTCGCGCAACGCTCGAAGCGTGTACTGAGGTCGGCTTTCCCATTGAGCGATTGATGTTTGAAGTGACGGAAAATGAAGAAGTGAAAGATGGTCATCTCAAAGGAATTTTCGAAGAATATAAACGCCAGAATTTCATGACAGCATTTGACGATTTCGGGGCAGGCTATTCCAACCTTAATTTATTGGCTGATTTCCAACCTGATTTGATTAAATTAGACATGGCATTGACTCGCAACATTGACAATGATCGTGTGCGACGCACCATAGTAATTGCCATCCTGACTGTATGCCGCGAACTTTCTATCCAAGTTATTGCTGAAGGAATTGAGACAGTTGGGGAATGTAATACTTTGCTCGAACTAGGAGTAATACTTTATCAAGGTTATTACTTCGCTAAACCTGGATTTGAGACTTTGCCGGAAGTTTCCGAAGAAGTATGGAAACTTTCCTTACCGAGCAGGAATTTTGATAGGCGCCGTCCCGAAAATTAGATGTGTCTTGCTCGGCATGGTTGATGCCCGCATTGGGTTGACAAATGATATTCATCAAAAACATAATTAGTCAAAAAACATTTGCACCCAGATTGGTTCACGGCCTACACATTGCAAAGCTAATCGTATTTGATCTTCAGAAACTTCAAACCGTTGTGTCCAGTAAAATATCTCCATTCGGCTGTTAAGCGTAACCTTGCTAATGTCAGCGAAAAAAGTGTTTTGATATTGGAGTCCATAAACTTAATACGGCTAAAAGTCGAATATCTGAAACTCTTTACGTGAAAGGTTAAAGCATGGCCCTATCCCGGCCATGAGGGGTCCGCGAGTTAAATCTGTAGACCCAAAGGACGCAGATCCATGTGTTCGAACACTGGTGCCATTTGGAGACTGTGTTTAGCGAAGCCGGACTGCAGGAAACGCTGAAAAACGTTATTAGCTGGAGTTCGATCTTATCGGTATCGTTTGATCCAGAAAGCATCGGAACGGGCTGAAAATATTATTGTGCTGGGCGCCTCCCGGCGTGAGCGGGTCGAAGATTACGCGGAGTACTCTTAATGTTGCTTAATCATTGAATGCCTAAATCCTTAATAAATTCGGCATTGGGGAATATTGATTCGGCGGGTATTTCATATTTATCCATAAGAAGTTTAATCAATCGGTCGTATATCTCTGATTTGCCGGGGGTGTCAAAACCATACTTCTGGTATGCAAGCCCATGTATACAGTCTACGAATTGATTCAAGGTAAGTATTTCAGAGCATACTGAATCTGCTATCTCCACAGCAAATTCATTTTCAGCCCAAACCACAATCTCGACGGAATCAAGCCCTATGTCCATGTTCATGTCTCCCCTTAGCGATAGCTCTATGTCTATCTACGCTAAGAACATTAGCATTTATTTTTGTACTACAAAAGGCCATCCTGTAGGATAAATCCCTATCCAAGCACTTCTACCTATTTGCTAAGCTACTTAATTCAGATGAAGGATTCCAATAATGCCTAGACCACCAATGAAAGGGTCACCGGGTTACCGAGAAAAGGAAATCCACGAATTCTCCGTGACTTTCACGAAGCGCGAACGGTTTGAGGATGAAGAACCTACGTTCACGTCAGAATTACTTGCAACTAGCGAACATGCAGCTTGGTCACAGGCGACCATTCAATTTTTTAAGGACCATCCCGATGAGCGATTGGATGACTACGACATTGTCGTCTCCAAGGATTATCAGGAAGCATTGGTATAAAGGAATAGTATGAGCAAACTGCCCACCGAAAAAGTAACAGGAGAAGGCTTGGAAGACCTCAACATTACAGGCAATCCTCCACCTGGCGAGGAGTTAGATGCTTTTACAAACGACGCCTCAAAAAAGAAGAAGTCATGTACACCCGGCGAAGATATTGAAGAAAACCCTCTCAATCCGGGCTTGAGTAGCTCGAACGATAAATAATGGATTACCGCAGAGTGAAGGAGCTCCAGGAGTTTGAGGATTACCTGATATCCCTGGATGGTCTGACTACCATAAGTGATTTATTGCCACAAAAAAGTGCAGTTGAACCCCGATCCGAACAGATGTATAGCTTCTTAAGCAAGGAAACCATTATGTATGAGGGCGAAAATCCGAATTGGCCTTCCAAAAACCCTGGGCAGCCCAGTGGGCCTGGCCGAGGTAACAATCCACGCAAATAAAACAATGGCTCCGATCGGAGCCATTTGAATTTTTAGTTATCATTTAGTCCTGCAGATAAAAAGAAACGGATATAGAACTGAATAGCCTTGAAGAATTTTTGGTTGGCCTGGATGAAAGCGGGTCCAACCTGACGTCTAATTGGGTAGCTGACACTAACTTTTTAAAAGAACAGTATTAAGTCTTTTCAAGCCATCAATAATTTCATCATGATTAAGACTCGCAAAGCCCATTCGTATGGCCTGGATGTCATTCTTTTCATAAGTGAAAAGAGAACCCTGCAATACGGCAACTTTGGCTAAATTAGCATTCTCGATAAAAGAACTGATAGCTTTACATGTCGGCAACGTCACCCAGAATGCCAGGCCTCCTTGCGGTAATGTAAATTCTGCCTGTGGCAACTCCTGAGTAAGTGTTTTCTCCATAGTTGTCCGACGCTCTTGATAAACTTTAAATGTCCTGCGAATGTGCCTTTTCACTTCACCGCTATTGATCAATTCCGATACCGCCATCTCGGTTAGGGAATTCCCCTGCCGGTCGATCAATAATATTTCTGCAGCGCATTGATTGATGAAGTCGTGAGAGGCGACGATATAGCCAACCCTTAAACCCGGTGCCAGCACTTTCGACAGAGAGCCCACATAGATCACCCTGCTGGATTTTTTGGTGCTGGCAAGAGGCAGTACCGGGTGATGCGCAAAATGGAATTCGTGGTCGTAGTCATCTTCAATGATGTAAAAGCCATACTTCTCTGCCAGCATGAGCAAACGAAGGCGCCTTTCCGCAGACAACATGACGGTAGTGGGAAACTGGTGGTGCGGGGTAACGTACACCGCCTTTACTGGTTTCTTCCTGCATAACGCTTCCAGCTGGTCGACATTAAGCCCATGGGCATCGACGCCTACCGTGACGATATTGGCACCACAAGACTCAAAGGCATCCCTGGCAGGCGGATACGTCAGCTCCTCAACCACGACGGTGTCATTCTTTTTGGTTAATACGCGTGCTGCCAGGAATATGCCCATCTGGCTTCCACGGACAATGCATATCTGTTCAGTATCGGCAGACAGGCCTCGCTCTAGATTGAGCATGGTGGCTACGGATTGCCTTAACTCCAGCCTGCCTTTTGGATCTCCATAGCCCAGGCAGTTTGATTTGGTTGAATGTAACAAAGCCCGCCGGAACGACCGCGATAAAATCTCAGACGGGATGAGCCTGGTGTCCGGCACCCCGTCAGTAAAGCGGATATAGCCCTCTACTTCAGTGGTCTGCCATTGATTTGCCGGCGATTGACAGGTCGTCAGTGCATCCTGCGGCAGCCTTACAGGTTGTGTGTTTTTAGTTGGCGACTTGGAGAAACTGGGCAAATCTGAGGAAACATAGGTTCGGCTACGCGATTTACTTGATAACCAGCCCTGGGCCACAAGCTCTTCGTATGCTTCCACCACGGTCTTGCGATTCAAGCCCAGGCTTGTAGCCATCTGCCGGCTTCCAGGCATAGGGGTAGAAGGCTGTAACCTGCCGGTCTGGATCTCTTCAACCACCTTCTGCACAATTTGGATATACGTCGGCAATTTGGACGATTGATCCAATTCAAACTTTAGATTCCACAACCGCAAGCGCTTAAGCATATCTTTCTCATCCGCAATTAATAAGTACAAGTCCCACCAGAGCATGTGTGAACTGGCCCAGTTATTATTAATAATCTGGCTCTTTAATTTACCAGTAACAAATTGTTACACTCTTTTCAGTTTTAATCATCATCACATAACAATTAAAAATCGCATGCAGGGCTTATTTAACTGAGAGGAAGTCGATGAATACCGTTGCTACTGATATGGGGTTGGCAGATTGGCGCAGTCATGCCCTTACGCTTGAAGCCGAAATAGAAAAAGTCATCGTCGGTCAAAGTAAAGCCATCCGGCTTATGACCACGGCCATCTTTGCACGCGGTCACGTACTACTAGAAGGCGGCGTCGGAGTGGGCAAGACCACCCTGCTGCAGTCGATTGCCCGCGGTATCGGCGGTCAATACGAACGCATCGAAGGCACGGTCGATTTAATGCCAAATGACCTGGTTTACCACACTTACCTTGGTCCGGATGGCCGTCCGCAGATTGATGAAGGCCCCTTATTACGCTCCGGCGAAAATCTGTCGGTGTTTTTCTTCAACGAAATCAATCGGGCAAGGCCACAAGTTCACGCACTGATGCTGCGTGTAATGGCGGAACGGCACCTGAATGCATTCAAGAAAGAATACCGGTTGCCGCATATGGTGGTGTTTGCCGACCGTAACCAGGTCGAAAAGAATGAGACCTTCGAGATCCCTTCTGCTGCCCGCGATCGTTTCATGATGGAGATCCCGATTGCGATTCCGGAAGAACGCGAGCTCAGGAAGTCATTAGTATTTGAAACAAGGTTCCAGCATGCTGAAAAACTTACCCAGCAGGTCGCAGGCAATATCCTGCAGTTCGACCAGCTCAATACCTTTTCAGATGTATTGCAAAACCACATCCAGTCGAGTCCAGTGATCGAAGACTACGTGCTGGATCTATGGGAAGCCACCCAGTCGCCTGAGAAATTCGGCATCAAGCTTGATGGCGTAGATGTGGCAAGGTTAATACAAAGCGGGGCCAGCCCCCGTGGCATGGGCATGCTAATGAAAGCTGCGCGGGTAAATGCTTGGCTGGAAGACCGCGAGCATGTGTTTCCAGAAGACATCCATGCGGTGTTTCACGAAATCATCGCCCACCGGCTAGTATTCAATGCCATGTACGAGACCCGCCGTACTGCGCTGGCACGCCAGTTAAGCAGCGAGATCCTGAATTCAGTCGCTGTGCCAGGCAAGGCGTAGGGGGATCGACCATGGCGGCTTCTGCTGACAACACCTTTCTCTACAATATTCCCTGGAAGTCGACGGGCGCGCACCTTGGCGATCACAGGGGCACCCAGCGCGGGCTCGGCTTTGAGTACCGAGGCAATATTTCCCTGCTGCACTACCCCGATGCAAGGCGTATGGACGTTGCCCGTAGCATCACCGACCCTTACGAGCAGGTGCAGGTGAGGCTTTTCAGCCAGGAAAGCACGACGCCCATCCATGTGGTCTGTGATATTTCCAGCTCAATGCAGCACAAAAGCCGCCATCGCAAGCTGGATAAAGCGATAGAGATCGCCGCTGCAGCTGCTCACTCAGCTTACGACATGGGCGATGTATTCAGTTTCATCGCCTACAACGATAAGGTGCTGGAGGAATTCACCCTGGCTCCGAGCCATCATTTACCAGTGTATATGGAGACATTGCATGCATTGAAGCAATACCAGAGTTTCGGGAAGGATTCGAATGGAGTGCTGGAAGTTGCCCAGTACGTCGGACAGGGAAAAAGCCTGATCTTCTGGATATCCGACTTCCACATGCCCGTCGATGTCATTTCGCAGGTCATGAATTCCTTTTCCGGCCACCAGGTGGTTCCGATCATCCTTTGGGACGATAACGAGTATAAGAGGCTGCCTAAATTCGGCTTCGGCAACCTGATCGACCCGGAAAGCGGCTTAAGCCGCACGGTGTTTTTCCGGCAATCGTTGACGGTCAAAGTGATGAACGCCTTTGCCGAACGCAGGCATGCACTGGAATCCCTCTTTATGGGATTCGACACCCCGCCACTGTTCATACACACCGAGTTCAAACCAGACATGGTGACCCGCTACTTCGAACAGCACATGAGCCTATAACCATGAAAATTCACTACTATTTTTTATCCATCATGATGCTGAACAGCCTGATCGCCTCTGCCGGTGAAAGCGCAGCGTCGATAAGCCAGGTCAGGAACCCGGACTATCATTATGGCGTGCATATCGGTGACATATTAGAGCGGGAAGCCACGTTGCAGGTGGAGGCACCTTATGAGATCGCCAAGTCTGCGCTGCCTGCCAAAGGCACCGTTATCGATGGCATCGAACTGGTGAGCTTCCAGTTGGATGAAGCGAAGCATGGCGACCGGCGTATCTATACATTGAAGTGGCAATACCAGGTCTTTGCCAGCAACGAAGCTCCCTCGGTAATGAGATTACCAGGCCAGAATATCGCCGTGTCTGATGGCCAGCACACTAAAACCCTCCAGCTTGCTGCCTGGCCGTTCTGGTTTGCGCCTATGGTAGTGAGCAATACGAGCCTTGCCAGCAAGAATATGGCGCCCCAGTTCGGACCACCGAGGATTGAATCAGCACGCAATACCCTCTATTTCAGCGTGTCCGCACTGGCGTTTCTGGTCGGGATATTCGGCTGGATTTATGCCAATGCAGACAGGAAATGGCTGCCGTGGATGGGTGGCGCGTTTGCCAATGCGCATGCAGAGTTGAAAAAGATACCCAAGGGTCCGGAACAGGAAAGGAAAGCGCTGGCACATATCCATCATGCGTTTAACGCAGTGTATGGCATTAACCTGTTTCCAAAAGATATCCAGCATTTTCTGGAAGCACATCCCTCCTTTGCAAAAATGGAAGCAGACATTGAACGATTTTTCAAGACTTCTGGCAATGCGCTGTTCACCCATGAACAGCGAGACGGCCAGTTCATCAAGGAACTGGTGGCGTTCAGCCGGCGCCTTAGAGACTGTGAACGGAGAGTGTCATGACATTGCTGAATCCATGGGCATTATTGCTGGTCCCCATTTGCATCGCTCCTTTCGCCCTGCGAAGCCATCAGGGCAATATGTACTCATGGCTGAAGATACTGCCTGAAGACAGGCTATCGGAGATATTGGGACTGGTGGTACGCATTCTCGTTGCCCTGCTTCTGATTTCGCTCGTGCTTACCCTGGCTAAACCGCAAGGCGCCGATAAAGTCGTCCAGCGTATCGGCAAGGGTGCGCAAACGGTCATGGTAATCGATCGAAGCGTCAGTATGGATCACCCCTTCGCCGGGGATGTCACCGGCGGCCATGCAGCCGAGATCAAATCCACGGCTGCAAGAAGGCTGATCAACAAATTTATAGACTCCAGGCCGGATGACATGATGGGCGTCGTCGGATTCAGCAACTCTGCCCTGTACGGGGTAAAGATCACCACCAATCGGGATGCCATACACGCGGCGATTAATGCGGCCACTAGCCCCTCGATCAACCAGACCAATATCGGTGCTGGCCTCACCGAGGCATCTGGGTTGTTCGACCGCATACCCAGCACTGGTTCCAGAGCTATCATCCTGCTATCAGACGGCGCAGGCAAACTGAGTCCCAGGGTGAAGATGAAACTCAAGGAAAAGTTCACCAAAGAGGGATTAGCTCTTTACTGGATTGTGTTGAGGGAACCTGAAGATGTCAGCATCTTTTCTAAAACAGTCTATGCGGAAGACCGCGTTCCATCGGCGATTGAGCTGGATAAATTCTTTAAATCCATGAACGTGAAGTACAAGGCGTACGAGGCGGATAATCCTGCCACGTTGCAGTCCGCCATCCAGGACATCAATGACCGTGAAAAGAAAATAATCCAATACGACATCACGATCGCAGGGCACGATTACACCAGGGATTTGATCCTGCTGGCATTCGCGTTATCGATCCTGATATTAATACTTAAAAACTTAAGGGTGTACTCATGGGAAACCGCTTAAAACGAAGCAATACCTATTTCATCGTGCTCATCGTTACCGGCCTGGCCGGCATGGTTTACCAGGCCAATGAGATCAGGGCCATAAACAAGGCCAACCATCAATTGAGTTCAGGAATAGAGCTGGACAACGACCATTACACCTTTGAAAAAAAGTTTGCCGAAGCGCACTACCAGGGCGCCAAGGGTAACTTCAAGCATGCAGTGCAAAGCTATAGCCAGTTGCTGGAAAGCGCTAATGGCCAGGCTCCATTAAATGCATCCCAGCAATCGCAGGTGCAGTTCAATATCGCAAATAATCTGTTTCAATCCGGGTTAGCACGCCTGGTGAATGCCGACGGCTCACTGCAGGACGATGCGAAGTATGCGTATGCCCAGGCAAAAGTAGCTTATGAGCAGGCCCTGAAACTCGATCCTGGTATGCGTGAAGCCAGATTCAACCTGAGCTTGCTGCATGCCATCATCCCGAAAAATATGAAGATCGGGGTTCGTGAACAATCCGGGATGGAACTGAGCAACTTACCGCTGGGCTTACCGTAATGAAACTCTTCAAATTTCCATGGGCGGCCGTCAAAACACAGCATGAAACATTGCTATACCTCGGAGCATTGCTTCTGTTGGCACTGTCGTTCATCAAGCCGGAAATCGCCTTGAAACAGGAAGTGCACAATTATCTTTTACTCGCTGATGTATCCCAAAGCATGAACGCTCAGGATGTGAAATTGAACGGGAAAATGGTAAGCAGGATGGAATATACCCAGCACCTGATGAAGCGCGTAGTGGAAACTTCCCCCTGTGGCACTTACATTAGCCTAGGTGTGTTCTCGGCGGAAAATGTCGCGCTTTTGTTCATGCCGATAGAAGTATGTGCGAATTACGACGTCATCAACGACTCAATCTCACACCTGGAATGGAGGATGGCCTGGAGCGGTAACAGCCGGATTTCCTTTGGCATCAAAGCTGCTGAAGGTGTCTTTGATTACCTTAACATCCCAGCGCAATTGCTGTTCTTCACCGATGGTGACGAAGCACCCAAGGCCAATGGCATCAACAGGCTTAACCTGGAGGATGTAAGGATAGGCAGTAAAGTAGTTTTTGTCGGCATAGGAGGTGCTGAGCCGTCGCCGATCCCAAGATACAACTCCGTTAATAAATGGGTCGGTTACTGGGGTACTGCAGATTCCAAGGAAAGTGAAGGCGGGGGTGTCATGTATGCAGACCCGAGCAAGGACGATCCAGACCCGGTAGTGGCATATGCAGAATTTGACCGATATTTATCGAAGCTCGAATCAGAACACCTTCAAGGCTTGGCTACAGAAATCAAGGCACAATACATTGAGGGAGTAGATAAGCCCCATTTTTTTGAATTCATTCAGAAACAGAAACCAGCGGCCAGGTTTCTAACCTCTTATTCTGTGCAATGGCTATATATTGCTGGCGCTATTTTGCTTATTTTGAGTACATTTTTATCTGACATGGCGAAAAAACGCAAAACTCAATGATTAGAATTGGCGATATTATTCTTTAGGCAATCAATGAAGTTGCTTTATATTTAGTAGCATCCAAGTAGCTTTATTGAAAGGCCGATTACGACCCAAAGCAGTCACTCATTCTATCTTTTTGATATTAAGTATGGCTAGAAACGAAGAGGGGTCATCTTTATTAGAAGATGTTGTTTTATAGCATCCCTTTGCTTGAAGGTGCTGAATCGACATTGCAGCCAACTCCCAAGCCATGGATTCACTTTCAATGGTGAAGGGGTTTTCATAGCTGAAAAGTTCGATGCTAGTTATTACCTCTAATTCTTTTAGCTTTTCTGCTTTTTCTCTAAGCCAAGGTAATACTGAGGCATTTCCCCATGCCCAATTCCATGTATTAGATTTGGGAGAATAACTTCCAATATGCATCACATCTGCTTCTGAAGAAAGCAAATCGTTATGATCGAAAAATTGTAGTTTTCCTGTGCTTTGCTCAAACCACCACCGGCCTGCATCAACAAGCCTATAACCAGCATCTAACAAGTGTTGTTTTTCTTCAAGTTCATCAAGGGCATTATCAACAAACGCTTCGAATTCGGAATCAGTCATTGTCAAGGCTCACATGAGTTTTAAATGTTACGACAGCTATCGACCCAAAGCGGACTCTCATCAAGAGACTTATGTGCTCAGAAAGTCAGACAAGCGGCTCCAAAAGCAATAGCGATGCACGATGCTATACGTCGCCCGCTTAGTTTTTCTTTAAGAAAAATCCTGCCAATGATGGCTGCATAAACAACGCTTGTTTCACGCAAAGCTGAAACCTCTCCCATCGCATCGTACTGCATCGCCCAGATTATTATGCCATAGGCAACGATGGAAACGATACCGCCGCCCAGCGCCTTTCCTGTTTCGGCTTTCGTGTATGCCGGAGGGCTTCCACGCAGTGCGAAATAAATCGCAGGCATCGAAATGCTCCAAAGCAGAAACATGCAAGCCGCGTATGACAGGCTGTTTCCAGAAAGCCTCACGCCGATTCCATCCACGACTGTATAAGCTCCAATGAAAATGGCGGTTATAAGCGCTGCAGGCAGAAAATCGAGCCGTAGTTTTTTGACATCGAACGCCAGCGATACGATCCCACATGACACTAGGATGATTCCAATAAGGGACATGCCATTCAGGGTCTCATTTGCAAACGAAGCGGCACCTAGTGCGACCAGGACGGGTGAAGCCCCGCGCGATATTGGATAGGTTTGCCCGAGATCGCCAGAACGATAGGTGCGGACAAGGGATAAGTTATACCCGGTATGGATAATTGCAGAAGCTGCCACATACGGCCAGCTCGCTGCATTTGGCAATGGTACGAATAATAAAGTAATCGCTGAGCAACAGGCGATGGCTATCATCATCAATGTCATTGACCACAGCCTGTCTTTTCCGCCTCGCAGTATGGTATTCCAGCCTGCATGCAGAATTGCAGCAAACATTACGGCAAGTAGGACATTAATGGTCATTAAGCCTTAATGGAATAAGATCGTGAAGTAAATTGCGAAGCATGATTAGCTACGCAGTACCGGTAATAAGAAATATTAACTAATTAAAATTAAATCCATTTGTGAATCCTAACTATTGCCTCCGCAAAAGTGACAGGATCTTCCTGCGGAACATTGTGCCCAGCATTTACTACTATATGTTCATGCCTGCCAACAAACATCTTCGCATGATCGGCTGTGCCTCCTGGCTTGAGCGGATCTGTCAAACCATCAATTGTTACTGCGGGAAGTTTGATCACAGGCCTCTGTGCCAGACGATCTTCAAGATGCTGAAGCTGGGGGTCGCAGGGCTCGAGGCCGAATACAAAGCGGTAGCAATGTATAACGATGTCTACGAAGTCTGGATTATCAAATGCTGATGCTGAGCGCTCAAAGGTGTCATCATCGAATTGCCAATTCGGAGACCACTCTCTCCAAAGTAGCTTGCATAAATCCTTGCGATGCTCGGCCAAGCAAAGTCTCCCACGTTCTGTCTGGAAAAGGTGCTGATACCAGAACACATGTTCAAGTACTGGATCAACAGGTCGCAACTGTGCTTTGACATCAATCACGTCATAACCGGCGTAAGATACCAGGCCGCAAAATTTTTCGGGCCAAAGAGCCGCAGCCACACAGGAGGCATTTCCACCCCAATCAAACCCACCTAGGATTGGCCGTTCCAGATTGAGGGCATCGCTAAGATGCAGTATATCCATAGCGCGGGCCGCCTGCTGTCCATTCCTTATGGCATTCTTGGATAGAAACTTTGTCTGCCCAAATCCGCGTGCATAAGGCAAAATCACACGCGCTCCTTCTTCAACAAGAATAGTAGAGACTTCGCTGTACGCATGCACGTCGTAGGGGAAACCATGTGAGAGAATTACCGGCCAGCCATCGCTTTCTCCATGTTCAATATAGGCGATGGAAAGATCACCTGCATCAACGCTTTTTGTCACATTTCCCTTTGCCACACTCATTTTGACTCTTCCGTTATCTGGGCGATAAACGCGCGGATATCAGCGAGCAATAGGTCTGGCTGCTCCAGCGCAGCGAAATGCCCGCCTGCTGGCATGTCAGTCCAGCGAACTACATTATAGGTTTTCTCGGCAAAAGACCGAGGCGGTGGCCTAAATACGGGGTCACGAAAGGCCGCAACCCCAGTGGGAACCCGAATGTAGGTACCAGGTGGGAATGTTTGTGAATCTTCTATGTGTTTGCCGTGGTAGATCCACGTTGAAGTCACCATGGAAGATGTACCCACATAGAGCATGATGTTCGTTAAAAGTAACTCTTCGGAGTATTTGCTCCAAATGTCCGGCGACCCATCTAACGTCTTCGGAAGATCCGACCAATTGCCGAATTTTTCCAGTATCCATGCTGCAGCGCCTACGGGACTATCGGCAATTGCTACTCCCAAAGTTTGCGGACGTGTTTCCTGCAGATGACTGTATCCTGTTTCTTCAGTAAGTATTGCGGTCCGCTTAGCTACAAAAGTTCTCTCTTCATCAGTAGTAGGTTCTATGTCCTTAGTCATTAGATCGACCATGTTTATGTGTATGCCCAGAAGCATGTCAGGCTTCAAATGGGCCATCCATGCAGCGATGCCATGCCCCCAATCACCACCTTGAGCAAAGAAGAGTTGATTGGGATGAAGTTTAGTCATGAGTTCATGCATAAGTTCTGCTGCCCGTTTAGTTCCAATCGGGGCAGTAATTGGTTTTGAAAACGCAAACCCAGGCAAAGAGGGAACGACGACTGTGTGTCCGTCGGATACAAGCGGTTCAATGAACTGCTCAAACTCTATAAATGAGCCTGGCCAGCCATGCAGAAGAAGAATTGGAGGCCTGTTACCGTTTCCCTTTGCATGAATGAAATGAATGCACTCGCCATCGATTTCGGTCGTGAAATGAGGTAGTAGATTCAGCCGTTTTTCTGATATAGGCCAGTCGTAAGTTGTAAGCCAGTAGTTTACAAGCCGCTTGATATCCCGTTTACCCACACCAGCCGACCAGCCACCTGCATCAGGTAGCAGATCCCAGTCATAGGCCTCAACTTTTGCGCGGATACTTGCAAGCTTTTCATCCGAGATATCAATGATGAAGGGTTTTACAAGAATGTTTATTTCGGTTGCGTCATTTGCTGTACGCGTAGATTTCATATCTATTTGTAAGTTTTCTGACATATTGACTCCTAATTTAATAGGTAGGGGATAAGCGTGAACGCTGTACTAACCTTTAACTAGACTTTTACCTAAATTATAAATACACAATCATGCCTACTCAAAGGATCAAATCTGATTTTGATGAAAGAAACAACTACCACCCTAAGTTAATGTCTGCTTTTAGGCGAAGAATTCAAAGCCATGGCAGCATTGGCGTTACGCTACCGAGTATTTTCTAGCAATGCACTGATTAGGAGAGCTAAACCAGATAGTAACAAAAGCCCGTCCAAGACTCGTTGAAATATTGCCTCAGGCATCCGCATTACAAATGACTTTGCTAAAAATGTTCCAATTGCAATCGACCCGCCCACAATGCAACCTTTCAATGCTAGGCCAATTGTCAATGCACCTAATGCCGTGAATGTCAGGACTTTACTGAAATATACGATTAATGAACTTGCCGCCTCTGTTCCCAAGAATGCGCCCTTCACTAAACCGTATGCCGAGAAAGCTGGCACACTGAGCGGGCCTGTCGATAGAACGAGTCCTGTCACAAAACCGATTAATGCTCCAGCCAAGGGCATTTGCCAAAGAGACAGGCGCCATTCATGGCGCTGTAAATAATGCCTTAGAGGCACCATCGATATAAAAAAAATGCCAAGCATGATATCGATGGTGTTAGCAGGCATCGACCAGAGCGTCCTTGCGCCCATCGAGGCAGTTAGTGCCGCTGTAGAAGAATATGCACCGACAACTCGCCAATCAACTTCCGCCCACCAGGCGACGATTCGACTCAAATTTCCAATTACAGCTGCCACAGCCATGATGGGGACTGCTTCCTTGGGGCCAAAGACGTAGACCAGAATAGGCAACAAAATGATCGATGAGCCGGTTCCAATCATCCCACTCGCAGTGCCCGCCAGCATCCCAGCCATTAAAACAATTGAATAGTCCTGGAATATATCCATGTATTTGCTGTGTTTTTCAATAGGTAAGAATCATTCCGACTGCATAGCGGGCTGCTCTGGCCCGAAGCGGACATTCTCGTTTAGTTGTAGATTGCAAATTGAAGGAATATAGCTGGTGAAGATGTTATCAAGGCTGTGATGATTGTTCTCTACTCCTGTTCAAACTTTATTATTCCACTTAGGTCATTAGACCACTTTAGGGCCGACTCACACCAGATACGTTTGCTCGGTACGAGCACCTCCCGTTCTTGAAGGCATCCTACCCTCAAGCCATAGCTCTTCGGGTTTTCTACATCTGCATGAGAATATAACGGCGAACCGCAATTGACGCAAAATGCTAGTGCACGCTTGTTGCCGCTATCGGCAAGTTTGATATAAATCTTCGGCACACCGCGAACCAACTGGAAATTATGAGCACTGGCCGCGACTGTAACTCTATAGGCCGTGCCTGTAAGGCTTTGACATGCATTGCAGTGGCAAATCGTTACGCTGTCGGGATCGACGGTGGCCTCAAATGCGATAGACCCGCAGTGACAAGAGCCGTGGACTTGAATTGAATGCGCCATATTTGTGATGGATTAGTGTTGCTATCGTTGAATTACACCTGAATTATTAAATGTCCGCAATTGGCCGATGGCAAACATATTAGGAACTAGTGTTTCGGATTGTAAAGCCTCAGCTCGCTTAAATTAAATTAGTGTTGTAGTAATCATGTCCTACATAACTTGAAGGTTATATTAAGTATTATTTATAAAGTGGGTTATTGCATTGAAGTCTTGGATAACAAACCAAGATTTCCGCCACATCATGCCCTAGCAATGCATAAAATAATTAATCTGGAGATAAAGTATGGCAACATTCAATAAAGACGACCTCGTTGTTTTAACAAGCGGCGAGGGTACACAAATGACCGTAGTGGATTATGCGCCTGACGATGTTGTAAATTGCATGTGGCTAGACGAGCATGGCATTCAGTGTCAGGGCAGCTTTCCGGAAGTATTGCTTTCCTTGGCCCAGGCTTCGTAATATTCAATGTAATCATCCCACGTCATGGGGCACATCACAATTCGACAGCGCCTACCAGCTTACGTAAATCTAAACAGGCAACGCAGTTTTATTAATTACCTGTCGCAACACAAAACTTGAATGCACTCCAGTTACACCGCCAATTCGAGTGATACGATTAAGCAATAACTCCTGATAAGCATCCATGTCCTTGACGATGACTTTGAGCTGATAATCTGCAGATTGGCCTGTAATGAGCAGACATTCCAGAACTTCTGGGATCTCTGCAATCAATCCCTCAAAATTACTAAACCGCTCTGGAGTATGCTGATCCATTGAAATATGGATGAGTGCCAATAGCGATAGCCCCATTTTTTTAGCATCTAGCAAAGCGTGATAGCCTTGTATCAAGCCAGCCTCTTCCAGCACCTTTACCCGCCTTAGGCAAGGTGAAGCAGAGAGGCCAATTTTATCAGCCAGATCTTGATTGTTAATACGGCCATCCTGTTGAAGAATATTAAGTATTTGCAAATCATAACGGTCAAGCTGCATACATTTCCCCCTTTACTGAATAATTAATATAATCATCCAATAATATTTATAAATAAGCAATTTTATTGCTCATAAACCTAAATATCAGCAAAGAACGCAAGCACCTGCCAGCAGGTTTTCCATAAAATACTCTCTGATTAATTAATGATTTGAGAGTCTTCACCATGTTGCAAACTCCATCCAGCAAGTACGCGCCATTTCCGCCCGTAAAACTTTTAGATCGCCAGTGGCCTAATCGTACGATTACACACCCTCCAATCTGGATGAGTACCGATTTACGAGATGGCAATCAATCCTTGTTTGAGCCCATGAATGCTGAGCGCAAAATGCGTATGTTCCGCATGCTCTGTGATATCGGTTTCAAAGAAATAGAGATCGCATTTCCTTCAGCATCACAAACCGATTTTGATTTTGTACGGAACTTGATTGAAGAAAACCATATACCTCAAGATGTCACTATTGAGGTATTAACACAGGCTAGAGAGCATCTTGTACGACGCACGATGGAATCATTAAAAGGTGCACGCCGCGCCATCGTGCATATCTACAATGCGACTTCAAAACCGTTTCGTGACATTGTGTTTGGCATGAGCAAGGAAGAGGTCATCAGTATGGTTGTGAATGCTGTGACGCTTGTTAAAGAACTGGCTGTTGAGGCACCAGAAACTGAATGGATTCTTGAATATAGCCCAGAAACATTCAGCGCGACCGAACTCGATTTTGCACTTGAAATCTGCAATGCCGTTACCGAAGCCTGGGGCGCAACACCGGGTAACAAAGTCATCCTTAACCTCCCAACGACGGTAGAGGTTTCTACACCCAATGTGTATGCAGACCAGATTGAATGGATGCACCGCCATCTTGCTCGTCGTGACAGTGTGATCATCAGTGTGCATCCGCATAATGACCGTGGCACAGGCGTTGCTGCCGCTGAATTAGCGTTGATGGCTGGCGCAGATCGAGTCGAGGGCTGTCTTTTCGGGAATGGAGAACGTACAGGGAATGTGGATATTGTTACCCTGGCATTAAATCTTTATACCCAGGGGATTGCGCCAGGCTTGGATTTCTCTGATATCAATGCCATTGCCCGTACTGTTGAGCATTGCAACCAGTTACCAGTACATCCACGGCATCCTTATGCAGGTGATCTCGTATTTACTGCATTTTCAGGATCGCATCAGGATGCCATTAAAAAAGGGTTTGCAGTTCAGGCACCAGGTTCTTTCTGGAATGTACCGTATTTAACAATCGACCCAAAAGACTTGGGGCGAAGCTACGATTCGATTATTCGTATCAACAGCCAATCAGGTAAAGGCGGCGTTGCTTATTTGATGGAAACTGAATATGGAGTTGTGATGCCGCGACGTTTGCAAGTGGAGTTCTCAGGGGTTGTGCAGCAACATACCGATAGACACGGGATAGAAATGACGCCTCCCGATATTTGGCAGTTGTTCTCCGCTACATATCTCGAGACTAGCAGTCCCGTAAATTATTTATCGTATCACCTGTTTGAGCAGGATGACGCGCAGGGAATCAAGCTTCATGTCGAAATCAATGGAGTACCAACCACACTTACAGGTATAGGTAACGGCCCAATTGATGCCGCTGTTGATGCATTTAGAACCGCAGGAATCGATATGCAGATCAGGCATTTTGAAGAGCGTTCGATGAATGTAAGTATTAAAGGCGGGAATGCAAACGCTTGTGCTTTTATTGAAGTAAAAAAAACTGATGCCGGTAGTGCTGAATTATATGGAGTGGGCATCGACGCGAATATCGTCACTGCTTCAATTGAAGCACTCATAAGTGGGATTAATCATTGTGAGAATCAGTCATGATTTGCAGGGGGGGCTTCTGTCAATCTGAGTGGCTCAAAAGGCCAAAAGGGGCCATTCGATCAACAAGGGCTTGCTAAGTTAGATTTAATCCACCATCTAAAAGCACAATTTCTCCCGTCATATAGTCTGATGCGACTAACATTGAGACAGCCTGAGCAATATCCTCGGGACTAGCCGCTCGACGCATAGGTGCCTGCTCCTTCCAAAGTTGCTGCGCCTGGGTCCAGTTCGATGTAAGAGGTGTATCTACTAAACCGGGAGCGATAGCATTTACACGGATATCCGGGGCTAGTGAAAGCGCGAGCAATCGGGTCACATGATTTAACGCCGCCTTGGTAGCAGCATAAGGAATTGACGCCCCTTTTGGTCGGACGCCAGCGTGCGAACTGATGTTAACGACACAGCCGGGCCTGCCTCTTACAGCAGCATTACGAAGCTCAGCTTCCGCTTCTGCCACCAAGCGAAAAGGTGCAACGACATTTACCTCATGCAGTTCCTGCCAAATGTCCGATGTGGCCGCAGCCAGATCATTGTGTGGAATAACCCGACTGACTCCGGCATTATTGATCAGAACGTCGAGTTGGTTCCATACGGCTATAGATTCGCGGATGAGTCTTACTCTATCCGCATCGTCGGCCAAATCGGCTTGCACATAAGCTGCCGAGCCAAGCTCACGGACCAACGCATGTCCCGCGTCTGCCGAATTGCGTGAATGTAAGACGATTGAGAATCCCTCCATTGAGAGTCGGCGAGCGATAGCAGCACCGATACCGGAAGTTGAGCCGGTGACAAGGGCGACAGGGGATTGAGTTTTCATAGAGATTTGATAAGTATAATGGTTGCCGGATTTTCAGCGGAATAACTAATTGTGAGCTTTGATCGTTTTGAAGTTCTCAAGAGTATACGCCAGCGCTAACATTGTTGAGGCGGAGCTATCTCTGAATGATCGCTATTGGCCGAAAGCAGATGTTGATCGATGACCGCTACCGACCCAAAGCAGACGTTTACACATTTTCAGGGGGTTTAGGAAAATCGAACCCAAAGTCCTTCACAACTTGCTACCAATCGGGGCGGATGAAAATGTTCCACACTCTTTTTGACTATGAAACCACGTTACGAAATCTGAAAACTCTTGCCTTAGTTCGTTGTAACGTTCGAGTAATGCATACTTCTCACTTGTATTACAGTTGAGATGTTTGCGATTTAAGTTCATTAACTCAACGACCATTTTCTGACAAGTTTCATCGTATACGGTCTTTTTCATATTTCTCCAATTCCAGGATTTGCAGTTGCCACATTCATGGCGGCCTCAAAAAGATCAATTGGCAGGGGTTTGCTGAATAGATATCCCTGATATAAATCGCAATCATGCTGCTGCAGGAACTCATGCTGGGAGCCGGTTTCAACACCTTCTGCAATAACCTCCATGCCTAGATTGTTAGCCATGCCAATTATGGTTTGTACGATTATTGCATCTGTAGATTTCAAACCAAGATTTCGCACAAAAGATTGATCAATTTTAAGTTGGTCGATCGGTAGTTGCGTCAGATAAGACAGAGATGAATGACCGGTTCCAAAATCATCCATAGCAAATCGTAATCCCATTTTTTTTAGGGAATGCATTTTCATAATGGTGTCTTCAACATTATCCAGCACTAAACTCTCTGTTAATTCGAGCTTTAGCAATTCCGGTTTAATTGAATGTGACTTGATAGTCGTGCTGACTTGTTCAACAAAATTGACTTGAAAGAATTGTTTCGCGCTTACATTTATAGCCAATTGCAAATGTCGTGTTACTTCGCTCTCACCCCAATCTCTAAGTTGTGCACATGCTTCCTCTAACACCCATTGACCAATAGACAAAATCAAACCAGTTTCCTCAGCAAGAGGAATAAATGATAGAGGTGAAACCATCCCATGGATTGGATGGATCCATCTTAGTAAAGCCTCGGCACCAATTACATTTCCTGTTTTGTTAACTTGCATCTGATAATAGAGCTGGAATTGGTGTTCAGCCAACGCTGAGCGTAAATCATGCTCCAAGGCGTTTCGGGCATCTAATTCAATTTGCATGGCAACATCGTAGAATCGATGTGTATTTCGACCGGCATTTTTTGCGGCATACATCGCATTATCAGCCCGCTTGAGAAGCTCATCGACTGTGTGTTCATCTCCTTGGAACATACTTATGCCGAGACTTGCTGAACTGGTATACGAATGACTATCCAATAGATAAGGTTGCTTCATTTCATCCAGTATCTTGATAGCAACTGTTTTAGCCATTGTTGCTGCAGTATGTGGATCTTCATCCAGATTTTCTAGAATCAAGATAAACTCATCTCCGCCTAACCTGGCTACAGTATCGCCCTCTCGTACACATGCCTCTAATCGTTGTGCGACCTTTATTAACAAAAGGTCTCCGATGTTGTGCCCTTTAGTATCATTTAGAAGTTTGAAATGATCCAAATCCATGAATAGCACAGCGCCATAACTAATTCGCCTCGTTTGAAGGGCGATGCAATGCTCAAGGCGTTCGTGGAGAAGGCGGCGATTTGGAAGATTGGTTAAGGGATCGTAAAAGGCCAAGGCGTGAATTTTCGCCTCGTTTTGCTTCATGACAGAAAGATCAGAATGTGTGCTGACATAATTCGTTATTTCGCCTTGCTCATTGTCAACCGCACTTATCGTTAACCATACTAAATGTTCTTCACCGTTCCGGCGTTTATTCCATATTTCGCCATGCCAAAAGTGATCCAGTTGAAGGGTGTCCCATAATTTTGTATAAAACTCTGCATTATGTTTGGTGGATTTAAGAATGCTGGTTTTTAATCCGATCACTTCCTCTGCGCTATAGCCTGTTTGGATAGTAAAAGCTTGGTTTGTCCGCAAAATATTATTATTGGCATCCGTCACAATAATACTTTCCTGGACCTCAAACGCCGTGGCAGCAATTAGTAACTCTTTTTCTGCTGCCTTTGCATTGGAGATATCCCGGAAGTACCACACTCGGCCGTAATATTTTCCAGAGCTACTGGTAATGGGTGATGAATATCGATCGATAATACGACCATCTTTTAATATCAGTTCAGTGCGACTTTCCTCATCGCGATGCTCATATAGGTAATGCACACGTTTAATGAATGCTTCGAAATTGACAATCTGAGCTAGAACAGCCTGCAATACAGCATGATCTAAACCCTGTTCCACCATTTCAGCTGGTAAGTGCCAAAGTTCTACAAAACGCTTATTGTAAGAGAGTATTTTTTGGAATTCGTCTACGATAAGAATCGCATCCAGGGAGGTTTCTTGTTGAGTTTCAAGTATGGTATTTTTGAACTCAAGATCCTGAAGGTTCCGTTGTCGGTCAGCTTCAAATGTGAAGTTATCCAGGGCAAAACTGATATCCATTGCCATTTCACTCAAGAGGCTTTGCGCTGCTTTGTCAAAAGCATTAATTTCATTGGCGTACAGGGCGAAAATCCCGACAACCGCACCTTTACGATAAAACGGCAAAGATGCTAAGGATTTCCAGCCAGTTTTACTGCCAATGTCTTGCCAATTGGAGGTATTGGGATCCTCCATGAAATTCTGGCACCAATAGGGCCGATTTTCACGGATAGCGATGGCAGAGGGGCCTTTACCAAATGTATTGTTTGGATCAAAGGAAATATGCACCTCATTGAGCAGATGACAGTCTTTGCCAAAGCAAGCAACGACATCTATTGCTTCTAATTCAGGATTGATCAAACCAACCCAAGCGGTCATCATCCCACCGTTAACAACAGCAGCAGTACAGATTTCTTTGAACAACTGCTCTTCATTTTTGGAGTGAACGATTGCTTTATTGCAATTGCTTAGGGCTGCGTAAAGATGGGTTAATCTTAAGTTTGCGGCTTCGGTTATTTTTCTCGCTGTGATGTCCCTAATATTGCATTGAATGACATTGACGCCTTCACAGTCATAAGAATTGCTTACAAACTCCACCTGGACATGAGAACCGCCCTTTGTAGTAAGTGGCAAATCTTCATATCTTACATAGCCTCTAGTTTGCAACTCTGCAAACATTTCTTTGCTCTCTTGAATGTCAGCAAACGCGCCCACTTCCCATAACTTTCTTCCAAGAAATTCTGCATGGGTGTACCCAAGAAGCTCAACAAGAAATGGATTAACATCTTCAATTTGAGCCGTCTTGGCATTTAGAAGCAGTATTCCGTCCTGTGCGGTCTCGAATAACCTTCTGTAGCGACTCTCCGAGGCACGCAGTTCATTACTAATGTTATTTTTAGACTCTTTTAACATTAAAAAGACTCAAATCATGCTGTAGCACGGGTTTAACCTTAGGCTGATTCAAGCAGCGTTTCATATTTTTGGTCATCATCCATAAATTACCATAGCGTCTATGAACACTATGTTCGTTAGGTAACTTAAGGAGATGAAACATGCTCTCATGTATAAATTCCTAATTAAAAAAATTTAAACAAAGTCGAAACTATGCTCTATGTTCGGTAACGAACATATCTATTAAGCTTCATATACTATGGTTATGTGCGATTAAAAATAATAAGTCACTTAATGCTTCGAGAGGTAGACATGCCACATGACCCGCTACAGAACCATCTTTTAGCTGCTCTTCCAAGAGAAGATTTCGAGCGTTTTATGAATCATCTCGAATTAGTAGAATTGCCGTTGGGCAAGGTTTTATATGAGTCTGGAGAGCTTCTGAAATATGTATACTTCCCCACCACATCCATTGTTTCATTACTATATGTTATGGAAGATGGCTCTTCTGCGGAAATTGCTGTGGTGGGAAATGAGGGAATACTTGGCATATCTCTTTTTATGGGTGGAGAAACAACACCAAGCAGAGCTATAGTGCAAAGCGCAGGACATGGATACAAACTCAAAGCCAACCTACTTAAACAAGAGTTCAATAGATTTGGACCAATGTTGCGACTATTGCTTCGTTATACCCAAGCTCTAATCACTCAGATGTCGCAAACTGCAGTTTGCAATCGACATCATTCAGTGGAGCAACAACTCTGCCGATGGTTACTATTAAGCTTAGATCGGCTCTCTTCAGACAAACTCGTCATGACGCAAGAGCTGATTGCCAACATGCTCGGCGTGCGCAGGGAAGGCGTCACTGAAGCGGCCGGGAAATTACAGCGAGCAGGACTAATCGATTACAGCAGAGGGCAAATCCGGGTTATAAACCGTCCAGGACTGGAAGCAAGAAGCTGCGAATGTTATCAGGTCGTAAAATCGGAGTTCGACCGTTTGCTTCCTTTATTACAAGTTATTGCAAAGTCCTAACGAATATTGCTCCAATGGGCGGTAGCGAACAGACTAAGTCAAATAAATCGAATAATTTAACATTAAACACCTGTATTACTATAGTCTACGATAAGTTTAATTACGCCCGCATTCACCGCATTAAGGCACATTTCGCATCTTAAATACTGGCATATCGAGTAATCTGCTTTTATCTGGCCTCCCGAAGGTTAAACTCAACCAGTTTTTGATGCAGACTGAAACCATTCTTTTGCAGGAAGGTGAAGTTCTCTGTCAGGCAGGAGATGTCATCAAATACATTTTATTGCCACTCAATTGCATTATTTCGCTTTGGACTCCAATAAAAGCTTCTATGTTTGTAGAGGTGGGGCTTATTGGAAATGAGGGCTCACTTGGATTAACTACGCTTTTAGACGTTGCGTTGGCGCCGGTAGAAGCCAGAGTGCAATATGCCGGTCTTGCAATTAGTATTCCTGTCACTGCATTTCTTGAAACTGTCAACCTGAACCCGGAGCTATCACTTCGCTTCAACCATTATTTATACGTCCGACACACGCAATTACTACGCACAGCGACCTGCAACTGTTTTCATCTGTTAGAGCAAAGACTTGCCCGATTGCTGTTAATGATTGGAGCCAGACTACACTCCGATGACTTTTATATACGACACAGTCAGCTATCCGAAATGCTGGGTGTACGCCGTTCCGGGGTGACAAAGGCAGCTGGAGAGTTAGACAGTAAGAAGTTGATACAGTACACGCGAGGCAACTTATCGATCATAAATTCCCTTGGCCTAGAATCAGCTGCGTGCACCTGCTACAAATTGGATAACCAAATCTATAGTTCTCAAATGAACTGAGTTTTCATTAAGGTTTACCAAACATGCTAGATTGCGGTCCAATGCTCTTTAAATTGAGGTGCCGCGCATGGGTTTGAGGACATCATTGACATGGTCTTTTATGCATTAACATGTTGCGCATTGTTAATGCCGGTGTAGCTCATGCGTAGTGGATATTTTTAGCATTGGACACAGGTATCACTCGCTTACCCTTGCAATCCAGTTCTCCAGTAGTAGAGTCAGCAATGCTGACCATGAAAGTCCTTATGGTAAGCACTGTCAGAATACAATAATTGAACTTAAGCATATCGACCCAAAGCAGACTCTTGATGAGTTAGACTGAATTACTATTTAAGAAGGCAACAATCGATTATATTCACCTACCACTGCCGCATAACACTCACATACCCTTTTTTCAAGTCGAGGGCGATTTATCAAAGTTATTCGACCCCTTGAATAAGAAATTATTTCGGCTTTCTGTAGATTAATGGCAGCCGCACTCACACTTTCCCGAGATACACCTAATAACCTTGCGATAAGCCCTTGCGTTATTAACAAATTATCTTCATTTAGTCGATCAATACTCATTAATAACCAACGGCATAACTGCTGATCAAGCGAGTGATGTTGATTACAAACTGCTGTTTGGGAAGTTTGAGCTATCAGGGCCTGGGTATATAACAGCGATAAGTGCTGAAGTTCGCCTCCAAGCATAAATTCTCGCTTCATCACTTCTCGCTTTAGCCGATAGGCATATCCTGCAGACTGGACTTCAGTACTGCTAGGCATACTTTCTCCGCCCATATAAATCGAAATTCCAATCATTCCCTCATTCCCAACAATGGCGATTTCGCTTGAAGTGCCGTTTTCAAGACTATAGATCAACGAAACGATCCCACTTACTGGAAAGTGAAGGTATTTAACATGATCCCCAGCCTCAGAAATTGTCCATCCTAAGGGCATGGAGATAAGCTCTAAGTGAGGAGCTAGCCGCAGATAATCATTGATGGGGAGTGCTGCAAGAATTTGATTTTGCTTAGGGCTATGAACTTGCTTTGATGACGTTGCCATGATGAACTTTAATTGCCACAGAGCGAGATCTTTAGCATATCACGAGGAGTGTTGTCTACTAACATTGGAATCAATAGCAGGCAGGAATATGACAATACGAAAACCTCGAAGGCACTCATAAAGAGGCTTCGAGGCCTATAGCTTAGAATTTTAAACTTGCTACCAACGATACTTGATGTGCTGTGTAATCACTGTCGTTCCACTTATAGTCGTATAAACCCTTAATCGCCCAAGTGTTTATATCACACCTGCAGCTAATAAAGGTCAATCCGGCGCCAACGTTGTATAAGTCACGATCCTGCTGTATGCCTCGAGAATCAAAGGATTGACCACCGCCCGTGAATGCGGTCGTTTGCTCCATGGTAGTGGATTTGAAATCATGCAGCCATTTTGCATGGATTTCAGGTGAGTACGTGTTGTTACCAGATTCGATGGACCGTTCAGCCTTCAACCCAACGCCTGACTGCAAAAAGTTGTAGTTTTGGCTATCAACACTCAAATTGATATCTCCTGCATCTTTCTCTGTGTAGCTGTTTACATGAAGGTGAGTGGCCTGCAATGAAACAAGCGGAGTTAATACCACCTCGTTCACATAAAAGTGCTTTCCTACCATCACCATTCCGCCATATTGCTGACCCTTAAAATCGGAGTTTGCAGTGCGGTTCAAGCCTGGAAACACAATATTGCGGGAGCCATCATACTTGTCGACACCGGCGATGAGTGCACCTTGCACAAACCATGGGCCTTCATTATGCCTGGCATAAGCAGTTAATTGATACGAATCGACTTTCGTCTTGCCGTTGGCGTGGTTTTCATTGGTGTCGCTATTGGCATAACCGCCGCCCAGGCCGATACGCGTTTTACTATCCAGCGCAACATCGTAGGCCACCATCAAACCAGCCGTGTCGGTCTGATAGCCATTCAAGTTGCTCGTACCGTCCTGACGGCTTTGGCTTCCAAAGCCTTTAGCCCACCAATTGCTGCGTTGCTCAGTGTTTTTGCATTCTCTGTTGACAGAGTTCTGCCGCCTTGCCGACACACAATTATATTCTTGAGCTTCGTCAACCCTTGCCAACCAGAGATCATCAAACTGGCGGGTGGCCTGACTTGCTACCCATGGTGCGGCAAGATTAGTAGTGTTCGGAGCGAATTGCGACAGGGCTGCATTAATAGCCGTTGCATTAGGCAGCGCAAATATGGCATTTTGCACCACCAGTAAATCCGAACCTGGTGCTGCAGTTACAGCAAAGGCTGCCCCGCCTGCAGCATTTGCAGAAGGTGAAGCAAAAGTAGCCAGTTCTGCGCGTATATTTACGTCGCCGTTGGTAGTCGGGGTTCCGACAAATCGGTATAACGGACTGGTATTGACCACATTGACGGTTGCTCCATTGGTGCCGGCAAGGCCATCAACGATCCTGAAATTAGTGCCCGTTGTTAGTACGCCGGTTACCGTTGGAGTAACAGTGATGCCAGTTGCGTTGATGTTAGATGCTCCAGCTGGAGTAATGTTACCGAACACATTATTGCTTTGCAGTGTGGTGGCAATCGTTCCACCCGCGTTAGTAGTAAGCGCTCCGTTTACATCTAGAGTATTAGTACCCAGGCTGAAATTCTGCGCTTGTACAGCCCCAGTCACCGTTGCATTTCCACCATTCAGGTTAATATTTTGCGAAAGTACTGCGCCCGTAACAGTATTCCCACCGTTGAAGTTGACCTGATTTAAGCCGTTGCCACCGCCGATAGCACCCACCACACTGCTACCGGCACCAAGGGTGAGATTGCCAGTATTGGCAGTATTCGTGGTGATCGCACCGGTGAATAAGTTTCCCGCACCTAAATTGATCAAACCATTGCCGTTAAAATTCGCAGCGGCAGTCACATCACCATTAAGGTTAAGAGTGCCGGTACTAGTGATATTAATCGTCTGCGCAAACACATCGCCATTTAAATTAACGGTGGAGGCTGCAGCTCCGGCGCTTATATTAAATAGCCCAGATAGTGCGGTTCCACTTGAACCAGTTACCGTCGAATTTCCATTGAAAAGCACACTTGCTGACCCGCCAATTGTATTTGTTATTGCACCAAGGGGATCATCATTCGTATTGACATTTTGATTGGCATTGACGGTTAACGTTCCTGCGGTCGTTGCGGTCACACCATCTGCTTCTCCATTAACATCCACGACCGCAGGCAGGGCCGTCACTTGCCGCGCTGCTGTCGCCATAGGCGCCCATGCAGCTACAGCAGTAGCCACCGCTAGTGCAATTAATTTAATTTTCATTGAATTCCTTATTTGTAAATCGTGACTGAATATTGCTTTTTATATATCCACTAAAAAGAATGTATTTCAGGCAAAAAGGGTTTACGAACGATGCGAGATACTATCTCTATCCAGACAAAAACAATGTGCGGTGGCTCACATAGAAGATAGTCCGAAAGGACTATAGATCGCTGAATGTTCTAAGGAAAAAATTGAATATAGAGTGTGATTGGTCAAAAGTCTGCTTTTGGCCGATGGCAGACATATCAGGAACTTAGTGTTTCGGATTGCAAGCCTCAGACCGCTTAAATTAAATTAGTGGTGTAGTAATTATGTCCTACATAACTTAGGGGTTATCTCCAGTGTTATTTATAAATAGGGTTATTGCGTGAAGTCTTGGATAGTAAACTAAGCTTTCCGTAACATCATGCCCTTGCAATACATAAAGTAATTAATTTGGAGATAAGTATGGAAACGGTTAATAAAGACGAACTCGTTGTTTTAACAAGCGGCGAGGGTACACAAATGACCGTAGTGGATTATGCGCCTGACGATGTTGTAAATTGCATGTGGCTAGAGGAGCATGGCGTACAGTGTCGGGGCAGCTTTCCAGAAGTATTGCTTTCCTTGGCCCAAGCTTTGTAATATTCAATGTAGTCATCCCACGCAATGGGGGGCATCACAATTCGACAGCGCCTACTAGCTTATTGTTAATCAACTGGGGCAGTCTAAATATCTATATCGCATGGCAGAAGAAGAGCCTAAGCATATTGATTTTGAAATATGGGTAAATCACAAAGCGAATTGGTTGAATTAGAAAAATGCGAACATCAATATGTAGCTTGGTAGTTCTACTAAGACTTAGACAAAGAAACGAAGGTAGATGAGATTTTATTTTTTTAGCATGATCTAAATATATCCAATGGCTGCTACCGACAGAAATTAATCACTCAGTATTGTCTTATACCCTAAGCATTTCGTTCATGATTTTAATTTATCAAAGTACCCAGCATATTGTTTATGCTCTTCAAGTAGATGTGAGCGCCACCAATCACGTAGGAATGACAGTAAGATTTGTGGGTCTCGGTATAGGATAGCCTCATCGGTGATTTCATCTACCTTCTTTTCAAACTGCTTTTGGTTGTCAATATGCGTTACTAATGATGGATATTTTAATTTCATTAATATCCCTTCTTCTGTCTTTGCATGAAAAGCCGAATATATCTTGACGATGTTAAGGGTAGGTTTGAGCGCCGACACTCCCCAGCCTTCTTGAATGAAAAAATATAAAGAATTTATAGTAGCCACTAGGGCATGGTGCTGCTCATCAAGAATGGGTATCCCAATTTGGTGATCTTCATTCCATACGATATAAAGAGGGTTCATTAAATGTCAGCAATAGATCGATAGAGATCATTAAAAAGAAGCACACTAATCCAACTTGGCGAAAATGAAATCGTTCATCGCTGTGCGAGCTTCTAGCTCCTAACTTGAATTATTAGTTAGGTCTAGATTTCATCTTCGCAGTAATTCCATGGGCATATCGCGTCCACTGAATGGCAGCGAATTCGGCTTTTGGCCTGTTAAGTTGACCATCAAATCGAGTAGCAGCCACTGTATGAAGCTTTCTCAACTCGTCAAAGCTGACGATATCAATGGTGCTTGCAGCATCTTTAATATGTACATATTGAATGATTGATCGGTCTGCACTGGCCACAAGTGCTTCGTTCCTTAAAATATTGCGATCATACGTTTTAATAGCCATGGAATCTCCAAGTAATGCGTAATTATGGAGCCCGACCTTCGTAAAGGCTGTAAGCCTCTATGGTCTATTTAAGTAGTCTATGTCCCACGTATATACTTCACTTAATGCACTTGTTTGTGTTTTGAAAGTTTGCCCTGAAAAGCATCTTTCCAATTCTTTTTAATGTCCGCTATTGGCCGAAAGCGGTCATAGCGACCCACTTTTCATTTGGTCAAAATATAATTATCATGTACCGTATGATTCGCCCTACTGATACAGAGCTGGATGACCTTGAAGCCTATTTGGTAGGTCTGGATGAAACTGGGTCCACGCTTTCATCCGATTGGATTGCCGACTCATCGAAAAATTGGGATTCCGAAAAGAAGACAGTCCACAAAGCGCTAAAGGATTTACTTCATGATGCGGTAATTCTGTCTAAGGATTAATCTCATTTATTGAATTTCCGATTCTTTCAGATCGTTTGCCGATAATTTATCTAGCATCAATTCTAAGCGCACAACAGGGCTTTACAGCTGCATAAGACGATGTTTGTAGAGCAAAGGATTTCCATGAACTCCAACCACAGATCAGCCACCCATCCACACTCATTGAGTCTATAAGGTGAAATGAACGGGATGTCGCTAGAAAGGATACCCTGTCTCGGAAATGATTGAATCAGAGCATCCAGCTTGAAACTTGCTTCTTTCAAGTCATTTGGAATGCTTAATGGAAAGTCATTCGGGATTTCGTTAACTACACCCATTATCAAGCCATCCGCTTCTTTCTCGAATTACTTGATATGAATACGATGAAGTCCCTGTGCTTTAATAGTCATTAAACCGGGTGTCGGCACTTCGGCGTCGACGATTTTCACGACTGTTCCATAATCTCCAAATACCAGAATCCCTCATCGTCTGTCGCTCCTTCTGGCAATAATGTTACACCAAAATGATTATTCCCACGCAAACAAGCTCTAGCATATCAAGGTAGCGTGCTTCATAAATCTTCAGCGGCAAAATGCCATCTGGGCAGATGACAGTGGGCAATGGAAAAAGAGAGATGGAATACGTTTTCATGATTGCATGTGCTTTTAGCGACGTGGACCGAGCATATTTATTCTGAAGTCACATCAGGGGACTAAAGTTCTTATCATTAACTTACAAACGAGATTTGACAATCATTTTTCGATTATTTTAATAAAAAAATTATTTACTTAACCAATTGTTTTAAAAAATAAAATATATAGATTAAATTTCAAATCCCATCAATCCACCTATATCTACCTAATAAAAAATTTGTAAGGTGGAAATTAGTGGTTTAGATTGTGACTTAGAAAGAAATCTCAAGGAGTGAGAGCGATAGCGTCTGCAGTTTGACGCTAATCGCTCTTTTTTTTGGTTTTTGAAAAGGGAATTTGGAGGGTCAAATGAATGTAAACGCGGTATCAGAAGATAAGAAAGTGTCCACTTCCTTAATGAATGTGATCGGAGAACGAAACCCTTCGGAGCTAAAAGCGTGGCCGGATAATCCCCGCAGTCACTCCGACAAGCAGCTAATCAAGCTTCAGGACAGCATTCAGAAGTTTGGTTTTACAGCCCCCGTCTTAATAGATGAATCAGGTGTTATCTTAAGTGGGCATGGACGGGTTCAGGCAGCCATTGCGCTTGAACTCCCAACCATACCCGTCCGCGTGCTTCAGGGCCTGAGTGAATCGAAAAAGCGGGCGTATGTGATTGCCGATAATAAATTATCGCAGCTAGCAAAGTGGGACGAAGATTTACTTAAATCGGAACTGAATATTCTGATCCAAGATGATTTTGATATAGAGCTGACCGGCTTCAGTACGGCCGAGATCGATATCATGTTTGAGGATGTTGGCCCGTCCTCATCTGCTTTGGAGGCTGATGACCTTCAAGCGGACGATGTACAAGATCAGATCGTATCTCGTCCAGGCGACCTATGGCTTTTGGGAGACCATCGTCTATATTGTGGTGATGCTCTTAAGGAAGCAAGTTATGCCGCCTTGATGCAGGGTGAATTGGCTCAAATGGTCATTACAGACCCACCCTACAACGTGGCGATTAATGGTCATGTCTGTGGCTCAGGCGACGTGAAGCACAAAGAATTCGTCATGGCCTCGGGTGAGATGTCACAGGATGAGTTCACCAATTTCCTTGGCACAGCTTTTCTTCGCATTCATGAGCATGCTCAAGATGGAGCGATCGTGTATGGCTTTATGGACTGGCGCCATATTCAAGAGATGCAGGCTGGAGCAGCGCCCTACTTCGGCCAGCCTCGGCAATTATGTGTCTGGGCCAAAGACAATGCCGGCATGGGCACGTTTTATCGTAGCCAGCATGAACTGGTGTTTGTCTTTAAAAAAGGCGACATACCGCACATCAACAACTTCGAACTGGGTCAGCATGGCCGCTACCGCACGAATGTGTGGAATTATCCTGGCGTTAATACCTTTAAAGGGAGCGGTTACAAGCTCCTGGCCCTCCACCCCACCGTTAAACCCGTCGGCATGATTGCCGATGCCATCCGCGACTGCAGTCACCGCAAGGGCCTCATCCTCGATCCTTTTGCTGGCAGCGGCACTATTCTCATTGCCGCCGAACGTACCGGCAGATATGCCCGGGCCATCGAGTTTGAGCCGCAATACATCGATGTTGGGGTGCTGCGATGGCAGCGTATTACGGGGAAACAGGCCGTGCTAGCGGCTACTGGACAAACATGGGATGAGGTCAAGCAGGAACGATTAAGTATAGATTTGAAGGAGAGCAATGATGGACTATGAGGTTGGTTACCGCCGTCCACCTAAAAGTGGGCAGTTCAAAAAAGGGCAATCCGGCAACCCGAAAGGGAAACCTAAGGGTTCGCTTAACTTTATGACCCAATTAGAAAAAGAGCTAAATGGATCCATCGTTGTTACGGAAAATGGCAAGAAAAAGAAGATCACCAAACTAGAGGCGATCATTAAGCGCATGGTGAACTCGGCGATGAATGGCGAAGGTAAAGCCATCAACGCCATGTTTGATCTCCTTAAGAAGACGGGGAAACTAGATGAAATCGAAATGAAGGATCTCGTCCCAGAGAATTACAAAGACATTCTCGACAACTTCATCAAGAAAAAAACAGGTGGTCATCACCTACCACCCTCTGAGGAACCAGGAGACATTAAATGAATAACCCTACCGATTTAGAGGCGTATTTGTGTAGCCTAAAAACCGAACTTTCAATGTTCTTGCAACGCGCATTTGAGGAAATTTACCCCAACAAAGCCTTTGTTGATAACTGGCATATTGATGCCATTGTGCATTGCTTAGAACAGGCCATACAAGGAAAGATGCCAAGACTGATCATTAACCTGCCCCCTCGGCAGCTTAAGTCTTTCATCACATCTGTCGTTCTGCCCGCCTTTATCCTAGGTCAGGACCCATCGGCCAAGATAATCTGCGTGAGTTATTCGGATGATTTAGCCAAAACGTTGGCCCGAGACTTTAGACGTATCGTCGAAAGCGCTTGGTATCACCGAATATTTCCCAACGTGGTGGCTACGAAATCAACCGAAAGCGACTTTGTGACGGATATGGGAGGTAGTCGCTACGCTATTTCGGTGTGCGGCAGCCTGACAGGGAAGGGAGCAGATTTTATTATCATTGACGATCCTATAAAGCCGGACGATACCCAGTCCGATAAGTTACGGCAAACTGTGAACGAATGGTTTAAGTCTACCCTTTTAAGCAGGTTAGACGATAAAAAGCATAGCGTATTGATCGTGGTGATGCAGCGGCTTCATGTGAATGATCTAACGGGATATGTAGAAGGAACAGGAAATTTCCACAAGCTTTCTCTTCCTGCGATTGCCTATAAAGACGAATGGATTCCCATTGGAAATGGAGACGAATACCCAAGATTAAAAGGCGATGTTCTTCATGATGAATGGGAAGACTTGGTTACGATTAACAATATGCGTCTGGCGGTGGGTGAATTTATTTTCATGTCGCAATATCAGCAAGATCCGCAGACGCCCGATGGCAGCATTATTAAGAATAAATACCTACAAATCATCTTGAGTACAGACTTCATAGCCCTTGAAGGTATATTTTGGGTGAGTATTGATGCAGCTGCAGCATTGTCGGATTCAGCAGACTATTCTGCAATCTCCGTAGGTTATTCTAATAAAAATGGGCACTTTATTTTGAAAGTAGAACGTGGAAGGTTTGACTACGAAACGTTGAAAGAAAAATGTCTTGCTTATGCTGCATGGCGAAAGGTGACTTTTATTGTCGAAAATGCAGGGCCCGGCATTTCCTTGCTAAATTTCCTGCGCAAAAATGGTTACCCCAACTTTTCACATAATCCTTCCGATGACAAAATCGCACGGGCTGCGAAAGCACTACCCATTTTTGATGCTAAACGAGTCTTCTTGGTAAAAAACGGCAAGGATGACGAATGGATACCACCATTTATCAATGAGCTGGTGAATTTTCCTAATGGACGGTACGACGACCAAGTTGATAGCTTAGTACAGGCGATACGGTGGGCAGAACGACGTGTAAATCCAGGAGGAGACATATACTTTTTTGGCAGCTAATTCCTTCTGAAATACAAATCTAGAGCTGAGAACGAGAGTTAAATACGTTTCCTTAGCTCTACACCTACTAAATTTATAAGGTCGCCGGGGCTTAAATTCAAAGCATCAGCCATTTTAAAAATGGTGAAGATGGCAGGTCCTTTAACACCCCGCTCGATGTCACTAATATGACTTCTTTCGGTACCAGATTTTTCTGCAAGCTGATCTTGCGTTAACTGCCTTTCAAGGCGCAATGCCTTGATGACCGTCCCAAATGCTACTGTGGCTGTTTTATCCCTCATTGAGGGGTAGAGATTTAACTATTCGAATTGACTTGTCTGCCCACACTTGTATACGCTAAGCTGTGACTTGGCATTAATATCATAAAAGGATAATCAAGATGGAGACTACGTTACAACCCGATCAACCTCGTAAAGTAAGTACTAAGTTGTTCTTTGGAATTTTAGTACTGCCTTATATATTTGTTTGGTTCTTACTTAGAAAAGGACATCCGGTCTTGACCAGGGTATTAGGTTTTAGCTGGTTACTGTTAATGGTCTACATGTTCAATACGGACCGACCAGCTACCCAATCTAGCGACACTCCAGCTGCTCCCGTTGTCTCTGACAATTCAACAAGTCCCCCTGCTACTCATATAAATCCACCCAGCATGTCAATCGAGTATTTAGCGAAAATAAATGAAGTAGAAAAACGCCTCGATAGTAACCGTGGGGACTTAAAGAAATACTACGCTTCGGCTCATCAGGTAAAGCAAGCCACAGAAGACAGTCTTTTATTAGCTTCTGTTCGGTTGGCATACGCGGGGCAGGAGCGGTCCAAGGAAGAACTAGCTATAAGGGCAAAAGCCGAAAAACTCGCGCCAAAAGTCGCTGAGCAAGGGCGTGAGCTTTATGCGTCACTCATGGAAGAAACACTGGTGAAGACAGGCATGGATGCCAAAATCAGCGCCACAGCAAAAGACAAGAAGACGCTGAAAATTGTTTATGCACTCATGTCCCAGCCGCTTATATATAAGTTTCAGAATGAAGCAAAAATAGATGAGAAGGCCCAGCAATATGGATTTACTAAAATCATCTATACAAATGGCTTTGATGGCGAGCTGGGCACTGTATGGACAATAGACCTTTAAAGATAAAGGTAACAAATAGGGGATGTCATGAGAATAGCGTTACTACTACCGATAATATTTCTGACCGGCTGTGCCATTACCAGCAGTGCTAAAACAGGGCCCAATGGCCGGCCTGTTCATTTCATAGATGCCATGTCAGCGGGCACGGCCTATAACAAAGCAGCGGCATTGTGTCCTTCAGGCTACGCAATATTAGGTGAGCCACGGCAAATCTCGATCATGGATTACGTCATGACCATTGAGTGTAAATAGTACAAGCTGGCGACAGCTATCATGCCGCAGTTGGCTGACAGCGAAAAAGGGAGGTCGGTTCGAACTTCAAGGCCAATGCACTTCCCTTTTTTGCCCGCTTAAAGACTTGTGGTTCCAGTGCCTTCCAATCGATATTTTGGGTATGTTCTTTACCGCCGCGGCCTTTTCCAGACACGGTCAAGGCATCGCCCTCTGACAGCAAGGCGACGGCCAGCATGATTTCGTTATCATTCAAACCCATCACAATGACGCCCTTGCCTCCCGACAGCTCCTTCATTTCGGCCAGAGGGAATAAAAGCATTTTTCCGGTGCTGGACAGTGAAGCGATTAGAGTGTGAGTTCCGACCAGTACAGGAGGCAGGATCTTTGCATCGTCCGGTAAGTTTATGAAAGTCTTACCACCCTTCTGTTTCGAAACAAGGTACTTTAAGGTTGCAACGAATCCGTACCCTTCCGTACTAGAGAATAAGTAACGGGAATCGGGAACGCCTGCACACAATCCCACTATTTTTACCTTAGCGGGAATGTCCAGCAATGAGGCCAACGGCACGCCATCGGTTCTCCCCCCTGGAATATCCTTATTAGCGACCGTATAGGCCCTCCCCATGGAATCAATCAATACCACCGGGTTGCGTGTTCTGGTCTTTTGAATGGAGAGCAGGGAATCGCCTTCCTTGAACGATAAGGTCGAAGTGTCATCGTCATGGCTATTGCGCTGCTTGATGAAGCCATTTTTGGATAGGATGATGGTGCAGGGCTCATCCGGCATGGTCGGCGCAGCAAGACTCACTCTGACTGAAGGCTCCATAAGTGTACGGCGTTCATCGCCAAATTTCTTCGTGTCCGCATTGATCTCGCTCACGATCAGCTTCCGCATCGCGCCTTCATTGCTCAGCAGGTGATTCAAGCTCTCTTCCTCGGCCTTAAGCTCTTTCATTTCCTGTTCGATACGGATGCCTTCCAGCCTAGCCAACTGACGTAAACGGATTTCCAGGATATCCGTGGCCTGAATTTCGGTCAGATTAAAAGCAGCGATCAGCGCAGGCTTAGGCTCGTCTGACTCCCGAATGACCTTGATCACCTTGTCGATGTTGAGGAACGCGATCATCCGGCCTTCCAGGATATGCAGGCGATCCACCACTTTGGCTAACCTAGTCTGGCAACGACGGGTCACCGTCACAAAACGGAAACGTGTCCAGACTTTTAGGGTATCCACGACTGTTCTCTGGTCAGGCTTGCCTTCCAGGTCTATCGTCGTCAGGTTCATGGAGACGCTAACTTCCATGTCGGTATTGGCCAGCAAGAAGCCGATGAATTGATCCGGTGTAATGCGGGAAGATCTTGGCTCCAGTGAAATTTGCAAAGCAGCATCTTTCCCCGATTCATCCCTCATGTTCTCGATCATTTCAAGGGTAAGTGCCTTAAGATTTTTCTGTTGCGGCGTAAGTTCTTTCTTACCCGCTTTTATCTGGGGGTCAGAAGCTTCACCCAATTGTTCGAGAATGCGTTTAACAGATACATCAGGCGGCAATTGCTTGATCACCATGCGCCATTGACCGCGGGCCTGCTGTTCTATTTCCCAGACTGCACGCACGCGTAAACTACCGCGTCCGGCTTGATAGACGGCACGCACCTCTTCCGCACTGGATACCACTTGACCACCGCCCGGGAAGTCCGGCCCTTGGATATGGTTCAGAATGTCATCGTCTGTGGCTATTTTGTTGGTCAGGATCTCAATGGCCGCTGCCGAGATTTCCCGCATGTTGTGCGGGAAGCATTCCGTTGCCATGCCCACGGCCACGCCTGACGAGCCGTTTAGCATCAACATGGGCAACCGCGCCGGCAAATCCGAAGGTTCCTGTTCGGTTTCATCGTAGTTCGGAACAAAATCTACCGTGCCGGCACCGACTTCACTCAATACTAGCTCTGCGTATTTCGATAGTCGGGCCTCGGTATACCGCATGGCGGCTGCTTTATCCCCATCCAGAGTACCGAAGTTGCCCTGACCCTCGATCAATGGATATCGCAAGGAGAACTCCTGGGCCATGCGCACCATGGCTTCATAGGCAGGCGCATCGCCATGGGGATGGAAACGGCCCAACACATCACCCACCACGCGGGCAGATTTCTTGAAGGCCGTGCCGAAGTTCATGCCCAGCTCATGCATGGAATAAAGAATACGGCGCTGGACAGGTTTCAAGCCATCTGATGCATGGGGGATCGCGCGTTCCAGGATGACCGAGAGGCCGTAGCGCATATAGCTGACGAACGTGAAGTCCTTCAGGACGTGGAATTCCTCACCCTCTGCAGCCGTGCCGTCTAAATTGATCGGTGGCAATACGATATCATCGCCACTGCTTTTCACTTCTTTGTCTACAACCGGCTCTTCGATGACTTCTGCCGGGGTGTCCCCGAATAAATCCAGATTATCTGTACCCATGCTCGCCTTAAATATTCAGTTCAAACTTGTTGCCGTATTCAGTAATCAACGCGCGACGCTTACCTGGATTGGCTTTGCCCATTAGCACATCAAACATTTCGTTGGTCGCATCCACCTCCTCGCCAATGACGACTTGCACCAGGCGACGGGTATCCGGGCAAAGTGTCGTTTCCCAGAGCTGGTCTGGATTCATCTCACCGAGGCCTTTGTACCGGTTGATTGCCCAAGATCCTTCCTTGACTTCATCCGCACGCAGCTTCTCAATGACCATGGCCAGTTCATCTTTGTCTAGAGCATACAGATGGCGAGCAGGCTTTTTGCCTACTGCTGGCAACGTGATCTTGAACAGTGGAGGATGGGCAATATAAATATGGCCTTTGGCTACCAGTTGCGGGAAGTGGATATAGAAGAGCGTCAGCAGCAAAGCAGCAATGTGGGCGCCATCTGTGTCGGCATCGGACATGATAATGATGCGGCCATAACGAAGGCCTGTTAGATGATCTTTCTCGTCACCTGCGGTATGGGGATCCACACCAAGGGAAGCCGCAATCATCTGGATTTCCTTGTTGGCGAGCAACTGACCTTTGTCGACCTCATAGCTATTCAGGCCCTTACCTCGCAGCGGTAGCACGGCCATGGTCTTGCGGTCACGCGCCTGCTTGGCTGAACCTCCGGCTGAGTCACCCTCCACCAGATAGATTTCACATTCCATGCCTGTGAGTTCGCAATCGGAGAGTTTGCCAGGCATCATGGCCAGGCCACCACCTTTCTTTCGTTCAACGACCTTCTGGCTCTTGGTCCTGGAAGCAGCCAGTTTGATGGCCTGCTCAGCGATCAAGGTGGCTTCGGCAACGTGTTCATTCAGCCAAAGGTCCAGAGCGTCCTTCATACAGGCGCCGACTAGCTTCACACCCTCACGGGTAGACAGCTTTTCCTTAGTTTGACCCTGGAACGATGGATCCACCAGTCGAACCGACAGGATGAACCGTAGCTTGGCCCAAACATCGTCTGCGCTCAGTTTTACATTTCGCTGCATCAGCCCATGCTGTTCTGCGAAGATCCTGATGGCATTGAAGACCGTATCGCGAAGACCGGCTTCGTGCGTGCCACCATTCATGGTAGGGATGAGGTTGACAAAAGATTCACCTTTCCCCGCCTCAGTTGTCCAGGTTAAAGCCCATTGGGCACCTTCGCCTGACCGGAAGGTGTCGCTGGCACTCAGGTATTTCTCCCCGGCAAAAATCGGTGCTAACGGCTCATCTTCGGCAATCATCTGATCCAGGTATTGCGCCATGCCTCCGGCAAACTCCCATTCTTTCGTCTCGAAGCCATCTGAACTTTCGATGTTGAAGGTTACTTTCACACCTGGCAACAACATGGCTTTAGCGCGAAGCAGATCTTCCAGAGCAGAGCGGGAAACGTTAGGAGAATCGAAGTACTTGGGATTTGGCCAGATGCGTAACGTCGACCCTGTGTCTCTGACCGCACAGGAACCCATGACTTGTAATGGCTCGACCACTTCGCCATCCGAGAAGATGATGCGGTGTTTCTTGCCTTCGCGTTTTACGTCGACTTCCAGCCGGCTGGAAAGAGCGTTGGTGACAGAAACACCCACTCCGTGAAGACCCCCAGTGAATTTGTAGCTGGAGTCTTTACCATCCTTATCGAACTTGCCACCAGAGTGCAGCATCTGGAAGATGACCTGGATGGCCGGGATCTTCTCGACAGGATGCATACCTGTTGGGATGCCACGACCGTCATCCTTCACGGAGACAGAACCATCCTTGTACTGCGTGACTTCTATATGGGTAGCGTATCCGCCGAGCGCTTCATCGACCGCATTATCGATGGCTTCCTGAACGATATGTGTAGGCGCATCAGTAAAGGTATACATGCCGGGACGCAGCATGATGGGCTCAAGGCCCTTGAGCGTCCGTATGGACGATTCATCGTATTGGGTCTTTGCCATGAATTGATGCTCGAGGTAGATTTTTTAATATTTCAATAGTCTATCAGCGAAACCAGGGGACGGCCCAACTCCAACAGAAACGACATATAAACTCATATGTGTCATTGATTCTTAAAGTTTGGACTTTTTATTAATTATTATGATTCAGAATAAATAGTGAAAAGTGCAAAAGCCTTCCTGTGATTAATAGCTTGGGATGGCGCAAATAATTTAATTGGCTTTAGCAACTAGGAGATAATAAAACCATCGGATTATGAGATGAAAACTTTATTATTTTATCAATTTATTCAATTAATTAAAACATTATATTTACGGTGTGTTACAGAGTGTGTAACGAATGTGAATTATTTTTCTGGCCATCTGATAGGTTTGTATTTGGCATCCATTATTAAAAACATATTTGGACTATCTTTAAACAGACTTACCCCATTCCCATTCCAGCTATAAAAGTCTTCCTTACTGTATGTTTTAGGAGATCCTAATGATTCCGTAATTAATTTAAGCAGAATATCATCAGATTCGTGAGTAAAGTCGGACATAAATAAAATTTGATAAATTCGGTGGGACTTGGTTTCTTCTTCGTAATAATAAGTAATACTTTGAAAAAGTTTATGTTCAACATCGACAGAAACATACCCTTCCTGTTTTTTTAGTTTCTTTGCGGAATAAACTTGGTCTACTTTACTAATATTGTCACCAATATGAACTCCACCAAATCCTATTGGATACATATTTCCGACTGAAAAAAGATTATTCATCTCATAAAAATCATTTTTAGCTTTATATTCAGACAAATTTTTCTGTAAAACTTGTAATGATTTTTGAAGGCTTGTTTCCTTAATTTTGCTTGTTTCGATTTGAATATTTTTTTGCTTAATTGTCTCTTTTAGATTACTAATTTCATTGTTTAGAGATGCTGTTAAATTAGGAATTAATAATTCATTATAAGTATTAGCAACTGCAAAAAAAGTCGAAGCTGCCACTATGACAACGATAATGATCGTATTGTCTTTCCAACCCTTAGCCGGGGCCGCCTGCTGGATTACTATATTTGAGGGTAAGGTAGAACGCTTATTATTATTTCGAAATCTCATACGTTCAATTTCTTAAGTTTTTCTTTATCATTGGCAACCATTGAATCTAATCGAGCCTTATGTTCGTTGATTAAATCCAATAGATACTTGTCTGACTTTGATGATGTGATGATGTTTGTTAAGCATTTATCAAAGTCCGAATGGTTTTGCTTATATTCATCGAAATGAGCTTTAACTTCCTCACTGAATTTATCCAGCCTGCCTTTTTTTTCATAAATAAGGTTTGCATCAAGTCCATTAACTTCGGCAATCAATAAAAGTTTTTGATTTTCAAATTCTAAAATTTTGGCCGAAAATATTTCAAGCTCCGCAATTTTCTGTTTTAACCAAGTGGAAAATTCATTCCCAAAATAATGATTTTGTAACCTCGTTAAAATCTCCTCTTCCGATACTTTGTGAAGAACAATGTCTCTTTCCAGTTTTTCAAAATAACTTATTGCCGATGTATCTCTGATGGACCTTATAAAAATTGCAACACCGCAAAGAGCAAGGCTCAACTGAAAGCCAAGTAAAGTAATAGATTTGTAATCGTCTATATCAATTGAAAAAGACGGTGAAACAACATAAACAGCATTGATAAAAATAATAAAGGCTGGGAAAGTGTGGGAGAAAACTGTATAAGCAGGACTTTTGGTGTTAACTCTTAATGAAGACGGAGTTGGATACTGAACTTTTTGCGCTTTTGTATCATTAGACTTCTGTACCCAAACATAGATTAAAGCCACAGTGAATATTAGGTAAAAACCGCCACCAATAGCGAAAGATAAAATTTCTGGAGGAGTGAAATGTGGATCAAAAGGTGGATCTTTGAATTTCATAAATATTGCACACGCACATAAGCAATAGATACCTTCGAAAGCAAAAAAACCTAATGCAGGTAATGTTAGGTCATTAGAATTATTCGTAGTAAAACGATAATCAAATTTTGAAAATTCCGTTCCACCCTTTAAAGCATCGTAAAACCACGTTATTCCAACAACTAAGCCTATTATGTGAGTGAAAGCGATTAAAAATTCTAAAGATGGTAGCAATCCATATTTAAGCGATGCCATATATGGAAATGATTGAAGCAATAAGTAAAGTATAGAAACACCAAGTGCCCACTTTGTCACACCATTTTTTTTTGATTGATTAAATACACGATCCCGTAAAGACCCGATATATGTAAGTAGTTGATCCCTATCCATATGCGCTCATTTATGTGTTTTAGCAATCATTGCTTAATATCTGTAGCAATACAATAAAAAGATAAAAAAAGACTAACCTGAGTTAGCCTTTATAAATTTACTTAAGAACTACAAAAATTACTTTTTTATAGATCGTCCGAAATCCATCGACAAAGCATTAATGCCCTCATCCACTTCACCTGCTTCTACAGCTTTCTTTAAAACTTCAATTGCTGCCACCAGTTTTTCGGCACTGTCTACTTCAATGCCTGCTTTACCTTTAGCAAACTCGACAGACTTACTGCCGTAACGCATTTCAAATACCAGCTTCCCAGCATCGTTTGTATACCACCATTGTTTAATACGATATTGCTGCTCAACTTGGGTACGCAAACCAGTTTCTTTATTTTTAAGTGAACGATAGCGGGTAAATACGCATTCATTACCTGCGGCACTAGCTTTAGCGCATTCAAGTTGCTCGTGTAGTTTTTTTATCAGCTTATTACGGCGATGTTGGAGAGGTGTTAATTGGGTAGGTCGTTTGCTTGTAACAATGTTCAAAGATTGGAGTAGAGACATGTCATTTCCTTCAGGTTAACCAGCCAGTACCGGCTGTACCTGAACAAATGCTAATGTCTCTTATGTATTTTTCCTATGTTTTCGTTTCAGCTTTCATTTAGATATAGCAAGTTAGAAGGTCTACTTGCTTCAGCATCAATAATTTCTTGTATGAACTCTGAGAGAAATTCAGCTTTAACACCTATCATTCCGGCCAGTTTTTGAGCTGTAAATAAATAATTATCATGTAATAAACGAACTGAGTTGATTAAAAGTTCAGGCTCTTCAGAAGGGATAAGATGATCTTCCCTTTCCTGTATGGCTTCACCCGTTCTTTTTAAGGTAATGACACCTGACTTATATTGATCTGCATTAATTATTTCAAATTGGTGTGCGCGATATAAAAGTGCCGCTTTACTTACTTTCCATTGAATTTTAAATTCACTAATCTTCTGCCAATCAAGTCTATTATTTTTAGGCTTTGGAAATAATTTAAGCATCATTGCTTTAGGTATTAATAAAGCACTAGCGAATTTATTCGCTTGTGATTCTGTAGCACGATCACCTGTAACTTGACCTTCATGTAATACAAAGTGGCCTATTTCATGTGCAATATCAAAACGCTGCCGGCAAACACTTTTCTTAGCCTCATTTCTAACAATGATGGGGCGATGTAAGCCGATTGAAAGTGCATCAACTTCAGAGCTGACGCTCTTAAAACTAGTAATGATGGCACCAATATTTTCAGCAAGTCTTGTCACATTTGAAATAGGGCCTAAACCTAAACCCCAAACAACCCTACATTGATCAGCTGCACTTTCAATATCATCAATCGTATTAATGTCGGTAAAAGTCGGAATGTTTACAGTGGGGAATTTCAGCTCAGCCTCTAAAACTGAAACTAATCTTCCGAAAATTTCGGCTTTCGCCATTGCTGTATGTTTTACGACGTTACGCGTAGTAAAGAGCTTTCTAAAATGAAAGTCCTGTTCAGCGACATTTGTTTGAGGGGCTGAATCAAAAAAGGAAGGTAAAACCAATAATTTATCCGCCAAACTAACTAACAGATCATCAGTTGGCTCAGATTGACCAATCTCTAATTTATGAATGTATTGCCTAGTTTTTCCTACTTTTAATGCTAAATCCTCTAAAGACAATTCATTATATATACGGGCAAGTCGTAGTTGACTACCTAAGAATGGCACGTTAAAACCCCTTCACTCTACAAAAATTCACTGTTTTACTTCATCAGTAGTATCGGCATCGTCAGCATCATTTTCTTTGGCTGCTTTTTCAACGTCTTTATCACGTAAAGCGACGTGAGCAGGTCCAATATCTATTGAAGGTGGGGTGTAATCATCAACAGAATATAAAGAACCATTTTGATCCAAATGAATCCACTCGCAGATTTTTTCGTTGTACATGTTGTACCCAATAAAATAAACACGAGATTCGGCGTCACCATTGCCTTTAGAAACTATAAACCGCCAAGTAACTGGCTTCTTGTCGTCTGATGCAAAAAGATCATCAGTTGAATTTTTCTTAAAAAAGCCATCCTTATTTGGATGTAATGGATCATCTGTAAAAAATCTACAAGGAATGCTACCTATTGAAAAAGTGATATCCATACCTGCATGTAACAAACTAAGCCATTCCAGTTTCCTACTTAAAGCCAACTGAATGATCTTATTGCGCTGACGGCCATACGCTGCAGTTTCTCTAACGTAATTATCATCTAATGGCCCATTCAGTAGTTCAATAGTGTCGTAACGAATGTCCAGCAAATGTTCAGCAATTACTGTTAACCTGTCATCGGTTAAATGGGGTGAAAAAAAACTTGGTGGCTGAGTACGCATAATTGATAACCCTGCAAATATGGTTGTATGTCAACTATAATCTTGCATTTTACGAACTTTGTCAACTAGGTATAAGAAATATTTTTGATGGTTTGAAAACGATATTAATTACCTAAGAAAATAGTTATATTATTAGGTAATTGATCAATATAAGTACTTGATACACCCAGCAATAAGAGCGTTACTGGTCTCACTGCCGCGAGCTTCCTTGGCAGATTAACCGGAGAAAACGCCATGCCTCAAACAACTTCAGCACCTACAAAACGCACCTCCCCAGCTCTCCCCAACGTATGTAAAACTAGCCCAATCATTAAGTCTTCTGCAAACAGAAAAACCAGAGCTCATCTTAAGTCTCAACAAACGGCGGCGGTTGACTCAATCGACAAAATTCTGCTATCTGCCACTCTTACCAATAAACAATCTGGCATGATCCAATTGATGCTGCGCCCTATTGGCGTCAGCATGGCGGAGTTGAAGAAAATGAGTGGCTGGCAGGCCCATTCCATACGTGGTGTGATTAGCGGGTCATTGCGCAAGAAGTTAGGATTAGTGGTTATCCACTTCAAGTCAGATGCCGGAGAGTCTTGCTACCGAATCGATACTATCCATGCTGTAGAAATTTCTGGTGGGAAGTAATCGGATGGCCATTCCATTGGATGCATCCTTAACCCTGGACAAGGTGATGAACCTGGATCGCCCTGCCCTGGTGAATTGCTGGCAGTCTGTATTCGATACAACACCAAATAGCACTGTGCGGACTGAATTCCTGCGTCAAGCTATGGGTTGGCAGGTGCAAGCCACGCGGTATGGAGGACTGGATGCTGCTACTCGAAAGACACTTAAGCAAGGCGTGAGTAATGAAGTGGTGAAGGTCGGAACCAAGCTCATTCGAGAATGGCAAGGGGGACGGCATCAGGTTACGGTGCTAGAAAAAGGGTTTGAGTATGACGGTAGTGCATATAGCAGCCTATCGGCCATTGCCCGCAAGATTACCGGTACAGCGTGGAATGGATTGATCTTCTTCGGAGTGAAGAAGTGATGAAAAATAAAAAAGCCACCGACTCAAATCATGGAGCTGCCCTGAACTCTATCCCCTGTGCCATTTATACTCGCAAATCGTCTGAAGAAGGGCTTGAGCAGAATTTTAACTCTCTGGATGCACAGCGGGAAGCGTGTGAAGCATATGTGTTGAGTCAGAAGGCTGAGGGCTGGAAAGCCATCTCCACCATGTACGACGATGGTGGGTTTACCGGTGGCAATATGGATAGACCTGGTCTGAAGAAGATGATGGCAGACATTGAATCCAAGAAGATCAAGATTGTTGTGGTCTATAAGGTAGATAGACTCACTCGTTCTTTAGCCGACTTTGCCAAGATGGTGGAACTGTTCGATCAGCATGGTGTGTCATTCGTTTCTATTACCCAGCAGTTTAATACCACCTCCTCGATGGGTAGGCTTACTTTGAATGTGTTACTTTCCTTTGCCCAGTTTGAACGCGAAGTGACTGGGGAACGTATCCGGGACAAGATAGCCGCTTCAAAAGCCAAGGGCATGTGGATGGGGGGCATGCCACCTATTGGGTATTTGGTGAGAGATAAAGCACTGGTGATAGATGAGCCTTCGGCTGAACTGGTGCGAGAGATTTACCAGGTGTATCTGGCTTTGGGTAATGTGCGGTTGCTAAAAGAAGACTTGACTCGTCGGGCCCGGATGACACCGCAGCGGACATCAAGGCGTAACGGCCAATCCGGTGGCTTGCCATTTAGCCGGGGTCATTTATATCGTATCCTGAGCAATCCGATTTATGTCGGTCAGGTAGCCCATCGTGACCTCACCTACCCTGGTCAGCATCTGGCAATTATCGATCAAAGCTTGTGGGATGCGGTTCAGACTCAGTTAATCCAAAACCAGAATGGGCAGAAGACCCGTAGCTATGCCTCGACGAGCGGGCTGTTGGCTGGTTTGGTATATGGGCTGGATGATGAGCCCCTGCTGTCGATTCATAGCCGAAAGAAACTCAAATCAAATCCAAACGAAACTGGACCCGCTAACTGCATTGGTTATAAGCAATATCGATACTACGTGTCAAAGAGGTTGGTCGTTGGGATTAAAGAAAGCGCACCACAGGCAATGCGTATCCCTGCAGAAGAATTGGAGTCGTCGGTCATCGGCAGGATCATTACATTTTTAAAAGATGGCTTAGAGCTACTTAAAATTACAGACAGATTTGGATTGGAGGATGCCACGGCAACTCATGCAATATTGGCGAGTGCAAATAATATGGCAAAAATCTTGGAGATGACAAGCACACAAGCCTATGCGGCCGATACCGTCAGGTTGTTGAATTCCATATTAAATAAGGTAATCGTGAAAGCAAATGAGATTGAGATTAACCTGAAGCTGGGTTTATTGATCAGTCAGGCAGCAGCCACTTACCATATCTCAGACGAAGCATGGGAAAGCTTTGACTCTAACAACCTAACCCATACTATTCTTCTACCCGTGCAATTGAAACGCTCTGGGCTTGCAGTAAAAATGGTCATCGAAGCACCAGAGCATCGCATCCCACGAAAAGCTGATCCAAAGATGATAAAGTTGCTATCGAAAAGTCATAAATGGTTTGAGCAATTAACATCGAATAAGGTGTATTCGATGCAAGACATCGGAAATGCCGAAAATGTAAACCGCTCTTTTGTATCCAGGGTGGTGCAACTAGCATTTTTATCGCCAGAGATTACCAAGGCAATCTTGCTAGGCAGACAACCTGAGATGCTGACAACGGACAAATTATTGCGCTGTTCGCCTATCCCAACAGACTGGAATGATCAGCGGAGACTTCTTGGTTTCGATTAAACCATCCACTTTGATACATACAAAGCCTGATGCGTCAGGCTTTTCTTTTGCACGTTGATAGCTCAAATAGCATGTTGAGTGCGAATTTCACAACAGAGAATGAAATGCTAATTTGAAGAGAAATCCCATAATGCTGAGAGATTATCAAAATAGAGAGAATGGAAACGGCCCGAAGGGCCGCACTATGCGGGGTCTGAGCTAAAACAATAAAATTGTCGAATTTTCATGGACTTGATGGCGGAGAGGGAGGGATTCGAACCCTCGATGGGCTTGCACCCATGCTTGATTTCGAGTCAAGTACATTCAACCACTCTGCCACCTCTCCGCTGCGTAACTGGTTACGCGGGCTTATTTTAACATCGCTGTTGTTATCCTGCCTTTCAACGTGTACAAAATAACTAGACCCAATAACTAGACCAAAATAAGTAGACAAAGTACAGTAAGTTGGCGAAACTTTGGCTGATGTATTCCTGTACCCGATTAGCAATTCCACTTTCACTGCTCACTGCATTATTGCTGTGCAGCTGTGAAAAAACGGCAAAGCCTTTGCCGCCGCCGGCGAAGAGTAAAGAAGTGATTGTAGTGACGCACAACGGGCCGAATACGTATTACGTCAATGGCGAAAACAATTATGCGGGGCTGGAATATGACCTCGTTAAGCTATTCGTAAAAGACCTGGGCGACGGGTACAGCACTAAATTCCTGGTAGTGGATAACATTAGCAAGATCATCCCCACGCTTATCAAGGGCCAGGCGCATTTTGCCGCCGCTGACCTCAGCATCACCGATCTACGTAAGCACCTGGTGCAGTTCAGCGTGCCCTACCAGAACACGCAGCAGGAAGTGGTGTATAACAAAGATCAGCAGGACAAACCAAAAACGTTGCAGGATCTTGTGGGGAAGCACCTGGCGGTGCCAGCCGGTACCAGCTTTGCAGAGCGCTTGAAGATCATGCAGGAAACGGAGCCTCGCTTAACCTGGCAGGAACTGCACAGCCGCAATGCAGACGAACTGATCCAGCAGGTGGCGGAAGGCAGCCTGGATTACACGGTAGCGGATGAGCACCTCATCACCATCCTGCAGAACTATTATCCTAACCTCGGGGCGGGCATGGCTTTGGGCAAGCCGGAACAAATCGCCTGGGCGTTCCCGAAAAATGCGGATCCGCAGTTGGTGAAGAAGGCGAACCTGTTCCTGGAACGCGTTAAAAAAGACGGCACCTTGCGCAACCTGGTGGACCGCTATTACGGCCACATGGAACGACTAGACCCAGTGGATGTGACGACCTTCCTGACACGCACGCGCAGCCTGTTACCGCGTTATAAAGTGCTGTTCAGGCAGGCACAGGAAATCACGGAGATCGACTGGCGCCTGCTCGCTGCCATCAGCTACCAGGAATCGCACTGGGACAGGCTGAACACCTCCCCTACCAATGTGCGCGGAATGATGATGCTGACGGAAGGCACTGCGGACCGCATGGGGGTGACGGATCGTCTGGATGCCAAACAAAGCATCATGGCGGGCTCACGTTATATCGTCATCCTGAAAGCGCTGATACCGAAACGGGTGCAGGAGCCGGATCGCACGTGGATGGCGCTGGCTGCATATAACATCGGCTTTGCCCACCTGGAGGACGCGCGCATTTTGGCAAAACGGATGAAAATGAACCCGGACTCCTGGGCAGATCTGAAGAAAACCCTGCCCCTGCTGAATAAGGCCGAGTACTACAACACACTGAAATACGGCTACGCGAGCGGCGGCGCGCCGGTGATATTCGTGGAAAGTGTCCGTACGTACCACAAGATACTGGAGAAATACGAGCCACAGCATGTACCGCTTATGCCCAGCTTTGACGTGGCGGAATTTGCATCCGGCAGTAAGCCGATTCAATAGGCCATAAAGGCTGCCCTGCGAGCAAAACCCGTAAGCCAGCCTTTGGCTTCACCGTGGAATATATGCACTGAAGTGCATTATTCACACGCGAACGGGCATCACCACTGCTGTAAACACTGAAGTTTCAACATCAGTTAGGGACGGGCTTCGCAGGGCATCATCGGTAGCGCAGGCGCCCTCGCCTGTCAGCAATTTTGCTTTACTGCCAATACCGATTTAAATTCTATTTACAGGAATTCATCCGTTGCCTTGCAGGCGAGGGCGCCTGCGCTACATTAAACGCTGATGCGCTCCAGGCCTTTCATATAAGGGCGCAATACTTCAGGCACCGTCACACTGCCATCCGCATTCTGGTAATTTTCCAGCACCGCCACTAGTGTACGTCCCACTGCCAGGCCAGAGCCATTGAGCGTATGCACCAGCTCCGGCTTGCCGGCTTCGTTACGGAAACGCGCCTGTAGCCGGCGTGCCTGGAACGCTTCGCAATTGGATACCGAAGAGATTTCACGATAGGTATTCTGTGCAGGCAGCCAGACTTCCAGATCGTAGGTTTTTGCCGCACCAAATCCCATGTCGCCCGTGCACAGTGAGACAACACGATAAGGCAACTCCAGCGCTTTCAGGATATTCTCGGCATGACCGACCATTTCCTCCAGCGCTTCATAGCTTTTTTCGGGATGCACGATCTGCACCATTTCCACTTTGTCGAACTGGTGCTGGCGTATCATGCCGCGCGTATCGCGGCCATACGAGCCGGCCTCCGAGCGGAAACATGGCGTATGTGCAGTAAGCTTGATGGGCAAGGCGTCTTGCGCCACGATCTCATCGCGCACGGTATTGGTCAGCGTGACTTCCGAAGTCGGGATCAGGTACAGCTTGCTGTCGTTATGCTCCAGCGAAAACAGGTCCGCTTCGAATTTCGGCAACTGGCCGGTACCGGTCAGCGTTTCCGCATTTACCATGTAAGGCGTATAGCACTCCTCATACCCGTGCTGCTCGGTCTGGGTGTCCAGCATGAACTGGGCAAGAGCACGATGCAGTTTAGCGATCTGCCCGCGCATCAGGGTAAAGCGAGCACCGGCAAGCTTGGCACCGGTGTCGAAATCCAGTCCCAACGGTGTACCGACATCGGTATGGTCTTTGATAGCGAAATCAAATGTACGCGGTGTACCGACCTTGCGTACTTCCACGTTATCTTCTTCAGACCTGCCTGCAGGTACGCTCTCATGCGGCAAGTTGGGCACATTCAGCAGGAATTCCTGCAGCTTGAACTGCAGCACGCCCAGATGCTCTTCATCCGCTTTCAGTTGGTCGCCAAGTCCGGAAACCTCGGCCAATATCGCGGTCACATCCTCGCCTTTCGATTTGGCGATGCCGATCTGCTTGGAGCTTGCATTGCGTTTCGCCTGCAAATCCTGGGTACGTGTCTGCACGATTTTCCGCTCGTTTTCCAGGGCAGAAAACGACGCACTGTCAAAGGTGAATCCGCGTGCCTCAAGCCGTGCGACGACGGCATCCAGATCATTACGTAATGCTTGAATATCTAACATGGTTCTTCCTGAACTTGCTTAATGATGGATTACTTCTTTTTAGATTGATTGGCCTGGCGATCCAGTTCGTTTAAATGCGCCAGTTTTTCGCTGATCTTGGCTTCCATGCCGCGGTTGGTCGGCAGGTAGAATTTTAACTCATCCAACCCGTCCGGCAGGTATTGTTCGCCGGCGGCATACGCACCTTCTTCATTATGTGCATAGCGGTAATCCTTGCCGTAATCCAGCGACTTCATGAGCTTGGTAGGGGCATTTCTCAAATGCAGCGGCACCGGACGCGACTGATCGTTGCTCACAAAGGATTTGGCCTGGTTATACGCTGTGTAGGCCGCATTGCTCTTAGCGGCCACGGCCAGGTAGATCACGGCATTGCCGAAGGCCAGTTCGCCTTCCGGCGATCCCAGTCGCTCATAGGTCTGGCAGGCATTCAGGCAGACGTCCAGCGCACGCGGATCGGCTAGCCCGATATCCTCGATCGCCATGCGCACCAAACGACGCCCGACATACAGCGGCTCCGCACCGCCATCCAGCATACGCAGCATCCAGTATAAAGCCGCATCGGGATTGGAACCGCGCACGGATTTATGTAAAGCCGATATCTGGTCGTAAAACGCCTCGCCGCCTTTATCGAAACGGCGCATCTTGCTGGCCATGGTGGACTGCAGGAACTCCATGTCGATCTGCTGCTTGCCAGCGGCCTGCGCAGCATTGAATAAGCCCTCGACGAAATTCAGCAAGCGTCTGGCATCGCCATCGGCATAAGCAAGAACCTGCTCCCTGGCATCGTCCGTCAGGCTCAGGGTATCGTCCATGAGCAGCCTTGCCCGTTCCAAAAGCAGGCCAAGCTCGGCTTCTGACAACGCATTCAGCACAAACACCTGTGCTCTGCTCAATAAAGCGCTGTTGACCTCGAAGGAAGGGTTCTCGGTGGTGGCCCCAATGAACGTGATCAGGCCACTTTCCACGAACGGCAGGAACGCATCCTGCTGGCCTTTATTAAAGCGATGCACCTCATCCACGAATAAGATGGTCTTGCGGCCGGATTGCTGCAACGTATGCTCGGCCCGCTCGATGGCCTCACGAATATCCTTGATTCCGGAAAGCACAGCAGAGATAGGGATGAATTCAGCGTCTGCCGTATTCGCGATCAGTCGAGCCAGCGTCGTCTTGCCCACACCAGGCGGCCCCCACAGGATCATGGAAGGCAACTTGCCGGATTGGAACGCCAGGCGCAACGGCTTACCCGCTGCCAGCAGGTGGGACTGCCCGACGACATCGTCCAGCGTCTTGGGGCGCAGCTTTTCCGCCAGTGGTGCTGCCGGGCTGATCGGTTCAAATAAATCGTTCAATGCAAACCCTTGTTAGCTTCTGTCGTCTGAGAATATCCCGGGGCCGCCGGGACATCGATACGTTGCGGCGGCAGTCCGGATTGGTAGCGTTGCCAGGCTAGCCGGTAACCCACTTCTATGTAGCGGACTGTGGCTTCCATATCGAATAATGGGGCTGCAAAACGCTTGGACTCGAGCTTTTCCCGCATTAGCCGGCGGGCCTGAGGATTTCGGGCATAGAAAATCGCAAGCGCTTGGTAGTCAGCGAATGTTTCTGTCACAAGCTCGGGCATTTCAAGTGAGAAGAGGAACGATGCCGCGATCCTGGATGAAGCAACCTCGCCTATGCAGGTCAGTACCGGCAGTCCCTGCCACAAAGCCTCTAACGCTGTGGTATGGGCATTACACCAATGCGTATCGAGGAAGATATCGGCCAGTTGGTATCTGGCCAGATGTTCAGCCATTGGGACACGTTTAGCGAAGACTATACGCTGAGGGTCTACGCCGCTCATCATCGCCATGCGCTTGAGGTTTTCTTCCGTATTCCCGGCCGAGCCGAGTAACCACAATACGCTATCCGGTACTGCCTTGAGTATATTCATCCATACATCAAATATGCCGGGCTCAATCTTGTAATTGTCATTCAGGCAGCAGAACACCATCCCTTGGGGCGGCAAGCCGTAATGATGGCGCTGCATCTGCGTGGGTGCATTACTGATCCGGGTATCGTACATATAAAGACTGCCAGGCAAACGTAAGGGCTGCTCGTGCCAATCCTGCAGGTGCCCGTCGGAACACACAACATGATCGACGATGGCATAGTCAATAAAGTCGGCACCCATGGTGCATACGAACCCGATGTAGGACATCTGCACAGGCGCCGGACGCATTGCCATCACCTCGGTGCGCGAATGCATTGTGTATCCCGCAAGATCCACCAGGATATCGATCCTGTCGCTGAAAATCCTTTCTGCCAGTTGCACATGATTGTATGTCGATACATCTAGGAATACATCGCAATTGGCTTCAATGTCACGTCGGTAATCGTCTTCCACCTGCGCATTGAACAGCGAATATCCGTACACCTCAAAGGCGTCCTTGTCATGAAGCTCATACAGCTTTCTGGTCAATACCGCACAGGCATGCTGTCGGAAGTCGGGCGAAAGATAGCCGATACGCAGTTTCGGTTTGACAGTAGCCAAATGCTTAAATGGTGCGCAGCCAGTAGACCAGGCTTTGCTGAGCGTAACATCGGAAATCCTCCGCATGACGGCGAGCCTCATCTGCGCTGGCAATGGGAAGGTATACATCTGGAAGCCTAATGAAGAGACCGCTTCTGCCTGCTCATCCAGGGGAGCATCCAGAATATAGCTTGAAATCGTCTGGACATAATCATCACGCAGGCGCCAGTCACATTGCTGTTGCAGCTTGAAGATAGCATTGATATAGATGATTCTGGCATCCAGCGCCACCTCAGTATCGGGATTGAGGTGGACGTTGATTTCAAACCACTGGGGAAAATATTCTCTGACCGCATTGGGATTCAACACCTGCGCCCACGCCAGAGCCTGATGCGATTCATCGAAACGCTTTAAATAAGCCAGCACCAATCCGCGCTTTAAATGCAGATGTGCATTTACGCTATCCGTTTGCAAACCTTTATCACAGGCATCTAGGGCCTGTTCAAACTCACTTAGATGTATGCAGGATTCTGCAAGGTTGTTATAGAGTGCAGTTTCCTGGGCATGGAACTTCAATGCTTCCAGGCAGGCATATTTTGCCTTGTGCATGCTTTTCAACCGGATAAGATCGGCTACCAGGTTGATGGCAGCATTTTTTTCTTGCGGATCAAGGGCAAGAGCCTGTTGGAAATAATGGATAGAACGATCGAAATCCCGGAGCTGTTGCCATGCTATGCCTACATTCGTACACGAGCGAGGAGAATCAGGACTCAGTGCCAAAGCCTTCTCAGCGGCATCCAGTGCTAGCGGATAAAGCTTCGTTGCAGAGAAGATAGCAGCAAGAGCATGCCATGCATCTACATGGTCAGGTCGAAGATTGGTAGCGTGCTGGAAAGCACGCAGGGCCTCTTCGTATTTGCCTTGACCGTGACAGGCCGCCCCAAGGTAGAACCAGACATTGTCAAATCCTGGGGCATGCGCCTGCAACATGCGACATACCGGCTCTGCACCCGCAAAGTCACCGGCATTCAGCAGGGCCAAGATACGCTCTTCGACCTGATTAAAATCAATGGCAGGGGATACAGATGATGTCATAGACGCTATGATATATAAAACTCCCGCAAAGACATATCGAATGAGCATCGAACACATACTGGCGCCTTTCCAAACGAGCTGCGAAAGCGCATGGATTGCTGTGGATATGGCCGAACATTTTCGCCGGCAGGGCCTAATGCCCGCTTTGTGGAGTGTCGATACACCCCATCCAGCCTTGGCAGAGTATGGCATCAACCTCATACGCCCCTATCAAGGCAAAGTGCCGGCTAGCGGCAGACTTACTGTAGTCGGCACCGAGGTAATCATTGGCAGCTGGTATGACTCGTCGAGATTTGAAACTGTGACCTTATTTAATCACCAGTTCTCTCCCAGCGGTTTCAATCGAATTATGCATCGCATGACCGTCCAGTGCATACAACCGGTTGCACTTCAATACACCAATGCACAACTGAAATACAAGACAGGATTACCAGGCAGTATCGTAGAATTGCCGCTCAACGCTGAAAGAATATTCAAAACAAGCACTGAAGACAGGACAGATGACACAAGGGGAAGGACGCGATTCACGTTAGGCAGAATCACTGCTGACGACCTGATGCACCACCATCCCGGGGATGTGGGACTGTATAGAAATCTTGCTGCTGCTGGCATTAGGATAAAAATTTGGGGGGGGAACAGCCTGAAGCCTTGGCTGGTAGGCATTGAAAATATTCAATTATTGGCTTACGAATTCAATCAGATTGGAGAATTCCTGTCGGGGCTGGATTGCATTTATTTCAATACACCTCCGACTCAGGTAGAAGGACCCTCCCAGGCAATGGCGGCTGCGATGTATATGAAATTGCCCATATTCGCTTACGCTGGAGGTGGATATGCAGCGTTAATAAGAAAATATGAGCAAGGGGTTCTATTTAAAAATCAAGATGAAGCGTTTGATTCAATTATGAGGCTGCTCAGAACAGACAACTAGAATGAGCTAGTCGACAATCCACCCGTCATCTGGACGGACTGATTACTTATAGGAGTCGCTGCGAGCTGGGAACCACTGTTACCATTAAACGAATAACTCATGTTAGCAGTGCTTAGATTTGCACCACTAATGCTTCCGCCATGGATGGTTAACGTACATCCGGAAGCGCAAAGTTGTGGGGCACCTGAACTACCAGAATCAAATGCTGAGATACTGCCGAATGGATTGGAAAATGTACCATTTGTGTTTAAGGTATTTGGAGTTCCGCCTGACGTAGATCCATATACGCTACTACCATTATATGAGCCACCATTGATGGTCGCTTCAACGTACACGGAGCTTATTGAATAATTAGAGAAGTTTACGGCTAATTCCCCATAAGCAGTTCCCGATCCCAGGCCTGCTGCGCTGAAACTTGATGTACCACTCCAGAAACCAGTTGCACCGCTGGCATTTGCAGCCAAAATTGCAGCCATTGTTCCATCATCGCTACCATTGAAGACGCTGCACCCACCTGAATTAGACAACGAAGTGCAAGGTGCACCATTTTCATCTTTTACATTGCCGGCAATAAATATCTGGTTTACCGACTGTTGCTGCTGCTGTTCATTTTGCGTATCGGCCGGCTTGCCACCTGTAGGACCAGCTGCTGCTAGCGATGGCGTGTCAGTACTTTGCTTTGGTTTTTCACCGTTACTACCTACTTCGCCAGACTGGCCTTTGTAAAGGATGATGTCGCCTGCCGGATTATCTAGATATACAGCCCCATCGCCAACCTTGACCAGCAGTTTAGTATCATATATTGCAGTAAATTCTGTGCCGCGAATACCAATCGTCGCAACCGGTGTATTGACCTGATAGGCTTTGCGATTGGTGTGACCTATAGACCCGGTGATTGCACGCAATCCACCTTTAATTAAGTTAAAGAACCCCTTTTCGCTGCCGTCTGCCTTGCCATTAAAGTTGTATTCCTCTACTTTGAATTGGGTATTGGGCTGCAATGAAATGTAGCCCCCATCACTAAAGCGTGCCTGTATTCTGCCATCTGTAGTCTGAATAGTATCCCCGGCATTAATTTCATTTCCCTTGGCCAATGATCGAGTGCGGCCATCGGTGCTTAAAGCATTGACGTTACCAACTGCAAACTCGACTTTACCGGCTGCACCGGAGGATATGATGGGGAAAGCCGCGGCAATTATGCCGGCAAGAATTGCTTTTCCCGTTAAATTAAAATTGACTTGTGAATTCATATTAACCTCTATCTATTAAGAGTCTTATTCAATTACTTTTTAAGTATTACTTAAGTATTACCAGTTAAAGTCATGGCGGAAGTTGACCGACACCACTGTCCGTTCGTAATCGCTCAAGACTATATTTGAATCATTGTTGGAGTAGCTAATCTGCGGACGGATGATCCAGTTATAACCAGGCAAATACCTTAAACCCACTGCAATGTCATATTGATTATCACGTCTAGTTTTTAAAAAAGCAGGATCTCTCTTATCGTAGTCACGATATTCAAAGCTTGCAGAAGTGTATGCGACCAATTTTGTATTTAAAGAGAGTTGACCACCGCCACGCACGCCGTAAATTGCATTGCTCAGGAAATCCGCATCTGAATCCCGGGTTTCCTCTTTACCTGTATAACCGCTTAAATAAATTACAGGCGATTTATCACCAGCAAATACATGCGCCCAACCACCACCGACGATATAACGATCCGCATCACGGAAAGAATTACCTTTATAGGTGATACGTGATGCCTGACCGAATGCGTTAACTTGATTTCGGTCATCCAGATCACGTTGCCATTGAGCTATGCCGCCGTATGAGTTACGGAAACGCTCACCGTCTAGTTCAAATGTATTCGCTTGTAGAGCGGCACTGTAAGTGTCAGCAAATTTTTTGTATCGTAGGCCACCGTTAAAGTCCAAATAAGAATAATCAAAGGTGGTCTGATCATTGTTCATACGATTAGAACCGTTTACAGCAGAAAATACGGATAACTCTTTAGTAATCGGCTGTCGGAAGGAGGCACCCCCAGCTAAATTCATAAAATTATCAGAACGCTCTTTCGAATTACCAGTACTGAAGTTAGCACCTGGAAGAACTCCCGGCGCTGTAAATGTGGATGCCGAAGTGGCACTATTTACATTACTGTCATAGCCCAGACCAAAATCTAGATAGGCTGCAAATGTAGTAGTCAAGCCCAATGACTTATCAATTGCATTCATGTAACGATTAATAGCGTCTGTAGTTTCTTTTGCCGGTTTTTGATCGAGCAGATTCCTGAATTCAGCTTTTGATGTATCCGCCTCACCCAGCAAATAATGCGCTTTTGCAATTTCTACGCGGGCATTTCCATGATTAGGTTGAGTGGCGAGGACTCGCTCCAGTGCAAAAACACCCCGAGTGACATTGCCACTCTCAACGCCAGCCACACCAAGCAAATAATCAAAATCAACATCACCAGAACGCTCATCTTCCAGGGGCTCAAGCAGTTGGTAAGCAGCTTTATAATTACCGGCCTTAATCAGTGCATCGGCTTTGGTTAGAGTGGCATCTTCTGCAGATGCAAAAGATGAAATTAGTAAAGATGCCGCCAGCAAGGCTGCCAGCTTGATCTCACGGAAATTGACTATCATTTATACCGTCCCTGATATTTATGAATTCTTATTCATAACTATACATACAATCTATAAAATTTAACAGATTATCTTTAACAATTAGATGATTAGGATGAATTTAGTCACATAGCATGCCTTCAAAATAATCAATGGTTTTTTGCAGGCCTTCCGTCAAATGAATTTCAGCCTGCCATCCTAGAACATGTTTGGCCAACGCTACATCAGGTCGCCTTTGTTTGGGATCGTCGGATGGCAATGGCATAAATACGAGTTTGGATTTGCTGGCAGTTAACTTTAAAACCGTTTCAGCCAATTCAATCATTGTCACTTCATTTGGATTACCCAGATTTATGGGCCCTGTAAGACCAGGTTCGCTACCCATCATTTTTACAATGCCGCCAACTAAATCATCGACATAGCAAAAACTGCGGATCTGGCTACCATCCCCATAAATCGAGATGTCTTCACCCTTTAATGCCTGGACTATAAAATTGCTGACCACCCTGCCATCGTTGGGATGCATTCTTGGGCCATACGTATTAAAAATTCTGGCCACCTTGATATCAAGGGAATACTGACGGTGGTAATCGAAAAATAGTGTTTCAGCACAGCGCTTTCCTTCGTCATAACAAGCGCGTGTACCGATTGGATTCACTCGCCCCCAATAACTTTCCTGCTGGGGATGCTGCTCAGGGTCTCCATAGACCTCCGAAGTTGAGGCCTGGAATATGCGCGCATTCAAACGTTTAGCCAATCCCAGCATGTTAATTGCACCATGCACACTGGTTTTAGTAGTCTGAACGGGGTCATGCTGATAATGGACTGGCGAAGCGGGACAAGCCAAGTTGTATATTTGCTCTACTTCCACGTACAGAGGGAAAGTCACATCATGCCTCATCAATTCGAAGCGAGGATGGCTTGCCAGATGGGCTATATTGGATTTGCTTCCAGTAAAAAAATTATCCACGCACAGCACTTCATCCCCGCGCTCAATGAGGCGATCACAAAGATGAGAGCCTAAAAATCCAGCGCCGCCTGTTACTAAAATTTTTTTATTCATTTAGACGCCAGATTCAATGCAGTTATGGAAAAACGCTTATTATTCCCCTACTACATCCGCCCCTGCTGGCGGCTTAAACTGGAATGACTGGTTAGTCAGCACGGGGTTGCGCTCAACACTGGAGAAGACAATATTGGTGCGGTTTCCGAAGCTATCGTGCAACTCGATTTCCTGCAGGGAATCTCCTTTGAAACCGAAGAAAACACGCTCGAATTCGCCTTCTTTGTCTTTCGACGTGGCAAGCACCCATTCCAGGTTTCCTTTGCGGGTAGCGTCTTTAAGGATGAAGTGCTCTTCCATTTCGTTATTGCCGGCCAGCAGGGCGGCAGGGCTTGAGCCGATGGCTTTGGTCAGGTCGCGGACGGTGACCTGGTTGAGGTCGGGATCGTATAACCAGATGCGCTCGCCGTCGCCTACGATTTGTTGCACGTAGGGTTTGTCGTAATCCCAGCGGAACTTGCCTGGCCGCTGGAGCTGCATGGTGCCGTCCACTTCCTGCAGTTTTCGGCCCTGGCTGTCTTTGACGGATTGATGGAATTGCGCGCGCATGGAACTTATGTTTTTGAAGTACTGTTTAAGCCGGTCGACGCCACCAGCATTCGCTGTAAACGACGAAAGCGTCAACAGCATGACCACTACAATTTTCAATAGGGTTTTCATATCAATCATTATTGCCGGCAGGCGCCAGCACCTCACGGTTACCGTTGCTTTGCATGGAAGAAACCAGGCCCGCACGCTCCATTTCCTCGATCAGGCGGGCGGCGCGGTTATAGCCTATGCGCAACTGGCGTTGCACGGCTGAAATGGATGCGCGGCGCGTCTTGATGACGATGGCCACCGCTTCGTCATACAGGGGATCGGATTCGCCGCCGCCTTCAGCGGATTCGCCGGGTTCGCCGCCCTCTTCCGCTGCGTTATTGAGTATGCCTTCGATGTAGTTCGGCTCACCCAGGCTTTTCAGGTTCTCTACCACACGGTGGACTTCCGCATCGCTGACGAATGCGCCGTGGATACGTTGCGGAAAACTGGTGCCGGGCGGCATATACAGCATGTCGCCCTGGCCCAGCAGCGCTTCCGCACCCATCTGGTCGAGGATGGTACGGGAGTCAATCTTGCTGGATACCTGGAATGCCACGCGGGTGGGGATATTGGCCTTGATGAGGCCGGTGATCACATCCACCGAAGGGCGCTGTGTGGCCACCACCAAGTGGATACCGCAGGCACGGGCTTTTTGCGCAAGCCGCGCGATCGGTACTTCCACTTTCTTGCCGGCCACCATCATCAGGTCGGCCAGCTCGTCGATCACCACGACGATCATCGGCAGCTCTTCCAGCGGCTCGGGGCTATCGGGCGTCAACGTAAACGGATGAGTGATAGGGCTACCGTCCTTGATCGCGTCGCGTATCTTGACGTTATAGCCTGCCAGGTTACGCACGCCCAGCACCGACATCAGCTTATAACGGCGTTCCATTTCCGCCACACACCAGTTGAGCGCGTTGGCAGCCTGGCGCATATCGGTGATGACCGGTGCCAGCAGGTGCGGGATACCTTCATACACAGACAGCTCCAGCATCTTGGGGTCAATCAGGATCATGCGCACCCTGCTCGCTTCGGCCTTGTACACCAGGCTCAGGATCATGGCATTGATGGCGACCGATTTACCGGAACCGGTGGTACCGGCAACCAGCACATGCGGCATCTTGGCCAGATCGGCCACTACTGCCTTGCCGGAAATATCCTTGCCCATGGCGATGGCCAGCGGCGAATGTACATCCGCATACACCTGCGAACCGAGGATTTCGGACAGGAACACGATCTGCCGCTTGGGATTGGGGATCTCTAGGCCCATGCAGCTCTTGCCGGGGATGGTTTCCACCACCCGTATACTGACGACGGACAAGGCACGCGCCAGATCTTTAGAAAGGTTCGCGACCTGGCTGCCTTTCACGCCGGCCGCCGGCTCCAGCTCGTATCGGGTAATGACCGGGCCTGGTAAGGCAGTGAGCACTTTGACCTCAATGCCGAAATCCATCAGCTTGCGCTCGATCAGGCGCGAGGTGAAATCGAGGGTTTCAGCAGACTGCACTTCCACTTCGCCATGCGGTTCGTCCAGCAAATGCAGGGGCGGCAGCGGCGAATCGGGCAACGCTTCGAACAATGGGCTCTGCCGTTCTTTTTCCACACGTTCGCTTTTGCGGATTTCCAGTGCAGGCGTTTCGATGACGACCGGCGGCCGGTCTTCGGTGCGCTTGCGTTCGCTATCCACGAATTCGGTGCGCAACTGCTCGGCGACTTTGCCCAGTTTCCTGTCCTGCCTGTCCTGCAGCTTGAAACCGATAAACTGGTAAAACGCCAGGATAGCGTCACCCAGCTTCTCGGTCAGCATGATCCACGACCACCCGGTGAACAGGCTGAAGCCGACCGCCAGTGCCAGCAACAGTGCCATGGTCGAGCCTGTAAAGCCCAATAGACTTTTTAACAACTTGTCTATTTCAACGCCTAACACACCTCCAGCAAGCTGCACATCAGCCGGTAATCGAACGATATGTCCGGATTCCAAAGCGGCAGATGCCAATATCAGCAAGCCGAAACCGACGAAATTGAAGAGCAACAATGGCTGTTTACTCTCCACCACCTCCAGGCGCAGGTACACCAGCCATATCGCGTAAAACGCGAACACCACCCACCACCACGCGGAAAAACCGAACAGGTAGAGCATTATGTCCGAGACGTATGCACCTACAACCCCGCCGGCGTTATGCACAACAGTATCGTCGCTGGCACTATGCGACCATGAGGGGTCGTCATGGTGATAACTGAAGAGGATAACGGCAAGGTAGATACCGACCACGAACAGGGCCAGCCACCAGGCCTCTTTGACTACGCGTGAAGTTTCGGGCGAAACGGATTCTGTGTTTTTGACGAGCCGGCTATTCAGCGGGACAGTTTTTTTGCGAGAAAAAAAATTTGGGAAAAACAAGATGATTCAGCACCTTCAGCAAGATATTCTCGGCAGATTATAGCAGTATCAACCACTATAGTTATGCCCCGCAATTGGCGTAAAATCATAATTTTCACGCATACCTCTTCCTGATGACCCTTACCGAACTACGCTACGTTGTTGCCGTTTCACGGGAACGTCATTTCGGGCGTGCAGCCGATGCCTGCTTCGTCAGCCAGCCCACCTTAAGTGTCGGCATCAAGAAACTGGAAGAGGAACTAGGCCTGGTCATTTTCGAGCGCGGATCGAGTGAGATCACGCTGACGCCGGTGGGTGAACGGATCGTGGCACAGGCATCCCGCGTACTGGAGGAAGCCGAAAGCCTGAAATTCATCGCAGAGCAAAGCGGCGACGCACTTGCCCACCCCTTGCGCATCGGCGCCATCTACACCATCGGCCCCTACCTGCTGCCGCAGATACTGCCGCTGATGCGCGAACGTGCGCCGGCGATGCAATTGATCATCCAGGAAAGTTTTACCCACCAATTACGCGAACAGCTTAAGCGGGGCAAACTGGATGTGATCATCATCTCGCTCCCGTTTTCTGAACCGGGAGTGGTGACGCAACCCTTGTACGACGAGCCCTTCCAGCTAGCTTTGCCTTCCAGCCATGTCTGGGCGAAAAAAACCAGCATCGCGCCGAAATCGCTGGGCAATGAAACCGTGCTCCTGCTAGGCGAAGGTCATTGCTTCCGCGATCAAGTACTTAAGATATGTCCGCAACTGGGAACCCACCAGACGGCAAGCGGCATCCAGCAGACGCTGGAAGGCAGCTCGCTGGAGACCATACGCTATATGGTGACGTCGGGTGTGGGCATGACCATCTTGCCGGTGACCGCCTGCCTGCCGACGCGTGAAGAAAACCGCATGCTAACGTTCAAGCCGTTCACATCACCAATCCCCATGCGGCGGGTGGCGCTTGCCTGGCGTAGTAGTTTTCCCCGGCCGGAAGCGATACAGATGGTGCGCGATGCCATCCTTGCAGCAAACCTCACTGGCATTTTTCCGCTAGATTTGCCACCAACTTCGGGATAAGGTCAGCGTACTGGAATCATCATTAAATTGTCGCCAAGCTATAGGAAAATCTTATCAGTTGTATTTACACAATCAATTTGCGCTATTAGATGCATGAACCTAATATGCTTGCAGTAGTCATTTAAGCAGTAGTAACTAACCAGTTGTTAAAAAAGTCCTTCACACACTCAGGAGCGAATCATGGATATTGGAATCACACAAAAAGACCGTAAAAAAGTAGCCGAAGGATTATCTAAATTCCTGGCCGATACCTACACTCTTTACCTGAAGACACATTATTTCCACTGGAACGTGACAGGCCCGCAATTTCGCACCCTGCACCTAATGTTCGAGGAACAATACAACGAACTATGGCTGGCAACCGACCTGATCGCCGAGCGTATCCGTTCACTGGACTTTTTTGCACCAGGCACCTATAACGATTTTGCCAAGCTGACCAGCATCAAGGACACGACTTCCGTACCGTCAGCTGACCAGATGATTGCCCAACTGGTAGACGGTCATGAAACCGTTGCCCGTGTAGCGCGCAACTTGGTGGCCATTGCCGACGAGGGTTCGGACGAAGCCACTGCCGACCTGGCGACACAGCGCCTGCAGGTACACGAAAAAACAGCATGGATGCTGCGCAGCCTACTGGGCGACCGTTCCGCCACCAAGCTGGACAAACCTGCGCCGGCCGCCAAGCCACGCGCCAAGAAATAACTGCTGTATTTTTTAGAAATTTTAATGAGTCATTAATAATTTGTAATTACCCGTGTGCCGATCGAATCGGCGCACGGGGTCATACAAGTTTCAGCCAAGTTCAGGAGTTTTAGATGTCCACCAAACATGCTCACCTGCTTATTCTGGGTTCCGGCCCGGCAGGGTATTCTGCAGCCGTGTATGCTGCGCGCGCCAACCTTAAGCCAGTACTGATCACGGGAATCGCCCAGGGCGGGCAGCTGATGACCACCACCGAGGTGGATAACTGGCCGGCCGACGTGGATGGCGTCCAGGGTCCGGAGCTGATGGAGCGTTTCCAGAAGCATGCCGAGCGCTTCAATACCGAGATGATCTTCGATCATATCCACACCACCAAGCTCAACGAAAAACCGATACGCCTGATCGGCGATGCGGGTGAATACACCTGCGATGCGCTGATCATCGCGACCGGCGCCTCTGCGCAATACCTCGGCCTGCCATCCGAAGAGAAATTTGCCGGCAAAGGCGTTTCCGCATGCGCCACCTGCGACGGGTTCTTTTACCGCAACCAGGAAGTGGCCGTGGTCGGCGGCGGCAATACCGCGGTGGAAGAAGCGCTTTATCTGTCCAATATCGCCAGCAAGGTAACGCTGGTGCATCGCCGCGATAAGTTCAAGGCAGAAGCTATCCTGGTCGATAAATTGAACGAACGCGTCAAGGAAGGCAAGATCGTGCTGGAAACATTCCAGACGCTGGATGAAGTGCTTGGCGATAACACTGGTGTAACCGGTGTACGCCTCAAAAGCGCAACTGACGGCAGCACCAAGGAGATTGCGTTGCAAGGCGTATTCATCGCCATCGGCCATAAGCCGAATACCGACATCTTCGAGGGGCAACTGGAGATGGAGGGTGGCTACATCGTCACCGAAGCCGGCCGTAAAGGCAATTTCACCGCCACCAGCGTGCCCGGCGTATTCGCTGCCGGCGATGTGCAGGACCATATCTACCGCCAGGCAGTGACCAGTGCCGGCACCGGTTGCATGGCCGCGCTCGACGCCGAGCGCTACCTGGATGGCATCGGCGATGCTGAAGTGCTGTAAAGTGAAAGTACTCAAAACATAAGTACAGTAAAACTGTCTGAGGATTAGTAAAGGACACTTACAGCAAAATGTACGAAAATAGCGCACGGCAGGTAACCCTGGCCGTGCGTTTTTATTTGCAACAATGTTTGCAAAACGGATAGCAGCGTGAGCGATAACGAAAAAGACAGCGACAAGGACGACAACGGCAAAGACCTGTTCCTCGAAGCAGTCAAGGGCGCACGCCCGTTAAAAGCGCCACGCCTGCATCACACCGGGCCGCTTCCCAAGCCCATCCCCAAGCAATTCCTGAAAGACGAGCGCCAGGCGCTGGTCGATTCCCTCAGCGACCACTATATTCCCGCGCACGAACTGGAAAGCGGCGAAGAGTTGCTGTATCTACGCGAGGGCCACTCCCCCGACATTCTCAGCAAGCTGCGCCGTGGCAACTGGGTGGTGCAGGCTGCCATCGACCTGCACGGGCTGATTGCGGATGAAGCGCGCCTGTACGTGGCGGAATTCCTGGCGGACTGCAAAAAGCGCGGTATCCGTTGCGTGCGTATCATCCACGGCAAGGGACTGGGCTCGCGCAACCGCGAACCTATCCTGAAGCACAAGTTGCGCGGCTGGTTGATGCAGAAGGACGAGGTCATCGCCTATGCACAGGCACGCAAGGAAGACGGCGGCAGCGGTGCAGTCATCGTCCTGCTTAAAGCAAATTAAGCGTGCAATTAGCCCAAAAACAATTCAGCACGCCACTACACATCCGCAAACAATCGCCGTTATTAACAGCTGTAAGATTAACGTAAGGCAAGCTGACTAAGCTCCATCCTGTCCATGCCCATCAAAACCTTGCATGAGTTGAATAGCGGAGTATTTGCAGTGATATCTACAGCGGTAAAATTGAACAGGTCGAAATTAATGCTGGTCGTGGCATTTTTCACGCATATCCATGCCGCGTCCGCAGCAGAGAATACCGTGCCTAAGAGAATAAATACTGCAAGCATCACCAGCCTAAGCCTGGCCGATGCAGAGCAGAAGTTCCGTACCAACAGCCGCGAACTGCTGGCGGCCAGACGCGACCTGGAAGGCTTCCAGGCCGACACCCTCAGCGCCGCGCAGAAGCCCAACCCGGTGCTTTCCATGGGCGTTTCCAGCTTCAACCTTAACCGCAGCGAAGGCAACCGCAATGCCAACGGCAGCAATTCCCTGGCCGATAAGACCTTGAATAGCGGGTTGCAGGTCAACCAGTTGATCGAACGCGGCAGCAAGCGCGAGTTGCGCATGGCCGCCGCACAGGATGCTGTGAGGGCATCGCAGCTAGTTTTCAAGGACACGCTCCGGCAGCAGAAACTGGCATTGAAAACGGCGTATTACGACCTGCTGTTGGCCCAGGAGTCGGAGCAGATACAGAATAACAACGTGGCGCTGTACCAGAGTACGCTGCAGGCCGCCGATTTGCGCTTCAAGGCAGGCGATATCGCCTCCACCGATGTGTCGCGCATCCGGGTGGATGCGCTGCGCGCCATGAACGACGCACGCCAGGCCGTGGCAGAGCATGAAAAAGCGCAAGCCAACCTGGCCTATTTAATTGGCGAAGAACAGGCATCCGCCAGCATAGTAGCAACCGATACCTGGCCCAGCATCGACCTGCAACCGGAAGCCAGCGATGGCGGCAATGTCAGCGTCGACAGCAGCACCATCAGCCAGCGCGCCGACATCCAGGCAGCGGAAGCACGTGCGCAACAAGCTGAAGAAAACCGCAAACTGGCGCAGGCCTTGAAGACCCGCGACCTGACCGTGGGCCTGCAGTACCAGCATTTCCCCGGCCAGCAGCCCGGTGCCGGCGACGACACCATCGGTGCTTCGCTAAGCATCCCACTGTTCACCAATTACCAATACCAGGGCGAGATCGCACGCTCCGAAGTGGAATACACCGCAGCCACCGAAGCGCGCGAACAGACGCAGGCAGCCGCACTGGGCGAAATCGCACGGGCACGCGCCGACCTGAATGCCGCGTCGGAAAAGGTACGTCGCTTCGATCGAGAAATGCTAAGCGAAGCGCAAAAAGCCGCCGAGGCAGCCGAGTTTGCCTACCGCAACGGCGCCATGGGCGTCACCGACCTGCTGGATGCGCGACGTATTTTGCGAGCCTTACAGCTGGAAGCCGTCAGCGTGCGTGCCGACTACGCAAAATCGCTGGCAGAATGGCAAGCGGCAACCAGTACTGAATCCGACCTGTAACGTTTCATTTTTTAAGCCATCATTATGTCCAACTACCTTCGCAGCACGCCCCTTTTCATTACTCGCCTCGGTTCTGCCCTGCTGCTATTAGGCCTGGCTGCGCCATACGCCAGCCTGGCAGCTGATAATGTTTCCGGCAAACCGGTCGCCAAGGCACCTGCCGCTACCGATGAGGTGGTCTTTGCTCCTAACTCACCGCAGCTGGACAGCCTCAAGATAGAAGCAGTGCGTGAAGTCAGCGCACCAGCCAGCGAACCCATGAACGGCAAGATCACGTTTGACGAGAACTACACGGCACGCATCACTTCGCCGGTGGTTGGTCGCGCGGTGACCATCAGCGCACAGGTGGGCGATGCGGTAAAAGCCGGCCAGGTGCTGATGGTGATGGACTCGCCTGACCTCGGTAACGCCGTGGCCGATGCGCGCAAGGCAGATGCGGATCTGGCATTGAAGAAACAGGCGTACGAGCGTACGCACATGCTGCTGGAAGGCGGCGTGATTGCACGCAAGGAACTGGAATCCGCTCAAGCAGACATGGCCGAAGCCTCTGCCGAATCGCAGCGTACGCGTAGCCGCCTGAAAAACCTGGGGGTAAGCCGCATCAGCGGCAATAACGAAAGCTATGCGGTACGTGCGCCTATCAGCGGTGTGGTAGTCGACCGCCAGATCAATCCCGGCAGCGAGGTGCGCCCGGATGCCGCACTGCCTTTATTCACCCTGACCGACCCTAACCACCTGTGGGCCAGCATCGACCTGCCTGAACGCGACCTCGGCAAGATCACCCAAGGCCAGGCACTTGCCATCGAGGTCAATGCCTACCCTGGAGAAGTATTCAACGGCTCGGTATCGTCCATCGGCGTGATGGTGGATCCGGCCAGTCGCCGTATCCCGGTGCGCTGCAAGGTGGAAAGTAAAGGCAAGCTCAAGCCGGAAATGTATGCACGCATCACCCCGCTGAGCGCGGGCAATCGCAAGGTGATCCGCCTGCCGAATACGGCCCTGATTACGGAAGGCCTTTATAGCTACGTCTTCGTGGAAATCACCCCTGGGCATATCAAGAAACGCCGCGTGACGCTGGATATCCAGGAACGCGACTTCGCGACGATCAAGGAAGGCCTGAATGCCGGTGACCGTGTCGTGACCTCGGGCGCCATCCTGCTCAACTCCGAACTGGCAGCCGGCAAGTAACTTAAGCCTACACGACAAGCGCAGAAAACTTACGTAACGGACCAACGCAGAAGACCATCCCATGCTCGATAAAATCATCACCTTTTCCCTGCAACAGCGCGCATTCGTGCTGATCGCCACCTTGGTGCTCGTCATCGCCGGCTGGGTGGCAGTACAGAACCTGCCGATTGAGGCGTTCCCGGATGTGGAAGACGTGCATGTCGGCATCGTCACCCAGGCACCCGGCCTAGCGCCGGAGGAAGTCGAACGTGTCGTGTCGCTGGCCATCGAACATGCCATGAGCGGCGTGCCGCATTTGCTGCAGATGCGTTCGGTGTCCATCACCGGCCTGTCGGTGGTGACGCTCACATTCTCCGAACATACCGATGACTATTTCGCGCGCCAGCAGGTCCTGGAGCGGCTGCAGGAAGTGTCGCTGCCGGCGGGCTTCCAGCCGACCCTGGCGCCGCTTTCCACTGCCGTGGGCGAGATCTACCGTTACCTGATAGAAGCGCCGAAAGACATGCCGCAACGCGAGATACGCGCTATCCAGGACTGGCAGGTAGTGCCGGTGCTGCGCACGGTCCCGGGTGTGGCGGATATCACCAGTTTCGGCGGCGCAGTAAAGGAATACCAGGTGAGGCTGGATCCTTACCTGCTGCGGAAATACGCCATCACCATCGACCAGGTCAATACCGCCATCGGCAACAACAGCAGCAATGTCGGCGGCGGCCTGATGCACCGCGGAGATGAATCCCTGGTCGTGCGCGGCATCGGCCTGTACAAAAGCATAGACGACATCGCCAGCACGGTGATCACCTCGCGCGGCGGCAAGCCTATCCTGGTGAGCGACGTGGGCCAGGCCGTGATCGGAGACCGCCCCAGATCCGGCATCGTGGCCTTCAACGACAAGGACGACGTGATCGAAGGCATCGTCATCATGAACAAGGGGCAGAACCCTGCCAAGGTCATCCAGGCATTGAAGCTTAAAGTAGAGGAACTCAACCAGAAACTGCCGCCCGGCGTGAAACTGGCGCCGTTTTACGACCGTACCAGCCTGATCAACCACACCGTGCATACCGTGACGGAGAACCTGATCACTGGCGCTATCCTGGTGGTGGCGATCCTGATCATCTTCCTGCGTAACTGGCGCGCCGCGCTCATCGTGGCGTCAGTGATCCCGCTGTCGCTGCTGTTCGCCTTCATCATCATGGATATCCACGGCGTATCGGCCAACCTCATCTCGCTGGGGGCGGTCGACTTCGGCATCATCATCGACAGCGCGGTGGTGCTGGTCGAGGCGCTGATGGTCAAGCTGGCGATGACGCAGGTGGATAAATTCCCCCAGCATGCAAGTTACGGCTGGCGCATCCACACCCTGAAGCAGACCGCCATCGAAATGGGCCGGCCCATCCTGTTCTCCAAGGCCATCATCATCCTGGCGTTCCTGCCTATCTTCACCTTCCAGCGCGTGGAGGGAAAAATCTTCTCGCCCATGGCCTTTACACTGAGCTTCGCCCTGCTGGGGGCGATCATCCTGACCCTGACGCTGATCCCGGCACTGATGTCGTACACCATGCGCCGCGAGGACATGAAAGAAAAACACAGCGTAGTCATGGAGTCGATACAGAATGGCTACAAGCGCTTCCTGCTGGCGATGGGCAGGATACGCCTGCCGGTAGTCGTCGCATCGATCGCGTTGCTGGTATTGTCGCTGGTGCTATCTCCGCTATTGGGTTCCGAGTTCCTGCCCAAACTGGATGAAGGCAACATCTGGCTGACGATCAGCCTGCCGCCTTCCACCAGCCTGGAAAAGACCAAGGACGTGGAACGCCATGTGCGCAAGATATTGACCAGTTACAAAGAGGTTAACCTGGTCGTGAGCCATGTCGGTCGCCCCGATGACGGCACCGACCCGAAAGGCCCGAACAACATCGAGATACTGGCCGACCTGAAACCGCACGACGAATGGAGCTTCCCTAACAAAGAGGCGCTCATCACCGACATGTCGCGCAAGATACATACGATTCCCGGTATCCCCACCAACTTCTCGCAAGTGATCCAGGACAGCGTCGAGGAGGCATTATCCGGCGTCAAAGGCGAGATCGCCGTGAAGATTTTCGGCCCGGACCTGAGCGTCCTGGAAAACAAGGCGGATGAAGTGGTCGACGTGCTGAACTCCATCAAAGGCGCGACCGACGTGGCTGCCATCCGCATCTCCGGCAATTCCGAGCTGGACATCACGCTGGATCGGGAAAAACTTGCCCGCTATGGCATTGCGGTCGGTGACGTCAATGCCACCATCCAGACCGCCCTGGCGGGCAATGCAGCCAACACCTTCTACGATGGCGACCGTCGCTTCGACGTCACACTGCGCCTGGACAGGCCGTTCCGCGATGCGTTCGACGACATTGCCGAACTGCCCATCAGCCTGCCGGACAGTGCTGATAAAGACGCAGCAGGCGCCGATGCCGCCGGTACCATCCCCTTAAGCGAAGTAGCCGACATCGCCATCAAGCAAGGTGCTTCACGGGTCAGCCGGGAAGGCGTGTCGCGCATCGTGTCCATCAAGGCCAACCTGGTGGATCGCGACCAGGGCAGTTTCGTGAAAGAGGCCATGGCCAAGGTGAACCAGCAGGTGAAACTGCCGCCGGGCTACAGCATGACCTGGGGCGGCCAGTTCGAGAACCAGCAACGCGCCATGAAACGGCTTGAAGTCATCGTCCCGCTGTCTATCCTGCTGATTTTCGTGCTGCTGTTCTGGGCATTCAAATCGGTGCGCAATGCCTTGCTGGTACTGCTGATGATCCCGTTCACCCTGATCGGCGGGCTGGCCGGGCTGGGACTGGCCGGACTGCACCTGTCGGTTTCAGCCGCAGTCGGCTTTATCGCCCTGGCAGGAATCTCGGTGCAGAATGGCGTGATCATGGTGGAGCAGATCAAGCACCTGATCCGTGAAGGCCATGCCGTGGCAGATGCCATCATCGAAGGCGCTGTGGCCAGGTTGCGCCCTATCCTGATGACTGCGCTGATGGCGGGCCTGGGCCTGTTGCCAGCCGCACTGTCGCACAGCATAGGCTCGGAAACGCAGCGGCCCTTTGCCGTGGTGATCGTCGGCGGCCTGATCACCGCCACCTTCTTCACCCTGCTCCTGCTGCCGCTGCTCTTCCCCTACTTCTCCGATGAGGCGAAGGCCAAAGCCTGGCGCGACAAACAGCTGGCGGCCGAGGCGTGATGTATCCGTAATCCAGACAATAAAAAACCGGCTTGCGCCGGTTTTTTATTGATTCCAAATTATTAACTAGTCGCGTTCGCCAAGCAGGGACATCAGGATCTGCAACAGGTTAACGAACAGGTTGTAGACATCCAGATATAAAGCCAGTGTAGCCATCACGTAGTTGGTTTCACCGCCATTCACGATACGGCTCACGTCATACAGGATAAAACCTGAGAACAGCAACACGGCAGCACCAGACAACGCCAGTGAAAGCGCCGGGATCTGGAAGAACATATTAGCAAGAGAAGCCACGATCAGCAGGATGATGCCGACCATGAGGAACTTGCCCATGAAACTGAAATCTTTTTTGGTCGTGGTCGCAATGCCGGCCAGCGTCAGGAAAATGATACCGGTACCGCCTGCTGCCAGGCCAACCAGTTGCGCGCCGTTGCGCAGGTTAAGCGCTACTTGCAGGATAGGCGCCAGCAATATGCCCATGACGAACGTCAGCGCCAGGAGCAATATCACGCCGAGAGAACTGTTGCGATTCGCCTGGATACCATAGAACAAGCCGAACATGGCGGCCAGTGTGCCGACCGCGAACAGGATTGGGTGCTGTGCCGCCCAGGAGAAGTTCATGGACATGCCGATGACCGCCCCGATAACGGTAGGGATCATGGTCAGGCCCAACATCATGTAAGTGTTACGCAATACTTTATTGGCCTGTGCAGGTAAGGTTTGCGCATTGCCAGAAAGTGGGTAATTGGTTTCCATCTTTAATATTCCTTTAGTGTCAGTACAAAATGAAGCGAACGACTATTACTACTCCGGGTTAAGACTATCGAAGTCCGGTTAAAGTTGCAACCAATGATACCGGCGCAAGTGTGAAGACTGTGTGAAAATCCAGCGAATATTAGCTAATAAAGGGCAGTTCACCTTCGACTATGCCTACCTGCCCAACCTGCTGCACGGCCTGGGTATACTCCGCACTTTCACGCAGTGTGGTCATGTCGGCCGGATGGTGCTTGCCATGCATACGGGCCAGGCGAGCCAGGGTCTGGCCTGAAATATCCCACTCGAGATTTTCCAGCAGTTCGTCCGCCAGATCGGGACGGTTGCATAGCAGCACCATGTCGCAACCGGCATGGAGCGCCGCCAGCGCACGCTGGGTGACATTGCCGGCCACGACCGCGCCCTCCATGGAAAGGTCGTCGCTGAAGATCACGCCGTTGAATTCCAGCCGCTGGCGCAACACCTTCTGCAGCCATTTTTCGGAGAAACCGGCCGGTTTGTCATCCACCTTGGGGTAGATCACATGCGCCGGCATGATGGCAGGCAGGCCGTCGTCTATTATCTGGCGGAATGGCTGCATGTCTGCCTGGGCAATCTCGTCGAAACTACGCTCGTCGACCGGGATCGCCACGTGCGAATCCGCCGTGACGAAACCATGCCCGGGGAAATGCTTGCCGACAGCCGGCATGCCGCCGCGCTTTAGTCCCTGCATCAATGCGAACGCCAACTCGTTGATGGCTTGCGGGCTGCGGTGGAACGCCCGGTTGCCGATGACCTGGCTTTCGCCGTAATCCATGTCCAGCACCGGCGTAAAGCTGAAATCCACACCGCGCGCACGTAATTCCACGGCCAGTATCCACCCTGCGTCTTCTGCCAGCTGCTTGGCGCGCTTGGGGTTTTTATCCCAGATTTTTCCGAATTCGCGCATCGGCGGAATCCTGGTGAAGCCTTCCTTGAACCGCTGTACCCTGCCCCCTTCATGATCCACCGCGATCAGGAGTGGTGGCTGGCGAGCCGCATGGATATTGGCTGTCAGGGCCTTCAATTGCGCAGGTGAAGTATAGTTACGGGCAAAGAGGATAACCCCGCCGACAAGCGGATGTTGCAAGCGGCGGATATCCTCCGCAGTGAGCTCGGTGCCCACGACATCGAGCATGACTGGACCTAAAGACATAGCTGGCTTTCGTTTCAGTAAGTGTTAATTAAATCGTTTAGTCGAACCAGCCGTATCCTAACAGCTTCTGCATGGATATTGCTCATGCCTGCTCAAGCGTGCCGCACATCCCAATGATCGCGCAGCTGGTCGCCCAGCACGTTTACCGCCAGCACCAGCGACATCAGGCTGATGCCGACCACCAGCACATAATGCGGGGCTACCAGCAAATAGCGTACGCCATCTTTCAGCATGCTGCCCCACGATGCGTTCGGCGCCTGGATGCCCAGCCCCAGGAATGAGAGGCTGGCTTCGGCGATCACCAGGCTGGCGATACTGTAGGTAGCCTCGACCACCAACGGCGCGGCCAGTAGAGGCAGCATATGTTTGAACATGATGCGTGGAACGCTTGCACCTAGGGATTCGGCAGCCTGCACGTGCTGCCTGCTGCGCAACGACAGTGCCTGCGCCCGCGTCAATCTGGCATACCCCACCCAAGAAGTGAGGCACAGGGCGAGTATGAGGTTATTCAGCCCCGGCCCCAGCACCGCCGCAAAGGCGATGGCAAGCAAAATACCGGGAAACGCCAGGAATACATCCGTAATGTGCATCAGCAGGCGATCCACCTTGCCACCGTAATAGCCTGCCACCAGCCCAAGTAGCGTACCGAAACTTAATGTAATCAGCGTCACGCTGATCGCTACCAGCAAAGACACTTGCGCCCCCGCCAGCAACCGTGCGAACAGGCTGCGCCCCATGTCGTCATGCCCCAGCCATGATCGCGTATCCGGACTCGCCAATATGGAACCGAGATCGATGGCATTGGGATGCAGGCTGAACATGGCATTCATGGCCACCGCGATACACCATGCCACCAGGACGAACACCGGCCATTTTTTCTGCAGCATCATGTGGCGAACCGGATGCGCGGATCCACCAGGCCATAGGCCAGATCCGTCATGGTGTTGATGACAACATAGCTCAGTGCAATCACCAGTACGCAGGCCTGGGTCACTGGATAGTCACGCTTTTCGATGGATTCCACCAGCAGGCGGCCGATGCCGTCCCAGCCGAACACGGTTTCCGTGATCACGGTGCCAGCCAGCAATCCGCCCAATTGCAGGCCCAGTACGGTCACGATAGGCAACAATGCCACGCGCAGCGCATGGCGCAACACGATAATGCGTTCAGGCAGGCCTTTGGCCCGCGCGGTGCGCACGAAATCCTCATGCAAGACTTCCAGCAGGCTGGCACGGGTCATCCGTGTGAGTATGGCGGCCAGGCCGAAGCCCAGAGTCATTGCGGGCAGGATGATCGCAGCGCCGCTTTCCATGCCGCTCACCGGCAACCAGCCCAGCCATAGGGCAAACACCAGCATCAGCAAAGGCCCGAGCCAGAAATGCGGCATGGCGGATAAGGTCAGGCTGGCCAGGGTCGCCATGCTATCCGGCCAGCGGCCGGAGCGGAGTGCCGCCACGATACCCAGCGGCAGGCCGATACATATCGCAATCACCAGCGCCAGCAACGCCAGCCGTGCCGTGGCAGGAATGCGCTCCGCCAGCAAATGGGAGATTTCGGTGCGTGTATGAATAGAACGGCCGAAATCGCCATGCGCAAGTTTGCCAAGGTAAGTGCCGAATTGCCGTGGCAGAGACTGGTCCAGCCCCAGGTCAGCCCGCAACTGGGTGCGGTCGGCATTGGCAGCGGACTCACCCAGCATCACCTCCACCGGGTCGCCCGGCACCAGGTGCACCAGCAGGAATGTCAGCAGCAGGACACCGAAGACCACCGGAATGACACCGAGCAGACGCTTCAACATGCAGTGCTATTTATCGCTGATGTATACATCAAGACCTATTCATCACTGATCATGACGGGTGTACCGGCCGGCACCATGTCGAATAGCGCAATAATGTCATCGTTATGCATGCGTACGCAGCCGTGCGAGCCGATCTTGCCCATCTCGGCGGTGTCAGGCGCGCCGTGGATGTAGACATATCGCTGCATGGTATCCACGTTACCCAGGCGGTTGAATCCCGGCTCGCAGCCGGATAGCCAGAGTATGCGCGTCAGCATCCAGTCGCGGCCTGGGTGCTCGGCTCCCAGTTCCGGCGACCAGGTTTCGCCGGTCGGTCGGCGCCCGACGAATACCGTATTCGCCTCGGCATCGGCCCCTATCTTGGCACGGATGATGTGCCGGCCCAGCGGCGTCTGGTAACTGCCTTTAACCTGGCCGACACCGTTAAGTGCCGTGGAAACCGGGTATTGCGCCACCAGTTCGCCGTCGTCATCGAGCACGGTGAGGGTTTGCTGTTGTGTTGAAACTTCGATTCGCATGATGCGGTATTGTAGCAAGCCACCCTGCAAAAAGAGCATGCCAAAATTAAGCTCTTGAATAATGCGGTTCAGGGAACAGCATGGTCTTCGTAGCACAGGCGCCTCGCCTGCATACGCTGGTTAAGGCATCGCCCTGTCAGGGCTCGGATACCTCCCTAAAAATCCAGGCGATAAAAAAGGGGCGATTGCCCCCTTTTCGTTACTGCTAATCCGGTAATGCTGTATCGCGTATTACAGCGATTTCAGGCGGTGGATCACGGCCATCAACAGGCCGACGCCGATCAGTATCAACGCATACGTTTGCGGCACAGGAACATCGGTTACGCTCTTCGCCACAGCCGTTAAAGCCATTGCCCCTATTGCGACAGCTACACCCATTACCACTAATGTTTTAGATTTATTTTCCATCATGCTGGTCTCCTCTTGCTAACTTGGTTAAGCCGCGATCCATTCATGCTGCTTTACACAGGTATATCTGCAAGACACATACCAATAGGAGTATGAAAAAAGAATAGACCTTATCTGATTGATATATATGGATTTTTATTTATCAAGTTTATAGCTGCCGACTTAAAGACAACGGCAACCTGTCGATCTCTCAACGTATGGAGTCGATTTACAGACAATTTATCGTCACTTACTCGTTACTAGCGCGCCTCACCTCACGCAATCCATCCCAATTGCCGTCGGCCTGCAAAGTGTAGTGGCTTAAGCCCTTGCGCATGGCCACAAACTGGCCCTCGTACCATAGCGGAACGTAGGGCAACTGCTCATTGATGCGCTGTGTAGCGGCCGGCCAGTCTTCTTTCGCAATCAAGCTATCCAGCGCGGTATCGGCATAGCGGCCGCGGTTAGCACCGTTGGGCGGTATGGCGCTGGAGTCAAATGCCAGCCGGTAGATTTCCGGCGTCTTGATGCCCACCCACGTGAGCCCGTATAGCTGGAACTGACCGTGCTTGATGTCATCGAAAAACGTGCCCCAGTCCAGCGAGCGTATCTCCAGGTCAATTCCGGCAGGCTGCATCTGCGCCTGCATGATGGTGGCAAGCCTGACGCGCTGCGCATCGGTCGAGGTTTTGTAGACCAGCTTGAGCGGCAAGGCCACGCCGGCGCGCGCCAGCAGTTCACGTGACAATGCCGGATCGTATTCATAGGCTTGCAGGTTTTCATTGCCGGCCCAGTGCTCCGGCGGCAATACCGCACCCGCAGCCCGCGTGCCGCCCACCATGGCGCTATCGATGATGGCCTTGCGGTCGACCGCATGCGCAATCGCCTGCCGCACAAGCAGCTTGCCGAGTTGCGCATCCTGCATATTGAAGCCGAGGTAGGAGAAATTAGACCCCGCAGATTCCTGCACCGTGATGCCCGGTTGCCGCTTCACATAAGCCACCAGTTCCGGCGGCAAATCCCCTTGCACCAGGTCTATCTCGCCGCGCATCAGTTTGAGGATACGCACCGTAGGGTCTTTCACCTCCACGATATCGAACTGCTGCCCGTCACGAATGCGCTGCAGTTTGAGCGTGCTGTTCCAGGCGACGAATTTTAACGGGCCGCTGCCGACCGGCTGGTGCGCGAAATCGTGAGCCGCCTCGATCAGCCTGGCAGGCAATATGCCGATGATCAGCTTGGCGGGGAATGCGTCATCCGGCTGTCGCAGGTAGAAATCGACCGTGTCGCTATCCACTGCTGAAACCCGCTGGATATTGGAAAACTCGGCACTGTGAGCCGAATCTTTCAGGGCAAGCAAAGACTGGTAGGTAAGCACGATGTCATCTGCATTGAGTGCACTGCCGTCATGAAACGTGCGGCCTTCGCCGCGCAATTTAAAGCGATACTGGGTCGGGCTGATTACCTGCCAATCCGCTAGATCGGCAATGGGGCGTGAGTTGGCATCAAAATCAATTAAAGAACGATAGATCAGGCGGTTGATACGCGCAGAGGCAGCGTCGGTCGCATAACGCGGGTCCAGGTTCAACGGGGCCTGGGCGATGGCAAAACGGATTTCTGTGGAGGGTTTGGATGGATGGCATGCGCTGAGGCCCAAGATTGAAGCCGCAACTAGAAAAACCAGGCCGACGGCCACAAGGAACTTGTTCATGCGGCAAGTTTAGCATGTGGCCTACGCGATTCAGGACTTGAAGGTAGATTTCAGCACCACCACCGAACCTTTACCAAATCCGTAGCTGGTAGTGAGCAGGCTGGCAAATAAATATACCTGGAACGCCAATGGGGGCGGCACATTGGGAGTATCCAGCGAGGGGAAGATTGCCATCAGCAGGAACAGGCTGGAGTTGGTGAATGCACCGATCACCATCGCCCAGCGAACCGTTCCCGGCAGCGTTATCTTCGCACCGTAAAATCCAAGTATCAGCGCGCTCATCAGCAGGAAATCGATATGCGCCTGCAACAGCCGGGTGAATTTTCCGGCAAAGATGGCTTTAAACGGTGGCACGCCGAAATTAATGGCCACCATGCACCATGCCAGCAGCAATGCCATGATGATCCATAATGCCGCGCCCCTGACCAGTACGATATTCCCGGCGTGTTTCGTATCCTGCATGTGAATCTCCCGTGGTTTATTTTTTTGGAACCCTGCTCAAGCAAGTATTCTCCGCATGAACAGAGGCAGTGTCCAACTGACGATGAGTATGGTGAACCCGGCGTTAATGCGCCCTGCTGCAACGGTGCGAATACTTGACTGAAACGGTGGTTATGGCATTTACTGGCAAACACCTGCTGCTTACACTGTCAGGCAGGAAGCAAAGCCGTCCGGAATAAAAACAGAATAAACAGGGAGTCATCGTGATGAACGCGCAACCTGCACCAGACCTAATGCCAAAAGAAATATCCGTAGCAAGCCCGCCTTTCCAGCAAACCGGAATGGTCGCAGGCACCACCATCTCAACGGCGGATGTCGCGCCACGCGACAGGCGAGAATGGATGCACGACGTGCTGCGCCGAGAATATACCAGGGCAGAAGTCATTCCCCCTGCCGATGGCAACCTGTTCAACGAAATGACGTTTTACCCCTGGGACACGCTGCGCCTCGACGTGATCCGCTCCAACGCACTCACCATCAACCGCTTTGCTCATGAGCCACACTATGCCCGCCAGGACAATTACCTAGGCGTGGTGCTGCTCTCCGGCAGCTATTTGCTGGAACAGAACGGCCGCGAGGTGTTCCTGCAACCCGGCGACATGACTATTTACGATACCACCCAACCACACCGCATCCACTGCTCACGCCAATTCAGCAAATTGCTGGTGAGTATTCCCCGTCGCGTATTACGTAGCCGGCTGGCAGGCGTTGAGCATTGCACCGCCCTGCGTATTCCGGGTGACCACGGCATCGGTGCCGTCGCATCCAGCATGCTCCACAACACCGCGAGACAGGTAGCATCGCTCAAGCAGGATGAATTTACAGCGCTGGCCGGACATGCACTCGACTTGTTCACCCTGTCACTCGCCTCTATACGTCCGCAAACCTATACGCTCTCTCGCAGTCGTTCGCTGTCGCTAGGCAGGGTGAAGGATTTTGTAGAGCGCCACCTGGCAGATCCCGCACTGGATACTGCCCAGGTGGCAATAGGGACGGGCCTATCAGGCAGGTATATCAATGACCTGTTCCGGGATGAAAACACCGCGCTGATGCGCTATGTATGGCAACGCCGGCTGGATCACTGCCGCCAAGACATCCTTAGCGGCTTGCATAACGGTCATCGCATTTCGGAAATCGCGTTGCGCTGGGGGTTTAATGATTTATCCCATTTCAGCCGGGCATTTAGGCAGAAGTTCGGATGCGCGCCTAGGGAAATGGGCTCGCCGTGATCGTGCTCGCACCTGAATAAAGACAGCCTGAGAAGCAATCAAGCAACGTTTCCAGCGCGAGTTCCGCATGCTATGCTGGATAAGTAGGCCGAGGGATTCGACAAGGAAAGACTGATCGCGAACACTGCTTAGCGCCTACCAACAATCCAAAGGCTAATTCGAAACACTCAACAAAGGGAACAGACATGAAACCACTCATCCACCTGGCAGGCCGCATTCTATTAGCACTGATATTCGTATTGGCAGGCATCGGCAAGATCAAGGATCCTGCCGGCACTATCGGCTATATGCAATCTGCAGGGCTTCCGGGAATTCTACTGTGGCCGACGATTGCGCTGGAATTGCTGGGCGGGCTGGCGATTATCGTCGGTTTCCAGACTAAGCTGGTGGCGTATGCACTGGCTATTTTCACTATCGTGGCAGCCGCCCTCTTCCATAGCAACTTCGCCGACCAGATGCAGATGATGATGTTCATGAAAGATATTTCCATCGCCGGCGGCCTGCTGATACTGGCTGTGAGCGGTGCGACTTTCCTGAGTATCGACGGACGCAAATAGCCAGCCAGTTAGAAATCGATTAGGAATACTTCAAAACAGGCGCTTCAACAGCGCCTGTTTTTTGCGATGCAGTACGCCTTACAGGCCAGACAGCTTGATCGCGACCAGGGTGATGATCACCACGGCAAGATATTTCAAAACGGTCTTTACCTTATCCGCATCGCTGCGTTCTGCTAGGCGACGCTCAGTGACGCGCCGGTTCTTGCCTTCAAACATCGGTCTTTCATTACGTTCGGCCATCTCGGACTCCTCACGACCCCATTTCTTATAATGAATGGGTAATGATTGCCCCTTTAGTTACTACATTTCATCGCTTATGCGTTCAAACAACGCAATCGATTCCACATGCGATGTATGCGGAAACATATTTATGACGCCACTGGCTTTCAAACGATAGCCCTTGTTCTGGACCAGTAGTGCAGCATCGCGTGCCAGTGTGGCGGGGTTGCACGATACATAGACAATGCGTTGCGGATTACGTTTGCTTGCTTCCGTACCTGCATCGCCAAGTGCCTTGATGAGGGCCACGGCGCCGTCCCTGGGCGGATCGATCAGCCATTTATCGAAATGGCCGAGCGCGGCAAGGCTGTCTGCCGTCATGTCGAACAGGTCCGCCTCGCTGAACTTGACCTGGCCGCTTAGCCCATTGAGCGCAGCACTGGCTTCTGCCCGCCTGACCAGCGAACCAGAGCCTTCCACACCGAACACAGAGGCGCCGCTGCGGGCTATCGGCAAGGTGAAATTGCCGAGGCCGCAGAAGAAATCCGCGATGCGTTCATCCGGTTGTGGGTTCAGCAATTGCATGGCGCTGCGGATCATGACGCGGTTGATGTGCGGATTGACCTGGGTGAACTCGGTGGGGTTGAAGGGATAGGTCAGACCGAACTCCGGCAGCGTATAACTCAGTTGCGCCCCATCGGTGGGATAGAACGGCATTACCGTATCCGGCCCCTTGGTCTGCGTCCATACCTGCACGTTATGCATGTCGGCGAACTCGCGCAGCAGCGGCTTATCTTTCTCGTCCAGCGCTTCCATGATGCGGAACACCAGTACGGTGGCATTCTCCCCTACCGCCAGCTCGATCTGCGGGATGCTATCGCGCAAGGTGAGTTGGATGATGAGCTCCTGCAAGGGCACGATGAGCGCCGATACATGCGGCGGCAACACCTGGCAACTCTTGATATCCGTTACAAATCGCGTGGCTTTTTCGTTAAAGCCCACCAGCACGCGCCCTTTCGGCGGCACATATTTCACTCGCAAGCGAGCTTTATGGCGATATCCCCAAGCCGGGCCGTAGATAGGCGGCAACATGGTTTCCGGCTTGACGCGGCCGATATGCCAGAGATTGGTTTCCAGCAGGCGCTGCTTGGCGGCTACCTGGCCGGAAAACTCCATATGCTGCAATGCACAACCGCCGCACATACCGAAATGCGGGCATTTCGGCTGCACCCGTAAATTGGAGGGCTTGAGAATGTCGACCGTATCGGCGAATTCATAACTGGATTTGCTGCGTGTGGATTTGTAGGTGACTTTTTCACCGGGAAGCGCACCCTCGATGAAAATGGCTTTGCCTTCGTGGCGTGCAAAGCCGCGACCTTCCTGGTCCAAGGATTCGATAATGGCGATTGGGTTGTGGGTTTTGTTTTGCATACGATGTCTGTTCAAAAACGTTGCGCAATTTTACCGCAGCATTCCAGCATGCATACGCCACTGCGCAAATAATGTGCAGCGTGGCGCTGGCCGCCCGCAATCGGTGCCGGATGATGTAATATCTGGCTGATTTATATGATGAAACGCGATTTTTAACGGCATGTTTATTGCATGTTTTTTTATATATTTTTGCCGGACAAACATCATGCTAAGCCATCAGACCACGGGCGATTTCGAAGAACAGGCAGCCTTGCTGCAAGGCTGGAACCAGGAGTATGCCCAGGTTTCTTCTGGCATGTTCAAGGGCTCCATCTCCGAAATGGCATTCGACGATACGCACCTCTTTCTCGAGTACAGCAGCCAGAACCTGTTCCAGAGCGGAAGGTTGCCGGACGACAGGATAGCGGTCGGTGTGCCGCTGAAAGCCGGCAGCAACGGCATGTTCTGCGGCATGCCGTGCGACCAGGAATCCATGCACGTATTCTCAGGCAGCAAGGGGTTCGAGTTCTTCTCGCCATCGCAACTGATGATGGGCGGTATTTCCGTGAGGCGTGACAGCCTGTTCGACAATTTTACCGATGAAGAAAAAGACATTGTCGTGCGGCGTTGCGATGAAGCCCAGCTGATCAAGCTGGATGGCAGCAAGATCAGCTCGGTCGGCGGGTTTATGGCCGGGGTATTCGAAATGGTGCAAGGCAACCCGGCCCTGCTGGAAAAAGCCAGCACGCGGGCATCCCTGAACAAGACAGTGGCATCGCTGCTGACCGAATGCCTGCTGGAAAATAGCGCGGTAAGTGAAAAGCCGATATCGAACGAGAAGTGCTGGAGCATCATCGGGCAGACGCGCGAACTGGTCGCGCAGCAGTCAGAGAGCCCCATCAGTGTGGCCGAACTCTGCCGCCACCTTGGCGTGAGCCGCCGCACGCTGCAATACTGCTTCACCAATATGCTGGGCACCAGCCCGGTCGTCTATTTGCGTACGGAACGACTGAACAATGTACGCCGCATGCTGAGGACGGCCAACTCGGTCACTGAAGCCGCCGCTCATTGGGGTTTCTGGCATTTCGGGCATTTTTCACAGGAATATAAAAAGATGTTTGGTGAGTTGCCTTCGGCGACCTTCAAACGGCTACATACGCTGAACTAGGCTTTAGATTTCAAACTTGATTATGCAAGAAATGCTGATTTATTCGATTTCATTATTCCGCGAAGGCGGGAATCCAGGTAAATCTCAACGCCAGCCATATTACTTTATCGGTATATCCGCTGAATTCACCTCGTCTGGATTCCCGCCTGCGCGGGAATGACGGCAAATAAATTTGCCTAGATTTATTCGCTTGGCTCTTGTCTGCTAGCTTTTATCGGAAAGCGCTGGCGAAGCTTCTACATCAATCTGTACCGCATCGCTTTCATCCTTGAGCGCCACCCCGGAAACCTGCAAACGCATCGCTTCCTTCGCCAGCCACATCATCTTCTTGGCAGCTGCTTGGTAATTGAGGCCTTCTGGCCGTACATTGGAAATGCAGTTACGATCAGCATCGCTGTAGCCCACTTTGGGCGCATAGGTCAGGTAAATCCCCAGGCTATCGGGTGAACTTAAACCCGGCCTTTCACCAATCAGCATGGCCGTCATGCGTGCGCCCAGCGTTTCCCCGATTTCATCGGCAATCGCCACGCGGGCCTGGCTGGCAATGACAACCGGGCCAACCACCCATTTACTCAAGTGGTCATCAGCCATGCAGGCCTGGATTTCATTTAACAAAGGCACCACATGGCGCTCTACAGCCAATGACGACAGGCCATCGCCTACCACTATAAGGAAATCAATCGGTGTATGCGGCCTGCTCGTTTTGAGCAATTCAAGGCTGGCCTCATCTAACCTACGGCCCCAGTCCGGACGTAACAAGTAGTTAGCGCGGTCAGGTGCACGACTGTGGACGCGGATAGTTTTGCTACCGGCGTCATTGATAGCCCGCTCAAGTGCATCGACATCCAGCGCCAGATGTACGGCGTCACGCGCCATGGCATGGGCCAATCCGAAATCGAGGACTTCCTTAGTGGGCAGGCTACTGCCGACGCGGCCCAGCGCGATGCGTGCTCGGGTAAAGCCTTTTAACTGTGTCCAGGGATCGGCATGCGTGCTCGGCGACGGTGCTGCCGGCGATGCGGTTTGCGGGATGTCGGAAGGTGTTTTCAATTGGGCCGATGTCTCAGGCTGCGGTCAGCAGGTGTCTGGGCATGTTCTGCAGCATGCTATGCGCCGAGGTCACCGGCTGTACCTGGCCGTTGCTGTCCATAATATTCATGGCTTTCAGCCATTGCTCGAATTCCGGCGCGGCTTTCAGGCCTAACACTTTTCTCAGGTAAAGCGCGTCATGGAACGAGGTGGTCTGGTAGTTCAGCATGATGTCGTCCGCCCCGGGAATGCCCATGATGAAAGTCAGGCCTGCCGTCGCCAGCAGCGTCATCAGGGTATCCATGTCGTCCTGGTCGGCCTCGGCGTGGTTGGTGTAGCAGACATCGCAGCCGAGCGGCACGCCCAGAAGTTTTCCGCAGAAATGGTCTTCCAGCCCGGCGCGGATGATCTGCTTGCCGTCGTATAAATATTCAGGGCCGATGAAGCCTACCACCGTGTTGGTAAGCAACGGAGATAGATGCCTTGCGATCGAATAGGCACGGGCCTCGCAGGTCTGCTGGTCAACCCCGTAATTGGCATTGGCCGACAGCACGGAGCCCTGGCCGGTCTCGAAATACATGACGTTATGGCCGCCAGCCTCGTTTTTTACGGTGCCGCGCTTGAGCGAGAGTGCCGCGTCCTGCGCTTCTTTCAGCAAGGCGATATTGATACCGAAACTTTTGTTGGCCTTCTCGGTACCTGCAATCGACTGGAACACCAGGTCGACAGGCGCGCCCTTTTCCATCACCTGTATCTGGTTGGTGACATGCGTGAGGATGCAGGACTGCGTGGGGATTTCGTACTGGTTGATGACTTCATCCACCAGGTAATACAGGTCCATCAGCGCGGGGATGCTGTCCGTCGCCGGGTTGATGCCGATCACGGCATCGCCGGAACCGTACATGAGGCCGTCTACAATAGATGCAGCGATACCGCGCGGGTCGTCGGTCGGGTGATTCGGCTGCAACCGTGTGGAGATATGGCCAGGCAGGCCAATGGTATTGCGGAACGTGGTGATGACATGGCATTTTTTTGCGACCAGGATCAGGTCCTGGTTGCGCATCAGCTTGCTGACGGCAGCAGCCATTTCAGGAGTGATGCCGGGCGATACCCGTTTCAGGGTAGCAGAATCCGCTTCGTCGGAAAGCAGCCAGTCGCGAAAATCGCCGACCGTCAAATGACTTATCTCGGAAAAAGCCTGCGCATCGTGACTGTCAATAATGAGCCGCGTGACTTCATCGGTTTCGTACGGGATCAGCAGTTCTTCCAGGAAACGCTTGAGCGGCACCTCGGCCAGGCACATGCGAGCCGCCATGCGCTCTGCGTATGTCTCGGCCGCGACACCGGCAAGAAAATCGCCAGATCGGGCGGGCGTGGCTTTCGCCATCACCTCTTTCAAATCGGCGAATTGGTAAGTATGGATTCCTGCAGAAAATTGATAAGCCATAGTTCCTCAAATACTACTCCGGTAAAGACCGGAGTAGTTTCTCACAGAGTGATTTTATGGATTACTTAGCCAACAATGGCGGTAGGTGCATTGTCCACCGAGTCCGTACGCTGCTGCTTGGTAAAGCTGAAGTAAGCGTACGCCAGAGCCATCAACCCAAGGAAGATGAATGCCAGCAGGTGGTTGAAGTAGATCATGGTCACCAGGCTGATCACCGCCAGGCCGAGTGCAATCGCCGGGAATATCGGGTAGGCGATGGCAGTGAACGGACGTTCCAGCCTGGGCTCGTTCTTACGCAGGGCGAACAGGCTCAGCATGGACACGATGTACATGACGATGGCGCCGAATACCGCCATGGTGATCAGGTTGGAAGTGAGCGTCATGCCGCCGAACTGGATCAGGTCGTCACTGAAGATCGCCGCCACACCCACTACGCCACCAGCGATCAGTGCACGGTGCGGAGTCTTGAAGCGGGCATTGGTCTCACCGAAATACTTCGGCATATAACCGGCACGGGCCAATGCGAAGATCTGGCGGGAGTAGCCCAGGATAATGCCGTGGAAAGAGGCGATCAAGCCAAAGAGACCGATCCACACCAGCATATGCAGCCAGCCGCTGTTCTCGCCGACGATCATCTTCATCGCTTGCGGCAGTGGGTCGTTGATATTGGACAACACCCTCCAGTCGCCAGCGCCGCCTGCAAACATCATGACGCCAATCGCGAGCGTTGTCAGTGTCAGAATGCCGGCGATATACGCTTTGGGGATAGTCCTCTTCGGGTCTTTTGCCTCTTCAGCCGCCATGGCGACGCCTTCGATGGCAAGAAAGAACCAGATCGCAAAAGGAATGGCAGCGACGATACCGGTGATGGAACCCAAGGTGAACTCACTCGCGCCTGACCAGCCGTTAGCGGTGAAGTTGGTGATGGAGAAGCCCGGTGCGACCACGCCCATGAATACCAGCAGTTCGAATATCGCGAGCACCGTCACAAACAACTCGAAATTAGCCGCGATACGCACACCGATAATATTCAGCGCAATAAATATAACGTAGGCACCGGCCGCCATCATCTTGGGGTCGACACCAGGAAACTGTACGTTCAGGTAGGCACCGATCGCCATGGCAATGGCCGGAGGGGCGAATACGAATTCGATCAGGGTGGCAAAGCCGGCGATGAATGCCGCTTTTTCACCGAATGCCCGCCTGGCATAGGCAAAGGGCCCGCCTGCGTGCGGTATGGCCGTCGTCAATTCAGTAAAACTGAAAATGAAGGTGGTGTACATGATGGCGATTAAGATAGTCGTCACCAGGAATCCCAATGTACCCGCCTGTGCCCAGCCGTAACTCCAGCCGAAATATTCACCCGAGATGACCAGGCCAACCGCCAGGCCCCACAGATGCCAACCATTAAGCGTTGCTTTTAAGGATGAACTCATAACTACTCCCTGATTAAGTTAGAAATCAAATGGTTAAGCAAACACTTGGTGAAATACATCATCACTTAGCCTTGCCCTTTCCACATTGCACTCGCAACATCGTCCTACTTTTCCACACGCCACACTATCCCATTTCGGCAACGTGCGATTTTTTATGCCTTAACTTCGGTCTGATTAGAGGATTCCTTGATGTAACTGCGCCATCCACCGAACTCAGAGATATCGGTAGCATTTTCAGTGGCATAGGCTTCGCACAGGAAGCCCTGCACATTGCTGCCGTCTTTCAGTACCAAAGTGCCGAATCCCAGCGGGGCCGGCACGCTGGCGACGAATGCGCCGTAGCTTTCTATCGGCAGTTTCCATACCTCCAAGCAAATGGCGGACCCATGTTCGCTCACTCGCACCAGCCCGGGGCGTTCCGGTTTAAATCCGGCCAGCTTGAATAATTTGTAATAGGGACCGGTTTTGGTTTTTGCCACGAACTGGCCGCCCAGGGCCAGCAACTGCGCGTTAAGCGGTAAGCCGCTCATGTGGGCGCCGCAAACGGCTACATTGATCAGTCCCTGTTTTTCACTCGTTACGTCGTCATTGCTCATATCGAATCTCTTTCAAAAATTACCCCGGTAGCACCTAAAGTTTTACGTATGTTGTTTTCTGTATTGTGGTTAATTGCATAGTGATCAAAGCAAGAAGCGAGCTTAAGCAGTTTTTTATCGCTAAATGCCTGAGCGCACACGGTAATTCCGAATGGCAGGCCATTTTTCTGGAAGCCGGTGGGGATAGCGGTCGCACTCAGGTCCAGCAGGTTCATGAAATTGGTGTAATAGCCCAAATTCGAATTGCAGGTCACCGGGTCGGCATTGACTTCAGCAATGGTGTAGATCGTGCCGGCGGTGGGCGTGACGATGAGGTCTACGCTATCCCATACCTTTGCCGCTATCCGTTGTAGCGCCTTGAGTTTATAGAGCGCGTCGAATGTATCGGCCGCACTGAATCTGGTTGCGCCGCTAATGATCTTGCGCGTGACCGGGAAAATCGCATCAGGATTACCTTCGATGAACTCACGAATCGCGGCATAGCGTTCCGCTACCCACGGCCCTTCGTACAGCAGCCGTGCGGTATCCAGGAATGGTGCAAAGTCGATCTCGATAGCCTTGCCCCCCAGCGATTCCAGTTGCTTCAGTGCTGCCTGAAAAAGTGCGGGCGTTTCGGCATTACCGAAAAACGCCAGTTGATCGGGACGGGGCACGCCGAAGGTAAAGCTGCTGCCCAGGCCCTGGCTGCTTGATTGCGCTTCACGTGAATAGGCATCCTCCGCGTCAAAGCCCTGGGCGCTTTCCAGTACCGTTTCGGCATCGCCCGCAGTCAGGGCGAAAATGGACACGCAATCCAGCGTGCGGCAGGCTGGTAATACCCCACTGGTGCTTATAAGGCCGCACGTCGGTTTATGCCCGACCAGGTTGTTGAATGCGGCAGGCACGCGCCCCGAACCTGCGGTATCGGTGCCCAGGCTAAAACTGGCCATACCAAGCGCCACGGACACTGCCGACCCGGCGCTGGAACCGCCCGAGATATATTCCGGATCGAAGCTGTTCTGGCATGCGCCGTAGGGCGAGCGCGTACCCACCAGGCCGGTGGCGAACTGGTCGAGGTTGGTCTTGCCGACAGGGATCGCCCCGGCATCGATCAGCTTCTGCACCACGGTCGCACTTTTTTCAGGTGTATAGGCGAACTCTGGGCAGGCGGCCGTCGTCGGGATGCCGGCCAGGTCGATGTTATCCTTGATGGCAAACGGAATGCCGTACAACGGCAGGCTGGCCGGGTCCCTGCCTTCCAGCCTGTTTGCATACACCAGCATTTCATCCAGGGTCAGCCGGCGTATCCAGATATGGCCGGCATCTTCGTTGCCGATATGCGCATCCAGTTGCTCGATCAACGCACGCGGCGACAATTCCCCGTTGCGGTATAACTTGCGCAGATTGGCAATTGCAAGACTGGGGATGCCTGCGTTTGATTTTTGTGTACTCATGATGCCTGTTCCGTTTCTATGACAATAAGCGTTTGCCCGGCAGCGACTGAACTGCCTTCCTGGCAGAGCACTTTGCTGACTTTCCCGCTGACCGGGGAAGGCACGGTGATCTCCATCTTCATGGACTCCACGATCACCACCGCATCGCCCTCGACTACCGTATCGCCCTCCTTCACCTTTACCTGCCACAGGTTGCCTGCAACATGCGAGGCCACAGCGCGGCTATTTTGGGATAGCACGAGCTCGTCTGCATCTGCGGTCACCAGCTCGGATTCGTTGCTGTAATTGGCCTGGCCGCTTGCGATCCAGCGTTCGCGCTCGGCATCGAACGCGGCTTGCTGATTGGTTTTGAACGCCGTGATGGATTCGGCTTCATTGCCCAGGAACTGGTTGTAATCCTTGAGGCGGAAGGTTTGTTCCTCGATCTTGAGCTTGAATTTGCCGCGCGGGAAATCCTCGCGCATCTGCAACAGCTCTTCCGCAGAGACGGGGTAAAAACGAATCTGGTCAAAGAAGCGTAGCAACCAGGGTTTGCCATCTTTAAAGTCGCTGGCTTGATCCTGTTTAAACGCACCCCAGCGGTTCCACATTTGGATGGTGCGGCCGACGAACTGGTAACCGCCTGGGCCTTCCATGCCGTAGACGCACATATACGCGCCGCCTATACCGACAGCATTCTCCGGTGTCCAGGTGCGGGCCGGGTTGTACTTGGTGGTGACCAGGCGATGCCGTGGATCGACCGGCGTGGCAACGGGGGCACCGAGGTAAACATCACCCAGTCCTAGTGTCAGGTAGCTCGCGTCGAACACGATCTTCTTGACGTCTTCTATGCTGTCCAGCCCGTTGATGCGGCGGATGAATTCGATGTTGCTGGCATTGCCCGACGCCGTGTCGCACCAGGGCGCATCCTTGCGCACCGACTGCATGTATTTCTCGATGGCCAGCTGCGTGGCTGCATCGCTCCAGGACAAGGGCAGGTGCACGATGCGCGTGGGCACTTCCATGTCTTCAATGGCAGGCAGTGCCTGTTCGGCGCGGTGCAGGATTTCAAGTAATGCATGGACTGAAAGCACCTTGCTTTCGTAATGCACCTGCAGTGAGCGTATACCGGGCGTGAGGTTCAATATGCCTGCAATACCCTGCTGCTGAAGCCACTGCATCAGCGCATGCACGCGGAAGCGCAGGTTAAGGTCGAGCACCAGTTCGCCGTATTCCACCAGCAGGTATTTATCCCCGGCCTGGCGGTAGACCACCTTGATCTGTCCGTCAGTTGGTTCGATCTGGCTAAGCACCGGGCTGGCAGGCTTATTCGACGGGCTTTGGCTTGTCAAATTTTGTGGTGCAGTCTGTTTTAGGCTCGGTTTGAATATTGGTTCAGAAAGCGTCGCAATCATTTCGTCCTGCGCGGTTTCCAGCGCATTGGCATCAGCTTGCGTCAGTTGCCTGAAACGTACTTTATCGCCGGCCTTCAGTTGCCCCATTTTCCACAGCTCGGTCTGTACGATGGTCGCCGGGCACACGAAACCGCCCAAACTCGGACCATCAGGCCCGAGGATCACCGGCATATCGCCGGTAAAATCGACGCTGCCGATGGCATAGGCATTGTCATGGATATTGGAGGGATGCAGGCCCGCCTCGCCCCCATCCGTGCGCGCCCATTGCGGCTTGGGGCCGATCAGGCGGATACCGGTGGTGTTGGAGTTGTAGTGCACTTCCCAGTCGGTGCTGAAAAACATATCGATATCTTCAGTAGTGAAGAAATCCGGTGCGCCATGCGGGCCGTACAGCACCCCGATTTCCCATCGGCTGGTATACGCTGGCAGGAGTTCAGGCGCCAGCACCTGCGGCTGGTAGGCAGAAGTATCCTGTTTGAACAGCCGCAATACATCGCCTACCCTTAAAGTCCGTCCGCCATGACCACCGAACTGGCCGAGCGTGAAGGTGGATTTGCTGCCCAGGTAATCCGGAACGTCAAAACCGCCTTTCACCGCCAGGTAGGCACGGCAACCCTCTATGCCGATCTTGCCCATCTTGAGTGTGCTGCCAGCCTTAATGGCATGCGACTGCCACATGGCAAGCGGTTTGCCATCCAGTGTCAGCTCCATGGCCGGCCCGGTCACCGCGATGATGCTATCGGTATTGAATACCAGGCTGGGCCCGATCAGGGTGATCTCCAGCCCGGCCACGCCTTCTGCATTGCCCACCAGCTTATTGGCGAGGCGGAATGCCAGGTGATCCATCGGGCCTGAAGGCGGCACACCCACTGCCCAGTAACCCATACGGCCGGGATAGTCTTGGATGGTCGTCATCACGCCGCCGTCCAGCACATCGATGGTAGTGGGCTGGTATTGGAAAGTGTTGAGGTAACGCGTGACCTGCTCACCTGCGGGGAAGACGCTATCGGCGAGCACCTGGCGCAGGTAATCAAGGTTGGTTTCTATGCCGTGCAGGCTAGTCTCCTTCAGTGCCGAGCGCATGGCGGCAACGGCGCCGGCTCGGTCGCCTGCGTGCACCAGCACTTTGGCAATCAGCGGATCGTAGAACGGCGAAACTTCGCTGCCGGTCTCTACCCAGGTATCGATGCGGGCCTTGATTGAATCAAAGCCGTCCGGAAATTTCACTTCGGTCAATACCCCGCTGGATGGCTGGAAATTCTTGTTGGCATCTTCTGCGTAGATGCGCACCTGGATGGCATGGCCGATCGGCTTGTGCACATAACCCTCCAACAAGCCGGTTTCCCCCGCCGCGAGGCGTATCATCCATTCCACCAGATCTACTCGTTTGCTGGCATCCGGCCCGCTGACCAGCTCCGTCACGCCGTGCTCCACCTGCAGGCGCGTATTGACCTCGAGGAAATAAAATTCGCTGGTCGTCTTGTCGTAAACGAACTCAACGGTACCGGCTGAGCGGTAATTCAAGGCGCTGCACAGCTTCACCGCCGTTGCGCATAAGGCCTGCCGGACTGGTTCGCTGATATGCGGTGCCGGGGTTTCTTCGATGACTTTCTGGTTGCGGCGCTGCACCGAGCAATCGCGTTCGCCCAATGCCACTACCTGGCCCAGGCCGTTGCCGAATACCTGCACTTCGATATGGCGTGCGGCCTGCACGTATTTTTCCAGGTAGATGCCGGTTTCCTTGAAATTGGCACGCGACAGGCGTTGCACCGATTCGAAGGCCGCCACCAGTTCATCGGCACCCCAGATCAACTGCATGCCGATACCGCCGCCGCCCGCCGTGCTTTTCAGCATGACCGGGTAGCCGATTTTTCCCGCTTCCAGTTGCGCATGCGCTACGTCGTTCAGCAAGCCAGTTCCGGGCAACAACGGTACGCCGTTTTTCTCGGCCAGCTCACGTGCCGTGTGCTTGAGCCCGAAATCGCGCATCTGCTGCGGCGTTGGGCCGATAAAGGCAATCCCCGCCGCTTCGCAGGCTTCGGCAAAGGCCGGGTTCTCCGAGAGGAAACCATAGCCCGGGTGGATCGCCTCTGCGCCGGTCTGCTTAGCTGCCGCCAGTATTTTTTCTACATCGAGATAACTGGCCGCTGCGGGCGCAGGCCCGACGCACACGGCTTCATCCGCGTCCAGCACATGGCGTGCGCCGGCATCGGCCTCGGAATACACCGCAACGGAACCCACACCCATTTTCTTCAGGGTGCGGATGATGCGGCAGGCTATCTCGCCGCGATTAGCGATTAAGACTTTTTTAAACATAGGTCATCTCAAAGCTCTGCGAGTCGTCTCGCTTTTTATTGGTGCCAGATGGGCCGTCCCAACTGGCTTTTTTCTCAAACAGGATCCCAAACCAATAGTTGTACTGGTGTCGGGTTATAGGCATTGCATGGGTTATTCAATTGCGGGCAGTTGGAAATCAGCACGACCACATCCATCTCTGCGCGCATCTCGACATATTTGCCGGGGGCAGAGATGCCGTCGGCAAAACTCAAGCCGCCTTCTGTCGTCACCGGCACGTTCATGAAGAAATTGATATTGGCGGTGATGTCGCGCTTGCTCATATGGCGATGCGTGGCGCAGCCGCAGGTATTGAGCGCATGCATGAAGCTGTCGCGGCAGCTATGCATGGGGCGCTTATCCAGCGCATAGCGCACGGTGTTGCTTTCGGCCGCGCAGGCGCCGCCCAGCGTATCGTGACGGCCGCAGGTATCGGCGGTAATCGTCAACATCGGGTTGCCTTCGCTGGAATACAGTACCGAGCCGGTGGTGAGGTACAGCCTGGCCTGGCGGGCGATCGTATCGACCGCGCTATACCGCTCTTCCGGGTCGGCGGCACTGTAGAACAGGGTATCCACCGCCTGGTTGCCTTCCAGGTCCAGGATGCGGAAGGTCTGGCCTTGCTTGACCTCCGCCATCCACGGGTCGCCGGCTTTGCAGACGTGGTCGAGTATGGCTGTATCAGGCGAAAGTGTGCTCTCAATAAGGATTTGGTTCATAAGTAGTATCTTTCCGTATTGATAAAGCCACGGCCGTTCTGCTGACAGGAATTGCGGCAGACATCGTCGCGTGCAGCGAGCCCGGATTGCCATGCCGTCAGCTTCACGGCGGCAGGCTTGTATTCGCTTCCCGTATCCAGTGGATGCGGCGCGGCAGACAGCACCAGCAGCACATTCATATCGAACCGCACATCGACAAAGTTGCCGGCTTTGCTGTGGCCGGGCACATAACTCAATTCACCGGCCTCGTTCGCCTGTACCTTGCTGAAGAAATTCACGTTGGCCACCACGTCGCGCTTGCCGAGGCCGTATTTCGCCAGCTCGATCAGCAGGCCGTCCTTGCCGTTGCGGTACATGTCATTACGGGCGCTTTGGAAGTCGGCTTTACCCTGGCCCTCCTTCAAATAGCGCGCCTCTATCATCGCAGCATCGGTCACGCCGCAGATGGTGTCGTGCCAGCCTACGTTGTCACTGATGATCGAACACATCACGCGCCCCATGTCGGAATAGCACACGTTGCCGGTAGTGAGGAAAGCCGTGTGCTGCGCCTTGAGCGTATCCGGCATGTTGTAGCGCTCGAGCTTGTCTTCCGGGTTATAGAACAGCGCAGACAGGTTGGCGCCGCCCTCAACATCCGTGATGCGCAGCGCCATGCCTCGGCGTATCAGCCCGGACCAGTGATTACCGCCTGGAATGGTCTCCTGCCACAAGATGTTTTCAGTTGAAAATTGACTCATAGGTTTCTCATCGTTATTTGTTAATTCATACAGGAGGCATGAGCATGAAAATCATTCATGCTCATGCTAACTACTGATTAAAAAAACTTTAAATAACGCTTCAGCTCCCAGTCCGACACATGATTGTGATAGTCGATCCACTCACTCCGCTTGAACTCGACATACGAATTGAACATGGCCTCGCCGAATACTTCCTTCGCCAAGCTGTCGGCTTCGAATGCATCGATGGCTTCACCCAACGTTCTTGGCAAATGCTTGACATTCATCTCATTCAATTCAGCCTGGGTATGCTTGTACATGTTTTCGGCATGCGGCATGCCGGGGTCCAGCTTTTCGCGTATGCCTTCCAGGCCTGCAGCGAAAATCAGTGCAGCCCCCAAATATAGGTTGCAGGACATGTCCGCCGCACGGCATTCCACGCGGCCACCAGCCAGCGGCACGCGCAGCATGTTGGTGCGATTGTTGTTGCCGTAGCAGATGAACACCGGCGCCCAGGTAAAGCCCGACATGCCGCCCTTGGAGACCAGGCGTTTGTAGCTGTTGACGGTAGGCGCGATCACCGCACTGATGGCCGACGCATGCTTGAGGATACCGGCGATGAAGTGGTAGCCCAGCTCAGAGATGCCGCAGCCACGTGGATCATCCTTGGTTTCGAACAGATTCTCGCCGGTTTTTATGTCAGCCAGCGACATGTTGTAATGCGCGCCGCTGCCGGTGCGGTTGCGGAACGGTTTGGCCATGAAGGTGGCAAACGCGCCGTGCGGTTTCACCAGTTCGTTCACCATCAGGCGGAAGAAGGTGAAGCGGTCCGCCATCTTGAGTGCATCGGTGTATTCGAAATCGGTTTCGAACTGGCCGTTGGCATCTTCATGGTCGAAGGAATACACATCCCAGCCCAGGCCGTTCATGGCTTCGACAATTTCATCGAGTATCTTGTAGTTATCCAGGAAACTGCGCACGTCGTAGCAGGGCTTGGCCAGGTTGTCGCTATCGCTGGTGGGAACGGGAATGCCGTCTTCGCCATCCTTGAGTATAAAGAACTCGGTCTCGATACCCAGGTTGCAGATGTAGCCCATGTCGGCTGCCTGCTTCATCACCCGCTTGAGGATATTGCGCGAGCATGCATCGAACGGGCCGGCGGACATATGCAGGTCGCTGGCGAACCAGGCCACTTCCTTGTTCCACGGCAGGATGGTGGCGGTCGCCATGTCCGGCCTGGCGGATACTTCCTCGTCGTTGATCTGCTGCGGTACGCCGTCCAGCGCCGCGCCGGTAAATAGTTCGGAACCGGCTGCCATTTGCTCGAAGTGCGACATCGGCACAATCTTGCTTTTGGAGATGCCGTGCATGTCGGCGAAAGTCGCCAGCGCGTATTTCACGCCCTGTTTGACCAAGTCGTCTTTTACCGTTTTAACGTCTGTTGCTTTCACTGCTTGTTCATTTTTCATGCTGTGTTCTTCCTCGATATCGTTAACTAAGCAGCCATAGGCTATGGCTGCCCATGCATCCAGTCATCGAGTGAGGGGGAGCTTGTCTGAGCGCACCCGAAAATGACGATAAGCCATTCCCTGAGCGTATTGAGCGCAAAGCGTTTCATGGGCGCGATTTATTCCACATAGCTATTCCACATTGTCAGCAACGTCCACGAAGCGGATCATCTTCGGTTTGACTACATCCTCCTCGCTCACTTCTTTAGCGGGAGGATGGATAAGCGCTTCCAGCCTGGCTTTGGTGGCCAGGAATTCGGCGCTGACGAACTGTTCGGAACTTCGCGGACGCGGCACCGGCACTTCGATCAGCTCCTGCACTTCGCCGGGATGCGCTTTCAGCACCAGGATGCGATCCGCCAGAAAAATGGCCTCGTCGAGGTCATGCGTGATGAACAGGATGGTGATGTCCACGTTGCGCCAGATCTCCAGCAGGTGCGCCTGCATCTTGCAGCGGGATTGCGCATCCAGCGCGCCGAACGGTTCATCCATCAGCAGGATGCGCGGCTGGTTGACCAGCGCCCGGGCAATCGCCACGCGCTGCTTCATGCCGCCGGAAAGCTCATGCGGATAGGCGTTGGCGAATTTCTCCAGGCCCACCAGTTCCAGCCATTGGTCGGCCTCGCGCCCGGCCTCGAACTTGCCGATGTTGTTCATCTGCAGGCCGAACATCACGTTCTCGCGCACGGAGCGCCAGGGGAACAGTGTGTAGCCCTGGAACACCATGCCGCGGTCGCGGCCAGGGCCGTTCACCGGTTTGTTATCCAGCAGCACTTGGCCGGAGGTATGCGATTCGAGGCCGGCCAGGATGCGGATCAGCGTGGATTTACCGCAGCCGGATGGACCGATCACGCACACGAATTCGCGCCGGTGCGTCTTGAAATTGACGTTTTTCAGTGCCACCGTTTCGCCCTTGGCGGTTTTGTATACTTTGTTCAGGTCTTTCACTTCCAGGATCACTTCGCGTGATTTCAACTTGTCAAAACGGGCTTTCACCGCATCGGACTGGTCGAGGTAACTGGGAAGAGTAATTGGATTCGTCATAGTAGTTTCCGTACCTATTCTTTATTCGCCGGCCGGTCCCAGGGAAAAAAACGTTTCCCTAGCCAGGCCAGTATCAAGTCGCTACCGAGGCCGATCAGGCCGATGATGAAGATCGCCGCATAGACGTTCTCGAAATGCTGGTAACGCGCCTGCTGCGTGATGAACCATGTGATCCCAGAAGACGTGCCGATCAGTTCGGCCACGATCAGGTAGGTCCAGGCCCAGCCCAGCAAGATGCGCTGGTCGCGATACAACTCGGGCAGGATGCCCGGAATAACCACATGCCGCAGCAGCTTGAGCTTGCTGGTACCCAGCGTCAGCGCAGCTTCCAGCAAGGCGTAATCCAGCTTGCGGGTGGTATTGGAGATGATGAGTATCTGCTGGAACAGGGTGCCGATCACGATCACCGCGATCTTGGGACCGTCGTAGATGCCCAGGATAGCCACCGCAAGTGCGCCGAAAGCCGGGGCGGGCAGGTAGCGGAAGAACTCGATGAAGGGCTCGAACAGCCTGGACACTGCGCTGTAGGTTCCGCACAGTATGCCCAGCGGCACGCCTATCATCGACGAAATAAAAAAACCCCAAAAGATGATCTGGATGCTGTGCCACAAACTCTCATGCAGCCATAAACCATCGCGCTGTTCAGGCGCGGTGGTGAAGCCGGTGTACAGCGCCTTGGCGACTTCATGCGGAGGCGGCAGGTAGATCGGGTTGGCGGGTTGGCCTTCCGGCTTGGCCTTGCCTTCCGTTTCCATAGTGGCAAGCTCGTCGTTGAAGACAGCTTTGTCCACCAGCATGTCCACCTGGAAATAATCCACGTCGCCAGGATTGCTCACCATGACCATGGGGTGCCAGATGAAGGGTACGTAACTCACCGCACACCAGATCAACAGCGGCAGCAGGAATGAGCCTACGCCTAATAATGTTCGCCTGCGCGGCGACAGTTGCCTGCGCACTGCAAACCATGAAGATAAACTCATTCCCTGCCCTTTCGCTTACTTGTCATTGATACCGAAGAAAACTTGCTTATTTATTGACAAGCGACGGATCAATAGCTTTGGCCAAGTCCATCGGTTTTTTGTAGACGCCATTTTTGACATTGAAGTCATCGGCGATCTTGGACGAACCGTACAGCGATTTGAAGCCGTCCGCTTTCACCATGATCTTCTTGCCATCTTCCAGGCTCAGCAGCTTGGTGCCTTTCAGCAATGGCAAGTAGGCTTCAGGCTTGAGGCCGACGCGGGCAGCCATGATCTTGACGGCATCCGGCTGGGTCTTCGGGTCATTGATGTAGGTGACGACCTTGCCCCACACATTCACCACCTTCTGCCAGTCGGCCTTGCGGCTGGACAGGCTGGATGGGCTGACGGTCAATACGTCGTAGATCAGGCCAGGTTCGTCTGCAGAAGTGTAAATAGGCTTTGCACCGGGCACGCGCATCATGGCTTCGCCGGAATTAGGCTGCCAGGCACCGATGGCCGCGAGGTCGCCGGAGGCCAGAGCCTGTGCAGTTTCATTGGTCTTGGTGTTGACGATGGTGAGGTCGGATTCTTTAAGTCCCGCTTTTTGCAGGCCGTTCAGCAGCAACAAGTGCTCAACCAGGCCGACTTCCAGGCCGACTTTCTTGCCTTTGAGGTCTTTCAGGCTTTTGATGCCGGGCTTGCCGACAATCATGTCGTTGCCGTTGGAGTAATCAGTCACGATGATCATGACGTTCTTGGCACCGCCTGCACCGGTCACCAGCGCATCGCCGTTGGTCACGGTCACTGCGTCGATCTTGCCTGCGGCAAACGCATCCATGGAGGCGGAATAATCGAACCAGTCAAACTTGACGTCGACGCCGGCTTCCTTAAACCAGCCTTTCTCGATGGCCACCTGCCATGCTACCCAGCCCGGCCAGTCGCTATAGCCGATCTTGAGTGGGGCAGCAGCTTCGGATAAGCCGGTAAAAAGTAAGGTACCGGCTAATGCTGTAGTGAGGGATAAACGCTTGAAGAAACTTGTACAGTTTGAGTGCATGGCTGGCTCCTAGGTTGGTAAAAGTCGAGAAGGCGGCATTTAAAAAACGCGTCCTCCCGGGCTTTTATCCCTCCGTGTAGCCAACTGCTTGTGGCCGACAGCTCTCGGACCAGACACTCTCAGGCACTAAATAATTAGCCACATGAAAGCCGGAACCCTAGCCATCTTTTCGATACTGTAGCGGTTGAATATCAAATACGCAAACCGCTTTCTCGCTTGTATCAGTAAAAGCAATCTGCATGCCATCATTTTTTCAGCAACTGAAGTTTCAATGAATCAACGGCTTAGATATTCCGTGCATAGTTTCCGACGGCATGTCTTACCGTGAGCGCACATGCGCAGTGCAGGCTAGTTCAAATACGTGCGCAACGCACACATCACTTTCTTAGATGCCCGTAAGTTGGTTAAAACGGTTACATTGGGTTCAGTCATGCAAAAGTCGCCATAAAATCAAAGTGTTGTCGCTGATGCGAGTTTACGCCAGAATACGCGGGTTGCCGTATGGCAATCCACATAACGAAAAGGATGCACATGAAATCCAACAGCAAGACAGCGCTCATTATCGCTATATCCCTGGCAGGGCTGGCGTTGCATGCCCATGCAGAACCTGCTGATCCCAATCCCAATGAACTCAGGAATACCAAAAGCGGGACTAACTTCATGACAGGCGGCATAGGCCGTGAAGAAGTCGAGGCGATGCGGCGGGTAGCCAAACAATATCCGCTCCAAGTACTGCTGTCCGAAGGCCGCCATGGCACGGCCTTGACCGATGTAGCGGTCAATATCACCGACAGCGCAGGCAATATTGTTTTCAAGATACAGCATGCCGGCCCACTGCTTTACATAAAACTGCCAGCCGGCGACTATAAGGTGAGTGGCAATTACAACGGCCTGAAACAGGCACAGAAAATTACGCTGGCAACCGAAGTAAAATCGCAAAAGGTTTACCTGAACTGGGCAGGACTCCCCGAAAATGAAATACCGGAAGAGTGAAAATATCTGGAGAATGAAAATATCTGGAGAATAAAGTAAAGCTGCCATAACCAAGCCGCTAAAACAAAAAGCACTGCAGGATTAACCTGCAGTGCTTTTTTATTCCACCTACTTACTACTCAATAAGTTTAGTTTGGCGCCTGGCGCAATTTCTCGGTATTGGATTTACCCGATGCGCTCATTTCATCGCTGGATGGCTCCACGTTGGACTTATGTTCGTGTGAAGTCTTCATGCTTTTATGCGACTTCTTGTCGGTGACCTGCGGCTCATCGCTGTTAGGCTTTTGCTGCAGGTTCTGTGTCTTCACGTCCACATTGGTATTTGCATTGGTGGATTCGTCCATCTTATCGGCAGTTGCCGCAAACGCCATGACACTTGTACCAAGAACAGCACAGGTGGAAATCGTTACCATTAATTTACGCATCGTTCTCTCTCCAAAGTAATTATTTATTAGTCAGGAACATGTCATTAGCTGAATGTCCACGCAACGATACTAGGCTTGAGTAGTATGGGCAGGCATAGGAGATGGATTATTCACAGGTAGGATAACTCCGATAGAGAGATACTTGCTGGATGCATGCATTCGGAATCATCCTGCTAACTTTTCTGAAATGTCCTACAGCACAATCAGCATTTGATGAATTTGGAATTGCCCGTCGGGATTTTATATTGGTGGCGTCATTCAAGAGTCAATCCAGTCATTTGCGTGGAGCTTATCGTGAACAAACTAGTGAATATTTTATGTGCGATGCTGCTATTCGGGCCATTAGCCATGGGCTTTGCCTGGGACGATGCCAGCATCAAGCATTCGAACAAAGAGTATTACACCCCTGGCAATGATATCCAGGTGACAGCTACTCCAGAAGACAACAGCTAAAAAGAACCGCTAGCTACTATATCTAATATATCTAATGCCTAGTAGCTAACGCGAAGCTTCATAGGCAGCACGTGTTCGTAGCCAGGTTAGCTGTATGACTTGTGCATCGCTGCTTGCGCGATGGCGATGCGCCTTCAGTTCTTCCTGCACCTGGCTCTTGGTGACTTCCCATATCGCTTCCTGGTGCGGCTTCAGCACCTTACGCAGATCCTCTATCTTGAAGTGTGGGGAAATATTGGCGGTTTCGAACAAGAGCGATAACCAGATGAAATCATGTCCCCAGCCATCCGTATAGACCGTGCAGTTCTGCAACCGGTCGTTCATGAGTTGTGCCACTACAGCAGCGGGTTTACCTAATTCCGCCAGGCGTTCACGTGAAATGCCGTGCGTGCTTTCCGCAGTTTCATCCCAATGTTGCCAATCCGCTTCCGGCTTGATCAGGCAACACCAGGTTTCCGCATCCTCAGCAATATAGCCGATCTCGATGGGATAGCTGTTTTTGCCGAAGCCTGAAGCTTCGATATCGATAATTATGGGGGGGATCATCACTCGTTCCGAGTCTTATTTGCACCAGGATTCTGTAGAACGATCAGGAGATCATTCAAGCCATTGCAAATGCATAGCCCGGGCATTAAAAGCACAATTTACGCCATCGCACTTACATCATTTCCACGCATCGAGAAATTCCTGCCAGTGCGGCAATGCATACGCCGCCAGTGTAGTGCGCACAGTGTCGATTTCAGCTGCGTACGACTCCGCATTCAGCAAACCCCGCATCAACTGGAAACGCAGGAACACCAGGTAGGTATTCGCCACATCGGTTTCGCAATAGTTGCGGATGGCCTCGATCTCGCCTTTGCAATACGCGCCCCACACCTTGCTGCCGTCCATCCCCAGTTTGCCGGGGAAGCCGCATAACTGCGCGATCTCGTCCAGCGGCGCATTGGCACGTGCGTTGAACATCGCCATCACGTCCATCAGGTCGAGATGCCGCATGTGGTAACGGCTGATGTAGTTGTTCCACTTGAATTCGCGGTCGTCGTCGCCCATGTCCCAGTAGCGCGGGGCCTGCACGCCATGGATCATGCCGCGGTAATGCAGCACCGGCAGGTCGAAGCCGCCGCCGTTCCACGACACCACATTCGGCGTGTATTTCTCGATGCCGTCATAGAACCGCTGGATCAACTGGCCTTCCGGCTCGTCAGGCGATCCCAGCGTCCATACCTTAAAATTACCGCCCTCCCGCAGTGCACAGGAGATGGCTACCACACGGTGCTGGTGCAAGGGCAGGAATTCGCTGCCGTTATGCTGGCGGCGTTTATGGAAGGCGATATTGGCGACATCCTCCGCCGAAGTTTCCGGCGGCAGGCCGAGCAGGTTTTTCAGGCCCTCGGTGTCGGGGATGGTTTCGATATCGAAGACCAGGGTGGGTGTCATTGCTGGGAGTCCATCGCTATTGTTTGGATTATGTTTACCATTAATTTTTTAGGATTATTTCTTTACCCAGCCGCCGCCGCTCTGGTACCACCAGCCGCCCTGGGCTTTTTGTACCCAGCGCTGGGCGAAGGTACTGCGTATCTCGGCTTCCCATTCGGGATGGCCATTGCCGCTGGCGATCTCTTTATACAAGGCATTGCGGTCGCCGTTTTCGGCAGCCACCAGGCTGTTGACGCCCTGGCGTTGCGATAGCGGCACTGCAGCGGCATCGCGTACGGCCACCATGCCATCCTGGGTCAGGCCGACCGCACCGCTGGCGTAATACGGTGCCAATTGGCCGTGCCGGGCCTGCATGCTGTTCTTGATGGCAGCCACGGCCGGCGTGTTGACTTCAATGTCGGCCGCCGCCAGCACAGTGCACGGTACCAGCAGGCTTGAGAATAGTAGTGTTGCAGCGAGGACGATGTTCTTCATGACGGGTTTCCTGTGATGTTCGCTTAGTTTGGGACATTTATTTTGCCGACGCTTATTTAGTAGACGTAGGCGCCTGCGCGTCTGGTTGTTTGGCCGGCTGCTTGCCGGGATCTATCTGCCAGACTTCATCGATGATCTTGTCGGCAGCCTTTTCGGCCGCGGCGGCAGGAAAGTAGATATTGATGGTGACGCACGCCGGCAATACCAGGGCCGCTGTAACTACCCATACCAAGTTGGCCCACACCCCGTTGGCCCATAACCAGTTCGTATTGAAACGCTTCATTTGAAACTCCTAGCCATGCCACATTGAATACTGGGAAAGCGTGTATTGTCGCAATGATTACTCGATCACCGGCTTCACATTGCCTGCCGTGATGCGCTTGATGCGCTCCAGGAAATCGCCCCAACTCACGCTGTGATTGTAACCCATGACCGTGATGGACGGCACGCCGCTGCCCTTGACGATCACATAGCTCTGCGGCGTAGAAGAGTCTAAGGTAGAGCCCACGCCGTCCATGCGGCAGACATCGCCGCGCAGGCGGCAGCTGAGGCCGATTTTTTCGTAATTGAATTCCTTGAAGAAGCGCAACACACTGCGCTGGATGGCAGCAGCTGCACCGGCGCCGCCCAGGGCGGAAATATTCTCCACCGCACGCTGCGATATCTTTTTGGGATAGCGCCCGGCGCTGCTGTGGAAGTCCGCGTCCATGCTGACCGGTTTCCAGTTCACCAGTTGCAGCCCGGCCACGTCGCCGTCCAGTTTGCCCTCGATGGCGCCGAAGGCAAAGGTGCGGGTCAGCGCGCCCAGGTCCAGGTTGCGCATCTGTAACTCTGCGTTTAATTTCGGCGCGATGCCCAGGGGTTGCTGCATGGAAAGCCGGTTGACCAGGATGCTGCCGTTAAACAGGTTGAATCCCATCGCACCGTCCACCGTCAGCTGGCCGTCGCTGTAGGTCACCATGGGGATGGAAGCGGCTACCTTGCCCTCCATGCGCGGCAGACCAAGTGACTGGCTCAGCTGCACCATGTCGATAGGGACGATATTGGCCTGCAGGTGCCAGTGCCAGCTGTCATTCACCCAGGCGGCGGAAACGTCTGCCAGATTGAGTGCGCCGTCAAGGATGGGCAGGCTCAGCTTGCCCGCTGTCAGCGCATAACGATTCAACTGCATGGAAAGGTCGGCCTTGCCCAGCGGCACTTTCAGCAGGCTACCGCCGGCATACTTGACCTGCGCCGAAGTGATGCCGTCATACGCCCACGGAATGCTGGCATTCAGCTTGTAAAGCGCAAAGCGGTCATTGTTGTCGGCGATATCGGCATCGCGGATATCCAGCCGGAACGATTGCGGCTCGCCTTGCCGGATCGCCAGTTGCAGACCTGCCCTGCCTTCCATCTCCAGGTTGTTGAGCGAGGTCTTTTCCAGCAGCGGTTTCAGCAGCAAAGGATACAGCCCGGCCAGGTCAAGGTCCGGCGCATTGACGGTAAGCGACTGCATGCCGTTCTCGGCATCTGCGCCGCCTATTCCCCACTGCCCATCGAAATTGGCCTTCCCAGCACCTTTCAGGCTGAGCTGGCCATCGCGGATAGTCAAGTAGCGGTCGTCCAGCGTACCGTCCATCGCTAAGGCATGCCCGGCAGAGGCAAAGTAGAACGGCTGCCAGAAGGCCTCGCCTGCGAGCCAATCCAGACGCGCCTCCCAGGCCCATTGCTTTTGATGTTTCGATGCCTTGGCAGTGAGCGTAGCGGTGATCTTTTCGCCGGCATGCAGGCCAGCCGCGTCGCTGAGGCTGGCGTCTTTCAGGCTGAGTGCTGCAGAAAAACTGGGCATGCCGTTGATTTGCCGATTGCTGAACGCCAATGAAAAAGGCGCATTGATATGCGCTGTCACCAGCTTGCCCTGCTCGCAGCGCCAATCGGGTATCCGCTGTTTTCGGATTGAAGGATTGATGGAATACGGCGTCTGGAAACCATTGCACACCAGGCTTGCATCCGACCAGGCGCTATCGCCGGCCGGCTTGATCTGCGCACTGGCTTTGAATGCGGCCTGGGTATCGTTCAACGGCAGGTGGATGGACACATTGCGCGCCTGCCCGGCTGCACTTTCCATGCTACCGACCTGCACATCGATAGCGGAAATGGCGTATGCCCTGGGAGCCAATACCAGAGCGCCTGCCAGGGCAATGCCTATAACAACATTGAGGCCGGCAGAGCGCTTGGTCATAACATTGACATACTGACTAGTCGGGGAAAACACCCGTGGACAGGTAACGGTCGCCGCGGTCGCACACGATGCAGACGATCACCGCGTTCTCCAGCGTTTTGGAAAGCTGCAGAGCGGCATATAGACCGCCGCCGGACGAGATGCCGGCAAAGATGCCCTCTTCCGCCGCCAGCTTGCGCGTGATTTTTTCAGCATTGGCCTGGCTGACGTAGATGAGTTCATCCACACGGCTGCCGTCGTAGATGCTGGGCATGTATTCCACCGGCCACTTGCGGATACCAGGAATCTGCGCTCCCTCTTCCGGCTGCACGCCGATGATGCGGATCTCAGGATTCTGCTCTTTCAGGTAGCGCGAAGTGCCCATGATGGTGCCGGTGGTGCCCATGCTGGAGACGAAGTGCGTCACCTTGCCACCGGTATCGCGCCAGATCTCCGGGCCGGTGCCTTCATAATGCGCCAACGGATTGTCCGGGTTGGCGAACTGGTCGAGCACGATGCCTTCGCCCTCGGCCTGCATCTTCATGGCAACGTCACGCGCCAGCTCCATGCTGCCGTCCTTGGGGGTCAGCACTAGTTCCGCACCGAAGGCCTTCATGGTCTGGCGGCGTTCCACACTCTGGTTTTCCGGCATCACCAGCACCATCTTGTAGCCGCGCATGGCAGCCGCCATGGCCAGGGCGATGCCGGTATTGCCGGAAGTCGCCTCGATGAGCGTATCGCCGGGCTGGATATCGCCGCGCTCCTCGGCTCGCTTGATCATGGAAAGCGCGGGCCTGTCCTTCACCGAACCGGCCGGGTTATTGCCCTCCAGCTTGAGCAGGATGGTATTGCTGGTTTTGCCGGCCATGCGCTGCAGTTTGACCAGCGGGGTATTGCCGACAAAGTCTTCCAGGGTTTTATACATATCAATCTATCTTTCTTGCATTCTGTTTGCGGTCCGGTTTCCCGGCTCTAGTTTTTCTTAACGGCCGCCAGCACGACGGCATACGCGGCCAATCCGGCAAAACAGAACAGCGACAGTTGCGGAATGGTCAGGCCGAACAAGGTCCAGTCGATGGCAGAGCACTCGCCCGTGCCCTTGAATACCAGGTCGAGCGCCTTGCGGAAGGGAAACGCCTCAAAAATGTAATCGAAGCCGGCACCGCATTCGGCCATCACTTTGTCCGGATTGGCCTGTATCCAGATATGGCGCGCCGCCACCACAATACCCGCGCCGGCGACGATAAAATGCAGCAGGCCGTAGACCTGGCGGCCAAGCTGGCGGGGATTATGGATAGCCGCCACCAGGAACAGCAGTCCCAATCCCATGAAGATGATGCGTTGCGAAATGCATAGCGGGCACGGCTCCAGGTTATGCTTGGTCTGGATATACAACGCAAAACCGACCAGGCCAAAACTGGCGATGAATCCGAGGAGATAGCCCGCTCTGGAGCCTAGAAGTTTATTCAGCATAGGAATTAGCCTGCACTTATAATTGTTGACGGAGTAATTCTTGATCCAAACTGCCGGATTACTATCAGCGGCAACCTTCACCGCGTAATTTCATAATTGTAACGGATAACCAGTACGATGACCGACCGCTTTATGGCCGATAGCCAGACCGATGCCGCAGGTACTTTGAACGCCAAAGTACTGACAGTGACCGAGCTGAATCGTTTGGCGCGCGATATCCTGGAGCGCAGTTTTCCCCTGTTCTGGGTCAGCGGCGAAATCTCTAACCTGACGCGCGCCGCGTCCGGCCACTGGTACTTTTCATTGAAAGATGCTGGCGCGCAGGTGCGCTGCGTGATGTTCCGCGGGCGCAATAGCTATCTGGGCTGGATTCCGAAAGAAGGCGACAAGGTCGAGGCGCGTGCGCTGGTGACGCTGTACGAGGCGCGCGGCGAATTCCAGCTTACTATCGAATTTTTACAGCGCGCAGGCTTGGGCGCCCTGTTCGAAGCCTATGAACAATTAAAAGCAAAGTTGCAGGCGGAAGGGCTGTTCGATAACGAACGCAAACTAGCCATTCCCGCCCATCCCCGCAAAATCGGCATCGTCACCTCAGCCGATGCTGCGGCATTGCACGATGTGCTGACCACCCTCAAACGCCGCATGCCGACCATTCCGGTCATCATTTACCCGACGCCGGTGCAGGGCAAAGGCGTGGCGCTGCAGATCGCGGCAGCCATCAACACCGCTGCCGCCAGGGCAGAATGCGATGTTCTGATCATTTGCCGTGGCGGTGGCAGTATCGAGGACTTGTGGCAGTTCAACGAAGAAGTGGTGGCGCGTGCCATCGCCGCATGCAGCATCCCGACCATCAGCGGTGTCGGCCATGAAACCGATTTCACCATCGCTGACTTCGCCGCCGACCGGCGCGCGCCCACTCCCACCGCTGCCGCAGAGATGGTGACGCCTGACCGCACCGCCCTGCTGCAGGCACTGCACCGCGCGCACCAGGACATGAAACGCCAGCTGACCTACCTGCTGAGCCGCCGCATGCAGCAGCTGGATTTCCTGGCGCGGCGACTGCTATCGCCCGCGCAACAGCTGTCGCACAAGATCAACCATCTGCAGCACCTGCGACTGCGTCTGGACACCGCCATGCAAAGCGGCCTGCTGAAACAGCGGCGGCAACTTGCCAACCTGGGGCAGAATCTGGGCCACCTCAACCCGCAGGCGGTCTTGCAACGCGGCTATGCGCTGGTGCATATTGAGACAGGCGAAGGCGCTGGCGAACTGGTGTATTCCAGCCGGCAATTAACGCCAGGCCAACAAGTCCGCCTGACCCTGGGCAACGGCACTGCCGCAGCGAATATCACCAGCCCGGAACAAGAATAGACTTGGGCAGGAACAGCAAGGCGGTTTAATTCCATTTGTTAATTTAAGACTTAGCAGAATTAAGGCTTAGATTGACGCGCTAACCTGATAAAATTACTCTAACCCGCCTTCTTGAGCACCTGCATGGATTCATCCAAAGTCAGCAAGACCCCGTTACCCGCGTTGGCGCTCGCCGCGCTAGGTGTCGTATACGGCGATATCGGCACCAGCCCCCTGTACACCATGAAGGAAGTCTTCGCCGTCAGCACGCACCCGGTGCCGCTGACGCATGACAACGTGTTCGGTATCCTGTCGCTGATCCTGTGGTCGCTCATCATGGTGGTGTCGGTGAAGTATGTCGCCTTCATCATGCGCGCGGACAACCGCGGCGAAGGCGGCATCATGGCGCTGCTGGCGCTGGCCAGCCGCAATGTGGCAGGCAACGCCAAAAAACAGCGCGCCATCATCCTTATCGGCATCCTGGGTGCCTGCATGTTCTACGCGGACGGCATGATCACCCCGGCGATCTCCGTACTGTCCGCAGTCGAAGGCCTGGAAGTGGCGGCGCCCGGCCTGCATAAAGCCATCGTGCCGATCACCCTGGTGGTGATCTTCCTGCTGTTCTGGGCACAGAGTAAAGGCACGGCGCTCATGGGCGCTTTTTTTGGGCCTGTCATGCTACTGTGGTTCAGCACGCTGGCCGTGCTGGGCGTCATCAATATCGCGCTGGAACCGTCCGTCCTCAGTGCCCTCAACCCGTATTACGCCATGAAATTCTTTGCTGTCAGCCCGTGGGTAGCGTTTGTCGCGCTGGGTTCCGTGGTGCTGGCGGTGACTGGCACGGAAGCGCTGTACGCCGACATGGGCCATTTCGGCCGCAAACCCATACGCCTGGCCTGGTTCGGCTTCGTGCTACCGGCGCTGGTGCTGAATTATTTCGGCCAGGGCGCACTGATCCTGCATGACCCGACTGCGATCAAGAACCCCTTCTACCTGATGGCACCCGACTGGCTGTTGTTCCCGCTCATCCTGCTGGCGACGCTTTCCACCGTGATCGCGGCGCAAGCGGTCATATCAGGTGCATTCTCGGTGTCGCGCCAGGCACTGCAACTGGGCTTCCTGCCGCGCATGCCCATCTTCCACACTTCAGACCGCCAGCAGGGGCAGATCTACATCCCCCGCGTCAATTGGGGCCTGATGATCGCGGTGATGGCACTGGTGATCGGCTTCAAGTCATCGGGCAACCTGGCGGCGGCGTACGGTATTGCGGTGACTGGGGACATGGTGATCACTACCTTATTGGCGAGCGTGGTGTTCCACGGCGTGTGGGGCTGGAGCCTGCTGCGCACCGGCATCATCGTGGCGATATTCCTTACGGTGGACCTGGCGTTCTTCACCGCCAACGTACTCAAGATCCCCGATGGCGGCTGGTTCCCACTGCTGATCGGCATCATCATCTACACGCTGATGACCACCTGGAAAACCGGCCGCGCCCTGTTGCTGAATCGCCTGAAGAGCGACGACATGGCGCTGGAACCCTTCATTGAAGCCATCGGCGCGCATCCGCCCATGCGCGTGCCGGGCAACGCCATCTTCATGACGCCGAACCCGAACGGTGTGCCGCATGCCATGCTGCACAACCTCAAGCACAACAAGGTGCTGCATGAAAAAGTCATCCTGCTGCGGGTAAAGATAGAGGATTACCCTTATGCATCGGAGGAAGAACGCGTGAAGGTCGAAAAACTGCCGCACGAGTTTTATCGGGTGACGCTGACCTACGGCTTCAAGGACGATCCCGACCTGCCTGAGGATATCATCCTGTGCACCAAGCAGGACCTGCACCTGGACACCATGGACACCTCCTATTTCATCGGCAAGGAAACGCTGATCGCCGCCAAACATTCCGACATGGCGTTCTGGCGTGAGAAACTCTTCATCGCCATGTTCCGCAATGCGGATACGGTGACCAACCATTTCAAACTGCCGCCCAACCGTGTGGTTGAACTGGGCGCGCAGGTGATTCTCTAATCGTTACAAAGCAATCAATACAGACTATAAAATCTGAATTTACAGGAGACGACATGAACAACCCACTATCTACAAAGGCGTCCAGCAAGCATCTGGCGCTGGCCCTGATTTCCTGCCTGGCCCTCAGCATGGGCGGCTGTGCCACGACCAGCAGCACACAATCCGGCTCTGTCGGAGTGGAGCGTAAACAGTACATGGGACTGGTGACTGAGCAGGAAGCCGTTAGCCAGTCTGCGCTGGCCTACCAGCAGACGGTGAAGGACGCCCAGAACAAGAAACTGCTGAATACCGACAGCAAGGAAACCCAGCGCGTGCGCGCCATCGCGCAACGGCTGATCGCCCAGGTCGGCGTATTCCGGCCGGATGCCCTGAAATGGAAGTGGGAGATCAACGTGCAGGATAGCAAGGAGATCAATGCCTACTGCATGGCGGGCGGCAAGATCATGGTGTATACCGGCCTGCTCGACCAGATCAAGCCGACCGACGACGAACTGGCTGCCGTCATGGGCCATGAAATCTCACACGCGCTGCGTGAGCATGTGCGTGAGCAGATGTCGCGTGCCAAGGCACAGCAATACGGCCTGCTGGGCCTGGCTGCGGTTGTGGGTGTTGCCACCAAGAATGCGGACAATGCCGGTGCTGCACTGGCGGTGGGTGGTGGACTGGCAGCAGTGGCCCTCACCCTGCCGAATAGCCGCACCGCCGAACACGAGGCCGACGAGATGGGCCTGGAACTGGCCGCACGCGCCGGTTACAACCCGAATGCCGCCGTGACGTTGTGGGAGAAAATGGGCGCGGTCGGCGGCAGTAAACCGCCAGAGATGCTGAGTACCCACCCGTCAGATGCTTCACGCATCGAGGACATCAAGCGCCTGATCCCCACCGTGATGCCGCTCTACCAGCAGGCCAAGAAATAAGCCTGGCCGTCAACCAAGACCGTTATCCCCGCATTTTCAGCAGCGCTAGCCTTGCCGGCAAGCGCTGTTTTTATTGGTAATACCTGCCTTATTCACTGCACCAAACCACTGGTTTTGCTTAGAGCTAGGCGTGAATTCGGTTAAAATGGCGGTTTTCTCAAAATCACCCTGGAAATCCATATGTCTCAACTGCAAGCCATCATCGAAGATGCTTTCGAGCGTCGCGCCGACATCAATCCCGCCAATGCCACCAGCGAAGTCAAAGATGCTGTATTCGGCGTACTGGCCGACTTGGACGCCGGCAAGCTGCGCGTGGCCAGCCGCATCGGCGACACGCAGGATTGGGAAACGCATCAGTGGCTGAAGAAGGCAGTACTGCTGTCCTTCCGCCTGGAAGACAACAAATTGCTGGACGATGGCGTGACCAAGTATTTCGACAAGGTACCGCCAAAATTCGCCGATTACACCGAAGAAGATTTCAAGACCGGTGGCTTCCGCGTGGTGCCTAACGCAATCGTGCGCCGCGGTTCCTTCATCGGCAAGAACGCCGTACTGATGCCGTCCTACGTTAACATCGGCGCTTATGTCGGCGAAGGTACCATGGTGGACACCTGGGCCACGGTGGGTTCCTGCGCGCAGATCGGCAAGAACGTGCACTTGTCCGGCGGCGTCGGTATCGGCGGCGTACTTGAGCCGGTGCAAGCAGGCCCTACCATCATTGGCGACAATTGCTTCATCGGTGCGCGCTCCGAAGTAGTTGAAGGCGTCATTGTCGAAGACAACTGCGTAATCTCCATGGGCGTATACATCGGCCAATCCACCAAGATATATGATCGCGAAACCGGCAGCGTCACTTATGGCCGCGTACCTTCAGGTTCGGTCGTGGTATCGGGCAACCTGCCCTCCAAGGACGGTAGCTACAGCCTGTACTGCGCCGTCATCGTGAAAAAAGTCGATGCCAAGACGCTGGGCAAGGTCGGCATCAACGAGTTGTTGCGCGGGATCTAACATCCATGAAATTGTACGGAATTCCCAATTGCTCCACCGTCAAAAAAGCCAGAACCTGGCTGGATGAGCATGGCGTTGCGTATGAGTTTCATGATTTCAAGAAGCTGGGTATCGACCAGCCCACGCTGGATCACTGGCTTGGCCAGGTTGCCTGGGAAAAGCTGGTCAACCGTGCCGGCATGACCTGGCGCGGCCTGACGGATGCAGAAAAAGCAGCGGTACAGGATAACGCATCGGCTACTGCACTGATGCAGGCCAAGACCTCGGTTATCAAGCGGCCGGTACTGGTCGATAACGGCAACATTATCAGCCTGGGCTTCGATGAAGCCGTCTACCAGAACTTGCGGAAATAAAGGCGACAATCATGAGTAAAACCCTGGAACTTGCGAAAGACCTGATTTCACGCCGCTCCAATACGCCGGAAGATGCCGGCTGCCAGGAGCTGATGATCTCACGCCTGGAACCGCTGGGGTTCAAGATCGAGCGCATGCGTTTCGGCGAGGTGGATAATTTCTATGCGCGTCGCGGCACCACCGGCCCGCTACTGGTGTTTGCCGGCCACACCGATGTAGTGCCCACCGGCCCGGTGGAAAAGTGGCACACGCCGCCGTTTGAGCCGACCATCAAGGAAGGCATGCTGTACGGTCGCGGTGCGGCGGATATGAAGACATCCTGCGCGGCATTCATCACGGCCATCGAAGATTTCATCGAGTTGCATCCTGACCATGCCGGTTCCATCGGCCTGCTCATCACCTCGGACGAAGAAGGCATCGCGGTCGATGGCACCATCAAGGTGGTGCAAGCCCTGCAGGCACGCAATGAGTTGTTCGACTACTGCATCGTCGGCGAGCCTACTTCCAACAAAGTCGTGGGCGACATGATCAAGAACGGGCGCCGCGGATCGCTTTCCGGCAAGCTCACTGTCAAGGGCATCCAGGGCCATATCGCTTATCCGCACCTGGTCAAGAATCCTATCCACATGGTGGCGCCCGCCATCAAGGATATGGTGGACACCGTGTGGGATCATGGAAATGAATATTTCCCGCCCACTTCCTGGCAGATCAGCAACATGAACGGCGGTACCGGCGCGACCAACGTAGTACCGGGTGAAGTAGAGATTCTATTCAACTTCCGTTTCAGCACCGCCAGCACTGAAGAAAACCTGAAAGAACGCGTGCATGCCATCCTTGATAAGCATGCACTGGATTACGACTTGGTATGGGAGTACTCGCCGCCGTACATCACGCCGCGCGGCAACCTGGTGGAAGCCATCACTGCAGCGATTGAAGAGTCTTATGGCGTCACACCGGAGCTATCCACCACCGGCGGCACCTCCGACGGGCGCTTTATCGCCGATATCTGCAAGCAGGTGATCGAGTTCGGGCCGCTCAATGCTACCATCCATAAGCTCAACGAGTGTGTGGGCGTGGCTGATATCGAGCCGCTGAAAGACACGTATCGTATTACGTTGGAAAAACTGCTGCTCACCGAATAAGCATGGAACTGCTGTTGATATTAGCCGTAGCCGGCGGCCTTATCTGGCTGCTGGCGTCAGGCAGTAAAAAACCTGGCGCTAAGAATCCGGCTAGCAAACCGGGTGATCAGCCGAGTGATTATCGCCAAGACCCACCCACGAAAGACTGAATCCATGAGCACGCGTCCTATCCACGAACAACTCTCTACCATACGCGACTGGCTGCGTTACAGCGTCAGCCGGTTTGAAGAAGCCGGCATCTTTTACGGACACGGCACGGCCAATGCCTACGACGAGGCTGCCTGGCTGATCATGGCGTGCCTGCACCTGCCGCATGACACGCTGGAGAATTTCCTGGATGCGCAACTCGTCGATTCGGAGAAAAAACACCTGCTGCACCTGGTGGAGCGCCGCATCAGCGAGCGCATCCCCACCGCCTACCTGGTGCGTGAAGCATGGCTGAAAGGCTACAAATTCTACGTGGATGAACGCGTGATCGTACCGCGTTCCTTTATCGCAGAACTGCTGGAGGAGTCTTTGTCTCCCTGGATCGAATTTGCGGAAATGGTGGAAAGTGCAGCGGATATCTGCACCGGTAGCGGCTGCCTGGGCGTCCTGCTGGCAGATGCGTTCCCCGATGCCAGCATAGACGTTGTCGACATCTCCCCGGATGCACTGGCGGTTGCCAACATCAACATCGCCAATTACGGCCTGCAGGAGCGCATCACGGCTATCCAGTCCGACATGTTCTCGGCGCTGCAAGGCAAGAGCTACGACCTCATCATCAGCAACCCGCCTTACGTGGACACACCTTCAATGGCATTGCTGCCGCAGGAATACCGCAACGAACCGCAACTGGCGCTGGGCAGCGGCAATGACGGCCTGGACCACACGCATACCCTATTGCGCGAGGCAAACAATCACCTGAACGATGGCGGCCTGCTTATCGTGGAGATCGGGCATAACCGCGACGCACTGCTGGCAGCCTATCCGGACGTGCCGTTCACCTGGCTGGAAGTGGAATCGGGCAATGAGTTCGTGTTCCTGCTGAGCAAGGAACAACTTCCATAGCTGCAGTCACTGTAGCGATGTGTAGCTCGTATCGCTAAGTTTTGACGCTGCTTAAGAATTAATAACGCCATGGCGTATCGCCAGGCGCACCATCTCCAGCGGGCTGGTCACGCCCAGCTTCTGCTTGAGCATGGTCTGGTAATTGGCCACGGTTTTATGGCTGATATTGAGCTGTTCGGCGATGTGGTCCACGCTGCCGCCTTCTACCAGCATGCGGAATATCTCGAACTCCCTGGCCGACAGCAGGCGGAAAGGGTCGTCGTCGCCGGACAGGTTCTGCAAGGCGATTTTCTGCGCCACCTGCGCACTTAGATAGCCACGCCCTGCCGCCACTTCCTTCACGGCCAGCACCAGGTCATCCGCCTGCCCGGATTTCCCTACATAGCCTCTTGCCCCTGCAGCCAGGGCCTGCGAAGCGAATGCGGCATTCTCGTGCATGGAAAAAATGACCACCCTGGCATTCGGGTAGCGCGTGACGATACGGCGTAAGGCTTCCAGCCCGCCCATGCCGGGCATGGACATGTCCATGACCAGCACGTCGGGCAGCAGTTCGCCGAATTTCTGGTAGGCCTGCTCCCCGCTGTCTGCTTCGGCCACCACTTCCAGGTGGTCGTTCAGTTCGAGCAGGCGGCGCAATCCAGAGCGCACCACGGCGTGGTCGTCGGCCAATAGTATGGTGGTATTTTTAGTCATCTTGATTTCTGGTCACCGGTAGATATACCTGCACGGACACACCCTTGCCGGGCGCGGCGTGCAGTTCGAACTTGCCGCCCAGGGCCTCCACGCGTTCACGCATGCCGGCCAGCCCGAACCCTGTCGATTTTCCTGGCGCAAATCCCTTGCCGTCGTCCGTGACTGAAAGTAGCAGTGCATGCGCGCTGCAATCCACGCTGATCGCCACCTGGCTGGCGTGGGCATGGCGGGTAACATTGGTCAGGCATTCCTGCACCATGCGGTACACCGTGATCATCAGGGTATCTTCCAGCCCGTGCAGCCGGCCCTGGATGCTGATACCGGCCCTGACCGAATTACGCTGTTGCCAGCTATCCGCCAGTTCACGCAATGCCGCTTCCAGCCCCAGTTCCTCCAGCACGACCGGGCGCAGGCGTTGCAGCATATCATGCACGATATCCATCATCTGCCTCGACACTTCGCCGATGGCGACTGCACTGGTCCTGGCTTCATCGATGGATTTGGCCTTGAGCACGGCGGAGGCATCGACATGGATGGCGGTCAGGTGCTGGCCTATCTCATCGTGCAGGTCGCGCGCCAGCGTCTTGCGCTCTTCTTCCTGCAGGGTGATCAACTGCTGGGTGAGTTTATGGTTATTGCTGATGCTGCGTTGCAGGGTATTGGCCATGGCGTTGAACTTGGCGCTGATGCTGCTGAGTTCAGGCAAGGTAAAGCTGGGCAGCCTGGCCTCCCACTGCCCTTGTTCCAGCTGCGTCAGTGCCACCAATATACGGTCGACCGGGCGCAAGGCTCGAGCCACGGCCCAGTACACCATGGCGTTGACCACCACGAAAAAGACCGCCACCAGCATCAGCAGGCTGAGGATATCGTTCCATATCTCGGCGATCTCGTAGGACGGGTCGGGCGTAATGACCAGTTCACCCAGCTTGCGGTTATTCACCACAATGGGTCTATGCGTAGGCTGCATCGACGGTGACACCACGTTCATGATGCCGAGAAACCAGGCCGGGGGCGTGTGTTCGTGCACTGGCTGGCTCACATGGTTGCTTTCGCGCAAGTTGCCGCCGGCATCGAAGAATTCGATGCGCAAGTGACGCACATTATCCAGGCTCTTGAGGCGAAACACCGAATCCGGCGCCTGCGTACCGCGGTTCAACCATTGTTGCGTGCCGTTGTTCAGCCACTGGTAGTCGTAGGCATATTGCGAGATCTCGGCATCCAGCAGGTGTAGGGCCAGCACGGTGGTGGATTCCACTTCCGCGCGCACGTCTTCCCTGGCGTTGTGCACCATGAATACCGCGCCGATCATCATGACGATGGCCAGTAGCAACGTGATGATCAGGTTGAGGCGAAGCTTGAGGTTCATTGCAGGCAATACACCAGGCATGGATAGGGTGCGCTTATTAGTTGCATGTTAGCAGTCCACATCATTACGTATCGGGATGACCACTTCTGGCTTGCGCAGCGTGGCTAAGGCTATTCGTTAATGGTTGTCTTAGTATTGTTCGCCATAGCGCATTCTAAAGACTTGGCAAAAAAGGTATACGGGAAAAACTCCCGCAACAGGAAAATATGCGGGGTATATCGGGAGAAACTCCTAGTCGGCGCGGGGACATAGTCCCTCACGCTAGTGGTAGCCGTCTTTTACAATGAATTCAGATTTTGGTTCACTCCATGCACCTTAAATCCTCCTACGTAGTACTAACGCCGGCGCCCTCCATGCGTCGGCATTTTTTTGCCTGAGATTTGCAAACTATATTGGCATTGTCATTTACAGCAACCGCCTGGTATCGATTCGTCGACCCAGGCCCTCCGATGTCGCAGCACGTCCTCATACCAACCTATGAATTGCGCCGGTTCTCCAGCGCCATTCCCATACGCCGCTAGCGTTTGTCGACAAACGCGGACAACCCCTGCAACGCCGACCGCACATAGCCGTCGACGGCAGTCTGCGCCGCTTCGTCATTCAGGTCCTCGGGCGGTTCATTGGTGGTGTCGGCACGATAGTAGCGCGCCATCCAGGTGATCTTGCTACCCTCTCCTTCCGCCTTTACCTTGATACGCCCGGTGAGCGAACTCACAGGCAAGGCCTTCACCTCGCTATCGGCACCCAGGCGGTAGGAAATGCTCATCTCCGCAGGCACCTGCTCGTCCACCTCCTCGCTGAAACTGGCACCGTTCTTTAATGTAAGGGTGCGTTTATTGGGTGGGCTGGCATTGCATGCGCTAACTTCCGGGTTCCATTTTGCAATGGCGCATGCCTCGCTCAGCTGCTTCCATACCGCCTCCGGCTTGGCAGCGACAATGACGGCTTCGTCGGTTTTGCGTGGCGTCGGTCCGTGCGCAGCGGCCGGCAATGCAATGGCAACGAGTAATAAGGTGTAGATCAGTCTCATGTGGATTTCCTTTTGTTAAAAAATAATGAAAGTAGTAAAAACGGTCAGGTATTAAAAAATGCAGATGCACGGCTCACGCCCCGGCGTACCCGGCCATATCCAGCCCGGCAATACCTGGCAAAAGAAGACGCGCCAAGGTAAAGGCCTGGCAGGTAATAGCGCAGCAAAAACAGCAATGCCAGTACGGCCAGCAATGGGCGCAGGTCTGTAGCGGCTAGACGCCACTGCGCCTGCCGGACATCGGTCAGCCGGCTTGCCAGGCTGTCGCTGTCTTCAAGCCGTGAATACGCCAGGCCTGTCATTTTTGCCAGGCGTCGCAGGTTATCTGCATCCAGTGCCGACAGGTTGGCATTGGCGATTTCCGTGGGATGCGTACCGTGCGGCGCATTGCGGCCATGGCTTTCCATCTGCAGTACCGATTGCACCTCTGCCATGCCGAAAGTGGCATAGCGTTGCACGTCCTCAAGTTCCCAGTAACCGTCTATATTATCTTTCTCGTCGAGCTTGGGGATCGCCTGGAGCGCGCTGCCCCCCGCCCCGAACAGGATGCCCTGGACGCTTCCAGGCTTGCCATCGAATTGCGGCATGTAGCGCGGATTGGCAGGCGGCGCCTGCTGGCCGTCGCTGATGAACGCCAGCCGCATGTGCTTGCCCAATACCGGCGCCTGGCCGATAGCATCGAATACGCCATGCGCGATGAAGGAGTCGGCTGCCCATGCCATGCGCCAGTCCATGCTGGCGACAGCCTGGTCCAGCGCACCGAAATGCGCGCACACTTCCAGCGGCCTTAGGGTGTTGATAGTATTGCGCTCGGTAAACAAGCCCAGCGCGACTTGGGAACCGCACGGCAACGCCCGCAATGCCTGGCGCATGGCCTGCTTGGCCAGTTGCAATCGGCTGACGGCCTGCCCGTGCTCGGCATAGTCGC